>Ga0207875_100001_pt1 | contig 1744854 bp, 1467 predicted proteins | sample CeladaPassage60A_FD_187476 | JGI IMG/M metagenome (GOLD analysis project Ga0207875, IMG submission 187476) | Cellulose-adapted microbial communities from the Joint BioEnergy Institute, USA - Passage3 60A (SPAdes) (version 2) | ecosystem: Engineered > Bioreactor > Continuous culture >... | reverse complement strand
GCCCCGAGATGAGGTCTCCCTCCGGGTTAACCGGGTAAGGCTCCCAGTAGATGACTGGGTTGATAGGCCGGTGGTGGAAGCGCGGTAACGTGTGGAGCCGACCGGTACTAATAAGCCGAGAGGCTTGACTTCACATGCACGCACCCACTATGGGGTTCTCAAGCGGCCGGAAACGCCGTCCTCACCTGAAGGCTTGCCGCTATCCCGCGTCGAGCAGGTGAATTCCGAGCTCCGCGGATACGGTAAAATAGGTTTCGCCACGGTGGCCATAGCGGAAGGGAAACACCCGGTCACATTCCGAACCCGGAAGTTAAGCCTTCCAGCGCCGATGGTACTGCACCCGGGAGGGTGTGGGAGAGTAGGTCGCTGCTGGGCGTCATCTTCACAAGCGGGAGGCCGTTCCCACCCGATGGGAGCGGCCTCCCGCTTTTTCGTGTCTCCCGCTCCGGTCATCTGCGGCGTGGGTCCACCGCGGCCGCCCGGAGCAGCGGGTCGACCCGAGCGGGGATCTGTGTGGAGAGCGCGATCATGGTGTCGGTCCGGTGCACGGCCGGCGAGGAGAGGATCCGGGAGATGATCTCCTGCAGGTGGGGCGTGCTCTGCGCCACCACCCGGCAGAGCAGGTCGGCGTGGCCGCTGGTGCCGTACACCTCGAGGATCTGAGGGATCTCGTTCAGCGCCTCCACCGCCTCGGGCAGCCGGCCCTGGGCGATCTGCAGGGAGACGAACGCGAGGATCGGGTACCCGATCGCCTCGGGGTCGATCGTCGGGCCGAAGTCACGGATCACCCCGCGCGCGGTGAGCTTCTCCAGCCGGGATTGGACGGTCCCCCGGGCGACACCGAGCAGCCGGGCCAGCTCGGTCAGCCCGATCCGGGGGTGGGCGCGCATCGTGATCAGCAGGCGGGCGTCCAGGGCGTCGAGCATAGGGCGAGGGTAGGTCCGGCTGGTCGAATCGACCAGTCTTCGCCCGCAGATCGCCGCGAAATTGAGCGTTCTGTGCACACAAACTGGTCACTCTTGTCAGCGAATCCACTACTTGTTGTGATATCGACCATGTTCGAGGAGGCCCAGTACTTCGCCCCGGTCGCGACGAAGGACGACGGGTCCGTCGTCGTCGAGCTGGCCAAGAGCCACCCCGGGTTCGCGGACGAGACCTACCGTCGGCGGCGCAATGAGATCGCCGCCCTCGCCCTCGCCTACCGCCCTGGCGACCCGCTCCCCACCGTGGAGTACACGGACGAGGAACACCGGGTCTGGGCGCTCGTGTCCAAGGAGCTCGCGGTGAAGCACCGCCGGTACGCGATCCGCGAGTTCCTCGAGGCGGCCGAGCGGCTCGCCCTGCCGAAGGACCACGTGCCGCAGCTCTCCGAGGTCACCGAGCTGCTCGAGCCGATCACCGGGTTCCGGTACGTGCCGGCGGCCGGGCTGGTGCCGCTGCGGCAGTTCTACGGCTCCCTGGCGGACGGCGTGTTCCACTCCACCCAGTACGTGCGGCACCACACCGTGCCGTTCTACACGCCGGAGCCGGACATCATCCACGAGGTCATCGGCCACGCCAACACCCTGGCCTCGCCCCGGCTCGCCGAGCTGTACCGTCTCGCCGGCCAGGCGGCACGCCGGGTGGAGACGGAGGACGCCCTCGAGTTCGTCTCCAAGGTCTTCTGGTTCACGCTCGAGTTCGGCGTGATGCGGGAGGACGGCGAGACGAAGGCGTACGGCGCGGGCATCCTCAGCTCCTACGGCGAGATCGAGGAGTTCCAGAAGATGGACATCCGGCCGCTCGACATCGCCGCGATGGGCACGACCACCTACGACATCACCAAGTACCAGGAGGTGCTCTACGAGGCCGCCTCGCTCGACCAGCTCGAGGACGTGGTGGGCACGTTCTGGGCGACCTGCGACGATGACTCGATCGCCCGGCTCGTCCGGGAGGCGGACGGGCGGTAGCGCCCTTGGAGACCCGTTGCGGCGGGCCGTCCGCTGCGGGAGGGGCGGGCGGAGCCGGCCACCGCGTCAGGCGGTGCGCGGCCCCGGGCTCCGGCGATCACGCCTCGTCTCCGGACGGTCCGCCGCATGGGACCGCAGCCATGCGTCGGTCTGGCGGGCCCGCTGGACGAACTCCTGCGCCGAATTCGCCTCGATGTAGATGAGCGCGCCGTCCCGGCGGCGGCGCATCCCCCAGTAGCGCCTCGTCGCCTCGCCCCACCAGATGGTCCACGCGGGGAAGCGCGCGGCGAGCGCGCGCACCACCTCGGCCGGGCTTATCTGCGGTTCTCTCGTCGTCTGCACAGAGTGAAGACAAGCACGATTCGCACCGTGCGCGCGAGTGCACGGAACGTAGCCAAGTGGCAGGTTTCTTCCACCCGGGGAGGCAGTTCTACCTTCGGGTATGCCGTGGTTGGACCGACAGGGTGCGCAAAGCGTCCTGAAACGGTCCGCCCGTGCGCGGACCGAGTTCTCGCGAACCCGCCGTCCCGCCTCACCTGCGGAGCCGTGTCCCGGCTGACCTGAAACAGCCCCGCCTCGCTCGCCTGAAGGCACCGCCCCCGCTCACCTTGAAGAGCCCGGTCCCCGCTCGCCTGAAGGCACCGCCCCGGCTCACCCCTGCAGAGCCCCATCACCTCACATGCGGAGCCCTGGCCCGCCTCCCCGGAGAGCGTCAGCCCGCCTCATCCGGAGCGCGCGAGCGCGGGCCTGAGCACGGCCCGCCCAGGCCGAGCGAGCCCCGGCCTGGGGTTCCACCGGCACCGTGGCGAGGTGAGGGCCTCACGCAGCCCGAGGACTCACCGGCCGGCACCGCGGCCGCGCGCAGGCCCCGCCGGCTCGCCGGGCGGCCCCGCCCGGCTCGGCTCCCCGCGGGACGGCGCCCGGCCGAAGGGCGGCGCGGCCGCCCGCGGGGTTTCCCTCGCTCAGCCGCGCTCGTTCCGGAACGTCTCCAGCGCGAGCAGGGCGACGTGCAGGGAGAGGCACGACTCCACGTCGTCCAGATCGGTCCCGAGGATCCGCTCCAGCCGGCGTAACCGGTCGTAGAACGCGGGGCGGGACAGGTGCGCCCGCTGCGCGGCGACCGCCTTGTTCCGCCCGGAGTCGAGGTAGATGCGGAGGATCTTGGTGAGGTCGCCGTTCCGCTGCGCGTCGTACGCGAGCAGCGGGCCGAGCTCCCGCTCGGCGAACGTCTGCAGCCGCGCGTCGTCCCGGAGCAGGTGGAGCAGGCCGCGCAGCCGCAGGTCGGGCAGGCGGTAGTACGGTCGTCCGTCGGGCTGGCGCACCGCCACCTCGGCGACCTGCTCGGCCTCGAGGAAGCTGCGCCGTACGTCCTTGAGCGACTCGACCACGGAGCCGGCGGCGAGCACGAACGAGGCGGGGAGCACGGCGCGGAGCCGCTCGGAGAGCGTGCCGAGCACGTTCTCGGCGGAGGCGCGGGGCGGGAGCGGGATGAGCATGCCGACCCGGTTCTGATCGAGCGTGCCGACGAGGGCGGGCAGCTTGCCCTCACGGCACGCGGCGGCCGCGGCCTCGGCCAGCTCGCCGAGCCGGGCCTGCTCGCCGAGCGCGGTCCCGCCCGAGGTGATCGGCCGGATCACCGCGCTGAGCAGCCTGCGCCCGGTGAGGGGAACCCCGAGCGCCCGCGCGCGGGCGGCGGCCTCGTCCGGGTCGGAGTAGGCGTGGCTGAGGATGCCGGAGAGGACCGTCCCGTGCGCCTGCCGTTCCAGTGACTCCTGGTGCCGTTCGAGCAGCCGGCTGAGGGCGAGGGTGGTGGCCGCCCGTTCGGCGAGCACGATGTCCCGCGGGCTCGGCGGGCCCTCACAGAAGAGGATCAGCCGGCCCCAATCCTGTCCCCGCGCGCCCACCATGGTGACGAGCCACCCCGAGGCCGCGTCGTAGGCGGTCCGCTCGCCCGGGGAGACCGCCCGGGACCGGGTCTCCCAGTTGGCCAGGATCGTCTCGGTCTCCTGGCCGGCGGGGTCGCAGGCGAGCACCTGGTGGGCGAGGTTCTCCAGCAGGACGGGCCGCCCGGAGAACCGGGCCACCTGGGCGAGCACCTCCGCCGGGGAGGCGCCTTCGACGGAGAGCTCGGTGAAGACGTCGTGGAGCTGTTTGGAGGCGCGCAGCTCCTCGAGCTGGATGTCGATGATCCGTTCGTGGACCGACTCGGTGATCTGGACGAACGGGGTCTCCCTGGAGAGGGTGATCAAAGGGAGCCCGTGCTCCTCGGCCGCCTCGACGATGGCCGGCGGCAGCTCCCGCACGAACCTGCGTCCCAGCTCCACGATGAGCCCGGCGGCGCCGACGGCGGCCAAGTCCGCGACGTACTGGACCAGCTTCGCCGGGTCGTCGGGCAGCGCGACGCCCGTGGTGAGCACGAGTTCGCCACCGCGCAGCAGCTGCGCGATGTCGTAGATCTCGCCCACGTGAACCCAGCGCACTCTGGTGTCCAGCCGGTCGGCGCCGGCGACGACGCGAGGATCCCCCCGGCGGACCGCATCGAGAGCGAGCACGTCGGCGACGGTGGGAAGCATGCACCGAGGCTACCTGATCAGGTTGTAAGCATGTAAAGCCGCTCCCTGACATGGTGGACGGCATCGGGCCCGCCCGGAGGGCGGCTCGGCGGCCCGCCGTATGAGCGGTCGCATGGGCACTCCGGCCGGCCCGCGCGTGGAGGACTTCGCGGCCCTTCTCTTCGCGGGGGCGGACCGGCCCGCGCGCGGGGGACTACGCCCGCTCCGGGAGCGCCCGCTGGAACGGCACCGGGCCCGGCGCGCGGGACCGGCCCTCCGCAGGCTCGGGTACGGCACGGCCGGGACCGGCCCGGCGCGCGCCGGCCGTACCGGACACTCCGTCGAGAAGTCGTACCGGACATTCCGCCGAATAGGGGACAGGTGGCGAGTTGCCTGGTCGCCGGTGCCGGCGCCCGTCCGCGGGCACGCCGGGCGGGGTTTCCGGAGTGTCAAGGATTTTCAAAGATCCCCGACATGTTGCGGGTTAGGCGCGGCCCTCGCCCGCCGCGATACTCGGAGCATGCCGGACCTGCTTGCACGCCATCGCGCGGTCATGCCGAAATGGATGGCCCTGTACTACGACGAGCCCATCGAGATCGTCAGCGGTAAGGGATGCCGCGTCGTCGACTCGACGGGCAAGAGCTACCTCGACTTCTTCGCCGGAATCCTCACCAACATGATCGGGTACGACGTGCCCGAGGTGAAGGAGGCCGTTGAGCGGCAGCTCGCCACCGGTGTGGTGCACACCTCGACGCTGTACCTCATCCGCGGCCAGGTCGAGCTCGCCGAGAAGATCGCCCGGCTGTCCGGCATTCCGAACGCCAAGGTCTTCTTCACCAACTCCGGCACGGAGGCCAACGAGACCGCGCTGCTGCTCGCCACCTACGCCCGGGGCACCGACCAGGTGCTCGCCATGCGGCAGAGCTACCACGGCCGGTCGTTCGGCGCCATCAGCGTCACCTCCAACCGGGCCTGGAAGAACAACTCGCTCTCCCCGCTGAACGTGCACTTCCTGCACGGCGCCGACCGGCACCTCCCCCAGTTCCGCGGGATGTCGGACGAGGAGTACATCGCGGCCTGCGTGGCGGACCTGCGCCACGTGCTCGCCACCGTGGCGGCCGGCAAGGTGGCCGCGCTGATCGCCGAGCCGATCCAGGGCGTGGGCGGCTTCACCATGGCGCCCGACGGCCTGTTCGCCGCGTACAAGGAGGTCCTCGACGAGGAGGGCATCCTCTTCATCTCCGACGAGGTCCAGACCGGCTGGGGCCGTACCGGGTCGGCGTTCTTCGGGATCCAGAACCACGGCGTCACGCCGGACATGATCACCTTCGCCAAGGGGATCGGGAACGGCTTCGCCGTGGGCGGGGTGGTGGCCCGCGGCGACCTGATGGACGCCCCGCACGCCATCGGCCTGTCCACCTTCGGCGGCAACCCGATCGCGATGGCCGCGGCGAACGCCACCCTCGACTACGTGCTCGACCACGACCTGCAGGCGAACGCGGCCCGGATGGGCGACATCATCATCCCCGGCCTGCGGGAGGCGGCGCGGCGGCTGCCGATCGTCGGCGACGTCCGCGGCAAGGGCCTGATGTTCGCGATCGACCTGGTCGACCCGGCCACCCGCGAGCCCTCGCCGCCGCTGGCCGCCCGGTTCATGGAGGAGACCAAGAAGCGCGGGCTGCTCGTCGGCAAGGGCGGCCTCTACGGCCACACGGTGCGGATGGCCCCGCCGCTCACCCTCAGCGAGGAAGAGGCCCGGGAGGGCCTGGGCATCATCGTCGCCGCGCTGGAGGCCATCAACGATGAAGCACGTTAGCCACTGGATCGACGGGGCCGAGGTCCGCGGCGAGGGCCGTACCGGGGAGATCTACAACCCGGCCACCGGCGAGGTCACCGGGCAGGTGGCCTTCGCGACCGTGGCCGAGGTCGACGCCGCGGTCGAGGCGGCCAAGCGCGCCTTCCCCGCGTGGCGGGACACCTCCCTGGTGAAGCGGAGCAAGATCCTCTTCGCCTTCCGGGAGCTGGTCGACAAGCACCGGGACGAGCTCGCCGCCCTGATCAGCTCGGAGCACGGCAAGGTGCACTCCGACGCGATGGGCGAGGTGGCCCGCGGCCTGGAGGTGGTGGAGTTCGCCTGCGGCATCCCCCACCTCCTCAAGGGCGGCTTCTCCGAGAACGTGTCGACCAGGGTCGACTCGTACTCGATCCGGCAGCCGCTCGGCGTGGTCGCCGGGATCACCCCGTTCAACTTCCCGGCCATGGTGCCGATGTGGATGTTCCCCATCGCGATCGCCTGCGGGAACACCTTCGTGCTCAAGCCGTCGGAGAAGGACCCCTCCGCGTCGATCTTCCTCGCGGAGCTCTGGCGGCAGGCCGGGCTGCCCGACGGCGTGTTCAACGTCGTGCAGGGGGACAAGGTCGCGGTGGACCGGCTGCTCGAGCACCCGGACGTGCGGGCCGTCTCGTTCGTCGGCTCCACCCCGATCGCCCGGTACGTGTATGAGAAGGCGACCGCCCACGGCAAGCGGGTCCAGGCGCTCGGCGGCGCGAAGAACCACATGCTCGTGCTCCCCGACGCCGACCTCGACCTCGCCGCCGACTCGGCGGTCTCGGCCGGGTTCGGCTCGGCGGGCGAGCGGTGCATGGCGATCTCGGTCGTGCTCGCCGTCGACCCCATCGGGGACGCCCTGGTGGAGAAGATCGTCGAGCGGACCCGCCGGATCGTCGTCGGCCCCGGGGACGACCCGGCCTCGCAGATGGGCCCGCTGGTCACCGCGGCCCACCGCGACAAGGTCGCCTCCTACCTCGACATCGCGGTGGACGAGGGCGCCAAGATCGTCGTGGACGGCCGGACCACGCCGGTCCGCGGCGGCCGGGGGAACGGCTTCTGGCTCGGCCCGACGGTGATCGACCACGTCACCCCGGGCTCCCGGGTGCACCGCGAGGAGATCTTCGGCCCGGTGCTGTCGATCGTGCGGGTGCGGTCGTACGAGGAGGGCATCCGGATCATCAACTCCGGCGAGTACGGCAACGGCACCGCGATCTTCACCAACGACGGCGGCGCGGCCCGGCGCTTCCAGAACGAGGTGGAGGTCGGCATGGTCGGCATCAACGTGCCGATCCCGGTGCCGATGGCGTTCTACAGCTTCGGCGGCTGGAAGGCCTCGCTGTTCGGCGACACCCACGTGCACGGCACCGAGGGCGTCCACTTCTACACCCGGGGCAAGGTCGTGACCTCGCGCTGGCTCGACCCCTCCCACGGCGGGGTGAACCTGGGCTTCCCCACGAACTCGTGACCTTCCGGTGATGCGCGTGCCGCCACGGGCCTCCGCGGGGTTCCGCCCCCCGGTAGGCTCGTGGCGTCCGCGTTCATGAGGGGAGTGCTCCGGGTGGGCAGCATGCGCCTCGGCGTCGCCGTCGCGGTGGCCGGGTTGCTCGCCGCCGCCTGCGGTGCGACCGGTGGGCCGGGGGTCGGCGAGACGCGCGCCGGCTCACGGGCGGCCCCGGCCGCGAGCTCCGCGACGCCGTCCCCGCCGTCCGCGCCGGCACCGGGCCCGGCCCGATCCCCGCTCGCCTCGATCGGCCCGGGCGAGGGGGAGGTCAGCGTGCTCGCGCCCGGCGGGTACGCGGAGTGGGGCGGCACCGACCCCAAGGTCAACTGGATCAGCGGGTTCGAGAAGTCCACCGGGTGCAAGGTCACCCTGCGCTCCTATGACCCGGAGCGGAGCGAGGAGCCGGGCGGATTCGACCCGGGCTCGTTCGACGTGATCGCCGCCCCGCCGCAGGTCTCCGGCCGGCTGATCGCCGAGGGCAAGGTCGCGCCGCTCAACACCGGCCTGATCGACGGGTACGGCGAGATCCCCAAGCGGCTGCGCACCCTGCCCGCGGTGCGCCAGGGCGACCGGGTGTACGGCGTGCCGTTCCTGTGGGGGATCACCGAGGTGCTCTACGACCCGGTCCGGGCGAACCCGGCCGGCAGGTCGGCGCTGTTCAGCGGCGCCGCGCCCGCGCTGATCAAGGACAGCCCGATGTCGATCGCGGAGGCGGCGCTCGCGCTCCGGGAGCGGGGCGAGAAGATCGACGACCCGTACGACCTCACCCCGGAGCAGCTCGAGCGGGCGGTCTCCCTGTTCCGCTCCGGGGCGCAGGCGCTCTGGCGCGACCCCATCGAGGTGGTCGAGGGGTTCGCCTCGGGCACGGCGCGGCTCGCGCTCGGCACGCCGTACCACCGCGACGTGCTCCGGCGCGGGGGCAGGCCGATCGCCGCGGTGCCCGCCCGCCCGGTGACCGGGTGGGCGGACGCGTGGCTGGTGTCGGCGGCGGCCGCGCACCCGTCCTGCGCGTACCAGTGGCTGAGCTGGACCCTCTCCGCCGAGGTGCAGCGCAAGGCCGCGGCATGGAACGGGCTCGCCCCGGTCAACCCCGAGGGGTGCACCGGCCGGACCCAGCGGATCTGCGAGATCTACCGGGTGGGTGAGCCCGGGGCGTTCGACGGCGTGCTCTTCGCGGTCCGGCCGCCCGGTTACGCGCAGTGGGCCGAGCGCTGGGCGGAGCTGCCCCGCTGACCGGGCCCGGCAGGCCGCGGGTAGGGCCACCCCGGCGGTGCGCCGTACCGATCAGGGCATCGCGGCCCGGTGGCGCCGGGGCAGGGGGACCTGCCCCTCGGGCAGGGGCAGCAGGGCCTCGGCGCAGTCGTCGCAGGCGTGGACCGGGGCGTTGTCGGGAAGCCTGCCCACCTTGACGCGGGGGCGAGGCCACTTCTTGTGGCATACGACGCACGCGTCGCCGTCCCGCTGTGTCACCGTCAGGCCCGCCGGGTCGAACAGGAGCATCCCGGCCTCGTTCGGGTTCCAGACCATCGCGGTCTCCCCTCGATCGCGTACCGGAACCGTTATAACGCGGTCACGGTAGGTGATCGACGCTCGAGGCCCCAAGGAATGCTTAAATCACGGCATAGTAGGGATCGTTAATGACAAAAGGGACATCCGACATCAAGCCAGATGTCCCTTTTTGTTGCCGCTTAAACGGTTTAAACGGTCTTGTCGTGCTCGGCGATGGCCTTCTCGAGGATCGAGAGCCCTTCCTCGAGCAGGTGGTCCGGGATGACCAGCGGCGGCAGGAACCGGAGCACGTTGCCGTAGGTGCCGGCGGTGAGCGCGACCAGGCCCTCGGCGTGGCACCGCTTCGCCACGTCGGCGGCCGGCAGCGGGTCCTTGGTGCCCGGCACGACGAGCTCGATCGCGGTCATCGCGCCGCGGCCGCGGACGTCGCCGACGATGCGGTACTTCTCCTTGAGCGCGTGGAGCCGGGGGAGCATGACCTCGCCGATGTGGCGGGCGCGCTCCACCAGCTTCTCCTGCTCGATGGTCTCGAACACGGCGAGCGCGGCCTCGCAGGCGAGCGGGTTGCCGCCGTAGGTGCCGCCCAGGCCGCTCGGGTGGACGGAGTCCATGAGCTCGGCCCGGCCGGTGACCGCGGCGAGCGGCAGACCACCCGCGATGGCCTTCGCCGTGGTGATGATGTCGGGGACGATGCCCTCGTCCTCGCAGGCGAACATGTGGCCGGTCCGGGCGAAGCCCGTCTGGACCTCGTCGGCGATGAAGACGATGCCGTTCTCCCGGCAGAACTCGGCGATCCGCGGGAGGAAGCCGCGCGCGGGAACGATGAAGCCGCCCTCACCCGCGATCGGCTCGATGATCACGGCGGCCACGTTCTCCGCGCCGATCTGCTTGTCGATCATGTCGATCGTCTGCGCGGCCGCCTCCTCGGCGCACCGCTCCGGGCCGGTGGGCCAGCGGAACGGGTAGGCGAGCGGCGCCCGGTACACCTCCGGCGCGAACGGGCCGAACCGGTGCTTGTACGGCACGTTCTTGGCGGTCAGGGTCATCGTCAGCAGCGTCCGGCCGTGGTAGGCGTGGTCGAAGACGACGACCGCCTGCCGCCCGGTGGCGTGCCGGGCGATCTTGATCGCGTTCTCCACCGCCTCGGCGCCGGAGTTCACCAGGATGCTGCGCTTCTCGTGGTCGCCGGGGGTGAGCTGGTTGAGCCTCTCGCAGACCGCGACGTACGACTCGTACGGGGTGACCATGAAGCAGGTGTGGGTGAACCGGCCGACCTGCTCCCGCACCCGCTCGACCACCCGCGGCGCGGCGTTCCCGACGCTGGTCACGGCGATGCCGGAGGCGAAGTCGATGAGCGAGTTGCCGTCGACGTCGACCAGCACGCCGCCGCCGGCGCGCTCCACGAACACGGGGAGGATCGTGCCGACGCCGGGCGGCACGGCCGCCTGCCGCCGGGCGAAAAGCTCCCGCGACTTGGGACCGGGGATCTCGGTGACGAGGCGGCGCTCCTGGGGAAGCAGCGGGCCGCCCTCAGTGGTGGCAGTGCTCATGCCACGACGCTATGGCCAGGCATTTCCCTTGCGGATGTGTCATCGTGGCACAATGAAGACGGACATTTTGCCAAGGTGGCGAAAGACAGCCGGGGGAGGGACGTGGCGCCCACGCTACGCCGGGTGGTGGCGATCGCACCGCTCCACCTGACCGTCCTCGCCGGGCGGCGGCACCTCGACCGGCCGGTCCGCTGGGTCGCCGTGAGCGAGCTGGAGGACCCCACCCCCTTCCTGGAGGGCGGCGAGCTCGTCCTCACCACCGGGATGCGCCTGTCCGGCGCGGACGCCGGGCCGTACATCGACCGGCTCGTCGCCCGTGGCGTGGCCGGGTTCGGGTTCGGCGTGGGCCTCACCCACGACCGGGTGCCCCGGGAGTTCATCGACGCGGCCGAGGCGGCCGGGCTGCCCCTCGTCGAGGTGCCGCGGGAGACCCCGTTCATCGCGATCGGCAAGGCGGTCAGCGAGCTGCTCGCCGCCGAGCAGTACGAGGAGCTCAGCCGGGCCTTCGCGGCGCAGGGCCGGCTCACCCGGGCGGCCCTGCAGCGGGACGGCACCGCGGCCGTCGTGGACCGGCTCGCCAAGGAGGTCGACGGCTGGGTGATCCTGTTCGACCAGGCCGGCGCGGTACGGCGCGCGGCCGACGCCTCGGCGCCCGCGGCCGGGAGGGCGGACGGCCGGTGCAGTGAGCGCGTCGAGCGCGCCGCCCGGTCGCTCGAGCCGGAGCTCGCCCGGTTCCGCCGGGCCCAGTCACCCGCGAGCCTCGCGCTCTCCACCCCCGACGAGCACGTCATCGTCCATCCGCTCGGCCGGAAGGGGTTCCTCGCCGTCGGCTCGGAGCGGCCCTTCACCCCGAACGGGCACACGATCGTCAACGCCGCCGGGTCCCTGCTCACCCTCACCCTGGAGCAGGGGCGCGAGCAGCGGACCGCGGCCGCCCGGGTCCGGTCCGCGGCGCTCCGGCTGCTGCTCACCGGGGAGACCGAGGCGGCCGGGGAGGTGCTCGCCGCGCTGGGGGAGCGGCTCCCGGACCCGCCGTACATCGTGCTCGCCTGCGCCGCGGGGGACGAGAAGGCCGGGGCGGCGGAGCTGGAGGAGCTCGCCGAGGCCCTGCCCTGCTTCACCGCGCCGTGGGAGGGGATGCTCCTGGCCATCGCGCCGGCTTCCGCGGCCGACGACATCGCCGCGATCGCGGCCCGGCACGGCCGGGTCGGGCTCAGCGCCGAGGGGGCCGACCTGCCCACCGCCGTCGACCAGGCGAAACGGGCGCTCGCCGCCGCCTCGCCGGTGGCGCGGTTCGCCGATCTGGCCGGGCAGGGGCTGCTCTCCCTGCTCGATCCGGCGGCCGCCGCCTCGTTCGCCGCCGCCATCCTCGCCCCCTTGCGGGAGTACGGCCGCCGCACCGACCTGGTGGAGTCGCTCCGCGCCTACCTGGCGTGCAACGGGCACTGGGACGCGGCCGCCCACCGGCTCGGGATCCACCGGCACACGCTGCGGTACCGGATGAAGCGGGTGAGCGAGCTGCTCGGCCGCGACCTGGACGACCCCGGGGCCCGGGCCGAGCTGTGGATCGCGCTGAACGTGTGAGCCCGTGGGCTCAGTCCCGCTCCTTCACCATGAAGTGGCGGATCACCGCGGTGGTCACGGTCTCATAGGTCTTGCCGTCCGGCAGGTGCCCGGCACGTTCCAGACTGAGCGCGCCCTGCGCCGCCGCCCATAACGCGTCGGCGATCTTCCGCGGCTGGGTGGGCGTCAGGTAGCCGGCCGCGATGCAGTCCGCGATGATCCGGTCGGCGATGTTGAGCGCGGCCCGGGCGAGGGTGCGGGCCCGCTCGCTCGGCGTGAACCCGGGGATGGCCCGCTCGAACATCAGGCTGTAGTAGCCGGGCTCGGCGAGGGCGGCCTCCCGGTACGCGGCGGCGAGGGCGGTGAGCCGCTCCAGCGGGTCGCCCCGCTTCGGCAGGGCTTCGAGGCGGCGGCGGATGTGCTCGAACCCCTCAAGGTAAAGGGCCTCGGCGAGGCCCTCCTTGCTGCCGAACATCGTGTAGATGACCTGGGTCGAGCAGCCGGCCTCGGCGGCGATCCGGCGCACGGTCAGGCTCTCCGGCCCCGCCTCGGTGAGCAGCCGGGTGGCGACGTCCATGAGGCGGGTACGGAATTCGTCGTAGGTGTTCCGATGGCCGCGCGTGTAGGCGCCCTGCAGTCCGAGCGGCGTCGGCGAACCCATCAGCGACGAGCCCTTCTCACGTTGGGGGTCCCTGGGCGGACCCAGTTAGGCCTAACCCCGCTGCGCGTGTTCAAACCGACTAAACGGAAATCGTGCTGAAACCGCCGCGCAGCCGTGACATAACCATATTTATACATAGTGGCGTGCTTGCGCCCAATATTGTGCTGAGCGGAGTAGATTGGCCGCGCCGGCCGGTGGCGTAGCGTGGGAGGCATGGACGCCAGCCCCACACCTGAACCTCGTCCCTTCTGGCTCGCCGGCCGTCCCGCGACCGGGAGCGCCCAGCAGACCGTGACCAACCCGTACGACGGCCGCGTCGTGGGGGTGCACTCGGTTCCGACGCCGGAGCAGGTCGAGCAGGCCGTGGCCGCGGCCCACGCCGTACGCCACAAGGCGGCGGCGCTGCCGATCCACGTGCGCGCCGAGGCGCTCGCCCACGTCGCCCGCCGGCTGGCGGAGCGCGCCGAGGAGTTCGCCCGGCTGATCAGTGCCGAGAACGGAAAGCCTATCTTCTGGGCGCGTGGTGAGGTCAACCGCGCGATCTCCACGACCCGCTTCGCCGCGGAGGAGGCGCGCCGGTTCAGCGGCGAGGTGATGCGGCTCGACACCGACCCGGCCGCGCAGGGGCGGCTCGCCTACATCACCCGGGTGCCGCACGGGCCGGTGCTGGCGATCACGCCGTTCAACTTCCCGCTCAACCTGGTCGTGCACAAGGTCGCCCCGGCGATCGCCGTCGGCGCCCCGGTCATCGTGAAGCCCGCCCCGGCCACCCCGCTCTCCGCGCTCGCGCTCGGGGAGATCCTCGCGGAGACCGACCTGCCCGAGGGGATGTTCTCCGTCCTCCCGGTCCCGAACGAGCAGGCCGGGCAGCTCGTCGACGACCCGCGGCTTCCGGTGATCTCCTTCACCGGCTCCGGCCCGGTCGGCTACTCGATCATGGACCGGGTGCCGCGCAAGCACGTCACCCTCGAGCTCGGCGGCAACGCGGCCGCGGTGGTGCTCGCCGACGCCGACCTCGACTGGGCGGCCCAGCGGATCGCCCTGTTCTCCAACTACCAGGCCGGCCAGAGCTGCATCGCCGTGCAGCGGGTGATCGTCGAGGAGCCGGTCGCCGACGTCTTCACCGAGAAGCTCATCGCCGCGGTCGAGGCGCTGGTCACCGGTGACCCGGCCGACGAGCGGACCCAGGTCGGCCCGCTGATCAGCGAGGCCGCGGCGGAGCGGGTGGAGCAGTGGGTGAAGGAGGCCGTCGCCGCCGGGGCCCGCGTGCTCACCGGGGGCACCCGCGAGGGGACGACCTTCGCGCCCACCGTGCTCACCGACGTGCCGCGGGACGCGAAGGTGGCCTGCGAGGAGGTGTTCGGCCCGGTCATGATCGTGCAGCGGGTCGCCTCCGTCGACGAGGCCTTCGCCGCGGTGAACGACTCCAAGTACGGCCTGCAGGCCGGCGTGTTCACCCGCAACCTCGACATCGCGTTCCGGGCGAACCGGGAGCTGGAGGTCGGCGGGGTCGTCATCGGCGACGTGCCGTCCTACCGCGCCGACCAGATGCCGTACGGCGGGGTCAAGCAGTCCGGTGTCGGCCGCGAGGGCCTGCGCTCCGCGATGCACGACCTGACCTACGAGAAGGTCATGATCCTCACCGGCCTCACGCTCTGAGCCTCACGAATCGAGGTCCGCCCAGTGGCCAGGGTGCCGTCACGTCCCGGCCGGCGGGGCCGTCCACCCGCCGGCCGGGACGCCCGGGTCAGGCGCGCTCGGCCTTCAGGAACAGGTTCTTGATCGCCGGGCCGAAGTACGGGCCGTACATCGTGCGGTGGTCGGTGCTGTACTTGAAGCTGCTCACCGAGGTGAGCACCCCGCGCCCGGTCGCCGGATCGAACGAGGTCAGCCACGGCCCGCCGCTCGCCCCGGCGGTGAGCTCGCACCGCAGCCCCTGGCCGCGGGTCTGGCCGTGCGGGTCGTCGTGGGGCACGCCCGCGCAGTAGAGCAGCCGCTCGCCGCTGTACGGCGGATCGGCGGGGAAGCCGAAGCCGTAGGTCTGCTGCCCGCGCCGGGCGTTGAAGCCGATCTCCTGCCCGCCGACCACATCCCCGAGACGACGGCCGCCCGGGCCGTCGTTCACCACGACCATGCCGACGTCGTAGTCGTCGTTCCCGTCGCGGGCCCACTGCCGGGGCACGAACATGCGCCGCGCCGTGTAGGTGCCGTACGGGCGCCGGCCGGGCTGGTACCCGGGGACGAAGACCCAGTTCTCCGCCCAGGCGCCGGTTCCGTTCTTGACGCAGTGGCCGGCGGTGACCACCACGGACCGGTTCGCGCTGCGCACGGCGCTCGCCGAGCAGGCGAAGTCGACGCCGTTCATGGTGAGGAAGACGCGTCCGGTGGTCTTCCGCACCAGCCCGCCCGCCTCCCACACGGACCCGCTCGTGGTCGACCGGACGGCGGCGCGCCGCTCCCTGGCGAGCGGGAGGCGGCGGGCCGCCGCCGGGGGCAGGACGGTGGCGGCGAGCGAGCGCACCCGGTCGGCGGTCTCGCCGGCGCCGGGCAGGTCGATCGGGATCGCCCGCTCCATCCGCTCCGGCGTCCAGTACGCGCCGGCGATGGGGGCGGCGAGGTGTTCGACGGCGTCGGCCACCGGGAGGAGCTCGGCGTGCGGCCCGGCGACGGCCCCGGCGGCGAGCGCTGCGGCGATCAGCAGGGGGAGGCTCATGGCACCGAAGTGTGGACCACGAAAAGTGATCATGCTGCTACTTTTCGTGAATCCCCTGGTGGGCGCGTGGTGATCCCGTCCGCGGCCGGCGGGCCGCCGCAGGCCGCCGGACCGTCCTCCCGCCCCCTTCCGGGACGAGGGCGACCCGCGGTGCGCATCGGGGAGAATGGGAGCGTGCTGTCCGAAACCAGCCCGCCGGCGGAGTCCCGCGCCGAGCCCCGCTCGATCGTCGTGCTGGGATCGACCGGCTCCATCGGCACCCAGGCCCTCGACGTCATCGCACGCGCCCCCGACCGGTTCCGTGTGGTCGCGCTCGCCGCTGGCGGCGGGCGGGTCGAGCTGCTGGCGCGCCAGGCCGCCGAGTTCGGGGTGGCCGCGGTCGCCGTCGCGGACCCGGGGGCGGTCCCGGCGCTGCGGGAGGCGCTCGCCGCGCGGGGCGCGCGGCCGAAGATCCTCGCCGGCATGGAGGGCGTCGCCGAGCTCGCCGCCCACCCGTGCGACGTCGTGCTCAACGGCATCACCGGCGCGCTCGGGCTCACCTCCACGATCGCCGCGCTCGAGGCCGGGCGGACGCTGGCGCTCGCGAACAAGGAGTCCTTGATCATCGGCGGCCCGCTGGTGAAGCGCCTCGCCGGGCCGGGACGGCTGATCCCCGTCGACTCGGAGCACTCCGCGCTCGCCCAGTGCCTCTGGGCGGCCGGGCCCTCGGGCGCGGACCCGCGCGCCGTGCGCCGGCTGGTGATCACGGCGAGCGGCGGGCCGTTCCGGGGGAGGACCAGGGCCGAGCTCGAGGACGTGACGCCGGAGATGGCGCTCAATCACCCGACGTGGAACATGGGCCCGGTGATCACCGTCAACTCGGCCACCCTGGTCAACAAGGGCCTCGAGGTGATCGAGGCGCACCTGCTCTTCGACATCGGCTTCGACCGCATCGAGGTGATGATCCACCCGCAGTCGGTGATCCACTCGATGGTCGAGTTCGTCGACGGCTCCACCATCGCCCAGGCGAGCCCGCCGGACATGCGGCTGCCGATCTCCCTCGCCCTGGGCTTCCCCGAGCGCGTCCCCGGCGCGGCGCCGGCCGTCGACTGGACCCGGGCGCACACCTGGACGTTCGAGCCGCTCGACGACGAGACGTTCCCGGCCGTCGCGCTCGCCCGGCACGTCGGCGAGCTCGGCGGCACGGCCCCGGCCGTCTACAACGCGGCGAACGAGGTGTGCGTCGAGGCCTTCCTCAAGGGCAGGCTGCCGTTCCTCGGCATCGTCGACACGGTCGGCAAGGTGGTGGCCGAGCACACCGTGGGCCCGGCCGATTCGGTGGAGGAGGTGCTCGCCGCCGACGCCTGGGCGCGGGAGCGGGCGGCCGAGCTGGCCGGCTGAGCGCGAGGTCCCGGTAGGGCGGCGGAAGGGCGGCCGAGCGCGGAAAGCGGGCCGAGCGGGTACGGAAGAGCAGGCGAGCACGGGGAACCGGCCGGGCGCAGGCGACCGGCCGTTCACGGAACGCCGGCGGGCGTGCGGGAGGGCCGGCCTGCTGTTCCGGAAAGCTGGCGGAAAGGGAAATCCGGGACGGCGGGAAAGCCCGCCGCCCCGGATCACATCACCGGCCGGTATGACCGGGCGGGCCGGTCAGGGCCGGATGGGCAGCCTCCGCCTCGGATCAGGAGGCCTCGCAGGACACCGACGGAGCCTCGTCGCTCGGCCCGTTCGCGATGAAGCCGAACGTGGTGGACCCGTGCGCCTCCACGTTGCCGTTCCAGCTCTCGTTCTTCACCGTGACGGTGCCGTTCGACTGGCTGAGCCGGCCGTTCCAGACCTGGGTGATGGACTGGCCGCTCGCCGGCTGCCAGCTCACGCTCCAGCCGGACAGCGCCGTGTGGCCCGAGTTGTGGACGGTGACCTCACCCTGGAAGCCGCCGCTCCAGGAGTTGACGACCCGGTAGGTCGCCGTGCACTGACGCTCCGACGGCGGCGGGGAGACCGGCGGAGAGACCGGCGGGGAGACGGGCGGCGAGACCGGCGGGCTGCTCGGCGGGTTGGTCGGGCCGCCGGAGCCGGGGCCGATGCCGGTCACCTCGCCGTTGCCGCCGTCGAACACGACGTCAGAGCAGTTGTAGAAGGTCTCCTGGCTGTCGGACCGCTGCCAGATCGAGTAGATGATGTGCCGCCCCGACTTGTTCTCGGGCAGCTTGGCGTTCCAGTAGTAGTAGGCGTCCTCGTTGCCCGGCGAGCCGACGCTCGGCGGGTCGGTGACCTCGCTGAACGGCGTGGGCTCCAGGTCGTCCCAGCTGAGCGGGCGGTTCGGGTCCCAGGAGTCCTTGGTGACGTACAGGCGGAAGGTGCCCGGGTGGTGGGCCCACATGTTGTACCGGATCTGGATGGTGGCGCCCGCCGTCAGGTGGGTGACGGGCCAGTCGTCCCGGGCCAGGTCGAAACCGCTGAAGTCATAGACCTTGGCGTCCGCGCTGCACAGCTTGCCGTCGGGGATGTACCCGCGCGTCCGCCCGGCGCCGTCCGAGCGGAGCACGGCGAACCAGTTGTACAGGGCGTTGGTGCCGCTCTGGGCCACCGCGGCCGCGCAGGCGGGGTTGTTCGGCACGATGTTGCCCTGCGGGGTGAGGCCGTCCTTCCAGCACAGGTAGGTGCGGCTGCCGGGCATCATCATCGCGCCGTGCGCCGCCGCCGGGGACGACGGCAGGACACTGGCCACGAGGGCCGCGAGCGCCGCGGCTGAGATGCTGACTGTCGTTTTCGACGTGCTTCTACGAAGTCTTCCCACGGCTTAACCCTTTCGCTGGTCATGGCTGCCGTATGGGTGGTGCGGCACGGGCGACGCCGGACACGTCGGCCAGAGGGCAGCCGGTGACCGTCTGTCGGGATGCGCGAGCGCTCACGCGGTTCGGACTGTAGACCGGCCGGCGGGCCCGGCCCAGGGAGGCGGGGCGACCGGAGGGCGGGCTCCGGCGTTTGCCCAGGTAAATGCGGATAAAGTCAACGAATTTTCATGAAAGCTTCATTGCGGCGCAGCCGTACGGTCGCCGGCGGCGCGGCGAGCCGCCGCGGGGCACTGCCTAGACTGGGAACGCCTCCACGGCATCGCCGATACCACAAGGTGCTGATATGTCTGTTGATCTCGGGATTCCCACAGTCCGGACCAAGCCGATCGCCAAGCGGCGGGTGTCCCGGCAGATCATGGTCGGCTCGGTTCCGGTCGGCGGTGACGCGCCGATATCGGTCCAGTCGATGACCACCACGGTCACGGCGGACGTCAACGCCACACTCCAGCAGATCGCCGAGCTCACCGCGGCCGGATGCCAGATCGTGCGCGTCGCCGTGCCCTCCCAGGACGACGCGGACGCGCTGCCGGAGATCGCGAAACGGTCCCCGATCCCGGTGATCGCCGACATCCACTTCCAGCCGAAGTACGTGTTCGCCGCGATCGACGCCGGCTGCGCCGGCGTGCGGGTGAACCCCGGCAACATCAAGAAGTTCGACGACAAGGTGGCCGAGATCGCGAAGGCCGCCTCGGACGCGGGGGTCCCCATCCGCATCGGCGTCAACGCCGGCTCGCTCGACCCGCGGTTCCTCAAGAAGTACGGCAAGGCCACCCCCGAGGCCCTGGTCGAGTCGGCGCTGTGGGAGTGCTCGCTCTTCGAGGAGCACGGCTTCCGGGACATCAAGATCTCGGTGAAGCACCACGACCCGGTGGTGATGATCCAGGCGTACCGGCTGCTCGCCGAGCGGTGCGACTACCCGCTGCACCTGGGCGTCACCGAGGCGGGGCCCGCCTTCCAGGGCACGATCAAGTCCGCGGTGGCGTTCGGCGCGCTGCTCGCCGAGGGGATCGGCGACACGATCCGCGTCTCGCTCTCCGCGCCGCCCGTGGAAGAGGTGAAGGTCGGCACCCAGATCCTGGAGGCGCTCGGGCTCCGGGAGCGCGGCCTGGAGATCGTCTCCTGCCCGTCGTGCGGGCGCGCCCAGGTCGACGTGTACACCCTCGCCGAGCAGGTGCAGGCGGGCCTGTCCGGCCTGAAGATGCCGCTGCGGGTCGCCGTGATGGGCTGCGTGGTGAACGGGCCGGGCGAGGCGCGCGAGGCCGACCTCGGCGTGGCCTCCGGCAACGGCAAGGGCCAGATCTTCGTCAAGGGCAAGGTCATCAAGACCGTGCCGGAGTCGCAGATCGTCGAGACGCTGATCGAGGAGGCGCTCCGCCTCGCCGAGGAGATGGGCGTGGACCCGGAGAGCGGCGAGGGCACCGGCCCGCAGGTGGTCGTCCGCTAGACCGGGGCCGGCCGTACCGGTGGGCGCGGGTGCGCTCCGGCATGCCGTGACCGCACCCCGGTGACTCGTCCGTCACCACGCCCCGCTGACCGGCCCGCGTTCCCAATCGGCCCGGCGGTCTCCATCCACGGCGGCCGAGCCGTCTCCACGTCCGGACGGGCCGGAGCGCCCCACCGGGCGGCGTTCGCCTCCGGCGTGCGACACAGCGCAATGGCTTGATTACACACTGGCAGGAATCGCGCGGACCGGCCGGTGGCCGTCCGCGCGCTCCTGGAAGCTGTCCTCTGCCGTACGTGAGCCGCCAGAGGGGAGCGTCGCCGGTGAGACAGGTCCTCGCAGTGGTCGCGGGCGCCGCCGCGCTGATCGCCGGATCGGCCGTCCCCGCCGGAGCGCGGCCCGCACCCGGGCGCGGCATCGCCTGGCGCCCCTGTGACCGGACGCTCACCGCCCGGCCGCCCCTCGGCATCGGCATCCGCGCGGCCCGGGAGGATCCCGGCGGGAAGCGGGCCGGGCGCGCCCTTCAGGAGGAGTGCGCCACGGTCCAGGTGCCCCTCGATCACTCCCGGCCGGACGGCCGGCAGATCACCCTCGCGATCAACCGGATCAGGGGCACGGCCCCCCGGAACGGCGAGCACCGCGGCGTGCTGCTCGTCAACCCCGGCGGGCCGGGCGGGTCCGGGCTGGAGCTCGCCCGCCACGTGGCGGCCCTGCTGCCGCCCGAGGTCGCGGCGCGCTACGACGTGATCGGCTTCGATCCGCGTGGCGTGGGCGCCAGCCGGCCCGCCCTCACCTGCGTGGACGCCCGGCGGTACTTCGCGGCGCCCCGGCCGGACAACGTGCCGCGCACCGCGGCGGAGGAGGACGCGCTGGTCGCCCGCGCGAAGCGGTACGCGAAGGCGTGCGGCGAGCGCTGGGGCTGGTTCCTGCCGCACCTGCACACCGAGAACGCCGCGCGGGACATGGACGTGATCCGCGCGGCCCTCGGCGAGGAGAAGATCAGCTACCTCGGCTACTCGTACGGCACCTACCTCGGCGCCGTCTACGCCACGCTCTTCCCGCACCGGGTCCACCGGCTGGTGCTCGACAGCGTCGTCGACCCGGGCCGGGTCTGGTACGACTCCAACCTCGATCAGAACCACGGCTTCGACCGGCGGCACCGGGACTTCCTCGCCTGGGTGGCGCGGTACCACGCCGAGTACCGGCTCGGCCGGACCGAGGCGGCGGTGAGCCGCGCCTGGTACGCGCTGCGCGACCGGCTCCGCACCCGGCCGGCGGCCGGGATCATCGGGCCGAGCGAGCTCGACGACATCTACACGGCCGGCGCGTACTCCTCACGGCTCTGGCCCGCGCTCGCCGGCGCGTTCTCCTGGTACGTGCACCGCGGGGAGACCGCGGGCCTGGTACGGCTGCACCGCGCCCTCGGCAAGGAGGACGAAGAGGAGGAGAACTCCTACGCCGTCTACCTGGGCGTGGAGTGCCGCGACGCCCCCTGGCCGCGCGACTGGGCGCGCTGGCACAGGGACACCGTCCGGTCGCATGAGGACGCCCCGTTCATGGCCTGGCCGAACACGGTCTACAACGCGCCGTGCGCCTTCTGGCCGGTGCCCGGGCGCACCCCCGTGCGCGTGGGCACGGACCGCCTGCCCCCGGTGCTGCTGATCCAGTCCGAGGGCGACCCGGCCACGCCGTACCCGGGGGCGCTGACCGTGCGCCGCCTGTTCCCCACGGCCCGGCTGGTCGTCGAGAGCGGCGGGGGCGACCACGGGGTGTCGCTCGGCGGGAACCCCTGCGTCGACGACCGGCTCGCCGCCTACCTGCTGGACGGGAGAGTCCCGGAGCGCCGCAGCACCGGGCACGCCGACGCGGTCTGCCCGGCGCCGCCCGCGCCGGAGCCGGCCGCGGCCGAGGACGGCGACCGTCGGCCGTGACCTGCGCGGACCGCACCGGACGGTTCGATCACCGGACCGGTGCGGATCAGCGGGCGGGCGGTGGCGTACGCTGGCTGCGTGAGGCTGGGGATTTCGGCGTCGCGTGTGCTCGACGACCGTGATCGGGACGAGGTGCTCGAGCTCCTCGACACCGATCCGATCACGAACGTGTTCGTCGCCGCCCGGGTCCGGACCGTCGGTCTGAACCCCGCCCGCCTCGGTGGCCAGATGTGGGGGTACGGCCCGCGGGGCCGGCTCGTCTCCCTCTGCTACGCCGGGGCCAACATGGTGCCGGTGAACGCCACCCCGGAGGCCGTGCAGGCCTTCGCCGAGCGGGCCCGGCGGCAGGGCAGGCGCTGCTCGTCGATCGTCGGCCCGTCCGAGGCCGTGCGGCAGCTCTGGGAGCGGCTCGAACCCCACTGGGGGAAGGCGCGGGCGATCAGGTGGGTCCAGCCGGTCATGGCGACCTCCTCGGCCCCACCGGTCAAGCCCGATCCCCGGGTGCGCCGGGTGCGGCCGGAGGAGCTCCCGATCCTGCTCCCGGCGTGCATCGCGATGTTCACCGAGGAGATCGGCGTCCCGCCGGACAACGGGGACGGCGGCGCGCTCTACCGGTCGCGGGTGGCCGAGCTGATCCGCATCGGGCGGTCGTACGCCCGCATCGACGACGGCAAGGTCGTGTTCAAGGCGGAGATCGGCGCGGTGACGCCGCACGCCTGCCAGATCCAGGGCGTGTGGGTCCACCCGGAGATGCGCGGGCGCGGGCACGCGGTGGCCGGGATGGCCGCCGTGGTGGAGGAGGCGCTCAAGCACTTCGCCCCGGTCGTCACCCTCTACGTCAACGACTTCAACCTGCCGGCCAGGGCCGCCTACCGGAAGGTCGGCTTCAAGGAGGTCGGCACCTTCACCTCGGTGCTGTTCTGACCCGCGGGCCGGCCGTCCCGGCCGGCCCGGAGCGGTCGCCGGGTGCCGTCCCGACCGGTGAGTGCGTCGTCCGGTGCCGTCCTGGTGCCGGGCCACGGTCCGACGGGGGCGGGGCCGCCCGCCGTGCGGCGCGGACGCCGGGCGGCGGGCCTGCTTCGCCGGCGGGCGTGCACCGGACGGCGGGCGTGCCGGCCCATCAGGCGTGCCTGACGGCGGGCGGCGTGCATCGTCCGGGTGCGGCCGCCCGTGCGGGGCGCGGTCCGGCCCTCAGCTCCCCACGGCCGGATCACGTGCGCGGCCGCCCGTGCGGGGCGCGGGCCGGCTGCACCCCGCACGGGCCGGAGCGTGCCGGGTCCCCGGCCCGGAGGCCGGGATGGTGTGCCGATCCGGGACGGCGAGCGGGGCCGGGGAGCGGGGCATGTGGAGCCCGTCTTCCGCCGGCCCGGCGCCCCTTATTGGACCCCACGTCAAGATCCGCCGTAGAGGGCGAGCACAATATCGGTGAGCGTCTCGGCCACGGTCTCCTCCGGGAGATCGAGGGTCTTGACCACGCTCACCTGCACCGCGCCGAGCGCCGCGCAGGCGCGGATCCGCTCCTCGGCGGAGGGGGTCGTTCCGGTGAGCTTGGTGAAGATCTGCTCGCTGAACGCCTTGATGGCCTCCCGCGGAGACCCTGGCGGTGCGTCGTCCGCGCCGCCGATGTCCTCGGTGAGCAGGCGGATCACCGTGCGGTGCCGTACCGCGAACTCGATGAAGGCCCGCAAGAACGCCTGCGGGCCGGGGTAGTCGGTCTCCAGCAGGGCGATCAGGTCGTCGGCGGCGGGCGTGATGAGCTCTTCGACCAGCCGGTCCTTGGGGTGGAAGTGGTAGGCCACCGCGGTCTTGGTGATCCCGACGGCCGCGGCGATATCGGCGAGCGAGGTGGCGGCGTAACCCCGCTGGGCGAATAGCTCCCGGGCGGCGGCGAGGATCTTCGATCGCGTCGCCCTGCCCTGATCGGCAGTGGTCATGTTCTGATCCGTGCCTTTTCGGCGTACGCTCGTACTGTACTACCGTATAGAACTTGCGTATGAATCCTACCTAAAAGGGCATTTGGGGGAAATGAGCGCGCTATTAGGACGGCTGGGGGGTTGGTGCGCACGGCACGGCCGTATCGTGCTCGCGCTCTGGGTGCTCCTCGCCGGGCTGCTGACCGGGGCCACCCTGGTCTGGGGCAGGCCGGTGAACAACAACGTCGCGATTCCCGGCAGTGACGCGCAGATCGCGCACGACCTGATGCGCGAGGGCTTCGGCCCGGGCTACGACGTCGGCGGCACCGTACAGCTCGTGCTCTACACCGCGGACGGCACGCTCCTCGAGAAGCCGCGCAAGAAGGCCGTCGAGAAGGCCCTGGACGAACTGCGCCGGGTGCCCAACGTCGCCAAGGTGGAGACGCCGTACCGGATGGGCGGCATCGCCGCCAACATGCAGATCGGCATGATCGTGGTACGGCTCGGCAGCGTCGAGGGCGTCTCTCCGACCGAGAGCGCCCGGCAGCTCACCGCGGCCGCCTCGCCACCGCTCACCGAGGCCGGGATCGAGGTGGTGCCGGCCAACCCGGGCACCCCGGCCGACAAGGAGATCAAGTCGGGCACCAGCGAGATCATCGGCCTGCTGATCGCGCTCCTCGTGCTGCTCTTCGCCTTCGGCACGCTGGTCGCCGCGCTCATCCCGATCTTCACCGCGGTGATCAGCATCGGCGTCGGGCTCGGCGTGATCGGGCTGCTCGGGCACGTCGCCGACGTCCCCAGCACGGCCCCGGTCATCGCGACCATGATCGGCCTCGGGGTCGGCATCGACTACGCGCTCTTCCTGCTCTCCCGGTACCGCCGCCTGCTCGCCGAGGGCGTGCCGGTGGTCGAGGCGGTCCGGCAGACCATCTCCAGCTCGGGCGGCGCCGTCGTGTTCGCCGGCGGCACGGTGATCATCGCGCTGAGCGCGCTCATGCTCGCCGGATTCCCGGTGCTCACCGCGCTCGGCTGGATCACCGGGATCTCCGTCGTCTGCGCCGTGCTCACCTCCATCACGCTCGTGCCCGCGCTGCTCGGGATCCTCGGCCACCGGATCAACGCGCTCCGCATGCCGTTCTTCGGCAGGTCGGGCACCGACGGCAGCGGCTGGGCCCGGCTCAGCGACTGGGTCGCCGGGCGGCCGTGGCGGGTGCTCCTGATCACCACGGCCGTGCTCGCCGCGCTCACCGTGCCCGCGGCCGGGCTGAAGCTCGGCTCGCTCGACGACGGGTACGGCGATAAGAACACCCCGTACCGGCGCGCCTACGAGCTGCTCGAGGCGGGGTTCGGCCCGGGCGCCAACGGGCCGATCATCGTGGTCGCCAAGGTCGGTGAGCAGGTCGACGAGGACGACAAGATCGTCTCGACCGTCAAGCGCCGGATCGAGCGCGTCGACGGCGTGTCGTACGTGATGGACCCGCAGATCAACGAGAACGGCCGCTCGCTGCTCATCCAGGTGCTCCCCGACTACGCGCCGAGCGACGCGCGCACCATCGACGTGGTCAAGGCGATCAGGGCGCTCGACATCCCCGGCGTCGAGCTCCACGTGGGCGGCAAGGTCGCGGGCCTCGCCGACGCGAGCGACCAGATCGTGGAACGGACCCCGATCGTGGTCGGGGTGGTGGTGCTGCTCAGCGCGCTGTTACTCCTCCTGGCCTTCCGCGCGCCCATCATCGCCCTCAAGGCCGCGGTGATGAACCTCGTCTCCCTCGGCGCGGCCTTCGGCACGCTCGCCGTGGTGTTCTCGGTCGGCCTGGGCAGCAGCCTGATCGGCATGGACCCCCCGCCCTCGGTCGAGGGCGCCTACCTGGAGACGCTCTTCTTCACCGTGCCGATCGAGCGGTACGTCCCGCTCATGCTGTTCGCCGTGCTGTTCGGGCTCTCCATGGACTACGAGGTCTTCCTCCTCACCTCGGTACGGCAGGCCTACGCGCGGCACGGGGACAACCGGCGGTCGGTCGCCGAAGGGCTCGGCGCGACCGGCCGGGTCATCACCTCGGCCGCGCTCATCATGGTCGCGGTCTTCACCGCGTTCATCGCCTACCCCGACCCGCTGGTGAAGGTGTTCGGCGTCGGGCTCGCCGCCGCGATCGCGGTCGACGCCACCATCATCCGCGGCTTCCTGGTGCCGTCGACGATGGTGCTGCTCGGCAGGTGGAACTGGTGGATCCCCCGGTGGCTCGACCGCATCCTCCCCAACCTGGCGATCGAGGGGGCGGAGGAGACGGCGGAGCGGCCGGTGCGGGAGCCCGACCTGGCGGCCACCGCCCGGTAGGCGCCCGGCGGGCGCCGCCCTGCAGGCGTGACCAACGTGCCCGCGGCCGGATGGGCCGCGGGCACACGCGTGCCATGGCGCGCACCGGAATCCACCCTCGCCCGGTGCGGGCCCGTTCCCTGCGCGCGGAGCACCGCCTCCTGGCGCGTCCCCTGCGCGGAGCACCGCCCCCTGCGGTGCGTCCTTCACCGTCGCTCCGTCGCGCTCCCCGCCGCCTTCGCTCACGATCTGATCCATCGCCGTGCCGCCGCCGGGTGCCCGGCCGACGGGGAGCGCCGTCCGGGCACCCGGCATCCCGGCGTTCTCGAGCGCGATTAGCGCAATTTGTCCGCTACACGGTTTTTGAGAAAAGCGCTAAAGCGGACATATTGCTACAAACGCAGGATTAATCGTATGGAGCAATTGATAAACCGATAACAGGGAACCAAAAGTCTTGGATCTCCGTTTGCGGCACGACGTGTCCGGAAATCTAGGAAGCGCAGGGAACGTGGCTCGGTAATGGGCCATTGAGACATTTTCCCGGTATCTCGGGAAAATGTCGTGGATTCAAGTGCAGTGTTTCCTTTCAAGGAGGAACGTCATGGCCATGTTGAAGAAGGCTTTCGCCGGGCTCGCGCTCGGCACCGTCATCGCCGGCGGCATGTTCGCCCTGGGTGCCGGCGCTGCGGTGGCCGCCGAGGGTCCGGGGGCCGTTCCGGCTGAGCACGCACACGTGGACCAGGACCTGTGGAACCGCGGCCACGCTGCGTTCTACCCCCAGGGCCACCTGTGGGGCAGCCTCTTCTACCGGGACACCGGCGACGCTAAGGACGCCTTCGGCCTTGCGGCCAAGGACATCGCCGTCGGCTTCCAGGAGAAGGCCAACAAGAACAGCTGGCTCGGCCTCAGCGAGTGGCTCAACCACCACCTGTGGGCCAACGCGCACGAGCGGCTCAACAACCACGCTCACGCCAAGGAGCGGGTCCACCCCGTCCGGTGAGAAGCGGTGATCCGGCGCCCGTGGCCGGCCAGCCGTACCCCACGGGCGTGAACCGGGCCGCGACAGGGTGGGAAGCCGGAAGCGTTCTCCGAGCCCGTGCCGTAGTCCACGCCGGCTGATTCCGGCGGGTTCAGGTCGAGGACGGGTCCTCCCCGATCGCCGTCCGCGGCGGGGAGGACCTGGCCTTCCCGCCCGGAGGACCTGCCGTGGCCCACCGGTGGCCGTGCCGGGCGATGTCCGGCGCTGCGGCGGCGAGGGCCGGTGGCGTGGGCCCGGTTCATGTCCCTCGGCTCCATTTCCCGCACGGGCGCACCGGCGTGTTTCCCGCTGGCTTTTCCCGTACACGGCGTATGTCGCGGCCGCCCCGGCGATCCCGTGATCTCCGCTCGATCCCGTCATCGATTCGCGTGGGGCGGGGATTCGTGAAATGGCGTGGGACGGGGCAGGCCGTCCCGTCATCGCATTCCGCTCCAGGACTTCCGGATTCGCCCTCGGATTCCCGCATTCCGCCCCAAGGACCGCGCTCCGCCGCCGGATTCCCTCACCCGCGGTCTCCGCGCCGTTGCTCCGCCGTTCTCCAGCAGCGGCCTGCATTCCCACCGGCGCCCGGCGGAACCGATCGATCCGAACACCCCACCGGCCCGCCGTCTCCGGTGGTCACGACACCCGAGGGCTCCGGGAGCGGCGACGGTCTCCGCCGTCCCGGACCACCGCCTTCGGCACCGCGGTCTCCCGGCACATGATCGGAAACCGCGTGCGCGACAAGATCAACGGGTGTCACACTGATCGTCGTGGGCGATCACGACGTGCTGGCCGGGCTCGACGAGATCCCCTGGGAGGAGCTGAGGCACTGTTACGGCCCGGCAGGAGACGTCCCGGGCCAGCTGCGGGCGCTGCGCTCCCCGGACCCCGTGGAGCGGGAGCGCGCCCTCTGGCACCTGTACGGCAACATCTACCACCAGGGCGGCCGGTATGAGGCGGCCGCGTACGCCGTCCCGTTCCTCGCGCGGCTCGCCCTCGACCCCGGGACCGAGCAGCGGGCCGAGATCGTGGTGCTGCTCGGCGCGCTGGCCATCGGCTACGACGACGATCTGCTGCCGCACGGGCTGGACATCGCCGCATGGCGGGCCGAGATCGAGCGGAAGCGCAGCGCCGGTGACGAGGGGGCGATGCGCGAGACGGGCGAGGGGGTGGCGGCGGCCGCCGGCGAACCCGAACAGCGGATCGGGCAGGAGCGCCGGGACGTGTACGACATGAGGTGGGTGGACGTGTACGGCGCCACGGAGGCGGAGCTGGCCGCCTACGACGCCGTGCTGGCCGAGATCCCCCGGCTGCGCACCCTGCTGACCGCGGACGACCCACGGCTCCGCGCCGCCACCGCCGGCCTGCTGGGCTGGTTCCCGGAGGAGGCCGCCGGCTCGGTGGCCGCGCTCGGGGAGCTGCTGGAATCGGAGGCCGTCCCCATCGTCCTGGCCAACGCGATCGTCTCGGTCGGGCTGCTCTCCGGCACCGGGCTGATCCCGCGGCTGCGCGAGCACCTCGGCGGCCCCGACCCGCTGGTGCGCTGGGCCGCCGCCGTGGCCTTGGCCCGGCTGGGCCGTACCGACCCGGAGGTGATCGCCGCGCTCACCGCCGCGATGGCGAGCATGCCGCTGGCGTCCCCCGAGGACCTGCACTTCCACGACGGGAACACCCGCGACTACGCCGCGCTGGCCCTGGGCGCGGTGGCCGACCGGGTGCCGCCGGAGGCCGTGGACGGCGTGCTGGACGCGCTGGCGCGGCACCGATACCTGACCAAGGAGATGGTCGGGGCCGCGCTGCGGCTCGCCTTCCCGGACGGCCCGCTCCGCCGGGTGCCGCCGTTCGCGGAGCTGACCGCCCCCCAGCGGCGGCTGGTGCGCATCCTCGCCGACCTCGACCCCGACTCCTGGCGCGGGTGCCACTTCGACCGCACCCTGCAGAAGTGGAACCTGCCCGCCGACCGCGCCGCGTGCCGTGCCTACGCGGGCCTGCCCGAGTGAGCCGCCCCGCGCACCGCTGACCCGGTACCACGGCCGCGGCCGTCGGCCCGCTCGCGGGCATGGCCGCCGGACCGGCGGCCCACGCGCGGTCACCCCGCGCCCGCCGAGGAGAACACCGGGGGAAGCGCCACCGGAAAGGGCCCGTCCAGTGCGAAACCGGACCATCCCGCTGTGATAGACCTTGGGCCCATGCACCAGTTCTCCGCACCAGGCGATCCGGCGGAGCCCGCCCGGATCACGGATGACCCGCGTCCACCGGAACCGCGCGCCGCGGAGCCGCCCGCCGGACCCGCGGCCGGGACCTCCAATCCCGCGATCGGCGGCCTCGGCACCGGGCGCTCCCCGGCACCGCGGCCGGGCCGCGGCGGCCCGGGCGATCGGCTCCGCCGGGTCGCGTACGTCACCGCCGCCGGGGACGCCGCGGCGGAGGACGACGAACGGGAGGTCGTGCTGGCGGCCTGGCTGGGCGCCGGGATCGAGGGCGTGCCCGTCGCCTGGGACGACCCTGGAGTCGACTGGGCGTCGTTCGATGCGGCCGTGGTCCGCTCGGCCTGGGACTACATCGACCGCCGGGACGAGTTCGTCGCGTGGGCGCGCCGGGCGGAGGCGGTGACCCGGCTGTTCAATCCGGCGTCCGTGATCGAGTGGAACACCGACAAGACCTACCTGCGCCGGCTCGGCGTGCCGATCGTGCCGACCCGGTGGTTCGAGCCGGGGGAGGAGCTCGATCTGCCCGGGTGGGCCGAGTACGTGGTCAAGCCGGTCGTCTCCGCCGGGGCGCGCGACACGGTGCGCACCGCGGACAGGGCCGCCGCCGAGGCGCACGCCGCCCGCCTGCTCGGCCAGGGCCGGGCCGTCATGGTCCAGCCGTACCTGGAGAGCGTGGAGCACGAGGGCGAGCTGTCCCTGCTGTACTTCGGCGGGGAGTTCAGCCACGCGGTACGGCGGCGCCCGATGCTCGCGGGCACGGAGTCGGGCCACCCCCTGGCGACGCTGCGCGACCCGGACGACGATCAGTTCGCCCTCGCCGAGCGCACGCTGAGCGCGGTCAAGGAGGACCTGCTCTACGCCCGGGTTGACGTGGTCCGCATGCCGGACGGGGAGCCGGTGCTCATGGAGTTCGAGGTGACCGAGCCGTACCTCTTCCTCCGGACCGAGCTCGCCGCGCCCGAGCTCTTCGCCCGGGCGCTCGCCGCCCGGCTCTGATCGCCGCCCGGGTACGGCCCGGCGGCACCGGTCAGCCGTCCGGTCGGCCGGCCAAGGCCAGCCGTACCGCCTCGGCGGGGTCCGCCGCGGCGAGCAGGCCCGGGACCGGGCGGCCGGATGAGTCGAGCACCCGCCATCCGCCGAGGGTGACCACCGGGGTGCCGCCGCGCCGGGCGAGCGCGAGCTCCGAGAGCGTGCCCCACGAGCCGCCGACCACGATGACCGCGTCCGCGGCCCGCACGATGATCGCGTTGCGCGCCTCGCCCATGCCGGTGGGGATGGCGACCGTGAGGTGCGGGTTGGCGCCGGTCCGGTCGCGGCCGGAGAGGATGCCGACCACGATGCCCCCGGCGGCGCGGGCGCCGGCGGCCGCGGCGGCCATCACGCCCCCGTAGCCGCCGCAGAGCACCACCGCGCCCCGCTCGGCGAGCAGGCGGCCCACCTCCCGGGCCGCCTCGGCCTCCTCGGGCGTGCACTCCGACGGCCCGCACACGGCGATCTGTGCCACGGGCGGGAGTGTACGGCGGGCCCGGTCAGCCGTGGGTGGACAGGCCGCCGTCCACCGGGATGACCGCGCCCGTGAGGTAGGAACCGGCCCGGGAGGCGAGGTAGATCGCGGTGCCCGCCATGTCGTCCGGCCGCCCGATCCGGCCGAGCGGGACGGTGCTCTCGATCGCGCCGCGCAGCTCGGGGTCGTCGAGGGCGAACGCCATCATCTTCGACTCAAAGGGGCCGGGCGCGATGGCGTTCACGGTGATCGACTCGCGGGCGAGGCGGTGGGCGAGCTGCCGGGTGAGCATGTGCACCGCCGCCTTGGAGGCCGCGTACGCGTAGTTCTCCATCGCCGGGACCCGGATCCCGTCGATCGAGCCGATGTTGATCACCCGGGCCGGGTCGTCGGGCGTGGCGGCCGCGCGCAGCAGCGGGAGGAACGCCCGGGTGAGGAAGAAGATCGCCTTGACGTTGACGTTCCAGACCTTGTCGAAGCCGTGCTCGGGGTACTCCTCGAGCGGTGCGCCCCAGGCGGCCCCGGCGTTGTTCACCAGCACGTGGAGCCGGCTCTCCCGGGCGGAGACCGCCTCCACCAGGGTCTGGATCCCCTCGCTCGTCGACAGGTCGGCCTGGATCGCCTCGCAGCCCAGCTCGGCGGCGGTGGCGTCGAGCTCGTGCTTCTTCCTGGACGCGATGTAGACGGTCGCCCCGGCGTCGCGGAAGCCCTTCGCGATCATCTTCCCGATGCCGCGGGAGCCGCCCGTGACGACGACGGTCTTGCCTGCGACGGAGAACAGAGTCATGTTCGGATCATACCGACCAGTCGGTTCCTCGGCCCGAGGGTGATCCGCCCTGTTTCATACCGGGCGCTGCCGCGCGCGGCGAGGCCGGGCGGATACCGGCCTCGGGAGCCGCGGCACGGGGTGAGTGAGCGCGGGTGAGTGAGCGCGGCGCGTGGCCGGGCCGGGCGCCCGGTGGCCGATGGCCTGTCCGGGCGCCGGCCCGCCGGCCGGAGGGGGAGAGGGCGCGGCCGCCGGACGGGCAGACCGACCGGTGCGGCACGGAGCCACCCGGTTGAGCCGCCCGGTTCAGCACGGAGCCTCCCGGTTCAGCCACCCGGTGCGGCATGGGATCGCCCGGCGCGGCGAACCCGGCGGGCCGCCGGCGTGACGAACAAGGGGGAGCACTGGAACGGCGCGGAAAAGCGGACGGCGCGTCCTGACGGGTGTGGGGAACCCGTCAGGACGCGCGCCGCTACCGCGCGGGGGACCTCGACCCCGGCGAGGGATGAGGCCGAAGCCCCGCCAGCGCGGAGTCCATGGGGACCGGCCCGGTCACCGCGCGGGGGCGCGGAGCGCCGGTCCGTGGCCATCGGCGGCCGGACGCCGCAGACCGCGGCCGGCCGCTCCGAAGAGGCGACGAGGCGCGAGCGGCATGCGCCCGCGGTCGGCACGCACCCATCCGTCAAAAGGATGGATTTGTACCAACGTTTGGATAATCGCGGTCCGGCGGCCTCCGGTCAAGTGGTCATTTCCCCCGTGAGACGATGATCGTCTAGATTTGTTGGAACAAAAGGTCGAATTGAGGGAAAGATGGCACGATTATCGCTCTATCAACAGGTGGCGGCCGCGCTGCGGCGGGCCATCTACACGGGCGAACTCGCGCCAGGCGACCAGATACCCACCGAGGCCGACCTCATGGAGACCTACGGGGTCAGCCGCAACACCGTTCGGCTGGCCCTGGGCGAGCTGGAGAACGAGGGCCTCATCCTGCGGATGCGCCGCCGTGGAACGTTCGTACGGGAACGCCGCCCCCTCCTCATGCGCCCCCAGGACGAGTTCCGCTACCTCGAGCAGGGCGAGCCGCGCTTCGACTCGTTCGTCCACGCCGTCACCGCGGAGGGCCGCAAGCCCGACCAGCGGATCGAGGTCTCCATCGTCGAGCCGAGCCCCGACATCGCGGCCCGGCTCGCCCTCCCCAAGGGAGGCCTGGCCGTGGTACGGCGCCGTCTCCGCTACGTGGACGGCCGGCCGTACAACACCAACGACTCCTACTTCCCCTTCGACCTGGTCGCCGCATCGGAGATCGCCAGACCGGGGAACATCACCCGCGGGGCCAACCGCGTGCTGGAAGAGCTCGGCCACCCCCAGATCCGGGTCGTCGACGACATCTCGGCCCGGATGCCGACCGCCGATGAGTCCCAGCGGCTGCGGCTCGACCCGGGAACCCCGGTCATCGTCCACATCCGCGTCGGTTACGACCCCGAGGACACCCCGGTACGCGTCGCCGTGTCCGTGCTCCCGGCCGACAAGCACCTGATCCGTTACGAGCTGGAACGCCGGCGTCATTGACGGGACACGGCTGATCCGCGTGCCCCGGCGGCCCACCCGGTCCGGCGTCGCCGGCCGTCACCGGCGATCCTCCGGCCGGCCGCGCGCTCCTCCTGAGAGATAAGTCCTCTTTCTTCCGTTCTCTGGCTGCTCTGCGCCGTCATCCGGTCACGCTTCGTGAATTTTTCACGACTCACCGCATTCGAACCGAATTCGAAGGAGTCTCATGTCCATCGCCACGCTCCATCGCGCCCCGGAACTCCTCCTCCGCCGGGCCGACCTCGACGACTTACCGGGGGTGCTCCGGCTGCTCGCCGAGACCGCGGGCTGGCTCCACTCCCTCGGCGTGCGCCAGTGGCCGGCCGGTGGCTTCCCCGCCGCCCGCATCCGCCCGCTCATCGAGGCCGGGACCATGTACCTGGTCGTGGACGGCGACGCGGAGACGCCGGCCGCGACGATCACCGTCGACGACCACGCCGACCCCGAGTTCTGGGGGCCGGCCGACCGGCCCGGTGACGCCCTGTACGTGCACAAGCTCGCGGTGAGCCGGGCGCACGCGGGCCGCGGGCTCGGCGAGGCGCTGCTCGGCTGGGCCGGGCTGCAGGCCGCGGCCGCGGGCCGCCGCTGGCTGCGGCTCGACTGCGCCAAGCACAACACGCGGCTCCAGGCGTACTACCGGAGGCTGGGATTCCGGCACGTCCGCACCGTGGACCTGCCGCACCGGGCCTCCGGCGCGCTATTCGAGCGCCCGGCGGGCTGGGCGCAGCCCGGCGGCCCGGCCGCGGCGTTCACCGCGCTCATCCCCGGGTAGCGCGTCTTCCCGAACGTCTCCCGCGTCGCGGTCCGCCCGGAGCCGGCCCAGGTGTCCGCCGGCTCCGGGCCCCGTGGGAGCCCGCGCCCGCCCGGCGCCGAGCCGCCGGGCGGGCGCCGGCCGCTCCGGCACCGCGCCGGGCCCGCGCCGGACCCGGGCGCCCGGATATGCGGCGCGTGCCGACGGCCGCGCCGGCGCCCCACCGGCATGCGGCTTGCCGTACGCGCGCCTCTGCTCCTCCGCAAGGCGCACCCGTTCCGGTCCTCACGGCGCACGCCTTCAGGCCCGGCGTGGCCCTCGCGCGCCCGTTCCGGCCGGACGTTGGCCCTCGCGCCCGTTCCCGCCCGGCGTCCGCGCCCTCACGCGCGCCCGGTCTCCGGGACCCGGCCGCAGGCCGCGAGCATGGCGTCGCGGCCGATCAGCTTCACCCGGCGCCCTCGCCCGAGCCGGGCGGCGAGCTCCGCCTCCGCCCGCTCGATCGCGAGCCAGTCCCGGTACGTCACCGGCCGGATCCCCCGGGCGCTCAGCAGGTCGTCGAAGCGCGGGCGCGACGGGTCGGGCACCGCCTCGGCGAGCAGCGTCCGGGCGGTCTCGGCCGCATCGGACTTGTTGGTGCCGATGACCCCGGACGGGCCGCGCTTGAGCCAGCCCGCGACGTACTGCCGGTCCGCCACCTTTCCCGCGACGTGCGGCACGGTCATCGTCCGGGGGTCGAACCGCACCCCGGGCAGCGGGACGCTCCGGTAGCCGATCGACCGGATCACCATCCCGGCCGGGATCGTCGTGTACTCGCCGGTCCCCTCCACCCGCCCGTCCACCAGGCGGGTCCGCTCCAGCCGGACCCCTTCGACCCTGGACGTGCCGACGATCTCCACCGGGCGCAGCCAGAAGCGCACCTCCACCCGCCGGGGCCGGCCCGCCGGGACCCGCCGCGACCACGACCGCAGCACCTCCACGACGCCCGCGGCCTGCCGGGAGAGCCCGGTGAGGTCGCCGACGGCCAGCTCGTCGGCGCGGGCGAGCACGTCGGCGTTCTCCAGCTCGCCGAGCTCCCGGAGCTCCTTCAGGGTGAACTTCGCGTGCTGCGGTCCGCGGCGGCCGATCATGTGGATGCGCCTGACCCGGGACGCGGCGAGCCGCCGGAGCACCTCCTCGGGGATGTCGGTGCCGCGGAGCTCGTCCGCCGACCGCGCCATGATCCGCACCACGTCGACGGCGACGTTCCCCACGCCGATGACCACGACCTCCTCGGCGTCGAGGGAGAACGTCTCGGGCGGCACGTCCGGGTGCCCGCAGTACCAGTTCACGAAGTCGGTCGCGGCCACGCTGCCCGGCAGGTCCTCGCCCGGCACCCCCAGCCTCCGGTCGACCGCGGCGCCCGTGCAGTAGACCACCGCGTCATAGCAGGCGAGCAGGTCTTCGACCGACACGTCGGTGCCGACCTCGATCCCGCCGAGGAAGCGCACCCCCGGCGTCTCGAGCACCCGCCGGAGGTATCCGGCGATCGACTTGATCGACTCGTGATCCGGGGCCACGCCGTACCGGACCAGCCCGTAGGGGGTCGGGAGCCGCTCGAGCACGTCGATCTCCACGGTCCGCTGGGCGTGCTTGAGGAGCGCCTCGGCCGTGTAGATGCCGGCGGGGCCGGAACCGACGATCGCGACACGCAAGGCCACCATGGACCTCCTCGCGGGAAACCCGGGTTTCCTCATTCCTACCCGGACGCGCACCCGCCGGGGAGGGAGGCGCGCCCGCGGATGCGAGGTGTCACCGCAGCGTAAGGCCCCGGATACGCGGGCCTGGCCGATCCTTTCCCCGTTCTAGAGCGAAAACAAAGGAAAAGCCCGGGACGAGCGGGCCCCGGGGTGGCACGCTCCCAAGGCATGAGGGGATTCCACGGGGGAGGGGAGCAGATGCCCGGTGCACCGGCCCGGAACGACGGCGGGCGCGCGGGCGCCGGCGGCGCCGCGTTAACCGGCGGCGGTGTCGCCGTGATCGATGACGCGGACGGCGCACCGGCCGGCGCCGCCGCACGGGAACGGGCGTGCCCCCCATACGCGCGGCGGTACGAGGCGCTCGGCCGGGTCATGGCGGCGCTCGCCGGGCACGCGGAGCTGCTGCAGGCCTGCCGTGAGCTCGCCTGGTGGCGGGGCGACGATCACTGCTGGCACATCGAGTGGCGGGAGGGGCCGCACGCCTGCGAGGTCGCCGAGATCCTCGTCGGCGGGGAAACGGAGCTGAACGGCCTGGCCGTCCCGGTCGGGCCGGTCACCGGGCGCACGGCGTCGCTCGACGTCATGGGGGTGGGGTTCGTCCTGCGGGCGATCGATCCGCTCGGGATGGAGCGGCTCCGTTCCCGGCCCGGGGTGTGGCGGATGGCCGCCGCGCTCAACGGCGCGGTTCCCGCGGGCGGCCGGAGCCGGACCGGGCGGCACTGGGAGGCGCTCCTCGGCGGCTGAAGCCCCGCGCGTTCCGCCGCCGGCCCGCCGCTCGGGCGCGTGACGGGGCGGCGCCGGCGGCCCGCGGCCACGGGGCCGCGGCCCGCCGGAAGCCGATAATCTTAGGGGACACGTTCTTCCGTCACCCGTCTCCCACGGCGTCTCCGAGGAGATATCGCGCGAGACCCGTCACGAGCAAGGAGTAGCCGTGCTGCTGCGCATGTCGACGCTGTTCCTGCGCACACTGCGTGAGGATCCGGCGGACGCGGAACTGCCGAGTCACAAGCTGCTCGTGCGCGCCGGGTACATCCGCCGGGTCGCGCCCGGCGTCTACTCCTGGCTGCCGCTCGGCAAGATCGTGCTGGAGAACATCGCGCGGGTCGTGCGCGAGGAGATGGACCGGATGGGCGCCCAGGAGGTGCTGTTCCCGGCCCTGCTGCCCCGCGAGTACTACGAGGCGACCGGCCGGTGGACCGAGTACGGCGACACCCTGTTCCGGCTGAAGGACCGCAAGGGCGCCGACTACCTCCTCGGGCCCACCCACGAGGAGATGTTCACCGACATGGTCAAGGGGGAGCTCTCCTCGTACAAGGACTTCCCGGTCACGCTCTACCAGATCCAGACGAAGTACCGGGATGAGGCGCGGCCCCGGGCCGGCCTGCTGCGGGCCCGCGAGTTCGTCATGAAGGACTCCTACTCCTTCGACCTCGACGACGACGGGCTCAAGCGCTCCTACGAGGCGCACCGGGAGACCTACATCCGGATCTTCGACCGGCTCGGCCTCGACTACCAGATCTGCTTCGCGGTCTCGGGTGCGATGGGCGGCTCGGCCTCCGAAGAGTTCCTCGCGCCCTGCCCGAACGGGGAGGACACGTTCGTCGCCTGCCACGGCTGCGGCTACGCCGCCAACGCCGAGGCGGTGGTCACCCCGGCGCCGCCGGCGGTGACCGCCGAGCACCCGCCGATGCAGGTCCTCGACACGCCGGACACCCCGACGATCGAGACGCTCGTCAGCTACGTCAACGAGCACTACGGGCTCGGCATCACCGCGGCCGACACGCTGAAGAACGTCGTGGTCAAGGTGCGCACGCCGGGCTCGGACGAGGTCAAGGTCGTCGTGATCGGCGTGCCCGGCGACCGCGAGGTCGACATGAAGCGCCTGGAGGCGGCGCTCGCCCCCGGGGTGCCGGAGATCTTCACGGCGGAGGACTTCGCCGCGCACCCGGCGCTGGTGCGCGGGTACATCGGGCCGCAGATCCTCAAGTCGCTCGGCATCACCTACCTCGTCGACCCGCGGATCGTGCCGGGGTCGGCGTGGGTGACCGGGGCGAACCAGCCGGGCAAGCACGCCGCCCACGTGGTCGCCGGCCGGGACTTCCAGCCGGACGGAACGATCGAGGCGGCGGAGATCAAGCCGGGGGACGCCTGCCCCCGCTGCGGCGGCCCGCTCTCCATCGACCGCGGCATCGAGATCGGGCACATCTTCCAGCTCGGCCGCAAGTACTCCGACGCCGCGGGGCTCGACGCGCTCGGCCCGGACGGCAAGCCGATCCGGATCACCATGGGCTCGTACGGCATCGGCGTCTCCCGCCTGGTCGCGGTCATCGCCGAGCAGAGGCACGACGAGCTCGGCCTGGTGTGGCCGCGCGAGGTCGCCCCGGCGGACGTGCACATCGTCGGCACCGGCAAGGAGAACCAGATCGAGGTCGCGGTCGAGCTCGCCGAGACGCTCGAGTCGCGCGGCCTGCGCGTGCTGGTCGACGACCGGCCCGGTGTCTCGCCCGGGGTGAAGTTCAAGGACGCCGAGCTGCTCGGCATGCCGACCATCGTGATCGTCGGCCGTGGGCTCGCCAACGGCGTGCTGGAGCTGCGCGACCGGGCGAGCGGGGCACGGGAGGAGATCCCGCTCGGCGAGGCCGCCGACCGGATCGTCGCCGCCTGCCGCGGCTAGCCTCCCGTCACCCGCGCGGCGTGCCGCCCGCCGGGGTGGCCGTGGGCGTGGCGGACGGCTCCGCCGGCCCGGGAGACCCCGGCGTGGTCCCGGCCTGGCCGGGCATCCCGGGGAACGCCTGGAGGGTCTCCGGCCGCCAGCCGTAGGCGCGGGTGGCGCACTCCTGGGCGGCGAGCGCGGCGAGCCGCCGGAGCGACGGGTCGTTCACGGCGGCGAGCTCCAGGTATGCGGTGATCAGGCCCTCCTCCACGTGCGCGGCGAGGCGGGCCGCGTCCTTCGCGCTCTCCACCGGGAACGGCAGCCGGTAGGCCGGGCTGGGCTCGGCGGGAGAGCCGCCCATCCGGACGATGAGCGAGCGGAGCTGGTCGCGGCGGGCCCGGTGGGCGTCGAAGCCCGCCCGCGCGCGGGCCCGCAGCCTGCCGTCCGTCCGCGCCCCGACCACTCCGTAGGCGTACACGGCGGCGTGCTCCGCGGCGAGCGCCTTGGCGAGCGCGGCGGCCGGGGCCGGCGGTGCGGGCGAGGGCGTCGTGCGAGCGGCGGGCACCTCAGTCATGCAGCCTTCCCAGGGCGACCACGTGGACGGCCTCACACGCGCCGATGCTCGCCAGGAGCTGGGCGAGCGCCGGCGAGGCGGACGCCATCTGCGTCGGCCGCCCGGCGGCCGCCCGCCGCTCGGCGGCGCGGAGCCCGCTGAGGGACGCGTCCGGGCTCGCGGTCGCCGAGGGAGACGGTGCCGGCGAGGCCGGGGCCGATGGGGAGGCGGCGTCCTCGGGCAGCAGCCGCCGCAGCGCGTCGAGGTGCGCGGTGTGCCGCTGCACGAACGGCTCGAGCGCGGGGGCGAGCCCGGTGTGCGCGGCGGCCGTCTGCCGGTAGAGCGCGATGAGCCGCGTCTTGTCCTCGATGAGCGAGCGGAGCAGCACGGTCTGCGGGTCCGGCGGCCCCGGGGCCGGGGGCTCCTCCCGCGAGCAGCCGCCGAGCGCCAGCCCGGCCGCCGCGGCGCCCAGCAGCGCGCGCCTGGTCACCCGCGGCCGGTCGAACTGCTCCACGGCACAGAATCGTAGAGGTCCGCGGGCGCTGATCCACCGCCGCGCCACGGCGTGGGTCACCCGCTCGCGTGCGGCGCCTTGTCCATGCCGCAGTATCGATAGGCTGTTGGCACATCGGGCGGGGCACACCAGTGAAAAGGAGGGCGGAATGGGCAGCGACGCTCGGCGGGGCCGGCTGGTGGAGCTTCTCGGCCCGGTGGTCGAGGCCAAGGGGCTCGACCTGGAAGACGTGACGATCACCTCGGCGGGGCGGCGCCGGATCGTGCGCGTGGTGGTGGATCGGGACGGCGGCGTGACCGTGGACGAGATCGCGGACGTCAGCCGCTCCGTCTCCGATCGGCTCGATGAGGTGGACGTCCTCGGTAACGCTCCGTACGTGCTGGAGGTCACCTCCCCCGGGGTGGACCGGCCGCTCACCGAGCAGCGCCACTGGCGGCGCGCGCGGGGCCTGCTGGTGAAGGCGGTGCTGCGGGACGGCGGCACGGTCGAGGGCCGGATCACCGACGTGACCGAGACCGAGGTCGAGCTGGACGGGACGCGCCGCATCCCGCTGGCCGACCTGGTGAAGGGGCGGGTGCAGCTCGAGTTCGGCCGGCCTCGCGACGCCGGCACGGCCCGTGGTGGAAATGGCAAGGACGCCCTTGCGATCGGCGACGAGGGCTAAGGGGGAGGCCTTGTGGACATTGACATGAGCGTCCTACGCAGCCTGGAGCGGGAGAAGGACATCTCGTTCGACCTCGTCGTCAAGGCGATCGAGGACGCCCTTCTGATCGCCTATCACCGCACCGAGGGGGCCGCGCCGAAGGCCCGCGCCGAGCTCGACCGCGAGACGGGTCACGTGACCATCTGGGCGGCCGAGCTCGACGAGAACGGCGAGGTGATCAGGGAGTACGACGACACTCCGAGCAACTTCAGCCGGATCGCGGCCACGACGGCCAAGCAGGTCATCCTGCAGCAGCTCCGGGACGCCGAGGATGAGATCAACTTCGGCGAGTTCGCCAGCCGGGAGGGCGAGCTGGTCTCCGGCGTGATCCAGCAGGGCAGGGACTCGCGGGTGGTGCACGTCGACCTCGGCAAGATCGAGGCGATCCTCCCGCCCAACGAGCAGGTCCCCGGGGAGGAGTACCGGCACGGCGACCGGATCCGCTGCTACGTCGTGCAGGTGAAGAAGGGGCCGAAGGGTCCCTCCGTGACCCTGTCGCGGACCCACCCGAACCTGGTGAAGAAGCTGTTCGCGCTGGAGGTGCCGGAGATCGCCGACGGCACGGTGGAGATCGCCGCCATCGCCCGCGAGGCCGGGCACCGTACGAAGATCGCGGTGCGGTCGCGCCGGCCGGGGGTGAACGCCAAGGGGGCGTGCATCGGCCCGATGGGCTCCCGGGTGCGGAACGTGATGGCGGAGCTGCACGGCGAGAAGATCGATATCATCGATTGGTCGGAGGATCCGGCCGAATTCGTAGGGAATGCCCTCTCGCCGGCGCGCGTTTCACGAGTCGAGGTGGTAGACCGCGAGAATCGGGTCGCGCGTGTCACCGTTCCCGATTACCAGCTCTCGCTGGCGATCGGGAAGGAGGGACAGAACGCCCGTCTCGCTGCGCGTCTGACCGGATGGCGGATCGACATCCGGCCGGATACTCAGGAGGCACCGGCAGATCCTGCTGATGTCTCGGCAAGGTAAGCTGGAACGGAGTGGCCGGACGGCCCCGCTGCGAACTTGTGTAGGATGCCGAGTTCGCACGGTAAAGTCCGAGTTGCTCCGTACGGTCGTGGTTGAGGGGGCGGTCGTCCCCGATCCACGAGGACGGCTTCCGGGGCGCGGTGCGTCGTTGCACCCGTCCTTGCGCTGTCTGGAGCTCGCCGAGCGCCGGAAGGCGTTCCCTCGCGCGTTCCGCGTCGAAGGGCCGCTTGAACTGGGCGCTCTGCGGGTCTACCTTGAGGGGCTTGATGTCGGGTAGGTCCGGGTGAACGGTTACCACTTCGACCGCAGATCTCGGTTCCGAGATCGAAGCGCACCGGCTCGGGGGAAACCTCCTGAGCGTGTGGGGCGCATGACCATCCGCAAGACGCCGAGTTGACGGGCGGAGATCAGATTGAGATGAGCGCCTGATGAGCACGCGGCGATGAGTACGTTCAGGTAGCGACGGTCCGGCGGCCCTGCAGGCTCCCGGACCGAGTTAGGGAGTGCAGTGGCGAAGGTCCGGGTATACGAGCTCGCCAAGGAATTCGGTGTCGAGAGCAAGGTCGTCATGGCCAAGCTCAACGAGATGGGCGAGTTCGTCAGGTCGGCGTCCTCGACGGTCGAGGCGCCGGTCGTCCGTAAGTTGACTGAGGCTTTCAAGAACGAAGCCGCCGCCAAGAGCGGCGCGAAGGAACAGGCCAAGGAGGCGCAGCCCAAGCCCGCGCAGCAGGCGGCCGGGAGCGCGGCCGCCCAGGCGCAGGCCCAGGCCCAGGCCAAGCCGGCGGGCACCGCAGGCGCGGCGGCGAAGCCGGCCCCGAAGCCGGCGCCGCCACCGGGCGCGCGTCCGGTTCCCACGCCCCCGCCGTCCGCGGCTCAGCCGGCGGCACGGCCTGGCGGGGCGGTTCCCGAGGCTCCACGTCCCCAGCCCCCGGCGGCCGGTCCGCGGCCGACCCCCGCGTCGATTCCGAAGCCGGGTCCGCGGCCGGGGCCCATTCCGCGTCCTCCGGTGCCGGCGCCCCCGCCCGGTGCCGCCGGCGCCGTTCCACGTCCTCCCATTCCGAAGCCCGGCCCGCGTGGCCCGCGCCCGGGGAACAACCCGTTCACGTCCACGACGGGGATGGGGCAGCGCCCCCGGCCCGCCGGTGGCCCGGCCGCCGGTGCCCAGCCGCGGCAGCCCGGCAAGGACACGCCGATTCCGCGTCCGCCGTCCGCGCGCGGTGGCCCGGGCGGCCCGGTGCCGCGTCCCGGTGCGCCGCGCCCGAGCCCGATGATGATGCCGCAGGGCCGTCCGGCCGCTCCCGGTGCCCGGCCCGGCGCCGGGCGTCCCGGTGGGGGCGGCGGCCGTCCGGCCGGTGGCGGCCGTGCCGGCGCGGGCTTCGGCGTCTCCCGTGCGGGTGGCGGCGCCGGTCGCCCCGGTGGCGGCGGGTTCGGCGGCCGTCCGGGTGGTGGCGGCCGTGGCCGTGGCGGGTCCGGTGGCGCCTTCGGCCGTCCCAGCGGCCGCCCGGCGCGTGGCCGCAAGTCGAAGCGCCAGCGGCGCCAGGAGTTCGACAACCTGCAGGCCCCGACCATCGGCGGTGTGCAGGTCCCCCGCGGTAACGGGCAGACCATCCGCCTGCCGCGCGGGGCGACCCTCACCGACTTCGCCGACCGGATCGGCGCGAACCCCGCGTCGCTCGTGCAGATCCTCCTGCACCTCGGCGAGATGGTCACCGCGACCCAGTCGGTCAGCGAGGAGACCCTGCAGCTCCTCGGTGCCGAGCTCGATTACGACGTGCAGATCGTCAGCCCGGAGGAGGAGGACCGCGAGCTCCTCGAGTCCTTCAACATCGAGTTCGGCGAGGACCAGGGCGACGAGGCGGACCTCGTGCCGCGGCCGCCGGTCGTGACCGTCATGGGTCACGTCGACCACGGTAAGACCAAGCTCCTCGACACGATCCGGAACACGAACGTCGCCGCGCGGGAGGCCGGTGGCATCACCCAGCACATCGGCGCCTACCAGGTGACCACCACGCTCGACGGCGAGGAGCGGAAGATCACCTTCATCGACACCCCGGGTCACGAGGCGTTCACCGCCATGCGGGCCCGCGGTGCCCAGGTGACCGACATCGCCGTGCTGGTGGTGGCGGCCGACGACGGCGTGAAGCCGCAGACGATCGAGGCGCTCAACCACGCCCGGGCGGCCGACGTGCCGGTCGTGGTCGCGGTCAACAAGATCGACAAGGAGGGCGCCGACCCGATCAAGGTCCGGTCGCAGCTCACCGAGTACGACCTCGTGGCCGAGGAGTACGGCGGTTCCACGCTCTTCGTGGACATCTCCGCCAAGGAGGGCATCGGCATCGACAACCTGCTCGAGGCCATCCTCCTCACCGCGGACGCCGAGCTCGACCTGCGGGCCAATCCGGACATGCCCGCTCAGGGCGTGGCGATCGAGGCGCACCTCGACAAGGGCCGCGGCCCGGTGGCGACCGTGCTGGTGCAGCGCGGGACGCTGCGGGTCGGTGACTCGATCGTGTGCGGTGAGGCCTTCGGCCGGGTCCGGGCGATGCTCGACGACAACGGCAAGGCGCTGAAGGAGGCGCCGCCGTCCTGCCCGGTCCAGGTGCTCGGTCTCACCTCCGTCCCGCGGGCCGGTGACAACTTCATCGTCGTCCCCGACGACCGCGTGGCCCGCCAGATCGCCCAGCAGCGTGCGGCGCGGCAGCGGTCGGCCGAGATGGCGAAGTCCGGGCGCCGCCGCACCCTCGAGGAGATGTTCAAGGACCTCGAGAAGGGCAAGGTCAGCGAGCTCAAGCTCATCATCAAGGGCGACGTCTCCGGTTCGGTCGAGGCCCTCGAGGACGCCCTCCTCAAGATCGATGTGGGCGAGGAGGCCAAGCTCCGCGTCCTGCACCGCGGGGTCGGCGCGATCACGGAGTACGACGTCAACCTGGCGATGGCCGACGACAACGCGGTCATCATCGGCTTCAACGTGCGCCCGGAGGTCCGGGCCCGCGAGCTGGCCGAGCGCGAGGGCGTCGACATCCGGTACTACTCGGTCATCTACCAGGCGATCGAGGAGATCGAGGCCGCCCTCAAGGGCTTGCTCAAGCCCGAGTACGAGGAGGTCGTCACCGGTACCGCCGAGATCCGGGAGATCTTCCGGGTGCCGAAGATCGGCAACGTCGCCGGTTGCGTGGTGCGCAGCGGTGTGATCACCCGGAACAGCAAGGCCCGGCTCATCCGGGACGGCACGGTGGTGGCCGACAACCTCACCATCGAGTCGTTGCGCCGGTTCAAGGACGACGTCACCGAGGTCCGCGAGGGCTTCGAGTGCGGTATCGGCCTCGGCTACAACGACATCAAGATCGAGGACGTCATCGAGACGTTCGAGATGCGGGAGAAGCCGCGCGCTTGACAGGCCGTGCCGCCGCCCGCCCGGGCGGCGGCACGACCTTGTCACCGCCGCCGGGTCTTTGAACGGTCATGTACATCGGTGCACTCACCTTCGACATCCTGCTCGGCGACGTACGCTCGCTGAAGGAGAAGCGCTCCGTGATCCGGCCGATCATCGCCGAGCTGCAACGGCGGTTCCCCGGGATCGCGGTGGCCGAGACCGGCCACCTCGACCTGCACCGCCGGGCGGAGATCGGCGTGGCCGTGGTCTCCGCCACGGCGGCCAACTGCGGTGAGGTGCTCAGCGCGTGCGAGCGCGTGGTGGCGTTCCACCCGGAGATCGAGCTGCTGTCCACCCGGCAACGACTCTTCAACGACCACGAGGAATGAAGCGGCGAGGCAGGCGCGTAGGCCACAGGCCTATTCGAGGGAGCGGGAGCATGGACGCAGCGGCGCGCGCCAGGAGGCTGGCCGACCGCATCAAGCAGGTGGTCGCCGAGATGCTGGAGCGCCGGATCAAGGACCCCAGGCTCGGGTTCGTCACGGTGACCGACGCCCGGATCACCGCCGACCTGAGCGCGGCCACCGTCTACTACACGGTGTTCGGGTCGGAGGAGGAGCGCGCGGCCACCGCGGCGGCGCTGGAGAGCGCCAAGGGCCTCATCCGGTCCGAGGTGGGCCGGCGGACCGGCCTGCGGCACACGCCCACGATCGCCTTCGTCCACGACCCGCTGCCCGCCAGCGCCCGGCACCTCGACGACCTGTTCGCCATCGCCCGGGCCCGCGACGCCGAGATCGCCAAGCAGGCCGAGGGGGCCCAGTTCGCCGGGGACGCCGACCCGTACCGGGTCCCCAAGGAGGCCGAGGAGGACCGGGAGAACGGCGAGGAGGACGGCGAGGAGGACACGGCCTCCGGCCGGGCGGGGGACAGGTGAGCGGGGCCGGCGCGCCGATCGGCGAGGCGGATTGGGCGCGCGCGGCCGAGCTGGTGCACGCCGCCGGCCGGGTCGCGCTCGCCTGCCATGTCTCGCCCGACGGGGACGCCCTCGGCTCCATGCTCGGGCTCGGGCTCGCGCTGCGCCGCGCGGGCAAGGACGTCGTGGCGTCCTTCGGCGACCGCGACGCGGCCGTGCCCCGCATGCTGCGGTTCCTGCCCGGGCGGGAGCTGCTCGTGGCGCCGTCCGCGTTCCCGGCCGAGCCGGAGCTGATGATCACGTGTGACGCGTCGAGCCGGGAACGGCTCGGCCTGCTCGAGCCCAACGCCGCCCGGGCCGGTGAGCTGATCGTGATCGACCACCACGCCTCCAACACCGGGTTCGGCTCGGTGCACCTCGTCGACCCGGAGGCCCCCGCCACGACCGTGCTCGTGGCGGAGCTCCTCGACCGGCTCGGGATCGAGATCGACCGCGAGGTGGCCACCTGCCTGTACACCGGGCTGGTCACCGACACCGGCTCGTTCCGCCACTCGTCGGCCACCCCGGCCGCCCACGCGATGGCCGCGCGGCTGATCGCGAAAGGGGTCGCGCCGGACGAGATCGCCCGGGCGCTCTTCGACAGCGTGCCGTACGGCTACCTGCACGTGCTCGGCACGGCGCTCGGCCGGGCCGCGCTCGAACCGTCGGCCGCCGCCGGCCACGGGCTGATCTGGACCTATGTCACGCGGGAGGACCGGGCCCGGTACGCTCTGCCGTACGACGAGCTGGAGGGAGTGATCGACGTCGTGCGGCGGGCCGACGCCGCCGACGTGGCCGTCGTGCTCAAGGAGACCGACGACGGCGAGTGGCACGCCTCGGTGCGCTCCCGGTGCGCGGTCGACGTCGGCCGGGCGTGCGCCGCGCTCGGCGGCGGGGGCCACCGCCGCGCCGCCGGCTTCGCCACCTCCCTCCCCCCGGAGCAGGCCATCGCGGCCCTCCGCCCGCACCTGACCGCCGCCACCCGAGCAGACCTGGACGCCCGATGAGCACGGATCGAGCCCGACGCACCCCGCCGCCGAGCGGCCTGGTCATCGTGGACAAACCGGCCGGCTGGACGTCGCACGACGTCGTCGCCAAGATCCGCCGCCTCGCCGGCACCCGCCGGGTCGGCCACGCCGGCACCCTCGACCCGATGGCGACCGGGGTGCTCGTCGTGGGGGTGGAGAAGGCCACCCGGCTCCTCGGCCACCTGGCGCTCGCCGAGAAGACCTACGAGGCGACCATCCGGCTCGGGGTGGCGACCGACACCGACGACGCCGAGGGGCAGGTCACGGCCACCGCCCCCGCCGGGCACATCACGGACGAGCGCCTCCACCAGGCGGTCGCCTCGCTCACCGGCGAGATCATGCAGGTCCCGCCGCAGGTGAGCGCGATCAAGGTGGACGGGCAGCGCGCCTACCGGCGGTCCAGGGCGGGGGAGCGGGTCGAGCTCGCCGCCCGCCCCGTCACGGTCCACCGGTTCGAGGTGACCGGGATCCGCAGGAGCGGCGACGTCATCGACGTGGACGCGGTCATCACCTGCTCGAGCGGCACCTACATCCGCGCCCTCGCCCGGGACCTCGGCGCCGCGCTCGGCGTCCACGGCCACCTCACCCGGCTCCGGCGCACCCGGGTGGGGCGGTACGGCGTCGAGTCGGCGCGCACCATCGACGAGCTGAGCGACGAGCTGGTGATCATGCCGATGGCCGAGGCGGTGGCCGCCGCCTTCCCGTGCCGGCGGGTCACCGCCGCCGAGGCGCGGCGCGTGGTGCACGGCGGGCGGCTGCCCGCGGCCGGGCTCGGCCCGGGACCCGTGGGGGTGTTCGGCCCCGGGGGCGAGCTGCTCGCGCTCGTCGAGGAGAAGGGCGGCACGGCCAAGCCGCTCGCGGTCTTCGTACCGTGACACCGGGAGCGGGAGAGCCGGTTCTCCGGCGCTTCCGCGGGCATGGCACTCTTGTCTACTGCCGGTTGGCCACGCCGTAGGAGAATCGAGGTCGAAGTGCAGAGCTGGCACGGTCTGGACGAAGTCCCCGGCGACTGGGGCAGGTCCGTCGTGACGATCGGCGTGTTCGACGGGGTGCACCTCGGCCACCAACGGCTGGTGGGCCGGGCGGTCGGCCTCGCCAGGGAGCTCGGGCTTCCCGCCGTCGCCGTCACCTTCGACCCCCACCCCGACGAGGTGGTCCGCCCCGGGAGCCACCCGCCGCTGCTCACCGGGCTGCGGCGGCGGATCGAGCTGCTCGCCTCGCTCGGCGTCGACGCGGTCTGCGTGCTCCGGTTCACCCTCGAGCTCTCGCGGATGTCGCCGGACGAGTTCGTGCAGACCGCGCTGGTGGACCGGCTCCACGCCGCCCACGTGGTGGTCGGGGAGAACTTCCGCTTCGGGCACAAGGCGGCCGGTGATGTGGAGACCCTGCGCACGCTGGGGGAGAAGTACGACTTCGCCGCCGAGGGCGTGCCACTGGTGAGCAACGGCGTGGCGATCTCCTCCACCCTGATCCGCGAGCGCGTCGCCGCCGGTGACGTCGCGGGCGCCGCCGCGGCCCTGGGCCGCCCGCACCGGGTCGAGGGCGTCGTGGTCCGCGGCCACCAGCGGGGCCGGGCGCTGCTGGGCTTCCCCACCGCGAACGTCGAGTCGCCGCCGCACACCGCCATCCCCGCGGACGGCGTCTACGCGGGCTGGCTGGAGTGCACCCAGCGGCCCTCGCCGTACGAGGGCGAGCGCTGGCCGGCGGCGATCTCCATCGGCACGAACCCGACCTTCGAGGGGCGGGAGCGCACGGTCGAGGCGTACGCGCTGGACCGGGACGACCTCGACCTGTACGGCGCGCACGTGGCCGTGGACTTCGCCGAGCGGCTCCGCGACACGCTGCGGTTCGAGTCGATCGAGGCGCTGATCGCGCAGATGCGGGAGGATGTCGAGCAGGTCAGGCGCCTGATCACCTGACCGGCCCGGCCGTCGCCCGGACGTGGGACGGGCCACCGGTGGTAGCCTTACTTGACGGCTACGTAGTGGTGGTGCCTTTCGCGCCACCCGCGAGACCGGTCACGGCGACTGTAGGCACGCGCGGTCGTCCGCGGGCCGGTTCGGTCGGTTCGCGTGCCTCCTGTACGGGAAAGGAAGAGAGAAAGAGTGCCGCTCGACGCCGCTACCAAGAAGGCGATCATCAGCGAGTACGCCACGTCACCGAACGACACGGGCAGCCCGGAGGTGCAGGTCGCGCTGCTGACCCAGCGCATCAAGGACCTGACCGAGCACCTGAAGGTGCACAAGCACGACCACCACAGCCGCCGCGGCCTGCTCCTGCTCGTCGGCCGGCGTCGGCGGTTGCTCAACTACCTGCAGGCGCAGGACATCAACCGCTACCGCTCGCTCATCGAGCGGCTCGGGCTGCGGAGGTAACGTGAAAAGGAGCGGTGAAATCCTCGCCGCTCCTTTCTCGTAGCCCGTAACAATGAATGACGACGTAAAGCCCGGCGGGCCCTCACGAAGCGGCCTGCCGGCTGACAACTGAACAGCCGGTGGGGATGAGGAAGCCCGACGGGCGGACTCGACCCGACAGACGAATCCCGCGTCCGAACGAGTGCAGCACGCGCGGTCCCGCGGCGTGAGAGGGCCGGTCCTCGGTAGTGGCCCCCGGTTGGGATACGGCACGTGCCGTACCTGCGGCAACCGGGCGCTTCGATCGAAGACCGGCGCTGCACTGAACGGGGAGCCCGGCACACGACAGGACGCGGGAGACCGATTCCATCAAGGAGGTCCCCCGTGGAGGGTGTCCACACATCTGAAGCCGTAATCGACAACGGCTCCTTCGGCACGCGCACGGTCCGCTTCGAGACCGGGCGCCTGGCCCGTCAGGCGACGGGAAGCGCGGTCGCCTATCTCGACGACGAGACGATGGTGCTCTCGGCCACCACCGTCTCCAAGCAGCCCAAGGAGGGCCTGGACTTCTTCCCGCTCACCGTCGACGTCGAAGAGCGGATGTACGCGGCGGGCAAGATCCCCGGCTCGTTCTTCCGCCGGGAGGGCCGCCCGTCCGAGGACGCGATCCTCACGTGCCGGCTGATCGACCGGCCGTTGCGCCCCTCCTTCGCCAAGGGCCTGCGCAACGAGGTCCAGATCGTGGCGACGGTCCTGGCGATCCACCCCGACCACCTGTACGACGTGGTGGCGATCAACGCGGCGAGCATGTCGACCCAGCTCGCCGGCCTGCCGTTCTCCGGCCCCATCGGCGGGGTGCGGGTCGGCCTGATCGACGGCAAGTGGGTGGCGTTCCCCACCTACTCCGAGCTGGAGAACGCGACGTTCGACATGGTGGTCGCCGGCCGGGTGCTCGAGGACGGCGACGTGGCGATCATGATGGTGGAGGCGGAGTCGACCCGCAACACCCTCAAGCTGGTCGCCGAGGGCGCCGTCGCCCCCACCGAAGAGGTGGTCGCGCAGGGCCTGGAGGCCGCCAAGCCGTTCATCAAGGTCCTCTGTGAGGCCCAGGAGAAGCTCGCCAAGGTCGCGGGCAAGGCGCCGGGCAACTACCCGATCTACCCCGACTACCAGGACGACGTCTACGAGGCGGTCTGCGCGGCGGTCAAGAGCGAGCTCGCCGCGGCGCTCACCATCCCGGGCAAGCAGGAGCGCGAGCTCGAGATCGAGCGGGTGAAGGCGATCGCCGCCGAGAAGCTGCTCCCGGAGTTCGAGGGCCGGGAGAAGGAGATCGGGCCCGCGTTCCGGGCGCTCACCCGGCAGCTCATGCGGGAGCGCGTGCTCAACGAGGGCATCCGGATCGACGGGCGGGGCCCGAAGGACATCCGGCAGCTCAACGCGGAGGTGCACGTCATCCCGCGGGTGCACGGCTCGGCCCTGTTCGAGCGCGGCGAGACCCAGATCCTGGGCATCACCACGCTGAACATGCTCCGGATGGAGCAGACCATCGACACGCTCAACCCCGAGCGCACCAAGCGCTACATGCACAACTACAACTTCCCGCCGTACTCCACCGGTGAGGTGGGCCGGGTCGGCGCGCCCAAGCGGCGGGAGATCGGCCACGGTGCGCTCGCCGAGCGGGCGCTGCTGCCCGTGCTCCCGTCCCGGGAGGAGTTCCCGTACGCGATCCGGCAGGTGTCGGAGGCGATCGGGTCGAACGGCTCGACCTCGATGGGCTCGGTCTGCGCCTCGACGATGTCCCTGCTCGACGCCGGTGTGCCGCTCAAGGACATGGTGGCGGGCATCGCCATGGGCCTCATCGGTGAGAACGGCAAGTACGTCACGCTCACCGACATCATCGGGGCCGAGGACGCCATGGGCGACATGGACTTCAAGGTCGCCGGCACCCGGGACCTGATCACCGCCCTCCAGCTCGACACCAAGCTCGACGGCATCCCCGCCGAGGTCCTCGCCGGCGCGCTGAAGCAGGCGCGGAGCGCCCGGCTGGCGATCCTCGACGTGATGAAGGAGGCCATCGACGCCCCGGCCCCGCTCAACCCTAACGCGCCGCGGATCCTCACGCTCAAGGTGCCGGTGGACAAGATCGGCGACGTCATCGGCCCCAAGGGCAAGATCATCAACCAGATCCAGGAGGAGACCGGCGCCGAGATCACGATCGAGGACGACGGTACCATCTACATCGGCGCCACGGACGGCGCGTCCGCCGAGGCGGCCCGTGCGCTGATCAACGGCATCGCGAATCCGCACATGCCGGAGGTCGGTGAGCGGTACCTCGGCACGATCGTGAAGCTCGCCGCGTTCGGGGCCTTCGTCTCGCTGCTCCCCGGCAAGGACGGGCTGCTGCACATCTCGCAGATCCGCAAGCTGTACGGCGGCAAGCGGATCGACAACGTCGAAGACGTGCTGACCGTCGGCGAGAAGATCCAGGTCGAGGTCGTCGAGATCGACTCGCGCGGCAAGCTCTCCCTCGTCCCGGTCGAGGTCATCGAGCGGGAGCGCGCCGAGAAGGAGAAGGCCGAGAAGGAGAAGGCGGAGAAGGAGAAGGCCGCGGCGGCCGCCACGGCGTCCGCGGATGAGGACGAGCAGCCGCGGCGGCCCCGGCGCCGCCGTACCCGCGCGGGACGTACGACGCAGCGCAACACGTGATGACGACGACGTTGTACCCGGGCAAGGACGGCGCGGGCGTCGTGCGCCGCACGGTCCTGCCCGGAGGGTTGCGGGTTGTCACCGAGACCATGCCGACCGTGCGCAGTGTCGCGGTCGGCATCTGGGTCGGCATCGGGTCACGCGATGAGGCCCCCGAGCACATGGGGGCCACCCACTTCCTCGAGCACCTGCTCTTCAAGGGCACGCCCACGAGGAACGCCATGGAGATCTCGGCGTCCATCGAGGGCATCGGCGGTGAGATCAACGCCTTCACCGCCAAGGAGTACACCTGCTACTACGCCCGGGTGCTCGACGAGGACCTCGCGATCGCGATCGACGTGCTCGCGGACGTGGTCACGTCCTCCCTGCTCGCGCCGGAGGACGTGGAGTCGGAGCGTGGCGTGATCCTCGAGGAGATCGCCATGCACGACGACGATCCGGCGGACCTCGTCCACGAGGAGTTCTCCGCCGAGCTGTTCGGCGACACGCCGATCGGCCGGCCGATCCTCGGCAACGAGGAGTCGATCAACGCCCTCACCCGGGACCGCATCGGGGAGTACTACCGCCGGTTCTACGTGCCCTCCCGCACCGTGGTCTCGGTGGTGGGCAACGTGGACCACGAGCGGGTGGTCGACCTGGTGGCGGCCGCCTACGAGCGGGCCGGCGCGCTGCACGGCCCGGCGGAGCCGGCGCCGCCGCGGATCGGCGGCCCGGGTGTGCCGCAGCGGTCCGGGGTCCGGGTGATCGCCCGCCCGACCGAGCAGGCCAACCTGGTGCTCGGCACCACGGCCTACCCCCGGACCGATGAGCGGCGCTTCGCCCTGGGCGTGCTGAACGCGGCGCTCGGCGGCGGCATGTCGTCCCGGCTCTTCCAGGAGATCCGGGAGAAGCGCGGCCTGGCGTACAGCACGTACAGCTTCACCGCGCACTACGCCGACACCGGCCAGTTCGGCATCTACGCCGGCTGCCTCCCGTCCAAGATCGACGAAGTGCTGAAGATCTGCCGGGACGAGATGGCCCGGGTGCTGACCGAAGGGCTCACCCCGGAGGAGATCGCCCGCGGCAAGGGGCAGATGCGCGGCGGGCTCGTGCTCGGCCTGGAGGACACCGGCTCCCGGATGTCCCGGATCGCCAAGAGCGAGCTGGTGTACGAGCGCCTCATGCCGGTCGACGAGGTGCTCGCCCGGATCGCCGCCGTCACCCCGGAGGACGTCGCCGCGGTCGCCCAGGACGTGTTCAACCGCCCGCTCACGCTCGCGGTGATCGGCCCGTACGAGGACCGGGACTTCGGCTTCGCCATCGCCTGAGCGACGGGTGGGCCGGCCGGGTGCGCCGGGACCGGTGCTCCGGGGCCGGGCGGGTGCCGGGTCGGCGCGCGCCGGCATGGGCCCGGCCCGGCAGGGGTTCCCCGACGGTTCCGCCCGGTACGGCACGGCACCGGGCGGCCGCCGGCATCGCAGGCGGCCCCGGGCATCCGGCCGGGTGGCGGCCGGTCCGGTCGCGACCGGCTCCCATCCGCCTCCCATCCGCGAGCTTTCGCGGCCCCGGGGCGCGCCCACCGGCGCCCGGGGTGTGGCTTGATCTCGGCGGCACGGATGCGCCGATCCGCGCGCTCCGAGGCCGCGGGCCCGGGTGGCCGTCACCGGGCGGCCCGGCGGGTGCTCTCCGGGGTTGGGCGCATGCCCGCCGGGGCGATGGGCCCGTTCCCGATCCCCGGCCGATGGCCCGGGCATCCGGCGCGGCCGTACCCGTGGGCGGGCGGTCTCCGGGCCGGTTCGGCCCTCGGGAACGCGGCACGCCCGCGCGGCGACCCGGATCCACCGGTCGCGGTATAGCCTTGCCCCGTGATTAAGGTCGGTGTTCTGGGCGCTCGTGGGCGCGTCGGTGTGGAAGTCTGCAAGGCCGTGCACGCGGCCGAGGACATGGAGCTCGTGGCCGCGGTCGACAAGGACGACCCGATCGAATCCCTGACCAAGGCCGAGGTGGTGGTCGACTTCACCCACCCGGACGTGGTCATGGGGAACCTCGAGTGGTGCATCCGCCACGGTCTCCATACCGTGGTCGGCACCACCGGCTTCGACGCCGCACGGCTGGAGCGGGTCCGCGGCTGGCTGGCGGAGAACCCCGGGGTCAACTGCCTGATCTGCCCCAACTTCGGCATCGGGGCCGTGCTGATGATGCACTTCGCCCGGCTCGCCGCGAAGTACTTCCCGTCCGTGGAGATCGTCGAGCTCCACCACCCGAACAAGGCCGACGCGCCGTCGGGCACGGCGCGCCGGACCGCGGAGCTGATCGCCGAGGCCCGGGCGAAGGCCGGGCTGGGGCCGTCCCCGGACGCGACCACCGCCGAGCTGGACGGCGCGCGTGGCGCCACCGTGGAGGGCGTCCGGGTGCACGCGGTACGGCTCTCCGGGCTGGTCGCCCACCAGGAGGTGCTCTTCGGCGGCGAGGGCGAGACCCTCACCATCCGGCACGACACCCTGAACCGGGCCTCGTTCACCCCCGGGGTGCTGCTCGGCATCCGCCGGGTGCGGGAGCTGCCCGGCCTCACCGTGGGACTGGAGCACCTCCTGGACCTGTAGCCCGCGCCCCCTGGGGACGGGCCGGAGCCCTCGGGCCCGTCGTCCCCCTGGAATCGCGGCTCACGCCCTCCGGGGAACGCACGCGGGCCGTGGGAATCTCATCGAGGGGGCATCGCATCTCGCCCCGGGGCATGCGGCCTCGAGGCCGACGCCCCGGAGCGGGAGCCGTGGCCGAAGCCGGTGCCCGGCGGCCGCCCCGGGTACCGGTGGCTCCCCGGGCCCGGTCGCCGGCACTGCCCGCCATCGGTACGCGGCCGCCCGCCCCTCCGGTCATCGGCACGACGGGACGCGAGCCCTCGGGGCGCCGGCCCGCGGCCCCGGGGACGAGCCGGGTGCCTGCCGGGCGGGCGCGGCCGCGCTGCGACGGTCCGGATCTCCGGCGGCGAGGGACGGTGGCCCGCCTTGGCGCGCAACCGTGCGCGTGGGCGCGTCCGTGTGGCCCCGGGCGCGCCGCCGGGGATCCCGCGGGCGGCCTCAGGAGAGCGCCAGGCCGAGCGTGAAGAGAGCGCCGAACGCGAGCTGCAGGCTCCCGGTCTGGCGGAGGCTCTCGATCAGCGCCCGGCCGGTCGCCCCCGACCGCACCGTCCGCACCGGTGCGATCGCGAGGGGCAGCGCGAGCACGGGCAGCGCCGCGAACGGCCGCCACGGGATCAGCGCGACGGCGATCACGAACGGGATGAGCAGCGTCGCGGTGTACAGCAGGCGGGTGCGGGCGTCGCCCAGCACCACGGCGAGCGTGCGCTTGCCCGCGCGATCGTCCGTCGGGATGTCGCGGAGGTTGTTCACGATGAGGAGCGCGCACGCCAGCAGCCCGACCGGGACCGCCGCGGCGAAGGCGAGCCAGCTCCACCGCTCGATCTGCACGTAGACGGTGCCCACCACGGCGACGAGGCCGAAGAACGTGAACACGGAGACCTCGCCCATGGCGCGGTAGCCGTACGGGCGCGAGCCGCCGGTGTAGAACCAGGCGGCGAGGATGGCGGCGAGGCCGACGAGCAGCAGCCACCACGCCCCGATCGCCGCCACGAGGACGAGCCCGGCGACCGCGGCGGTGAGGAAGCAGCCGAGCGCGGCGGCGAGCACCGCCTTCGGCGTGGCCGCGCCCGAGCCGACCAGCCGCATCGGCCCGACCCGGTCCTGGTCCGCGCCTCGCACCCCGTCGCTGTAGTCGTTCGCGTAGTTGACCCCTACCTGCAGGGCGAGCGCGACCAGCAGCGCGAGGAGGGCGCGCCACCAGACCGCGCCGCCCTCCGACCACGCGATGCCGGTGCCGACGGCGACGGGAACGATCGCCGCGGGCAGGGTCCTCGGGCGGGCGCCCGCTAACCATTGCGCTGGCGTGGCCACGTGTCTCCTCACTTCGCCGGGGATGGTGCGGCTTGATCCGCGGTGCGGATGCGCGGCGCGTGGTGGCGCCGGTGCCACCACGCCACGATAGCCGCGCGGCAGCGGACGCCGGTCACGGCCTCGGCCGCCCGCCCGCGGCGCGGTCACCCCGGGGCCGGGGCCAGCGCCGACCCGCTGATCCGCGGTGAGGTGGCGTCCCGGCCCGCCGCCGGAACGGGATGCTCCGGGCGCCGGTGCCGCTCGGCCGCCGTCGCAGGCCGGCCGCGCGACCTCGGGCACCGCCGGTACTCGTGGGCCGTCGCGGCGGGCGTACGCCGGGCCTCGCCGGTGCGCGGAGCCGGGAGAACCGGGCACCTGCCGGGCTTCGGGGTGCGCGCCCTGGCTTCCGGGGGGACGGCCGCCCGCCCTTGCGGCATCGCCGGGCACGGGCCACGACCGCGGCCGCCGGGCACGTGTCCGCGCGCCCGGCGCGACGTCGCGCTCGCCCGTCACGGGACCCGGCGGGCGTGGGGTCTCGCCGCCGGGAACGCGCCGGATCCGCCGCGACGTTGGTGCGCGGCGCGGCCGGCACCGTCGGCCGGTACGGCGCCGCGGGTCAGCTGATGTCGGTGCAGAGCCGGATCATGCGGATCGGGCGTCCCATGTCGAGCACCCGCTCGGCCTCGTCCTCGCCCCAGCCGGCCGACTCCAGGAAGCTCAGCATGGGGTAGTTGTCGGCGAACACCCAGGTCACGACCATGCTGTAGCCGTCCTCGCGGAGGTAGTCGACCGTCGCGTTGAGGAGGCGGCTGCCGTGGCCGCGCCGGATGTGGTTGGGGTCGACGAGCAGCGTCAGCAGCTCGGCCGTGGTGCTCGAGCTGAGATCGGGGTCCTCGGCGGGGCCGTGCGAGGCGATGCCGACCACCCGGTCCGTCGCGCGCTCCGCGGCCGGCGGGACGTAGACCCGCCCGCCCGGGCCGAGGGCGGTGAAGGCGTCCGTGTCGGGCACCACGCGCTCGACCGCGACGAGCACCCGGTGCCGCGGGGTGGGCGGGGAGAGGATCGCCTCCTCCCACTGCCGGCGCCACATCTTCTCCGCCGCCGGCCCGGTCATCTGCTCCAGCGGGCCGGGTGGCAGGAACTCACGGTATGCGTACTTCCACGCCCGGATCTGGGTGCTCGTCACCGCGTCAACGTCTTCTGGACGGGCTGGTCTGACACCCATTCGGCCGGCTCCTTTCTTTGCCGCTACAACGCTACTGGGTCAGGACGGCCTGGGCGTGCCTTGCGCCCGGCGCCGCGCCCGATATGCCCGCGTTTTGGTGCGGTTGCCGCACACGCGCATGGAGCACCAGGCGCGCGATCGGTTCTTGGACGAGTCGATGAACGCCCACTGGCAGGTGCTCTCGGCGCACACCTTCAGCCGGGACCACGTCCCCTCCGCGTACGCCGCCGGGATCATCGCCGCGATCCGGGCCAGCCCGGCCGCGGCTCCGGAGCGAATCGGCTCGAGCGTGGGGGCGCCGGTGGCGAGCGAGACGCGCACCGGGAGCGCGGCCAGCACCGCGTCGAGGTCGGCGGCGTCCCTCACCGCGTCCCCCGCGTCCTCCGCCGCGTTCTGGGCGTTCCCGGCCGTGCCCTCCGTGGGGGCGTCAGTGGCGTCCCCGGCCGGGTCCCCGCCGGGCTCCTGCGCGGCGTCCCCGGCCGGGTCCCCGCCGGGCTCCTGCGCGGTGTCCCCGGCCGCGGCGCCCGCGGGCTCGTCCGCGGTGTCCCGGGCGGTGTCGCGGCCTGCGCCGCCGTGGCCGCGGCGGAGCACGGCCCGCAGTCCCTCGCGCAGCCGGATCGCCAGGGCGAGGTCATCGTCCGCGGCCCGGTCGCCGTCGCCGATCAGCCCGCGCTCCCGCAGCCAGGCGGTGAGCTCGGCCGGCGAGGTCAGCCGGTCGGCGTCCGACTCCACGTCGTAGGTGTTCACGAAGTCGCGGAGCAGCTCCGCCGGGCCCATCGGTCGATCACCTCTCGTGCCAACTGTAGGCCAGTGACCGGGCCCTCCGTCAGGCACCGGTCCCCCTGGTCCCGGCGGCCTCCGTCCCGCCCGCGCCCTGGGCGAGCACCGCGCCGAGCCGGCGGACGCCCTCCTCCAGGTCCGCCGCCCCGGCCGCGGCGGTGTGGGTGAGCCGCAGCCGCGGCCCCGGGGGCTCGGACGGGTAGTAGATGCGCCCCGGGCTCACCAGCACGCCGTTCAGCCGGGCGGCCTCGACCAGGGACGCCTCGTCCACCTCCTGCGGGAGCCGTACCCACAGGTGCATGCCGCCGCGCGGCACGAGGTGCACCCGGGCGGCGGGCGCGTGCCGGGCGAGCGCGGTGAGCAGCGCCCGCTGCCGGGAGACGACCTCCCGCTGCACCTCGGCGAGGTGGCGCCGCCAGGCGGGGGAGCCGATGAACTCCAGGGCCGCCTCCTGCAGCGGCCGGGCCACGAAGAACGAGTCCACGGCCTGGACGGCGCGGAGCCGGTGCGCGGCCGGCCCGCGGGCGATGACACCGGCGATCCGCAGGCTGGCCGCGGAGATCTTGCTGAGCGATCGCACGTGCACCACGGTGCCGTGGGCGTCCAGGGTCACCAGCGGCGGCGGGACCCGCCCGGCCGCGAAGTACGCGGCGTAGTCGTCCTCGATCACGAAGGCCCCGGCCGCCCGCGCCACCGCGAGCACCTCCTCCCGGCGGTGCCTCGGCAGCGTGGCCCCGGTGGGGTTGTGCAGGGTGGGCTGGCAGTAGAAGACCCGGGCCCCGGTCAGGGCGAACGCCTCGGCGAGCAGCTCGGGGCGGACCCCCTCCTCGTCGATGGGCACGGCCACCACCCGCAGCCCGGCCGCGCGGGCCGCGGCGAGCGCCCCGGGGTAGGTGGGGGTCTCGACGAGCACCGGGCCGCCGGGCGCGGCGAGGGCCCGGAAGGCGTGGGCGAGCGCCGCCTGGCCGCCGCCCATCACGAGCACGTCGTTCTGCGTCACCGTGCCGCCCACCTCCGCCGCGAACCACCGCCGGAGGCCGGCGAGGCCGTTGAGCGGCGGCGCCGACCAGGCGTCCGGCCGCCGTACGGCTCGCGCCATCGCCGCGGCCAGCGCCTTCGCCGGCCGCAGGTCCGGGTGGAGGTAGCCGCCGGTGAGCGGCACGACGCCGTCGGGCGGCTCGGCCAGCAGGGTGGTCACGGCCGAGTCGTCGACCACCCGGTCGCCGAGGGCCACGGTCTGCCACGAGGTGTCGGGCGTCTCGGCCGTGGCGGGGTGGGACGGCGCGACGTACACCCCGCTGCCGGGCTTGGAGATCACCAGGCCCTCGGCGGCGAGCCGGGCGATGGCCCGGGAGACCGTGATCGGGCTCACCCCGTGCCGGCGCATGATCTCCCGGCTCGACGGCAGCCGATCGCCCGGCCGGGACCGTTTCACCTCCTCGCGGAGGATCGCGGCGAGCCGGGCGATACTGCTATCGTTTTGCATGAGGAATCAAGATAGCGTTATCGTTCGCGGCGCGATAGCGGCACCCCCGGACCGGAGGTCCGCGTGGCGGGGGACCCTGCTCGCCGGCCTCGGCGTGGCCGCCTTCTCCGGCACGCTCCCCGCGACCGCGTTCGCGCTGCAGGGGTTCGACCCGTACCTCGTCGCGGCGGGGCGGGCCGCGCTGGCGGCGCTCGCCGCGGCCATCTGCCTGAAGGCGGCGGGCGCGCCGCTGCTCCCACCCCGGGCCTCCCTGCGGTCGTACGCGGTGATCGCGCTCGGGGTGGTCATCGGATTCCCGCTCTTCAGCGGGCTCGCGCTCGCGGCGGGTGCGAGCACCGCGCACGCCGCGGTGGTGATCGGGCTGCTGCCCGCGGCCACCGCCGTCGGCGCCGTGCTCCGGGCGGGGGAGCGGCCCCGGCCCCTGTTCTGGGCCGCCTGCGCGGCCGGCGCGGTGTCGGTCACCGTGTTCACCCTCACCCGAGGGGGCGGCCGCCTCACCGGGGCCGACGCGCTGCTCGCCCTCGCCCTGGTCGCGGCCGCCGCCGGCTACACCGAGGGCGGGCGGCTGGCCCGGGAGACGCCCGGCTGGCGGGTGATCTCGCACGCCCTGGTCCTCGCCGCCCCGGTGACCGTGCCCGTGACCGCGGTGCTCGCCGCGGTCACCGAACCACGGCCCACGGCGGCGTCGCTCGCCGGGTTCGCCTACGTCGGCCTGATCTCCATGTTCCTCGGCTTCTTCCCGTGGTACGCCGGGCTGGCCGCCGGGGGCATCGCCCGGGCGGGGCAGACCCAGCTCGCCCAGCCGCCGCTCACCCTGGTCTGGTCCTGGGCGCTGCTCGGGGAACGGTTCGGCACGGCCACGCTCGCCGCGGCCCTCGCCGTGCTCGGCTGCGTCGCCGTGACCCAGGCCGCCCGCGACCCGGGAGCCGGGGCGCGGACCGGGGGCCGCTGATCCCGCCCGCTCACGCCGGCGTGACCTCCGGCCGCCCGGCGCAGCGCCGGGACGAGGCCCGCGTCACGCCGGCCAGTTCTCCGGCGGGGAGACGTACGTGCCGCGGTAGGGGACGGTGAACACCCAGCCCTGGTCGCGCAGGTGGCGGACGGCCTGGCGCACGGTGGCCTTGGCCACGCCGTACTCCCGCATCAGCGCCTTCTCACTGGGGATCGGCCGGTGGACCGGGATCTCGCCGGACCGGATCCGCTTCTCGATGTCCGCGGCGATCCGCTGGTAGACCGGCATCCGCTCGGGCGGGCGCGGCGTGCCGGGGCGGCCGACGAAGGTGCCCTGACCCTGCACCGTGTAGACGAGACCCTGCTCCCTGAGCTCCCGGGCCACCCGCCGCGCGGTCAGGCGGGCGATCCCGTACTCGGCTTCGAGCTCGGCCTCGCTCGGGATCGCGTCGCCGGGGAGCAGTTCCCCTTTGTCGATCTGCTCCCGAATCCTCTCGGCGATCTGCTTGTAGATCGGCACGGGTCCGTCTCGATCGAGCACGGACGCATGATAGACGAATCGATACGTATACCTACGAAACAGACATGTAGTGCACCAATGTAGTGGTGCAGTACACGTATACATTGGTGCGGTACTGGTCTATCATTGAGCGTGCGCATCCTCGTGCGGCACACGGCGCCAGGCCGTGTCGGTGACGATCAGGTGGTCGAGGAAGCGGAGCCCGACGGTCTCCGCCGCGGCGCGGAGCCGAACGGTGACCTCGACGTCGGCCGGGCTCGGCTCGAGCGAGCCGCCGGGGTGGTTGTGCGCGAGGCCGAAGGCGGCCCCGCCCGAGACGAGGACGGTGGTGATGATGTCGCGAACGGGTGCGGAGGTGTGGTCGCTTCCGCCCTCGCTGACCACGGCGCGGCGGAGCACCGTGCCGCGCGTGTCGCAGATCACCGCGACGAGCCGCTCCCGCGCGAACCCGCGGAGCAACGGCGCGGCGGCGGCCGCCAGGTCGGCCGAGCAGGTGATCCGGATACGCTCGGGCTCCGCCTGGGCGCGGCGCATGAGCTGGAAGGCGGCGGCGACCCGGGCCGCCTTCGCCGGCCCGATCCCGGGTACGGCGAGCAGCCGGTGCGGCTCGGACCGGGACAGCTCCCCGAGGGTGCCGCAGTGCGCGATCAGCCGGGAGGCGAGCTCGACGGCGTTGACGCCCTTGCCGCCCGAGCCGAGGAGCAGGGCGAGCAGCTCCCGGTCGGCGAGCGCGGCCGCGCCCGCGGTCAGCAGCCGCTCGCGCGGCCGATCCGCCGGCGGGAGATCCTTGACACGCATCGGCACCTCCGGGTCGGCAACCTTGGAACGTTTTATCAACGGCCACCGACAGTCACCGGTGGGCCGGGCCGGCGTGCCCCCGGACCACACGCCGATGCCGTCGATCCCGCCGGCCGTACGGCCGTGCCCGATTAGCCGTGGGCAAGCCCGCCCCGTCCGGCCGTACGGCACGCTCCGCGGCGGCGTGGTGCGGCGGGCGGCGCCCCGGCGACGGCGGCCTGAAGGGGTGCCTCGGAGCTGGGACCCCTGGGGAGGTGGCCACGGGCAGGGTGTCCCGGGCAACAGGCCGGGCTGGCGTCCGGCCTCGCGGGAACACGGGGTCCGCGTTCGGCGGCGCGAGGACACGCGGTGACGCGGCGGGCGCGGGCGCCGTGGGGACAACCGCGAGACGCGGTGACAGGCCGCCCGGCACTGATCCCGTCCGCCGCGGGCGCCCTGCGAGCGCCTCGCACCCGGCCGGCGGGGTCGCTCCGGGCCGGGCACCTGGGGGCAGCCGCGCTCCGCTCGCCACCGGCCGGCGGGTTCGTACGCAGGTCATTCCCGTCAGCGGCGCCGGGGAGCCGGCGCCTGCCCACGGCCGGCCGGTCAGTGCTTGGTGCGAGCCCGGGCGCACGCGGGCGCCTTCGCTCATCGCCGTGATCGGCGGGCATCGTGCGGGAGCCGGCCACATGGACGTCCCGGTCGCCGGAGCCGCCCCTGCGTGCCGTGCGGTGCGCCGCCGTTCACCGTGTGGTGCGCGGCCGATCGCGGTGGCCGGGGCGCCCCAGCGGAACACGGGCCCGCCAGGGCCGACGCGGGGGTTCGCCGCGGCGGGGATGCGCGGGCCGGTGGGCCCCGGTGGGCCGCCACCCACCGGGGCCCGGAGCATCGAGTGATTGGAGTCCCACGATGCACGTCCAGCGTACGCGTCGTCCTGGGAGGCCGGGGGGAACGAGCATCTCCCCGGTGAGGCGCGGGTCGCCCCGCGGACGCGGCCCGCTCCGGTGGGCCGATGGGAGGTCAGCGGAGCGCCGCGGAATCCCCGGATCGCCGGTCCGGGGCCGGTGCGCCGGCGGGCCGCCGCGGTCACGGGCGGGCCGGAATGCCGTAGACCAGGCGGAACCGGTCACCGGGGACCACGAGGTCGTGGGTCTCCACCGGGCGCCCACCGGCCCAGTAGGTGCGCTCCACCTGCATGACCTGGACCCCGGTGGGGAGCTGGAGCAGGTCGCTCTCGCCCGGCTGGGGCACCCGGATGTAGACGCTCTCGCTGATCTCGTCGACCGGCGTGCCCGCGGCCGCCAGCCGGGCGGCGGCGCCGACGCGCTCGGCCGTCCCCTCTTCCGGAGCCTGGCTCTGCCCGAACTCGGTCGGCTCGTACACGGTGAGGAGCTGCATCGGGCGGTCGTCGCCGCGGAACACGAAGCTGACCTTGATCACCGGGACCGGTTCGGGGAGCCGGAGGCGCTTGGCGACCTCCGGTGGCGGATCGGCGAGCTCGCTCCGCCAGGTCCAGGTGGGCTTGAGGCCGAGGGCCTGCATGTCCGCGACGAAGGCCGCCTGGGGGTCGGCGTGACGGTCGCGGTGGAGGGGGAAGAGGATCGGCTTCTCGCGCACGCGGTGCCCCGAGCCCACCCGGCCGATGATCAGGCCTTCCTGGGCGAGCACGCGGAGCGCGTGCCGGGCCGCGGTCTCGCCGACGCTGTACTTCCGCGTGATCTGGTGGCGCGACGGGATCGGCGCGCCCGGGGGAAGCGTGCCGTCGATGATCTGCCGGCGCAGATCTTCCACCACGCGCAGATAAACCGGATCGGAATTCGCCATTCGTCATTCCTTGGAGCTGACGTGGACTGCGGCTTCTGCGTATCCGTCCTACCACAGAGCGTGACGGTCGCAGTCTGTGATTCCACCTTTGCCCGGAGAAGGGCGGCGCATGGGCCGCACCACGACGCCCCGTGACGGTGACGCCGCGCTTCCGCCGGAGTACCACGGCCTGCACGTCGCCCCGGTGCAGCCCGGCCACGAGGCCATCGAGTGGCTGACCCCCACCAACCGCAGCGACCGGGTACGGGTGGTCCAGCACACCTGCGAGTGCCGGACCACGATCTACGAGCTGTGCCGTTCCGGCGGGCTGATGTTCATCCGGCGCACCGTCCGCACCGCGAAAGGGGCGCGGGTGCACGAGACCGAGCGCCTGATCACCGCGCGGATGGAGCGGCTCTGGATGCGGCTCCTCCTCGGCCAAGCCCGGTGAGGCGGCTCTCCCCGGCCGGTCCCGATGAGGCGGTTCTTGCCCGGGATCGGTTAGGCGGTTCTCACCCGGGCCTGGTGAGGGGGCTGCTCGGCCAATCCGGTGCGGCGGCACTCCCCGGGGGCACGTGACACCGGAGCCGCTCCCGAGCGAGGCGCTCCGGCCGCGGCACGGCCGTCCCCGTCCGGTGGGAGACCGCTCCAGGCGGATCGCGGGAACGCGAGCGCTCAGGCCGGCCACTGCCGCCGGGGACCGTTCCGAACGCCGGCGTCTTCGTGGCCGGGAAGCGAACCTCTTCGCGACCGGGAAGCGACCGGCGCTTTGCAATGAGGCCGGTGTAACGCGAGCGGCCTTTGGAACGATTGGGGGAATGGAGGCCGCTGATATGTGTACCCCCGAGCACATATCAGCGGCCTTTCCGGTTCTCATCCGGTCGTGACGGCGTCGATCACCGGGTGGCGGGCTCCACCAACCCGCGCGGTTGCGGGTAGCGTTCGGTCTATGGCATCGCCAACTGGAACTTCCGACGCCCCCTTCGGCCGCATGCTGACCGCGATGGTGACGCCGTTCACGTCGGACGGAGCGGTCGATTACGAGGCCGTCCAGCGCCTCGCGGAGTACCTGGTCGACGAGCAGCGCAACGACGGCCTGATCGTCAACGGCACCACCGGGGAGTCCCCCACCACGACGGACGAGGAGAAGGAGCGCATCCTCCGGGCGGTCGTCGAGGCCGTCGGTGACCGGGCCTTCGTCGTCGCCGGAGCCGGCACCAACGACACCCGGCACAGCGTCGAGCTGGCCAAGGCCGCCGAGCGGGCGGGCGTGCACGGCCTGCTCGTGGTGACGCCCTACTACAACAAGCCACCGCAGGAGGGCCTCTACCGGCACTTCTCCGCCGTCGCCGATGCCACCGGCCTTCCGGTGATGCTCTACGACATCCCCGGGCGGACCGGGGTGCCCATCGCCACCGAGACACTGCTCCGGCTCGCCCAGCACCCGCGGATCGTCGCGGTGAAGGACGCCAAGGGCGACCTGTTCGCGGCCTCCCAGGTGATGGCCGCCACCGATCTCGTGTTCTACTCGGGCGACGACCTCATCAACCTGCCGTGGCTCTCGGTCGGCGCGGCGGGGTTCGTGAGCGTGATCGGCCACGTGGTCGGCGCCGATCTCGCCGCCATGATCCAGCACCACCGTTCCGGGAACGTCGCCGGCGCCCTGGAGATCCACCGCCGCCTGCTCCCGGTGGCCGCGGGGATCATGACGCGCACCCAGGGGGCGATCATGGCCAAGGCGGCCCTGAAGCTGGTCGGCCAGGACGCCGGCCATGTCCGGCTGCCGCTCGTGGACGCGACCGAGGAGCAGATCTCCCTGCTCCGCGCGGACCTGTGCGCGGCCGGCGTCAAGCTGGCCGATGGCTGATTCCGATGGAGACGAATGAGCGAGCGGAATACATGGAAGGACAGATCTGACCGGCACGAGGCGGGGGAGGGACGCGTATGAGCCACCCGCATCCCGAGCTCGGGCCGCCCCCGCCACTGCCAGCCGATGGCCTGCGCATCGTGCCGCTGGGCGGCCTGGGAGAGATCGGCCGCAACATGGCGGTCTTCGAGTTCGGCGGGCGCCTGCTGGTGATCGACTGCGGGGTGCTCTTCCCTGAACCCGACCAGCCCGGCGTCGATCTCATCCTGCCGGACTTCGACTACATCCGGGGACGCCTCGACGACATCGAGGCGCTCGTGCTCACCCACGCGCACGAGGACCACATCGGGGCGGTGCCGTACCTGCTCCGGGAGCGCCGGGACATCCCGATCGTCGGGTCGCGGCTCACGCTGGGGCTGGTCGACGTCAAGCTCAGCGAGCACCGCCTCCAGGCGGTCAAGGTGGAGGTCGCCGAGAACGAGCGGCGGAGGTTCGGGCCGTTCGACTGCGAGTTCATCGCGGTGAACCACTCGATCCCGGACGCCCTCGCCGTGGCGATCCGGACGCCCGCCGGGCTCGTGCTCCACACCGGCGACTTCAAGATGGACCAGCTCCCGCTCGACGGGCGCCTCACCGACCTCGGCGCCTTCGCCCGGCTGGGCGCCGAGGGCGTCGACCTGCTGATGTCGGACTCCACCAACGCCGAGGTTCCGGGGTTCGTCACCAGCGAGCGGGAGATCGCCCCGGTCATCGACGAGATCTTCCGCACCGCCGAGAAGCGGATCATCGTGGCGTGCTTCGCCTCGCACGTCCACCGGGTCCAGCAGATCATGGACGCGGCGCAGCGGCACGGCCGCAAGGTGGCGCTGATCGGCCGGTCGATGGTGCGCAACATGGGCGTCGCCCGGGACCTCGGCTACCTGAAGGTGCCCCCGGGGCTGCTCGTGGACTCCCGGGAGGTCGAGGAGCTGCCGCCGGAGTCCGTGGTCCTCATCTGCACCGGATCGCAGGGGGAGCCGATGGCGGCGCTCTCCCGCATGGCCAACCGGGACCACCCCATCCGCATCGCGGCCGGGGACACCGTCCTGCTCGCCTCGTCCCTGGTCCCGGGGAACGAGTCGGCCGTCAACAAGGTCATCAACGGGCTGAGCCGGTGGGGGGCCCGGGTGGTGCACCGGGGCAACGCCCGGGTGCACGTCTCCGGCCACGCCGCGTCCGGTGAGCTGCTCTACGTGCTCAACCTCACCAAGCCGTCCAACTTCATGCCGATCCACGGGGAGTGGCGGCACCTGCGGGCGCACGCCAAGCTGGCGAGCCTGACCGGGGTCCCGGAAGAGAACATCGTGATCGCCGAGGACGGCGTGGTGGTCGACCTGGTGGACGGCAGGGCGCGGATCGTCGGCGCCGTGCCGTGCGGTTACGTGTTCGTGGACGGCACCTCGGTCGGCGACATCACCGACGTGGCGCTGAAGGACCGGCGCATCCTGGGGGACGAGGGGTTCATCTCGATCGTGGTGGTCGTCGACTCGACCACCGGCAAGCTCGCCGGCGGCCCGGAGATCACCGCTCGGGGGTCGGGCATCGAGCCGGAGGCGTTCGACGCGGTGATCCCGCAGATCGAGCAGGCGCTCCACGAGGCCGCCGCGTCGGGTGTCACCGACCCCACGCAGCTCCGCCGTACCGTCCGCCGGACCGTGGGACGCTGGGTGCACGAGACCTACCGGCGCCGGCCGATGATCATCCCGGTGGTCATCGAGGTCTGAGCTCGGCACGCCGCACCGGCGCCGCGCACCGAGGCCGGCGCGGACGGCCACGGCCAGGGCCGCGATCCGCGAGCGGCGGTGCGCCGGGCGCCGGCGGGGCGGGGGCGCCCGGCGAGCGCACCGGCCGCCCCGGCACCCCGCCGCACCGGTGGTGAGCCGCGCACCACCGGTCACGCTGCGGCGCGGCGCACCCGAGGGGAAGGTCAGCCCCGGTCCGATCCCGCGCCCGGGCCGTGCCCGGTCGCCGCGATCGCCTCGGCGATGGCCTTCAGCCGGGCGGCCGAGGCGAGCCCGGCGTGGTACCAGTGGATCTCGGCGGCCCCGGCCGCGCGGTACGTCTCGGCCAGCCGGGCGAGGGCGGCGCCGTCCGCGGGCCGCGGGGGCAGGGCGAGCAGGTAGGCGCCCACGCGCGGGCCGAGCCGGCCGAGCGCGCGCAGCCCTTCGGTGTCGGTCTCCGGCGCCCCCCAGCAGCTCCCCACGAGCAGGTCCACGTCCACCCCCTCGGGCACGGTGGCGAACGGGCCGGTCGCCCACGGGTCGGCGCTGGCGTGGAGGGTGATCGGGATCCCGGGCCGGACCGACCTCGCCTCGGCGATCAGCAGGTCGCGCAGCTCCCCGGCGAGCCCGGTCCGCAGGTCGCGCACGGTCTCCGCCATGTCGCCGAGGGCGTCCTCCACCGACACGGGCGCCCCGTCGACCCCGGCCCGCACCCGGGAGCGCAGCTCCGGGACGTCGAGCCCGGCCGACTCGTACCGGGCGCGGCAGGCCGCGCAGAAGCAGAGCGACAGCAGCGCCGTCTGCACGGGCGACCAGTCCGCGCCGTCGGTCTTCTCGTGGTGGCCGCCGTGCTTGAACCCGAGCGCCCCGCACGCCTCCAGGATCAGCGCGTCGGGGGCGCCGAGCTCGACCACCTCGTGGACCAGGGTGCGGCAGTACTCCCGCACGTCGGCCGCTGCCGGGCAGAGCGCGTACGGGTACGGCTCGCCGAAGGCGTTGGTGACCACCAGGTCGGGCGCGGACGAGCCGAGCACCGAGTTGTGGGTGAGCACGGTCCAGGCGTGCACGGGCAGGCCCTCGGCGCGCAGGGCGTCGCGGGCCTCGCCGAACGGGTCGGCCGAGGACATCCAGGCCGGCCGGGGCGGGACGAGCCGGTGCCCGCGCCAGGCCTCCTCCCGGACGGGGACGTAGCACGCGGCGTGCACGTCGACCAGCCGGTGCTCGGGGTGGTGCGGGGTCGCCGCCCGCGTGGTGTGGTAGGCGGCGGCGAGCGCGACCGCGTCGGCGCCGAGCGCCTTCAGGCGGCCGGGGGCCGCGGGGTCGCCGACGATGTCCCAGGGGTAGGCGTAGACGACGTTCACCAGAATCCTCTCCGGGTGGAAAAGCTCGGATCGAAGCTCCGCATGTATCCTTCGTCGTCCCGGGTGCGGATGCCACAGCGCTCGTACTGCTCGTGCATGACGGCGAGCGCGTCGCGGTCGAGCTCCACGCCCAGCCCGGGCCCGTCCGGCACGGGGACGGCGCCGTCGACGAACCGCAGCGCGCCCGGCGCGACCACGTCCTGCCCGTCCTGCCACGGGGTGTGCGTGTCGCAGGCGTGGGTGATCGCCGGGGTGGCGGCGGCGAGGTGGGTCATGGCGGCGAGGCTGATCCCCAGGTGCGAGTTCGAGTGCATCGACAGCTCGATGCCGAACGTGGCGCACAGCGTGGCGATGTGCGCGGAGCGCACCAGCCCGCCCCAGTAGTGGTGGTCGATGAGCAGCACCCCGATCGGCCTCCGCTCCACGGCCGCGGGCAGGTGCTCGGGGGTGACCACGCACATGTTCGTGGCGAGCGGCATGGGCACCTCGGCCGCGACCCGGGCCATGCCGTCGATCCCCGGGGTGGGGTCCTCCAGGTACTCGAGCACCCCGTCGAGCGCGCGGCCCACCCGGATCGAGGTCTCCACCGTCCAGGCGGCGTTCGGGTCCAGCCGCAGGGGGAGGCCGGGGAACGCGTCCCGGAGGGCCTGGATCGCCTCGGCCTCCTGCTCGGGCGGGAACACCCCGCCCTTGAGCTTGATGGAGCGGAAGCCGTACTCGCCGATGAGCAGGCGGGCCTGGGCGACGATCCCGTCGGGGTCGAGCGCGGGGCCGAAGCGGTCCTCGGGCTGCCCGGGGTGGCCGGCCCACTTGTAGAAGAGGTAGGCGCTGTACGGCACCGCGTCCCTGACCTTGCCGCCGAGCAGGTCGGCCACGGGCCGCCCGGCCGCCTTGCCCTGGATGTCGAGGCAGGCGACCTCGAACGCGGCGAAGACCCGGTCGACGGTCTTCACCCGGCTGGAGGAGCCGGTGAGCCCGTGCATGTCGGTGACGATGTTCGCGCCGACCACGTCGGCCACCCGCCGGTAGATGCGGTGCAGCGCGTAGACGTCGAGCCCGGGGAGCCGCGCGGCGGCGGCGCGGACCTGCTCGAGGTGGGCGAGGTCGCCGTAGGTCTCGCCCAGGCCGGTGATGCCCTCGTCGGTGACCACCTCGACGATGGTGCGCAGCGCCCATGGCTGGTGCACGCCGGCGGCGTTGAGCAGCGGCGGGTCGCGGAACGCCACCGGGGTGACGCGGACCTCCCGGATCAGCATCCGGCGATCTCCAGTCCCTTGGCGATGAGACGTTCCAGCCGGGCGATGTGCTCCGGCGTGGGGTCGACGAGCGGTGGCCGGACGGAGCCGGCGTCGATGCCGCGGAGGGTGACGCCCGCCTTGATCAGCGCCACCGCGTACCCGGGCACCTGGTCGCGCAGCTCGACGAGGGGGCGGTAGAACTCGGTGAGGAGACGCTGGGCGAGCTTGTCGTCGCCGCCGGTGAGCGCGCGGTAGAAGGCGAGCGCCACCTCGGGGAGGAAGCCGTACACGGCGGAGGAGTAGAGGGGCACGCCGAGCCCGCGGTAGGCGTGCGCGGTCATCTCGGCCGTGGGGAGCCCGTTGATGAAGAGGAGCTCCCGGTCGGTGGCCCGCCGTACCGCGAGGAGGATCCGCTGGAACAGGTCGATGTCGCCGATCCCGTCCTTGAACCCGACCACGTTGGGAAGCCCGGCGAGGCCGGCGGCCGCGTCGGGGGTGAGCCGGGCGTTGCCGCGCAGGTAGACGATGAGCGGCAGGTCGGTGGCGGCGGCGAGCTCGCGCACGTAGCGGGCCACGCCCTCGGGCGGGGCGCTCACCAGGTAGGGCGGCATGACGAGCAGCCCGTCGGCGCCGGCCGCGGCCGCCCGCCTGGCGCACTCGCGGGCGTACGGCAGGGAGCCGCCGGCCCCGGAGAGGACCGGGACCCGGCCCGCGGTGGTCTCGACGGCGACCCGCACCACGCGCTCGTACTCGTCCGCGTCGAGCGCGTGGAACTCGCCGGTGCCGCAGGCGGCGAAGACCCCACCGGCCCCCTTGGTCACTCCCTGGTCCACGTGCCGGGCGAGCATCTCCTCAGCGAGCCTCCCGTCGCCGCCGAACGGCGTGACCGGGAAGAAGAGAACCCCCTCGAGGTGCATTCCACATCCTTCGCTTTCCGTTGATCATCGGTGTCCGGGCGGCATGTGCCTGCCGCCCGTTCGGCGCCCGCGGGCGCCGGAAGGCCAGGAACGCGGTGCTCGACGGCAGGGAGCGCGGGTGCGGCGAGCAGGCGGGATCGCCAGAGCGCCCCTGTTCACATAGCAGAACCTCGTCCCTCCTTATGTACATCACGACGGTAGGAATCGGGAAGAGGCGCCGTCAAGGGAGCTGAGTCGCATATCTGAATGAGATTCACTCTTGTGAACAGAACCGAATCCTGCCAGACTGGCGACTCCAGCGGACAGTGAACGGACCACCCGCCGAAACGAGGAGGCTCATGCGGATTCTCATCACCGGTGCTGCGGGCGGCGTCGGCACGCTGCTGCGCCCCCGCCTGGCCCGGCAAGGGCGGGTTCTGCGCCTGCTCGACATCGCCCCGATCGAGGCCGGACCGGGCGAGGAGGCGGTGACCGCCGACATCACCGACCCCAAGGCCATGGCCGAGGCGATGGACGGCGTCGACGCGGTGCTCCACCTGGGCGGGCACAGCCTGGAACGGGCGTGGGAGGAGATCCTCCACGTCAACATCCACGGCACCTATGTGGTGCTCGAGGCGGCGCGGAGGGCCGGGGTACGGCACGCGGTGCTGGCGAGCAGCAACCACGCGGCCGGCTTCCACCCCCGGTCGGCCGGGGAGGCCCCTGACTACCTCTTCCCCCGCCCGGACACCTACTACGGCGTGAGCAAGGTCGCGGTCGAGGCGCTCGGCTCGCTTTACCACGACCGGTACGGCATGCACGTCACCTGCCTGCGGATCGGCTCGTGCTTCGAGCGGCCCAAGGACACCCGCATGCTCTCCACCTGGCTCTCCCCGGACGACTGCGCCCGCCTCGTCGAGGCGGCGCTCACCGCCGAGGGGTTCCACGTCGTCTGGGGCATCTCGGCCAACACCCGGCGCTGGTGGTCGCTCGAGGAGGGCCGCGCCATCGGCTACGAGCCGCAGGACGACGCCGAGGTCTTCGCCGCCGAGCTCATCGCCGAGCACGGCGAGCCGGACCCGGAGGACATCGCCCACCGCTACCTGGGCGGCGCGTTCTGCGGCCCCCGGTACCACGCCGACAACCTGACGGGGGGACGGTGAGATGGGCGCCGGGGACGCGGGAACGGTGACCCCGGCCGGCGGGGCCGCGACCGCCGCGGAGGCGGTGCGCGAGGCGGTCGAGCGGGCGGCCGCGGCCTGGGAGGCCTGGCGCGCGGCCGGCCCGGCCGGGCGGGCCCGGGCGCTCGAGGCCGCCGCCGAGGCGCTGCTCGACCACACCGAGGAGCTCTGGCCGGTCGCCGACGCCGAGACCCACCTCGGCGAGACCCGGCTGCGCGGGGAGATCGCCCGCACCGCGGCGCAGCTGCGGCTCTTCGCCGGCGTGCTGCGCGACGGCGGCTACCTGGAGGCCACCATCGACCACCCGGACCCGGAGGCGACCCCGCCCCGCCCCGACGTGCGGCGGATGAACCACCCCATCGGGGTGGTGGCGGTGTTCGCGGCGAGCAACTTCCCGTTCGCCTTCTCCGTCGCCGGCGGGGACACCGCGTCGGCGCTCGCGGCCGGCTGCCCCGTGGTGGTCAAGGCCCACGAGGGGCACCCCAAGACCTCCGAGCTCACCGCGTCCGTGGTACGGCAGGCCCTGCCCGACCCCGCCCTGCTCGGCCTGGTGCACGGCTTCGAAGCGGGGGAGCCGCTGGTCACCCACCCGCGCGTGGCGGCCGTCGGGTTCACCGGCTCGCTCGCCGGCGGCAAGGCGATCCAGGCGCTGATCCGCCGGCGGCCGGACCCGATCCCGTTCTACGGCGAGCTGGGCAGCGTCAACCCGGTGATCGTGCTGCCGTCCGCCGACCCCGCCGCGGTCGCCGAGGGGTTCGCCGCCTCGCTCACCCTGGGCGTGGGCCAGTTCTGCACCAACCCCGGCCTGGTGTTCGTCCCGGCGGACCGGCCCGAGTTCGAGCGGGCGATCGCGGACGCGGTCGCCAAGACCACGGGCGGGCGGATGCTCACCGCGAAGATCCGCGACGGCTACCTGCGCGGCGTGGACCGGATCGCCGGCGCCGGCCTCGCCGTGCTCGCCCGAGGGCGGGCCGGGAGCGCGCCGGACGCGGTCGCCCCGCAGGTTTTCGTCACCGACCTGGACGCCTTCGCCGCCGGGCTGCCCGCGCTGGCGGAGGAGTGCTTCGGGCCCGCCTCGATCGTGGTCCGGTACGGTGACCCGGCCGAGCTGCCCGCCGTGCTGCGCCGGCTGCCCGGGTCGCTCACCGCCACCGTGCACGCGGCGAGCCCCGGCGAGGCGGGCGGGCTCGTGCCCGTGCTCGAGCGGCTCGCCGGCCGCCTGATCTGGAACGGCTGGCCGACCGGCGTCGCGGTCTGCTGGGCCATGCACCACGGCGGGCCGTGGCCGGCCACGACCTCGGCCGCGCACACCTCGGTCGGCGCCGCGTCGATCAAGCGCTGGCTGGTGCCGGTGGCCTACCAGGACTGGCCGGCCGAGCTGCTGCCGCCCGAGGTACGGGACGGCAACCCCCTCGGTGTCCCGCAGCGGGTGAACGGGCGGCTGGTGCGCCCGTGACCGGCGCCGGGCCCGCCGCCGGGCGGGCCCGGCCGTCACGGGGCCGCCGTGAGGCCGCCGCGGGGCCGGACGGGCGCGGAAAGGGGCCGTGGGGGAGAGGGCCTGTGACGCGGGCGTCCGATGGGCGCCGTCAGAGCAGGCGGCCGGCGCCCGCGTGGGCGGCGACCTTCGCGGCGACGGACGGCGCCGGGTCGATCTTGGTGTACCGGGTCGGCGTCCAGCCGGCGTCGGTGCCGAGGTCGGGGTCGTTCGCCGCGTTGTAGACGCCGATCAGGTCGATCGGCTGGAGCCTGCCGTCGATGCGCGCCACGTTCTCCCGGGCGGTGAGCGCGGTCCCACCCCAGTCGTGGAGCAGCGTGGCCGGGTTCACGCCCTTGCCCAGGTGGAAGTGGTTCCGCTCGGCGTAGATCTGCGACTGGACGCCCACGCCGAGCGCGTAGACGAACGTGCCCGGGTCGGGGATCTCGTAGGAGTTGTTGTAGACGTGGACCTTGCCGAAGCGGACGCGCGGCAGCCGCTGGAGCGTGTTCGTGAACCGGTTGTGGTGCACGGTCACGTTGAGCTTGCCGGCGTCGTTCGCGGGGTTGTCGGTCGAGCCGATCAGCATGGTCTTGTCATGGTCGGCGAAGACGTTCCATGACACCGTCACGAGGTCCGACCCGTTGGTGATGTCGAGCTGGCCGTCGTGCACCTGGTACGGCCGGCCGAAGTAGTGCGGCTGGGCCGAGTCGGGGTTGTCGCCGTCGGTGAACGTGTTGTGGTCGATCCACACGTTGGTGGACCGGGTCACCGAGATGCTGTCGTAGGCCGAGTTCCAGTTGCCCTCCGGGCCGTCGGTCGGGTCCCACTGGGGGAAGCAGTCCGCGGCGTCCTCGAACCGGATGTTCCGGATGATCACGTTGCGCGCCTGGTCCACGCGCAGGTTGAGGTGCCGGATCACCGCGCCGGGCAGGCCGACGATCGTGGTGTCCGAGGGCACCCGCAGCACGATGTCCGCGGCCTGCGCGGCCGCGGAGGCGGCCCGCGCCTCCTCGAGCGGCCCGGACGGTTCCCGGTCCCGCCCCCAGACCTCCGGGTCGTAGGCGGCGAGGTAGGCCTCGAGGGAGTACCCGTTCCGGACGTAGTCCGCGCAGGTCTTGCCGGTGTCGATCACGCCCTTGACGTAGATGATCCGCGGCCCGGGCGCGGCGAGGGCGGCGGCGAGCCCGTCCCGGTCCGTGACCACGTGGATGTTCTCCCGGGGCGCGCCGGATCCACCGGTCGTGCCGCCGTTCGCCGAGGCCCAGCCGTCGTTCGGGGGCAGGGTCTCGTGGCCGAGCCGCCAGGCCTTGCTGCCCGGCCGGAGCGGGTCGTGCTCATCGGCGGCCTGGGCGGCCGGCGCGCTCATGGCCGCCACGGTGACCGCGATGGCGGCCGGCAGGAGGACGGCTCGTGCACGCATCATGCCTCCTTCCCGCGGTCCCCGGCGCGGGACCGCGTCGGGATCGGGGGGTGGGCGGCCCGGCCCGGGTGTGGTGTGGCGCGGGCACACCACACCCGGGGGCCACATCCATGAATCACGTTCATGTCCGTGAAACGTAACCGGACCGTACGGCGTGAGCGCGCGGCGGTCAAGACCCACGCGAATGTCCGATCGCTCCCGGAATTGGGCCTTGACAACTTTTGGGGTGGCCGAGCACCGTTGATCCGTCCACGTTTGTGAACGCCATTCAGAAGTGTGATTCCCGGGAGGTGCGCCGGTGGTGGCGTTGCGCCGCAGGGCGGTGCCCTACCTGCTGATCTCCCCGACGGTCGCGCTGATCGCGGCCTTCCTCGCCTACCCCATCGCCAGCGTGGCGTACTACAGCCTCCAGCACCGCAACCTGATCCGGCCGTGGGCGGACGGGTTCGCCGGGCTGGAGAACTTCCGCCGGATGCTCTTCGAGGACGAGCTCTTCTGGCAGAGCCTCGTCTTCACGGCGAAGTGGGTGGTCACCGAGGTGGGCCTGCAGTTCGTCCTCGGGCTCGCGCTCGCGCTCATCGTCAACGAGACCTTCATCGGACGAGGGCTCGCCCGGGCGCTCGTCTTCTCCCCGTGGGCCGTCTCCGGCGTGCTCACCACGGGAATCTGGATCCTGCTCTACACGCCCGGCACCGGGGTGCTGCGCTTCCTCGGCCACCCCGAGGCCGCCCCGCTCGGCGATCCCGACGCGGTCTTCCCCGCCGTCGTCCTGGCCGAGCTGTGGCGGGGCGTGCCGTTCTTCGCGATCCTGCTCCTCGCCGGCCTCCAGGGCATCCCCGGCGAGCTCTACGAGGCGGCCTCGGTGGACGGGGCCGGGCGCATCCGCCGCTTCATCCACATCACGCTGCCCCACCTGAAGGACGCGATCGTGCTCGCCACGCTCCTGCGCTCCGTCTGGGAGTTCAACAACGTCGACCTGCTCTACACGCTCACCGGCGGCGGGCCCGCGCACCTCACCACAACGCTCCCGCTCTACGTGGCGCAGCGCGCCATCGACGCCAAGGACTTCGGGTACGGCTCCGCGCTCACCATGGCCGGCTTCGCGATCCTGCTCTTCTTCTCGATCCTCTACCTGAGGGTCACCAGGTTCGGAGGTGAGCGGTGACCCCGGGCGTGAGCGCCGACGTGATGACCCGCCCGCCGCAGGCCGCGCGGGCGGCGACCTCGCGGGCACGGCGCCGGGCCATGCGGGACCCCGGCCGGGCGCTGCGGCTCTACCTGCCGCTCGCCCTCTACCTCGCCTTCACCCTGGTCCCGTTCTACTGGATGATCTGCTTCGCGCTGCGGCCCTCCGGGTCGACCTCGCTCGTGCCGTGGCCGATCACGTTCGAGAACTTCGAGACCGTCTGGAACGACATCGGCTACGCGGTGTTCTTCAAGAACAGCGTGATCGTCGGCGTGTGGTCGCTGCTCGCCACCACCGTGCTCGCCCTGATGGGCGGCTACGCGCTGGCCCGGTACCGGTTCCGCGGGCGGACGCTCTTCATGATCGTCCTGCTCTGCAGCCAGTTCATCCCCGGCGCGATGCTGCTCATCCCGCTCTTCTCGATCTTCAAAGGGCTCGGCCTGATCAACAACCTGTGGAGCCTCATCATCGCGGACACGGTGTTCAACCTGCCGCTGTCGATCATCCTGATGAGCGGCTTCATCACCGCGGTGCCGTACACGGTGGAGGAGGCCGCGATGGTGGACGGCTGCACCCGCCTGCGGGCCTTCTTCGCCGTGGTCCTGCCCCAGCTCCGCCCGGGACTGATCGCGGTCGGGTCGTTCGCCTTCATCCACACCTGGAACAACTTCCTGTTCGCGCTCATGTTCATGAGCCGGGAGGACGGGTTCACCATCCCGGTCGGGCTGAGCTACACGATCGGGGAGTACAGCGCCGACTTCGGAGCGCTCGCGGCCGGGGGCGTCGTCGCCGCGCTCCCCGTGGTCCTGGTGTTCGCCGTGATCCAGCGCTATCTCGTGCGCGGGATCAGCGCCGGTGCGGTCAAGGGATGACTCCCCCTGGAGGAACCAGATGAGATCCACTCAGAGCACCGCCGTGGGGCGCCGCCTCCTGCGCGCGGCGGCCTGCGCCCTCCTCGCCGTGATCGTCGCCGCGTGCGGCTCCACCGGCCCCAGCGAATCGGGCAAGGTGACGATCACCTTCTGGGACAACAACGGGGGCGTCCGGACCCCGATCTACAAGGAGCTGATCAAGCGCTTCGAGCAGGCCAACCCGGACATCCGCGTCGAGTACGTCGGCATCCCCATCTCCTCGGTCCAGCAGAAGTACGACACCGCGGTCGCCGGCGGGGACACCCCGGACGTCGGCGGCGTCACCACCTCCTACCTCGCCAACCTCGTCGGCCAGCAGGCCCTCGAGCCGGCCGAGGACTGGCTCGCCAAGAGCTCGGTGAACGGCAAGCTCGCCCCCGCCATGCTCGAGGCCGCGCGCAAGGCCTCCCCGGACGGGAAGCTCTACCTGGTCCCGAACACCTCCAACCTGGACGTGATCTGGTACCTCAAGGACCGGCTTCCCGAGCCGCCGAAGACCTGGGACGAGTTCTTCGCCGCGGCCGACCGGCTGACCAAGGCCCCCGACGAGTACGGCTACACCATCCGCGGCGGCGCCGGATCGATCTTCCAGATCCTCGCCGAGATGTACGCCTACTCGGGCGTGACCGAGTTCTTCGACGCCTCGGGCAAGAGCACGGTCAACCACCCGGACAACGTCGAGTTCCTCACCAAGATGGCGGCGATCTACAAGAAGAACACCCCGGCCGCCGACGTCACCAACGACTTCGCCAAGATGGTCGCCCAGTTCGGCACCGGCAAGATCGCGATGATGCACCACAACCTGGGCTCGTACAACGACCACGTGAAGGCCCACGGTGCCGACAAGATCGGCGCGGTCGCCCTCCCGGTCGGCCCGTCGGGGCGGCGCACGATCGTCGCCAACCCCGTCGACGGCTTCGCGGTCTTCAAGAACAGCGAGCACAAGGAGGCGGCCTGGAGGTTCGTCGAGTTCCTCGTCTCCCATGAGGCCAACAGCTACTGGAACGAGCAGGTCGGGCAGATCCCCGCGAACACCGAGGCCCAGGCCGACCCGTGGGTGTCGCAGCTCCCGCACCTGAAGATGGCCGTCGATACCCTCGAGGACCCGAACACGGTGGTGGTCTCGCCGCCCTACCACCTGCCGCAGTTCTCCTCGATCACCAAGTCCGAGACCGAGCCGCTCTTCCAGAAGGTGCTGCTCGGCGAGATGCGGCCCAAGGAGTTCCTCGACACGCTCGCCCAGAAGCTCACCGACGCCCAGGCCGAGTGGAACCGGGCCCAGGGCGGATGAGACCCGCGGGCGGGCCGGCGCCAGCCCGGCCCGCCCCACCCCGTCCCACCGGCTCAGCGGAGAAGGGAGGCCCGATGGCGGTCATCGAACGCGTCGTGGTGACGGTCTTCACCACGGTCACCCACTCCTACGTCGACGAGCACGGGCACCGGCACCCCGGGCCGCCGCGCGAGGTGACGGAGGCGCTGCTGACGATCACCGACGCCGACGGGGCCTCCGGCCACTGCCTCACCAAGCCCGACACCGTGCGCGAGGCGGTGGTCGGCGGCTACCTCGGCCCCGCGCTGCTCGGCGAGGAGGGGTTCGACCGGGAGCGGCTCTGGCACCGGATGGCCCGCCGGCAGCGGGGCTCGCAGGGCGCGTTCTCCGACCGCGCGCTCAGCGCGGCCGACCAGGCGCTGTGGGACCTCGCCGGGCGCCGGCTCGGCCTGCCGGTGTGGCGGCTCCTCGGCGGCGCGCGGGCGGAGGTGCCCGCGTACGCGAGCACCATGTGCGGGGACGACATCCCCGGCGGGCTCGCCACCCCCGAGGACTACGCGAACTTCGCCAAGGAGCTGGTGGCCCGCGGGTACCGCGCCATCAAGCTGCACACCTGGATGCCTCCGCTCCCGCACGGGGTGGACCGGGACATCGCGGCGTGCACCGCGGTGCGCGAGGCGGTCGGGCCGGACATCGAGCTCATGCTCGACAGCTACCACTGGTACTCCCGGTCCGAGGCGCTCACCCTCGGCCGGGCCCTCGACGAGCTCGGCTTCGCCTGGTTCGAGGAGCCGATGGAGGAGGCCTCGGTCCAGTCCTACCGGTGGCTCGCCGAACAGCTCCGCACGCCGATCATCGGCCCGGAGACCGCGTGGGGCAAGCACATGGCGCGGGCCGAGTGGGTGGTGGCCGGGGCCTGCGACATCCTCCGGGTGGGGGTGGTCGGGTCCGGCGGCATCACCCCCGCGCTCAAGGCCGTCCACCTCGCCGAGTCGTTCGGCATGGACTGCGAGATCCACGGCAACGGCTCGGGCGCGCTCGCCGTGATCGGCGCCACCCTCAGCGGGCGCTGGTACGAGCGGGGCCTGCTCCACCCGCACTCCGACTACGACACGCCACCGCCCCACCTGCGCTCGATCGTCGACCCCCTGGTGGACGGGAAGGTCCGGATGCCCACGGCGCCCGGGCTCGGCGACGACATCGATCACGATTACATCGCGGCCCGCACCGTGGCGACCTGGGAGAGCCGGCTCCGCTAGCACACTCACAATAGGAGGCGAAGGCGGGCCAGGGGAGGTGCACAAGTGGCGGGAACGGTGCCCCACGTCAAATCGGCGCTCCGGACGGTCGAACTGCTGGACTTCTTCGCCCAGCACCCCGGGCTGCACAGTCTCACCGACATCCACGGCAAGCTCGGCTACCCGAAGAGCAGCCTCCACGCGCTGCTGCGGACCCTCGTCGACCTGGGCTGGGTGGAGACCGACGCCACCGGAACGCTCTACCGGATCGGCATGCGGGCCCTGCTCGTCGGCGCGACCTACATCGACGGCGACGCGGTCGTCCAGCTCTCCCGGGACGCGCTCGACTGGCTGGCCGAGGCGACGGGGGAGACCGTCCACCTCGCCCGGCTCGACCACTCCGACGTCGTCTACCTCGCCACCCGGGCCTCCCGCCACTACCTGCGGCCGTTCTCGCGCGTCGGCCGCCGCCTCCCGGCGAGCACCACCGCGCTGGGCAAGGCGATCCTGGCGACCCGCGACGACGAGGAGGTGCTCCGCATCCTGCCCGCCGAGCTCCCCAGGCTCACCCGGAACACGATCGTGGACCGGGACGAGCTCCTCGCCGAGCTGCGGGAGATCCGGGAGCGCGGGTACGCGATCGACCGGGAGGAGAACACCGAAGGGCTGCGCTGCTTCGGCGTCGCCCTGCGGCTCACCGACCCGCCCCGGGACGCGATCAGCTGCTCGATCCCGGTGCCGCGGCTCACCCCGGACCGGGAGCAGGACATCGTCGCCTGCCTGATCGAGGCGCGGGAGCGGATCGAGCGCCTCCTCATGCGGGAACGCCGAGCGATCTAGCGGCCAACGCGGGCAATCCGGGCTCGGCGCGTCACGCTGATATCCGGCGTTCTTCCCGGTAACTTCGGCATCATGGCCACCCGTACGTCCGGACAGGGGCCCGGCAAGCGCCCCACGCGCCCCGGGCCTCGTACGGCTTCCGCGAAGCGCCCCCCGGCCCCCCGGGCGGGATCGAAGGCCAAGGTCCCGCCGAAGGCGGCCCGCAAGCGCCCCGTCGCCGCGGGCCACGACCCGATCAGCTTCTTCTTCCTGATCATCGGCAAGATCGTCATCGGCGTGTGGCTGCTGCTCGCGCGCTCCGTCGGGGCGGCCGCGCGGGCGCTCGGCCGGGAGGCGCGCGACCTCGACCCGGCGCACCGGCGCGACGGCCTCGGCCTCTCCGTGCTCGCCGGCGCGATCGTGCTCGCCGCGATGATCTGGCGGGAGTCGAAGACCGGCGTGGCGGCCGTGGTCGACGCGGTCGTCCGCGGCACGGTCGGCTCCCTCGCCTGGGCGGTGCCGATCTTCCTCGCGCTGCTCGCCTGGCGGGTGCTCCGGCACCCGGACCGGGGCGCGGAGACCGGGCGGATGGGGATCGGCTGGATCGCCCTGGTCGTCGGGATCCTCGGGATCGTGCACGTCGCCCACGGCACGCCGTACCCGGCGGGCGGCCCGAACGACGGGATGGACAAGGTCGCGGCGGCCGGGGGCATGCTCGGCTTCCTCGCCGCGGCGCCGCCGGCGAGCATCCTGCCGGACTTCATCACGATCCCGTTGCTCATGATGCTCTCCGGGTTCGGCCTGCTGGTGATCACCGCGACGCCGATCTACCGGATCCCCGAGCGCATCGCCGAGATCCGGCAGCTCATCTTCCAGCGGCCGAAGGCGGACGAGGACACCCGGCCGGCCACCCCGCGCCGCCGGACCCGGCGGCCCGCGGCGGACCGGCGCCCCGGCGAGGGCGACAAGCCGTACGACACGCCGGTGCTCACCGAGAAGGACCACTCCCCGGAGATCATCCCGGGCCTCGTGGACGAGCCGCCCGCCGCGGCGGAGGAGCGCCCCGAGCCCAAGCCGGAGCCGCCGCGGGAGCCTCCGCTGCCGACCGAGCCGCCGAAGAAGGCCGAACAGCTCGAGCTCACCCAGCAGGAGGGGACCTACCGGCTCCCCGAGCTGCGGCTGCTCAAGCCGGGCACCCCGCCCAAGCCGGCCACCCAGGCGAACCGGGACGTGGTCAACGCGCTCACCAGCGTGCTCGAGCAGTTCTCGGTCGACGCCCAGGTGGTCGGGTTCACCCGCGGCCCGACGGTCACCCGGTACGAGATCGAGCTCGGCCCCGCGGTGAAGGTGGAGAAGGTCACCGCGCTGGCGAAGAACATCGCCTACGCGGTCAAGTCCGCCGACGTGCGGATCCTCTCCCCGATCCCCGGCAAGTCGGCGATCGGGGTGGAGATCCCCAACCCCGACAAGGACCTGGTGTCCCTGGGGGACGTGCTGCGCTCGCCGGTGGCCCAGGCCGAGCACCACCCGATGATCGTCGGGCTCGGCAAGGACGTCGAGGGCCGGACCATCGTCGCCAACCTGGCGAAGATGCCGCACATCCTCATCGCGGGCGCCACCGGCGCGGGCAAGTCGACCTGCATCAACGGCCTGATCACGTCGATCCTCATGCGGGCCACCCCGGACGAGGTCCGCATGGTGCTCATCGACCCCAAGCGGGTGGAGCTCAACATCTACGACGGGATCCCCCACCTCATCACGCCGATCATCACCAACCCGAAGAAGGCCGCGGAGGCCCTCGAATGGGTGGTCGGCGAGATGGACCGCCGCTACGACGACCTGGCGGCGAGCAACTTCCGGCACATCGACGACTTCAACCGGGCGGTGCGCGAGGGCACGCTCGTGGCGCCGCCGGGGAGCGAGCGGGTCTACCGCCCCTACCCGTACCTGCTGGTGATCATCGACGAGCTCGCCGACCTCATGATGGTCGCCCCCCGGGACGTGGAGGACTCCATCGTCCGGATCACCCAGCTCGCCCGGGCGGCCGGCATCCACCTCGTGATCGCCACCCAGCGGCCCTCGGTGGACGTGGTCACCGGCCTCATCAAGGCCAACGTGCCGTCCCGGCTCGCCTTCGCCACCTCCTCCCTCGCGGACTCGCGGGTCATCATCGACCAGCCGGGGGCGGAGAAGCTCGTCGGGCAGGGCGACGCGCTCTTCCTGCCGATGGGCGCGAGCAAGCCCATCCGCCTGCAGAACGCCTACGTCTCCGAGCAGGAGATCGCCGCGGTCGTCGCCCACTGCAAGGCGCAGATGCGGCCCGAGTACCGGGAGGACGTCGTGGCCCCGGCCACGGCGAAGCGCGAGATCGACGAGGACATCGGCGACGACCTCGACCTGCTGTGCCAGGCCGCCGAGCTGATCGTCACGAGCCAGTTCGGCTCGACCTCGATGCTCCAGCGCAAGCTCCGGATCGGGTTCGCCAAGGCGGGCCGGCTCATGGACCTGCTGGAGCGGCGCGGCGTCGTCGGGCCGAGCGAGGGCTCCAAGGCCCGCGAGGTGCTGGTGAAACCCGAGGATCTTCCGGCGCTCCTGGCGGAATTGCGCGGCGAATGACCGTGCTCTGGGTATACCTCCCTGTACTGAGCGTAGTCGAGCCATGTCCATGCGGCTCCGCGGATGCGGGCGAGCCGAGAGCTCGGACAGGGAGCTGATGACGGATGAGCGTTGGCACAGTGATGGCGGAGGCGCGACAGGAGGCCGGGCTGACCGTGGCCCAGCTCAGCGAGCGCACGCGCATCCGCGAGGCGATCATCGAAGGGATCGAGCGGGACGATTTCTCCTCGTGCGGGGGTGACTTCTACGCCCGCGGGCATATCCGGGCGATCGCGTCCGCCCTCGGGCTCGACCCGGAGGCGATGGTCCGGCAGTACGAGGCCGAGACCCGCGGCAGCTACCAGCCGGTCCGCGCCGCGGAGGTGTTCAAGGCGGACCGCCTGCTCTCGGGCGGGATGCGCCGGTCGGGGTGGACGGCGGTGATCGCGGTGGCCGCCGCCCTGGTCGCCGTGTTCGCGCTCACCCGGCTGTTCGGCGGGTCGGCGGAGGAGACGGTGAAGCAGGCCCCGGCCGCGGGGCAGGTGCAGAACGCGGTCTCCAAGCCGGAGCGCGCGGCGCCCGCCGCGCCCGCGGCGCCCGAGCGGGTGACCGTGAAGATCTCCACGGTGCGGCCCGCCTGGCTGAACGTGCAGGACGCCAAGGGGAAGGAACTGTTCGAGGGGGTGCTCCCGGGCGGCAAGACCAGCACCTGGACCTCGAAGAGCCGGCTGCGGATCACGTTCGGTGACGCCGGGGCGGTCAAGGTCGAGGTGAACGGCCGGCAGCTCGGCAGCCCGGGCCGGGACGGCCAGATGGTGCGGCGGACCTACGGCCCGCAGAGCCCGGCTCCCCGCTGAGGCCAGACTCCCGATACCGTAGTTCCATCATGTCCTCTCGCCGAACCGTATCGCTGATCACGCTGGGCTGCGCCCGCAACGAGGTCGACTCCGAGGAGCTCGCGGCGCGGCTCGAGGCCGCCGGCTGGCGGCTGTCCGACGACGATCCCGACGTGATCGTCGTCAATACCTGCGGCTTCATCGATTCGGCGAAGAAGGAATCGATCGACACCCTGCTCGCCGCGGCCGATTCCGGGGCCAAGGTGGTGGCCGCCGGCTGCCTGGCCGAGCGGTACGGCAAGGAGCTCGCCGAGGCGCTCCCCGAGGCCACCGTGATCTCCTTCGACGACTACGCGGAGATCGGCGACCGCCTCGACGACGTGCTCGCCGGCCGGCCGCTCCGGCCGCACACCCCGCGGGACCGGCGCAGGCTCCTGCCCATCACCCCCGTGGACCGGTCGGCCGCGCGAGCGCGGATCCCCGGCCACGGCGCGCGGGCGGACGAGCCGCTGCCGGAGGGCGTGGCCCCCGCGAGCGGCCCGCGCACGCTCCGCAAGCGGCTGACCGGCGGCCCGGTCGCGCCGATCAAGCTCGCCTCGGGGTGCGATCGGCGCTGCGCGTTCTGCGCGATCCCGGCGTTCCGCGGCGCGTACGTGTCACGGCCGCCGGAGGACCTGATCGCGGAGGCGCGCTGGCTCGCCGAGCAGGGCGTCAAGGAGATCGTGCTCGTCAGCGAGAACTCCACCTCGTACGGCAAGGACCTGGGCGACCTGCGGGCGCTGGAGAGGCTGCTGCCCAAGCTCGCCGCGACCGAGGGGATCGAGCGGGTCCGGGTCAACTACCTGCAGCCGGCCGAGCTGCGGCCCAGCCTGATCGAGGTGCTCACCTCGACCCCGGGCGTGGCGCCGTACTTCGACCTGTCCTTCCAGCACGCGAGCGGCCCGCTGCTCCGCCGCATGCGGCGGTTCGGCGACGCGCGCCGGTTCCTCGACCTCCTCGAGCGGATCAGGGAGCGCGCACCCGAGGCGGGGATCCGGTCCAACTTCATCGTCGGCTTCCCCGGGGAGACCGAGGAGGACTTCGCGGAGCTGAAGGGCTTCCTGGAGGAGGCGCGGCTCGACGTGATCGGCGTCTTCGGGTACTCCGACGAGGAGGGCACCGAGGCGTACGGCTTCCCCGACAAGCTCGACCAGGACACGATCGACGAGCGGGTGGCCGAGCTGAGCGCCCTCGCCGACGAGCTGATGGCCCAGCGGGCCGAGGAGCGCATCGGGACCGAGCTGGAGATCCTCATCGAGGAGGACCTGGGCGACGGCGGCTATGAGGGCCGCGCCGCGCACCAGGGCCCGGAGGTCGACGGTACGGTCACCGTGCAGGGCGGCAGCGGCCTGAGGCCCGGCCAGATCGTGCAGGCCGTGGCCGTCGGCTCCGAGGGGGTCGACCTGGTCGCCCGAGTCAAGGCCGGCACATGAGGGAACGCGGCGAGCCACCGGCCGAGGCGGCGCGGCCGCCCGAGACGGCGTGCGCCGGGCAGCCGCCGGCCCCGGACGCGGAGCCGGCCCCGGCCATCCCGGCGCTCACGGTGACCGGTGCGCCCCCGGCCGGGATCGGGGTGCCACCGCGCGAGGGCCGGGTGAGCCCGTGGAACATCGCGAACGTGCTCACCGTGGTCCGCCTGGTGCTCGTCCCGCTGTTCGTGGCCTTCCTGCTCCTCGACGGCACGGGCTGGCGGATCGCCGCGCTCGTTCTCTTCCTCCTCGCCTCGGTCACCGATCAGCTCGACGGCTGGCTCGCCCGCCGGTACGCGCTGATCACGGATTTCGGGAAGATCGCCGACCCCATCGCGGACAAGGCGCTGATCGGCGCGGCGCTGGTCTGCCTCTCCTTCCTCGGTGAGCTGCCCTGGTGGATCACCGTGGTCATCCTCGGCCGGGAGGCCGGGGTGACCCTGCTCCGCTTCCTGGTGATCCGGCACGGCGTGATCCCGGCGAGCTACGGCGGCAAGGTCAAGACCGTGCTGCAGATCGTGGCGATCGCCCTCTACATCCTCCCCGGGGCGCCGCACTGGGCGCGGCTGGCCGCGATCTATCCCGCGGTGGCCGTGACCCTCGGGACCGGCGTTGACTACGTGGTCCGCGCGATCAGGCTGCGCCGGATGGCGAAGCTGGCACGCACGTCATGAGGCATCTGGCCGCGCAGGTATTGTCGATACTGGTCCGGTTGAAAGCGACGGTGTCCGTGGCCGAGTCGCTCACCGGCGGTCTGCTGGGCGCCACCCTGACCGACGTCCCCGGGGCGTCCGCCGCATTCCGAGGCGGAGTGATCGCCTACGCGACCGAGGTGAAGGCGAGTGTGCTCGGCGTCCCGGCCGAGCTGCTGGCGCGCGAGGGAGCGGTGCACCCCGAGGTCGCGGCGGCGATGGCCGCCGGGGTGCGCGAGCTCACCCGTTCCGATTACGGGATCGGGCTGACCGGGGTGGCGGGCCCGGAGCCCCAGGACGGCAAGCCGGTGGGCACGGTGCACATCGCCCTGTGCGGCCCCGGCGGCCGCACCTGGCACCGCGATCTCCGGCTGACCGGGGGCCGGGAGGAGATCAGGCGGGAGTCCTGCGCGGAGGCTTTGGGCCTTTTGGCAGGTGTGCTCCGGGCAAAACTTGGGGAACAATCCGGGTGATCACCGCGTTACGTCACCAGCGAACACACTCGCCACGGGCTGCCGCGGTGTCGTCCTCTACAGGTACGGTGGAGCTGTGATTGAGGTCCGTGAGGCATCGGCGAGCAAGAGAACCACTCGCCCGGCGAGGGGGCCGAGCGATCCGATGGTGACGGCGAGGAGAACGTCCCAAAAGCGTGCGAAGGGTGGGCGGCGCGAGCCCACCACCGGCGCGTCCGCCAAGGCGCGCCCTGCGGGGAGGGAGCGACAGATGATCCTGCTGCGTCACCTGCTCGGCGACGTACTGCGGCGGCTGCGGGTTCGGCAGAATCGCACCCTCCGCGAGGTCTCCACGCTGGCGCGGGTCTCGCTCGGCTACCTCTCGGAGGTCGAGCGCGGGCAGAAGGAGGCCTCCTCCGAGCTGCTCGCCGCGATCTGCGCCGCGCTGGGCGTGCCGCTCTCCCAGGTGCTGCGCGAGGTCTCCGACCAGTTCGCCCTCGCCGAGCTTCAGGACGCCCCCGTGCTCGCCGACGTGCCGGAGCGGGAGCGGCTGCCGGTGGCGGACACCATGCCCCCGGCGGAGTTCACCGGGGAGTTCTCCGAGTACACGCCCGAGGTCAAGGACATGGTCGCCGCCTAGGACGGCTGGCAGACCGGGCACCAGTAGATCAGCCGTTCGTCCGGCGCGGTCCCCAGCTCGCCGCGGCTGATCGGGGTGCCGCAGCGGCGGCAGGGGCGGCCGGCCCTGCCGTACACGAAGAGCTCACGTCCCCGGCGGCGGTCACCGGTGGAGACCGGTAGCGGCTGGTCCTTGGCCGCGTCCAGCAGCTCACGGGCGATAACCGCCAGCGCCTCCAGCTCGTCCACGGGGATGGAACCGGCCGCGCGCCAGGGCGACATGCGCGCGGCGAACAGCGTCTCGGCCCGCCAGATCGTGCCGAGCCCGGCCAGATTCCGCTGATCGAGCAGTGCCTCACCGATCGCCCGCCCGGGAGCGCGCGCGAGGTTCCGCGCGGCCCGCGCGGCGTCCCAGTCCGGCCCGAGCGGGTCGGGCCCGAGATGACCGACCACCCGATCCTCACGGTCCGTGGGGAGCAGCTCCGTCACCCCCAGCCGGATGCCGACCGCCTGCCAGGTCTCATTGGCGAGGATCAGCCGCACCACATCGCCCCCCGGGATCGGCCGGCCGGCCCGATCGATCCGCCACCGTCCGTCCATGCGCAGGTGGGTGTGGATGGTGAGCCCGCCCTCCACCCGGGTGAGCAGGTGCTTGCCGCGGGAGACGGTGGTGAGCACGGCACGCCCGCGCAGGTCCGCGGTCGCATGGCGGGGCACCCGGAACTCGGACCGGGTGAGCACCCGGCCGTCGAGGCTCTCGCGGAGCCGCTTCGCGGCCCGGTAGACGGCGTCGCCCTCGGGCATGGCCCCGCCTACCGGAGCGTCACACCGGGGTCCGGGAGCGCCATGCGGCGGGGTCCGCGGCCAGCTCCTCGACCTCCGGCGGCAGCTCGCCCTTGGCGACGTGCTCGAGCGTGACGCGTTCGAGAATCGCCCGTTCGCTCGCCCGGAGCGCGATCCATACCCGCTGCAGGGCGTGGGCGGCGCCCGTGTACCCGACCTCCTCGGGACGTTCTCCGCGGACGTTGGCGAGCGGTCCGTCGACCGCGCGGATCACATCGGCCAACGTGATCTGATTGGCCGGCCGGGCCAGGACGTAACCCCCCTCCGGACCCCGCTGTCCCCGGACCAGGCCGGCCCGGCGCATCTGCAGCAGGATGTTCTCGAGATATTTCGGGGGCATGTCCTGCCCCTGAGCAAGCTCGCCCACCGTGGTTGGCCCATCGCCCGCGGCGGCGAGCTCGGCCGCGGCACGGAGAGCGTAGTCGACACGGGCAGAAAGTCGCATGTAGTCGATTATCCCGCCTGGTAGGGGCTGGTTCTGCGCGCGGGTCCCGGGACCGGAGCGGTGACCCGCGGTGACCGTAATCGCGGCCGGTTCGATGACCGGAACGGCGACCGGCGCGCGACCGGTACGGCCCGGGCCATCGCATCCGCGGACAGGGGGAGCGCAAGCGCCCGGACCGGCGTAGCGTGTGAGGTGACGGGCATGGCCGGGACGCAGTTCCGGGTCGGGCGGATGCCGCATCCGGCCGGGTAAGCTAGCAGGAAAGTTTATTGACTATTTCCCGTCGGAAGCCCTGACGAGCAGGGAAGACGGGGAGCGACGATAGCGAGCGGGAGCATGGTGCGACGTCCAGGCGTGCCGAGGCTGCTGCGGGAGATCAACGACCGGGCCGCCCTCGAGCTGCTGCTCACCTCCGGGCCGCTGACCCGGGGGCAGATCGGTGAGCTGACCGGGCTCTCCAAGGTCACCGCCTCGCAGACGCTCGCCAGGCTGGAACGGCGCGGTCTGGTGCAGGTCGTCGGCGAGCAGGCGGGCAACCGGGGACCCAACGCGGCGCTCTACGGCATCGTCCCGTCCTGTGCCTACGTCGCCGGCCTCGACGTCGGCCCGGAGCGGATCACCGCCGCGATCGCCGACGTCAACGGCGACCTGGCCGCCGAGGTGACCATCACCCCCGATGAGGAGGAGGACCCGGTCCGGCTCGTGCACAAGGCGATCGCGAAGGCCTGCCGGTCCGCGAAGGTCGCGATGAGCCGGCTGCGCGGCATCGTGGTCGGCGCCCCGGGAGTGGTGGACCCGGGAACCGGGGACGTCCGGTTCTCCTTCGACCTCCCGCACTGGCACGAGGGCGTGCAGCAGTCCCTCGCCAAGGACCTGCGCCGGGACGTCACCATCGAGAACGACGTCAACCTCGTCGCCCTCGCCGAGCGCGCCACCGGCGCCGCCCGGGACGTGGACGACTTCGTGCTCCTGTGGATCGGCCGCGGCATCGGCCTCGCCATCGTCCTCGGCGGCCGGCTGCACCGCGGCACGTCGGGCTACGCCGGGGAGATCGGCTACCTCCCCGTGCCCGGCGTCCCGCTCGCCGAGGACATCAAGGCCACCCCGGGCCGGCTGCCGTCGCTCGCCGGCGGCTTCCAGTCGCTCGTCAGCGCCGAGGCGGTGACCGAGCTCGCCCACGAGCACGGCTTCACCGGGGCGACCGCCGCCGAGTGCGTGACCGCCGCGGTCGCCGCGGGGGAGCGGGGCGAGCGGCTGCTCGACGAGATCGCCTCACGGCTCGCGCTCGGCGTGGCCTCGGTGTGCGTCGTGCTCGACCCCGGGCTGGTGGTGCTCTCCGGTGAGGTGGGGCTCGCCGGCGGGACGAGCCTCACCACCCGGGTGGAGGAGGCGGTGGCGCGCATCTGCCCCATCCGGCCGCGGGTGGTCACCAGCACGGTCGAGGGCAACCCGGTGCTCCGCGGCGCGGTGCTCGCCGCGCTCGAGCAGGCCCGGGAAGAGATCTTCTCGCTGTGAGAGGCGCCGCTCGGCTCTGGTGCTGAGAGGCCGCGCGCGTTCTTGCTCTGAGAGGTGCTGCTCGGCTTTCGTTGTGAAAGACCGCGCCCGGTCTCGTACTGAGGGGCGGCGCCCGCCTCTCGTTCTCAGCGACGGCGCCCGGGTCTCGCCCTGAGGGCGGTGCCGGGCTTACGCCTAAGAGGGTGCCGGGCTTACGCCTGAGAGGCGGCGCCCGGCGCCGGCCGCGCGCCGGGCGCCGCCCGCGGGGTCAGCCCCGCAGCAGCTCGACCGCGGCCTGGGCGTTCGCCCGGGCCGCGCCGTACGTCGCGATGTAGGCGGCGGCGGGCGGCCGCCAGATCGGCAGCCCCATCTCGACGATGACCGCGTCCGGCCGCTCGGCGAGCAGCGCCGAGATCAGCTCCCTGCTGTGCGCGTGCCGGTGGGCGTCCTTCACCACGATGATCAGGGAGCGCCCGGCCGCCCGGTCCAGCAGGGCTCGGGCGTCGGCCTCCGCGGGCCTCACCCGGGCGACCTCGGCCTCGGGCAGCCAGGGCGCGAGCCCCCAGGGCACCTCGCCGACCGCGATGCTCGGCGGGGTGTCGAGCTCCACCACGAACGGATCCACCAGGGGCGGTGCCGTACCGGTGAGCGAGACCGCGCGCCGGGCCGCGGCCAGCCCGATCCCATCGCTCCCGGCGGCGCGCTCGTGCGGGGCCGCGAGCCACTCGCGCAGCCGGGCGACCCGCTCGTTCGCCTCCTCCAGGCGGGAGAGCGGGAGCCGGCCCTCGGCGACCGCGTTCCGGATCCCGGCGAGCATCTCCCGGATGTCCTCCGGCGTGGGCAGCGGGCCGAGGCAGAGCAGGTCGGCCCCGGCCGTGAGGGAGCGGATCGCGCCCTCGACCAGGCCGACGCTCTTGCTCACCGCGTGCATGTCGAGCGCGTCGGAGATCACCACGCCGTCGAAGCCGAGCTCCTCGCGGAGCAGGGTGGTGAGCGTCGCGCGGCTCAGCGTGGCCGGCAGGTCGCCGGTGAGCTCGGGGATCGCCACGTGCGCGGTCATGATCGACTTCGCGCCGGCCTCGATGGCCGCGCGGAACGGGACGAGCTCGCGCTCCCAGAGCAGCTCCCGGGAGGCCCGCACCACCGGGATCTCCAGGTGGGAGTCCTGGGAGGTGGCGCCGTGGCCGGGGAAGTGCTTCACGCAGGCCGCCACCCCGAGCGACTGCAGGCCGCGGACCGCGGCGACCGTGTGCCGGGCGACCAGGTCGGCGGACGAGCCGAACGACCGGGTGCCGATGACCGGGTTGTCGTCGGCGGTGTTGATGTCGGCGACCGGGCCCATGTCGAGGTTCACCCCGCAGGCGGCGAGCTCGGCGGCGATGGCCCGGTAGACCTGTTCGGTCAGCTCCACGTCGTCGACCGCGCCCAGCGCCGCGTTGCCCGGGTACGGGCTGCCCGTGTGGTAGGCGAGCCGGGTGACGTCGCCCCCCTCCTCGTCGAGGGAGATGATCGGGTGGCCGGCCGCGTTGAGGCTCGCCGTCAGGGCGGCGACCTGCCCGGGGGCGCGCACGTTGAAGCCGAAGAGCGTCACGCCGCCGAGGCCGGCCTCCAGACCGCGCAGGACCCACTCGGGGGCGGTCGTGCCCTGGAAGGCGACGAGCAGCGTCCCCGCCGCCAGGCGGTGCAGCCCTTGGTCGCGCACGGACGGATCGGCGACGCCGTACCCGGGATCGCGGGATGCGGACATGCTGAATCGGCTCCTTGTCTCGGTGGGTGTGCTGCTCCGGCGGTGGGCGCGGTACGGCCGCGCCGGGGTGCGGCGCCGCCGTACCGCCGGGCGGGCGGCCGCCGGCGTCTATCCCTTGACGGCGCCCGCGACCAGGCCGGAGACCATGCGGCGCTGGATCAGGAGGAAGAAGACGAGGACCGGGATGGTCATCAGCGTGGAGGCGGCCATGATGCCGCCCCAGTCGGTCGAGCGCTGCCCGACGAAGAAGCCCAGGGCGACCGGCATCGTGTACTTGCCCTGGTCGTTGATGAGGGTCAGCGCGTAGACGAACTCGTTCCAGGTGGTGATGAACGAGAAGATGCTCGTCGCCACCAGGCCGGGGGCGACGAGCGGGAACAGCACCCGCCAGAACGCGGTCGCCCGGCCCGCGCCGTCGATCCAGGCCGCCTCCTCCAGCTCCTTCGGCACCGCGGCGACGAAGGTGCGGAGCATCCAGATGGAGAACGGCAGGGTCAGCCCGACGTTCACCACGACCAGGCCGAGCAGCCGGTCGTAGAGCCCCAGCCGGTTGATCGTGGTGAACAGCGGGATGAGCAGGGCCTCGGCCGGGACCATCTGGACGATCAGCAGCAGGATCAGGAACGTGGTGCGGAACCGGAACCGGAACCGGGCCACCGCCGTGGCGGCGAGCAGCGCGAAGACCGCCCCCACCACCACGGTGGCGAGGGCGACGATCGCGCTGTTGAGCAGGTACCGCCAGACCGAGTGCCCCGCCACCCCCTTGACGAACACGCGCGAGACGTGGTCGAGCGACGGCGGGTCGGGGAAGGGGATGAACTCCGTGGTGAAGATCTGGTCGTTCGGCTTGAACGCCGTCGCGACCATCCAGTAGACGGGGAAGACGGCGAAGAGGAAGACCGCGATGCCGGCGGCGTTGAGCGCGGCCCGGCCGATCTTCTGGCGGAGGAGCGGGCTCATCGGACGTCCTCCGTGGTCACGATCTGCCGGACGTACACGCAGGTGACCACGAGCAGGATGGCGGTCAGCACGACGGCGATGGCCGCGCCGAGGCCCATCTTGGGCGGGTTGCTGAACGCCTCGGCGTAGCTCCACAGCGACAGGTTGAACGCCTCCCGGTTCACCGTGCCGCCGGCCAGCAGGTAGAGCTGTGTGAACACCTTGAAGTCCCAGATGATCGAGAGCACGGTGAGCACGGCGAAGATCGGCTTGAGCATCGGGAAGGTGATCTTCCGGAACGTGGTCACCCCGCCGGCGCCGTCGACCACGGCCGCCTCGTACAGCTCACCGGGGATGCTCTTCAGCCCGGCGAGCACCGACACGGCGATGAACGGGAACGACGCCCACACCACCGTGACGATCAGCACGAAGTACAGCGTCACCGTGTCGTTGAACCACGGGTAACCGGTCCAGTCGGCGCGGCCGAAGAGCAGGCCGGAGAGACCGTCGGGGAGCAGGTTGAGGGCCCAGTTCACCACCCCGGAGTCCGGGTCGAACATCCACTTCCACACCACGGCCTGCGTGGTCGGTGGCGTCGCCCAGGCGGCCATGATGCCGACCACCACGAAGGTCGACATCTTCGGGCCGAGCCGGTGGAGCAGCAGGCCGACGAGCGTGCCGAGCACCAGGGTGAGCGCCACCGTGATGAGCGCGAAGACCACGGTGTTCCGCAGCGAGGACCAGAACAGCGGGGACTCCAGGACCCGCTGGTAGTTCTCCAGGCCCACGAACTCGGCCGGCGCCGGGTTCTCGGCCCTGATCTGCCGCAGCCCGACCTGGTGGAAGGACATCACCACCATCCGGCCGAGCGGGTAGAGCAGCAGGGCGGCGATGACCAGCAGCCCCGGGGCCAGCAGGGCGTACGGCACCACCCAGTGGGGCAGGCCGGAGCCGCGTGGCGCCCGGGGCGCCGGGGCGGAGGTGCCGGCTCCGCCCCGGGTGATCGTCGACGTGCGCGCCATGACCCTTACTGGTTGAGGATCGCCTCGAGCTCGGCGTTGGCGTCGGCCAGCGCCTGGTCGATGCTCTTCTTGCCCTCGATCACCGCGCGGGCCGCGTTCTGCAGGACCGCCTTGGTGTCGTTGGCCTCGGCCCAGTTCGGGCTGGCCGGGAAGCCGCGGGCCACCTTGAAGGTCTCGGTGAACGGCTTCTGCGCGGGGTCGGCGCCGAGCTCATCGAGCGCCTCGGGGTAGAGCGGGAGCAGGCCGCCCTCCTTGGCGTACCGCACCCCGAACTCCTTGCCCGCGGCGAGCTTGAGGTACTCGGCGGCGAGCTCGAAGTTCTTGGTGTCCTTCCAGATCGCGATGTCGTTGCCGCCCTGGAAGGCCGGGGCGGGGCCGCTGCCGTCCTTGGACGGGACGGAGAAGAAGGCCATCTTCGACTCGTCGATCTTGCCCTTGCTCTGCTCCTTGATCGCGGCGATGTCCCAGCCGCCGGTGATGTACATGCCGACCTTGCCGGCGGCGAACCGCTGGGCGATCTCGACGGAGTTCTGGGTGAGCCGGCCCTTGCCGGAGACCCCGTGCTTGGCGACGAGGTCCGTGTAGAACTGGAAGCCCTCCTTGAAGCCCGGCTCGGTGAGCTTGCCGACCCAGCGGCCGTTCTCGAAGACCGCGAAGTCGCCGCCAGCCGACCAGACGAACGGGGAGAGGGACATGTTCGCGTCGGAGCCGCCGTTGAAGGCGAAGCCGTCGACGTCCTTGCCCTTCGCCTCCACGATCTTCTTCGCCGCGGCGACGAGCTCGTCCCAGGTCTTCGGCACCTCGATGCCGAGCTCCTCGAACCAGTCCTTGCGGTAGAGCACCGCCCGGGTGCCGCCGCCCCAGGGGACCGCGTGGATCCGGCCGTTGATGGTCTCGTAGCTCCACAGGTTCTGCGGGATCTGCTGGAGCTCGGGGTCGTTCTTGACCACGTCGGTGATGTCGGCGAGCGCCTCCTGCGCCACCCAGGCGGCGACCTGGTCGTTGCCGATCTCGGTCAGGTCCGGGCCCTCACCGCCGGCGAGCGCGGCCGTCCACTTCTTCTGGGCGTCGGGCCAGGGGATCCACTGGACCTTGACGTCCGCGCCGGTCTTCTGCTTGAAGGCCGCGTTGAGGTCGTCCATGTACTTGTTGGAGACGTCGGTGGGGGCACCGAGACGCCATACGGTCAGGGTCTGGCCGGCAAACTTCTGGCCGGTGGCCGCCGACGCGTCCGCGGACGGCGCCGTCCTGGCGGAGTCGTCGGATCCGCATGCGGCGAGTCCCAGGGCCAGGGCGGCGGTCGCGGTGGTCGCGGCCGCGATCTTCAGGATTCTCATCTGCGGGTCTCTCCCTTCCCGGCCTCGCGTCGGAACGCGCGGCCGGGGAACCGGTGTCCCACGCCCGGTTCCGGCGCGCGTTCCTTCCGGTCGGCGATCACGGCGCCCCGAGGCCTGAGCGCCCGGGGTGAACGGCAAACTAACAAGAAACTTTCTTAAGAGAAACCCTTGTTAGCGTATCGTGATGAGAGCGGGTCCCACCGGTGAACCGGGGATCCGCCCGCCCGCCGGCGCGGTGGTGCCGCCCGCGCCGGCGGGCCCGGCCGCCCGCGCCCGGGACCCCGCGGTACGGCCGCCGCCGGGCGCGCCCGCCGTACCTCACGGGCACCGGAGCGCCGCGTGGAGCGCGCGGGATGGTAGTTCACGCATTTACTAACCAGCCGGTGCGGTGACCGGGCCATGGGGTCTTTAAGGTGAGGGGCATGGCCGGCAACGATCTGGAGCAGGGCGCCACGTCACGCGCGGGTGAGCCCGACTTCTGGTCCTTCATCGAGCTCGCCAACCGCCGGCTCGCCACCGAGTACGGCTTCCCCCACCGGCTCGCCACCGAGGTGCTGCTCACCCTCAACCGCGCCTCCGACATCGTCACCTACGACCTGGAGGCCGCGGTGCACCGGCCGCGCGGGCTGTCGTGGTCCGGGTTCCGCCTGCTCTTCGTCACCTGGCTCGCCGGCCCGCTCGAGCCCAAGCGCGCGGCGACGCTCACCGGGATGAGCCGCGCGGCAGTCTCCAACCTCAGCAAACGCCTGATCGCCGACGGCCTGCTCGCCCGCACCCCGGACGAGCACGACGGCCGGTCCGTACGGCTCTCGCTCACCGAGAAGGGGCACGAGACCATGGTCGAGGTGTTCCGGGCGCAGAACGAGCGGGAGCACGAGTGGACCAGCGTGCTCACCGAGACCGAGCAGCGCATCCTCATCATGCTGCTCAACAAGCTGATCACCAACCGGGACCAGTTCGACGTCCGCGGGCGCCACTGAGCGCCGCGCCGGCGTCCCCGTTTCCGGGTCTTGGCGGCCTTTTGCGGCCCGCCCCTACCCAAAACTAGTTAACACATTTACTATGTTGCCCACCGTAACCACCGCAGCCACGCTGGAGGCGAGCCATGGCGTACTACCGCCGGGTGGGCGACGTCCCGCCGAAGCGCCACACGCAGCACCGGGATGAGACCGGGCGGCTCTACTACGAGGAGCTCATGGGCGAGGAGGGCTTCTCCTCCGACTCCTCGCTCCTCTACCACCGGCACCTGCCCTCGGCGATCGTCGGCTTCGAGCCGTGGGAGCCGCCGGACCACACCACCACGCCGAACCACCCGCTGCGCCCCCGGCACCTGCGGCTCCACGCCCTCTTCCCGGGCGACTCCTGGCGGGACGCCGACGTGGTGACCGGGCGCCGGATGATCCTCGGCAACGCGGACGTGCGCATCTTCTACGTGGCGGCGGGCAAGGAGTCACCGCTGTACCGCAACGCGACCGGCGACGAGCTCGTCTACATCGAGTCCGGTGAGGCCGTCGTCGAGACCGTGTTCGGCCCGCTCCGCGCCAAGACCGGCGACTACGTGGTCATGCCGGCCTCCACCATCCACCGCTGGCTGCCCCAGGGCGGCGAGCCGCTCCGCGCCTACATCATCGAGGCCTCCGGCCACGTCGCGCCGCCGAAGCGCTACCTTTCCCGGTACGGCCAGTTCCTCGAGCACGCGCCGTACTGCGAGCGGGACCTGCACGGGCCCGAGGAGGTGCTCTGCGTCGACGGCACCGACGTCGAGGTCCTGGTCAAGCACCGCGGCCCGGGCGGCATCGCCGGCACCAGGTTCGTCTTCGAGCACCACCCGTTCGACGTCGTCGGCTGGGACGGCTGCCTGTACCCCTACACATTCAGCATCTTCGACTTCGAGCCGATCACCGGGCGCGTCCACCAGCCGCCGCCGGTGCACCAGGTCTTCGAGGGGCACAACTTCGTCGTGTGCAACTTCGTGCCCCGCAAGGTCGACTACCACCCGCAGGCCATCCCGGTGCCGTACTACCACTCGAACGTCGACTCCGACGAGGTGATGTTCTACTGCGGCGGGAACTACGAGGCGCGGAAGGGCTCCGGGATCGGCCAGGGCTCGGTCTCGCTCCACCCCGCCGGCCACACCCACGGCCCGCAGCCCGGCGGGTACGAGCGGAGCATCGGCGTGGAGTTCTTCGAGGAGTACGCCGTCATGGTCGACACCTTCCGCCCGCTCGAGCTCGGCGAGGCCGCGCTCGCCTGCGACGTCGACGGCTACCAGTTCAGCTGGGCCGCGCAGAGGCAGGGGAAGTGACCGCGCCGGCCGGGGTCCCGGAGTTCGCGCGGGCGCTCCTCGACGACGCGGCCATGTTCCCGCCCGGGCTGGCCCCGCTCGCGGAGGCGGTACCCGCGCACCGGCGGCACGAGTCCGCGCCGTACGCCGGGCTCGTCGGCCCGCTCGTGGCCGCCGCGGACGCCCTGGATGAGCTGGCCGGGCTGCTGCCCGCCGGGGACGGTCACCGTCTGCCCCTCACGGTGACCGTCCCCGGCGGCCCGGCCGCGGCCGTGGCCGCGCTCGCGCGCGCGGCCGCCCTGCCGGTGGACCTGCGCGCCGTGGAGGTCGCGGTCCCCGACGGGATGGGCGCGGATCGGCTGCTCGCCGAGCTGGACCGGGCCGGCTTCGGGGAGGGCGTGCACGTCTACGTGGAGGTGCCACGGGACGAGCGCCGGCCCGGGATCATCGCGGCGCTCGCCGCCACCCGGTACCGGGCGAAGTTCCGCACCGGCGGAGTCCGGGCCGAGCTGTACCCCGGGGAGGCGGAGCTCGCCCGGGCGGTCAAGGCGGCGGTCGACGCGGGCGTGCCGTTCAAGGCCACCGCCGGCCTCCACCACGCGGTGCGGAACACCGACCCCCGCACCGGGTTCGAGCAGCACGGGTTCCTCAACCTCCTGCTCGCCACCGACGCCGCGCTCCGCGGCGCCGGCGAGGACGAGCTGGCCCGGGTGCTCGCCGAGCGGGACGGCGCCGCGATCGCCGCCCGCGTGGCCGGCCTCGGCGACGAGCGGGCCCGTGCCGTACGGGAGGCGTTCGTGTCCTTCGGCACCTGCAGCATCGCCGAACCGCTCACCGACCTCGTCCGCCTCGGCCTGCTGCCGCCGGAGATGTCGCCCACACAGGAAGGGACCGCATGACCAGGATCGACATCCCCGAGGGATCGCCGTTCGGGCTCGACAACCTGCCGTACGGCGTGTTCTCCACCCCGGGCACCCCGCCGCGGGTCGGCGTCCGGGTGGGCGACGCCGTCGTCGACCTCGCCCGGGCGCTCGGGGACGAGGTGTTCGCCCGGCCGTCGCTCAACGCGTTCATGGCCCAGGGCCATCGGCGCTGGGCCGAGGTGCGCGAGCGGATCGCCGAGCTGGTCCGCGGCGACCTCCCCGACGACGCGGTGCACCCGGTGGGCGGGGTGCGGCTCCACCTGCCGTTCGAGGTCGGCGACTACGTCGACTTCTACGCCTCCGAGCACCACGCCGCCAACCTCGGCCGGCTGTTCCGCCCCGGCTCCCCGCCGCTGATGCCGAACTGGAAGCACCTCCCGGTCGGCTACCACGGCCGCGCCGGGACCGTGGTGGTCTCCGGCACCGACATCGTCCGCCCGTGCGGGCAGCGGAAGGCCCCCGGCGATCCGGCCCCCGCCTTCGGCCCGAGCCGCCGCCTGGACATCGAGGCCGAGCTCGGGTTCGTCATCGGCACCGGCTCCGCCCTCGGCGAGCCGGTGCCCTGCGAGGAGTTCGCCGAGCGGGTCTTCGGCGTGGTGCTCGTCAACGACTGGTCGGCCCGGGACATCCAGTCCTGGGAGTACGTGCCGCTGGGGCCGTTCCTCGGCAAGAGCTTCGCCACCTCGATCTCCCCATGGGTGGTGCCCCTGCTCGCGCTCGAGGCCGCCCGGGTGAGCACGCCGCCCCAGGACCCGGTGCCGCTGCCGTACCTGCGGGAGAGCGCGCCGTGGGGGCTGGACATCGAGCTCACCGTGGCCTGGAACGGCCAGGTGGTCAGCCGCCCGCCGTACCGGGAGATGTACTGGTCGCCCGCGCAGATGCTCGCGCACATGACGGTCAACGGCGCGTCGACCCGCACCGGCGACCTCTTCGCCTCCGGCACGATCTCCGGCCCCGGCCCGGACCAGCGCGGCTCGTTCATCGAGCTGACCTGGGGCGGCAAGGAGCCGATCGAGGTGAACGGCGAGCCGCGCACCTTCCTGGAGGACGGCGACGAGGTGGTGATCTCCGCGACCGCGCCCGGCGCCGGCGGCGGCCGGATCGGCTTCGGCGAGGTGCGAGGGCGCATCCTCCCGGCCCGGTGCCCCGCCTCCTGACCCGTACGGCTCGCCCTCGGTACGGCCCGGCCGGTGCCCGTCCCGGCCGCACCGGGCGGGCCGGCCGAACACCATGCGGGCATGGCCCCGGTGCCGTGGCCGGCGGCATGGCCGGCCGGCTTTCGGCCCGGATCGGCGCGGATCCCTGATCGAGCGGCACGGCCGGCGGAGGAGACCGGGCCTGGATGTGGACATCGACCCGGCGGGGGACCGGCCTCGGCCCTGGACGCCGACCCGGCGGGCGGGCGGCCTCGGCCATGGACCCCGGCATGGAGGCATGGCCCGCGGACGTCCTGCCGGGCATGCCCGCCTCCGATCCCGCCCCGGGATCGGCCCGAAACGACGAGGCCCACCGTGGCACGCGGCCACGGTGGGCCTCCGCGTCACCGGGTCATGCCACCCGGTCGAGGTCGAGCCCTCTGGTCTCCGGCCCGGTGACCACCGCGATGAACGTGATCGCCATGGTGACCACCAGGTAGGCGATGACCATGCCGACCCCGAAGCTGTTGATCAGCCACACCGCGATGAACGGGGCCGGGGCGCCCGCGATGATCGACGAGCCCTGGAAGACCAGGGAGGCGCCCGCGTAGCGGTACCGGGTCGGGAAGAGCTCGCTGATCCAGGCGGCCTCCGGCCCGGCCAGCGCGCCGTGGAAGAACGCGCCGACGCAGACGCCGATCCACAGCAGCGGGACGCTCTCGAAGTGCACCAGCCAGAAGAACGTGGGCGCCCAGATGATCAGCACGCCGCTCGCCACCAGCATGGCGGTCTTGCGGCCGACCCGGTCGGACCACGCGCCGCCGCCGATCATGCCGATGAACTGGAACAGGGAGCCGAAGGTGACCGCGAGCGTCACATCGCCGCGGTCGAATCCGAAGAAGGTCGTGGCGTAGGCGATGACGAAGACGGTGTAGATGTAGAAGGCGATGTTCTCGCCGAGCCGCATGCCGAGCCCGCGGACCACCTGACGGGGCCGGGACAGGGCGAGGACGATGCTGGACCGGCCGTGCGTCTCCGCCTCCGCGGCCGCCCGGGCCGCCTTGGCGTTCTCCTGCGCGCGCTGGAACACCGGCGACTCCTCCACGCCACGGCGGATCCAGAAGCCGATGGCGAGCAGGGGCGCCGCGAGCAGGAAGGCGATCCGCCAGCCCCAGGTCTCGAAGCTCCCCGCCGGGACGGTCAGCCCGAGCACCGTGATCACCGCGGCGGCGAGCACCGTGCCGGCCGGCGCGCCCGCCTGCGGCCAGGACGCCCAGAACCCACGGCGGCGCGGCTCGCCGTACTCGCTCACCAGCAGCACGGCGGCGCCGAACTCCCCGCCGAGGCCGAAGCCCTGCAGCAGGCGCAGGATGACGAGCAGGAAGGTCGCGGCGATCCCGATGTCGTGATAGGTCGGGAGCAGGCCGATCGCCGTGGTGGCGCCGCCGATGAGCAGGAAGGTGACGACCAGCATGGGCTTGCGCCCGAACCTGTCACCGAGGTGGCCGAAGACGATCCCGCCGAGCGGGCGGGCGACGAAGCCGATCCCCTGGGTGGCGAGGGCGAGCAGGAGCTTGGTGAACCCGTCGTCCCCGGGGAAGAAGAGCGGTCCGAGAACGGTCGCGGCGAGCACCCCGTAGACCGCGAAGTCGTACCACTCCAAGACGGCACCGATCATGCTGCCGGTGAGCACCCGCTTGAAGCCGGGGGTGGCGCTGCGTTGACCGATTTCGGCCTGGCCGTGGGCGACCTTGGGCGTCATGGTCTGTCCTTTCGAGCGTGGCTGTGCCTCTTCGCCCCGAAACCGAGGCCGCGATGTCGCCAGGGATGTATGGCGGCAGCGAGAGCAGAGGCGGGGGGTGTTGTCGAAAGCGCAACAGGTGGTGAGGGGGGATGGTGGTGTGGGATTCGGGAATGCGCGGTGGGGGATGATCGTTTCCGGCCGGCCGCCGGCGACGGCCGGCCGTACCCAGATCAGAGGCGCAGGGTGATGCTGCCGCCGCGGGCGCGCGAGCAGCAGGTCATCATCGAGGAGTGCTGCGCCCGCTCGGCCTTGGTGAGCACCATGTCGCGGTGGTCGACCTCGCCCTCCGCGACCGGGACCTCGCACGTGCCGCACAGGCCCTCTTCGCAGTCGCTCGGCACGTCGATCCCGGCGGCGCGGAGCGCGCCGAGCACGGTCTGGTCGGCCGGAACCCGGATCACCCGGCCCGAGTCGGCCAGCCGGACGTCGAAGGCGTGGTTCTTCGCCGGGTCGAACCGGTCGAGCGCGGAGACGAAGCTCTCCACCCGGACCGCGTCGTCCGGCCAGTGCCGGGTCGCCTCGGCCACCGCGTCGAGCATCCGCTGGGGGCCGCACACGTAGATCTGCGTGCCCTCCTGCGGCTCGGCGAGCAGCCGGGCGATGTCGAGCCGCGTCCCCTCGGCCGAGCGGTAGAGGGTGAGCCGGTCGCCGTGGTCGCGCCGCAGCCGACCGAGGAAGGCCATGGCCGCGGCCGACCGGCCGCAGTAGTGGATGTGGTAGTCGGCTCCCCGGCGGCGGGCGCGATCGGCCATGGTGATGATCGGGGTGATCCCGATGCCGCCGGCGATGAAGACGTACCGCCGCGCGCCTGGGTCGAGCGGGAAGTTGTTCCGCGGGCCGCGCATCAGCAGCACGTCACCGACGGCGAGCCGTTCGTGCACGTACCGGGATCCGCCGCGGCTGTCCGGGTCCTTGAGCACCGCGATCTGGTACGTGGACCGGTCATCGGGGTCGCCGCAGAGGCTGTACTGCCGGGTGAGCCCGCCCAGCTCGAGATCCACGTGGGCGCCGGGGGACCATGCCGGCAACGGCTTGCCGTGCGCGTCGGCGAGCGTGATCCGCACGATCCCCTCGGCCTCGGGCTCGATCGCGAGCACGGTCACCGACCGGGGGAGCGGGCGCCGGGCGGAGCCGATCTGCACCGGAAGCCGGCGGCGTAAGATCTCCGGGTTCGTGCGCTCGGGGTTGCGCGCCGGATCCCACTGCACCCACAGGTGCTCCGGGCCGCGGAACGAGATGTTGGGCAGGTAGCTGAACCTCTGGCCCGGGACCAGCTCCATGTGCGGCAGCCGGGTGGTGAGCTCCTGCAGGATGATCTGGAGCTCCATCCGGGCGAGGTTCTTGCCCATGCACTGGTGGGCGCCGTAGCCGAAGGTCAGGTGATCGCCGGCGTTCTCCCGGCGGACGTCGACCTCGTCGGGGCCGTCGAACCGCCGCTCGTCGTGGTTGGCCGATGAGGTGACGATGAGAAGCTTCGCCCCTTTGGGGATCTCCACGTCGCCGATCTTGGTGTCGGTGGTGGCGATGCGCCGCCAGGCCTTGACCGAGCCCGAGTGGCGCAGGCACTCCTCGACCGCGTTGGGGATGAGGCGCTGGTCGGCGCAGATCTCCTCCCACACCGGGCGGTTCTCCAGCAGCAGCCGGATCGCGTTCGCCGCGGCGTTGGCCGTGGTCTCGTGCGCGGCCACGATCCCGGCCATCATGATCGAATGCAGGTACGAGTCGGTGATCACGTCCGGCATCTGCGGCTGTAGCCGGATCGCGTACGGCATCCAGCCGGGCCCCGAGGGGTCCTGGCGCATCCGGTCCAGGACCTCGCCGGCGAACCGCCAGAACCGGCCCACCGACTCCGCCACGGCCACCTGCTCTTCCCGCGTCGGGCGGCCCCACGTGTTCACCACGTGCGCGACCGAGTACTTGCGCAGCATGGCCATGTCGTCCTCGGGCACGCCGAGGAAGTGCAGCGCGACCGTGAGCGGGACGTCGTAGAGCATCTCCTCGACCAGGTCGGCCTTGCCCGTGTCGATGATCCGGTCGACGTGCTCGCGGACGAGGCGCCGCACCAGCGGCTCATGGTGGGCGAGCTGGGCGGGGGTGAACGGCTCCATGAGCGCGCGCCGGCGCCGCATGTGGACGGGTTCGTCCTCGTTGACGAGGGTGCGCCTCATCGCGTAGCCGTACCGCTCCAGCACGGCGGTGGCCTCGTCGCAGACCGGGGTGACCTTCTCCAGCGCGATGGACGGCGAGAAGGTGATGTTGTCGCGGAAGACCGCCTTGACGTCCTCGTACCGGGTGACCACCCAGTAGCCGAGCCGCGGGCTGTAGAACACCGGCTCTCCGTCCCGCGACCACCGGAGCGAGCCCGCGGGGTCCTCCTGGAAGGTCTCGTGGAACGGGTCGAACGCGGCCGCGTTCGCCGAGATCGGGCGGCCGCTCGGATCGACTCCGGGGTGGAACGGGCATCCCGTGGCCGCGGGAGCGGCATCCCCTGACCCGCGGATGGCGGCAACCGGCTCTGAGCCCATCGCGTCTCCCTTCGCAAGGCCGGTGACCTGCGGTTTTACTCATATCGAACACTTATGTGCGATATGAGTAACGTGCCAGCAGAGTAAGGTGCGTCACAGGTCAAATCAAGGGTGTTCTGCGGGTGATTTGCCTGGAACGTTCCGTAATGGGAGAAAGGGCGCGGCCGGACGTGCCGTGAGCGGGTGCGGGGGAGGAGGGCCTCAGCCGTCGATCAGCCCTCGACCGGCTCCGAGCCGGCCGCGGGCCGGCGCGGCCAAGGCGGGCGGCCTCAGCCGTTGATCAGCCGTCCGAGGTGGCGTGCCGCCTCTGTGACGGCGGCGGCGGCCAGCTCCGTGTCGAGCCCTTCGGTGGAGACCACCCCGACGCTGCGCTCGATCGCGCCGGTCGGCACGCGGATGCCCGCGGCCACACCGACCGCGCCGTGCTGGAGCTGGTTCCTCGTCAGGCTGAACCCGTCCCGGCGCGCCTGCCGGACCAGCTCGGGGTCGCCGGGGCGCTCCGGGCGCATGGCGAGGATCGCGATCCCGGACGCGCCCTTGTTGAGCGGGTGCCTGCTGCCCACCCGATAGCCCACGCTCAGCACGGCGTCCTTGGGCTCGGCCACCATGATCACGACGCAGGTGTCGCCCTCGGCCGCGGCGATGAACGCGGTCGCCCGGGTGCGCTCGGCGAGGTCCTGGATCACCGGGCGGGCGCTGTGCATGAACTGGGGCTCGAAGCGCGAGGCGAGCAACGCGACTCCCACCCCGAGCCGGATGCGGCCGTCGCCGGTCCGGGTGACCAGGGAGTGGGCCTCCAGCGTCGCCACGATGCGGTAGCAGATGGCCCGGTGGGTCTCCAGCCGCTTGGCCAGATCGGCCACGGAGATCCCCGACGGGCTCTGCGAGATGATGTCGAGTGCCCGGAGCCCGCGGTCCAGGGTGTGCAGGATGCTCATCGACTTCCTTGCCGCATGCGTCGCCTCTGGAGATCCTAGCCCCGGCCCTTGGGGGTCCCATCTGCGGTCTCGCGGCGATGCGTGCCCCGCGCGTCACCCGGTACGGCACGCGTCAGCGGTACGGCGCGCCGCGTCCCCGGCCGGCGACCGGCCGATCCCGGCGCCCCGTGGCCGGGGCGGAGCCGGGACGGCTCACGCGCGGATGCGCAGGCCCCGCGGGGTCGGGTGGAACCCGGCCTCCTCCAGGACGGCGGCGATCGGTGATGCGGTGATCGGCGCCCCGTTCGCCCGCTCCACGGTGAGCTTCTCCAGGGCGCCCATCCGCACGGTGGCGGCGAGCGCGCGCGCCGCGGGCGCCAGATCGTCCTCCGAGCCGAAGGACAGCAGGCTCTTCCCGCCGCGCTCGAGGTAGAGGGCGAGCCTGCCGTCCACCAGCACCACGAGCGCACCCGCCTTCCGCCCCGGCCGATGGGCCGCGTCCGCCGGCCCCTCCGGCCAGGGCAGGGCCGCGCCGTACGGGTTGGCCGGGTCGGCGGCGGCGAGGACGACCGCCTGCGGGGCCGTCCGGGCCGGCCCGGTGCCCGGCGCCCCGGACGGCGGCGCGCCCGTCACGGGCCACTCGGAGGGGCCCGCCACGGGGTGCGCGGAGGCGGACGCGTCCGGCCGGTGGACCATCGCGCGCATCCGGTCGACCGCCCCGGGCAGGGCGAACTGGGCCGCGCCGAGACCCTCGACGAAGTACCCCCGGCGGCACCGCCCGCTCTCCTCGTAGGCCCGCAGGACCTGGTAGATCGCGGAGAACCCCCCGGGCGGCCGCTCGGCCGTGATGCCGCCGCGGGTGAGCACGCCGTGCCGGTTGAGCAGCGCCTCGGCCTGGGCCTGGGCACGCCGCGTCTCGTCCTCGGCCGGGGCGGGCACCAGCCACCACCGGCCGCTCACCGTCGGCGGCCCGCTCCGGGTGGGGAGCATCGGCCTGCGGCGCCGCGCCGTACGGGGCCGGTGGGCGGGCCGCCCGGTGCCGAGCACCGCGCGGAGCGGGGCGAGGGTGTCCCCGGTCACCCGGCCCGCCCAGACCAGGTCCCACAGCGCGGCGGCGAGCGCCGCGTCGTCGGGCGCGGCCCCGGGGTGTCCGGCGCCGGCCCGCGCCGCCGGCGAGGTCCGCCCGGGCGGTGCCTGCGCGGACGATGCCCCTCCGGGCGGTGCGGCGCCCGGGCTCCCGGCCGATGCCGCCGTCCCGGGATCCGCGAGGTCCCGGAGCATCGCCGCGCCGACCCGGTCGGACAGCTCGCGGAAGAACAGCGCCCCACCGCCGCTCAGGACCTCGATGATCCGCTCGTGCAGCGGGGTCATGGTGATCTCCAGCGGCCGGGGGAGCAGCAGCGGGGCGGTGTCCGCGAAGTAGAGCGCGACCCAGCCGTCACCCCCGGGCAGGGACCCCTGACCGGCCCAGATCACCTCGCCGGAGGCGGTGAGCTCGTCGAGCAGGTCCGGTGAGTAGCCGGGGACCCGGGCCGGCAGGATCAGGGTCTCCAGCGCGGACGCGGGGACCGCCGCGCCCTGCAGCCGCTCGATCGCGTCGACGAGGGCGTCCATGGCCCGGTCGCGCCAGGAGCCGCCCGGCCGGTACGCCGGGCCGGTCCCGGCGGCCCCGATCGCGGGCCGGCCCGCCTCGGCACCGTCCCCGGGGACCGGCGCGATGCCGTGCCAGGCGGGGAGGAAGGCGGCGAGGACCTCGGGCTGGACCGGTTCGACCTCCTTGCGGAGCCGGGCGAGCGACCGGCGGCGGAGCATGCGCAGCACGCCCGCGTCGCACCACTCGGCGCCCCGGCCGCCCGGGCGGAACTCCCCGGAGACCACCCGCCCCGCCGCGGCGAGGCGGCGCAGCGCGTCCTCGATCACGGCGACCCCGACGCCGAACCGGGCGGCCGCGGTGCCGGCGGAGAACGGGCCGCGGGTCCGGGCGTGCCGCGCCACGAGATCGCCCAGCGGGTCCGGCCGGGCGGCGGGCGTGTCCGGCCCGCCGTGATCCGGCGGCTCCAGGAACTCCCGGGGCACGCCCGGGGGGAGCGGCACCCCGAGGGCGTCGCGCAGCCGCCAGGCGTCCTCGGCCGCCGCCCACTGCTCCCGGCCGGCCACGCGCACCCGGATCGCCCGGCGCTGCCGTTCCAGCTCGGCGAGCCAGCCGGGGTCGCCGCCCCGGACCGCGACGTCCTCGGCGAGCAGCGGGCCGTGCGAGCGGAGCAGGTCGGCGAGGTCCTCGGCGTCCCGGAGCGGCCGGTCCAGCCGGGCCAGCTCCCGCTCGGTCTCCGCCACCACCTCGGGGTCGAGCAGCTCGCGCAGGTCGGCCTGGCCGAGCAGCTCGGCGAGGAGCGCGCTGTCGAGCGCGAGGGCCTGCGCCCGGCGCTCGGCGAGCGGCGCGTCGCCCTCGTACATGAACGCGCCCACGTACCGCAGCAGCAGCGACGCGGCGAACGGGGAGGCCTGGGCGGTCTCCACCTCGACGATCCGCACCCGCCGGGCCGCCACGTCCCGCAGCAGCGCCACCAGGCCGGGCATGTCGAACACGTCCTGGAGGCACTCGCGCACGGTCTCCAAGACCACGGGGAAGCTCGGGTACCTGCTCGCCACGGCGAGCAGGTGCGCGGCGCGCTGGCGCTGCTGCCACAGCGGGGTCCGCCGGCCCGGCAGGCGGCGGGGGAGCAGCAGGGCCCGCCCGGCGCACTCGCGGAACCGCGCGGCGAACAGCGCCGACCCGCCGAGCTCCTCGGTGACGATCCGCTCGATCTCGTCCGGGTCGAAGAGGGCGAGGTCGGTGAGGGGGTCGTCGGTAGTGTCCGGGATGCGCAGCACGATGCCGTCGTCGGCGTGGATCGCCTGGGCGTCGATCCCGTACCGCTCGCGCAGGCGACGGCCGATCGCGAGCGCCCACGGCGCGTGGATCCGCGTGCCGTACGGGGAGTGGATCACCACGCGCCAGTCGCCCAGCTCGTCGCGGAAGCGCTCCACCACGATCGTGCGGTCGTCGGGCACGTACCCGGTGGCCTCCCGCTGCTCGGCCAGGTAGGCGAGCAGGTTGCGGGCGGCGTACTCGTCCAGCCCGGCCGCCCGGAGCCGCTCGCGGGCCGCCCGCGGCTCCGCGCCGGACAGCTCCCGGAGGAAGGCGCCGATGGCGCGGCCGAGCTCGGCCGGCCGGCCCGGCGCGTCGCCGTGCCAGAACGGCAGCTTGCCCGGCTGGCCCGGGGCGGGGGAGACGAGCACCCGGTCGGCCGTGATCTCCTCGATCCGCCAGGAGGTGGCGCCGAGGACGAACACGTCGCCGGGCCGCGACTCGTACACCATCTCCTCGTCGAGCTCGCCGACCCGCGACCCCTTCTCCCCGGCGAGGTACACGCCGAACAGCCCGCGGTCGGGGATGGTGCCGCCGCTGGTGACGGCGAGCCGCTGGGCGCCGGGGCGGGCGCGCACGGTCCCGGTCACCCGGTCCCAGACGATGCGCGGCCGCAGCTCGGCGAACTCCTCGCTCGGGTAGCGGCCGGCGAGCATGTCGAGCACCGCCTCGAGCGCGGTCCGCGGCAGCGTGGCGTACGGCGCCGCCCGGCGGATCACCGCCTCGAGCTCGTCGACCTTCCACTCGTCGAGCGCGGTCATCGCGACGATCTGCTGGGCGAGCACGTCGAGCGGGTTGCGCGGGTAGCGGATCTCCTCGATCAGGCCGGCCCGGACCCGCTCGGCCACCACCGCGGTCTGGATGAGATCCCCCCGGTACTTGGGGAAGATCACGCCACGGGAGACCGCGCCCACCCGGTGGCCGGCCCGGCCGATCCGCTGCACGCAGCTCGCCACGCTGGGCGGGGCCTCGACGCAGGCCACCAGGTCGACCGCGCCCATGTCGATGCCGAGCTCGAGGCTGGAGGTGGCGACCACGGCCGGGAGGCGGCCCGCCTTCAGCGCCTCCTCGATCTGGGACCGCTCCTCCTTGGAGACCGACCCGTGGTGGGCCCGGGCGACCTCCCGCGGCGCGCCCGCGGCCACCCCGGCCTGCGCCATGATCTCGGCGGGCGCCCCGCCGGGAGCGCCGCCCGCCCCGCGCGGCCGGCCGTTCCGCGCCGGATCCGCGGCGAGCCCGTCCGCCCCCGGGCCGTCCGTCTCGGTGCCCAGCGGTCCGCCGTCCCCGGCCCGCCGCTCCTCGGCGAGCTCGTTCAGCCGGGTGCACAGCCGCTCCGAGAGCCGCCGCGAGTTGGCGAACACGATCGTCGACCGGTGGGCCTCGATGAGGTCGAGCAGGTGCCGCTCCACGTGCGGCCAGATGCTCCGCCGGTGCTCGGGCGGCACGCCGTCCGCGCCCGGGGCCGGGGGAGCGAGCTCGGTCATGTCCTCGACCGGGACCACCACGTCGAGCTCGATCGACTTCTCCGCCGGCGGCTGCACCACCACCGCCGGGCGGGCCCCGCCGAGGAACGCGGCCACCTCGCCGACCGGCCGTACCGTCGCGGACAGCCCGATGCGCTGCGCGGGGGCCGGCAGCAGGGCGTCGAGCCGTTCCAGGGTGAGCGCCAGGTGCGCGCCGCGTTTGGTGGCCGCGATCGCGTGGACCTCGTCCACGATCACGGTCTCCACACCGCGCAGCGCCTCGCGCGCCCGCGAGGTGAGGATGAGGTAGAGCGACTCGGGCGTGGTGATCAGGATGTCGGCCGGCCGGGCGGCGAACCTGCGCCGGTCCTCCGCGGTGGTGTCCCCCGAGCGGATCGCCACCGAGATGTCCGGCGCCGGCAGGCCCAGCCGCAGCGCGGTCTGCCGGATGCCGGCGAGGGGAGCGCGCAGGTTCCGCTCGACGTCCACGGCGAGCGCCTTCAGCGGGGAGACGTACACCACCCGGCAGGTGCGCGGTGCGGCCGGCCGCCCCTCGGGGGGTGGATCCCCGCCGTCCCGCATCCGCTCCGCGGCGAGCCGGTCGATCGCCCACAGGAACGCGGCGAGGGTCTTCCCCGAACCGGTGGGCGCGACCACCAGCGTGTCCTCTCCCCGTGCGATCGACGACCAGGCGCCCTCCTGCGCCGCGGTGGGCGCGGCGAAGGCGGTGGTGAACCACTCCCTGGTCACCGCGCTGAAGCAGTCGAGCACGCTCACCAGCCCATAATGCCCACGCCGCCCGACAGAACCGTCCGGCTATGAGGCCCGGGGGACGGAGGCGCCGGGCCCGGATGGCGGGCACGGCCCGCCCGGCCATAGGGTGAGGTCATGCGTCTGTCGGACTTCTGGGACCGGATGCGCCGCCACTTCGGTGAGACGTACGCCGAGTCGTGGGCGAAGGACTTCGTCATCGCCCGGCTCGGCGGCCGGACCGTCGAACAGGCCCTCGCGGACGGCTTCTCGGCCAAGGAGGTCTGGCAGGCCGTCTGTGAGATCGAGGACGTGGATCCGAAACTCCGCTGATCCGCGTGGCGGTGCATCCGAAACGCCGTCGCCGGGATGCGCCGGGTGGGATTTTTCATACTTTGTCGGCGCAGGCATCTGCTTGAATCACGCTTGACCCTGCATCAGCGACGCGTGATCGAGGCGGCCTGTGCTTGAAATCGACGACCTGCGCAAGCGCTTCAAGGAGAAGACGGCGCTCGACGGAGTGAGCTTCACCCTCCGGCCCGGCGAGATCTTCGGATTCGTCGGCGCCAACGGAGCGGGCAAGACGACGACCATGCGGATCATCATGGGCGTGCTCGAGCCCGACTCCGGCGAGGTGCGGTACCAGGGCCGCCCCCTGACCCCCGACGACCGCCGGACCTTCGGCTACATGCCGGAGGAACGCGGGCTGTACCAGAAGATGCGGGTCGCCGAGCAGATCGAGTACTTCGGCCGGCTCCACGGGCTCGGCGCCAAGGCGGCGCGCCGCGCCACGGCCGAGCTGATCGAACGGCTCGGCCTCGCCGAGCGCCGCAACGACGCGATCGAGGCGCTCTCCCTCGGCAACCAGCAGCGGGTACAGCTCGCCGTCGCGCTCGTCCACCGCCCGGCCGTGCTCATCCTCGACGAGCCGTTCTCCGGCCTCGACCCGCTCGCCGTCGACACCCTCGCCGGCGTGCTGAAGGAACAGGCCGCCTCCGGGGTCCCGGTCATCTTCTCCAGCCACCAGCTCGACCTGGTCGAACGGCTCTCCGACTCGGTCGGCATCATCTCCGCCGGGCGCATGATCGCCTCGGGGACGGTCGCCGAGCTCAAGGCGCGGGAGGGCCGCAAGCGGCTGAAGGTCGTGGTCAGCGGCGCCCGGCCCGGCTGGGCCGACGGGCTCCCCGGGCAGGTCACCGAGGCGGGCGACCGGCAGGTGCTGATCGCCGAGGACGGCGACGGCCAGGCGATCCTCCGCGCCGCGCTCCAGGCCGGGCGGGTCGAGCACTTCGGATGGCAGGAGCCGACGCTCGCCGAGCTGTTCCGCGAGGTGGTGGCGTGAGCGGCGGCGGGCAGGGCTGGGCCGGCCGGTCCGGGGACCGGCCGCGAGGTGAGGAGAGGTCATGAGCCGGATCGCGCTGGTGGCACGGCGGGAGATCGTCACCCGGATCAGGACGAAGAGCTACGTGATCGGCCTGGTGCTGAGCGCACTGATGGTGGTGGCCGCGGCGGCCGTCCCCAGGATGATCGGCGACCAGACGTACGACGTCGGGGTGGTCGGCCCCGTCCCCGCCGCGGTGGAGGGCGTCGCGTTCCGGCCGTACCCGGACGAGGCCGCCGCCCGCGCCGCCGTGCTCGCCGGGGAGATCGACGCGGCGCTGATCAACGACGAGAAGGTGCTCGCCCACGGTGAGCTCAACGAACGGCTCGGCCTCATCCTGCAGAGCGCGCACCGTGAGGCCAAGATCGCGGCCGCCGGGATCACGATCACGCCGTTGCGCGTGGAGTCCGTGGGGGAGGACGCGGAGCACACCGGGATGCGCACCGGGGTGGCCGCGCTCCTGGTGATCGTGCTGTTCTTCCTGCTCATCTACACCGCGATGTACGTGGCGATGGGCGTGGTGGAGGAGAAGGGCAGCCGGATCGTGGAGATCCTGCTCACCTCGCTGCGCCCCTGGGAGCTGCTCGGCGGGAAGATCATCGGGCTCGGGGTGCTCGGCCTGATCAACCTCGGCGTGATCGTCGTGGCCGGGCTGGGCGCCGCCTTCGCCATGGGCACCGAGCTCCCGCCGGGGATCGGCGGCGTGGTGGCCGGCGCGATCGGCTGGTTCGTGCTGGGCTACCTCTTCTTCGCCACGCTCGCGGCCGCCACCGGCTCGCTCGTCTCCCGCCAGGAGGAGCTCAACAGCGTCATCGCGCCGCTGACCATGCTGATGTCGCTCACCTACCTGGTGGCGTACGCGGCCGCCTTCCAGCCCGGCGGCGCCTTCGCCCGGGTCTTGTCGCTGATCCCGCCGTTCTCGTCGATGGTGATGCCGGTGCGCATGACAACGGGCGACGTGCCGATCTGGGAGATCGCCCTGTCGGCGGTGCTCATGGCGGCGGCCACGGTGGGCGTCCTGCTCGCCGGCGCCCGTGTCTACGAGCGGGCCGTGATCCGCACCGGGGCGAGGGTCAAGCTGCGCGAGGTCATCGGCTGAGCGGGCGCCGGTCGGCCGCGCGGTCATCGGGCCGGGCGCGGCACCGGCGCGGCCGGCCGCGCGAGCGGATCGTCCCCCGTCCGAGGGACGGGCCGTCACTCCGGGGCGGCGAGCAGCTCCTTGAGGAGATCGGCGGTGTGCGCGGGGTCGCCCGCGCGCTCCTGGCCCTTCGGCGACCACAGGTAGACCCAGCCGTCCGGGGCGGGCGAGGCGAGGACCATGGTCTGCTTCCTGGTCTCCGGATGCCAGACCCACAGCACGGGCTCGCCTTCGCCGACGATGCGGCAGGACAGTCCCCGCTCCGGGAGCTGACGGGCGAGCGCGTCCAGGAGAGCGCGACGCTGCTCGCCGTACGCGCTGCTGCTCGTCACGTTGCCGCCTTCGAGGAGGACATCGCCGTGTGTCAGGGCCTTGTCCCAGGATCGCGGCCGGCCATCTCGGCGACAACCAAGGCGAGGTAAGGGCAGGAGAATGTAACGTCTCCGCTGGCCCGGTCCCATGCCGGCGGCCACGCGCGGCGATCGGCGGCCGTTGCCGCAGGGCTGCGGTCGCCCCGGCGGGCCGGCCGGGTCGCCTGACCGTTCCGTGGTACGGCGGGGCGTGTCCGATCGCCCGGCGGTACGGCCGGGCGTGTCCGGGCGCGCAGGGCCCCGGTCGCCGGGGCTCCTGGCCGGCCTGAGCGGCGGTCGGCGTGCCCGAGCGCGCAGGGCCGCCGGCCTCGCCCGATCGGTACGGCGGAGCCCACCCGGACGCGGCCGTACGGTGCGGGCCCGTGCGTGCGCGCCACTGTCGCACGCGGATGGAGTGGCAGTGAACTAGCTCGCTGAGGGCCCGTGCGCGCGCCACTGTGCCAGAACCCGGCGTCCGGTGCGTGGCCCGGCCTGGTGGCGGGCCACGTCCTCCCGGCGGGAGCCTCCGCCGGGCGTCCCGGGATCACGCCGTCCGGCGGGTGATCGAACAATAGTTCGGCTATAGTTGAGTGGTCGCTGGCCGCGGCACCCCGGCCGCATTCCGGCGGCCCGTGATTCGGGGAAGCCCGGGAAAATGTCGGCGGCGCCCCGTAGCGTTCCGGTGACCGAGCAGACGACGACCCTCCCAGGGGGACCAATGGCACTCAGCGATCGCGAGAAGGCCCTTGAGACCGCCCTCGCGCAGATCGAGCGGCAGTTCGGCAAGGGCTCCGTCATGCGCCTCGGCGACGAGGCGCGCGCTCCGATCGAGGTCATCCCGACAGGTTCCATCGCCCTCGACGTCGCCCTCGGCATCGGCGGCTTCCCCCGCGGCCGGATCGTGGAGGTCTTCGGCCCGGAGTCCTCGGGTAAGACGACCGTCGCGCTGCACGCGGTCGCCAACGCGCAGAAGGCCGGGGGCATCGCCGCGTTCATCGACGCCGAGCACGCGCTCGATCCGGAGTACGCCAGGAAGCTCGGCGTCGACGTCGACGCGCTGCTCGTCTCCCAGCCGGACACCGGGGAGCAGGCCCTCGAGATCGCCGACATGCTGATCCGCTCCGGGGCGATCGACATCATCGTCATCGACTCGGTGGCGGCGCTGGTGCCGAAGGCGGAGATCGAAGGGGAGATGGGGGACAGCCACGTCGGCCTCCAGGCGCGCCTGATGTCCCAGGCCCTGCGCAAGGTCGCCGGCGCCCTCAGCCACACCCGGACCACCGCAATCTTCATCAACCAGCTCCGCGAGAAGATCGGCGTGATGTTCGGCAACCCGGAGACCACCACCGGTGGCAAGGCGCTGAAGTTCTACGCGTCGATCCGGCTGGACGTCCGGCGGATCGAGACGCTCAAGGACGGCACCGAGCCCATCGGCAACCGCACCCGGGTGAAGGTGGTCAAGAACAAGCTCGCCCCGCCGTTCCGCCAGGCCGACTTCGACATCCTCTACGGGGTGGGCATCTCCCGCGAGGGCGGCCTCCTCGACATGGGGGTCGAGCAGGGGATCGTGCGGAAGGCCGGCGCCTGGTACACCTACGAGGGCGAGCAGCTCGGCCAGGGCAAGGAGAACGCCCGGAACTTCCTCAGGAACAACCCGGACATCGCCGACGAGATCGAGAAGAAGATCAAGGAGAAGCTCGGCATCGGCCCGCGCCTCGACACCTCCTCCGGTGCCTCCGGCGCGGCGGCCTCCTCCGCCTCCGCGACCCCGGTGACCGGGCGCGGTGCCAAGGCCGCGGTGCCCCGGCCCGGTGACGTCTGAGCGCGCCGGCGGGAGGTGACCGGGTGATGCCCGGCCTGGACGGAGCCGACCCGGCCGGCCCGGCTCACGGCCCGGACGACGCGGCCGATCCCGGGCAGGCGGAGCCCGGCGTCTGGCAGGAGGAGCCCGGCGTAGATGGGCACGGCCGGGCGCTGACCCGGGGTGACCGCGGACGGGGCTCCGCGGCGCGGAGCGCGCGCCGCGGAAGCGGCCGGAGCGGCCGGCCGGGACGGCGGTGGGCCGCCCCCGGCGCCGAGCAGGCCGGCCCCGGGGGAGCGGGCGCCGACACCGACCCGGAGGCGGAGGCGAAGGCGATCTGCCTGCGGCTGCTCGCGCGGGCCCCGCGGACCCGGGCGCAGCTGGCCGACGCTTTGCGCAGGCGGGGCGTGCCCGAGGAGACGGCGCGGGCGGTGCTCGACCGGTTCGCCGAGACCGGGCTCATCGACGACGAGGCGTTCGCCGACGCCTGGGTGAGCTCGCGGCACCTCGGCCGCGGGCTGGCCCGGCGGGCGCTCGCCCACGAGCTGCGGCATCGCGGAGTGGCCGAGGAGACCGTGCGGCGCGCGATCGACCGGCTCGACCCGGAGCGGGAGATCGCGACCGCGCGGGAGCTGGTGGCGCGGAAGCTCGCCGCCACCCGGGGCGCCGACCCGCGGGTCCGGGCGCGCCGGGCCGTGGGGATGCTCGCCCGCAAGGGGTACCCCGCCGGTTTGGCGTTCCAGCTCGTCCGGGAGGCGCTGGAGGCCGAGGGCATCGAGGCGGACGACCTGGGGCCTTCGGGCGATCCGTGACGTCCTTCTGGGATATCCTTGGCAATCTTTGCTTGCCCGTTACCTGTTCGACGCTTAATCTCGACCGCAGTGAGGAGTTACTCCGCACAGCGCGGATTCCGCCATGGTGAACGCCATATAGCCACCGATGGGCCTGTGATCCCCACCGGGCGTCCGGCCGGGTGCCCAGGGGTTGCGACATATGCGGCCTGGTGACATTCACCGGGCGCTGCCGTGCTGCGCGTGTAACCCCTTGCGTGGACTGTGCCGAGGCGAGAGGGGTGAGCGCGGATGGTTGAGATCGTCCTGCTGGCTGTGACGCTCTTGCTCGCGCTCCTGCTGATCGTCTCGCTCATCATGTTCTTCCGCCGCCTCGGCAGCATCACCCCACCGCCCCGGTCGCAGGTCATGGAACGGGTTCGGGCCGAGATCAACGAAGAGCTCGAGCGGGCCAGGCGTGAGGCCGCGGAGATCCGCAGCAAGGCGGAGCGGGACGCCGGGGAGATCCTGAAGAAGTCGGAGGCCCTCGCCGAGAGCGCCGCCCTGATGCGCAAGGAGGTGGAGGAGGAGGCGCGGCTGCTGAAGTCCGAGCTCCGGCAGATCCGCGCCGACTTGGAACGCCGGGAGAGCCGCCTGCTGGAGCGGGAACGGCGGCTCGACGAGGAGGCGCGGCGGCAGGCCGAGCGGGCGCGCCAGCTCGCCGAGACCGAGACCGAGCTGGCCGACCGCCGCCAGGAGCTCGAGCGCATGGCCGAGGAGCGCCGGGAGATCCTGGAGCGGGTGGCCGGGCTCACCGCCGAGCAGGCCAAAGCCGAGCTCATCAAGCAGATCGAGAACCAGGCGAAGCGCGAGGCGGCGCTGATCGTCCGGGAGATCGAGGCGGAGGCCCGCCGCGAGGGCGAGAAGCGGGCCCGCAAGATCGTCACGCTCGCGGTCCAGCGGATCGCCGCCGAGCAGACGGCGGAGTCGGTGGTGAGCGTGGTCCACCTGCCGAGCGACGAGATGAAGGGCAGGATCATCGGGCGGGAGGGCCGCAACATCCGGGCCTTCGAGTCCATCACCGGCGTCAATCTGATCATCGATGACACGCCCGAGGCGGTGCTGCTCTCCTGTTTCGATCCGGTGCGGCGTGAGACGGCCCGGCTCACGCTCGAGAAGCTCATCCAGGACGGCCGCATCCACCCCCACCGCATCGAGGAGGCCTACGAGCAGAGCAAGGTGGAGGTGCGGGACCTGTGCGTCCGCGCGGGCGAGGACGCGCTGGTCGAGGTGGGCATCACCGACATGCACCCCGAGCTGGTCCTGCTGCTCGGCCAGCTCCGCTACCGCACCTCCTACGGGCAGAACGTGCTCAAGCACCTGATCGAGACCGCGCACATCGCCGGGATCATGGCCGACGAGCTGGGGCTCGACCGCGATCTGGTGAAGCGGTGCGCCCTGCTCCACGACATCGGCAAGGCGCTCACCCACGAGGTCGAGGGCAGCCACGCGCTGATCGGGGCGGAGATCGCCCGGCGGTACGGCGAGCACGAGGACGTGGTGCACGCGATCGAGGCGCACCACAACGAGGTGGAGGTGCGGACGGTCGAGGCGGTCCTCACCCAGGCGGCCGACGCGATCAGCGGCAGCCGTCCCGGTGCGCGGCGCGAGTCACTGGAGGCGTACATCAAGCGGCTGCAGCGCCTGGAGGAGATCGCCCAGGCGCACGCGGGCGTGGAGAAGGTGTTCGCCATGCAGGCCGGCCGGGAGATCCGGGTGATGGTCCGGCCCGACGAGGTGGACGACATCCAGGCCCAGGTGATCGCCAGGGACGTGGCGAAGCAGATCGAGGAGGAGCTCACCTACCCCGGCCAGATCAGGGTCACCGTGGTCCGCGAGTCCCGGGCCACGGAGTACGCCCGCTGACCCGGCGGCCACTCGTCCGCCACTTCGATCACAGACGGGCCCATTCCGGCCATCCGGACCGACCTCTTCACCGGAGTACGCCCGGCTGACCCGGCCGCCGGTCGTCCGCTACTTCGATCACAAGCCGAGTCCACCCAGGCACCGGGACCGACCCCTTCTCCGGAACACGCCCGCCGCCCCGGCTACCGTGCGGTGGCGGGGAGCTCTGGCGGAGCGGTGTAACGGGTTGCGAGCACCCCGAGATGCTCGATGACCGCCCGCTTCCAGCTCCCGTCCTCGAACATGTGGCGCAGCGCCTCGGTCACCCGGTCGCGCAGCGCCGCCGACGACGTGCCGATGCCGTACTCGATGGTGGCCAGCGGCCGGCCGCTGAACCGGAACCGGCCCGGGTACTGCACCGCCAGCCCGGCGAGCACCGGGGCGTCGGCGACGATCGCGTCGCACCTGCCGTCGGCGAGGAGCGGCGCGCACGCGGCCGGCACGTTCGCCTCGGCGAGGAACGCGTGCTTCCAGGCCTCGCCGAACCGGGCGACCAGCGGCCGGGCGGAGGAGCCGGTCGCGCACACGCACCGGCCGGCGAGATCACGCACCCCGCGGATGGCGAGGTCGTTCGCGCGCACCAGGATGTTCGTGGTGGTCACCAGGTAGGGCCCGGCGACGTACCGGGTCTCGCCCCCGGGGAAGGCCGGGCCCATGGTGCCCAGGACGAGATCGGCCTGGGCCGCGTCGCCGGTGAAGACGATCTGATCGTCGCGGTAGCCCAGCTCACGCGCGACATAGCGGACGACCGCGATGTCGAATCCGGTGAGACCTCCGTCCGGCCGCTGGTTCACCAGGCCGGGCTGGCCCAGGCGAACCGCGACGACGAGCCTGCCGCTGTCCCCGCATCCGGTCAGGAGCGCGGCCGCCACGCCCAGCACGACGACAACGACACGCCACACGCGATCACTATCGGGGCGGTGCGGCCGCGCGGGGTGCAGCGACACGGCAAAGTTTTCACCCGGTCATCGCCGCCTCGCCTTGAACCACGGTGGTGACCGGCTTGGCCGCGGTCCGGGTGCTGCGCCGGCTCCGCCGTTCGAGCCAGGTCGCCAGGTAGCCGAGCGCCACGTTGATCGCGATGTAGATCACCGCGATCACGATCACCGAGGGGATCAGGTTGAAGTAGTTCGCCGGCACGACCCGGGCCCCGGCGTTGAGCAGGTCCGCATAGGCCACGATGAACCCGAGCGCGGTGTCCTTGAGCAGCACGACGAGCTGGCTGACGATCGCCGGCATCATCGAGGTGATCGCCTGCGGCAGCAGGATCAGCCGCATGACCTGGTTCTTCCGCAGCCCCATCGCGTAGCCCGCCTCGGACTCCCCGCGCGGCACCGCCCGGATCCCCGCCCGCACGATCTCCGCCAGCACCGAGCCGTTGTAGACGGTGAGCCCGAACACCACCGCCGCGAACTCGCTGACGACCAGCCCCAGCAGGCTCCCGCCGTACTGGGCGAAGAAGATCATCATGAGCACCGGGACCGCGCGGAAGAACTCCGCGATGGCCCCGGCCGGGATCCGGATCCACCAGTGGTCGGACAGCCGGGCGATGCCGAACACGGTGCCGAACGCGAGCGCGAGCACCGCGGCGACCAGGGCCGCGGCCAGGGTGTTCCACAGCCCGGGAAGGATCAGCTCGGTCCAGGTGTCCGCCTGGAGGAACGGCCGCCAGAGGTCGGGCTCCCACTGCCCCTTCTCGTCGAACTTCAGCCAGATGAAGTACGCGACGAAGAGGAACAGCACCCCGAAGGCGAAGGTGAGGACGTTGTTGCGCAGCCGGGCCTTCGGCCCGGGGACGTCGTAGAGGACCGTCGCCCGGCTCATCTCACCACCGCCAATCGCCCGGCCAGCCAGCCGAAGGCCAGGTTGAGGGGGAGGGTGAGGATGACGAACCCGGCCGCGAACCCGAGGAAGAGCGGGATCACCGCGTCCCCGTGCGCGTCGAAGAGGTTCTTCATCCGCAACGCCGCCTCGGCGACGCCGATGGCCGCGGCGACCGTCGTGTTCTTGATGAGGGCGTTGAGCAGGGTGCCCAGCGGTGCGACGACCGCGCGCATCGCCTGGGGCAGGATCACCAGCCGCAGCGTCTGCGGGAAGGTGAGCCCGAGCGACCGCGCGGCCTCGGCCTGCCCCAGCGGGACCGTGTTGATCCCCGACCTGATCACCTCGCACACGAAGGCCGCGGTGTACGCGGACAGCCCGAGCGTGGACAGCCAGAAGCTGTTCACCGAGAGGTCATCGGCCGAGAACCGGACGTCCATCACCGTGCCGAGGCCGAGGCCGCAGAAGACGATGACGAGCGTCAGCGGGGTGTTGCGCAGCACGTTGACGTACAGCGCGCCCGCCCACCGCAGCACCGGCAACGGGCTCACCCGCATGGTGGCGAGCACCGTGCCCCAGACCAGCGAGATGAGCGCACTGAGTGCCGCGAGCCTCACCGTGAGCCCGAACGCCTGCAGGATCACGGGAAGCTCTTCGACGACGGCCTCCACGCGATCTCCTCCCGGCCGTCAGTACCGCTCCAGCTGCGGCGGGGTGGGGAAGTACTTGCCGAACTCGCCGAAGTTGTCGTCGATGAACTTCCGCCAGCTCCCGTCCTGGAACATCTTCTCCAGGGCGTTGTTGATCGCGTCCCGGCCCGCCTTGTCGTCCTTCTTCAGGCCGATGCCGTACTTCTCGGTGGAGAAGGGCTTGCCGACCAGCTTGAACTTGCCCGGGAACTGGGCGGCGAACCCGGCGAGGATGGTGGCGTCGGTGGAGATGGCGTCGACCTGCTTGTTCTCCAGCAGCGGCAGGCAGGCGCCGTACCCCTGCTGCTGGGTGAGGTTCTTCGCCTCCCACTCCGGCCCGAACATGTCCGCGAGCCGCTTCGGCGAGATGGAGCCCTGCGCGCCGCAGACCTTCTTGTCCTTCAGCGACTGCACGTCCGTGATGCTGTCGTCGTCGGCCCGGATGAGGATGTCCTGCCCGGTGACGAGGTACGGCCCGGCGAACGAGACCTTCTCCTTGCGCTCGTCCGTGATCGAGTAGGTGGCGATGACCATGTCCACCTGGCCCTGCTGGATGAACGGCTCGCGGTTGGCCGACTGGGCCTCCTTGAACGTGATGCCGCTCTCGGGGACGCCGAGCTCCTTGGCGATGTAGCGCGCCACGTCGACGTCGAAACCGGCGTAGGTGCCGTCGGGCTTCCTCAGCCCCAGGCCGGGCTGGTCGATCTTGATACCGATGGTGAGCTTCTTCTCGTTCTTCGCCTTGTCGACGATGGAGTCGGCTTTCGACTGGCCGCACGCGGTGAGGCTGGTGGCCAGCGCCGCGAGCGTGACCAGGGTGGCTGCGAGTCGCATTCGCGTCACCTTTCGCTTTCTGAGCCAGGGGGTCATCAATGGGTGAGGATCTTTGAGAGGAAGTCGCGGGCCCGCTCGGTCGCCGGGTTGGTGAAGAACTCCGCCGGCGGAGCCTCCTCGACGATCTGGCCGTCCGCCATGAACACGACGCGGTTGGCCGCGCGCCGGGCGAACCCCATCTCGTGGGTGACCACGAGCATGGTCATGCCGTCCCGGGCGAGCTCGATCATCACGTCGAGCACCTCCTGGACCATCTCGGGGTCGAGGGCGGAGGTGGGCTCGTCGAAAAGGATCATCTTCGGGTCCATCGCGAGGGCGCGCGCGATGGCGGTGCGCTGCTGCTGGCCGCCGGAGAGCTGCGCCGGGTACTTGTGCGCCTGGTCGGCGATGCCGACCCGGGCGAGCAGCTCCAGTCCCCGCCGTTCCGCCTCCTGCCTGGAGACCCCCTTGACCTTGATCGGCCCGAGGGTGACGTTCTCCAGGATCGTCATGTGGGAGAAGAGGTTGAACGACTGGAACACCATCCCGATCTCGGACCGGACCTTGGCCAGCGCCTTGCCCTCGGCGGGCAGTTCCTGCCCGTCGAACGTGATCGTGCCGGAGTCGATCGTCTCCAACCGGTTGATCACCCGGCACAGCGTGGACTTGCCGCTGCCCGATGGGCCGACGACCACGACCACTTCGCCGCGCCGCAGGCTCAGGTCGATGTCCTTGAGCACGTGGAGCGACCCGAAATGCTTGTTGACCCGTTCGAGTCTGACAAGCGGACCGGTCTGGGTGTCCGTCATGCTGTCAACCTAAAGGCGGTCATATCTCCAAATCACTAGCCGGTGCGTACCGATCCGGTCACGGCCCTTCCGATCCGGTCACGTCCCTTCGGGGTCCCGCCCGCCGGTTGCCGGGCGCCGCCGTACCGCCCGCCGGCGCGTGATCGTCCGTACGCCGAGGGTGAACGGTACGGGGTGGGATGGGCGAGCGCCTACCCTTGTATTGCGATGACTGCGACCACGACGGGCACCGAGGGCGCACCCCGCACCTACGAGGTGCGGACCTACGGGTGCCAGATGAACGTCCATGACTCCGAGCGGATCGCCGGGCTGCTGGAGTCCGCCGGGTACGTCCGCGCCCCCGAGGGGGAGATCGCGGACGTCATCGTGTTCAACACCTGCGCGGTGCGGGAGAACGCGGACAACCGGCTCTACGGCAACCTCGGCCACCTCCGGCCGATCAAGATGGCCAGGAAGGGCATGCAGATCGCCGTGGGCGGCTGCCTGGCGCAGAAGGACCGGAGTGAGATCATCCGCCGCGCGCCGTGGGTGGACGTCGTTTTCGGCACCCACAACATCGGCTCGCTGCCCGCGCTGCTGGAGCGGGCCAGGGTGGCCCAGGAGGCCCAGGTCGAGATCAAGGAGGCCCTGGAGACCTTCCCGTCCACGCTGCCGACCAAGCGGGAGTCGGTCTACGCCGCGTGGGTGGCGATCTCGGTCGGGTGCAACAACACCTGCACGTTCTGCATCGTGCCGTCGCTGCGCGGCAAGGAGCGGGACCGCCGGCCCGGCGACATCCTCAGCGAGATCCGCGCGCTCGTGGCGGAGGGCGTGATCGAGGTCACCCTGCTCGGGCAGAACGTCAACACCTACGGGGTGGAGTTCGGCGACCGGCAGGCGTTCAGCAAGCTGCTGCGGGCCTGCGGGGAGATCGAGGGCCTGGAGCGGGTCCGGTTCACCTCGCCGCACCCGGCCGCGTTCACCGACGACGTGATCGCGGCGATGGCGGAGACGCCCAACGTGATGCCGAGCCTCCACATGCCGCTGCAGTCGGGCTCGGACCGGATCCTCCGCGCGATGCGCCGGTCCTACCGGGCCGAGCGGTTCCTCGGCATCCTCGAGCGCGTCCGCGCCGCCATCCCGGACGCCGCGATCTCCACCGACATCATCGTGGGCTTCCCCGGGGAGACCGAGGAGGACTTCCAGCGCACCTGCGAGGTGGTCCGCGAGGCGCGGTTCGCCCACGCGTTCACCTTCCAGTACTCGATCCGCCCCGGCACGCCGGCCGCCGCGATGGAGAACCAGGTGCCCAAGGAGGTCGTGCAGGACCGGTACGACCGGCTCATCGCCCTCCAGGAGCAGATCTCCTGGGAGGAGAACAAGGCCCAGGTGGGGCGGACGGTCGAGGTGCTGATCGCCGAGGGCGAGGGCCGCAAGGACGACCGGACTCAGCGGATCTCCGGCCGGGCCGCCGACTACCGGCTCGTGCACGTGGCCCCGGTGGACGCCCGGCCGGGCGACATGGTGACCGCCGAGGTGACCTACGCGGCGCCGCACCACCTGGTGGCGGACAAGGTCCTCGCGGTGCGGCGCACCCGCGCGGGCGACGCCTGGGAGGCGCGGCAGGGCACCGCGCGCTGGCGCGAGGTGGTCAACCTCGGCATGCCGACGATCGGCCGGCCGCCCGCGCCGGCCTCCGCACCGGCGTGCCCGTCCGGCCACTGAGCCGGCGCGTCCGCGGCCGGTGAGCCGCGCGATGGCCCGGGACTGGTCCGTCCGGTCACTGAGTCAGCCGCTCATCAGCCGCTGGAGCACCTGGTGGCAGTAGGACCGGCGGAGGCCGTCGAAGGTCGCGCACGGGTTGGGGATCCGGTGCGGCCCCACCGGCGTGGGCCAGTCGATGTGCGGCTTGGTCCACCGCTGTGACGCGTTCTTCCGGGCCCGCTTCTGCTTGGCGGTCACCCGCGGCGTGGTACGGCGTGGCCGCGTGCGGTTGCGCCCGTCGGCGCGCGGCCGCCCGGTTCCGGAGGCCACCCTGGGGCGTCCGTCGCCGTGGGCCGCCCGGTCCGGTGCCCGGCCGTCGCCGGACCGCGGGGTGGACGCCGGCCGGTCGCCCGTACCGGACGCCTCCTCGCGGGCGTCCTCCGTTGCCCGGCCGGGCGTGCGCCCGGGAGCGCGCTCGGGGCCGGTCTCCGGGCCGCCACCGATGCCCTGGGGTGCTCCGGCTCGCTGATCTTGACCGGCTCCGGTGGCGTATGGGGCTCCGTCCCCGGGTGCTGCGCCGTCTCCGGTGCCGTGGGCCGCTCCGGCCCGCTCGGTGTTTCCTCCGGTGCCGTGCGCCGCTCCGTCCCGCTGCCCGGGCGTGGGCGGAGGGGCCGCCGGGTCCGCTCCGGGGCGGTTCGCGCGTGTCCCGGCGCCGGGGCCGGTGGGATCCGGAGATCGGGTGGCGGCGTCTCCGATCCGGGACACGGCGAGCGCCCGATCGGCCGGGGGAGAGCCGCTGGCCGAGGCCGGCTGCGGCACGGCCGGGCGCCCTTCCGGGGCGGAGGCGCCGAGCGCGATGCCCAGCCCGGCGACGGTGACCACGCCGGTGACCCCGGCCACGGCGAGCAACATCGAGCCCTGTCGTTTTCTAAGCCGTGGCGAGAATTCCGACAATTTCCCAATTCTTTCGTCGCGCCGTTTCCTGTTCCTCCCATCGGCAAGTCTGCCCACGTGAGCGCGGTCTCGGCAGCGGGTTCTCCCGATTTCGCCGCGCCGAACCGACCCGGGGATCCTGAATTTCCACGAAATATGGCTGTTTTCTGATTCCGGCCTGCGGCCCGAGCGGCGCCGTCTCCCCGCCTACCATCACACTGTGTCCGTGCGCGAACTCGTCGTCCTCGGCACCGCGAGCGCGGTGCCGACCCGCGAGCGCAACCACAACGGGTACCTGCTGCGCTGGGACGGCGAGGGATTCCTGTTCGATCCGGGCGAGGGCACGCAGCGGCAGATGCTCCACGCGGGCGTGAGCGCGCACGACATCACCTGGATCTGCGTCACCCACTTCCACGGCGACCACTGCCTCGGCCTCCCCGGGGTGATCCAGCGCATCGCCCGGGACAACGTGCCGCACCCGGTGCAGGTCGCCTACCCGGCGGCCGGTGAGGAGTACTGGCGCCGGCTGCGCCACGCCTCCGCGTTCGCCGACACCGAGGTGATCGTGCCCCGGCCGGTCTCCGGCGACGAGGCCCGGCTGCCCGCGGGCCCGCTCACCCTCACCGCCCGGCCGCTCTCCCACCCAATCCCCTCGTACGGCTACCGCATCGAGGAGCCGCCCGGCCGCACCATGCTCCCCGCCGAGCTGGCCCGGCGCGGGATCCACGGGCCGATGATCGGCGAGCTGCAGCGGAAGGGCTCGATCACGGCCCCGGACGGCTCGGTGGTGACGCTCGAGGAGTGCAGCGTGCCCCGGCCGGGGCAGAGCTTCGCCTTCGTGATGGACACCCGGCTCTGCGACGCGGCGTTCGCCCTCGCCGACGGCGTCGACCTGCTGGTCGTCGAGGCCACGTTCCTGTCGGCCGAGGCCTCGCTCGCCGCCCACTACGGGCATCTCACCGCGGCCCAGGCCGGGCGGCTCGCCGCCGCGTGCGGGGTCCGCCGCCTGGTGCTCACCCACTTCTCAGAGCGGTACCCGGTCGCCGAGGAGTGGCGCTTCCGCGAGGAGGCGGGCAAGGCGTTCTCCGGGGAGATCATCCTCGCCCGGGATCTCGCCCGGATCCCGGTGCCGAAGCGCCGGCGGGAGCGGGACGCCCGGCCCGGGGATCGGCCGGCCGGAGAACCGCCGGCCTCGCACGGCTGACCGTCCGCGCCACCGGGCCTCAGCGCCACCGTCGCCACCCACCGCCCTCCCGGCCATCGGGTCGGCCGGTATGACCCTCAACGAGCGGTCGGTGCCAGCGGGCCTCAGCGCCACCGTCACCGGACGGTCGGCCTCCCGGCCATGGGCCGGTCGGTGTCACCCTCATCGGGCGGTCAGCGCCACGGCCTCCGGCCGGTGGGCGGCACCGCCACCGGCCGGTCACCGGCACCGTGAACGGGCGGTCAGTCCCACCGCCATTGGGCCACGAAATAGCTCACCCCGTACGGCGCAGCCCGGTAGAGCAGCTCGCTCCGCCGCGGCGGAGCGCCCTCGGCCGCGCCGGCGAGCACCTGGAACGCGGCCCTGCCTCCCACCCAGAGCTCGGCCGTCCGTGCGGGATCGAGGCCGGCGAGCCGGTCGAGGTCCGCGGTGGCGAGCGCGTCCGCGACCATGTCGTCGTACGGCACGGCGTCGGGGTGGACGTACCCCGGCGATCGCTCGGTCAGCCGGGCCGATCCGTCGCCCATGGTGAGCAGCGCGACCCGGTCGGCCATCCGCGCGATCCGCCGCCCCAGGGCCGCGCACTCCGGGCCGGGGGCGTCGCACGCCACCGCCTCGAACCGCAGCGGCGGCAGCGCGCGGCCGGTGGCCGCCCGCCACCGGTCGAGCAGCCAGCGGCCGATGGTGAGCGACAGCGGCAGGCACGGCGCGCCGGTGCCGGTGCGGACGTCCACTCCCCACGGCCTCAGGGTTCCGGCCGCGTCCCCGGGGTAGGCGGCGGTGCGCTCCGCTCCGCCGGTGACGACGAGCAGTTCGGGCCGGGCGTCGGCGAGCGCCGTGATCGCCGAGGCGCACGCCGCGCGGAGGTCGTCGAGCTCGGGCGCGGCCGCGCCGGCGAGCTCCGGGACGATCAGCGGGGGATGCGGGCAGACGGCTGCTGCGATGAGCACCTCCTCACCCTATCGCCCCGGTGATCTCCCGGCCGGGGAGGCCGCCGCGGGCGGGGGCGTGATCGACCGCTCGGCACGGCCCGCGCCCTGGGGCCGGGGGAGGGGTCGTCCGGGCGCGCAGCGGGGCCCACCGGCGTAGCCCCCCGGGGATCCCATCGGGCGGGTGATCGACGGCATGGCGCGCCTCGGCCGCATCGGCCCGGCCCACCAGAGCGGCCGGACCGGGGACCGCATGACGCCGAGCGGACGGCGACCCGGAGGCCTGAGAGGACGCCCGCCCACCGCCGGAGCGGACGCCGGACCTCTCCGGCGCTGCCACACTGGACGTGTGGGACGGCTACCTGTGATCGCCATCGTGGGCGCCACCGCGGCGGGCAAGTCCGACCTCGCCGTGGAGCTGGCGCTCCGGCTCGGCGGTGAGGTGATCAACGCCGACTCCATGCAGCTCTACCGGGGCATGGACATCGGCACGGCGAAGCTGTCCCCGGCCGAGCGGCGGGGCGTGCCGCACCACCTCCTCGACATCTGGCCGGTGCGCAAGACCGCGACCGTCGCCGAGTACCAGCGGCTGGCCCGGCCGATCATCGAGGACCTGCTCGCCCGCGGCCGGGCGCCGATCCTGGTCGGCGGATCCGGGCTCTACGTCCGGGCCGTCCTCGACGATCTGGACTTCCCCGGCACCGATCCGGAGATCCGGGCCCGGCTGGAGCGGGAGCTCGCCGAGACCGGCCCGGCGCCGCTGTACGACCGGCTCAAGCGCCTCGACCCCGTGGCCGCCGAGAAGATCCTGCCGAGCAACGGCCGGCGGATCGTCCGCGCCCTGGAGGTGATCGAGCTGACCGGGCGGCCGTTCTCGGCGAGCCTGCCGGAGTACCGGGCGGTCTACCCCAGCGTGCAGATCGGGCTCGCCGTGCCCCGGCCGGTGCTCGACGAGCGGATCGAGCGGCGGGTCGACCGGATGTGGCGGGCCGGCCTGGTCGACGAGGTCCGCGCCCTTCTCGCCGAAGGGCTCGCCGAGGGGAGGACGGCGAGCCGGGCGCTCGGGTACGCGCAGGTGTTGCGGTACCTCTCCGGTGAGTGGAGCGAGGAGCAGGCCCGGGAGGAGACGATCCGGGCCACCCGCCGGTTCGCCCGGCGGCAGGAGTCCTGGTTCCGCCGCGACCCCCGGGTGATCTGGCTCCCCTTCGACGCGCCCGACCTTGCCGGCCGCGCGCTCGAGTGCGTGCGGGAGGCGGCCGCCGCGCCCGGCCCTACACTCGGGTGACATGCGGTTCGTGAAGGGCCACGGCACCGAGAACGACTTCGTCATCATCCCGGATCCCGAGGGCCGGCTGGAGCTCAGCCCGGAGACGGTCGCGGCGATCTGCGACCGGCGCACCGGGATCGGCGGTGACGGGGTCCTGCGCGTGGTCCCCACCGCACGCTGCCCCGAGGTGGCCGATCAGGCGGGCGAGGCCGAGTGGTTCATGGACTACCGCAACGCCGACGGCAGCCTCGCGGAGATGTGCGGCAACGGCGTGCGGGTCTTCGCCCGCTACCTGGTCGACGCGGGGCTCGCCGCGCCCGGTGAGTTCGGGGTGGCCACCCGCGCGGGGGTCCGGCGGGTGCGCATCGCCGCCGAGGGCGACGTGACCGTCGACATGGGCCGGCCGCGCGTGCTCGGCGAGAGCCGTACCGCGGTGGACGGGCGCGAGTACCAGGGCCTCGGGGTGAGCATGGGCAACCCGCACCTGGCCTGCCTGATCGAGGACCCGGTGGCCGGGCTCGACCTCAGCCGGCCGCCGCGGTTCGACGCCGCGGTCTTCCCCGACGGGGTGAACGTCGAGCTGTTCAACCTGACCGGCGACCACCGGGTGACCATGCGGGTGTACGAGCGCGGCTCCGGGGAGACCCGGTCCTGCGGCACCGGGGCGGTCGCCACCGCGGTGGCCGCGGCCCGGGCGGTGGGGGAGGAGACCGGCACCTGGGCCGTCCGCGTCCCCGGCGGCGTGGTCACCGTGACGCTCGACGCCACCACGAGCTGGCTCACCGGTCCGGCCGTGCTCGTCGCCTCCGGTGAGATCCCCGCCGTGCTCTGAACACCATCCCCCGCCGCGCGCCGGACGGCGTTGCAGAATGATGTTCTGATCATGGATCATCGCCCGGGCCAGTGGGGTGCCCAGGCCGAGCCCAGGAGGACGGACATGGACCCGCGCAGCGCGGTGGTGGCGACGAAGACCGCGATCCAGACCCTCGGGGGAGGCTTCATGATCTCCCGGGAGGCGAAGGCGCTCTGCGACCGCCACGGTCTCGACGGCAGGCAGATGTACTTCCGTGGCCGGTGCGGCGTGCTCGGCGAGGTCGACGCGGACGTCGTCCTCTCCGCCGTGGTGTTCTTCCCCGCGGAGCACGTGCGCGAGTCATGGGAGGGCGGGCGGAAGCTGCCGGCCGCCGAGGCCGCCGAGCTGTACGCGTCCGCCTGCCACGACTGGGGGCGGCGCAAGCTCGCCGGCTTCTCCGGCGCCGGCCGCCTCGCCGAGCTCCTCGGCGCGATCGTGGACGCGGCCGACGTGCGCGGCGCGCCGCTGTTCGCCGGCTGGCGGGCGATGCCCCGGCCCGCGGACGACCCGGCCCGGGCCGCCCACCTGCTCCAGGTGGTGCGCGAGCTGCGCGGCGGCAAGCACGCGATCGCGGTGCTCGCCAGCGGGCTCGAACCGCTGGACGCGATCATCATCGGCGCCGGCGACTTCGGCAAGTCGACCGGTGCCGACGTCGCGCGCTTCCTCAACTGGCCCGAGCCGTACCCCGAGCCCACGCCGGAGAAGGTCGAGCGGCGGGCGAAGGCCGAGGAGCTGACCGACGACCTCGTCGCCCAGGCGTATGAAACGCTCACCCCGGCGGAGCTCGACGAGCTGGCGGGGCTGCTCGACGAGGCCATGCGCACCGCCTCCGCCCGGTGACGTGAGCCGGCCGGGCCGGTGAGCCGCGGGGCCGCGCGACGGGCCTGGTCATCCTCGTGACCGGCCCTCGGCGGCCGCGGCCCGGCCCGGTCCCGTACGGCACGGCCGCGCCGGCATTGCCGTACGGCGGTGACCCATGCCGTACGGCCGTGACCGCGACAGGCCACGGCGCGCACCGGCCGCTGTTTGGGTCATGCTCCCCGACCTGGCAGACTGGCTGCCCATGGACGTGGACATCTGGGCCTGGGTCGGTGGCGCCCAGCGTGAACTGCACGAATCCGGAAACACGCAGCTCGCCGTCGTTCTGGCCGACGTACCCGCGCAGGCGCTGGAGGGCCGCTACGCTCAGCTCGACGTCGTCGCCCCCGCGATCGCGGAGCAGGCAAAGACCCTCGGCAAGCCGTGGCTGGAGCTCTTCGCGCGCTACTGGCATCTGATCGGCCGGGTGGGGGACCGGGCCAACGGCGCGATCGCGCTGGGCGACGCCCGCGCCCTCGCCGAGTTCGCCCGGCGGGACGACGTCCGTGACTGCCCGTCGGCGCCGGCCGCCGCCGAGGTCCTGGCGATGGCGATGGCGAACACCGACGGTCCAGGGTTCGCCACCGAGCGGCTGGCGCTGCTCAACTCGGCCCTCGAGGGGGTGGGGCCGGAGTCGCCGGCCTACTCAGGCCTGGCCACGCAATACGTCGCCGCGCTCCTCGACGACGGGAAGCCGGGCGAGGCGGTCGTCTACGCCGAGTCGGCGCTCGGGCGGCTCCGTGACGCCGGGCGGCAGCCGAGCTGGGAGCTGGCCGCGGCCCACGCCCGCGCGCTGCTCGCCGACGGCCGCGCCGATCAGGCGCTCTCCGTCCTCGAGTCGGCGACCGGTTTCAAGCCGGACGACCCGGTCGCGAAGGACCGCCGGGAGGCCCTGCTCAAGACCCAGATCCTGATCGCCGCCGACCGGATCCCCGAGGCGTACGACGCGCTCCCCGACCTCGACGTGGTGGGCGAGCACCCGCGCGAGTGGGTGGACTGGGCCCACGCGGTCGTGCGGCTCGTCGAGCGCGGCGCCATCGCCAACACCTGGCAGCTCGGCCGGGTGCTGCGCCAGTGGATGCTGTACTTCGAGCAGACCGGCGGCCACCGCGCACGGTTCGAGCTGGCGCTGATCGCCGGCCACCTTGCCATCGGCCGGCAGATCGCCTGGCAGGCCCGGCTGCTCGCCGACTACGCCGAGGCGGCGATCCCCGAGCTCACCGCCCGCGACGGCCTGGAGAAGCGGGTGGCCGAGCTGCGCGCCGCCGCCGAGCAGGTCACCGAACCCGCGCCCCCGGGCCCGCGCGACGAGCTGGTCCAGTACTTCGACGCCGCCGACCGGGGCCAGAACGCCGACCCCGAGCGCTGGGGCGCCTGGCTCTGGCCGCTCTCCGGGACCGACCTCCCCGCCACCCGCCGGCACACCAGCGCGCTGGGCTTCCTCGGCTACCCGGCCACGGCCGCGGACCTGTACTGGAAGCCGGTGGTCGAGGACGGCGACCCGGCCGCGGCCGACGAGGAGGACGTCGCCAACCTCACCGGGCTGCTGATCCAGGCCGGTCAGGACGATCGGGTCGAGCGGCTCGCCGGCCTGCTCCCCGAACGGCTCGCCCACCTGACCCGTGCCCGCCTGTACCGGGCGCGCGAGCGCTGGGCGGACGCGGCGGCCGCCGCGGAGCGCGCCGTCTCCGCCGGGGACGCCGTGGAGGGCCGCCGCCTGTGGTCCGCGGCGGTGCAGCAGCTCGGCGACAACGCCAAGGCCGCCGAGATCCTCCGGCCGCTCCTCGACTCCCCGCAGGCCACCGAGGACGACCTCTGGCGGATCGTCGTGCTCTGCACCATGGCCGAGGACTGGGCGTCCGTCCGGGCCGCCGGGACGAAGCTCGGCATGCAGTTCAAGACGCAGGAAGGCCCGATCGACGAGGAGTGGCACCTGATCCGGGCCGTGCTCCCCACCCCGGACGGCGGCCGGCAGGAGGTGCTCGCCCTGCGGACCGGGCCGGCCACCGCCCGGCTGCTCATCCCGCAGCCCAAGGGCATGGAGTACAACGCGGGGGACGTGATCGTCTTCGACCCGCGGCCGCTGGAGCCGATCCCGGAGAGCGAGGAGGAGCGGGAGGGGTTCCTCCCGCCGTTCGCCGGGATCACGATGCTGCGCCCAGGCGGCTACACGAGCTGGTTCTTCGACGGCGCCAGGCCCACCGAGGAGGAGTGGGCCGAGTTCAACCAGGTCCTCGCCGAGCGCGGCTGGCCGATGTGGGTCTACAGCGACGAGAGCTACACGGTCCGCAACCCGGCGACCGGGGAGCGGATCCCCGGGGTGTTCGGGTGGGTGGCGATCCCGCCGAACGTCACCCCGGCGCAGCTCGACGCCGTGCTCGACGACGTGACCGAGCAGTGGGCGCACCCGCTCGCCTGGCTCGACCTCGCCCGGGAGGTCGGCATCGAGGTCGAGCGGCACGAGAACATCGTCAAGGAGTACGGCCTCTGAGGCTCGCGTCGCGGCGCACGGCCTCGCGGGTTCGCCCGGAGCGCGGCCTCCCGGGCCAGCCGCGCGGTGATCACCGTGCCGTGACCCGGCCCCCGGTGCCGCCGCCCGGGCCGCGCCGCGGCCTGCTCCTCCGCCGTGGCGCGCCCGTGGCACGGCCGGGCACGGGAATGCAGGGTCCCGGCGTGGGCGGGACGCGGAACCCCGCGCCGCCCCCACGGGGCGGCGGTGCCCGCGAGTCCCGGTGCCCGGATGAACCCGGATGAGCCGGGCGCTCCATCGCGAGCGGCGCCCGGCCGCGCTCCGGTATGGAATACTCTGCCGATGTCCGCCGGCGTCACCGCCCGGCCGCGGCCGTGCCGTCCGCGCCGGCCGTTTCCTGTCATGAGATCGCGCAGGCCGTGCGACATCAGGCTGGGGTCAGATGAAGAGGGTCCGTCTCTTAGCCGCAGTGCTCGCGTCCGCGCTGCTCCTGACCGCCTGCAGCGGGGATGGCGAACCGGAGGGCGCCGGCACGCCGTCACCGGAGGGCGCCCGGACCGTGCGGATCGCCCTCCACCCCTGGATCGGCTATGAGGCCAGCGCCGCGGTGGTCGCCTACCTGCTCAAGCGCGAGCTCGGCTACAAGGTCGAGTACGTGCGGGGGACGGAGGCCGAGTCCTGGAAGGGCTTCGAGGACGGCACCGTCGATGTGATCATCGAGAACTGGGGCCACCAGGACCTGAAGCGGGAGTACATCGACCAGAAGAAGGTGGCGGTCAGCGCCGGGCCGACCGGCAACCGCGGGGTGATCGGCTGGTACGTGCCCGAGTGGATGGCGCAGCGGTACCCCGAGATCACCACCTACCAGGGGCTGATCGAGCACTACCGGCTGTTCCGGACCGAGAAGAGCGGGAACCTGGGGCAGCTCCTCGCCGGGGATCCCTCGTTCGTGAGCCACGACGAGGCGCTGATCAGGAACCTCAAGCTGCCGTTCAAGGTCGTCTACACCAAGGGCGAGGGCGAGCTGATCGAGGCGGCCCGGAAGGCGACCCAGAACCGGAGCCCGCTCCTCATGTACTTCTACGAGCCGCAGTGGCTCTTCAAGCAGCTCAAGCTCGTCAAGGTCAACCTCCCGCCGTACGCCCTGGGCTGTGACAAGGATCCGGAGCGGGTGGCCTGCGACTACCCGCCGTACCTGCTGGACAAGATCGTCAGCGCGCGGTTCGCGGAGAACGGCGGCAAGGCCTACGAGCTCATCAAGAACTTCACCTGGACCAACGAGGACCAGAGCGCGGTCGCGTACGACATGGCGGTGAACAACATGTCCGCCGACGACGCGGCGCGGAAGTGGATCGAGGCGAACAAGGTCGTCTGGCAGTCCTGGCTCCCGTCCTGAGCGGTGGGCCCGTGGAACCGGCCCGGCCGGAGCCTCGCCGGAGGCCATGAGCGCGTTGCGCTGTACCCGCTGTGCCCGCGTACCCGCTGTGCCCGCGTACCCGCTGTGCCCGCCCACCCGGCGTCCCGGGCTTCCGGCCCGGTGATCTCGACGCGCCCGGGCGGGGCCACACCCTGACGACCGGGGTGATTTCTCCCGCTTATTTGCCTTTGCTATAGATACCTAGGTCAAGATCACCAAGACCTAGGGGGGCCATTGGGCGGGAGACGATCCCTGATCGCGAGCGCGGCCCTTGCGCTGGCCGTGCTGACCGGATGCGGAACGGCGGACGGCCTCGACATCGCCGACGGCCGCCCGGCGGGCGGGAAGGCCGCCGAGGCGGCGACCGGCACCAGCCCGCTGGCGAATCCGGACGGCACGCGTCCCGGGCTGGCCGCGATCACCTCGGCCGATGAGCGGGCCGAGGCACGGGCTCTGATCGAGCGGCTCCGGACCAAAGGGCGAGGACCGAAGACCGGCTACGAGCGGGAGAAGTTCGGGTACGCCTGGGCCGACTCCGTGGACGGCATCCCGTTCGGGCGCAACGGATGCGACACCCGCAACGACGTGCTGAAGCGGGACGGCCAGCGGCTGCAGTTCCGGAGCGGGTCGGACTGCGTGGTGATCTCGATGACCCTGTTCGACCCGTACACCGGCAAGACCATCGAGTGGACCAAGCAGAACGCGGCCGAGGTGCAGATCGACCACGTGGTGCCGCTCTCCTACTCCTGGCAGATGGGCGCGTCCCGGTGGAGTGACGAGAAGCGCCGGCAGCTCGCCAACGACCCGCTCAACCTCATGCCGGTCGACGGCGCCACGAACTCGCGGAAGGGCGACTCCGGCCCGGCGTCCTGGCTGCCGCCGCGCCGGGAGATCCGCTGCGCGTACGTGGTCCGGTTCGCCCAGGTGGCGCTCAAGTACGACCTGCCCGTCACCACCGCGGACAAGGAGACCATGCTGCAGCAGTGCTCCTGAGCGCGGCCGCCGCGCGGCCGGACAGGGGCGCCGCCGGGGACCGGGGGCGTCGCCGGGACGGGAGGCAGGGCCGCTCGGCCGTGGGCCGGTGACGTGCGCGCGCCGGGGCCGGCGTCGGCGGGTGCCGTCGCCGCGCCGCGCCCCGCGCCGGCCGCAGCGCCCCGCGCCGGCCGCACGGTGGCCGGGCCGCGCCCCGGTCGGCCAGTGGCCGGAACTGCGCTCCCCGGTCAGCCGGTGGCCGAGGGGCTCCGCTCCCGGTCAGCCGGTGGCGCGGCCGAGGCTCCCGGCCGGCCTGCCGCGGAGCGACGCGTCGAGCACCTCGGCGGTGTGCGCGACCCTGAGCGGCCCCTTGCCGGCCCGCCGGACCGCGGCGGCGATCTGCAGGGTGCACCCCGGGTTCGCGGAGACGAGCAGGTCGGCACCGGTGGCGAGCACGTGCCCGGCCTTCCGGGCGCCGAGCTCCCGGGCCGCCTCCGGCTGGAACAGGTTGTAGGTGCCGGCCGAGCCGCAGCAGATCTCCGCCTCCGCGATCTCCACCAGCCGCAGCCCGGGGATCGCGCGGAGCAGCTCGCGCGGCTGCGACCGGATCCGCTGGGCGTGCGCCAGGTGGCAGGCGTCGTGGTAGGCGACCGACAGGTCGAGCGGGTGGCGCTCGGCGACCGGCCCCAGCTCGGCGAGGAACTCGGCGAGGTCCTTCACCCGGAGGGCCTCGGCCCGGGCCGCCCAGCCGGGCTCGTCGGCGAGCAGCTCGGCGTACTCCTTCATGGTCGAGCCGCACCCGGCCACGTTGACCACGACCGTGTCGACCCCGGCCCGTTCGAAGACGGCGATCGTCCGCTTGGCGAACCGCTTCGCCTCCGCCTCGCGGCCGGAGTGGAGGGAGAGCGCGCCGCAGCAGCCCTGCCGGGGCGGGATGACCACGTCGCAGCCCTCGAGCGCGAGCACCCGCGCGGTGGCCGCGTTGACGTGCGGGAAGAACTCGCCCTGCACGCAACCGGTGAGCAGCCCGACCCGTGCCCGGACCGGGCCCCGCGCCCGGACGAACGGCGGGAGCCGTACCGGGCGGGCGGTCCCGGGGGCGAGCTCGGCCATCGCCCCGAGCGCGGGGTGCACCCGCTCGAGGAACGGCCGCAGCCGCTTGCTCAGCCGCATCGGCAGGCGCATCGCCCGCAGCCTGCGCCGGTAGGGGAAGAGCGCGAAGACCAGCGCCCGGATCGCCCGGTCCTCCGGCCGCCGCACGTGCTCCCGCTCCACCACCGCCCGGGTCCGCTCGATCAGCCGGTCGTACCGGACGCCGGACGGGCAGGCGGTGACGCAGGCCAGGCACCCCAGGCACGCGTCGAAGTGGCCGGCCATCTCGTCGGTGAGCGGGGTGCCCTCCAGGTACTGGCCCATGAGGTGGATCCGCCCGCGCGGCGAGTCCATCTCCTCGGCCCACAGCACGTAAGTCGGGCAGGTGGGCAGGCAGAAGCCGCAGTGCACGCAGTCTCTGATCAGCCGGGGGTCCATGTGCCGTCCTCCAGTAGCTCGGCCCGCGCCGCACCGGCCCGGGGCGCCATCAGATGCCTCCCACGAACCGGCCGGGGGACAGCCGGCGCTCAGGGTCGAACCGTTCCTTCACCCGGCGCATCAGGGGGAGGCCGGGCACGTCGCCCCAGAAATCCACCGCGACCCCGGCGGGTGCGGTCAGCACGGTCAGCCGCCCGCCGGCGGGGCGGACGCGCTCCCGTGCCGCGGTGACGAACTCCGCGGCCCGCTCCGGGGACGGCAGCGCCACCCGCAGGTCCGGCCGCCCGGCCGACCCGCGGACGCGAGGCGCGACACCGAGCCCGTCGGCCACCGAGGCCAGGGCGCGCAGCATGCCGGGCAGGGCGGCGGGCAGCCCGCGCAGGCCGAGCAGCAGGTCATCCCCGGGCAGCCGCCCCCACCAGGCGGGCGGCTCGTCGGTGACCTCCGCGTCCGGCCCCAGCAGCTCCTGGGCGAGCTTCGCCCGGTCGGCCGCCGCCGCGCCCTCGACGAGGACGGAGACCGTGACCGGGCTCTCCGGGCCGGGCCAGTCGAGCTCCACGGCCGCCGGTTCGAGCGGGTGGGCGGCGACCCGCAGGTCGATCGCCTCCGGCGCGGGGTAGACGGCCGTGACCCAGCGGCGGTCGGCGGGCAGGGGGTGGAGGCGGAAGGCCGCCTCGGCGATCACGCCGAGCGTGCCGTACGACCCGGTGAACAGCTTGCCGAGGTCGTAGCCGGCGACGTTCTTCACCACCTTGCCGCCGGACTTGGCGACCGTGCCGTCGGCGAGCACGACCGTGACCCCGATGAGCAGGTCCCGTGGCGCGCCGAACCGGAAGGCGAGCGGACCGGCCACCCCGGTGGCGAGCACCCCGCCGACCGTGGCGCCCTCCATCGGCGTGTCGAGGATCAGCCGCTGCCCCTTCGCGGCGAGCACCTCGGCGAGCGAGGCGAGGGTCACCCCGGCCTGGACCCGGACCACCAGGTCGTCGGCGGCGTGCTCCAGCACCCGGTTGAGGCAGCACGTGTCGACCAGCAGGTCGCAGCGCTCGGGGGGACGGCCCCAGTGGAGCTTGGTGCCGCCGCCGGTCGGGACCACGGCGAGGCCGTGCCGCGCGGCGGCCCGGAGCACCGCGGCGAGCTCCTCGGTGGTCTCCGGGAGCGCCACCCAGCGGGGGAGGACGCCCGCCACCGCGTCCCCGGGGCCGGCCCCGCGGACGGCCACCCCGGTGGCGACCAGGTCGGCGTGGGCGCCCGACGCGTCGAACCCGGCCATCAGAACTGCTCCGCCAGGCCCGACTCCACCAGCGGGTGCACGCCCTTGTGCACCCGGGGCGCCTCCCCGCAGAGCCGCGGTGTGGGGAAGACCTTCCCGGGGTTGGCCACCCCCGCCGGGTCGAAGGCGCACCGCACGAGCTGCATGGTGTCGAGATCGTCCTCGCTGAACATGCGCGGCATGTAACGGGCCTTGTCCACGCCTACCCCATGTTCTCCGGTGATCGAGCCGCCGTGCTCGAGGCACAGGTCCAGGATCCGCCCGCTCACCGTCTCGGCCCGCTCAGCCTCCCCTGGGTCGGCGTCGTTGAAGAGCACGAGCGGGTGGAGGTTCCCGTCGCCCGCGTGGAAGACGTTCGCCACCCGGATGCCGTACTCGTCCTGGAGCCGGCCGATCGCGGCGAGCACCTCCGGGAGGGCGGACCGGGGCACCACCCCGTCCTGCACGATGTACGCCGGGCTGATCCGGCCCACGGCGGCGAACGCCGACTTGCGGCCCTTCCAGATCGCCGCCCGCTCCTCGGCCGACGCCGCGGTCCTGATCTCGAAGGCCCCGCACGACAGGCACAGGTCCCGCACCGCGGCGAGCTCGCTCTCCACCTCGGCCCGCGGGCCGTCGAGCTCGACGATGAGCACGGCGCCGGCGCCGGGGGGGTAGCCGCAGGCGACCGCGGCCTCGGCGGCCTCGATGGCGAGCGCGTCCATCATCTCGATCGCCGCGGGGACGATCCCGGCGCCGATGATCGCGGACACGGCCCGGCCGCCGCTCTCGATCCCGGGGAACGCCGCGAGCAGGGTGGTCACGGCCTCGGGCGCGCGCGACAGCCGTACGGTGATCTTTGTGGCGATGCCGAGGGTGCCCTCCGACCCGATGAACGTGCCGATCAGGTCGTAGCCGGGGTCGAGGTGGGACAGCTCCACGACCTCCCCCTCGGGGGTGACGATCTCCAGCCCGATCACGTGGTTGACCGTGAAGCCGTACTTCAGGCAGTGGGCGCCGCCGGAGTTCTCGGCGACGTTCCCGCCGATCGAGCAGACCTGCTGGCTGGAGGGGTCGGGGGCGTAGTAGTACCCCTGGTCCCGGACCGCCTCGGTGATCGCCAGGTTGGTGACCCCGGGCTCGACCACGGCGAGCCGGTTCGGGATGTCGATCTTCAGGATGCGCCGCATCCGCGACGTGACGACGAGGACCCCGTCGGCCCGGGGAAGGGCTCCGCCGGACAGCCCGGTCCCCGAGCCGCGGGCCACGAAGGGAACGCCCGACCGGTGGCACAGCCGCACCACCTCGGCCACCTGCTCCGTCGTCTCCGGCAGCACGACGACCCCCGGGGTGGCGCGGTGGATGGTGAGCCCGTCACACTCGTAGGTCCGCAACCGAACGGGGTCGGTGATGACCGCGCCCGGCGGGAGCACCTCGGTCAGCCGTGCCGTCAGCCGTTCGAGTGCGGACATGGCGGGCACACCTCCTCACCTGGTCGTCACACTCTCCTTTCTACGGCAGGCGGGCGTATGCCGGGAGCGTAAGGAACTCGACGAAGTCGTCGTCAAGGGCGACCTCCTTGAACAGCTCGGTCGCCTTGGCGTAGAGGTCGGCGTCGTAGCCGGGCTCCTGGGCGATCTTGGCGAGCTCCTCCTCGATGACCCGCTCGACGAGCTCGCGGGTCACCCGCTCGCCGGTGTCGGCGAGGTCGACGTCGTTGTGGATCCACTGCCAGACCTGCGACCGGCAGATCTCGGCGGTGGCCGCGTCCTCCATCAGGTTGTGGATGGCGGCCGCGCCCTGCCCGCCCATCCAGGCGGCGAGGTAGCGGATCCCGACGTCGACGTTGTTGCGCAGCCCGGCCTCGGTGATCTGCCCCGGCGTCTTCGACACGGCGAGGAGGTCCTCCGCGGTGACGCTGACGTCCTCGCGCAGCCGGTCGAGCTGGTTCGGCCGGTCGCCGAGCACCTGGTCGAACACCTCGCGGCAGACCGGGACCAGGTCGGGGTGGGCCACCCACGAGCCGTCGAAGCCGTCGTTGGACTCGCGCTGCTTGTCGGCCCGCACCTTCTCCAGGGCGACCCGGTTGATCTCCGGGTCGCGGCGGTTCGGGATGAACGCGGCCATGCCGCCGATCGCGTGAGCGCCGCGCTTGTGGCAGGTGCGGACGAGCAGCTCGGTGTAGGCCCGCATGAACGGCGCGGTCATGGTCACCGCGTTCCGCTCCGGCAGCAGGAACTCCCGGCCGCGGGTGCGGAACTTCTTGATCACGCTGAACAGGTAGTCCCATCGGCCGGCGTTGAGCCCCGCCGAGTGCTCGCGCAGCTCGTAGAGGATCTCCTCCATCTCGAAGGCGGCCGTGATGGTCTCGATCAGCACGGTCGCCCGGATCGTGCCGCGCGGGATGCCGAGCAGCTCCTGGGCGCGGACGAACACGTCGTTCCACAGCCGCGCCTCAAGGTGCGACTCCAGCTTCGGCAGGTAGAAGTACGGGCCCTTGCCCTTGTCGATCTGCCGCTTGGCGCAGTGGAAGAAGTAGAGGCCGAAGTCGAACAGCGAGCCGGAGATCTCCTCGCCGTCGACCAGCACGTGCTTCTCGGGCAGGTGCCAGCCGCGCGGCCGGACCACGATCGTGGCGAGCTCCTCGTCGGGCTTGAGCGCGTAGCGCTTCTCGCCGATCGAGAAGTCGATCGTCCGGTCGAGCGCGTCACGCAGGTTGATCTGGCCCCTGATCGTGTTCTCCCAGGTGGGGGTGTTGGCGTCCTCGAAGTCGGCGAGCCAGACCTTTGCGCCGGAGTTGAGCGCGTTGATGGTCATCTTCCGGTCGACCGGGCCGGTGATCTCCACCCGCCGGTCGACCAGGCCCGGCGCGGGCGGGGCGACCCGCCAGTCGGGGTCGTTGCGGATGTGCTCGGTCTCGGGAAGGAAGCGGAGCGTGCCGCCCGCCGAGAGCTCGGCCTGGCGCTCCTGGCGGAGCCGGAGGAGCCGCTTGCGCTCGGGGTTGAACTCGCGGTGCAGGGTGGCGACGAACTCGAGGGCCTTCGGCGTGAGGATCTCGTCGAACCCCTCGTGCATAGGTGCCTTGATCTCAACGCTCATGGGGACACCTTTCCACGATCGGGAAATTCACTTCTAAATTGTGGAATCGACGCTACTGCAGAGCCGGAACGGGGGTCAACGCGGGGTCCCGCCGGGCGGGCGCGGACCGGGCTCGGGCGCCGGGGCGGGCGGCGATGACCTGCGGTGCCGTACGGGTCCCGGGGCAGGAGGAATCCCCGGGGCCGGGTCGTGAGGCGCGAGGTGCGCCATCGCGCGGCAGGCCATGCCGTACGCCGCGGGTCCGGGGCGTGGGCGCGCGGGCTCGCCCGGCGGCGGGGCCGGGCGCCGGCGGTGGCGCGCCGGGCGGCGGGCCGTACGGCCCGGTCGTCCTGACCGGCATGGAGCAGCGGCCCGGTGAGGTGGGCGACGTCCTCCTCGCGGGCCTCGGCCGGGTCGCCGCCCCGGCCACCGGCTTCCGGTACGGGGTCCGCGGCCGTGGCCGGGCGGCCGAGGAGGCCCAGCGCGGCGGTACGGCGGCGCGGGGCGCGATGGGGGAGCGGACCACGGGACCGGGCCGGAGCAGCCCGGGATCAGGGCCGGGGTGACGGGCCGCGCCGGTCACGGCCGGAGGCGCGACGGGCGCCTCGCGCCAAGCGGAAATATGGGGATGCGGTACGGGGGAGAACCGTGGGACGATCGGGATAAACCCGGATGCCGCCGGGGAAGAGACCGGGGCGCCGGATTGTTCGCCTCAACAGAGATGACATTCATGGGAAACGAGTACGAGGACCACACCGTAGGCGATTTCGAACTCGAGCAGCGCCAGGCCCTCCGCAGGGTGGCGGGCCTGTCGACCGAGCTGCAGGACATCACCGAGGTCGAGTACCGGAAACTCCGTCTGGAACGGGTGGTTCTCGTCGGGGTATGGACGAGCGGCACGCTCGAGGAGGCGGAGAACTCGCTGCGCGAGCTCAAGCTCCTCGCCGAGACCGCGGGCTCCGTCGTCCTCGACGGTCTGATCCAGCGCCGTGACCGGCCCGACCCCGCCACGTACATCGGCTCGGGTAAGGCTCAGGAGCTGGCCGACATCGTGGCGGCCACCGGTGCCGACACCGTGATCTGTGACGGCGAGCTCACCCCGGGCCAGCTCCGCCGGCTCGAGGAGATCGTCAAGGTCAAGGTCGTCGACCGGACCGCGCTGATCCTCGACATCTTCGCCCAGCACGCCAAGAGCCGCGAGGGCAAGGCCCAGGTCGAGCTCGCCCAGCTCGAGTACCTGCTGCCCCGGCTCCGAGGCTGGGGTGGCAACCTGTCCCGCCAGGTCGGCGGCCGGGCCGCCGGCGGCGTGGGCATCGGCGGCCGCGGTCCCGGTGAGACCAAGATCGAGCTGGACCGGCGGCGGATCCGCGAGCGGATGGCCAAGCTCCGCAAGCAGATCAAGGAGATGTCGGTCGTCCGCCAGACCAAGCGCCGGCGCCGGCAGAACCGCGACGTGCCCGCCGTGGCCATCGCCGGGTACACCAACGCCGGCAAGTCGTCCCTGCTCAACCGGCTCACCGGGGCGGGCGTGCTCGTCGAGGACGCGCTCTTCGCCACGCTCGACCCCACCGTGCGCCGGGCGCGCACCCCGGACGGCCGGGTCTTCACCCTCGCGGACACGGTCGGCTTCGTCCGGCACCTGCCCCACCAGCTCGTCGAGGCCTTCCGCTCCACGCTGGAGGAGGTCGCCGACGCCGACCTGATCCTGCACGTGGTCGACGGCTCGCACCCCGATCCGGAGTCCCAGATCGCGGCGGTGCGCAAGGTGTTCGCCGAGATCGAGGGCGCCCTGGACATCCCCGAGATCATCGTGATCAACAAGGCGGACATCGCCGACCCGGTCGTGCTCGCCCGGCTCTCCGCCAAGGAACGGCACAGCGTCGTCGTGTCCGCGCGGACCGGGGAGGGCATCGACCGGCTCCTCGAGGCGATCGCGCGGGAGCTGCCCGAGCCGGATCGCGAGGTACGGGTGCTGGTGCCGTACGAGCGGGGTGACCTGATCTCGCGGGCGCACACCGAGGGCACGGTGCTGTCGCTGGACCACACCCCCGAGGGCACGATCCTGCACGCCCGGGTCAGGCCGGACCTGTACGCCGAGCTCGACCGGGTGGCCAAGCCCGTCGAGACCGTCTGATCCGCGGGCGGCGCGGTTCGCCGCCCGCGGTGCCGGGCCCTGCCGCGGTACCGCCCGCGACCCGCTCCGTCCCGAGCGGGCCCTGGAGCGGGCGTATGGAATGTGACCCGCCGGCGGGTCGTGACCGCCGCCGATGCGCTTGCTAGGATTGGCCGAGTCTAACGGTAGGTTAAGAGGCGGGTAACGATATAGCAGCGGCCATCGCCGGACCGAGGGGAGCGGTACTCATTTCGCACCGCACGGGCGTTCTGTGAGTGGTTTCGGCGGAATGGTCGCCTTACGCGGCACGCGATCGCTGTGCGGATCGCGTTCTTTTTGATAATGCTGTACAGCAGGCATGCTTGTGAAATAACGTGACCTAAAACTGAATCGCCCCAGGTTCGCGGTCTCCCGCGCGCCCGCCCCCGGCGCCAGGGTCATCCCAGAGAACCGGTGCGATGAGGCAGGAGACCCCCATGACGGCCGGACAGCGAACGGGCCCCGCGACCCCCGCGGACCGGGTCCATTCGGTGTCCGGGGATGCCAGGTAGGTGGTCGGATGACCGTTCGCCTCCTCACCAACATCGGTCGCCTGTGGACCGGCCACGAAATCTTCGGCAACGCCGCGATCCTGGTCCACAACGACCGCATCGCCTGGGTCGGACGAGCCGCCGACCTTCCGCAGAGCGTTCCCGGCGTCGTCGACGACATCGTCGACGTCGATCACGTCGAGAACCTGGGCGGGGCGCTGGTGACGCCCGGCCTCATCGACGCGCACACCCACCCCGTCTATGCGGGCAACCGGTACGCCGAGCTGGCGATGCGCTCCGGCGGCTCCAGCGCGGCGGCGATCGCGGCGGCGGGCGGCGGCATCAACTCCACCATCACCGTCACCCGTGGTACCGACCCGTGGACCCTGTGCAACGGGGTGCGCGAGCGGCTCCGGGATTGGCTCCTGAGCGGCACCACCACCGTCGAGGCGAAGACCGGCTTCCACCTGACCCGCGACGGCGAGCTCGCCTCGGTGCGGCTCCTCCGGGACCTGGAGAAGGATCCGATGATGCCGCGGGTCCACGTCACCTTTCTCGCCGCCCACGTGGTGCCGCCCGAGTACTTCGGCAGGCAGCACGACTATGTCGAGGCCGTCGCCGGCTGGTGCACCGACGCCGCCGCGGCCGGGGCGGACAGCGTCGACGTTTACTGCCACGACGGTCACTTCACCCCAGAGGACGCGCGCTGGATCCTCGCGGCCGGCCGCAACGTGGGCCTGACGCCCCGCCTCCACGTCGGCGGGACGGCCGTGCCCCGGGCGCTCCAGGTCGCGGCCGAGATGCAGTGCGCCGCCGACCTCATCCACAAGGTCACCGACGAGGACATCGAGATGATGTCGCGGTACGGCATCCCCGCCGTGGTCTGCCCGGCCACAGCGCTGCAGTCGGGGCACCTCCCGCCGGTGCGCCGGATGATCGCCAAGGGGATCCCGGTGGCCCTGGGCAGCGACCACAATCCCGGCCACTGCGGCATCACCTCCATGTCCCTGGTGATCAGTCTCGCGGTGGCGGCGTTCGGGATGAGCGTCGGCGACGCGCTCCGCGCGGCCACCCTGCACGCGGCTCAGGTGCTCAAGCTGGAGGACCGCGGCATCCTCGCCCCGAACCGGCTCGCCGACATCGTGCAGTGGGACGCCGACCACGAGGGCGCCTTCGCCTGGTCCTTCGGGCTCAAGCCCCGCCGTGTCTGGCGCGGCGGCGTGCCGGTGCAGTGACCGGCCGATCGGCCGCGGGCGTCCGGTACGGCACGCCCGATGACCGTACGACTCTCGCCTTCGCCGGGGACTCTGCCGAGCGCATGAGCCGGCCGCTCGTGCCGTCCGGGCTCGGCCGGCCCGTGCTCCAGCACCGCGGCCTTCCTCGCTTCCTCGGCGCTTCATCAGCGCGGCGCATGGTCATCACGTGGCGCACGGTTCCATGACCGTCACCTGCCATGGCTGATGACCGTCACCTGCCACGGTTCATGACCTGACCCGCCGTGCGCCATGGCCGCGGCCGGCCGTACCTCTTGGCGATCGGGTGAGCCGCGCGCCGCGACTGGGGCGCGCTCGCCGGGTGAGGCTGTGGCGCCCGCCGCCCGGCCGGGCGAGCGGCGCACGGGGGCCGGCGATCCGGCGCGGTCGTCCACAGAACCGCTCTCGGCGGCGGGGCCGTCCACTCCGGCCGCCTACCGTCGCCCCCATGCGAAGGAAGCTCCTGCCGGGCACCGGTCTTCTCCCCGATGATGCCGCGACCGCCCGCCTCCACGGGCTGATGCGCCCGGCGGACGCGGCTGCTCACGCGGCGGCTCACACCGTGCTCCCGCCCGACCCCACGGCCGCCATCGCGTCCGTTTCCGGCTCCACGGCTCCCGCCGCGTCCGTTCCCGGCCCCGGGGCGCCGGCTGCGTCCGTTCCCGGCCCCGGGGCGCCCGCCGCGTCCGTCCCCGGTCCCACGGCTCCGCCCTCCGCCCGGCTCCGCTCGGCGCCCACCGTGCCGGGGCCGCCGCCGTCGTTCGGCGCGCTCCCCGGGCCGGGCACCCGGAGCGCGGAGCCGGAGCGGCACGATGAGCCCGTCCCGGCGCCGGGGTGGCCGGGCGCGCGGCCCACGGGAGTGCGCGCGGCGCTCGGCCGTTCCCTGCCGCGGCTCGACCCCGGGAGCCCGGGCCTGCGCGCGTTGATCGCGGCCGGGGTGCTGGCCGCGCTGATCACCGCGGTCTTCGTCTGGCGATCGAGGCCGGTGGCCGAGCCGATCCCCCCGCCGGTCCCTGTCGCCTCCGGCGGGCCGGCGGCCACGGAGGCGGCCGGCTCGCCCACGCCGACCGCCCTGGTGGTGGTCCACGTGACCGGCAAGGTCCGCCGTCCCGGCGTGCTCACCCTCGCCGCCGGCTCCCGCGTGGCCGACGCGATCGACGCGGCCGGCGGGGTGCGGAAGGGCGCGGATCCCGGCCCGATCAACCTCGCCCGCCGGCTCGTGGACGGGGAGCAGATCGTGGTCGGCGGTGCGCCACCGGGCGCGCCCACGCCACCGGGTGCGCTCGCGCCACCGGTGCCGGGCGGATCACCGCCGGGCCCGATGGTGAACCTCAACACCGCGACCGCCGAGCAGCTCACCGCGCTGCCGGGGGTCGGTGAGGTGCTGGCGCAGCGCATCATCGAGTACCGCACCGCGCACGGCGGCTTCCAGAGCGTCGACCAGCTCAAGGACGTGCCCGGAATCGGCGGCCAGCGGTTCGCCCGGCTGCGGGACAAGGTGTCGGTGTGAGGGCCGGCGAACCCGGCGGGGACGCGCCCCTCCGGCCTGACCGGGCCTCGGCGCGGGCCGACGTGCTTCCACCGGCACCCCGGGCGGCACTCCCGGACATGCCCCCGGCAGCATCACCGTCCCCGCCCATGACCGCGTCCCAGACCGCCCCTCTGGCCGTGTCCCAGCGCGTCCCTCTGGCCGCGTCCCCGGCAGCCCTCCCGGCGGCCTCCTCGGTCCTCGTCCCGGCCGCGTCCCTGGCCGTGCCCTTGGCCGGCCCGGCGGTCTCATCCTGGCTGACCGCGCTCGTGCTGCTCGGCAGCCCACCGGCGGCGGGAGCGGCCGTGGCGGTGGCGGCCGCCGCTGCCGCCGCGATGATCGCGGCGTGGCTCGTGCCGCGCCGGCGTCGCCGGGCGCCCGCCCGGGCGGCGCGGCCCCGCCCGTCCCAGCACGGCCCCACGGGGACCGGCCGCGCCGTCGCGACCCGCCCCGCCTCGGCGGTCCCACCGTGCCCACGTGACGTTCCCGGGGATCCGGCGCCGGTCGCACGGGCCGCGCTCGCGGTCCTCGCCGCCATCGCGGCCACCGCGGCGGTGACGGCGGCGCGGGTCGGCGCGGTGCGCAGCGGCCCCGTGGCCGAGCTGGCCGCGGCCGAGGCCACGGTCACCGCCGAGGTGGTGCTCACCGATGACCCGCGGATCCGGCCGGCCCGCACGGGGGCGTTCCTGCGGGAGCGGGCGGCCGTCCACGGCCGCATGGTCTCGGTGTCCTCCCCCGCCGAGCGGGTCCGCACCGGCGTGCCGGTCCTGCTGCTCGGCTCCGGCCCGGGATGGGCCGGTCTGCTGCCCAGCCAGCGGATCAAGGTGCACGGGCGGCTGGTGCCCGCTGAGCCGGGCGAGCTGCTCGCCGCCGTCATGCTGGTCCGCGGGCCGCCCGAGCCGGTCACGGGCCCCTCGCCCGTCCAGCGGGTCGCGGCAGCCCTGCGCGCCGGCCTGCGCGAGGCATGCGATGTCCTCCCGCCCGAGCAGCGCGGGCTGCTGCCCGCGCTCGTGGTCGGCGACGTGTCCCGGATGGACGAGCAGGTGGCCCAGGACATGAGAACCGCCGGGCTGAGCCACCTCACCGCGGTCTCCGGGGCCAACCTCAGCATCGTCGCCGGTGCCACGCTCCTGATCGCGAGAGCCGCCGGCCTCCCACTGCCCGCCAGGGCGCTCGCCGCGGCGGCCGCGATGATCGCGTTCGCCGTGGTGGCGCGGCCATCGCCGAGCGTGCTCCGCGCCCTGGCCATGGGCTTGGTCGCCGCCCTAGCGCTCGGCACCGGCCGGGTGCGCGACGGGGTCACCGCCCTCTGCGCCGCCGTGTTCGGGCTGATCCTCTTCGACCCGGGGCTGGCCAGGGAGTACGGCTTCGCGCTCTCGGTCTGCGCGACCGCGGGCATCCTGCTCCTCGCACCCCGGTGGCGTGACCGGCTCGCCCGGCGGCTGCCGCCGTTCGCCGCGGAGGCGATCGCCGTGCCGGCCGCGGCCCAGGCGGGCGTCACGCCCGTGCTGGTGCTCATGGCCGGCGGGCTCGAACCGGTCGCGATCCCCGCCAACCTGCTGGCGGACCCCGCGGTGGCGCCCGCGACCGTGCTGGGGTTCACCGCCGCCGCCGTGGCCCCGGTGAGCATGCCGCTGGCTCAACTCGTGGTCCGCCCGGCCGGGCTCGCGGTCGGCTGGATCATCGCCGTGGCGGAACGGGCCGCGGCCGTCCCGTTCGCCACCATCGCGTGGCCCGGCGGGCCGCCCGGGCTGGCGCTCCTGGCCGTGGCCGCACTCCTGGCCTGGGCCGTGCTGCGCAGGCGCGTGCTCCGGCGGATCGCGATCGCGCTCGCCGCCGGAGCCCTGCTCGCGGTGCTCGCCGTCCGCCCGGTGGCCGCACCGTGGCCGCCGCCCGGCTGGCTGCTGGTCGCCTGCGACGTCGGCCAGGGCGACGCCGTCGTGCTGTCGGCCGGTCCCGGGGCCGGGGTGGTGGTCGACACGGGGCCGGATCCCGCCCGGGCCGGCCGCTGCCTGCGCGACCTCGGGATCCGCCGGGTGCCGCTGGTGGTGCTCACCCACCCTCACCTCGACCACGTGGGCGGGCTGGCCGGGGTGCTGCGCGGCCGGTCCGTCGGGGCGGTGGTGGTCGGCCCCGGCCGTCCCGCGCGGAGCGAGGCCGGCCGCGTCTCCCGGGAGCTGCGGGCCCACCGCATCCCCGAGTGGGTCGTGCCGCCCGGCACCCGATGGCGGTTCGGCGCCACGGAGATCACCGTGCTGGCGCCGGCGGCCGGGCCGGTGCGGGCGGGTCCGGGGGAGGAGGCCGCGGTCAACAACGCGAGCGTCGTCCTGCTCGCGCGCTGGCTGGGCACGGCCGGCGAGCCGCTGGGGTCGGCCCTGCTCACCGGGGACATCGAGACCGAGGCGCAGGCCGAGCTGCTGCGCCGGGGAGTGCCCGCGGTCGACGTGCTCAAGGTCGCCCACCACGGGTCGTACCGGCAGGATCCCGCCTTCCTCGCCGCCACCCGGGCACGGGTCGCGCTGATCAGCGTGGGAGCGGAGAACGGCTACGGCCACCCGGCGCCCGGGACGCTGCTCCGGCTCCGGCTGCTCGGCATGCGCGTCTACCGGACCGACGTCGGCGGGGACATCGCGGTCACGGCCTCCGGAGGCCGGCTGGCCGTGGTGGCCCGGGGACGGGCTCCGCGATGAGCGCCCTCCCGGCGCCGCGGGCGCAAGCGGCCAGGACGGCAACGGGCGTGCTGTCTCATCGGCGGGTCATCGGCGGGTGCGGAACCGATGGCCACGGCGCGGGCCCCGGCGATCGATGTGCCCGGGGAGCGCACGGCGTGGCATGCTGCCAGACATGGCGAACCCGGCACCCGTGACCCTGATCATCGGCGACGAGGAGTTCCTGGCCGACCGCGCCATCCGCGCCACCGTGGCGCAGGCGCGCGGCACCGACCCAGGGATCGAGGTGCATGAGCTCGCCGGTGGGGAGGCCGAACCCGGGGATCTCGCCCGGGTCGCCTCGCCGTCGCTCTTCGGCGACCGGTCCGTGGTGCTGATCAGGTCGGCCCAGGAGCTGAAGAAGGAGGTGATCAACGAGGTCCTCGCCTACGCGGCCGACCCGGCCGAGGACGTCCACCTCATCGTCGCCCACGACGGGGGCGCGAAGGGCAAGGCGCTGGTCGACGGGCTCAAGAAGGCGGGCGCCCATGTGATCACCGTGGCCAAGCCGACGAAGCCGGGGGAGCGGCTCGACTTCATCCGGGGCGAGTTCGAGCGCGCCGGCCGTACGATCACCCCGGCCGCGGCGCAGGCCCTGCTCGACGCGGTCGGCAGCGATCTGCGCGAGCTCGCCGCAGCCTGTTCCCAGCTCGTCTTCGACACCCCGGGCGAGAAGATCGACGAGGCCGCCGTCGCCCGCTACTACCGGGGCCGCGCCGAGGTCACCGGATTCTCCATCGCCGACCTCGCCATCGAGGGGAAGCTCGGGGAGGCGCTCGAACAGCTCAGGTGGGCCCTCGCCACCGGTGTCGCGCCCGTGCTGATCGTCAGCGCGCTCGCCAACGGGCTCCGGGCGCTCGCCAAGGTGGGAGGCGCACCGCGCAACCTGCGCGGCGGCCAGCTCGCCTCGCACGTGGGGCTGCCCCCGTGGAAGATCGAGCGGGTGCGGCGCCAGCTCGCGGGCTGGGGCCCGGAAGGGCTCTCAACCGCCATGCAGGCCGTGGCCGTCGCCGACGAGCAGGTCAAGGGCGCCGGCACCGACCCCGCGTACGCACTGGAGCGGGCCGTCCAGGTCATCGTCGCCAGCCGCACCGGCCGCTGACTCCGGCGCATGCCCCGCCGCGGCCACCGCCGCCGGTTCGGCCGGGACGGCATCCCGTGGCCGTCGTCCCATGAACGCGCAGAACTCCACCCGGTGCGCAAGGAGCGCCTGAAGCCGCCGCCGGGCCGTACCACGTCCGGTCGGTGCGGCTCCGGGTCAGACCGGGCCGTGCCCGGAGCCTCCGCACAGCCCGGGCACGCCGAAACGCGTGCACACCAAAACGCCGCACCCCGCGGCCGGGATGCGGCGTGACGTTGGCCCGCTCAGGCGTCGGCCTTCTGGGCGGCCGCCTGGAGGGCGGCGGCGCGCTTGGCGATCGCCGACTTCCGGTTGGCCGCCTGGTTCTTGTGGATGACGCCCTTGCTGACGGCCTTGTCGAGCTGCCGGCAGGCCGCACGCAGGAGGACGATCGCCTCCTCGACGTTGCCCTGGTCGGCGGCCTCGCGGAACTTGCGAATCGCCGTCTTCAGGGACGACTTGACAGCCTTGTTCCGCAGCCGGCGCTTCTCGTTCTGCCGGTTGCGCTTGATCTGGGACTTGATGTTCGCCACGAAGGAAGCCTCAGCAGTGATTCCGGATCCGATGGGGCGCGCGCGGGCTGATGGAAGGCGCGCCACACGCAGTTGGACACAGTACCAACAGCCCGTGCCGACGCTCAAATCGCACCGGTGGACCGCTGATCGGCGTCAATGATATCGCGCCGGCGCACCTGACGGGCGCCCGTCGCCCGCGGTCCGTGTCCCCGATCTCCAGAGGTCCGTACTCGATCTCCCAGGGTCAATGAGCCGGTTCCCGGAGAAGCCTCACAGGGTTGGTGAGCTGGTCCCCAGAGGGCCACGCCCGATCTCCCGGGGGCAACGGGCCGGTGCCGATCCGGACGCTGCCGGGTGGCGTTCCCGGCCGGGGCCGACCGCGGCGTGCCGCCGTGCCAGTGGCCACAGGGCTGACCCTCGGCTTCCCAGCCCTCGCCACGTGGTGGCGGGAACGGCGCCGCCGGCATGGCCCCGGAGGTCCATGCCCGGCTTCCAGGGCTCATCGCCGCTCCCTGGGAGTCCGGGCCTGGGATCCTCGGGTTCATGGGCCGGGCTCCCGGAGGTCAGAGGGCTCTTCTCGGGAGCGGGCCCGGTCCGCGGACGCGCCCGAGCCGGGGCGATCCGCCGCCCGCCGTCCTATGCGCACGGCTACGTCCGTGCCGGCCGGTGAGATCTCGCCCGAACGGCTGGTGGGATCTCGCCCGGACGCCGTTCCTTCCCGCGCGTATGAGATCCCGGTCTTGACACCGAGCGCCGCTTGCCGTAGGGCCTTCCCGTCCCGCGTGTATGCGATCTCCGAGCGCCGTCCCTGCCCGCTTGGACGGAATTCGATCACCGGGCGGGCGTCGGTGAAGCCTGTGCATCGCCCCTGCCCGTGTGGACGGAGACCCGGAGCTTCCCGCGGGTACGGGACTCATCGTCCACGATCAGCGGGGCCGCCGTGATCGCGCCCGCCCTTCGCGCGGGCACGGGACCCCAGCGCCGTCCCCGCGCGTAGATCCCGAGGTTTCGGAGGCGTGTTGGCCCGGAAGGCCCCTGCCGTCCCCGCGCGCGTAGATCCCGAGCGCTGTTCCTGTCCCGCGCGTGCGGATACGTTGGCCGCCGAGTCCTCTGGAACACTCGACCGGCGGTCCCTGCCCTGCGCGGGCGGATACGTTACTTATCCGGACTTGGCCGGCCGCTCACCGCCCATCCGGCGCACGCCCGGCTCGACCCGTCCGGCGGCCCGCTCGGCCCCGGCGGGGCGCGGTCCGGAGGGTTCGCCCCGCCGGCTCCGGCGCGCCGGCGGCCCCGCTGCCCAGGCGGAATCCGCCCGATGGTCGCCGGGTGGTCAAGGCAAGCGGCGGGACATGCCACCATGGAGGATGGCTGGTCCGCCAGCCATCGGAATGGGCGGGCGCGCCGAGCTGCGCGAGGCGGCCCGGCCGATCGGCAGCAAACCCTTCGTGTCGAAACGGACCCCTGTGCGCACTCAGCCTGGCCAGACCGACCCCGCGTTGATCCGCAACTTCTGCATCATCGCGCATATCGACCATGGCAAGTCCACCCTCGCCGACCGGATGCTGCAGCTCACCGGCGTGGTGGACGAGAGATCGATGCGCGCGCAGTACCTCGACCGAATGGACATCGAGCGGGAGCGCGGCATCACGATCAAGTCTCAGGCCGTACGGCTCCCGTGGAAGGGGTACGTCCTCAACCTGATCGACACGCCGGGGCACGTGGACTTCACCTATGAGGTGTCCCGGTCGCTGGAGGCGTGCGAGGGCGCGATCCTGCTGGTCGACGCGGCGCAGGGCATCGAGGCGCAGACGCTGGCCAACCTCTACCTGGCCATGAACGCGGAGCTGCACATCATCCCGGTGCTCAACAAGATCGACCTGCCCGCGGCGCAGCCGGACAAGTACGCCGAGGAGCTGGCCGGGCTGATCGGCTGCGAGCCCGGCGAGGTGCTGCGCGTGTCGGGGAAGACCGGCGAGGGGGTCGAGGCGCTGCTCGATCACATCGTGGCCACCGTCCCGCCCCCGGTCGGGGACCCGGACGCCCCGCCGCGGGCGCTCATCTTCGACTCGGTCTACGACACCTACCGGGGCGTGGTCACGTACGTCCGGGTGGTCGACGGGCACCTGGCCAACCGCGAGCGGGTGCTGATGATGTCCACGGGCGCCCAGCACGAGCTCCTGGAGATGGGCGTGATCTCGCCGGAGCCCGTGCCGTCCGAGCACGGCCTCGGGGTCGGCGAGGTGGGCTACCTGATCACCGGGGTGAAGGACGTCCGCCAGTCCCGGGTCGGTGACACGGTGACCAGCGCCGCCCGGCCCGCGGACACGCCGCTCCCCGGGTACGAGCACCCCAAGCCGATGGTCTACTCCGGCCTCTACCCGGTGGACGGCGACGACTACCCCGAGCTCCGGGACGCCCTGGACAAGCTCCAGCTCAACGACGCCGCCCTGGTGTACGAGCCGGAGACGTCGGCCGCGCTCGGCTTCGGGTTCCGCTGCGGGTTCCTCGGCCTGCTGCACATGGAGATCGTCCGGGAGCGGCTGGAGCGCGAGTTCAACCTCTCGCTCATCTCGACCGCGCCGAACGTCATCTACCGGGTGGTGATGGACGACGGGAAGGAGTTCACCGTCACCAACCCGTCCGAGTTCCCGCAGGGGAAGGTCGGCGCCGTCTACGAGCCCGTGGTGAAGGCGACCGTGATCACGCCCGCCGACTACATCGGCGCGATCATGGAGCTCTGCCAGAACCGCCGCGGCCAGCTCCAGGGCATGGACTACATCTCCGCCGACCGGGTGGAGATCCGGTACATCCTGCCGCTCGCCGAGATCATCTTCGACTTCTTCGACCAGCTCAAGTCGCGCACCCGCGGCTACGCGTCCCTCGACTACGAGCCGTACGGCGAGCAGCAGGCCGACCTGGTCAAGGTGGACATCCTGCTCAACGGCGAGCCGGTGGACGCGTTCAGCGCGATCGTGCATCGGGACAAGGCCTACTCCTACGGCGTGGAGATGGCCCGGAAGCTCAAGGAGCTCATCCCGCGGCAGCAGTTCGAGGTGCCGATCCAGGCCGCGATCGGCTCCCGCGTGATCGCCCGGGAGAACATCCGCCCGCTGCGGAAGGACGTGCTCGCCAAGTGCTACGGCGGTGACATCACCCGTAAGCGGAAGCTGCTGGAGAAGCAGAAGGAAGGCAAGAAGCGGATGAAGATGGTCGGCCGGGTCGAGGTGCCCCAGGAGGCCTTCGTCGCGGCGCTGGCCACCGACACCGGCTCCGGGGACAAGGGCAAGAAGTAGCGCTCCGGGGACGAGCGGTAAGGCTCCGGGGACATGGGCGAGAGGCCGGCGGCGCCCGCCGGGTCCAGGCGCCGGCCGGTCTGGGCGCCCGCCGGGCCCGCACGGGGCACGGCCCCGCCCGGCGAGACGGGGCTGCCGCCCGCCCCTTCGACGCCGCGGAAAACCGTTTCCTCCCGGGTGGGCGCCTCCCGTAGCCTTGGGGGGTGCGAATCCGCTCTGTCAACGTGGGCCGGGCCGTCGACGCCGAGTGGGCGGGGCGGCTCAAGCGGACGGCGATCGACAAGCGCCCGGTGGCGGGCCGGGTCTCCGTGGGCGGGAACGGCCTGGCGGGCGACGAACGCGCCGACGTGACGCACCACGGCCACCCGGACCAGGCGGTCTACGCCTACGCGCGGGAGGACTACGACTGGTGGGAGTCCCAGCTCGGCCGTGAACTCCGCGACGGCCTGTTCGGGGAGAACCTCACCACGGTCGGGGTCGACGTGACCGGCGCGCTGCTCGGCGAGCGGTGGCGGGTGGGCACCGCGGTGCTCGAGGTGACCGGCCCTCGCACGCCGTGCGCGGTGTTCCGGAACTGGATGGGCGAGCCGGGCTGGGTCAAGCGTTTCACCGAGGCGGGCCGCCCGGGCGCGTACTTCCGGGTGATCGAGACCGGGGAGCTCGGCGCGGGGGATGAGATCGAGGTGCTGGAGCGCCCGTGGCCGAGCGTGACGATCGGCGAGGCGTTCGCCGCGTACCACGGCGACAAGGAGCTGATGCGCCGGGTGCTCGCCGTCCCGGGGCTCGGCGAGAAGTGGGACCGGATCGCGGCACGGGTGCTGGGCTCCTGATCGGTGCCGGCCGATGGCCGCCGGGCCTGTCCCGGGTACCCGGGCGGCGGCGGCAGACTTAAGGCGTGCCTTCCGTGCTTCCCGACGGTGACCCTGCGCCGCCCACCGGTGAGCTGCCCGCGAGCGCGCTCGACGGGCTCGGCTCGCGCCCCTTCGGGTTCTACGTCCACGTCCCGTTCTGCGCGACCCGCTGCGGGTACTGCGACTTCAACACCTACACCGCCGCCGAGCTCGGCCCCGGCGCCTCTCCCGCCGGCTACGCGGACACGGTGATCCAGGAGGTACGGCTGGCCCGGCGCGTGCTCGGCGACGCAGCGCCCCGGGTCGAGACCGTGTTCTTCGGCGGCGGCACGCCGACCCTGCTCCCCGCGGCCGACCTGGTGCGGATCCTCCGGGCGATCGCCGGCGAGTTCGGGCTCGCCCCGGGGGCGGAGGTGACCACCGAGGCCAACCCGGAGTCGGTGAGCCCGGCCTACCTGGAGGAGCTGCGCGCCGGCGGGTTCACCCGGGTGAGCTTCGGCATGCAGAGCGCGCGGGAGCACGTGCTCCGGGTGCTCGACCGCCGGCACACCCCCGGCCGCGCGGTCCAGGCCGTACGGGAGGCGCACGCGGCCGGGTTCGCCCACGTCAACCTCGACCTGATCTACAACACGCCGGGGGAGAGCGACGACGACTGGCGGGCGACCCTGGAGACGGCGCTCGCCGCCGGGCCGGACCACGTCTCCGCCTACTCGCTGATCGTCGAGGACGGCACGCGGCTCGCCGCGCGCGTCCGGCGGGGGGAGCTGCCCATGCCCGACGAGGACGTGGCCGCCGACCGGTACCTCATCGCCGAGGAGCTGCTCTCCGCGGCAGGGTTCCGGTGGTACGAGATCTCGAACTGGGCCCGCACCGAGGCGGGCCGGTGCCGCCACAACCTCCTCTACTGGACCAGCGGCGACTGGTGGGGCGCGGGCCCCGGGGCACACGGCCACGTCGGCGGCACGCGGTGGTGGAACGTGAAGCACCCGGCCCGGTACGCCGCGCGGCTCGCGGCCGGCAAGTCGCCCGCGCAGGCCCGGGAGGTGCTCACTCCTGAGGAACGGGCGACCGAGCGGATCATGCTGGAGCTCCGGCTCGCCACCGGGCTGCCCCTCGACGCGATACCCCCCGGGGCGCGCCCGGCCTGCGCCCGGGCCCTCGCCGATGGGCTGCTCGAGGTGGAGCCGTTCAAGGCGGGGCGGGCCGTGCTCACCCTGCGGGGGCGGCTGCTCGCCGACAGCGTGGCCCGGGACCTGGTCGGCTGATCGCCGGCCGGCCGCGGCTCGCCCCGGCCGATCGCTCCGGCCATCGCACCGGCCGATCCGCACCGGGCGCCCGATGCGGTCCCCGACGCGGTCCATCCGGCACGGCGGCTCCATCCGGCCGGTCACGCCGATGGCCCTCATCCGGTCCGGTCACGACCCGCCGCCCGCCCGATCCGGGCCGGCCGCGACCCGGCGGCTCAGTCCGGCTCGGTCACGAAGTCGATGAGCTCCTCCACCCGGCCCAGCAGCGCGGGCTCCAGGTCGGCGTAGCTGCGGACCCGGCCCAGGATGTGCCGCCAGGCCTCCTGCGGGGTCATCCGCCAGCCCAGCGCGGCGATCACCCCTTCCTTCCACGGCACCCCGTGGGGGACCTCCGGCCAGGCGCCGATGCCGAGCACCGCCGGCTTGATCGCCTGCCAGATGTCCACGTACGGGTGGCCGACCACGAGCACGTGATCGCCGGAGACCTGGGCGGCGATCCTGCTCTCCTTGGACCCGGGCACGAGGTGGTCGACGAGCACGCCCAGCCGGCGCCCGGGGCCGGGGGCGAACTCCGCGACGATGTCCGGCAGGTCGTCGATGCCCTCCAGGTACTCGACGGCCACGCCCTCCACCCGAAGGTCGTGCCCCCAGATCTTCTCGACGAGCTCCGCGTCGTGGACGCCCTCGACGTAGATGCGGCTGCCGCGGGCGGTCCGCGCCCGCAGCCCTTCCACCGCGATCGACCCGGACGGGCTCCGCCGTGGGCCACGGCCGGAGGCGGCCGGCCGGACGAGCGTCACCGGCTTTCCCTCGAAGAGGAATCCGGCGGGGATGAGCGGGAAGACCCGCCGCTGCCCGAACCTGTCCTCCAGGGTGACGGCGTCCTTGCCGCAGTCGACCACCGCGCCGCAGAATCGGCCTTCGGCGTCCTCCACCACCAGGCCCGGCTCGGCCGGGATCTCGGGGATCGGCCGGCGCCGGGAGCGCCGGTCCTCGGAGAGCACGTCGCGCCCGTACATGCGGCGAACGCTAGCAGACCGGGGGAGCCCATCCCGCCCGCCCGGGGAACACCGCGCCCGATCGGCGCGGGCGCCCGTGGCGGGGCGGCCGGCCGTACCGGAGGCGGCACGGCCGGAGGGAGGCGAGCGGCGCGCGGGTGGGACGCGCAGGACCGCCCGGGACACTGCCCGCGGCAGGGGTCGCCATGCCAGAACTATTGCGGTATGTCGGTTCTAAGCCCTTGAGTGCTGGTTGTTCCGTGAGGCCATCGTGTCATCGCATCTCACGGGTGCTGACCGTACACTTGGCACTCGGGAACACAGAGTGCCAAGGGCTGCGTTTCCCAAGGACAGGGAGGTGAGACCTTGCTCGACGACCGCAAGCTGGCCGTGCTTCGCGCCATCGTCGAGGACTACGTGTCCACCAAGGAGCCGGTCGGGTCCAAGGCGCTCGTGGAGCGACACAATCTCGGAGTCTCCCCGGCGACGGTCCGGAACGACATGGCGGCACTCGAGGAGATGGGATACATAACGCAGCCCCATACGAGCGCGGGTCGAGTGCCGACCGACAAGGGCTATCGCCTGTTCGTCGACCGGCTCTCGCAGATCAAGCCGCTCTCCGCCGCGGAGCGCAGGGCGATCGAGACCTTCCTCGCCGGTGCGGTGGACCTCGATGAGATCATCTCCCGCACGGTACGGCTCCTCGCCCAGCTCACCCGGCACGTCGCGGTCGTGCAGTACCCCTCCCTGTCCAAGTCGTCGGTGCGTCACGTCGAGCTCGTGCCGCTGACCGCGCGGCGGCTCATGCTCGTGCTCATCACCAACACCGGCCGGGTCGAGCAGCGGGTCGTGGAGACGACCGAGGACATCGACGAGGACCAGATCGCCAACCTCCGCAACGTCCTGAACTCCTGCCTGGACGGGTGCGGCCTCTCCCAGGTGCAGGAGACCGTCGCCGACCTGCCCGAGCGGCTCCCGCCCGAGGAGCGCCAGCTCGCCGCCACGGTCCTGTCGGTGCTCCTGGAGACGCTCGTGGAGCGCCACGACTCGAAGATCGTCTTCGGCGGGACGGCGAACCTCGCCGCGTCCGACTTCAACGTCGGGCTGCGCGACGTGCTGGAGGCCCTGGAGGAGCAGGTCGTCCTCATGCGGCTGCTCGGCGAGGCCAACGGCAGCGGCGGCATGGCCGATCTCACGGTACGGATCGGGTCGGAGAACCCCTACAGTGTGCTGCGGGGCACGTCGTTCGTCTCCGCCGGGTACGGTACCGGCGATCGGGTGCTGGCCCGGCTCGGCGTGCTCGGACCGACGCGAATGGACTATCCGGTAACGATGGGCGCCGTGCGCGCCGTTGCGCGCTACGTAGGCCACATATTGGCGGGGTCATAAGTGGCGACCGACTATTACGCGATCCTCGGGGTACGGCGCGACGCCAGCAAAGAGGAGATCAAGAAGGCGTACCGCCGTCTCGCCCGTGAGCTGCACCCTGACGTCAATCCCGACCCGGCGACGCAGGAGCGGTTCAAGGAGATCACCCAGGCGTACGAGGTGCTCTCCGACGACAACAAGCGCCGCATGTACGACCTGGGCACCGATCCGCTGAACTCGACGGCGACCGCCGGGGCCGGCGGCTTCGGGGCGGGCTTCGCGTTCAGCGACATCATGGACGCCTTCTTCGGCACGTCCACGTCGCGGGGGCCCCGGCCGCGGGCCAGGCGCGGGCGCAACGCCACGATCAGGGTGGAGCTCGACCTCGCGGAGGCGGCCTTCGGCTGCACCCGGGAGATCGTCGTCGACACGGCCGTGCTCTGCGACATGTGCCAGGGCTCCGGCGCCTCCCCGGGCACCCACCCCGAGACCTGCGACCTGTGCCGCGGGACCGGTGAGATCTCGCAGGTGACCCGGTCGTTCCTCGGCCAGGTGATGACCTCCCGCCCGTGCCCCCAGTGCGGCGGGTACGGCACGGTCATCCGGCACCTGTGCCCGGAGTGCTCCGGTGAGGGCCGGGTGCGCACCCGGCGGACGATCAAGGTGAAGATCCCGGCCGGCGTCGAGGACGGCACGCACATCCAGCTCGCCGGGGAGGGCGAGGTCGGCTTCGGCGGCGGGCCGCCCGGCGACCTGTTCCTCGAGATCGTCGAGCGTCCGCACCCCATCTTCGAGCGCCAGGGCGACGACCTGCACTGCACGGTCCAGATCCCGATGACCGCGGCCGCCCTCGGCACCACGCTCACCATCGAGACCCTCGACGGTGTCGAGGAGGTCGACATCCGCCCGGGCACCCAGCCGGGCCAGGTCATCCGGCTGCACGGCAAGGGCGTCCCGCGGCTCAACGAGACCGGCCGGGGCGACCTGCACATCCACGTCAACGTGGAGACCCCCACGAAGCTCGACGCCCAGCAGGAGGAGCTCCTGCGGCAGCTCGCCAAGCTCCGCGGCGAGGAACGGCCGCCCGGCAAGTTCGCCCCCGGTCAGCAGGGCTTCTTCGCCCGGCTGCGCGACGCGTTCAACGGCCGCTGAGCCCTCATGAGCGTTCCCGTCTTCCTGTCCGACGCGGCCGGCTCCGCGGAGGACCACATCGTCCTATCCGGCCCCGAGGGGCACCATGCGGCGACCGTGCGGCGGCTCCGGCCGGGCGAGCGGGTCGACATCACCGACGGCGCCGGCCGGGTCGCCGAGTGCGTCGTGGCGGAGACCGGCAAGGACGTGCTCACCGCGCGGGTGCTCCGGCGGTTCCACGCCGAGCCGCCCCGCCCCCGGCTGATCGTGGTCCAGGCGCTCGCCAAGGGCGACCGGGGCGAGCTCGCCGTCGAGATGATGACCGAGGCCGGGGTGGACGTGATCGTGCCGTGGGCGGCCTCCCGGTGCGTGGTGCAGTGGAAGGGCGATCGTGCGGCCAAGGCGCTCGCGCGCTGGCGGAGCACGGCCCGCGAGGCGGCGAAGCAGTCCCGCCGGTTCCACCTGCCCGAGGTGACCGAGCAGGCCTCGACGGCTCAGGTCGCCGAGCTGATCTCCGGTGCGGAGCTCGCGGTCGTCCTCCACGAGGAGGCCGAGCGGCCGCTCAGCGGCATCACCCCGCCCCGGGGCCCCTCCGCCGGGGACATCGTCGTGGTGGTCGGCCCCGAGGGCGGCATCACCGAGGAGGAGCTCGCTCGCCTGAGCGATGCGGGAGCCGTACCGGCCCTGCTCGGGCCGACGGTGCTGCGCACGTCCACGGCGGGGGTCGCCGCGGCCGCCGTGCTGTTCGCCCGCTGCGGGCGCTGGTGACGCGTCACTCCGCGGCCTCGGAGGTGACCGGGCTCGACGTGGTGATCAACGGTTCGGGCTGCTCGCTCGGCGGCACCGCCTGGGTGGGCGTCGGTGCCGGGGTGGGCTGATCGCTCGGCCGGGACGGCACGTCCGGCCTGGGGGTGCCCGGCACCGCCGTCGGGGTGATACGCCCATCGGCCGGCACCACGGTGGGGCAGACCTGCGCGGGCTCATCCGCGGGGGCGGTCGTCGCCTGCTCGGCCGGTCCGCCGTCGTCCGACGCGCACGGGCTCGGTGACGGGGACGGCGACGGTGGATCGCTCGGTTGCGGCGGCTGCGGCGCGATCGGGGTCTCGGCGTATCCGGACGGCTCCGGATCGGCCGTGGGGGCCACCGCGGGCGCGCTGGGGGAGGCGGGCGGACGCCGGATGGAGGACGTGTCCACGACCTCGCGATCGTCGCTGGAGTGCATGATCGTCCGCTCCACCACCTGCGTGCGCAGGCCGGGGAAGATCGTCACGACTGCGGCCGCCGCAAGGACGACTCCGACCACCGAAGCGCCGGCCCGCCACCACCAGAGGTTCCGCAGCCGGCGCCGCTCGATCCGGGTGCGGATGATCTCCAGACCGTCGGAAGACGGCTCGACCGAGTCTGCCTCCGCGTGCAAGGCACGGCGGAGCAGCTCGCCGAGTTCGTCGTCGGGCGGGAGGGTCATGCCAACTGCTCCAGTGCCATTCGTAATGCGGCCATGCCGCGGGCCGTGTGACTTTTCACCGCACCCTTGCTGATGCCCATCGCATCCGCGATCTCGGCCTCCGACAGGTCACCGTAATAGCGCAGCACGAGCGCCTCGCGCTGGCGGGGTGGCAGGCCGCGCAGCGCCTTGATCACGGCAGAGCGCTCCAGCTCGCCCATCGCCCAGTTCTCGGCGCTCGGCGCATCGGGCACGCCCTTGGGGGCGTACTTCTCGCTCACCGCCCGGCGCCGCAGCACGGACCGGGACCGGTTCACCACGGACCGCCGCAGGTACGCGAGCGCCTTGTCGGCGTCCCGTAACCGGCGCCACGCACCGTGGACCGCGACGAACGCGTCCTGCACCACCTCTTCGGCGCTGGCGACGTCGCGCACCAGCAGCACCGCGAGGCGCACGAGCGACTGGTAGTGCGCCCGGTACAGCGCGGTCAGTGCCGTGTCGGCGTCCCAGCTGACCGGCGCCGCCCTCATCGACCTGTCGGCCACAAGGGTCTCGGTGGTCACATCATTTTGACGTCCGTCATTTCCCGCGGGTTTACGTTCTTCGGAATCCTTGGAGGGCATGACCTAGCGGCTTCCTCGCCCGGCGAGAGGAAGGGTTGGGGGGAGTGTCGCACACTCACATTAACGCGGTGATCCACAGCGGCAGCAACGAAAGACAACGGCTACTCTTACGTTCGTGACCGATTGCCTGTTCTGCAAGATTGTGGCCAGGGAACTCCCCGCGGACATCGTTCTCGAGGCGGGGCGGGCGCTCGCGTTCCGTGACATCAACCCTCAGGCCCCGACGCACGTCCTCGTGGTCCCGAAGGCGCACTACGAGAACGCCGCGGCGCTGGCGGCCGCCGACGACGGGCTCGCCGACGACGTGCTGAAGACGTGCCACGCCGTGGCCGTCAAGGAGGGCATCGCGGAGAGCGGTTACCGGATCGTGTTCAACACCGGGCCGCAGGCAGGGCAGACTGTGTTCCACGTTCATGCCCATGTTCTCGGGGGCAGGGCGCTGAACTGGCCGCCGGGCTGAGCCGCTGGCTAGCATGACGATGAGAGGTTAGGGAGGCGAAGAGGCCGATACGGCCGCCCATGTCCGAGTCACCACAGCGATCCCGTACGACCAAGGCCAAGGTGGTCATCCCCGAGGGGCGGTCGATGGTCAGCCTCCTCGGTTCGGGCGACGAGCTGCTGCGGGTCATCGAAGACGCATTCCGCGCCGACATCCACGTCCGCGGCAATGAGATCACGATCACGGGCAGCCCGGAGGAGAGCGGTCTCGTCGTCCGGCTCTTCGAGGAGCTGGTCGAGCTGATCGACTCGGGGACCGAGCTCACCCCGGACTCGGTAGAGCGCAGCATCGCGATGCTGCGGGCGGCCACGGAACGGCCGGTCGACGTTCTCTCGCTCGACATCCTGTCCGCCCGTGGCCGGACCATCCGCCCGAAGACGCTCAATCAGAAGCGGTACGTCGACGCGATCGACAAGTACACGATCGTCTTCGCCATCGGCCCGGCGGGGACCGGGAAGACCTACCTTGCGATGGCCAAGGCCGTGAAGGCCCTGCAGAGCAAGCAGGTCACCCGGATCATCCTGACCCGTCCCGCGGTCGAGGCCGGTGAGCGGCTCGGGTTCCTGCCGGGCACGCTGTACGAGAAGATCGATCCCTACCTGCGGCCGCTGTACGACGCCTTGCACGACATGATCGACCCTGAGTCGATCCCGCGGCTCATCAACCAGGGCACGATCGAGGTCGCGCCCCTGGCGTACATGCGCGGCCGGACCCTGAACGACGCCTTCATCATCCTCGACGAGGCGCAGAACACCTCGCCCGAGCAGATGAAGATGTTCCTCACCCGGCTGGGCTTCAACTCGAAGATCGTCGTCACCGGCGACGTGACGCAGATCGATCTTCCACCCGGTCACGAGAGCGGGCTGAGGGTCGTCCAGGACATCCTGGACGGCATCGACGACATCTACTTCTGCAGGCTGACCAGTGCCGACGTGGTACGGCACCGGCTGGTGACGGACATCGTCAACGCGTACAACCGATACGACCAGGCGATGGCCTCCGGGCCGCGCGCCATGGTCAAACGGCCCAAGGGGAGACGATGACCGGGCGTCCGCGCCGGGGCCGTCGTGAGGAGACCTCGTGAGCATCGAGCTGGCCAACGAATCCGGGGTGGAGATCGACGAATCCGCCCTCGTCGACCTCGCCGAGCACGTCCTGCACCGGATGGGGATCAATCCGCTCGCCGAGCTGTCGATCCTCGTGGTCGACGAGGCGGCCATGGCCGAGCTGCACGAGCGGTGGATGGGCGAACCCGGGCCGACCGACGTGCTCGCCTTCCCCATGGACGAGCTGCGGCCGCACTCCACCCGGGACGAGGAGCACCCGCCGAACCCGGCGCTCCTCGGCGACGTCGTCCTCTGCCCGCAGGTGGCGGCGAAGCAGGCGGCCGAGGCCGGGCACGGGGCGCAGGAGGAGCTCGAGCTGCTGTGCACCCACGGAATCCTGCACCTGCTCGGGTATGACCATGCCGAGCCCGAGGAGCACGCGGAGATGTTCGGGCTCCAGGAGGAGCTGCTGAACTCATGGCGGGAGGTGCGCCGCAAGCCGTGATCAGCGGCTGGCTGCTGTCCGCCGTCGCCCTGATCATGGTGGCCGGCCTGCTCGCGAGCGCCGAGACGGCGCTCGCCAGGATCTCGCGCGTCCGGGCCGAGGAGTTCGTCAAGGCGCGGCGGCGCGGCGCCCGGCGGCTGCAGGCGATCGTCGCCGAACCGCCCCGCTACCTCAACCTGCTCATGCTCCTCAGGCTGAGCTGTGAGCTGGTCGCCACCGTCATCGCCACCCTGCTCTTCATCGACTGGCTCGGCGACCGGGGGCTCGCCTACGCGGCCGCGGCCGCCGTGATGATCCTGGTGAGCTACGTGATCGTCGGTGTCTGCCCGCGCACGCTCGGCCGCCAGCACGCCGAGCCGATCGCGCTCGCCAGCGCCCCGATCGTGTACGGGCTCACCCGCATCTTCGGCCCGCTGCCCACCCTGCTGATCCTGCTCGGCAACGCGCTCACCCCGGGCAAGGGGTTCCGGGAGGGGCCGTTCACCTCCGAGGCGGAGCTGCGCGACCTGGTCGACCTGGCGGAGAAGGGCCGGGTGATCGAGCCCGGCGAGCGGGAGATGATCCACTCGGTCTTCGAGCTGGGGGACACGCTGGTCCGCGAGGTCATGGTGCCGCGCACCGACATGGTGTTCATCGAGCGCGGCAAGACCCTGAGCCAGGCGCTGTCGCTCGCGCTGCGCAGCGGGTTCTCCCGCATCCCGGTGGTCGGCGAGAACGAGGACGACGTCATCGGGATCGCCTACCTCAAGGACATCGTCCGCGCCATCCAGGAGACCGGCGACTCGTCGGCGAAGGTCGAGAAGCACATGCGGCCGGCCACGTACGTGCCGGAGAGCAAGCCGATCGACGAGCTGCTCCGCGAGATGCAGGCGCGGCAGATCCACCTCGCCATCGTGATCGACGAGTACGGCGGGACCGCCGGCCTCGTCACCATCGAGGACATCCTCGAGGAGATCGTCGGGGAGATCGCCGACGAGTACGACCAGGAGGCGCCCCGGGTGGAGTGGCTCGAGGAGGGGGTGGCCCGGGTCACCGCGCGCCTCTCCGTGGACGAGCTCGCCGAGCTGTTCGACACGGAGATCGACATCGAGGGCGTGGACACGGTCGGCGGCCTCCTCGCGCACGCCCTCGGCCGGGTGCCGATCGCCGGCTCCGAGGCGGTGGTGGACGGGCTGCGCCTCACCGCGGAGACGCTCGCCGGCCGGCGGAACCGCATCGGCACGGTGGTGGTCCGCCGGGTCGAGCCGACGGGCGAGGACGGCGAGAAGGTCGCGACCGCGGCCGGCGACCGCGAGTAGCGCTCCGGCGCCCACCCCGATCGGTCCGCCTGAGGACGCGGCGCCGCCGGGCCGAGGCCGGTCGGATCGGGGACGGGCCGCGGCCGGGCGCGGAGGCACCGGGCCGGATGCGGGCGCGGAGGCACCGGGCCGGATGCGGGCGCGGCGAACCCTGCGGCATCGGTCACGGATCCGCATGCTCCCGTGGCGGAAGCGCAGGGAGATCGCGGGGATACGCAACGTGATTATCCGGGGCCGGTAACGGGAAGACAGATCCACGGTGGCATGGCCGCCGAACGAGCCCACGGACACCGGAGAAGGACATGCGGATCCTCCCGGCCACCGCCCTGATCGGGGTGCTCCTGATCGCCACGGCCTCCAGCGGCCTCGAGGCGCCGCCGCCCACGTACGCGTCCACCCAGCGACCGCCGCCGGCCGGGGTGCTGAGCTCTCTCCGCGCGCTGCCGGACGCCTTCTGGCCCCGGCTGCGCCCGGCCTGGCGGCCGCCGTTCCGGCCGAGCAGCCGGGACTGCCGGGCGCTCTTCGACGCGGCGGCGGGGAGGTTCCCCCGCGACGGCCGCCTCGACGTGGCCGCCGGCACCTTCGACGGCGTCCACGTGGGGCAGTTTGCGGCCGTGGGGCTCGCCGAGTACCCCGGAGGGCTGGCCCGCCACCGCTTCGGCGAGCTGCGCGCGGCCCTGGCGGGCTGCACCGGGGCCGATGGCGGCACCCCGGCGGCCGCCGACCTGCTCACCGCCGCGGAACCGCCGGTCGAGGTGCCCGCCGGGGCCGGGGAGGCGGCCGCCCGCGTGCTGACCGGCCGGGTCGGTGGTTACCCGTACGAGATGCACGTGGTGGTGGCCGGGACCGGGGGTACGGTGCTGGCGCTCGTGCACGGCGGGATCGCCCCGCCGGACATGTCCGGCACGGTGGAGCTGACCAGATCGCTCCTCCGGGAAGTCGGTAACCTTGAGCCGTGACCGAAACGCTCGACCCCGAGGATCAGAAGATCGTCACGCTGGCGCGGGCCGCCCGCGCGCGCAACGGGGCCCCCGAGGGCGCCGCCGTACGCGATGAGATCGGCCGCACGTACGCGGCGACCGGGGTGCGGTTGCCCTCGCTCACGCTGACCGCGGTGCAGGTCGCGGTCGCCATGGCGGTGTCGAGCGGAGCGAGCCGGCTGGAGGCGGCCGCGCTCGTCACCGAGGCCGACCGCCCGGCCGAGGAGGACCTCGCCGTGCTCGCGGACATGGGCGGTGCCCCGCTGTTCCTGGCGGGCCCGGACGGCAGCGTGAAAGGCCGGTGCGCCTGACGTGAGCCGAGAGGGTGCGCCTGACGTGAGCGAGAAGACCGAGTTCCGCGCCGGGTTCGCGTGCTTCGTCGGCAGGCCGAACGTCGGGAAGTCGACGCTGATGAACGCCTTGGTCGGCACCAAGGTGGCGATCACCTCGTCGAAGCCGCAGACGACCAGGCGCGCCATCCGGGGGATCGTGCACCGGCCCGATGCGCAGCTCATCATCGTCGACACCCCCGGCTTCCACCGCCCGCGCACCCTGCTCGGCGAGCGGCTGGACAGCCTCGTGCTGTCCACCCTCTCCGAGGTCGACGTGATCGGGTTCTGCATCCCGGCGAACGAGCCGATCGGCAAGGGCGACCGGTTCATCACCGAGAAGCTCAAGGCGGTCAAGGAGACCCCGGTCGTCGCGATCGTCACCAAGTGCGACGTGGCGTCGCGGGAGCAGATCGTCAAGCAGCTCGTCGCGGTCGAGCAGCTCGTCGACTTCGCCGAGGAGATCGTCCCGGTGTCGGCGGTGAGCGGTGAGCGGCTCGACGTGCTCACCGACCTGCTCGTCGCCCGGCTGCCCGTCTCCCCGCCGCTGTACCCCGAGGGCGAGCTGACCGACGAGCCGGAGCAGGTGCTGGTCGCCGAGCTGATCCGGGAGGCGGCGCTCGAGGGGGTGCGGGACGAGCTGCCGCACTCGATCGCGGTGGTGGTCGAGGAGATGAAGCCGCGGGAGGACCGCGACGATCTCCTCGAGATCTACGCCGACATCTACGTGGAACGGCCGTCGCAGAAGGCGATCGTGATCGGCCCGGGCGGGGCGCGGCTCAAGGAGGTCGGCATCCGCGCCCGGCGGCAGATCGAGGCGCTGCTCGGCACCCACGTCTACCTGAGCCTCCACGTGCGGGTCGCCCGGGAGTGGCAGCGCGACCCCAAGATGCTGCGCCGGCTCGGCTTCTACGACTGATCCGGCCGGCGCGCGAGGGTACGGCCGTGCGGGTCCCCGGGCGCGGGGGACGCCGGTCGCCGGGCGCGGAGGTCACGGGCGCCGGCGGGCGGGACCACCGGCCGCGCGGCCTTGACCCGCGGCGCGGCGAGCGGATGCGTCACTCCTCGAAGTCCTCGCTGACCGGGCGGGGCAGGGCGAGATCCGGATCCTCGCCGGCATCGCGGAGCGCGCGGCGTTGCCGCAGCAGATCCCAGCACCGGTCGAGCTCCGCCTCCAGGAACCGGATCCGCTCGTGCTCCTCCCGCCTGGTCAGCTCGCCGGCCGCGAGGCGCTCCCGGAGCAGGCGCTCCTCGGCCACCAGATCTTTTATCTGTCCGAGGATCTCGCTATCCTTCATGCATCGACCGTACTTCCCTTCCCGGTGCCGTACCGGGCCGGGTGGGGGAAGCCGGCGCACACCGCATCGCCGCCCATCTCGATATTCGGGCATCGGCGACATTCGGCTTTCGTCTTCTGCTAACGTGATTGACATGCTGCGCGGGCTCCTGCTTAGCCGCCGCGGCGAGGGTCGGTAGGAAGGTCGGCACCCTCGCCGCGGAGCGAGTCGTGCACGTCGGCCGATTCGGAGTCCATCACCGGCGACCTTCTCTGAGTCTCTGATCCGGGATTCTTCTTCTCCCGTGTTCTCGCATGGCGCCGGACGTTCGATGAGGAGCGTTATGTTCGCACCGCAGCAGCCCAGCCCGATGCCGTTCCACCGCTACACGCCGTTCAAGCCGGTACGGCTGACCGACCGCACCTGGCCGGACAAGGTCATCACCAAGGCCCCCCGGTGGTGCGCGGTCGACCTGCGGGACGGGAACCAGGCCCTGATCGACCCCATGGACTCGCACCGCAAGCTCAAGATGTTCGAGCTGCTGGTCCGGATCGGGTTCAAGGAGATCGAGGTCGGGTTCCCCGCCGCGTCGCAGACCGACTACGACTTCATCCGGAAGATCATCGAGGAGGACCGGATCCCGGACGATGTAACGATCCAGGTCCTCACCCAGGCCCGCCCGGAGCTGATCGAGCGGACCTTCGAGTCGCTGCGCGGCGCCAAGCAGGCGATCGTCCACCTGTACAACTCCACCTCCACGCTGCAGCGCCGGGTGGTGTTCGGGCTGGACAAGGACGGCATCACCGCCATCGCGGTCGAGGGCGCCAAGCTGTGCAAGAAGCTCGCCGAGGACATGGACGGCACGGAGATCTACTTCCAGTACTCGCCCGAGTCCTTCACCGGGACCGAGCTCGAGTACGCGGTGGAGGTCTGCAACGCCGTCAACGAGGTGTGGGAGCCCACGCCGGACCGGAAGGTGATCATCAACCTGCCGGCCACGGTCGAGATGGCCACCCCCAACATCTACGCCGACCAGATCGAGTGGATGCACCGTAACCTGGCGCACCGCGACTCGATCGTGCTGTCGATCCACCCGCACAACGACCGTGGCACGGCCGTGGCCGCCGCCGAGCTCGGGTACATGGCGGGCGCCGACCGGATCGAGGGCTGCCTCTTCGGCAACGGTGAGCGCACCGGCAACGTCTGCCTCGTCACCCTGGGCATGAACCTGTTCTCCCAGGGCATCGACCCCGAGCTGGACTTCTCCGACATGGACGAGATCCGCCGGGTCGTCGAGTACTGCAACCAGCTCCCGGTCCACCCGCGCCACCCGTGGGCGGGCGACCTGGTCTACACGGCCTTCTCCGGCTCGCACCAGGACGCGATCAAGAAGGGCCTGGAGGCCCTGGAGCGCGACGCGGCGGCCGCCGGGGTCCCGGTGGACAAGTACCGCTGGGAGGTTCCGTACCTGCCGATCGACCCGAAGGACATCGGCCGCACCTACGAGGCGATCATCCGGGTCAACAGCCAGTCCGGCAAGGGCGGCGTCGCCTACATCATGAAGACCGAGCACAAGCTCGACCTGCCGCGGCGGCTGCAGATCGAGTTCTCCAAGGTCATCCAGGCGCACACCGACACCCACGGCGGGGAGGTCACCCCCGAGCAGATGTGGGAGATCTTCGCGGACGAGTACCTCCCCAACCCCGCCAAGCCGTGGGGCCGGCTGGGCCTGCTCGCCCACCGCCACTCCTCGACGGTGGACGAGAAGGACGTGATCAGCGCCGACGTCCGGATCGACGGCCAGATCCGGGAGATCGAGGGCGTGGGCAACGGCCCGATCTCCGCCTTCTGCGACGCGCTCGCCAACGTCGGCTTCCACGTCCGCGTGCTCGACTACGTGGAGCACGCGATGAGCGCGGGCAGCGACGCCAAGGCGGCCTGCTACGTGGAGTGCGAGGTCGGCGGGCCGGACAACCGCAGGGTCCTGTGGGGTGTCGGCATCGACGCCAACACCACGACCGCCTCGCTCAAGGCGATCATCTCCGCGGTCAACCGCGCCGTGCGCGACTCCTGACCGCGGGCCTGACGGACGTGTGATCCGGCGGGGCCGGGGCATCCCGGTCCCGCCGGATCGTTTTCCCGGCCGGTACGGCTTCCGGCCGCGCGTCGCCGGCTCTGCCGGATGGGCGATGAGCGGTCTTATCCGGACCGGGATTCCGGGCCCGTGGCACCGCTGGACGCCGGCCCGCGACTCCGGCCGCCCCGGCGTCCGCGGCTCGGGCGTTCGGCCGGCGCCTCGTACGGCTCGCCGGGCGGGACGCGCCCATGCGCGCCCGGCTGCGCGGGGAGGCCGATCAGCCGGGCGAGGCAGGCCATGGTGTGCTCGAAGAACTCGTCCCGGCGCTCGATCACGTTGGTGAACTGGCCGAACAGCTCGAAGCTGACCATGCCGAACAGGTCCGTCCAGGCGATGCCGGCGCGGGCGACCACGTCGTCGGGCACGCCGGGCATGAACGACCGGACCCGGTCGAAGTCCGCCGACAGCGTCGCGGGTGGCTCCGGGAGGGTGGGCGGCGGGGAGAGCCGCCCCGCGGCGTGGGCGTCCGCGACGATCCGGCCGAAGACCCGCAGGCTCCGCGAGGCCGGCTCGATCGTGTCCCCGGGCGCGCGGTACCCCGGCACCGGTGAGCCGTACAGCAGCGCGTACTCGTGCGGATGCGCGAGCGCCCACTCCCGTACGGCACGGCAGACCCTGAGCCAGCGCCCCGTGAAGTCGTCACGCGGGAGGGCCGCCTCGGCCAGCTCCACGGCCTCACCGATCGCGTCGTAGCCGTCGATGATCAGCGCGGTGAGCAGGTCGTCGCGGCTGGGGAAGTACCGGTAGATCGCCGAGGACACCATGCCCAGCTCACGGGCGACCGCGCGCAGGGAGAGCCCTGCCGCGCCATGGGTGGCGAGATGGCGGCGGGCCACGTCGATGATCTCGCGGATCAGTTCCTGCCGGACCCGCTCGCGTGCGGTACGGCCTGCGTTCACGGGTCCAGGCTAGCAGAGCACTGAACGCAAACGAGAGCACTGCTCTTGACGACACGTGCTCCAATAAGAGAGCATTGCTCTCGTTTTAGAGCATTGCACGGAAGGATGAGGAGATGGGGGAGCACGTCATCGTCGGAGCGGGCCAGGTCGGCGGCCTGCTCGCCGAGCTGCTCGCGGACCGTGGGCACGAGGTCGTGGTCGTGACCCGCTCGGGCTCCGGGCCCGACCGGCCCGGCGTGCGGCGGGTCGCCGCCGACGCGGCGGACGCCGCGGCCATGCGCCGGATCGCGGTCAAGGCCGATGCCCTCTACAACTGCGCCAACCCCGCCTACCACCGGTGGGCGCAGGACTGGCCGCCGATCGCCGCCGCGCTGCTCGCCGCGGCCGAGGACTCCGGCGCGGTGCTGGTCACGCTGAGCAACCTGTACGGCTACGGCCCGGTGGACGGCCCGATCACCGAGGACCTGCCCCTGGCCGCCACCGGGACCAAGGGGCGGGTGCGCGCCCGCATGTGGGAGGAGGCCCGGGCCGCGCACCTCGCGGGCCGGGTGCGGGTGACCGAGGTGCGCGCCTCGGACTTCTTCGGCCCGCACGCCTCCGACCGGTCGTACCTGGGGGCACGGTTCGTCGGCCCGCTGCTCGCCGGCCGGCCCGCGACCATCGTGAACGACCCGGACGTCCCGCACAGCTGGACCTACCTGCCCGACGTGGCCCGGGCCCTCGCCGCGGTCGCCGCCGACGAGCGGGCGTGGGGCGGGGCGTGGCATGTGCCGTCCAACCCGCCGATCACCACCCGCGAGTTCGCCGAGCGGCTCTGCGTACTCGCCGGCGCCCCCGCGCCCCGCCTGAGGCGCATCCCCGGCTGGGCGGTCAAGGTGGCCGGCCTGTTCGTGCCGTTCCTGCGGGAGCTGGAGGAGATCCGCTACCAGTTCGACCGGCCGTTCGTGCTCGACGCGTCGGCCACCGAGGCGGCCCTGGGCCTCGCCCCCACCCCCCTCGACGACGCGTTGCGGGAGACCATCGCCTGGTGGCGGGGGCGCTGACCCGGGCCGCCCACGACACGGTGCGGGCCGGCAAGCGGGCCGGTCAGAGCTCCTGGAGCACGTGGTCGAGCTGCTCGATGGCCCAGGCCAGGTCGTCCTTGGAGACCACGAGGGGCGGGGCGAGGCGGATCGTGGAGCCGTGGGTGTCCTTCGCCAGCACGCCGCGGCGCATCAGGGCCTCGCAGATGCGCCGCCCGGTGCCGAGCTCCGGATCGATGTCGATCCCCGCCCACAGGCCGCGGCCGCGCACCGCCGTGATGGCCGGCCGGCCGTGGCGGGTCCGCGTCTCGGCCAGCTCGCGCAGCCGCTCGTGCAGGAAGGCCCCGAGCTCGCGGGCCCGCGCCTGGTACTCGCCGGTCTTCAGCAGCCCGATCACGGCGATCGCCACCGCGCAGGCGACCGGGTTGCCGCCGAAGGTCGAGCCGTGCTGGCCCGGCTTGAGCACGCCGAGCACCTCCGCGTCCGCGGCCACCGCGGAGACCGGGATCACCCCGCCGCCGAGCGCCTTGCCGAGCAGGTACAGGTCGGGCACGACGCCCTCGTGGTCGCAGGCGAAGGTCCGGCCGGTGCGGCCGAGGCCCGACTGGATCTCGTCCGCGATGAAGAGCACCCGGTTCGCCGAGCAGATCTCCCGGACCGCGGTGAGGTAGCCGTCCGGGGGCACGTACACCCCGGCCTCGCCCTGGATGGGCTCGAGCAGCACGGCCACCGTGTTCTCGTCGATCGCCTCCCGGATCGCGTCGGCCGAGCCGTACTTCACCACCCGGAACCCGGGGGTGAACGGGCCGAAGCCGCCGTACGCGTCGGGGTCGCTGGAGAACCCCACGATCGTGGTGGTGCGGCCGTGGAAGTTGTTCTCCATGACGATGATGTTCGCCTGGTCCTTGGCCACGCCCTTGACCTCGTAGCCCCACTTGCGGGCCACCTTGATCGCGGTCTCCACGGCCTCGGCGCCGGTGTTCATCGGCAGCACCATGTCCTTGCCGCAGAGCCCGGCGAGCGCGGTGACGAACTCGGCGAACCGGTCGTGGTGGAACGCGCGGCTGGTCAGGGTGAGCCGGTCGAGCTGATCGCGGGCCGCCGCGATGATCGCCGGGTGGCGGTGGCCGAAGTTCAGCGACGAGTAGCCGGCGAGGCAGTCGAGGTAGCGCTTCCCCTCCACATCGGTGACCCACGCGCCCTCTCCCGTGGCGAGGACCACGGGGAGCGGGTGGTAGTTGTGCGCGCTGTGGCGCTCGGTCAGGCGGATCAGCTCTTCGGTGATCATCTGATCTCCAGGGTGCAGCACTTCGGACCACCACCGGCCTTGCGCAGCTCGCTGAGGTCGACGGGGATCACCTCGAAGCCGCGGCGCTCGAGCTCCCGGATGAGCCCGGTCGCCTCGGCATTGATCACGACGTGCCTGCCGTCGCTCACCGCGTTGAGGCCGAGCACCTGCGCGTCCTCGGCCGAGGCGATGACGGCGTCGGGGAACATGTACTCCAGCACCCGCCGGCTGCCCTCGGAGAAGGCGCCCGGGTAGTAGGCGATGTTGCCGCCGTCCAGCGGGAAGAGCGCGGTGTCCAGGTGGTAGTAGTGCGGGTCCACCAGGCGCAGGGTCACCACCGGCCGGCCGAGGAACTCCTGGGCCTCCAGGTGGGCGGCGACGTCGGTGCGGAAGCCCGTCCCCGCCAGGATCACCCGGTCGAGCACGAGGAAGTCGCCCTCGCCCTCGTTGGTGGCGGTGGGCTCCATGACCTCATAGCCCCGCTCGGCGAACCAGCGCAGGTAGGCGCCGGCCTCGGCGGCGCGCTCCGGGTACCGGAACTTCGCGCCGTAGACCCGACCGTCCACCACCAGGGCGCCGTTCGCCGCGAACACCATGTCGGGCAGGCCCTCGATCGGCTCGATCAGGCTCACCTTGTGCCCGAGCCGCTCATAGGTCTCCCGCAACCGTTCCCATTGCTCGATCGCCTTGGCGGTGTCGGCGCCCTTCACCGGATCCATCCACGGGTTGATGGCATAGCTCACGGTGAAGTACTCCGGCCGGCACATCAGGTAATGACGTACCGTGGCGTGCCGCTCACAATGCGTGGTTTCAGCAGGGTGCGCGATCGTCATCGACAACTCCATAGGGGTACGCCGGACACTGGTCAGCGTAGGAACGCGGCGGAGCCCGGCCAATGCGTCTGTGTTGCGCCCTGCTTTCGATCGGTTGCGTATTTCAGTCGCTCACCGGCGATCTGTTAACCAGCCGGGAGAGCACGATCGAGCTCTTGGTGCGGAGCACGAACGGCTCGGCCGCGATGTGCTCGATCACCCGCTCGACATGGCCCACGTCGGGCGCGCGGATGTGGAGCAGCGCGTCGGCCTCGCCCGTGACCGTGCACGCGGAGACGACCTCCGGATGCCGGGCGACGGCCTTGCCGATCTCCGCCGGGGAGGTCTTGTCGCGGCAGTAGACCTCGACGTACGCCTCGGTCGTCCAGCCGAGGGCCGTGGGCTCGACCCGCGCGCTGAAGCCGGTGATGACCCCCGCGGCGACGAGCCGGTCGATCCGCCGCTTCACGGCCGGGGCGGACAGTCCTACCTGAGCGCCGATCTCGGCGTACGTCGCGCGGGCGTCCTCGATGAGGGCCCGGATGATGGCGCGGTCAAGGTCGTCCAGCTTCACGAGGACCTGTATACAGCCCACGGACCGGAATCCCGATATCGGCGGCGGCGGAACTCGGGGGTGCCACCGCGCCGCGGGCCGGCCGCCGCACCCCGATCCCGTGCCCGGGCGGATCGCCCGCCGGCCTCGCCGAGCCGGCGGGCGCCCCACCACCCCATACCGCCGGCGGTGAGGCCGGGCCGGGGCCGGCCCGGGGATCCTCCGGCCGCCTGGCGCGGCCCTCGTCGTGGATCCCGGCGGCTCGCCGCCCTCGTCCCGGAGCCTGGGCGCGGATGCCCGCGACCCCGCGCCGTGGCCGGCGTCGCGTTAGGCAGCAACCGATTCCAGAAGGAAAACGCCTGATCAGGGCCGGGAAAAGGTATTGAAAGTTCATACCGGCGGGCGGGCGCCGTACGCGACTGAGACGGTCACAATTGGTGACGTGGCGGACGTCAACTTCACCCTCGTCCAGCTGCGTTACTTCGTGACGGCGGCCGAGCTCGGCAGCATGACCGCGGCGAGCAAAGAGCTGATGGTGGCGCAGTCTGCCATTTCGGCCGCCATCGCGCAGGTGGAGAGGGAGCTCGGTGTTCAGCTGCTGATCCGCCACCACGCCCGAGGCCTGTCGCTCACCCGGTCGGGGGAGCGGTTCCTCGCCGAGGCGCGGGAGTTCCTCGCCCACGCGGCCGCGCTCGCCCAGTCGGCGCGCGGGCTCGCCGTCTCGCTCACCGGCGAGCTCACCATCGGGTGCTTCACCGCGATCGCCCCGTTCTACCTGTCGCGGCTGCTCGGCGAGTTCGCCTCCCGGTACCCCGAGGTGCGGGTCACGGTCGTCGAGGGCGGGGTCGCTGAGCTGGAGTCGGCCCTGCTCGACGGCAGGTGCGAGCTCGCTCTGGTCTACGGCACCGATCTCGCGCTCGACCTGGAGATCCGCCCGCTCACCCAGGTCCGGCCGTACGCGCTGCTGCCGCCCGGCCACCGGCTCGCGAGCGCCGAGACGGTCTCGGTCGCCGACCTCGCCTCCGAGCCGCTGATCATGCTGGATCTGCCGCGCAGCCGCGACTACTTCCGCGCGCTCTACACCACGGAGCCGCGGGTGCGGTTCCGTACCTCGAGCTATGAGACGGCGCGATCGCTCGTCGCCGGAGGGCACGGCTACTCGATCTTCACCGAGCTGCCGCTCACCGACGAGACCTACGACGGCGGCCGCGTGGTGACCGTGCCGATCAGTGACGAGGCTCCGCCGCTCAACGTGGTGCTCGCCTCCGTCCGCGGGGTGCGGCCCACGGCCCGCGCCGTCGCCTTCAGCGAGACCTGCCAGGAGTTCTTCGCCCGGCTCTCCCGGGAACGGAAGGCCTAGGCGCGGCGGTCAGCCGAGCCCGTCGAGCAGCCGCTCGAGGAACGCGCGCGATCGCGCGGGCGAGTGCGCCTCCACGGATAGGGCGTTCATCACCCGCAGGTACGGCTCGGTCTCGGCGGGCTTGTCGAGGTAGGCGGCGCTGTTGAGCTGCTCCATGTAGACCACGTCCGGCAGGTCCGGGGACTCGAACCGCAAGATCGTGAACGGGCCGGCCGCGGCCGAATGGCCGCCCCGGTCGAACGGGAGCACCTGGAGGGTGACGTTCGGCATGGTGGTGATCTCGATCAGGTGCTCGATCTGGCCCCGGAGCACCTTGGTGCCCCCGAACGGGCGGCGCAGCGCCGCCTCGTCCACCACGGCCCACAACCGCAGGGGGTCCGGCCCGGTCAGCCGCTCCTGCCGCCGCATCCGGACGGCGACCCGCTGCTCCACCTCGCGCTCGGTCGCGTCCTTGTGGCGGTGCTTGATCACCGCGCGTGCGTAGTCGGGGGTCTGGAGCAGCGCGGGGATGAACTGGACCTCGAAGGTGCGGACGACCGAGGCGGCGTCCTCCAGGCCGATATAGGACTCGAACCAGCTCGGCAGCACGTCGTGGTACTCGCGCCACCAGCCGGGGGCGTTCGCCTGCCGGGCCATGCCGAGCAGGGTCTCGCGATGGTGGGGGTCGGTCACGCCGTAGAGCGTGAGCAGGTCGGCGATGTCACGCTCCTTGAACCCGACGCGGCCGAGCTCCATCCGGCTGATCTTGGCGTTCGACGCCCGGATGGCCCGCGCCGCCTGGCCGGGGGTGGTGCCCGATGCCCGGCGTAACCGCCTGAGCTGCGCGCCGACGAGGATGCGCATGACCGTCGGCCCGCCGCGCGGGGCGGGCTTCGCGGTGGCTCTTTGCGGCCTGCTCATTTGATGAATCTCCATCTGCAACCTTACGGCGGGTTCGGTCGAACCGAAAAGGAGCTTCGCGCTCGGAGAGTGATCGTATCCGGGCGCGCGTCGGCCCAGTCCTGGAACGACCCCGAATGCGGCTCGAAATGACATTTGCAGGCGCACCGGTGCTTGCCCGCGCAACGTACGGGGCAAGATACAGGCGGCGAGGAAGGTACGGGTGACGACCTAGGGAACGGCGATGTACGCGGATCTGGCAGGACCTGGTGAGGCCACTGCGCCTCCATGGCTGACATCGGTCTTCGAGCAGAACGGGTCCGCCGATCCGTCCGGCCCGCCGGCCGCCACCTGTTCCCTCGCCGGACGGACGACGTCGCCCGCGGCGGCCCGTGAGTTCGCCGCCCGGATCCTCGCCGACTGGGGGTTGCCGCATCTCATTGCGGACGTGCAGCTGGTCGTCTCGGAGCTGGTGACCAACGCCCTCCGGCACGCCCTCGCGGCCGGCCCGGCCTCGGGCTCGCCCATCCTGCTCCGGCTGGTACGGCACCGCTCGTACGTGGGCTGCGGGGTGAGCGACGACGGCGATGGGGCGCCCGCCCTGGTCGCGGGGGGCGACGATCTGTCCGAGAGCGGCCGCGGCCTCCACCTGGTCGACGCGCTCAGCTCGGCCTGGGGGTGGCTCCCGGTCGAGGGAGGCAAGGTCGTGTGGGCGTTGTTCGACGCCGGGGGCGGGGCCGCCCCGGACGGCGCCGCCGGCGGCCCGGAGGCCACCGGCGGGCGATGATCGGAGGGCTTTCCGGTCCGCGCCGGGACGGGCGGCGGCCCGGCGTGAAGGACTGATCGCCGGGCCACCGGACGCGCGCCGGGACCGGCGCCCGGTCAGTGCTGCTCGGCCTCCCCGGTGAGCTGCTCGGCGGCCTCCTCCGGGGTCTGCTCGAGGTCCTGGTCGGCCTGGGCCTTGAGCGCGGCCGACTCCTTGTCGAGGCGGACCCAGCTCGTCACGCTCTCGGCCGCGAACAGCACGAGCAGGTAGACGGTGAGGATCGCGGCGACCGGGGTGAGGACGCCGAGCGCCGCGGCCGCACCGATGATCAGCAGGCGGACCTCCCAGCCGAGGCCGGCGAGGAAGATCCACTGTGGGGGCCAGATGCCCTGCCGGGTCCGGTAGACGGTGTCGTAGGTGTGGTACCCGATCACGTAGATCAGGGCGAAGAGCAGCCACTTCGGGGTGTCCGTGGCGAGGCCGAGCAGGATGATCGTCAGGAACTCGGCCGCGCGCAGCAGCGGCGGGGTGAGCCAGTCGAGCCGTCCCAGGTGGTGGTGCGGCGCGGTGGGCACCGCGAGGAGGACGAGCACCAGCACGGGGGTGAGCAGGATCGGCCCTTCGGTGAGCACCCCGCCCACGGCCATCGCCACGATGGCGGCGATCGCGAGGAGGGTCGCCGGAACGGGGGACACCCCGCGCCCGAACACGCCCTTCAGCACGGCGACGAGGGGGCCGTCGTCGCGGTAGGCGATCAGGCGCTCCGTCTGGATGCGGAGGCGCTCCTCGTGGGGGTCGGTGATCGTGGTGGCCTGCGGCTGCTGGATGATCATGCGAGAGACCTCAGGAAACGTCCGGTGATCGTGTAGACGGCCGCGACGCTGCCCCAGGTCACCAGGGTGAGGAAGGTGACGCGCGGGTCGAAGAAGGCCGCGGTGATCGCGATGGCGGCGAAGCGCTCGCCGATCGGGAACACGATCATCTTGCGGGCCCAGTGCACGGGCCGGAACTTCCCGGCCTTGGTCCAGAACTTCAGGAGCCTGCGCAGGCCGGTGGAGCGGCTCAGCCGGCGCTCCTCCAGCGCCTGGCGCAGCGGCCGGTCATCGGGCACCGTGAACGCCAGGGTGGGGAGCGGCAGGGGCGGCTTGCGGCGGTTGGCGGCGCCGAAGGCGAAGTCGAGCAGGTGCTTGACCGACTGCAGGGCGATCGCGATCAGCGCCAGGGTCCAGATCTCCTCGCCGTCGCCGAACTGCCCGGAGACCGTGGCGCCGACGGCCAGGCCGACGAAGACGATGTACTCCTTGAACCGGTCGAAGGTGGCGTCGAGCCACGCCCCCAGGACGCTGAACTTCCTGGCGTAGCGGGCGAGCTGCCCGTCGACGCAGTCGAAGACGAACGCGAAGTAGATGAGCACGGCGCCGGCGATCGCGCCCCAGCGGGTGCCGGTCGCGAACGACCCGGCGGCGAGCACGCCCAGGAAGATCGAGAACAGGGTGACGTGGTTGGGCGCGAGACCCCGGCGGGCCGCCCAGCGGGCGATGTACCGGGAGTAGGTGCTGACGAAGAACGTGGTGAAGAAGCCGTCGGCGCCCTTGACCGCGTTGTTGAGGCGGGCCCGGTCCTCGTCGTACCCGGACATCTCCACGAGCGCCTCGTCCGCCTCGGCCTGGGTGCGGATCCGCCGGTAGAACAGGTCACGGCGGCCGCGCACCCCGACCGACACGCCCTTGCGCACCAGGCCGAAGACGAGGAGCTCGACGACGTCGTCCTCCGGCCCGAACAGGTGGGCGATCTCCGCGAGCTCCCGGGCGGTCTCGGCGAGCAGGGCGGCGTGCCGCTGGTGGAGGTGGAGCGGGCCGAGCAGCACGGCGTTCGGGCGGGTGACGGCGTGGTGGGCGGTGCCGACCGAGATCACCCGGCCCCGGCTGGCGCGGGTGCGCTGGGGGAGCCCTTCGATCGACTTCATGCCGATCTCCGGCTCGGCCTCCTCGATCGGCGGCAGCTCCTCCACCTCGGGGGAGTCCTCGTCGCGCTGCTCCCGGGCGATCAGCGCGAGCGCCGCCCGCTTCGCCTTGCTGAGCTGGTAGATCAGCTCGTCGTGGATGAGCGAGTCCGCCGGGAGGATGAGGATGTTCTCCGTGCAGTCCTCGACCAGATCGGCCAGGGCCCGTAGATCGCCGGCGATGTCCGGGCTCTCGACGACCTTGCCGAGGTGGCCGCGGTAGGCCGGGGCGTGCTCGGGCCGGGCTATCGTCACCGGCGCGGGGTCCAGCGAGGTGACCTGCCCGACCAGTCGGCCGTACGCGGTCGGAGCTCCGGGGAGCGACGTCAACCGGATATCGGTCGGCAGGGCGGGTGGGCCGCCTGGTGGAGGAGAACCGAAGGGGTTGGGCGGCGAGCCCAGCAGGACCACGCGGGTCATGGCAACCTTTCACGCGATGGGGGAGTGGCCCGTGGGTCGTATCCCCTGATCTGTCGCCTGTCGCGGCCGCACAGACGGCGCCTCGCCACGCCGGGTCCCCGTCCGGGATGTCCGTGTAGAGGCGTGTCGCGCCTGGCCTTGTCCTCGCTTACGGCAAGATCCCGGGACACTCCCTGACTTGACCGATGCGGGGAAGTCCGCCGGAAAAGCTTAGTGACCTTTCGTAAGCGTGGTGAATCCCGTCAGAGCTGTATGTCCTGATATGCGTGCTTGATCGGGTCTGGTGACCAAGATCTTGGCCAGATCATTACTGAAGTCTCACCGTTCGTGCCCCATAATCCGCCGCGCACCGCGGCGGCCGGGCAGGCCGGGCCGGGCCGTACGATGGCCTGGTGAGCCTCTACCGGGATGAGGGCGTGGTGCTGCGCACCCAGAAGCTGGGGGAGGCCGACCGCATCATCACGATCCTCACCAAGCGCACCGGGAAGGTCCGGGGCGTGGCCAAGGGCATCCGCCGGACCACCTCGCGCTTCGGCGCGCGGCTCGAGCCGTTCACCCACGTCGACCTGCAGCTCCACGCCGGCAGGTCGCTCGACGTGATCACCCAGGCGGAGACCCTGCACCCGTACGGCCAGGCGATCGTGCGCGACTACGCGCGCTACACGGCCGGGATGGCCATGCTGGAGACCGCCGACCGGCTCGCCGCCGCGGAGAAGGAGCCCGCCCTGCGGCTGTTCCTGCTCCTGGTGGGCGGGCTGCGCACGCTCGCCGAGGGGGCGCACGAGCCGCGGCTGGTGCTCGACGCGTTCCTGCTGCGCTCGCTCGCCGTCGCCGGGTACGCGCCCGCGCTCACCGCGTGCGCCCGGTGCGGCGGCGAGGCCGTCCAGGCGTTCGCGATCGCGGCGGGCGGGGCCGTCTGCGGGGCGTGCCGCCCGCCGGGGGCCGCGGTGCCCGCGCCCGGGACGCTCGAGCTGATGAACGCCCTGCTGCGCGGCGACTGGGCGACCGCGGACGGCTCCGAGCCCCGCCAGCGGAGCGAGTGCAGCGGCTTCGTCGCCCGGTACCTGCAGTGGCATCTGGAGCACGGCATCCGCTCGCTCCGCCACGTCGAACGGGACTGGCCGCTCCGGCGGGCGGAGCCGGACGCCGCACCGGCCTACGGCGCGCACGGCTGAGCCCGCACGGCGCGCGGCCGAGCGCCCGGGTGGGCTCCCGGAGGGCCGGTGCGCCGGCGGAACGGCCCGCCGGACGCCTCCCGGGCCACCCCCGAGCCCGGGGCCCGGCCCGGCGGCGCGTCCGGGGGACCCGCCGGCAGGCAATACCCTTCAGACCATGGTCCGTCCACCCGCTCCGCATCCCTCGGGGGCGAGGCCGCCCGAGATCCCCCGGGAGCTGCTGCCCCGGCACGTCGCGATCATCATGGATGGCAATGGCCGCTGGGCCAAGGCCCGCGGGCTGCCCCGCACCGAGGGCCACAAGAGAGGGGAGTACTCCCTCTTCGATGTCATCCAGGGCGCCATCGAGCTCGGCATCCCGTACCTGTCGGCGTTCGCGTTCTCCACGGAGAACTGGAAGCGCTCCCCGGAGGAGGTCCGCTTCCTCATGGGCTTCAACCGGGACGTGATCCGCCGCCGCCGCGACGAGCTCCACGAGATGGGGGTACGGGTCCGGTGGGCCGGGCGGCGGACCCGGCTCTGGCGGAGCGTCATCAAGGAGCTCGAGGACGCGGAACGGCTCACCCGGAACAACACCACGCTGACCCTGCAGTTCTGCGTGAACTACGGTGGCCGGGCCGAGATCACCGACGCCGCCGCGCGGCTCGCCCGGGACGTCGCCGCCGGGCGGGTCAACCCGGACAAGATCACCGAGAAGGTCTTCGCCCGTTACCTGGACGAGCCGGACATCCCGGATGTGGACCTGTTCATCCGGTCGTCCGGTGAGCAGCGCGTTTCGAACTTCCTGCTCTGGCAGTCCGCCTACGCGGAGATGGTCTTCCTCGACCGGCTCTGGCCCGACTTCGACCGCCGGGACCTGTGGGAGGCCTGCCGGATCTTCGCCAAGCGCGAGCGCCGGTACGGCGGGGCCGAGCCGAACGAGGTCCGCCCCGCCTCAGGCTGACCGGCGCGCGCCGCCGGGGCGCCGCGTCACGAGGCGCAGCGGCGGCGGGCCCGGTAGGCGGCGACGTGCATCCGGTTCCCGCAGGTACGGCTGTCGCAGTAGACACGGGAGCGGTTCCGGGACTCGTCGACGAACACGTTGGAGCAGCCGGGCGCCCCGCAGGTGCGCAGCCGCTCCCACTCGTCCTGCACCAGCACCTGGGCGAGGGCGATGCCGCAGTCGGCCGCGATGTGCTCGGCGAGCGACGCGCCGGGCGCGAAGTAGTGCAGGTGCAGCGGCTGCCCGTCGTGCTCGGTGAGGCTGGGGGTGATCCGCGTGCGGGCGAGCAGCCCGTTGAGCAGCCGGACCGCGGTCGCCCGGTCCGGTGCGGTGAACACGCTGCGGAACACCTCCCGCAGCGCGCGGACCTCCTCGAGGTCCCGCTCGGTCACCGTGCCGATCCCGCTGATGAGACGGCGGCGGACGAAGTCCTGGAGATCCTCGACTCCGGCCAGCCGGTCCCGGTCGCCGCTCACGGTGTTGATCAGATCCACCACGGTGCCGAGCGCGTGCACCGTGTCATGGCTGAACGGCACGTCGAAACTCCCACTGTCGCGGCGAGGCGGCCAACTCCCGGAAGATCGCAGCCTACCGCCCGGCGGGCCGCCGCGGGGCCGTACCGGACCCGATCACTCCGCCGCGGCGGCCTTCTCCGTCTTCTCCGCCTTGCCCGCCTTCTCCGTCTTCGCCGCGCAGGCCGAGCAGGTGCCGAACACCTCGACGGTGTGGGTGACGTCGGTGAAGCCGTGCTCCAGGCCGATGTGCTCCGCCCAGCGCTCGACGCTGGGCTCCGTCACCTCGACCGTCAGGCCGCACTTGCGGCACACCAGGTGGTGGTGGTGGGTCTCGGTCTCACAGGCTCGGTAGACGGACTCACCGTCGTCGGTGCGCAGCACATCGACGCGTCCCGCGTCCTGAAGCGACTGCAGCGCTCGGTACACGGTCGTGAGTCCGATCTTCGAGCCGCACGCCCGCATCTCGGCGAACACGTCTTGAGCGCTCCGGAACCCGGCGCTCTGGCGCAGCACCTTGTGAACGGCCTCGCGGCTCTTGGTCATGAAGGCTCCCGTGTACGGCTTCGTTCTACCGAATTTACCCAGTCGGGGCGCGTTACGGACGTCATGGTCGCGTCGCTCACCGGGTGGCCTTCTCCCACCCGCCGCGGGCCGTCCCGCACCCGGGCCCGGGCCGGGCCGCCGGGCTCAGATCAGGCCGAAGCGGGTGGCGGCGAGCAGCACCAGGAAGGCGATGAGCGCGACGCGCAGCACCCGCCCGGTGACGCGGAGGCTCGGCCAGGACAGGTACGCGAGCCAGGTGACGAAGCCGAGCACGGGGAGCACGGCGATCCCGCCGCGCCAGTCGGCCACGACCAGGCCGGCGAGCAGGAGCCCGACCATGACGAGCGGCACGAGCCAGCGCGGGAGCTGGAACAGGAACACCAGCGGTGCGGCGCTCTTCCGCTCGATCGCCCGGCGCAGCCCGGTGGCGTCCGGGGTGTAGAAGTGCTCGCCGACCGGCAGCGGCCGGCGCGGCCGCGAAGCCCGCGCCCCGGACCTCCCCTCGGCCGGCCGCTGCGCCAGCGGGTGGCGCGGGAGCCCAGGGCGCCGCGTCGGTTTCTCGCTTCCCACGCCTCGAGCGTAGTACCCGGCGGCCGCGGACCGGCCGGTGCCGCGGGCGGGCACGCGCCGGGCCGGTCACCGTTCCCGCGCCGAGGGGGGTTCCCGGGCGGCGCGGGGGAGATGGCATGCTGGGCGCATGCTCGCCCTCATCCGGTGCACGGTCCCCGCCGCGCAGGCGGACGAGTTCCTCGCGCAGGCGCGCGAGGCCCTCGCGGTGCTCGCCGCCCAGCCCGGGTACCTGGGCGGGCGGATCGGCAGGTCGATCGACGAACCGAACCTGTGGGTCCTGGCGAGCGAGTGGGAGGGCGCGGGCTTCTACCGGCGCGCGCTGTCCGCGGCCCGGATGGCGATGTACCCGCTCATGGCGTTCATGATCAACGAGCCCGGGGTGTTCGAGGGGGTGTACGAGCTGCCGTCCGCCCGGGGGCCGGAGGCCGAGGGGGCCGTCCCCAAGCACTGAGCGAAACAGGGCGGATTCCCCTAAGCTTGACCACGGATCCACGGGGCAGGTACGTGGCCTGAGCGCACGCGGACCTGTCCACCGGCGGAGCGCCTCTCGGGGACGCCGGCGGGCGCCGCCGGATCGCCCACGGCCGGGGACCCGTTGGGCGTACCCTGTTACGAACGATCATCTGACTCCGAACCTGATCCCGATTCCGACACCCAGCCGGATGGAGTTCCACTGATGGCCCGTCGCACCGACGTTCTGGACACGATCGTCAGCCTCGCCAAGCGTCGCGGGTTCGTCTACCCGTCGAGCGAGATCTACGGTGGACTGCGCGCATCCTGGGACTACGGACCCCTGGGTGTCGAGCTGAAGAACAACATCAAGCGCGAGTGGTGGAAGGCCATGGTCCAGGGCCGCGAGGACGTCGTCGGCGTGGACTCGTGCGTCATCCTCGCCCGCGAGGTGTGGCAGGCCAGCGGCCACGTCGACACGTTCACCGACCCGCTGACCGAGTGCCTCTCCTGCCACAAGCGCTACCGCGCCGACCACCTCATCGAGGCGTACGCCGCAAAGCACGGCGCCGAGCCCGCCGGCGGCCTCAACGACGTGAGCTGCCCCAACTGCGGCAACAAGGGGGCGTTCACCCCGCCCCGGCAGTTCAGCGGCCTGCTGAAGACCTTCCTCGGCCCGGTGGAGGACGAGTCGGGCCTCGCCTACCTGCGCCCGGAGACCGCCCAGGGCATCTTCATCAACTTCCTCAACGTCCAGCAGTCGGCCCGCAAGAAGATCCCGTTCGGGATCGGCCAGATCGGCAAGTCGTTCCGTAACGAGATCACCCCCGGCAACTTCATCTTCCGGACGCGCGAGTTCGAGCAGATGGAGATGGAGTTCTTCGTCAAGCCGGGCACCGACGAGGAGTGGCACCAGTACTGGATCGACGAGCGGCTCCGCTGGTACATCGACCTGGGGATCAACAAGGACAACCTCCGGCTCTACGAGCACCCCAAGGAGAAGCTGTCCCACTACTCGAAGCGGACCGTTGACATCGAGTACCGCTTCAACTTCCCCGGCATGGAGTGGGGTGAGCTCGAGGGCATCGCGAACCGCACCGACTTCGACCTCAGCTCGCACAGCAAGGCCTCCGGCCAGGACCTGTCCTACTTCGACCAGGAGACCGGGCAGCGCTACATCCCGTACGTGATCGAGCCGGCGGCCGGGGTGGACCGGACCGCGCTCACCTTCCTCCTCGACGCGTACACGGTGGACGAGGCGCCCAACGCCAAGGGCGAGATGGAGCAGCGGACCGTGCTCCGCCTCGACCCGCGGCTCGCCCCGGTGAAGGTGGCCGTGCTCCCGCTCTCCCGCAACGCCGACCTGTCGCCGAAGGCCCGCGACCTGGCCGCGCAGCTGCGCCGCAGGTGGAACGTGGAGTTCGACGACGCCGGGGCGATCGGGCGCCGCTACCGCCGGCAGGACGAGATCGGCACCCCGTACGCGGTCACCATCGACTTCCAGACGCTGGAGGACAACGCGGTGACGGTCCGCGAGCGGGACAGCATGGCCCAGGAGCGGATCTCCATCGACCAGGTGGAGGCCTACCTCCGCGAGCGGCTGGACCGCTGAGCCGCTCGAGCGCCGAGCGCGCGACGCGGGCTCCCGCGGGCCGAGCGGCCGGATCCTTGACGGCTCACGGCCCGCTGCGGGCCCGCGGCTGCATCCCTGAGACGTGAGCGGCCGGTCCGCCGAGGGCTGGCCGCGCCGTCCGGCCGCCGTTCGCCGCCCCCGGTGGGCGTCACCGGAGAGCTCCGCGGCAACGGCGTCCCGCGGCCCGGCGGCCCGCTCACTCGCGGCAGCGCAGCCCGTTCTGCGGCACCTTCCCCTCGAGCAGGTAGGCGTTCACGGCCGAGTCGATGCACCGGCTCCGGCCGTACGCCCCGTGGCCCTCGCCCTCCAGGGTGAGGAGCACCCCGGTGCGGAGCAGCCGGGCGAGCCGCGGCGCCCACTGGTACGGCGTGGCCGGGTCGTTGGTGACCCCGATCACGAGGATCGGCGGGGACCCGGTCGCGTCGATGCGCCGGGCCTCGTCGTTACCGGGGACCGGCCAGACGCTGCACGCGCCGGCGCTCACCGCGGTCTCGGCGAAGATCGGCGTCTTCGCGCGCAGCTCGCGGGCGAGGGCCTCGGCCTGGGCCACGCTCGGCCGGTCGGTGGTGTCCGCGCAGAGCACGGCCGGCAGCGCGAAGTGCAGGGAGGCGTAGGTTCCGTCCGGCCGGCGGGAGGCGTAGTCGTCGGCGAGGGTGAGCAGGCCGCTCATGTCGCCCTTGTCCGCGTCGCGGAGCGCCTCGGTGAGCAGCGGCCAGCTCTGGTCGCTGTAGAGGGCGTGGGCGATCGCGATCCGCGCGATGTCCTCGGTGACGAGCCGGTCGCCCACCTTCACCGGTGCGCGCTTGAGCCGGTCGAGCAGGGTGCGCACGGTCTTGTCCGCCTGCTCGGCGTCCGCGCCGAGCGGGCAGCCCTCCGCGGACTTCACGCAGCCGGCGAGGTACTGCTCGTACGCCTTCTGGAAGCCGAGCGCCTGGGTCCGCGCCATCTCGAGCAGCCCGACCGTGGGGTCCACGGCCGAGTCGAGCACCATCCGGCCCACCTTGTCCGGGTAGAGGGTCGCGTAGACCGCGCCGAGGTGGGTGCCGTAGGAGAAGCCGAAGTAGTTGAGGCGGGGCTCGCCGAGGGCCTGGCGCAGCCGCTCCATGTCGCGCGCCACGTTCACCGTGCCGACGTACGGGAGGATGCGGCCGGCGTTGCGCTCGCAGCCCTGCGCGAACTCGGTGATGAGCCGGGTCTCCTCGGCGATGTCGTCGCTCGGCTCGTGCGCGAGGTACCAGTCCATCCGGGGGCCGTCGAGGCAACGGATCCCGCTGCTGCGGTCCACGCCGCGGGGGTCGAAGCTGACCAGGTCGTAGCGTCGGTTGAGGGCGCGGAACGCGAACGCGGCGTTCATCAGCGTGGTGACCCCTGAGCCGCCCGGGCCGCCGAAGTTGAACACGAGCGAGCCGAGCCGTTCGCCCGGTCCGGTCGCCGGAACCCGGACCAGCGCGATCCCGATCTTCTCCCCGTCCGGCCTGGCGTAGTCGAGCGGCACCTGCAGGGTGGCGCATTCGAAGCGCGGGCTGGGAGTGGAGGAGACGCCCTCGCACGGGCCCCAGGTCAGCCCCTGCCCGGCTCGGGAGGCGGGGGAGAGCTCATGGGCCCCGCAGGCCATGGCGGCCGGGCCGAGCACCCCGGCTCCCAGGATCAACGCCAGTACGGCTCGCCAGGTCTTTCGTGGCACGTCACCCTCCGCGTTCGGATGAATTCGGAGGGTTATCACTCTATATATCGCACGGCGCGCGGTAAGCGGGTTAGGCGCGGCGTCCGCGATCGGATCTCAGTGGCGACTGGTCTATGCCAATTGTCTAGTCCAATTCACCGTCGCTTCGTGAAGAATGGTGATCGTTCAAAACGTGAGATGATCTATGAGAAATTCTGCTGATCTTTCCGTTTCGGGACTGTGGATTAGACCTATACAGGACCTTCTACCTGGACTTATGTCATTTGCCGGGGTAAGTGAGGTTTGGGGGTGCTTTTCACAGGTAGAGTCAAAGATGCGCGAGTGACTGCGCGTTGTAGGAAGTCGCAAGAGGAGTGCACGTGCCCAAGTTCGTTTACGACTTCTCCGAGGGCAACAAAGATCTGAAGGACTTGCTCGGCGGCAAGGGTGCCAACCTGGCGGAGATGACCAATCTCGGGCTTCCCGTGCCTCCCGGCTTCACCATCACCACCGAGGCGTGCCGCCATTACCTTGCGCAGGGGACGGTCCCCGAAGGGCTTGACGAAGAGGTGTCCCAGCACCTGGCGAAGCTCGAGGCCAGGATGGGGAAGCGCCTGGGCGACCCGGACGACCCCCTGCTCGTCAGCGTGCGCTCCGGGGCGAAGTACTCGATGCCGGGCATGATGGAGACCGTTCTCAACATCGGCCTCAACGACCGGTCGGTCCTCGGGCTGGCCAAGCAGTCCGGCAACGAGCGGTTCGCCTGGGACTCCTACCGCAGGCTCATCCAGATGTTCGGCAAGACCGTCCTCGGCATCGAGGGCGAGCTGTTCGAGGCGGAGCTCGAGCGGCTCAAGAACGGCAGGCAGGACACCGACCTCAGCGCCGAGGAGCTGCGCGGTCTCGTCGACACGTACAAGGGCATCGTGCGCGAGCACACCGGCCGCGAGTTCCCCTCGGACCCGCGCGAGCAGCTCGACCTCGCGATCAAGGCGGTCTTCGACTCGTGGAACACCCCGCGCGCCAAGCTCTACCGGCGGCAGGAGCGCATCCCCGACGACCTCGGCACGGCGGTCAACGTCGTGACCATGGTCTTCGGCAACCTCGGGGAGGACTCCGGCACCGGCGTCGCGTTCACCCGGGACCCCGGCACCGGCCGCAAGGGCGTGTACGGCGACTACCTGCCGAACGCCCAGGGCGAGGATGTGGTGGCCGGCATCCGCAACACCATCCCCCTGCAGGAGCTCGAGCGGCTCGACCCCAAGTCCTACCGCGAGCTCCTCGACATCATGGCCCGCCTGGAGAGCCACTACCGCGACCTGTGCGACATCGAGTTCACCATCGAGCGCGGCAAGCTCTGGATGCTCCAGACCCGGGTCGGCAAGCGGACCGCGGCGGCCGCGTTCCGGATCGCCACGCAGCTCGTCGACGAGGGCCTCATCGACATGGACGAGGCCGTCAAGCGCGTCTCCGGCGCGCAGCTCGCCCAGCTCATGTTCCCGCGGTTCGCCGAGGACGCCGCGCACCGGCCGATCACCAAGGGCATGAACGCCTCGCCCGGCGCCGCCGTGGGCAAGGCCGTGTTCAGCTCGGAGCGGGCCGTCGAGCTCGCCGAGAAGGGCGAGGCGGTCATCCTCGTCCGGCGGGAGACCAACCCGGACGACCTCGGCGGCATGATCGCGGCCCGCGGCATCCTCACCTCCCGGGGCGGTAAGACCTCGCACGCCGCCGTGGTCGCCCGCGGCATGGGCAAGACCTGCGTCTGCGGCGCGGAGGAGCTCGACGTCGACGTCGTCAACCGGCGGTTCACCGCGCCCGGCGGGGTCGTCGTCAACGAGGGCGACGTGATCTCCATCGACGGCACCACCGGCGCCGTCTACCTCGGCGAGGTGCCCGTGGTCCCCTCCCCGGTGGTCGAGTACTTCGAGGGGAAGCCCGTCGACGACGAGCTGGTCGCCGCGGTCGACCGCATCATGCGCCATGCCGACTCGGTCCGCCGCCTCAAGGTGCGGGCCAACGCCGACACCCCGGAGGACGCCGCCCGCGCCCGCCGGTTCGGCGCCGAGGGCATCGGGCTGTGCCGTACCGAGCACATGTTCCTCGGTGAGCGGCGCAAGCTCGTCGAGGACCTGATCCTCGCCGCCACGCCGGAGGAGCGGCAGGCCGCGCTCGACGCGCTGGAGCCGCTGCAGACCAAGGACTTCGTCGGCATCTTCACCGCGATGGACGGCCTGCCGGTCACCATCCGGCTGATCGACCCGCCGCTGCACGAGTTCCTCCCCGACCTCACCGAGCTGGCGGTCAAGGTGGCCACCGCGGGCGAGGCCGCGAGCGAGCGGGACCGCAAGCTGCTCGAGGCGGTCAAGCGGCTGCACGAGCAGAACCCGATGCTCGGCCTGCGCGGCGTACGGCTCGGCCTCGTCATCCCGGGCCTGTTCGCCATGCAGGTGCGGGCGATCGCCACCGCGGCGAAGCAGGTGCCGAACGCCAAGGCGGAGATCATGATCCCGCTGGTGAGCACGGTGCAGGAGCTCGAGATCGTCCGGGAGGAGGCGCAGCGCATCCTCGCCGAGGCCGGCGTGGACGCCATGATCGGCACGATGATCGAGGTCCCGCGGGCCGCGCTCACCGCCGGCCAGATCGCCGAGGCCGCCGAGTTCTTCTCCTTCGGCACCAACGACCTCACCCAGATGACCTGGGGCTTCTCCCGGGACGACTGCGAGAGCTCCTTCTTCGGCAAGTACTTCGACCTCGGGGTCTTCGGGGTCTCGCCGTTCGAGTCGATCGACCGCTCCGGCGTCGGCCGGCTCATGCGGATCGCCACCGAGGAGGGCCGCCGGACCAGGCCCGATCTCAAGCTCGGCATCTGCGGCGAGCACGGCGGTGACCCGGCCTCGGTGCACTTCTGCCACGAGCTGGGGCTCGACTACGTCTCCTGCTCGCCGTTCCGCATCCCGATCGCCCGGCTCGAGGCGGGCCGGGCGGCGGTGAGCGCCGAGGGCTCCGACAGCCGCTGACCGTCGCACATCCGGCGGCGGGCCCGGTGGCCCGCCGCCGGTGCGGTGCCGGATTCGCCAGTCGTGAGCACCGGAGATAGGGGGTACGCTCCTTTCCCCACTTGCGTGGGGCGCAGGTGGAAGGAGGAGGCATGGCCCGCTATACCGAGCACGATCTGGCGCGCTGGGCGCCGGAACCGCCGGCCGACCCGCAGCGGAGCGCCTTCGAGCGGGACCGGGCCCGGGTCCTGCACAGTGCCGCCCTGCGCGGACTCGCCACGAAGACCCAGGTCATCACCCCCGCCGACCACGCCGTCCTGAGCAACGCGCGCACCAGGCTGACCCACTCGCTGGAGTGCGCGCAGATCGGCCGGGAGATGGGCAAGGCGCTCGGCCGGGACCCGGACCTCGTGGAGACCGCCTGCCTCGCGCACGACCTCGGCCACCCGCCGTTCGGGCACAACGGCGAGGCCGCGCTGGACGCGTTCGCCGCGCCCTGCGGCGGGTTCAACGCCAACGCCCAGAACCTGCGCGTGCTCACCCGCCTGGAGGCGAAGGTCCTCACCGAGGACGGCCGCAGCGCCGGTCTCAACCTGACCCGGGCGACGCTGGACGCGGTCTGCAAGTACCCGTGGGCCGCGCCCACCACCCCCGACCCGGACGTCCCGCGGGCCGCCCCCGGCGAGCCGTACTGCGCGTACGCCGAGGACCTCGGCGTGTTCCGCTGGATCAGGGAGGGCGCGCCCGACCGGGTGCCCTCGTTCGAGGCGCAGATCATGGACTGGGCGGACGACATCGCCTACTCGGTCCACGACCTGGAGGACGCCCTCACCGCGGGCCTGGTCACCCCGGCCGCGCTCCGCGACCCCGAGGAACGGCTCGCCATCTGCCGGCTCACCCAGCGGTGGCACGCCCCCGACGCCGACCTCCACGAGCTCGCCGAGATCTTCGCCCGGCTGATCGCCGAGCCGATCTGGCCGGAGCGGATCGACGAGGGCCTCGCCGGCCGCGCCGCGATCAAGCGGCTCACCAGCACGCTCATCGGCCGCTTCTGCCGGGCCGCCCAGGAGGCCACCCGCGAGGCGTACGGCTGCCGCCCGCACCCGGCGGGGGAGGAGCCCGCGGGCCGCTACGCCGCGGCGCTCGTGGTGCCCCGGGCCACCCGGCTGGAGTGCTCCCTGCTCAAGGGCGTGACCGGCTACTACGTGATGTCGCGCACCGACCACCGGGCGCGGCAGGCGCGGCAGCGCGAGCTGCTCACCGAGCTGGGGGACATGATCCTGCGCGGCGCCCCGGAGACGCTCGACCCGGCCCTCCGCCCGGCGTTCGAGCACGCCGCCGACGACGCGGCCCGGCTCCGCGTGGTCGTCGACCAGCTCGCCTCGCTCACCGACGCCACGGCCATGGCCTGGCACCGCCGGCTCTCCGCCGCCCACGGGGCCCGGCGCGCGGTGTGCTGAAGCCGTGCCTAGTTGACGTCGTCGATGACCACGGGCTCGGGGCTCTTCTTCGCCGCCTTCTTCGTCGGCGTCGGGCGCGGGGTCGGCTGCGGCCGGGACGATCCACCGCCGCCGCCGGTCTGGGCCGAGCCGCACAGCTTGGTGCACGGCGGGAGGTTCCCCAGGCGCTTGCGCAGCGCGAGCATCTCCTCGCGCGGCGAGTACGTGCGGTTGCCCTTCTCCCAGGCCTCGAGGTAGGGCCAGGGCTTGACCATGCCCCGGCGGATCCACCAGTACTCGGGCGGGGCCGGCCAGCTGATCGCGAAGTAGAGGTTGCTCGCCGTGTTCCGCGCGTTCCCCGAGTTGCCGACCGTGCCGAGCCGGTCGCCCGCCTTCACCTTCAGGCCGGGGCGGACCTTGGGGTCCACCGTGTCGAGATGCCCGCCGAGGTAGAGCACGCCGTCGACGCCGAGGATGGTGACGAAGCGCCCCTCCCGGTCGGGACCGCGGTCGGTCGCCGGGGACCACCGGTCCGTCGTGTTCACCTCGCGGACCTCACCGTCCACGGGGGAGACGAAGGCGCAGCCCTTCTTCGCCCAGATCGTGGTCTTGGGCAGCACGAGGAGCTTGCGCCGGTAGGAGACCTTGCAGCCCTGGACGGGGAAGACGTAGGTGTACGGCGATACCTTGGGCGGCGGGATCAGCACCGGAGGGTCGCCGGGCGGCGGGGAGATCTCCTCCGCCCCGGTGGGGGTGCTGGTCGCGGCCACGGGCGTGGTCGAGGCGCTCATGCCGGTGACGCCGGCCGCGGGCGCGCCGCAGGCGGCCGCCAGGCACGCGGCACCGGTGAGCACCGCAAGTCTCCCCGATCGCATGACCTCCACCTGGTCGAGAGTACCGAACCTTTTTTACCGAACCTTCACATTCGTCACTACCGGCTCGTGAAGATCTCTCAGGAATCTCCGGCCCAGGAATGCCCGTCCCCGGAAGGCCCGCCCGCGCGGCAGGCCGCCGTCCCGCGTCGTCGCCGGCCGCGCGCCGCCGGGGATCCGCCCGGGATGCGCCCGCACGGCGGCGTGGCCCGCCCCGGACGAGCCGCTGGGGCGGCGGGGCGGCCGTCCGGCGGGCCGCGGGGGACGCACCCGCCCGGCCAGGTCCTAGACTCGCAGCGTGGCAGGGCGGATCAGTGATGAGGACATCGCGCTCGTCCGGGAGCGGTCACCGATCGCCGAGGTGATCGGCGAGCACATCCAGCTCCGCAACGCCGGCGGCGGGAACCTGAAGGGGCTGTGCCCCTTCCACGAGGAGAAGACCCCGTCGTTCAACGTCACGCCCTCCCGGGGGTACTACTACTGCTTCGGCTGCGGCGAGGGCGGGGACGTCATCACGTTCATCCGCAAGATCGAGAACCTCAGCTTCACCGAGGCGGTCGAGCGGCTCGCGCAGCGGGCCGGGATCCGGCTCCGCTACGTGCAGGGCGGGTACGTGCCCGGCCGCGAGCAGGGGGAGCGGACCCGGCTGCTCGCCGCGCACCGGGCCGCCGCCGAGTTCTACGCCGAGCAGCTCACCACCCCGGAGGCGGCGCCCGGCCGGCGCTTCCTCGCCGGGCGCGGGTTCGACCGGGCGGACGCGGAGCGCTTCGGGGTCGGCTACGCCCCCGCCGCGTGGGACGCGCTCTCCCGGCACCTGATCGCCCGCGGGTTCACCGTGCAAGAGCTGATCAAGGGCGGGCTCGCCAAGGAGGGCCGCCGGGGCCCGGTCGACCGGTTCCGCGGCCGCCTCATCTGGCCGATCCGCGACATCGTCGGCGACGTCATCGGCTTCGGCGCGCGCAAGCTCCACGACTCCGACGACGGCCCCAAGTACCTGAACACGCCGGAGACCCCGCTCTACCGCAAGAGCCAGGTGCTGTACGGCATCGACCTCGCCAAGCGGGAGATCGCCAAGCGGGGGCAGGTGGTGATCGTCGAGGGGTACACCGACGTGATGGCCTGCCACCTCGCGGGGGTGCCGACCGCGGTGGCCACCTGCGGCACCGCCTTCGGCGAGGAGCACATCAAGATCCTGCGGCGGCTCCTGTTCGACCAGGCCGAGTTCCGCGGCGAGGTGATCTTCACCTTCGACGGGGACGAGGCCGGGCAGCGGGCGGCGCTCCGCGCGTTCCAGGAGGAGCAGCGGTTCGTCACCCAGACCTTCGTCGCGGTGCAGCCCGACGGCCTGGACCCGTGCGAGCTCCGGCTCGAGCGCGGCGACGCGGCCGTGCGCGACCTCATCGCCAGCCGGGTGCCGCTGTTCGCCTTCGCCATCCGCAGCGTGCTCTCCCGGTACGACCTCGACACCAACGAGGGCCGGCTCGCCGCCCTCGACGCCGCCGCGCCGATCGTCGCGTCGATCAAGGACCCCGGGCTGCGCAAGGCGTACGCGGTCGACCTGGACCGGTGGCTCGGCTTCATGGACGAGGGGTTCGTGCTCCGCCGGGTCCAGCAGGCCGCGGCCCGTCAGAGGGCGGCCCGGCGGCGCGGCCCAGGGCACGCCCAGCCGCCGGCCGAGCCGGCCGCCCGGCCCTCCGGCGCGCCGCCCGGGGGAGCCCGGCGGCAGCAGGCCCGGCCCAACCCCGCCGACCCGGCCGTCCGGCTCGAGGCCGAGGCGCTCAAACTCGCCATCCAGCGGCCCGCGCTCCTCGGCCCCGAGTTCGACGCGCTGGGCGCCGAGGTGTTCACCGTCCCCGAGCACGCCGCGCTCTACGAGGTGATCACGGCGGCCGGCGGGACCGCGGCCGCCGGGCCGGGCGGCCAGGAGTGGGTCGACCGGCTGCTCCAGGGCGCGGCCGCGGCCGGCTCCGCGGAATCCGATCTCACCGGGCTCGTCACCCGGCTCGCGGTGGAGGCGCCGTTCGCCGACGCCGAAGACGAAGAGCGGTACGGCACCGCCGTGCTCGCGGGCCTTCAGGAAATCGCGGTGGGCCGCGCGATCGCGCGGGTGAAGTCGCGCTTGCAGCGGCTCAATCCGGTCGAGGAACAGCAGGAGTACAACCGGCTGTTCGGCGAGCTCATCGCGCTCGAGCAGCAGCGCAGGGTGCTCCGCGAGCGCGCCACAGGCGCCTCTTGATCAGGCACCTGATGACTCATCCTTCCCACTTACCGTCAGGTTAAACACGATTTTCGATCTCAATTCGAGGAGCTTTCTCTCTTACCTACAGTGACAAAAATAGGTCTGCCATTTTCTTGTGCTTATACCGCAGACTGTGTTTCGTGGGTGCATCGGTGCTGCCAAGCAGGACGCCATCGGTAGACCGGGTGGCGTACCACGCCGCGAAGGAGAGGACCCGCGGCGGTGTCGCGATCGATGACGTGGCCGTCGCGGCCGACCGAACCGAGCCGTCCGACGACGCGCTGGACCGCGTCGTCCAGATGCTCGCAGACGAGGACCTCGAGGTCCTCGCCGCCGAGGACGAGGACCCCATCAGGTTCGATGAGGAGGACTTCGACTCAGGGGCGCCGACCAACGACCTCGTCCGGATCTACCTCCGTGAGATCGGCAAGGTCCCGCTGCTCACGGCCGAGGAGGAGGTCGAGCTCGCCAAGGCCATCGAGGCGGGACTGTTCGCAGAGGACAAGCTATGTGAGAAGAAGGCCGCCGGGATCGAGTGCCCCGAGCTGGAGGACCTGGTCTGGGAGGGCATCCGGGCCAAGCAGCGGCTCATCGAGGCGAACCTGCGGCTCGTCGTCTCCATCGCCAAGCGGTACGTGGGCCGGGGCATGCTCTTCCTCGACCTCATCCAGGAGGGGAACCTCGGCCTGATCCGCGCGGTCGAGAAGTTCGACTACACCAAGGGCTACAAGTTCTCGACCTATGCCACGTGGTGGATCCGGCAGGCGATCACCCGGGCGATCGCCGACCAGGCCCGCACCATCCGGATCCCGGTGCACATGGTCGAGACGATCAACAAGCTCGTCCGGGTGCAGCGCCAGCTCCACCAGGACCTCGGCCGGGAGCCGACCCCCGAGGAGATCGCCAAGGAGATGGACCTGCCCGTCGAGCGGGTGGTGGAGATCCAGCGCATCGCGCAGGAGCCCGTCTCCCTCCAGTCGCCGATCGGCGAGGAGGACTCCGACCTCGGCGACTTCATCGAGGACGCCGACGCCGTGGTGCCCCTGGAGGCAGCCGCGTTCATCCTGCTCCAGGACCACCTCGACGACATCCTCTCCACGCTCTCCGAGCGGGAGCAGCGGATCATCCAGCTCCGGTTCGGCCTCGCCGACGGCCACCCGCGGACGCTTGAGGAGGTCGGCCGGGAGTTCGGCGTCACCCGGGAGCGGATCCGGCAGATCGAGTCGAAGACGCTGGCGAAGCTCCGCCATCCGACGCGGGCCCAGGTGCTCCGGGACTACCTGGACTAGGCGGCGCGCGGGGGCTCACGGGAGGGCCCGCCCGGGCCCCCGCCGGCATGCCCGCGGCGCGGCGCCGGGTAGCCTGCGGGTATCGACGGTCGCGTGATGGCGGTGGTCCATGGCTCGTTCCGTGCTCTCCCTACTCGGCGGCCGCATCGGGTTCCGCCGGCTGCCCGGTGAGGTGCGCGCCGCGCTCGCGCTCGAGCGGGGCGAACGCGTGCTCACGCACGCCCGGACCTCGGACGGCGGTCACTGCGTCGCCACCACCCAGGCGCTCCACCTGCCGGGCGGCGTCCGGCTGCCGTGGCATCTGGTCGACCGGGCCACCTGGACCGAGGAGGCCCTCACGGTCACCATGACGGACGGCCGGGTGCACCGGGTGCCGGTCGCCGAACCCGGGCTCCTGCCCGAGACGATCCGCGAGCGGGTGACCGCCACGATCGTGGTGAGCCAGTACGTCTCGCTCGGCGACCGGGGCGGGGTCCGCCTGATCGCCCGCCGGGTCCCCGGCTACGACCTGCCGCGCTGGGAGTTCCTCTTCGACCCCGGGCTCGACCCCGCCGATCCGGGCCTGCGCGCCCTCGCCGAGCAGGCGCTGGAGGACGTACGGCGCAGCCTCGGCGTGTGAGGCGGCCGCGGCCCGGCCGCCATGGCGGCCGCGTCGCCGTGATGCGGCCTAGCCGTCCTTGCTCGGCCGGGCGGTCGTGCGGCGGTCCGAACGCGGTGGCCGGCCCGGCCTGGCCTTCGTGGTCCCGCTAACGGCTGTGAAGTCGCCCGTCGTGATGCGGCCCGCCGTCATGCGGCGTCATCGTGATGGGGCCCGGCCGTCGCCGGGCCTTCCGCCGCCCGGATGCGCTCCGGCCGGCTCTCATGGCCCGTCCGGCCCTTGTGACGCGGCACGGCCATATGCGGCGGGGGACCGGCGCGAGCGCCCCACGGCACCGGTGGGCCGGCCGGCAGGGCCTCCCGGTCAGGTGGCCGGGCCGCCCTCCTCGGCCGCGACGCCCGCGCCGCTCACCTGCCCGGCCGGCATCGGCTCCTCCTCCGTGCGGAGGAACGGCACCGACCCGCCGAACCGGTCCCGGGCGAAGTCCTTGGCCTTGCCGGCCGCCTTCGACGCCTGGGCGCCCACCAGCCCGGCCGCCTCCTGCAGGGTGGGGTTGTCCGCGATCCGCTGGACCAGGCGCTTGATCTGCTCGTAGCGCTCCCGGCCGGCCCGGGCGCCCAGCACGTAGCCGATGGCCAGCCCGGCCGCGAACATGGCCCTGTACCGCATCATCCACCTCCACGCTTCCCTCGCGCTCCTACCCCGCAGGGATCCGACTATCCAACGGGCGGCTCCGTGTCACAACCACCCCGGAAAGTGCGCTACTCTTATTTCGGCACCGCGACCGAGGGCGCAAGCCCCGGAGATGGTGTGGCGATCCCGTGTAGCTCAATTGGCAGAGCAGCCGGCTGTTAACCGGCAGGTTATAGGTTCGAGTCCTATCACGGGAGCGGGTCGAACCCGGCGGGTTCGTGGCGACACGGACCAGCCGGGTTTTCTTTTGCCCGATGTTCCGGCCGGCCGCCATCCGGGTGGGCCGGCCCGCGGGACCGGCAATGGGGCCGCGGCCCGGGCGGTGCGCCGGGTGCCGCCAGTCCGCCGGTGCCATGGGGCGTCCCGGTGGCGTCCGGCCCGGGGCCCGCGCCAGGGCCGTGCCCGGCGGACCCTCAGGCGATCCTGCGGGCTCCGGCGGCCGGGGCGGCCCGGAGGAAGCCCGGTTCGGCCCACCCGCGCGCCGCGTAGGCCTCGCGCACCGCGGCCTCGACGTCCTCCAGCCTGCCCTCGGGGACGAGCGCGAGGACGGACCCGCCGAACCCGGCACCGGTCATCCGCGCGCCCCGCGCGCCTCCGCCGACCGCCGCCTCCACCGCCACGTCGAGCTCGGGGCAGGAGACCTGGAACTGGTCGCGCAGCGACAGGTGCGAGGAGATGAGCAGGGAGCCGAGCTGATCGAGCGCACCGGCGCGCATCAGCCCCACCGCCGCCTGCACGCGGTGGATCTCCGTCACCACGTGCTGGGTCCGGGCGCGCTCGGCCCCGCTCAGCCGCTGCAGCGCGGAGGCGAGGTCGGTCACGTCCCGGAGGGCGGGCACGCCGAGGCGCTTCGCCGCGTTCGCGCACTCCTGCCGCCGCTCGGCGTACCGTCCGTCCCCGAGCGCGTGGCGGACCCGGGTGTCGATGATGAGCAGGCGCAGGCCGTGCTCGGCGGGCCGGAACGGCACCGGCCGGCTCGCCAGGGACCGGCAGTCGAGGAAGAGCGCGTGGTCCTCCCGGGCGAGCGCCGAGACCGCCTGGTCCATGATCCCGCAGGGCACGCCGGCGAACTCGTTCTCCGCCCGCCTGCCGATCCGGGCCAGCTCCATCGGCTCCAGGCCGAGGCCGTACAGGTCGCTCAGCGCGAGGGCGGTGACGACCTCGAGCGCGGCGCTCGAGGCGAGCCCGGCGCCCCGGGGCAGGTCCCCGTCGATGAGGATGTCGGCGCCGCGGACGTCGTGGCCCTCCTCGCGCAGCGCCCAGAACACCCCGGCCGCGTACCGGGCCCAGCCGCGGGCCAGGTCGAGGTCGCCGAGGACCTGGTCCTCTCCCGGCGCCTGCAGCGAGGCGATGCGCACGGTGCCGTCATCGCGCGGTCTCACCGCCGCGGTGATGCCCCAGGGGACGGCGAACGGGAGCACCAGGCCGTCGTTGTAGTCGGTGTGCTCGCCGATGAGGTTGACCCTGCCGGGAGCGTGCCAGACCCCCGCCGGATGATCGCCGTACGCCTCACGGAACGCCTCGACAACCCGCATGAATCCACACTCCGGACATCCTTGGCCTTGCGGGTAGGGTAACCGGCCGCCCTCCCGGTCCCTGGGCGCCCGTCAGCGGATGCCGACGTAGAACCGGATCTGGTCGCTGCGGTGGAGCGCGTAGTAGGCCTCGAACCGGGTGCTGTCGCGCAGCCAGGCGACCGACTCGATCCCGAGCAGCGGGGTGGAGGTGGAGACCTCGAGCATGGCCGCCTGCTCCCGGTTGGGGAAGACCGCCTCGATCCAGCGGTCGGCGCCGGCGGGCTCGATGCCATAGCGCCGGCGGAGCACGTCGTAGAGCGACTGGTTCTCCAGGGAGGCGCGCTCCAGGCCGGGGACGAGGCGGGCAGGTAGGGCGGTGTCCACCAGGAGCCATGGCTGCCCGTCCACGCGGCGCAGCCGGCGCAGCCGTACCACCGGCTCACCCACGGGGATCTGCAGCAGGCGGGACTCGCGGTCGTCGGCCTCGCCCAGCTCCTGCCGGATGGTCTGGGTGGTCACCCGGCGGCCCGAGCCGCGCAGGTCCTCGGCCGATCCCGTCACCGAGCCCACGAAGCGCAGCTCGGTCTTCTGCGGGGAGACGAAGGCGCCGCGGCCTTTGACCTTATAGATCAGGCGCTGCTGGACGAGCTCGCGCAAGGCCTCCCGGACCACGGTGCGCGAGACGCTGTACATGTCGCTGAGCTCCGCCTCCGAGGGAAGCGGCTGGTCGGGCTTGAGCTCGCCGCTCTCGATCTGCGCGCGCAGCGCCCGCATGAGCTGCATCCACAGCGGCTCCGCCCCGTCTCGGTCGAGGCGCGGATACGTCATCGTCACGTCCCCTTCATCGGCTCTCGGCCGCCTTGATCATGCCACGTCTCGCCGCCCCCTTGCCCCGGCCACTTGTAATGACAACACGGATGCCGGGCGCTCGAATGTTGCACCGCGATAACCCGCCTACATCGTAATAAAACCGACTCTTGACACGCTATTAGCACGGTCCTAACGTACCTGTCACTACAGACCTGTAATGACAGGTCGCCTACCAGGCCGCCACCACGGGGTGCGCGGGCCTGGCGAGGACATTCCGCTCCGGCGACAGCTCTTTTGGAGACCTCGATGCGTACCCACCCCAAGAACCGGCCGTGGCGTACGGCTCTCGCGGCGTCGGCGACGGCCTTCGCGCTGCTGCTCGCCGCCGGCTGTGGTTCCGCAGGCTCCGGCGACACCGCGGATGCGAAGCAGGCCGAGGGGGACAAGCCGTTCATCGCGCTCAGCAACGGCTTCATCGGCAACGGCTGGCGGCAGACGATGATCGCCAAGTTCGAGGAGGCGGCCAAGCAGGCTCAAGCCGACGGCCTGATCGGCAAGTACAAGGTGGTCAACGCGCCAGGCAACAATTCGGCCACCGAGCAGGTCGCGCAGATCAAGAGCCTGCTCCTGCAGAAGCCGGACGCCCTGCTGATCAACCCGGCCTCGCCGACCGCGCTCCAGCCGGTCATCCAGCAGGCGTGCGACGCGGGCGTCAAGGTCGTGGTCTTCGACTCGGCGATCGACGCGCCCTGCGCCTACATCCTGCAGAACAGCTTCGTCGACTGGGCCACCTACGCGGCCAAGCCCGTGCTCGAGAGCATCGGCGGCAAGGGCAACGTCATCGTCGTCCGGGGCGTGGTCGGCTCGCAGCCCGAGGCCGAGATGTACGAGACCACCAAGAAGATCCTCGCCGAGTACCCCCAGGTGAAGACCGTGGCGACGGTCACCGGGATGTGCGACGGCGCGACCGCGCAGAAGGCCGTGCTCGGCGTGCTCCCCAGCGTCTCCACGGTGGACGCCGTGATCGGCTGCGGTGACGGGTACGGCGTCGCCCAGGCGTTCGCCACCGCCGGCAAGCCGATCCCCGCGGTGACCTTCGAGACCAACGGGCGGGCGCTCAGCTACTGGAAGGACAACAAGATCGACAACGGCTCGGTGGCCGTCATGTCCGACCCCGCCCAGTCGGTCGCCGCGCTGTGGGCCGCGCTCGACCTGCTCGAGGGCCGCGACCTGCCCAAGCAGATGACCTTCCCGATCGTCCTCATCGAGGAGAAGGACCGCGACACCTGGGCGAGCGTGCTCAAGCCCGACGAGTACGCCGCCTGGCCGTGGACCCGTGAGCTGTTCCGCCAGCAGGTCGAGGCCATCAAGACCGGCGGCGAGCCGGTGCAGCCGCCGATCCCCTCCACCACCGGCTGACCTCGGGAGGGCGGAAGCTGATGCGCCTCGACAAGGTCCGGGTGGCGCCGCCCGCGGCGCCACCCGTCCGGGGTGAGGACGGCCGCCGGCCGATCGTCGCCGCCAGGGGCGTGACCAAGACCTACGGGCGCACCCGGGCCCTCGCCGGGGTGGACCTCGAGGTCCGCTCCGGCGAGGTGCTCGGCCTGGTCGGCCACAACGGCGCCGGCAAGAGCACCCTCATGCGGATCGTCGCCGGGCTGGAGGACTGCGACGGCGGGACCGTCACCGTGCACGGGCAGGAGGCGTCCGGCCCGGGCGGCCGCCGCCCCGGCGCGTTCCGGGCCATCCGCATGGCCTACCAGGAGACGTCGCTCTGCCCCGAGCTCACCGTGGCGGAGAACATCTGGGTCTCCTCCCGGCACTGTCTTCCCCGGGCCCGGTGGCGGCGGGCCGCCGCCGAGCGGGTCCGGCGCCGGCTGGACGAGATCTTCCCCGGCCACGGCGTGGCGCCCGGTGACCGGGTGGAGAACCTCTCCCTCGCCCAGCGCCAGATGGTGGAGATCGTCCGGGCCAGCCTCGCAGACCCGTTGGACCTGCTCATCCTCGACGAGCCCACCGAGTCGCTCGGCCCGGACGCGGCGCGCTCCCTCTACGCCTATGTCCGCAGGATCACCGCGCAGGGCGCGGCCGTGCTGCTCATCTCGCACCGGATCCGCGAGGTGCTCTCGGTCGCCGACCGTGTGGTGGTGCTCCGCGATGGGGCCGTCGTCGCCGAACGGCCGGCCGCCGGCCTCGGCGAGAACGACATGCTCACCCTCATGGGCGCCGAGGTCGCCGCCCCGGCCGAGCGCACCCCCGCGCCCGCCGCGGCCGGCGCGGCGTCCGGCCGCCCGATCGTGGCGGAGCTGCGCCGGGTCACGGCCCCCGGCCTCCGCGACGTCTCCCTCCGCGTCGCCGAGGGCGAGGTGGTGGGCCTCGCCGGGCTCGCCGGCCAGGGCCAGCAGGAGGTGCTCGAGCGGCTCTGGCGCCCGGTGCGGCGGGACACCGTGGCCCGCGGCGCCCGCGCATACGTGCCCGGTGACCGGCAGCGGTCCGGCGTCCTCCCCCTGTGGAGCGTCGGGGAGAACCTCATCGTCTCCGCGATGCGCCGCATGGCCCGGCTCGGGCTGTGCCGCCCGGCCGAGGAACGGGCCGTCGTCCGGAGCTGGGTCGACCGGCTCGCCATCCGCGGCGGCGCCGACGCGATGATCACCGAGCTCAGCGGCGGCAACCAGCAGAAGGTGCTCGTCGCCCGGGCCTTCGCCTCCGGCGCCGACCTGATCCTGCTCGACGACCCGTTCCGCGGTGTCGACGTGCACACCAAGACGGACCTGTACCGCCTCATCCGGCAGGAGGCGGCCCAGGGCCGCAGCATCGTCTGGTACTCCAGCGAGAACGCCGAGATGGCGCACTGCGACCGCGTCTACGTCTTCCGCGCCGGGCGGGTGGTGGCCGAGCTCACCGGCGACGAGATCACCGAGGAACGGATCATCGCCGCCTCGTTCGCCGAGGACGAGGGGGTGGACGGCCATGAGTGAGGCGCTCCTCACCGCACGGCCGGGCCGGGCCTGGGTGCGCACCACCGCCTCGGCCGCGGTGAGCGCCGTCGCGCTGATCGTCATGATCGGCGTCTGCGCGTCGCTCCAGCCGGACGTGCTCAGCGTGACCGGCCTCTCCCTGGTCCTGTCCTCGACCGTCCCCCTCGTCATCGCGGCCCAGGCTCAGATGACCCTCATGGCGGTCGGGGACATCGACCTCGGGATCGGCAACTTCGTCGGCCTGGTCACCGTGATCTCCGCGACCTACCTGGTCACCTCGCCGCTGACCGGGGCGGCCATCCTGCTCCTGCTGGTCGCCGGGTACGCCGTGCTCGGCGCGCTGATCCACCTGCGGCGCGTGCCGTCGCTGATCGCCACCCTCGGCGCGTCGTTCGTCTGGCTGGGGCTCGGGCTCTTCGTGCTGCCCACCCCGGGCGGCTCCACCCCGGATTGGCTCGCGGCCTTCGGGTCCTGGCAGCCCGCCGGGTTCCCCGCGCCCCTGCTCCCGATCCTCACCGTGACCGCGGTGGTCTACCTCCTCACGGTCCGCGGCGCGCTCGGGGTCCGGATGCGCGGGCTCGGCAGCAATCCGGTCGCCCTGCAGCGCGCCGGGGTGAGCCTGCTCGCCGCTCGGGTGAGCGCCTACGCCATCGCAGGGGCGCTTGGCGTGCTCTCCGGCCTCATCCTCACCTCGCAGGCCGGCGGCGGTGACGTCTCGTCGGCCTCCAGCTACACGCTCATGACCGTCGCCGCGGTGATCCTCGGCGGCGGCTCGTTCTCCGGCGGGCGGGCCGTGCCGATCGGCGCCGCGATCGGCGGCGTCACCCTCGGCCTGGTGAGCGTGGTCCTCAGCCTGCTCGACGTCGCCTCCAACATGCAGTCCGCCGTGCAGGGCGTGATCGTCCTCGCGGTGCTCGCCGGGCGGGCCGTACTGGGGAGGACCCTGCGATGAACCCGCGCACGCTGCTGACCCGGCCGTGGATCTGGGGCTTCGCGGCCGCCGCGCTCGTCTGGGCGATCATCTTCGCCATCTCCGGCCAGGGCGGCGGGCAGACCGTCTCCCTCGCCTTCTCCCTCGCCCCCTACCTGGTGATCGTCGGCCTCGGCCAGATGCTCGTCATCACCGCCGGGCCGGGCAACATCGACGTCTCCGTGGCGTCGGTCATCTCGCTCGCCGGCTTCGTCTCGGTGGCCGTTGCCTCGGCCACCGGGTCGGCCACCGTGGGCATCCTCGCCGGCATCGGCGCCGGAATCGCCATCGCGCTGATCAGCACGGTGGCGATCCTCGGCCTGTCGATCCCACCGATCATCGCCACGCTCGCCGCCGGCCTGGTGGCCTCGTCGATCACGCTCTCCATCGCCGACGGGTTCACCGCCGTGCCCGACGCCGGGCTGCGGTGGCTGCTCAACCTCCGGCCGGCCGGGGTGCCGCTCCCCGCCGTGGCGGTGGTCCTCCTCACCGTGCTCGTGGCCCTGGTGCTCCGCCGCACCGTCTACGGGCGGTCGCTGATCGCCGTCGGGCAGAACCGGCGGGCGGCCGAGCGGGCCGGCATCCCCGTGGCGCGGGTCATCGCCGCCACCTACCTGGCGAGCGGCGCGCTCGCCGGGCTGGCCGGGGCGCTGCTCGCCGCCTACATCGCGCCCTCACCCGATCTGGGCACCCGCTACCTGCTCGACTCCGTGGCCGTGGTCGTCATCGGCGGGACGCTCATCTCCGGTGGCCGTGCCGTACCGCCCGGCGTGTGGGGCGCGGCGCTCTTCTTCATCCTCCTCGACGGCCTGGTGAACCTCGTTGGCTGGAGCACCGCCGCCCAGAACCTCTTGAAGGGAGGTCTCGTCCTCTTCGTCCTCTTCCTCGCCGGCGGGGGTGATCGGGTGGTCCGGCCCGCACCCCGCGCCGGCGGTGACCGGCAACCGGAAGCACAAAGATCCTAGGAGAATCCTCAATGCCCGATATCGACGGTCTTCTCGAGGCTCGGAACTTCACCGGCGACCAGACCTCGACCGGTGGCTTCCACGTCAAGGGCGCAAACGCCCAGGACTGGGGCCTGCAGAACCGTCTCTCGCGGATCTTCCGGCCGAGCACCGGCCGCACCGTGATGCTCGCCTTCGACCACGGTTACTTCGTGGGGCCGATGGCCGGGCTGGAGCGGCTCGACCGGGACATCGCCCCGCTCGCCCCGCAGGCCGACGCGATCATGATGACCCGGGGCGCGCTGCGGACCAGCATCCCCTCGGACACCGACGCCGCGGTCGTGCTCCGGGCCAGCGGCGGCCCCAGCATCCTCCGCGAGCTCTCCGACGAGCACATCGCCCTCGACATCGAGGACGCGATCCGGCTCAACGCCGCCGCGCTCGCCATCCAGGTGTTCATCGGCGGTGAGCACGAGTCCCGCTCCGTGGCCAACCTGGCCCGCCTCGTCGACGTGGGCCAGCGGTACGGCATCGCCGTCCTCGGCGTCACCGCCGTCGGCAAGGAGATGGCGCGCGACGCGCGGTACTTCCGCCTCGCCACCCGGATCTGCGCCGAGATGGGTGCGCACATCGTGAAGACCTACTACGTGGCCGACGGCTTCGAGACCGTCACCGCGAGCTGCCCGGTGCCGATCATCGTCGCCGGCGGCAAGAAGGTGCCCGAGCTCGAGGCGCTCACCCTGGCGTACCGCTCCATCCAGGAGGGCGCGGCCGGGGTGGACATGGGCCGCAACATCTGGCAGAGCGAGCACCCCGCCGCGATGCTCGCCGCGGTGCGCGCGGTGGTGCACGACGGCGCCAAGCCCGAGGAGGCCTACGAGCTCTACCAGGAACGGGCGGCCGCCGGCGCCGCATCCTGACCGTCCGATGGCGGCGGCGCCCGCGGTGCACGCGGGGCCGGACCGCCGGACCCCGGCCATGCCGGGTGCCGCCGCCCCGCCATCTCCGGGAGCTTTTCGCCATGTCACACCAACGGCCCGGACGCGACGGCGTGGACGTGGTCGTCATCGGAGCCGGGATCAACGGGCTCGCCGTCGCGCGCGACGCCGCCTCCCGCGGGCTGCGGGTCGTGGTCGTCGAGCGCGCCGACGTGGGCTCCGGCACCTCGAGCACGTCCAGCCGTCTCATCCACGGCGGCCTGAAGTACCTCGAGCGCTACGACTTCAAGCTCGTGCACGAGTCCATTCGCGAGCGGCACATCCTCTTCCGCACCGCGCCGCACCTCGTGCGCGACTACCCGATGCTCATCCCCTTCTACGCCGGGAACAGCAGGCCGGGCCCGAAGATCCGGCTCGGTCTCCTGGCGTTCGACATCATGGCCGGGCCCTGGGGCCGCGGCCTCAGCCGGGGCGTGTCCCCCCGGGAGATCGCCCGGCGCTGGCCGACCCTCTCCCGGGACGGGCTCCGCGGCGGCGCGATCTTCCACGACGCGCAGGTGCCCTGGGCGGAGCGCCTCTGCGTCGAGCTGCTCCTCGACTCCGAGCGGCTCGGCGCCCGGGTGCTCACCCACACCACCGTCACCGGGCTGATCGTCGAGGGCGCCCGCGTCCTCGGCGTGCGGATCAGGGACAACCAGACCGGGGAACAGGGCGAGATCCGCGCCGGCGTCACGGTCAACGCGGCCGGCCCGTGGATCGACCGCGTGCTCGACGGCCAGGTGGCCAGCCCGCGCCTCAACGGCGGCACCAAGGGAAGCCACGTCGTGGTCGACCCGTTCCCCGGCGCCCCCGACACCTGCATCTTCTTCGAGGCCGCCGCCGACCAGCGGCCGATCTTCGTCTTCCCCTGGGCGGGCCGGTACCTCCTCGGCAGCACCGACCTGACCTACGACGGCGACCTCGACGAGGTCGTCGCGAGCGACGCCGAGATCGACTACCTCCTCTCCGAGACCAACCGGATCTTCCCCTCCGCCGGACTGACCAGGGACGACGTGCTCTACAGCGTCGCCGGTGTACGGCCCCTGCCGTACACCGAGGGCGTCAAGGACAACGCCGAGATCAGCCGCGGGCACAGCGTCCACGACCACGCCCCGGCCTACCGCGGGCTGCTCACCGTGATCGGCGGCAAGCTCACCACGCACCGCGCGCTCGGTGAGGACGTCACCGATGCGGTGCTCCGGGTGCTCGGCCGGGGACGGCGGCGCTGCGTCACCCGGCGGCGGCCGCTCCCCGGCGCCGAGGTCGCCGATTGGAAGGCGTTCGCCCGCGATTTCGTGCGCTGGTCGCCGCTCACCAGGGCGCAGTCCACGCGGCTCCTCGACATCTACGGGGTGCGCGCCCGCCGGGTGCTCGACCTCGCCGCGTCCCACCCTGACCTCGCCGAGGTGGTCGACGAGGAGACCGGCGCGCTCGCGGCCGAGGTGGTGCTGGCCGCCCGGGAGGAGAAGGCCGTGACCCTCGGCGACATCCTGCTCCGCCGCACCCTCATCGGGCTCGGCCCCGACATGGGCCTCTCCGCCGCCCGGGCCTGCGCCGAGGTGGCGGTCCGGCATCTGGGCTGGGACGAAGAGCGGGCCCAGGCCGAGATCGCCGCATACGAGGCGGAGGTGCGGCGGCGGTACCGGCCCCGCGTGCTCGCCGCGCAGACGGGAAAGCGCGGTGAAGGGAGGTTCTCGTGACGGCCGTCTGTTACATCGGGGTGGACGTCGGGCTCACCGCCACCAAGGCGGCGGCCTTCGACCCGGCGGGCCGCGAGATCGCCGTCGTCCACGCGCGGACACCCCGCACCAGCGTGACCGCGCACCGGCACGACGTCGACATGGACGGGCTCGCCGAAACGGTCCTGTCGCTGCTCGGGGAGCTCGCCGGCCGGCTCGCCGCCGAGGGGTACGCCCCGGCCGGCATCGGCGTGGCCGGGCACGGTAACGGGATCTACCCGGTCGACGCCGAGCTGCGGCCCGTCGGCCCGGCCATCGCCTCGTCGGACAGCCGGGCCCAGCCCATCGTGGACGCGATCCCCGCCGAGGCGGCCCGGCGGCTCGCCCTGGAGACCGGCTCCATTCCCTGGGCCGCGCAGCCCGCGGTGCTGCTCCGCTGGCTCCACGACCACGCGCCGGAGGCGTACGCCGCGACCCGCTGGGTGCTCTCCTGCAAGGATTGGGTGACCGCCCAGCTCACCGGTGTTCCCAGCGCCGACTACAGTGACGCGAGCGCGTTCGGCATGGTCGCCCTCGACACCCGGGCCTACAGCCCCACCGCGCTGGAGCTTGTCGGGCTGCCCGCGGGCGACCTGGAGCGGTTCCCGGCGCTGCGCCAGTCCGGGGAGGTGGTCGCCGGGCTGAGCGCCCGGGCGGCCGCCCGCACCGGGCTGCCCGAAGGGCTCCCGGTGATCGCCGGGTGCATGGACTGCGTCGCCGCCACCCTCGGCGCGGGCGGCCGCGGGCTCGGCGAGGTGACCATCATCGTCGGGACCTGGGCCATCAACGGCGTCGTGGTCCCGGCCCGCACCCCGGCGCCTGAGGTGACGCTGAGCGCGCTCATGCCCGACCCGGGCACCATGCTCGCCATGGAGGTCGCCCCGACCTCGGCCGCCAACCTCGAGTGGCTCGCGTGCGCCGCGGCGCCGCACGGCGACGCCGGCGTGCCCGCGGCGGAGCTGCTGCGCGAGGCCGCGGCCGTCCCCCCGGGCGCCGAAGGCCTGCTGTTCTTCCCGTTCGTCAACGGGGCGCCGGAGCACCCGGAGGCCTCGGGGACCTTCCTCGGCATCTCCGCCCTGCACCGGCGGGGCCACCTCACCCGGGCCGTGATCGAGGGCGTCGCCCAGTACCACCGCATGCAGCTCGACCGGGTGCTCGCCAGCGGGGCCGGCATCGCCGACCGGCCGTGGCGGCTCGCCGGTGGCGGGGCCCGCTCCGAGGTGTGGGCGCAGATCTTCGCCGACGTGCTGGGCAGGCCGGTGCTGCGCCAGCTCACCAGCGAGCTCGGCGCGCGGGGTGTCGCCTCCCTGCTGCCCGAGGCGCTCGGCCACGACCGCGGGTCCTGGGCGGCCGGTGAGGATCTGTGCGTCCACCCGGGCCCGGACCGGGAGGTCTACCTCCGGCAGGCCGAGCTCTTCGAACGCTGCCTCGGTGGCATGGTCGCCCCGTGGACGGAGGTCGAGCGGTACCGCCGCGCGGCGGACGGGTGATGCCGTGTGCCCGCCCGGCGGCGGAGAAGGGCGGCGCATCGCCCTCGTCCGGTGAGTCACCATGCCGCCGTTCGCCGGGCGGGCATGCCTCATCGCGCGGCAGGCCACGACCCGATCCGTGCCGACCGGGACCCGGCCGGCACGGAGACCGGGCCAGGACGGCACGGCAATACGCCGGTGGCCCGCCGCTGCGCCGCCGGTCTTTCATCGCACTTGTGGTTCTTCACCTTATTTCGCGGTGATTTCGCCGGTGAAACGGTGCGAACCCGGAGACGGTTTCCGCCGTCGGACCCCACAGGGTGCCGAGGGGCGAACTCGCGGAGGCCGGTTCTCCGGGTGACCTCATGAATCGGTCCACACCACCCGGTTGCCCGTCCGCATTCCCTTATCGGTGCCCGTTCTCCGGTCATGCATCGAAAGGGGAGACGCCATGGGGAAGGAACCCGGGTGGTACACCGATAGCCGCGGAGAGAAGCGGTTCTGGGACGGTTCGTCTTGGACCGATCGCGTCAACGATGACAAATGGGGCTGGACCCGGAGCGACCGCGTTCCCTTTGACGGCCCTCCCCGTCCACCTGCTGCCGGCGTTCCTTTTCTGGCTCTTCTACGTCCTCCGCTGGCCGCTGCTGATCGCCTGGGCGGCCATCACCGTCGTCGGCATCCGGCGGCTGATCAACGGGCCGCGCCGGGTCAAGGGCATCGCCAAAGGGGTGGCGATCTGGGCGCTCGTGGGCCTGATCACGGTGAACGGATTCGAGACCGCGTGGAAGACGGCGAATCCGGAGCCGTACGAAGTGAGAATGGCCCGATCAATGCTGGTGGAAATCACCCAGGGCGCCGCCTCGAAAGTGTGCCGGGTCATGCCCGAGGACGAAGCGCGCCGGCTGGCCGAGCACTACGGCGAATCCAGCTGCTACGACACGGTGGTACGGCTGGGCCGGAGGTACCGCTCCTTCGACGAGGAATTCGAAGACGTGGAAATCACCCTGCTGGGCTCCCGCGAGATGTCCGGTGAGCCGGTCGGCGTGGATTCGCTCACCGTGCACCGGGCGCGGCTGGGGGAGAACCTGTTCGGCTGGCGGGAGATCGAGTTCGTCCCCGGTCTGGAGGCCTTGGTGTCGGTGCGCTGGTGACCCGCCCGCGTCGCGCGGTGCGGTCGATGGGATCTGCGCGGCGCACCGATCTCGAGCGGGGCATCCGGTCCGGTGCACCGCGCCGGCCGGGTGGCCGAGCCCTCGCGGGATGCCGATGGCCCGCGACGCCGGGTGGAGCCGGCGGCCTGGGCCGGCCGGCGGAGCCGTGCCGTGGCGCGGGCGGTCCGGCACCGTGGCGTCGGCGGTCTCCTGTCAAGGCAACCTTTTCTCCGGTAGACCCCGATTTGTCATGGCGCCATGGGCCGACGGTAGATTCCCATGCTTGTACCGCATCGCCGGTGTGGTGCAGCCGGACCGCGGCCCGCCGCGTGGCACGGAACCCCGCGAACCCCGGGCCGCGTGATCGAGTCGAGACGGTCAGAGGTGGACGGTGAGACGAACCACGATCATGCCGCTGGTGACCGGATCGGTCCTCGCGCTCCTGCTGGCCGGGTGCGGGGCGCTCGGGTTACCGGGAGGAGACGACACGAGCGCCGCGGAACGGCCCGCCCAGAAGCAGGGGACGAGCGCCACCGCCGCCTCGCAGGACGAGGCCCCGGCCGACCGGCGGAGCGCGCCACCGGACCGGGTGCTCGCCACCCGCACCATCTCGACCGGCAAGACCGAGCTGCGGGTGGAGATCACCGGCCTCAAGCGGGAGGGCAAGCTCACCACGCTGAGCTGGACGGTGACCAACACCGGCGACCGGTCGTGGGACATGTCCAGCAAGCTGGGCGACATCAACGCGAACCTCGGCCTGACGGTCGCGGGCGTCAGCCTGATCGACCGGGTCAACGGCAAGCGGTACCGGGTCGCGCGCACCGGGGAGTACCCGAACTACCAGTGCGTCTGCTCCGACTACGACATCGAGACCCACCCCAGGGAGGTCCTTCACCTGTACGCGGTATTCGGCTCCCCGCCGCCCGAGGTCACCAAGGTCGACGTGGAGATGAAGGCGCTGGGTGTGTTCACCGATGTCCCGATCTCGTGAGCGGTTCGCGGCCCTGATCCTCGCGCTCGCCGTCATGGCCGCCCCCGCCTCCGCCTGGGCGGATCGGGCGGCCCCCACGCCCGTGCCCGAGGACGCGGTCATGCCCGTGGAGGACCTCATCACCCCCGTCGAGGACGTGATCGCCGAGGTCGAGTCGCTCGACGGGACGGAGAGCGAGGAGAAGCAGGGCGAGCAGATCACCCTGGCGCTCACCGCCGACGTGCTGTTCCCCTTGGACAAGGCCACGCTCACGGCCAAGGCCCGGCAGCGCCTGCGGGAGATCGCCGAGAAGATCAAGTCCGACGGCGCCGGCGGCCTGATCCGGGTCGAGGGGCACACCGACGACCAGGGCAGCGACGCCTATAACCTGGCGCTCTCGCGCCGGCGCGCCGAGGCGGTACGGCGGGTGCTCGAGCGGGAGCTCGCGGGCATGAACGTCACCCTGCAGGCCAAGGGGTACGGCGAGAGCCGGCCCAAGGTGCCCAACTTCATCAAGGGGCGGCCCGTGGAGAAGAACCGGGCCAAGAACCGGCGCGTCGAGATCATCTTCACCGCCCGGAGGTGAGGCCCGGACCCGGTCGCGCCGCCCGGGCCGGGCGCTGCCCGGGGGCGCGAGCGGCGGATAGGCCGAGGCCGGCTCTCTGGGACGGCCCGGCCGGTCCTGGCCGATTCACAGGAGCGTGCGGCCCGAACGTTCACAGGAGCGTGCGGCCCGAACGGAGTCCGAGCCGCACCCGGTCACGTGCTGCGCCACGGCCTGCGGCCGAGCCGCTCGGCGGGCGCCGATGGCTCAGGCGGTCTGGTTGCGCAGGGGGACGTCGCGGATGATCGGCCAGGTGAGCAGGAGCCCGATGAGGAAGACCCCGGCTCCTCCCACGGCGGGCATCCACGCGGTATCAGGCAGGTCGAAGCGGAACCGGTCCAGGACTCTGAGCCAGCCCACCAGGAACTGCCCCCACGGATCGACGCCCATCGCCCCGTGCGCGAAGGCGATCATCGCCACCCCGACCGGGATCGACAGGATGCCGTTGCCGCGGAAGCGGTAGAAGGCCGCGCCCATGAACGCGCCCGCGGTGGTCCAGGCCAGGAACTTGATCAGGTGCTCGGCGAACACCAGCGGCACCTGGGTGGGCTCGGTGAACATGTGGGCCCGCCCCAGGGCATGGGGCCAGTCCGCCATGCCGTACAGGACGCTCTCCAGCAGGAAGGAGATCACCAGCAGGGCGGCGAGGAACGGGGCGAAGAGGGCGATGGTGACCGCGCCCTCGGCGGCGAACTGGCGCCGGGTCCGGCCGTGCCCGAGGTACAGCGGCATGTACTCGTGGATCAGGGCGACGCCGACGAACAGCGCGTACCAGTTGGCGAGCTGCGCGGCGACCTCCCAGGCGCTCTGGGTGAGCCGGCCGGTCAGCCCGAGCACGACCGTGATCGCGGTCACGAGCGCCCAGAACGCGACCCACACCAGGAACGCGAAGGCGCAGTTCGCGAGCAGAATCCGTAACTTCATCAGGATGCTCCGTCGGCGGTGAGGTGGGTGAACAGGTCCTGCAGGGGAACGGGGCCGAGCTCCAGGCCGGACTCCTGGGCCTTGCGGCGCCGGGCGTCGTCGAGCTCGCCGTAGACGGTGACGGACTTGGTCGGCCCGAGGGAACGGCTGCCGAGCACCTGCATGCCGGCGGTGAAGCCGTCCACCAGGGCGGCGGGGCCGGTGACGGAGGTGCCCTTGGACAGCAGCGTGTCCCGCTCTTCGTGGATGACCAGCCGCCCCTGATGGATGATCACGACCTCTTCGAAGAGCCAGCTGACCTCATCGATGAGGTGCGTGGACATGATGATCGTGCGCGGGTGGGCCAGGTAGTCGGCGAGGAGCTGCTCATAGAAGAGCTGCCGGGAGGGGGCGTCGAGGCCGAGGTGCGCCTCGTCGAACATGGTGAGCGGCGCCCGTGAGGCGAGGCCGACGACGATCCCCATCGCCGAGCGCTGCCCCCTGGACATGTTCTTGACGCTCATCTTCGGGTTGATCTTGAACAGGTCCAGGAGCGAGCGCGCGAATTCGCCGTCCCAGTTCGGGCGCAGCACCTCGGCATAGGACAGTGCCTCCTCGCCCGTGCCGATGGTGACGGTCTCGCCGGTCTCCCGGGTGAGGCTGATCCGCGAGGTGACCCGGGCGTTCTCGAACACCGGCTCCCCGTCGATCCGGACCTGCCCGGAGGTCTGCTTGCGGAAGGCGGCGAGCACCGACATCAGGCTGGTCTTGCCCGAGCCGTTGCGGCCGAGAAGCCCGTAGATCTTGCCTTCCTCGAGGGTGAGGGTGATGCCGTCGAGGGCGGTGACGTCGCCGTAGCGGAGGACCAGGTCCTCGAGCTCGATCCTCACGAGTCCTCCAGTTCCTCGATGCGCCGGATGATGTCGCGGAGGGGGATGCCGACGGCCTTGGCCTCGGCGACCATGGGGTCCACGACCTCGGTGAAGAAGGTCTCCCTGCGCTTGGCCCTGAGCCTTTCGCGCGCGTCCGGGCTGACGAACATGCCGATCCCTCGCTTCTTGTAGAGGACGCCTTCGTCGACCAGCTGCTGGAACGCCTTGGCCGCCGTGGCCGGGTTGATCCGGTAGAGGGCCGCGTACTGGTTGGTCGACATGACCTTCTCGTCGCCCTTGAGCGCCCCGCTCATGATCTCGGCTTTGATCCGGTCGGCGATCTGCCGATAGATGGGGCTCCGGTCGTCGAGCATGGCACCTACTTAGTGGGTTCATTACTTATGTAATGAACCATAGAGGTAAGGAACCGGCCCGTCAACGGCGGACCTGTGATCGCCGCGGCCGCGCGGTCTGCGGTTCCCTGGCTCGCGCGGCCGGTCGGCAGGGGGCGATCCGGCCTGCGGGACGTGACGGTCCGCCCCGGCTCGTACCTGCTCAGCGGGCCGCGTCGTCCGGTACGGCGGGCCGGGTCGGGCCGTGGCGACGGTGTGCCGGATCAGGGGGAGTGGGAGCCGGTCTTCTCCCGGGCGGTGAGCCATCAGGGGCGTGGCGGAAGTCAGGTGGGAGCGGCATGCCCGGCGCGCCCGCCCACCGCGGCCGCCCCCGGCATGGGCCGCGGTGGGCGGGGGATGTCATGCGCCGCCGGCGCCGCGCACCGGCGCGCCGTGGCCTGCGCGGGTGGGCGGCCGGGCGCGAGGCGGGCTCCGCGGGTGCGCGCCGGGGAGGCCCGGCGGGCGGCGCGGGCACGTCCATTGGAGTGCGCGCCACCGTGGGAGAAGCCCTTGGGCGCGCCACCTGCCGGAGAAGGCCGCGTGCCGTGACCGCCGGGTCGCGGGTGATCGGTGTCTTGGGGAGGCGGCTGGGGAGGCGGACGCTCAGGCGGTGGCGCCGCCGTCGAGCACGAGGTCCTGGCCCACGGTGAACGCGGACTCCTCCGAGGCCAGGAAGCGGACCGCGGCGGAGAACTCGGCGAGCGAGCCCACGCGCCCGGCGGGCAGCTCGCCCTTGACGCGGGCCGCGCGGTCCGCCTCGGTCTCGCCGGGGCGCAGCGACATCGGGGTGTCGAGCGGGCCCGGTGTGACCGCGTTGATCCGCACCCCGTCGCGGATGCACTCGAGCGCCGCGGTGCGGGTGAGGGCGCTCACGGCCGCCTTGGCGGCGCCGTACGCGGCGAGGCCGGCCACCCGCAGGTACGGGCCGACGACCGAGCTGACGTTGACGATCGTCCCGCCGCCGGGCTGGGCGCGCATCGCGGCGATCTCGTACTTCATGCAGAGGAAGACGCCGTGCACGTTGGTGTCGAACACCGCCCGCCAGTCCTCCTCCGGCATCTCGGCCACCGGGCCGGCGAACAGCACGCCCGCGTTGTTCACGGCGACGTCGAGCCGGCCGTACCGCGCGACGATCCGGTCGACGAGGGCGGCGACGTCCCCGGCCCGGCGCACGTCGGCGGTGATCGCCTCGGCCCGGCCGCCCTCGGCCTCGATGGTCGTGACGGTCCCGCCGAGCGTCTCCGCGGTCCGCCCGGCGACGATCACGGTGGCGCCCTCCCGGGCGAAGTCCCGGGCGACGACCCGGCCCGCGCCGGTCCCGCCCCCGGTGACCAGGACGATCTTGTCGGTGAACCTCATGATCAGGCCTCCTTGCGGTGCGTGTCGGTGCGCGTGGCGATGGCGGCGAACGCCGCGGTGAGGAGGAAGGCGGCGCCGGCCACCCCGAAGGCGAGCGCGTAGCCGCCCGTCACGGCGGCCGCCGGGGAGACGGCCCCGGTGCACCCGCCGGTGACCCCGCCCGGGCAGCCCAGCGCGGCGGTGCGGGCCGAGGCGATCGCCACCAGTACGGCGAGCCCCACGGTCGGCCCCACCTCCATCGCGGTGTTGATCAGCCCGCCGGCGATCCCGGCCCGGTGCGGCGGGGTGCCGGACATCCCGATGACCGTCGCCCCGGCGAGGGCGAGCCCGGATCCGGCGGCGAACAGCGGGAGCGCGGTGAGCACGATCGCGGGCCACGGCGTGTCCGGGGCGAGGCGGGCGAGCGGCGGCATCGCGGCGGCGGCGATCAGCAGCCCGGCGACGGTGGCGGCGCGCGGCCCGAACCGGCCGATGACCCGGGCGGCCACCGGGCCCATGCCGACGACGAGCAGGTTGGGCAGGAACGCGGCGCTGGTCTGCGCCGCCGACAGGCCGCGGACCTGCTGGAAGTAGAGCGAGAGGAAGAACATGGTCGCCGCGCTCGCCGCCGCGGTGAGCAGGATCACCGGCAGGGCGACGCGGCGGGCGCGGTCCACGAGCATGCGCGGGGGCAGCAGCGGCCGGGCCGTACGCAACTCCACGGCCGCGAAGACGGCGAGCAGGGCGAGCCCGGCGGCGGCCGGGGCGGGGCCGGGGGCGGTGAGCAGGCCGTGGCCGAGCAGGATGAGCCCGCCGGTGCCGAGCAGCGCCCCGGGCAGGTCGAGCCGCTCCCGGCCGCCCGCGGCCGCGTCGGGGCGAGCGGTGCCGGGGGAGCCCGCAGCGCGGGCGCCGGCGCGGCGGAGGGACCGGGACAGCGTCCCGGCGGCGGCGACCGCGACCGGGATGAGCAGGCACCAGCGCCACGACCCGAGGCTCGCGACCAGGCCGGAGAGCAGGCTGCCGCCGACCGCGCCGCTCACCGAGAGCGTGCCCCACACGGCGAGCGCCCGGGCCCGCTCCGGCCCCTCCGGGTGGACGCGGGTGACCAGCGCCAGGGCGGCGGGCGCGGCGAGCGCGGCCCCGGCGCCCTGGGCGAACCGGGCGGCGAGCAGCACCGGATAGGCCGGGGCGAGCGCCCCGGCGACCCCGGCCACGCCGAAGAGGATCAGGCCGGTGCGGAGCGTGCGGTGCGGGCCGCGCAGGTCGGTGAGCCTGCCGCCGAGGAGCAGCAGGCCGCCGAACGCCAGGCCGTAGGCGGAGCTGAGCATGGCGAGCCCACCCTGGGTGAGGCCGAACTCGCGCTGGATCGCGGGGAGCGGGACGGCGAGCAGGGTGATCGCGGCGATCAGCGCGACCTGCACCGCGCCGAGCAGCGGGAGGACGGCGCGGCGGGCCCGATCGCCGGTGGTCACCGGGGTCATGTCGGCCCCCTAAGTTACCCGACAGTTCATTCCAGAATCAGCGCACAAAGAAGGGATGGATGAGCATGAGCAAGGCGAGAGGTGGCTAGCCGAGCAGGCGCAGCGCCTGCGCGGCCGCGTCCCGCAGCCGGGCCGGGTCGGGGGAGCCCTTCGCCATGATCCGCAGCCCTTGGAGCACCACGAGGAGGAAGCGGCCCAGCGCCACCGGGTCGCTGTCCGGGCCGAGCTCCCCCTGGGCCTTGGCGCGGAAGAGCGCCGAGGTCAGCGCGGCCTCCAGCGCCGCCCAGCTCGACTCGACGAACCGGGTCACGCTCGGATCCTTCGGCAGCAGCTCGGCCGCGGCGTTGACGATCATGCAGCCCCGCCGCCGGGAGTCGGCGATGCCCTCCTCGGCGTACAGCTCGACCAGGGCCCGGATGGCGGGCAGCGCCGGCCCGGGCTGGGAGAGCGCCTCGATCGGGTTCGGGGAGCGCGTCCGCAGGTAGCGGTTGAGCGCCGCCAGGTACAGGTCGTGCTTGCCGCCGAAGGTGGCGTACAGGCTGGCCCGCGCCACCCCCAGGTGCTCGACCAGGTCGGCCATGCTGGTCGCCTCGTACCCGCGCTCCCAGAACAGCTCCAGCGCGGCGTCGAGCGCGGCCTCCGGGTCGAACTCCTTGCTCCTCGCCATGCCGTGACGGTAACACTTTCCAGAACGATCGGTCAAGAATGAGCCGCCGCGCACCGCGGGAGTCCGGCGTGGGCCGGGCGGCGCGCGGTGGCGGGGCGGGAGGCGGGACATCACTCGCCCCGATGGAGGTGGGGTGCGGGACATCACCGCGGCCCGATGGAGGTGGGGTGCGGGACATCACCGCGGCCCGGGGCGGGTAACGGTCGGGCATGCGAGAACCCGAAGGCATGTCCGGACCGGACCATCGGCGGCCCGCCGGACTCGACGACGTCACCGTCGACGCGCTGGGCAGCTTCAGCAAGGCGCTGGAGACCGTCCACCGGGCGCGCGGGCACCTGTACGCGTTCCACCAGCTCACCGGGACGGCCGACTTCGAGCTCGACAACACCGTCGCGCTGCTCCGCCTCGCCGGGCACGAGGAGTGGGCCGCCCGGATCGAGCGCGAGCTGATCGGCCGCGATGTGATCGCCGGCCGGTGGACGTACCAGCTCGTGGAGGAGTACGACGACGGGTACTACGCGGTGTTCCAAGACCTGGAGCGCCAGGTGCGGGAGCGGCTCGCCGGTGGGCGCCGCCACCTGTACGAGGCGGAGCTGCGCCGCCGGCGGCGTCCCGGCTGACCGGCCGGTGAGCCCGCGTACGGCCCGGCCTGGCCGCGCCCGGCCGTCCCGGGATCCGCCGGCTTTGCCGTTCTATACCCCTGGGGGTATATTGACGGGCATGAGGATGAACGAGGCCATGGTGGGCGACGCGCTCACCCGCCTGCGGCGCGCGCACGGGCAGCTCGCCGGGGTGATCAGCATGATCGAGGCGGGGGAGGACTGCGTCAAGGTGCTGACCCAGCTCGCCGCGGTGTCCAAGGCGCTGGACCGGGCCGGCTTCAAGCTGGTCGCGAGCGGCCTGCGGTACTGCCACGCCGCGCGGGAGCGCGGGGAGGAGGCCCCGATCAGCGAGGCCGAGCTGGAGAAGCTCTTCCTGGCGCTGGCGTAGCCCGATCCCGCCGCCGAGCGGTATGGCCTTTTTCATCGCTCGAATATACCCCCAGGGGTATATGCCGCCGACCGGCCGGCCGACCCGCGGCCGGCGCGGGCCGGGCCTCGCCGGGAACCGGGGCCCGCGCGCGAGGAGAAAGCGAGGGAGACCGATGACCGAGGATCGTCCGCCGTCCACCATCGACGCCGTCACCGCGCGTTCCCTGATCGCGTCCAACCCGGACGTGCTCGTCGTCGACGTGCGCACCCCGCGGGAGTTCGAGACCGCGCACATCGAGGGCGCGATCAACCTGCCGCTCGACCAGGTCGACGCCCATCTGCAGCGGATCGTCAAGGACGCGGGCGGCACGCTGCTGCTGGTCTGCCAGTCCGGCGGCCGGGCCGGGAAGGCGCGGGAGAAGCTCTGCGGCGCGGGGCTGCCCGGTGCCGTGGTGCTCGAGGGCGGGATGAACGCGTGGATCGCCGCCGGTGGGCCGGTGATCCGCGGCAAGCCGCGCTGGAGCCTCGAGCGCCAGGTGCGGCTGGTCGCCGGCGGGATCGTGCTCGCGTCCATCGTGGCCGACCTGTGGCTGCCGGGGGCGCGGGTCGTGGCCGCCCTCATCGGCGCGGGCCTCACCGTGGCCGCGCTCACCGACACCTGCCTGCTCGGCATGCTGCTCGCCAAGCTGCCGTACAACCGCGGGCCCGCGGTCGACCCCGAGCGGGCGCTCGCCGCCATGCGCCGGCCCGCCCGGGCGAAGGGCTGACCGCGATGCCGCCGTGCCGTACGGCCGGGCCGGCGTGTGCCTCCCGCATACCCCACCGGGTATATAGGGAGGTGGCGGGATGATCGCGCTGGCGCTCGCCGCCGCCGTGGCGGTCGGCGTCACCCTCGGCCTCTTCGGCGGCGGGGGATCGATCCTCACCGTTCCGCTGCTCGTCTACCTCGCCGGGGTGCCGCCGAAGGCCGCGATCGCGACCTCGCTCTTCGTGGTGGCGGTCACCAGCACGGTGAGCGCGATCGGCCACGCCAGGGCGGGGCGGATCCGGTGGGGGACCGGCCTGGTGTTCGGCGCCGCCGGCATGGCCGGCGCGTACGCCGGGGGCCTGATCGGGCCACACCTGCCCGAGGCATGGCTTCTCGCCGGGTTCGCCTTGATGATGGTGGCGACGGCGGTCGCGATGATCCGCGGGCGGAGGGCGCCCGCGGCGCGGTCCGCCCGGAAGCGGCGGATCGGGCACGTGATCGCCGAAGGGGTGGTGGTCGGCGTGGTCACCGGGCTGGTCGGGGCCGGCGGCGGGTTCCTCGTGGTCCCCGCGCTGGTGCTGCTGGGCGGCCTGCCCATGGACGTCGCCGTGGGCACCTCGCTGATCGTCATCGCGATGAAGTCGTACGCCGGGCTCGCCGGCTACCTGCACGGCGTCGAGATCGACTGGGCGCTGGCCCTGGCGGTCACCGCGGCGGCCGTGCTCGGCGGGCTGCTCGGCGGCCGTCTCGCCGGGCGGGTGCGGGCCGACCGGCTGCGCAAGGCCTTCGGATGGTTCGTGCTGGTGATGGGCGCGGTCGTCCTCGCGCAGCAGGCGCCGTCGGCGCTCCCCGGCTCGGCGCAGGCCGCCGCCGGGCTGCTCACCGCCACGGTGGCCCTGGCGGCCGTCGCCCACGCGATCCTGCGGCACCGGCGCGGCGGTGCCCGGCCCAGGCCCGCGGCGGAGTCACCGGACCCCGGCGGCGGGTGAGACCCCGATCGGAGGAAGGAACATGCTCGTCGACCTGACCAAGGACAACTGGAGCACGACGGTCCAGTCGGACGGCATCGTGCTCGTGGACTTCTGGGCTCCGTGGTGCGGCCCGTGCCGGCTGTTCGGCCCGATCTTCGAGGCTGCCGCCGGCCGCCACCCGGACATCGTGTTCGGGAAGGTCAACACCGAGGAGCAGCCGCAGCTCGCCGCCGCCTACGGCATCAGCGCGATCCCCACGCTGATGGCGATCCGGGACGGCATCGTGGTCTTCGCGCAGGCGGGGGCGCTTCCCGAGGCCGCGCTCGAGCAGCTCATCGCCCAGGTGCGGGCGCTCGACATGGACGAGGTCCGCCGCCGGATGGCCGCGCAGCCGACGCAGGGCTGACGGGGCCGGGCGCCGGCGGACCGACGGCCGACGCCGGCGCACGCCCGCCGTACCCCGGCCGTCATCTGAGCTCTTAATACCCCCAGGGGTATCTTGCAAGGAGGGTGAGATGAAGTTCATCCAGTACTACCTCGAGTGCCTGTCCCACGCGTCGTACCTGATCGGGGACGAGACGACCGGCCGCGCCGTGATCGTGGACCCCAGGCGGGACATCTCCGAGTACGTCGCCGACGCCGAGGCGCACGGTCTCCGGATCGAAGGGGTGATCAACACCCACTTCCACGCGGACTTCATCGCCGGCCACCTGGAGATGGCCGCGCGCACCGGCGCCTGGATCGGGTACGGGAGCAAGGCCGAGGCCGAGTACCCGATCCGCCGGCTCGCCGACGGCGAGCGGATCGAGCTCGGCGACGTCGTCCTGGAGATCATGGAGACGCCCGGGCACACCCCCGAGTCGATCAGCATCCTGGTCTACGAGCACGCCGATGACGCCGTGCCGTACGGCGTGCTGACCGGCGACACGCTCTTCATCGGCGACGTGGGCCGCCCCGACCTGCTCGCCTCGCTCGGCAAGACCGCCGACGAGCTCGGCCGGATGCTCTACCGGAGCGTGCGCCGGCTCATGGAGCTGCCGGACGAGGTCCGGGTGTTCCCCGCGCACGGCGCCGGCTCGGCCTGCGGCAAGAACCTCTCCGCCGAGCTGCAGTCGACCATCGGCGAGCAGCGGCGCACCAACTACGCGTGCGCGCCGATGAGCGAGGACGAGTTCGTGGCCCTCGTCACCGAGGGCCAGCCGTCCGCGCCCGGCTACTTCGTGTACGACGCCGTGCTCAACCGCAAGAACCACGACCTGCTCGACGTCGACGCGCACGCCCGGCCGCTCGGGATCGAGGAGTTCCTCGCCCGCCGCGACGCCGGGGCGGTCATCGTCGACGCCCGGTCCGAGGAGGACTTCGCCCGCGGCCACCTGCGCGGCTCGCTCAACGTGCCCGTGGACGGGCGCTTCGCCGAGCGGGCGGGCATGGTCGTGGAGCCGGGCAGCGAGATCATCGTCGTCGCCCCGCAGAACCGGGAGCTCGAGGTGATCACCCGGCTCGGCCGGATCGGCTTCGACACCGTCACCGGGTACCTGCGCCGGCCGGAGGCCGCGCTCCGCGCCGTGCCGGGCGAGGTCGCCCAGGCGGAGCGGGTCACGGTCGAGGAGCTGCGGCAGGCGCTGGCGGACGCGGAACCCCCGGTCCTGCTCGACGTGCGCAACGTGGGGGAGGTGGCCCTCGGCGCGATCGAGGGCGCGCTCACCATCCCGCTCTCCGAGCTGCCGCGGCGGCTCGACGAGGTGCCGGCCGATCGTCCCGTGGTGGTCTACTGCGCGAGCGGGTCGCGCTCGTCGACCGCGGCGAGCCTGCTCCGCCGCGCCGGCCGGGAGCGGGTCTCCGACCTGATCGGCGGCTACCAGGCCTGGCAGGACGCCCACGCGCCCACCGCGGCGTGACCGCGGCGCCGCCGGAGGCCCGGCCGCACCGCACCGGCCCCGTCCGGGGCGGTACGGGGTCAGCGGCGGGCCCCCGGCCCCACATCGACCCCGGGGATGGCATGCGGGGAAGGCCGCGTGACGTCCCCGGGGTCTCGCGTATGCACGGCCGCGCGGGCCGGTACGGCATGCGGCGGGCCGTACCGCGGTGCCCGAGCGCGGGAGGCGAGGGCGGTACGCGGCGCACAGGCGGCGGCCGGTGCCGTCCGGGGCGTGGCCGGACCGGGGCCGTAACCAAGGCCAGGTACGGAGCGCCGTGGGCGGCCCGCTCACCGGGCCGTGGACGACCGGACCCCGAGGAGGTCAAGGGGTAGCGCGGTGTGCGCGATCAGGGGCACGGCGGTGTGGAGCGTCACCGGCCGCAGCGATCCTGTGTGGCCGGCCATGGGGACCCCGTCACCGGGCCGCTGTGAGAACGTAAGGCCGCTGCGAGAACGTAAGGGGGTTCCGGGTGCGGGCGTCGCCGGCCGCAGAGTGTGATCTCGTGTGGGCGGTCCCTGGGGATCCCGTCACCGGCCACGGCGAGAACGTGAGGAAAAGGTGTGTGGCCGGCCGTTGGGCCCGGTCACCGGCCGTGGCGTGAACCGTGCGGAAGGCGTTCCGGGTGTGTGACCGCCGCCGGCCGCGGACGCGATCCGGCGTGGCCGGCGGCCCGGCCCGTGGTCGCTGAGTGGTAGGGCGGGTGGGACTTGAACCCACGACCCACGGATTATGAGTCCGATGCTCTGACCGGCTGAGCTACCGCCCCGCAAAGGAGGAGTCTCTCACAATCTAACGGGTGCGTGGATCTCGCCGGTACGATCTTCCGCCTCCGGCTCCGGGCCGGCGCGATCGCCCAGGTCAGACGCTGTCGCGACCGGCGATGACCTTCGGCATCCGGTCGCGGCCGGGCGCCGGGACGCCGCATGCGCCGGTACCAAGAATCCCCTAACGCCACACCCCTACGAGGCATTCCCGGGCGTTATGCACGAAATGTCCGGGTATTGCCCGCAATGGAGATGTTGTCAGCGCTCAAGGGGGTGCTGTGGGGGGACGGCTGACGGCGGGAGGGGTCTCCCTGGTTCTCCTGGCGGCACTTCTGGGATGCGGCGCGACCGGCGCCGCACCGGGCGCGGTGGGCACGATCGAGGACGGGTTCCGCATCGGCGTGCTGCTCCCGGACCGGCGCGCGGAGCGGTACGAGGCGCACGACCGCCCCGCCATCGCCCGGGCGATAGCGTCCCTCTGCCCGCGGTGCGAGGTCGTGTACGGCAACGCGGGCGGCGACCACGCGGCACAGGCGCGGCAGATGGCCGAGATGCTCGCCGGCGGCGTGCGGGTGTTCATCCTCGGCGCCGTGGACCCGCGGGCCATCGCCCCCACGGTCGCGCAGGCGAAGCTCGCCGGCGCGAAGGTCGTCGCGTACGACCGGCTGGCCAACGGCCCGATCGACGCCTACGCGGCGGGCGACCGGGTGCAGGCCGGCCGGGAGCTCGGCCGGGCCCTGCTCGAGGCGATCCGCGCCGGGGGCGATCCCCGGCGGGGCGAGGTCGTCCTGGTCACCGGACCGGCGGACGACCCGGGCGCGGCCGAGGTGAGCCGCGGCGTGCACGAGGTCCTCGACGGCCGGATCGCCATCGGGCGGGAGATCGCCGTCTGGAACCCGGACCGGGTGGCCGAGCTGGTGCGCACCGCCATCGCCGGCGTGGGCGCCGAGCGGGTCATCGGGGTCTGCGCCGGGTACGGCGGGGCGGCCGACGCGGTCGCGGCCGCCATGAGGGCCGCCGGAGTCCGCCCGGGCACCCCGTTCACCGCGGAAGGGGCCGATCCGGCGGCGATCCGGCGGATCCTGGAGGGCGGGCAGACCGCCGCCGTGCACCGGCCCATCGCCGCCGAGGCGGAGCACGCGGCCCGGCTCGCCGTGGCGCTCGGCACCGGCCGGACCGCCCACGGCACGGCCTACGTCGCCAACGGGACGACCGCGTCGATCCCGGCCGTCCTGGTCCGGCCGGTCGTGGTCACCCGCGCGGACCTCGCCGACCCGGCCGCGGGCGACGCCCCACCGGCCGGGGAGGAGCCGGCCGTCCCTCCGCTGCGGCCGCGCCGGCCGGCGGAGCCGCGGCCCGCCCGCCGGCCCCCGTCACCGCGCGCCGGACGGGCCGGCCGGCCGGTCGCGCCTCGCGTCAGCCCGTCCACACCTCGCGCAGCGGCTCGGCGAGCTTCGCCGCCTGAGCCAGCCCGGCCTGGTACGCGGGCTCCCACAGGTGCGGGCTGAGCACGTCGGTGCCGAACACCTCGATCGCGGCCTCGTCGGGGGCGATCACGTACTGCCGCGCCGCCCCGACCCGGCTCAGCTCCTTCTCCAGCGTGGCGCGCGGGGTCATGTGGGCGAGCGGCTCGAGCACCACCACGACCTCGGCGCCCTCGGCGAGGTCCGCGTTGGTGGACGACCGGACCCCGCCGTCGACGTAACGCCGGCCGTTGATCTCGATGGGCGGGAACACCATCGGCACGCAGCAGCTCGACGCGATGGCGAGCTCCAGCGGGACGCCGGACTCCCGGCGCCAGACCACGAACTCGCCGGTCTCGGCGTCCACCGCGGTGATGAGCAGCTCGCGGTCGGGCCACTCCCTGACCGGGAGGTGCTCGCCGAGCTTCCTGAGCCGTTCGTGGGTGATGCCGGTCTGGGCGGCGAGCGCCATCTGCCCGAGCCTGCGGCGCCGCTCCTTCGGCTCCAGGCTCTCGTCGTACAGCACAGCGAAGGCCGCCATGACCGCGTCCATGTCGACCTTCCCGCCGCCGTCGCCGTGCCGCGCGGGCTCACCCGCCGCCTGCCGGGCGATCGCCTCCTCGAGGTCGGCTCCGGTTGCGATGAGGGTTCCGGTGACCGAACCGGCCGAGGTGCCGATGATCCGGTCCGCGGTTCCGAGGTCGATCCCCTTCTGGCGGAGGCCGTGCACCACGCCGGCCTCCCAAGCGACGCCGGCGACACCGCCGCCGCCGAGCACGAGTGCGCTGATCATGTGTGGAATTATGTTCCAGAATTGCATTCATTACGAGGGTGTTGTCCTGCGCCGGAGCGAATCGCCCGGTCCGTCCTGACCGAAACCGTTGACGAATGATCTTCGGTATGTGAAAGTTCGGTCCGGCTCCATGCACGTCGGCGGTGGACGGTCGGGGTCTTCCCGCGACTGTGCATGGCGGTTGTCCACGCCGAAGGGAACCGTCCGTGCGCAGAATCGTCAGCGTTCTCGCGATCGCCGTCGTGGCGATGGCGGTGGCACTGGTGCGATCGGCACCCGTCTCCGCCGTCGCCGCGGACCCTTACGAGTTCAAGAACGTCCAGATCGCCGGGGGTGGGTTCGTACCCGGCATCATCTTCAGCCAGGCGGAAAAGGACCTGATCTACGCGCGCACCGACATCGGCGGCGCCTACCGCTGGATCCCGGAGACCCAGAGCTGGAAACCGCTCCTCGACTGGGTCGGCTGGGACAAGTGGGGCTGGAACGGCGTCGTCAGCATCGCCCCCGACCCGGTCGATCCCGACCGGGTCTACGCGGCGGTCGGGATGTACACCAACAGCTGGGACCCGAACAACGGCGCGATCCTGCGCTCCACCGACCGCGGCGAGACCTGGCAGGCGAGCCCGCTGCCGTTCAAGCTCGGCGGCAACATGCCCGGGCGGGGCATGGGCGAGCGCCTCGCGGTCGACCCCAACAAGAACAGCATCCTCTACCTCGGCGCGCCCAGCGGCCACGGGCTGTGGAAGAGCACCGACTACGGCGCCACCTGGTCCAAGGTGACCAGCTTCCCCAACCCGGGGAACTACCGGGCCGGGGACGGCGAGTACGACGGTGACATCCAGGGCGTGGTCTGGGTGACGTTCGACAAGCGGACCGGCACCCCCGGCAACCCCACCCAGACCATCTACGTGGGCGTGGCCGACAAGGAGAACACGGTCTACCGGACCACCGACGGCGGCGTCACCTGGGAGCGGATCCCGGGGCAGCCGACCGGCTACATCGCGCACAAGGGCGTGCTCGACACCGTCAACGGCCACCTGTTCATCGCCACGAGCGACACGGGCGGGCCGTACGACGGGAGCAAGGGCGACGTGTGGCGGTACGACACCGCGACCGGCGAGTGGAAGCGGGTCAGCCCGGTGCCCTCGGACAGCCCGGACAACTACTTCGGGTACAGCGGGCTCACCCTCGACCGGCAGCGCCCCGGCACGCTCATGGTCGCCACCCAGATCGCCTGGTGGCCCGACGTGATCTTCTTCCGCAGCACGGACAGCGGGGAGACCTGGACGCGGATCTGGGACTGGGAGGTCTACCCGAACCGGACCTTCCGCTACACCATGGACATCTCCGAGGTGCCGTGGCTGACGTTCGGCGCGAACCCGGCCCCGCCCGAGGTGGCCCCGAAGCTCGGCTGGATGACGGAGTCGGTGGAGATCGACCCGTTCGACTCCGACCGGATGTTGTACGGCACCGGCGCCACCATCTACGGCACCACCGAGCTCACCAAGTGGGACCGGGGCGAGACGTTCACCATCCGGCCGATGGTGAAGGGCCTGGAGGAGACCGCGGTCCTCGACCTGATCAGCCCGCCCAGCGGCGCGCACCTGATCAGCGGCCTGGGGGACCTCGGCGGCTTCCGGCACGACGACCTCGACGCCGTGCCGCCGATGATCTTCACCCAGCCCGTGTTCACCACGACGACCTCGCTCGACTACGCCGAGGCCAGCCCGAACATCATCGTGCGGGCCGGTGACTTCACCGACGCCGACCGGCCGAACGACAGCCACGTGGCGTTCTCCACCGACGGCGGGAAGAACTGGTTCCAGGGCACCGAGCCGGGCGGCGTGAACAAGGGCGGCACCGTCGCGGCCGCGGCCGACGGCAGCCGGTTCGTCTGGGCGCCCGGCGACCCCGGGCAGCCGGTGGTCTACTCGGTCGGCTTCGGCAACTCCTGGACCCCGTCCAGCGGCGTCCCGGCCAACGCGATCGTCAAGTCGGACCGGGTCAACCCGCTCAAGTTCTACGCCTTCGCCAACGGCCGGTTCTACGTGAGCACCGACGGCGGGGCGACCTTCAGCGCCACGCCGGCCACCGGCCTGCCGTCCGGCAACGTCCGCTTCAAGGCCGTCCCCGGCCGGGAGGGCGACATCTGGCTCGCCGGGCCGGGCGGGCTGTGGCACTCGACCGACTCGGGCGCCTCGTTCACCAAGGTGGCGGCCGTCGAGGACGCGGTGAGCATCGGCTTCGGCAAGGCCGCGCCGGGCCGGGACTACCCGGCGCTCTACACCGTCGCCACCATCGGCGGGGTGACCGGGGCGTTCCGCTCCGACGACGCGGGGCAGAGCTGGGTGCGGATCAACGACGATCAGCACCAGTACGGCAACTGGGGTGAGGCGATCACCGGGGACCCGAGGATCTACGGCCGGGTGTACATCGGCACCAACGGCCGCGGGGTCCTCTACGGTGACCCGGCCGGCGGCGCGCCGTCCCCGTCGCCGTCCCCGTCCTCGTCGCCCTCGCCGTCGCCGTCCCCGTCGACCTCCCCTTCGCCGTCGCCGAGCCCGTCCGGCTCACCGAGCCCGTCGCCCTCGGCGTCCCCGTCGCCGTCCCCGTCCCCGAGCGGCGGCAAGGCGTGCACGGCCCGCTACGCGCAGGTCAACTCCTGGCCCGGCGGATTCCAGGGCGAGGTCACGGTGTCGAACACCGGAACCGAGCCGACCGGCGGATGGCGGGTCGAGCTGACCTTCAGCGGCGACCAGGCGATCGATGACCCGATCCACCAGGTCTGGGGCGCCACGTACACCAGGTCCGGGGAACGGCACGTCTTCGACAACGAATCCTGGAACGGGTCGCTCGCGCCCGGCCAGTCCGCCACCCTCGGGTTCCTCGGCCGGACCACCGGGTCCTCAGGCCCCACGGTGGCGTCCGTGACGTGCACCGCCCGATGAGGAACCCCACCGCCCGCTGAGGCGTCCCCAGCTCACGGAGCCGGCCCGGGAGCACCCGGGCCGGCTCCCGTCTGCCCGCGATCGAGAGCGAGCACTCCATCGCATAGCCTGTCAACCGGCGAGACGGCATGCCGGCCCTACCGACAGGGAGCTGTGCGCACGATGGCCATCGGGATATACATCGCGGCGAGTGACGCCAGGAGCAACAAGGGCACCATCGCCCTCGGCATGATCGAGCTGCTGTCCCGCCAGGTCGAGACCGTGGGCGTGTTCCGGCCGGTGGTCCGGTCCGGCCGGGAGGACAACCTGATCAACACCGCCCGGTCCAGGTTCGGGATCGCGCTGCCGTACGCGATGTGCGCGGGCGTGACCTACGAGGACGTGCACGCGAGCGCGGAGGCGGCCACCGAGGAGATCATGGCCCGCTACCGGGAGCTCGCCGCGCGCTGCGACGCCGTCGTGGTGGTCGGCAGCGACTACACCGACGTCGGCTTCCCGACCGAGTTCACCTTCAACGCCGACCTTGCGGCGAACCTCGGCACCCCCGTGATCAACGTGGTGACCGGTCTCAACCGCACGCCCGACGAGATCGTCGCCGCGCTCGACATGTCCCGCCGGGTGCTCAAGGAGCGGCACGCCACCGAGCTCGCCTCCTGCATCACCCGGGTCGCCCCTGAGCTGGTCGGCGAGGTCGAGGCCCGGTGCTCGGCCTACGTGCTGCCCGAGGTGCCGCGCCTGTCGGCGCCGACCGTGCGCGACCTCATGACCGCCTGCGACGGCCGGCTCCTCCGCGGGGACGAGCAGCAGCTCGGGCGCGAGGTCGGCGCGATCATGATCGGGGCGATGTCGCTGCCGAACATCCTCGAGCGGCTCACCGAGGACGCCGCCGTCGTCGTCCCGGCCGACCGGGCGGCCGCCCTCGTCCCCGGGCTCATCGCCGCGCACCGGGCGCCCACCTTCCCGGCCCTCTCCGCGATCATCCTCAACGGCGGGCTGCCCCTGCCCGACGCGGTGATCAAGCTGATCGACGGCATGAACGTCCGGCTGCCGATCATCACGACCGACGGCGGCACGTTCGAGACGTCGACCAAGCTCTCCGCCGTCGAGGGGCAGTTCACCCCGGACGCGACCGGAAAGATCGAGACGGCCCTCGGCCTGTTCGCCGAACGGGTGGACGCCGCGGCGCTGCTCCGCGCGCTGCGGATCACCAAGGCCAAGGCGGTCACCCCGCTGATGTTCGAGTTCGATCTGCTGGAGCGGGCGCGGACCGACCGCCGCCACATCGTGCTGTGCGAGGGCACGGAGCCGCGGATCCTCCGCGCGGCCGACATCGTGCTGCGCCGGGGCTGCGCCGACCTCACCCTGCTCGGCGACGAGCAGGAGATCCGCCAGCTCGCCGCCCAGATGGGCCTGCTCATCGACGAGGCCCGGGTGGTGAGCCCGTTCGACGAGGAGCTCCGTGAGCGGTTCGCCCAGGAGTACGCGCGGCTGCGCGCGCACAAGGGCGTGACCGTGGACCAGGCGCGCGACATCGTCACCGACCTCTCCTACTTCGGCACGCTCATGGTCCACCTCGGGCTCGCCGACGGCATGGTCTCCGGTGCGGTCCACACCACCGCGCACACCATCCGCCCCGCCTTCGAGATCATCAAGACCGCGCCCGGGGTGACGATCGCGTCGAGCGTGTTCTTCATGTGCCTCGCCGACCGGGTCCTGGTCTACGGGGACTGCGCGATCGTGCCGGACCCCACCGCCGAGCAGCTCGCCGACGTCGCGATCTCCTCCGCCGAGACCGCGGCGCGGTTCGGCATCGAGCCGCGGGTGGCGATGCTCTCCTACTCCACCGGCGACTCCGGCTCCGGCCCCGAGGTGGAGAAGGTGCGCCGGGCCACCGAGCTGGTCCGGCGGCTCAGGCCGGACCTCCCGGTCGAGGGGCCGATCCAGTACGACGCGGCGGCCGAGCCCAGCGTGGCGCGGACCAAGATGCCGGACAGCCCGGTCGCCGGCCGGGCCACCGTGTTCGTGGTCCCCGACCTCAACACGGGCAACAACCTCTACAAGGCGGTCCAGCGGAGCGCGGGGGCGGTCGCGATCGGCCCGGTGCTGCAGGGCCTGCGCAAGCCCGTGAACGACCTGTCCCGGGGCGCCACCGTGCAGGACATCGTCAACACGATCGCCATCACCGCGATCCAGGCCCAGGAGCGGGAGGGCGCCCGGTGACCGGACGGATCCTCGTGATCAACGCCGGCTCGTCGTCGATCAAGTACCAGCTCATCGACGTCGCGACCCGGCGCAAGCTCGTCACCGGGCTCGCCGAGCGGATCGGCGAGGAGACCAGCGTGCTCACCCACGGCGCGCACCGGGTGGAGCGCCGGCTCGCCGACCACGAGGAAGGGCTGAAGGCGGTGCTCGCCGCGTTCGCCGAGCACGGCCCGCCGCTCGACGAGGTCGTCGCCGTGGGGCACCGGGTGGTCCACGGGGGCTCCCGCTTCATCCAGCCCACGATCATCGACGAGCAGGTCGAGAAGACGATCGAGGAGCTCGCCCCGCTCGCCCCGCTCCACAACCCCCCCAACCTGGAGGGCATCCGGGTCGCCCGGTCCGCGTTCCCGCACCTGCCCCACGTCGCCGTGTTCGACACCGCGTTCCACGCGACCATCCCCCGGCACGCCGCCACCTACGCGGTGCCGCGGGAGTGGACCGCCAAGTACGCGGTGCGCCGGTACGGTTTCCACGGGATCTCGGTGGCCTACGTCTCCCGCCGCGCCGCGGAGCTGCTCGGCCGGCCGTACGGCGAGGTGAACTCGATCGTGCTGCACCTGGGCAACGGCGCGAGCGCCACGGCGGTGCGCGGCGGGCGCAGCATCGACACGTCGATGGGCATCACCCCGCTCGCCGGGCTGGTGATGGGCACCCGGTCCGGCGACATCGACCCGGCCATCCCCGGCTACCTCCACCGGGTCGCCGGGCTCGGCATCCCCGAGATCGACGAGGCGCTCAACAAGGAGAGCGGCCTGCTCGGCCTGTGCGGGGCCAACGACCTGCGGGACGTGTGGCGGCTCGCCGACGCGGGCGACGAGAACGCCCGGCTCGCCATGGAGATGTACGCCTACCGGGTGCGCTGCTACATCGGCGCCTACTACGCCGCGCTCGGCCGGGTGGACGCGGTCGTGTTCACCGCGGGCGTGGGGGAGAACGATCAGCGCACCCGGGCGCTCGCCGTGCAGGGCCTGTCCCGGCTCGGCATCGAGATCGACCCGGTGCGCAACGCCGGCCCGGCCAAGGAGCCCCGGTTCATCTCCCCGGAGGGGGCCGAGGTGGCGGTCATGGTGATCCCCACCGACGAGGAGCTGGAGATCGCCGTGCAGACCGCCGCCTGCATCGCCGCCGGATCCGCGTGACCCACCCGGGTCACCGCCGGATCCGCGGGAAGATGCCGCCGCCGATTATCCTGGGCAGCGATTGGGGGTATGCGCTCGGTGGTGGCGGCTGGAAACGGTCAGAAGACCCGGCGCGACACCCGGCACGGGGTGCTGCACCGGGTCCGGGTGTGGCGCGACCGCATCCGGGCCCGGCGGACCGGCCGGATGACGCTGCGGATCGCGATCGGTCTGCTCGGCGGCATCATGGTGATCGGCGGCTTGATCATGGTGCCGTTCCCCGGGCCGGGATGGCTGGTCGTGTTCGCCGGGCTCGCCGTCCTCGCCACCGAGTTCGCCTGGGCCTCCCGGCTGCTGGAGTTCGCGAAGGCCAGGGTCATGGCCGCGACCGATTGGCTGCAGCGGCAGAACTGGTTCGTCCGGATCGTCGCGAGCCTGCTCACCCTGACCTGCGCCGGCGCCATCGTCTGGGCGGCGGTGAAGCTGACCACCGGGATCGACCTGGTCGAAGCGGCGCTCACCCTCTTCGCCTACCTTCCCTGGGCTCAGAGGTAGAGGCCGGTCCCATGGTCGGTCTGCTGGGTGGCGACGGCGTGTAAATCACGCTCCCGCAGCACCAGGTAGACCTGTCCCTGGACCTCAACCTCGTACTGGTCCTCGGGGTTGAACAGGACCTTGTCCCCGGGCTTGACCGATCGGACGTTGGCCCCCGTGCCGCATACCTCGCCCCAGACCAGGCGATTGGCCATCTTCACCGTCGCCGGGATCACGATTCCCGAGCTGCTGCGCCGCTCTTCCGGCTCCCGATCGACCTTGACCATCACACGGTCGTGGAGCATCTGGATCTCGAACTTCGGCTCGGCCACGCTCGAAGTTTACGCGGACCCGCACGGGAGCCGTCATCGCGGGGAAGCGCTCACGAGCGTCCCATGGCGAGGTCGTGACCGGTGCCTGAGCTGCGGAAGACCCGGCCCGACCCCCACTCGAGCACCTCGAACCGGACGAGCACGACGTTCGACCGCACCCCGGTGAGGTCGGCCATCATCAGCTCCGAGAGGTCGAGGATCGCCGGCACGCGGTGCTGGGCGACGGCCCACTCGGCGGGGCCGAAGTCCTCGACGAACCCGATCACGCTCTTGCCCCGGTAGGTGATCCGCACCTTGGTGCCGAGGGGCCAGTAGGGGCTGGCGATGGTCTGGTAGCGCATGGGCTTGCCGGAGGCGGTCTGCGCGTCCCAGAACGACGTGGCCGTGGCGGTGCCGGAGGGCAGCCTCCGGCGGGTGCGCGTGGGCGTGGGAGAGGGGGACAGGGGCGCGGGTGCCGCCGGAGCCGTGGCCGACGGTGTGGGGGCGGCCGGAGCGGGCCATGGAGCCGAGGGGGACGGTGCGGCCAGGGCCGAGGAGGATGGTGCGGGCTGAGCCGCGGGGGATGGCGTGGTCCCGGCGGCCGGCGGGGTGCCCGGGCTCGGAACGGCGAAGGCCGCGGTGGTGGAGGCGGGCGGCGCCGGCCGGGATGGGACGGGCCGCGGGCTGAGCGGCCCGTGCGCGGGCGACGGTACGGCCAGGCCCGCGGCGTACGTCATGGAGTGGGGCCTGCGGCTCCCCGCGTCGTGCTGCATAACGGCGCCGATCATGATCGCGGTGCATGCGAGTGCCGGTGGGAGAGCCATGCAGGCGCGCTTGATCATGCGATTCCTCTCGGTCGGTCGCATCGCTCGCGCGGGGGAGCGCGAGCGCCGCCCGGGTGGCCCACGCCGCGATGCCGGGCGCCGTGGGCGGGCGCAGAGCATGCCTGATCAGCGCTCATGCGGCCGTGGGGACAGAGCGCAGCCGGAACACTGCCGAGGGCGGCGGTGCGATTTGGGCTGTTTGTAACGATTTGGGGGATATGGGGCACGAGTATAGGCAAAGAACCGACAAAAGGAACAAACACGTACAAACTAGAGATAAATCATCCTTTACCTAGGCCGCCGCGACGGTGATCGCCAGGACCGTCACCCGAGGCCGAGGGCGCGCGACGCCGGCGCGCCGCCCCCGGCGTGCGCGCGGGTGACCCATCGGAGGCGTGGACGGCGCCGCCGTCACGGCACGCCGGCCACCGAGGCGATCTCGCCGAGCGGGAACTCGAGGTAGCCGCCCGTCTCCTCGCACCAGGCGCCGAGCATCCCGCCGCGCAGCTCGCCGTGGCTGATCGTCGCGGTCATCCCGTCGGTGAGGGTGATGCGCGCCCGGCCGTCGTGGTCGACCACCCGGCCGAGGAGCGACTGCTGGGCCACGGGCAACCGGCGGGCCATCCGGCCGATCACCGCCCAGGTCCGCCCGCCGCGGCCGGCGGAGGAGGCGCCCACCAGGCGGCCCGCGAGCTCGCGCGCAGCACCGAACGGATCCGCGGGCGCGGCACCGGCGGCCGTGCCGCCGGGAAGGCGGATCAGCCGCCCACCGGCCCCGGGCTCCACGGGGCGGGACCGCGCCCGCCCGGCCCGGGCGGCGGTCCCTGACGCCCGGCCGGCCCGATCATCGGCGGGCACCGGCCGGGGGAGACGGCCCGGGGCGTCCCCGGACAGGGCGAGGGCCGAGGCCCGCACCAGGTCGGGGGCGTGCTCCGGCGCGGGCCCCGCCGGGGTGCTCTCGTGCCCGGTGGCGAGCGGGGCGAGCGCGCGGCCCAGCTCGGTGAGCGCGCCGCCGGCGACGAGGCCGAGCACACCGGCCTCGGCGAGGATCGCCGGGGTGAGCCCGGCGACGAGCTCCCGGTCGAGGAGCGGCGCCCGCCACCGGACCGTCTGGATGAGCTCGGGCAGCGAGGCGAAGCACCGGCCCTCGGGAATCCCGGCGAGCACGCCGAAGATCGCCCGGCGGATCCGCGCGACGGTCTCCCCGGCGTCCCGGCCGTGCCCGCTCAGCGGTAAAGCGCTCCATGCGCCACCAGGCGGACAGGAGGAGCCGCAGCCGTGCCGGGCCGTCGGCCGTGCGCCAGGCCTGACGGGCGCCGGTGCGGGCGCCCCCGGCGGCGGAGAGGAGACCGGCCTCGGCGGCGACCTCGGCGATCACCCGGGCCTCGTCCGCGGGGCAGCCGATCGCGGCGGCGAGCCGCCGCACCTCGTCCGCCCGGATGTCTCCGCGGTGCAGCGTCCGGACCGGGCTCGCGCCCAGGTGGCCGAGGAACGCGCTCACCCGCTCGATGAGGAGCTCCGCCGCCCGGCGCATCCCGTGCGCGACCTCGTCCGGATCCACCTCGGTGAGCGCGGCGTCCGGTGGATCGGGGGTGAACGGGGCGCGGTGCCCGGGGCCGCGCAGGGCGAGCGCGACCTCGCGGGGCATCTCCGCCACGTCCCCTCGGGTCAGGACCAGGAGGCACCGGTCGAGCGGGGTGCCGGGCCGCCGGAGCCCGCGGTCCAGGCTGCGCACCGGGCCGTCCCAGGCGAAGGCGTCGAGCAGCTCCAGGGTTCCGCCGGGCGCACCGGTGAGCAGGGCGCCGAGCCGGTCGGGGTCCCCGAGCACGGCGCGGATCCGGGCGGCGAGCCGTTCCCGGCCGCCCCGGACCGGCACGCCGAGGAGCCGGGCGGCGCGGCGCAGGTCCTCGGCGGCGAGCCCTCGGGTGCAGGCGCCGAACGGACGGCCCAGGCCGAGCGGCGCCGGGCACCAACGGGCCACGGCCGGGGCGAGGACGATCCGGCCGCCCGGGCCGGGCCAGGCGATCGCGCGGTCGTAGAGGTGGTGCAGCCAGCGCCTCACCTCACCGGTGCGCACCCCGGTGAAGGCGGCGAGCCTCGCCTCGCCGGCCGGACCGTCCAGCGCGAGGCGGGCCTGGATGAGCTCCAGGGCGGGGAGCGGGAGATCCCGGATGACCTCCAGGACGGCGACGTCGTCGATGAGCCGGGCGGCGAGGGCGCCGAGGTCTCGGGGCCTGGGCGGCGCCATGGCGTCCGGGCGGTTGACCAGGATCCGGGCGAGCCGGTCCTCGCCGAGGGCCGTCAGCCAGCCGAGGAGGTCATGGGGCATCGTCGATCTCTCCGGAGCCGCCGGGAGGCGCCGTGACGCCCGCCGTACCCGCGGCGGAGCGGCCGGGCGGCGATGCCGGGCCGCGGGATGCCGGAAGAGGCCGTGCGCCGGGATGACGGCGCGCGCCGGCGAAGGCGGGCGGGGCACTGCGCCGTGCGGGCGTCACCGTCCGATCTCAGCACATGGCCGCATGGTGGCGCGGGCATTTCCGCGGATCGGGCGTCGCGCGCGTGCCGGGGCGCGTCGTCCGGCGGGCGGTCGGCGGTCAGCCGCCGAGCACCGCCCAGACCGCCTTGCCGCGCGGGGCCACCGGGCACCACCCCCAGCGGACGCTCAGCGACTCCACGATGTGCAGGCCGAGCCCGCCGGGCTCGAACGGGGAGGGATCCCGGAGCACGGGCGTCCCGGGCCCGGGGTCGAAGACGACGCAGGTGACCAGCCGCCCCCGGCGGACCAGGGCGAGCCGGATCACCTCCCGCCGGGGCGCGCCGCAGAGCGCCAGGCCGTGCCGCAGCGCGTTCGTGACCAGCTCGGAGACGACCAGTCCCATGCCGTCGGTCAGCCCGGTCATGTCCCAGCCGGCGAGGGCTCCGATCGCGAAGTTCCGCGCGGAGCAGACGGATTCGGCGACCGGGGAGAGGACCAGGGTGGCGCTGACCGGCGGCGACCCGGGCTCGATCAGGTCTCGTGCCGGCTCCGGCCACCAGACGATCGGCGGCCACCAGTCGAGCAGCGGCGATCGCGCATGGCCACGGGTCACGTTCGCGGACTGCACGAGATCATCATGGTCGATGCGAACGTGCGACTGCAAGGGCGAATGCACGTGCAAGTGTGCGCCGGAAGCGCTACCTTACTTCCCAACATCCTGGATCGAAGGGGGCGATCTTTGACAGACTTGAAGCCAGTCCCATAAACGGAGGAAAAGGACGTGTCGATAGATCCGCCCGGTTCCGTTTCCACCGTTCGGCGCATCATGCTCGGAGCCAGCCTGCGGAGGCTGCGCGAAGCACGCGGACTCTCCCGTGAGCAGGCCGGGTTCCACATACGGGCCTCGGAGTCCAAGATCAGCCGGATGGAGCTCGGCCGGGTCGGGTTCAAGACGCGTGACGTCGAAGACCTGCTCACCCTCTACGGCGTGCACGACGGCGCCGAACGGCGCAGTCTGCTGGAGATGGTCCGGGAGGCGAACGCGCCTGGCTGGTGGCACAAATACAACGATGTGCTGCCGGACTGGTTTGTCACATATGTCGGCTTAGAAGAGGCCGCGAGCCTGATCCGCACCTACGAGGTGCAGTTCATTCCCGGGCTGCTCCAGACCGCCGAATACGCCCGGACGGTGTACAAACTCGGCAATCCGGAGGCTTCGGACGACGAGATCGAGCGGCGCGTGCATATGCGATTGCAGCGGCAAGAGCGGTTCACGCGCCCCGACGGTCCGAGGCTCTGGGCCGTCATCGACGAGGCCGCGCTCATGAGGCGGATCGGAGGGCGGGAGGTCATGCGCGAGCAGATCCAGCACCTGCTCGACGTGTCGGCGCTCCCCAACATCACCCTGCAGGTGATGCCCTTCGAGTACGGGATGCACACGGCCGAGGGCGGCGCGTTCACCATCCTCCGCTTCCCGGAGCGCGAGCTCTCCGACGTCGTCTACGTCGAACAGCTCTGGGGTGCCCTGTACCTGGACAAGCCCGAGGAGGTCGACCCGTACCTGCGGGCGATGGAGCAACTGTGCGTGGCGAGCGCCACGCCGCGGGGCACCGTGGAGCGGCTCCAACAGCACCTCAAAGACCTGGACAAGTGAGATCGGATATGAAGCCGTACAACGGTATGCCCGCCAAGGACCTCAAGGGGGTCACCTGGCGGAAGAGCGCCTACAGCAACTCCCAGGGCAACTGCGTGGAGCTCGCCGAGCTGCCGGACGGCAGCGTGGCGGTCCGGAACTCGCGCGACCCCGACGGGCCGGCCCTGATCTACACGAGGGAGGAGATCCGCGCCCTCGTGCTCGGGGTCAAGGACGGCCAGTTCGACAGCCTGCTGGTCTAGCCTTCCCGTGCACGCATGCCGCGTGCACCCGGCGCGCACTCTTCGCAGCCGGCGGATCCGGGTGGTGTGCCACCGATCCGGCACGGGTGACCCGCCCACGCGCCTCGGGGCCCGTGATACCGGATCACGCGATGCGCGTGCCCGGTCGCCGGAGGTGTCCTCTCCACGGTTCTCGTCGCTCCCGGTGGCCGAGTGACCGGCCGGCCACGGCGTTCCGCACCTCCCGATCCGTAGCCGATCCGGACGACGAACCCGCCCTGATCGCGCACGGGATCCCGGGTGACCGGCCCGCCGGGCACCCCGGACGCCGGGGAGCCACGCGGACGCCCGGCCACCGCCTGCCACCCGAACGGCCGGCCGGCGCGGGGTGACCGGCCCGGCCGGGCACCGGCCGCACCGGTGGGCGCGATCCCCGTTCCACGGCATCGGATCCCACCTGCCCGCACCACGGTTCCGCGCACCCGAGGACCCGGGGCGCACCGGCCAGGCCGGGCAGGGATCCCCATAACGCGGCCCCGCCCCGGCTGACGCACCGGCCCGTAAGGCGGGACGCCCGGTAAAACGCGGCGTACGTCCGGTTGGTACTGTTGCCTCCGGAACGCGTCGTGCAGCGAAGTCCGGTGGGAATCCGGCGCTGTCCCGCAACTGTGATGCCCCCTCCGGGGACGAGCCAGGTCGCCTGCACGCCGCGTCGACGTGGCAAGACCCTCGCGGAAAAGGGTGACCCGTCGATTTTCGCGGGTCCTCGTTTCCCCCGGACCCAGGAGGACCAGTTCGTGAGGCCGGTACGCGTGGCCATCGCGGGCGTGCTGCTGGCGATCCTCGGCCTGGCCGGATGCGGTCGGCCGGCGGGCAACGCCCCCGAAACCCCCACTCCGAGCGGCTCAGCCGCAGGTTCCTTCCCCGTCACCGTTCAGGCCGGCAACGGGCAGGTGACCATCGCCGGGCGGCCTGAGCGCATCGTCTCGCTCTCCCCGACCGCCACGGAGATCCTCTTCGCCATCGGGGCGGGAGACCAGGTCGTCGCCGTGGACGAGCAGTCCGACTACCCGCCCGAGGCGCCCCGGACGTCCCTGTCCGGCTTCAAGCCCAACGTCGAGGCGATCATCTCCTACAAGCCAGACCTGGTCGTGACGTCCACCGACGCCAACGGCGTGGTCGACGGCCTCACCAAGGTCGGCGTCCCCGTGCTCGTGGAGCCCGCGGCCAACCGGCTCGACGACACCTACGACCAGATCATGGACCTCGGCGCGGCGACCGGAAACGGCGCCAAGGCCGCCGAGGTCGCGGCGGACATCAAGCGGCGGATCGACGAGCTGGTCGCCAAGGCCCCCAAGGGCACAGGCCTGACCTACTACCACGAGCTCGACAACACGCCCTACTCCATCACGTCGAACACGTTCCTCGGGCAGATCTACGCGATGTTCGGGCTCGAGAACATCGCCGACAAGGCGCCCGACGCGGCCGGCGGATACCCGCGGCTGTCCACCGAGTTCATCGCCGAGGCCGACCCCGATCTGATCTTCCTCGCCGATGTGAAGTGCTGCGGCGAGAGCGCCGAGACCCTCGCCAAGCGGCCCGGCTGGGCGAAGCTCTCCGCGATCAAGAACAAGCGGGTCTTCCAGCTCGATGACGACATCGCCTCGCGCTGGGGTCCCCGGGTGGTGGAGTTCGCCCGGGCCGTGAGCGAGGCCGTGCAGAAGGCCGCGGGCTGAGGCCGCCCATGACGACGCGGTCGCGGAGCCGGCCGCTCCTGCTCGTCTCGGCCGCCCTGGTCGCCAGCCTCGCCCTGGGCGTGACGGCCGGGGCGGCCGGCATCCCGCCCCGGGGCATCGCGCTCGCCCTGCTCGACCTGCTGCCGTTCGTCACGGTCGACTCGGGCCTGACCCCGGTCGAGCAGGGGCTGCTCTTCGAGCTCAGGGTGCCCCGGGTGCTGCTCGTCGCCATGGTCGGCGGGCTGCTCGCCATCGCCGGCGCCGGCTACCAGGGGGTGTTCCGCAACCCCCTCGCCGACCCGTACCTGCTCGGCGCGGCCGCCGGGGCGGGGCTCACCGTGACCCTCGCCGTGGTGTTCACCCGCGGCGGCGGGCTCACCGTCCCGGCGGCGGCCTTCGCCGGAGCGGTCGGCGGGGTGCTCCTCAGCTACACGCTCGGCCGTACGGCGGGGCGGGGCGGCGGCACGGCCACCCTGATCCTCGCCGGCGTGGCCGTCTCCTCGTTCCTCACCGCGCTCCAGGCGTTCGTGCAGCAGCTCAAGGTGGACGAGCTCCAGCGGATCTACTCCTGGATCCTCGGGGGCGTCGGCGGCGGCTGGGACCAGCTCCGGATGATCGCGCCGTACGCCGTGCTCTCCAGCGCGGTGCTCCTGCTGCACGGGCGGCTCCTGGACGTGCTCTCCGTCGGCGACGAGGAGGCCACCAGCCTCGGCCTGCACGCCGGGCGCACCCGCGTGGCCGTGCTGCTCGCCGCCTCGCTGGCGACCGCGTCGGCCGTCGCGGTGAGCGGGCTCATCGGGTTCGTCGGGACCGTGGTCCCGCACGCGGTGCGCCGCCTCGCCGGCTGGTCGTACCGGACCGTGCTCCCGCTCTCGCTGCTCGGCGGCGCGGCCTTCCTCGTCCTCGCCGACCTGGTGGCGCGGCTCGCGCTCGCCCCGGCCGAGCTGCCGATCGGCGTGGTCACCGCGTTCGTCGGCGCGCCGTTCTTCATCGCCGTCCTCCGGGCGACCAAGCGGGAGGGCGTATGAGCACGGCCGCACCACCGGTCCTCACCGGGCCGGCCGGGGTGGAGGTGCGCGGGCTGAGCGTGCGGCTCGGCGGCCGGCCGGTGCTCACCGACGTCGGGCTCTCCGCCCCGTCCGGCGGCTGGCTCGCGATCATCGGCCCGAACGGCGCCGGCAAGTCCACCCTGCTCAAGGCGATCGCCGGGCTGATCGGCCGGACCGGCGAGGTCCGGGTGGCCGGGACCCCCGTCGACCGGCTGCGCCACCGGCAGCGGGCCCGCCTGATCGCCTACGCGCCGCAGAGCCCCGCCCTGCCGCCGGACATGACCGTGTACGAGTACGCGCTGCTCGGCCGGACGCCGTACATCCCCTACCTCGGCCGGGAGAGCGCGCTGGACAAAGAGGTGACCGAGTCGGTGCTCGAGCGCCTCGGCCTGACCGGCTTCGCCTCCCGCCCGCTCGGCGAGCTCTCCGGCGGGGAGCGGCAGCGGGTCGTGCTCGCCCGCGCCCTCGCCCAGCAGGCCCCCGTGCTGCTCCTCGACGAGCCGACCACCGCGCTCGACCTCGGCCACCAGCAGCAGGTGCTCGAGCTCATCGACCGGTTGCGCGTCACCGACCGGCTGACCGTGGTGACCACCCTGCACGACCTGAGCCTCGCCGGGCAGTACGCGGACTCGCTCGTGCTGCTCGCCGGAGGCCGGGCGGTCGCCGCCGGTCCGCCCGGGCGGGTGCTCACCGAGCCGCTCCTCACCCGGCACTTCGGCGCCCAGATCCGGGTGGAGACCGGCGCCGACGGCAGGCCCATGGTGTTCCTGGTCCGGCCGGAGGCGCCGTGATCGGCCGGCTCTCGCTCACCCACCGGATCGAGGACGGCATGCGGATGGGCATGCTGCTGTGGCGGTTCGGGCCCGGCTGGCGGATGATCTCGTCGGCCGTGCTCGGCGGCGGGATCGGCCGCCGGGAGTGGGTACTGAACGCCCAGGTGAGCAAGGACTACGCCCGGATGGACCCGGTGGACCACCTGCGGGAGCTGAGCCCGGACGGCCCGGGGGTGGGGATGCTCACCGCCGCCGTGGTCGACCGCCACACCGTCGCGGAGGACGCGGGGTGCGCGGCGGTCGCCACGGTCGGCCTGGGGCACCCCACCTGGGCGGCGGAGCCGCCCGCCGCTGCGCCGGCGGGGCCCGGCGCCCCGGGGGAGGGGCCGCGGCCCGCCGCCGCGGGCGGCGGGGCGGGGCAGGCCGCACTCCGGCCGGGCACGATCAACATCATCGTGGCCGTCCCGGTGGCGTTCTCCGACGCCGCGCTGGTCAACGCGGTCATGACCGTGACCGAGGCGAAGACGCAGGCGCTGCTCGAGGCCGGGTTCCCGTGCACGGGGACCGCCTCGGACGCGGTCTGCGTCGCGGTCCGCGAGCACGGGCCCGCCGAGCCGTTCGGCGGCCCCCGCTCCACCTGGGGCGCGCGGATCGCCCGCGCCGTGCACCGGGCGGTGCTCGACGGCGCCCGCGACTGGCGGCGCCGGATGGGCGGGTAGGCCGGGCCGCGGCCCCGCTCCGGCGCGGGCGGGGTGCCGGGCGGCCACCGCGGCGGCAGGGCGTAAGCTCACCGCGTGGCGGAAGCCACGGGTTCCGGTCGGACGACGGGCAGCGAGGCGAACGATGAGCAGAGTGATCCTGGTCACCGGAGCGGGCGGCGCGGCCGGGCAGGCCGTGGTACGCCGGTTCACCGACCTCGGCGACACGGTGATCGCGGTCGACAGGTCCGGCGCCCACGGGTGCCTCGCACTCGATCTGCTCGACCGGCCGGCCGTACAGGGGCTGGCGAACCGGATCGCGGACGAGCACGGGCGGGTCGACGGGGTCGTCCACCTCGTCGGCGGGTGGCGCGGGGCCCCGTCCTTCGCCGAGACCGACCTCGCCGACTGGGACTTCCTCCACGACGCGCTGATCCGGACCCTGCAGCACGTCTCCCTCGCCTTCGAGCCGCTGCTGCGGCGCAGCGACAACGGCAGGTTCGTCATCGTCTCCGCGCGCGCCGCGCAGCGGCCCTCCCAGCGGGACGCGGCGTACGCCGCGGCCAAGGCGGCCGCGGAGGCGTGGGCGCTCGCCCTCGCCGACGCGCTCCAGGACACCCGCTCGGCCGCCGTGATCCTCGTGGTGACCGCGCTGGTTCACGATGCGATGCGGGCCGCCGAGCCGGGCCGGTCGTTCGAGCGCCACACCGACGTGAACGACCTCGCGGTGGCGATCACGGACCTGTGGGACCGGGAGCCCGGCGCGGTCAACGGCCGGCGGATCGACCTGACGCCGGCCGGCTCCGCGCGATGACCGAAGGGGGACTTCTCGTGGCAACCGATGCCGTACGGCGGCACGACCCTGCGATCAAGGCGTTCGCCAGCGACAACTACGCGGGGGTGCACCCCGAGGTGCTCGAGGCGATCGCGCTCGCGAACGGCGGGCACCAGGTCGCCTACGGCGACGACGTCTACTCCGCGGCGCTGGCGGACCTCTTCCGGCGGCACTTCGGCGACCGGGCCGAGGCGTTCCCCGTGTTCAACGGCACGGCGGCGAACGTGGTGGCCCTGCGCTCGATGTGCGCGCCCTGGGAGGCGGTGATCTGCCCGGAGACCGCGCACATCAACACCGACGAGGGCGGGGCCCCCGAGGTGACCGGCGGCCTGAAGCTGCTGACGGTGCCCACGGAGGACGGCAAGCTCACCCCGGAGGCGATCGACCGCTACGCGCGGGGCCTGGGCGACGTGCACCGGGCCCAGCCGCGGGTGGTGTCGATCTCGAACGCGACCGAGCTCGGCACCGTCTACACCCCGGACGAGCTGGCGGCGATCTGCGACCGCGCCCACGAGCTCGGGCTGCTCGTCCACGTCGACGGCGCGCGGCTCACCAACGCGGCGGCCGCCCTGGACGTCCCGCTCCGCGCGATCACCACCGACGTGGGGGTGGACGTGGTCTCGTTCGGCGGGACCAAGATCGGGCTGCTGTTCGGCGAGGCCGTGGTCGTGCTCAACCCCGCGGCCGCGCGCGGCCTGCCGTACCTGCGGAAGACGCTGATGCAGCTCCCGTCGAAGATGCGGTTCGTCGCCGTGCAGTTCGAGGCGCTGCTCGCCGGGGACCTCTGGCTGCGCAACGCCCGGCGGGCGAACGCCATGGCGCGGCGGCTCGCCGACAAGGTGCGGGACCTGCCCCGGGTGACCGTGGTGCGCCCGGTCGAGGCGAACGCGGTGTTCGCCGTGCTGCCCCGGGACGTCGCCGACCGGCTGCGCAAGCGGTACCGCTTCTACAACTGGAGCGACCGGCAGGCCGGCACGGGCGGCGAGGACCTGGTGGAGGTGCGCTGGATGTGCGCCTTCGACACCACGGAGGAGGACGTCGACGCGTTCGCCGCGGCGCTCGCCGAGGAGCTCGGCCTCTGACCGGGGCCCGGTCCGGGCGCGGCCACCGGCGCGGGGGCATGCGCCCTCGCACCCCACGCCCGGCGCTCCGCCGCGCGGCCCGGTGCCGCCGGCGGGCGCGCGGCCCCGCGGTGAGGCCGCAGGCGGCGCGGCGTTGCCATGAGGCGGCCTTGCCATGGGGCCGCAGGCGGCGCGCGGCCCTGCCATGAGCTCGAAGGCGGCGTGGAGCCCCGGCGCGATGAAAGTTTCATCGGCTTCCCGGCGGGCCGGGCCGCGGGTGGCCTCCCGGCGGCCGGGCGGCGCGCTCAGGGCAGCGGCTCGGCTCCCCGGTCGGCGAGCATCCGCTTCATCAGCGTGACCTCCGCGTTCTGCGAGTCCACGATGTGCTGCGCCATGTCGCGCACCTCCTCCCGCTTCGAGAGGCGCAGCACCCCCTCGGCCATCTCCACCCCGCCCACGTGGTGGCGGATCATGAGCTGGAGGAAGAGGATCTCCGCCTCCCGGCCGGTGGCCGCGCGCAGCCGCTCCATCTCCTCGGGGGTGGCCATCCCGGCCATCAGGCCGCCCGTCGCGGGGCGCGGGCTCGCCGTGGCCCCGCCGCCGTGCCCGTGACCCGACATCCAGGCCATCGGCGGCCGGCTCGAGGCCTGGCTGAGGCCCCACTGCTGCAGCCAGCCCATGAATACGCCGCGCTGCGTGCTCTGGGTGGTGATGATGTCGTAGGCCAGCGTGCGGAGCGCCTCGTCGGTGGTCTTGTCGCGCACGATGAACGACATCTCCACGGCCTGGGCGTGGTGGATCGCCATGTCGCGGGCGAACCCGGCCTCGGGCGAGGCGTCTCCGGGCGCCCCCCACCTGCCGATGAGCAGCGCGACGGTGACCGCCGTGATCAGCGCGGTCACCACCAGGAGCAGGGGCGTCCGCCACCATCGCCGTCCGCCGGGATCGGCCCCGAGGCCGGCCTCCAGGCGCTCGGCGGTGTCGCCGGTCGTCATCTCGTCGCCGCCATCCTGAAGCTTGATCATTTAGAAACCGGATTAAAGGGACACTATCCTCCGTGCCGCAGGGTGCGGTATCAGCCGGAGGACCGATGGGGCAAGGAAAGCAGTCCAGGCGCGAGCGGCTGGAGCGGGTGCGCGCCGAGCAGCGGCGCCGGGAGCGCCGCCAGGCCGCCCTCATCTGGGGGATCGGCGGGCTCGTGACCGTCGTCATCATCACGTTGGCCGGCTTCGCCGTCGTCACCAGCCGGGCGGAGCGGTCCCTCGCCGAGGTGCAGCGCTTCAGCTACCGGGGCGGTGACCACAGCTGGACCAAGGTGAGCTACAAGGAGACGCCGCCGGTCGGCGGCACCCACAACTACGTGTGGCAGAACTGCGGCATCTACGACAAGCCCATCCACGACGAGCTCGCGGTGCACTCGCTCGAGCACGGGGCGGTGTGGATCACCTACCGGCCCGACCTCCCGGAGAGCGAGGTGAACAAGCTGAAGGAGCTCGCCTCGGCCGACTACATGCTGCTCAGCCCGTACCCGGGCCTCTCGGCCAAGATCATGGTCACCTCCTGGAACCACCAGCTCAAGCTGGACCGGGCCGACGACCCGCGCCTGCCGGAGTTCATCAAGACCTACAAGCAGAACCCGAAGCACACCCCCGAGTTCGGGGCGGCGTGCACCGGCGGCCTGAGCATCACCGCCGATCAGCCGCTGCCGACGCCGGACCCGGAGATCGGCATGCCGGGCAAGTCCCCCTCGCCGTCGGCCTCCGCGGAGCCGCCGGCCACCCCCTCGCCGCTGGCCTCCTGAGCGGGGACACCGCCACCGGCATCCTGGCGGGGACACCGCCACCGGCATCCTGGCGGGGACACCGCCACCGGCATCCTGGCGGGGACACCGCCACCGGCATCCTGGCGGGGACACCGCCACCGGCCTCCTGGGCCGGTGACACCCGCGCCGGGCCGCTGAGCGCCGGGCCGGGCTCCTGAGCGGGCGCGGCCCGTACGGCACGGCCCCGCCGGGGCACCGGGCGCTCCGGGCTCCGCGACCCGGCCGCGGGCAGGGAGACCGGCCACCGGTGTCCAGGGCGAGGGAAAACGGTTCCGCGGACGGCGGGAATTTCCGCTCCAGGGACGACCGCGGCCGGGGCCGAGGATTTCCGCCCTGGCCCGGGAATTCCCGGTGATTTTCCCGGGAATCACGCTTTCCCGGCGAATTCCCGTGCATCGGCGATTTCATTCCGCCGGTGCCGTACCGGACACAGGAAACCGATAATTGCCGGATTACCAAAATTGCGGGTATCTTGATACGCTTTGCAGGCGTGACCGAGACCGAGGCGGGCAGCGCGAGCCCGCCCCTTCCGAGTGATGCCCCGACGGGGGAGGGGGGCCCCGGGCCGGCGCGGACCGGCGGGCCGTCCGGCGGGACCGGCGTGGGCGCCGCAGGGGAGCACCCCCGGGCGGCGCGGCGGACGACCATCGTGCTCGCCGCGGCGCTGCTGATCCTCGTGGTGATGACCGGCGTGCTCGGCGCCATCGCCGTGCTCATGACCCGCAACCCCGACGTGCCGCCGCTCTCCCGGCCGCAGGTCGTCCGACTGTACGTGCCCGTGCACTTCGCGCCCGTCGCCGGGGTCGCCCCCGCGCCCTGCACCGGCACCGACGGGATCCCCGACGACAAGGACACCACCTGCTACCTGCTCGAGCCCGGCGTCACCGTGACGAGCGTGCAGAAGATCGAGCAGCGGGCCGAGCGCGACGGCACCTACTCCATCCGCCTGGTGCTCTCTCCTGAGACCCGGGACGACGTCGCCGAGCTCATCAAGGAGACGGTCAACGGCCAGCTCGCCATCGTGGCGCAGGACCGGGTGGTGGCGGCGCCCCGGGTGGCGCAGGAGATCAGCCAGGACAGCCTCGGCATCGCCGGCTTCACCAAGGAGCAGGCCGACGCCTTCTACGCCCTGCTCACCGGCGGCGCGGCCCCGCCGTCCCCGCAGCCGGCCGGGTGACGGCGGGTCCCCGTGACGCCGGGCCACGCGAGGGTGCGCCGGGGCCGCGAGCGCGCCGGGTGACGCCGGACCGCCCTCACACCGCGGCCAGGGCGATGTCCTCCGGGCGGATCGGCACCCGGGAGAGCTCCAGGCCGGTCGCGGCGCGCACCGCCGCCACGATCGCCGGGGTCGACGAGAGCGTCGGCGGCTCGCCCGCCCCGCGCAGCCCGTAGGGGGCGTGCGGGTCCGGATACTCCTTGATCGACAGGCGCATCGGCGGCACGTCGAGGATCGTGGGGATCAGGTAATCGGTGAACGACGGGTTGAGCACCCGCCCGTCCCGCACCTGGATCTCCTCCATCAGCGCCAGGCCGAGGCCCTGGGCGCTGCCGCCGTGGATCTGGCCCTCCAGGGCGAGCGGGTTGAGGATCCGGCCCACGTCCTGCACGGCCGCCAGTTCCACCACCTTGACCAGGCCGAGCTCCACGTCCACGTCCACCACGGCGCGGTGCACGCAGAGCGCGAGCTGCACGTGCGAGTCGCCCTGCCCGGTGACCGGGTCCATGGGTCGGGTCGGCCGGTGGCGGAACTCCCGCGTCTCCTCCACCGGGCCGTACCGCTCGAGCAGCTCCTCCAGGGAGAGGTCCGGGTGCGCGGCCCGCAGCTCGTCCAGGCGCCGCCGTACCGCCTCGCAGGCGGCCTTGACCGCACCGCCGGTCATGTACGACTGGCGGGAGGCGGAGGTGGAGCCGGCCGAGCCGATCGAGGTGTCCGCCGGGGCGACCGTCACCCGCTCGATGCCGAGCTCGGTCCGGGCGATCTGCGCCTGGACGGTGACCACCCCCTGGCCGACCTCGGCCGCCGCGGTGTGCACGAGCACGTGGGGCTCGCCGCCGAGCAGCTCCACCCGCACCCGGGCGGTCGAGTAGTCGTCGAACCCCTCGGAGAAGCAGATGTTCTTGATGCCCACGGCGTAGCCGACCCCGCGCCGCACCCCCTCGCCGCGGGTCGTCTGGGCCACGCCCCCGGGCAGCGAGCGCAGGTCCGCGGCGGCCGGCCGCTCGGGCGGCAGCGGCATCGCCGCGATCTCCCGGAGCATCTCGGCGAGCGGCGCCGGTGAGTCGATCACCTGCCCGGTCGCGATCCGCGATCCCTGGCCGACCGCGTTGCGCAGCCGGATCTCGATCGGCGACAGCCCGCACGCCTCGGCGAGCCGGTCCATCTGCGACTCGTACGCGAAGCACGCCTGGACCGCGCCGAACCCGCGCATCGCCCCGCACGGCGGGTTGTTCGTGTACACGCCGTACGCGTCGATCCAGATGTTGTCCACCCGGTACGGCCCCACCCCGAGCGAGGCGGCGTTGCCGACCACCGCCGGGGTGGACGAGCAGTACGCCCCGCCGTCGAGGAGGATCTCGGCCTTGACGTAGACGAGCCGGCCGTCCGCCGTGGCGCCGTGCTCGTACCGCATCCGGGCCGGGTGGCGGTGGACGTGCCCGAGGAACGACTCCTCCCGGCCGTAGACCATCTTGACCGGGCGGCCGGTGCGCAGGGCGAGCAGGCACGCGTGGATCTGCATGGACAGGTCCTCGCGGGCGCCGAACGCGCCGCCGACCCCGGCCAGGGAGATCCGCACCTTCTCCGGCGGCAGGCCCAGGCACGGCGCGATCTGGTCCCGGTCGACGTGGAGCCACTGGGTGGCCACGAACAGGTCCACCCCGCCGTCGTCCGCGGGCACGGCCAGGCCGGACTCCGGGCCGAGCGGCGCCTGGTCCTGCATGCCGACCTCGTACTCGCCGGTGACCACGACCTCCGCCCGCGCCCCGTCGGCCGTGCGGGCCTCCGGGCCGACCGTCCCCACCCGGACCGGCTGGTAGCGGACGAGGTTGCCCCCCGGGTGCACGGCGGGGCACGACGGGTCGAACGCCGCCCGCCAGGGGTCGGTGACCGGCTCCCGCGGCTCGTACTCCACCCGGATCGCCGCGGCCGCCCGCCGCGCGGTCTCCGGGTGGTCGGCGGCGACCAGCGCGACCGGCTCCCCCTGGTAGCGCACCTGGTCGATGGCGAGGACCGGCTGGTCCTTGCGCTCCAGCCCGTAGAACTTCTCGCCCGGCACGTCCTCGTGGGTGAGCACCGCGACCACCCCCGGGATGGCCAGGGCGGGCCCGATGTCGATGGAGCGGATCCACGCCGACGGGTGCGGGCTCCGCAGCGTGACCCCCCACAGCATGCCGTCCAGCCACAGATCGGAGGCGTACGCGAACTCGCCGGTCACCTTGAGCGCGCCGTCGGGCCTCAGCACGCTCGCGCCGATGCCGGCGCGCCGTCCGGTCTCAGTCGTCATGGCTCGCCCTCGGTCGTCGGTCGGGATGCGGCTTTACCGGAAGTACAGCAGGCACCGCGGGCGGGCCCTATGGGCGCAGATCATGGAATGCGCGCCGTGTTGGGTCTCGGCGCTTGTAGCATCCTCCAAATACGCTGAGGGCGTGCGGCTGAGGGAACTGCTCGCGATCCCGGAGCTCCGGCTCGGGCTGCTCACCCCGGACGACCACGCCGACCCCGAGCTCACCGGCGTGATCGTCACCGACCTCCCCGACCCCGGGCGCTACCTGTCCGGCGGTGAGCTCGTCCTCACCGGGCTGATGTGGCGGCAGGAACCGGCCGACTCCGAGCGGTTCGCCGACGCGCTGGTGCGGGCCGGGGTCGCCGCGCTCGGCGCGGGCGCCGCCCGGCTCGGGACCGTCCCCGGCGACCTCGTGGCCGCCTGCCGCGCCCGCGGGCTGCCGCTCTTCGAGGTGCCGGTCGAGGTGTCCTTCGGCTCGATCATCGAGATCGTGGGCGCCCCGCTCGCCCGGATCCGGGCCGGTGAGCTGCGCGGCGCGCTCGGCCGCCGGCGCCGCATCGTCGCCGCGGTCGCCGAGGGGGCCGACCTCGAGGAGCTCTGCCGGCTGATCGCCGGCGAGCTCGGGGTCACCGCGGCCGTGATCTCCTCGGCCGGATCGGTCATCGCCGGGCGGCTCGGCGCCGCCACCGCGGTGCGGCTGGCCCGGGAGTTCCTCACCGCCGTCCGCCTGCCCGCGGTGGTCGACCTCAAGGCGGGCGACGTGCCCGAGGAGGAGGCCGGGCCGTACACGCTGCTCGCCGTCGACCGCTCACCCCGGGTGGCCGGGTGGGCGCTCGTCTGCCGCGGGGAGCTCGATCCGGAGATCGGCTTCGAGCTCGCCTCCTGCGTCGCCATGGAGCGCACCCGGCTGGAGGAGGGCCGCCGGGTCGAGCGGCGGCTCGCCGAGCAGCTCATCGCCTTCGCCCTGGGCGACGCCGACCCGTCCGAGCTGGCCGCCCGGCTGCGGACCTGCGGCATCGAGGCCACCGAGCGGTACGCGGTGGTGACGGCGACCGTGACGACCGGGCCGAACGGCGCATCGGGGCAGGACGCCGCGGCCCTCGGCGGCCGGGTGCTGGAGGAGCTGCTCGACCGGGAGGTGGTGACCGCGGTCTCGCCCGACGGCGCGGTGGCGCTGGTCCCGCTGCGCGCGGTCGACGTGGACACCCTCGCGGCCCGGCTGCGGGAGCGCGCCGGCCTGCTCGTCCGCGGCCTGCCCGGCACCAGGATCTCCATCGGGATCAGCGGCGCGCTCCGCGGGGCGGCCGCGATCCGCGGCGGGGTGGAGGAGGCGGGGCACGCGCGGCGGATGGCCGCCGGCCGGGGCGGGGGAGTGGTCACCAGCGACCAGATCTACACGCACGCGCTGCTGCTCGCGACCGTGCCGGGGGAGATCCGGCGGTCGTTCGCCGCCCGCCTGCTCGGGCCGCTGTACGAGTACGACCGGCGGCACGGCGCCGAGCTGGTGCGCACGCTCGCCGTCTACCTGGAGTGCGCCGGATCATGGAACCTCTGCGCCGAACGGCTGCACGTGCACGTCAACACGGTCCGTTACCGGATCCGCCGGGTCGAGCAGCTCACCGGGAAGGACCTCTCCTCGATGAGCGACCGGGTCGATCTGTACCTGGCCCTGCGCGCCGCGTGACGCGGGCGGCGGGAGGCTTGACCGGGCGCCACCGGCCGCCGAGAACGCTGCGGCGGCCTCCGGTCCGCCCATCCCACGGGGAGACGGCCGGAAGCCGCCGGAAGGTCATCTCCTGGCCGTCGATCGGTCAGCAGCAGTACCAGCCGCCGAACGCGACGACCTGTGGCGTTTCGGCATTCGCGGCCGTAGCATTGGCTCCAATCGTCAGGCCGACCGACGTCAGGACGGCAATAGCGAACGTGATTACGCGGCGCATGACTTCTCTTTCCTCGAGGGCTTGAAAGACCGTCGGTTCCTTATTCTCTCTAGAGGTGCAGGTGGCCAGTCAAGGTTCGATCGGTGAGCGCATCAAAATGCTCCGAAAGCAGCGCGGCCTTTCGCAGGCGCAGCTCGCTCACCCGGAGTTGTCGGACAGTTATGTCTCACTTATCGAAAGCGGTAAGCGCACGCCGACGCCCGCGGTGTTGGAGTTAATTGCGCAAAAGCTCGGCTGTTCGCTCACGTACCTGATCAACGGGGTGACCAACGAGGAGCTCGAGGAGATCGAGCTCGCGCTGCGGTTCGCCCGGCTCGCCCTCGAGAACGGCGATCTCGCCGAGGCCCGCCGCCGGTACGCCGAGCTGCTGGAGGACCGCAACCTCGAGAGCCTGGCGGCGCAGCGGCAGGACGCGCGGTTCGGCTACGCCCTCGCCACCGAGGCCTGCGGCGACCTCGCCGAGGCGATCGACGTGCTCCGCTCGCTCCGCGACGAGGACACCGAGGGCCAGACCCCCGAGCGGCGGATCCAGATCTCCATCGCGCTCTGCCGCTGCTACCGCGAGTTCGGAGCGCTCCACGAGGCGGTCCAGGTCGGCGAGGAGACCCTCGGGCTGCCGAAGGGGCGGCCCGAGTGGAACGACGATCTGATCGAGCTCGGCTCCACGCTGCTCGCCGCCTACATCGAGCGGGGCGACCTGCTGCGGGCGCGCCAGTTCTCCGCCGAGCTGCTGTCCGCCGCCGAGTCGCTCGGCACGGCCCGGGCGATCGTCGCCGCCTGCTGGAACGCCGCCATGATCGTCGGCCGGATCGGCTGCGGCGATGAGGCGCTCTCCCTGGCCGAACGGGCCCTCGCCGTGCAGTCGGAGAACGGCGAGCCGCGCAACCTCGCCCGGCTCCGGGCGGCCTACGCGGTCCTCCTGCGCCAGGTGCGCCCGGCCGAGGCGGCGCGGGCGCGGGACCTGCTGCTCCGGGCGCTGCGCGAGCTGGAGGAGTCGGCGGCCGGGGCCGCGGACGTCGTCTCCTGCCTGATCGACCTCGCCCGCGCGGAGATCCAGCTCGGCGATCCGCACGCGGCCGCCGCGCACGCGCGCGCCGCCGCGGCCAAGGCGACCGGCGGGATGAGCTCCGCGGTGCTCGCCGAGACCCACCTCGTGCTCGGCCTCGCCTGCTCGCTGCTCGGCCAGAACGATCAGGCCCGCGCCGAGCTCGACTCGGCCGCGGAGCACCTCAAGCGCCTGCCCGCCACCCGGACGCTCGCGGAGAAGTGGCGCGCCGTCGCCGAGCTGCGGGAACGGATCGGCGACGAGGAGGGGTGCGTGGCCGACCACCAGCGCGCGCTCGCCTGCGTGGGGCTCTGAGGCCGCGCCGGAACGGGGCGCCGAGGGGGCCTCGCGCCGCCGGATCGCGGGAGGGGCGGCGGGCGTCCACAGGCGGCCGATCCATGGTTGGGGTCGGGTCATGGGCCGGTAGCCTGGAGGTGCCATGAAGAAGTCCGTGCTCGCCGCCGCCATCGCGTTCGTGATCACGATCATGACGGGGCTGGCGATATCCCTCCCCGCACAGGCGCACACCTCGCTGCGGAGCAGCGATCCGGCGAAGAACGCCAAGGTCGAGAGCCTGCGCAGGGTGACGCTCGAGTTCACCGAGTCCGTGCGGTTCCCCACGGTGATCGTACGGGGCCCGGACGGCAAGCGATACGAGCGCGGCAAGCCGGTGGTCGACGGGCCGCGGGTCTACAGCGACGTCGCCTCACCGGTCCCGCCGGGCGAGTACACCATCGCCTACCGGGTGGTGTCGGCCGACGGTCACCCGGTGGAGGGGGAGATCCCCTTCACCGTGGTCGGGAGCCCGGACGACGGGCAGGAGGAGTCGCCGGCGCCCGGCGCGTCCGAGGCGGCCCCCGGCGCGTCCGAGGCGGCGTCCACGCCGGCCGTCGCCGATCAGCAGCAGACGCCGGCCCAGACGGCCGGTGCCAAGGCCACGCCCGCCGAGGCGGCGAGCGAGGAGACGTCGCCGCGCATCCCCGGATGGCTGTGGGCCGTGGTCTTCGGGGTCGCCGGCGTGGGGATCGGCCTGCTGCTCAGCCTCAGGAAGAAGCCGTGAGCCGCATCGTACGGCTGGCGGTGGCGGCCGCCTGCGCCGCCGCCGTCGCCCTGATCATCGGCATGGTCGCGGGTGGCGCCGCCACGCCGAGGATCATCCCGGGCCTGCCCGACGAAGGCGCGCTCACCCGCTGGATGCTGCCCGTCTCGAAGCTGGCGCTGGACGGCGCGGCCGCGCTCACCGTGGGGCTGCTGCTGTTCAGCGCCATGCTGCTGCCGAGCGACAAGGGCATGCTCGGCAAGGCCGCCCAGGGGTACGTGCGGGCCGCGTCGTGGGCCGCGCTGGTGTGGGCGGCGGCCGCGGCCTCCGCCCTGATGTTCGGCCTGTCCGAGACGCTCGGCGTCCCGGTGGACCAGCTCCTCGGCGGCAGCGAGCTCACCAGCTACGCGAGCCAGGTGCCGCAGGGGATCGCCCTCACCCTCGTGGTGCTGTTCGCCGCCTCGATCGCGATGTTCGCGCGGGGGACGATGAGCGTGGGCGCCACCGGCGCGCTGCTGCTCTTCGCGCTCGCGACCACCCTGCCACCGCCGCTCACCGGGCACTCGGCCACGTCGCCCAACCACGGGCTCGCCATCACCTCGGTCGCGTTCCACGTCGTGTGCCTGGCGCCGTGGGTGGGCGGCCTCGTGGTGCTCTGCGTCCACGCGTTCCGCAAGGAGCCGCACCTGGCCGTCGCCGCCGCCCGGTTCTCCCGGATGGCGCTCTGGTGCTTCATCGGGGTGGGGCTCTCCGGCGTGGCGAGCGCGGCCGCCCGGCTCACGTCGATCGGCGACCTGTTCACCTCCGCCTACGGCGGGCTCGTGCTCGCCAAGATCGCGGCGTTCGCGGTGCTCGGGTTCCTCGGCTGGCGGCACCGGGTGCGCACGCTCCCGAGGCTGGAGGCGGGGGAGCCGTACGCGTTCGTGAGCCTGGCCATGGGCGAGGTCATGGTGATGACCGCCACCCTCGGCCTCGCGGTGGCGCTCTCCCGCACCGCCCCGCCACCGGTCCAAGTGCCGCTCGACCGGGCATACGAGCTCCTCGGCTACCCCATGCCGCCGCCGGTGTCGCTCGGGAACCTCGCGACGCTGTGGTACTTCGACCTGTTCTTCGCCGTGGTCTGCGCGCTGCTCGCCGGCCTCTACGCCGCGGGCATGGTGCGGCTCCGGCGCCGCGGCGACGCGTGGCCGTGGGGGAGGGCGATCAGCTGGTACCTCGGCGTCGCGATCCTCGTCCTGGCCACCCAGAGCGGCCTCGCCCGCTACGCCCCGGTGCTGTTCAGCGTGCACATGGTGCAGCACATGCTGCAGTCCATGCTGATCCCCATCCTGCTGGTGCTCGGCGCGCCGATGACGCTCGCGCTGCGCGCGCTCAAGCCGAGCCCGCGGCGCGGGGACCGGGGCCCGCGGGAGTGGCTCCAGGCGTTCCTCCACAACGGGTACGTGCGGTTCTGGAGCCACCCGGCCGTGGCGACGGTGAACTTCGTGGCCTCGCCGTTCCTGCTCTACTTCACGCCGCTCTTCTCCGCGGCGATGCGCGATCACCTGGGGCACCTGGCGATGCAGGTGCACTTCCTGCTCTCCGGGTTCCTGTTCTTCTGGCTGATCATCGGCGTGGATCCGGCCCCCCGGCGGCTGCCGCACATCCAGCGGCTGCTGCTGCTCCTGGTCACCACGCCGTTCCACGCGTTCTTCGGCGTGGCCACGATGACCATGGGATCGCCCATCGCCGCCGACTGGTTCGACGGGCTCGGGCGCACGTGGGGCGGCTCCGCGCTCGCGGACCAGCGGCTGGGCGGCGGCATCGCGTGGGCCTTCACCGAGATCCCCACGCTGATCGTGCTGATCGCACTGGCGATCCAGTGGTGGCGCGCGGACGAGCGCGCCGCCCGCCGGGCCGAGCGCCGGGCCGACGCCATCGCGGCGAAGACCGGCGGCACCGGCGACCCGGAGCTGGACGCCTACAACGAGTACCTCGCCCGGCTCCACAAGCGCGACGCCCAGCTCGACTGACCTCCGCCGTGCGCCGGCCGGCCGGATGCCGGGCCGGCGGCCCGCCGGCGCGGAGCGGCGAGGGCGGAGCGGTGAGGACGGCGTGGCCCGGTGAGGGTGGTCCGCTGCGGGCGGACCGGTATGGGCTGAGGGCGGCCCGGCATGGGTGGTGTGGCCGGTCAGCAGGGTGCGCTCCGGTAAGGACCCGCGCCGGCCCGCCCGGCCGCGGACGCGGAGGATCGTGCGCACCGGCCCGGGACCGTGCGCACCGGCCGGGATCGTGCTGAACGGCCGGGACCGCGCCGAACCGCCGGCCGGGACAACGGGCGGCGGGGCGGCACGGCCCTGCCCGGGCGGGGCGGACCCGCCGGGGCGGCCGGAGCCGTCAGGGCAGGGTGAGGATCTCGTAGCCGGTCTCGGTGACCACTACGGTGTGCTCGAACTGAGCGGTCCGCTTCCGGTCCTTGGTCACCGCGGTCCACCCGTCCGGCCAGATCTCGAAGTCGATGGTGCCCAGGGTGAGCATCGGCTCGATCGTGAACGTCATGCCCGGCACCATGGTCACCTTGAGCGACGGGTCGTCGTAGTGCGGCACGATCAGCCCGGAGTGGAAGGACGTGCCGATGCCGTGGCCGGTGAAGTCGCGGATCACGCCGTAGCCGAAGCGCTTGGCGTAGGACTCGATGACCCGTCCGATGACGTTGAGCTGGCGGCCGGGGGCGACCGCCCGGATGGCCCGCATCATCGCCTCGCGGGTGCGCTCGACGAGCAGCCGTGACTCCTCGTCCACCTCGCCCACGAGGAAGGTCGCGTTCGTGTCCCCGTGCACGCCGTGGATGTACGCGGTGATGTCCACGTTGACGATGTCGCCCTCCTGGAGGACGGTGTCGTCCGGGATCCCGTGGCAGATCACCTCGTTGATCGAGGTGCACAGGGACTTGGGGAACCCGCGGTAGCCCAGCGTGGACGGGTACGCGCCGTGGTCGCAGAGGAACTCGTGCCCGATCCGGTCGAGCTCGTCGGTGGTGACCCCGGGCGCGACGTGCTTGCCGACCTCCTGGAGCGCCTGTGCGGCGATCCGGCCGGCGATGCGCATCTTCTCGATGATCTCCGGGGTCTGGACGTCGCTGCCGCCTCTCTTCGGCTCCGCTTTGCCGACGTACTCGGGGCGCGGGATGTGGGCGGGCACCTTACGCGGGGGCGAGATCCGCCCCGGGCGAAGCAGCGTCGTCATGCGGTCAAGTCTAATTGCGTGCGAAGCGGGCACGATTGACCACGTGAGTGATCAGTGGTGGTTCTGCCTCAAGCACATGCGCGTCGAGCCGGACCAGGGGTGCCCGAACAAGAGCCGGATGGGGCCGTACGCCTCCGAGGAGGCCGCGTCCCGCGCCCTGCAGACCGCGGCCGAGCGGAATGAGGCGTGGGCGGCCCAGGACGAGGCCTGGGAGGGCGAGGCCTGACCGCGGCCGGGCCGGCGCACCGGGTTCGAGCGTCCCGGCGTTCGCGCGCTCCCGTCCCCCCGGTGTCCGGGCGGGCGCCGGCGTTCCTCCCGTCCCCCGGCCGTTCGTGCGCCCGCCGGCGTCCGGGCGGGCCGCGCTCACGCTGGCCGTACGGGCGGGCCGCCGCTCACGCGGGTGAGGGCCGGCCGGCGGCCGGTCGCGGCCCCCGTTCCCCCGACCCCCGTCACCAATCGATGCGCGGACCGGTGATGCGCTCCGCCAGCCGGGCGAGCCGCTCCCGCAGCCCGGGCTTCCGGACCTCCCCGGCGGCGGCGCTCACCAGGTGCTGCGCGCCGTCGAAGGTCAGCACGCCGTCGGCGGGGACGGCCAACGCGTCGTGGGCGAGCGACTCCAGCTCCGGATCGCCGCCGTCGAGCGCGATGATCGTCGCACCGGTCCGGCGGGCGTCGTCCACCCGTTCCAGCAGCGGCACCGGAGCCCGGGCCTCGGCGACCACGAACAGCGTCTCGCCCCGCCGGGCCTGCTCGAGCCGCTCCAGGCCCACCCGCAGGTGGTCCGGCGCGTCCTCGGGCGGGGACCATCGGACGAGCGTGGGGGTGAGCTGCGCGAGCCCGGACCACCGCGCCTCGTCGGCGAGGTGCGCCGTCACGTGCCAGGGCTCATAGCTGGGGGTTCCGACGACGAGCAGCCCGCCCGGGGAGCGGGTGGCCCGGAGGGCGCGGCCCAGTTCCCGGGTGCGATCGAGCCACTCCGTGGCGGCGAGCATCTCGCGGAGCAGACTCACCGATGCGGCGTCCATGATTGCCATGGTGCCTCACGGCACCGCGCCGAGTCCGGGGAATGCGATCGCCGGCCGTCCCGCGCCCGGCGGATCCCCGCCGGGTCCGGGGTGCGCCCGAGCCGGCGGACTGCCGGCTCACGTTCTCCACCCCCGGCCTGCCCAGCGCTTCTCCACCCCGGCCTGCCCAGCGCTTCTCCACTCCGGCCTGCCGGGCGCGGCCGGGCCCATCGCCGGCGGGCTGCTCGCACCGCCCCGCCCGTCCCGGCCGTGACCCCCGGGGGATCGCCATTCCGCCAGGGCTGGCATCATCGTCCCATGGCACAGAAGAATGATCTGCCCGACGTCTCCGGCCTCTCCATCGGCATCCTCGGCGGGACCGGTGACCAGGGCAGAGGGCTGGCCCGGCGGTTCGCGCTGGCCGGTCACCCCGTGCTGATCGGTTCGCGCAGCGCCGAGCGCGCCCGGGAGGTGGCCGAGTCCCTCGGGGCCGGGGTGCGCGGGGACGAGAACGGCGTGGTCGCCGCCGAGGCGGACATCGTGATCGTGGCGGTGCCCTGGGAGGGGCACAAGGCGCTGCTGGAGTCGCTGCGCGATCGGCTCGCCGGCAAGATCGTCGTCGACTGCGTGAACCCGCTCGGCTTCGACAAACGGGGGGCCTACGCGCTCCCGGTCGAGGAGGGGAGCGCGGCCGAGCAGGCGGCGGCCGTGCTGCCGGAGAGCCGGGTGGTGGCCGCGTTCCACCACGTCTCGGCCGTGCTGCTGCTCGACCCGTCGGTCGAGAAGATCGACATGGACGTGCTCGTGCTCGGTGACGACCGGGAGGCCACCGACATCGTGCAGGCGCTCGCCTCGCGGATCCCCGGCGTGCGGGGCATCTACGGGGGCCGGCTGCGCAACGCGGGCCAGGTCGAGGCGCTGACGGCGAACCTGATCGCGATCAACCGGCGGTACAAGGCGCATGCCGGAATCCGGATCACCGACGTCTAGCCGCCCGGGGCCGCGTGACCGCCTCCCCGGTGCGGCCTCCGGCCTCCCGGGGAGACGCGCCGTGCCGTACCGGGCAGGGACGCCCCGGTGCCCGGTGCCGGCCGGTGACCCTCCGCCGGGGATCCGGCCGGCCGGGTACGGTGGGCCCTCCGGCCCCGGTGCTCAGTGATAGCTGTGCGCTTCGGTGGGGAAGGCGCCGGAGACCACCTCGTCGGCGAACGCGCGGACCGCCCGGCTCATCTCGCCGGCGAGGTCGAAGTACTTCTTCACGAACTTGGGCTGGTGCGGGGTGAGCCCCATCAGGTCCTGCCAGACCAGGACCTGGGCGTCGGTGTGCGGCCCGGCCCCGATGCCGATGGTGGGAATGCCGAGGGAGGCGGTGACCCGCTGCGCGAGCTCGCTGGGCACGCACTCGAGCACGATGGCGAACGCGCCCGCGTGCTCCAGTGCCTTGGCGGCCATGAGCAGCTCGTCACCCGCCTGCCCGCGGCCCTGCACCCGGTAGCCGCCGAGCACGTTGACGGACTGGGGGGTGAGGCCGAGGTGGCCCATGACCGGGACACCGGACGAGACGAGCAGCTCGACCTGGGGGATCACCCGGTGCCCGCCCTCCAGCTTGACGGCGTGCGCGCCGGCCTCCTTCATGAACCGGGCCGCGGTCTCCAGGGCCTGCTGCGGCGAGGCCTGGTAGGAGCCGAACGGCAGGTCGGCCACGATCATCGCCCGGGAGGTTCCCCGGACGACCGCGGCGGTGAGCGGGAGCAGGTCGTCCACGGTGACCGGCAGGGTCGAGTCGTACCCGTAGACGACCATGGCGGCCGAGTCGCCGACGAGCAGCACCGGGATGCCGGCCTCGTCGAAGATCCTCGCCGTCAGGGCGTCGTACGCGGTGACCATGGGCCACCGCTCGCCCCGCTCCTTGGCGGCCGCGATGTCGCGGACCGTGACCCTCCGCCCGGTCTTGCCCCCGTACAGCGCGGTGGGCTGGGCCGGCGTTGAGGGGCTGGATGCGGCGGAATTCGCGGACATGTCTGCCTCCTTGCCTCGTGGCGCTCCTGGGCGTCCCCGGACATGTCCCGATGATTGCACGGCCATGTGAAATGCACCACCCCCGGGTCCGCGCGCTCACGCCATCCGTCAAATAAGCCTAAACGGGATATTCAGTGACAAGTTTCCGGGGAATTCCCCGGCGGAGGTAAGTAACGATCATGGCTTTCGCGTCTTACCGGCAGGTCCTGGGCCTGCCGGGTGTGCGGACGCTGCTTCTCGTCGGCCTCATCGCGAGGATTCCGCTCACCGGCTCCGGAATGGCGCTGACCCTCCACGTGGTGAACGGCCTGGAGACCGGATTCTTCGGGGCCGGGATGGTGGGCGCCATCGTTTTGATCGGGAACGCGCTGGGCGCGCCGATCGCCGGCCGGTGCATCGACCGGTACGGCCTGCGGCCGGTGATGGCGGTGACCGCGATCGTGCAGCTCCTTTTCTGGAGTTTCGCGCCGGTCATGTCGTTCCCGGTGCTGGCGTCCACGGTCTTCCTCGCCGGCCTGTTCGCGCCGCCGGTCTTCGGCGCGGTACGGCAGTGCCTCGCGGCCATGGTTCCCGCCGACCGGTACCGGACCGCGTTCGCCCTCGACTCGATCGGCGTCGATCTCGCGTACATGGTCGGCCCGGCCGTGGCCGCCGCCGCGGCGACGGCGGTCTCCACCACGGCGACCCTGTACGGCACCGGCGTGGGCCTGGTCGGCTCCGGGCTGGTGATGTACCTGCTCAACCCGCCGATCCGCTCGGCGGAGGAGCAGCGCGCCGGCGACCGGCCGGTGCCGCGGCGGGAGTGGCTCGGCGCCGGGCTCGCCACCCTGCTCGGCGCGGTCGCCGGGCTGACGTTCGTGCTCACCGCGACCGAGCTCGCGATCATCGCCATGCTGCGGGGGAGCGGGGCGACGGAGTGGAGCGGCCTGGTCCTCGCCGTGTGGAGCGCCTACTCGATCATGGGCGGCCTGATCTACGGCGGGATGCCGCGGGGCCTGCACCCGCTCCTGCTGATCGGCGCGCTCTCCGCGGTCACGGCGCCGATCGGGCTCGTCGGCGGGGAATGGTGGTGGATCCTGCTGGCGTTGATCCCGTCCGGGCTGCTGTGCGCGCCCGCGATCTCGTCCTCGGTCGACGCGGTCAACCGGCGGGTGCCGGCGGGGGCGCGAGGCGAGGCGATGGGCCTGCACGGCATGGCGCTCACCATCGGCGGGGCGCTCGCCGCCCCGGCCGCCGGCGCGATGATCGACGGCTTCGGCCCAGCGATCGCCTTCGCGCTCTGCGGGGGGATCGGCCTGCTCTGCGCGTTCGCCGCCCTGCCGTTCCAGCGCGGGGGGCATGGGCCGCGGGCCGGCGGCGACCGGGTGGACGTTGCCGCGGGGGAGCAGATGGAGCGGCCGCTCTCCTCTTGAACGGGAACCCCTGGCCGGAGCGATTATGAAACGCTCCTGTTGCGTATCGAAATGCATTTCGCTACGCTGCCGTTGCGTAACTCGTTCCTAGACCAAGGGGGGTGCGTTGCACGAGCATTCCGGTCATCCACGGCGGTGGCAGATCCTCGGCGTGATGGTGTTCAGCCTGCTCGCCGTCGTCCTGGACAACACGATCCTCAACGTCGCGATCAAGACGATCGCCGACCCGGTGCACGGGCTCGGCGCCACCCAGGGCGAGCTGGAGTGGGCGATGAACTCCTACACGCTCGCCTTCGCCGGTCTGCTGTTCACCTTCGGCGTGATCGGCGACCGGTACGGGCGCAAGCGCACCCTCATGATCGGCATGCTGGTCTTCGGGCTCTCCTCGCTGGCGAGCGCCTACGCGCAGACCCCGGGCCAGCTCATCGGCGCGCGGGCGATCATGGGCATCGGCGGCGCCGCGATCATGCCGGCCACCCTGGCGATCATCTCCAACGTCTTCCCGCTCCGCGAGCGCGGCAAGGCGATCGGCATCTGGGCCAGCGGCGTCGGCATCGCGATCACGATCGGCCCGGTCACCGGCGGCCTGCTGCTCGAGCACTTCTGGTGGGGCTCGGTCTTCCTGATCAACGTCCCGATCGTGGCCCTCGCCCTGGCGCTCAACGCCGCGCTCGTCCCCGAGTCCAGGGACCCGAACCCGAGCCGGCTCGACCCCGGCGGCGTGCTGCTCTCCATCGCCGGCCTGGTGAGCCTGGTCTACGGGCTGGTGCGGATCACCGACCTCGGCACGGTCGCCGACGCCACGGTGATCGTCCCCTCGCTGATCGGCCTGGCGATCCTCGCGGGCTTCGTCTGGTACGAGTACCGGATCGACCACCCGGCCTTCGACGTGCGGCACTTCCGCAGCCCGATGTTCACGACGGCCCTCACCACCGTCGGCCTGGTGTTCTTCGCCGCCACCGGGATGATGTTCTTCATCTCCTTCTACTGGCAGATCGTCCGCGGCTACTCCCCGCTGGAGACCGGGGTGCTGGTGCTGCCGTTCGCCGCCGCGCAGCTCATCTTCGCCCCGCAGAGCACGCGGATCACGCAGCGCTTCGGCCCCAAGGCGGTGGGCACCACGGCGATGGTGGTGATCAGCGGCTGCCTCGCCGCGTACGCCCTGGTGGACGAGGCCACCCCGGTGTGGATCCTGCTGGTGCTCGCGTTCTTCCAGGGCGCCGCGATGGCGAACATCATGCCCCCGGCGACCACGGCCATCATGAACGCCCTGCCGCGGGAGAAGGCCGGTGTGGGCTCGTCGATGAACAACGTCTTCCGGCAGGTGGGCGGCACGTTCGGCATCGCGGTGCTCGGCGCGATCCTCTCCGCCGTGTACCGCGGCGAGATGGAGGGCAAGGCCGGCGCCCTTCCCGAGCCGCTCCGGGAGGCGGTCGTGGAGTCGATCTCCGGGGCCGCCGGGGTGGCCGGCCGGCTCGGCCCCGCGGCCGCGCGGGTGATGGCCCAGGCGAACGACGCCTTCCTCACCGGGATGCACTGGGCGGCGCTCGGCGCCGCAGCGATCGGCCTGCTCGGCGCGCTGATCACGGCGCGCTGGATGCCCGGCAAGGCGGCCGCCGCGGCCGAGGTTCCAGGTGAGCGGAAGAAGGAAGCGGCGGTACTGTGATCAGGCGATGAAGGAGCAGCGGACGGCGGGACCGGCCCGCCCGGTGGGCCGGCCACGCAGCGAGAAGGCGGACAAGGCGATCCTCGAGGCGGCGCTCGACATGCTCGCGGAGGGCATGAGCGTCGCCGAGGTGTCGATCGAGGCGATCGCCGCCCGGGCGGGCGTCGGCAAGACCACGGTCTACCGCCGCTGGTCGAACAAGGAGGATCTGGTCGCCGACGCGCTCGCCACCCTGAAGGCGCCGATCCCGCCGCTGACCGGCGCGTCCGTCCGGGAGGCCCTGGTGACCTACCTGCGGATCCTCCGGGACGAGTCCGGTGACCGGCGGGCCCGCTGCCTGATGAACCTCGCCGTGTGCGATCCCGAGCGTCACCCGCGCCTCGCCGAGCGGTTCCGGGTGACCGCGGTCGAGCCCTGGCGGGCCGCCATCCGCGCCGTGCTGCACCGGGGGATCGAGAGCGGTGAGCTCCGCCGTGACCTCGACGTCGAGGTCGCGCTCGCCCTCCTGTCCGGGGCGATGATCTCGTACACGAAGTGGTGCGACCCCGGATCACTCCCGCCCGACCTGCCGGAGCGCATCGTGGACGAGGCGCTCGCCGGGTTCCGGTCCCGCTGACCGCCGGGGCCGGGCGAGTCCCTCCGTGGCCACGAGGCCGAGGCGGGCCGCACCTCGACGCCGGGATCCGGCGCCGGCCCAGGGCCACCATGGACCCCGGCGGCCGATCCCATCGGGCCCTGGCCGCCGGGGCGGGACGTGCCGTACCGCGACCGCCGATCGGGCGTGCCGCACCCTGATCGCCAGGGTCAGGCGAGCCGCTCCCGCCACCGGTTGGTGAGCGGAAGCCGGCGGTCGCGGCCGAAGTTCTTCGGCGTGATCTTGGGGCCCGGCGGGTACTGGCGGCGCTTGTACTCGGCCCGGTCCACCATGCGGATCACCCGGGTGACCAGCTCCGGATCGTGGCCCGCCGCGATCAGCTCGTCCCGGCCCATGTCCCGCTCCACGTAGTCCCGCAGGAGCGGGTCGAGCACGTGGTAGGGCGGGAGCGAGTCGGTGTCCCGCTGGCCGGGCCGCAGCTCCGCGCTCGGCTCCTTGGTGATGGAGTTCTCCGGGATCGGCGGCGGCCCGGGCGGCTGGGCGTTCCGCCACTCGGCGAGCCGCCAGACCATGGTCTTGAGCACGTCCTTGATCGGGGCGAACCCGCCGGCCGAGTCGCCGTACAGGGTGCTGTACCCGGTGGCGAGCTCGCTCTTGTTCCCGGTGGTGAGCACCAGGTGGCCGTGCTCGTTCGACAGGCTCATCAGGATCATGCCCCGGATCCGGGCCTGCAGGTTCTCCGCGGCCAGGCCGTGCAGGGAGATCTCCTTCTCGAAGGCCTCCATGATGCCGGTGATGGGCACGGTCACCGCGTTGATCCCCTGGCGGCGCACCAGCTCCTCGGCGTCGATGATCGAGTGCTCGGAGGAGTAGCGGGAGGGCATCAGCACCGCGTGCACCCGGGACGGCCCGAGGGCGTCGACCGCGATCGTGGCGGTGAGCGCGGAGTCGATCCCGCCGGAGAGGCCGAGGATCACCGACCGGAAGCCGTTCTTGGTGACGTAGTCGCGGGTCCCGAGGACCAGCGCCTGGTAGACCTCGGCCAGATCGTCCAGGCGTTCCGCGATCCTCGCCGGCTCCGGCTCGTACGGCGCCACGGGCTCGGCGGAGATGGTGAACCGCTCGACCGTGATGACCGTGCCGTCCCGGGCGTCGACCCGGACCTCGCCCGGCTCCCCGGTGCCCTCCGGGAGGTCCAGGTCGGCGACGAGCAGCTCCTCGGTGAACTGGGCCGCCCGGGCGATCAGCTCACCGGTGGGGGAGACGATGAGCGAGTCGCCGTCGAAGACCAGCTCGTCCTGGCCGCCGACCAGGTTGACGTACGCGATGGTGCAGCCGGCCTCCCGGGCGCGCCGGGCGCACAGCTCCAGCCGCACGTCGTCCTTGTTCATCTCGTACGGCGAGCCGTTGAGCACCACCAGCAGGCCGGCGCCGACCTCGCCCACGACCGAGACCGGGCCGCCGTCCTGCCACAGGTCCTCGCAGATCGCGACGGCCACGTCGATCCCGTGCAGCCGGAAGATCGGCAGGCGGTCGCCGCGCACGAAGTAGCGGTGCTCGTCGAAGACCCCGTAGTTGGGCAGGTGGTGCTTGGCCGACTTGGTGATGACCCGGCCGCGGTGGAGCAGGGCGGCCGCGTCGAGGGGCGCGCCCTTGGGCTGGCCGACCCGCGGGGTGAGGCCGGCCCGGTCGAGGTACCCCACGATCACCGGGAGGTCGCCGAGCCCTTCCGCGGCGAGCCGCTCCGCCGCCGCGGTGAGCGCCGAGGTCGAGGCCTCCACGAACGAGGAGCGGAGCACCAGGTCCTCGGGCGGGTAACCGGTGAGGAACATCTCGGGGAAGGCGACGAGGTGGGCGTTCCGCTCGGCGGCCCGTCGCGTCCACTCGACGAGCATCTCCGCGTTGCCTGTGATGTCGCCGACGACGGGATTGGTCTGCGCGAGGGCGATACGGAGTTGAGCCACGGATCCACCCTAAGTCCCCGTCCGGCGCCGCAGTGGCGCCGGGTCCGATGGCCGTCGCCGTCCCCGCGCCGGGCCGGCGGCCGTCATCCGGAGCGCTCGCGCGCCCGGGCCGCCGCCATGGCCTCCACCCCGGCGACGAGGAGGTCGACGCCGAAGGCGAAGTACCGCTCGGCGTCGGAGGGCCGCTCGAGCGTCCGCCCGTACTCGACCAGCCGGGGGAAGCGGTCGGGGGGAAGGGCCTGCAGCCGGAGCGCGCGCATGCGCCGCTCCTCCGCCACCTTCTCGGGGGTCATGCCGGCGCGGCAGTCGAGCCGGCCGTGCACCAGGGTGACCACCCCGTTGAGCAGGTAGGACGCGATGGTGTCGCCCTCCTCGAGGGTGAAGCCCGCCTCGGCCAGGATGTCCAGCACGGCCTCGGTGGCCCGGGTGTGGCTCTCGACCTGCTCCTTGTCGGCCACCTGAAGCAGGGCGGGCAGGCTCGGGTGGGCGCGCATGGTGCCGACCAGGGCCTCCACCAGGGCGCGCAGCCGCTCCCGCCAGCCGCGGCCGGGCGGGATGTCCGCGATCACGCCGGTCATGAGGTGGTCGGCCGCGGCGGCGAGCAGCTCGTCCTTGTTCTTGAAGTGCCAGTACAGCGCCATCGGCGTGACCTGGAGCTCGCCCGCGAGGCGCCGGATGGTGACCGCCGCCACGCCCTCCTCGTCGGCGAGCCGCAGCGCCCCCTCCAGCACGGCCTGCCGGCTCAGCTTACCCATCACGTTTGACAACTATACGGCGTATATCGGACTATACGCCGTACATGTACGGTGTAAATGTACGGCGTATAAGGAGGTCGGGTGAGCGACGGACGGCGGTGGTGGGCCCTTGCCGCGGTGACCGCGGCCACCTTCCTGACGACCCTCGACAACAACGTGGTGAACGTGGCCCTGCCCACCCTCCAGCGCGAGCTGGGGCTGAGCATCTCCGGGCTGGAATGGGTCACGAGCAGCTACATCCTGCTCTTCGCCGGGCTGATGCTCGCCGCCGGGCGGCTCGCGGACGTCCTCGGCGCGCGCCGGGTCTTCGCCACCGGCCTGGCCGTGTTCTCCCTCGCCTCGCTCGGCGCCGGGCTCGCCCCCGACGGGGGGACGCTCATCGCCGCCCGCGCGGTGCAGGGCATCGGCGCGGCCCTGCTCACGCCCGCCGCGCTCGGCCTGCTCCCGATGATCTTCAAGGACCGGCGCGAACGCGGCGCGGCCGTGGGCGTCGTGAGCGCCACCGGCGCGCTCTCCATGGCGCTCGGCCCGCTCGCCGGCGGCCTCATCAGCCAGACCTGGCACTGGGGCTGGATCTTCCTGATCAACGTGCCGATCGGCGCCGCCGCGCTGGCCCTCGCCCGGTGGGCGATCCCGCCCACTCCTTCCGGCGCCAGGCGCGGCCTCGACCTGCCCGGCCTGGCCGCCTCGACGCTCGCGCTGTCCGCGCTGACCTACGCGCTCATCGAGGGGACCGGCCACGGCTGGACCTCCCCGGAGATCCTCGCCGCCTTCGGCGTGGCGCTCGCCGCAGCTGCGGCGTTCGCGGCCGCCGAGGCCAGGGCGGCCGAGCCGATGATCGACCTTTCGCTGTTCCGCTCCCGGGTCTACACGGGAGGCGTGCTCGCCGTCGGCCTGTGGTCGTTCGGGGTGTTCGGCGTCTACTTCTTCAGCGCGCTGTGGCTGCAGAACGTGCTCGGCTTCACCCCGGTCCAGGCCGGCGCCGCCTTCGCCCCGATGGCCCTGGTCACCGCGGCCGTCGCGCCCGTCGCCCCGCGGATCGCCGGACGGCTCGGCGCCGCCGGGACCTCTGCGCTCGGCCTGGGGCTGACGGCCGTCGCCGTCTTCGGCCTCTCCCTCGTCGGCGGGGAGGGCGGCTACCGGGACATCCTGCCCTGGTTCCTGCTCTACGGGGCCGGCAGCGGCCTGCTGGTGCCGCTCACCGCGGCGATCCTCGGCGCGATGCCCGAGCGGCGGGCCGGGGTGGCCTCCGGGGTGCTCAACGTCGGCCGGGAGGTCTTCGGCCTGCTCGGGGTGACGGTCCTCGGCGCGATCCTCACCTCGCACCGGGCGGCGGCGCTCGCGGCCGGCGCGCCCCCGCTCACCGCCTTCCTCGACGGCTACCGGCTCACCTTGATCATCGGTGCCGCGATCATGCTGGCGGGTGTCCCGGTCAGCCTCTACTCCCTCCGGGACCGCGCCGGACGGCGGGCCGGGGAGCGCCCGAGCGAGGAGCCCGCGGCGGTGGCCTGACCGGCACCCGGCCCGGGGCCGGGAACCGGACCGGCCGCCCGCGCGCTCCCGGGGAGAGGGCGCGCTCCGGTCACCCGCGCGCCCGGGCCGCGCCGGGAGCCCGGCGGGGCGAGGCCCCCGACCCGCCCCGCCGGGGCCGTCCGGCCGCGCTCACGCCGCCTGCCGGGCGCGGATGGCCCGGGTGAGCGAGAGCTGCGCGGCGGCGGCGAGCAGCGCGAGCCCGCCCATCACCGGCCAGAGCACCTCGGGGCCGACGGCGAGCAGCCGGGTGCCGATGAGCGGCGCGAGCAGCCCGGCGGCCGACCAGGACAGGCCGTACAGGCCGGAGTACCGGCCGCGCAGGTGGGCGGGGGCGAGCGCGGCGACGATCGTCCCGTGGATGCCGGCGGTGACGATCTCGCCCAGGGTCCAGACCGCGACCGCGGTGGCGTGCCCCGCCGTGGTCGACATCACCGCGGTGAGCATGAACCCCACCCCGGCGATGGCGTAGCCCGTCGCGAGCACCCGGCTCGGCTCGAACCGGGCGAGCCAGACCGTGCTGAAGGGCTGGATGAGCACGATCAGCAGGCCGTTCACCGCCATCGCCATGCCGTACGAGCTGGTGGGCAGGCCCTGCGCGGTCATGGCGAGCGGCAGCGTGGTGTACGACTGGGCGTAGACGACGTAGAACATCAGGCAGGTCAGCGCGTACGCGACCATCACCCGGTCCCGCAGCACGTCGCGGAACCCGCCGGCCTCCTTCCCCTCCCGGGCCGCGCGCCGGGTCTCGGGGACCGCGCGCCACACCAGCAGGCCGAAGACCAGGCAGGTGAACGCGTCGATCCAGAAGAGCAGGGTGAACCCCGACCGGGCCAGCCAGCCGCCGGCGACCATCGAGACCGAGTAGCCGAGGTTGATCGCCCAGAACAGCAGGCCGTACGCGCGCGGCCGGTCCTCGGGCCGCACCAGGTCGGCGACGAGCGCCTGGGACGCGGGGCGGTAGGCGTCGATCACCACGCCGAGCACGAACATCGCGGCGCAGATGCCCGCGAGATTGGTGGCGTACCCCAGGGCGAGCATGGTGACCGCGGTCGCCACCATGCCGCCGCTCAGCGTCGCCCGCCGCCCCACCCGGTCGGTCAGCCAGCCGGCCAGGGGCTGGGAGAAGAGCGAGCCGAGGCCGAAGACCGTCATCACCAGCCCGGCCGCGGTGACCGGCATCCCCCGGGCCTGGGTGAGGTAGATGCCGATGAACGGCTCCACCATCGTGCCGAGCCGGTTGACCAGCGTGCCGCCGAACAGCACCCAGAACGGGCGTGGCAGCCCGCCCACCCGTGACCGGATGAACCCCGCTGTAGTGATCCCCGTCGACGTCATGGGGCCCACCTTGATCATCGGATGGTCGGCGGGCGATTCCTTTAGCCTTGGCTAAAACGTCGGTGGCGGAGGCGGCGATGACGGTGGAGTGGCGGTTCACCGCGGACGACGTGGCCCGGTTGCGGTTCGCGTTCTCCCCGCTGTGGGAGCTGGTGATGAGCCTGCGCGTGCTGCGCGCCCCCTCCCGGCACTCGCTCCACCTGCCGTGGCTGCGCGCGGTACGGCCCCGCCTGGGCGACCTCGACCTGCGCGAGCTGTTCGCCCTGGTGCCGCTCTCCGGCTACATCCCCGACTTCCTCACCCCGCCGCCCGAGACGCCGGTTCCGGGCGTCGCCGCCGAGCTGGAGCGGGTGCGCACGACGCCCCCCGAGGTCGTCCGGGAGGAGCTCTCCTGGGTGCGGTCGGACGATCCGCGGACCCTCGAGCGGTTCCTGGAGGATCCGGCCGCCGGCGTCCGGCGGGTGGCCGACCGGATGCTCGAGTACTGGACCGCCGCGCTCGAGGAGTTCTGGCCGCGCGTGCAGGCGCTGCTCGACGCCGACGTGCTCTGGCGGGCCCGCAGGCTCGCCGCCGGTGGGGTGCGGGAGCTGTTCGCCGACCTCCACCCCTCGGTGTCCTGGCACGGCGACCGCCTCGTCGCGGTCAAGGCGTACCAGTACACCGGCGAGATCCGCGGGGAGGGCCTCGTCCTCGTGCCGAGCGTCTTCGGCTGGCCGGGCGTCTACGTGATGCACGAGCCGTACCGGCCCATGCTCTGCTACCCCGCGCGCGGGGTCGGCACGCTCTGGTCGGAGGGCGGCCACTGCGTGCCGGGGGCCCTCGCCGCGCTCATCGGGCGGACCCGGGCGCAGATCCTCACCGCGCTCGGGGAGCCCGGCTCGGCGACCGGGATCGCCCGGCTGTTCGGGCTCACCCCCGGGGCGGTGAGCCAGCACCTCACGGTGCTCTTCGACTGCGGCCTGGTCTCCCGGCAGCGGCTCGGCCGGCAGGTGCTCTACCGCCGCACCCCGCTCGGAGACTCACTCATTTACGGGGCGTAACGGGGATCACGGGCCGGGCGTGCCCCCGGCCGGGGTTCGGTAACCACGGCGAAACACTGATGGGGCACACTGATAGGAACCGGCCCTGTATTCACCGAGAGGTGCGCCTTGGACCGCCAGCAGGAATTCGTCCTCCGGACGATCGAGGAGCGGGACATCCGGTTCATCCGGCTGTGGTTCACCGATGTGCTCGGCTTCCTCAAGTCGGTCGCGATCGCGCCGGCCGAGCTCGAAGGGGCCTTCACCGAGGGTATCGGATTCGACGGCTCATCGATCGAAGGCTTCGCCCGGGTGTACGAGTCCGACATGCTGGCCAAGCCGGACCCGTCCACCTTCCAGATCCTGCCGTGGCGCAGTGAGTCGCCGGGCGCGGCCCGCATGTTCTGCGACATCGTCCTGCCGGACGGTTCCCCGTCGCACGCGGACCCGCGGTGGGTGCTCAAGCGCACCCTCGCCAAGGCCGCCGACATGGGCTTCACCTTCTACACGCACCCGGAGGTGGAGTTCTTCCTGCTGCGGAAGAAGCCCGGACCGGGGGAGCGGCCCGAGCCCATCGACGAGGGCGGCTACTTCGACCACACGCCGCACAGCGCCGGCCACGACTTCCGGCGCAACGCGATCATGATGCTCGAGTCGATGGGCATCTCGGTGGAGTTCAGCCACCACGAGGCGGCGCCGGGCCAGCAGGAGATCGACCTGCGGTACGCGGACGCGCTGACCACGGCGGACAACATCATGACCTTCCGCCTGGTCGTGAAGGAGGTGGCGCTGGAGCAGGGCGTGTGGGCCTCGTTCATGCCCAAGCCGTTCACCGAGTACCCGGGCTCGGGCATGCACACCCACATGTCGCTGTTCGAGGGCGACCGGAACGCCTTCTACGAGCCGGGCGCGGAGTACCAGCTCTCCAAGATCGGCCGGTCGTTCATCGCCGGTCTCCTCCGGCACGCCGCCGAGATCACCGCGATCTGCAACCAGTGGGTGAACTCCTACAAGCGGCTCTGGGGCGGGGCGGAGAAGACCGCGGGCGCGGGCGGGGAGGCCCCCGCCTACATCTGCTGGGGGCACAACAACCGGTCGGCGCTGGTCCGGATCCCGATGTACAAGCCCCACAAGGGCGCGTCGACGCGCATCGAGTTCCGGTCGCTGGACTCGGCGTGCAACCCGTACCTCGCCTTCGCGGTGATCCTCGCCGCCGGGCTGAAGGGCATCGAGGAGGGCTACGAGATGCCCCCGGGCGCCGAGGACGACGTGTGGGCCCTCACCCCGGCCGAGCGGCGCGCGCTCGGCATCCAGCCGCTCCCGCAGTCGCTGGACGAGGCGCTCGCCGCGATGGAGCGGAGCGAGCTGGTCGCGGAGACGCTCGGTGAGCACGTCTTCGAGTTCTTCCTCCGCAACAAGCGGCAGGAGTGGGCGGAGTACCGGCGTCAGGTGACCGAGTACGAGCTGAGCCGCTACCTCCCGGTGCTCTGACCGGGCCGTCGCGCCGGTGGCCCGAGCGGGCCGCCGGCGTCATCGGCAGGTAACAGCCTGCTCATCTCCGGGACACCCCCGGCTGCTTTAATGATCATGCCGTCGATAAAATTCGCCTTCATTGCGACTGATGTCGCATTTGGGGTGAATAGGCAAGGAGTGATGCTGTGACGGCTGCCTCGAAGGTGACGACCACGCTGTCCGTGCCGGAACGTTTCTGCGGCCCAAAGGGCACGGCGAACGGCGGGTGGATCGCCGGCACCCTGGCGAACGCGCTGGCCGGGGCCGGACATGACTCGGCCGTAGAGGTGACGCTGCGCCGTCCGGTGCCGCTCGAGACCGAGCTCACCGTCGAACACGTCGGCAACACGGTCACGCTGTACCACGGAGCGGAGCACCTGGCCGAGGCCATCCCGGTCACCGAGGAGCTGACGCCGCCCCCTTTCGTGCCGTTCACCACCGCCGCGCGCGCCGAGGAGGGCTTCCCCGGACGCCGGAACCACGCCATCGCCGAGTGCTTCTCGTGCGGGCTCCGGGAGCCCGGTGACGGCCTGCGGATCTTCCCGGGCCCCGTGGAGGGGACCGACCTGGTCGCCGCCGGCTGGCGGGTCCCGGTCGGCGTCACCGACGACCAGGGCGTCATCCCCGACTCGATCGTCTGGGCCGCCCTCGACTGCGTCACCGGCTGGGCGCACTACCCGGTCGCCGACTTCACCGCCTCCGGCGATCGGCCGGTCGCGCTGCTCGGCCGGCTCACCGCGCGGGTGTACCGCCGCGTCTACCCGCTCGGCACCTACTCGGTCGTGGCCCGCGCCGTCGGCCGGGAGGGCCGCAAGCTGTTCGGGATCAGCGCCGTCTACGAGGTCGACGGCACCCTGGTGGCGGCCGCCCGGGCCGTCTGGATCATCCCCCGCGCCGCCTCCGCCTGAACCGCTCCAAGCCGCCCGGCCCGGTGACGGGCCCGCCCCGGCGATCCGGGGCGTGAACCCCGCGCCCGGGTGACCCCAGCCGCCCCATCCGACGGCCACCCATGGAGAGACGATGACCCAGGAGAACACCACCGCCCCCACCGGCAGCGCGCCCGCGACCGTCACGGTGATCGAACACGAGGCCGACGTCGGTCTGGGGTTCTTCGCCGGATGGCTGGCGGACGCCGGCCTCCGCTGCGAGGTGCACCGGCCGTACCGCGGCGATCGAATCCCGGAGCGGGCGCGGGACGGGCTGCTCGTCCTGGGCGGGAGCGCCGCGGCGTGGGAGGACGGCAAGTGCGGCTGGCTCCCCGCCACCCGGGCGCTGCTCGCCCGGAGCGTCGCCGAGGGCGTGCCGACGCTCGGCATCTGCCTCGGCGCCCAGCTCATGACCCTCGCCTGCGGCGGCCGGGTGGAGCGCGGCGCCGCCGGGCCCGAGATCGGGCTCAAGGAGATCGACGTGCTCGGCGAGGCCGCGGGCGACCCGCTCTTCTCCGCCCTGGCCGGGCGGCGGGTCTGCGCCGTGCAGTACCACTACGACGCGATGACCGAGCTGCCCCAGGGCGCGGTGCGGCTGGCGACCGGGACGAGCTACCCCAACCAGGCCTACCGGCTGGGCGAGCGGGCCTGGGCGGTGCAGTTCCACCCCGAGGTCACGCCCGGCGGTTTCACCAGGTGGATGGACGACAGCCCGTACGGCCCCGGGGAGCGCGAGAAGCTGATCGCCCAGGTGACGGAGGCCGAGGCCGAGCTCCAGGCGGTCTGGCGGCCGTTCGCGGAGTCGTTCGCCGCCGTGGTCGCCGGGCACCGCACGGGCGCGTGACCGGTGGGGATCCGGGCGGCCCGCGGGTGATCGGCGGGCGGGTGATTTACGCTGGAAACCCCGGCGGCAGCGCACGCCCGGCGCCCGCGGGCCGGCCCGGCGCGCGGACCCGCGGCGGATCCGCCGGCGGCGCGGGTGCGGAGGCGGCCCGCCTCCCCGCCCGCGGCCCCATCGGCAACGGCGATCGAGGAAGGTGAGGGCGGCGTCTCGGATCCAGACCACCGCAGGACGCCTCGCCGCACTGGGGTTCGCGGACGGCGCCCGGGCCGAGCGGCTGCTGACCGAGCTCGGCCCGGAGGCGCACGGCGATCTCGAGCTCCTCGGCGAGCTGCTCCGGGCCGCGGACCCTGATCTCGCGCTCCTTTCGCTCACCCGGCTGGCCGAGTCCGACCCGGGCGTCCTGCGCGCCCTGCGCGAATCCCCGCTGCTCCGCCGCCGGGTCATCGGCATCCTCGGCCTCAGCGCGGCCCTCGGCGACCACCTCGCCCGGCACCCCGGGTCGCTGGAGGCGGTACGGCCCGCCGACCGGCTCACCGGCTCACAGATGCGCGCCGAGCTGCTCCGCGCGGTCGGCGCCGACCCCAAGTCCGACGAGCCCGTCGCCGGCCTGACCGGCGGTGCGGCCCTCGACGCGCTCCGCATCGCCTACCGGGGCAGGCTGTGCCACATCGCCGGGCGGGACGCCAGCGGGGAGGCGGGCCTGGAGGAGACCTGCGCCGCGCTCTCCGACCTCGCCGCCGCGGCGCTCGAGGCCGCCCTCGCCGTGGCCCGCGCGGAGACCCCCGGCGCCACCGAGGCGCGCCTCGCCGTGATCGGCATGGGCAAGTGCGGCGCCCGGGAGCTCAACTACATCTCCGACGTCGATGTGATCTTCGTCGCGGAGCCGAAGGAGGGCGCCGACGAGACCAAGGCCCTGCAGATCGCGACCCGGCTCGCCCAGAGCCTGATGCACGCCTGCTCGGCGACCACCCCCGAGGGCTCCCTGTGGACCGTGGACGCGAACCTGCGCCCCGAGGGCAAGAACGGCCCGCTGGTCCGGACCCTGGAGAGCCACCTCGCCTACTACCGCCGCTGGGCCAAGACCTGGGAGTTCCAGGCCCTGCTCAAGGCGCGGCCGGTCGCGGGCGACCCCGACCTCGGCCGGCGGTACGCCGCCGCGGTCGGCGACATGGTCTGGCAGGCGGCGGCGCGGGACGGTTTCGTGGAGGACGTGCAGGCGATGCGCCGCCGGGTCGCCGCGCACGCGGAGTCGACCGCCCCGGGCGGCCGGGCCGACCGGCAGATCAAGCTCGGGCCCGGCGGCCTGCGGGACATCGAGTTCGCCGTGCAGCTCCTCCAGCTCGTGCACGGCCGCACCGACCCCGCCCTGCGCCACCGGGCCACGCTCCCCGCGCTCGCCGCGCTCTCCCGGGGCGGGTACGTGGGGCGCGAGGACGCCAAGGCGCTCGCCGAGGCGTACCGCTTCCTCCGCCGGGTCGAGCACATGCTCCAGCTCCACCGGCTCCGCCGTACCCACGTGGTCCCGTCGGACCCGGCCGCGCTGCGCCGGCTCGGCCGGGGACTCGGCATGACCACCGACCCCGAAGGGGAGTTCACCGCCACCTGGAAGCGCCACTCCTTCCAGGTGCGGCGGCTCCACGAGAAGCTCTTCTACCGGCCGCTGCTGCAGGCGGTGGCGCGCCTGCCGGAGTCGGAGGTCCGGCTCACCCCCGAGGCGGCGAAGGCCCGGCTCGAGGCGCTCGGCTACGCCGACCCCGAGGGCGCGCTGCGCCACATCGCCGCGCTCACCACCGGGCTGTCCCGGCGCGCCGCGATCCAGCGCACCCTGCTCCCGGTCATGCTCGGGTGGTTCGCCGACGCCCCGGACCCCGACGCCGGCCTGCTCGGCTTCCGGCAGGTGAGCGACCGGCTCGGCACCACGCCCTGGTACCTGCGGCTGCTCCGCGACGAGACGGTGGTCGCCGAACGGCTCGCCCGGCTGCTCGGCACCAGCCGCTACGTGACCGGGCTCCTGCTGCACGCCCCCGAGGCGGTCGCCATGCTCGGCTCGCCGGACGACCTCGCGCCGCGGCCCGCCTCGGCCCTCGCCGCCGAGGCCGCGTCCGTGGTCGACCGGTACCGGGAGGACGCGGAGAACGCGGTGGCCGCGGTCCGCGCCCTGCGCCGCCGGGAGCTGCTGCGCACCGCCTGCGCCGACCTGCTCGGGCTGATCGACATCGAGAAGGTCGGTGAGGTCCTCTCCACGCTCAACGACGTGTCGATCCAGGCCGCCCTCGACGTGGCGATCCACAAGCTCACCGCGGAGCGGGGCAGGCCGTTCCCCACCCGGCTCACCGTGATCGCCATGGGCCGGCTCGGCGGCTACGAGTGCTCGTACGCGAGCGACGCCGACGTGATGTTCGTGCACGAGCCCCTGCCGGGGGCGGCCGAACGGGAGGCCGCCGAGGCCGCCCATGCCGCGGCCGAGGAGACCCGCCGGCTGCTCGCCATGCCCACCCCGGATCCGCCGCTCCACCTCGACGCCGACCTGCGCCCCGAGGGACGGCAGGGGCCGCTGGTCCGCACGCTCGCCGCCTACCGGGCCTACTACGAGCGGTGGTCGTCACCGTGGGAGGCCCAGGCCCTGTTGCGGGCGAGGTACTGCGCCGGGGACGCCGCGCTCGCCGAGGAGTTCCTCGCGCTCGCCGACCGGCTGCGCTACCCGGTGGAGGGCGTGCCGAGCGCGGACCTGCTCCAGATCCGCCGGCTCAAGGCCCGGATGGAGGCCGAGCGGCTGCCGCGCGGCGCCGACCCCACGATGCACACCAAGCTCGGCCGCGGCGGGCTCTCCGACGTCGAATGGACCGCCCAGCTCATCCAGCTCAGGCACGCGGCCGCCGTGCCCGCGCTGCGCACCACGCGGACGCTCGAGGCGCTCCGCGCCGCGGCCGGGGCCGGCCTGCTCGACCCGGCCGACGAGCGGGTGCTCGCGGACGCCTGGCGGTTCGCCTCCCGGATCCGGGACGCCATCATGCTCGTGCGCGGCCGGCCCTCCGACAGCATCCCCACCGGGGTCAAGGAGCGCGCGATGATCGCCCGGGCGCTCGGCTACCCGCCGGACGGGTCGGAGGAGTTCGTCGACGACTACCGCCGGATCACCCGCCGGGCGCGCCAGGTCATGGAGCGGATCTTCTACGAGGGGTGAGCCGGAGGGCCGCAGGTACCAGCTCGGGGAGGCGTTCTCAGGAGGCCTGAATCCCCCCGGCCTCCTGCCCACCTCCGGTGTCCGCGGTGACCGCTGGCCACGTGGAGGTGCCGCACGCCGGTGTGAAAGCCCTTCGGGCGGTGTACGGGCTCCCAGGTCGGCGGGCCGTGCCGCCCGCGGCATGACCGCCTCGGCCTCGTCCCGGCGGCCGTCTGCGTGCCGGGGTGGGGCGGAGGCTCCGCGCAAGAGACGAGGCCGGCTCCGTACGAATCCCGGTGCCTGGGTGGCCCGGGTGGACTATCCCGGTGCCTGGGTGGCCCGGGCTGGACCGCCGCCCAGCCCGGTTCCGCTCCCGGTCCCCCGGCAGGGCCGGGGCGGATGCCGGACCACGGGATCTCCCGCCTCGCATCGCCCGACCCGGCCGGGCGGGCGCGGCGTCCCGGCCGGGGACGGCTGACGGTGCGGCTCAGACCTTCTTGCAGTTACCGAACTTCAGCGCCGCGGGGTCGCTGGAGACACACCCCTCCCATGCCGCCGAGCGAAGACCGAGCCAGAAAGGCTGCCGACCTGGCGCTCGGTGCGGCGGGGTAGACCAGGCCGCCCTGGGCGGTCGCGGCCCGCCCGGCGGGCGCGGGGGCGAGCCCCTCCTCGAACGGCGGCAGCAGGTGCCGGGCCACCGCGCCGGACGGCCGCGGGGGAGCGGCGGTACGCGGGCCGCAGGCGACGGCACCGGGGCGAAAAAGGGGACCGCCGGCCGCGGTCTCCGCGGCCGGCGGCGGGTTAGCCATCCCCGATGCGTCCCGGGCGCGGAGACCGCGTCCGGGACGGGTCATCGGATCAGACGTCGAAGTACAGCTCGAACTCGTGCGGGTGCGGACGCAGCCGGATCGGGTCGATCTCGTTCGCCCGCTTGTAGGAGATCCAGGTCTCGATCAGGTCCGGGGTGAAGACACCGCCCTCGAGCAGGTAGTCGTGGTCCTCCTCGAGGTTCTTCAGCACCTCGTCGAGCGAGCCCGGAACCTGCGGGATGTTGCGCGCCTCCTCCGGCGGCAGCTCGTACAGGTCCTTGTCGATCGGCTCCGGCGGCTCGATCTTGTTGCGGATGCCGTCCAGGCCCGCCATGAGCATCGCGGCGAACGCGAAGTACGGGTTGCAGGACGGGTCCGGCACCCGGAACTCGATCCGCTTGGCCTTCGGGTTCGAGCCGGTGATCGGGATCCGCACGCACGCGGACCGGTTGCGCTGGGAGTAGACCAGGTTGACCGGCGCCTCGTAGCCCGGCACCAGACGGTGGTAGGAGTTCACCGTCGGGTTGGTGAAGGCGAGCAGCGAGGGGGCGTGCTTGAGCAGGCCGCCGATGTAGTACCGCGCGGTGTCGGAGAGCTGCGCGTAGCCGACCTCGTCGTAGAAGAGCGGCTCGCCGTCCTTCCAGAGCGACTGGTGGCAGTGCATGCCCGAGCCGTTGTCCCCGAAGATCGGCTTCGGCATGAACGTCACCGTGTGCCCGCGCCGGATGGCCGCGTTCTTGATGATGTACTTGTACGTCATCAGGTTGTCGGCCGTCTTGAGCAGCGTGCCGAACCTGAAGTCGATCTCGGCCTGCCCGGCGGTGCCGACCTCGTGGTGCTGCATCTCGACCTCGATGCCCGCGTCGATCAGCAGCCGCACCATCTCGGAGCGCAGGTCGGTGAAGTGGTCCATCGGCGGGACCGGGAAGTAGCCGCCCTTGTACCGCGGCTTGTAACCGAGGTTGCCGCCCTCGGAGGCCTTACCGGTGTTCCACGCGCCCTCGATGGAGTCGATGAAGTAGTAGCCGGCGTTCTGCTTGGTCTCGAACCGGACGTCGTCGAAGATGTAGAACTCCGCCTCAGGGCCGAAGTACACCGTGTCGGCGATGCCCGTGCCCTTGAGGTACGCCTCCGCCTTACGCGCGACGTTGCGGGGGTCACGCGTGTACGGCTCGCGGGTGAGGGGGTCGTGGACGAAGAAGTAGATCGCCAGCGTCTTGTGCTGGCGGAACGGGTCGATGAAGGCCGTGGACGGGTCGGGCAGCAGCAGCATGTCCGACTCGTGGATGGCCTGGAAGCCGCGGATCGACGACCCGTCGAACATCAGGCCTTCCTCGAAGATGTGCGGGCCGAAGTTCTCCACCGGGAAGGTGAAGTGGTGCGACGTCCCCGGCAGGTCCGTGAACCGGACGTCGATGAACTGCACCCCTTCGTCCCGGATGAACTTGAGGACGTCGTCGGCGGAGTTGAACACGCTGGAACCTCCCAGGGGATGGCTTGCGAATTCGACGGTAGGCGGAGGCCGTTTCCCAGCCGTGTCCCGTTTGTTTCGCGAACGTTAAGCCAGAAGGCTCCGTGTTACAGCGGTATGCCGGGCCGCGGTGCGGGACCGCCGGCGCCCGCGGCTACGCTGAAGGCCATGAGCGACCGGCAGCCGCGATGGACACAGACCTGGATCTACGGGGCCCGGGCCCACCTCGACCTCGGCTACCCAGGTGAGCGCCTGGGCCTGCCCGAGGAGGGGAGCGGCGCGGTCGCCGGATGGGGCCGCAGGCTCGCCGCCGTGCTGCTCGACTGGCTGCTGTGCACGTGGGCGATCGCGGGCGGGCTGCTTCAGCTCGAGCGGACCGACGCCGGCCTGATCGGGCTCGGCGTGTTCGCGCTCGAGAACATCGTGCTCGTCGGCACGCTCGGCATGACCCTCGGGATGCGGATCTTCCGGATCCGGGTGGCCGCCCTCAACGGCGGCCGGCCCTCCTTCGGGGCCGTGGTGCTGCGCACCCTGCTGCTCTGCCTCGCCGTACCGGCGCTCATCCTGGACCGGGACCGCCGGGGCCTGCACGACCGTGCGGCCCGGACCGTCGTCGTCAACCTCTGACCGGGCCCGCGGGAACCTCTGACCGGGCCCGCGGGCTCACGGCCGCAGGCACTGGAAGATCGCGGTGCCCGGGATGAGGCGGCCGCGGAGCGGGCTCCACCCGCCCCAGATCCGCTCGTGGCCGTCCGGCCACTCCGGCTCGATCAGCCCGGTGAGCACCAGGCCCGCGGACACGATCAACCCCACCCAGTCGCCCATGGTCCGGTGGTGCTCCGCGTACGTGGGCACCCCGTCGGCGGAGCACTCGACGTAGGGCGTGCGGTCGAAGTACGAGCGGTCCGCGGTGAGGCCGCGCGGGCCGGGGTCGTCGGGGAACGCCCACCGGATCGGGTGGCTCACCGAGAACACGAAGCGGCCGCCCGGCTTGAGCACCCGGCGCACCTCGCGGAGCACGGCACCGGCGTCCGCGACGAACGGCAGCGCGCCGTAGGCCGAGCACGCCAGGTCGAAGGACTCGTCGCGGAACGGCAGGAACTCCGCGTCGCCCTGGACCACCGGCAGCCGCGCACCGGTGGCGAGGTCGATGCGCCGGGAGTGCTGGAGCTGGCGGTACGACAGGTCGACGCCGACCACCGTGGCGCCCTGGCCGGTGAGCCACCGGCCGCACTGCCCGGCCCCGCACCCCACCTCGAGGACGCGCCGGCCCGCGACGTCCCCGAGCAGGCGGGCCTCCGCCTCGTCGAGGCCCTCCGGGCACCAGATGAAGCCGGCGTCGCGGAGGAACTCGCCGTGCTCGCGCTGGTAGTCGTCGGCCGCACCGTCCCACCAGGCGCGGTTCGCGCGCGCGGTCTCGGCGCGGGTGATCGGCCGCCGCATCACCCGCATGTCAGCGCATCCGGCCCCGCGGGAGCTTGGCGCCGCGCGGCAGCCGTACGCCCTTGGGCAGCGGGCCCTTGGGGATCGGGACGGTGGGCGCGAGCGCCCGCATCCGGTTGTTGACCTCGTAGACGGCCGCCTTCTTCAGGTTGCGGGGGAGCTTCATCAGGTGCCGCTGGAGCTTCTCGAGCGGCACCTGGCCCTCGGCGTCGCCGCACTGGATGTCGTAGATCGGCACGTCCAGGGCGACGCGCTGCACCCGCTTCTTCTCAGCGGCGAGCATCCGCGCCACCCGGTGCGGCGGTCCCTCGGAGACGAGGATCACCCCGGGGTGCCCGACGACGCGGAACACCACGTCCTGGTCACGGTTGACCGCGACGGGCCGCTCCTCGACGTACCACCGTCCCCGCAGGCTCTGCAGCACGGCGTAGGTGGCGCCGGGCTGCCCGCGGAGCAGCTTGTACTGCGCCGACTGGGCGAACCGCCCGAAGACCACCATGCCGACCGCGATGGCGACGAAGACGCCGGTCAGGATCCATACCCAGCTGAAGATCACGCCCAGGATCACGAAGAGCGCCAGGGTGCCGAGCATCGAGGCGAAGACGATCGGCATGCCCTTGGGGTTGACCCGCTGGATGATCTGGGCGACCAGCTTGAGCTGCTGGATGCGTCCTGGTGTCGCAGCGTCTTTCGCCATGGTGTGAAGGATACAAACGTGTGGTCGGGTTACGGTACGCGGGTCGCGATCGCCTGCTGGTAGAGCCGGCCGGCGCGGTACGACGACCGGACCAACGGCCCGGACATCACCCCGGCGAAGCCCAGCTCCTCGGCCTCCTGCTTGAGCTCGACGAACTCCTCGGGCTTCACCCAGCGGGCCACCGGATGGTGCCGCGGGCTCGGCCGCAGGTACTGGGTGATCGTCACCAGGTCGCAGCCGGCGGCGCGCAGGTCCCGCAGCGCCTGGCTGATCTCCTCGCGCTCCTCGCCCATGCCGAGGATCAGGTTCGACTTCGTGACCAGCCCGGCCTCCTTGGCCATGCTGATCACCTGGAGCGAGCGCTCGTACCGGAACGCGGGCCGGATCCGCTTGAAGATCCGCGGCACGGTCTCGATGTTGTGCGCGAAGACCTCGGGCCGGGCGGAGAAGACCTCCTCGAGCAGCTCCCGGCGCCCGTTGAAGTCCGGCACCAGCAGCTCGACGCCGCAGCCCGGCACCAGCGCGTGGATCTGCCGCGCGGTCTCCGCGTACAGCCAGGCGCCGCCGTCGGGCAGGTCGTCGCGGGCGACACCGGTCACCGTGGCGTACCGCAGGCCCATGGCGCGGACCGACTCGGCGACGCGCCGGGGCTCGTCCTGGTCGTACTCGGCGGGCTTGCCGGTGTCGATCTGGCAGAAGTCACACCGCCGGGTGCACTGATCGCCGCCGATGAGGAAGGTGGCCTCGCGGTCCTCCCAGCACTCGGAGATGTTCGGGCAGCCGGCCTCCTGGCAGACCGTGTGCAGACCGGCGTCGCGGACCAGGTTCTTGATCTCGTTGTAGTTCGGGCCGTTGCGCAGCCGCGTCTTGATCCACGGCGGCTTCTTCTCGATGGGGGTCTGGCTGTTCCGGACCTCCACCCGAAGGAGCTTGCGGCCTTCCGGGGTTACCGTCACGGCTCCAGCTTATTACGTGACCAAATCCTCCTCGTAAAGGTCGTACGGCTCGGCGCCGAGCGCCTCGGCGAGCCGCTTGGCCGCGAACGGGATGACCTCCTCGACGGTGATCCGCCGGCCGGTCTCCGCGGAGAGGGAGGTGACCCCGGCGTCCCCGTCCTCGGCCATGGTGATCCGGTTGTACCAGCTCAGGTCGTTGACGCAGTTGAGCGCGAACCCGTGCATGGTGACGCCCCGGGAGACCCGGATGCCGATCGTGCCGAGCCGGCGGTCGGGCAGGCCGTGGGCCGGGTCGCCGGGAACCCAGACCCCGCCGCGCCCCTCGATCCGGTGCGCCGCGAGCCCGAAATCGGCGCAGACCTGGATGAGGACGTCCTCCAGCCGGCGGATGTAGGCGGTGATGTCGTCGATCCGGATGATCGGATAGGCGACGAGCTGGCCGGGGCCGTGCCAGGTGATCTTCCCGCCCCGGTCGACGTCGATCACCGGGGTGCCGTCGGTGGGCCGCTCGTGCGGCAGCGTGCGCTTCCCGGCCGTGTAGACGGGTGCGTGCTCCAGCATGAGGCACACATCCGTGATCTCGCCGGCCACCCGGCGGCGGTGCAATGACCGCTGCAGGCTCCAGGCCTGCTCGTAGGGAACGTCGACGCCCATACGGACGATCGCCAACCGGTTCACGGCTCCAGGGTAGACGTGAGGAGCCGGGGCTCGATACGGAACTCCTTCACTCCCTCGCCCTCGCGTTCGATCCGGTAGGCGTACCCGTTCGGGTCCACGGAGACCGCCTGGATGAACTCGGTCCCCACGTAGTGGAGCGCCACGCCCTCGTCGGCCGCGTACCCGCCGGGCAGCTCACCGGAGGCCACCGACGCGTGGAGCAGCGGCCGGCGCTGCGGCTCGGAGTTGTAGTGCACCCCGCAGGAGTAGGGGAGCAGGCCGAGCCCGTCGGCCCAGACCCGGAGCGTGGGGCCGAACGAGTCCGTGTTGCCGCCGACGTGCCAGCACAGGGCACCGGCGCTCTGCCCGGAGAGCACGACGCCCTCCCGCCACGCCTCGGCGAAGGCCTCGTCGAGCCCGTGCAGCCGCCAGAGCGCCATGAGGTTCGCCACGCTGCCGCCGCACACGTAGATGGCGTCCTGCTCCAGGATCCACTCCCGGGGGTCGTCGACGTTCGGCATGGGGAAGAGGGCGAGGTGGCTCACCTCCACGTCCCACCGGCCGAAGGCGGTGTACATCTTCAGCAGCCAGTCCGAGTCGTCCCCCACGGCGGTGGCGACCAGGCCGAGCTTCGGCCGGTCCTGGCCGGTGAGGTCGAGCACGTAGCGGAGGAGCGCGGTCGGCTCCACCACCCCGTGCCGCTTCGACGGGCGGAAGGAGCCGCCCCCGATGGCGACGATGTGAGACTGCCCGATTCGGCTCATCGCGTTCTCCCGTATCCGATGCCAAGGCCACTCAGCGTACGGCCGGCCGGGCCCGGGCGGGGGGAGTTCCGGCGACCCGCCGGGTCGTGTCCCGGACGCCGGATCCCCGGGGCACCCCGGGACGCCCGACCCCGGAGCATCCAGGGCGCCGGATCCCCGGAGCGCCCCGGGCACCGGGCCCGGAGACGGCGGAGGCCGCCCCGCCGGCGGCGGGACGGCCTCCCGGGAGCCTTCCGGGTGCGCGGCTCAGAGGCCGAGCTGCCCCTCGAAGCGGCCCTCTTCGAGCCGGCGCTTGATCGTGGTGAGGAAGCGCGCGGCGTCGGCGCCGTCGACCAGCCGGTGGTCGTAGGTGAGCGACAGGTAGACCATCGAGCGGATGGCGATGACCTCGCCGTCCGGCGAGTCCACCACCACCGGGCGCTTGACCACCACGCCGGTGCCGAGCATGCCGACCTGCGGCTTGTTGAGGATCGGCGTGTCGAACAGCGCGCCGCGGCTGCCGGTGTTGGTGATCGTGAACGTGCCGCCGGTGAGCTCGTCGGGCGTGATCCGGTTGGTCCGGGTGCGCTCGGCGAGGTCGGCGATCTTCCGGGCGAGGCCGGCGAGGTTGAGGTCGCCCGCGTTCTTGATCACCGGGACGATGAGACCGCGCTCGGTGTCGACCGCGATGCCGAGGTTCTCGACGTCGTGGTACGTCACCTCGTTGGTCTCGTCGTTGATGACCGCGTTGAGCTTCGGGTGGATCTTGAGCGCCTCGACGGCGGCGAGCGCGAAGAACGGCAGGAAGGTGAGCTTCACGCCCTCCCGCGCCTCGAACGCGGCCTTGGCCCGCTCGCGGAGCTTGGCGATGCGGGTGACGTCGACCTCGACCACCGTGGTGAGCTGCGCGGAGGTCTGCAGCGACTCCATCATGCGGTCGGCGATCACCTTGCGCAGCCGCGACATCTTCTCGGTCTTGCCGCGCAGGGTCGTGTCGACCTGCACCGGCTCGGGGGCCGGGGCCACGGGGGCCTGCGCGGGCGCCTGGGCCGGGACGGCCTGCGCGGCCTCGCGCTGCAGCCGCTCGCGCTCCTCACGCTGCTTCCGCGCGGCCTCGAGCACGTCCTGCTTGCGGATGCGGCCGCCGACACCGGTACCGGTCAGCTTGGTGAGGTCGACCCCGTGCTCGGCGGCGAGCTTGCGCACGAGCGGGGTGACGTACGGCGTCTCACCGGCCGGCTGCGTGGTGGGCGCGCCGGTCGCCGTGGGCGGGGCCTGCGGCGCCTGAGCAGCGGGCGCGGGAGCCGGGGCCGGCGCGGGCGCGGGGGCCGGCGGCGGCGTGGGCGGAGCGGGAGGCGGCGTGGGCGCGGCGGGCGCCGGCTGCGGGATCGACGAGACGGGCTGCGGCGGCGGTGCCGGGGCCGGAGCGGGCTCCGGCGCCGGAGCCGGGGCGGGCGCGGCCTCGGGGGCGGCGGTCGCCGCCTCGGTGGCGGCCGCACCCGGGCCCGCCGGGTCGATCACGGCGAGCTCGGTGCCGACCTCGACCGTCTCGTCCTCCCGGACGAGGATCTTGGTCAGGTAGCCGGAGGCCGGCGAAGGAATCTCGGTGTCGACCTTGTCGGTCGATACCTCGAGGAGCGGCTCGTCGGCTTCGACGCGATCGCCTTCCTTCTTCAGCCAGCGGGTTACGGTGCCCTCGGTCACGCTCTCGCCGAGCTGGGGCATTGTTACGGAGACCGGCATGGTTGCTCTTCTCTCGCGATATCAGAGGGCTTCAGTTGTGGACGTGCAGCGGCTTGCCGGCCAGGGCCAGCATCGCCTCGCCGAGGGCCTCGGACTGGGTCGGGTGCGGGTGGATGAGCTGGGCCACGTCGCCCGGCGTCGCCTCCCAGTTGTAGATGAGCTGGGCCTCGGCGATGAGCTCGCCGACCCGGCTGCCGACCATGTGGATGCCGAGGACCCGGCCGTCGCGCTCGGCGACGACCTTGACCTCGCCCTGGGTCTGCAGGATCTTGCTCCGGCCGTTGCCGGCCAGGTTGTAGCTGAGCTCGACCACGTCGTAGCCGCGCTCGCGGGCGGCGGCCGAGGTGAGCCCCACCGACGCGACCTCGGGGTCGGAGTAGGTGATGCGCGGCACCCCGTCGTAGTCGATCGGAACCGGGTTCAGGCCCGCGATGTGCTCGGCGACCAGGATGCCCTCGGCGAAGCCGACGTGCGCGAGCTGCAGGGTGGGGATGAGGTCGCCCACCGCGTAGATGCCCGGCACGTTGGTCTGGCAGTACTCGTTGACGAGCACGTACCCGCGGTCCATGGCGATGCCCGCCTCCTCGTAGCCGAGGCCGGCGGAGACCGGGCCGCGTCCCACCGCCACGAGCAGCAGCTCGGCGTCGAGGGTGCGGCCGTTCTCCAGGGTGACCACGACCCCGGTGTCGGTGGTCTTGACGCTCTCGAACCGGGTTCCCAGCTCGTACTTGATGCCGCGGCGGCGGAACGCGCGCTCCAGCAGCGCGGAGCTGGACGCGTCCTCGAGCGGGAGCAGGTGGGGGAGCGCCTCGACGATGGTGACCTCGGCGCCGAACGACCGCCAGATGCTGGCGAACTCGACGCCGATCACGCCGCCGCCGAGGATGACGACCGACGAGGGGACGCGGTCGAGCACGAGCGCGTGGTCGCTCGTGATGATCTTCTCGCCGTCGATCTCGAGGCCGGGCAGCGACTTCGGGGCCGAGCCGGTCGCGAGCACGACGTACCGGCCCTCGTAGACCCGGTCGCCGACCACGACGCGGCCGGGGCCGGCGAGACGGCCCTCACCCTCGACGAACGTGATCTTCTTGGCCTTGATCAGGCCGGAGAGACCCTTCCAGAGCCCGGTGATGACCTTGTCCTTGTAGGCCTGGACGGCGGGGACGTCGATGCCCTCGAAGGTCGCGCGCACCCCGAACGACGCGCTCTCCCGGGCCTGGTCCGCGATCTCCGCGGCGTGCAGGAGCGCCTTCGTCGGGATGCAGCCCCGGTGCAGGCAGGTGCCTCCGACCTTGTCCTTCTCGATCAGGGCCACGTTCATGCCGAGCTCGGCCGCCCGCAGCGCGCAGGCGTAACCACCGCTTCCGCCACCTAGGACGACGATGTCGAAGGGGCCGCTGCCATCAGCCACTGAAAGCTCCTCGTATATTTCGCGCCACCGGTTGGACCCGGAAGCATCTTTTCACTTGTCACTGAAGATCGTGGTCCGGTCCTCGCGCGCCGGCCGTCATTTCCGGCCGCGGTCGACGTGGCGCTCCGGCTGCGCCGACCGGAACCCGTGTGTTTTCGGGTTAAACAGCGCCGGCGGACGCGCCGTTCCCCGCGTACCGCTCGGCGAGGCCGATGAGCGTGCGGGTGATCGCGCCGGTACCGCCCTTGGGCGTGTACCCGTACGGCTCGCCCTTGTTGAACGCGGGGCCGGCCATGTCGACGTGCGCCCAGCGCACTCCCTCGGGGACGAACTCCCGCAGGAAGATGCCGGCGGCGAGCATGCTGCCCCACCGCTCGGGCTGCAGGTTGGCGATGTCGGCGACCGGGGAGTCGAGGCCCTTGCGCAGCTCCTCGGGGAGGGGCATGCCCCAGGCGGCCTCGCCCTGCCGGGCGGCGACCTCCACGACCTCGTCGCGGAGCGCATCGTCGTTGGCCATCACGCCGGCGGTCCGCCAGCCCAGGGCGACGATCTGCGCGCCGGTGAGCGTGGCGACGTCCACGATGAGGTCCGGGCCGTCCTCCGCGGCCCGGGCGATGCCGTCGACCAGCACCAGCCGGCCCTCGGCGTCGGTGTCGACGACCTCGACGGTCTTGCCGCTGTAGGTGCGGAGGATGTCGGACGGGCGCTGCGCCGTGCCCGACGGCATGTTCTCGGCGAGGCAGAGGTAGCCGATCGCGTTGATCGGCAGCCGCAGCCGGCTGATCGCGATCATCGCGCCGAGGACGGCTCCCGCGCCTCCCATGTCCGACTTCATCCAGTTCATCGAGGAGGTCGGCTTGAGCGAGAGCCCACCGGAGTCGAAGGTGATGCCCTTGCCGACGAAGGCGATGGTCCGCGCGGCGTCGGGGTGGTGGTAGGCGAGGCGGACCAGGCGGGGCGGGTTGGCGGAGCCCTGGCCGACGCCGATGATGCCGCCGTAGCCGCCCTCCTTGAGCGCGACCTCGTCGAGCACCTCAACGGAAAGGCCCGCCGCTTCACCCTTCTCCTGAGCGATCTCGGCGAAGCGGGCGGGCCAGAGGTCGGACGGCGGTGTGTTCACCAGGTCGCGGACGAGGTTCACCGACTCGGCCACGGTCACCGCGCGCCGTACCGCCTCATCGGCCTCTGAGGAGCCGGAGAGGATGACGAGCTCGCCGACGGGCGGCTTGCGGTCGCCGTTCGTCCGGTACTTGGAGAAGTCGTACGCGCCGAGCAGCCCGCCGAGCGCGATCGCCTCCACCTGTTCGGCGGTGGCGGCGGGCAGGGCGATCGCCGCGTCCGCGGTGCCGGCGAGGGATCGGGCGGCGACCCCGGCGGCGCGGCGCAGGGTCTCCAGGTCGTAGTCCCCCTCCGGCCGGTCGCCGAGCCCGACGGCGACGAGGACGGGGGCGGGCAGGGCACCGAAGGTCGGGATCTTGGTGAGCTCTCCGGCCTTTCCGGTGAATCCCACTGCGCCGAGCGTTTCGGCGAGCCGGCCGCCCAGGGCCTGATCGAGGCCTTCTGCGCCGGGCGCCGCCTGTAGGCCGTCCGGCGTGGTGTGGACGCCGACTATGAGGGCAGCGGTCTGCACGGAGACCGCGTCGGAGGCATTGACACGCACGGTGGTCACGTGTGTCGATGCTAGCTGTGCTCTCCGTCGAGCGCATAAACGGGGGGTCATCCCACGATTGGTCGTGCCGATGGTGCTAATGACGTTGTCATCATCTACGCCATGTCTCTAGATGGTGCTAATGTCAATAGCACCATGTTGATCAGCCTCGACCTGAACGATCCCCGCCCGCTGCACGTCCAGCTCTCGGCGGCCATCAGGCGGGCGATCGCGGACGGGAGTCTCGGCCCGGGGGACCGGCTGCCCCCGGCGCGGGACATCGCGGACGCCCTCGGCGTCAACGTCAACACCGTGCTGCGGTCGCTGCGCGAGCTGCGCGACGAGGGCCTGCTGGAGTTCCGCCGCGGACGGGGCGTCACGGTCGTGCGGCGGCCCGACGCCCGGGAGTCCCTCGCGCCCAGGGTGGTGGAGCTGCTCGAGGAGGCGGCACGGTACGGCCTCCGCTCCGACGATGTGATCGACCTGATCAAGGAAGTGGCATGCACCCTCCGTCCTCGGCCGAACGTGCGTTCCGCAGACGGTTCCTGCTGCTGACGGGCGTCTGGGCCGTGCTGGTGACCGCGGCCTTGGCCGTCCCCCCGCTCGTCCTGCGGGACCGGCTGCCCGACCCCGTGGCCATGCACTGGGGCCTGTCGGGCCGGCCCGACCGGGCGTACCCGTACCCCGTCCTCTTCGTCTTCCCCTTGGTGTGGGCGGTCGTGTCCGGCGGCATCCTCGCCGCCGCGGCCCGGGGGCGCGCACCCCTCCGGCGCTTCCGCCGGGTGTGGCTGACCGCCGGGCTCGCCTGGAACGCGGCCTGGCTGCTCGGCACGGAGGTCCTGGTGATCGGCGCCAACCTCGGCCGGGCGGCCTGGACCGACGCCGCCCCGATGACCTGGCAGGTGGTCGCCATGCTCGCCGTCTCCGCCGCGGTGGGCGGGCTCGGCTGGCTCGCCGGGTGGCCCGGCCCGGACGTCCGGCCGGCCGCCGCACCGCCGCCCCCGGCCATGGCCCTCGCCCCGAGGGAGCGCCCGGTGTGGGTCTCCACCGTGTCCGCCCGCTGGTTGCTCGCGCTCTCCCTCGTGCTCTTCGCGGCGGCGCTCTCGCTCGCCCTCGCCGCGCTGCTCGGCCGGCCGGGCCCGCTGTGGGGGCCGGCCGCGCTGCTCGCCATCGTGGCGGTGGCCGGGCTCACGCTCTCGTCCGTGGCGGTCCGGGTCACCCGCGACGGGCTCACCATCGCGTTCGGCCCGCTGCGGTGGCCGGTGCGCCGGGTGCCGCTCCACCGGATCGAGCGCGCGTGGACGGATGAGCGCAGCCCGGCGGAGGTGGGCGGCTGGGGCTACCGCGGGCTCCCCGGCTCGGCGACGATCATGCTCAGGGGAGGGGAGTGCCTGGCCATCCGCTACACCACCGGCGGCGAGCTCGCGATCAGCGTCGATGACGCCGCCACCGGTGCCGCGCTGCTCAACGCGTACGTGTCCGCCGCCCGCCCGTCCGGTGGGTGATCGGCCGGCCGGTCCCGGGCCCGCGGCGCCCGGGCCACCGCTTCGGCCGCCCGTCCCCGATGTCCCTCCCGAAAGGGTGTTCGCCCATGCGCGGTAAGCGTGACCTCCTGCTCTTCCTCCTCATCGCCTTCGGGGCGTCCTGGCTGGCCGCCCTGCCGGTCTGGACGCGGGGCGGGCCGCTGGACGCGTCCGTCGTGATCCCCACCGGGCTGGTGATGATGTTCACCCCGTCCCTCGGGGTGCTGGCGGTGTGGCTGCTCTGCCACCGCGGCACGCCGTTCCGGGAGTGGGCGAGGCGGACCGGTCTCACCCTCGGCCCGCGGCGCGGCACCACGGTGCGGGCCATCGCCCTCGCCTGGTTCGGCGTGCCGCTGCTCACCGTCGTGGCCGCCGCGGTGAGCGTCGCGCTCGGGATCCTCGAGCTCGACCTCGGCGGGCTCAGCCTGTTCCGCCAGATGCTGGGCGACCAGGCCGACCGGATCCCGCTCGACCCGCACGCGCTCCTCGTCATCCAGCTCGTGCAGGCCATCGTGGCCGGGCCGCTGATCAACGCGCTCCCCGCGCTCGGCGAGGAGTGGGGCTGGCGCGGCTGGCTGCTGCCCCGGCTGCTCGGCGACCCCGGGCCCGGGGAGGGGGCGGGCCCCGGCCGGATCGCCGTCGGCCGGGTCTGGGGTGCGCTGCTGCTCAGCGGGGTGATCTGGGGCGCCTGGCACGCCCCGCTCACCCTCAAGGGCTACAACTACCCGTCGCTCGGGCCCTGGGCGGCGGTCGTGTTCACCGGGTTCTGCGTGCTCTTCGGCGCCCTGCTCGGCTGGCTGCGCCTGCGGTCGGCCAGCGTCTGGCCGGCGGTGTTCGGGCACGCCTCGCTCAACGCCAGCGCCGGCCTGGCGCTAATCCTGGGCCACGCGGACGACCCGCCGAACCCGGCCCTGGCCGGGATCACCGGGGTCGCCGGCTGGGCGGTGCTCGCGGTCACCCTCGCCGGGTTCCTGTGGTACGGCTCCCGCGGGCGCCCCGCGGAGAGCGGGCGCCCGTAGCCTGCGGCGCCGGCCCGGTCCGCCCGGCGGGACGGTGTGGGCACCGGCCGCGGCCGGGCGGCGTGATGGGGCGGGCCGCGGCGGCCGGCACGGCGCCCGGCGCGCGGGACGCGGTCAGGCCCCGCCGGGCGGCGTCAGCCAGTTGCCGAGCACCGCGCAGCCGAGCAGGGCGACCGTGGCGGCGGTCTCGGTGAGCGCGCCGAGCACGTCCCCGGTGATCCCGCCGAGCCGCCGTACGGCACGCCGGCGCAGCAGCGCGGCCGCGCCCAGCCCGGCGGCCATGACCGTGACCGCGCCGAGCGGGGCGAGCACCGGCCCGGGTGGCAGCGCCGCCCCCGCGCGCCATCCCAGGTCGCCGGCCCACGCCGTCAGTACGGCCGGCACCGCGGCGAGCGCGGCCGCCGCCGCGGTCACCGCGATCGCGGGGCCGCGCCGTACCGTGCCGGCGACGAGCGCGCCGAGCCCGTCGGGGCGGGCTGGCGGCACGGGCTCCCGGCAGGACCAGGTGATCGCGAGCCGGCCGGTCGCGCAGGCGATGATCAGCCCCGGTGCGGCGAGCGGGCCGGCCCGGTCGAGCGCGGCCACCTGGAGGAGCAGGGTGAGCGTGAGCGTGACCACGCCGAACGGGCCGATGTCCGACCGCTTCATGACGTCCAGGGCGGCCCCGGCGGGTTTGCCGCTGCCCAGGCCGTCGGCGAGATCGGCGAGCCCGTCGAGATGGAGGGCGCGGGTCAGCCAGGCGAGCGCCCCGACCGCGAGCGCGGCGGCGAGCGTCGCCGAGCCGGTGAGGGCGCGCGCGGCGAGCAGCACAACGGCGGCCGCCACCCCGAGGAGGAGGCCGGCGAACGGCGCGAGGAGCATGGCCCGGCCGGCCACCCGGCGGTCCACCTCGACGGCCCGGACCGGGAAGACGGTGAGCAGGCCGAGCGCGCAGCGCCACGCGGTGCGCCAGGTGAGCCGCCCGGCGGGCCGTGCGGCCGGATGTCCTGCCACGTCGGAGGCGTTCGGCACCCCAGGATCGTACGGTGCGGCCGCCCGCCCGGAGGAGACGGGGTGTTCGAGCGAACGGGTCACAGGGGCAGCGGCACCGGGCGGCCGGCCACCACCAGGGCGACCTCCTCGGACTCCCGCGCGAGCCGCTGGTTGAGGCTGCCGAGCACGTCGCGGAAGAGCAGCCCCGCCGCGGTGACCGGGACCACCCCGAGGCCGACCTCGTCGCTCACCGCGACCACCCGGGCCCGGGTGCGGCGCCAGGCCGCCACCAGCTCGTCGCACCGCCGGGCCACCGCGGCGAGCGCGGACGGCGGCGCCGCCCCGCCGTCCCCGGGCCACGCGCCGCACTCGTCGAAGACCGCGGCGAGCCAGGTGCCGATGCCGTCGATCAGCAGGGTTCCCTCCCCCGGGGCGGCGAGCACTCCGGCGAGGTCCGTGGTCTCCACGGTCCGCCAGTGCCGCGGGCGGCGCTCCCGGTGCCGGCGCACCCGCTCGAGCCAGGCGGGGTCGTCGCGGCCGTCCGGGCCGGTGGCCACGTACGTCACCACGGGGTCGGCGGCCACGCGCAGCTCGGCCTCCTCCGACTTGCCCGACCGCGCCCCGCCGAGCAGCAGGGTCCGCCGGGGCGGCCGCGGCGCGGGCCGGTCCCGGGGCGCGCGGGTGTCGAGGACGGTCCCGTCCGGTACGGCGATCGCCCCCCAATGGGCGAGCCGGCGCTCGAGCTCCCGTTCCGAGGGCACCCGGTGGTCGAGGTGCACGGCGACGACCTGGGTCGCGGCGGTCACCAGCCCGCGGCGGCGCAGCTCACCCAGGCGCTCCGGGCGGTCCAGCAGGTCGATGAGCACGAGGTCGAACGGCCGCCCCGGGTACGGCCCGGCGGGGCCGCGATCACCGGCCCCGGTCTCCCCGCCACCGGTCCCGGCGGCCTCCCCGGCACCGGCCCAGGGGTCCCCGTCACCGTCACCACCCCTGGCGGCGCCCCCGCCATCGGTTCGGGCGGGATTCTCGTCAGCGGTCCCGGCATGGTCTCCGCCGGCCCGGCCGGTATCCCCGGCACCGGCCCTGGCGGAGTCCCCGTTGGCGGCCCCGGTGCCGTCCCCGGCTCGGACGGCGTCCCTGCCTCCGTCCCAGGCGGGGTTCCCGTCGCCCGCCCCGGTGTCCCCGATATCGGCCCCGGCGGGGTCTCCCGAGCCGGCCCTGGCGGGGTTCTCGTCATCGGCCTCGAGGAAACCCTCGGCATCCGTGGCACCGGGCGCGGGATCCGGTGCCGGCGGGGCGTAGAGCACCCGGCCCCCGTCCGGGCCGGTGATCGCATAGCCGTACGGGCCGGGCGTGATCCGGTAGCCGTCCGGCGCACCCGGGGCGTCGATGGCGCGGCCCGGTGGCAGCGGCAACCGGATCCGCCCGTCGACGACGATCGAGGTGGGCCTGCGGTGCCCGGGGGTGAGCCGCCCGCACGACGCGCAGCCGCATCCCGGCTCCGGCCAGCCGCCCGCGCCCGCCGTGCCCTCCAGCCGGATCTCCATCCCGCTCCCTCTTCCCGCGTGCCGTACCCGGCATCGCAGACTAACCGGGCAGGTGGTGCAGGCCGGTGGCCGGACGGGCCGCGCGGCCCCGGGGATGACGGCGGCGAGGGAGGCGGAAGACGATAGGGTCGATCTCCCGGCTGCGCGGCCGGTGGACGGGCAGCCGCGGAACGGTCCGGAAGGAACGGGTGGGCATGATCTGGCGTTGGCGGTACGAGGACGCGAACGGTGCCGAGATCATCGACGGCTCGCTGCCGCGGGAGATCTTCGCGAGCCAGGGGGACGCCGAGTCATGGCTGGGGGAGCGGTGGCGTGAGCTGCTCGCGGCCGGGGTCGAGCGGGTCACGCTCCTCGAAGACGACCGGGTCGAGTACTCGGGGATGTCCCTCCGGCCGGAGGACCCGCTCCGCTGACCCACGGCGTCGGTGGGTGGCCGGCCCCGGCCGAGCGCGATACCGACGGGTGACGGAACCCGGCCGACGCACGGCACCAGCGGATGGACGGGGCGGCTGACCGCGATAGCGGTGGTGACCGGACCCGCTGACCGGCGGCATCGGCGGGTGGCCGGACCGGGCTGAGCGTGATGTCGCCGGGTGACCGGACCCGGCGGATCGTGATACCGCCGGGTGTGGCCGGCCCCGGCTGACCACGGCGGCGGCCGGTGAACGGGGCCGGCCGAGAGCCACACCGGTCGGGCACCGGACCGGCCGGCCGCGGCGCCGGTGGCTGACCGGAACAGGCGCCCGCCCCGCTGCGAAGGCATCACCCGAGGTCAGGCGTGCCGCCGGAGGCGCCGCGTCCGCAGGCCGGGCGCGGCGCGCAGCGGCCGGTGCCGGGCGCCACGCGGCCGTCATGTCCCGGCGGCCATTAGTGCCCGCCCACGGCACGGCCCGGGCGATCGCCCGGGCCGATCGTGCGCGGTCGCGCGGCAGGGTCAGGGCCGCGTCGGCGGGCTGACCGTCTTCGCCGGGTCACGCTCGACCACCGGGCCGAGCACCTCGTCGATCTTCTGCATGAGCTCGGCGTCGAGCTTCACCCCGGAGGCCTTGACGTTGTCCCGCACCTGCTCGGGGCGCGTGGCGCCGATGATCGCCGAGGAGACGTTGGGGTTCTGCAGCACCCAGGCGATGGCGAGCTGGGCCATGGTGAGCCCGGCCTCGGCCGCGAGCGGCGCGAGCCGCTGCACCCGCTCGAGCACGTCGTCGCGGAGCCAGCGCTGGATGAACCCGGAGCCGGCCGGGTCGGTCGCGCGCGACCCCGCCGGCGGCGGCTGGCCGGGGCGGTACTTGCCGGTGAGCACGCCCTGGGCGAGCGGGGAGAAGACGATCTGGCCGATCCCCTCCTTCTCGCAGAGCGGCACGACCTGGCCCTCGATGACCCGCCAGAGCATCGAGTACTGCGGCTGGTTGGAGACGATCCGGTCGAACCCCATCTCGTCGGCGATCTTCAGCGCCTGCGCGATCTGATCGGCCGTCCACTCGCTGACGCCGACATAGAGCACCTTGCCCTGCCGTACCAGGTCGTCGAAGGCGCGCAGCGTCTCCTCGAGCGGGGTCTCGAAGTCGAACCGGTGGGCCTGGTAGAGGTCGACGTAGTCGGTCTGCAGGCGCCGCAGCGACCCGTGGAGCGACTCCATGATGTGCTTGCGGGACAGGCCGCGGTCGTTCTTGCCCGGGCCGGTCGGCCAGTAGACCTTGGTGCAGATCTCCACGGACTCGCGGCGCACGCCCTTCAGCGCCCGCCCGAGGACCTCCTCCGCCTTCGTGCCCGCGTACACGTCGGCCGTGTCGAAGGTGGTGATGCCCTCGTCCAGGGCCGCGTGCACGCAGGCCTTGGCCGCGTCCTCCTCGATCTGGGAACCGTGCGTGAGCCAGTTGCCGTAAGCGATCTCGCTGACCATGAGGCCGCTTCGGCCGAGATGACGGAATTCCATGGAACCCGACCCTACCGATCTTTTATCTGCGGAATCTGGAAGGGGTACCGGGCGAGAGCGGTGCCCGGCCGTCACCGGGCCGGGCGGGCCATCGCCCGGTGGGGAGGTGGCACGGCCCGCGGCGGGCGTCGCCGGGGATCCGGCCTCGTCTGCCCGGTGGCCGTACCGGGCCGCGCGCGTACCGGGGCGCCACTCCGGCCCGTGCGCCGAAGGTCACTTGTCGCGCACCGGAGCGCCGCCCGGCAGCACGGCCGGCTTGGGGAAGCGGAGGAAGCGCATCTGCGTCGAGCGCATCGCCGCGTAGAAGCCGACCCCCCGGATGTCCTCGCCGGGGAACCGGCGCTCGGCCTCCTTCTTCACCCGCATGCCCACGTAGATCATGTTCCCCACCACGAGCGCCATGATGACCGGGAGGGAGAACGTGTAGACGAGCAGCACGACGCTGCGCACCGGCAGCGGGAACGGGATGAGCGACAGCACCATGATGAAGAGGACGACCGGCAGGAAGTACTGGCCGGGCAGCCGCCGCGAGTCGACCCAGTCCCGGGCGAACCTCCGGACCGGACCGCGGTCGCGGGCCGGGAGCGCCCACTCCTCCCCGCGCAGCATGGCCTCGCGCCGGCGGGCCTGCTCGGCCTTGACGCGTTCGCGGTACCTCCGGTAGGCCTCCTTGCGATTGACGGGGGCGGCCACGGGGGTACGGCGACGCCCTTCGGCGTCCCGCCGTTTCGGGGTCGGACGGCCCTTCCCCTGGGTCTTCTTCAGGGGCTTAGGATCCTCAGCGGCGACCGGGGAATCGTCCGCAGGAGTTCGGGTACGGCGTCGGAACACGCCGCCCAGCCTACCGGAGTGCAACTTAGTGACGCCCTCGTGCGTTATGCGTAGGGTGAAGTCAGGCGGCGCTCTCCGTCGCCTGGGGGCCGATACGGCTGGACACAGCCACGCACGATCTTCAGAAGGGGACGGCCGACGCGCATGAGCGTGATGAAGAGACTTTCCATGATCTTCAAGTCCAAGGCCAACAAGGCCTTGGACAAGATGGAGGATCCGCGGGAGACTCTGGACTACTCCTACCAGAGGCAGCTCGAGCTGCTGCAGAAGGTCCGCCGGGGCGTGGCCGACGTGGCTACCAGCCGCAAGCGGGTCGAGCTGCAGCTCAACCAGCTCGAGGCCCAGGCGGCGAAGCTCGAGAACCAGAGCCGGCAGGCCCTGGCCGTGGGCCGGGAGGACCTCGCCCGCGAGGCCCTCACCCGGCGGAACGCGCTCAACGCCCAGATCGCCGAGCTCCGGGTGCAGCACGAGAACCTCCAGCGCGAGGAGGAGAAGCTCACCCTCGCCAGCCAGCGCCTGCAGGCGAAGGTGGACGCCTTCCGCACGAAGAAGGAGACCATCAAGGCCACCTACACCGCCGCCGAGGCCCAGACGCGGATCAACGAGGCGTTCTCCGGCATCTCCGAGGAGATGGGCGACGTCGGCCTCGCCATCCAGCGGGCCGAGGACAAGACCGCGGAGATGCAGGCGCGCGCGAGCGCGATCGACGAGCTGCTCGCCAGCGGCGCCCTGGACGACCTCACCGGCCGGCGCGACGACATCCAGGCCGAGCTCGACCGCGTGGCCGCTAACCAGGACATCGAGCTGGAGATCGCCCGGATGAAGGCGGAGCTGGCGCAGGGCTCGGCCCCGAGGACCGCGATCGAGGCGGGACCGCAGCAGGCCGCCCAGCCCGCCAACCAGCAGACCCAGCAGACTCAGCAGCTCCGCCAGCCGGGGGAGGGCGCATGATCGTCCGCATCATGGGCGAGGGCCAGATCGAGATCGACGAGGCCGACATCGACGCCCTCAACGCGCTCGACCAGGAGCTGGAGCAGGCGATCGAGTCGGGCGACGAGGAGGCCTTCCGGGCCAAGCTCAACGCCCTGCTCGACAAGGTCCGCCAGGTGGGCAGGCCGCTGCCCCCGGACTCGCTGGAGCCGTCTGAGCTGATCCTGCCGCCGTCCGACGCGTCGATTGAGGAGGTCAGGGAGATGCTCGGCGACACCGGGCTCATCCCTGGGTGATGGCCGGGACCCGCTTCGCCCCCGATCGCGGCCTGACCCTCCGGATGGTCGCGACGATGTTCCTGCTCGGCCTGATCTACGTCCTCTTCGTGGCGGCGTTGATCGCGCTGGGCGTCCGGGCGCTCGTGGTCCTCGCGATCGCCGGGGGCCTGCTGTTCGTGCAGTACTTCTTCTCCGACCGGATCGCGCTCTTCGCGATGCAGGGGCACGAGGTCTCACCGCAGCAGGCTCCCGAGCTCCACGCGATCGTCGACCGGCTCGCCGCCCTCGCCGGCATCCCCAAGCCGCGGGTGGCCATCGCGGACATGGACCTCCCGAACGCGTTCGCCACCGGGCGGAACCAGCGGGAGGCGGTGGTGTGCGTGACCACCGGGCTGCTCCGGCGGCTCGACGCGAGCGAGCTCGAAGGGGTGATCGCGCACGAGCTCTCCCACGTCGCCCACCGCGACGTCGCCGTGATGACCATCGCCTCGTTCCTCGGCGTGGTGGCCGGGCTGATGACCCGGTTCGTGATGTACACCGGGTTCGGGGGCCGGCGGAACGGCAACGGGCCGCCGGTCGGCCTGATCATCTTCGTGGTCTCGGGCGTCGTGTACACGCTGAGCTTCCTGCTCACCCGGGCGCTGTCCCGCTACCGCGAGCTCGCGGCCGACCGGGCCGGGGCGCTCCTCACCCAGCGGCCGTCCGCGCTCGCGAGCGCGCTGACGAAGGTGAGCGGGGAGATCGCCCGGATCCCGACCGAGGATCTGCGCGCGGCCCGGCCGTTCAGCTCCTTCTTCTTCGCCCCGGCGCTCTCCCGGCAGAGCGTGGTCACCCTGCTCTCCACGCACCCGCCGCTGGAGCGCCGCCTGGAGCAGCTCGCCCAGATCTCCCGGGAGCTGGGCCGCTGATGGGGTGGCTGGACGCGCTGCTGGGCCGGTCGAAGCCGGCGAAGCCGAGGCTGGACGCGCTCTTCGCCCTGCCGTCGGCGGCCGTCACCTTGGAGGCGGCGACCGGGTTCGCGCCGACCGGCCGCGGGTCGGTGAGCTTCCGGGCGGCGGAGGGCGGCGCCTTCGCCCGGCTGGAGCAGGAGATCCGCGCGCTGCTCGGCGAGCCCGAGCTGACCCGGGACGCCTACGGGTACACCTGGCTGGTGCTCCGCGCCGCGGACCTGCCCACGCTGGTCACCGACCTCCACGCGGTGAACTCCTCGCTGGAGTCGGCCGGGTTCGGCCCCTCGCTGCTGTGCACGGTGACCGGCTTCACCGGCCCGGACGGCCGGCGGCTCGCGCTCATCTACCTCTATAAGAAGGGCACGTTCTACCCGTTCGCGCCGCTGGGCGAGGGGCGCCGGGACAACGCCCTCGAGCTGCAGGTGCGCGGGGTGCTCGCGGGCGAGCTCCCCATCGAGCCGGACCTGGCGAGCTGGTTCCCGGTCTGGGGAGCCCCGGGCCTGTGACCCCCCGGGGCGCCCTCCGCCGGCCGCCCCGGGGCACGCCGCACGGGTGACCCTGGTGCTCCCCGCCCCGCCCGCCACGATGAGCACCGGCCGTACGGCACCACCGTCACCGGAGGTGCCCGGCATCACCGGCCGCACGCTCCGGCATCACGGGCCGTACGGCGCGGCCGTCACCGGCGTCACGGCACCGGGATGCCTCCCCGGTGGCCCGTTCCCCGGGCTCGACCAGGCGGAGCCGGCCGGCCCCGAGCGGGACCACCGGCCAATGGCGCCGGGACGCCGGCGATGGCGCGGGAGCCGCGCCATCGCGCGTCAGGTCACGGCAGGGCGAGCATGCGGTCGAGCGCGACCTTGGCCCAGTGCGTGGTCTCCGGGTCGACGGTGATCTGGTTGACCACCTTGCCCTCGACCAGGGACTCCAGCGCCCAGACGAGGTGCGGCATGTCGATCCGGTTCATCGTCGAGCAGTAGCAGACGGTCCGATCGAGGAACATGACCCGCTTGTCCGGGTTCGTCTGCGCGAGCCGGTTGACCAGGTTGAGCTCGGTGCCGATCGCCCACGCGCTCCCGGGCGGCGCCTCCCGCACGGTCTTGATGATGTACTCGGTCGAGCCGACGTAGTCGGCCTTGGTGACCACCTCGTGCCGGCACTCCGGGTGGACGAGGACGTTCACGTCCGGGACCCGGCGGCGCACGTCGTCGACGCACTCCGCGGTGAACCGGCCGTGCACCGAGCAGTGGCCCTTCCAGAGGATCATCTTCGCCTTCCGGAGCCGCTCGGGCGTGACCCCGCCGTCCGGGCGCCGCGGGTCGTAGACCACGCAGTCGTCGAGCGAGAGGCCGAGCTGGAGCACCGCCGTGTTCCGGCCCAGGTGCTGATCGGGCAGGAAGAGCACCTGCTCACCCTGCTGGAAGGCCCACTCCAGCGCGCGCTTGGCGTTCGAGGACGTGCACACCGCGCCGCCGCGGCGGCCGACGAACGCCTTGATGTCCGCGCTGGAGTTCATGTAGGTGATCGGCACCACGTGGTCGGCGATCCCGATGTCCTCCAGGAGATCCCAGCACTCCTCCACCTGGGTGAAGGTGGCCATGTCCGCCATGGAGCAGCCGGCGTTGAGGTCGGGCAGCACCACCTTCTGGAAGTCGCTGGTGAGGATGTCGGCAGACTCCGCCATGAAGTGCACGCCGCAGAACACGATGTACTCGGCCTCGGGCCGGGCGGCCGCCTCGCGGGCCAGCTTGAACGAGTCGCCGGTCACGTCGGCGAACTGGATGACCTCGTCACGCTGATAGTGGTGACCGAGGATGAACAGCCGCTCTCCGAGCCGTTCCTTGGCGGCGCGGGCCCGCTCCACCAGCGCGGGATCGGAGGCGGGAGGGAGCACTCCGGGGCAGCTCACCCCGGGCTCGCTCCGCGGATCGGCTTCCCGCCCCAGGACGAAGAGCGGAAGGCCGGTCTCGGTGATCGCCACGACCACACCCCCCTCGGGGACTTATCGTCATTCTGACGACTAATCATATGCGCCCCGCGGGAGAGCCCTGGGGCCCCACCCGGGCGGGCCCGCCGGAGGAATGTGTAGGGATCGGCGCGCGTTGGTAGCGTCTAGTAGGACGTCGTAACCCAGGCGGCCGCCCCCGATGGGCGGCCGGCGCAGACGCGGGAGTCAGCACATGGCGGTTGAGAGCAGCGAGACCACGCAGCAGGGTGTCATCCTGACTGACGCGGCCGCGGCCAAGGTGAAGAGCCTGCTCGAGCAGCAGGGTGAGGAAGGGCTGAGCCTGCGCGTCGCCGTGCAGCCGGGTGGCTGCTCCGGCCTGCGCTACCAGCTCTACTTCGACGACCGGTCCCTGGACGGGGACATCGTCTCGACCTTCAACGGGGTCAACGTCGTGGTCGACCGGATGAGCGCGCCGTACCTCGCTGGAGCCACCATCGACTTCGTCGACACGATCGAGAAGCAGGGCTTCACCATCGACAACCCCAACGCGACGAGCTCGTGCGCCTGCGGTGACTCCTTCAACTGAGCTGCCGGCCGCAGCGAGCGGGTCGGCCGCTCCCCGGTGAACGCCCCGTACGCGACCATCGGCGGTACGGGGCGTCGTCATGTCCGGAGGGGAGTACGCTACCCGTCGCTGATCAGTCGCTCGCTGACATCGAGGAGTATCGCCCCGTGCGCATCGCTGTCACCGGTTCCATCGCGACCGACCATCTCATGACCTTCCCCGGCCGGTTCGGCGACCAGCTCGTCGCCGACCGGCTCGACCGGGTGTCGCTGTCGTTCCTCGTCGACGATCTGCAGATCCGCCGGGGCGGGTGCGCGGCCAACATCGCCTTCGGCATGGCGAGCCTCGGGCTGCGGCCCATCCTCGTCGGCGCGGTCGGCGCGGACTTCGCCGACTACCGCTCCTGGCTGGAGCGGCACGGCGTCGACTGCGACTCCATCCACGTCTCCGAGCTCCGGCATACCGCGCGGTTCCTCTGCACCACCGACCAGGACCACAACCAGATCGCGTCGTTCTACACCGGGGCGATGGCGGAGGCGAGGGACATCGAGCTCGAGCCGATCGCCCAGCGCGTCGGCGGCCTCGACCTGGTGGTGGTGAGCCCCAACGACCCGGACGCGATGCTGCGGCACACCGAGGAGGCGCGGGTCCGGGGCATCCCGTTCGCCGCCGACCCCTCCCAGCAGCTCGCCCGGATGGGCGGGGATGAGATCCGCGAGCTCATCGACGGGGCGGCGTACCTGTTCGCCAACGACTACGAGATGGGGCTGATCAAGCAGAAGACCGGCTGGAGCGAGGAGGACATCCTCGCCCGGGTCGGTGTCTGCGTCACCACCATGGGCCCGAAGGGCGCGCGGGTCGACCGCACGGGTGAGCCGCCGGTGCACGTCCCGGCCGCGCCGGAGGAGCGCAAGGCCGACCCGACCGGGGTCGGGGACGCGTTCCGCGCCGGGTTCCTCGCCGGGCTCGCCTGGGGGCTCTCCTACGAGCGATGCGCACAGCTCGGGAACCTCACCGCCACGCACGTCCTCGAGACCGTCGGCTGCCAGGAGTACACGCTCGGCCGGCAGCGCTTCCTCGAGCGGTTCGCCGCCGCGTACGGCCGGGCGGCCGCGGACGAGGTGGCCGCCCACGCGAAGTTCCACCACCCCTGACCGCGGGGTGCCCGGTGCCGGCCGCGCGGCCCGGGGCGCCGGGCCGGACCGGCGGCACGAGGCCGGGCCGGACCGCGGGACGCCGTCACCGGCGGGGCGGCGATGGATCCGGCGGCGGGGCGCCCCCCTTCGACGGGCGCCCCGCCGGCTCACCGGCCGCGATTCAGTAGCTGCGGCGCACGTGGAAGGCCCAGCCGCCCTCCGGCCGCTCGTACGTGCCCACGTGCCGGTGGGACTTGAGCCGGCACCACGCGGGGATGTCCGTGTACGCGGCGGGGTCGTCGGCGAGCACGGCCACCACCTCGTTCAGCCCGACCTCGTTGATCCGCTCGGCGAGCATGATGATCGGGATCGGGCACTTGCGCCCCAGGGCGTCGATGGTCAGCGCCGGCACCTGCTCCGGCCGCTCCGGCCCGGTCCCGTCCTCCGCGGAGGCCGTGGGCTCCGCGTCATCGCCGCTCGTCCGTCTCCGCCACATCACTGAACCCCCAAGCTCGACCGGATTCGGTGCACCACGTCCGGGAGGACCGCGAGGAAACGGTCGACATCGCTCTCGGAGACGCCCCGGGGCAGCGACACCCGGACGTTGCCGTGGGTGAGCACCCCCATGGCCTCCAGCACATGGGACGGCCGGAGTGTACTCGAGGTGCACGAGCTGCCCGACGAGACCGCGAAACCGGCCTTGTCCAGCTCGAGCAGGAGCGCCTCCCCGTCCACGTACAGGCAGGAGAACGTGACGATGTGCGGCAGGCGCCGCACCGGGTCGCCGACGACCTCCACGTCCGGCACCCTCCGCGGCACCTCGGCGCGGATCCGGTCGACCAGGGCGGACAGCCGCGGCCCCTCCGTCGCCTCCTCGGCCAGCCGTTCCCGCAGCGCCGCCGCCGCGGCCACGGCCGCCGGCACGTTCGGGAAACCGGGGACCCGGCGGTGCTCCCGCTCGTCCTCCGGGTACGGCGACCGCCAGCGCGTGCCCTTGCGCACCGCGAGCACGCCCACCCCCGGCGGGCCGCCCCACTTGTGCGCGCTGGCCGCGAGGATCGACCAGCCGGCGGGGATCGGCAGCCGTCCCGCCGACTGCGCGGCGTCCACCAGGAGCGGCACCCCGGCCGCCCGGCACGCCTCGGCCACCTCCGCCACCGGCTGCAGGGTGCCGACCTCGTGGTTCGCGGTCTGCAGGCAGGCCAGCGCCGTGCCCGGCCGGGACACCGCCTCGGCGAAGGCGGCCACGTCCACCCGCCCGGTCCGGTCCACGCCCACGACCTCGACCGTGCCGCCCTCGCGCTCGTGGAGCTCGGCGGCGTGCAGCACGCTCGAGTGCTCGACCGCGCTCACCACCAGGCGGGTGCCCACCCGCCGCCGGGCCTTGAGCGCGCCCAGCACGCCGAGGTGGATCGCCTGGGTCCCCGAAGCGGTGAAGGAGACCTCGTCGGGCCGCGCGCCCAGCAGCTCGGCTACCTCGGCCCGCGCCTGCTCCAGTAGCATGCTGGCGCGACGTGCCGCGCCGTACAGGCGCGCCGGATCGGCCCACCCGGCCTCGCTGGCGGCGATCAGCGCCTCCCGGGCCGCCGGGTGGAGGGGTTCCGTGGAAGCCGCGTCTAAATAGGCCACGATTAGGACATTAGCCGGGGGCTGCTCAGGGAGGCGCGGCTGGTCCACGCTAAGGTTTCCCCTAGCGTGAACTCAATGGAGTACAAGGGCCCGGCGGGATGATCGCGGCCCTGTACCCCGCGTGCCGGATAGGAAAACCGCCCAGGAGGTGGCTCTTGGGCTTTCGTTTGTGGGGTAGGCGATCCGTGAGTCCGACCTGCCGTACGACACGGCGACAGTCGAAGCGCCGCCGGTTGTCCGGTGCCGCAGCCGTGGCGCTGGTTGCGGCGAGCGCGACGGCGTGCAGCAACGAGGCGATCGATCAGTGGTCCCGCGGGGGCATGCCGGAGGGCGTCACCGAGCAGTCCCAGATCATCCAGACGCTGTGGAATGGCGCGTGGATCGCGGCTCTCGCCACCGGTGTCGTCGTCTGGGGCCTCATCTTCTGGGCGGTCGCGTTCCACCGTAAGAAGAGGAACTCCGAAGCGCTGCCGCCGCAGGTTCGCTACAACCTGCCGATCGAGATCCTCTACACCGTGGTCCCCGTGATCATGGTGGCGATCCTCTTCTTCTTCACCGCGCGGGACCAGACCGAGATCATGAAGGTCTCGGGGACGGCCCCGGTCAAGGTGCGGGTGGACGGCTACCAGTGGAGCTGGAGGTTCACCACGCAGTACCAGGGGCAGAAGGTCGAGGTCGCCGGCGTCCCGGTGGACCTGAGCAAGCAGAGCAACGAGAACCCGCAGGGTCCGCAGCTCGTGCTGCCGGTCAACACCAAGGTTGAGTTCGAGCTCCACTCCGACGACGTCGTCCACTCCTTCTGGGTGCCCGCCTTCCACTTCAAGCAGGACCTCTTCCCGGGCAACGTCGTCAACCGTTTCGAGATCAAGACGCTCGACCGGACGGGCGTGTTCATCGGCCGGTGCGCCGAGCTGTGCGGCGCCGACCACAGCAGGATGCTGTTCTCGGTGAAGCTCGTGCCGCAGGCTGAGTTCGAGCAGTACATCAAGAGCCACGCGGGGAGTGCGCAGTGACCGCCATCCAGGAGCCGGTCGGCATCGCGGCCCGACCGTATACCAAGGGCAGGGCCATCGCGAAATGGCTATCGAGCACCGATCACAAGGTGATCGGGCACCTCTACCTGATCTCGGCCTTCGTCTTGTTCCTGATCGGCGGCCTCATGGCGCTGGTCATGCGCCTGGAGCTCGCCCGGCCGGGGCTGCAGTTCGTGTCGAACGAGCAGTTCAACCAGCTCTTCACCATGCACGGCACGATCATGCTGCTGCTGGTGGGCATGCCGCTGGTCACCGGCTTCGCCAACGAGCTGGTTCCGCTGCAGATCGGCGCGCCTGACGTCGCGTTCCCGCGGCTGAACATGGTGAGCTACTGGCTGTTCCTCTTCGGCAGCCTGATCGTGGTGTTCAGCCTCTTCACCCCCAGCGGCGCCCCCTCGTTCGGGTGGACGATCTACATCCCGCTGTCCAACGCGACCTACTCGCCCGGCATCGGTGGCGACCTGTGGATCATGGGCGTGGTCCTCTCCGGCCTCGGCTCGATCCTCAGCTCGGTGAACTTCATCACCACGATCATCACCATGCGGGCGCCCGGGATGACCATGTTCCGGATGCCCATCTTCACGTGGAACATGCTGGTCGTCAGCGTGCTGATCCTGCTCGTCTTCCCGCCGCTGGCGGCCACGCTGCTGGCGATCGAGGCCGACCGCAAGCTCGGCACGCAGATCTTCCACTCCGACTACGGCGGCCCGATCATGTTCCAGCACCTGTTCTGGTTCTTCGGGCACCCCGAGGTCTACGTGCTGGCGCTGCCGTTCTTCGGCATCATCACCGAGATCATCCCGGTGTTCAGCCGTAAGCCGATCTTCGGCTACATCGGCCTGGTCGGCGCGACGATCGCCATCATGGCCCTCTCCATGGCGGTGTGGGCGCACCACATGTTCGTCACCGGGCAGGTGCTGCTGCCGTTCTTCTCGCTGCTGACCTTCCTCATCGCGGTGCCGACCGGCGTGAAGTTCTTCAACTGGATCGGCACCATGTGGCGCGGGCACCTCTCCTTCGAGACGCCGATGCTCTTCGCCGTCGGCTTCCTCGTCACCTTCCTGTTCGGTGGCCTCACCGGCGTCATCCTCGCGTCGCCGCCGCTCGACTTCCAGGTGAGCGACACCTACTTCGTGGTGGCGCACTTCCACTACACGCTGTTCGGCGGCATGATCTTCGCGGCCTTCGGCGGGATCTACTTCTGGTGGCCGAAGATCACCGGCCGGATGCTCGACGAGCGGCTCGGGAAGATCCACTTCTGGACGCTGCTCATCGGCTTCAACATGACCTTCCTCGTGCAGCACTGGCTCGGCGTGGCGGGCTTCCCGCGCCGGTACGCCGACTACGCCGCGACCGACGGCTTCACCAGGCTGAACGAGATCTCCACCGCCGGTGCCATCCTGCTGGGCATCTCCACCCTGCCGTTCATGTACAACATGTGGCGGACCTGGCGGAAGGCCCCGAAGGTCACCGTCAACGACCCGTGGGGTTACGGCTGCTCCCTCGAGTGGGCCACCTCCTGCCCGCCCCCGCGGCACAACTTCACCTCGCTGCCGCCGATCCGCTCGGAGCGGCCGGCGTTCGACCTCAAGTTCCCGTACCTGTCCGCCAAGCCTGCGGTGGAGAAGGCCGGGGCGGCCAAGCAGGGATTGGAGGAGGGTAGCCGATGAAGATTCAGGGCTGGACATTCCTCATCATCGGCATCTTCTTCGGGGCCGCCACCGTGGTGTACTGGTTCTGGTCCCAGGAACCGACCGGCACCACCGCTCTGGCGATCTCGGTCGGCCTCGCGTTCATGGTCGGCTACTACCTGCTCTACACGGCCCGCCGGACCGGTGAGCAGCCGGAGGACGACAAGAACGCGAACATCGAAGACCACGCAGGGGAGATCGGCTTCTTCAGCCCCTACAGCTGGTGGCCGCTGTGGGTCTGCGCCGCCGCGGCGCTGGCCTTCTTCGGCTTCGTCATCGGCTGGTGGCTCTTCCTCATCGGGGCGTTCGCGACGATCCTCGCCCTGATCGGCTTCGTCTTCGAGCACTACCGGGGCCGCTACTCGCACTGAGGCGAGTCCCGAGCCCGTACGCGGCCGGTCGGCGGTTTCGCCGGCCGGCCGCCGGCTTTTTCCGGCCGGTGGTGGCCGTGCACCATCCTTTGCCGGTTTTGTGGCGATCAGTGGGCGGCCGGTAACGCGATCCCGGGAATCTCCTCGAGAAAAAGATCGCGGCAGGAGGGGGAGGCCAGGTGCGAGCTGGTGCGGCTGGGGCGCTGGCCCTGCTGGTGGCGGCGGCCGGATGTTCTCTCACCTCGGAGAGCGCGGACGGGGGGCGCGACGGGACGGGAACCGCGATCAGGATCAGCCCCGCCGATGGGGCGAGTGATCTGCCGACCGGGCTGCCCATCACGGTGTCGGCGGCGCAGGGCACGCTGAAGAGCGTCACCGTGACCGCGGGCGGCCGGCCGGTGTCCGGGGTCTTCAGCGCCGACCGCACCCAGTGGCGCAGCGACCGCGCCCTCATCCCCGGCGCCACCTACCAGGTCCACGCCGTGGCCTCGGGCCCGAACGGCGCGACCGTCGAGCGGACCAGCCGGTTCACCACGGAGAAGGCGGTCAAGACGTTCGGCATCGACACCCTGATCCCGAACAAGGACCACGGCTCGACCCTCGGCGTCGGCATGCCGATCATCATCACGTTCGACCAGCCGATCAGCGACCGGGTCTCGGTCGAGCGGAACCTCATCGTCGAGGCGAGCCGGCCGGTGGAGGGCGCCTGGCACTGGCTCAACGAGAAGAAGGTCGTCTGGCGGCCCAAGGAGTACTGGCCCGCCCACACCAAGGTGCGGGTCGTCGCCCGCCTCGCGAACGTCCGCGGCGGTGCGGGCGTGTACGGCAAGCAGGACTACGTCCGCGAGTTCCAGATCGGCCGGGAGCAGATCAGCGTCGCCGACACCAAGACCCACCACATGACGGTCAAGCGGGACGGCAAGGTCATCAAGGTCATCCCGATCAGCGCGGGAAGCGGCGACGTCTTCCGGCACTACACCACGAGCGGGATCCACGTGGCCATGTCGCGTGAGCCGGTCACCGTGATGGTCTCCCCGGACGCCGCCCCCGGTCAGCCGGGCTACTACCGGACGACCACCTACCACAACGTGCGGATCTCCGACACCGGCGAGTACGTCCACGGCGCCCCCTGGTCCGTCGGCAGCCAGGGGAGGGCGAACGTCAGCCACGGCTGCGTCAACGCGAGCCCGGCCAACGCGAAGTGGTTCATGGAGAACACGCTGATCGGCGACCCGATCATCGTCACCGGGTCGCCGCGGAAGCTGGAGCCGACGAACGGCTGGAGCTACTTCCAGGCGTCCTGGGAGGACTGGCTCAAGCAGAGCCGCCTGCGCGCCGACTTCGCCGCCCCGCTGGCGTCCGTGTGAGGCGACGTGCCCCTGGTCCCATCCGGCGCAAGCGGCCCTTGCGGTGCCCAGGAGCCTCAGGGGCGGGCGCCAGAAGGCCTCAGTGCCCTGGAGACTTCGGCACGACCCCCGGGGGAGGGGCAAACCCACCTATGGGCGGTGTGTCCTCCAGGAGCCTCTGACGCGCTCGCCGGCGTTGCCATCCCCGCGAGATCGGCATCCTCGCCTCCGGCGTGCTGTCCCTCGCCGAGGACGCGGGCAAACCAGGCATCCGCGCGTGCCCGGATGTGGCGTCTCGTGGCGGGGCTGACGCCCTGCTGCGGGTTTCCGGTATCAATGGGCGGCCACCGGATCCGGGCACGCAGGTGATCACGACGTCATGTGGCGAGTGGCCGAGGCGCGCATGCGGGCGCGGCGGTCACGCTCAGCCCGGCGCCCTGGGGAGACGCCGCAGGTGGTCGCACGGTGCAGGCGGGGCGGCCACGGCCACCCGCGGCAGATGGGCGTGGCCCTGGGTGAAGCCCAGGCGGGGCGGCCGCGCTGCCCGCCGCCGCTGGCGTGGCCCCGGGCGAAGCGCCCCGGGAGTGCGCGTGCGGGGAATCGCCCGATGGTCTCGTAGATGGCGCGCAACGCGCCTGTGACGCTCTCTCCGCTGAGGGATAAGGAGAGACAGGATGGGCACCGGGCGCCCTGTGCGGCGCGCAGAGCGCCGCACAGGCTGTGCCGTACGGCATTGCCTACAGGGACCGTACGGGCATGCCCACGGGGGATCTGAGAGGGACGTGGGGGAGGCGGTGGAGCGGGTCCGGCATCGGCCGGCGAGGAAACTCTCACCGCCTTGACCCGTGCCTGGCCGGAGCGTGAAACCGGTGCCGGAACGACGATCGGCCCGGGCGGTGACCGCCCGGGCCGATCAACGTGTGCGAGCCTCGCGGCTCAGTGGAGCTGCTTCCGGTCGCCCGTGCCGACCGCGGCGTGCTCCTCCTCGCCCTCGTGGTGCGCGGCCTCCTCCAGCGGCACGTGGTCCGTGCCGTAGGCCTTGCTCATCTTGAGCCGCAGCCTGCCGAGGGCCGAGCGGGCCTCCTTGGGCGGGACGCCCTCGCCGTCGGGGCCGGCCTCGAGGATCGGGATCTCCTTCTTGGCGCGGATCTGCTCGGTGAGCTCCTCCGGCGGAGTCGTGTGGACCTCGATGTACCCACCGCTCGGCAGCCGCTTGATGATGCCGGACTCCATGCCGTGCGCCAGGATCTCGGCGTCCTTGCGCTGCAGGCCGATGCAGATCCGGTAGGTCACGACGTACGCGATCGCCGGACCGACGAAGATCGCGACACGGCCCACCAGCGTGGTCCAGAACAGGCTGATGTGGAAGTTGGCCGAGATCTCGTCGTTGGCGCCCAGCAGCCAGAGGATGCCGTAGAACGTGATCCCCGCGGCGCCGATGGCGGTGCGGTGCGGGTTGTTCCGCGGCCGGTCGCACAGGTGGTGCTCCCGGTTGTCACCGGTCACCCACCGCTCGATGAACGGGTAGAGCGCGAGACCGGTGAAGATCAGGCCCATGGGGACCAGCGCCGGGATCAGCACGCTCAGCGCGAGCGTGTGCCCCAGGAAGTTGATCTCCCAGGCCGGCATGAGCCGCAGCGAGCCCTCGAGGAAGCCCATGTAGAAGTCGGGCTGCGATCCGGCGGAGATGTCGGCCGGCGTGTACGGGCCGTACAGCCAGACCGGGTTGATCTGGGCGAAGGTGCCCAGGCCGGCGATGACCGCGAACGTGAACAGGAAGAACGCCCCGGACTTGGCCATGAAGGCCGGGAAGAACGGAGCGCCGACCACGTTGTTCTCCGTCCGGTCCTTCCCGGGCATCTGCGTGTGCTTCTGCACGAACATGATGATCAGGTGCGCCGCGATGAGCGCGAGCAGCAGGCCCGGGATGAGCAGGATGTGGATCGTGTAGAACCGCGAGATCACATCGTGGCCGGGGTACTCACCGCCGAAGAGGAAGAACATCAGGTAGGTGCCCACGACCGGGATCGCGAGCATGACGCCCTCCGTGATCCGCAGACCCGCGCCGGAGAGCAGGTCGTCGGGGAGGGAGTACCCGGTGAGGCCCTCGGCCATGGCGAGGGTGAGGAGCACCAGCCCGATGAGCCAGTTGACCTCGCGCGGCTTGCGGTACGCCCCGGTGAAGAAGACCCGGAGCATGTGCACGATCATGCCGGCCACGAAGAGCAGCGCCGCCCAGTGGTGGATCTGCCGGACGAGCAGGCCGCCCCGCACGTCGAAGGAGAGGTGCAGGGTCGACTGGTAGGCCTCCGACATCTGCACGCCCACCAGCGGGGCGTAGCTGCCGTTGTACGTCACCTCCGCCATGCTGGGCTTGAACCAGAAGGTCAGGAAGGTTCCGCTCAGCAGGAGGATGATGAACGAGTAGAGCGCGATCTCGCCGAGCAGGAACGACCAATGGTCGGGGAAGATCTTCCTCATGTACTTCTTGAGGAAGCTCCCCGCACCGAAGCGGTCGTCGACGAACTCGGAGACGCCGGCTAGGGCCTTCGGGGGAGCGTTCATGTCGTCTGCTTCTCCCTTGCTTCGGCTTCGGCGTCACCGCGCTCCCAGAAGCTGGGGCCGGGCGGGACGGCGAAGTCGCCCTTGGCGACCAGGTAGCCCTCCTCGTCCACCCCGATGGGGAGCTGCGGCAGCGGCCGGGCGGCCGGGCCGAAGACGACCTTCGCACCGTCGGCCGCGTCGAAGGTCGACTGGTGGCACGGGCACAGGATGTACTTCGTGGTCTGCTCGTACAGCGCGGTCGGGCAGCCCACGTGAGTGCAGATCTTGGAGTACGCGACGATGCCGTCGTACGTCCAGTTCATGTTCGTGCCGGACTTGAACTCCTCCGGCCGCAGCTTGATCAGGATGAGCGTCGCCTTGGCGAGCGCGTTGAGATCGTGCTCGTACCCCTCGGGGACGACCGAGAGGATGCCGCCGGGGGAGTTGAAGTCGGCCGCCCGGATGGGCTGACCGGTGCCCTCGACGACGAGCCGGCGGTACCTGCCGTCTTTGGTCCGCTCACCCCACACCGTGTGCCGCAGCGCGGTGCCCGGCAGCGGGCCCAGGTCCTTCAGCAGCACCAGCGGGAGAAGGCCGAGCGGGGCGGCGGCGAGCAGCAGGGTCCGGCGCAGCAGCTTGTGCCGGAACAGGCCGCTCTCCTCGGCACCCTGGAGGAACGTCTGCTTGACGTACTCCCGGACCTCCTTGCTGGAGGCCATCGGGTGACGCTCCTCGATCAGGTGGTACTTCGGCATGATGTGCCGCACCCACACGGTGACGCCGATCGCGATCGAGAGCAGCGCCACGGTGAGCGAGCCGCCCAGTGCCAGGTTCGACGTCGCCACCTTGTCCAGCGTGCCGACCTGGAAGATCACGTAGGACGCGATGAACGACACGCTGCCGAGGAAGGCGAGGAAGAACAGGAGCGCCACGACCTTCTCGGCCCGCCGGGCCTTCGCCGGGTCCGGGTACGTGACGCCGGGCACGTCCTTAGCCTCCTGAGGCTCGTCGTCCGCGAGGACGGGACGGTCAGGTGGCGGGGTGCCGATGACCCGCTTCGGGACGCGGCCCTCCGGTTGCTCGATGTTGTTATCTGTCATGCCTGCGTCCGTCGCTTCTTCGCGGTGATCCAGATGGAGGCCAGGATGACCAGGGTGATACCCACGACCCACGCGACCAGGCCTTCAGTGACCGGACCGATCCGGCCCAGTCCCCAGCCACCGGGGTCGGTCTGCTCCCGCACCGAGACGATGTACGCGATCATGTCGCGCTTCTGGTCCGGGGTGATGATCGAGTCGTTGAAGACCGGCATCGCCTGCGGACCGGTGACCATCGCCTCGTAGATCTGGCGGGGCGTCGCCGGGTTGAGCGGCGGAGCGACCTTGCCCTCGGTCAGCGCGCCGCCTGCGCCGACGAAGTTGTGGCACTGGATGCAGTTCGCCCGGAAGAGCTCGCCACCCCGGGCCGGGTCGCCCTTGGCCGGGTCGACCTGCTCATCGGTCGGGATGGTCGGGCCACCGCCGAGCGACTGGATATATGCGGCGAGCTGGCTGATCGCCTCATCGGTCGCCCACTCGGCGCGCGGCTTGCGCGGCGCCTGCGAGGAGGCGTCGCCGGCGGGCATCCGGCCGCTGCTCACTTGGAAGTCCACTGCCGCCGCGCCGACGCCCACCAGTGTGGGGGCCTTGGCCGTGCCCTCGGCATTCATGCCGTGGCAGCTCGAGCAGTGGGCCACGTAAAGGCTCTTGCCCTGCGCCACGTCGTCGGCCTTGCCGGACGCCATCGCCGCGTCCGCGCTGTTGTTCGGCGCGGCGAGGGCGTAGGTCCCGCCGAGCAGACTCAGCGCGAGCGCGACGACGGCGACTCTGGCAAGGCGATGGCGCCGCCGGGCGGTGATGGATTTCACCGTCTTTCCTGTTCCGATCATTGGATGATGTAAATGGTCGCGAAAAGTCCGATCCAGACCACGTCGACGAAGTGCCAGTAGTACGACACGACGATCGCGCTGGTCTGCTGCTCATGGGTCAAGCGCTTCGCGACGTACGTGCGCCCCAGCAGGAACAGGAACGCGACAAGACCACCCGTCACGTGCAGGCCGTGGAAGCCGGTGGCCAGGTAGAAGATGGAGTCGTACGGCGAGTGCGACAGGGTGTGCCCCTCGTGCACGAGGTTGCCGTACTCCCAGAGCTGTCCGGCCACGAAGATGGCGCCCAGCAGGAAGCTGACCCAGTACCAGAACTGCAGCTTCCCCACCTGGCCCCTCTCCACGGCCCACACGCCCAGCTGGCAGGTGACACTCGACAGGACCAGGATGGTCGTGTTGGCGGTGGCGAACGGAATGTCCAGGTGTGCTTCGGGCCAGGGCTGTCCCTGTCCCAGGGCGAACGCGCGGATGGTGAAGTACATCGCGAACAGCGCCGCGAAGAACATGAGCTCAGAGGACAACCACACGATGGTGCCGACCTGAACCAGGTTGGGCCGGTTCGCCGCGTGTGGTCTGGTCGCTGTGCTGATTGCGGATGCTGTCGCCACGGTCAGCATTATTGCGGCTCCGCTGCTCGGGTCGGCTCACGGCCCCCCGGTTACCGGTCCGCCGCACGGCGCGACGGCTCAGGTCAGCGGGCCGATGACGCCCCGGGCTGCGGCTCGCCGCCCGCGCGGGTAGCATCACGATGACCGCGATCCACGATTTCTATTAGTGAGCGTGACATGAGGGTTCTCGTCTACAGCGACGACGCAGGCACCCGGGAGAAGGTGCGGCTGGCGATCGGGCGGCGTCCCGCCGTGGACCTGCCCGAGGTCGAGATCGTGGAGTGCGCGACCGAGCCGGCGGTCTTCAAGCACCTCGAGACCGGGGGCATCGACGTGGCGGTGCTCGACGGCGAGGCCGCCCCTGCCGGTGGGATGGGAATCTGCCGGCAGGCGAAGGACGAGATCCACAACTGCCCTCCCGTCCTCCTGCTCATCGCCCGGCGCGATGACCGGTGGCTCGCCAACTGGTCCCGCGCCGACGCCGTGATCGCTCAGCCCATCGACCCGGTGGCCCTCGCCGAGAGCGTCGCCGAGCTCCTGCGGCGCCGGCTCACCCTCTCCCGGGCGAGCTGAGCGATCGGGAACCCGGCCGGGGCTTCCCGCCCGGCCGCTCCACCCGATCCGTCCCCGATAACGAATCCGCGGAGCCGCACATGGACATGCGCACCACGTGGCCGTCGTTGCTCAACGCACTGCTGGCAGGGGAGAACTTGACCGCCGACGAGACGGCCTGGGCGATGGGGGAGATCATGTCGGGGACGGCGACCTCGGCGCAGATCGCCGCCTTCGCCGTGGCGCTCCGCGCCAAAGGCGAGACGGTCGCCGAGGTGACGGGTCTCGCCCGCGCCATGCTCGACCGCGCCGTGCCGCTCTCCGTGGACGGGCCGGTGGTCGACATCGTCGGTACCGGCGGCGACCGCGCGCACACCGTGAACGTCTCCTCCATGGCGGCGATCGTCGCCGCCGCCGCCGGGGCCCGGGTGGTGAAGCACGGCAACCGGGCCGCCTCCTCGCTGTGCGGCGCGGCCGACGTGCTCGAGCGGCTCGGGGTCGTCCTCGACCTCACGCCCGAGGCCACCGCCCGGCTCGCCGAGGAGGCGGGGATCGCGTTCTGCTTCGCCCCCGTCTACCACCCCGCCCTGCGGTTCGCCGGCCCGGCACGTAAAGAGATCGGTATCCCCACGGTCTTCAACTTCCTCGGCCCGCTCACCAACCCGGCCCGGCCGGCCGCCCAGGCGATCGGGGTCTACGACGAGCGGATGCTCCCGGTGGTGGCCGGGGTGTTCGCCGAGCGCGGGGTGCGGGCGCTGGTCTTCCGGGGCCACGACGGCCTGGACGAGCTCTCCACGGCCGGTCCGTCGACCGTCTTCGTCGTCCGGGACGGCACGGCCACGCAGGTGACGTTCGACCCGGCCGACCTCGGCATCCCGCGCGCCCGGCCGGAGGACCTGCGCGGCGGCGACCCGGACTACAACGCCAACGTCGTCCGCGAGGTGCTCGCCGGGAAGCCCGGCCCGGTGCGCGACGCCGTGCTGCTCAACGCCGCGGCCGCGCTGGTGGCGTACGACGGCCCCGGGGACGATCTGACCGCGGACCTTCAGCGGGCGTACGTCCGCGCCGCCCAGGCGGTCGACTCCGGCCGCGCCGCGGCGACCCTGGACCGGTGGATCGAGCTGAGCCGCGCCCTGAAGAACTCCTGAACCGGGAACCCGGAACGCCGGGATTCGTGCGGCACCGGCCGCGCCCCGGCCGCCGGTTTCGCATGTGGCCCGGCGGGCCGTGCGCGCGGCCCGGCCATGCGTGCGGCGCCCTCGCGCCGCCGGTCACCGGCCGGACGGCTCGCCGGTGCGCCGCGGGCGGACGGCGCCCTCCGGCGCCCGGCATGGAGGCCGCCGGGCGCCCGTGCCCGCATGCGGCCGTCCCGTGGCGCGGTGGGGACGCGCCGTCCGGCGCGAGGCGCACCCGGCATCCGGGGTGAGGCGTACGGCACGCCGGCCGCGGCGGGGGAGCGGGCCGCGGCCCGGCCGCCCCGTGGCGTCAGTCCGCGTCGTCCAGGCCGATTGAGAAGGCGGCCTCCAGGTCGTGCCGCGAGTAGGTGCGGAAGGCGATGTGCGTCTCGGTGTGCCGCACGCCGGGCACCTTGTTGAGCCGGCCGGGGACGACCGCGGAGATGTCCTCGTACCGGGGGACCCGGACCATCGCGAGCAGGTCGAACTCACCGGTGATCGAGTAGACCTCGCTCACCCCGTCGATGTCGGCGATCGCCTGGGCGACCTCCGGGATGCGGTCGACGTCGGCCTTGATATGCACGATGGCGGTGACCATTAGCGCCCTTCCTGCGTGTCATGCGTGATATGTCACGCGAACGGCTGTGCGCTTCCCGACCCTAGCGTCACCGCATCGGCCTGCCGTCACGCGGCCGGTCGCCCGGTATCCCGGCGCACGCCCGCTCGATCCGCGCCCTGAGCCGGCCGGCGCCGTTCGCGGGCAGGCTCCAGGTGCCGTCGACCCGCACCAGGCGGACCCCGGGCGTCTCCAGCCAGCGCAGCAGGCACTCGGTCTCCTCGGCGGACGCCGCCGGGGTGGGGCCGGGGCCCGGGATGACGGTCTCCGCGGTGGCGACCAGGGCGTCGACGAACGGCGTGGGGTGGGCGCCCCGTGGCATCACGCCCGCGGCGGCGAGCCTGCCGTACCGGATGACGTGGATGTCCCACGCGCCGCCCGCGGCGGGGCTCGCCGCGATCAGCTCCGGGATGGCGGTGAGCGACCGCAGCCGCTGCATGCGCGCGGCCGCCCGGATGAACGCGGCGAGCCGGTCGCGCTCCACCGCCGCCTCCTCGAACCGCTGCTGGTCGGCCAGGCGCCGCATCCGCGCCTCCATCGCGGAGAAGACCATCCCGGCGTCCTGCTCCATGGCGCGCCGGGCCAGGGCCGCGTGCCGGGCGTACTCCTCCCGGGACTCCCGGCCCTCGCAGGGCGCGCCGCACTTGCCGATCTCCGCCAGCGCGCAGGCGGGGCGCCGGGCGCGCGGGCCCAGCCGCTCGGTGCACCGCCGCAGGGGCAGCGTCTCATGGAGGGCGGTACGGGCGTCGTCGGCCGCGCGGGCGCTGCCGAACGGGCCGAGGTACGCCCCGACGTCGTCCTTGACCTCGCGCACGATGCTGAGCCGGGGGAACGGCTCGTCGGTCAGCTTCAGCCAGACCGCGCGCTCGGGGAAGCGCGATCTCCGGTTGTACCGCGGCTTGGTAGCGGCGATCAGGCGGAGCTCGCGGATCTCGGCCTCGAGCGCGGTGGCGCAGACGATCGTGCGGACCCGCTCGGCGATGCCGATCATCTCGCGGATCCGGGGCCGCGCCTCGCTCGCGGTGAAGTAGCTGCGCACCCGGTTGCGCAGGTTGGTGCTCTTGCCGACGTAGAGCGCCTCGCCCTTGGCGTCCTCGAAGACGTACACCCCTGGGGCGGCGGGGACGCCCTCGGCGAGGTGGCGCTTGCGCCGCTGCTCGGGGGTGGGCATCCGGTTGAAGGCCCGCAGCTCCTCGAGCGTGTGCACCCCGAGGGCGCCGGCCCGTTCCAGGAGGCCGTGGAGCACGTCCACGGTGGCCCGGGCGTCGGCGAGGGCCCGGTGGCACGGCTCCGTGGCGCTGCGGAAGTACCGCGCCAGGGTGGCGAGCTTGCAGTCCGGCGTCTCGTCCCGGGTGAGCATCCGCCGGGCGAGATCGGCGGTGTCCACGACCGGGTTGGCGGGCGGCGGGTAGCCGTACTCGGCGCACGCGGCCCGCAGGAACCCCAGGTCGAACGGGGCGTTGTGGGCGACGAGGGTGGCGCCGCGGATGAACTCGAGGAAGGCGGGGAGCACCTGGGGGAGCTTGGGCGCGGCCACGACCATCGCGTCGGTGATCCCGGTGAGGACCGAGATGAACGGCGGGATGGGGCGGCCGGGGTCGATCAGGGTGGCGAACTCGCCGCGCACCTGGCCGCCGCAGACCTTCACCGCGCCGATCTCGGTGATGGCGTCCCCGGCCGGCGACCCGCCGGTCGTCTCCAGGTCGAAGACGACGAACGTCACCTCGTGCAGCGGGGTGCCGAGCTCATCGAGGGTGCCCTGTACCGCGTCCACGGCACACGACCATAGAGAAGCCCGCCGACATCCGCGCCGCCGATGGGGTCCGGACCGCCGCCGGGAACGCGGGTCCCGCGAGCCCTGGGGAGCCGCAGGGGTCCCCGGCCCCGTGTGCGGGCGACCTGCACCGGTTCCGTACGGCAGGCCCGTGCCGGCCGGGATCCCCGCCCGTCCGAGGGCGGGCGCCGGAGCGGATCACCCTCCTCGCGCGGGGAGAGGTGATGCGTTCCTCAGCGCACCTCGGCCGCATCTGATCACCCTCCTCGCGCGGGGGAGAGACCGGGGCGTGAGCATCGTGGTGGCGCCCTCACCCTCCTCGCGCGGGGCGGGGGGAGAGAGTCAGGGCCCGCCGTCGTCACGTACGGGCTCCACTCACCCTCCTCGCGCGCGCGGGGGAGAGCTCCATGACGCCGGGAAGAAGGCCGGCCCAGGCTCACCCTCCTCGCGCGCGGGGGAGAGGTCCCGGTGCGGGCGGTCGCTCGGACGGGAGCGAGACCTCAGCGGTCTCCCGCCGGGCGGGGACGGCCGCGCCGCGGCCGGAGCGCCTCGCGTGGGAGGGGCGCGGGTGTCACGTCCCCTCCGGGGGAGGAGCCGCCGCATCGGGCCGGGGCGGAATCGGGATGCGGTCCTTCCGCCGAGGGGAGGGGAGCCGGGCCGGCCGCCGCGGGCGCGGCGCCCGGCAGGCCCCGGCCGCGGCGGAGCCGGAGGGCGGCCTGGCCCGGTCATCTCCCGGTGGACGGCGGCCCGGCCCGGTCGCGGCGTCGCACCCGCGGAGCCCGGGATCAGCCGGCGGCCATGTCGAAGAACCGGCGCTCCAGCTCGGTGGCGCGGCGGAAGAGGCCGAGCACCTCCGCCTGCTCCTCCTCCGCGAGGGACGGGCCGATCCGGTCGAGCTCGTCGCGGAGGAAGGCCACCCATCCGGCGAACTCGGGCCCGCTGTGCAGCTCGATCCACTCGCGGTGGATGAAGTTCTCCGGGAGCGGGAACTCGGCGCGGCTCGCCCAGCCGAGGTACGTCCACTCGGCCACGCAGAGCACGGTGAGGATGAGCGGGTAGCGTTGGCTCCTGCGCGTCTCGTCCATGAGCGACAGGAACTCCTCGGTCACCGGCTCGGGCTTGGCCGGGCCGGTTCCGGCGCCGAGGGCGGTGAGCGCGCGGTGGAAGTAGCCGCGCTCGGTGTCGGCGGCGATCTGGCCGAGGAACCGGCCGATCCGCGCCCTGGACTCGAAGGATTCCGCGGTGGCCACCGCGGCGCCGAGCAGGGCGGTGAAGGAGTCGACGAACTGGAAGTCCTGGACGAGGTACCGCCGCATGTCCGCCTCACCGCGGATGATGGCCGTGGCGAAGGGGTGATCGATCACGGCCGACCAGTCGGGTTCGGCGGCCGAGCGCAGCCACTCGGTGAAGGCCGGGTCGGCGGCCGTCGCGCGCCACTCGTGGTACGCCGGGATGGCGGTCATGGTCATCTGTCCTTTCGTGCTTTTCCTGGTGAATCATTGTGAAATCCGATATCTGTCCCTGTGGCGGCACCGAACAAGACTCGGCCACATGCGCGGCAGCCGTACCCTTGGTTGAAGGACACATGCAAGGAGCGACGAGATGAGTTCAGCCGGCGAAGGTCTGTCTCGTCCGTTGCCCGAACAGGTCCGGTTACGTGTCGTGGAGCTCGCCGCGCAGGTGCTGGGCGGGATGCCCGCCACCGCGATCCCCGGGCCGTTGCGGAGCATCGCCAAGTTCGAGCCGCGCAAACGCGCCCGGCTCGGCGCCGCGCCGATCGCGGCCCAGCTCGAGACCGATGCGGAGTTCCGCGAGCTGGTCGCCGAGTCCGTGCGCACGGCCTGGCCGGAGCTGGTGGCGAGCCTCGCCGACGGCACGGTGCCGCCGGTGGCCGACCCCGTCCACGTCGCGGCGGCCGCCTACCTGACGCGCCCGCCCGCCTGGCCGGACCTGGTCGAGCGGGTACGGGCGGACATCGAGCAGGCGGTCGCCGCCGAGCGGCAGGAGCAGGTGGAGACGCGGCTGCGCGAGCGGCTCGCCGCCCAGCGCGCCGCGGCCAAGGCGGAGCTGGAGCGGGTCAAGGAGCAGCTCAAGGCCGCCCGGGCGGAGAACGCCGAGCTCCGGCGCAAGCTGCACGAGGCCCGGGAGCGGGCGAAGGCGGCCGAGGCGAAGGCCGCCGAGCTGGAGGCCACGGCGGCCGAGGCCATCGCCAAGGCGGAGAGCGCGAGCAAGGCGGCCGAGCTTGAGCTGCGCACGCTCCGGGAGCGGCTGGCGGAGGCCGAGCGGCAGCTCGAGGCGAGCCGCCGGGCGGCGCGGGAGGGCCGCAGTATCGAGGACGCCCGGATCCGGGTGCTGATGGACGCGCTCATGGACGCCGCGGCCGGGCTGCGCAAGGAGCTCGCGCTGCCCGCCACGATCAACCGGCCCGCCGACTATGTGCCGGCGATCCGGCCCGGCCAGCCCAGCGTCTCCTCCGTGCCGGCCCGGGCGCTCTCCAACGACGACCCCCAGCTGCTCGACCAGCTCCTCGCCATCCCGCACCTGCACCTGATCATCGACGGGTACAACGTGACCAAGACCGGCTACCCGTCGCTCACCCTCGCCGACCAGCGCGCGCGCCTGCTCACCGGGCTCGGCGGCCTCGCCGTGCAGTCCAGGGTGGAGGTGACGTGCGTCTTCGACGGCGCCGATCTCAACGGCCCGGTCCAGGTGTCCGCGCCCCGCGGGGTCCGGGTGATGTTCAGCACCCCGGGCGAGAGCGCCGACGACCTGATCAAGCGCCTGGTGCGCGCCGAGCCGGCCGGCCGCGGGGTCGCCGTGGTCTCCTCCGACCGTGAGGTGGCGGACTCGGTGCGCCGGATGGGGGCCCGGCCGGTGCCCTCCACGCTCCTGCTGCGCCGTCTCGACCGCTGCTGAGCGCGGCCGGCTGGACGGCCGGGCCGTACCGCGAACGCGTCCGGGCGCGTACGGCGGACCGGCCTGGCCGTACAGATGGTGAAAAAGCGTACTTATGGTGCGGATGAGTTGATGTGTCAAGATCGCGTGGGTAGAGTCGCGCCGCAAAGTCTCTCGATACGGAGGGGACCGAGTGCGAGCGCGGTTACCCCTGATCCTCGGATTGGCCGCTGCGGTCGCGCTGCTCCCGCACGCGAGCGCCCAGGCCGATCCGCAGCCCACCATCGCACAGGCGAAGGCGAAGCTGGAGAAGCTCAATAGGCAGGCCGACGCGCTCGTCGACCGCTACAACGCGGCGAACGAGAAGTGGAAGAAGGCCAAGCGGCAGTACGCCGAGGTGAACCGCGACTACAACAAGCGGCTCATCCGGGTGGAGCAGCTCAAGAGGCAGCTCGTCGCGATGGCCGTCAACACCTACCAGGTCGGCGGCTTCGAGCCGCTGAGCCTGGCCTACACCCCCACCCCCGACGCGATGCTGAGCGGGCTCGCCACCCTCGACCAGATCGCGCGGGAACGGGCCATCCGGCTGGAGGAGTACCAGTCGGCCATGGCCGGCCTGAAGCAGCGGCGGAACGAGAAGAAGCGGCTCTATGAGGAGGCCGCGAAGCGGAGGGCCGAGCTGGCCGAGGAGAAGAAGAAGGTCGAGCGGCTCATCGCCGAGCAGACCCGGCTGCTGCGCAAGCTGCAGGCCTACAACCCGGGCGACCCCAACAGCCCGGGGAAGGTCTACACCGGGCCCGCCTCGGGCAACGCCCGGATCGCGCTCCAGTTCGCCTATCGGCAGATCGGCAAGCCGTACCGCTACGGCGGCACCGGGCCGAACGCGTGGGACTGCTCGGGCCTGGTGCAGGCGGCGTGGGCCGCGGCCGGGGTCCGCCTGCCCCGGACCAGCTACGAGCAGTGGGCATGGGGCGCCAACCGGAGGGTCCCGCTCGACCAGCTCCAGCCCGGAGATCTGGTCTGGAAGAACGGGTACAGCCACGTCGGCCTCTACGCGGGCAACGGCAAGGTCGTGCACGCGCCCCGCACCGGCGACGTGGTGAAGGAGGTCAGCCTCGCCGAGTACCGCCCCACCGGAGCGGTGCGCCCGTGACGGCGGCCGATCGCCGTGCCTGACCGGGGGAGGGGGCCGATGGCCCCCTCCCTTATGTCGTCCACGGCACCGTTTGCCGGCCGCGGCACTCGTCCACGGCACCGTTGGGCCGGCCACGCTGTGAGCCGCGCCGGGAGTACGTGACGGGCGACGTCATCGCCGCCCTCAGCTGCCGGGCGACGTCCGCCGGCCCGTTCCCGCACCGCGCTCCCGCGCCCGCTCCGCTTCGGGCGCCGACGCCGGAGCGGCCTGCCCGATGGCGCACCCGCCCCCTGCGCGCTGGGAGAATGCGGAACGGGATCCACACGATCACGGGCTCCGGTGGCGGCTCACCGGCGTCACCCGGCCCGGCGCGACAGAGGCGGGGGTGGTGAATGGGACAGCGAACGTTGATCATCACCAACGACTTCCCGCCCCGCGCCGGCGGGATCCAGGCCTTCGTGCACGGGCTCGCCTCGCGCCTCCCGCCCGACTCGGTCGTGGTGTACGCCCCGCGGTGGACCGGGTGCGAGGAGTTCGACGCGCGCCAGCCGTACCGGGTGGTGCGCCACCCGACCACGCTCATGCTGCCCACCTGGCCGGTGGCGCGGCGGGCCGCCGACCTCGTCGAGAAGGGCGCGACCGTGGTCTTCGGCGCGGCGGCGCCCCTGGGCCTGCTCGCCCCGGTCATGCGCGCCGCCGGGGCGGCCCGGATCGTGATGATCACCCACGGCCACGAGGCGTCCTGGGCGCGGCTCCCCGGCGCCCGCCGGATCCTGCGCCGGATCGGCGCCGGGGCCGACGTGGTCACCTACCTCGGCGACTTCACCCGGCGTCACCTGGCACGCGTCATCCCCGAGGGCAAGCTGGTACGGCTCGCGCCCGGCGTGGACACCGACGCCTTCCGCCCGGGCGCGGGCGGGGAGGCCGTGCGGCGGGCGCTCCACCTCGGGGACCGGCCCGTGGTGGTCTGCGTCTCCCGGCTCGTCCCGCGCAAGGGCCAGGACATGCTGATCCGGGCCTGGCCGATGGTGCTGCGCCGGGTCCCCGACGCGGTGCTGCTCATCGTGGGGGACGGCCCGTCCCGCCGGTCGCTGGAGCGCGCCGTCACCCGGGCGCGCCTGTGGAGCTCGGTGGTCTTCGCCGGCCCGGTGCGCTGGTCCGAGCTCCCCGCCTACTACGACGCCGGTGACGTGTTCGCCATGCCGTGCCGTACCCGGCTGGGCGGCATCGACGTGGAGGGCCTCGGCATCGTCTACCTCGAGGCGTCGGCGACCGGGCTGCCGGTGGTCGCCGGCTCCTCCGGCGGCGCCCCGGAGGCGGTACGGCACGGCGAGACGGGCCTGGTGGTCGACGGGAGGTCGCCCGGCGAGATCGCGGACGCGCTCGCCGGGCTGCTCACCGACCCGGAGCGCGCGCGGGAGATGGGCCGGCGCGGGCGGGACTGGGTCGAACGGGAGTGGCGCTGGGACCTGGTCACCACCCGGTTCGCCGGCCTGCTCGCCCCGCATCAGAGCACGCCGCGGCGGTTCGGATCACGCCGCGGCGCGGCTCAGGAGTAGAGCTCCTCGATCTGCTTGGCGAAGTCGCGCGCCACGGCCGAGCGCTTCACCTTCAGCGACGGGGTGAGGTAGCCCGCCTCCTCGGTGAGGTCCGTGTCGAGGATGACGAACTTCTTGATCTGCTCGGCCTTGGAGACCATCCGGTTGGCGTTGTCCACCGCCTGCTGGATCTCGGCGACCAGCTCCGGGTCGTTCATCGAGACGTTGGTCTTGCCCTTGGTCTGCTTCCAGTGCTCGAACGCCTCCGGGTCGAGCGTGATGAGCGCGCCGATGAACGGCCGGTTGTCGCCCACCACCATGACCTGGCTGACCAGGCGGTGCGCCCGGATCGCGTCCTCCAGCGGGGCGGGCGCGACGTTCTTGCCGCCCGCGGTGACGATGATCTCCTTCTTCCGGCCGGTGATCCGCAGGTAGCCGTCCTCGTCGAGCTCGCCGATGTCGCCGGTGTGGAACCAGCCCTCCTCGTCGATGGCCTCCTTGGTGGCCCGCTCGTTGTTCCAGTAGCCCTCGAAGACGTGCCGGCCCTTGATCAGGATCTCGCCGTCGTCGGCGATGCGGACGCTCACGCCGGGGAACGGCTTCCCGACCGTGCCGATCTTGTTCGCGCCGGGGATGTTCACCGTGGACGGCGCGCTGGTCTCGGTCAGCCCGTAACCCTCCAGCACCTCGATGCCGATGCCGCGGAAGAAGTGACCGAGCCGCTCACCGAGGGCGGAGCCGCCGGAGACGGCGGCGGTCAGCGCACCGCCCGTCGCGGCGCGCAGCTTGCGGTACACGAGCTTGTCGAAGATCGCGTGCTTGATCCGCGTGCCGAGCCGCGGGCCGCCGCTGTCCAGCTCGCGGCTGTAGGCGATCGCGGTGGCGACCGCGGCGTGGAAGATCTTCCCCTTGCCCTCCTCGGTGGCCTTCTGCTCGGCCGCGTTGTAGACCTTCTCGAACACGCGCGGCACGGCCAGGAGGAACGTCGGCTTCGACGACTGCAGGTCCGGTGCGACGTTCTTGATGTTCGGCGTGTGTGCAATGATCGTCTTCGTCTCCAGCAGGGCGACCTGGATCAGCCGGGCCAGGCTGTGCGCCAGCGGGAGGAAGAGCAGCGCCGACCGCCCCTCGACCTCGAAGAGCCGGCTGAGCGGCCCCTGCGTGACGTTGCGCGCGGTGAAGAGCAGGTTGTCGTGGGTGAGGCGGCAGCCCTTCGGCAGGCCGGTGGTCCCGGAGGTGTAGATGATCGTGGCGAGGTCGGGGCCGCCCCGGCTCGTCCGGCGCTCGGCGAGGGTCTCGTCGGACACCTCCTTGCCCTGCTCGGCGAGCCGGTCGAGCCCGCCGCCCTCGATGCGCCAGATCAGCGGGAAGTCGGGCATGGCCTCCCGCACGGTCTGCTCGTGGTGCTCCTGCTCGACCACGATCGCCTTGGCGCCGCTGTCGGAGAGGATCCACTTCACCTGCTCGGCCGAGGAGGTCTCGTAGATCGGCACGCCCACCCCGCCGGCCGCCCAGATCGCATAGTCGACGAGCGTCCACTCGTACCGCGTGCGCGACATGAGCGCGACCCGGTCACCGGGCTCGATACCCGCGGCGATCAGGCCTTTGGCGAGCGCCGCCACCTGGTCGCGGAACTCGGCGGCGGTGACGGGAACCCAGCGGTCGCTGGTCTCGTCGGCCTTACGGCGGATGACCACCGCGTTCGGCTCGTCCGCGGCCCGCTGGAACACCACGTCGGTGAGGTTCGCGGACGGGGGGACGTCCACCAGCACGGGAACGCTGTACTCGCGCACGGCTTCTCCTTCGCACCCGGTTCACGGCCCGCCGTAGAAGGGCCCGTGACCGAACTTCACGATCCACTGGTCGACCCGGAGGTTACCCTCTGGTGTTACGGTCGGGTAAGCCCCTGTCATTCAGGCGTTAACCACTCGTACCCGCACGTTCAGCGTGCCCGGCGGCGTCCGCGTGACACCCGCGCCGCCGCCGCGGTGCCCGCCGGCCCGTCCCGGACCCAGCCTATGGCGCGCCGCCCGCGCCAGGGCCCCCGAGCCCCCGGCCTGCGGCCGGAGGCGGCCCGGATACCCGGCGCGGCGGGTGAGCCGGTCGCGCGGGCCGCGTGATCCCGCGCCGCCCGGGCCCGGTGAAGTACGCTCAGCCCATGGCTGACCGCACCTCGTCGAGCATCACCATCGGCGCCGACCGGAAGGCGATCATGTCGGTGATCGCTGACTTCCCCTCCTACCCGGAGTGGGCGGCTCAGGTCAAGACGGCGGACGTGCTGGAGACCGGGGAGGACGGCCGCGCGACGCGCGTCCGCTTCGTCCTCGACGCCGGGGTGATCCGCGACGAGTACGTCCTCGGCTACGAGTGGGACGGCGACGCGGAGGTGCGCTGGCGGATCGTCCGGCCCGGCCGGATGATCTCCGGGCTCACCGGCGCGTACCGCCTCACCGAGGTGACCGGGGGCACGGAGGTCGCCTACGAGCTCGCCGTCGACCTCGCGGTCCCCATGCCGGGCCTGATCAAGCGCCGGGCCGAGAAGGTCATCGTCGACACCGCGCTCAAGGAGCTCAAGCGGCGCGTCGAGGCCCGATGACCGGCCCGTGCGCCGGCCTTCCGGGCTGCGCTCCGCCGGCCGGCTCCGGGTACGTTCGAGGCAGGAGGGCGACATGACGGAGGTCAACGGGAGCGGCGGCGCGAACGGGAGCGCGAGGGGCGACCGGCAGGGCGATCCGTTCGCCGCGGCCGCCGGCGAGGCGATGCGGCTCATCGACGCGGTCCAGCAGCGCATCGCCAGAGAGCTCGGCAAGGGCCTGGTCAAGAGCGGGATGACCGGCCTCGGGGCGGTGTTCGGCCGGACCGCGGGCGGCCACGGCGGCGACGTGTGGAGTGAGGCGGTCGCCGAGGGGCACGGTGAACAGTACATCTGCCGGGCCTGCCCGGTCTGCCGGCTCATCGCCGCCGGCAGGGAGGCCGGCGGAGACGTGACCGGGCATGTGCTCGCGGCGGGCGGCGAGCTCCTCGCCGCGCTGCGGCAGCTCCTCGAGGCCCTGCAGCGAGAGCCCGCCGAGCCCGGGGGACCGGGCCGGTGGGAGGGGGGCCGGGGCCCCGCGGAAGGCTCCTGACCAGCCGAGGGCCGGCCCCGGCCGGGGTGCCGCGGGCGGCCTCGGACGTCCCCGGCGCCGGGGGTCAGCCCGTGAGCGATTTCGGGATATCTCGATCAATTGGTTCACTTGCTGCCGGCGTGTTGCAAACCCGGTCGGCAAGAGGAGGGCACATGGCGCTGACCATCGGCGTGGACGTGGGCGGTACCAAGATCGCCGCGGGTGTCGTCGACCACGAGGGGAGGATCCTGGACCGGACGCACCGGCAGACCCCCGCCGGCAACCCGGAGAAGGTCTCCCTGACCATCGCCGACGCGGTCTCCGAGCTGGCCGCCCGCCATCCCGTCGATGCGGTCGGCATTGGCGCGGCGGGGTTCGTGGACGAGACCCGGTCGGTCATCCGGTTCGCCCCCAACCTCGCCTGGCGCGAGGAGCCGCTGCGCGAGAAGATCGCTGACCTGGTCGGCCTGCCGGTGTTCGTGGAGAACGACGCCAACGCCATGGCCTGGGGGGAGTACCGCTTCGGGGCCGGGCGCGGCGAGAGCCACGTGGTCTGCGTGACCCTCGGCACCGGGCTGGGCGGCGGGATCGTGCTCGACGGCGGGCTCTACCGGGGCCGGTGGGGCATGGGCGGTGAGCTCGGGCACGTTCAGGTGCAGCCGGGCGGCCGCCCGTGCGGGTGCGGGAACCTCGGGTGCTGGGAGCGGTACGCGAGCGGGACCGCGCTGCTCGCCGAGGCGCGGCGGAACCTGGAGGCCGACCCCTCGTCGGGGTCCGTGCTGCTCCGCCTCGCCGGATCCGTGGACGGCATCCGGGGCGAGCACGTGACCGCGGCGGCGCGGGAGGGCGACCCGGCGGCCCTCGCGGCCTTCCACACCATGGCGGAGTGGCTCGCCCAGGGCTTCGCCGACCTCGCGGCCACCCTCGACCCGGGGTGCTTCATCGTCGGCGGCGGCGTCTCCGAGGCCGCCGACCTGTTCATCGACAAGGTCAGGTCCGAGTTCGCCGACCGGCTCGTCGGCCGCGGCCACCGCCCGCTCGCCGAGATCAGGGTGGCCGAGCTCGGACCGGCGGCCGGGGTGGTCGGGGCGGCCGATCTCGCCCGGCAGCGCTGACCCCGCGTGCTCAGGGTCGCCACCTACAACGTCCGGTCGCTCCGGGACGACCGGGCCGCCCTGGTCCGGATGATCAAGGCATTGCGGCCGGACGTGCTCTGCCTCCAGGAGATGCCCCGCCTCCCGGGCCGGCGCCGGGCCTGGCGCGAGCTCGCCGCGCTGACCGGCATGACGATCGCCGCCGGCTGCCGCGCCGGCGGCGTCGCCGTGTTCGCCGGCCCGGGGCTGCGGGTGGTGCACGGGCTGGGCCGCCCCCTGCGCCGGTTCACCGGCCTCGAACGGCGGGCGATCGCGCTCGCCGTGGTGGAGCGGTCCGGCGCCCGGTACGCGGCCTGCTCGTTCCACCTCGACCTGGTGGGCGAGGCCCGGCTGCGGCACGCGGCCGAGATCGTGCCGGCCGTCGAGGGTGCGGCCCGCGCCTTCGGCGCGCACGCCGTCCTCGCCGGGGACGTGAACGAGGAACCGGACGGGCCGGTCTGGCGCTACCTGGCCGGGCGGTACACCGACTGCCTGGCCGCCGCGGCCGGCGCGACCGGCGGGACGTTCCCCTCGCCGCGGCCCCGGGCCCGGATCGACGGGATCTTCGCCGATCGCGGGCTGCGGGTCGTCTCCTGCGCGGTGGCGGCCGAGCCGATCCACGACGTGGTGCGGGCGAGCGACCACCGGCCGGTGGTGGCCGTTCTCACTCCCGGGGCGGCGCCACCGGTCGGCCGGATGCCCCCCGCGGGCCGTACGATCGTCCCATGACCCGCAGTCCCAAGGGGCGTGCGGTGCCGCTGTGCGCGCTGTTCGCCGGCCTGCTGGCCGGTCCGCACCTGCGTCCGGCGGCGGTGGCGCACGCGTACACCGGCCCGGGCCTCCTGGCGGCCCAGCGGACCGCGCACGTGGAGATCGCCCGGGACTGGCTCCCCCCGCGGCTGCAGGGCGACGCCTCGCTCTCCGATGTCGCGGCCGTCTCGGCCACCGACATCTGGGCGGTGGGCCAGCAGGACGTCTGGGATCTATGGCGCAACCGCGGCGTCATCGCCCACTGGAACGGCTCGTCCTGGACCGAGGTGCCCGTCCGCGGGGACGAGACCGGGCCCGGCCACCTCCGGTCCGTCGCGGTCGCCGGCCGGAACGACGTCTGGGTGGTCGGCGACGGCCAGGACGGCCTGCCGTACGTCGCGCACGGCTCGGCCGACGGGTTCAGCCGGGTCCGGGTGCGGGAGCTGCGGTCCGGGGACTGGCTCGGCGCGGTGGCCGCCGCCTCCGGCCGGGTGGTGATGGTGGGCAGCCGGGACGGCAAGGCCTTCCTGGTGAGCCTCGGCAAGAACGGGGCCTGGGCCACCGCGCAGGGCGGCAAGGGGGCCATGTACGGCGTGGCGCTCTCCGGCAAGAGCGACGGGTGGGCGGTCGGCGACTCGGGCACCCGGCCGCTGATCATGCGGCTGTCGGGGAGCGGGTGGAAGCCCGCGTCCGTGCCCGAGGTCGCCGGCGGTTACCTGCGCGACGTCCACGTGGACGGCAAGCGGTCGTCGCTGGCGGTGGGCGGCGTCTACCGGGGCGGCACCTCGATCGCGCCGCTGGTGCTGCACTGGAACGGCAAGAAGTGGCGGCGGCTCCGGCTCCCCGTGCGCGTGGCCGAGCTGTACGGGGTGACCGGGGACGGGCGGGGCACCTACTGGATCTCCGGGTACGACCCCCGGCACCCCGAGCGGTCGTTCCTGCTCAAGTACGACGGCCGCCGCTGGACCACGCTGCGCGGCCGGGCGTCCGGCCAGAAGCGCAAGGTGCGGCTGCAGGCGGTCTCCCACGTCAGCGGCCTCACCGTCGCCGTCGGCCACCTGCTCGACGCCAAGGACCGCTACACCGACCACGTCGAGCGGTACGAGACCCAGCCCGCCAAGTGACGGCGGCGCCCGGCCCGGCCGGCCGGGCGCCGGGCCCCGCTCAGACCACGGCGCCGTTGTCCCAGCCCGAGTCCGGGGGCGGGCCGTCCCCCAGGCGGACCACGAGCGTCACGAAGCCGGCGATGAACGCGGCCACCGCGGCGAACACGATCCACCCGTCCATCGGCCACCCCAGCATCGCGGCGAGCAGCAGGTAGGCCGGCCCGCCGAAGAGCGCGGCCCAGGACAGCCTGCTGATCGCGTCTCCCTTGGGGAGCGGCGGCGGGGGCGGCGGGACGAAGTGGTCGTCATCGTCGTCCTCGTCCTCGCCGGTGACGGGCTCCTCCACCGCCGCCGCGGGGCAGGCGCCGGCGGGCTCCCGCCGCACCGGGTCGTCCTCGGTCACGTTCTCCCGGTCCGGCCACGGCTGACCGGCCGAGGGATCCTCGGGCTGGTGAAAGGAGGCGACGATCTGACGCCAGACCTCGTCCTCGTCACTCTGCGGCGTCACTTCGATCCCAGATCACACGTCTTTGGGCAAGCCTACCGAGGCGTGGGACCGGATGAAGCCGAGGCTCCCCTCGAAGATCACCGGCGCGTCGTTGTCGAGCGTCGCGACGTGGTAGCTGTCGGTGAGCTCCCTGACCTCCACCCGGTCCGCCAGCCGGGAGCGGAGGAACGCGACGCTCGCCGGCCCGACCACGTGGTCCTCGCGGCTGCGGAACACCAGCACCGGGGCCTCGATCCGGTCGATGTCCCGCTGGACGAGCCGCCACAGCCGGAGCAGGGTCGCGGCGGCCCGCACGGGGGTCCGCGAGTAGCCGAGCTCGGTCACCCCCTCGCGCTTGATGTCGTTCGCCACCCCGCGCACCGACGGAACGATCCACTTCAGCACGGGGGCGAGCCGGAGTAAGGGGGTGTCGCAGACCAGGGAGGGGTTCACCGCGACCACGCCCCGGATCGCCTTGGGGTGCACCTCGGCGAGCCGGAGGGCGAGGCATCCGCCGAGCGAGAGGCCCATGACGAACACCTCGGCGCACCGCTCGCGGAGGGCGGCGAGCGCCTTGTCGAGCTCGGCGTACCAGTCCTCCCACCCCGTCCGGTTCATCTCCTGCCATGTCGTGCCATGCCCGGGCAGGCGGGGGAGCGAGACCGTGAGCCCGTGCCCTGCCAGGTACTCACCCCACGGGCGCAGCGACTGCGGCGATCCGGTGAACCCATGGCAGAGCAGGACACCGATCGGGCCGCCGTCGTGGTGGTACGGCTCCGCACCCGGCAGTACCGGCATCCAGCACCTCCGTGTCCCGAGTATCCGGTGTTCCGCCCGATAGTCCCATGTAAGCCGCGGTTCAGGGGAGAGGGGCGGCCCGTGCGAAGATGACTTCCACATCGATCCAAGGGGGCTGCGTGTTCTACTGGGTGCTGAAGGTCATCCTGTGGCCGATCCTCCGTGTGCTCTTCCGCCCGTGGGCGGAGGGGGTGGAGAACGTACCGAAGGAGGGCCCGGTCATCCTGGCCGGCAACCACCTGTCCTTCGCCGACCACTTCTTCGGCGCCGGCTTCCTCCCGCGCAAGGTCATCTCCCTCGGCAAGATCGAATACTTCACCGGCCGCGGGATCAAGGGGTGGATCAGCAGGGCGTTCTTCAAAGGGGTCGGGACCGTGCCCATCGACCGGACCGGTGGCAAGGCGAGTGAGGCGGCGCTCCGCACCGGCCTGCGCATCCTCAGCGAGGGCAAGGTGCTCGGCATCTACCCGGAGGGAACCCGATCCCCGGACGGCCGCCTCTACAAGGGCAAGACCGGGGTGGCGCGGCTCGCCCTCGAGTCCCGGGCGCCGGTGATCCCCTGGGTGATGGTCAACACGCACGAGATGATGCCGCCCGGCCGGGTCATCCCCAAGTTCGGCATCCGCCCCGGGGTCAAGTTCGGCAAGCCGCTCGACTTCTCCCGCTACTACGGGATGGAGCACGACCGCCTGATCCTCCGGGCGGTCACCGACGAGATCATGTACGCGATCATGGAGCTCTCCGGCCAGGAGTACGTCGACAAGTACGCGGCCGCCGCCAAGGCCGAGATGCAGGCGGCCCGCAAGGCGGAGAAGGCCGAGAAGGCGGAGAAGAGCGGGAAGCCGGAGACCATCGAGCACACGGAGCGGACCGCGGCGGGCGGATCCTCGTCATAGCGCGTATTAGACCGCGGTGACCGCGGGTAGCGACTCGGTATACGCCCCGTATCGAACGATTGGGAGGCATATGACCGAGCGCAGCCCGCGGGTATCGGACCTCAGCGCGGAGACGGCGGGCCCGGGTGGCGGGGGTGCCGCCGCCCGGGCCGATCGCCGTCCCGGCTACCTTCCCCACCGGCAGATCCTCGTCGTCCTCCTCGGCGTGGCGTGCGGGATGCTGCTCGCCGCGCTCGACCAGAGCATCGTCGGCACCGCCTTACCCCGCATCGTGAGCGAGCTCGGCGGGCTCGACCGGCTCTCCTGGGTGGTCACCGCCTACCTGCTCACCTCGACGGCGGCCACCCCGGTCTGGGGGAAGATCTCCGACCTGTACGGCCGGCGGATCATCTTCCAGGCCGCGATAGCGATCTTCCTCGCCGGGTCGGCGTTCGCCGGGCTGAGCCAGAGCATCGGCCAGCTCATCGCCTCCCGGGCGATCCAGGGCCTGGGCGGCGGCGGGCTCATGGCGATCGCCTTCGGTATCGTCGCGGACGTGATCCCGCCCCGGGAGCGCGGCCGCTACCAGGGCTACTTCGGCGCGGTGTGGGGCACCGCGAGCGTGGCCGGCCCGCTGCTCGGCGGCTTCTTCGCCGACGGCCCCGGCTGGCGGTGGATCTTCCTGATCAATCTCCCGATCGGGATCGTCGCGCTCGCCGTCGTCTCGGCCGCGCTCCGGCTCCCGCTGGAGCGCCGCCGCCAGCGGGTCGACTACCTGGGGGCCACGGTGATCGCGGCCGGGGTGGCGTGCTTCCTCCTCTACCTCGACTGGGCCGGGCGGGAGCTCGGCTGGACCGCCCCGGGCGCGCTCGCCCTGCTCGCCGGCGCCGTGTCGCTCGCCTCGCTCTTCGTGCTCGTCGAGCTCCGGGCCTTCGAGCCCATCCTGCCGATGCGGCTCTTCCGCAACGCGGTGTTCAGCGTGGGCAACCTCTTCGGGTTCCTCTCCGGCCTCGCCATGTTCGGAGGCCTGGTCTTCCTCCCCGTCTACCTGCAGGTGGTCCAGGGCATGTCGCCCACCGTCTCCGGCCTCGCCCTGCTCCCGGCCGTCCTCGGCATCTTCTCCACCTCGGTCGCCACCGGCCGGCTGATGAGCCGCACCGGCCGGTACAAGGCGTTCCCGATCGCCGGTTCGGCCGTGCTCATCGTGGCGCTCTGGCTGCTGTCCACGATCGGGGTGGACACGCCGTACTGGCGGGTCGCGGCCTACGCCTACCTGTTCGGCGCCGGGCTCGGGTGCTGCATGCAGACCGTGGTGACCGCGGTCCAGAACGCGGTCCGCCGGTCCGACATCGGCGTGGCCACGAGCTCGACCGCGTTCTTCCGGATGATGGGCGCGGCGATCGGCACCGCGATCATGGGCGTGGTGCTCACCGACCGGCTGACCCACCACATGGCGGCCGAGTTCGGCGGCCGGCCGCCCACCGGCCCGGGCGCGGCCGCGATCGACGTCAACGACGTCGAGGCGATCCGGCGGCTCGCGCCGCCGATCCGGGAGCACGTGCTCGCCGCCTTCTCCCACGCGATCGACGACGTGTTCCTGGTGAGCATCCCGTTCGTCGCCGCCGCGCTCGTGGTGGCGCTCTTCCTCAAGGAGATCCCGCTCGCCGGCCGCACCGGCGGCCCGCCGGGCGTCGGCTGAGAAGCCGCGGCCCGGCCGGGGCGCGGTCAGGCCGGCGACTCCGCGAGCCGGGCGCGGATCTCCCGGATGTGCGCGGGGGTGGTGCGGCAGCAGCCGCCGATGTGCGTGGCGCCGAGCGCCCGCCACTCCACGGCGGCCCGGCCGAACGAGACCGGGTCGGAGGTCCCGGTCCAGCGGCGGCCCACCGGGTCCCACGCCTCACCGGAGTTGGGGTAGACGATCCGGGCGCCCGCGCGGATCAGCCCGGGGATGTGGCGCGGCGGCGTGCAGTTCACCCCGACCGCGACGACCTGCGGCATGCCGGAGAAGAGCGCCACGCACTCGGCGAACGGCGTGCCGTCGTTGATGTGGCGGTCGTCCCGGCAGGAGAAGCTCACCCAGGCGCGCACCTCAGGGGCGAGCCGGAGCAGCCGGGCCACCGCGCACGCCTCGGGGAACGACGGGATGGTCTCGAACGCCACCAGGTCGGCTCCGGCCGAGGCGAGGATCTCGAAGCGCTCCCGGTGCCAGGCGAACAGCCCGTCCTCGCCGAGGTCGTACGCGCCGGTGTACTCGGCGCCGTTGGCGAGGTAGGCGCCGTACGGCCCCACGCTCGCCGCCACCAGCCCGTGGCCGGCCTCGTCCCGCGCCTCGACCGCGAGCCGTACGGCGAGGCGGAGCAGATCCCGGGCCTCCCCGGGGGTGAGGCCGCGCCGCACGAACCCGGGGATGCTCGCCTGGTAGCTCGCCGTGGTGGCGACGTCGGCGCCCGCGGCGAAGTAGTCGAGGTGGGCCTTGCGGATGATCCCGGGATTCTCGATGAGCAGCCTCGCCGACCACAGCTCATCGCGGAGGTCGCACCCGAGCGCCTCCAGATGGGTGGCGAGGCCGCCGTCCAGCACGAGGTAGCTCACCGGTCAACCCTATGCGTTCCGATCCGTGAACAGGTTCCCGGGCGCCGTCCGGCGGCCCCGGCGCCCGCCGGACGGCGCCCGCCCGGTCCGGACCGGGGTGCCTCCCGGCGGCCCGGGCCGTACCCGGGCTTCGGGGCCGGTCACGCGCCGACGGCGCACCGCGGCAGTCCTCCCGCAGGATCCGGCTGGAGACGGCCGGAGAAGGGGGAGGCGGACCGGACGCGATCCGGGGCTCACGCAGCCCTGGAGTCCACGTCACCCTCGGGTTTCCGTGACACGGCGAACGAAGCGTGAACCGCGGTCGGTGCGGGCGCGATCGCGGTGCCCGTGCCCAGGTCGGTGCCGTCGTGGCCGGCCGCCGGGGAAACTCTTGATCGGTGAATGCCCGTATCGGATACCCCATCGATATTTCTGCTTATTTGGTAGGGATAATGGGGTCAGGGTCGCCTTCGCCCTGCCGTTCAGCTTCGAGTACGAGGACTACGAGCAGATCCTCACCGACATCGCGACCAAGCTCGGCCCGGCGCTCGGCCGGCGGCCGTCCACCTGACCGCACGCACGCCCCGTTGCCGGGGTGGACCTCCCGCCGCGATGGCGCTCCGGCCGGGCCGGTGGAGCGGAAGCGGCGATCAGCGCTCCTCACGCGGTGCGGGGCGGGGACGGCGGTGCCACGGCCACCGGCCCTCCAGCTCCACCTGGAGCGAGAGGCTGAGGAAGGTGCGGATCAGCACGATCACCGCGAGCACGCCGACGCTGCGGAACGTGGGCGATACGGCCACCGTGCGGATGATGTCCCCGGCGACGAGGAACTCCAGGCCCAGCAGGATCGCCCGGCCCAGCCCTTGCCGGTACCGGCGGTAGGCGTCCTCGAACCGTTCGCGGTGCCGTACCCGCGGCAGGAACAGCACGGTCGCCACGAGCGCACCGAGCACGATCACGATCACACCGGCGAGGTCGAGCGCCTGCCCGGCCGTCTCCGCGATCCTGCCGAACTCCACGGCATCCGGTTACCCGGCCGCCCGCCGCCCATGGCGCGCCCGGCCAACGCTTGACCGTCGCTCGCCCATCCACGGACCCGCGAGCCGCGCTCCCGCCGGAAGGCCCGCCGCGGGCCGTGCGGGCCCCGGGGGAGCGCCGTGACCGCTCAGGGCCTCCGCCTCCAGAAGGCCCGCCCCGGCCCGGCCGCGCCGCCGGGCCCGCCGCCCGCCCCGTGGCCGCCGGTCTCCGCGCCACCGCCGGTCCCCGGGCCGCCGGTGAGCGCGATGAGCAGGTCGATCGCCCGCCGGCAGAGGTCACCGGGCTCGGCCCCGGGCAGCTCGGCCCGGGCCAGCTCGTCGGCGAGGGCGGTGAGCTCGGCGTGGCCGCCGAGCATGTGGGCGATCACCCGCAGCCGGCTCGCCAGATCGGCGAGGTACCGCCGCAGCTCCGGGCCGGGGAGCGGCTGCGCCTCCCGGAGCCTGGCCAGCTCCTGGATCAGGAGCGGGCGGACCGTGTCGAACCCCACCGCCGGTGCGGTCCCTGCGGCGGGCGAGGAGAGGTGCGGCCCGGCCGCGAACCGGCCGGCCCGGCGGAGCATGGCCCCGAAGGAACCGGCCGGCGCCCCCGGGGGCGGCGGCGCGCCGCCGAAGGACGCCAGGGTCGCCATCATCGGCGCCCCCGTCGCGAGCTCGGTCATCTCCCAGCCCGACGGCGGCTCGACCGGCTGGATCACGCGGTGCTCCGGGGCGCCGTCCGCGGTCACCCGGGTGTCGATGGCGGCGAACGCGGTGAACCGGCACAGCACCCCGAACCGCAGCGAGGTCGCCACGATCCGCTCCTCGAGCGAGGTGTCGCCGGCGGCGTACCGGTCCTCCAGCTCCCGCAGGTGCGCCCGGGCCCAGATCGCCCGGGCCGCCGGGTTCGCGGCCGCCCGGCCGGTGACGCGGGTCTCCCAGGGCTCCCCGCTCGCGGTACGGCCGGCGAGGGTGAGCGCGCCGGTGGGGCGGCCCCGGTAGCGGCCGAGGAGGGTGAGCGGCACGCCCGGATAGAGGGAGCCGAGGCGGGTGAGGGTGCCGGGGATCACCTCCAGCCCGTCGGGCTGCGCGGTGATGTCGGTGACCAGCGGCGCGCCGATCCGGCGGTGGATGTGCTCCATGGCCTCGTCGAGCCGGTCCTCGGACTCCACCAGCTCGCACCGGCCGGCGCCGAGCACGGCGAGCCGGCCGAGGAAGGCGGCGTTGACCGCCCGGTCGATGCCGACGGCGTGGACGCGCACCCCGCCGATCCGGGAGGCCATCCGCTCCAGGATCCGGTCCTCGTCGCCCACCTGGCCGTCGGTGACCAGGACGAGCACCGCGTCCCGCCCGCCTTCGGCCGCGGCGGCGAGCGCGGTGAGCGCCTCCTCCAGCGGGGCGAGCATCTCGGTCCCGCCGCGCGCCTCGAGCCGGGCGAGGAACTCGACGGCCCGGTACCGGGCGCGGTCGGTGGCCGCGGTGAGCCCGTCGGGGAACGCCCGCTCGATCACGTTGTCGAAGGCGAGCACGGCGAGGCGGTCGCGCTCGGTGAGCGTGTCCACGATCCGGGCCGCCGCCCGCCGGGCGGCGACCATCTTCCAGCCGGCCATGCTGCCGGAGCGGTCGAGCACGAGGACCACGTCGCGCGGGCGGCGCGCGGCCTCCCGGTCGTCCGGGGGCAGCACGGTGAGCATGAGGGTCCCCTCCCCGTCCTCCGCCGCGCCGTCGCCGGGCTCGTCCGGCACCAGGAGCAGCCCGCCCGAGGCGCGGTAGGCGAACCGGAGGATGACGTCGCGGTCGAGCCGCTCCCCGGGCCGGAGGCGGATCGTGTCCCCCTCCAGGGCCACGTCGTGCAGGCTGGAGCGGATCTCGCGCAGCTCGAGCCCGGCCGGGTCCAAGGTGACCGTGAACGACAGGCGCACCGGCGCGGGGAAGCCGGGAAGGAGCACCGGCGGGGTGATCCGGGAGGCGTCGGGCACCGCGTCGGTGTCCGGGACGACCCCCGAGCCGGCGGCGGGGGCGCCGAGCGGGCTCCCCGGGATGTACCGGGGCGCCACGACCAGCGGGAACCGGAACTCGGCCGCGCCGTCCTCGTAGGGGAGCGGCTGGCTGAGCTCGAGCCGGACCGTGACGCGCTCCCCGGGCATGATGTTGCCGACCCGGATGGTGAAGACGTCGGGCCGGTCCTCCTCGGCGATCGCCGCCCGCCTGCCCTCGGCGAGCGCCCGCTCGTAGGCGGCGCGCGCCCGGCCGCGTTCCTGGAGCACGCCCTCGATCACGCGGTCGTCCGCCTCCATGCGGAACGCGGTGACCGCGGCGCGCGGCGGCAGCGGGAAGACGTACGTCGCCTCGAGCGGGACGTCGTGCGGGTTGCGGTATCCCTGGACCACCGTGACGCCGGCGATCAGCCCGGTGACGCGGGCGGTGACGGTGACGCTCTCCAGCGGGAGGTTGCCCCGCTCGGTGCCGAGCGCCCCGAGGCCGGCGCCGGGCACCGGCCGGCACTCCTCCGGCCTGAGGCGCGTGATGATCGGACCGGTCATCGTGGACGGGGCGCGGACCCCGGGCCACGGCCGTGGGGCGGCCGCCCCTCCCTCCCTCCGCTTGTCATCGGCGTTGCGGGAAGTTCCGCGCCGGGGCGGTCGGCGAGGCCGTACCCGGCGAGCATGGCGAGGAGCGGGCCGGCCGCGCGGCGGATGGCGGCGGCCTCCTCGGCGGTGGGGGCGCGGCCGGCGCCGTCGAGCAGCAGCGTCACCCCGGGCGCGAGCCGTACCCCGTGGACGACCCCGGCGGGCTGCTGGTCCGCGGCTCTGGGCGGCGGGTACCCCGCGGAGGTCGTGTCGGGTGCGGCGGTGCCGTCCGGGCGGGGTGGCCGGGCGAGCGCGGCCGGGCGCGCCCAGAACCGCCGGGCCGGGCCGGGCGCGGGCGCGCCGTCCGCGGCGGTTCCGGCCGGCTCCTCCGGCAGGTCCGCGTCGCCGAGGCCGGCGATGCGCTGGAGCGCGGCGTCGGTCGCCCCGGCGAGCTCGGCCTGGATGGCGGCGATGGAGAGCCCGGCCGCCTGGCGGCGCTTGATCGCCACGAGCTGCAGCAGGTGGCGCCGCCCGTAGAGCGCGACCCGGCCCCGGCGGGCGATCGGCGGGTCGAGCAGGCCGATCGTCGTGTACCAGCGGATGAGCCGCTCGTTCGGCACGGGGCGGACCCGGCCGCTCACCTGCCCGTCCGGGCCGAGCAGCCGCGCCGCGTGCTCCGCCAGTTCGCCGATCGTCCAGGCCATGCTCCCACTATGACACTGTCAATTTGACAGTGTCAATGTTGAGCTGTGCCGGGGCGGTGAGCGGTGCCATGATTAGCCGGGAAGTCCCCGCCGGCGGACGCGCGTCCCCGCCGTCCGCAACGCGCGAGCTGCTGGATCGTCCGGCGGGCGGTGGCGGTTGCGAGCGGCCGCCGGTGGTGGTGGATTGAAATGCGTGCGATGGAGGCCTGGCCGGGCATCGGCCGGCGAGGTCACCACAGGCGACGGGGCTGAGCCCACGGGGAGACCGTCCAACGCCGCCAGGTGTCCGGACAGGCGTGGCAACGGGCAGCTCGAGGAGGCGGGTCACGGTGCGTGGAACGGCCATGCGGTCCACGGCTGACTCGGTGGTGTCCGGCTCCCTATGGCGTCTCGCCTTCACCCGTCCCGGTGCGGAGAGCGGGCGATCGGCGGGCCGGCGGTACGGGGAACCGGCCGATCCCGACGGAGACGGTGTCGCGGTCCCCGAGGGGTTCACGGTCCGCGTCGTCGCCAGGTCGGGGGAGCGGATCGGCGGCGTCGCCTGGCACGCCGCCCCCGACGAGGCGGGCTGCCTCGCCTGCGATGACGGGTGGATCTACGTCTCCAACTCCGCGCGTCCGCTGCTCGGCGGCGTCACCGCGGTGCGGTTCACCGCCGGCGGCGAGGTGGTGAGCGCCTACCGCCTCCTGTCCGGGACCGATCGCAACCACGCGGGCGCGGTCACCCCGTGGCGCACGTGGCTGTCCGGTGAGGAGACCCCCTACGGGCGGATCTTCGAATGCGACCCGTACGGCATGCGCGCCGCCATGCCGCGCCTCGCGATGGGCCGGTTCCGGCACGGCGGTCTCGCCGTCGACCCGGACCGGGGGATCGTCTACCTCACCGAGCTGGAGCCCGACGGCTGCTTCTACCGGTTCCGCCCCGAGGACTGGGGCGACCTCACCACCGGCGTCCTCGAGGTGATGGTCACGGACGGGGAGTCGGTGTCCTGGCGGCGGGTGCACACCCCGGCCGCGATCGACGAGCCGCTGCGCGAGCAGGTGCCCGGGGCGCGGCGGTTCGCCGTCGGCTCGGCCGTCCACTGCCACGGCGGGATCTGCTACTTCGCCACCGTGGGCGACGGCCGGATCTGGGCCTACGACCCGGAGCGGGAGCGGCTCACGGTCGTCTACGGGGACGGCGCCGCGCACCCCGGCACACTGCACGAGAACCTCTTCGTCGCCGAGGACGACGGCGCCCGGATCAGCGTGGTGAGCGAGGAGGGCACGGCGGCGCCGTTCCTCCGCCTGGAGGGCGCGGCGGACCGGCGGATCACCGGCCTCGCCTTCGCCCCCGACCACAGCAGGCTGTACTTCTCGGTCCTGCCCGCCCGGCCGGGCGCCGCGGGATCAGCCGAGGCCGGGGTCACCTACGAGGTGCGCGGCCCGTTCCTCGGCTGACGCGGGCCCGCGCCCGGGCGCCGCGGCCGAGCGGATCACGGTGGCGAGCCGCTCCCGCGCCGCGCCGAAGCGCGCGTCACCGCGCGGGTGCGGCAGGGACGGCAGGTCCGACCGCTCGTCGTGGATCACCCGCCCGGGCCCGCCGCTGAGCGCGATGGCCCGGGTGCCGAGGTAGACGGCCTCGTCCACGTCGTGGGTGATGAACACGACCGTCGTCCCGGTGCTCCGCCACAGCCGCCGCAGCTCGTCCTGCATGCGCTCGCGGGTGAACGCGTCGAGCGCGGCGAACGGCTCGTCCATGAGCAGCACCCGGGGCCGGGTCGCGAGCGCGCGGGCGATCGCCGCCCGCTGGCGCATCCCGCCGGAGAGCTCGTACGGCCGCAGCCGGGCCGCGTCGCTCAGCCCGGTCAGCTCGAGCAGCTCGGCCACGCGGGCCCGGCGGGCCGCCCGCGGCAGGCCGCGCAGGCCGAAGCCCACGTTCGCGGCGACCGAGAGCCACGGGAAGAGCCGGGGCTGCTGGAAGACCACGCCCCGGTCGGGCCCCGGCCCGGTGACCGGCCGGCCCGACACGGCGACCGAGCCGGCCGACGGCCGGGTGAACCCGGCGATCAGGCGGAGCAGCGTGCTCTTGCCGCAGCCCGAGGGGCCGACCACGGTCACGAACTCCCCGGGCTCGATCGCCAGGTCGATCGGGCCGAGGACCGTGCGGTCCCGGTAGGCCTGCCGTACCCCGCGCAGCTCGATCGCGTACGGCCCGCCGCCGCGGGCGGCGGCGTCACCGGGCGCGCCGTGAGGGGCGTCATTGCGCGAAGGCATCGGCGAGTTCCCTGGTGCCGAGGCCGTTGCGGAAGACGTCGAGGCCGGGGACGGCGTCGACCTTCTTCTGCTCGTGGAGGAACAGCGCGGTCCGGCGCAGGGTCTCGGCGAGCCTCCCGGGCGCCTCGGGGGTGCCGAGGTAGTCGGCCGACCGCTGCTGCTCGCCGTCGAGCAGGATGAGCTGGCCGAGCTGGCGGGCGGCCTCCTCCGGGGTGATGCCGAGCTGGCGGGCGATCGCGGCGGCGGCCGCCTGCGGGTCGCTGCGCGCGAGCCGGACCGCGCGGTCCTGCTGCTGGAGCCAGACCCTCACCACGTCCGGGTACCGCTCGGCGAACTCGTTCCGGACCACGGCGAGGTCGGCGGTGAGCGTGCCGCGCTCGGCGAGCTCCCTGCTGGTGATCAGGGTGGTGCCGGTCTTCTGCAGCTCGGCGAGGACCGGGGTCCACACGTACGCGCCGTCGATGTCGCCCCGCTGCCAGGCCGCCTGGATGTCCGGGGGCTCCATGTCGACGATGTCCACCTGCGACTCGGAGAGCCCGGCGTCGCGCAGCGCGGCGAGCAGGCTGTAGTGGGTGGTGGAGCTGTACGGCGCCGCCACCCGCTTGCCGGCGAGCTCCTTGATCGACGTGATCCCCTTCCGCACCACGAGGGCCTCGTTGTCGCCGATCACGTCGAAGATCCACGGGACCCGGTAGGGGATGTTGAGCGGCGCGGAGAGCCCGCGGGCGACCGGGCTGCTGCCGGCGAGGCCGATGTCGATGGCGCCGGAGAGCATGGCCGTGTTGACGTCGCCGCCGGAGTCGAACCTGCTCCAGATGATCTTCGTGTCCGGGAGGGCCTGCTCCAGCCACCCCTGGTCTTTGACGATCAGGTCCCCGTTGGGGATGAGCTGATAGCCGATCCGGAGGGTGGCCGGGGCGCCGGGCCCGCCGGCCTCCTCACCCCCGGAGCCGCCCCCGATGGCGCAGGAGGTGAGCGCGAGGGCCGCGGCCACGAGCCCGGCGAGCAGGTGTCTCCGTCTCTTGGTGGGTGATCGCATGGTGTCTCCACGTTCAGTCGCGCCCGCGCCAGGGCACCAGGCGCCGGTCGAGGGTTTGCAGCAGGAAGTCGATGAGCAGGCCGGAGAGACCGATGATCAGGATCCCGAGGATCACCACGTCGGTCTGGTTGTAGCGCTGGGCGTCCCGGATCATCCCGCCGATGCCGGGGATGCCGTTGACGGTCTCGGCCGCGACCACGGAGGTGTAGGCGACGCCGACCGCGACCCGGATCCCGGTGAGGATCTCCGGCAGGGCGCTCGGCAGCACCACGCGCCAGGGGAGCTGCCACCGCGGCACGCCGAGCGACCGGGCGGCGTTGAGGTAGTCCTCGTGCACCCCGCGCACCGCGTCCGCGGTCGAGACGGCCACGGGCGGGAGGGCGGCGATCAGGAGGAGCCAGACCTTCGGCTCCTCGCCGATGCCGAACCAGATCACCAGCAGGCTGAGGTAGGCGAGCGGCGGGAGGGTGCGCACGAAGGTCACCGGCGGGCCGAGCAGCGCCCGCACCGTGGGGACCATGCCGATGAGCAGGCCGAGCGCGATCCCCCCGCCGATGCCGTACAGGCAGCCGAGGAGGATCCGGCGCAGGCTGGCGAGCAGATGCTCGCCGAGGGTGTGGCCGGCGTACCCCTCGGTGGACGTGGTGATGAGCTTCTCCCACACCGCGGCCGGCTCGGGCACCAGCACCGGGGGCCAGATCCGCGCGGCCGCGACCGCCTGCCAGACCGCGAGGATCACCGCCACCGAGCCGAGGGTGAGCAGCCCGCGGCGGTGGGGCGAGGACGGCGCGTTCATACCGCCACGGGCTCGGCGGCGAGCCGGGGGAGGATGAACTCGCCGACCCGGAGCGCCTCCTCCAGGTGCGGCCAGCCGGAGAGGATGAACTCCTCGAGGCCGAGCGCGGCGTACTCCCGGATCCGCTCGGCCACCTCGTCGTAGCTGCCCACGAGCGCGGTGCCCGCGCCCTCGCGGACGAGCCCGACGCCGGCCCACAGGTTGGGGGAGACCTCCAGCCGCTCGGCCGAGCCGCCGTGCAGCGCGGTCATGCGCCGCTGGCCGACCGAGTCCATCCGGGCGAACCGCGCCTGGGCGGCGGCGATCCGCTCCGGGTCCATCCCGGCGAGCAGCCGGTTCGCCTGCGCCCACGCCTCCTCGGCGGTCTCCCGGGCGATGACGTGCAGCCGGATGCCGTAGCGGAGGGTGCGGCCGGCCTCGGCGGCGAGCGCGCGCATCCGCTCCAGCCGCTCGGCGATCGCCGCGGGCGGCTCGCCCCACATCAGGTAGACGTCGGCGTGCCGCGCCGCGACCCGCTCCGCGGCGGGGGAGGCCCCGCCGAAGTAGATCTCCGGCGGATCGCTCAGCGGGGTCCCCAGGCCGCCGCCCTCGATCCGGTAGTAGGTCCCCTGGAAGTCGAACGGCCCGCCCCGCCAGATCCGGCGCAGCAGCTCGAGGTACTCGGCGGTCCGCGCGTAGCGCTCGTCATGGCCGAGGAAGTCGCCGTAGGCCCGCTGCTCCACCGGGTCGCCCCCGGTCACCGCGTTGAGCAGCAGGCGCCCGCCGCTGAGCTCCTGGAACGTCTGGGCCTGCTGGGCGAGCACGGTGGGGAGGGTGAACCCGGGCCGGAAGGCGACGAGCAGGCGCAGCCGCTCGGTGGCGCCCGCCAGGGCCGCGCAGGTGACCAGCGGGTCCAGGCAGCCGGAGCCGATGGGGGTCAGCGCGGCGTCGAACCCGGCCGCCTCGGCCGCCCGGGCCACCTGGGTGAGGTAGCCGAGCGTCGGCGGGCGCGAGACCGTGGGGCTCGCCGCGACCGTGGTGGTGGCCGGCCGGACCTGGTGCCCGTCGCCTGAGGTCGGGAGAAACCAGTGGAACCGCATGGATGCCGCCTCGGTACGTGGGTGGGTTCTGCCTGGCAAGAGGGTAACCCGATTATTCCTACTGATATAGAGGTAAATCTCTATGGCGAATATCACAATCGGGACATTCCGTACGGTTGCCAGGGGGCGGCGGCCCGGAAGGGGCGCGGGCGGCCACCCCAGGGCGGTCCGGCGGCCGGGGGCAGGCGCGCGCGTCCGGGCCGGTGCCGGTCTGCGCATGGCGCGCGGCACGGGGCGATGGCCGGCCATCGGCGAGGTCGCCGGCCCGGCCCGCGGCGCGCGAGGCGGGCGGCCCGCGGGCGCCGAACAGGGCATCGGCGCCCGGCCGGGCCCACGGGACCGACGCCCGGGCGGCCGGTGAGGCGCCGCCGGACCACCACCGGATCACCCGGCCCGCCCGGCCGCGCCAGGCGGCGCCGCACGCCGGGCCGGAACGCCCCTGAGCGGCCCCACGGGGGCGAGACGGCGTCCACGGGACGTCCACCGGGACGCCGCCGGGACAGAGCGGCCCGGCGGTCAGCCGGTCCAGCCCACCACCAGCTCCACGGCCCGCTTCCACCGGGCGTACGCCGTGCCGTCGTCGTACCGCGGCTCGAAGCGGCGGTCGAGCCGCCAGGTGGCGCGCAGCTCGTCGGGGGAGGACCACACGCCCGCCCCCAGCCCGGCGAGGAACGCGGCGCCGAGCGCGGTCGTCTCCTGGATCACCGGCCGCTCCACCGGCGTGCCGAGCTGATCGGCCTGGAGCTGCATGAGCAGGTCGTTGGCGCTCGCGCCGCCGTCGACCTTGAGCACGGGCGTGGCGAGCCCTTCGGCCCGGATCGCCTCGACGATGTCGCGCACCTTGAACGCGATCGCCTCCAGGGTGGCCCGGGCCAGGTGCGCGGCCCGGGTGCCGCGGGTGATGCCGAGGATCGCGCCCCGCGCGTCCGGGGCCCAGTACGGCGCGCCGAGCCCGGTCAGGGCGGGGACGAACACCACCCCGCCCGAGTCGGGGACCTCCCGCGCCAGGCGCTCGGACTCGGCCGCCGTGTCGATCAGGCCGAGGCCGTCGCGCAGCCACTGCACGGCGGCGCCCGTGACGAAGATCGAGCCCTCCAGCGCGTAGGTGAGCTCGCCGGACGGCGCCTGCCAGGCGACGGTGGAGAGCAGCCCGGCCTTCGACCGGATGATCTCGCTCCCGGTGTTGACGAGGATGAACGAGCCCGTGCCGTACGTGCACTTGATGTCGCCGGGGGAGAGGCACAGCTGGCCGAAGAGCGCCGCCTGCTGGTCGCCGGCCACCCCGCTGATCGGGAGCTCGAGGCCGAGGAACGCCTCCGGGTCGGTGCGGCCGATCTCCCCGAAGTTCGGCACCACCTCGGGGAGCGCCTTCCCGGAGACGCCGAACAGCTCGCAGAGCTCCTCCGACCAGCGCCCGGCCCGGATGTCGTACAGCAGGGTCCGGGAGGCGTTCGACGCGTCGGTGACGTGCCGCGCCCCGCCGGTGAGCCGGGCGATCAGGTACGAGTCCACGGTGCCGATCATCACGTCGCCGTCGCGCCAGACGCCGGGCTCGTTCTCGGCGAGCCAGGTGAGCTTGGTCGCGGTGAAGTAGGGGTCGAGCCTGAGGCCGGTGAGCTCGGCCACCCGGGGCTCGTGCTCCCGCAGCCGGGCGCAGATCTCCGCCGAGCGCCGGTCCTGCCAGACGATGGCCCGCCGGGGCGCGGCCAGGGTCCGCCGGTCCCACAGCACGGCGGTCTCCCGCTGGTTGGTGATCCCGACGCACCGCGGTACCGTGGCCGACGACTCCAGGGCGGCGCGGCAGGCCTCCAGCGTCGCCCGCCAGATCTCCTCGGGGTCGTGCTCCACCCAGCCCTGTTCGGGGAAGTGCTGGGGGAACTCCCGGTGGCCACGGCCGTCGATCCGCCCGTCCTCGGTCACCACGAGGGCGGTGATCCCCGACGTACCGGCGTCGATGGCAAGGACGCTCACGGCGCCTCCTCTCCCGCGGACAGACGTTTTTGTGGCCATCCTTCCGCGTTCACCCGCTCTTCACCGAGCCCGACGTGAAAGACTGGGCTGAGGTCCCGTAGGCTCACCCTTGGTCTAGACCACTATCTGGCCGGCCGGGAGCGCGCGCACGGCCCGGCCGCAGCCGCGCATCACCATATGGAGGAATCCGAAATGCGAATCGGAGTGCTGACCGGTGGCGGTGACTGCCCCGGGCTCAACGCGGTGATCCGCGCCGTCGTCCGCAAGGGCATCAGCGTGTACGGCTACGAGTTCGTCGGCTTCCGGGACGGCTGGCGGGGTCCGCTCGAGTGCGACACCATGCCGCTCGACATCCAGGCCGTCCGGGGCATCCTCCCGCGCGGCGGCACCATCCTCGGCACCTCGCGCACCAACCCGCTGAAGCTCGAGGACGGTGTGGAGCGCATCAAGCAGAACTTCGAGAAGCTGGGCGTGGACGCGCTGATCGCCATCGGCGGCGAGGACACGCTCGGCGTCGCCAAGAAGCTCCACGACCAGGGCGTCAAGGTCGTCGGCGTGCCGAAGACGATCGACAACGACCTCAACGCCACCGACTACACCTTCGGCTTCGACACCGCGGTCAACATCGCGATGGAGGCGATCGACCGGCTCCACACCACGGCCGAGTCGCACCACCGCGCCCTGATCTGCGAGGTCATGGGCCGCCACGCCGGGTGGATCGCCCTGCACGCGGGCATGGCCGCCGGGGCGAACGTCATCCTCATCCCGGAGAAGCCGTTCGACATCGACAAGGTCTGCGAGTACGTCGAGTCCCGGTTCAAGACCCGCTACGCGCCGATCATCGTGGTCGCCGAGGGCGCCCACCCGAAGGAGGGCCAGCTCGCCGTCCAGAGCTCGGAGCTGGACGCGTTCGGCCACGTCCGCCTCGGCGGCATCGGTGAGGCGCTCGCCAAGGAGATCGAGAAGCGGACCGGCAAGGAGGCGCGGACCACGGTCCTCGGCCACATCCAGCGCGGTGGCACGCCCACGGCCTTCGACCGGGTGCTCGCCACCCGGTTCGGTCTCGGCGCCATCGACGCGGTCCACGACGGCGACTGGGGCAAGATGGTCGCGCTCCGCGGCACGGACATCGTCCGGGTGAGCCTCGAGGAGGCCACCGCCGAGCTGAAGCTGGTGCCGATCCACCGCTACGAGGAGGCCGAGGTCTTCTTCGGCTGACGGCACCGGCCGCACGCCACCCCCGCCCAGCCGTACGGCTCCCGCGGCGACCCCGCGGGAGCCGTCGCCGTGCCGGGGCCCGCGGCGCCGGACCCGCCGCGGTGCACGACCGGCCCGCCGTTCGGTCTACCCTGGGGAAGATTCCCGCACCGCGCCCGCGTTGGTCTTCTGGGTGTGACACCGTCCGGAGGTTCACCGATGCCCTTTACCGCCCTGGGAGAGCCGTGCGTGCTGCTCAAGCTCGGCGAGGTGGTCCTGAAAGGCAGGAACCGCGACCTGTTCGAGACGCGGCTGCGGGCCAACGTCAAGCACGCGCTGAAGGACCACCCGATCCGGCTCCGCCAGCGGCACGGCGTGATCGTGGTGTTCCTGCCGAAGGGCGCCGGGGCGGAGGTGGCCGAGGCCGTCGCGAAGCGCGCGACCGAGATCCCCGGCATCGTGCTGGTCCAGCTCGCCTGGCGGGTCCCCAAGGACCCCGACGCCATCACCAAGGCGGCGGTCGAGCTCGTCCGGGACTCCGGCAAGGCCGAGAGCGGGGCGCGCTTCGCCGTGCGCTCCCGCCGCCGTGACAAGCGGTTCCCGCTCCGCTCCAACGAGCTGGACCGCCTCGTCGGCGGTGTGATCAAGGACACCTTCGGCCTGCCGGTCGACCTCACCGACCCCGAGCTCACCGTCTACATCGAGGTGGACCGGGACGAGGCGTTCCTCTACACCGACGGGCTCCAGGGCACCGGGGGCCTGCCGGTCGGCTCGAGCGGCCGGGCGCTCGCGCTGCTCTCCGGGGGGATCGACTCGCCGGTGGCCGCCTACCGGATGATGCGGCGGGGCCTGCGCGTGGACTTCCTGCACTTCTCCGGCATCCCGTACACCACCTCGGAGTCGATCTACAAGGCGTACGCGCTCGTCCGCACGCTCGACAAGTTCCAGGGCCGGTCGCGCCTGTGGGTGGTGCCGTTCGGCAAGGCCCAGCAGTCGATCAAGGCCTCCGGCCAGGACCGGCTCGCGGTGATCGCGCAGCGGCGGCTCATGCTCAAGACGGCCGCGGAGGTGGCCCGGCGCATCCACGCCGAAGCGCTCATCACTGGCGACTCGCTCGGCCAGGTCTCCTCGCAGACGCTCGCGAACATCACCGCGCAGGACAACGCGGTGGAGCTGCCGATCCTCCGGCCGCTCATCGGCATGGACAAGGCCGAGATCATCGCGGAGGCGCGGCGCATCGGCACCCTGGAGATCTCCGAGCTCCCCGACGAGGACTGCTGCACGCTGCTCGCCCCGCGCTCCGCGGAGACCCGGGCCAAGATCGAGGATCTGCGGCAGATCGAGCGGCGGCTCGACGCCGAGGAGCTCGCCGTCCAGCTCGCCGACTCGATCCGCCCGTACATGCTGGAGGCCTGACCGCCGGCCGTACGGCTACGCGGTGGTGAGGGCCGCCTCGTCCGCGGTCACCGGCTTGCGGTTCAGCAGCGGCGGGAAGTCCCGCAGGATGGCGGCGAGCTCCGGCAGATCCTCATGGACCAGCGCCTGCGGGCCGTCGCAGAGCGCCTCCTCGGGCCGCGGGTGGACGTCGACGAGCAGGCCGTCGGCGCCGACCGCGATCGCGGCCCGGGCGAGCGGCAGCACCAGGTCCCGCCGGCCGCCGGAGTGGGACGGGTCGATCACCACCGGCAGGTGGGAGAGGCGCTGGGCCACGGGCACCGCCGAGATGTCGAGCGTGTTGCGGGTCGCCCGCTCGTAGGTCCGGATGCCCCGCTCGCAGAGCACGATGTTCAGGTTGCCGCGCTGGGCGATGTACTCCGCGGCCATCAGCCACTCCTCGATGGTCGCGGTCATGCCCCGCTTAAGCAGCACGGGCTTGCCCGCCTCCCCCAGCGCCTGGAGCAGGCTGAAGTTCTGCGCGTTCCGGGTCCCCACCTGGAGCATGTCGGCGTAGGAGGCGACGAGCTCCACGTCGTGGGGGTCGACCACCTCGGTCACGATCGGGAGCCCGGTCTCCTCCCGGACCTCGGCCAGGATGCGCAGGCCGTGCTCGCCGAGGCCCTGGAAGGCGTACGGCGAGGTGCGCGGCTTGTACGCGCCGCCGCGCAGCAGGGTCGCGCCGGCCGCCTTCGCCATCTTGGCCGCCTCGAGCGTCTGCTCGGGGGTCTCCACCGCGCAGGGCCCGGCGATCAGGGTCACCGTGTCCGGCCCGATCGGCACCCCGCGCACCGTCACCGTGGACCGTGCGGGGTGGTTCTCCCTGCTCACCAGCTTGTACGGGGTCGATACCCGGACGACGTCGGCCACCCCGGGCATGCCCTGGAGGTTGAGCGTGGTGAATCGCTCCACGTCGCCGACGAGCCCGATGATCGTACGGCTCACGCCGCGGCTCACGAACGCCTCGCCGCCGGCGCGGGAGACGCGATCCACCACCGCCTCGATGTCGTCATTGGTGGCCTCCGGGGCCATCACGATGACCATTGATCACTCCTTGAGCGCCTTGGGGGAAGTGGGCGGAAAGCAGAAGGCCCCGGATCCGGATGGACCCGGGGCCTTCGCCAAGCCTTTCGCTAACCGGCGCAGCACGTGGCGGCGGGCCACACGGGTCCGCTGCCATAAAAGCCGAAGAACATGCTGCGCATGTTCCGGAATATAGCGTATGCCGGGACCCGCCCGTGCGGCCGATCGCCGATCCGGCGGGTCCGCGGGCCGGGAGCGGGGCCGGGCGGCGCGTGCGCATATCGGGATGAGCCGGGCGACGGCCCGCGGCGACCCGGGGGAGAGGGCTACGGTTTCCCGCGTGTCCGTAGCCGTGTGGGTGCTCCTCTGCCTCGCCTCGGCCGGTGCCGGGTTCGCGCTCGGCCGGGGTCGCGCGCGCCGGCGCGGCCGACCGGCGGCCCTCCTCGCCCTCCACTTCGCGAGCCTCGCCATGCCCGCGCTCCGGGCCGGGCTCACCGAGGAGACGGCGCACCGGGCCGTGCGGCACCTGCGGGCCCTGCTGGGGCGGGCCGCGCTCGTCATCACCTCACGGGACCGGGTGCTCGCCCGGGAGGGGGCGGGCGCCCCGGACGACGCGGCCGTGCTCCGCGCGGTCGGCCCCACCCTCGCCGAGGCGCGGACGCGCGTGATCCCCGGCGAGCCGGGCGCGGTGACCGTGCCCCTCACCACCGGGGGGCGGGTGGTGGGCGCCCTCGCCGTCTACCGGGCCGGGATCGGCGAGCGATTCGCCCGCGCCGCCGCCGAGGTGGGCGCCTGGGTCTCCGGGCAGCTCGAGCTCGGCGAGCTCGACACCGCCCGCCGGCGGGTGGAGGAGGCGGAGATGCGGGCCCTGCAGGCGCAGATCTCGCCGCACTTCGTCTACAACTCGCTCACCACGATCGCCTCGTTCGTCCGCACCGACCCGGAACGGGCCCGCGAGCTGCTCCTGGAGTTCGCCGAGTTCGTCAGGTACGCGCTGCGCCGCAAGGCGGACCTCACCACGCTCGCCGACGAGCTGATCTGCATGGACCGCTACCTGGTGCTCGAGCGGGCCAGGTTCGGCGACCGGCTGCGGTTCACCGTCCAGGTCGCCCCCGAGGTGCTCGGGGTGCGCGTGCCCTTCCTCTGCCTGCAGCCGCTGGTCGAGAACGCCATCAAGCACGGCATGCCCGGCGAGGTGCGCGTGGTGATCAAGGACGCGGGGAGCGAGGCGCACATCTGGGTGGAGGACGACGGCATCGGCATGGACCCCGACCAGGTCAAGGCCGTGCTGAGCGAGGAGCCGACCACCGGGATCGGGCTGAGCAACGTCGACCGTCGGATGCGGAGCATCTTCGGCCCGGAGTACGGGCTCATCGTGGAGACCGCCCCCAACCAGGGCACCAAGGTGCACCTGAGGATCCCCAAGAACCGTGCCCGGATCGCCGGATATGACGGCTGTGTTACGCGACAAGTTGGGATACCTGGTCGCATTCCGTAGCTGGAAAATCACATCTCGCTCATCTGTCACTTGCGCGACGGCGCGTTCCCGGTGCACGGTTACGCCATGCTGCGCCTGCTTGCGGTCGACGACGAGGTTCCCGCCCTGTCCGAGCTGGCGTACCTGCTCCGTCAGGACGCCCGGGTCGAGCACGTCGCCACGGCGTCGGACAGCAGGACCGCTCTCCGGGACATGGTCCAGATGATCACCGCCGGGGAGCGTCTCGACGGGGTGTTCCTGGACATCCGCATGCCGGGACTCGACGGCATCGACCTGGCGAGGCTGATCGGGGGCTTCCCCACCCCGCCTCGGCTCGTCTTCGTCAGCGCCTACGATCGCGCCATCCAGGCGTTCGAGCTGGAGGCCGTGGACTACTTACTCAAGCCGGTGCGCCCGGAGCGGCTCGCCGAGGCGGTGCGGCGGATCGCCGCCGCGGTCCGGCCCCCGTCCGGAGAGGAGATCGCCGACGTCATCCCGGTGGAGCTGGGCGGGCGGACGAAGTTCGTGGCGCGGCAGGACGTCTGCTACGCCGAGGCGCACGGCGACTACGTCCGCCTCCACACGATCGACGCGAGCTACCTGGTGCGCATGTCCCTCGCCGCGCTGGAGCGCCGCTGGGGGCCGGCCGGCTTCATCCGCGCCCACCGCAGCACGCTGGTGAACGCGCGGCACGTCAGCGAGCTGAGGTTCGACAGCGGCCGCGTGGTGCTCCAGGTCGGGGACGAGACCCTGCCGGTGAGCAGGCGGCACACCCGTCAGGTGCGGGAGCAGCTCGTGCGGCAGTTCCGGTCGGGCGCCCCGGCCGACGCCCGCTGAGCGGTCGCCGTCCATGCGGCCGGCGACCGCTCGTCGCCCGGAAGGATCCGCTCGTCGCGATCTGCAGAGCCGCATGGCGCGAACTACGGACCGCTTAACCGAAGGGGCCCCGCACAGCATGATGACCCCTCCTAGTCTTGTCATCGTCGAACGACACGCCAGGTAGCGCTGAGGTAGCGATACGTCACCTTGGAGCTACGGAGGGCCGGGCCCTGGTCGGGGGGGAGGGCCCGGCCCGCGCACCGCGGGCTCCGCGGCGCGAGCCGGCAGTACGGGGGCGCCGGGTCGCGCGCGAGCCCCGGCCCGGCCCCCGCGGGCGGCATCGCACCCCCGGTGCCGCCCGCGGGGGAGCCGCCGGCACGGTGTGCGACGGCGGCGGTGACGACGGTGACGCGGGCGGCCGGACCCGGCGGCGCGCTGGTGGCGCGCCCCAGGCGGAGAACGGTATCGGGGCCCGGTGATCGGCCACCGGTCCCGTGACGGCCGGTGACCGCGGGGGTTCACCGGTGACCGCGGCGCTCAAGACCCGCAGGCCTTTCGGCAGGGCGCTCAGGAGCCGCGCAGGCTCTTCAGCAGATCGATGTCCTCCCGGAGCTTGGCGGCGCTGCCCGGGGTCTCCACGCAGAGCGGGACGCCGGCGGCGACCGGGTGGCGCATGAGGTCGGCGAACGGCCGGGTGCCGATGTGGCCGGCCCCGATGTTCTCGTGACGGTCCCGCTTCGAGCCGCACGGGTCCTTGGAGTCGTTGGCGTGGATCAGCTTCAGCCGCCCCGGCGCGATCCGGTGCAGCTCGTCGAGCATGAGCGCCACCCCGTCCGGGGCGGTGAGGTCGTGCCCGGCGGCGAACATGTGGCAGGTGTCGAGGCACACGCCCGCCTTCGGGTGCCAGTCGAGCGTCTCCAGGTAGGGCCCGAGGTCCTCCACCCGGGCGCACAGCATCGCACCCTGCCCGGCCATCGGCTCCAGCAGCAGGTCCGGCCCCTCCTCCGGCACCTCATCGAGCAGCGGGAGCAGGTGCTCGCGCACCTGGCGCATCGCTTTCTCGCGGGGCTGGCTCACCGCCGAGCCGGTGTGCATGACCACGCCGCGCGCGCCGATCTCCGCGGCCCGGCGGAGGGCGTGGCGGATGGACGCGCCCGAGTTCTCCAGGGTGGCCGGGTTGGGCGAGCCGAAGTTCACCAGGTACGAGGCGTGCACGTACACCGGGATGCCCGACTCGCGCAGCCGGGCGTCCTCGTCCGCCTTGCCCTCGCTGAGCGCCCACCCGCGGGGGTTGCTCACGAAGACCTGCATGACCTCGGCGCCGATCTCGGCGGCGTAGCGCAGCCCGCCCGTGGCGAGCCCACCGGCGACGAGGCAGTGACCGCCGATGAGGTTGGAAGGAGCCATGATGCCCACCAGGGTAGTGGGCTCCTTTGTCGCAACGTACAAAGCCACGCGGGAGCGGGGCCGCCGGGTTCGGCGTTCGCGCCGCTGGACCGGCCGCCGGGCGGGCGGTCTACTTGCAGGCATGCGAGAACTCAGCCGGGACGAACTGAGCTCCTGCTGTGCCTCCGCCGCCTGGGTGTCCAAGGTCTCCGCCCGCGGGCCCTTCCGCGACCTCGGCGACCTGCTCCGCGCCGGTGAGGAGGCGCTCGCCGAGCTGACCTGGGCGGACGTGCTCGAGGCGCTCGCCGCGCACCCGCGGATCGGGGAGCGGCCCGCGGGGGAGGGCCGGGAGGCCGCCTGGTCGCGGGCCGAGCAGGCGGGGACCGCGGAGGCCGGCCGGGAGCTCCTCGATCGGCTGCGCGAGGGCAACGCCGCGTACGAGCGCCGGTTCGGCCACGTCTTCCTGGTGTGCGCCACCGGCAAGACCGCCGCGGAGATGCTCGAGCTGCTCGAGAAGCGGCTCGCGAACGACGAGGAGACCGAGCGGAAAGTGGTGCGCGAGGAGCTGTCCGCGATCGTCCGCCTGCGCCTGACGAAGCTCTGGGAGGGCGCATGAGCCTCTCCACGCACGTGCTCGACACCGCCCGCGGCCGGCCGGCCAAGGACGTGCACGTCCGGGTCTTCCGCCGCGACGCGCACGGGTTCGTGCCGGTCGCCGAGGGCCGCACCGACGGCGACGGCCGGATCCGCGACTGGACGCCGGTGGACGGCGGCTGGGCGCCGGGGGAGGACCCCAGGCCCGGGACCTACCGGCTGCTGTTCGACACCCGCGGCTACCTGGGGGAGGACGCGTTCTTCCCCGAGGTGAGCGTCGTCTTCACGGTCCGGGACGCGGCGGAGCACTACCACGTGCCCCTGCTGCTCAGCCCGTACGGCTACTCGACCTACCGGGGGAGCTGAGATGACGCGCCGCGATCCAGCCCTCGCCCGCCCGGCGGCCGCCGGCCCGGCGCTCCGCCGCCCCGCACGCGGACCGGAGAGGGGGTAGCCGATGGACTTCCTGCGCCCCCGCACCTGGGAGGAGGCCGTGGCGCTCAAGGCGGAGCGGCCCGACGCCACGCCCATCCAGGGCGGCACCGACGTGATGGTCGAGATCAACCTCGGCAAGGGCCGGCCGGCGGCGCTGCTCGACCTCGGCCGGATCCCCGAGCTCGCCGGGTGGTCGCTCGAGGACGGCACGGTACGGCTCGGCGCCGGGGTCACCTACGCCCAAGTGATCGGCGAGCTCGGCGGCCTGCTCCCCGGGCTCGCCCAGGCCTCCCGGACCGTGGGCTCGGCGCAGATCAGGAACCGGGCCACGGTCGCCGGGAACCTCGGCTCCGCCTCCCCCGCGGGCGACGCGCACCCGCCCCTGCTCGCCTCGGGGGCCGTGGTGGAGGCCGAGTCGGTGCGCGGCACCCGCCTGATCCCGGTGGCCGAGTTCTACACCGGGGTGAAGCGGAACGCGCTCGCCCCGGACGAGCTGATCCGCGCGATCCGGGTGCCGGTCGCCCGCGGCCCGCAGTACTTCTCCAAGATCGGCACCAGGAACGCGATGGTGATCGCGGTCTGCTCGTTCGCGATCGCGCTCGACGCGGGCGGGCGGCGCGTGGGCACCGGGTTCGGCTCGGCGGCGCCCACCCCCCGGCGCGCGCCCGCCGCCGAGGAGTTCCTCGCCGGCGCGCTCGACTGGGAGGGGGCCTCCCCGCTCGATCCCGGGGTCGCCCGGCGGTTCGGGGAGCTGGTCGCGCAGGCCGCATCCCCCATCGACGACGTGCGCGGGCGGGCCGCCTACCGGCGGCACGCCCTTGCCGTGATGGCACGCCGTACCCTCGCCTGGGCCTGGGAGGACTACCGGCGCGAGGGGGCGCGGACGGATCGGGAGCGGAGGCCGGCATGAGGGTGAGTTTCCGGGTGAACGGGCGTCCCGTGACCGCCGACGACGTGTGGGAGGGGGAGAGCCTGCTGTTCGTGCTGCGCGAGCGGCTCGGCCTGCCCGGCACCAAGAACGCCTGCGAGCAGGGCGAGTGCGGCTCGTGCACCGTCTACCTCGACGGGGTGACCGTCTGCGCCTGCCTGGTCGCCGCGGGCCAGGCCGAGGGCCGCGACGTGGTCACGGTCGAAGGGCTCGCCCCCGGCGGCGAGCTCGACGAGGTGCAGCGCGCGTTCGTCGAGGCCGGCGCGGTGCAGTGCGGGTTCTGCACCCCCGGGCTCGTCGTCCAGGCGCACGCCCTGCTCCAGCGGGCCGAGGGCGTTCCCCCGGACGCCGAGATCAGGGAGGCCCTCGCCGGGAACCTGTGCCGGTGCACCGGGTACGAGAAGATCCTCGACGCGGTCCGCCTCGCCGCCCGCCGCAAGGCGGCGGCGCGCGCCACATGACGGCCCGCCCGCACCCGGTCAGGCCGCACCCCGGACGCCGCCCGCGCGGGGCCGGGGCGCGGGCCGGCGGCGTCCCGCGGGCGCGTCATCGAGCGGAGCGGGACGCCCGCGCCCGCCCCGCGCCGTCCCCCGACCGACCCGTGCCCAGGAGCAGCCGTGTCCCGATCAGCGACGATCGTCATTGAGAACGCCTACATCGCACCGGTCGCCGGGCCGGAGATCCCGTCCGGTCACATCGTGGTCGAGGGCGACCGGATCGCACGGGTCGGCCCCGGCGCCCCGCCCGCCGTGCCCGACGGGGCCGAGCGCGTGGACGCCACCGGCTGCCTGGCCACCCCCGGGCTCGTCAACACCCACCACCACCTCTACCAGTGGGCCACGCAGGGGATGGCGCCCGAGGGGACGCTGTTCGAGTGGCTGGTCACCGGCTACCGGCTGTGGGCCGGGGTGGACGCCGAGGTGGTCTGGGGCGCGGCCACGGCCGGGCTCGCCTGGCTCGCCAAGTCCGGCTGCACCACGTCGGCCGACCACCACTACGTGTTCCCCGCGGGGCGGGGTGATCTGCTCGCCGCGGAGATCGAGGCCGCCGGGCGGGTGGGCCTCCGGTTCCACCCGTGCCGGGGCTCGATGGACCGGGGGAGCTCCCAGGGCGGGCTGCCCCCGGACGAGGTGGTGGAGGACCTCGACGGGATCCTCGCCGCCACCGAGGAGGCGATCCGCAAGTACCACGACCCGTCCCCCGGGGCGATGGTGCGGATCGCGGTGGCCCCCTGCTCGCCGTTCTCGGTGAGCCGGGAGCTCATGACCGCCTCGGCCGAGCTCGCCCGGGCGCACGGCGTGCGGCTGCACACGCACATCGCCGAGACGCTCGACGAGGAGGAGCACTGCGCGGCCCAGTTCGGGGTGCGCCCGGTGGAGTACCTCGAGCGGCTCGGCTGGCTCGGCCCGGACGTCTGGCTCGCCCACGCCGTCCACCTCAGCGACGGGGACGTGCGCCGGCTCGGCGAGACCGGCACCGGGGTCGCGCACTGCCCCTCCTCGAACGGGCGGCTCGGCGCGGGCATCGCCCGGGTCCGCGACCTGCTGCGGGCCGGCGCCCCGGTGGGGCTCGGCGTGGACGGCGCCGCCTCCAGCGAGCTGACCCCGCTCGCCGGGGAGATGCGGATGGCCATGCTGCTGCAGCGGGCCAGGTACGGCCCGCGCGCCCTCACCGCGCGGCAGGCGCTGGAGCTCGCCACGCTGGGCGGGGCCCGGTGCCTCGGCCGGGACGCCGAGCTCGGCTCCCTGGAGCCGGGCAAGCTCGCCGACATCGCGCTGTGGCGGCTGGACGGGTTCCACGCCGCCGTGGACGACCCCGTGGTGGCCCTCGTCTACGGCCAGACCCCGCCGCTGGCCCGGCTGCTCGTGGGCGGCCGGACCGTGGTGGAGGACGGTGAGCTGCGCACGGTCCCCGAGGACGCGGCCGCGGAGGCGGGGGTCAGAGCGCGCCGCCGCCTGCTCGCCGCCGGGTGAGCCGCGCCGCCGGTGGAACGCCGCGGGCCGATCCGGTACGGCGGGCCGATCCGGTACGGGGCCGTCCGAACACCGGGCGGCCCGGGCCGGAACCGGCCGGCCCGGGCCGCGTGGGTCAGTGCCAGATAGTGATCTTGGTCCCCGGCGGCTGCTGCCCGCCCGGGTTGACCGCGACCACCCGGTCGGTGCCGAACAGCTTGCGGACGTGCACCTTGAACCCGGCGGCGCGCAGCTCGTGGACGGCGTCGCGGACGTTCTTGTACCGCACGTCGGGGACCTGGACGAGGTTGGGCGGCTGCTCTCCAGGGGCGACCTCGATCTCCCACGGCCAGCGCCAGCCGTGCTCCGGGCCCTTGGAGACCGTGAGGTTGACGGTCGCGCCCGCGTCCACCTCGGCGCCGCCGGCGGGGTGCTGGGCGATCACCGTGCCGGGCGGGGTGTCGTCGGTCACCTCGACGACCTGGACGTTGAAGCCCTTCTCCCGGAGGAACTGCTCGGCCTGCTCCCGGGTCATGTCGGTGACGTTCGGCATGAGCAGCCCGGCGCTGATCACCAGGTTGACCTTGCCGCCCTTGCGCACCCGCGTGCCGACCTCCGGATTGGTCCGGATGACCTGGCCGCGCGGGACGGTCTCGCTCGGCAGCTTGCTCACGCGCCCGACGGTGAGCCCCACTTCGGCGATCTTCGCCCGGGCGTCGGCCTCGCTGAGGTTGACCACCTTGGGCACCGGGATCGTCTCCGGGCCCCCGGACGGGATCAGGGTGAGGAGCGAGCCCCGGACCACCTCCGCGCCCGCCCCCGGCTCGGTGTCGAGCACCCGGTCCTTCTCGATCTTGTCGTCGAACCTGGGCTCACCGATCTTCACCTCGAAGCCGGCCCGCTGGGCGATCTGCCGGGCGACCACGATGTTCTGGCCGCGCAGGTCGGGCACCTTGACGTAGCGGCCCTGGGAGAACCACCACGCGCTGAACGCGATCCCGGCGAGCATCAGCAGGGTGAGCGCGCCGATGAACCAGATGGCCGGCCGCGGGCCGCGCCGCGCCCGGGGCTCCGCCGTGCCCGGGCTGGTGAGCAGCTCCACCTGCGGCTGGATCATCGTCTCGGCGAGCCGCTCCTCCCGCTCCGGGACCGGGTCGAGGTCCTCGGCCTGGTGGACGGCGGTGGCGGTCACCGAGCCCGGCGGGGGAGTGGGGTGCGCGGCGCCCCCCTGGGTGAGCCCGCGGTGCACCTCGACCGCGGCCACGAGCATCGCCGTGGCGTCGCGGGGGCGCCGGTCCGGGTCGCGATCGGTCGCGGAGCGCACGAGCGCGTCCACGGAGGCCGGAATGCCCGGGACGACCGACGAGGGCGCGGGCACGTTCTCGTGCACGTGCCGGTAGGCGATCGACATCGCGGTCTCGCCCGCGTACGGCTGCCGCCCGGTGAGCAGCTCGAAGAGCATGATGCCCACGGCGTAGACGTCGCTGCGGGCGTCGGCCGTGCCCGTGGTGACCTGCTCCGGCGACATGTAGCCGATCGTGCCGATCATCGTGCCGGTGCGGGTGAGGTGGCCGCCGTGGATGGCGCGGGCCAGCCCGAAGTCCACCACCTTCACCCGGCCGTCGTCGGCGATCAGCACGTTCTCGGGCTTGATGTCCCGGTGGATCAGCCCGGCCTGGTGGGCGGCGCCGAGGGCGGCCAGCACGGGGATGACGATCTCCAGCGCCTCGCGCACCGGCAGGCGGCCCCGGGCGCGCAGCACCTCGCGCAGGCTCCTCCCGGGGATGTACTCCATCGAGAGGTAGATGTGCGTCCCGTCGGTGCCCTGGTCGAAGACCTGCACGATGTTCGGGTGCGAAAGGCGGGCCACCGACTTCGCCTCGCCGATGAACCGCTGCACGAACTGGGGGTCCTCGGCCAGCGACGGGTGCATCACCTTGACGGCGACCGTGCGCTCGAGCCGGACGTCCAGAGCCAGGTAGACGGAGGCCATGCCGCCCCGGGCGATCCGGGACTCGACGCGGTAGCGCCCATCGAGCAGCCGCCCAATGAGCGGATCGGTTAGCGTCGTGTCCACTCGCCCGAGTTTACGGGTGACGCGCGGAACGTACCGCTGGAGAAGCCCAACCGATACCTCGCCCCGGCCGGGCCCCGGCCCGCGTGATCCGGAGGTCAGGCCTCGCGGGCCGGGGAGGACGCCTCGGCGTAGCGCCGGCGCGGGATGCGGCCGGCCAGGTAGGCCTTCCGGCCCGCGTCGACGGCGGCCCGCATGGCCGCGGCCATCAGGGCGGGCCGTTGCGCCCGGGTCACCGCGCTGGCGAGCAGCACGGCGTCGCAGCCGAGCTCCATGGCCAGGGCCGCGTCGCTCGCCGTGCCGATCCCGGCGTCGAGGATCACCGGGACGTTCACCGACTCCACGATCAGCTCGATGCTGTGCGGGTTGCGGATGCCGAGCCCGGAGCCGATCGGCGCGCCCAGCGGCATGACGGCGGCGCACCCGATCTGCTCGAGGCGGCGGGCCAGCGCGGGGTCGTCCCCGATGTACGGCAGCACGACGAACCCGTCGGCGACCAGCCGCTCGGCCGCGTCGAAGGTCTCGATCGGGTCGGGCAGCAGCGTGCGCTCGTCGGCGATGACCTCCAGCTTGACCCAGTTGGTCTCCAGGGCCTCCCGCGCCAGCCGGGCGGTGAGCACGGCCTCGCCGGCGGTGTAGCAGCCGGCGGTGTTGGGCAGGGGCTTGATCCCCCGCTTGCGCAGCACGTCGAGCACCGAGCCCCTGGCCGACGGGTCGAGCCGGCGCATGGCCACCGTGGTGAGCTCGGTGCCGGAGGCGGCGAGCGCCTGGTCGAGCACCTCCAGCGAGGGGGCGCCGCCGGTGCCCATGATCAGGCGCGAGGTGAACTTCTCCCCGCCGAGGACGAACACGTCGTCGCCGCCGGGGGCCGCGGGGGCCGGGGTCTCGGCCATGCTCACCCTCCCTGTACCGCGGTGAGCACCTCGACCCGGTCGCCCTCGGAGAGCGGGGTCGACTCCCACGCGCTCCGGCTCACCACCTCGTCGTTGATCGAGATCGCCACACCGGAGTGCGCCGAGGTGAGCGTGCGCACCGCGTCGGCGGCGGTCGCCCCGCCGGGCAGCTCGACCGTGTTCCCGTTGATCACGACCTTCACGATCGGAATCTCCCTGGATCGCAGGACTTGACGACATCCGGTACCGGGCCATCGGTGAGGAACGCCGCGATGGCCTCGGCGGAGATGGGGGCCAGCAGGATGCCGCCCCGGCCGTGGCCGGTGGCGGCGAGCACGCCCGGCGGCCCGGCCGGCCCGATGAGCGGCAGGTTGTCCGGTGTCCCGGGCCGGAAGCCGGTCGCGGTCTCGGCCAGCTCGAGCTCGGTGACGCCGGGAACGAGCTCGTGTGCGTCGCGCAGGAGCTCGTAGACCGCGCCCGCGGTGACCCGCCCGTCGAACCCCAGCTCCTCCATGGTCGCGCCGAGCGTGATCTCGCCGTCGCCCCGGGGCACGAGGTAGACGGGGGAGCCGTGCACCAGGCCGCGCACGCACCGGCTCAGGAAGCCGGCCGGGCCGCGCAGCCGGAGGATCTGCCCCTTGACCGGCCGCACCGGGAGGCCGGGGAGGATCTCGGACGACCACGCGCCCGCGGCGACGACCACCCACGCGCCCCGGACCACCTCGCCCGAGCCGAGCCGTACGCCGGGGGAGTCACCGCCGGCGACCAGCCCGGCGGCGCGTTCGGGGATCACCCGCACGCCGTGGCGGTCCACCGCGGCGAGCAGGGCGGTGACCACCTTCCTCGGGTTCACCCACGCGTCGTCCCGGGCGAGCAGGCCGCCGCGGACCGAGGGGGAGAGCATCGGCTCCTCGGCCCGGCACTCCCGCCCGGTGAGGCGCTCCACCCGCAGCCCGAGCGTCCGCTCGAACTCGGCGAGCCGATCGAGGTAGGCCATGTCGTCGGAGTGGTAGCCGACCTGCAGGGTGCCGTCGGTCCGGTAGTCGAGGTCGATCCCGGTCTCCTCCTGCAGCTCGTCCCGGAAGGCCGGCCACCGCGCCAGCGAGGCGAGGCCGAGCTGCAGCAGCGGCTCCTCGGTGTAGGTCACCTCGCTGACCGGGGCGAGCATGCCCCCCGACACGTGCGTGGCCCCGCGACCGGGGTGGGGGTCGATCACGGCCACCGACAGTCCGAGCTTCGCCGCGCGCCAGGCGGCGGACAGGCCGGCCACCCCGCCGCCCACGACGATCACGTCGTGACCGGCGGGCGCGCCCGTTTCTCTGGGCATTTCGCTCCCTTCGCCGGCATTACCCGGATCAGGTTCCTTGGCGGTCGAGAGCCTTGCGCTCTCCTCTCAGCCCGGCATGCCGAGCTCCCGCGCGTCTCCACAATCAGCCTAATCCCGGGACACTCGGCTACGCACTGGGGCATTCCGTAGACGCGGGTGTGGCGTACTCAACTCGTTATCCGGCGCCGGATGGCGGGCTCCCCGGTCGGCAATCTATGTTCGGGTTGTGGATCACGTGGTGGTGGTGGGCGGCGGCCTGGCCGGTGTGCGCAGCGTGGAGGCGCTGCGGGCCCGCGGGTTCGCCGGGCGGATCACGCTCATCGGTGAGGAACGGCATCGCCCCTACGACCGGCCGCCGCTGTCCAAGGCGGTCCTGGCGGGCGAGACGGACTCGACCGCGGTCGACTCCGACCTCGACGCGCTCGAGGTCACGGTGCGCCTCGGCACGGCCGCCAAGGGGCTGCGCGACGGCGTCCTGGAGACGACCGAGGGCGAGATCGAGTACGACGGGCTGGTCATCGCGACCGGCGCCACCCCGATCCGGCTGCGCGGCGAGGGCAGGCAGTACGTGCTGCGCACCATCGACGACGCCCGCGCGCTGCGCGAACGGCTCACGCCCGGCACCCGGGTGGCCGTGCTCGGCGCGGGCTGGATCGGCGCGGAGGTGGCGACGGCGGCGGCGCGGGCCGGATGCGCGGTCACGGTGATCGAGGCGGCCGAGGCGCCGCTGGCGGGCGCGCTCGGCCCCGAGGTCGGCGCGTACACGATCCCGTGGTACGCCGAGGCCGGGGTGGAGCTGCGGCTGGGCGCACCGGTCGGCAGCGTCGACCCCGATGGGATCACGCTCATGTCCGGTACCCGGGTGCGGGCCGACGTGGTGGTGACCGGCATCGGGGTGCGCCCGGCCGTCGACTGGCTGAAGGGGTCGGGCGTCGCGGTCGACAACGGCGTGCTCGTGGACGAGCACCTGCGGAGCACCCTGCCCAACGTGGTCGCGGTCGGCGACTGCGCCAACTGGTGGTCGCGCCGGTACGGCCGGCGCATGCGCGTCGAGCACTGGGACACGGCCATCTCCGCCCCGGACACCGCGGCGGCGACCCTGCTGGGCGAGGACGCGGTCTACGATCCCGTGCCCTACTTCTGGTCGGAGCAGTTCGGCCGGATGGTGCAGTTCGCCGGCGACCGGATCGGGGCGGAGCGGACGCTGCTCCGCGGCGACCCCCGCACCGGCGCCAAGTGGGCGGTGTGCTGGCTCACCGCCGAGGACCGGCTCGCCGCGATCCTCACCGTCGACCGGCCGCGCGACGTGGTGCAGGGCCGCCGGATAGCCGAGCGCGGGCAGCGGCTCGACCCGCGGCGGCTGACCGATCCGTCGGTCCCGCTCCGCGACTGCGTCAAGGAATGACCGGGGCCGGGCGGCGTTCCCGCGGGCTGCCTCCCGGGGCACTCATCAGGGTGTTTTCGGACGGCGCGCCTGTGGTAATGGTGATTGCGTGACGCTAGCTGTTACGCAGATCGACCCGGAGACCGAGCGGCTCGTGGCCGAGTGGATCTCGCTCTCCGAGGCCGCGAAGCGGCTGAAGGTCCCGGTCGGCCGGGTCAAGCAGCTGATCCACGACCACAAGCTGGTGGGCGTCCGGCGGAGCGGCGAGAGCGAGCCGCAGATCCCCGCGATCTTCATCGCCGGCGGCGAGGTGCTGAAGGGCCTGCCCGGGACGCTCACCCTGCTCGCCGACGCCGGTTACAACCCGGTCGAGTCGATCCGCTGGCTGTTCACCCCGGACGACTCCCTGCCCGGGACGCCGATCGAGGCGATCGCCGCGGGACGGCACACCGAGGTCAAGCGGCGGGCGCAGGCGCTCGGGTTCTGACCCCGGGTACCCGGCGGCCCGCCGGTGATGGCATTGTGGTCGGGTGATCGGTACCGATAACGGCACCCGGCGTGAGCGGCTCGCCCGGGCCAGGCTCTACCTGTGCACCGACGGCCGGCGGGACCGCGGCGACCTCGAGGAGTTCCTCGACGCGGTCCTGGCGAACGGCGTGGACATCGTCCAGCTCAGGGAGAAGGGCCTGGAGGCCCGCGAGGAGCTGGAGCTGCTCGAGATCTTCCGTGCGGCCTGTGACCGGCACGGGGCGCTGCTCGCGGTGAACGACCGGGCCGACATCGCCTATGCCGCCCGGCCGGACATCCTCCACCTCGGCCAGAACGACCTCCCGGTCGCGGTGGCCCGGGAGATCCTCGGACCGGACATCCTCATCGGCAGGTCCACGCACTCACCCGAGCAGGCGTCGGCGGCGGCCGCGGAGCCCGGCGTCGACTACTTCTGCTGCGGCCCGATCTGGCCCACCCCGACCAAGCCCGGCCGCCCGGCGGCCGGTCCGGAGCTGATCCGGTACGCCTCCGGGCTCGGCACGCAACGCCCCTGGTTCGGCATCGGCGGCATCGACCTGAACAACCTCGACGAGGTCATCGGGTACGGGGTCCGCCGGGTCGTCGTGGTCCGCGCGATCACCGAGGCCGACGACCCGGGGGAGGCGGCCGCCCGGTTCCGCGACCGGCTGCGGGCCGTCCCGCTCTGACCCGTAAGGCCCGGCCGCGACCGGCGGCCGCGGTCTTCGCGCCGTGAGCCACGAGGCCGGGCCGTGACCGGCTGTGGTCTCTTCACTATGAGGCGCGGGGCCCGGACGCGACCGGCTGCGCGCGGCACTCGCCGGCTCGCGAGGGCGCGCGCCGGTCCGCCGGGCCCGCCCGTCGCGGCCCGCGGGCCAGGGTCCCGATCACGCCTCGCGGATCAGGCCCAGGCCGGGCGTCTTCGCGCTCGCTGGGCCGGGAGCGCCGGGCCGGGCGTCCACCGCGGTCCGCGGATCCGGGGAGCGCCGGCCGGGTGCCCGTCGCGTCGGGTGGGCGGCCCGCGCCGCCCGGAGGCGCAGGCGCTCAGGTGCGCCGCGTGGTCGCCGCGACCGCGAGCGCGGCCAGGGCGGAGCGGGCGCTCTCGTCGATGATGGGCGCCTCCTGGAGCGCGTGCAGCGCCTCGTCGAGGTAGCGCTTGATCATCTCCTCGCACGCGGCGAGCGCGCCCGTCTCCTCGATGATCGTCCGGAGCGTGGCCACGCCCTCGGCGTCGAGATCGGGGTTGCCGAGCAGCTTGCGGACCACCTCCGCCTGCTCCGGCGTCGCCTGGGCGAGGGTGCGGGCGATGAGCATGGTGCGCTTGCCCTCGCGCAGGTCGTCCCCGGCGGGCTTGCCGGTCTCGGCCGGGTCGCCGAAGACCCCGAGGATGTCGTCGCGGAGCTGGAACGCGATCCCCACCCGCTGGCCGTACTGCGCGCAGAGGGTGTCGATCCACGGGAGCCGGCTCTGGGCGGCGAGGAGCAGCCCGAGCCGGAGCGGCTGCTCGACCGAGTACTTGCCGCTCTTGTAGAGCGCCACCCGGAGCGCGCTGTCGAACGTGCCCTCGCCCTGCGCCTGCTCCAGCAGGTCGAGGTACTGCCCGCACATGAGCTCGGTGAGCATGTGGTCGTGGACCGGCTGGGCGACGGCGAGCGCCTCGGCCGGCAGGCCGCTGGTGCGCCACATCTCACCGGCCCAGACCAGGAGCAGGTTGCCGAGGAGCACCGCGGCGTTCTCCCCGAACTGCGCGGCCGAGCCGTGCCAGCGGGACTCCAGGTGCATGCGCTCGAACCGGCGGTGCGCCGACGGCATGCCCCGGCGCACGTCGCTCGCGTCCATCACGTCGTCGTGGATGAGGGCGCTCGCCTGGAGCAGCTCCAGCGAGGCGGCCGCGTTGTACAGGCGGGCGTCGTCGGATCCTCCCCCCGCCGCTCGCCACCCCCAGTAGCAGAAGGCGGGGCGGAGCCGTTTGCCACCGGACAGGAAGGCCTCGGCGGCGTCCAGGAGCGTGGCCAGCTGCGGGTCGTCGAAGAACAGCGGCCGCTGGCGGTCGAGGAACCGCCGGATCGAACGGTCCACCTCAGGTCGGACGACGTCGAGCGGAGCGGCGGAAGTGGTCATGAACACGAGAGTAGCTGCCGCATTCCTGATTACCAGGGGGCATATCCCCCAAATCGGTCGGGGCGGATTCCGGTGCCCGCATGCTGGAACACGACCTCGGTGGATCACGGGCGGGAGGGGTACCCTAATGACCATGACTCTCGGTCTGCCCTCCCGGCTGCCCGATCGCGCCCCGACGGTGCGCGAGCTGCTCGCGGCGGGGGAGCGGTCGTTCTCCTTCGAGTTCTTCCCGCCGAAGACCGACGAGGGGGAGCGGCAGCTCTGGCGGGCGATCCGGGAGGTGGAGGCGCTCCGGCCGACCTTCGTCTCCGTGACCTACGGCGCGGGCGGCAGCACCCGCGACCGGACCGTGGAGATCGTCGAGCGGCTGGCGCGCGAGACGACCCTCACGCCGGTGGCGCACTGCACCGCGGTCAACCACTCGGTGCGGGAGCTGCGGCACCTGATCGGGAGGTTCGCCGACGCCGGGGTGCGGAACATGCTCGCGCTCCGCGGCGACCCGCCCGGTGACCCGCTGGGCGAATGGGTCAAGCATCCCGAAGGGCTGGAGTACGCCGAGGAGCTGGTCCGGCTGATCCGCCAGTCCGGGGAGTTCTGCGTCGGGGTCGCCGCCTTCCCGAACAAGCACCCGCGGTCCCCGAGCATCGAGTCGGACACCGAGTACTTCGTGCGCAAGTGCCGGGCCGGCGCGGACTTCGCCATCACCCAGATGTTCTTCCGCGCCGAGGACTACCTGCGGCTGCGGGACCGCGTGGCGGCGAAGGGCTGCGACACGCCGATCATCCCCGGGATCATGCCGGTCACCAAGCTGAGCACGATCACCCGGTCGGAGCAGCTCTCCGGCGCGCCGTTCCCCCGGGACCTCGCCGCCCGGTTCGAGGCGGTGGCCGACGACCCCGAGGCGGTCCGCCGGCTCGGGATCGAGCACGCGATCGAGCTGTGCCGCACCCTGCTCGACGAGGGTGCGCCGGGCATCCACTTCATCACCTTCAACCGGTCGAGCGCGACCCGGGAGGTGTTCCGGGCGCTGCAGCCCGCCACCGTGGGCTCGTGACGCGCGCTCACCGGGTGGGCCCGGGAGGCCCGCCGTTCCGCCGCGCGCCCGTCCCGGTCTTCCCCGGCTCTGGCCGGTGCCCCGCCGGCTGCTTAAGGCCGCGTGCCGGCCGCGCGGGGTCAGTCCTTCGAACCTGATTCCGCCATCCCGGCCCGCCCGCGCCCCGCCGCGCGGGTCAGCCCGCGCCGGTGAGCGGCAGCCGCGCCCCGGCGATCACGTACGGCTCGGCGGTGCCGGGGAAGCGGAAGCGGGGCAGCAGGTCGACGAAGCCGGCGTCGCGGTAGAGATGGCGGGCCGCGGTAGGGGCGTCGCGGGTGGAGAGCACCGCGGTCCGCTCCGGGCGGCCCGCGCAGATCGCGTGGAGCAGGCGACGCCCGATCCCCCGGCCCTGATGGCCGGGGAGGACGTGGATCTCCGCGATCTCCAGGGCGTCGCCCAGCCACTCCGCGCAGGTCTCCTCGCCCGCGTGGTCCCGCAGCCCGCGCCAGACCACGTCATACCACCACTCCCCGGGGGCGCCGTGGAACCCGTAGGCGAAGCCGACGACCTGCGGCGCCTCGGCGAGCAGGCAGACGAAGCCGGGCCGGCTCCCGTGGTCGCGCATGATGGACGGCCGGACGGCGAGCTGGCCGGGCGGCGGGCGCATCGCGGCCGTGTAAATCCCCAGCAGGGTGCCGAGCAGCGTGGGGAACCGGTCGGCCGTCACGTGGCGTAGCCGGACCACCTGCGGCAGCCTAGCACCCACGACCGGGATGAATTCGTAAACAATGCAATTTTTCGTGACAAATAGGTCAGGTGGCTACTCCACGTCGGCCGGGGTCCCGCCGGTGATCCGCACCAGCTCCTCGAAGGTCGTGGGGAAGACCGTGTTCGGATGGCCGGCCGCGGCCCAGACCACCTCATGCTTGCCGAGCCAGGTGTCCACCAGCGTCCGGATCGGCGCCGGATGCCCCACCGGGGCCACCCCGCCGATGGGCTGACCGGTGTGCTCCCGCACGAACTCCGGCGTCGCCCGCCGTACCTCCCGGGCTCCGATGAGGCGGGCGATGTGGCCGGTGTCGACACGGTGGGCGCCGCTGGTGAGCACGAGCAGCGGTGCGCCGTCGGCGTCGAAGACCAGGCTGTTGGCGATCGCCCCGACATCGCAGCCGAGCTGAGCCGCGGCGGCGGCCGCGGTCCGCACCGGCTCCTCGAAGACCTTCACCTCGCCCTTGGCCCCGCGCGCGCGGAGGGCCTCGATCACCCGGACGGTGTTCGGATGCAACTTCTCAGCCACTGGGTCACTCTAACCGGATGTCCCGGGCGATTGTGAAGGATCACCCCGCCATGGCCGTACCAGGCGGATCGGCCGCCGCGCGCGGGGAACCCGGCCGGGACGGGCAGCAGGGGCGAGAGGTCTTCGGAGAGGCGGATGGCGATGAGCGTTCGAGGACGACTGGCCGCGGCGTTGCTCACCGTGGGTGCCATCACGGTCACGGCCTGGGGTGCGGCGGGCCCCGCCGGCGCGGTCCCGGTGCCGGCCGCGGCGGCGGAGGCGCGGGCGCACCCCGCGGCGGCCCCCCACTACCCGCCGTTCACCGCGCCGGCCACGACGCTCCGGCTCGGCGCCAAGGGCGCGGCGGTCCGGGCGTTACAGGCCCGGCTGAAGGAGCTCGGGTACCACCCGGGCAAGATCGACGGCAGGTACGGCGGGGCCACCCAGGCCGCGGTCTGGGCCTTCCAGAAGGTCCACGGGATCAAGCCGTCCAGCACGGTCGGCCGCCGGACCTGGGCGGCGCTGGAGCGGCCCCGGGCCCCGAAGGTCCTGGTCCCGCGCGGCAGGCCGGACCGCATCGAGGTGAACCTCACCCAGCAGATCATGGTGCTCTACAAGAAGGGCCGGCCGGTGCTGATCAGCCACATCTCGAGCGGCAGCGGCATCCCCTACACCGAGTACGTGGTGTGGAACGGCAAGCGGCAGCGGTTCTCCGGAAGCGCGATCACCCCCATCGGCGACTTCCGGACCACCTGGCGGGTCAGCGGCTGGCACCGCTCCTACCTGGGCATGCTGTACAACCCGATCTTCTTCCACGGTGGCATCGCGCTCCACGGCTCGCTCTCGGTGCCGCTCTACCCGGCCTCGCACGGCTGCGTCCGGCTCCCCATGCACGTCGCGTCGATCCTGCCCCGCCTGGTGGGGAAGGGCTTCCCCGTCCACGTGCGCGGGAAGTACGTGCGCCGCTGAGCGGGCCTGCGGCGTGGCGGCGCCCGCCGCGGCCGCCCGTACCGGCCCGCCATCCGCGTCGGGCGGGCCGGCCCGGGCGCGCCGTGCGCCGGCGACCGGCTCGCGAGCCGGCCGGGCCGCGGCCGGGCCCGGTCCCGCCGCGCGGCCGGGTTCCTGCCAAGTCGTCACACCCCTTGGGCGTGTCCGCCGGCGGGTCGTGCCGCGCGGGCGGGGTTCCGCCCTCCGGCGGGCCCTCGGGCGTACGGGGACGGCGGTACCGGACGGCGGCCGACCACGCCGCGGCCGGCCGGGGCCGGGGCGTACGGGCGACGGTGGGCGGAGTGGGCCGGGGTCCGGCCGCGATGGACCGGCGCGGAGGTTGACAGCCACCTGGAGTCGAAAGTATGTTCGAACGCGCGAGGGTTCGCGCTCGCGTTCCCGCAGCCGGAAGCGCCCCGTCGGCGGCGGGACGGGCACGGTGCCGGCACTCCCGTCGGTGTCCGCCGGAACCGGCCCGGCGTTGGGCGGGCACTGGCCGGCGCGGCCGGGCGGGGGGAGGGGAAGCTCCTCGCCCGGCCGCGTCCTCGTTCCGGGCCGGGCCGAAGCCGGTGATGGCGGGGCCGGGGGCGGTCACGCGCGCGACCGGTGGCACCTCACCCGGCCGGGGAAGAAGCCGGCTCGGTGAGACGGTCCCGCGCGCGGCCCGTGGCACCAGCACCCGGCCGCCCGCCGGCGGGCGGCCGGACCGATCGCCAGGGCAGCGGCCGGATGGACGCCAGAGCACCCGATTTTGTCGGTGCCATCTGCGACGGTGAAGGTGACCGGCGATCCACGCCGGGGTGCTACGGCTCAAGGAGTGCGGGATGATCGGACACAGCGGTGGACGCAGCGGCCCCCGGGTCTCGCAGCGTGTCCTGGCGCATCTCGCCGAGGCGAGGGCCTGCCTGGACGAGGCGGCGGCCGCGGCCACGCCGGCGGAGCGGTACGTGGCGGCCCATCTCGCGGCCCTGCGGGCGGCCGCCGGTCTCATCGCGGCGCGGCCGGCCCGGATCGCCCGGCGCCGCCGGCTGCGCAGCGCGTGGGAGATGCTCCCCGAGGCCGAGCCCGGGCTCGCCGAATGGGCGGCCTATTTCCAGCTCAGCGCCGCCAAGCGAGCCGCGGCGGAGGCGGGCATGGTGCGGGGGATCACCTGGCGCGACGCCGACGAGCTGCTCGCCGAGGCGGGACGGTTCGTCGAGGAGGTCGAGTCGATCCTCGGGGTCACGAGCCAGCCGGTACTCCCCCTCGCCGGATAGCGGGCCGCCGCCAGAAGGGAAAGTGCGCCACCGGGAGGCAGGAGCGCCACCGCCGGCGGACGGCCCATCCGCGCGTGCACGGTTCGCCGATCCGGTGCCGGGCCGGTGGTCCGCCGCCCGGAGTCTCCGGCGGCCCCGGGCCGCCCCGCGGAGTGGGCGGTGGGGCACCGGGAGGAGGCGGCGGTGCCGGGACGCCCGGCGGACCGGCGTCAGGACGACGACTCGACCGCGCCCCGTGCCTCCGGGTCGAGCACGCCCCAGCTGATGAACTCCTCGGTCAGCTCCGCGGGCGACTTGTCGTAGATCACCGCGAGCGAGCGCAGGTCCTCCTGGCGGATGGAGAGCACCTTGCCGTTGTAGTCACCGCGCTGGCTCTGGATGGTGGCGACGTAGCGGGCCAGCGGACCGACCTTCTCCTTCGGGAGCTGGGCCAGCCGCTCCAGGTTGATCACCAGCTTCGGGGTGGGAGCGACGGGAGCGGGGGAGTTGCCCCCGGGAAGCAGCTCGGCGACCGGCACTCCGTAGAACTCGGCCAGCTCGGCGAGCTTCTGCACGGTCACCGCGCGGTCCCCACGCTCGTAGGAGCCCACCACGACGGCCTTCCACCGGCCGCGGGACTTCTCCTCCACCCCGTGCAGCGAGAGCCCCTGCTGGGTGCGGATGGCGCGGAGCCGTGCTCCGAGCGACTTGGCGTAGTCAGATGGCATCGTCTGGCCCCCGGCTATCTATTTGAGTTCTCACTTGATTGTGCGTCCTTGTCCTAAGGGTTCCGAACACCGGGGTCGGTGCCTGGCGGCAACCTTCGGTGAGCACTGCGTCGGCTTTTACCCAGGAAGGTCGCGAGGTGTGGTTACGCGCAGTGACGGTAAAGCTCCTTGACCGAAAGGTCAAGCTGATCGGAAAAAAGTCCCTTGGCCGCCGGTCTCGTGAAATGCCCGGACAGCCTGGCCCGGCGCCGGTGCCGCCCCGGTCACCCGCCCCACCGCCTGCCGGACCGCCCTGGACCTGCTGATACCCTTAAGCGGCCGGACATCCCTTTAAGACCCGTCCCGTGAGGCGGGAAAGGCGGTGATTTTTTCATGTCCGAAGCCCGAAATCGGGCGCGCGCCGTGCTCGAGGGGCCCGACATCAACCGGGCACTGACCCGCATAGCGCACGAGATTCTCGAGCGTACCAAAGGCGCGAACGACATCATCCTCCTCGGCATCCCCACCCGCGGCGTCCCGCTGGCCCGCCGGATCGGCGAGCGCATCGAGCGGTTCGAAGGGGTCAAGGTCCCCGTCGGCGCGATCGACATCACCATGTACCGCGACGACCTCCGGCTCCGGCCGGCCCGCCCGCTCGGCCGTACCGAGATCCCGGCGGAGGGCATCGACGGCAAGATCGTCATCCTCGTCGACGACGTGCTCTACTCCGGCCGCACGGTCCGCGCCGCGCTCGACGCGCTCAGCGACGTCGGCCGGCCGCGCGCCGTCCAGCTCGCGACGCTCGTCGACCGGGGCCACCGCGAGCTCCCCATCCGCGCCGACTACGTCGGCAAGAACCTGCCGACGGCCAAGAGCGAAACGGTCAAGGTCTACCTGGAGGAGACCGACGGACGGGACGCCGTCGTGCTCATGAAGGGGGACGCCCGATGAAGCGGCACCTGCTCTCGGCCGGCGACCTGAGCCGCGAGGACGCCCTGCTCATCCTGGACACGGCCGAGGAGCTCTCCAAGGTCTCGCAGCGCTCCATCAAGAAGCTGCCGACCCTGCGCGGCCGCACGGTGGTCAACCTGTTCTTCGAGGACTCCACCCGGACGCGCATCTCGTTCGAGGCGGCCGCGAAGCGGCTCTCCGCCGATGTCATCAACTTCTCCGCGCGCGGGTCGAGCGTGTCCAAGGGCGAGTCGCTCAAGGACACCGCGCTCACCCTCGAGGCGATGGGCGCCGACGCCGTGGTCATCCGGCACGGGGCCTCCGGCGCCCCGCACCGGCTCGCCGGCTGGATCCGCGGCAGCGTGATCAACGCGGGCGACGGCACCCACGAGCACCCCACCCAGGCGCTGCTCGACGCGTTCAGCATCCGCCGGGCCATGGGCCGGGTGGAGGGGCTGAAGGTCGCGATCGTCGGCGACGTGCTGCACAGCCGGGTGGCGCGGTCGAACGTCCAGCTCCTCCACACGCTCGGCGCCGAGGTCACCCTCGTCGGGCCGCCGACCCTGATCCCGGTCGCGGTCGACACCTGGCCGTGCCAGGTCTCGTACGACTTCGACGCCGTGCTGCCCAAGACGGACGTGGTGATGATGCTCCGGGTGCAGCAGGAGCGGATGAACGGCGCCTACTTCCCGTCGGCGCGGGAGTACAGCCGCCGCTACGGCCTCGACCGCGACCGGTTCGCCAAGCTCCACGACGACGCGATCGTCATGCACCCGGGGCCGCTCAACCGCGGCATGGAGATCTCGGCCGAGGTGGCCGACTCCCCGCGGTCGATCATCGTGGAGCAGGTCGGCAACGGCGTGCTCGTCCGGATGGCCGTGCTCTATCTCCTGCTCGGCGGGTCCGAATCGGCGATCGGAGGTGGCGAGTGACGACCGTGCTCATCACGGGCGCCCGGGTGCTCGGCGGCCCGGCGCGCGACATCCTGATCCGCGACGGCGTCATCGCCGAGCTCGGCCGGCTCACCGGAACCGCCGCCGACCTCACGGTCGACGCCGACGGCCTGATCGCCCTCCCCGGGCTGGTCGACCTGCACACCCACCTGCGCGAGCCGGGCCGGGAGGACGCCGAGACCATCGAGACCGGGACCCAGGCCGCCGCGCTCGGCGGGTTCACCGCGGTCCACGCCATGGCGAACACCTCCCCGGTCGCCGACACCGCCGGGGTGGTCGAGCAGGTCTGGCGGCTCGGCCGGACCTACGGCCACTGCGACGTCCAGCCGGTCGGCGCGGTCACCGCGGGCCTGCAGGGCAGGCAGCTCGCCGAGCTCGGCGCCATGGCCGACTCGGCCGCCCGGGTCCGGGTCTTCTCCGACGACGGCAACTGCGTCTCCGACGCGGTGCTCATGCGCCGGGCGCTCGAGTACGTCAAGGCGTTCGACGGGGTGATCGCCCAGCACGCCCAGGAGCCGCGGCTCACCGAGGGGGCCCAGCTCAACGAGGGCGAGGTGTCGGCCAGGCTCGGGCTCGCCGGCTGGCCGGCCGTGGCCGAGGAGGCGATCGTCGCCCGAGACTGCCTGCTCGCCGCGCACGTCGGCTCCCGGCTGCACATCTGCCACGTGTCCACCGCCGGATCGGTGGAGATCATCCGCTGGGCCAAGTCGAAGGGCTGGAACGTCACCGCGGAGGTCACCCCGCACCACCTGCTGCTCACCGACTCCTACGCGGAGAACTCGCCGCTCGGGCCGTACAACCCGATCTACAAGGTGAACCCGCCGCTGCGCACCGAGGCGGACGTGCGGGCGCTGCGCGAGGCGCTCGCCGACGGCACGATCGACTGCGTCGCCACCGACCACGCCCCGCACCCGGTCGAGGCCAAGGAGACCGAGTGGGCGGCCGCGGCCATGGGGATGATCGGGCTGGAGACCGCCCTGTCGGTGGTGCAGGAGACCATGGTCGAGACCGGCCTGCTCGACTGGGCCGGCGTCGCCGACCGCATGTCCTACCGCCCGGCCCGCATCGGCAGGCTCTCCGGGCACGGCCGGCCGATCGAGGTCGGCGCCCCCGCCAACATCACGCTGTACGACCCGTCGGTGCGGGCGCCGGTCGACCCCTCGGCGATGGCGTCGAAGAGCAGGAACACCCCCTATCAGGGCATGACGTTGCCCGGGCGCGTCGTGGCCACGTTCCTCCGCGGCCGCCCCACCGTGCTGGAAGGGAAGCTGGCATGACCGCGCTGCTCGTGCTGGAGGACGGCCGGGTCTTCACGGGGACGCCCTACGGCGCCGTCGGGGAGACGTTCGGCGAGATGGTCTTCAACACCGGCATGACCGGGTACCAGGAGGTGCTCACCGACCCCTCCTACCACCGGCAGATCGTCGCGATGACCGCGCCGCACATCGGCAACACCGGGGTCAACCTCGAGGACGCGGAGTCGCGCCGGGTCTGGGTCGCCGGCTACGTGGTGCGCGAGCCGTCGCGGATCGCCTCGAGCTGGCGCGCCACCGGCACCCTCGGCGACTACCTCGCCGAGCACGGGGTGGTCGGGATCGCCATGCCCGGCACCCGGGCGCTCACCCGCCACCTGCGCGAGCGGGGGGCGATGCGCGCCGGGATCTTCTCCGGCGACGCCCTCGCCCCGGTCGAGGAGCTGGTCGAGCGGGTCCGGCGCTCGCCCGAGATGACCGGGGCCGACCTCGCCCGGGAGGTGAGCACGCCCGAGCCGTACGTGGTGCCCGCGAACGGGCGGAAGCGCTTCACCGTGGCCGCGGTCGACCTGGGCGTGAAGGCGATGACCGTGCGGCGGCTCACCGACCGCGGCTGCGAGGTGCACGTGCTGCCCGCCGGGGCCACCGCGGAGGAGATCCTCGCCCGCGACCCGGACGGAGTGTTCTTCTCCAACGGCCCCGGCGACCCGGCCGCCGCCGGGTACGCGGTCGAGGCGCTGCGCGGGGTGCTCGACGCCGGCAGGCCGTTCTTCGGCATCTGCTTCGGCAACCAGATCTTCGGCCGCGCGCTCGGGCTCGGCACGTACAAGCTCAAGTACGGCCACCGGGGGGTGAACCAGCCGGTGAAGGACCTGCGCACCGGCCGGGTGGCCATCTCCGCGCACAACCACGGCTTCGCCGTGCAGGCGCCGGTCGGCGAGCCGTTCGACACGCCGTACGGCCCGGCCGAGGTGACCCACGTCAACCTCAACGACGGGTGCGTGGAAGGGCTCCGGCTGATCGACCGGCCGGCCTTCAGCGTCCAGTACCACCCGGAGGCGGCGGCCGGGCCGCACGACGCGGGGTACCTGTTCGACCGGTTCTGCGAGCTGATGGAGAAGGGGGACCAGGGTGCCTAGGCGCACCGACATCTCGTCGGTCTTGGTGATCGGCTCCGGCCCGATCGTGATCGGGCAGGCGTGCGAGTTCGACTACTCGGGCACCCAGGCCTGCCGGGTCCTCAAGAACGAGGGGTTCCGCGTGATCCTGGTGAACAGCAACCCCGCCACGATCATGACGGACCCGGAGTTCGCCGACGCCACGTACGTCGAGCCGATCACCCCGGAGATGGTCGAGAAGATCATCGCCAAGGAGCGGCCGGACGCGCTGCTGCCCACCCTCGGCGGGCAGACCGCGCTCAACACCGCGGTCGCGCTCCACGAGGCCGGGGTGCTCGAGCGGTACGGCGTCGAGGTGATCGGCGCGAGCATCGAGGCGATCCAGGCGGGGGAGAACCGGGAACGCTTCAAGGAGATCGTCGCCCGGGTGGCCGAGAAGCACGGCCTCAACGCCGAGTCGGCGCGGAGCGTGATCTGCCACTCGCTCGACGACTGCCTGCGGGCCGCCGAGGAGCTCGGCTACCCCCTGGTGGTGCGGCCGAGCTTCACCCTCGGCGGCGCCGGCTCCGGCCTCGCCCACGACGAGGAGGAGCTGCGCCGGATCGCCGGGGCCGGGCTCGACGCCTCCCCCACCCATGAGGTGCTCCTGGAGGAGTCGGTCCTCGGGTGGAAGGAGTTCGAGCTCGAGGTCATGCGCGACCGCAACGACAACGTCGTGGTCGTCTGCTCGATCGAGAACATCGACCCCATGGGGGTGCACACCGGCGACAGCGTCACCGTGGCGCCCGCGATGACGCTCACCGACCGCGAATACCAGAACATGCGGGACGTCGCCATCGCGGTCATCCGCGAGGTCGGGGTGGACACCGGCGGCTGCAACATCCAGTTCGCCGTCCACCCGGAGACCGGCCGGATGGTCGTGATCGAGATGAACCCCCGGGTGTCGCGCTCCTCCGCGCTCGCCTCCAAGGCCACCGGCTTCCCGATCGCCAAGATCGCGGCGAAGCTCGCGGTGGGGTACACGCTCGACGAGATCCCCAACGACATCACCCGGGAGACCCCGGCCTCGTTCGAGCCCGCGCTCGACTACGTGGTGGTGAAGGTGCCGCGGTTCGCCTTCGAGAAGTTCGCCGGCGCGGACCGCACGCTCACCACCCACATGAAGTCGGTCGGCGAGGTCATGGCGATCGGCCGGTCGTTCCCGGAGGCCCTGCAGAAGGCCCTCAGGTCGCTGGAGCGGAAGGGCTCGGCGTTCACCTGGGCCGGGGAGCCGGGCGACCTGCAGGAGCTGCTCGAGGCCTGCCGCCGGCCGCACGACGGGCGGCTGCGCACCATGCAGCAGGCGATCCGGGCCGGGGCCACCCCGGAGCAGCTCGCCGAGGCGACCGGGATCGACCCCTGGTTCGTCGACCAGCTCTTCGCCATCGACGAGGTCGCCCGGTCGATCACGGCCCTCGACGGCCCCACGCTGCTGCGCGCCAAGCGGTACGGGTTCAGCGACGCCCAGATCGGCGAGATCCTCGGCGTGCCCGAGGCCGAGGTGCGCCGGGCCCGCCACGAGCTCGGCATCCGGCCCGTGTACCACACCGTCGACACCTGCGCGGCCGAGTTCGCCGCCCGCACCCCGTACCTCTACTCCACGTACGACGAGGAGACCGAGGTGCCGGCCGGGGACCGGCCCAAGGTGATCATCCTGGGCAGCGGGCCGAACCGGATCGGGCAGGGCATCGAGTTCGACTACGCCTGCGTGCACGCGTCGTTCGAGCTCGCCAAGGCCGGCTACGAGACCGTGATGGTCAACTGCAACCCGGAGACGGTCTCGACCGACTACGACACCTCCGACCGCCTGTACTTCGAGCCGCTCACCCTCGAGGACGTCCTCGAGATCGTGCACGCCGAGCAGGCCACCGGCCCGGTCGCCGGGGTGATCGTCCAGCTCGGCGGGCAGACCCCGCTCGGCCTGGCCCAGGGGCTGAAGGACGCCGGGGTCCCGGTGGTCGGCACCTCGCCCGAGTCGATCCACCTCGCCGAGGACCGCGGGGCCTTCGGCCGGGTGCTCGCCGAGGCCGGGCTGCTCGCCCCCAAGCACGGCACGGCCCGCACCGCCGAGGAGGCGGTGGAGGTCGCGTCCCGGATCGGGTACCCGGTGCTGGTCCGGCCGTCGTACGTGCTCGGCGGGGCCGGCATGGCCATCGTCTACGACGACGACACCCTGCGCACGTTCATGTCGCGGGTCTCCGCCGAGCACCCGGTGCTGATCGACCGCTTCCTCGACGACGCGATCGAGATCGACGTCGACGCCCTGTTCGACGGGGAGGAGCTCTACCTCGGCGGGGTCATGGAGCACATCGAGGAGGCCGGCATCCACTCCGGTGACTCGGCGTGCGCGCTCCCGCCGATCAGCCTGAGCGGCCACGACGTCGCCCGCATCCGCGCCGCCACCGAGGCGATCGCCCGCGGGGTCGGCGTCCGCGGCCTGCTCAACGTGCAGTACGCGCTGGCCGCCGGGGTGCTCTACGTGCTCGAGGCGAACCCGCGGGCGAGCCGTACTGTGCCGTTCGTGTCGAAGGCGACCGCGGTCCCGCTCGCCAAGGCGGCGGCCCGGGTGATGATGGGCGCGACCATCGCCGAGCTGCGCGCCGAGGGCCTGCTCCCGGCGACCGGGGACGGCGGCGCGCTGCCGTTCGACGCGCCGATCGCGGTCAAGGAGGCGGTGCTCCCGTTCAACCGGTTCCGCGGGGTGGACACGGTGCTCGGGCCGGAGATGCGCTCCACCGGCGAGGTGATGGGCATCGACGAGTTCTTCGGCACCGCCTACGCCAAGTCGCAGATCGCGGTGTACGGCGGGCTGCCCACCAAGGGCCGGGCCTTCGTGTCCATCGCGGATCGGGACAAACGAGCCGCGATCCTTCCGGTGAAGGTGCTCGCCGACCTCGGATTCGAGATTCTGGCCACGGAGGGTACCGCCGAGGTGCTGCGCCGTAACGGCGTCCATGTCAAGATCGTGCGCAAGCACAGCGACGGTCCCGGTCCCGATGGTGAGCCGACGATCGTGCAGCGCATCCTCGACGGTGAGGTGGATCTCATCGTGAACACGCCCCACGGCGGTCCCGGGCAGTCGGGGCCCCGGGTCGACGGGTATGAGATCCGCACCGCCGCCGTGCTGCGCGGCATCGCCTGCATCACCACCATCCAGGGCCTCGTGGCCGCCGTGCAGGGCATCCAGCACATCGCCCGGGGCGAGGTGGGCGTACGGTCTCTCCAGGAGCACGCCCGGAGGCTGAGGAGCTGAGCGGACGGAGTGGACCGGCCATGCCGGTCCGCGAAGTGCGCGAGGGTCCGGAGCCCACCATGGGAGCTGTGGCTGCGGGCCTGAGCGATCCGTGCGGGGCGGCATGGCCGCTCCGTGCGGTGCGTGAGGGCCCAAGACCGGCCATGGGCGTCGTGGCTGAGGGCCTGAGCGGACGGAGTGGACCGGCGATCCCGGTCCGGGCGTACGCGAGGACCCGAGGCGGCCAGCGGGTGAGGGCCTGAGCGATCCGTGCGGGGCGGCATGGCCGTTCCGTGTGGTGAGCGAGGGCCCGAGACCGGCCGTGGGCGCCCTGGCCGCCGGCCGGGCGTGCCGGGCGGTCCCGGCAGCGCCGGTCCGCCGGCCGTGGCTGCGTGACCGGGCGGGCGGAAGGCCCCCGGTGCCGGGCCGGGCCCGCCGAGCCGAGGGAGAGGCCGAGGGAGCAGGGAGTGGCCGCAAGTCCGGTTCAGGTGACGGGCACGGTGCTGACGACGCGCCAGGTGGACGCCTATCATGCGCTCACCGTGGTGGCGCCGGGCATCGCCGACAGGTTCCGCCCCGGTCACTTCGTCACCGTCGCCGTCGGCGGCCCCGGGTCGTCGATGATCACCCGGCGCGCCCTCTCCATCCACGACGTCACACCGGACTACGGGGGCACGGTGGAGCTGGTCTTCAGCGTGCGCGGGCCGGGGACGGCCTGGCTGGCCGGTCTGCGCGCCCGCGACACGCTCGACCTGGTCGGCCCGCTCGGCCGCCCGTTCCCGCTGCCGCGCGATCCGTGCACCTGCGTGCTGGTGGGGTGGGAGTACGGCTCGGCCCCGCTGTTCGCGCTGGGGGACGTCCTGCAGCGCCGCGGGTGCCGGATCGACTTCATGCTGGGCGCGAAGACCGCCGACCGCGTCTTCGGCGCGCTGCGGGCCCGCAGGATGGCGGAGACGACAACGCTCGTCACGGAGGACGGTTCGCTCGGCCTGCGGGGCACGGTGATCGACGTCCTGCCCGGGGTGATCGCGGACACCCGGGCGGACGTGGTCTACGCGAGCGGGCCGATGCCGGTGCTCCGCGGCGCCACCGCGGTCGCCGTGGAGTTCGGGATCCCGATCCAGGTGGCGGTGGAGGAGTCGATGGCCTGCGGCATCGGCATCTGCATGACCTGCGTGGTGCCGGTGATCGGCGAGGACGGCGTCACCAGGATGGTCCGCGCGTGCACGGAGGGGCCCGTGTTCCGCGGCGAGCGGGTACGGTTCGGCGACGTGGGGACGATCCCGTTCGACGCGCTCGGCGCACCCGGGGGCCGGCATGCCTGAGGCGGTGCGCGGGCGCGCCCATGCCCTGGTCGGCGCGAGGCGGGGTGAGCGGCCATAGCCGTCGATCTGCGGACCTACCTCGCCCATGTGGAGCTGCCCAACCCGGTGCTGACCGCGGCCGGCTGCGGCGGCACCGGGCGCGAGCTCGCGCACTTCTACGACCTGCGGCGGCTGGGGGCCTTCGTCACCCGGTCGATCACGGTCACGCCGCGGGCGGGGCGGCCGACGCCGCGGATGGCGGAGACGCCGTCCGGGCTGCTCACCGGCGTGGGGTTGCAGGGCCCGGGCGTCGACGCCTTCCTGGAGCGGGAGCTGCCCTGGCTCGCGCAGCGCGGGGTGCGGACCATCGTGTCGATCGGCGGGAGCACGGTGTCGGAGTACACCACGCTCGCCCGGCGGCTCGCCGACGAGCACGCGATCATGGCGGTCGAGGTGAACCTCTCGTGCCCGAACGCCGAGGATCGGGGTAGGGTATTCGGCCGCGACGGGTCAGCGGCCGCCGAGGTGGTGTCCGCGGTGCGCGCGGTGACGCGGTACGACGTCCCGGTCATCGCCAAGCTCCCCCCTGACGTGACCGACATCGTGGCCGTGGCGCGTTCGTGTGTGGACGGCGGCGCCGACGCGCTCACGCTGATCAACACACCGCTCGGCATGAGCATCGACGTGGACGCCATGCGCCCGGCGCTCGCGGCGGGGGTCGGGGGCCTGTCCGGCCCGGCCGTGCGGCCGCTCGCGGTGCGCTGCGTGTGGCAGGTCCACGCCGCCCTGCCCGGCGTCCCGATCGTCGGCGTCGGCGGCGTGGCGACCGGGAGGGACGCCCTGGAGCTGATCCTGGCCGGCGCGTGCGCGGTCGGCGTGGGCACCGCCATGTTCCAGGACCCGTACGCCTGCCTGCGCGTCCTGCGAGAGCTGGAGGAGCTGCTCCGGGAGCGCGGGTTCGACCGGGTGGCGGACGCGGTGGGCCTCGCCCACCGGCCGGCGGGGCCCGGTCTCCGTGAGACCGACGATCTTGAGGAGAGTTCCCTGTGACGACGCCAGCTCCCATCGCCGTCGCCCTCGACGCGCCGGACCTGGAGACCGCGGCCCGCTGGGCGGGCCTGGTGACCCCCCACGTGTCGACCGTGAAGGTGGGCCTGGAACTCTACCTCCGCTACGGCCCGGACGTGATCGCGTCGGTGCGCGGCGCGAGCGGGGTGCAGGTCTTCCTGGATCTCAAGCTCCATGACATCCCCAACACCGTGGGGGCGGCGGCGCGGGCGGTCGCCCGGCTCAGGCCCGCGATCCTCACCGTCCACGCCGCCGGCGGCGCGGCGATGATCCGGGCCGCGGTGGAGGCGGCGCCGCACACCAAGATCGCCGCCGTGACGCTGCTGACGTCGCTGTCCGCCGCCGACCTCGGCGAGATCGGCATCCAGGGCCCGCCGTCGGACGCGGTCCGCCGCCTGGCCGCCCTGGCGGTGGAGGCGGGCGCCCAGGCGCTCGTCTGCTCCCCGCAGGAGGTCGCGGCGGTCCGGGCCGAGGTGGGGCCGGACATCATGCTCATCACCCCGGGCGTACGGCCGGCCGGCGCCGACACCCAGGACCAGGCCCGGGTGGCGACCCCGGAGGAGGCGATCGCCAACGGGGCCGATCTCCTCGTGATCGGCCGCCCGATCACGGGCGCGCCCGATCCGGGCGCGGCCGCGGCCGCGATCGCCGCGGCGCTGCGGCGTGCCGTCCCCTGACCGGGCGGCGCCCGGCGAGATGGCCGCACCCCGCTGCGCGGGCCTCGTTCCGCCGGGCGGGCGTGCACCCGCCTGTCTCACCGCCCGGCCCGGGAAGGCCTGTCCGGCGCGCGCACGGCTCGCGGCGCGACAGCCGGCCGATGGCGAACGGCCGGTTCCCCGGGCTCCCGCGCCTACGGCTCGCGGGCGCGCATGCGCCGGCGGGTCGGGCCGGGACGGCAGGCCCCGTGCGGGCACGGCCCGCGGGACGCCTCGCCGGCGTCCGGGCACCCTGCCGGCGGCGCCGGAGCGCGGCGGGGCGACCGCGTACGGGCGTCCGCATGCGGGCGTCCCTGCGCGGGCGGGTGCAGCCGGGCGACGTGCGGACGGGCACCGGGCGGCCGTGGTGGCCGCGGCGGGCCGCCGTGCGTCACCGGGTTGGCGCGGCGATCGCGTTCCTGCTATCGATTTCCCGTCGACCGTGCGGAGCGGTGGGCCGGGCCGCATGCTAGCGGATCCGGCCGCGTCCATGATCGGCTTTTCACGGATCCCGGGTGTCCCGCGAGTCCGGCACGGCCCGCCCGGGACGCCGCCAGACCCGCGTGCCGGCGCGCCGGCGCCGGGCCGGTGGCGCGGCCGTCCCGCCCGGGGCGGCCGGCGGTCACGGGCGCCGGGCCGCAGGTGAGTTCAGGGTCCATGGTCGACAAATCGTGATATAAGAGTTACCAATGGTAGTGCCACTTATTTTGTGGTGAGAGAAACACCCCGTCACGTTGCCGTACGGGGCATAGTCAAGCTAGTTTCCCCTCCCGTCCGAGTACATCGACAGAAATCCGAGGTGACCCGGCGTGGCTCTTCCTCCCCTAACCCCCGAGCAGCGCGCCGCCGCTCTCGAGAAGGCAGCCAAGGCGCGTAAGGAACGTGCTGAGGTGAAAAGCCGCCTCAAGCGGAACGCGATTTCCCTGTCCGAGGTGCTCCAGGCGGGGCAGACCGACGACGTCATCGGCAAGATGAAGGTCTCCGCCCTGCTCGAGTCGCTCCCGGGCGTGGGTAAGGTACGCGCCAAGCAGCTCATGGAGCGCCTGGGCATCGCCGAGTCCCGCCGTGTGCGGGGTCTCGGGGCCAACCAGCGCGCTGCTCTGATCCGAGAGTTCGGCGGCGCCGAGGGCTGATCTCGGCTCCGGTCGAGCGACGTCGAACGGGGGTACGGAGTGACCGGCAAGTCCAGGGCCGCTGGAGCCGAGGCCCATCAGGAAGCCGTGCCCAGCGAGTCCCGGGCTCACGGCGGTGGCTCCTCGCCTCGTAAGCCGCGTCTGACGGTCCTCTCCGGTCCGTCGGGTGTCGGCAAGTCCACGGTCGTCGCCGAGCTCCGGCGGTCACACCCCGAGGTGTGGCTGTCGGTCTCGGTGACCACCAGGAAGCCCCGCCCGGGGGAGAGGCACGGCGTCGAGTACTACTTCGTCGATGACGCCGAGTTCGATCGCATGATCGCCTCGGGCGAGCTCCTGGAGTGGGCCGAGTTCGCGGGCCACCGCTACGGTACGCCCCGCACTCCCGTGCTGCAGCGGCTGGCGGCCGGCGTGCCGGCGCTCCTGGAGATCGATCTCCAGGGGGCCCGGCAGGTGCGGGCCGCCATGCCTGATGCCCTGCTCGTCTTCCTGGCTCCGCCCAGCTGGGAGGAGCTGGAGCGCCGGCTGCGCGGCAGGGGCACCGAGCCCGCCGACGTGATCGAGCGCCGGCTCCAGGCCGGGCGGATCGAGATGGCGGCCGAGAAGGAGTTCGACGTCACTTTGGTGAACACGGACGTCAAAGATGTGTGCCGCCGGCTGATAGCCTTGATGACAAATTCGCCGAGCTAGGGGAATCGCAACGTGGCAAGCAGCGCAGGCTACGCGGAAGGCATCACCAACCCGCCGATCGACACGCTTCTCGACGTCGTCGACAGCAAGTACAGCCTCGTGATCATGGCCGCCAAGCGGGCGCGCCAGATCAACGCCTACTACTCGCAGCTTGGTGAGGGCCTGCTGGAGTACGTCGGCCCGCTGGTGGAGACGCACGCCCAGGAGAAGCCGCTCTCCATCGCGCTGCGGGAGATCGCGGAAGGCCTGATCAAGGCCGAGCCGGCCGAGTCGTCCTGAGCGACGCCTTGGACGATCAGCCGGGAGGGCGCGCGTGACCTCCGTGGTGCTCGGCGTGAGCGCCGGGATCGCCGCCTACAAGGCGTGTGAGCTCCTCCGTCTGTTCACCGAGTCCGGCCACGACGTGCGGGTCGTGCCGACCAGGGACGCCCTCCGGTTCGTCGGTGAGCCCACATGGGCCGCGCTGTCCGGCAACCCGGTGGCGACCGAGGTGTGGCAGTCCGTGCACGAGGTGCCGCACGTCCGGATCGGCAAGGAGGCCGACCTCGTGGTGGTCGCCCCGGCCACGGCCGATCTCCTCGCCAAGGCGGCCCACGGCCTCGCCGACGACCTGCTCACCGCCACCCTGCTCACCGCCCGGTGTCCCGTCGTGTTCGCCCCGGCGATGCACACCGAGATGTGGGAGCACCCGGCCACCCGGGCGAACGTGGCGCTGCTGCGCGAGCGGGGGGCGATCGTCATCGAGCCCGCGGTCGGCAGGCTCACCGGCGCCGACACCGGGCCGGGCCGGCTGCCCGAGCCCACCGAGATCTTCGAGGTCTGCCGCCGGGTGCTCGCCGGGCGCGGTACCGACCTCGCCGGGCGGCACGTGGTCGTCTCGGCCGGCGGCACGCGCGAGGCGATCGACCCGGTCCGCTTCATCGGCAACCGTTCCTCCGGGCTGCAGGGCTACGCCCTCGCCCGTACCGCGGTCGCCCGCGGGGCCGAGGTCACCCTCGTGGCGGCGAACGTCGCGCTGCCCGACCCGGCCGGGGCGAAGATCGTGCGGGTCGAGTCCGCGCTCGAGCTCCGTGAGGCGGTGCTCGCCGCCGCCGAGCAGGCGGACGCCGTGGTGATGGCCGCCGCGGTCGCCGACTTCCGCCCGGAGCGGCGGAGCGACGTCAAGATCAAGAAGACCTCGGCGGAGCCCGAGCCGATCCGGCTGGTCAAGAACCCGGACGTCCTCGCCGAGCTCGTGGCGCAGCGGCGCGCCCGGCGGGAGGCCGGCGGACCGGCCGGCCCGCGGGTGATCGTGGGCTTCGCCGCCGAGACCGACGACGTGCTGGCCAACGGGCGGGCCAAGCTGGAGCGCAAGGGGTGCGACCTGCTGGTGGTCAACCAGGTGGGGGAGAACCTCGGCTTCGGCACGCCCGACAACGCCGCCGTGGTGCTCGCCGCGGACGGCGGGATGGTGGAGGTCCCCCGCGGCCCCAAGGAGGACCTCGCCGATGTGATCTGGGACCTGGTCGCCGAGCGCCTCGGCTGACCGGTCCACCGCGGCGCCGTTCCCGGCCTCCCCGGCCCCTGGATGAGCGGTCGGGGCGAGCGGCCGGTGGGCCCGGCGTCCCGGCCACCGGTTCCGGGCCGGTCCCGGTCCGGCGTTTCCGGGCCGCCACGATGCGGAACGGCTTCGCAGTGCCGTACCTGGTACGGCTAGACTCGCGTGGAGTATCAAAGCGGTCGCCGGGAAGGAGGGCCGGCCCCCGGCCCGGCGTGGCAGGCCGCTTCGCAACGTCAGCAGCCGCTGCATGAGGAGCCACTGAGTTGTCCCGTCGCCTGTTCACCTCCGAGTCGGTTACCGAGGGCCACCCGGACAAGATGGCCGACCAGATCAGTGATGCGATTCTCGACGCCATGCTCCGGGACGACCCGAAGAGCCGGGTCGCCGTCGAGACGTTGATCACCACCGGCCTGGTCCACGTCGCCGGCGAGGTGACGACGGAGACCTACGTCGACATCCCGACCATCATCCGGGAGAAGATCCTCGAGATCGGGTACGACGCCTCGCACAAGGGCTTCGACGGCGCGTCGTGCGGTGTCTCCGTGTCGATCGGCTCGCAGTCGCCGGACATCGCCATGGGCGTGGACGACGCCTACGAGGTCCGCACCGGGGAGGCCTTCGACGCGTTCGACCGCCAGGGCGCGGGCGACCAGGGTCTCATGTTCGGGTACGCCTGCCGGGAGACCCCGGAGCTCATGCCGCTGCCGATCATGCTCGCCCACCGGATGGCGAAGCGGCTGGCCGACGTGCGGAAGAACGGCACCATCCCGTACCTGCGCCCGGACGGCAAGACGCAGGTCACGATCGAGTACGACGGCGACCGCCCGGTCCGGCTCGACACCGTGGTCGTCTCCACCCAGCACGCGGCCGAGATCGACCTGCGGGAGATGCTCGCCCCGGACATCCGCGAGCACGTCGTCGACCCGGTGCTGGCCGACCTCGACATCGAGACCGAGGGGTACCGGCTGCTGGTGAACCCCACCGGCCGCTTCGAGATCGGCGGCCCGATGGGCGACGCGGGCCTCACCGGCCGGAAGATCATCATCGACACCTACGGCGGCATGGCCCGGCACGGCGGCGGCGCGTTCTCCGGCAAGGACCCGTCCAAGGTGGACCGCTCGGCCGCCTACGCCATGCGCTGGGTGGCCAAGAACGTGGTGGCGGCGGGGCTCGCCGACCGGTGCGAGGTCCAGGTCGCCTACGCCATCGGCAAGGCCCACCCGGTCGGCCTCTTCGTCGAGACCTTCGGCACCGAGAAGGTCCCGGTGGAGACGATCCAGGAGGCGATCCTCGAGGTGTTCGACCTCCGGCCGGCCGCGATCATCCACCACCTCGACCTGCTCCGGCCGATCTACTCGCAGACCGCCGTGTACGGCCACTTCGGCCGCGAGGGCTTCCCCTGGGAGGAGACCAACCGCGTCGACGACCTCCGGTCCTACGTCGGCTTCTGAGCCCACCGGCCCGGCCGGCCGGTCCGCACGCGTCCCGGCGGCGCTCGCGTCCACGCGGGCGCCGTCGTCCGCTTCTGGTAGGACGTAGACGTGACCGAGCCGATCAGCGAGCCCAGCCCGCAGGAGGCGCTCCTGCCCGCCGCCGGGCGCGCCGGCGGATCGCCCCGGCCCGGCGGGAAGCCCGGTGGGAAGGGGGCCCGCCAGCCGGCCGAGCGGCTCCCCGTGGCGCGGGTTCTGATCGATTCACCGCTGCCGCACCTGGACCGCCCGTTCGACTACCTCGTCCCCGCGGCGCTGGACGCCGACGCGGTGCCCGGCTGCCGGGTGCGGGTGCGGTTCGCCGGGCAGCCGGCCGACGGGTACCTGCTGGAGCGCGTGGCGCGGAGCGACCACCCCGGGCGGCTCGCCTTCCTGGAGCGCGTGGTCTCCCCGCTGCCGGTGCTCACCCCCGAGATCGCCGGGCTCGCGCGGGCGGTGGCCGACCGGTACGCGGGCACCATGTCCGACGTGCTCCGGCTCGCTATCCCGCCCCGGCACGCCCGGGTGGAGGCCGAGCCGGGCAGCCCCGCGCCCCGGGCCGCCGAAGCGCCGGCGCCGCCGGACTGGCGCACCCCCGGCGACGGGTGGGACGCGTACCCGGCCGGGCCGTCGTTCCTCCGGGCGCTCGCCGAGGGCCGGTCCCCGCGCGCCGTCTGGACCGCCCTCCCCGGCATCGGCCCGGACGGGCCGTCGTGGCCCCTCGCCGTGGCGTCGGCCGTGCGCGCCACCCTGGCCGGCGGCCGCGGCGCGGTCGTGGTGGTGCCGGACGGCAAGGACGTGGCGATGATGGCCCGGGCGCTCGGCGCCACCCCGCACGTGGCGATCACCGCCGACCTGGGGCCGGCCGAGCGCTACCGCCGCTGGCTCAAGCTGCTGCGCGGGGAGGTCCGGGTCGCGGTCGGCACCCGACCGGTCGCCTTCGCCCCGGTGCACCCCCTCGGGCTCGCCGTGATCTGGGACGACGGCGACGACCTGCACGCGGAGCGGCACGCCCCCTACCCGCACACCCGGGAGGTGCTGACGCTGCGCGCCCACCGCGCGCGGGCCGGCCTGCTGGTCGGCGGCTACGCCCGGACCGCCGAGGCCGCCCTGCTCGTGGCGAGCGGCTGGGCCCACCCGCTCGTCCCGGCCCGCGGGGAGCTCCGCGCGCGGGCCCCGCTGATCCGCCCGGCCGGTGACGACGCCGAGCTCGCCCGCGACGAGGCCGCCCGGGCGGCCCGGCTCCCGACCGTCGCCTGGCAGGCCCTCAAACGCGGCCTGGAGCGCGGGCCGGTGCTCGTGCAGGTCCCGCGGCGGGGGTACCTGCCCGCCCTCGCCTGCCTGCGCTGCCGCGCCCCCGCCCGGTGCGGCGGCCCGGCCCAGGGCTCCGGCGCGCCCGGCTCCGGCCCGGTCTGCTCTGGTCCGCTCGCCCTGCGCGGCGGGCACGCCGCGCCGTACTGCCGGTGGTGCGGGCGGATCGCCGGTGACTGGCGCTGCCCCCGGTGCGGCTGCCCCCGGGTGCGCGCCATCGTGGTCGGCGCCCGGCGCACCGCCGAGGAGCTCGGGCGGGCGTTCCCCTCGGTGGCGGTGAAGACCTCGGGCCGCGACGGGGTGCTCGCCACGGTCGGCGCCGGCCCGGCGCTCGTCGTCGCCACGCCCGGGGCCGAGCCGGTGCCGGAGGGCGGGTACGCGGCCGCGGTGCTCCTCGACGGGTGGGCCCTGCTCGGGCGGCCCGACCTGCGCGCCGCCGAGGAGACGCTCCGGCGGTGGATGAACGCCGCCGCCCTCGCCCGCCCCCGCGCGGAGATCGTCGTCTGCGCGGACGGGGCCGTCCCGGTGGTCCAGGCCCTGGTGCGCTGGGACCCGGTGACCTTCTCCGAGCGCGAGCTCGGCGAGCGGGCCGAGCTGGGGTTCCCCCCTGCCGCGCGGATGGCCTCGCTCACCGGCCCGGGCGCGGCCGTCCGGGAGATGCTCGCCGAGACCGACCTCCCCGAGGACGCCCAGGTGCTCGGCCCGGTGCCGATCGACGGCGGGCTGGAGCGCGCCGTGATCCGGGTGCCGCGCCGCAGCGGGGCCGCGCTCGCCCGCGCCCTCAAGGCGGCGAGCGGGGCACGCTCGGTACGGAAGGCCACGGATGTGGTGCGTGTGCAGGTAGATCCGCTCGATCTCATCTGACCGATTCGCGATGCCGACGGTGACCCGTTAACGTCTCCCTGTGTCGATCGAATGGGTGAACCGGGCCATTGACAGGCTCCGAGCCTGGGGACGCGAGAAGGGCGTCGAGGTCGACATCGACGAGATACGCCTGCTCTGCGACTACGCCAGCGACTATCTGGACGTGCACCGGCTCGGCGACTTCCGGCCGAGCACCTTCGAGGAGCTCCTGCTGGAGATCTACCCGCGGAAGGTCATCGCCCCGCCGGAGAGCGCGCCGGAGACCATCGCGGCGGCGCGCACCCTGGTCGACTTCCTGCTCGACCAGGGCGAGATCGGCGAGGACGTCGCCGCGCGGATGCGGGAGACCATCGACCGGATCGAGCCGGAGATGCCGCACGCGCTCGCCGACACGAGCAAGTTCGGCATGGCCAAGAGCCTGTTCAGCTCGATCGGCCCGGAGGCGCTGGACGGCCCGATGCCGGGCGAGCTCGCGGCCGAGGAGGGCGGCGCGCCGGACGCCGGCCTGGCGCCCCTCCCGCCGGTGCGGCTCGCCCCCGCCGCCGAGCTGGCCGCGGCGGTCCGGGAGGTCCCGCTGCTGCGCGACGCCTTCCGGGTCGCGGCCTGGCTGACCGAGGGCGGCAGGACCACGACGACGCGCAAGACGCTGCGGGTGCGGGACGCCAAGCAGATCACGGCCGAGCTCGGCATCGCCCGGCCGCAGCTTCCCTGGCGGCTCGCCCTCCACCTCGGCCTGATCCGGCTGGACCGCACCGCGATCGTGCCGGGGGAGGCGTTCCGGCCGCTGCCCGGCCTCCCCGACGACGAGGTGCTCCGGCTGTGGGCGCGCATGGTCGCGTTCCTCGTCGATCCGCCGGTCGCCGTCACCGGGGACGAGGTCGTCGACGACGGGCTCTTCCCCATCCACGACCTGCTCTACCGCATGCAGGCCCCGGTTCCCCAGGACGCCATCGGCGAGTACCTCAAGGAGACGCTCGCGGGGGACCGCCCGATGGGCCCGATCGGCGCGGCGCTCGCCGGGCTGGCCGAGGCAGGAACGGTCCATGTCACCGAGGAGGGGGTCACCCTCACCCCGCACGGCCTGTGGGGGATGCGCGAGCTCTACACCTCCCGGGGCATGGACGCCCCGATCGCGGCCGATCCGTCGGAGGGCGACGCGAGCACGCTGATCGCCGGTCTGGTGACCGACAGCCTCCCCGAGGAGGAGGCCGAGCGGTGCATCCAGGCGTGGCTGGCGCGGCGCGACCCGCAGACGGCCGCCGACGAGCTGCTGTCCGCCGTGGTCGGCGCGCCGGCCGAGGTCCGCGGGGTCGCCGTCTCGATCGTCGACCGGCTCGGGCCCGAGGCCGCCCCCGCGGTGCGGTCGTACCTCGACGACCCCGAGCTGCGGCCGCACGCGATCCACTGGCTCTCCTCCCGCGGCCTGGACGCCCCGCCGCTCACCCACGAGGAGCTGCTGTGGGTGAGCGTCGACATGCTCGCGCTCGCGCTTCCGGCGGCCGAGGCGGACCCCGAGACCTTCGCCGAGAACATCGCGGCCTCCGGCCCCTCGATCGAGCTGATCGAGGAGATGTGGAAGGTCGACCACCCTGACGTGGTCGAGGTACTGGAGATGCTCAGCGGCACCCTGACCGACCCCGACGCGGCGAAGGCGGCGCGCAAGGCCGCGATGAAGGCCCGCTCCCGCGCCATCCGGCGGCCGCCCGGCGGCCGGGAGTGGAGTAGGTTGCAGGGGTGATCGATCGCGAAGGGCTCAGCTTCCCGCCGGTCGAGCTCGCCCCGGAGGAGGAGCTCGCGCGGGCGGTGCACCGGGTGCCGCTGGTCCGCGACGCGGTCCGCCTGGCCGGGTGGGCCGGCGCCCGCCGCCTCACCGGGGACGGGCGGCCGGCCGGGGCCGACGCGGCGGCCGCGGCCGCCGAGCTCGGCCTGGACCCCGGCGTGCTGCCGCTGGTGTGGGACGTCGCCGCGGGGCAGGGCCTCCTGGCGGCCTCCGGCGGGGAGGCCGGGACCGGCCCCGGGATCGGCGACCCCCTGGAGTTCTGGGACGGCGTGGTCACCGGCCTGCTCCGCCGCGGCGACCTGACCGGTTCACCGGTGATCGACGAGCACCTCGCCGAGACCCTCGCGGCCGTCTACGCGGTGCGCGAGGGCGTCCCGCTCGCCGTGCTCGCCGACGGCCTCCTCCACGCCCACCGGGTGGCGTGCGGGGCGGCCGCGGAGGAGCTGGGCCGGCTGCGCGCGGCCGTGCCGGGCGAGCTCGCCCGGGCGGTCCGCCTGCTGGAGTACTGCGGGATCGCCGAGCGCTCCGGCGACGCGGTACGGCTCACGCCCCTGGGCGTGTGGGCGGTGCGCCGCGACCTGCTCCGCGCCGGCCACGACGCGCCCATCCTGGACCAGGTCGCCGAGTTCGCCGAGGTGACCGCGGCCGAGCTCGTCGACGCCATGCTCGCGGGCAAGGCGCCGCCGAGCGCGGTCCCGCTCTGGCTCGCCCGCCGCGCGCCCGAGGCCGCGGCCCGGGAGCTGATCGCGGTCGCCTCCTCCGGAAACGCTGCCCAGCGCGGGACCGTGGGGACGATCCTGGAGGAGCTCGGCCCGGAGGCCGAGCCGGCCGTGCGCGCGGCGCTCGACGACCCGATGGTCTGGCGGTACGCCGCGGCCTGGCTGGGGGTGCGGGAGCTGCCCGCCCCGGCGCTCGGCGAGGACGACGGCGCCTGGGTGGCCGTGGACACGCTCGCCGCGCTCCGCCACCTCGGCGGCCCGGCCGGCGAGGCGCACTTCGACCTGCTCGGCGAGGACCTGCTCACCCTGATCCCGAGGATGGGGCGGGTGGACCACCCCGACGTGCTCTGGGTGCTCGACACGCTCGGCCGCCACCACCCCGACCCGCTGATCGCCAAGGCGGCGCGCAAGGCCGCGATGAAGGCCCGGTCACGGCCCGTACACTGAAAAACGTCCTGCCTGCCCACGATCTGAACGGAGTCCGCCGTTGGCAATTCGGCAGATCCGCCTCTTCGGTGATCCAGTGCTGCGCACCCCGGCGGAGCCGGTGGTCGACTTCGACAAGGAGCTGCGCAAGCTCGTCAAGGACCTGACCGACACGATGCTCGACGCGAACGGCGCCGGGCTCGCCGCGCCCCAGATCGGGGTGAGCCTGCGGGTGTTCACCTACAACGTGGACGGGCAGCTCGGGCACCTGGTCAACCCGAACCTCGACCTCTCCGATGAGATGGACGAGGAGGGCGAGGAGGGGTGCCTGTCCTTCCCCGGCCTGTCCTACCCGACGCCGCGCGCCATCCGGGCGGTCGCCAAGGGCTTCAACATGTACGGCGAGCCGGTCACGATCGAGGGCACCGAGCTCATGGCCCGCTGCCTGCAGCACGAGACCGACCACCTCGACGGGATCCTGTTCATCGACCGGATGAACCCCGAGCACCGGCGGCTCGCCATGAAGGCGATCCGCGAGGCGGAGTGGAGCGGGCTGTCGGCGCCGGTCGTGAAGATCTCCCCGCACCCGACCTACGGGAAGGCCCTGTAGTGCGCCTGGTCTTCGCGGGCACGCCCGAGACCGCGCTCCCGTCGCTCCGCGCGCTGCTCGGCTCGCCCCGGCACGAGGTGGTCGCCGTGGTCACCCGCCCGGACGCGCCGTCCGGCCGCGGGCGGCACGTCCACCCCAGCCCGGTGGCCCGGCTCGCCGAGGAGGCGGGCCTGGAGGTGCTCAAGCCGGCGAAGGCCTCCGACCCGGTCTTCCTCGACCGGCTCCGGGAGATCGGCCCGGACTGCTGCGCGGTCGTGGCGTACGGGGCGCTGCTCCCGCAGGCCGCCCTGGACATCCCGCCCCACGGGTGGATCAACCTGCACTTCTCCGTGCTCCCCGCCTGGCGGGGCGCGGCGCCGGTGCAGCACGCCATCCTCCACGGCGACGAGATCACGGGCGCCACGACCTTCCGGATCGTCAAGGAGCTCGACGCCGGCCCGGTCTACGGGGTGCTCACCGAGCAGATCCGCCCCGACGACACCAGCGGCACGCTGCTGGAGCGGCTCGCCGAGGCCGGGGCCGGCCTGCTCCTCGCCACCCTCGACGGGATCGAGGACGGCACGCTCGTGGCCCGGCCGCAGCCGGCCGACGGGGTGAGCTACGCGCCCAAGATCGAGCCGGAGGACGCCCGGGTGGACTGGACGGCCCCGGCGATGCGGGTGGACCGGCTGATCCGGGCCTGCACCCCGGCCCCCGGTGCCTGGACCACGTTCCGCGGCGGGCGGCTCAAGCTGGGCCCGGTGCGGCTCGCCCCCGAGGCGGGCGAGCTCGCCCCGGGCGAGCTCCGGGCCACCAAGACCACGGTGCTCGCCGGCACCGGTACGATCCCGGTCGAGCTCGGCGAGGTGCAGCCGCAGGGCAAGCGGATGATGACCGCGGCGGAGTGGGCCCGCGGCGTCCGGATCACGGAGCGGGACCGCGTCGAGTGAGCGGACGACCCCGGAGGCCGGAGGGCATGAACAGAGGCCAGCAGCGCAGCAGCGGACGCGGCGGACGAGGACCGGCCACCGGCGGGCGCGGCCGGCGGCCGAGGCGGGACGAGGCCCGGATCGCGGCCTACGACCTGCTCCGGGCCGTGGACGAGCGGGACGCGTACGCCAACCTGCTGATGCCCACGCTGCTCCGGCAGCGGAAGATCACCGGGCGGGACGCCGCCCTCGCCACGGAGCTCGCCTACGGCACGCTCCGCGGGCTCGGCACCTACGACGAGATCATCGGCGCCTGCGGGGACCGCGCGCCCGGCGAGCTCGACCCGCCGCTCCGCGACGCGATCCGGCTCGGCGCCCACCAGCTCCTGCGGACCCGCATCCCGGCCCACGCGGCGGTGAGCTCCACGATCGACCTGGTCCGGCTCCGCGTGGGGCCGGGCCCGTCCCGGTACGCCAACGCGGTGCTGCGCAAGGTGGCCGGGCGGACCCTGGACGAGTGGCTGGCGATCGTGGCCCCGCCGAAGGAGGAGGACCCGATCGGCCACCTCGCCGTGGTCCACAGCCACCCGCGCTGGATCGTCAACGCCTTCCGGGACGCCCTCGGCGGTGACCTGGACGAGACCACGGCCGCGCTCGAGGCCGACAACGCCCGTCCCCGGGTCGCCCTGGTGGCCCGCCCCGGGCGGTGCTCGCCCGACGAGCTGGTCGCCGCCGGGGCCGAGCGCGCCGCCTACTCGCCGTACGGGTGCTATCTCACCGAGGGGGACCCCGCGGAGATCCCCGCGGTCGCCGAGGGCCGCGCCGCCGTACAGGACGAGGCGAGCCAGCTTGTCGCCCTCGCGCTCACCCGGGTCCCGCTCGACGAGGACCGGCGCTGGCTCGACATGTGCGCCGGGCCCGGCGGGAAGGCCGGGCTCCTCGACGCGATCGCGGCCGAGCGGGGCGCCCGCCTGCTCGCCGCCGACGTGCAGCACCACCGCGCCCGCCTGGTCCGCGGCGCGGTGACCCGGGCCGGGGTGGTGCAGGCGGACGGGACCGCGCCGCCGTGGCGGCCGGGGACGTTCGACCGGGTGATGCTCGACGCCCCGTGCACCGGCCTGGGCGCGCTCCGCCGGCGCCCCGAGGCCCGCTGGCGCCGCCGGCCGAGCGACATCCCCGAGCTCACCGGCCTCCAGCGGAGGCTGCTCGCCTCGGCCCTCGACGCGGTGCGGCCGGGCGGGGTGGTGGCGTACGTCACCTGCTCGCCGCACCTCGCGGAGACCCGGGTGGTGGTGGGCGACGTGGCACCCGGCCGGGCCGAGGTGCTCGACGCCCGGGAGTACCTGCCGGAGGTGCCCGGCCTGGGGGACGGGCCGTTCGCCCAGTTCTGGCCGCACCGGCACGGCACCGACGCCATGTTCCTCGCCCTGCTCCGCCGCAGGTGAGCCCCGCCGCCGCGGCGGACCCGGGGCGGCCGTGCGCTCCGTACGGCGGCCAATAGACTGCGGCACATGGCCGTACAGATTGCGCCCAGCATCCTCTCCGCCGACTTCGCCCGGCTCGCCGAGGAGGCGGCCCGCGTGGAGGGGGTCGCGGACTGGCTCCACGTGGACGTGATGGACAACCACTTCGTGCCGAACCTCACGATCGGCCTGCCGGTGGTGGAGGCGCTGCTGCGGAGCACCTCGATCCCGCTCGACTGCCACCTCATGATCGAAGACCCGGACCGGTGGGCCCCCGGGTACGCGGAGGCCGGGGCGGCGAGCGTGACCATCCACGCCGAGGCGGCGAAGGCGGTGATCCGGACGCTGCGCGCGATCCGTGCGGCCGGGGCGAGGGCCGGTCTCGCGCTCAACCCGGCCACCCCGGTCGAGGCCTACGAGGACCTGCTGCCCGAGATCGACATGCTGCTGGTGATGACCGTGGAGCCCGGCTTCGGCGGCCAGCGGTTCCTCGACATCATGCTGCCGAAGGTGGCCCGGGCCCGGGCGCTGATCGACAAGCACGGCGGCGAGGTGTGGCTCCAGGTGGACGGCGGGGTGTCCGAGGAGACCATCGAGCGGTGCGCCGCCGCCGGCGCCGACGTGTTCGTGGCGGGCAGCGCGGTCTACGGCAGCTCCGACCCGGCCAAGGCGGTGCGGCACCTGCGCGCCCTCGCCGAGCGCGCCTGACGCCCGCCCGGTCCGGCGCGACGCGCCCCCGGTTTGTGGCACACGACAAACGCAGGCCCAAATCCGGTCAACGCGGACTTGACGGCACATGGCACACTAGAAGGCGTACACGCGTGCTCCGGGGTCGGTGAAACTCCGAACCGGCGGTGAAGCCCTTGTGGCGGGGCGAAGTCCGCGACCCGGCCGAAGCCATCGGCCGGTGGATCTGGTGAGAATCCAGAACCGACGGTGAAAGTCCGGATGGGAGGCAGCGCGCGAGGGGACGCCACGGCCTGTTCCGGCCGTGCGCCCGGCCACGAGATGCACTTCGGCATCCCGCGCATCCCCGGGGCCCGCCGTGACGACATAGGTCCGGCAAGGCGAGAGGAAGACCGGGGTGACCTCGCGGGACGACCACTACATGCGGCGGGCGATCGAGCTCGCCGCCCGCGGCCACGGCGGCACCAGTCCCAATCCGGTCGTCGGCTGCGTGGTCGTCGACCCCACCGGTGAGATCGTCGGAGAGGGCTTTCACGCGTACGCCGGTGGGCCGCACGCCGAGATCGTCGCACTGCGCCAGGCGGGTGAGCGCGCCCGCGGCGCCACCGCCTACGTGACCCTCGAACCCTGCGACCACACCGGGAGAACCGGCCCGTGCACCGCCGCGCTCCTGCAGGCGGGCGTCGCGCGGGTGGTGGTCGCCGTCCCCGATCCCAACCCGGTCGCCGCCGGCGGGGCGGAGACGCTCCTGCGGCACGGGGTGACGGTGGACGTGGGGGTGCTCGCGGCGGAGGCCGAGCGGGTGAACGAGGAGTGGCTCACCTACATGCGCGCCCGCCGGCCCTTCGTGACCTGGAAGTTCGCCGCCACCATCGACGGGCGCTCCGCGGCGGCCGACGGCACCAGCAAGTGGATCACCTCGCCGGAGGCCCGCGCCGACGTGCACCGGCTCCGGGCCGCGAGCGACGCCATCGTCGCCGGGATCGGCACCGTGCTCGCCGATGATCCGCGGCTCACCGTGCGCACCCCCGAACCCCGGCGGACGCGGCCGGTGCTGCGCGTCGTGGTCGACTCCGGCGCCCGGACCCCGGCGGGGGCCCGGGTGCTCGACGGCGAGGCCCCCACGCTCGTGGCCGTCGCCGACGACGCCGACCCGCCCCCGCACCTCGGCGACGCCGTACGGCTCCCGCGGGCGGACGGCGGGCTCGACCTGCGCGCGCTCCTCGCCGAGCTGCACCGCAGGCAGGTCGTGAGCGTGCTGCTCGAGGGCGGCCCGACCCTCGCCGGGTCCTTCCTGCGGGAGGGCCTGGTCGACCGGGTCGTCGGCTACCTCGCGCCCGCGCTGCTCGGCGCCGGCTCCGCCGCGCTCGGGCCGGCCGGGGTCACCACCATCGCCGAACGCCACCGGCTCGAGTTCGAGGAGGTCACCCGGATCGGGCCGGACCTCAAGGTCGTCCTCCGGCCGTCCCGTAAGGAGGGGAACTGAAACCGATGTTCACCGGAATCGTCGAGGAGCTCGGCGAGGTCGTCGCGCTCGAGCGGGGAGGGGGCGCGTCCGCGCGCCTCGCGGTCCGCGGTCCCGTCGTCACCGCCGGCGCGGCCGCCGGCGACTCGATCGCCGTGAACGGCGTCTGCCTGACCGTGACCGGCCTGTCGGGCGACGTGTTCACCGCGGACGTGATGAAGGAGACCCTGGATCGTTCCTCCCTGGGGGCGCTGGAGCCGGGATCCCCGGTCAACCTGGAGCGGGCGGTGCCGGCCGGCGGGCGGCTCGGCGGGCACATCGTGCAGGGCCACGTGGACGGCGTGGGCACCGTGCTCTCCCGCGAGCCCGGTGACAACTGGGAGATCGTGCGCTTCTCCCTCCCGCCCGCCCTCTCCCGCTACGTGGTGGAGAAGGGGTCCATCGCGGTGGACGGGGTGAGCCTGACCGTGGTCGAGGCGGCCGGGGACTCGTTCACGGTGAGCCTGATCCCCACCACCCTCGAGCTCACCACCCTCGGCCGGAAGCGCCCGGGCGACCCGGTCAACCTCGAGGTGGACGTGATCGCCAAGTACGTGGAGCGGCTCCTGGAGAGGACGCGCGCATGAGCTGGGCGGAGGCGGGGTTCGAGGTCCTCGGCCAGCGCGTCCTGTGGATCGACCTGGTCGGCAACGCCTGCGCGCTGGGCACGGTCTACCTCGCGATCAAGCGGACCGTGTGGACCTGGCCGGTGCAGCTCACCGGGACCGTGCTGCTCTTCATCGCGTCGGTCAACGCGCACATCACCGGCAACGCGCTCAAGCAGGTGCTGTTCGGGGTGCTCGCCGTGTACGGGTGGGTCAAGTGGGCCAAGGGCACCCGGGACGGCGCGGCGCTGCCGATCCGGCCGGCCACGGCGCGGGAGCGGGCCGCGCTGTGCGCGGCCATGGCGGTGGGGACGGTCGCGGTCGCGCTGACGTTCACCGCGCTCAACGCCCGCGGCTGGCACATCTCGTGGGCGCCCTGGCCGGACGCCTACATCTTCGTCGGCAGCGCGGTGGCCACCTGGGCCCAGGGCCGGGCGCTGGTCGACTTCTGGCTCGTATGGGTCGCCGTGGACCTGGTGGGCGTCCCCCTGGCCTTCTCCTCCGGCCTGGTGGTCTCCGGCCTCGTCTACGGGGTGTTCCTCGTGATGGTGCTGATCGGATTCCGCGGGTGGCTGCGGCAGGCGCGGGTGCTCGCGGTGCAGCGACAGGAGACGGAGGCGATGGCCGCGTGACCGACATCCAGCTGGACCCGATCGAGCGGGCCATCGCCGACATCCGGGACGGCAGGCCCGTGGTGGTCGTCGACGACGAGAACCGGGAGAACGAGGGGGACCTCATCTTCGCCGCCGCCAAGGCGACCCCCGAGCTGCTCGCCTTCATGATCCGGTACACGAGCGGCGTGATCTGCGTCGCCATGGAGGGGACCGCGCTCGACCGGCTCGGCCTGCCGCTCATGGTGCGGGAGAACCGCGACCGGCTCGGCACCGCGTACACGGTCACCGTGGACGCGGCGGAGGGGGTGACGACCGGCATCTCCGCGGCCGACCGGGCGCGGACCATCCGCCTGCTCGCCGACCCGGCGACCCGGCCGGAGGACCTGGTGCGGCCCGGGCACATCTTCCCGCTCCGCTACCGGGAGGGCGGGGTGCTGGTCCGGCGCGGCCACACCGAGGCGGCCGTGGACCTCGCCCGGCTCGCCGGCCTGCCCCCGGCCGGCGCGCTCGCGGAGATCGTGAACGACGACGGCACCATGGCGCGCCTGCCCCGGCTGCGTGAGTTCGCCGACGAGCACGGCCTGGCGCTCGTCACGATCGAGCAGCTCGCCGAGCACCGCCGCCGCTCGGAGCGGATGGTCACCCGGGTCGCCGAGACCCGCATCCCCAACCGGTACGGGGTGTGGCGCGCCTACGGGTACACCAGCCTGCTCGACGGCGGCGAGCACCTGGCCCTGGTCTACGGCGACCTGGCCGACGGGGAGAACGTCCTGGTCCGGCCGCACTCGGAGTGCCTCACCGGCGACGTGCTCGGCTCGCTGCGGTGCGACTGCGGGGCGCAGCTCGACCACGCGATGCGGGTGATCGCCGAGGAGGGCCGCGGGGTGGTCGTCTACCTCCGCGGGCACGAGGGCCGGGGGATCGGCCTGACCGCCAAGCTCCAGGCCTACAGCCGCCAGGACGCCGGGAGCGACACCGTCGACGCCAACCTGGAGCTCGGGCTGCCGGTCGACGCGCGGGAGTTCTCCAACGCCGGGCACATCCTCGCCGACCTCGGGGTGCGGTCGGCCCGGCTGCTCACCAACAACCCGGCCAAGGTGCGGGGCATGGACGGTTACGGGGTCAAGGTGCTCGGCCGGGAGCCGATGCCCGTGGCCGTGACCCCGTACAACCGGGGCTACCTGGCGGCCAAGCGCGACCGGCTCGGCCACCACATTCCCATCGAGGAGGACCGATGAGCGGAACTGGGCGTCCCGGCGTTGCCCCGGTGGACGCCGAAGGGCTCACCGTCGGCATCGTGGCGGCGCGGTGGAACGCGGAGGTCACCGACCGGCTGCTCGAGCGGGCGGTGCGCGCGGCCGAGGACAGCGGCGCCCGGGTGATCACCGCGCGGGTGGCCGGGGCGATGGAGATCCCGGTGGTGGCCCAGGCGCTCGCCCGGCGCTGCGACGCCGTGGTCGCGCTCGGCGCGGTGATCCGGGGGGAGACCCCGCACTTCGACTACGTGTGCGACTCGGTGACCGCGGGGCTGACCCGGGTGGCGCTGGACGAGTCGACCCCGGTGGGAAACGGCGTGCTCACGTGTGACACTCTTGATCAGGCGATCGCGCGGTCCGGCGTGCCCGGGAGCAAGGAGGACAAGGGCTACGAGGCGACCATCGCCGCCCTTGAGACGGCCCTGGTACTGCGCCGCCTGAACTCCTGAACCGGCACGCGGCCGCCCGGAGAGGAGTGAACGTACGGGGTGAGCCGTTTGCCCGAGGATGAGCCGCCCTCGCTGCCGCTGACCTGGCGTCCCCGGTGGGCCCCGATCGTCGCGTACGGCCTCGCCGTGGTGATGGTCGTCGGCATGGCCGCGCTCGCCTTCACCCTGCCGCCCGAGTACGGCACCGGCGACCGGGCCGGGATCGTGATCTTCGGCCTGCTGGTGGCCGCGGTGCTCCACCTCCTGGGCCGGCTCCGGGTGGAGGCGGACGAGCGGGGGATCACCGTGGTCAATCCGCTCCGGGTGCATCGCTTCGAGTGGCCCCAGGTGATCGACGTGACCATGGCCGAGGGCGACCCGTGGCCGAGGCTCGACCTGGCCGACGGCAGCACCGTGGGCGCGATGGGCATCCAGAGCGCCGAGCGGAGGCGGGCGGAGCGGGCGGTCGCCGAGCTGAGCGCCCTCATCCGCGCGCACGGCGAGGCCCCCGACCGCTAGGCGCGGCGCGCCCGAACCGGGATGCTCCGCGGCGGGCCCGGCCGATCCGGGTGCGCGGCGACGCTCATGGCGCGGCGGCCGGCCGGAACGGCGAAAGCCCCCGGCCGCGGGGCGGCCGAGGGCTCAGGGGGACGGGCGCCGGATCAGGCGCTGAGCGGCAGCGCCTCCTCGGCGGCCTTGATCCGCCCCCGCCGCCGCAGCTCGGGGAGCACCCCCTCGGCGAACCAGTAGGCCTCCTCCAGGTGGGGGTAGCCGGAGAGCACGAACTCCTCGATCCCGAGCGAGGCGTACTCCTCGATCAGGTCGGCGACCTCGGCGTGGCTCCCGACCAGGGCGGTGCCGGCGCCGCTGCGGACGAGGCCGACACCCGCCCAGAGGCCCGGGTAGACCTCCAGGTCCCGGGCCGAGCCGCCGTGGAAGCCCGCGTTCAGGGCGAGCATCCGCTGCTGCCCGACCGACTCGCTCTCGCCGAGGATCGCCCGGGCGGTCTCGATGTCCTTCGGGTCGATCCGCTCGAGCAGCCGCTCGGCGAAGTCCCAGGCCTCCTTGGACGTGTCCCGCGTGATCACGTGCAGGCGGATGCCGAACCGCAGCGTGCGGCCCTCCCGCTCGGCGAGCGACCGGATCCAGGCGAGCTTCTCCGCGACCTGCGCCGGGGGCTCCCCCCAGGTGAGGTAGACGTTCACGTGCCGCGCCGCGACCGGCCCGGCGGCCGCCGACGAGCCGCCGAAGTAGAGCTCGGGGACGGGGTCGGGGCGCTCGGCGACCGTGGCCCCCTCGACGTGGTAGTAGCGTCCCTTGAAGTCGTACGGCCCGGCCCAGGCGCCGCGCACGATGCTGAGGAACTCGTCGGTGCGCGCGTACCGCTCGTCCTTGGTGAGGTGGTCGCCGAACCGCCGCTGCTCGGTCGCCTCCCCGCCGGTGACCACGTTGAGCAGGAGCCGCCCGCCGGAGATCCGCTGGTAGGTGGCGGCCATCTGGGCGGCGAGGGTGGGCGACATCAGCCCGGGCCGGAACGCGACCAGGAACTTCAGCCGGGTGGTGACCTGGGAGAGCGCCGCCGCGACGAGCCAGGCGTCCTCGCACCAGGTGCCGGTCGGGGTGAGCACGGCCTCGAACCCGAGCCGTTCGGCCGCCTGGGCGACCTGGCCGAGGTAGTCGATGGAGGGCGGCCGGTACGGCACGTCGTCCGGCCGGCCGTGCCCCCGCTGGAGGCCGCGCCCGCCGCCGATGATCGCCCGGCCGTCGCCCGAGGTGGGCAGGAACCAATGGAATCTCACTGCTGTCCCTTCCCGAGAATGTCGTTGAACCGGTCGTCGACGAACTCCGCGAAGTCGATGGCGCGGGGGATCAGGCCCTCGGCCGCGAACGCGTCGGCCATCTCCTGCTCGGAGGAGACGACGGAGCCGTCGATGGGGATGGGGCGCATGACGTAGTTGGCGGCCGCGGCCTCGGTCACCCGCAGGGGCAGGCCGGTCTCCGCCGACCAGACCTTCGCCCATTCGGATTGGTGCGATATGGCCCAGGTCCGCGCCTTGGCGAGCCGCTCGAGGAAGTCGCGGATCGCCGCCTCCTTGGCCGGGTCCTGGAGCGCGGCCGGGGAGGCGACCTGGAAGTTGAGGCCGTTCACGTAGGCGGTGCCGTCGGTCAGCACCCGCGCCTTGTGCTCGAGCCGCGCCTGCGAGGTGAACGGCTCCCAGATCGCCCAGGCGTCGACGGTGCCCGAGGAGAACGCGGCGAGCGCGTCGGCCGGCTGGAGGTACTGCGGCTGGATGTCGGCGAAGGAGAGCCCGGCCTGCTTGAGCACGGCGAGCAGGTGGTAGTGCGCCGAGCTGCCCTTGGCCACCGCGACCCGCTTGCCCTTGAGCTGGGCGGGGGTGGTGATCGGGGAGCCGTCGGGCACGAGGATCGCGGCCCCGACCGGGTTCTGCCGGAATGCCGCCACCACGGTGATCCGCGAGCCCGCCGCCGCGGCGAAGATCGGCGGGGTGTTGCCGACGCCGCCGATGTCCACGGCCCCGGCGTGGACCGCCTCGAGCAGCGGCGGGCCGGAGGTGAACTGGGCCCAGGTGATCCGGTACGGGGTGCCCTCGAGGAGACCCGCGGCCTCGAGCACGGCCCGGGAGCCGGCCTTCTGGTCGCCGATGCGGAGGGTCACGGTATCGGCCGGGGCGCCGCCGCCGTTCCCCGCCGTGGCGCAGGCCGTGCCGGTGGCGACGAGCAGGAGCACGGCGAGCAGCTTCTTGATCATGAGGTTCCTTCCGGGGACACGCCGAGCGCGGTCAGGAGCTGGGTGCGGAGGGCGGTGAGCCCGGGGTGGTCCCGGCTCCGGGGGCGGGGCACGGTGACCGCCCACTCGTGGCCGATCCGCCCGCGCTCGAGCACGAGGACCCGGCCGGCGAGCAGCAGCGCCTCGTCCACGTCGTGGGTGACGAGCAGGACGGCCGGGCGGTGGGCCGCCCACAGGTCGAGCACGAGGCGGTGCATGGTGATCCGGGTCAGGGCGTCGAGCGCGCTGAACGGCTCGTCGAGCAGGAGCAGGGCGGGCTCGCGGACGAGGGCGCGGGCGAGGCTCGCCCGCTGCGCCTCGCCGCCGGAGAGGGTGAGCGGCCAGGCGTCCGCCCGCTCGGCCAGCCCCACCTCGGCGAGCGCGGCCCGGGCCCGCTCGTCCGGGTCGGGGACGTCGAGGCCGAGCGCGACGTTGGCACGTACCCGCTTCCACGGCACGAGCCGGGGCTCCTGAAAGGCCACGGCGACCGACCCGGTGACGGTGAGGTCGCCCTCGATCTCCCGGTCGAGCCCGGCCAGCGCCCGTAACAGGGTCGACTTGCCCGAGCCGCTGCGGCCGAGGAGCGCGACGAACTCGCCGTGCCGGATCTCCAGGTCGAGCCCGTCGAGCACCGCGCGGTCCCCGAACCTCCGGGTCAGGCCGCGGACGCTGACCAGCGGCCGGGTGGCCGTCAGCCCGTCAGGAAGCCGCGCCGCCACGACAGCGCCCTCCTTTCGAGCAGCCGGACGAGCGCGTCGGTGAGCAGGCCGAGCGCGCTGTAGACCAGCAGGCCGACGACGACCACGTCGGTGCGGAGGAACTCCCGCGCGTCGTTGATCATGAAGCCGAGCCCGGCGTCCGCGTTGATCTGCTCGGCCACGATCAGGGCGAGCCAGGCCACGCCGAGGCTCTGCCGGAGGCCGACGAGCGTCTGGGGGAGCGCGCCGGGGAGCACGATGTGGCGGATGAGCTGTGCCCTGCTCAGCTTCAGGGTCTGCGCGACCTCGGCGAGCTTGCCGTCCACGCCGCGGATCCCGGCGAACGTGTTGAGGTAGAGCGGGACGGACACCGCGAGGGCGACCAGGAGCACCTTCGGCGTCTCGCCGATGCCGAACCAGAGGATGAACAGGGGGATGAGCCCGAAGAACGGCAGCGCCCGGATCATCTGCATGAGCGGGTCGACCGCGTTCTCCCCGGCCCGGCTCAGCCCGGCGATCAGCGCGAGCCCGATGCCCGCCACGGCCCCGGCGGTGAAGCCCACGAGCACCCGCTGAAGCGAGACGGAGATCGCGGCCGGCAGGGTCCCGGTCTGGATCAGCTCCACGGCCGTCGCCGCGATCGTGGAGGGGGCGGCGAGCAGGCGGGCGGGGAGCAGGCCGGTGGAGCTCGCGACCTGCCAGATCAGCAGGACGGCGATCGGGCTGATCCAGCGCTGCAGCCGCTTCCCCGGCAGCCGCCAACCCCGGGGGCGGGGGCCGGCCCAGGGCTGCGCCCGGGCGTGGTTCCCGATGTGCACAACGGACATGAGCGACCTCACACGCGACGAACGGACGACTTTCAGGGTTGCCCATATTTCCTACCAAGTCAATAGGAATATCTCTCGGTTAGGGTGCTCCCTGAACCGCGAGATCCGAGGAGGTCACCGTGGCGGTGCTCATCGACCCGCCCTCCTGGCCCGGCCCCGGCGGGCTGCTCTGGTCGCACCTGGTGAGCGACGGCTGCTACGAGGAGCTGCACGAGTTCGCCCGCCGGCTGGGCGTCCCCGAACGGGCCTTCGACCGGGACCACTACGACGTGCCGGAGACCGTCTACGGCCGGGCCGTGCTGCTCGGCGCCGAGCCCGTCTCCAGCCGGGAGCTGGTGCGCCGGCTACGCGCGGCCGGCCTGCGCCGGCCCAAGTTCCGTTCCCCCGCCGGACAGCCGCCCCGTTTCCCCGCCGGACGGCCGCCCCGGTCCTCCGGCGGATAGCCGCCCCGTTTCCCCGCCGGACGGCCGCCCGGCGCCACCGGCGGACGGCCGCTCCAGCTCGGCCAGCTCCCGGCGCAGGTTCTCCCGGGCCCGGGCCTCCCACAGCCGGCGCGCCTCCGCCGTGCCGTACAGCGCGTCCCGCGCGAGCAGCCGGCGCAGCACGGCCGCCCGCCCGGCGCGGAACTCCGCGTCCGGCACGTGCCGGTACTCCTCCCGCACGGCCGCCGCGTACGCCGCGTACTCCGCGGGGGAGCCGGCGAGCACGGCCAGATCCGCGTCGCACAGCACGGCGGCGTTCGCGTCGCCCGGCGCGTAGGCGTGGGAGGCGGTCACCCGCACCAGCCGCGCCACCTCCCGCACCCGGTCCGCGGGGACTCCGCAGGCCGGCAGCCGGGCCTCGGCGAGCTGCGCGCTGCGCTCCTCGTCCCAGCCGGGACGGCCCTCGTAGCAGACGTCGTGGAACCACGCGGCGAGCCGTACCGCGTCCGCGTCGGCGGCGTGGGCGGCGAGCCGGTCGACGGCCGCGAGCACCGCCCGGAGGTGCGCGACGGTGTGGTAGCGGCGGTGCGGCTCCGCCCACCGCGCGATCAGCTCCGCGGTCAGGGCGCGGCCCGCGGGCGTGCCGGACAGGCCCGGGGGAGCGGGAAGGCCGAGCGCCATACCCGGGACTCTATCCCGGGACCCGATCCGGCGACCGGGCTCTGTCCCCGGCCCCGTTCCGGATCCCCGGCCCCGTTCCGGCGACGCCGGAGCGCTGGCAACCGGCTTCGCCGTGATCGTCAGGTATTTGGCGGATTCGGCCAGAGCCATGACGGCGACCGCGGCGTAGCCTGGTCGTGTGCTGCGGCGGACAATCACGGTTGCTGAGATCGACTCGCCGGCGAGGCTGGCGGAAGTCCTCGATCACCACGACTACCTGGCGGACGACGGGCTCGTCACCGCGGTCTTCCTCGCGCTGAAGATGGGGCGGCCCCTCCTCCTCGAGGGCGAGCCCGGCGTGGGCAAGACGGAACTCGCCAAGACGCTCGCCGCCGTTCTCGGCGCACCCCTGATCCGGTTGCAGTGCTACGAGGGCATCGACGCCGCCCAGGCCCTCTACGACTGGGACTTCGCCCGGCAGCTCCTCCACCTCAAGGCCGCGGAGGCGGCGGGCGCCACCGACGCGGCCGCGCTCGAGGACGAGATCTACCAGCGGCGCTTCCTCATCGCCCGGCCCCTGCTGCGGGCGCTGGAGACCCAGCCGAGCGTCCTGCTCATCGACGAGATCGACCGGGCCGACGACGAGTTCGAGGCGTTCCTGCTGGAGATCCTCTCCGACTACACGATCTCCATCCCGGAGCTGGGCACGATCAAGGCGGAGCGCCCGCCGGTGGTGGTGATCACCTCCAACCGGACCCGCGAGGTCCACGACGCCCTCAAGCGGCGCTGCCTCTACCACTGGCTGGAGCATCCCGGCTTCGAACGCGAGGTGGCGATCCTGCTCCGGCGGCTGCCGGGCTGCACCGAGCGGCTCGCCCGGGACGTGGCGGCCGCCGCGCAACGGCTCCGCGAGGCCGACCTGGTCAAGCCGCCCGGCGTGGCGGAGACCCTCGACTGGGCCGAGGCGCTGCTCAACCTCGGCGCCACCGAGCTCGACCCCGGCCTCGCCGCCGCCACCCTCGGCGCGGTGCTCAAGTACCGGGAGGACCAGACGGCGGTCCTCACCGGCGGCCTCCTCGACGGCGTGCGCGAACCGGCCGCGCGCACCGGTGACACCCGGCCCGCCGTGCCGGGGCCGGCCGGCCGCCATGGCTGACGACGCCGGCGGGCGGGCGGCCCGGCCGCAGGGCATCACCGCACTGCTCACCGGGTTCGCCCGGGCGCTCCGGTCCGCCGGGGTGCCGGCCGACCACCAGCGTACCCAGGCCTTCCTCACCGCGCTCGGCCACCTCAGCGTGGCCGAGGAGCGCCACGTGTACTGGGCCGGCCGGCTCACCCTCTGCGCCGGGCCCGCCGACATCCCCGTCTACGACCGGTGCTTCGCCGCGTACTTCTCCGGCGCCTGGCCGCGCACCGGCCGCGGTATCCCGCCGGTGCGGGTGGACCGGGTGGTCGCCCTGCCGTACGGCTCGCCCGAGGACCCGGGCGGGTCGGAGGACGGCACCGATCGCGTGGTGCCGGCCACGGCGAGCACGATCGAGGTGCTCCGCCACCGCGACGTCTCCCGGCTCACCCCGGAGGAGCGGCGGGAGGTGCACCGGATGATCGCGCTGCTCGACGGCGCCCGGGAGCCGCGGGTGTCGCGGCGGCTCCGCCCGGCGCACCGGGGCGACCTCGACGTCCGCCGCACGGTGCGGGAGGCGGTCCGCAGCGGAGGCGAGCCGGCCCGGCTGCGCCGCCGGGCCCGCCGGACGCGGCCGCGCCGCGTCGTCCTGGTGGTCGACGTGAGCGGCTCGATGTCCCCCTACGCGGACACCCTGCTGCGCTTCGCCCACGCCATGGTCCAGGCCGAGCCGCGGGCGACCGAGGTGTTCAGCGCGGGGACCCGGCTCACCAGGATCACCGCCGAGCTGCGCCACCGGGACCCGGAGAGGGCCATGAACGCCTGCTCGGCCGCCATCCCCGACTGGAGCGGCGGCACCCGGCTGGGCGAGGAGCTCAAGGCCCTGCTCCGGCTGCCCTTCCCGCGCGGCGCCACCGTCGTGATCGCCTCCGACGGGTGGGAGCGCGGCTCCGCCGAGCTGCTCGGCGCGCAGATGGCCCGGCTCTCCCGGATCGCGCACCGGGTGATCTGGGTCAACCCGCACAAGGGAGACCCGGCCTACCAGCCGCTCACCGCCGGGATGCGGGCCGCGCTGCCGTACGTCTCCGACTTCGTGGCCGGGCACAGCCTGGCCGCCTTCGAGAACCTGGCCGGCCTGCTCGCCGGCGGGCGGGGCGGTCGCAGGGGCCGCCGCACCCCAAGGAACGGACGTGGCCTTCGGGAGGTGCGTTCCGATGCGTGACGTTCTGCCGCAGCTCAGGGAGTGGTGGGAGAACGGGGAGGTCTTCGGGCTCGCCACGGTGGTGAACACCTACCGGAGCGCGCCCCGCCCGCCCGGCGCCGCCCTGGCCGTGCGCGGCGACGAGGTGGTCGGCAGCGTGTCGGGCGGCTGCGTCGAAGGCGCGGTCTACGAGCTCGCCCGCGAGGTGGTGGCCAGCGGGCGGCCGGTGCTCGAGCGGTACGGGGTGAGCGACGACGACGCCTTCGCCGTGGGCCTCACCTGCGGGGGGATCATCGACATCTACGTGGAGCCGGTCTCCCGGGACACCTTCCCCGAGCTGGGGGAGGTCGCCGCGGCCGTCGCCGAGGGCGACCCGATCGCCGTGGCCACGGTGGTGGCCGGGCCGGGGACCGGCGCCCGCCGCGTCGTCCGGCCGGACCGCGCCACCGGCTCGCTCGGGTCGCCGGGCCTCGACCGGGCGGTCGACGACGACGCGCGCGGCATGCTCGCCCAGGGGATCACCGGGCTGCGCCGGTACGGCACGCAGGGGGAGCGGCTCAAGGACGAGGTGCAGGTCTTCGTCAGCTCCTTCGCGCCCCCGGCGCGGATGCTCGTCTTCGGCGCGATCGACTTCGCCGCCGCGGTCGCGCGGATCGGCAAGTTCCTCGGGTACCACGTCACGGTCTGCGACGCCCGCCCGGTGTTCGCGACCCGCAAGCGCTTCCCCGAGGCGGACGAGGTCGTGGTGGAGTGGCCGCACAGGTACCTCGCCCGCACCCGGGTGGACGAGCGGACGGTCATCTGCGTGCTCACCCACGACCCCAAGTTCGACGTGCCGCTGCTCGAGGTGGCGCTGCGCACCCCGGCCGCGTACGTGGGCGCGATGGGCTCGCGGCGCACCCACGAGGACCGGCTGGCCCGGCTGCGCGAGGCCGGGCTCACCGACGAAGAGCTCGCCCGGCTGCGGTCGCCGATCGGGCTCGACCTGGGGGCGCGCACCCCGGAGGAGACCGCGGTCTCCATCGCCGCCGAGCTGATCATGACGCGGTGGGGCGGGACCGGGCGGCCGCTCCGCACGACCGAGGGCCCGATCCACCGCGAGAGCGCGGCATGACCGCGGGCGGGCGCCGGCACGGCGAGGTGGCGGGGGTCCTGCTCGCCGCCGGCGGGGGCAGCCGGCTGGGCACGCCGAAGGCGATCGTCGAGTACCGGGGGGAGCGGCTCGCCGACCGGGGCGCGCGGCTCCTCGCCGAGGGCGGCTGCCATCCGGTCGTGGTGGTGCTCGGCGCGGTGCTGGTCCCGGTCCGGGGCGCGATCACCGTGTGCAACCCGGACTGGGCCACGGGCATGGGCTCATCACTCCGCGCCGGCCTGCGCGCCCTCCCCGGCTCGGCCCGCGCCGCGGTGATCGCGCTGGCGGACCAGCCGCTGATCCGGCCCGCGGCGATCGCCCGGCTGATCGCGGCGTTCCACACCGGGGCCACGGTCGCCGTCGCCGCCTACGGCGGGGTGGGGCGGAACCCGGTGCTCATCGCCCGGGAGCACTTCGCCGAGGTGGCGGAGCTCGCCGAGGGCGACGTCGGGGCGCGCCCGTTCCTGCGCGCCCACCCGGAGCTGGTCACGCTCGTCCCCTGCGACGACGCCGGTGACCCGGCGGACGTCGACACGCCCGAGGACCTGCGCTCGCTCGATCCGTGACCGGGGACCGGCCGGCACACGGGCGGGGCGAGCGGTCCGGTGCCGCAGCGGTCCAGGGGGAGCGGACGGCCGCCCGCGCCCGCCGGCGCCCATGGAGCCGATCGCCGGCCCGCGTGGCACGGGCCGCGCCGGCCCCGCGTCCACCGCGGCGTGGCCAGGGGGGGGCCGAGCGCCTCCGGCCGATGGGACCACCGCGCCCGATCGCCGGCCGCGCGGCGGCGGAACGAGAGCAGGCCGGTGACGGATCGGGGAAACCCCTGTGGCGGGCGGGCCCGCGGGCGTAAGATCACCGACACCGCATCCGGTAAAACGGCGTCAAACCCGGATCAAGGAGTGAGCGGTGACGGACCAGCAGCGTCTCGGCGATTTCGACGTCCCGAACGTCGCGCGGATGTACGACTACTACCTGGGCGGCAAGAACCACTTCCCGGCCGATCGCGCGGCGGCGGAGAAGGTGATCGAGCTGTCGCGCGGGTACGTCAAGGAGGCCGCGCTGGAGAACCGTCTCTTCCTGCGCCGCGCGGTCCGGTTCCTCGCCGGCGAGTGCGGCGTCCGCCGCTTCCTCGACCTCGGCACCGGGCTGCCGACCCAGGGGAACGTGCACGAGATCGCGCTCGCCGAGGCGCCGGACGCCGAGGTGGTCTACGTGGACATCGACCCGCTGGTCGCCGCGCACGGCCGGGCGCTGCTCGCCGGTGACCCGCGGGTGGAGTTCCTCGAGGCGGACCTGCGCGACCCGGACCGGATCTTCGCCATGCTGCCCGAGCGGTTCACGCTCGACCGGCCGGTCGGCCTGCTCCTGGTCGCCTGCCTCCACTTCATCCCCGACGAGGAGGACCCGGCCGGGATCGTGGCGCGCTACCGCGAGCTGCTCCCGCCGGGCAGCTACATCGTGATCTCCCACGTGTGCTCCGACTCGCTCCAGGAGATCATGGCGGCCGCGGGCAACGTGTACGGCAACGCCAACGCCCCGTTCGAGGCGCGGCCCCGGGCGGCGATCGAGCGGTTCTTCGCCGGGCTGGAGCTGGTCGAACCCGGCCTGGTCCCGGTGCACGAGTGGCGGCCCGAGCCGGACGCGCTGCCGCCGCGGGCGGACATCATGGCGGTGCTCGGGGGAGTGGGCCGCCGCCCCTAGTGTTGGCCGGCCGCATCCCGCTCGTTAGCCTGGGCACGGAAAGAGAACATCATTCTGCTATCTGCGCACCGGAAAGGGCGGAGTGGGATGCGGATCGGAATGACCCTCAACTACGCCGGGGGCTTCAAGGAGACGGTGGCCGAGCTGGCCGACTATGAGAAGGCCGGGCTCGACATCGTCTTCGTCGCCGAGGCATACAGCTTCGACGCGGTGAGCCAGCTCGGCTACATCGCGGCCAAGACCGAGCGGCTGCAGATCGCGTCGGGCATCCTGCCCATCTACTCCCGCACGCCCACGCTGCTCGCGATGACGGCCGCCGGGCTGGACTACGTCTCCGATGGGCGGTTCACCCTCGGCATCGGCGCCTCGGGGCCCCAGGTGATCGAGGGCTTCCACGGCGTGCCGTACACCGCTCCGCTCGGCCGGACCCGGGAGATCATCGAGATCTGCCGGAAGGTGTGGCGGCGGGAGCGGGTGGAGTACCAGGGCAAGTACTACACCCTGCCGCTGCAGGGCGGGACCGGCCTCGGCAAGCCGCTCAAGCTGATCAACCACCCGGTGCGGGAGCGGATCCCGATCGTGGTCGCCGCGATCGGCCCGAAGAACGTCCAGCTCGCCGCGGAGCTCGCCGAGGGCTGGCTGCCGATCTTCTTCGTGCCGGAGAAGTGCGCCGAGGTGTGGGGCGACGCGCTCGCGGCCGGCAAGTCCCGCCGGGACCCCGCGCTCGGCGAGCTGGACCTGATCGCCAGCATGCCGCTCGCCATCGGCGACGACGTCGCCGACCTGGTGGAGTTCGGTAGGGACATGGCCGCCCTCTACATCGGCGGCATGGGGGCCAAGAGCAAGAACTTCTACAACGACCTGGCCCGCCGGTACGGCTACGAGAAGGAGGCCGAGCAGATCCAGGACCTCTACCTCGCCGGCAAGAAGAAGGAGGCGGCCGCCCTGGTCCCGCGCGAGCTGCTGGAGAAGACCTCGCTCATCGGCTCCGAGGGGTACATCCGCGAGCGGATCGCCCTCATGCGCGAGGTCGGCGTCACCACGCTCTGCGTGACCCCGATGGCCGCCACCCATGAGGAGCGCGTGCGGCTGATCGAGCGGATCAAGGAGCTCGTCTCCTGACGCCCGGCCACCGCCCCGCGGCCGGCGCCGCGGGGCGGGCGGGACGGCCGCGGCGCCGGTGGGCGTAGAGTCCACTCCGTGACCCAGTCCGTGAACCATGCCGAACGACGCGCCCGGTTCGCCGCGGCCCTCGCCGAGCGCGGGGTGGAGACCGCGCTCATCACCTGGCCGGTCAACGTGCGCTACCTGACCGGCCTGGCCAGCTCCAACGCGGCGGTGCTCGTCACCGCCTCCGGCGGGGCGGTGCTCGCCACCGACGCCCGGTACGCGGAGACCGCCCGGGCGCGCTGCCCCGACCTGGAGGTGATCGAGCACCGCGACGTGGCCGGCGTGCTGCTCGCCCGCGCGGCGGGGGAGGTCGCGGTCGAGGCCGACCACATGCCGGTCGCCGAGTACCGCAGGCTCTCCGACGGGCACCGCCTCATCCCGGTGAGCGCGCTGGTGGAGCCGGTCCGGGCGGTGAAGGACGAGGCCGAGATCGCGGCGCTCCGCCTGGCCTGCGAGATCACCGGCCGGGCGTTCGCCGCGGTCCTCGAACGGCTCGCGCCCGGGGTGACCGAGCGCCGGATCGCCCGCTGGCTCGACACCGCCATGCTCGAGCTGGGCGCGGACCGGCCCGCCTTCGACACGATCGTCGCCAGCGGGCCCAACGGCGCGATCGCCCACCACGCGCCCACGGACCGCGAGATCCGGGCGGGCGACCTGGTGACCATGGACTTCGGCGCGTGCTGCGACGGCTACCACGCCGACATGACCCGGACCGTGGCGGTCGGCCGGCCGGCCGGATGGCAGCGCGACCTCTACGATCTGGTCCGGCGGGCCCAGCGCGCCGGGTGCGACGCGGTACGGCCGGGCGCGACCGTGCACGAGGTGGACGCGGCCGCGCGCGCGGTGATCACCGAGGCCGGTCACGGGGAGCACTTCCACCACGGGCTCGGCCACGGGGTGGGCCTGGAGATCCACGAGCTGCCGTACTTGGGCCCCGGCAAGCCCGGTAAACTAGAACCTCGGGTTCCGATCACCGTCGAGCCGGGGGTCTACCTCCCGGGAAGAGGCGGTGTGCGCATCGAGGACACGCTTGTCACGCGTGATGACGGGCCGGAGCTTCTCACACTGACCACCAAGGACCTGCTCATTCTCTAAGGGCAGCCGCACGCGGGAGAACCTACGTGGCGACGACGAACGACCTTAAGAACGGACTCGTGCTCAAGCTCGAGGGCGGCGAGCTGTGGACCGTCGTCGAGTTCCAGCACGTCAAGCCCGGCAAGGGCGGTGCGTTCGTCCGTACCAAGCTCAAGAACGTCCTGTCCGGGAAGGTCGTCGACCGGACCTTCAACGCCGGCGTCAAGGTCGACGTGGCGAACGTCGACAAGCGCGAGATGCAGTTTTCCTACCTCGACGGTGACGAGTTCGTCTTCATGGACACCCAGACCTACGACATGGTCCACGTCCCCCGGTCGGTGGTGGGAGACGCTGCCAACTACATGCTCGAGAACATGACGGCGACGGTCGCCTTCCACGAGGGCACCCCGCTCTACGTGGAGCTCCCCGCCTCCGTCGAGCTGGTGATCGCGCACACCGAGCCGGGCGTGCAGGGCGACCGCTCCACCGGCGGGACCAAGCCGGCCACCCTCGAGACCGGTGCCGAGATCAAGGTTCCGCTGTTCATCACCACCGGTGAGAGGGTCAAGGTGGACACCCGGACCGGCGAGTACCTCGGCCGGGCCTGACGTGACGACGGTACGGGGGAAGGGCCGCCAGGAGCGGACGCAAGCCCGCCAGCGGGCCCTGGACATCCTGTTCGAGGCCGAGGCCCGGGCGGTGAGCCCGCTGCAGGTGCTCGACGAACGGGCCAAGGAAGCGGATCCTCCGGTCCTCGAGTACACGGTCACCCTGGTCGAGGGCGTGGTGCGGCACCAGGACCGCATCGACGAGCTCATCTCCACCTACGCGCAGGGGTGGACGCTCGACCGGATGCCGGCCGTAGACCGGAACATCCTCCGTGCCGGCACCTATGAGATGCTCTGGTCGACGGACGTGCCGGAGAACGTGGTCATCAGCGAATGGGTCCGGCTCGCGGCCGAGCTGTCGACCGACGAGTCTCCGCACTTCGTCAACGGCCTGCTCGCCCGGTTCAAGGAGCTCAAGCCGTCGCTGACGATCTAGGCCGCCCGCCCGGCGACCCGGCGGGCGGCGCCCGCTGATCCGGGACGGCGCGCCAGGCGCCGGGGAGCGGCGGCGCGGCAAGGCGGCAGGCGCGGGGCACGCCCCGGGTAAGGAGGGGAAATGCGGGACGCCACACGGCAGACCGTCGTCTGGGAGGCGCTGCGCGCCGTCCTCGCCGAGCGGGCCGCGGCCGCCGGCACCGGTTCGCTCGACATCGTCGACGCCGGCGGCGGCACCGGTGGCTTCGCCGTCCCCCTCGCCGGGCTCGGGCACCGGGTGACCGTGGTCGACCCCTCGCCCGACGCGCTCGCCGCGCTGGAACGCCGGGCCGCCGAGGCCGGGGTCCAGGTGAAGGGCCTCCAGGGCGACGTGACCGACCTCGGCGAGCTGCTCCCGCCGGGCTGCGCCGACGTGGTGCTCTGCCACTGCACGCTCGAGCACGTGGACGATCCGGCCGGCGCGCTCGCCGCCATCGGCCGCGTCCTCCGCGACGACGGCGTGATCAGCGTGATCGCGGCGAACTCGGTCGCCGCCGCGCTCCACCGCGCGCTCGCGGGCCGGTTCGACGAGGCGAGCCGCGTTCTCGGCGAGCCGGGCGGGCGCTGGGGCGACCGGGATCCGATGCCGCGCCGGTTCACCCGCGAGGAGCTCGTCGGGCTGCTCACCGCGGCCGGGTTCACCGTCGGGGACGTGCACGGCGTGCGGATCTTCACCGACATCGTGCCCAGCATGCTCGCCGAGAGCGATCCCGGCGCGCTGATCGCGCTGGAGCGGGCCGCCGCCTCCCACCCGGTGTTCCGCGACATCGCCACCCAGCTCCACGTCATCGGGCGCAAGCGGCGGCCGGCCGGAGATTAGAAACTCTGTTCGGTTAGGCTGCTGGTATGTCCAGGCAGCCCATCCGCGGATCGGTGCCGGACGGCCCGGCCGGCGACACCGGCTGCCCGATCCTGCACGTGGACATGGACGCCTTCTACGCCAGCGTCGAGCTGCTCGACCGGCCGGAGCTGCGGGGCGCCCCGGTGATCGTCGGGTCGCCCGGTCCCCGGGGCGTGGTGCTGAGCGCCAGCTATGAGGCCCGCCGGTACGGCGTCCGCTCGGCGATGCCGATGACGCAGGCCCGCCGCCGCTGCCCGGCTGCCGTGATCATCCCGCCGCGCCACGCCAAGTACGCCGAGGTCTCCCGGGGGATCATGGAACTCCTCCGGGACATCACCCCGCTGGTGGAGCCGATCGCGCTGGACGAGGCGTTCCTCGACGTCGGCGGCGCCCGCCGCAGGCTCGGCCCGCCCGCCGCGATCGCCCGCATGATCCGCGAGCAGGTGGCCGGGCGCTTCGGCATCACCTGCTCGGTCGGGGTGGCGAACAGCAAGTTCGTGGCGAAGCTCGCCTCGCGGCGGTGCAAGCCGGACGGCATGCTGGTCGTCCCCGCCGACAAGGTGATCGAGTTCCTCCACCCGCTCCCCGTCGCCGAGCTCTGGGGGGTGGGGGAGCGCACGGAGCAGGCCCTGACCCGCCTCGGCATCCGGACCGTCGGCGATCTCGCCCGGGTTCCGGTGGCCACCCTCCGGCGCGAGTTCGGCGCGCTGGGGGAGCGCCTCGCCGAGCTGGCCTGGGGCCGGGACGACCGCCCCGTGGTCCCGGACGCCCCCGACAAGAGCATCGGCAGTGAGGAGACGTTCTCCCACGACGTCGACGACCCGGAGACGATCAAGCGGGAGCTGCTGCGGCTGTCGGAGCGGGTCGCCGCCCGGCTCCGGGCGGGCGGGTACGTCGGCCGCACGGTGAGCGTGAAGCTCCGCCGCTCCGACTTCACCACCATCACCCGGTCGCGGACCCTGCGCGAGCCGACCGACGTGGCGCGGGAGATCTACGGGACGGCGCGCGGCCTGTACGAGTCCTCCGGCCTGGAGCGGGCGCGGCTGCGGCTGGTCGGGGTGCGCGTGGAGAACCTCCGCCCGGCCGCCACGGCCGCGCACCAGCTCAGCCTGGGCGAGCGGGAGAAGGGCTGGCGCGACGTGGAACGGGCCATGGACCGGGTGATCATGCGATTCGGCCCGGGAGCGGTACGCCCGGCGTCGCTGGTGGAGCCCCCGCATGATGAGATGGGTCTATGACGCGCCGCCGGTTTGTGGCATGTTGAACGTTTTCTTTCGCCCACGTCTACGGGCTCGTATTCTGGGGATAACCGACCGCGAGGTTGGGCATCCCGAGCCGTCCGTTGCCGTCTTCCCCTGAATGGGGCCGTCCTTGGGAGGCGCCGTGCCGCTGTCTGAGCACGAGCAGCGCTTGCTCGACCAGATCGAGCAGGCCCTCTACGCGGAGGACCCGAAGTGGGCGCACAGCGTCCGGATCAGTGACCCCCGCAACCACTACAAGCGCCGCCTGATCAAGGCGGCGATCGGCTTCGCCTTCGGTGTGGTGCTGCTGATGGTCGGCGTGGTGGCGCAGCAGATCCCGCTGGGCGTCGCCGGCTTCGTCGTGATGCTCGCCGCCTCGCTGTGGGGCCTGTCGAGCTGGAAGCGGATGAACGGCTTCGCGTACCCTCCGTCGCCGGACGAGGGGAGGCCGCCGATGCGCCGGCCGAAGCAGACCTTCATGGAGCGCATGGAGGAGCGCTGGCGCCGCCGCCAGGAAGAGCGCTGACCCGGGCGCGCCGCCGGGGAACGCTCCGCTGAGGCCCTCTCCCCCTCCGCCTCGGCGAGCGGCACCGCGCCGGGCGTGCCCACCCGGGACCTCTCAGACGAGACGCCGGCCGCGCCCACGGCGTGGCCGGCGGACGGCCGTGCACGGCCACGGTTCGGCAGGGCGGATCCGCCCGCGCCCATCCGGCGAGCGCGTGCGCCCGTGCCTGCGATCGACGCCGCGGGCCATCGGACACGAAGGGGCGATGGGCCCCGTCCGCCCGCGCACGCGAGATCCGCTCGACGCTCTCGCACCGCCGCGGTGGCGAGGCGCCCGTGCGCCCGCGCACGCGATGCCCTCCGTTCAGCGGGCGTGACATGGCTCGGCCGCGTGTCCCCGGGCCCGCGCGCACGCGATGCCTTGCGGGCCTGCCGGCTTTCCGGCGCGCGGACGGTCACGGCCCCTGGCGGGGACGGGGGCCGGTTCCGGGAGTGACGACGCCCGGGGCCATGCCCGGGGCGGGACGCCGCGGCCCAAGGCCGGACGGATGCCCCTGACGCGACACCGCGGCCCGGCCCGCCCAGCCGGCTCATCCCCGGGCCCGGCCGATCCTGACCGCCTCGAGCATGTCGAACAGGTCGAGCGCGCGCTCGGCGAGCGCCCGGGCGCGCCGGAACGTCGAGGCCGGGGCGAGGACCGCGCCGGCCCGCCGCCATCGGGACACGGTGCGGGCGAGCGCGCGCCGCACCCGCCGGAGGTCCTCGGCCGTGGGCGCCGCGCCGCCGGGGGAGGGGGCGTAGCTGAGCCGCTCCTGCGCGGCCCCGATCGCCGCGAGCGAGGCGGCGTCCGCGCCGCCGAGCCCGTGGCGCTCGGAGATCCGCCGGCAGAGCGCCCGCGGGCTCTCGCTGGGCAGCCTGGCCAGCCCGAGGTCGGTGAGCGTGTCGCAGAGCTCCGCCCAGGCCGCCTCGATCGCCGGGGCGGGCGCGCCGCCGCCGAGCACCCGGCGCCGCCGCAGCCAGACGGCCCGCCGCACCCCAGCGGGGATCAGCGCGACCAGCAGGACCAGGACCGCCACGAGCCCCGCCTTGACCGCGCCGGGCACGCCGGTGTCCTGGCCGGTGGGGACCGCGCCGAGGTCGGGATCGTCGATCGCGCGGCGGCCGGCCGCGGTCGGGGCGGCCGTGGGCTCCGCCTCGTCCGGCTCCGCCGAGGCGGCCGCCGACGGGCCGGCGCTCGGCGTCACGGTGGGCGGCGCCGGGAGCGTGTACGACGGCGGCTCGGCCGTGCCCTGCCCGGTGGCGCCGGAGGGCGTCGGCTCGAACCGCAGCCACCCGATGCCGTCGAAGTACAGCTCGGGCCAGGCGTGGGCGTCGTGCGTGGTGACGACCCAGGAGTCCTCCGACCGGGTGCCGCCGGTGTACCCGATCGACACCCGGGCCGGGATCCCGAGGATCCGGGCCATCACCGCCATCGCGCTCGCGAACTGCTCGCAGTACCCGGCGCGGGAGGTCAGCAGGAACCGGGCGATGGCCCGGGACCCGGAGCCGGAGGCGAGCAGGCTGTAGGTGAACCCGCCCGTCTCGGTGAACCACCGCTGCAGGGCGACCGCCTTCCGGTACGGGGTGTCGGCCTCCTGGGTCACCTCTTCGGCGAGCGCGGCGATCCGGGGGTCGAGGTCGTCGGGGAGCGCCAGGTACCGCTCGTCGGGTGGCTCGACGCCCGCCGCGTCGAGCTGGTCGGCCGTGGGCCGCGGCTCGCCCATCTCGACCCGGTACTCCAGCCCGGCCGCCTCGTCGCTGGTGGAGAACACGGTGAGCGTGGCCCGGTCCGCCCGCCAGTCGCCCTCGGCCTCGACCCGGGTCGCCGGGTACGGCAGCGGGAGGAACCTCAGCTCACTGATCTCGTCACTGATCTTGATCTCCATCTCCGCCCGGGCCACCTCGACATCCGGGCCGAGCCCGGGGGCCGGGGGGAGCGGCCCGGCGGAGACCCGGTCCTGCGGCCGGCCCCGCAGCGAGCCCACCGTCCACTTCACCCCGTCGAAGACGTCGAGGGCGTAGATGCGCAGGTATCTCGGCCGGTCGTCGCTGCTGGTGTAGGTGAGGACGATCCGGTTCTCGAACCGGCGGAGCTGCCCGCCCAGCTCGGCGACCGCGTCGGGGATGCCGATGGTGCCACCGCCCGCCCCGGTGCCGTTGCCCGCGCCGAAGCCGGCCACGGGGTTGGGCGTGAGCGTCGGCAGCAGCGCGGGGACCACGACGGCGAGCGCGACCGCCGCCGCGCCGATCCGCTTGCCCGGCAGCGCCGGCCGGACGAGATCGCGACGGCGGCTCACCGCCCTGGCCCGGTGCAGCGTGATCACCGGGCCCCAGCCGTGCAGCCGCTCCCGGCCGTCGGCGGCGAGCAGCCCCAGGTACCCGGCGGCGGCGAGCACGAACACCGGCCAGGCGATCGGCTCGGTGAGCACGGCCGCCGGCACGGTGAAGAGCGCGAGCAGGGGCATCCCGGCCGCGGCCGCGCTGCGCAGCCGGATCGCGAGCCAGTCGACGAGGATGGCGATGAGCGCGACCCCGCCCGCGGTGATCAGGCGGACGCCCGGGGTGGCCGGCACCGGTGCGCTGTACCGCTGGATCTCGCCGAACCCGGTGGAGACGAGATCGCCGAGCCTGCCGAGCGACTCCTCGGTCGGGACGATCCGCAGCCACGCCTCGCCCGGGGCGAAGGCCGCGGTCAGGAACACCAGGGTGACGGCGAGCATGACCGGCGGCACCGCCCACGGCCGGAGGCGCAGCCGGGAGGCGGCGATCCCGGCCCCGGTCACCACGAGGATCGCGCCGAGGCAGTCCCACCACCAGGAGCCGCCGGCGATGAGCGGCTGCAGGGTCGCCGTGACGGCGGCCGTGGCCAGCGCCCCCGCGATCGACAGCCGGATCATCATGCCGCGCGCCTCCTCCCCGCCTGGGGCCAGACCGCGGCGAGCGGGGTGTCCTTGGCCAGGTCGAGCACCCGCCACCCGGCGCCGGTGAGCAGCGCCCGGGCCTGACCGGCCGTCTCGTCGGGGTGCCCGCCCCAGGTGGCGACGTCGAGCAGCACCGCGACCGCGTTCACGCCGTGCCGCCGCAGCCCGGCGAGGGCGCGCGCGTCCTCGGGGTGGAGCGCGCCGAGCACGGCGATGATCAGCCCGTCGCCGTCCTGCCGGAGGGCGGCGATCCCCTGCTCCAGGGAGTACAGCGGGCTCTCCCGCACCACCGCGAGCATGTCGAGGAGCGGCCACGCCCCGGCCTCGGCCGGCCGCCGGCGGCCCTCGTCGGTGACGAGCCGCAGGGTGAGCCCGTCCTGGGCGAGGGCCGCGCCGATCGAGGCCGCGGCCGAGACCGCCGCCTCGAACGAGGAGGCGGCCCCGTCGCCCCGGTGCGCCCACCGGCGGGTGTCGAGCAGCAGCGTCCCCCGGCTCTCCCACTGCTGCTCCTCGCGCCGGACCATCAGCTCCCCGCGCCGCGCCGTGGACCGCCAGTGGACCCGCCGCAGCTCGTCGCCGTGCCGGTACTCGCGCGGCGCGACGTCGTCGTCCCCGGCGGTGGCGATCGACCGGGTACGGCCCTCGCCGCCGTCGCCCCACTCCCCGGACAGCCGCACCCTGGGCAGCGGCTCGATCCGCGGCGTCACGGTGAGGGTGTCGACGAAGGTGAACGACCGCACCAGCTCGACCAGGCCGAAGGGGTCGGTGATCCGCACGGTGAGCGGGCCGATGGGGTAGCGCCCGCGCACGGCCGGCCGTACCGTGTAGCGGATCTCCCGGACCCCGTGCGGCTCCACCCGGTCGAGCGCGTACCTGGGCGCGGCCTCGAGTGCGGAGGGGAGCGTGTCCTCCACCAGCAGCAGCCCGGTGGGCAGCCGCGTGGCGTTGGAGAGCCGGATCATGACGGTGCTCGTCGCCCCGGCCTCGACCCGGGCCGGCTCCAGGCGGCGGGCGCAGGTGAGCCGGTAGCGGGTCCGCGCCACCACCAGGGCGGCGAGCAGCGGCAGCGCGAGCACCAGCACGGCGATCCGCACCAGGTCCTGCTCGCCGAGGACGATCGCGCAGGCCAGCGCGGCCACCCCGGCGGCGAGGAAGGAGCGCCCCCGGGACGTCAGGGCCTTCAACCCGGTCATGGCGCCCTCCGGTCAGCGGGAGTCGGGCACCGGGACCTGACGGACCAGATCGGCGATGATCTGCTCGGGATCGTGGCGCAGCCCCTGCGCGTCGAGGCTGGGGAGGACGCGGTGCGCCAGCACCGGGACGGCGAGCTCCTGCAGGTCGTCCGGGATCACGTAGTCCCGGCCGGCGAGCGCGGCGTGGGCGCGGGCGCTGCGCACCAGGTGCAGGGTGGCGCGCGGGGACGCGCCGAGCCGCAGGTCACGGCTGCTCCGGGTGGCCGAGACCAGGTCGACGGCGTACCGCTTCACCGCCGGCGCGACGTAGACCGTGCGCACGGCCCGGATCAGGGCCCGGATCTCGGCGGTGGTCGCCACCGGCTCGAGCTTGTCGAGCGGCTGCTCGGCGCCGTGCACGTCGAGCATCTCCAGCTCGGCCGCGGGATCCGGGTACCCGATGGAGATCCGCGCGGTGAACCGGTCGCGCTGCGCCTCGGGCAGCGGGTAGGTGCCCTCCATCTCGACCGGGTTCTGGGTCGCGATGACCATGAAGGGGGAGTCGAGGGGGTAGGTGCGGCCGTCGACGGTGACCTGGCGCTCCTCCATGCACTCGAGCAGGGCCGACTGGGTCTTGGGCGAGGCCCGGTTGATCTCGTCGCCGACGACGATGTTCGCGAAGACCGGACCGGGCTTGAACTCGAACTCCCGCGTCTGCTGGTTGTACGCGCTCACCCCGGTGATGTCGCTCGGCAGCAGGTCGGGGGTGAACTGGACCCGTTTGACCGTGCAGTCGATCGAGCGGGCGAGGGCCTTGGCGAGCATCGTCTTCCCGACGCCCGGAACGTCCTCGATGAGCAGGTGTCCTTCGGCGAGGAGCACGGTGAGGGTGAGGCGCACCACGTCACCCTTGCCCTCGATCACGGATTCGATCGCCCGGCGGATCCGCTGGGCGGTGTCGACCAGCGCCTCGAGCCGGGTTTCCACATCGGTGACGTCGGGGGTCGCTGTCACCAGGCCTCCATCAGGGTGCGTCCCCGGTAATGGGGCGTTAAACGGTCGTTATCCATTCTGAGATGCCCACTGTGCCGCAGCGGGAGGTACGTGCACGACTTTGTCAGGAAATCCCGGTGAATAACAGCAGTGTTCGCCGGTCGTGTTCGCCATCCGGTCCCGTGTGCGTTCGAATCCCGTGACAATCGCGCTCCACTTTTCCCCACCAGGGCACGCCGGACGCGCTCTCGCCCCATGGCGTACGGCCTCCGCGGCGCCCCTGGGGCGGGGGAGAGGCCTCGCTCTTTACCGTGAATAAGCTGCGAAAACGCGGACGAATTACCGCGAGTGATCACAGTTACACGGTTGACGGTGGGGAGAAGTGGAGTATCGTGGTGCGCAGTGGAGGGCTGAGGCTGAAGCGCTGAGCGCTCCCAAGGCACGGGGGGTGGGCGATGTTCCTGGGAACCCACCACCCACGCCTTGATGACAAAGGACGGCTGTTCCTCCCGGCGAAGTATCGCGAGGAGCTGGCGGAGGGTCTGGTGATAACCAAAGGCCAGGAGCGCTGCCTCTACGTCTTCCCGGTAGAGGAGTTCCGGCGCATCACCGAGGCTCTCCGTGCCGCGCCGCTCACCGCGAAGGCGGTGCGCGATTACAGCAGGGTCTTCTTCGCCAGCGCTTCCGACGAGAAGCCGGACAAGCAGGGCCGGATCACGATCCCCCAGAGCCTGAGAGAGTACGCGGGCCTGGAGCGCGACTGCGTGGTCATCGGGGCGAACACGCGGCTCGAGATCTGGGACGCCAAGGCGTGGGAGACCTATCTGGCCGCACAGGAACAGGCGTTCTCCGAGCTGTCCGAGGAGGTGCTGCCGGGGATCCTGTGACGCTGACCAGTGAACGTGAGACCCGTCGATGACGTTCGGCGAGGTCTCCACCCGCTCCCGCGTGGGTTCTGATGCACCTTCCCCGGTGTCAGAGGCCACGCACCGGGAAGCGGATGGGGGCCTGGCCGCACGGGTCGGCTCGTTGAGAGCCCGCATGGGTGGGGTCCGTTGCGTGGTCATCGACGGCAGCCGCGGTCCGCAGCGCTGAAGCGGCGATATGGGGGTACGAGGGGCGTTGGCGCAACATCCGGGACAGGTGAACGGTCACGTTCCGGTCATGCTCGGTCGCGTGCTGGAGTTGCTCGCACCGGCGCTGACCGGACCGGACCCGGTGCTCGTCGACGCCAACGTAGGCCTGGGCGGCCACGCCGAGGCGCTGCTGAAGGCACATCCCGCGCTGCACCTCATCGGGATCGACCGCGACCCCACGGCGATCGAGCGCTCCACCGCACGGCTCGCACCCTACGCGGAACGGGTCACGCTGGTTCACGCGGTCTCCGATGAGCTGCCCACCATCCTCTCGCGCGCCGGGCGCCCGCGCATCAACGGCGCCCTGTTCGACCTCGGCCTCTCCTCCCCGCAGATCGACGAGGCGGCGCGAGGCTTCGCCTACTCGTACGACGCCCCCCTCGACATGCGGATGGACCCGGGGCAGGAGCTGACGGCCGCCGACGTGGTCAACGGCTACTCCGTCGCCGAGCTCACCCGCATCCTGCGCGAGTACGGCGAGGAGCGGTTCGCCGCGCGCATCGCGAACGCCATCGCGAGAGAACGCGCGCGTTCCCCCATCACCACGACCAAGCGGCTCGCCGATCTCGTCCGTGACGCGATCCCCGCCGCCACGCGCCGGACCGGGGGTAACCCGGCAAAGCGCACCTTCCAGGCGCTGCGCATCGAGGTGAACCAGGAGCTCGCCGCGCTGGAGCGCGCGCTCCCCGCCGCCCTCGACGCGCTGGCGGTCGGCGGGCGCGTCGTCGTGCTCGCCTACCACTCGCTGGAGGACCGGCTCGTCAAGCGGGTCCTCGCGGAACGGAGCACCGAGAGCGGTCCCCCCGGGCTGCCGGTCCCCCTGGAGGCGCACCTGCCCACGTTCCGTCTCCTGACCAAGGGAGCCGAGCTTCCGGATGACGAGGAGGTGGCCCGCAACCCGCGGGCCGCTTCGGCACGTTTGCGGGCGGCAGAGAGGATCCGCGAGGGATGAGGATAGAGCAGGAGAACAGGAGGACCGCGGAGCGGGCGCCGCAGGGCGGCGGCCGTGTGCGGTCCGCGGCGGTCAAGGAGCCGTTCGCCGGGAACGGCCGGCCCACCCGGGTGCCCGGACGGGCGGGGGCCACGGCCGCCGCCCGGTCCCGCGGCCGCACCGGGGGCGCCGCGGTCAGGGGACGGGTGCCCGCCGGAGGCGCCGCGTCCCGGGGTCCCGCCGCGGGATCGGCCGGGAGGCGGATCGCGGCCACGGGCGCCGGCCGCACCGTCCGCCCGCCGGCCGCGCGCCGGCCGGCGCAGGCGAGGCCCGCGCTCCAGCGGCCGCCGAAGGCCCCGTTCGTGCTGCTCATCGCCGGACTGCTCTGCGGCGGCCTCGTCACCCTGCTGCTGCTCAACACCGTGCTCGCCCGGGACTCCTTCAAGCTGAACGACCTGCGGGCGAGCATCAACGAGCTCCAGGAGCTCGCGGCCGCTCAGGAGAACCAGCTCCGCGAGCGGAGCCAGCCCGGGCACCTCGACGAGGCCGCCAGGCGGCTCAACCTCCGGGAGGACGACTCGCCGCCGATGTTCCTCACCCCCGGGCCCGCGGATGAGCCGGAGACCGGCCGGGAGGGCGTGCTCCGGTGAGGGACGGCGGCCGGAACCCGGGTCCCGGCCGCGGTGGTCCTGGTTCGCGCGGCGGCAGAGGTCCGGGCGGCGGCCGGAGGCATCCGGGGACGCCGGGCAGGCCGGCCCGCTCCGAGGGTCCTCCCCGGCCGCACCGGCCGGATCGCGCCGCGCCCCCGCACCCGCCGTCCGCCGGACGGGACGACCTCGCCGGGCGCCGTGGCGGCACGCCTCCGCGCCCCGGGGAGCCCACGCCCCGCCGCGGCCCGCGACCCGAGCCGGGCCGGGTACCGCCCGGCCGCGGTGCGCGGCAGCCGGGTTCCGGGGCACGCGCGGCCGGGCCGCGGCGGCCGGTCGCCCGGACCGCATCGGGTGGGCGGCCGCCGGAGCGGCGGCCCCGCTGGCCCTGGCCGGCCGGCCCGGACCGGCGCCGGTCCCGCGCGCCGGAGCCGCCCCGCCAGCCCGCCGTGCTGCGGCTGGGGAACCCGGTCCGGCGGCTGAACGCCGGGCTGATCGCGATGGCGTTCGTGCTGTCGATCTTCGCCGGGCGGCTGGTGCAGCTCCAGGGGTTCGACTCCAAGGTGCTGCAGGCGAAGGCGGCGCAGCAGCGCGTGCAGCCGGAGACCCTGCCGGCGCGGCGGGGGTCGATCACCGACGTGCACGGGCACGAGCTCGCCGTGACGGTGGACGCCCGGGAGATCTACGCCGACCCGAAGGTGATCGACCCGGCCCAGCGCGACCAGATCGCCGAGACGCTCGCGGCCGAGCTGAGCAAGCCGAAGGAGGAGATCGCCGCGAAGCTGGCGCGGACCTCCTCCCGGTACGTGGTGCTCGCGCGCGGGGTCGAGCCGCTGCGGGCCAAGCGCATCCTGGGCTTCGGGTTCAAGGGGGTGGGCGCCAAGCACTCCTACCGGCGGCTCTACCCGGGCGGCACGCTCGCCGGGAGCCTCATCGGGTTCGTGGGCACCGACGGCTACGGCCTGGAAGGGCTGGAGAGCGCGTACAACCACGTGCTCGCGGGCCGGGACGGCCTGCAGAGCATCGAGATCGGCCGGGACGGGCAGCGCATCCCGATGACGCGCAGCGAGCGCCGCCCGCCGCAGCCGGGCCGGGACGTGCGGCTCACCATCGACCGGGACATCCAGTGGGCCGCCCAGAAGGCGATCGCCGAGCAGGTGAAGGCGACCGGCGCGCGCAGCGGCAGCGTCATCGTCATGGAGGTGCGGACCGGGCGGATCGTCGCCATGGCGAACGCCCCCGAGCCCGACCTGAACAACTGGCAGGACGTCCCGCCGGAGCAGCGCGCCAACCGCGCCGTCTCCGAGGTGTTCGAGCCGGGGAGCACGAACAAGGTGATCACGGCGGCCGCCGCGATCGAGGCGGGCGTGGTCACCCCGGAGACCGTGTTCCGGGTGCCCGACACCATCCAGTGCGCCGACCGGCGGCTCAAGGACTCCCATCCGCACCCGACCGAGCGGCTCACCTTCACCGGGGTCATCGCCGAGTCGAGCAACGTCGGCACGATCATGGCCGCGGAGCGGGTGGGCAGCCAGCGCCTGTACGAGACGTTCCGCGCGTTCGGCTTCGGGGAGCGGAGCGGCTCCGGCCTCCCCGGCGAGGAGGCCGGCCTGCTGCCGGAGTGGCAGACCTGGTCGGGGAGCCAGCGCTGCACCATCGCGTACGGCCAGGGCATCTCGGTGACCGCGCTGCAGATCGCGAGCGTCTACCAGACGATCGCCAACGGGGGAGTGCGGGTGACCCCGACGATCGTCGCCGGCATCACGGACGAGCGCGGCCGGCTGGTGCCCGCGCCGGAGCCGAAGCGGACCCGGGTGGTGAGCGAGCAGACCGCGCGGCAGGTCACGATGATGCTGGAGGCCGCGGTCGGCAACGACGGCACGGGCACGGCGGCCGCGATCCCCGGCTACCGGGTGGCGGGCAAGACCGGCACCGCGCTGCGGTATGACGAGAAGTGCCAGGGGTATTGCGGGTACACCGCGACCTTCGTCGGGTTCGCTCCCGCGGACGCGCCGCGGCTGGTGGTGCTCGCCGTGATCCAGGATCCGAAGAAGGGCCGGTACGGCGGGCGGATCGCCGCGCCCGTGTTCCGGGACGTGATGACGTTCGCGCTGAAGACCAAGAAGATCCCGCCGACCGGGACGAAGCCGCCCCGCGTGGCCCTGCGCGCGGGCGGGTGAGCGCCCGGGTGACCAACGGGTGACCAAAAGAAAGGGTACGCTCACGCCGTGCATCCCCCGACATCGATGCGTCCGGCAGCCGTCGAGGCCCGCCCGATCTCCGGGCTGGCCGCGCTCCTCGGCGTGCCCTCCGCAGTCCACCCGCCTCATCCCCGGGGCACCCGGGGAGTGATCACCGGGATATCGATCGACTCGCGCCGCGTGCAGCGCGGCGACCTGTACGTGGCCCTGCCGGGCAGCACGGCGCACGGCGCCGACTTCGCCGCGGAGGCGAGCGCCGCGGGCGCCGTCGCGATCCTGACGGACGCGGCCGGGCGGGAGCGCGCCGTCGCGACCGGGCTGCCCGTGCTCGTCGTGCCCGATCCCCGGGCCGTGCTCGGGCGGGTGGCCGCCTGGGTGTACGGCAACCCGACCGCCGACCTGACGATCATCGGCGTGACCGGGACCAGCGGCAAGAGCACCACGACCTTCCTGACCGAGGCGGGCCTGCGGGCGGCCGGCCACCGCACCGGCCTGATCGGCGGGGTGGAGATCCGGGTGGGGGACCTGCGGTTCCCCGCGCGGCTGACCACCCCGGAGGCGAGCGAGCTGCAGGCCCTGTTCGCGCTCATGCGGGAACAGGGGGTCACCGCGGCCGCGATGGAGGTGTCCAGCCACGCCCTCGCTTTGGGGCGGGTGGCCGAGATCATTTACGATGTCGCCATCTTCACCAACCTCTCCCAAGATCATCTTGACTTCCATCGCGACCTCGACGACTACTTCGCCGCCAAGGCGCGGTTGTTCACCCCGGACCACTCCCGGCTGGGCGTGGTGAACATCGACGATCGGTACGGCCGCGAGCTCGCCGAGCGGGCGAAGATCCCGATCACCACCTTCTCCCCGTCCGGCGACGCCGACGCCGACTGGCGGGTGGCGGACGTCCGCCTCGGCGCCGACGGGAGCGTCTTCCGGGTCGTCGGCCCGGGCGGCGTGGAGACCGACGTGAGCGTCGCCCTCCCGGGCGCCTTCAACGTGGCCAACGCGCTCGCCGCGCTGGTCGCGCTGGTGGAGGCGGGCGTGCCCGTCCCGGCGGCGGTGGCCGGCATCGGCATGACGACCTGCGTCCCCGGCCGCATGGAGCGGGTCCCGGGCCCGGGGGACATCCAGGTGTTCGTGGACTACGCGCACAAGCCCGCCGCGGTCGAGTCGGTGCTCCGCTCGCTCCGCGCGGTGATGGGCTCCGGCCGCCGTCTCGTGATCGTGGTGGGGTGCGGCGGCGACCGCGACCGGGGGAAGCGGCCGCTCATGGGAGAGGCGGCCGCGCGGCTCGCCGATGTGGCGATCTTCACCAACGACAACCCCCGGAGCGAGGACCCGCTCGCGATCCTCGCCGCCATGCTCTCCGGGGCGCTCCGGGTCCCGGCGGCGGAACGGGCCCACGTGATCGTGGAGCCGGACCGGGCCGCCGCCATCGACCTGGCGATTTCCACTGCCAGGTCCGGAGATGTGGTACTTGTGGCGGGTAAGGGGCACGAGCAAGGTCAGTATGTCGGAGGCCGGGTCATCCCCTTCGACGACCGTGAGGTGGCCGCGCAGGCCATCGCGCGACGAGCCAGGGCGCACGCGGCCGGGCTGGTCGGCGAGAGGGCCGGCGGTGGGTGAGACGGCCACCGAGACGACGTGGGCGGGCGCGCGACGCCCCGCGCGCCGCCGGTGGAGTGGCGTGAAAGAGAGCAGGACAGACGCATGATCCCGTTGCCGCTGGCGCGGGTGGCCGAGATAACCTCGGGCGCCCTGAACGGCCTGGCCGACCCCGAGGCCGTGGTCCGAGGTCCGGTTGTGATCGACTCGCGGGCCGTGGAGCCGGGCTCGCTGTTCGCGGCCATCAAGGGGTCGCGGGCCGACGGCCACGACTTCGCCCAGGAGGCCTGCGCGGCCGGGGCGGTGGCCGTGCTCGCCTCCCGGCCCGTGGACGCACCCGCCGTGATCGTGAGGGACGTGGTCGCCGCCCTCGCCGACCTGGCGGCCGCCGTGGTGGCCGAGCTGCCGTCGGTGACCGTGGTCGGCGTGACCGGATCCCAGGGGAAGACGACGACCAAGGACCTGCTCGCCGGGCTGACCGAGCGGATCGGCCCGACGGTCGCGCCGGTCGGCTCCCACAACAACGAGATCGGCCACCCGCTCACCGTGCTGAAGGCCGATGAGCGCACCCGGTTCCTCGTCCTGGAGCTGAGCGCGCGGAACGTCGGGCACATCGCCTACCTCACCCGGATCGCCCCGCCCCGGATCGGCGTCGTGCTCAACGTGGGCGCGGCCCACATCGGCGTCTTCGGCGGCCGGGAGGCGATCGCCAAGGCCAAGGGCGAGCTGGTCGAGGCGCTGCCCGAGGACGGGGTGGCCGTGCTCAACGCGGACGACCCGTACGTCCGGGAGATGGCCGGCCGGACCCGCGCCAGGGTGACCTGGTTCGGGCGCTCGGCCGAGGCGCGGATCCGGGCCGAGAACGAGACGCTCGACGAGCGGGGCCGCGCCTCGTTCACCCTGTGCACGCCGTCCGGATCGGCCCCGGTACGGCTCCGCCTGCACGGCGCGCACATGGTGCCCGACGCGCTCGCCGCGGCCGCGGTCGCGTACGAGCTGGGGCTGCCGGTCGTGGCGATCGCCGAGGAGCTCTCCCGGGCCGAGCCGCGCAGCCGCTGGCGCATGGAGGTGACCGACCGGGCCGACGGGGTCACCGTGATCAATGACGCCTACAACGCGAGCCCCGACTCGGTGCGGGCCGCCTTCGCCGCCCTGCGGGCCATGGGGGACGGCCGGCGGCGGTTCGCCGTGGTCGCGGCCATGCGGGAGCTCGGCGAGGCCGGTGCGGAGCTGAACGAGGAGTTCGGCCGGATCGCCGCCGGGTCGGGATTGGAGGCCCTGATCGTGGTCGGTGACGACGCCGGGCCGATCCTCGCCGGCGCGCCCGGCGCCATCCACGTCCCGGACACCGACGCGGCCGCCCGGGAGCTCGCCTCCCGGCTAGCCCCGGGCGACGTGGTGCTGGTGAAGGGGCCGCGCGCGGCCGGGCTGGAACGGGTCGCCGCCGCCGTTCTCGGGGGTGACGCCCGGTGAGGCTCATCCTCATCGCGGCGGCGGTCTCGCTGCTGCTCTCCATGGTGGGCACGCCCCTCGCCATCCGGATCTTCGCCAGGCGCGGCTACGGCCAGAACATCCGGGAGGAGGGGCCGTCCGGCCACTACGACAAGAAGGGCACCCCGACCATGGGCGGCACGGTGATCGTCATCGCGTCGCTCTGCGGGTACTTCACCGCCCACCTGGTCAGCATGGTGTCCTTCGACTCCGACCCGCCGACAGCGTCCGGGCTGCTGGTGCTGTTCCTGATGACCGGCCTGGCGGTCGTCGGCTTCATCGACGACTTCATCAAGATCTACAAGCAGCGGAGCCTGGGGCTGCGCAGCGGCGCCAAGGCTCTCGGCCAGCTCATCGTCGGCGCGGTCTTCGCCGCGCTGGTGATCCGGTTCCCCAACGCCTACGCGCTCACCCCGGCCGAGACCCGGCTCTCCTTCCTCCGCGACTTCGGGCCGTCGATCGGCATCATCGGCTTCACCCTCTGGGTGCTCTTCTTCATCGTCGGGTTCTCGAACGCGGTGAACCTCACCGACGGGCTCGACGGCCTCGCCACGGGCGCCACCTGCCTGGTCCTCGCCGCGTACGTGCTGATCGGCAACTGGCAGCTCCGCAACAGCTGCACCAGCGTCGGGTTCGGCCCCAACTGCTACTGGGTGCGCGACCCGCTCGACCTGGCCGTGGTCGCGGCGGCCGTGCTCGGCGCCTGCCTGGGCTTCCTGTGGTGGAACGCGCCCCCGGCCAAGATCTTCATGGGGGACACCGGGTCGCTCGCGCTCGGCGGCGTGATCGCCGGTCTCGCGTTCACCACCCGGACCCAGCTCCTGCTCGTGATCCTCGGCGGCCTCTTCGCGATCATCACCATGTCGGTGATCATCCAGGTCGGCTTCTTCAAGCTGACCGGCAGGCGGGTGTTCCGGATGGCCCCGCTCCAGCACCACTTCGAGCTCTCCGGCTGGGCGGAGACCACCATCGTGGTGCGCTTCTGGCTGATCGCCGCGCTCTGCGTGGCCGCCGGGCTGGTCCTCTTCTACGTGGAATGGATGCCGAAGTAGTGAGCGTCGTCGTCGCCGGACTGGGGGTCTCCGGCCTCGCCGCCGCCCGGGCGCTGGCGAGGCGGGGAGAGCGCGTCATCGTGCTCGAGGGGAACGACGGGGAGCGGCAGCGGGCGGCCGCGGCCGAGCTCGCCCCGCTCGGCGTGGAGGTGCGGTTCGGCGAGCCCGAGCTCCCCGAGGGCGCGTCCCTCGTCGTCACCTCCCCCGGATGGCGGCCGGACCACCCGCTGCTCGCCGCGGCGGCCGCCGCCGGGATCGAGGTGATCGGCGAGGTGGAGCTCGCCTGGCGGCTGCGCGGCGACGGCGCGGCCCCCTGGCTCGCGCTCACCGGCACCAACGGCAAGACCACGGCCGTCCGCATGCTCACCTCGATGCTCACCGCGGCCGGCCTCAAGGCCCTCGCCGTGGGGAACGTGGGCGTCCCCATCGTCGAGGCGGTGCGCGAGCCGTACGACGTGCTCGCCGTCGAGCTGTCCAGCTTCCAGCTCCACTGGTCGTCGGGCATCGCCCCGCTGGCGGCCGCGGTGCTCAACGTGGCGCCGGACCACATCGACTGGCACGGCTCGCTGGAGGAGTACGCGGCGGCGAAGGCGAAGATCTTCCGCAACGCGCCGACCGTGATCTACAACGCGGACGACGAGCGGTGCGCCCGGCTCGCCGAGCCGTACCGCGCCGCCGGGCGCCGGGTGGTGGGCTTCACCCTGGGCGCGCCGCGGCCCGGCCAGCTCGGCGTGGTGGAGGACCTCCTCGTCGACCGGGCGTTCGTGCCCGACCCGCGGCACACCGCCGAGGAGCTCGCCACGCTCGCCGACGTGCGCCCGCTCGCCCCGCACAACGTCGCGAACGCGCTCGCCGCCGCTGCGCTCGCCCGGGCCCACGGCGTGCCCACCGGCGCGGTACGGCGCGGCCTGGCCGAGTTCGTCCCGGACCCGCACCGCATCGCCCACGTGGCCCGGATCGGCGACGTCGACTACGTGGACGACTCCAAGGCCACCAACCCGCACGCCGCGGCCGCCTCCCTGTCGGCGTTCCGGTCCGTGGTGTGGATCGCCGGCGGCCAGCTCAAGGGCGCCGACGTCGACGACCTGGTACGGCAGGCGGCCGGGCGGCTCCGCGGCGTGGTCCTCCTCGGCGCCGACCGGGCGCGGATCCGGGAGGCGCTGGAGCGACACGCCCCGCACATCCCCGTGGTGGAGGTGCCCGGCCAGGACACTGGAGTCATGGATCGCGTGGTGACCGAGGCCGCGAAACTCGCCGCCCCCGGCGACACCGTGCTCCTCGCCCCGGCGGCGGCCTCCTACGACATGTTCGCCGGCTACGCCGCGCGCGGCGACGCCTTCGCCGAGGCCGTGCGCCGGCTGGCGAAGCGGTGACCGCCCCCGCGGCCGGGAGCGAGCCGGGCCTGATCCGCACCCTGACCGGCTCCTTCCGGGAGCTGCTCGCCCGCCCGCTGACCTCGTACTACCTGGTGCTCGGCAGCAGCGCGCTCCTGCTCGCGCTCGGCCTGATGATGGTGCTCAGCGCGTCGAGCATCGAGGCCCTGCAGCGCACCGGCAACCCCTTCTACTGGTTCGCCAAGCAGTCGATGTCGGCGGCGATCGGCATCCCGCTGATGTGGATCTGCTCCCGGCTGCCGCCGCGGTTCTTCCGCCTCGCCGGGTACCCGGTCATGGCGCTGTCGCTGCTCGGCCTCGTCATGGTGATCTTCGTCGGCGAGGAGCTGCTCGGCGCCCAGCGGTGGATCACCGTCGGCCCGTTCTCCATCCAGCCGTCCGAGCCGGCCAAGCTCGGCCTGGTGCTCTGGGGCGCCGACGTGCTCGCCCGCAAGGCGCGCGGCCGGTACATCGAGTGGCGCCACCTGCTGCTCCCGCTGATGCCCGGCACGGCGCTCCTCGCCGTGATGGTCATGTTCGGGCGGGACCTCGGCACCACGATCGTGCTGATGCTGATCTTCCTGTCCCTGCTGTGGGTGGTCGGCACGCCGGTCCGGCTGTTCCTCGGCATCCTCGGGCTCATCCTGCTCTCCAGTGCGGCTATGATCATCGCCGAGCCGTACCGCTTGGAGCGGCTGAAGAGCTTCCTCGACGTCTGGAGCCACGCCCAGGACGGCGGTTACCAGGCCGTCCAGGGCCTGATCGCGATCGGGTCGGGGGGCTGGTTCGGCATCGGCCTGGGGGGCAGCCGTCAGAAGTGGAACTGGGTCCCCCACGCGGAGAGCGACTTCATCTTCGCCATCCTGGGGGAGGAGCTCGGCCTGATGGGCACGCTCATCGTGGTCGCGCTGTACGGCCTGCTCGGCTACGCCGGGCTGCGCATCGCCTCCCGGATCGACGACCCGTTCATCCGGCTCGCCTCGGCCGCCACGGTCGCGTGGATCACCGGGCAGGCGATCGTGAACATCGGCGCGGTGATCGGCGTCCTGCCCATCACCGGCATCCCGCTGCCCCTGGTCTCGTACGGGGGCTCGGCGTTGTTGCCCATGCTCGCCGCGCTTGGCATGTTGTTGTCGTTCGCCAAGCGGGAACCCGGCGCCGCCGAGGCGCTGGCGGCGCGAGGCCCTGGATTCGCCGCCCGGGCTCTAAGCTGGCTTGGCTTGGGTGGCCGCCCGAAGCGTGACGGCACGGCTACGCCGGCGCAGCCGCGGCAGCGTCGGGCGGCGATTCGGACGACTCAGAATAGGGAGTGACATGAGGGTGGTCCTCGCCGGCGGCGGGACGGCCGGCCATATCGAACCGGCACTGGCGCTTGCCGATGCGCTACGCGAGATCGACTCGGCGATCGGGATCACCTGCCTCGGCACCGAACGGGGCCTGGAGACCCGGCTGGTGCCCGCCCGCGGCTACGAGCTCGAGCTCGTGCCGGCCGTACCGCTGCCACGCTCGCTCACACCGCAGCTCCTCACCGTCCCCGGCCGGCTCGCCGGCGCGATCGGCGTCGCCGGCGGCATCCTCGACCGGGTCAAGGCCGACGTGCTCGTCGGCTTCGGCGGCTACGTCGCCACCCCCGGCTACCTGGCGGCGCGGCGCCGGGGCATACCGATCGTCGTCCACGAGGCGAATCCGCGGCCCGGGCTCGCCAACCGGCTCGGCGCCCGGCTCACCGAGCACGTCTTCACCGGGCACCCCGACACGCCGCTGCCGAACGCGCAGTACATCGGCATCCCGCTCCGCCGGGACATCGTCAACATGGACCGCATGGCCCTCGGCGACAAGGCCCGGTCCTACTTCGGGCTGGAGTCCGATCGGGTCACGCTGCTCGTGTTCGGCGGCTCGCAGGGCGCCCGCTCGATCAACAAGGCGGCCCTCGACGCGGCGCCCCGGCTCCGTGAGGCCGGCATCCAGGTGCTGCACGTGATCGGGCCGAAGAACATCGTCGAGAAGGAGCCCCCGCCGGGCGACCCGCAGTACGTCATCCTGCCGTACATCGACCGGATGGACCTCGCCTACGCCGCCGCCGACTTCGTGCTCTGCCGCAGCGGCGCGCTCACCTGCGCCGAGCTGACCGCCGTGGGGCTGCCCGCGGCGTACGTCCCGCTCCCGCACGGCAACGGCGAGCAGCGGCTCAACGCCCAGCCGATCGTCCAGGCCGGCGGCGGGATCATGGTGGAGGACGCCGAGCTGTCGGCGGACTGGATCATCGAGACGCTGCTGCCGATCCTCAACGACCCGGAGCGGGTGGTCGCCATGTCGGAGGCCGCCTCGCGCATGGGCCGGAAGGACGCGGACGTGGCACTCGCCAGGAAGGTTCTGGAGATCGCGTCCAAATGAGCCTGGTCAAGCCCGTGGACCCCGTCCCGGCCGCCGAGCTGGGCCGGGTCCACTTCATCGGCATCGGGGGAGCGGGGATGTCGGGCATCGCCCGCATCCTGCTCAAGCGCGGCGTGCGGGTCTCGGGGAGCGACGTGCGCGACTCCGCGGTGCTCGCCGAGCTCCGCGAGCTGGGCGCCACCGTGCACATCGGCCACGCCGCCGGGAACGTCGGGGACGTGGACACGGTCGTCGTCTCCACGGCGATCCGGGACTCCAACCCCGAGCTGCAGGAGGCGCGCCGCCGGAACCTGCGCGTGATCCCCCGGGCCGCGGCGCTCGCCGCCGTGATGGAGGGACGGACCGGCATCGCGGTGGCCGGGACCCACGGGAAGACCACCACCACCTCGATGCTCACCGTGGCGCTGCAGAAGTGCGGCGCCGACCCGTCGTACTGCGTGGGCGGCCTGCTCGCCACCACGGGCCTCGGCGCCGACGACGGCGCCGGGGACCTGTTCGTGGCGGAGGCCGACGAGAGCGACGGGTCGTTCCTCATGCTCCGGCCCGCCATCGCGATCGTCACGAACGTCGAGGCGGACCACCTCGACAACTACGGCGACGTGCGGGCGGTGCACGAGAGCTTCGCCCGGTTCGTGGAGCGGGTCGGGTCGCTGCTCGTGCTCTGCGCCGACGACCCCGGCTCGGCCGCCCTCGCCGCCCCGGCGCGCGAGCGCGGTCTCACCGTCGTCACGTACGGCGAGTCCGCCGGCGCCGACTACCGGACCGTCGACGTCGTGCCCGAGGGCCTCGGGGTGGAGTTCGCGGTGGCGGCGGGCTCGCCCGGCCCCGGGTGGCCGCTCCGGGTGCGCCTCGCCGTACCGGGCCGGCACAACGCGCTCAACGCGACCGCGGTGATCGCCGTGGCCGACCGGCTCGGGCTGCCGCTCGGCGAGGTCGCGGCGGGCCTGGCCGCCTTCGGCGGGGCCAAGCGCCGCTTCGAGGCCAAGGGCGAGGCGGGCGGCGTGGCGGTGTTCGACAGCTACGCCCACCACCCGACCGAGCTCACCGCGGACCTGCGCGCCGCCCGGGAGGTGAACGCCGGCCGGGGCCGCGTGATCGCGGTGTTCCAGCCGCACCTGTACTCGCGGACCAGGTTCTTCGCCGACGCCTTCGGCGCGGCCCTGGGGCTCGCGGACGAGGTGATCGTGCTCGACGTGTACGGCGCGCGGGAGGACCCCGAGCCCGGGGTCACCGGCGCGCTCATCGCGGAGCGGGTGCCGCTCCCGGCCGACCGGGTGGTCTACGCCCCGGACCGGGAGAGCGTGCCCGCCCTCGTCGCCGGCCGGGCGCGTCCCGGGGACATCGTGCTCACCATGGGCGCCGGTGACGTGACCGAGCTCGGCCCGCGGATCGTGGAGGAGCTGGCGGCCCGGTGATCCCCGCCCTGCGGCGAGCGGCGCTGGTGATCCTGCTCACCGGCGCGGTGGCCGGTGCGGCCGCCTGGGTCGTGTTCTTCTCGCCCCTGCTCGGGGTGCGCGAGATCGAGGTGACCGGGGGTTCGGCGGCGCTCGCGGAGCGGGTCCGCGCCGCCGCCGGGGTGCCCACCGGAACCCCGCTCGCCGCGGTCGACCTCGGCGAGGTCGAGCGCCGGGTGCGCGGCGTGCTCGAGGTGGAGTCGGCCCGCGTGGCGCGCGGATGGCCCGGCACGCTCCGGATCTCCGTGGTCGAGCGGACCCCGATCGCCGTGATCCCCGCGGGCGACCGCGTGCTGGTGGTCGACCGGTTCGGCGTGGTGCTCGGCCGGGTGGCCAACGCGCCGCGGCTTCCGGTGCTGCGGGGCGGACCGGACCCCGGTGATCCCGCGGTCCGCGCCGCGCTCAGCGTGCTCCACGCGCTCCCGCCCGGCCTGGCCGCGCGGGTGGCCGAGGTGCGCGCGCCGTCGGCGAAGTCGATCACATTGCGGCTCGCCGATGGCCGTACAGTGCTGTGGGGGGATGCGAGGCACGCGGCTCAGAAGAGCAGAAACCTCGCCTCCGCACTCAGCAAGCCCGGAACCTTTTACGATGTCAGCTCACCGCGGGTGGTGACGGTGAAATGACACGTCTCACATTCCGCGAGGCCCGGCATCGCGCGAAAAGGACAGTGCGCGACACGCCGGGCGGCATTGCGGCGCGGTTAGTTGACCCGTGGGGATGGGCGACCCTACTGTCCGTATCAATCCTCAGGTTGACATAACTCTAAATCTCAACTTGAGGGTGAGAGTTTACGTAGTCAGCGCGGGCATTGCCCGCTAGGAAACGCAAGAGCGGAAGGGCCCCTCGTCGTGGCAGCACCGCAGAACTACCTCGCGGTCATCAAGGTCGTCGGCATCGGCGGCGGCGGTGTCAACGCCGTCAACCGGATGATCGAAGAGGGACTCAAGGGCGTCGAGTTCATCGCCATCAATACGGACGCCCAGGCGCTGCTGATGAGTGACGCCGACGTCAAGCTCGACGTCGGCCGTGAGCTCACCAGGGGCTTGGGCGCAGGCGCCAACCCGGAAGTGGGCCGTAAGGCGGCCGAGGACCACCGTGAGGAGATCGAAGAGGTCCTCAAGGGCGCCGACATGGTCTTCGTCACCGCCGGTGAGGGCGGCGGCACCGGCACCGGCGGCGCACCCGTCGTGGCCAACATCGCCCGGTCCCTCGGCGCGCTGACGATCGGGGTGGTCACCCGGCCGTTCAGCTTCGAGGGCAAGCGCCGGGCCATGCAGGCCGAGGCGGGCATCGAGGCGCTTCGCGAAGAGGTGGACACGCTGATCGTCATTCCCAACGATCGGCTGCTGTCGATATCGGACCGCCAGGTCAGCGTGCTCGATGCGTTCAAGGCGGCCGACCAGGTGTTGCTGTCGGGTGTGCAGGGCATCACCGACCTGATCACCACCCCGGGTCTGATCAACCTTGACTTCGCCGACGTCAAGTCGGTCATGTCCGGGGCCGGGTCGGCCCTCATGGGCATCGGCCAGGCCAGGGGGGACGACCGCTCCGTCGCCGCGGCCGAGATGGCGGTGTCGAGCCCGCTGCTCGAGGCGAGCATCGACGGCGCCCACGGGGTGCTGCTCTCCATCGCGGGCGGCTCCGACCTCGGCCTCTTCGAGGTCAACGAGGCGGCGCAGCTCGTCGCCAACGCCGCGGCGCCGGACGCGAACATCATCTTCGGCACCGTGATCGACGACGCGCTCGGCGACGAGGTGCGGGTGACGGTGATCGCCGCCGGCTTCGACGAGCCCGTGCACAAGAAGTCGTCGAACGTCACGCCGATGTCCCGGTCCCAGCAGCCCTCCCGGCCCGCCGTGCCATCGCGGCCGAGCGTGACGCTCACCTCGCCGACGCGGTCGGAGCAGCGGTCCGAGCAGTCCTCCGCCGAGCCCGCGGAGCGCTCGGAGCCCGACCCGGCCGGGCGGCTCTCGTCGCGCCAGACCACCGGGACGGCCCCGGCGGCCGCGCCGGAGCCCGCATCGGGCGCCGCCGTGTCGGTCCCGGCGCAGGCGGCACCGGCGGATCCGCCGCTCTCCGCCCCGGCGGCGCAGGAGGCGGATCCGGAGCCGGCCGACAAGGCGCAGCCTGCCGCGGCCCAGCAGGAGAAGCCGGTCGCGGCGCCGTTCCCCCGGGAGCCGGAGGACGGCAGGACCGAGGCGGGCACGGCCACCGGGCCGGTGTCGATCCCGCGGCCCACGCCCGAGCCGCCGACCCCGATCACCTCGCGGATCGGCCAGCCCGGGCCCCGGCGCCCGGTGGTGTTCGAGGAGCAGGAGGAGGAGCTCGACGTGCCGGACTTCCTCAAGTGAGCTCCCATCCGTACGGCACCGGAACCGTCGCGGAGGCCGAGCGCCGGGAGGAGCTCGCCTCGGCCCTGGCCCGGGTCGAGCAGCGGATCGAGGAGGCCTGCCGGGCCGCCGGGCGGCGGCGCTCCGAGATCACGCTGATCGCGGTGACCAAGACCTACCCGGCCTCCGACATCCGGCTCCTCGCCGGGCTCGGCGTGACGGACATCGGGGAGAACCGCGATCAGGAGGCGTCGGCCAAGGTCGCCGAATGCGCCGATCTCGACCTGACCTGGCACTTCATCGGCCAGTTACAGACCAACAAGGCCCGGTCGGTGGTCCGGTACGCCGATCTGATCCACTCGGTGGATCGTTCCCGCCTGGTGACGGTGCTCAGCCGGGAGGCGGTGCGGGCCGGCCGTGAGGTCGGCTGCCTCGTGCAGGTCTCGCTGGATCCGCCCACGCCCGAGGGGACGAGCGGGCGGGGCGGGGCCCGGCCGGAGGAGGTGCTCGACCTCGCCGGGCAGATCGCGGCGGCCGAAGGGCTCCGCCTGCGCGGGGTCATGGCCGTCGCACCGCTCGGCGGGGACCCGGCCGAGGCGTTCGCACGGCTACGGGAGATCGCGCGCGCCGTCCAGGCCGAGCACCCGGACGCCGGGATCATCTCCGCGGGCATGAGCGGCGATCTGGCCGAGGCGATCGCGTGTGGTGCGACACACGTGCGGATCGGTACGGCGTTGCTCGGCCGCAGGAAGACCTTCGTCAGGTAATGTCCCCCAAGTGGACCTTGAACATCTCCGATAGAGGCCGTCAGCGGGAGCTCCAAGGTGACGGCTGCCGCCTGGCCTGCCCCGACGGACCTTGACGGCACGCACGACGCGGGAGGACGACGAGCGATGGCCGGCGCGATGCGCAAGATGGCGGTCTACCTCGGTCTGGTGGAGGACGACCGCTACGAGGACAGGTACTCGGGCGAGTTCGCCGACGAGGAGTACGGCGACGGCGACGCCGAGGAGTACGAGCAGCCGCGGCGCGGCTCGAGGGCCTCTGAGGCGCACGCGGCGGAGGCCGCCGGCGAGGACGCCGCCGCGGCCGAGCCCGCCGCCCATGCGCAGAGCCCCGCTCCCGAGCGCCGGACCGCGGATCTGGCGCGGATCACCACCGTCCATCCCCGCAGCTACAGCGAGGCGCGGATGATCGGCGAGCACTTCCGGGCGGGCACGCCGGTCATCATGAATCTGACCGAGATGGCTGACAGCGATGCGAAGCGCCTCGTCGATTTTGCGGCAGGTCTCATCTTCGGCCTGCACGGCACCATCGAACGTGTTACGAACAAGGTGTTCCTGTTGTCCCCTGCCAACGTCGAGGTGACCGCCGAGGACAAGGCCCGAATCGCTGAACGCGGCTTCTTGAACGAGGGTTAGAGTTCCACCATGAGCAATGACCGGTTGAACGGTACCCGAGAGGACCGGAGGCAGCGGAACCGGATGGAAGCGGGGCTGGACAGTGGCGATCGTTAGAGAGCTCTTGATCTTCGCCCTGACCATCTATCTGCTGCTGCTCATCGGCAGGATGATCTTCGACATGGTCCTGGCGTTCGCCCGCTCCTGGCGCCCCACCGGGGTCGTCCTGGTGCTGGCGGAGGCCATATACACGGTGACCGATCCCCCGCTCAAGTACCTCCGCCGTTTCATCCCGCCACTCCGGTTGGGTACGGTGGCGTTGGACCTGAGCTTCACAGTGTTGTTCATTGTGGTCTTGGTCTTGATCCAAATTATGTCCGCGCTTCGCTGATCGGGTACCGTCCCGCCGGACAGACTCCAAGCGCGCCAAGGAGACCCAGATGCCATTGACGCCCGCTGATGTGCGGAACAAGCAGTTCAGTACCACCCGCCTCAGGCCGGGGTACGACGAGGAGGAGGTCGACGCGTTCCTCGACGAGGTCGAGGCCGAGCTCGACCGCCTGATCCAGGAGAACGAGGAGCTCCGTGCGAAGCTGGCCGAGTGCCTGCGGGGCAAGGTACCGGGAGGCGTCAACGTGCCCGGCCAGCAGATGCAGCAGATGGCCGCGGCCCCGGTCGCGGAGCCGAAGCCGGAGATGATGCCTCCTCAGGCGGAGCCGAGGGCCCCGGAGCCGGCCCGTCCCGAGCCGGCGCCCGCCGGGGTGGGCATGCCGCCCGGCGAGGACAACATGGACACCGCGGCCCGGGTGCTCGCGCTCGCCCAGCAGACCGCGGACCAGGCCATCGCCGACGCCCGGCGGGAGGCCGACGAGACGGTGACCCGCGCCCGGCGCGAGGCCGATGACATCCTCAGCAAGGCCCGCCGCCAGGCCGAGCAGATCATCAGCGACGCCCGGGCCCGGGCCGAGACCCTGGAGCGCGACGCCCAGGAGCGGCACCGCCAGGCCATGGGCTCGCTGGTGCAGGCCCGCGACGAGCTGGAGCGCAAGGTCGAGAAGCTCCGCAGCTTCGAGCGCGAGTACCGCAGCCGCCTCAAGCTGTACCTGGAGAACCAGCTCGCCGAGCTCAACGTGGCCTCGGAGAACACCGGCGGCTTCCCGGCCCCCGACACGGGCGCGCACGCCATGGCGCACACCGTGCCGCCGGGCGGCCAGCCGATGCAGGTGTCCCCGAACGTCTACGTGCAGGAACCCACCCAGCACACCGGTGGCTTCCCCGGGCCGGAGGGCCCGCACCCCGAGCGACGGTGAGCGGAACGCATTTCCCCCTGGCCGCGTGCGGTGACGTGGAGAGCCGATCGTGATCCTCGTCAGTGCGGCGCTGGTACTGGCCGCGATCATCCTGCTGATCGCGGGTGTGGTGCTGGCCACTCCCTTCCTGGTGATGTGGTCGATCGTGATCAGCGCCCTCGCCGCGGTCTGCCTGCTGATCGGGGTGCTGCTGCGCCGGCATGAGCTGTTCCCCGCCGGTGGGCGCACCGCCGGACAGGCTCCCGCCTCCCCACAGGGGACGTCGGTCGCGTCGTTCGCGCCGCAGGGAGTCCTGCCGGTCGGCGTGGCGCTCGGTGGAGCGCCGCCGATGGCCAGCCCGGTGGCGGTGGCACAGCCGGGAACGCAGCCGCCCTCCGCTCCGCCTGGGCGCCTCCAGGCGGCGGCGCCGACTCTCCGACCGGCGGCTCATGATGGCCGGGGTCTCGCCCCTGATGCGATCGTGGTGGTGATTCCGGGGCGCAGACGCTTCCATCTGCCGAGCTGCCGCCAGGTCGTGGGGCGCCAGGTGGAGGAGCTCACCCACGAGGAGGCCAGGGAAGAGGGGTTCACCCCCTGCACCGCCTGCTTGGCCGAGATCTCCGCCCACGCGGCGGAGGCGCGGGAAGCGGACGGCCGCGGGGCGACCGCCGTGACGCCGCCGACCGGCCGGGAACGGCCGGCCGACGAGACGGGGCCGCCGGACCGGGCGGCCGAGCCGGGTGGCTCCTCCCGGCCCGGGCAGACCGGCCACGGCCCGCGAGAGAAGGCGGACGAAGCGGCCTCGCCCGAGAAGGTCTCCCCCGAGGCGGAGACCGGCACGGCCCGCGAGGACCGGTCCGCGCCGGATGACGGCGGCGATCAGGCCACGGCGGAGACCCGCGTCACGGCCGCAGGCGATGCTCCGGTGACCGGCGGCACGACCGCCGGCAGCGCACAGGCGGAACCCTCGGCCGCACCACGGGAGGCCGCCGCAGCCGAGCCGGGCGCGTTCAGCTGGTTCCGGCCCAACGCGACCACGGCGGCCAGACCATCGGCCGAGAAGCAGGCATCGGGCGCTCCAGCCGACGCGGAGGCCACGGACGCCGCAACCCCGGCCGCACCGGACCCGGAGCAGGCCGGTGGCGGGCCCGAGGAGCCCGGTGACGCCCCGGACGCCACGGCTCAGCCGGACCGCCCCACGAATGAGGCGGCGGCCGCCGCGGCGGGGGAAACCCCGGGAACGTCCCGGCCCGTGACGCGGCCGGACGGTGGACAGAGCGCCGAGCAGGCCGCCGAGCCGGTGGCCGGCCAGCCCGGCACCGGCGATCCCGGAACCTACGACGAGGCGGACGACACGGCCGTGATCCCGGCGATCGCCCGCCCGCCCGCCCGGCCAGCCCAGGACCGCGACGGCCAGGGTGCGCCACCGCGCGCGGGCGGCGGCACAGGCCCACGGCAGGACGACCGGCCGACCTCCGATGACGCCGGCCCTTCGGCCGAGGCGGCGAGCCCGTCCTCCCCGAAGCCGGCAGAGCCGGCCCACGAACCGGGCCGGCCGGCGGATGGGACGGAGCCGGCCGGGAGCCCGGGATCCGAGCCCACGGGCAGCGTCGATCCCGCCTCGGATGCCCCGGAGGCACCGCACCGGTCCGAGGACGCGAGCGAGGAATCGCGGCCATCCGGCCAGGCCGAGGACGAGCCGGCCGCCGGGCGTGACCGCCTCGCCCCCGGCACGAGGGTGACGGTGATGATCGGCACCCGGCGCTACCACAGCACCGACTGCCCGCTCATCAAGGGGATGGGCGCGGACGGCGTGCAGACCATGACCGTCGAAGAGGCCGAGCAGGCCGGGCTGACGCACTGCTCGGTCTGCCAGAACGCCTGAACGTCCTTCCGCACCGCGCGGCCTTCCGGCCGCGCGCGGATCGGCGCCCGGGTCGGCCTTCGCCCGTGACGGCGGCAGAGCGCCGTCCGGGTTCCCGTCGGCGATTCCCCATGGCCCGGGCGGCACGCCCCGTACCACCGCCGATGCCCGCGTGATCGTCGAACCCTGCGGCGGTGTGGTCCTGCCGCAGGGATTCCAGGCTCGACTCCTGATCCCCCGGGCGCAGAAGCGCGCCATGCCGCGGACGGGCGCCCGGATTCCCCTTCACCGGTGACGGTACGAGCCGTTGGGCCCACCGGTGACCGTGCGGCGCACTGGCGTCTCCAGTGCCGATCTCCGCTGGTCCAAGGGAACACTGCCGTGCCCTGAGCCGGTGCCCGTGGTGGTTCGATCGTCAGCTGCGGCGTGATCCCGTCGGCGCGGACTCAGTGCCTCTCTCGGCGCCGCCCCGAGGGGCGAAGGCGCGCCGAGCCACGGATCGGCGCCCGGGCCGGCCTCGCGCCGGCCGCCCCGGACGCGTGGCCTGCCGCTCCGCGAGCACGCCGGCCCAGGACGCCGAGCGTGACCAAGAGAAAGCCCCTCCGGGGCGGTGGCCGTCCGGAGGGGCCAGGGTCCTCGTATGGTCAGGCCTTCTTGAGCTGGAAGGTGAGGCCGAGGTCGGCGTCCTCGTGCCGGGGCAGCTCCTCGGCGGGCGCGCCCTCGGTGAAGCTCACCGCGAGCACCTCCTCAGCGATGCCGCTCCCGTTCGCCCGCAGGGTCTCCGCCAGCTCACCGTCGGCCGACCACCACAGCTCGATCCGGTCGGTGATGGACAGGCCGGTCGCCTTGCGCGCCTCCTGGATCAGGCGGATCACCTCGCGGACCAGGCCGGCCCGGCGCAGCTCGTCGGTGATGGTGAGGTCGAGCGCCACCGTCTCACCGGTGCCGGTGTCGACCGCGCCGGTCTCCACCGCCCAGCCCTCGCGCGGTTGCTCGGTCACGATCACGTCGTCCGCGCCGAGCTCGACCGTGCCGACCTCCGCCACCTCGACCGTGGCGGTCTCCCCGGCGCGCAGGGTCTTGGCGAGCACGGTGGGATCGGCGGCGGTGATCGCCGCGGCCACCTGCTTGGTGCGCGGCCCGAAGCGCTTGCCGAGCGAGCGGAAGTTCGGCTTGACGATGAACGTCACCAGGTCGGACGAGAACGAGGAGAGGTCCTCCAGCCGCTGGACGTTCAGCTCCTCGGCGATCAGCTCGCGCAGCTCCCCGGGGAGCCCGGCCCAGCCGGGGGCGCCGATCAGCGCCCGGGCGAGCGGCTGGCGGGTCTTCACGCCCGACGAGGCGCGGGCGGACCTGCCCAGCTCGACCAGCCGGCGGACCAGCGCCATCTGCTCGGACAGCTCGGGGTCGAGCAGCTCGCTCTTCACCTCCGGCCACCGCGCCAGGTGCACCGACGTCGGGTCGTCCGGGGTGCGCAGCACGCCCCAGATGTAGTCGGTGATGAACGGCACCAGCGGGGCCATCAGCCGGGTGACCGTCTCCAGGCACTCGTACAGCGTGGCGAAGGCGGCTTCCTCACCCGACCAGAACCGGCGGCGGGAGCGCCGCACGTACCAGTTGGACAGGTCGTCGAGGAACTCGGTGAGCCGCCGCCCGGCCCGCGCCGTGTCGAAGTCCTCCATCGACGCGGTGACCTCGGAGACGGTCCGGTGCAGCTCGGCGAGGATCCACCGGTCGATGAGCGGCCGCCGGTCGTACGCCGGGGCCTCGGCGAGCTTCGCCGGCGACCAGGACTCGGCGTTGGCGTAGAGGACGAAGAACGAGGCCGTGTTCCAGTAGGTGAGCAGCACCCTCCGGACGATCTCCTCCAGCGCGCCGTGGCCGATCCGGCGGGGCGACCAGGGCGAACCGGAGGTGGCCATGAACCAGCGCAGCGCGTCGGCGCCGTGCTGCTCCATGAGCGGGATCGGCTCCAGCACGTTGCCGAAGTGCTTGCTCATCTTCCGGCCGTCCTCGGCGAGGATCAGGCCGAGGCAGAGCACGTTCTCGTACGACGAGCGGTCGAACACGAGCGTGCTGACCGCCATCATCGAGTAGAACCAGCCCCGCGTCTGGTCGATGGCCTCGCAGATGAACTGGCCCGGGAACGACTTCTCGAAGACGTCCTTGTTGATGTGCGGCGCGCCCCACTGCGCGAACGGCATGGCGCCCGAGTCGTACCAGACGTCGATCACGTCGGGGACCCGCTTGGCCTCGGCGCCGCAGGTGGGGCAGGGGAACACCACCTCGTCCACGTACGGGCGGTGCGGGTCGAGACCGGTCAGGTCGCGCCCGGCGTACTCCCCGAGCTCCTTCAGCGAGCCGACGCAGGTGACGTGCTCCTCGGGGCAGATCCACAGCGGCAGCGGGGTGCCCCAGTAGCGGGACCGCGACAGCGCCCAGTCGACGTTGTTGCGCAGCCACTCCCCGTACCGGCCGTGCTTGATCGTGGCGGGGAACCAGTTGGTCCGCTCGTTCTCCGCGAGCAGCCGGTCCTTGATCGCGGTGGTCCGGATGTACCACGACGGCAGGGCGTAGTACAGCAGCGGGGTGTGGCAGCGCCAGCAGTGCGGGTAGCTGTGCTCGAAGTGCCCGCCCTTGAACAGCAGGCCGCGCTCGCGCAGCAGCTCGGTGAGCGGCCCGTTGGCGTCCTTGAAGAACATGCCGCCGACGACCGGGACGTCGGGCAGGAACCGGCCGTCCGGGCCGACCGGGTTCACCACCGGCAGGCCGTACCGCTTGCAGACGGCCATGTCGTCGGCGCCGAACGCGGGGGCCAGGTGGACCAGGCCGGTGCCGTCCTCGACGGTCACGTAGGTGCCGAGCGTCACGTAGTGGGCGTCCGCGATGTCGACGAAGTCGAACGGCCGCGAGTAGGTCGTGCGCTCCAGGTCGGCCCCGGAGAACCGCTCCACCACCTCGGCGTCCTCGCCCAGCACCTGCCGGAGCAGCGGCTCGGCCACGACGAGCACCTCGTCACCGTGGCGGGCGGCGACGTAGGTGACCTCGGGGTGCACCGCGACCGCCGTGTTGGACACCAGGGTCCACGGGGTGGTGGTCCAGATCAGCAGCGAGGCCCCGAGCTCGGCGAGCCGGCCGGAGGTCGCCGGCATGCGCACGTACACCGAAGGGCTGCTGATCGTCTCGTACCCGCCCGGCTGGCCCAGCTCGTGGTCGGAGAGCGGGGTGCCGCAGCGCGGGCAGTACGGGGTGATCCGGAAGTCGCGGAAGAGCAGGCCCTTCTCCCAGATCACCTTGAGCGACCACCAGACGGCCTCGATATAGGAGGGGTCCATCGTGCGGTAGGCCTGGGACATGTCCACCCAGTAGCCCATCCGCTCGGTCATCTGCTCGAACGCGTCGACGTACCGCAGGACCGACTCGCGGCAGCGCTTGTTGAACTCCGCGATGCCGTACGACTCGATCTCGGGCTTGCCGGAGAGGCCGAGCTCCTTCTCCACCGCGACCTCGACCGGGAGGCCGTGGCAGTCCCAGCCGGCCTTGCGCGGCACGTAGTAGCCCCGCATGGACTTGTAGCGGGGGAAGACGTCCTTGAAGACGCGCGCCTCGACGTGGTGGACCCCGGGCATGCCGTTCGCCGTGGGCGGGCCCTCATAGAAGATCCAAGGGGGGCCGTCCGCGTTCTGCTCCAGCGAGCGCTCGAACACCTTCCCGTCCCGCCACCGCCTGAGCACCTCGCGTTCCATGGCGGGCAGGTCGACCTGCGCGGGGAGAGCGGGGAAGTAGTGGTTGGACATCGTCGGGCGGGAACCTCCACGCGTGGAACGGACATGGCGCGAAGGGACGAAGCCGGGACGGCTCCGCGGTACCACCCTTCTTGACGCCCGGGCGGCCGGGCGCCCACTCATTTCGCTTGCTGCCGGTTCTACTCAGCCGGGGAGGCCTTTCTTCCGGCGGCTCCGGGGTGATCTTCCCACCGCGACCCGCCCCGGGCTCACACCGTCCCCGGGTCGCTGAAGCGAGTGGATGCGGAGGTACTCGTCCCCATCAACGCCTTGCAAACTATGAAGATAACGCAGACTGGCCAGAAGGGCTTCCCGGCATGCGAGTGAGCATCAGGGTACGACCGGGCGCATCCAGGGAATACGTGGGAGGAACATACGGCGATGGCGCCATCGTTGTGAGGGTGTGCGCCCCAGCGGTCGACGGGCGGGCGACCGAGGCGGCCCTGAAGGCCGTCGCGTCGGCCTTCGGCGTCCGCCGGGGCGACGTGCGTCTCGTCTCGGGTGCGACGGCGCGCGACAAGGTCGTCGAGATCGCCGGGGACGAGGAGGAGCTCGCGCGGCGCGCCGCCCGGCTGCGCGAGGGCTGAACCCGCCGCGATGAGGCGCCCGCCCGGGGCGTCCGTGGCGTACGATGCCCGGACACGCTCTGCGCCCATGACCAGCTCCTACGAGGGAGGCCCGCAATGGCCATGCACGCGCCACGGACCGGGACCGCCGCCGGTGACAACACCTGGACGGCGGCCGAATTGGACGAGGTACGCAAGCGGCTGGTGCGTGAGATCGAGGAGCTCAAGGCCGAGGTCGCCCGGATGGAGGAGCAGCTCGCGTCCGGGGAGGTCAGCCAGGGCGCCGGGGACGACACCGCCGACGCCGGGGCCAAGGCGTTTGAGCGTGAGCGAGAGATCGCCCTTACCCTGAATGCGCGGGATCTGATCGCGCAGAACGAGCGGGCGATCGCCCGGGTCGACGCAGGGACTTACGGAGAGTGCGAATCGTGCCACAAGCCGATCGGCAAGGAGCGTCTTCTGGCGTTCCCGAGGGCGACGCTGTGCGTGACATGCAAGCAGCGGGAGGAGCGCCGCTGAATGACCCCGCCCCCGAGCCCGCGCCGCCCCGGCGGAGGAGGGTGGGTCTGCTGGCCGTCCTCGCCGCGGTGGTGTACGCCCTCGATCTGGGGAGCAAGTTCCTCGTCGTCGGCTTACTCGAGCACAAGGAACCCGTCACGGTCATCCCCGGCGTGCTGCTGCTGAACGTGATCCGCAACCCCGGGGCCGCGTTCAGCATCGGGACCGGCATGACGATCGTGTTCACCGTGATCGCGGCGGTCGTGGTGATCGCGATCATCCGCACCGCGCGGCGGCTCCGGAGCGCGCCCTGGGCGGTCACGCTCGGCCTGCTGCTCGGTGGCGCCCTCGGCAACCTGACCGACCGGATCTTCCGGGCGCCCGCGCCGCTGCAGGGGCACGTGGTCGACTTCATCCAGGTGTTCCCGGTCACCAGGTTCCCGGTGTTCAACCTCGCCGACTCGGCGATCGTCTGCGGCGGGATTCTCGCGGTCATCCTTTCCTGGCGCGGTTATCAGATCGACGGCACTCGGGATACGGGGGAGGATGTGCATGGGTGAGCAGCGGAGCCTTCCGGTACCTGAGGGTCTGGAGGGGGAGCGGCTCGACGCCGCGTTGTCCCGGTTGTTCGGGTTCTCCCGTACCCGCGCCGCCGACCTGATCGCCGCCGGGGACGTCCTCGTGGACGGCGCGGTGCCGTCCAAGTCCGATCGGCTGCGCGCGGGGCAGTGGCTCGACGTGACGATCCCCCCGCCCCCGGCCCCGCCCGCGCCCCGGCTGGAGCCGATCCCCGGCATGTCGATCCTCTACGAGGACGAGGACATCATCGTGATCAACAAGCCGGCGGGCGTGGCCGCGCACCCCACCGTGGGCTGGACCGGCCCGACCGTGCTCGGCGGGCTCCTGGGCGCCGGCCACCGGGTGTCCACCAGCGGCGCGGCCGAGCGGCAGGGGATCGTCCACCGGCTCGACGCGAACACCACGGGCGCGATGGTCGTCGCCAAGAGCGAGCTGGCGTACGCCCGGCTCAAGCGCGCGTTCAAGGAGCGCAAGGTCGAGAAGCGCTACCACGCGATGGTGCAGGGGCACATGGACCCGCTGCGCGGCACCATCGACGCCCCGATCGACCGCCACCCCTCCGGGGACGGCCGGTTCGCGGTGGTCGCCGGCGGCAAGGAGGCCATCACCCACTACGACACGATCGAGGCGTTCCGGGCGGCCTCCCTGCTCGACGTCAAGATCGAGACGGGCCGCACGCACCAGATCCGGGTGCACCTGTCCGCGCTCGGGCACCCGTGCGTCGGCGACTTCATGTACGGCGCCGACCCCACGCTCGCGGCGAAGCTGGGTGTGAACCGGCAGTGGCTGCACGCCATCACGCTCGCCTTCGAGCACCCGGTGACGGGGGAGTGGATGTCGTTCACCGCCGAGTACCCCGACGACCTGGCCCGCTCGTTAAAGATCATTTCGGACGAGAACGCCTGAGCGCGGCCGGGCCCGGCGTGCGTCCCGGTGTGCGCGCCGGCCCGGCGGCCGGAGGGGTGCCGCGGAGGGGCGCGCCGGGCTCGGGTGCGCGCGAACCGGGGTACGCGGGCCCGGCCTGGCCGGGGCCGCCGTCAGCCGAGCACCAGGGCGAGCTGCCGGGACTGGGCGACCAGCGTCCCGGTGGAGTCCCAGATCTCCATGTCCTCCTCGTGGAAGCCGCCGGTCAGGTACCTGGTGCCGACCCGGCACGCGAGCCATCCGGGGGCCGGGCGCCCGCGCAGGTACACGGTGAGCTGGACGGTGGTGGAGCCGAGCTCGCCCAGGTCGAGCACGGTGGGGGCCATGGCGTCCACGAAGAAGGAGAGCGACAGCGGGTCCGCGGGCCGGCCGTCCTTGAACCGCATCCAGAACTCCCAGGACGGCTCGCCGCTCGGCCGCCCGAGCATCCAGCCGAGCGGCTCGGTGAACCGGTAGTCCACCCGGTCGACCACGGTCAGCCCGGGCAGCGTCCTGCCGTCCATGAGCTCGGGGAGCTTCTCCGGGGCCGGCAGCTTCGGCGGTTCCCCGAGCAGCGTGGTGCGTCCGGTGGCCTGGTCGAGGTCGGCGAAGGACGCCACCACCCGGACGGTCTCCTTGCCCTGGCAGACCAGGGTCGCCTCGCCCGTGGCGATCCGCCGGCCCACCCGGGCGATCCGCGTGTGCACCTCGGCCGGGCCCACGACGCCCGGGCGCAGGTAGTTCGCGGAGACGGTGAGGGGATCGGGGTACGGCATCTCCTCCGCGAGCGCCCGGAGGCAGATCGCCAGGAGGTATCCGCCGTTCGGCACGTTGCCCAGCGCGTTCCAGCGATCCGTGATCTCCACGGCGTATCTGCCGTCGGCCAGGCCGGTCACGCGTGTGTCGGTGTCGAAGACGTATGCCACGCACGCAGCGTACGGCAAACAGAGCGAAATTCCAGTCCGCGTCGCGTGACCGGTGCGCGGCGGCGGTAGGTGCGCCGCGCGTGCGCCGGCGGCCGCTGCGGGGGAGCGGTACGGCCGGGCGCGGTGGCCCGTGGTGGTCGCGCCGGAGAGCCCGCGCGTGGCGGCCCGGGCAACCGGTACGGGCCGTCCACCACGGGAGGGCCATGCCGGCCCCGGGTGCCCGGGCCTCCGGGCGCCGGCCCCTGGAGGAGCCCGATCCAGGGCCTGCGCGCTCCGCGCACCGGTCCGGCGGTCACGCCTGGTGCGCCCGCGTGGCCCCGGTATCGCCGCCCGTGTCCGCGGGCGGGCCGCCCGGCCGGGCTCACAGGAGGGTGACGCCCCGGCCGCGCCTACAGGAGGCGGAGCTGCACGTCGCGGGGCTTGCGCCGGCGCCGGACCGGTTCGCCGATCCGCTCGTACACCGCCCGGCCGAGGTCGGCGAGGAACGGGGAGCGGCCGGTCTTCCGCACGGCCCCGTGCCGGGTCCGCTGCATGGCGTAGCTGAGGTAGAGGTGGCGCTGCGCGCGGGTCATGCCGACGAACAGCAGGCGCCGCTCCTCGCGCACCTGCTCCTCGTCGAGGTCCTCCGGTGCGGTCCCCGGCTGGCGCAGCGGCAGCAGCCCGTCCTCACAGCCGACCACGAACACCACGGGGAATTCCAGGCCCTTGGCGGCGTGCAGGGTGAGCAGGGAGATCCGGTCCGCGCGCGGGTCCCAGGTGTCCACCTCCACGCCGAGCGCGAGCTCGGTGCGGAACCGGTCCAGGTCCTCCCCGCACCGCTCGGCGAGCGGCCGGAGCAGCTCGACCGCCGAGTGGATCTCCGCGGCGGCCTGGTCGCGCTCCTGTTCCGGGGTCCGGTCGAGGACGGCCTGCGCCGCCCGCCGGAGCCGGTCCAGCACCGGGCGCGCCGCACCGTCCGGGGAGGCGCCGTCCGGGGACGCGCCGCCCGCCGCGGGATCGGCGTACGCCAGCTCGGCGAGGAGCGGCTCCACCCCCGGCCGGTCGGCGAGCCGGTCGTGCGAGCGCTTCTGGAACGGCAGCCCGGCCCGGGTCAGCGCGTCCATCACCGCGCGGGCCTGCCGGTCGGTCCGGTACAGCACGGCGAAGTCGGAGAACCCGAGCCCTTGGGCGCCGTCGGAGTCGACGCGGCCGCTGTCGAGCGCGTGGAAGGACGCGCCCCCGATCATCTGCTCGATCGTCCGGGCGACGAACTCCGCCTCCGCCTGCTCGTCGGCCGCCTCGTGCAGCCCGATGCGGGCGTCGCCGTGCGCGCCCACCGGCCGCAGCACCCGCCCGGGCACGAGGCTCGCCGGTGCGATCACCTGCAGCGCACCGGTGACGATGGTGGCGGCGGACCGGTAGTTCCGGGTGAGCTGCACGGTGCGGGCGCCGGGGAAGTCCTCCTGGAAGCGCAGGAAGAACCCCACGTCCGCGCCGCGGAACCGGTAGATCGCCTGGTCGGGGTCGCCGATCGCGGCGATGTTGCCGCCGGGCGGGGCGAGGAGCCGCAGCAGCCGGTACTGCCGCTCGTCGACGTCCTGGTACTCGTCGACCGAGATCCAGCGGAACCGGTCACGGTACGCGGCGGCGAGCTCCGGATCGGCCTCCAGCATCGCCACCGGGAGCTCGATGAGGTCGTCGAAGTCCACCAGGTCCTGGCCGCGCAGCGCCTTGCCGTACCGCTCGGCGAACTCGGCCTGCTCCGGCCCGCCCTCCCCGGTGCGGCGGTGGCGGGAGAGCGCGGCGAGCAGGCGGCGCGCCTCCTTCTCGTCGCCGGTGACCTCGGTGGCGACCGCGAGCTGGCGGGCGTGGTCGGCGATGCCGAACGATGGGCTCAGCCCGGCCCGCTCGTGCTGCTCGCGGAGGATCTGCATCCCGAGCGAGTGGAAGGTGGCGACGGTGAGCCGGGGCGCCTGCTCGGGCACGAGCGCGGTGAGCCGCTCCCTCATCTCCTCGGCGGCCCGCCGGGTGAAGGTGATCGCGAGGCACTGCTCGGGCGGCACGCCCCGCCCGGTGACCAGGTGGGCGATCCGGTGGGTGAGCGTGCGGGTCTTCCCGGTGCCCGGCCCGGCGATGATGAGCAGCGGCCCGTCCGTGATCTCCGCGGCGGCGCGCTGGTCGGGGTCGAGCCCGCCGAGCAAGGTCCCGGTCCCCGCCTCCGCGCCCGCGCCGGGGGCCGGCGGGGGAGCCTCGGCCGTCACCGCCGCCGCGTCCGCCGGCTCCGGGGCGCGCCGCGGCCCCGCGGTCTCCGCCCGCCCGGCCGCGGCGGGCTTGCGCCGCCGCGTGCGCTGCGGCGCCGCGGGCTCGGCCGTACCGGTGCCGAACAGGGAGTCGGCGAACAAGGCCGGGGCGGCCGGCGCGGCCACCCGCTTCAGCTCGCCCGGCTGGAAGAGCCGGATCACGCCGTACTCGCCGTCGTAGCCGGCCTCCCGGATCACCTCGCCGCGGCGCAGGCGCGCGATCGCCTCGGCGAGCAGCGGGGAGTGGGCCGCGATCTCCTCGACCGGCACCTCCTGGAGGATCGCCAGCTCCGGGCCGAGGGCGGCGGTGAGCTTGTCGATCTCGGTGAGGACCCGCTTGCTCTTCGGGCCCACCTCGAGGATCTCGCCCATGATCTCCGGCAGCGGGACGAGGCTCTGGTAGCCGGCCGCCCCCTCCGGCCGGGCGCCCTCGGGCCGGTCGGCGAGCTCCTCGACCCGGCTGAGCACGCCGACCGTGAGCGGCTTGCCGCACTCCGGGCAGATCCCGCCGTGCTCCCGGGTCTCCCGCGGCTCCATCCGGACGCCGCACTTGCGGTGCCCGTCGACGTGGTACTTGCCCTCCTCGGGGAAGAACTCGATCGTCCCGGCGTGCCCCTCCCCGGTGCGGAGCGCGCGCAGCACGGCGAAGTAGTCCAGGTCGGTGTCGAACACCGTGGCCTCGCGGCCGAGCATCGGCGGGGAGTGCGCGTCGGAGTTGCTCACCAGCCGGTAGCCGTCCAGCCGGGAGACCCGCCAATTCATCGCCGGGTCACTGGACAGGCCGGTCTCCAGCGCGAAGATGTGCCCGGCAAGGTCGTCGTAGCACTCCTCGATCGCGTCGAACCCCGACTTCGACCCGAACACCGCGAACCACGGCGTCCACACGTGGGCCGGCACCAGGTAGGAGCCCTCGCCGCTCTCCAGCGTGATCTCCAGCAGGTCCCGGGAGTCCAGCCCGAGGATCGGGCGGCCGTCGGACCCCAGGTTGCCGATCCGCCCGAGCCTCCGGTTGAACTCCTCCGCGGCGGCGAAGTCCGGCACGTACACCAGGTGGTGGACCTTGCGGGTGCGCTCGCCCCGCCGGTAGATCGTGGAGATCTCCACGGAGAGCATGAACCGCACCTCGGCGGCGGCGAGGCGGGGCGGCAGCCGCCGGGCGATGTCCCGGTCCAGGTCGTCCCGGAGCCGGAACAGCCCGGGCTCGGCGGGGACCAGGTTCTCCTTCAGGTGCGCGAACCAGGCGGGGTGCGTGAAGTCACCGGTGCCCACCAGGGTGACGCCCTTGCGCCGCGCCCACCAGGTCAGGTGCTCCAGATCGCAGTCCCGGCTGCAGGCCCGGGAGTACTTGGAGTGGATGTGCAGATCGGCAATGAAGCGCACCTGCGCGATTTTGCCACAGCCTGGTGATCCCCGTCCGAGCCTTGACCCGGCCCTTAGCGGGGCCGGGCGCGGCGCGGGATGGAGTGCGGCACCCGGTACCCGGCGGCGTGCCCCGGCCGCTGGGCCGGGCCGGACCGGCCGCGGGCCGGGCGGCTCGGTGCTCCGCCCCGCGCCGCGCCCCATGGCGGGCCGTACGGCCGGCGCGGAGGATGCGGCGCGGGAACGCCGCCGGGCGCGGCTCTCCGGGCCCGCCCTGGCCGTACGAACGCATCGACGGGCTCCTGGCCTGTCCGGAGCAGGCCCGGCAGGCCGGCCGCGCCCGGGCCCCGACGCCCGGGCCCTCCGGAGGCGATGGGCCGGCGGTACCGGCTACTTCGCCGGCCGGAACGTGGCGGTGAAGGTCTTGAAGTAGTGGTAGTCCTTCTTCCAGCGCCGGTCCGGCGTGCTCCAGTAGATGGCGTAGCCGTGGCGCTTGTCGGTGACGAAGCCCCGGTTGACCACGTGCATCCGCCCGCCGCGGGCGGAGTAGGTGAACTCCCAGTCGGCCGCGGTCTTCCAGTAGTCCACTTTCTTGATCTTGATGCGCTTGTACCCGGGGAACCGGTACCGCACGTACCGCTCCTGGTTCTTCCAGTCCTTCTCCGCGTCGGCCTTCGGGGAGCTGGTCTGATCGATCAGCAGGGTGCCGGGGGTGCCGGGGCCGCCGAACCACACCTGGGTGCCGCTGCGGCGGATCACCCGCCAGCCCGCGGGGAGCGCCAGCGAGAACCCGGTCCGGTCTATGTACCGGTACCAGCCCTCGGGCACGGCGGCGGGCTCGCCGCCCGTGCCGCTCGGCGTGGGCGACCCCTCCGGGGTGCCGCTCGCGGACGGCGACGACGGCGTCTGCCCGCTGGCCGACGCCGAGGGGGTGACCGCCACCGTGGTGTCCGTGGGCCGCCCCGGGTCCTGCCCGCCCGCCCGCATGCCGAGGTAGCCGGCGATCCCGGCGACGCCGAGCATCCCGAGGATCAGGAGCACCACCGGCTTGAGCAGGGTCCGCCGGAGCCCGGGCCGCGGCCGGGGCGGCGCCGCGACGCGGATGGTCTCCATGGACCCGACGCCGCGGTCGACCGGGGCGGCGAGCCGGGCGATGGGCCGCTGCGCCGGCCGCACCCCGGTTCCGGAGGACCCGGGGCGGGGCTTCGTCGCGGTGGCCGCCACGGCCGGCTTCCGTGCCGCGGCCGCTTCGGCGTCGCCCCGGCCGGCCGGCTCGCCCGGGGCCGGTCTAGCGGCGGCGCCGCCGTCCCCGCCGCCGGTGGCGCGGCCGGGGGAGGCGCCGGGCTCGGGCCGCTCCCGCCCGCCGTCCGGGTCCTCCCCGGCGCGATCGGCGGAGCCGTCGGGTGCGGGGCCGGCCGGTTCGGAACGGTCCGGGCGATCCGCCTTCGCGGCGGCCGGCCGCTCTTCCCCGGCGCCGCCTCGATCGGGCGCTCCTCCGGGCTCGCCCGCCGTGCCCGCCTTCGCGGCCGCAGCGCCCGACTCCGCGCCCGCCGTGCCCGCCTCCGCGTCAGCCGTACGGCGGGGGCGGACCAGGCGGGTGGACGGCGCGGCGTCCGCCTCGGCCGGCGGCGCCGGCAGGTCCTGGGTGTCCTCCTCGGGCCCCGCGCTCTTGCCCCCCGGCCGCGCGGCGGAGGATCCGCCGGCGGGCTCCGTGCGGGCGGCCTTCACGGTCTCCGGGGCGGGCGGCTCCGACCGGTCGCCGGCGGCAGCGGATCCGTCCGCGGCGGCCGGTTCCGCGGTGGGGCCGGGCGCGGGCACCGGAGTCGGGGCGGGGCCCGCGCCCGGTGCCCCGGTGGAGGCCGCGCTCCGGGCCGCGCCGTCCGCGGCGGTCCCGGACCTGGACGCCGGGGAGGGGGAGACCTGGCGGAGCATCCGCGCGATCTCGTCGTACCCGGGCCGGTCGGCGGGCTCCTTGGCGAGCAGCCGCATCAGCAGCGGGGCGAGCCGCCCGGCACGCTTGGGCGGTGCCGGGTCCTCGTTGAGCACCGCGTGCATGGTGGCCATGGGCATGCCGCGGTCGTGGGGCGGCCGCCCCTCCACGGCCGCGTACAGGGTGGCGCCGAGCGACCACAGGTCGGACTCGCGCAGCGCGGGCGTGCCGCGGAGCCGCTCGGGCGCGATGAAGGCCGGGGTGCCGACCAGCCCGGTGCGGGTCATGGTCGAGTCCGCCTCCAGCCGGGCGATGCCGAAGTCGGTGAGCACCACCCGGCCGTCCTCGGTGAGCAGCACGTTCTCCGGCTTCACGTCACGGTGCAGCACGCCTTCGCGGTGGGCGGCGCGGAGCGCCTCGAGGATCTGCAGGCCGATCTCGCTCACCCGCTCCGGCGGCAGCGGCCCGCTCTCCCGGAGCACCTGGCCGAGCGACTTCGAGGGGACGAGCTGCATGATGATCCACGGGCGCCCGTCCTCCTCGATCACATCGTGGATCACGACCACGTTCGGGTGGGTGAGCCGCCCGGCCGCCCGCGCCTCGCGCAGCGTGCGGCGGTTGAGATCGCTGAGCTCGTCGTCCATCGCGGTGTCGTAGCGGATCTCCTTCACCGCGACCTCGCGATCGAGCAGCTCGTCGTGGGCACGCCACACGATGCCCATGCCACCGCGGCCGATCGGCTCCACCAGGTGGTACCGGCCTCCAACGCGCCGGCTTTCCACTCGCGACATCAACTTCCCTCCGACCCATGAATCGTCCCACGGATGGCAAAGGGATCAACTCGGTCACACAGGGCCGGAGCAGGACGCTCTACGTGGTGAACGGCGTTGCGCAGGACACCACCGGCGGCTTGCTAGGTTCAAGAGCACGGCACCGGTGCCCGGTACGGCGGCGCGGCCACCAGGCAGGGAACGGTCCCGAGGCGCCGCCCGCGCCGGTCCGGTGACGGGCACGGCGCGGTCCCCGTTCCCCGGAGTGCGGATGTCGAGAACAACCCGATCGGATCGCCGTCTCGTGCGGATCGCCGGCCTCCTCCTCGGCGACGGCCACCCCGTCGCGGTCCTCGGCGGGCACGACGCGAGGTGGGTGAGCCTGCCCGCCGCCGGCGGACGCCCGGCCGGCGAGGTGCTCGCCCGGGAGCGGTCCGCATGGCCGGGCCCGCTCCTCGCCGAGCCACGCTCGGCCGCGGACCTGCCCGCGATCGCCCGGCACGCCGACGGGGTGGTGATCGGCCCCGCGGAGCTGCGGCACCCCGCCCTCCGCCAGGAGATCGCCCGGCTCGGCCGGCCGGTGGTGCTCCGGCGCGGCCCGGGCATGCCGCTGGCGGAGCTGCTCACCCTCGCGGACCGGTGCGCCGCCGAAGGGTGCGGCGGGGTGGTGCTCTGCGAGAGCCGTACCGGCGGGCCCGACCTCGCGCTGCTGCGCGAGGCGAAGGAGCGGTCCGGCCGGCCGGTGCTCGCCGCGCTCGGCGGGGACGCCGCGCTCGCCGGCGCGGCCGTGGCCGCGGGAGCGGACGGGCTCCTGCTCGATCCCGGCGCGGACCCCCAGACGATCGCCGAGGCGCACGAGGCGGCGACCCTCCTCGGCGCGCTCACCCGCCGGGAGGACCCCGGAGACCTGGCCGCGGCGAGGCGCGCGATCGACCGGGTCGACGCCGCGCTCGCGACCCTGCTGGAGCGCCGCGCCGCGCTCGCCGGGACCATCCAGCGGCTCAAGCCCGTCGGAGGGTTCCGCGGCCGGGACCCGGAGCGGGAACGCCAGGTGGTCGCCGCGATGGCCATCCGGGCGCCCCGCCTCGGCGCGGCCCGGCTCGCCCCGATCATGAACGCGGTCATCGAGGCGGGCCTCCGGCTCGCCGAGGAGGAAGCCGGGGCGGAGCCCGATGGCGGGCGCTCAGCCCGGCCGCCCCGGGACGGGGAGGACGGCCCAGGGCGCGGCGGCGTCGCCTCCCCTCCGCACCCCGGGTGAGCGTAGGCTCGGATCCGCAGAGCGGGCGGCGACCGCGCGGCCCGGAAGGCGGCGAAGGTTAAGGGAAGTCATGGGCGAATCGTTTGTACATCTGCACGTGCACACCGAGTACTCGATGCTCGACGGTGCGGCCCGGTTGAAGCAGATGTTCAAACTCGTGGGCGAGCTCGGCATGCCCGCGATCGCGATCACCGACCACGGCAACCTGCACGGGTCGTACGACTTCTACAAGCAGGCGACCGCCGCCGGGATCAAGCCCATCATCGGCATCGAGGCGTACGTCGCGCCCGAGTCGCGGTTCAACAAGCAGCCGGTCCTGTGGGGTGAGCCGCACCAGCGGGGCGACGACGTGTCGGCCGGTGGCTTCTACACCCATCTGACGATCTGGGCGCGGAACAAGACCGGCCTGCACAACCTGATCAAGCTGAGCTCGCGCGCGTACACCGAAGGGTTCGTCCGCAAGTGGGCCCGCATGGACGCCGAGCTCCTCGCCGAGCACGCCGAAGGGCTCATGGCGAGCACCGGCTGCCCCTCCGGCGAGGTGCAGACCCGGCTCCGCCTCGGCCAGTACGACGAGGCGCTCAAGGCGGCGGCCAAGTACCAGGAGATCTTCGGGAAGGAGAACTTCTACCTGGAGCTCATGGACCACGGCCTCGACATCGAGCGCCGGGTCCGGGACGACCTGGTCCGGATCGGCCGCACGCTCGGCCTGCCCCCGGTGGTCACCAACGACTCGCACTACACCTACCAGTCGGACGCGGCGGGCCACGACGCCCTCCTGTGCATCCAGACCGGCAAGCAGCTCAACGACCCGGACCGGTTCCGGTTCGAGGGCACCGAGTACTACATCAAGACCCCCGAGGAGATGCGGGCCCTCGACAGCTCCGACCTGTGGCAGGAGGGCTGCCGCAACACGCTGGCGATCGCCGAGAAGGTCGACCCCACGGGGTTCTTCGAGTACAAGAACCTGATGCCGACCTTCCCCATCCCGGAGGGCAAGACCGAGGAGGAGTACTTCCGGGAGAAGGTCTGGGAGGGCATGCGCCGCCGCTTCCCGGACGGGGTGGACGACGAGCACCGGGAGCTGGTCGAGAAGGAGATCAGCGTCATCGTCCAGATGGGCTTCCCGAGCTACTTCCTCGTCGTCGCCGACTTCATCATGTGGGCGAAGAACAACGGCATCCGGGTGGGCCCCGGGCGTGGCTCGGCCGCCGGTTCGCTCGTCGCCTACGCGCTCGGCATCACCGACCTCGACCCCATCCCGCACGGCCTCATCTTCGAGCGCTTCCTTAACCCCGAGCGGGTGTCCATGCCCGACATCGACGTGGACTTCGACGAGCGCCGGCGGGCGGACGTCATCCGGTACGTCACCGAGAAGTGGGGCGCCGACAAGGTCGCGATGATCGCCACCTTCGGCACCATCAAGGCGAAGGCCGCCATCAAGGACGCGGCCCGCGTCCTGGGCTACCCGTACGCGCTCGGTGACCGGATCACCAAGGCGTTCCCGCCCGCGGTGATGGGCAAGGACATCCCGCTGTCGGGCATCTTCGACCCCGAGCACCCCCGCTACCACGAGGCGGGCGAGCTGCGGAAGATGTACGAGGAGGATCCCGACGTCAAGGCGGCGATCGACCTCGGCCGGGGCCTGGAGGGCCTGATCCGGCAGACCGGCGTCCACGCGGCCGGCGTGATCATGTCGTCGGAGCCCCTCACCGACCACATCCCGATCATGCGCCGCGACTCCGACGGCGCGATCATCACGCAGTTCGACTACCCGACCTGCGAGGCGCTCGGCCTCCTCAAGATGGACTTCCTCGGGCTGCGCAACCTCACGATCATCGACGACTGCCTGAAGATGATCGAGGCGAACACCGGGGAGAAGATCGACCTGCTCGAGCTCCCGCTCGACGACGCCAAGACGTACGAGCTGCTCGCGCGGGGCGACACGCTCGGGATCTTCCAGCTCGATGGCGGCGGCATGCGCTCCCTGCTGCGGCTGATGAAGCCCGACAACTTCGAGGACATCTCCGCGGCCCTCGCGCTGTACCGGCCGGGTCCGATGGGTGCCAACTCGCACATCAACTACGCGCTGCGCAAGAACGGCCAGCAGGAGATCACGCCCATCCACCCCGAGCTCGAGGAGCCGCTCAAGGACATCCTCAGCACCACGTACGGGCTCATCGTCTACCAGGAGCAGGTCATGGCCATCGCGCAGAAGGTGGCCAACTACACGCTCGGCGGCGCCGACCTGCTCCGCCGCGCCATGGGCAAGAAGAAGAAGGAGGAGCTCGACCGGCAGTTCGAGTTCTTCGAGAAGGGCATGAAGGAGAACGGGTTCTCCGACGAGGCCATCCGGGCCCTGTGGGACATCCTCGTCCCGTTCTCCGACTACGCCTTCAACAAGGCGCACACCGCCGCGTACGGCCTGGTGTCCTACTGGACGGCCTACCTCAAGGCGAACTACCCGGCCGAGTACATGGCCGCGCTCCTCACCTCGGTCAAGGACGACAAGGACAAGAGCGCGCTGTACCTGAACGAGTGCCGGCGGATGGGCATCAAGGTGCTCCCGCCGGACGTCAACGACTCCGACTTCGACTTCACCCCGCGCGGCGGGGACATCCGGTTCGGCCTGTCGGCGGTCCGGAACGTCGGCGCCAACGTGGTGGACGGCATCATCAAGGCCCGCAAGGAGAAGGGCCGGTTCACCGACTTCGCCGACTTCCTGCGGAAGGTGCCCGCGCAGGTCTGCAACAAGCGGGTGATCGAATCGCTGATCAAGGCGGGCGCCTTCGACTCGCTCGGCCACGAGCGCAAGGGCCTGTTCATGATCCACGAGCAGGCGGTGGACGCGGTCATCGACATCAAGAAGAACGAGGCGATCGGCCAGGACTCGCTCTTCGGGGCGGTCGAGGGCGCCGAGGACACCACCTTCGACGTGCAGGTCCCGCCGGGGGAGTGGGACAAGCGCACGCTGCTGCAGTTCGAGCGGGAGATGCTCGGGCTGTACGTGTCGGACCACCCGCTGCTCGGCGTGGAGCACATCCTCGCGGCCGGGTCGGACTGCTCGATCGCCGCGCTCCAGGACGAGAGCCACCCCGACGGGCAGGTCGTCACCGTCGGCGGCATCCTCTCCGGGCTGCAGCGCAAGATCACCAAGAAGGGCGACACCTGGGTGCTCGCCACCCTCGAGGACCTCGAGGGCTCCATCGAGGTGATGATCTTCCCGTCCACCTACCAGCTCTGCGCCACGATCCTCGCCGAGGACGCGATCGTCTTCGTCAAGGGCCGGGTCGACAAGCGGGAGGAGGTCGCCAAGCTCATCGCGATGGAGGTGACCGTCCCCGACCTCAGCCAGTCGTCCGGGAACGGGCCGCTGGTGGTGAGCATGCCGCTCTCCCGGTGCACCCCGCCGGTGGTCGGCCGGCTCAAGGAGGTGCTCACCACGCACCCCGGCACCACCGAGGTGCACCTGCAGCTCCACAACGGGTCGCGCACCACGGTGGTCCGCCTCGACGACAGGCTCCGGGTGACCCCGTCACCGGCCCTCATGGGCGACCTCAAGCAGCTCCTCGGCCCCGCCTGCCTCGGCGCCTGACCCGCCGCCCGGGGTGCCCGCCGGGGCGGGGTCCCCGGGCCGCGCGGCCGGCGTGCCGTCCCCGGCGCCGCCGGTCCGCCGCGGAGGCCGCGCGCCGCTCGGTACGGCGGGCCCGGGCGCGGGGGCGCCGGTGGCCCGGTGGCCGCCGGGCGAGGCCGTGGGGCGCGGCGACGGCGTGCGCGGCGCCGCCGCGCGCTGCGACCGCGCCCGCTGGGATCGCGCGTGCTGCGAGCGCCCGTGCTGCGGCCGGGTGCGTTTCGTTCCCGCGCGCGGTCCGGTGGTGCGTGGCGCGCGCGCCTGCCGGGACCGGGTGTCCTGTGGCCGGGCTGGCCGCGATCGCGGGTCACGCGACCGTGCGGGCTGTGACCGCGCGTCCTGTGATCGCGCCGGCTTTGACCGCGTGCCGTGTGGCCGGGCTGGCCGCGATCGCGGGTCACGCGACCGTGCGGGCTGTGACCGCGCGTCCTGTGATCGCGCCGGCTTTGACCGCGTGCCGTGTGGCCGGGCTGGCCGCGATCGCGGGTCACGCGACCGTGCGGGCTGTGAACGCGCGTCCCGTGATCGCGCCGGCCGTGACCGCGTGTCATGTGATCGGGCAGGGTGCGCCCGCGTGCCGTGGGATCCCGCGCGCGGCGCCGCGGTGCTCCGCGGCACCGCCCGCCGGGACGCCGCGGGCGGTGCGGTCCATAACGCGCGCTGGCGGCCGGACGCGCGGTGGGCCGGGCGCCCCGCGGCGTGCCGGGGCCGTGCGGTGGCGGACGGGCCCCCGCGCCGGGCGTCCGATGCGGCACCCGCCCGCTGCGGCCGCTCCGCCCGCTGCGGGGTGCGCGCCGAGGCGCGAACCCCGGCGGTGGAGGGGGAGGCGCTGGGCCGGCCGGGCTCGGTCCCGGGGCGGTCCGCCGCACGCGGGTCGCCGGCCGTGGCCGTCTCCCGTTCCCGCCGCTCCTCCTCCCGCCGTTCCTGCTCCTTCTTCTTCCGCTTCTGCTTCTCCCGGGCCTTCCTCGCCTTCTCGGCCTGCTTCTCGAGGTACTCCTTCAGGCCCGGGGTGAAGCCGCCGCCGAACCGGCGCATGTCGGGCGGGACGAAGCCGAGCGGCGGGGTGTGGCGCAGCGCCGCCCGCATGGAGTCCACCCAGATGGCGCCGGGGAGCGAGGCGCCCTGCACCGCGGCGTAGTACCGCCCGCCGATGGTCACCCCGGTGAGCGGGTAGCGGTACGAGCCGCGGATGTCGCCCACGCTGACCGCGGCGGCGAGCGCGGGCGTGTACCCGGCGAACCAGGCGGAGGTGTACCCGTTGCTCGTGCCGGTCTTGCCGGCGGCCGGCCGCCCGATCGACTGGCCGCGCATGGTGCCCTTGGTGAAGACCCCGGAGAGCACGTGGTTCACCGCGTCGGCGACCTCGGGGTCGAGCGCGGTGGAGCAGCTCGGCGGGATCTCCGTGCGGGTGCCGTCCCGCTCGACGATCGCGGTGATCGCCATCGGGCGGCAGTACCGCCCCCGCGCGGCGAACGTGGCGAAGGCCGCGGCCATCGTCGTCGGGTCCATCTCGTTCACGCCGAGGGTGAAGGTGGGCACCTCCCGGAGCGGGGCGCCGTCGGCGCGCCGGACGCCGAGGGCCTTGGCGGTCTTCACCACGTTGCACAGGCCGACCTGGCGCTCCAGTTTCATGAAGAAGACGTTGACCGAGTGCCAGGTGGCCATCTCCAGGCTGTACGGCCCGCCCCGGCCCTCCCCGCCGGCGTTCCGGATCCGCGTGCCGGGGGCGTTCACCGGCTTGCCCGAGCAGTCCCGGTAGCCGCTGTCCGGGACGTACGTGCTGGGGATCTGGAAGCCGTCCCCGAACCGCATGCCCTGGCTCAGCGCGGTGGCGAGCGTGAAGACCTTGAACGTCGAACCCGCTTGGAGGCCGAGCCCGCCGCCGTGGGCCTGGTCCGCGGCGAGGTTGTAGGTGGTGCGCGGGCCGATCGGCCGGTTGCGCGGGTTCCGCCCGTACCGCTTGCTGGTGGCGAGCGCCCGGATGTACCCGGTGCCCGGCTCGACCATCGCCTCCGCGGCCACCTGGGTGTCCTGGGGCCACACCCGCGCCGAGATCGCCTTCTCGGCCGCCCGCTGCGCCACCGGGTCGAGCGTGGTCCATATGGTGAGGCCGCCGCGCTGGAGGCGCCGCTCCCGGGAGGCCCGGTCCGGCCCGAACGCCGGGTTGGTGAGCACCTCGCGCTCCACGTACACGCAGAAGAACGGGTGCGGGCTGCTCTCGCACCCGCCCGGCTGCGGCCGCATGCGCAGCCCGAGCGGCGCGCGGATCGCGGCCGCCGCCTGCTCCGGTGTGATCATCTTGAGCTCGGCCATGCGCCGGAGCACCAGGTTCCGCCGCTCGAGCAGCCGGGCCCGGTGCTCGGCGCCGAGCGTCGGATCGGTGTCGGACGGGGTCCGCACCGCCCCGGCGAGCGTGGCCGCCTGGGTGAGGGTGAGGTCGGCGGCGTCCACGCTGAAGAAGCGGCGCGCGGCCGCCTGCACGCCGAACGAGCCCGCGCCGAAGTACGCGATGTTCAGGTACCGCTCGAGGATCTGGTCCTTGGTGTACTTCCGCTCCAGGGCGAGCGCGTACCGCAGCTCGTCGATCTTGCGCTGGATGCTCCGCACGCTGGCGCGGAGGCGTTCGCGGTCGGTCTCCGCCTGGGTGATCAGGATGTTCTTGACGAGCTGCTGGGTGATCGACGAGCCGCCCTGGGTGATCGTCCCCGCCCGGGTGTTCGCGATGAGCGCCCGCAGCGTCCCCCGGATGTCGAGCCCGCCGTGCTGGTAGAACCGGGCGTCCTCGATGGCCAGGATCGCCTGCCGCATCACGGGGGCGACCCGGCTGAGCGGCACGGACTGCCGGTTCTGGTAGTAGAACTGGGCGATCTGCCGGCCGTGGCGGTCCAGGACCCGGGTGAGCTCGGGCACCCCGTCGTCCCGCGGCGGGGGAGGCAGCTCGCTGAAGGCGGCCGCGGCGTGCTTCGCGGTCAGCCCGGCCCCGCTCACCAGCGGCAGGGTGATGCCGGCGACCAGCGCGCCGCCGGCCGCGCCGCACAGGCCCAGCTTGGCCGCTGCGTTGAGTAGCCGAGAGGTCACGCGTTATGAAGTACGGCCGCGCGTCCGCGATCAAACCTCCGGAGGCCGAAGATCTACCGAACCATCGGCCTCCGGAGGGCGTGCCCTGGCCGGAGGTGGGTATCCCGGGCCGTCAGGTGAGCCGCTTGATCTTCAGCCCCAGCGAGGTGAACTGCTCGAACGGCCGGTGGTAGCCGCGCTCGATGTGGTTCACCCCGCGCAGGGTCGAGGTGCCGTCGGCCACCGCGGCGGCGAGCACCGCGGAGAAGCCGGCCCGGATGTCCGGCAGGGTGACGTCGGCGCCCCGCAGCTTCGACACCCCGCGCACCACCGCCGAGTGCTTGGCGTCGGTGTCGTGGTACCGGCAGGCCGGGCCGCCCAGGCACTGGGCGAAGACCTCGATCTCGCAGCCCATCTTCTGCAGCGCGGGCACGTACACGAGCCGGTTCTCGAACACGGTCTCGTGGAGCACCGACATGCCGTCCGCCTGGGTGAACAGCACCACCAGCGGCGTCTGCCAGTCGGTCATGAACCCCGGGTGGGTGTCGGTCTGCACCGCCGCCGGGCGCAGGCCGTCGGGCGCCGTCGCGGTGAGCCACTCGTCGGTGATGGTGAACTGGGCGCCCATCCGGGCGAGGGTGGTGATCGCGGTGACGAGCCGGTCCTGGTGGCAGCCGTGCACCCGGACCTCCCCGCCGGTGACCAGCCCGGCCACCAGGTAGGAGAAGGCCTCGATCCGGTCGCCGGCGAGCCGGGTCGAGGCGCCGTGCAGGCGGTCGACCCCCTCGATCACGATCCGCCGGTCCGGGTTGAGCTCGATCAGCGCGCCCATCCGCTGGAGGAAGAGCGCGAGCTCCACCACCTCCGGCTCCATCGCCGCGCCCTTGATGACCGTCTTGCCCTCGGCGAGCACCGCGGTGAGCAGGATGGTCTCGGTCGCCCCCACGCTCGGGTAGGGGAGCTGGATCCGGGCGCCGTGCAGCCGGGTCGCCTTGGCGCTGATGCCGTTCTCGCCCACCTCGACCTCGGCGCCCATCGCGCGGAGCGCGTCGACGTGGTAGTTCACCGGCCGCCGGCCGATCGGGTCCCCGCCGACGAACGGGACGAACGCCTCACCGGCGAGGTGGAGGAGCGGCCCGAGCATGAGGATGGGGATCCGGTTGAGCCCGGTGTACTCCTCGGGCACATAGGGACGGATCTCCGCGCCCCGCTCGATGGTGATCTCGCCCGGGCTGATCTCCACGTGCACGCCGAGCGCCTGGAGCATCGCGGCGGTCAGCCCGACCTCGCCGACCTCCGGCGCGTTGTGCAGCGTGCTGGGGCCGATGCCGAGCATGGCCGCGACCATGTGCTTGGAGACCGCGTTCTTCGATCCCCGGACGTGCACATCCCCCCGGAGCGGGCCGGAAGGCTCGATCTGCCAGACCTCTTCGCGCACCGGTGCCCCCTTACCCCCGTGGTGCGCGGCGTTCCCTTTGGCTGTCTCGCTCACACCTTCTCCCTATATGCCCTCCTGCCGCACAGCGTAACGGCACGGAGACGTGCTCCCGGCGTGGGAACGTTCCCGGTGGGCGAGACGGGCCGGACGCGCCCCCTGCGCGGGCCACCGGGAGCGGGTGCGCGGTGCCGCGCCGGCGCCGCCGGGCGGTCCCGGGCCGCGGCCGGCTCGGCCGGGCCGTACCCGCGGCCGAGGCCGGCTCCCTGAGCGGGGCGGTCAGGGCGGGCGGGGCGGCCCCGCCGGCACCCGCGGACCGATCCGGCCGGGGACCCGGCGCACCGCCGGGCGCTCCGGGCGGGGCCGCCGATCCGGGTGGCGCGGATACCATTAGGACGGTGCGGCGACTGCGGATCAACCTGGTGAAAGCGGGTGTGATCGCGCTCGCCCTCGTTCCGCTCGGCGCGGTGGCGGGCCTGCTGTGGTCGGCGATCGCCCCGGCCGCGCAGTACGTGGTCACGGAGGCGGGCCCGCGGCTCGCCGATCCCGAGACCCAGGCGCTCATCGAGGCGGACGGCTGGTTCGCGGTGATCACGGCCGCGTTCGGCCTGCTCACCGGGGCCGCCGCCTACGCGGTCGGGCGCCGCGCCCCGGTGGGCGCGCTGCTCGGCCTCGTCGCCGGCGGGTGCGCCGCGGCGTACGTCGCGCTCCTCGTGGGCGGCGCGGCCGCGGAGACGGCCCGGGCGGCGGACGAGGGGATCACCATGATCAGCTCGCTCGATGTGACCGCGCCCGGGGTGCTGGTGGCCTGGCCGCTCTTCGCCACCGTGGTCTTCGGCGCGATCGAGTTCGTCATCGGGTACCCGCCGCCCGGGGAGACCGCCTACCCGCCGCCCGGAGAGGCCACCGAGACCTGACCCGGAGAGGTGACCAAGGCCAGGTCACCGAGGCCTGATCGGGAGAGGCCGCCGAGGCCCGGCCGCCGTCACCGCCCGGCCGGCTCCGGCGCCCGGCGCCAGTGCCCGGTCGCCTGCTCGAACGCGTGGCCGAGCTGGAGCACCCCGAAGTCGTCCCACGGCCGGCCCACGATCTGCACCCCCACCGGCAGCCCGTCGGCGGTGAACCCGCAGGGCACCGACATCGCCGGCGCGTGGAGCACGCTGATCCAGTAGCAGGACCGCATCCAGGCCAGGTAGTCCGGCATGGGCTGCCCGTTGATCTCGGTGACGTACGGGTGGTCGACCGGGAACGGCGGCACCTGGCTCACCGGGGCGATCAGGAAGTCGTAGCGGCCGAAGAACTCGCGCATCCGGTGGTAGAGCCCGGTGCGCAGCCGCTCCGCCCGGGCGAGGTCCGCCGCGGTGACCTTCTTGCCCTGCTCCACGTTCCACGCCACGTTCGGGCCGACGCCATCGAGGTCCCCGTAGTTGAGGGCGTAGAACCACGCGCGGTAGATGCGGAAGGCGTCCTCCGCGTCGGACAGGTCGAGGTCCACCTGCTCGACCGTGGCGCCCAGCCCGGTGAGCACGGAGACCGCCTCCGCGGTCACCCGCGCGGTCTCCGGGTCGACCGGCAGCCCGCCGAGGTCGGGGCTGAACGCGATGCGCGCCCCGGTGAAGTCCCGCTCGAGCGGGGCGGCGAAGACCCCGGGATCCTCCTTGATCGAGTACGGCGAGACCGGGTCGAACCCGGCCATCGCCGACATGAACAGCGCGAGGTCGGCGACCGTGCGCGCCATCGGACCGGGCACGGAGAGGGTGAACCAGGCGGCGGTCGCCGAGCGCGACGGCACCCGGCCGGGGGTGGGCCGCAGCCCGGTGACGTTGCAGAACGAGGCGGGGTTGCGGAGCGAGCCGCCCATGTCCGAACCGTCCGCGAGCGGCACCATGCGGCAGGCGAGCGCGGCCGCGGCCCCGCCGCTGCTGCCCCCGGCGCTCTTCGACAGGTCGTACGGGTTGCGGGTCGCCCCGAATACCTCGTTCACCGTGTGGGAGCCGGTGCCGAACTCGGGGGTGTTGGTCTTGCCGATCGTGATGCCGCCGGCCGCCTTGATCCGCCGCACCATCGGGTCGTCGGCCTCGGGGACGTGGTCGGCGAACACGCGCGAGCCGTACGTGGTGCGGATCCCCGCGGTGTCGGCGAGGTCCTTGTGCGCGACCGGGATCCCGTGCAGGGGGCCGCGGATCCGCCCCTGCGCCAGGTCGGCGTCGGCCTGGCGGGCCTGCTCCAGCGCGTGGTCGGCCACCACGGTGACGATCGCGTTGACCGGGCCGTTGACCTCCTCGATCCGGCGCAGGCACGCCTCGGTGAGCTCGACCGCGCTCACCTTCCCGGCGCGCAGCAGCTCGGACATCTCGGTGGCGGTGAGGTCGTACAGCTCGCTCACTTGTGCGGATCCCCCCCAAGACATGGCAGGTCTGGCCGTGCTGCGTCGCCTGACGAGTCTGGCCGACCGGGGAGGCGTGCCGCGATGGCAAGAATCGCCGGAGCCGGTCACCCGGTTTTGCCGATCCGCGCGGTGATGGCGCCGGTCAGCTCGATCAGGGTCGCCGGGGAGGTCTCGATCTGCAGGCCGCGCCGGCCCGCGGAGAAGTAGATGGTCTCGAAGTCGAGCGCCGACTCGTCGACCACGGTCGGCAGGCGCTTGCGCTGCCCGAGCGGGCTGATCCCGCCCACCACGTACCCGGTGACCCGCTCCACCTCGGCCGGGTCGGCGAGCGCCGCCCGCTTGCAGTGCACCGCGGTGGCGAACGCCTTCAGGTCGAGCCGCACCGCCACCGGGACCACGGCGACGGCGAGCCCGCGCTCGGTCTCGGCCACCAGGGTCTTGAAGATCCGCTCGTACGGCACGCCGAGCGCGTCCGCGGCCTCCTCGCCGTACGCCTGGGACCTGGGGTCGTGCTCATACGGGTGGAGGGTGAAGTCCGCACCCGCCTCGATCAGCGCGGCCGTGGCCGGCGTCGCGCCCATGTTCCTGGTCTTGCCCACGGGTGCAGCCTAGTGGCCCGCCGCGCCCGGGATCTCCCCGAGCAGACGGTCCCGCTCGCCGGCGGGGAGGAAGGAGGCGCGCAGCGAGTCCGCGCCGAGCCGGCGCAGGGTCGCCTCGTCCCACCCGAAGGTCTCGGCGGACCGCCGGTACACGTCCCCGACGTACCCGCCGAAGTAGGCCGGGTCGTCGGAGTGCAGGGTCACCATCAGCCCGGCCTCGAGCATGCGGGGCAGCGGGTGCTCGGCGAGCGAGGGCACCACGGCGAGCCGGACGTTCGACAGCGGGCAGACGGTGAGCGGGATCCCCTCGCCGGCGAGCCGCGCCACCAGCTCGGGGTCCTCCAGGCATCGCACGCCGTGGTCGATCCGGCTCACCCGCAGCAGGTCGAGCGCCTCCCGGATGTACTCGGGCGGCCCTTCCTCGCCGGCGTGCGCGACCGCGCGCAGGCCCTCGGCCCGGGCCCGCGCGAACACGTCGGTGAACAGCCGGGGCGGGTACCCCACCTCGGCGGAGTCCAGCCCGACCGCCACGAAGCGGCCGGCGTGGGGGAGGAGCCGGGTGAGGGTCTCCATCGCCGCCTCCGGCCCGAGATCGCGCAGGAAGCACGGGATGAGGTAGGCGCTGACGCCCTCCGCGTCCCGGATCGCGCCCTCCAGTCCCTCGAGCACGGCCTCGAGCGGGACGCCGCGCCGCAGGTGGGCCTGCGGGTCGAAGAAGATCTCGGCGTGCCGCACCCCGTCGGCGGCGGCGCGGGCGAGGTAGGCCGCGGCGAGGTCGTAGAAGTCCTCCGCCTCGCGCAGCACGTCCATCAGCGCGTAGTACAGGTCGAGGAACGACTGCAGGTCGCGGTAGGCGTACCTGCCGCGGAGGTCCTCGACCCCGGCGTAGGGCAGGGTGACGCCGTTGCGCCGGGCGAGCGCGAACGCCATCTCCGGCTCCAGCGTGCCCTCGATGTGCACGTGGAGCTCCGCCTTGGGAATGCCGCGTGCGTCCATGACCTCGTGCTCCCGTCTCGCCGGCCGGGGACGCCCGCCGCGGCCGCGGCGGGGCGCGGGCGGCGGGGCGCGGCGGGCCGCCCGGCCCAGCATCCCGCCCGCACCGCCTCCACCTTTTGGAGGAGATTTCCGGCTATTGAGCCATCTATAGCCATCCGTCGCTCGCGACGCGACACTGATGGAAGAGATCGTCGGGAGTCGCCGAGAGGCGGGGCGGTCCATGCGCGCGGTCGGCCACATCATCAGGGGACCGGTCGGTGACGTCGTCAAGGGACAGCTCGGCCTCCTCGGCGGGCTGGCGGTCTGCGTCGCGCTGCGGCCGGAGGGCCTCGGCGTCAACCACGGGGTGAGCTACTACGGCGTCCACCGGGAGACGTTCCCGTGGCTCGCGGCGGCCCTGCTCACCGCGGCGCTGTTCACCCGCCGGGCGCTGCGCTCCGCCGCGCCCGCCACGCCCGCCCCGCGCCCGGTGCGGCGCCTGGCCGACGCGTTCACCGTGCTGGTGGCCGGGGTCGTGTTCACCCCCTACACGCTCGGCCCGGTCATCGGCTGGGTGCACCGGGCGTGCGGCGCCGCCCTGTACCTGCTGCAGCTTCTCCTCGGCTGGTGGCTGGTCGCGTGGGCCCGCCGGGACGCCCTCGCCGTGGGCTGCCTCCTCTTCCAGCTCGGCGGCGGGATCGTGGCCGCGGTCTACGTCGTCCAGGACGAAGGGCTGCTGCTCCACGGGGAGGTCACGTTCCAGATCGGCTTCGCCCTGCTGCTCATCCGGGCCCTGCCGCTCGTCACCGCGGCCCGGCCGCGTGCCGGGGCCGCTGCGGCGCCCGGGCCGGATCCCGCGGAGACCCGGCCGTCCCGCCCGCCGGTCACCGGCTGCCGCGCGCCCGGTGGCGACCGCGACCGCCCGCCCGGGCGGGCCGCACCGTGACCGGGAATCGCCGTCCGGGCCTCTTAGACTGGGATGGTGATTTCCCGGATTGATCTGCGTGGGTCTCTCCCCGGCGACCTGCGGGATGTGCTGCCCCGCGCCGAACTCGACGTCGAGGCCGCCGTGGAGCGGGTGCGGCCGATCTGCGAGGACGTCCGCCGCCGCGGTGTGGCGGCCGTGCGGGAGCTGACCAAGAGGTTCGACGGTGTCGAGCTGGAGTCCACCCGCGTGCCGGCCGCCGCGCTGGAGCGGGCGCTCGCCGAGCTCGACCCCAAGGTCCAGGCCGCGCTCGAGGAGTCGATCCGGCGGGCCCGCAAGGTCCACCGCGACCAGCGGCGCACGGACATCACCACGACGGTCGTGCCGGGCGGCACGGTCACCGAGCGCTGGGTGCCCGTGGACCGCGTCGGCCTCTACGTGCCGGGCGGCCGGGCGGTCTACCCCTCGAGCGTCGTGATGAACGTGGTCCCCGCGCAGGAGGCGGGGGTCCCCTCGCTCGCCGTGACCTCGCCCGCCCAGCCGGACTTCGGCGGCCTGCCCCACCCGGTGATCCTCGCCGCGTGCGCGCTCCTCGGCGTCGAGGAGGTCTACGCGGTGGGCGGGGCGCAGGCCGTCGCGATGTTCGCCTACGGCACCGAGGAGTGCGCCCCGGTGACCATGGTCACCGGCCCGGGCAACATCTGGGTGGCCGCGGCGAAGCGGCTGCTCAAGGGCCGGATCGGGATCGACTCCGAGGCCGGGCCCACCGAGATCGCCATCCTCGCGGACGCCACGGCCGACCCGGTGCACGTCGCCGCCGACCTGATCAGCCAGGCCGAGCACGACGTGATCGCCGCCGCCGTGCTCGTGACGGACAGCGAGGAGCTCGCCGACGCGGTCGAGGCCGAGCTCGCCGTCCAGGTCGCCGACACCAAGCACTCGGAGCGGATCGCCGAGGCGCTCTCCGGGCGGCAGTCGGGCATCGTGCTCGTCTCCGACCTGGAGGACGGGCTCGCCGTGGTCAACGCGTACGCGGCCGAGCACCTGGAGATCATGACCGCCGACGCCCACGAGGTCGCCGCCCGGGTGCGCAACGCCGGTGCGATCTTCATCGGCCCGTACTCCCCGGTCTCCCTCGGCGACTACCTCGCCGGCTCCAACCACGTGCTGCCGACGGGCGGCTGCGCGTGCCACTCCTCCGGCCTGTCCGTGCAGACCTTCCTCCGGGGCATCCACGTCGTGGACTACACCCGCGAGGCGCTCGCCGAGGCGGCGCCGTACGTCTGCACGCTCGCCGACGCCGAGGACCTGCCGGCGCACGGCGCGGCGATCCGCGCGCGGTTCGGGTGGAGCATCCCCGGCGGGCGGAACGGGTGACCGGCCGCATGACGGCCGCGCGCACGGAGCCGGACGCCCGGCGGAACCACGGGGGAGAGAGAGGACCGTGACCACCATCGACGACCTGCCGATCCGGGACGACCTGCGCGGGGCGAAGCCGTACGGCGCCCCGCAGCTCGACGTGCCGGTCCAGCTCAACACCAACGAGAACCCGTACCCGCCGCCGCCGGGTCTGATCGACGACCTCGCCGAGGCGGTGCGCAAGGCCGCGGCCCGGCTCAACCGGTACCCGGACCGGGACGCGGTCGAGCTGCGCAAGGACCTCGCCGATTACCTCGGCCACGGGCTCACCGCCCGCCAGGTCTGGGCCGCCAACGGGTCGAACGAGATCATCCAGCAGGTGCTGCAGGTGTTCGGCGGGCCGGGCCGGTCGGCCATGGGGTTCGAGCCCTCCTACTCCATGCACCCGATCATCGCGCGGGTCACCGGCACCCGGTGGATCAAGGGCAGCCGCGAGGAGGACTTCGGCATCGACCCGGACGCCGCGGTCAAGGCGATCGAGGAGCACCGCCCCGACGTCGTCTTCCTCACCTCCCCGAACAACCCGACCGGCACCGCGCTGCCGCTCGAGGTGGTCGAGCGCATCCTCCAGGCCGCCCCCGGCATGGTGGTGGTCGACGAGGCGTACGCCGAGTTCGCCCGGGAGGGGACGCCGTCGGCGCTCACGCTGCTCCCGGGCAACCCCCGCCTGATCGTCACGCGGACCATGTCGAAGGCGTTCGCCATGGCCGGCACCCGCCTGGGCTACCTCGCCGCCGACCCGGCGGTGATCGACGCCTTGCTGCTGGTCCGCCTGCCGTACCACCTGTCGTCGCTCACCCAGGCGGCGGCGCGGGTGGCGCTCGCCCACCGGGACGAGCTGCTCGGCACGGTGAACGCGCTCCGCGCCGAGCGGGACGCCACGGTGGCCTGGCTGCGGGAGCGCGGCCTTCAGGTCGCCGATTCCGACGCAAACTTCGTACTATTCGGTAAGTTTCAGGATCGGCACGCCGTATGGGAGGCGCTTTTGGAACGAGGCGTGCTGATCAGGGAGACCGGCCCGGACGGCTGGCTCCGGGTGACGATCGGGACGGCTGAGGAGATGGCGGCGTTCCGTGCCGCATTGGAAGCCGTATTGGAAGGGGTCCTCAGATGAGTGGTGCGCGCCCTGCCGCGGGGGAGGGCATCGCCGGCGGTGGCCGGCGCGGCCGCGTCGAACGCCGCACCAAGGAGACGACGGTGCTGGTGGAGATCGACCTCGACGGCACCGGGAACGTCGACGTGTCGACCGGCGTCGGCTTCTTCGACCACATGCTGGCGCAGCTCGGCAAGCACGGGCTCTTCGACCTGACCGTGAAGACCGAGGGCGACCTGCACATCGACTCGCACCACACCATCGAGGACACGTCGCTCGCGCTCGGCGCCGCCTTCCGCCAGGCCCTGGGCGACAAGACCGGCATCCGGCGGTTCGGCAGCGCGGCCTGCCCGCTCGACGAGACGCTCGCCCAGGCCACCGTGGACCTGTCCGGCCGGCCGTACCTGGTCCACCGCGAGCCCGAGGGCATGGCGCCGATGATCGGGCCGGACTACGACACGACGATGACCCGGCACATCCTCGAGTCGTTCGTGGCCCAGGCCGCGATCTGCCTGCACATGCACGTGCCCTACGGCCGCAACGCCCACCACATCGTGGAGGCGCAGTTCAAGGCGCTCGCCCGGGCGCTGCGGGAGGCGTGCGAGCCGGACCCGCGCGCGGTCGGCGTGCCGAGCACCAAGGGCGTGCTCTGATGGCGTGCGGCCCGACGGCCTGCCCCGGCCGGCCCGCTCCGGACCGGCCCGGGCACAGGGTGACCGCCGGCCGGCAGCGGCGGCGGCCTTCGACACGGGGATGATGAGGTGGCGCTAGCGAAGCGGGTGGTCATTCTCGACTACGGCTCCGGCAACCTGCGCTCGGCCGAGCGCGCGATCGCCCGGGCCGGTGCCGAGGTGGAGGTCACCTCGGATTTCGACGCGGCGGTGGAGGCGGACGGCCTGGTCGTCCCCGGCGTGGGGGCGTTCTCCGCGTGCATGGAAGGGCTCAAGCGGGTCCGCGGCGACCAGATCATCGGCCGCCGGCTCGCCGGCGGGCGTCCGGTGCTCGGCATCTGCGTGGGCATGCAGATCCTCTTCGAGGAGGGGGTCGAGCACGGCATCCGCACCAAGGGCTGCGGCGAGTGGCCGGGCGTGGTCGAAAGGCTCGACGCCCCGGTCCTGCCCCACATGGGGTGGAACACGGTGCGCGCCCCCGAGGAGAGCGTGCTCTTCCGCGGCATCCCCGCGGACACGCGGTTCTACTTCGTCCACTCCTACGGCGTGCGCGAGTGGCGGCTGGAGGCCGGGTCCGGTTTCCAGCAGCCCGTGGTGACCTGGGCGGAGCACGGGGTGCCCTTCGTGGCGGCCGTGGAGAACGGCCCGCTCATGGCCACCCAGTTCCACCCGGAGAAGTCCGGCGACGCCGGAGCCGCCCTGCTGGCCAACTGGTTGGGCACACTGTGATCGGGAAACAGGTGATGAGGGAGCCCAGCGGAGCAGCGCAGCGGCCCCGGTGCCGTACCGATCGTCACCCGCCCGTCGCAGCCCCGGCCCCACCCCGATCCCGAGCGCTTCATCCACTCTGACCGGAGGTCGTGAGCACATGTCCCTCGTATTGCTGCCGGCCGTGGACGTCGCCAATGGCCAGGCCGTCCGCCTCGTGCAAGGCGAGGCCGGGACGGAGACCTCGTACGGTGACCCGCTCGCGGCGGCGCTCGCCTGGCAGGAGGCGGGCGCCGAGTGGATCCACCTGGTCGACCTCGACGCGGCCTTCGGCAGGGGGAGCAACCGCGAGCTGCTCGCCGAAGTGGTCGGCAAGCTCGACATCAACGTCGAGCTGTCCGGCGGGATCCGCGACGACGAGTCGCTCAAGGCGGCGCTCGCCACGGGCTGCCGCCGGGTGAACATCGGCACCGCCGCCCTGGAGAACCCGGACTGGTGCGCCAAGGTGATCGCCGAGTACGGCGACCGCATCGCGGTGGGGCTCGACGTCCGGGGCACCACCCTCGCCGCCCGCGGCTGGACCAAGGAGGGCGGCGACCTGTGGGAGGTGCTCGACCGGCTGGAGTCGCAGGGCTGCCCGAGGTACGTGGTCACCGACGTGACCAAGGACGGCACGATGCGGGGGCCCAACGTCGACCTGCTCCGCCAGGTCTGCGCGCGGACCGAGCGGCCGGTGATCGCGAGCGGTGGGGTCTCCTCGCTCGACGACCTGCGCGCCCTGCGTGAGCTCGAGCCCGACGGGCTGGAGGGGGTCATCGTCGGCAAGGCGCTCTATGCGAACGCGTTCACGATTCAGGAGGCCCTCGCGGTGGTGAGAGGCGCATGACCAAGGGCACGCCGCCCGGCCGCATCTCCTCCGGCGGCCCATGGGAGGATCGATACGGTTACGCCCGCGCCGTGATCGCCGGGCCCCACGTGCTGGTCTCCGGGTGCACGGCGATGGTGGACGGCGAGGTTCAGCACGTCGGGGACGCGTACCAGCAGACGATCACCGCGCTCTCCATCGCCCTCGACGCGGTGGAGAAGGCGGGCACGTCCATCGACGACGTGGTCCGCACCCGGCTCTACATCGTGAACCCGGAGGACTTCGACAAGGTGGGCCGGGCGCACGGCGACTTCTTCGGCTCGGTACGGCCCGCGTGCACGAGCGTCCAGGTCGCCGGGCTGATCGATTCCCGGATGCTGGTCGAGGTCGAGGTCGAGGCGTATCGCGGGGAGTGGAGGCAATGACGGTCGCCGTACGGGTCATCCCGTGCCTCGACGTGGACGCCGGGCGGGTGGTCAAGGGCGTCAACTTCGAGAACCTCAGGGACGCCGGTGACCCGGTGGAGCTCGCCCGGCGGTACAACGCCGAGGGCGCCGATGAGCTGACCTTCCTCGACATCACCGCGTCGGCGGCCGGGCGGGAGACCATGGTCGACGTGGTGCGCCGCACCGCCGAGGAGGTCTTCATCCCGCTCACCGTGGGCGGGGGAGTGCGCTCGGTGGAGGACGTCGACCGCCTGCTCCGCGCCGGCGCGGACAAGGTGGCGATCAACACGGCGGCGGTCGCCCGGCCGGAGCTGCTCACCGAGGCGTCCCGCCGGTTCGGGGCGCAGTGCATCGTGCTCTCCATCGACGCCCGCCGGGTGGTGGACGGCCCGCCGACGCCCTCGGGGTTCGAGGTGACCACCCACGGCGGCCGCCGCGGGACCGGGATCGACCTGGTCGAGTGGGCCCGGCGGGGCGAGGAGCTCGGCGTCGGGGAGATCCTGCTGAACTCCATGGACGGGGACGGCACCCAGGCGGGCTACGACCTGGAGATGATCCGGGCGGTCCGGCCCGCGGTGACCGTGCCCATCATCGCCTCGGGCGGGGCGGGGCGGCTGGAGGACTTCCCGCCCGCGATCGAGGCGGGCGCCAACGCCGTGCTGGCGGCCTCGGTCTTCCACTTCGGCCAGCTCAAGATCCCTGAGGTGAAGGAGGCGCTGCGCGCCGCCGGCCACCCGGTGCGCTGACCGCGCGGGCACCGGGGCCGGGAGGCGCCCGCCCGTGTTCCGGCGTGGGCCGCCGGTGGCCGTCCGCGGGCGGCCACCGGCGGTGCCGTACGCCACGGGCGCCTTCGCGCGGCGCGACCCGCCTTCGCCGTGCGCGGGCGGGGCGCCGGCCCCGGAATTTGTGATCTACAACGTAAAGGCGCGGAGCGCATGGCAGGCACGCCGGACGGCGTCTTCCGCATGGCGCGAACGACCGGCACCTCTCGTCACGACCAGCGGCCGCACCCGGGCGGAGCGGCGCATGGCACACCCGTGGGGCCGCGCGGGGCCGGCATCGCGGCGCGAGAGGAAAGCGACCGGGGCGAGGGAGCCGGACACCGGTGAGTCACCATGGGTGATCATCCGGGCACCCACGGTGGGGGCGCTCCTCGCCGCGGGGGCGGAGAGGCCGATCGGGCCTGCCGCCCTCGGCGCGGTGAGGAGTGGCGGACCGGGGCCGGGAACCGCGGGCTCCACGAGCCCGCCGGGCCGATCCCGGGGTGATCAACTGGGCGGTGCGGACGTCCGGGGCGGTGCCCCGGCGATCCGCCGCGACGCCGTGACGCTCACCGGAGCCGCAGGAGCCGATCGGCCTGTGACACGTCCCCCGAGCACGTTCACCGGCGGTCGCTGCAACCGCTCCCCGGCGGCTCGCCGTCAGGATTCAGCTCAGCACCGTGGTGAAGAAGGTCGCTAACCTGGTGGCCCCCGTGTTCACGGTGTCGAATACTCCGCGCACGGCGCTCGCCGCGGCCGTCGGCTGGCTGTACAGGTAGAAGATTAGGAAGGCGATGCCGAGGTAAGTGAGGACCTTCTTGAGCTTCATCTGCTGGCCTCCTGCGGTCACTTTCCGGCGTTTTTACCCGCCCCTGGAAATGATCATAACTTCCTGGGGGGCGAGTAGGCGCTACCGGGTGCCCGTGGGCCGGCGAGGCGTATCAGGCCTCTCACCAGGCAAAACGTCGGCACGCCAGGCATCGCCGGGATCACGCGGCGCCGTCACGGCCGCAGGGAGATCGCCGTCAAGGCCTCACCGGGATAACAGCGAGCTGAGAAACACGGAGAGCCGCTCCGCGCCCACCGTGAACCCGCCGAACAGGCCGCGCACCGCCGCCGCGGCATTCGCCGGCTGGGTGAACAGGTAGAAGATCACGAAGGCGACCGCCAGATAGGCCAAGAACTTTTTCCACGTCATGGGGGTTCCGCCAATCTCGCAACGCTGGGGGATCGCGGGTCAGGGAAGCGTGGTCTTCCCGTTCATCGGGCGAGATTCCCGGGTCATGCGCCGAGGCGGGCCTCGCGGAGCCGGGCCACCGCCCCGGGGTCACCGGCGCATTCGACCCTCGCGTGCTTCTGGCGCCCGAAGACGAACATGGTGAGCTCGGACGGCTCCCCGGTCACCACCACCGTGGGCCCGGGCTTCCGCACGACCGTCTGCCCGCCGCCGATCCGGCGGAGCACGACCCCGACCGGGGACCGGCGCAGGAAGAGCGGGGCGGCCATCCCGAGCCGCTTCCACAGCACGTCCTGGAAGCCCGCGGGCAGCGCGCGCGGTTCCCAGCCGGGTCGGGCCCGGCGGACGTCCTCGTGGTGCACGAAGAGCTCGACGGTGTTGACCAGGCCGTCCAGGCCGGGGATCAGGCCGTACGGTGTCCACCGCGGCGGCCCGTTCCTGATCGCGCGGACGAGCTCGGGGTAGGGGGTGGCCGCCTTGATCCGCCGCTGCACCGACGCGGTGTACCCGGCGAGGAACGGCAGCGCGATGCCGGCGGCCGCGTCGAGACGCCGCTCGCGCAGCACGAGGTGGGCGGCGAGATCGCCGGTGGTCCACCCCGCGCAGAGGGTCGGGGCGTCCGGTCCCGTCTCGTCGAGCAGGTCGCAGAGCGCGGCTCGTTCCTGTGTGGCGTAGGTCACGCGGCCAGCTTAGCCCGCTGCCGCGTGAATCGCGGGGAAGTGCGCGCCGTGCCGGGGTTCGCGGCATTGCCCGTTCGCCCGCGGCGCACGCGGCGCACCCATGGATTCACCAGTCCGGGCGGGCGGGTAACGTCCCTTCTGTTTCGTCCGTAACCCGCACCCGCAGAGAGGATGCCGCCGCGTGCTGAAGGAGGAGCGCCGAGAGGGCGTCGGCGATTCCGTCATGCTCCGTGGGCTCAAGGTCATCGCGGTGGCGATCAGGACGGAGCCGCGCGTCTTCACCGCATCGGTCCTGGCGAGCGCGCTCTACGGGACGATGACGGTCGGCTCGTCCTGGGCGCTCGGCTGGGCGACCGAGCACGCCGTGCTGCCCGCGTTCCGGGAGGGGCGGGTGGAGGGCGGCGCCGTCGCGGCCGCGGCCCTGTTCATCGTCGGGGTGGCGGTGCTCAAGGCGCTCGGGGTGATGGGCAGGCGGATCCTCGCCGGGATCACCCAGTACCGGATGCAGGCGCACTCCCGGCGCGACGTCACCCGGCAGTACCTGCGGCTGCCGCTCGCCTGGCACCACCGGCACCCGACCGGGCGGCTGCTCTCCATCGCCCACTCCGACGTCGAGGCCGCCTGGGCCCCGCTCGCCCCGCTGCCGATGGCCCTCGGAGTGATCCTGATGCTGGTCACCGCGGCCGTGGCGATCGTGGTGGCCGACCCGGTGCTGGCGGTGGTCGGCTTCTTGATCTTCCCGGCCATCGCCCTGCTCAACCTCGACTACCAGCGCCGGCTCTCGCCGCTGGCCATGCGCGCACAGCAGCTCCGGGCCGAGGTGAGCGAGGTCGCGCACGAGAGCTTCGACGGGGCGCTCGTGATCAAGACGCTGGGCCTGGAGGAGGCGGAGACCGCCCGGTTCCGGGAGCGGGCGGCCGAGCTGCGGGACGCGAACATCGCCGTCGGCCGGATCCGCGGGCTGTTCGACCCGCTGCTCGAGGCGCTGCCCACGCTGGGGGTGCTCGCCGTGCTCCTCGTCGGCTCCATCCGGCTGGAGTCGGGCGGGCTGCAGGCCGGTGAGCTGGTCCAGGTCGCCTACCTGTTCACCCTGCTCGCCTTCCCCATCCGGGCGCTCGGCTGGGTGCTCGCCGAGCTCCCGCGGAGCGTGGCCGGGTGGTCGCGCATGCGGGACGTGCTCGACGCCACCGGGTCGATGGAGTACGGCACGGCCAGGCTCGCCGGCCGCGGCCCCGCCCGGGTCGAGATCGAGCATGTGAGCTACGGCTACGAACCGGGCGCGCCCGTGCTCAAGGACGTCTGCTTCCGGGTCGAGCCGGGCCGCACGGTGGCGGTCGTGGGCCCGACCGGGTCCGGCAAGTCCACCCTCACCCAGCTCCTGGTCCGGCTCATCGACCCCGACGGCGGGGCGATCCGGATCGACGGGATCGACCTGCGCGAGCTCGCCAAGGGCGAGCTGAGCGCGGCGGCCGCGCTCGTCCCCCAGCAGGCGTTCCTCTTCGACGACACCGTGCGGGGCAACATCACCCTCGGCCTGCCCATACCGGACGACGAGGTCTGGGCGGCGCTCCGGCTCGCCCAGGCCGATGAGTTCGTCGCCGCCCTGCCCGGTGGGCTGGACACCCGGGTCCGGGAGCGCGGCGCGACGCTCTCCGGCGGCCAGCGGCAGCGGATCGCCTTGGCCCGCGCCCTGGTGCGCCGGCCGCGGCTGCTCATCCTCGACGACGCCACCTCGAGCGTGGACCCGCAGGTCGAGCAGCGCATCCTCCACGGGCTGCGCGAGGGGACGCCGGACTCGACGGTGATCGTGGTCGCCTACCGGATGGCGACGATCGCCCTCGCCGACGAGGTGGTCTACCTGGAGCAGGGCAAGGTCGTCGCCCAGGGCACCCACGAGGAGCTGCTCGCGGGCTGCCCGGGCTACCGCGACCTGGTCACCGCGTACGCGCGCGAGGAGGCCGAGCGGGCCGCGTTCGGCCGCGGCACCGATCTGGAGAGCACCGGTGAGGAGGCGATGGCGTGACCGCTGCGACGGGGCGCCGGTTGGGACGCGGTGACCTCGGCGGGACGGAGGACAAGGCCCCCGGGCTCCGGGCGGCCGACCGCTCGGCACTGCAGACGATCAGAGAGGGGCTGCGGCTGTCGCCGGAGTTCCGGCGCGGGCTGCCGCTCACCCTCGCGCTCGCCGTGCTCGCCACGGCCGGGAAGATCATCGTGCCGGTCGCCGTGCAGCAGGTGATCGACGAGGGCCTCCGCTCGCCCGTGCCCGATGTGGCGTTCATCCGGAACGCGGTCGCGCTCTGCGCGCTCGCCGTGCTCGGCACCGCGCTGTGCGGCTACCTGATGAACGTCCGGCTCTACCGGTCCACGGAGCAGGGCCTGGCGACCTTGCGCGGCAAGGCGTTCCGGCACGTGCACGACCTGTCGATGCTCACCCAGAGCAGTGAGCGGCGCGGGGCGCTGGTCTCCCGGGTCACCGGGGACGTCGACCAGATCAGCGCGTTCATGCAGTGGGGCGGGCTGATGATCATCGTTTCCGCGGGCCAGCTCGTCGTCGCCACCGTGCTCATGGCGGTCTACTCCTGGCAGCTCACCGTGCTCGTGTGGGCGTGCTTCGTGCCGCTCACGGTGGCCCTGCCGCGGATCCAGCGCATGATCTCGCGCGCGTACGTGCGGGTGCGCGAACGCGCCGGGGACGTGCTCGCCGCGGTGAGCGAGACCGTGGTCGGCGGCGCCGTGGTCCGCGCCTACGGCGTGGAGGACCGGATCGCCGAGCGCATCGACCGGGCCGTGGACGCGATGCGGACCGCGCAGACCCGGGCCCAGAAGCTCGTCGGGCTCACCTTCCCCCTCACCGAGCTGGTCGCCTCGGTGGCGGTCGCCCTGGTCGTGGTCGCGGGCGTGCGGCTCGGCGTGGACGGGACGATCACCGCGGGGCGGCTCATCGCCTTCCTCTTCCTGATCACGCTGTTCATCAGCCCGCTGCAGACCGCCACCGAGATCCTCAACGAGGCGCAGAACGCGGTCGCCGGGTGGCGCCGGGTGCTGGACGTGCTCGACACCCCGCGCACGGTGGCCGATCCGGAGGACGGCGTGACGCTGCCGCGCGGCCCGATCTCCGTGCGGTTCGAGAACGTCTGCTTCGCCTACCCGGGCGGGCCGCCCGTGCTCCACGACATCTCCGTGGAGATCCGCCCGGGCAGCCGGGTGGCGATCGTGGGGGAGACCGGGTCGGGCAAGTCGACCTTCGCCAAGCTGCTCACCCGGCTCATGGACCCCACCTCGGGGCGGATCCTCGTCAACGGCGTGGACCTGCGCCGGGTCGCGTTCTCCTCGCTGCGGCGGCGGATCGTCATGGTCCCGCAGGAGGGGTTCCTGTTCGACGGGTCGCTGGCGGACAACATCCGGCTCGGGCGGCTCGACGCCACCCGGGAGGAGATCGAGCGCGCCCTGGAGGAGCTCGGCATCGCGGACTGGGCGGCGAGCCTGCCCGCCGGGCTGGACACCCCGGTCGGGCAGCGCGGCGAGTCGCTCTCCGCGGGGGAGCGGCAGCTCGTCGCGATCGCCCGGGCCTACCTCGCCGACCCGGACCTGCTCCTGCTCGACGAGGCGACCTCGGCCGTCGACCCGGCCACCGAGGTACGGCTCGCCCGGGCGCTCGAGGGGGTGGTCCGCGGCCGGACGGCCGTGTCGATCGCCCACCGGCTCTCCACGGCCGAGGCGGCCGACGAGGTCCTCGTCTTCCAGAACGGGCGGATCGTGGAGCGCGGCCCGCACGCCGAGCTCCTCGCCGCGGGCGGCGTCTACGCCGGGCTGTACGCCTCCTGGGCGTCGGCCGTGGGCACGTGACGCACGGGCGGGCGGCCGCTCCGCCGCGCTTCCCGGTGACCGCCGGACGGCCCGGGCGCGGGCTGCGGCAGAATTACCACATGCCCCTGGACCCTGAGATCGCCGCACGGCTGAAGCGCACGCCGGACGGCCTGGTGCCCGCGATCGTGCAGCAGTACGACACCGGCGAGGTGCTGATGCTCGCCTGGATGGACGACGAGGCGCTGCACCGCACGCTCACCACGGGACGGGCCACCTACTGGTCGCGCAGCCGGCGCGAGTACTGGGTGAAGGGCGCCACGTCCGGGAACATCCAGCTCGTCAAGCAGGTGGCGCTCGACTGCGACGGCGACACCATCCTGCTCAAGGTCGATCAGGTCGGGGCCGCGTGCCACACCGGGGACCGCACCTGCTTCGACGCGGACGTGCTCCAGGCGAACGGCCCGTCATGACCATCGGCGGAACGTCACGTTCCCCCGCCCGCGGCGAGGGCGCCGGCACCACCGCGCGCGCGGCGAGGCGGGCGCCGCTGATCTGGCTCGCGTGCTGCGCCGCCGGAGCCGGGCTCGTCCTGTTCGCGGCCGGCCGTACCTGGGCCACGGTGGCCTTCCCCTCGGCCGGCCCGCGCCCGGTCCAGGTCGCGCTCACCGGGGCCGACCTCGCCGCGTCGCTCACCGCCGCCGTGCTCGCCGCGCTCGCCGCCGCGGTCGCGGTGTTCGCCGCGCGGGGGATCGCGCGGAAGGCGGTCGCCGCCGTGCTCGCGTTGTGCGGGATCGCCATCGCCGCCGCCTGCCGCAACGGCGTCCGGGTGGAGAACGCCGCGTCCGTGGCCAGGGAGCACGTCACGGCCGCGGTGGCGTTCGGCGGGGCGCCGCCGGAGGTGAGCGTGGCATCGGGATGGCCGATCGCCGCCGTGGCGGGCGGGGTCGTCCTCTTCGCCGCCGGGGTGGCCGCGATCGTCCTGGGCGGGCGCTGGCCGGGGCTGTCGAGCCGGTTCGACCGGCCGGACGCGCGGCGGACCCGGGGCGGCCGGGCGGGGAGCGGCGGCCGGGATCTCTGGGACGCCATCGACCGGGGCGAGGACCCCACCGCCGGGCAGCCCTGAGGCTCGAGTGAGTCATGAAATTTCAGTGAATCTGCAACCCCCGATTGATCACCCTTGGGCGGCCTGCCGGTAGAGTCACGATCATCCGCATGGGCGGGTTTCGCCCGGGGTCCGGGTGCGATCCCGCTGTGCTGCGGCCTCATCTCACACTCCCAGGGGGCAGCGATGAGCGGAACGACCCCGCCGGGTGTCCGGTACCCCACGCTGGCGGGCGGCGCCCCGAACCCGGTGCACGCCGCCGAGGCGGATCCGTCCCAGGGCCTGGACGGCGGCGCCACGGACACCCGCGGCATGGCGGTCGCGGCACTGCTGCTCGGCGTGCTCGGCCTGTTCCTCTTCGGCTTCCCGTCGATCCTCGGCCTGATCGTCGGCCACGTCGCCCGCGGCAGGGATGACCGGCGCTCCGGCGACCGCCGGATCGCGATCGCGGGGCTGGTGCTGTGCTACGCCGGGATCGCCGTGTGGGCGGCGGCCGGCGTGGCCGCCCTCGGGATCTCCGTGATGCGCGGGACGGCCGGCTACCTCTGACGTCGCCCTCCGGCGCGCCCGGACCGGTCCGGCACGCCGCGGCCGCGGCGCCGTGCCCCCGAGGGCCTGGTGCCGCGCGGCGCGGACCCGGCCGGCCGGCTCGTGACCGTGCCCCGCCGGTCTAGGCTGAACGGCATGCGGACGGCCGGGCGAGGCGGCGGGCGGGCCCGCCGGATGCTCCTCCCGCTCGGGACCGGGGCGTGCGCCGCGATCGCGGTCGCCTGCGTCGCGGCGGTGGACCCGCACCGGGCCGGGCGCCTCCCGCTCTGCCCGTTCTTCCTGCTCACCGGGTGGTACTGCCCGGCGTGCGGCGGCCTGCGGGCCGTACACGACCTCGCGCACGGGGACCTGGCGGGCGCCCTCGACATGAACCCGCTCGTCGTGGCGGGCGCGCCCGTCGTGCTCGGCATATGGGCCCGCTGGACGTTACGATCATGGCGAGGGCGACCCGCGCGAGAGCCGTTCGCGCACCCCATCCTCGTCCTCGCAGCCGTGGCCGTCGTGCTCGTGTTCTGGGTGGCGCGCAACACATTCGTTGGGCGTTTCCTTGCCCCGTGACGTGACCCGGTGACCGAACGGTGGACGACCGGCCGATACCATCGCAGGGCAGAACAGCGAGACAGCCGACCGGAGGGATCTCACCGGTGAGCGAGCGGACAGGTATTCCGCGCCGACGCCGACCCACGGGCGAGGAGGGCGCGTGAGTGTTCTCGACGAGATCATGCGGGGGGTGCGTGAGGATCTCGAGGAACGGCAGCGGCAGGTACCGCTCGACGAGCTGAAGCGCCGGGCGCTCCGCGCCCCTGATCCCAAGGACGCCTACGCGGCGCTCGGCGGCGACCGGGTCTCGGTGATCGCCGAGGTCAAGCGGTCGAGCCCGTCGCGGGGCCAGCTCGCCCCGATCCCCGACCCGGCCGCCCTCGCCGCCGAGTACGAGGCGGGCGGCGCCCACGCGATCAGCGTGCTGACCGAGCGCCGCAGGTTCGGCGGCACGCTCGCCGACCTCGCCGCCGTGCGCGCCCGGGTCGAGGTCCCCGTGCTCCGCAAGGACTTCATCTTCACCTCCTACCAGCTCTGGGAGGCCCGCGCCTACGGCGCCGACCTCGCCCTGCTCATCGTGGCGGTGCTCGACCAGCCGGCGCTGGTCTCGCTGATCGAGCGGGCCGAGTCGATCGGGCTCGCCCCGCTGGTCGAGGTGCACACCGAAGAGGAGCTCAACCGGGCGATCGACGCGGGAGCCAAGATCATCGGTGTGAACGCGCGGAACCTCAAGACCCTCGAGGTGAAGCGCGAGGTGTTCGCCGAGCTCGCGCCCAAGATCCCCGACGGGGTGATCAAGGTCGCCGAGTCCGGCGTACGCGGCCCGCACGACCTGCTCGCCTACGCGCGGGCGGGGGCCGACGCCGTGCTGGTCGGCGAGAGCCTGGTCACGGGCGGGAACCCCAAGGCGGCCGTCCACGACCTGGTCACCGCCGGCGCCCACCCGGCCACCCGCCAGGACAGCGGGCACGACAGGCAGCTTTGAGCGTGAGGCCGGGGCGTGCCCAGCCGCGGGCGGTCGCGACGGCCGGCGCATCCAGGTGTGAGGATTCAGGCAAGGAGGCCATGTGACCGCGACGGAAGGCAGCCTGCTCACCCCCGCCGATCTGGTCGGTCACGGCGTCCGCGGTGACGACCCGGACGCCCGCGGCAAGTTTGGCGTGTTCGGGGGCAGGTACGTGCCCGAGGCACTGATCCCGGCCCTCGACCAGGTGGCGGCCGAGTACGAGAAGGCGCGGAACGACCCGGCGTTCGTCGCCGAGCTCGACCACCTGCTCCGCACGTACGCCGGGCGGCCCACCCCGATCACCGAGGTGCCGCGGTTCGCCCGGCACGCGGGCGGCGCGCGCATCCTGCTCAAGCGCGAGGACCTCACCCACACCGGCGCCCACAAGATCAACAACGTGCTCGGCCAGGCCCTGCTCACCAAGCGGCTCGGCAAGACCCGGGTGATCGCGGAGACCGGAGCGGGCCAGCACGGCGTCGCCACCGCGACGGCCGCGGCGCTCATGGGGCTGGAGTGCACCATCTACATGGGCGCCGTCGACTGCGAGCGCCAGGCGCTCAACGTCGCGCGGATGAAGCTGCTCGGCGCGACCGTCGTGCCCGTGACGACCGGCAGCCAGACCCTCAAGGACGCGATCAACGAGGCGTTCCGCGACTGGGTCACCAACGTCGACCACACGCACTACGTGTTCGGCACGGTCGCCGGGCCGCACCCCTTCCCGGAGATCGTCCGCGACTTCGCCCGGATCATCGGGGTGGAGGCGCGGCGGCAGGTCCTCGAGCTCACCGGTCGGCTGCCCGACGCGGTCGCGGCCGCGGTCGGCGGCGGGTCCAACGCGATCGGCATCTTCCACGCCTTCCTCGACGACGAGGGGGTGCGCCTCCACGGCTTCGAGGCGGCCGGCCGCGGCGCGGACACGGACGAGCACGCGCTCACCCTGACCAAGGGGAGCGTCGGCGTGCTCCACGGCGCCCGCACCTACGTGCTGCAGGACGACGAGGGCCAGACGCTCCCGTCGCACTCGATCTCGGCCGGCCTCGACTACCCGGGGGTCGGCCCCGAGCACGCCTGGCTGAAGGAGACCGGCCGCGCCACCTACCACGGCGTCACCGATGACGAGGCGATGGAGGCCTTCGCCCTGCTCGCCCGGACCGAGGGCATCATCCCGGCCCTGGAGTCGGCGCACGCCCTCGCCGGCGCTCTGCGGCTCGGCCGCGAGCTCGGCCCGGAGGCGACCATCCTGGTGAACCTCTCCGGCCGCGGTGACAAGGACATGGGCACCGCGATGAAGTACTTCAACCTCTGAGCCAGCTCCACCGGCACTCGATAGGGCGTTTGCGATGACGACTCTCCAGGCGGTGTTCGAGAAGGCGCGGGCCGAGGACCGGGCCGCCCTCGTCGGTTACCTTCCGGCCGGATTCCCCACCAAGGACGGCGCGGTCGCGGCCGCGACGGCGATGGTGGAGGGCGGCTGCGACGTGATCGAGATCGGCCTGCCGTACTCCGATCCGCTCATGGACGGGCCCACCATCCAGGACGCGGTGCACCGCTCGCTCACCAACGGCACCCGGATCGCCGACGTGCTCCGCACGGTCGAGCAGGTGGCCCGCACCGGGGCGGCCACGCTCGTCATGACGTACTGGAACCCGGTCGACCGCTACGGGCCCGAGCGCTTCGCGCGCGACCTCGCCTCGGCGGGCGGGGCCGGGACCATCACCCCCGACCTCACCCCGGAGGAGGCCGGGCCCTGGCTGGAGGCGAGCCGGGCCGCGGGGATCGACACGGTCTTCCTCATCGCGCCGAGCTCCACCGAGGAGCGGATCGCGCGCGTGGTGGAGTGCTGCACCGGCTTCGTCTACGCCGCCTCGCTCATGGGGGTCACCGGCACCCGGGACACGGTGAGCGCCGCGGCCGAGGGCCTGGTGAAGCGGGCCCGGGCGCACACCACGCTGCCCATCTGCGTGGGGCTCGGGGTGAGCTCGGGGGCGCAGGCGGCCGAGGTGGCCCGGTACGCCGACGGGGTCATCGTGGGCTCGGCCTTCATCAAGCGGCTGCTCGATGCGCCGGACGAGGCGTCCGGCCTCGCCGCGGTGCGCGCGCTCGCCGAGGAGCTCGCCCGCGGCGTGCGGTGATCCACGGCACAACCTCCCGGGCGGCCACCGGGGCGGCTGATCGCTTCCTTACCATGTCCTTATCCGGCACATGGTGAGATCGCTCCCGGTAGTGTTTGGTTGCGAGTTGCCTACCGGGCGAGGAAACGATGGTTCAGTTGGCCTCCGACACCAGTGTGGCCGACCGGTTACGGAAAGTGGGGTCGGCGCACTCGTCCTGGATCACCACCGCGGCGCGTCTCGTGCTCGGCGGTGTGCTGATCGTCGCCGGCGCGCTCAAGATCGGCGCCCCTGCGCTGTCGGTGCAGGCGGTGCGCGCCTACCAGCTGCTCCCCGAACCGGTGGTCACGGTGGTGGGGTACGGCCTGCCGGTGGCGGAGATCATCATCGGCCTGCTGCTGGTCATCGGCTTCTTCACCAGGATCGCCGCGGTGGCCGCCGGGCTGCTCATGCTCGCGTTCGTCATCGGCATCGCGTCGGCGTGGGCCCGCGGGCTGCGGATCGACTGCGGATGCTTCGGCGGTGGCGGCGAGCTCGCCCCCGGTGAGGACCCGGGCTACCTCTGGGAGCTGCTCCGGGACTTCGGGCTGGTGCTCTGCGCGGCCTGGATAGCGATCAAGCCTCCTGGCCGGTTCGCGATGGACTCGGCGCTGGGGCTGACGCCGCCGCCGGATCGGGAGGACGAGCGGTCCGGCGACGGGGACGGCGCCGCCTGACACCGCCCGGCGGTGCCCGGTGGTTCCTGGCGACGGTAAGGCGGCTCGGGAGACGGGGCCGGCACGGCCCGGATATTGGGAGACGACGTGAGCAAGCGGACGAGTGAGTCGGCGCGGGCGCGGGTCGCGGCCATGCGGGAGGCCCAGCGCCGGCAGGAGCGGCGCCGGCGGATCGCCATGATCGTGACGGTCGTGCTGATCGTCATCCTGGCGGCCGGCATCGGGTGGTGGACCGTGCAGCGCGGCCAGTCGGAGGAGGTGACCGGCCTCGCGCCGATCACCGTTCAGTCCGACGGGTCGGTCGTGATGGCGCAGCCCGGGGTGGAGGCTCCCGTCGTCGACGTGTACGAGGACTTCCAGTGCCCCGTGTGCAAGGAGTTCGGCAAGACCAGCGGGTCGACGCTGAAGAACCTCGCCAAGGAGGGCAAGGCCAAGGTCGTCTACCACGTGCTCACGATCTTCGGCCAGGATCCCACCCGGTCGAACTCGATCCGCGCCGCCGCGGCGGCCCGCTGCGTGACGGACGGGGTCAAGTGGATGGAGTACCACGAGAAGCTCTACGAGGAGCAGCCCCGGGAGACCGTCTCCGGCTTCGCCATCGACGACCTCGTGAAGTGGGGCAAGGAGGTCGGGATCACCGACCCGGGCTTCGAGAGCTGCGTCCGCGACCAGAAGCACGCGGCCGAGCACGAGAAGTACAGCGAGCAGACCATCAACTCGGCGCAGATCGGCGGCACCCCGACCGTGAAGGTGAACGGCCAGGAGGTGCCCAACGAGATCATCTTCGTGCCGAGCGAGCTGCGCCGGGCGATCCTCGAGGCCGGTAAGTGATCGACCGGCCGGCAGCGGTGATCCGTGCCGGGGAGTTTTGCGGTAACGTCACGTGACATGCCGGTTCTCGCCTCGATCCCAAGCCCGTCACAGGGGGTCTGGTACCTCGGCCCGATCCCCATCCGCGCCTACGCGCTCTGCATCATCCTCGGCGTGATCGTCGCCGTCTGGATCGGCGAGCGCAGATGGCGGGCCCGCGGGGGCGAGGCCGGCGTGATCACGGACCTCGCCGTGTGGGCGGTGCCGTTCGGCCTGGTGGGCGGCCGCCTCTACCACGTCATCACCGACTGGCAGCTCTACTTCGGCGCCGATGCGCCCAAGCGGCCGATCGACGCCCTCTTCATCTGGGAGGGCGGGCTCGGCGTCTGGGGGGCCATCGCGCTCGGCGCGGTCGGGGTGTGGCTCGGCTGCCGCAGAAGAGGGCTGTCGTTCACCGCCGTGGGCGACACGGTGGTCCCCGGGGTGGCGGTCGCCCAGGGCATCGGCCGCTGGGGGAACTACTTCAACCAGGAGCTGTTCGGGGGGCCCACCGACCTGCCGTGGGCGCTGGAGATCGAGCCGGGCCGCCCCGGCACGGTCCCCGGCGTGACCACCTACCACCCGGCGTTCCTCTACGAGTTCCTGTGGGACCTCGCCCTGGCCGCCTTCCTCGTCTACGCCGGCCGGAGGTTCGCGCTCCGGCACGGCCGGCTGATCGCGCTGTACGTGGCCGGCTACACGGCGGGGAGGTTCTGGATCGAGGCCCTGCGGGTCGACCCCGCCCACCACATCCTGGGCCTGCGGCTCAACCAGTGGACGTGTGTGGTGCTCTTCATCGCCGCGGTCGCGTACCTCTGGCTGCGCCGCGGCGCGGACGCCGAGGAGCGGATCCGGCCGGAGGCCGCGGCGGGCGGGCCCGGGGCGGACCGGCCCGGCGGCGAGAGCCCTGCGCCGGACCGGCCGGACGGCGGGGAGGGGAGCCCTGCCGCGGCGGTCCACCGCCCGGGTGAGCGGGAGGCCGCCGGGGAGGAGGGCCGGCGTGAGTGAGGCCGCGGCCGTTCCGGTGGGCGCGCCCCGGGGCACGGCGGTGCCCGCGCCGTGGCCGGCCGGAGCGGCCGGCTCCGCGCGGGCCGAGGACATCGCCGGCGCGGTGACGCGGCGGCCGGAGCCCACCTGCGGGGCCGGCGCTTCATGAACCGGCGCAAGCGCCGCTCGTCCGCCCCCGTGGACGAGTGGGGGTCGGTGCTGTCCGCGCTGGGGCTGAGCGAGCGCCAGCAGCGCATCCTGTTCTGGGCCGGGTCCACCGTGGCCGTGCTGGCGCTGGCGCTCGTGCTCACCCTGGTGGTGAACGCGTTCGCCGGCGGGGTGGAGCAGCCGGCCGACCGCGGGCCCGACGGCGTCATCGGGCAGGGAAGGCCGGACTCCTACCAGGCGTGGCCGTCCGTGCCGGAGCTCGCCCCGATCGACGACCGCAAGGCCGACAAGGGCCCGCTCACCGCGCGCGAGGTGTTCGGGGCGCGCACGTTCACCGCGGGCAAGGTCACGCTGCGCCGGGTGGCGGTCCGGGTCGACGACGGCTGCGCCGGGGCGGTGTGGGGCTCCGCGCTGACCGACGCGCTCGCCAGGGCCGGGTGCACCCGGGCGATCCGCGGCCTGTACCGCACCGCCGACGGCGCCCACATCGCCCAGTACACGATCTTCGACCTCGCGAACGTGAAGGCGGCGAACGGCCTGGTCGAGGAGCTCAAGACGCTCTACCGGGGCGGGTGGATCCTCTCGCTCGACCCGGCCAAGGCGCGCTTCGACGGGTACAGCGAGGCGAGCGGGCACGCGCTGGGGCACTACGCCGGGATCGTGTGGATCGCCCGGGCCGACGGCGCCGAGCCGGGGGAGCAGGACGACTTCGTCATGCTCGGCCTCGCCGCCCGGGAGGCGGAGAAGGCGATCTACCGCCGGGTGGTCGCCGTGGCCGGGCTGCCCGATGTGCCGAAGGCCGAGGTGGACGAGTCGGCGCCGCCGTCCGAGCCGCCGCCGTCCGAGGCGGCCACGGGCTCCGGCGCGGGAGGCGCGGCGGGGAGCGGCGCGGCGCGCTGACGGGCGTGGCCGGCCCGGCCCCGCTGAACGGGCGTGAACGGCCCGGTCCGCGAGCCGCCGGGCGCGTCCGCGGTCCCGCGCGCTCGGGATCCTGTCCCCTGCCCGGACCCGTTGATATTCCCCGGGTCCGCTGGATTTCCGCCCCGAAATCACTATTCTCGCGGCCGATATGGGTCCGGGGTGTGTCCTGAACGTTACGAGCACCGCCCAGGTAGAGTAATCTCGAAACGCCGAGCGACAGACTCGGACATTTCGTCCCGCAGCAGGGCCAACGTCGTCCCTCTGCACCGGCAGACGTTGACGACGGGAGTGATCACATGCCTGCTGCCCGCCTCGGCCGGTTCGCGGCAGTGCCGCAGTCCCAGGGTCTCTACGATCCCTCTTTCGAGCACGATTCCTGTGGCGTCGCCATGGTGGCCGACATCGCCGGCCGCCGGAGCCACGACATCGTCATCAAGGCCCTGACGGCACTCCGCAATCTGGACCACCGTGGTGCGAGCGGGAGCGAGCCGGAGACCGGTGACGGCGCGGGCATCCTGACCCAGATCCCGGACGCCTTCTTCCGCGCCGTCGTGGATTTCCCGCTCCCGCCTGAGGGTGCGTACGCCGCGGGCATCGCCTTTCTCCCCGTCGACGAAGAGCAGTGTGAACAGGCGCTCCGCCGGATCGAGGAGCTCGCCGCCGAGGAGAACGTCACCATCCTCGGGTGGCGCGACCTCCCGGTCGACTCCTCGGTCCCCGGTCCCACCGCGCGGACCGTGATGCCGCGCTTCCGCCAGCTCTTCGTCACGGTGCCCGGCGGCCGGACCGGTCTCGACCTCGACCGGGCCGTCTACCCCTTCCGGAAGCGGGCGGAGCACGAGGCGAAGGTCTACTTCCCCTCGCTGTCCAGCCGGACGATCGTCTACAAGGGCATGCTCACGTCGTGGCAGCTCGAGCCGTTCTTCCCCGACCTGTCCGACCCGCGGTACGCCACGGCGATCGCCCTGGTGCACTCCCGGTTCTCCACCAACACCTTCCCCGCGTGGTCCCTGGCGCATCCGTACCGGTACGTCGCCCACAACGGTGAGATCAACACCCTGAAGGGCAACCGCAACTGGATGCGCGCCCGGGAGGCCATGCTCGCCACCCCGCTCATCCCGGGCGATCTGCGGCGGCTGTTCCCGATCTGCGATCCGGAGGGGTCGGACACCGCGTCCTTCGACGAGGTGCTCGAGCTGCTCCACCTGGGCGGCCGGTCGCTGCCGCACGCCGTGCTGATGATGATCCCCGAGGCGTGGGAGAACCACACCGAGATGGACCCGGCGCGGCGGGCGTTCTACGAGTTCCACTCGACGCTCATGGAGGCGTGGGACGGCCCCGCCTCGATCACCTTCTCCGACGGCACCCTCGTCGGCGCCGTGCTCGACCGCAACGGGCTGCGGCCCGGCCGGTTCTGGGTCACCGAGGACGGCCTGGTCGTGCTCGCCTCCGAGGCCGGCGTGCTCCCGGACATCCGGCCGGAGTCGGTCGTGCGCAAGGGCCGCCTGCAGCCCGGGAAGATGTTCCTCGTCGACACCGCGCGCGGCCGGATCATCGAGGACGACGAGATCAAGGCCGAGCTCGCCGCGGCCGAGCCGTACGGTGAGTGGCTCCGGCTCGGCATGATCGGGATCGACGAGCTGCCGCGGCGCGCGGCCGGGCAGCCGCCGCAGGAGCCGCTGATCAAGCGCCAGCAGACCTTCGGGTACACCGAGGAGGAGCTGAAGGTCATCCTCGCCCCGATGGCGGAGACCGGCGCGGAGCCGATCGGCTCGATGGGCACCGACACGCCGGTCCCGGTGCTGAGCGAGCGGCCCAGGCTGCTCTACGACTACTTCACCCAGCTCTTCGCCCAGGTCACCAACCCGCCGCTGGACGCGATCCGGGAGGAGCTCGTCACCTCCCTGCGGTCCATGCTCGGCCCGGAGGGCAACCTGCTCGACCCCGGCCCCGAGTCGTGCCGCCGGCTGGTGCTGCCCTGCCCGGTGATCGACAACGAGGAGCTGGCCAAGATCCTCCACGCCAACGACGACGGCTCGTTGCCGCACCTGCAGCCGTACGTGGTCTCCGGCCTGTTCGACGTGGCCGGCGGGGAGGAGGCGCTCGTCCGCCGGCTGGCGGAGATCCGGCGCGAGGTCTCCCAGGCGATCGAGGACGGCGCCCGGGTGATCGTGCTCTCCGACCGGGGGTCCACCCGGGAGAAGGCGCCGATCCCGGCGCTGCTCCTCACCGGCGCGGTGCACCACCACCTCATCCGGGAGAAGACCCGAACCCGCGTCGGGCTCGTGGTGGAGACCGGCGAGGCGCGCGAGTGCCACCACATGGCCCTGCTCATCGGGTACGGCGCGAGCGCGGTCAACCCCTACCTCGCCATCGAGACCGTCGCGGAGCTGGCCGCCTCCGGCCGGATCGGCGTCGAGCCCGGCAAGGCCGTGCGCAACCTCATCAAGGCGTACGCCAAGGGCATCCTCAAGATCATGTCCAAGATGGGGGTGTCCACGATCGCCTCCTACACGGGCGCCCAGATCTTCGAGGCGCTCGGCCTGGGCCGCGAGGTGATCGACGAGTGCTTCACCGGCACCACCTCCCGGCTGGGCGGCATCGGCTACGGCGTGCTCGCCCGTGAGGTGATCGAGCGGCACTCCCGCGCCTACCCGCGGGTGGAGAACCCGCACCGGCGGCTGGAGGTCGGCGGCGAGTACCACTGGCGCCGGGAGGGCGAGGCGCACCTGTTCAACCCGGTGACGGTCTACAAGCTGCAGCACTCCACCCGGACCGGGCGGTACGACCTGTTCAAGGAGTACTCGCGGCTCGTCGACGACCAGTCCGAGCGGCTGATGACCCTGCGTGGGCTGTTCCGGCTCCGCCCGGACCGGCCCCCGGTGCCGATCGAGGAGGTCGAGCCGGTCGAGTCGATCGTGAAGCGGTTCTCCACCGGCGCCATGTCGTACGGCTCCATCTCGGCCGAGGCGCACGAGACGCTCGCGATCGCGATGAACCGGCTCGGCGCCAAGTCGAACACCGGCGAGGGCGGTGAGGCCCCCGAGCGGCTGTACGACCCCGAGCGCAGGTCGGCGATCAAGCAGGTGGCCTCGGGCCGGTTCGGCGTGACCAGCGAGTACCTCGTCAACGCCGACGACCTGCAGATCAAGATGGCCCAGGGCGCCAAGCCCGGCGAGGGCGGGCAGCTCCCCGGCCACAAGGTCTACCCGTGGATCGCCCGGACCCGGCACTCCACGCCCGGCGTGGGGCTCATCTCCCCGCCGCCGCACCACGACATCTACTCGATCGAGGACCTGGCGCAGCTCATCCACGACCTCAAGAACTCCAACCCGCGCGCCCGCGTCCACGTGAAGCTGGTCGCCGAGGTCGGGGTGGGCACGGTCGCGGCCGGGGTGAGCAAGGCGCACGCCGACGTGGTGCTCATCTCCGGCCACGACGGCGGCACCGGCGCCTCGCCGCTCACCTCGATCAAGCACGCGGGCGCCCCGTGGGAGCTCGGGCTCGCCGAGACCCAGCAGACCCTGCTCCTCAACGGCCTGCGCGACCGGATCGTGGTCCAGGTCGACGGCCAGCTGAAGACCGGCCGTGACGTGATCATCGCGGCGCTGCTCGGCGCCGAGGAGTACGGGTTCGCCACCGCGCCGCTCGTGGTCGCCGGCTGCGTGATGATGCGGGTCTGCCACAAGGACACCTGCCCGGTCGGCGTGGCCACGCAGAACCCCGAGCTGCGCAAGCGGTTCACCGGCAAGCCCGAGTACGTGGTGAACTTCTTCCGGTTCATCGCCCAGGAGGTGCGGGAGTACCTCGCCGAGCTCGGGTACCGGTCGCTCGACGAGATCATCGGCCGGAGCGACCTGCTCGACGTGGCGCAGGCGGTCGACCACTGGAAGGCGTCCGGCCTGGACCTCTCGCCGATCCTCTACCGGCCGGAGCTGCCCGAGGGCACCCCGCGGCGCAAGGTCAGGGAGCAGGACCACGGCCTCGACAAGGCACTCGACAACACGCTGATCCAGCTCGCCGAGGGCGCGCTGCGCAACGGCGACCCGGTGAGCCTGGAGCTGCCCATCCGCAACGTCAACCGCACGGTCGGCACCATGCTCGGCTACGAGGTGACCAGGCGGTACGGGGGCGCCGGGCTGCCGGACAACACGATTCACGTGACGTTCACCGGGTCGGCCGGCAACTCGTTCGGCGCGTTCGTGCCCCGCGGCATCACCCTGCGGCTCATCGGCGACGCCAACGACTACGTCGGCAAGGGCCTCTCCGGCGGGCGGCTGATCATCCGCCCGCACCCCGACGCGCCGTTCGCCGCCGAGACGCAGGTCATCGCCGGCAACGTCGGCCTGTACGGCGCGACCTCCGGCGAGGTGTTCATCCGGGGCGTCGTGGGTGAGCGGTTCTGCGTGCGGAACTCCGGCGCGGTCGCCGTGGTGGAGGGCGTCGGCGACCACGGTTGCGAGTACATGACCGGTGGCCGGGCCGTGGTGCTCGGGCCCACCGGGCGCAACTTCGCCGCCGGCATGTCGGGCGGCATCGCCTACCTGCTCGACGCCGTGCCGGAGCGGATCAACCGCGAGATGGTGGAGCTGGAGCCGCTGGACGACACCGACGCCGAGTTCCTCCGCGAGGTGGTCGAGAAGCACCTGGCGGAGACCGGCTCCACGGTCGCCAAGGCGCTGCTCGCCGACTGGGACGCGGCGCTCGCCAGGTTCACCAAGGTCATGCCGATGGACTACAAGCGGGTCCTGCTCGCGCGGGCGGCCGCGGAGGCAGAGGGCCGCGATGTGGACGAGGCCGTCATGGCGGCCGCACACGGGTGAGAGGGGCGGACACCGATGGCTGACCCGAAGGGGTTCTTGCGGCACCGGCGCCAGCTTCCGCCGCGGCGCCCGGTCGAGGTGCGCATCCGGGACTGGCGGGAGGTCTACGAGGACTTCCCACGGCGGGCCCTCACCGACCAGGCGTCCCGCTGCATGGACTGCGGCATCCCGTTCTGCCACAACGGCTGCCCGCTCGGGAACCTCATCCCGGAGTGGAACGACCTCGTCTACCAGGACGACTGGCGCGAGGCGATCGAGCGGCTCCACGCCACCAACAACTTCCCGGAGATCACCGGGCGGCTCTGCCCGGCCCCGTGCGAGGCGGCCTGCGTGCTCGGCATCAACTCCGACCCGGTCACGATCAAGCGGGTCGAGTACGAGATCGCCGAGCGGGCGTTCGCCGAAGGCTGGGTCACCCCGCAGCGGCCGCCGGTGAAGAGCGGCAAGCGGGTGGCCGTGGTGGGCTCGGGCCCGGCCGGCCTGGCCGCCGCCCAGCAGCTCACCCGGGCCGGGCACGACGTGGTCGTGTTCGAGCGCGCCGACCGGATCGGCGGGCTGCTCCGCTACGGCATCCCCGAGTTCAAGATGGAGAAGCGGTTCCTCGACCGCCGGCTCGAGCAGATGGCGGCCGAGGGCACCGAGTTCCGCACCTCGGTGAACGTCGGGGTGGACATCACCGTCGCCCGGCTGCGGGAGGAGTTCGACGCGATCGTGCTCGCCGGCGGCGCCACGGCCTGGCGCGACCTGCCGCTGCCGGGCCGCGGGCTCAAGGGCGTCCACCAGGCGATGGAGTACCTCCCGCTCGCCAACCGGGCGCGGCTCGGCGACTTCGACGAGCCGCCCATCACCGCCAAGGGCAAGGACGTGGTCGTGATCGGCGGCGGTGACACCGGCGCCGACTGCGTGGGCACCGCGATCCGCCAGGGCGCCCGCTCGGTGGTCCAGCTGGAGATCATGCCGAAGCCGCCGGCCACCCGCCCGCCGTCGCAGCCGTGGCCCACCTACCCGATGGTCTTCAAGACCGAGAGCTCCCACGAGGAGCTCGAGGCCCTGGGCGGCCGGCGGCTGTACGGGATCTCCACGCAGGAGTTCCTCGGCGACGAGAACGGCTGCGTGCGGGCGCTGCGGGTGGTCGGCGTGGAGGGCCCGGAGACCGGGTTCCGGCCGATCCCCGGCACCGAGCGCGAGATCCCGGCCCAGCTCGTCGCCCTGGCGCTCGGCTTCCTCGGCCCGGAGCGGGGCCCGCTGCTCAACGACCTGGCCGCGCTCGCGGACGACCCGGACGCGTTCTTCGACGCGCGGGGCAACGTGGCCCGGGACAGGTCGTTCCAGACGCGGGTCGAGGGGGTCTTCGTCGCCGGCGACATGGGCCGCGGTCAGTCGCTGATCGTGTGGGCCATCGCCGAGGGCAGGTCGGCGGCGGCCGCCGTGGACCGGTACCTGTCCGGCCGCACGGTGCTGCCCGCCCCGATCCTCCCCACCGCGCGGCCGCTCACCTGAGCCCAGCCCGGAGGACTTTGGGGCAGATGCCATAACAGAAGGGAACGAATCGGTTCGGAGCCGAGTTGCGCGCGCCTCCAGCCGCGTGAATGATGCTGGCCCGAACCGAGGAGGACCTGTTGAACACACGGGGGCATCTCATCAGGGCAGCCGTCTCGATCGCGCTGGTGGGCGCGGCGGGCTGCAGCGCGGCCACGGCGGGGTCGGGCGTTCCCGGCCCCGCCGCCACGGTCCCGGCCTCCCCTTCGGCCTCGGCCTCCGGGCCGGCGCCGAAGGGGCAGAGCACCGGCCGGTACCTGGTCTTCTACGCGGAGGGCAAGCGCGAGGCCGCGCTCAAGGCGGTGCAGGACGCCGGGGGCGAGCTCGACGGGGGCGACGAGCGGCTCGGCTATCTGATCGCGCGCATCGGGGATCCGGAACGGGTCGGGGCCGATCCCTCCGTGGTCGGGGTGACGCCCGACCGGCCCATCGGCATGGCGTCCTCGGCCCTGGCGGCCCGCAGGGCGCCCGCGCCCGCGCCCGCCGGGCACCGGCCGGGCGTCCTCCCCTCGGGCGGGCAGGGCCCGGTGAAGCCGGAGCCGCTCGCCCACCTGCAGTGGGACATGGAGATGATCGGCGCCACCGCCACCGGGTCGTACGCGAAGGCGCGGGGCAAGCGCTCGGTGCTGGTCGGCGTCATCGACACCGGGATCGACGCCACCCACCCGGACATCGCGCCGAACTTCAACAAGGAGCTCAGCCGGAGCTTCCTCCCGGCCGGGGTGAGCTCGGCAGCCGACGGCCACCGCGGCAAGGACTGCGGCCGCACCGGCTGCGCCGAGTACGCCGGGGTGGACGGTGAGGGGCACGGCACGCACGTCGCCAGCACGATCGGCTCGCCGATCAACGGCCTCGGCATCGCCGGGGTGGCCCCGGACGTCTCCCTGGTCGACCTGAGGGCCGGCACCGACGAGGGCCTGTTCTTCCTCAAGCCGACCATGGACGCCCTCGCGTACGCCGCCGACGTCGGGATCGACGTGGTGAACATGAGCTTCTTCGTCGACCCGTGGCAGTTCAACTGCACCGACAACCCGGAGGACTCGCCCGCCGAGCGGCTCGACCAGCGCGGCATCATCGAGGGCATGCGGCGGGCGGTCGACTACGCGCGCCGGCACGGGGTCACACTGATCACCGCGATCGGCAACACGGGGATCGACCTCGGCCGCCCGGAGCGGGACGGCATGAGCCCCAACTACCCCAAGGGGGCCGCCAAGGTCCGCCGGATCGACAACTCCTGCATCACCGTCCCCACCGAGCTCGACGGCGTCATCTCGGTCACCGCGGTCGGGCCGAGCGGGAACAAGGCGGGGTACTCCGACTACGGGCTCGAGCAGGCCGACATCGCCGCGCCGGGCGGGGACCTGTTCGACACCGCCAGCCCGATCGTGGGCGTGCGCCGGGGCATCCTCGCCGCCGCGCCGGAGAGCGTCCTGCGGGCGGCCCGCCGCATCGACGACAAGGGCAACCCGCGGGACGCCTCGGTGGTGCGCGACTGCCGGGGCGGCACGTGCGCCTACTACCGGTACCTCGAGGGCACCTCGATGGCCGCCCCGCACGTCACCGGGGTCGCCGCGATCATCATCGGGCGGTTCGGCGTGCCGGGCAAGGGCGGGCTCACCATGGACCCCGCCGAGGTGGAGCGGCTGCTGTACGCGTCGGCGGTGCCCAAGGCCTGCCCGGCCGCGGGCGGGTCCGGGTCCGGTGGCCGCGCCGACCAGGTCTGCGAGGGCGGCAAGCGGAAGAACGGCTTCTTCGGGCACGGCATCGTCAACGCCGACCGCGCGGCGGTGATCTCCCGCTGACGGGGCCGCGCCATGCCCCGCGCCGGGCGGTCCGGCCGGTTCACGATCGCGTCACCCCGCGTCCCATCCGGGGCCTGGGCCTCGGGGCCGGGACCGAGAGGCCGCCGCCGGCCACGCCGGCGTCCTGGCCACCGCCCGGAGTCCCGGCCGCCCGGAGACCCCCGGGGCCGGGCGCGGCCACGAGCCGGCCGGCCGTCCCGCGCGGGGCCGTACCGCGGGGCATGGACGGTGACCGGCGGGGTAGGTCCAGCCGGGTGGCGGGGAACGCGCTCCTTGCCGGAACGTGAACGTTCGCGCGCTGGGCGTGCGGAACGTCACACGGAATGGTCTGGACCATCTAGGGTAGAGCCGTGAATCGTCGAGCGAAGATTGTCTGTACCCTCGGTCCCGCCAGCTCCTCACCGGAGCGTCTGCGCGAGCTGATCGCCGCGGGCATGGACGTGGCTCGCTTCAACCTGTCCCACGGAACGCAGGAGCTGCACAAGGAGGTCTTCGACCGGGTCAAGGCCGCGGCCGCCGAGGTCGGCCGCGCCGTGGGCGTCCTCGCCGACCTCCAGGGCCCCAAGATCCGGGTGGGCAAGTTCGCCACCGGTCCGGTACGGCTCAGCTACGGCGACATCTTCACGATCACGACCGAGGACGTCCCGGGCAACCGGGACATCGTCTCCACCACCTACAAGGGCCTGCCCGGGGACGTGAAGCCGGGCGACACGATCCTCGTCGACGACGGCCGCCTCAACCTCGAGGTCATCGACGTGGACGGGCCGCGCGTGATCACGAAGGTGCTCGTCGGCGGGATGATCTCCGACAACAAGGGGCTCAACCTGCCCGGTGTGGCGATCAGCGCGCCGGCCCTCACCGAGAAGGACGAGGCCGACCTGCGCTGGGCGCTGCGCACCGGGTTCGACATCATCGCCCTGTCGTTCGTCCGGTCGCCGGACGACGCCGACCTCGTCCGGAAGATCATGGACGAGGAGGGCATCCGCGTCCCGCTGCTCGCCAAGATCGAGAAGCCTCAGGCGGTCGAGCGGCTCGAGGAGATCGTCGACGCCTTCGACGGGATCATGATCGCCCGGGGTGACCTCGGCGTGGAGCTCCCGCTCGAGCAGGTGCCGATCGTCCAGCGCCGGATCATCGAGCTGTGCCGGGAGAAGGCGCACCCGGTCATCGTGGCCACCCAGATGCTGGACTCGATGATGCACTCCCCGCGGCCGACCCGGGCGGAGGCCTCCGACGTGGCCACCGCGGTCATGCAGGGCGCCGACGCGGTCATGCTCTCCGGGGAGACCTCGGTCGGGAACTACCCGGTCGAGGCCGTGACCACGATGCACCGGATCGCGGTGGCGACCGAGAGCGTCACCCTGAAGGCCACCCACACCCTCGACCGGCTGCCCGAGACCACCGGCGGCGCCATCGCCCGCGCCGCGGCCGAGGTCGGCGCGATCGTGAAGGCCAAGGCGCTCGTGGCGTTCACCATGTCGGGCGAGACCGCGCGCCGGCTCGCGCGCTACCGGTCCCCGATCCCGCTGCTCGCCTTCACCTCGAACCCCAAGGCGCGCGGGCAGCTCGCGCTCACCTGGGGCGTGGAGACCTTCGAGGTGCCGTTCGTCCACCACACCGACGACATGGTCCGCCAGGTCGAGGCGGCGCTGCTCTCCATGGGCCGGTGCCAGAAGGGCGACAAGGTGGTGATCGTCGCCGGCTCACCGCCCGGCACGCCGGGCACCACCAACAACCTGCGGGTGCACACGATCGGCGCGGCCGTCTCGCGCTGACCGTCCCCGAGCGGATCCCCACCGCGGACGCGGCCCGGCCCGCCGCAGCATGGCGGAGCCCGGCCGCTCGGGCGGATTCGCCGCCGGCCCGGACCCCGGGTCCCCGGCGACGGGCCACCGCCTCACGACCCCGGAGAACCCCCGGACGCCGTGTCACCGCTGCCGCGAGGCTCCCGGCGGAACCGGCCGGGTGGTCCGGCAGGCCGGCGGAACGCCCCGGCCGGTCCTCACGCGCTGGGCCGGACCCCGATGCGCCGCCGAGCCCGCCTCCCGCGACCGCCGGTCCCGGCGCGCGGGAACGGACCCTCGCGGTCGGAGCGGCGACGCCGGTGGCGGACATGGGCGGGAAGGCGGCGCCGGAGCCCCCCGGGCGCCGGTCACCCGGGCGCGATCAGCCCACCGGGACCTCATACCCCTCGGCGAGCTCGGAGACGAACGGCTCCTTCAGCACCACCGTCCCGCCGAGCGCCTTCTCGTCGGGCTTGAGCACGTAGGAGGCGCGGGAGGCGGGCCGGCTCGGCGAGGTGAAGTCCATCGGGGTGCCCAGCCCGGGGTCGAACGTCGTCTGCGAGCGATGCGCGTTGAGGATGCCCTCCCGGGTGAGGTCCTTCGCCTCGCAGGCCTTCTTGATCGCCGTATCGACGATCATCGCCGCGCTCCAGCCGCTCGGGATGGAGTTGTCGAGCGTGTCGCCGGGGTACTTCGCCCGGTAGTCGGCGGCGAGCTTCTCCATGACCGGCAGCTTCATGCTGATCGGGGCCCCCGCCGTCATGATGTAGAAGTTCTTCAGCAGCGCGTCCTTCACCGGCAGGCCGAGCAGCTGCGGCGCGTAGGAGGAGTTGCTCCCCACGAACGGCACGTTGAGGCCGGCCTGGGCGGCGCCGCCCACCAGGGACGCCGCCTGCCGCGGGCCCACCGAGACGAGGATCGCCTTCACCCCGGCCGCCTTGAACGCCGCCACCTGGGCGCTCATGTCCTGATCGGTCGCCTTGATCTTCTGCTCGACGATCTCCAGGCCGAGCTTCTCCGCCGCGTACTTCGAGCCGTTGAGCGAGCTCTCCCCGTAGTCGCCCTCGAAGTACAGGTGACCGATCTTGTCGCCCTTCTTGATCCCCTTCTCCTCCACGAGGAAGGAGACCCCGTTGATCATGTCGAGGTCGTAGGTGGTGCCGGTCACCTGGATCGCCCGCGCGCCGAGCAGCGAGGTGGCCCACGCCATCGGGATGGTGAGCAGCTTGTCGTCCTCGATGCGCTGCTTGAGCGCGGTGACCATGGGGGAGCCGATGAACTGGGGGATCGCGGCCGACCGTGGGGCGAGCTCCGTGTAGGCGGCCATCGCCTTCTGCGTGTCGTACCCGTGGTCGCGCACGACCACCTCGTACTTGCGCCCGCACACCCCGCCGGCGGCGTTCACCTGCTCGAAGTAGAGCTGCTGGGCCTGGGTGAGGCTCTTGCCGAGGGACGCGTACGGACCGGTGAAGTCGGTGAGGATGCTCACCGTGATGGTGGTGTCCGTCACCCCGGGGCCGGTCTTCACCCCGTCACCGCCGGCCGAGCCCGACCCGCCCCCGGTGGCCTTCTGGCTGGCGCACGAGGTGACGGCGAGGGCGAGGAACGCCAAGGTCGCTATGCCGGCACGGGTGGCTATCTTGCCCATTTGACCTCCTTGACACGGGGGATGGCGCGGCGCAGCCGCGTGATGAGCCCGAGCAGACCACCGGGCAGGAACAGCACGACCGCCACCACGGCGGCGCCGTAGAGGATGCGCGCGGCCTCCGCGGGGGAGAAGCCGCCGGTGCCCGGCTCCGCCACGAGCGGCAGCACGTCGCCGTACCGCATGAGGAGCTGGGGCAGCAGGGAGACGAAGACGGCCCCGAGCACCGAGCCGGCGACGGAGCCGAGCCCGCCGATGACGATCATGGCGAGGTAGTCGAGCGACAGGAGCATGCCGAAGTTGTCCGGCACGACCTGCCGGAACACCAGGGCGAGGAGCACCCCGGCGAGCCCGCCGTACATCGACGACAGGACGAACACCGCCGCCCGGTACCGGGTCACCGGGACCCCCATCACCCCGGCCGCGGTCTCGTGGTCCCGGATGGCGTTCATGGCGATGCCCGGCCGGCCGGCGAGCACTCCGCGGGCGAACGCGGCCGCGCCGGCGAGCAGCACCAGGCCGAGGTACCACAGCCGTTCCAGCGCGCCGAACGGCACGTCGAGCAGGACCAGCTCGGGCCGGTCGTCGAAGACGAGGCCGAACAGCTCCATCGGCGGCACCTGCCGGCCGTTCGACCCTCCGGTGACCGGGCCGGCGTTGTGGAGCACGTGCTGGCCGACGAAGATCAGGGCGAGGGTGGCGATGCCGAGGTAGGCGCCCTTGAGCCGCCCGGCGATCGGGCTGAACAGGCCCCCGATCACCCCGGCGAGCACCACGGCGCAGGCCGCGGCCACCGGGGTGGGCAGCCCGGCGTCCTCGGCGAAGACGATGTAGGAGTACGCCCCGGCGGCGAGGAAGAGCGCGTGCCCGAGGGAGAGCTGCCCGGTGGCCCCGGTGAGCAGGTTGAGGCCGATCGCGCCGATCGCCGCCGACATGGCGAACAGCCCGGTCTGCAGCCAGAAGGCCTCCAGGTAGAAGGGCACGGCCACCAGCACGGCGACGGCGGCCAACCAGGCGATCAGTCGCGCCGGCCGGACGGTCCGGCCGGGCCCGGCGGTGCTAGACACGGGTCAGCTCCTTGGTGCCGAAGAGCCCGGACGGGCGGAAGAGCAGGATGACGAACATGACCAGGAACGGCGCCGCATCGCCGAAGCCGCGGCCGAGGAAGGCCAGCTCGCTCTGGTAGCCGTTGACCAGGCTTTCGGTGACCCCGATGATCAGGCCTCCGGCGAGGGCCCCGGTGGTCGAGTCCAGGCCACCGAGGATGGCCGCGGGGAAGGCCCGCATGGCGGCCACGGCGGTGTTGCGGTCCAGCCCGGGCGTGGGGAACACGCAGAGGAAGAGGGCGGCGATCGCGGCGAGCGCGCCGGCGATCGCCCACGCGCCGAGCGAGACCCGGCCGAGCCGGATCCCCATGAGCGCGGCCGCCTCGGCGTCCTCGGCGGTGGCGCGCAGGGCCACGCCCCAGGAGGTGAACTTGAACGCCAGCAGGAACGCGGCGATCAGCGTGGCGGCGACGGCGAGCGCGACGAGCCGGGTCTGCGCGATGAGGATCGGCCCCAGGTGCACGACCCGGTCGCGCCAGGGGTCGCCCATGGCGAGGACGTCGGTGCCGATCTGCCGGGTGAGCTCGGCGGTGATCATGATGTCCACGCCGATCGTCACGATCGCGAGCACGCCGTGGACGCCGGTGCGGGCCCGCCGCAGGATGAGGAACTCCACCAGCGCCCCGATCAGCGCCGCGCCGGCGATGCCCGCGGCGAGCGCGGCCCAGAAGCCGAGCACCGGGTGGAGCTTCGCGATCAGGAAGCCGCCCACGAGCAGCAGCGAGGCGTGGGCGAAGTTCACCACCTCGGTCGCCTTGAAGATGACGACGAACCCGAGGGCGATCAGGGCGTAGACGGCGCCGATGGAGACGCCGTTCACGAGCAGCTCGAGGAATGTGATCATCGTCCGGCCTCCGCTCGCTGACCGGCCGGCCCTGGTTCGGGGGCGCCGTCCGCCGGCCCGGGTTCGGGCGCGCCATTCGCCGGTCTGGGGTCGTGGGCGCCGTCCCCGGCCGCGCCGCCCAGGTAGGCGCGGATCACCTCCGGGTCGCGCTGCACCTCGGCGGGCGTGCCGTGGGCGATGCGCCGGCCGAAGTCGAGGACGGTGACGGCGTCGGCGATCCGCATGACCATCGCCATGTCGTGCTCGACGAGCAGGATCGAGATGCCGAGGCTCTCCCGGATGGCGAGGATGAGCTCGGCCATCTCCCGGCGCTCCCCGCCGTTCATCCCGGCCACCGGCTCGTCGAGGAGGAGCAGGCGCGGCTCCATGCACAGCGCGCGGGCGAGCTCGACCCGTTTGCGCATGCCGTACGGCAGCAGCCCGGCCGGCACGTCGAGCACCTCGCCGACACCGGTGAACTCGGCGATCTCCGCCACCCGCGCGCCGTGCCGCGCGGCCTCGCGCCGGGCCGAGGGGAGCCGCAGACCGGCGGCGAGGAAGCCGGCCTTGGTCAGGCGGTGCCGGCCGAGCATGAGGTTGTCCCGCACGGAGAGCCGGGGGGAGAGCGCGATGTTCTGGAAGGTGCGGGCCACGCCGAGCGCGGCGATCTGGTGGGGGCGCAGCGCGGTGAGCTCGGCGTCGCCGAACCGGACGCTCCCGGACGCGGCCCGGTAGACGCCGGAGAGCACGTTGAAGCAGGTCGACTTGCCCGCGCCGTTCGGGCCGATCAGCGCGTGCACGCTCCCCGGGGCCACCGTGAAACCGACCGCGTCGAGGGCGGTCAGCCCGGCGAACCGGACCGTGAGGTCCTCCACCACGAGCTCCGGGATCATTCGGTCCACCTCGCGAGGGTTCTTCTTCCAGCGGCCCCGGCGGATGCCGTACCAACCGGTCGGTTTGTCATGGGCGTGCCGACCTCCCCGAGGTACCGGCGGCGCACCTCGTCGCTGGACGCCAGCTCCGCGGCCGGGCCGGACAGGGTCACCTCGCCCACCTCGAGCACGTACGCGTGGGAGGCGAGGGAGAGGGCGAGCGCCGCGTTCTGCTCCACCAGCAGCACCGAGGTCCCCTGCGCGTTGATCTCCTTGATCGTCTCCGCGATGCGCGCGGCCATGGCCGGGGCGAGGCCGAGCGTCGGTTCGTCCAGCAGCAGCACCGCCGGCCGCGCCATCAGGGCCCGGCCGATGGCGAGCATCTGCTGCTCACCCCCGGACAGCAGGCCGGCCCGCTGGTGCGCGCGCTCGGCGAGGATCGGGAAGAGCTCGAACACCCGCTCCCGCGCGGCCGCGGCGTCCGTCCGGCCGCGGGCGCCGATCGCCCCGGCGCGCAGGTTCTCGGCCACCGTCATCCGGGTGAACACCCGGCGCCCCTCCGGCACCTGGACGACGCCCCGGCCCACCACCGCGGCCGGCTCCGCCCCGGTGAGGGCGCGGCCCTGAAAGGAGACCGTCCCGGCGGTCACCCGCCCGCCGTGGAACCGGAGCGTGCCCGAGATGGCGCGGAGCAGCGTGGTCTTCCCCGCGCCGTTCGCGCCGAGCACGGCGACCACGCCTCCCGGGGGAACGGCCAGGCTCACGCCGCGCAGCGCGCGGACGGGGCCGTAGCGCACGTGCAGGCCGGTCACCTCCAGACCCGTCTCAGCCATGCAACCCCTCCGTGCCTCGATGAAGGCACACACAACCCGCCGCGTCGAGGCCCGTCCAGCCCGGCGCGGCAAGTCGCTGCGGCAGCCCAACCCGGGCGCCCCGCCCTTGTGCTCCAGCACAACCAAGGGTCACAAAACGAGCAGAACCTTGTTCCGGAGAAGGCCTCCTGGCAGATTCGGAAGAATGAGGGCCAAGGCTGACTCTGAGGTACGGCAGGTGCTGCGGATGTCGGCCGTGCGCCTGCTGGATCGCCTCCCCGAACTCACGGATGAGCTCGTCCGGCGGGGCAGGGAGAAGGACGAGGCTTACCGGCTCCGCATCCCGTACGACGATCACTGGCAGAGCGCCTACGAAGGGCTGCGCGTCGGCCTCACGGCGATCCTGCAGCCGCGCCACGAGCGGCGGGACGTCGCCTACGCCCGGAAGCTGGGCCGGCGGCGGGCCGAGCACGGCCTCCCGCTCGACTCGCTGATGCGCAGCTACCGGCTCGGCGCCCAGGTCACCTGGAACGGCTTCCTCGCGGTGGTCGGCGACCGCGACCCCCGGCGGCTGCCCGCGCTGCTGCACAGCGCCAGCCACGTGTGGCACGCGATCGACCGGCAGGCGCTGGCCGCGGCCGAGGCCTACCGGCGGTGGGAGAGCGAGCTGCTCGGCCGCTCCGCGGGCCGGGCGCACACCGTGCTCGACGCCCTGCTCGACGGGCGGGTGGAGGACCCGGAGCTGGTGGAGACGGCCGCCGAGTCCCTCGGCCTGCCCGTGGCGGGCCGGTACGCGGTGGTCGCCATCCGCCCGGCTCGGCCGCACACGGTGCCCCGGCCGGAGCGGATCGGCGGGTTCCGGCTGCTGTGGCGGCAGCCGGGCGGGACGGACGTGGCCCTCGTCGTCATGGGCGACCGGGAGCTCGACGACCTGGTGGCGGCCCTCCGGCCCGCGCTCGCCGGCGTCATCGGGGTGAGCCCGGTCGTGGACGGGCTCGCCGCGATCGGCACGGCCCGGCGGATGTCCGAGCTGGCCCTGCGGACCTGCGCCGGTGAGGGCGCCGAGGTCGCCCGGCTCGACCGGCGGCTGCCGGCCGCCCTCCTCGTCTGCCAGCCCGAGCTCGCCGGGCACCTGGAGAACGGCGTGCTGGGCCCGGTGCTCGCCTCACCCGATCGCGACGTGCTCCTCGCCACGCTCGAGGCCTGGCTGCGGTGCGACGGCTCGGCCGCGAAGGCGGCCCGGGAGCTCTACTGTCACCGGAACACCGTCTTCAACCGGGTGCGGCGGATCGAGCGGCTCACCGGCCGGTCACTGTCGCGGCCGCTGGACCTGGTGGAGCTGTCCCTCGCCCTCGAGGCGGTACGGTTGCACGCGGGCGAGGGCCGGCACACCCCGGCGGCCGGCCGGGGTGGCGCCGTGGATTCCGAACGAGTGCCCCGAGTGGGATTCGAACCCACACTGCATGGATTTTGAGGCCATTGACTCTACCGATTGGTCTATCGGGGCCGGCCCGGACCCGGGTCCGGGGCTGGGGGACGGTGGCCGTTATAGGGCCGATCGTCCTCCTGTCGTTCTAATGTAGCGGACATCGGTAACCTTTTGTGCGTGACTAACCAGCGGCGAGTGGTGATCGCGGAGGATGAGACCCTCATCCGTCTCGACCTCAAGGAGATGCTCGAAGAGGACGGCTACGCCGTCGTGGGCGAGGCCGGGGACGGTGAGACCGCGGTCAAAATGGCGGAGGAGCTCCGGCCGGATCTGGTGATCCTCGACATCAAGATGCCGGTGCTCGACGGGATCTCCGCGGCGGAGCGGATCGTCTCGCGGAGGATCGCGCCCTGTCTCATCCTCACCGCCTTCTCCCAGCGCGAGCTCGTGGAGCGGGCCCGGGACGCCGGTGCGATGGCGTACCTCGTCAAGCCGTTCACCAAGAGCGACCTCACCCCCGCCATCGAGATGGCGATCAGCCGCCACGAGGAGATCATGGCGCTGGAGAAGGAGGTCACCACCCTGGCGGAGCGGCTCGAGACCAGGAAGCTGGTCGAGAAGGCGAAGGGGCTGCTCATGATGAAGTACAACTGGACCGAGCCCCAGGCGTTCCGCTGGATCCAGAAGGCCTCCATGGACCGCCGCATGAGCATGCGGCAGATCGCCCGTATTGTGATCGAAGAGGCCGAGCGGAAGGCCGATTGACGCCGAAGATTGCCGCGAACAGGAAATCTTTCTGCGATCGAAAAATATCGCGGTTCTTCGCGCCATAACGAAATCATTGAAGTTGATAACAGAGTCATAACCGTGATGCGGCTCTGTACCGACCTGTGACATTGCCCCGTTGTACTACCGCACACGACCCCTCGGCTGACCGCTGGGTGGGCATGCGTATCCGATCCCCGAGGGGATCTAGGGAAAGGAAGGCAACCTTGCGATCCAAGATCGCTCGCCTTGGTGGCATTGTCGCTGCCGGTACAGCGCTGACCCTCGGCCTCGCGGCGTGCGGGAGCGGCACCGATGAGGCGTCATCCGGCGGCCAGGGCGATGGAGGCGTCACGACTCTGAAGATCGGGTTCATGGGCGACCTCACCGGTGAGAACTCCGGGCTCATGATCCCGCCCCGGCAGGGCGCCGAGCTCGCCGTCGAGGAGTTCAACGCCCGGTCGTCCAACGTGAAGGTCGAGCTGGTGCCCTACGACAGCCAGGGCAACCCCGACCAGGCGGTGACCCTCGCGCAGAAGGCCGTCACCGAGGACAAGATCGTCGCGTTGGTCGGCCCCGGCTTCTCCGGCGAGTCCCGCAACGTCGGCCCGATCCTCGAGCAGGCGAAGGTGCCGAGCGTCTCGGCCTCGGCGACCAACCCCGGCCTCGCGCAGAACGGCTGGAAGTACTGGCACCGGGTCGTCGCCAACGACGACGTCCAGGGCCCGACCATCGCCGACTTCCTGGTGAAGGCCACCTCCGCCAAGAAGGCGTTCGTCATCGACGACGCCCAGGAGTACGGCGCCGGCCTCGCGGACGCGGTGGCCAAGCAGTTCGAGGCCAACGGGGTCCAGGTCGAGCGGGACAAGATCGACCCGAACGGCTCGGACTACTCCTCGACGGTCACCAAGGTGAAGGCCGCCAACCCCGACGTCATCTTCTACGGCGGCTACTACGCCCAGCTCGGCCGGCTGCTCAAGCAGCTCCGCGACGGCGGCGTGACCGCGGTCGTCTCCTCCGGCGACGGCTCGGTGGACGCCAAGCTCATCGAGGGCGCGGGCGCGCAGGCGGCGGAGGGCGCGGTGCTCGGCTGCCCCTGCCTCATCCCGTTCGGCTCGGACGTGCCTGAGCTGAAGGACTTCAGCGAGCGGTACAAGGCCAAGTACGGCACCGAGCCGATGATCTACGCCACCGAGGGGTACGACGCGGCGACCGCGATCCTGAAGGCGATCGAGGCGGGCAACACCACCTCCGAGAAGATCAACGAGTACCTCGCCACGATCGACTTCAAGGGCGTCTCGAAGCAGATCAAGTTCAACCCCAACGGTGAGATCGCCGCGAGCGTCATCCACATCTACCAGGTGAAGAACGGCCAGATCGTCTGGCTGGGCGACAGCACGCAGGCGACGCTCAGCTGACGCTGCCGGAAGTGAAGTGAGGATCCGAGGAGCGGGGAGCGAACCGCTCTCCGCTCCTCCCTGCCTGGCGACTACCGTTGCCCCGGTTCGAAAGCGACCACCGTGTTCGATGACTTCGTGAACCAGGTCGGGCCCTCAACCATAGGCGGCCTGGCCAGTGGCGCCATCTACGCCCTGATCGCCCTCGGGTACACGATGGTGTACGGCGTGCTGCGCCTCATCAATTTCGCTCATTCCGAGATCTTCATGATCGGCGCCTTCGCCGGGCTGTTCGCGATCATCCAGCTGGGGATCACCGCCCCGCTGGGCGGCCTGGCGTTGATCGGCACGCTGCTCGTGCTCTTCCTGGCGGCGATGGCCGCCTCGGGTGGTGCGGCCATATTGCTGGAGCGGGTGGCCTACCGGCCCCTGCGCAGGCGAGGCGCCGGCCGGCTCGCGGCCCTGATCTCCGCGATCGGCGCGTCCATCTTCCTCCAGGAGCTCTTCGCCCTGGTGATCATCCCCGAGGTGTTCGACCGCCCCTCCCAGGGCCGGATCCAGGTCCCGGTCCCACGGCTGCTCGAACGCGAGACGGTGTTCTCCATCGGGAACATGGACGTCCGCAACGACCACCTCATCATCATCGTCGCAGCCGTGATCATGATGGTCCTGCTCGACGTCTTCGTGAACCGCACCCGCATCGGGCGCGGCATCCGGGCCACCGCACAGGACCCGGAGACCGCCACGCTCATGGGCGTCGACATCGACAAGATCATCAGGACCACCTTCTTCGTGGGCGGTGCGATGGCCGGCGTGGCCGCCGTGCTGTACGCGATGGAGTTCGAGAACCTCCGTTACAACGTCGGCTTCCTGCTGGGCATCAAGGCGTTCACCGCCGCGGTGCTCGGTGGCATCGGCAACATCCGCGGAGCGCTGCTCGGCGGAATCCTCCTCGGGCTGATCGAGAACTGGGGTTCGATCTTCTACGGCTCCGAGTGGAAGGACGTCATCGCCTTCACCGTCCTCGTCCTCGTCCTGCTGTTCCGTCCCACCGGCATCCTCGGTGAATCCCTCCAGCGAGCACGCGCATGAACGCCAACCTCAACCTCCGCCGCGGAAACCCGCTCGCCTCGGCCGTGCACGCCGTGGGCGGCCAATTCGACAGGGTGCGTGATTGGTGGGCGACCGCCCCGGGCTGGGCGCGCTGGTGCGTGTACGGCTTGCTGATCCTCCTGGCGATCATCGCCCCGCACCCGGCCATCGGCTCCTTCATGACCCCGGAGTCGCACTGGCAGTCCGTGCTGTTCAGCCCGATCGGCACGTTCGTCCTGCTCGCCATCGGCCTCAACGTCGTGGTCGGCCAGGCGGGCCTGCTCGACCTGGGCTACGTCGCCTTCTACGCCATCGGCGCCTACACGATGGCGATCTTCGGCACCAAGTACGGCTGGAACTTCTGGGGCATCCTGGTCATCGGGATCTTCATGACCGCGGTGTCGGGTATCATCCTCGGCTCGCCCACCCTGCGGCTGCGCGGCGACTACCTGGCGATCGTCACGCTCGGCTTCGGGGAGATCGTCCGGATCACCGCGCAGAACACCGAGTACATCGGCGGCGCGCGCGGCATCACCAACATCCCCCACCCGAACCCGATGTTCGGGGTCGAGTTCCTCCTCGATCCGCTGCCGTACTACTACCTGCTGCTCGGCGCGATCATCGTGTCGATCATCATCGTCAAGCGGCTGAACAACAGCCGGGTCGGCCGTGCCTGGGAGGCGATCCGGGAGGATGAGGACGCCGCGGAGCTCATGGGCGTGCCCACCTTCCGGTTCAAGCTCCTCTCCTTCTTCGTGGGCGCGATGATCGGGGGTGCCACGGGCGTCATCTGGGCGAGCAAGGTGATCGCCATCCAGCCGCCGAACTTCCCCTTCATCCTGTCGGCCACGATCCTGGCCGCCGTGGTGCTCGGCGGCTCCGGCAACCTGCCGGGCGTCATACTCGGCGCGTTCCTGATCGCCTGGCTCCCCGAGCGGTTCCGCGAGTTCGCCGACTACCGGATGCTCGTCTTCGGCGCCGCCCTGGTGCTGATGATGGCGCTGCGCCCCGAGGGCCTGCTGCCGTCGCGCCGGCGCCGCCTGGTCAAGGCCGGGGATGAGAAGCCGGAATCGGAGAAGAAGCCCGACGAGCCCGCCGGCAAGGTGGCCGAGGAGGTGGCCCAGTGAGCCAGTCGAGCAAGAACCTGCTCGAACTCCGCTCCGTCACGATGCGGTTCATGGGCGTCACCGCCCTGAACAAGGTCGACCTGACCATCCGGGAAGGGGAGATCTTCGCGCTGATCGGCCCCAACGGCGCGGGCAAGACCACGGTGTTCAACGTGATCACCGGCGTCTACCGGCCGACCGAGGGCGAGATCGTCTTCGACGGCAAGAAGATCAACGGCCTCAAGCGGTTCGTCATCACCAAGCGCGGCATCGCCCGGACCTTCCAGAACATCCGGCTGTTCCACGGCATGACGGCGCTGGAGAACGTGCTCGTCGGCTTCGACGCGCACAACCCCACCGGCGCCATCGGCGCCGCGCTCGGCCTCCCCTGGCACCGGCGCGCGGAGAAGCGCGGACGCGAGCGGGCCATGGAGCTGCTGGAGTTCGCCGGCATCGCCCACCGGGCGGGAGACCTCGCGCAGAACCTCCCCTACGGCGACCAGCGGAGGCTGGAGATCGTCCGGGCACTGGCCACCGAGCCCCGGCTGCTGCTGCTGGACGAGCCGGCCGCCGGCATGAACCCGGCGGAGAAGGAGTCACTGCAGGAACTCATCAGGAGGATCCGGGACGACGGTCGCACGATCCTGCTGATCGAGCACGACATGGGGCTGGTCATGGGCATCAGCGACCGCGTCGCCGTACTGGACTTCGGGCAGAAGATCGCCGAAGGCCGCCCCGCCGAGGTGCAGAACGACCCGAAGGTCATCGAGGCGTATCTGGGGGTTCCTGCGGATGCTTCTTGAGGTCGAGGACATTCACGTCCACTACGGCAAGATCGAGGCCCTCAAGGGCGTCTCGCTGGAGGTCGAGGAAGGCGAGATCGTCACCCTCATCGGCGCGAACGGTGCGGGCAAGACCACCACGCTGAAGACGATCTCCGGCCTGCGGCGCCTCACCTCGGGGAAGATCCTGTTCAACGGCAAGGACATCAGCGACATGCCCGGGCACAAGCGGGTGGTGATCGGCATCAGCCAGTCCCCCGAAGGCCGGGGGATCTTCCCGGGCATGACCGTCATGGAGAACCTCCTGATGGGCGCCTACACCCGGAAGGGGGATCTCAGCGAGGACCTCGAGCGGGTCTTCGGCCTCTTCGGCCGGCTCGCGGAGCGCAAGGACCAGCCGTGCGGCACCATGTCGGGCGGTGAGCAGCAGATGGTGGCCATCGGCCGGGCGCTGATGAGCAAGCCCAAGCTGCTCCTGCTCGACGAGCCCTCCATGGGGCTGGCGCCGATGCTGGTCAACCAGATCTTCAAGATCATCAAGGAGATCAACGAGCAGGGGACGACCGTCCTCCTCGTCGAGCAGAACGCCCAGCAGGCCCTCCAGCTCGCCCACCGGGCGTACGTGCTGGAGACCGGCCGGGTGGTGAAGGCGGCCCCCGCCGCCGACCTGCTCAACGACCCGGAGGTGCGCGAGGCCTACCTCGGGGCCTCGCTCAGCCAGAGCTGACCCGAGCCTCGTTCATCAGCCAGAGCTGATCGAGCCTCGTTCAGCCAGCCGACCCACGGTTTAACCAGCGGGAGGGCCCGGCCGGGCCCTCCCGCACGCTTCTCACCGCCCTTCGCGCCGTGCCGGTTCGCCGGCGGTGCGCCTCACCCCGTGGCCGGGAGCGCAGGGTGGTGCGCCTCACCCTGTGCTGCCGCCCGGCCCTCGGCGTGGGCCGGGCGGGCCGTACGGCGGCGCGACCGGGCTCGGGAGGACGGTGAGATGCGCCGTGGCCCCGTTGCCGCCGCACGCCGGGCACGGCCGGCGGGATGCACGGCGGGGAGTGCGCCGGCGGATTCGGCCGTCGTTCCGCGCGCGGGCGCCGACCGGTCAAGCGGGTGCCGACCGGTCAACGGAACGGCCTCGCAAGGTGAACCCCGGATGCGGGTGTCCCGGACCCGCGCCGGAGGAGGCGGGCCGTCCGCGGGTGCCGCGGTGCCGGTGGGCGGACGGCCGGCCGCGCCACGGCCGGGCCGGATGCGCGAGTGGGCCCACGGTGGCTGGAGAAGCGCGATGAACAGGGCCTGACGCGATGAACGGGGCGAACGGGGCCTGATGCGATGAACAGGGCCGGAGAACGCGGTGAAAGGGCGAGGCGCGGCCGGGCCGCGGGACCGGCGCTCAGCGTCCGCGTGCGCCGGGAACCGGTCACCGCGCGGCGGGCACGCGCGCCCTCACGATTCACACCACCGCCGTCCGGGCGCCGCCCGCCTGCCATCTGGGTGTCGCCCGCGGAGCCGCTGAACCGGCGACCGGCCGCGCGCTCCGGCCGGCGGTTCAGCGGTCCGGGTCGGCGTACGCCCCCGGCCGGGCACGCCGGGCAGGTGACCGTCCAGGGGCGCCCGTGCCCGGCCGTGCGGTCCTCACGCGGAGGCCGCCGTTGGCCGGACACGGATGCCGGACGAGCCCGCGGTGGACCTTTGGGTCCGTGCGCAGCTTCCCCGGCTCCGCACGTTGTCTACTCGGCCCCCATACGGGCTCCGGGGCCACCACGGTAGCGACCCCGGGGGCCGCCGCGCAAAGGGAACGGGCAAACTCGCGGGCTTACACCCCTGTATGCGGGTCTCAGTGGGGTGTGGACCGTTTCGTCGCTCTGCAGGGGGATCGGCGGCGTCCTTCCCGGGGGATCAGCCGGCGTCGCGGAGCATGCAGGTGAGCCTGGCGGTGCAGATCCGCCGCCCTTCCTCGTCGGTGATCTCGATCTGGTAGGTCGCCAGGCTCCGGCCCGCGTGGACCCGGGTCGCCACGCCCGTCACGTAGCCGGAGGTCGCCGGCCGGTGGTGGGTCGCGTTGATCTCGATGCCGACGGCGATCCGGCCCTCGCCCGCGTGCAGGACGGCGCCGACGGAGCCGAGGGTCTCGGCGAGCACACAGGACGCGCCCCCGTGGAGGAGACCGTACTGCTGGGTGTTGCCCTTGACCGGCATGCGGCCGACCACCCGCTCGGGAGAGGCCTCGAGGAACTCGATGCCCATCCGGTCGCTCAGGTGGCCTTCGCTGGCCTTGTGGAGGAACGTGAGAAGCTCGTCGGTCTGGGTCAAGGAAACGCCTCCTCTGGGCACCGCAGGGGTGAGATGTCGTACAGGGAGATTAGGCTGCGGGTGTGCCGAAGAGCGAAGCGACCCCTACGCGTCCGTGCCTGCTGCTGCTGGACGGTCACTCCCTGGCCTACCGCGCCTTCTACGCCCTGAGGGACGCCAACCTCATGACGTCCGACGGGCAGCACACGGAGGCCGTCTACGGCTTCACCTCGATGCTGACCAACGTGCTGCGGGACGAGCGGCCGAGCCACATCGCGGTCTGCTTCGACCGCGGCGGCCCCACGTTCCGGCACGAGGCGTACGACGCGTACAAGGCGAACCGGGTGGAGGCCCCGGAGGACTTCCACGGGCAGATGGAGCTGATCTACGAGCTCCTCGACGTGCTCCGGATCCCCCGGCTCTCGGCGCCCGGCTACGAGGCCGACGACGTGATCGCCACGCTCGCCACCCGCGCGGCGGCGAGCGGCCTCGACGTCCTGATCGTCACAGGCGACCGGGACGCGCTCCAGCTCGTCGACGACAAGATCACCGTGCTGATGACCCGGCGCGGCATCAGCGACATGACCCGGTTCACGCCGGAGGCCGTGGAGGAGAAGTACGGCCTGCGGCCCGCGCAGTACCCCGACTTCGCCGCGCTCCGGGGTGACCCCAGCGACAACCTGCCCGGCATCCCGGGGGTGGGGGAGAAGACCGCGGCGCGGTGGATCAAGGAGTTCGGCTCGCTCGACGAGCTCGTCCGGCGGGTCGACGAGGTGAAGGGCAAGACCGGGGAGCGGCTTCGCGAGCACCTCGCCCAGGTGATCCACAACCGGATGCTCACCGAGCTGCGGCGGGACGTCCCGATCGACGTCGCCGTGGACGACCTGCGGATGGGCCAGTGGGACCGGGAGGAGATCCACAACCTGCTGGACACGCTCCAGATCCGCGGTGAGCTCCGGGACCGGCTGTTCAAGACCCTCGGTACGGCGGAGCCCGAGACGGTTGAGGGCTTCGACGTCGAGGTGACCGTGCTCGAGCCCGGCGAGGTGGCCGCCTGGCTCGGCGCCATGCCCGAGGGCCGGGCCGGCCTCGCCTTCCTCGGCACGTACGGCAGCGGAACCGGCCGGCTGGACGGCATCGCCATCGCCACCTCCGCGGGGGCGGCGTACCTCGATCCGGCGCGGCTCACCCAGGAGGACGAGGCGGCGCTCGCCGCCTGGCTCGCCGACGAGACCAAGCCCAAGGCCGCGCACGACGTGAAGGGGCCGCTGCTCGCGCTCTGGGAGCACGGGCTCGACCTGCGCGGGCTCACCTGTGACACCGCGATCGCCGCCTACCTGGCGATGCCCGGGCAGCGGTCGTTCCCGATCGAGGAGCTGGTGCTGCGCTACCTCAACCGGGAGCTCCGGTACGAGACCCCGGCGGACGGCCAGGCCTCGCTCTTCGACGACGTCGAGGCGGGGATGGCCCGGGACCTGGCGCTCAAGGCCCAGGCGGTGCGCGAGCTGGCCGACGCGCTGGAGCGGCACCTCGCCGCGCGGGGCGGGACCCGGCTGATGACCGAGGTCGAGCTGCCCCTGACCAGGGTGCTCGCCGAGATGGAGCACACCGGGATCGCCGCGGACCGGCAGTACTTCGCCACCCTGGAGGCGGAGTTCAGCGCGGCGGCGAAGCAGGCCGTCGAGGCGGCGCACGCGCTCGTCGGCGAGCAGTTCAACCTCGGCTCGCCCAAGCAGCTCCAGGAGATCCTCTTCGTCAAGCTCGGCCTGCCGAAGACGAAGAAGATCAAGACGGGTTACACCACGGACGCCGACGCCCTGGCGTGGCTCGCCACCCAGACCGACAACGAGCTCCCCGCGATCCTGCTCCGGCACCGCGACCAGACCAAGCTGCGCGCGACCGTGGAAGGGCTGATCAAGGAGATCGCCGACGACGGCCGGATCCACACGACGTTCAACCAGATCGTCGCGGCCACCGGGCGGCTCTCCAGCGAGAAGCCCAACCTGCAGAACATCCCGATCCGCACCGCCGAGGGCCGCCGGATCCGCAAGGGCTTCATCGTCGGTAAGGGCTACGAGACGCTCCTGACCGCGGACTACAGCCAGATCGAGCTGCGGATCATGGCGCACCTCTCCGGCGACGAGGCGATGATCGCGGCGTTCGGGTCCGGCCACGACTTCCACCAGGCGACCGCGGCGCGGGTCTTCGACCTTCCCCCGGATCAGGTGACGCCCGAGCTGCGGGCCCGGATCAAGGCGATGAACTACGGCCTCGCCTACGGGCTGTCCGACTTCGGGCTGGCCGGCCAGCTCAACATCCCGGTGGCCGAGGCGCGGGCGCTCAAGGAGGAGTACTTCGAGGAGTTCGCCGGCGTCCGCGAGTACCTGAACCGGGTCGTGGACCAGGCCCGCAAGGACGGGTACACCGAGACGATCCTCGGCCGCCGCCGCTACCTGCCCGACCTCACCAGCGACAACCGGCAGCGCCGGGAGATGGCCGAGCGGATGGCGCTCAACGCGCCCATCCAGGGGTCCGCCGCCGACATCATCAAGGTGGCGATGCTCAAGGTGCGCAAGGCGATGGAGGGCATGCGCTCCCGCATGCTCCTCCAGGTGCACGACGAGCTCGTGTTCGAGGTGGCCCCCGGGGAGCTCGACGACCTCATCGCGCTGGTTCGCGAGCACATGGGCGGGGCCTACCCGTTGCGGGTGCCGCTCGACGTCTCCATCGGCACCGGGCCCACCTGGGAGGACGCGGGTCACTGACCCGCGCCGCCCGAGGCCGCGCGGCCGCGCCCTGGAACCCCGAGCGCGGCCAAAGCCGGCCCTGCATTCCGGCGGCCGCCCGTCGGCGCTGCCGTACCCCGGGCCGGGGCCCCACCCTGCACTGGGTCGGGGGCCACACCCGCACTTTCCACCATCGGAGCGCGGAGTCCTGGCCGGGAGCCCGTCGGGAGGGCATCCGGTGTCCTCGTCCGCGGCGAGCGCCGAGGGACAGGCGTCCTGGCTCCGTGGCCCCTGCCGGGCCGACCGGGGTCGCCCTCCCCGATCGCCAAGGGTCCGGTCTCAGGCGGAGCGCTGCGGTTCAGCGTCCCAGAGGCATCCCAGGCGCGCCCCGATGGCGGCGCTTTCCGCCCCGGTATCCGGATTTCTGCTGAATACCGTTCTCTTCTGGCGAAGCGGGCGTGATGCGGATATGGGAGTCATGACCAGGTAAAGATATGGTCAAGTATTCGTGCGGACTGTTGCCAAGCTGATCGCACTCACCGGTGCGGGCGTGATCACGGTCACGCTGGTCATTTACGCGCTGCTCCCGCGGTCGGGCGGTCCGAGCGGCCGTACCCAGCCGCCGATGGCGGCCGGGGTGCCCACCGCCTCACCCACCCCGACGCCGGCGACCCCGGAGTCGGCGCGGAAGGTGAAGGCCAACGAGCTCGGCCTGGTCCCGGTGATCATGTACCACCGGCTCCTCCCGAAGCGGATCGCCTCGATCGACCGGACCCCGGAGCAGTTCCGGCGCGAGCTGACCCGGCTCGCCAAGGAGGGCTACGTCCCGATCACCGCCGCCGAGTTCGTCTCCGGTGAGATCGACATCCCCGCGGGGATGCACCCCGTCGTGCTCACCTTCGACGACGGCAGTCCCACCCACTTCGCCCTGGACGAGAACGGGGCGCTCAAGCCGGACACCGCGGTCGGGATCCTCTACGAGGTGGCGGCGCGCTACTCCCACTTCCGGCCCGTCGCGACCTTCTGGGTCAACCGGATCCCCTTCGGCCTGACGGATGAGAAGGAGCAGGCCAGGGCCGTGAAGTGGCTCCTCGATCGCGGCTTCGAGGTCGCCAACCACACGTACTCCCACCCCGACCTGCGCCGGCTCCCCGCGAAGCGGGTCCGGGAGGAGATCGTCCGGCAGGAGCGGGTGCTCAAGCGGCTGGGCGTGGAGCGATCCACCACCTTCGCCCTGCCGTACGGCTCGCTGCCGCGGCAGCGGGACGTGGCGCGGAAGGGCAAGTGGGACGGGACCCGGTACCGCTTCGACGGGGTCTTCCTCGCCGGCTCCGAGCCCTCCGTTTCACCGTTCGCGAAAAGCTTTTCGAGGTATGCGATCCCGCGGATCCAGTCCAACGGGAAATCCGGGGAATGCCGCCGGTGGTGCAGCCAGTACTGGCTCGACTGGCTGGCCAAGCGCCCGGAAAAGAGGTACACATCGGACGGGGATCCCACACGTATCTCGATCCCCCGCAAACTTCAGGGCAAGGTCGACCCTGGAGTGGCAAAGGAGGTTCTGGTGTACTAGCCAGGAGCCGGCCCCAGGCCGGTACGGGTCGCGAGACCGCCCGGCCGGCCGTCGAATTGACCCAGCACGCGAGGTCTCATATGCTGATCGCTGCGCTGTGGGCTCGCGCGTGTCTCAGACGGAGCGGGCTCGCGCTCGGTCATCCGTTGCTTAGAGAGCAGCTATCGGTGAACGAAAAGAGGCCCGCCGCGCTTCTGTTACAAAATCTGTCCGTTCGGAGCACTTCCACACATGACGAGCAGCACTGAGGCCACCTCGAGCACCCCGCAGGTAGCGGTCAACGACATCGGTTCCGAGGAGGCCTTCCTCGCCGCGATCGACGAGACCATCAAGTACTTCAACGACGGTGACATCGTTGAAGGCACCGTAGTCAAGGTCGATCGAGACGAGGTCTTGCTCGACATCGGCTACAAGACCGAGGGCGTCATCCCGTCCCGCGAGCTCTCCATCAAGCACGACGTCGACCCAGCCGAGGTCGTTAAGGTCGGAGACCATGTCGAGGCTCTTGTCCTCCAGAAGGAGGACAAGGAGGGCCGCCTGATCCTCTCCAAGAAGCGTGCTCAGTACGAGCGCGCCTGGGGGACGATCGAGAAGATCAAGGAAGAGGACGGCATCGTCACCGGTACCGTCATCGAGGTCGTCAAGGGCGGTCTCATCCTCGACATCGGCCTGCGGGGCTTCCTCCCCGCGTCGCTGGTCGAGATGCGCCGCGTTCGGGACCTCCAGCCGTATGTCGGCCGCGAGCTCGAGGCCAAGATCATTGAGCTGGACAAGAACCGCAACAACGTGGTTCTGTCCCGCCGCGCCTGGCTTGAGCAGACGCAGTCGGAGGTTCGCCAGACCTTCCTCAACACCCTCCAGAAGGGCCAGGTCCGCAAGGGCGTCGTCTCCTCGATCGTCAACTTCGGTGCGTTCGTGGATCTCGGTGGCGTCGACGGTCTCGTCCACGTCTCCGAGCTCTCCTGGAAGCACATCGACCACCCGTCCGAGGTGGTCGAGGTCGGCCAGGAGGTCACGGTCGAGGTCCTCGACGTCGACATGGAGCGGGAGCGGGTCTCCCTGTCGCTCAAGGCGACCCAGGAGGACCCGTGGCAGCAGTTCGCCCGGACCCACCAGATCGGCCAGGTCGTGCCGGGCCGGGTCACCAAGCTGGTGCCCTTCGGTGCGTTCGTCCGGGTCGAGGAGGGCATCGAGGGTCTGGTCCACATCTCCGAGCTGGCCGAGCGTCATGTGGAGATTCCGGAGCAGGTCGTCCAGGTCGGTGACGAGATCTTCGTGAAGATCATCGACATCGATCTCGAGCGCCGCCGGATCTCCCTGTCGCTGAAGCAGGCCAACGAGGGCGTCGGTGCTGATGTCGAGTTCGATCCGACGCTGTACGGCATGGCGGCGAACTACGACGAGCACGGCAACTACATCTACCCGGAGGGCTTCGACCCCGAGACCGGTGAGTGGCTGCCGGGCTACGAGAAGCAGCGCGAGGAGTGGGAGCGGCAGTACGCCGAGGCCCAGGCGCGCTGGGAGGCCCACAAGCAGCAGGTCGAGCGGGCCCGCCGGGAGGCCGCTGCTCAGGCCGAGGCCTACGACGACGGATCGCAGTCGAGCGGAGGCGCGCTCGCCTCGGACGAGGCTCTTGCCGCCCTGCGGGAGAAGCTGTCCGGCGGTCAGAACTGACGCCAGGCGATCTTCACATGGGAAAGGCCCCGCTTCTCGGCGGGGCTTTTCTCGTTCCTGAGCGTTCCAGAGCGGCCGCCTGGGACGGCACCCGGTGGCTCGAGCGACGGAGGGCATGGCGTGGTGGTGGTCGAGGCCCCAGAAGGGGTGTGGATCATGCGGGCGCGGCCCGAGGACGCGGGGGAGATCCTCACGGTGCAGCGGGCCGCCTACGTGACCGAGGCACAGCTCTACGGTGACCCCTTCATCGCCCCGCTCCTCGAGTCGGTCGGCCAGGTCGCCGAGGCGATCGCGACGGGGACCGTGCTGAAGGCGGTCGCCGGCTCGCGGATCGTCGGTGCCGTGCGGGGAAGGCTCACCGGCACCACCTGCCTGGTGGGGAGGCTCGTGGTCGCGCCCGACCGGCAGCGCCAGGGGATCGGCAGCGCCCTGCTCACCGCCCTGCACGAGAGCGTCCCGGAGGCGGCCGCCTTCGACCTGTTCACCGGCCACCTCTCCGAGGGGAACCTGCGGCTCTACCGCAGGCTCGGGTACCGCGAGACCAGGCGGGAGCGAGTGGCGGACCACCTCACCCTGGTCCACCTTCGCTGGGAGCGCTGAGCGATCGGTATGCTGCGGGCGTGCTGAAGGTCGGTCTCACCGGCGGAATCGGTTCCGGCAAGAGCGAGGTGGCCCGCCGGCTCGCCGAGCGCGGCGCGATCGTGATCGACGCCGACAAGATCGCACGCGAGGTCGTCGAGCCGGGCACCCCCGGGCTCGCCGAGATCGTCCAGGCGTTCGGCGACGAGGTGCTGCGGCCCGACGGCACCCTCGACCGGGCGAGGCTCGGCTCGATCGTCTTCGCCGATCCCGAGAAGCTCAAGATCCTCAACGGGATCGTCCACCCCAAGGTCGGCGCGCGCATGGCGGAGCTGGAGCAGGCCGCCCCGCCGGACGCCGTCGTCGTCTACGACGTCCCGCTCCTGGCGGAGAACGGGCTCGCCCCGCTGTACGACCTTGTGATCGTGGTGGACGCGGCCGACGAGACGCGGATCAAGCGGCTCACCACGCTCCGCGGCATGCCGGAGCAGGACGCCCGGGCGCGGATCGCGGCCCAGGCGTCCCGCGAGGAGCGCTTGAAGATCGCCGACATCGTGATCGAGAACGAGGGGTCGCTCGAGGACCTCGACGCCCGGGTCGCCGAGGTCTGGCAGGAGCTGCGCGCCCGCCGCGATCAGGACAACACTTCCTCCGGCCTGAGCCGGCGGACGCCGGGAAGGTAGCCGTCCAGTTCGCCCGGTTCGAACCGGCACAGATCGATCACGTACCAGAACTGGCCGGCGACCTCGCCTTCGGACTTGTACAGCCCGGTCGGCGTGAACGCGGCCCACCCTTCGGGAAGCCCCAGCAGCGTGGCCCGCTGCCGCGGTCCGGCGAGGTCCCACAGGATGACCAGGCCGTCATCGCCCGCGCTGGCGAGCAGTTCCCCGGAGGGGTGGAAGGCGACGGAGCTGATCCGCTTGGTGTGCCCGGTGAGGGCGTGCAGCTGTACGCCACGCGCCGGATCCCACAGCCGGATGGCGAGGTCGTCGCCCGCGGTCGCCAGCAGGTTACCGTCCGGGCTGAAGGCGGCGGTCCAGAGCCGTCCTCCGCCGTGCTCCAGTACGTGGAGGCAGTCCCCGGAGGGGACACGCCAGAGCCGGGCGGTGCCGTCATTGCTCGCGCTCGCCACGAGCTCGCCGGAGGGGTGGAAGGCGACCGCGTATACCCGGTCCTTGTGCCCGGACAGCGTCGCCGTGCACTCGCCCGTGACCATGTCCCACAGCCGGACGATGCGATCATCGCAGCCGGTCACTATGAGGCGGCCGTCAGGGCTGAACGCGATCGAGCGGACCCGGCCCCGGTGCTCGGTGAGGTGGAGCTCCTGTCGTCCGCTGGCGCGGTGCCACACCCGGACACTGTCGTCGTCGTTGGCGGTGGCGAGCCGGGTGCCGTCCGGGGTGAACGCCTGCGCCCACACGTGATCGGTGTCCACGTTGAGCTCGCGCGCATAGCCGTCTGACGTCGGATCCCAGAGATACACGCCCCCGTCGTTGCTGGTGGTGGCGAGCAGGGACCCGGCCGGACTGAACACGGCCGACTCCAACCGGTCCCCGGTCCCGGTGAACGACCGGATCCGGCGCCCGGTCTGTGGGTCCCACAGCCGCACATAGCCGTCGCTACCGCAGGCGGCGAGCATACGGCCGTCGGCGGAGAACGCCACCGAGTTGATCCGGCGGCCGTGGCCGCGCAGTACCCGCCGGCACCGCCCAGTGCGCGGATCCCACAGCCGGATCATGCCGTCGCTGCTGCTGGTCACGAGCCGGTGTCCCTTGGGATGGAAGGCGAACGGCCAAACCAAGCCCCGGTGCCCGCTGAGCTCGGCGAGCTGCTCGCCGCTCGCCGACCAGACCCGGACGACACCCTCGCTGTCTCCGGTCACGAACAGCTCACCGGACGGGCTGAACGCCACATGGTAGATCGCGCCCTCGTGGCCGCTGAGCGTGCCCATGAGTTGTCCGGTGTGGGGATCCCACAGCCGGACGGTTCCCTCGGTGTCGCCGGAGACGAGCGCGTGACCGTCCGGGTGGAAGGCGATGGCGCAGATTCCACCAGGGTGACCGGTGAGCCGATGGAGGAGCTCACCGGTATAGGGATCCCAGAGGCACAGCACTCCCTGACCGTCCCCTGCGGCGAGGAGGCGGCGCTCCGGGGAGAGGACCAGCCGGTAGAGCGCCCCGCTGTGACCACGCAGTTCATGCCTGACCTTTCCGGTGGACAGGTCCCAGACCCGGATCGTGCCGTCCGCGTCCCCCGTGATCAGCCGCCCGCGGAGGAACACCGCGCCGTTGATCGGCGGCGTGTGTCCCCGCAGCTCCAGCATGAGCTCACCCGCTGACCACACCCGTACCACGCCGTCGTCGCCTCCGGCCGCGATCAGCTCGCCGAAGAGGGCCACCGGCCAGGCGCCGTTCGGATTCCCCTGGAGAACATGCCGCATCTCCCCGGTGTGCGGATCCCATATCCGGACCGTGCCGTCACTCGCCCCGGTCACCAGCCCGGCCGAGCCGTACGCGACCTTGTACACCCGGCCCCGATGACCACGGAGGGTGCGCAGTGGATTGCCGGTCGCCGCTTCGCAGATGAGCACCCCACCGTCGTCGCCGCCCACGGCGAAGACTCCTCCATCTGGGCGGTACGCCACCGGTTCAGGCAGCCTGACGGGCTGGTCGTGGAATCCGGACTGGACGCCGACCGATTGCGGTGCCACCTGGACTTCTACTTGATCATCGGTGTCCGGGCGGGGTGCGATGGCCGCGCCGTACAGCTCGGGTGCGCCGTCCGGGACGCCGGTCGCGTCGATGACCGCGGCCCGGTCCCATCGGCTCCCAGTGATGACGACGTCCCGCACATCGGCCCGCATGAGCCTCGCTCGGGTCAGATCGGCACCGGTGAGGTCAGCCCCGGCGAGTTTCGCGTTGTCCAGCCGGGCGCCGATGAGCCGGGCGTTGCGCAGCACCGCGCGCTCCAGGTTTGCGCGGACCAGCTGTGCCTCAGTGAGGTCCGCGCCGGTGAGATCCACCCCGGAGAGATCCCGGTGCGAGAGGTCCTCGCCCCGCAGCAGGGCTCCGCGCAGGTCGGTCCGGGCCGCGGTGCGCAGCCGGTTGGTCACCTTGAGCGCGTTGGCGCGCGCCGCTACGCCCGCGTCCGGGGAGGCGAGGGTGCGCGCCGCCCAGGCCTGGAGCTCCGCTCCCTTGGCCAGGTCGCAGAGGAACTCTATGGTGAGCTCGGACAACGGCCGCAAGGACAGTTCCTTGAGGTGGTGCGCCAGGTGCCGGGCCACCAGCCACTCGGCGACCGATTCGTGGATGAACCCGAACAATCCCTCGTCCGTGCGGACCAGCAGGCTGCCCGAGCCGATGGCGTAGGCGGTGTGTCCCACGGACATGCGGGCGCCCGCGTCGCTTTCGTCCTCGGAGAGCTCGGTGAGGGCCGCGGCGACGTCGACCAGGTCCGCCGGTGCCAGCTGGGCCTCCCCGGACTCCCACAGCCGTACGGCGAGCGTGGTCACCGCATGCCACAGCTCGTCGCGGGTGAGCCCGCCCGGAGAGCCGGCCACGTCGCGCGTGCGGTGCTCCTCGAACTCCAGCCAGTGGGCCAGGACCACCTCGTAGAGCGCCGCGGCGCTGATCGTCCCCCCGGACTTGGCGACCGCACGGAGCCGCTCCTCCGGAAGATCGGCGATGAAGCTCAGCATCCGGGGGTTCCTGGCCAGGCCCAGCAGGTCGGAGATGCCGCGCAGCAGCTCCATCCGGTCGTCGGCCGCCTGCTCCGAACCGTACCGGTTGACCAGGAAGGCGCGTATCTGCTCGGGGGTGAACTCCTCGATGCTCAGCACCCGGCGGGTCGGCAGCAGGTCGACCCGCTCCCCCAGTGCGGTCATCACCTGGCCGTGCGATTGGAAGTGCTGCGTGCGGGCGGCCACGACGATCTTGGCCTTGTCCTCGGCCGCCTGCAGCAGCATGGTGAGGTGGTCTGCGGCCCGCTCGTAAGTGACCCGGGTGACGAGCTCGTCGAAGCCGTCGAGGAGGAGCACGATCCGGCCCTGCCGGAGCATGTAGTTGAACGCCTTGAGATCGATCAGCTCCTCGCCGTGGTTGGCCAGATGAGCCGCGACCAGCCCGGCGACCGTGTGCGCCTTGTCGAGGTTCCGCAGCTCGATCAGCAGGGGGGTGAGGTGGGGGGAGCTCACTGGGGATCCGGCGGGCGAGCTCCCGCATCGCGAAGGTCTTGCCCCTGCCGGAGTCGCCGAGGAGCAGGATGAACCTGCCGTGGTCGCCGGCGAGCAGCCGCATCAGCTCCCCGGTGAGGTCGTCGCGGATCGCGCCGTCGGACCGGCCGAGCTCGCGGAACCGGAACCGCTGCGGCACATACAGCTCGGGCGGGTAGCGCCGATCGGCGTTCAGCCGCCGGGTCTGCTTGGCCACGTGGTCCGACAGGTCGAGCAGCCCTTGGAACTCCGTGAAGCTGCGCAGCCGCAGACCGCGCCGCAGCGCTTCGTTACGGAGGGCCTGGGGCGGCGTCGGCCCTTGGTAGACGAGCTCGGAGCCGTGCTCCAGGCCGATGGTGTGCACGAGGCTCAGGAACGTCTCCACCTGCTCGCGGGTGACGGCGCCGGCGTGGGCGCCGATGAGGAACTGGCGGACGAAGCCGTCCTCGGCGTGGGTGACGAGCAGGTAGGGAGGGTCGCCGTCCACTCTGCGGATCTTGGCCCGTTCGAACCGGGCCCGGCAGACCTCAATGATCCGGTCGAGCAGCCGGGCGGCAGGATCATCGGCCTGAGTGGGCTCACCGGGGGCGTCCTCAGCGGGCTCGGGCGGGGCGGGCGACGCCCCGGGCCGGCGCAGCAGGCGGTACGGCAGGATCTGGGGCCGTCCGGTGACGAGGGGATCGCGTCCACCACCGCGGGTCCACCGGCGCAGGCCCTCTGGAGTGATCTCGATGAGCTGGTGGTGGCCGGGCGCGAGCGCGGGCACGCACGGCCGTCCACCGAACTCCCAGACCTCCTCCGTTGCGCCGTCGCGTGGGTCATGGCCGTGGACCAGCAGGTCGAGCCGGGAGCCGAGCAGACGCTGCAGGCTCTCTGAGTCACGGAGGCGGTCCGGGGGATGGGCGATGACACCGATCCTCAGCCGATCGCCGTGCGGCCGGAGCCGCTCGGCGAACCACGCCGCTTGGGCTTTGCCGACGAGGCCGTAGTCGTCCTCCGCGCGGTGGCTCATCGCGATCGTCGAGTTGAGACCCGCCACCACGGTGCGGAGCTCGGGCAGCTCGAACAGCGTCCACGGCTGGGCGGTGTCGAAGATCGTTCCGTCGAGCCCTTGGTAGAGCTCCTTGAACAGGCTGGCGAAGTGCTTCCACTTCGGCCAGTACGGCGGCGTCGGGCGCACGTCGTCCGCCTCGCAGCCGGTGAAATAGGCCTCGCAGGCCTTCTTGTTAACGTCCCGCGGGCCAGGAACGATGATCAGGCGGTTGGCCTCCAGCCCGAGCAGCACCCGCAGTCCGGTCAGGAATCCGAGCGCCTGCTCGTACTCACGTGGGACCCCGGACTCGGTGAGGTCGCCGGTCACGATGAGCAGGTCCGGCCGGGGCGCTCCGGCGTCGGCGAGCCGGGTGAGGTCACCCCAGATGCTGGCCTGCAGCTCGCCCGCCTCCAGCGGTTCGTCGCCCTTCGGCAGCCCACGGCCGAAGCGCGGCCCGGCGATGTGCAGCAGGGTGATCGAGTCCGCACTGGCCGGCCGGTCCGCCGTCGGGAAGGGGGGCGGGGCCACCGGGGTGCGCCGGAGTTGAGGGCCGCTGACGGCGTCGACCACGGCGTGCGCGGCCGGGGTCTCCGGATCGAGCGGGAATCCGGGCCGCTTAGCGGGCTTGGCCCGGCCGACCAGCGCCTGCTGGATCCTGGTCAGCAGGAGCCGCCGCGCCTCCTCCGCGTCGGTCACGCCCACGAGGTCTATCCAGGTGATCGTGCCGAGCAGGCCTTCGAGCGGGACGTCCTCCAGCCGCACTGTCACCAGCTTGCTCGACGGATTGTCCGGATCGGCGCGCACGCCGCCTGCCATTCGAGCCGGCCGTACCGGGAGCGCAGGTAGTTGCGGCTCAGGACGGCGACGACCAGGTCGGCCTCCCGGACGCCGCGGTCCATGAAGTCGATGAAGTTGGTCCCGGGCACGAAGTCCCAGGCCTGGAGCATGGTGCGGTACCCCGCATCCTCGAGCTGCCAGGCGATCCAGGTCGCCCAGCGCTCGTCGGCGGGGGAGTAACTGATGAAGATCTGGATCCCCTCGCCCAGCCGAGCGGTCATGACGCCAGTATCACCGCTCAAGCTGATCGTTTCGAGAGGCAATCATCGGCTGAGCCGATAATCGGAGGTTGCGGACGTGGCGGTGGCCGGATTCCGGGTGTCCTGGTTCATCTCGCATGGCCGGACCGGCGCCGATGGCCTAGCGAGGCATGGCTGCTCCGGCGGCCGATCCGCCGCGTTGATCGTTGTATCCGGTCGTGTCCGCGTCCGCCGGCTCAGGCGCGTGGGAGCGCGTCGGCGAGGGACTTCGCCTCGGCCACGATGGCAAGGAGGGGCTCGATCAGGGCGGGAGCCGCGGCGATGAAGCTCCTGGCCTCGGGCGGGGCGTCCACGTCCGCCTCGAAGGGCCCACCGTCAAGCCCGCGGATCTCCAGCCCGGCCTCCTGGGCGATCAGCGCCCCGGCGGGCAGGTCCAAGGCCTCGGCCTGGTAGCCGATCATGCCGTCGATGTCGCCCCGGGCGAGCATCGCCCAGCTCAACAGCGGGGCCCAGAGCTGGAGCACGCGGCGGGCGCGCAGCTCCATGGTCATCTTGAGCGCTCTGACCTGAGAGTCCTGCCGGGGCACCCCGTGGCCCTGCGTCCAGGCGAGCACCGGGCCGTGCGGCAGGTCACGGCGGGGCGGACCGGTCAGCGGTCCGGTGGGCCCGAGCGCCCCCGCGTCGCGCACCGCCGACCAGGTGTGCCCGCGGACGGGATCATGGACCACTCCCACCACCGGGCGCCCGCCACGGCACAGCGCCAGCCCCACCACGTACGCGTGGAGGCCGATCGCGATGTTGTTCGTGCCGTCCAACGGATCGATGAGCCACGTCCACTCACCACTGCCGTGCACGCCCGACTCCTCAGCGATCACCCGATGGGTGGGGAACGCGCCGAGCACCCGGTTGATGAGGACCGCCTCGATGGCCAGGTCGAGGTCGGTGACCACGTCGCCGGAGTCGCCCTTCGGCCGGACGCGTAGGCGGCCCGCTGACTCGCGCAGCATCGCCCCCGCGGCCTCCGCCGCCTCTATGGCTACCCTTCGCGCGTACTTCCACAGGTGTCTCCTCGCGAGTCTGGCGGCGCGGGCGGTCTCCGCGGCATCGCAGCGCTCACGACGGACCCGGTGCGGGGGAGTGGTGATCGGGCCGAGCGACAGGTCGCGGTGACCGGGAATCTGCCGGCCGAGCGCCACCGTGGCGGCCTCGCCTCCCTCCGGGGCGAGGCTGATATGAAACAGGCCGGCGCCAGTAGGTCTGACCTGGGCCGAACCGCTCTTCGCGCACGGTAGCGTACCTGACCGTCCTCTCGGTTGGCTGGATGACATCCCAGTCCGCCGCCGAGACGACCTCGAATACGCGGTGGGTGGGATCCGGTGTCTCGTCGATCACGGAGATGTGGACGTTGGCCACTCGTCCGTAGAGGACGTGGCTGACCAGCTCCCAGCTGTGGCAGTGCACCGGCGACGTTGTGACGCGCGCGCTCCTGATCCGCTGCGACCAGATGTGCACGCAGACTCCATCGCCTCCGGCGCGCTCCAGCGGCAGGCAGAGGAAGCCCAGCGGATGCCGGACGGCGGTCACGCCGGTGCGGCCGGCCGCGATGTCGCCGAGCACGTCCAGTGCCCACTCGCGTACCTGTCCACCGGCGATGAGCCCGGCCACTTCGTCGTAGGTCATGGCGCGTACGGATTCTTGGCGCGGACCGCTTTCTTGATCACGTCCACGACGTCTCGATCGGTGAAGGACCGGGGCAGGGGCAGGTCGATCCGGTCGAAGAGCTTGCGGACCTCTTCGACCGTGGGCTCCTCGCTGAGCGGGACGGCCCTATATCGCTCGATCGGCACCTGGCGGGCCTGCTGGAAGCTGGTGCGCAGCTCGGTGAGGCAGCTCTCGTAATAGAAGCTCTTCGTGTAAGCGATCATGGCCCGGTCCGGGCTTTCCACCGTGACGATCACCGCACGGCTGGACAGATCCCAGCGGAAGGTGGTCATCACGGAGGAGAGCCCCACGCCGATGTCGAGCAGGCCGTACCGCTGCCGGTACCAGAAGGCGGCGAGAACGGTGGCGAACGACTCCTTCCTCGTCCGCTCAGTCGTCCACACCTCGCCCGTGCCGTCGGGCAGATCCGACAGCGAGCGCCGGTAGTGGGCGTAGGCCTCGCAGACCTCCTCGTTCGTGGGATCGATGATCTCGACGCGCAGGGTGATGGGGCGCTTATCCTGCCGGGCCGCCGCGACGATCTCCGGTATGGTCACCGCGCGCAGATAGGTGCCGGTGCCCCCCCTTGAACGCCCAGTAGGTCGTGCCCCGCCGTGCCTCCGCGTGCGCCTGGGCGATCTCCTTTCTGCTGGTGAGGATTCGCACGACCGACATGTCCTCGAGCGTTCGCTGGGCCCGGGTCAGCACCTGCTCGAGCTCGTCCAGGCGGTTCAGCTGGAGCTTGGCCAGCGCGTCGGACGTCCGCTGCATCGCCAGCTCTACCGGCTCCTGCCGTACGCGGTCGCGCAGCAATGTGGTCGTGACCAGCGCGAGCACGGCGAGGGTGGCGCCGCTGACCAGCTGGGAGCGGGTATCGTCGGCGATGACGTTGTCGGGCAACAAGCCGAGTACGGCAACGGCGACGGCGAGTATCAGGGCGATTGCGCCGTCGATGTTCTTGACCGCCCAGTTCACGGAACGCTGGACGGTCTCTCTAAACCTCGCCATATATTCAGCCCCACATCGAGTGATCATCCCGTCCGAGATCGTAACCGAGCGGTTAACTCTGGAAAAGGTCGAGTCAAGACGGGGAGGCCGTCAGCCGTTCCGAAAATGTCCGGCGGGGGACGTAGGTTAGACAGACGTGGCCGTCCGGGTCGGCGACGCGAGGAGTGGTGAGCGATGGGATCTCTGATCGAGCTGCCGCGGAAGGACGGGCGGTTCCAGGTCGTCACCGACATGACCCCGTCCGGTGATCAGCCCGCGGCGATCGCGGAGCTGGAACGCCGGATCAAGGCCGGCGAAAAGGACATCGTTCTGCTCGGTGCGACCGGGACCGGAAAGACCGCGACCATCGCCTGGCTCATCGAGCGGGTGCAGCGGCCGACCCTGGTCATCGAGCCGAACAAGACGCTCGCCGCGCAGTTCGCCAACGAGCTGCGCACCATGCTCCCGCACAACGCGGTCGAGTACTTCGTCTCGTACTACGACTACTACCAGCCCGAGGCGTACGTCCCGCAGACCGACACCTACATCGAGAAGGACTCCTCGATCAACGAGGAGGTGGAGCGGCTGCGGCACTCGGCGACCTGGTCGCTCATCTCCCGCCGGGACGTGGTCGTGGTCGCCTCGGTCTCCTGCATCTACGGCCTGGGTACGCCCGAGGAGTACGCCAACCGGATGCTCCGGCTCAAGGTCGGCCAGGAGATCGACCGCGACCAGCTGCTGCGCAGGCTCGTCGACATGCAGTACACCCGGAACGACGTCTCGTTCACCCGCGGCACGTTCCGGGTGCGCGGGGACACGATCGAGGTCATCCCCGTCTACCAGGAGCTCGCCGTCCGGATCGAGATGTTCGGCGACGAGATCGAGCGGCTCTGCACCCTGCACCCGCTCACCGGCGAGGTGCTCGGCGAGGACGACGAGGTGCCGATCCTGCCCGCGTCGCATTACGTCGCCGGACCGGAGCGCATGGAGCGGGCGATCTCCTCGATCGAGGCGGAGCTCGCCGAGCGGCTCGCCGAGCTGGAGCGGCAGGGCAAGCTGCTGGAGGCGCAGCGGCTGCGCATGCGCACGACCTACGACATCGAGATGATGCGGCAGATCGGCACGTGCGCCGGCATCGAGAACTACTCCCGGCACATCGACGGCCGGCCGCCGGGCAGCCCGCCGCACACGCTGCTCGACTACTTCCCCGAGGACTTCCTGCTCGTCCTGGACGAGTCGCACCAGACCGTGCCGCAGATCGGCGCGATGTACGAGGGCGACGCCTCGCGGAAGCGGACCCTGGTCGAGCACGGCTTCCGCCTCCCGTCCGCGCTCGACAACCGCCCGCTGAAGTGGGAGGAGTTCCTCGAGCGCATCGGGCAGACCATCTACCTGTCGGCCACGCCCGGGCCGTACGAGATGTCGCGCTGCCAGGGCGACGTGGTCGAGCTGGTCATCCGCCCGACCGGGTTGGTGGACCCGGAGATCGTGGTCAAGCCCACCAAGGGGCAGATCGACGATCTCATGGAGGAGATCCGCGTGCGGGCGGAGCGCGGCGAGCGGGTGCTCGTCACCACGCTCACCAAGAAGATGGCCGAGGACCTGACCGACTACCTGCTGGAGAACGGCATCCGGGTCCGGTACCTGCACAGCGAGGTGGACACGCTGCGCCGGATCGAGCTCCTCCGCGAGCTCCGGCAGGGCGACTACGACGTGCTCGTCGGCATCAACCTGCTCCGTGAGGGTCTCGACCTGCCTGAGGTCTCGCTCGTCTCCATCCTCGACGCCGACAAGGAAGGCTTCCTGCGGTCGGAGACCTCGCTGATCCAGATGATCGGCCGGGCGGCGCGGCACGTGTCCGGCCAGGTGCACATGTACGCGGACAAGATCACGCCCGCCATGCGGCGGGCGATCGACGAGACCAACCGCCGCCGCGCCAAGCAGCTCGCGTACAACAAGGCCCACGGCATCGACCCGCAGCCGCTGCGGAAGAAGATCGCCGACATCCTCGACACCCTGGTCCGGGAGGACGCCGACACCGCCCAGCTGCTCGGCACCGGGCGCCAGCAGGCGCGGGGCAAGCCGCCGGTGCCCGGGGTCCTCTCCCAGACGCCGGGGAAGCACGCCAAGGAGATCGTCGGCGAGATGCCGCGGGAGCAGCTCGAGGCGCTGATCGAGTCGCTCACCGAGCAGATGCGGGCCGCCGCCGCCGACCTCCAGTTCGAGCTCGCCGCCCGGCTCCGCGACGAGATCAAGGAGCTGAAGCGGGAGCTGCGCGATATGCGCGAGGCCGGGGTGCGGTAACCCACCGGCGCCGAGAACGGGTCCCGCGAGCGGACCGCCGTCCGGCGTGCCGCGCCGCGGGCGACCCGGAGCCGACCCGTGTGCCCAGGGAGTCGACCGCGTGCTCACGGAGCGCTGCGGCGCGAGAGGAAGGCGTCGGCGACCGCAGAGCCGACCTGCGCCCACGGCGTGATCTCGTGCCCGGTACGTCTTCGGCTCCCTCGCCAGGCCGGCCGCCGGGCGTGTCGTCGCCCCACCCCGGCGGGGCCGTAAGGGACCCCGCGGTACCCCGGCAATCGCGAAGGGCGTCAGCCCGCCCGGGCGGGGCCGTGGGCCTCCGCCGGGTCCGGCCGGGAGCCGTTCCGCCCCTGCGCCGGGCCGTCCGGTGACCCGTGCCGGGCCGGCGGCACGGCCGCACGGGAGTGCGCGCGCGGGCCGGCGGGGGAGGCCGCCGCGGCGTGCCCGGCCGGGCCCGCGGGGGAGGGCGCGCCCGGGCCCGCGGAGCCGGGCGCGGAGACGGAGTCGGTCCGGTACCAGCCGAGCTCGGGGGAGTGCCGCTTCACGATCTTGGCCGGGACCCCGGCGATCACCGAATGGTCGGGGAACTCGCCGCGCACCACGGCACCGCCGGCCACGACCGACTGCCGGCCGATCTTGGTTCCGGGGAGGATGATCGCGCCGGCGCCGATCCAGGAGCCGGAGCCGATCTCCACCGGCTTGTTGCGCGGCCACTGCCGCCCGATCGGCACCTCGGGGTCGTCGTAGGCGTGGTTCTGGTCGGTGATGTAGACGTACGGGCCGGTGAACACGTCGTCACCGATGACGATCGACTCGTGCCCGACGATGTGGCTCCCCCTGCCGATCGAGCAGCCGCGGCCGATCCGCACGATCGGGTCGGGGCCGAGATCCATCCCCGGCACCATCCCCGCCGAGATCGTGACCCGCTCCCCGATGAGGGTGTGGTCCCCGATCTCGATCCACTGCTCCCCGAAGATCGCCCCGGTGGGGAAGGCGATGCACGCGCCTTCGCCGAAGTAGCGGAAGCGGTACCCCGCGGTGGCTCCGGGGTGGAGCGCGGCCGCCTCCCGGAGGTAGTCCCACCCCCGGTGGATCAGCCGGCCGAGCGCGCGCTTTACGATCGACATAGCCGGACAAATTACCCGGTGGTTCCGGCTCCCGCCACAGGGGGTTCCGGTCCGGCCCACGAGGGGTTCGCGCACGTAAGAGCACTGTTGAGCGAAGCCTTTGATATTCTGATACCCCGTGGGCATTTTCCGGACGCCGTCCGGCGCCGGGGACCGAAACGACCACGGGAGCCTTTCTTGCGCAGCGCCGCACAAACCAAGCACGTATTCGTAACCGGCGGCGTCGCCTCCAGTCTCGGCAAGGGGCTCACCGCCTCCAGCCTTGGGCGCCTCCTCAAGCTTCGTGGCCTCAGGGTCACGATGCAGAAGCTCGACCCGTACCTCAACGTGGACCCTGGGACGATGAACCCGTTCCAGCACGGCGAGGTGTTCGTCACCGACGACGGTGCCGAGACCGATCTCGACATCGGGCACTACGAACGCTTCCTCGACACCGAGCTGCACGGGTCGGCGAACGTGACCACCGGCCAGATCTACTCCAATGTGATCGCCAAGGAGCGCCGGGGTGAGTACCTGGGCGACACCGTGCAGGTGATTCCGCATATCACCAACGAGATCAAGGACCGCATCCGGGACATGGCAGGCCCGGATGTGGACGTCGTGATCACCGAGGTCGGCGGGACGGTGGGCGACATCGAGTCGCTGCCGTTCCTCGAGGCGGTCCGCCAGGTCCGCCATGAGGTGGGCCGGGACAACGTCTTCTTCCTTCACGTCTCGCTGCTGCCGTACATCGGGCCGAGCGGTGAGCTGAAGACCAAGCCGACGCAGCACTCGGTCGCCGCGTTGCGCAGCATCGGCATCCAGCCGGACGCCATCGTCTGCCGCTCGGACCGGCCGATCCCCGCCGCGCTCAAGCGCAAGATCAGCTTGATGTGCGACGTGGACGAGGAGGCCGTGGTCTCGGCCGTCGACGCCGCCTCGATCTACGACATCCCCAAGGTCCTGCACGCCGAAGGCCTCGACGCCTACGTGGTGCGGCGGCTCGGCCTGCCGTTCCGCGACGTCGACTGGACCGAGTGGGACCGGCTCCTGCGCCGGGTCCACCACCCGGCCAAGGAGGTCACGATCGCGCTGGTCGGCAAGTACATCGACCTGCCCGACGCCTACCTGTCGGTCACCGAGGCGCTCCGCGCCGGCGGGATCGCCAACGACACCCGGGTGAACATCCGGTGGGTCAGGAGCGACGACTGCGAGACCCCCGAGGGAGCCGCCCGCGAGCTCGACGGGGTCGACGGGGTGCTCGTCCCCGGCGGGTTCGGGGTGCGCGGCATCGAGGGCAAGGTCGGGGCGATCCGGCACGCCCGCGAGAACCGGATCCCGCTGCTCGGGATCTGCCTCGGCATGCAGTGCATGGTGATCGAGGCCGCCCGCAACCTCCTCGGCATCCCGGACGCGGGCAGCACCGAGTTCGACCCGAACACCCCCAACCCGGTCATCACCACGATGCCGGACCAGGAGGACGTGGTCGCCGGCGCCCGGGACATGGGCGGCACCATGCGCCTCGGCCTCTACCCGGCCAAGCTCGCCGACGGCACCCTCGTCCGCCGGTTGTACGGCAAGGCCAAGGTGGAGGAGCGGCACCGGCACCGCTACGAGGTGAACAACGCCTACCGGGAGCGGCTGGAGAAGGTCGGCCTGGTCTTCTCCGGGCTGTCGCCCGACGGCCGCCTGGTGGAGTTCGTCGAGCTCGCCGCCGACCAGCACCCGTTCTTCGTCGGCACCCAGGCGCATCCGGAGTTCCGTTCCCGCCCGACCCGGCCGCATCCCCTGTTCAAGGGGCTGATCGAGGCCGCGCTCGAGTACGCGGAGCGGCGGGAGGCGGCGGTCACCGCGGGCAGGACCGGCACCACGTGATGGCGGAGCACATGGACGAGGTGGAGCAGGTCGCCGACGCCGCCGAGTCGTGGGAGGTCGTCGCGACCAAGGAGTGGTTCTCCGGGCGGGTCATCTCGCTGCGCACCGACACGGTGGTGATGCCGGGCGGGGTGACGGCGGACCGCGACTACGTCGTCCACCCCGGCTCGGTGGGGGTGGTCGCGCTCGACGATCGGAACCGGGTGCTGCTGATCCGCCAGTACCGCCACCCGGCCCGCCGCCTGCTCTGGGAGCTCCCCGCCGGCATCCGGGACGTCCCCGGTGAGCACCCGGTGGACTGCGCGGCGCGCGAGCTCGCCGAGGAGGCGGGCTACCGGGCGCGCACCTGGCACACCCTCGTGGACATCCTCACCTCGCCGGGGATGTGCGACGAGCGCATCCGGATCTTCCTCGCCCGGGACGTGGAGCCGATCCCGGAGGAGGGCAACTCCTTCGTCCGGGAGCACGAGGAGGCCGACATGCCGGTGGTGTGGGTCCCGCTGGAGGAGGCCGTCCGGAAGGTGTTCACCGGAAAGATCCACAATTCTCCCGCGGTCGCGGGTATCCTCGCCGCATACGTCGCTTCCGCCGACGGATTCAAGGGACTGCGTCCCGCCGACGCGCCGGAAGCCTGAGGTCCCTGCGGTGACGGAGAGCCGTGCTGACCGAGCCTGAGGCGGTGCTGTCGAGCTACCTGAACCACCTCGCGGTGGAGCGAGGGCTGTCCGCCAACACGGTCGCGTCCTACCGCCGCGACCTGCGCCGGTACCTCGACCACCTCAAGGCGCGGGGTCTCCGCACGCTCGCCGAGGTCCGCGAGGACGACGTGGCCGCGTTCCTCACCGCGCTGCGCGAGGGGGACGCCGACCACCCGGCGCTGGTGGCGAGCTCGGCGGCGCGGGCCTTCTCCGCGGTGCGCGGCCTGCACCGGTTCGCGCTCCGCGAGGGCCTGACCCGGCACGACCCCGCGCACGCCATCCGGCCTCCTCGGCAGCTGCGCCGCCTGCCCAAGGCGATCAGCGTCGAGGAGGTGGAGCGGCTGATCGCCGCGTGCGGCCCGGACGGCTCCCCGCTCACCCTGCGCAACCGGGCGCTGCTCGAGCTGCTGTACGGCACGGGCGCCCGGATCTCGGAGGCGGTCGGCCTCGCCGTGGACGACGTGACGACCGGCGCGCCGACTGATCCGGCGCGGGACCAGGTACGGCTGCGCGGCAAGGGCGGCCGGACGAGGATCGTCCCGCTCGGCCGGTACGCCCGGCAGGCGCTCGACGCCTACCTGGTCCGGGCGAGGCCGCAGCTCGCCGCGCAGGGCCGGGGGACGTCGGCGCTCTTCCTCAACGCGCGCGGCGGCCGGCTCACCCGGCAGGGGGCGTGGGAGGTGCTCCAGGCCGCGGCGGAGCGGGCCGGGCTGTCCGGGGTCTCCCCGCACATGCTGCGCCACTCGTTCGCGACCCATCTCCTCGACGGCGGAGCCGACGTCCGGGTCGTCCAGGAGCTGCTCGGCCACGCCTCGGTGGCCACGACCCAGGTGTACACGCTGGTGACGGTCGACCGGCTCCGGGAGGTGTACGCGGCTGCCCATCCCCGGGCACGGGGTTGATGGCCTCCGGTTGGCTGGGAGATCCTTTCCTGGATTATCGTGCCCTTGGCGCGCCGCCTTGCTGCACACGTGTCGACCCTTTACATTCGATCGGGTTCGAGGCCGTCAGGGAGGACCAGATAAGGTGACTGCGACCACAGAGGCGACGTGGAACGCGGGTATTCCCGGCGGTGCGATCGGGCCAACCGGCCGTCCTCGTCCGGTGTTCCCGGAGCCGACACCCCCGGAGAAGCACGGTCCGGCGCGTGTCGTCGCCATGGTGAACCAAAAGGGCGGGGTCGGCAAGACGACCACCACCATCAACCTGGGCGCGGCGCTGGCCGAGGTCGGCCAGAAGGTGCTGCTCGTCGACTTCGATCCGCAGGGCGCGCTCTCCGTGGGGCTGGGCATCGACCCCCGCGTGCTCGAGACGACGATCTACGACCTGGTGATGGAGGACCCGGACGTCACGGTGGAGGACGTCCTCCTCGACACCCCGGTCGAGAACATGCAGCTCCTGCCGAGCAACATCGACCTGTCCGGTGCGGAGATCCGGCTGGTCAACGAGGTGGCGAGGGAGTACGCCCTGCAGCGGGCCCTGCAGCCGCTCCTGCCGCACTACGACATCGTGCTGATCGACTGCCAGCCGTCGCTCGGCCTGCTCACCGTCAACGCGCTCGCCTGCGCGCACAGTGTGATCATCCCGCTGGAGTGCGAGTTCTTCGCGCTCCGCGGTGTGGCCCTGCTGATGGAGACGATCAGCAAGGTCCAGGAGCGCGTCAACAAGAACCTGCAGATCGACGGCCTGCTCGCGACGATGTACGACCCGCGCACCCTGCACGCGCGGGAGGTCCTTCAGACGATCATGCAGGGCTTCGGCGACAAGGTGTTCCACACCGTGATCAACCGGACGGTTCGCTTCCCTGACGCGACGCTCGCCGGAGAGCCGATCACCATCTTCGACCCCGGGTCGATGGGCGCCGCCGCCTACCGTGACCTCGCCCGGGAGCTGCTCGCCCGCTGGTCGTCCATGAACGGCTGATGGCGGGGTTTCCGGCAGGGCGTGCGGTGAGCACGGCCGGTGCGCCCGCCGGCGGTGCCGCCGCCCGGTCCCGCTGCGTCCCGGCCGGGACGCGGCCCGGCGCGTACAGGTCACGGGAGGCCCGCCGGTGACGCCACGCGTCGCGGAGGACGGCCCGTGGGCGTGACCCGGCAGCAGGAGGCGGAGCAGGAGCAGGGCCCCCACGCCGGTTTCCAGGTGCACCTGGACGTCTTCGAAGGCCCGTTCGACCTGCTGCTCGCGCTCATCGCCAAGCACAAGCTCGACATCACCGAGGTCTCCCTCCACAAGGTCACCGACGAGTTCATCGCGTACATCCGCTCGCGCGGGCCGGAGTGGGACCTCGACCAGGCGAGCCACTTCCTGCTCGTCGCCGCCACCCTGCTCGACCTGAAGGCGGCGCGGCTGCTGCCCACGGGGGAGGTCGAGGACGAGGAGGACCTCGCCCTGCTCGAGGCCCGGGACCTGCTGTTCGCCCGGCTCCTGCAGTACCGGGCGTACAAGGAGGTCGCGAAGATCTTCGCCGAGCGGATGGCGGACGAGGCGCTGCGCTTCCCCCGCAGCGTGCCGATGGAGAAGCGGTTCGCCGACCTGCTCCCGGAGCTCGTGCTCGGCATCGGCCCCCAGGAGCTCGCCAAGATCGCCGCACGGGCCCTGACGCCGAAGGCCCCGCCCAAGGTCCCGGTCGAGCACATCTACCAGCCGCTCGCCAGCGTGCGCGAGCAGGCGTCTATCCTGATCGAACGGCTGCGGAGGGTCCAGCGGGCCACGTTCCGTGCGCTCACCGCCGACTGCGCCGGGCTCCACGAGGTCGTCGCCCGGTTCCTGGCGGTCCTCGAGCTGTACAAGGAGGGCGCGGTCTCCTTCGACCAGGTCGAGCCGTTCGGCGACCTGTACATCACCTGGACGGGGACCGCGGACGGCGACATCACGATCGGCGACGACTACGGGTCGGGCAAGCCCGCCGGGGAGGGCGGCGCGCCCGAGCGGGCGGACGCCACGTCATGACGACGGAACCGGGAGCCGCCGGGCGCCGGCCGCCCGGCGGGTCCCGGCAGGACGGACGAGGAGCGATGGAGATCAGCGAGGCGCCTGACCAGGACCACCACGCCGCCCCTTCGGAGGCCGCCGGCCGGGGCGCGCCGGAGCCGGTCCCACCCGGTACGGCGGACCGCCCGGGCACGGGGGACCGGTCCGGCACGGCGGATCAGCCGGGCGTGACGGACCGGCCCGGTGCGGACGACCGGCCCGGCACCGGCGCGCCCGGGGACGGCGCGGCCGACCGGCCGCCCGAGCTCGACGTGCGGGCGGCCCTGGAGGCGATCCTGATGGTCGTGGACGAGCCGGTCCCGGAGGCGGACCTCGCCAAGGCGGTGGACCTCCCCGCCGACCGGGTCCGGGACATCCTCGCCGAGCTCGCCGCGGAATACACGGCGGCCGGCCGGGGGTTCGACCTACGAGAGGTCGCCGGAGGCTGGCGGATCTACACCCGGCCCGAATACGCCCCCGTGGTGGAGCGGTTCGTCCGGGACGGTCAGCAGGCACGGCTGACCCAGGCCGCACTCGAGACGCTCGCCGTGGTCGCCTACCGCCAGCCGGTGTCCCGGGCCAGGGTCTCGGCCGTGCGCGGGGTCAACAGCGACGGCGTCATGCGGACCCTGGTGGCCCGCGGCCTCATCGAAGAAGCGGGCACGGATCCGGAGAGCCAGGCGGTGCTCTACCGGACGACCAACTACTTCCTGGAGAAGCTGGGGTTGCGGAGCCTCGACGAGCTCCCGGAACTCGCCCCATTCCTCCCGGATGACGTGGAGATCCTTGAGGAGAATCAGTGAAGAGCAGGCGTTACACCCCGTCCGGTGAGGGACGCGGTAAGAGCCGGGGCACCGGCCCGAAGGACGGTGCCCGCCGCGGCGGTCTCGGCAAGCCCCGCCGCACCGTGGAGGACGACGCCCGGAAGCAGCGCGGCCGCGGCGGCCCGCGCGCCGCGGGCGCCCGGTCCGGCCAGGCCCGGGCCGTCCCCGGCGGTGAGAGCGGCGCCGCGGCGCGGCGTGAGAAGCGCACCGGGCGGCCCGCGGACCGGCCGGCGGCGCGCGCCGGGCGGAGCGGCGTGCGCGCCAGGTTCGGCCGCTCCGGGGCGCGGCAGCGGCCGTGGCGCGAGGACCTGGCCACCGCGCCGGAGGAGGCCCGCGCGTCCGGGCCCGGGCGTGCCGCCGAGCGCCATGAGGAGCGCCGGGAACGCCCCGCCGCGGCCGCGCGGCGCGGCCCGGCCACGCCCCGAGGCGACCAGGCCGGCGACCGCCGGGAGGAGGAGTGGCTCCGTGAGCCGGTGCGCGACCCGGACTTCGACGACGGCCACGCCGAGGAGCGCGACACCACCGAGGTTCCGGGCGGCGAGCGGCTGCAGAAGGTGCTCGCCCGGGCGGGCGTGGCGAGCCGCCGCGCCTGCGAGGAGCTGATCGGCCAGGGCCGGGTCACCGTGGACGGCCAGGTGGTGCGCCGCTACGGCGCCCGGGTCGACCCCGAGCGGCAGATCATCCGCGTGGACGGCAAGCGCATCCCCACCTCCACCGGCCTCGCCTACTACGCCTTCAACAAGCCGGCCGGCGTGGTGAGCACCATGGACGACCCCGAGGGCCGGCCCTGCCTGGCGGACTACGTCCAGGACCTCGCGCCGCGGCTCTTCCACGTCGGCCGCCTGGACACCGCCACCGAGGGCCTGCTGCTGTTCACCAACGACGGCGAGCTCGCCCACCGGCTCACCCACCCGAGCTACGGGGTGCGGAAGAAGTACATCGCCAAGGTGGCCGGGCCGGTGCCCCGGAAGCTCGCGCGCACCCTGCGCGCGGGCGTGGAGCTCGAGGACGGCAAGGTCACCGTGGACGGCTTCACCGTCATCCAGCAGCACGGGCGGCAGGCGCTCGTCGAGATCGTGCTCCACGAGGGCCGCAAGCACATCGTCCGGCGGCTGATGGAGGCGGTCGGCCACCCGGTGCTCGAGCTCGCCCGGATCGAGTTCGGCCCGGTGAAGCTGGGCCGGCTGAAGCCGGGCACGGTACGGGCCCTGACCCTGCGGGAGATCGGGGACCTCTACGCCGCGGTCGGGCTCTGATCCCGGAGACGGGAGACTTTCGTAACCCGGGCATAATGGCGGTCAGGCGCGCGCTGGGCTACGGCGCCGTTCATCGAGCGATGATCGGGAGCTAGGGGAACCACATGGTGCGGGCGATCCGCGGTGCCATTCAGGTCGACAGCAACGATCGTGAGGCGATCCTCGCCGGCACGACCGAGCTGGTGACCGAGGTGATGGAGCGCAACCGGCTCACCAAGGATGACGTGATCAGCGTCATATTCACCTGCACGCCGGATCTGAACGCCGAGTTCCCCGCGCTGGCGGCGCGGAAGCTGGGCTTCCACGACGTCCCGTTGCTCTGCGCGTGCGAGATCGACGTGCCCGGCGCGCTGCCCCGGGTGGTGCGCATGATGGCCCATGTGGAGACCGACAAGCCGCGCAGCGAGATCCAGCACGTGTACCTGCGCGGCGCCGTCGCGCTCCGCCTGGACATCGCCCAGTGACCCGGGGCCGGTGACCCGGCGGGGCGCCGCGGTACGCCGGGCGCGGTGACGGAGGACAGGACGCGGAGCGGGCGGCCGGGGCGACCGGCCGCCGGGAACGAGACGGCACGGCAGGGACCAGCACCATGACTCCCACTGAGGGCGGGACGATCGCCAGCGTGGTCATCGTCGGCACGGGCCTGATCGGCACCTCGATCGCGCTCGCGCTGCGCGGCCGGTCCGTCCGGGTCTATCTCGCCGACCGTGACCCCGCCGCGGTACGGCTCGCCCGGGAGCTCGGTGCCGGAGAGGAGTGGACGGGAGAGCAGGCGGCCGACATCGCCGTCATCGCGGTCCCGCCCCAGTACGTGGCCCAGCAGCTGCTCGAGCTGCAGAAGCGCGAGGCCGCCCGGGTCTACACGGACGTCGCCAGCGTGAAGGCGCTGCCGATCGCCGAGGCCGAGCAGCTCGGGTGCGACCTGTCCAGCTACGTCGCCGGGCACCCGCTCGCCGGCCGGGAGCGGTCGGGCCCGGTCGCGGCGCGGGCGGACCTCTTCCTCGGCCGCCCCTGGGCGTACTGCCCCACACCGGAGGCGTCCCCGGACGCGGTGCGGGCCGTACGGGAGCTGATCGAGCTGTGCGGCGGCAAGCCCGTGGAGGTGGAGGCCGCCGAGCACGACCGCGCGGTGGCGCTCGTCTCGCACGCCCCGCACGTGACCGCGGCCGCGGTCGCCGCGCGCCTGGCCGAGGCGTCCGAGACCGCGCTCGGCCTGTGCGGGCAGGGGGTGCGCGACGTCACCCGGATCGCCGCCGGCGACCCGGCGCTGTGGACCGGGATCCTCTCCGGCAACGCCCTGCCCGTCGCCGAGGTGCTCGAACGGATCGCGGCCGACCTCATGACGGCGGCGCGGGCCCTGCGCGGGCTGCCCGCCGGGGGTTCCGCGGCGGCCGTCACCGACCTGCTCCAGCGCGGGGTCCGGGGCACCGGGCGGATCCCCGGCAAGCACGGCGGACCGGCCCGCACCTACGCCGTGCTCCAGGTGGTCATCGGCGACCGCCCCGGCGAGCTCGCCCGCCTGGTGCAGGCCGCCGGGGAGACCGGGGTCAACATCGAGGACATCCGGCTCGAGCACGCCCCCGGGCTGCCGCTGGGCGCGGCCGAGCTGTACGTCCAGCCGGAGGCCGCGGCCGTGCTCACCGAGGCCCTGCGGGCGCGCGGCTGGCAGGTGTCGGCCTAGCCCGCACCCGCGGCCGCCCCGGCCCCGGTGCGCGGCCGCGCTCGGGTGCGCGCCGGTCCGCCGGTGCGCGGCGCATCGCCGAATCCCGGTAGCCTCATGCAGGACGGATCGGAAGGGGAGGAGTGGCCGGTGGCGGGACTGGTCGTCGCCATTGACGGACCGTCGGGGTCGGGCAAGTCGAGCGTCTCCCGGGGTGTGGCCCGGGAGCTGGGCCTGCGCTACCTCGACACGGGCGCCATGTACCGCGCGGTGACCTGGTGGATGCTCCAGAAGGGCGTGGACGTCGGCGACCCGGCGGCGATCGCGGCCCGCGCCGGTGAACCGTCGCTCACCGTGGGCACCGACCCCGGCGCCCCCGCCATCGCCGTGGACGGCGTCGACGTGAGCGGGCCCATCCGCGGCCCCGAGGTGACCTCGGCGGTCTCGGCGGTGAGCGCCGTCCCCGAGGTGCGGCACCGGCTGGTCGCCATGCAGCGTGAGATCATCGCGCGCTCCCTGGAGACCGGGGGGATCGTGGTGGAGGGCCGGGACATCGGCACCGTGGTCGCGCCCGACGCGCCCGTCAAGATCTACCTGACCGCGAGCGCCGAGGCCCGCGCCCGGCGCCGCTCGGCGGAGCTGGCCGGCACCACGGTCGAGCGGCAGAAGGCCGAGCTGGCCCGGCGCGACACGCTCGACTCGACCCGCGGGATCTCCCCGCTGACCAAGGCCGCCGACGCCGTGGAGCTGGACACCACCCCGCTCACGCTCGACGAGGTGATCGCCGAGGTGCTCCGGATCATCAAGGAACGGACCGGCCCGGGCGAGCCGGAGCGCCCGCTCGTCGGCGAGGGGCCGCGGCCGATGGGACCCTGATCCGGCTGGATCGGGAAGGAAGCAGCCGATGGGGCGGAGTATGGACGTGACGGGGGAGTACGTGGACGAGGACGGCTGGGTGGAGGCCGATCTCACCGAGATCACCGGGGAGGGCGGGGAACGGCCCGACCCGGGGCGGCTCCCCGTCGTCGCCGTGGTGGGACGCCCGAACGTGGGCAAGTCCACCCTGGTCAACCGGATCCTCGGCCGCCGCGCCGCGGTGGTCGAGGACGTGCCCGGCGTCACCCGGGACCGGGTGGCCTATGAGGCGTCCTGGCAGGGCCGCCGGTTCACCCTGGTGGACACCGGCGGGTGGGACCCGGACGCCACCGGGATGGCGCTGCGGATCGCCGAGCAGGCGCAGGTCGCCGCGGAGCTCGCCGACGTGGTGCTGTTCGTGGTGGACGCCACGGTCGGCGTGACCGACGCGGACGAGGCCGTGGGCTCGGTGCTCCGCCGCTCGGGCAAGCCGGTCCTGCTCGTCGCCAACAAGGCCGACAACCAGCAGGTCGAGCTGGAGGCCACCGCGCTGTGGTCGCTCGGCCTCGGCGAGCCGTACCCGATCTCGGCCCTCCACGGCCGGGGTACCGGCGACCTGCTCGACGCGATGCTCGACGCCCTGCCCACGCCCCCGCCGCAGGAGGCGGGCGCGCCCCGCGGGCCGCGCCGGGTGGCGCTGGTCGGCCGGCCGAACGTCGGCAAGTCGTCGCTGCTCAACCGGATGGCCGGGGAGGAGCGGGTGCTCGTCGACCCCATGCCGGGCACCACCCGCGACCCGGTGGACGAGCTCATCGAGCTGGGCGGCAAGACCTACCGGTTCGTGGACACCGCCGGCATCCGCCGCCGCGACCGCGAGCTGAAGGGGGCCGACTTCTACGCGGCGATGCGGACCCGCTCGGCGCTGGAGCGGTCGGAGGCCGCCGTGGTGCTGATCGACGCCTCCGAGCCGCTGACCGAGCAGGACCTGCGGATCATCTCGCTCGTCGCCGAGTCGGGCCGGGCCATGGTCCTCGCGTTCAACAAGTGGGACCTGCTCGACGAGGAGCGGCGGTACTACCTGGAGAAGGAGATCGACCGCAAGCTCGTCCGCACGCCCTGGGCGATCCGGGTGAACATCTCGGCGAAGACCGGCCGCCACGTGGAGAAGCTCGGCCCGGCGATCGACCGGGCCCTGGAGTCCTGGGGGACCCGGATCCCCACCGCGCGGCTCAACCAGTTCATCGGCGACCAGGTGCGGGCGACCCCGCCGCCGGTGCGCGGGGGCAAGCAGCCGAAGATCCTCTTCGTCACCCAGGCGTCGATCGAGCCGCCCACGTTCGTGTTCTTCACCACCGGCTTCCTGGAGGAGACCTACCGCCGGTTCCTGGAGCGCCGGATCCGCGAGGAGTTCGGCTTCGTCGGCTCGCCGATCCACATGGTGATGAAGATCCGCGAGAAGCGGAAGGAGAACAAGCGGTAGCCCTGGCCACGCCCTCCCCGGCCTCATGGCGGCGGGCGATCGAGCGGCGCGACATCGCCCGCCGGCCCGAGCGGCACACCCCCGTTCCTTGCCGGTCCCGTCTCACGCGCCCGGCTCCTGCGGCCGGGCGTGGCGGGGCAGCAGGTACGACAGCCCGAACGTGAGCGCCAGCAGCCCCACCTCGACCCACGCCGTGAGCTGCATGGCCGAGCCGAAGCTCCACCGGTCGGCGAGGAGGTGGAAGAAGAGCGTGCCGAGCACCGCGGTGCCGAACGCGCCGCCGAGCTGCTGGACGGCGGTCAGCGTGCCGGAGGCGGAGCCGGACTCGTGCGGCTCGACACCGGCGAGCACGATGTCGAAGAACGGCGCCATGACGAGCCCCATGCCGATGCCGGCGAGCGCGAGGCCGGGGGCGAACCGCAGGGTGGAGACGTCCGTGCCGGTCAGGTGAACGGTGAGGGCCAGGACGGCCGCGCCGGCCGCCATGACGAGCGTGCCGATCTGCAGCAGGGCGCGGCCGAGCTTCTCTTGCAGCCCCGACATGGCCAGGCCGAAGCCGACGACGCCGCCGAGCGCCTGCGGCAGCGCGGCGAGACCGGCCTTGAGCGGGCCGAAGCCGAGCCCGAGCTGCGCGTAGAGGGTGAAGACGAGGCCGAAGCCGATCAAGCCGGAGAAGAACGCGAGCCCGGCCACCAGGCCGCCGGTGAAGGCGCGCTTGCGGAACAGGCTGGGCGTGACGAGCGGGTCGCGGCCTGAGGCGGTGCGGTGGGCCTCGTACCGGCCGAAGAGGGCGAACACCGCGATCGAGGCGGCCATCGACACGAACGTCCAGGCGGGCCAGCCCAGCTCGCGGCCCTGGATGAGCGGGAAGACGAGCAGGAACGAGGCGAGCGAGACGAGCCCGACACCCGGCAGGTCGAGGCGGGTGGCGGCGGGGGAGCGGTACTCCGGCAGGTAGCGCAGCGCGGCGAGCACGGCGGTGAGGCCGAGCGGCAGGTTGATCAGGAAGATCATGCGCCACCCGGTGCCGAAGAAGTCGGCGTCCACCAGCCAGCCGGCCAGCACGGGACCGCCCACGGACGAGATCGCCAGGACGGGCCCGAACATGCCGAACGCCCGGCCCACTTCGTAGGGTGGGAACATTTCCTTGATCAGCCCCAGGCCCTGGGGGATCATCACCGAGCCGAACAGGCCCTGCAGCACGCGGCTGGCGATCAGCATCTCGGGGCTGACCGCGACCCCGCACAACAGCGAGGCGAGGGTGAAGCCGGAGGCGCCGATCACGAACATGCGCTTCTTGCCGTACAGGTCGCCGAGGCGCCCGCCGGTGATCAGGCCGACGGCCATGGCGAGGGTGTAGCCGGCGCCGAGCCACTGCACGAGGCTCTCCGAGCCGCCCAGGTCCCGCCGGATGGTGGGGGCGGCGATCGTGGTGACGAGGCCGTCCAGGAGGTCCATCACCTCGGCGGCGAGGATCACGAACAGGGCGATCCACCGCCATCGGTACGGGCGTACCCCGGCCTGCGCAGAGGTGGCGGTCACGGTCATGAACGATCTCCTTCGATAACGGTGTTCCAGTAAACGAACAGCGTTTTACAAGCGAACACCGTTTTAATGACGAACATAGTTCGTGTCAAGTATGCTGTTCGTATGGCGGATCGCGCAGGAGAGGAGGGCATCCCGGCGCCGCCGTGGCGCAAGAGGCGCAAGCCGGCCCAGCCCAAACGGCAGCTCAGCCTGGATTTGATCATCGAGGCCGGCCTGCGGATCCTCGACACCGAAGGGCTCGGCGCGCTCAGCATGAGGCGCGTGGCCCAGGAGCTCGACACCGGTCCGGCCTCGCTCTACGCCCACGTCGCCAACAAGGACGAGCTGCTGGAGCTGCTCTACGACCGGGTGCTCGGCGAGATCCGGCTCCCGGAGCGCGATCCGGCCCGCTGGAAGGAGCAACTGCGCGCGTACGCGCTGGAGATGCACCGCGTGCTCAAGGCGCACCGCGACGTCGCCAGGGCGGCGCTGGCCACCATCCCCACGGGTGAGAACTCCGTGCGCACGGGCGAGTTCGTCTTCGGCCTGCTCGTGGAGGCGGGCATGCCGCCCAGGGAGGCGGCCGTGGCGCTTGACCGGCTCTCCCTCTACGTCGTCGGCGACGCCTACGAGGCGTCGCTGCACCACGCCCGCATGCGCGCGGCCGGCTTCACCGACAAGCGCGAGTACTTCGAGTCGTGGATCGGCCAGATCAAGAGCTACTACCGGGCGCTGCCGCCCGAGCGGTTTCCCCACCTCACCAAGCACGTCGACGACCTGGTGGACGCCGGCGGCGAGGAGCGCTTCCGCTACGGGCTCGAGCTCATACTCGACGGCATCGAGGCGCGCATGACGGGCACCAAGGCGCAGGAGGCCTCAGGCCCACGTGCCCAGGCCCCGCCCGGCCTGCCGGGCGGGGCCCGTCGTTCACCCGCATGACGACGACCGCGCAGAGGAATGCGGTGCCGGACGGGTGCCGCCCGCGCTCGCCGGGCATGGAGCGTCGGCCTTCCGGCGCTGGTGACGCTGACGGCGTTCGAGGCCAGGCGGTCGGCTCCGGCCGTCATCGCCGCCGAGCCTCCGGCCCGCCCTGGCGCCCGCGCCGGTACGGCAGTGCCTCAGCCGGCGGTGGCCTGATCCGGAGCGCGCCGGGCCGCGCCCGGCACGCCCGCCTGGGCCTTCCCGGCCGGCAGGGCGAGCGCCAGGACGGCGCCGAGCAGGCAGAGCCCGGAGGTCATCAGGAAGATCTCCGTGTACTCGGTGTGCAGCGCGGCCTTGACCCGCGCCGTGTACTCGTCCAGCCGCCGGGCGTACTCGGCCGGGTCCACCCCGAACGGCAGCGGCGTGTCGAGGTGCGCGGTGAGCGACCGGAACCGGTGGAACCCCCAGGCGGAGAGCGCGGCCACCCCGAGCAGCATGCCCATCATCCGCGCCACCACGACCGCCGCCGAGGCCACGCCGTGCCGTACCGCGGGCACGACCCGGAGCACCGCCGAGGAGACCGGGGCGATCACCACGCCCAGCCCGGCCCCGGCGAGAACGAGCGGGATGTCGAGCCACAGCCCGGGCGCGGAGAGGTCGGCCGGCCAGCGCGAGATCACCAGGTAGCCGACCGCGGCCACCGCCATCCCGGCCGCGGCCACGGCGCGTTCCCCGAGACGCCGGGCGAGCACCCCGCCGAGGAACGAGGCGACGGAGAGCGCGACGAGGAACCGGGTGAGGATCAGCGCGCCGCCCACCGCGTCCCGGTCGAGCAGGGTCTGCGCCACGAGCTGCATGTCGACCAGGGTGACCAGCAGGGCGGCCCCGGAGAGCAGGCTCACCCCGAGCGTGGCGAAGAACGGCCCGCGCGGCACCCCGGTGAGGTCGAGCAGCCGCACCGGCGAGCGGATCTCCCACCAGGCGAAGACGGCCACCACGGCCGTGCCGGCCACCACGCACGGCACGCCCCACGGCGGCAGCACCGCCTGGTCCGGGGCCGGGTTGTACAGCCCGGCCACCAGCAGGCCCAGGGCGAGCGCGAGCAGCGCACCGCCGAGGACGTCCACCCGCCCGTCGTCCGCCGCCCCCGCCGCCTGGCCCGGCCGGCGCCCGCCGGGCACCGCCCAGTGCACGGCCAGCGCGGCGGCCACGGTGAGGGGGATGTTGATCCAGAAGATCCCCCGCCAGCCCAGCACCGCGGCGATCCCGGCGCCGTAGAGCGGGCCGAGCACGCTGCCGAGCTCCTGGGCCGCCCCCACCGCCCCGAGCGCCACCGGCCGGCTCCGCTCATCCCAGAGGTCGCCGACGAGCGCCAGGGTGATGGGCAGCAGCGCGCCGCCCGCCACCCCCTGCAGGGTGCGCCCGGCCACCAGCCACGGGACGTCCGTGGCGAGCGCGGTGATCGCCGACCCGGCCGCGAACCCGGCGAGGCAGAGGTGGATCAGCGGCCGCCGGCCGTACCGGTCGGAGAGCCGGCCGAGCAGCGGCATCGCCGCGACGTACCCGAGCAGGAAGCCGGTGATGATCGGGGTCGCGCGCTCCAGGCGGTTGAGCGGGACGCCCACGTCCGCGGCGACCTCGGTGAGGACGGTGACGACCACGTAGGCGTCGAGCGAGGCGAGCAGCACGGCGCCGCCGGCGGCGCCCAGCGTGACCCGTCGTCTCCACGGGGCGATCATGACGTGGGCGGCTCGATCGTGACGGGGGCGTCGTAGTCCCGCATGGTCACCGTGACCATGCCGCCGGAGAGCGGGAGCTCCATCTTGAGCAGGCGGCTGCTCTCCCGGTCGATCCAGAGGGTCGCGTTCACGCCCTGGGCGATGCCGGGGATGAGCTTGGCGAGCATGCTCTGGGACAGGGTCGCGGCGACCCGGTACGCGTCGGCGCCGCCGGCCTTCTCCGCCGCCTCCGTGCGGACCTCCTGCGCGGCGGTGAGCAGCTCACCCACCCCGGTGAGCACCTGCGACGGGTCGTAGATCGCGGTGAGCTGGCTCCGCGGCATGGTCTGGAACCCGCCGGTGGGGCCCTTGAAGTGCACGGTGTCCCCGACCAGCACGAACTCGAACTCCTGGAGCCCGGCGAGCTCCAGCTGGAGGGTGCCCTTGGCGTCCCCCTCCCTGGTCAGCACGGCGTCGACGTTCTTCACCTGTACGGCCGGCCGGTCCTTCGTCTCCAGGGTGAAGGCGACGGACCGCACCGCCGCCATGGCCTCGGCGGACTTCCGCAGCAGGTCCGGCCCGTCCGGGAGCGCGGGTCCGTCGTCCGCCGTCGTGGCGGTGCATCCGGTCAGCAGGAAAAGGGCCGCGAGGACCAGCCCGAACAAGCTTCGCACAGCCGGATCGTAGCGAGGGGACGGCCCCCGCCGTCCACCCTCCGGAGATCACGGTTCAGCCGCGGGCGCACCGGTGGGCGCGGACCGCCTGCAGGCGGTCCACGATCGGGGTGAAGGCCTCCTCCAGGGTGCGGATCTGCTCCGGGGTGAGCTGGTCGATGAAGTGCTTGCGCACCGAGGCCACGTGGTCCGGCGCCACCCGCTGGACCGTCTCCCACCCGGCCTGGGTGAGCACCGCGAACGTGCCACGCCGGTCGTGCTCGCAGCCCTCGCGCGTCACCAGCCCGGCGGCCTCCATCCGGGTGATCTGATGGGAGAGCTTGCTCCGCGACTGGATGGTGGCGTCGGCGAGCTCGCTCATCCGCAGCCGATGCCCCGGGGACTCTGAGAGACGGACGAGGATCTCATAGTCGCTGAGCGAGAGACCCTTCGCCTGGAGCTCGCGATCGAGCTGGTGGATCAGCAGCCGGTGCGCGGCCAGATAGGCACGCCACGCGCGCTGCTCCTGAGCGCTGAGCCAGCGCGGAGCCTCCATGACGAAAAGCATAAGATCGCGAACCCCCGGTCCCGCGGGAGGGGTGGTGCCCCAGGTTCGGCGTCTTCGGCGCCGGCCTTCGCCGCCGCCGGGCCCCGGTTCCGGAGGCGTCCACCCCGGCGCCCGCGGCCGGGGAGAGCGGGTCGGGCGGTCATGCCCTCCGCCCCCTCCTCCGCGCGCACTCCCGGGGACCGTGGTCCGGGGCACGCCGGCCGGCGGTCGCCGCCGGTGCCGCGCCGGCCGTACCGAATCGCCCCCTCCCGCCCGGCCGGGCGGGCAGGATGGGGGAGGGGGCGGGCACCGCGATCATCAGGAGGCACCATGTCCGAGGGGTTCATCGAGGTCACCTCAGCGGCCGAGCTGCGCGCGCTGGTGGGGGAGCCGAAGCCGCGGGCGCTCGCCAAGGAGCGCACCGCACTGCACGACCGCGACATCGAGTGGCTCGCCGCCTCCCCGTACTGCCTGATCGCCACCTCGGGCGCGGACGGCACCTGCGACGTCTCCCCCAAGGGGGATCCGCCCGGCTTCACCCTCGTGCTGGACCGGAAGACGATCGCGATCCCGGACCGGCCGGGCAACCGCCGGGTCGACGGGTTCACCAACATCCTGGAGAACCCCCACGTCGGGCTAATCTACCTCGTGCCCGGGCGGACGGAGACGCTGCGCATCAACGGCCGGGCGCGCGTGCTCCGGGACGCGCCGTTCTTCGACCGGATGATCGTCAAGGGCAACCGGCCCCGCCTCGCGCTGCTCGTGGAGATCGAGCAGGTCTTCTTCCACTGCGGCAAGGCCGCCCTGCGCAGCGCGCTGTGGGACCCGGGCACCTGGCACCCCGACGCGCTCCCGCCGTACCCGCGGATCGTCAAGGACGTCCAGCACACCGAGGAGACCCTGGAGGAGCTGGAGCGCTACTACGGGGCGGAGTACCTCGATCGGCTCTACACCTACTGAGGCCGCCGCCCTGGGACGGCCGCACCTGCCGGGCCGCCAGCCGCGCGGCGGACACCGGACGGCAGCGCCGGCCGCCAGGGGCCGCTTCCGGGGCCCGGCCCGCCGGCGGACATCCGGCCGTTCGCCTCGCGGTCACCGGGCCGTACCGCACCGGTTACCCGGGGGCGTCTGGCGCACCGGCGGTGCCGTGTAGCAGTATCTGTCCGCGTTCTCCTACGTTGCGGAGGCGGAATGGCACAGGTGGAGCGCGCCACGGGCGGCCTCGCGCTGCTCGGCCGCCCGGCGCCGATGAGCGAGACGGCACCGGCCCCGGTACCTGACCCGTTCCCCGCCGAGACCGTACGCGACCCCCGGCCCGGGACCCACGGGCGGCGAGCGGGGCGCGGCCCGATCCCGGGCGGGCTCGCCGCGGTGCCCGCCGGGCCGGTACGGCCCCGCGGTCCCCGGACCCCCGACCCGGAGCCGGTGGCCGCATGAACGTGGCCGAGGCCGTCGGCGCGATCCTCGCCTCCCTCGGCGTCCGGATGGCCTTCGGCGTCGCCGGCAGCGGGAACTTCCACGTCACCAACGCCCTCATCCGGCACGGCGTGCGGTACGTCGCGGCCCGGAACGAGGGCGGTGCGGCCACCATGGCGGACGCCTACGCCCGGATGAGCGGCACGGTGGCCGTGCTCAGCGTCCACCAGGGCCCCGGTTTCACCAATGCGCTGACCGGCATCACCGAGGCGGCCAAGAGCCGCACCCCGCTGCTGGTCCTCGCCCCCGAGCCCGTGTCGCCCCACTCGAACTTCCGCATCGACCAGCCCGCGATCGCCACGGCCGTCGGCGCGCACGTCGCCCGGGTGGGGTCGGCGGCGACCGTGGTCGACGACACGGTGATGGCCTTCCTCGCCGCGCTGCTGGGCCGGCGGACGGTCGTGCTCGCCCTCCCGCTCGACGTGCAGGAGGAGGTGCTGCCCGAGGAGGCCCGGGACGGCGTGGCCGAGCTGCTGGCCCGCCGCGGCGACGTCCGGGCGGCCGCCCGGCTGTCGGCCGGGTGGGGGATCACCTTCCCCGCCGAGGAGGACGCGTTCGCCGACCCGGAGCCGGCCGCCCGCACCACCAGCCGGACCGGCGCCGCATCAGCGGCCCGCCCCGGCCTGGTGGCCGAGCCCGCGGAGGCGATCGACCGCCTCGCCGGGCTGCTGGTGTCGGCCGAACGGCCCGTGTTCGTGGCCGGCCGCGGCGCCCGGGGCACCCACGCCGAGCTCGAAGCCCTGGCCGAGCAGGTCGGCGCGCTGCTCGCCACCACGGCCGTGGCCAAGGGCGAGTTCCAGGGGAGCCCGTGGAACCTGGACGTGATGGGCCATTTCTCCTCACCGGCGGCGGCCGAGCTCATCCGCGGCGCGGACCTCATCGTCGGCTGGGGCTGCTCGTTCACCGCGGGGACCACCCGGAACGGCACGCTCATCGGCGAGCGGGCGAGCGTGATCCAGGTCGACCTCGACCGCGACGCCATCGGCGTCCGGTACCCGGTCGACCTCGGGGTGATCGGCGACGTGCGGGAGACCGCCCGGGCGGTGCTCGCCGCCCTCACCGGGCGGGCGTGGCCCTGCGCCCCGGACGAGCGGCGGCGGACCGGCTACCGCACCCCCGAGGTCGGCAAGCGGATCGCCACCGAGGTGCGCTGGCGCGACATCCCGTACGCGGACACGAGCGGGAACGGCCGGATCGACCCGCGCACGCTCACGATCGAGCTCGACGACCTGCTCCCCCCGGAGCGGATCGTGGCGGTCGACTCGGGCAACTTCATGGGCTACCCGGTGATGTTGCTGTCGGTCCCCGACGGGGACGGGTTCTGCTACACCCAGGCGTACCAGTCGGTCGGGCTCGGCCTGGCCACCGCGATCGGCGCGGCGCTCGCCCGGCCGGACCGGCTGCCCGTGGCCGCCCTCGGCGACGGGGGCGCCCTGATGGGCATCAGCGAGCTGGAGACCGTGGTGCGCCTCGGGCTGCCGATGGTCATCGTGGTCTACGACGACGAGGCCTACGGTGCGGAGGTGCACCACTTCGGCCCGCAGGGTGAGCCGCTGGACACGGTCACGTTCCCGCCCACGGACTTCGCCCGGATCGCCCGCGGGTTCGGGTGCGACGCGGTCACCGTGCGGAGCAGGGCGGACCTGGTCGGGGTCGCCAAGTGGCTGCACGGCCCCCGCGACCGGCCGCTCCTCGTCCACGCGAAGATCACCAAGGACGTGGCGGCCTGGTGGCTCCCGGACGTGTTCCGCGTCCGCTGACGGCGCCGGCCCGCCCTCACGCCGGTGTGGACCTCGCGGTACGGCACGCCGCGGGAGCCCGGCGCCTGCCTGCGGGGATGGCCGCCGGCCGCGGCGATCCATGACGGCCCGGCCCGGGCGTCGTGCGCGAGGTGCGCCATACCGCGGCTCGGCACGGTCCGGGAACCCGGCACGAATCGGGACGCGGTTGGGCTCGGCGAGCGCGGCTGAGCGCGGCCCGGGCATGCGGGGCTCAGCGCCGCCCGGCACGGGCGGCTCACCGGCATGCCGCACGTTCAGCCTCCCTGGCGCGGGGAAGCTCACCGGCGCCGCACGCTCAGTGGCGCCCGGCACGGGCGGCTCACCGGCGCGCCGTACGGGTACCACCCTGGTCAGGCGGGCGGGCGTGCGGCCTGGCCCGGCGCCCGTCCGCCGCCGCGACGTCCCGCCGCGGGGGGTGAGGTGCGATGGAGCGGATGACCGAGGCCGAGTGGCGCGAGTTCGTCATGGCGGGGACCAAGACCGGGAAGCTGGCGGTCATGCGCGCCGACGGCCGGCCGCACGTGACCCCGGTCTGGTTCGCGCTCGACGGCGACGACGTGGTCTTCACCACGCACGAGACGAGCGTGAAGGCGCGCGCCCTGCGGCGCGACCCCCGGGCGGCGCTGTGCGTCGACGACCAGCGCCCGCCCTACTCGTACGTGCTCATCGAAGGGACCGCCACCCTCTCCGCGGAGCTGGAGGAGGTGCTCCGCTGGGCGACCCTGCTCGGCGGCCGGTACATGGGGGAGGACCGGGCGGAGGAGTTCGGCGAGCGCAACGGCCGGCCGGGTGAGCTGCTCGTCCGCCTCCGGATCGGCAACGTGATCGCCTACCGCGCGATCGCCGGATGAGCCGGTACGGCCCGGCACGGTCCGCGCGCCCGCCGGGCCTGGACCGGTGTGGCTTCACCCGAGGCCCGGACGGCTCCCCGGACGCCCGGAGCCCTCGGCACGCCGCGACGAGGCCCGGCCCGGGAGGCTTCGGGGAAACCCCGGCGACGGGGCCGCGGGCGGGGCCGGTGCGCCCACGGTAAGGCTCGCCCGCCATCGAGACCCCGGCTCGTGAGTCCCGCCCGGGAGGCCCGGCCACCAGCGGGTCCGGAACGCGACCGGCCCGGGCGGGGCGGCACCGCGGGCGGGGCGGCGCCGCCTTCAGCGGCGGCCCGCTCCCCGCGCTGATCGCCGCAGCGCCGCGGCGAGCGCGGCGCCGTACACCGCGTGGGCGGCCGCCATGACCAGGGGCCGGCCGGGGCGGGGGTCGCGGGAGGCCGGCGGCAGGATGTTCAGGGCGGGCAGCCAGCCCTGGTAGCTGCCGGCCCAGATCAGCAGCCCGTAGGCCACCCCGAGCGGCAGCCGGGCCGGTACCCGCCGCGTCAGCAGGCCGAACACGGCCCCGGCCGTGGCCCCGAAGCCGAGGTGGGCGAGCACGGCGAGCGGCCGCTCCCCGGCCTTGGGTCGGCGCTTGTGCCCGGGGAGCAGGGCCCGGACGATGTGCTTGGGCGGCTGGCCCGGCATGAGCCCTGTCTTCTGCCCGGCGAGCATGACGCCGCTCATCGCCGCGGTGGCGAGCGCGCCGCTGGCGGCGCCGCGGGCGAGCGTGGAGATCATGGGCGCTCCTTTCCGCAGGCGATCCGGCCCCGGCCGGGCCGGCACCGCCCGGCCGTACGGTGTGGCGGCCTCCGCGGCCGCACCGCGCGCCTGGACCGCAGGCCGTGGGCCGCGCGCCCTCCGGCGGGTGCGCCGGGATGAACCGCTCACGCCACCGGGGTACTCCCCCGTGGCGCGGCCGTCATTCCTCGCCCCCGCCGGCGGGGGGCTGCCGCTCCCCGGTGCCCGCGAGCCGGTCGTAGGGGAGCACCGGCCCGTCGTGGCACGCGCGCAGCGAGCCGTACGGCGTGCTGATCCGGCAGCGTCCGCAGGTGCCGCTGGCGCAGCGGAGCATGGAGTGGACGGCCACCTGGATCGACGAGGCCGGCATGCCCCGCTCCACGAGCACGGCCGCGGCCGACCGGGCCATGGGCAGCGGCCCGGCGAGCAGGGCGGCGCTCCGCGCGGGGTCGAACGCCGCGGTGCGCGCGGCGGCCGCCATGTCCGGCAGCCCGTCCGCCTCGATCGTGGCGTTCGCGAGCTCCGGCCACGGGCTCCCCCCTCCGGAGCCCGGGGCGGTGCCGCCCGCCCACACCCGCACCCGGCCGCCGCCCGCGCGTTCGATGACCGGCCGGGTCAGCGGCAGGCCGCCGTCCCACGCGATCACCAGCACGTCCTTGCCGGTGACACGTTCCAGGTTCCAGCCCTTTCCCAGCGGGCCGCGCACCTCCAGGCGCTCGCCCACGGCGCCCACCGGTGGCCCGCACGGCACCCACAGGGTGAGCACCTCGATCAGGGACGCGTCCTCGCCCGAGCCGTTCCCGGCGGGGGTGACATCGACCACGGGGATCCGGGCGCCGCCGTGGGCGGGCAGCACCCAGTACTGCCCCGGGACGCTCCGGGCCGCCGCGGTGCCCGGCGTCCCGCCCGTGTCGCCGGCCAGCCGCAGCCTGACCTTCCCCGGCCCCTCCACCGAACGGCCCACGATCCGAAAGGGCCGCTGAGCCGGTGCCCTGCTCAGCGGCCGGCGCTCACCGCGCATGCCCAGCCCTCGTCACTGGTCTTCCCTCCGTCTCGATCCGGGGACTCCGGCGCCCCAGGCTGACGATCCCGCCGCCCGGGCACAAGGGCCGAAAGTCCTTGAGTGGTCTCCGATGCCGCCGAGCCGCCGCGGTCACGGCGGCTACGTCCAGGGTTCATTCCCCGGTGCCGGCGCCCCGCCGACCCGCCGGGCGCCCCGGGAACGCCCAGGCCCATGACCGCCCCGACGCCCGCCGCCCGGGCGTGGAGCACCGGTGATCCGAGGGGCGGTCGTTAGCATCGACACCGAACGATCACGTCCGACGAGACCGAGAGAAGACCATGATCTTCATTACCGCGAAGTTCCGGGTCCGGCCCGAGCACGCCGACGAGTGGCCGGAGATCACCGCCGAGTTCACCCGGGCGACCCGCGCGGAACCGGGCTGCCTGTGGTTCGACTGGTCGCGCAGCCTCGACGACCCCAACGAGTACGTCCTGGTGGAGGCCTTCCGGGACGCGGACGCCGGGGCGGCGCACGTGCAGTCCGAGCACTTCAAGCAGGCCCAGCAGACCCTGCCGCGCTACCTGCAGGAGACGCCCCGGATCATCAACACCACGATCCCCCAGGACGACTGGTCGCCGCTGACCGAGATGGCCGTGCCCGAGCAGGGCTGAGCCGGCGACCGGACGCCAGGGGCCGCGGGAACCGGGCCCCTGGCGTCACCCTGTCCGGCCGGTCAGCCGGAGTAGCCGAGCCCCTTCAGGTCGGGCTGCCGCCAGCCCGACTGCGGGATGTCCCCCCGGTACTCGCCGGTGATCACCGGCGGGACGAAGGCCTCCTTGATCGCGCGCGGGCTGACCCACCGGATCAGGTTGAAGATCGAACCCGCCTTGTCGTTGGTGCCGGAGGCGCGGCCGCCGCCGAACGGCTGCTGGCCGACCACCGCCCCGGTGGGCTTGTCGTTGATGTAGAAGTTGCCGGCGGCGAAGCGCAGCCGCTCGGTGGCCTCGGCGATCGCCTTCCGGTCCTGCGCGATGATCGACCCGGTGAGCCCGTACGGCGCGACGCCCTCCATCTGGCCGAGCACCGCGTCGTAGTCGGCGTCGTCGTAGACGTACACCGCGAGGATCGGGCCGAAGTACTCCTTGACGAAGACCTCATCGGCGGGGTCGGAGCACTCCAGCACCGTGGGCCGGACGAAGTAGCCGGTGGAGTCGTCGTAGGAGCCGGTGAGCACGGTGATCGAATCGACCCCGCGGGCCCGGTCGATCGCGGCCTTGTTCTTGTCGAAGGCGCGGCGGTCGATGAGCGCGCCCATGAACGTGCCCGGGTCGCTCGCCACGTCGCCGACCGTGAGGGACTCGGCGAGCGACACGAAGTCGTCCCGCATCCGCGCCCACAGGGAGCGGGGCACGTACGCCCGGGAGGCGGCCGAGCACTTCTGGCCCTGGTACTCGAACGCGCCCCGGATCAGCGCGGTGGTGAGCACCTCGATCGAGGCCGACGGGTGGGCGACCACGAAGTCCTTGCCGCCGGTCTCGCCGACCAGCCGCGGGTAGCTCCGGTACCGGGAGATGTTCTCCCCGACCGTGCGCCACAGGTGCTGGAAGGTGGCGGTGGAGCCGGTGAAGTGGATCCCGGCCAGGTCGGGGTGGACGAGCGCCACCTCGGAGACGGCCGGGCCGTACCCGGTGACCATGTTGATCACGCCCGGGGGCAGGCCGGCCTCCTCCAGCAGCCGCATGGTGAAGTGCGCGGCGAACTGCTGGGTGGGGGACGGCTTCCACACCACCACGTTGCCCATCAGCGCGGCCGAGGTCGGCAGGTTCGCGGCGATCGAGGTGAAGTTGAACGGCGTGATCGCGAGGACGAAGCCCTCCAGCGGCCGGTACTCCATCCGGTTCCACATGCCGGGGGCCGACAGCGGCTGCTCGGCGAGGAGCCGCCGCGCGTAGTGGACGTTGAACCGGAAGAAGTCGATCAGCTCGCAGGCGGCGTCGATCTCGGCCTGGTAGGCGGACTTGGACTGGCCGAGGATGGTGGCCGCGTTGAGCGTGGCCCGCCACGGGCCGCTGAGCAGGTCGGCCGCCTTGAGGAAGATCGCGGCGCGGTCCTCGAACGACATGGCGCGCCACTCGGCGGCCGCGCCGAGCGCCGCGTCGATCGCCGCGCGCACGTCGTCCGCGGTGGCCTCGGCGGTACGGCCCAGCAGCGCGGCGTGGTTGTGCGGCTGCACCACGTCGATGGGGGCGCCGCCGGCCATCCGCCGCTCGCCGCCGATGGTCATCGTGAGGTCGAGGGGCGACCCGGACAGCTCCTTGATGCGGCCGTCCAGCGCGGCGCGCTCCGGGCTGCCGGGCGGATAGCCGTGGACCGGCTCGTTCGCCGGGACCGGTACCTCAGTGATCGCATCCATGGCTAACCTCTCACAGCGCGCAGGAAGAAGGCGACGTTGGCCGGGCGCTCGGCGAGACGGCGCATGAAGTACCCGTACCAGTCGTCGCCGTAGGGAACGTAGACCCGCACCCGGGCCCCGGATTCGATGAGCTCCCGCTGGCGGTCCGGCCGTACCCCGTAGAGCATCTGGAACTCGTAGGCGTCCCGGTCGCGGCCGTGCTGGCCCGCGAGGACCTCGGCGATGGCGATCAGGCGGTCGTCGTGGGTGGCGACCATGGGGTAGCCCGTGCCGGCCATCAGCACGCGCAGGCACCGCACGTACGCCCGGTCGACCTCGGCCTTGCTCTGGTAGCCGTGCGACGGCGGCACCCGGTAGGCGCCCTTGACCAGCCGCACCCGTGCGTCCGCGAGGTCGCGGCAGTCGGCCTCGCTGCGGTAGAGGCAGGACTGGATCGCGACACCGGTCTCGGGGTAGTCGGCGCGCAGCGCCTGCAGGGTCTCCAGGGTGGCGTCGACGGTGGTGTGGTCCTCCATGTCGAGGGTGACCATGGAGCCGCAGGCACGGGCCGCCGCGCAGATCTGGCGGGCGTGGTCGAGCGCCATGCCCCGGTCGAGGGTCTGCCCGATGGCCGACAGCTTCACCGAGACCTCGGCCCGCTGGCCGAGCCCGAGCGGCTTGAGCGCGTCGAGCAGCGTGACGTACGCCTTGGTGGCGAGCACCGCGGTCTGCTGGTCGGTGACCTCCTCGCCGAGGTGGTCGATGGTCACGGTGAGCCCCGCGCCGGTGAGCCGCCGCACCACCGTGATCGCGTCGGCGGTGGTCTCCCCGGCGACGAACCGATCGACGACCCTGCGGGTGGCGGGGAGCTCCGACACGGCCTTGCGCATCAGCGGGCTGCGCGAGCTCGCGAGAAGCAGGGAGCGAAGCATGAGCTCAGGCTAGGTCCGCAGGTCACACGGGGCCACGGACAACCGCAACAGCCTTTTCATACAGATGTATGACAATGGTGGGGTGCAGCGGATAGCCGAGGAGATCGCCCGGCTGCTCGACGCGTCGGTCACCCTGGAGGACCGCGCCTTCCAGCTGCTCGCGTACGGCGCGCAGAGCGACGACATCGACGCCGTGCGCCAGGAGTCGATCCTGCGCCGGCGCGCCTCGCCCGAGGTGCGCGCCCACTTCGAGTCGTACGGCATCGCCACCGCGACCGGCCCGGTCCGGATCCCCGGCATCCACGGCATGCGGGGCCGGATCTGCGTGCCGCTCCGGCACGGCGGGGTCACCTACGGGTACCTGTGGCTGCTCGACTCCGGCACGATCACCGACGAGCGGCTCGCCGCCATCGCCCCGCTGGTGGACCGGGCCGCCGCGATGCTCGCCATGGAGGCCCGCGGCCGGCACGTGCCGCTCGCGGACCTGTTCTCGGCCGACCCGGCGCGGCGGGCCGCGGCCGGTGAGGCGATCGGGACCCGGGTCGACGGGCCGGTCTGCGCGCTCGCGGTGCGGACCGGGGCGGCGGGCGCCGGCTCGCTCTTCGTCGGCGCGCTGCGGACCCTGCCCCGCGGCGTGCTCATCGACCCCAGCCTGGACGAGCCGGTGCTGCCGGTGCTCGCCCCCGCCGCGCACGCGCCGCAGGCCGCGCGGATCCTCCGCGACCAGCACGGCACGGCCGCCGGGATCGGCGGGCCGCGCGACGACGTGGAGGAGGCGTGGGAGAGCTGGCGGGAGGCCCTGCTCGCGCTCCGGGTCGCCGAGCACGTCGAGCGGCACGCCCCGATCGCGGACTGGCCCGAGCTGGGGATCTTCCGGTTCCTCGCCCGGCTGCCCCGCCGGGACCTCGCCGCCCTGGCCGCCGAGTCGGCGGCGCTGCGGTCGGCCGGGCCCGAGCTGGCCCGCACCGTGGAGGCGTACCTCGACCACGCCGGGCACGTCCAGGAGACGGCGGCCGCGCTCGGCGTGCACCGGCAGACCCTCTACTACCGGCTGGGCCGGGCGGAGGAGCTCACCGGGCTCGACCTGGCCCGCGGGGAGGACCGCCTCCTGCTCCACCTGTCGCTCAAGGCCGCCGCGCTGACCGGCCCCCCGCGTCCCGGGGAGCCGGGCGGGCGCGGGCAGGCGCAGTAGCGGGCGGCGAGCCCCATCGGGCGCACCGGGGCGCCGCGCGCGGGCGGGGTGGCGGGCGACAGCGGTGTGCCGGGCACGCGGGCGGTCACCGGACGCGAACGGCGCCGGGTCACCGGCCGGCTCGTGGCGCGGCCGGGGTGTCACGCGCAGGCCTTCTCGTAGACCCGGAGCAGCTCCATGCTGATCCGCTCGAGCGAGTAGCGGGACCGGGCCCGGTCCGCGGCGGCGTAGCCGATCGCCGTCCGGAGGGTGGCGTCCCGCAGCAGCAGGCGGATCCGCTTCGCCACCTCCAGCGGCCGGTCCGGGCGGATGAGGAACCCGGTCACCCCGTCCACGATCGAGTCGAGGTGGGCGCCGGTGGCCGAGGCGATCACCGGGACCCCGCACGCCATGGCCTCGAGCGCCGCGATGCCGTTCGGCACCGTGGGGGAGAGCGAGAGCACCAGGTCGGCGCTGCGGATGAGCTTCGGCATGGTGGCGTGCGGGACCGTGCCGAGCAGCTCCACCCGGTCGGCCACGCCGTGGCTACGGGCGAGGTCGCGGAGCCGGCGGATGCTGAGCTCGTCCCCGCCGGCGATGAGCAGCTCGGCGTCCGGCACCGCGATCAGCGCGTTGACCGCGGTGTCCGCCCCGGTGTGCCCGATGTGCAGGAGCCGCGGCCGGGTGCCGCGCGGCAGCGCGGGCCCGTGCCGGCGGAAGCGCTCGACGTCCACCCCGTGCGGGACGACCGAGATGCTCGTGCGGGGCACGCCCATCTTGATGAGCTCGGTCTTCTCGTCCCCGCAGACCGCGATCACCGTCTTGGCCCGGCGGCCGATCGCGCACTCCAGGCGGCGCACCGGGCCGGGCGCCCGGTCGCCCTGGAGGATGTTGAGGGTCTGGGTGACCGGCACGTCCAAGCCCTCCGACCCCGCGATGGCGGCGAGCCCGCTGGTCCACGAGTGCGCGTGGATGATGTCGGGCCGCTTCTTGTGCCACCGCCGCCGCAGCGCGGCGCTGAAGTCCGGCAGGTAGGGGAGGAGATCGCTCTCCGACAGCTCGACGTCCGGCCCGGCCGGGACGTGTTCGACGCCGGCGCCCTTCACCTTGGCACGCGTGTACACGGTCACCCGGTGGCCGCGCGCCAATTGCCGGGCGATGGCTGGCGTTTCCGGGCTGAGCCCGTGAGCGCAGACGATCGCAATGTCCATGGCACACCTCACGGCACGAACCGCTCGTCGGGGAGGCGCTTCGCCCGGGAGTGGCCGTCAGCAGGTCATAAAGTCTCTTCCATGCCCTGATTCGCCCTAAACGTCCTTTCTGGGAAAAAGATGGAGTTCTGTCGGGAGTGCGAGGTCTGTGCCGTGCCGTAAGCCCGGGCCGTTGGGGCGCGTCAGGGTGTGCGTCACGGTGCGCGCGGAGGGTAACGGCGCCGTCGCGGGTACATACCGGGAATTTCACCGGCCGTTCGTGAGCCGGCCGTACATCTGGGTAGGAGGGGCGGTCCATGAGGAGTCAGTCGGATCCGCGGCGACCGGAACGGGGGCGTGGCTCTGGTGAGCGGGCGCGGCACCTGCGCGTGTGCCGGCGGTGCGGTGCGTGAGATCACCTTCACCCGCACCGAGCTCCGCGACGTCCGCCGGATGGCCGCGGCCGAGGCGCGCCGCCTCGGCATGGACGAGGACGCCACCGCCGAGCTCATGGTCGCGGTGAGCGAGGTGGCGACCAACGCCGTGCTCCACGGGGCACCGCCGGCCACGGCGCGCGTCTGGGACGAGGGCGGCGAGCTCGTGGTCGAGATCCGCGACGAGGGCCGCACCTGGCGGCCGGAGGCGCCACCCGGGCTGACCCGCCCGGCCGGCCTCTCCACCGGCGGCATGGGGCTGTGGGTCGCCCGCCGGCTCTGCAAGGACCTGAGCGTCGAGACCGGACCCGGCGGCACGACCGTCACCATGCGTTTCACCCTGCGGAGCGGGTAAGGGGTCGCCATGACCGTCCCACGCATCCTCATCGTCGGCGGCGGATACGTCGGCATGTACACCGCCCTGCGCCTGCAGCGCAGGCTCCGGCCCTGGGAGGCCCAGGTCACCGTCGCCGACCTCGACTCCTACATGACGTATCAGCCGTTCCTGCCCGAGGCCGCGGCCGGCAACATCGAGCCCCGCCACGTGGTCGTCCCGCTCCGCCAGGTCCTGCCCCGCTGCCGGATCCTCAGCGGGCGGGTCACCTCGGTACGGCTCGCCGACCGGGTGGCGGAGTTCAGCCCGCACGACGGGGCGGACTTCACGATCGAGTACGACTACCTGGTCTTCGCCCCCGGGTCGATCTCCCGGCTGCTGCCGATCCCCGGGCTCGCCGAGTGGGGCATCGGCTTCAAGACCGTGGAAGAGGCCATCCACCTGCGCAACCACGTGCTCGGGCAGCTCGACCTGGCCGCCTCCACCCCCGACGAGGCGGTGCGGCGCCGCGCGCTCACCTTCGTCTTCGTCGGCGGCGGGTACGCCGGCGTCGAGGCCCTCGCCGAGCTGGAGGACATGGCGAGCGACGCCTGCAAGTACTTCAAAGGCATCCGCAACAGCGACATGCGCTGGGTGCTCGTCGAGGCCACCGACCGCATCCTCCCCGAAGTGGGGCCGGACATGGGGCGGTGGACCGTGCGGCAGCTGCGCGCCCGCGGCATCGACGTCCGCCTCCGCACCCGGCTCGTCTCCGCGGAGAACGGCCACATCGTGCTCGACGACGGGGACGAGTTCGACGCCGATACCCTCGTCTGGACGGCCGGGGTGAAGCCCAACCCGCTCGTCTACGAGGGGGACCTGCCGCTCGACGACCGCGGCCGGGTCCGCGCGGACGCGTTCCTCCGGATCGTGGGCACCCGCTTCGCGTTCACCGCCGGCGACGTGGCCGCCGTGCCCGACCTCACCCGGCCTGGGGACTACTGCCCGCCCAACGCCCAGCACGCCGTACGGCAGGGCAAACGGCTCGCCGACAACCTCATCGCCACGATCCGCGGCGAAGAGCTCAAGCCGTACCGGCACCGGCAGCTCGGCTCGGTCGCCACCCTCGGGCTCTACCGCGGGGTGGCCCAGGTCTACGGCAAGGAGGTCCGCGGCTTCCCCGCCTGGTTCCTGCACCGGACCTACCACCTGGCCCGGATGCCCACGCTGAACAAGAAGAGCCGCATCCTGGCCGACTGGACCCTGGGGCTGTTCTTCCCCCGGGAGATCGTGTCCCTCGGCGCGATCCAGCACCCGCGCCAGGAGTTCACCCTCGCCGCCCGCACCACGGGGCCGGGCCGTACCGCCGGGCAGGAGGTGCGGACGCGGTAGCGGCGGGCCGGTGGCGTTGTTACGGCGCGGGCGTCCGCAAGATCAAGGTAAGGCAGAGGAAGAACACGCACAGCGGAAGCCAGGGGGACGGCACCGCCGGGCCCCTGCTCATCCTGCGCCGTGCCGTCGCGGGCCGGGAGCGGTGACGCGGCCGCGGGCCTGCGGGCCGGTCCGGGCGTGCGGCGAGTCGCCGCGGTCCGTGGGCCGGTCCGGGCGTGCGGGCGAGTGGTTGCGGTCCGTGAGTCGGACTGATCGTGCGGGCAAGCGGCGGCAGTCCTGTGGGCCGGCCTGGTCGTGTGGGCGAGGCAGCTGCGTGCCGCGGTGCGGTGGTGGGCCTGCGCGCCGTAGGGACGGCCTGGAGCACCTTGTGAACGGAAACCGCACCCGGCGCGGGGAGGTACCGCTCGGCCCCGGTCAGTGTGAGGAGGAAGCGGCGGTGCCGCTCAGCCGGGCAAGGGCGAGAAGGCATCGGCGGTGCCGCCGGCCGGCTATAGGTGGGCCGGTTAGCGGTGAGGGGAAGCGGCCGCGGCCGGCACGGCGGTCAGGAGGCGCGGCCGGGGTAGAGCGCCCGGTACCAGATCGCGCTCAGCGTCTCGATCGCGGTCTCGTCGTCCGGCGGCGCCACCCCCGCGTCGCCGCCGGCGGCGAGCCACACCCAGCAGAACGACTCCAGCATCGAGACGATCGCGGAAGCGAGGATGCCCGGGTCGAGATCCAGCCGGTGGCCTGATGCCTCGGCGTCCCGGATCACCTCGAGCACCGTGCGGATGCGCGCAGCCCGCAGCTCCCGCCAGCGCTCGGCGAAAGCCGGGTCGGTCATCGACAGCTGGAACAGGCCGACCATCTCGCCGAGATGCGCGCGGTAGGTGGTCCAGTACGCCCGGACGGCCGAGCGGACGGCCTCCCGGGGATCGCCGGTGTGGGCCGGTGGCTCGGCGGGCGGCAGCCGGTCCAGGAGCGCCGTGAGCAGCTCTTCCTTGCCGTTGTAGTAGGTGTAGAAGGACCCGGAGGACTTCCTGGCCGCCCGCGTGATGTCGGAGATCTTGGCGTTGAGGAAGCCCTTCTCCGCGAAGACCCGGCGGGCGGCGTCGAGCAGCGCGGCCTCGGTGCGCCGCCCCTTCGGCGTGGCCGGCGCGAGCCGGTTCCGGCGCGCCGCCGGGCCGCTCGGTGCCTCCCGGTCTGGGCCGGCCGATCTCACGCGCCGTCCCCGGGCGAGGCCGTACCGGATGCCTGTTGCGCGGCCGTGTCGGACGCGTTCTGCTGGGCGGCCTCGAGCGCGGCACGGGCCTCGGCGAGCACCCGGGCGATGTGCGAGTCGCCGCCCGCGGGCACCTCGCGGAACCCGTGCTCGGGGTCGTAGGTGATGTCGAGATCGTTGCTCACGAGCCGGTCCGCCCAGCGGAGGGCCGTGTTGAGCTTCTCCTTCGGGATGGTGCGGCCCTGCGCCACGGCCGAGAGATTCCTCAGGTTGGTCGCCGGCCCGCTCTGGCTGTGCTCGCGCTTGAGCTTCCACGGCAGCGCCCGGCTGTGATCGGTCATCGGCTTCGACAGCCCGGCCGCCCGTTTCGCCTGCAGCACCCCGGACTCGGTCACGCCGAAGTACTCGGCGATGCGCGCGTTCGACCAGCCCTCTGCGGTCAGGCGCCGCAGCTCGTCCTTGTCGATCCGGGGCTTCCTTCCCACGGTCGCAAGCCTAGAGGACGCCGCCGCGGCGTGATCGGCGGATGGCGCATACCGTCACGATCTGCGGGAACACCGGGAACAAGCCGCGGCTGCGGAACGCTTCAACCGCTGGGAGCGGCCTGCGGTACGCAACAGGCCGGAATCTGCGCTAAGGTTTGGTGCAGCCGGTAGTACACGCCGGACGGGACGTGGCGCAGTTTGGCAGCGCACTTGACTGGGGGTCAAGGGGTCGTCGGTTCAAATCCGGCCGTCCCGACCGCAGGTCAGAGGCCGTTTCCCACCTGGGAGCGGCCTCTCCCATTTCTCTGGATGTCCGATTTTGGGAGCAAGTCACCGGCATCGTACCGGCGGAGGAACTCGTCGCCGGACATGCCCAGCTCCGCACGCGTCACCTCGTCGAAGAACTTGCGCCCCTCTTCCTCGGTGAGCTCGACCACAGCGCACGAGCTGGCGTTCGATGTGGTGCTGGACATGACGTCGCTTCCTCTACAGCGGGCCTACTTGCATCGTCGTCGCGGATTTGCCTTTCCTGTCGAGCAAGGTGGAGTCTTCGGCCAGCCGTAATCGGGTTTTGTGCCGGTTTGATTCCCTTGCGTCGTCCTTATCGTGCCCCCCTGGTGGTGCCGGCCTGTGGGGGTGGCCCCCGATCGGCCGGTGGTTGCACCTGCTCGCACCGTTCGCCGTGTTGTCCGGCCGGCCGGGGCCTGGCACGCCCATAGAGCGTGCCTCATCGGGGGTGGATCAGGGTGGTGGTGGGATCTCCGTGCCAGGTACAGGCTGGTGCTCCCCGTACATGCGCACCAGGGTGCGCACGTGCTCGGGGCATTCCGCGCGGGTCTCTACGCGGCCGCTGGTGTCCTCCTTGGTCGCCACCCACACGTTGCCGTAGATGGTGTATCTGGCGATGATCTCCTGGTCGCAGAAGCGGCACGTGGCCCGTGTCCCGTCGGGGACCACTCGCTCGGGGTCGAGGCGATACAGCTCGTCCGATCGGTCCCCGCGGGGCAGCCGGTCATCGCGTTCCACCCTGCGCACTGGCGGCTAGGCGTTCCTGCTCGGCGATGACCTCGCGCAGCTGGTCGACGGTGTCGGCGTCGACGGTGCGCGCGGCGCCGATCGCCTCGGCGGCCCGGGGGAAGGGGTTGTTGCGGGTCGCCCACCAGCGGCCGGCGTCGGACCGCCAGATGCGCCAGCCGGGCACGGTGGCGTGGTTTGCGGTGGCGGGGTGAGCCACGGTTGCCTCCGGTGTGCTGAACGCACCGCACTGGGACCGTGCGGGCGCGTGCGTTACGCAACATCAGGGCAACGCCCTGTAACACCGGGTGGAGGGTAATCTCGAACCCCGCCGGGAAGTTGCAGGGAGGAAACCCAGCTACTACACCACGCCGATGCGGTAGGCCAGGCCGCGGAGGTCCCGCGCGCCCGTGGCCCTGCGCGCCCGCTCAAGCTGCGTCGACACCAGCTCACGTACCAGCGGGTTGTGGTGCACCCGCGGAGGATCCAGCCGTTCGGCGGCGCGCAGCTCCTGGACGAACTCCCGCGTGTTGCCGAGCATGGCGTGCGCCCGGGCGAGCTCGATATGGAGTGCGGAACGCCGCCCTTGGGGGAGCATGGACAGGTCCGCGGTCTCCACGCGCTGCAACGCCCGCCCAGGCTCCCCGGTTTCGACGGCGAGCATGCACTGCCAGACGGCCACGTTGGCCGGCCCGAACCACTGCCATGCGTCCGCGTGGTCGCCGATCCGGTCGGCGATGCGGGCGGCCTCGTCGGCCTGCTCGCCTGCTGCGGTGTGGTCGCCGTCGATCACGGCGGCGAGGGCGGCCGACAGGCGCAGCATCCCGTACACCTGGTGCGCGCGCCGGTCGTCGCCGAGGTGGGCTTCGATCGAGTCGGCGACCCGGCCGGTCTCTCGCAGGGCGCGTGAGCGGCCCACCGAAAGCTGCGCGTGCGCCGCGGGGAACGCGGCCTCCGCGGCGGCGATGGGGTCGCCGAGCATCTCGGCGGCCTGGACGGCGCGGTCGGCGGCGATCCACGCGAGCTCCCACCGGCTGTTGTTGCGGAGCAGGAAGGTTGCGGCGGCGCAGGCGTCGATCAGCAGTCGCAGCGCCCGCGCCTTGGTTTGCTCGTCGCCGGTGTTGACGTGGACGTGCAGCTCGGCGATCAGGTCCGGCAGGAGCCGGCTCTGGGCGATGTGGTCGGAGGCGCGCCGGGCGGCGAGTAGGGGCCCGTTTGCGACCGCGGTGAGCTCTTCCAGCGGGCGGGCCGGCACGTCCGGTGGGCTGGTGAGCCGGGAGCCCAGCAGGACCTCGCGCAGGCGGGTGAGGTCGCCGTACCCGCGCATGCGCGGGATCATCGACGCGCCCTCTCCGAGCAGGTCGGATGCGGACACCTGGAGCGCGTCTGCGATCGCGGCGATGTCGCGCCGCTTCTCCAGGGGGAGGACCCCGTTCTCCACCCGGGACAGCCAGCTCTTGGATCGGCCGATGAGCCCGGCTAGCTGATCGAGGGTCATGCCCCGGTAGTGGCGGGCGCGGCGGACGTTCTCGCCAATGCGTCGGTAGTCCGTGTTAGCCTCGGGCATAGCAGGCCCTGTCCTTTCCGAGGTGCTGACACCCCTCAGGCTAAGGCCAGGGCCTTTTCCATGCCATGTGTTGACCGCATTACGGTCTCGCACGTTGGCGTTGCGGCCGCCGTGCTAGTGGGTGGGGTGGCGGTTTGTCGGGTTGATGCGTGAGTATGGCACCGGGGCGGCACGCCGCAAAGTGCCGCAGAGGACACCCGGAAACCGGCCTGACCTGCGGAAGCGACGGATTACCTGGGCCGACGTTTTGACCTTTTCTTTACTGGGGGTCAAGGGGGCGTCGGTTTAAATTCGGCCGTCCCGACGCTGGTCAGAGGCCGTTCCCGAGATGGGAGCGGCCTTTCTCGTTTCTTTAGATGTCCGGTTTTGGGAGCAGAATGGGAGTGGAGGCTTGCTCCCATGGGAGCGGCACGGCTCGCGCCCACTGAACGGCCCACGCCGACCTGGCAGCCTGGACCAGGGTGACCTTGCCCCGGAGCGACTGCAGCAGCCGATCCAAGAATGGAACCGGTGATCGGCGCGGTACCCCGAACTCACAGTGCTCGTACTCCTCCAGGGCGGCCCGGGCGGTTCAGCTTCGATTACGACCCGAACCGCTGGACCGTTCCCTGGGACGCCTGGGGACGCCTGTTCGCCGAGGCGAAGAAGGACATCGGCGTGCTGGTGTACGCCGGGCTGTTCCTCGCCGACGACGCGGGCATCGTGCGCATGTTCGCCGAGAAGGCGGCCGCCGGGGTGCGGGTGCGCATCCTGCTCGGGGACCCCGACAGCCCCGAGGTCGCCCGGCGCGGCACGGACGAGGGCATCGACGAGGCCATGGCCGCCAAGATCCACAACGCGCTCGTGCTGTACCGGCCACTTCTGGGGCGGGAGAACGTCGCGATCCGCCTGCACCGCACCGTGCTGTACACCTCGATCTACCGCGGGGACGATCAGCTCCTGGTCAACACGCACGTGTACGGCACGCCCGCGGCCAACGCCCCCGTGCTGCATTTGAGAAAGGTGCCCGGCGGGAACATGGTCGCCACCTACCTGGCCAGCTTCGAGCGGGTCTGGGAGCAGGCTCGCCTGGTAGAGTCGTGACCCATGGCCGGCCGGATCGACTACTACGACGACCCCGACGCCCCCGCGCCGAACAGCCTGGTCCCGTCGGTGAACGTGGTGGTCACCAACGACGCGGGGGACATCCTGATGATCCGCCGCTCGGACAACGGCAACTGGGCGCTCCCCGGCGGGGCGATCGATCTGGGCGAGTCGCTGAAACAGGCCGCGGCACGGGAGACGTTGGAGGAGACCGGCGTCCGCTGTGAGATCACCGGCCTGGTCGGGATCTACACCGATCCCAAGCATGTGATCTTTTACACCAGCAACGGGGAGGCCCGGCAGGAGTTCTCCATCGTCCTCACCGCCCGGGCGGTCGACGGTGAGCCCACGCCGAGCAGTGAGTCCACCGAGGTGCGCTGGGTGCCCCGCGACCAGGTCGAAGGCTTGCCGATGGACCGGTCAATGCGCCTGCGGATCGGCCACTTCCTGGCCGGCACCGGTTTGCCGTACCTGGGCTAGGGCCGCCTCCACGGCGCGGGCCGCGGCGAGGATGCACGGCGTGGCCGCGGCGATCGAGCGGCTGACCAGGTGGCCCGGGCCGTAGCGGGAATGGATCTCGGCCAGCCCGGGCACGGACAGGTGCCGCCCATCGGGGCCGGTGGTCATATCGCAGTAGGTCAGCGCATCGGCCAGCAGCGACCGCTCCGGCGGGGGGAACTCGCTGAGCAGGGTCTCGGCCAGGCCGCGTTCGGTCGCCTCGAAGGTCGCACACGAGTGATGGGCCACCAGCCGGCACAGCATCGCATCCGCCCCGGCGACATCCCGCAGGTAGCGGGCGCCGTCGAGCGGGTGGAACCCGGTCGTGGCCAGGTCGGGCGCGTACCCGATGTCGTGCAGGTAGGCGGCGGCGGTCAGCGTGCCGGCCTCCTCACCGAGGATCGGGGCGAGCATGGCGGCCCGGGCCGCCACGCCCTGGGTGTGCGCCCACCGCCGGGGCAGCCGCTCGGCGAGCAGCCGCCGCGCCAGTTCCCGCGCCCACTCCACATCTGCCACGTGTCGACTGTAGGCTTCCCGGCCTGGCACCGGGCTAGGCCGGAGGGTCAGACGTCCCAGGACGTCTTGGGGGTGGGCAGACGAACCGGCCCTTCCCGTGGTGGGAGACGATCAGGCCGGCGCGTTCCAGCTCTGCGAAGGCGTGCCGTACGGTGTGGCGCGACACGTCGTACAACCAGGCCAGCTCGGCCTCGCTCGGCAGCGGATCCCCCGGCGCGAGATCGTCCCGTTTGATCTTCTGCTCCAGCTCGCTGGCGATCACCTGGTACCTGTAGGAGGCGGTGACGGTCTGGGCGCCCGCCCGGACCAGGCGACCTTTGGGAGGGGACGGTCAGGATCAGCCCGTCGGCTTCCAGGGCTTCCAGCGCGCGGCGGATCGTGTTCCTGGCGACGCGGAACTCCGCCGACAAGGCGGCCTCCGACGGCAGGATCGAGCCCGCCGGGTACGCCCCGGTGGTGATGCGCTCGCGCAGCGGGCGGCGACCTGCCGGTAGACGCGCCATCCGGTCAGCCAGCCACCCCGCATCTCAGGCTCCATGGGCATCGGCGACCTTCGACAGGTCGATGCTGAGCTCGCCTTGTTCTCCCTCGCGCCAGCCGTCGCGCGCCGCCTGTTCGATCCGGTCGGCCGCCGGCCCCAGGCGCAGGCAGGATACGCGCTCGTCGTGCTGGTCGCCCCAGTAGAACCAGAAGAAGGCCGTGTGCACGTAGACGCGGCGGGGCTTGTCGGTGCGAGCGCGAAGCGTCTTCCCATCGGTGCAGATGAGTGGCCCGTTTACGCGTTGCAGCGTCCCGCCTCACCCGCACAAGGGGCGCGTCCGATCGATATCGGTCCAGGTGCAGGTCCAGCGCTTAGCCGCGGGCTACGCCTCCTGTCGCTGAAGACAGTGTCGCAGACTCGCCGGCTCACTGCTGATCCACAGAAAAACTATTGTATCGCAGAAAATCTGTGAGTACAGTCACGGGTGTACGCCACAGAAAGTGACGATCCGATGATATGCAGTTGACTGCGGGAGCAGCGGGATTCTGTACGCGCAGGTCATCGGCGATCTGGAGGTAGGCGGCCTGTCCCCGTGCAGCCACCGCGCACATCCTCCTCATGAGATCGAGATTGGGGTCGTGGATGACCGACGGGTTCGGACTGGTGGTCCGCTTTACGTGTAAGGATCAGACGAGTGCTGAGGCGTTCGATCGGCTGGTCGCGGAGACGGCGGAGAAAATCCGCGCGCACGAGCCGGGGACGCTTGTCTACGCGGTGCACCAGGTGGAGGGGCGGCCGCTGCAGCGGATCTTCTACGAGCTTTATGCCGATCGGACCGCCTTCGAATCGCATGAGGCGCAGCCTCATGTGCAGCGGTTCCTGGCAGAGCGGGAGCAGTATCTGAGCGCGATCGAGGTCGACTTTCTTACCCCGCAGGTGGCCAAAGGGCTTCCCGGCGGAGGGAGTGACAACCAGTGACCGATCTCGAAGGGCTGACCTTCGGCGCGCGCGTCAAGGAGCTGCGGCAGCGCAGGGGCATGTCGCAGAAGGAGCTGGCCGCCGAGGTGGGCCGGTCCGAGAGCTGGGTGTCCCAGGTGGAGCGCGACGTGCAGCCGGTCGAGCGGCTTTCGGTCATCCAGGCTCTGGCCAATGCGCTGGGTGTCTCCGTCCAGGTCCTCCGTCCCGAGGCGAGCTCGTCCGCCCCGGGATCACAGCAGACCGTGGAGAAGAATGATCTTGATGGTCTGCGGATGGCACTGACCGGGCACCCGGCGCTTCCCGTGCTCATTGAGGCAGAAGAACCAGCGCAGGTCATCGACGTGGATGCCTTGTCGCATGGGGTCGACCGGGCATGGGCACTGGCGCATGCGTCCCGGTTCGCGGAGCTGACGGAGACCCTTAAAGAGCTACTGCCTCGCCTGGAGGTGGCTGGCCGGCAGGCGCTTGAAGAGCAACGGACCCGGGTCCACCGGCTTCGAGCACGCACCTATCAGGCCATGGCCGCGGCGTTCGCCCAGCAGGGCGAAGCCGATGCCGCATGGGTCGCCGCCGACCGGGCGCTCGCCGCCGCGGAGCAGTCCGGCAACTCCCTTGAGGTGATCGCCGGGCACTTCCGCATGGCACACGCCTTCGTGGGACTGCGGCGCTACGAGCAAGCCGAACGCGTCGCCCAGACCGCCATCACCGCACTGCGCCCACGCATCGTACGTGAAGACTGCAGGCCGGAGGAACTGTCGCTGTTCGGCGCCATGCACCTGGTCCTTGCCGTCATCGCGGCCCGGGAAGGAGCACGAGCCACCGCACGGGCGCGCATCGACGAAGCCCGGAAGATCGCCGACCGCCTCGGGCAAGACCGCAACGACTTCAACACCGAGTTCGGGCCTACGAACGTGCGGATTCACGCCGTCTCGGTCGCTGTCGACCTTGGGGACGCCGGTGAAGCCCTTGAACTGGCAGAGGAGGTAGATCCATCCGGTCTCTCCTCGGAACGACAAGCCCGTTTTCTCCTCGACGTCGCTAGAGCGCACACACAGCGGCAGCACATCGGCGAAGCGGTCGCCACACTGACCCGCGCCGAGGAACTGGCCCCGGAAATGGTCCACGGACATCCTCAGTCGCGGAAAACCATTCGCGATCTAATCCAGCTCTCCGGCCGACGAGTGCCCGCGGAGTTGACCATGCTCGCCCGCCGCGCAGATGTCGCGCCCTAGGCCAGAGATCCGTTACAGCTTTCCCTACGTCTTCAAGCCGCTGCTTGCGCGGCGGGGCAGGGCCCGAGGCACTCGAGAGAACGGGGAAGAGCGCAGCACGGCTCCGGTGCGCCACTCAGATCCACGGCCGGCCAACTTGCACGTGCCGAGCTGAGCCACCTTTGGGCCGCGCGACCTGCCTTCAGCGGGCGTGTGGCCTCGTTGGGGCCGATCCCCCTCGGCGCGCGCGCCTCGTTCTCAGGCAGCATTGCCGAGTGGGCATTGGGCTCTGCCCCAAACCCCGGGGCGTCCGGCTCCGAGAAGCCCTCAAGATCACGAAGAAACATTCAGGTGGTGCCCATGCATGTGCCGGGGGAGAGGTCCTGATATTCCCGCCCGTCATCGACTCGGGCAAAGCCCAGAAGGACCGGCTCCTGCGGGTCAAGCCCGGCTGTGCTGGCAGGGCAACCGGCGCGCGTGGAAGGTTACGGGTCAAGTACACACGAATCGGGGCTTGACCCTCCGTCGCCGGCCTGTTGTCCCTGGGGCGGGGCGACGGCAGACGGGAAGATCAGACATGGGTGTCCCACTTAGGGTGCTGGTGACGGATCATCCCCCCGCGCACGGGGAGCACTTCCTCGACGAAGCGCGTGATCTTATAGCCACGGGATCATCCCCGCGTGCGCGGGGAGCACGGGGCGCCCTGGAACAGGTGCCCAACGCCGCCGGGATCATCCCCGCGTGCGCGGGGAGCACTCGCCGAACCGGGATGCGGCACGAATCTCGAGGGGATCATCCCCGCGTGCGCGGGGAGCACGCCAACGCGGCGCGGAGCGTGTGGCGGAGGCTGGGATCATCCCCGCGTGCGCGGGGAGCACTCGCCGAACCGGGATGCGGCACGAATCTCGAGGGGATCATCCCCGCGTGCGCGGGGAGCACGTATGAATCGCTCCAATCGCCTACGAGCTCACGGGATCATCCCCGCGTGCGCGGGGAGCACGGGGCGTCCACGTAGGTGACAGCCTGCGCCCTGGGATCATCCCCGCGTGCGCGGGGAGCACGCCGCGCCTCTGCGTGTCACGGTGCCGGGGATGGGATCATCCCCGCGTGCGCGGGGAGCACTGGGTGGGCGACCTGGTTGAGGAGTGCGCCGCGGGATCATCCCCGCGTGCGCGGGGAGCACTGCGTTGCGGAGAACCGCGTCACCCAAGCCGAGGGATCATCCCCGCGTGCGCGGGGAGCACACGGGGGTCGACGCGATGGCCAACCGGTGGGCGGGATCATCCCCGCGTGCGCGGGGAGCACATCAGGGCGTCCACGAGCGCGTCCTGCTGCTCGGGATCATCCCCGCGTGCGCGGGGAGCACTGCTGATCGGCATGAATCCTCTCTTTCGGGGGGGATCATCCCCGCGTGCGCGGGGAGCACCGCACCCTGCCCCCAAGCAACCCCAAAGCCGCGGGATCATCCCCGCGTGCGCGGGGAGCACAGCAGGGACTCTGGCGGCTCCTCGTCCAACTGGGGATCATCCCCGCGTGCGCGGGGAGCACGTCGTCCAGTACCTGATCCCCGAGGCCGCCCAGGGATCATCCCCGCGTGCGCGGGGAGCACTTGACCTCCTGGAAGCGGACGGCCACCTTGCCGGGATCATCCCCGCGTGCGCGGGGAGCACTCAAGGCGATCCTCGACAAGATCCCGGGCGACAGGATCATCCCCGCGTGCGCGGGGAGCACCGAGCCGGCGCCGCTCATCGACCCACGCCCTGGGGATCATCCCCGCGTGCGCGGGGAGCACATGACCCCCGCTGAGCTCAAGGTCGTCCGCGAGGGATCATCCCCGCGTGCGCGGGGAGCACCGGAAAGCGGCCAGCGATCCACCGGAGACCAGGGGATCATCCCCGCGTGCGCGGGGAGCACCGCTACTTCGACCTCAAGCCCGCCCGCCGTCAGGGATCATCCCCGCGTGCGCGGGGAGCACATGCGCCTCGACGCCGACCGCTCCGGTCCCAATGGATCATCCCCGCGTGCGCGGGGAGCACGGATCTTCCGCCGGCTACCGGACCAACCGACCGGGATCATCCCCGCGTGCGCGGGGAGCACACCGTGGCCAGGGTGAAGTCTTCCCCGCTCACGGGATCATCCCCGCGTGCGCGGGGAGCACTAGGCACCAGTCCCGGTGCGGGTGATGCTGGCGGGATCATCCCCGCGTGCGCGGGGAGCACAGACAGCACCGAAGAGTCCTGATCCAGCCGGGGGGATCATCCCCGCGTGCGCGGGGAGCACGCTCGATCGGGTGAAGGGGTGGAAGGTCAGGCGGGATCATCCCCGCGTGCGCGGGGAGCACACCTGGCCGCGTTCAAGAGGGTGCACCGGGTGGGGATCATCCCCGCGTGCGCGGGGAGCACTCTCGCGACCAGCTACTGCATCCGGCTACACGGGGATCATCCCCGCGTGCGCGGGGAGCACTGTCGTACTCGCCGCGCAGCAGGGCGACCACCGGGATCATCCCCGCGTGCGCGGGGAGCACCCGCCGGGGGTCGAGCGTGGGCGGGGCGGGCGGGGATCATCCCCGCGTGCGCGGGGAGCACTCTCGCGACCAGCTACTGCATCCGGCTACACGGGGATCATCCCCGCGTGCGCGGGGAGCACCGGGATGACGCACCCGGCGACGTCGTTGAGCTGGGATCATCCCCGCGTGCGCGGGGAGCACTCTCGCGACCAGCTACTGCATCCGGCTACACGGGGATCATCCCCGCGTGCGCGGGGAGCACTGAGCGGCGACCTTGACGATGAGCTGGGTCTTGGGATCATCCCCGCGTGCGCGGGGAGCACGTCTACGCCACCGGTATCGCTCCGCTGCTGCGGGGATCATCCCCGCGTGCGCGGGGAGCACTAATCCAACCATTAACACGAGCTCGTCCAGACGGGATCATCCCCGCGTGCGCGGGGAGCACGCGTGGGCTTCCTGCCGTAAGCGCAGCCCGTCGGGATCATCCCCGCGTGCGCGGGGAGCACGGCTCGCTCACCCAGATCCTGGAAAACGAAATGGGATCATCCCCGCGTGCGCGGGGAGCACAGCAGTGCGCTCACTTCATCTCCGAGGTGATGAGGATCATCCCCGCGTGCGCGGGGAGCACCACCACGAGCTCAACTGGCCAGGGTGCGCCGGGGGATCATCCCCGCGTGCGCGGGGAGCACTGCACGTGCACTGGGGGAACCGTCGGAGCGGAGGGATCATCCCCGCGTGCGCGGGGAGCACTTGGACACGGACCCGGACATCGTCTGCATCGGGGGATCATCCCCGCGTGCGCGGGGAGCACCGGAGTTGATCGACAGCGAATTGGGCAGAGCAGGGATCATCCCCGCGTGCGCGGGGAGCACTGGGGATGCTCCTATGCGTTGACCTTGCGGGCGGGATCATCCCCGCGTGCGCGGGGAGCACTTCCAACTCTTCGCGGCCGAAAAGAGTCGCGTGGGATCATCCCCGCGTGCGCGGGGAGCACCACCCGGCCTCGTTCTGGTACGTCAAGGCGCCGGGATCATCCCCGCGTGCGCGGGGAGCACTGGAGACCGGCAAGAGCGGGGGAACCGTCGAGGGGATCATCCCCGCGTGCGCGGGGAGCACCCCAGGCGAATGCCCCGGCTGCCGACAAAAGAGGGATCATCCCCGCGTGCGCGGGGAGCACACGCCATCGAGGCGCAGGTGCACCGGTGCCGCGGGATCATCCCCGCGTGCGCGGGGAGCACTATTCGGGTTGGTCCGGTCCACGCGCACGATCGGGATCATCCCCGCGTGCGCGGGGAGCACGCACCTACCGGGACAAGGAATACCAGCACGAGGGGATCATCCCCGCGTGCGCGGGGAGCACAATGCTTCCTGAAGTGATCGCCTTGACGCCCAGGGATCATCCCCGCGTGCGCGGGGAGCACGCCCCGGAGGGCGGGGAGGAGCGTGTCCTGGAGGGATCATCCCCGCGTGCGCGGGGAGCACACCCTCGCCCTGGGTGGGAAGCGCTCGACCGGGGGATCATCCCCGCGTGCGCGGGGAGCACTCGACGAGGATGGCGTTTTGCGCCGCCAGCGAGGGATCATCCCCGCGTGCGCGGGGAGCACACGCACCTGTACGGCGAGGGTCACGAGGAGACGGGATCATCCCCGCGTGCGCGGGGAGCACTACTCCTCAGAGTCGATGCACACTCCTCAGTTGGGATCATCCCCGCGTGCGCGGGGAGCACGTGCGGCCGGCGACCACGTACGGACCGTCCAGGGGATCATCCCCGCGTGCGCGGGGAGCACGGTGCCGCCGATGACGTGAGCGTGCTGGCCAAGGGATCATCCCCGCGTGCGCGGGGAGCACAGCAGCCCAGGCGTCTTGCCCTTCTTACGGGTGGGATCATCCCCGCGTGCGCGGGGAGCACTGCTTTGATCGCTCAGGGCGAAAACGATCTTGGGGATCATCCCCGCGTGCGCGGGGAGCACCCCTGCCACAAGCATTCACGGCCACCGGAATAGGGATCATCCCCGCGTGCGCGGGGAGCACGCCATCATCGTCGGCGAGCCCGGCGCCACCCGTGGATCATCCCCGCGTGCGAGGGGAGCACTGATTAACCACATGGTTTTCTCCCCTTGTGTTGGGATCATCCCCGCGTGCGCGGGGAGCACACTGTCGGTGACGTGGCTGAGGCCGATGTGACGGGATCATCCCCGCGTGCGCGGGGAGCACGGTTCTCGGCTGGCCCGCAAGGTGCTCGCGGAGGGATCATCCCCGCGTGCGCGGGGAGCACCGAGCCGGCGCCGCTCATCGACCCACGCCCTGGGGATCATCCCCGCGTGCGCGGGGAGCACTAATTCTGGACGAGAAGCAGCTCGCCGAAGTAGGGATCATCCCCGCGTGCGCGGGGAGCACCGGGTCGATCACCCTGTAGGCCGCCCCTACGAGGGATCATCCCCGCGTGCGCGGGGAGCACTTCACGATCACGGACACCTCGACCGGCCTTTTGGGATCATCCCCGCGTGCGCGGGGAGCACCCGAGCACACCCCGGAGCGCGCTGAGGAATTTGGGATCATCCCCGCGTGCGCGGGGAGCACCTATCGGGGATGCGATTGAGCGCGTGGAGAAGGGGATCATCCCCGCGTGCGCGGGGAGCACGTGCGGCTGCACATGCGCTCATACAGGCGCCGGGGATCATCCCCGCGTGCGCGGGGAGCACGAGGCGGACTTCGGTGTTGTTCTGACCGAGCTGGGATCATCCCCGCGTGCGCGGGGAGCACTCCTCGCCGCCCGCCGGGCTGAGCAGGAGCGGGGGATCATCCCCGCGTGCGCGGGGAGCACCCGCGTAAGCGCGCAGGCGGCAGGGCGCCCCGGGGATCATCCCCGCGTGCGCGGGGAGCACATTTGCACAACTCAGTCGAAGATCAGCAAGATGGGATCATCCCCGCGTGCGCGGGGAGCACATGGTGCGCCGGGACTCCGGGCTGGGAAGCCGGGGATCATCCCCGCGTGCGCGGGGAGCACTGTTCCCCGCTGCACCAACCCCGTGCCGGTATGGGATCATCCCCGCGTGCGCGGGGAGCACCAGCAGCTCGGCAACAACAACTCGATCGCTTCGGGATCATCCCCGCGTGCGCGGGGAGCACTCCCGCTCAGCGCCGGCGGTTTCAGCGAACCAGGGATCATCCCCGCGTGCGCGGGGAGCACCGTTCCCCGGGGCGCGTGGCCGGGGCCGCACGGGGATCATCCCCGCGTGCGCGGGGAGCACTGCCGGCCGCGGCCGCGCCCCGGCCACGATCCGGGATCATCCCCGCGTGCGCGGGGAGCACCGAGCCGGCGCCGCTCATCGACCCACGCCCTGGGGATCATCCCCGCGTGCGCGGGGAGCACGGTAGATCCGTACGACTCCCCACGTCGGATCTGGGATCATCCCCGCGTGCGCGGGGAGCACAGACCTGTGATCGGTCGCCCTTGCGGCAGGGCGGGATCATCCCCGCGTGCGCGGGGAGCACAGAGGATCGGCTCCACCAGTGGCATCGCCGCGGGGATCATCCCCGCGTGCGCGGGGATCATCCCCGCGTGCGCGGGGAGCACATCGCGCCACCCGAGGTCCCGTAGTTGAAATTGGGATCATCCCCGCGTGCGCGGGGAGCACCGAGGTGGCGGACACCCAGTTGGAGTACAGGGGGGATCATCCCCGCGTGCGCGGGGAGCACCCGAGGAGCACCCCGGGCGCCTGGTGCTGTGGGGGATCATCCCCGCGTGCGCGGGGAGCACTCGGGGCGATCTGCTCAGCGGACAGTCCGAGAGGGATCATCCCCGCGTGCGCGGGGAGCACCCTGGTGGTGGTGTTCACGCCGGGAGCTGGGAGGGATCATCCCCGCGTGCGCGGGGAGCACCTGTTCCCGGCCGCACCGGTGCCGCCGGCCGAGGGATCATCCCCGCGTGCGCGGGGAGCACCACCCACCCACCGGCTTTCAGGGGTGGGCGTGGGGATCATCCCCGCGTGCGCGGGGAGCACCTCCCCGGGCCCCCGGGGGGACGTTAGGCGGGGGGATCATCCCCGCGTGCGCGGGGAGCACCTGTTCTTCGAGTTCACCCGGCTGCTGGCCGAGGGATCATCCCCGCGTGCGCGGGGAGCACCCGGGGCGTACCCCTCGCGCAGGTCGTCGAGGGGGATCATCCCCGCGTGCGCGGGGAGCACGGCGGGCCCGTCCTGCCAAATACGACGCTCACGGGATCATCCCCGCGTGCGCGGGGAGCACGTGGCCCCCCCGTCCTCGCGGGGGAACCACTCGGGATCATCCCCGCGTGCGCGGGGAGCACATGGAACAGGTACGGCTCTACCTCGCCAAGAAGGGATCATCCCCGCGTGCGCGGGGAGCACTGCCGACCGGTCGTCGAGGCGGCCGCCAACCGGGGATCATCCCCGCGTGCGCGGGGAGCACATAGCACCCGCGCGTTCCCGCTGGTCAGCGCCGGGATCATCCCCGCGTGCGCGGGGAGCACCCCTCGGCCGGGCATCGCCGGCCGCGGCGGCAGGGATCATCCCCGCGTGCGCGGGGAGCACGGCCGCCCCATCACCCGCATGACCGCGACCCTGGGATCATCCCCGCGTGCGCGGGGAGCACACCAGCACCCCTACGCGCGCGGGCGGAGGCGCGGGATCATCCCCGCGTGCGCGGGGAGCACGAACTCGGGCAGGGCGTCCACCCGTGCCCGGAGGGATCATCCCCGCGTGCGCGGGGAGCACCTATACGCCGGGTTGCTGGTACCCACGGGGGCGGGATCATCCCCGCGTGCGCGGGGAGCACTGCTCGACATTCGCGAGGAGCCCGATGGCCCTGGGATCATCCCCGCGTGCGCGGGGAGCACTCATCTTCTTCGCGGACCTTAAGGGCGGCGCGGGGATCATCCCCGCGTGCGCGGGGAGCACTGGGCCACATCCCGTTTCCTGGCCCGTGATCCGGGATCATCCCCGCGTGCGCGGGGAGCACTCCACGTGCCGCGCGCTGATCTCCGCAGCGCTGGGATCATCCCCGCGTGCGCGGGGAGCACCAACGCCCGGACGGGTCACAGGTGGTGCGCCCGGGATCATCCCCGCGTGCGCGGGGAGCACTGCGCCGACGGGTCGATACCGGCGGTGAGCCGGGGATCATCCCCGCGTGCGCGGGGAGCACGCCGGGGCGATGCCGTGCTCGGCGGAGAGCGCGGGATCATCCCCGCGTGCGCGGGGAGCACTTTGCCAGTCCACCGCGCAACGTCAACACCAGGGGATCATCCCCGCGTGCGCGGGGAGCACGGCAACGCCAACCCGCTGGAGACCGGGCGGCAGGGATCATCCCCGCGTGCGCGGGGAGCACAACCGCCGCCGCTGGGAGATGGTCATGGCCTGGGGATCATCCCCGCGTGCGCGGGGAGCACATCGTCACGGCCCTGCCGATCATCCTGGAGGCGGGATCATCCCCGCGTGCGCGGGGAGCACCCGACCGCGACGCCCTCGATGACGGGCACCTGGGGATCATCCCCGCGTGCGCGGGGAGCACCTCGCATGCCAGCAGAACCGGTCGTGGATGAGGGGATCATCCCCGCGTGCGCGGGGAGCACTACTCCAGGTCGGCAGCCGGGTCGCCCAGGCTGGGATCATCCCCGCGTGCGCGGGGAGCACCGTGATGGAGAGGCTACGGCAAAAGTCTGACAGGGGATCATCCCCGCGTGCGCGGGGAGCACTCGACTGCCAATCGAAATGTATGACAATGCCGGGGATCATCCCCGCGTGCGCGGGGAGCACCCCTTGGCCTGCTCAGCGCGCGTGAGCTTGTAGGGATCATCCCCGCGTGCGCGGGGAGCACTCCGACCTCGTCGAGCGTCTATGGCGGCCGTCGGGATCATCCCCGCGTGCGCGGGGAGCACTGCGTGGCGAGCAGCCTAGATAGCGGGCGAGAGGGATCATCCCCGCGTGCGCGGGGAGCACCACGGCCCCGGCCGGTTTTGGGGGTACTGGGGGGGGATCATCCCCGCGTGCGCGGGGAGCACGCACCCGTGAGATTCCAGGTCAACCGCAACCAGGGATCATCCCCGCGTGCGCGGGGAGCACTTGTCACGCAAACTCAGAAACGCCGGGTACCGGGGATCATCCCCGCGTGCGCGGGGAGCACCCTCGGCCGCGGCCACGTTCGTGACCGTGGTGGGGATCATCCCCGCGTGCGCGGGGAGCACCGCTACCGTGTAGCGACTGTAGCCGGGCTCGCGGGATCATCCCCGCGTGCGCGGGGAGCACTCATCTCTGGCGGCCCTAATTTGATCTGACAGGGGATCATCCCCGCGTGCGCGGGGAGCACTGCGTGGCGAGCATCCCAGATAGCGGGCAAGTGGGATCATCCCCGCGTGCGCGGGGAGCACGCTTCCCGACCTGCGCGTTTATCGCGCGCAGGCGCGGATTTCCACCACTTTCAGAGGATCGGACATTTTGGACTATTAGGAGAGGGGGTCGTAGCTGGGGGACGGTCGTTCTCGATGGGCGGCGCTGAGAGCACCGTGGACACGAGCCACTCTCCCTTAGCGTCGGCCGTATCGGTGCCGGCGCGCGGCTTTGCTCCAGCCGCTCGGGGGAGGGGTTGCGGAGACGGCGGGCTGTTCTTTCGGGCGCCGGATCAGAATGAGACCGTCGTGATCGACGGGCTGCCATTTATGATCATGAGTCTTGAAGGTGAATCCTTGCTCATTGTCCGTGGTATAGGCGAGAAGAGCCCGCCCCGTGTTCGCATACCTGCACACTTCTCGCCATAGTGCTTCCCGGATCCGGGCCGACGGCCCGCCGATGAAGACACCGGGGGAAATCTCGATCAGCCAGCGAGTCACGAAGCCTCGCAGCCCGGCCGGACAGCGGGTCAGGATCAAGACCGTCACCAGGTCACCTCGCCGCCCTCGCCGAGATCGGTGAAGAGGATGTCGTCGGCATAGTTGCGACCCGATTCCACCTCAATGCCGTGGTCGCTTTGCAGCATCACCCGGTCCATGTCCTCCTCGGTGGGATCAGCCCCGCCTTCGGGGAGAAGCAGATCCTTGATGTCCTCCACACAGCGTTGGAGCAGGCCGATTTTGTTGACCTTGTCTCGGATCGCCCGGCGGGTGCGGGAGCCCACGTCCTGTGCGCTCTCCGCGGCGACCTCGAACGCGACAGGAATGGCCACCTCGGTCTTGTAGAGATCGGCGATATCCAGCACGAACGCCAGTTCATGCCCCGAATGAATGAAGCCCAGGCCGGGAGCACAGCCCAAAGCCGCCACCGCGGTCTGCGCGATGCCGTACATGCACTGGGCGGCCGCCGTGATCGCCTGATTGACCGGATCACTCGAGCCGAAGTCTCCGGGCACGTACTCCCGGCCCTTCCAGCGGATCCCGACTCTCGCGGCCTCTCTGCGGTAGCACTCCCTGACCCGCCGCCCTTCTCGGCCGAGGAGCTCCCGCCGGGTGAATCCGGCCGGATCCTCATCCGGGAAGCGCTTGCGGTACATCTCCCGGGCCACTTCGAGTCTGGTCCGGTGGTTGGCCCACTTGGTCGCTTGCGCCTCCACCAGCGCGGATGAACGGGTGAGGGATCTGCCGCCCGAATAGAACCGAACCCCGTTCTCCCCGACCCACACGACTCCCGCCCCGCTATCGCCGAGCAGGCTCATCGCCTGATGCGTGACGCGGGTACCGGGGCCGAGCAGCAGTGTTCCGATCGTGGACGACGGGATATGGATGATGCCCTCCGCGTCCTCAGCGGTGAGGGCGTTGTCCTCCCGGTGTATGGTGCACCGCTCGAGGTACACGAACGAGAGGCGGGCCCCGGCGCGGGTGAGCTCCCATGGGGAGGACGCGCCGCGCTTGCCGACGGTGGTCATGATTCACACCGCGCCAGGGTCAACAGGCCGCAGCCGTAGGCCTTCGCCCGGCCGAGCCCTCGGGTGAGGGTCCGGCGGAGGGCATCGGGGTCGGTCACCTCGAGCAGTCCGTCGTAGGTGACGGTGACCAGGGTCACCCTGTCCCGGCCGTTCCTCGTGAAGGTGAGCCGGCGCCGTTCCTGGATGACCAGCTCATGTTCGTCGCCCTCGGGGAGGAGCCGCTTCTCCAAGGGTTTCTCGACCACTTTGAAGCCGGCGGCTTCCTGACGCCGCAGGAGCCAGCGCACCTGATGGCGAAGGCTGACGTGAGCGGTGATCTTGGTGGGTTCGGCATCCGTGCGGCGGGCGAGGTGAACCGGGTTGGCGGTGAGCCGGAACGCCCAGCGGTCGCCTTTGGCCAGCCGGGAGAGGAACGGCGCATAGTCGTAGGTCTCCCATCGGCCGGTCTCAGGCCAGCCGGCCTGCTCGACCAGGTGGGTCAGATCGGGCTTGGCCGGGCTGACGATGCAGAGGTAGGTCTCGGCCCGGCTGTTCCGATCGACCCGCCACAGCACCCGCGGTCCGCCGGACGGAGCGGGTGGCATCTCGGCGAAGGCGGACATCACCGCCGCGTGCAGCCGTTGGGGTGATGACAGTAACCGGCGAGCCCCGACTCGCGCGGTGTTGAAGCGGAATCGGCTGAGGTACATCACGTATCCCTCAGGACGGACGTCGGATCGTGGTCACGGCGGGCGGCCGGGTTGCGCACCGTCACGCGCATATGGCGGATGCCGCGCAGCGCGTACTGGCGGTGCAGGGGATCGAAGGTGATCGGCTGGTCTCGCAGGCTGGCGGTCTGCTCCTCGGCCGCCGCGGGCTCGATGAGGATCTCCAGGTCGATCTCGGCCCGGTCGCGGTTGCGTCGCTGGTACCAGCGTGCCGCCCGCCATTCCTCCTCGTTCAGCGCACGTTCCAGCGTGAGCTCGTGCCGGACACCCAGGCTTATCGGCCGGGCCGGAGGGCAGGAGCGGCGTCCCAGATAGGGGAGGAAGACCGGGTTGAGCAGAGACCGGTGGAGCTCCTCGATGATCCCGTGCTCACCCTCGACCCCTGCGACGAACACGGCGTCCGCCAGATAGAAGCGTTCCGAGATCGGAAAGCCATCTCCGGTGTCGAACCGGTGGGCGGTGTGGAAGTCGCGGAGCAGAGTGCCGGGCTGGTCGATGCGCACGCCGAAGCGCAATGCGGCCAGGTCGGCCAGATCGGCAGACCGCTGACGTCCTTGCGCCGCGGCGAGCAGGCCGATCACGCCGCTCTTGGTGGGGGCCGCCTCGGTGGCTCGCCGGGCGAACCGGGAGGACGACCCCCACGACTGCAGCGGGCCCGCCAGCTGCATCAGCAGGACGCTCATGCCCCACCCTGCCGCCGGACGACCTCGGCACCGACCGCCGAGACCAGCTCCGAGATCGACGACACCTCGTGTCCCAGCCGGGAAAGTGCCTGAGTGTTCTTGCCCACCCGGAGCACCCAGGTTGGGACGTCCTCCTCTCCGTATGCGCGCTCGATCTCGGGCACATAGGAGGCCAAGGCCTTCGACGCCTCCTGCAGGTAGCCACCGGTTTCCGGGTCCACGCGACAGGGCTCCTCGAAGGCTCCGGCGAAGTTGATCGGCCGGGAAGAGCGGATCTTCACCACGACCGCGTCGGGCAAGGTGTGGTTCCCGAAGGTGTTGATCTTGCCGGTGGGCAGCGAGGTGATGAAGCACCGGACGAACGCCTCCACCGCCCGGCGCACCGGCTCGGTCACCGGCTCGTCCTCGCGCAACCCGGCACCCAGGTTCGCGCGCAGCAGATCGACGTCGACCGCCGCGTAGCGGTAGAGGGTCGCGGAGTTGAACTCCACCGTGCCGATCATGCCGGCGCCCAGGTCGTCGGTCTCCCGATCCTGGTAGTCGTCGACCGCGGTGAAGTAATCGGATTCGTTGTCGACCCGGTGGACGCTGATGGCGTGCGCGACCTGGGCGGCCGCGTCGACGTTGATGTCCGCGCCGTCGGCCACCATGCGGCCGAAGAGCGCGATGTCCACCGAGTGCCTGCTGTTGGCGATCTTCTTGGCCAGGTCCTTCGCGGCCTTGTCCTTGAAGTACGCCTTGATGTCGTCGCGCCCCTTGAGCGCGAGCTCCGCCAGCCCGCCGAGCTGGTGGGCGCTGAGGAACATCAGGTACTTGGACTCCGGCGCCACCGCTCCGTCGCCCTTGGCCTTGCGCTTCGGGACCTCGATCTTGGATCCGGTGGCGGTTTGGATCGTTTCAGCAGCCAGGGTCCACGCCTCGGATCGCTCGATCGACGGGTCCAGCTCCCGGATCCGCTCGGCGAGCAGCTCGGCGACCCTCCTGGTACGGACGCCGAGCTCGCCGGGGTCGAGCAGGTCGTGGAAGGCATGCCGGATCGCCCGCTTCCAGGCCTGGCTGGAGACCCGGGCCCGGCGGACGCCGCCGTACACGGCGGTCTTCGGGGTCCCGGTGTCGTCTCGGTTGACGCAGCTCGGGGGAACGGTCTGCAGGGCGTGGATGTCGAGAATGGTCCTGGTCATGCTGCTTCCTTGTCGCTCGAGGTGGTCTCCTTGCCGGTGGTGGGGGAATCGCCGGGGGACGCGCTGTCGGCGCGGTGGGCGTGGAAGCTGCGGCCCCAGCGCTGACGCACCTGCCGCAGCCCGTCCGGCGTCTGCGCCAGGTAGAGCTGCTCGGCGAGCAGCCCGTAGTCGAGCGGGATCGCGTCCCTGCGCAGCAGCGTGATGATCTCCCGCAGCCGGGTGGCCAGAGCGTCGCGGGTGGCGGCGGTGCCGACCCGGACGAAGCGCCGGCGGATCGGTTCATCGATCTCGTCGCCCATGAGCCGCCGCACGGCCTTCCCCAGCTCCTCACCGGGGCGGTACATCGGCTCGGCCTGGGACTGCTGGTGCAGGGCGTACAGGGTGACGGCGAGGAACATCGCGGCCTCGGCCCGGAGCGCCTCGGTCTCGGGCAGGGTCTCGTCCGCGAACAGCCGCTCCGCACCGACCATACCCCACAGCTCGGGCACGTCCTGGGGGAGTTTGCCGGCGCCCCGCCGGAGCTGTGCCAGGCTCGCGACCGCCCAGCTCTGGTCAGCGAGGTAGCCCGCCTGAAGCTCGCTGACGTATTCGCCGGTGATCCGGCCGACGAATTCCGCCACGGCCTGCCGGATGATGGGTTTGGCCGAGGTCACGACCATGCTGCCTCCAGGTGGTGCCGATCACGTCCGCCGCCGGGCGGAGCGGGTGAGGGCTCGTCCTTCGCGGCGGCGGGCAAGGCGTCGTTCAGTCTCCTCCGGAAGATCAGGTCCGCGTGTGATGCGGTCAGCCAGATCGTCCGGCCCTGCTCGGTTGTGGTGCGGCCTTCCCAAGCCGCGTCACCGGCCGACCGGAGCAGTTCGTCCCCGAGCCGGCTGACGATCCGGTGGGCTCGGCGCTGCCACTCCGCGCTCTTGTCCTGCGGCGCGTCCCCGGGACGCAGGTGGGCCAGCCATTGCCGGAACGGTCCATCGAGCATGGCGAAGCCCTGGGTCCGCGCCGCCGCCTTCGGGGGACCCTCCTCTGCCCCGGCGGCGCGGGCGAGGCTCGCGGCGAGATCGCCCAGCGCGGTGACGGCCTTCTCGGCGTCGGCGACCGCATCGATCGCGGCCTGGCCGAGGTCGCTGTCCTGCTCGTGCAGGAGCACCACCGGCATGGCCACCGCATCGTCGATCATCTCGTCGATGACGGACTGCTGGGTCCCGTAGATCGCGCCGAACAGGCGGGCCCGGATCAGAAAGTCGAGCGGAAGGGCGCCCTCGACGCAGAGCCGGGCGACCCATTCGATGATCAGCGGCCGGATGGCCTCCGCGGCCTCGCGGCCTTGCTCGGACGGCTCCCCTTGGCCGGTGATCAGAGCGTCGAGCCCGCGCCAGGCGCTCTTGCTGGGATCGTGTTGCTGCGGCAGGTAGACAGGGGACCGGCCGAGCTTCTTCTCCTGGGCGGGGCTGCGCCGCCAGCGCGTCATCGGCTCGTGCACGTGCCTGTTGTGCACCGGTAGCGGATCCCCGTAGGCGAGGATCACCCCGTGGACCCCCTCCGCGTCGAACACCAAACGGATCCGCCGCGACTGCCAGGTGTAGAGGTCGCGCACGCCCGCGGGGCGGGTGCTCAGCTCCCCTTCGTCCAGCTGCCGCGGGCCCAGCGGCGCGCGTCGCCACGAGGGAAGGTCGCGTCCGGGATCGACGGAAAGGCCGGGGGTGTCGAAGGCGATCAGGTTGAGCAGGAGGGTCTCGCGCAGGGTGTTCCCCTCGACCACCACTCCGCCCAGGTTCCCCGCCCATGCCACGCCGAGCGGGTACACCTTGCCGTTCTTCACCCGGGGATCCCCGATCGCACCGGTCTTGATCCCGGAGGTGTCGAACGCGTGGGCGTGCACCAGCCAGCGGGCCGCCTCGGCGAAGCCGAGCCGTTCCACGCCGCGGGCTCGCATGGTGAAGAATGGCGCGCCGTTGGGCACATCGGCGACGATGCGGTCCAGGGAGCTCACCTCTCCCGTGGCGGTGCGCAGCCCGGGGACCTGGTAGAAGGGCTCGTCCGGGTGCAGCAGGTCGAACCGCCCGCGATGCCGGTCCAGGTACGCGTCGATGTCGCCGATGGGAAGCCCCCCGTCCCAGAGCTCCTGCCACTGGACGAGATCGCGCGGCCCGTCGATCGCATCGTGCACGATCGCCAGCAGCAGCCGCAGGAGGGCGAACTCCTGGGTGGGGACGTCGCCCACCAGTCGCCGCAGCCGGTCCGCCTGGGCGAAGACCTCCCGCAGCGAGAGCACGTCCTCGGTGCCGTCCCGTCGCTGCACCGGTAACCACGGTTCGCTGGTCAGATCGAATGACGCCGGAGCGGGGTCACTCGGCACGGATCACCTCCAGTCCGTCATCGGGGGTGTAGTGCAGTTCGTAGCCTGCCAGGCGGGACCGACAATTCTCGTCCAACATGAGGATCAGCTCGCCGGCGAGCCAGTGGCACTCGGTGGACTGCCAGGCCGGGATGCACAGGGTTTCGAGCTCCTCGATCGCCCGGGCGAGGGTCTCCGGATACGAGAAGTGGTGGGACAGCCGCAGGGCGCATGCGCTGACGATCCGGGCGAGCCAGGGCTCGGGCGCCGTCTCGGTGGGCAATTCCAGCCCGCCGCGCCCCTCGCCCAGCCACGGCACCGTCGCCAAGGTGCCGTCCGCGCGGCGCTGCACGACCAGCACCTCCAGCGACTCGCGGCCGTCGCGGACCTGCGCGCGGCCGCGCCGCGTGTCGTCGGCGTCCCCGACGCCGGCGTCGACCCAGCCCAGCAGGGCACTACCCGGCCTGCCCACGGGGGCTATCTGAAACGTCGATGCCTCCCTCCGCTGATCTTCCTGGTGGCGGACCTCGTCATGGAACGCCGCTGCGATGGCCTCCTGCCACTCGGCGGGGCCGACCTGATCAGGCCCGTACGCCCGCTGGATGAGCGGGCTGATGTCCTGCGGGAGCCGTACCGTGTGCCCGGTCTCCGCGGTACCGGACAGGTACGGCTCCAGCACCGCGGCGGAGCGCAGCAGGGCGTACCGGCGGTAGACCCGTACGGAACCCGGCACCGGCTCGACCGGCACCGTGCTCCAGTCCGCGCCGGTGATCAGACAACGGGCGGTCCGCAGACGCGGCGGCCGCTCGCTCTGGCCCGCACCGCGCTCATGCCGGTGCAGCCGTCCCATCCGCTGCAACAACAGGTCGACCGGGCACAGGTCCGACACCAGGAGGTCGAAGTCGATGTCGAGGGACTGCTCGGCGACCTGGCTGGCCACCACGAGGTGCGGGCCAGCGGGCCGAGGGCCGGCGCTCTCGCCCGGCGGGCCGAAACGCCGCAGCAAATCCTCGTCCTTCGCGGCCCGATCGAGATCCAGGAAACGGGAGTGCGCCACCGTGACGTTCTCGGATCCGAAGCGTTTCCGCAGGTACGCGGCGGTCTCCAGGACCCGGTCGACGGTGTTGCGCACCACCAGGGCGCATCCTCCCCCGGCCAGCTCCGATTCGAGGCGGTCACCCAGCGCGGTGAGGTCGTCCGGTAAGCGCTCCAGCCGTACCTCGACCTCGCGGCCCGAGGCGGCCACCGGCTCGGCCTTGATCGGCCCGCCGGGCTCGACCGTCGTGATCAGCGGATACCCGGCGGCCTCCGCCACGCCCGCGAACGCCGCATCGTCCGGGGCCGCTCCCGCGTACGCCGCGGCGAGCTCCCGGCGGCGGCGGGCCGGCAGCGTCGCCGAGAGCACCACCACCGGGACCCGGTACGCGCCCAGCCACGACAGCACCCGATCCAGGTAGGAGTTCATGTACGCGTCGTAGGCGTGCGCCTCGTCGATCACCACGACCTTGCCGGCGAGGGCCAAATGCCGGAGGGCGAGATGGCGGCTCTTCAGGCCCATGAAGAGCAGCTGGTCGATCGTGCCGACCGCGAACGACGCCAGCATCCCCTTCTTCCTGCCGAGGAGCCACTGATGGGCGACGAGCTCGGCGGAGGGCGTCCGCAGGTCGTCGCGGTGATGCCATCCGCCCTCATCTCCGTCCGCATCGACGCTGCGTACGGCCCGCCGGCCGGCCCGCACCAGGCCGGTGAACTCGTCGTTCAGCGCCGCCTTGGAATGCGCCAGGAAGACCGAGTGCGCCTCGTCCCGGCCCGTGATGAGCCGGCGCAGCCAGCGCAGGACCCGGGAGAACATCGCGTTGCCCGTCGCCATGGTGGGGAGCGCGACGAAGCAGCCGCCCGCGCCGCTGCGCGCGGCGAAGACCTCGGCGGCCGCCAACGCCGCCTCGGTCTTGCCCTCGCCCATCGGGGCCTCGATGATCATCAGGCCGGGTGCCGACATGTTCCGCGCGGCCTCGAGCGCACGCGCCTGCACCGGGCGGACCCGCGCTTCTGGCGGCAACGGGAAGCGAGAGGTGAAGAACGCCGCCGGCTCCTCGGTCGGCTCCTGGGCACGCCACGGTTCGGGCAGGTTGAGGCCGCGCCATGCCGCCTCCACGCGTTCACGCTCACCCTGCCGCGCTGCGTCGGGAAAGTACGTGAAAAGGGCGGAATTGCTGGCGATCCAGTCCGCGACGATGACCAGGGCGGTGAGCAGCACCTGTGCCGGCTGCGACAGCTTCACCGTTCGCCAATGGGACAAGTCGTCCTGAACGCCACATGCTGCTGCACAAGCATCGAGAATTTCCCATTGCACGCTTTTCCAGAGCGATTGGCAGCCCGGGGTTCGCAGCAGATGCTCACGCGTGGCGAGATTCTTGATATCCGAAGGGCTCGGCGGAACCCCGTGGTGGCCACCCGCCATGATCGCGAACTGTATGGTGGCCGGTCGCGGCCAGCCGTACCGCTCTTGCAGCCACTGCTGGAGCAGCACCTGACCGGCCAGAGCGTGCGGGGCGCGCTTCCGGTCCAGCCGCCTTGCTGACGGCATGTCCAACCCGGCGTCTCGCATACGGGCGGCGAGCGGTTCCACTTGGCAGGCGAACGCCGGCGTCGCCTTGCCGATGTCGTGCGTCGTCGCCAGCCAGATCGCCAGACGGCGCGCTTCCTCCTCACCGCCGGGAAGGGACTCGGCGATCACTCGGTGCACCTGAGGAGGAAGCCAGCGGTCCCACAGCAGCCGGGCCACCGCACCGCTGTCGGCCATGTGCCGCCAGAGCGGTAACCATCCATCGGTGGACCGGTCGTACTTGGCCCAGACCGAACGCGCTGCAGCCGATAATCTGTCGGCCAGCAGATGAAAGGATGGCTTTTCGTCCGGCATGAGGCTATTAAACGGCACACTGTCCGGCAGTATCTTGAAAATTAGAGATTGTGACCCATCTGGGTGGGCAGGGTGCTTTGGGAAGACCATGCCCACCCAGGCGCCACGAATGACCGCATCCCCGCGTGCGCGGGGAGCACTGTGGTGTTCCTCTAGAGGATCCTCTATCCGTGGGGTCATCCCCCCATGTGGGGGGAGCAGGGTCGATTGGACAACGATACCCGCGCTCGTGAGGTGGAACGGACTGCGGGGCAGATGGCATTGAATCAGCTCTCCTTCGGGGGCTTGACCACGGCTCGAGCCCACAGAAGCGCGGTCCCCGCTGACCCTCCACCGGTCAGCAGCGCCTGCGAGAAGGTCATGCCCGCCTCGTAGCTCAGCATAGTCACGAGGTAACCAACCATGGCAGCGAACAAGAGCAGGACGAAGGACTCGAGGTCCAAGATGGGACGGTCGATCATGCTCGTTCCTTCCTTGCGTGTTGGTCTTTTCCTCTTTCCGTGTTGGCAGGAACTCTAGCATCTCTTTCACCGTATCGGGAGTGGATTCTTGGCGTGGTTGTGTATTTTGTATATAGATGTAGTGAAATGTCCATTTATGCCTGTAGGTGAGATGTGCTCCTCCAGGATGGGCTTGGCTTTGGGGTGAAGAATTTTCGGTCTGATCTTGTATTGGTCAAAGGAGTGCACAAAAACCCTTGCTGTCGTAGGCATGGGAAGTACCGAGTTCCCTGGTGGTGTCGGATCGGTGGCACGGGGACCATCCCCGCGTGAGCTGGGAGCACCAGCAGCTCGGCAGCCAGAACAACCCGTCAGGGGATTATCTCCGCGTGCGCGGGGAGCACTGCCATGCGGGGGTGCCACGGCCGTGGCACCCCGGATCATCCCCGCGTGCACGGGGAGCACTCGTCGAAGGCGGCGCGGGCCTGTTTGCGGGTGGGATCATCCCCGCGTGCGCGGGGAGCACAGGTAGGCGGCGACCGCCTCGAACGCCCGCTTGGGATCATCCCCGCGTGCGCGGGGAGCACAGCCGGAACCCCTACCTCGTCTACATCAACCGGGGATCATCCCCGCGTGCGCGGGGAGCACGACGAGAACAGCGAGCCGGTCGGCCAGGTGGCGGGATCATCCCCGCGTGCGCGGGGAGCACTTGCCGTGTTGGGTGATGGTGATGGTGGTGGTGGGATCATCCCCGCGTGCGCGGGGAGCACGACGCCGCGCTCGCCCGGCTACGCGCCGCCGGGGGGATCATCCCCGCGTGCGCGGGGAGCACCTGCTCCCACCGCTCCTGGAGACGCTCGACGAGGGATCATCCCCGCGTGCGCGGGGAGCACTTCGTGGTGACGTGCGTGATGTTGAACGCGGCGGGATCATCCCCGCGTGCGCGGGGAGCACCTCCTCGGCGCGCACGAACGCCATGTGCACGGGGGATCATCCCCGCGTGCGCGGGGAGCACAAGCGCGCGGATCGCCTCGGCGCCGAAAAGGAGGGATCATCCCCGCGTGCGCGGGGAGCACAGGACGGTGTGGGCGGCCGACCTCGAGGAGGAGGGATCATCCCCGCGTGCGCGGGGAGCACGCATGTCCACCTCGGCCGCCGTGCGATCGGTCGGGATCATCCCCGCGTGCGCGGGGAGCACGGGTCGCTCGGCCGCCGGCTGACCAGCACCGAGGGATCATCCCCGCGTGCGCGGGGAGCACTCGTAGACCGTCCCGGCCTGGTCGACGAGGAAGGGATCATCCCCGCGTGCGCGGGGAGCACACGGTGAACGACATTTCCCGCGCGCTCATGCGGGGATCATCCCCGCGTGCGCGGGGAGCACGGGTGCGGCCGGATCAACGCAGTGGGGGTCCCGGGATCATCCCCGCGTGCGCGGGGAGCACATCCCGGTCACTGGCCTGGTGGGGCGGAACCTGGGATCATCCCCGCGTGCGCGGGGAGCACCAGGCGTCGGTGGTTTACATGGAGGAGACCACGGGATCATCCCCGCGTGCGCGGGGAGCACCAGGCGTCGGTGGTTTACATGGAGGAGACCACGGGATCATCCCCGCGTGCGCGGGGAGCACCTCACGTGCGTGGACCGTCGTCCACGTCGGGAGGGATCATCCCCGCGTGCGCGGGGAGCACCAGGCGTCGGTGGACCCCCTGAGGGCTCGACGGGATCATCCCCGCGTGCGCGGGGAGCACATGACGGTGGCGCGTCTGCTCCGCCAGCCGAAGGGATCATCCCCGCGTGCGCGGGGAGCACGGGCTCCAGGAGCGGTTGAACGCGCTCAAACAGGGATCATCCCCGCGTGCGCGGGGAGCACCGCACCCGCGCGGGTCGCGCCCCTTTCTCATAGGGGATCATCCCCGCGTGCGCGGGGAGCACAGGAGACCACGTTCACCAACGCGGCGGCTGAGGGGATCATCCCCGCGTGCGCGGGGAGCACTACTACCACCCGCCTGGGTCGGGGCGGGAGTGGGGATCATCCCCGCGTGCGCGGGGAGCACCTTTTGCCCCTGCTGCCAGGTGAGCCGGGCGGGGGATCATCCCCGCGTGCGCGGGGAGCACGGGAGGCTCGGAGAAACCGGCATGAGCGCCGAGGGATCATCCCCGCGTGCGCGGGGAGCACTCCTGCAGAGCCACGGGGGAGGCCTCCGGATAGGGATCATCCCCGCGTGCGCGGGGAGCACGCTCGATGTTCGCCGCGGCAAAGCAGCTGGGGGGGATCATCCCCGCGTGCGCGGGGAGCACGAGTTCGGGCGTCTCGCCACGGGCATCACCGGGGGATCATCCCCGCGTGCGCGGGGAGCACGCGACCTCGCGACCCGCGCCCTGGCCCTGATCGGGATCATCCCCGCGTGCGCGGGGAGCACATGAACGTCAGCTGTGAGGTGTCCACCGGGATGGGATCATCCCCGCGTGCGCGGGGAGCACAGAACGGCTTGAAAGACTTGGTAGCTTCGATTGGGATCATCCCCGCGTGCGCGGGGAGCACCACCGCCACGGATGCGTTCAAGATCCTGGAGCGGGATCATCCCCGCGTGCGCGGGGAGCACAAAACCGAGTACACCGGGCTGTGGTACCGGCGGGGATCATCCCCGCGTGCGCGGGGAGCACGGTCGCCGCGTAGCGAACCGGTGTCGATGCTGGGGATCATCCCCGCGTGCGCGGGGAGCACCGAGCCTGCCCCGCTGAACGTGCGATGTCGTAGGGATCATCCCCGCGTGCGCGGGGAGCACACGTGCCGGGAGACCGAGCAGGCGCTCACCATGGGATCATCCCCGCGTGCGCGGGGAGCACCAGCCGCAGACCCGCGAAAATGCCGTCTAACGGGGATCATCCCCGCGTGCGCGGGGAGCACGCCTGCCCCGCCGACCACAGCAGGTTGCCCATGGGATCATCCCCGCGTGCGCGGGGAGCACAGCGGGTGCCTGAAGGTCCCGTGCTTGCCTTGGGGATCATCCCCGCGTGCGCGGGGAGCACAGAGCTGGGCCGTCGCCGCCGCGGCCTCATGGGGGATCATCCCCGCGTGCGCGGGGAGCACTACACCCTCGGCCGTACCCCATCCGGCGAAGGGGGATCATCCCCGCGTGCGCGGGGAGCACGGGTCGCTCGGCCGCCGGCTGACCAGCACCGAGGGATCATCCCCGCGTGCGCGGGGAGCACGCCCCGGAGGGCGGGGAGGAGCGTGTCCTGGAGGGATCATCCCCGCGTGCGCGGGGAGCACGCCCTGAGCCGATGGCGCGGATCCGGGATCGGGGGATCATCCCCGCGTGCGCGGGGAGCACCCCTCCAGCGGCCGCCCTTAACGCGCGGGCGTGGGATCATCCCCGCGTGCGCGGGGAGCACCCGCCGGGTGCGGCGCTTCCCGCATCAAGCCGGGGATCATCCCCGCGTGCGCGGGGAGCACCTGCTGCGGCGGCTCCGGGGAGATGCGCCGCGGGGATCATCCCCGCGTGCGCGGGGAGCACTCGACCGGGGGACCCGCCGCGCCCCGTCGCCCGGGATCATCCCCGCGTGCGCGGGGAGCACTGGATCTCCAGGTGGTCCAGGTCCAGCTCGAGGGGATCATCCCCGCGTGCGCGGGGAGCACCCGAGCGTGCCGTTTCTCGCCGCCGAGCTGAGGGGATCATCCCCGCGTGCGCGGGGAGCACTAGTGCCCGTTGTGGAAAAACGCGCTACCGTTGGGATCATCCCCGCGTGCGCGGGGAGCACGCCAGACTGAGGGTCGCCAAGCTGCACGCCAAGGGATCATCCCCGCGTGCGCGGGGAGCACTCTGACTCGAATGAGATTACAGTACCGGTCCTGGGATCATCCCCGCGTGCGCGGGGAGCACTGACCTGCAGGGGGTCACGGAGAGTAACCATAGGGATCATCCCCGCGTGCGCGGGGAGCACATCCCCAGCTCCCCCAGCGTGATCAAGGGCTGGGGATCATCCCCGCGTGCGCGGGGAACACGCGTCCGACAGCCACGGCGAGATGGCCGAGACGGGATCATCCCCGCGTGCGCGGGGAGCACGGGGGAGGTGTCGGCGTGAGCGCCCTGGACGTGGGATCATCCCCGCGTGCGCGGGGAGCACATCCCCAGCTCCCCCAGCGTGATCAAGGGCTGGGGATCATCCCCGCGTGCGCGGGGAACACGCGTCCGACAGCCACGGCGAGATGGCCGAGACGGGATCATCCCCGCGTGCGCGGGGAGCACGGGGGAGGTGTCGGCGTGAGCGCCCTGGACGTGGGATCATCCCCGCGTGCGCGGGGAGCACACGCCGGAACGACCCCCGCGGCCCCCGCCCCCGGGATCATCCCCGCGTGCGCGGGGAGCACACCGTAGAATGCTTCACCAGGACGGGGCCGTTGGGATCATCCCCGCGTGCGCGGGGAGCACCAGGCGCGTTTACCGGTGCGACCGGTCGCACAGGGATCATCCCCGCGTGCGCGGGGAGCACTCTCCGCGACCTGCGCTTTCATGTCGCGCGGCCGCGGTTTCTGACCACTTTCAAAGATTCCGACATTTTGGACTATGTAAAGCTCTAGGTTTCGTTGCCTGTCAGCTGTGATCGGCCGGGTGATGCCGTCGCAGGGCAAGAACCGATGGGCGGTGTCACCGGACGACACGGCGACACGCGGGCGCCTCACCCCCACATGCGTGGGGAGAAAGCTTCGCACGCGTCTTCCAGCGCCCAATGGAGGAGGCTCACCCCCACCGGCGTGGGGAGGAAGCCGGTTTCCGGCCGGCTAATCCTTCATACCACTTCCGATCCGATCCCGAGCCCGCGGACCGCGAATCCCGATCACCCGAGCCGGGAACGGCGCCGCCGTACGGGCCCGCGGCGCAGGCGCGCGAGATCATCCGGACAGGGCGAGGCTGAGGAGGCCGCAGCCGTAGGCCTTGCCCCGGCCGATGCCGTCGAGCACGGCCGCCCGGACCAGGTCGGCGTCGGTCACCGTGGCGATGCCGTCGAAGCGGACGACTGCGTGGCGGATCCCGGAGCCGGTGCGCACATCCCGCTGGGACTGCGCGGACACCGTCAGCACCGACAGCCCGCATCGCGCGGCCCGGCGCGCCCACCACTCCTCGGCCGCCGCGCCCCGCAGGGCCTTGATCTTGCCCGCGCGCGGGCCGGCCTGCCGGCCGAGCCGCTTGGACGGGTTGGCGGCGATGCGGTAGTGCACGAGCGCTCCGGGGCGCAGCCGGGAGAGCAGGCCGTCGAGCCGCTTGACCGCGACTTCCCCGTAGCCCTCCGGCAGGCGGGCGGGCATGGGCGACACCTGGGTCTGCACCAATATCTGCACTCCCGCCTGGGTGTCCTCCACCCGGAAGAGCACCCCGGCCCGTGCCCGCGGGCCGGTGCCGAGCCCGTCGGGCACCAGGCTCATGATGCGCTTGTGCAGCCGGTCCGGGTCGCTCAGATCCCGGTCAACGTACGCCGCCGGAGATAGGGAACGATCCGTGTCAGGCGGTCACTGGCCCTCCTTCATGTACGCGATGAGGCGCTCCCAGTACGCCAAGAGTTCGCGGGGGATCCGGCGGGCGGTGATGCTGACCGTCCGCGTCCGGTGGCGCCGGTCGAACCGGTCGATGCTCTCCGGCACGTCGGCCACCTCGGTGACCGCGTCAGCGCCGGCGTCCGCTTCTTCCACGGCGAAGTCGGCCAGCGGCTCCTCGTCGCCGGTGAGCCGCTGGGCGGCGGGGACCCGTTCGTGCAGGTCGGCGACGGGCCGTTCGCCTCGCGCAGCAGCGGCTCGTCGGGCGGCAGGAGCGGCACCCGAGATAGGGGTGCCAGCGCGGCCGCCGCAGCGCCCACGGCGAGCTCGGCGATGCGCGGCGCGGGCCCTTCGACCGTCACGGTGAAGACGGCGTCGGCCAGGTACCGGCGCCGGGTGACGATGGTGGCCTTCACCCGGGGGCGCTGCCTGCCCTCCGGCCGCGGGGCATCCCGCCCGGCTCACCGCAACGGGCAGGGATCAGTAGGGGAGGCCGGCACGCCGTACCGGCCGGGTGCGCCGGGCCTCGAACCACTGCTCCCCGCGCACCGCTCCCACGCCGGTGAGCGACCGTACCTCCATCTCGGCGAACTTCCGCGGGTCGTACTCCCTATTGAGGATCGTGCCGAGCCAGCCGCAGAAGAAGCCGAACGGGATGGAGATCAGGCCCGGATTGCTGAGCGGGAACCAGTGGAAGTCGACATCGGGGAAGAGCGAGCCCGGAGATCCGGAGACCACCGGCGAGAAGAACACCAGGAGGACAGACGAGCCGAGCCCGCCGTAGATCGCGGCGATCGCGCCCGCGGCGTTGAAACGTTCCCAGAACAGGCTGTAAAGGATCGCGGGAAGGTTGGCGGAGGCGGCCATCGCGAACGCCAGGGAGACCAGGAACGCCACGTTGAGCCGCTGCGCGAAGATGCCGAGCACGATCGACACCCCGCCGATGACGAACGCGGCGATCCGGGCGAAGCGTACTTCATCCGCCTCGTTGATCCGGCCGCGCTTGCCCGCGTGCGCGTACAGGTCGTGCGCGACGGACGAGGAGGAGGCGAGGGTGAGCCCGGCGACCACGGCGAGGATGGTGGCGAAGGCCACGGAGGAGACGACGGCCAGCAGGACGGCCGCCCCGATCTCGCCGAAGAGCATCTCGCCGAGCCGTTCCGCGAGCTGAGCGACCGCCGTGTTGCCCCCGGGATTCGCCTTGGCGATCTCCTCGCTGCCGACCACGGCGGCCGCGCCGAAGCCCAGGATCAGGGTGCACAGGTAGAAGGTGCCGATGAGGCCGATGGACACGAGCACGGATTTGCGGGTCTCCTTCGCGGTCGGCACGGTGTAGAAGCGCATCAGCACATGCGGGAGGCCGGCCGTGCCCAGGACCAGCGCCAGGCCGAGGCTGATGAGGTCGAGCTTGCCCGCCAGGCCTTCCGCCTCGGTCGCGTACCGCAGCCCGGGCTCGAGGAACGCCTCACCCTGCCCGCTCTGGTCGGCGGCCTGCCGGAGCAGCTCGGAGATGTTGAAGCCGAACTTGGCGGCCACCAGGACCGTCACGATCGTGGCGCTGACCATCAGCAGGACGGCCTTGATGATCTGCACCCAGGTCGTGCTCTTCATGCCGCCGCCCGCCACGTAGATGATCATCAGCATGCCGACCAGGACGATGATGGCGGCGTTGGCGACCGGGCCGTCCAGGCCGAGCAGCATGGAGACGAGCGCACCGGCGCCGACCATCTGCGCGAGCAGGTAGACGATCGACACGGTGATGGTGGAGACCCCGGCGGCGATGCGGACCGAACGCGCGTTCATCCGGAAGGCCACCACGTCGGCCATGGTGTACTTGCCGGAGTTGCGGAACAGCTCGGCCACGAGCAGCAACGCCAGCAGCCAGGCCACCAGGAAGCCGATCGAATAGAGGAAGCCGTCATAGCCGTATAGGGCGATGACGCCCGCGATGCCGAGAAATGAGGCGCCCGACAGGTAGTCGCCACTGATCGCCAGACCGTTCTGCATCCCGGAGAACGAGCGCCCGCCGGCGTAGAAGTCACCCGCGTCCTTGGTTTGCCGGCTCGCCCAAACGGTGATGAGCAGCGTTACCGCGACAAAGAGGATGAACAGGATGATGGCTAACGCCTGGCTCACCGCGCCACCTCCCAGTGAGATATGTCACGCACTGTAGAAAACGAGGGGCACTATTGCAGCGACACGTTCGGCCAGCGGTCACAGAGGCGCGCCGATCGTGATCACGCCGTCGACGAGCGGTCGGTTCGGCGCGACGAGCGGTCATCATTCATCAATGATCACGACGTGATCGCTATTCAATCACGATCTATTGCCAGGATTTCCGATAATTAATCTTTAATCCAGATCAGTGGCGACCGCTCAGAATCCAAGAATCGCTCCAGACCGCTTTCCGGTGAGGCTTCCCGGGTGGCTCTTCACCTGAAAAGGAGCAGAAGTCCGCTGAGGATCGGGTCCCGCTGCCGTAATCAAGATTAGGAATGGCGGCGTCGTGGCCATGGGTCAGCGGACCGTCTCCGCCGCGTGCGGCTCCCGGTCACGGTCAAGAGGGGTGGCTGGACGGTCCGCCGCTTTCGTGGCCGGTGTTCCTTGACTCAAGCCCCAGCCGTTGCGCTCAGTGCCGCTGGCCAACTTACCGGCTCTCCCACGGCGCGTCATGGCTCGCTGGGCAGCCGGTAGTAGAACAGATCGGCCGAAAAGGATGCCGCTCAGGAGGGCCTGGCGCGGTTATGGCCGGCCGCGGCAGTCGGGTGGGCCGGTCAGGTGCAGTAGATCGTGAACGTGCCAGCCGTCCCTGTCGTCCGCCATCCGCAGGGAGAGTTCCGCACGAGTGGCCAGATCCAGTGGAGCTGTTCCAGCGACGGCATGCCCATGAGCGAGCCGGTCCAGGGCTGCCCCGACCAGGGGCCCAACCGTTCTGACGGTGGCCGCCAGGGCGACGGACCGCGTCGAGCCGCCATGAAGGACGATGTTCCGCTGACGGTACAGGCGGTGGAACGATCCCTGGAGATTGGCCTATCCAGGAGAGCGCGCGCAGGGAGTTAACCGAAACGTCAGCGCGATTTCCTGTCACGAATGCTGCAATAGGGGAATCTGGCTGGTTTGCCGTCGACCTTTGGTGCCGTTAAGCACGGGACCGTGGACCGGTCGTCGGCATTCGCGTGGTCCTGCGCCTCATCTCCCTGAGCACCCTGCTATGCGCTGGCCACCGGTACGCCACCAGGCGCCGGAGGCCAGCGCGGCGAGCCCATGGAGGGATCCGGCCAGGCGGCTCACGACCACGGCCAGGGGTCACCCGCGGCGGCCGCAGCTCACGTGCCCTACGCCATCGTCACCCGGGTGAGCGGACCCTCCCCGGTGAGCCTCCGCAGCACCTGCAAGGCCGCACCGCGCGAGAGCAGGCCGTGGTGGCGCTCGTTCCTGCGGTTACGCAGGCACCCGTAACAGGAGGTCTCCTCCCCGCACTCGCACTGCGCCAACCGGTCGAGCGCGGTTTTGGCCACAATGTCGAAGTGCTCGGCGATCCGCAGCACCGCGCCGGCCCCGCCAGGAACAGTGTCGTAGATCACGAGACTCTGCCTTCCCCCGGCCCCGGCATGGACCACGCCGTCGATGTCATCCCGGCTGATCTCCAGCCCGTAGGCCGCACCCTCCAGCAGCGCGTAGAGGGTGGACAGCCACCCGGGCGTCTCCTGTTGGACGCCGTTGACGATGACCTCGAGGATGTCGGTCTCGTACCGGTGCGCCAGATCGCGCTGCTGCGGTTTGCCGGCGCACTTCTCCCCCCGGAGAGGATCCGGATGCTCCTTCACGACCTTGCCGCCGATGCACGGGCTCGCCCAGCCGCACACGGGACAGATCAGGAAACCGGCCCTGCCTGGCCCGTCCGAAAGCGCGATCATCTCCCCGCGGGCTCCGTATCTGCAGACCATGTGGGTGCCGCGGACCGTGCGCCAGACGAGCTCCTCCGGATCGTCGCCGAGCTTGACCACGTAGGTGCCTCCGTGCCACGAGGTCTCGGGCGGGGACGTGGCCGGTCGGCGGGTCCGGTGCTCGGCGACAAAACCGAATTCCGGGATGCAGTACTTCCGTGGCGACGAGGTCGCCGGGGTGCCGCACACCGGGCACGCCGGATCCGCTACATCCTCGACATGCCGGAAGTGCTGGCAGTTCGAGCAGATGTAGTACTCCTTGGTGAAGAGCTCACGCCTGGGCAGGCGATAGATCCCGGCCGAGCGCCAGAGGACACCACCGGCGACCACCTCGGCCCCGGGGGCGTACTCGTAGATGGCGCTGGACAGGTCCCTGGTCAGTTCCAGTTTGGCGCCCACCGGGTTGTCGCAGTGCAGCGTGCGCAGCTCCACGGTGTCCACGGGGAATCCGTACTTGGGGAGCACGTTCCGGTTCGCCAGGAAACCGATAAGGTCACGCCGCATCAGCGTATTGATGATCCGCTGGTAGTAATCCGCCTCGCGGTATCTGCGGGCTTCGGCCGCCTTATCTCTCTTCTCTTCGAAGAGCGTGATGTCGTGGTCGAGCTCGCACCGTACCTTCTCCAGGTGATCGCAGAGCCGGGAGACCCACTTGCCGGAGTCCACCCCGATCTCATCCTGGACCTCGGGCGGGAGCACGTGGCGCAGGGTTTCGGTGATCTCGGCAGGGACGGGGGTGAGGAAGTCGCGCACCTGGGCGCACGGGGGCTCCTGACCCGGCCCGGGGCGGAAGAAATCGCCGACTGTCCGCCAGCCCCTGTCACCGGTCACCTTGGCGGTCACTTTGGCGTGGCGGAAGAACGCCGCGAGAGCCACCGAGTGGGCGTGCCGCCGACCGATCCGCTCGTTGCCGAGCGGCACGTACGGCGCCCGCACGTGACCGGCGATCATCTCCTTCGGCTCCTGGTAGCGGGACAGGTCATGGGAACGCCGCTGGGCGTAGGTCAGCACGAGCGCCGCGGAACCGGTGCGCCGCCCCACGCGGCCGGCCCGCTGCACGTAGTTGGCCGTGGTCGGCGGCATGTTCCGCAGCAGCACGGTCTCGAGCTCGCCGACGTCCACCCCCAGCTCGAACGTGGTGGAGCAGGACAGGACGTTCACCTCGCCGCGCAGGAACCGCTGCTGGACGTCGGCCGCCGCCTCGCTGGTCCACTGGGCGGTGTGCTCCCGGGCGACCAGCGGGATCGGCGCCATGGACCGGTAGAGGGACGTGTAGTGCTCTTCCGGATCGGCGGTGGCCTCGACCAGCCGGCCGGTGCACCCCATCGTCGGGCACACGCCCCGCACGTTGATCGCGGTGAACCGCCGGCACAGCTCGCACCGGTAGAGCACATCCGCGGGGGCGATCCGCAGCCACGTGTGGTCCAGCTGACGGACGACTCCGGCCTTGCGGTGGTTGGTGCTGCTTAGCCACCCTTCCTTTAGGTTCGTCAGGAACGTCCAGCAATGTTCCAGGATGGTGCTGGCGTCCGCGGGGGAGCCGAGCGCGGCGAGCACCCGTGCCAGGTAGTCGAGCCGCCGGTTGCGGCCGCGGGTGGGCAGCCAGCTCAGCACCTTGTGCTTGGGTTCAGCGCCGCGGACGCGCACATAGATCGGCCCGGTCCGCGGGCTGAACCGCTCGTCGCCGGGGTGCACCTCCTCCGGCATGGTGAGCGCGCCCTGGTTGCGGAGAGTGCGGACGAGTTCCTCGAGCAGTGCCCAGCCCTCCTCCTCGCTCAGGCCGAGGGCGAGGAGTGGGTCAGGGAGCCGCCAGGCGGGGTCCCGGCCGAGCGATACCCGGATGAGGCCGAGGCCCTCCAGCGATTTGCGCTCGTCGAGCGCGAGCAGCTCGCGCATGACCCAGAGGGAGACCTCGCGCTCGCGGGCCGGGGCGTCGTCCCTGGCCTCGAACACGCCGGCCTGCTCCGCCGCCTGGGTCACGTAGAAGACGAGCGTGCCGACGTTCGCGTCCGGGTGCTTCCTGGCCGCCTGCTGCAGCCCTTGCATGATGAGGCGCCGGTGCTGCAGCTCCGCGTAGGTCGTCTCCAAGTATGGCCCGAAGAAGGCCGCAGCCTGCCGGCTGTCGTTGAAGGTGAGGAGCTTGCGGCCCTCTCCCGGGTGGTCGGCGGCCTCAGGGTGCGGTGACGGGGGGATCTGCTGGTAGAGCGCGGTCCCGAGCACCGCGGTGGTGGCGTCGGTTCCGCTCCCGAAGGTCCGGATCATCTCCGCGCCCCGTCCGCCGCAGACGAGGCAGCCGGCCGGGGAGGCGGCGCGTGTTTTCAGCTTGCGGACCAGCCGGAACTCCCGCTCCGGGCACCCGTCCCGCCCGCACTGGGGCGGCCGCGTGGAGTGGAGCGCTCCACAGCGGGGGCAGAGGTGGGCGGGCGGCCCTTCGGAGACGTTCGTCACGTTCTCCAGGACGAGCTCGTCCTCGTCGACGACCTCGGGCGCGTCGTCCAGCAGCAGCCAGACCCGGTGTTCCGCATTGTCGACACGAGGGGTGAAGACCAGGCCGCTCTTGGTCTTCTGCACTGCTCCGATCAGGTGGACGGCTCCGCAGCGCTTGCACCCGGCGAGCTCGAACATCGCACCCCGGCAGGTGGGGCAGGACTCGCGCCGGCTCAGCGACACGTGCGGGCCTTCCCCGGTCAGGCAGGTGTACGCCCCCTCGGTCGCCCGCACGAACAGGTGGTAGCGGGCGGAAAGCACGGGCCGGCCGGATCCGTCGCGGACGCGGCCGCCGACGTCGACGAGGGCGGCGAGCCCGCCGGCCGGGTCGTCCTGCCCACCGAAGACCAGCTGTGCGAGGTCATCGAAGGAGCGCGGCCCTTTCGCCAGGCTCCTGCGCAGCTCCGCCATGGCCTGCTCGTGAGCGAGGGCAGTGGCAGGGTCGCCGTACCGGCCGCCGGTCATCCGGAGCAGGGCGTGGCCGGGGTCGTCCTCCCGGGCGAGCTCCTTATAGCCTTCGGCGGTGAGTGGCCCCCAGAACGGCCCGTCCGGCAGGGCGACGCGGCTGGCGCGGACCAGATCCCGGCGGGATTCATCGCTCTCGTCCCATTCGAAGGGCGCGTTGAACAGCTTGGCGGCGAACGCCATCACCGCGTGGGGGTCGTCGCCCACGGTGGCGCTCGTGGCGATGCACTGCAGCCGCCTGCCCCGGGCGACCCGGGCGTGCAGGCGGCGCAGCAGCATGCCCAGCTCTTCCGCCTTGGCACCGTCGTAGACGTGGGCCTCGTCGAGCGCGATGAACCGCCAACGCCCGCCGTGCTCGCCCTCGAACAGGTCCATGTCGGCCGGCCGCAGGAGCAGGTACTCGAGCATCGCGTAGTTGGTGAGGAGGATGTGCGGGGGAGTGGCGCGCATCTCCTCCCGGCTGAGCAGCTCATTCGGCAGCCGCCTCTCCCCGGGGTTGAGCTCCGTGAACTGGACGGCTGCGTCCTGCCGGCGCTTCTTGGTCTCCCCGACGTACCGGCCGAAGGTGATGTACGGCACGGCGGCCAGCAGCTGGCGCAGCCGCTTGAGCTGGTCATTGGCGAGCGCGTTCATCGGGTAGAGCAGGAGCGCCCGCACCCCGGGGGTGAGCGTCCCCTTCCGGTGCTCCTCGAGCAGATGGTTCAAGATCGGCAAGAGAAAGGATTCCGTCTTGCCGGAGCCGGTTCCTGTAGCGATGACCAGGTTGCGCCCGAGTGCGGCCTTGCGGATCGCCTCCTCCTGGTGGCGGTAGAGCGGGCGGTCCAGCGGCAGTGCCGGGCCGTCGAGGTCCCGGAATGCGGGTGACAGCACGCCTTCGTCGATGAGCCGCCGGAGGGTGGCCCCGGTCGCGTAAGGCGGGGTGGCCTCCAGCAGCGGCCCTTTGGTCAGCATGGGGCTCTCGTTGATCGCGTTCGTCAAGGCTTGTGCGATCTTCGCGTCACGGAGGGGCAGGATCGAGCGTAGGTAACGCCGATAGGTATCCGTGATCAGGCCACTGGTCTTCAGCGTATCCATGGTTCGCTCCGGTGCCTGGGGTGATCAGATATCACGCTCTCCTCGTCATCGCAGCGGCGAGGAGCTCGGCACGAATGAGGTCGATAGCGGTCAGCTCGGGTGCGAGCTTCGCGAGCATGCGCCAGAGGGGCCGGAACCGCTCTTCGGCAGCACGGCAGCCTTCGTGCCCGCGGGCGGCAGCGCGGGCCAGGAGGGCGCAGGCGATGGACATCGCCGGCAGCGACACCCAGCCATCGAGCTGGTCGGGAGCACAGCGTGCGGTGATGTACGACTCCAGAATGCGCAGCCGGGTGCTGCGTAACGCCGTGCGCGCGTTGCTGATCACACGCGCGGCCTCTTTAGCGACGATGCCGGCATCCCTCCTGTTCCGCCGGTCGAACAAGGATTGCGCTGCCGCGATGCGGGTTTCCGCATCCAGCAGTGCCTTAGGAATGATCTGGGCAGCGTTCCGGGGCTCTTCGAGTCGTTTCGGTTCTTGGCGAACCGGCCTTTGTGCCAACGAGTCGAACCTGCCCGCCCTCGGGTAGGGATCGCCCGCGCCGCGCAAGATGTCTATTGCCGCCTTACCGCACACCGCCTCGACCTGGGAGCGCAGTTCGGGATGAGCGCTGATATCGGGGAGTACGGGGCTCGATAGGAGGGCGGCCACTACGGGAGCGGTGCGCCACATCCCCAGGTCGGTCTGCCTGAAGGCAGCAGTGCGCTCCGCAGCAAGACCTGCGGTGATCAGGGCGACCACGATCCGGTCCGGGGGCAGCCCGGCGGCGGGCAGCTGACGGAGCGCCTTATCTGGGTTCCGGCGCAGTGCTTCTGCGCAGTTCCTAATCCAGCGGTCGGCACATGCGTCGTCGATCTTGTTGGCCAAATCGACAATCGTCCAGAGGCGGTCCAGGCGAACGACGTCAGTGGGAAACGGCTTATCGCCCGCCAGATAACCGGACAGCCGCCGCTCCTCGGCGTCGGCTCCGCCGTAGTGGCCCGGCCTTTGGCAGAACAGCGTCTCTTTGGGCTCGGGCCACCGTGGCCACTTCGAGCGAGTCCACGGGTCTTCCACCGCGAGCCTGAGGTGCAGCGGGCCGGCATTCCGCAACGCAGGCCGGAGCGGGATTGAGCCGTCTGGTTCCACCGGGATCTGCTCCGGTCCTCGCCACGGCGCGGTGCCTAGATAGACGCCTGCGGTCAGTCCGTCGATCCACGCGCAGCCGTCGAGGACGAGCCGGTCGCTATGGGCGCTGACGCCTGCGGCGAACCTGTCCGGCAGCACGTATCCCACGGGAATCTGCCGGTCGTGCACGGGGAGCAGCAGGCGGGCGCTGCGGTATCGGGCCACCGTGTCCTGGGCGTGGGTGAGATCGTAACGGCAGCCCCGCGGAGTAAGTTGCTGCACGCACTGGCCACCTGCGTGCACCTCGAGCGGCGGGAGTTTGTCCGCGCCGGGCAGATCGACCCAGAGTGATTCAGCCTCGGTGAAGGACTCGCTCGTCAGCCGCACCGGTCCGAAGCTCCACCTTAGGCGTCTTCCCTTCCGCTCCAGCAGAACCCGTAGGTGAGGTGGGGAGACGAGGAACGTCTCGCTGCGGTGCGCCACTGTGCAGGTGACGGTGTATTGGTGCACTCCGGTAGAGCACTCCCGTCTGGCTGGCTCCACGGTCATGCCAGGTCCGGCGGCCAGCACCACGAGACCAGGGGTGAGACCTTCAGGGGTGAACAAGGGCAAACGCGGGTGATAGGTGACGGTCAGACCTTCGGCGATGACCACGGTGCGGTAAGTGCTCCGCCCGAACGGCCCGCGCACCGTTATCACGAACGCGCCGAGCACAGGACGGGGCACCTTCTCCCAAAGCTCCTCACAAAGCTCGACTGGCTCGTCGATGGTGAAGGATCGGCTGAAGACCCTTGGCCCGCCCGCAGCTCGCTGGACGTCGACGTGCCAGGTAAGTGGCTTCTCCGCAGGCAGCCACACTCTCGGGAGCGTGGCGTAGACGGAGCCGTACGTTGAGGTGACACCCTCGACGGGATCGCCGGTGATCACGCGGGGCTCTCGGTGCCCGCGGACCGGCCGCATCCGGTTAGCTGATAGGCCGATCCAGCCGATGCCCTCCAGATCGACCAGGGCGAGGCGCCAGCCTTGCCAGCCAGGGGGAAGCCGGCTCTCAGTGATCACCCTGATTTCCGCTCCGGAGATCCGCTCCCTGCCGCGGGACGCGCTGGCGATCAGTTCTCTGTCGCGGGGGTGAAGCACCCAGACCTGGTCCGGCGGGACATCGTGCTGCGAAGGGATGTGCCGCCCGTTCTCGGTAAAGATCAGTAGTGGGTCGCTGTAGTCGACGATGTCTAGTTGCGTCTTGCTCAGTGTGCCGTTTAGGGAGATCTGGGCGGACCGGGCGGGCTGTAGGAGACGGAACGTGACCGCGGGCGTATCCCGGACGCCCACCCAGAGTGCTCGACTCTCCACTACGTCGGGCACGCCGTCGACGGTCACCTGCCATTGCGCGGTGCCGTCCGGAGCTTCCCTTACGGGCGGGAGTGCGATGTGGACGCCTTCCCCAAACGGGTCGAGCGCGAGGCGTGGCCGCTCTATCTTGCGTGGCCTCTGGCCCAGCACCGGGTACCGTGTCCGGCCAAGCCTGCCTTCGCGGGCGAGTTCCTGCGCGCTGTCGATAAACCGCGCGGGTAGGCCGAGGCCGCTCAGGTCCGGCTCCGGCGATCGCAGCCGGTGAAGCAGCTCCAGGCACCGGTCGATCACGTCCAGCGCGTACTCGGAGCCGAACCGGATGAAGTTCTGGACGGGTTTGTCGAGCCAGCGGAGCCTGTCGGGCTGCTCGGCGGCCCAAGACTGCAGGGTGGCCGCGTCCACAAAAGGATCCTGCTCGCTCTGCTGCAGCAGGAGGGCGAAGAAATCCCGCAGGCAGTAGGTGGGGATGCCCGCGTGCATGAGGATCGGCCCGACGTACGTATGCCCGTCGTTGAGCTTAGGAAGATTGAATTTCGTTAGGGCCGCCAGGAACGCCTCTCCCCACGTCTTCTGATCCTTAGGGCGACCGGTGTAGCCCAGTGCCTTCCATAGGTATGGCCAATAGGTATGCCGCTCGTAGTAGTGCGCTGCCACACCGGCGAGGGTGACCGCGACACAGGCGGGTTTGCTGTTGAGGAGATGCCGGTACTCGGGAACGGCGTCCCTCAACCGGTAAAGGTGGCCGAGCGCGCGGGCGGCCGCATCGAGCGTCTGCTGATCGACATCCAGCTCGGTGATGAGCGACACACCGGAGAGCTTCTGGGCCCACTCCTTTTCGAGCTGGTAGAGCAGCCCTGAGTGCTCCCATGCGGAGTCCGAAGTCATTCAGGCTCGCCAATCAGCGCACGACGAGGGGAAGCAAGTCATGACGTTGTCGAGTTGCTACAAGATAATTTTATTCGATTCACAGCTGGAGTGTGCACAGTTTTGCTATACAACGCGTAACGGCTGGGCGGTAGCGGTGAGCGGCGCATCGGAAGCGATCGCTTGCGCGACGCCATCGAAGGGGGTGTTCCAGGGGACGGCCTAAAGGAGAAGAGGGGATCGAGGCTGGGGACCATGCCGCGCGTGCGGCGCAAACCGGTGTCGACCGGCCACGTAACGGTCAGGTCACCAGGCGGGCGATGCCCGTGCGGGTGGCGGCCCTCAGGCTCCCGACGCATAAGCACTCCAGTCCGGAATGGCATGCGGCAGCCGTATTGGAGCGGTACAACCGATAGATCACGGTGAGGTGTGATCGTAGATCGTCTTGGTGCTGCCCGCCAAGAAGATCGCGATGACAATTCAGGAAATGTCGCATGGGCTAACCGATCCAGGTACCCAGGGCTCGGCTTGCTGTGTGACCTTGACCGGTTAGGGCGATGTGGGCCGGGCTGCCCGGGTGGGCTGGCAAGCCCGGTAGCCACTGTGCGAGGTCTGTGTGACGTCTCCTGTCCGGGACGGGGTCGGCTGGGACACGCGGCGCGGCCGCGGACGATGTCGGCCTGTCCGGCCGGGGTGGGCTGGCATGCTGAAAGGGTGGACGCCGTGCGGATCAAGGTCGATGACGAGCTCCGCCTGTTCCTGCCGGGTGGCGATCGCGATGGCGAGCGGACCGTCCGGGTGGACGGCACCTCGTCGCTCGGGCATGTGATCGAGTCGCTCGGCATCCCGCTCCCCGAGGTCGGGCACCTGGAGGTGGACGGCCGCGAGGTGCGGCCCGACTACCGGCCGCGGCCCGGTGACCTGGTCCACGTGCGCGCGGTCCAGCGGCCTCAGCCCGTGCCGGTCGATCCGCCCCGGTTCCTGCTCGACGTGCACCTCGGCACCCTGGCCCGGCGGCTGCGCCTGCTCGGCGTGGACACCGCGTACGGCAACGACCTCGACGACGACACGCTGATCGTGCTCGCCAACGACCAGCGCCGGGTGCTGCTCACCCGGGACCGCGGCCTGCTGCGCCGCAGGAGCCTGTGGCTGGGCGCGTACGTGCGGGGCAGCGACCCGGACGACCAGCTCGAGGACGTGCTCACCCGGTTCGCCCCGCCGCTCGCCCCGTGGACCCGGTGCGTGGCCTGCAACGACCGGCTCGTCCCCGTGGACAAGCACGAGGTCGAGCCGCAGCTCCAGCCGGGCACCCGCCGCACGTACGACACGTTCGCCCGTTGCGCCGCCTGCGGCCGGGCCTACTGGCGCGGCGCCCACTACGACCACCTGCAGGAGATCGTGGCCCGGGCGGAACGCCTGCTCACCCCCAACGGGCGTGCGGACCGCTGAGCATCCGGCCTCTCCCGCCACACGGCCGGGCGATCCCGGCCCGCCGCGGAGCGCGGCCACGGAACCCGCTGACCGCCCACCGCGATCACGACCCGGTGGCGGCGTCCCAGCCGGGTCGCTCCAAACGGCACGTCGACCCGAGCCTGACCGCGGATGACCGCGCACGGCGAGAGCGGCCCGGCCGAGGGGGCACCTCGGCCGGGCCGCATGCGGTGACTCGCTGAGCCACCCTGGGACGGACCCGGGGGCGACCTGATCGCCCGATGGGCGAGGTTCGCCGTGCCCGAGCGCGGACGGGCACGGCGGGCCATGCCCGCCTAGACCCCGGCGACCTCGCCGTAGAGGTGGGGCCGCCGGTCGGCGAGCACGTCGTTGCGGGGGGAGATCCGCTTGTCGTCCGCCGCGGCAAGGTCGCAGTCGGCCACGAGGATCTGCTCACCCTTGGCCGGGTCCGCCATGGCGAGGGGGAAGCCGTGGGGCCCGACGATCAGCGAGCCGGACACCCACTCCACACCGCGCTCGGTCCCGGTGCGGTCGGCGATGGCGAGGAACATCCGGTTGACCGAGGCGGAGGCCTGCACGCGCACCATCTCGATCGGGCGCTCACCCGGCGGCCGGGGCTCGGCCGGCCAGTTGACCGGCGCGCACACGAGCTGGGCCCCGCGGAGCGCGGCCAGGCGCAGCCACTCCGGGAACTCCAGGTCGTAGCAGATGACCAGCCCGATCCGGCCGAGCTCGGTCTCCACCACCGGGGGCGGTGCGTCCCCGGCGAGGAAGATCTCCTTCTCCCGGTCCCACAGGTGGACCTTGCGGTAGATCGCCCGGACGCCGCCCGGGTCGGCGAGCACGGCGCTGTTGCGGAGCCGTCCCTCCTCGTCGAGCTCGGGGAACCCGAAGCAGACCACCAGGCCGCGGTCGCGCGCGGCACGGGCCAGGGCGGTGACGGCCGGCCCGTCCGCCGGCTGGGCCGCGCGGCGCGCCTCCGCCTCGTCGGCGAAGACGTAGCCGCTGGTCACGAGCTCGGGGAGCACCACGATCCGGGCTCCCCGATCGGCCGCCTCCGCGACCGCGCGCAGCGCCCGGTCGAGGTTGCCCCCGGGGTCGCCGAGCACGGGGGCGAGCTGGCAGACCGCGACCCGTACCGTCATGATCCCGCCACCGGGACGGACGCCGCCTCGTCCTCCAGGTCGATCTCACCCAGCCGCAGCTCCGGCGGGCGCTGGGTGAACATCCGCGTCAGCGCGACCAGGTAGATGAAGCCGACCCCGACCCAGGAGAGGCCCACGACGAAGGTCATGCCGGACAGGCTGGTCCACAGCCACAGGCAGAGCAGGAAGCCGATGGCCGGGAGCAGGCCGTACCGGAACAGGTCCGAGGCCGTGCGCCGGCCCTCGTCCCAGACGTAGTGCTTGATCACCGAGAGGTTCACGAAGGAGAACGCCACCAGCGCGCCGAAGCTGATCATCGTGGAGGCCAGCTCGAGGCTGATGACCAGGGCGACCAGGGAGAGCACGCCGACCGCGAGGGTGGCCCGCGAGGGGTTGCGGAACCGCGGGTGCAGGTAGCCGAAGAACCCCTTGGGGAGCACGCCGTCGCGGCCCATGGCGTACAGGATGCGGGAGACGCTCGCCTGCGAGGCCATGGCCGAGGCGAACGCCCCGGCGATGTAGGCGGCGGTGAAGAACGCGGTGAGCAGCCCGCCGCCGACGTGCTGCATCACGTCCAGCGACGCGGAGTCGACGTTGCTGAACGACTGCCACTGCGGGAAGGCCAGGTGGCCCACGTACGAGACGACGATGTAGATCACGCCACCGGCGAGGGTGGCGACCATGATGGCGAGCGGCACCCGGCGCCGCGGGTCGTGGGTCTCCTCGGACAGCGTGGAGACCGCGTCGAATCCGAGGAAGGACAGGCACAGGATGGCCGCGCCGGCGAAGATCTTGGAGAAGTCGGTCTCCCCGTCGAAGAACGGCGCGGTCAGGGACGGCACGGGCTGCCCGGCGGCGGTGCGGAGGGCGAGCACGAGGAACACCGCGAGGAAGATCGCCTGCACCGCGATCAGGATGAAGTTCATCCGGCTCACCATCCGGATGCCGAGCACGTTCAGCCCGGTGACCAGGATGATCGCGGCGAGGATGAACACCCACGTCGGGACCGCGGGGAAGGCCTCATGCAGGTAGATGCCGATGACCAGGTAGTTGATCATCGGCAGGAAGACGTAGTCGAGCATGAGGGCCCAGCCGGTCATGAACCCGACGTGCGGGCCGAAGGACTGCTGCGCGTAGGTGTAGGCCGACCCGGCGTACGGGTGGGCCTGGACCATCCGCCCGTAGCCGTAGGCGGTGAACAGCATCGCGATGAGGGTGACCACGTACGCGCCGGGCAGATGCCCCTCGGTCAGCTCGGTGACGATTCCGTACGTGGTGAACACGGTGAGCGGCACCATGTAGGCCAGGCCGAACAGCACCAGGGAGGGCAGGCCGAGCACGCGTTGCAGGCGGGTGCCGCCAGAGGTGGGCTGGGGGGTTTTCATGGGGCTCTCCTCACGGGCGCTCGTACACCACCGATCCGGACGCGATGGTGCATACGACGCGCGCGTCGCCGATCGGACCGGCGGTGGGGTCGAAGAGGTTGCGGTCGAGAACCACGAGGTCGGCGCGCTTGCCGACCGCGATGACACCGGCGTCGTCGTCGTGGTTGAGGTAGGCGGAGCCTGCGGTGAACGCGGTCAGCGCAACCGGGAGCGGCAACGCCTGTTCGGGGAGGAATGGCGCGTTGTCGCGGTTCTCGGGGTCGATCCGGGTGACCGCGACCTCGATCTCCTCCAGCGGGTTGGCGGTGGTCACCGGCCAGTCGCTGCCCATGGCCAGGGTGGCGCCGGAGCGGAGGAGATCGCCGAACGCGTACTGAAGGTCGGCCCTGTCCCGGCCGAGGAAGGGGATGGTGAGCTCTTCCATCTGCGGTTCCATCTGCGCCCAGTACGCCTGGCAGTTGGCGATGACGCCAAGCTCGCGGAACCGCGGGATGTCCTCGGGCTGGATGAGCTGGATGTGGGCGATGTGGTGCCGGTTGTCGCTGCCGCCGTTGGCCTCCCGGGCGGCCTGCACGGCGTTGAGCGCGTTGCGGACGGCCCGGTCGCCGATGGCGTGCATGTGGACCTGGAACCCGAGCCGGTCCAGCTCGGTGACGGCCGCGTTGAGCACCTCGGGGTCCACGTAGAACAGGCCGCGGTTGTCGGTGTGCCCGCCGCAGCCGTCGCAGTACGGCTCGAGCAGCGCCCCGGTGTGGTTCTCCAGCACCCCGTCGGTCATGATCTTGACGGTGGTGGGGCGGAAGCGGGCGGTGCCCTGCTCCCGCTGGTCGAGGAATCCGGTGATCTGCTCCAGGCCGCGGTGCCGGTCCCACCAGAGCGCGCCCACCACGCGGGCGGTGAGCCGGCCCGAGGAGTCGAGCGAGCGGTAGGCGGCCAGCGTCTCCGGGGTGACCCAGGCGTCCTGCCAGCCGGTGATGCCGAGGGAGTGGAGGTGCTCCTGCGCGTTGAGGATCGCGGCCTCCCACTGCTCCCGGCTGAGGGGCGGGACGAAGCGCTCGAAGAAGGTGTACGCCGCGCCCTCGTGCAGGGTGCCGGTCGGCTCGCCGGTCTGCGGGTCCCGCTCGATCCGGCCGTCGACCGGGTCCGGGGTGTCCTTGGTGATGCCGCCGATCTCGAGCGCGGCGGAGTTGACCCACGCGCCGTGCACGTCCCGGTTGAAGAGGAAGACCGGCCGGTCCGGCACGATCGCGTCGAGGTCCTCCTTCCGGGGCGTGCCGCCGGGGAAGTACTCCATCGCCCAGCCGCCGCCGATGATCCACCGCTTGCCGGGGTTGGCCGCCGCGTACCGGGCGATGTGGTCGAGGTAGGCCTGCTTGCCGGCCAGGCCGCTGAGGTCCACGTGGAGCCGGTTGCGGCCGGCGAACGGCGCGTGGATGTGGGAGTCCTGGAACCCGGGGAGCACCATCCCGCCGCGCGCCTGGATCACGAGGGTGCGCGGGCCGATCAGCTCCTTGACGTTCGCCGCGCCGAGCGCGACGATCCGGTCTCCCCGTACGGCCACCGCGTCGGTCCAGCTCCGGGCGGCGTCGGCGGTGAAGACGGGGGCTTCGGTGATGACGAGATCTGCGTACTGGGTCACGTGGCACCTCGCCAGCAGTCGGTCCGGGTCGGTCAGAGGTGGTAGAGGCGGAAGAGGGGGACGCGCTCGGCCGGGGTGGAGGTGAGGGGCTCGCCGTCCAGGTCCACGGCGCCGGTGGCGGGATCGACGTGCACTGTTCCAATTCGTCCGTTGTGCACCATATCGGCCAGCCCGATGCCGCGGGTGTTCCGTACGGCCACGCGGCGGCGGCGGGTGGGGAGCCGGTCCCGGCCGGCGTCGAGGGCCGACCGGCTGACGAAGGCGACGGCGATCTCGGCCGGGGCGGCCCCGTGCCCGCCGAACTGCGGCCCCATGACCCGCGGCTGCGCGTGCTCCACCGCGGCGTTCGGGTCCCCGGTCACGCCCCAGGCGGGGAAGCCGGCCTTGAGCACCAGCCGCGGGCTGGCGGCGAACCGGGCGGGCTCCCACAGGACGATGTCGGCGAGCTTGCCCGGCTCCAGGGAGCCGATCTCGTGGGCGAGGCCGTGCGCCAGCGCGGGGTTGATGGTGAGCTTGGCCAGGTAGCGGAGGACCCGCGCGTTGTCGTGCCGCTCGTGCTCCGGCCCGCGCTCGGCCTTCATCTTCGCGGCGAGGGCGAACGTCCGCCGGATCGTCTCCCCGGCCCGGCCCATGCCCTGGGCGTCGGAGGAGGTGATCGGGATGACGCCGAGGTCGTGCAGCACGTCCTCCGCGGCCATGGTCTGCGCCCGGATCCGGTCGCGGGCCAGCGCCTGGTCGCTGGGCAGGTCGGGGGAGAGCCCGTGGCAGGAGACGATCATGTGGAAGTGCTCGGCCACGGCGTCCCGGCCGAACGGCAGCGTCGGGTTGGTGGAGGAGCCGATGACGTTCGGCCGGCCGGCCAGGGTGAGCACGTCCGGCACATGCCCGCCGCCGCACCCCTCGACGTGGAAGGCGTGGATGGTCCGCCCGTCGAGCACGGCGAGGGTGTCCCGCACCGACAGGCTCTCGTTCAGGCCGTCGGTGTGCAGCGCGACCTGGACGTCGTGCTCCTCGGCGACCCGCAGCGCGGTGTCGAGCGCCCGGGCGTGGGCGCCCATGTCCTCGTGCACCTTGAACCCGCAGGCGCCTCCCTCGGCCAGGGCCTCGACCAGCGGCTCCGGGCGGGAGGACGAGCCCCGCGCCAGGAACCCGATGTTGACCGGCCAGGCGTCGAACGCGGCGAACGCGGTCCGCAGCGCCCACGGCGAGTTCACCCCGACGCCCCAGACCGGGCCGAACTCCTGGCCCAGGATGGTGGTCACCCCGGACGCGAGCGACGCCTCCATCACCCGCGGGGAGATCAGGTGCACGTGGGTGTCGATCGCCCCCGGCGTGGCGATGAGCCCCTCGCCGCTGACGATCGTGGTCCCGGTGCCGACCACAACGTCGACCCCGTCGAGGGTGTCCGGGTTGCCGGCCCGGCCGATCGCGGTGATCCGGCCGTTCCGGATGCCGATCGACGCCTTGCGCACGCCGAGCACCGGGTCGATGATCACCACGTTCGACACGACCAGGTCGCAGGTCTCCCGCACCGAGGCGGCCTTGAGGTGGAGCCCGTCCCGGGCCGTCTTGCCGAACCCGGCGAGGAACTCCTCGCCGCGCCGCTGGGCGTCCGCCTCGACCTCCACCACCAGCCCGGTGTCGGCGAGCACGATCCGGTCCCCGGTGGTCGGGCCGTACACCGCGGCATACTCACTCCGGTTCACGCCGGCTCCTTCGCTCTCGGGTTCACGCCGGCTCCTCCGCGCCCAGGTATCCGCAGGCCCGGGCGCGCTCCAGCGCCCGCTCCTTGGCCCCCGGGGCGTCCAGCGGGCCGTCCACCAGGCCGGCGAAGCCGATCACCACGCGGTCGCCCCGGATCGGGACCAGCCGCACCTCGACGGTGGCGCCGGGGTCGAACCGCACCGCGGTCCCGGCGGGCACGGCCAGGTGCCGGCCGTACGCCTTGGCCCGGTCGAAGCGGAGCCGGGGGTTGACCTCGAAGAAGTGGAAGTGCGAGGTGACGCTGATCGGCACCGCGGCCGTGTTGGTGACCTCCAGCGTCACCGCGTCCTCGTCGTCCTCGGCGCCCGGCCCGTCCTCGTCCGCACCGGGCAGCACCGCGCCCGGCCCCGCCGGGTCCACCGCGTCGCGGCCGAACGGATCGGTGACCACGGCGAGCCGGGTCCCGTCGTCGAAGACCGCCTCGACCTGGACCTCCCGGACCACGTTCGGCACGCCGGGCAGCACGTCGTCGGCGGTGAGCACCGACCGCCCGGCCTCGATCGCCTCGTCCAGGCGGCGGCCGTCCCGGGCCGCCTCGCAGACCGTGTCCGCGATCAGCGCGATCGCCTCGGGGACGTTCAGCCGCAGCCCGCGGGCGCGGCGTGCCCGGGCCAGCTCCGCGGCGGCGAACAGCAGGAGCCGGTCGCGCTCAGTGGGCGTCAGATGCACGTGGATCACCTCACGACCCGGGTGGAACGCCCCGGGTTAGGAAGGTGAGCCCGATTAGAACACGAGCAGGAACGTTCCTGCAATAGGTTGACGGAACGTTCCTCTAGAAATCTGCCGAACCGTTGCACCGTGTACCGTTGGCGGTGATGAAGGCACGAAAGCGGATCACCCTGCTGGACGTCGCCCGCGCCGCCGGCGTGTCCAAGACCACCGTCTCCGACGCCCTGAGCGGTCGCGGCAGGCTGCCCGCCGCCACCCGCGAGCGGGTGGCCGCGGTCGCGCGGGAACTGGGGTACGTCGCCAACCGGAGCGCCCGGAACCTCCGCGGCGGCCGAACCGGCGCCATCGGGCTCTACTTCCCCGACCGCACGATCGGCCTCCAGTACTACATGGACCTCGCCATCGGGGCCGCGGAGGAGGCCCTCGCGCACGACGTGGCGCTCACCCTGATCCCGGCCCTGCACAACCCCGCGGACCCGCCGCCGCTCTACGTCGACGGGGTGGTGGTCTCCGACCCCATGCTCGGCGACCCCATGCTCCGGGCGCTCGCCGAGCGCCGCATCACGGTCGTCACCTGCGAGCGCGACCTGACCCCGGGCGCCCAGCACGCCGGCCGGGTGGAGTCCGACCACGGCGCGGGGATCCGCTCCCTGCTCGACCACCTGGCCGACCGGGCCGAGCGCATCGCGCTGCTCTGCCCGGGCGAGGAGACCTCGTTCGCCCTGGACGTCCGCATCGCGTACCGGGCCTGGTGCGCGGAGCACGGCCGGGAGGCGCTCATCTACGACGTGCCGTTCGTGTGCGCTCCCGAGGACGTGGGCCGGGCGGTGGCCGAGGCGCTGCGGTCACCCGGGGGAGTGGACGCGATCATCTCCGTGCCGGACGGCGGCGCGACCAGCGCGCTCCAGGCCGCCCTTCAGCAGGGCCGCCACGTGCCCGACGACCTGCTCGTCGCCTCGTACGTCGACAGCCCCAGCCTGCAGAGCCTGATCACCCCGATCACCGCGATCGACATCGCCCCCCGGGAGATGGGCCGCCGGGCGGTGCGGCTGCTCGCCGACCTCCTCTCCGGCAAGGCCGAGCCGGGCACGGTCGAGGTCCTCCCGATCACGCTCAAGGTCCGGGCGAGCACCTCGCCGGCGCACCACCGCGGCATTGACCTGGACCTCGCCCCCTCGTGACGGGCCCGCCCGGGCCGCGTACGGCACCGCCGGTGCCTCGGCCGGCCCTGCCGGCGGCTGACCCGTCCGGCCGCGGGTCACCGCTGGCGCCCTGGCCGGCCCCGCCGGTGGCTGACCCGCCGCGTCACCGGCACCGCCGGCGCCCGGCCCCGCGCCGTCCAGCACCGCCTGCCTGGAATCGCGCTCGCCGGCGGGGCCGGACCTAACGCTTGTGGAGGTGGCCGTCCGGCCAGGCGTGCCTCGGCGCGGCCGGCCGGGATCTCACATGTGACGGGCCTCGCGTTCATGGGCGTGACGGGTCCGGGACGTCGGGTTCGCAGAGGTGGCGGGCCCGGGCACGCGTCGCCGCCGGCCTCTGCCGCGTCTTCGGCTGGACCGCCGGCCCGAGCCCGCCGCCGTACCCGGGTGACCGGGGGAGGGGACGACGCCGCCGCGGCATGCGTAGCCCGGGCGGTCCGCATGCGGGCACCCCGGCGATCGGCCGCGATCGCCGCCAGGGCGCGCCGGGGCGGTGCCGCAGCGCGGGGCATGCCGTACGGCCGGCCGGTCACGGCCGGGCGGCCGCGGCCGGGCCGGGCGGGGGCCGGATATCGCCCGGGTTGCCGTGGTGTTACGGCGCCCGCCGGAGAAGGGCGTCCGCCCACCTCAGCGGGGCCGTCCGGGCATATTCCCTTTAAAACAAGTAGGGAATATTGACTTCGTCCGGGAACGATGCGACCGTGGGGACCATGAGTCAAGCGAGCCCCTTGACCCGGCGTGCGCACGTCGACCTGTGCCACGTCGCCAGCGCCCTGTGTCGGCGCCTCGCGTAGCAGTCACCGACCGTCCTCTCCTGCGCCGCACGGATCCGATCGTGCGAGCGGACTCCCGCACCCACACTGCTAGCGAAGGGCTACCTCATGTCCCCCCTCCCATCGCGGCGGGCCGTACGCGTGCTCGCGCCCCTCGTCATCACCGTCCTCCTGGCCACGCTGTCGGCGTGCGCCCGCGGCTCCGGGCCGTCCGGGCCGGAGCTCGCGCTCGACGCGCCGCTGCCCACCCAGGTGCCGGAGGGAACCCGGCTCCGGATCGGCGACCCCCAGACCAAGGTGGCGCTCGAGCTCTCCGGTGAGATCGGCAAGCTCTCCTTCGAGGTCGAATGGGCCAACTTCAGCGGCGGCCCCCAGACGCTCGAGGCGTTCCGCGCCGACGCGCTCGACGTCGGCTCGGTCGCCGACATCCCGCCGATCCACGCCACCTGGACCGGCCTGCCGGTCAAGATCGTCGCGGCGAAGTTCCGCAAGGACCCCCTCGACCACCCGGTCTACGAGCTCGGCATCGCCCCGGGGGTGCACGTCCGGACCCTCGCCGACCTGCGCGGCAAGCGGATCGCCTACAGCCCCGGCCAGGCGCAGGGCGCGCTCGTCCTGCGGGTGCTCCGGAAGGCCGGGCTCACCAAGGACGACGTGACGCTGGTCGAGCTGCCGAGCACCGGCGACGTCTACGTCAACGCACTCGCCAGCCGGCAGGTCGACGTGGCCCCGCTCGGCGGCGTCAACATCAAGCGCTACCTCGCCAAGTACGGGGACCGCGGCGCGGCCACGATCCCCCATGGCGTCCGCGACGACCCCACCCACCTGTACGTCCGCACCGAGACCCTGCGGGATCCCGCCAAGGCCGCGGCCATCCGCGAGTACGTCCAGGCCTGGGCCCGGGCGGCCGTCTGGGTCTACGAGCACCCCGAGGAGTGGATCCAGGGCTACTACGTCAAAGACCAAGGGCTGAGCCCGGCCGACGGTGCCTACCTCGTCAAACAGGCGGGTGAGCCGGACATCCCCGCGAGCTGGACCGACGTCATCGCCCGCCACCAGGAGACCATCGACCTCCTCGCCGCGGAGAGCGGCAACCCGGTGATCAACGCGAAGGACCTCTACGACCTGCGCTTCGAGCGCGTCGCCGCCGACGCCATCAGGAAGAAGGGGGCGTGATGGCAGACACCAGAACCCGGCTCAGGCGAGTGCCGCCGGTGCCGCCGGAGGCGGGCACCTCCGCGGCGCCCACGGTGCCCGCGACCGCGGCCCCGCCCGCCCCGCCCGGCCCGGGCGGCCGCCGGGCCAGGCGCAGGCTCGGCCCCGGCGACCCCATCCGGTTCGGCCCCCTGCTCGGCCCCGCGCTCCTGCTCGGCGCCTGGGCCGCCGGCTCGGCGACCGGCCTGCTCGACCCCCGGTTCCTCCCCGCCCCGTGGACCATCGCCGGCACCGCGATCGATCTGATCGAGAGCGGCCGCCTCCAGGAGAACCTGCTCACCTCGCTGCAGCGGGTCGGCCTCGGCCTCGCCTTCGGGACGGTGCTCGGCACCGTGCTCGCGGTCGTCTCCGGGCTCAGCCGCTGGGGGGAGTCGATCATCGACGGGCCGGTGCAGATCAAGCGGGCCATCCCCACGCTGGCGCTGATGCCGCTGCTGATCCTCTGGCTCGGCATCGGCGAGGGCATGAAGATCACCACGATCACGCTCGGCGTCCTGGTGCACATCTACATCCAGACCCACAACGGCCTGCGCAGCATCGACAGCAGGTACGTCGAGCTCGCCGAGACGCTCCGGCTCACCCACCGCGACTTCATCCGCAAGGTCGTGCTCCCGGGCGCGCTGCCCGGATTCCTCATCGGGATGCGGTTCGCGGTCACCGCCGCGTGGCTGTTCCTCGCGGTCGTCGAGCAGATCAACTCCACCAGCGGGATCGGCTACATGATGGACCTCGCCCGCTCCTACGGCCAGACCGATGTGATCTTCGTCGGCATCGTCCTGTACGGCCTGCTCGGCCTGGTCTCCGACGCGGCGGTCCGCCTCGTGCAAAGGAGGGCACTGGCATGGCGGCGCACGCTGGCGGGCTGACCGCGGTGGCGCCCGCGGTGCGGGTCTCCGGCCTCACCCGGGCCTACGGCGACCGGGTCGTCCTCGACTCCCTCGACCTGGAGATCGCCCCGGGCGAGTTCGTCGCCCTGCTCGGCAAGAGCGGATCCGGCAAGAGCACCCTGCTGCGCGCCCTCGCCGGCCTCGACCACGACGTCGCGGGCGGCGGCGTGGTGGAGGTCCCCGAGCGGGTCTCCGTGGTCTTCCAGGACTCGCGGCTGCTGCCCTGGCAGCGGGTGCTCGCCAACGTCGTCCTCGGCCTCGACGGCCCCGACGCGGCCGAACGCGGCCGGGAGAGCCTCGCCGAGGTCGGGCTCGCCGGGCGGGAACGCGCCTGGCCCAACGAGCTGTCCGGCGGGGAGCAGCAGCGGGTCGCCCTCGCCCGCTCCCTGGTGCGGGAGCCCCAGCTGCTGCTCGCCGACGAGCCCTTCGGCGCGCTCGACGCGCTCACCCGGATCCGGATGCACGCGCTGCTGCGCCGGCTCTGCGACCGGCACCGGCCGGCGGTGCTGCTCGTCACCCACGACGTCGACGAGGCGATCGTGCTCGCCGACCGGGTGCTCGTCCTGTCCGACGGGCGGATCACCACCGAGCGGACCATCGACCTCGACTCACCCAGGGAATCCACCGACCCCCGCTTCGCCGAGGTGCGCGCCCACCTGCTCGCCGCGCTCGGCGTCACCGGAGAGGAGAGACCATGACCACCCCGAACCGGCAGCTGCACCTCAACCTGTTCATCTACCCGGCCGGTCACCACGAGGCCGCCTGGCGGTACCCCGGGTCCGCCCCGGACCGCGTCCTGGACATCACCTACTACCAGGAGCTCGCCCGCCGCGCCGAGGCGGCCAAGTTCGACGCGGTCTTCTTCGCCGACGGGCCGGCGCTGCCGGACAACATCCGGTACGCCAGCCGGTTCCGGCTCGAGCCGTTCACCTGGCTGTCGGGCATCGCCGTGGCCACCGAACGGATCGGGCTGATCGGCACCGCGTCCACCACCTACTTCGAGCCGTACAACCTCGCCCGGCTCTTCGCCTCCCTGGACCACCTCAGCCGGGGCCGGGCCGGGTGGAACATCGTCACCACCGGCGCAGCGAACGCGGCGCAGAACTTCGGGCTCGACGAGCACCCCGTGCACGCCGAGCGGTACGCCCGGGCCCACGAGTTCGTCGACGTGGTGACCAAGCTCTGGGACAGCTGGGAGGACGAGGCGCTGGTCGTCGACCCGGAGTCCGGGGTCTTCGCCGACACCGACCGCATCCACCCCATCGACCACGCCGGGAAGCTGTTCCGGGTGCGCGGTCCGCTCAACATCCCCCGCTCCCCGCAGGGCCGCCCGGTGTACGTGCAGGCGGGCTCGTCCGAGGACGGCAAGGCCCTCGCCGCCAGGTACGCCGAGGCCATCTTCACCGCGCACCAGACCATCGACAGCGCCCGCTCCTTCTACGCCGACATCAAGAGGCGGGCCAAGGCCGAGGGCCGCGACCCGGACCAGGTCAAGGTGCTGCCCGGGCTCAGCCCGTTCATCGGCTCCACCGAGGCCGAGGCGCTCCGGCTGCAGCGGGAGTTCAACGAGCTCACCCAGCCCGAGTACGGCCTGGAGCAGCTCCGCCGGGTGCTCGGCGTCGACCTGTCCGGCCACGACCTGGACGAGCCGTTCCCGCGCGAGCTGATCCCGGACGACCCGGAGCTCAACGCCGGCAGCCGGTTCCAGCTCATCGTCGGCATCATCGACCGGGAGCGGCCGACGATCCGGCAGCTGCTGCACCGGCTCGCGGGCGCGCGCGGGCACTGGGTCACCGCGGGCACCCCCGAGCAGATCGCCGACCGGATCGAGGAGTGGTTCACCACCGGGGCGGCGGACGGCTTCAACGTCATGCCCCCGTACCTCACCGGCGGGTTCGACGCGTTCGCCGAGCACGTGGTGCCGATCCTGCAGCGGCGCGGCCTGTTCCGCACCGAGTACACCGGCACCACCCTGCGGGACCACTACGGCCTGCCCCGGCCGCGCAGCCGGTTCGCCGCGCCGGTCGTCCCGGCGCCCCGCCGCGAGCCCGCCGCGTCCGCGCCGGCGTGACGAAGGGCGGCTCCGGTGCCCAGAGCCGCGACGGCTCGGGCTCCCGGAACCGCGACGGCTCGGGTTCCCAGGGCTACGGGTCGGCTCGCCGGATCCGCAGCCCTCGGGACCGAGGCCCCGTTCTCCGGGACGGCCGGTCCCCGGAGGGCGGGGCCGCCCCGCGCGATCGCCTGCGCTCCGAGACCTTTCGGGTGCGGAGGTTCTCGCGGTGGGGCCGGGGTACGGGTCGCGGGCCGGGGGAGAGGGGGTGAGCCGATGCCGGCTCCCCGCCGAGCCCGGCGAGCCGGACCCGTGCCGAATCCGGAAACTGAGGCGCGGGCCTCACCGGCACGGCGGCTTCAGCCCGCCCGGAAGGCCGGACCGGGCGCATGACACGGCGGGCCCGGCCGTCGCCGGGCCCGCCGTCCGGTCCTGATCACGCGCCGTGATCGCGAACCTGGCCCGGGTCAGGCCGTCAGCGCTGCAGCGTCAGCAGGGCCGGCCGGTACGGCAGAAGGTCGTAGTCCCCGCCGGAGTTGGTGGCGCGTCCCTGGTAGAGCAGCTGCAGGTTGCACGGATCGACGGTCTTGGTCTGGTCGGGGTTGGTGCGCACCAGATCGCCGTGGCTGATGTCGTTGGTCCAGGTGGCGCCGCTGTTGGCCTTGCCCGCGAACGGGTTGCTCTCGGTCGCGGCCTGCGGCGTCCACGTGCCGTCCAGGCTGGTGGCGGTGAAGGAGCGGAAGTAACGCCACCCCTGCGAGCCGATCGCCTCGACGAGCATGAGGTACTTGTTCTGGCCCTTGAGCGTGTAGACCTCGACCCCCTCGAACAGGTTGTAGGTCGAGTCGCTCATGACCACCGTCGCGGACGAGCCGAAGTTGCCGGGGAAGTTCTGGATGGGCATGCTCGCCCGGTAGATCTTGCCGTTGTCCCCGGCGAAGAACAGGTACATGTTCTTGTCATCGCCGATCAGCGTCTGGTCGATGGGCCCCGTCGCGGAACCGGAGATGCTCCCGGTGAACAGGGGCTGCTCCTCCGACCAGCTGTACGGGTTGCTCGGATCGGTGGAGGTCCGGTACGAGAAGGGGTACCGGCCCCACTGGTAGGCGAGCACCCAGATGTTCTTCGGGGCGAAGTAGATCAGCGTGGGCGCGACGGCGGAGAAGGGCGTCTCGATCTGGCGGGCCGTCGCCATGTCCGACCAGTTCGTGAAGGGGTCGAACATCATCGACCCCCATCGCGTTCCGGTGTCGTGCGTCGTCGCGTAGACCAGGTGCTTGCCGTTGTAGACGACGTTGGTGAAGTCCTTGAGCGAGACCCACCCCGACCTCGGGTTCGCCAGCGGGCCCGTCGACGTCCACCGGTACTGCGACGGCAGGTCGCAGGTGACCGACGGCGTCGGCGACGGGGTGACCGACGGCGTCGGGGACGGGGTGGACGACGGGGTCGGGGACGGGGTGGACGACGGGGTCGGGGACGGAGGAGGCGTGCCCGGGCCGCCGGTGCAGGGCACACCGTTCAGCGCGAACGAGGTGGGCGCCGGGTTGGAGCCGGTCCAGGAGCCGTTGAAGCCGAAGTTCACGCTGCCGCCGCTGGGGATGTCGGCGTTGTAGTAGACGTTGGTGGCGGTGACCGACGAGCCGGACTGGGTGTGGGTGGCGTTCCAGATCTGGGTGATCTGCTGCCCGGCGCCGAAGGACCAGGTCAGCTGCCAGCCGTTGATCGCGTCACCGAGGTTGTGGATGGTGACGTTGGCGGTGAAGCCGCCCGGCCAGCTCGCGCTGATCTCATAGTCGACCCGGCAGGCGATGGCGGCCTGGGCGGGCTGCGCCGTCACCCAGCCGGCTCCGGCCAGCAGAAGGGGAACGACGCCGATCGCGAGGCGGCGGCGCAGAGTCCGCCTGGGCAGGGCCGCGGTCGGGGCGGCGGAGCTGCGTGGTGACCGCGCTCGCCAGGGCATACGCATCTGCAGATCCTCCTCATCGTTCACGTCCGGCCGCCGTCGAAGCCGCTCGGGCAGCGGCCGGAGCGGTCGTGGTCGGGCGCGCGGCAGGACCGTGCCGTGGGCCACGGGATTCAGGCAGGAGAAGCGCCGCGCGGGGTCGCTCCCGCGCGATCGACGCCGCGCCGTGTGCGCGAAGAGCGCACTCCACCAAGGCCTCGCGAACGACGGTCCTCAAGCACCTCCACTAAGAGGAGGAAATCGCCTTGCGCAGAGGTTTGTAAAGAAAAGTGTCAAATACTCCGCGAAAGTTTCATTGCTCGCCGGCGCGGGGCCGGTGACGCGCGGTGGGCCGCCCGCCGGTGCGCCGTCACGGCGACCTGGCCTTCGACCCCACCGCCCGCGCGACCTTCCCTGCGGCGTTCGCGCCCGGGAGCGCCGTCGTCACCACCGGGCTGAGTGAGCACCCGGCCCCGGGCGGCCGGCGAATCGCGTGCCCGCGGGGCACCGCGGCGGCGGCGGTTCACGCCGGTGCGGCGGCGCTCCTCCTCGTACGGCGGGGTCGCCCGGCTGCCGGAGGCCCGCTCGGCAACGACCTGTACGGCTGGCTCGCCGCCGTGGCGACCGGACCGGACCGGGCGCGGTGCCGGTGCGGCCGCATGACGGTCGCTGGAAATCTACGATGTAAAGGGCACCGCGTTTGGACACGCGTGTCCATGACTTCACCACCACGGAGGGCCGGCCATCCTGCGATCGGCGACGGAACCCGCGGCCGTTCGCGCAGCCGCCGTCCGGGTGCCCGGCGGGGGAGGAGGCGGCCACGTCCCCGGAGCGCCGGCCGGGCTCACGCGGTGAACCGCTCCATGACCTCGTCGATCATCGGCTTGCCGTTCAGCAGCAGCGCCGCGGCGAGCAGCGAGGCGAGCAGGGCGAGCACCGCCTCGGTGGCGAGCAGCGTGATGGCGGCCGCCACGATCAGCAGGCTAGCGTTGCCCACGGTGACCCGGGGCGAGCTGAACAGGAAGTACACGGCCAGCCGGGCGATGTCCCGCCCCCGGAACTCGAACAGCGAGGTGATGACGAGGGCGTTGACGAGCCACAGGGTGCCCGCCGCCGCGGTGAGCACGAGCAGCCCCGCCCACCACCGGGGCACGCCGGCGGCGGAGAAGTTCATCAGGGTCAGCCCGACGATGCTCATCCAGGCGAGCCACGGCACCCAGATCTTCAGCACGCCGCGCACGTTCATCGCGTAGCCGCGCCAGAACGCGCGGGCGGGGTGCAGGTCGGTCAGGTCGAGGCGGCGGCGGTGCACCGCGTACAGCGCGGCGGACAGCGCGGGGCCGACCGGGAGCAGGCACAGCGCGGCCAGCGGGACGTTGCCGGGATCGCGCTCGAGCAGGACGAGCCCGATCAGGCCGGGCAGGGTGGTGGCGAGGAAGAGCAGCTCGATGACGAGCAGGGTGTAGATCAGTGCGGCGGCGCGGGAGAGCGGGCCCTCACCGAACCGCCGTTCGGCCGTCGATTCCATCAATGGGGGACTCCGGAGCGATTCGTGCGGTCATGGCAGGCCGGGGGTGCCGGAGCCCGGCCGGCCACGGCCGTGCCCCGGGAGCGCCGGCGGCGGGCCGGGAATGGCCGCGAGGGCCGGCCGCCCTCGATCTCCGCGCCGCCTGCCCGCGGAGACCAGGGGGTGACCGGCGCCCCGCGGCCGGCGGCGCGCCCGGCCGAACCCGTCCCCATCGACCAGGCGCGCCACGTCGTCACCCGCGCCGGACGCCTCCGGTGAGGCGCACGCCGAGCGTCAGCCGTGCTGCTGCTTGTACCGCTCGTACGCGTTGTTGATGAGGTTGATGTAGGCCGACATGTTCTTGCCCTCGAGCTCGGCCACGTAGGCGTCCCACTCGTCGAGGCTGCGCTTGCCGAGGATGAACTGGAGCGTGTTCTGCATGACGTGGTCCTTGAGCGGGGTCTCCCACAGCGTGGCCTGCTCGCGCTCCTTCTCGGTGAGCGGCCGGGGCGGGGCCACCGGCATCGCCCGCCGGGAGTTCATCACCTTCTGGAACTCGATCTCCTCCTCGGAGAAGGTCGACTGGAGCAGCTCGGTGCTGCCGCCGTACGCGAACACACCGTTGGAGAAGCCGAAGTCCTGCTGCAGGTGCTTGGGCGCGCCCGGGTTGAGCCCGACGAAGTCGACGTCCTTCGTGAGCCTGAACTTGCCGGAGGCGTCCCTGGTATAGGTGACCCCCTCGACGCCCCACTTGGCGAAGATCTGGCCCTCGTCGGAGTACCAGAGCCAGTCGATGAACTGCATCATGGCGACGAAGTTCCTGCTCTCCCGCGCCTTCTTGGAGATCATGATCCCGTTCTCCAGGCGCGTGTCGTTCGGCGTCGCCTTGATGGGGCCCATCGGCCCGATGGGCACCGGGATCTTGACCAGCTTGGCCTTGGGGTTCGCCTTCTTCAGCGGCGGCCGGTACTCGTTGACCAGGACCTGCGCGTTGGCGCTGATCACGAAGGACTTGCCGGACACCAGCTTCTGGATCGCCTGCTCGTCGGTCTGGGTGAAGCTGTCCGGGTCGAGCAGCCCTTCCTTCACCAGCCCGTTGAGGTACTGCAGCATCTGCCGGTACGCGTCCATCGCACCGGTGTAGACGAACTTCTGCGCGTTGGGGTCCCAGGTCACGCCGTTGAGGAAGCCCCAGCCGCCGCGGGCGCCGAACGCCATGCCGATGATGTTGAGCAGCGCGCCGCCGGGCGTGGGGTTGTTCCACCGGTCGGTCCAGGGATAGGAGTCCGGGTACTCCTCCTTCATCGCCCTGAGCACCTGGTGCAGCTCCTCCAGGGTCTGCGGGATCTGCAGCCCGAGCTTCTCGAGGATGTCGACCCGGATCGCCAGGGAGTAGTCCACCCAGTAGTCCTGGTGGAGGCCGGGGAGCAGGTAGAAGCGGCCGTCGGCCTGCCGGAGCGTGTCGATGTCGGCCTGGAGGTTCCACTTGGCGACCTTGTCCTTGAAGTGCGGCATCAGGTCGATGTAGTCGCTGACCGGCAGGATGGCGCCGGAGGCGACGAACGCGGTCTCCTGCCCCGGATAGGTCTTCGGGATGATCAGCGGGGCGTCGCCGGCGCCGATGAGCAGGCTCCGCTTGTTCTCGTAGTCGCTGAGCGGCACCACGTTCGGCTCGAGCGTCACGTTGGTGCGCTTGGTGAGCTCAGACCAGAACAACCAGTCCTTCTTGATCGGGTAGAAGGGGTGGTTGTTGTAGAGGATGCTGAACGTCAGCGGAACCGTGGCCTTGAACTGCTTGCCGACGCCGTAGTCGGGCATCGCGCCATCGCTGTGCGCCGACAGGTCCTCGCCCGAGGTCTTGCTCTTGTCGCCGTTACCGCCGTCGCCACTGCACGCGGCGAGCGCGAAGAGGGCGCCCATGGTGACGAGCGCCTGACGCCTGCTCATCTCGACCATCTGGGGGTCCTTTCCCTGGGAACGGGGTGGGTGCGGGGAAGCCTCGGGTGGGTCACCCCTTGACCGCGCCGAGCATGACGCCGGAGACGAAGTACCGCTGGACGAAGGGGTAGACCAGCAAGATCGGGATGACGGTGAGCACCATGGTCACCGACTTGATGTTCGTGGCCACGGTGAGGTTGGTGGCGTCGGCCCCGACCGAGGTCGCGGAGGTGGCCCCGGCGATGAGGTTGCGCAGGTACACGGTGACCGGGAACAGCTCCGACTTCGTCATGTAGAGGAAGGCGGAGAACCACGAGTTCCAGAAGGTGACCGCGTAGAACAGCACCATCGTGGCGATCACCGCCTTCGACAGCGGGAGCACGATCCGGAGCAGGATGCCGTAGGTGTTCAGGCCGTCGATGGCGGCGGCCTCCTCGAGCTCCTTCGGCAGGTTCTCGAAGAACGTCTTCATCACCAGGAGGTTGAAGACGCTGATCGCGTTCGGCAGGACGATGGCCCAGATGGTGTCCTTGAAGCCGAGGCTGGTGATGAGGACGTAGTTGGGGATGAGGCCGCCGGAGAAGAACATCGTGAAGACCGCGATGCCGATGAGGAACTTGCGGCCCTTCAGGTGCTGCTTCGACAGCACGTACGCGTAGCTGGTGGTCAGCACCATCGCGATGAACGTGGCGACGACCGTGTAGACCACCGTGTTGCGGTAGTTGATCCAGAACATCGGGTCGGACGCCACGTACGTGTACGTGTCGAGCGTGAACCCGACGGGGAAGATGCTGACCTTGCCGGCGCGGATGGCGTACTCGTCGCTGAACGACCGGGCGACGACGTTGAGGAACGGGTAGAGGGTGACGATCACGACGCCGGTCAGGATGACGCCGTTGATCACCCGGAATACGCGGTATCCCCTGGTCTGGTCGATGGTCACCACAGGCTGGCCCCCACCGTGCGACGGGAGATGAAGTTCGCCGACAGCACCAGGGCGAGCCCGATGATGGCCTCGAACAGCCCGATCGCCGCGGCGTAGCTGAAGTTGTTCGACACCACGCCCATCCGGTACAGGTACGTGGCGATCACGTCGGCGGTCGGGTACGTCAGCGGGTTGTAGAGCAGGAGGATCTTCTCGAACCCGACGGCCATGAACGTGCCGATGTTGAGGATGAGCAGCGTGACCACGGTGGGCCGGATGCCGGGCAGGGTCACGTGCCAGATCTGCCGCCACCGTCCCGCGCCGTCGATCCTCGCCGCCTCATAGAGCTGCGGGTCGATGGTGGTGAGCGCGGCGAGGTAGATGATCGTGCCCCAGCCGACGGTCTGCCAGACCTCGGAGGAGACGTAGACCGCGCGGAACCACTCCGGCTCCTGCAGGAAGGCGATGGGCTCGCCGCCGAGCGCGCGCAGGACCTGGTTGATCGGGCCGTCGAGCGAGACCAGCTCCATGACCATGCCGGCCACGACCACCGTGGACAGGAAGTGCGGCAGGTAGGAGACCGACTGGACGAACCGCTTGATGCGCTTGCTGACGAGCTCGTTGAGCAGCAGCGCGAGCACGATCGGCAGCGGGAAGCAGACCACCAGGGTCAGCGCCCCGAGGATCACGGTGTTGGCGAACACGTTCCAGAACGTGGGGTCGTTCAGGAACATGCGCACGTACCGCAGGCCGACCCATTCCTCGCCGAGGATGTTGCCTCCCGGCTCGAACCTCCGGAAGGCGATCACGTTGCCGATCATCGGCAGGTAGCGGAAGACCAGGAAGAAGAGGAGCGGCAGGATCGCCAGCGTGTAGAGCTGCCAATCGCGGCGCAGCGCCTCCCGCCAGGTGCGGTGGCCGGGGCGTTTCCCCCGGCGGGCGGGGCGGGTGCCGCCCGGGCTCGGGTCTCCGGTGGCCGGCGGTCTGTCGATCGTGCTGGCTGTGCTCATCCTCGTGCGTTTTCGGTGTCATCCGGGGGATGCGCACCGGCGGATGTGGCCGCCGGTGGTGGCCTCGTGCCCGGCGTCGCCGCGGTACGGCACCGCCGCCGGGCGCCCGGCACCGGGCCGGTGCGGGGCGGTGCCCGCCGCCGGACCGGCGGTGGCCCGGACCGTGGCCGGCGGTGCGGCCGCCGCCGCATGCCGCTCGAGCCGGACGGGGGAGCCGGCCCGCTCATGGCGGGGCGAACGGGCGCGGTGTGCCGAGGCGCTGGGCGGCGGCCTCGTGCCGATCGATGCCCGGCCGCTCATGTCGTTTCCCTTCGGCCCGGTGCCGCCGCGAACCACCCCCGGGATCCGGGCGGCGCCGAAAATTTCTTAGATGTCCTTTAATATTGCGGAAATATAAGAGTCGAAGTAAAGGGCAGTCAAGAGTGCGGTCAAGGGCGGATCAGGGGCGTTTCAAAGGCGTTATCGGCCGAGCTCTCGATGCTTCGCCTGTGAATCGGCGAACGGACGCTTTCGAAACTTTCGCGGTGAGCGCGGAAAGACGGCGCCGCCGCGCCCGCCGCGTGCGGCAGAGCCTCCGCCGTGGTGTTCGGACGCCGGATGGGGCGACCCGGCCGGGCGCCGCTCCACGCGCCCGGCGGCCGTGGCGACGGCGCAGGCGAATGCGATGGGGGAGGTACGCCGGCGGGGTCGGCCTCATCACACCGGCCGGCGCGCCGGTGAGCGGATCCGTCCCGCCGCCGATCGGCGGCATGCGGGCCTGACGCCCGCCCCGGCCGGTCCGCGCTCCATGTGAGGCGGTGCGGTCACCCGGTGGCGTGCGCGGCCTCGGCGTCGGCGGGGGCGCCGGCGGGATCCGGCGGGAAGCGCACGGCGGGGAGAGCCGCGTTGCGGAGGATCCGTTCGATCGTCGCGGTGGCCGAGGCGTACAGGTCCCGCCCCGCCTCGGTGAGGCGTACCAGGGAACCCCGCCCGTCGTCCGGCGACGCCGTGCGCTGCACGACGCCGGCGGCCACCATCTGGGCGATCAGCCGGGACACCTGGGGCTGGCTACGGGACACCTGCTCGGTCAGGTCGGACAGCCTCGTCCAGCCCGTCCGGGGAGCCAGGGCCGACATCAGCTCGTAGGCGCTGACACAGAGCTGGTGCTCGCGCGCGAGCTCGCGCTCGATGGTCTGTGTCAGCCGGTTGCAGACGCGCATCATGGCGAGCCAGCTGATCACCAGGTCGTCGCTCACCTTCACCACGTTACCGGAGGACATACTTTCATGCGCATGCATATATTGGGTGTATGCACGACAGCACACGGACCACCCCCGCATCCCCGCCGCCGGTGCCGCCCGCACCGGACCCACCCGCCCCCTGGAGCGCCATGGCCGTGCTCGGCGCCGCCCAGCTCATGGTCATGCTCGACTCGACGGTCGTGAACGTGGCGCTGCCCACCATCGGCCGGTCGCTCTCGGCCGGCGCCGCGGCCCAGCAGTGGACCGTCGGCTCCTACGTGCTGATGTACGGCAGCCTGCTGCTCGCCGGTGGCCGCATCTCCGACGTGTTCGGGCGCCGCCGCTCGTTCCTCGCCGGCCTGGCGCTCTTCGGCGCGGCGTCCGCACTGTGCGGCCTGGCCCCCGGCACGCCGGCGCTGATCGCCGGGCGGTTCGTGCAGGGCGCCGCCGCCGCGGTGCTGTCCGCCGCAGCGCTGTCCGCGGTGCTCGCCATCTACCGCCTGCCCGGCCAGCGCAGGCTGGCGCTGACCGCGTGGAGCGGCCTCGGCGTGGTGGGCGCGACCATCGGCGTCATCCTCGGCGGGCTGCTCACCACGACGCTCGGCTGGCGATGGGCGTTCCTGATCAATGTCCCGATCTGCGTCCTGACCGGCATCGCCGCGCTGCGCGCGGTGCCGCCGCTCTCCGCCGTGCGGCGCAGGCCGCTGCGGCTGCCGATCGCGCTGCTCACCACCGCCGGCCTGGCGGCGCTGTCGTACGGGCTGATCCGCCTGCAGGACGGTGCCGGCACGGGGGCCGCCTGGCTGGGCATTCTCGTCGCGGTGCTCCTGCTGACCCTGGTGGCCGTACGGCAGGCCCGCGCCGAGGACCCGCTGCTGCCGTTGCACCTGCTGCGGCTGCCCACGTACGCGCTGAGCAGCGTCGGGCTCTCGCTCGCCGCCGCGGTGATGATCGGCGGGACGTACCTGGCCAGCGGCTACTTCCAGCGCGCCCACGGCATGGCGGCCATCACCGCGGGTCTCGCCCTGGTGCCCATGGGGCTGTCCTCGCTCCTGGCCGCCCTTGTCGTGCCCAGGCTGGCGGGCCGCCTCGGGTTCGCGCGGCTCTACCTCTGCGCCGCGGCCGCGCAGCTCGCCGGCGCCGGGATCCTGGTCATCAGCACGGGAAACGCCCTGATCGCGGGCGTGGCGCTGGTCATCATCGGGGCGGGGCTGCCGAGCAGCTTCGTACCGCTGTACACCATCGGCTCCTCCCACGTCCGGCCGGCCGAATCCGGTGTCGGGTCCGGCCTGCTCAACACCTTCAACCAGACCGGTGCCGCGCTCGGCGTGGCCGTCGCGGGCACCGTGGCCGCCGCGGCGGCCGCCTCGTCGCTGCGGGCCGGCGCCACCGCCGCCCAGGCCGGCACCCACGCCACGAGCGCCGGCTTCGCCGTGCTCGCGGCCTGCGCCGTGCTCGCGCTGATCAACGCCACCGTGCTGATCCGGCTCACCAGGCCGGTGAGCGCACCGTGACCACGCGGCTCCGGGAACGGGGCCGTCCATCGGCGGGTCCGTGCCGAGAATCCGCACGTTATGGGCCTGCCCCCCTGCGCGTGAGCCGGCCGGCCTTGCGGGGTGAGCTTGCCGGCGGTAAGCGCACCTCCTCGTCGGCCCGGCCGGCGCCGTACCACGCTCCGCCCGGTGCGTGATCGCCGGGCGGGAGCGCGGATGACCCGGCGCCCCGGCGGCCCGGCCGCGCCTGTGCGCCCGTGTGCCGGCGGCGCCACGGCGCATCCCGTGCGGCCGGCGTGCGGGAAGGAGCGGCCGCGCGGTGGGGGAGGACGGCATGCGCGCCGGCCGCCCGTGCGGCGAGCCGGCGCGCGGGCCGTGCGGTGTGAACCCTCATGAGGAAGCGGTCACGGGCGGTACAGGACACTTTGGCAATGCGCCCTTTTTGCCCTCTTTACACCATCGTAAGGTCGAGTGTACGGTTTTGACCGAAATCGGGTGACGATTGCCATCGATCACCCGTGACATTGCCGTGACCGTGCGTCCCCTTGGGGACCAGTTCCCAGCGCAAGCGCACGGCCGCCGAATCCGCGCTCCCCGCGGAGCCGGGACACCCACCCACCCAGGGTGAAGCGCCGCGCCCCTGTGGCGCGCCGCAGGGCGCCTCCCGCCCCATCCTCTCGGCCCGGCCCGGCGGCATGGAAGCAAGGAGTCAACCCCTTCATGTTCGATTCCCTCACGTCCCTCTCCGTTACGAAGCGGCTCGCCGGCACCCTCCGGCGCCTCCGCGCCGCCCTCGCCCTCACGGCGGCCGTCGCCACGGCGGCGACCGCCCTCGCCGTGACCGGACCGGCGCACGCCGATCTCGTGCTCACCTACGGCGAGGACGTCTCCGGCCACGAGCCCGACCACGACTGGACCGCCAGCAAAGCCGAGTTCGGCATCGTCAAGGCCACCGAAGGGCTCACCTTCCGCGACCCCTCGTTCGCCCGGCACTGGCGGGAGCTGGACAAGAAGGGCATCGTGCGCGGCGCCTACCACTACGCGCACCCCCGCAACGATCCCATAGCCGAGGCCGAGCACTTCCTCTCCGTGGTGAACGAGCAGCCCGCGAAGCCCGGTGACCTGCTCGTGCTCGACCTGGAGACCACCGACGGGTACTCCGTGGACCACGTCAACGCCTGGGCCAAGAAGTGGCTCGCGCACGTGAAGGCCAAGACCGGGGCCACGCCGCTCTTCTACAGCGGCTGGAACTTCGCCAACACCTACGGCCGCGGGCTCGCCGAGTACCCGCTCTGGGTGGCCCACTACAGCCGGCCCAAGGGCGACGTCACGCCGCCCGCCGACTGGAAGGAGTGGGTCATCCACCAGTACACGGAAGACCCCATCGACATGAACGTCTCGCGGCTCACCCCTGAGCAGCTCCGCGCGTTCGGCCGTCCCTGATCCGGCGCACGGCACGCGCCCCTGCCCGCCGTACGGCACCGCGGCATCCGTCCCGCGGTGCCGTACGGCGCGGGCGGCACCGGGAACGGCACCGCGCTCCGGGGACGCGCGGCCCGGCCCTCGCGGTCTCCCGACCCGGGGTGGGTCTGCGCAAGGCCGCTCGCCGGCCGGACGGTCCGGTCCTGGGGCCGGCGCTGGCAGGTCCGCCGACCGGCGAAGCACGAGCGGCCCAAGAAGGCGACCGTCACCCGGGCGGCCGTTCGGCGGTGAGCGCCTTCACCCGGCCCGGAACCCTCGTGGTGCCCCTGCCCGCGGCGGCGCCGGGCGGGGCACGCGAAGGACGGGCCCGGGCGGGTCAGGGGGAGTGCCAGCTCGAGTGGTGGTACCGGCCCGTGGTCTCGCCGCCCGGCGGCCCGTCCGGCGTGCGGTTCAGCGCCCACAGCCCGATCAGCACGGCGAGCGTGAACACCACCACCATCAGCACGGCCAGGGTGAGACGGCGGCGCCGCTCGCGGCGCTTCCACTCGGCGCGGGCCCGCCGGTAGGCGTCCGGCGCCGGCTGCACCTGGGCGGCGAGCAGGTCCAGCGTCTCCCGCAACCGCTCCTCGTGCGTCGATCCGCTCGTCATGATCGTCCTTCCATGGCCCGGGTGAGCGCCGCCATGCCCCGGGCCGTGTGCGACTTGACCGCGCCACAGGAGATGCCCATGGCGGCGGCGATCTCATGCTCCCGCAGGCCCAGCCAATAGCGCAGCACCAGGGCCTCCCGCTGGCGGGCGGGCAGCCGCTTCAGCGCGGCCACCAGCTCCCGCTGGTCGTCGCGGAGGATCGCCTCGGTCTCCGCCGAGATGACCTCGTGCCCCATCTCCTGAGTGTGCTTGCGGGCGACCTGGAGGTGGCGGAGCCGCATCCGGATCAGGTTCACCACGGTCCCGCGCAGGTAGGCGAGCGCGGCGTCCACGTTGCGCAGGCGGTGCCAGCGCCGGTAGAGCTGCCAGAACGCCTCGGCGACCACGTCCTCGGCGTCGTCCGCGCCGAGCAGCACGGCGAGGCGGAGCGTCGGCGTGTAGTGCCGGGCGAAGAGGTCGGCCAGGGCCGCGTCCCGGTCGCTCATGTCCACCGGACGCGCGCCGCCCTCCGGCTCGACGGCCTGCGCGGTCGGCGCCGGGGTCGGCTCCGGGCTCGGTTCCAGGGGCGGCTCCGGGCCGACGTCCACGGCCGGCTCCGGCGGGTGCAGGCGCTCCTCGGGCGATGGCCGGGCGATGACGGGGGTCTTTCGCTTCATGCGGACCTCACGGGCAGCGAAGGGAGGGGATCGTCCGGGTGCCGCCTGGGCGTCCAGCGGCGCACGGCGGCGAGCGCGAGGGTCACCGCCGCGTTGACGACGAGGGCGACCACCGCGGCGTACGCGGGGAAGGCGACGCCGAACGCGCGCACCGTGACCAGGGCGGAGAAGCCGCCCCAGACGACCATCAGCGTCCCGGAGGCCATGCCGGCCGCCCAGCCGGCGAGCAGGGCCCGCGCGTCCCGCCACCGGGTGAACAGCCCGAGCGCCACGGCCGGGAAGGTCTGCAGGATCCAGACCCCGCCGAGCAGCTGGAGGTTGATGGCGTCCCGGTTCCGCAGCCCCAGGATGAAGGCGACCGCGCCCACCTTCGCGATGAGCGAGATCCACTGCGCGACCCTGGCCTGGTACTTGGGCGTCGCGTAGGGCTGGAAGTACTCCACGTAGATGTTGCGGACGAACAGGGCCGCCGCCGCGATCGACATCACCGCGGCGGGCACCAGCGCCCCCACCACGAGCGCCCCGAGCAGCACCCCGGTGAGCGCGGACGGCATGAGCTCCTTGACCAGCAGCGGGACCGCCGCCTCGGCCGTGCCCGAGGGCGCGTCGACCCCGGCGGCGAGCGCGGCGATCCCGAGCATGCCGAAGATCCCGAGCACGGCCGTCCAGCCGGGCAGGGCGATGGACACCTTCCGCAGGGTCGGCGCGCTCGACGCGGCGAAGGCGGCGGTGGTCACGTGCGGGTACATGAGCAGGGCGAGCGCCGAGCCCAGGGCCAGCGTCGCGAACGCCGGGTACATGTCGGGGGAGAGCAGCAGCGGGGGGTGGCCCTCCGGGTTGCGCGCGGCGGCCTCGAACATCCGGCCGGTCCCGCCGAGCCGGTCGAGCACCGCCACCACCACCCCGATCACCGCGCCGAAGATCGCCGCCCCTTTGGCCAGGGAGATCACCGCCGGGGCGCGCAGCCCGTGCCGGAACGTGGCCACGGCGAGCACCGCGAACACCGCGATCAGCACCAGGTCCCCGCGCCACCCCTCCGGGTACAGCCCGCAGGCGCTGAGCACGGCCCGGATCCCCACGAGCTGCAGCGCGATGTACGGCATCGTGGCGAGGATCCCGGTGAGCGCGACCATCAGGCCGAGGGCCGCCGAGCCGTACCGCGCCTTCACATAGTCGGCGATCGTGATGGACCCGTGGTCGCGGGCCGCGCGCCACATCCGGGGGAGCAGCACGAACGCCAGCGGATAGACGATCACCGTGTACGGCAGGGCGAAGAACCCGACCGCGCCCGCGTCGTAGACCAGGCCCGGTACGGCGGCGAAGGTGTACGCGGTGTAGATGCTGCCGCCGAGCAGGAACCACGTGACGAGCCCGCCGAACCGGCGGTCGGCGAGCGCCCAGGACTCGAGCGAGGGAAGCTCGTCGGTGCGGCCGAACCAGCGGGCGGTCACGGCGAGGAGGGAGGTCCCGCCGAGGACGGCGAGGAACGCCGCGACCATCGGCTGGTCGATCGTCATACCCACCGCCACGGCACCGACATCGAGCTGGGTCCGGTTCACCGGCGAATGTAGTTCTAGTCGTCTGGTGGCGTAAACCAGAAGAGGTGGTTCCGCAACAAGCAGGCAACGAATCCGAGATCTGAAGGAGCCACGTTGCGCGAGCTGCCCAGCCCACGGCACAGGCGCGCCGCGGCCCGCGTCCTGGCGGCGCTGTGCCTCCTCGCCCCGTGCCAGGCGCTGCTGTGGGTGCCCTGGTACGCGAAGGAGGAGCCGGCCCTGGCCGGCATCCCGTTCTTCTACACGTACCAGCTCATCTGGGTGCCGCTGACCGTGGCCCTGATGGCCGTCGCCCACCTCCTGCTCAGGTACGGCTCCCGCCGCGACGACGGCCACGGCTCATCCTGACCCGCCCGGCCCCGCATCCGCGGGCCGCCGTTGCCGCACGCCACAAGCACTCGGAGACCACCGTGACGGTTACCCCTCGTGCCAAACGCAAGCTCAATGTCAAGTCGGTGATCATCTGGACCGCCGTCTCGATCGCCGGCGCGGTCGCGTGGGGCGTGCTCGCCCTCGCCCGCGGGGAGAAGATCTCCGCGATCTGGCTGATCGTCGCCGCCCTCGGCTCGTACGCGATCGCCTACCGCTTCTACGCGAGGTTCATCGCGTACAAGGTGCTGAAGGTGGACGACACCCGGGCCACCCCGGCCGAGCGGCTGGAGGACGGGATCGACTTCCACCCCACCGACCGCCGGGTGCTGCTCGGCCACCACTTCGCCGCGATCGCGGGCGCCGGGCCGCTGGTGGGGCCGGTGCTCGCCGCGCAGATGGGCTACCTGCCCGGCACGATCTGGATCATCTTCGGCGTGATCTTCGCCGGTGCCGTGCAGGACATGGTGGTGCTGTTCCTGTCCATGCGCCGGGACGGGCGCAGCCTGGGCCAGATGGCGCGGGACGAGATCGGGAAGGTCGGCGGCGCCGTCGCGCTCATCGCCGTCCTCTCCATCATGATCATCCTGCTGGCGGTGCTGGCGATGGTCGTGGTGAACGCCCTCGCCAAGTCGCCGTGGGGCACCTTCTCGATCGCGATGACCATCCCGATCGCGCTCTTCATGGGCGTCTACCTGCGGGTGCTCCGGCCCGGGCGGGTGATCGAGACGAGCCTCATCGGCGTGGTGCTGCTCATCATCGCCATCGCCGCCGGAAGCTGGGTGGCCGAGTCCGGGCTCGCCGACACCTTCACCCTCAGCCCGCAGGCGCTCGTCGGCTGGCTCGTCGTGTACGGCTTCGCCGCCTCGGTCCTCCCGGTGTGGCTGCTGCTCGCCCCGCGTGACTACCTGTCGACCTTCATGAAGATCGGCGCCATCGCGCTGATGGCGGTGAGCGTGATCCTCGCCGCACCGGTGATGCAGACCGAGGCGGTCACCAAGTTCGCGCTCACCGGCGACGGCCCGGTCTTCGCCGGCGAGCTCTTCCCGTTCGTGTTCATCACGATCGCGTGCGGCGCGCTCTCCGGCTTCCACGCGCTCATCTCCTCGGGCACCACGCCGAAGCTGATCGAGAAGGAGTCGCAGGTCCGGCTCATCGGCTACGGCGCCATGCTCATGGAGTCGTTCGTCGCCGTCATGGCGATGATCGCCGCCTGCATCCTCGACCCGGGCCTGTACTTCGCCATGAACTCCCCGGCGGGCCTGCTCGGCCAGACCGTGGAGAGCGCCTCCGCCGCGGTGGCCAACCTCGGGTTCACCATCAGCCCCGAGGACCTGCGCGCGGCGGCCGAGGCGGTCGAGGAGGAGACCCTGATCGCCCGCACCGGCGGCGCCCCCACCCTCGCGGTGGGCATGTCCCAGATCTTCTCCTCGGTCTTCGGCGGTGAGGCGTTCAAGGCGTTCTGGTACCACTTCGCCATCATGTTCGAGGCGCTGTTCATCCTCACCACCGTGGACGCCGGCACCCGGGTCGGCCGCTTCATGCTCCAGGACACCCTGGGCAACATCTGGAAGCCGCTCGGCCGGGTCAACTGGCGGCCGGGCGTGTGGGCGACCAGCGCCATCATCGTCCTCGCCTGGGGCTACTTCCTCTGGGCCGGCGTGAACGACCCGCTCGGCGGCATCAACCAGCTCTTCCCGCTGTTCGGCATCGCCAACCAGCTCCTCGCCGCCGTCGCCCTCACGGTGGCCACCACCGCGCTGGTGAAGTCCGGCCGGCTGAAGTGGGCCTGGGTCACCGGCGTGCCGCTCGCCTGGGACGCGGCGGTGACCCTCACCGCGAGCTGGCAGAAGGTGTTCTCCTCCGACCCGACGATCGGGTTCTTCGCCCAGCGGGCCCGCTACGCCGAGGCGATCGAGCGGGGTGAGGTGCTCGCCCCGGCGAAGAGCATGGAGGACATGCACACCGTCGTGCTGAACTCGACCGTGGACGGCGTGCTCGCCGCGCTGTACGCGCTCATGGTCATCGTGATCATCGTCAACGCGCTGGTGGTGTGCGTGCGCGCGGTCAGGTCCCGCGAGCCGCTGCCCACCACCGAGGCGCCGTACGTCCGGTCGAAGCTGGAGGCGCCCTCCGGCCTGTTCGACTTCTCCGCGCGGCGGCGCCGGGAGCTGGTCGGCGCCGGCCCTGAAGGGACGTCCGGATCCTCGTGATGGTCACCCGCCTGCTCGGCCTCGTCCGGTGGTACCTCCGGGAGCTCACCGGTGAGGCCCAGTACGACCGGTACCTGGAGCGGCATCGCCGGATCCACCCGGACGCGCCCGCCATGTCGCGGCGGGAGTTCGAGCGGTGGCGCACCGACCGCATGGAGGGCAACCCGGGAAGCCGGTGCTGCTGATCCCGGAAAATTCTGTGCTGTTGAACACGGGGTGCCGGGCCGGTATCGGCTCCGGCACCCCGGTCTGTCTCGTGCCCGTTCGTGAACCGGCGTTCTCAGCCGGTGCCGTGCGCCCGGCGATAGGCCTCTATCACCTCCGCGGGGATCCGCCCCCGGCTGCCCACGGCGTATCCCTGCTGGCGGGCCCAGGCGCGGATCTGCGCCGTCGGCGTTCGTGCCGCCGCGGGACGCCCGGTTCCCGTGGCCGGACTGGCGTCGCGCCAGGGTACGGCAGGCAGCTCACCGATCGTGGGCTCCAGGTCGGAAGGGTCACCCGCCTCCAGGTCATCGTCCTCCAGGCCGTCCCACCCGGGTTCCGTGGAGAGCGTCACGGCGCGCCAGGAGTCCTCCGCAGCCGCACCCTCCGGGATGACCTCGCCCGGCCGGATGCCCCGCCGCTCGAGCTCCTCCCAGAGCGGTTTGAGCGCCGCGTCCGGATCGAAGTAGAACTCGCTTTCCCGAATCCGCCAGAACCGCCATCCCGCGCGCTTGAGCTCCCGTTCCCGGTCGAGATCGGCGGCGCGCTGCTCGGCTGTGCCGTGCCAGTGATCCCCGTCGCACTCCACAGCGAGCCGTCCTCCGGCACCGACCACGACCAGGTCGATCCGGCGGCCGCCCACCTCGTACTGCGGGATCACGTGGTAGCCGTGCTCACGGATGCGCAGGAACACCCGTTGCTCGAAGAGCGAGTCGAAGCTCGGGTGCGGCTCGTCGGGGGTCACGTCGGAGAGCGGTTCCGCGCCCAGGGCCGCCGGCGGGTTGAGCATGTAGGTGAGCAGCGAGCGCCGCAGGCATGTGGGCGCGAGCAGGTCCGGGCTGACCGAGTGGAACAGCCACATCTGGTCCCTTGCCCGCGAGGCCGCGACGTTGAAGCGCCGCTGCCACTCAGTGCTGGTCACCGCGGAGCGCCGCTCGGCGATCACCATCGACAGGAACACGACGTCGCGCTCGTCACCCTGGAAGTCGGGCGGGGTGCCGACCCGCAGCCGCCGCCGCTCCCAGTCCTTCAGGTCGAGCCGCTCGAGCAGTAGGCCGTGGATGAGCTGCACCTGCCCTGTGCCCTGAAGCACGACCACTCCGAAGGTCTTCCCGTCATAGGCCGGATCGGCGTTGCACGCCACGATCTGCTCGACGATCGCCTCGGCCTCCACGCGGTTGCGGAGCCGCGTGCTCGATCCCTCGGTCGATGCGCCGTGCACCCTGACGACCTTGAGCGGTGGCAGGCGGTCGGCGCCGAACTGCCGCAGCGGCACTAGCGGCTCGTCGGCGTAGAACTGCCGGGAGGAGAATTCGATGATCTCCGGCATGCACCGGAAGTGCTCCTTGAGCCGCAGAACCGAGCCGAACCGGGTGGCCAGCAGGTCGAACAGGCTCGAGTTGGGGGTGAAGGCGTCCCGCAGGTAGGGAGGCATGTCCGGCAGGTAGGTGGCGAGCTTCGCGAAGATCGGCTCGAGCTCGCCGCGCCTGATCGCGAGAGGCGCGCACTGCTTGTCGTCACCGACCACGATGATCCGTGGCGCGAGCCAGAGGAGGAACAGGGCGTCGATGCTCGCCTGGCTGGCCTCGTCCACGATCACGACGTCGAAGGAGTCGCGCACCGGCGGGATCGTCTCCAGCACCTGCTGAATCGGCATGATCCACGCGGGCACCGCGTCGCGGGCCACCGCCATCGCCTCCCGGGCGAGCGCCCGGTACTTCTCTGCGTACCTCCCGGTCCCCTTGCCGAGCTTGGTGATGTGATCCTGGTAAGCGCGCAGCGCGGTCGTCTGCCGGGAGTTCATCCTGGCCAGAGCGGCATCCCACGCCTGTTCCGCAGCGAGCTCCGCGGTCAGGCGCAGGGTGCGCCGGGTCGCGTCCTCGAGTTCGGCCTCCAGCTGCTGCTCCAGTCCGGGCCGTCGCTGCTCGGTGAAGAAGGTGTACGCCTTCGCCCAATGCCAGGCGCGCTCCCAGCTGGACATGTGCGGCTTCCAGGAGCCCGCTTCGGCGAGGAGCTTGAGTAGCGCCGGGTGGGCCGCCCGCACCTTGTCCGCGAGCTCGTCGCAGCGCCGCTGTTCGGCCTGCTCACGCTGGGCGGTCGCCAGGGCGTTGAGGCAGAGCTGGTAGGTGACAGCGTCGCGGGCGGCCACTGCGTTGGCCGCCTCGACCAGCTCGGGAGCCGGGGAGCCGAGCCGGATCTGCTGCTCAAGTGCGGCGTGCAGCTCCTCCAGCGCGGCGGTTGCCCGCTCAGCGGCGAGCTTGAGCCGTACCGCGCGCAGCGCCGCGCTATAGGACAGCCATTCCGCAGGAGTGCGAAGGTCGAGCCGCACGCCCGCCGAGTTGAGCAGGCCGACGGTTTCGGCCACCGCATCGGCGATTCGGCGCACCACGCTCAGCCGGTCGAAGGCGTCGGCGAGCTGCGCCGAGAGGCGCTCGAGCGGCTCATCCGGGAACTCCACGCCCACCAGCCGCCAGGCCCGCCGGAGCAGGTCGGCGATCTGCCTTCCCTCGATGTCGTCGATGACGAGGGACAGCAGCTCGGCATTCGTGGGCTGGACCCCGTCGACGGACACCTCGGCGAGGTACGGCTCGGCCGTCCGCTGCACAGCGGGACGGAGCAGCCCGCGCTTGAGCCGGTTCCCCGCGGCGAGATGGTCCCGCAGTGCCTGCATTGCCTGCAGGTACCGACCGGCCGCGCCCGGGTCCTCGAGCCGCGGATGGCTGATCGTGCGGAAGGCGATGCGCTGGGTCCGCTCCCGGAGAGCGGCGAGCCGTCCCGCTTGATCGGCGAGCTGCTGCCACAGGGCGGTCTCCCGGCCGGCGAGCGCGTCGCTCAGCGCGCGGACGGTCCAGTCGGCCGTATCCCACGCCGCGGCGTCCTCTGGCAGGCCGAGCCGGTGAAGGTCGGCCGCGATGCCGGCCGCGATCTTCTCGAGTCGGCCGATCAGCTCGGGATCGAGATGCTCCAGGCGTCCGGACACCTCGGTGGAGGCATCGCGAGCCACCATCTGGGCCGCGGCCTCATTCGCGATCAGTTCCTTGAGCCGCTCCACGGTGGGGAGCGCGGCCACGTCGGGGATCCGCTGGGAGGGCCGCGCTTTGCGCTGAGGTGTCTCCCCGGCGAGCAGCTCGACGAGCTCGGCCGCCTCACCGACGGAGATCGGCGGCTCGGCAGGCGCCGTGGGCGGCATGGGGACCGGCATCCACCGGCACTCCGCCTCCTCCCGCTTCAAGCGGCGGGCGATCTCGGCAAGGGTGCCCCGGTAGCCTGGGGCGATCTCCCGGTGGACGTAGGTCTCGGACTCACGCAGCGCCCGGATCCGATCGGTCAGCTCGGCGGCCGTGCGGCGGGCCTCCTCGAGCCGGCGGCGCGCCGCGGAGATCCGCTCGGCCTGCAGCCGGGGGTCGTAGCCGGCGTACCGGATCGACAGCTCCTTGATGCCGGTCTCCAGCTCCGCGGAGCCTCCACGGCCCACGTCGGTCATGGAGACGCACAGCCCAGCGATCTCAGGTGGCAGCTTGTCGCGCAGCACCCGCAGCGCCTGAGCCTTCTGGCTGGTGACGAGGACCCGTTGGCCCTGGGCGAGCAGCGCCGACACCAGGTTTGCGATGGTATGGGTCTTGCCGGTTCCCGGCGGGCCTTGGACGACGACGCCGTTATCCTCGTTCAGCCGAGTCATGATCATGCGCTGTTCGGGGTTGGCCGGCAGCGGGAAGAGCGGGTCTTCGCCGAGCGCGACCCGTGCACCGCTCTCCTCCAGGAAGGCCATGCGCTCTTCCGGCTCCAGTGGCCGCACGAGCTGCGCGAGACCGAGGGGCGCTGTGGCGTCCGGGCCGGTCAGCGCGGTGAGCATTGCGTCGTAGTACGCGATCAGCGACCCCCGGTCTCGCCTGCGCAGCACCAATGCGGGCGCGAGCCGTACCTCGGCCACTTCGCCGGGGGCGCCGCCCGGGGTCCAGTCCGGCCGGTAGACAGCGGGCCGCTCGAGCCCGCGATCGCACCACGCCTGCAGGATTTCACCGGCCTCGTCGCGGAGCCCGGCGCCTTCGCCGTCCCGCGCCCGCTGGCGGAGTCGGTCGGTGCGCGCGGGGGTGAACCCGGGCAGATCTGCAAGGAGCTCCCGGTCCTGCAGTACGGGGGAGGCCTCGCCCAGCACCACCTCCACGCGTTCGGTGTCGGCATCCACCCGCAGGTGGACGCGGGTGGTGAGCAGGTGGTTGCGCACGCGAGTGCCGTCCGGTGCCCGCCAGAGGAGCAGGCCGGTCGCAAGTACCAGCTCGAGCTGGTCGTCCATCTGGGACAGGCGCGTGGCGATCGAGTAGAGCCCACGATGCCAGCGCTGCTGCCGGGCGCGGTCACGTTCCTCCTCCGCCCACGCCTGCCAGACGGGCAGCCAGCGGGAGTAGGCCTCCGTGACGTCCGGCCGGTCACCTATGGTCTCCTGCCGCCAGACGGTCGTTCCATCGTCGGAGAGCACCGGTATGCTCCGGGGCCCGATTTCAGCGAGCTCGGGGACGCGCTCGGGATCGGAGAGGTCCGGTGTGACCAGCCAGCCCTCCAGGACCGACGGGGGAACAGGCGGCGGCGTGAGCCGTACGTAATCGACGGAGAGCACCGCCTCGCCGGGGCCCGCCTGGACCCGGGGCGCGATCCCGTCCGGCAGGTCAGCCAGCCACAGCACCTCGCCGTACTCGTCGACGTCCCGGATCGGGATGCGCTGAGCCGAGGCGAGGTCGCGCAGGAACTCCACCATGCGGATGGTGGAGTCGATCAGTTCGGGATCGCGGGCTCTCGACGCCATGCTCATGAAAGGCCGTCCTCCTGTGGGGGCAGAGGGGGAGCAGAGGCGAGGTCGTTCGGGTGGGACGTCCGCCGACGGCGATCAATTGTACATGTGAATAAGATTAACAGAACTATATAGCGAAAATGGTGTCAGTTTGCTACTGATGTGTTTCGAGCGATATCGCAGGAGTGCACCGGGTCCAGGTCCGCCGGGGACATCGGATCGCCCTCGGCTGCGCCCTTGCCGCATGCGACGATCCTGGCGATCGGGGGTCTTTCGTGCGATCCGGAATCTCGCCGGAATGGCTGACTCGGCGGCCGTAGCTGGCACGTTCCAAGGCAAACCGTTACATTACCCGATCGCTGCGCGTTCGTCGATCAAGTAGACCTTGTGGTGAAGCCTGTTGCGGGTGTCGCCCGCAACAGGCTTCACGCTCTCCCGCCGGCCAGTGGGGAGCCGTGCGAGTGCAGAGCCTCCGATACCGGCCGGCCTCGCGGCCGAATCAGGCGTCCCGGCCGCGCAGCAGCGGGCGCAGCCGGTCGAGCACCGCCGGGTCCTCGATCGTGGACGGCACGGGGATGTCCTTGCCGGCGGCGATCTCCCGCATCGCCTTGCGCAGGATCTTCCCGGACCTCGTCTTGGGGAGGGCGTCGACCACGACCACCTCCTTGAAGGCGGCCACCGCGCCGATGTCCTGGCGCACCCGGGCGATCAGCTCGTCACGGAGCCGGTCGGGGTCGATCTCCACCCCGGACTTCAGCACCACGAAGCCCTTCGGCACCTGCCCCTTCAGCGGGTCGCTGACGCCGATCACCGCGCATTCGGCCACGGCCGGGTGGGCGGCGAGCGCGGCCTCCATGGCCCCGGTGGAGAGCCGGTGGCCGGCCACGTTGATGATGTCGTCGGTCCGGCCCATCACGTACACGTATCCGTCCTCGTCGAGGTAGCCGCTGTCCCCGGTGAGGTAGAAGCCGGGGTACCGGGACAGGTAGGACTCGACGTAGCGCTGGTCGTCGCCCCACAGCGTCAGGAGGGTGCCGGGCGGCATCGGCAGCCGGATGCAGATCGCGCCCTCGGTGCCCCGCGGCACCTCCGCGCCGTCCGGGCCGAGCACCCGCACGTCGTACCCGGGCATCGGGAGCGTGGGCGACCCGGGCTTGATCGGAAGGAGCTCCACACCGACCGGGTTGGCGGCCACCGCCCACCCGGTCTCGGTCTGCCACCAGTGGTCCACGACGGGCACGTTGAGCTTGGCGGACGCCCAGTGATAGGTCTCCGGGTCGAGCCGCTCCCCGGCGAGGAACAGCGTGCGGAACCCGGACAGGTCGTACTTGGCGATCTCGCGCCCGTCCGGGTCCACCTTCTTGATGGCCCGCAGCGCCGTCGGCGCGGTGAACAGCGCCTTCACCCCGTACTGGGAGATCACCCGCCAGAACGCGCCGGCGTCCGGTGTGCCCACCGGCTTGCCCTCGTACAGCACGGTGGTCGCGCCGACGAGCAGCGGCGCGTAAACGATGTAGGAGTGGCCGACGACCCAGCCGACGTCGGAGGCCGCCCACCAGACGTCGCCCGGCCCGATGCCGTAGATGCCGGCCATCGACCAGGACAGCGCCACCGCGTGCCCGCCGTTGTCCCGCACCACGCCCTTCGGCTTCCCGGTGGTGCCCGAGGTGTAGAGGATGTACAGCGGGTCGGTGGCGGCGAGGTCCACGCAGGGGGCCGGCTGCGCGCCCGCCATCAGCTCGTCCCAGTCGAGGTCGCGCTCGCCCATCTCCGCGCGGAGGCGCTCGCGCTGCAGGACGATGACCTTCTCCGGGGGACGCGCCGACGCGGCGATCGCCTCGTCCACGATCGGCTTGTACGGCACCACCCGGGTGGGCTCGATCCCGCAGGAGGCGCAGATCAGCACCTTCGGTGCGGCGTCGTCGATCCGGGCGGTCAGCTCCTTGGCCGCGAACCCGCCGAACACCACCGAATGGATCGCCCCCAGCCGGGCGCAGGCCAGCATGGCGACCACCGTCTGCGGCACCATCGGCATGTAGATCACCACGCGGTCGCCCTTGCCGACCCCGAGATCGCGCAGCACCCCGGCGAACCGGGCCACCTCGTCGAGGAGCTCGGCGTACGTGTAGCGGGCCGCGTTCCCGGTCACCGGCGAGTCGTAGATGAGCGCGGTGCGGTCACCGTGCCCCGCCGCCACGTGCCGGTCGAGCGCGTTGTAGCAGGTGTTGAGCCGCCCGTCCGGGAACCAGCGGTAGAACGGCGGGTTGCCGTCGTCCAGCGCGCGTTCCGGGGCGCGCGACCACGTCACGGCCTGTGCCGCGTCCAGCCAGAACTTCTCCGGGTCGGACAGGCTCGCCGCATGGACGTCGTGGTACTTGCCCATCAGTTGCTCCCTCCGAGGTGCGCGTGTCCACCGGTGCGGGCGGCGCGGCGGGCCCGCAGGCGCGTTCGGCGGCAGGGAAGCATGGGCCAGCCGGTTTGTCTCGCCCCTTCGGGCGACTTTTCGGTGGATGTCACATTTGGTGCGGCGACCGCACCCGTTGGTGCGGTGACCGGCACCCGTTGGTGCGGTGACCGCACCCGCCGGCGGTCCGGCCCGCGGTGCGGCGGTGCCATCCGGCGCTTCCCGGTGTGCCGCGAGGCGCGTCTCCCCGTGGCCGCGAAAGGCCAGGCGCCGGCCCGCGCCGCCCGTGCGGGCGAGGATCGGCCCCTTCGGCTCGCGGTCGCGGCGCCGCGGCCCGTGCCGCTCGCGTGGGTGAGGGAGCGAGGGGCTCGTGATCACAAGAGCGGGGTCGACCGGCGTTCCGCCCGCGTGGGCGAGGGAGCGCGATGAGATGCGAGGCGTTCGCTGTTTTCGCGAGCTTTCCGCCCTAGATGATCACATAAGCGGTACCGTGCCCGGCATGTCGCGAAGATCCGCGCGGTTCTGGTGGGCGCTCGCGCTCCTCGTTTCGGCCGGGGGAGCCGCACATGACCTCTTCGCCCGCGACGAGGCCGTCGGGTGGGTGACCTCGACGCACGGGGTGTGCCCGGGGTGGGAGATCCACTCCAGGATGCTGCCCCTCATCGAGGTGCTCTGGCGGCTTCCGGTGCTCTGGTACGCCGGCCTGCCCGCCGTCACCCTGGGCCACCTCGCGTCATGGATCGCCGGGCGGTACGGCCGGCCGTGGTGGGGACGCGTGGCCTGCCGTGTGCTCGCCCTGCTCCTCCTCGCCGTCCACGGGACCGTACTCGCCGCGTTCACCGTGGACCTGCTCGTCGGCCGGGGCTGTGCGGAGCTCTGGGGAGGAGGGCTCGGAGTGCGGGCCATCCTCCTCCCGGCACTGGCCCCGGCCCTCGCCGCCGCGTGCATGCTCGTCGCGGCCCGACCCGATCGCCGGCGGTCCGGCGGGCCGGTGCGCCCGGCGATGCCCGGGTGATCCCGACCCTGCCCGCCGCTGTCTCCGGCCCGCCGCCGAGCCCGTTCCGCATCGTTTCGCCCCGCGGAGCGGGGGCCGGTGCTCGGCGACACCGCGAGAGCTCGTCGCGGCGGAGCGCGGTCGCCCCGGCGTCGTGGAACAGCGCGGCGCTCAGCGCGCCCGCGGCGATTCAGTGGGCCGGCGGACCGGCTTCGGCGATCCATGTGCCGCCCTGCCCATCGCTTTCCGCCGCCTTGCCCGGCCCGGTGCGAGACTGAGACCGAGGCCATGGCCTGCGGCTCGACGCGTGCCGGGCCTTGCCGGCGGGGGCGGCGGTCCTGGGCGCCGCGCCGACGGGCGGTGGCGGGGCGGATGCGCCGGAGGTGGTGCCCATGGCGGACGCGGGCGACGTCTTCGACGTGATCGTGATCGGCGCCGGTCCCGCCGGGGAGACCGTTGCCGCGCGCGTGGTACGCGGTGGCCTGACCGCGGCGGTCGTGGAGGAACGGCTCGCCGGCGGGGAGTGCTCCTACTACGCGTGCATCCCGAGCAAGGCGCTCCTGCGGCCCGTGGGGCTGGCGGCGGAGGTGCGCCGGATGCCCGGGCTGGAGCTGCGCGGCGCCATCGACACGGCCGCGGTGCTCGCCCGGCGGGACGAGGCCGTGTCCCATCTCGACGACGGCGGCCAGGTGAGCTGGATCGAGAGCGTCCCGGCGGTGTTCGTCCGCGGCCGGGGACGCCTGGCCGGGCCGCTGCGGGTCGACGTGACGAGGCCCGAGGGCGGCGTCCGGGCGCTGCGCGCCAGGCACGCGGTCGTGATCGCCACCGGCGGCGACCCGCTGATCCCCGCCATCCCCGGGCTGCGGGAGGCGCGCCCGTGGACGAACCGGGAGGCCACGAGCGTCCGGCGGGTGCCGAAGCGGCTGATCGTGATCGGCGGCGGGCCGGTCGCCTGTGAGATGGCCCAGGCGTTGCACGCCCTCGGGGCCGAGGAGACCACGATGCTCGTCCGCGGCGATCGCCTGCTCGGGCGGGTGGAGCCGTTCGCCGGGGAGCTGCTCGCCGACTCGCTCCGGCGGTCCGGCATCGACCTGCGGTTCGGGTGCACGCCGGTCCGCGCCGAACGCCCGGTTCCCGGCGGCCCGGTGACCGTGCACGCCGGCGACGGCTCGGTGGTGGAGGCGGACGAGATCCTCGTCGCCACCGGGCGCGTGCCGGCCGTGGCCGGCATCGGCCTGGAGACGGTGGGTCTGGAGGGGCGCGGCCCGATCACGGTGGACGCGAGCATGCGCGCGATCGGTGTCCCCGGCGGCTGGCTCTACGCGGTCGGCGACGTCAACGGGCGCAACCGGCTCACCCACATGGGCAAGTACCAGGCCCGGGTGTGCGGTGACGTGATCGTCGCCCGCGCCACGGGCACCCCCGACGACCTGCCCGGGCTCCGCGACATCGCCGACGACCTGGGCGCGCCCCAGGTGATCTTCACCGACCCGGAGATCTGCGCGGTCGGGCGCACGGAGTCCCAGGCCCGCGCGGACGGCTTCCGGGTGCGCGCCGTCGAATACGACATGGGCGCGGTCGCCGGCGCCTACCTCCAGGCCGACGGCTACACCGGCCGGGCCAAGGCGGTCGTCGACGAGGACCGCCGGGTGCTCCTCGGCGTCACCTTCGCCGGCCCGGGCGTCGCCGATCTGCTCCACGCGGCCACCATCGCGGTCACCGCCGAGATCCCCCTCGACCGGCTGTGGCACGCCGTCCCCGCCTTCCCGACCGTGAGCGAGATCTGGCTCCGCCTCCTGGAGGAGTACGGCCTGTGACCGGGTGGGCTCCGCCCCGGCCATGGTCCTCCTCGCGTCCGGAGCCGAGAACCGGCGGTGATGTCGGAGGGGCGCGCGCCATGCGCCCTCCGGTCGCCTTCTCGTCGTGATCGGGCTGACGTTGAGTTCCGCTTTCACCGATTACGCGCGATCGTGGCCCCTGCTTCCCAAGCCGTGCTGTGTGACCTGGGTGCGAACCGGCGAATCGGACGCCGTCTTCGCCGACCTGGTCCGCCGTTTCGGCGGCGACGCCGCCACCGGCCGCCCGGCGACGTGGCATGACCTGGAGGCCGAGGCGTACGAGGCGCCGGACGAGGACGCCGACGGAGCCATGTGGCCGCCCGCACCGGCGCGTGGACGGTCGTCATGGAACCGTTCGCCGGGGCGTCCGTCACCGGTCCGATCGCGAGCCGGCGGTCTCCACCACCCCCTACCTCAGCGACGACGGCCATCTCACCCATCGCGACACCGCGCATCCCGATGGACCTGTGAGGGCTGGTGCGCGCGCGGCGCATCGGCGAGCGGGGACGGCGTGGTGGACGGTTCACTCTTCGACGGGGCGGAAACGGATGTCGTGGTTGTCGCAGTCGGCGGCGCCGAAGCGCAACAGTCGCTCGCCCTCGGCGATGACGGCCGCCTCCTCCGCTTTGGACAGCGGTTCGAACAGGCGGATGTCCAGGGTGGCGGTGCTTTCGGCCCGCTTGATGGCCCACAGGCCGCGCACGAAGCCGTCCACGGTCAGTGTGGCGTCGATCCAGGCGTACTTGCGCTGGTGTTCGGTCACGATGCGGGAGCGGTCGTGGTAGCTGAGCACCACGTTGTCGAGCGCGGCCAAGAACCGTACCGGGGCGGGCACGTCCGGATCCGGGAGTGGCGCATCAGGGAGGTCGAACAGCTCCCGGCCGTTCTCGTCCCGGAAGGTGCGCAGGTGCGGTCGCAGCGGCTCGATGGCCTCCTTCAGCCCGGTCAGCCCGCTCCAGGCCCGTATGTCGCTGACCGTGGCCGGGCCGAAGGCCGCCAGGTAGCGCCGGATGAGGTCGTGTACCGACGGCTTCTCGGCTAGCGGCCGGCCCAGCCAGTGCTCGGCGAGCACGAACGGTGTGGCGCCGCGCCGTCGCCACAGACCATCGGGTGGCGGGTGCAGGACCGGCAGCAGGTGCTGGGCCGAGCGTGCCAGCGCCACCGGGTCTCGTCCGGGCCACCGCTCGGCCAGGGCCTTGCCCAGCTCGGGCCGGGTCACCGTGCCGGAGCCGATGATCTGGCGGGCGGCCTGTGCCAGCTCGGTCAGGTCGATGCCCGCGGTCTGGCGGCGGAAGACGCCGTTCTGCAAGGTGGCCAGCGGCTTGTCGAACAGCGGCCGGAAGCGCAGGTAGTCGTCGGCGGCCAGCAGGTGCTGGGTGCCCCGGAGCAGCATCGCCCGCACCACCTTGCGGTCATGCAGCAGGTGGGTCAGGTCCTCGATGTGAAAGCCCTCGATCCGTGACCACAGGCCGAAGTAGGGCGGGTCGGGATCCTGGCCCTGCAGGCCGACCAGGTGCTCGATCACCTTGAGGGGCGGCCAGTCGACCCGGCGCAACAGCAGCTGGCGTTCCAGTGTCGCCCGGTTGAGCGCTCGGCGGGTCAGGGTCCGCATGGTGTCCTTTCAGGTCGTTGACCGGGTCTCCAGCGGCGTCGCGAGGGGATGTTATCGACGCGCACCGACGTTCTCCCGGCACCGCTCGGAGCACCGGTGGCGCCCGGCCCGCGCCCATGTCCGTGGTCTGCGGACCTGTGGGTGGGCGGCCGTATGGGGCGCAAAGGCCTCCGGCCGTGGAGAATGCCGGCCGTCTGACGGCCAGCGTTCCGCGTCAGGGCGGCGAACCCTCGCCTCTCTCCGGCCGCCGGCTTCCCATTCCGGCGCGCACGCGCAGCACGTCTGCAGCCCGAGCGCGGATCGGGCGCGGCATGGCCTCCCAATCCGGTGTGGCATCCGGGCGATCGGCGCCGATGGCGCTGATCGTGAAATGGGAGCGACAAATGATCTTTGCGCGGGTATGGTGAACGGCCCGAGGGGCGGCTCTTGGACGCGCTTCCTTCTCTCCAATCCTGACGGCATAGCGCGTCCGCTCTCCGCCTCTCTTTTCGGCTTCATGGGGGAGGGCTGCCCATGGAACAGGTGGCGCAGATGCTGCTGAGGGAGCGGCTGGTGTCACCCGAGCTGCTCGCCTTCTGCCCGGCGCCGGAGCCCGCCGGGCCGTCCCAGGAAGCGCGAGCCGTTCCGCATCCCTCCACGGCGGACGGTGTGCTCGCGCTCGAGGCCGATCTGCTCCGGCTCGGCTACGTGCTGAGCGCGCCGCTGCGGAACCGCCTGTGCGAGCTGAGCCCCGCCGACCTCGCCCACGTCGGCCGGGCCCTCATCCACGGCCTGCTCGCCAGGGTCGGCGGGCACGTCGAGCACGTCCCGCTGTTCCGCGGCTTCCCGGACACGGTGCCCGCCGACACGCTCGAGTTCTACGTGCGCCGGGTGTTCACCGTCCTGCTGCAGCGGCCGGAGCAGCCGTGCGTCCTGTGCGGGAAGGTCGCCACCGTGCGCCCGGTCTCACCCTGCGCCCACCTGGTGTGCCGCGCGTGCTGGGACGGCTCCGACTTCAGCGCGTGCCCCATCTGCCATGGCCGGATCGACCCCGCCGATCCGTTCCTCAAGCCCGCCGGCGCGGGGTCCGCCGAGGCCGCCTCCGGCACGGTGCGGGTACCGGATCGGTTCACCCTGCTCGGGCTGTGCGACGATCCGGACGCGTGGGCCAGGGACACCCTCACGGCGTTGCTGTCCCGGCGGGGAGCGCCGCGGGCCGAGGACCGTACGGCCATCACCACGCTGATCGGCTGTTTCTGGCCCCGGTCGGCCGAATGGCTGCCGGACCGCATCCCCGCCCGCGAGAGCCGGGCCATCGCGCTCGCCGCCGTCGTCCAGCGCGGCTGGTTCGAACCGCTCGCCCGGCACATCGACTCGGCGACCGACGCGCTGCGCCTGCTCTGGACCCTGATGGGCGGTGACCCGGGGCTGCGCGGGCGCCCCCCGCGCCGCACCGGCATACCCCGGCCGATCCGCCGGGCGATCCTCGCCGCGCTCGACCGGCTGTCCCTGCCCTACCTGGTCGAGGACCTGCTCCGGTACGGCGAGGCGTGGAAGCGCATGGCCGAGGTTCTCCACCCGCATGAGTTCCACCGGAGGTACCCGGACGCGGCGCTGGCGTTCGCCGTGGTGCGCGGCACCCCCTTGGAGCGGGGCACGCCGATGGCCGACGCACTGCTCGCCCGGGCCGCGGCGTACCCGGAGGTCCTGTATCTGAAGGGCGGCCGGCTGCGCGCCCGCACCTTCGCTGGCCGGGTCGAGGCCGTGCTGCGGTCCGATCCGGCCCAGGCCCTCGCCCTGCTCGCCCGCCGCCCGGGCGAGCTGCTGCGGCGCACGGCCGACCTGGCGCGCCGCGTGCCGGCCGCCGCGCTCGCCGACGCCGTGCGTGCCGCGGCGCCACGCGTCTCCCCGGCCGTGCTGATCGCGACGCTCGGCCGGATGCGCACGCCGCCGGGAGGCACGCGCATGTTCCTCCCGCGCGGCGGGGCGGCGAGGCTCTGGGTCGAGCCGGACACCCGCGCGGCCCTCCCGGGCGCTGCCGTGGCCGCGGTCTCCGTGGCCCTCGCCGAGGAGCTGCTGCGCCGGGCGTCGGCGCTCGCGCCCGTCGAACGGGCGCTGATCGACGAGGAGCTCGCCGACCTGCTCGCCCCCATCGCGGAACGGTCAGCGGCCACCTCGCTGGTGCGGTTGCCGCGCGGCAGCGTCCGGCGGATCCCGCACGGGAACCGGATCCGGCTTTTCCTGCACTGGGTCCAGCCGGAGGGCGTGCAAGTGGATCTCGATCTGTCCGTGGCCCTCTTCGACGACCGGTGGCGGTTCATCGGGCTGTGCGACTACACCAACCTGCGGCTGGCCCGGAGCGCCGCCGTCCACTCCGGCGACCTGACCTCGGCGCCCGGACCGCTGGGCGCGTCGGAGTTCGTCGATCTCGACGTACCGGCCCTGCGCACCATCGGCGGGCGGTACGCGGTGCCCGTGGTGTTCAGCTACACGGGTGTCCCGTTCGACCTGTTGGACCGCGGCTTCGCCGGGTTCATGGAGACCCCGAAGGGGCTGTTCGACCCCCTCGCCGTACGGCAGCGGTTCGACCTGACCGGCTCGGCCAAGATCTACGTGCCGTTCGTCGCCGACGTGCGGTCACGGACGCTGCGGTGGGCGGACCTCACCGTGACCGCCTTCGGCCGGTTCCACAATGTGGCGCGCCACGGCGAGCGGCTCGCCCGGATCGCATCGGCCGTGGAGGAGGCCTTCGGGCGCGGCGCGCACGTCACCCTGTGGGAGGTCGCCCGCTGGCACGCCGCGGCGCGCGCCAAGGAGGTCGTGGTACGGCACCGCGACGGCACCGCCACCCGCTACGTCCGCGGCCCGCACGAGGATGCCGCCGCCTTCGCCGTCCGCATCGGCAACCGGTCGGGTGGCGAGGATGTCCGGTCCCTCGACGAGGGGGACTGCGTCGCCGATTTCGCCGCCCTGCTCCGGGACGACGCGCCGGTGGCCGACGGGGCGGAGGTCTACGCGCTGCACCCTGAGCGCCTCGACCCGGCGAAGGTGCGGTTCCTCGACGCCCTCGACCTCGTCAGCCGGCTCGCTCCGGCCGGGGCGAGCGTCGCCTCGGCCTGACGCGCTGCCCGGCCGGAGAGCCGGGGCATGCCCGAGGGCCGCCGGCCCGGCTTGTCACCGGGCCGGTGATAGGGCCGGACCTCGAGCGCGGCGCCGGCATGCCGCGCACGCCCGCCCCGGCACTGCGCACGACGGCCCGGCGGCCCGCCCGCAATCCGGCCGCCGCCGGCCTCGGCATGAGATGGGCGGCGCGCCTGGGCGCCGGGGGAGCGGCCGGCCCAGCTCGCAGGCGGAGGAGTGGCCGGCCCACCTCGGAAGGCCGAAGCGGCGAGCCCCGCATGGCCCGTGGGCGCCGGCCGGGCTCAGGACCGGATCGCGCAGAGCAGGCGGTTGTCGCCGTGCTGCCACAGCGTGCCGATCTCGGCGAAGCCGGCGTCCCGGAGCGCGCTGACGTGCGTGCCGAGCCGCTCGGTCTCGGGGGTGCCGTGGTCGCCGTTCTGGGACCTCGCGGCGCGGAGCGCGACCGCTTCGGCGAGCGCCGGGTCGGCGGTGACCGCGTCCCACCAGGCCGTCCAGTCCTCGGGCCGCCCGGCGGCGAAGCGCCGCCGCTCGTCGAACTCGCAGACGGCGCGCTCGAGCCTCGCGAGCGTCGGGGTGGCGTGTTCGTCCAGGCTGAGCTGATCACCGTCGAGGAAGAGGCCGCCCGGGCGCAGCACGGTGGCGAGCTCCTTGTAGACCGCGCGGAGGTCGGGCTCGGCCAGCCAGTGCAGCGCGGTGGTGCTCACCGCGGCGTCGGCGGGCCGGTCGAGGCCGAGCCGTGCGCTCCAGCCCGGGGTGCGCAGGTCGAGGTCGGCGAAGATCAGGCCGGGCACGTCCCCGTACGCGGCCCGGCCGAGCGCGAGCAGGACCGGGTCGGTGTCGACCGCGATGACGGTGGCCTGCGGCAGGCGCTGCAGCAGGCGTACCGCGAGCGAACCCGGGCCGCAGCCGAGATCGATGACCAGCGGGTCGGGCCGGCCGGCCCCGGCCTCCACCGCGTCGATCAGGACGGCGAACCGCTCCTCCCGATCGGGCATGTAGCCCTCCTGCTGGCGATCCCAGCGGTCGATCCACGCCTGTGCGACGTCCTTGGTGAGCACCCGAACTCCCTTGTAACTGACAAAATGGGCGTTGTCAGTCACACCATAGGGAGCCGAGGTGTAACCGGTCAAGTGAATTTCAACAGTCACACGGATCTGGTGGTGGCGGTGGTCGTCCAGCTCGTCAACGCGCTCACCGCTGGCGAGGCGCGCGGCCGGCCGTACACGCCACCGCAGGGGGAGGAGCTGGCCGCGGCCGTCACCGGCATCCTGCGCCCGCGGCCCCCGCGCGAGGTGAGCGTGGCGGAGGCCGCCGAGCTCACGGCGTACGCGCAGGAGTTCCGCGCGGTCTTCGAGGCGGTGGCCGCGGGCGACGTCGACGCCGCGGCCGAGCGGGTCAACCGGCTGCTCGCCGAGACGGACGCCCGGCCGCACCTGGCGCGGCACGACGGCGAACCGTGGCACCTGCACTTCCACGGCCCGAACGGGACGTTCGCCGCCGACTGGGCCGCCGGCTGCGCCACCGGCCTCGCCGTGGTCCTCGGCGGTGAGTTCCACGACCGGCTGGGGGTGTGCACGGCCCCGCGCTGCGACCGGGTCTTCGTGGACACCTCCCGTAACGGGACCCGCCGGTTCTGCTCGACCGCCTGCCAGAACCGGGTGAAGACGGCCGCGTTCCGCGCCCGCCGGGCGTGAGCCGTACCGCCCGCCACGGGCGCGGGGAGACGGCGGGCCCGGCGAGAAGCGACGGGGCGCGCCTCCGCATCCGCCGGAGCCGCCGGCTGCGAGGGCTCACGCTACGGCGGTACGGCCGCCGGCCCGGCGCCGCCTATCCCTGGCGTGAGCCCGCGCGATCCCCGCGCCCCCGGACGACCACGTGGATCGGCTCCCCGGTGCGCAGCCAGGCGACCGCGTTCTCCGCCTGGGTGAGCACGTAGCTCGCGGCCGAGTGCTCCGACAGGTAGGCGGCGTGCGGGGTGAACAGGATGCGGGGGTGCCGCAGCAGCGCCCAGCCCGCGGGCGGCGGCTCGACCGGGAGCACGTCCAGCGCCGCCCCCATGAGGTGGCCGGAGTCGAGCAGGTCGGCGAGGGCGTCGTGGTCGACCAGCTCGCCGCGCGCGACGTTCACCAGGGCCGCCCCCGGCCGCATGGCCGCGAGCTCCTCCCGCCCGAGCATCCCGCGGGTCTCCTCGGTGAGCGGCACGTGCAGGCTGACCACGTCGGAGGAGGAGAGCAGCTCGCGCAGGCCCACCCGGCGCACGCCCGGCGGCCACTGCGCGCCGCCGGCCAGCGGATCGTGCCCCAGCACCTCGCCGAACAGTCCGGAGGCCATGCCGGCCAGCCGCCGGCCGATGCGCCCCATCCCGATGATGCCGAGCGTCGCCGCGGAGATCCGCCGCGGCCGCTCGGCGGTGCCGTCCCACTCCCCGGCGCGCACCCGGCGGTCGAGGAAGGGGAGGCCGCGCAGCAGGCCGAGCGCCATGGCGAGGGCGTGCGAGGCGACCTCCTCCGTGGCCGCGTCGGGGACGTTCGCCACCCAGATGCCGCGCTCCCGCGCCGCGGCGACGTCCACCGTGTCGTACCCGGCCGACTGCGTGCAGATCAGCCTGAGCCTCGGGAGCCGGTCGAGCAGCTCGGCGGTCACCGGGCAGTAGCCGATGAGCAGGACCGCGGCGCCGGCCGCCTCCGCCGCGATCCGCTCCGGGTCGTCCGTGCCGAGGACCCGGACCCGGAAGCCGTGCCGCTCGAGCAGCGCCACCCCCGGGGCCGGGTCGAGCTCGGCCACGTCCGCGTAGACCGCGAGCGGGGCGTGGTCAGCCGGCGCCACCCTCGGGCTCCCGCACGTGCAGCAGGGTCGGGCGGTCGGCGCGGAACGCCTCCTCGAGCTCGGCGGTGAGCCGCTCCGGGTCCTCGATCGTCACCCCGTGGCAGCCCAGGCTCCGGGCGAGCCCCGGGAAGTCCGGGTGCCCGAGGTCGACCGCGAGCGGGGTGTCGCCGCGCTCCAGCATCTCCCGGCGGATCTCGCCGTACCCGCCGTTGTCCACGACCACCACGGGCAGCGCCAGGCCGGCCTGCGCGGCGGCCGCCAGCTCGGCGACGGTGAACATCACCCCGCCGTCGCCGTGCAGCGCGACCACCCGGACGCCGGGGCGGGCGAGCTTCGCCCCGATCGCCGCGGGCAGCCCGTACCCGAGCGTGCCGAGCCCGGTCGGGTAGAGGAACGCGGCCGGGCCGTACGCCGGGAGGTTGGAGAGCGCGCCGTAGTAGGCGGCCATGGTGCTGTCGCCGGCCACCACACCGTCCCGGCCGAGCGCCGCCGCCATCGCCTCGAGGATCGGCAGCCACGGGCCGCCCTCCCGGCGGGCGTCCTCCCGGATCCGGGCGCGCCACCGGGCCGCGCGGGCGGCCGCGTCCGGGGCGGGAGACCCGCCGTGCCGGTCGAGCAGCCCGGCCAGGGCGGCTGCCGCGTCACCGATCACGGAAACGTCCGGCAGCGCGTTGACGACCGCCTGGTGGGGGTCGATGTCGATGCGGACCAGCGGGCCGGTGAAGCGCAGCGGCCCGTTCCACAGGTCCGAGGGCGCCAGCTCGGTGCCGACCGCGACCACCGCGTCGCACTCGGCGATGAACTCCCGCACGGACGGGTGGTGGATCCCGGCGCCGAGCGAGAGCGGGTGGTCCTCGGGCAGCGTGCCCTTGCCGTTCGCGGTCGTGATCACCGGAGCGCCGAGGGCCTCGGCGAGGCGGCGCAGCTCCCCCGCGGCCCCCCGGCATCCCCCGCCGGCGATGACGCCTGGCCGGGCCGCGCCCGCGAGGACCCGGGCCGCCCGGTCGAGCCGCTCCGGGCCGGGCGGCGCGGCCGGGACGGGCAGGGGAGCGACCGGGGTGACCTCGGCCCGCTGGTCGAGCAGGTCCAGCGGGACCTCCAGGTACGCGGGGCGCGGCCGCCCGGACCGCATGGCCGCGAACGCCTGCGCCACGGCGGCCGGGATCTCCGGCACGCCGGTGACCCGGTGCGCGTGGCCCACCACGGCCGCCATGGCGGCGGTCTGGTCCTTGACCTCGTGGAGGAACCCGTTGCCGTGGCCCGGGTGGGCGAGCGGCATGCCCGGGGCGATGAACAGCACGGGCACCGAGTCCGAGTACGCCTGCGCCGCCGCGGTGATCGTGTTGAGCGCCCCCGGCCCGGTCGTGGTGAGGCAGACCCCCGGCCGGCCGCTCACCCGGGCGTACCCGTCCGCCGCGTACCCGGCGCCCTGCTCGTGCCGGGGGGAGAAGTGCCGGATCCCGTGCCCGCGCAGGTGCGCGTAGATCGGCAGGTTGTGGGTGCCGGGGATGCCGAACACCACATCGACGCCGTGCGCCGCCAGCGCGGCGGCCAGCGCCTCCCCGCCGGTGACCGTGGTCTTCGCCGGATCGCTCATGCGCCTGGGTCCCCGTAGATGGCCTTGCCGAGCCACTGCCCGCCGTCGACGGTGAGCACCTCACCGGTGATGTATGCCGCGCGGTCGGAGAGCAGGAACACGGCGCAGTCCGCGATCTCCTCCGGGGTGGCGAACCGGCCCATCGGCACGCTGCCGAGCACCCGCTCCCGGCCGGCGTCGGTCGCCCACAGCGCGGCGCCCGCCCCCGCGGTGTCGGTCGGGCCCGGGGCGATGCAGTTGACCCGGATGCCCCGATCGGCCCACTCGACGGCGAGGGTGCGGGTCATCGCGAGCACGCCGGCCTTGGCCGCCGCGGAGTGCACGGTGCCGGGGTGACCGTGCCAGGCGTAGGTGGCGATCACGTTGAGGATGGCGCCGCGCCCCGCGTCGAGCATGTGCGGGGCCGCCGCCCGGGTGCAGAAGAACGTCCCGTTGAGCACGATGTCGACCACCGCGCGCCAGCCGTTCGGCGAGAGCCTCTCGGCCGGCACCACGAAGTTGCCCGCCGCGTTGTTCACCAGCGCGTCCAGCCGGCCGTACCGCTCCACGATCGAGTCGACGGCGGCGGTGACCGCGCCGGCGTCCCGGACGTCGCAGGCCACCGCGTCGCCGGTGCCGCCGAGCTCCTTCACCAGCCGGACGGTCTCCTCCAGCGGCTCCGGCCGCCGGCCGAGCACCACGACGGTGCCCCCCTTGCGGGCGTACTCGAGCGCGATCGCCCGGCCGATGCCGGAGCCGCCGCCGGTCACCAGGGCGACCCGCCCGGCGAAGTCCTCTCGGGGTGGTGTCATCTGTCCTCCTCGGTGGTCTGGTCGGCGAGCACGGTGACGAGCGCGTCGACGGCGAGCACGCCGTCCGGGCCGACGCGCACCGGGTTCACCTCGATCTCGCCGCACGCGGGCAGCTCGCAGATGAGGGTGGAGATCGCGACCACGGCGCGGATCAGGCCGTCGACGTCGGCGGGCGGTCCGCCGCGCCAGCCGGTGAGCAGCGCGTGGCTGCGCAGCCGGCGGAGCATCCCGGCCACGGTGGGCGGGTCCACCGGGGCGAGCTCCAGGGCGGTGTCCCGGTACAGCTCGGCGAGCACGCCGCCGGCGCCGACCATGACGACCGGGCCGAAGGTGGGGTCCCGCCGCGCCCCGATGATCATTTCGACCGTTCCGGCCCGCGTGTCCATCTCCTCGAGCACGTACCGGCCCGGGCCCAGGGCGGCCGACATCTCCTCGAACGCCCGGCAGGCGGCGTCCGCGTCGGCGAGCCCGAGCCGCACGCCCCCGGCCTCGGTCTTGTGCGCGATCCAGTCGGCCTTCAAGACGTACGGCGGGCGCAGCCGCCGGGCCGCGGCGGCGACCTCGGCCACGGTGGTCACCGGCTCGGCGCCGGGGAAGGGAACCCCGGCGCTCTGCAGCAGCCGGCGGGCCGCGAGATACCCCTCGAGCGGGTGCGGCCACCGGCGCGTCCCGGGGTGGGGGAGCTCCCGGCCGGGGAGCTCGGCGAGCCGCCGGGCCGCGGCGAGCCCGGCCGCGGCCGACTCGATGGTGTGGTACGTGGGCACCCCGAGCCGGCGGAGCAGGGCGACGGTCTCCGAGGCCCGGCTCATGCTGTGCAGCACCACCGGCTTGCCGTGCCGTTTCGCCGCGGTGGCGATGCGCCGGGCCACGTCCAGCTCACGGCCGGCGATCGACGGGGTGTGCTCGCCGTAGCTGCCGAAGTAACCGGTGAGCGTGACCGCGTCCGTGCCCGGGTCGGCGAGCAGGGTCTCCACCACCGTGGCGTAGGCGGTCATGTCCTGCTCCCCGCCACCGGCCAGGTCGACCGGGTTGCCCAGCCCGGCGTCCGGCGGGAGCACCGCCGCGAGCTTCTCCCGCACGGCCTCGGGCAGCGGCTCGACCCGCAGGCCGTGCGCGGCCATGACGTCGGCCGCCACCGCGCCCTGGCCGCCGCTGTCGCCGACCACGGCGACCCGCCCGCCGCGGGGGAGCGGGGCGCCGAGCAGCGCCTGCGCGACCGCCACGAGCCGCGCTGGGGTGTCCACCCGGATCGCCCCGGCGGCCCGGCAGGCGGCGTCCACCACGTCGAGCGCCGAGGTCATCGCGCCGGTGTGCGAGCGCGCGGCGGCGCGGCTCGCCTCGCTCGCGCCCACGGTGAGCACGATGGTGTGCTTGCCCGCGTCCCGGAGCCGGCGCAGCGTCCGGATCATGCGGCGGCCGTCGATGAAGCTCTCGACGTACAGCGCCACGACGCGGGTCTGCTCGTGCTCGGCGAGGTCGGCGAGCGCCTCCTCGGCGGTGACGTCGACCTGGTTGCCCACGGAGACGAACCGGGAGACCCCGAGCCCGCTCTCGGCGGCGAGGTTGGCCAGCTCGGAGCCGAGCTGCCCGCTCTGGGAGACGATGCCGAGCGGGCCGGGGGTGAACTCGCCCCAGGCGAGCTGGAGGTCGGTCGCGGCGTCGTAGATGCCCAGGCAGTTGGGGCCGACGATGCGGGCGCCGCGCCGGCGGATCTCCCGGGCCAGCTCCCGCTCGGCGCCGGGGTGGAGCGCCCGGTCGAGCCCGGCCGTGATGCCGAGGAACCCGCGGGCGCCCTTGTCGAGGGCCTCCCGTACCACCTGGGGGACGCCGGCGGCGGGGACGCAGAGCACGACGAGGTCGAGCTCGCCGGGCACGTCCCGCACGGAGGGCACGCTCTGCCGTCCCTCGATCACGGCGCCCCGGGCGTTGACGAAGTGCACCGCCCGGCGGTGCGCGCCCTTCAGCGCGCCCCTGGCGAGCCAGTGGCCCCACTTGGCGGGGTCCGCCGAGGCGCCGACCACGGTGACCGACGCGGGGTCGCGGAACACGGTGAGCGCGTCCCCGCGCTGCTCGTCGCGCGGCTCGGTCATGACGCAGCGGCGAGCCGGCGGGAGATGATCAGCCGCTGGATGTCGGAGGTGCCCTCCTCGATCTCCTCGAGCTTGGCGTCGCGCATCCACCGCTCGAGGGGGAACTCGCGGGAGTACCCCCACCCGCCGTGGGTCTGCAGCGCGGCGGCCGTCACCCAGGAGGCGTTCTCCGAGGCGACCAGCTTCGCCATGGAGGCCTCCTCGGTCACGCTCAGCCCCTGGTCGTAGAGGCGGGCGGCGCGCACGGTGAGCAGGTGCGCGGTGTCGACCTTCGCCGCCATGTCGGCGAGGCGGAAGGCGACCGCCTGGTGGTTGATGATCGCGGTGCCGAACTGCCGCCGCTCCTTGGCGTACTGCAGCGCGGCGTCCAGGGCGGCGCGGGCCAGGCCGGTGGCCGAGGCGCCGATGAGGATGCGGGAGGCGTCGAAGGTCCGCATGAGGCCGTAGAAGCCCTGCCCCTCGTCGCCGAGCCGGTTCTCCACGGGCACCCGCACGTCGTCGAGGAAGACCTCGGCGTTGACGATGCCGCGCTGGCCCATCTTCCGCATCGGCTTGCCGACGCTCAGCCCGGGCGTGTTCCGCGGCACCACGAAGGCGGTCACGCCCTTCGACCGCAGGGACGGGTCGATGGTGGCGAAGATGATGAAGTACTCCGCGTACGGCGCGTTGGAGATCCAGGTCTTCTGCCCGTTGAGCACGTAGTGGTCACCCTGCCGCACCGCGCGGGTCTGCAGGGCGGCCGCGTCGGAGCCGACGCCCGGCTCGGTGACGGCGAGCGCGGTGATCGGCGGGCGCTCGGTGCAGAGCATGCCGAGCCACTTGCGCTTCTGCTCCTCGGTGCCGAGCGCCTCGATCGGGCCGGCGAAGAACCCGTTCGAGGTGAGGAAGTTGCCGATCGAGATGTCGCCGTAGCAGAGCTCCTCCTGCACGAGGACCTGGGTGAGGAGGTCCGTCACGCCGCCCCCGCCGTACTCCTCGGGGAGCATGAAGTGGGTCAGGCCGATCTTGGCCGCCGACTCCCAAAGGTCGAGCGGTGACTCGACGTCGGCCTCGTCGACCTCGGCGGCGCGCGGCCGGATCTCCCGCTCGGCGAAGTCGCGGGCGAGCCGGATCAGCTCCTGCTGCTCCTCGGTCAGGTCTAGCGCGTCCCGTATCGCGCGGGGCATGACTCTCCTCGCTGACGTGTTCGTTCGTGATCAGGGATGAAAAGGCACAAGAAGGCATGAGAGGCCGGGCCGGCCGCGGGCCGGCCAGGGGGATCGGCCGGGGTCAGCCGACCGGCTGCGGGTCGGGCGCGGCCGCCGCCGCGGAGCCGTTGCGGAGGACGAGGGCGTCCTCCGGGCGCCAGCAGGCGATGACCGAGGTGCCCGGGGGCACGTGGCCGTGCGGGTCGTCGCTGCGGAGCCGGGCGATCACCCGGCGGCCGTCGGCGAGCCCGACCTCCACGCGCCGCTCGCCGCCGAGGTAGATCAGCTCGCGCACCACGCCGCTGAGCGCGTTGTGGCCCGGCGGCACCTCGTCCGGCGGCAGGAGGATCCGCACCTTCTCCGGGCGGAGCACGATCGCCGCGGGCCCGTCGGCGGGTGAGCCCGCCACCTTGAGCCCCGCCCCGGAGGCGCCGTCGGTGAAGACGCCGCCGCGCACGGTGCCGCGGAAGATGTTCGACTCGCCGAGGAACTCGGCGGCGTACAGCTCGGCCGGCCGTTCGTAGAGCTCGTCGGGGGTGCCGACCTGGACGATCCGCCCGTCGCGCAGCAGCGCGATCCGGTCGGACATGGCCAGCGCCTCCTGCTGGTCGTGGGTGACGAACACGAAGGTGATCCCCAGCTCGCGGTGCAGCCGCTTGATCTCGATCTGGAGCTGCTCCCGGAGGCGCTTGTCGAGCGCGGCGAGCGGCTCGTCCATGAGGAGCACCTGCGGGTGGAACACGATCGCCCGGGCGAACGCGACCCGCTGCTGCTGCCCGCCGGAGAGCTGCGCGGGCATCCGCGACCCCAGGTGGCCGAGCTCGACGATGTCGAGCGCCTCCCGCACCCGCTTGACCAGCTCGTCCTTGGGCACCCGCCGGCGGCGCAGCGGGAAGGCCACGTTCTCGAAGACGGTCATGTGCGGGAAGAGGGCGTACTGCTGGAACACCATGCCGAGCCCGCGCTTGTGCGGCGGCACCCGGGTGAGGTCCCGGCCGCCGACCTCCACCGTCCCGGAGTCGGCCTTGGTGAAGCCGGCGATGATGTTCAGCAGTGTTGACTTGCCCGAGCCGCTGGCACCGAGCAACGTCATGAACTCGCCCGCCTCGATGTGCAGGGTCACGTCGTCGAGCGCGCGCAGGCCGCCGTACCGCTTGGTCACCCGGTTGAGGCGCACCGAGGCGCCGGTCGACGGCGGGGTTGGACTGGTCATCGTCGCTCCAGGGATGAGACGGCAGGGGAGGCGGCGGCCCGGGCGAGCCGGCGGTTGCGGAGGAACCGGCCGGCCGCACCGGCCGCGAAGAACGAGATCGTGAGGGTGAGCAGCATCGCCGAGACCGCCGCCACGGTCGGATCGATCCGCACCCGGACCCCGGACCACATGCGCACCGGCAGGGTGGTGATGTCGGGGCCGGAGAGGAAGATGCTCACCACGACCTCGTCCCAGCTGGTGATGAAGGAGAACAGCGCGCCAGCCGCCACGCTCGGGGCGATGATCGGCAGCGTCACCCGCAGGAAGGCCACCACCGGGCTCGCCCCGAGGCTCATCGCCGCCTGCTCCAGCCGGTGGTCGAACGACGCGAGCGCCGCGGCCACGTTCACCACCACGTACGGCACGGCGAGCGCGGTGTGCACGAGCACGAAGCCGACCGTGGTCTCGGTGACGCCCACCTCCAGCGCGACCGCGTACGCGGCGAGGCCGACGATGACGTAGGGCACGATGAGCGGGGCGATCACCAGGCCGGAGATCACCGGCTTGAGCGGCAGCCGCCCGCGGACCAGCCCCAGCGCGGCCGTGGTGCCGAGCACGACCGACAGCACCGTGACCAGGCAGGCCACCCGGAGGCTGGCGGCGGCGCTGGCGAGCCAGTCGGGGTCCTGGAAGAAGTTCTCGAACCAGCGCAGCGACCACCCCTTCGGCGGGAAGGTCAGGTAAGGGCTGTCGGAGAACGACATCAGCGCCACGATGAGCACCGGCAGCACGAGCACCAGGCCGGTGACCACGGCGAGCGCGACCAGCGCGGCGCGGGTGAGCAGACGGGTGATCATGGCTTGCTCCCCAGCCACCGTCGGAGGTCGATGAACCGGCCGGCGATCGCGAGCAGCAGCAGCGTGGCGCCGAGGAGCACGGCCGCGAGCGCCGCGGCGAAGCCCCAGTTGAGCACGGAGCTCACCTGCTGCACGATCAGCTCGCCGAGCATGGTGCTCGTCGGCCCGCCGAGCAGGGCGGGGGTGATGTAGAAGCCGAGCGCCTGGATGAAGACGAGCAGCGAGCCGGCGAGCACGCCGGGGGCCGACAGCGGGAAGAAGATCCGCCAGAAGGCGAAGGAGGGCCGGGCCCCGAGCACCTCGGCGGCGCGCAGCAGGCGGCGGTCGATGCCCTGCATGGTCGCGTACAGCGGCAGCACCATGAACGGCAGCAGCACCTGGACCATGCCGATCAGCACGCCGGTGAAGTTCCGCATGAGCGGGAGGGGCTCGCTGATCAGCCCGATGGCCCGCAGCGTCTCATTGACCACGCCCGTGTCCCGCAGCAGCAGCACGAGCGCGAACGAGCGCACCAGCAGGCTGGTCCAGAACGGCAGGAGCACGACCACGAGCAGGACGTTCCGCCAGAACCGCGGCGCCAGCGTCATCAGGTACGCGTACGGGTACCCGATGAGCAGGGTGATCACCGTGGCGGCGATCGCCGTGACGAAGGTGTTGACCAGGACCCGGGTGTAGACCGGGCTGTCCAGGATCGCCTGGAAGTTGCCGAGGCCGGGCTCGGGGTCGGTGACGCTCCGGACCAGGATGACCGCGAGGGGCAGGATGAAGACGACCAGGAGGTAGCCCACCAGGGGGAGGGCGAGCAGGCCCCAGCCGTCGGCCAGCCGGAGCCTCCGGGTGGCCCGCGGTTCCGCCCCCGCGCGGCCGCCGGTCTGGGTGGCGGCCGGCGGGGCGTCGGTGGTCTTCATCAGGAGGCGAGCCATTCGTTGAACCGCTTGGTGACCTCGTCGTAGTGCTCGGCCCAGTAGCCGTAGTCGATGACGATGGCCCGCTTGGCCGCGTTCTCCGGCGAGGTCGGCAGCTCGGGCAGGATCTGGGGGTCGACGAGCTCCAGCGCCTTGTCGTTGATCGGCGCGTAGGCGCTCGCCTCGGTGTCGGCCGCCTGGCCTTCGAGGTCGTTCACGAAGTGGGCCATCCACTGCTGGGCGAGGTCGGCGTTGGGGTAGCCCTTGGGGATGGCCACGGTGTCGTACGAGAGGAAGTGCTGGTTCCACTCGTTGGCGACCGGCTGGCCGTCCCGGGCGGCCTGGTAGATCCGGCCGTTCCACGCCTGGACCAGCGGCGCCTCGCCGCTCGCCACGAGCTGCACCTGCTGGTCACCGGTGTCGTAGAAGACCAGGTGCTCCTTGATGCTGTCGAGCTTCTTGAAGGCCCGGTCGATGTCGAGCGGGTAGAGCTTGTCGGGCGGGACGCCGTCGGCGAGCAGGGCGGCCTCGAAGATGCCGCCGGTCACGTACTTCCAGAAGCCCCGCTTGCCGGGGTACTTCTTCACGTCGAAGAACTCCGCCCAGGTCTTCGGGTGGCCGTCGGGGAAGGTCTTCGTGTTGTAGGCGATGGTGAAGGCGTACTTGAGGTTGGGGATCGCGCACTCGGAGACGAGCTTCGGATCGATGGGCGAGGTGTCCACGACCGAGGTGTCGATCTTCTCGAGCAGGCCTTCCTTGCACGCGGTCACCGCGAAGTTCGGCTCGACCTCGACGATGCCCCAGGTGACCTTGCCGGCCTCGACCTGGGCCCGCAGCTTGGCGTAGTCGGTGGGCTGGTCCTGGCGGATCTCGACGTTGTTCTTCTCCGCCCACGGCTTGATGTAGGAGTTGACGTGCGCCTCCTGCGCACTGCCGCCCCACATCGTGACGGTGAGGGTCCGCTTGCCGTCGCCGGTCGCTGATCCGCCACCGCCGCACGCGGCCACCGCGGCCAGACCCAGCGCGGCGGCGACCGCCAGTGCCTTGCGCTCGACGCCCATGGTCACCTCGACATTTGACTGATCCGTCAGTTATTAACCGCTAATGATGAGAATTGGGTCACACCTTGTCAATGGTTCGGCGCGCCCGATATCGCGGGCGGATCTCGCGCGGCCGGAAGGCCCGCGGGACCGGGCGGCAGGGCGTCCGGTACGGCGCGGCCGTCACCGGGGGAGGGGGACCGCTCCGGAGACGGGCGCGTGCCCGGTCCGGTGGCGATCGCGCAGGTCGATCGAGGTGCGTCCGGGTGGCGCGGGGGTCCCGGCCTGCCGCGGCGGTCGCCCGGGACCGGGGTGGAGCGCGGGTACGGCGGGCCGGTCAGGGCGCCGGCCGGGCGGGGCGGGACGTCACGCGGCGGTGACGAGATCGTGATCGAACGGTGATCGCGAACCGGTGCCGGGGCCGGGCGTGCGGCCGGGAGGGCCACGGTTCCCGGCTGAGCTCCCGGCGTCGTGGCACGGCCTCGGCGGCCGGTCGGCCGGCCCCGGGCGAGCGCGGTCACCGTGTCGATGGGCCTTCCATTGGTCACCGCGTCCCGTGAGCCGGCGGAGAAGGCCCGGGGCGAACGCCTGTGGTCCGGTCTTGTTGCAGGTCAGGGGAGGGGACCCCGGGCGCGAACGCCTGCAGGGTGTTCACCGCGCGCGGCAGGTCATCGGCGGGGAAGCGAGGGCGAACGCCCGCGGCGGACGCCTCGCCCGAGGCGGCCCGCTCACCAGCGGACCGGGGGTCAGGCCTGGCGCGCGGCGAACGCCGGGCCGGTGGGATCGGCGCTCTCCGGCCCCGGCTGCTGGATGAACTCGTCGATGAAGTGGTGGCAGATGCGGCGCATGCGATCGGCGTTCATGGCCCGGGAGCCGAGGATCACCTGGATCGACAGGCCGTCGATGAGGCCGATCAGGAGGTTCGCGAGCACGACCGCGTCACCGCCGCGCACCACACCCCGGGCTTGGCCGTCCCGGATGATGCCGGCGACGACGGCGCGCCACTCGCCGTAGACGCTCTCGTTGAGCTCCTGCAGGTCGGGCTCGTGGATCGCCTCGTTCCAGAGCGCGGCCCACACCCGCCAGGCCTGCACGGTCACCGGATCGATGGGCAGGTAGGAGTCGACGAACGCCCGCAGCTTGACCAGGGGGTCGTCGTCGCTCTCGAGGATGGGACGGCGGCGCTCCAGGGAGCTGCGGAAGTTGAACTCGAACGCGGCGTGCAGCAGGTCGCGCTTGGTCGGAAAGTAGTAGTGGACGGTGCCCGTCGCGGTGCCGATCCGGGCGGCCACATCGGAGACGCGCAGGGAGCGGAAGCCCTGCTCTGCGATCACCTCGCACGTGGCCGAGAGGATCTGCCGGCGCCGCTGCGCCTCAGCGCTCGGTCGTGCCATTCCCACCCCCTCGGTGATCCGGACCAGGGGCAGCTTAACTGATTCATCAGTCAGGTCGAAAACCTCCGCTGAAGGCGGGGGAGGGGGACTGGCTCGTCATGGTGGGTGTCCGCCCGGCCCGCGGCGGCGTGTCCATGGGCGCGTACCCCGTGGCCGCCCGGACATGGCGGCCCGGCACCGGGCGCTCGCTCCGCGGTGGGCCGCCAGGCGCTCGCACCGTGGTGGGGCGCCGGAGCTCGCCGCGGTGGTCCGCCGGCCGGGGTCCGGCGCCCCCGTGCGACGCCACCGCACTCTCGCCGCCCTCGTCGACGGCCTCCACCGATCTCGGCATCCCCTCGTGCCGGGCGGCCCGGCGGATCGCGCCCGATCAGACGGTTGACCAAAACATACTTTTCCTACATATTGAATGGGTAATTCGATGAGGGGAGGAACGGTGACCGACTCCACCGGCACTCCGCGTCCCGCCCGCCCGCCCGGCACCGCCGGCGGCGGGCCGTACGGTCCCGGGCAGCAGCCCGCGGGACGGCCATCCTCCGAACCACCCCACCAGCGGCCGGCGCAGCGCCGGCGCGCCGTACCCGCCGCGACGCGCCGGACGGACCGCAGGGGCGGGGCCGGCGCGGCGGGGGAGCGGCCGCGCAAGCAGGTGCACCTGGCCGCGCACTTCCCCGGCGTGAACAACACGACGGTCTGGTCCGACCCCCGGGCGGGCAGCCAGATCGACTTCTCCTCCTTCGTCCACCTGGCCCGCACCGCGGAGCGCGGCAAGTTCGACTTCTTCTTCCTCGCGGAAGGGCTGCGCCTCCGCGAGCACAAGGGCCGCATCTACGACCTGGACGTGGTCGGCCGCCCCGAGTCGCTCACCGTGCTCGCCGCGCTCGCCGCGGTCACGGAGCGGATCGGGCTCGCCGCCACGGTCAACACCACCTTCAACGAGCCGTACGAGCTCGCCCGGCGGCTGGCCACGCTCGATCACCTCAGCGGCGGCCGGGCGGCGTGGAACGTGGTGACGAGCTTCGACGCCTTCACCGGGGCGAACTTCCGGCGCGGCGGCTACCTCGACGCGAAGGACCGCTACACCCGCGCCGCCGAGTTCCTGCGGCTCTCCCGCACGCTGTGGGACTCCTGGCAGCCCGACGCGATACTCGCCGACCAGGGGACGGGGCGGTTCCTCCGGCCCGGCGGCATCGCCGAGGTGCGGCACGCGGGCCGGCACTTCACCATCGAGGGCCACTTCACCACCCCGCGCAGCCCGCAGGGCCACCCGGTGATCATCCAGGCCGGGGACTCCGACGAGGGCCGCGAGTTCGCCGCCTCCGCCGCCGGCGTCATCTTCACCCGGCACGCCACCCTGGAGGCGGGCAAGGCGTTCTACGCCGACGTCAAGCGCCGCCTCCCGAAGTACGGCCGGGCCCCGCACGAGCTCAAGATCATGCCGGGCGCCACGGTGGTGGTCGCGGACACCGACGCCGAGGCGGCCGAGCTCGCGGCCGAGATCCGCCGCCGGCAGGTGAGCCCGCAGACCGCGATCGCCCTGCTCGAGCAGGTCTGGGGCCGCGACCTGTCCGCCTGCGACCCGGACGGGCCGCTCCCGGACATCGAGCCCGACCTCTCCTCCGACATCATCCAAGGCCGGGTACGGCACGGCGACCGGGCCGCCCTGGTGGCCCGGTGGCGGGAGGTCGCCCGGGAGAAGAACCTCACCATCCGCGAGCTGGTCATCGAGATGACCGGGCGGCAGACCTTCATCGGCTCCCCCGAGACCGTGGCCCGGCGGATCGACGAGTACGTCCAGGCCGACGCGGCGGACGGGTTCATCCTCGTGCCGCACCTCATCCCGGGCGGGCTCGACGACTTCGTCGACCGGGTCGTGCCCTTGCTGCAGGAGCGCGGCGTGTTCCGCACCGAGTACACCGGCACGACCCTCCGCGAGCACCTCGGCCTCGGCCCGGCCCCCGGCCCCGACCGGTACCTCGACCCACCCGGAGAGACCCGATGACCGAACCCATCCATCTCGCCGTCGCGCTCGACGGCGTGGGCTGGCACCCGGCGGCCTGGCGGGAGGAGTGCACGCGACCCCGGGAGATCTTCACCGCCGGGTACTGGGCGAGGCTCGTCGCCGAGGCGGAGCGCGGCCTGCTCGACTTCGTCACCTTCGAGGACGCCCTCGGCCTGCAGTCCACCCTGCCCGACGGCGTGGACGGCCGGACCGACCAGGTCCGCGGCCGGCTCGACGCCGTGCTGATCGCCGCCCGGGTCGCCCCGCTCACCACCCGGATCGGGCTGATCCCCACGGCGACCACCACCCACACCGAGCCGTTCCACGTCGCGATGGCCATCGCCACCCTCGACCACGTCAGCCGGGGGCGGGCCGGCTGGCGCGTGCGGGTCTCCCCGGGCCGGACCCACGCCCGGCACTTCGGGCGGCGCGACTTCCCCCGGATCGAACGCCTCCCCGCACCCGGCGATGGGCCGGTCGCCCGGCACATCCGGGAGCTGTTCGACGAGGCTGCGGACGCCGTGGAGGTGGCGCGCCGGCTCTGGGACAGCTGGGAGGACGACGCGGAGATCCGCGACGTGGCCACCGGCCGGTTCATCGACCGCGACAAGCTCCACTACATCGACTTCTCCGGCCGCTGGTTCAGCGTCAAAGGGCCGGCGATCACGCCGCGGCCGCCGCAGGGGCAGCCGCTCGTCACCGCGCTCGCGCACGCCCGGATCCCCTACGAGTTCGCCGCGCGCTCGGCCGACGTGGTCTACGTGACCCCGCACACCCGGGAGGAGGCCGCCGCCGTCGTGCGCGAGCTGCGGGAGATCCCCCGGGACGGGGACCCGCTGAAGATCTTCGCCGACCTCGTCGTCTTCCTCGGCCCGGACGCCGCCGCCCGCAAGGCGCGGCTCGACGACCTCGACGGCGCCGAGTTCACCTCCGACGCCGCGGTCTTCACCGGCACCGTGGAGGAGCTCGCCGACCTGCTCGAGGACTGGCGGCGGGCCGGGATCGAGGGGTACCGGCTGCGCCCCGGCGTGATCCCGCACGACCTCAAGGCCATCACCCGTGGCCTCACCGCCGCGCTCCGCAGGCGCGGCCTGTTCCGCTCCGCGTACGAGGCGCCCACCCTGCGCGGCCTGCTCGGCCTCGGCCGGCCGGTCAGCCGCTACGCCCGGGCCGTCACCTGACGGCGAGACGCTGCCCGCCCGCCGCCCGGGCGGGGCGCGGTCGCGGTGCCGCGGACGCCGTGCCGTACCGACCGGCTCAAGGGGGAACCGCCGTGAAGTTCCTGCTCATCACGATCATCCCGCATGTGCCGAACCCGCGCACCGGCGAGGTGACGCCCATCACCGAGCGGTTCCGGGAGGTGATCGCCGCCGCCGAGCTCGCCGAGGAGCTCGGCTTCGACGGCTTCGGCGTCGGCGAGCGGCACGAGCCGCCGTTCATCTCCTCGGCGCCGCCCGTGGTGCTCAGCCACATCGCCGCCAAGACCTCCCGCATCCGCCTGTTCACCGCGGTCACCACGCTGAGCCTGCTCGACCCGGTGCGGGCCTACGAGGACTACGCCACGCTCGACCACCTCTCCGGCGGCCGCCTCGAGCTGATCATCGGGAAGGGGAACGGCGCCGCCCAGGCCAGGCTGTTCAACGTCACGCCCGAGGACCAGTGGGACCGCAACCGCGAGGGCTACCGGCTGCTGCGCCGGCTCTGGCGGGAGGAGCGGGTCACCTGGGAGGGCCGCTACCGGCCGCCGCTGCGGGACGCCGTGGTCGTGCCGCGCCCGCTGCAGCGGGAGATCCGGATCTGGCACGGCAGCGCCACGAGCCGGGAGTCGGTGGAGCTGGCCGCCGAGAACGGCGACCCGCTCTTCTCGGCGAACGTCGCCCAGCCCATCGAGCCCTACGCCGAGCTGATCGACTACTACCGGGAGCGGTGGGCGTACCACGGGCACGACCCGGCCGACGCCCTGGTCGGCGCGGGGAGCGCCGGCTACTACGCGGCGCGCCGCTCCCAGGACGCGATCGAGACCTACCGGCCGATCTTCGAGGCCCGTACGGCGCGGCTGCGGCGCTCCGGCCAGGACCCGGTCTTCCCCACCCTGGAGGACGCGCTCGAGCGGAGCTCCCTCCTGGTCGGCAGCCCGCAGCAGATCATCGACAAGGTCATGCGATACCACGAGCGGTTCGGCCACGAGGTCATGCACCTGCCCGCCGACCGCGACGGCCTCACCGAGAGGCAGCAGCGGGAGACGCTCGAGCTGTTCCAGAGCGAGATCGCCCCCGTGCTGCGCAAGGAGATCCCCAGCAGGCCGTTCCCCGAACCCGTCTCGCCGACGCCGACCACCGGAGGAACCCCGTGATCGCCTCCCCGGCATCCCCCTCGGCCCCGCCCACGCTCCCGCTCTCCGTGCTCGACCTCTCGCCCATCCCGTCAGGGGGCGACGCCGGCACCGCGCTGCGCAACACCATCGACCTGGCCCGCCACGCCGAGCGGCTCGGCTACCGCCGGTACTGGCTCGCCGAGCACCACCTCGCCGCCGGGGTGGCGAGCTCGGCCCCGGCCGTGCTCATCGGCCTCGTCGCCGCGGCCACCACCCGGATCAGGGTCGGCTCCGGCGCGGTGCAGCTCGGCTACCAGACACCGCTCGCCGTGGTCGAGCAGTTCGGCATCATCGACGCGCTCCACCCGGGCCGGATCGACCTCGGCCTCGGCCGCTCCGGGCAGCGCGTGGCCGAGATCGCCGCCCGGCCCGCCGAGGAGCCCGAGCCGGCCGGGCCGCGGTGGGTCGACGGGCTGCTGATCCCGCCCCGGTTCTCCTTCGCCGGGCTCGCCGCCTCCGGCCGGCTCGCCTTCCAGGCCTCGCTGCTGCGGCCGCCCGGCGCCGAGATCCCCGACTTCGGTGAGCAGGTCGACGCGGTCCTCGCCTTTCTCGAGGGCACCTACACCTCCCCGGAGGGCTTCGACGCGCACGCCGTGCCCGGGGAGGGCGCCGACGTGGAGGTGTGGATCCTCGGCAGCAGCGGCGGGCAGAGCGCCCGGGTCGCGGGGGAGCGAGGGCTGCCGTTCGGGGCGAACTACCACGTCAGCCCGGCCACTGTGCTCGAGGCGGTGGAGGCGTACCGGAAGTGGTTCACCCCGTCCGAGTACCTCGCCGAGCCGTACGTGATCGTGTCGGCGGACGCGGTCGTGGCCGAGGACGACGCCACCGCCCGGGAGCTGGCCAAGCCGTACGGCGTGTGGGTGCACGGCATCCGCACCGGCAAGGGCGCGATCCCGTACCCGACGCCGGCCGAGGCCGACGCGTTCGAATGGAGCGAGGCCGACCGGGCGCTGGTGGCCGACCGGATCGACACCCAGTTCGTGGGCTCGCCGGAGACCGTGGTGGCCGGGCTGCGGACGCTCCGGCGGGTCACCGGGGCCGACGAGCTGCTCATCACCACGATCACCCACGACCACGCCGACCGGGTGCGCTCGTACGAGCTGCTCGCCGAGGCCTGGCGGGCGTCGGAATGAGAGGGCGGGACCGGTGACGCCCGGTACGGCGGCCGCACGCGCCCACGGGGCCCGGCACGGTGCGCGGGCCGGGCGAGCCGTGCGCGAGGAACGCCTCGCCCCGGGCGGCCGCGGTCTCGCGGGCCGCCCCGGCCAGGGGCGGTCCTGGCGTCGCGCGTACCGTGGCCGCCGGACCCGGCCCGCGCCGTCTCCCGCGCGGGGGACGACGCCCGCGCCGCGCACCGGGCGGATCGGGCCGCGTGGCCTGCTCCGGGCTTCTCACCCTGTGAGATTTCCTGAATTCCCTATTGACTTTATCGCTAAAATGCCCAAAGTAGAGGCTGTGCGAAGCAGTGAGCCGCTCGTCGCCCGCCTGCACGTCGACCTGAAGCGTCAGGCGAGCGCGCTCTGTGCCATGCGGTGATCCGTTCACCGCGATCCGCTCGCCCATCGGCGCGACCCCATGCCGTGCCGTACCCGGACGAGACGCTCCCCCGGGAGCACGCGCCGGCCGTTCGCGCATCCCAGGAGTGAGGCACGGCCGCATGGCCGCCCCCGGTACCGGCACCCGATGTGTGCCCCGTACCGCGTCATCGGCCGCCCCGCCGCCCATCGCGCGATGATCACGGTATCGGCACCCCAGGCGCCCCGGATCGCAGTTCACCACGCCCGGCGCCATCCCCGGCCCGGACACCTCGCCCACCTCCCCGGACCCCGCGCACGCGCGGGTCGTGGGCTTCCCCCATCCACCACGGCGTGAGCCGCAGAAAGGCACTCTCATGTCCACCGAAGAATCGCCCACCGCGAAGGAGACACGCTTCGCCGTCAACGAGGACTGGGCGGCCACGATCATCGGCCTGGCCCTTCTCGTGCTCGTCATCACCGGTGTGATCCCGACGGGGGTGGTGCCGTGATGAGCACCGAGACCACCGCGCCCGCCGCATCCGGCACCCGTTCCGGCACCCCCGCCTGGTACTGGGCGGCCCTCGGCGTGCTGGCCGTCCTCATCCTCGGCGCGGCCACCCGCTACCTGGAGAAGAACGTCCCCGAATGGTTCTCCGGGTCGGACCTCGCCGCGGCCATCGAGTACCCGGTCTACGCGATCGCCCTCGGCCTGGTCGGGAACGGCCTGCTCACCGTGACCGGGCTGCGGGAGCGCCTCGCCGGCGGGTTCCGCACCGAGTTCTTCATCAAGACCGGCCTGGTCCTCCTCGGCGCCTCGATCAACCTCAAGGTGATCGTCACCGCTGCCGGGCCCGCCATCATCCAGGGCATCATCCTGATCACCTCGGTGTTCCTCTTCACCTGGTGGCTCGGCGGGCGGTTCGGCCTGGACGACAAGCTCCGCGCCCTGCTCTCCTCGGCCGTGTCGATCTGCGGCGTGAGCGCGGCCATCGCCGCGGCCGGGGCCGTGCAGGCCAAGCGGGAGCAGCTCGCCTACAGCGCGAGCCTGGTGATCGTCTTCGCCCTGCCGTCGATCTTCATCCTCCCGGCCCTCGCCTCCGCGCTCGGGCTGAGCCCGGAGGTCGCCGGCGCCTGGATCGGCGGCAACATCGACACCACGGCCGCGGTCACCGCCGCCGGCGCCATCGTCGGGGAGGAGGCCCTCGCGGTCGCCTCCATCGTCAAGGTCACCCAGAACGCCCTGATCGGCGTCGTGGTGGTGCTGCTCACCGCGTACTTCGCCCTGCGCGTCGAGCGCCGGGCGGACGCGCCGCGGCCCGGCGTGGGCGAGCTGTGGCGGCGGTTCCCGAAGTTCGTGCTCGGCTTCGTCGCCGCCTCGGTGATCGCCACCTGGTACCTCACCACCGTGCCGGCCGCCGACGGCAAGGCCGTGATCGGGGTCGCCAACGACCTGCGGACCTGGTTCCTCATCCTGGCCTTCGTCAGCATCGGCCTGGAGTTCCGGGTCGCCTCGCTGCGTGAGGCCGGCTGGCGCCCGATCGGCGTGTTCGCCGCGGCCACGGTGGTCAACGTGCTGCTGGCGCTCGGCCTCGCCACCGTGCTGTTCAGCGGCTTCTCCGTCAGCGGATCGGGCTGACCGGCCGCCGGGCGGACGCCGCGGCGGGGCGCCCAGCGCGGGCGCCCCGGACGCCGCCCACCGACCTCCTACCTCCCGGCACCTTCGGGGCGGGTGCGCACCGTGCGGGGCGCGCCCGCCCGTCCCCCATCCGGGGGCGGTCGTGCGACCCGGATGGCCGGGGCGGGCTCGCGCGGTCACCCCGGCCGTGGGTGCTCCGCCGGCGGCCCATCGGCCGCACGGTCCGCCGGCCCGTCGGGACCCTGCGCGGCCGCACCGCGCGGGCCGGGCCTCCGCCGGTCCCGCCGTCCCCGCGATCGGGCGGCCGGTGCCGCCGGCCGGTCGCGCCGGGCTCACCCCCGTACGGCGCCCGGACGGCTGGCCTGCCACCCGGGCGGCCGGGAGAAGCGGCCGTCCCGCCGCGATCGGCGGCCGGTGCTGCGAGCCCGGGCCTATGTGAACGTTTCATGAGATGACTGTGTTTCCGCCGTGTCGCGGCTTTCCGGGGAAATAGGGTGTGGGCCGGACGGCTTCAAGAGCGGATGTGACGGACATGGGTAAGGGGCCACCGGGGATCGATCCCACCGTGCCGAACGCGGCCCGCATCTACGACTACCTCCTCGGGGGCAAGGAGAACTTCGCCGCGGACCGGGAGGCGGCGCGGCGGCTCCTCGAGATCTCGCCCAACCTCAGGGAGGGCTCCCGCGCGAACCGGCGCTTCCTCATCCGCGCGGTGCGCTTCATGGTCGCGAACGGCATCCGGCAGTTCCTCGACATCGGCACGGGCCTGCCCACGCAGGAGAACGTGCACGAGGTGGCGCTGAAGGTGGCGCCCGAATCGCGGATCGCCTACGTCGACAACGACCCGGTCGTGCTCGTGCACGCCCGGGCCCTCCTGGCGGACAACCCGAACACGATCGTGGTCGAGGGGGATCTCCGGGAGCCCGAGGCGATCCTCAACGACCCGCAGATCAACGCCCACCTCGACCTCACCCGGCCGATCGGGCTCCTCCTCGTCGCCGTGCTGCACTTCATCGTCGACGACGAGGAGGCGGAGCGGATCGTGCGGACCCTGCGCGACCGCCTCGCGCCCGGAAGCCATCTGGCGATCAGCCACGCCACCATCGGGGACCTCGACGAGGAGCAGGAGCGCGAGGGGCGGGCGATCTACGCGCGGAGCTCCACCCGCGGGGCGATCTTCCGCTCGCACGAGCGGGTCCTGCGGTTCTTCGACGGATTCGAGCTGGTCGAGCCGGGCCTGGTGTGGCTCGATGACTGGCGGCCGGAGGAGGGGGTGCCGCGGATCCCCCGGTTCCCCGGGCTCGGTGGGTACGCCGGGGTCGGCATCCTCCGCTGACCGGGGGCGGGGACCGCGAGCACGCCCGCGGTTCCGGCGATCGCCGCCGCCCGGACCGCCCTCGCCCGGGCTGCCGGGTACGGCACGGCGGGCGCGGGATCGCGGCCCGGCGTGGCGGGTGCCATGCCGCCGGACCGCCCGTGGCGGCACGGCCGTACCGCACCCGACACCGGCGGGGCGGGGGATCCGGCCGGCGGGGCGGGGAGCCGGCCCGCACCCCGGGTCCGGGGCCCGGACGACCCCCGGGACCGGGCGGCCGGCCGCCCCGGAATACCAGGCAAGACCATGGTTGACAGGTTTTCCGGCAATACCTACTTTTTAAATCGGAAATACCGCTGATTTCCGGTGGACGTACGCCCTGCGACGCCGTCCCACCGCACCCGAACGCAGGGCGTCTCCCGGCCTCCGGCGCCCGGCCCGGCCGCGCACCGGAGGCCGGGGCACCGCCGCACCGGCGGCCGCACGGAACGACGGACCCGACAGCAGGAGAACCACGGTGAAGCTCATCAGGGGATCGCTGCCCCTCGTCCTCCTCGCCGTGCTCACCGCGTGCGGCGCGCAGACGCCGGCCGCCTCGCCCGGGACCTCCCTGACGTGGGCGATCGAGACCGAGCCGATCACGTTCAACCCGCACCAGTGGTCGCAGAACAAGGCCCGGCTGCTGGTGTTCAACCAGTTCGACGCGCTCGTGGCGCGCGACGCGAACGGGGAGTTCATCCCCTGGCTCGCCAAGTCGTGGCGGGTCTCACCCGACGGCAAGACCTACACCTTCGAGCTGCGGGACGACGTGACCTTCCACGACGGAGAGCGGTTCGACGCCGCCGCGGTCAAGGCCAACCTCGACAAGCTCCGCGAACCCGGTTACAACCCCACGGTCGCATCCATCCAGCTCCGGTGGCTGGACAGGGTCGAGGTGGTCTCGCCCACCACGGTGAAGATCACCCTGAAGCGGCCGGACGGGCTCTTCCTCGACTTCCTCGCCTCGCCGTACGCGGCGCAGGTGTCCCCCAGATCGCTGCGGACGGCGAAGGACCTGAAGGCCGGCGGCCCCGACGTGGTCGGCACCGGGCCGTTCATCCTCGACCGCCACGTCCGCGGCCAGGAGGTGCGGTACCGGCGCAACCCCGCGTACCGCTGGGCCCCGGCGAGCGCGGCCCACCAGGGGCCCGCCCACCTGGCGGAGATCACCTACCGGTTCCTCCCCGAGGGCGCGGTCCGCGTCGGCGCGCTCACCTCCGGCCAGGTCCAGGTCATCGAGGGCGTCCCGGCGACCGACATCGCCTCGATCGAGAACGACCCCGAGCTCACCCTGCAGACCGCGCTCAACTCCGGCAGCGCGTTCTCCTACTACTTCAACACCTCCCGCCCCCCGTTCGACGACAAGCGGGTACGGCAGGCCTTCCGCGAGGCGGTCGACCTCGACGCCGTGCTCGAGTCGGTCTACCGGGGCACCGCCACCCGGGCGTGGAGCATCGTGGCCCGGTCGAGCCCGTTCTACGACCCCTCCCTGGAGGGCGCCTTCGGCGGAGACGCCGCCAAGGCCAACGCCCTGCTCGACGCGGCCGGGTGGACCGGGCGGGACGCCGAAGGCTACCGCGTGAAGGACGGCGAACGGCTCACCGTCCGGCTGGTCCAGTCGGCGCCGTACGTCCGGGACCGCCGCGACGTCCTCGCCCAGGCGATCCAGGCCCAGGTCAAGCAGCGCGCCGGCATCGACCTGCAGATCCGGCTCGTCGACCAGGGCACCGCCCAGGAGGCGTTCGACCGCAACGAGTACGAGCTCTTCGAGAACTCCCGCGGCGACACCGACGCCGGCGCCGCGCTCAACCTGATCCTCCCCAAGGGCGCGGCGATCAACCGCCACCACTTCACCGACCCGAAGATCGACGAGTGGCTGGCGCAGGCCTCGGCGAGCTCCGATCCCGAAGTCCGCAAGAGGCTCTACGCCAAGGTCCAGCGGGCCGTCGTCCTCGACGAGGCCATCGTCTTCCCGCTGTACGTCCCGTCCGACCAGATCGCCGCGCACAAGAGCGTGCAGGGCCTCGGTTTCGACCCGGTGTCGGGCACCCCGCAGAGCGCCTACGACGTACGGATCGGCACATGAGACCGCGACCGCCCGCGTGGCTCGCCCCGGTGGCCCGGCGGCTCGGCACGGGCGTCGCCGTGCTGTGGACCGCGGCGACCGCCTCCTACCTCGCGCTGTGGGCCGCCCCCGGGGACACGATCGACATCCTCATCGGCGACGGACCGGACACCCCGGAGATCCGCGCGCAGATCATCAAGGAGTGGGGGCTCGACCGGCCGGAGATCGTGCAGTACCTGAGCTACCTCGGCCGGCTGCTCCAGGGCGACCTCGGCCGCTCGTACCTCCTGCAGCGCGGGGTGGGGGAGATCCTCGCCGAGCAGGTGTGGCCGACCGTGCGGCTGACCGCGGCGGCCTCGGCGATCGGAGTGGCGCTCGCCCTGGTCCTCGCCGTGGCCACGGCCGGGCGGGCCGCCTGGGCGCGCCGGCTCGTCTCGGCCGCCGAGCTGGTCTCGGTCTCCGTGCCGCCGTTCGTGATCGGCATCGTGCTGCTGTTCGTCTTCTCGTTCACCCTCGGCTGGTTCCCGGTCACCGGCGCCGAGGACCCGGCCGCGCTGGTCCTGCCCGCGACCGCGCTCGGCCTCTCGATCGCCGGGGTGCTCGGCCAGGTGCTCCGCGAAGGGCTGGAGCGCGCGCTCGAGCAGCCGTTCGCGGTCAGCGCGCGGGCGCGCGGGATCACCGAGCGGGCCCTGGTCGCCCGGCACGCGCTCCGCCACGCGCTCCTCCCGGCGGTCACCCTCGCCGGGTGGTTCACCGGAGCGCTGCTCGGCGGGGCGGTGGTCACCGAGACGCTCTTCGGCCGCCCCGGCCTCGGCCGGGTGACGCTGGACGCCGTGGCCGGCAAGGACATGCCGGTGGTCATGGCCGTGGTCATCCTCTCCGCGCTCGTCTACGTGACGATCAGCACCCTGCTCGACCTCGCCTACCGGCTCATCGACCCGCGCCTGAGGAGCGGATGATGGCGACCGCCGCACTGCCGTCCGCCCGGCCCCGCCCGCGGCCCGGGCTCATCCTCGCCGCCCTCGTGCTCGCCGTGCTCGGTGTCGCCGTCGCCCTGCCCGGCGTGATCACCGATGCCGACCCGCTCGCCGGCGACCCGGCGCTCGCCCTCGCCCCGCCCGGCCCCGAGCACCCGTTCGGCACCGACCATCTCGGCCGGGACGTCCTCGCCCGGGTCGTCCACGGGGCGCGCCACTCGCTCAGCATCGGGCTGTTCGCCACCTCGGCCGCGTTCGCCGCCGGCGTGCTGCTCGGGCTCGCCGCCGGGCTGGCGCACCGGTGGATCGACGAGGCGCTCGCCCGCCTGTTCGACGTGCTCTCCACCTTCCCCGAGCTGCTGCTCGCCCTGCTCGTCATCGCGATCACCGGCCCCGGCACCTGGAACGTCATCCTCGCCATCGGGATCGCGCAGATCCCCACCTACGCCCGGGTGGTCCGGGCCCAGACGTTCGTGGTCCGCCGGGCCGGATACGTCGAGCAGGCGGTGATCTTCGGCCACTCCCGGGCCCGGATCATCGCCCGGCACGTGCTGCCCAACGCGCTCGGCCCGATCCCGGTGCTCGCCACCATCGGGCTCGGCCAGGGGGTCATCGCCGCGTCCGGGCTGAGCTTCCTCGGGATGGGCCCGCAGCCGCCGGCGCCCGAGTGGGGGGCGATGCTCTCCGAGGCCCGCGACTACCTGCGGGTCGCCTGGTGGGAGGCGCTGTTCCCCGCCATCGCCATCACCCTGGCCGTCGTGTGCCTGACCGCCGTCGGGCGGTATCTGCAGCGTCGCTTCGAGGGGAGGACGCCATGACCGAGCTCGCCGTCACCCGCGTCACCGGCAGCACCGCCCACAACCCGCTGGTGGCCGTCGAGGACCTGCGCGTCTCCTTCCCCCGCGCCGGGGTCGAGGCCGTGCGCGGGGTCTCGCTCACCATCGCCCCCGGGGAGTGCGTCGCCCTGGTCGGGGAGTCGGGCTCCGGCAAGAGCGTCACGGCCCGCTCGCTGCTCGGCCTGGCCGGGCCGGGGGCCGTGGTCCGGGCGGCCAGGTTCGAGATCGGCGGCCGCGACGCCCGCGCGTTCACCGCCCGCGACTGGCGGCGGCTGCGCGGCCGGTTCGCCGGGCTGGTGCTGCAGGACGCGCTCGTCTCCCTCGACCCGCTGCGCACGGTCGGCGCGGAGATCGCCGAGGTGCTCGCCACCCACCGCGTCGTCCCGCGGGCGGAGCGCGCCGCCCGGATCCGCCGGCTGCTCGGCGAGGTGGGCGTGCCCGAGCCCGGGCTGCGGATGCGGCAGTACCCGCACCAGCTCTCCGGCGGGCTGCGGCAGCGCGCGCTGATCGCGTCGGCGATCGCCGGGGAGCCCGACCTGATCATCGCCGACGAGCCCACCACCGCGCTCGACGTGACCGTGCAGGCGCAGATCCTCCGGCTGCTCGCCGCGCGGAAGGCGGCGGGGACCGCGCTGCTGGTGATCAGCCACGACCTCGCCGCGGTCGCCTCGATCGCCGGCCGGATCCTGGTGATGCGGGACGGGACGATCGTCGAGGAGGGGACCGCCGCCCGGGTGCTGTCCGCGCCCGGGCACCCGTACACCCGCGCCCTGCTCGCCGCCGTGCCCTCCGGGGTGTCCCGCGGCACCCGCCTCACCGCCCCCGGGCACCCGCTCCCGCCCAGGTCGCCCGACCGGTCGGCACCGGTGCTGACCGCGTCCGGCCTCTCCTTCGCGTACGGCTCGCGCACCGCGGTGGACGGGGTGTCGTTCACCCTGCACCGGGGGGAGACCCTCGGCATCGTCGGCGAGTCCGGGTCGGGGAAGACGACGCTCGCCCGGCTCGTCCTCGGCCTGCTCACCCCGCGCGCGGGCGAGGTGCGGCTGCACGGCCGCCCGTGGAGCGGCGTCCCCGAGCGCGAGCGGCGCCCCCGGCGGCGGGCCATCCAGCTCATCGCGCAGAACCCGCTGGAGTCGTTCGACCCCCGCCACACCGTGGCCCGGCTGCTCGCCGACCCGCTCGCCCGGCTGCCGCGCGCCGAGCGCCGGGCCCGCGTGCTGGAGCTCGCCGACATGGTCGCCCTGCCCCGGGACGTGCTCGACCGGCGGCCGCGCGAGCTGTCCGGGGGCGAGCGCCAGCGGGTCGCGATCGCCCGCGCGCTCGCCGGCGACCCCGACGTGCTCGTCTGCGACGAGCCCGTCTCCGCGCTGGACGTGTCGATCCAGGCCCAGGTGCTCGACCTGCTCGCCGAGCTTCAGGCGGCCCGCGGCACCGCCCTGCTGTTCATCTCCCACGACCTGGGCGTGGTCCACCACCTCAGCGACCGCGTGCTCGTCATGAGGGACGGCCGGGTCGTGGAGGAGGCCGACGCCGATGAGATCTTCTTCCGCCCGCGCCACCCGTACACCCGGGAGCTGCTCGCCGCGGTGCCGCGGCTCGGCGCCGCGGTGGGGCAGGGGTGACCCGCCCGGCCGTCCCCCGTCCGGCGCGGCCGAGCGGCCGCCGGGGCGCTGAGCCGTACGGCACGGCGACGCCGGCTCGGGGGGAGCCGGGCCGCTCAGCAGCCCGGGTACGCGTCCCAGGGGACCCGGCCGCCACTGATCACGGTGGCGAGGTCGTCGGCGAGCCGGGTGATCGTGTCCCGCCCCTCCACGCGGTCCAGCCAGTGCCGGGGGAGCGCCTCCTCGCCGTACGCGGCGCCGAGGAGGTTCCCGCAGATCGCGCCGGTGGAGTCGCTGTCGCCGGAGTGGTTGACGGCGAGCAGCAGCGCCCGCTCGACGTCGCCCTCGCCCGCCAGCGCGCAGTAGACGGCGATGGCGAGCGCCTCCTCGGCGACCCAGGCGCCGCCGAGCCGCTCCACCGTCTCCGGCGCCGGGTCGGCCCCTGCGGCGAGGTCGAGCGCCTGACGGAGGCGATCGCCGGTCTCCTCGTGCCCGGGGTGCTCGGTGAGCAGGCCGACCGCGCCGGAGACGGCCCGGTCGAGCGGCTCCCCCTGCGCGAGCGAGAAGACGATCGCGGCGAACGCCCCGGCCGCCAGGTAGCCGGTGGGGTGCCCGTGGGTGATCTGGGCGCACTCGGCCGCGTTCCGGAAGGCGGTGCGGGCGTCGGGCGCGGCGAGCCCGAACGGGGCCGAGCGCATCACGGTGCCGCAGCCCTTGGAGCCGGGGTTGACCGGCCCGGGCTCGCCGAGGGCGGCGGGCCCGGGGAACTCGCTGTGCAGGCCGGACATGCAGGTGTTGCCGGGCGCGCGGCGGGCGTACAGCCAGGTCTGCTCGCGGAGCCAGCCGGTGCGGACCGGCTCGTCCGCGGGCGGCGGGGAGAAGTGGAGCTGGGTGTCGAGCCAGCGCAGGTAGGCGTGCCGGACGACGTGCACCAGCGCGCCGCCGGTCCCGCGCTCCCGCTCCCCCACCCGGGCGCGGATCAGCCCTTCCACGGTGAAGAGCGTCATCTGGGTGTCGTCGGTGATCAGCCCCACCTCGCCGTCACCGCCGGTGACGAGGCCGGTCACCCCGGCGGGGCCGTACCGGGCGCGGATGGCCGCCAGCGAGTCGAACTCGACGGGGGCGCCGAGCGCGTCGCCGATCGCGCCGCCGAGGAGGCAGCCGCGCACCCTGCTCTGTAACGAGACGTCGGTCCCGGTGTCGCTCACGGTCTCTCCTTTCGCCGGTGAGACGACCGTACGCGAACCGGCAGATCTCCGCCCCCTCTTGGCAAATGGGCGTCACTTATTACTCTGTTCCGCAAATTTCGGACTCTTGCGGGAGTGATGATGACAGCTGCTGGTTCCTCGGCGCTTCCCCCGTCGACCGCCGTCGAGGTCGCCCTCGCCCGCCGTCAGTCGCTCGCGGACCTGCTCCGGCGTTCGGCCAAGCGGTACCCGGACAAGCTCGCCGTGGCCGACCGCACGGGCGCCCGTACCTACGCCGAGCTCGACGAGGACGCGTCGAGGATCGCGAACGCCCTGCTCGCCAAAGGCGTGCGCCCGGGTGAGCGGATCGCGCTCCTGTCGCGGAACAGCATGGACTACGCCCGGACCATCTTCGGGGTGGCCCGGGCCGGGGCGGTCCTCGTGCCGATCAACTTCATGCTGGGGGCGCAGGAGGTCGCCTACATCCTCGAGCACTCCTCCGCCATCGGGCTGATCGTGGAGGAGTCCCTGCTCCCCGTGGCGCAGGAGGCGGCCAAGGCGAGCGGCACCCTGCGGATCCGCATGGTGTACGCGGACCGCGCCACCGAGGACTGGGAGCCGTTCGCCTCCCTGCTCGAGCATGAGGACGCCACCGAGCCGGCCATCCCGATCGCCGCCGACGACCCCGCGCAGATCCTCTACACCTCCGGTACCGAGTCCCGGCCGAAGGGCGCGGTGCTCTCCCACCACGCGCTCATCTCCCAGTACGCGAGCTGCATCATCGACGGCGGCATGGAATCCGGCGACGTGGAGCTGCACGCGCTGCCGCTCTTCCACTGCGCCCAGCAGCACTGCTTCCTGGTGCCGGACATCTACCTCGGCGCCACCAGCCACATCCTCCCCGGGCCCGACCCGGCCGCGGTGCTCGAGGCGATCGAGCGCCACAAGGTGACCAAGTTCTTCGCCCCGCCCACGGTGTGGATCTCGCTGCTCCGCCACCCGGACTTCGACCGGCGCGACCTCTCCTCCCTCCGCAAGGGCTACTACGGCGCGTCGATCATGCCGGTCGAGGTGCTCCGGGAGATCGGGGAGCGCCTGCCGAACGTGCGGCTCTGGAACTTCTACGGCCAGACCGAGATGGCCCCGATGGCCGTCCTGCTCCGGCCGGAGGACCAGATCCGCAAGGCCGGCGCGGCCGGCAAGCCCGCGCTCAACGTCGAGACCAGGATCGTCGACTCCGACGGCAACGAGCTGCCCCCGGGCGAGATCGGGGAGATCGTCCACCGGAGCCCGCACGCGATCCTCGAGTACCTGAACGACCCGGAGAAGACCGCCGAGGCGTTCCGCGGCGGCTGGTTCCACTCCGGCGACCTCGGGGTGATGGACGAGGAGGGCTACATCACCGTGGTCGACCGGATCAAGGACATGATCAAGACGGGCGGGGAGAACGTGGCCAGCCGGGAGGTGGAGGAGGTCCTCTACCGGCACCCGGCCGTGGCCGAGGCCGCGGTCGTCGGGGTGCGGCACCCGAGCTGGATCGAGGCGGTGGTCGCGATCATCGTGCCCAAGCCGGGCATGACCGTGACCGAGGAGGAGATCCGGGCGCACGCCCGGGCGCACCTCGCCCCGTTCAAGGTGCCCAAGGCGGTGGCCTTCGCCGACTCCCTCCCGAAGAACCCGAGCGGGAAGATCCTCAAGCGGGAGCTGCGGGAGATGTACGCCGGCCTCGCCGACCGGATCCCCGGCTCCGGCTCCCGCGCCTGACGGTTGCGCGCCCGCCCGGCCGGGCCCGGGTCGCCGGGCCGGCCGGGCGCGGCGTCCGCCCGCCATCCGGCCGGCGACGGGCCGCGATCGTGTCCGGACGCGCCCTCGCCGATCCGCCGGGCGGCGCGGACCCGCCCGGCACGCGCTCCCGGCCGGGCGGCGGTACGGCCCGGCCGGTCAGCCCGGCTCGGTCCCGGGGGCGGGCGCCAGCTCGAACTCGAGGGAGACCCGCAGCTCGCCCGTGGCCGGCCGGTGGCGCAGCCGTACCGTCACCTCGGGGATCCGTCTCCCGAGCTGGCCGACGGTGTCCACCAGGGGAGTGATGTCCCAGCGGCCGGCGGCGCGGCGCAGGAAGAGCGCGAGGCGGTGACCGAAGTCGCGGCGCACGGGCTCGTCGTCGCGCGTGTAGCGCAAGGTGATCTCGTGGGTCTCGCTCTCGTCGATCGGCAGGGCCCCGCCCGGGGCGGCCCGGCCGCGGTCCTCCGTCCTCCGGTCACCGTCGCTCATCATGGCCGGTGCGGCGCGGCGTGCCGCCGGGCGGCGGCCGGCCGCGCCTTCCCTCCCTCCAGGGAACGTCGCCGTCACCTCTGACACGGCATACCCGCGCCTCCGGGGGAGTGGCGGGGCGGCGGCTCGCACCGGACCTGGAGGGCGGGGTCGTCCTCGGCGGTACGGACCTTGATCCCGACCGCCGGGGGTGTCCGCAGGGAGCTGCAGAGCGCGCAGTGCTCCAGGGCGTTGCGGAAGGACTCCCGCAGCCCGCGGGGCATCGCCGGGGCGTCGACCGTCAGCTCGACCCGGGCGATCCGGGCGGGGGCGACCTCCAGCTCGTAGCGGGCGGTGACCTCGACCCCGGCGGGGAGCTGGCAGCGGTGCAGGTAGCGCTCGGCGCAGTGCGCGATGGCCGCGGCGATGCTCCCCACGAACAGGTCCACCGGGCTGGGGCCGGTGTCGCCGCCCCCGAAGTCGGCCGGCTGGTCGACGGGCACGGTGTGGCGCCCGGCGTGGATGACGAACCGGTCGCCGCCGTGCCAGGTGATCCGCAGGGTGTGCTCGGTCCGCGTCACGGCCGCTCCATGGGTCCCCGGGGCTCCTACCAGCCTCTTACCCCGCCGGTGGCCCTCGTGGGGCGGGGGAGCGCGGCCGGGGTCATGCCGGATTCCGCGGACCGCGGGCGGGAATCGCCGCATGGTGCGATGGAAGTAACCCTACTTTGCAAGTAGGAAATATTGACTATACGCCGGTATGGGCATAGCGTGATGACCATGAGCGATGGGCTTTACCTGACGACGCGGCCGTACGTGGACCTCGGTCACACGGCGAGCGCGCAATGTCCGGCCGCTCGCTAGCCCACGCACCGGCCATCGCCGGGCACCCCGCGTCACCGCGCCCGCGGTGAAACGGCGGCCACCCCGGCGTCCGGACGCCGCGACAGACCCGCTGCACGCGCCGCCTTCCACCACCGCGGCACCACGCCGCCCGCGCGGCCACGGCCACCTGAGCCGCGCGGCCGGCGCACCCCCGTCACCACCACGATCGCGCCCCGGCGCCATCCCGCCGCCGAACGCAAGGCCCACCCCACCCGCAGGCGACCCTTCCCCACCCGTGCCCGGCACGGCGGCCGCCCGGAACCGCGGGGCCGATCGGCGGAGCACACCCCACATCGAGGAACGAGGAGCTGACATGAGCGGGATCGTCACCCTGGTCGGCAACCCGCGAGCGCAATCCAAGACCCGGGCCGTGGCGGTCGAGGCCGCCGAGGCCATCGGCCGCCATACCGGTCTCGCCGCCGAAGAGGTGGTGGACCTATCCGCGATCGCACCGCAGCTGTTCTCGCCCGGCCCGTCCCCCGGGGTGGAGGCGGCCCTCGAGCTGGTCGCCGGGGCGAGCGTGCTGGTGGTGGCGAGCCCCACGTACAAGGCGAGCTACACCGGCCTGCTCAAGGCCTTCCTCGACCGGCTCCCGCCGAACGCCCTCTCCGGCACGGTCGCGCTGCCGTTGCTCGTGATGGGCGACCCCCGGCACGCCCTCGCCGTCGAGCTGCACCTCCGCCCGGTGCTCGTCGAGCTCGGCGCCACGGTGCCCACGCCCGGCCTCGCCGTCGTGGAGGCCGAGCTGCCCGACCTGGCCGACCTGCTCAAGCGGTGGGCGGAACAGGTCGCACCCCAGGTGACCGCCGCGACCGAGCGCAGGTGAGAACGTGACCGAGACCATCTCCAGAACCGCCGTCGACGCCACCAGATTCCGCCAGGCGCTGTCCGTGCACGCCGCGGGCGTCGTGATCATCACGGCCCGGAGCGAGGGGGTCGCCGTCGGCCTGACCGCCACCTCGTTCTCCTCGGTCAGCCTCGACCCGCCGCTCGTCTCCTTCTACATCGGCCGGGAGTCGGCGACCTGGCCCTGGCTGCGCCAGGCCGACCTGTTCGCGGTCAACATCCTCGCGGGCCACCAGGCCCAGCTCGCGGCGCGGTTCGCGCGCAAGGGGATCGACCGGTTCGCCGCCCCGACCCGCTGGAGCCCCGGGCCGTACGGCACGCCGCTGCTCGACGACGTCGCCGCCCACCTGATCTGCACGCCGTACGAGACCATGCCCATCGGCGACCACTACCTGGTCGTGGGGCTCGTCACCGACGTGAGCGTGCACGACCCCAGCCACCCGCTCCTCTACCACCGGGGCCGGTTCGGCAACTTCGTCCCGCAGACCTGACCGGGGCGCCGCGCGGGCCCGGGCGGCCATCGCCTCCCGCGCCGCACCCGGCCCGCACGGCGCCGTACCCGGTGCCCCGGCCCCGGGCTGAGGCCCCGGCATGTGCGATGATCGGCTCGGATCGATCCGCACCGCCCGCGGCGGAGGCCGGCAGGAGGGTCAAGCATGTCGAGGTTCGCTGGCAAGGTCGCCATCGTCACCGGGGCCAGCCGGGGCATCGGGTTCGCCATCGCGGAACGGCTGGTCGGCGAGGGCGCCCGGGTCTGCATCACCGCGCGGAGGCCGGAACCGCTCCAGGAGGCCGCCGACCGGCTCGGCGGCCCGGAACGCGCCATCGCCGTGCCGGGCAAGGCGCACGACCCGGAGCACCAGGCCGAGGCGGTCGCCCGGACCCTCGACGCGTTCGGGCGCATCGACGTCCTGGTCAACAACACCGGCACCAACCCGGTGTACGGCCCGCTCCTCGACCTGGAGCTCGAGGCGGCGCGGAAGATCTTCGAGGTCAACGTGCTCGCCGCGCTCGGCTGGGTGCAGCACGTGCACAAGGCCTGGTTCGCCGGCCACGGCGGGGCCGTGGTGAACGTCGCCTCGGTCGCCGGGCTCCGGCCCGCCACCGGGATCGGCATGTACGGTGCGAGCAAGGCGGCCCTCATCCACCTGACCCAGCAGCTCGCGGTCGAGCTCGCCCCGGCGGTGCGGGTCAACGCGGTGGCGCCTGCGGTGGTGAAGACGCGGTTCGCCACCGCGCTGTACGAGGGCCGCGAGGCCGAGGTCGCCGCGGCCTACCCGCTCAAGCGCCTGGGCGTGCCGGGCGACGTCGCCGGCGCGGTGGCGTACCTGGCCTCGGACGAGGCGGCATGGGTCACCGGCCAGACCATCGTGGTGGACGGCGGGATGACCTGCACCGGCGGCGTGTGACCGCGGGACGCGCACGCCCGCCTCTCACCGGCCGGCCGCGGGCCGGGACGCGACCGCCCCGTGGGCGGGCCGGTGGGCGCGCATCCCGCCGGCCGGGTGCGGACCCGGTCAGACGGCCAGCTCGTCCAGCACGGTCCGCGCGATCACCCCGGCCCGTGGCTCGTACGCCCGGGCGAGGGTCTGGAAGACCCGTTCGGCCCGGATCGCCGGCCAGTCCGCGGGCAGGTGCTCGGCGGGCAGGTGGGGATCCTGGCGGACCAGCTGCAGCCAGTCCGTGTGCAGGAGGAGCTGCCGGGCGAGGTCGTCGGGGGCGGAGGGGAGCGGGTCGCTCGTGTCCCAGCGGTTGAGGAAGGCCCGGTAGCGCGCGGCGATCTGGTCGGTGTCGAACGCCTTGCGCACGAGATCGGCCGACTCGGTGGGCTTGGCCGCCCGCGCGGTCAGCACGGTGACGTGGTCGCCGAGGTCGAGCGGCTCGAGGATCTGGGCGACGTCCTTGACCCCCGGAGCGATCCACACGCCGTTCTGGAGCAGGCCGAAGCCGGCCCAGATGAGCCGGGAGCGCAGGTCGTGCCGGGTGCTGCGGCGGCTGTCGGGGAGGGAGAACCCGACGATCGTCCAGGTGCCGTCCCAGTCGCGGTTGACCGCCCCGGTCTCCCACACCCGGCGCCGCCCGTCCTCGAGGATCGCGCTGGCGCGCGGGGTCAGGCCGAAGTACATCTTCCGCCCGCGGCGGTGCCGTTCGAGCAGGCCCCGCTTCACCATGCGGGCGAGCGTGGAGCGCACCGCCTCCTCGGACACGCCCAGCCGGGCGAACACGTCGATGATGCTGCCCGAGTAGATCGCGACCGGGCGCCCCAGCACGTAGATGCCGAGGAAGCTGAACATCAGCGACTGCGGGCGCGGGGACGGCGGTACCTGCCCTGATGCCTCGTCTGGGTGCACAGCTCGAGGGTAGACGGCGCACGACGTTCGGCAAAATCTTGACGGCTGTCAGAAATATGCAGCATATTGAATCCCGTTCTATTCCTCTCTACCCAGGGGTGAACCGCATGGATCTTTCCGGCAAGGTCGCCATCGTCACAGGTGCCGGTCGCGGGCTCGGGCGCGCGTACGCCGTGGCGCTCGCCGAAGCGGGCGCGGCCGTGGTGGTCAACGACGTGAACGCCGAGACCGCGGCGGAGACCGTCGCCGCCATCACCGGCAAGGGCGGCCGGGCCGCCGAGGTCGTCGCCCCGGTCGGCTCCTCGGAGGTCGCCCAGCGGCTGGTCGACACCGCCGTCGAGAAGTTCGGCCGGCTCGACGTGATGATCACCAACGCGGGCATCCTGCGGGACCGGGTGCTGTGGAAGATGTCCGACGAGGACTTCGACGCGGTCATCGACGTCCACCTGCGCGGCACGTTCACCTGCGCCCGCGCGGCCGCGATCCGCATGCGCGAGCAGGGGACGGGCGGCCGCCTGATCCTCATCTCCTCACCGGCCGGGCAGCGCGGCAACTTCGGGCAGACCAACTACGCCGCGGCCAAGGCGGGCATCGTGGCCATGGCCCGCACCTGGGCGATGGAGCTCGCCAAGTTCCAGATCACGGTGAACGCCGTGGTCCCGGCGGCCGCCACCGAGATGACCAAGACCATCCCGGGCCTCACCGAGATCATCGAGGAGGCCGAGCGGACCGGCCGGCCGCTGCCGGACTGGCTGCGCAAGGGCATGGGCCTCGGCACCGTGGACGACGTCGCCGGGCTCATCGTCTTCCTCGCCTCGGACGCCTCGGCCGGGATCACCGGCCAGGCGATCGGCATCGGCGGCGACAGGCTCTCGCTCTGGACCCACCCCACGGAGAAGGCGGTGGCCTTCCGCGAGGGCGGGTGGACCGCCGAGGAGATCGCCGCCTCCTGGCAGACCACCGTCGGCGCCCAGCCCGAGACCTACGGCATCCCCGCCCCGAAGATCCCGGAGGCGTGAGATGGCCGGCCGGATGAACGTCGCCGAGCTGGTCGCCATCGACGTGCACACCCACGCCGAGATCTCCAAGGACGGGCACGGATCGCTCAGCCCCGAGCTGATGGCGGCCTCGGCGGAGTACTTCAAGGCGCACGGGCGGCGGCAGCCCACCATCGACGAGATCGCCGCCTACTACCGCGAGCGGAAGATGGCCGCGGTCGTCTTCACCGTCGACGCCGAGCACGCCACCGGGCACCCGCCCATCAGCAACGAGGAGGTCGCCGAGAGCTGCGCCGAGCACGCGGACGTGCTCATCCCGTTCGCCAGCATCGACCCCTGGAAGGGCCGGGCGGGCGCGCGGGAGGCGCGCCGCCTGGTCGAGCGGTACGGCGTGCGCGGGTTCAAGTTCCACCCCTGCATCCAGGGCTTCGCCCCGAACGACCGGGTCGCCTACCCGCTCTACGAGGCGATCGAGGAGCTCGGCGTCCCCGCGCTGTTCCACACCGGCCTGACCGGCATCGGCGCCGGGGTCCCCGGGGGAGGCGGCATCCGGCTGAAGTACGGCGACCCCATGCTCATCGACGACGTGGCCGTGGACTTCCCCGAGCTGCGCATCATCCTCGCCCACCCGTCCTTCCCCTGGCAGGACGCGGCGCTCGCCGTGGCCACGCATAAGCCGTACGTCTACATCGACCTGTCCGGATGGTCGCCGAAGTACTTCCCGCCGCAGCTCGTGCGTTACGCCAACACGCTGCTCAAGGACAAGGTGCTCTTCGGCTCCGACTATCCCGTGATCACCCCGGACCGCTGGCTCGCCGACTTCGAGAAGATCGAGATCAAGCCGGAGGTCCGCCCCAAGATCCTGAAGGAGAACGCCGCGCGCCTGCTGGGGCTCGGCGGGGAAGGGAGCGTGCCGTCATGACCGTCACCGTGAACGGGCTGGAGGAGATCAAGGCGCTCGCCGGCCGGGATCTGGGCCCCGGCGAATGGCTGGAGATCACCCAGGAGCGGGTGAACGCCTTCGCCGACGCCACGGACGACCACCAGTGGATCCACGTCGATCCGGAGCGGGCGAAGGACGGGCCGTTCGGGACCACGATCGCCCACGGCTACCTGACGCTCTCCCTGATCATCCCGCTCTTCTCCCGGCTGCTCGAGATCAAGGGCGTCCGGATGAGCATCAACTACGGCCTGGACCGGGTCCGGTTCCCCAGCCCGGTCAAGGTCGGGTCGCGGATCCGGCTCGCCGGGAAGGTCGTCTCGGTCGAGGAGGTCGCCGGGAACGGCGTGCAGATGGTGCTCGACTTCACCGTCGAGGTGGAGGGCTCGGACAAGCCCGCCTGCGTCGCCCGGGCGATCTACCGCCACTACGCGTGAGCCGGCGGGGATCGCCGCCGCGGCGATCCCCGGGCTCCGCGCTCCACTGCAGGCCGTGGCGCCCACCCCCCCGGCCGCCCGCTCGCGGCCACGCGCCCGCGCCCCGGCCTCCGGCCGCCGCACCCACAGGCCCGTCTGCCGCCGCGCCCACGGGCCGGCCGCCGTGTGCACGGTCCGGCCCGTCCACGCCGTACTCCCGCGGCCGCGCGCCATCCCCGCCGCGACGCCCCGCCGCGGCCGCGCCGTCACCGCCGCCGGCACCCGTCCGCGCGCAGCCGTGCCCGGGCCCTGCGGCCTGCGGCCGCCGCCGTCACTCCTGCGGCCGCGCGCACGCACCGCCGGCGCATCGGCTCCGCCCGGCGGCGCACCCGTGCCCGGGCGCTCCCACGTTCGCCGCCCGCCTGCGCACGCGCCCGCGCACATCCGCCCATGCCCGCCGGCGCCCGCGGCCCGGCCCGCCCCGCAACCCGGTCATCTCGGCCTCGTCATCTCGGCCTTCCGCAGGCGCGCGACCCGGCCCGCCGGCCGATCGTGCCGTCCCCGCCTGATCCGGTCATCCCAGCGCCGTGCCGTGCCGTGGTTCGACGGCGATCGATGTTCGGCAAACCATTGACGGTCGTCATATACATGCCTAACCTCGCGCTTAAACCTAGCGAGATCCGCGCCTCGCTCCCGGAAGAGGAGGGTCCGGCCATGGGCAACCCGTCATCCGCGCCTCCCCGCACGCCCCAGCTCCGCCGTGCCGTGGCGTCAGCCTTCGTGGGCAGCGTGATCGAGTACTACGACTTCCTGCTGTACGCCACCGCGTCGGCCGTGGTGTTCGACAAGGTCTTCTTCTCGAACCTCGATCCGCTCGCCGCCACGGTCGCCAGCCTCGGCACGTTCGCCACCGGCTACCTCGCCCGGCCGCTCGGCGGGATCGTCTTCGGCCACTTCGGCGACCGCCTCGGCCGGAAGCGGATGCTGGTGCTGACCATGACCCTGATGGGTGTCGCCAGCTTCCTCATCGGCCTGCTCCCCACGCCCGAGCAGATCGGCACGCTGGCGCCCATCGCGCTCGTGCTGCTCCGGGTGATCCAGGGCATCGCGGTCGGCGGTGAGTGGGGCGGTGCCGTGCTGATGTCCGCGGAGCACGCCACCGGCCGCCGGGGCCTCTGGGCGAGCTTCACCAACGCCGGAGCGCCTCTCGGCATGGTGCTCTCCACCGCCGCGCTCAGCGGGACCGCGGCGCTCGTGGGCGAGTCCGCGTTCCTGAGCTGGGGATGGCGGGTGCCGTTCCTGATCAGCATCGTCCTGCTCGGGGTCGGCCTGTTCGTGCGGCTTCGGGTCGAGGAGACCCCGGTCTTCGCCGCGGTCAAGGATCAGGCGCGCCGCCGGGTGCCGCTGGCCGACGTGCTGCGGCACCACCCCAAGCCGCTCGTGCTCGGGGTCGGTGTCGGCCTCGCCGCCTTCGTGGTGCAGGGCACGCTCACCACCTACCTGATCGCGTACGGGGTGCAGGTCGGCTTCACCCGGCAGACCGTGCTCAACGGCCTCACCCTCTCCTCCGCGCTGGCCGTGATCGGCATCCTCGGCTGGTCGGCGCTCTCCGACCGCATGGGCCGGCGGCCGATCGTCATCGCCGGCGCGCTGGTGATGGCGGTGTTCAGCTTCGCCCTGTTCCCGATGGTGAACAGCGGCAGCGCGGCCGTGCTCACCCTCGCGCTCGTGATCGGCCAGTCGGTGATCCACCCGATGATGTACGGCCCGCTCGCCGCGCTCTACGCGGAGCTCTTCCGCACCCAGAGCCGGTACACCGGGGCCTCGCTCGGCTACCAGCTCTCCGGCCTCGGCGCCGGGCTCGCCCCCGTGATCTTCGCCCAGATCGCCGCGGCGACCGGGAACAACGCAACGATCCTGATCTCCGCGACGATGGCCGCGTTCTGCCTGCTCACCGCGGTCTGCACGCTGACGCTGCGGGAGACCAGCCGCCAGGACCTCACCGCGATCGGCGTGCCGCCGGGCGGTGCGGACCGGGACCAGGCCGCCTCCGCCACCGCGTGACGAAAGGGTGCACCGAACGCGGAACGCTGGATTGGGAAGCTGGCCCGCCCGGCGGGCCCGGATGTCGCCCGGCCGCACGGCGTTCGTCTACGAGGACCGGGCGGTCACCTACGCCGAGTTCCACGAACGGGTGATGCGGCTCGCCTCCCGGCTCCGCGCCGCCGGGGTGGCCCCGGGCGATCGCGTGGCGTACCTCGGCAAGAACCACGTGGCGTTCGCGGAGAGCATGTTCGCCACGCACGCGCTCGGCGCCATCTTCGTCCCGCTCAACTTCCGGCTCGCCGCGCCGGAGATCGACTACATGCTGGAGAACTCCGGCGCCGTGCTGCTGATCTACGCGCCCGAGTGCGCGCAGACCGTGCGGGCCCTCACCGGCCGGCACGCCTTGAGGGAACGGGTGGCCCTCGGGGAGCCGGGGCCCGGGGAAGCGCAGTACGAAGCCTGGCTCTCCGAGGGCGTTCCCGAGCCCATCGACGTGCCGGTCGCGCTGGACGACACCGCGCTCATCCTCTACACGTCGGGCACGACCGGGCGTCCCAAGGGGGCGATGCTCAGCCACGCCAACCTGGTGTGGAACTGCTTCAACCTCCTGGCCAACGTGGACGTGGCCAGCGACGAGGTGACGCTGATCAGCGCCCCGCTCTTCCACGTCGCCGCGCTCAACCAGACGCTGCTGCCCACCTTCCTCAAGGGCGGCTGCTCGGTGATCATGCCGTCGTGGGACGTCGACCGGTGCTACGACCTCATCGAGAAGTACCGGGTCACCTGGATGTTCGGCGTCACCACGATGTTCGCCGCGCTCGCCTCCTCGCCGCGGTGGGCCCAGGCGGACCTGTCGTCGGTCCGCACCCTCATGTCCGGGGGAGCGCCGATCCCGGTCTCGCTGATCCGCACCTACCAGGAGCGGGGCCTGGTGTTCTGCCAGGGCTACGGGCTCACCGAGACCTCACCCGGGGCCACCTTCCTGGAGGCGGGCGAGAGCGTGCGCAAGGCCGGCTCGGCCGGGGTCCCGGTCTTCTTCACCAACGTCCGGGTGGTCCGGCCCGACCTCACCGACGTCGAGCCCGGCGAGCCCTGCTGGTGGCCGGCATCGCCCAGGAGCTCCAGGTGTCGTCGGCGGTCGGCGCGTTCCTCGTCGGCATCGCCCTCTCGGGTGAGATCGCCAAGGAGGCGGAGGCGCTGCTGGCCCCGCTGCGGGACCTGTTCGCGGCGGTGTTCTTCGTGTTCTTCGGCCTGCAGACCGACCCGTCGAAGATCCCGCCGGTGGCCGGGCTCGCCGTGGCCGCGGGCGCGCACCCCGACCTCGGCCCGCTCGCCGCGACCTACGTGCTGATCCTCGCGGCGTTCGGCCCGCTCGCCGCGCGCGTGATCGAGCCGCTCATCACCAAGGTGGCGGCGAAACGGGAGCGGGCCGCGGCGGCCTGAGCCCCCCGGTGCGCCGCCGGGCCCGCCCGGCGAGCGCGCCCCGACGAGGACGATCACGTTCGCGGCCGCCGGTCGACCGGACGCCTCCCGGGCGCCCGACAAGGACGTCGTGATCGCCGGAAGCGCCGGAGCGCCCGTCACCCCTCGCGGTGGCGGGCGCTCCGGCGTCTCGGCGGGGTCCCCACGCCGCGGCCTCGGGGAGCGCGGGCGATGCGGCGGTGGCGGGACTCGGGTACGGCTCGCGCCCCGGCGGCCGGCCCGCCATGCGCGCGAAGCCCACGCCGGGCCGGTGGCGTGGCGGCGAGGCGCGGACGGCGCTGCCGCGGCGGGCGCACCGCGGGCGAGGCGGGGTGATCAGCGGTCCGCCCGCGCCTCGTTCTTTTCTTCTTTCTCCTCTTCCTCGTCCCCGTCCCGGTACGGCCGCAGGTCGGCGCGCAGGCAGGAGCCGCGCTCCCCGGCGACGACGAGGGTGCCGCCGTGGTGGCGGGCGATGTCCCGGGCGATGGCGAGGCCGAGGCCGGAGCCGCCCGCGTCCCTGGCCCGCGCCTCGTCGAGGCGGGTGAACCGGTCGAACACCGACTCGCGGTGCTCCGGCGGGATGCCCGGCCCGTCGTCGATCACCTCCACCCGGGCGGGCGGGGCCACCCGCACGGTGACCGTGGACTCGGCGTGCCGTACCGCGTTGTCGAGCAGGTTGCCGATCATGCGGGCGAGGTGGGTGCGGGAGCCGCGCACCACCACGTCCCCGGCGACGTCGAGCTCGATGCGGGCCCGGCCGCCGGTGCGGCGCAGCGCCTCCTCGGTGGCCACCTGGCCGAGGTCCACCTCGTCGTTCGCCGGCGGCTCCCCGGCGTCGAGGCGGGCGAGCAGGAGCAGGTCCTCGGCGAGCCGCTGGATGCGCTCCACGTCGGCGAGCGCCTCGGTGGCGAGCCGCGGGGACGCGCGCAGGCCCAGCTCCAGGCGGGTGCGCAGGGTGGCGAGCGGGCTGCGCAGCTCGTGCGCGGCGTCGGCGACGAACCGCTTGTGCCGTTCCACGGCCCGCTCCAGCCGGTCGAGCGTGGCGTTCATGGTGCGGGCCAGGTGGGCCACCTCGTCCCTCGTCTCCGGCACCGGCACCCGCTCGTGCAGGTCGTTCGCGGTGATGCTGGCGAACTTCGCCCGGATCGCCGAGACCGGGGCGAGCGTGCGCCCGACCAGGGTCCAGGTCAGGACCGCCACCAGCAGCAGCAACACCGGCACGCCGACGAGCAGCAGCGACCGCAGCGCCGCCAGCGCGTCCTGCACCGGCCGGAGCGAGGCGCGGGCCTGCACGGTGAGGGTCCCGGCGCCGACCGGCACCTTGCCGGTCGCCGTCGCGTACCCCTCGCCCCAGCTCGGGTCGGGGGAGGGCGAGATCCGGACGTCCGGGTCCGGGTTCGGCACCCGCCCGATGTCGTGCATGACGGTCAGCCGGCCGTCGTCCATGGCGACCGCGATCGAGTGCGTGGCCGCCGCGAGCCGCCGCGCCGCCTCCTCGCCGACGCTCTCCTCCAGGCTGCTGCGCAGCGTCCAGGCGAGCACGGCCGCGCTCACCCCGAGCGCGAGCGCGACCGTCACCGTCGCCACGAGCGTCGCGCGCAGCCGTACCGACAGCCGCCTCACGGCCGCCTCCTCCGCGTCCGCCTCGGCCGCGGGCTCGCGCGCCCGGGGCCGGCGGCGGGGGCGTCCTGCGCGTCCAGCCGGTAGCCCGCGCCGCGCACGGTCACCAGGGACGCGCGGCCGAACGGTGCGTCGATCTTGCGCCGCAGCGCGCTGATGTACACCTCGACGATGCTCGGGTCGCCGTCGTAGGCGAAGTCCCAGGCCTCCTCCAGCAGCTCGGCCTTGGACACCACCTGGCCGGCCCGCCGCGCGAGCGCGTACAGCACGGCAAACTCCTTCGGCGTCAGCGCGATCTCGGCCTCGCCGCGGCGGCAGCGCAGCCCGGCCGGGTCCACCACCAGGTCGCCGACGGTGATCGCCACCGGGCGCTCCCGGCCGCCGCGCCGCACCAGGGCGCGGAGCCGGGCCAGCAGCACCGCGTACGAGAACGGCTTGCACAGGTAGTCGTCGGCGCCGTTGTCGAGCGCCTCCACCTCGTCGTACTCGCCGTCCTTGGCGGTGAGCATCAGGATCGGGGTCCAGTCGCCGCCGTCGCGCAGCCGCCGGCACACCTCGTAGCCGTTCATCAGCGGCAGCAGCACGTCGAGCACGATCGCGTCGTACCGGTGCTCGCCCGCGAGCCACAGCCCGTCCCGGCCGTTGTGCGCGACGTCGACCGCGAAGCCCTCCTCGGCCAGCCCGTTGCGCAGCAGCTCGGCCAGCCGCACCTCGTCCTCCACCAGCAGCAGGCGCATGGCACCCACCCTGCCGCACCGCGGCTAAAGCCAACCTTAAGATCGTTTCGGCCGGGTTCAGGTTCGCTTCAGCCGCCGGGCGGGAGGCTGCACGCGCAACACCAGCCGCAACAGGAGGAGACATGAAGCGACGTCCCATGGTCATCGCCGGCCTGGCGCTGGCGGTGCTCACCGTGCTCGGCGGCGCCGCCGCCCACGCCGCCGGGCGGTCCCCGGCCCCGAAGACGACCGAGCAGGCGGCGGGGCAGACCGAGGTGCGGGACGGCACGGTCTACCGGAACGGCGAGCGGGCCGGCACCGTGCCCGCGGACGCGCGGCGGGTGGCCGTCACGGACCGGGACGGCAAGACGCCCCGTCGCGGCACCGGCGAGGAGTGCCCGGCGCCCGGCGCGGGCGGACGCGCCGTGGCGACCGTGGAGGTGAAGGACGGCAAGATCTACCGCAACGGCAAGGAGATCGGCCGCGTCCCCGGCGACGGGTCGGGTCCGCTGACCGTGTCGGTGGAGGGCGGCGAGGTCCGCGTGACCGACAAGGCCACCGAGCCGCCGGGGGGCGCCGCGGTCACCCGCGGGACCGGGCGCGGCAAGGGCGCCGGCGGCCCGTCCGTCAGCTGCGTCAAGACCCGCTGACGCGGACGTCTTCCGGGTACGGCCCGACCGGCGGCCGTACCCGGCCGGTGCGCCACCGGCGGGGTGGCCGCGCGCGGCCGGTGGCGTTCCCGGCCAGTGCCGCGTCCGCTGCGCGGGAACCGGGCGGTCGTCCGGCGTGTCCCGGCCAGGGGCCCGGTGCGGCGGGGGCGGCGCACCGGGCGGCTTGCCGGCCGTTACGGCCGAGGCCGGGAACGCGTCACTCGCTCTTCTTGACCGGGAGGTACTCGCCCAGCCACTCGATGATCGCCTCGGTGGCCCGGCTGACGTACGGGTCCTGGTCGTAGAGCTCGATGTGGTTGTGGGTCTCCACCCAGACCAGCCGCTTCGGGCCGGTGGCGGCGTCGTAGGCGGCCTGGGCGTACTCGGGCAGCAGCGCGGTGTCGGTCGTGCCGTGCACGATCAGCAGCGGGGTCGGCGCGAGCAGCCGCGCGTCGCCGAGCGCGTTGTACACCAGGTACGGGATGAACGAGGCGACCGTCATCTCCCGCGACCAGGTGGGCGCGTCGGTCTTGGAGGTGCGGTCGTAGTAGCTGTACGCCTCCGGGTTCGGCATCGCGGCGAGCGGCACCTCGGGGGTGAGCTCCTTGGCGATCGTCGGCATGTACGCGACCTCGCCCGCGCGCTCCGCCCGCTCGACGGTCTCGATCACGGTGCGCTGGAAGGCGGCGAACCCCTCATCCAGGGCCCGAACGTGACCAAGGGCTACTGGGGGAACCCGGAGGCGACCGCGGCGGCCTTCTCCGAGGGCGGCTGGTTCCACTCCGGGGACGTCGCCACGGTCGACGAGGAGGGCTACATCTATATCGTCGACCGGCTCAAGGACATGTACATCTCCGGCGGGGAGAACGTCTACCCGGCCGAGGTGGAAGGGGTGATCTTCGAGCACCCGGCCGTGGCCCAGGTCGCCGTGGTCGGGGTGCCCGACGAGAAGTGGGGAGAGGTCGGGTGCGCGTTCATCGTCACCCGCCCCGGGATGACCGTCACCGCCGAAGAGCTGCGGGAGTTCCTCCGGCCCCGCCTCGCCAAGTACAAGATCCCGGTCTACTTCGAGTTCGTGGACGACCTGCCGAAGACCGGGTCGGGCAAGATCCAGAAGACCGCGCTGCGCACGTGGCGGCGGCCCTCCCAGGGCTGATCGGCCGGCGGCCGCCGCGGAGGTGATCGGACCCTGCGGCGCGCCCGCCCCGCCCGCGGCACCGGGCCGGTGAGACCCGGTGTGCCGTGCCCCGCGCTTCGCCGGGGCGCCGGAGCGGCCGGCACCGCCACCGCCGGTGGCGGCCTCTCCGGCACCGCCGTACCGGCCCCGCGGCCCGTTGCCCCGCCCCGCCGGGCCGCGGGACCATGGCCCCGCCGGCCGTACGGCCGGGCCTGTGCGGGCGACCCGGACACCGGTCCGGGCGGGCGGAAGGAGACGAGCTGCCGGTGATGATCGCTGAGGGGCCGTACTTCGAGGAGCTCACCGTCGGCCAGGTGTTCGACGGCGCGCCCGGGGTCACGCTCACCCCCGGGCTCGCCGCCGTCCACCAGGCCATCGTCGGCGACCGCCTCCGGCTCAGCCTCGACGCCGCGCTCTGTGACGAGGTCGTGGGGGAGGGGCCGCTCGCCCACCCGGCGCTGGTGTGGGACGTGGCGATCGGCCAGTCCACCCTGGTCACCCACCACGTGAAGGCGAACCTGTTCTACCGCGGCCTCGTGTTCCGCCGGCTGCCGGTGCTCGGTGACACGCTGCGGACCACCACCGAGGTGGTGGCCCTCCGCCAGAACCGGCCCCGGCCGGACCGCCGGCCGACCGGGCTGGCGGTGCTGCGGATCACCACCGTCGACCAGCACGGCCGGCCCGTGCTCGACTTCCTGCGCTGCGCCATGCTGCCCCTGCGCGATCCGGAGGTGCGGACCGGGCACGACACCGACCTCGCCACGGTGGGCGCGGACAGCCCGGACCCGGCCGGGGCCGCGGCCGGGCTGATCGCCGGCTGGCGGCTCGACCGGTTCCGGGAGCGGGTCCCCGGCCGGCACTTCGCCGATGTGCGGGAGGGTGAGCGGCTGGTCGTGGCCGGGGGTGACGTGGTGTCGGGCGCGCCCGAGCTCGCCCGGCTCACCCTCAACGTGGCGCAGGTGCACCACGACGCCCGGGCCGCGGGCGGGCGGCGGCTGGTGTACGGCGGGCACACGATCGGCCTCGCGCTCTCCCAGGCCGCCCGCGCCCTGCCGAACCTGGTCACGGTCGTGGCCTGGCACGGCTGCGACCACCTCGGGCCGGTCCACGAGGGCGACACCCTCACCAGCGAGGTGCAGGTGGAGCGGTGCCGGCCGCTCCCCGGCGGCGGTGGGCTCGTGCACCTCCGGTCGCTCGTGCGGGCGGCCGGCGAGGACGGCGAGCCGCGGGACGTGCTCGACTGGCGGTTCGTCGCCCTCATGGCGTGACCGCCGTGGGCACGGGCGCGGCCCGCCCGCCGCTCGCCGGCCGGGCCACCGGGCCGGCGGCGTGACGCCGGGCCCGGGCGGGGCGCCGGCGTCCCCGCTGCCGGAGCAGGACCGTCGCCCTCGCCGGGCGCACCGGCCGCGCGGAGCACGCCAGGTCGCCCGGCGGCCGGGCCGGAGCCCGTCGCCGCGGTGGCCGGGATCCCGCGGCGGCGCGCGTACCGGATCTGGGCGGCGCGGGTACCAACCGGATGTGGCCGCCCGGCGGAGGCGGAGCGCTCCCCGGGCTCGGCAGATCCCCGCGGCGCAGGTCTTTCCCCCGCGCCCGGATTGTGCGATTGTGACAGGAAGCATTCGTCCGCCCAGGTCGGGAGCGTGGCCCATGCGGATTCGCGACATCTTGCGGAAGAAGGGCAGTGCGGTGGCCACGGTGCGGCCCGACGCCACCGTCCGGGAGCTGCTCGCCAAGCTGGCCGAGCTCAACATCGGGGCCGTGGTGGTGTCCCCGGACGGGAACGCGATCGCCGGGATCGTCTCCGAGCGGGACGTGGTCCGCAGGCTGCACGAGCGGGGCGCCGGCCTCCTGGACGCCCCGGTGAGCGAGATCATGACGGTCGAGGTGCGGACCTGCGCCCCGGAGACCACCGTCGACGAGCTGCGCAGGACCATGACGGAGTACCGGATCCGGCACGTGCCCGTGGTGAGCGGCGGCCGCATGGTCGGGCTGGTGAGCATCGGCGACGTGGTCAAGAGCGCCATCGACGAGCTGGAGACCGAGCGCGAGTACCTCGTCGGCTACCTGCACGGCTGACCGGGCCCCGTGCCCGGCGGGCGCGCCGGCCTTCGGTGCCTCGTGCCCGTGGTGCCCGCCGGCCTCCGGTACCCCGTGCCGAAGGTGCGCGCCGGGCTCCGATGCCCCCATCCCGGTGGTGCGCGCCGGGCTCCGTGCCCCATGCCGCCGGGCACGGCGGTCGCCTCGCCGGTCCGCCGCGCCCGTCCTCGGCCCGCATGCCGGGGTGAGCGGGTTCACCCGGTGCCGGCGGGGTACCCAATGCCCACGTGGGGGACCGTGACGGCGCCCCGGTGACCGTCGTGATCGCCACCCATGACCGGCGGCCCGAGCTGGTGCGCACCCTGCGCAGCCTGACCGCGCTGCCCGACGATCCGGCGATCATCGTGGTCGACAACGCCTCCTCCGACGGCACCGCGGAGGCGGTCACCGCCGGGTTCCCCGGCGTGCGCCTGATCACCCTGCCGCGCAACCTGGGCTGCGCCGCCCGGACCGTGGGCGTGCGGGCCGCCCGCACCCCGTACGTGGCCTTCAGCGACGACGACTCCTGGTGGGAGCCGGGGGCGCTGCGCCGCGCCGCCGGGATCTTCGACGCCCACCCCCGCCTCGGGCTGATCGCGGCCCGCACCCTGGCGCCGGCCGGGCCGACGACCCGATCAACGCGCTGCTCGCCTCGGGCCCGCTCCGCCGTACCCCCGGGCTGCCCGGCCCGCCGGTGCTCGGCTTCCTGGCCTGCGCGGCGGTCGTGCGTCGCCGGGCGTACCTTGAGGCCGGCGGGTTCCACCCCGTGCTGTTCCTCGTGGGGGAGGAGCAGGTGCTCGCCATGGACCTGGCCGCCCGGGGCTGGGCGCTCGCCTACGTCCCCGAGGTGGTCGCGGTGCACGAGCCGTCCCCGCACCGTCCCCCCGCCCGCCACCGGATCCGGGTGGAGCTGCGCAACGCCCTGCTCACCGCCTGGCTGCGCCGGCCGGTCGCCCTGGCGCTCGGCCGGACCGCACGGCTGGCCCGGGCGGCCGTGCGGGACGCCGACGCCCGGGCCGCGCTCGCCGCCGCCCTCGCCCGCCTGCCCGCCGCGGTCGCGCACCGGCGGCCGGTGCCGCCGCACGTCGAGCAGGCCGTACGGGCCCTGGAGGCGGCCCGGTGACGGTTCTGGCGGGCGAGGGAGGATGCATGGACGTCCTATTTTTGGACGTCCTAGTATCTGGGGAGGAGAGTAACCATCCGGGTTGAGGAGCCTCCGTGAGCCAGCCGAAGTCGTCTGCCACCACCGGGTCACTCCACGTACCGGTGCACCCGGTGCGCTTCGTCACCGCCGCCAGCCTGTTCGACGGCCACGACGCGGCGATCACCATCATGCGCCGCCTGCTGCAGAGCCAGGGCGCCGAGGTGGTGCACCTCGGTCACGACCGCAGCGTGGACGAGGTGGTGACCGCGGCACTGCAGGAGGACGTGTGCGGCGTGGCGGTCTCCTCCTACCAGGGCGGCCACGTCGAGTACTTCACCTACCTGGTGGAGCGGCTCGCCGAGCGCGGCGCCGGGCACGTGAAGGTGTACGGCGGGGGCGGCGGGGTGATCGTCCCGCACGAGATCGAGCTGCTCGCCCAGCGCGGGGTGCGCATCTTCAGCCCGCAGGACGGCCAGCGGCTGGGCCTCCCCGGCATGATCAACGTGCTCATCCGCGAGTGCGACGTCGACCTCACCGCCCAGAAGCCCGACCTCAACGCGCTCCTCGCCGGGGACGAGGCCGCGCTCGCCCGGGCCATCACCGTGCTCCAGGCCGGCGCCGACGAGCGGCTCGCCGCCGCGGTCCGGAACGCGGCCCAGGACCGCAGGGTCCCCGTGCTCGGCATCACCGGCACCGGCGGCTCCGGCAAGTCCTCCCTCACCGACGAGCTGGTGCGCCGGCTCCGCCGCGACAGCGAGGACAAGGTGCGGGTCGCCATCCTCGCCATCGACCCCACCCGCCGCCGCGGCGGCGCGCTGCTGGGCGACCGCATCCGGATGAACTCCATCGCCCCCGGCGTGGTCTTCTACCGGTCCCTCGCCACCCGCAACCCCGGCAGCCAGCTCCCCGACCACCTCGACGACATCATCGCCGCGTGCAAGGCCGCCGGGTACGACCTGGTCATCGTCGAGACGCCGGGCATCGGCCAGGCCGACGCGTCGATCGTGCCCTACGTCGACGTGTCGCTCTACGTCATGACCCCCGAGTTCGGCGCGCCCAGCCAGCTCGAGAAGATCGACATGCTCGACCTGGCCGACGTGGTGGCGATCAACAAGTTCGAGCGCCGGGGCGCCCAGGACGCGCTGCGGGACGTGGCCCGCCAGATGGTGCGCAACCGCGAGCTGTTCGGCACCCCCTGGCAGGAGATGCCGGTGTTCGGCACCAGCGCCGCCCGGTTCAACGACGACGGGGTGACCGCGCTCTACCACCACCTCAAGGGGCTGCTCCGCGAGCACGGGCTGCCGTCCTTCCCCGGGGTGCTGCCGGCCGTGCCCGGCCGTACCTCCACCGGGCTGCGCGCGATCATCCCGCCCGGCCGGGAGAACTACCTGTCCGAGATCGCCGAGACCGTGCGCCGGTACCACGCCACCACCGAGGAGCAGGTGGAGCTGGTCCGGCGGCGCCAGCAGCTCGCCGCCGTGCGCGACATGCTCGCCGGCGAGGACGAGCGGGCGGCGGCCGCGGTCACCGAGCTGCTGGAGGGCGTCGAGAAGCGCATCCACGCCGACGTGCGCGAACTCCTCGACAAGTGGCCCGCCACGCGCGCCGCCTATCAGGGCGAGGAGTTCGTGTACACCGTCCGGGACAAGGAGATCCGGACGCCGCTGACCCGCACCACGCTCTCCGGCACCCGGCTGCCGCGGGTGGCGCTGCCGCGCTACGAGGACCACGGCGAGCTGCTGCGCTTCCTCCGCAAGGAGAACCTGCCCGGCTACTTCCCGTTCACCGCCGGGGTGTTCCCGTTCAAGCGGACCGAGGAGGCGCCGACCCGGATGTTCGCCGGCGAGGGCGACCCGTTCCGCACCAACCGCCGGTTTCACATGCTCAGCGCCGGGCAGCCCGCGGCCCGGCTCTCCACCGCGTTCGACTCGGTCACGCTGTACGGCCGTGACCCCGACCGGCGGCCGGACATCTACGGCAAGATCGGCACCTCGGGCGTATCGATCGCCACCATCGACGACATGCGGGAGCTGTACGCCGGGTTCGACCTCTGCGCCCCGAACACCTCGGTGTCGATGACCATCAACGGCCCGGCGCCGGCGATCCTCGCCATGTTCTTCAACGTGGCGATCGACCAGCAGATCGAGAAGTTCACCGCCGAGCACGGCCGGCCGCCCACGGACGAGGAGCGGGAGCGGATCCGGGCGTGGACCCTCTCCACGGTCCGCGGCACCGTCCAGGCCGACATCCTCAAGGAGGACCAGGGCCAGAACACCTGCATCTTCTCCACCGAGTTCGCGCTGCGCTGCATGGCCGACGTCCAGGAGTGGTTCATCAAGAACCGGGTGCGCAACTTCTACTCGGTGAGCATCAGCGGGTACCACATCGCCGAGGCCGGGGCGAACCCGATCACCCAGCTCGCCTTCACGCTCGCCAACGGGTTCACCTACGTCGAGGCGTTCCTCGCCCGCGGCATGGCCGTCGACGACTTCGCGCCCAACCTCTCCTTCTTCTTCTCCAACGGGATGGACGCGGAGTACAGCGTGATCGGCCGGGTGGCCCGGCGGATCTGGGCGATCGCCATGCGCGACAAGTACGGGGCCGGGGAGCGGGCGCAGAAGCTCAAGTACCACGTGCAGACGTCGGGGCGCTCGCTGCACGCGCAGGAGATGGACTTCAACGACATCCGGACCACCCTGCAGGCCCTGTGCGCGATCTACGACAACGCCAACAGCCTGCACACCAACGCCTACGACGAGGCGATCACCACGCCGACCCCCGAGTCGGTACGGCGCGCCCTCGCCATCCAGATGATCATCGACGCGGAGTGGGGCCTGGCGGACAACGAGAACCCCCTCCAGGGCTCGTTCATCATCGAGGAGCTCACCGACCTGGTGGAGGAGGCGGTGCTCGCCGAGTTCGACCGGCTGTCGCAGCGCGGCGGCGTCCTCGGCGCGATGGAGACCGGCTACCAGCGCGGCCGGATCCAGGACGAGTCCATGCTCTACGAGCAGAAGAAGCACGACGGCTCGCTGCCGATCATCGGCGTGAACACCTTCCTCGCCGAGGACTCGGACCGGCCGCCGCGGGAGCTCAAGCTCGCCCGGGCGACCGAGGAGGAGAAGCAGTCCCAGCTCGCCCGGCTCGCCGACTTCCACGCCCGGCACGCCCACGAGGCGCCGGCGGCCCTGGAGCGGCTCAAGCAGGCGGCCACCAGCGGGGAGAACGTGTTCGAGGTGCTGATGGACGCGGTCCGGTGCTGCTCGCTCGGGCAGATCACCGAGGCGTTCTTCGAGGCCGGCGGCGAGTACCGGCGCAACATCTGACGTCCGCGGGCGCCGGCCGGTCCGCGGCGGCCGGCCGGCGCCCGTACCGGTGCGCCGAGGGCCGGGCGGTGTCCGCCACCGCCGCGCCGTGCCCCCGCGCGGGCCCGGCCCGCCCGTGAAGCACGGTGCGCGGGGAGGGAGGGAACGACAGCGGCCCCCGGGAACCGGGTGCGCCCCAGGAGCACGGTGCGCGGCCAAGCCGGTATGGCCATGGCCTGCCGGCGCAGGGCGCGCCCCGGGAGCACGGTGCGCGGGGACCGCGCCACGGCCTCGCGCCCGGGGCACCTTGTGCCCAGGCACGCGAAGGCCCGGCGCCTGCGTGGACGCCGGGCCTCCGATCAAGGTCAGCCGCGCAGCTCGGGGAACTGATCGTCCCGCCACTCCCGCTCCAGCGGGAGGTTCTTGGCGGCCGCGTCGTTCTCCCGGGCGCGGAGCTCGACCCGGCGGATCTTGCCGGAGATGGTCTTGGGCAGCTCGAAGAACTCCAGCCGCCGGATGCGCTGGTAGGGCTGGAGGTTCTCCCGGGCGTGCCGCAGGATCGCCAGCGCGGTCTCCCGGGTGGGCTCCCAGCCCGGGGCCAGGGCCACGTACGCCTTGGGCACGGCGAGCCGGATCGGGTCGGGCGCGGGCACCACGGCCGCCTCGGCCACCGCCGGGTGCTCGATCAGCACGCTCTCCAGCTCGAACGGCGAGATCTTGTAGTCGGAGGCCTTGAACACGTCGTCGGTGCGCCCGATGAACGTGATGTAGCCGTCGGCGTCGCGGCTCGCCACGTCACCGGTGTGGTAGTAGCCGCCGGCCATCGCCTCGGCGTTGCGCTCCGGGTCGCCCAGGTATCCGCTCATCAGGTTGAGCGGGCTCTTGGACAGGTCGAGGCAGATCTCGCCCTCGTCCGCCGGCTCGCCGGTGCGCGGATCGATGATCGCGATGGGGACGCCGGGCAGCGGGCGGCCCATGGAGCCGGGCTTGACCGGGGAGCCGGGGGTGTTGCCGATGAGCGCGGTGGTCTCGGTCTGGCCGAACCCGTCCCGGATGGTGATCCCCCACGCCTTCTCCACCTGCGAGATGACCTCGGGGTTGAGCGGCTCGCCGGCGGCGACCGCCTCCCGCAGCGCGCCCCGCCCGCCGGACAGGTCGGCCTGGATCAGCATCCGCCAGACCGTCGGCGGGGCGCAGAAGGTGGTGATCACCCCGCGGCGGAGCTGCTCGAGCAGGGTAGTGGCGTTGAACCGCGCGTAGTTCAGCACGAAGATCGTCGCCTCGGCGTTCCACGGCGCGAAGAAGCTGCTCCAGGCGTGCTTGGCCCACCCGGGGGAGCTGATGTTGAGGTGCACGTCCCCAGGGCGCAGCCCGATGTAGTACATCGTGGTCAGGTGCCCGACCGGGTAGGAGATCTGGGTGTGCCGCACCAGCTTGGGCCGGTTGGTCGTGCCGGAGGTGAAGTACAGCAGCAGGGTGTCGTCCGGCGCCGTGCACGCCTGGAAGGTCCGCGGGTTCTCCACCGCGTACGCGTCGTGGTAGCGGTGCCAGCCCTCGGCCTCGCCGACGCAGATCCGGGTGTAGTCCCCCTCGATCTCCGCGAACTTCTTGGTGTCCGCCTCGTTGGCGATCACGAAGCGGGCCTCGCCGCGGTGGACCCGGTCGGCCAGGTCGGCTCCTCCGGAGGCGACCGTGGTCGGCATGATGACCGCGCCGAGCTTCATGATCGCCAGCATCGACTCCCAGAGCTCCACCTGGTTGCCGAGCATCAGCAGCACCCGGTCGCCCTTGCCCACGCCCAGGCCGGCGAGCCACGTCGCCACCTGGTCGGAGCGGCGGGCCATCTCGTCGAAGCTGTACGTGCGCTCGCTGCCGTCCTCCTCGACGATCCACAGTGCCGTGCGGTCGTTGCCCCGCGCGATCACATCGAACCAGTCCGTGGCCCAGTTGAACGTCTCGCCGAAGACCGGCCAGGTGAACTCCTCGCTCGCCTTCTTGTGATCGCCTGCGCACCGCAGCAGCAGGTCACGGGCTGCGCGGAATGCCGCGGTGCTGGTCGTCTCGGGCACGCTCGACCTCCTTGTCGCCTGCGTGGGCGGCCTCATGGCAGCGGCCCCCGGGGCGGGTAGCCGCCCATGGCCGGCCCGGTGCGGTACCGGAAGGGGGACGCGCTGGACTTCGTGGGCACCCAGCATGCTGGGCCGGGACGCGGGCGGCTACCCCCGCAAGTGGGTAATTTCGGTCCGGCCGCCGGGGATCGGGACGGCCTGGCGTGCCGTACGGCCGGGCCTCAAAGGAGCAGGCCGAGCCGGCGGGCCGCGACCACCGCCTCGTGCCGGTTGTGGGAGTCGAGCTTGCGCATGGTGGTGCGCATGTAGCTCTTGACCGTCTCAGGCCGCAGGCCGAGCCGCCGCGCCACCTCCGCGTACGGGCAGCCGAGGGCGACCAGGGAGAGCACGTCGAGCTCGCGCGGGGAGAGCCTGACCCGGTGGGCGGGGGCGCCGGAGTGCACGCGGGCGGTGAGCCGCCGGCTCGCCTCGAGCAGCCGGCGCCTGATGTCCTCGTCCGCCACGGCATTGGCGATCACGCGCAGCTCCGCGTCCACCTCGCGCAGCCGCTCGAGCAGCTCCTGGGCGGCCGGCTCGCCGCGGCCGGCCGCGTTCGCCTCCACCAGGGCGAGGCGCCGCTCGACCTCGTCCCGGACGCGCACCTCCTCCGCCACCGCGCGGGCCACCCGCGTCATGGTGTCCACGACCGCGTCGCCCAGCCCGATCGGCTGGCGCACCGCCCCGTAGAGCACCGCCCGGGTCCGGCCGGCCACCGTCACCGGGACCGCGGCGATGGAGCGGAGCCCTTCCCCGAGCACGGGACGGTCGTAGTGGTGGGTGATGGTCCGGGCCGTGCCGTAGTCGAGCACGCGGGCCGCCCGGGACATGGCGACCACCCGGCCGCCGAGGCCGGTGCCGGGGCGGACGGCGAGGTTCCGCAGCCCGGTGGTGCGGGCGCCGAGGAACTCGGTCAGCCGGAGGATGTTCCCGTGGACCGGCCCGCCGAAGACGACGGGCAGCCCGGTCCGCCGCTGGATGGCGCGCAGCGCGCCGCGGAGCGTGTCGGCGTCGTTGAGCCGCGGCGTGCGTGAGGGGTCGACAGGCACTGGCGTGATCGTCCTTCCGGGCCGGGATCCCGCGAGGCCGAAGGCGGTGGAGGCCGCGGATACGGGTGGGCCGGGCAACCCGGTCGGTCCATTGTCCGCAGGTTTCGCGGTGGTTCGTCAAGCCTGGGACCATGCGCCCGGAGGCCGCCGGAGCGGGCCCGCGGGCGCCGCGGACCGGGGCCTCAGACGGAGGCGGCCGGCACCCGGCGCCGCGCCTCGGGCACGATCATCGGCGTCCCGGTCTGCGGGTCGGGGATGACCTCGCAGCGCAGGCCGAAGACCTCCTCGATGAGCGCCGGGGTGATGATCCGGTTCGGGTCGCCCTCCGCCACGATCCTCCCGGCGCGCATGACGATGAGGTGGGTGGCGTACCGGCACGCCTGGTTGAGGTCGTGCAGCACGGCCACCAGGGTCCGCCCGGACTCGTGCAGCTCGGCGCACAGGTCGAGGATGTCGAACTGGTGGGCGATGTCGAGGAAGGTGGTGGGCTCGTCGAGCAGCAGGATCGGGGTCTGCTGGGCGAGCACCATGGCGAGCCACACCCGCTGCCGCTGGCCGCCGGAGAGCTCGTCGACGATCCGGTCGGCCAGCTCCGTGATGTCGGTGGCGCGCATGGCCTCGGCCACGGCCGCCTCGTCCGCGGGCGACCACTGCCGCATGAGCCGCTGGTGCGGGTAGCGGCCGCGGGCGACGAGGTCGGCGACCGTGATCCCCTCGGGGACGATGGAGGTCTGCGGGAGCAGGCCGAGCCGCCGCGCCACCTCCTTGGTGGGCATCGTGGTGATCACCTTGCCGTCGAGGTGCACGGCCCCGGCGGTGGGCTTGAGCATCCGGGCGAGCGCGCGCAGCAGGGTGGACTTGCCGCAGGCGTTGGGGCCGATGATCACGGTGAACGAGCCGTCGGGAATGACCACGTTCAGGTCGGTGGCGACTTGCCGCTCGCCGTACCCGAGCGTGAGGCCGGTTCCGGTCAGGCGCGCCATCAGCGTCGTTCCTTTCGCAGGAGGAAGGCCAGGTAGCAGCCGCCGATCGCGGCCGTCAGCACGCCGACCGGCAGCTGGGTGGGGGCGAGCAGCCGCTGCGCCAGCACGTCGGCGGCGGTGAGCAGCAGCGCGCCCATGAGCGCGGAGGTCAGCATGGTGATCCCCGGCGACCGGGCGAGGCGCCTGGCGAGCTGTGGGGCGGCCATGGCGATGAACATCACCGGCCCGGCGGCGGCCGTGGCGATCGCGCACAGCAGCACCCCGATCAGCACCGCGGCCGCGCGGACCACCTCGGCCCGGACGCCCGAGGCCACCGCCAGGTCGTCGCCGAGCTCGAGCTGGCGCAGGGGCCGTGCCAGCAGGGCGCAGGCGGGCAGCAGCACGGCCAGCGCCACCGCGACCGGGACGGCGTGGTCCCAGCCGCGCCCGCTGAGGCTGCCGGTGATCCAGGCGCCCGCGGTGGCGGCGTCGTTGATGTTCGCGCGGGTGAGCAGGTAGTCGTTCACGGCGAGGAGCAGCGCGTTCACGCCGATCCCGACGAGGATCAGCCGGTACCCGAGGACGCCGCGCCGGTAGGCGAGCAGGTAGACGAGCACCGCGCTGCCGAGGCAGCCGGCGAGCGCCCCGGCGGCGACCTGCAGCGCCGTGGCGTTGACGATGACGGCGACGATGGCGCCGGTCGCCGCGCCCTGGGTGAAGCCGATGAAGTCCGGGCTGCCGAGCGGGTTGCGGGTGAGGTTCTGGAAGATCGCCCCGCTCAGCGCGAACGCGGCGCCGACGAGCAGGCCGGTCACCACCCGGGGCGCGCGGAGCTTGGTGACGACGAACTCGGCGACCGGGGTGCCGTCCCCGAACAGGGCGGCCAGCACGTCGCCGGGCGGCAGGGTGAACTCGCCGGTCATCAGGGCGACGACGGTCACCACCGCCGTGCCGATGAGCAGGGCGAGGCCGGTGGCGGCCGACCGCGGCCGGACCCGGATCGACCACCGGCCGAGCCGGAGCGCGTGGATCGACGGCACCCTGCCCGGTGACTCGCGGGGCGGGCGCGGTTCCTCGGGTGCCGTGGCGGCGTGGAGCGGAGCCTGGTGCCGCGGGTTCATAGCCCGGCCAGCCTCCTCCGCCTGGCGAGGAGGATGAAGACGGGGGCGCCGAGGACCGAGCACATGATGCCGGCCTGCACCTCGCCGGGGGACGCGATGACCCGCCCGACGATGTCGGCGCCGAGGAGCAGCACGGGGGCGAGCAGGGCGGAGTAGGGGAGCACCCACTTCAGGTCGGGGCCGACCAGCGTGCGCACCGCGTGCGGTACGGCGAGGCCGACGAACCACAGGGGCCCGGCCGCCGCGGTGGCCGAGCCGCACAGGAGGGTCACCGCCATGCCGGTGACCATACGGGTGCGGCCCACCGCGAGCCCGAGCGCCCGCCCGGTCTCGTCGCCGAGGGCGAGCAGGTTGAGCGGCCGCGCGAGCAGCAGCCCGATGACCATCCCGGCCGCGATGAAGGGGAGGAGCCGCACGAGGACGTCCGGGGTCTGGGCGGCGAGGGAGCCGGTCATCCAGAACCGCATGCGGTCGAACGTCCGCGCGTCCATCCGGAGGATCAGCGAGGTGGCGGCGATGAACACCATGCCGAGGGCGACCCCGGCCAGGGCGAGCCGGGTGGGGCTGGCCCCGGCGCGGCCCGCCGAGCCGAGCGAGTAGACGAGCGCCGAGGCGACCGCGGCGCCGCCGAAGGCGAACCACACGTACCCGACCGGATCGGTGATCCCGAGCAGGCTGATCGCGGCGGCCACCCCGAAGGCGGCGCCTTGGTTGACCCCGAGGAGACCCGGGTCGGCGAGCGGGTTGCGGGTCAGGCTCTGCATCAGCGCCCCGGCGAGGCCGAGGGCGGCCCCGACCGCGATGCCGAGCACGGTCCGCGGCACCCGGAGCTCGCGGATGACCGTGTGGTCACCGGAGCCGTCCGGGGCGGTGAGGGCTTCGATCACGGTGGGCAGCGGCACCTGCCGGGCGCCGAAGGCCAGGCTGAGCGCGGATATGAGCACCAGGGCGCCCGCCACGGCGATCAGCCCTGTGATCAGGGCCGTGGTGCGCCGGGAGCGCCCCGCTCGCCCGCCGGGGGGCGCGGCGGGCGCCGTGGTGGCGCCCGGTAGATTTGCCATCCCCATCTCCCCGCAAAACTTCGGTAAGGCTAACCTAAAGTCCAGCCAGTTAGGCAAGCCTAACCTTAAGGGATCACAAGGAGACAACATGCCCGTGTCGCGCAGGGCTCTGTTCGCACTTGTCGGCGGGCTCGCCACAGTGCTATCCCTCACGGCCTGCGGGGGCGGTGGGGAGACCGCCTCGGCGCCGGCCGCCTCGGCCTCGTCGAGCGCCTCCTCCGGCCCGTGGAAGTTCACCGATGACCGGGGCAAGACGATCGAGCTGCCCTCGACCCCCACCCGGGTCGTCGCCCAGGTCGGCTCGGCCGCCGCGCTCTGGGACTTCGGCATCCGGCCGGTGGGCGTCTTCGGCCCGCACAAGCTCCCCGACGGCAGCAAGGACCCGCAGGTCGGCAACGTCGACATCACCCAGGTGACCGGCCTCGGCAACGTCTGGGACGAGTTCAACGTCGAGCAGTACATCTCGCTCAAGCCGGACCTGCTCGTGAGCGGCATGTACGAGGAGGGCGTCCTCTGGTACGTGCCGGAGAAGTCCAAGGACGCGATCGAGCAGGTCGCGCCGACCGTCGGCATCATGCTGACCGGCAAGAGCGCCACCCAGGTGATCGAGAGGTACGCGGAGCTCGCCCAGTCGCTGGGCGCCGACCTCAACGCGCCCGAGGTGACCCAGGCCAAGGCCCGGTTCGAGGCGGCGACCGAGGAGCTCAAGAAGATCGGCGCCACCGGGCTGAAGGTGCTGATGATGTCCGGCGGCCCCGACACCATGTGGGTGGTCAACCCGCCCATGTACCCGGACATCCTCCACCTGACCCAGAACGGCCTGCAGGTGATCACGCCCGACAAGATCGACGAGGGCGGCTTCTGGGAGAGCCTGAGCTGGGAGAACGCCGACAAGTACGAGGCGGACGTCATCCTCTACGACGCCCGGACCCAGGCGCTCACCCTGGAGGACATGAAGAAGAAGCCCACCTTCGCCAAGCTCCCGGCGGTCCAGGCCGGCCAGGTGTACCCGTGGCGCGCCGAGACGCCGTTCAGCTACCAGGGCTACGCCGACTTCCTCGAGGAGCTCGTCAACAACCTCAAGCAGGCCAAGAAGCTCACCTGACGGCCTCGGAGCGGTTCACGCGCTTCCGTCCAGGCGTTCCCGGGCGTGGCGGATCCGGGCAGGGGAGTGCCCCGCGGGGCGGTGAGGCCTCCCGCCGCGGGGCTGCCCGGATCCCCGGGCCGTGATCGGCTACCGGGGCGGCCCGCCGCCCGCCGTCCGGCGGTGGGCGGGCGGCGGTGACCAGAGGGGCCGAGGGGACGAGAGCGCCACGCCCGCGCGAACTTTTTACCTTTAAGTCCTGTATATGGCTCAAAGGGAACTTAATGACCTGACACGCTGTATGTCGTGTACAAGGTAAAAGTTCCCCTTGTTCTTAGTGTCGGATTGACCGCGCTGCTCACCGGGGTCGCCGCCCCGGCGCAGGCCCGGCAGCCGGCCGCGGGCACGGCGGTGGCCGTGGCGGCCGCGCCCGGGCACGCCGTCCCCGGCACGGCCGCGCACAGCGTCCCCGAGGTCTACGCGCGGGCCGCGTACCTGCTCGACGCGGCCACCGGCGAGGAGCTGTACGGCAAGGCGGGGACCGAGCGCATGCCGGTGGCGAGCCTCACCAAGGTGATGACCGCCTACCTAGTGCTCCGGCAGGCGAAGCTCACCGACACCGTCGTGATCGACCCGGCCGACGTGCGGTACGCGAACGCCGGCGGCGGCACCACCGCGGGCCTGCGCGCAGGGGACCGGCTCACCGTCGAGGACCTGCTGTACGCGCTCATGCTCCCCTCGGGCGCCGACGCCGCCCACGCCCTCGCCCGCGTCTACGGCCCGGGGGTCGAGGCGTTCACCAAGCGGATGAACGACACCGCCCGGGAGCTCGGGCTCACCGACACCACCTACCTGAACGCCGACGGCCTGCCCACCCCCGAGGGCCAGAACACGTCCACCGCCCGGGACCAGGCCCGGCTCGCCGAGATCGCCCTGCGCGACGCACGGCTGAAGAAGATCACCTCGACCCAGGTCCACACGGTCGCCCGCACCGCGGACCACGCCGCGTACACCTGGCGGAACACCAACCGCCTGCTCGGCGCGCCCGGCGTCATCGGCGTCAAGACCGGCTTCACCCTGGCGGCGGGCTTCTGCCTCGCGTTCGCCGCCGAAGGGGACGGCCGGCTGGTGGTCGGCGTAATCCTCGGCGAGACCGTCTCCGCCCGGCGGTACACCACCGCCCGCGCGCTGCTCGACTGGGCCGCCGAACGGGCCCCGGCCGCCCGGTGAGCCCACGCGCGTCCTCCTCATCCACCCCGCCACGGAGTCACCCGGCCATGGGCCAACCCGGGCCGGCGCCCGGGCCGCGACTCACCCGGGGAGGCGGCCGGTCAGAGGGCGAGCTCCCGCTGACGCTGGGTGCGCCACTCGACGAGCAGCACCGTGGCGTCGTCCTGGAGGATGCCGTGCTGGTGCCGGAGCACGGACTGGATCAGCCGGCGCACGGTCTCCGGGGCGGACAGGCCGTCCCGCTCCTGCCGCAGGATGAAGTCGATGAACCGCTCCAGGCCGAACCGCTCCCCGTCCGGTCCCTCGGCCTCCACGATGCCATCGGTGTAGAACAGGAGCCGGTCACCGGGCTCGAGCTGGTAGGTGGACAGGCCGGTGGTCAAACCCATCCGGAACCCCATCGGGGGCGACGGCGCCGCGGAGAGGGTCGCGACCTTCTTGCCCTGGCGCAGCACCAGCGGCGGGCAGTGGCCCCGGTTGATCCAGGTGAGCTCGCCCGTGGCGGTGTCGAGGGTGGCGAGGATGCCGGTGGCGTACCGGCTGCCGCCGAACTGATCGCCGATGGCCGCGTCGATGGCCTCGCTCGCGGCGAGGAGATCCACCCGCCCGCGCCGGGTGTTGCGGTAGGAGCCGATCGCGATGGACGCGATGAGCCCGGCCGCGGTGTCGTGCCCCATCGCGTCGAAGATCGACAGATGCACCGTCTCCCGCTCGATGGCGTAGTCGTAGGCGTCCCCGCCCACCTCGTACGCCGGCTCGAGCGCGGCGCTGATCACCACGCGCTCGTCGGCGAACGTCCCCGCGGGCATGAGGTTCCACAGCACCTCGGCGGAGAGGGTCATCGGGCGGCTGCGCACCAGGCGGGCGTAGGTGTCGCTGTGGTCCCGCTTGACCATCACCAGCATGGCCACCAGATCGGCGAGCCGGGCCGCCCACCAGCGGCGGGTCTCGTCGTCCTCCGGGGCGCCCATGCCGAGCACGCCGATCCGCTCGGTGCCGTTGAGCAGGGGCACCCACAGCCAGAGCCGGCCGTCGCCGGCCACCGGCTCATCGGCCTCGGCACGCGCCGCGTGCCTGGCCGGGACGATGGCGACGTCCCGGTAGGCGCGGCCGGCCATGGTGGTGTCGATGCGCAGGGAGGTCAGCGGCGCACCGGCCGCGTCGACCTGGCCCGGCAGCGGCACGAGGAACTCCTGCTGCAGATCGCTCACGTACAGCACGGCGTGCGTGAACCCGGCGGAGGCCGCGTGCCGGGCGACGAGGCCGGGCAGGTCCTCCATCGTGGCCAGGTGGCTGGCCTGCAGCAGCGCACCGAGCATCGGTCCGTACTCGCCGGGCACGTGACCCCCTCTCACCGCGCTCAAGCGCCTTCCTACCCCCGGTCGCCGCGGTCAGCCGGTACCGGGCCGTCGTCCCGGCCGGGCGGAGCGGAGCCGGCCGGGCACCCGGCGGATTCGCCGGGCTTCCCCCGGTCCACCGGGCGTGGCCGGGCCGTACCCTCCCCGCTCCCGCGGGGCGCCGGCCGGAGCCGAGGCCGGGGCGGCGCCGGGGCTCAGGCCGTGTGCACCGGCGTCGCCGGCGCCCCTCGGGCAGGCCCACCGCCCGGGGTGAGGTCGGGTCAGGGCCGGGGCGTGGGCACCGCGGTGGGGCCTACCGCGTACCGCTTGCCGATGGGGTGGGCGCGCTGGATGAGCGCGGTCAGCTCGGCGGTGCGCTCGTCGGTCCAGCCCTCCGGGGCGGCGATCCGCGCCCAGGCGGCGACCACCTCGCCGTCGTAGTTGTGCCCGTGGCCGGGCGGGACGTCGAGGGCGAACGCGAGATCCGCCGTGATCTGGGAGAAGGTCACGATCGGGTACCACCGGATGTGCGGGAGCACGTCGGCCCCGCGCGGCTCGCGCAGCCAGTCGGGCTTCTCGAAGAGGAGCCGGGGCGACCACCACACGATCGGGTCCGAGGGGTGCTGCAGGTAGACCACCCTGGGTGGGTCCCACGGCGCGGACGGCTCGGCGAGGTCGGCCGGGCGGTTGGCGAACCGCACGGTCTCGCCCTTCCGGTAGATGGGGAGCACCTCCGTGCTGCCGGGGTCGCGGCCGTGCACGAAGCGCCGCCGCAGCACGCTGCTGTCCGGCGGCCCGACGAAGAGCGCCCCGTCGGTGCGATCCCGCAGGTCCTGATCGCCGGTGAACGCGGACTCGGCGCCGAACGCCCCCAGGCTCTCCCCGAAGACCAGCAGCTTGGGCCGGTGCGCGCTGGGGAGCCGCGACCACCGCTCGTACACCTGCTGGAACAGCTCCCGCCCGGCCGCCTGGGCGCGATCCCGGTCCACCAGGAACGACAGCCAGCTCGGCAGGTACGAGTACTGCATCGCGACCAGCGCGGTGTCCCCGTTGTACATGAACTCCAGCGCGGCGGCCGCCTGCGGATCCACCCACCCGGTCCCCGTGGTCGTGATCACGCAGAGGACCTCGCGCGAGAACGCGCCGGTGCGCTCCAGCTCGCGCACGGCGAGGGCGGCCCGCTCCCGCAGCGTGGCGGCCGAGTCGAGCCCCACGTAGACGCGGATCGGCTCCACCGGGGTGCGCCCGCTGAACCGCCGCAGCTCGTCCAGGGTGGGCGCGCCCGCCACGAAATCCCGGCCCTCCCGGCCGAGGGACTCCCACGACACCAGGGAGGAGGGACCGCCGGAGAGCGTGGTCTTGCTCGGCGGGGTCGTCCCCGGGGTCGTCTCCTGGTTGACCGCGGCGAAGCTGGAGTCCGCCGCCTTGAGCAGGGACTCGGCGAGGACGCCCTCCGCCAGGGAGAAGACCAACACGGCCACGCAGAGCGCCGCGGCGATCTCGGCGACCAGGGCCGGGACCCAGCGGACGAGCAGCCCGCTCAGCGCCCGGGCCGCGATCCGCAGGACCCGGGCCGTGAGCAGGAACACGAGGAACACGGCGGCGGCCACCACGGGGACCCCGAGGTAGCCGAGGCGTTCCGGCGGGGCGAGGTCCATGAGCGCGTAGATGTGGCGCTGGTCGCGGGCGCCGGCGATGAGCGACGCGGTGCACAGCCCCGCCCCCACCGCCGTGATCACCCACCGGATCGCGCGCCGCCGCTCCGGCCGCGGCCGCCAGGCGATGCTCCGCCGGAGCACGGCGCCGAGGATCACCCCGGTGAGGTACCCCGCGGCGGTGACCAGCCCGGTGATGATCCCCTGCATGAGCCACGATCGCGGGAGCAGCGACGGGGTGAGCGAGAGGCAGAAGAAGAGCGCGGCGACGATGCTCCCCGGCTCGTCCAGCCGCAGGGCGATCCGCCGCTCCCGTTCCGGCATACGCGTTCCCCCGAGTCCCCCCTGTGATCGAACTGCCCTGGACCGCCGTCTCCGCGGAACGGGCTCACAGCCGGCGCGCGAGCGGGTCGTCCCTGGTGGGCGAGGGCCGTCCCGGGGAGCCGCTCGCCGCTCCGCGGTGCCGCGCCCGCGACGCCCGCTCGCCTCCGCCGGCCGTACGGCACGGCCTGCGCGTTAACCCCAGCGGTCGCCCCAGCCCCAGAGGTTCGGGCCGAGCGACTGCTCCGGGCCGGCGTCGATGCCGAACCTGCCGCGGAAGAAGATCAGCGGGCGCTGCTCGGTGACGGGCTCCAGCTCCAGCACCCTCCCGATGACCACGTCGTGGTCCCCGGCGGTGTGCACGTCGTGCACCTCGGCGTGAATGCGCACCAGCACGCCGGGCAGGGCCGGGGTGCCCCAGCGGGACAGGCTCCACTCCAGCCCGTCGAACCGCTTCCCGGTGCGGGAGCCGAACCGGAGGCAGAGGTCGGCCTGGTGCTCGCCGAGCACGTTCACGGTGAAGCGGCCCGCTCTTCTGATCCTCGGCCAGGTGCGGCCCTTGCGGTCGGCGCAGAACAGGATGAGCGGCGGGTCCAGGGAGACGGACGCGAACGCCTGACAGGCGAAGCCCACCGGTTCCCCGCCGTCCACGGCGGTGATCACCGTGACCCCGCTCGCGAACATGCCGAGCGCCCGCCGGAACTCGGCGGGGGTGGGCGGCGCCACGCCGGTGGGGTGGGTGAGCGCCGGCTCGGTGGGCTCAGCTGTCATGACGGTTCCCCTCGCGTCCCTTCCGCCGCCGCCGTGCGGGCGGCCCAATTGAAAACTACCTGGGGCCGCCGGGGTCGCATCCGGCGGTCCCCATCCGGGCCGGAAAGGAAGGCCTCACCCGGGCGGCAGGGGAGGACGTCGCCGGCGCGGAAGGGAAGGCCTCAGCCGAGCCGTAGGAGACGCGTCTCCTGCGCGGACAGAGGAGGAGGGCACCCGGGCAGGAGGGGGAGGCCGTCAGCCGCGCGGCAGGGGACGGGCTCACCCGGTCGGCGGGAGAGCGGGCACCAGCGCGGACGAGGGGCCGTCACCCGGGCCGGAGCGGGCACCGCGCGCCCGGGCCTGCGGCCGGTACGGCCGGGGCCGTCCTCAGGTGAGGACGGCCCCGGAAGGTCGCGGAGTGCCCGGCCCGGCCGGAGGGTCGCGGTGCCGGCCCTGCGGGTGACGGCCGCGCGGGACCGGCCGGGCGCGGAAGGCGGGCGGGCTCAGAGCACCGCGCCCGTGCCCTCGCGGGTCCGCGTCGTCCGCTTCGGGCGGTGCGGCACCGGCGGGGGCTGCTTGTTGATCCGCTCGAGCTCGATCGCGATCGGGGCGGCCAGGAACGACGAGGAGAGCGTGCCCACGATGATGCCGGTGAGCAGGGCGATCGCGAAGTCCTCCAGCGAGTCGCCGCCGAAGAAGGCGAGCGCCGCGAGGATGAACAGAGCACCGAGACCGGTGTTCACCGTCCGCGGGACGGTGTGCAGGATCGCGGTGTTCACCACGCCGTCGAAGGCGTCCTTGCGCCGGTGCGGCCACACCTCCCGCACGCGGTCGAAGAGCACGACCTTGTCGTTCACCGAGTAACCGATGATCGTGAGCATGGCCGCGAGGAAGACGCCGTCGATCGGCTTGCCGAGCCAGGCGAACAGGCCGATGACGAGCATCGCGTCCACGAACAGCGCGATCACCGCCGCGGTGCCGAACGTCCACCGGAACCGGTACGCGAGGTAGGCGAGCTGCGCGGCGAGCGCGAGCGAGAGCGCGATGATCGCGTTGCGCCGGAGCTCGTCACCGAGGCTCGGCCCGATCAGCTCGTCTCGCTCCTTGGTGACGTCGCCGAACCTCTTGTCGAGGGCCTCCTCGATGCGGGCCACGTCGTCCGCGGAGATCTGCCCGGTGCGCACGGAGATCGCGTCCTGCGAGCGCTGGACCACGGCCGACGGGAATCCGGCGTCCGACACCACCTGCCGCGCCGTCTCGGCGTCGACCGGCTGCTGGGTGGCGAACTCCATGATCCGGCCGCCGGTGAACTCCACGCCGAAGTTGAAGCCGCGGGCCACCGGCCCCGCGATCGCGGTGATCAGCAGGACGGCGGCGATCCCCAGCCAGATCCGCCGGCGCGCCATGAGGTTGGGGTTGCGGGTGGTCAGCCACGTCCGCACCCGGCCGATCGAGCCGAGGCCCGAGGCGCGCACCGGCACCTTGCGGATGATCAGGTCGACCAGGACCCGGGTGATCAGCATCGCCGAGATCAGCGACGCGAGCACACCGATGGACAGGGTCACGCCGAAGCCCTTGACCGGACCGGACGCCAGCCAGAACAGCAGGGCGGCCGCGAGCAGGGTGGTGATGTTGGAGTCGGCGATCGCGCTCCACGCGTTCTGGAATCCGCGCTGGGCCGCCGCCTTGAGGCCGCGCTCGGGCTGGGCGCGGTACTCCTCACGCGCCCGCTCGAAGACGAGCACGTTGGCGTCGACCGCCATGCCGATCGCGAGCACGAAACCGGCGAGGCCGGGGAGGGTGAGCGTGGCGCCGATCGCCACCAGGCCGGCGTAGGAGATCAGGGCGTAGGAGGCGAGCGCGATCGCGGCGAGCAGGCCGACGACCCGGTAGATGACCACGATGAAGAGCGTGGTGAGGATCACGCCGACGACGGCGGCCTTCGCGCTCGCCTCGATCGCCTCGGCGCCGAGGGTCGGGCCGACCGTCCGCTGCTCCACCAGCTCGAGCGGCACCGGCAGCGAACCGCCCTTGATCAGGACGGCGAGGTTCTGCGCCTCCTCCATGGTGAACGAGCCGGTGATCTGCGTGGAGCCGCCGGTGATGCCGACGTTGCAGCCCACGGACTCGTCCACCTGGGGGGACGAGATGATCTCGTTGTCGAGGACGATCGCGATCCGGCGCTTGGGGTCGCCGACCGGGTTGCAGGCCGCCTCACCGGTCAGCTTCTTCCAGGGGCCGGACTCCTTGAAGTCGATGGTGACGAACCACCCGGGCCCCATCTGGGGGTTGGTGCGCGCCGCCGCGTCGGTCACCGCGTCGCCGCTGATCGCGGCGGGGCCGAGGCGGAGCTTCTGACCGCTCTCGTCGGCCAGCGCGTCCTTGTCGTTCTCGTCGGCGGCGCCGAGCACCGGGTGGAAGGTGAGCTGCGCGGTCTTGCCGATGACGCTGGCGGCCTTCCGCGGGTCGAGCACGCCGGGCAGCTCGACGATGATCCGCCGCTCACCGGAGCGGACCAGGGTGGGTTCGGCGACGCCGAGCGCGTCCGCCCGGCGGCGCAGGATGTCCAGGGCGCGGTCGGTGGCCTCGGCGTCGGCCTTGACCTTCGGGGAATCCTTCGCCTCGAAGACGAGCTGGGTGCCGCCGCGCAGGTCGAGGCCGAGGCGCGGGGGCATGGTCAAGGCGAAGGCGAGTGATGCCGCGATGACGGCGAGTGCCACCAGCGCGCGCCACAGAGGCGCACGGGACATGAAAGCCTCCTCAGGCTCGCGAGACGGAAACGGGGTACGGGAACGTCACGGCGAGCCGGGACGGCGGCGCCCGGGCCGGGGTGATCGCCGCGATGGCGGACGCGGGCAGGCCGTGGCCGGCGAGCGCGCCGGGCAGCGTGTCCGCGGGCCCGTGGGGGGAGGCGGCCGCGGGGAGCAGGGTCTGCCCGGCGTGCCCGGCCGTCGGTGCCTGGAGCACCAGGAGGTCCCCCTTGCCCGGGAGCACCCGCGGGAGCGGGCGGTGACCCGGGGCAGCGGCGGTGACCGCGGCCTGCTGCTCCGCCGCACCGTGGCCGGCGATGTGGCAGGCGGCCGCGTTCCGGCAGGCCGTCCGGTCCGCCCCGACCGCGAGCACGAGGGCGTGCAGCAAGAGCAGCAGGGCGGTGGCCGGTCTGCTCCGCATGCACTCCCTCCTTCGGATCCACGGGCCGCGAATCCACGGCCTCGCTCCACCGTAGTGGCAGCAGAGTACGGCCAATGCCGGCATGCGTTGATCACAGTGGGAATTAGCAGGTGCTCTTTTTCCCGTGCTGGGTTATGGTCGGCCTCATGACGACCGGTGTGCGGAGCAGGCGCCGGCCCGCCGTCCTGACCTTGGTGGCGGGCCTGGTCGCGCTCGCCCTCATGGTCGTCGTCAACGCGCCCGCGTGGCACGGCGGAGGCCCGCACGAGCGGTCCGCCGCCCACGCCGGTGGCGTGCTGACGGGCGGGACGTGGATGACGAAGCCGTCGGCGGATCAGCTGGCGGCGATCGCACCGCACCACGGCCCGGTGCTCTGGGCGGTCCGCACACCGGTGGCCCGTGTGCCCGTGCCGCCCGCGCTGATCGATGTTTGGCACGACCCGGACGCGATCCGGAGCCCGCAGCAGGCGGCGCCGCGGGACACGGGCTCACGGAGTCCTCCGGGCATCGGCCGCTCCGGTCTCCCTTCGCAGGTGCCGGCCTGAGGCGGCCGGGGCCTGCCTTTTCGCGTACGTCCGTGTCGATCTCCGCGCGACGCCGCCGGCGTCGCCGGACCCGCATGCCCGGACCGGCCGTCCGGCGTACGGCTGTGCTGCGTGCTTCCACGACCCAGGAGTGATGCCGTAGTGGCAGTGATCAGTTCAGCGCGCCGCCTCATGGAGGACGACCAGCGTCACACCGGCCAGGTGATCGAGCTCCGCACGTGGCTGCGGGAGCGGCTCAGCGCCGCCGGGAGGGGGCTCGATCTGGTCACCGGACCGCTGGAGGCGGGTGCCGCGCCCGGGCGGGCGGGCGGTGCCGTACGGGGCACGGAACGCAGCGGCCGGTCAGGGGAGCGCATCCGCCGATCGCGCCGGGACCTTCCCGCGCCCGGATCGCCGGTCGGACGAGGTGATCCCGGCCGGTACGGCATGCATTGGCGGCCTGACGCGTTCATAAGGGTGATCGAGCCATGTCATGCCCCGCAGGAGCGTCCCTCCTGTCATAGGCCCGCCCGGTTGATCGCATGAACCCGGCGGAGCCGGGCTCCGCGGGCACCCGTCAGTGACCCGGCCACGGCGGCGGGCGCCGATCCGATCACACGCTTCCCGGCGGCCGTACACGCACGGCCCGGCCCAAGTGGCGGCGCCGCACACCCCGGACCGGTCCACCGCTCCGCACCGGCTCGCGCTTGTCCCGCGCTGAGCCTGCGCGCCCGGTGGGCGGCCCACGGGCACGCGCCGCGGCCCGCCCCACCGTACGGGGCGCCGGCCCGGCCGCCGCACCCCGGCACCCGGACGCCGTCGGCCCACGGCTTGAGCACGGAATTCCTCTGATTCGTCGTCGAAAGGACTTTTCATCATGGCAGTGAGCGGCAGCGAGTCCACGGGCCTCAGCGAGGTGCAGGTACAGGCCATCCGTGAGGAGCTCGAGGAGCAGCTCGAGTGGCGCAACTCGCAGCTCAAGGAGCTCAGGGCCGTCGTGGACACCGGCGGCGCCGAGGACACGGCGCGGCTCGCGGTGCTCAACGACATCGCCGCCACCGAGCAGGCGGTCCGGGAGCTCGAGGCGACGTTGGAGCGGCTCAAGGACGGGACCTACGGCCGGTGCGACGACTGCGGGTCGGCCATCCCGTTCAACCGGCTGAAGATCCGGCCGCTCGCCCGGTACTGCATCAACTGCCAGCGGCGCCACGAGGTCCGCTGACCCGCCGGCAGCACCCACGCCGGGCCGTCCCGCGCCGATCGGGCGGCCCGGCGTGGCGTGCCCGGCGGCGGCGGAACATCATGGAGGAGCCCCTTCCCACGAGCACGAGACGGAAGGCCGCGATGAGCGAGGAGATCCTGGACACGGTCCGCACGCTGCTGCCGGAGATCGCGGAACGCGCGGTCCGCGCGGACGAGAGCCGGCGGATCCCGGAGGAGACCGTGCAGGAGCTCAAGGCGGCCGGGGTCTTCCGCATGCTGCAGCCGAAACGGTACGGCGGGGCGGAGAGCGACCCGGCGCGGTTCTTCGCGGTGATCCGGGAGATCTCCGGGGCGTGCGGGTCGACCGGCTGGGTCGCCTCCCTGATGGGGGTGCACCTGTGGCAGATCGGCCTCTTCCCGGAGGCCGCCCAGGACGAGGTCTGGGGGGCGGACCCGGACGCGCTCGTCTCCTCCTCGTACGCGCCGATCGGCCGCCTCACACCGGTCGAGGGCGGCTACGAGCTGTCCGGCCACTGGAGGTTCTCCTCCGGCTGTGACCACGCGTCGTGGGCGCTCCTCGGCGCGCTCGTCCTCGGCCCGCAGGGCAGGCCGGTGGACGTCATGACCGTGCTGGTCCCCCGGGACGACTACGTGATCCAGGACGTCTGGGACGTCATCGGGCTGCGCGGCACGGGCAGCAACGACATCATCGTGGAGCGGGCGTTCGTCCCCGCGCACCGGGCGATGCGCAACGCCGAGCTGGCGCGGCCGTCCGGTCCGGGCCAGGAGGTGAACCCCGGTCCCCTGTACCGGGTGCCGTTCGCCACCCTGTTCACCACCGCGGTCACCGCGCCGCTGATCGGCATGGCCGCCGGCTGCTACCGGTCGTACATCGAGGCCATGCGCGACCGGGTGCGGCTGAGCGTGGACGGCCGCCGGTTCGCCGAGGACCAGTTCGCCCAGGTCGCGGTGGCCCGGGCGGCGTCCGAGATCGACGCGGCGATCCTGCAGACCGACCGAAACGTGCGCGAGGTGTACGAGTGCGCGGTCCGGGGCGAGGACATCCCCAGGGAGCTCCGGCTGCGGGTGCGCCGCGACCAGGTCCGGGGCACCGAGCGCGCGCTCGAGGCGATCGACATCCTGTTCAAGACCGCCGGGGGGAACTCGCTCAAGCGGAACAACCCCATCGAGCGGGCCTGGCGGGACGCGCACGCCGGGAGCGTGCACGTCGCCAACGACGTCGAGCGCGCCCTCGCCATGTACGGCAAGGGCGAGTTCGGGCTGACCGTCGAGGAGACCCTGGTCTGAGCCATCCCCGATGATCAAATCTCGGCGCGTGCCCCGGCGTGCGCCGTGATCCCCCGCGCACCGCACCGTGGTCCGGGCCCGGCGCGCCCGCGTGTAAGGTCTTCCCGGACGTAGTTGATCAAGGGGGGATCGTGCCGAGAATCGCTGAGGTCAGGGCCCCGGCGGAGCCCAGTTCGCCCGAACAGCGGGCCAGGCATCAGCGCATCCTCCGGGCCGCGGCGCGGTTAGGGGCGGAGAAGGGCCTGGAACGCGTGCAGATGCACGAGGTGGCGAAGACCGCGGGTGTGGCGATCGCCACACTGTACCGGTACTTCCCCTCGAAGGTGCATCTGTTCACCGCCGTCATGGCCGAGCAGATCGAGCGGTTCATGAAGAACCTCCCGGCGCCGAAGCCCGGCACGAGCCCTGAGGACGCCGTCGCCGACGTGCTCGTCGAGGCGAGCAGGCAGCTGTTCCGCAAGCCCGCCCTCGCGACCGCCATGCTCCGCTCGGCGAACGCGGCGAACGCCGCCACCGTCACCGACGCGGGACGGATCGACGCCGCCTTCCGGACCATCATCCTGCGGACGCTCGGCCTGGACGAGCCCACCGCCAGGGATCTCACGCTGACCCGGCTGCTCGTGCAGTGCTGGTTCGGCGTCCTCCAGTCCAGCCTCAACGGGCGCGTGGCCATCCCCGACGCGGAGAACGACATCCGGCTCGCCTGCCGGCTGCTCCTCGCCACGCGCTCGAACGCCGCCTCGCCCGCACCGGCCGGCTGACCGGCCGCCTCGCGCGGGCGCCCATACCACCGCCCTGGCCTTGCGCAGCCGTACCCGGCGCGGATCCGGGTAAGGCGTGCGTTCACCCCCTTCACGGCGTGCCTCCGTGCCGTCCCCTCCGGCGGCGCGGCGAACCGCCGGCAGGCGGCCCACCGGAGGAGCGGCCGTGTGGCGGACCGGCGCGGGTCAGACGCGCACCGTCAGGCCGACATCGAACCGGACCTGGATGTCGTCGTCGAGCCGGAGCGCGCCGAAGAACGCGGAGAAGGGGCGGATGCCCCACCGGCTCTGCTTCACCGTGGTCGTGCCCTGCACCCAGCCGTCGACCACCCGGCAGTCCAGGACGACCGGCCGGCGGACATCCGTGATGGTGAGGTCGCCCTCACAGCGGAACGACTCCGGGGTCCCCTCGAAGCGGCGCGACTCGAAGATGATCTTCGGGTAGCGCACGCTCTTGAGCACCTTGTCGCAGATGTTCCGCTTGATCTCCGCCCGGTCGGAGTCGGTGAGCTGCTTGAGGCCGCCGGTTCCCTCTCTCACCTCCAGCGAGTCGACCTCGACCTCGACGTTCACCGAGCACTTCGCCGGATCCTCGAGATCGGCCACGGCCAGGCCGCGCCACCGCGTGGCCTCGATGGTGAGGTCGTGCCCGGCCATCGCGCCGGGCCCGCTGCGAGTGGTGTGAATGAAGAGCCGGCCCGTCTCGGGGCTCAAGACGTACCGGCCGGTGGAAACGGAAACCTCCATACAGGCACCCTAGCCACCGGCCTCGTCGCTCCCCGCACGGACCCGCCCATGATCATCGGCGTGCCGGCCATGGCGTCTGACCGGCCCGGATCCGGCCGTGGTTCCCCGGCCGCGTCCCGGCCCGCACCGGCGCCGCGGCGCCGCATCCCGCCCGCCGTGGCGGGGCGCCGGCCGGGCGGACCGGCGCCCCGTTGACGGCCTCGCTCGCACGGGCCTCGCGCGGGCGGTGCACGCCCGCCCCGGCCCCGACCCTTGACGGCTTCGCTCGAACGGGCCCCGCGGCGGCCTCGCTCGGCGCAGGGGCCCGCCGGCGGCCGTCGCCGCCCGCCGGGCGGCCTCAGTTGGTCCGCGTGTTGGGCAGGTGGTCGCCGATGTAGCCGACGTAGACCTTGCCGGTCGCCCCGCCCGAGTCGTCGTAGAAGTAGATGCGCGGCGCCGGGTAGCCGACCTTTCGGAGCTTGATGTGCGCCTCCATCATGACCTGCCCGCCCGGGGCGACGCTCTCCGGGACCCGGAAGGTCCGGGGCTCGCTGAACTTCGCCCGGGTGACGACCGTCCGCGACTCCCGCATGGCGATCATCCGGGTGGAGATCGTGCGCCGGCCGGCCGGGCCGTTCGCGCACCAGTCATAGAAGCCGCCGGCGAACTCGCCGGACGAGCGCGCCCGGGCGAAGTCCTCCAGCGCGCACAGGGCGTCCCACGCCTTCGCCGCCCAGGTGCGGCGCTGCTCGGGGTAGTCGAGGTCGAGACGGGCCGCGGCCTCGTCCGTGTCCCCGATGACCACGTGCGTCAGGGACTTCCGGGCGTGGTCCAGCATCTCGCGCATGCCCTCCGGCTCGAACACGTCCTCGCCGGTCACCCCGTGGACCTGCTGCCCGGCCTCGGCGAGCCTGCGCTCCAGCCAGCGGATCCGCGCGGCCTGCTTCCGCGCGATCGCGTCGGCCTCGCCGTACTCCTCCCAGAGGAGCTCGTTCTCGGTGCGGAGGCGCTCGAGCTCCTCCGCGTGCCGGGCCTCCGGCGGGTCGGTCCCCCGCAGCTCGGTGAGCATCCGGTACACGACGCCGAGGCGGTCGTCGAGCGCGCGGATCCGGGTGAGGATCTCGCTCTCCCGCGTGCCGATGGCCAGGTCCATGGCCGCCTCGATCTCGCCCTTCAGCTTGGTGACGACCGTGTCCGCCACGGCGTCGACGAGCTCGGCCAGGTCAGGGGTCGCGGCCGGGGCGGCGGCCGGCGGGTTCTCCGCCCGGGCCGGCTTCGCGTCCGCGGCCAGGGCCGGCTTCCCGTTCACGGCCCGCTCCGGCTCCGGCCGCTCCGCGGGCGCGGGCTCGGCCGCCGCGGGCTGGACGGTCACGGCCAGGAGCTTTCGGCGCAGCTCCTCCCGCGCGGGGTCGACGGTGGGCGGCGGGGAGTGCGCGGCCTGGACGAGCTCGCTCGGCTCGGCCCGGCCGGAGAGGACCCGGTAGACGGCGGAGCGCATCCGCTGGACGTCCTCCGGCAGGGCGCGGCGGGCGGTCTCGCCGATCACCCGGTCGGCGATGCGGTCGAGGACCTCCCTGCCCTGGCTGCGGAGCGTCGGGCCGCCGGTGACCGGGTGCAGGAACGGGGTGCGCGGATCGGCGGGGTTGAGCGGGCCGTAGTAGGTGCGGATCCCGCCGCCGTACACCTCGAGCTGGTTTCCGAGCGCACGGTTGAACCGGTCCTGGGTGCGCCGGTCGGCGAGGAAGGCGACCACCGCGGTCCCGGCGATCGCGGTGGCGAGGTAGTCGGCGTGCTCCCGGCTCTCCTCGCGGCCCCGCTCGCCCGGGGAGACCACGATGATCGGCACCCTCCGCTGGGGGTCGAGCACCTCGCCGGTGAGATGGTCGACCTCGTCCTCACTGACCACCCAGGCGCTGTCCGGCAGGTGGGTCCTGCCGTCGGTGACGTGGGCGGTGCGCAGGTACGCGGGGACGAATCCCGGCGCGTAGGGCTGGACCTCGGTCTCCCCGAGCTGGTCGACGGTGACAATGGCCCAGGCGGTGACGCCGTTCATGGCCTCGGCGTACACCACTCTGGTGCGGAGCGACCCGGCTCCGGACGGCTCCTCTAAGGTGTAACTGCCGCAGTCTCTGCTCTGCCGTACCGTGAGCCGTATTTCGCCCGCGGTGTGCTCGGCCCGCGGCACGCCGGCCTCGATCCGCGGCAGTCCTTTCGCTTCCACCCAGTCGGAGAACGTACGGCGGAGCCGGATGGAGATCGGGTTCAGCTTGTCCCGCAGTAACGCCTGGTACAACTGCTCCGTTCGCCTCTTCATCGTGCAAGATCCACCCCGTCGTCGTGGAGTCGGTTCGCCGCTGAGGGGCCCGGCGGTGGGGTCCGTCCGGGGCCCTCATCTTTCGATGACGTTCGAAAGCCGGTTGATGTTTGGCCGAGTTTTCCGCCGGCGACGATATATCGTGAATTCTGTGCACTGAGTGTTGTTCTGTGTACGATTGAGATTGATGCCAAATGCGGGATCGGCGCCGTCCGCGGTCGGGTGGAGGTCGTTTGCGGCCGTCGGTTCGCGATCGTGAACGGTCGTGCGGCCGGTTGGAGATCGTCATATCGCCGCGTAGCCACATAGTGGCAGCAGCGTGAGCAGGAACGTTCCGGTGCCGGGGAGACGGCGGCGATCGTGATGTGAAACCCACACACACCGGAGGCCCCGGCCCGCGCCGGCTCGCCGAATGCAGTACGTTGACAACGACGCCATTACGGCGATCAGGAGAGGCAGTCAATGGACGGGGACGGGAGGCCGGAGATGACGGACGACGAGGCCACCGTCACTGCGGCCGACATCGCGCGGATCGCCGGAGTCGGCCGGGCGGCGGTGAGCAACTGGCGCCGGCGCTATGCGGACTTCCCCGAGCCGGTCGGCGGCACCGCGAGCAGCCCCACGTTCTCCCTGAAGGAGATCGAGGAGTGGCTGCGGCTGCAGGGCAAGGTCCAGGCCCTGCCGCTCCGCGAGCGCGCCTGGCAGCAGATCCGCGCCGCAACCGATGACCTGCGCCTCGGCGAGGCCGTGGCGGAAGCCGCCGAGCTGCTCTGCGGCAAGGGGACGCCGCGGCTCGTGCCCCAACAGGCCGTGGAGCTGCTCAAGGAGTACCGCGAGCAGAGCGGTGAGGAGGCCGTGCGCTTCCTCCTCGACCGCTACGCCGAGGTCCACTCCCGCCGGCTCGCCGAGACGCCGCCCGAGGTGGCCGAGTTCATGGCACGGCTGGCCGGCCCGGGCGTCCGCACCGTCCTCGACCCCGCCTGCGGGCTGGGCATCCTGCTCTCCGCCATGAAGGGCGTCGAGCACGCCTACGGGCAGGAGATCGAGGAGGCGCTGGCGCGGATCGCCAAGATCAGGCTGGACCTCACCGGGATCCCGGGCGAGGTGCGGGCCGGGGACTCGCTCCGCGACGACGCCTGGCCGGATCTCCTGGTCGACGCGGTCGTCTGCCACCCGCCGTTCAACGAGCGCAACTGGGGCTACGACGAGCTGGTGCACAGCCCGCGGTGGGAGTACGGCCTGCCGCCGAAGACCGAGTCCGAGCTCGCGTGGGTGCAGCACGCGCTCTCCCACCTCGTCCCCGGCGGCCTCGCGCTGCTCCTGCTCCCGGCCGTGGTCGCCGCTCGCCGGTCGGGGCGGCGGATCCGCAGCAACCTGCTCCGGCGCGGCGCCCTGCAGGCGGTGATCGGGCTGTCCGCGAAGACCGTCGGCGGCACCGGCCTGCCGGTGCACATCTGGATCCTCCGCAAGCCCGCGGACGACGGCCCGCCCCCGTCCCGGGTGCTCATGGCCGAAGCGGAGCCGGGCACCTTCGACGAGGTCATCGAGGTCTGGCGCGAGTTCCAGGCCGATCGCGAACGGGAGATCGACCGGCCCGGCCTGTGCCGTACCGTGCCCGTCATCGAGCTGGTCGACGACGCCGTCGACGTCACGCCCGGGCGGTACGTGGGCGCCCAGGAGGTCTCCGCGAGCGACTTCCCCGCGATCCGGGAGAGGCTCCTCCGCGGTCTCAAGCGGACCATCGAGCTGATCCCCGAGGCGGTCCCCGGCGGCGGCCGCACCATGCCCCTGGTGACCGTGTCCGAGCTGGAGCGGATCGGCGCCCTGGAGATGGTCCAGGCCGGGCGGTTCGAGATCGACGGCACCGGCCAGCCGGTCATCACCGATCAGGATCTGCTCTCCGGTTCGCGGCCGCGGGGGCAGACCAGCCCGGAGGGCCGGATCCGCCTGCGGCCGGGGGACGTCGTGGTCGCGGTCCGCGGCGGGGAGCTCGCCGCCCGGGTCATCCGGGAGAGCGGGCTGCTGCTCGGGCCACGGCTCACCCTGCTCCGGCCCGACCCCGCGCACCTCGACGCCGACTTCCTCGCCGGGTTCCTCCAAGCCACCGCCGCCGTGGCCGGCACCCCGTCCGGGATCGGCCGGTTCGACCCACGCCGTTCCCAGGTGCCGCGCCTGCCCCTGGAGGAGCAACGCAGGTACGGCGAGGCCTTCCGCCGGATCGCCGAGTTCGGCGACCAGCTCCGCGAGATCGAGCAGGCGGCGCACCGGGCGCTGGTCTCCATCGCGCTGGGCTTCGTCACCGGGACGCTGACCCCGCCCCCCGGCCGCGGATCCGCGTGACCGCCGCCCCAGCCGCGGGACGCGATCGGCGGTGGCCGGGCTCCGGGCCCGCGCGACCGCGCCCCCCGCGGAAGGCCGCTGATCGGCGGTGGCTAGGCTCCCGGGCATGAAGTTCGCCACCGCCGATCTGATCGACGAGTTCGACGCCGAGCTGGCCAGCTGTGAGACGCAGTTCATCCAGTACGGGGGACGCACCGCGTTCGCGGGGCCGATCGCGACCATCCGCTGCTTCCGCGACAACGCCCTGGTGAAGCGGGTTCTCAGCGGCCCGGGGGAGGGCCGGGTGCTGGTGGTCGACGGCGGCGGCTCCCTCGCCTCGGCCCTCATGGGCGACGTGATCGCCCGGTCCGCCGTGGAGAACGGCTGGGCCGGCGTGGTGATCAACGGGGCGGTGCGGGACGTGGCGACCCTGCGCACCCTGGACCTCGGCATAAAGGCGCTCGGGTCGAACCCGCGCAAGAGCGCCAAGGACGGCGCCGGGGAGGTGGACGTGCCGGTGAGCTTCGGGGGAGTGGAGTTCCGCCCCGGGCACTGGCTCTACAGCGACGAGGACGGCATCGTCGTGGCCGCCCGCCGCCTCGTCTGATCCAGGGCAGTGATCCGGAGCAGACGGCGCATCCCCGGAGCGGACAGACATCGCCCGGCGGGGGGCCGGTCTCCGGTCCGCCCTGCCGGGCGATGCACGAGCCGTCTCCAGCCGTCCTCGGGCCCGTTATGCGAAGCGGCCCGCGCCGTGCTCACGGCGCGGGCGTATCCCCCTTCAGCGTTTCGGTAGGCGGCCGCGCTGATGCGCCGCCTGCGCGCGTGGCGGCCGGCTTCCTCACCGCCGGCCGCGTGAGCGGAACCGCATGGCGACCATCATCGCCGCCAGACCGAGCACGAAGATGACGATCCCGGTGATGATGTTGTTCGTGATCATGCCCCCGGTGCGCACGTCACCGCCGCGCACCAGCCAGGGCGAGAAGATCGTCCAGAGGCCGAGCAGCGGGATGACCCAGCTCACTCCGTAGGTGCGGCCGAAGGCCCAGGCGCAGCCCAGGGCAAGGGCGGCCACCATCAGGCCGACGATGAGGTTGTTCACGGTGAGGGCCGTATTGCCCACGAACCCGACGATCCACGGCGAGATGGCGAGGTACACACCCGCGAGCAAGGTGAGTCCGTCCATCATCTGGGCGGGAGGCGTGGAGCCCGCCTCGTCGTATGTCCGGCGCAGTTCCGCGACGTCGGGATGGTGCTCTACGCCAGCGGGTCGGACCATGTCGTTACCACCCTTTCCTGGTCCGCGGTACCGACACCCCGGCATGTACCCGAGCACATCCTGATAAGCCCTAGCCCGAACCAAAGATCGGTTTTGTTCCGGTAAGCGGGGAGTCGGCCTGATCGATCCGCCCCACCCGCGGCGCCGGGGTACGGACCGCATGTCGGCGGACGCCCTCGCCCGGACGGGTGACCGTGAGGCGGGCCGTGGACCGCCGCGCCTGCGACGCCCGCACCTGCACGCCTCTCCGTGCATTCGGAATGAGATCACACGACCGGAGACGCTGGCGTCCCGGAGCGCCCAGCCCGGGCCGGAGCGGAACCCCACACGACCGACCGGGGACGGTGGCATCCCGCCGGGCTTGGGCCGGGCGCTACGGCCCGGTCCGGTCATCCCGCTCGCCCGGCGGATCACCCGGGGAGCGGCGTCCGGCTCAAGGGGCGGAGACGGGCCGGAACCGCTCGGCTCCGGTCGGCGGCCGTTCCGCGGGTGCCTGCCGCCGCTGAGCCCGGCGGTTCACCGCGTACGCGGCCAGCGCCGCGGCGGCAGCGCACCCGGTGGCGAGCACGGCCACTGCGCCGCCGCTCTTGACCGGCGCCGCCGTGCCCGTCACGACCGGTGCCGCCTTGATCAGGCGGGACGGCCCCTTGGCCGCCGCGGGTGGCCCGGCCGGGCGCAGCCACGCCTTGATCCACCAGGCCTCGGCGATCGCGTCGGCCAGGTACGTCGGCCGGATCCGGCCGCGGGTGACGTAGATCAGATCGATCGCCAAGAGGGTGGCGGCCGTGGCGATGCCGATCCGGCGGGCGTGCCGTACGCCCTCGGGGGAGGAGGCCGCGCGGAGCTGGCTCCAGCCCACCGCGGCGAGCAGCCCGGCGACCGTCAGCTCCAGCCAGGTGTCGGTCTTGGGGCCGAAAACCTTCTCGAAGCTGCGCCGGTGGACGATCGGCCACAGGCCGCCCACCAGGTTGAAGAATCCCTGAGCGCGGGCGAGGTCCGCCCGTTCAGTTCGGTCGCGGTCAGTCATAGGCGGCAGATGCCCCGCGACATAACGGGCAAACGTTGCAAATGACCTTCCGTTGCGCGGCCGGTTCAGCCGCGGCGATCGCCGGCCCGCGCTGAGCCGTCGTCCTCACCCGCCCCGGATTCCGGGGCGGGCCGCCCTGCCGAGGGCGCCGGCCTGGTCACCGGCACGGGTTTCGGCCGCGGGGCCGCGCCGAGCGGCGCCATGTCCCCGGGTGAGGCACGCCGTACCGGCCGGGCGACCGGAACCGTGGCCCGCCCGGACGCCGGTGCGGAGGGTTGTGGCGGCGGACTCGGGTCCCGGGGCGCGGGCGTGCGCACCGGGACGCTGCCCCGCTCCTCCCCGGGCAGGCGGATGGGGGCGGCGCGCGGCAGCGGAGCGGTGGCGGGCCGCTGCGGAGGGCGGGTCACGGCGATGCGCCTGCGGCCGCTCAGCGCCTGCACCCACTCGGCCGCGACCGGCCGGGTGCCGTACGGCCCCTGGGCGCGGGCGAACAGGTCCCGCACCGCGGCGGCCACCTCCGCGGGCAGGCCGGGGAGGAACGCGGGCTCCCGGCCCGGCCGCAGGTCCGGGCTCTGGCAGAGCACCCGGCCGATGAGGAGGGCGAGCTTGTACCGGTCGGTGTCCAGGTCGGGGCCGCTGGGCGGCTGGCAAGGATCGTCCCAGTCGGGGGTGTGCGCCTGCGGCAGCACCGGCTGCCCCGCGTGCCGCCGCATGCCGTCGCAGTCGATCAGGAAGACCCGGTACGGCGGGCCCGGGCGCCAGAGGATGTTGCGGAACGACAGGTCCCCGATCACCCACCCGTGCTTGTGGAGCAGGTCGACCAGCCGGGCGGCCTGCTCCGCGATCTTGAGCCGGCCCCGGATGTCCGGCTGGTGGAGGCTCGCCCAGGACCAGTTCGGCCGGTACAGCAGGTACTGCAGCTCGACGAGCTTGAGCTTTCCGCCGATCGGGCCGTAGAAGTCGCCCGGGACCTCGGGCATGAGGAACCCGGTGACCCGGTTCCCGTCCACGACCCGGGCGACCGGCCAGGCGCACTGGGTGAGCAGCCCGTCCTGGTCCCCGGCCGTCAGCCGGTGGGCGAAGTCGACGAGCTCGGCAAGCGCGGCGCCGTTCACCTGCCCCGCCTGCCGCAGGTACTCCTTGTAGACGAAACCGGCTGCGCCCTGCACCCGGGAGACCACGCCCTGGCCGCCCTCGCCCAAGGGCTCAGGGTCGAGGACGAGCGAGTTCCGGTCCACATCCGACGGGTGCGGGGTGAAGGTCATCCGGCGACCCTCCACAGGCACACGGCCGTCCGGTCGTCGTCGTACGTCCGGGCCCGGAAGCTGAGCTGCCAGAAGAACTCCGGCAGCGAGGGCGGCTCCGGGCGGCTCCACCAGGCGGCGAGCCGGGCGCCCACCTCGGGGACCTGCAGCGGCCTGGCGAGGCCGTCGGTGCAGAGCAGGAGCATGTCCCCCGGGTAGAGATCGGCCGTGGCCACCTCCACGTGCTCGACGTCCCGGGGGAGGGCACGGGTCACCGGGGTGGCGATCTCCTCGCCGGTCCCGGGGCCGTCGCCGCCGAAGCACGGGAACCACCGGCCCTTGTGCAGCAGCCATGCGGCGCAGTCGCCGACCCGGATGATGACGGCCCGATGCCCGGGCCGATCGGTCAGCTCCTCCACGATGGCGGTGAGGAAGGTCGTCGACAGGTCGTCCGGGGTGACCTCCGCCTCGTCACCGGCCCGGGCCCGGAGGTCGTCGGCGATGTTCTCGATGAAGCAGCGCGCCGCGGTCTGCGGCTCGCCGTGGGCGAGGAAGTCCGGCAGGTTACCCGGGGCGACCGCGCAGGCGGTGGCCGCGCCGAGGTGGGAGCGCGGCTTGCTGCCGAGGCCGTCGGCCACACAGGCGAGGAGCCGCCCGTTCCCGTCGTGCCAGAGCGCCATGGCGTCCTGCCGTGGCGTGCCGTAGTAGCGGTGCGCGTCGCCCCGTACGGAGGCGGCGCGCACCACGAGGCCGGGGAGGGCGGCGCCGTCGAGCTCGGTGTCCGGCACGTGCTCCTGCACCTCCGGCAGGGCGCCGGGCTCCGAGCGCAGCCGCGGGGTGCGGCCGATGACGAGCGGCTCGGGAATGCCGGCCGCCTCCGCCCCGGCGGTGGCGATCTCCGTGACGTGGTTCATGCGCGGGCTCTCCTACAGACCGGATCACACGGGGTCGGCGGGCAGCGTGGTGTAGCCCTTCACCTGTTCGGGGATGACCAGGCGGGCGCCGCCCGCGGGGTCGGCCGACGAGGCGACGGCCGACTGGACCACGGAGTTGAGGAGCTGCTTTGCGAACTCCCGCAGCGCCTGCGCGGGCGAGATGTCGTCGTTGGCGATGAACGCCCGGAACGTGGCGACCTGCTGCAGGGTGGTGGCGTCCACGTCGCCGAAGCCGAAGGCGAGGATGGTGGGGTGCGGCGGGAAACCGGGGTCGGTGAGGCTCCGGTACTCCTGGTGCCACTCGTACGTGGGCTGCCCGTCGGTGAGGAAGAACACGCAGGGCCGGTACGGCCGGTGCCCGGCCTGCTTGAGCGCCTGGACGTCCTGCTCGATGGTGCTCTTCAGCAGGGCGAAGGCGGCGCCGTAGTTCGTGCCGCCGCGCGGGGCGAGCTGCGGGATCGAGTGGACGTCGTTGAGGTCGGAGAGCGGGAGCAGCACCTCGGCGCGGTCGCTGAACCCGATGATGCCGAGCCGGGCCCGGTCGGCCACCACGGGGTTGCTGGCGATCTCCCGGTAGATCTCGGGCAGCTCCTGGTTGATCGCGTCGAGCGGCGGTCCCTCCATGGAGTACGACTCATCGCATACCAGGTAGAAGGGGAGAACCTGTTCGCTCATCGGTGTCCTCAGTTTCCGGGGGTGGGTGAGCAGCCGACCGAGACGAAGTAGATCTCCATCGAGATCGACCCGCGCGGTGCGGCGAGGTCGTGGAAGTTCCGGGTCGCGGCCGCGCCGAAGACGCGGGGGTACGCCCGGCGGGCCGCCGCGTTGACCCGTTTCGCGAGGTGGACGCCGTCCCCGGCGCCGCCGGCGGCGCCGAAGGTGAGCACCATGCCGGCCCGCCGTCCGGTGAGCCGCTCCCGGTGGCCGCGGAGCTCCCGCCGCACCACCGCGAGCAGCTCCCCGTCCGAGGCGCCGGGGTCGACGTGGAACGCGAGCTTCAAGGGCCTCGCCTTCACCCCGGCGATCCGTGTCGCGCAGGGCGACGGCGAGGGGGTGGGGGACGCCGTTCCCCGGCCGGGCTCCGGGACGGGAGGCGGCGCCTGGGCGCCGAGCATGGTGACGGTCAGCCCCAGCAGGAGGTCGGCGAAGAGCCAGCCCGCGAGCAGCACGGGCGTGGACGGCCGGTCGCGGCCGGTCACGCGGCCCCTCCCGGTTCCGGGCCGCCCACCGGCCGGCCCTCGGCGCCTGATCCGCCGGCGGGAGCGCTCGGCCCGCCGGCCGCCCGGCCGCCTGGGGCGCCGGTCCTGGCACCGGTGGCGCCGGTGAGCGCCGACGTGGCCTGCCGTACCGCGTCGTCGAGCCCGGCGACTGCGGCCCGCAGCGCGGCGAGCTCGGGGCGGGCGGCGTCGCGGACCGCGGTGGGGAGCTCCTGCAGGGTCCGCGCCAGGTCCGCCGGGAGCCGGTCCAGGGCGTCGCGCGTCTCCTGCAGCAGGTGCGCGGTACGGCCGGCCGCGTCCGAGACCAGCTCGATCCGCGCGGCGTGCGCGCTCGCCGTGTCGGCCCAGTCGCCGAGGGCCTGCCGGACCTCGGCGCCCGCGTTCTCCAGCGCGGTGGTGAAGGCGCCCGCGGCCTGGGTGACGGCGTCGGCGAGCCGGTCCCCGCTCCGGGCGGCCACCGCCTCCACCCGGCTCACCGCCGAGCCGAGGCCTGCGGTGGCGCCGGTCAGCTCCCCGACCCGGGTGTCCAGGTGGGCGGCGGTGTCCGCGACCATCCGGCCGGCCGCGGCCGTGAACTCGTCCAGCGCCTGCCGTACGCCGTCGGTCGCGGTGGTGATCAGGCCGCCGACCCGGTCGCCGACGCGGTCCACCGCCGCGTCCGTCCGCCGGCCGGCGGAGTCGACCGCGCCGGCAACCCGCTCCACCGCCTCCAGCAGGGCCTTCGCCGCGTCGGTGACCGCGGTGAGGTGCGCGGTGAGCGCGGGGATCGAACCCTGCACGCCGTCGGCGGCGGCCACGAGCGCGTCCGTGGCCCGGCCGGTGGAGTCGAGCGCCTTCTCGAGCGCGGGCACCACCTTGGCGTGGACCCGGCCGATCGTCTGGCCGACCTTGCGGAGCTCCACGGCGCTCTTGCTCAGCTCGGCCTGGAACCGGGCCGGGGAGGCGAGCCGCGCCTCGGCGAGCACCAGGGTCGCCGCGGTGAGGGCGGTGCGGAGCCGGGCTCGGAGCGCCTCGGCCCGCTCGCCCGACCGGCGCTCGGCCATCCGGCGCAGCAGGCGCTCGGTGAACGTGACCGCGATGAGCAGGAAGATCGCGAGAAGGGTGGCGAGGGCGACCCCGTCGAACCGCTGCCAGGCCGGCAGGCGGCCGTCGAAGCCCTGCTGCCACAGCTCCAGGAACGGCCGGCGGGCGGCCTCGGCCCTCGCGGTGGCGAGGAGCTCGCCGTAGGCCGTGGTCGCGTTCTTCAGCCCCAGCCAGGTGATCGAGATGGGGAGGAACACGAGCACGGGCTGGACCAGGCCGGCCGCGGTGAGCAGGGCGTGCCACCACCGCGCCGAGCCGGGGTGGTCCGGGCGGACCGTCTCCTCGGGCGGGAAGGCGGCGAAGAGGTCCACCTCGCACCACCGCTCCGCCAGGTCCGGGGAGAGCACGGCGTCCGCCACCTCGCGCAGCTGAGCCGCCCGGGCCGCCAGGGCCGGATGGGCGGCGAGCTCGCGCAGCTCGGAGGCCAGCTCCTGGTCCGTCACATCCGCGTCCTCTCACTCCACAGGGGTGGCGGCCGATCCTGGGATTCTGGTGGACCGATCCAAGCAAGATCTGGAATCATCGCGACGTACTACGCCAATCGATCGGTTGTCGCGTGGTGTGCGCTTCTGTGTGCGACATGCGGGCCGCACCCGGACTGGCCTGCAGGTCGACCTTGACGCCTAGTGTGATGCAAACGTCGCCAACATGGCTAGATATATGTGAACTAGAGACACAATCGCAATAAACCTGTATATTGTCAATGCGTTGACCGCATGTGCCATACTTTCCATCGACGGAAGCTGAGTGGATCGACCCGGAGGTTCGGCCCGGGCTTCGTTTCCGCGCGGGGCCGTGCCAGGCTGTGCCGTGGGATCCGCCGAAAGCCCGGTTGATGAGGAGTGAGCCGTGACGATCACATCGCAGGAACCGGCCATCGGGGATCTGGTCGCGGTGCGCGGCCAGAGATGGGTGGTGAGCGATGTCGACGCCTCAGGCAGCAGCACGCTGGTCACCCTGCAGAGCGTCGAGGACGGGCGTTACAACGAGACCCTCGACGTCATCTGGGAGATCGAGCCGGGCCGCCGGATCTTACCGAGCGGCACGCTTCCCGAGGTGACGCCTGACGGGTTCGACCCGCCTGAGCGGCTCTCCGCGTTCCTCAATGCCATCCGCTGGTCGGCGGTCACCAGTGCCGACGTCAAGACCCTGCAGGCGCCGTACCGCTCCGGGGTGGCCATCGAGGACTACCAGCTCGAGCCGGTCTCGCGGGCACTCGACGCGCCCAGGGTGAACCTCCTGATCGCCGACGACGTCGGCCTCGGCAAGACCATCGAAGCCGGGCTCGTCGCCCAGGAGCTCCTCCTGCGCCACCGGGCCAAGCGAATTATGATCGTCTGCCCGGCCGGGCTCACCCTCAAGTGGAAAGACGAGATGGCCGAGAAGTTCGGCCTGGACTTCACGATCATCGACAGCGATGAGTGCGCGCGCGTCCGCCGTACGCACGGCAGCGCCGCCAACCCGTTCCAGATCTATCCGCTCACCATCGTCAGCCTGCCCTGGTTGCGCGGGCAGAAGGCGCAGCGGCTCCTGGACGAGGTGCTCGACCATAGCGGGGAGGAGCGCCGTTTCGACCTGCTGATCCTTGATGAGGCGCATCACGTGGCGCCGGCCGCGCCCAAGCAGGCGTACGCGGTCGACTCCCAGCAGACCAAGCTGATCCGCCGGCTCGCCCCGCACTTCACCCACCGGCTCTTCCTCTCCGCCACCCCCCATAACGGCTACCAGGAGTCCTTCACCGCCCTGCTGGAGACCCTCGACAACCAGAGGTTCGCACGCGGTGTGGAGCCGGACCGGGCCGCCCTGAAGGAGACGGTGATCCGCCGGCTTAAGCGCCACATCGTCAACGCCGACGGCACCAAGCGATTCAAGGACCGGGAGGCCCGTGCGATCCCGGTGAGCTATCCCCCCGAGGAGCGCGAGGTTCACGAGCTGCTCAAGCGGTTCGCGGAGGTCAGGCGGGCCCGGCTCAACCAGAACACGAAGGCGCGCAAGGCCGCCGACCTCGTGACCCTGCTGCTGAAGAAGCGCCTGTTCTCCAGCCCGGCGGCGTTCGCCCGGACCCTCGACGTCTACCTGGAGAGCGTGCGGGAACCCGCCCCGATCGCCGTCGCGGCCGGCGATGACGACTACGAGGACTGGCTCGATGAGTTAGAGGAGGAGACGGCCGTCCTCGCCGATGAGCCGCTCGCCGAGGCCGAAGATGATGCGCTCCGCATGGCGGCGCCCATGCAGGGCATCGCCAGCGACGAGGAGATCGAGCTGCTCACCCGGATGCGCGCCTGGGCGCGTGACTACGAGGCCGCCCCGGACGCCAAGGCGCGGGAGCTGATCAACTATCTGCGGTCGGTCTGCCGCCCCGACGGGCAGTGGAGCAACGAGCGCGTCGTCGTGTTCACCGAGTACCGGGACACGCAGCGGTGGCTCGTCGATCTGCTGCGGCAGGAGGATCTCGCCGGGGACCGTCTCGCCGTACTCCACGGTGGCATGTCCGCGGCCGAGCGTGAGCAGCTCCGCGTGGCCTTTCAGCGGGATCCGGCCGAGCATCCGGTCCGCATCCTCGTGGCCACCGATGCCGCCAGCGAGGGCATCGACCTGCAGAAGCACTGCCATCGCCTGGTCAACTACGACATCCCGTTCAACCCGAACAAGCTCGAGCAGCGCATCGGCCGCATCGACCGCTGGGGCCAGAAGCGCACCCCGGACATCCGCCACTTCGTCGGCACGGGATGTGACCGGACCGCCGACACGTACGAGGCCGACCTGGAGTTCCTCGCCCGGGTGGCGCGCAAAGTGGCGCAGATCGAACAAGACCTCGGGTCGGTGAACACCGTGCTGGCGAAGGCAGTGCAGCAGCGGATGCTAGGCCAGATCACCGACTACGACATCGAGGGGACAGGAGCAGCGGAGGAGACCCTCCCCGCGGAGACCAACGTCAGCGAGCAGGTTCGCAGGCTCCGGGCCCAGCTCGACGACACGGTCGAGCAGCTGCGCATCACCCCGGCCAACATCAAGCGGGTCGTGGACACCGCACTGGAGCTCGCCCGGCAGCAGCCGCTCAAGCCCTACGCCGACGAGAAGTACCTCACCGACGGGCTGTGGGATGTGCCGAGGTTGACCGGGTCGTGGGAAGCGGCAACGGCCGGCCTGATGGCGAAAGCGGCGGGCAAGGACGAGCAACCGCGCCAGCGTCCGGTGACGTTCGATCCGAAGGCGACGCTCGACCCGGAGGGCCGGGTGCGCGACGACGTCGTGCTCGCGCACCTGAACCACCCGCTGGTCGCCATGTCCATGCAGCTGCTGCTCCGTGCCGCCTCCAATCCCGAGATCGGCCTGCACCGGGTCACCGCGGTGATCAGCGATGATCCCGCCCTCGAGACCACGCTCGTCGGGGCGTTCGTCAGGTTCGTGCTGGTCGGCGGTGACGGGTTGCGGCTGCACGAGGAGGTGCTGCACGCGGGCGGCTGGGTGCCGGAGAACGGCCGGTTCCGCCGGCTGGAGAACCTCTCCGTGCTGGGCGGCATCCTGGACCGTGCGCTCACCGAGGGCACACCCGCCTCCACGCCGGTCCGGCATCGGCTCGCCGCGATGTGGCCGAAGATCAGCAATGCTCTGCTCCAGGCGATCGACTGGCGGATCAACGGCAAGGACCAGAAGCGCGATCAGCTGCAGCGCAAGCTCGAGCAGCGCAAGCAGGCCGAGAAAGACCGCATCCTCGCCAACTTGCGGCAGTTCGAGGACACCCTCCGCGCCAAGCTCGCCGAAACCGACGAGAGTGGTGCGCTGATCAGCAGGCTTGAGCTCGCGAGCAAGGAAGAGCGGGAGCAATACCAGCGAGATCGCAGATCGTGGGAGAAGCGCTTGGCCGGGCTGAGCAGAGAGCGGGAACGGGAGATCAACGCGATCGAGGCCAGATACCGTGACCTCCGGGTCTACCGGTTCCCGGAGGCGGTCGTCTTCGTCCTGCCGAGGCGGGAGGCCACCAGATGAGCAGGAAGACCAAGGGCGTCGACCACCAGGACTGGCTGAGCCTCGTCGAGGTGAACGGCCCGTTCCTCAGCCTGCCGGTGCTGCGGGAGACATGGCCGGCCCTCGACGCGATCGACCGGCACCAGCTCGACCGGCTCCGCCTCGCCCACGCGGCCTGGCAGCGGGGCGGCGACCGCAACGCGTGGATCGAGTTCGTCCTGCGCACCCTCCTGCGCTGGGGAGACGCCGTCCACATCGGAGGCCTCGATCACCTGGCGATCGACGTCCCCGAGCACGAGACGACGATCACTCCGTCGTTCGCGCTCGCCGTGCCCGGGCACGCCCCCAAACCCGACACCGCCCGCCTGCTCGGGATGATCACCAGCGGTCATCCGACCGCGCGGATGAAGTACTCCTCCTGGGCGGCCACGCCCGCCGACCGGATGGCGCGGCTCTGCCGCCACCATGGGGTGGAGCTCGGACTGGTCACCGACGGCCGCTGGTGGACGCTGGTCTGGGCGCCGCAGGGTGGGGTGACGACCACGGCCACCTTCGACGCCATTCCCTGGCCGGAGGCGGCCGAGCGCGAGGTGCTGCGCGCCTTCGTCTCGCTGCTGTCGATCGACCGGTTCTTCGGGGTGCCGGAGGCGGAACGGCTGCCCGCCTTGTTCACGCGGAGCCTGGACGGTCAGGAGGACATCACCGAGGCCCTTGGCGTCCAGGTGCGGCAGGCGGTCGAGCTGCTCGTCGCCGCGTTCGGCCGGGCGGGGGTGCCGGATGAGGTCACGGCGCACGAGGTCTACCGGTGCGCGGTCTCCGTCATGATGCGGATCGTCTTCCTGCTCTTCGCCGAGGACCGGGGCCTGCTGCCGATGGACAACAAGGTGTACGCCTCGTCCTACTCGGCCGGGCGGCTCTGCGCGGAGCTGGAAAAGCGCGCGCTCGAGGGCAGCGAGCGGGAGCTGGAGAGCAGCTTCTCTGCGTGGCACCGCCTCCTCGCCCTGTTCCAGGCCGTGTACCGCGGGGTGGAGCACCCTCAGCTCACCCTCTCCGCCCACGACGGGTCGCTCTTCGACCCCGACGCCTATCCGTGGATGCCGCTGAACATCGATGACCTCACGGTGCTGCACATGCTCAAGGCGGTGCAGTACGTCCAGGTCGGCAGTGGCAGGCAGCGGGAGCGCCGCCGGCTCAGCTTCCGCATGCTCGACGTGGAGCAGATCGGCTACGTCTACGAGGGCCTGCTCTCCTTCGACGGTTTCCGCGCGGCCGAGGTCGTCCTCGGTTTGATCGGCAAGCCCGGCAAGGAGGAAGAGGTCGAGCTCGCCGAGCTGGAGCGGCTCCTCGGGGAGGTCGTGGCCGAGGCGGCGCCGGGCGGTGCCGTGGCAGAGGAGCCCTTCAGTGACCCAGCGGTGCTCGAGGCGTTCGCGGCCCGGCTTGCCGAGCGGTACAGGGAATCGGGCATCGGCACTCCGGCCGCGCTGCGCAAGCGCCTCACCCCCCTGGACAAAACTGGCACCGAAGAGGCGACCAAGAAGCTGTACGCCGTCACCCGCGATACCGACCTCACCCGCAGGCTCCTGCCGTTCTTCGGCATCCTCCGCAGGGACCTGCGCGACCTGCCCCTCGTGATCCTGCCCGGCTCGCTGTACGTCACCGAGTCGGCGCTGCGCAAGAAGAGCGGCGCCCACTACACGCCGCGATTCCTCGCCGAGCAGGTCGTCAAGAACGCGCTCGAGCCGCTGGTCTACTCGCCGGGCCCGCTGCAGACCGCCGACCAGTCGAAGTGGCGGCCGCTCAGCTCTGCCGAGATCCTTGGCAGGGACGGCCACCGGGGCTTGAAGATCGCCGACATCGCGATGGGGTCCGGTGCGTTCCTCGTCGCGGCCGCACGCTACCTCGGCGATCGGCTCGTCGAGGCCTGGGCGCGGGAGGGGCGCGAGGACGCGGTCGCCCATCTGGAGAGCGCCGGGGAGCGCATGCTCGATGCGGACGCCGATCCCGTGGTGATCGAGGCACGGCGCCAGGTCATCGAGCACTGCCTCTACGGCGTCGACATCAACCCCATGGCCGTGGAGATGGCCAAGCTCTCGCTCTGGCTCGTCTCCATGGACCCGGCTCGGCCGTTCACCTTCCTCGATGACCGTCTCGTCGTGGGGGACTCGCTGCTCGGGATCACCTCACTGGAGCAGCTGGAGTCCATGCACCTTGTGCCAGCCCGTGGACGCGAGATCCACCAGGACCTGCTGGAGCTGACCAAGGACATCCGGCGGGTGGTACGGGAGGCGGCCGCCAAGCGCCGTGCGCTCACCGAGCTCGAGGTGGCGGGGCAGCCGCTCGGCACGCTGCAGGAGAAGCGCCGGCTGTTGGCGGAAGTGGAGCGCGATACCCGGCAGCACCGCTTCTTCGCCGACCTGCTCGTCGGCGCCTCGCTGCGCTACGCGGCTGAGCAAGACAAAGCAGACAGTGCTCAAGTGCCGAACGAGCCGGATCGGCTGCGCGGTTTCGACCGGGCCTCCCTGCAGGCGGCACGGTATGCGAGCGACGTCCTCAACGGCGAGCCTGACGGCCTGCGCAAGGCCGAGGAGGCCCGGCAAGAGTGGCTCGCCACTGACCGGAAATCAGGCACCTTCGAACGCCTGCCGCTGCATTGGCCCTTGACCTTCCCCGAGGTCTTCGCAGAGGCGGATGGTGCCGGCGGTGCTGATCCGGCAGGAAGGTCAGCCTCCTCACCGGCGGCCAGGTCTGGTTTCGACGCCATCATCGGCAATCCGCCCTTCCTTGGCGGTCAGAAGCTCACCGGGTCCCTCGGCACGGCCTACCGCGAGTACCTGGTCAACGCGATCGGCCGCGGAAAGCGCGGCAGTGCGGATCTCGTGGCGTACTTCGTGCTCCGCGCTCACGACATCCTCCATGCCGGCGGTCAGACCGGGTTGATCGCGACGAACACGCTCGCTCAGGGCGACACGCGTGAAGTGGGTCTTGATCAGCTGCTGGCCGATGGAACCGCAATTCGTCAAGCTGTGACGAGCGCTCCATGGCCGTCCAAGTCGGCTGCTTTGGAATATTGTGCCATCTGGACGAGTCGCCAAGCGCTTGGCGACGACGTGGCACCCCTTCTTGATGGGATGGCCGTCCCAGGAATCACGTCGTCATTGGATCCCGTGTCGCGGGTGACTGGACTCCCGTATCGCCTCGCTGAGAATGGCGGGAAGTCGTTTATTGGATCGTATGTTCTCGGGCTTGGTTTTACCATGGAGCCCGATGTCGCGCTCAGGATGATTGATCGCGATCCTCGGAACAAGGACGTTCTTTTTCCTTACTTGACAGGGCAAGATCTCAACTCGCGCCCGGATTGTTCGGCTAGTCGCTGGGTGATCAACTTTCATGATTGGCCGGAAGAGAAGGCCAAGACATACCCTGAGCTGTATGCTCAGGTACGGAGGCTAGTGAAACCTGAGCGAGACGTTAACAATCGTAAGATTTACAGAGATTATTGGTGGCAGTATGCCGAAAAGCGTCCGGCCATGCTGGAGGCTATCAAGGGGCTGGACCGGGTCATCGCGATGGCTCGAATTAGCAAGACGGCGATGCCCGTCATGGTTCCAACAGGACAGGTGTTCAATGAGAGTATTGTCATCTTTGGGACTGATGACACTGCAATGCTGGCATTGCTGTCGAGTGCCCCCCACTACTTGTGGGCGGTGAAAAATTCAACGACGCTTGAAGTCAATTTGCGGTATACACCGTCGGATGCGTTTGAAACGCTTCCCTTGCCTGGTATGACGAAAGAATTGCGGGAGCTAGGTAATCGGCTCGACATCTATCGACGCGACGTCATGCTCGCGCGGCAAGCCGGACTGACCATTACGTACAACCTGGTTAACGATCCGACATGTCAAGACGAGGACATAGTCGAGCTTCGCCGCATTCATCGGGCGATCGACGAGGCGGTGTGTCGCGCTTATGGGTGGGACGACCTGCTCGACAGGCTCGACCACGGGCATCATCCAGTGGCCCGGAAGACGCGATACACGATCGGCCCTTATGCACAGCGCGAAATTGTCGACCGCCTACTGGAGCTCAACCACGAGCGCTACGCCAAAGAGGTGGCGGAAGGACTGCACGAGAAGAAGGGAAGGAAGAAGCCGACCACATCATCGGTCGCAGCGACCTGCTCACCGAAGAAGACCGAGGGAGATCCGCCGACTCTTTTTTGACACGCTTAAGGATCGATGATAATTCCGCTTCATCACCGAAGACGAGATCTCCTGGCCCCATGGGGAAAGGAAGTTCCCCTGTTGGCTGGAGAGCCGATTGTTCGAAGCGGTTTCCGCTGCCCGCAGCGGTGTATCCGTCGCACAGACCATATTCGGCTAGCTTTGCTTTACGATAGGTGAACACGATCGCACATCGTCCCGTAGACGGGGTTGCCGGCCACCGCCAGAGCCGTACCGATCCGGCAGGTCTGACATAGGGGATGGGGCGAACGCAGAAGTGGAAGCGCAGGACCGGCTCGAAGCGACCGACGCGCCCAGTGATGCGGCATCGATAGCGGTGGGCGCGCCCAACGGATCCGGGTCACGGCACCCGCTCGACCTACCGCAGGAGTTCGAGCCGGCGACCTCGTACCAGGTCCGGGACGAGCTCCAGCGGCTGATCGAGCGTGATCTCCTCGGGCCCTGGGACGGCGACACCGAACGGCTTCCACCGCGGTCCATGGGCCCGCGCGAGCGCTACCTGGTCGGCATGCTCGGCCCGAAGCCCTCCCCGAAACAGGCCGAAGGCGACGCGCTCGACGTCCTCGACACCGAGATCGGTGCGGCAGGAGACGGAAGCGAGGGGGAGCTGCCGGAGGTGCTCACCCCGCAGAGCCTGGGCCGGCTCTGGGCGTCGTCGATGGGGATGTCCTTCGCCGTTCCCGGCGACGTTGACTCTCTGGCCGTCACCATCATTTGGGGGCAGTACACCAAGGAGCCGGCAGAGGTCGAAGACCCCAAGACCGGTCGCCGCACGCGGGTCTGGACGCGCCGGCCGGTCCGCCACGACGTCGAGGTGAGGCTCGATGGCGAGCCGACCACGCGGATCCCGCTCACCATGGCGGATGCCCGTGAGCCCGGAGTCCTGCTCGCGGTGGCCGTACGGCCGCAGAAGGACCATCGCCGGGTGGTCGAGCTGACACTGATCAACCAGCAGCTCGAGCCGGAGCACAACGCCGACACCGCCTGGCTGTTTCAGACGCAGCTCACCGTGCAGGCACCGCCGGGCCGCCCACCGCACATCTTCCTGCCGATCGACGATCCGCTGGACGCCACGTTCGGCGACGGCGGCACCCTGGCCGACCTGGAGGAGAAGCGGCTGCGCCTGCTCTACCGGAACGTGCGCCGCTACGCCATCGGCCGCAACGTGGCCGTGCATGCCGAGGTCGGCCCCGGCGAGCGGCGCGCCTCGAAGCTGTCCACCACCTGGCTGCCCGTCCACGACGTGCCCGCCACGGTCGGGCCGGTCGGCGAAGGCACCGCCTTCGCCGATGTCGAGCTCTCCATGGACGCGCTCGCCGAGGCCACGCCCGAAGCGCTGGCCGCCAAGCTCGGACCGCTCGCCGCGCAGTATTCGAAATGGCTTGACGAGCAGGAGCGCAGGCTCGCCGAGGTGCCCGAGTCCCTGCGGGAGGCGGCCGAGGACAACCTGGCCAAGGCACGGCAGGCCGCCGAGCGGATCCGGGCGGGGATCCGGCTGCTCGCCGGCACCCCGTTGGACCTGAATGGGAAGCCCGAGTTCACCCCCGAACGGCACGAGCAGGCGCTCGCCGCGTTCCGGTTCGCCAACCGGGCTATGGCGTTGCAGCGCCGCCACACGACGGTGGCGAAGCTCCGCGACGAGCGTGGCCTCACCTACCGGCAAGCCATGGCAGAGGTCGAGGCCCAGGGCGCGAAGGCGGCATCATGGCGGCCCTTCCAGCTCGCCTTCCTGTTGCTCAACCTGCCCGCCCTGACCGATCCGGCCCATCCGGAGCGGGCCCCGGACCACACCGGCATCGTCGACCTGCTCTTCTTCCCGACCGGTGGTGGCAAGACCGAGGCCTACCTCGGCCTCACCGCGTACACCTTCGCGATCCGGCGGCTGCAGCGGACCGTCGGCACCGGGCTGGAGGCGCGCAGCGGCCTCGACGGCGTGGCCGTGCTCATGCGGTACACCCTCCGGCTGCTCACCGCGCAGCAGTTCCAGCGGGCAGCCGCCCTCGTCTGCGCCTGCGAGGTGCTGCGCCGTGAAGATCCACGGACCTGGGGCGAGGAACCGTTCCGCATCGGCCTGTGGGTCGGCGGCTCGGTCTCCCCGAACTGGTTCACCGAGGCCCGGCAGCAGATCGAGGAGGCGATGGACGCCCCCGACAGCAGCAGGGCCAACGTGCTGCAGACGTTGAGCTGTCCCTGGTGCGGGGAGCAGCTGAGCGCCGGCAAGAACTACGTCATCGACGAGGAGCGCCGCCGCGTGCTGCTCTACTGCGGGCGCGGGCAGGAAGGGGACGACGACCCCTGCCCCTTCTCCCGTCTCGGCGAGGAACGCGCTCTCAGATCCCTCTACCCGATCAACGGGGAAGCGGGCGAGGAGGCGCGAAAGCGGCAGGACGAGCTGGTGCACGCCCGGCGGGAAGGCCTGCCGATCCTCACCGTGGACGAGGAGATCTACCGCCTGGTGCCGAGCCTCGTCATCGCGACCGTGGACAAGCTCGCGCAACTTCCGTGGCGCGGGTACGCCGGCCACCTGTTCGGGCGGGTGAGCCGCCGCTGCCCACGGCACGGGTATCGGCACGACGACCTGGACGAGCGGACCGGCTGCGCCGACCGGCACCACGCCAAGGGACGGCTGCCCAAGGCCGAGAGCAGGCCCGTCACCAGGCTCCGCCCGCCGGACCTCATCATCCAGGACGAGCTGCACCTGATCTCCGGTGCGCTCGGCACCATGGTGGGCCTGTTCGAGGCCGCGGTCGACGAACTCTGTACGTGGAGGGTCGGCGGGAAGCTGACCGGGCCGAAGATCGTCGCGTCGACCGCGACGACCAAGCGCGCCAATGAGCAAGTGCTGAAGATCTTCGGCCGCCGGCTCGCCGAGTTCCCACCCCCGGTTCTCGACGTATCCGATACGTTCTTCTCGCGACAGGTTCCGGTCACCGAGAAGAACCCGGGCCGGCGCTACCTCGGGGTGTGCGCACACGGGGTGCGCCTGAAGTCCGCCGAGATCCGGCTCGCCGAGATCCTCTTGCTGGCAGGGCAGACGCTGTTCGACCGGTACGGCGAGCCCGCCGACCCGTACATGACCGTGGTGGGCTACTTCAACGCCACCCGGGAGCTGGCCGGCATGCGGCGTTACCTCGACGACGACGTCGCCACCAGGATCAGGACGCACGGCACGCCCAAGGGTTTGTCGAATCGGCTCCCCAGCCGCACCGATCTGCTGAACGTCGTCGAGCTCACCTCGCGGATCTCCTCCGGGGACATCAGCGATGTGCTCAAGCGGCTGGAGATCGCGTTCGATCCCGACCTCGACACCACCCGGCGGATCAGGGAGTGCCGCGCGGAGATCGCCGACGTCATGAAGGTGAAGGACCCCGCGAAGCGGCGGCAGGCGCATCCGCTCGCCGAGCGGTACCGTGAGCGGCGGAGCGAGCGGCGGCAGCCCGTCGACGTGGTGCTCGCCACCTCGATGCTCCAGGTCGGCGTCGACGTCTCCCGCTTCGGGCTGATGGTGATCACGGGCCAGCCCAAGAACACCGCGGAGTACATTCAGGCGTCCTCCCGGGTCGGCCGGGATCCCTCGCGCCCAGGTTTAGTGATCACCCTGTACAACTGGTCCCGGCCGCGCGACCTGGCGCACTTCGAGGATTTCGAGCACTACCATGCGACGTTCTACCGCCAGGTCGAGGCGCTATCGGTCACGCCGTACACCCGGCGTGCCCTGGATCGCGGCACCACGGCGACGTTCGTCGCGGCCGTCAGGAACATCGCGGAAGCTCACTCACGTAACCGCGATGCCGAAGAGGTCCCTCTCCACGGCGACATCGTCGATGGGATCGTCGATCGGTTCCTCAAGCGCGCGGAGGTCGCGAGCGGGCCGCGCAGCCGGGAGTACCTCGAGGAGCGGATCCGGGCGCTGATCGACGCCTGGCAGGCCGCAAAGGACGCGCCGTCCCGGCTCGGCTACGAGCGGAAGAGCGGAGCGGGAACCAAGGAGGTGGTGGCCGGCCTGCTGGAGCGGGCCGGGGACGCACCGTGGGGCCTCCTCACCGTCGGCAACTCCATGCGGGAGACGGAGAACGAGATCAACCTCCTGTTGCCGGGAGGTGGCCGCATCTTCGCCGCCCCGGTCGGCGCCCCGGAGTGGACCTTGCCGACCCCCGATGAGGGACCATCGGGCCATGACCCCACCCCGGAGGAACCCATGGGCGATGAGCTTGGCGTCTCGATTCTTGACCAGGGGAGCACGTGATGGCCGGGTTCTCCAGGTATCGGAGGCGGGTCGGATCGGTCCGGCCCAGTCACTTGATGTTCACCTCCGGGGTCGGGGCGATCGTCGACCTGCCCAACTTCTCGGTTCTCGTCAAAGGCCTTGACGAATGGCAGTACAAGAGCCGTGGTGATGAGGGAAACCCATACCTGATCACGGAACCCAGGCTGCTCGCGGCGGTGCAGGCGATGTTGAGCAAGACCGTTCGCGAGCTGCGGCCCGCACCTTGGCTCCCGGGGACCGATCAGAACCCGGACGGCGAGGCCGCTCACACGGGAGTCCCGGTCATGCCCTTCCCGGGATGGCTGCGCTGCACCGCGTGCAATCTGCTGGCGCGCATCGACTCCCAGGCGTTCGGCTTCGAGAACGACAAGCCGCGCAAGCCGCACGAGGCCAGGTTCTTCCACACGTGCGGGAAGGGCGGGAAGAAGCACCTCGCGGTGGGCGCCCGGTTCGTGCTGGCCTGTACGGCGGGCCACCTGGACGACTTCCCCTACCCGGAGTTCGTCCACCATGGCGGCAGCTGCCCCAACGCGACGAAGCCGAACCTCATCATGGAGGACCGCGGCGGCAACATCGGCGCCAACGTGAGCATCCGCTGCCAGCGGTGCGATGCGGCGCGCAACATCCGCGAGGCGATGGGCCCGCGCGGCAGGGAACGGCTGCCGCGCTGCCGGGGCAGGCATCCGCACCTCGATATCTTCGAACCGTGCGAGAACGAGCCGTACGTGATCGTCGTCGGCGCGTCCAACCAATGGTTCGCCCAGACCCTGTCGGCGCTCGCCGTGCCTCAGGCGGGGGTGAGCGAGCTCGACGCCAAGGTAGAGAAGTTCTGGAACAACCTCCAGCACGTGACCGGGCCCGAAATGTTGCCGTTCATGCGCTCCATCCCCCCACTCTCCTTCGAGTTTGAAAAGTGGGACGATGCCGAGATCTGGACGGCGATCGAACGGCGCCGGAACCGTGCCGACACGGGGCAGGAGGCCGAGCCTGCCCATTATCCGGACCTGCTGACCCCGGAGTGGGAGGTCTTCTCCGGCGCCGGTTTCCCAGAACCAACTGAGGATTTCTCCGCCTACCGCGATCCCGAAGGCGTTCCGGCCTTGCTCAAGAACTTCTTCTCCGATGTGGTGCAGGTCGAGCGGCTGCGCGAGGTCCGCGCCATGATCGGATTCACCCGGCTGGACGCCCCCGACCCGGAGGACCCCAAACTCGTGACCCGGGCCCCGCTCGCCAGATCGAAGCCGACCTGGGTACCGGCGAGCGAGGTGCGAGGAGAGGGCATCTTCCTCCGTGTTCCGGAGGAACTGCTCTCCCAATGGGAACGGCGAGTGGCGAATTCAGCGGCCATGCGCAGTCACAAGGAGGCGTACGGCCGGTACCGCGAACACCGTTACTCCGCACGCACCGGCCAGCCTTTCAACGAGGAGGAGCGCTACCGTGGCTGGCCCGGGCCGCGCTACTACGCCCTCCACACGCTCTCACACCTGCTCATCCGCACGATCGCCCTCGAATGCGGCTACAGCTCCGCCAGCCTCGCCGAGCGGATCTATGCGGGGACCGAAGACGACCCCCGGGGCGGCATCCTGATCTACACGGCCGTACCCGATGCGGAGGGAACGCTCGGCGGGCTGGTGTCGCTGGCGCAATCCGAGGAACTGGTCCGGCTGACCCGCCGCGCGCTCGCCGAGGCGCGGAACTGCTCCTCCGATCCGCTGTGCGCGGAGCGGCTGCCGAACGCTCCCGAGGATTTCCTCCACGGAGCAGCCTGTCACGTGTGCCTCTTCGTCTCCGAGACGACATGTGAGCGCGGCAACCGCTTCCTCGACCGGAGATTCGTCGTGCCGATCGACGACCCCGCCCTCGCGCTCTATCCCGACCTCCCGTGACCCGCATCCACCCGCGCTTCGAGACGGTCGCGGCCTGGGCGATCGAACGGATCGGGCCTGCGCATCTGCGGACGCTCGCAGACCGGATCGCCGAGGGCGGCCCACCCGCCGGGATCGTCCACGCGGTGCCGGTTCCCGGATTCGCCGAGGTCGCGCGGCGGATCCTGGACGAGCAGCTGAGCCTGGGCATCCCCGGCGATACGGCCGCGATCTACCTGCATGGTGTGGCGGCGGGATACGAGCGGCACCGGACGGCCACCGGCGTCGAGTCGGTGTGGACAGGGCCCGTCACGAACGCGGTGCCGGTCCGGTCCACCGCCCAGGTGCTCATCGACGTGACGGGCGAAGCACGGCACGAACTGATCCTCATGACCTATTCGGCCACGCCGTACGAGCCATTGCTCGACGCGCTCGCGCAGGCCGTCGAACGGGGGGTGTCGGTGATGGTGGTGGTCGAGACGCTCCGCGGGGCCGGATCGGCGCTCGACGGCATAGAGCCGGCGGCTGCGTTCGCCTCGCTGCACGGCGTGCAGTTATGGCACTGGCCGGTGGAAGAGCGAAGCGAACGTGGCGCGAAGATGCATGCCAAACTCGCCGTGGCCGATCGCCGCATTCTGCTGGTTTCTAGCGCCAACCTCACGCAGTCGGGTGTATCCAAGAACATCGAGGCCGGTGTGCTGATCCGCGGGGGAACGGCCCCGCAGCGGGCGGCCGAACACGTTACACAGCTGCGTGCCCGCGGTGTGCTGCGGCGCCTGCGCTGATGAGGGGTGTGCGGAGGTGAGAGCGGGTGGCGAGGGGCGTCATCGCCGGCCGCTACGAGCTTGATCCGAACTCCCGCCGGCGGGGCGGGATGGGCGAGGTGTGGTTCGGCTACGATAGGCGGCTCGACCGTCCGATCGCGATCAAATTCATCCGGTCGGACAGCCTGCCCGAAGACCAGCGATCAGAGCTGATCCAGCGCTTCGTCCGCGAATCCCGCATCACGGCACGACTGGAGCACCCCGGAGTGCCGGCGGTCTACGACTGCGGCACGGACGGCGACGACCTGTACCTGGTCATGCAGCTGGTCAAGGGGAGCCCGCTCACCGATCTGGTGGATGAGGTCGAGCAGGTGCCGGTCGGTTGGGCCGCGGCGATCGCCGCCCAGGTCTGCTCGGTCCTGTCGGTCGCCCATGCCAGCTCGCTCGTCCATCGCGACCTCAAACCCTCCAACCTCATGCTGTGCCCCGACGGGACGGTGAAGGTGCTGGACTTCGGGGTCGCCGCCACGCTCTCGCTGGCGGCGACCCGGCTGACCGCTACCGGCGCCATCATCGGGACGGCGGAGTACATGGCGCCGGAACAGGCCATGAGCAACACCGCGAGCCCGCAGAGCGACCTGTACTCCCTGGGCGTGGTCCTGTATGAGCTGCTCGCGGGGGTGAACCCGTTCGCCGCCGAGACCCCGCTGGCCTCCATGCGCCGGCACGCGGACATCCCGCCTCCCCCTCTCCGGGAAGTGCGGGACGATCTCCCCGCGGAACTGGAGCGGCTCGTCTTCCGGCTGCTGGCCAAGGATCCCCGTGAGCGGCCGCCGAGCGCCATCGTGGTTTACGAGCGATTGTTGCCTTTTTGTCAGGATCTACCGCCATTGCCGGGCTTTGTCGATGGAAATCCGGCCGACCCGGTCCGGATGTACGCGGCCGTGGTCGGTTCCATCGCCAAGACCGGCGACGCTGCGCCCGTCGCAGGGAAGCGTCCGCCTGTCGAGGCGAAGCGACCCTCTCCGCGCGCGATGGACGCCGACGACATCGCCCGGGCGAGAAAGGAAGCGGAAGCACTGAAGGCCGCATCCCGTTACGCCCAGGCCGCCGACCTGCTGGCACGGGCGGTGGACGGCGCGGCGCGTTCGCGAGGCCCTGCTCACGCCGATGTGCTCGAACTGCGCAGCGAGCTGGCCGACGTGCGATTCCTCGGCGGTGACTACCGGAGGGCCGCTGCCGAGTTTCAGCGCCTCGCCGCCGAACTCGCGCAGCACAGGGGTGAAGGCGACGAACGGGTGCTGCGTTTCCGCCTCATGGAGGCGAACTGCCACGCCGCACTAGGGGAGACGACCCTCGCGCTCACAAAGCTCACCAAGCTGCTCGAGGACGCAAGGCGGCTCGGGGGAGACGAGGATTTGATCCTCGAGCTGCGGCGGAACATCGGGCTGCTGGAGCTCGGCTCGGGTGATCGGATCGGGGCCATGCGGACGTTGCGCGATCTCCTTCCTGACATGGAACGCAGGTACGGGGCTGGGCATCCCGACGTCGCCAAGGTACGGGAGGTCCTCGACGCGCTCACCGGCGCGTGATGGAGGCATTGCGCGGCCCACGGCTTTCTCATGATCGGCCATGATCAGACAGGCGCTCAGCCGCCGCCGGTCTCCTCGGCGCGGGAGGACACGAAGGCGCCCTGCCCGGCGATCGTGTAGACGAGTCCCTCGTCGCTGAGCAGCTGGATCGCCCGGCGCACCTCCTCGGGGCCGAGTCCGTGCTCCCGCTGCAGGATCTCCTCGGAGGGCAGCGGACGGTCCGGCTCGATCCGCCCGCTCAGGATGTGCTCGCGCAGCACGGCCGCGAGCCTGCGGTGCGGGGCCTCGGCACCCTGCCGGCCGGTCGTCTCCTCCACGGTCGGACGCGTTCCCCGCCCCGCCCCGGTTAACCCGCCCACGGCCCGTTGCCCACGCACGCCGCACGCCCACCCCGCCGGCCCCGGCTCACCCGCCGTAGGTCACGACCGGCCCGCGAGCACGTGCTCCGCCGCGATAGCCGGGTTCCCGCGTATCCCGACCGCGGGCGGAAGGTCCCGGCCGGGTAGGACCTTCGGCGCTGCCGCGCTCCGCGCGGTACACGTGAGAGTGAAGAAGCGCCGGCGGTACGGAACCCTCGCGGGGGGGATCGGAGGTGGCCATGATTCTGGTTGGGGTGGATGGTTCGCGGGCCGGGATCGAGGCCGCCGCGTGGGCGGCCAAGGAGGCCGTGCTGCACCGCGTGCCGTTGCGGGTGGTCAACGCCGTCCCGCGGTGGGTCTGCTCGCCGACGCTGTCCGGCCGGTACGCGGCCATCGCGGCCTGGATGCGCGAGGGCGCGGACATGGTGCTCGCCGCCGCGGCCGACCGGGCGCGCAGCGAGGCCCCGGAGGTGGAGGTCAGCACCTCGATCCTCCCCGGTGACCCGCGGGCCGCGCTGATCGAGGCGGCCAAGGGCGCCCGCATGCTGGTGGTCGGGAACCACGGATTGGGCGGGTTCCGCGGGCTGCTCGTCGGCTCGGTGGCCCACGCCGTGGCCGGCCACGCCCCGTGCGACGTCGTCGTGGTGCGGGAGGCGCCGCGGCAGGTGCACGGCGAGGTGGCCGTGGGCGTGGACGGCTCCGAGCAGGGCGGGGCCGCGCTCGACTTCGCCTTCGCCGAGGCGGCCTTGCGGGGCGCGCGGGTGCGCGCGGTGCACGCGTGGACCGCGATCGACGGGAGCGGCGGCCTGCTGCCGGAACCGGACGGCGACGGCCCGGGCGGGGATCCGGGGGAGATCGGCCTGGTCAAGCAGGCGATCGCCGAGCGGCGGCGGCGCCACCCGGACGTGGAGGTCGTCGAGGAGATCGTGCAGGGCCACCCGGTCGCGGTGCTGCGCCAGGAGTCCGCCACCGCGGACCTGCTCGTCGTGGGCTCCCGGGGGCGCGGCGGGTTCGCCGGGCTGGTCCTCGGCTCGGTCAGCCAGGGGATGCTCCACCAGGCGGCCTGCCCGCTCGCCGTGATCCGCACGCCGCAGCGCGCCTGACGCCCGCAATCCGGCCGGTGGCGGCGAATCGGGTGTGATGCCCGCAATGCGCTTGGCGAGGAGCGCCTGATCACGGATAGTGGCCGAGTATGGAAGTTATGAAACGGTATGCGTTCCTCGCGGCCGCGGTCGGTGCGCTGGTCATCGGGGGAGCACTGCACCTCATCGGCGCCGGCGCCGCCGGCGACATCGCCTGGGCCGCCGGGACCGCCGTGGCGCTGGTGCCCGCGGTGTGGTGGGTCGTCTCCGACCTCCGCGCCGGCCGGTTGGGCGTCGACGCGATCGCGGTCTTAGCCCTCGGCGGCGCCCTGGCCGTACGCGAGTACTTCGCCGGGGCGGTCATCGGCCTCATGCTGGCGAGCGGCCGGCTGCTGGAGGACTTCGCGTTACGCCGGGCGCGCCGCGACCTGACCGGGCTGTACGAGCGGGCGCCCCGGTTCGCCTGGCGCTACGAGGACGGCGCCCCCCACCGGGTGCCGGTGGAGGAGGTACGGCGGGGCGACCGCCTGGCCGTGCCGAGCGGGGAGATCGTCCCGGTGGACGGGACCGTGCTCTCCGGGACGGCGCTCCTCGACGAGTCCGCGCTGACCGGTGAGGCGCTGCCCGTCGAGTACGGCGCGGGGGACGCCATCGCCAGCGGTGTGGTCAACGCCGGGCAGGCGTTCGACATGCGGGCCACGGCGACCGCCGCGGAGAGCACCTACACCGGCGTGGTCCGCCTCGCCCAGGAGATCGAGGCGGGCAGCGCGCCGATGGCCCGGGTCGCCGACCGGTTCGCCGCGTGGTTCCTGCCGCTCACCCTGTTGCTCGCCGGGGGCGCGTGGCTGATCTCCGGTGAGGCGGTGCGCGCGGTGGCCGTGCTCGTCGTGGCCACCCCGTGCCCGCTGCTGCTCGCCGTGCCCGCCGCGATCGCCTCCGGCCTGTCGCGCACCGCCCGGTACGGCGTGATCGTGAAGGGTGGGGGCGCGCTGGAGACGCTGGGCAAGGCCCGCACCATCGTGCTCGACAAGACCGGAACGCTCACCGTCGGCCACCCGCGGGTGGAGGACGTCGTGGCCGCCCCCGGCTGGGACGGCACCGAGGTGCTGCGGCTGGCCGCCGCGGTCGATCAGCTCTCCTCCCACGTGGTGGCGGCCGCCGTGGTCCGGGCCGCCCGGGAGCGCGGGCTCACCCTGCCGCAGCCGGAGCAGCCCAAGGAGGACCCGGGCAGCGGGATGGAGGCGCTCGTCGGCGGGCGCCGCGTGTACGTGGGGAAGGCACGGGCCGCCGGGGCGTCCCAGTGGGAGGCGGCGCAGCGCGCCCGGGCGGCGCTCGACGGCGCGATGACCGTGTGGGTGACCGTCGACGGCGAGACCGCCGGGGTGATCATGCTCCGGGACGCGGTGCGCGGGGACGCGGGGCGGACCCTGCGCCGGCTGCGCAGCGCCGGCATCGACCGGGTGGTGATGCTCACCGGCGACCGCGCCGAGGTCGCCGAGGCGATCGCCACCGTGCTCGGCATCGACAACGTGCTCGCCGAGCAGTCGCCGGAGGGCAAGGTGGCCGGCGTCCGCGAGGAGGCGAAGCGCGCCACCACGGTCATGGTCGGGGACGGCATCAACGACGCGCCGGCGCTCGCCGCCGCGGACGTGGGCGTCGCCATGGGCGCGCGGGGCGCGGCGGTCTCCGCGCAGGCCGCGGACGTGGTGCTCACCACGGAGCGGCTCGACCGGCTCGCCGACGCGATGGACGTGGCGCGCCGGACCCGGCGCATCGCCGTGCAGAGCGCGGGCGTCGGCATCGGGCTGTCCCTGCTCGCGATGATGGTGGCCTCCGTGGGGCTGCTGCCGCCCGCCGCGGGCGCGCTGGTGCAGGAGGCGATCGACGTCGCCGTGATCCTCAACGCGCTCCGCGCGCTCGGCCCGGCCCGCGGGACCGGGATCCGGGTGGACGAGCCGACCCACGAGCTCTTGCGCCATTTCGAGCGCGAGCACGTGGAGCTGCGGCCGCCCCTGGAGCTGATCCGCGAGGTGGCCGACCGGATCGGCGACGTGCCGCCCGAGGAGACCCGTGCCGGGCTGGAGCGCGTCCTGCGGTTCCTCAACGAGGAGCTGCTGCCGCACGAGCGCGCCGAGGAGCACCGGCTCTACCCGGCGCTGGCCCGGCTGCTCGGCGCGCCGGAGGCGACGGCCACGATGAGCCGGGCGCACGCGGAGATCACCCGGCTCGCCCGCCGGATCGGCAGGCACCTGGAGCTCGCCGGGGGCACCGGGCCGGGGCCGGAGCAGCTGGACGACCTGCGCGCCTCCCTCTACGGGCTGTACGCGGTGCTCACGCTCCACTTCGCCCAGGAAGAGGAGGCCTACTTCTCGCTCACCACGGGCGAGCCCGCACCGGAGGAGCCGGCCCGCTGACCCGCGCCGGGGCCGCCCGGCCTTGGGGAGCGCCCCCGCGGCGCAGCGGACCCGGCGGTCACTTGCCCAGGACCCGGGACCGGGTGTCGTCCCGCTCCCACTCGATCTCGTCGACCACGCCGAGCACACCGTTGATCCGCTCGGCCATCCGCACGAGGATCTTGGCGTCGCTGCGGTTCTCGACCTGGCCGCTCAGCGTCACCACGCCCTCGCGGACGGACGCCTTGAGCCGGGAGGTGTCCGTCCACAGCGCGCCGTTGATGATGTCGCGGCGGACCTCGTCGAGGATGTCCTCATCGGACCGGACGAACACCTTCAGCAGGTCGTGGCGGCTCACGATCCCGACCAGCCGGCCCTCGTCGTCCACGACCGGCAGCCGCTTGACCCCGTGCTTGCTCATCAGCCGGGCCGCGCTCACCACGCTCTTGTACGGGGTGATCGTGATCGGCGGGGCGGTCATGAGCTGCGCCGCCGTCAAGGCGCGCGCCTTCTCCTCCACGTCGCCCCCGGGCCGGCCGAGCCGCTCCCGCAGCCGGGCGCTCAGCGGGAGCTTGTAGCCCTCCCGGTAGTACTGCTCCCGCAGCTCCTCCTTGCGCAGCAGGTCCGCCTCGGAGACCACCCCGATGACGTGGCCCTCGCCGTCCACGACCGGCGCCGCGCTCACGTTGTGGGTGATCAGCACCTCGGCGATGTCCCGGAACGGGGTGCTCCCGTTGACCGAGGCGACCTGGGTGGTCATCACGTCCCGCACCTTCTTGTGCATGATCGGCTCCCTTCTCTCCGGCTCCGTTCCGCGGCGGCGGTCCGCCTCAACTCCCCAGGCAAGCGCGGCGCGTCCCGCGCGCCCAGGGGCGTACGGCTCGAAAGTGCGGCCGAAGGTCCCCTGTGATCAGGACCTTCACCGCTGACCTGCCGGAACGCGGCCGAGGCACTCTGACGGTGAGTGGGGGAGGGATCGCGATGGCGGCAACGGTGAGGGATGTCATGGGCACGGTGGCCATTGCGGTCACCATGGACGCGACGTTCACCCAGCTCGTCGAGACCATGCGCCGCTACGGGGTGGGCGCGGTCACCGTGGTCGACGCGGACCGGCGGCCGATCGGCGTGGTCTCCGAGGACGATCTCCTGCTCAAGGAGATCGAGGCCGGGGGACGGCCGTTCGGGCACTTGAGCCGGGCCGAGCGCCGCAAGGTGACGGGCACGACCGCCGCGGAGCTCATGACCACCCCGGCGATCACGGTGACGGTCGGCACGCCGATCCGGGACGCGGCGCGGCTCATGCACCGCAACCGGATCAAGCAGCTGCCCGTGATCGAACCGGCGACCGGCCGCATCGTGGGGACCGTCCACCAGGGCGACCTGCTGCGGGTGTTCGCCCGGCCGGCGGAGGAGATCAAGGCCGACGTCCGCCAGGTCGCCGAGCGGATCGGCATCGACCCCGCCCGGCTGACCATGGAGGTCGAGTCGGGGGTGCTCGCCGTGCGGGGGCGGGTGCCCCGCCGGTCGCAGGTCCGCCCCTTCGTCCTCGCGGCCCGCCGGGTCGACGGGGTGATCGAGGTCGACGCCGACCTCGGTTTCGACGTCGACGACCTGCTGATCTCCCCGCCGATGGTGTGACCCGCGATGAACAGGCCGCGAGCGGGGAACGCCCCTGGGATGACGCAGGTCCTGCGGGCCGCCGTGGAGGCGGCGGTGTGGGCGCCCTCGGTGCACAACACGCAGCCGTGGTCCTTCAGCGTGTCCGGCGCCGAGGTCAGGCTGAGCGCCGATCCGGAGCGCCGGCTGCGGGTCACCGACCCGGACGGCCGGCAGATGCTGATCAGCTGCGGTGCCGCCCTGTTCAACCTCCGGATCGCGCTCCGCGCCCTGGGCCACCGGCCCGTGGTACGGCTGCTGCCCGATCCGGACAGCCCGTTGCTGCTCGCCACCGTGCGCGCGGGGGAGCCGGCGCCGCCCGACGAGCTGGCCGGGCTCCTGTACGGCGAGATCGAGCGCCGCCGCACCCACCGGTCCGGGTTCACCGCCCTCCCGATCGCCGACGAGCTGGTCGATGAGCTGGTCGCCGCGGCCGGTAACGAGGGCGCCCGGCTGATCCCGGTGCGCGCCGACCCGATGCTGCGGGTGCTCGCCGCGCTCACCGGCGCCGCCCAGGAGATCCAGGCCACCGACCGCCGGTACGCCCTGGAGATGGCCCGCTGGGCCCGCCCGCCGGGCAGCGCCCGCCGCGACGGCGTCCCGGCGGACAGCTACCCCACCGCCCGCCGTCGCGGTGTGCCGTACCACTTCGCCGAGCGCGACTACGGCCGCGGCGAGGGCTGGGGCGGCGGGGACGAGGAGCCCATCTGCGCGGGCACCGGGCTGGTCGTCCTGCTCACCACCGAGGGGGACACCCGGGAGGACTGGCTGGTCGCCGGGCAGGCGCTGCAGCGGGTCCTGCTGCAGGCCTCCGCCTACGGGGTCTCCGCGGCCTTCCACGGCCAGGCGCTGGAGATGCCCGACCTGCGGGCGTTCATCCGCCGGCACGTCTGCGCCGGGGCCCACCCGCAGCTCCTGATGCGGCTGGGGTTCGCGCTCGACGAGGCGAGCAGCGTGCGCCGCCCGGTCGCCGAGGTGCTGCGGGAGCCGTGAGCTCACGGCCCGATCCGGTACGGCCGCATCATCTCGTTGTCCTCGTGCTCCAGGATGTGGCAGTGCCACACGTACGTCCCCGCTAGGTCGAAGCGCGCCTTGACCCGGGTGACCTGCTGCGGCGGGGCGATCACCGTGTCCTTGCGGCCGCGCTCCCACGGGTACGGCCCCCGGGCCGGCCCGCGGAACGGCTCGCGGCCCACGACCTCGAACATCACCTCGTGGATGTGCATGGGGTGGGCGTCCACCGTGTGGTTGTGGAACTCCCACACCTCGACGTCGCCCACGGCCGGGTTCTCCGTGACCGGGTCGTGCCAGCCGTACGGCACCGGCCGGGCGCCCTCGACGCCGAGCAGCGCCGCCACCGGCCCCACCTCCGGGGTGGCCGATTCGCGCTCCAGCAGGGCGAGCCGGCGGGTCCGCACCGCCTCGCCCAGCGGGGCGGGGGAGGGGAGCTCCAGCCGGCCGGGCGGCACGCTGGTGTCCCGGCCGGTGAGCGCGCGGACGACGAACTTCATCACCTGGCCGGTGGTGGCCGGGTCGGCGGGGCGGTCCGACCCGTCGCCCCGGTACGGCACGTCCGGCCCCTCGTTGACCAGGTACAGCTCGGTGCCCTCCCGGACACCGGTGAAGTCGACCACCACGTCGGCCCGCTCCGCGGGGGCGAGCGTGAGCCGCTCCAGCTCCACCGGGCTCGGCAGGAACCCGCCGTCGCCGCCGACGCACCACAGCGGGAGCGCCGCACGCACCGGCCGGGCCGCCGGGGACGCGGCGATCGAGAGGATGAGGGTGCGCGAGTTGCAGCCGTTGAGCAGCCGGAACCGGTACCGGCGGGGCTCCACGTCGAGCACCGGCCAGGTGACGCCGTTCACCAGCATGGTGGTGCCGAAGAACTCGGGGACCCAGATCGGCGGCACGTCACCGTGGGGCAGGTACGCGCCGGTCGCCCCGCCGGCGTCGCGGCGGTCCGGGTAGTGCAGGGCGCCGTCGGCGGTGAAGGACCGGTCCTGGACGGCCAGCGGGATCTCGTGGTACCGCAGCCCCGGGGGGTCGCCGGCCTGCGGGGCCGGCCAGGGCAGGACGCCCTGCGGCAGGTCGGCCGGGCCGCCGCGGATCAGGTAGAAGCCGGCCAGCCCGGCGTACACGTTGAGCCGGGTGATCCCCAGCGCGTGGTCGTGGTACCAGAGGGTCGCCGCCGCCTGGTCGTTGCGGTAGCGGTACACGGCCGACCCGGGCCGCCACGTCACGCCCGTCCGTTCGGCGAAGGCCTCGGCGAACTCCGCGTACCGGGACCCCTCCGCGGCGTAGCCGGCGGGGACGGTGCACGCCGCGGGAAGGAACCACGCCTCGGGGTGGCCGTCGCTGTCGTCGGGGGAGTGCCCGCCGTGCAGGTGCGTGACGATCGGGACCGGTCCCCGGTACGGCCCGGGGGTCGAGGTGAACGAGGGCCGGTGGTCGCGGTGCGCCACGCCGCCCGGCGGGTTGGCCCAGTGCAGGGTCGGATCCACGGACAGCAGGTGGGGCAGGTGGCGGCCGTCCCGGCCGACGAGCTGGTTCACCCACGTCACCTGGACCGGTCGATCGGCCCGGGCCTCGATCGTCCACGCCGGGGTGGCGAACGTCTCCGGCCGGTGGGGTGCCCCGTACCCGAAGACCGTGGTCACCGGGTACCCCGGCGGGAGCATCCGCTGCCGGAACCGCCGGACCGCGATCACGTAGGTCCCGGGGTCCTCGCCGGGCGCGGCCGGCATCACCGGCGGGATGGGCAGCGGGGTGACGTACTTGGGGATCGACCTCGGGTCGAGCTCGGGCGCGGCACCCCGGGCCGCCGGGCCCACGGCGCGAGAGCCGAGCAGGACGGCCGCGCAGCCCCGGAGGAAGTCACGCCTGGTGACCATGCCGACCTCCCCTCGTCGCCGGCTCTCGTGGTCAGCTTTCCCGCGTCGGCCGCGTTCCCTCCTCGGCCGGCCGTTCCGGAAGCCCGGGCCTCGGCCTGGTCCCTGGCGAGGTCGCCCGGCCAGGAGACCACCCGGTACCCCGGCGGGTGCGGTGATCCGCTCGGCGGGACACCTGCCGCCGGACACTTGAGGCGGGCGCGGGCGGGCGCGCCGGAACGAGGGCGCAGGGCGACCTCGCGCAGGTCCGATGCCCCGGTGCGGGCGGGCGTATCGGCGGTCCGAACGCCCGCCGATGGCCGGGCCCGGGTTGAGTCCCGGTGCCGCGGGCATACCGGCGGCCGTGGGGGCCGTGGCCGGGCGGCGCGGCGGTCACCGGGCGCATGATCTCGATCACAGGTCCTAGTGCCCGGCCGATTGGGGACTCTTGGCCCTTCTTCTCGCGCCCTCTTGCCCTGCCGCCGGTGGCCGTCACCGCGGGAAGGTGGAGTGGGACGTACACCGGAGGTGCTCGATGGGAAGGATCGCCGGTTGGATCGGTGCGCGGATTCGCCTCTACCGGCCCGACGGCAATCCGCTGCGGAGGCGTTACGACCGCCTGGAGTCCGGGCTGGTGCTGGCCCTGGTGCTCGCCTTCATGCTGTTCCTCTGGCCCGCCATGCTGGTGGGCGGGTCCGTCTACCGGGACGGCCTCGCCGACGAGCGCGTGGGGCCGGGCGCGCGCCAGCTGGTGACCGCGGTGCTCACCGAGGACGCCCCCGAGCAGATGAACGCCGCCGGGGCGGCGTTCATGGTGCGGGCCCAGGCCCGCTGGACGATGCCGGACGGGACGGCGCGCGAGGGCAAGGTGCAGGTCCGGCCGCTGACCCGGGCGGGGACCCGGGTGCAGATCTGGGTGGACGCGGACGGCCGGCCCACCACGCCGCCGAACAAGCGGGCCGAGACCATCACGAAGGCGGTCTTCGCCGCGACCGGGGTGCAGCTCGCCGCCACCCTGGGCCTGGTGCTGATCTACGTGATCGGCCGGCGGGCGCTGGACCGGCGCCGGTACCGCGAGTGGGACATCGCCTGGGCCCTCGCGGACGCCAAGTGGCGGCGCCGCCAGGTCTGAGCCACCGGCCGGCCGGCGCTCCCCGTCGGGCGGCGGACCCGGCCTCCGGTGCGCGGGCGCCGGCGATCGGGTCCACCGGGAATCCCCACGAAATGTCGAGCAGTTCGTCACCTGGACATGTGGTGCAGTGCTCCGGAGTGGGACACTGCACCTATGGTGGAAAACGAGCCGGGTCCGCTGATCCCCCACATGCGGCTCGACGAATTGCTCGCCGAGCTGCAGGTGCGGCTCAACGCCGTGCTGGTCACCCGTGACCGGGTCCACGCCCTCCTGCAGGCCGTGGTCTCCATCAGCAGCGACCTGGACCTGGAGACCGTGCTGCGGCGGCTGGTCGAGACCGCCACCGACCTGGTCGACGCCCGGTACGGGGCGATGGGCGTGATCGGCGAGGACAACACGCTCATCCAGTTCATCCCCGTCGGGCTGAGCGAAGAGGAGATCGCCAAGATCGATCACTGGCCTCGCGGCCTCGGACTGCTCGGCCTGCTGATCAAGGAGCCGCAGACGCTCCGCCTCGCCGACCTCACCAAGCACCCCCAGGCGTACGGCTTCCCGCCCGGCCACCCGCACATGCGGAGCTTCCTCGGCGTGCCGATCAAGGTGCGCGACGAGGTGTTCGGCAACCTCTACCTCGCCGACAAGCGCGGCGGGGGGAGCTTCGACGAGGACGACGAGGCGATCGTCGTCGCGCTCGCCACCGCCGCCGGCGTGGCGATCGAGAACGCCCGCCTGTACGAGGAGACCCGGCGCCGGGAGACCTGGCTCGAGGCGTCCTCGGAGATCACCACCCGGCTGCTCTCCGGCGCCGACCCCCGCGAGGTCCTCCTGCTGATCGCCCGCCGGGCCCGGGAGATGACCGAGGCCGACCTCGCCGCGATCCTGCTCCCCGCGCGGGACGACGACGGGGTGCTCCGGGTCGCGGCCGAGGACCGCGAACAGGACCGGCTGGTCACCGGCGGGGAGGTCCCCGTCGCGGGCTCGCTCGCCGGCCACGCGTTCGTCACCCGCGAGCCGGTCACCGTGAGCAACCCGGCCGACACGGAGTTCGCGCTGGGCCTCACCGGCAGGCAGCCGTACGGCCCGGTGGCCGCCGTGCCGCTCGGCGCGGCCGATGAGGTGCGCGGCGTGCTGCTGCTCGGCAAGCTCTCCGGGCGCCTGCCGTTCAGCCAGGCCGACCTGCGCATGCTCCACGCCTTCGCCGGGCACGCGGCGATCGGGCTCGAGCTCGCCGAGTCGCGCAAGTACGCCGAGCGGCTCCGGCTGCTGGAGGACCGCGACCGCATCGCCAAGGACCTGCACGACGTCGTCATCCAGCGCCTGTTCGCGGTGGCCATGACGCTGATGAGCGCGGCCCGCCTGGTGGAGGAGCGGCCGGAGGCGTCCTCGCGCCTGCAGAGCGCGATCGACGAGCTCGACGACACCATCCGGCAGATCCGCACCACGATCTTCAAGCTCCAGATGCCGGCCGAGACGGAGCAGAGCCTCCGCTCCAAGATCGTGGATCTGGTGGAGGGGGCGCGCGGCCACCTGGGGTTCATGCCGGGCCTGAGCCTGGAGGGCCGGCTGGACACCGAGATCAGCGCCGAGGTCGCCGACCACCTGCTCGCCGTGCTCCGCGAGGCGCTGTCCAACGTCGTCCGCCACGCCAAGGCCACCCGCGCGGACGTGTCGGTGCGCAGCGATGGGAAGCAGGTCACCCTGATCGTCAAGGACAACGGGGTCGGCGTCCCCGAGGGCGGCCGGCGCAGCGGCCTGCGCAACCTCGCCGAGCGCGCGGAGCGGCTCGGCGGCACCTTCGAGATCACCAGGCCGGAGGCCGGGGGGACCATGCTCACGTGGACGGCCCCGCTCGGCTAGCCGTACCACCAGGGCACCCGGCCGCGGCCGGAGCCGGTCACGGCGGGCGCACCGCGCGGCGGGCCACCGTGGCCCGGCGAGGGACTCCGGATCCGCACCGTGACGGAGTGGCCAGCGGCCGATCCCCACGCCGCGCTGAAGAGCGGTGGATCCGGGTGCAGTGGTGCCACCGCTCGGCGTCGATCACCCATACCCGGTCCGGCCCGACCAGGATGTGATCGACGTCGCCCGTGGCATCCGGCAGGGGCCGATCGGGCACGACGGCGTCGTCCACGTGGCTCACGGGCGGCCGGCACGCCGGGCCTTCCCGGGATGCCGGTGTGCCGGGCTCTCCCGGGGTGCCGGTGGGCCGGTACCTCCCGGCGCCTCCGCGGGCGCCGGCTGAGCAGCGGCTGAGCAGCGGTCGGGCAGAGGCCCAAGGTCCTCGCGGATGATGGCCTTCGCCCGCCTGGCGGACGCCCGCCCGCGTGATCTACTGGGGCCATGGACCCCGCCGAGCACACGGTCACCGGGCTCTCGCAGGAAGAGGCGGCCCGCCGGCTGGCCGAGCACGGCCCCAACGAGCTTCCCCGGCCCGAACCCCCGGCGCTGCCGGTCCGGGTGGCCCGCCACCTCGCCGACCCGCTGTCGATCCTGCTGCTGATCGCCGGCCTGGTCACCCTGCTCGTGCTCGCCGAGGTCCCCGAGGGCGCGGCCATCCTCGCCATCCTCGTGGTGAACATCGTGATCGGGGTGCGCCAGGAGACCAAGGCGGAGCGGGCGATCCAGGCGCTGCACACCCTCACCGCGCCCATGGCCAAGGTGATCCGCGACGGCACGGCGCGGCGGATCCCCGCGGCCGAGGTGGTCCCCGGCGATGTGATCGAGGTCGCCGCCGGCGATCGGGTGCCCGCCGACGCCCGGATCATCCGGGCGTCCGGGCTCGCCGTGGAGGAGGCGCTGCTCACCGGGGAGTCCCTCTCCGCCGAGAAGCACCCGGCGGAGGAGCCGGACGCGGACACCCCGCTCGGCGACCAGGCCGGGGAGCTGTTCGCCGGCACGCTCGTGGTCCGCGGGACCGGGGTGGCCGTGGTGGAGCGGACCGGGGCGCGCACCCAGATGGGCCGCATCGCCACCGCCCTGGGCGGCCGCGTCAAAGGGCCGCTCGAGGTGGAGCTCGAGACGGTGTCGCGGCGCATCGGCATCCTCGCCGTGGCGGCGGGCGCCCTCATGATCCTCATCGGGCTGACCCGGGTCGCCCGGGGCGAGGCCGCGCTGATCAACATCATCCTGGCGGGGGTCGCGCTCGCCATCGCCGCGGTCCCCGAGAGCCTGGCCGCGGCGGTCACCACCGCGCTCGCCGTGGGCTCGCAGCGCATGGCCCGGCTGGGGGTGATCGTCCGGCGCCTGCCCGCGATCGAAGGGCTCGGCTCCACCACGGTCATCGCCTGCGACAAGACCGGCACCCTCACCACCGGGCACCTCACCGTGGCCGACCATGTCGCCGTCCCCGGCGCGAACCTGTGGCTGGCCGCGCTGCGCTGCAACGACGCCCACGACGGGGTGGGCGACGCGGTCGACGTGGCGCTCGCCGCCGCGGCCGAGCGGCACGGGGCACGGCTCCCGCCGGGCGAGACCCGGCTCGCCGCCCGCCCCTTCGACGCCGAGAGCCGGTCGATGACCACCGTCACCGCGGCGCCCGGCGGGCGGCCGCTGCTCACCATCAAGGGGGCCCCCGAGGTGGTGCTCGCCCGGTGCGCGCCCGGCCCGGAGACCGAGATGCTCGCCCGGGCCGTCCCCGAGCTCACCTCCCGGGGCCTGCGCGTGCTCGCGCTCGCCGAGAAGGAGACCGATGACCTGGACGCCGGCGGGCTCCGCCCCGTCGGACTGGTCGGGCTGCAGGACGAGATCCGGCCCTCGGCGCCACGGGCGATCGAGGACTGCCGTTCGGCGGGCATCCGGGTGGTGATGGTCACCGGGGACCACGCGGACACGGCCCGGTCGGTCGCCGCCGAGGTGGGCATCGACCCCCACCCCGTGGTCACCGGGTACACGCTCCGCGGGGCCGCCGACCGGGCGGCCCGGCTGCGCGAGGCGAACGTGCTCGCCCGCGTCGACCCGCAGACCAAGCTCGACCTCGTCCGGGCGCTCAAGGAGCGCGGCGAGGTGGTCGCGATGACCGGCGACGGGGTGAACGACGCCCCGGCCCTGCGCCACGCGGACGTGGGCGTCGCCGTGGCCGGTGAGGAGGGCACCGACGTGGCCCGGGAGGCCGCCGCCGTCGTGGTCACCAACGGCGAGCTGGGCACGATCGTCACCGGCGTCCGGGAGGGCCGGCGGCTCCGCCACAACGTGGCGTCGATCATCGGCTACCTGCTCACCGGGAACCTCGCCGAGATCATCCTCGTCCTCGCCGGGCTGCTGCTCTGGCCGGAGCTGGTGGTGCCGCTCTACCCCGTGCACCTGCTCTGGATCAACCTGGTGCTCGACGGCATCCCCGCCATCGCGCTCGGGGTGGACCGGCCGCCCGGGGACCCGCTCCACCTGCGCCCCAACCGGAACGGCCTGCTCTCCTGGCGTGCGCTCCGCCGCATCGGGCTGCGCGCCCTCATCGTCGCGGCCCTGGTCTTCACCGTGGTCGAGCTCGTCCGGGGGATGGGCTGGGACGCCGAGCACATCCGGTCCCAGGCGGTGCTCACCCTCGTCTTCGCCCGGCTGACCCTGGCGTACGTGGTCCGGGCCCGCACCTGGACCTTCGAGCGCGGGTGGTGGCGCGGGCGCTCGGTGGGGACGGCGGTGGCGGCCACGGCGGCGCTGCAGGCGCTGGTCACCGCGGTCCCCGTCCTCGGTCGGCCGCTCGACCTGGTGCCGCTGCCGTGGATCGGCTGGGCCATGGCCGCCGGCGCCGCCGTGCTCACCGTGCTGCTCTGCGACCTGCTCCGGCCGCGCCGGGCCGCGCCCGACGGCACCCCGGGCGGCACCGCGGGCGCGCCGGGCCGCGCGACCGCGCGATGAGGCGCCGCGCGACAACGCGATGGGGCACCGCGCGACAACGCGATGGGGCGGGGAATGAACGGCCCGGAAGCCAAGGACCTCCGCACCGCCCGATCGGTGCCTTCCGGCCCTGGGAGCAACCCGCCGCCGGGCGCTGTCATGGGGAGGGAAGAGAGGGGAGGCGCCATGACACAACCCATCGTCGTCGCCACCGACGGTTCGCCCGCTGCGGCCGCGGCGGTCACCTGGGCCGCCGACGACGCCGTGCGCAAGGGGCTGCCGCTGCGCATCGTCCACGTCCTGGACCGCCTGCCGTACGACCTGCCCAGGTACGAGATCCCCGACTTCGAGGACCGGCTGAGCCAGGCGGGCCGGCGGATCCTGGACGAGGCCGCCCAGGCGGCCCGGGAGGGCAGGCCGGGGCTGGAGGTCACCACGGAGCTGCTGTTCGGTGACCCGGCCCACGTCCTGCGCGACCAGGCGGGCGGCTCGGCCGAGCTCGTCATGGGCAGCCGTGGGCTCGGCGGTTTCCGCGGCATGCTGCTCGGCTCGGTGAGCGCCAACGTCGCCGGCCACGCGGAGGCGCCGGTCGTGGTGGTGCGCGCCACCCCGGCCACGCCCCACAACGAGATCGTGGTCGGCTTCGACGGGTCCGAGGAGTCGAAGCCCGCCCTGGTGTACGCGTTCGAGGCCGCGCGGCTGCGCGGCTGCCCGCTCCGGGTGATCTACGCCTACCAGATCCCGGTGTACACGTACGCACCGGTCGTCGTCGACGACGTGGAGGAGCTGCGCCGGGTCCAGGAGGACTTCATCCGGACCGAGCTGGAGTCCTGGCGCGACAAGCACCCCGAGGTGGAGACCCGGCTCGAGGTGGTCTGCTCCCACCCGGTCACCGCCCTCGTGGAGGCGTCGGAGGACGCCGATCTGCTCGTCGTGGGCTCGCACGGGCGCCGCGCGCTCACCGCGGTGCTCCTCGGCTCGGTGAGCCGCGGCGTGCTCCACCACGCCCGCTGCCCGGTCGCCGTGGTGCGGTCGAAGCGCGAGGCGTCCTGACCGCGGCCCGCGGGGCGGGCGCGGTCAGGAATGGACCGGGTCCCGGGACAGGCGCTGCGCCGGCCGCGGAGCGCGGCCGGCCGCGGCGAGCGGCAGCCGGACGACGAACCGGGCGCCCTTCGGGCTGTCCTCGATCGTGACCGAGCCGCGGTGCTTCTTGATGGTCTCGCGGCAGAGGGCGAGGCCGAGCCCGGTGCCGCCGGGGTCGCGGCGGCGCCCGTCCGCGAGGCGGACGAACGGCTCGAAGACCCGTTCCCGGTCCTCGGGGGCGATCCCGGCGCCGTCGTCCTGCACGACGACGATGGCCTGGTCACCGCAGCGCTCGACGGTGATGTCGACCCGGGTCTCGGCGTGCCGCTGCGCGTTGGCGATGAGGTTGCTCAGCGCGCGCATCAGGTGCGTCCGGTGGCCCAGCACCACGACCTCCTCGGTGGCGTGGACGAACACCGGGGTGCCGTGGGAGCGCAGGGCCACGTCCTCGTGCACCAGCGCGGTGAGGTCGACCGGCTCGGGCGGCGCGGCCCGGCCGTCGGTGATCCGCGTGTACACGAGCAGCTCGTCGATGAGTGCCTGGAGCCGCTCGGTCGCGTGCAACGCCGTGCGGATCGCCTCCCACGGATCCACCTGGTCGGGGTACATGAGCGCCTCCTCGAGCTGCGCGTGGAGCGCGGTGACCGGGGATCGCAGCTCGTGGGAGACGATCGAGGCGAATCGCCGCTGCTTGTCCATGGTCTCGGTGAGCCGGTTGATGGTCTGGTCGGAGGACCGCGCGAGCTTGGTGATCTCGTCGGCGCCCGGCGGCTCGGGGAGCCGCGGGGATCCGTTCGGGCTCATCCGGGCGGTCCGCCCCCGGATCCCGGCCACCGGCCGCGGCGTGCGGCCGGCCAGGAACCAGGTGGCCCCGGCCGCGCCCGCGGCGCCGAGCAGGACGGCGGCTGCGACGCAGACGCCGGCGGCGGCATCGCCCCGGATGGCGAGGCCGGCGAAGGCGCCGAGGACGGTCAGCACGACCAGGGTGAATAACCCGGCCATCAGGGTGTGGCGTCCCTGGGTGGAGCGCGGGAGGAGACGCGGCGCTCCGGCGTTCGGCCGTACAGGCGTCACCGTGACCTCTTCCTCCTTGGGCGGGCTATCGACTTCGCATGATTCCCGGATTGTCCAGTTTGTACCCAAGGTTACGGATGGAACGCGCCATCGAATGGAATAATTTCCGCAAGAGTGGCCCGCCGTGGGGATGGGCCGCGTGATTTCACGAAATCGCCGGTGCCGCTGTGGCCGATGGGAGTCCGCGCAGGTGGCGGGCGGTGGAAGGTCGATCGACCAGTGCGTGCCCGGGCGCCGTAGGGAGATTTCCGGTAAACAATGCGGAATCACCCGCCCGCCGGCGATCGAACCGCCGGATCAGGGCTCCGCGAGCCGCCGGATGATTCATTCACCGGCGGGCCGTGCGCATTCCCGTGATCCGATTCCCCGGCGCCGTTCCCCGGGCGGGGCGGGTCACGACCGCCCGTCCCGCGGCCCGAAGACCGCGAGGGCCTCGGCGTCGGTGGCCCGGGCGCGGACGAAGTAGTCGGGCCAGTCCGCCGCCCCCGGATACCCCGACTCCGCCGCGATCCGGGCGCACGCGGCGTCGATGTCGAACATGGTCCGCCGCAGCGTCAACCCCGGAGCCGAGCAGCGCCCAGTGGGCACCCGGGCGGCCGTACGGCATGCCGACGCCGCCGGGGTTGACCACGAGCCGCCCATGGGCCAACCGGGCGAACGGCATGTGCGTGTGACCGCGGACGACCGTGCCGACCGCGGGATCCAGGCCGGCGTGCACCTCCGCCCACCGGTCCAGGCGGGAGTCGACGAGGGACGGCCTCTTCGTCGTTCCGGGGTGTCGCGTGGCAGAACAGCACCGGGGCGAGGTCGCCGACCTCCAGGGTCACCGACTCGGGGAGGCCGCCGAGGAGGGCGACCTGCTCGGGCCGCAGCCGCCGGGCGGCCCGGCCCGCGATCTCGCCCGGGGTCGCGAGGTGACCGGTCCGCAGGAACTCCACCATCCCCCGGTCGGCGTTGCCCCGCACCCGGATCACCCGGTCGCCGGGCTCGGTCAGCGGGCCGAGCACCTCGACCGGCTGCGGGCCGGCCGCGATGTCTCCGGTGACCACGATCCGGTCGGCGGCGCGGACATCCGGCTCGGCGAGCACGGCCTCCAATGCGGGGGGACGCCGTGGATGTCGGAGAGCACAGCGACGGTCGCGTACGCCATGGCCTCAGCATGCCGGGGCGTCCCGTCGGCTGATCACGGGTTTCACGTACGGCGTACCGCCTCGTCAGGCAGGCCACCGTGGCCACCGGCGGCCGCTCACCTCGCGCAGCGGCCGGCCCTCCGCGCACCATGCCCTCATGTCGCCTCGCCCGGCGCTTCCGGCCGGGCCGGGCATCCGGAACCGGTGGTCACGGTGCCGGCCGGTCACGCCACGGCGCGCTGATCGCCGGATCATGAGACGCCCGTACGCCGTCCCGGCGATCACTCCGGCTGCAGCGTTCTCCCCGCCGGCGCGGGACTCCGCGGGCACGCTCCGCCGCCGGGGAACACGCTCCGCCGCCGGCAAGGGTCGTCGCCTCGCACCGCCGGCGCGCCTCGGCACGGTGCCCGCGCCGGCGCATGGTGCGGCGGGGAGCCCGGGCGGAGAGAAGGCATCGTGGCGACGTGAAACCCGGGCTCCCGCCGCTGCTCAGCCGAGCAGCGTCTCCCCGATCCACCCGTCCGGGCCGCAGCCGGGCGGGATGGCGAAGGCCGCCGAGCCGATCGGCGTGGTCCACTGGTTGAGCAGATCGGCCTCGTCCAGCCGCCGCTGGATCGGGATGAACTGCCGCTCGATGCTCGCCTGGTAGGCGGCGAACAGCAGCCCGGCGTCCGAGCGCCCGTCCGCGGTGATGCCCTCGTCGTAGTTGTAGGGCCGCCGCAGGATCCGCATCCCGGGGTCCGCCACGTGCGCCCGCCGGATGTGGGCCATCTCGGAGATCACCGGGAAGCCGGCCGGGGTGAGCGCGGAGAAGTCGGGCTCGTCCGTCTCCTTCTCGCCGGTCAGCGGCGCCCCGTCGGAGAGCCGCCGGCCGATCGCGAACTCCTTGCCCTCCCGGTCGAGCTCGTCCCAGGTCTCCAGGTGCATCCGGATGCGCCGGAGCACCAGCGTGGTGCCGCCGCGCAGCCACTCCGGGCCGTCGCTCACCCACACGGCGCGGTCGAACTCCGGGGTGCCGGGGCGCGGGTTGACCGTGCCGTCGAGCTGGCCGAAGAGGTTGCGCTGCGTCGTCCCCAGCGGCTGGGTGGACGGCGGGCGCCGGAACCCGTGCTGGACCCATCGGACCGTGGCGAAGGCCCGCGCGTCCTTGACGATCACGCGGACCGCGTGCGCGAGCGTGAGCCGGTCATCGGCGCAGGCCTGCACGAGCAGGTCGCCGCCGCTCCACTTCTTCTCCAGCCGGTCGATGGAGAACGAGGGGAGGCGCAGCGCGGGCGGCGCCTGGTCCTCGGCGTCCACGGCGGAGAACACCCCCGGGCCGAACCCGAAGGTGATGGTGAGCCGCGCGGCCGGCGCGGCGAGCTCCGGGTCGCTGTCGGCGAGGGCGGGGACGCCCTGGGTCAGCCGCCGGGCGTCGTCGGTGAGCAGCCGCATCAGCCGCTGCAGCTCGGTCCGCCCGGTCTTCGGCCGCAGGTCGAAGGCGACGAACGTGCCGTAGGTCTGCGGGATGGTCGCGATCCCGGCCTGGTGGACGCCGTGGAAGGGCTCGTTCGCCCAGTCCACCTCGCCCGCCGGCGAGGGCCCGGAGGACGCGGTGGAGGCGGTCTGGCGCGGCGAGCAGGCGGCCATCGCCGCCACCGCCGCGGCGGTGCCGCCGAGGAACCCCCGCCGGCTCACCCGGTTGGGCCGCTGCTCCGGCATGGCCGGATCCTCACCGACTCGGTCACTCATGGTGGTGCTCGTCCGGTGCGTAGGACTCCTTGGCTCCGGCGTACTCCTTGGCGACCGCGGTGAAGTCCACGGTCGTGCCGTCCTGCAGGGTGAGCGTGATCGTGACGTCGGTGCCCGGCTCGATCGGCCCGGTGAGCTCCATCAGCATGATGTGGTCCGCGCCGGGCCGCAGCTCATGGGTGCCGTTCGCCGGGATCACGAAGCCGCCCTGCTTGACCCGCATCTGCGAGGTGCCGCCCTCGGTGACGACCTCGTGCAGCTCGACCTCGGCGGCCGCCGGGCTGCTCGCCGAGACCACGGTCACCGGCGAGCCGGTGGTGTTCACCAGGACGCCGAAGGCCCCGGTCATCCCGGAATCCGCGGCCTTCACCCAGGCGTCCCGCACGGTGATCGGGGCGGCGGCCGTGGCCGGGGAGTGCGTGGCCGAGTGCGCGGCGGCGGCCGGCGTGGCCGTGGTCTCGCCCCCGCTGCCGGAGCCGCATCCGGCGATCGCCGTGGCGGCGAGGGCGAGCAGGGCGACGGCAGGCGCGATGCGTCTAACGATCATGAAATCCTCTCTCCGCGTCCGGGCGCGCGAACGCGCGCCGGGTCGGTCCGATGCCGATTCGGGTACGCGGCGCCACAGCGGCGCCGGTGACGGGCGGTCCCCGCCGGAAGGTCAGGCGGGGACGACGCGGAGCGGCGGGCCGCGCCGGGTGACCGCGTGGCGGGGCACGGCCGGGAGGGCCGGCCCCGGCTCGTCGGCGCACGGAGGAGGGGAGGGCGGCACCGGCGGAACGGGCCGCCGGAGGATGAACAGGAACCGCACGGCCAGGCGCCGCAGCAGCGCCCAGAGGGCGGCCTCACCGCGGGCGAGCCAGAGCGAGGTGAGCACCGCCGCCCAGCCGTGCAGGAGCAGCATGCCGAGCGCGGGGCTGAGCCCGGCGTGCGGGTACGCGGGCGGCACCCCGGCCGGGCAGGCGGTGGGGGAGGAGAGCGAGAACAACAGGTGGAGCGCCACCTGGACGCCGGCGAGCAGGGGCAGGATCGTGTGGATCGTGCGTTCCCGCGCGGTGAGCGGGAGCGCGGCGCCGAACGCGGCGGCGAGCCCCCACGCGGCGGCGGACGGGGTGACCGAGCCGCCGCCGAGCACATGCGCGAGCACCCCCAGACCCAGGCACACGACGGCGAACGCCGCGGTGCGCGCGAGCCGGACCGGCGATGTCAGTGGCATTGCGATTCCACTATCCCAGGGAGGGGTGCCGCTCCCCGCGGCGGGGCGTGATATCGAATCGGCCCGGCCGGGGCGCCGCGGGCCCGGCGGGGCCGCCGATGGTGTAGGAAATCTCCATAGCGGTATGGGTCCGGTGGAGGGAATCTACACAAGGGGCGGTCGTGGCGGCTCTGTTCATCGGGGTGGACGCCGGCGGCACCAGCACGCGCTGCGTCGTCGCCGGCGAGACCGGCGAGATCGTCGGCCGGGGGCACGCCGGCGGCGCCAACGCGATCTCGGTCCAGGGCCCGTCGGCCAACCTGCTCGCCGCGCTGCGCTCGGCGCTCGACGGGCTCGACACCGGCCGGGTGACCGCGGGGGTGTTCGGCATGGCCGGGGTGCGGGCGGCCTGGCCCGCGGTGGAGCGGGCGTGGCGTGAGGCCGCGCTGCCCGGGAAGCCCCGCGTCGTGCCCGACATGCTCGTCGCCTTCGCCAGCGCGACCGCCGAGCCCGACGGCACGGTCCTCATCGCCGGCACCGGCGCCGTGGCCGCCCGGATCCGCGGGTGGCGGGTCACCCGGCGCGCCGACGGCCACGGGTGGCTGCTCGGCGACGAGGGGTCCGGGGTGTGGCTCGGCAGGCGGGCGGTGGCGGCGGCGCTGGCCGCCCTCGACGGGCGGTCCGCCCCCACCGTGCTCACCGGCCGGGTGGCCGAGGCCGTTCTCGGGGCGCCGGCGCCGGAGGAGCCGGAGCTCATCGACGAGATCGTCTCCGCGGTGTACTCCCGCGTCGCCGAGTACGGCCCGGCCTGGCTCGCCACGCTCGCGCCCCTCGCCGACGCCGCGGCCCGGGAGGGCGATCCGGTCGCCGTGGAGATCGTCCGCGAGGCGGCCCGGTCGCTCGCCCGCACCGCGCGCGTGGTCGACGACGGAACCGGCCCGCTCGTGCTCGGGGGCTCCCTGCTCACCCAGCCGACCGAGCTCGGCCGCCTGGTCCGCGCCGAGCTGGACGGCGGCCGGCACCCGGTGCCGGCCGGTGACGGCGCGGCGGGGGCCGCCGCCCTCGCGCTCCGCGCCGCCCTGCCCCCGGACGACCCCCGGGCCGCCGAAGGGCATCGCCGGCTGATCCGGCAGGGTGGCCGATGAGCGCAGGGGAGCTCCACCGGATGGCGATGACCGTGCTCCAGACCGGCTTCCCGGGCACGGCACCGCCGCCCTGGCTGCGCCGCGCGCTCGACGACGGGCTCGGCGGGGTCCTGCTGTTCGCGCGGAACATCGCCGGCCCGGAGCAGACCGCCGGCCTGGTCGCCGGGCTCCGCGCCGCCAACCCGGAGCTGATCGTCGCGATCGACGAGGAGGGCGGGGCGGTCACCCGGCTGGAGGCGGCCACCGGCAGCTCCTGGCCGGGCAACCTCGCGCTCGGCGTGGTCGACGACCCCGCGCTCACCGAGCGGGTGGCCCGGGAGATCGGCCGGATGGTGGCGGCCGCCGGGATCACGCTCGACTACGCGCCCGTGGCGGACGTCAACACCGACCCGGACAACCCGGTCATCGGGGTGAGGTCGTTCGGGTCCGACCCGGAGCTCGTCGCCCGGCACGCGGCCGCGTTCGTCCGCGGCGTCCAGGACGCCGGGGTGGCCGCCTGCGCCAAGCACTTCCCCGGCCACGGGGACACGGTCACCGACTCCCACCTCGCCCTGCCCACGGTGCGGGCCCCGCTGCCGGTCCTCCGGCGGCGCGAGCTGCCCCCGTTCCGGGCGGCCATCCGCGCCGGGGTGCGCGCGATCATGTGCGGGCACCTGCTCGTCCCCGGGATCGACACGGTGCCGGCCACGCTGAGCCGGCGCGTGATCACCGACCTGCTCCGCGGGGAGCTCGGCTTCGGCGGCCTGGTGGTGACGGACGCGATCGAGATGCGCGCCGTGGCCGAGCGGTACGGCCCGGGCGAGATCGCGGTGCGGGCCCTCGCCGCCGGCGCCGACCTGATCTGCCTCGGGCTCGCCGGGCACGGCGCGGACCTCTACGCGCTGCGGGACGCGATCGTCGCCGCGGTGCGGGACGGGCGGCTCCCCGAGGAGCGGCTCGCCGAGGCGGCCGGCCGGGTCCGCGGCCTCGCCGCGTGGTGCGCCGCCCAGGCGCCCCGCAGGCGGGCCGCCGCCGGGGAGGTGGACCACGGGCTCGGGCTCGCCGCCGCCACGGCCGCGCTCCGCGCCTCGGGCGCGCCGGACCGGCCCGTGCTGCGGTCCGCGCCGCTCGTCATCGAGATGGCCGCGGAGCAGACCCGCGCCGTGGGCCGCCCCACCCCGCTGGGCCTCGGCCGCGCGCTCGCGGAGATCCTCCCGGGGACCGAGCGCGCCGAGGTCACCGAGGGCGATCCGCTCCCCGCCCTGCCCCGCACCCGGCCGGTGGTGCTCACGGTCCGGGACGCCCACCGGCACCCGTGGATGCGCCGGCTCCTGGCGGAGGCGGTACGGGAGCGGCCGGACGCGGTGGTGGTGGAGACGGGGGTGCCCGGTCCCCCCATCGGCGCTCTCTACCTGGCCACCCACGGCGACTCCACCGCGTCGGCGCGCGCCGCGGCCCGCTGGCTCACCGCCCCCGCCGAGGCCCGGGTGGCCGGGAGCAGCGACCGGCCCTGACACCCCGCCCTCGCACCGGACCCTTCCCGACCCAGGAGCATGACGGAACCGTCCCCCGAAGGAGCCCCGATGCCCCGCCGCAGCACCACCCCGCGCCCCGCGGTCTCCCCGGACGCGCCCGAGCGGCTGGTGACCGCCGTCCGCGCGATCCTGCCGTCGCTCACCCCGGCCGGGCGGGCCATCGCCCGGCTGATCATCGAAGATCCCGCGATGGTGGCGAGGAGCACGATCACCGAGCTGAGCGCGGCCTCCGGCGTCAGCCAGGCGACGATCGTCCGGACCGCCCGCGCCCTCGGGTTCGCCGGGTACTCCGAGCTCCGGCTCGCGCTCGCCGCCGCCTCCGCCCGGCGGCGGCCGGACCGCCTCGTCCCCGGGGACCTCGCCCCGGGCGACCCGCTCGGCGACGTGATCGCGAAGGTGGCGCGGGCGGAGTCCGAGGCGATCGCCGACACGGCCGCGCAGCTCGACGAGGAGCGGCTCGGCGCGGTGATCGAGGCCCTCGCCAAGGCGGGGCGGGTGACCGTCCACGGGGTCGGCGCCTCCGGCCTGGTCGCCGCCGACATGGCGCAGAAGCTGCTGCGGATCGGCCTGACCTGCCACGCCTTCACCGACGCGCACCTCGGGCTCACCGCGGCCGCGCTCGCCCGGCCCGGCGACGTCGCGGTCGGGGTGAGCTGCAGCGGGGAGACGCCCGACGTGCTCGAGCCCCTGCGGACGGCGCGGCAGAACGGGGCGACCACCGTGGCGATCACCAACAACCCGCGGTCGCCGCTCGCCGCGCTCGCCGACCACGTGCTCGTCTCGGTGGGCCGGGAGACGGCGTTCCGGCCCGGCGCCCTCGCCAGCCGGATCAGCCAGCTGCTCATCGTGGACTGCGTCTTCGTCGGCCTGGCGCAGCGGACGCCCGAGACCTCCGGCGCGGCGCTGCAGGCCACCAAGGCGGTGATCGACCGCTTCCTGGGGGACGCCCGAGGCCGGTCGGCCGGGAATCGCCGCAGGTAAAGTGGTGTTGGTAAAAATTAACTTCATTCATGGCGTCATGACTGGAAAAAATTGACGATGCCGTGAGGCTGCCCTATCGTCCGAGGCGAGCAGACTCCTGGAGCAGCCCATGAAGCGACTCGCGGCGATCGCTGCACTGGCGTCGGTCGTCACCACCAGCGCCTGTGCCGCGGCGGACGCCGCCGCCGGGCGTGGCGGCGGTGTCTACACCACCGTCGACGGCAGCAAGCAGATCAACGCCAGCGCGCCGATCAACCCGTTCAACCCCGTGGGGTCGGTGTTCTCCGGCTACAACGGCATGGCCCTCGCGTGGCAGCGGAACGATCCAACCGACCCCGAGCGGTTCTACCCGGCACTGGCCGAGCGCTGGACCGTCACCCCGGACCGGGGGAAGGTGATCATCCACCTGCGCAAGAACGCCCGCTGGTCGGACGGCACGCCCGTGACCAGCGAGGACGTGCGCGTCTCGATCGGCCTCGCCTACACCCAGGGCGGCACGGCGTACGCGCTCGACCCCAAGGCGGCGGGTGCCGCGGCCGACATCCGGGTCATCGACGACAAGACCGTCGAGATCACCCAGGGCCAGAACAAGAGCGCGACGTTCCTCGCGAACGTGCTCTCCACCGTGATCGTGCCCGCCCACGTCTACGGCCGGCTGCTGCCCCCGGACTTCTGGCAGACGCTCAAGACCGCGCAGCAGGGCGACGGCGAGGCCGCCGAGCAGGCCCGTGCGAAGATCACCGGGCTCGCCGAGCAGGTCATCGCCTTCTCCCCGCCCCGGGACGTGTCGGCCGGGCCGTTCGTGCTGGAGCGGGTCAACCCCGGCGCCGCGCTGCTGCGGAAGAACCCGTACTTCTACGACCGGGACCTGATCGTCCCGGACAAGGTCAAGGTCCTCAACTACACCGGCAACGAGCAGATCTGGAACTACCTGATCGCCGGCCGGCTGGACAACGCCCCGTTCACCTCGGTGCCCACCGCCGTGCTGGAGCGCATCCGCCGCACCCCGGGCAACAAGGTGATCAAGGGGTACTCCCCGGTGGTCGCCTCGCTCGCGTTCAACCAGTCGCGCAAGCCGTACGACAACGTGCACGTGCGGCGCGCGCTCGCCTACCTGATCGACCGCGCCCAGGTCACCAAGGTCGCCTCACCCGAGGGCGGCACCCCGGCGCTCACCACCTCGGGCATCCACGCCAAGGCCGCCCGGGAGTGGCTCGGCGACGAGCTCGGCGAGCTCAACCCGTACCCGTACGACCCGGCTAAGGCCGCGGCCGAGCTGCGGGCGGCCGGCATGACCCGGCGGAACGGCTGGTGGGCGATGCCGGACGGCTCGCCGTGGAAGGTGCGGATCCACGTGCCCGCCTCGTTCTCCGACTGGGTGGCGGCGGCCAAGTCGATCAGCAGCCGGCTCAGGGACAACGGCGTCGACGCCGACGTGCTCACCTCGGCCGACTACACCCTCTACCTCAGCGAGCTCGCCGCCGGGAAGTACGACCTCGGGTTCTGGCTCATCGGCCTCGGCCCCGCGCCGTACAACATCTTCCAGCGGCTCTTCGGCCAGGCGAACGGCTGGCAGATGTTCGGCGGGCGGCTCCGGCACGTGCCGCCGGGCACCGAGGGCAACTGGATGGGCGGCCCCGAGACCGTGGACGCCGGGCCGTACGGCCGGATCAACCCCGGTGAGCTCACCGCACGGCTCAACTACGTCCCCAAGGAGGAGCAGCGGCGCATCGTCCGCATCCTCGCCCGGGCGGCGAACGAGCAGCTCCCGGTGATTCAGCTCTGGGACTACGTGAACACGCAGTTCGTCAACACCACGCGCTACACCGACTTCCCGCCCGACGACAGCGAGGCGCTGCGGCTCTCGTCCGGCGTGTGGATGCAGCTCGGGATGATCAAGAAGAGGCAGGCATGACGCAACAGGTTCAAGGCCGCGCCGCCCTGGGCATCGCCCGGCGGGTGGCCGGGCATCTGGCGCGTGGCGTGATCATGATCTGGGTGGTCGCCACGATCAGCTTCGTCGTCATCCGGATGATCCCCGGCGACCCGGTGATGGGGCAGTACGAGAGCCTCATCCAGAAGGGCATGTCGCCCGAGCAGGCCGAGCGGGCCACCGCCGTGCTGTACGGATTCCTCCCCACCGGGAGCCTGTGGGAGCAGTACCTCGGCTACCTCGGCTCACTGCTCCGCTTCGACCTCGGCCGGTCGCTCAGCACCCCGGGCGTGGAGGTCACCACCCTGATCGGGTCGGCGGCCCGGTGGACCGTGCTGCCCGTGCTCGCCGGCACGCTGCTGAGCTTCCTGCTCGGCATCGTGCTCGGCGTCTACGCGGCGATCAAGCGGTCGGGGAAGCTCGGCGACCTGCTCGCCCTCTCCGGGTCGCTCCTCCACGGCGTGCCCGTGTACGTCATCGGCCTGCTGCTCACCGCGATCTTCGCCACGCTCTGGCCCATCCTCCCGTCGGGCGGCCCGGTGGACGTCGAGTACGAGCCCGGGTTCAACCTCCCGTACCTCGCCTCGCTGCTCCACCACGCCGTGCTGCCCGTGGCCACCTACACGCTCGCCAGCTACGGCGGGTGGATCCTCGCGATGAAGTCGAACGTCGTCACCGTGCTCGGCGACGACTTCATCCTCGCCGCCGAGCTGCGCGGCATGAAGCGCGGCATCGTCTTCCGCTACATCGCCCGCAACGCGATCCTGCCGCTCTTCACCATCCTCGCGCTCTCGCTCGGCACGCTCTTCGGCGGCTCGGTCTTCATCGAGAAGATCTTCAACTACCCGGGCCTCGGGCTGCTCCTCGTGGGCAGCATCGGCGCCCGTGACTACGCGCTCATGGGCGGCGCCTTCCTGATGATCACGATCGGGATCGTGGTGGCCAACATCCTCGCCGACCTGCTCTACACCGTCATCGACCCCCGGGTCAGGAGTGGAGAGAGCACATGACCCTGACGACCGCCCCACGCCAGGCCACGGTCACCCGGGCCACGCTCCGCCGCAACTTCTGGCGCGGCGTCTGGCGGGTGCTCCGGCGCAAGCCGAGCCGGATCGCCGGCGTCGTCATCGTCGCCCTGTTCGCCGTCATGGCCGTGGTGGGCCCCATGCTCTACCCGGACCCGCTGCCGCGGGACGATGACGCGCTCTACGCCCCGCCCAGCCTGAAGCACCCGTTCGGGACCGACTTCGAGGGCACGGACGTGCTCGCGCTCGTCGTCACCGGAACCCGGTACGTGCTCCTCACCGCGGTCATCACCGCGGTGATCACGGTCGCGGTCGGCACCGCCATCGGGCTGTTCGCCGGGTTCCGGCGCGGCCGGTGGGAGACCGTGCTCATGCGGCTCACCGACATCAACCTCGCGATCCCCGGGCTGCCGCTGCTGCTCGTGCTCACCACGGTGTGGAAGTTCGAGAGCTCCTGGGAGATGGGGCTGGTGCTCGGCCTGCTCGGCTGGGGCGGCATCGCCCGCGCGGTGCGCTCCCAGACGCTCTCCCTGCGCGAGCGCGGCTTCGTCGAGGCCGCCCGCGGGCTCGGCCTGTCCACCACCCACATCATCGGCCGGGAGCTGCTGCCGAGCATGGCCCCGTACATCGCCATGAACATGCTCATCGCGGTCACCGCCGCGGTCTACTCGCAGGTCGGCCTGTTCTTCCTCGGCGTGCTGCCCTTCGAGTCGAACAACTGGGGCGTGATGCTCAACCTCGCCGTGTTCAACGGCGGGGCGCTCACCACCCCGGCCGCGCTGCCGTACCTGCTCGCGCCGCTGCTGGCGATCCTGCTGCTCACGCTCGGCGTGGTGCTGATCGTCGACGCGATGGACGAGATCTTCAACCCGAGGCTGCGGGAGGAATAGCCCGATGACCCTGACCACCACCGCCGCACCCGGGGTGCGGATCCGCGACCTCACGGTCGTCTACCGGACCCCGCACGGCGAGCTCCCCGCCGTCCGGGGGGTCGACCTCACGCTCGCCCCGGGGACGATCACCGGCGTCGTCGGCGAGTCCGGATCCGGCAAGTCGACCCTCGCGCTCTCCCTGCTCAACGCGGTCCAGCCGCCCGGCCGGATCGCGAGCGGCAGCGTGGAGATCGACGGCATCGGCGACGTGGTGCGGCTCGGCGGTGAGCGGCTCCGGCAGACCCGCGGCCGCCGCATCGGCTACGTCTTCCAGGCGGCGCAGAACTCGCTCAACCCGCTGAAGACCATCGGCAAGCAGCTCCTCGACCTCGGCCGCTCGCACGGAGTGGAGGACCTGCGCGGCCTGGTCCGCGACGCCAAGGAGCTGCTCGCCCGCATGGGCATGGACGGCGCCCGGGTGCTCGACTCCTACCAGCACGAGCTCTCCGGGGGCATGCGCCAGCGGGTCGGCATCATGCTCGCCCTCGTCCTCAACGCCAAGGTCGTCGTGCTCGACGAGCCGACCACCGCGCTCGACATGATCACCCAGGCGATGATCCTGCGGATCGTCCGGGAGATCCACGAGGAGCGCGGCCTCACCACGCTCATCATCACCCACGACGTCGGGGCGGTCGCGGAGATCGCCGACGACCTCGCCGTCATGTACGGTGGCCGCGTGGTGGAGCACGGCCCCGTGGAAGAGGTGCTCGGCAGCCCCGCCCACCCGTACACCCAGGCGCTGATCCGGGCGATCCCCCGCCTGTCCGGGGACCTGTCGCTGGCCCGCCCCCTGCCCGGGCGGCCGCCCACGCTCGGCACCCTCCCGGTCACCGGGTGCGTGTTCCGCGAGCGCTGCGACCGGCGGATGCCGATCTGCGAGACGGACGACCCCGCCCAGGTGGTCGCCGGCGGGCGCACGGTCGCCTGCCACGCGGTCGTCCCGCCGCACGCTCCCGCCGAGCCGGCCATGCGGAAGGAGTACGCGTGATCACGGGGAAGGGGATCACCAAGACCTACCGGCAGCGCGGCGGCATCCTCGGCAAGCGGACCGTGCAGGCGCTGCGCGGCGTCGACTTCGCCATCGAGAAGGGCGGAGCGGTCTCGTTCATCGGCGAATCCGGCTGCGGCAAGAGCACCCTCGGCCGGATCATCGCCGGCCTGGAGACCTACGACTCCGGTGAGATCATCATCGACGGCGTGCCCATGTCCGCGCTGAGCCGCCGGCGGCGCTGGCCGTACTTCCGGAGGATCCAGCTCATCCACCAGGACCCCTACTCGGCCCTCAACCCCACCCGCACGATCTACCAGACCCTCCAGGCGCCGCTCGCGCTCCGCGCGCGGCGGACCCGCCGCCCGAGGTCGTGGGTGGACGAGCGGGCCGAGGAGCTGCTCTCCCTGGTCGGCCTCGACCCGGGGTACGTGCTCCCGCGCTACCCCCACCAGCTCTCCGGCGGCATGCGCCAGCGGGTGGTGATCGCCCGGGCGCTCACCGTGGACCCCGACGTGCTCGTCGCCGACGAGGCCGTGTCGATGATCGACGTGTCGCTGCGGCTCGGCATCCTCGACCTCCTCAAGGACCTGCGGGAACGGCTCGGCGTGGGCGTGCTGTTCATCACCCACGACATCGCCACCGCCCGCTACCTCGGGGAGAACGGCGAGCTCTACGTGCTCTACCGCGGGGAGGTCGTCGAGCGCGGGCCGACCGAGCAGGTCATCGCCCGGCCCGTCCACCCGTACACCCAGGCGCTGCTGTCCGCGGTCCCCGTGCTGCGCGGCCGGGAGGTGGCGAGCGACCAGCGGGTCATCCCCACCGAGCCGCTCGACGAGCGGAAGGCCGGCACGGGCTGCCTGTTCGCGCCGCGCTGCCCGTTCGCCACGGACCGGTGCCGCAGCGAGCACCCCACCCTGGCCCGCTTCGAGGGGTCCGGGCAGTGGCACGCGTGCTTCCTGCCGCGGCCGCGGAGCGTCATCCCCGTGGAGGTGCCCGGGTGAGCGGGCACGCCATCGACCCGGTACGGCCCGACGACCGGGTCGCCGAGATCGCCGCGGCCGCGCTGTGGGCGGACGCCGACGAGGCCGCGCTCCTCACCCGGCGGCTCGCCGCCCCGCCCGAGGGGCGGCGGTGGACCGTGCTCGCCGACCGCGACCTGCACGGGGTGGTGTTCGCCTCCATCGGCGCGGACGGCGCCGGCCACCTGGACCTGCTCGCCGTCCACCCGGAGGCGCAGGGCCGGGGGATCGGCCGGGCGCTCGTGGCCGCGGCCGAGGAGTGGCTGCGGGACCACGGCGCCACCGAGGCGCGGTTCGCCGGCAACCCGCCCTGCTACGCCTGGCCGGGCATCGACGTCCGGTACACCCCGGCCGCCTGCCTCGCCGAGCGCCTGGGCTACGAGCGCTACCAGGTCGCCTGGAACATGACCGTCGACCTGCCGGTCCGCTGCGACGAGGCCGCGGAGACCGCCCGGCTCGCCGCCGCCGGGGTCACCGTGCACGCCGCGCCGCCCGGGGAGCGGGACGCGGTGAGCGCGTTCGCGCGCGAGCACTTCTCCGACGCGTGGGCGTGGGAGGCCGAGCAGGCCATCGGCTGCCATTACGCCGTGCGCGACGGGCGGATCATCGGCTTCGCCGCCTGGGGGGCGCGGCCGTTCTGGTTCGGCCCGATGGGCACGGCCGAGGCCGCCCGCGGGCTCGGCGTGGGCCGGGTGCTGCTCTGGCGCTGCCTCGCCGAGCAGGCCGGCGCCGGCATGCGCACCGCGCAGATCGGCTGGGTGGGACCGCTCCGCTTCTACTCCCGGGCCGCGGGCGCCCGGGCGGAGCGGGTCTTCTGGCTCTACCGGCGCCGGCTCGCCTGATGCGGCCGGGGTCACCGGTACAGCGGCTCGGGCGGGCCGGACCACCCCGTGCTCCCGCACAGCCCGCGCGGATCCTCCCCGGCCTCCAGCGCCCGGCGCAGGGAGTCCGACCCCCACAGCGAGTCCAGGAACGGGCCGCAGGCGAAGTCCTCCGGGTAGAGGGTGCGCAGCACGTGGAGCACGGACACGCCGGTGAGCACCGGCCGGAACGCCTCCCGGTCGGTGACGTGCACCTGCACCCCGCGCACCGGGGTCCCGGCGTACTTCCCGGCCGTGGGGGTGAACCACGCGCCGCGGAACCGGACGCCCGGCAGGCCGAGCGCGGCCAGCTCCCGGGCGAACCGCCCGTCCACGAACGGGGCGCCGATCAGCTCGAACGGCCGGGTGGTCCCCCGGCCCTCGGACACGTTGGTCCCCTCCAGCAGGCCGGTCCCGGGGTAGACCAGGGCGGTGTCCAGGGTCGGCATGTTCGCCGACGGCATCACCCACGGCAGGCCGGTCCGGTCGAAGTACCACTCCCGCCGCCAGCCCTCCATCGGGACCACCTCCGGCTCCACGCCCAGCCGCCGCCCGGCGAGCAGGGCCATCTCACCCGCGGTGAGGCCGTGCCGGATCGGCACCGGAAGGCGGCCCAGGAACCCGGCGAACCCCGGGTCGAGCAGCGGGCCCTCCACGCGCACCCCGCCGATCGGGTTGGGGCGGTCGAGCACGACGAACCGCAGCCCCAGCCGCCCGGCCGAGGCCAGCAGGTCGTACATGGTCCACAGGTAGGTGTAGAAGCGGGTGCCGACGTCGTTGATGTCGAACACGAGCACGTCCACGCCGGAGGAGGCCACGACCTCGTCCAGCGCCGCACCCGACCGCCCGTAGGTGTCGAACACCGGCAGCCCGGTGTCCGGGTCGGCGGCGTCCGCCTCCCCGCCGCCCGCCTGCACCGTGCCGCGCAGGCCGTGCTCGGGGCCGAACAGGGCGGTCACCGGCACGCCCGCCGCGAGCAGGGCCGGTGCCGACGGCGTCAGATCGGGAAGGACTCCGGTGGGGTTGGTGATGAGGCCGGCCCGGGCACCGCCGATCCGCCGCTCACCGGCGGCCACCCGCTCCAGCCCGGTGCGCACCCGCGTCATATCGATCGAGCATCCGGATTCGAGGAATGATGAGGCAATCTCTCGCCGCTCTCGCCACCGAACAGATCGATCCCCGCTACGGCGGGATCGACACCCTGCCGACCGAGGAGATCGCCCGGCTCATGAACGAGGCCGACGCCACCGTGCCCGCCGCGGTCGGCCGGGCGATCCCGGCCATCTCCGCGGCGATCGACGCGATCGCCGAGCGGATGCGATCCGGCGGCCGGCTGCTCTATGTCGGCGCGGGCACCTCGGGGCGGCTCGCCGTGCTCGACGCCGCGGAATGCCCGCCGACGTTCGGCACCGACCCCGAGCAGGTCCAGGGCATCATCGCCGGAGGGGAGGCCGCGCTGCTCCGGCCGGTCGAGGGGGCCGAGGACGACGCCGCGGCCGGGGCCGCCGTGATCCGCGAGAAGGGGACCGGCCCGCTCGACTCCGTGGTCGGGATCTCGGCGAGCGGGCGCGCGCCGTACGTGGTCGCCGCCGTGGCCGAGGCGCGGCGGCGCGGCGCGCTCACCGTGGCGCTCACCTGCAACACCGGTACGGCCCTGGCCGCCGAGGCCGAGCACGCGATCGAGGTCGTGGTCGGGCCGGAGGTGATCGCCGGTTCGACCCGGCTGAAGGCGGGCACCGCGCAGAAGCTGGTGCTCAACATGATCTCGACGATCACGATGATCCGGTGCGGCCGGGTCTACCGGAACTACATGATCGACGTGGTGGCGAGCAACGCCAAGCTGATCGACCGGGCGACCCGCATCGTCGCCGACCTCACCGGCGCCGACCAGGAGACCGCCCGCCGTGCCCTGGAGGACGCCGGGCGCGACGTGAAGACCGCCGTGGTGATGATCGAACGCGGCCTCCCGGCGGGCGAGGCGCGGACGCTGCTCGCCCGGCACGGCCACCGGCTCGGCGACGCGCTGCGCGATGCTTGAACGGATCCTCCGCGCGGCGGTCCCCGAGGTGGCCTCCGCCGCGGTCGCGCTGATCGCGGTGGACGGGCGCACGGCCGCCGCCGCGGCGGTGGGCGAGGCCGTGCGCTACGCCGACGGATCGGGGCGCCTGCTCCCCGAGCGGCCCCCGGTGGCGGCCGATGCCCTCTTCGACATCGCCTCGATCACCAAGCTCTTCACCACGGTGGTGCTGCTCGCGCTCGCCGACGCCGGGCGGCTCGCGCTGGACGACCCGGTCGCCGCGTGGCTGCCCCGGCACTACGGCCACCGGCCCGAGGTCACCATCCGCCACCTGCTCACCCACACCGCCGGGCTGCCCCCGGGGCGCCGGGTGGAGCACGAGCCGGAGGACGCCCGCTGGGAGCTGGTGCTCTCCACCCCGCAGGCCGGGCCGGTCGGCGCGCACGTCTACTCCGACGTCGGCATGATCACGGCGGGGCGGGTGGCGGAGCTCGCCGGCGGCGCTCCGCTCGACGTGCTGGTCCGGGGTCTCGTCACCGCGCCGCTCGGCCTGGCGGACACCGTGTTCCGCCCGGGACCCGCCCTGCGGGAGCGGGCCGTGGCCACCGAGTACAAGCCCGAGCGGGACACCAGCGCGTGCGTCCGGGGCGAGGTGCACGACGAGACCGCGTACGCGCTCGGCGGCGTGGCCGGCCACGCCGGGCTGTTCTCCACCGCCGCCGACCTGCTCCGCTTCGGTGAGGCGCTGCGCACCGGCGGTGGGGGAGCGCTCTCCCCGGCGGCGGTCGCCGAGATGCTCCGGGATCAGGGGGTGACCGGCGCCGCCTACCGGCAAGGGCTCGGGATCCGCATCGGCGATCCCGCGATCGTCGGCCCGCTCCGGGACGCGGCCGGGCATTCGGGGTTCACCGGAACCTCGCTCGTCATCGACCCCGCCCGCCGGCTCACCGTGGTGCTCTTGACCAACAACGTCCACCCGCTGCGCGGCCGGCCGGGCATCCGGGAGCTGCGCACCGCGGTGGCCGCCGAGGCGCTCCGGCTCGCGGAGTCATCGGTCTGAACGGGCCGCACGAAGATCCCTTGTGCTGCTCGATCGTGGAGCCCGGGAGGTGCTGATCTGCTTTGGTCCACCTCTTGGCGCACCTCCCGCGGCTCGTTGGCGGACGTCGGCGGTGGCAGGCCCGGCAGCCCGTGACATCCGGCGGCGGGCCTCGGTGACCGCCATGGTCCCGGGCATGCCGTGTGCCTGCTCACTTCCACACCCGTCAACAGCCTCGAGGGGCCATGATGGCGGGTTTTTCATATTTAAACGGGAATCCTGTCATGCCATTTGCCAGCCCTGAACGAACGATATTTATGTAAGCCGCATATAGGGCATTGTGGGGCATCCACCGCGTGGTGGCCGACTTTCTTATTCGTTTTCTTGAGTTGTCATTGCCGGTCGTTGGCGTGGTGTGAGAATCTGCTGGCCCGTGGCGGCGGATACGGCAACCGAATTGGAGCTCGCATTCACCCGGATGGTACGGCTGGGCCAGCAGTACGCCGGGGTGCTGGACTCCCCCTACCGGTGTGTGGTCGCCAAGGCGTGGGTGGGCGGTGGGGCGCCGGTCTTCGCCGAGGAGCTGCGCGTGCGGCGGGCCAGGGTGCAGGCCGCCTTCCAGGATGCGGCCGGGCAGATCGCCGAGCAGATCCGCCGCCTGGGTGGGCGCTGCCCACCGGTCCCCACGTTCGCCACCCCGGCCGCGGTGGTGTCCCCGGTGCCGTCGGGGTTTGCGGGGATGGACATCGCGGCGATGCAGCGGTTGATCGCGGGTTTGGAGCGGGCGGGGGAGGAGCTGCGGCATGCCGGGGCCCGGGTAGGGGCGCAGTTGCGCGCTTCCGGCCTGCCGGCCACCCCGGGCGAGCAGATCTTCGTGGTCGGGGTGTGGGCGCAACAGCAGGTGCCCGGCCTGCGCCGGCGGCTGGCATTGATCCAAAAGGATTGCACCGGTGCGTTGACGACCCCGGTGATGACGGGGTTCGGCCTGTTCGGCGCATACGCCCCCGACCCCCACGGGGTGGGCGCGCTGACCCGGGCCGCGGCCGAGGACACGTCGGCGTTGCAGCGGTTGGTGCGGCTGCAGCAGTCGGGGGTGGATCGGTGGCTTGCCGCCCGGGTGAGCACCTGGTGGCAGCACCTCACCCCAAGTGAGCAGCAGCGGCTGGTGACCAGCGCCCCGCATCTGGTCGGCCGGTTGGATGGTCTTCCCGCCACGGTGCGCGACCAGGCCAACCGCACCCACCTGGCCCAGCAGAAGGCCGCCATCACCGCCGAACTTGCCCGGCTGCGCCACAGTGCCCAGGCCACCGAAGACACGATCAAAGAACTGGAAGGCAGGCTGCACCGGATCACCGCCGTGGAGCGCGCCCTGGACTTGGGCGGGCGGGATGGCCGGCCACCGGCCCTGTTGCTGCTGTTTGATCTATCGGGCGGGAAGGCCGCCGTCTCCTTCGGCGATCCCGACCAGGCCACCTCGATCGTGGTATCCGTACCGGGCACCGGCACCACCTTGGAAGGCTTCACCGGCGACGCCGAACGCGCGGCGATGCTCTGGGACCAGGCTCGCGCCTCCGCCGCGGACGCAAGGATCGCCTCTATCGCCTGGCTGGGGTATGACGCCCCACAGTGGGGATCGATCCTCAGCAGTGATCGCAGCCCGGCGAACCTGGGCGCTGCCGAGAAGGGTGCGCCCGCGTTGGCGAGTTTCACCGACGGACTGCGCGCCGCCCACCAGCCCGCCACGGACGCGCGGCTGACCGTGATCGGGCACAGCTACGGATCAACCCTGACCGGGCTGGCCGCCAAGCTCCGCCCGCACGAGTTCGCCGACCAGCTCATCGTCCTGGGCAGCCCAGGCGTGGGCGCCCAGCATGCAAGTGAATTGGCAGTGAAGTCGGTGTGGGTCGGTGAGGCGCCGGATGACCCGATCGCAGATCTGGGGGTGTACGGCGCTGACCCCAGCAGCAGGGAATTCGGCGCCTACACCTTCCATGTAGAAGAGACAGGTAACCTGCCCTACTCTTTGGCGGCCCACTCTAGTTATTGGAAACGTGGGTCAGCATCGATTAAGAACCTCGGTTGGGTGATCACCGGACAATATGATCAATTGATTCCATTTCCCAAACCCGTTCCAACTCCGAATCCATCCCCTACGCCACCTGCAAGCCCTGCTCAATCTGCATCAGTTGGAGGACAACCTTCCGCAGGTCTGGCCCCTTCTCCTCGACCGGCCGGAGGATAGATGCCCCGCCTTATCGTTCTGATTGCCGTCCTGGTCATCATGATCACGGGCTGCACCGGAGGCAGTATGAAACCGATCGCAAATAAGTCGACCATGACTAAGGACGAGGCACTTTCCCGTGTTAATGAGTTGATCAACGACTCGGTATCGATCATCGAGCCAAAGCCAACGCTAGAACTAGATCCCACTACCTTGACCCTGTACCACTGCCTAGGCCAGGTTGGTGATAACCAGGACGGCCGCATCTATGTCAGCCGAGCTTATTACCTTCGGGGCATCCCTAAGGACAAGGATACGCTTGCGGACGTTGCTCGGCGGGTGAGACGTCACTGGGAGCAACGAGGTCATTTCATTCAAGGGGTTTCCAGGAACGGCCTGAATATTGCGGCGCGTTCCAGACCAGACGATTTCATCCTTGCCTTGTCCTGGACTCCCGGCGACGTCCTTATGATCGAGGTTTCTTCTGTCTGTGTGTGGCCGAACGGGACTCCGGAGCCCACCCCCTCCTCGGATCTCGACGGGACATCCAAGGATCGACAGACTCCGTAACGCCGGGCACCTGCGGATAAGGACTCAGCCTCTTTTGGACGGCTGGTGACATCCTCACGATCGGAGTGAGCCCTTCTGCATCTGGCCCAACGAGGACCCGTGAGCCGTCTCCACCGTCCGACCTTCACATGCGCATCCCCGGGTCCGCGTACACCACAGAACCGAATCTGTCCGGCTGGGTGTACCTCCATGGGCGTCGTGGACGGGCCAACGCGTCCGGTGCACCAGGCCCCGCATTCCGGCCTCGCCGATGGTCTCTTGGGCGGGCACAGTCCGGCAGCGGTGCTACGGTGGTCGGCCCGGGAGGTGAGTGATGTCGGTATTGGTGGCGTTCAGCGTCACGCCGATCGGTAAGGGGGAGGACGTCGGCGAACTCGTCGCCGAGGCGGTGCGGGTGGTCCGGGAGTCCGGGCTGCCCAACCGGACCGACGCGATGTTCACCACGATCGAGGGCGAGTCGTGGGACGAGGTGCTCGATGTGGTGAAGAAGGCGGTCGCCGCCGTGGAGCGGCGCTGCTCCCGGGTGAGCCTGGTGCTTAAGGCCGATGCCCGGGCCGGTCAGGGGCGCCTCGACGCGAAGGTCGCGTCCATCGAGCGCCACCTCGCCGACCAGGGCCGCTGAACCCGAAGCCGCCACAACCCGACGGCTGCGATCACCCCGAGCCGGGGCGAGACCGGGTGGCGTACCCGATCCCATGCCGTCGCAGACAGACCACCGGCGTGTCGCGGGTCTCGCCAAGGCCCTGTCACGGGGTGACGGTGCCGCGGGAGAGCACCGCACGGGAGAGCCGGTCGGCGGCCCGGGTCGTCTCGGGCAGCCGGTGACGCGGGCACAGGGCGAGCACGTTCGCGCACGCGGTGTCCAGGTCGATCCGGTTGCCCACGGAGACGAACACCGGCTTGACGTCGTCTTGCGTCCGGAGCACCCGGCCCACCACGTCGTCGCCGAGGCGCAGCTCGCTCCACGACCCGCGCCGCCGTCCCGGCGTCTCGTACGTGCCGACGTACGCGGTCTTGCCGACGCCGATGGTCGGCAGCCCGGTGAGCACGCCCAGGTGGCAGGCGAGCCCGAACCGGCGCGGGTGCGCGAGGCCGTACCCGTCGCAGACGATGAGCTCCGGCGTTCTCGTGAGCCGCGCGAGGGCGGTGATCAGACCCGGCAGCTCGCGGAAGGCGAGCAGCCCGGGTACGTAGTCGAAGGCCACCCGTCCCGGTACGGCGACCTGTTCGAGCACCTCGAGGGTGGCGCCGTCGAGCACCACGACGGCCGCGACCAGCCGATCGCCGGCGTAGGCGACGTCCACGCCCGCCACGGTCGCCGGATGGCGCGGTCCGGGGCCGGTGAGGTCGAGCCGGGACCGCAGCTTCTCTTGGATGGCCTCGGCCTCGTCGACCGTCGTCGGCCACGACGGCGGAGCGTCAACCTTCACGGTGGCCCACCATAGATCACTTTCGCGGGCCCGGCGGACGGCCGGTCGGCGCGCCCCGGCCACGGGAGCCCGCCCGGCATGCGCGGGGCAGCCGACCCGGCGAGCCCGCGCGCCCGTGTCCCGGCGCGGCCCGGGGTACGCGGAAGCGCCCTCGGCGGCGCTCTGCAACGTCCGGTACGGCTAGGCGGGCAGGCCAGGCCCGAGCCGATCCCGGCCGTGCGGGGCGTGCCAGTCGAGGACCGGCCCGGCGGGGATGATCCGCAGGGGGTTCAGCCGCGGGTGCGTCAGGTAGTAGTGGCGCTTGATGTGATCGAAGTCGGTGGTGCCGCCGAAGGCCGGGTGCTGGTACAGGTCGCGGGTGTAGCCCCACAGGTTGGGGTAGTCGGCGATGCGGCGGAGGTTCGCCTTGAAGTGGGTCACGTAGACCGTGTCGAACCGCACGAGCGTGACCCAGAGCCGGATGTCGGATTCGGTGATCCGGTCGCCGAAGAGGTACCGCCGGTCGGCGAGCCGCTCCTCGAGCTCGTCGAGCATGGCGAAGAGCTCCCGCACCGCGGTGTCGTAGGCCTCCTGGCTGGTGGCGAAGCCGCACCGGTACACCCCGTTGTTCACGTACCGGTAGATGCGGTCGTTGAGCGCGTCGATCTCGTCGCGCAGCTCGACCGGGTAGAGGTCGATGCCGGGCCTGGCCCACTCCCGGAACTGGGTGGCGAGGTCGATGGTGATGTCCGGGAAGTTGTTGCTCACGATCCGCTTGGTCTCGCGGTCCCAGAGCACCGGCACGGACACGTGGCCGTCGTAGCCCGGCTCGGTCGCCTCGTACGCCTCCCGGAGGAGGGTGAAGCCGTTGACCTCGTCGGGCCCGTGGCCGGGGCCGTGGCGGAAGGCCCACCCGCGCCCGTCGCGCACCGGGTCGACGACGGACATGGAGATGACGTCCTCGAGGCCGAGCAGGGAGCGCACGATGATCGACCGGTGCGCCCACGGGCAGGCGAGGGAGACGTACAGGTGGTAGCGGCCCGGCCGGGCGGGGTACCCGCTGCTGCCGTCCGCGGTGACGCGCCCGCGGAAGCGGTACAGCGGCCGCTGGAAGGATCCGTCGGGTCCGGTGGACTGCTTGATCTCGTAGTCGCCGTAGACGGCGAAGTCCACGGGGCTCGCGACAGGGTGCGTGGTGGTCATTGCCCCATTCTCTACCGACGGACCCGGTTAAGGCAGGCGCCCGGCGCCCGGTCCGGGCCGTGCCCGGGCAAGGCCGTGCCGCGGCCGGGTCAGGTGACCGGCTGCGGCCGGCTGATCGCGGTTGCGCGGGCTCCGGTTCAGGACTGCTGCGGGCGGTCGAAGCCGCCGCCGGGCCGTTCGAAGCCGGTGCTGCGTTCGTATCCACCGCCGGTCCGGCCCTGCTGCATCATGCCGAGGCGCATGGTCGCCAGGCCGAGGGCGAGGATGATCGCACCGATGATCACGTTGTTGATGATCGTCCGTCCTTCGGTCGCTCCGCGGACCAGCCACGGCGCCACGATGGTCCACACCCCGATCAGGGGCGCGACCCAGGACAGGCCGTACGTGCGGCCGAACGCCGAGCTGTAGCTGAGGGCGAGCATGGAGACCAGCAGGCCGGTGATCAGGTTGTTCACCGTGATCCCGGTGAGGTTCTGGAACCCGACGATCCACGGTGAGAGGGCGAGGTACAGGCCGGCGACCATGTTGAGGCCGTCCGCCGTCTGCATGGTCGGGTTGGCCGAGGCGGCCTCGTACCGCGCGCGCATCTCCATGATGTCGGGATGGGTCCCGATGTCGGTGCTGTGCCTCATCGGTTCCACCCCCCTTTCGTGGTCGGACGTATTTGCAGCATACGCCCGATATGTCCGCAATATGGTGTTATGAGGGTTTTCTTAGTTCGAGGTGGTGTTGACCTGGCACGCACCGCCGGCGGGCCGGTGCGCGGCGGTTGAGCTGAGGGAGGCGCGTCCCGCATCCCACGGTGCCGGGCGGCCGGCGGGGGAGTGGGCGGCACGGGCGCGCGGCCTTACCGCGTTTCGCGTCGAACCGGGATCTTCTCAGGCGGCCGCGCCGAACTGGATCCGGAGGCCCGAGGTGATGAGGGCCTGGACCAGGCGGAGGATCAGGGCTTCCAAGAGCATCAGCGCGGCCTTGGCGAGCACTGCGGCGACGAAGTCCGACATTGGTATCCAATCTGTCTGAACTTGCTTTCATTGGGATACTCGCGGACAAACGTCGCGAAGCAGCGTAGTTTAGGTTAACGGCAGATGAACGTCCCGTGACGATACGGTGCGCGCCCGCCGGTTCGCCCCGCCCCGGATCCACCCGGTGCACGGTCCCCGGAAGCACCGCGCCAGGATCCCGCCCACGGAGCGCCGGGTCCCGTCCCCGATGGGTCCCGGTGGTCTCGCCCGCGATGAGGCCGGGGCCCTGCCCGCGTGACCCCGCCCCGGGGCGGAGACCCCGGGATCCGTCAGGCGGTGGTCCGCTTGGTGGCCCGGGTGCGGCGCGTGGTCGTGGTGGTGGTGCCCGTGGTGGTCCGCGTCCGGCGGGCCGGCTCCGTGGGCTCGCTCGCCGTCTCCCGCGGGGCCCGCAGCGGGGACCAGCGCTGCTCCCGCGCCCGGGCGCGCTGGGCGATCATCGTCCCCGCGCCGATCGCCGCGGCGATCGGCCAGTCGATCACGCCGAAGGCCGCGATGGCGGCGAGGCCGCCGTAGTAGAGCATGCGCTCCGGCGGCGGGAGGAACGTGCGGGCGATGTCGATGGCGTGCCCGAGCTCCCGCGGGGTGATGTGCGGCAGCTCCACCCGGGGCAGGTGCAGCTCCGGGGGCCGGATCTGGATCCGGACGCACGGCAGGTTCAGCGTCAGCTCACGGCGGGCGCTTCGCATGGTGTGCGGGGGGATCGGGGCCGCCGGCGGCGCGGTGGCGCCGGGCTGTTCGTAGGACGTGCGTTCCGACGTGGTGACGGTCATGCTTCCTCCCCCGAACTCCCCCGATCAGCGGACGGCCGCGAACGCCGCCGCGAACCGCTGCGTCCGCGGCGTTCGTTCGCGATGTCGTATCCATCTTCCACCGCCGCTTATCGCGTTTCGGCTGATAAGAGCCGTTGTTTGCCGAGATTTCCCGAAATGCAGATGCGCCGGTACGGCAGGCCCGCGGCCATGCCGAACGGCATCGGCGGCGCCGGCCCGCGGTCACTCCCCGCGGACCGCGGCGAGCGCGGCGAGCGCCACGCCCCGGGCACCCGCCATGTCCCGATCCCGCACCAGCGCCACCGTGGCGATCCGGCGCTGCTCGGCCCGGAGCGCGGTGTGCTCCCGCACCTTGCCGAGGAACCAGTCGCGGAAGCGCGGCGCCGCCTCCACCACGCCGCCCCCGACGAAGTACGCGTCCGGGTCGAGCACGTTGCCCAGGATGGTGAAGAGCCTGCCGATCGCGATCGCCTGCTGCTCGAAGATCTTGAGCGCGAGCGGGTCGCCGTGCTCCGCGTGGCCGCGGAGCAGCCGGGCCGCCTTGGCCAGGGGCTCGACGTCGGCGAGCTCGTGGCCGGGGAACCGGGTCAGCCAGTACGGCAGCAGGTTCCGCTCGATCCCGGTGAGCGAGGCGATGCTCTCCACGTCCCCGGTGAAGCCGCAATTGCAGGTGGGCGCCGGCTGCCCCTCCTCGAGCAGGCCGTCCAGGGGGATGTGCACGTGCCCGAGCTCGCCGGCCATGCCGGCCGCGCCCGTCACCACCCGGCCGTGCACGACGACCCCGCCGCCGAGCCCGGTGCCGACGACGGCCGCGACCGAGGAGCGCTCGTGGGCCTCGGCGCCGAAGTGGGCGTGGTGGGCGTAGAGCGCGGCCGCGTTGCCGTCGTTGAGGTACACGACCGGCAGGCCGAGCCGCGCCTCGAGCGCCCCGCGGAAGTCGAACCCGCGCCACGCGGGGTGACCGAAGTTCGTGGCCCCGGTGGACGCGATCACCCCGTTGGCGTCGGCCGGGCCGGGGGAGTCGAGCCCCACCGCGCGCACCGCCGAGCGCGGGGTGCCGGTGAGCTCGAGCACCCCTTCGAACGCGCGGACGAGCTGGGCGAGCGCGACCTCGGGGCCCTCCCGGACGAGGCTCGGCGTCTCCACCATCCGGTCCACCAGGAACCGCCCGGAGGAGTCGAGCACGGTCGCGTTGTTGCTCGTGCCGCCGTTGTCGAGCCCGACCACCACCCAGGGCGCCGTGTTCGCCATCGCACCACCTCCGCGCTGCTCCGAGCGAAGAGTATGCGGGCCCGGCCGGGCGAGCACCAGCCCGTGCCGCGCCCGCGTCCCATCGCGGACGCGGTGCGCCGCCCCGCGCCGGGCCGTACCGTGGCGAACACGGATCGGATAGTCGATGTCACGCTGCGTGATACAGAAGGTGCACGGGTACTCATCTGTCACCGGCAGGCGGGAGCCCGGCATGAGGGGCGCTCCCGCCGCATTGGTGCCCGGGGGTGTCACCGCCGGCGTGCGGCGGTGGGGTACCGGATTCCGAAGGGAGAGCTTGATGACAGCGGCCCAGCCGATACCCGAGCTGATGAAGGAGAACGACGTCGTCGACCTGCTCATCCATCAGCACGGGGTGATCAGGGACATGTTCGACGAGGTGGAGCAGGCCACGGGCAGAGATCGGGAGGAGGCGTTCCGCCGCCTGGTGCGCATGCTCTCGGTGCACGAGACCGCGGAGGAGGAGATCGTGCACCCGTACGTGCGCCGCCGGATCGAGGGCGGCGCCGAGGTGATCGAGGACCGGCTGCGCGAGGAGAACCAGGCCAAGCGCCTGCTCAGCCGGATGGACCAGCTCGGCACCGACCACCCGGACTTCCTCGAGAACCTCCGCCGGCTGCGCCTGATGGTGACGCAGCACGCGCGGGCCGAGGAGCGGTACGAGTTCATGCGGATGCGGGCCGAGACCACGGCCGCCGAGCGCCGGGCCCTGGCCCTGGGCGTGCGGGCCGCCGAGGCGATGGCCCCGACCCGGCCCCGCCCTGGGGTGGAGTCGGCGACGAAGAACCTGCTCTTCGGCCCACCCGCGGCGATCATCGACCGGGCGCGCGACCTGATCCGCCGGGCGATGTCGCGGCGGTGACCGCGGGGTCGCGCCCCTGAGACCGCCTCTGATACGACGTACGGCTCCCGCCCGCCCGGGCGGGAGCCGTACCGCTGTCCGGACGGCCGCGCAGGGTCAGCGGGTCCCCATGAGCCGGAGCGGGTGGGCCCCCTCGGTCTCCATGCGGTACTCCATGCCGGACCGGGCGCGGTTCTCCTCGATGACGCGCTCGCTCGGCGGCTCCTCGCCGCCCATGATCTGCTCCTGCCAGCGCTGGAACCGCTCGTGGGCCTCCTGGACGTAGCCGGTGCCGAGCGTGGTGTAGTCGACCTGGGTGGCGATCAGCTCGCGGATGAACTGCTTGTTCGGCTCGAAGGTCACCGGCTCGGGGATGCGGTTGGGGAGCACCTCGGCGGGGTCGCGCCCGTCGTGGCGGCGCATGAGGTCGCAGGCGATGCGCAGGTGCTCGAGCTCCATGTTGAGGTGGAGCTCCCAGATCCGCTTGACCTTGGGGTCGGTCTCGGTCTGCATGAAGGAGTAGTACATGTAGCACTCGTTGTACTCGTGGATGACGAGCCGTTCCCACCAGGTCTCGCCCGGGTCCACGAGCGACTCGTAGTGCGTGACGTGCTCCTCCTCCACGAGCCCGATCTCCTGGTAGAGCTGCCGGGCGATCGGCTCCATGTACATCGGCCCGACGTTCATGTAGAAGTTCATGGTCTGCTGCTCGGCAGACATGATCGTCAGCGCGTGGAGCCGGGAGATCGGCTGGACCTTGTCCCGCTTGTACGGCTCGCGCACGTTGTCGATGGGATGCCGGTGCTGGGCGATGGTGGGCCGGCCCGGCATCACCTCGGTGAGCGCGTCGACGATCTTCTCCGCCTTGCGGTGCTCGATCATCTCGTACAGGTTGGCGTACCGGTACAGGTGGTCGAAGTCCTCGAGCACGCCGAACTGGTACGCCTGCTTCAGATAGGGATCGGGCTCCATCCGCGCGACCCAGGCGGTGAGGTCGACGGCGACCTGCTCGTACGAGATCGTCGTCTCCAGCACCGAGCTCAGGCCGGGCAGCAACCAGTTCACCACCCGTTGCTGCTGGGCCTCCATGAACCGGACGTGGGCAAGCTGCTGGCGCACCTCCGGATCCGGGCAATGCCGGGCGAACTGGTGGCTGAACCAGATCGCCTCCATCTCGATGCCGTTCATCGTGATGATGCGGCATCGGGTGTACGGGTCCGCCCGATCAGGGTCGATGGGCGTCACGTTCAGCTCGCGCCAGTTGCGCAGCTGGCGGTCGAGAGGGATCCCCCGTTCCTTCAATGGGTTGAATGTCATCAGCCGGCTCCTTCCCCCGATGGAAAGGCGCGGGGCCGTCGCCCGGACATGACAGGAGCCGTCAGGGCACCCCGCGCTGGCGCAGGGCGTACCCAGACCGCGGACCGTGGCAAACCTCGCCAACCTGGTCGAATCCGCAGGTCAACCCGGCGTTGGGGGGTTGATTGCCGAGCGCTGAGGCCGGCTCAGGCGATCTCGCGCCACCAGCCGTCCACCGGCGGCGGGTCGTCCGCGCTCACCCGCTCCCCCGGGCGCGGTACGGCGAGGCGGACGCCGTGCGCCCGTGCCTCCCGGCACAACCGTTCCACCGGATCGCTCCAGGAGTGCGGGGCGAGGCGGAACGTGCCCCAGTGCACCGGCAGCAGCAGGCCCGCGCGGAGGTCGAGGTGGGCGCGGACCGCCTCCTCCGGGGTCATGTGCACGTCCGGCCAGGCGGCGCTGTACGCGCCGATCTGGATGACCGACAGGTCGAAGGGGCCGTACGCCCGCCCGATGGCGGCGTACCCGTCGAAGTAGCCCGAGTCCCCGGTGTAAAAGACCCGCCTCCGCTCCCCGGCGACCACCCACGAGGCCCACAGGGTCGGGTTGCGGGCGATGAAGCGGCCGGAGAAGTGACGGGCCGCGGTCGCGGTGAGCCGCAGCCCGCTGAGCTTGGTCTCCTCGTCCCAGTCGAGCTCGATGATGCGGGAGGCCGGCACTCCCCACCGTTCGAGGTGGGCGCCGACCCCGAGCGGCACGGCGAACGGGGCCCGCTGCAGCCGGGTCAGCTCCCGCACCGTCGCCATGTCGAGGTGGTCGTAGTGGTCGTGGGAGATCACGATGGCGTCGAGCTCGGGGAGGCCGGCGAGCGGGACCGGGGCCGGGTGCAGGCGGCGCGGGCCGGCGATCGGCGAGGGGGAGCAGCGCTCGCTCCAGACCGGGTCGAAGAGGACCCGCCGGCCCTCGATCTCGATCAGCACCGAGGCGTGGCCGTACCAGACCACGTCGAGGTCGCTCGCGGGCCCGGGCGAGGGCGTGACGAGCGGCACGGGTCCCCGCGGGCGGCGCGGCCCGGAGCGAAGCTCACCGAGGACGGCGCGGGCGGTGCCGCGCCGCCGCCCTGACGTCGGCACCGGGTTCCGGAAGCGTCCGCCGCCGAACCGCTCCGACCGCCGGATCCGCCGGGCGCGCTCCCCGGCCGGGCGCGCGCCGAGCGCCGGCACGATGTCGCGCGCCAGCCACCCGGCGCCGGCCAGGGCGAACAGCACGCCGAGCAGCCGCAGCGCATGGCCGGACCGGCTGTCCTTCACCCGCGTGCTCCTTCCGGGACCTCGTCGGTTCACGGATCACTCTAGGCGGCCTGCCGGCCGGGTGTCCCGCCCGGCCGGCGCCGCACCGCCCGGGGGACGGGCCGCACCCGGTGCCCCTGCCGGGATCAGCGCACGCCGGGCTCGGGCGGCTCCGGCACCTGGTCCGGGCTGCCGGGCGGGCACGGCCGGGCGATCCGCGTCTCGTAGTGGAGAAAGCCCTCGCCGAAGCAGTCGGTGCACTGCTCGTTCACGCCCGCCGTGCCGGCGCTGAGGCCGAGCACCGCCGCACGATCGACGATGACGCGGCCCGATCCCAGGCAGCTGGGGCAGAGCATGCGCTCCCGATGGGCGGGGGTTGACTCCTCGTCTCCGTTCACCGAGCCTCCCTCCGGGGCACCGCGTGGCGGGCCCCGCCGGTGTCATGCTCTCAGTCTGCCGTGCCCGCCGGCGTGCCCGGGAACGAGCCGCCCGGCGGGAGCGCCCGCCGGCGCTCCCGGGCGGGGTCGGCGCGCACTGCGGGCACAACCTCTGGAGACAGGGCCGCCGGCAAGACGGGCGCTGAAGGAGGCCGGGTGACGGTGGGCGGCGGAGGCAGGACGATCAGGGCGCCGAGAGGCCGCCGGCTGACCGCGCGCGGGTGGCCGCAGGAGGCCGCGCTGCGCATGCTCATGAACAACCTCGACCCCGAGGTGGCCGAGCACCCGGAGGAGCTGATCGTCTACGGCGGCACCGGCAAGGCCGCCCGGGACTGGCGCTCGTTCGACGCCATCGTCCGCGCCCTCACCACGCTCGCCGAAGACGAGACCCTGCTCGTCCAGTCCGGGCGGCCGGTCGGCGTGCTCACCACCCACGAGTGGGCGCCCCGGGTGCTGATCGCCAACGCCAACCTCGTGGGGGAGTGGGCGACCTGGCCCGAGTTCCGGCGGCTGGAACGGCTCGGCCTCACCATGTACGGGCAGATGACCGCCGGGTCGTGGATCTACATCGGCACCCAGGGCATCCTCCAGGGCACGTACGAGACCTTCGCCGCGGTCGCGGCCGAACGGTTCGGCGGCACCCTGGCCGGCACGGTCACCCTCACCGGCGGGCTCGGCGGCATGGGCGGCGCCCAGCCGCTCGCGGTCACCCTGAACGGCGGCGTCGCGATCTGCGTCGACTGCGACCCCCGGAGCATCGAGCGCCGGATCAGGCACGGGTACCTCGACCTCCGGGCGGAGAGCCTCGACGAGGCGCTCCGGCTCGCCGAGCAGGCCCGCCGCGCCCGCCGCCCGCTCTCGATCGGGGTCGAGGCGAACGCGGCCCGGGCCGTCCCCGAGGCGCTCGCCAAGGGCGCGGAGGTCGACATCGTCACCGACCAGACCAGCGCGCACGACCCGCTGACCTACCTGCCGCTGGGCGTCGCCTTCGCGGACATGGCGGCCAAGGCGCGCGAGGACCCGGAGGGGTTCACCCGCCGGGCGCGGGAGTCGATGGCCCGGCACGTCGAGGCCATGCTCGGCTTCCTGGACGCGGGGGCGGCGGTCTTCGACTACGGCAACTCGATCCGCGGCGAGGCGCGGCTCGGCGGGTGCGCCCGCGCCTTCGACATCCCCGGGTTCGTGCCCGCCTACATCCGCCCCCTGTTCTGCGAGGGCAAGGGCCCGTTCCGGTGGGTCGCCCTCTCCGGCGACCCGGCGGACATCGCCCGGACCGACCGGGCGATCCTCGAGCTCTTCCCGGACAACGAGCCGCTCGCCCGCTGGATCAGGGCGGCGGGGGAGCGGGTCCGGTTCCAGGGCCTGCCGGCGCGCATCTGCTGGCTCGGGTACGGCGAGCGCGACCGGGCCGGGGAGCGGTTCAACGACATGGTCGCCTCGGGCGAGCTCTCCGCGCCCATCGTGATCGGCCGGGACCACCTCGACTGCGGTTCCGTGGCCTCGCCGTACCGGGAGACGGAGGGGATGGCGGACGGCTCGGACGCGATCGCCGACTGGCCGCTGCTCAACGCCATGGTCAACGTCGCGTCGGGCGCCTCCTGGGTCGCCGTCCACCACGGCGGGGGCGTCGGGATCGGCCGCTCGCTCCACGCCGGGCAGGTGGTCGTGGCGGACGGCACGGCGCTCGCCGGTGAGAAGGTGCGCCGGGTGCTCACCAACGACCCGGCGACCGGTGTGATCCGGCACGCCGACGCCGGCTACGAGCGTGCGGCCCAGGTCGCCCGGGAACGGGGCGTGCGGATCCCGATGGACCCCGCCGGCTCCGGGGCCGGCGAACCGCGGCCCGGCGCGTCCTGAGCGGCGGGGCGCCCGCCCGGTTCAGGCCCGCGGGCGCGAGGCGGTCCCGTCCGGTGGCACGCCCGCCGGGTCGGCTCGGAGGGACGCCTCCGCCGGCGCCGGGGCCGGGCAGGCCCGGCGGGTGCGGGTCAGCGGGCGTCCGGGCCGATCAGCCCGGCGCGGCGCAGCGCCTCGGCCATGGCGCCCCCGGCCGGGGCCGGGCCGCGGCCCCCGGTACGCCGGCCGCCGTTCCGCTCACCCCGGCCCGGCCCGCGCCCGTCGCGGCCCGCGCCGCCGCGCTCCCCGGGCCGCTCCCCGGGCCGCCGCGCGGCCTCGTCGTCGAGCCGCAGGGTGAGCGAGATCCGCTTGCGCGCCAGGTCGACGTCGAGCACCTTGACCCGCACGATGTCGCCGGGTTTGACCACCTCGCGCGGGTCCTTGACGAACCGGTCCGCCATCGCCGACACGTGGACCAGGCCGTCCTGGTGGACGCCGATGTCGACGAACGCGCCGAACGCGGCGACGTTGGTGACCACGCCCTCGAGCACCATCCCCGGCTTGAGGTCCTCGATCGTCTCCACGCCCTCCTTGAAGGCGGCCGTGGTGAACGTGGGCCGCGGGTCGCGCCCCGGCTTCTCCAGCTCCTTGAGGATGTCGGTCACCGTCGGCAGGCCGAACCGGTCGTCCACGAACCGGGCCGGGTCGAGCGAGCGGAGCACCCCGGTGTTGCCGATCAGCGAGCGGATGCCCATCCCGGTGGCCTCGAGGATCCGCCGGACCACCGGGTACGCCTCCGGGTGCACGCTGGAGGAGTCGAGCGGGTCGTCCCCGTCCCGGATGCGGAGGAAGCCGGCGCACTGCTCGAACGCCTTCGGCCCGAGCCGGGGAACCGACTTGAGCTGCTCCCGGGACCGGAACGGGCCGTTGGCGTCGCGGTAGGCGACGATGTTCTCCGCCAGGGCGGGGGTGATGCCGGAGACCCGGGCGAGCAGCGGCACGGAGGCGGTGTTCACGTCGACCCCGACCGCGTTCACGCAGTCCTCGACCACCGCGTCGAGCGAGCGGGAGAGCTTCACCTCGGAGACGTCGTGCTGGTACTGGCCGACGCCGATCGACTTCGGGTCGATCTTCACCAGCTCGGCGAGCGGGTCCTGGAGGCGGCGCGCGATCGAGACCGCGCCGCGCAGCGACACGTCGAGGTCGGGCAGCTCCCGGGAGGCGTACTCGGACGCGGAGTAGACCGACGCCCCGGCCTCGGAGACCATCACCTTGGTCAGGTGCGGCATCCGCCGGACCAGCTCGGCGGCGAGCCGGTCGGTCTCCCGGGAGGCGGTGCCGTTGCCGACCGCGATCAGCTCGACCGAGTGCTCGGTGGCGAGCCGGGCGAGCACCTGCAGTGACTCCTCCCACCGCCGCTGCGGTTCGTGCGGGTAGATGGTCGTGGTCGCGACCACCTTGCCGGTCCCGTCGACCACGGCGACCTTCACCCCGGTCCGCAGGCCCGGGTCGAGCCCCATGGTGGGCCGCGCCCCGGCGGGGGCGGCGAGCAGCAGGTCCCGCAGGTTCGCGGCGAAGATCCGGACCGCCTCGTCCTCGGCGGCCTGCCACAGGCGGCCGCGCAGGTCGATGCCGAGCCGGACGAGGATCCGGGTGCGCCACGCCCAGCGGACCGTGTCGGCGAGCCACCGGTCGGCCGGGCGGCCCCGGTCCTCGATGCCGAACCGCTGCGCGATGATCCGCTCGTAGTCGTTCGGCTCCTCGGCCTGGGGGTCGAAGGTGAGGCTGAGGACCTCCTCCTTCTCCCCGCGGTACATCGCGAGGATCCGGTGCGAGGGCAGGGTGGTGAACGGCTCGGCGTAGTCGAAGTAGTCCGCGTACTTGGCCCCGGACTCCTCCTTGCCCTCCCGGACGCGGGAGACGAGCCGGCCGCGCCGCCACATCCGCTCGCGCAGCTCGCCGATGAGGTCGGCGTCCTCGGAGAACCGCTCGATGAGGATGGCCCGGGCGCCCTCCAGGGCGGCCGCGGTGTCCGGCACGCCCTCGCCGAGGTACGCCTGCGCCGTGGCCTCGGGGTCGAGCGTGGGGTCGGCGAGCAGCGCGTCCGCGAGCGGCTCCAGCCCGGCCTCGCGGGCGATCTGCGCCTTGGTCCGCCGCTTTGGCTTGAACGGCAGGTAGAGGTCCTCGAGCCGGGCCTTCGTGTCGGCCGCCATGATCTGCGCCTCCAGGGCCTCGTCGAGCTTGCCCTGGGCCCGGATCGACTCGAGGATCGCCGCGCGCCGCTCCTCCAGCTCGCGCAGGTAGCGCAGCCGCTCCTCGAGGGTGCGCAGCTGCGCGTCGGTCATCATGCCCGTGGCTTCCTTGCGGTAGCGGGCGATGAACGGCACCGTGGCGCCGCCGTCGAGCAGCTCGATGGCCGCCGCCACCTGGTTTTCCCGTACGCCGAGCTCCTCGGCGATCCGCTGCTGAATGGTGGTCGTCACGATCGTTGACCCGCTTTCTTCCGGGAGGCGGCTCACCATTCTGCCGGATTCGCGGGTGGGGACGGGCCGGGAAGATCACACCGGTCCGGCCGCGCCGTGATCGGCCGGTCGCGCCCCGGCGCGGGCGGGCCGTTGTTACGCTGCCGCGGGTGACCGGTGGCGAGGGGATGGAGTGCGCATGGCGGGTGCCCTGGCAGATCATCGCGGTCAAGGCGGCCGGCGCCGTGCTCTGCGCGGTGCTGGCGGTGGCCGGTGACCCCGGGCAGCTCTTCCTCGCCGGGGTCGCCGCGCTCGGCTTCGCCGGGCTGGCCCTCCGCGACCTGCTCGTCCCGGTACGGCTCGCCGCCGGCCCGGACGGGCTGGTGATCGCCGGGCTCACCGGGCGGCGGCGGATCCCGTGGGACCGGGTGCGGGGGATCCGGGCCGAGGCGTACCGCCGGTACGGGATCACCACCGAGCTGCTGGAGATCGACACCGGGGACGACGTGCACCTCTTCAGCCGGTGGGACCTCGGCGCCCGGGTGCCCGACGTGGCCGGCGCGCTCGCGCGGCTGCGGCCCTGACCGCAAGCGGGCTGCAAGCGGGCGTCAAAGCCCCTGTCCTACGTTCCAGGCGTGCCTGACATCCTCCTGAGCATCGTCTGCGGCGGCGCCGGCCTGTTCCTCGCGGTGGCGGGGTGCCGGGAGCTGCTGAGCCTGCGGAGCTTCCGGCGGCGGGCGCTGCGCGCACCGGGCCTGGTGGTCGGGCTGCGCCGGGACGGGGTTCCCGACGAGGGCGCCGCGTGCTATCCGATCATCCGGTTCACCACGCTCGACGGCCGGCAGGTCGAGGCGCGGGCCAGGATCGGCGGCAACCCGCCGCTGTGCCGGCCCGGGCGCCAGGTCACGGTCCTGTACGACCCGGCCCGGCCGGCCGACATCAGCCTGAGCGGGCCGGTGGGCAGCGGGGCCGTGTTCTTCGGGATCCTGCTCTGCGTCGGGCTCGGGCTGCTCTTCCTGGCGGCCGGCACCGCGATCGACGCCCTCGGGGCGCTGTGACGCCGCCGCGAGGCCGCCGGGCCGCCCGCCGGGCGCGGTGCGCGCACCGCGCGCCCCGTGCACGGCCCGGCAGGACATCGCCGGTGCCTCCCCGGCCGCGCGGTGGGCGCGGCCGGGGAGGCGGCGCGCCGCGCGACGGTCATATGCTGTCGCCCATGGCAGCGGAGCGTGGCCGGAGCCGGGAGCGGCGTGAGGAACTGCTCGACGCGGCCGACCGGGTGATCCGGCGGGAGGGGCCCGAGGCGTCGATGGCCGCGATCGCCGCCGAGGCGGGGATCACCAAGCCGATCCTGTACCGGCACTTCGGCGACAAGAGCGGCCTGTACCAGGCCCTGGCCGAACGGCATGCCCGTATCGTGATCGACCGGTTGCGGCCGGAGTTCGCCCGGGCGATGGCCGACCCGCGGTCCCGGGCCCGGGCCGCGATCGGCGCCTACCTGGACACCATCTCCGCCCACCCGAACCTCTACCGGTTCCTCTTCCACCGGGCGAGCGCGGAGGACGGCAAGACCCGCAGCCAGATGGCGGCGATCGTGCGGAGCGTGGGCGAGGAGCTCGCGTCCCTGCTCCTGCAGGAGGGGGTGGTCGGCGACCCGGTGCGGGCCAGCGTGTTCGGGCACGCGTTCGTCGGCATGGTCCAGGCGATCGGCGACTGGTGGCTCGACAACCCCGGGCTCGACCGCGACACGGTGGTCGACAGCCTCGCCGACGTGATCGCCGCGGCCCTGAAGGCCTGACCGGGCGTCACCGCGGACCGGCCGTGCGTGGCGCGCCGCGGTGACCCGCACGGCGCGGCCACCGCGCGTCACAGGTGGTGCAGGTCCTTGCGCTGGATCGACATGAGCACGCCCACCGCGGCCAGGCAGGCCACCGCGGACGACCCGCCGTACGAGACGAACGGCAGCGGCACCCCGGCGATCGGGGCGAGCCGGACGACCATGCCGACGTTGACGAACGTCTGCGCGGCGAACCAGCAGACGATCCCGGCGGCGGCGAGGGTCCCGAACGGCAGGGCGGCCCGGGACGCGGTGCGCAGCGCGCGCCAGATCACGAACCAGAGCAGGACCAGGATGAGCGCCGCGCCGGCGAACCCGAGCTCCTCGCCGGCGACGGTGAAGATGAAGTCCGTGTGCTGCTCGGGGACGAACCGGCCGCCGGTCTGGTCGCCGCGGAACAGGCCGGTGCCGAGCAGCCCGCCCGAGCCGACCGTGTTCAGGGCCTGGGTGGCGTTGTACCCGGCGCCCTGCGGGTCGGCCGCGGGGTCGGCGAACGCGAGCAGCCGCTGCACCTGGTGCGGGCGGAGGAGCCCGAGCCACCAGGCGAGCGCCGCGGCGGCCGCGCCGGAGAGCACCAGGACGGCGATCCACCGCCACCGCACCCCGGCGATCACGAGCATGCCGAGCACGATCGCGGTGAGGATCATGGCGGTGCCGAGGTCGGGCTGGAGCATCACCAGGCCGAACGGCACCGCGGTGACGCCGAGCGCGAGCAGCAGGTGCACCCCGCCCGGCCGGTGCTCCCCGTCGGGCTGGTCGCCGAGCAGGGTGGCGAGGGCGAGCACGAGCGTGAGCTTGGCGAACTCGGACGGCTGCGCCTGCACCGGGCCGATGCCGAGCCACGACTGCGCGCCGTTGACGGTCTGGCCGAGCGGGGTGAGCACCAGGAGCAGGCTCACGCAGGTGAGCGCGTACGCGGGCAGGCTCCAGACCCGCAGCGTCGACAGGTCGACCAGGGCGACCACGAGCATGATCACCAGGCCGGCGAGCACGTTGACGATCTGCCGCTTCAGGTACTGCTGCGGGTCCTCCCCGGCGGCGATGAGCCGCGGCCGGGTCGCCGCCCACACCAGGACCACGCTGATCAGGGAGAGCGCGGTGACCGCGGCGGCGAGGCCCCAGTCGAGCCGGGGCAGCGGGAGGCGGCGGGCGCGGGCGGACGGTGACGTGATCACTCGGCCCCTCCGGTGAGGTCGGGCAGGCGGTCGGTGAGCCGGCCGCCGGGGAGCGCGGCGCGCTTGCCCTCGAGGCCGTAGATGCCGGACCAGATCTCCCGGGCCGCGGGCGCGGCCGCGTCGGCGCCGGCGCCGCCCTGGGTGACCACGACCACCACCACGAACCTCGGCTTGTCGGCCGGGGCGAACGAGGCGAACCAGGAGGTGTCATTCACCCCGTATGCCTCGGCGGTCCCGGTCTTCCCGGCGACCGGCAGCTCGTCGAGGGGGAACCCGGCGAACGCCCCGGCGGCGGTGCCGGAGCGGGGCACCTCGGCGAGCGCGTCCCGGATGTAGGCGAGGGTCTTGCCGGAGACGGGGAGCCGGCCGACCACCGGCGGGGTGATGGTCCGCAGCACCCGGCCGTCGGCGCCGACCACGGCCTTGCCGATCCGCGGGCTGAACAGCTTGCCGCCGTTGGCGAGCGCGGCGTACGCCCGGGCGAGCTGCAGCGGGGTGACGAGCACGTCCCCCTGGCCGATGGAGAAGTTGGCCGCGTCGCCCGGGGTCCACAGGTAGCCGGTGGCGCAGTGCTCGGCGGCCACCGCCTTGAGGTAGGCGGCCCGCTGCGGATCGGTCTTCGCCAGGGACGGGTAGCCGGTCTTGGCGGCCTTGCAGGTCTCCTCCTTGGTCTGCTCCCAGTAGGCGCGCTTCCACTCCCGGCCCGGCACCCGGCCGGCGGCCTCCCCGGGCAGGTCGATCCCGGTCTTGGCGCCGAACCCGAAGGCGCGGGCCATGCGCTGCATGGGCTCGGCCGGCCGCTTGGCCCGCTCGTCCTTCACCCACATGTCGTAGGCGAACCGGTAGAAGATCGTGTCGCAGGAGACGACGAGGGCGCGGCGCAGGTCCATGAAGCCGTAACCGATCCCGCCGAAGTTGCGGAACGACCGATCGCCGACCCGGTAGGAGCCGGAGCAGTCGTACCGGCCGTACAGGTCGTAGCCGGCGTCCACCGCCGCCGCGAGCGAGACGATCTTCCAGGTTGAGGCGGGCGGCCACTGCCCCTGGATCGCCCGGGAGACCAGCGGCTGGCCGTGCGCGGCGCTGGTGAGCCGCTTGTAGTCGGCCGGGCGGATGCCGCCGGTCCACACGGACGGGTCGTAGGAGGGGTAGGCGGCCATGGCGACCACCCGGCCGGTGCGGACGTCCATGACCACCGCGGCGCCGGAGCGCGCGGACGCGGGGCGGGTCTTCCGGACGGCCCGCTCGAGCGCCTTCTCCACGACCCGCTGCACCTTGGCGTCGATGCTGGTCACCAGCGTCGCCCCGGGCTGGGGCGGCTCCTCGCGCACGACCCGCAGCACCTGGCCGGCGCTGTCCACCACGAGCTGCCGGCTGCCCTCCCGCCCGCGCAGCTCCGCGTCGTAGCTCGCCTCCAGCCCGTCGCGGCCGACGAACCGGACGCCGTACGGCCCGCCGCCCCGGGTGCTGTCGGGGCCGACGTAGCCGAGCACGTGCGCGGCGAGGCCGCCCTCGGGGTAGTCCCGGACCGGCTGGAGCTCGGCGGTGACCCCGGGGAACTCCTCGGGGCGCTCGACGATCTGCATCGCGATCCGCTCGTCGACCCCTTCGGCGACCGGGATCGGCTGGTACGGCGAGCCGGCCCAGCACGGCTTGCCCACCTTCGGCCCGCAGAGCCGCACCTTGCGGGCGATCTCCCGGTAGGGCATGCCGAGCAGGCGGGCGAGCCGGCGCAGCACGGCGCGCCCGTTGTCCGGCCGGCGGGAGAGGGTGATGTAGTCCACGGACACCGTCATCGCCGTGCGGTTGCGCACCAGCGGGCGGCCGCGCTGATCGACGATCTGCCCGCGCACGGCCGGGAGGACGACCTGGCGGGTGTGGTCCTCGACGGCCGCGCGGGCGTACCGGTCGCCGTCGATGATCTGCACCTGCCAGAGGCGGCCGAGGAGCACGAGGAACATGCAGGCGACGAGCACGTGGACGAGGAGCAGGCGCGATCGGTGCGGCATGGTCCTCCTGGGGTGCGGACGGCCGATGGCGGTCCCGCCGGGGGCGGGTGTGGGGGAGCGTCACGGGCGTGCGGGCGGTGCGGTGGGGGCGCGGACGGGCCGCGGGCCGGGGTCCCGGGCGCCGCGGAGCCCGGTGCCTCACCCGGCCCGGGCGTCGCCCGACCGGCCGGACCCGGTCACCACCCCGACCACGTCGAGGGCGCTGAACCGGACCGCGGGGCGCACCAGCGCGCTCCGGGTGAGCTGGTCCGTCGCCGGCTCCACCTCGATCACCTCGCCGATGGGGACGCCGGCCGGGTAGGGCCGCATGCCGCGGGAGCCGAGGGTCTCCACGCGCTGCCCGACCCGGAGCGGGGCGCGGGCGTCGAGCACGCGGAGGCGGAGCAGGCCGCCGCTCCGCATGCCCTCACCGGTCACGATGCCGACGTGGCGGGACCCGGCGAGCCGGGCGCCGATGCCGCTGGTGACGTCCGTGGCGAGCAGCACGGTGGCGCTGTCGGCGCCGGCCGCGATCACCCGGCCGACCAGCCCGTCGCCGCTCACCACGGCCATGTTCGGCCGCACCCCTCGCCGGGTCCCTGCGTCGATGGTCACCGTGTCGGCGCGGCCCGGGCCCTCGCCGACCGCGATCACGTGGGCGGGGACGAGGCCCGGGTACGGCGCGGCCTCGCGGAGCTCCGCGAGCCTGGCTGCCCGGTCGTGTTCGGCGCGCGCCGCCCAGAGCCGGGCGGCGAGCCGGGCGTTCTCCAGCTCGTACGCGCGGACGTCGCCCGCGTCCGAGCCGCCGAGGGCCGCCGTGCCGCCCAGGGCGGCTGAGGTTCCGCCCGCCCGGCCGGCGGGTTCGGCGCCGGCGGCGTGCCGCAGGGCGAGGCCGCCCGGGACGCCGATCACGATCAGCCCGGCGGAGGCGGCGGCCAGCAGGGCGAGGACGGGCCGCCGGGCGCGCGGCGCGCGGCGCATCTGCTCACCTCCTCCGGCTGGCTCGTGCGATCGGGGACGTGGGACGGGCGGGAGGCCCTGGGCCGCGGGAGATGGCCGGGCGGCGATCAGCGGCGCGGCTCGGGGATCAGCACGCCCTGCAGCCGGTCGAACTCCTCCAGGCAGCGGCCCGCGCCGAGGACGACCGAGTGGAGCGGGTTGTCGGCGACCTTGATCGGCATGCCGGTGACCTCGGCGAGCCGCCGGTCGAGGCCGCGCAGCAGGGCGCCGCCGCCGGTGAGCATGATCCCGTTCTCCACCAGGTCGCCGGCGAGCTCCGGCGGGCACTGGTCGAGCGCGTCCTGGATCGCGTCGATGATCGAGCGAACCGGCTCCTCGATGGCCTGCCGTACCTCATCGGCCGAGATCATCAGGGTCTTCGGCAGCCCGCTCACCAGGTCCCGGCCCCGGATCTCCATCTTCGGCTCCTCCGGATCCTGGGGGAGCGCCGACCCGATGGCGATCTTGATCTCCTCGGCGGCCCGTTCGCCGAGCAGCAGCGAGTGCTCCTTCTTGACGTACGTGATGATCGCCTGGTCGAGCTCGTTGCCGCCGATCCGGATGGAGTGGGCGGTGACGATGCCGCCGAGCGCGATGATCGCCACCTCGGTGGTGCCGCCGCCGATGTCGACCACCATGCTGCCGGTCGGCTCGCTCACCGGAAGCCCGGAGCCGATCGCGGCGGCCATCGGCTCTTCGATGATGTAGACCCGGCGCGCGCCCGCGTGGTAGCCGGCCTCCTTGACGGCGCGCTGCTCCACGCCCGTGGTGCCGCTCGGCACGGCCACGATCATCCGCGGCTGGGTGAGATAGCGCCGCCGGTGAACCTTCTGAATGAAGTAACGGAGCATTCGCTCCGCCACCTCGAGATCGGTGATGACGCCGTCGGCGAGGGGGCGGATGGCCACGATGTTCCCCGGGGTGCGGCCGATCATCTGTTTGGCCTCATTGCCCACCGCGACGATTTTCTCCGTCCTGGTGTTCAGCGCGACCACGGACGGCTCGTCGAGCACGATGCCGCGATTGCGCACGTAAACGACGGTGTTCGCGGTTCCGAGATCAACAGCGATGTCGCGGCCGAGGAAATCCATAGAAAAGCCCATGCCAGTGCAGCGTCCTAAAGCCTCCCACCGAACCCGAATTCTGTAAAATATTATAGTTACGGAAAAGCCGTGTGTGGTGTGATGTGGCCCTCCATGCCCGCGAAGAACGTACGGGTATTGAGGTATTCGTCACAGACCTCCGGTTCCACGGGGCGCGTGGTCCGGCGCCCGTCGCCGTTGCTTGATCGCCGTGCGCGTCGCTACGCTGTACGGCATGCGAGACCACGCCGCTTCGCCGATCTGGTGGTGGCGCCGCTGAACGGCGGCGCGGGTTTCGCATTGTCACGCAGCGTGGACCGGCCGCCCCGTGAGGCGGCCTTATGTATGTCCGCCCCCGGGGCATTCGACGAATCAGAGGGGCGTGGACAGTGGAGACCAGCGGATATATCACAGCCGGCAGGATCGCCGTCGAGCGCGAGGCGCGCGAGGTGCCCGAGGAGGCGCTCGAGGAGATCGTGACGGCGCTGCGGGAGCGCCGGGGCGGGGCCTTCTCCTCAGGCATGGACTACCCGGGCAGGTACAGCCGGTGGGCGTTCGGCTACGTCGATCCCTGCCTGGAGATCACGGCGCGGGGCCGGCGCGTCACGGCCCGCGCGCTCAACGACCGCGGCATGGTCGTCTTCCCGGTGATCGCCTCCTGCCTGCTCGCCGCGGGCAAGCCGGTCTCCGGGCCCGACCGGGGCTCGGTCGAGGTGGTCATCCCCGAGTCCGAGGAGCTCCTCCCGGAGGAGATGCGCAGCCGCCGGCCGACGGTGTTCAGCGCGATCCGCGAGGTGATCGCCGCGTTCAAGGGCGAGGACCCCCACCTCGGCCTGTACGGCGCGTTCGGCTACGACCTCGCCTTCCAGTTCGAGCCGATCCGGCTCCGCATCCCGCGGCCCGAGGACCAGCGCGACCTCGTCCTCCACCTGCCCGACCGGCTGGTCGTGATCGACCGGGTGCGCGAGACCAGCATGGAGTACCGCTACGAGTTCACCGTGGACGGCGTCTCCACCCGCGGCCTGCCGCGCACCGGGGAGACGATCCCGCTGGTCGCGCCCGAGCGCATCCCCCCGGGCCCGCGCAAGGGGGCCTACGCCGAGATCGTGGCCAAGGCCAAGGAGCGGTTCGCGCGGGGCGACCTGTTCGAGGTGGTGCCGAGCCAGGTCTTCTACGGCGCGTGCACCGACCCGTCCGCCTTCTACCGCGCGCTGCGCACCAGCAACCCCGCGCCGTACGAGTTCCTGCTCAACCTCGGCGACGGCGAGCACCTGGTCGGCGCGTCGCCCGAGATGTACGTGCGGGTCACCGGCGACCGGGTCGAGACCTGCCCGATCTCCGGCACCATCGCCCGCGGCGCCGACCCGGTCGAGGACGCCGAGGCGATCCGGACCCTCCTGTCCAGCGTGAAGGAGGAGTCCGAGCTCACCATGTGCACCGACGTGGACCGCAACGACAAGTCGCGGATCTGCGTGCCCGGGAGCGTGCGGGTCATCGGCCGCCGCCAGATCGAGATGTACTCCCGGCTCATCCACACGGTCGACCACATCGAGGGCCGGCTGCGCCCCGAGTTCGACGCGCTCGACGCCTTCCTCACCCACATGTGGGCGGTGACCGTCACCGGCGCGCCGAAGACCTGGGCGATGCAGTTCATCGAGGACCACGAGGACCAGCCGCGGCGCTGGTACGGCGGGGCCGTCGGCTTCCTCGGCTTCGACGGCTCGATGAACACCGGCCTGGTCCTGCGCACCGCGCAGATCCGGCACGGGGTCGCCGCGGTGCGGGCCGGGGCGACGCTGCTGTTCGACTCCGACCCCGCGGCCGAGGAGCGGGAGACCGAGCTGAAGGCGAGCGCCCTGCTCGGCGCGCTCGCCGCCGCCGAGCGGCCCGCGCAGGAGGAGCCGCCGGCGGAGCCGGCCGAGCGCCCGGGCGAGGGGCACACGGTGCTGCTCGTCGACCACGAGGACTCGTTCGTCAACACGCTCGCCGACTACTTCCGCGCCCAGGGCGCCTCGGTGGTCACCCTGCGGCACGGCTTCCCGCTGGAGAAGCTCGACGAGATCGCGCCGACCCTGGTGGTGCTGTCGCCCGGGCCCGGCTGGCCGTCCGACTTCGGCTGCTCCGCCCTGCTCGATGCCGTGTACGCCCGCGGGCTGCCGGTCTTCGGCGTCTGCCTCGGCCTCCAGGCGATGGTCGAGCACGCCGGCGGCACCCTGGAGCTCCTGCCGTACCCGGAGCACGGCAAGCGCGGCCGGATCCGGCGGGAGGGGGAGAGCGCGCTCCTCGACGGCCTGCCCGAGGAGTTCGTCGCCGCCCGCTACCACTCGCTGCACGCCAAGCGCTCCGGGGTGAAGGGGTTCACGGTGACCGCGACCACCCCGGACGGCGCGGTGATGGCGATCGAGGACGTGGCGAACCGCCGGTTCGCCGTGCAGTTCCACCCCGAGTCGATCCTCACCACCCAGGGCGGCAACGGCGCCAAGATCATCGCCAACGTGCTGCGGCTGTGCGCCGGGGCCCGGGACCGCGCCGGGCGGGCGGCCACCCCGGCCGGCTGAGCCGCACCGCCGCCCGCCGCCCCGGGCGGACGCGACGGCACGGGGAGGCCGCCGGCCCGCGGGCCGGCGGCCTCGCCCCGGGGCCGGTTCGCCCGGACGCCTCGGGTTTGGAATCCTGGGACGGTCAACGCCACACGACACGGGGAGAGCAATGCGCAGCGTCGAACCCGAGGTATTCCTCGTCGCCCGGCCGGCGGTCGACTACGACGAGCTCGCCCGCTACCTGCGGCAGATCGGCGGGGAGCGCTGGCTGGAGCGGCTGGACCGGGGCGAACTGGACGCGCAGAACCTGGCGGAGTTCGCCGGGCGGCTGTGCTACCGGTCGTTCGAGCCGGGGCTGAATCCGAACGTCGTCCGGATCCGCACCGACCAGGAGGACTACCTCCGCAACATCCTGGCGAGCGCGCACGGGAGCGTGCTGGAGCACGTGAGCTTCAGCTTCGTGCTGCACAACGTCTCCCGGGTGCTCACCCACGAGCTGGTACGGCACCGCGTCGGGGTGGCGATCTCCCAGGAGTCGCTGCGCTTCGTCCGGCTCACCGACATCCCCTTCTGGTTCCCGGAGTGGGCGCGCGAGGACGCCGAGCTGATGAAGCGGGCGACCGAGATCCTCGACCGGCTCCAGGAGTTCCAGCTGTGGATGGCCGAGCACTTCGGCCTCGACAAGGAGGGCGTGCCGTTCTCCGAGAAGAAGCACCGCACGTCGTTCATGCGGCGCTTCGCCCCCGAGGGCGTGGCCACCGGCCTGGTCTGGACGGCGAACGTGCGCACCCTCCGCCACACGATCGAGACCCGGACCGCGCCCGGCGCCGAGGAGGAGATCCGCCTGGTCTTCGGCAAGATCGGCGAGATCATGCGGAAGGAGGCGCCGGCGCTCTTCGGCGACTTCGAGGTCGAGGACGGCGCGTGGATTCCCCGCTGGCGTAAGGTCTGAGCCGGCCCGGGGCGCTCCGGCGGCCGGGCGCGTCCGGCGCGGCGGGCCGCCCTTCCGGTCACCCGGGGAGAGGCGGGGCCGCCCCTCCCCGGCGCACGTCCCCATGCCCGATCACGGAGTTCCCCGGCGGTGCCGTGGACCGATGGGCTGCAGACGGGTGCCGTGACCCGATCACCGCACCCGCGCCGGGCCGATCAGCGCGCTCGGCGGGCGCCCGTTCCGCGCGGGCGGCCGCCACGGCTGATCACGGAGCGTGTCGTAGTGGATCCGCTCCCGCGGCACGCCCGCGCGCCGCAGCCGGCGCACGGTCTCCGCCACCGTCGCGGCCGGGCCGCAGAGGTACACCTCGTGCTCCTCCCAGGGGCCGAGCCGCTCCACCGCCTCCGGCGGGGTGGCCCGCATCCCCGGAAAGGACGGGTCGTCGGAGACGACCGGCACCACCCGCAGCTTGGGGTGGGCGGCGGTCATCCGCTTCAGCTCCGCCATGTCGTAGAACTCGGCGGCCCGCCGCGCGCAGAGCAGCAGGTGGATGCGGGACGCGCCACCGGACTGCACGGCGTGCTCGATGATCGCCTTCATCGGGGCGAGCCCGGTGCCGTCCGCCACGCAGAGGATGTCCCGGCCCGTGTCCGCGGGGACCATGGTGCCGGTCGGCGGGCCGAGCATGATCTGGTCGCCCACCCGGGTGTACCGGACCAGGGCGGAGCTGACCCAGCCGCTGGGGAGGGCCCGCACGTGGAAGCGGAGCGTGTTGTCCCGCCGCGGGGCGTTGGCGATGAAGAAGGTGCGCCAGATCCGGGGCCAGCGCGCCGTCTGCACCGGCACGTGCTGGCCGGGCTTGAACGCGAGCCGCTCGGCGGGCCGTACCGTCACCACGGCGATCTCCGCGGTGCGGCGCTCGTGGCCGATCACCTCGGCGTGCCACCAGGGCGGGCCCGGATCGGCCTCCGCCCCCGCGATCATCTCCTGGGCCGCCAGGGCGTACGCGCTGCTCCAGGCCGCCTCCACCTCCTCGTTCCACAGGTCCGCGGCGAAGCGCTTGACCGTGGCGAGGAGCGCGTCCCCCGCGGCCAGGAAGTGCTCGGCGGTCACCCCGTACTTGCGATGGTCGCGCCCGAGCCTGGCGAGGTACGGCCGCAGCCCGTCGGGATCGTCCAGCATGGAGACGATCTTCGTGAGGGCCTTGACCAGGTGCTCGTTGTGCGCGTCCATGGCCGGCGGGAACAGGGCCCGCATGTGCGGATGCTCGGCGAACAGCCGGCCGTGAAAGTACGCGGCCGCCTTGCCGCGTGCGGCCTTCACCGGCGCGAAGCTCTCCCTGACCAGGCGTGGATTGAGCGACATTGGATCGTTCCGTTCCAGGACCGGAGGCGATACCCCGGTCGTGCCGACATGCCTGACGGTTCCGGGTGAGGAACGGACACGGCCCGGCCCGCGCCGTTCACCGGGAGTCTTTCACCGGCAGCCGGGAGTCACAACCCGTTTCATCCCAATGAAAGCAAGGTGTATCCATCATGGGGATATTTCGGGCCTTTCGCATTCTTCTATTCACTAATGCTGAAATAAGCGATCAGGTGGAAAAACGGATATAACGTCGGGGTGTTCACGTGCCGTCCGCGACGGGCGCGGCCCGCCGCGCCCGAGCGTCCGTCCCCGGCGTCCCGCCCGGCCGGGCGGCACCCAGCGGCGGCGGTCGACGTCGTCGTACGAGCCCGCGACCCCGACGATGCGGCCGCCGTGCACCGCGGCCACGACGATCTCGGCGGCCTGGGCCGGAGGCCGCCGCGCGACGCCGCACGTGAGCGCCTTGCGCGGCCGATGCGCTCCCGGTCCACCGGCCCGGGCGGCGGGATCGCGGGCGGTAAGGTTCGGGGCGTGGACGCTGCCGAGGACAGGATCTGGACGCTTCCCAACGCGCTGAGCACGCTCCGCCTGCTCGGCGTCCCCGTCTTCCTCTGGCTCGTGCTCGGCCCCAGGGCCGACGGCCTCGCCATCGCGCTGCTGGTCCTCGCCGGGCTGTCCGACTGGCTCGACGGGAAGCTCGCCAGGGCCTGGAACCAGACGAGCAGGCTCGGCCGCGTGATCGACCCGCTCGCCGACCGGCTCTACATCATCGCCACGCTGATCGGCCTGGTCCTGCGGGAGGCCATCCCCTGGTGGCTGGCGATCGCGGCGCCGCTGCGCGACGTGGCCCTGCTGTGGATCCCGCCGCTGCTGCGCCGCCTCGGCTACGGCCTCGCCCCGCCGGTCCACTTCCTCGGCAAGGCGGCCACGGCCGCGCTCATGTACGCCTTCCCCCTGCTCTTTCTCGCCTCCCACCACGCCTGGTACGCCGAGATCTGCTGGATCCTCGGATGGGCTTTCGCCATCTGGGGAACTGGTCTGTATTGGTGGGCCGGGGTGTTGTATGTGGTTCAGGTCCACCGGCTGACGAAGGGGTGACCGTGAAGGCCGTCGTCATGGCGGGCGGGGAGGGGACACGGCTCCGGCCGATGACCGCCACCCAGCCCAAGCCCCTGCTTCCGATCATCAACAAGCCGGTCATGGAGCACGTGCTGCGGCTGCTGAAGCGGCACGGCTACACCGAGACCGTCGTCACCGTGCAGTTCCTCGCCCCGCTCATCCGGAACTACTTCGGGGACGGGGACGAGCTCGGCCTGACCCTCCACTACGCCGCCGAGGAGATCCCCCTCGGCACCGCGGGGAGCGTGCGGAACGCCGCCGACCGGCTCCGGGACGAGCGGTTCCTCGTGATCTCCGGTGACGCGCTCACCGACATCGACCTCACCGACATGCTCCGGTTCCACCTGGAGCACGAGGCGCTGGTCACGATCGGGCTCAAGCGCGTGCCGAACCCGCTGGAGTTCGGGATCATCATCGTGGACGAGCGCGGGCGCATCCAGCGGTTCCTGGAGAAGCCCACCTGGGGCCAGGTGTTCTCCGACACGGTCAACACCGGCATCTACATCATGGAGCCGTCGGTGCTGGAGGAGGTCCCGCCCGGCCGGGCGGTCGACTGGTCCTCCGACGTCTTCCCCCGGCTCCTGGAGAAGGGCTGCCGGCTGTACGGCTACGTGGCCGAGGGCTACTGGGAGGACATCGGCACCTTCGAGAGCTACCTGAAGGCCCAGGCCGACGTCCTGGAGGGCCGGGTCAAGGTCGACATCGACGCGTTCGAGCTCGCACCGGGGGTGTGGACGGCCGAGGGCGCCTCCGTCGACCCCGAGGCCGTGCTGAAGGGCCCGCTCTACATCGGCGACTACGCCAAGGTCGAGGCCGGCGCGGAGCTGCGGGAGTACACCGTGCTCGGCAGCAACGTGGTGGTCAAGGAGGGCGCCTTCCTCCACCGCGCCGTGGTCAACGACAACGTCTACATCGGCCCCGGCGGGCACCTGCGCGGCTGCGTGATCGGCAAGAACACCGACGTCATGGCCCGGGCCCGGATCGAGGAGAACGTGGTCGTCGGCGACGAGTGCGTCATCGAGGCGGAGGCCTACGTCTCCTCCGGGGTGAAGATCTACCCGTTCAAGACGATCGAGGCCGGGGCGGTCGTCAACACCAGCGTGATCTGGGAGTCCCGCGGGCAGCGCAGCCTCTTCGGCCCGCGCGGCGTCTCCGGGCTGGTGAACGTCGAGATCACCCCCGAGCTGTGCGTACGGCTGGCGAGCGCGTACGCCACCACCCTGAAGAAGGGCGACACCGTGGTCACCTCCCGGGACGCCTCCCGCGCCGCCCGGGCGCTCAAGCGCGCCGTGATCAGCGCCCTCAACTCGAGCGCGATCAACGTGCTCGACCTCGAGGCGGCCCCGCTGCCGGTCGCCCGGTTCCACACCGCCCGGCAGGACGTCAGGGGCGGGATCGCGCTGCGGACCACGGCGGGCGACCCGCAGAGCGTGGACATCGTGTTCATGGACGAGACCGGCGCCGACCTGTCCCAGGCCGCCCAGCGGAAGCTGGAGCGGGTCTTCACCCGGCAGGAATACCGCCGGGCCTTCCCCGGGGAGATCGCCGAGCTCTCCTTCCCGGCGCGGGCGGTCGACACCTACGCCCGGGAGCTGCTCCGCTGCGTGGACATCCGCGGCGTGAAGGAGAACAACATGAAGGTCGTGGTCGACTGCGCCGGCGGCACCTCCTCGCTCGTGCTGCCCAGCCTCCTCGGCCAGGCCGGGGTGGACGTGCTCACCGTGAACAACCGGCTCGACGACGCCGCGCCCACCGAGACCCTGGCCGCGCGCCGCCGCGACCTGCAGCGCCTCGCCGAGCTCGTCGCCTCCTCCCGGGCCGCCTTCGGCGTGCGGTTCGACCCGGTGGGGGAGCGGATCTCCCTCGTCGACGAGAAGGGCCGGCTGATCAGCGACGAGCGGGCCCTGCTCGTCCTGCTCGACCTGGTGGCCGCGGAGCGGCGCGGCGGCCGGGTCGCCCTGCCCGTCACCACCACCCGGGTGGCCGAGCGCGTGTGCCGGTCGTACGGGGTTGAGGTCGAATGGACCGCGACCAGTCTCGATACGCTCACGCGGGCGGCGAGCCATCCGGATATGATCTTCGCGGGGGACGGGCGCGGTGGCTTCATCGTCCCCGAGTTCGCCCCCACGCTGGACGGCCTCGCGGTCTTCCTGCGTCTGCTCGGACTGGTCGCGCGGACCCGGATGTCGCTCAGCCAGATCGACGCCCGGATCCCCGAGGCCAAGATGCTCAAGCGAACGGTCCCCACCCCGTGGGCGCACAAGGGCACCGTGATGCGGTCGGTGGTGGAGGCCGCCGAGGGCTACCGTCTGGACACCACGGACGGTGTGCGGATCGTGGAGGACGATGGAAGCTGGGCGCTCGTGCTACCGGACCCGGCCGAGGCGGTCACCCATCTGTGGGCCGAGGGGCACGACATGGACACCGCGCAGGCGCTGCTGGAGCGCTGGGCGCGCGTGGTGGAGCAGGCGGCGGGCGCCAGGTGAGCGCTTCCGGTCCGGCGGGCGCGCCGCCTCTGGGCGGCGCGCGCCGGCCGCCCTCGATAGGGTCGTGCCGGTGGCGTCCGCCCGGCGCCATGGTGCGGCAGGGAATCCGTGTGGCGGGATGGACCACAGGGACCACATGGTTGTAGCGTTGGTCAGTCCATGTCCTGCCATGCTTCTTGACCACTGTTCCCTGATCAGCGTAAGTTGCGGCATTCGCAGTCTGAGCAAGTCGTGAGAGAGGCCGAGCCGATCGATGCCCAGCGTCTACTGCACGCAGTGCGGTCACGCCAACCCCGAGGACGCCCGTTTCTGCTCCCGATGCGGGACGCCGCTGAGCAGGGCGACGCAGGTCGCCGCCGACACGACCTCGACGATTTCACTTGAGGCGCTCGAGGCCGAGGCGGCCCAGACGCTGCTGCCGGATCGGTCGGTCGTGGAGCAGCTCCCGCCCGGCACCGCGCTCCTGGTGGTGATGCGCGGCCCGAACGCCGGTAGCCGGTTCCTCCTCGACAGCGACCTCACCACGGCGGGCCGGCACCCCGAGAGCGACATCTTCCTCGACGACGTGACCGTCTCCCGGCGGCACGCGGAGTTCTACCGGCGGGGCGGCCGGTTCACCGTCCGCGACGTCGGCAGCCTGAACGGCACCTACGTCAACCGGGAGCGCATCGAGGAGGCGCCGCTCGCGAGCGGCGACGAGGTGCAGATCGGCAAGTTCCGTCTGGTGTTCCTCACGCGCGGGCCTGGAGGGCAGTGAATCGGTGAGGAGGGAGGATCATGGGCGCGCAGGCCGTACGGGCGTTCATGAGCATCGGGGAGGTGCTCGCCCAGCTCCAGGGCGAGTTCCCTGACATCACCGTCTCCAAGATCCGGTTCCTCGAGGGCGCCGGGCTCATCGAGCCGCAGCGCAGCCCGTCCGGGTACCGCCGGTTCACGCACAAGGACGTCGAGCGCCTGCGGTACATCCTCCGGGCGCAGCGCGACCACTACCTGCCGCTCCGCGTGATCAAGTCACAGCTGGAGCAGCGCGACGCGCTGACCGAGCCCGGCCCGATCCAGGCGCCCCCGGTCAAGATGACCCGGGAGGAGCTGCTCAAGTCGGCCGGGATCGACGAGGAGCTGCTCGGCGAGATGGAGGCGTACGGCCTGGTCACCCCGGTGGCCGGCCACTACGAGGGCGAGGCGCTCGAGGTCGCCCGTAAGGTCGCCGCGCTCACCCGGTTCGGGCTGCAGCCGCGGCACCTCAGGGCGATCAAGGTGGTGGTCGAGCGGGAGGCCGCCATGATCCAGCACGCGGTGGCGCCGCTCATGCGCCGCCGCAAGCCCGGAGCGATCGCCGAGGCGGACGAGGTGGCACGGGAGATCTCCGGACTTCTCCAGGATTTGCACAACTCATTACTGCGTGACGGTGTTCGCGGCGTCCTGGGCAGATGAGGGACGCAATTGCAGCCCTGCGGTGTTACGTTGAATGCCAGGTGATATGCCGTAACGCTTGAGACGGAGCCGCCCGTGTTGCAGATGGAGGTCGTGGGGGTTCGCGTAGAGATGCCCACGAACCAGCCGATCGTCCTCCTGAAGGAGAGGGACGGCGATCGGTACCTGCCGATCTGGATCGGCATGACCGAGGCGACCGCGATCGCGCTGGCGCAGGCGGAGGAGCCTCCGCCCCGGCCGCTCACCCACGACTTGTTCCGGGACGTGCTGAACGCGCTCGGGGTGCAGCTGCAGACGGTCAACATCGTCGCCATCAGGGACGGGATCTTCTTCGCGGATCTCGTCTTCTCCAACGGCGTCGAGGTGAGCGCCCGGCCGTCGGACTCGATCGCGCTCGCCCTCCGCACCGGCGCGAAGATCTACGCCGCCGAGGAGGTCATCCAGGAGGCTGGGGTGACCATGCCGAGCGACCAGGAGGACGAGGTAGCGAAGTTCCGGGAGTTCCTGGACAAAGTCACCCCGGAAGATTTCGGTCGAGCGGGCTGACACTTCCGGCGATTCGGGAGATTAGCCTTCACGACGCGCCGGACAGGGTCGTTGACTGACGATGCGCCCGGTCCTACGGTGCAAGGGAAACCACGGTTGTAGTTCACGAACCCCCAGATCAGACCGTGGGACGAGGGAAAGCCGGAGGTCCGCAGTGGCGGTCAGCAGCGGCGAGGGTAAGACGGCCGGCAAGCACGACCCGGTCCGGGAGTCGGCCCGGGAACGGGCCGGCGAGGAGGGTCTGCTATGCGACGAGCAGCCGGTGACACTGCCCGAGGACATCGGTTACCGCGGCCCCACGGCGTGCGCAGCGGCGGGGATCACCTACCGGCAGCTCGACTACTGGGCGCGCACCGAGCTGGTGACGCCGACGATAAGGGCGGCGAACGGCTCGGGCACCCACCGGCTCTACAGTTTCCGGGACATCGTCGTCCTCAAGGTCGTCAAGCGGCTGCTCGACACGGGGGTGTCCCTGCAGCAGATCCGCACCGCCGTACGGCACCTGCGCGACCGGGGCGTTCAGGACCTCGCGCAGATCACGCTGATGAGCGACGGGGTCAGCGTCTACGAGTGCACCTCGGCCGACGAGGTGATCGACCTCCTGCAGGGAGGCCAGGGGGTGTTCGGCATCGCGCTCGGCCGGGTGTGGCGCGAGGTCGAGGGCTCGCTCGCCAAGCTGCCCGGTGAGCGGGCCATCCCCTCCGGCGGCGAGGCCGAGGCCGACCACCCGGCCGACGAGCTCGCCCGCCGGAGGAGGGCGCGCAAGACCGGGTGACCGAGGTGTCCGGCACCCGGTTGAGGGTAGAGTGACACCGCGCCGGCGACCCCGTGCGGGAGAGACCCCTGTTCGGCAGGGGCGCCGAAGGAGCAACCTTCTCCCCGGAATCTCTCAGGCACCCGTACCGCACGGGCGAGGCAACTCTGAAGAGCAGGCCCACCCGGCAGGGTGCGGCCTCACCGAAGGGGAAAGCCGGGCCCCGGCGGCCCGGTGAAGCTCTCAGGTCGGGCGACAGAGTGGGGAGACCGCAGCGAGGGCCGTGCCGTGCCACCGGACACGGCGGACGCCATGGTCTCGACCCGCCGAGGAGGCACCTGTCATGACCGACCGAGTTACGCTCTCCGACCTCGCCACCCCGCCCTTCGCCACCCGGCACATCGGGCCGTCCGACGCCGACCGGGCCAAGATGCTCGAGGTCGTCGGGTACCGCTCCGTGGCCGAGCTCGTGGCCGCCGCCACGCCCGAGGCGATCCGCACCGGCACGCCGCTCGATCTCCCCGAGCCGGCGAGCGAGGACCAGGTGCTCGCCGAGCTCCGGGCCATCGCGAGCCGCAACCGGGTCCTCACCTCCATGATCGGACTCGGCTACTACGACACGATCACGCCGGCCGTCATCCTGCGGAACGTGCTGGAGAACCCCGGGTGGTACACCGCGTACACCCCGTACCAGCCGGAGATCTCGCAGGGGCGCCTGGAGGCGCTGATCAACTTCCAGACCCTCGTCTCCGACCTCACCGGCCTGCCCGTCGCCGGCGCCTCCCTGCTGGATGAGGCGACCGCGGCCGCCGAGGCCATGGCGCTCGCCCGCCGCGCGGGCAAGGCGAAGTCCCAGGTGTTCGTGGTCGACGCCGACGCGCTGCCGCAGACCAAGGCGGTGCTCGCCACCCGCGCCGAACCGCTCGGGATCACCATCGTCGAGTCGGACCTCACCGGGGAGCTCCCCGAGTGCTTCGGCGTGCTGGTGCAGTACCCGGGGGCGAGCGGCCGGGTGGCAGGCTTCCGCGAGCTCGCCGAGCGGGCGCACGCGGCCGGGGCCATGGTGATCGCCGCGGCCGACCTGCTCGCGCTCACCCTGCTCGTGCCCCCGGGTGAGCAGGGGGCGGACATCGCCGTCGGCTCCACCCAGCGGTTCGGCGTGCCGCTGGGGTACGGCGGCCCGCACGCCGCCTACATCGCGGTGCGGGACGGGCTGCAGCGCCAGCTCCCCGGCCGGCTCGTCGGGGTCTCCAAGGACGCGGACGGGCGGCCCGCCTACCGGCTCGCGCTGCAGACCCGGGAGCAGCACATCCGCCGCGAGAAGGCCACCAGCAACATCTGCACCGCGCAGGTCCTGCTCGCCGTGGTCGCGGCGATGTACGCGGTCTACCACGGGCCGGACGGGCTCCGCCGGATCGCCCGCCGGGTCCACCGCCACGCCGCCGTGCTCGCCGCGGGCCTGCGCGCGCTCGGCGTGGAGGTGGTGCACGACCGGTTCTTCGACACCGTGCTCGCCCGGGTGCCCGGGCGTGCCCGCGAGGTGGTCGCCGCGGCCGAGGAGGCCGGGATCAACCTGCGCCTCGCGGACGACGACCACGTTGGCATCGCCTGCGACGAGAAGACCACCGCGGAGCACGTGCGGACCGTGTGGCGGGCCTTCGCCGGGCCGGACGCGGAGGTGCCGGTGCCCGCCGACCTGGACCTGACCACCCCGGACGCGCTCCCCGCCGAGCTGCTGCGCACCTCGGAGTTCCTCACCCACCCGGTGTTCAACTCCTACCACTCCGAGACGGCGATGCTCCGCTACCTGCGGCGGCTGATGGACAAGGACCTCGCCCTCGACCGGTCGATGATCCCGCTCGGCTCCTGCACGATGAAGCTCAACGCGACCACCGAGATGGAGCCGATCACCTGGCCGGAGTTCGCGGGCATCCACCCGTTCGCCCCCGCGGACCAGGCCCGGGGGTACGCCGAGCTGATCTCCTCCCTCGAGGGCTGGCTCGCCGAGATCACCGGGTACGACAAGGTGTCCATCCAGCCGAACGCGGGCTCCCAGGGCGAGCTCGCCGGGCTGCTCGCGATCCGGGGCTACCACCGCGCCCGCGGGGAGGCGCAGCGCGACGTCTGCCTCATCCCGTCCTCGGCCCACGGCACCAACGCGGCGAGCGCCGCCATGGCGGGCATGCGGGTGGTCGTCGTCGCCTGTGACGCGGACGGCAACGTCGACATGGCCGACCTCGCCGCCAAGATCGAGGCGCACCGGGACACCCTCGCCGCGATCATGGTGACCTACCCGTCGACCCACGGCGTGTTCGAGGAGACGATCACCGAGATCTGCGCCCGGGTCCACGAGGCCGGGGGCCAGGTCTACGTGGACGGCGCCAACCTCAACGCGCTCGTGGGGATCTCCCGGCTGGGCGAGCTCGGCGCGGACGTCTCGCACCTCAACCTGCACAAGACCTTCGCCATCCCGCACGGCGGGGGCGGCCCCGGTGTCGGCCCGGTGGCGGTCAAGGCCCACCTCGCCCCGCACCTCCCGGCGCACATCGCGGCCGCGCCGTACGGCTCGGCGAGCATCCTGCCGATCTCCTGGGCGTACATCCGGATGATGGGGGCGGACGGGCTGCGCCGGGCCACCGAGCAGGCGATCCTGTCGGCCAACTACCTCGCCGCGCGGCTCCGGCCGCACTACCCGGTCCTCTACACCGGGCGGGGCGGGCTGGTGGCCCACGAGTGCATCATCGACCTGCGCAAGATCACGAAGGAGACGGGGATCACGGTCGACGACGTGGCCAAGCGGCTGATCGACTACGGCTTCCACGCGCCGACCATGTCGTTCCCGGTCTCCGGGACGCTGATGATCGAGCCCACCGAGAGCGAGGACCTCACCGAGCTCGACCGCTTCGCCGACGCGATGATCGCCATCCGGCGGGAGATCGACAAGGTGGCGTCGGGCGAGTACGACCGCACCGACAACCCGCTCAAGAACGCCCCGCACACGGCCGAGCACGTGGCCGCGGACGAGTGGCCCCACCCGTACTCGCGGGCCGAGGCGGCCTACCCGGTCCCCGGGCTGCGGGCGGCCAAGTACTGGCCGCCGGTCCGCCGGATCGACCAGGCCTACGGCGACCGGAACCTCTTCTGCTCCTGCCCGCCCGTGGAGGCGTATCAGGACTGACCCGCCGGCAGCCCGCCCGCTCCGGGCGAGCGGGCGGGGCCAGGCCGGGCCCGGGCCGATAGGGGAGCGGCGCGCGTCGCCGGATGGCCGTGTGGCGGTCGAGCGACCCGGCCCGGTGGCGCCCCGGCGCGCGCCACGCCATCCCCGTCTCGCGCCTTCGACGTGCCACGACGGTGCGTCCGCGGGCCTCGCCCGGTGGCGCCCGCCGCGCGCCACGGCATCATGCCGCGGCCCGCTCCGGGTGGGCGGACGGGGAGCCCGGGCCGGGGTCCCTGGCCGGTGGGGGAGCCGCGCGCGGCGGCCCGCAACGGTGCCCGGCCGAAGGCGCGTCGGGAGCCGTGCCGTGCCGGGCGGTTCCGCCACGGCGCGGTACGGAGGCTCGTTAGGATCCTGATGATCTTCAGGACACGAGCGACCTTTGCGAGGCTCCTCCATGACGGCCATCGACTCCGAGCGGCGGATGGGCGAGGCGCGCCGGCTCGCCGAGCACGGTGACCTGGAGGCCGCCGCGGCGATCCTGGCGGAGATCGCGGCGGACGAGAGCGCGGCGGACCGGGAGGAGGCCGCGCTCGGGCTCTCCGTCCTCGCCGAGCGCATGGCCGAGCGGGCCCTGGAGGAGGGAGACCCGGAGCGGGCGGCGGACGTGCTGCGCGCGGCCCTGGCGGTGGAGTCCGTGGCCGACCGGGCGCGGCTGCGCGTCCTGCTCGGCATCGCCCACCTGGAGCTCGCCTGCCGCGAGTTCGCCGGCGCCTTACCGGACGGCGGCGGGGGAGAAGGCGACGCCGAGACCGGTGCGCTCGCCATCGAGCTGCTCGCCCGGACCCTGCCGCTGCGGGGCCGGGACGCCGACGCCGCCGCCGTCTGGCGGTACGGGCTCGGCCACCCCGATCCCGAGCTCGCCGCTCAGGTACGGCTCCGCCTCGGCCGGGACGTCCGCCCGATGGTCGAGGTGGGCGAGGACTGAGCGGCGCCGTACGGCGCGGGCGGTCAGCGGCGGCGCCGCCCGAGCGCGTTGGCGACGTTGATCGCGATGATGCCGGCCCAGGCGGCGAACATCCCGAGCGGGCCCGCGGTCTCGGCCGCGATCGCGGTGAGCGGGACGGCGATGCCGAGCGATCCCAGGGCGAGGATCAACCCGCCGCCGTCCTTCGACCGCTTCGGCCCGCCCTGCGCCTCGAGCTGCGCGGCGACCTCCTGGCGCACCCCTTCGGTGATCTGTGCGTCGATCTTGTCGAGGAAGGAGGCGACCAGGGCGTCGTCGTACTCGGGCCCGAGCTCGCGGCGGGCGCCGATGACGGCCTCGAGATCCTGCCGCTGCGCCGGGGTCAGCGGGGACCGCGGCGCCGCCGAGGACAGCGGATCATATGAGGCCGCCGGGGTGGCCGGTTCGGGTGATGAAGTCTCCGTCACGAGAGCCATTCTCGCCCATGCCCCACCCGGGTTGTTATCCCCCGTCAGGCGGACCGGCATCCGCACGGAGGAGGAGCCGGGCCCGCCCCCGAGGCGGACTAGCGCGGCCGGGAGCCCGCTCGCCGGAGACACCTCGCCTGGTCCGCCGTGCCGAGAGCCCTCGTGGTGAGCGGGCCGTCGTGCCTCGTGGTGAGCGGGCCGCCGCACCGGCCGGTCGTCGGTACGGTCGTGGCATGGAGATCGCGACCCCGCATGGCCCGGCGCTCGCCGAGGTGGACGAGCCGGCCGAGCCCCGGTTCCTCCTGGTGCTCACCCACGGTGCGATGGGCGGCATCGACTCGCCCGACCTGCTCGCGGTCCGGGACGCCGTGCTCGGCTCCGGCGGCGCGGTGGCCCGGGTCGTCCAGCCGTTCCGGCTCCGCGGCGCCCGCGCGCCCGGGTCGGCGGCGAAACAGGACGAGGCCTGGGTCGCGATCGTCGAGGCGCTGCGGCCGCCACCCCGGCCTGCCGCTCGTCCAGGGCGGCCGGAGCAACGGCGCGCGGGTGGCCTGCCGTACCGCCTGCGCGGCCGGGGCGGCCGCCGTGATCGCGCTCGCGTTCCCGCTCCACCCTCCGGGCAGGCCGGAGCGCTCGCGCGCGGACGAGCTGCGGAGCGCGGGATGCCCGGTCCTCGCGATCTCCGGAGGGCGGGACCCGTTCGGCATACCGGACGAGGCGGACGTCACCCGCCTGGTGGTCCTGCCCGGGGAGGGCCACGATCTGTCGAAGGACCCGGCCCGGGCCGGGGCCGAGGCGGCCCGCTGGCTGGCGGAGCGGATCCCGGCGGGCTGAGCCGGGGCGCGCCGCGGCGTGACGCGGGCGCGCCGGGACGCTACGCCGCGCCGACCGCGACGTCGGTCGGCCGGTGCGGGGCGATGACCCCGCCGTCGGGCAGCAGCTCCCCGGTGTCCTCGAAGAGCACGACGCCGTTGCAGAGCAGGCTCCACCCCTGCTCGGGGTGGGCCGCGATCACGCGGGCGGCTTCGCGGTCGGGCGCGTCCGCGCTGGGACAGGGCGGGTCATGGGGACACATCGCCGACGCTCCGTTCGGGGTCGAGGTGGTGGTGAACGGATGTCCATGGATCGGCAGGCCCGTCCCGCGGCGGAGGACATCGGCCGGGAGGCGGCCTGCGGAGCGGAGATGACGGACACCAGTCTGCTCCCCGCCGCCCGGGGCACGACATAGCCCGTTCGGGCGGTTTCCGCAGATCAGGAGGGCTATGGGCGGGTACCGGACCCGTCCCGGGCCCAGCCGGAGATGCCGGCGATGAGCGCGTCGAGCCCTTCGGCGAACTCCCGCTCGCCCTCGGCCGTCCGGACCTCGCGGACCTCCGCGTCCGGGTCGGCCCAGCCGGACCGCTGGAGCTCCACGGCGACGCTGCCGTAGACGTACGCGAGCAGCGCCCGGACGGCCGCCGGCGCGGCGTCGCCGAGCCCCGCCTCCCGGAGCTGCTCGGTCTGCTCGGTGAGCGAGGCGAGCGCGGCGCCCTTGGGCGGCCGGGTGAGGGCGAGGGAGAGCACGCCCGGGTGCTCGAGCAGCGCGGCGCGGCGCGCCCGGGCCCAGGCGCGGGCGATGTCCTGCCACCCGGCGGCCGGGCCGGGGTCGACGTGCACGGCGGTGACGTGCTCGGCGAGCGCGTCGAACAGCGCCTCCTTGCCCCGGGGGAGGTGGTGGTAGATGGCCATCGCCTCCACCTGCAGGGCGTCGCCGAGCTTGCGCATGGTGAGGCGGCGCAGGCCCTCGGCGTCCGCCAGGTGCAGGGCGGCCTCGATGATCCGTTCGCGGGACAGTGGCACGGGGGGTCGCTTGGCGGGCATGCCGCCACCCTGCCACACGGTACCTTACTTTGTAAAGGCATCGGCCGTGCGCCGGTGCTCCCCACCGCCCTCGTCACGCCATCCTCCGGGCAGCGCGTACGCTTATGGCGACGGTTGCCGGAACTGGAGGGCTGAGATGGCGTATTTCCGGCCACGGGTGAGCCGCGAGGCCGAGGTGCGGTACCACGCCGACCGGGAGATCGCGAAGAACGTCCCGGATCTGCTCCGGAAGGCGGTGGAGGCCGAGCGGCGCCTGGTGGACCTGCGCACCTCCGGCGCGCCCCTGGAGCAGGTGCGAGAGGCCGCGCTCGAGTACGATCGCGCCCTCGCCGACGCCCTGCGCGCCGCGGAGGCCGCGCAGCGCGCCGCGGCCGGGGTGAAGGCGTACGACAGCCGGATCGCCCGGCGGAAGGCGAAGTCCACCCCGGAGGGGGCGTTCTGGGCGGCCGAGGTGCACCGCCTGCGCACGCTGCGGGAGGCGCACCGGCTCAACGGCATCCCGCGGGTGCCGCGCCACGTCCCCAGCGCCCGCTAGGGGCCGGTCCTCCGGCCGCGGGCCCGGCGGGCGCACGCGCCGCCGTACGCCCGGGCCGGGTGGCGGACGCGCGGCCCCGGAGACGGCGACGGCCCGCGCCGGTGGGCGCGGGCCGGGTCAGGCGATCTCGCGATGGCCGGCTCTAGGCCGCGCAGCTCGCTCGCCCAAGGAACGCAGGGTCGCCGCGCCACGGCGCGCGGCCGCGGCTCAGCAGGCCCAGTCCATGAGCGGCCGGGCGTTGCTGGGGTGGCGGAGCTTGGAGAGCGACTCCTTCTCGAGCTGGCGGATCCGCTCCCGGGTCAGCCCGAGCCGCTTGCCGATCTCGTCGAGGGTGTGCGGCTTGCCGTCCACCAGCCCGAAGCGCAGGCTCATGATCTTCGCCTCGCGCGGGGACAGGTTGTCGAGCATCCCCTTGAGCTGCTCCGCGAGGAGCTGCCGGTCGACGATCTCGGACGCCTCGAGCGAGTCCACGTCCTCGATCAGGTCGCCGATGCAGGTCTCCCCGTCCTCGCCGATCGTGGAGTCGAGGCTGATCGGCTGCCGGCTCGTCCGGAGCAGCTCCTCGATCTGGTCCGGCGTCTTGTCCAGCTCGACGGCCAGCTCCTCGGGGGTGGGCTCCCGGCCGAGCCGCTGGTGCATGTCCCGCTCTACCCGCGACAGCTTGGAGAGCATCTCCAGCACGTGCACGGGCAGCCGGATCGTGCGGGCCGAGTCGGCGAAGCCGCGCTGGATGGCCTGGCGGATCCACCACATGGCGTAGGTGGAGAACTTGTACCCCTTGGTGTAGTCGAACTTCTCCACCGCGCGGATCAGGCCGAGGTTGCCCTCCTGCACGACGTCGAGCAGGGACATGCCGCGGTCGGTGTACTTCTTGGCCACCGACACGACCAGCCGGAGGTTCGCCTCGAGCATGTGATCCTTGGCCCGCTTGCCGTCCTCGATGACCCACTCCAGGTCCTCGCGGAAGCCCGGCGGGAGCTTCTCACCGCTCTCCAGCGCCTGCTTGAGCTTGTACTCCGCGTACAGCCCGGCCTCGATGCGCTTGGCGAGCTCCACCTCCTGGGCGGCGGTGAGCAGGGTCCGGCGGCCGATCGACTTCAGGTACGTGTGCACCGAGTCGCCGAGCACCGACGAGGTGTCGTCGAGGTCCGCGGTCCCGCCGTCGGCGAGGTCGGCGTCCGTGATCTCGGCGTCCCGGATGTCGAGGTCCTCCGGCGCGAGGTCGTCGAGGTCCGGCTCGGCCACCTCGGCCGCACCCGCCGCGGCGGCCTCCTCGGCGTCCTTGCGGCGCCTCCGGCTCCCCGCCGTGGCCTTCGTGCGCGAGGCGGCCCGCCCGCCGGACCGGCCGGCGCGCTTCCGCTCCGCACCGGCGCGGCCGGTACGGCCGGCCGCCGTGAGGTCCGCCACGTGCTCGGGACCCGCCTCACCGCCCGCGGCCGCGTCCTCGGCGAGCTGCACCCCGGCTTCGGCGAGCTCGTGCAGGATCGAGCGCCCCTCGGCAGGGCTCACCCCCGCCTTGGCGAAGGCCGCACGCAGCTCCGACAGGGAAAGCCGGCCCTGCGCACGCCCCCGCTCCAGCAGTTCGTCGAGGGGCGTCGGGGTCGCCTGGCGCTCGGGCGAAGCCGCCATGGCGGTGCGGGGCATGGGGAACCTCCTCCAAGGCGGAGTCAGTGACGTGCGGATCGTTCAGGGGTGCGTTGCTCCGGCGGCGCGCACCGCTATCAATAACGCCCTCACGTCCAGTTTGTTCCCTCTGCCCGTTCTGCTGGGCGGCGCTGGTCACTCGCGGGGGGCGATGGTTATGGTCACCCGGGGGTCCTCGGTCCGCGGGCGATCCGCGCCCCCGCGGTCCGTCTCCAGGCCGGAGGTCAGCTCATCCACCCACCGCTCCACCTCGGAGAGGTCCGCGACGAAATCGCTCGGCGGCGCGGTGGGCGGCTTGACGCCGCGGTCGCCGGGGGACGCGGCCGGCACGTCGTCCTCGACCTCGCGCGGGATGTGGACCTCCACCCGGCGGGCGTCCTCCCCCTGGAGCCGGTTCGCCGCGGCGGCCACCGTCACGGAGACTCCCCCCACGACGACGGCGGCCACGACGCCCGCGGAGACGAGCCTCTTCCGGGTCTGATTCATGCGGACCCTCCTCCGTTTCCTGGGAACGCGCCCGAGCCGTTCCGCAACGCGACCAGATCCGGCTTCCCGTTGGGCAGCAGCGGGATCTCCGGCACCACCTCCACCACCTTCGGGGCGGCGTAGGCGGGGAGCCGCTCCTTGGCGAAGGCGCGCAGGCCGTCGCGGGTGACCTCGCCGGCCACGACGGCGACCACGACCTCCCCCCACTCGGGGTCGGGCCGGCCGACCACCGCGACGTCCCGGACGCCGGGATGCTCCGCGAGCACCCGCGCGACCGCCGAGGCGACGACCTTCTCCCCACCGGTGATGATCACATCGTCGGCCCGGCCGAGCACGGTCAGGCGGCCGTCCTCGATCACCCCGAGGTCCGAGGTGACGAACCAGCCGTCCTCGAAGGGCCGCTCCTCGCGCAGGCGGTAGCCGGTGAAGAGCACCGGGCCGCGGATCCGGATCCGCCCGTCGCCGCCGGCCTTCACCTCGACGCCGTCGAGGGGGAGGCCGTCGTACACGCACCCGCCGGCGGTCTCGCTCATCCCGTAGGTGACCACCACCCGCGCCCCGGCCCGGCGGGCCTCGTCCAGGAGCCCGGGCAGGGCGGCCGCGCCGCCGAGGAGGATGGTGCGGAAGCGCCCCAGATCGACGCCCGCGTCGATCATGCGCCGGAGCTGGGTGGGGACCAGCGACACGTGCTCGGCCCCGCTCGCGGCGGCCTCCTCCGGGGAGAACCGCGGGTGGATCACCGGGTCGGTGCCGCTCAGCAGGGACCGGACCAGCACCTGCATGCCCGAGATGTGCGAGGTCGGGAGGCAGCACAGCCAGCGCTCGCCCGGGCGCGCCCCGATCCGGCGGAGCGACGCGCGCGCCGAGGCGGTGAGCGCCCCGGCGGGCAGCTCGACGCCCTTCGGGGTCCCGGTGGACCCTGATGTGGCGATGATCACCGCCGCGTCGGACGGCACACCGCCGGGCAGGCGCCGTACCCCGTCGGGCGTGACCAGGTGGGTGGGGCGCAGCGCGGCGAGCGCGGCGTCCAGCGCCGGCCGGGGGAGGTCGGGGGAGAGCGGCAGCACCGCCGGGCCGCCGTCCAGGGCCCGCCGTACCGCCTCGAGCAGGGCCGGTCCCGGTGGGAGGAGCAGGGCGTGCACCGGGCGGTGTCCCACCGGGCGATGTCCGGGACGGTCGAGCACGGTCGTAAGGTTAGTCCGGGTATGGTGCCGCCGATGTCCCGTCGGCGAGTGAGTGGAAAAGGAGCGCGTGTGTCGAGTGCGGTCGACTGGAAGCGGTCTGGTGAGTACGAGGACATCATCTACGAGACCGCCGAGGGCATCGCGAAGATCACGATCAACCGCCCCGAGCGGCATAATGCGTTCCGCCCCACGACGCTCTTCGAGCTCAGCCAGGCCTTCCGGATCGCCCAGGAGGACACCTCGATCGGTGTGATCATCCTCACCGGGGCGGGGGACAAGGCCTTCTGCTCCGGCGGCGACCAGAAGATCCGCGGCGACGACGGGTACGTCGACGACAAGACCCACGGCATCGGCCGCCTGAACGTGCTGGACCTGCAGGTGCAGATCCGCCGCTGCCCCAAGCCGGTCATCGCGATGGTCGCCGGTTACGCGATCGGCGGCGGCAACGTGCTCCAGGTCTGCTGCGACCTGACCATCGCGGCCGACAACGCGATCTTCGGGCAGACCGGCCCCAAGGTGGGCTCGTTCGACGGCGGGTACGGCTCCTGGCTGCTCGCCGCGACCGTCGGGCTCAAGCGGGCCCGGGAGATCTGGTACCTGTGCCGCCAGTACGACGCCAAGACCGCCCTGGAGTGGGGCCTGGTCAACGCGGTGGTCCCGCTGGAGAAGCTGGAGGAGGAGACCGTCCGGTGGGCGCGCGAGCTGCTGCAGAAGTCGCCGCTCGCGCTGCGGATGCTCAAGGGCGCGCTCAACGCGGTCACCGACGGCGCCGCCGGGATGCAGCAGTTCGCCGGTGACGCCACGCTCCTGTACTACATGAGCGAGGAGGCGCAGGAGGGCCGGGACGCGTTCAAGGAGAAGCGCGCCCCGGACTTCTCCAAGTTCCCCCGCCGCCCGTGATCCCCTGATCCGCTCCGACCCCCAGCAGACGCCGCACGGAGGAGGAATCCCGTGCTCGGGACCCTGACCGCCGCCCGGCACTCCCCCGGGGAGCGGCCGTGAACCCGGCGACCGCGCTCGCGACCGTGCTCGTCGACGAGCTGGTCCGCTGCGGGATGACCGACGTGGTGCTCGCCCCCGGCTCCCGCTCGGCGCCGCTCGCCCTCGCGGTGCACAACGAGCCGCGCCTCAGGCTGCACGTCCGCATCGACGAGCGCTCGGCCTCCTTCCTCGCCCTGGGGCTGGCCAAGCGCTCCGAGCGGCCGGTCGCCGTCATCTGCACCTCGGGCACGGCCGCGGCCAACCTCCACCCGGCCGTCATCGAGGCGTCCGAGGCCGGCGTGCCCCTGCTCGTGCTCACCGCCGACCGGCCGCCCGAGCTGCGCGGCACCGGGGCGAACCAGACGATCGACCAGATCAAGCTGTACGGCTCCGCGGTGCGGTGGTTCGCCGAGGTCGGCGTGCCCGAGGAGCGGCCCGGCCAGGTCGCCTACTGGCGGTCGCTCGTCGCCCGCGCCTACCACCGGGCGCTCGGGCCGTCCGACCCCGGCCCGGTCCACCTCAACCTCGCCTTCCGGGAGCCGCTCATCCCCGACGGGGACACGAACTGGTGCGAGCCGCTCGGCGGGGACGCCACCGGCGCCTGGGTGCGGACCCGGGTCGCCCCGCCCGCGCCGGCCCTCCACCTCCCGCCGGTCCGCCGGGGCGTGCTCGTCATCGGCGACGGCGCGACCAACGTCCGGCGCTACGTGGCCGCGGCCGGGATGGCCGGGTGGCCGGTGCTCTCCGAGCCCAACGGCAACGGGCGGTACGGCGACACGGCGATCTCCACCTACCACTTCCTCCTGGGGGATCCCGCCTTCGCCGAGGCGCACCGGCCCGACGTGGTGGTCACCCTCGGCCGCCCCGGGCTCTCCCGCCCCCTGCTGTCGTGGCTGCGGACCGCGGGGGAGCACATCGTGGTGACCGGCGACCTCACCCGGTGGCCGGACCCGACCCGGTCGGCCACGCAGGTGGTCGAGGCCGTGGAGATCCCGATCGCGTCCGGCGGGGACGACTGGCTGCGCTCGTGGCGGAACGCCGAGCGGCTGGCGCGGCAGGCGCTCGACGAGGTGCTCGACTCCACCGGACTGAGCGAGCCCCGCCTCGCCCGGGACCTGGTGGACCTGCTGCCCAACGGCTCGCTGCTGTTCTGCGGCTCGTCCATGCCGATCCGGGACCTCGACCAGACCATGCGGCCGCGGCGCGGCGTGCGGGTGATGGCCGGCCGGGGCGCGTCGGGCATCGACGGCCTGGTCTCCACGGCGATCGGCGCGGCGCTCGCGCACAACGGCCCCTGCTACGCGCTGCTCGGGGACCTCTCCCTGCTGCACGACCAGAACGGCCTGGTGATCGGCCCGCAGGAGCCCCGCCCCGACCTGTGCCTGGTGGTGGTGAACAACGACGGGGGCGGCATCTTCTCGCTGCTGCCCCAGGCGGCGCTCCGGGCCCCGTTCGAGCGGGTGTTCGGCACCCCGCACGGCGTCGACCTCGGCCATGTCGCGGCCGCCCACGGCCTGCCGTACACGCTCGTCGGCGACATCGGCGAGCTGCCGCGGGCGATCAAGGGGGACGGGCTGCGGCTCGTCGAGGTGCGCACCGACCGCGAGCGGAACGCGGCGATCCACGCGGCGATGCGCGACGCGGTGCGCGCGGCGATCCGGGGATAGCGCCCGGGAGGCGTTGCCGCCCCCGGTGGAGGACGGGTGCTCCTCCGGTCGGATCCCGGGCGCGCCGGAACTCGTCCGCCTGTGGGATGGCACAGCGCGGGCGGCACGGCAGAATGGGCGGGGTCCGCCGGCCGTCGAGGAGGAACGGATGCACGTCGACGAGTGGCTGCAGGCCATCCCTGCGACCTGGGTGTACGTGCTCGTGGGCGTGATCATCGCCCTGGAGAGCCTCGGCATCCCGCTCCCGGGCGAGATCATGCTGGTGAGCGCGGCCCTGCTCTCGTCCCAGGGGGTGGTGAGCCCGGTCCTCGTCGGGGTGTACGCGAGCGCCGGCGCGATCGTGGGGGACTCGATCGGCTACTTCATCGGGTACAAGGGCGGGGCGCCGCTCTTCGACCGGCTCGGGCGGCGCTTCCCGCGCCATTTCGGCCCCGAGCAGATCGCCAAGGCCGAGCGCCTCTTCCACCGGTACGGGGTGTGGGCGGTCTTCTTCGGGCGGTTCGTGGCGCTGCTGCGCATCCTCGCCGGCCCGCTGGCCGGCGCGCTGCGCCTGCCGTACTGGCGGTTCCTGGTGGCGAACGTGAGCGGCGGGATCGTGTGGGCGGGCGGCACCACGGCCGCGATCTACTACCTCGGCGTGGTGGCCGACCGGTGGCTGAAGGGGTTCTCCTGGGCCGGTCTGGCCCTCGCGGTGGTCGCCGGGCTGATCACCACGGTCGTGGTGAAGCGCCGGCTGGCCAGGGCGGCCGCGCCCGCGCCGGCGGCGCCTCAGCGCTCGATGAGCGTGACCTCCAGGGAGTAGTGCGAGGCGCGGTAGACGTGCGAGCCGTGCTCGACCGCCTTGCCCTGGTCGTCGTACGCGGTGCGGACCATGGTGAGCAGCGGGGCGCCCCGGCGCTCGCCGAGCAGGCGCGCCTCGGCGGCGCTCGCCGCCTTCGCCCCGATCCGCTGGTTCGCCACCCGCAACCTGATCCCGGCCGCCCGGAGCAGCTCGTAGAGGCCGTGCTCCTCCAGGGCCTCCGCGGTGAGCTGGGCCGGCCCGGCGGGCAGCCAGTTCCGCAGGATGGCGAGCGGCTCCCCCGAGGCGTAGCGCAGCCGCTGGATGTGGATGAGCTCGGTCCCGGGCTCGAGGCCGAGGGTCTCCGCCATCGCCTCGTCGGCGCTCACCCGCTCGAACGACAGCACCCGGGTGGACGGCTTCTGGCCGGCGCGGCGGAGGTCGTCGTAGAGGCTGGTGAGCTCCACCGACCGCTTGACCTGCCCGTGCACCACCTGGGTGCCGACCCCGCGCTTGCGGACGAGCAGGCCCTTGTCGACGAGGTACTGGATCGCCTGGCGGACCGTGGGCCGGGAGAGCCCGAGCCGGTCGGCGAGGAGGATCTCGTTGTCGAGCCGTGAGCCAGGGGCAAGGTCGCCCCGTCTGATCGCCTCCGAGATCTGCTCGGCGACCTGGAAATAGAGGGGGACCGGGCTCGACCGGTCGAGTTCGATCTCCAAGTGCCCCATCGTGCTCGTCCTCCTCGACGACTTGATCCTAACCGACGTCAAGATGTCCGGACAATCATCGGCAACGAGAAAGTCATATTGTCAGGACAAAGTATTGACATTGATTTCACATAGCGGTTAAAAACAAGCACCAGCGATCTCACGGGGGGCAGGAGCCGACGTGAGGAGGAAGTGATGAAGCGGAAGATCATCGCGGTCGCCGCCGTCCTGCTCGGCGCGCTGACCGGCTGTTCCAGTGGCAACGGTGATCAGCAGGGTGCGGCGGCGCAGAGCGAAGGCGCCCAGGCGCCCGCCGCCAAGTTCGCGGTGATCACCCATGGTTCCGCCGGTGACGCCTTCTGGGATGTGGTGAAGAACGGCGCCGAGGCCGCCGCCAAGCAGTACGGCGTGACCGTCAACTACCAGAGCGACGGCGACCCGGCGAAGCAGTCCCAGCTCATCGACCAGGCGGTGAGCGAGAAGGTGGACGGCCTTGTGGTCTCGATGGCCAACCCCGAGGCGCTCAAGGAGTCGATCGCCAAGGCCGTCGCGGCGAACATTCCGGTCATCACGATCAACTCGGGGGCGGACAAGTCCAAGGAGTACGGCGCGATCACGCACGTCGGCCAGTCGGAGGAGGTTGCCGGCCAGGGCGCGGGTGAGAAGCTCAAGGAGGCCGGCGTCACCAAGCTGATCTGCGTGATCCACGAGGCCGGCAACATCGGGCTCGACCAGCGCTGCAACGGCGCCACCCAGACGCTCGGCGGCACCGTGGAGCGGCTCCAGGTCGACGTGAACGACCTCGCCGGCGTCACCTCGAAGATCAAGGCGAAGCTGCAGAGCGACTCGTCGTTCAACGGGGTGCTGACCCTGAACCCGGCCGTGGCCATCGCCGCCCGGGACGCGATCAAGGAGCTCGGCTCCTCGGTGACGCTCGCCACCTTCGACCTGTCCGGCGACGTGGTGAGCGCGATCCAGAACGGCGAGATCCTCTTCGCCGTGGACCAGCAGCAGTACCTGCAGGGCTGGCTGCCGATCACCTTCCTCTACCTCTACAAGCAGAACCTCAACACGGTCGGCGGCGGGCTGCCGGTCCACACCGGCCCGGGCTTCGTGACCAAGGAGAACGCCGCCCAGGTGGCTCAGCTCGCGAGCGGCGGCACCCGGTGACGCGCGTGGCCGGCGGAGGGTCTGTGGCCAACGGAGGGTTTGGATGACGGCCGTCGCACGTGACGAACGGATCTGGCACACCGGCTGGCTGCGCCGCATGGTCATCCGGCCGGAGCTGGGGTCGGTCGTGGGCGCGATCGCGGTGTTCGGCTTCTTCGCCGCTCAGTCGCCGGTGTTCCGGTCGGCCGACGGCGTGGCGAACTGGCTCGATCCCGCGTCGACCCTCGGCATCATGGCCGTGGCGATCTCCCTGCTGATGATCGGGGGCGAGTTCGACCTGTCGGCCGGCGTGCTCACCGGCACCTGCGGCCTGATCGTGGTCACCCTCGCCACCCAGGCGGGCTGGAACGTCTGGGCCGCCATGCTGGCCAGCCTGGCCGTCGCCCTGCTCATCGGGTTCCTCAACGGCCTGCTGGTGGTGCGCACCAAGCTGCCGAGCTTCATCGTCACCCTCGGCACGTTCCTGATGCTGCAGGGCCTGAACCTCGGCGTGACCAAGGCGCTCACCGGCACCGTCCAGGTGGGCGGCCTGCGGGACGCGTCCGGGTACGAGAGCGCGCACGCGGTGTTCGCCGGCTCGGTGACCATCGGCGGCACCGACTTCCGGATCGCGATCCTGTGGTGGCTCGCGGTCACCGCCATCGCCACCTACGTGCTGACCCGGACCAGGCCCGGCAACTGGGTGTTCGCGGTGGGCGGCGACGAGCGCGCCGCCCGGGCGGTCGGGGTGCCCGCGGCGCGGGTGAAGATCGCCCTGTTCATGACGACCGCGGGGGCGGCGTGGCTGGTCGGCTCGATCCTCGCGCTCCGGTTCGCCTCGGTGCAGGCGAACGCCGGCATCGGCCAGGAGTTCATCTACATCGTCGCGGCCGTGATCGGCGGCTGCCTGCTGACCGGTGGGTACGGCTCGCCCGTGGGGGCGGCGATCGGCGCGCTCATCTTCGGCATGGCGGACAAGGGCATCGTCTTCGCCGGCTGGGACGCCGACTGGTTCAAGTTCTTCCTCGGCGCGATGCTGCTGCTCGCCACGCTCACCAACAGCCTGGTGCGGAAGTACGCGGAGGAGGCGCGGCGGTGACGTCCCTGCTGGAGACCCGGAAGGTCGGCAAGATCTTCGGCAGCGTGATCGCGCTGCGCGACGTGTCGATGCGGGTGAACGCCGGCGAGGTCACCTGCGTGCTCGGCGACAACGGCGCCGGCAAGTCCACGCTCATCAAGATCCTTTCCGGCGTCCACCGCCCGGACTCGGGGGAGTACCTGGTGGACGGCGAGCCGGTTGCGTTCTCCGGGCCGCGGGACGCGCTCGACCGGGGCATCGCGACCGTCTACCAGGACCTCGCGATGATCCCGCTGATGTCGGTGTGGCGGAACTTCTTCCTCGGCTCGGAGCCGGTGACGAAGTTCCGCAAGTTCGACGTGGCCATGGCCAAGCGGGTCGCCCGCGAGGAGCTGCGCCGGATGGGCATCGACATCCGGGACGTGGACCAGCCGGTCGGCACGCTCTCCGGCGGGGAGCGCCAGTCGGTCGCGATCGCCCGCGCGGTCTACTTCGGCGCCCGGGTGCTCATCCTCGACGAGCCGACCTCCGCGCTCGGGGTGAAGCAGGCGGGCGTGGTGCTCCGGTACATCGCCCAGGCGCGGGACCGCGGGCTGGGCGTGGTGTTCATCACCCACAACCCGCACCACGCCTATCCGATCGGCGACCGCTTCCTCGTCCTCAACCGCGGCGCGAGCCTCGGGGAGTACACCAAGTCCGACATCAGCAAGGAGGAGCTCACCTCGCTGATGGCCGGGGGAGCGGAGCTGGAGGAGCTCGCCCATGAGCTGGCGCGGGCGCCTCAGGAATCTACGACGTAAAGGAGCGGGCCGGGTGATCACCTGGCCTACCGCTCCTCACCCCACACAACAAAGACCCAACAACCGCATGGCCGATCACGGGCCCGGCCGCCCACGGGGCGCGGCCGGGCCCGTCCGGTCTCCGCTCCGGGGTACCGCGCGAGCCCTCCGCACCACTGGACGAGCCGAGCCGTGGCCGCGCCCTCCCGCCCCGGACCCGCCGGCCGGACAAGGGTGCGGCCCGCGCATCCGAGCCCGGGGCGAGGCCGCCGCCACCGCTGGGCTTGCCCTCCTCGTGAGGCCCGTGCGGGACGTGTCCTCCTCGTGAGGTCCGCGCGCCGGAGCCCAGGTCGGCGTCCAGGCATGCCGTGCGCCCGGGGGCGGCCTAGCGTGCCGTACGGATCACCCTCCGGTGGGCCGGGCCGCCCCGGCCCTGCCGCTCCGGGTCTCGGTGACGCGGCCGTCCTCGAGGACCACGACCTGGTCGGCGAGGTGGAGGGTCGCCGGGCGGTGGGTGATCCAGACGGTGGTGCAACCGGCCAGCTCCGGGCGGAGCCGGTCGAGGAGGCGGGCCTCCGTCGCGGCGTCGAGCTGGCCGGTGACCTCGTCGCAGATCAGCAGGGCGGGGCGCCGCAGCAGCGCCTGGGCGAGGGCGAGGCGCTGCAGCTGGCCGCCGGACAGGTTGGCGCCGCGCTCGGTGAGGCGGGTGTGCAGCCCGTCGGGGAGCGCCCGGACGGTGTCGCCGAGCTCGACGGCGTCGATGACGTGCCACAGCTCGGCCTCGCCCGCGTCGGGCCGGGCGAGCCGGAGGTTCTCGGCGATGGTGCCGGAGAAGAAGAACGGCCGCTGGTCGACGAGCGCCACCCGGCGCCGCAGCTCGTCCTCGGGCAGGTCGCGCAGGTCGGCGCCGTCCACGGTGATCGTGCCGGCCGTGGGGGAGAGGCAGCGGGCGAGCAGGTAGCCCAGCGTGGACTTGCCGCTGCCGGTCGCCCCGAGGATCGCCGTCGTGGAACCCGCGGGGAGGTCGAGGTCGATGCCGTCGAGCACCGGCACGGCATGGCCGCCCGGGCCCGGGTACGCGAAGCGGACCCCGCGCAGCCGCACCTCCGCGCCCGCCGGGTTCCGCGGCGGGGCGGCCGGGCACGGGTGCTCCGGCTCCGGTGCGGGCGCGGCGTCGACGATGGCGAAGAACCGCCGCGCGGCCGCCAACGTGGTGCCGAACTCGCTCGCGAACGCCTCCACCGCGGTGAGCGCGGGCTCCAGGGCGACGGCGATCGCGATCGCGACCCACCAGGCCTGCTGGTCGATCCGCCCGTCCCGCCACAGGTGCGCCCCGGCGAGCGCCACGGCGCAGGCGGTCAGCGCGAGCACGGCCAGGTTGGCCGCGCGGCGGGCCGCGGTGCGCGCGGCCAGCGTGCGGGTGCACGAGCCCGCCTCGGCGTCGAGCTCGCCGAGGCGCCGCCGCCGGCGGTCGAGGGCGCGCAGCTGGATCAGCTCCCGCAGCCCGCCGATGGTGTCGGTGATGTGCGCGGCGATCTGCCCGCGGACGTGCTGCCGCCGCCCCGCCACCTCCCGGAGCCGCCCGCGCCACAGCGCCGGTACGGCGAGGCCGGAGAGGGCGGCCCCGGCGAGCAGGATCGCCGCGAGCGCCGGATGGGCGGCCACCGCCAGGTACCCGGCCGCGCCGAGGGAGACCACCGCGGCGGCGATCGCCGGGGCGACCGTGTGCGCGTAGAACACCTCGATCCGGTTGACGTCCTGGGTGGCCCGGGCGGTGAGGTCGCCAGAGCGGTGCCGGTGGAGCACGCCCGGCGGCTGCCGGGCGATTGCGTCGAAGAAGACGGTCCGCAGCCGTGCCAGCACGGTGAAGGCCACCCAGTGCCCGAGGTACTGCTCGCCGTAGCGCGCCGCGCCCTTCGCCGTGGCGAGCAGCAGGATGAGCCCGAGGACGGCCGCGGCGTCCGGCGCGTTCCCGCCGCGGGCCTGCGCGACCGCGTGCACGGCGAACGCGAGCAGGCCGATCCCCAGGCCGAGGTGGACGACGCGCAGCGCGGTGGAGGCGGCGAGCGGGACCGCGAACGGCCGGGCGAACGCGGCGAGCCGGCGGATCATCGCGCCACCTCCCGTGCCGCGGCGAGCTCGACCACCCGGTCGGCGACCTCCATCACCGCCGCGGAGTGCGTGGCCACGAGGATGGTCCGCGTGCCGCGCAGCCGCCGCAGCGTGTCGATGATGAGCCGCTCGGAACGGCCGTCGATGTGGCCGGTCGGCTCGTCGAGCAGCAGCACGTCGGCGTCGGTGAGCAGCGCGCGGGCGAGCGCCAGCCGCTGCGCCTGCCCGCCGGAGAGCGTGAGCCCCTCCTCGCCGACGCGCGCGTCGAGCCCGCCCGGCATCGCCTCCACCTCCTCGGCCAGGTGCGCCTGCCGCAGCGCCCACCACATCCGCTCCTCGTCGGCGTCCGGGTCGGCGAGCCGCAGGTTGCCCGCCACGGTGCCGGTGAAGAGCCAGGCGCGCTGCGGGACGAGCACGGCCCGCGCCGGCCCGCCGCCGGGCGCGGAGAGCCGGACCGTCCCCGCCCGGGGCGCGAGCTCCCCGGCGAGCACCGACAGCAGCGTTGACTTGCCCACCCCCGACGGGCCGACCAGCGCCACCATCTCCCCGTGCCCGACCCGCAGATCGACCCCGTCGAGCACGGCCGGGCCGTCACCGTACCCGGCGACGACCCCTGCCAGCTCCACCGCGGCCTCGCCGTCGCCCGCCTCCGGCGGCGGTACGGCACGGCGCTCACCCGCGCCGGCGATGGCGTGGACCACCTGGCGTTCCGCCGCCCGGCCCGCCATGGCGATGTAGAAGAACCGGCCCACGACGCCGATCGGCTCGGTCAGCAGCAGCGAGATCAGCACGAGCGCGATCGCGGTGCCCAGGGAGATCGCGCCCGCGGCGTGCCGTACCAGCGCGACCGCGGTACCCGCCCCGATCAGCGCCCCGTAGAAGGCCACGTCGGTGACGAGCAGCACGACCTGGTTGCCCGCGAGCAGGCGCATCGTGGCCCGCCGGTGCCGCTCGCTCTCCTCCGCGAGCAGCCGGGACCGCCGCCCGGCCGCGCCGAGCAGGGTGAGGAGCCGGAGCCCTTGGATGGACTCGAGGAACTGCGCCGCCAGCCGCCGGGACTGGGCCTGGTAGCCGGCCGTGGAGGTGCGGAACAGCCGCTGAAACCCGCCGATCACCAGCGGCACCGCGGCCACCACCGCGAGCAGCGCGGCCGCCGCGGCCGGGTCGGCGACCACCGCGACGACCGCCACCACGACGAGCGGGGTGGTGACCGCCGCGATGAGCTCGCCGAGGAAGCCGCCGCGCCACGCCGCGACCTTGGCGGCGCCCTCGGTGGCGAGGGAGGCGAGCGATCCCGTGACCGGGCCACGGGCCGGCCTGGACCTGCCGAGCGGGCCGCGGGCGAGGATCGCCTCATGGATCCGCTCCCGCACCGCGATCTCGGCGGTGGCCTCGCCCGCCCCGCTCGCGTGTCCCCGGCCGAGCGCCCCGGCGACGGCGAGGGCGATCCCGGCCCCCATGAGCCCGGGCCCGCGCCACCCGATCGCGCCGCCCGCCGTCACCGCGTCGATCAGGCCACCGATGCCCAGGTAGCACAGGCACAGCCCGGCCGCGCTCAGCCAGCCGCACACCACGGCGGCGAGGACGTGGCCGCGCACCGGGAGCGCCGGCCGCGGCGCGGACGGCACCGGCCCGCTCATCGCACCACCTCCGGGCGGATCCGGGCGATCTCCTCCGGCCCGCCGGCGAGGCGGGTCCCGCACGGCCCGGCCGCGCCCCGGCCCGGTGCCGCGGCCGCGATGCCGGCCGCCCGACGGCGGTGCCGTACCCGCGGCCTGGCAGGGAGATCGCCGGTTCCGGGGAGCCGGACGGGCGGGGCCGGGAGCCCCGGCGCCACCGGTGTCGCTCGATCAGCGGGTGCTCGTGTGGACATATGGCCCATACCTTGGCATGAGTGAAAACGATTTTCAAAATCGCCCATTCGGCGGGGCCGGGCGGTCATCGGTGCGGACCGGCTCGCGGGGGACGAGCGATGTCCGTTCTGAGCCCCGGCCACGGCTCACCCTGAATCGCGAGCGGCTCGTTCCGCGCGGCGCGGCCACGTCACCTCTGGCGGCGGGCGGGCGCGCCCGGTCAGGCTCGCCGCCTGCGGGCGGCCGGTCCGCCGCACCCGGCTTCGGCCAGTTCGCCGCACCGGGTGCCCGCCCACGGTCTCGCCGTACGGCGGACGCTATACCTGATCTACAACGTAAAGGCGCTGGGTCGTGGCACGCGATCCGGCCCTTCCATTCTCGCCTCAGCCCCACACACCGGCGACCGGCCAAGAGAACGCCTCAGGCAGCCCGGCACGGAGCCGGCCGGTCCGGCGGAGTGCGGTAGGCGCCGGGGATGGGGAGCGGTACCGGCCCGGATAATCTGCTCCCGTGGCCGCGACATACCGGACGATCAAGGACGTCGTCGAACACGAGACGGTCATCCGACGGTCCAGGTTCATCTGCGCGCTCGCCCCGGCCGAGTCGGAGGAGGCGGCGCAGGCGTTCATCGCCGAGCGCAAGCGGCGCCACGCGGACGCCACCCACAACTGCTCCGCCTACGTGATCGCGGGTGGGCCGCGCAGGTCCGACGATGACGGCGAGCCGGGCGGGACCGCGGGCACGCCCATGCTCGAGATGCTCATCCGGCGCGGCTACGCGGACATCGTCGCCGTGGTCACCCGGTACTTCGGCGGCATCCTCCTCGGCGCCGGCGGGCTCGCCCGCGCGTACGGCGGGGCGGTCGGGGCCGCGCTCGACCGGGCCGTGCCGGTGGAGATGGTCCCGGCCTCGCTCGTCACGGTGACCGTCGATCACGCCCAGGCCGGGCGCCTGGAGAACGACCTGCGCGCCTCGCCGTACCGGCTCAGGAGCGTCGACTACGGCGCCCGGGTGACCTTCGAGGTCGCGGTGGCCCGGCACCTGCTGCCGTCGTTCGAGGAGTGGCTCGCCACCGCGACCGCCGGGCGGGCCACGACCGCCCAGGGCGGCCTGGTCTACCTGCCCGGCTGAGCCGCCGCACCGCCCGCCGGCTCAGCCCTCCAGCGCGTACTGCATGACCCGGAACTTCGCCTGCGCCTCGGCGAGCTCGGCGGCCGGGTCGGAGCCGCCCATGATGCCGCACCCGGCGAACAGCCGGGCCTCCCGCCCCGAGACCTCCGCGCAGCGCAGCGCGATGCCCCACTCGCCGTCGCCCCGGGAGTCGATCCAGCCGACCGGGCCCGCGTACCTGCCCCGGTCCATGCCCTCCAGCTCGCGGATCACCTCGATGGCGGCGTCCGTGGGCGTGCCGCCGACCGCGGCCGTGGGGTGCATGGCCGCCACCACGTCGAGCACGGAGGCGCCGTCGGAGAGCCGGCCGGTGATCCGGGTGGCGAGGTGCTGCACGTTCGGCAGCACGAGCAGGTCGGGCTCGTCCGGCACGTGCAGCTCGGCGCAGAGCGGGGCGAGGGCCTGCCGGACCGAGGCCACGGCGTAGCCGTGCTCCTCCCGGTCCTTGGCCGAGGCGTACAGCTCGGCGGCGCGCGCGGCGTCCTCGGCCGGCCCCGTGCCGCGGGAGACCGTGCCGGCGAGCACCAGCGACTCGATCGACCGGCCGATGTGCCGGACCAGCAGCTCGGGGGTGGCCCCGACCAGCCCGTCGACCGAGAACGTGTAGCACTCCGGGTACCGGTCGGCGAGCCGGGCGAGCAGCGCCCGCGGGTCGATCTCCCGCTCCGCCGTGGCGCGGAGGTCACGGGCGAGGACCACCTTGTCCAGCACGCCGGCCTTGATCTTCGCGACGGCCTGCGCCACCACGTGCTGCCACTCGGGCGCGCTCAGCGTGCCGTCGCCGTACCGGATCCGGCCGGGCTCGGTCGCCGGGGCCACGGGGAGCGTCTCGGCCTCGCCGATGGTGGTCAGCCAGGCCTGGCCCTGCCGCCGGGCGAGCACGACCCGGGGCACGACCAGCACCGAGCCGGGCACGTCCCGGTCGAAGGTGAACGAGCCGAACGCGACCGGCCCCGACCCGGGGAGGCCGACCTGGTCATCGATCCGCGCCCCCTCGAACAGGGACGCCAGCCACTCCCGGGCCCAATCGAACCGGCCCGGCCCGGGGGGTACCTCGGCGCGGGCCGCCACTCCCCAGCCGACGAGGCCCTCACCGCGCCTGATCCAGGCGTACGGTGCGGTGCCGGGAAGGTGAGCGAGGAGATCGCGGGGATCTGTCACCGCGACCGTGCGGACCACTAGGGGACGGATCAGGGCGATGCTCACCCGCATCACTTTACGCAGCCTCTGTCCATGTTCGGCACGCCCCCCTCGCCGGTAGGGCGCCGGGCCGCGGTGTCAAGCGCCGATAGCGACTCGGTCAGGGAACGGGGTGTCCGGCGCGGAAGAGCTGGAGCGCACCTCCCGGCGGTCCCTAGCGTGGTGCAGCCGGAGGTGCTGATGCTGTCGAAGATCGTGCCGGTTCTGGTGGCGCCGTCGCTGCTCGCCCCGGCGGCGGCCGCGCCCGATGTTCCCACGGTCATGGCCGCACTCGGTGACTCGATCAGCGCGGGGGTGAACGCCTGCGGGTGGTTCGTGCCGTGCACCTCACGGTCCTGGTCCACGGGTGGCCACGCGTCGGTGAAGAGCCACTACGCCCGGCTGCTCCGCCTCTCCCCGCGGCTGAGAGGGCACAACCTGAACTTCGCGGTGCCGGGCGCGACCAGCGCCGACCTGCCCCGGCAGGCGCGCAAGGCGGCCGAGCGGGGGGCGGACTACGTCACGATCCTCATCGGCGCCCAGGACGCGTGCCGCTCGTCACCGGACCGGATGACGCCGGTCGCCACCTACCGGAGCCGGATCGACGAGGCGCTGCGCGTGCTCAAGCCCACCGGGGCGCGGGTGTTCATCGCCAGCATCCCGGACCTGAAGCGGCTGTGGCGGATCGGCAAGGACAACCGCTGGGCCCGGGGCTTCTGGACGCTCGGCAGGGTCTGCCCGTCGATGCTCGCCAAACCGACGTCCACCGCCAAGCAGGACCGGATCCGGCGCGACCAGGTCCGTGAGCGGGTGATGGCGTACAACGAGCAGCTCCGCCGGGCGTGCCAGGCGTACGGCCCGCGGTGCCGTTACGACGGCGGCGCCGTCTTCTCCTATCCGTTCACGCTGAAGCACGTGAGCAAGTGGGACTACTTCCACCCCAGCGCCGAGGGGCAGCGGGCCCTCGCCGCGGTGACCTATGCCGCGGGGTTCTTCGCCCGGAAGGAGCCCTGACCCGGGGCACGCCGATGCCCAGAATGTCACCGCCGGCGCCGAGCGCGGGCGCTGCCGCATCCGGACCGGCCGCGACCGGGTAGGCCGCGGCACTCCCGGCGGAGGCCTGGGCGACGCCGGGTGCGCGCCCGGCTTCAGTGCGGACCGCGGGTGCGGGGACCCGGTGCGGACCGTGGCGTGCGGGACCCGGTGCGGACCGCGGTGTGCCGGGACCCGGTGCGGCCGGGCGCGGTCCCATGCGCTCACCGGGCACCGTGGTGGCCCCGGCGGCCCTTCGCGCCCGTGGCGCCCACCGGCGGGCCCGCGCCCCGGCGTCCCGGGAATCCGCGATCACCCGGTGTCACCGGCCGGTGATCGGCAATGTCTTGTCGCATGGCCCTGCACTGGAAGCTCGTCGTCGACTGCGCCGATCCACACCGGCAGGCCGCCTTCTGGGCCGAGGCCCTTGGCTATGAGGTGGAGGACTGCCGGCCGCTGATCGAACGGCTGCTCCGCGAGGGCGTCATCGGCGAGGGCATGGTGACACCCGACCACAGGGCGTGGCGGCGGCTGTGCGCGGTGCGGCACCCCGGCGACCCGGTCGACCCGGACACCGGCATCGGGCTGGGACGGCGGATCCTCTTCCAGGCGGTTCCCGAGCCGAAGACCGGCAAGAACCGCCTCCACATCGATCTGCACGCCGGCCCGGAGCGGCTCGACGCCGAGGTGGCCCGGCTCGAGCGGCTCGGCGCCAGGGTGCTCCGGGTCGTGGAGGAACACGGGTTCCGCCACGTGACCATGGCCGACCCGGAGGGGAACGAGTTCGACGTCCAGTGACCGTTCACAGCCAGCCGTTGTGGCGGGCCACCCGGGCCGCCTCTATCCGGTTGCGGGTACCGGTCTTGCCGATCGACGAGGACAGGTAGTTGCGGACCGTGCTCTCCGACAGGTGGAGCCGGGCCGCGATGTCGGCGACGGTGGCGCCATCGGCCGCGGCGGCGAGCACCTCGCGTTCCCGTTCGGTGAGCGGGTTCGGCCCGGCGCTGAGCGCGGCGGCCGCGAGCTCCGGGTCCACGACCAGCTCACCGCGGAGTACCCGGCGGATCGCGCCGGCCAGCTCCTCCACCGGGCCGTCCTTGACCAGGAACCCGCGGGCGCCCGCCTCCATCGCCCGGCGCAGGTACCCGGGCCGCCCGAAGGTCGTGAGGATCAGCACCCTGCACGACGGGAGACGGTCCCGCAGCTCGGCCGCGACGTCGAGCCCGCTCCGGCCGGGCATCTCGATGTCGAGCAACGCCACGTCGGGCCGGGCCGCGAGCGCGGCGGGCACGACCTCGTCCCCGGAGGAGACCTGGGCGACGACCTCGATGTCCTCCTCCATCCCGAGGAGCAGGGCGAGCGCGCCCCGCATCATGCCCTGGTCCTCGGCGAGCAGCACGGTGATCACGGGTGGTCATCCCCCTCGTACGGCACCGTCACGCGGAGCAGGAACCCGCCGCCGGCGAGCGGGCCCGCCTCCAGCGTGCCGCCCACGGCGGCGAGCCGCTCGCGCAGGCCGACCAGTCCATGGCCGCGGCGGGGTTCCGGGGCGCCGCCGCTCGTGCCACGCCGCCGGGCGGTGGGTGCTCCGGCGGTGGCGGCCGCACCGTTCCCCGAGCCGTCGTCGCGGATCTCCAGCACCAGGCCCTCGTCCCCGGTGCGCAGCTCGATCTCGCAGCGGCGCGCGCCGCTGTGCCGGATCACGTTCGTCACGCCTTCCCGTACCGCCCAGCCGAGCAGCGCTCCGGCCTCCGGCGGGATCCGTACCTCCGCGACGCGGAGCACGGCGGTGATGCCGGCGTCGGCGAGCACCTTCCGGGCGGACGCGAGCTCGGCGGCGAAACCCTTCCCCCCGGTATCCGGTGACGGCGGCGCGCACCTCGGCGAGCGCCTTGCGGCCGATCTCCTCGATGTCCGCGGCCTGCCGTGCCGCCTCCTGGCCGTCGCGCGGGGCCAGGCGCCGTACCGCCTCCGCCTTCACCACCGGAGAGCGTGTGCCCGAGCAGGTCGTGCAGGTCGCGGGCGAACCGGAGCCGCTCCTCGGCGACCGCGAGCTCGGCGAGCTCCTCCCGGGTGCGCTGCAGCTCCCGGATCGCCTCCCAGAGCCTGATGATCATCGCCGGGATGAGGGCCGCGGTGGCGACGCTCCACACCAGCACCAGCGACTCGCCGACCGTCCCCCCCGGTGGCGAACCTGACGGCGAACGTCACACCGCACAGCACGAGCCCGACGATCGGCAACCATCGCGTCGTGATCGCCGTGCCCACCGCGATGGCGAGCATCACCTGCAGGTAGAACCAGTTCCCCTGGAATCCGATCACGGAGGGGAGCACGACGGCGGCGAGGAGGGGGAGCGCGTGCAGCTGGGCCCGCCTGCGGTCGGAGAAGGCGAGGTGAACGGTGACCAGGTAGCCGGCCGCCGCGGCGAGCACCGCCGGAACGGCGAGCCACACGGGGTGCGAGCGGCCGTGCGCGATGTCCCACACCGGGCCGGCGCTGAGGGCGGCCCACATGTACATGCCCTTCGCGTCCGGTCCCCGTTCGCCCTCGCGGAGCGGGTCGAGCCAATGGTTCGCCCCCATGAGCCGCGATGATGGCATGGCGCCGCCGAGATCCGTCAGACCGTGCGCCCGGCCCGGCGGTAGCCGTACCCGGCGAAGAGCCCGAACACCGCCAGCCACGCGAGGAGCACGGCGAGCTCGCGCAGCCCCGGGAGCTCGCCGAAGGCGGCCTGCCGGGCCAGGGACGCGTAACCGTACGACGGGGTCCACTCGGCGATCGCGCGGAGCCAGCCGGGGAACGTGCCGACGGGCACCCAGAGGCCCCCGATGATCGACAAGCCCAGCATGATCGCGGTGTTGGCCAGCGCGGTGGCCTGACCGGACAGCAGGTAGCCGTTCGCAAGCCCGAACAGGGCGAACGGGGCCGCCCCCGCCCACAGCAGCGCCACGAGGGCGAGCCACCGCCCGGCGGCGAGGCTGACGTCGTCGACCAGGGCACCGGTGAGGAGCACCGCCCCGATCGCGGGCACCGTGACGGCCATGCCGGCGGCGACCTTTCCCGCCACCACCTGGCGGGGGAGGAGCGGGGTGAGGCGAAGCTGGCGCAGCCACCCGGCGCCCGGTCTTCGGCGAGGCCGCTGGCGTTGGTGAACGCGCTGCCCAGCGCGCCGTACGCGGCCATGTTCACCATGACGGCGATGACGGCGTCCCGCCGGTCACCGGGGACGAGACCGAGGCCGGTGAAGATCAGGTACATGATCACCGGCATGGCGACGCCGAAGATCACATAGCCGCCGTCCCGGGCGGTCCGGATGAGCTCGAGCCTGAGGTAGCCGATCATCACACCGTCTCCTTCGCGGTGAGCGCGATGAACGCGTCCTCCAGGTCGGCGGGGGTCACCTCGATGTCCCGCACCGCTCCCGCCTGGGCGAGCGCCACTACGGTGGCGTCGGGGTCACTGCTGTGCAGGTGCACGCGGTCTCCCTGGACCTCCAGGTGGCGGACCCCGGGGAGCGTCCCGAGCCAGGCGACGTCGCCGCGCGCCGTCACCCGCACCGTGGTCAGCGCGGCCATCCGCTTGATCTCGGCGCTGGTGCCGTCCGCCACCAACCGGCCCCGGTCGATGACGACGATCCGGTCGGCGTGCTCGTCGGCCTCCTCGAGGTAGTGGGTGGAGAACAGGATCGTCTTGCCTTGGTCCGCCAGGTCCCGCATGCCGTGCCAGAACCGCCGTCTCGCCCCGGCGTCGAGCGCGGCGGTGGGCTCGTCGAGGACGATCAGGTCGGGATCGCCGATGACGGCCATCGCGAACCGCACCCGCTGGGCCTGGCCGCCGGAGAGCCGGTCCACCCGGCGGTCGCGGAGCTCGGTGATGCGGGCGAGGGCGAGCACGTGGTCGAGGGGGAGTGGCCTGGGGTAGGCGCCGGCCACGAAGGTCAGGAGCTCCCGCACGGTGACCCGGGAGATCAGGCCGCCCACCTGGGGCATGGCGCCGACGCGGCCCAGCCGTACGGCATGCTCGGGGGGACCGCCGAACAGGGTCACCTCGCCGCTGTCCGGGGGCAGGAGCCCGAGGAGCACGGCGATGGTGGTCGACTTGCCCGCCCCGTTCGGCCCGAGCAGGGCGACGGTCTGGCCCCGGGGAACGGTGAGCGTGAGGCCGTCCACCGCGCGCACGGCACCGAAGCTCTTGGTCACCGAGGTGAGTGATAGCGCTGCGTCGTCCATGCCGGACAGGCTAGGAATCGGCCTTCCGCCGCAGGTAGATCGGCCGATCCATGGTTGGGCAGGATATTTGTCCCAAGCCACCACGACCGGCGGGCTGAAGCGCACCGCCTCGGCTCCGGCCGCGGGGCGGCCGATCAACCGGCCCCCGGCCGGAACGGCGCACCTCTCGCATCGGCCGCGCGAGGAGCCGTGCCCGGCCGCCGTGCCGCCGCGAGGCCGGTGAGGAGGCGGTCCCACTGCCGCCCGATCGAGCCGAGGTCGTAGCCCGCCGCGGTGCGCACGGCCCGGGCCCCCATCCGGCGCCGCAGCTCCTCGTCCTCGATGAGGGTGCAGATCGCGTCGGCCAGCCCGCGGACGTCTCCCATCTCGACCAGGAGCCCGTCGTGGCCGTGGGTGATCAGTTCGGCCGGCCCGGTCGGGCAGTCGAAGCTCACCACCGGCACCCCTTTGCCCATGGCCTCCAGGATGACGAGCGGCATGCCCTCGCGCCGGGAGCTGAGCACGAAGATCGAGGCCTTCTCGAGCTCGGCGGCGACGTCGCGGATGCGCCCGGCGAGCACCACCCGTCCGGTGAGGCCCATCGCGGCGATCGACTCCTGGAGCGGTTTGCGGCGCGGTCCGTCGCCGACGATGCGCAGGGTCCAGTCCGGGTGCCGGGCCGCGACGTGCGCCCACGCCTTGATCAGCATGTCGTGGCCCTTGGCGTGGGCGAGCCGGCCGATGGTGATCACCGTCTTCTCGGTGAGGGGAGAGGGGCCGCCGTCGAGCGGGGTCGCGGCGTTGGGGATCCGGGTGAGCACCCGCGGCCGAGGTCTACCGGAGCGTTCGAAGCCGCGCGTGTACGTGCCCAGGTCGGCCGCGGTGAGGGTGACCACCGCGTCGTGCCTGCCGTACCAGCGCCCGATCTGCCGGCGGACCGAGGGCCGGTGGCTGGCGAGGTTCGCGTGCTCCTGGGCGACGGTGACGACCTCCGGCCGCGCGAACCGCGCCATGATCAGGTTCAGGCCGGGGCGGGTGCCGATGAGGATGCCGTCCCGTACGGATCGGACGTACCGGGCCAGGGCGAGATCGGTGCGGAGCGTGAACCGGTGGTAGGCCGCCTCGTCCTTCGGCACCAGCGCGCTGGGCAGGCGGGACAGCAGCCCGTTGCGGCCGCCGAGCCGGTCGTCCAGGTAGCGGATGCGCACGCCGGGCGGCACGGGGAAGAAGGGCTCCGCGCTTTCCCGGATCACGCTCACGATCTCGACGTCCCGGGTCCGGGCGAGGTATCCGGCGAGGTGGAAGACCGCGCGGATCGTCCCGCCCATGCCGTTGGCGTGCAGCAGGAGGATGCGCACCCGGTCACCGCCCGCCGGCGGCGCGGAGCGGGCACGACGCCCGCCCGGCGCGGTGAGCGCCCGCCAGAGCGCCTTGACGGCACGCTGGAGCGTCGACGTCGCCCGCCGTGCCACGCTCACCCGGTTCCCCCGTCCGATGGTGATGGATCTTCTCTCTGTGTGACGGCGGATCCCGCGTCCGGGTTGTCCTGGATCGCGGGCATGCCGGGCGGCCTGCCGCGCGGTACGGCGGTGCCGCCGCTCCGGGCCGGGCCGCCGCGTGCCCGGGCCGTATCGCCGGCGGAGACGGATCGGCGGCGACGTCTCCCGGGAAGCGAGGCGCGGTGGCCGTGCCTGAGGCCAGGGGAGCGCGGAACCGGGAGCGCCGGACGCGGTCGTCCGCCGCCGGTCACGGCGCCGGACGGGTCGCCGCCGTGCTCCGGCGGCACGGCCGCGCGTGAGATCACACGGGCGCTCCAACCGACGGGTGCGCCACTCCGCGCTCAGAGCAGGGAGAGCTGTTCCGGCTCGGTCGCACGGGGCACGGCCGCCGGGCCCGGTGGCGGCGGCGGGATGCGCCGGGCGGCGCGCGGGGTGGACCGGCCGATGCCGTACTCCTCGGCGAGCTCGGCCACCCGCTGGACGATCCGCTGCTGGTACGCCTTGGGGGCGTAGGCGCCCCGGCCGTACAGCTCGCGGTAGCGGGGGACGAGCCCCGGGTGCTCCCGGGACAGCCAGGTCATGAACCACTCGCGGGCGCCGGGCCTGAGGTGCAGCACGAGCGGCGTCACGGAGGTGGCCCCGGTCTCCGCGATCCGCCGGACGGTCTCCCGGAGCCGCCGCGGTGAGTCGGTCAGGTACGGGAGGATCGGGGCCATCAGCACGCCGGACGGGATGCCGTGCGCGTTGAGCGTGGCGCACACCTCCAGCCGGGTGCGCGGGCTGGGCGTTCCCGGCTCGACCGCGCGCCACAGGTCGTCGTCGCCGGTGAACCCGACCGACACGTTCGCGCTCACCCGAGTCACCTCGGCGGCCTGGGTCAGCAGGTCGAGGTCGCGGAGGATGAGCGAGCCCTTGGTCAGGATGGAGAACGGGTTCGCCGCGTCGCGGAGCGCGGTCAGGATGCCGCGCATCAGCCGGTAGCGGCCCTCCGCCCGCTGATAGCAGTCGACGTTGGTGCCCATGGCGATGTGCCCGCCGCTCCAGGACGGCGCGGCGAGCTCCTTGCGGAGCAGCTCGGCCGCGTTCACCTTGACGATGATCTTCGAGTCGAAGTCCGGCCCGGCGTTCAGATCCAGGTACTCGTGGGTCTTCCGGGCGAAGCAGTAAACACAGGCGTGGCTGCACCCGCGGTAGGGGTTGATGGTCCACTCGAACGGGACCCGGCTGCCGGCGGGGACGCGGTTGATGATCGAGCGTGCGTGGATCTCGTAGAACGTGATGCCCCGGAACCCCGGTGTGTCGAAGGTCTGGGCCACGGCGCCGCGCGGCAGCAGCGGAATGGCGTCGCCGCCCGCCCCATCATCCGACACGCGGAGGTTCTCCCAGCGCATGATGCGATTAGAACAAACTTTCGATGAGATCGCAAGCGCGGCGATGATCGAAATGGCCGGGCAAACCAGGGCTAATGATCTTGATCACAGGGCAAAAAGAGGGCACACCACGTTGCCTTCGGGAGAGTTGCGCCATGGCCTGGTCGCAGGATGACGAGCGAATCCTCGCGATGATCGAGCGGCACCTCACCGACGAGGACCCCGAGTTCGCCGCCAGGCTCGAGTCGTTCAGCGAGCGCGTGGCGCGCGGGCGGCGCCGGCGCCGTTGGTGGGCCGTCCGCGGCGGCCCGCGCAGATCCACCGTGATCATCGCGGTGAGCTGGCTGCTGATCGCGGTATTGCTCGCCGCGCTGCTGATCACGGCGTTCCACGTCGAGGCCGCCGCGCTCTCGGGGTGACCGCCGGCCGGCCCGTGGTGCGGCCCGGGGACGCCCCGGCCCGGCGGGCGGCGGGCCGGGGAGGGGGCGGCCTAGCCGAGGGCCTTGAGGAACCTGGCGGCGATCGGGGCGGCGACCTTGCCGCCCATGCCGCCGCCTTCGACGACCACGGCGAAGGCGAGATCGCCCCGGTAGCCGATGAACCAGGCGTGCATGCCGAGCTCGGGGCCGGTGCCGAACTCGGCCGACCCGGTCTTGCCCGCCGTACCGGAGGGGAGCCCGGCCCCGCGAGCGGTGCCCTCGGTGACCACGGCCCGCATCATCGCCCGCAAGTGCGCGACCACCTCGTCCGGCAGCTTCTTGGGGGTCGCCTTCTGCTTCAGGGACCGCACCAGGGTGGGCGGCCGCCACGTGCCATCGGCCACGGCGGCGGCGACCGACGCCATCACGAGCGGGCTCGCGGTGATGCGCGCCTGCCCGAACGACTCGGCGGCGAGCTCGGCGTCGCTCTCCGCCCTGGGCATGCTCCCGGAGACCGCGGGCACCCCGATGTTCAGCGGCTGGTTGAACCCGAACGAGCCGGCGAGCTCGTGCAGCTTCTTCGCACCGAGCCGAGAGGCGGCGAGCGGGGCGAACGTGGTGTTGCACGAGTGCGCGAACGCCTCACGGAGGCTGACCGAGCCGAACGACTCGTAATCGGAGTTGCGGATCCGCAGGCCGCCGACGATGACCGTCTTGGGGCAGGTGACCCGCGAGGACGGGGTGAGGCCCGTGCCGAGCAGCCCGGCCGCGGTGATCGCCTTGAACGTCGACCCGGGCGGGTAGCGGCCCTCCAGCGCCCGGTTGAACCCCCCGCGGTTGTTGGCGACCGCGAGGATCTCCCCGGTCGAGGGGCGGACCGCGACCAGCGCGGCCGGCTCCTCGACGTTCCGCACCGCGTCGGCCGCCGCCCGTTGCACGCGGAGGTCGAGCGTGGTCCGCAGCTCCTCGCCGGGCGTCCCTTCGAACCGGTGCAGGGTCTCCGTCGAGGAGCCGACCGCCTGGATCTCAATGGTGGGGGTGCCCGCGAGCCGCCGTTCGAAGGTCGCCTGGAGCCCGGCCCGGCCCACCAGGTCGCGCACCCGGTACGGCGGGCCGAGCCGCTTCACGTCCTTGGCGGTCGCCTTGTCGAGGTAGCCGACGAGCTGCTGAACGGATCCGCCGACGTCACCGCCGTCGATCCGCCGCCCGTTCGCGTCGGTGATCGCCGCCCTTGGGGGCCAGGTGACCTTGATCCGCAGCTTGGTGGCGCCGTCGAGCGCGGGGTGGACGGCGGACGGGGACCAGTCGACCTTCCAGTGCCGGTCCTTGACGGTGAGCGCGAGCCGGCCCTGGTAGGTCCACTCGCCGATGCCCTTGAGCTTCGCGGTGGCGGTGTAGGTGGCGGTGGCCTTGCCGTCGGCGGGCTCGCTCACCCGCAGGCCGGAGATGGAGACATTTGTGACGCCGAGGTTCTCGGTGAGCTGGGCGTAGGCGGCGTCGAAGCCGGGCGCGGGCGCGGCGAGCTCGGCCTTCATCGCCGCGTGATCGCCGCGCGCCCATGCGGCGGTGAACCGTTGCGCGGTCTCCAGCGGGGATCCCCGGGTGTGCAGCACGTAGTAGGCGCCGCCGCCTATCCCCGCCGCCGCCACGACGGCGACGGCTGAAACGATCGCGACCGTGCGTCCTCGTGGCACCGCGCGTACCCCCAGTCTGATCGGGATGGGCCTAAGAGCCTAACGTCGCCGTCCGCGCGAGAGGACGGCGCCTTCACCGGGAGGCGGCCTTCACGCTCGCCGCGTACCTGGGCACGTACTCCTGGCCGGACAGGCGCTGGATCGCCGCCATGACCTCGTCGGTGACCGACCTGCGGTCGCGGGCCGAGCCCGGGTCGCCGGTGAAGGTCATCGGAGGGCCGATGCGCACGCCGACCCGGACCGGCCGGGGCACCCGGCTCCCGGGTGGGAGCGCCCGGTCGGTGTTGAGCATCGCCACGGGGATCACCGGCGCCCCGGTGGTGAGCGCCAGCCAGGCCACCCCGATCTTGCCGCGGTAGAGCCGGCCGTCGGGGGAGCGGGTGCCCTCGGGGTAGATCCCGAACAGCTCACCCGCCTTGAGCACGTCCACGGCCGCCTCGAGCACGGAGCGGGCGGCCGACACGTTCTCCCGGTCGACGGCCACGGTCCCGAAGCTGCGCATCCACAGCGCGACCAGAGGGTTGCCGGTGAAGTACTCGTTCTTGGCGACGAAGCGGACCGGGCGGGGGAGCAGGGCGGGGAGGATGAACGAGTCGATCGCGGAGAGGTGGTTGGAGGCGAGGATCGCCGGCCCCTGCTCCGGCACGTGGGCGCGCCCCTCGATGGACGGCCGCCACAGCATGCGCATGGCGGGCAGGGCGACCAGCTTGGCGGCGCGGTACAGCATCGGCGGCACGGCTCTCCTCCCTCGGGTGTCGGGACACACCCTAGCGGGCGGCGCCGCGCACGCCGATCACCGGCGGCCACCCGCCGCACCGCCGGCCGGGACGCGGGTACCGCGGGACCGGCCGGGGAGAGACCTTAAGAGAAGCGCAAAAGGCGGGAAATACGTGTACGTCCCGTGAGACGGCGTCTCACGGGACGTACACAACCAGCCGATGTGGCGGTCGCCTCCTCGGCGAATGGCACAACACGGCTCCAGCCGAACGGTATTCCGTGAAGGCGAAAGGGTGAGGCCCGGGGGACACGGACCACATCGACCAGTCACCGACTCTAACCCACTCTGCGGGGTTGTTATTCCAGCGCGCGGGTGATGTGCCTGAAATGAGCGGAAAACTGAGGTGGATCGCGGCGGGAACCGCGGCCCGCCGGAGCGCCGGAACCGCCCGTGGCCACGGGGTCGCCCGCCGTGTGAGCCGGAACCCCGCCGATCAGTTGAGCGTTGCTACGTGAGACGGGTCACAGCGAAGGAGGACGGCCATGGAGATCACCGGGATCATCTCCGCGATCATCGTCGGCATCGTGATCGGCGCGCTCGGCCGGTTAGTCCTGCCGGGCAAGCAGCGCATCTCGATCTGGCTGACCATGCTGATCGGCATCATCGCCGCGCTGCTCGGCACGGCGATCGCCGGGGCGCTCGGCGTCGCGGACACCCGGGGCATCGACTGGATCGAGCTCGCGATCCAGGTCGCGCTGGCGGCGGGCGGGGTGGCGCTGGTCACCCGCGCCTCCGGACGCGGGAAGTAGCCCATGACCGGGCCGGGTGGGACCGGGCGCGGCGGGGCGCCCGGCCGGCCGTGGCATGGCCGAGCCCGCGGGACGTCCCGGGGGCCTGGCGGTCAGCGCCGGGGGCCGGGGATGGTGAGCCGGTCGACGGCGTCCCGGCGGCGCCGCTCCGGCCGCCGGTCGTACCGCGCGGTGGTGGCGGGTGAGGCGTGGCCGACGAGGGCCTGGGCGGTCGCGAGGTCGACCCCGGCGTCGAGGAGCTCGCCGATGAACGTGCGCCGGAAGTCGTGCGGGGTCCGCTTCGCCGCGCCGGCCGCGGTGAGGCGGCGGGTGACGATGTCGGCGATCGCCTGCCCGGTCATGTGGGCGAGCCGCAGCCGCCCCGCCTTGTTGATGGGGCAGAACAGCGGCCCGTCCGCGCGCCCGCGTACGGCCAGCCACCGGTCGAGGCGTTCGGCGGCGGCCACGGTGAGGTACACGAAGCGCTCCTTGTCGCCCTTGCCGCGAACCCGGAGCGATCTGTCCCACGGGTCGAAGTCGGCGAGGGTGAGGGCGGCGACCTCCGCCCTCCGGCAGCCGGTCGAGTAGAGCAGGGCGAGCAGCGCGCCGTCCCGCCGGCCGGCCGGGGACTCGTCGGCGTCGCACACGCGGAGCGCGGCCGCGAGCATCTCCGGCTCGACGTGCCGCCCGGCCGGGAGCCGGGTGTGGCGGTAGGGCGGCAGGTCGGTGGCCCGCTGGTAGTCCTCACCGGACATCAGGCCGAGCCGCCAGGCCTCCTTGAGCACGCGCCGCAGGGCCACGAGGTGCTTGTTCACGTGGGCCGGCGACCATCCCTGCTCGCGCATGAGGGAGCGCAGCCGTACCGTGTGCTCGTACCGCAGCCGCTCCCACGGCTGGCCCGCGCCGGTCGCGCGGGGGTCACCGGTGATGAGGCGGGCGATCCGGTCGAGGCAGCCCTTCATGGTGCGCCGGGACTCGGGGCTCTGCAGGCTGTCGAGATAGGCCTGGTACGGATCGCGGAGCGGCCGGGCCGGGGTGTTCCGCTCAGGTACGGCGGGGACGTTCATCGCCAAGGATCATATTACGAATCTACAATGTAAAGTCGACTGCTTGTTTAGTTAACCCTTATCACCTCATCGCCTTTCACCACACCACTGACAAACATCAACGACGACCAAGGCCGCGAGCGGTGCGGTGTACCGCGGCGTAGGCGCGGACTGCCGCCCGGTGGACACCTTGTCGGCCGACCCGGGTACGGGGAACGCGGCCTACGCCGCCGGCCCGGAAGGCGGGCCCACCGCGGCCGGCCGGCGTCGCCGCCGGAGTGTGATCGATCCCATGGCCGGCCGGGGGAGCGGGCCTCGGTACGGCGGCGCGGCGAGGGCTCGGCCGGGGTGCTCGCGCGAGGCTTCGGCGGGCCGGCGAAAGTTTCGGCAACGGCCGCGGCCCGCTCGCCTCCGGTATCGGCCATGTCCGGCGAGCCCGGCCTGCGGCGCGGTCGGCAGCCACCCCGAAAATCGGTCCGCACCATCCCGAAATTCGGGCATGTTGGAACAGGGTGGCTATCATTGCCCGCCGTGGCTCGCCTTGCAAGATCTCCGCTCAACGGTGACAGCCGGCGGGTCAGCCGGTCCGGCCTCGCCCGGATGGCGGCTCTGGCGCTGCTGTGGGGGTCCGGCTTCCTGTGGGTCAAGCTGGCGCTGCGGGGCTTCTCCGCGGTTCAGATCGTCTTCATCCGGTTGCTGCTGGCCTTCCTCGTCCTCGCGCCGATGGTCCTGGCGCGCGGCCTGCCCTGGCCCCGGGGCCGGCGGATCTGGGCGCACCTCTTCGTCGTGGCGCTGGTGTCGAACGCGGTGCCGTTCGTGCTGATCGGCATGGCCGAGGAGACCATCGGGTCGAACGTGGCCGGTGTGCTCAACGCGACCACCCCGATCTGGACGCTGCTGGTGGCGTTCGCGGCCGGGGTCGATCGGCACGTCACCCTGCCGAAGGCCGCGGGGCTGACGCTCGGCTTCCTGGGGGCGGTCGTCCTCTTCGCGCCGTGGCAGGCCGCGAACGAGATCGCGAGCCCTGGCGGGCTCGCCGGCCTGACCGCGGCGGCCTGCTACGGGTTCGGCTTCGTCTACACCGGCCGGTTCCTCGCCGGCCGCGGGATCAGCCCGCTGGTGCTGTCGGCCTCCCAGCTCGGCGCGGCCACCGTGCAGCTCGCCGTGGTGATGCCCTTCGCCGGGCTGACCCCGCCCACGTGGCGGGTGGATGCGGTGGCGAGCCTGCTCATCCTCAGTGTGCTCGGCACCGGCCTGGCGTTCGTGATCAACTTCCGGGTCATCGAGGAGGACGGTCCGACGATCGCGTCCACCGTCACCTATCTGGTACCCGTCGTCGCCGTGCTCCTCGGCTGGCTCGTCCTCGGCGAGAGCGTCACCGCGACCATGCTGGCCGGGATCGTCCTGATCCTCGGCGGGGTCGCCCTCACCCGGCGGCATCCGGCCGAGCTGGCCGGACGCCGGGACCGTCACGGCGGACGGTCAGGCGTCGGCGGCGAGCGCCAGCACCCAGTCGCTGTCGAGGCCGACCTCGCCCACCGCGATGAACTCGCCCTCGGCCGTCCGGGGAACCTTCCGCAGCCGGGACCCGACCAGCCAGCGGGAGGTGTTCGCCGCGATGACCCGCCCTTTGGATCCGATCAGCACCGCATCGTGGGTGGCGCCTCTTAAGGCGTTCAGCAGGAGGGGCTCGAACCGGCTCACCTGCAGGTCGGCCCCGGCCACGCCGAGGAAGGTCTCATCGATCGCCGGGTAGGTCACCGTGAAGACGTACCGGTTGGCGCCGAAGTAGTCCACGTACGGTCCGAAGACGGCTCGCCGGCCGTGGTCCCGCCCGGCGACGAACCACTCCATCTCGAAGTACTCGTACACGTCGACGCTCGACGGGTCGAGGTTGAGCCGGAGCGGCGCGAACCCCGTGCCGGTGCGCTGCCACCACTCGATGTGCCGGTCGCGGTCCGGCAGCACGCCCGCCGCCACCAGGAAGCCGAACCCGTCCGCGGCCGGCTGGGCGGTGGCCTGCTCGATCACCGTCGGTTTGATGCGGGCCAGATCGGCCACCGTGAACACCCCGCGTTCGGCCAGCGCCGCGCGCCGCAGGGCGATGACCTCGGACGCCACCACCTCCAGACGGCCGAACACCTCCCTGAGCGGCGCCCGTACCCGCTCGAGCAGGATTTCCAGCTCGTCACGGGCCCGCGCCGCTCCACCTACCGCCGTGGCGTTATCAGGACACATCAGATCCTCCCTACCTAATCCCCCCGTAACCCCAGATGCATCTCCACAATCCGCCGCAGGTTGCGCTCGACGTGGCGCTCGGCCAGATTTCTCGCCCGCTCGCCGTCCTCTTCGGCGATGGCCACCGCGATCGCGTGATGCTCGGCGACGACGTCCTCCAGCACGGGCTGGGGCTCGAGGGGGAGCCAGAGGAGCGCCGTGAGCTCGGCCTGGAGCGACACCTCCAGCCGGGTGAGGCGCTCGGATTGGGACGCCATCGCGACTTCGAGGTGGAAGCGGCTGTCCGCCCTGATCCGGGCTCCGACGCCTTTCGCGGCGGCGAGCTGCTCGACCAGGTGGAGCAGGCGCCGCACGTTGGCGGCCGAGGCGCGCTCGGCGGCGAGCCGGGCGGCGGTGCCCGACACGGCGAGCTGCTCGTCGGCCAGGTCGCGGAGCTCGGAGACCGTGGTGGAGCGCAGCCGCTCCTCCAGGGGAGCGAGCGGAGGGTCCTCGGGTCGCCGGACGAAGGAGCCGCCGTTGCGGCCGCGGAGGGTCTCCACCAGCCCTTGCTGCCGCAGGATCGCCAGCGCCTCCCGGAGCGTCATGGGGGAGACGCCGAGCTGGTCGGCGAACTCCGCCTCCGTGGGGAGCTGTTCCCCGTCGACGAGCAGGCCGAGCAGGATGGCTCTGCTGATGCGCTCGACGACCTCCTCAGCCCGTCCTCTGGCGTTCAGCGGGGAGATCAGCGCCGCGCGCATCACCGATACGCCTCCTCCCTCGGCGGCCACCTGCCCTCCTTCTCCCTCGTCGGCGGCGGGCTCTTGTGCGATAACCCATGACGTTGTAGTTTTCCTCACACCTTGATGGCGAAGCATAGTAGGGCCACCCGCACCCGATGCTTCAACCTTTCGGCCGGAAGAGCTCTCCGCGTTGGCTCGGTGACCACCGGTCACCGCGGTCTCACCTCCCTACCGCCGTATCCCCCGTCGTGGATCGACCAGGAGCCTGAGTGATCGCCTCCCCGTCAGCGAGCCGGCCGAGCAGACCCCCTCTGCCGGCGCGCCCGGCGGCCTCTCCGTCCCGTCCTCTGGCATCCCTCCCCGGGCAGATCGCCGCCGCGCGCGTCCGGAAGGCTCCGGCGGCCGCCGCCGGCCGAGTTCATCATCTCGTTGCAAATAGAGTCTTGTGCGATAACACATGATGTTGTAGTTTTTCTCACAACGTGATTGCGAGGCACATTTCGGGACATCCCCGTACATTGCCTCGTAAATCCGGCCGGAGAGCTCTTCTCGTCCATGGGTGACACCGCCGTCACCCCACATTCATCCACATTCACCCGCATTCACCCTTCACCACCTACCGCTGTCCCTCCCTTTCTCATGAAATCGCAGGAGCTCGAGTGACCACCTCCGCAGACGCCGTATCCAGCAAAACCGCGCAGGACAGCGATGCGGCACAGCTCGCATCACTCGGGTACACCTCGGAGTTCAAGCGGGACATGAGCATCTGGGCGAATTTCTCGCTCGGATTCACCTACTTGTCTCCCGTGGTGGCCGTTTACACCATGTTCGCCTACGGCCTGGCCACCGCCGGCCCGCCGATGATCTGGTCCCTGGTGATCGCGGGCGTGGGCCAGCTGCTGGTCGCGCTGGTCTTCAGCGAGGTCGTCGCGCAGTATCCGGTCGCGGGCGGGGTCTACCCGTGGGCCCGCCGCCTCTGGGGCCGCAAGTACGCCTGGCTGACCGGCTGGATCTACATGTGGGCGCTCTTCGTGACCATTGCCAGCGTGGCCTCCGGCGCGGGCCCGTACATCGCCTCGCTGTTCGGCTTCGAGGCCACGGTGGACACGGTCATCCTCTGCTCCCTGGGCATCCTGGTGCTGGCCACATTCATCAACTACCTGGGCACCAAGGCCCTGGCACAGGCCGCGATCATCGGCTTCGCCGCCGAGCTCACCGGCGCCATCGTGGTCGGCATCTGGCTGATCGCCACGGAGCGCCACCACAACCTGGGGATCCTCTTCGACAGCTTCGGCGCGGGCGACGGCACCAACTACCTGTGGGCGTTCGCCGCCGCGGCCCTGGTCGGCATCTACAACTACTACGGCTTCGAGGCCTGCGGTGACGTGGCCGAGGAGGTGCGCGACCCGGGCCGGACCATCCCCAAGGCCATGCGCCGCACCATCTACGTGGGCGGCGCCGCGGCCACCTTCGTCGCGGTGGCGCTCGCGCTCGCGGTCGCCGACATCCCGGCGGTCATCTCCGGGGAGGACCCCGACCCCGTCTCCAGGGTGCTCGAGCAGGCCTTCGGCACGTTCGGGTCCAAGGCCGTCCTGGTGATCGTCCTGATCTCGTTCCTGTCCTGCACGATCAGCCTGCAGGCGGCGGCCGGCCGGCTCGCGTACAGCTACGCCCGGGACGACATGATCGTGGGCAGCCGCCTGCTGCGGAAGTTCTCGCAGTCGCGGCACGTCCCCCCGTACGCCGTGCTGCTCGCGGGCCTCGTGCCCGGCGCCGTGATCCTGCTGTCGAAGTTCTCCGAGGACGCGCTCACCAAGATCGTCAGCTTCGCCTCGCTCGGCATCTACCTCGGCTTCTTCATGGTCGTGGTCGCCGCGTTCCGGGCCCGGCTGCTCGGCTGGCGGCCGAGCGGCAAGTACCGCCTCGGCGCGTGGGGCATGCCGGTGAACATCGCCGCCATGCTCTACCAGATCGTCGCGATGGTCACCCTGGCCTGGCCGCGCACGCCGGAGGCCCCCTGGTACGACAACTACATCGTGCTGCTCTCCGGGGCGGTGGTCGTCGGCGGCGGCCTGCTGTACATGGCACTGCATCGAACGTACGGGCGCAGCGAGGCCCCGTACGGCGACGCGATTCCCAAGCGGGATGACCCGGCGAGGGAACGGGTCGGCACCGCCTGACGGAAGCAACCGGCGCCGGGCGGGGCGCCGGTTGCGCATGTGTTCGCGGAAAATCGCTCACCCGCATTCTCCCGCGGCGTATGCCGCACCACAGGCGCGGAGTTCGTGCCAGGCGAGCCGGAATTTCCACCCGATTCCCGGCGCGCTCCGGGCGCCTCGGGCCGCTATTGCCCAGGACGCCCATGCCCGTGCCGGATATCCGAACGGTCAACTCGAGGAGAACCCCGGCCAACCTCTTGACATACAAACTCTAGGTTTAGATGATTTCTGGCAACCGCGAGCCCGCCTGACTGTCTTTGGAGAATCGCGATGACGGGCACGACCCTGGACACCACCGTCCCCTACCTGAACATCGCCGACCCGAGCTTCTCGATCACCTCGGACGTCGTCCACGAGGCCCGAGAGCGCAGCTGGTACGCACGGACCAACTACGGCATCGCCGTACTGCGCTACGACGAGGTCAGCAAGCTGCTCAAGCACCCGAAGGTCCGCCAGGGGAGCATCGCCTGGCCCGCCCACAACGGCATCACCGAGGGCCCGTTCGTCGACTGGTGGAACAGCTGGATCCTCAACAAGGAGGGGGAGGAGCACCACCGGCTCCGCCGGCTGATGAACCCGGCGTTCTCCCCCAAGCTGATCGCCCGCATGGTGCCGCGCTTCCAGGCCCTCGCCACCGAGCTCATCGACAACTTCGCCGAGCCGGACCGCTGCGAGTTCGTCTCCGAGTTCGCCGAGCCGTACGCGGCCCGGGTCATCGCCATCCTGCTCGGCCTGCCCGAGTCCGAGTGGCCCATCATCGCCCGGGAGTCGGCCACCCTCGGCCTCGCCATGGGCGTGACCTTCCGCCAGGAGCTGCCCAAGATCGAGCAGGCGCTGTTCACGCTCTACGACTACGTCGACGAGCTGATCGCCGACCGCCGCCGCAACGAGCGCGACGACTTCGTCACCCGCCTCGTCCAGGCCAGCCGGGACACCGACAAGCTCAGCGAGCAGGAGCTGCGCGACGGGCTGGTGCTGCTGATCTTCGGCGGCTTCGACACCACCCGCAACCAGCTCGGCCTGGCCATGCAGACCTTCACCCGGCACCCGGACCAGTGGCGGCTGCTCGCCGAGCGGCCCGAGCTCGGCCGGAACGCGGTCGAGGAGGTCATGCGGGTCAACCCGACCGTCCGCTGGGTCACCCGCGAGGCCGTGGAGGACTTCACCTTCCAGGACCTGGAGATCAAGGCCGGCACCACGATCCACCTGTTCAACGAGTCGGCCGGCACCGACCCGCGGGTGTTCGGCGAGCCGTCGTTCGACATCACCGCCCAGCGCCCGCCCCACTTCGGCTTCGGCGGCGGGGCGCACCACTGCCTCGGGCACTTCGTGGCCCGCACCGACATGTCCGAGGCGCTGCCGCTGCTCGCCAAGCGCCTCCGCGACCCGCGCATCCTCGAGGGCGCCGAGTGGCTGCCCGACTCGGGCAACACCGGCCCCGTCCGGCTGCCCATCGGCTTCACCCCGGGATCCTGAACGGCCCCAGCCCTACGAGTCGAGAGGAACAGGCAATGAAGATCACCGTCGACATGTCCCTCTGCCAGGACCACGGCCAGTGCGCCATCGCCGCTCCGGCGGTCTTCCAGATGAACGAGGAGGGCAAGCTCGTCTACGAGGCCAACCCCGACGACTCCCTGCGCGAGGAGGTCGAGCAGGCGGCCGACGTCTGCCCCGTCCAGGCCATCTTCATCGAGGACTGAGGGGCGATAGAGAACGGGTTGGGGAACGGCTGAGATGACCGCGCACATCGCCGTCGTCGGGGCCTCGCTCGCCGGTCTGCGGACCGCCGAGCAGCTCCGTGCCGCCGGGCACACCGGTCCGATCACCATCATCGGCGACGAACGCTACGCGCCGTACAACCGGCCGCCGCTGTCGAAGGAGCTGCTGTCCGAGCCGGGCGACCTGGGGCCGCAGGAGCTGCACGCCAAGGTTGCCTTCCGCCGCCGCGCCTCGCTGGCCGACGCCGACTTCCGGCTCGGTCTGCCCGTGGTCGAGGCGGACCTCGACCGGGGCCGGCTCACCCTGGAGGACGGCTCGGCAATCTCCTTCGACGGGCTGGTCGCCGCCACCGGGCTGCGGCCGCGCCGGCTCGCCGTGCCCGGGCCGGTGGCCGGCCGCCACGTCCTCCGCACTCTCGATGACTGCGTGGGGCTGCGCGGGGAGCTGCGCGAGGGCGCCAAGGTGGTGGTGGTCGGCGCGGGCTTCATCGGCTGCGAGGCGGCCGCGACCGCGCTGCGGCTGGGATGCCGGGTCACGGTCGTGGAGCCCACCGGCGCGCCGATGAACCGCGTGCTCGGCACCGAGCTCGCCGAGGCGGTGCAGCGGTACCACGAGGCGGCGGGGATCGAGTTCGTCACCCGCCGCGGCGTGACCGGCTTCACCGGCGGTGACCGCGTCACCGGCGTGGAGCTCGACGACGGCGGTGTGCTCGAGGCCGACGTGGTCATCGAGGCCATCGGCTCGCTGCCGAACGTGGAGTGGCTCGCGGGCAACGGCGCCCTCGACCTCCGCGACGGCATCCTCTGCGACAACCGGCTCTCGGCCGCGGAACGCGTCGTCGCCGTCGGCGACGTGGCCCGCTTCCCGAACCCGCTGTTCGACGAGGTCCCCCGGCGCGTCGAGCACTGGTCCATCGCGGGCGACACCGCCAAGCGCGCGGCCGCGACGCTCGTGGCGGAGCTCGGCGGCCGGGAGCCGGACCCCACCCCGTTCACGCCGATCCCCTCGTTCTGGAGCGACCAGCTCGACCTGCGCTTCCAGAGCTTCGGGCTCCCCGCCCTCGGCGACGAGGCGCGCCTCGAAGAGGGCGATTACGACAAGCTGACGGACGGCCTGCTCGTCCGTTATTTCCGGCGGTCCGTGCACGTCGGCACGATCGCCATCAACCTTCCCCCCACTCGCTATCGCGAATTCCGCGAAGTCTTCACCACCCCTGCCTGAACCCCCCAACGAAAGCGGGTCCAGATGACGAACTCCACCACTGCGACCGCGCTCGACCAGCACCGCGAGCGCAACGCGGACCTTGCGACCCTCGAGGCCCTGGAGAAGCGCATCGCCGACGCGGGCGTGCAGTACATCTACTACCAGGCCATAACCGTCACCGGCCGGGCCGTCGGGAAGGTGGTACCCGCCGACCAGCTCCGCCGCAACGCCGAGAAGGGCGTGCAGATGCACCGGACCGTGGTCGCCGACTTCCAGGCCACCCGGGACGGCACCCTCCTCGGCGGCGGTGTGGAGGCCGCCGAGATCACCGCGATCCCGGACCTGGACACCTTCACGGTGCTCCCCTGGGACCCCAGCGTCGGCCGCTTCTTCTGCCGGATGTACGAGCCCGACCACCGCCCGGAGGTGGGCGGGCAGCCCTTCGAGATCGACGTGCGCGGCAACCTCATCCGCCGCCACGAGGAGTTCACCCAGCGCACCGGGCTCGAGCTGCGCACCGGCTGCGAGCCCGAGATGACCTGGACGGGGCCGGGCCTGGAGGTCAGCACCCGTCCCGACTCCAGCACGGCCTACCGGGTCGAGTTCCTCGAGCGCTACCGCCCGATCTACCAGAAGGTCATGACCTACGCCAAGGCCATGGGCTTCACCATGATCGAGGGAGACTACGAGGACCCCGGCCAGGTCGAGCTCAACTGGCTGTTCGACACCGCCACCGCCACCGCCGACCGGGTCATCGCCTACCGGCAGATCTGCCGCCAGGTCGCCCGGGAGCTCGGCGTCAAGGCGAGCTTCATGCCCAAGCCCGCCACCGGGAAGATGGGCAACGGCTGCCACCACAACCTCAGCCTGTGGCGCGGCGACGAGAACGTCCTCGCCGAGCCCGGCCGCCGGGAGATGCACCTGACCGAGATCGGCAAGCACGCCCTCGGCGGCATCCTCACCCACGCCGCCGCGTCCATGGCCGTCATGGCGCCGACGGTCAACTCCTACAAGCGGTACTGGGACGCGGGACAGTTCGCCCCGGCGCAGATCAACTGGGGCATGGACAACAAGACCTGCACCGTCCGGCTCTCCGCCAACGGCCGGCTGGAGCTCAAGCTCCCGGACGCCATGGTCAACCCGTACCTGTCCCACACCGTCCTGCTCGCCGCCATCGAGGACGGGATCAAGAACCAGATCGACCCGGGCCCGCCGCACCAGGGCTCCAGCTACGAGGGCGAGAGCCGGTTCACCAAGCTGCCGCTCAACCTCGGTGAGGCCCTCGACGTGTTCGCCGCGGACGAGGTCCTCCGCAACGCGATCGGCAACGAGACCGTGGAGCTGTACCTCGCCTACAAGCGGGACGAGTGGGCGCGGTTCTGCAGCCACGTCACCGACTGGGAGTTCATGATGTACGCGGAGGACATCCCGTGACCGAGCCGCTGCGTTTCGCCTGCATCGACTCGGACGCGCCGCCCCTGTTCCTCCGCGCCGACCCGGTGAAGGGGCGGCGGGGCTACGAACCCGCCGTCGGCGAGCTGATCGCCGCCGAGCTCGGCCGGCCCCTGGAGTGGGTGTACCTGCCGTGGGCCGAGATGATCCCCGCCGCGCAGAGCCACAAGGTGGACGCCGTGCTCTGCGGGCAGGGGATCACCGAGGCCCGGCTCCGCCTGGTGGACTTCACCCGGCCGTACGCGATCTTCCACGAGTCGGTGCTCGTCCGCCGGGGCGACCCGGTCCGCTCGCCGGAGGACCTGCGCGGCAGGAAGGTCGCGGCCATCGCGGGCAGCACCAACATGGCCCTGGCCGAGACCTTCGAGGGCGCGATCATCGTGCCCTTCGGCGGGGACACCGACGACGTGTTCGGCGACATGCTCAACGCGCTGAAGGCCGGTGAGGTCGACGCGGTCGTCGACGACGACGTCGTCTTCGTCCCCCTCGGCGAGCACCCGGACTTCGAGCTCGCGTTCACCGTCAAGACCGGCAACCGCTGGGGCATCGGGGTCGCCAAGGACCGGCCCGATGTGCTGGCGGAGCTGGACGGCGCGCTCGCCCGGGTCATCGCCGACGGCCGGCTGGCCGCGGCCTGGGCCGAGTGGATCCCCACCCTGGAGTACCCCTTCGCGGACGCCACCCGGCCGGAGGGAGGCGCGTGACCGACCGGCCCGCCATCGCGGTGATCGGCCGCCGCGCCCGGTCCGCCTCCGGCCTGCGGTTCAGCGCCACCGTCGCCGCCGAGGCGCTGTGCGACGCGGTGTTCGAGGCCGGCGGTGAGCCGGTGGTGCTGCACGGCGGCCCGCGGCGCGCGCTCGGCGAGCTGCCGCGCCGGCTGTCCGCGTTCGCAGGGGTCGTGATGCCCGGCGGGTCGGACCTCGGTCCGGCCCGCTACGGGCAGCCGCCGCACCCGGAGACCAAGCCGGACGACGACGACCAGGACGAGCTCGACCTGGCCGTGGCGCGTGCGGTGATCTCCCTGCGCATCCCGACCCTGGCCATCTGCCGCGGCATGCAGGTGGTCAACGTCGCCTGCGGGGGCACCCTGATCCAGCACCTGCCGGACGGCCCGGTCGAGCACCTGGACGCCCACCACGAGGTCACGGTCGAGCCCGGTTCGCGCCTGGAGTCGGTGGTCGGCCCCGGGCCGTTCACCGTCTCCTCCTACCACCATCAGGCCGTCGACCGGCTCGGCCGGAACCTGCGGGTGGTGGCCCGCGCGGCCGACGGCTGCATCGAGGCGCTGGAGCACACCACCGCCGACCTGCTCGCCGTGCAATGGCATCCGGAGGACCTGGCCGGCACGTCCGCGCAGGACGGCGCACTGTTCAAGGACCTCATCGACCGCGCCAGAGCCGTAAAGGAAAAGGAAACCCCAGCATGACCGTCATACCGGAAGCCGAGGCGCGCGCCAGGCGGGAGGAGCTCGAGAAGCGCTTCGCCGGCCTGTCCTTCCCCACCCGGCTGTTCATCGACGGCCGGTACGTGGACGCGGCGAGCGGCGCCACGCTCGACCGGATCTCCCCCCGGAACGGCAAGCTGATCGCCAAGGTCGCCGCCGGGGACGAGGAGGACATCGACCGGGCTGTCGCCGCCGCCCGGCGCGCCTTCGAGAGCGGCCGGTGGTCCGGACTGCACCCGCGCGAGCGGCGCAAGGTGCTCCAGCGGCTGGCCCGCCTCGTCGAGGAGCACGCCGAGGAGCTGGCGCTGCTCGAGAGCGTCGACATGGGCAAGCCGTTCACCGACGCGCTCGCGGTCGACATCCGGGTGACCGTGCAGTGCCTCGACTTCTACGCCGAGGCGGTGGACAAGCTGTACGACGAGGTGGCCCCCACCGGCCCGGACGTCCTGGCCACCATCACCCGGGAGCCGGTCGGCGTGGTCGGCGCCGTGGTGCCGTGGAACTTCCCGCTGATGCTCGCCACCTGGAAGATCGCACCGGCGCTGGCGACCGGCAACGCGGTGGTGGTCAAGCCGGCGGAGCAGTCCCCGCTCACCGCGCTGCGCTTCGCCGAGCTGGCCGCCGAGGCGGGGGTGCCCGACGGCATCCTCAACGTCGTCCCCGGGTTCGGCCCGACCGCGGGCGCGGCCCTGGGCCGCCACCCGGACGTGGACGTGCTCACCTTCACCGGCTCCGGCGAGGTCGGCCGCCTGTTCATGCGGTACTCGGCCGAGTCCAACCTCAAGCAGGTCTCCCTGGAGCTCGGCGGCAAGTCCCCGCAGGTGGTGCTGCCCGACGCCCCCGACCTCAAGGTGGTCGCCAAGGCGATCGCCACCGGCATCTACTTCAACCAGGGCGAGGTGTGCTCGGCCGGATCCCGGCTGCTCGTCCACCGCGACATCAAGGACGAGCTGCTCGAGCTCGTCCTGGAGGAGAGCCGCCGCATCGTGGTCGGCGACCCGCTCGACCCGCGGACCGGCGTCGGCGCGCTGGTGGAGGAGAAGCACCTCGACCGGGTCCTCGGGTACGTGCACGGCGCGATCGAGGAAGGCGCCGAGAGGCTGCTCGGCGGCAACCGGATCCTGGAGGAGACCGGCGGCTACTACATGGAGCCGACCGTCTTCGACCGGGTCACCCCGGGGATGCGGATCGCCCGCGAGGAGGTGTTCGGCCCCGTGCTCGCGGTGCTCACCTTCGACGACCTCGACGAGGCCGTGCGCATCGCCAACGGCACCGACTACGGGCTCGCCGCGGCGGTGTGGACGCGGGACCTGTCGACCGCGCACCGCATGGCCCGGGCGATCAGGGCCGGCACGGTCTGGGTGAACTGCTACGACGACAGCGACATCACCGTGCCGTTCGGCGGCTACGCCCAGTCCGGGTTCGGCCGGGACAAGTCCCTGCACGCCCTGGAGAAGTACACCCAGCTCAAGTCGACATGGATCAAGCTGTGAGGTTGATCGTTGACAGGCGGTAGTGTCGTCCACCGGCATGAGGTGGAACCGGAAGGCGGCGGCTCGGGGGGCGATCCGCGGGTCGCGCTCCTGGTGTCCCTCAACTTCCCGGACATGACCGAGCACGTGGCCGACCTGGTCCGCCGGTTCACCCGCACCGCGACGACGACGCTGCGGGACCTGGGCGCGGGCTACGAGCTGTACGACACCTCCGATGTCGCGGCGCTGCCCGACCCGGCGTCGGTGACCGGGTTCGACGGCCTGCTCCTGCTCGGCGGCGGGGACATCGACCCCGAGCTGTACGGCCACCACGGCGAGGTACCCAACTCCTACGGCGTGGACCGCAGGGCCGACGAGTACTCGATCGCCGCGATCCGCGCCGCGGAACAGGCCGGGCGCCCCGTGTTCGGCATCTGCCGCGGCTCGCAGCTGATCAACGTGGCGCACGGCGGCACCATCGTGCCCGACATCGAGGACTACCGGCTGCACCGGGGCGGGCCCGGCAAGCCGATGTTCCTCGATGAGAAGGTCACCATCGTGGAGGGCACCCGGGTGGCCGCCATGGCGGGCGAGCGCCGGGTCACGGTCCGGTCCGGGCACCACCAGGCCGTCGCCGAACCCGGGGAGGGCCTGGTCGTGGCGGCGCTCGCCGACGACGGCGTGATCGAGGCGGTGGAGCACCCCGAGAGATGGGTGGTCGGGGTGCAGTGGCACCCTGAGGATCCGGACGGGTCCGCCGAGCACCGGATCCGGCTCTTCTCCGCCTTCCTGGCGGCCTGCCGCGACCACCGGGCTCCCCGCTGAGCCGTACGCCACCGGACGGCGGCCGCGCACGGCGGCGAACCGCGACGACCAAGGCGACCGCGATGTGAGCACACGAGGAGAGAACATGTCCGTCCAGAGCCGAGACCCGCGCACCGGGCAGGTGAACGGGGAGGTGCCCGACAGCCCGCCCGAGGCGGTCGACGCGGCGGTGTCGGCGGCGGCGGCCGCCGCCCCCCGGCTCGCCGCGGTGGCCCCCGGCGTACGGGCCGGGTGGCTGCGGGCCCTGGCCGACGCGCTGGAAGAGAACCGGCAGCGCCTGGCCACGCTGGCCGACCGGGAGACCGCGCTCGGCGAGGAGCGCCTGGTAGGGGAGGTGACCCGGACCGCGAACCAGCTGCGGCATTACGCGGCGGCCGCGGAGGAGGGCTCCTACCTCGAGGCGACGATCGACCACGGCGGTGAGGGCTCGCCGGACCTGCGGCGGGTCAACGTGCCGCTCGGCCCGGTCGCGGTGTTCGGGGCCAGCAACTTCCCGTTCGCCTTCGGGGTGCTCGGCAACGACACCGCCTCCGCGCTCGCGGCCGGCTGCCCGGTGGTGGCCAAGGCGCACCCGGCGCACCCGCTGCTCTGCACGGAGCTGCGCGACCTGGCCGTGGCCGCGCTGACCGGCGCCGGCGCGCCGGAGGGCACCTACGAGGTCGTCCACGGCTTCGCCGCCGGGGAGCGGCTGGTGCTCCACCCGGCGATCAGCGCGGTGGCGTTCACCGGCTCGCAGTCCGGTGGGCTGGCGCTGTGGCGGCTCGCCGCGAGCCGGGACGTGGTGATCCCGGTGTACGCGGAGATGGGCACGGTCAACCCGCTGGTGGTCACCCCGGGGGCCGCGCGCAAGCGCGGCGCGGAGATCGCCTCGGGCTTCGTCTCCTCGTACACGCTGGGCATGGGGCAGTTCTGCACCAAGCCCGGGCTGTTCCTCGCCCCGGCCGGCGCCGGGCTGGTGGAGGCGGTGGCCGGCGCCCTGCGGTCCGCCGCGCCGCGCGGCTGGCTGCTCACCGAGGCCATCGCGAACGCCTACGCGTCGGGGGTGGAGCGGCTGGCCGCCGCCGGTGCCCGCGTCGTCGCCCGGGTCGACGCGCCCGAGGCCGGGTGGGCCGCCGCCCCGGCGTTGCTGTCGGTGACCGTCGCGGACCTGACGGGCAAGCCCGAGCTCCTCACCGAGTGCTTCGGCCCGGTCGCGCTCGCCTGCGAGTACGCCGACCTCGACGAGCTGCGCGCGGTGCTCGCCGTGCTGCCGGGGTCCCTGGCCGCCGCGGTCCACGCCGAGCTCGAGGAGGAGGAGCTGTTCACCGAGCTGGTGTCCACGCTGTCCCGCACCGCGGGGCGGGTCGTGGTGGACGGCTACCCGACCGGGGTCGTGGTCGGCTGGGCGCAGCAGCACGGCGGCCCCTGGCCGGCGACGACCATGCCGCAGACCACCTCGGTGGGGGCCCACGCCCTCGACCGGTTCGTCCGCCCGGTCGCCTACCAGAACGCCCCGGACCAGGTGCTGCCGCCGCCGCTGCGCGACGGCAACCCCTGGCGGCTGCCCCGGCGGGTGAACGGCCGGCTCGTCCCCGCAGCAGAGGAGGAGCGGTGAGCCGCCGGCTGCCGCTGGAAGGGGTGCTGGTCGCCGACTTCAGCCGGGTGCTCGCCGGCCCGCTCGCCACGATGACCCTGGCCGACCTCGGCGCCACCGTGATCAAGGTGGAGCGGCCGGGCTCCGGGGACGACACCCGGGCCTGGGGTCCGCCGTGGACCACCCACGCCAGCTCGTACTTCGAGTGCGTGAACCGCTCCAAGCGCAGCGTCGTGCTCGACCTGGCCGACCCCGATGACCGGGCCAAGGCGCAGGAGCTCGCCAGACGGGCCGACGTGGTGGTGGAGAACTTCCGCCCCGGTGTGCTCGGCAAGTACGGCCTCGACTACGAGTCGGTCCGGGCCGCCAACCCCGGCGTGATCTACTGCTCGATCACCGGGTTCGGCCGGGAGGGCGGCGCCCACCTGACCGGGTACGACTTCGTCGTGCAGGCCGTGGGCGGGCTGATGCACATCACCGGCCACCCGGACGGGGAGCCGACCAAGGTAGGCGTGGCGCTCGTGGACGTGCTCACCGGCAAGGACGCCGTCATCGGGATCCTCGCGGCGCTGCGCCACCGCGAGCGCACCGGCGAGGGCCAGCGCGTCGAGGTCGACCTCTTCTCCAGCTGCCTGGGCGCCCTGGTCAACCAGGCCGCCGGGTACCTGGCCACCGGGCGCAGCCCCGGCCGGCTGGGCAACCAGCACCCGAGCATCGCGCCGTACCAGACGCTGCGCTGCGCGGACGGGCTGCTCGCGGTCGCCGTCGGGAACGACGCCCAGTTCCGGGTGTTCACCCGGATCCTGGGACGGCCCGAGCTGGCCGACGACCCGCGGTTCGCCACCAACCCGGCCCGGGTGGAGCACCGCGACGAGCTCGCCGCCGCCCTGGAGGCCGCGCTCGCCGCCCGCCGGGTGGCCGAGTGGGAGGCCGACCTGCGCGCCGCCGGGATCCCGTGCGGCCAAGTGAACGACATCGGCCAGGCGATCGCCTTCGCCACCGAGCTGGGCCTGGAGCCGGTGCACGACCTCGGTGAGGAGTACCTGCCGCAGGTGCGCAACCCGGTCCGCCTGTCGGCCACCCCGCCGGCCGCGCCCGCCCCGCCGCCACGGCTGGGGGAGCACACCGACGAGGTGCTCGCCTGGCTGTCCACGCCCGATGGCCCGCTTCCGCCCCCGCTCCGCGCCGCCGCCGGCGGCGCCGCTCGCCAGGAGAACGACGAATGACGACCACCGCCACCTTCAACCCCGCCGACCCGCTCGACATCGACGCCCTGCTCAGCGAAGAGGAGATCGCCGTCCGCGACACCGTGCGCAAGTTCTGCGCCGACCGGGTCGAACCGCACATCGCGACCTGGTTCGAGGAGGGATCGCTTCCCACGGCGCGGGAGCTCGCCCGCGAGCTCGGCCGGATCGGCGTCCTCGGCATGCACCTGGAGGGCTACGGCTGCGCCGGTATGAGCGCCGTCAGCTACGGGCTGGCCTGCCTGGAGCTGGAGGCCTGCGACTCCGGCCTCCGCTCCCTGGTCTCGGTGCAGGGCTCGCTGGCGATGTACGCGATCTGGGCGTACGGCAGCGAGGAACAGAAGAACCACTGGCTGCCCCGCATGGCCGCGGGTGAGGCCATCGGCTGCTTCGGGCTGACCGAGCCCGACCACGGCTCCGACCCGGGCTCGATGATCACGACCGCGCGCCGGGACGGGTCCGACTGGATCCTCAACGGCCGCAAGATGTGGATCACCAACGGGTCCATCGCCGACGTGGCCGTGGTCTGGGCCCGCACCGAGGAGGGCATCCGCGGCTTCCTCGTCCCGGCCGGGACCCCGGGGTTCTCCGCGCCGGAGATCAAGCACAAGCTGTCGCTGCGGGCCTCGGTGACCAGCGAGCTGGTCCTCGACGACGTGCGGCTGCCCGCGGACGCGATCCTGCCGAAGGCCGAGGGCCTGCGCGCGCCGCTGTCCTGCCTGAGCGAGGCCCGGTACGGCATCGTGTGGGGCGCGATGGGCGCCGCCCGGTCGGCGTTCGAGGCGGCCCTGGAGTACTCCAAGACGCGGACGCAGTTCGGCCGCCCGATCGCCGGGTTCCAGCTCACCCAGGCCAAGCTGGCCGACATGGCCCTGGAGCTGCACAAGGGCCTGCTGCTCGCGCTGCACCTGGGCCGGCGCAAGGACGCCCACGGGCTGCACCCGGCGCAGGTGAGCTTCGGCAAGCTCAACAACGTGCGGGAGGCGCTGCAGATCTGCCGCACCGCCCGCACGATCCTCGGCGCGAACGGGATCTCGCTGGAGTACCCGGTCATCCGGCACATGACGAACCTGGAGTCGGTGCTCACCTACGAGGGCACCTCCGAGATCCACGCGCTGGTGCTCGGCCGGGCGCTCACCGGGATCGCCGCGTTCCAGTGACCGCCGCAGCAGGCGTGCGTTGACGGGTTGCGCGGGCGCCGCCTCGCCGAGATCAGCGAACCGGGCGAGGCGGCGCCCGTTTGTGTGCGACCGTGTCAGGGGGCGGGTGCGGCCGGTTCGGCTCGGCCGGCATCGCGGCGGCCGGGCCGCCGCGATGCCGGGCGCACCGGATGCGGGAACCGGATGCCCGCCCGCGGTGTGGACGATTATCGTGACCCTGTGTATTCATCCGGCGACGCACCGTCCACATCCCGCCTCCCTGGCTGGGGACCTGCTCCGACCGGACGCGCCGCCGCTGTGGAGCCGCCCTGGCACGCGGCCACGCCGGGCCAGCGGCCCGGCCGACCTCCTAGAGAAGGGGAGAACTCCCTAGAGAAGAGGGAGAGGTGTGCCCGCAAGGCCATCCGGGCACCGGTGGGTGGAGCGGCGACCTCGGCGTCCACACCATGGATGAGACCGAGGAGCCGTGCGACGCGCAGGCCACCGGCGGCACCATCGGCGCGGCCGTTCGTTGCCGGGCCGGCGGCCGCGGTGACCGCGCCCACTCGTGCCGGATGACCCACGTTCCCGCGCAGAAGGAGACGACGACCGGGCGCCGGACCGCGCGCACCGGGTGCTGGACCGGATGATCACCCGTAGAGCCGCGTCGTGACCTGCCCGGCTCCCAGGCCTGGGACGCAGGCGAATCGCGGCGGAGCGGACCCTGCTCGCCGTTCCGTCACCGCACCGCGGCAGCGGGACGCTGCCGGCCGGGCGCCAGGCGCCACCGCCGCGGGGCGTGCCGCCGTCGTCCGCGACGGGCTCGGCACCGAAGCGCTCGCCCTGCTCGTGCATGTTGTCCATGAGCTCCGGGCCCATGATCCCGTCCGCGCACATCACCGCGAGCCGCTCCTCGCGTTGCGCTCCGCCGGCTCCGGTACCGCCGTACGGAACGCCGGCGTCTCCATGCGGTCGGCGTACCCGGTAGGACGAGGGAGCCCGCTCGGGTTCGGCCGGGAGCCGGGCTCGGATCGACGCCGGAGAGGAGAGCGGCGAGCGCCCACGGGGGCGTCGCGAACACGAGGAGACGACGGCCGTCCAGCGCGACCTGCCCTGACGGCCGGCGACACGTTCGCCGGCCGGGCTCGGGGATGACGGCCTCGTTGCACGCCGTGGAGCTGCCGCATCCGGCGGTTCGTCGTGCGGCGTCATGGCGCGGCTCCGGCCCGGCCGCCGAGCTCGTCAAGGCGCAGGCGAAGTTCCGGGTCATGCGGTCCGCGCCGGAGGGCTGCGCCGGCGAGCGGTGGGGGCGGCTCAGGTGGGCACGTTCTGGGCCCTGATCCGATGGATGAGGACCGGTCACGGGCGGATAACTTGCGGGAATTGCACTTCTCCCAAGTGATGCATCACCTCACGTTCGCTCACCGTCCTGCAATGGATCCTATTTTTTGAATTTCTGTTTCTGGAAAATCGATAAAATCACGGGCATGACCGCCCGCGCACCGGTGAGGACGTGCCGGCACTGCGGTGCCGTGATCGAGGAGCAGCCGCGGCGCGGCCGGCCGCGGGAGTACTGCCCGGACAAGCGCTGCCAGGCGGCGGCGAAACGGGAACGCGAGCTGCGCCGGTCCGCGCCGGGCCTGGAGGGCGCCCTGGCCAGGGCGGAAGAGCTGTACGAGCGCATGGAGAAGGGCCTGGCGGCCGCGATCGAGCCGCTCGCCCAGGTGCTCGCGCAGGAGCTGAGCCCGGCGGGCGTGGAGGCGAAAATCAGCGCGATCCAGGCCGAGGCGCACACCCGCATCGCCATCGCCCGGGCCGAGCGCGAGCAGGCCATGGAGCAGGTGCGGCTGGCCCGGGAGGCCGCCGAGGCGGCCCGGCGGGACGCGGAGGAGGCGCGCCGCCAGGCCGAGGAGGCCTTCGCCGAGCGGGACACCGCGTTCGCCGACGCGGAGACCGCGCGGGAGCAGGCGCTCGCCGCGCTGCGGGAGGCGGCGAGCATCGAGCGCCGGGTACGGCAGAAGGCGGCCGAGGCCCAGCGGCGGGCCGAGCTCGCCGAGGCCGCCCGCCAGCAGGCGGTGCAGGAGCTCGCCGAACGGGTCGACCGCGCCGCGGCCGAGGCACGGCAGGCCCGGGCCGAGGCCGAGGAGGCGCTCCGGGAGCGTGACGAGGCCCGGGCGGAGGCCGCCGCCGCGCGGACCGAGGCCGAGGTCGCCCAGCGGGCCCGCCGGGAGGCCGAGCAGGCGACGGCGGCCGCGATCGCCCGCGCCCAGGCGGCGGAGGCGGAGCGCGACCGGGCGGTGGCCCGGGCCGAGGCGGAACGCGATCGGGCCGTCGCGCTCGCCCAGGAGGAGCGGGACCGGGCGCTCGCCCGGGCGGAGGCCGCCGAGGCGGCGCGCGCGCAGGCCATGGCCGAGGCCGCGAAGGCAACGGCGGAGGCGGCGCAGGCCGAGGCGCGGCGTCAGGCGGCGGAGGAGCAGGCCGCCCGCGCCATCGAGGAGGCCCGGGCGGCCGCGGCGGAGCGCGACCGGCTGCAGGCCGAGCTCACCCTGGAGCGGGCCCGGCTCGCCGATCTGCGCGTCCAGCTCGAGGTGGCCCGGCAGGAGGCGGCCGAGCTGCGGGAACGCGCGGTCGCCGCCGAGCTGCGCCTGCGCGACCGCGGCCACGACGACACCTGATCGGCCCTGCGATCAAGCCCCGCGGGCGCCGGCATCGCCGGTAACGCGACATGGACAGGCCGTTAATCGGGTCTTACGCTGAGCGCACACCGGCTCCCCACCCGATCCGGGCTCCGGTGCCGGCGCCCGCACCACGGCGTGAACCTCGGCGCAATGACGCGGGGAGGTGGAACCGTGGCCTCAGGCCCCACCCTCATCGCATCGGTGCAGCGCGCGCTCCATCTGCTGGACGCGGTGGCCTCCGGCGAGCGCCCGGCGACGGCGAAGGAACTGGCCCGCGCGGTCGGGCTGCCGCTCCCGACCACGTACCACCTGCTGCGCACCCTGGTCCACGAGGGGTACCTGCGCAAGCTCGAGGACGGCTTACACCCTGGGCGAGCGGCTCACCGCCCTCACCCAGCGGGGGTCGATGCTCACCGTGCTCTCCCGTGTCCGCCCGATCATGCGGGCCGTGCGGGACGAGCTGCGCGGCGCGTGCTACCTGTCGCTGTACTCCCACGGCGAGATCAAGCTGGTCGACATCGTCGACAGCCCGGAGGCGCCCCGCGTCGACCTGTGGGTGGGCGTGCACGAGGCGGCCCACGCCACCGCCTTCGGCAAGTGCATCCTGTCCGGGCTGGACGCCGAGGCCCGGCGCGACTACCTGTCCCGGCACCGGCTCACCGACCTCACCCCGTACACGATCACCGATGTGCGGGTGCTCGAGCAGCGGCTGGCGCCCGGCCGGGACGTCTTCGACGACCGGGAGGAGTACCTGCTCGGCACCGCGTGCGTGGCCAGCCCGATCCGGGCGCCGGGCCTGATCGGCGCGATCGCGGTCTCGATCCCGGCACGGCGGTACGCCTCCGTCGCCGCGGACCCCACCCCGTTGCACCGGGCGGCCCGGCGGATCGCCCGGGCCTTCGCGATCGGCTCCTGAGCCGCGGACCGGCGGATTATCACCATCTGAAATCCGCACCGTTGTCCCGCGCCCGCGACCGGCGGACAGTGGCTTCCACAGGCAGGGAGGTCACATGGAGCCGCAGGTCAGGCTGGAACTGTATCGGACGATGGTGCTGATCCGCACCTTCGAGGAGGCCATCCGCCGCGAGTACCACGCGGACAAGAAGCCGGTCTTCGACATCGCGGCCGGGCTGATCCCCGGGGAGATGCACCTGGCCGCGGGGCAGGAACCGGTCGCGGCCGGGGTGTGCGCCCACCTGACCGCCGACGACGCCGTCACCGCCACCCACCGCCCCCACCACTTCGCCATCGCCCACGGGGTGAACCTGAACAGGCTGGCGGCCGAGATCTTCGGCCGGGTCGACGGCCTGGGCAAGGGCCGGGGCGGTCACATGCACCTGTTCGACCCGGAGACCCACTTCTCCTGCTCCGGCATCATCGCCGAGGGGTACCCGCCCGCCCTCGGCCAGGCGCTCGCCTTCAAACGGCGGGGGACCGACCGCATCGCGGTGGCCGTGACCGGGGAGGGGGCGGCGAACCAGGGCGCCTTCCACGAGTCGCTCAACCTGGCCGCGCTCTGGAAGCTGCCCGTCGTGTTCATCGTCGAGGACAACGACTGGGGCATCTCGGTGCCGCGGTCCGCGTCCACGAGCGTGCCCTCCAACGCCGTCCGCGCCGCCGCGTACGGGATCCCCGGCGAGCGGGTGGAGGACAACTCCGTCGAGGCCGTCTACCGGGTGGCGGGTGAGGCGATCGCCCGGGCCCGCGCGGGCGAAGGCCCCAGCCTCATCGAGGTGCACACCGTCCGTCTGTGGGGCCACTTCGAGGGCGACGCCCAGGGCTACCGCCCCGACCTGGCCGAGGTGGCCGAACGGGATCCGCTGCCGATCTACGAGGCCGAGCTCCGCCGCGCCGGGGTGCTCGACGACGACACGGTCAAGGCCATCGCGGCCGAGGCCTCCGAACGGGTGGAGGCCGCGATCGCGTTCGCCAAGAACAGCCCGGAACCCGACCCCGCGACCGCGCTCGACCACGTGTTCGCCTGAGCCCGGCAAGGAGAGAACATGACCGTCACCGGCACCGCAGCGCCCTCAACGGCCCAGGTCCAGCGCAGGCTGACCACCGCCAAGGCCATGGTCGAGGCCATCGCCCTGGAGATGGAACGGGACGAGAACGTCATCGTCCTCGGCGAAGACGTCGGCGCCTACGGCGGCATCTTCAGCTCCACCGCCGGCCTGCTGGAGCGGTTCGGCCCGGAGCGCGTCATCGACACCCCGATCTCGGAGACCGCGTTCATCGGGGCCGCCATCGGCGCCGCGGTCGAGGGCATGCGCCCGATCGCGGAGCTGATGTTCGTCGACTTCTTCGGCGTCTGCATGGACCAGATCTACAACCACATGGCCAAGATCCACTTCGAGTCGGGCGGCAACGTGAAGGTGCCCATGGTGCTGACCGCGGCGGTGGGCGGCGGCTACTCGGACGGCGCCCAGCACTCGCAGTGCCTGTGGGGCACGTTCGCGCACCTGCCCGGCATGAAGGTCGTGGTCCCCAGCACCCCCGCGGACGCCAAGGGGCTGATGATCTCGGCGATCCGCGACGACAACCCGGTGGTCTACCTGTTCCACAAGGGCGTGCTGGGCCTGCCGTGGATGGCCAAGAGCCGGCGCGCGGTCGGGCCCGTGCCGGAGGGGGACTACCAGGTGCCCATCGGCAAGGCGGCGATCGCCCGGCCGGGGACGGACGTGACCATCGTGACGCTGGCGCTCTCGGTGCACCACGCGCTCGACGTCGCCGAGGAGCTGGCGGAGGAGGGGATCAGCTGCGAGGTGATCGACCTGCGCAGCCTGGTGCCGCTGGACACCGAGACGATCCTGGAGTCCGTCGCCCGCACCGGCCGGCTGCTGGTGGTCGACGAGGACTACCTCTCCTACGGGGTGTCCGGGGAGGTCATCGCGCGCGTCGCCGAGCACGACCCGACCCTGCTGCGCGCCCCGGCCGCCCGGGTGTGCGTGCCCGATGTCCCGATCCCGTATGCCCGGTCCCTGGAGCAGGCGGTCCTGCCGACCCCGGACCGGATCCGCGACGCGGTGCGCCGGCTGGTGAGCGCATGACCGACGTGCCGTTCCCGGTCATCTCTGAGAACGACCCCCGGGCCGAAGGGGTGGTCTCCACCTGGTTCGCCTCGGACGGGCAGCCGGTCCGGGAGGGCGACCTGATCGCCGAGGTCGCCGTGGACAAGGTCGACGTGGAGGTGCCCGCCCCGGCCACGGGGGTGATCCGTCTGCTGGTCGAGGAGGGCACCGTGGTACGGCAGGGCGATGTGATCGCCCGGATCGAGTAGCCGGGCCGGGCGGGAGGCCGATCCCGGGATGCCCGGGATCCCGTGCACCGGCGGGCTCACCGGGAGCGGTGGCCCGGCTCCCCGCCTGGTCCGGCCGCCACCGGGCGTTCGATGGCGCGCGATGGCGGGCGGACCGGATCCCCGGCCGTCCCAGGGCTCCCCGGTGGGGCGGCCGGTGGACCGTCACACCGGTGCGGACTGCGACTCCTCCCGGACCGCGCCGGTGGCCGAGCCGTCGCTCGGACCGGGCGTGCCGCCACCGGCGCGCTTGGTGAGCCACCGGCCCAGCGGCTCCGCCGTACGGGCGAGGAGCGGGCCGGCGACGGCGAGGATGAGCACATAGGCGGCGGCCAGCGGGCCGAGCTGCGGGTGGGCGCTGCCCGCGGTGGCCGCGAGACCGGCGATGACGATGTTGAACTCGCCCCGGGGGACGAGCGCGGCGCCGGCGCGCAGCCGGCCCTTGATCGAGACACCGGCGCGCTTGGCGGCAAACCACCCGGTGGCCGCCTTGGTGAGCACGCCGAGGACGGCGAGCAGGGCCGCGGCGCCGAGGACCGGGGGAAGCTGGGTCGGGTCGGTGTGGAGGCCGAAGAAGACGAAGAACACCGCGGCGAACAGGTCGCGCAGGGGGGTGAGCAGCTGGCGGGCCTGGTGCGCCAGCGGACCGGACAGGGCGATGCCGACGAGGAACGCGCCCACCGCGGCGGAGACCTGGAGGGCCTGCGCCAGCCCGGCCACCAGCAGGGTGAGGCCGAACACCTTCAGCAGCAGCACCTCATCCGACGGGCTGGCGATGAACCGCTCGACCTTGTGGCCGTGCCGGAGCGCGACGTAGAGGATCACGGTGATCGTGATGGCCGCCACGGCGAGGCTGACCGCGCCCTTGACGAGCCCGGCGCCGGCGAGCAGCGCGGTGACGATCGGCAGGTAGACGGCCATGGTGAGGTCCTCGAACACAAGGATCGAGAGCACCGCGGGGGTCTCCCGGTTGCCCAGCCAGCCCAGGTCGCCCAGCACCTTGGCCGTGATGCCGGATGACGTGACGTAGGTGACGCCGCCCAGGACGACGGCCATGACCGGCCCCCAGCCGAGCAGCAACGCGATGATGACGCCGGGGGCGGCGTTCAGGACGAGGTCGAGCAACCCCACCGGCGCCGAGGTGCGCAATGTGCCGACCAGCTCGTCGGCGGTGTATTCGAGGCCGAGGGTGAAGAGCAGCAGGATCACGCCCACCTCGGCGCCGATCTCGATGAACTCCTCGCTCGTGGTGAGGGGGAGGATCCCGCCGGTGCCGAACGCGAGCCCGGCGAGCAGGTACAGCGGGATGGCCGACACGGAGAACCTGACCGCGAGCGCGCCGATCAGGCCCAGGACGAGAACGATGGCCCCTAGTTCGATCAGCTTGACTGCCATGCGTGGTCACCCGGTTTGCAAGATCTCGGCCGCGGCTGAGGTTCCCTCCTCGGTGCCGACGACGACCACGACGTCACCGGCTTGGAGGAGGAAGTCGGGGCGCGGGCTGGCGATCACTTCGTGCCTGCGGACGACGGCGACGATGGACGCGCCGGTCCGGGAGCGGGTGCGGGTGTCGCCGAGCGAACGGCCGTCGTAGGGTGACCCCGCCTCTATGGGGATCTTCCGGGTGACCAGGCCTTCTACCTGCCGGTGCAGCTCGTTGAGGCGCTCCACGATCCGGCCGGTGCCGAGGAGCTCGGCGAGCACGTTGGCCTCTTCGGGGGTGAGGACCACCGTGGCGAGGGTGGTGTCCGGGTCGTCCTTGTCGAAGATCACCAGATCGCGGCGGCCGGTGTGGTGGGAGATCACGCCGATCTGGCGTCCGCGCTCGGTGGTGAGCACGTGCTGAAGCCCGATGCCCGGCAGCCCAGTCCGATCGAGGTCCACGGTCCCTCCTGACATCCTCAAGTGCCGCGCCGAACCCGCCGGCACCGCCCGCCGCGAGGCGGGGACGAGCGGTGGGCGGCGCCCGGCGATGTGTGTCGTGGTTTGCGCCGTCACGACGATAGCGATGCCGGGCCACTGCTCCGTCCCGGGTCCGGGCGTGCGCGGGGGCGGTGCTCGCAGACGGTACGGCACGGCGCGGCCGGGCGGAAAGCGGGCATCCGCCGGTGGAACGGTGGAATGTCGTGTCCGAGCCGCCGGGTGGCCGGGGTCATCCGGCCCGGGGACCGCGTCGTGGTGCGGAAAAGGCGCGCGCCCCGGCCCGTGGGAGGAGGATGCCCGGGCCGGGGCGCGCGATCATCCCGGGAGGGTCTACGGGGCGGTGTAGTACGGGTAGCCGTAGCCCACCACCTGCCAGGTGGGCCGGATCCGCTTCTCGACCGCGCCGGCGTCGGTGTTGCCCTCGATCGTGGTGATCGTGCCGTTGCCGTTGTCCGCGACGACGAAGCCGACGTGGTCGATGCCGTCGATGGTCTTCTTGCCGCTCCAGTCGAAGAACACCACGGCGCCCGGCTTGGGCTCGGTTCCCCACCGGCCGTGGCGCTCGAACCACTTGGCGTGCTCGACCGTGTAGGCGTCGGCGCCCATGACGGGCCGGATGCCGAGCTGGTCGCCGACCCAGGAGACGAACATGTCGCACCAGGGGGCGTTCGCGTAGTGGTGGATGGCGCCGCCGTCGCGGGCGACGGTCTCCCGGGCGCGGTCGGTCGACATGTACCATTCGTGGAACTTGGTCCCGCCGCCCAGGCTGTTCTCCCGGATGCCGATCTGGCTCTCGGCGAGCTTGAGGACGTCGGACGGTCCGACCTTGGGCAGGGTGCGGGCGATCTCCGCCAGGGACTGGGCGCGCGTCGCGTCGCTGTCCTCGGCCTGGACCGTTCTCACCTGCTCTGCCGAGGTCGCCTCGCTGACCTTGGCGTGCACGGGAACGGAGAGGGCGCCGGTGATGAGGGCACCACCGAGCAGGACGGCACTCAGGCGGATCTTGCGGGAATGCATGATCAGGGTCGTTCTCCCTTGCTTCCATGCCGCCGACCGGGTGGGGGCGGGCTGGGAGTTCGCCCTACGGCCTCATGCCGATTCGCCCCGGGATCGGTGGGGTCCCCGGCTCCGCCGGGAGGCGGATGCGGCGGCTGACGGACGGCCCTTGTCGGGCGCCTGCCGTGGTCCCAAGTGGATGTACTCCGATGACCAAGAAACGGTCAGTCATGCACTTAGTTGTCTCGAAGGTATTAGATGGGTACAAACCGGTCAAGTGATGACAAGTAGGGTTTTGTCTGACCGGTTGGTGGTAGGGCGGCGCGATGACCCGCGACCACCGGCGATCCGCGGGCCGTACCGGGCCGCCATGAGACCTGCGTCACATTCCGGCGGCCCGGCGTACGGCGCGGCACCCGCGTCCGGGATCTACCAGGCCGAGGCGTTGGTCACCGCCAGCCCAAAGGGTCAACTCCGCCGGGTATGGGGGCGGACGGGTCGTACGGCTCGCGGCTGAAGATGAACGTATTGAGCTCCAGATGCACTCCCTTGGGAGAGCGGACCACCCGGAGCGTCTCGCCCGCGTAGTAGCCGTCGAGGCCGAGCCAGGTGCCGTCCGGCTGGGGGACGAACCGCGACGCCCGGCCCTGGCCGCTCAGCGGGGTGAGCGACAGCCCGCGGCCCGGCAGGGCGCGCAGCACGTACGCGGCCGGGCCCCAGTACCACTGGCCGGTCAGCTCCAGCACATCGGGGTCGACCTGGACGGGCTCCCACTCGGCGGGGAGCGGCGGCTCGTGCTCGGCGAGGATGTCGAGCAGGTCCGTCGCGAGCGACGCGCGCACGCCCGAGGTGGTGTTGGCGAGCCAGACCACGGCGACGCCGTCGGACGGGTCCGTCCACAGCGAGGCGAGGAACCCCGGCATCGAACCGCCGTGCCCGGACAGCCGGCGGGCGCCCTGCGGCCCGCGGTGCCGGATGAGCTGCAGCCCGAGGCCGTACCCGGTGGTCCAGGCGTCACCGTCCTCGACCGTGACCGGCTCCCGCATCTCGGCGAGCGTCTCCGGCTTCAGCACACCCCGGGTGTCGCCGAGCAGGAACGCCGCCCACCGCGCCAGATCGCCCGCGGTGGACCAGAGCTGACCGGCCGGGGCCATGCCCGCGTGGTCGTGCTCCGGCTCGGGCAGCAGCACGTCCGCCCACGGGTGGACCGCGTACCCGGTCGCGTGCGGAGGCCGCGGCCGTGGCGTGGTGTCCCGCATCCCGAGCGGTTCGAGGATCTCCTCCCGGATGACCTGCTCCCAGGGCGCCGACCGCTTGCGGGCCACGACCTCGCCGAGCAGGGCGTAGCCGAGGTTGGAGTAGTGGTACCGGCGGCCGGGGCGGTGCCGGGCCGTCTCCGGCCCGAGCGACGCGAGCAGGTCGGAGACGGGCACCCCGGGCGTGCGCTCCCACCACTCACCGGGCGGCTCCGCGGTCAGCCCGCCGGTGTGGGAGAGGAGCTGCGCGATCGTCACCTCGCCGACCGGCGTGCCCGGCACGTGCTTGTCCAGGGGGTCGAGCAGGTCGATCAGGCCCTCATCGCGCAGGCGCAGCACGGCGACGGCGATGAAGGTCTTGGTGATCGAGCCGATCCGGTACTGGGTGTCCTGGCCCGGCCGTTCGCCGCCGGCCCGCCCCCGGGCGCCGAACCAGGCGATCTCCCCGTCCCGGACGATCGCCGCCACCAGGGACGGGACCCGCGACCGGGCCTGCTCCTCGGCCAGCCTGCGCAGCAGCGCGCGAGCCGTGCTCTCCAGAACCATGCAGGCAACCTCCCGTGTGACGATCGCACCAGGCTAGCGCCGGGGCACGGCGCTCCGGGGCGATCGCCCCGGGCCGCGGGGAATTCCGTTGACAGCGGTTCGCCGCCCTCCGTAGGTTCCGGGAAGGCCTGACCGCAGGCCATCACCGGGGTGCGGGGATCGGTGCCCGCTCGCATACGGCGGCCTGCCGGGAACGTCCGCGGACGTCCGGTGCGACGCGCCGGAGGCTCCGCGGCCGGGGGAACGGCCGGATCCGGGTCGCCCAGTACCGGCCCGCATCCGGAATCCAGATCCGCCATCCCCGCGGGGGACCGCTGGTGTGGCGACCTGCAGGCGGGACAGGTTCGGTCATGGGTCGTACCTCCGAGGCCCGAATGACACGGCCATGCCGATTCGGTGACGTAGCGTGGTCGCGACACGACGTACTGTCACACCCATGAGACGGTAGGGCCGGCACCCCGCCCCGGCGTTGCGTGACGGAAACCTTGTCAGATCACACCCATCCGATGAGGCCCCGCAGCTCCCGGCCGCCCGCATCACGGCGCGCCCGCTCCAGCTGCGCGGACACCAGTTCGCGGACCAGCGGGTTGTGGTACACGCGCATGGGCGAAAGCCGCTCCGCGATGCGCAGCTCCGCAACGCACTCCCTGGTGTGCCCGAGCATGGCATGCGCCCGAGCCAGCTCTATGTGCAGGGAGGACTCCCGCCCGCGGCTGGCCAGCGCTTTCGGATTCACGCTCGCGCCGAACTGGAGCGCCTGCTCCGGCCGGCCCGCCTCGACGGCCAGCAGACACCGCCAGGTGCCCACGTTCGAAGGGCCGAACCACTGCCAGGCGCCGACGCGGTCGCCAAGGCGATCAGCGACTTCCTGTGCCTCGTCGGCATGCGCGCGGGCCGTGGCATGGTCGCCATCGATCGTGGCCGCCAACGCGGCCGACAGGCGGAGCATGCCGTACACCTCATGAGCCGTCCGATCATCACCCAGGTGAGGCTGCACGGCATCCGCGGCAGCTGCGACAAGGCGGAACGCACGGTACCGCGCGACCGAAGGACGGGCGTGCGCCTGGGCGAAGCACGCGGCGCCGATCCACACCGGATCACCCAGAATGGCCGCGGCCTGGGCAGCCCGGTCCGCGGCGATCCACGCGAGATCGATCTGCCCGTTGTGGCGGAGCAGGAAGGCCGTAGCGCTGCAGACATCGACCAGCAGCCGCAGCGCCGTCGTCTTGTCGCGCTCATCGCCCGCGGCCACGTGCACGTGCAGCTCGGCGATCACGTCCGGCAGCACCCGGCACAGGGTGGCGTGGTCGGACTTCTGCCGGGCGGTGAAGATGGGGCCTTCCCAGTCCGCGGCCAGCTGCGCCACCGGCCGGGCCGGTACGTCCAGCGGGGAGGTGAGGGAGGAGTCGAGCAGTACCTCCCTGATGCGCATGACGTCACCGTGATGCCGCACCCTGGGGATCGCCGTGGTGGCCTCGCCGAGAAGATCGTCCGCGGAGACCTGCAGCGCGTCCGCGATCCGCGCGATGTCGATCCTCTTCTCCAGCGGGATGAGCCCGTTCTCCACCCGGGAGAGCCAGCTCTTGGATCGGCCGATGAGCCCGGCAAGCTCCTCCAGGCTCTTGCCCCGATAACGCCGCGCGCGCCGGATGTTCTCGCCGATGCGCCTGTAGTCCGTGCTGGCCTCGGGCATGAGGGAAGCCCTGATTCTCACCCGAAGTCCTGACAACCTTCAGGCTAAGTCGCGAGGCCTTTCTCATCCATGAATCGCGATGAACTTCTGTCCCTCACCCTGGGCCTCCGGCTTCACAATCCGGTCGGATCGGCCGGACAGGCGGCCAACGACCCGGGGCGGCCTACATGAGCGGCCGCTCATCACCCTGCGTATCGCAACCCCGGCATTGCGCAACCCGATCACGATCGTGCAGACCGCGCCATGACCCGGCTCGACCGGGATCTCTTCTTGCCCACGGCTCCTGCGCACAGGCGCGCGGACCGCGACCGGCGACGCGATGCACCAGCTCCCGCGGAGGGGCAGGACAGCGTTCCCCGGCGCCACCAAGGGGATCAGGCGTGTCGGTGATGGATTTATTGTGTAAAGCTACGCGGATGTAAGAGCTGATCAGACTTGCATCGCGGTTGGGCCGAGCCGCTTGCGGGGTGGGTGTGGGATTGGAGGGTTCCGAGAGGAACAAACCGAACGGCGTCACGTTGAAAGGGACCCTCGAACGGATCACGTACGTCAACGAGGAGACCGGTTACACGATCGCCCGGCTCGCCACCGAGCGCTCGGACAAGGAGCTGCTCACCGTCGTCGGGCCGCTCCTCGGCGCCCAGGTCGGCGAATCGCTGCTGCTGACCGGGCGGTGGACCACCCACCCGCGGTACGGCCGGCAGTTCGAGGTGTGGTCGTACACGACCCTGCTGCCGGCGACCATCCAGGGCATCCAGCGCTACCTCGGCTCCGGCCTGATCAAGGGCATCGGCCCGAAGATGGCCGAGCGGATCGTCAACCACTTCGGCACCGACACGCTGCGGGTGATCGAGGAGGAGCCCGAGCGGCTCACCGAGGTCCCCGGGCTCGGCCCCAAGCGGATGAAGATGATCGCCGACGCCTGGGAGGAGCAGAAGATCATCAAGGAGGTGATGGTCTTCCTCCAGGGCGTGGGCGTGTCCACCTCGATCGCGGTCCGCATCTTCAAGCAGTACGGCGAGGCGTCGATCAACGTGGTGCGCAATGAGCCGTACCGGCTCGCGGACGAGGTGTGGGGCATCGGGTTCAAGACCGCCGACGCGATCGCCCGGTCGATCGGGATCCCGCACGACAGCCCGGGCCGGGTCAAGGCCGGCCTGCGCTACACGCTCTCCCAGGCGGCCGACAACGGCCACTGCTACCTGCCGGCCCCGAACCTGATCGCCGAGGCGGTCAAGATCCTCGACGTGCCGCAGGACCTGGCCGCGAAGTGCCTGGAGGAGCTGATCGCCGAGGAGGGCGTGATCCGCGAGGACATCCCGGCCGGGGAGAACGGGGAGAGCGCCATCCCCGCCATCTACCTGGTGCCGTTCCACCGGGCGGAGCAGTCCCTGGCCGCCACCTTGCGCGGGCTCCTCACCGCCGATCGCGACCGGCTCGCGGCGTTCGCGAACGTCGACTGGGACGCGGCGTTCGACTGGCTCCACGCCCGGACCGGCGGCGCCCGGCTCGCCCCCGAGCAGGCCGAGGCCGTACGGCTCGCGCTCACCGAGAAGGTCGCGATCCTCACCGGCGGGCCGGGGTGCGGCAAGAGCTTCACCGTCCGGTCGATCGTCATGCTGGCGCGGGCCAAACGGGCCAAGGTCGTGCTCGCCGCCCCCACCGGGCGGGCGGCGAAGCGGCTCGCCGAGCTCACCGGGCACGAGGCCACCACCGTGCACCGCCTGCTCCAGCTCAGGCCCGGCGGGGACGCCTCCTTCGACCGGGACAACCCGCTCGACGCCGACCTCGTCGTGGTCGACGAGGCCTCCATGCTCGACCTGCTGCTCGCCAACAAGCTCGCCAAGGCCGTGCCGAAGGGGGCCCACCTGCTGTTCGTCGGCGACGTGGACCAGCTCCCCTCGGTCGGCGCGGGCGAGGTGCTGCGGGACCTGCTCGCCGCCCCGGAGATTCCCCGGGTACGGCTGACGCGGATCTTCCGCCAGGCCCAGGAGTCCGGGGTGGTGGTCAACGCGCACCGGGTGAACTCCGGCAAGCCGCCCCTGGTGCGGGAGTTCCCGGACTTCTTCCTGTTCCCGGCCGAGGACCCGGAGGAGATCGCCAGGCTCACCGTCGACGTGGTGGCCCGGCGCATCCCGGCCAGGTTCGGGCTCGACCCGCGGCGGGACGTGCAGGTGCTCGTCCCGATGCACCGGGGCGTCGCCGGGGCCGCCGCGCTCAACGTCGCCCTGCAGGAGGCGCTCACCCCGTACCGGGAGGGCGTCCCCGAGCGCCGGTACGGCGGGCGGGTGTTCCGCGTGGGCGACAAGGTCACCCAGCTCCGCAACAACTACGACAAGGGCGCGGCCGGGGTGTTCAACGGCACGGTCGGCGTGGTCACCGACATCTCCCTGGAGGAGAGCACGCTCACCGTCCGCACCGACGAGGACGAGAGCGTGGACTACTCCTTCGACGAGCTGGACGAGCTGGCCCACGCGTACGCGGTGAGCATCCACCGCTCACAGGGGAGCGAGTATCCGGCGGTGGTGATCCCGCTGGCGACCAGCGCGTGGATGATGCTGCAGCGCAACCTGCTCTACACCGCGATCACCCGGGCGAAGCGGCTCGTGGTCATCGTGGGGTCGAGACGGGCGATCTGGCAGGCGGTGCGGACCAAGGGGGCGGGCCGCCGCTACACCGGGCTCACCCACCGGTTGCGCGCCCGATGACGGGCGGCGTACGGTGGCACCTCGCCGATGTCGCGGGGCAGCACCGGGCGCGGCGCGCAGCGCCGGGTGCCGTGGCCGTTGATGCCGGGGCCTTCGCGGTGCCGCCGTCGTGGGGCCGGGCCGATTCGAGAGGAGCGTCACCGCCCCGGCCGGCCCGGGCGGGCGCCCGGCGGCGCGGTGTCGCCGGACCGTCGCCCGGATCGGCACCTGCGCCGGCACCATGCTTGCCACCGTCGGGACGGCGTCCACCGGGGTTGGCGGCCACCCCGGGTGGTATTCGCGTGATCGTTCCGGATTCCGCCCGGCCGTCTCCCGGAACCCTGCCGGGCGGGGCCGTACCGCCCGGCGTGACCTGGTCACTCGATCGTCATTCAGCCTCTGTACAGTGATCTTCTACCGTATGGCGATACAACTGTGACCAGGTCAAGGGATGAATGCCCGCAATAATCGGCATTCCCCAATAGAGTTTTGATTAGCGCTTTGCGCGCCCATGAGGAGAGAGCGGTGAACCCTGTCACTCGTTTGAGGCTGCCGATCGCGGGGGTGGCCGTGGCCATGGTCACGGCGCTGTCGGCATGCTCCAACGGGTCGAGCGGAGAGGCGCGGAACGCCGGCGGTGAACCCCCCAAGCCGACGCCACTGATCAAGATCAGCCCGGCCAAGGGGACCGAGGTCCGCCCGGACCGCAAGGTCGTCGTCACCGCGGCGAACGGCTCGCTCGAGCAGGTCACCGTGCAGAGCGGGGGCAAGATCGTCAAGGGTGCCTTCAACCGGGCCCGTACGACCTGGGTCTCCAAGGAGCCGCTCAAGCCGGGCAGCACGTACACGGTCTCGGCCACGGCCCGCGGTGAGGGCGGCCCCGCCACGGTCACCAGCCAGTTCAACACGCTCAAGCCCAAGTACGAGCTCTACGTGGCCGATGTGACCCCGAACATCAAGGGCGAGGTCGTCGGGGTCGGCATGCCGATCATGGTCACGTTCAACCGGCCCGTGGTCGACAAGGCCGCGGTCGAACGCGCCCTCAAGGTCACCGCGGAGAAGCCCGTCCGGGGCGCCTGGCGGTGGATCAACGACCGGCTCGTCATCTACCGGCCGGAGAAGTTCTGGCCCGCCCACCAGAAGGTGAAGTTCACCGCGAACCTCGTCGGCGTCCGCGGCGGGCCGGGCATGTACGGGGTCAAGAACACCACCACGACCATCAACATCGGGGCCGCGTGGATCAGCACGGTCAACGTCAAGACCCACACCATGGTCGTCAAGCGGGACGGCAAGGTGATGCGGGTCATGAAGATCAGCGCGGGTAAGGCGACCACCCGCGAGTACACGACCACCAGCGGGATCCACCTGACCATGGAACGCGGCAACCCGGTCACCATGATCTCCCCGAACCGGAAGCCCGGCGATCCCGACTACTACAAGATGGAGGTCAACCACGCCGTCCGCATCTCCAACAGCGGCGAGTACGTCCACGCCGCGCCGTGGTCGGTGTGGGCGCAGGGGCGGGCCAACGTGAGCCACGGCTGCATCAACGCCCACCCCGACGACGCCAAGTGGTTCTACGACAACTTCCACCGGGGCGACGTGGTGAAGATCGTGGGCACGGACCGGCAGCTGGAGTGGAACAACGGCTGGGGCTTCTGGCAGCTGTCGTTCAACGAGTGGCGGAAGGGCAGCGCCCTGTACCGCGCTGCCGCGTCCCGCGCCTGACCACCGGGCCCGCCGGCTGAGGCCGAGCCGGAGATCGCGCCCGATCGGAGGACCGCTCGCGGCCACGGCGCCGCGGTTGACGGCCCTTCCGCCCACGCGCCCCTCGCTCCGCGGGCCGGGCCATGTCCCGGGGCGAGGTCGTCCTGTCTCGCCGTAGCGGGCGGGGGCGCGGGGCCGCGATGCGCGCCGGGGGAGCGGACGGTCCGGTGACGGCCCGCGTCAGCCCTGCGTGTCGCGGAGCACCCCACCGATGATCGAGCCCACCATCGCGCGGACGGCCTCCGCCTCCGGCGGGGTCCCGGTCCGGTCGGCGAACATCAGGTGCGCGGTCCCGATCAGCATCGGGGCGAGCGCCTCGACGTCGGCCTCGGGGGCGATGCGGCCCAGGTCGCGCTCTGCGGCGAGGTAGGAGGCGATCATGGTGCACGCCTCCGTCAGCACGGGGACGCCGGCCGGCCATGCCGTGCGCAGGCGGGCCCGCAGCTCATCCCGGTAGGTGACGAGCGGGACGATCGCCACGGCGACGGAGCGGAACAGCGCCGTCAGCGCGTCGGTGAGGTTGCCCGCCACGGTGCCGGTCCCGGCGGCGTGCCGCAGGGCCGCGGCCTGCTCGTCCATGCGCTGCGCGCGGTCGAGCACGAACTCCGCCAGGAAGGCGTCGAAGTCGGGGAAGTGCCGGTGCAGGACGCCCTTGGCACAGCCCGCCTCGGTGGTGACCGCGCGGCTGGTCAGCCCGCTCGGCCCGTCCCTGAGCAGCACGCGCTCTGCCGCGTCGAACAACAGCTTCCGCACCTCGCGGAGCGCCACCCCGGTCGGCACCCTGCGTGTCCTCCCTTTCTCCCCTGGGCGAAACCGCGGCCGGGAGTGGGCGAGCGCCCACTAGAGTGGGCGCATGCCCACTTCCCCGCGCGAGCCATCGTTTCCCTCCTCTAACGATCCTCACACGGCCCGGCAGGTGGCGGAGTCGTTCGGGGTGGACCCCGAGCGCTACGACCGGGCCCGCCCCCGCTACCCCGACGCCCTGGTGGAGCGGATCGTCGCCGCCAGCCCTGGCCCCGACGTCCTGGACGTCGGCTGCGGCACCGGCATCGCGGCCCGGCAGTTCCGGGCGGCCGGCTGCACGGTGCTGGGCGTCGACCCCGACGCGCGGATGGCCGGCCACGCCCGGCGCACGGGGATCGAGGTCGAGGTGGCGACGTTCGAGTCCTGGGACCCCGCCGGCCGGACCTTCGACGCGGTCATCGCGGCCCAGGCCTGGCACTGGGTCGACCCGGTCGCCGGAGCGGCCAAGGCCGCCCGCGTGCTGCGCCCCGGCGGCCTGCTCGCGATCTTCGCGCACGTCTTCGACCTGCCGCCCGCCGTCGGGGAGGCCTTCACGTCGGCCTACCGGCGGGTGGTGCCCGACGCGCCGGTCACCCTTCCCCGCCGGGCCAGGCCATGGACATCGCGGCCCGGCTGTTCGACCGGTTCGCCGAGGGGATCCGCCGCGCCGGCGCGTTCGGTGAGCCCCAGCGGTGGCGGTTCGACCGGGAGCAGACCCACACCCGCGACGAGTTGCTGGACCTCCTGCCCACCACCGGCCTGCTCACCCGGCTCCCGGCGGACCGCCTGGCGCAGGTGCTCGCCGAGGTCGGGGCCGCCATCGACACGCTGGGCGGCGCCGTGACGATGCCGTACCGCACCGTGGCGCTCGTCGCGAAGCGGACCGGCGACTCCTGAGCCATGCCGCCACGGGACGGCCTGCGACCGGCCTACACCAGGGCGAGCTGCCGGGCCGGGGAGCGGCGGCGCCGCCAGCGGCGCGCCGACCGGCCGATGCCGTACATCTCGGCGAGCGCCCGCACGTGCGCGGCCACCCGCTCCCGGTAGGCGGCGTCGGCGAGCGGCCCGTGCGCGTACAGCGCGCGGTAACGGGGCAGCAGGCCGGGGTGCTCCCGCTCCAGCCAGCCCAGGTACCACTCGCGGACCGGCGTGGGCAGGCGCAGCACCACCGGGATGACACTGACCGCGCCCGCCTCCGCTGCCCGGCGGACGGTGGCCTGCAGGTGGTCGGTCGAGTCGGTGATGAGCGGCAGGATCGGCGTCATCACCACGCCGCAGGGGATCCCCGCCTCGTTGAGCGCGGCGCACACCTCCAGCCGCCGCTGCGGCGTGACCGCCCCGGGCTCGACCACCCGGCGGATGCGATCGTCCACGAACCCCACCGACACCAAGACCTCGACCCGGGTCACCTGGGCCGCCTCGCGCAGCAGGTCGAGATCACGCAGCACCAGCGGGCTCTTCGTCAGCACCGTGAACGGGTTCCCGGCATCGGCGAACGCCCGGATGACCCGCGGCATCAGCCGGTAGGCCTCCTCCACCGGCTGGTAGCAGTCACCGGTGATCCCCACCGCCACCGCCTCCCCCTGCCACCGCGGCGCGGCGAGCTCCCGCCGCAGCCGGTCGGCGACGTCGGTCTTCACCACCACGTGGGTGGCGAACTCCCGCATCGGGTCGAGCCCGAGGTGGCGGTGGCCGGGCCGGGCCGCGCAGTGGGCGCAGCCGATCGCGCACCCGCGGTACGGGCTCACCCCCCAGCGATAGGGGAGACCCTCCGCCTCCGGCACCCGGTCGATCGCGGTACGGGCCCGCACCTCGAGGCACGTGACGCCATCGACCGGGACCGCACGCCGCCCCGCCAAGGGCCGGGGCACATGCCGTTCCGCTCCGCACCCGGGGGCGCCGGCACCGGCGGGAGCGTCCGGGCCGAGAAGCGACGGCTGCACCGGCGCGCGCTCGGCGGGCAGCCTCACCCCGGCGGCCTTGGGGGAGCCGGAAGAGGCTTCGCTGCGCATAGAGATCAGTAGAACACGCATTCGACCGCTGCGCCAAGGGAACGCCGAACCGTCCCGCCGGCGCGACAAGGGTGGCCCCGTGGCGGCACGCCACCGGGTAAATTAGGACACCCGTCCCACTTTCCGGAAGGTCGTCGATGCTCGCTTGGCTGTTGCTCGCCGGTGCGATCGCCTCGGAGGTGGTCGCCACCTCCGCGCTGAAGCTGAGCAACGGGTTCAGCCGCCCGGGGTGGACCCTGGTCGTGGTCGCCGGGTACGTCGCCGCCTTCGCCATGCTCGGCTGGGCGCTGAAGCTGAAGATGCCCGTGGGGGTCGCCTACGCGGTCTGGTCGGGGGTCGGCACGGCCGCGATCGCCGCGATCGGCACCCTCTTCTTAGGGGAGACGATGAACCTCCTCAAGGCCCTGGGCATCACCCTGATCATCGGTGGTGTGGTGATCCTGAACGTCGCCGGAACGCACTGACCGGCCGATCGTTGATCCTGGTCGGAAAGGGCGCCTGCGGCGGCTCACGGACCCACCGCGGCCCACGGGACGCCCATGGAACCGAGCGCAGCGGAGGACGACGCGACCGTGCCCGAACAGGATCATCGGCCCGCCGAGCGGCCGCCGACCGGCCACCGGAGAACCGAACCGCGCCGGCGGCAGGAGCGGGCGATCCTCCGCCGCGAACGCCTGCTCGAGGCCGCCGTCGAGCTGCTCGAGGAGGGCGGCTTCACCGCGGTGACGCACCGGGCGGTTGCCAGGCGGGCCGGGGTGCCGCTCGCCGCCACCTCGTACTACTTCACCTGCCGCGCCGCGCTGCTCGCCGAGGCGTTCACCCTGCTGGTCGAACGGGAGCTGGCCGCGATCCGCGCCCACCTGGAGGCGGTCCCCGCCGACCCGCCGGACGCGCTCGCCGAAGCGCTCGTGCAGATCCTCAACCACGACCGGCAGCGGCGGCTCGGCCTGTGGGAGCTGTACCTGCAGGCCGGCCGCGACCCGGACCTGCAGCGGATCGCCCGGGCGTGGACCGACGGCTGCGATGAGATCGTCTCCTGGGTGCTCCACCGCAGCGGCCACCACGCCCGGCCGTCCCAGGTGCGTTTCGTCACCACCGTCCTGTCCGGGCTCTGGGTGGAGGGCATCGTCGAGGACCGGCTGGACGCCCGGCGGCGGATCCGCGAGGTGCTCACCCACACGCTCGCCGCCCTCCGGGCGCCCTGACACCGGGCCCCGCCGCGTCACACCAGCAACCGCTTCTCCAGCCGCCGGGCGGCGATCCAGATCCCGGCGGCCGTCAGGGCGACCAGGTAGGCGACATGCCCGATCAGCGCCACCCCGCCACCGCCCAGGCACAGCCCGCGCAGCAGCTCGACCCCATGCCACAACGGGGCGATCTGGATCACGATCTGCACCCCGGACGGGTAGTCCTCGATCGGGGCGAACGTCCCGGAGAACAGGAACAGGGCGAACTGGCCGACGGCGATCAGGTCGAAGTCCTGCCAGCCGCGCAGGAACGCGCTCACCGCCATGCCGAGCGCCCCGAACGCGACCCCGACCAGCACGGCCGCGGGGAACGCGGCGAGCGCCCGGCCCGGGGTGGCCATCCCCATCACCACCATCACGGCGAGGAAGACCGCCGAGTAGAACGCGCCGCGCACGGTCGCCCAGGCGAGCTCCCCGAGCGCGATCTCGATGGGCCGGGTCGGGGTGGCGAGCACCGCGTCGAACGTCTTGGCGTACTTCAGCTTGTGGAAGAAGTTGAACGTCGTCTCCGACAGGGCGCCCGACATCGCCGACGAGGCGAGCATCGCCGGGCCGACGAACCATGCGTACGGCATGGCCCGGCCGTCCACGGTGATCTCCCCGATGAGCGCGCCCACCCCGACGCCGATCGACAGCAGGTACAGCAAGGGCTCGACGACGCCCGAGAGCAGCACCAGCCAGTAGGCCGCGCCGGAGCGCAGCACGGTCGTGTTGCGGTTCATCACCGCGGTCACCCGGCCGATGGAGACCGGGCGCGCGGACACCATGGATCGGGTCACGAAGGTGGTCAGCATCAGCGCTCCAGCCTCCGGCGATACGCCCGCACCGACAGGACGGTCCCGACGGCGGCGAACACCACGAGGACGCCCACATGCACCGCCAGCGGCCATGGGGTGTCCCGGCCCAGCGTGGCCGCCCGGCACATCTCGACCGCGTGCCACAGCGGAGACGCGTACGCGAACGGCCGCAGCACCTCGGGAAGCTGCGTCACCGGGAAGAACACCCCGGCCAGCAGCGTCGCGGGGATCTGCACGAAGCGGAACACCACCGTGAAGTAGTTGTCGTTCTCGATGCTCGCGGAGAACGCGGTCACCGGCGCGGCCGTCGCCACGGCGAGCAGCGCGCTCACCAGCGGGGTGGCCAGCGCCCACGGCGAGCGGAGCCCGCCGAAGAACGCCACGACCAGCAGGAAGACCACGGTCGCCACCTCCGCCCGGAACACCATGTAGAGCAGGTGCCCGTAGACCATGTGGGAGGGGCCGACCGGCGCGGCCCGCATCGCGTGGTAGGCCCGGACCCACTTGAAGTCGCCGAAGACCGGGTAGGTCGACTCGCCGAGCGCCAGGGAGAAGACCGTGGACGCGAGCACGCCGGGCACGATCCACGCCAGGTAGTCGACGCCCTCGATCGAGCCGACGTAGCCGCCGACGCCGACGCCGATGCTGAGCAGGAACAGCAGCGGGAGCACGAACGACGAGAAGACCGACGCCTGCCACAGCCGCCGGTACAGCACGAGGTGCCGTTCGAACACGGCGAGCGTGGGGGACACGGTTCCGGATGCCATGGTCAGTCCACCAACGTCCGGCCGGTCAGGCGGAGGAACACGTCTTCGAGCGTGGCGCGCCGGATCAGCACCCCCGACGGGGTGAGGCCCCGCCGGTGCACCTCGGCGAGCGCGGCGTCCCCGTCGTCGGCGTAGACGAGCACCCGGTCGGGCAGCGGGTCGATGTGCTCGCCCACCCCGTCGAGCTTGGCCGCGTACGCGGCGGTCGAGTCGAGCCCGTCGGGGAAGCGCAGCTCGAGCACCTCGGCCGTGACGTACCGCTCGATGAGCGACCGCGGCGACCCCTCCGCGATGATCTTCCCGCCGTCCATGACGACCAGCCGGTCGCAGAGCTGCTCGGCCTCGTCCATGTAGTGCGTGGTGAGCACCAGCGTGATGCCGCGCTGCTTGAGCCGGAACAGCCGCTCCCACACCAGGTGGCGCGCCTGCGGGTCCAGCCCGGTCGTCGGCTCGTCGAGCAGCACGATGTCGGGGTCGTTCACCAGCGCCCGGGCGATGGTGAGCCGGCGCTTCATCCCGCCCGACAGCGGCTCGACCTTGTGGTCCGCCCGGTCCGACAGCTGCACGAACCGCAGGAGCTCATCGGCCCGTCTCCGGCTCTCCGCCCGGGAGATCCCGAAGTACCGGGCGTAGGTGGTGAGGTTGTCGCGGACGGTCAGATCGAGGTCGAGGGTGTCGAGCTGAGGGCAGACCCCGAGCCGTGCCCGGATCTTCGTGCCGTCCCGCACCGGGTCCATGCCGAGGATGCGCAGCTCCCCCGCGGTCGGGGTGGAGACGCACCCGATCATCCGCATGGTCGAGGACTTGCCGGCGCCGTTGGGACCGAGGAAGCCGAACGCCTCACCCCGCCCGACCTCGAGATCGATTCCGTCGACGGCGGTGAAGTCACCGAAGCGTTTCACCAGGCCACGGGCGAAGATCAACGGTTCATCCGTCACGGGGTGACCCTAACCAACGGCACCGACATTCCTGCAACCGGTTTATTCCCGGCCCACCCCGGTGGAGGATTCCCCGCCCGGCCGCGCACCCCCGGGCCTACGCTTGCGGCATGAGCACGTTCGAGCTCGGCACGGATGGGCCCCGGGTGATCCTCGTGGGCGTCGACGGCTCGGAGACCTCCCTGCGCGCGGCCGCCTACGCCTGGGGGATGGCCCGCCGGCAGGGCTCGAAGGTGGTCATGGTCCACGTGACCGATCCCGGGCAGATGTCCGCGCTGGTGCCGCTGGCCTGGGCGTCGGCGATCGAGGCGGGGGAACAGGTGGTCGCCCGGCTCCGCGAGGAGATCGAGACGCTCGCCGCCTGCACCGGGGTCCGCATCCCCTACGTGCTGCGCTCGGAGGTCGGCGACCCTGCCGGGGTGCTCGCCCGGGTGGCCGACGAGATCAAGGCGGACGCCGTCGTGGTGGGCGCCTCGACCCGGGCCGGGCACCGGTTCGTCGGGTCGGTGGCGATCCGCCTGGTCCGCGCCGGACGCTGGCCGGTCACCGTGGTCCCCTGAGCGGGCCGCGCGGCCGGCGCCCCGGCCCGGCCGCGGCGTGAGCCGTACCCGTCGGCGGAACCCCGCCCGCGGCGCCCCGGAACGAGCGCCGGGGCCCGCGGGGGACGGCGGGCCCCGGGACGGTGATCCGGGTCAGCCGGTCGCCGCGGACACCGGCTCGCGCGCCGCCGGTCGCGGCTCGGACGCGCCGTGGTCGTCCACGAAGGTCTGCTCGTCGAACGGCGGCCGCCCCACCGCCGTGGCGATCGGCATGGCCGCGTCCCCCGCGGTCCTCGACGCCCTCGACGACCCCGACCCCACGGCCGTGCTCCAGCCGTACGCCGAGCGGGTCCGCCGGGAGGCGGGCCTCGACTTCATCACGATCATGAACACGGACGGCCGCAGGTACACCCACCCCAACCCCCGGCAGATCGGCGGGTACTTCCTCGGCCACATCGGCCCGGCCCTGGCCGGCCGTACCTTCACCGAGACCTACACCGGCACCCTGGGGCCGTCCGTGCGGGCGGTCACGCCCGTGCGCGACGCCACCGGCCGGATCCGCGCGCTGGTCAGCGCCGGCATCACCGTGGAGAAGATCAGCGCCCAGATGCGCCGCCAGCTCGCCACCACCACCCTCACCGGAGCGATCGGCCTGATCACCGGCACCGTCGGCACCTACCTGGTGAGCACCCGCCTGCGCAGGCAGACGCACGGGCTGCGCTCGGCCGAGCTCCGCCGCATGTACGAGTACCACCAGGCGATCCTCCACGCGGTGCGGGAGGGCCTGCTCCTCGTCGACGAGCACGGGCGGCTCACCCTCGCCAACGACGGCGCCCGCGACCTGCTCGGCCTGCCCGCGGACGCGGAGGGCCGGCACGTGACCGAGCTGGGGCTGCCGCCGTCCCTCACCGACCTGCTCGCCTCCGGGGAGACCCGATCCGACGAGATCCACCTCACCGGTGACCGGGTCCTCCTGGTCAGCTCGGCCAAGGTCCAGTCCGGGGCACGGGCGCACGGCACCGTGGTGACCCTGCGCGACCACACCGAGCTGCAGGCGCTCACCGGCCAGCTCGACGCGGAACGCCGCTTCGCCGAATCGCTCCGCTCCGCGGCGCACGAGGCCGCCAACCGGTTGCACACCGTCGTCGCCCTGGTCGAGCTCGGCCGTACCGAGGAGGCGGTGGCCTTCGCCACCGCGGAGCTGAAGACCGTGCAGCAGCTGACCGACCTGGTGGTCGGCGCGGTGCGCGAGCCCATCGTCGCCGCCCTGCTCCTCGGCAAGAGCGCCGAGGCCGCCGAGCGCGGGGTGGAGCTGACCATCGCCCCCGACAGCGAGCTGGACGACGTGCCGCTCCCCAGCCGGGAGGTGGTGACCATCCTCGGCAACCTCATCGACAACGCGCTGGAGGCGGCCATGCAGGGCGGCGACCCGGGCCGGGTCCTGGTGCGGGTGCGCACCGACGGCGGCCGGTTCGTCGTCCAGGTCGCCGACAACGGGCCGGGCCTGCCCCCGGACGCGGCCCGCGACGCATTCCAGCGCGGGTGGACCACCAAGGGCGAGGGGCGGGGGATCGGCCTCGCCCTCGTCGGCCAGGCGGTCGCCCGCCTCGGCGGGACCATCGAGGTCGGCGCGGCCGATCTCGGCGGCGCCCTGTTCACGGTACGGCTGCCGCTCCCGGACCACGGCGCGGACGACCGCCGCCGGGACACCACCGGCGCCGAGGCGGCGGGGCCCGGGGAGCACGGACCGGAGGGACGGGCGAGACCGTGATCACGGTGTTGGTCGTCGACGACGAGCCGCTCACCGCGGAGGCGAACCGGCTCTACGTGGAACGGGTGCCCGGGTTCCAGGTGGCGGGCGTGGCCCACTCGGCCGCCGCGGCCCTGCGGTTCCTGCGCGACCGGCAGGTCGACCTCGTGCTCCTCGACCTCTACCTGCCGGACATGCACGGGCTCGACGTGTGCCGGTCGCTGCGCGCGGCCGGGGTGCTCGGCGACGTCATCGCGGTCACCTCCGCCCGCGACCTGTCCGTGGTCCGGTCCGCCGTCGCCGTGGGGGTCGTGCAGTACCTGATCAAACCGTTCACCTTCGCGACGCTGCGGGAGAAGCTGCTGCGGTACGCCGAGTTCCGCTCGTCCACCCAGGGCTCCGGCGAGGCCGTCTGCCAGCGGGAGGTGGACCGGGTGCTGTCCACCCTGCGGGGGACCGCGCAGGGGACCCTGCCGAAGGGGATGAGCGAGGCCACCATGGAGGCGGTGGCGCGGGTGCTCCGCGACTACCCGGCGGGCATGTCGGCCCAGGCGGTCGCGGCCGCGATCGGCGTGTCCCGGGTGACCGCGCGCCGTTACCTGGAGCACCTCGTCGAGAACGGGATCGCCCGCCGGGTGCCGCAGTACGGCGGGCCGGGCCGCCCGGAGCTGATCTACCGGCTCGGCTGACCGCCCCTTGGCCCGTAGCCCTCGGCGGCACGCGGCCCCGGCGGCCCCGTCGGACAGGGGCGTCAGCGGAGCGGCTGGTCCTTGGTCTCCCGCAGCGCGAACACGTAGACCAGCGTGGAGACCAGCGCGAGCGCCGACATGTACCAGGGGAACAGCCCGGGGTTGCCGGCGTCCTTCATGGCCGTGCCGATGAACGGCGCGGTCCCGCCGAAGATCGCCACGGTGAGCGAGTACGGCAGCCCCGCGCCCGCCGCGCGCACCCGGGTGGGGAACAGCTCGGCGTTGACCGCGGCCGAGATCGAGGTGAAGCAGCCGAGGAACACCATGCCGGTGCACTGGATGACCAGCAGGCTGGCGAAGGAGTCGGTCAGCAGGCCGAGCAGCGGCACGGGCAGCAGCGTGAAGGCCACCCCGAAGGTGATCAGCATCGGCTTGCGGCCGACGCGGTCGGAGAGCATGCCGAGCACGGGCTGGAGCACCATGAAGAACAGCAGGGCGATGGTGCTCACGGTGAGCGCCGTCCCGGGGTCGAAGCCGGCGTTCTGCTGCGCGTACGTGGGCAGGAACGTCGTCCACGTGTAGTAGGCCACGGTGCCCGCCACCGTGATGCCGACGATCAGCGCGGACTGCGCCGGGTACCGGACGAGGAACTCGAACATCCTCGGCTTCTCGGCCCGGCCCTGGCGGATCTCCTCGGCGAGCGTGGTGGTCTCGTCGGCGCCCCGGCGGATCCACAGGCCGACCAGGCCGAGCAGCGCGCCGACCAGGAACGGCACCCGCCACCCCCAGGCGTGCATGGCGTCCTCGGGCAGGAGGGCGGCGAGCGCGGCGGCCAGGCCGGAGGCGAGGAGCTGGCCGAGGGTGGTGCTCACGTACTGGAAGCTGGAGAACAGGCCGCGGCGCCCTGGCGGGGCCGACTCCACGAGGAAGGTGGTCGCCGCGGCGAACTCGCCTCCCACCGACAGGCCCTGGATCAGCCTCGCCGCGGTGAGGGTGATCGGGGCGAGCACGCCCACGGCGGCGTAGGTCGGGGTGACCCCGAGCAGCAGCGAGCCGCCGCTCATCAGGGCGATGGTGAACGTCATGGCCGCGCGGCGGCCGAACCGGTCCGCGAACACGCCGACCAGCAGCCCGCCGAGCGGGCGCATGAAGAACCCCACGGCGAAGACCGCGAAGGAGCTGAGCACCGGCACCAGCGGGTCGTCGCTCGCGGGGAAGATCTGCCCGGCGAAGTACACCGTCAGAAACGAGTAGGTGTACCAGTCGAACCATTCGACGATGTTGCCGATGTTCGCCGCGACCAGCTGGCGTGCCCGGCTGCGCGGGACGCCGATCGGTGAGCGATCACGGGTGGGCGCCGTCACTCGGGCTCCTTCCGGTCAGGGGGCATGCGGTTGCGCCTGGCGGTCGGCGCGGGCCGGGCGGTGGGACGGCCGCCGTGGCCGGCCCGGCGGGGCGGCGGCGCCGGCGGTGCGGGCCGCCGTACGCCGCGGGGAGCGGTGCGGGGCGTGGGCGCTTCATGTGCGGTCGCGCACCAGCCCGTGCCGCATGGCGATCACGGCCGCCTGGGTCCGGTTGGGGCAGTTCAGCTTGAGCAGGATGTTGCCCACCAGGCGCTTGGCGCCGTGCACCGAGATGTAGAGGCGCTGGGCGATCTCCTTGTTGCTCAGCCCGTCGGCGAGCAGCTGCAGGGCCTCCCGCTCCCGGGCGGACAGCTCCACGTACCGGGGATGGGTGCCCCTGCGCAGCATGCGGTCGGCGGAGTCGAACAGCTCCGCGACGATCTGCGACGGCATCGGCGTCTCGCTGCGCGCGACCCGGATCAGGGCGTCCTCCAGCACGTGCTGGTTGAGCTCGCGCTGGAGGATGAAACCATCGGGGCGGAGGGACAGGAGTTTTTCGATGTCCTTTGCGGTGACGTCGTCGACGAAGGCGAGGACGCGGACGTTCGCGGCCCGTGCGGCGGGCACGACGCGCTGCGCGGTATCCCACTCGGCGTAGGAGACGATGACGATTCCGACAGAGCGGAGGACCGCCGCGTCGAAATCGGCGCCGACCGGGATTTCCTGCACCCGGCGGACCGTGTCGAGGTCGTTCAGCGCAGCCCGGAGCCCGTAGCGCAGGATCTCGTTCTCGCAGGCGATGCCCACGTCGAGCGGGATGACCAGAGGGTTGACCGTTGTACTGTTGCTCGGCCCTTCCACGCGTCCCCTCCCACGTCAAGGGTCATAACCAGAGGATCAACCGTTGGAGTGCTGCTCGGCCCGGGCACGCTTCCCCCGATGGTTGGTAACCCCAACTACCGACTGGACATTATTGATGAAACATTCCAGTTAAGCAAATATCTGGTCAACTATCGCTTAACCACATAATCCAGGGCATAGATGGCCCCCTTGGGATTTTCAAGCTGGTTTACGGTCTGTCAAGCCGTTTTTCGGCACGCGGCGAATCTGGAATTTATTCCACCGTTTCCCGGGGCCGGAAATCGGCTTTCCACACCCGTGACGGCCGCGGTCGCCGGCCCCGGCGAGAGAGGCGTTCACCGGTGGCCGGGGCCCGTACCCGGGCCCCGGCCACCGGCTCGCGCGGGGGAGCGGCGCCCCGCCCCGAGGACCGGGCGCCCGCGCCGGGCCCCGTCAGGCCGCCTCCTCCCGCCCGGCCAACGCCGGCGGCGCCCCCGGGCCGGATCGGGCGCCCGGACGTGCCCCGAGCGAGCGGAACAGCCGCTCATAGGAGTCCAGGCAGGCCTCCAGGCTGAACAGGGACCGCGCCGCCGCGGCACCGGCCGCCCGCTCCTCCGCGGAAAGGCCGCGCAGCTCCCGGATCGCCCGCAGGATCGCGCCCGGGTCCCGGGGCGGGATCACCCGGCCGAAACCGGTGGCCACCACCGGGAACCGGCCGCCCGGGATGTCGGTCGTGATCGACGGGATGCCCGCCATCATCGCCTCCGCCTGCACGATCCCGAACGACTCCGAGATCGAAGGGAGGGCGAACACGTCGATCGAGGCGTAGAAGTCCCGCATGTGCCCGTCGTTTAGCAGGCCGAGCAGCCGCACCCGCGGATCACCGCCGATCGCCCGCCGGACCCGCGCGATGTCGCTGCCCCCGGCCACGTTCACGTAGTCGCCCGCCAGCAGCAGCCGGGCGTCCGGCTCCGGCAGCCGCCGGAACGCCTCGATCAGGTACACCAGCCCCTTCTCGGCCGCGATCCGCCCGGCGAAGCCGACGTGCAGCCCACCGGTCTCCCGGTACGACGGGCTGCCGCCCGCCCGGTCGTAACACGGCGCCGGGATGGCGTGCACGTTCGCCCGGCGCAGGGTCGGCCACAGCCGCGAGTACCGGGCCTGATCGTCGCTGTTCACCACCACCGCGGCCGAGTTGCGCATGGACATGCGCGCCGAGGCGTCCACCGCGCCGATCACCACCGGGCTGATCAGGCTCCGGCGCAGCCACAGGTCGATGTGGTACGTCGTCACCACCGGGGTCGGCGCGCACATCCGGGCGATCGGCCCCGCCTCCAGCATCGGGATGTGCAGGTTCGCCACCGCGGACATCCGGGCCACCCGGGCGGCGACGAACGGCAGCGACGGGCTGACCGGCCCCCGGCTGATCGTCGTCACCACCGGGCAGCGGAAGATCTCCACACCCGCCCGGCGCTCCCGCAACGGCAAGGACTTCAGGTGCTGCGACGCCACCACCGCCACCCGCCAGCCCCGCCCCGCCAGGCCCTCGGCGATCGCCCGCGCCGACTCGGTCAGCCCGCTGACGTACGGGGAGTAGTAGTTGAGGATCACGGCGAGATCGAACTCAGGCATGAAACGCCCCCATATCTCGTGATTGGTCGTCTTCTCCGGAACCAGGGCCGCGCAGCCCCGCCCGCACAGGCATCCCGGCCGCGCCCCCGACCCGGCCCGCCGACCGGCGATCGACGCCGCTCCGGCGCGGTACGGCACGCCTCACCCCGGCCGGGCCGGGGCCACGTCACCACCCCGACAGCAGATCGAGCCCGGCCAGCACCGCGGCCAGCCCGGCCGCGAGCACCGCAGTCACCACGATCACCCGGTCGCGCAGCAACGCCCGGGCCGGGTCACCGCCCACCCCGCGCACCGCCAGGAGCTGCATGTACCGGAACAGGCCGAACACCCCCAGCGGCGCCAGGGACAGCAGCGCGGCACCGCGGGGCGACACCGCGGCCGTGTCCTGGCTCAGGAACAGCAGGAACACCACCGCGGTCAGCCCCGCGCACACCGTGATCATCTGGTCGACCAGGCCCGGCGAATACCCCGCCAGCGACGGCCGATGCGCCGCCCCCGCCTCGTCCAGCTCCCGGCGCCGCTTCCCCAAGATCAAGGTCAGGCAGAGGAAGAACACGCACAGCAGCAGCCAGGGGGACGGCACCGCCTCCACCGCCAGGAACCCCGCGACGATCCGCGCCTCGAACCCGAGCACCACCACGAACAAATCGACCAGCGGCACGTGCTTCAGCCAGGCGCTGTACAGCACGTTCAGCAGCAGGTAACCCCCGACCGGCCACGCCAGCCGCGGCGACACCACCGCGACCGTGACCGCGAGCACCGCCAGCAGCCCCACCCCGACGGCCACCGCCGCCCGCACGGACACCCGGCCCGCCGCGATCGGCCGGTGCCGCTTGACCGGGTGGCGCCGGTCCCGCTCCCGGTCCGCGATGTCGTTGCCCACGTACACCACGGACGACGCCAGGATGAACACCGCCACCGCGGCGGCCAGCCGGCCCAGCGCCGGCGGCGACCACGCCGCCGGGTCCACCAGCGCGAGCGGCACCACCAGCAGGCTCTTCACCCACTGGTGCGGCCGCAGCAGCGCCAGCAGGTCACGGGGCGACCCCCGCTGCCCGGGCACGGGCCGCGCGGCCGCCGGCAGATCCAGGGAAGTGCCGGACACCCTCCCACCTCCGGGTCAGAAGAACACCTTCGAGAGGGCCAGCACGCCCTGCTTCCACGGCTCGCTGCTCGTCCGGCCGGCGCCCCGCCCGGCCGCCGACCCGCGGTTGCGCCGCCACCACTCGAACGTGGCGAGGATGGCGTCCCGGTTGGACTGCCTGGGGGAGAACCCCAGCCGCTCCCGCGCCTTGTCGATGCTCACGTACGAGTCGTAGAGCAGCTTGTACACCAGCCGGCCGTACACCGGGGAGAGCTTCACGCGCTCCAGCAGCCGCAGCACGCTCACCGCCGGCCGGGCCGGGATCGACACCACCCGCTTGCCGTGCCCGGCCGCGTCCAGCACGGCCTGGAAGTCCTCCCGCAGCGTGCCGAACTCCGCCGCGCCCACGTTGTACGTGTCACAGGCCACCTCGTCCGGCGCCCGGAGCATGGTCACGACCGCGTCGACCAGGTCGTCCAGCCCGAGCATCTGGATGCGCACGTCGCCCCGGCCCAGCACCGGGAAGTTGCGCCCCTCCTCGGCCCACTCGAACAGCATCGAGAACAGCCCCATCCGGCCCGGGCCGAGGAACGTCTTCGGCCGCAGCACGCCCACGCACATCCCATCGGCGCGGAACCGCTCGACCAGCTCCTCCGCCTCCGCCTTCGCCGCGCTGTAGGTGTCCACCGGCTCCCTGGGGTGCTCCTCGGTCGGCACCGTCCGCGGCAGGCCGTACACCGCGGTGGAGGACACGTGCACCACCCGGGCCACCCCGGCGGCCCGCGCCGCCCGCAGCACCGAGCCCGTGCCCGCGACGATGATCGAGCGGATCTGCTCGGCCGGGTAGCTCGGCAGCGCCGAGGCGCAGTGCACCACCGCGTCCGCACCGGCGAACGCCTCCGTCATCGCGGCCGTGTCCCGGATGTCGGCCACCCGCCCGGTCAGGCCGGGCGCGGGCGGCAGCTCCCGCACGTCCACCCCGCACACCCGGTGGCCGTCCCGCAGCAGCCGCGCCACCAGGTTCGAACCGAGAATCCCCGCCGCGCCGGTCACCACGATCCGCGCGGGCGCCCCTCCCGTCACCACAGCGAGCTCACCCGCTCACGGATGAACCGGGTCAGCAGGCGGGGCATGCCCTGCGCGAGCACCGCGTCCAGCGCGTCCAGCACCCGCTCCATCTCCTCCGGCTCGGCGACCAGCGGCGGGCCGATCACCATCGGGCTGCGCCCGTTCAGCGTGTAGTAGGCGTAGATGTCGTGGTCGCGGTAGAGCGCGTCGATCACCGCGCAGGCCACCAGCTTCGGCCGGAGCTGCGGATCCCGCAGCGGCGACAGCTTGCCGGCCAGGTCGAGCAGCCGGGGACCGCCGGAGAGGAACACCCCCCACAGCGCGCCGCACCCGCGCACGTCCGCGATCTCATCCGGGTACTTCTTCTGCAGCCGCTCCAGCCCCGGCCCCAGCACCCGCTCCAGGGCCCGCGCCCGCGCCGGGTAGTCGTCCTCGATGGCGATGTTGATCGCCTCGATCGCGGTCGCCGTCTCCTCGCCGAACCCGTAGTACGTGGTGCTGGTGCTCTGCACCATCGCGTCGGCCAGGTTGTCGTACGCCTTCCGGAAGATCGGCTCCCGGGCGATGTACGCCGAGATGGACGACTTGCCGCCACCGAACGACTTCGACGTGGTCAGCACGTCCGGCACCAGGCCGGGGTAGCGCATGAAGTAGAACAGGCTCCCGGTCTTGCCCCACCCCGTGTAGATCTCGTCGAAGATCAGGACGATGTCCTCTTCGGTGCACAGCTCCCGCACGCCCCGGAGGAACTCCTCCGAGCACCACTGCATCGTCGACGCGCTGAACGGCTCGACGATCAGCGCGTACACGTCCTTCCGGTGCGCGCGCACCGCCGCGCGCACCGAGTCCAGGTCGTCGTAGCGGAAGGTGACGATCCCCGGGATCGTCGGGTAGGAGAAGCGGTGCTGCGCGCTCCCGGTGAGCCCGCCGGACCCCAGGAGCTTGCCGTGGAAGCTGATGTCCGCCCGCAGGATCGTGTTCCGCCGGCCGCCGTGGTACTTGTACGCCAGCTTGACCGCGTTCTCGACCGCCTCCGCCCCCGAGTTGGGGAGGAACGACCGCGTCAGGTCACCCGGCAGCACCTGGGCGAGGTTGTGCCCGAGAGCCGCCAGGTAGGGGGAGAAGTACGTCTTGTGCACCTCCATCCGGCGCCGCTCCTGGAACCGCATGCGCGCCGCCAGGATGCGCGGGTGGTTGTGGCCGTGGTTGAGCACGCCGACGCCACCGGTGATGTCGAGCACCTTGCGCCCGTCCCGCAGGTACAGGTACGCCCCCTCGGCGTGGTCGACCAGCTCCCAGCCGAAGCCGAACGACGTCATGAGCGTCACCTGGCTGCGGTTGATGTACCGCCGGTACATCTCGTGGACCTGGCCAACGTCGAGCTCCTCGGCCTGCTGCACGGACAAGAGCTCGGGCATGTGGGCTCCTCTCGTGTCGTGCCGTCCCGGCCCCGGCCGTCCCGGGGCGCCGGGGTGGTACGGCCATGCGAGGCGATCCGCCGGGATCGACCGGCCGTTCCGGCCGCGGGCCCGCCCGGCGGAGCGCGGGGTGCCCTGGCGCAGCGCCCGCCCGGCCGCGAATGGCCAGGTCAGCGCGGGTCACGCCGTCCTCCGGGCACCCGCCTCAGGATCACCGACGGGTACGGCGGCGCGACAGCCGCTGAAGATCGCTCTATCGAGCGGTGCCGTGGGCTACGGCGAGCCGCCCGGACGGGCTGCCCATCCGGTCACTTGACACGGCCCGGACGCGGGCGTTTCCGCGGGCCGCGGGGCTGCGGACCCGCGTGGGGAGAGCGGAGACGTGAGCTTCATCTGCCGGCCCGCGCGCGGCCGGCCGCCGGCGGGACCGGTTCCGGGCCGGTGCGCGGGTCCGGATAACGGAAAAGCCCCGCTGGAGCGACTCCAGCGAGGCTCTCTCACCGAACGGACGAGGGCTTGCTTCCGGGCACCGGCGAAGCCCGGCTGACCAAGCGGGACCGGGCCGGAGCAGGACCGGCATGTGTTGCGGTCCTGCGCAAGGCACGGCACGGGGAACGGCACCCGGCAACGCCCACCGGCGGCCGCGCGGTGCCGACACGTCACCGGACCGGCCCATGGTGGGCTCCCGGCAAACAGGCCACCACCTCGGCCCGCCGGGCCACGGGGCCACCATTCCCCGGGCCGGGGAGGCGTGGCCGTACCGCAGCGATGCCGTGGGCGACCGCCGATCGGGAGTCAGCGTGTCAGCCGCGCGCCTGCTCGGGCGCCCGCGCCCGGTGCCCGGCGCCGGCCATCGCGCGCCGGATCACCGCCAGGAACCACCACACCAGGGCGATGTTGAGGACCGCGAACGCGGCGATCATGCCGGGGACGCCACCCGCCACGGCGCCGGCGGCCTGGACCGCCAGGCCGGGCAGGAACGCCACCGCCAGCGCGGCCCGGGCCGGGGCCAGGCCGAGCGACGGCTGCACGGTGAGCACACAGAAGAGCACGATCACCAGCGCATGCGCGGCGCAGCCGGCGGCGGCGAGCACCGCCCACCCCGGCACCAGCCGGTCGAGCGCCCCGGCGGCGGCCAGGCCCACCACGACCAGCGCGAAGGCCCCCAGCCCGGCCAGGCCGAGGAACCAGGGAGCGTACCGCAGCACCACCCGGCCGCCCGCCGACGATCGACCTTTGGCGAGCGCGGCGATCAGCAACGAGGCGAGCGAGTCGGTGAACAGGATGCCGATCACGCGGCGGCAGCTCCCTATATATAAGGCGTAGAGCCCGACCGCGGCCGGGCCGCTCGCCCGCATCAGCAGGATCACGTCGAACCCGAAGAGCAGGGTGAGCAGGGACTGGCCCGTGCTGTACACCCACCCCTCACGCAGCAACGTCCGGGCGAGCCCACCGTCCCAGCCGAAAACCCGTCCCCCTCGAGCCGGAGGTCCGGCCGATGCACCCCCGAGTGCCCGGCGCAGCCCGGCGAGCATGAGCACCGCGCACGCGGCGTTGGCGACGGTGAGCAGGGCCGCGTACCGGGCCGCGTCCCCGCGCCTGGCGGCCAGGACGGCGGCCACCGCGACCAGGTACCCCCCGGCGCAGCCCAGCCGCAGCCCGGAGACGAGCACCTGGCGGCCGCGGATCCGCAGCAGCGACTCGGCCAGGGTCATGACCGTGGCCGAGACCCCGAGCCCGGCCGCGCACCCCAGCCCGTCCGCGGCGGCGACCGGAAGCACGCCCCGGGCCAGTGTCAGCAGCACGAAGAACGCGGCCGACGTCAGCAGGCACGCCGCCGCGACCACGGCCAGCGCGGTCCCGGCCACCACCCCGGCGTCTGCCCGGGCGGCCATCGCCCGGCTGGCGTTGACGTGCACCCCCCACAGCATCGGGATGCCGAGGATCACGCCGACCGCCTGCAGGGTCACCAGCGTCCCGAACGCGTCGAACCCGTCGAACCGGGCGATCGCCAGGCTCGCGACCGTCATGAGCACACTCGCGGCCGCGGACATCAGCGCCGGGGACCAGGAGCGGACCTTGGCGCCGAGGCCGCCGGCGCGGGCGAGGCCCGCCGGTGGGCCGGTCCGGCTCACCGGCCGACCGCCTCGCCGTACGCCTTCAGCGTGCGGGCGGCCGCCGCCTCCCAGGAGTGGTGCTCGCGGACGTACCGGCGGGCCCGGGCGCCCAGCTCCGGGTCGTCGTCGCTCACCGCCCGGGCCAGCGCGGCCGCCAGCTCGCCGGGATCCATGGTCGCGATGCGCAGGCACGCCCCCTCGGCGCTGCCCACCACGCCCTCGTCGAATCCCGGCCCGACCACCGTGCGCGCGCCCAGCGCCATCGCCTCCAGGGCGACGAAGCCGAACGGCTCGTACGCCGACGGGAACGCGCACGCGTCGGCCGCCACCAGGTGGTCCCGCAGCTCGTCCGTGTCCAGGAACCGGCAGAGCAGGTGCACCCGCTCGCCCAACCCCAGCCCGGCCACCTGCTCGCGCAGCCGGTCGTTCAGCGACAGGTCCGGCCATCCGGTGCCCGCGACCACCGCGGCGACGTCCAGGCCGTCGTCCACCAGCCGCTTGACCGCGTCGATCAGCTCGGCCACCCCCTTGTGCGGGGCGTACCGGCCCGCGAACACGATCAGCCGCCGCCCGTCCGGGATCCCGTACATCGACCGGATCTTGTCCAGGATGACGGCGCGTTCCGCGTCGTCCGGGCAGGCCATCCGCCACGCCTTCCCGGCGCCGTGCGAGACCACCACCACATCGCCGCGGCCGGCCAGGTGCGGGACCGCGGCCACGGTGCCGTACGACGGAACCATGATCAGCCGGGCCCGCCGGCTCAGCGCCCGGTTCAGCGCGCGCCCGAGCAGCGCGACCAGGCCCCGGCTCCCGGCGCCGAGGAAGGTCTCGGCCGAGTGGACGTGGTAGCAGACCGGGATCCGCAGCAGCATGGCGCAGGCCAGCCCGGCCGGCGCGCACATCCAGTCGTGCACCGCGACCAGATCGACCCGCGCCCGGGCGTGCAACCGCCAGGCGTACCAGACGCCCGCGAGGTTGAGCCGGGCGAACTCGGCCACCATGCCGAGGAACCAGCGGGGCCGCGCCGCGCGCGCCCAGGGCCGGGTGGCGAGCACCCGGCGCACGGTCACCGCGCCGTACCGCGACACCCGGGGCAGGTGGCGGTGCCGGGACGTGCCGACCAGATGGACATCGGCGTTCTGGGACGCCATGGCGCCGAGCAGCCCTTCGAGGTACGTGCCGATCCCGCCGTACGGGTCGGGCGGGGCGTCGGGGGAGACCATGACGACCCGCAGGCCGCCCGGCTCATGGGCACGCCCCCGGCGCGGCCGCCGGGCGTCACCGTCACCGTGAATTCGTCGGGGCTTGCGCACGATGCGTCCCTTCCGTCGTGTGGGGTGTGGCGGAGTGCGCGGCGGGCGCCTCGTCGGCGACGGCGATGCGGAACTCCTGGGCCTGGTGGTCGGAGTACGGCGCGCCGCCGGTGAAGCGGTAACCGGAGACGGTCAGGCCCGGGCTGGTGAACAGCCAGTCGAGGCGCCACACCCGGGGGAACGGGTACTCGGAGACCGGCCACGAGGCGACGGGCAGCACGGAGCCCGCCGGGGTGTGCAGCCGGGTGCCCCCGCCGAGCGGGGCGACCTCCATCCAGGCGGAGTTGAAGTCGCCGGCCACCACGACCGGGTTGCGGTTGGCGGCCAGGTCCGCGCGCAGCTTGCTCAGCTCACCGTTGCGCCACGCCCACCGCTCCGCGAGCTCCCGGTAGAACCGGCCGCTCAACGGGTCATCGCCGATCCGGAACGGCACCGGCAGGTGCACGTTGTAGAAGGAGACCGTGCGCCCGCCCACCCGGATGTCGGTGCGCTGGGCCTTGCCGCCCTTCCAATACCAGTCCGCTCCCGTCTCGGGGACCGCGTGGTCCGCGGCGACGACGGGCAGCCGGGTGAGGGTGAGCAGCTCGCCCTGGACGAGGACCCGGTAGCCGGGGAACTCCGCCCGCAACCGGGCCGTGTCGTCGATCCGGACCGGCCGATCGCCGTCCCAGTACAGGTACTCCTGCAGGAGGTAGACGTCCGCGTCCTGGCGGCGCAAGAACGCGTAGAACGCGCCCTTGTCGTCTGACATGTCCCAGTAGTTGGTGTTCCAGGCGAAGACCTTGATCGTCGTCCCCGCCGGGCCACCGGCAGTGGGCGTCGCCGTCCACCCGCGGCCGAAACCGGCCAGGTATGCCCCGGCCAGCAGCAGGACGACCAGGACCACGGAGAGCCGGCGCCGGACCGGCCTGGCGAGCGGCGTGACGACGAGCAGCAGCAGCGGCACCGCCACCATGGTCAGCGGCGGCGCGACCTCGAAGATCAGCCACGGCCACCAGCGGTCTACGAGCAGGACGTGCAGGGTGAGCACGACCGCCCAGACCGCCGTGGCCGCCACCACGAGCCGTGTCCCCAGGCACCAGCGGCGCCCGGCCGGGCCGGGCCGCTGCTCATCCTGCGCCGCGCCGTCGCGGGCCGCGAGCGGTGACGCTCCGTCCTCCGTTGCTTGTGTCGTGGTCATGTCAGGCGGCTCCCACAGGGCTCCGTCGCGCCGGTCCCGCGCCCGCCCGGCGCCGAACGGCCAGGTCAGCGCGGGTGCGCTCTCTTCCGGGCACGTGCTTCAGGATCACCGACGGGTACGGCGGCGCGACAGCCGCTGAAGATCGCTCCATGGAGCGGTGCCGTGGGGCACGGCGGACCGCCCGGATGGGCAGCCCATCCGGTTCGCACAGATGTTCGAATTCGGGCCGGAGTGTGGGGGAGACGTCAGGGGAGCGGCGGATCTGAGGTCCGGCCACAGACGCACCAGAAGCAATCACGTATGGGGGAGACGTCAGGGGAGCGGCGGATGCGCGCGTCCCGCCGTGGCGCGGGGAGAACCCGGCCCCGTCTCGCCGCCTCGGCCGGTGCCAGGGACGGCCGGCCCGGCACGGGGCCGGCCGGGAGCCGGTCCGGATCCGGCGGCGCACCGCGACACGCCCGGCACGCCCGCGCACGGTCCCGCGGGCACGCGGGCGACGCGGGCATGGCTCGGCCCGGCGGGACGTCGACCGGCCTCGACGCCGTACGCCAGCGCATGCCATGGGAACCACCGGCCGGCCCGCGAGGCTGTGCCGAGCACACGGCGGAGGCACGGCGGACGCCGGAAGCTCGGCGAGGAGGACGGGCGTGGAAAGGCGGCACTTCACGGTGCGCCGGGGCTCAGGGCTCTCCATGCTGTCGAGGTAAGGCCTGGTACGGATCGCGGAGCGGCCCGGGCCGAGGGGAGGGACGGGCACCGGCCTCAGGACTCAACTTGACATAATGTTCGTTATCGAGCATCAGTGAGAAGTGGTCTCCGTGGCCTTGAAAGGGCTCTGGGCGCGCTGTGCGCGCACTGGGACGGCGTACGGCGAAGGCGCGCGGCGGTGTGACCGCCGCGCGCAGGCCGGGACCGCGGGCCGGCGCGACGACGGATGCGCAGCCGGGACCGTTTACGTGAACGCCGCGTCGATCACGAGCCGATCATGAAACCGATGTGTTGCGGGGAGCCGGCGTTGCGACCGGCACGCGAAACCGGCTAGAGGTGCTCCCGCCGAACACCGCGCAGGGCTCCGCGTACGGCGCATCGAACTTGGCAGGCGAAGTCCTTTGTCGTGATCAGGCATGCCCGCTGTGCGCCATCGTGCCGGCCGCACGGCCGGCGCCGATCGCCGGTACGGCGGCGTGACGGCGTCGCGGCCGCGGCACCGGACCGAACACCGTCGGCGAACACCCGCCCGAGCCGGATACCCGGCCGCGTGCGTGATCTCGATACCGGCCGATCATTATCGATCTTCACCCCATGATCATCAGTACCGCGTCCGGCTCCGAGCGCCCATCCGGCGTCCGAGCGCCCGCGCCGGAGAGGCTCTGCTGGACGCGGTGCAGTGCTCGCGCAGGGCATGACCCTGCATTTCTGTCGCAAGTCAACAAAATCCAGCTATGACCAGAAAAGAACAGCTATACCGAACAGAAGACTCATTCTGTTCGGTATAGGACTAGTTTTGTTCAGAGCAGGGCTACGTTCGTTCCGCCTCGTGCGGCCTTCCCTGCCCCGGTACGGTAAAGATCATGATCCCCCCGCAGGTGATCCGGTTGACCGTGCAGGAGGCAGCCGACCGGTACATCGAATTGGTCCGGGCCAAGGCCGTGACCGGAACCCTGTCCCCCGCCACCGCCGAGGTGTACGCCCGGGACGTCGCCACGTTCGCCCGCCTCGCCGGCCCTGACCGGGTGCTCGACGACCTGACCGGTGAGGACGTGGACGCGGTACTGCTCGCTTTCGCCCGCAAACCGGACGAGCGCCGCAAGAACCCCTCCTCCCCCGGCCGGCCGGACGAGGGCCGGCAGAGCCCGGCGTCACAGCTCAGGTTCCGCCGGTCGATCTCGGGGCTGTTCCAGCACGCGGTGTCGGCGGGCTGGGTGCAGATGAACCCCATGGAGGTGTCGTCGGTGATGCCCCGGGAGCGGGGCGGGTTGCCGCCGAAGCGGCGGGCGCTCACCCGGGAGCAGGCCGAGGGCCTGATCGCGGCGGCCCGTTCGGCCGCCGCCTCCCCCGACTCGGCCACCTCGAAGCGGAAGGACCAGCGGACCGAGGTGCGCGACGCGCTCATCGTGCTCCTGCTCACCACCGTGGGACCCCGGGTGTCGGAGCTGGTCCGGGCCAACGTCGAGGACTTCTACACCAACAACGGGATCCGGTACTGGCGGATCTTCGGCAAGGGCGGCAAGACCCGGGACGTGCCGCTCCCCCGCGAGGTCGCCGAGGCGCTCGACGCGTACCTCGCCGTCCGCAAGGGCGGGGACGAGAAGGCGCTGCTGCTGTCGTGGCGCGGCCGGAGGCTGGCCCGGGGTGACGTCCAGGCGGTGATCGACCGGGTGCTGCGGCGGGTGGAGCCGGAGCGCCGGCGCAGCGTGACCCCGCACGGGCTGCGGCACACGACCGCGACGCACCTGCTCGCCGACGGCACGGACATGGACGCGGTGCGCCGGGTGCTGGGCCACGGTGACCTGTCGACGCTCGGCCGCTACCGGGACGAGCTGCCCGGCGAGCTGGAGGCGGCGATGCGCGTCCACCCCCTGCTGCGCGGCACGCCCCCAGCTGGGACCGGGAACGGCGAGCGGCCGGCCCGGCAGGCGGACCCGGCATCCGAGCCGGCCGGGTGACCCGCCCGGGTGCCGTACCCCGCCGAAACCCGGCCGCCGGGTCCCGGCCCAGGCGGCGCTCCGGCCGAGCGGGGCCGCCCGGGGCGGGCCCGTGCCGGACCGGCCGCGCCCAGGCATACGATCGGTGCCATGAAGGTGGCCGTACTGTCGGGGGCCGGGATCTCCACCGCGTCCGGTATCCCGGATTTCCGGGGGCCGAACGGCCTATGGCGGAAGTTCCCGGATTACGAGAAGCTCGTCACCTACGACTACTACATGAGCGACCCTGAGATCCGGCGCCGCTCATGGCTGTTCCGCAGTGAGAACCCGGCCTGGACCGCGGAGCCGAACGCGGGCCACCGTGCGCTCGTCGACCTCGCCAACGCCGGCGTGGACGTGTGGATCATCACCCAGAACGTGGACCGCCTCCACCAGCGGGCCGGGTCGCCTCCGGATCGGGTGCTCGAGCTGCACGGCAACATGTTCGAGACGGTGTGCACCCAGTGCGGCGCCCGCTCGACGACCCGTGAGGCGATCGACCGGGTGCACGCCGGGGAGAGCGACCCCAGGTGCCGGAAGTGCGGCGGGATCCTGAAGACCGCCACCGTGATGTTCGGGGAGTTCCTCGACCAGCACGTCCTGGAGCAGGCGGTCAAGGTGTCCCGGGAGTGCGACGTGTTCATCGCGGTGGGCACCTCGCTCCAGGTGCACCCCGCCGCGTCGCTGGTGCAGTACGCCGTCGCCTCCGGCGCCCGGCTGATCATCGTGAACGCCGAGCCCACGCCCTACGACGACCTGGCCGACGAGGTGATCCGCGAGCCGATCAGTGAGGCCCTCCCCCGGCTGGTCGCCCGCCTCACCTCAGGCGAGCGGAGCTAGCCGTACGGCCCGGCGGGCCGTACGGCGCGGCGGCACCCCATGAGCCGCCGGGCGATAGGCGGTTGCCAGGCCCTTGCGGGGTTCCCGTCGCCGGTCGCGGAGCAGGCCCCGCCGTACCGCGGACGCCACCGCGAGCCGATCGGGGGCCGGCGGCCCGAGGAAGACCGCGCCGGGAGATCACGCCGTCCGCCGACCGGCCGTGTCCTCTCCCGGCCGCGCCGCCGGCGCGCCATGGGCGCGGGCGCGGGATCGCTCAGTCGTCGAACAGGTCGTGCCCGCCCGGCTGCGGGAATCGCGCCGCGGCCACCGGGCGCCGCGCGAACCCGATCCGCTCGTAGACCCGGATGGCCGCCGCGTTCCAGTCGTCCACCATGAGCGAGGCCCGGCCGTACGTGGCGAGCAGCTCCTCGACCACGAACCGGCAGATCCGCTCCCCCAGCCCGCGGCCCCGGGCCGGTACGGCCGTCGCCACGCCGGCGAGCAGGCCGACGGTGGGCGCCGACCAGGCGTCGGCGGCGACGGCGAGCAGCTCCCCCGTGGTGCTCCGGATGCCGGCCCAGCGCCGCACGCCGGGGATGCCGGGCACGGCGTAGGACTCGGGGCTGGCCTCCTTGAGCAGCAGGTCGACCTGCGGGTCGTCCTCCGGCCGCAGCCAGGCCGGTGGCTCGACGCCGTCCGATCGGTCTCCCGGGCCGCGCCCCGGCGCCGGTGGGGTGAGCTCGCGCAGGGTCATCCAGGAGAAGCGGTGCGGCTTGTCCAGCTCCGGGATGGCGTGGGCGACGGCGTCGATGAGCTCGGCGTCGCCGAACGGGCGGAACCTCCGCCCGACCTCGGCGAGCGCGTGCCGGACGAGCGGCACGGCGTGCTCGGGCCGGCCGGCCACCGCCAGCCGGTGGCGGCGGGAGGCGTGCGGGCTCGCCACGGCGACGGCGTCCCGGTGGGCCCACGCCCGGATGCCCGGCTTCATCCCCTGGGCGGCCCACATGATCAGATCGTCGTCGCCGCAGGCGTCCGTGACCTGGTCGATGCTGGTCAGCTCACGCATGATCGAATCTGGGGGTCAACGGTGGCACAGGATATCGGGCGCCCGTTTCATCCTCCGGGCCCGGTGATCAGAGGATGGCGCCCGGGACGTAGGCGGCGGCCTCGGGGTACCGGGCGGTGATCCGCTCGATCCGGCCGACCACCTCGGCCACCTGGGCGGACGCGGCTCCGGTGAACGAGATCCGGTCGGCGAGCAGGGCGTCGAGCTCGGCCCGGCCGAGCGGGAACCGCGGGTCGGCGGCGAGCCGGTCCAGCAGATCGTTGCCCGTGCCCTCGGTGCGCATGGCGAGCGCGGCGGCCACCGCGTGCTCCTTGATGATCTCGTGCGCGGTCTCCCGGCCGACGCCGGCCCGGACCGCGGCCATGAGCATCTTCGTGGTGGCGAGGAACGGCAGGTAGCGGGCGAGCTCGGCCTCGATGACCGCGGGGAACGCGCCGAACTCGTCGAGCACGGTGAGCATGGTCTCGCACAGGCCGTCGAAGGCGAAGAACGCGTCGGGCAGGGCGACCCGGCGGACCACCGAGCAGGACACGTCCCCCTCGTTCCACTGCGCCCCGGCGAGCTCCCCGGCCATGTGGGCGTAGCCGCGCAGGATGACGGTGAGGCCGTTGACGCGCTCGCACGACCGGGTGTTCATCTTGTGCGGCATGGCCGACGACCCGACCTGGCCCTCCTTGAAGCCCTCGGTGACCAGCTCGTGGCCGGCCATGAGCCGGATCGTCGTGGCGAGCGACGACGGGGCGGCGGCGAGCTGGACCAGCGTGGTGAGCACGTCGTAGTCGAGCGAGCGCGGGTACACCTGCCCCACGCTGGTGAACCGCCGGGAGAAGCCGAGGTGCGCGGCGATCCGGTCCTCCAGCTCGGTGAGCCGCGGCTCGGAGCCGAGCAGGTCGAGCATGTCCTGGGCGGTCCCGACCGGGCCCTTGATCCCGCGCAGCGGGTAGCGCTCCAGCAGGTTCTCCAGCCGCTCGAACGCGACCAGGAGCTCGTCGGCCGCGGTGGCGAACCGCTTGCCGAGGGTGGTCGCCTGGGCGGCGACGTTGTGCGACCGTCCGGCCATCACGGTCCCGCTGTGCTCGGCGGCGAGCCGGCCGAGCCGGGCCAGCATGGCGACCACCCGGTCGCGGACGTGCAGCAGGCTCTCGCGGATCTGGAGCTGCTCGACGTTCTCGGTGAGGTCGCGCGAGGTCATGCCCTTGTGGATGTGCTCGTGCCCGGCGAGCGCGTTGAACTCCTCGATCCGCGCCTTCACGTCGTGCCGGGTGACCCGCTCGCGCGCGGCGATGGAGGCGAGGTCGACCTGCTCGACCACCTTCTCGTAGTCGGCGATCACCTGCCCGGGCACGTCGACCCCGAGGTCGGCCTGGGCTTTGAGCACGGCCAGCCACAGTCTGCGCTCCAGCACCACCTTGTGCTCCGGGGACCACAGGCGGGCGAGCTCGGGCGAGGCGTAACGGGCGGCGAGAACGTTCGGGATCGACGGCTTGTCACTCACGGTGGCTCAGTCTATGTGGCGATCTGTGCGGATCTGCGGAGCGGCCGGGGCGTCGCGGGGTGGTGGCGTCTCCCGGTGGCCGGCGCCCGGCCGCGCGACCGATGCCCGCCACCGGCCGCCTCGGCCGAACCGCCAGCACGAGGCGGCGGTCTCCGGGCCGCGTCGTGGTGCCGGCCGCCCTGTCCCCCCGCCCGGTCCGGGCGACGGCGGCGGGCGGCCGGGCCGGGACGAACGGCCGCCGGCTCGACGATGCCGTGGGCCCGGGGTTCGGGTCGCCCGGAAACGGGTGGGCCCGCCCACCGGGCGGCGCGGCCGGGGTGGCCGCTCGGCCGCCGGGGCGGGCGGGCCCACGCCAGGCTCACTTGGCCGGGGTGAGGGCCTCCTTGTCGTAGACCTTCACCGAGTCGTCGTCCGCCTTCTCGGGCTTCGGCGTACGGCGCATGCGCTCCTTGGTCCGCTCGACCATCGTGTAGAGGGTGGGCACGAGCACGAGGGTCAGCAGCGTGGAGGAGACCAGCCCGCCGATCACGACGATCGCCAGCGGCCGGGAGATGAAGCCGCCGGAGCCGGTCACGCCGAGCGCCATCGGGGTGAGCGCGCAGATCGTCGCGACCGCGGTCATGAGGATCGGCCGCAGGCGGCGCCGCCCGCCCTCGATGACCGCATCGACGATGCCCATGCCCTGAGCCCGGTACTGGTTGATCAGGTCGATCAGCACGATCGCGTTGGTCACGACGATGCCGATCAGCATGAGCATGCCGATCAGCGCCGGCACGCCGAGCGCGGTGTCGGTGGCGAGCAGCAGGCCGATGGCGCCGGTCCCGGCGAACGGGATGGAGACCAGCAGGATGAGCGGCTGGATCAGGCTGCGGAACGTCGCGACCATGATCGAGTACACGATGATGACCGCGAGCGCCATGGCCAGGAGCAGGTCGGCGAAGGCCTTCTCCATGTCGGCGCTGGCCCCGCCGATCTCCCAGGTGACGCCCTCGGGCAGCTTGAGCGACTCGAGCTTGTCCGTCACCTTCGCGGTGACCTCGCCCAGGTTGCCGGCGTCGGCGATCCCGCTGACCGTCGCGGTCCGCTCCCCGTCCTGACGGGTCACCCGGGTGGGCCCGTCGACCACGGCCACGTCGGCGACGTCGCTCAGCTTGACCATGCCGGACGCGGTGGGCAGGGCGAGGTTCCGCACCTCGGTGACGCTGGCCGGGGCGTCGCCCATGCGGAGCACGATGTCGGTGGGGCGGCCGTCCACGTCGATGGAACCGATCGGGGTCCCGCGGAAGGCCTGGGCGACGAGCTGGCCGATCGCCGCCTCGCTCAGCCCGCGCGCCGCCGCCTTCGCCCGGTCGACCTGCACCTCGACGCGCGGCGCGCTCTCCTCCAGGTTCGACGTCACATCGCGCATGCCCTCGACCTCGGCCATGGCGTCGCGGACGGTCGTGGCCGCGGTGCGCAGCGCGTCGGCGTCGGCGCCCTTGAGGATCACCTCGATCCGGTCGCTGTTGAACCCGCCGTGGCTCAGGCCGACGGTGACCTCCCCGATGTCCGGCACCTTCGCCAGCCGGTCCCGGAGCTCCTGCTCGATCGCGGGCGTGTCCGCGCCCTCGGCGAGCGTGATCGAGTACGTGGCCTGATCGGAACCGCCGCCCAGCCCGGCGAGCATGTCGCCGCCGCCCACCGTCACCTGGTAGGCCTCGATCCCGGGAACCGAGCGGAGCACGTCCTCCACCTTCTTGGCGGCCTCATCGGTGACCGCGAGGTCGGTGCCCGCCGGCATGCGCTGGGTGATCTGAGTGGTGTTGTTCCCCGTGGAGTCGAGGAAGTTCGTCTTCAGCGCCGGGGTCAGCGCCATCGTCCCGGCGAACACGACCAGGCCGATGACCACCGTGGTGAGCCTCCGCCGGGTGGCGAACCGCAGGACGGGGATGTAGGCGCGCTGCAGCGGGTTCTGCAGCTCCCGGCGCTCCGCGTCCTCCCGTACGGCCTCCGCCTCCTGCGGGCTGAACCGCGGCGTCTTCAGGAACCAGTAGGCGAGCACGGGGATCACCGTGAGCGAGACCAGCAGCGACGCGAGCAGCGCCACGGTCACGGTGATCGCGAACTGGCTGAAGAGCTGGCCGACGATCCCGCCGACGAACGCGATCGGCAGGAAGACGGCGACCGTGGTCAGCGTGGAGGACGTCACCGCGCCGGCGACCTCCCGGACCGCGGTCAGGATGGCCTGCCGCTTCTCCTCACCGTAGGAGAGGTGCCGCTTGATGTTCTCGAGCACGACGATCGAGTCGTCGACGACCCGCCCGATCGCGATCGTCAGCCCGCCGAGGGTGAGGATGTTGAGCGAGTAGTCGCGGGCCCACAGCGCGATCAGCGCGATCACCACCGACAGCGGGATCGACACCGCGGTGACCAGCGTCGACCGCACCGAGAGCAGGAAGACCAGGATCACCACGACGGCGAAGACCAGCCCGAGCAGGCCCTCGGTGGTGAGGTCCTTGATCGAGTGCTCGACGTACGGAGCCTGGTCGAAGACGATGGTCAGCTCCGCGGCGTCCCCCAGATCACGGGTGAGCCCGGGCAGCAGCTCCCGCACCTCGTGGGAGATCTGGACGGCGTTGCCGTCCGGGCGCATGGTGATCGCCACACCGAGCGTGGGCTGGCCGTTCGTGCGGGTGAACGAGGTGGCGGGAGCCTCCTTCACCTCGATCGTGGCGACGTCCCCGAGCTTGACCGGCTTGACCGCCCGCGCCTTGGCCGCGGCCGCCCGCGCGGCGTCGCCGCCCGCCGTGGCCCCCGTGCTCCCGGCGGACTGCGCACCGGGCATGAGGTACAGGTTCTTGAGGTCGTCCACGGTGCGGATGCGCTCACCGGTCTGCACGGTCAGCGCCTTGCCGTCCTTGGTGAACGAGCCGGCGGGAATCGTCACCCCGTTGGCCCGGAGCAGCTCGGGGATGGCGGTCGGCGAAAGGCCGAGCATCGCCATCTTCATCAGGTTCGGCGTGATGACGACCTGGCGCTCCCGGGCCCCGGTCACCGAGACGTCGCGGACGCCCTCGATCGCCCGGAGCTTCGGGACCATGATCCGCTCGATCTTGCCCAGCATGGCCTGCTGATCGCCAGCCTCGGCCACGGCGATGACGAGCACCGGGATGTCGTCGGTGCTCCCGGCGATGATCTGCGGATCGACCCCCGAGGGGAGCTGGGCTTTAATCCGGTTGACCGCCTGCTGCATCGACGCGACCGCGTCATCGATGTCGGTGCCGTAGTCGAAGGCGACCTGGATCTGCGCCAGACCCTCTTTGGAGGTCGAGGTGATCTCGGTCACACCCGAGATCCCCTTGAACGCGCTCTCCAGAGGCTCGGTCACCTGCTCTTCAACGATCTCCGGAGCCGCACCCGGGTACCCGGCCACCGCGAACGCGGCGGGCAGCTCGAGCGAGGGGAAGAGCTGCTGCTTCAGGGAGGGGATCGCGAAGGCGCCGAGCACCCCCAGCGCCAGCGATATCAGCAGCACCAAAGAGCGATTGGCAAGGCTCAGCCTGGCCAGGGGATTCATCCACCAGCTCCTTGAATCGAATTCGGGGAACGGCCCAAACCCTAACCGACCAGATCGCCGCGCTCGTAATCGGACTGTAAGCGCAACGAACGGCCGCGCGTGCGGGGTTTCGAGCGTTCCATCGGCGGCACATGGCCCGGCTCCCGGGTGTGCTGGAGGCCCGGCCCGGTGACGAGCCCGGCACCGGGCCGGGCCGGCGCCCGGAGCGCCCGAAGGTCGCGACGGTACGGGTGCGCGCGCCGGCCGCGATCGGTCGTGAACGAGCGCCGGCTCGCACGGGCACCGGCCCGCTACGGCGCCGCCGGACATGCTCTCCGGCGCCCGGCAACGGGCTCCGGGGTCTCCGCGGACCCGACCCGGTGAGCCGTGCCGCGCCGGCACGGCCGCCCGGTACCACGGGCTGCGATGAGACGCCGGGCCGCGCTCGGTGTCGCCCAGCGGGCGAAAGACGGCGCCGCCGCCCGGCTCGGGACGCTCACGGGGCTGAGCCCTGGGCGCGGACCCGCATCACCGGCAAAGGCGGGCATCACCGGACCGGCCGGCATGACCGGTCCTCGTGCACGTCCGTTCGTGGAACCACCGCTCGGTGGCACCCCTGGCACGCCCGTTCCTGGGAGCCGCCGCTCGGCGGAATTCGTTCAGCGGGCCTTCACTTACGGCGCACCACGCGGTGGCCGGAGCCTTCGCGCCACGACTCGATCACGAGCTGTTCCGTGTCGTAGTCCACGTAGGTGAGCACGGCCTCGGTGACGTCGACCCGGAACAGGTGGAAGTTCTGTCCGTGCGGGCCGCCGAACCGCTCCTTGAGCACCGGGTCGGTCACCTCCACCGCCCGTCCGGCGATCTTGGCGTCCCCGGGGTGCTCCATGCGCTCGTCCGAGGCGCTGTGGATCGCGACCCGTGGATCGCGCAGCAGATCACGGGCCTTGACCGATCCGGGCATCGACCCCAGCCACACCTCCCCGTCCGTGAACTCCACCTCCGTGCCACTGATCCTGGGCGAGCCGTCCTTGCGGAGGGTGGCCATCGTCTTGTGCTTACTGCGCCCCATGGCCGCGCGGATGTGCGCGGCGAGCTCGGGGACCTCGTGCTCGAAATCCTGCCAGGTGGCCATGGGCGCCATGATGCCCACGGCCACCGACAGAATCCGGTCCGGTGCTCGCGGCGCTGATCTGGCGGCGCCCGGTTCCCGGCGTGTGCGGCCACCACCCGGCGGATACCCGGTGTCCGGATGCCGCGCCCGGTCACCGCTCCCCCTAGGGGCGCCGGTGCGGGCACCTGCGGAAGGCGGCCCGGCGTGCCGTACGCTCCGCCCTCCGGCTCGGCGGCGGGTCGAGGGCCGCGCGAGACCACCGGTCACCGGCCCCGGTCCGAGGCGGGCGCACGCCCTCGTGCCGCCACCGCGCCGGTGCCCGCCGGCTCACCACCGCCGCCGCCACGTCGGGCGATCACTCTCGCCGATGCCCGGATCCGCGCCGGACCGCAGGTTCCGGGCACTCCGTACCGCACGGCCCGGCATGGCTCCCCTGCGCGGGCCGGACGTGCGGCGTTCCGGAACACGTCGCCACGTGCCGGCCTCCGGCACGACCCGGTGGAACGGTGGACTTCCTGGGGACGCTGTGCCGTACGTCACATGTGGTACGGCCGGGAATGTGCAGCCTACTGAACTACGTTTGCAGTCTAATGGACTACCATTGAGTGTACTTTCGTTCAATGTGTTGTACTAAGGAGGGCTGTGACAGCGATCGTCTTAGCGACCACCTGCGCCATGGTCTACGGCGCCGCGGACTTCTTCGGCGGGCTCGCCACCAAGCGTTCCCGGGTGCACGCCGTCGTGGTGGTGTCGCAGCTCGCCGGGCTCGCCTTCGTCCTCGCGCTGATGCCGCTGCTGCCCGGTGAGCCCGAGCCCGCCGCGCTGCTGTGGGGCATGCTCGCCGGGCTGGCCGGCGGCGGCGGGCTGCTGCTGTTCTACCGGGCGCTGGCGACCGGAACCATGTCGGTGGTCGCCCCCATCACCGCGACGGTCTCGGCCGGCCTGCCGGTGCTGTTCGGCCTCGCCATGGGCGAGCGGCCCGGGGGGTTGGCCCTCGCGGGGATCGGGATGGCCATCATCGCCGTACTGCTGGTCAGCACGGCGCCGTCGCAGGGACCCGCCGATCGCCGGTTCGGCGCGCTCGCCGCATCGGTGATCTCCGGGGCCGGCTTCGGCGCGTTCTTCATCCTGATCGGGAACGCGCCCGAAGGCACCGGGCTGTGGCCGCTGCTCGGCGCCAGGATCGCCTCGATCGCCACGGTCGCCGCCCTCGCCCTCCTGTCCGGACGCGACCTGCGGCCCGGCCGGGGCGCGCTGCGCGCCATCCTGGTCGCCGGCGTGCTCGACATGGCCGCCAACGTACTGTACCTGTTCGCCGTGCAGCGCGGCATGCTCAGCCTGGTCGCCGTCATCGTCTCGCTCTACCCGGCCAGCACGCTGCTGCTCGCCCGGCACGTGCTCGGGGAGCGGCTCAACCCCGTGCAGATCGCCGGCGTGGGCTTCGCCCTCGGCGCGGTCACGCTGATCGCGGCGGCGTGACCGGAGCCGGGCCCCGGCACGCGCACCCGGCCGGGGTGACCGCCATCCCCGATGCGGCGCTCCCCTGACCGCGCGGTACGGCACCGCCGGCGCCGGCCGGTCCGGCCCGAGTCCCGGACGCGGGCACCGGCCGAGCTCACGATCCACCGCGGGGACATCCCGCAGCCCGAGCCCCGGGCGCAGGGCACCGGCACGGCGTCCCACCTCCACCGCGGCTCGCAGGAGCGCCTCAGGATCACCGCCCGCGGCCGTGGCGGCCGGACCGTCCGGGTCGTGGCCGTGGCCCAGATCCGGTGATGCGGCCGCCGCCCGGATCACCGTGACGGCCGCACCGTCGCGGGTGAGCCCGGCGGCGAGCCCGGTGCCGGTGCGCTCCGCCTCACCTGTGATCGCAGAGCAGACCGGCGGCCGTGCCGGGCCCTGAGCGTGCGCCGCGCCCACGGTACGGCGCGAAGCAGATCAGTCCCGACGTGATGGACCACCAGGAAGGGGTGACCATTGGCCCTGTTCCCCGCACCATTGCGACGGCAGGGTGAACCCATGACCCACATCGCCCGTACCTCGACGGCCGACACCGCGGCCTGGGCCGGGACCGCGCGGCCCGGCCAGGAGCCGCTCCCCACGCGCCCGGCGGCCGTGGCCGGGCGGGAGGCGCCGGCGGGCCACCGTGTCCGGCGAGGAGGCGCGGCGTGAGCATCTCCTTCCTCATGACCACGCTCATCGTGGTCGCCACCCCCGGAACCGGCGTGCTCTACACGCTCTCCGCGGCGTTCTCCCAGGGCCGAAAGGCGAGCGTGATCGCCGCGCTCGGATGCACGCTCGGCAGCGTCCCGCACATGCTGGCGACGCTCACCGGCCTGGCGGCCGTGCTCCACGCGAGCGCACTGGCGTTCCAGGTCGTGAAGTACCTCGGCGTGGCCTTCCTCCTCTACCTCGCGTGGACGACGCTCCGGAAGGAGAACGCGATCCCGGTGACCGCCCGCCGGAGCGCACCGGTCTCCCCCATGCGGACGATCACCACGGCCGTGCTGATCAACCTGCTCAACCCGAAGCTCACCCTGTTCTTCCTCGCGTTCCTGCCGCAGTTCGTGAGCCCGGGCGAGCCGAATCCCGTGCTGCGCATGCTCGAGCTGAGCGCCGTCTTCATGCTGGTGTCCCTCGTGGTGTTCACGGCGTACGGCGTGTTCGCCACGGCGGTGCGCGACCGGGTGATCTCCCGGCCCCGCGTGATGGCCTGGCTGCGCCGGATCTTCGCCGGATCTTTCATCGCGCTCAGCGCCGATCTCGCGCTGAAGTGACCGGCCGATCGGGTGGCGTGGTTGGTGATTTAAGAGGTTTTGTGGATGTTTGTTGGTGGTTGTTGGGTGTGTGACACCAAACCCGCGGCCTTTACAACGTAGATTCACTTGCGCTCCGCACTGAAAACACGTTCGAATGAACGTGTGAACCATGACGAGAGACCGCGGGCCATCCCGCACCCGCTCCGCATCCACGGCGGCGTGCCCGTGGCCGGCGGCATCCCCCGGAAGACCGTCCTGGCCGGGCGGGTCGCGATCCCCGGCCGCCACGTGCTCGCCGGAGAGCCCGGCGGGCACCACCGCCCCGCCTCCCGGACGGTCCCCGATCTCGGCCGGGCCGGCGCCGTGGTCCCCCGCGACGGCATGTCCCGCGGCCGGCCCGGCACGCGCACCGCCTCCGGTATCACCGTCCCGGCCCTCGCCCGGCGCCCCCGGGCCCGATGATCCGGCCCGGCCAGCGCGCCGGCCTCGATGATCCCGCCATCCCGATCGACCGCCCCCTTTGGAGCCACCCGCATGCCCTCCCCCACCCTGCTGCGCGAACGCACCGCCGTCTACGGGCTCTTCCTCCTCTCCGGGCTCTCCATCGGCGCCTGGACCGCGCGCATCCCGGCGATCAAAGCGGATCTGCGCCTCACCGAGGGCGAGCTGAGCCTCGCCCTGCTCGGCATCGCCGCCGGTGCGATCGCCGGCATGCAGTTCGTCGGCCGGCTCGTCGACCGGTACGGCAGCCGCCGCACCCTGATCCCGGTGGCGATCGTGCTGGCGTTGGTCCTGGTGCCGCCCGCCTACGCCCCCAACCTGCCGGCGCTCGCCCTGGCGCTGTTCCTGTTCGGCATGGCCAATGGCGTGTACGACGTGGCGGTGAACGCGAACGCCGTGGTCGTCGAACGCGCGTACCGCAGGCCGATCATGTCCTCGTTCCACGCGGTGTTCAGCCTCGGCGGGTTCGCGGGGGCGGCGATCGGCGGGCTGTTCGCCGAGGCGGGGGCGAGCCCGCGGGTGACGTTCGTCACGGTCAGCGCCGGGCTCCTCGTCCTCGCCGTGCTCTGCGTCCGCTGGCTCATCCGCGACGACCCCGAGGAGGGGCGGGACTCCGGATCGGACCGCACCGCCACGGGCGGCCGGGGCCGGCGGCGCCTCGGCGGCGGCGTGATCCTGCTCGGCGTGCTCGGGTTCTGCTGCCTGCTCGGGGAGGGCGCGGCGGCCGACTGGAGCTCGGTCTACCTCCGCGACACCCTCGGCTCCTCCCCCGGGTTCGCCGCCGCCGGGTACGCGGCGTTCTCGATCACGATGACCGCCGGGCGCTTCGCCGGGGACCGGCTCGCCGCCCGGTTCGGCCCGGTCGCGCTCGTCCGCGGCTGCGGGCTGCTGGCCGGCGGCGGGCTCGCGCTCGGCATCCTCGTGGGGACGCCGGTGGCCGGGGTGATCGGGTTCGGCCTGTTCGGGGCCGGGCTGTCGTGCACCGTCCCCCAGATCTTCTCGGTCGCCGGGCACAGCGACCCCGGCCGTTCCGGGCGGTCGCTCGCGGTCGTCGCCAGCCTCTCCTACATCGGTTTCCTCGCCGGCCCGGTGATCATCGGGGGCATCGCCGAGCTCACGGCGCTCTCCACCGCCCTGCTGGTCCCGGCCGTGCTCGCGCTCTTCGTCGCCGTCACCGCCCGCGCGCTGCGCGCCACCGGACCGGCCGGTGAGCTCCCGGACGCGGCGCCCAGCCGTACGGCATAGCCGGGTCCGGCGCCACCGCCCGGCCGAACCCGTGGCCGCACGCGGGATGCGGGTGGCGGTCCGCCGGCCGGCCGGCGGACCGCGCGCGGGTCAGCCGGCGAACTGGTCGTAGCCGAGCCGGGCCACCAGGGCGGCGACCACGCACAGCATGATCACCCGGACGAACCCGGCCCCGCGGCGGAGCGCCATCCGCGCCCCGAGCTGGGCTCCGGCGATGTTGCACACGGCCATGGCGAGCCCGAGGGGCCACAGCACGTGCCCTTGCGCGCCGAAGACGAGCAGCGCCCCGAGGTTGGTGCCGACGTTGATGACCTTGGCCGTCGCCGAGGCGCGCACGAAGTCCATGCCGAGGATCGCGGCGAACGCGATGATCAGGAAGGTGCCGGTCCCCGGCCCGAGAATGCCGTCGTAGAAGGCGATCGCCATGCCGGCGACGGCCACGGCCGCGGCCACCCGGCGGGCGGTGCGCAGGTGCGGGTGGGGCAGCCGGCCGAGCGACGGCCGCAGGGTCACGAACGCCGCCACCCCGAGCAGCGCGGCCAGGACCAGCGGCCGGAGCAGGTCCGGGTCGAGCATGGCCGCCGACGCCGCGCCCAGCCCGGCGAAGGCCACGGCGAGCAGCCCGGCCGGCACGGCGACCCCGCGGTCGAGCTTGATCCGCCGCGCGTAGGTCACGGCGGCCGAGGCCGTGCCGAAGATCGCGGCCGACTTGTTCGTCGCGAGCGCCTGCACCGGGGTGAGGCCCGCGAGGAGCAGCACGGGGAGCTGCAGCAGCCCGCCCCCGCCGACGACGGCGTCCACCCAGCCCGCGGCGAGCGCGGCCGCCAGCAGCAGGATCAGCTCGCCGGCCTCCACCTGGCACGCCCCTCCCTCGCGATCGACCGCCCCGAGATTACCGGCATCCCGGGTGGCGCCGGCCGGCCGCGGCGGTCAGATCGGCGCGCCCTCCTCCTCGGACTCCCCGGGCACCGGGGTGGGGCTCGCCGAGCCGTCCTGCGACGGGCTGGGGCTGGGGGACCGCTCTCCCGGCTCGGGGCTCGCCGGCTGGGGCGGCGGGGTCGGCACGAAGTTCGTGGCGGGCAGCGGCCGGGGCGGTGGCGGCTCGCCGTCGGTGCGGAACATGAGCCACAGCAGCAGGATGAGCACGGCCACGAGCGCGGTGAGCAGCGCGGAGGCGAGGAGCACGGCCCGCTGGGTCGCGACCGGGGGCGGCGGCGGGGGCGGCGGCGCCGGCAGGGCGGGCAGCGGGTGGCCGGTCCAGTAGGGCACGAAGTCGGGCCCGGTCCGCTCCCCGGTCAGCATGCCCGACACCACCACCTGCTCGAGGAACCGCTCGGCCCCGGGTTCGCCGGGCAGGTACGGCACGGCCACCCAGGGCGCGTCGCCGTCGTCCATCGCGAGGATCTCGGGGCAGGCGGCGGCCGGACGGCCGCGGAGCCGGCCGGCGAGCGCGGTGCCCCAGCCCAGCGGCCCGCCGCGCTGGATCCGGGCCGCCTCCCGCAGCGCGGCGACGAACCGGCCCCGGGCCGCCGGGTCGCGCGCGGCACCGGTGTTGAGCACGGCCACGGCGACCTCCCGGCCGTCGGGCGCCTCCCCCAGGTAGACCAGGCCGGCCGGCTCGGACCGGAGCCGTGCCCGCAGTACGAACGGCCCCAGGCGGGGCGGGTCGCCGTACTGCAAGGGTGTGAGCATGCCCCTCATCAAAACACAACGTCACCGCCGGTGTCGGCACCTGTGCCGGTGGGCAAATCGGAGAGAAGTGGATTCTCCCGCAGAGTCACGATTGAATAACGCGCATGACCGTTGCCGATGAACCCGGTGAGCCCGGGCTGGAGGACGCGCGCTGCGCGCGGGCCCAGACGCCCGACACGCACCTGCTGCGCGAGGCGCTGGCCGAGGTCCGGCGGGTGATCGTGGGCCAGGAGCACATGGTCGAGCGGCTCCTGGTGGCGCTGCTCGCCCGCGGCCACTGCCTGCTGGAAGGGGTGCCGGGGGTGGCCAAGACCCTCGCCGCGTCGACCCTGGCGACGGTGGTGGGCGGGACGTTCGCCCGCGTGCAGTTCACCCCCGACCTGGTGCCGAGCGACATCGTCGGCACCCGCGTCTTCTACCCGAGCTCCGAGCGGTTCGACATCGAGCTCGGCCCGGTCTTCGTCAACTTCCTGCTCGCGGACGAGATCAACCGCGCCCCCGCGAAGGTGCAGTCGGCGCTGCTGGAGGTGATGGCGGAGCGGCAGGTCACGCTCGCCGGGCGGACGTTCCCGCTGCCGCGCCCGTTCATCGTGCTCGCCACGCAGAACCCGATCGAGTCCGAGGGGGTGTACCCGCTGCCCGAGGTGCAGCGGGACCGGTTCCTGTTCAAGGTGCGGGTGGACCACCCCACCGCCGAGGAGGAGCTGGAGATCCTGCAGCGGATGAGCGTCCGGCCGCCGGTGCCCCGGCGGGTGCTCGACCCGGAGCGGCTGCTGCGGCTGCAGGAGATGGCCGACCAGGTGTCGGTCCACCGGCTCGTCGCCGACTACGTGGTGCGGCTGGTCATGGCGACGCGCCGGCCTGCCGAGTTCGGCATGCCCGACCTGGAGGACGTGATCGAGATCGGGGTGAGCCCGCGGGCGACGCTCGGCCTGATCGCCGCGGGGCGGGCCCTCGCGCTGCTGCGGGGCCGCGACTATCTGCTCCCCGACGACGTGCGGGACGTGGCGGTCGACGTGATGGCCCACCGGCTGATGCTCACCTTCGACGCGCTCGCCGACGATGTCGACCCCGCGGCCGTGGTGCACCGGATCCTGCAGGCCGTACCGCCCCCGCTGGCGGTGTGGAACCAGGACGCGCGGTGAGGCCGGCGGAGGGCCGGGTGGGGCCGCTCACCCGGGAGCGGACGCCGGAGCGGGCGCTGCGACGGCTGGAGCTCACCGTGCTCCGCCGGCTCGACGGGCTGCTGCACGGCCGCCACCAAGGGCTGATCCCGGGACCGGGGAGCGAACCCGGGGACGTGCGGGTGTACGTGCCGGGCGAGGACGACGTGCGCCGGATGGACTGGGCGGTGACCGCGCGCACCTCCGAGCCGCACGTCCGCGACCTCATCGCCGACCGGGAGCTGGAGACCTGGGCGCTGGTGGACCTCACCGCGAGCATGGACTTCGGCACCGCCGAGCTCGCCAAGCGCGACCTGGTGATCGCCGCGGTGGGCGCGCTCGGCATCCTCACGGCCCGGGTCGGCGACCGCTTCGGCGCGTACGTGCTGTACGGCGGGGCGGTCCACCGCTACCCGGCGCGGCCGGGCCGGGCCGCGCTCTACGGGCTGCTCCACTCGCTGATGTCCGTGCCGCCGTCGGGCGGGACGGCCGAGCTCGGCCCGGCGATCGACATGCTCTCCGCCGCGCACCCCCGGCGCGGCCTGCGGGTGATCGTCTCGGATTTCCTCGAGCCGCCCGAGGCGTGGGAGCGGCCGCTGCGCCGGCTGAGCGCCCGGCAGCAGGTGCTCGCCGTGGAGGTGATCGACCCGCGCGAGCTGGAGCTGCCCGACGTGGGCCTGGTGACGTTCACCGACCCGGAGACCGGCCGGTCCCGGGACGTGCGGCTGACCCGGCGGCTGCGCGCGGCGTACGCGGAGGCGGCGGCCGCGCAGCGGGAGGCGAACCGGGCGGCGCTGCGCCGGGCCGGCGCCGGGCACCTGGTGCTGCGGACCGATCGGGACTGGGTGGCCGACATCGCGCGGTTCGTGCTGCGGCAGCGGCGCGCCTCGCACGTGCTGCGCCGCTCGGCCGCCGCGAGGGGGGTGGCGGGATGACCTTTCTCTCACCCGGGTGGCTCTGGCTGTTCGTCCCGCTCGCGCTGCTGTGCGCCGCCTACGTGGCGGCCCAGTTCGCGCGCCGCCGCTACACCGTGCGGTTCACCAACCTGGCGCTGCTGTCGCTGGTCGCGCCGGAGCGCCCGGAGTGGCGGCGGCACGTCCCGGCCGCGCTCTTCCTGGTGATGATGAGCCTGCTGATCGTGGGGGCCGCCCGGCCGGCCGGGGAGGTGCGGGTGCCCCGAGACCGGGCGACGATCATCATCGCGGTGGACGTGTCGCTGTCGATGGAGGCCCGGGACGTGGCGCCGAACCGGCTCATCGCGGCGAAGGAGGCCGCCCAGCAGTTCGTGCGGGACCTCCCCGAGCGGTTCAACGTCGGGGTGGTGGCCTTCGCCCGGACGGCGGCGGTGGTCATCTCCCCCACCACCGATCACGCGGCGGTGACCAACGCGATCGCGGGGCTGACCACCCGCCCCGGCACCTCGATCGGGGAGGCGGTGTTCAACGCGCTCGACTCGATCCGGTCGTTCGACCGGGAGGCGGCCACCGACCCGCCGCCGGCCGCGATCGTGCTCCTCTCCGACGGGGACAACACCTCGGGCCGCCCGGTGAGCGAGGCGATCGAGGCGGCGGCGAACGCCAAGGTGCCGGTCTCGACGATCGCGTACGGCACGCCGGACGGGTACGTGATGATCGACAACCGGCCGGTGCAGGTCCCGGTGAACAAGGCCGCGCTGCAGGAGCTGTCGGAGGGCACGGGCGGCCGGGCGTACACCGCCGAGTCCGCGAGCGAGCTGCGCGAGGTTTACCAGCAGATCGGCACCTCCCTGGGCTACACGATCGAGCACCAGGAGATCACCCAGCGGTTCGTGCTCGCCGCGTGCGTGGCCGGGCTGCTCCTCGCCGTGTCGGCCCTGGCCTTCGGCACCCGCCTCCCCTGACCTGTGGACATGCGCCGCCTGGCGCGGCCTTGTGGACGCGTGCCGGCCGTACGGTTTCCACAGGACCGTGGACGGGGTCACCGGCCCGCGCCGCGCGTTGGTACGTTTGGGCGCGTGGCCCACTACTTCGAGGAGCACCCGCAGGCGGCGAGCCGGCCCGGGACGGTCACCCTCGTCCTGCCCGACCTGCACCTGCGGCTGGAGACCGACCGGGGGATGTTCTCCCCCGGCCGGATCGATCCGGGCACCCGGGTGCTGCTGGAGACCGCCCCGCCCCCGCCGCCCGAGGGGAACCTGCTCGACCTCGGCTGCGGGTACGGGCCGATCGCGTTGACGCTGGCCATGCGGGCGCCGGGTGCGACGGTGTGGGCCGTTGATGTGAATCGCCGGTCGCTGGAGCTGTGTGCGCGGAACGCCCAACGCGCCAGCCTTTACAATGTAAGGACAATGCATGCCGATGAGATGCCGGGCGACGTCCGGTTCACCGGCATCTGGTCCAACCCGCCGATCCGGATCGGCAAGGCGGCCCTGCACGCGCTGCTCACCCGGTGGCTGGACCGGCTCACCCCGGATGGGGTGGCCTACCTCGTCGTGCAGCGGCACCTCGGCGCGGACTCGCTGCACCGCTGGCTGAACGACCAGGGCTGGGCCACGACGCGGCTCGCCTCGCGCACCGGCTACCGGGTGCTGCGGGTGGCCGCCCGGGAGGGAGGAGGGGATCGATGAAGACCGCCCCGGCGCGCCGGCAGCTTCGGCCCACCGACGTCAAGCGGCTCAACCGCTCCTGGCGCCGCCGTACCCACAACCGCCTCGGGCTGATCCTCGAGTCGGTGACCGGCCCGTTCAACGTCGGGTCGGTGTTCCGCACCGCGGCCGCGTTCGGGGTGGCGGCCATCCGCCTGGCCGGGAACGCGACGCCGCCCACCCACCCCAAGGCCCAGAAGACCGCCCTGGGCACGGACCGGCTCGTCGAGTGGCACGCGCCGGTGCCGGTCACCCAGGCGATCGCGGCGATGCGGGAGGACGGGTACCGGATCGTCGCGGTCGAGATCACCGGCGACGCCGTGCCGATCTACGAGGCCGACCTCGACGGGGACGTCTGCCTGCTGCTCGGCGCGGAGGAGCACGGCGTCTCCCCCGCCGCGCTCGAGGCGGCCGACTCCGTGGTCTACATCCCGCAGGTCGGCCGGGTCGGCTCGGTCAACGTGGCGGTCGCCGCCGCGATCGCGATGGCCGAGGCGAGGCGTCAGGAATGGCGGTCATTGGACCACCCGTGACCCAAATGTTCACTTGATCGCATTCCCGCTTGATGCGGGAATCGGCATACTCTCACCTCGTGCATCGCCGTTTCGCGTTCCTCGATCATCCCGGGCCGATCGCCTTCGCCCACCGGGGTGGCGCGGCGGAGGGCCACGAGAACACCATGAGCGCGTTCGAGCGGGCCATCAAGCTCGGCTACTCCTACCTGGAGACCGACGCCCACGCGACCGCGGACGGGGTTCTCCTCGCCTTCCACGACCACACCCTCGACCGGGTCACCGACCGGACCGGCCGGATCGCCGAGCTCCCCTACCGGGAGGTGCGCAAGGCCCGGATCGGCGGCAAGCACGAGATCCCGTTGATCGAGGACCTGCTCGGCACCTGGCCGGACGTCCGGTTCAACATCGACGTCAAGGAGAGCTGGGCGATCCTGCCCCTCGCCCGGGCGATCCAGCGCACCCGCGCGCACGACCGGGTCTGCATCTGCTCGTTCTCCGACCGGCGGCTGGAGCAGGCGCGCAAGGCCGTGGGGCGGGAGATCTGCACCGCGCTCGGCCCGCGCGGGGTCCTCGCGCTGCGCGCCGCCTCCTTGGGGAACGGGTACGGCAGGCTGCTCGCCGGGCTCGCCCGCCAGGGCATCCCCTGCGCCCAGGTGCCCGCCGGGTTCCGTGGCTTCCCGATCATCACGCGGTCCTTCATCCGCACGGCCCACGCCCTCGGCATGCAGGTGCACGCCTGGACCGTCGACGACCCCGCGACCATGGAGCGGCTGCTCGACCTGGGGGTCGACGGCATCATGACCGACAACATCACCGGCCTGCGCGAACTGCTCCGGGCACGCGGGCAGTGGCACGCCGGGGAACGGCAGGGCACCCGTAAGGCGAGCGCCTGATAGGAGAACGCGCCAATGACCACCCCCCGGGTCAGCGACGAGGAGCTCACCTACGACCGCCGCGAGCAGCGCGGCTGGTACTGGTACGACTGGGCGGACTCGGCGTTCAGCACGACCGTCCTCACCGTCTTTCTCGGGCCGTACCTCACCGCGGTGGCGACCACCGCCGCCGGCGGGGCGGACGGCTTCGTCTCCTTCCTCGGGCTGGAGCTGCGGCCGAAGGCGTACTTCACCACCATGGTCACGATCTCGGTGCTGCTCCAGATCGTGATCATGCCGATCATCGGCGCCCTCGCCGACCACACCGGCCGCAAACGCGGGCTGCTCGGCGTCCTCGCCTACTTAGGGGCGTTCGCCACCATCGGGTTCTACTTCGTCTCCGGCGACCGCTACCTGCTCGGGGGCGTGCTCTTCCTCGTCGCCAACGTCGCGTTCGGGGCGGCCCGGGTCGTCTACGACGCCTTCCTGCCGCAGATCGCCGCTCCGGACGACCGCGACGCCGTCTCCAGCCGGGGGTGGGGGTTCGGCTACCTCGGCGGCGGCCTGCTCCTCGCGCTCAACCTCGCCCTCTACCTGAGCGGCCAGGTCGACGAAGGGCTCGCGGTCCGGATCAGCCTCTCCTCGGCCGGCCTGTGGTGGGCGCTGTTCACGATCCTGCCCATGCTCCGGCTCCGCGACCGCCGGCCCGACGGCGGGTACCCCACCGCCGCGCAGGCCATCGGAGGGAGCCTGCGCCAGCTCGGCCGTACCATCGCCGAGCTGCGCCGCTTCCCGCGGACCCTGCTCTTCCTCGCCGCCTACCTCGTCTACAACGACGGCATCCAGACGATCATCAGCTTCTCCGCCACCTACGCCGAGCACGAGCTCGGCCTGGGCAAGAGCACGCAGATCTCCGCGATCCTCATGGTGCAGTTCGTCGCGTTCTTCGGCGCGCTCGCCCTCGGGTGGCTCGCCGCCCGGCTGGGGACGAAGCGCACCGTGCTGGCGAGCCTCGTGATCTGGATCGCGGTGGTGAGCTCCGCCTACTTCCTGCAGGCGGGCGCGGCCATCCAGTTCTACGTGCTCGCGTTCTTCATCGCCCTCGTGCTCGGCGGCACCCAGGCGCTCTCCCGGTCGCTGTACTCCCTCGTCATCCCGAAGGGCAAGGAGGCCGAGTACTTCAGCCTCTACCAGATCAGCGACAAGGGATCGGCCTTCCTCGGCTCGCTCGTGCTCACCCTCGCCCTGCAGCTCACGGACAGCTACCGCCTGGCCATCCTGTCGCTCATCGTGTTCTTCGCGCTCGGGTTCGTGCTGCTCCTCGCCCTCAACATGCCCCGGGCCATCCGCGAGGCCGGCAACGAGGTCCCCGAGCACATCTGAGCGGCCCGTTCCGGTGCGCCGCGCTGGTGGCGGGTGCGCCGGCGGCCGGGCCCGGGCCGGGTTCGGCGGGCGGCCCCGGTGGCCTGCCCGCTGCTTCGCCGGGATGACCTCACGAGCACCTGCGCGGTGGAGCCGGGCCGCCCGGTCTGCGCATCCGGGCGGAGGGGTGCGCCGCCGCGCCGGCGGCCGCGCTCGCCGCACCGGACTCACGGTGGCGGAGGGTGCGGGCCCACGGGCCGATGCGGGCGGATGGGCGGGGTGCGCGGGGCGTTCCGGGGTGCGCGGGGCGTTCCGCGGCCCGGCGGACGCGGCCAGGGGGCCTGGCGGACGCGGCCCGGGGAGACCCGCCCGCTCACGCCGGGACGCGCTCGAACACCGCGGCGAGCCCCTGGCCTCCGCCGATGCACATGGTCTCCAGCCCGTACCGGGCCTCCCGCCGCTGCATCTCCCGCGCCAGCGTGGTGAGGATGCGCGCCCCGGTCGCCCCGATCGGGTGGCCCAGGGAGATCCCGGACCCGTTGACGTTGATCCGCTCGTGGTCCGCCTCACCGAGACCGAGCTCCCGGAGGCAGGCGATCACCTGGACGGCGAACGCCTCGTTCAGCTCGATGAGGTCCATGTCGGCGAGGGACAGCCCGGCGCGCTCGAGCGCGGCGCGGGTCGCGGGCACCGGGCCGATGCCCATGGTCTCCGGCGCCACGCCCGCCCGGGCGAACGAGACCAGCCGCACCAGCGGGCGCAGGCCGAGCCGTTCGGCCGTGCCGTACGTGGTGACGAGGCAGGCGGCCGCGGCGTCGTTCTGCCCGCTCGCGTTCCCCGCGGTGACCGTCGCCTCCGGGTCGACGTCGATCATGATGGGGCGCAGCCGGGCCAGCTTCTCCAGCGTGGTGTCCGGCCGGGGGTGCTCGTCGGTGGTGACGACCGTCTCGCCCTTGCGGGTGCGCACGGTGACCGGGACGATCTCCTCGTCGAACAGCCCGGCGGCCATCGCCCGGCAGGCGCGCTGGTGGGACCGGAGCGCGAGCGCGTCCTGCTCCTCGCGGGAGATCCCGTACGCCCGGCGCAGGTTCTCGGCCGTCTCGATCATGCCGCCGGGGATCGGGTGGTGCACGCCGCCGGCGGTGACCCGGCCGCGGGCGAGGGAGTCGTGGAGCTGGAGGCTCGGCGAGGTGATCCCCCACCTGCCCTCGTGCGTGTAGTACGGGGCGGCGCTCATCACCTCCACGCCGCCCGCGATCACGATCGAGCTGAACCCGGCCTTGATCTGCATGGCCGCGTCGAGCACTGCCTGAAGCCCGGAGCCGCAGCGGCGGTCGATCTGCACCCCGCCCACCGTCTCCGGCAGGCCCGCGTCCAGCGCGGCGACCCGGCCGATGGCGGGCGCCTCCGAGCTGGGGTAGCCGTGGCCGAGGATCACCTCGTCGACCGCGTCCGGGGAGATGCCGGTGCGCTTGACCACCTCGGCGATCACCAGCGCGGCGAGCTGTGCCGGGCGCATGGTCGCGAACACGCCACCGAACCGCCCGATGGGCGTGCGCAGCGGCTCACAAATCACGATGTCGGACTTATTAGGCATGTGATCCTTTCGTCAGGCCATACGGACAAGGCCGACCATGCCACCGGGCGACTTATGGCGTCCAATACCTATTCGACATCAGATCAAGACCGGAACCGAATCAATCGGTGGCCGGTCGCGGGGTCGGCAGGGCCTGCTCCGCGACCGCCAGCACGGCCCGCAGCGCGGCAGAGGGGTTATCGGACCGCCACGCCAGCGCCGCCTGGAGCCGGATGCCCGGACCGGCGAGCCGGCGGTAGACCAGGCCGGTCTGCTGGACGTGCAGGCACGAGGAGAGCGTGAGCGTCACCCCGACCCCGGCGGCCACCAGCGCGAGGATCGTGTAGGAGTCCGGCGCCTCCTGCACGATCCGCGGGTGGAACCCCGCGTTCACGCACGCCTTCACCGTGGCGTCGCGCAGGCTCGAGCCGGCGTTCGCCGGGAAGCTGACGAACGGCTCACCCGCGAGATCGGCGAGGTCGATCCGGTCGCACCCGGCGAGCGGGTGGTCGGCGGGCAGCGCGCAGACGAGCTCCTCCTCGCCGATCACCCTGGTCTCGATCCCGGGCGTGGTGACCGGCAGGCGGACGAACCCCAGGTCGAGGCTGCCCTCCGCGACCTTCGCCAGGGCGACGTTGGCGTAGGTCTGCCCGAGCAGCACGAGCTCGATCCCCGGGTGCGCGGCCCGCACCGCCCGGGTGAGCAGCGGCAGGGTGTTGTGGCTCGACGCGCCGGCGAACCCGATCGTGACGCGCCCGTACTCGCCCCGCCCGGCCGCCCGGGCCGCGCGCGCCGCGAGGTCGAGGTCCTCCAGCACCTTGCGCGCCGGCCCGAGGAACGCCTCGCCCGCGCTGGTGAGCCGCACCGAGCGGGTGTTGCGCTCGAAGAGCTGGACGCCGAGCTCCCGTTCCAGCTGGCGGATCTGCTGGCTCAGCGGCGGCTGGGCCATCTGCAGGCGCCGCGCCGCCCGGCCGAAGTGCAGCTCCTCGGCCACCGCGACGAACGCGGTGAGATGGCGGATCTCCATCGCTGCTCCCGTCCACACCCACCCGGGAATCCATAAGTCCTCGATCTTAATTCGATCCCGATTCGGTATTGGACAGCAATCAATGGTCCCTGGCACCGTGGACCGGATCCCCCCATTCGCCGATCTTCCGGAGGAGCACGACCATGGGTGCGATCCCGCCACGGCGCCCACGCCCCACCCGCCTGGCGCCGCGTCCCCCGGCCCGCAGGAGCGCCCACCCCGCCCGCTGAGCGCCGCACCGGTCCCCTCGCGGGGACCCACGGCGTGCCTGACGACCGACGCCGGTGCCGCGGCACGCCCGGCCCGGCCGCTGCGTGAGATCACCGTCCACGACCAAGGGAGACCAGCCGATGCTCTCGAACGACTTCGGGCTCACCGAGACCCAGCGCGGCTTCAGGCGGTTGGCCGCCGAGTTCGTCGACAAAGAGATCATCCCCCACGCCCGGGAGTGGGACCGGCGCGAGCAGGTGGACCGGGCGATCGTCAAACGCCTCGGCGAGCTCGGCTTCCTCGGCCTCACCCTGCCCGAGGAGTACGGGGGTGTCGAGGCGGACATGCTCTCGTACGTGCTCGTCACCGAGGAGCTCGGCCGGGGCGACTCCGCGGTGCGGGGGATCGTCTCCGTCACCCTCGGGCTGGTGGCCAAGACGATCGCCGCGCACGGCACCGAGGAGCAGAAGCGGGAGTGGCTGCCCCGCCTGACCAGCGGTGAGGCGCTCGGGTGCTTCGCCCTCACCGAGCCGGGGACCGGGTCGGACGCCGCCTCCGTCTCCACCCGCGCGGTCCGGGACGGCGGCGACTGGGTGATCAACGGCGCGAAGATGTTCATCACCAACGGCACCTGGGCCGACCTCGCGCTCACCTTCGCCCGCACCAGCGAGAAGGGGATCACCGCGTTCCTGGTGCCGACCGACACGCCGGGCTTCCGCACCACCGAGATCCACGGCAAGCTCGGGCTGCGCGGCCAGGCCACGGCCGAGCTCACCTTCGACGAGGTGCGCGTCCCGGACTCCGCCCGGCTCGGCGAGGTGGACCGCGGGCTCGGCATCGCGCTCGGCACGCTCTCCCGGGGCCGGATCTCCGTGGCCGCGGGCGCGGTAGGCCTCGCCCAGGGCGCGCTCGACGCCGCGGTGCGGTACGCCACCGAGCGGACGCAGTTCGGCCGGCCGATCGCGTCGTTCCAGCTCGTGCAGGAGCTGCTCGCCGACTCCGCCGCCGAGATCAAGGCGGCGCGCGCCCTCACCCATCAGGTCGCGCGGATGGTGGACGCCGGCGCCACGCCCAAGGAGTACGCCACGGACGCCTCGATCGCCAAGTACTTCACCAGTGAGATGGCGGTGCGCGTCGCCAACAACTGCCTCCAGGTCTTCGGCGGCTACGGGTACATCGACGAGTACCCGGCCGGGAAGTACCTCAGGGACGCGCGGGTGCTCACCCTCTACGAGGGCACCAGCCAGATCCAGAAGCTGATCATCGGCCGTGATCTCACCGGGGTGAACGCGCTCACCTGAGCACGCGGCCTCCCGGTCGCCGGAATCCCCGCCCCGGCCCGCGTTTCATCGGCATCGGACACCGAGATCGATGGGATTGGATCACGCCTTCCCTGGGAATCGAGAGACGGTGGCAGGCGTTGAACGCGGTGGCGACATACCCCTCTACGCGCGGGGACCTCAGGAGGCTTGAGAACATGGGCGAGCGTGCACTTCGCGGTACCCGGCTCGGTGCGACCAGCTACGAGAACGACCGGAACACCGACCTGGCGCCGCGCCAGGAGGTGGAGTACACGTGCCCGAAGGGCCATCGGACGGTCGTGCCGTTCGCCGCGGAGGCCGAGGTTCCGGCCACCTGGGAGTGCCGGCGCTGCGGTGGTACCGGGGTCCGCGCGGACGCCGAGTTGCCCCCGCCGAAGAAGACCAAGCCGCAGCGGACTCACTGGGACATGCTGCTCGAACGGCGCACCATCGAGGAGCTGGAAGAGGTGCTCAATGAGCGTCTCGCCATCCTCAGAGAGCAGCGCCGGAAGAGCGCGTAGCCCGTACGCCAGGGTCCCATGCGGGTCCGACGGCCGGCGGCCGGGCAGTGTGGCGGACCGGCACAGGCCAGGGTGAGGACCGGGCGGTCAACGCGTATCAGCCGAAACGTCCCCGGTGGCCGTGACCACCGGGGACGTTTTTCATGACACCGAAGTCCCTTTTCATGACGCCGGCGTCCTTCGGGGACGCTCGTGCCGTCGGCTTCCTGTGATGGAGCGGGTTCGCCGTGAGGCGCTCGCGACGCCGCCCACGCGGCTCCGCGCACCCGAGCCGGCGCCGCATTCCCGGCCGGCCCGCCCGGCCTCATTCCTTCCGGCCCGCTCGCCGCCGGTGCCGCCCCGGCCCAGGCGGGCGTCCGCGTACCCGGCGACGGGAACGCCGCCACCGGCACGACCCGCGGCGTGCGATACCGGCCGGAACCCCGCGTCAGCGGTCCGGGGATCCGGGGTCGTCCTCGATCACCGTGCCCGGCACGACCCTGCGCGGCCGCCCACCGGGCCACGCGGGGTCACCGGCCGCGGGCCCGGCGCCCGGGAAGATCGGGCCGCCGAGCGGCGGGCCGTACGCCCGGCGCGCCAGCCGCCGGGTGAAGAACCAGGTCAGCCACTGCCGCGCGATCGGCCGGGTCACGGGCAGGATCATGAAGTACCCGACGATGTCGGTGAGCAGGCCCGGGGCGAGCAGCAGGGTGCCGCCGGCGACGATCAGCGCGCCGTCGGCCAGCTCACGGTCTGGCATGCGCCCGGATCGGATGGCGTTCTGCAGGGCCGTCCACGCCCGCCTTCCCTCGCGGCGTACCAGCCAGGCGCCGAGGACGCTGCCGGCGATCAGCAGGCCGATGGTCGGCCATCCGCCGATCACCTGGCCGAGCCGGATGAGGAACCAGATCTCCAGTACCGGGACGACGAGGAAGGCGAGCAACAGCCAGACGCGCAGCATGTCGGATCTCAATCACGGGAGGGCGGACCGGACCACCGGGCCCAAGCCGGGCCCGTTATGGACAACGTACCCGCCGCCGTTCCCGGTTCCGGGCTAACGCCGCTTGCCGCGCAGCCGGGCGGGGAGACCGCGCACGCCCCACGCGGTCACCCGCCACAGGGCCTCCATCACGATGTCCCGGCTCATCTTGCTCGAGCCGATGGTGCGGTCGACGAACGTGATGGGGACCTCGGTCACCCGGAGGCCGCTCCGCACGGTGCGGAGCGTGAGGTCCACCTGGAAGCAGTAGCCCTGGGACTGGACGTCGTCCAGGCCGATCTTCTCCAGCGTCGCCGCCCGGTACGCCCGGAAGCCGGCCGTCGAGTCGCGCACCGGGAGGCCGAGCATGAATCGCACGTAGGTGTTGGCGCCGCGGGAGAGCAGCTCGCGCGAGAGCGGCCAGTTCACCACCTTGCCGCCCGGCACCCACCGGGAGCCGATCGCGAGGTCGGCGCCGTTCGCCACCGCGTCGAGCAGCTTGGGCAGCTCCTCCGGCCGGTGGGATCCGTCGGCGTCCATCTCCACGAGGACGTCGAAGCCCTCGGCGAGGCCCCAGCGGAAGCCCGCGATGTACGCGGCGCCGAGCCCTTGCTTGCCCGGGCGGTGGAGCACGTGGATGTGGTCGTCCTGGGCGGCGAGCTCGTCCGCGATCTCACCCGTGCCGTCCGGGCTGTTGTCATCGGCGACGAGCAGGTGGGCCTCGGGTACCGCCGCACGCAGCCGACGAGCGATCATCGGTAGGTTGTCGCGCTCGTTGTACGTCGGAACGATCACGAGCACCCGCCCGAGACTCCGTTCCATCAGTTCTTCCTCCGTGCCCTGTAGCCCGCCGACGCCGTGGCACCGGCTCCCATCAGTATCAGAACCCACTCGGGCAGCGCACCCACCCTCGTGGCCAGCGTCGTCGCCGTACGCACCGGGACCTGCACGACGTTCACCGCGGAGACGAGCTCTCCGGTCCGCCACAGCACCCGCCCGTCGGGGTGCACGTACGCGGAGATCCCCGTGGTCGCGGCCGTGACCACGGCCCGGTTGTGCTCGACGGCCCGCAGCTGGGACATGGCCAGCTGCTGCGGCGGCAGCACGGTGAGCGCGTAGGTGGCGTTGTTGGTCTGCACCACCAACGGGCTACCGCCGGCGTTCACCGTGTCGCGGACCACGCCGTCGAACGCTACCTCGTAGCATTCCACCGTCCCCACCGTCACCGGGCCCATTGGCAGTGCGCCGGGCGTGTCGCCGGCGATCGACTGCCTCCCGACGAGCCGGGCACGGGACGAGATCGCGAGCATCAGGTCCTGCAGCGGCGTGTACTCGCCGAAGGGGACCAGTTTCCGCTTGTCGTAATAGGCCCCGGGTCCGGTGACCGGATCCCATACCAGCCCGCGGGTCGCCCGGTGCTCGGCCCCGATGTTCACCACGGCGCCGACGAGGATCGGCACGCCGACGTCCTTCGCCGCCTCGTCGATCAGCCGCCGGGCGAACTCGTTGCGGTAGGGGTCGATGTCGGTGGAGTTCTCCGGCCAGACCACCAGGTCCGGGCGCGGCAGCCTGCCGGCGCGCACCTCCTGCGCCAGCCGGTGCGTGGCATCGGCGTGGTTGCGCAGCACGACGGCCGGCTCGTCGCCGAGGAAGTTCATCCCCAGGCCGGGCACGTTTCCCTGAACGACACCGATCCGCACGGTCCTGCCTTCGTCGACGGGCCGGGGCACCAGTAGACCCATCACCGGTACGGCTATCGCGGCGGCGAGCGTTCCGGCAATGGCCCCATCCCATCGTCGCCGGGTTGCCAGCCGGATGACCAGAGCAGATAGCAGGGTTCCGGTCAAAGCAACCATGAAAGTTACAAACGGCGCACCGGCCAGGGCCGCGAACTGGGTGTAGGGGGATTCGCCCTGGCTGAACGCGAGGCGCACCCACGGGAAGCCGCCGAACGGGATCCGGCCGCGCAGCCACTCCTGCACGACCCACAGGCAGGCCACCCACACCGGCCAGCGGCGCAGCCGCGTCACCAGCGCCACGGCGATCGACTGAGCCAGCCAGAACAGGCCCTCCACGGCCGCGACGACGAACCAGACGTCGTTCCCGATCGGGCGCAGCCAGGAGAGCGCCGGGATGAGAAAGGCGAGGGCCCCGCCGTACCCGATCCAGGCCGCCCGGCGCGGCCGGGCGCCGTACAGCGCGACGGTGAGCAGGGCGACGCCGATGGGGGCGCAGAACCACCACCCGGTGGGCGGGAAGGCGAAGAACAGCAGCAGGCCGCCGGCCGCGGAGACGGCGACACGGCCCAGCGCGCCGGGGATCCGCTTCGCAACGGCCACCGGAGCGGGCGGCGCGGCCGTCGCATTCACTGCCACGGGACTGATCTCTCCTTGTGAGTCTGCCGGTGCCGGCACACCCGGACCGCCGCGCGCGGGCGGGCCACGGGGGTGCCGGGCGGATGCCACTCTACGGCCGGTACGGCTCTCGCCCACGCCGGCCTGCGCGGACGGCTCCGCGGCCGTGGGGGGCGTGCCCGTGCGGGAGCTCACCCGGATGCGGTGGCATCCGTCTCAGGAGCCGTGAGAAGGGGGGCCCGGACGGCCCTTCGGACCGGATCCGTCCCGCGGGCGGCGAGCTCGGGGCTCCGTTGTCTACTGGGTATCCGGACCCCTCCCGGGTCCAACCCCCGCCGGTTGGGCACCCCGTTCCGGCGGACCACCGGGCTGCGCCTGGCAGTGCGCACGGAGTCACTCTCCGTCACGGACGCAGGCCCCGGCGACGCCAGGAAACGGCCAACCGGTCAGTCCCGTGCTGGACTGCGCAGCAAACTACCGAGCTCAGCTCAGATGTCAACCATGCCCCGATCACGAGAAATACCAAGTCCCTGCAGCTCGTACAGGCTCCGCGAGCCGGGACGGGGGTGCCCGTCCCGGTGAAACCGAAAAATCATGCGATCAATCGTTATGAGCATGCGATCAGGGCGCGGCGGTTTGGCCGGTGAACCACCGGCAGCGCTCCAGAGGCCTCCCGAGCCAAGTGGAGACGTGGGCAGGGTCAGCACGACCTAGAGGCGGCCTCTCCCCCTGGCCATGTGATCTTGCCGTTGTGTGCCGGCTCTGCGCGCATGTGAACTGATCATGATCAAGCGTGCTGAGCCGCCAGGCGCGCACCCGGCCGCAGCCGGCGACCGACCCAGCACTGTTCCAGGCCATCATGCGAGCGCGGTGACATGCCTCTTGGCCAGGAGTCCGGCTCTCTTGATCCTCAATGTGCGACACGAACGTCGAGTTCGGAGGACGGGGAAGGCTCAGGTGTCCCATGAGGCCAAATACAAGGGGACGTCGCCCCGATGCCAAGGACGTCGCCGGCCGTCCAGGACAGAGAGAGGATGAAGCCATCAGGCCTGGAACGCGCGGCGATATTCATTCCGTCTTTGGAAATCCCTTCGATGACGTGTCCCTGTTGTTGCCAATGACGTCTCACCTTTTGGGAAATTTCAAGCAGTTTCGTCTTATCCCTGGGGATACCACGCAGCCAATAGGCTCGGCTGATGTATATGCGGCCGTCCCAGTCATCCCCGACGAACCCGATACAGCGGTAAGGGGTCAGGGTGGTTGGGTCGACGTCAAGCCGCGGCCTCGGCTCGATGATGGCGACCGTATCGTTGATCAGCTCCTCCACACGGGCGAGCGCCTCGTCTTTTGTCATGGTCGGCTCCACACGTCCTCCCGTGCAGCCTGCGGTCATGACCGTTAAAGCGATCACGGCGATAATGCGAAGCATTCATCCCCCGGCTGGTTGCTATTGGCTCTGGCGCTAGGTCGTCTTAGCTGATTCTCATTCCCCAGCAAAGGCCGCGCCGATGGTGCAGTTTCTCGGTATATGTGAGGGGTGCAGTGACGGCACCGGAGATAACCCCCGCGACAGGTCCGCAGTGTGGCGCTGAAGCGCCATGAAAAGCTGTGTACTTGCGCTACCAGTGTGAAATGCCGAGTGGCAGCCACACACTGGATGTGCCGTACCCGGCAGACCAAGCGGGTGATGGATATATGTAGAGGTTATCTAGGGGTTGGAGGAAGGGTTGGGCTCAGGAGTTCCGTTGGGCCAGATGCAAGGGGAGGAAACCTCGATGCCGAGGACGTCACCGGCCGTCCTGGATAGCGCGAGGACGAAGTCACCGGGCATGGAACGCGCTGCGATGTTTATGCCGTCTTTCGATGTTCCTTCGATCCGATAGCCACGCTGCTCCCAATGAAGCCTTACCCGCCTAGCGATATCCGCGAGTTTATCTTTGTCTCTAGGGATACCGCGCAGCCAATAGGCTCGGCTGATGTATATGCGGCCGTCCCAATCATCCCCGACGAACCCGATACAGCGGTAAGGGGTCAGGGTGGTTGGGTCGACATCAAGCCGTGGTCTCGGCTCGATGACGGCAACCGTGTCGTTGATCAGCTCTTCTACACGGGCGAGCGCCTCGTCTTTTGTCATGGTCGGCTCGATTTGTCCTGCAGTGCAGCTAGTGGTCACTGCGACAAGCATGGCGATCAGGATGATTGAGCACACCAGGGCTGCCAGGGAAGATGAGCTGGTCTGCGAAGTCGCGCGGGTGAAGCTTGGCGGCCAGCCCAGTGAGCGTTGATCCGCTCGCCCCATGGTCACGGTTCGCCCGGATCAGGCGACCGGCTCGGCTCCGGCGTCCCGTTCGGCCAGATGCAATGAGAGGTCGCCCCGATCATGAGAACGTCACCAGCCGTCCACGACAGGGAAAGAATGAAGTCATCGGGCCTGGAACGCGCGGCGATATTCAGTCCATTCTTGGACACTCCTTCGATAACGTGGCCCTGCTGTTCCCAGTACACCCTCACTTGCTGCGCGACTTCCGCGATTTTGTCTTTGGGAATGCCACGCAAATAGTATGCACGAGCGATGTAGATACGGTCATCGAGACCTTGGCCGGGAGGCCGTATACAGGGATAGAGCTTCAAAGTAGTTGGATCGACATCAAGCCGAGGCTTCGGGTCAATATTGGCGACCGTGTCATTGATCAGCTCTTCTACACGGGCGAGCGCCTCGTCTTTGGTAATGGTCGGCTCCATATGCCCTCGCATGCAGCCTGCAGTCATAACCATTAAAGCGATCACGACGACACTGCGAAGCATTCATCCCCCGGCTGGTTGCTGCAAGAGTATAGGAAAAGGATTCATAGTCGGATCGAGTTGAGGAAATGGGATCATCTGATCATACTGGCCGTTGACTAGAAAAGCTAGATTCCGTATAGATGGCGATCCGCGATCCCAGTAGCTGGAATGAGCCTTGAGGGAGTAAGGAAGAATGCTGGCCGGTCGCACGTAAAAGTTCTTAGCACCGAATTTCGTGCTGCTGGGGTCAGCACCGTACACCCCGAGGTCTGCTACCGGGTCATCCGGCGCCTCCCCGACCCACACCGACTTCACTCCCAATTCACTGACATGCCGGGCACCCACACCAGGGCTGCCAAGGAAGATGAGCTGGTCGGCGAAATCATGCAGGCGGAGCTTGGCGGCCAGCCCGGTGAGCGTTGAACCGTAGCTGTGCCCGATTACCGTCAGCCGGGCGTCCGTGGCGGGCTGGTGAGCGGCGCGCAGGCCGTCGATGAAACTCGCCAGCGCGGGCGCACCCTTCTCGGCCGCGCCAAGGTTGGCCGGGCTGCGATCACTGCTGAAGATCGATCCCCATTGCGGCGCCTCATATCCGAGCCAAGCAATAGAAGCGATCTGAGCATCTGGAGCAGACGCCCACGCATGCTCCCACAACACCGCTGCGCGCTCGGCGTCGCCATCGATCCCTTCTAGGGTGGTACCGGTGCCCGGTACGGACACCACGATCGAGGTGGCCCGGTCGGGGTTACCGAAGGAGATGGCGGCCTTCCCCGGGCCGGAAGGGTCGAACAGCAGCAACAGGGCCGGTGGGCGGCCGTCTCGCCCGCCGAGGGCCAGGGCGCGTTCCACGGCGGTGATCTGGCGCAACCGCCCTTCCAGTTCTTTGACCCGGGCTTCCGCCGCCTGGGCGCTTTGGCGCAGCCGGGCCAGCTCGGCGGTGACGGCCTGTTTCTCCTGGGCCAGATAGGCGCGATTGGCCTGATCGCGCACCATGGCGGGGAGACCGTCCAACCGGCCGAGGAGATGCGGGGCGCCGGTGAGCAACCGCTGCCGTTCGGCGGCGCCGAGGGACTGCCACCAGGCGTTCACCCGGGCCGCCAGCTGACGATCCGCGCCCGTGCTCTGCAGCTCCACCAACCGCTGCAGCGCCACCACATCCCCGGTAGCGGCGGCATCCAGCAGCGCGCCCACCCCGTGCCGGTCGGGGGCATATCCGCCGAACAGCCCGAACCCGGTCATCACCGGGGTGGTCAACCCACCGGGGCAGTCCCGCTGGATCAGCTCCAACCGCCGGCGCAGGCCGGGCACCTGCTCTTGCGCCCACACCCCCACCCCGGAGATCTGATGCCCCGGGGCGGCCGGCAGGCCCGACGCGCGTAGTTCGGCCCCGACCCGGGCCCCGGCATGCCGCAGCTCCTGCCCCGCCCGCTCCAACCCCGCAATCAACCGCTGCATCGCCGGGATGTCCATCCCCGCAAACCCCGACGGCGCAGGGGATACCACCGCGGCCGGAGTGGCGAACGTGGGGACCGCCGGGCGGCGCCCGCCCTGGCGGTGGATCTGATCGGCGATCTGAGCGGCCGCCTCCTGGAAGGCGGCCTGCACCCGGGCCCGCCGCACCCGCAGCTCCTCGGCGAAAACCGGTGCCCCGCCGCCCACCCACGCCTTGGCGATCAGGCACCGGTACGGGGAATCCAGCACCCCCGCGTACTCCCGGCCCAGCCGTACCACCCGGGTGAAAGCCAGCTCCAATTCGGTTGCCGTATCCGCCGCCACGGGCCAGCAGATTCTCACACCACGCCAACCACCGGCAATCACAACTCAAGAAAACGAATAAGAACACCGATTGCTACGCAACAGACGTCCTGCAACGACCCCCTACGCGGTTTACACGGAAAGCGCTCAATTCCGTACCATGAAGTGGAGATTGCGAAAATCTCACGGAAGGGAAGCGCCCGGACGAGGACGCGAGAGCCGCTGGGTGGAGTGAGCAGGCCGCATGGTACGTGCGCATGCCGGTGCCCGAACCTCAGGACTCGGCTCTACCAGCACCTTCGTGCATGACGACGACGCCGAGCACCGAGTGGGAAGCCGGCTGCACCGACAGAAGGGGAAAGGCGTCCGGCGTCCGGATATCTCAGTGAAGGCGTGCACGGCCCTGACCGGGTCCGCAACGCACATGCGGCGAAACGCCGCACCCATAGCCTCACCGGCGCCAGGCTCCACGGGCCGGCACACAATACGGACAATCAGCGAAGGACACCGGCTACGCGCCCTGACGGGGCACCAGAACCGCTAGGAAAGCCGCTAGCGTACTGGTACACAAATTCAGAAATATCCAACAACTTAGGCCATTAAGACGAGTAGCGGTCCGCGGCAATACCAGCACAATCCAAACCGCCGATGCGCCGTGACGGCACTGTGCGAGATTCACCGGTCAAGCACGGCCGGGCCACCGGAGACCGTGCACGTCCGCACGTCTTGATCGGGATGAGCATCGCCAACGGGGCACTGCATCGGCGGTCGACACCTCCGGCCGGGGAAGCCGGCGCTATCTCTACCCCGCCGACCGCGGATCGAGCCGGTCGCACGTCCGACGCGGCCGCCACGGGCGGCCTCTCCCTGCATGAGAACAAGGCAGGTTCAGCGCACACGCCAGGAGCGCGGACGGGCTCGCTCAGCCCGCCGCGTCGTCGCCCCCGGCCGGCGGTTCATCGATCGGGATGGCCGGTGGACGGTGCTCGTAGGGGGTGCTGAGCACCACGATGGTGCGCGTGCTCACATTGGCGGCCGCCCGGATCTGCTGGAGCAGCTCCTCCAGGGCGAGCGGGGAGGGCACGCGCACCTTGAGGATGTAGCTCTCGTCCCCCGCCACGCTGTGGCAGGCCTCGATCTGGGCGAGGTGCCGCAGCCGTTCCGGTGCGTCGTCGGGGGCGGCCGGGTCGATCGGCTTGATCGAGATGAAGGCGGTGAGCGGGAGACCGATCGCGTCGTAGTCGATCAGCGCGGTGTACCCGCGGATGACGCCGCGTTTCTCCAGCCGCCGCACCCGCTGGTGCACCGCGGAGACGGACAGCCCGGTTCGCTTGGCCAGATCGGTGAAGCTCATCCGCCCGTCCGCCGCGAGCAGCGCCACGATCCGGCGATCGATCTCTTCCATCCCTGAAAAGGTAGCGGTGCCGCGGTCCTCGCGCCGAGAGGGGGTCACGGCCTCCTTCCCCCGCATTCCATCTGCCTCGCCAACCACGTCCGCGATTGCCTCCCCCGGCGCGCACCGGAAGCGGCGATCAACCAACAGAGATCAGGATATGGGCGACATGAGTGGTGTGCCGGGAAAACGATGATCTTCCCGGCCACCACTCCCAGTCATGTCACCGGTCAGCTCCTCGCGATCGCACGCCCGATGACGAGGCGCTGGATCTGGTTCGTGCCCTCGACGATCTGGAGGACCTTGGCCTCCCGCATGTACCGCTCGACCGGGAAGTCCTCCACGTAACCGTACCCGCCGAACACCTGCACCGCGTCGGTGGTGACCTTCATGCACATGTCGGTGGCGAAGAGCTTCGCCATCGCCGCCTGCGTGCCGTACGGCCGGCCGGCGTCCCGGAGCCGGGCCGCCTCCAGGTAGAGCGCCCGGGCCGCGGAGATCTGGGTCGCCATGTCGGCGAGCATGAACGAGATCCCCTGGAAGTCGGCGATGCGGGAGCCGAACTGCCGCCGCTCCTTGGCGTAGCGGGACGCGGCCTCGAAGGCCGCCTGGGCCACCCCGACCGCGCAGGCCGCGATGCCGAGCCGGCCGCCGTCCAGGGCCGCCATAGCGATCTTGAATCCCTCGCCCTCGGCGCCCAGGAGGGCCTCCCGCCGCAGCCGCACCCCGTCGAACCGCACCTGGGCGGTCGGCGAGGAGCGCATGCCCATCTTGCGCTCGGGAGCGCCGAAGGAGAGCCCGTCCACGCCCGCCGGCACATGGAAGCAGGAGATGCCGCGCGCGCCCTCGTCCGAGGTGCGGGCCATCAGCGTGTAGAAGTCGGCCACCCCGCCGTGGGTGATCCACGCCTTCACGCCGTCGATCACGTAGCCGTCCTCGTCCGCGGCCGCGCGGGTGCGCAGCGCAGCGGCGTCGGAGCCGGAGTGCGGCTCGGAGAGGCAGTACGCGCCGAGCCACTCGCCGCCGAGCATCTTCGGCAGCAGCTCCTTGCGCTGCTCCTCGGTCCCGTACGCCGCCACGGGGAAGCAGGCGAGCGTGTGGACCGAGACCCCGAGGCCGACCGCGAGCCACGCCTTGGCGAGCTCCTCGACCACCCGCAGGTACACCTCGTACGGCTGGCCGCCCCCGCCGTACTCCTCGGGGTACGGCAGGCCGAGCAGCCCGGACGAGCCGAGCAGGAAGAACAGATCACGGGGGAAGCGCCCGGCCGACTCGTCGGCGGCGGCGCGCGGCGCGATCTCCTTGATGGCGAGATCACGGACGAGCCCGAGCAGGTCGCGTGCCTCAGGCGTGGGCAGAACCGGGTCAATGGTCATCGAAACGGATCTCCTCGACCATCCGAATTTCGGGCGGGGTTACCGACCCGTTTCGATTGTTACATCTCCCCGAATTCGCCCTTAATGCGGCATATGGTGATTCGCTAGGCCCAGGTCAGCGCGGCGTCACGCCGGGAGGAGCGTGTCGCAGAGATCTGCGGCTGAGGCCGGAACGGCCCGATAACGGACGCCCTGGCCGGCCGGCGCGCCCGCGGCACGCGGCGCGCCCGGCCGGCGGAACAGGGTGCCGCCCCCGCCATACCCGTCCGGGAGTCCGGTCCGGCGGCGGCGCGCCCGGCCGGCGATCCGGCGCGTGGCCCGGGTCAGACCACGACGAGCTCGCGCGTGGTGTGGTTCAGCCGCTCACCGGCCGTCTCGCCGCAGATCACGATGTCCTCGATCCGGGCGCCGTGCCGCCCCGGCAGGTAGATCCCGGGCTCCACCGAGAACGCGAAGCCGGGCTGCATCGGCTCGGTGTTCCCGGAGACGATGTACGGCTCCTCGTGCGTCTCGAGCCCGATGCCGTGGCCGGTGCGGTGGATGAAGTACTCGCCGTACCCCGCCTCGGCGATCACCTCGCGGGCGGCCGCGTCCACCGACTCACAGGTCACGCCGGGCCGTACGTGGGCGACCGCCGCCTCCTGGGCGCGCTTGAGCACCCCGTAGTAGGCGAGGAAGTCCGCCGGGGGTTCGCCCACGCAGTACATCCGGGTGGAGTCGGAGCAGTACCCGCTCGGCATGGTGCCGCCGATGTCGATCACCACGGGCTCGCCGGGCTGGATCACCCGGTCGGACAGCTCATGGTGCGGGCTCGCGCCGTTCGGGCCGGAGCCGACGATCACGAAGTCCACCCGGGCGTGGCCGGACGCGATGATGGCGTCGGCGATGTCCCGGCCGACCTCGCGCTCGGTCCGCCCCGGCTTGAGCAGCTGCGGGATGAGCTCGTGCACGGAGTCGATCGCCGCGGCGGCCTCGGCCAGCGCGGCCTTCTCCGCGGGCGACTTGCGCATGCGCAGCTCGCGCAGCACGGACCCGGCGAGCACCTGCTCGGTGCCGGGCATCGCGGCGCGGAACCGCAGCGACTGCAGCGCCCACATGCGGTCGGCGACGCCGACCCGCTCGACCTGGCCCAGCCGGCGCGCGACCAGCGCGTACGGGTCCTCGGTCTCCTCCCAGGCGACGAACTCGATGCCCAGGCGGGCGGCGGGCGACTGCTCGGCCGCCGGCAGCTCCAAGCGCGGCACCACCAGGAACGGCTCCCCCGCGGCCGGCACCACCAGGCAGGTGAGCCGTTCGAGCTGGAGCGCGTCGTAGCCGGTGACGTAGCGGAGATCGGGGCCGGGGGTGAGCAGCAGGGCGCCGAGCCCGGCGTTCGCCGTGGCCTCCCGGACCGCCGCGAGCCGGCTCACCGGATACAGGTCTGAGAGTCGAGCAGAAGAGGTCGCTGTCACGGGACCCAATCTAGTGCCACCCCGCCGGGCCGCCGGACGGCGGCGATGCCAGGGAGCCGACCGCGCCGCAATTCCTAATACGGCCGGTACGTTTGCCCGATGCGGCCAGCCCTTTTCCCGATACGACCGAATAGGAACCAATGTCTTCCGCACCGGATAGCAAGAAATCCTATTCCGTTGAGGTCGAATTCCAATAAGCTTCCGGTTAGGCGCATCCCCGAGAGAAGGGAATCCCGTGATCACGATGTCCTCGCTCAGACGCCCGGTCACCGCCATGGCCCTGGCCTTAGGGCTTGCCGTGCCAGGACTCCTCGTCCAGCCCACTTCTACCGCTTGGGCCGCTCCCGCAAAGAAAGTCCGCTTGCGGGCAGTGAGCAAGATCGTTTCCGATGACACACGGAATGGAGTGGTCAAAACCACCCGAAAAGTCTGGGTTCCCAACGGTGGACAGCTCGGGGTCTATGGCCGCAACACCCGTTCGAAAAGTCTCATAAGCGCTTTCTACCTACGCTTTCGGGTGTACCGAGACGACGGTAAGGACGTAACCAATCAATTCTGACGGCCGTCAATGACCACCCGCGACTACTTCCTTCGCGAAGGCGAGAAGGTGAACAAGCGCGTCGTCAACCGGAGCGGCAAGGGGCATTACTACTACATTCGAGCCGAATGCCAGCTGAGAGTAGGACACCCCTACCTTCACCGCTGCCATGGGGTATTCGCAGTGAGCAGCTGGTATTGATAGCTACCCGACGTTCTGGGTCACAGGATTCCCCTGGTCGCCGAAGAGCCGGATCGGTGCCGACCACGACCAGGGGTCGCCGGCCATACTCCACCGAATGAAGAAAAGGTCCTCGAGCGGTGGAGTCACCGTTACCGCAATTTTGAAGCGATCGCAGCACCTACCGTGAAGGCCCGGAGCACTATGCCTGCATCCGGGCCTGTCTTATACACGCCCGGTCACCTGGTACGAATCCTTGTCGCATTCTGGTGGACGCCCAGGTCGATGCAGCAGCCCTGCCTTCCCCTGGGCGGTACCGGATCTCGGCATGAACCGGGAGTCCGGTGAATCCCAGACCGACCAGTGGCCGGCCGCACCATCACCCCGGACGTGCTTCTGGCCCCACCTGGCGCCTACGGTGGCATGCACGCAGAACCCACCCGCACCTGGCGCGGCCCTGCTCATGGCCCACGTGTGCCGAGATCGCCCAAGCCGACTTCCCCGGTTGGTGACCGCCCCGCTGGGCGGCACGGCGACCGGTTAGCCGACCACACCACCGCGCGCCGCGCCCGGGCATCGCCGAGCTACGCATGCTCCTGCTGACGACGGAGGAGAAACGCGATGAGCGCACCACAACCCTCGGAGCCCGGGGCCACGACGCCGCGCCGCGAACGCCCACCCGGCCGCGGTCGTGGACGTCACCGGCACGCAGCCGGCCAGATCACCGTCACCGGCCTGCTCGCCCTCCGTTCAGATCGTTGACCCGTGAATCCCCCGCGGCGTCGCGCACACCCCGCAGGTCGCCGACGGCGGCACAGGCCATCGCGGCGACATTGACGGCTGGGGGAACGGAGACCTCTTCGGCCCGGACGATGCGCCCTGCCGGCTGAGCTACCGGACGCGGCCACGGTGCGCCCCACCTGGTCGCTCAGCGGGTGCGTCCCACCTGGTCGCTCCGAGAGAGTCGGGCAGAGGCACTCGCTGTCACGGCACCGGCTCTGGGGTGCCACCCCGCCAGGCCGCCGTCCGGCCGCTGTGCCGGAGAGCCGGCCCGCCGCCCCGCGCACGCCGGCCCGGCAAAACAAAGTTCTTCCACCGGATAGAAGAAATTCAAACCCGAGGTGGCCGAATCCTGATACGCTCCGCGGTGAGACGGTCACGATTGGTCGATCGCCGTCCTCTTCCACCCCCCGACTGTGCCGAGAGCGAGTTCTCCATGGCCGGCGTACCCGGTGGCCCTCAGCCACCTGTCTCCCCCGTAGACGACCACGGCCGGGAACGGCGGCCCGCCGTGGTCCTCCCGCAGTCCCTGTGCGTGCTGGAGCGGACCGCCGAGCTCTCGCTCGATGCCTTCGGGTCCCTCGACGGCCCAGGCCCGTTCACCGGCGCCCCGGCGCCCGGGCTCGGCCCGCCGTACCCGGGGGACCGGCCGGAGTACGGCGCGGCGTTCGCGGCGGCCCTGGCGGAGGAACGGCGGCTGATCACCGCGCTCCGTGATGCGATCCTCCCCGGTCCCGGCGCCTCGGTCGACCTGCCGTCGGTGCGGATCGCGGTCCGCTACCTGCCCGCCGGGGAGGCGGCGCTGCTCGGGGGCGACTGGTACGAGCTCACCCCGCTCCCGGACGGGCGGATCTTCCTCGGCGTCGGGGACACCTCCGGCCACGGGGCGGCGGCGGTGGCGCGGATGGCCCAGCTCCGGCCGGCGCTGCTCGGGCTCGCCATGACCGGGGCGTCACCCGAGTCGCTGCTGGGCTGGCTCAACACCCTCGTCCTCACCAGGTTCCCCGAGACCACGGCGACCGTGGTCTGCGGCTACCTGGACGTGGCCAGGCTGCGCTTCACCTGGGCGCAGGCGGGCCACCCCGCCCCGATCCTGGTCCGCCGCGGGGGCGCGCGCCGGATCGGGGCGCCGGAGGGGGTGATCCTCGGCGCCGTGCCGGACCCGCGGTACCGGGTGCGGTGCACCGCGCTCGAGCCGGGTGACCTGCTGCTGATGTTCACCGACGGGCTGGTGGAGCGGCGCACCCGCGACATCGGCGCCGGGATGGGGCTCGCGGTCAAGGCGGCCCGTGCCGTGGCCGGCCAGCCCGACCTCGACGCCGGGCTCGACATGTTGATCGACGCGCTGGGCGGGCCGAACCCCGAGGACGACGCCTGCCTGCTCGCCCTCCAGGTCGTGGACTGCGCCGAGCGGGGGTGAACCGGCCCGCTATGCGGCGTGACCCCGGGGCGCCGCAGCAGAATGAACGGGTGCTGATGCTCCTGGACACCCCGTCCCTGTACTTCCGGGCCTTCCACGGGGTCCCCGAGTCGGTGACCGCCCCGGACGGCACGCCGGTCAACGCGGTGCGCGGGCTGATCGACATGATCACCACCCTGGTACGGCGGCGCTCCCCGGCCCGGATCGCCGCGTGCATGGACGCCGACTGGCGCCCGGCGTTCCGGGTGGCCGTGCTCCCCGCGTACAAGGCGCACCGGGTCGCCGCGGACGGCGTCACCGAGCAGGTGCCGGAGGCGCTCACCGCGCAGCTCCCCGTCATCGAGCAGGTCCTGGACGCGGTCGGCATCGCCCGCATCGGCGTGCCCGGCTACGAGGCGGACGACGTGATCGGGACCCTCGCGGCCCGGGCCACCGGCGCCGTGGAGATCGTCACGGGGGATCGCGACCTGTTCCAGCTCGTCGACGACGCCAAGCCCTGCCGCGTCCTCTACACGGCGCGGGGCGTTCGCGCGCTCCAGGTGGTCGACGAGGCGTTCATCACCGCGCGGTACGGCATCCCCGGCCGGTCGTACGCGGACTTCGCGCTGCTCCGCGGCGACCCGAGCGACGGCCTCCCGGGGGTGCCGGGGATCGGTAAGCGGACCGCGGCCGCGCTGATCAGCACGTTCGGCACGCTCTCCGCCCTGCGCGCCGCGCTCGACGAGGGCGAGCCCGGCGCGATCCCCGCGGCCGCGCGCGCCAAGCTGCTCGCCGCCCGCGAGTACCTGGACGCCGCCGAGGTGGTCGTGCGGGTGGCGGCCGACGCGCCCGTCCCTGACACCGATCTCACCCTGCCGCGCGCGCCCCGTGACCCGGAGCTGCTGGTCACCCTGTCCGAGCGGTACGGCCTCGACGGCCCGCTGGGGCGGCTGCTCGACGCGCTCGGCGCCGGCTGAGCCGGTACGGCCGGCCCGCCCGGGACGGGCCGGCTCAGCACGCCGATCAGCCCACCGAGGCGTAGGCGACGACGCCGCGGCGCATGGCGTCCATCGCCTTGATCGCGTTCTGGCGCACGGTCCCGCCCTCGGGCGCCACCTCCTTGAGCTGGTCGAGCAGGTCGAGGATCTGCTTCACCCAGCGGACGAAGTCGCCCGCGGCGAGGTCGGTCTCGGTGAGCACGTCCTCCAGGCCGCACCCCTTCGCCCACCGGTACGCCGCCCAGACGAAGCCCAGGTCGGGCTCCCTGGTGAACGACAGCCCGTGCTCCTGCTCGATCTCCTCGAGCTCACCCCACAGCCGGGTCATCTCGGCGAGCGCGTCCCGGACCGGGCCGGCGGGGAGCCTCGGGCGGCGGCCGTCGTCCGGCTGCCGTGACTCGTACACCAGCGAGGAGACGCACGCGGCGAGCTCGGCCGGGTCGAGCCGCTCCCAGATCCCGGCCCGCAGGCACTCGGCGGTGAGCAGGTCGAGCTCGGTGTAGAGCTTGGCGAGCCGCCACCCCTCGGAGGTGACCGTCTCGCCCTCCAGGTAGCCGAGCCGCTCCAGCACGCCGCAGACCCGGTCGAAGGTCCGCGCGATGACGTGGGAGCGCCCCTCGATGCGGCGGCGCAGGGCCTCGGTCTCCCGGAGCAGCTTGTAATACCGTTCGGCCCACCGGGCGTGGTCCTCGCGCTCGGAGCAGCCGTGGCACGGGTGACGGCGCAGCTCCCGGCGGAGCCGGGTGATCTCCTCGTCCTCGGCCGCGTGGTCCCGCACCCGGGGCGGCTTGCCGAGGTCCCGGCCGCCGATCTTGGCGCGCAGGCTGGAGACGAGGTCGGCCCGGTCCTTCGCCGATCGGGCGTTGAAGTTCTTCGGGATCCGCACCCGCTCCACCGGCTCGACCGGCACGGCGAAGTCGGTCGGGGTCAGCCGCTTCACCTGCTTGTTGATGGTGAGGACGAGCGGGTTCGGCCCGCCCCCGCGGCCGTTGAACCCCGGATCGAGCACGACCGCCACCCCGGCCCGGCGCCCGCCGGGGACCCGGATCACGTCCCCGGGGCGCAGCGCCTCCAGGGAGCGGAGGGTCTGGGCGCGGCGGGCCATCCCCCGCTGCCGGGCCAGCTCGGCCTCCCGCTCCGACAGGCGCCGGCGGAACTCCGCGTACTCCTGGAAGTCCCCGAGGTGGCAGGTCATCGCCTGCCGGTACCCCTCGAGGGCCTCCTCGGCCTTGCGCAGCTGCCGGGCGAGGCCGACCACCGCCCGGTCGGCCTGGAACTGGGCGAAGGAGTCCTCCAGGAGGAGCCGGGCGCGCTCCCGGCCGACCTGCCCGACGAGGTTGACCGCCATGTTGTACGACGGCTGGAAGCTGGACCGCAGCGGGTAGGTGCGGGTGCCGGCCAGCCGGGCGACGCCGATCGGGTCCATGCCCGGCTGCCAGATCACCACGGCGTGGCCCTCGACGTCGATGCCCCGCCGGCCCGCCCGGCCGATGAGCTGGGTGTACTCCCCCGGGGTGAGGTCGGCGTGGGTCTCGCCGTTCCACTTGTCGAGCTTCTCGATCACGACCGAGCGGGCCGGCATGTTGATCCCGAGCGCGAGCGTCTCGGTCGCGAAGACCGCCTTCACCAGGCCCTTGGTGAACAGCTCCTCGACGATCTCCTTGAACGTGGGCAGCATGCCCGCGTGGTGGGCCGCGATGCCCCGTTCGAGGCACTCCCGCCACTCCAGGTAGCCGAGGACGGCGAGGTCCTCCTCGGGCAGGAACGCGGTGCGCTCGTCGGCGATCCGCCGGATCTCCTCCCGCTCTTCGTCGGTGGTGAGGCGGATGCCCGCGTACCGGCACTGCATCACGGCCGCGTCGCAGCCCGCCCGGGAGAAGATGAACGTGATCGCGGGCAGGAGGCCCGCGGCGTCGAGCCTCTCGATCACCTCGGGCCGGCTCGGCGGCCGGAGCCGCCCCGGCCGGGCGTACCCGCGCTTGCCGCGGAGCTGGGCGCGCCGCGCCTCGTCCCGGGAGATCCGCAGCAGCGCGGGGTTGACCCGCTGGACGCCGTCGCGGCCGGTGACGAACAGGTCGTACAGGCGGTTGCCGACCAGCATGTGCTGCCAGAGCGGCACGGGGCGGTGCTCGTCGACGATCACCGTGGTGTCGCCCCGCACCTCGCCGAGCCACTCGCCGAACTCCTCGGCGTTGCTCACCGTGGCGGAGAGCGCGACCAGCCGGACCGACTCCGGCAGGTGGATGATCACCTCTTCCCAGACCGCGCCGCGGAACCGGTCCGCCAGGTAGTGGACCTCGTCCATGACCACGTACGCGAGGCCGGAGAGGGTGCTCGACCCGGCGTACAGCATGTTGCGGAGGACCTCGGTGGTCATGACCACCACGGGGGCCTCGCCGTTGATGCTGTTGTCCCCGGTGAGCAGGCCGACCTTGGCCGCGCCGTACCTGCGGACGAGGTCGTTGTACTTCTGGTTGGAGAGCGCCTTGATCGGCGTGGTGTAGAAGCACTTGCGGCCCTGCCGCAGGGCGAGGTGGACGGCGAACTCCCCGACCACCGTCTTGCCCGATCCCGTCGGCGCGGCGACCAGAACGCCGTCCCCCGCCTCCAAGGCCCGGCACGCGTCGAGCTGGAACTCGTCGAACTCGAAGTCGTACAGGCCCCGGAACGACATGAGGGCGGGCCCCAACTCGGCCTGCTGCTGACGGAAGGCGGCATAGCGTTCCGCAGGCGTGCTCATGGCCCCCACCCTACCGACAACCGGTCACCCCGGCGGTCGCGGCGATCACCCGGCCGCGGGGCCGACGCGGCCCGTACGGCCCGGCACCGTCCGTCCGACCGGTGGGGATTCGTGGTCGGTGAGGGTTGGGTGGTGGAGGTGTGTTGTTGTGTTTGTGACTGTGTGGATTCGGTGACACCGGCCGGCGCCTTTACAACGTAGATTCCTTCGGGACGATCACGCGGATCGCGGCCGGCTCCACCGCGCAGACCGCGGGAAGCGGACCCATGCGCTCCCCGTCGGCGTAGGCGACCACGTCGGACGCCTCCACGGTGACCCGCGCGGCGCGCCGGATGGTGACCGCCGGGTGATCGACGTGGCTCCCCCGGTACACCCGGGGGAACGCCCGGAGGAACTCCGCCTTCGACACCGCGCCGAGGATGAGCAGGTCAAGCCGGCCGTCATCGGGCCGGGCGGCCGGGCAGACGCGCATGCCCGCCCCGTAGGACCGGGTGTTGGCGACCGCGACGAGCATCGCCTCCCGCTCGATCACCTCGCCGTCGTCGATGGTGATCCGGAACGGGATCGGGGTGAACGCGCGCAGCTCCTGCACCATGGCGACCAGGTACCGCGCCATGCCCTGCGGCCGGGTCATCCGGTTGGCCCGTTCGTTGACCCGGGAGTCGAACCCGCAGGCCACCACGCTGGCGAACCACTCCTCGCCGCCGGCCGTGCGGATCCGGCCCGCGTCGAACGCGCGGACCTCACCCCCGGTCACGACGTCGGCGGCGGCCAGCGGGGACCGGCGCGGGATGCCGAGCGCGTCGGCGATGTCGTTGCCGGTGCCCACGGGGATGATGCCGAGCGGCACACCGGTGCCGGCGACCGCCTGCACCGCGAGATGGACCATGCCGTCCCCGCCGAAGGCGACCAGCGCCCCGGGGCGCCGGGCGACGGCCTCGCGGGCGCGGGCCAGGGCGTCCGCGGCGGACTCTCCCGTGATCACGGATACCGGCCGGCCGGTCTGCCGCAGGCGGTCGAGGACCGGGGAGAGGAGCCGTACGGCACGGCCGGCGCGGGCGGCGGGGTTGACCAGGAGGACGAGTTCATCGGGCACACCCGGAACCTAGCCGGGGTATGCCCCGCTCGGCTAGGGCTGCGCCTGCTCCCGGGTCTGGACCGGACCGTCGAGCTCCTCCTCCAGCGCGCGGGCGCGTTCGGCCTCCTCCCGGTCCCGCTTCTTGTCGCGGAAGTACATGATCACCTCGGCGAGGTAGAACAGCCCGACCATCGGCAACGCCAGGGCGAGCATGGTGAACGGGTCCTGGCTGGGGGTGGCCACGGCGGCGAACACGAACAGGAGGAAGATCACCATCCGCTGGTGCTTGGCCACGGTCCGGAACCGCAGCACGCCGATGATGTTGAGGAACACCATCAGCAGCGGCATCAGGAACGAGATCCCGAAGACCAGCAGCATCAGCAGGACGAACCCGAGATACGCGTTGACGTCGATCAGCGGGATCGCGTTCTCCGGGACCAGCGACAGCAGCAGCGACAGGCCGCGGTCCATGGTGAAGTACGCCAGCGTGGCGCCCGCGCCGAACAGCGGGATGGCCAGGCCGAGGAAGGTGAGCGTGTAGCGCCGCTCGTTCTCGTAGAGGCCGGGGGTGACGAACGCCCAGATCTGGTAGAGCCAGACGGGCGAGCTCACCACCAGCCCGAAGATCGCCGCGACCTTGAGGTTGACGATGAACCCGTCGAGGATCCCGTGGACGACCAGGCTGCAGGCGTTCCCATCGGTGATCTTGTACGCCTGGGGAAGCCGGCAGTACGGGCCGGTGATGAAGGACCAGACCGGGTCGAAGAAGACGAAGCCCACCGCCGTGGCGACGACCATCGCCGCGATGCTCTTGATGAGGCGGCTGCGCAGCTCACGGATGTGCTCCATGAGCGTCATCCGGCCGTCGTCGGGCTGGGTCCTCGACCGTTTCAGCAGCGCCATTCGGAGATCCTGATCGGGGAAGGGGGCGGCAGGCCCCGGACGGGTCAGCTAGGCCGCTGGTCCTTGTTCGCCTCGGTCGTGCCCGACGCCTCGACCGCGGCCCGGAGGCGCCGGTTCTCCTCCTCGAGCGCGCGCAGCCGCTCCTCGACCGAGGGGGTGGCGCCCGGAGGGAGGGCCTGTGCCTGCTGCTGAGCCTTCGCCGCCGGCTGCTCCTCTTCCTCGTTCAGCTTGGACGTCTCCTTCTTGAACAGGCGGAGGGACTGGCCCAGTGCCCTGGCGGTCTCCGGCAGCTTCTTGGAGCCGAAGAGCAGCACCAGGACGAGGAGGATCAGGAGCAGTTCCGGCACACCGATCTGTGACATGACGATTCCTTAACGACGGGTGAGGTACCTCATCACCGATCGTACGCGTTAACGGCCGTGGTATTCACCCGCGCCCCACCCGGTCCGGATGGGCGCCGCCGGCCCGGCCGGCCGACCCGCCCTCCAGCCGGAGTCTCGCCCGGTGAAGCTCCCGGCCGAGATCCCGCGCGGCCGCCGCCACCCGCAGGGTGAGCACCGCGAGCACGGCGAGCCCGGCGGTGCCGATGCCGGCGGCCACGAAGATCCATGTCATGCCGCAATGCTAACCGGCCTTGCGGCGCCCCGGCGCGGGCGCACGGATACGGGGAGGACGAGGCTCGAGCGCACGCCGGAGTGGCCTCCCCGGCGCGGGCGCGCACGGACACGGGCGTTCCCGGGCCTTCTCCCGCTCCCGGCGCAGCCTCCCCGGCGCGGGCGCACGGATCACGGGGGATCGGCTTCGGGGCGGCCCACGGGCTCCGGGAGGGCCCATGGCGGTCCCCGCGCGCCCCGGCGGTGACCGGGCACGCCGGCCGGCGCCGCCGGGTCACGGTGGCCGGGGAGCGCCGGCGCGGCACGCGCGGTGGTGCGGTGCCACGCCCGGCGCGAGACGAGGGCCCCAGGCCGGACGGCGGCCGCCCGGACCGGAATCGGCCGGACGGCCCCGATGTCAGCCGCCGGCCGCGGGCTCGTAGTTGGCGAGCGCGGCCTTGGCCGCGGCGGCCACCTTGTCGGCGAGCGCGGCCGGGGAGAGCACCCGGCCGCGCTCCCCCAGCCGGAGCGCGAGCTGCACCACCCAGTCCTCGTCCCGGGCGCGCAGGGCGACCCGCAGCCGGCCGTCGCCGAGCTCGGTGACCTCCTCGCACGGGTAGTACTCGGCGGCCCAGCGCGCGTCCGGGCTGAGCTCGAGCTCGACCAGCGGGTGGTGCTCCGACGGCTGGAACACGCCCGCGGTGACGTCCATCGGCCGGGCCTCGGCCGGCGGTTCGGCCGGCACGTCGAGCACCTCCACCTCGACGATCCGGTCGATGCGGAACATCCGCATCGCCTCGGCCCGGTAGCACCAGCCCTCCAGGTAGTGCCGCCCGTCGACGACCACGACCCGGATCGGGTCGACCTCGCGCGGGGTGATCTCGTCCCGGCCCGGGACGTAGTAGCGCAGCCGGAGCCGCCGCTTGGCGCGCACCGCCTCGGTGATGGTCCGGTGGGCGCCGGGCGCGGGCCCCATGTCGATCTGCACCTGGCTGCTCACCGCGGCCGCGCCCTCGGCCGCGGCCCGCTCGAGCTTGGCGGTCACCCGGGCGAGCACGTCGCGGCCCTGGAACTCGGGGAGCTCGCCGAGCATCCGCAGCGCGACCAGCAGGGCGCTCGCCTCGTCCACGCCGAGCCGCAGCGGCCGGGCGATGGTGTCGGCGTTGTCGATGAGGATCTCCCCGCCGTCCCAGGAGACGTCGATGAGGTCGCCCGGGGTGTGCCCGGGGAGGCCGCACATCCAGACGAGCTGCAGGTCGTCGATGAGCTGCTTCTCGGTCAGGCCGAACAGCCGCGCGACCTCGGAGACCTGCGCCCCGGGGTGGGACATCAGGTACGGCACGAGCGCGAGGAGCCGCGGTAACCGGTCGGAACTCACCCGTCCTCCCCCACTGCGGACGAACCCGGTGTCGCTCATCGCAGCGCGCCCTTCAGCCGGCGGATGACCGCCTCGCGCGCGTCCGGTGGGTCGACGATCCGCGCGTTGGCCCCGAGGCCGGCGATCCACCCGGCGAACCACTCCGGGTCGGTGAACGTGACCTCGGCCTCATCCCACCCGTCCGGTCCGCTGCGCACCGACCGCGCGGCGTGGCGCAGCCCGAGGCAGGTGCCCGGGCGGATGTGGACCCGCGCCACCCGCTCGGGCGGCTGCTCCTGGAAGCCGACCATCCCCCGCAGGTCCACGCCCTCGGGGACGGTGAACGCGCCGGGCCGCCCCACCGGGGTGACCTGCCCGGCGATCCGGCTCAGCCGGAACACCCGGGGCGCGCCGCGGTCGCGGTCGTGCCCAACGAGGTACCACTTGCCGCGGCGGCAGACCACGCCCCAGGGCTCCACCACCCGGGTGCGCAGCTCCCCGCTGCTGGCCGACCGGTAGCCGAACCGCACCACCCGCCGGTCCCGCACCGCCTCCCACAGGGCGGGGAAGGCGGGGTCCCGGGTGTCGACCCGCAGCTCCAGGGGGCCCTCGGCGAGGTCGGCGTCGATCCCGGCCGCGCGCAGCTTCAGCAGCGCGCCGCTCGCCGCGCCGGCGAGGCTCGCCCGCCGCCACACCTGGGCGGCGAGCCCGAGCACCGCGGCCTCGTCCGGCTCAAGGGTGATCTCCGGCAGCTCGTACGCCTCCCGGACGATCCGGTAGCCCGGTTCGTTCTCCCACGGGTCGCGGTGCACCTCGATGGGGATGCCGATCTCGCGCAGCTCGCTCTTGTCCCGCTCGAACATGCGCTGGAAGGCCTCGTCGTTGTCCCGGTCGTAGCCGGGCACGGCCTGCCTGATCTGCTCCGCGGTCAGCGGACGCCGGGTCGCCAGCAGGCAGATCACCAGGTTGAGCAGCCGCTCGGTCTTCCTGCGCGACATCGGGCCTCCCTTCCGACCGAGAACGCTACCCTTTTCCGCATGATCAGATGGCGTAAGGGCCGGATCACCGCGGTCCGGCGGGAGTGGCCGGGCGCGATCGAGCTCGACGTCGAGCTCCCCGAGGGCGGGTGCCGGGCCCTCGCCTACCCCGCCCTGGTCGGGCGCCCGGAGCCGGGCGACACCGTGCTGCTCAACACGACCGCGCTCGCGCTCGGCCTCGGCACCGGCGGTTACGCCATCGTGGTCGCCGTGCCCGACCGGCTGCCGCCGGACCCGACCGGTCCGGGGCACCTGGTGAAGGCGCGGTACACCCCGCTGCAGGCGACCGTGCTCGGCGCCGACGAGCAGGGCTCGCCGTACCACGAGACGCTCAAGGACGCCGACTCGGTCGACGGCATGCCGGTCGTGATCGCCGACCTCCACTCGGCGCTGCCCGCCATCCTCTGCGGCCTGTACGCCGCGGCCGGCCCGTCAGGCCGGCCCCGGGTGGCGTACGTGATGCAGGACGGCGGCGCGCTGCCCGCCTGGTTCTCCATGACCTGCGCCGGGCTGAAGGAGCACGGGTGGCTCTGCGGCGTGATCACCGTGGGCCAGGCGTTCGGCGGCGACCTGGACACCGTCACCCTGCACACCGGGCTGCTCGCCGCGCGGCACGTGCTCGGGGCCGACGTCGCGGTGGTCGCCCAGGGGCCCGGGAACCTGGGGACCGGCACCCGGTGGGGGTTCTCCGGGGTGTGCGCCGGGGAGGCGGTGAACGCCGCGGCCGTGCTCGGCGGGCGCCCGGTGGCCGCGCTGCGGGTGAGCGAGGGCGACCGGCGCGAACGGCATCACGGGGTGTCGCACCACTCGCTCACCGCCTACGGGCGGGTCGCCCTCGCCCGGGCGCAGGTGGTGGTGCCCGAGCTGCCCGGGCCGTTCGGCGAGCGGGTGCGGGAGCAGGCCGCGACCCTCGCCGACCGGCACGAGCTCGTCCACGTGCCGGTCGACGGGCTGGAGGAGGCGCTCAAGGCGTCCCCGGTCCGGCTCTCCACGATGGGGCGCGGCCTGGACGAGGACCGGGCCTGCTTCCTCGCCGCGGCGGCCGCCGGGCGCCACACCGCCGCGCTGCTCGGCCTCGGCGGCTAGCGCCGGGCGCCGCCCCGGCACGGCCCGGCCCGCGGCGGCCTCAGACCGCGCCGAGCACGTCGACGACGAACACCAGGGTGTCCGTGCCCTTGATCCCGGCCTGGGCGTTGCCCTCCTTGCCGTAGCCGAGCTCCGGCGGGATCGTGATGACCACCCGGCTGCCCACGGGCACACCGGTGAGCCCGTCACTCCAGCCCTTCACCACCTGGCTCAGCGGGAAGACCGACGGGCTGCCGCGCTCCCAGCTCGAGTCGAACTGCTTGTCGGAGCCCCAGATCTTGCCGATGTAGTGGACCACGACGGTCTGGTCGGCCTTCACCTTCGGGCCGTCGCCCTTGATCACCGTCTTGACGACGAGCTTCCCGCTCGGCTTGGCGTCGGTCTTGGTGGACAGCGACGGGGCCTTGCCCTCGCCGGCGTCGGTCAGCCGGATCCCCTTGATCCCGGGGTCGGTGGACGGGCCGGTCACGGCCTTGCGCGCCTTGGAGACGATGTCGATCACCAGCACCTGGTTGGCGGTGGTGAAGTCGGTCCCCTGCTGCTTGGCCTCCTCGATCTGGTCGGAGCTCAGGGCGTCCTTGGCGACGACCGCCATCACCCGGCCGCCCGGCTTGGCACCGCGCAGCGCCTCGTACAGCACCTTCGGCAGCTGGGGGCTGACGGTGACGAACTCGCCCCGGCCCAGGTCGTAGTCGGACCCGATGTAGGGGTTGTCCTTCCCGTCCCAGTTGTAGACGGTGACGTTCGCGGCGAGGATGTCGCCGTCCTCGGCCGGTTCGCCCTCGCCCTCGCTGATCGTGCGGGAGGCCGAGACCAGGGCCGGGTTCCCGGCGGGGAACTTCACTTCGGGCTTCTTGCCGACCGCCCCCCGCACCTCGATGGCGTCCGCGGACACCCCGGCCGGGGCCGCGCTCGCCGTGGGGCTCGGTCCGGGGTCCGGCTGCGAGCTCCCGCACGCGGCGGCGAACGCCAAGGGTACGGCGGCGGCGAATGCCAATAGGCGGCGCATATCACGTCCTCGGAGAGACAGCAAGGTCCGGGTAACCCTACCCGAACCCGCTGTCAGACCGGTGTTAAAAGATCACATTCCGGCGATCAGCTTCTCCACCCGCTCGTCCACGGCGCGGAACGGGTCCTTGCAGAGCACGGTCCGCTGCGCCTGGTCGTTGAGCTTCAGGTGGACCCAGTCCACGGTGAAGTCCCGCCGCTTCTCCTGGGCCTTCCGGATGAACTCGCCGCGCAGCCGCGCCCGGGTGGTCTGCGGCGGGATCGACTTCGCCTCGAAGATCTTGATATCGCTCACCACCCGCTCGACGGCCCCGCGCCGCTGCAGCAGGTAGTACAGCCCGCGCCTGCGGTGCACGTCGTGGTAGGCGAGGTCGAGCTGGGCGACCCGGGGCGAGGAGAGCGGCAGGTCGTACTTCTGCCGGTAGCGCTCGATCAGCTGGTACTTGGTGACCCAGTCGATCTCCCGCGACACCAGGTCGAGGTCGCCGGTCTCCACCGCCCGGAGGGTCCGCTCCCACAGGTCGAGCACCCGCTTGGTGATCGCGTCCCCGCCGCGGCGGTCGACGAAGTCCATCGCCTTGGTGAGGTACTCCTGCTGGATCTCGAGCGCGGAGGCCTCGCGGCCGTTCGCCAGCCGGACCCGGCGGCGGCCGGTCATGTCGTGGGAGACCTCCCGGATCGCGCGGATCGGGTTCTCCAGGGTGAGGTCCCGCATCACCACCCCGGCCTCGATCATGCGCAGGACCAGGTCCGTCGCCCCGACCTTGAGCAACGTGGTGGTCTCGCTCATGTTCGAGTCGCCGACGATGACGTGCAGCCGCCGGAACCGCTCGGCGTCGGCGTGCGGCTCGTCCCGCGTGTTGATGATCGGCCGCGACCGGGTGGTGGCCGAGGAGACGCCCTCCCAGATGTGCTCGGCCCGCTGGGAGACGCAGTAGACGGCCCCGCGCGGGGTCTGCAGCACCTTGCCCGCGCCGCAGATGATCTGCCGGGTGACCAGGTAGGGGATGAGGATGTCGGCGAGCCGGCCGAACTCCCCATGCCGCCCCACGAGGTAGTTCTCGTGACAGCCGTACGAGTTGCCCGCAGAGTCGGTGTTGTTCTTGAACAGGTAGATGTCCCCTGCGATGCCCTCCTCGCGGAGCCGCTTCTCCGCGTCGACGAGCAGGGCCTCCAGGATGCGCTCCCCCGCCTTGTCGTGGGTGACGAGCTCCACGACGTTGTCGCACTCAGGGGTGGCGTACTCGGGGTGGCTGCCCACGTCGAGGTAGAGCCGCGCCCCGTTGCGCAGGAAGACGTTGCTCGAACGGCCCCAGGACACAACCCGCCGGAACAGGTACCGCGCCACCTCGTCCGGGGAGAGCCGCCGCTGCCCGCGGAACGTGCACGTGACGCCGTACTCGTTCTCCAGCCCGAAGATACGTCGGTCCATCACCTCACCCTATTCGGCGAAACCGGCTATCGGATAGGGATCACCTGCCTTATTGCTTCCCGGTCGCTCCGCCAACCTCTCAAGGCGTGTAAATCTCCACGACCTTGACGATCCGCGCGCCGCTCACGGTGATCAGCGCGTAGAGTTCGCTGTTCTCGATCCGGGAGATCAGCTGATCGCGGGAGCAGGGTTCGGTGCCCACGTACCGGTCGTTGATCGTCTGGTCCCCGCCGGTGCAGCCGTAGGCGCTGAGGAAGACGACGCCGGGGTGGATCGGCGCGGCGAAGACGGTGGCGTCCCCTTCGGGCGGCTCCTCGAAGCGGCCGCGCCCCGTGGGGTTCTCCACCCAGCGGACCGGGACGTACTCGGCGACGTCGGCGTCGAGCATGGTGCGCAGCCGGCCGCGGACGATGCCGTCCCGGCTGGGGCTGACGCCCTTGGAGAAGTCGTGCCCGGGGTCGGTCTGGAAGGTCGTGCCGAAGATCGGCGGTTCCTGGCCGGAGATCGGCGGCCCCCACTCCCCGCCGGGTGAGGGGGACGGGGCGGTGGGCGTCGGGGTGACGGCGTCATCGGCGGCGCCGGCGGACGGGTACGCGGTCACCGTGACGGTGACGGTCGGCGCCGCGGTGGCGCCGCCTCCGCCGGAGCACGCGGTGAGGGAGAGGAGCGCGGCGAGAGCGGCCGCCGGGGCGCTCCCCCGCGCGAGTCGAGAGATCATCACGGACGGGTGAGCCTAGCGAAATCGGGGGTTTCGTTGCGCCCGGAACGTATGTGATCTTTTCCGGCGCACGGCCCTTTCCGGGCGCACGCCGGCGCGGCCCGGCCGCGAGGCACCGGGGCCACCGGTCACCGTCCGGGCGCTCGGCCTGGGTCGTTACTCCCCCGATGACTCCTCGGGCTCGGCCTCGTTCGCCGGCCCGGTGGGCGGCCGGCCCTCCGGGGCCTGCGGGGCGCCCGTCCCCTGCGCCGGGGCGTCCTTGCCCGCGGCCGGGGCCTCCTTGCCCGAGGACGAGGCCGCGGCCTCGGCGAGGAGGCTCTCCAGGCGGGGCCCGATGATGCGGACGAACTTGCGGTGCTCGCGGGCCCGGTCGAGGATCGCGACCTCGAGCTGGGTGGCCGGGGGACGCTCCCCGCCGGGCTCGGTGAGGGCGGTGAGCGCGGCGTCGAGGGCGCGGGGCAGGGACATGCCGTCCTCGTACCGCTGCTTGAGCCGCCCGGCCACGGCGTCGGCCTGGCCGCCGATCACGGCCATGCCCTGCTCGTCGAAGACCGAACCGTCGAAGGTGATCCGGTAGATCTGGTCCTCCTCCGGGGTGTCGCCCACCTCGGCGACGACGATCTCCACCTCGAGCGACTTGATCGACTCGGTGAAGATCATGCCGAGCTGCTGGGCGTAGAGGTTGGCCAGTCCCCGGCCGGTGACGTCGGTGCGGTTGAACGTGTAGCCGTTGATGTCCGCGTACCGGATGCCGGCGAGGCGCAGGGCCTCGAACTCGTTGTACCGCCCCACGGCGGCGAAACCGATCCGGTCGTAGATCTCGCTGATCTTGTGCAGGGCCTTGGACGGGTTCGGCGCGACGAAGAGGATGCCTTGGTCGTACTGCATGACGACCACACTGCGGCCTCGCGCGATGCCTTTCCGGGCGTATTCCGCCCGGTCTCGCATGATCTGCTCGGGCGAGGCGTAACCAAAGGGCATGGACACCGGGGGTGTTCCTCTCTTGATCAACGCAGCGGGGCGGTCGGGCCTTCGGGCTCGGTCATCCGGGCGTCCAGCATGGACCGGACGTACCGTTCGGTCTCCTCGTCGGGCAGCCGGCGGAAGCCCTCGGCCGTGATCACGGCGACCACCGGCCAGATCTTACGCGTCACGTCGGGGCCGCCGGTTCCCGCGTCGTCATCGGCCGCATCGTAGAGCGCGTTGAGGCAGACCCGGATCGCCTCCTCCACGCTGCAGCCCGGCCGGTACAGCTTCTTCAGCGAGCCGCGGGCGAAGATCGAACCGGAGCCGATCGCGTGGTAGTCGTACTGCTCGTACGGCCCGCCGCCCACGTCGTAGCTGAAGATGCGCCCCTTGCCGGTGGCCGGGTCGTACGCGGCGAAGAGCGGGATGACGACCAGGCCCTGCATGGCCATGCCGAGGTTCCCGCGGATCATGGTGGCGAGCCGGTGCGCCTTGCCCTCGGTGGAGAGCGACCGGCCCTCCGTCTTCTCGTAGTGCTCCAGCTCGACCCGGAAGAGCCGGGCCACCTCGAGCCCGATGCTCGCCGTGCCGGCGATGCCCAGGCAGGAGTAGTCGTCGGCGCGGAACACCTTCTCGATGTCCCGCTGCGAGATGTAGTTCCCGGAGGTCGCGCGTCTGTCACCCGCCATGACGACGCCGCCGTCGCAGATCACGGCGACGATCGTGGTCGCATGCGGGATCTGGTCGCCGGCCGACGCCGCGAGCGCCTCGAATCGCGTCGGCAGCAGGTTCGGCGCATGCACGCTGAGGAACTCGGTGAACGACGACGATCCCGTATACGTGAACAGGTGGTTCATCCAGGGTTGCTGAGATGCCACGCGACTCCCTCCAAGAATGCGTTGTTACGCCCGACCCTACTCATCTCATAGCGCTGGTTGCACTCTTCCCGATCAGCCGAGCGCGAACCGATCCCATGCCGCGTCCCCACCAGGGCCTCGGCGCCGGTGCCGGGCCCGTCCGGTGACGCCCCGGGCCCGCTTCGCGACGGCCGTTCCGCCTCCCGGCGGAACGCGTGCGACCAAGGCCCTCGACCATGAATCGAACGAGGGACCGGCCATCTCCCGGACGTGCACGCGGCGAGAGGATCAAGGCCCCTGCGCCGGGCGCCGCCGGCACCGTCCGAGCCCGCCCCGGCGCCGTTCCCGGAGCGGCGGCGTGTGAGCACGCCCACCGGGGGTATGTGCAGGTCCCCCGTTCGCGTGCTGCCGAGGGGATGGTGCTCGTGGAGACGGTGCGTATCGGCGTCGCCGGGCTCGGGGCGATCGCCCAGGTCGCCTACCTGCCGTTGCTGGACCGGCGACGGGACCTGTTCCGCCTGGCCGCGGTCTGCGACCTGGACCGGGAGCACGCCGAGTGGTTCGGCCACCGGTTCGGGGTCCCCGCGTACGACGACCCGGAGCGCATGCTGGACGCGGGCGGCTGCGACGCGCTGCTCGTGCTCACCTCGGGCTCACACGGCGCCCTGGTGCGGGCCGCGCTCGAGCGCGGCCTGTGGGTGCTGTCGGAGGCGCCGCTCGGCTACAGCCGGGCCGAGCTGAGCGATCTCCCGGACGCGGCCCGGCTCATGGTGGGCTATATGAAGCAGTACGACCCGGCGGCGCAGCGCCTGCTCGAGTGCCTGCACGAGGCCGGCGGGCCCGAGGTGATCCGCCACCTCTGCGTCACGGTGCTGCGTCCCCCGGGGCGGACTCAGCTGCTGTTCGCCAAGCCCCGCGGCTCGCACCCCTCGCCGGCCCGGCTGTCCCGGTACGCCGACGCGGACGAGCGGTCGATCAGTGCCGCCCTCGGCGAGGAGGCGCCGAAGCCGGTGCGCCGCCTCTACGCCGAGGTGCTGCTGGAGGGCGTCTGCCTGGAGCTGTCGCTCATCCGGATGTTCACCGGGGCGCCCGCCTCGGTCGACCACGTGGCCGTCTGGCCGGCCGAGACGTACCCGCCCTCCGTCGAGGCGTCCGGCGCCCTGCCGGGCGCGGGCAGGTACGGCCTGCACTGGCACTTCCTCACCGGCTACCCCGCCTACCACCAGACGGTGGCGCTCCATCACGAGCACGGGTCGTTCGAGCTGAGCTTCCGGTGCCCCTACCTGCTCAACACGCCGAGCAGGCTGCTGATCAGGTCGCGGATCGGCACCACGGAGCGGACGCTGGTCTTCGAGGACGTGGCCGAGGCGTTCGAGCGGCAGCTCGTCGCCTTCCACCGGTTCGTCACCCAGGACGAGCGGCCGGTGAGCGGGCTCGCCGAGGCGCTCACCGACATCGCCGTGGCCCAGCGGATGATCCGCAGGTACGCCGAGGCGGCGGGCGAACCGGTCGGCGGGGAGTGCGCCGCCCTGCCCGCCGGGGGCGGGTGAGGGCGGCCCGGGCCGTTGCCGCGCCGGCCCGGGCCAGACCCGGGGCGTCCCGGGATCCCGGTCCGTGGGCGGCGCGGTGCCGGCGGCCATCGGGCGGGACCGGCGCTCACGCCAGCGACCCCGGCGCGATCGCGCCAGGGTCGCTCAGGCCGATCCACGTGACGACGGCGTCGGCGCCCGCACCGTTCGAGGTCGCGGAGGTTCGGTACGGCTCCCGCTCCGTCGGGCTCATCGACGCTCGGTGTGGCGTGCCGGGCTCGCCCGGCACCTCCGCGGTGTGACCGGGGTCACTCACCGCCCTTCTGCACGTACGACCGGACGAACTCCTCGGCGTTCTCCTCAAGGACCTCGTCGATCTCGTCCAGGATCGCGTCCACGTCGTCGGAGAGCTTCTCGTGGCGCTCCTTGACCGCGTCCGATGCCTGGACCTCGACCTCTTCGGTCTCGCGATCCTGGCGGCTGGCGCTCTTCTGCCCGCCGGTCTCCCTGGTCGCCATGGTCCATACCTCCGCTGCTCGGGGGATACCTCTAGCCTTATCTTCCCCGAACCGGGCGATAATGCGCATGAAACCGCAGCCGGGCCGCGCCGTGGGCAATCGCCACACCAGCCACGGTAGATCGGATCGTTACCGCCCCGCAACTCGGCCGTGACCGCACGCTCCCCCGCCGCCGGGATCGTTCCACGGCGCGTTTCGATCATCGACGGCTGAGCGGGCTGCGCGGCGGGGCGCGAGCCGGCTCCCGGGCCGCGGGTGCGGCCGGCGGGATCCCCGGTCTCAGGGGCGGCCCTCCTGGACCGCCTGGGCTCCCGGCTCCCCGGGCCGCCGGGGCCCGCGGCGCCCGCTCCGCCCCTCGCCGGCCGCGGACGGCCGGCCCGGCCGTGCCCGTGCGGCGGGTGCGCGCCTTCGTCGAGAACGCCGACGAGCCCGTCTGGCGGCATGTGGCGGCCACCCGGACGCCGGGGGCGTCCTCCGTCACCGTCTTCCCTCGGGGATGCCATGGAACCGCGAGAACGCCATGGAGACGGCAGCGTTCCGGGGTGCGGACGGCCGGCGTCCGCACCGGCCCGACGCCTTTACAACGTAGATTCACATCTCGCGGCGCGCTCCCGGCGCGGCGCGCGGGCTCGGGTGTGGCGCACGGGCATGGTCCTGTTCACGAGGCATGGCAGGCCCGGCGGCAGCGGGCACGGCACGCCCGCCCCGCTGCATCCGGCCGGCTCCGGAGGCACTCTCTCCCCCGCCCCGGCCGGGCCCGCCGGACCAGGCACGCGCGGCGGGCCCGTGCGGCGGGCCCGGCGCGCAGTCAGCCCTCGCCGGTGAGCGCGGCGACGAGCTCGGCGGCGGTCCGGCAGCGGTCGAGCAGCTCGCCTACGTGCGCCTTGGTGCCCCGCAGCGGCTCCAGGGTGGGCACCCGCTGCAGCGACTCCCGGCCCGGGATGTCGAAGATCACCGAGTCCCACGAGGCGGCGGCGACCGAGTCGCTGTACTGCCGCAGGCACCGGCCGCGGAAGTAGGCCCGGGTGTCGGTGGGCGGGTTCTCCACCGCGTGCTCGATCTCCTCGTCCGTGACGATCCGCTCCATCCGGCCGCGCGCGACGAGCCGGTTGTACAGGCCGCGGTCGGGCCGGATGTCGGAGTACTGGAGGTCGACGAGCTGCAGGCGCGGGTGCGACCAGCTCAGCCCGTCCCTGGCCCGGTAGCCCTCGAGCAGCTCCAGCTTCGCCACCCAGTCGAGCTCCCGGGAGCACAGCATCGGGTCCTCGGCGAGCCTGGTGAGCACCGACTCCCACCGGTTGAGGACGTCCTTGGTCATCTCGTCGACGCTGGAGCCGTACCGGTCCTCCACGTACTTGCGCGCCTGCTCCAGATACTCCATCTGCATCTGCACGGCGGTCATCTTCCGCCCGTTGCGCAGCGGGATCTGGTACTTGCAGGTGGGATCGTGGGAGACCGCCCGGAGGGCGGCGACCGGGGCCTCGGGCGTCAGGTCGATGGTGAGGAATCCGTCCTCGATCATCGCGAGGACCAGCGCGGTGGTCCCCAGCTTCAAATATGTCGAAATTTCCGACATATTTGCGTCGCCGATGATCACGTGCAGCCGGCGGTACTTCTCCGGGTCGGCGTGCGGCTCGTCCCGCGTGTTGATGATCGGCCGCTTGAGCGTGGTCTCCAGGCCCACCTCGACCTCGAAGAAGTCGGCGCGCTGGCTGATCTGGAACCCCTCGCCCCGGGAGTCCTGGCCGATGCCGACCTTGCCGGCGCCGCAGACCACCTGACGGGAGACGAAGAACGGCGTCAGGTGCCGGACGATGTCGGCGAACGGCGTGGACCGGCGCATCAGGTAGTTCTCGTGGCAGCCGTACGAGGCGCCCTTGGCGTCGGTGTTGTTCTTGTAGAGCTGGATCGGGGAGTTGCCGGGGATCGCCGACGCGCGCATCGCCGCGTCGTACATGACCCGCTCCCCGGCCTTGTCCCAGATCACGGCCGCCCGCGGGTTGGTGCACTCGGGTGTCGAGTACTCCGGGTGGGCGTGGTCGACGTAGAGCCGGGCGCCGTTGGTGAGGATCACGTTGGCCAGGCCGAGATCCTCGTCGGTGAGCTGGCTCTGGTCGGCCACCTCCCGGGCGAGATCGAACCCACGGGCGTCACGGAGCGGGTTCTCCTCCTCGAAATCCCATCGAGCCCGGCGGGCCCGCGCGGCCGAAGCCGTCAGGTAGGCGTTGACGACCTGCGAAGAGGTCACCATCGCGTTGGCCCCCGGTTGCCCGGGCACGGCGATGCCGTACTCGGTCTCGATGCCCATCACCCGCCGAACCGTCATGCGCACCCCGCCTGCGTCAGGCCATCATCAGTCCTATGGTGTGAGCCTAGCCCTTTCTCTATGCCCCGCAGCCAGACGGTTACGGCACGGATGCCTCACCACTTTGCGTCAAGTGCGGGGCACCGCCGCGGCGCGCCCGCCGGGGACGGCGGACCAGGGCCGTCAGCCGGCCCCGGAGCCATCGCTGGCCGGGCGCGTCCACGAACCGGTAGACGAGATAGGACAGGACGATCGCGACCGCCATCGTCAGCAGGGCGAGCGGCCAGGGGGCGAGATCGTCCCGGTAGGACGGGATGAGCACCGCGGAGACCGTCTGGTGCAGCAGGTAAAGCGGGTAGGTGAGCGCCCCGACGGTCACCAGCCCGCGCCAGCGCACCCACCGCAGCCCGCCGAGCGCGACCGCGATCATCAGCGCGAAGATCAGCGTGATCACGACCACCACCGCCTCGGGCGGGGCCGGGAAGTGCCGGAACCCGATCAGCTTGACCCGGCCGCCCACGCGCTCCAGGGCCGCGTACAGCGACATGCCGAAGGAGGCGGCGAGGATCAGCCACGGCATGCCCGCGGCGGCCCGGGGGCCGAACCGGTGGATCAGGTAGCAGGCCATGCCCGCGATGAAGTACGGCGCCTGCCGGGGCATGAAGACGAGCAGGAGCGCCTCGTGCCGGGTGAGCTCGGCCACCAGGGCGAGCGCCAGCCAGGCCGACATGAAGACCAGGCACCGGCGCAGGGTGATCCCGAAGAGGCTGAAGATCCCCACCAGCAGGTAGAACCGGAGCTCCACCCAGAGCGACCAGAAGACGCCGGCCGCGTGGCCCACGCCGAAGGCGCTCTGCAGCATGGTGAGGTTGAGCAGGTACTCCCCGGCCGAGAGCTTGGGGTCGAACCCGGTGACCCCGCTGAACCGGTAGAGGATGAAGATCAGGACGACGGTGAACCAGTACGCCGGGTAGAGCCGGGCCGCGCGGGAGACCGCGAACTCGCCGACCGTGCGGCCCCATACGCTCATCAGGATCACGAAGCCGCTGATGAGGAAGAACAGCTCCACACCGAGGATGCCGAGCACGCTGAGCCGCGCCACGGACGGGAAGAGCTCGGTCGGGTGCTCGCCCCACAGGGAGCGGCTCGCCGCGAGGTAGTGGAAGGCCATCACGGCGAACGCGGCGATGAACCGCAGGGCGTCCAGCTCGATGAGGCGCGGGCCCTTCACCGGCCGGGGTTCCGGCGCGCCGCGGCGGCCGGGAGCGGCCGCCCGGGCACGGCCGGGGAGCCCGGAGAGCGTCGTGTCGGCCATCGGGGTCACCGAGGCGGGCGTAGGTCGATCACGCTCAGTTGGACGCGATCATCGCTCGCCCGGTTCCGGCCGTGCGGTACGGCGGGCCCGCCCGGTGAGGAGACATGACGGCCCTGAAACGGGCAGAGCGGCGCGATCTTGGGATCGCGCCGCTCTGCCCGCCGCCCGCCTCCGGGGCGGAGGTGAGTCAGCTCACAGGTACTGGCCGGTGTTGGCGACCGTGTCGATCGACCGGCCGGCCTCGGTGCCCTGCTTCCCTTGCACGAGCGTGCGGATGTACACGATCCGCTCGCCCTTCTTCCCGGAGATCCGGGCCCAATCGTCGGGGTTGGTGGTGTTGGGCAGGTCCTCGTTCTCGGAGAACTCGTCCACGCAGGCGGCGAGCAGGTGGGAGATCCGCAGGCCCTTCTGGCCGGTCTCCAGGTACTCCTTGATCGCCATCTTCTTCGCCCGGTCCACGATGTTGTGGATCATGGCGCCGGAGTTGAAGTCCTTGAAGTACAGGATCTCCTTGTCGCCGTTGGCGTAGGTGACCTCCAGGAACCGGTTCTCCTCGGTCTCGGCGTACATCCGCTCGACGACGCGCTGGATCATCGCCTGGATCGTCGCCTCGCGATCGCCGCCGTGCTCGGCGAGGTCGTCGGCGTGGAGCGGGAGGTCCGGCACGAGGTACTTGGAGAAGATGTCCTTGGCCGCCTCCGCGTCCGGCCGCTCGATCTTGATCTTGACGTCCAGCCGGCCGGGCCGCAGGATCGCCGGGTCGATCATGTCCTCCCGGTTGGAGGCGCCGATGACGATGACGTTCTCCAGGCCCTCGACACCGTCGATCTCCGACAGGAGCTGCGGCACGATCGTGTTCTCCACGTCCGAGGAGACGCCCGACCCCCGGGTGCGGAAGATCGAGTCCATCTCGTCGAAGAACACGATCACCGGCGCGCCCTCGGACGCCTTCTCCCGGGCGCGCTGGAAGACCAGGCGGATGTGCCGCTCGGTCTCGCCGACGTACTTGTTGAGGAGCTCGGGGCCCTTGATGTTGAGGAAGAAGCTCTTCCCCGACTGGCCGGTCCGCTCCGCGACCTGCTTGGCGAGGGAGTTGGCGACCGCCTTGGCGATGAGCGTCTTGCCGCAGCCCGGCGGGCCGTACAGCAGCACGCCCTTCGGCGGGCGGAGCTTGTACTCCTTGAACAGGTCGGCGTGCAGGTAGGGAAGCTCGATGGCGTCCCTGATCTGCTCGATCTGCCGGCTGAGGCCGCCGATCTCCTCGTAGGTGACGTCCGGCACCTCCTCCAGCACGAGCTCCTCGACCTCGGCCTTCGGGATGCGCTCGTAGACGAAGTTCGAGCGGGGTTCGAGCAGGAGGGAGTCACCGGCGCGCAGCGGCTGGTCCCGCAGGGAGTGGGCCAGCCTGACCACGCGCTCCTCGTCCGCGTGCGAGATGACCAGGGCGCGCTCACCGTCGTCGAGGAGCTCCTTGAGCATGACGATCTCGCCGACCTGCTCGAAGCCGAGCGCCTCGACCACGTTCATCGCCTCGTTGAGCATGACCTCCTGGCCAGGCTTCAACGAGGAGACGTCGACGGCGGGGCTCACGTTCACCCTGAGCTTGCGCCCGCCGGTGAACACCTCGACCGTGCCGTCCTCCCTGGCGCCGATGAAGATCCCGAAACCGGAGGGTGGCTGGGCGAGGCGGTCCACCTCTTCCTTAAGGGCGACGATCTGGTCCCGCGCCTCCTTGAGGGTCGCGACCAGACGCTCGTTCTGGCTGGTCAGCGCGGCCACCTGGGCCTGTGCCTCGCGCAGGCGCTCTTCCAGGAGCCTTGTCTGCCGGGGGGTCTCGGCCAGCTTCCGCCTCAGCGCGGTCAGCTCCTCTTGCAGGAAGGAGACCTGTGCTGTGAGGTCGGCGACCTCCCTTTCGCGCTGCGCGGCTCGAGCCTCGGCATCGTCGCGAGCTGCCACGCCCCGTCACCTCCTTCCCGGTCGAGAACGACTACCCAAGACCCTACCTGTCTTGGCGCTGTACGTAACCTGGTCGATCAGTACTCGTCCGGTTACCCGGTGCGTGCGGCTTTTGGTGGCCACGAGACCCTTTCCGAGAGGGCTGGATAAGGAACACACTTAGTTGTTCCCATTTCGGACTGAATTTTCAGTTTGTGGCTGAATTGTCACACTCGCTCGATGCCCTCTCCATCTCCTCTCCATAGGCGCCCTTGGCCGGGCGCCGCCGTCTCGGCGGCGGGGTGACCCCCTCCGCCATACGACGGGCAGTGATGAGAAATCCCGTGTGGCCGACCATCCGGTGGTCCGGCCGTACGGCGAGCCCTTCGACATGCCAGTCGCGAACCAAGGTCTCCCACGCCCGGGGCTCCGTGAAACTCCCATGTTCTCGGAGAGTTTCCACAGTCTTGGACAACTGGGTCGTTGTCGCCACATAACAGCAAATAACGCCACCAGGGATGAGCATCCGCGCGGCGGTGTCCACGCACTCCCACGGGGCGAGCATGTCGAGGATCACCCGGTCCACGTCCCGCTCCTCCGCCTCGGCGAAGTCGCCGACCACGAGCCGCCACTGCTTGACCGGGCCGCCGAAGAACCGCTCTACGTTCCGGGTGGCCACCTCGGCGAAGTCCGCCCGCCGCTCGTAGGAGGTGACCGACCCCTCCGGGCCGACCGCGCGGATCAGGTGGCAGGTGAGCGCGCCGGAGCCCACGCCGGCCTCCACCACCCGGGCCCCGGGGAAGATGTCGGCCATGGCGATGATCTGCGCCGCGTCCTTCGGGTAGATCACCGCGGCACCGCGCGGCATGGAGAGCACGTAGTCCGCGAGCAGCGGCCGGAACGCCAGGTAACCGACCCCGCGCGAGGAGTGCACCACGGACCCCTCGGGCAGACCGATCACGTCATCGTGCGAGATCGACCCGTGGTGCGAGTGGAACACACCGCCCTCTCGCAAGGTGATGGTGTGCCGCTTGTCCTTCGGATCGGTGAGCTGTACCTGATCTCCGGCCTGGAACGGGCCGCTCCTGCGAAAACCCATGGGGAACAGGCTATCGGGGCACGGCCGCGCCGCCCGCCGGCCGCGATCGCCGCCGCGGCGTCGCACGCGGTACGGCCGTGGGCCGCGATGGACCGGCCCCGCCGCACGGGGCGGGCCCCGCGCCGGCGGGACCTGATAGAAGTGGCTCATGCCCATACCGGAGCCGATCCCCGCCGGCCCGGTCCTGCTGCGCCGGCCGGTGCCCGAGGACGCCGACGCGATCACGCGCGCCTGCGCCGACCCCGAGATCGCGCGGTTCCTCCCGGAGATCCCCGCCCCCTACTCCCGCGGCGACGCCCTGGAGTGGATCACGAGCATCTCCCCCGCCGACTGGGCGGCGGGCGGGGCGAGCTTCGTGATCGCCGAGCGGGCGACCGGCGAGCCCCTCGGCACGATCAGGCTGGGGCCGCCCGACCGCGCCGGCAACCGCGAGGCCGGGTACTGGCTCGCGCCGTGGGCGCGGGGCCGGGGGTACGCGACGACCGCGCTCCGGGCCCTCGCCGAGCGCGCCTTCGCCGCGGGCGCCCCGCGCGTGTGGCTGCACGCCGAGGTCGAGAACATCCCCAGCCAGCTCGTCGCCCACCGGGCCGGGTTCCGGCTGGAAGGGGTGCTCCGCGGCGCCCAGCGGGCGAGGGACGGCTCGCGGCGGGACGTCGCCGCCTTCGCCAGGCTCGCCACCGACCCGGGTGATCCGGTCCGGCCCTACCTGCCGTTCCTCCCCGGCGGCTACCCCGGCGGGGAGCTCACCGACGGGGTGGTCCGGCTCACCCCGCTCACGGCGGCGGACACGGCGGCCTACCACGAGCTGATGAGCCTTCCCGACGTGGTGCGCCACCACCTGCCACCGGAGCCGCCCACGCGCGCGGAGAGCGCGGAGCGGTGCCGGTACGCGGGCCACCGCTGGCTCTCCGGGGAGCGGGCCGACCTCGCCATCCGGGACGCGGCGAGCGGCGCGTTCGCCGGGCACATCGAGCTCACCGCGATCGTGCCCGCGCTCGGCGAGGCGATGGTCGGCTACTGCGTGCATCCGGCCTTCCGCGGCCGCGGGTTCGCGACCCGCGCCCTCCGGCTGCTCGTCGGCTGGGCCTTCCGCGACACCCCGATCGCCCGGATCGTCGCCGGCACCGATCCGGCCAACACCCCGTCCCACCGGGTGCTCGAGCGGGCCGGGTTCACCCGCGAGGGCGTGGCCCGGGGCCTGCTGCCCGGCCCGGACGGCGCCCGCCACGACGACCTGCGGTGGGCGCGGCTCCGCTGAGCGCCCCGCCCGGCCGGGCGGACGCGGTCAGGCGTTCCGGCGCGCCTCGTAGCGGAGCGTCCGGGAGACGCCGACCCGCACCGTGGTGCCGGGGACGATCGGCACCGGCTCGTTGGGCCGGATGTCGTAGAAGTTCGGATCCCCGGGCGGCTGGATCTGGGTCCCGTTCACCGAGCCGAGGTCGATGAGGGTCACGTCCCAGTTGTCGAGCGCCACCCGGACGTGCCTCCGGGAGACCGACCCGTCCGGGCTGGTGACCCGCACCGGGCGCGCCTCGCCCGACTTGACCTCGGCCGCCCGCTCCGGGTCGCGCCCGATGAGGTAGTCGCCGTCGAGCGGCAGGGTCGTGCCGTCGTCGAGCACGAGCACGCCGAGCTGCGGGCGCGGCCCCTGGTACGGCACCACGGACCGCTGGTCGATCGCCGTGCCGCACACCGCGCACGTGGACGCCCGGGGGTCGTTGAAGTGGCCGTTCGGGCAGTCGACGCCATACACCATGGGCCGGGGCTCGGGCTGGGCCCCGAGGTCGAACCTGGTCGCCCCGGACGGGTCGTCCTCCTGACCGGGCCCCGCGCCCGCCCGGTTCTCCTGGCGCGGCTGCTCCTCCTCGGGCGGCCGGTCGAGCACCGGCTGCGGCCCGGAGGCGGGACCGGGCGCCTGCACCGGGTGCGGGCCCGAGGAGGGCCCGGGCGCCGGGAGCGGCCCGGAGACGTACGCGGGCAGCGGCCCGGAGACCGGGCCCGGCGGCAGCGGGCCCGAGGCCGGCTCGGCCGCGTCCGGCGTGCCCGGAAGCTGGAACGAGGGCGACAGCGGGTCCCGGCCGGGGGACGGCATCGGCGAGGGAGGCGGGGGCACCACCGGCCCGCGCGGGGCGATGGGGTCCTGCGCCCCGGTCTGGTGCACCGGCTGCGGGTGGTTCTGCTGCGGGACCACGCCCAGCGGCGGGAAGGCGAGCTCACCGTGCTGGGTGTAGTCGCACTCCACGCCCGCCCCGGGCACCACCCCGCCGTCGAGCCGCGCGAACGGCCCGGGCTGGCCGGCGCCCGGCAGCCGCAGCTCCACCCTGGAGACCGGGCCGGTCACCAGGCGATCGGTCCAGGTGAGCGCATCCCGCCCGGCGAGGCGGACCTCACCGTCCGGGCCGCCGGAGACGCTCGCCACCGCCGCGCCGCTCACGAGCACGGCGATCCCGCCGTTCGCCGGACCGGCCACCGCGCAGGAGACCGGCTCCCCGCTGAGCGACCGCTCCATGGCGCGCGCGAGGACCTGGGCCACCCGCCGGGCCAGCGCGCGGCCGTCCCCGCCGGTCACGGCGGTGTCGTTCAGCGCGGCCAGCAACTCCTCGACCGGCTGGCCGGTGGCGCACACCAGCAGCAGGCCGTTCAGGTGGGCGACGACGCCCTCGCCTGGCAGCGGGCGGACCACACCCACGCGCTGTTCCGTCACAGAACTCTCCCTCTCGGACACGCCACCGCATGATCGGCACCCCGGTCAGGAATGCCGGTATCAGAAGGACCACCCCGGAAAGTAGCAAAAAGCATGGCAGATTCCTCAGCGGCCGATGCCACCCGATCGGTGTTCGGTGCTCCCTGACGAGAACACTAATGCCCGGCTCCCGCGCTGACGAGTGCCGCCCCCGCCGCCCGGGTCAGACCCCGGTGAACACCCGGTTGACATCCGAGGTCGCGAGCACGCCGTAGATCTCGCCGCCCCGCTCGACCAGGAGGTACTCCCCCGCGGGCGAGTTCCGCATCGCGTCGAGCAGCGACTCCCCCTCCAGGTCCGCCCCGAGCACGAGGGCCGGCTCCAAGGTGCGCGCCACCGCGCCCACGCTGATCCACGGCCTGCGGTGCTCGGGGGTGGCGTTCACCGCCGCCTCGTTGACGATGGCCGTCGGGCGCCCCTCGTGGTCCACGATCACCACCGCGCCGGCGCCCGCCTCCTGGGCGCGGCGCAGCGCCTCCGACAGCGGCACGTCCGCGGTCACCTCGATCGCCCGGCGGGCGAGCAGCCGCGCCCGCAGCTGCGGCAGCCGCGCGCGCACCCGGGCCACCCGGAGGGCCTGCGAGGCCCCCATCCAGATGAAGGAGGCGAGGATCAGGGTCCACACCAGCCCCCAGATGCTCGGCGGCTGCCCGGCCATCAGGTAGAACAGGAGCGGGATCGAGATCACCGCGACGGCCAGGGCGCGCCCGACCCAGGCGGCGACCGTGGTGCCGGTGACCGAGCTGCCCGCCACCTTCCACACCGCGGCGCGCAGGATCCGGCCGCCGTCGAGCGGCAGGCCCGGCAGCAGGTTGAACACGCCGACGATCAGGTTCGACGTCCACAGCTCCCAGACCAGCACGGAGAGCACCCCGTACGGCGGGAGGACGAACTCGGATAACGCGTACCCCACCCCGGCGAGGCCGAGGGAGACCAGCGGCCCGGCGAAGGCGATGGCGAACTCCCGGCCCGCCGTCTCCGGCTCGCGCTCGATCTCGGAGACGCCGCCGAGCATGTAGAGGGTGATGCGCCGCACCGGAAGGCCGTAGCGCTTCGCCACCACGCAGTGGGCGAGCTCGTGGAGGAGCACGGACAGGTACAGCAGCACGGCGAAGATCAGGGCCACCGCGTAGGTGACGGGCTCGCTGTGACCGGGCAGGCCGTCGGCCACCTGCGGCTGGACCACGACGGTGATGAGCCCTGCCACGATGAGCCAGGTCGGCGAGACGTACACCGGGATGCCGAACGGGCGCCCCATCCGCATGCCCGGTGATCCGTTGCCCGCTGTGCTCATGCCGTGTTTCCCCTCCCTCGGGCCTCGATGCTATGCGCGGCGAGGTGAGATCAGCGTAAGATCCGAGGGGCCCGGCCGGGCAACCCGCCCGCACGCCATCGTCGGCCCCGTGGCCTACAGTTCCGCCATGACCCTCCCCGAAGAGCGCACGATCATCGGCGCCCTCTCCCCGTCCCGCGCCGGTGACTTCATGACCTGCCCGCTGCTCTACCGGTTCCGGGTGATCGACCAGCTCCCGGAGCGGCCCTCGCCCGCCGCGGTGCGGGGCACCCTGGTCCACGCCGTGCTCGAGCGGCTCTACGACCTGCCGGCCGCGGCGCGGACCGTCGCGGCCGCGCGCGACCTGCTCGAGCCCGAGTGGCGGCGGCTGCTCGCCGAGGAGCCGGAGTACGCCGGGCTGTTCGCCACGGACGAGGAGCGGGACGCCTGGCTGGCCAGGGCGCGCGAGATGATCGAGCGCTACTTCACCCTGGAGGACCCGCGGCGGCTGGAGCCGGCCGAGCGGGAGATGTACATCGAGGCCGTGCTCGACAGCGGCCTGCTGCTGCGCGGCTACATCGACCGGCTCGACGTGGCGCCCACCGGGGAGGTGCGGATCGTCGACTACAAGACCGGGTCGGCGCCGGGGCCCGAGTTCGAGGCCAAGGCGCTGTTCCAGATGAAGTTCTACGGCCTGGCGCTGTGGCGTGCCCGCGGCGTGGTGCCGCGGATGCTCCAGCTCATGTACCTCGGCAGCGGGGAGGTCGTCCGGTACGTCCCCGACGAGGCGGACCTCCGGGCCACCGAGCGCAAGGTCGAGGCGCTCTGGGCGGCGATCGACCGCGCGCTGCGCTCGCGCGAGTGGCGGGCCCGCCGCTCCCGCCTGTGCGACTGGTGCGACCATCAGGCGCTCTGCCCCGAGTTCGGCGGCACCCCGCCGCCGGTGCCCGACCGGGAGCCGCGGGTGACCCTGCGCACCGGCGCGCGCTCCGCGACCGACGAGCTGTGATCCGGGGCCGCGCCCGGAGCCGGGCCGCGGGCCGGGCGCCGGGTCATGCCGCACCCCGCCGGGACCCCGCCCGGGCGTCCGCGGCCGCCCTCGTGCCGGGGCGTCACCGGGCCCCTCGGCCGGACCGGCCGCGTTGGGGGTGTGCGCCGGGCCGTTCCCCGGGCCTTCGCCGGGCCGCCGGGACATCCCGCGGTCGGTGCGGATCCTCCGTGCGGAGGAGCCGCATCTCCCGCTCCGGGAAGGATAAAACCGGACGATCGACGCCTACATTGTGTTACGTGCCTCCCACCCTCGCCGATCTCCGCTCCCGATTGCAGGCCGGCCCCCCGCTCGGTGACGCGGTGCTCGCGCTGGCGCTCACCGCGGCGTCGCTCGCGTTGATCACGCTGCCGGGCCTGGAGCCGCTCGCGCGCGGGCTCGGCATCGCCCCGGCCGTCACGCGGCCGCCGGACGCGACCGGCCTGGTGCTCGCCGCGCTCTGCACGCTGCCCGTGGCCTTCCGGCGGAGCCGGCCGCTGCTGCTCCTGGCGCTCACCACCCTGCCCGAATGGGCGCTCCACTCGCTCGCCCACCCCACCGGGCTGAGCGGCCTGGCCGCGCTCATCCTGCTCTACACCGCATCGGCCGGGCGGGGCCTGGCGATGAGCCTGCTCGCCCTCGGCATGTGCGTGGTGCGGTACGCCGGTTACGTCTTGCTCGTCCCTGGCGGGCTCTTCTGGCGCGGCCACCTGGCGGTCGGCACGGTCATCGCGCTCTGCTGGCTGATCGGCCGGACCACCCGGCTGCGCCGCGCCTACCTCGCCGAGCTCGAGGAGCGGGCCGCCCGCCTGGAGCGGGCCAGGGAGGCCGACACCCGCGCCGCCCGGGCCGAGGAGCGCTCGCGCATCGCCCGGGAGCTCCACGACGTGGTGGCGCACCACGTGAGCGTCATGACCGTGCAGGCCGCGGCCGCGCGCCGGGTGCTCGACAACGCGCCCGACGCGGCCCGGGACGCGCTCACCGCCATCGAACAGATGGGCCGGGCGGCGTTGGCCGAGATGCGCAACATCGTCGGGGTGCTCCGGACCGGCGACCCGGCCGAGCGCGCCCCGCAGCCGGGCATGCGGGACCTGCCCGCGCTCGTCGAGCAGATGCGCGAGGCGGGCCTCGCCGCCCGCCTCCGGGTCGAGGGCGTGGCGCGGCCCCTTCCGCCCGGGATCGACCTCGCCGCCTACCGCCTGGTGCAGGAGGCCCTGACCAACAGCCTGCGCCACGCCGGCCCGTCCGCCCAGGCCTGGGTGACCGTCCGGTACGACCCGGGCGAGCTCACCGTGCACGTGGAGGACGACGGCGGCCGGCCGGACGGCAAGCCCGCCGCCGGCGGCACCGGGGGCGGTCACGGCCTGGTGGGCATCCGCGAGCGCGTGGCGCTCTATGGTGGACGATTGCGGATCGGGCCCCGCCCCGGCGGAGGCTTCGAGGTCCGCGCCCACTTCCCCCTCAAGGATGGAACATGACGATCCGCGTGTTGCTCGCCGACGACCAGCCGCTGCTGCGCACGGGGTTCCGGCTCATTCTCGAGGCCGAGCAGGACATCACCGTCGTCGGCGAGGCGGGTGACGGAGCCACCGCCCTGGAGCAGGCGAGGGCGTTGCTCCCGGACGTGGTCCTGATGGACATCCGCATGCCCGGGGTGGACGGCATCGAGGCGACCCGCCGCATCGTCCGGGAGCAGAAGGGCGGGCACGTCCCCCGGGTGCTCGTGCTCACCACCTTCGACCTGGACGAGTACATCGTCGAGGCGCTCCGGGCCGGGGCGAGCGGCTTCCTGCTCAAGGACGTGCCCCCGGACGAGCTGGTGCAGGCGATCCGGGTGGTCGCCGCCGGCGACGCGATCGTCGCCCCGAGCGTGACCCGGCGGCTGCTCGACAAGTTCGCCGCGCTCCTCCCCCCGGCTGACCGTCAGCCGACCCCGGCGCTGCTCGAGCGGCTCACCGAGCGGGAGCTCGAGGTGCTCCGCCTGATCGCCAAGGGCATGTCGAACGCCGAGATCGCCGCCGAGCTCGTGGTCAGCGAGACCACGGTCAAGACGCACGTCGGCAACGTGCTGACCAAGCTCGGGCTGCGGGACCGGGTGCAGGCGGTCGTGCTCGCCTACGAGACCGGGCTGGTCGTCCCCGGGGCGTTCTCCTGACCCTCCCGGCCGCCGGCCCGCGCGGGCGCCGGCGGCTCCTCCGGGAAGTGGCAGGCCACCCGGTGGCCCGGCGCGAGCTCGGCCAGCGGCGGCTCGGCCGTACGGCAGACCTCCTGGGCCTTCCAGCACCGGGTGTGGAACCGGCAGGCGGGCGGGGGGTTGAGCGGGGAGGGCACGTCCCCCTGCAGCCGGATCCGCTCCCGCCGCTCGCGGTGCCTGGGGTCGGGGATCGGCACGGCCGACAGCAGCGCCTTGGTGTACGGGTGACGGGGCGACTCGTACAGGCTCTTCCGGTCGGCCATCTCGACGATCTTGCCGAGGTACATGACGGCGACCCGGTCGCTGATGTGCCGGACCACCGACAGGTCGTGCGCGATCACCACGTAGGTGAGGTCGAACTCGCGCTGCAGGTCCTCCAGCAGGTTGATCACCTGGGCCTGGATCGACACGTCCAGCGCGGACACCGGCTCGTCCGCGATGATCAGTTTGGGCCGCAGCGCGAGGGTGCGGGCGATGCCGATCCGCTGCCGCTGGCCGCCGGAGAACTCGTGCGGGTAGCGGTTGTAGTGCTCCGGGTTGAGGCCGACCCGCTCCAGGAGCTCCTGGACGGTCGCCTTGATGCCCTTCTCCGTCGCGACCTTCTGGATCCGCAGCGGCGCGCCCACGATCGCGCCGACCGTGTGCCGGGGGTTGAGCGAGCTGTACGGGTCCTGGAAGATCATCTGGATGTCGCGGCGGAGCGGCCGCATGGCCCGCTGCGACAGGTGGGTGATGTCACGGCCGTCGAAGACGATCCGGCCGCCCGTGGGCTCGAGCAGCCGGGTGATCAGGCGGCCGGTCGTGGTCTTGCCGCACCCCGACTCGCCCACCAGGCCGAGGGTCTCGCCCTTGCGCACGTCGAAGGTGACGCCGTCCACCGCCCGGACCACCCCCACCTGCCGCTTGAACAGGCCCCGGGTGACCGGGAAGTGCTTCTCCAGCCCTTCCACCGACAGCAGCGGTTCGCCGCGTTCCATCCGCCTCTCCCCGTCCGGCGGCCCGGCCGCCGCGCCGTTCCGCCGGCTCACGACGCCTCCAGTCTCGGTCTGATCTCGTTCTCCCAGATGGCCCGCCGCTCGGCCCGATCCAGGTGGCAGCGGAGCGCGTGCCCGGGCCCGGTCTGCAGCAGGTCGGGCACCTCGGTCCGGCACCGCTCGCCGACGCGGTCCGGGTAGTCGCACCGGACGTGGAAGGCGCAGCCGGGCGGCACGTTGATGAGCGAGGGCGGCAGCCCCCTGATCGGCATGAGCCGCTCGGACGGCTCCCGGTCGAGGCGGGGCATCGAGCCGAGCAGGCCCCAGGTGTACGGGTGCTCGGGCCGCTCGAAGATGTCCTCCACCGTGCCGTGCTCGACGCACCGGCCGGCGTACATCACCAGGACCTCGTCGGCGAGCTCGGCCACCACCCCGAGGTCGTGCGTGATGATGATCAGCGCGGCGTTGACCTCCCGCTGCAGATCCCGCATGAGGTCGAGGATCTGCGCCTGCACGGTCACGTCCAGCGCCGTGGTCGGCTCGTCGGCGATCAGCAGCTCCGGGTCGCAGCAGAGCGCCATGGCGATCATCGCGCGCTGCCGCATGCCGCCGGAGAACTCGTGCGGGTAGCTGTCCACCCGCTTGTCCGGCTGCGGGATGCCCACCCGGCCGAGCATGTCGATCGCGTGCCGGCGCGCGGCGGCCTTGCTCACGTTGTGGTGCACCCGGTAGGCCTCGATGATCTGCTCGCCGACCGTGTAGTAGGGGTGCAGCGCGGTCAGCGGGTCCTGGAAGATCATCGCCATCTTCTTGCCGCGCAGCGCCCGCACCCGCTCCGGGCTCGCGCCGACCAGCTCCTCGCCGTCGAGCCAGATCTCCCCGGAGATCCTGGCCCGGGTGCCCTTGTGCAGGCCGAGGATGCCGAGGCTGGTGACGCTCTTGCCCGAGCCCGACTCGCCGACGATGCCGAGGGTCCGGCCGCGCTCCAGCGAGAAGGACAGGCCGTCCACCGCCTTGACCAGGCCGTCGTCGGTCGGGAAGTGGATCCGCAGGTCCTTGACCTCGAGAAAGCTCATGTCAGCCTCACCCTCGGGTCGACCACGGCGTAGAGCAGGTCGACGATCAGGTTGGCGACAACGATGAAGACCGTCGCCACCATGGTCACGCCCATGATCTTGGGAAGGTCGTTGGCGGCGATCGCCTGGACCGCGTACTTCCCGATCCCCGGGAGCGAGAACGTGCTCTCGGTCAGGATGGCGCCGCCGAGCAGCAGGCCGAGGTCGAGGCCGAAGATCGTCACGATCGGGGTGAGCGCGCCGCGGAGGCCGTGCTTGACGATCACCTTGGACTCGGGCAGGCCCTTGGCCCGCGCCGTCCTGATGTAGTCCTCGCTCATGGTCTCGAGCATTCCGGCGCGGGTCAGCCGGGCGTATCCGGCCGCGTACAGGAAGGCCAGGGTGACCCACGGGAGGATCAGGTCGTACGCCCACCGCAGCGGGTTCTCCAGGAAGGGCGTGTAGCTGCCGCCCGGGGCGGTGATACCGAAGTGGTAGCTGAAGATCACCAGGGCCATCATCCCGGTGAAGAAGATCGGCAGGGACACGCCGGCGAGGGCGACGGCCATGGCGGCGCGGTCGAAGAGGGAGCCGCGGCGGAGCGCGGAGAGCACGCCGATGGCCACGCCGGTGACCAGCCAGATGACCGACGCGCCGATCGCGAGCGAGATGGTGACCGGCAGCCGGTCGAGCAGCTCCGGCCAGACGGGCTGCTTGGTGATGAAGGAGTAGCCCAGGCACGGCGCCGGGCAGTGCTCCACGCCGGCCCCGATGTCGTACTCGGTGCCGAGGAAGACGCCCTTGATCCACCGGCCGTACTGGACGATGAGCGGGTCGGTGAGCCCCAGCCGCTCCGCGATGGCCTGCGCCGTCTCCGCGGAGGCGCCCTTGCTGCCGACGTACCGGTTGGCGATGTCGAGCGGCGTGACCCCGGCGAGCCGCGGAACCACGAAGAAGATCGAGAAGGTGACGATGCTCACGATGATCAACATGAGCACCGCGGCGATCAGACGCCGGATGATGTACGCGACCATTGTCCCCCCGGCCAGGGGGACCGGCCGTGCCGGCCGGTCCCCGCATGCCTAGCCCCGACGGTTACGGCTGCTCGACGCCCATGTTCAGGTAGTCGTACATGTCGAAGGCGCCCGTGACGAACACGTTGGTCACGCCCTTGCCCCGCAGGAGCAGCGCCTTGGCCCACACCGCCGGCAGGACGTACGCGCCCTCCATGACCTTCCGGTCGATCTCACCCCAGATGGCGTCGCGCTTGGCCTTGTCCGGCTCGGCCATGGCCTTGTCGATCAGCTCGTCGATCTCCTTGCTCTTCACGCTGAGGTTGTAGTTGCCGGACTCGCGGATGGTCCGGCTGTCGACGATCTGCGACAGGAAGCCGAAGCCGTCGTTCCAGTCCGCGGCCCACCCGTGGGCGGCGAGGCCGACGTTGTTCTTCCGGGTGAACTCGGGCTTGCCGGCGTAGCTGGCGAAGTAGTCGCTGGTCGGGTAGCCCTTCAGGGTGAGCTTGATGCCGACCCGGGCGAGCGCCTGCTGGAGCGACTCGGCCGCGGCCTGCTCCTTCGGCCGGTCCGAGCGGTAGACCATGACGGTCTCGAAGCCGTCGGGGTGGCCGCAGGCCTGGAGGGCGGCCTTCGCCTTCTCCAGGTCACCGGTGCCCGTGGGGTACAGGTCGAGCTTCTGCCATCCGTCGATCGACGGCGGCATCAGGCCCGTGGCGATCTCGCCCTGGAGCTCGCCGCCGTAGGCGTTCTGCAGCCCGACCCGGTCGGCCGCGTAGATGATCGCCTTGCGGCACTCGACGTTGTCGAGCGGCGGGGTGTCGAGGATCGAGATGAACCAGGTGCGGGCGCTGGTCGGGTTGTCCGCCCGCGCCTTGAGCGCCGGGTCGCCCAGGACGGTGCCGAGGGCGGCCGCCTGCACGCCGGTGCCGGCGAGGTCGACGTGGACGTCGCCCGAGATGAGGCGGTTGTCCAGGTCGTTCGCCTCGACGCCGAGGGAGATCTCGATGCGGTCCGGGAGGGCCTTGCGGATCGGGTCGGTGTTCGGGTCCCAGTGCGGGTTGCGCACCAGGGTGTACTGCTTGCCCTCCTCGACCTTCTCGAACATGTACGGCCCGGAGGCGATCGGGTGCTGCCGGTACTTGACCCCGGTGTCCTTGTCCTTGGGGACCGGGACGGTGGACGGCAGCGCCGCGAAGTTGTCGAAGCCCGCGTACGGCTTCTTCAGGTGGAAGACGATCGTCCGGTCGTCCGGCGTCTCGATCGCCTGGTCGGTGTTGACGTCCGGCGTCTCGTAGACGCTGACGAAGTCCTTCGGCAGGTCGAGCCAGTCGTTGAAGTACGTCGGGCCGTTGACGAAGGTCTTCTTGTCGAGCGAGCGGAGCACCGCGTACTTGACGTCCTTGGACGTGATCGGGGTGCCGTCCTCGAACTTGAGGCCCTCGCGGAGCCGGTAGGTCCAGGTCTTGCCGCCGTCGGACGGGGTGCCGAGGCTCTCGGCCAGGTCGGGGACGAGCTCGCGGCCCTCCGCGCCCGGGGCGGGCTTGTAGGTGACGAGCGGCCGCCCGTAGAGCCGGAGCAGGTTCCACGAGAGGGCGTAGTAGGTGTCACCGGGGTCGATGGAGTCCCACGCCTCGGTGATCGCCATCTTCAGGGTGCCGCCCTTCTTGTCCGAAGGGTTGACCACCTTCTCCAGAGCCGCGTTGAACCCGTCGCCGGACGAGGCGGATCCACCGCCGGTGCTCTGTCCCCCGCCGCCACCGCCGCAGGCGGAGACGCCCAGCGTGAGGGCGGCTAGGGCGGCGGTGACCGCGGGCCTGGCCAGTCGCTTCTTCATTTCTCGTACCACTCCTTGCCCTGGGGAGCCGGGGACCGTTGAGATCATCGGGACGACTTGGGGTCGAGCGCGTCGCGCAGCCCGTCACCGAAGAGGTTGAAGGCCAGCACGGTGATGAAGATCGCCATGCCGGGGAAGAACATGAAGTGCGGGACCGTGTAGTACCGCACGGCCGAGGCGAGCATCCCGCCCCACGTCGGGGTCGGGGGCTGGACGCCCACGCCGAGGAAGGAGAGCGCCGCCTCGAACAGCACGTTCTGCGGGATCAGCAGGGTCGCGTAGACGAGGATCGGCGCGATCAGGTTCGGCAGGATCTCCCGGAAGAGGATGTACGGCCCGCTCGCGCCGAGGCAGCGCGCCGCGTCGACGAACTCACGCTCGCGCAGCGAGAGCGTCTGCCCGCGGATGATCCGGCCGATGTACGCCCAGTTGAAGAAACCGATGACGAAGATGAGCAGGAGGATGCGGAGGGTGTCGCCCTTGACCCCCAGCTCCGTCTCGAACTGACCGAGCACGCCGACGAGGGCCATGGCGAGGACCAGCAGGGGGAAGGCGAGGAAGACGTCCATGGCCCGGCTGATCAGGGTGTCCACCCAGCCGCGGAAGTAGCCGGCGATGACGCCGAGCGTGGTCCCGATGACCACGGACACCAGGGTGGCGAAGAAGGCGATCAGCAGGGAGATCCGCGCCCCGTACACGACCCGGCTGAACAGGTCGCGGCCGTTGACCGGCTCGACGCCGAAGAGGAACTCCTTGCTGATGCCGGTACCGCCCTTGGGCTGCATGGTCGCGGGGTCGATCATCTCCTGGTGGAACTCGTTCGGCGGGTGGCCGAACCAGTCCACGATCACCGGCGCGAAGATCGCCACCAGCACCAGGAAGATCACGACGAGACCGCCGCCCATGGCGACCTTGTCGCGCCTGAGCCGCATCCACGCGATCTGGCCGAGGGATCGGCCGCGGATGGGCGTACCGCCACCGCCTGCGACTCCGGGTTCGGCGCGCGGCTCCCCTGCGGAGACGTCGAGCGGTGCGGTCATCGGCGCGGCCCCCTGAATCCCAGTCGACGATTTCCCCGGTCGCGTGGCATGCGACCTCGAAGCGAAATTTAGGGGGTCATTTCGGGATTCCAATCCCCGGACCGGGCCTGTGGCTCAACTGTGATTAGGGCGCAATTCTTCCGTATCGAACACCCGGAAAATGTCAGAAATCAATCGTCACCGTGTGCCGAGACTGTGACATTTCCGTCGCGGAACCGATGGAGTTCCGAAACCGATTCGCAGCCGCAGCGCCCCGGCGACCTGCTCGGGCGGCGGGGCCGCCTCGGCGGAGGAGCCGAGCCGTGACCCGGGCGCCTCATCCGGGACGGCATCGCCCCGGCCGGTCCGCCCGCGCTCACCCGGGGACGGCACGCCGTCTCGGGCCCCGCGGGCTCACCCGGGTACGGCATGCCGCACCGGGCCGTGGGCTCGCCCGGTGCGCGCGCCTCGCCGGCCGGGCGTCCCGGCGATGCGCGAGGGCCGATGGTTCAGGGAGGGGACCAGGGCTCTACGGCAGGGGGTTGGGCGTCCGGGGCGAGCGCACATCCGAAGCGACGCCTCGGGGCGAGCGTCCACGTCCTGAAGAGGAAACGCCCGAGGCCGAAGAGGGAACGCCCGGGGCGGAACGCGCACGTCCCCGGAGCGGCACCGGCGGACGGGACGCCCATCCCGTGCAACACGCCACCGGCAATGCCGCAGGCGCGAGCGCCGTGTCCCACGGAGCGGAATCGGAAGGCGGGACGGTCATCCCGTGCAATACGCCACCGGCGAGGCCGCCGGCGCGGGCGCCATGCCCCATGGAGCGGCACCGGCGGACGGGACGCCCATCCCGTGTGGCGCGCCAGCGGCAGCGGATCAGCTGATCCCGTGCCGCTTGAGGATCTCCTCGATCTCCGCGAAGTCGTCGTCGGCCTTCCCGGCCGGGGCCTTGGCCTGGGAGCCGAGCGCGGGCCGCTCACCGGACCCCGCCGCCTGGGCCGGGGCGCGCCGGCCGGCCGTGCGCTCCCGTGCGCCGGACCGGCGGCGCAGCACGCCGGAGATCAGGAAGCAGAGCACCGACAGGCCCGCGAGCACGATCCCGGCCCACACCGCCGGGGAGAGGACCAGGCCGGTGACGAACCGGACGACCGTGGTGCCGATGGTCCACAGCGTCTGCAGCGCGCCGGTGAGGTAGGCGGCCATCGGCAGCAGCGACCAGGCGAGGCCGCGCAGCCCGGCGGCGGCGCCCCGGCGCCGGAAGGCGAGGAAGGTGAGCACCAGCCCCACGGCGGTCAGGGTGGCGCACAGCGGCAGCCAGGCGATCTGGTCGAAGGTCATGTCGGCTCCCTCGGGTCGGCCCTACCCCTCCATCCTGCCCCGCCGCCCGGACGGCGGGGCGGGCGGCTCAGCCGACGAGCGAGCGGAGCAAGCCGACGTCGGCGTGGGTGAGCGCCGGGAGCACGGTCACGCCGGGCTGCTCGGGGATCGGCAGCAGGCTGGGCACGGCCACCACCCGGCATCCGGCCGCCACCGCCGAGGCGACGCCGTTCGGCGAGTCCTCCAGCGCCACGGAACGCGCCGGATCCGCGGAGAGCATCGCCAGGGCGGTGAGGTAGGGCTCGGGGTGCGGCTTGGCGTGGGACACGTCGTCCGCCGTCACCACCACGTCGAAGTGCTCCCGGCCGATGTGCTTGAGCACGGCGTCGGCGAGCGGCCGCCGCGAGGAGGTGACCAGGCCGGTGGGGATCCCCTCGTCCCGCAGCGCGGTGAGGAGCTCCATGGCGCCGGGCATCGGGTCGACCGACTCGGTGAGCCGCCGCTCCATGCCCTCGATCAGCCAGCCCGCCACCACGTCCGGGTCGACGTCGGCCCCGGTGTGCTCGAGCATGTAGGCGACCGCGCGCTTGAGCGAACCGCCGACGAGCTGCCGCTGGTGCTCTGGCCCCCAGGATCCGCCGAGGCGCTCGACCACCTCGGTCTCGACCGCGAACCACAGCCGCTCGGTGTCGACGAGCAGCCCGTCCATGTCGAAGAGCACGACGTCCACGTGTGTCCTTCCCCCGTACCTCGGTGCCGGGACACACCATGGTAAAGCGCGGCCGGAGCCTCCTGATCGGCCCCGGCCCGCCCGGCCGCGCCGCACCCCGCCCCGGCGGTGCCGTGCGCGGGTGCCGTACGGCCGTGGCCCGCGTGCGGCCCGGACCGGTCCCGGCGGCCGGCGGGACCGGTTCCGGCGGGAAAGAGATGGCCGCGGGCGGGCGCGGGCCGGGCCGTGGAGCGCCGGACGGCTAGACCTTGAAGTACTTCGCCTCCGGGTGGTGGGCGATCAGGGCCGAGGTGCTCTGCTCGGGGTGGAGCTGGTACTCCTCGGAGAGGGTCACGCCGATCCGGGCGGGGTCGAGCAGCGTCATCAGGTGAACCTGGTCCTCCAGGTTCGGGCAGGCCGGGTAACCGAACGAGTACCGGCACCCGGTGATGTTCACCTTGAGCATGTCCTCGAGCGACTCGTCGCCGCCGATGCCGAGCTCGGAGCGGACCCGCGCGTGCCAGTACTCGGCGAGCGCCTCGGTGAGCTGGACCGAGAGCCCGTGCAGCTCCAGGTACTCCCGGTAGGCGTCCTTGCCGAACAGCTCGGCCGTTGCCCGCCCGATGCGGTGGCCCACGGTGACCACCTGGAAGGCGACCACGTCCACCTCCCCGGACTCCCGCGGCCGGAAGAAGTCGGCGAGGCACAGGTGCCGGTCCCGGCGCTGGCGCGGGAAGGTGAACCGGAGCCGCTCCCCGCCGTCCTCATCGAGGATGATCAGGCTGTCGCCCTCGCTCACGCAGGGGAAGTAGCCGTAGACGACCGCGGCCTCGAGCAGGTTCTCGGTGTGGAGCCGCTCCAGCCACATCCGCAGCCGTGGCCGGCCCTCGGTCTCGACGAGCTCCTCGTACGAGGGGCCGCCCTCGGCGCGGCTCGGCCGGAGCCCCCACTGGCCCATGAAGAGCGCCCGCTCGTCGATGAACGCCGCGTAGTCGGCGAGCGGGATGCCCTTGACCACCCGGTCGCCGTAGAACGGGGGCCGGGGGATCGGGTTGTCCGTGGCCACGTCGGAGCGCCGGGGCAGCTCGTCGGCCGGGGTGCGCCGGAGCACGGCCCCGGGCTTCACCCGGCGGGTGCGGAGCGGGGGAAGCGACGCGCCCTTCTCCCCGCGCTTCACCGCCATGATCGCGTCCATGAGGCGGAGCCCCTCGAAGGCGTCCCGGGCGTAGCGGACCTCCCCCTCGTAGATGTCGGCGAGGTCCTGCTCGACGTACGCGCGGGTGAGCGCGGCGCCGCCGAGGATCACCGGGTACTTGGCCGCCAGCTTCCGGGCGTTCAGCTCCTCGAGGTTCTCCTTCATCACCACCGTGGACTTGACCAGCAGGCCGGACATGCCGATCACGTCGGCCTGCTTCTCCTCGGCGGCCTGGATGATGGCGGAGATGGGCTGCTTGATGCCGAGGTTGATCACCTCGTACCCGTTGTTCGACAGGATGATGTCGACGAGGTTCTTGCCGATGTCGTGCACGTCGCCCTTGACCGTGGCGAGCACGATCCGGCCCTTGGAGACGCCCTCGACCCGCTCCATGTGCGGCTCCAGGTAGGCGACCGCGCTCTTCATGACCTCGGCCGACTGGAGCACGAACGGGAGCTGCATCTGGCCGGAGCCGAACAGGTCCCCCACGGTCTTCATGCCGTCGAGGAGGACGTCGTTGATGATCTCGAGGGCGGGCCGCTGGGTGAGCGCCTCATCGAGATCGTCCTCGAGGCCCTTGCGCTCACCGTCGATGATCCGCCGCTTGAGCCGCTCCCACAGCGGCAGCGCGGCGAGCTCGGCCGCCTTCCCCGCGGTCATGGACGCGGCGTCGGCGTCGGCGAACAGCTCCATGAACCGCTGCAGCGGGTCGTACCCCTCCCGGCGGCGGTCGTAGATGAGGTCGAGCGCGACCTGGCGCTGCTCGTCGGGGATCCGGTTCATCGGCAGGATCTTCGAGGCGTGCACGATCGCCGAGTCGAGCCCGGCGTTGACGCACTCGTTGAGGAAGACGCTGTTGAGCACCACCCGGGCGGCCGGGTTGAGGCCGAACGACACGTTCGAGATGCCCAGGGTGGTCTGCACGTCCGGGTAGCGGCGCTTGACCTCCCGGATCGCCTCGATGGTCTCCAGCGCGTCCCGGCGGCTGTCCTCCTGGCCGGTGGCGATGGGGAAGGTGAGGCAGTCGACGAGGATGTCCTCCGGCCGCATGCCCCACTCGTTCACCAGCTTCTCGATGAGCCGGGTGGCGACCCGGACCTTCCACTCGGCGGTGCGGGCCTGGCCCTCCTCGTCGATGGTGAGCGCGACCACGGCGGCGCCGTGCTCCTTGACCAGCCGCATCACCTTGGTGAACCGGGAGTCCGGGCCGTCGCCGTCCTCGAAGTTCACCGAGTTGACCACCGCCCGGCCGCCGAGCATCTCCAGCCCTGCCTCGAGCACGGCGGGCTCGGTCGAGTCGAGCACGATCGGCAGGGTCGAGGCGGTCGCGAACCGGAAGGCCAGCTCCTTCATGTCGGCGACGCCGTCCCGGCCCACGTAGTCGACGCACAGGTCGAGCATGTGCGCCCCGTCGCGCGCCTGGGCCCGGGCGATCTCCACGCACTCGTCGTACTGCCCGGCGAGCATCGCCTCGCGGAACGCCTTGGAGCCGTTGGCGTTGGTCCGCTCGCCGATCATGAGGCAGGAGGTGTCCTGCCGGAACGGCACGTGCTGGTAGAGCGAGGCGGCGCCCGCCTCCGGGCGCGGGCGGCGGGCCGGCCGGGTCATCCCGGCGACCCGCTCCACCACCGTGCGCATGTGCTCGGGCGTCGTGCCGCAGCAGCCGCCCACCAGGGAGAGGCCGAACTCGCGGATGAAGGTGACGTGGGCCTCGGCGAGCTCCTCCGGCTGGAGCGGGTATCGGGCGCCCTCGGCCGTCAGCTCGGGCAGCCCGGCGTTCGGCATGCACGAGAGCGGCACCCGGGCGTGCTTGGCGAGGTAGCGCAGGTGCTCGCTCATCTCGGCCGGCCCGGTGGCGCAGTTGAGGCCGATCAGGTCGATGCCGAGCGGCTCGAGCGAGGTGAGCGCCGCGCCGATCTCGGTCCCGAGCAGCATCGTCCCGTTGGTCTCGATGGTGACCTGGGCGATGATCGGCACGTCGCGGCCGGCCTTGGCGATCGCCCGTTTCGCCCCGACGATCGCGGCCTTCGCCTGCAGCAGGTCCTGGCAGGTCTCGATGATCAGCGCGTCGACCCCGCCCGCGATGAGACCGGCCGCGTTCTGCTCGTAGGCGTCGCGGAGGAGCGCGTACGGCAGATGCCCGAGCGTGGGGAGCTTGGTCCCCGGCCCCATCGAGCCCAGGACGTACCGCGGGTGGTCGGGCGTGGACCAGTGGTCGGCCCGTTCCCGCGCCAGCCGGGCACCGGCCTCCGAAAGCTCGTAGATCCGGTCGGCGATCCCGTACTCGCCGAGCGCGGCCTGGTTGGAGTTGAAGGTGTTGGTCTCGATGCAGTCGACGCCGGCCGCGAGGTAGGCGTCGTGCACGGAGCGCACGATGTCGGGGCGGCTCACGTTGAGCACGTCGTTGCAGCCCTCGTGCCCCTGGAAGTCCTCGATGGTGGGGTGGTAGGACTGCAGCATCGTCCCCATGGCCCCGTCGGCGACCAGGATCCGCTCGGACAGCGCTTCTCGGAAGGACGGTCTGCCGGTCATGGGGAAAAGCCTATCGGCACGCCCCGCGCGACCGCGGGCGTTGATCACATGCCGGACGGTGCGCCGCGCGGCCGGGGGCTCGCCGCCGCCTCGGCGGGTATGACGGCTGATGAGACGGGAGTGACGTCCGGCTTGCCCCAAGGAATAGTCTTGGGGTGAGCAAGCGTGTACGAGGGAGGCGGCGCGTGATCGAGATCGAAGGGCTCCCCGAGCTCGTCGACCCGGTGATGATCGCCGCGTTCGAGGGGTGGAACGACGCCGCCGAAGCGGCCACGGGCGTCATCACCCACCTGGAGGCCGAGTGGAAGGCGACCCCTCTGGTCGAGCTCGACCCGGAGGACTACTACGACTTCCAGGTGACCCGGCCGTTCGTCGAGATCGGGGAGGGCAGGCAGCGGAACATCGTCTGGCCGACGACCCGCCTCCTGCTCGCCCGGCCGCCGGAGGCCGGGCGGGACGTGGTCCTGCTCCGCGGGATCGAGCCGAACATGCGCTGGCGCTCCTTCTGCGCGGAGATCATCGGGCTCTGCCAGGACCTGGGGGTGGAGCAGGCGATCCTGCTCGGCGCCCTGCTCAACGACTCGCCGCACACCCGCCCGGTCTCGGTCATGGCCACGGCGAGCGACCCGGGGATCGCCCGCTCCTACAACCTCGAGCTGACCACGTACGAGGGCCCGACCGGGATCGTCGGGGTGCTGCACGGCGCCCTCAGCGCGGCCGGGCTGCAGACGGTCTCCCTGTGGGCGTCGGTGCCGCACTACGTCGCGCAGCCGCCGAACCCCAAGGCCACGCTGGCGCTGCTGCGCCGCATCGAGGACCTGCTCGACATCCCCATGCCGTACGGGGACCTGTCCGAGGAGGCCCGGGCCTGGGAGCACGGGGTCGACGAGCTCGCCGCCCAGGACAGCGAGGTGGCCGAGTACGTGCGGGAGCTGGAGGAGCGCAAGGACGCCGCCGGCCTGCCCGAGGCGAGCGGTGAGGCGATCGCCGCGGAGTTCGAGCGCTACCTGCGCCGCCGCGAACGCGGCACCGATCGCTGAGCGCGGTCAGGGCGCCGTACGGTCAGCCCACGGACGCCGGGCGGGACCGGCGCCGGGCGCGCACGGCCTTGTGCCCCGCGTCCACGGCGATCATGACCGGGATGGCGAGGGCGGCGAGGGCCCAGCCGCCCGGCGGCGGGAACGCGCCGCCCAGCAGCCGGGCCACCGGCGGGAAGCCGAGGAAGCACAGCAGGAGCACGGCCTCGGCCGCGATCGCCCAGAGCAGGAGCGGGTTGCCCCGCCAGGACAGCCGGCCGATCCATCGGGTCTCGCTGCGGCAGGCGAACGCGTTCGCGAACTGGGCCAGCACCACGGTGGTGAACGCGGTGCCGGAGGCCGCGGCGAGGAGGGACGGGCCCGGGTCGGCGCCGAAGGTCCAGCCGCCCAGGGTGAGCACGCCGAGGAACGCGGCCATCTCGGCGAGCGCCTGGGCGGGGCCGAGCACGCCGAAGACGCGGACGAGCAGCCGCCGGTCGATGAGGTCGCCCCGGGGCGCCCGGCCCCGCATGGTCCCCGGGTGCGCCGGCTCCGCGCCGAGGGCGAGCGCGGAGAGCAGGTCGGTGCCGATGTCGAGGGCGAGCACCTGGAGCACGCCGAGCGCGAGCGGGATCGACCCGCCGCTGAGCGCCCAGACCGCGAACGGGGTGAGCTCGGCCACGTTCGAGGTGAGGTGGTAAGTGAGGAACCGGCGCACGTTGGCGTAGGTGGCCCGGCCCAGCTCGACGGCGGCGACGATCGTGGCGAAGTGGTCGTCGAGCAGCACCAGGTCCGCGGCCTCCCGGGCGACGTCGGTGCCGGAGGCGCCCATGGCGACGCCGATGTCGGCCTCGCGCAGCGCGGGGCCGTCGTTGACCCCGTCGCCGGTCATCGCCACGACGTGGCCGCGCCCGCGGAGCGCGCGGGCGATGCGCAGCTTGTCCTCGGGGGTCACCCGGGCGACCACGACGCCGTCCCGGTCGAGCAGCTCGCCGAGCTCGCGGTCGCTGGCGGGGAGCTCCGCGCCGGTGATGACGATGCTCTCCGGGCCGAGCAGGCCGACCTTCGCCGCGATGGCCTGGGCGGTGCCGGGGTGGTCGCCGGTGACCATGGCGAGCTTGATCCCGGCCGCCCGGCACTTCTCGATCGCCGCGGCGACGTCCTCCCGGGGCGGGTCCTCCAGGCCGACCAGGCCGAGCAGGGTGAGGTCGCGCTCCTCCTCCCCCCGGCCGCGGGCGACGGCGAGCACCCGCAGGCCCCGCTCGCTCATGGCGGCGAGCGCCTCCTCGGCGCCGGGGACCGGGGCGCAGAGCGGCAGCACCGAGTCCGGGGCGCCCTTGACGTGCAGCTCACCGCCGGCCACGGCGGAGGCGCGGCGGCGCTTCGGGTCGAATGGGAAGCGCCGGGTGACCTCGGCGCCGAGGTCGCAGCCGAGGCGCATGGCCTCGGCGTGCAGGGCGGCCTCCATCGGGTCGCCCACCGCCTTCCATCCGCCGTCGTGCCGCACCATCCGGCCGGTCGAGCTGAACACGGCCGAGCGCAGCACCTCGGTGGCCGGGTGCCCGGCCGTCCAGACCTCGGCCACGGTCATCTCGTTGCGGGTGAGCGTGCCGGTCTTGTCGGTGCAGATGAACGTCGCCGAGCCGAGGGTCTCCACCGCCTCCAGGTGCCGGACGAGCGCGTTCCGGCCCGCCATCCGCTGCGCCGCCCGGGCGAGCGAGAGGGTGACGGTGGGCAGCAGCCCTTCGGGGACGAGCGCGACCGTGACGCCGAGGCCGAAGAGGAAGGCCATCTCCGCGGGCATGCCGAGCACCAGGGAGACCGCGAAGAGCGCGGCGCCGGCCCCGACCGCGATGATCGCCACCGTCCGCACGACCCGGCCGAGCTGGACCTCGAGCGGGTTGCGCGGCCGGGTGGCCTGCTCGGTGAGGGAGGCGATCGCGGCGAGGCGGGTGCGGGTCCCGGTCGCCACCACCACGCCCTCGGCCGCGCCCTCCACCACGAAGGTCCCGGCGAAGGCACGGTCGCCCGGCCCCGGCCGTACGGCGACGCTCTCCCCGGTCAGCATGGACTCGTCCACGGCGAGGCCGTGGACCTCGGCGAGCTCCAGGTCGGCGGGGACGCGGTCGCCCGCCTCGAGCAGCACCACGTCGCCGGGGACGAGCTCGGCCGCGTCCACCACCGTGCGGCGGCCGTCCCGGCGGACCGTGACCCCGGCCGGGACGAGCTCGCGGAGCCGCTGCGCGGCCCGGTCGGCCCGGTACTCCTGGGCGAAGGCGAAGCCGCCGTTGATGAGCACGATCACCACGATCGCCACGGCGAGCTGCGGCATCCCGGCGAGCAGGGCGAGCCCGGCCGCCGCCCACAGGAGGAGCGCGAAGAAGTGCACCATCTCCCGCAGCAGGAGCAGCACGGGGGACGCCCGCCGGGGCGGCGGCATCCGGTTCGGCCCGTGCTCGGCCAGCCGCCGCGCCGCCTCGGCCGAGGTCAGGCCGCGGGCCGGGTTCGGCGCTCCCCTGCTCATCTCCGGACCCGTCACCTCCTACCCCGTCACCGCGAACGCTCTCCCGCGGGCGTACGGCCCGGGCCGCACAGGGTGCGGGCCAGGTCGCGGGCGGTCCGGGCGGCCGCGGCGCGGACCGCCGGGCTCATCGCCGCGCCGATGGCGAAGCGCTCCCCCTCGATGCCGATGAGGAGCAGCTCCCCGGGCATGCGGCCGAGCGCGCGGCCCAGGCCGAGCGCGTCGGCGAGGCCGAGCGCGTGGGAGCTGCACCGCCACCCGGGCGCGGCGGCGGTCCCGGCCCACCGGTGCACGGTGCCGGGGGCCGCCCCGGTGCGGACCGCGTCGATCACGACCGCCAGGTCGGCACCCGCCCAGACGTCGATCAGCTCGGTGAGGTCCCCGCCCCCCTCCACGATCGCCACGCCCGGGGCGCCGCCGGCCGGGAGCTCTTCCCGCAGCACCCGGACCGTCTCCAGGCCCGCCCGGTCGTCGCCGCGCCAGTCGTTGCCGAGGCCGATCACCACGGTGCGGCCGGGCGCGGCCCGCTCACCCGAGGTCGACATCGAGCCGCAGGAAGTGGGCCGAGCAGGAGATGCACGGGTCGTGGTTGCGGATCACGCGCTCGCAGAAGGCGGCGAGCTCCGGCTTGGGCAGGTGCAGCCGGGGCTCGATGAGCTCGCGCAGGTCCGCCTCGATCCGGGACTGGTTCTGCGCGGTGGGCGGCACGATGTCGGCCTCGGCGATCAGGCCCGCCTCGTCGATGCGGTACCGGTGGTAGAGCGTGCCGCGGGGCGCCTCGGTGGCGCCGTGGCCGACCCCGGGCCTCGGCTCCACGGGGATGTACGGGGCGTCCGGCTCCTCCAGGCGCTCCAGGATGCGGAGCGCCTCGTCGCAGGCGTGCACGACCTCCACGGCGCGCACCACGATGCTCTGGAACGGGTTGCGGCAGACCGGGCCGAGCCCCGCCTCCGCCGCGGCCTGGCGGGCGAGCGGGGAGAGCCGGTCGTGGTTGACGGCGTACCGGGCGAGCGGCCCGACCAGGTAGACGGTGCCGTCGAGCCGGGCGTGGAGCGCGGTGGAGTGCGGCACCTGCTCCTCGGTCACGTGCTCCGGCCACTCGGCCACGCCGAACGCGGTGCCGTCGGAGGTGGCGACCGTGCCGGAGAGGATGGCGTACTCCTCCGGGTGCCGCAGGGCCAGGAACCGGTAGCCGAGCTCGACGTCGGGGAAGTCGAACCCGGCCACCCAGGAGACGGTGGCGAGCGCGTCGTCGCGGGCGCGGCGCAGCAGCTCGGCGACCGGGGCGAGCTCCTTGCGGGTGGGCACCCGGTAGAAGCCGCCGACGCGGACGTTCACCGGGTGGATCGGCCGGCCGCCGATGACGGCGACGAGCTCGTTGCCGGCCTTCTTGAGGGCGAGCCCGCGCTCCACGGCCTCCCGGTGGTCGGCGGCCATGGCGATCCCGCTGTCGTACCCGAGGAAGTCGGGCGCGTGCAGCAGGTGGATGTGGAGGGCGTGGGAGGCGATCCACTCGCCGTAGTAGAGGAGCAGCCGCAGGTCCCGCAGCGGCCCGGTCACCTCGGCGCCGCAGGCCGCCTCGATGGCCTGGCAGGCGCTCATCTGGTAGGCGATCGGGCAGATACCGCAGATCCGGGCGGTGATGTCCGGGGGTTCGGTGTGGGCGCGGCCGCGCAGCAGCGCCTCGAAGAACCGCGGGGGCTCGTAGATGGTGAGCTCGAGCTCGGTGATGCGCCCGTCCCGGGCCCGGACCCGGAGGCCGCCCTCCCCCTCGACCCGGGACAGCGCGCCGATCCTGATCGTCTTATGCGTCATCGCCGGTCTCCTCGGCGTCCTCCGCCGCCTGCCGGAAGTGCTCCTCGGTCGCGTTGAAGGTCCGGTGGACGCGCACCAGCTCGGCCGTGCCCATGCCGAGCTCGCGCAGCCGCCGGTTGAGCGACGGCGGGTTGGGGCTCTCCATGGGGCCGAAGCACCCGTAGCAGCCGCGGCCGTACGCCGGGCAGATCGCCCCGCAGCCCGCCTGGGTGATCGGCCCGAGGCAGGGCGTGCCGTGCGCGACCAGGACGCAGGCGTTGCCGCGCAGCTTGCACTGCACGCAGACGCTGTGCGGGGGCACGACCGGCCGGCGGCCGGCGAGGAAGGCCGAGATCACCTCCAGGAGCTGGCCCCGGTCGATCGGGCAGCCGCGCAGCTCGAAGTCGACGGGGACGTGCGCGGAGACCGGGGACGAGCGCTCCAGGGCGGCGATGTGGTCCGGCCGGGCGTAGACCACGGAGGCGAACTCGCGCACGTCGGCGAAGTCGCGGAGCGCCTGGATGCCGCCGGCGGTGGCGCAGGCCCCGATGGTGACGAGCCGGCCGGACACCCGCCGCACGTGCCGGATCCGGTCGACCTCCTCGGGGGTGGTGATCGACCCCTCCACCAGGGAGAGGTCGTACGGGCCTTCGCCGGCCGCGCTGGACGCCTCGAGGAAGTAGGCGATCTCCACCTCGGCGGCGAGCGCGAGCAGCTCCTCCTCGCAATCGAGCAGGGTGAGCTGGCAGCCGTCGCAGGAGGTGAACTTCCACACGGCGAGCCGCGGGAGGCGCCTGGCGCGCCGGGCGGTCGCGGTTCCGGCCATCACAGCTCCCTCACGGTCAGCAGCCGGGCCACCCGGTCGTACGGCAGGACCGGGCCGTCGAGGCAGATGAAGTAGGGGCCGAGCTGGCAGTGGCCGCACCGCCCGACCCCGCACTTCATGTTCCGCTCCAGCGAGAGGCTCACCCGCTCCGGGGCGACCCCGCGGCGGACGAGCTCCTCGGCCGTGGCGTACATCATCGGCTCGGGCCCGCAGACGAAGGCGTGCGTGTCGCGCGGCTCGTAGACGATCCGGTCGAGCAGCCGGGTGACGAGCCCCACGTGGCCGGTCCACCCCTCGTCCGGGTGGTCCACGGTGACCCGCACGTCGATGCCGTGCCGGTCGCGCCAGCGGTCGAGCTCCCGCGGGTAGAGCAGGGTCTTCGGCACCTGGGCGCCGACGATCACGCTCACCCGGCCGTATCGGGACCGGTGCGCGGCGAGCTCCCGGATCACCGGGCGCAGCGGGGCGAGGCCGAGGCCGCCCGCGGCCACGACCACGTCCCGGCCCGCCGCGGCGGTCAGGTCGAACCCCGTGCCGTACGGCCCGCGCACGCCCACGAGGTCGCCCGGCCGCATGCGGCACAGGGCGGTGCTCACCGCGCCGACCGCGCGGATCGTCTGGACGAGGCCGCCCGAGCGCGCCCGGCCGCTGATCGAGACCGGGATCTCCCCGACGCCGGGGGCGTAGAGCATGGTGAACTGCCCTGGGGTGAACGGCGGGCAGGCCCCGATGACCGGGGTGAGGGTGAGCGTCACGGTGTCGGACCGTTCGGCCACCCGGGAGCGCACCCGGTACGGCACGGGCGTGAGCGGATGCGGCCCGGAGCGGGGCGCGGGCGGTTCGGTGGCCGGGATGGGTGTCATCACAGGTTCGCCAGCTCCTCGGTGACGTCGATGCCGACCGGGCACCAGGTGATGCAGCGGCCGCAGCCCACGCAGCCGTACACGCCGAACTGGTCGTACCAGGTGGAGAACTTGTGGGTGAGCCACTGGCGGTAGCGGGCCGCGGACGACCGGCGCACCGGGGTGCCGCCGAGCTCGGTGAAGCCGAGGGTGAAGCAGGAGTCCCAGACCTCGGTGCGCTCCGCCGTGCCCGTGCCGGGCACGGTGGCGTCCTCCACGGTGCTGCAGAAGCACGTGGGGCAGACCATGGTGCAGTTGGCGCAGGTGAGGCAGCGCGCCCCGACGTCCTGCCAGCGGGGCGAGTCGTGCGCGCTCGCCACCCGCTCCTTCATGCCGTCCGTGTCGACCCGGCGGCCCATCCGCGCCGCGCAGCCGCGGACCGCCTCCTCCGCGGCGGCGCGGTCGCCCGGCCCGGCCGGGGTGGCGGGCAGCGTGCCGAGGACGGCGGCGCCGCGCTCGCTGCCCGGCTCGGCGAGGAACCGGTGGGGCGCGGTCAGCTCGGTGAGCGCCAGGTCGAAGCCGGTGGCGGCCCGCGGCCCGGTCCCCATGGAGGCGCAGAAGCAGGTCCCGCCCGGGACCGTGCAGTTCACCGCGATCAGGAACAGCGCCTCCCGCCGGGCGCGGTAGTCGGGGTCGGGGTACCGCCCGCGGAGGTAGACCCGGTCGAGCACGTCGAGGGCGGCGAGGTCACAGGCCCGGACCCCGATCAGGGCGATCGCCGGGGCCTGGGGCTCGGCCTCCTCGACCGTCCCGTCCCGCAGGCGGAACAGGATGCGCCGGGGCGGGCGGAGGATGCGCTTGATCGAGTCGGGGGAGGCGGCGAAACCGAACACCGTCTCGCCGCCGCGCCGGGTGAGCCGGTACTCCCCCGGGGCCTGCTCGTCGGCCCAGCCCTGGGGCAGCTCGGCCGCGGTGGTGATCTCCTCGAACCGGATCACGCCGTCCCGCGCCACGGGGCCGACGACCGCGAACCCCTGCGCGCGCAGCGCGGCGATGAGCGGGTCGAGCGTGTCGAGCACGACGGCGTCCATGGCCGCACCTCCCCTGGTCAGGCCGGGCCGCCGCCCGGCCCGCCCACCAGGCCCGATGACGGCATGGCCGCCACCGCCGCCGGGCGGCCGGGGCGTACGGCGGGACCGATTGCGATGCTATCCCCCGGGGGGCGGACAGACCCGGATTCAGGGGGGTGATCGTCCTCACGGGGCCCGTGGGCCGGCCGGCGGGAGCGGCGGCGCCGGCCGGCCGCGGTGGGCCCGCGCCCAGGCCCCGTCGATCCGGGGCGGGCCCAGGCACTGGTCAGCGCACGGGCAGGCCGGTCACCGCCCGGCCGATGATCAGGCGCTGGATCTCGCTCGTCCCCTCGAAGATGGTGAAGATCTTGGCGTCCCGGTGCCACCGCTCCACCGGGTGCTCCCGCGTGTACCCGGCGCCGCCGAGGATCTGGATGGCCTGCTCGGTGACCCAGACCGCGGTCTCGCCCGCGACCAGCTTGCTCATCGACCCCTCGGCCTGGGTGAACGGCTTGCCCTGCCGGGCCATCCAGGCGGCCCGCCAGGTCATGAGCCGGGCCATGTCGATCCGCGCGGCCATGTCGGCGAGGAGGAAGGCGATCGCCTGGTTCTCGCCGATCTTGCGGCCGAACTGCTCCCGCTCCTTGGCGTAGTCGCGGGCGTACTCGTACGCCGCCCGGGCGATGCCCACGGCCATGGCCGCCACCTGGGGCCGGGTCGTCTCGAACGTGCGCATCGCCGCCTGCCCGCCGGCCCGCTGGCCGGCGCGGACCCGGGCGAGCCGCTCGTCGAGCTTCTCCTTGCCGCCGAGCAGGCAGCGGCCGGGCACCCGCACGTTGTCGAGGATCACCTCGGCGGTGTGCGAGGCGCGGATCCCGTGCTTCTTGAACTTCTGGCCCTGGGAGAGCCCCTTGGTCCCCGGCGGCACCACGAACGAGGCCTGGCCCCGGGCGCCGAGCGACGGGTCGACCGACGCGACGATCACGTGCACGTTCGCGATCCCGCCGTTGGTGGCCCAGGTCTTCACCCCGTTGAGGACCCATTCGTCCTTGGCCTCGTCGTACACGGCCCGGGTCCGGATGGCGCCGACGTCGCTGCCCGCGTCGGGCTCGGACGCGCAGAAGGCGCCGAGCTTCACGTCACCGGGGCTGCCGAACATCTCGGGCAGCCACTCCCCCATCTGCTCGGGGGTCCCGTTCGCCGCGACCGCGGCCGCGGCGAGCCCGGTGCCGACGATCGAGAGCCCGATGCCCGCGTCGCCCCAGAAGAGCTCCTCGAACGCGACGGGGAGGCCGAGACCGGTCTCCTCGAACCACTGCTGGGCGAAGAAGTCGAGCGAGTACAGGCCGATCTTGGCCGCCTCCTCGATGATCGGCCACGGCGTCTCCTCGCGCTCGTCCCATTCGGCGGCGGCGGGGCGGACCACGTCCCGCGCGAACTCGTGCACCCAGTCGCGAACCTGGCGGATGTCCTCGCTCAACTCCAGGCTGAAGGTCACCGCGCGCTCCTCTCTGGTGTTACCAACGGTAACACTTTAGAGCGCGGACCTGGGCGGGTTGAAGCTCCGGGAGGCGTACTGCGGGATCGTCACCATCGGTGGCCGCTCGGCCACGCCGATGTTCCGCACCACCGGGAGGTGGCCGGAGGGACCGCGCTCGAACTGCGTGAGCAGCGGCGACGGCGGCTGGACCGGGATGATCCGATCCTGGCGCTCCAGCCGGAGCCAGGCGGTGTGCAGGATCTGCCCGGCCATGCTGCCGAGCGCCTTGGCCGACTGGTGGGAGTGCACCCGGCTGCCGAGGTCGACCTGGGCGAGCGCGTCGAGCCCGACCAGGTCCAGCAGGTCGATGAGGAGCCCCAGCTCGACGCCGTACCCGGTGACGAACGGCACCCGCTCCAGGGCCCAGCGCCGGCCCGCGTACTCCCCGGCGAGCGGCTGGACGAACCCGGCGAGCTCCGGCCAGTGCATGTTGAGCAGCGGCCGCGCCACCAGCTCGGTCACCCGGCCGCCCCCGGTGGCCGCGTGCTCCGGCGACCCGATCAGCGGGCGGTCGTAGCACCCTTTGACGTACGCCACCGACGAGTCGGCGAGCAGCGGGCCGACCAGGCCGCTCACGAACGAGGAGCGGAACTCCCGCAGGTCGGCGTCGATGAAGACGACCAGCTCGCCGGTGGTGACCGCGAGCGCCTTCCACAGGGCCTCGCCCTTGCCGTCGTACTCCGGCCCGCCGAGCTCGGGCAGGATGTCGTCCTGCGCGATCACGGTCGCGCCCGCCTCCGTGGCCCGGAGCGCGGTGTCGTCGGTGGAGCGCGAGTCGATCACGACGAGCTCGTCGACCAGCGGAACCGCCTCCATGAGATCGCGCCGGATCGCGGACACGATCTCCCCCACGGTCTCGGCCTCGTTCCGCGCCGGGAGCACCACGCTGATCGTGGTGTTCCCCTTCGCCGCCATCAGGGTGCTCACCGGCCAGTCGGCCGCCGACGACGTCCGGAGGGCCAGCCACGCCTCCACCTCAGGCAGCACGAAGGCCTCCCCCTTCGTCCAGATCGTGCATTGCCATCACGATAGGCGCATGGTCGCGCCGGATGGCCGCGGCACCGTACCACCCGGGGGTACCCGGCGCGGGTGACGCGCGGGTGAACGCCGGTCGCCCAGTGCGGGTCGATCCGGTGGCCGCGCGGGGCCGGCGGCCGCCGCCCGGCTGCCCGGCCGTCACTCCTCGGCCGCGTGCCGCTCCAGGAACGCGTACACGTCGGCCTCGTCGACGCCGGGGAAGGAGCCGGGCGGCAGCACGGTCAGCACGTGCGAGTTGGCGAGCGCGGACGGCCAGGCGTAGCCCTCCCACCGCTGCGCCAGCTCCGCGGGCGGGCGGCGGCAGCACTCCCCGTTCGGGCAGTTCGACTTGGTGCGGTTCGTCGTCTCGCGCCCGCGGAACCAGCGCGACTCCCGGTACGGCACGCCGAGGGTGATGGCGAACTCCTTCTCCTGGGCCGGGTCCACGTGCGCGACGCAGAAGTAGGTGCCCGTGGGCGTGTCGCAGTACTGGTAGTAGACCGAGAACCGGTCGGGCGCGGAGAACACCCGGCGGCCCGACCACTGCCGGCACATCCGCTGCCCCTCGATCGCCCCCTGCTCGTCGGCGGGGAAGACGATCCCGTCGTTCTCGTACGCCTTGTAGATGATCCCGCCGGCGTCGTTCCGCACGAAGTGGCAGAGCAGGTCGAGGTGGCGGGTGGCGAGGTTGGTGAACCGGTGCGCGGCCATCTCGTAGGAGACGGCGAACACGTCGCGCAGGTCCTCCACGGAGAGCGTCTTGTCCCGCTTGGCCTCGCGCAGGAACGGCACCGCGGCCGACTCGGGGACGAGCAGCGCGGCGGCGAAGTAGTTCGCCTCCACCCGCTGGCGGAGGAAGTCGGCGAAGTCCTTGGGCCGGTCGTGCCGGAGCGCGTAGTGGCCGAGCGTCTGCAGCAGCACGGTCCGGGGGGTGTGCATGCCGAGCTGCTGGCGCTTGAGGTAGATGCGCCGGTTGCGCAGGTCCATCACGGAGCGGGCCGACTGCGGCAGGTCCTGGACCGTGCGCAGGGTGAACCCGAAGTGCGATACCAGCGCCTGGACCATGCTCTCGGAGAGCGCGCCCCCGCGGTAGCCCACGGCGTGGAGGGCCTCGGCCGCGGCCTTCTCGATGTCCTCGAAGTAGTTGCCCAGCTCGCGCTGCTTCCGCCGGAGCTCGGCGTTGGCGAGCCGCGCCTCCTCCGGCGTGGCCGTCCCCCTGGCCTGGCGGGCCTTGAGCTCCCCGTAGAGGGCGAGGATGTGCTCGAGCACCTCGTTGGGCACCCGGGCGGAGACCTTCAGCTTGCTCAGCCCGAGGCTCATGTAGAGCGGGTCGCGCTGCGCCTCCTCCAGCGCGATCTCCAGCTGCGCCCTCCTGTTGGGGGCCTGCCGGCGCAGCAGCTCCTCGACGGGCACGTTGAGCGCGGTCGCGAGCGACTTCAGCAGCGACAGCTTGGGCTCGCGCTTGCCGTTCTCCAGGAGGGAGAGCTGGCTCGGCGCCCGCCCGACGCGTTCGGCCAGGTCAGCGAGGGTGAGCCCGCGCTGCTTGCGCAGGTGCTTGAGCCGCTGCCCGAAGGCCAGCAGGTCGAGCTCGTGCGTCAAAGACAGCTGTTCTTCGCCGGTGATGGAGGACATATCTCCGATCCTAGGCGGAAAAACGACACTTCTTCCACCCCACCTGTGACCCGCGTCACACGACTGGTCTAGTCCATATCGAAAACACTGCGGTTCTTCACCAGCGAATACCCGTAGGTATTTATATATAGTGAAAAAGTACCAATCTTTTCTGTCGATCAACCTTGTTGATCCCGGAATCCCGGGCAGACACTGAGGACCAGCCCCAGGTGACGATTCACGCAACAAGGGAGTGACCGGGACATGACGGACCGCCTTGCCGCGGCCGCAGCCGAGCTGCGCCGCGAGTGGGAGACCAACCCGCGCTGGAAGAACGTCAAGCGGGACTACACCGCCGAGGACGTGGTGAGGCTGCGCGGATCCGTCCAGGAGGAGCACACGCTCGCCCGCCTCGGGGCCGAGCGGCTCTGGAACCTCCTGCACACCGAGGAGTACATCCACGCGCTCGGCGCGCTCACCGGTGGCCAGGCCGTGCAGATGGTGAAGGCCGGCCTCAAGGCGATCTACCTCTCCGGCTGGCAGGTGGCGGCCGACGCCAACCTCGCGTCCCAGACCTACCCGGACCAGAGCCTGTACCCGGCCAACTCCGTGCCCGCCGTGGTCCGGCGCATCAACAACGCCCTGCTCCGGGCCGACCAGATCAGCTGGGCCGAGGGCGACGAGAACGCCCCGTACTGGCTCGCCCCGATCGTGGCCGACGCCGAGGCCGGCTTCGGCGGCGTGCTGAACGCGTTCGAGCTGATGAAGGCGATGATCGCCGCCGGCGCGGCCGGGGTCCACTTCGAGGACCAGCTCGCCTCGGAGAAGAAGTGCGGCCACCTCGGCGGCAAGGTCCTGGTCCCGACCGGTCAGCACATCAAGACCCTCAACGCCGCCCGCCTCGCCGCGGACGTGCTGGGCGTGCCCACGCTGGTGATCGCGCGGACCGACGCTCAGGCCGCGACGCTCCTGACCAGCGACATCGACGAGCGGGACAAGCCGTTCGTCACCGGCGAGCGCACGCCGGAGGGCTTCTACCGGGTGCGCCCCGGCGTCGAGGCCTGCATCGCCCGCGGCCTCGCCTACGCCCCGTACGCCGACCTGCTGTGGATGGAGACCTCCACGCCGGACCTGGAGGTGGCCCGCGAGTTCGCCGAGGCGATCAAGGCCCAGTACCCGGACCAGCTCCTCGCCTACAACTGCTCGCCGTCGTTCAACTGGAAGAAGCACCTGGACGACGCGACGATCGCCAAGTTCCAGCGGGAGCTCGCGCACATGGGGTACAAGTTCCAGTTCATCACCCTGGCCGGGTTCCACTCGCTGAACTACTCGATGTTCAAGCTCGCCAAGGGCTACGCCGAGGAGGGCATGACGGCCTACGTCGAGCTGCAGCAGGCCGAGTTCGCCGCCGAGTCCCTCGGCTACACCGCCACGCGCCACCAGCGCGAGGTCGGCACCGGATACTTCGACCTGGTCAGCACGGCCATCTCGCCTGACTCCTCGACCGTGGCCCTCAAGGGCTCCACGGAGGAGGAGCAGTTCACCGAGGCTCACTGATCACGGGCGACCAGCCGCAGACAGGTCGAACTCCGAGCCCCGCCGATCAGCTGGGGCCGCAGGTCACCGCCACGGGACCTGACGGCGATCGGCGGGGCTCGGCGCTTTCCCGCCCGCGGGCGGATCGAGCGGGGCCGGCGAGGGAACGTCCGGGCTCGGCGGCTGCCCGGTCTGCGGCGGCGGGGAGAGCGGCTCCTCGGACGGGGGCGGGCTCTGGCCGCCCGGGGGCTCCCCCGGCGTCGCCGTCGGGCCGGGCCGCGGCGTGGCCGGGCGGCACGGCGGGTCCTCACCGGCCGGGCACCCGGTGGGCCGGGGCCGCACCGTGCCCCGCACCGGAGAGGGCGAGACCACGATCGGCTCCTTCACCGCCCGGGACGGCCGCGCGGATCGGGCCGGGGTGGCCGTGGGCCGCGGCCGGGGCGCCGGGGTGCCCCGCGCGGCGGCGCTCCGGGTGGGCGTGCGCGGCACCTCGGCGGGGACGGGGACGTCGATGACGCTCTCCTCCGGGCGGGGGATCACCAGCGGCGGCGCGGGTGGCTCGCCGCCGGTGCCGTGCATCCGGGCGGCACCGGTCCCGGCGGCGACCATGGTGAGGGTGGCGATGGTGATCGTCGCGAGCGCGGCGAACCCGGCCTGAGAGGCGTGGCCCGCCGTCCTCCCCGGGCGGGCCGGGCTCTCCCCGGCCGGCCGACGGCGCGCGGCCCGCGTGCGCCGGATCGTGCCGGTGAGCCCCGCCGGCCCGGCCGACCGGCCGCTCTCCGCCGGCTCGGGCGACCGGCCGATCTCCGCCGGCCGCTCCGGTTCGCGGCGGTCGCCCGGCTCCCCCGGGTACGGCACGGGCCGCCAGGTGCGGGCGAGGATCTCGGCGACCGCCCGCCGCCGGTCCTCCGGCATGGCGATCCCGCCCATCGCGAGCAGCGCGGCGAGCAGCTCACCCGCGGCCGGGCGGGCCGCCGGGTCCTTGCGCAGCGCCGCGGCCGCCAGGTCGCGCAGCAGCCCGGTGACGCCGTCGATCCACGGCTCCTCGACCAGGATCCGCCGGGTGAGCACGTCGAGGTCGCCCCGGCCGAACGGGTGCCGCCCGGTCGCCGCGTACACGACCAGGCACCCCCACGAGAAGACGTCCGAGGCGGGTACGGCCCGCCCGCCGGTGAGCCGCTCCGGCGCGACCCACCCGGGGCTCCCCATGATCTGCCCGGCCTGGGTGTAGGCGAGCGCCGCGTCCTGGTCCCGGGCGATGCCGAAGTCGATCACGAACGGGCCGCGCGGGGAGAGCAGGACGTTCGCCGGCTTCAGGTCCCGGTGGACCAGCCCCGCCTCGTGGATCGCGCACAGGGCGCCGGCCGTGCCGAGGGCCACGCCGTACGCGAGGTCGGGGACGAGCGGGCCGTGCGCCTCGACCACCTGGGAGAGCGGGGGCCCGGGGATGTACTCGGTGACCAGGTACGGGCGGGTCCCGTCGACGCCGTCCTCGATGACCCCGGCCGTGCAGAACGGCACCACGCGCCGGGAGAGCTCCACCTCCGCGGCGAACCGCGCCCGCAGGGTCGGGTCGGCGAGGTGGGCCTCGTGCGGGGTCTTCACCGCGACCAGCCCGTGGCCGGGGTGCTCGGCGAGGTAGACCACGCCCATGCCGCCCGCGCCGAGCCGGCCGAGGAGCGGGTAGCGCCCGACGGCGACGGGGTCACCCGCGGTGAGCGGGCGTACACCGGGAGGCATGCCGCCAGGGAAGCCTGCACCGCCACGCGCCATCCGGAAGCCACCCTCTCAGGAAGTACCCGCACAGCACACTGTGGCCCGTCGGCCCCGGGGCGCGCCGCCGAGTGGCGCGGAGATGCCGGGCTAGGTAAGGCCAATGGCACCCGCAGGTAAGGAACTTCCGGAACCGCGCAGCTCACATACCGCGCAAATGAGACACGGGCTTGGGTGCTGCCGGCGGCGGGTGGGCGGGGCGTCGGCCAGGGCGCCGATCACGGACGGGTGAGGGTACGGCCGCGGCGGGTGGGCGCGGCCCGCTCCGTCACGCCGCCTCGGCGCCGGAAGCCGCCAGGAACTTCTCCACCGCGCCGAGGAACCGTTCGATGTGCCCGAAGATCCGCCGCGCCTCGGGGAGCACGTCGGAGAAGATCGGGAACACGTGCGGCATGCGGTGCCACTCCTCGTACCGCACCGGCACCCCGCTCCGCCGGGCGCGGTCGGCGACCCGCCGCGCCTCGCCGCGGAGGATCTCCGTGCTGCCGGTGACGATCATGAGGGGTGGCACGCCCGTGTAGTCGCCGTAGACCGGTGAGATGAGGGGGTCGCGGGGGTCGCGGCCGTCCGTCCACCGGCGGGCGAGCCAGTCGATCCGGCTCGCCGGGAGCATGGGGTCGGCCCACCGGTTCTCCCGGCGCGGGGGGACGGTCAGGTCGGCCCACGGGGACAGGCAGATGCCGGCGGCGGGGAGCGGCATCCCCTCGTCCCGCAGGGCGAGCAGGGTGGCGAGGGTGAGGTGGCCGCCGGCCGAGTCACCGGCGATCACGATGTCCTTCGGGCGGTGCCCGGCGTCGAGCAGCCCCTGGTACGCGGCGAGCGCGTCGGCGAGCGACTCGGTGAGGGTGTGCGACGGGCCCTGCCGGTAGTCGAGCGAGAGCACCGGGCGCCGCGCGGCCGCCGACAGCCGCCAGGTGATCGGGCGGTGGGTGGCCGGGGAGCAGACGAAGTACGCGCCGCCGTGGAAGTAGAGCACCACCTTGTCCTCGTCGAGGTCGGCGGCGCCCCGCACCCACTCGGCCCGGCACCCGCCGATCTCGTCGGGGACGATCGACACGTGACCGGGCAGGAACCGGGAGAGGTGCTCGCTCAGGCCGAGCAGCTCCCGGGCGACCACCATCCCGGGCGTGTTCCGGACGAGGACGGCGGTGACGGGCTTCATCGTCCCCCGGAGGAGCCCGTTGAGCACGGTCGTCTGCCAACTGACGGGATATTTTGGAAAAATATCCACATTCAGCTCATCAGTCACGCAACCCTCCCAAAAGGGACGTTCCCGGGTTGGCAACGGTTCTACCGGCCGGTAGGTTACGAGATATTCACAATAAGGTTTCTTTATTGTAACACCAGCAGGTCAGCGGCTATGGCCCCACAGGAGATCCGGCCGCGTTCCCGGGAGCGCGGCGGCCGGATCCCGGCGCGGCACCGGTGCGGCCCGCCGCCACGGGGCCCGCGAGCAGGGCCACCCCGGCCGAGCCGAACCCTGGAAGAACCGCCGCCTCGGCCCCGTCGCACGGCCGGTCCCTCACGGTCGGGCGATGCGGCGACGAGCGGCACCCGCGTGACCGGCTCCGCCTGCACCGGCTCGCCGCCCTCGGGGACGAAGGGGCCGAGGGCTCGGGCTGAGCCGGGCCGGCCGGACCGCCGCCGCGGGATCCGGGGAGACGGGGGCCGAAGAACGCGGAGAAGGGGCGGATGTCGCCGGCCGCCACGGGCCCGGGAAGGCGGCGAGCACCCCGGCCGCGTCGCACGCCTGGAAGGGCCACCGCCGTGGGCACCGGGGAGGCAGGCCGCCGCGCCCTCCAGGAACGCCGAGAACCGAGCCGTGGGCCCCAGGGAGGTAGGAGGGCGGAAAACCGGGTATGGCTGGTCCCGTTCCAGCACTCCGCCGTGATCATCCGCCGTGCGGGCGGCCGCATCGGGTGCAGGGGGCCTTGCAGCATGACCTCGCAGCGGTACCGGCGCGTCATCGTCGGCTTCGACGGATCCCCGGCGGCCGTGGCGGCGCTCGACTGGGCGTCGGCGGAGGCTCGCCTGCACGGCGCGTCCCTGGTCATCTGCACGGTGGTGCCGGACGGCCAGGAGCCGGCCACCTCGGACGCCCTCGCCACGCTGCGCCGCTCGGTGCAGGAGCTCATCGGCGGCGAGCCCGAGGTCCGCTGCGTGCCGGGCTCGCCCGCGGTCGCGCTCATCACCGCCTGCACCCCGTCGGACCTGCTCGTGCTCGGCGCCCATGGCCGCAGCGCGCTCGCCGGCGTGCTCCTGGGGTCGGTCAGCCGCGCGTGCCTGCACCGCGCCCCCTGCCCGGTGGCGGTGGTCCCGGCCACCGGAGAGCGGCCGCGGCACGACCGGGTGATCGCCGCGGTGGACGGCTCCGGGCCGTCCCGCCGGGCGTTGCGCGCGGCCGCGATCGAGGCCGAGCTCCGCGGGGCCTCGCTGCGGGTGGTGCACGCCGTGCACTGGGACCCGCTCGGGGTGGAGTGGATCACCCCCACCAAGGAGCAGCTCGTGGCCTGGGGGGAGCGCCTGGTCGCCGCCGAGCTGGCCGCGACGGGCGTGCGCGCGATCACCGAGGTCGTGCACGGTCATCCCAAGGAGGTCCTGATCCAGGCCGCCCAGGAGGCCGATCTCCTCGTTTTGGGGCACCGTGGCCGCAACCCGCTCGCCGGGCTGCTGCTCGGCTCCACCAGCGAGCACTGCGCCCGCCACGCCCCGTGCCCGGTCATCGTCGTACGGCCGCCGCAGGACTGAGCCACCGGACGCCATGGACAGGCCTCGCAAGGACGCGGGCCCCGGCACGGTCGCCCGGGCCGACGCCCCGCGCCCCGCGCCCCACGAGCTGGCGCCCCATGAGGTGGTGCTCATCCACGGCAGCGACCTCGACCGCGGCCTGGACGAGCACGAGGCGCGAGACCGGCTGGAGCGGTACGGGCCGAACGTGCTGCCGCGGGCCGATACGGCCGGGTGGCCCGTCCGCTGGCTCCGCCAGTTCCACCACCCGCTGATCTACATCCTGCTCGCCTCCGCGGCGATCACGCTGCTCCTCGGCGACCTGGTGGACTCCGCGGTCATCCTCGCGGTCCTGCTGGTCAACGCGGTGGTCGGCTTCGTCCAGGAGTCCAGGGCGGAGGCCGCGCTGGACGAGCTGCGGGCGATGGCCCGCACCCGGGCGCGGGTGGTCCGCGGCGGGCGCGTGGCCGAGGTGCCCTCCGAGGAGCTCGTCCCGGGCGACCTCGTCCTCCTGGAGGCCGGGGACAAGGTCCCCGCCGACCTGCGGCTGGTGCGGGTCGCCGAGCTGTGCGCCGACGAGTCGGCGCTGACCGGTGAGTCGGTCCCGGTGGCCAAGGACGAGGTCGTGCTGCCGCAGGCGACCCCGGTCACCGACCGGCGCAACATGGTCTACTCCGGCACGGTGATCACCTCGGGCACCGCGACCGGCATCGTGGTCGCCACCGGCGCCGAGACCGAGCTGGGCAGGATCCACCGCTTCGTGACCGAGGCCGAACCCCTCGCCACCCCGCTCACGCGCAAGATCGCCCGGTTCAGCGCGCTCCTGACCGCGGCCATCCTCGCCCTCTCGGCGCTCACCTTCGCGGTCGGCATGGTCCGCGGCGAGCCGGTCAAGGAGACGTTCATCGCGGCGGTCGCCCTGGCCGTCGCCGCGATCCCCGAGGGCCTGCCCGCGGTCGTCACCATCACCCTCGCCATCGGCGTCTCCCGCATGGCCGCGCGCCGGGCCGTGATCCGGCGGCTGCCCGCGGTCGAGACCCTCGGCAGCACCACGGTGATCTGCACCGACAAGACCGGCACGCTGACCGAGAACCGGATGACGGTGCGCGTCATCCGGACCCCGGACCGCACGGTGACGGTGACCGGAGCGGGGTACGCCCCCGTGGGCGAGCTGGTCGACGAGGACGGGCGGCGCGCCGACCTCGGCGAGGACGCGGCGCTGCGCTGGTCGCTGCTGGCCGGGGCCTGCTGCAACGACGCGGCGTTCCTCGGGGACCGCGCGTCCGTGGCGGGCGATCCGACCGAGGCCGCCATGCTCGTCGCCGCCGACAAGGCCGGGCTGGGACACGAGCACGCGCGGGCCCGCTTCCCGCGGATCGCCGAGCAGCCGTTCCGCCCCGAGCGCCGGTACATGGCCACCCTGCACGAGGCGCCGGACCGTCCCGGTGAGTGGATCGTGTTCGTCAAGGGGGCGACCGAGCGGCTGGTGCGGATGTGCGCCTGGGAGATGACGGCCGGCGGCGAGTGCCGCCCGCTCGACGCCGGAGCCGCGCTGCGCTCCGCCGAGGAGCTGGCCGGGCAGGGGCTGCGCGTGCTGGCCACGGCGATGTGCCGGGTGCCCGCCACGGCCGGGCCGGAGGAGAGCCTGGACGCGGCCCTCCGGGCGGGGACGCTGGTCTTCACCGGCATGCAGGCGATGCTCGACCCGCCCCGGCCCGGGGCGGTCCGCGCGGTGCGCGCCTGCCGGGACGCGGGCATCTCGGTCAAGATGATCACGGGCGACCACGCCACCACCGCGGCGGCGGTCGCCCGCCGGATCGGCATCCTGCCGGGCGGGGACGTGCTCACCGGGGAGGACCTGGCCCGGCTCACCGGCCCGGAGTTCTCCGCCGCGGTCGAGCGGGCCGCGGTGTTCGCCCGGGTCTCCCCGGAGCAGAAGCTCCGCCTGGTCGTGGCGCTGCAGGAGCGGCGTCACGTGGTCGCGATGACCGGCGACGGCGTGAACGACGCGCCGGCGCTGCGGCGGGCCGACATCGGCATCGCGATGGGCCGGAGCGGCACCGAGGTCGCCAAGGACGCGGCCGACATGGTGCTCACCGACGACGACTTCGCGAGCATCGAGGCCGCCGCGGAGGAGGGCCGCGGCGTCTTCGACAACCTCACCAAGTTCATCGTGTGGACCCTGCCCACCAACGCCGGCCAGGGCCTGGTCATCCTGGTGGCCATCCTGTTCGGCCTGACCCTGCCGATGCTGCCGCTGCAGGTCCTCTGGATCAACATGATCACGGCGGTGACGCTCGGCCTCACCCTCGCCTTCGAACCGAAGGAGCCCGGCATCATGCGCCGGCCGCCGCGCGACCCCGGGCGGCCCCTCCTCACCGGCGCCCTGGTGGTCCGCATCCTGCTAGTGGCCGGGCTGATGATCGCGGGCGCGCTGTGGCTGTTCGAGTGGGAGCTGCGCCGCGGCGCCGGCCTCGCCGAGGCCCGGACCGCCGCGGTCAACCTGTTCGTCATGGTGGAGCTGTGCTACCTGTTCAACTGCCGCTCCCTCACGCTGCCGGTGTGGCGGGTGGGCCTGTTCAGCAACGGCTGGTCGCTGGCCGGGGTCGCCGCGCAGATCCTCGCCCAGCTCGCGCTCACGTACCTGCCGGTGATGAACCGCCTGTTCCACACCGCGCCGATCGGCCTCGACGCCTGGCTCCGTGTGCTGGCGCTGGCGGGCGCCGCCACGCTGATCGTCGCCGTGGACAAGCGCCTCCGGGGGATGCACCTGTGACCTGCGCGCATCCAAGACCGGTGACGGCGCGCATCCGACACCGGTGAGGGCGGCCATCCCATGACCGGATGACGGAGGCGTGTCACCGTGCGCCCGCGATGGAGGGGCGTCGCCGGCGCCGGGCGCACCCTCAGGGGCGGCGGCATCGCGGCCCCGGCCGGGGGGCTCCCGCGAGCCCGCCCGGCCGGCGGCGGCCGGTACGGCACCGCGGCCGGCGGCCGGCACGCCCAGCCCGCACCGGTGGGCCTCCGCTTGAGCCGCGCACGGCCGCGCGCGGGACGGCACGGGCGCCGGGCACGGCGCGGCCGCCCCGCCGAGCGCGGGTGCGCCGGGCTAGTCGCCGGTGTCCCAGCCGGCGTCCTCCTCGTCGTCCTCGCCGTCCCACCGGCGGGCCCACCGGGACGGCATGATCACCGGGAGGAAGAGGGCGATGCCGAGCATGCCGTACACGCCGGTGGAGAGCAGGGTGAGCATGCCCCGGCTCGCCTCGGCGAGGTCCTGCTGCACTGCGGCACCGGTGGGCACCAGGCTCGCGGCGCGGGAGACGTCGAGCACGTAGACCAGCGTCCAGGCGAGCAGCACGATCGACGGCACGAACGCCGCGAGCGGGGAGACCCTGGTCACCAGGATCAGCCCGATCAGCAGGCCGAGGACGGCCATCACGCCGATCGCGATCAGGATCCGGGTGTCCTGCACCGGGTCGAGCTCCTGCGCCGCGGCGCGCGCGGCCACCTGAGCCGCCCATCCGCCGCCGAGGAGCACCGCGCCCACGACCACGAAGCCCAGCAACAGCCCGAAGAAGTGCCGCATACGCCAACTCCACCTAGCGATGAGTCCGCGCGGCAACAGTAGCCCAAACACGGCAAAGTTCATGGGCTTTCCCGGCAATGCCGTCCGGCCACCGGGCCGTACCGCCCGGCGCCGGGCGGCGGTACGGTCGGGAAAGCCGCCCCGGCCGGGGCGGCGCCCCGCGCGCAGAGGAGACCTGTCGGAGGAGATCGGATGCTTCCCGAGCACGGTAAGCCGGTGCCCGAGCTGCTCGCCGAGCTGACGGCCGCCCGATCGGCCGACCTTCCGGTCGGCGGCGGGAAGGTGACCGCGTACGTGTACGACACCGGCCTGCCCGAGGTGCACGAGGCGGCGCGCCGGGCGTACCTGGAGCTCCTCGATGTCAACATGCTCGACCCGACCGTGTTCCCCAGCATGGTCGCGCTCGAGCGCGAGGTCGTCGCCGCCGCGGCCGAGCTCCTCGGCCGGCCGGGGGCGCCCGGGATCTTCACCAGCGGCGGCACGGAGTCGATCATGCTCGCGGTGAAGGCGGCCCGGGACGCCCGGCCGGAGGCGCGGCGGATCGTCCTCCCCGTGACCGCGCACCCCGCCTTCCACAAGGCCGCGCACTACCTGGGACTGGAGGTGGTGCCGGTCCCGGTGGACCCGGAGACGTTCCGCGCCTCGGTCCCCGACGTCGAGGCGGCGGTGGACGAGCGGACCGCCCTGGTCGTGGCCTCCGCGCCGTCCTACCCGCAGGGGGTCGTCGACCCGGTGACGGAGATCGCGGCGATCGCGGCGGCGAAGGGCGTGCTCTGCCACGTCGACGCCTGCGTGGGCGGCTGGCTGCTCCCCTGGCTCCGCGAGGCGGGCGCGGACATCCCGCCGTTCGACCTCAGCGTCCCCGGGGTCACCTCGATCTCCTGCGACCTGCACAAGTACGGCTACGCGCCCAAGGGCGCTTCCGTGGTGCTGTTCGCCGACCCGGCGCTGCGCCGGAAGGCGTACTTCGCCTCGGCCGCCTGGCCCGGTTACCCGATCGTCAACGCGACCGCGCAGAGCTCCCGGTCGGCCGGGCCGCTCGCCGGGGCGTGGGCCACGCTGCGCGCCCTCGGCCGGGCCGGCTACCTGGAGCTCGCGCACCGCACGCTCGAGGCGACCCGGCGGCTGGTGAAGGGGGTGAGCGAGATCCCCGGCCTGCGGGTGCTCGGCACGCCGGAGGCGTCGCTGGTCGCGATCGCCGGCTCGCCCGAGGTGGACGTGTTCGTGCTCGCCGAGGAGGCCCGGCGCCTGGGCTGGTACCTGCAGCCGCAGCTCTCCTACGCCGGCATCCCGGCGAACGTGCACGTCACGGTCACCGGGGTCACGCTCTCCGGGGTCGACGCCATGCTCGAGGCGATCGCGTCGGCCGCGGAGGCCGCCCGGCGGCGGGGCCCGGCCCCCGTGCCGGAGGGCCTGCCCGAGCTGGTCGCCTCCCTCGACCTGGACGCGATCGGCGACGCCGAGTTCGCCGAGCTCGCCGCGTCGGTGGGCATCGACCTGCGCTCCCTGGGCGAGGGCCGGTCGGCGGCGGTCGACGCGCTGCTCGACGCGCTCGACCCGCGCACGAGGGAGGCCGTGCTCGTCCGGTTCCTCTCCGCGCTCTACTCCTGAGGGCGCGGCCCCCGGCCCTCGGCGGCGGGCCGCCCCGGGCCCCGGGCCGCGGCGGTGAGCCGGGCGACCACGCCGAGGGCCTTCCGCGCGCTCGCCGCGTCGTGGACGCGGAAGACCCGCGCGCCCTGGAGCGCGGAGACGGTGAGCGTGGCGAGGGTGCCGACGTGCCGCCGCTCCACGGGCAGCCCGCCCAGCGCCTCGCCGATGAAGTCCTTGTTCGACACGGCGACGAGGACCGGCCAGCCGGTGGCGACCAGCTCGCCGAGCCGCCGGCTCACCTCGAGCGAGTGCCAGGTGTTCTTGCCGAAGTCGTGGGCGGGGTCGATGAGGATCCGGTCCCGGGCGACCCCGGCGGCGGCCGCCCGCTCGGCGAGCGCGGTGGTGTAGCGGACCACGTCGGCCACGACGTCCTCGTACCCGATGCGGTGCGGGCGGGTGCGCGGCCGGAGCCGCCCCGCGTGGGCGCAGACCAGGCCGAGGCCGTGCTCGGCGGCGACCTCGGGGAGCGCGGGGTCCACCCCGCCCCAGGTGTCGTTGATCAGGTCGGCCCCGGCCTCGGCCACGACCTCGGCGACCTCGGAGCGCCAGGTGTCCACGCTGATGATCACGTCGGGGTGGCGCTCCCGGACCGCGGCCACCAGGCCCGCGACCCGGTCGATCTCCTCGGCGGGCCCGACCGGGTCGCCGGGGCCCGCCTTCACGCCGCCGATGTCGATGATGTCCGCCCCCTGGCCGATCAGCCGGGAGGCCGCGTCCAGGGCCGCCTGGAACGCGAAGGTGGCGCCGCGATCGAAGAACGAGTCGGGGGTGCGGTTCACCACCGCCATGACGGCGAACTCGCGGGGGCCGAAGGAACGGCCGCGGAGACGGAGCACGGACCCTGGTCCGCGAGGCGCATCAGGCATCGAAGCCAAGCCTACCCGCGCGGATCTCCCGCGGGCCGCCGCCCGGCACCCGGCCCGATCCCGCTTCGGCGATGGCGAGGAAGTCCCGGGCCGCGTCGGGCAGCCGGCGCCGGGTGTGCACGACCGCGACGACCTTGCCCACCGGTGGGTCGAGGGACCGGACCACGAGGCCGGCGCAGCCGGACCGGTCGAGCAGGCGGCGGTACCACAGCAGCGACGCCCGGCCTTCCCGCACCACGCTCAGCCGGTCGTGCCCGGGCGGCTCGGCGGCCTCGACCGGGCGGACGCCGTACCGGGCGAACAGGTGCTCCAGGTCCCGGCGGTGCGGGCTGCCCGGGGCGGGCAGCGCGAGCGGCATCCCGTGCAGCCGGCTGACCGGCAGCGGGTCGGGGAGGTCGGCGTCCCGCGGCGCGACCAGCACGATCTCCTGGCGTTCGAACGGATGGCTCACCAGGTCGGCGGGGACCGGCAGCTCGGTGAGGCCGAGCTCCGCCCGCCGCCCGCGCAACGCGCTGACCACCCCGTCCCGGTCGCCGCAGCGCACGATCCGCACGCGCACCCCGGGGTGCTCGGCCGCGTAGGCGGGGAGCAGGCGCCCGGTGAGCCCGGGTTCGAGGAGGGGGGTCGCGGCGATGCGCAGTTCGGTTCCCCCGGCGCCGTCGCTCCGCGCCGCGAGCGCCTCGATCCGGTCGATCGCGTCGAGCGCCTCCTTGGCGAGCTTGACGACGGCGCGGCCCTGCGGGGTGACGGCGATCCCCCGGCCGGAGCGCGCGAACAGCGTGATGCCGAGTTCCCGCTCCAGGTCGCGGATCGCGCGGGACAGCGCAGGCTGCGCGACGTAGAGCGACCTCGCCGCATCCGTCATGGTGCGGTGTTCCGCGGTGGCCACCACATAGCGCAGCTGCTGCAGGTTCATGCGGAAAACGCTAGGGCAGAGCGGGCCGCCGATTCCCCGACATTCAAAAGATCACCCCGGCCGATTACCCACCGTTCTCTTCACGTCCTAGATCCACATGAGATGAAAAATCTGTATTCTTCTCCCGTCAATCTGCAAAGGGGGCAATGTAGGTAAAGGGGGCAATGTCGTGGTCTCGCAGTATCCTCCGCAGCCGCCGATGGGACGGCCTCCCTACGGGGCGGGCGGAGGATGGCAGGGCACCCCGCCGCCCGGTGGGCCGCCGGGCGGGATGTACCCGCCCCCTCCCGGAGCCGGGCAGCCGATGCCCGGGCCGTACCCCCCGCCGTACCCGCAGGGCGGTGCGCCGGCCGGCCCGCCCGGCCAGTACCCGCCGCCGCCACCGCCCGGGTGGGGACCGCACGCGCCCCAGCCGTACCTGCCGCACCCGGGAGCCCGGCAGCGCCGGCGGTCGGGCGCCGGCTCCGTGATCGGCGGCCTCATCGGGCTGATCTCCCTCGTCTTCGTCGGCCTCGCCGTGCTGGGCTCGCTCCTGGAGGAGGAGCCCGGCTCGGTGACCCCGATCAGCATGCCGACGGAGACCTACTCCCCCACCCGGGACGCCTACTCGCCGGAGCCCTACTCCCCCACGCCGGAGACCGGGTCGGCCACGCCCACGAGCGCGGTGCGCTCGAGCCCGGCCACCACCCCGGCGCAGCGGGCGCGCCTCGACCGGTCCCTCACCAACAACACCCTCTACCGGGCCGGTGCGCTGCCGAAGACGAACTGCCGGGCGGGCAACGCGAACATCTACAACCACGCGCAGCTCAAGGCCCTGATCCTCAAGACGAGCCGGTGCATGGACCGGGCGTGGAGCACCGCGCTCAAGCGGGTGGGCATGCCGTGGTACCGGCCCGGCTACGCGATCGTGCAGAACAGGGGGCGGGGCGCCTGCGGCGACTACCCGGCGCGGGGGAGCAACGTGCCGTACTACTGCCCGGCGAACTCCACCATCTACGCCTCGACCTCGGCCGTCGCCCGGGAGTACGGCCCGCTCGGGTCGTGGCACGGGTTCATCATCTCGGTGATGGCCCACGAGTACGGGCACCACGTCCAGAACCTGTCGGGCATCCTGCACGAGCGCTGGCGGCGGCACCTGAGCACCTCGTCGCAGAGCCAGCGGCTGCTGCTCAGCCGGCGGCTCGAGCTCCAGGCGACCTGCATGGCCGGGATGTTCATGCGCTCGGTGGAGGCCAGCTACCCGATCACCCCGGCCCGCCGTTCGGCGTTGCTGAACGCGTACAACTACCTCGGGGACAACCCGAGGGGCCCGCGGGACCACGGCAGCACCCGGAGCAACTACGCGTGGTTCCGGCAGGGGTACGTCCGGCAGAAGGCCTACCAGTGCAACACCTGGGTCATGCCAGCTTCAACGGTCTCATAACGGACATGCCCTGAAGCCATATCCTTCGTCTCAGTTGTCCAGATACGAGGGCTACAATCCATCCCCAAGCTCCACAGACGAAGAAAGCGGTGAAGCATGCGTGGCGGGGGCCCCGCTGACACGAGTGGCGGACACCCGGCGACGCTGTCCCACCCCGAGCGGCGGCCGGAACAGCCGGCCACCGGGCCCGAGCGGCCGGCCACCGGCCCCGGTCCCCGGGAACCCCGTTACGCCAAGCCGCTCACCACGGCCGCACTGATCGGCTGGACGGCGCTGTCCGCCGTGATCCCCGGAGCCGCCCACCTGCGGGCCGGGCACCGGCGCACCGGGTTCGCGCTGCTCGCCGTGTTCGGCGCGGTGCTGATCGCGGCGGTGGTCTACGGCCTGCGGTTCACCCGCGAGGCCGGCGCCGTCCTCCGGGCGAGCACCCTCAACCTGATCACGGTGGGCGCGGTGCTGTGCGCGCTCGCCTGGTTCGCCCTGGTCGTCCTGTCGTACATCACGCTCCGGCCGCAGCGGCTGTCGAGCCGCGGCCAGCTCGCCTCCGGCGTGGTGGCCGGCGTGCTGAGCGTGTCGGTGATGCTCCCGTTCGCCTTCACCGCGAGCACGATCAAGACCCTGAACGACACCCTGGACGCGATCTCCGTCACCCCCGGCGACGGCACCACGCCGTCTCCGGTCAAGGCGGAGGACCCGTGGAACGGGCGGCGGCGGCTCAACTTCCTCCTGCTCGGCGGCGACGCCGCCGGCAACCGGAGCGGCGTCCGCACCGACACCATGATCGTGGCGAGCGTCAACATCGCCACCGGGAACACGGTGCTGTTCAGCCTCCCGCGCAACCTGCAGTACGTGCGCTTCCCGCCGGGCAGCCCGATGCACAAGCAGTTCCCGAACGGGTTCACCGCCGAGCAGGGCCTGCTCAACGCGGTCTGGTACTACGCGGACAACAACCCGCAGGTGATGGGCGGCCGCAACCGGGGAGCCCAGGCGCTCAAGGACGCGATCGGCTACACGCTGGGCCTGCACATCGACTACTACGCGATGGTCGACATGTACGGCTTCGCCCGCCTGATCGACGCTCTGGGCGGCCTGCGCATCCGGGTCCAGGAGGACATCAAGTGGGGCGGCCTCTACGGCACGGCCGGCACGATCAAGGCCGGCTACCGCAGGCTCAGCGGTGAGGAGGTGCTCTGGTACGGCCGGTCCCGGGTGGGCAGCGACGACTTCGCCCGGATGGGCCGGCAGCGCTGCATCATCGGCGCGCTCGTGCAGCAGGCCAACCCGGCGACGGTGCTCGCCAACTTCACCAAGATCGCCACGGCCACGCGGCACATGTTCCGCACCGACATCCCGCGCGACCTCTTCGAGCACCTCGTGCCGCTGGCGCTGAAGGTGAAGGACGCCAAGATCACGAGCGTCCAGTTCGTCCCGCCGTTGATCTACCCCGGCAACCCGGACTGGAACAAGATCCGCAAGATCACCCTGCAGGCGATCCGGGAGTCGGTCTCGGGCGGCGGCGCCGCCCAGGCGAGCGCCACGCCGCGCTCCACCGCCCAGGCGTCCCCGGGTACCCAGGCCCAGGCGCAGCGCACCCCCACCGTCCGGGCCCAGGAGACCCCCACCGCCCGGGCGCAGCGGACGCAGGACACGCCGCGGGAGACCCCGACCCCGCGCGACCAGGCGGCGCAGAACCTCGCCGAGGCCTGCGGCTTCTGACCGCGGAAATCCGCGAACCGGTGGACGCGCGGTCACGTCGTGCCGCACTGTGGTGACGTTCCGTCACCCTCAGGCTCAGGTGGAGTGCCGTGCGCGTGCTCATCCAGCTTCGCCCGTCCCCGGACGTGGTGGCCGCGGTCGCCGACCCGTCGGCCGCGGTCGCCCCGGCCGATGTGGCGGACGGGCTGCCCGGGGTCGTCCTCGACGACGGGTTCCCGCCCGTGGCGGTGCCCCGCCCCATCCCCGCGGACCCCGGAGGCGACCCGCTCTCCCTCAACCAGCCGCTGCGCTTCTCGCTCGCCGCCGAGCACGCGTCCGTGCTCGTCCGCGGCGAGATCGCCGACGACGAGGTCCCCCCGCGCCTCACCCTGCTGCCCGCGACCCGGCGCGACGTGATCGCGGTCCACGCCGACCCGGTGATCGAGGCGGCCCCCACCTGCGGCGGTGACGGCCCGGTCGGCGACTGGCGCGACGTGGAGCGGCTGATGTGCGTGCCCGACCTCGCCGCCGAAGGGCTCGACGGCACCGGCGTCGCCCTGGCGATCGTGGACACGGGCATCGACACCGCCCACCTGAGCACCGTGCTCGACCGGCCGGTCACGCTCGACGAGCGGCGGAGCTGGAGCCCGGCCGGGGTGACCACCCCGCCGGGCCGGCACCGGCGCGGCCACGGCACCATGTGCGCCTTCGACGCGCTCATCACCGCGCCGCGGGCGACCCTGCTCGACTACCCGGTCCTGCTGTCGCAGCGCCAGGGCGGCTCGGCCGTGGACGGGCTGCTCTCCGACGCGATCGCGGCGTACGCCCGGCTGCGGCAGGTGCTCGAAGAGCAGCCGCCCGAGTCGCGGGCGCTGGTGGTCAGCAACAGCTGGGGGTCGTTCTCCCCGCGGTGGGACTTCCCGCCCGGCCACCCGGGCAACTACTCGGACAATCCCGCCCACCCCTTCAACCTGATCCTCGCCAGCCTCGCCGAGGCCGGGGCCGACATCCTCTTCGCCGCCGGGAACTGCGGGCGGGAGTGCCCGGACGCCCGGTGCGCCTTCCCGGACCGGCCCATCACCGGGGCGAACTCCCACCCGCGGGCGCTCTCCATCGCCGGGGTCGACACCACCGGCAAGCGGGTCGGCTACTCCTCGCAGGGGCCGGGCCGGCTCGCCGAACGGAAGCCGGACCTGTGCGCGTACACGCACTTCGCGGGCTCCCGCGCCTTCGGCGACTCCGAGCCCGACTCGGGCACGTCGGCCGCATGCCCGGTGGCGGCCGGGCTGGTCGCGGCGATCCGCACCCGGTGGCCGAGCACCGTGCTCTCCCCCGCCCAGCTCCGGACCCTGCTCCGCCGTACCGCGGATGACCGGAGCACCGTCGGGTACGACCACGACTACGGATACGGCATCGTGGACCCGGCCGGCGTGATCGCCGCCCTCCGCCGGCGGGCGGCGCGGGCGGCCTGATGGGGAGGACGGGCTGCGGAAGATCCTGATCACCGTGTGCCTCGCGGGCGAGCCGAGCGTGGAGTCGGCCAAGCGGGAGCTCGGCCTCGCCGACGACGAGGTGGACGACGCCTACGGGCTCGTCTGCGTCGACCCGGGGCGGCGGCTGTACGCCATGCGGGTCACCGAGGACGCCGGGCGCCGGGTGTGCGGACACGACCCGGCCGCCTCCGGCCCCTACTCCGACCCCTCGATCGCACCGTACGGGCGGGAGGACTGATCGCGCCTAGGGGTGGGCGGACCGATCGCCCCGTGCGGACGGGCTCCCCAGCGCCCGCCCCTCGATCGCACCCTACGAGCGGGAGAACCGGTCGCGCTCAGGAGCGGGCGGACCGAACGCCCCGTACGGACGGGGTCCCCAGCGCCCGCCCCTCGATCGCACCTCACGAGCGGGAGAAGCGCTCGTGCCGAGGAGCAGGCGGACCGATCGCCTCATGCGGGCAGGGAGGGAACGCGGCCGGGGCGGCACGGCGGCGGGCGGCCCGGCGTCCATGAACCGACCCGGCTCGCGGAGCTCCTCGCGGAGCTCCCTCAGCTCGGCGCGCAGGGCGGTGACCTCGGCGTAGATCGCGCTCTCCCGCGCCATCTCCTCCTCCATCGCGCTCACCACCACCGCGATGAAGAGGTTCAGCACCACGAACGTGCAGATCAGCACGAAGCCGATGAAGAACACCCAGGCCGAGGGGTGCTCCTCCATGACCTCCCTGGCCACGTCGGACCAGGCGTCCCCGGTCATGATCTGGAACAGGGTGAACAGCGACGTGGGAAGGTCGCCGAAGAGCTCGGGCGCGGTGGCGCCGTACAGCTTGGCGCCGATCACCGCCGCGACGTACAGCACCAGGCCGAGCAGCAGGATGATCGACGTCATGCCCGGGATGGCGTTGAGCAGCGCGGTGACCACCCGGCGCAGCGAGGGGACGACCGAGATCAGCCGTAGGGTGCGCAGCACGCGCAGCGCGCGGACGACGGAGATGCCGCCTCCGGCGAACGGCACCGACAGCCCGATGATCACCGTGTCGAAGATGTTCCACGGATCGCAGAAGAAGCGCAGCCGGTACGCGTAGAGCTTTGCGGCGAGCTCGGCGATGAAGACGCCCAGCGCGACGTGATCGATCGCGGAGAGGACCTCGCCATAGCGGACCACCACGTACGGCGAGGTCTCGGCACCGAGCACCGCGGCGTTCACCAGGATGACCGCGATGATGAACTGCTGGAACCGGTGCGATTCGACAACACGGCAGACGCGCTCTCGCACATGCGCTCCCGGGGGATGCCTTCGCAAAATCGCCAAGATCGTAAGGGTAACAACCCTGTCTGACGCCGTTCGGCCGGTTCTGGTTCGGCGTCTCGATGCGGACGGGGCGCGCGAGCGCCGTGGGCCGCGCCGTTCCGGTGCCCGCCAACGCGGGCCGGGCCGATCCCGAGGCCGGGGAGCCCGGCCCGCGGTCACCCGCGCCACCCGGCCTCACGTCGATCGCCCAGGAGGAGGCCGGGATCGGCAAGCCGGGCGCGACGGCCGTCCTCGCCAGGCAGCGGCTTGCAGCCGCCGAGGTGCTGATGCGGCGCGTGGCCCAGGTCGGCGCCACGGTCGCGCGCGAGGGGCCGGCGCCCCGGCGGCCGCCGGGGCGCCGGCCCCGGGAGCGCACCCCGTTTCCGGTTCCCAACCATCCGCGGATTCGTCGGGACCAAAGTCCGTTGTTGCGCTGTCCGGCCGCTGATTACTGTCCGAAACGCCCGGGGAACACGGGCCCGGCAGGAGGAGGACCTCAGTGACGCATGGCGTGAGCGGTGCGGCCGCGCACCGGATCGGCGAGGCGGCGGACCGGATCGGCGGAGCCGGGCCGGCCGCGCCCGCGAGCACCGCTCCCGGGCTCGTCGTGATCATCGCTCGCGGCCGGGAGTACACTAAAGGCGTCGTCGAGGAGCAGGCCCTCACGAGCGCGGACACCGCGCTCCCGGCCTCCCGCCAGCGCTTTCTCCCCACCGCGCACCCCGCCGCACTGGCCGCCGTGCGGGGTACCGCGCCGTCCGGTGACCGCATGACCGACACCACCACGCCCGGGTCGTGGCGCGCCTGCGCGTGCGCCATCGGCACGGTGGGCGCCGTGCCGGCCGGGCACGGGCGGGCCGTGTCCCGGCGCGCCGGGCGGGGACCGGGACGATCCACCCCGGGACGGCCGACGCCTGCACCTCACGCACGCTCACGCGATCCGCGGACGATCGGTGGCGCCACCGGCTCGCCCGGTGCGATGGCCCGGCGGCGCGGGCGGCCCGAGCGGGCCGCCGGGAGCGGCGCCGTCCGGAGTCACGGCCTTGCCGATGCTGTAGCCGCCTACCTCGCAGGAACTGCGGGCGGAGTTCAGCCGGGGGCCGCGTTGCCGGTGAGCACCGGGACCGGTGCCGGTCCACGCCCTGGACGGGGCCGGGCGCCGCGCCGATCGGGATCCCGGCACGCGCCGGAATCGAAGGGGTCACGATACGGGGCCGCGACCGGCGGAGACGTTCCCCATCGAGGGAGGGCGGGCGGCGGAACGCTCAGGGCCGGGCGCGGGCCCCGGGGCTGCCGGGGCCGTCCCGGCCGGCGGCCACGGCGCGCCCCATGCGCCGAGGGCCGCACCACCCTGTGGCCGCGCCGGCCCCGCCGCGAGCGGGCCCGCGGTCAGCCGTGGGCGCGGTTCACCAGCGGCCCCGAGCCGGTGGAGCCGCGCACCACCAGCTCGGGCCGGTAGACCAGCTCCACGTGCCGGGCGGGGGTCCCGGCGATCTCCTCGAGCAGGGTCTCCACCGCGGCTGCCGCCATCGCCCCGATCGGCTTGCGCACGGTGGTGAGCGGCGGATCGGTGAACGCCATGAGCGGGGAGTCGTCGAACCCGACGACCGACACGTCCCCCGGAACCGACAGCCCGCGCTCCCGCACGGCGCGGATCGCCCCGAGCGCCATGAGGTCGCTCGCGCAGACGATTCCGGTGCAGCCGCGGTCGATGAGCACCGAGGCGGCGGCCTGGCCGCCCTCGACGGTGAAGAGCGAGTCCTGGATCAGCTCGTCGGCGTCGGTCACGCCGAGCAGCTCGGCCATGGTCTGCCGGAAGCCCTCGATCTTGCGGATGACCGGCACGAACCGCCGCTGCCCCACCGCCAGGCCGATGCGCTCGTGCCCCAGGTCCACCAGGTGCTGGACGGCGAGCCGGGCGGCGAGCCGGTCGTCCGGGGAGATGAACGGCGCCGGCACCGCCGCGTTGTACCCGTCCACGAGCACGATCGGGACGCCCCGGTCGATCAGCCGGAGGTAGCGGTCCATCCGGGCCGTGGTGTCGGCGTGCCGTCCGGAGACGAAGACGATCCCCGACACGCCCCGGTCGAGGAGCATCTCGGTGAACTCGTCCTCGGTCGCGCCCCCGGGCTCCTGGGTGCACAGGACCGGGGTGTAGCCGCGCTGGGTGAGCGCCCGCTCCACGGCCTGGGCGAACGCCGGGAAGATCGGGTTGCTCAGCTCGGGGATGACCAGGCCGATCAGGCCGTTACTGTGCTGCCGGAGCCGCTGGGGGCGCTCATACCCCATCACGTCGAGCGCGGCCAGCACCGCCTGGCGGGTGGCCGGGGAGACACCCGGCCTGCCGTTCAGCACGCGGCTCACGGTGGCTTCGCTGACCCCTGCCTGAGCGGCGATATCGGCAAGCCGGATGGTGCTCATGATCACTACCCTAGGCGTCGGACGCGGACCACCAGGTGGCCGAGTCGGGCGCGAGACGCACGGCGCCGCCGGCGTCCTCGGGCCGCTGGCTCGCGAGGAGCAGCGTACCGGGCCGGTGGCCGATCTCGATCCACTCCGGCGTCATGTTCACCAGGCAGGTCAGCGAGCGGCCGCGCCGGAACGCCAAGGTGCCGGCCGGGGCGTCCAGCCAGGTGAGCGTGCCGTCGCCGAGGTCGGGGTGCTCCCGCCGGATCCTGATCGCGGCCCGGTAGAGGTTGAGCGTGGAGCCCTCGTCCTTGAGCTGGGCCTCCACGCTGAGGTCCCGCCAGTCGCGCGGCATCGGCAGCCAGCTCTCGTACACCCCGGGCGGCGTGAAGCCGTACGGCGGCTCATCCGTGGCGGTCCACGGGATCGGGACCCGGCAGCCGTCCCGGCCGGCGCCGGGGCCGCGGAGCCGCTGCGGGTCGCGCTGGACCTCCTCCGGCAGGTCGAGCACCTCGGGCAGCCCCAGCTCCTCGCCCTGGTAGATGTAGGCGGAGCCGGGCAGGGCGAGCATGAGCAGCGCGGCCGCGCGGGCCCGGCGCAGCCCGACCTCGCCCCCGCCGTACCGGGTCACGTGCCGCTTGACGTCGTGGTTGGAGAGCACCCAGGTCGTGGGAGCGCCCACCATCGAGGCTGTGCGGATCGACTCGTCGATGACCCAGCGGAACGTGTCCGCGTCCCACGGGGCGCTGAGGAAGTGGAAGTTGAACGCCTGGTGGAGCTCGTCCGGGCGGATGTAGTTGGCGAGCCGCTCGGGCGAGGGCGCCCACGCCTCGGCCACCCCGATCCGCTCCCCGTCGTAGGAGTCGAGGATCCGCCGCCAGGAGCGGTGGATCTCGTGCACCCCGTCCTGGTCGAAGAACGGCACCGGCTTGGAGCCGATCATCTCCACGTGGCCGGGGAAGCCCACGTCCGGCAGGCCGGGCGCCTTCACCATGCCGTGGGCCACGTCGATGCGGAACCCGTCCACCCCCAGGTCGAGCCAGAACCGCAGCACGTCCTCGAACTCGGCGCGCACCTCGGGGTGCTCCCAGTTGAGGTCGGGCTGCTCGGGGGCGAACAGGTGCAGGTACCACTGCCCGTCCGCGACCCGCGTCCAGGCGGGCCCGCCGAAGACGGACTCCCAGTCGTTCGGGGGGAGCTCCCCCGACTCGCCCCTGCCGTCCCGGAAGATGTACCGCTCCCGCTCCGGGCTGCCGGGGCCGGCCTGCAGCGCGGCGACGAACCAGGGGTGGCGGTCCGAGGTGTGGTTGGGGACCACGTCGACGATGACGCGCAGCCCGCGCTGGTGGGCCTCGGCGATGAGCGCCTTGACGTCGGCGAGCGTGCCGAAGATCGGGTCGACGTCGCGGTAGTCCATCACGTCGTACCCGAAGTCGGCCATCGGCGACGGGTAGAACGGCGTGAGCCAGATGGCGTCGACGCCGAGCTCGGCGAGGTAGCGCAGCCGGCTGCGCACGCCGAGCAGGTCGCCGATGCCGTCGCCGTTGCCGTCGGCGAAGCTGCGCACGTACACCTGATAGATCACCGCGTCCCGCCACCATCGGGTGGCGGTCGGCTGCGGCCGGGCGGCGGGTTCGGTCATTGGGCTCCCCCCGAGAGTGTCGTGGTGGTCATGCCTTGGTGGCTCCGGCGGTGAGGCCGGTCACCAGGTGGCGCTGGATGAGCAGGAAGACGACGGCCGCCGGGACGGCGATGAGGACCGCCGAGGCCGTCAGCAGGCCCCACTCCGCCTTGTGCTGGCCGACGAACTGGCCGAGACCGACGGCGAGGGTGTACTTGTCGTCGCCGGTCATGAAGGCCGTGGCGTACGCGACCTCCGCCCAGGCGGTGAGGAAAGCGTAGAAGGCCGCGACCGCGAGCCCGGGCTTGGCGAGCGGCAGGATCAGCCGCCAGAACGTGCCGAACGGGGTGAGCCCGTCCACCCGGCCCGCCTCGTCGATCGACACCGGCACGGTGTCGAAGTAGCCCTTCATCATCCACGCGCAGAACGGCACGGTGGATGTGAGGTAGGCGATGATCAGCGACGGGAACCGGTTGATCAGCCCCAGCCCGGCCATGAGGTTGTAGATCGGCACGATCAGGATGGCGACGGGGAACATCTGCGTGATCAGCAGCATCCACATGATCGACCGATGGCCGGGGAACCGGAAGCGGCTCACCGCGTACCCGGTGGACGCCGAGAGCAGCACCCCGATCACCGCGGTGGCCGCGGCGACCAGGAGCGAGTTGACGGTCCAGGTGAGGAACTTGGTGTTCCCGAGCACCTGCGCGTAGTTGTCGAGCGTGGCCTGCTCGAACGGCCGGAGCGAGGCCGACTCGATGACGGCCCGCGGCTTGAACGACGTGAGCACGAGCCACGCCACGGGGAAGACCGCGATGAGGCTCGCCGCGCACAGCGTCAGGTGCAGGGCGATCGACTTGAGCGGGCTCCGCCGCGTCCCTCTCACCACGCCTCCCCCTGACGGCTCAGCGCCCGGCGGTAGGTGGCGGCCATCACGATGAGCAGGGCGAGGATCACCATGCCCCACGCGGCGGACGCCGAGTAGTTCCTGATCCCCTCGAAGGCCTCACGGTAGGCGTAGGTCACCAGGATCTCCGTGGCTCCGGCCGGTCCTCCCTTGGTGAGCAGGAAGATGACCGGGAACTGGTTGAAGGTCCAGATGGTGCCGAGCAGCACCACGGTGCGCGTCACCGGGCTCAGCCCGGGCAGGGTGATGTGCCGGAACCGCTGCCACGGCGACGCGCCGTCGACCTCCGCGGCCTCGTACAGCTCGCGCGGGATGGCCTGCAGGCCGCCCAGCATGGCGAGCATCATGAACGGCACGCCGAGCCAGACGTTGCAGGCGATGACCGAGACCTTGGCCCAGAACGGGTCGTCGAGCCAGCTGATCCCCGGGAGCCCTGCGGCCCGGAGCATCGCGTTGACCACCCCGAACTCGCCGTTGAGCAGGTACCGCCAGATGAACGCGGACACGAAGCTCGGGATGGCCCAGGGCAGCACGAGCAGCACCCGGTAGCCCGCGCGGAACCGCATCGGCCGGTTGAGCAGGAGCGCCAGGCCCAGCCCGATGCCGACGTGCAGCGCCACGCAGACCACCGTCCAGACGATGGTCCAGGCGAGGCGCTCCAGGAAGGTGGCCGAGGTGAGGATCTCCACGTAGTTGCGGAGGCCGACGAACTCGTACGTCGGGGGGATGACGTTCATCCCGATCGTGCGGCCCATGGTGGCCTCGGTCGCGTCGGTGAGCGACAGGTAGATGCCACGGGCCAGCGGGTAGCCGACGAGCACGAGCGTGACGATGACCACCGGCGCGGTCATCGCCCAGGCGTACCAGTGCCGGGCGAGGAGCCGCACCCGGGGTGCGGCCCCTCGCCCGGCGACGACCTCAGCCGTCATCCGTCACCGGCTCCAGCCCTTGAGGATCCCCTGGTACTCCGCGGCGACCTCCTCGAGCATCTGCTCGGCGGTCGCCTGGCCGCCGGCGAGCTTCTGGTACCCCTCGAGGAGCGGCTGGAAGAGCGAGGCCGCCTCGGGGATCCACGGGCGCTCGACCGCCGACTCCATCGGCTTCTGCCACTGGACGACCTGCGGGTTGGCCTTCGCCTCCGGCAGGTCGTACGCGGAGGCGCGGGTGGGGAGCAGGCCGAGCCTGCCGGCGATCTTCGCCTGGCTCTCCTTGCTCGCCATGAACCGGATGAACAGGTAGGCGGCGTCGAGGTTCTTGGAGCCCGCGTACACGGCGTAGTCGTGGCCGCCCACGGGGGCACCGGAGCGGACCGAGCCGGACGGGACCGGGGCGATGCCGAGGTTGTCCGGGTTGTCCTTGAACACCTTGCCGCTGAGGTTGTCGGCGTTCGACCACGGCCCGTTGAAGATCATCGCGACCTTGCCCTCCTTGAAGGCCGTGGCGACCGTGGTGTAGCTGTCCTGGAGCACGGGCTTCGCGGCCGCGCCCGACTTGATCAGATCCTCCACGATCTTGACGCCCTGGACGGCCTGCGGCGCGGCGATGGTGATCTTCTTGCCGGCCGCGTCGACGAGGTCGCCGCCCTCGCCGTAGATGAACGGCAGGAGGAAGTAGGAGTCGATGTTGAGCGCGAGGCCGTCGGCCCCGGTCTTCTCCTTGACGTCGAGCGCGACCTGCTTCAGCTCGGCCATGGTGGCCGGGGGCGCGTCGTGGCCCGCCTTCTTGAGCAGCTCCTTGTTGTAGAGCAGGCCGAGCGTGTCGGTGACCTGGGGGACGGCGTAGGTCTTGCCGTTGTACCGGCCGCTCGCCGCCGGGGTCGGCAGGAAGTCCTGCGGATCGGCGATGGCGGGGGTGCCGTCGAGCGGGGCGAGGTAGCCGAGCGAGGCGAACTCCGCCACCCAGCCGACGTCCGTGCGCAGCACGTCGGGCGCGCCGGCGCCGGACTGCGCGGCGGTCTTGAACTTGTCCCGCGCGTCGGCGAAGGGCACGTTGACGTAGTTGACCTTGATCTTCGGGTACTTCGCCTCGAACTCCTTGACCAGCTCCTGGAAGACCGGGGCCTCCGTGGTGGCGTCGGAGGTGTCCCACCAGGTGATCTCGCCCGAGACCTCACCGGGCGCCTTGCTCGTGGCAGTGGCCGGATCGGTACCGGCGGTGCCGCCGCAGGCGGTGGCCGCCAGTGCGAGGGCCGCGGCGATCGCCGCGGCGGAGATGACTCGCCGCATAGGTGCTTGCACTCCTCAGACCAGGGTTTGCGCACCGGAAGGTAACGCGATCACGGCCCTGCATGAAAGGCTTTCTGCAAGTTTCAGCAAAGTTGTGACAAGGTTGCCATATTACGGCTACCTGGAACTCCAACTGCGCTGCGTGCAAGGTCCGCTACGTCAAACGCGCAACGTTGTTAACAGTTGATCAGCGTTTCGTATGACATGTATGGACATGACCAGCGGGACGCGGTGTACTACCACATCATCCCTGTGGCCGAGGATCCGGGCGTTATGCCCGGGAGGAACGAGCTTCATGAGCACCGTCGTCCTCGAAAATGTGACAAAGGTATATCCGGGGGGATTCGTCGCCATAGACCGGATGAATCTCCGCGCAGAAGAGGGAGAGCTCCTCGTCTTGCTGGGACCCTCCGGCTGCGGTAAGTCGACCCTGCTCCGGATGATCGCCGGCCTAGAGGAGATCACCTCCGGTTCCCTGTGGCTGGACGGGCGGTTGGCCAACGACCTCACGCCACGGGAGAGAAACGTGGCCATGGTCTTTCAGAGCGGAGCGCTCTACCCGCACCGGACCGTGCGCGGCAACCTTTCCTTCCCATTGGAGATCGCCGGCGTCGAGGTCCCGGAGATCCGGGAGCGGGTGGAGGCGCTCGCCAAGGCGCTGCAGATCGAGGAGACCCTCGACCGCCGCCCCCACACCCTCTCCGGCGGCCAGCGTCAGCGGGTGGCCATGGGCCGCGCCATCCTGCGCCAGCCGTCGCTGTTCCTGATGGACGAGCCGCTGTCCAACCTGGACGCCGGCATGCGCACCGAGCTGCGCATGGAGATCTCCTCCCTGGTACGGTCGCTCGGCATCACCACGATCTACGTGACCCACGACCAGGTGGAGGCCCTCTCCCTGGCCGACCGCATCGCGATCATCAACCGCGGTGTGCTGCAGGACATCGGCACCCCGGCGCAGGTCTACAACGACCCGGCGACCGCGTTCACCGCCGCCTTCCTCAGCTCGCAGCAGCTCAACCTGCTCGCCGCGACCGTGCGGACCCCGCAGAACCAGTACGTCCTGCTCGACTTCGGGCCGAGTCAGATCGTCATCCCCTGGACCGATCCGCGGGCGTACGCGGTGTCGCGGCACACGGGGATGCAGATCATCGTCGGCATCCGGCCGGACGTGCTCGTCCCCGTGTCCGACCAGGCCGAAGGGCCCACGCTCGTCGGCCGGGTCCGCACGCTCGAGTACCACGGGCACGAGTGGCTCGCCTTCCTCGAGGCCGGCATCCCGGCCGTGAGCGTGCCGCAGCCGCCCGACCAGCGCCGCCATCTCATGGCCGGCACCACCGGCAAGGCGCGCTCGCTCATCCGCCGCATGCTCGGCCGCGAGAACGGCGCCGCGGCTCAGCCACCCTCGGCGTCCGCCCCCGCCGGCTCACACCGCCGCGCCGACCTCATCGTACGGCTGAGCAGCCGGCCGGCCTGGCGGGTGGGCGAGTACGCGCGCGTCGCCGTCGACGTCGCCCAGCTCATGCTGTTCACCATGGACGGCGCCCGCATCGACCCGCCGCGCCGCTGATCGGGTGACGGGTCCGCGGCACCGTCGCGCCGGATCTCCGGCATCCCGCTCCGCTCATCTCGGCGAATCCGCCACAGGGACGCGCCGTCACCGCCTCGCCGTAGCGGCAAGGCCCGCGCGGGTAGGCGCCCCGGCGAGCCGTCCCTCGCGTCACGCCGTCCGGCTCAGATCCCAGCCGGCGAGCAGGCCCACGATGTCGACCAGGCGCGTGATCCGGTCGAGCTCGGCCCGGTGGAAGGCGGGCCCCTGCGATCGCGCAACCACGAGGAACGCTCCGTTCAGCGGCACGCTCGCGATGTGGAGCCCTGCCTCGCTGATCGCGACGGGGCGCATCGGGGTGAGCTCGGCGACGGGCACCCGGCCGGGGAACTGCCAGCTCCCGTGCAGGACCGAGCCGGTGGCCGGCTCCAGCGCGGCGGCCCAGTCCGCGCCGAGCAGGTCGGGCATCGCGTCGACGAGGATGATCACCGCCCGGTCGGGATCGGCCGCGATGTGCCCGAGCACGTCGTAGTCAGGGGAGCTGCCCGGCACGTTGCGCGTGGGCCACACCCCTTCCACCCGGACACCGGGGAGCAGGCCGATCCGCTCACCCAGCTCCGACGGCGCGGCGCGCCCCGGCCAGGAGACCGTGAAGTCGTCGACCGCGCGCCCCGCCTGGCGTTCCAGCACGGTCATCTGCAGGATGTCGGCGCCCATCAGCCCGAAGGCCCGGGCCACCTGGCCGAGCGCCCCCGGCCGATCCGGGAGCGAGACCCGTAACCGCAGGAGCATGCGCATCACCTCCTCCGACTGCGACACATCCGACAGTGCCGGAGGCACGTTTCGCGGATGTTACGCCCGTCCGTATCCGGATGACGAAAGAAGTCGGCAAATTTCTGCCCGCTTGCACGGGGTCCGGATGCGCCTCGGCCCCGTGGCCGCGCGCCGGCGTCCGGCCTACGCATCCGGCGCATGACGGGCGCCGTCCCGCGCCGTGGGCGGCGATGACGCGGGACAGGCGGAGCATCATGCCCCCTGGGCAGATCTTCATGCGCGTTTTGAGCAATCTTGACGATCGCTTTCCGATCTCCGGAATCTTCCTCGAGATGCCCGCAAGTAGCCTCGGGGCATGCCCCTCCCCTGGCGATGCGGGTGGTCGTTCCGAGCCCGTCTGACACTGATCGGCACTCTCGTCGCGGCGCTGGTGCTCATTCCCGCCGTGATCGCGGCGCATATCATCGTGCGCTACTCCATCGTCCGGGACATCGAGGCGGACAGCATCGCGACGGCGACCAGGGTCGCCGCCGAGGTCCGATCCGGCGGGCTGCCCTCCTCCCTGCGCCCCGACCGGAACGGCATCGATCTCATCGAGGTGGTCGACGCCCAGGGGCGGACCATCGCGGCCACCCCGGCGGCCGGGCGGCTCTCCGTGCTGACCCCGTTACGCCCCACGCCGGAGAACACGACCGTGAGCACCACCACCTGCGCGCTGCCGGAGCGCCGGTGCGTCCACCTCGCCGCGGTCCGGGTCACCCCCGGCGACGGCTCCCCCGTGGTGTACGCCGGGCGCAGCTCCCCATCGCTCCTCGGCTCCCTGCCGCCGGCCCCCTTGCTCCTGCTGCTGTCCGTCGCGCTCTGCGGGCTGATCGCCCTGGCCGCGTGGCGCTCGGCCGGGCGGCTGCTGCGCCCGGTCGCCGCGATCCGCTCCGAGCTGGCCGAGGTGGGCCGGGCCGGCGCGGCCTGCCGGCTCCGCGAGCCCCCGGGGGACGACGAGATCGCCCGGCTGGCCCGGACCGCGAACGACGCGCTCGCCCGCCTGGAGAAGTCCATCCAGCAGCAGCGGCGGTTCGCCGCCGACGCCTCGCACGAGCTCCGCACGCCGATCGCCGGGATCCGCGCGCAGCTCGAGTGCGCCCGGCTGCACCCCGAGGACACCGCCGAGGCGGTCGAGGCGGCGCTCCGCGACACCGATCGGCTCGAGTCGCTCGTCTCCGACCTGCTCCTGCTGACACGGATCGGGACCACGCCGAAGGACGCCTGGGAGCCGATCGATCTCGGGCAGCTCGCCCGTGCCGAGCTCGCCCGCCGGTCGGGGAAGGCACGGGTGGAGGACGATCTCGCCCCCGGGGTGGTGGTGAGCGGGCTGCCCTCCCAGCTCACACGGATGCTCGCCAACCTGCTCGACAACGCCGAACGGCACGCCGCCTCGGTGGTACGGGTCCGGGTCGCGCGGAGCGGGGACGAGGCCGTGCTCTCCGTGTACAACGACGGCAAGCCCATCCCCGAGGCCGACCGGGAACGGCTCTTCGAACCCTTCTACCGGACCGACCCGGCGCGGAGCCGGACCAACGGCGGGACCGGCCTCGGCCTCGCCATCGCCCGCGAGGTGGTACAGGCCCACGGCGGCACCATCCGGGTGGAGGACACCGGCGGCGCGGGGGCGCTCTTCGTGGCCCGGCTGCCGCTCGCCGAGCACCGGGACGAGCCCGGGGTCACCGCCCCGCGGGACGAGCCCGGGGTCACCGCCCCGCGGGACGAGCCCGGGGTCACCGCCCCGGCGGCGGCCGGGACGGGCATCCGGCCGCTCGCCCTCCGCCGGCGCGGTCACCGCTAGGGCCGGGCGGCCGCCGGCATGTCACCGCCACGGCCGCGGCCCGGGCCACCGGCATGCCGCGGACGGCGCCCGGGCCGCCCGCGTGCCACCGGACGCCATCCCAGACCACCCGGCGCTCCGCGGTCGCCGCTCCGGGACATCGGCACGCCATGGTGGCCACCCCGGGCCATCTCGGCTACTTTCTGTGATCGGCCTGTCACGATATGAAGGTTCCCGCTCGCCGACCGGTGGTGATCATGAAGCGCGTCTCCCCGTCCCGCAGGCTCCGCGGGGCATGCGGCATCCTCACGGTCCTCGTCCTGTGCCTCGCGCTGGGGTTCCCGGCGACGGCCGCGGACCGGCCGGCGGACCGGCGGCCGAACATCGTGTTCATCCTGGCCGACGACCTCGACGCCGCGAGCCTGCCCAGGCTGCCGAACATCATGAACCTGCTGGTGCGGCAGGGCGCCACGTTCACCCGCTACTACGTGACCAACCCGTGGTGCTGCCCCTCCCGGTCGTCGATCCTCCGCTCCCAGTACGTGCACAGCCACGACGTGGTGAGCAACCGGCCGCCCACGGGCGGGTTCCCGCGCTTCCGCCCGCTCGAGCACTCCACGGTGGCCACCTGGCTGCACGACGCGGGCTACCGCACCGGCCTGCTCGGCAAGTACCTCAACCAGTACCCCAAGGGCGCGGACCGCCGGTACATCCCGCCGGGCTGGGACGAGTGGGCGGTGCCGGTGACCCGGCTCTACCAGGAGTACGGCTACGCGCTCAACGACAACGGCCGGATCCGCAAGTACGGCGAGGCCCCGGAGGACTACCTCGAGGACGTGCTGAGCGCCAAGGCGAACGCGTTCGTCTCCGGCGGCGGGCCGTTCTTCCTCTACCTCGCGCCGGTCGCGCCGCACCTGCCGGCGAACCACGCGCCCCGGCACGCGTCCGCCTTCGCCGGGGAGATCGCGCCCCGCACGCCCTCGTTCGACCAGGCCGACCTGTCCGCCGAGCCGCGATGGCTCCGGGAGCGGCCGCGGCTGACCGACCGGGACATCCGGCGGATCGATCGCGTCCACCGGAACCGGCTCCGCGCCATGCTCGGCATCGACGACATGGTGGGCGCCCTGATCGCCGCGCTCGAGCGGGCGGGCCGGCTCGACGACACGTACATCTTCTTCACCTCGGACAACGGGTTCCACCTCGGCCAGCACCGGCTGCGGCCGGGCAAGACGACCCCGTTCGAGGAGGACATCCGGGTCCCGCTCGTGGTGCGGGGGCCGGGGATCGCCCCGGGCACCACGATCGACGCGCCGGCCTCGGCCGTGGACCTCGCGCCGACGTTCGCCGAGCTCGCCGGGGCCAGGGTGCCGTCGTACGCGGAGGGCCGCTCCCTGGTCCCGCTGCTGCACGGGCGGAAGGTGCCGTGGCGGGAGAGCGTGCTGGTGGAGTTCGTCCACGCCGACTACTCCCCGCAGAGCCCGCCCACCTACGCGGTGCTCCGGGCCGGCCGGTACAGCTACGTGGAGTACGAGACCGGCGAGCGGCAGCTCTACGACCTGGTCGCCGACCCGCACCAGCTCCGCAACCTCGCGGCCACCGCCGACCCGGCCCTGCTCACCGCGCTCTCGGTCCGGCTGCGGCTCCTGCGCCGCTGCTCGGGGGCCGGGTGCCGGATCGCGGACGCGCTGCCCCTGCCCCGCGCGGTTCTGATCGACGACGGGGCGCCGATCGGGGAATGAGCCGCCGGTCGTTCCGGTGCGTCGTTTCCCACCGATCGCGGGTAACGGTGGTCCGAATCCCATTCCATCCCACATCAAGTGGGAGCGCTCCCAATGTCCGGTCTGTAACACAAAAACGCTGAATACGACGCTTGGCGAGTAAGCTGTAACAATCAGGTATCGCCGTATTGACGCGGCTTCTTCTCATGGTGGACTCTCGTGGGAGCGCTCCCAAATAGCGCTGACTGACCTTCGATCACAGGCCGCGCGTTCGGGGACCGGCCTGGGATTCCCTCCCATTGATGATTCGGACCACCACCTGAGAGGGGTCGGGAATGATCGACAAGTCGCGCCGCGGCAGAAGGCTCGCTGTCGCGGTGGCGGCGACGCTGGCCCTGGGCGTCACCGCCGCCTGCGGCTCCGACGACAGCAGCTCGCGCTCGTCCTCGGACGATTCGTCCAAGGGTCCGGTCACCATCACCGTGCAGACCTTCGGCGGTGGCAAGAACTTCGGGTTGCAGGAAGCGATCGAGAAGTGGAACGCCACCCACACCGATATCAAGATCAAGCACGAGAACCTGACCGACCAGTTCGAGCAGATCTACTGGCCGCAGCTCATCCAGCAGCTCCAGTCCGGCGCCGGCGCGGGTGACGTCGTCGGCATCGAGGAGGGCGGCATGGGCCTCGCCAAGGCGCACCCCGAGTGGTGGGTCGACCTCGGCGAGTACGGCCTGACCAACCGCCAGTCGGACTTCCCCGCCTGGAAGTGGGAGAACGGCATCACCACCGACGGGAAGCTGTTCGCCCTCGGCACCGACATCGGCGGCATGAGCCTGTGCTACCGCCGCGACCTCTTCGAGAAGGCCGGGCTGCCGTCCGACCGCGAGGAGGTCAGCAAGCTCTGGCCCACCTGGGACGACTTCATCGAGGTCGGCAAGAAGTTCCAGGAGAAGATCAAGGACACCAAGTTCGTCGACGGCACCAACACGCTCTTCAACGTCGTGCTGGTGCAGGAGGCGGCGAAGCACGGCAACGTCACCTACTTCGACCGCAACAACAACCTGATCATCGACCAGAACCCGGCGGTGAAGACCGCGTTCGACTTCGCCGTGAGGATCAGCAAGGAGGGCCTCACCGCGAAGCTGCGCAACTTCACCGACGAGTGGTTCACCGGGATGAAGAAGTCGCAGTTCGCCACGCTCGGCTGCCCGTCCTGGATGCTCGGCGTGGTGAGCGGTGACAACGCGGCCGGCCCCGAGCTGAAGGGCAAGTGGGACGTGGCCGCGGTGCCCGGCGGCGGCGGCAACTGGGGCGGCTCGTGGCTCGCCGTGCCGAAGCAGACCAAGCACCCGGCCGAGGCCGCCAAGGTGGTGGACTACCTCACCAGCAAGGAAGCCCAGGTGAGCGTGTTCACCTACGCGGGGAACATGCCGAGCAACATCCAGGCTCAGCAGGACCCGGCGGTCCAGAACGCCACGAACGAGTACTTCAACAACGCCCCGATCGGCGAGATCTTCGCCAAGTCGGCCTCTTCCCTGCAGCCCGTCTTCCTCGGGATCAAGCACGCGCAGGTGAAGAACGCCGTCGAGTCGGTCATCTCGGCCATCGACGACGGCTCGGTGCCGTACGACCAGGCCTGGGAGAAGATCGTCGACGACGCCAAGAAGGCCGCGAGCTGAGACCCGCGGCCAGGTGAGCACCGGCCCGTGACGGCGATCCCTCGCCGGCGGGCCGGTCGCCTGCTTTCATCCGCTGAAAGGTGACGCATGGGCCTCCACGTCGATACCGGGCAGTCCACACGGACCCCGGTCGGACATGAGACACGGCGGCCGAGCCGGCGCAGGCGGTCCTTCTCGTCCTGGCTGGACATGAAGGCGGCGCCGTACCTCCTGATCACGCCGTACTACCTGCTCTTCTTACTCTTCGGGCTCTTCCCGCTCGGCTTCACCCTCTGGTACTCGCTCTACGACTACGACCTCGCCGGCACGGTCGAGTGGGCCGGGCTGGGCAACTACACCGCCCTGCTGGCCGACCCGGCGTTCTGGAACGCCGTGGTCAACACGCTCGCGATGTTCGTCATCGCGACCGTGCCGCAGATGCTCCTGGCCCTGATGCTCGCGAACGCGCTGAACAGGCGGTTCCGGGGCCAGCTCTTCGTCCGGATGGGGGTCCTCCTCCCCCTGGTGACCTCGGTGGTCGCCGTCGCCGTGGTCTTCACCCAGCTCTACGGCCGGGACTGGGGCCTGATCAACTGGATCCTCGGCTGGTTCGGGGTGGACCCGATCCACTGGAAGGCGGAGCGCGTCCCCGCGTGGATCGCCATCTCGACGATGGTCGACTGGCGGTGGACCGGCTACAACGCGATCATCTTCCTCGCCGGGATGCAGGCCATCCCCAAGGAGCTCTACGAGGCGGCCGCGATCGACGGCGCCTCCCGCCGCCGCCAGTTCTGGCAGATCACCATCCCGATGCTCCGGCCGACGATCATCTTCGTGATCCTCAACTCGACCATCGGCGGCCTCACCCTCTTCGCCGAGCCGACCACGTTCTACAACGGCAACGTCCACGGCGGTACCAACCGGCAGTTCCAGACCGTCTCGATGTTCATCGTCGAGCAGGGCTTCCGTGAGTTCGACTACGGCTACGCCGCGGCGGCCGCGTGGATGCTCTTCGTGATGATCCTCCTCGGCTCGATCATCAACTTCCTGCTCGTCCGCCGGATCGGGGGCACACGATGACCACCCTGTCGACCAGCTCAGCTACCCGGTTCCGCGGTGCACGGCCGTCGTCCGGGGCCGCCTCTCTCTGGAAGGCCACACCGCTCACCAAGTTCGCGCTCGCCATCACGCTGATCATCTCGGCGTTCCCGCTCTACTGGATGATCGTCATCGCGTCGCGGAGCAACGCGGACGCGACCGCCGTGCCCCCGCCGTTCCTGCCGGGCGGCAACCTCGGCGAGAACATCCGGCGGGTCCTCGAGCACCCGGACGCGCACTACACCACCGGCCTGCTCAACTCGCTGATCGTCTCCAGCTCGGTGACGATCTCCGTGGTCATCATCTCCACGCTCGCCGGCTTCGCCTTCGCCCGGCTCCAGTTCAAGGGCGGCCGGGTCCTCCTGCTGCTGGTGCTGGTCACGATGATGGTCCCCCTGCAGCAGATGGGCATCGTGCCGCTGTACCGCCTGATGGTCGAGCTCGAGTGGATCGGCTCGCTCAAGGCGGTGATCTTCCCGTACCTGCTCAACGGCTTCGGCGTCTTCCTCATGACGCAGTACACCGAGCAGGCGGTCCCGCACGAGCTGGTCGAGGCCGCCCGCGTGGACGGCGCCTCCACCCTGCGCATCTGGTGGAACGTCATCCTCCCCGCGGTACGGCCCGGCATGGCGGTGCTCGGGATCAACACGTTCATGCTCACCTGGAACGACTTCATGTGGCCGCTGATCGTGCTGACCCCGGACAACCCGACGGTCCAGGTCGCGATCAACGCGCTCAACGCGAAGTACAGCACGGACTACGTGCTGATCTTCAGCGGCACCGCCGTCTCGATCCTCCCCCTCGTCATCGTGTTCCTCGCGTTCGGCCGCCAGATCATCGGCGGTCTCATGGAAGGTGCAGTCAAAGCGTGATGACTCACAGCACACCCGAGAACGAGGCGCCGGCCCTGCGGTTCCCACCGGAGTTCGTCTGGGGCGCCGCCACCTCCTCGTACCAGATCGAGGGATCGCTCTCCGCCGACGACCGCGGCACCTCCATCTGGGACGTGTTCTGCCGGCAGGACGGACGCATCCTCGGTGGCGACAACGCCGAGGTCGCGACCGACCATTACAACCGGTACCGGGAGGACGTCCGGCTCATGGCCGAGCTCGGCCTGAAGGCCTACCGGTTCTCCGTCTCCTGGCCCCGGATCCAGCCCGACGGCTCCGGCCCGTACAACGCCAAGGGCCTGGACTTCTACAAGCGGCTCGTCGACGAGCTGCTCGAGCACGGCATCGAGCCCTGGCTCACCCTCTACCACTGGGATCTCCCCCAGGCGCTCGAGGACGCGGGCGGGTGGCCGGAACGCGACACGTCGAAGCGCTTCGCCGACTTCGCGGCCACGGTCCACGCCGAGCTGAGCGACCGGGTGCGGTACTGGGCCACGGTTAACGAGCCGTGGTGCGCGGCGTTCCTCGGCTACGCCTCCGGTGAGCACGCCCCCGGGCGGCGCGAGCCGGCCGCCGCGGTGCGGGCCGCGCACCACCTCAACCTCGCGCACGGCCTGGCCGTCCAGGCGATGCGCGCGCAGAACACGCGCTCGCAGATCGGGGGCTGCGTCAACCTCTACCCGGTCTCCCCGGCCACCTCCAGCGAGGCCGACCTGGACGCCGCCCGCCGCATCGACGGCCTGCAGAACCGGTTCTTCCTCGACGCGCTGCTCAAGGGGTCCTACCCCGAGGACGTGCTCGAGGACCTGAGCCGGGTGACCGAGCACTCCTACATCGCCGACGGCGATCTGGAGGCGATCGCGGCGCCGATCGACATGCTGCTGATCAACTACTACAGCCGCTTCACCGTGACCGGTGGCGGTGGCGGCGCCCAGTCGGCCGCGGCGGCGCCGACCGGCGCCGGGTCGCCGTGGGTGGGCAGCGAGCACGTCGGCTTCGTCAGCGGCGGGCGGCCGGTGACCGCCATGGGCTGGGAGATCGACGAGAGCGGGCTGTACGAGGTGCTCACCCGGCTCGCCACCGAGTACCCGCCCCTCCCGCTGTACGTCGCGGAGAACGGCGCCGCCTTCGACGACGAGGTCGCCGAGGACGGCACCGTGCACGACCCCCGGCGGCGCGACTTCCTTGAGGCGCACGTGCGCGCCTGCCACCGGGCGATCGAGGCCGGCGTGCCGCTCAAGGGGTACTTCGTCTGGTCCCTGATGGACAACTTCGAGTGGGCCTGGGGGTACGGCAAGCGGTTCGGCTTGATCCACGTGGACTACGCGACCCAGCGGCGGACGATGAAGACGAGCGCCCGCTGGTACGCCGAGCTCATCCGGCGTGGTGGTCTGCCCCGTGATGCAGAATAAGCGCAGGAGCGGTGAGGGGGCAGGACAGATGAACGGGGACCGCCGTCCGGGCGGGAGGCCCACGCTCGAGGAGGTGGCGGCCCGCGCCGGGGTAGGCCGTGGCACCGTGTCCCGGGTGATCAACGGTTCTCCCAAGGTGAGCGCCAAGGCGCGCGAGGCGGTGCTCGCCGCCATCAAGGAGCTGGGCTACGTGCCCAACCGCGCGGCGAGGACGCTGGTCACCAACAAGACGGACACGGTCGCGCTCGTGGTGTCGGAGTCCGAGCAGCGCGTGTTCGGCGAGCCGTACTTCGCCGGGCTGGTCCGCGGGATCAGCGCCGCGCTCTCGGAGACCGGCCTGCAGCTCATCCTCGCCATGGCGCAGAGCCGCGAGGAGCACGACCGGCTGGAGGCGTTCCTCACCGCCCGCCACGTCGACGGCGTCCTGCTCACCTCGGTGCACGGGGCCGACCCGCTGCCCGCCCGCCTGGAGGAGATGGGCGTGCCGACCGTGCTCGGCGGCCGCCCGGTCGGCATCACGCCGTACAGCTATGTCGACATCGACAACCGGGCCGGGGCGCGGCAGGCGATCAAGTACCTGATCTCCAAAGGCAGGACCAAGATCGCCACCATCGCCGGCCCGCAGGACATGGGCGTGGGCGTCGACCGGCTCGCCGGGTACCGCGACGCGCTGCTCGCCACCGACATGAACGAGATGGTCGCCTACGGCGACTTCTCCGAGGAGAGCGGCGCGGCGGCCATGCGGGAGCTGCTCGACCGTCATCCGGATCTGGACGCGGTGTTCGCCGCCTCCGACGCGATGGCGCTCGGCGCGCTGCGCGCGCTGCGGGAGCGGGGCAGGTCGGTGCCCGATGACGTGGCGCTGGTCGGGTTCGAGGACTCCTCGATCGCGCTGCACAGCGACCCGCCGCTCACCACCGTGCATCAGCCGACCGAGGCGATGGGCCGCCAGATGGTGCGCCTGCTGATCGCGCGCATCAACGGCGAGCCGATCAAGCAGCCGGTGGTGATCCTCGACACCCACCTGGTGATCCGCGCCTCCGCCTGAGGCCGGGGAGCGCTCCCAAGCCAAGAGCCATTGAAATCTGCCATGATGCTTCCTGATTTGGGAGCGCTCCCACCGGCCCTTGCACAGAGGAGAGACATGGAGACCAAGCGGTTCCCCCGGGGCTTCGTCTGGGGCACGGCGACCTCCGCGTTCCAGGTGGAGGGGGCCACCACGGCCGACGGCCGGGGGGTCAGCGTGTGGGACACCTTCGCCGCCGTCCCCGGCAACGTCCGGAACGGCGACACCGGTGAGCCCGGCGCCGACCACTACCGGCGCTACGCCGAGGACCTCGACCTGATCGCGGATCTCGGCCTGAGCGGTTACCGGTTCTCGATCGCCTGGCCCCGGATCCAGCCGAACGGCTCGGGCAAGCCGAACCAGAAGGGCCTCGACTTCTACAAGAGGCTGGTCGACGGGCTCGCCGAGCGCGGTATCCGGCCGCTGCCCACCCTCTTCCACTGGGACCTCCCCCAGGCGCTGCAGGACAAGGGCGGCTGGGAGAACCGGGACACCGCCGCCAGGTTCGCCGAGTACGCCGAGATCGTCTTCGACGCCCTCGACGTGGCCGACTGGGTCACGATCAACGAGCCGAAGACCGTGGTCGACTGCGGCTACCGGTACGGCATCCACGCGCCCGGGATCAAGGACGACGCGCGGGCCTTCGTCGCCTGCCACCACCTGCTCCTCGCCCACGGCCTCGCCGCCCGGGTGCTCCACGAGCGGCACCCCGGCCGGCGGATCGGCCCGGCGCTCAACCTGCACCCGGTCTACCCGGCCGACGACAGCCCCGAGGCCGCCGCGGCGGTCCGGCACCGGGACGGGCTGGAGAACCGGCTCTACCTCGACCCCATCCTCAAGGGCGGCTACCCGGAGGACACCCTGGAGTGGATCTCCGCGCGCAGCCCGATGCCCGACCACATCCTCGACGGCGACCTGGCGATCATCGCCGAGCCCGTCGACCTGCTCGGGGTCCAGTACTACACGCCGATCTTCGTCGACGGCCGCGGCGAGCGCGTGATCAAGCACCGGACCGCGCAGGCCGACTGGCTGGAGATCCACCCGGAGGGGATGTACGACATCCTCGTCCGGCTCACCCGCGAGTACCGGCCGGTGCCCCTGGTCATCACCGAGAACGGCATCGCGACCGACGACGCGCCCGGGCCCGACGGCCGGGTCCGCGACGAGCTGCGGATCGCCTACCTGCGGGACCACCTCCACGCGGTGCACCGCGCGATCGGCGAGGGCGCCCGGGTCGAGGGGTACTTCGTGTGGTCCCTGCTCGACAACTTCGAGTGGGCCGAGGGGTACGCCCACCGCTTCGGTATCGTCTACGTCGATTACCCGACGCAGCGGCGCATCCCCAAGGACAGCGCGCTCTGGTACCGCGAGGTGGCCAAGAGCAATGAGCTGCGCTGAGGTTCCGCACGCCCCGAGCACTGAGAGGACTCCCCATGGCCGATGACGCTCTCGTGGCCGGCCGTTACGAGGCCCGGATCAGCCGGCGGGGCGGCGCCCTGCGCACGCTGCGCCACGACGGCCGCGACCTGGTGACCGGTTGGCCGGCGGACGGCCCGATCCCCCACTACAGCGGCACGGTGCTCGCCCCGTGGCCGAACCGGGTGGTCGGCGGCACGTACGACTTCGCCGGCGTCACCCACAAGCTGCCGATCAACGAGCCCGAGCGCGGCCACGCGCTGCACGGCCTCGTCACCGACCGGATCTGGGACCGCGCCGAGCAGGCCGGAGACGGCGCCCTGCGGCTGACCCACACGATCGAACCGGTGGAGGGCTACCCCTTCCGGATCGACCTCGAGGTGCGGTACGAGCTCACCCCCGCCGGCCTCACCGCGACGCTGACCGCGCGGAACACCGGCGATGAGCCCGCGCCGTACGGCTGCGGCTGGCACCCCTGGCTGCTCGCCGGGCCCGACGTCCGCGAGTACGAGCTCGACCTCCCGGCGGACCGCGTGCTGCTCACCGACGAATCCCTCGCCCCCACGGAGCTGGTGGACGTGGCGGGCACCCCGTACCGGTTCCACCCGCCCCGGCGGATCGGGGACACCGTGATCGACCACGCCTTCACCGGCGTCACCGAGGGCCGGGTCCGCGTGCGCGGCCCGGAGGGAGGCGTGGAGATCTCCTGGGATCCGGCGGTGATGCCCTGGGTGCAGGTGTGCACCGGCACCGGGCTCGGCCACCGCGGGCTCGCCGTGGAGCCGATGACCTGCCCGCCGGGCGCCTTCAACTCGGGCACCGGCGTGATCGTCCTCGAGCCCGGAGCGACCCACCGGGCCGCGTGGACGATCAGCGCCCTGGAGGGCTGAGCCCCGGGGCGTGATCTCCGCCGTTCCACCGGCCCGGGCCGCCGCGTTCGCGTGCGGCGCCGTACCGGAATGACCGCCGGGCCGTACGGCGGAGCGCGGTGTCCGGAAGCCCGAGACCGGGCACCGCGTCTGGACCGGGCGGGCCCCGCACCATCCCGCGCGGGGCCCGCTCGCGCCCGGGAGCGCGGCGGCTCGCCGGGTACGCCTTCTGGAGCGCACCCGCGGGAGGGGGCGCCGTGCCGCGGGTCATCCCGCCGCCCGGTCTTCACCGGCGGGGCCGCCGGAGCGCCCGGAAATCAGAGGTATGGTCCGGCGACCGCCGGGACGCTCCACGCCCGGGAGGCACGGCCGCCCGTCCCGCGCGGCGGAGCGCCGTTCCGCGCCCAGGAAGGCTGGTGAGGACCCATGCGGACGACGTGCGTGATCGCGGGCGGGGGCCCGGCCGGGATGGTGCTCGGGCTGCTGCTGGCGCGGGCCGGGGTGGAGGTGACCGTCCTCGAGAAGCACGCCGACTTCCTGCGGGACTTCCGGGGGGACACGATCCACCCGTCCACCCTGGAGGTGCTCGACGAGATCGGGCTCGCCGAGGCCTTCCACCGCCTGCCCCACTTCAAGGCCCGGCGCATGGAGGTGCAGACCGACGAGGAGCGGATCGTCGTCGCCGACCTGAGCCGGCTCCCGGGCAGGTACCCCTACATCGCGTTCGTCCCGCAGTGGGACTTCCTCAACCTCCTGGCGTCCGAGGCGCGCGCCCACCCCACCTTCCGGCTGCTGATGAACGCCGAGGTCACCGGCCTCCTCCGGGAGGACGGGCGGATCACCGGCGTGCGCTACCGGGACGCCGCCGGCGCCGAGCACGAGATCACCGCCGTGCTCACCGTGGGGGCCGACGGGCGCCACTCGGCGGTACGGCGGGCCGCCGGGCTCGTCCCCAAGGAGTTCGGCGCGCCGATGGACGTCGTGTGGTTCCGGCTCTCCCGGGCGCCCGGCGACCCCGAGCACCCGTTCCTCCGCATGTCCGCCGGCCACCTCATGGTGGCGCTCAAGCGCGAGACCCACTGGCAGATCGGCTTCGCCGTACCGAAGAACGGCGTCGACGAGCTGCGGGCCCAGGGGATCGCGGCGCTGCGCGCCCACGTCGCCCGGCTCCTGCCCTTCCTCGCCGACCGGGTCGGGGAGCTGCGGGGCTTCGACCAGACCGGGTACCTCCGCGTCACGGTCAACCGGGTCCGCCGCTGGCACCTGCCCGGGCTGCTGCTGATCGGGGACGCGGCGCATGCCATGTCCCCCGTGTTCGGCGTCGGGATCAACCTCGCCGTGCAGGACGCGGTGGCCACCGCGAACATCGTCGGTCCCGCCCTGCTCCGCGGCGCGGCGCCGGAGGCGCTGCTCGCCAAGGTGGAGCACCGCCGCATGGTCCCGACCGTGATCACCCAGACCGTGCAACGGGCCGTGCAAGATTTCATGATCCGCCCCACGCTCGGCGCCCGGCCGCCCGCCCTCGTCCTCGGCCGGCTGCCGTTCCTCGGCCGGTTCGTGCCCCGCTTCCTGGGCTTCGGCGTGCTGCCCGAGCACGTACGGCTCCCGGCCGCGCCAAGGGCGTCCGGCCGTACCGAGAAATGATCTCAATACGTGGACGCGTCGCAGTGCGCATGGAACGCGGTGCAATACGCTATGGACCCGTGAGCACCATCGATCTCGACACGTGGCGCCATCTGCCCGCCGCTCAGCAGCCCGACTGGCCGGACCGTGCGGAACTCGACCGGGTCGTCCGTGAGCTGGCCACCATGCCGCCGCTCGTGTTCGCCGGCGAGTGCGACCAGCTCAAGGAGCGCCTGGCCGCGGTCACCAGGGGCGAGGCGTTCGTGCTCCAGGGCGGCGACTGCGCCGAGACGTTCTCCGGCGCCACCGCCGACAACGTGCGGAACAAGCTCAAGACGCTGCTGCAGATGGCGATCGTGCTCACCTACGCGGGACGGGTCCCGGTGGTGAAGATCGGCCGGATGGCCGGTCAGTTCGCCAAGCCGCGGTCGAAGCCGGTGGAGGTCCGGGACGGCGTGGAGCTGCCCGCCTACCGGGGCGACATGGTCAACGGCTTCGACTTCACCGCCGAGGCGCGGCGTCCGGACCCGGCCCGGCTGCTGCGGGCGTACCACTGCTCGGCGGCCACCCTCAACCTCGCGCGCGCGTTCACCAAGGGCGGCTACGCCGACCTGCGCCAGGTGCACGCGTGGAACCAGGACTTCGTGGCCGAGTCCCCGGCCGGGCAGCGGTACGAGCGGCTCGCGCGGGAGATCGACCAGGCGCTCGCGTTCATCAAGGCCTGCGGCGGGGATCCGAGCGAGTTCCACACCGTCGAGTTCTACTCCTCGCACGAGGCCCTGATCCTGGAGTACGAGTCGGCGCTCACCAGGATCGACTCGCGGACCGGCCTGCCGTACGACGTGTCCGCGCACATGGTGTGGATCGGCGAGCGCACCCGCCAGCTCGACGGGGCGCACGTGGAGTTCGCCAGCAAGATCCGCAACCCGATCGGGGTGAAGCTCGGCCCCACCACCACCCCGGAAGAGGCGCTCGCGCTGATCGAGAAGCTCAACCCGGAGAACGAGCCGGGCCGGCTCACCCTCATCACCCGGATGGGCGCCAAGAAGATCCGCGACGTGCTCCCCCCGCTGGTGGAGAAGGTCACCGCGAACGGCGCGGCCGTGGCGTGGGTGTGCGACCCGATGCACGGCAACACGTTCGAGGCGCCCAGCGGGCACAAGACCCGGCGGCTGGACGACATCCTCGACGAGGTCGCCGGCTTCTTCGAGGTGCACCACGCCCTCGGCACCCACCCGGGCGGGATCCACATCGAGTTCACCGGCGACGACGTCACCGAGTGCGTCGGCGGCGGCCACGAGATCGTGGAGGAGGACCTCGCGCTCCGCTACGAGACCACCTGCGACCCGCGGCTCAACCGCAGCCAGTCCCTCGACCTAGCGTTCCGGGTTGCGGAGCTGTACCGGGCGCGCTGATCACCCGGTCACCGGGGCGTCCCCGGTCACAGGTCCTGCTGCCCGGCCTCCGACTGCTGGGCGAGCTGGGCGCGGATCTCGTCCATGTCGAGGGCGCGTACCCGCTCGATCAGCTCCTCGAGCACGGGCGCGGGCAGGGCGCCGGGCTGGGCGAAGACCTGGATCCCGTCCCTGATCGCCATGAGCGTGGGCACCGCGCTGACCTGGAAGGCCGCGGTGAGCACCGGCTGCGCGTCGGTGTCGATCCTGCCGAAGGTGATGTCCGTGTGCCGCTCTGAGGCCTGCGCGAAGATCGGCTCAAAGGCCTGGCAGGGGGCGCACCAGTCCGCCCAGAAGTCGAGCAGGACGATCCCCTTCTCGGCGATCTCGTTGAAGTTCTGTTCCGTGACGTCGACGGTCGCCATGGGGCGACTCCTTTCGTTCGGCCATCAGCGGGCATAACCAGACGCACAGCCCGAACATTCCTGGCCGTGTGGCGCCCCGACGGGCGCGCCCGCGCGAGAGGAGCCGCCGCCATGGCCGTGCGGACCAGGCAGACCACCACCGTGACGCCCAAGGGACGGCGACCAGGCACGGTGATCGTCTCCTGGCTGACGAGCACCGATCACAAGGTGATCGGTCACCTGTACCTGATCACCGCCTTCGTGTTCTTCCTGATCGGGGGCGCGATGGCGCTGGTGATCAGGGCCGAGCTCACCGTGCCGGGGCTGCAGTTCGTCAGCAACCTCCGGTACAACGAGCTGTTCACCATGCACGGCACGATCATGCTGCTGCTGTTCGCCACCCCGCTCTTCGCCGGGTTCGCGAACGCGATCATGCCGCTGCAGATCGGCGCCCCGGATGTGGCGTTCCCCCGGCTCAACATGGTGAGCTACTGGCTCTTCCTGTTCGGCGGCATCATCACGCTGAGCGGATTCTTCATGGGCGGGGCGCCCTCCTTCGGCTGGACGGGGTACACGCCGCTCTCCGAGCGCGAGTACACCCCGCAGCTCGGCGGCGACCTGTGGATCATGGGGCTGGTGCTCGCCGGGGTGGGGACCATCCTCGGCGCGGTCAACTTCATCACCACGATCATCACCAGGCGGGCGCCCGGGATGAGCACGTTCCGGATGCCGATCTTCACGTGGAACGTGCTGCTCACCTCGGTCCTGGTGCTCCTCGCCTTCCCGGTGCTCGCCGCCGCGCTGCTCGCGCTCGAGGCCGATCGCAAGCTCGGCACCCGCATCTACGACCCGGAGCACGGCGGGCCGCTCATCTGGCAGCACCTGTTCTGGTTCTTCGGCCACCCCGAGGTCTACATCGTGGCGCTGCCGTTCTTCGGGATCATCACCGAGGTGATCCCGGTCTTCAGCCGCAAGCCGCTCTTCGGGTACATCGGCATGGTCGGCGCCACGATATCGATCACCGTGCTCTCCATGGCGGTGTGGGCCCACCACATGTTCGCCACCGGCCGGGTGAACCTGCCGTTCTTCGCCCTGATGACGTTCCTGATCGCCGTGCCCACCGGGGTGAAGTTCTTCAACTGGATCGGCACCATGTGGCGGGGCCACCTCAGCTTCGAAGCGCCGATGATGTTCGCGATCGGGTTCCTGCTCACGTTCCTGATCGGCGGGCTGACCGGGGTGATCCTCGCCTCTCCCCCGCTCGACTTCCACGTGCACGACAGCTACTTCGTGGTGGCCCACTTCCACTACGTGCTGTTCGGCACCGTGGTGTTCGCCATGTTCTCCGGCTTCTACTTCTGGTGGCCGAAGCTGACCGGCACGATGCTGGACGATCGCCTGGGGCAGATCCACTTCTGGATGGTCTTCCTCGGCTTCCAGCTCACGTTCCTGGTGCAGCACTGGCTGGGGGCCTCGGGGATGCCCCGCCGGTACGCGGACTACTCCGCGGTCGACGGCTTCACCGGGCTGAACGTGGTCTCGAGCGTGGGGGCGCTCGTGCTCGGCCTGTCGAACCTGCCGTTCTTCTACAACGTCTGGAAGACGGCCCGGCGCGGGGAGCGGGTCACCACCGACGACCCGTGGGGCGCCGGGGGCTCCCTGGAGTGGGCCACCTCCTGCCCGCCGCCCCGGCACAACTTCACCCGGCTCCCGCAGATCCGCTCCATCCGGCCGGCGTTCGACCTGCACTACCCGCCGGCGGCCGGCGGCGAGGCGAGCCCGCCCCCGGAGACGAGGTCCCTGGACCGCTGACCCCGCCGTCCCGTACGGCACGGCGGGGCGATCACCGGCTGCGGGCGAGCGCGCCGGCGGCCGCGCGGTCGCCGGCTCCCCGGGCGGGCGGGATCACGACCGGGCAGTGCGCCCCCTGCAGGCAGGCGGCGATCACGGGGTCGATCGACGGGTACGGCCCGCTCCGGCAGTGCCGGGCGCCGAGGACGAGCAGGTCCGCGCCGGCGCTCGCCCGGATGAGCACCTGGGCCGGCGGGCCCTCGAGCACCAGGGGCTCCACGTGGTCCGCGCCCAGCTCGGCCACCACGCGCCTGGCGAGCATGAGCGCGGCCTTGCGCTCCTCCTCGCGGGATGCCCGGCCCGCGCTGGGAGCGTAGGGGGCGTGCAGCCCGCCCGACCACTCCCACGCGTGCACCGCGAGGACCCGCGCGCCGCGCCGCCGCCCTTCCGCCGCGGCCCACCGCAGTGCGGCCAGCGACGCCGCCGATCCGTCGATGCCCACGAGGATGGTCGCCCGGCTCACGATCCCGCGCCTCCCGGCTTCCCGCTCCACCCAGTCTCTCCTTCCTTGATGAACGCCGGGTTTCGCGAGGCGAACATCTCCGTTCCCCGGCGGCCCGGCGCCGCCGCGGAGGGGCGCCGGAAAACGAGAAACGCCCGTCCTCCCGATCGAGGACGGGCGATCCGCAACCGCTACCGCAGCACCGGGTACTTCCGGACCAGAGCCGTCTGGCTCCACCACTTCCCGATGCCGACGGTGTCGCCGGCGTTCACCAGGGCGAGCCCAGCCATCAGCAGGGCGTAGATGAGGTGCTCATCCATGAACGGGTTGTTCGCGAGCGGCAGCTCCGCGGCCCACATCAGCACCATGAGCAGCGCGCCCGAGACGGCCGCGATGCGCATCCCGGCGCCGAGGACGAGGGCGATGCCGATGCCCGCCAGACCGAGCATGAAGAGCCAGTCGACCCAGGCCTGACCGGCGAGGGAGGTGAAGAATCCGCCGAGCGCCCGGTCGGCCGTGCCCTTCAGGAAGCCGGTGGTGGGGGATCCGCCGTTGATCCAGGCCTTGGCCGCGGGGGTGGCGAACCCGAGGCCGAAGAGCTTGTCGATGAACGCCCACAGGAAGATCCAGCCGAGCGCGATGCGGGTGGCCGCCCAGACGTAGTCCGCCGCGGACGCGTGCTCCGTCCGGTGGCCGGCGACCGGGGGACGATCAGCCGCCGAAGGCCTCTGGTGCGTGGTCGCCATTTCTGACTCCTTCTCTCCTGCCGACACTGCAATCACACCGCTTTTCCGCAGGTGTCTGCAGTGCCGTACGGCTCAGGGCAGGAGCCCGGAAGTCACCAAGGCGACGGGACCTTAGGCCCGGTCTGCGCAAGGGGCGCACACGGCCGCCGGCCGTCACCCGTCCGATGACGGCCGGCCTGACGTGCGGGCGCCGCTCAGCTCGACGACTGCTCGGCCAGCGTGATGGTCACGGTCGAGGTCTTGCCGCCCCGGATGTAGGTGATGGTGACCTTGTCGCCCGGCCGCGAGGTCCGGATCGTGCCGACCAGCTTCTCGGCGCTGTCCACCACCTTGTCGTTGATCTTGGTGATGAGGTCGCCCTCGGTCAGGCCGGCCTTCTCCGCCGGGCTGCCCGGGGTGATCGCCGTGATCACGGCCCCGGACACGGTGCCCATGGCGTCGGCGACGCTCACGCCGAGGAAGGCGTGGGTGGCCTTGCCGTACTTGATGAGCTGGTCGGCGACGAGCTTCGCCGTGTTGATCGGGATGGCGAAGCCCACGCCGATGTTGCCGGAGCTGCCGCCGGAGGTGGCGATCGCGGTGTTGATGCCGATCACCTGCCCGGAGGCGTTGACGAGCGCGCCGCCGGAGTTCCCCGGGTTGATCGCGGCGTCGGTCTGGATCATCCCGCCGATCGTGGTCCGCTGCCGGCGCGACCGGTCCCACGGGAACGACTCGTCCTCGTCGCCGCTCTCGGTGAGCGTGCGGTCGAGCGCGCTGACGATCCCGGCGGTGACCGAGCCCTCCAGGCCCAGCGGGCTGCCGATCGCGAGGACCGGCTCACCGACCTGCAGCTTGTCGCTGTCGCCGAGCGCGGCGGGGGTGAGGCCGGAGACCCCCTGCGCCTGGACCACGGCGAGGTCGGTGGTGGGGTCGGTGCCCTTCAGCACGGCCGAGGCCGTCTTGCCGTCGCTGAACTTCACCGTGATCGTGCCGCCCTGCCGCACCCCGGAGACCACGTGGTTGTTGGTGAGGATCAGGCCGTCGGCGGAGAGGATCACCCCGGAACCCTCGCCGCCGCCGGTGAAGGTCTGCACCTTGAGCGAGACCACGGACGGCATGACCGCCTTGGCGACGTCGACGAGGGAGGCCGTGCCGGAGCCGCTCGACGTCCTGACCACCGGGGTGGTGACCACGGTCTCCCCGCCCTGCGTCGCGCCGACGATCAGGCCGCCGGCGACCCCACCGCCGAGGGCCACCGCGGTCAGGACCGCGGCCGCGCCCGCCCGCCGCCGCCAGTCGCCCCTGGGCTTGGGCGGCGGGCTGGGGAGCACGGCGGTGCCGAACGGCCCCTGAGCCTGGCCGCCGAAGCCCGGTCCGCCGCCGAACTGGCCTCGCTGTGGCGGAGTCTTGCCGAACTGACTCCAGCCGTGGTTGGAGAGCACTTCGGTGCCCTCCTCTGCGGACGTGTTCTCCTGAGAGCTCATCGCGATCCCCCTCATGGTTCGCCGGTACGCCCGGCCGCCGGCCGGGACACGACCAGGATGGCAAACCAGCGATAAGCTCACCCTAAGCGATCAACGGCGCGGCCCGGTCCCGTCCGCGGCAGTCGTCAGCGGCGCGCCGCCGCCCAGTACTCGTCCCTGAGCAGCCGCTTGTACAGCTTGCCCGTGGGGTGCCTGGGGAGCTCCTCCCGGAAGTCGACGCTCTTGGGGCACTTGTAGTGGGCGAGGCGCGCCCGGCAGTACTCGATCAGCTCCGCCTCCAGCTCCGGGCCGGCGTCGGCCATGGAGACGGGCTGGACCACGGCCTTGACCTGCTCGCCCATCTCCGGGTCCGGCACCCCGATCACCGCCACGTCGGCGACCTTGGGGTGCAGGGCGAGCACGTTCTCGGCCTCCTGCGGGTAGATGTTCACCCCGCCGGAGATGATCATGTACGCGCGGCGGTCGGTGAGGTAGAGGTAGCCCTCCTCGTCCACGTAGCCGATGTCGCCGAGCGTGGTCCAGCCGCGCCCCTTGGGGTCCTGGGCGGCGCGGGTCTTCTCCGGGTCGTCGTGGTAGACGAACTGCGGGCCGTCGGAGAAGTAGATCGTGCCGGTCTGCCGGGGCGGCAGCTCGTTGCCGTCCTCGTCGAGGATGTGGACGACCCCGAGCAGCGGCCGGCCCACGGTGCCCTTGTGGCTGAGCCACTCCTGGGGGCCGGCGTAGACGAACCCGTTCCCCTCGGTGCCCGCGTAGTACTCGTGGAGGATGGGGCCCCACCACTCCATCATGCGCTCCTTCACCTCCACCGGGCAGGGCGCGGCGGCGTGGACCGCGTACTTGTGGGAGGAGAGGTCGTACCGCTCGCGCACCTCGGCGGGGAGCTTGAGCATCTTGATGAACATGGTCGGGACCCACTGGGAGTGGGTGACCCGGTACTTCTCGATCAGCGCCAGGGCCTGCTCCGGGTCGAAGCGCTCCATGACCACGACGGTCGCGCCGAACCGGTGGAAGGTCATGCAGTAGCGCAGGGGCGCCGCGTGGTAGAGCGGCGCGGGCGACAGGTAGACGCTCTCGGCCGTGGGCTGGAACAGGAAGCCGATGAGCTTCATCAGCGGGCCGGGCTCCTCCAGCGGGGCCTTGGTGAGCTCGGGCTTGACGCCCTTGGGCCGCCCGGTGGTGCCCGAGGAGTAGAGCATGTCGGCGCCCTGGCACTCGTCCTCGATCGGGGTGACCGGGTGGCGGGCGATGGCCTCCTCGAAGGAGGTGAAACCGGGGGCGGTGCCGTCGAGCATGAGCCGCAGCTCGACGCCGGGCGTGGCCTCCGTGATCGAGGCGGCCACCTCGGCGAGCCGTGCCGAGGAGATGAACACCCGCGCGTTGCAGTTGTTGACGATGTACGCCAGCTCGTCGGTCTTGAGCTTGGAGTTGATCGCGGTGTAGTAGAGCCCCGAGCGGTGGGCGGCCCAGGCGATGGTCAGGAACTGGGGATGGTTCTCCAGCATGAACGCGATGTTGTCGCCGGGCCGCAGTCCCGCGGCGCGGAACAGGTGCGCGAGGCGGTTCGACTCTTCGTTCAGCTCACGGAAGGTGATCACCTGGCCGGACTCGGCCATGATCACTGCGGGCTTGTCAGGCGTGGCCGCTGCAATTGCTCCCGGATGCATGACCGAACGGTACTCGGTTTGTCGTGATCGGGCTAGGGCCCGGCGATCTCGATGCAATCACGGCGCCGGACGGCGACGGGCGGACCGCCCCGTGGCGGTCCGCCCGTTCCGAAGGCCGCGCGGGAGTTCGGCGCGGGGGTCAGAAGGCCGGGATGACCGAGCCCTTGAAGGTCTGCTCGATGTACTGCTTGACCTCGGGGCCGGTCAGCAGCCGGGCGAGCTCGGTGATCCGCGGGTCGTTCTCCTTGCCCTCGGCCACGACGAGGCCGTTGACGTACGGGTTGCCCTCGGCCTTCTCCAGGATCAGGGCGTCGGTGGCCGGGTTGAGGTCGGCCTCGAGGGCGTAGTTGCCGTTGATCACCGCGGCGTCGACGTCCGGCAGGGAGCGCGGCAGCTGGGCCGCCTCGAGCGGCTGGAACTTGAGGTTCTTCGGGTTGCCCGTGATGTCGCGCTCGGTGGCGGTGATGCCGGCGTCCGCCTTGAGGGTGATCACGCCGTTGTCGGCGAGCAGCTTCAGCGCCCGGCCGAGGTTGGTCGCGTCGTTGGGCACCGCGATCGTGGCGCCCTCGGGCAGCTCGGCCACGTTCTTGATCTTGGAGGAGTAGAGCCCGAGCGGCTCCAGGTGCACGTCGGCGACGAACGTCAGCTTGGTGCCCTTGGAGGCGTTGAAGTCCTCCAGGTACGGCCGGTGCTGGAAGTAGTTGGCGTCGAGCTGGCCGTCCTGGAGCTGCAGGTTCGGCTGCACGTAGTCGTTGAACTCGACGATCTCGATCTTCAGCCCGGCCGAGGGGGCGAGCGTGTCGGACACGAACTTGAGGATCTGCCCGTGCGGCACCGGGGTGACGCCGACCTTGAGCGGCTCGGCGGAGGCCGAGGCCGTCGCGTCGCCCGCGGCGGTCTCCGGCTCGGAGGACGAGCCGCCGCACGCGGTCAGGCCCAGGGAGAGCCCGGCGGCGAGCAACAGCCCGAGCAGCTTGCGCATGGTGGTCACCACTCCTTCAGATGACAGTGCGAAATAGGTAATAGAGGGATAAATCAGACGGTCGTGGAACGTGACACCCCACCGGCCACCCGGCGCCGGGCCGGGATCAGCGGCGGGAGAGCCGGCGGCTGACCGTGTCGCCGAGGCCCTGGACGAGCTGGACCAGCACCACGAGCACGACGACCGTGACGACCATCAGGGTGGTCTCGAACCGCTGGTAGCCGTACCGCACCGCGAGATCGCCGAGCCCGCCGCCGCCGATCACGCCGGCCATCGCCGAGTACGAGATGAGCGCGACGACGGTCACCGTGAGCGAGGCGACCAGGCCGGGCAGCGCCTCCGGGAGCAGCACCTTGACCACGACCGTGGTCCGGCTCGCGCCCATGGCCCGCGCCGCCTCCACCACGTCCCGGCTCACCTCGCGCAGCGAGGTCTCCACCAGCCGGGCGAAGAACGGCACGGCGCCGATGGTGAGCGGCACCACGGCGGCGGTGGTGCCGATCGTGGTCCCGGTGAGCAGCCGGGTGAGCGGGATCACCGCGATCATCAGCACGACGAACGGGAGCGACCGGCCGACGTTGACGATCAGCCCGAGGGCCTGGTTGAGCAGCGGCGCCGGGAACAGCCCGCCGCGGGCCGTGCCGACCAGGAGCACGCCGAGCGGCAGCCCGAACAGCGCGGTGAAGAGCGTGGACCACGCCACCATCTGCAGGGTCTGCCCGGTCGCCTCCCACAGCAGCGGGCTCATCTCCGACCAGGTCATCGGGCCACCTCCACCAGGAGTCCGAGGTCGCGCAGGTAGGCGAGGGCCGCATCGGCCCGCTCTCCGGTGAGCCGGACCAGGAGCCGGCCGGCCGGGCGGCCGGCGACGGTCTCCACCGATCCGGCGAGGATGTCGATGTCGACGTCGAACCGGCGCACGGCCTCGGAGAGGACCGGCGTCCCCCCGGGCTGCCGGCCGGTGAAGGTGATCGTCACGCTCCCGGGCTCGGGCGCCGGCAGCGGGAACAGCTCCCGGACCAGCCGGGATCCGGGCGTCGCCAGCAGGTCGGGGATCGGGCCCGCCTCCTCGATCCGGCCCGCGCTGATGATCGCCACGGAGTCGCAGACCGCCTTGATCACGTCCATCTCATGGGTGATCAGGAGGATCGTGAGCCCGAGCTCGCGGTTGAGCCGCTTCAGCAGGGCGAGGATCGCCTGCGTGGTCCCGGGGTCGAGCGCGGACGTGGCCTCGTCGGAGAGGAGCACGGCCGGCTCGCCGGCGAGCGCCCGGGCGATGCCGACACGCTGCTTCTGCCCGCCGGAGAGCTGCGCGGGGTACGCCTTGGCCTTGTCGGCGAGGCCGACGAGGTCGAGCAGCTCACCGACCCGGCGCGCCCGCTCCCGCCGCGGCACGCCCATGATCTCCAGCGGGAAGGCCACGTTCCCCGCGACCGTGCGGGACGACAGCAGCGCGAAGTGCTGGTGGATCATGCCGATGCGCATGCGGGCCCGGCGCAGCTCCCGCTCCGGCAGCGCGGTCAGCTCCTGCCCGTCGACCGTGACGGTGCCCGCGGTGGGCTGTTCGAGCAGGTTGATGCAGCGCAGCAGGGTGCTCTTGCCCGCGCCGCTCTGGCCGAGCACGCCGAAGATCTCTCCTTTGCCGACATGGAGGTCCACGCCGTCGAGGGCGACGACGGACCCGTAGACCTTGCGCAGGCCGGAAACAGTGATCACGAGATTCCCCGAAGACGACGACGGTGCAGCCGCGATGGATCGGGAATCCCGTTCAGTGCGTGCCGGGCGGGAAGGGAAGGTGGCTGATCCTGCGCAGGACCAGGTTGTCTGCGGGGGAGTTCATGAACGTGCTCTCTGCTTCGGGACGGGACGACGATCGGGGGACGGGCTCAGGCCATGGGACAGGCGCACCCGGCCGCGGCGGTACAGCGCATCATCGCCGCGCGGCGATCGTCACAGGTCCACATCACGTTCATCGCGAACATGGTAACAGGTCACGTACTTGCCAATCTTTAGGGTCTTTCGGCCGTTATTGTGCTTTTCATCACATTGTTGCGGGCACGGACGCCGGGTGCCCGGGGCCGCACCAGTGGCCCGGGCCGGCGCGGCCCTGCCCGCCGGCCGGTGGACGCCGGGTGACCGGCCCGCCGGCCGGTGGACGCCGGGTGTTCACCCGCCGGTGGCCCGGCCGTCGCGGGCGCGGGGGACCATCCGGCCATGAACGCTCAACCGGTCTCCGCCCTGCTCGCCGCCGTGCTGCTCTCCCCCGCGGCGGCTGACCCCGCCGCCTCCCCCGCCGCCGCGGACGGCTGCCCCTCCTTCATCGCCGTGGCGGCGCCGTACGCCACGGTGGACGGGCGGCCGCGCGCCGGATCGGTGACCCTGCTGCGCGGGCTGCGGCCGGCCGGGCTGCTCCACCAGGGCGCGGGCGGGCTCGGGGACGAGCCCGAGACCAACGACTCGTTCGGGTCGGCGCTGGCGCGCGGGGACTTCAACGGCGACGGCTGCGATGACCTGGCGATCGGCGCGTCCGAGGAGTTCCACGGCGCGCCCACCCCCGGAGCCGACGGTGAGGGCGTCGTCCACCTGCTGTACGGCACGCCGCACGGCCTGGAGCCGGCCGGGCGCATCGACGTCACCCTGCTGGGCCGGCGCCCCGGATCCGACCGGTTCGGCGCCGCCCTGGCCGCGGGCGACTTCGACGGGGACGGTGACGACGAGCTCGCCGTGGGCGCGCCCGGGGCCGCCGGCGGCGGCCTGGTCGGGATCTTCGGCCTCGGCGGGCGGGCGCCGCAGGCCGCGGGCGTGCCGGTCGGGCGGGCGGCGCGCTGGATCGGTGGGCGCGGGGAGGCCACGGGCCAGTTCGGGGCGGCCCTCGCCGCCGGGGACTTCGACGGGGACGGCCGGGACGATCTGGCGATCGGCGCGCCCGGCGAGGGGCGCCGGCCCGGCTCCGGGACGGTGACCGTGATCGACCCGGTGCGGCGGCGCGCGACCGTGCACACCCAGGACGGCGTCGGGATCCCGGGCGTGGCGGAGGCGTGGGACGCCTTCGGCTCCGCGCTGGCCGCGGGCGACTTCAACGGGGACGGCCGGGACGATCTGGCGATCGGCGTCCCCGGGGAGGACCTGTCCGCCGGGCGGCGGGCGATGGAGTACGGCGACGGCGTGGTCGACGTGCTGTACGGCTCCGCCCGCGGGCTCACCTCGGGAGAGGCGTGGTCCCGGCGCACCCTCACCGGCACGCCGCGCCACTCCGACCGGTTCGGGGCCGCGCTCGCCGCGGGCGACCTGAACGGCGACGGGTACGACGAGCTGATCGTGGGCGTGCCGGGCGCGGGCGCGGTCCAGGTGATCGCCGGGACCGGCTTCGGGCTGAGCGGCCGCCACGACGCGCTGATCACCGGCGGCCGGACGGGCGGATTCGGCTCCTCGGTGCTCGCCGTGGGACGGAGCATCCTCGTGGGCGCCCCGGGCGAGAGCCGGGTCACCGTGATCGAGACCCGGCCGCGGAAGGCCGGTATCGCTCCCGGGCGCGCCCGGGCCGCCGCCACCGGCCGGCCGGGCGACCTGTTCGGCTACGCGATGAGCTGAGGGTGCCCGGAGCGCACGGTGAAGCGGGCCGTGGTCCGCGCCGGCGCGCCGCGCCGGCTCACGTAGCCGAGGGTGCGGAAGTCCACGGTCATCTCCTCCGCGGTGACCCGGCACACGACGAAGCCCCGGCGCTCGTCGAGGTAGGCGATGTGGGGGTTCTCCCGGAGCAGGGCCGCGACCCGCGCGTCGTCGTGGTAGCCGTCGCCGTCGCTGGAGACGGAGGAGGTGACGAGCTCGACCGCCACCCGCGGGGAGTCCGGGTCGGCGAAGTCGGGCCGCAGCTCGGCGGCGTGGTGCATGTGCGCGTCCCCGGTGAGCACGACCGGGTTGGCCACGCCCACCTCCTTGATCCGGTGCAGCAGCCGGGCCCGCTCCGCCGCGTAGCCGTCCCAGCCGTCCATGTTGAACCGGGTGCCCGGGCCGGTCATCGCGTCCCGCTGCGCCATCAGCACCTGCTGGGCGATGAAGTTCCACCGGGCGCGCGAGCGCGCCAGGCCGTCGAGCAGCCAGCGGCGCTGGTCCGCGCCGAGGATGGTGCGCCCGGGGTCCAGCCGGTCGTGGCACCCGGCGCGCTCCCCGTCGCCGCACGCCTGGTCGTCCCGGAAGCGGCGGGTGTCGAGCAGGTGGAAGGAGGCCAGCTCTCCCCAGTGGACCCGCCGGTGGATCCGGATCGACGTGCCGCGCTGCCGCGAGCGGCGCAGCGGCATGTGCTCGTAGTAGGCGCGGAAGGCGCGGGCCCGCCGCGCGAGGAAGTCCGGGGTGCCGAGGCTGGACTCCGGCCCGGCCCAGTTGTTCTCCACCTCGTGGTCGTCGAAGGCGACCAGCCACGGCGCCGCCAGGTGGGCCGCCTGCAGGTCCGGGTCGGTCTTGTACTGGGCGTGCCGGATCCGGTAATCGGCGAGCGTCCGGCACTTGCCGCCCACGTGCTCGCGCACCGCCCCGCCCGGTGCCCGGTAGCCCAGCGGCCGGTACTCGTAGATGTAGTCGCCCAGGTGCACCACGAGGTCCGGCTCGAGCTCGGCGATCCGGCGGTAGGCGGTGTAGTAGCCGTGCTCCCAGTGCGCGCAGGAGGCCATGGCGAACGTGAGCGGCGACACCCCGGCCGGGGCCGTCCGGGTACGGCCGGCCGGGGAGATGTGCCCGCCGGCGCGGAACCGGTAGAAGTACTCCCGCCCCGGCTCCAGCCCGTCCACCTCCACGTGGACGCTGTGGGCCGTCTCCCGCCGGGCGACGGCGGTGCCGGAGGCGACCACCTTGGAGAACCGCTCGTCCGCCGCGAGCTGCCAGCCGACCTCGACGTCGTGCGCGGGCATGCCGCCGAGCCCGTCGGGCGCGGTCGGGTCGGGGGCGAGCCGCGTCCACAGCACCACGCCGGTGCCGGTGGGGTCGCCGGAGGCGATCCCCAGGGTGAACGGGTCCCGCCGGAGCGCCCGGGAGACCGGGCGGGCCGCGACCACCGCATCGGGAAGGAGCAGGCCTCCCGCCCCGGCGGCGAGTGCGGTCAGCAGGGAGCGCCGCGTGATGCCGTTCCGCATGTCTCCACTGCACCCCGGCACGGTGACCGCCTCCCCGACCGGGAGGTACCCGCGGGGAAAGCCCTGATGAACGGTTGGCCGCGCTTCCCCGTGTGCCCGTGGCCGCGGCGCGGCCTGCCGGACCAGAGGAGCAGCCGGAGCGGAGGAGCAGTGGGACCTGAGGAGAAGTGGGGCCGCGCGACCAGGGCCGGCCGCGCCGCCTGCCGTCCCGGGCCGGAACGGTCCCCCGTCAGACCAGGTGGAGAAGGTCGGCCACCGAGTCGGCCACCCGGGAGGGCCGGTACGGGTACCGGTCGATCTGATCCCGGCGGGTGACCCCGGTGAGCACGAGGATCGTGTACAGGCCCGCCTCCATGCCGCACACGATGTCGGTGTCCATCCGGTCGCCGATGATCGCCGTGCTGTCGCTGTGCGCCTCGATCCGGTTGAGCGCGCTGCGCAGCATCATCGGGTTCGGCTTGCCGACGAAGTAGGGCTCCACGCCGGTCGCCTTGGTGATCAGCGCGGCGACCGCGCCGCACGCGGGGTGCGAGCCCACGTGCGACGGCGCGACCGGGTCGGGGTTGGTCGCGATGAACCGCGCGCCCCGCTCGATCAGCCGGATCGCCGTGGTGATCGCGGAGAAGCTGTACGTGCGGGTCTCCCCGAGCACCACGTAATCGGGGTCGATGTCGGTCAGCACGTACCCGATCTCGTGCAGGGCGGTGGTGAGCCCGGCCTCGCCGATCACGTACGCGGAGCCCTCCGGGCGCTGGTCGGCGAGGAACCGCGCGGTGGCCAGGGCGGAGGTCCAGATGGACTCCGCCGGCACCTCGAGCCCGGCGGCGCGCAGCCGCGCCGACAGGTCGCGCGGGGTGTGCATGGAGTTGTTGGTCAGCACGAGGAAGCGCTTGCCGGAGGCGCGGAGCCGCGCGAGGAACTCGTCGGCCCCCGGGATGGGCTTCCACTCGCGGACCAGCACGCCGTCCATGTCGGACAGCCACGACTCGATGGCCGGCTCGCTCATGTGACCAGCATGGCAGCCGGGCCACCGCGGCCGCACCCCTGTGGCGCGGCGTTCAGTGCAAATGTCTGCAATCAGCGCTCAAGCACGCGGGCCGGCGTACCGGGTACGCGGGCTGATCGCGGCTCGGGCGGCGTCGGTGCGAGGGCTGCGTCGATGCTTGGGCTGTGGTGCGGCGCGGGATGTGGTGCGGCGCGCGCACCCATGCAGACGCCTTTACGTTGTAGATCTCAATGGCCTTGTGCGGTGTCCCCGGCCTGGGCGCGGCGGTCCGCCGCTCGGGCCGCCCTGGAAGTCCCGTGCGCCGAAGGTTCGGCTTCACCGTACGGCGGCCGTGGATCGTCCCGCTCAGGCCCCGCCCTGCCGCAGGAGGATGCGCACGCGGCCCGGTTGGCGGCGCGGAGCGGGGCACGACGCCCGCCCGCCGCGGTGGGCGCCGCCAGAGCGCCGGGCCCGCCCGCCCGTGCCGCGCTCTATGGTGGTGCGCGTGAACGGTCACCGCGGCGCCCGCCATGCGCATTAGCGATCTCGTACGGCTGTCGCGCCGCGACGGGCCGGTGACCGTGCTCCGGGACGCGGCCGCGCTGGTGGTCCGGGTGGGCGACGTGGTGGTGAAGGCCCACGCCCCCGGCACCGACGAGGCGGCCCTGCGCGCCCGGCTCGAGACCGCGGCCGCGCTGCCGGGGCTGTTCCTCGCCCCGATCGGGCTGGAGCGGATGGACGGCCGGCTGATCACGATCTGGCCGGCGGCCGAGACGGTCGGCCCGGACCTCGCGGACCCCGCCCACCTGCCGTGGGAGGAGGGCGCCCGCCTGCTCGCCCGGCTGCACGCGGCTCCCCCGCCGGCCGGTTTCCCCCCGGCGGGCGGGCCGGCGCGGCTCGCCCGGGCGATGGCCCGGCTCGCCCGCGCGGAGGTCCCGCCATCGGTCACCGCGGTGATCACCGGCGCGTACCGGACCCTGCCCACGGAGCCCACGGGGAGGGTCCGGGCGCTCTGCCACGGGGACTGGCACCTCGGCCAGCTCGTCCGCCACCGGGGGCGGTGGCTCCTGATCGACGTGGACGATCTGGGAGCCGGCGATCCGGCCTGGGACCTCGCCCGCCCCGCGGCCTGGTACGCGGCCGGGCTGCTCGACCCCGCCTCCTGGGAGCGCTTCCTGTCCGCCTACCTCGCCGCCGGCGGCCGGGCCGTCACACCGGGCGACCCGTGGCGGGAACTCGACGCGCCGGCGCGGGCGTTGATCATCCAGCAAGCGGCGACCGCCGTCACCGCCCGCGAGCGGGACGGCCATGACCCCGAGACCATCGATGCGCTGCTGTCCGCCTGTGCGAGGATCGTGGCCGCCACCCGCCGCGTGATCTGACGACGAGGGAGGTACGTCGGGCGATGCAGTGCCCAAAGTGCCATGGCGTCATGCGGACCTATGACCGCAACGGCGTGCACATCGACCAGTGCGAGAACTGCCGGGGGATCTTCCTCGACTACGGCGAGCTCGAGACGCTGACCCGCATCGAGTCCCAGTGGGTGCAGCAGCACTACGGGCCCCCGCCGGCGCCCCACGGCGGCCCGGCCTGGGGCGCGCCCCACCACGGCCACTACGGTCACCGGCCGCGGAGCTGGCTGCACATGCTCTTCTCCAGCTGATCGGCCTCTTCCCCGGCCGACCGGCCCACCGGCCGGGGATCTGTGCCCCAGCCCGACCGGCGCCCGGCCCGGTACGGCCGGCCCGGCGGCCGCTCGACGGGCCGGCCGAGCACGACCGGCCCGCAGGGGACGGCTCCGGCCGGGCCGCACCTTCCCCTGCCGCAAGATCGGACCGCACCCTCCCTTGCGGCCAGACCGGGCCGCGCCCTTCCCTGAGGTGGGACGCACGCTCACGGCCAGGTAGGGCCGCAGTCCCCGGGCCAGGCAGGGCCGTACGCTTCCCCGGTCAGCCAGGGCCGCACCCTTCCCCTCAGGCGGGACGCACCTCTCGCGGGCCAGGGAGGACCGCACGCTCCCAGGGAGCCTCGCGCTTCCCCGGCCAGGCCGGGCCGCACGCTTCCGCCCGGCTAGCACCGCAGTCCCCGGGCCAGACAGGACCGTACGCTTCCCCGGCAGGCGGGGCCGTACGCTCCCCTGCCGGCACACCACCGGCGGCCCCGGCCACGGCACGCTCCCGCCGTGCACGATCCACCGCCTGCACCGCATCGCCGAGCCCATCCGTGGCCGCTCATTCCGCTTCCGCCACAGAGCCGCACCGGCTCGGTGTCACCGGCATGAGGGCCGGCGCAGGCGGCCCGGCACACCCCGCCCACCCATCCGGCCGGCGGCGCGGCCCGCCGCTCTCGATCTTCCCCTCACCCCGGCGCCCTTCCCCTGCCGGGCCGGGTACCGATGACCGTGCACGCGCAAGCCGTACGGCCTCATCTCCACGAAGCCCCGGTCCGCCCGTACCACAGACCCCTCTGGTGGACCGGCACACCCTCGGATTAAGGTATGCCTTACCTAAATTTGGCAAGGCTAACCTTTCCCTCCGAGGAAGGGCTCACCGGGAAGGGAGAGCCGGCGTGTTCGCCAGCTACCTCATCGGCCTGCGGGAAGGGCTGGAGGCGACGCTCGTCGTCACCATCCTGGTCGCCTTCCTGGTCAAGAGCGGCCGCAAGGACAAGCTGCCGCTCGTCTGGGCGGGAGTCGGGATCGCCGTCGCGCTGTCGCTCGCGGCCGGTGGGCTGCTCACGTTCACCTCCGCGGTGCTCGGCACCCGCGAGCAGGAGCTGTTCGAGGGCATCGCCTCGCTCCTCGCCACGGTCTTCGTGACCTTCATGATCTTCTGGATGAAGGCGACGTCACGCCGCCTCTCCGCGGAGCTCCGGGAGCGGCTCGACGAGGCGCTGCGCATCGGCACGGCCGCGGTCGTCGTGCTCGCCTTCGTGTCCGTCATCCGCGAAGGCCTGGAGACCGCGCTGCTCTGGTTCGCCGCCGCCCAGGGTGCGGCGAGCAGCACCACCCCGCTGGTCGGGGTCACCCTCGGCCTGCTCACCGCTGTCGCGATCGGCTGGGGTCTGTACCGGAGCGTCCTGCGCATCGACCTCGGCCGGTTCTTCACCTGGACCGGTCTGCTGCTCATCCTCGTCGCGGCGGGCATCGTCAAGTACGGCGTGCACGACCTGCAGGAGGCGGGTGTGCTGCCCGGCCTGACCGATCAGGCCTTCGACATCAGCGGCGTCCTCGACCCGGGCGCCTGGTACACGGCGCTGCTCACCGGCATGTTCAACATCACCGCCCAGGCCACCGTCCTGGAGACCATCGCCTGGGCGCTCTACGCCGTCCCGGTGCTCGTGCTCTTCCTCCTACCGGCCCGCAGGTCCCGCGTGCGCACCACCACCGCCGCCCCGGCTCCCCCCGCCTCGTGATCGGAGTCCATCGATGCGTACTGGCACCGCTGTCACCGTCTCCCTGCTCGCCCTCGCCGCGATCGCCGGCTGCTCGGGGACCGGTTCGCCGGGCTCCGGCTCCGGTGGGGCGGACAAGATCAGCGTCGCCGCGAGCGACACCGAGTGCACGGTGAGCGTCTCGGAGCTCCCCGCCGGGACCGCGACCTTCGCGGTGACGAACAACGGGACCAAGGTCACCGAGTTCTACGTCTACGCGCCCGGCGATCGGGTCATGGGCGAGGTGGAGAACATCGTGCCCGGGCTCACCCGCGAGCTCATCGTGGAGCTCCCGCCAGGAAACTACGAGACGGCCTGCAAGCCCGGCATGATCGGCAAGGGGATCCGCAACGCCCTGAAGGTCACCGGCGAGCACAAGCCGCTCACCGCCGACGCGAAGCTCGCCGAGGCGGTCGCGAGCTACAAGCGGTACGTCAACAGCCAGGCCGGCTCCCTGCTCGAGAAGACCAAGGAGTTCACCGACGCGGTGAAGGCCGGTGACATCGCCAAGGCGAAGGAGCTCTTCCCGATCGCCCGGACGTACTGGGAGCGCATCGAACCGGTGGCCGAGATCTTCGGGGACCTCGACCCGGCGATCGACGCGCGGGAGAACGACGTGGCCGAGGGCGAGGAGTGGACCGGCTTCCACCGGATCGAGAAGGACCTCTGGGTCACCGGGGACGTCAGCGGCGACGGGCCCATCGCCGACAAGCTCATGGCCGACGTGCGGACCCTCGTCGAGAAGGCCACCACGGTCGAGCTCTCCCCGCTGCAGCTCGCCAACGGTGCGAAGGGCCTGCTGGACGAGATCGCGACCGGCAAGATCACCGGTGAGGAGGATCGCTACTCCCACACGGACCTGTGGGACTTCGCCGCCAACCTCGACGGCAGCAAGGCGGCGGTTCAAGCGCTCCGCCCCGTGCTCGAGGAGCGCGACCCGGAGCTCGTCAAGGAGATCGACGAGGGGTTCGCCGCCGTCGAGAAGGTGCTCGGCGAGCACCGGTCAGGCGACGGCTGGAAGCTCTACACCGAGCTCGGCAAGAGCGACCTGAAGGCCCTGTCCGACGCCATCAACGCCCTCTCCGAGTCGATCAGCAAGATCGCGTCGGTGGTGCAACGATGAGCACGGCGACCGGGATCAGCAGACGCAGGCTCCTCGGCCTCGGAGTGGCCGGGGCTGCCGGGGCGGCGGCCGTCGGCGCGTTCGCCGGCCGTACGCTCCCCGGCGGATCCGCGCCCGCCCACACGGAGGCGGCGGGCGGGGCGGTGCCCTTCTACGGCAGGCACCAGGCGGGCATCACCACGCCCGCCCAGGACCACCTGCACTTCGTCGCCTTCGACGTGATCACCGAGAAGCGCGGCGAGCTCGTGGAACTGCTCCAGGAGTGGACGGCGGCCGCGGCCCGGATGACCCAGGGCAAGAGCGCCGGGCCCTTCGGCCCGGTCGGCGGCGATCCCCAGGCACCGCCGGACGACACCGGGGAGGCGCTCGACCTCCCCCCGTCCCAGCTCACGCTCACCATCGGCTTCGGCCCGTCGCTCTTCGACGAGCGGTTCGGGCTCGCCGATCGCAGGCCGCCGGCGCTGGTGGACCTGCCCTCGTTCCCCGGGGACGCGCTCATCCCCGAGATCTCCGGGGGCGACATCTGCGTGCAAGCGTGCGCGAACGATCCCCAGGTGGCCGTGCACGCGATCCGCAACCTGGCGCGGATCGGGTTCGGCAGGGTCTCGGTCCGGTACTCGCAGCTCGGATTCGGCCGCACCTCGTCCACCTCGTACGCGCAGGAGACCCCGCGCAACCTCTTCGGCTTCAAGGACGGCACCGCCAACCTCAAGCTCGAGGACGCCGCCATGCTCGACGAGCACCTGTGGGTGGCGCCCGGCGACGGCCCCGGCTGGATGACCGGCGGCACCTACCTGGTGGTCCGCAAGATCCGCATGCACATCGAGACGTGGGACCGGGCACCGCTCGCCGAGCAGGAGGCGATCTTCGGGAGGGACAAGGCGCGCGGCGCCCCGCTCACCGGCCGGGACGAGTTCGACGAGCCGGACTTCACCAAGACCGGTGCGGACGGCAAACCGGTGATCGCGGAGAACTCCCACGTGCGGCTCGCCCACCCGTCACGGCACGGCGGCGCCCGGCTCCTCCGCCGCGGCTACAACTACGTGGACGGCTCCGACGGGCTCGGGCGGCTCGACGCCGGGTTGTTCTTCATGGCCTACCAGCGCGACCCGCGCAAGCAGTTCATCCCCATCCAGATGGAGCTCGCCCGCCACGACGCGCTCAACGAGTACATCAAGCACGTCTCGAGCGGCGTCTTCGCCTGCCCGCCCGGGGTCACGGACGCCGGCGACTTCTGGGGGCGGGCCCTCTTCACCTGACCCACGCGGTGCCGGCCCCACCCGGGCACCACCACTCCCCGGCGACGGCCCCGGCGCGTGGCGAATCCGATCGACCCCGAACGGCACGGGAGGCGCCGGGTGCCCGGTCGGTGAACGCGCTGTGCTCGCACGCTCCGTACGAGCCCGCGCGGTCAGCGGCCGCGCCGCCTCCCCGGCGGGCCTACGCCAGCGCGGCCGCCGCGCCCCGGCGACATCGCGGCGGCTCCCGGCCCGGGCCCGTCAGCTCAGCCGCCACTCACCCCGCTGGTTGCCGAAGAGCCCGCTCTTCACCGCGTACAGGAACTTCGCCGCCTTCAGGTCGTTGGGGAGCTCGAACACGAGGACGCCCTTGCGGCTGTCCCCGGCGCTGATCGTCACCGACGTCAGGCTCACCCCCTCCTGGATGTTGCTGATCAGGCTCGGGCGGTGCTCCTGCCCCTCGTTGTCGACCAGCGTCGCCCCCATCCACGGGCTGTCGTTGTACACGCGGTCGCCCTTGTTCTCGATCCGGAGCTCGACGGCCACCCAGCGGTTGCCCGCCTTCGGGGTGAAGATCTCCGACTTGGGGGTCGCCCGGTCGAAGACCTTGGTGACGGTGACCGCCACCTGCTCGCCCTCGGTCCCGCGGAGCAGCAGGGTGCCGCCGAGCTCGGCCTGCTGGTAACCATCGTCACCGCTCCGGTCCCCCGGCTCCTGGCCCTGTCCGTCGCGGTTCTCGCCGGGGTCCTGCCCCAGGCCGTCCCGGTCCTGTGTCACGCCCGGGGTGGGACGGCCGGCGACCGAGGTGCTCTCATCCCCGGAGAGCAGGGCGACCACCACGCCGATGCCCACCAGCACCACGACCACGGCCGCGATGACGCCGATCACCATCCCGGCACCGGGCTTCTTCGGTGGCGGCGGTGGCGGATAGCCGTACCCGTAGGGCTGGCCGTACGGGTACGGCTGCTGGGGATACTGAGGCGGCTGCCCGCCCTGCCACATCTGCCACTGCTGGGGGTTCTGGTGGGGGTTCTGCGGGCCGGGCCCCTGGTGGTATGCCATATCCGCTCTCCGGATGACTCGACGATCGCATCTTCGGTGGGCGAGATGATCTGCTGGCGTAGGTTACCGGGGCGGAGCCACAGCAGGCGTAGCCAATTCGCGCAGTAGCCCATAACCCGCCATTCCGGCCTGGGCCGAGACAATGGTGCCGTCACCGGTGCAGCCGGCTGACCGGGAACGCAAGGGGTGCGCCGCCTGCCGCGATGGCCCGCCGCGAGGACGGCCGGTCATCAGCGGTTTCGCGGACAGGGTCACCGGGAGCAGGTCACCGGCCCGCATACGAATCTTGGGCCTCGGAAATGATCGTTCCAGCCGCGTCCGCACCATTGCGGAGACACCGACCGCCGGTTGCGCCGAAAGAGACAGGACGGCCGGTCTGGAATGAGCGGCGCATGCCGTGCCTTCTCGGTCACATGGCCGTCAGTTCAGCCGCCACACCGCCTTGCTAGCGGGTCCTCCGGAGTACCTTCCGAACAGCAGCTTCTCCGCCTTCACCCGATCGGGGAGCTCGAACACGAGGACGCCCGACGAGGTAGCCCCGGGAACCAACGGGTACGTCCCCACCGCGGACATGTTGCCGCCCTCCGCGATCCTGCTGTTGTGGCTGTCGCGCGGGACGTACTCCACCCCGTACTGATCGACCAGCCTCGCCCACCCTGCGTCGCAACAGTACAGGTCACGTGTTCCCTGCTGCTCGACCCGTAACCCGACCGCCACCCAGCGGGCGCCCGGCTGCGGGGATCGATGCCGCGGGGTCGCCGGGTCGAAGTACCCGGTCACGGTGACCGTGAGCCGCCAGTCGTCCTTCGCGAGCGTGAGGGTGTCGCCCACCCGGGCTTGCTGGGCGTCGCGGAACCTGTCCTGCCACAGCGTCTTCCCGGTATTCGAGAGGTCGTCCCACTCGGGGTCCACCACCACGACGCTCGGTGCGGCGCGGCCGGCTACCGGGGTGCCCTCACCCGCGGAGAGGCGCGAGATCACCACACCGATGCCCACGAGCACCATGACGACGACCGCGATCACGCCGATCACGACCCCGAGCTCGGGCTTCCGGGGTGGCGGCGGGGATGGATGCCCGGACACGTCCGGCCGGCCGTACGGCGACGGCCGCCCGTCCTGCGCCCGCCCATCCGGCCTCGCCTGCGACCGCGCGGAGTCCTGCGGGCCCGAGCCCTGTTCGTACGCCATGACTTGCCCTCCACGGGATGACTTCCACGAACGCGCCTGCACCGGGCGAAGTGATCTGCTGGCGTACCTTAGCGGCTTCGCACCCTAAACTGTTAATCCCATTCGCAAAGTGATTGGTCTTCACTGATTGAGCGCATGAGATCGGATACGCACATGGCCTGGCTTGTGACGAAAAGACGGGCGGCCGGTGCGGGAACGCCTCAGCGGCGCGCCCGCACCGGCCGCCCGGAAATCCGGATCACTGAGCCGCGCGCTCGCCGTCCTCGCCCGGCGGCCCGGCGGCGAAGAAGGCGCCGAGAATCCGGTCCGCGGCGAGCGACGGGGTGAGGGACCCGTCGAGGACCTGCCGCTCGATCTCCGGCGCGATCGGCGCGGCGCGCTCCCGGAGCAGGGAGAGCAGCCGGTCGGACGCGAGCGACCAGGTCCACTCCACCTGCTGGCGGGCGCGCTTCGCCGCCACGTCGATCCCCTCCTGGTGGCGGACGATCCGCTCCCACAGCTCCGGAAGGCCCGCGCCGGTGAGGCCGCTGCAGGTGAGCACGGGCGTGGAGGAGCGGAGCAGCCGCAGTGCCCCGGAGAGCTCGGCCGCGGCCTTCCGCGCAGCCTTCTCGTGCTCGCCGTCCGCCTTGTTCACCGCGATCACGTCGGCGAGCTCGAGCACGCCCTTCTTGATCCCTTGGAGCTGGTCCCCGGTGCGGGCGAGGGTGAGCACGAGGAACGTGTCGACCATGTCGGCGACGGCGGTCTCCGACTGGCCGACGCCGACGGTCTCGACCAGCACGATGTCGTACCCGGCCGCCTCCATGACGATCATCGCCTCGCGGGTGGCCTTGGCCACGCCGCCGAGCGTGCCCGCGGTCGGCGACGGCCGGATGAACGCGCGGGGATCCGCGGCGAGCTTCGTCATCCGGGTCTTGTCGCCGAGGATGCTGCCGCCGGAGCGCGGCGACGACGGGTCCACGGCGAGCACGGCCACCCGGTGCCCGCGGCCGGTCAGGTAGGTGCCGAGCGCCTCGATGAAGGTCGACTTGCCGACGCCCGGCACCCCGGAGATGCCCACCCGCCGGGCCTTGCCCGCGTGCGGGGTCAGCTCGACGAGCAGCCGCTGGGCGAGCCGCTGGTGGTCGGGCCGGGTCGACTCCACGAGCGTGATCGCCCGGGCGATCCACCGCCGGTTCCCGGAGAGCACGCCGTGGAGGTAGTCCTCCAGGGCCGCGGTCACGACGCCGGAGCGGACGCCCGGGCGAGCCGGGCCCGCAGGTCCTTCAGGAGCGCCAGCGCGGCGTCGGCGATCACGGTGCCCGGCGGGAACACCGCGCTCGCCCCGGCCTTGAGCAGCGGCTCCACGTCGTCCGGCGGGATCACCCCGCCGACGACGATCATGATGTCCCCGGCGTCGAGGTCGTCCAGCGCGCGCTTCAGCGCGGGGACGAGCGTCATGTGGCCCGCGGCGAGCGACGAGACGCCGATGATGTGCACGTCGGCCTCGACCGCCTGCCGCGCCACCTCCTCCGGCGTCTGGAAGAGCGGGCCGACGTCGACGTCGAAGCCGAGGTCGGCGAAGGCGCTCGCGATCACCTTCTGGCCGCGGTCGTGGCCGTCCTGGCCCATCTTGGCGACGAGGATCCGCGGCCGGCGGCCCTCGGCCCGCTCGAACTCCGCGCACGCGGCGCGGACCTCTTCGACCCTGTCCCGGTCGGCCTCGCTGCGGTACACACCCGTGATGGTACGGATCTGCGCGGTGTGCCGGCCGAAGACCTTCTCCAGGGCCGCCGAGATCTCCCCGACCGTGGCCTTGGCCCGGGCGGCCCGCACCGCGAGCTCGAGCAGGTTGGCGTCGCCCGCGGCTCCCTTGGTGAGCGCGTCGAGAGCCTCGGCCACCGCCTCCGGGTCGCGCTCGGCGCGGAGCCGGCGCAGCTTCTCGATCTGCTGGTTGCGCACCGCCGTGTTGTCGACCTTGAGCACCTCCACCGGCACGTCGGAGGCGGGCCGGTACTTGTTGACGCCGATGACCGGCTGCCGGCCGGAGTCGATCCGCGCCTGGGTGCGGGCGGCCGCCTCCTCGATCCGGAGCTTCGGCAGCCCTTGCTCGATGGCGCGGGCCATGCCGCCGGCCTGCTCGACCTCCTGGATGTGCGCCCAGGCCCGCTGGGCGAGGTCGTGGGTGAGCCGCTCCACGTAGTACGAGCCGCCCCACGGGTCGATCGACCGGCGGATGCCCGACTCCTGCTGGAGCATGAGCTGGGTGTTGCGGGCGATCCGCGCGGAGAAGTCGGTCGGGAGCGCGAGCGCCTCGTCCAGCGCGTTGGTGTGCAGCGACTGGGTGTGCCCCTGGGTGGCGGCCATCGCCTCGATGCAGGTGCGCACCACGTTGTTGTAGACGTCCTGCGCGGTGAGCGACCAGCCGGAGGTCTGGCTGTGCGTGCGGAGGGAGAGGGAGCGGGGGTTCTTCGGGTTGAACTGCTTCACCAGCTTGGCCCAGAGCAGCCGCGCCGCCCGGAGCTTCGCCACCTCCATGAAGAAGTTCATCCCGATGCACCAGAAGAACGACAGCCTCGGGGCGAAGGCGTCGATGTCCAGCCCGGCCTTGATCCCGGCCCGCAGGTACTCCAGCCCGTCGGCGAGGGTGTAGGCGAGCTCCAGGTCGCAGGTGGCCCCCGCCTCCTGGATGTGGTAGCCGGAGATCGAGATCGAGTTGAACTTCGGCATGTGCCGGGAGGTGTAGGCGAAGATGTCCGAGATGATCCGCATCGACGGCCCGGGCGGGTAGATGTACGTGTTGCGGACCATGAACTCTTTGAGGATGTCGTTCTGGATGGTGCCCGTGAGCTGGTGGGGCGCCACCCCCTGCTCCTCCGCGGCGACGATGTAGAGCGCCATGATCGGCAGGACGGCGCCGTTCATGGTCATCGACACGCTCATCTTGTCGAGCGGGATGCCGTCGAACAGCTGCCGCATGTCGTAGATCGAGTCGATCGCGACCCCGGCCATGCCCACGTCACCGGCGACCCGCGGGTGGTCGGAGTCGTAGCCGCGGTGGGTGGCGAGGTCGAAGGCGACCGACAGGCCCTTCTGCCCCGCGGCGAGGTTGCGCCGGTAGAACGCGTTCGACTCCTCGGCGGTGGAGAACCCCGCGTACTGCCGGATCGTCCACGGCTGGGTGACGTACATGGTGGGGTACGGCCCGCGCAGGTAGGGCGCGATCCCCGGGTAGGTCTGGAGGAAGTCGACCCCCTCGAGGTCGGCGGCCGTGTAGCACGCCTTGACCGCGATCCCCTCGGGCGTCTGCCACACCTCGCCGTCCCGCGCGATCGCCTCACCCGGGTCCGGTACGGCTTCCGCCCCCGATGTCAGGTCGATCTGTGAAAAGTCCGGAATCATCGGGCCACTCCCAGGTCATCGAACGTGGTGCGGATCACGTCGAGCGCGTCGCAGCCGGCGTAGAGGTTGGCGTCGACACCCTCATACTCGCCCTTCCCTGCCAGCCAGACCCGTCTCGCCCCGGCCTCCTTGAGGGCGGTGGCCACCGCGGCGGCGTGCTCGGCGTACAGGGCGTCGCTGGAGCACAGGCAGGCCACGGGGGTGCCGGCGTCGCGGAACGCGGCCGCGATCGCGGCCGGGTCGGTGGCGGGCCCGCTGGTCACGGTCTCGATCCCGCCGGCGGCGAAGAGGTTGGCGGCGAACGTGGCCCGGGCCGTGTGCGCGGCGATCGGCCCGATCGTGGCGAGGAAGACCGTGGGCCGCCGCTCCTGGGCGTCGGCGATGTCGCGCAGCGCCTCGAACTCCTCGGCGTACCGGATCACCGGGAGGCCGCCCGGCCCGGCCACCGCCCGGCCGGCGAGCCCGGCCCCGGGACGGCGGGACAGCGGCCGTTCCGTGCGGTCGGGGAACTCGCTCACCCCGGTGAGCGGGTCGCGCCGGTGGGCGATGTTCGCCGCGCGCGCGGCCCGGGTGGCGGCGAGCCGCTCCGGGACGAGGCTCTCCAGGGCGGCGGCCATGCCCCCGGCCCGCTCGATCTCCTGGAACCACCGCCACGCGGCGGCGGCGAGGTCCGCGGTGAGCCGCTCGGCGTACCACGATCCGCCCGCCGGGTCGGCCACCCGCGCCACCCCGGCCTCCTCCACCAAGAGGGCGTGGGTGTTGCGCGCGATCCGCCGGGAGAACTCGTCGGGCAGGCCGAGGCAGGCGTCGAACGGCTGCACGGTCACCGCGTCCGCCCCGCCGACGCCGGCGGCGAAGCAGGCCACCGTGGTGCGGAGCATGTTCACCCACGGGTCGCGGACGCTCATCATCGCCGATGAGGTCACGGCGTGCTGCACCTGCGTCCCCGGCCCGCCGACCACCTCGGCGACCCGCGCCCACAGGCGGCGGGCCGCCCGGAGCTTGGCGATGGTGAGGAACTGATCGGCGGTGGCCGCGTAGCGGAACTCGAGCTGGCCGAGCGCCTGCTCGACCGTGAGACCGGCCTCGGTCAGCGCGCGCAGGTAGGCCACCCCGGTCGCGATGGAGCAGCCCAGCTCCTCGGCGTCACTCCCCCCGGCGTCGTGGTACGGCAGCGCGTCGACGGTGATCGCGCGGAGCCCGGGGTGCCCGGCGCACCGGCGGGCGAGCTCGGCCGCCTCGGCGAGCCGGGCGGGGATGGCGTCCCGCTGCCCGGTCCGCGCGGCCAGGCCGATCGGGTCGGCGCCCAGGTTGCCCCCGGGGATCCGCCTCCCGGCAACCAGGCGCAGGAAGGTCTCCGCCGCCTCCGCGGTGTGCTCCCCCGCGTCGAGCACGACGGGGAAGCGCTCCAGATCGACGCCGTCCAGCACGTCGGGCAGCGCGGCCGCGCCGATGGCGGCGAGGTCCAGCCAGATCGAGGTGACACCGCCCTCGAGGTCGGCCTGGATCGCCGCGCGGGTGGCGGCCGGATCGGGGTCGGCGTGGCGCTGCCGTACGTCCCAGGCGCCCGTGCGGCCCACGATGCGCGGGGCGCGCGGGAGGTCGGAGGCGTCGTGGAGCGGCGCCACGGTGACACCGTCATATGTCGTGGTGGACAGCGCCTGCTCGACGTCGTCCGCCGATCCCTGCCAGCCGGACTTCCGCAGCACCTCGGCCGCGAGCTCCCGCCACCGCTCCCGGGTGGCCTGCGGGAACTCCGCGGCGAGTCCGGTGAGTTCGCCGAGTTCGAGTGGCACCGTCATGCGACGGATGCTAAACGCAGCCCCGCGGTGACGATCGGCCGGGGTGTGGTTTGACCGCCGTCGTGTCGCGGCGGCGCGCCGCCGGGTCACGGCACGGGCGGGCCCGTCCTCCGGGCGCTCCGGGCGCGCTGCTTCCGGGCCGGGGCGCCGGGATGCGCGGCGGCGGGGCGGGGGTCGCGGCACCGGACCGGAGGCCGACCGGTCGGCTCCGGGCCATAGACTGCGACCGGCACCACGCGTGGCGTGGATCGGTGTAAATGCGTCGACAGTGAGGCTCCCCGCCCGAGACTATGGATCACATGTCCGTCCTCAAGGAGGTCGTCTTCTCCTCCCGCCCCGAAGAGGAGTCGAGCGCGGTCCCGTTGCGGTTGTGGCTCGACGACACCGACACCCCGGCCGATGTGATCGACGCGCTGGCCCTCTCCCCGTTCGCGACCGGGGCCCAGCCGTGGTCCCGGACCACGCGGCTGGAGCGGGTCCGCGCCGACGCGGCCATGACGGTTCCCGGGGGCCGGCTGCTCCGGGTCGCCCAGCACACCGACGGCCACGAGGCCCGTCTCATCGCCGGTGAGGGCTGGACGCTGCGGGTGGTCCGGCACGCCAACCGGTCGGCGACGGTGACCGCGACCGCGGTGACCGAGGAGCTGGCCGCATCGGTGCTGGCCCAGGCGATCCGGGACGCCGAGGAGAAGGCGCCGGCGGGCGACCACGTCACCATGGGCTTCTGGTGGTCCTCGGTCCACGGCCCCCGGCGCTCGGTGAAGCCGATCACGACCTCGCCCTGGGCGGAGATCAGGCGGAACTACTCCAGCTCGGTGGTGCCGCGCCTCGACGGGCTCATGAAGACCACGCCGAAGGACATCACCGGGCGGCTGCTGCTCTTGCACGGCCCGCCGGGCACGGGCAAGACCACCCTGCTCCGCACGATCGCCCGCGAGTGGTCGAGCTGGTGCCAGGCCGACTGCGTCCTCGACCCCGAGCGGCTCTTCGGCGACCCCGGGTACCTGATGGACGTGGCGATCGGGTACGACGACCCGGATGAAGAGGACCAGCAGCGCTGGCGGCTGCTCATCCTCGAGGACTGCGACGAGCTGATCCGCGCCGAGGCCAAGCAGTCGACCGGTCAGGGCCTGTCCCGGCTGCTCAACCTCACCGACGGCCTGCTCGGGCAGGGCAGGGACGTGCTCGTCGCGATCACCACCAACGAGGACCTCGCCCGGCTCCACCCGGCGGTGGTGCGGCCGGGCCGGTGCCTGGCCAGGCTGGAGATCGGCCCGCTGGGACCGGAGGAGGCGGCGCGGTGGCTGGGCCGGCGGGACGGCATCGGCCCGTCCGGTGCCACGCTCGCCGAGCTCTACGCGCTCCGCGACGGGCACGCGGCGCCGGAGCCGGACGAGCCCGCCTCGACCGGGCTGTACCTCTGACCGCCCGTCCCGCCGGTACGGCGGGGCCCGCGCGGCCGGAGCCCGGGGTCGATCCACGCGGTACGGCGGGGCCGGAAAGGCGCGGGCGTCCGCGGTGGGAGGGGTGCTCGTGAGCGCGCACCCCGCCCGGCGCACGGGCATGACCGCGTGGGTACGGCGGGAATCTGCGGTGCGGCCGCCGATGGCGGGAGGCGGGTCGCGGGAACGCGGGCACGCCCGGCCGGCGCCCGGAACGACGTGGGCGGCCCGGCCGGCGCCCGGGGTCGTTTCCGCGGTACGGCGGGCCGGCGTGGCGGGACGCGCACGGCGCATCCGCGCATGACGCGCCGCGGGTCCGCGCACTGGGATATTCACCGGCCGGTCCGACATTATTGGCGCATGTCGGTTCACGAGCGTCGGCGGCTACCGCCGGGCCTGGAACAGCTCTTCGCTGACGGCGGCGCCGGGAGGGAGCTCACCGTCGATCTCCCTCCCGGGTCTCTCGTGTGGCCGGATCCCAAGTACGACCGGATGCGCACGCATCATCGGCCCTCGTTCTGGCTGAGCGACGATCCCGTGCCGCCCGGGTTCTGGGCACGGTTGCGCCGTGAGCACCCGCGGTCCGGGCTGTGGCCGGTGCTGCTCGAGGACGGCGTGCAGCCGTGGTCGGCGGGGCAGATCGCGCCGGATTCGGTGGCGCAGATCGACCTCTTCACCGCCGAGGGGTTCATGGCCGAGGTGTGGCGGGACCTCATCGTGAGCCGCGACGTGGTGGACCTCTCCCCGTTCGGGAAGGAATGCCCCGGTCTCGCCCCACCGGGGAGGTTGATGGCCGACCCTGACACGGTCGCCGACTGGTACGCGGACATCGTGGTCCAGCGGGTCACCCCGCTGGGGCTCGTGGCGGTGGACCGGAGCGCCGACGCCCCGGTGGCGCTCGGCTGGCAGGGCGCGGTGCACCACAACGAGTGGAACGTGCCGCTCGCCGCGGTGCTCCGGAGCTGGGAGGAGAGGTTCGGCGTCCGGGTGGTCGGCATGGGGTTCGACACCCTGGAGCTCAGCGTGGCCGCTCCCCCCATGACGCTGGAGCACGCGCTCCACGTGGCGGCCGAGCACTGGACCTTCTGCCCGGACAGCATCCTGCAGGCCGGGGGATCGCTCGCCGAGTACGCCGCGCAGATCGTGGGCCGGAACGCCTGGTCGTTCTGGTGGGACTGATCCCGGCCTCGGGCGCCCTCGCGCGGGCGCCCGAGGCCGGAACCGACGCAGGCCCGGGGCGCGGATGCCGGGCGCGGGCCCGCGGTGGAGCGGGCGCCGGGTCCGGGCGTGCCCGGGCGTCCCGGCGCCCGCCGCCCCGGACCACGGCGGGCCGGCCGTGCCCGTGGCCGGGGCGGCATCACGCCTTCCGCGCGGCTCCGTACCTCACCGGTGGTGCTCGTAGAGCCGGGCCAGGTCGCTCTCCATCTGCGCCATGACCCGCTGGTACCCCTCCCAGCCGTACAGCCGGAGCAGCTCGGACTTCATCCGGAGCGTCTCCTCCTGTACCGCTTTCGGGCCCCGGCGGCGCAGCGCGTCGAGCGTGGCGCGCGCGAGCGCCTCTCGTTCGCCCCACGCCGGGGAGCCATCACGTCGGAACGCAGGGGTAGGCATGGCGTCGTGCCCTCCGCGCTACTGAGACGAACGGTGCCTTTTCCTGACGCGCGACGGGGCCGTTCGGTTGACAGCCGAATCGGATCTCGCGCCGAACGGGGGAGCCCGCTCGGCGGAACGCACGCACCGGCCGGTGGATGGCCCGCCGGCGGCCGGCGAAGGTCCCGCCCGGGCGAGGCCGGGGCGCACCGCCGCGCCCGTGCCACCCCGCGGTGCCCGCGCCACGAGCACCCTGTTCCCCGGTCCACCGCACCGCGAGCGCACATTTATCACTTTTCCGCCTTGTATGGCCATGCCGGAAATTCCAGAGAACTCCTCGGTGGCCGGAGGACGGAAATCCGGATCGGCGCGCACGGGAAAACCCGGAATCGCCCGGTTTCCTGCTTTCTCATCCTTCCTTTTCGCCGCTCGCCGCGTTTCCCCTGGCATGCACTCTTCACGCGGCCGGCACCTGATTCTCCGTACGGGTGACGGCCCTGCGCCCGCCCGCGGAACCCCCTGCTCCCGGCGGCGCACCGGCCGACCGGCCATGCCGTACCGGCACTTTCTCATAACGGGATACCCGGATAATTCGGCATACTCCACGCCGATTTCCGGCCGGTAGGAATAGCCGGGGCGGCGGATGGGCATATTCGATATCGCCTCCCACCGGACGCGGGTTTTCCGAGGACCTGCGCTCAAAGGGGGAGGGCGCATGTCGGAGATCACACGCCGGATGTTCCTCTCGGCCGGGAGCGGTATCGCCGGGGCCATTCTCCTCGCACCCGAGGTCTTCGCCGCCTCCGTCCGGCCCCGGCGGCCGCGCCGGCCCCGCATCTACACCCGGAGCGAGTGGGACGCGGCGCCACCCCGGCGCAAGGCGACGGTGACCGACCATCCGCCGGACCGGATCGTCATCCACCACACCGCCACCGCGAACACCGGCGACACCAGCCTCGAAGCGGCGTTCCGGCTCTCCCGGGCCATCCAGCGCCACCACATGCGGCGCAACGGCTGGGACGACATCGGGCAGCACTTCACGGTCAGCAGGGGCGGGTACATCCTCGAGGGCCGCAACCGCACCCTGCCCGCCATCGAGCAGGGCAAGCTCGCGGTGGGCGCCCACGTCGCCGGGCACAACAGCCGCGCGCTGGGCATCGAGACGGAGGGCACGTACATCGACGAGCTCCCCACCAAGGCCCAGCTCAACGCGCTCGTCGCGCTCGTCGCCTGGCTCTGCGCCACGTACCGGCTCGACCCCCAGAAAGCGATCATCGGGCACCGCGACCTCAACGCCACCGCCTGCCCGGGCGATCGCCTCTACGGCTACCTCGGCCGCCTCCGGGAGGACGTGGCCCGCCGCCTCGGCACGGTGCGCTCCTCGGCCGCCCGCCTCGCCGTGGCCGAGGAACCGCAGCCGGCCCTCGTGGAGCCGGGAGACGGCGAGGAGCCCGCGGAGCCGGAGCCGGGGCTCATCCGGCCGGTCGGGCGGAAGGACCGGGACGGCCGGACGGGCGACGATGCGCCGGAGGGTCCGCGCGGCCGTGGCCCGGCGGCCGGAGACGGCCCCGAACGGCTCAGCTGACCCACGGGCCTCGCCTGTTCCGCGGATCCGGACGGGACGCTCCCGCGAGCGGATGCCCCATCCCCCGGGCATGGGTACGCTCGGGTTTCAGCAGCTAGGGCGGCACCCCCGTGCCACCCCCGCGCATTCCCCGGAGGCCCTGCATGCGCACAGCTCTCCCCGACCGCTCGCCGTCCGCTCAGGTCGCCGTGCCTCAGGCGGGGTGACGGGTGACGCGCATGCTCCACACCGGCGCCAGGCGCCCCGGCGAGACGTTCCTCACCGGCCGCCGGTGGCGGGGAGTCCCCGGTAAGGGGGCCGCATGACCGCCTCAGAGCAGGGCCGGGGCGTCCTCCGCGGCGGCGCGGCCGGCTCGTTACCCGGCCTCGCCCGGAGGGCCGGGGACGGTCCGCCCGCCGGCCGGCTCCGCGCGGCGATCTCCGGCATCGTCGGCGACCCCCTCCTCCGCAACGCGTACGCGCTCATGATCAACGCGGGGGTCTCGGGCGCGCTCGGCCTCCTCTACTGGGTGCTCGCCGCCCGCCTCTACGACGCGGAAGAGGGCGGCCGGGCGATGGCGGTGATCGGCGCGATGCGCCTGCTCGCCTCCCTCACCTCGCTCGGGTTCTCCGGCACCCTCACCCGGTTCATCGCCGACACCGGCCGCGCCACAGGCCGGTTCATCGCCGGCGTCTACCTGCTCGCGAGCGGGGCGGCGCTCGTGCTGACCGCCGGCTTCCTGCTCACCCTCCCCCACTGGGGCCCGAACTACCGCGACCTGAGCGGGCTCGGCCCCGGCCTGCTCTTCTGCGTCGCCGTGGTCTCCTGGGTGGTCTTCACCCTGCAGGACGTCGCCCTCACCGGGCTGCGCAAGGCCACCTGGGTGCCGGTCAAGAACATCGCGTACGCCGTCGTCAAGATCATCCTGCTCGTCGCGCTGGCGAAGGCGCTGCCGTCGGCCGGCATCGCGGTGTCCTGGGTCCTGCCCGTGGTGATCGGGATCCTCCCCGTGGATCTGCTGATCTTCGGCAGGCTGGTGCCCGAGCACCGCAGGCGGACGGCCGGGCGGCGGCCGCCGTCGATCCGGACGCTCGGCAGGTTCCTCGCCGGGGACTACCTCGGCTCCATGTTCATCCAGGCGATCACCTTCCTGCTGCCGGTGATCGTCGGGGCCCTCGTGGAGGCGCGGCAGTTCAACTACTACTACAGCGTCACCATGATCGGCGGGCTGCTGGAGACGCTCGCCATGACCATGGCGGCCTCGCTCACCGTGGAGGGCGCCTTCAACCGGGCCGCGCTCGCCGCCAACGGCCGCCGCGCGCTCAGCCGCTCCCTGCTCAGCCTCAGCCCGGTGGTGTTCGGCGCGATCGTGCTCGCCCCGTGGGTGATGGCGCTGTTCAGCCCCGGGCACGCCGAGCACGCGACCACGCTGCTCAGGTTCGTCGTGCTCGCCACGCTCCCCCGCGCGGTGGTCGAGATCCATCTCGGCGTGCTCCGCGCCATGAACCGGGCCCGGGCGCTCGTGGTCGTCCAGGGGGCGATGTGCGCCGGCGTGTTCGCCGGGACGTTCGTCCTGCTGCCCCGGCTCGGCATCACGGGGGTCGGCCTCGCCCTGTTCCTCGCCCAGCTCGGCGTCGCCCTCGCCGTCCTGCCGTCGCTGGTCCGCGTGCTGTGGACCCGCGAGGGCACCGAATCTGGTGGTTCGTCCCGCATGATGGTCCCCGTGACGACGATCAGTGAGCGCGTGACCCGGTTAGGGACCCGGATGCTGGCCGTCATGCCCCACCCCGACCGGGTGAAGGGATGGCTGCTGCCGATCCTGTCCGCCCAGGGCCTGGCCATCTACCTGATCGCGCTGCTCGCGCCGCCCGGCGAGCTCGCCGGCGTCGACGTGGAGCGGATGAACGGCCTCGGGCTCATCTCGGTGCTGCCGCCCACCGCCTTCGCCGGGCTGGCGCTGCTGATCGTCACGTTCTTCGTCACGCTCGCCCAGCGCCGGTACCGCCCCGTCCTGCTCCTCGCCCAGCTCCTCGCGATCACGTTCTGCCTGCACGGGGCGGGCGCTCTGGTCGCGGAGGAGCCGCGCTTCCCCACGGCCTGGCTGCACGTCGGCTTCGCCGAGTACATCGCGCGGACCGGTGGCACGCTCCCCGGCCTCGACGCGCGGTTCAGCTGGCCGGGCTTCTTCGCGCTCTTCGCCTTCGTGGGCGGCGCCGCCGGCATGGAGGACTTCCGCGGGCTGGTCAACTGGACGCCCCTCGTCTCGAACGTCTGCTACCTCGTCCCGCTCCTGCTGATCCTGCGGCGCATGCGCGCCGACCGCCGGGCCAAGTGGCTGGCCGCGCTGCTGTTCGTCACCCTCCAGTGGATCGGCCAGGACTACTTCTCCCCGCAGGGCACCACGTACCTGATGTACCTGCTGCTGATCGCCATCGTGGTGACCTGGTTCGGGCGCGAGCGCGATCGGCCGGCCGGGGAGCCCCGCGGGCTGCTGAGCCGGCTCGCCGGCTACCTCGACGAGGCGGAGCCGGGTGAGCTGCCCGCGAAGCAGGCCGACCCGATCACGCGGATCGCGCTGTACGGCGTGCTGCTCCTGCTCGGCGCCGCCGCGGCCGCGACGCACCAGATCACCCCGTTCATGATGGCGGCCTCCACCCTCGGCCTGGTCATGCTGCGGCGGTGCGGGGTGGCCACGCTCCCCTGGCTGATCGGCGGGTTCGCGGTCGGCTGGCTGAGCTACTTCGCCACGCCGTACTGGTACGGCCACATCGGCGACCTGTTCGGCGGGATCGGCTCGCTGCTCAGCAACCTGACCGCGAACACCACGGGCCGCATGGAGGCGGCGACCGGCGATCCCCTCCACCCGTACGTGCTCCAGCTCCGCCTCGGGTTCGCCGTGGTGCTCGTGCTGCTCGCCGGGGTCGGGCTCGCCCGCCGGGTGCGGCGCATGGTGATGGACCGGGTCGCGCTGGTGCTCACCGTGACCCCGCTCTCCGCGATGGCGCTGCAGAGCTACGGCGGGGAGATGGGGCTGCGCGTGTACCTGTTCATGCTGCCGGGCGCCTGCATCCTCGCCGCCTACGCCTTCTTCCCCGAGCCCCCGGGGAGCCTGCGGGGCATGCGCCAGGTGATCGGCAAGCCCTCCCGGCTCGAGCTGCTCCGGGCGCGGCTCGCCCTCCCGCTCGCCGTGGTGACCACGCTCGCGCTCTGCGGCGGCTTCTTCGTCGCCCGGTACGGCAACGAGCAGTTCGAGCGCATCACCACCGGCGAGGCGCTCGCCCTCGAGTACATCTACGCGCGCGACCGGCCCAGCGCCCGGGTGCTGGTGCTCGCCCCCAGCGACGCGGAACCCGGCACGGTGAGCAGCGACCTCATGGCGAGCATGGTGCCGTGGCGGGAGAAGCACGTCGAGCGGGTGGAGTGGGTCAGCACCCCGCCCCCGACCGACCCCGAGGACATCGGCCAGGTCATCACCGCGCTGCGCTCGCTGGGCCCTGGATCGTTCCTGCTCACCACCCGGGCCCAGGAGACCCTGCTCGAGGTGACCGACCCGGCCGGCCAGGGCATCGAGGACGGCTGGGGCGCGCGGCTCCGGCGGGCGCTCGGCGCCTCCCCGGACCTGGTCACGCTGTACGCGAACGAGGACGCGGCCGTCTACGCCCTGCGGCAGCCGCCGCCCGGCTCGGTGCCGCCGCCCCCGGACCTCACCTCGACCCCGCCGAACGGCACGCCCTGGACGCCGCTCGGGATCGCGGCCTATGTGCTCTACGTGGGATCGCTCATCGGGTTCGAGCTGCTGGGGCTGCGCGGCCGGCACGCCTCACCCTGGCGCCGCCGCCTGCTGCGCACCGCGATATGCGCCGCGGTGGTGGCCGCTGCGGTCGTGGTGGAGAGGTTCGTCTCGCTGGGGCTGTGACCCGCCGGGCCGCGGCGAGTCACGGTCGAGGGGACGTGGCGCGGGAGGCGCCGCGGCCTTGACGCCCGCCCGCTGACGACGGCGGCCGTGGCTCACCGGTCCGGGGCGCGGGGCAGCCAGCGCACCTCGTACGGCCCGAGCGCGACCGGCGTCCCGTCGGCGAGCACCGTCTGGGCGGTGCCGGTGGTGTTGACCAGCACCATCCGCCGCTCCTGGGCGAGGGCGCGCACCGGCGCCCGGCCCGGCGGGAACGGGCGCCCGTCCGGGGCGGTGAGGGCCACGGGCACCGGCTCCGTGCCGTGCGGGAACCACTGGGCGAACCGCTGCAGCAAGCGCAGCGTGGCCGAGGCCTCCCCGGTCTCGTTGGAGATCAGGCAGAACGGGCATCCCTCGCGGACCCGGCGCGGCGCGTACCCGTCCCAGTGGAGCACGGTCGCGGCGCCGGACTCGGCGAGCTCGATCAGCGCGGCCGCGGTCACCGCGAGGCGCCGCCGCTCCGGCCAGCCGAGGGCCGGGCAGGCGCCGCCCTCGAGCGACGCGCACGGCAGCGGGTAGAACTCCGCCCACCACACCGGCAGCCCGGAGCGCTCCCGGAGCCAGCGGGTCATCGCGCCGAACTTGCCGAGCGCGCCGAACTCGTCAGGGCGCAGTTCCCCTTCCGCGGTGAGCGAGCCACCGTCGACCACGATGAAGTCCGCGCCGCGCTTGTGCCGGAGCCAGTAGTCGATCGCCTTGAGCACCCTGCCGTCGACCGTTCCCCACGGCCCGGACACCTCAGAGGGGACCGGCGGCTCCCCCGCGTAGCTGTCCACCGGCATGTACGGCCCGCCCACCCGGATGCGGGGGTCCACCTCCTTCAGCGCGTCGTACACCCGGTTGTACAGCTCGGTGTACGCCACGGCGTCCCACTCGCCGCGCCGCTGGTCCCAGAAGCCCTTGAACTCGTTCCAGACGATGAAGTGCCGCACCTGCGGGTACCGCCGGGCGACGGCGGCGGCGAGCCGGGCGAAGTCGTCGAAGTGCTCCCGCCGCGGGGCGATCTCCAGCAGGCTCCAGTCGGTCGTGCCCGGCCGGCCGCCCTTCATCCAGTCCGGGGCGCAGCAGAGGGTGATCACCGGCACCCCTCCGGTCTCGGCGATCAGCCGCACCCGCTCGTCGAGCGAGGAGAAGTCGTACTCCCCCGGCCGCGGCTCCGGGTTGCCCGCACCGAAGCCCATGATGTGCTGGTTCTGCACGACCCGCGCGGCCGCCAGGGAGCTCACGGCACGGTCGCCGAAGTCGTCGGCGGCGGTGTACTGGGTGTGGGTCAGGCCCCAGCGCGGCCAGGTATCGGGCTCCTCGGCCCACTCCACCCGCAGCGGGGTGACGACGCTCGCGGCGCCGGGCGCCGCCACCGGGGGGCGCTGCGCGGACCGGCGGAGCGCCACCACGCCGAACAGCGCGATGATCGAGCTCACCGTGAGCGCCGCGGCCAGGAGCGCGATCGGCCACCGGGGCCGCCGCCTCCGCCTACGGCCTCTCCGGCCCACCGTGGAACGATCCTTTCCAGCCCACCCTGGCACGATATCGGGCACCGGTTCCATCTGGTAACACCGGACCCGTGGGTCACGCGACGCGGCCGTACCCGGTTGCCGCCGGGGCGGCCGAGCCGGGCGGCGCGGACCGGCTCGGGCGGCGCGCCGAGGCCGGGGAGAGGCGGCCGCGCGGCCGGGCGCGGCCGCGTCCTCACCACGCAACGCGGCCGGACGGCGGGGGCGCCGGATCGGGTGCCGTGACGACGCCGCCCGCTGCCCGGCTCGCTGAGCGACCGGAAGAGCGCCGCGTGGCCGCGTCCCCTGCGGCGTCCCGGGAGGCGCGGCCTTCCCGAGCGGGCCCCTCGAGCGTCCGGGCGTGTCCGGATGCGGCCCGGCGGCCCCAGCATCCGGCATGACCGGGGAAGATAGGTCTGTGCGGATATCCGTGGTTCACCCCAAAGATCTCGGCGAGCCGGAACTGGCCCGGTGGCGGGAGTTCCAGGCCGCGGACCCCGAGCAGGACAACCCCTTCCTCTGCCCGGAGTTCGTGCAGACCGTCGGCCTGCTCCGGCCCCAGGTCCGGGTCGCCGTCATCGCCGACGGCTCGGGCATCTGGGGGTTCTTCCCCTACGAGCGGCACCCGCTGGGCATCGGCAGGCCGGTCGCCGCCGGGCTCACCGACCTGCAGGGCATGGTGTACGCGCGCGGCCTCGAGCTCGACGCGGTGGGGCTGCTCCGCGCCACCGGCCTGGCGGTATGGGAGTTCGACCACCTCCACCCGGGGCAGCCCATGTTCGCCCCGCACCACGAGAGCCGCCACCCGTCGCCGATCATCGAGCTCGCGGGCGGCTACGACGAGTACCTCGCCACGCTCCGCCGGAAGTCGCCGACCACGTACCGGATGACCCGGTACAAGCGCAACCGGCTCGGCCGGGAGGTCGGCGAGGTCCGCCACGTGGCCGAGTCCACGGACACCGCCGCGCTCCGGCGGGTGATGCACTGGAAGTCCCAGCAGTACCGCCGGACCGGCCGCATGGACCGGTTCGCGCACCCGTGGATCGTCGAGCTGGTGGAGCGGCTGCACGCCATCCGCACCGACCGGTTCGCCGGCAGCCTCTCCCTGCTCTACGCGGGCGACGAGCTGGTCGCCGGCCACTTCGGGCTCCGCACCGGCAGCCAGCTCTGCACCTGGTTCCCCGCCTACGACACCCGGTTCGGCAAGTACTCCCCCGGCCTGCTCCAGCACCTCGCCATGGCCCAGGACTTCGCCGCGGCCGGCCTGCGCCACATCGACATGGGCCGGGGCCCCAAGGACTACAAGGAGCAGCTCAAGACCCGGGACCTCGAGGTGGCCGAAGGCCGGGTGGCCCGGGCGTCCGCCGGGGCGGCGGTGCACTGGGTCGCCCAGGTGCCGCTGCGCCGGCTCCGGAACGCCGTGGTGAGCACCCCCTTCCTCCGGGACCGCGCCGACCGGCTCCTCAAGGCGTACGGCAGGCTCAGCAGCCGCCTCCGCCCGGTCCGCGACTGACCCGTGGCGCCCGCACGGGGTGCCCGGCGGCCGCACAGACGTGAACGGCAGAGCCGCAGCTCAGAGGGTGACCGGCAGCCGCCGGACCGCGTTGTTGAACGTGGACGTGAGCGGCTCGGGCGGCCCGGCGAGCCGGATCCCCGGCGCCCTGGTGTACAGCTCCCGCAGCAGGATGGTCATCTCCCGCTTGGCGAGGTGGGCGCCGAGGCAGTAGTGCGCGCCCGGCCCGCCGAACGCCACGTGCGGGTTGGGATCCCGGGTGATGTCGAACACGTCCGGCTCGGGGAACACGCTCTCGTCGCGGTTGGCCGAGTTGTAGAAGAGCACCACCTTGTCGCCGGGCTTGAGCGGCTGCCCGCGGAGCTCGTACTCGACCTTGACGGTCCGCTGGAGCTGCGTGATCGGCGAGGAGTACCGGAGGATCTCCTCGACGGCGCCGCCGATGTACCGGTCGTAGTCGGACAGCAGCAGCTCCCGCTGGCCGGGGTGCTCGCTGAGCAGGGTCACCGCGTGCGCGAGCGCGTTCGCCGGGGAGTCCACCCCGCCCACGCACAGCAGCAGGAAGAACGCTCCAAGTTCCCGGTTGGTCAGCCGCTCCCCGTTGACGTCGGCGTTGGCCAGGGCCGAGACCACGTCGTCCCCGGGCCGCTTGCGCCGCTCCCGCGCGAGCCGTACCACCAGGCCCCGCAGGCCGAACATCGCCCGGGTGTTCCGGAAGGCGTACCGGAGCATGCCCGACGTGTCCGCGCGCACCGCCTGGTACTGCACGGTGTCCTCCACCCAGCGCACGACCTGCTGCCGGTCCTCCTCGGGGACGCCGACGAGGTCGCAGATCACATTGGTGGTGAAGGGCCGCGCGACCAGCTCGACGAAATCGCCGCCGCCCGCCCGGATGAGCCGGGTGACGGCCTCCTCCGCCCGCCGCCGCATGAGGACGTCGAGCCGCTCCATCATGCGGGGCGCGAAGGCCCGGGACACGATCCGGCGCAGGCGGGTGTGCTCCGGCGCGTCCTTGTTCTCCAGCGAGTCGCCGTAGACGTACTTCACCCAGCTCGCCGGCTCCGGATTGGCCACCGCCGGGCTGTTCGAGAAGACCGCGGCGTTCCGGCTCGCCTCCACCACGTCGGCGTGCCGTACCAGGGCGTAGAACCCCTTGCCCGATCGGGCGAGCGGAACCTTGGGCTGGGGGAAGAAGAGGGGGCGCTCCTGCGCGCGGAGCCGGCGAAAGACCTCGGCCCGCTCCTCGGCAGGTCGCGCCCAGAAGTCAAGGGCGGCGATGTTCACGTCTGGGCTCGTCACGGTCACACCACAAGCCTGTCATACGGCCTTTGCGATTCCACCACCGGCGGCCGGAACCGGACACCGCCGCCACGCGATCACCGCGTGCGGGCAGGGTAGTCACATCGAACGCGCCCCAAAGCGGCAACTGGCATGATCATCCCGTCACGACGGAGGAACGGCATGCAGGTCTCGGTCATCCGCCCCCACGAGCTCGGCCCCGGGGAGATCGCCGAGTGGCGGGCCATGCAGCAGGCCCAGCCGCGGCTCGCCAGCCCGTTCCTCGCACCGGAGTTCACCATCGCCGCCGGCGAGGTGCTGCCCAACGCCTACGTCGCCGTCATCCACGGCGAGGGCGGGCGGATCATCGGGTTCTTCCCGTTCGAGCGGCACCGCTTCGGGGTGGGCAAGCCGATCGCCGGCTGGGTGACGTTCGCCCAAGGGATCGTCCACGCGCCGGGCGCCGAGATCGACCCCGACGCCCTGCTCAAGGGGGCGGGCCTGGACGTGTGGGAGTTCGGGTTCCTGGTCGGCGGCCAGCCGTTCGCCCGGTACGCGTCCACCGTGGCGGAGTCGGTGCTCCTGGACCTCACCGGCGGCTACGACGCCTACCTGGCCCGGGTGAAGGCGAACTCCCCCCGCACGATCAAGACGGCGATGACGCGGATGCGCAAGCTCGCCCGCGAGGTCGGGGAGCTCAGGGTGGAGCTGCACTCGCCGGACCCGGCGGACCTGCGCCTGCTCATGCGGTGGAAGTCCGCCCAGTACCGCCGGATCGGGCGGCAGGACCGGTTCGCCCGGCGGTGGGTGGCCCAGCTGGTCGAGCGGATGCACGCCACCCAGGCCCCCGGCTGCTCGGGCACGCTCACCATGCTCTGGGCCGGGGAGACCCCGGTCGCCGGGCACATCGGGCTGCGCACCCCGGAGCTGCTCGCCGGGTGGTTCCCCGCCTACGACGCGGCGTACGCCAAGTACTCCCCCGGGCTGCTCCAGCACCTGCTCATGGCGAAGGCCGCGGCGGAGCACGGGATCCGGCTGATGGACTGGAGCGTCAGCCAGGGCGACGACTACAAGCAGCGGCTGCGGACCGGGGGCCACATGGTCGCCGCCGGCTGCGCCTGGCGCGGCTCACCGCGGGCGGCCGCGCACCGGCTGCTCACCACGCCCGTCGGCCGGCTCCGCCGGCTCGCCCTGGAGACGCCCTGGGCGTACCGCCTCATCGACCGGGTGATGCGCCGGTACGGGGAGCTGCGCACCCGGGCGTGACGCCCGCGCCGGGCCCCCGGCCGGTCCGCCGGCGGGCGAGCGGTCCCGGCACCGCCCGCCGGGCGAGCCGTCTCCATCCCGGCACCGCGGGCCGCGCACCCGCGGCCGGCGCGGCGCCTCCCGGGCGCCCTCTTCCGGCGCGCGCCCGGGGCGCCCAACGGCCCCGGCCGTGCGGGTGCCGGCGCGCCCGGGTGTCCTCGCAGCCCGCCGCCCTCGGGACGAGCCCTTCGGTGGATCTCAGGTGCGGGCGACCCAGCGGACCTCGTACGGGCCGAGCGTCATCCGCTGCCCGTCGACCACGGCGTCCACCCGGCTGTCGGAGGTGTTCACCACGAGCATCATCGCCTTCTGCGCGAGCACCCGCACCGGACCGGGCGAGGCGCTCACCCGGACCGTCTCGGTGCCGTACGGGAACCAGCGGGCGAAGCCCTGGAGGAGCCGGAGGATCTCGGTGGGCCGCCCGCCCCCGCGCCGGTGCGGGTCGGTCCACAGGCAGCCCGGCGGGCACTCCCGGCCCGGCTCCTGGCGGCTCCAGTACAGGACCGCGGCCGTGCCCGACTCGGCGAACTCCATGAGGGAGACCGCGGTGACTGCGGTCCGCTTGGCATCCGACCAGGTGGAGAATTCCGGCTCCGGATACCACTCGGCCCACCAGATCGGCAGCCCGATGTTCCGGTGCAGCCACTCGTTCACCGCGGCGAACTTCCGCTGGGCGCCGAAGTCGTCGGGGATCATGCCCCTGCGGCTCTCCGCGGAGCCGTCCACCACGACGAAGTCAGCGCCCCGCTTGTGCTTCGCCCAGTAGCGCAGCACGTCGAGCACCCGCTGGTCGACGTTGCCCCACTCGCCCTCGAGCTCCGACGGCCGGTCCGAGTCCTCCATGACCGGGTACGGCCCGCCGACCTTGATCTTCGGGTTGACGGCCTTCAGCGCGTCGTAGACGAGGTTGTACAGCTCCGTGTACCCCTCGTAGTTCCAGCGCTGCTTCTCCTCGTCGAAGAAGCCCTTGAGCTCGTTCCAGACGATGTAGTGGGTCACATCGGGGTATCGCTTGGCGATCTCGGCGGCGAGGGCGGCGAAGTCGCGGTAGTGCTCGGGGCGCGGCGCCTCCTCGATCCGGCTCCAGTCGGTGGTGCCCGGCTGCCCGCCCTTCATCCAGTCCGGGGCGCAGCAGAGCGTGATCACCGGGATGCCGCCGGTCTCGCGGATGAGGGCGATCCGCTCGTCCAGGGAGGAGAAGTCGTACCGGCCCGGGCTCGGCTCGGGGTTGAGCACGCCGAACCCCATGATGTGCTGGTTCTGCAGCAGGCGCTGCTCGGCGATGGCCGAGCGGGCCGTGCGCAGCGCCTCGGCGTCCCCGTAGTCCACGGTGTACTGGGTGTGGGTGAACCCGTAGACCGGCCATCCGGAGCCCACGCCGTCCACCATGCCTCCGATCGGCGAGCCGTTTCCCGCAGGGGTGCACGAGAGTATCAGCAGCGCGACGAGCACGCCGATCATCGGCAACGCCCACCGGCGAGACAGCACCCCGGTCCCCTCCCTCCCAGGCCGGTCCGGCATCTCCGGCGAACGCCCGGCCAGATCAACGCTATGGCGATCGCCGTCGTTCCCGGCCTGGTTGAGCGGGAGCTGGGGAAAACTTGACCGGCCGCCGGGGAGCCCGTCAGAGCGCCACACCGAGCAGGGCGTCCACCATGTCGCGGACCAGGCCGGGCGCCGAGGCATCGTCCCCGTCCGCGGCGGCCCAGGCGTCGATGAGCGCGAGCGCCCCCGGGGCGTCGAGGTCGTCGGCGATCCGCTCGCGCACCCGGGCGAGCAGGGCCGCGCCGTCGGGCCCGGCGGGGCGCGCCACGGCGGCCCGCCACCGGGCCAGCCGCGCCTCGGCCTCGGTGAGCCGGTCCGGGGTCCACTCCCAGTCCGACCGGTAGTGCCGGGCGAGCAGCGCGAGCCGGATCGCCATGGGGTCGGCCTCGCGGCGGAGCTCGGAGACGAACACGAGGTTGCCCCTGGACTTCGACATCTTCTCGCCCTCGTAGGCGACCATGCCCGCGTGGACGTACGCGCGGGCGAACGGCCACTCGCCCGTGGCCACGTGGCCCTCGCACGCCCCCATCTCGTGGTGCGGGAAGATCAGGTCCGAGCCGCCGCCGGAGACGTCGAATCCGGGGCCGAGGTGGCGCAGCGCGATCGCCGTGCACTCGACATGCCAGCCGGGGCGGCCCCGCCCGAAGGGCGACTCCCAGGACGGCTCACCCGGCCGCTCACCCCGCCAGAGCAGCCAGTCGAGCGGGTTGCGCTTGCCGGCGCGGCCGGGGTCGCCGCCGCGCTCGGCGAAGAGCCGCCGCATGGTCTCCTCGTCGTACCCGGAGATCGCGCCGAACTTGGGGGCGGCGGCGACGGAGAAGTACACGTCGTCGCCGATCCGGTAGGTGGCGCCCCGCTCCATGAGCCGGACGATGACCTCGGCGATGTCGTCGATGACCTCGGTGACGGCGACGTAGTCGCGGGGCGGGAGGATGCGCAGCGCCTCCATGTCCGTGCGGAAGAGCTCGATCTCCCGGTCGGCGAGCTCCCGCCAGTCCACCCCGATCGCCTGCGCCCGCTCGAGGAGGGGGTCGTCGACGTCCGTGGTGTTCTGCGTGTAGTGCACGTCGTGGCCGGCGTCCCGCCACGCTCGGTTCACCAGGTCGAACGCGAGGTAGGTGTTGGCGTGCCCGAGGTGGGTGGCGTCGTACGGCGTGATGCCGCACACGTACATCCGTGCCTTCCCCGAGGGCTCCGTCTCCCGGACCTCGCGGGTCGCGGTGTCGTACAAACGGAGCGGCAGACCTGAACCAGGCAGTTTCGGGACTTTCGGAGCAGACCACGATCGCATGCTTCGAAGCCTATCCACGCAACCGCGAATCGCGCTCAGCCGGTGGCCCGCACCTGGTGCCAGGAGCCCGGGTCCTCCGGGCAGGGGCAGAAGTCGTACCGGACGCCCTCCTCCCCCAGCCCTACCAGGGTGACCGACAGGGAGGCGAAGACCCGCCCGCCGACCGTGCGCCGGATGAGCAGGGACCGCGGGTCGTCCGGGGGCAGGCCGGCCCCGGAGGCGAGGTCCAGCCACTCCCCCCAGAACCTGGCCGGGGAGGCCTCGGCCCGCCAGACCGGCCGGGCGGCCGCGGCGAACCGGTCCCGGAGCCAGGAGGCACGGGGGTCGCCGTGGCCCCGCGCCCAGCCGGAGTTGACGAGCACGTGCACGCCGTCGGGGAGCTTGTCCTCGGTGACCCGCCTGCCGTCCCAGCTCCACAGCCGGACCCCGTCGAGGCCGGCGAGCACCAGGTGGAAGGGGTCGTACGCGCGGGGATCCACCCGGGGCCAGCCGCCCTCGGCCGCGGCGAGGAGCGGCAGCTCCCCCCGGGACCGCCGGATGCCCTGCGGGGCGAGGGCGCCGCGCCCGTTGAGCACGGCCGCGGCCCTGCGGTGCCGGGGATCCGCGGCGAACCAGGTCCCTCCGGCCTGCAGGTCCCGGCCGCCGATCAGCCCGGGGTGCTCCGGCCAGTGGCGCGCGGGGGACATCCACGGCCGGGTGACGAACTCATCCCGTACCGCGGCGAGCAGCACGGGGAGCGGCGACTCCGGCATCACGCTCACGATCAACGTGCACACCGCGTTCCCTCCGTATCGGTAGAGACTGGTTGCAGCGTGCACAAATAGAACAGCCCGCGCAAGGGGGGTGAATCCCATCAAATGGGCGGCCAGGGAATGGCCGGCCAGTCGTCCGAGGGGTGCGGGTGCACCTTGCTGTGCAGCAGCCGCCTGACCCGGTGCAGGGTCGCCTCGACCTCCGCGGGCGACAGGAGCTCGTGCAGCCGCCTGCCGAGCCGGCCGTGGTCGATCTCCGCCTCCAGCCGCTCGAGCACCGTGATCGCCTCCCGGGAGAGCGGCTTGCCGCGCCACTGCCACAGCACGGTGCGGAGCTTGTCCTCCACCGCGAAGCAGACGCCGTGGTCCACCCCGTAGACGTGCCCGTCCGGCAGGGGGATCAGGTGGCCGCCCTTGCGGTCGGCGTTGTTCACCACCGCGTCGAACACGGCCATCCGGCGCAGGGCGGGGCTGCGGCTGCGGATCAGCGCCAGCAGGTCGGTGTGCGGATCGGCGTCGATCCACAGCTGCACCATGCCCGGGCCGTACGGGCCGTCCCGGTACACGGTCGGCGGCACGATCCGCCACCCGGTCACCGCGGCGACCTCGTAGGCGGCGACCTCGCGGGCGGCGAGGGTGCCGTCGGGGAAGTCCCAGAGCGGGCGTTCGCCCCGGACCGGCTTGTAGACGCAGGCGGCCGTGTGGCCGTCCAGGCCGATCGAGCAGTAGAGCGTCATGTTGCTGGCGTCGACGAGCCGCCCGGTGACCTCGAGCGTGCCCTCCCGGAGCAGGCGCAGCGCCGTCGCCTCGTCGAGGGCGGGCCTGCTCTCCTGGCGGGCACCCGGCTCGCTCCCGGCCGTCATCTACCGCAGCCCTCCGGGGTGGTGACCGTTGAGACGGACGCAGATGTGACCGTGGGGGTCGATGGGGCGGCCGCAGAGCGGGCAGGGCGGGCGACCGGCCGCCACGACCTTCAGCGCGCGCCGGCTGAACGCGCGCGCAACCGCCGGGCTGATCCGGACCCGCAGGACGGCGGGCTCGGGGCGTTCGCCCGTGGGGTCGTCCTCGTCCTCGTCGACCGCCTCCTGGGCCTCGATGATCACCTGTGAGGTCTCCGGGTCCCAGCCGAGCGCCATCGTGCCCACCCGGAAGTCCTCGTCGAACGGCGTCTCCAGCGGCTCGTCATCGGTGAGGTCCGCCGGGGGGAGCGCCGGGATGGGCGCGCGGCCGCCGCTGCGGCGCAGCACCTCGTCGAGCAGCTCGTCCAGGCGGTCGGCCAGCACGGCCACCTGGAACTTCTCCAGCACGACCGTGGTGATCCTGCCCTGGCCCCGGGCCTGGAGATAGAACGTCCTCGCGCCCGGCTGCCCCACGGCGCCGACGACGAACCTCTCGGGCGGATCGTAGTCGTAGACCGGCATAGCCCCGACCTTATGCGGTCCCGGCTCCACCGCCGACCGCGGCGTCGCTGCTGTCCATGGCGTCGTCCTCCCCCTCCTGCGCCGCCTCGCCGTCCGGCGGGATCAGGTTCGCGATCCCCCCACCGATATCGTTCGCCCTGAGCAGGAACGGGCGCAACGGGGTGTACCGGATCGCGGTCACCGACGCGGGGTCCACGGTGATCCGCTGGAACTGGTCGAGGTGCAGCCCGAGCGCGTCCGCGACGATCGCCTTGATCACGTCTCCGTGGGTGCACACCAGGTAGACGGCCTTCGGGCCCAGCCGCTCGTTCCACTCCCGGACCGCCCGTACGGCCCGCCGCTGCACGTCGGCCATGGCCTCCCCGCCGGGGAAGACCGCCGCGCTGGGATGGGCCTGCACCACCCGCCAGAGCGGCTCCTTGGCGAGCTCGGTCAGCGGCCTGCCGGTCCACTCCCCGTACCCGCACTCCCCGAACCGGTCGTCGATCTGCACCGGGACGTCCCGGCCGCGGGCGACCTCCTCGGCCGTCTCCACGCACCGCTCCAGCGGGCTGGAGACGATCGCGTCGAGCCGCAATGGGGCCAGCCGCCCGGCCACGGCCCTGGCCTGCTCGCGCCCGCGTTCGTCCAGGTGCACACCGGGCGTCCACCCGGCCAGGGTGTGCCCGGTCATCTCGGTGAGGCCGTGCCGCAGGAGCAGAAGGGTGGTCATGAAGAGATCACGCCCAGGGAGAGCAGGGTGAGCAGGAACGACCCGAGGAACACGCGGTACGCCACGAAGATGATGGTCGAATGCTTGGCGACGTAGCGCAACAGCCAGGCGATCGAGGCGTAGCCCACGACGAACGAGACCGCGGTCGCGATCAGGGTGGGCCCGAGCGGGACCCCGGACTCCTCGCCGATCACGCGCAGCTCGAACAGCCCGGAGAGCACCACGGCCGGGATGGAGAGCAGGAACGAGTAGCGGGCCGCGGCCTCCCGGGTGTACCCGAGGAACATGGCGCCGGTCATCGTGGACCCGGACCTGGAGGCGCCGGGGATGAGCGGCAGCATCTGCCACAGCCCGATGATCAGGCCGTCCCGCATGTTGAGGTCGGCGACCTCCTTCTTCTTCCTGCCGAGCTGGTCGGCGAGGAGGAGCAGGAGGCCGAAGACGATGAGCATCACCGAGTTGAGCCACAGGTTCCGGGCCGGCCCTTCGATCAGGTCCTTGAAGAGCAGCCCAGCGACCCCGATCGGGATCGTGCCGATGCCGATGTACCAGCCCATCCGGGCGTCGAGGTCGTGGCGGAGCTCGGGCGTCCACAGGCTGCGGAGCCAGGTCCACGAGATCCGCACGATGTCCCGCCAGAAGAAGAGGACCACCGCGAGCATGGTGCCGAGCTGGCTCACCGCGGAGAACGCCGCCCCGGGGTCCCCCCAGCCGGCCAGCTTGGGGACGATCAGCAGGTGGGCGGAGCTGGATATGGGCAGGAACTCGGTGAGCCCTTGCACGGCACCGAGCACGATGGCTTGCAGTACATCCATGGCGCCGACAGCCTATCGGCTACTCTAACCAGGCAATGGATCAGCGATTCGTCGGGCGCAGCGGTCTCGCGGTGTCCAGGATCGGGCTCGGCACGATGACCTGGGTCCGGGACACCCCGCCCGAGGAGGCGACGGCGCAGCTCACGGCGTTCGCCGACGCCGGCGGCACGCTGATCGACACGGCCGACGTCTACGCGGACGGGGAGGCGGAGCGGCTCATCGGCCGGCTCATCCGCGACGTCGTGCCCCGCTCCCGGCTGGTGATCGCCACCAAGTCCGTGCTCACCCCGCGGGGCGACGTGGACGCCTCGCGGCGGAACCTCATCAGGTCCCTCGACGCCTCCCTCTCCCGGCTCGGGGTGGACGAGGTCGACCTCTGGCAGCTCCACGCCTTCGATCCGCGGGTCCCGCTCGAGGAGACGCTCGCCGCCGTGGACCTCGCCGTCTCCACCGGCCGTACGGCGTACGCCGGGGTGTGCAACTACACCGGATGGCAGCTCGCCGCCGCGGCCGTCCACCAGCAGTGCGGGCCGGGCCGGGCGCCGATCGTCTCCATCCAGGCGGAGTACTCCCTGCTCGCCCGCGAGATCGAGCTGGAGGTGCTGCCGGCCGCCGAGTACACCGGCGTGGGGGTGCTCGCCTGGTCACCGCTCGGGCGAGGGGTGCTGACCGGCAAGTACCGCACCGGGATCCCCGCGGACTCGCGCGGCGCCTCACCGCACATGGCCGAGTTCGTCCGGCCGTACCTCGACGAACGCTGCCGCAGGATCGTGGAGTCCGTGGTGACCGCGGCCGACGGGCTCGGGGTCACCCCGCTCGCCGTGGCCCTCTCCTGGGTGCGGGACCGGCCGGGCGTCGCCTCGGCCATCGTGGGGGCGCGGACCCACGCGCAGCTCCTCGACATCCTGAAGGCGGACCGGCTGACCCTGCCGCGGGAGATCCGGAAGGCGCTCGACGACGTCTCCGCCCTCTGACGCCCGATCCGGGCCGCCGAACGAGAAATTCTTTCATGTATCACACATCGATACCGAATTGCAACATTCTGCTGCATGATCCGGAGCTTTGCCGAAAGAGTGTCAAAGTAAAGCGGCGGACGGATCGGCGTTTTAGGGGAAAGAGGCTACATGGGGACTGGACGCGGCACCATCGCGATATCCGCTGGGGCGCTGACCCTCATCCTCAGCGGAGGAATCCCCTTGCTCATCGCCACCCCGGCGCAGGCACGGGACTGCGGCACGGGCCACGGCCTGCTCTCCGGGCTGACGAGCGGTGTCTGCCACCTCGTCGACGGCGTCACCGACGTGCTCGACCACGCGACGGCCGGGCTCACCTCACCGGTGTCCAAGCTTCTCGACACCACGGTGGGCACGGTGAACGACGTGGTGGGCACGGTCGACCAGACGCTCGGCAAGACGGTGCAGAGCGTCGGCGAGGCGGTGAAGTCCACCGGCCAGGCCGTGAGCGGTGCGACGGGCTCCAGTGCCGTCGAGAGCGCGGCCGACGCGGCCGGCGACACGGTGAAGGGGCTGGGCGAGATGGTCTCCGGGCGTGAGACCAAGGAGCAGGTGCCGACCGTGCAGCGCTCCTGCGGGAAGGATTCGGAGTGCGCCGCCGACGCCCGCCCCCGGGAGAAGCGCGAGGCCGGTGAGAAGGAGCGCGCGGAGCGGCCGCAGCCGGTCAAGCCCGCGCGGCCGGCCAAGAAGGTCGCGGAGGTGACGCTCCTCCCCATCGAGCCCCAGCGCCCGAAGCCGACGACCACCACCCGGACCTCGGCGGAGAAGCCTCGGGTGACCCCGGACGAGGACGCGGTCATCCCCCTGCTCTGGCCGGTCCGGGACCTTCCCGACCTGACCATCACCCGGTCGCGGGAGCCGGTGCGGCCGGAGCGGCGCGACGACGCGGCCGGGACCGTGCTGACCGCGGTGCTCCTGCTGTCGGCCGTGCTCGCCACCCGGATCGTCGCGACCCGGCGGGCACGCGAGGAGGAGGCGCAGCAGGCGGGCATCCCGCTGGAGAACGGCCTGTGGCGGCCGAACGCGCAGGGCCGCCACCGTCTCGCCTGACGGCGCCCGGGCGGGCGCGCCCCGCACCGTACGCTCACGGCCGGCGCGCCGCCGCGCCGGCCGGGGTGACGGCTCGCGGGCGGCTCAGGCGCCCATGGCGTGCACCCCGCCGTCCACGTGGATGATCTCACCTGTGGTGGCGGGGAACCAATCGGACAGGAGCGCGACGCACGCCTTTGCGGCCGGGGTGGTGTCGTTCAGGTCCCAGCCGAGCGGCGCCCGCGCCGGCCAGCTCTCCTCGAACTCCTGGAAGCCGGGGATGCTCCGCGCCGCCATGGTGCGCAGCGGCCCGGCGGAGACGAGGTTCACCCGGATGCCGTGCTTCCCGAGGTCCCGGGCGAGGTACCGGGCGCACGACTCCAGGCCGGCCTTGGCCACGCCCATCCAGTCGTAGACGGGCCAGGCCTTGCTCGCGTCGAAGTCCAGGCCGACGATGGCGCCCCCCTCCTTCATGAGCGGCAGGCAGGCGACGGCGAGCGACTTGAACGAGAACGTCGAGACGTGGAGCGCCGTCGCCACGTCCTCCCACGGCGTGTTGAGGAAGTTGCCGCCGAGGCAGGACTGGGGGGCGAAGCCGATGGAGTGGACGACGCCGTCGAGTCCCTCCAGGTGCTCGCCGACCCGGTCGGCGAGCGTGTCGAGGTGCTCGTTGTTCTGCACGTCCAGCTCGATCACCGGCGGCGGCTCGGGCAGCCGCTTGGCGATGCGCTCGACCAGGCTCAGCCGGCCGTAACCGGTGAGCACGACGCGGGCGCCTTCCTCCTGGGCGAGCCGCGCCACGTTGAAGGCGATCGACGACTCGGTGAGGACGCCGGTGATCAGCAGCCTCTTGCCTTCCAGCAAACCCATCTCTCAGCTCCAGTCTCTCGTCATCGAGCGCCCGCGCCTGGGCCGGGCTCAGTGTCCCATGCCGAGGCCGCCGTCGACGGGGATGACGGCACCCGTGATGTAGGAGGCGTCCTCGCTCGCGAGGAACCGGACCACCCGGGCGACCTCCTCCGGCTTCGCCTGACGGCCCATCGGGATCTGCTTGCGGATCTGCTCCTGCTGGGCCTCGGTGAGCACCTTGGTCATGTCGGTCTCGACGAACCCGGGCGCGACGATGTTGACCGTGATGTTGCGGGAGGCGAGCTCCCGGGCGAGCGACCTGCCGAACCCGATCAGGCCCGCCTTGGAGGCCGAGTAGTTGGTCTGGCCGGCCGAGCCGGACAGGGCGACGACCGAGGAGATCAGGATGATCCGGCCGCGCCGGAGCCGGAGCATCGGGCGGACCGCCCGCTTCGCCACCCGGTAGGCGCCGACCAGGTTCGTGTTGAGGACCTCGGTGAAGTCCTCCTCACTCATCATCGGGAGCAGGGTGTCGCGGGTGATCCCGGCGTTCGCGACCACCACCTCCACCGGGCCCTGCTCCGCCTCGACCTTCTCGAACGCCGCGTCGACGTCGGCGGTGCTCGTCACATCGCACCGGACGGCGAAGAAACCCTCGGGCGGCTCCCCGGTCCGGTAGGTGATGGCGACCGCGTCTCCGGCGGCGGCGAGCTCGCGGGCGATCGCGAGGCCGATGCCGCGATTCCCGCCCGTGACGAGAACTGAGCGAGTCATGTGTCCGAAGCTATCGGGTGACGGGCCCGGAACCCGTTGTATGCGGAAGACAAGATCGCACGGTTAGGATCTGTGGACATGCGCCAGATCGACCCCGGCTTCCTCGCCCTGCCCCTGCGGCGGATGGCGGACGCCGCCCTGCAGCGTGCCCGAGACCTGGGGGTGGAGTACGCGGCCTTCCGCCTCGAGCGGGTGCGGGCCGAGACGCTGCGCCTGTTCGACGCCCGGCTCGAGGGCTCCATGGACGCCGACGACCTCGGCTTCTCCGTCCGCGTGATCAAGGATGGTACCTGGGGTTTCGCGTCCGGGATCGAGCTGACCCCCGAGGCGGCCGCGCGGGCGGCCGAGGAGGCGGTGGAGGTGGCGCGGGTGAGCGCGCCGATCAACCGGGAGCCGGTGGAGCTCGCGCCCGAGCCGGTGTACGCCGACGTGACGTGGGTCTCCTCGTACGAGATCGACCCGTTCGAGGTCCCGGTGGGCGAGAAGGTGGAGCTGCTCGCCGACTGGTCCTCGCGGATGCTCGGCCGGGTGGACCACGTGTCCGCCTCGCTCATGCAGGTCAAGGAGCAGAAGTTCTACGCCGACTCGGCCGGCACGGTCACCACCCAGCAGCGGGTGCGCATCCACCCGGTGCTCACCGCGATGAAGTCGGACGGCTCCCGCTTCGACGACATGCGCACCCTCGCCCCGCCGGTCGGCCGGGGGTGGGAGTACCTGACCGGCACCGGCTGGGACTTCCCGGCCGAGCTCGCCGAGATCCCGGACCTGCTCGACGAGAAGCTCAAGGCCCCCTCGGTCGAGCCGGGCACGTACGACCTGGTGATCCACCCGTCGAACCTCTGGCTCACGATCCACGAGTCGATCGGGCACGCCACCGAGCTGGACCGCGCGCTCGGGTATGAGGCGGCCTACGCGGGCACGTCGTTCGCGACCTTCGACAAGCTCGGCACGCTGCAGTACGGCTCGCCGGTGATGAACGTGGTCGGCGACCGGACGGTCGAGCACGGCCTTGCGACGATCGGCTGGGACGACGAGGGCGTGCAGACCCAGTCGTTCGACATCGTCCGCGACGGCGTCCTCGTCGGCTACCAGCTCGACCGGCGCATGGCGCGGCTGAAGGGCCTGGGCCGGTCGAACGGGTGCGCGTTCGCCGACTCGCCCGGCCACGTGCCGCTCCAGCGGATGGCGAACGTCTCGCTGCAGCCCGCCGAGGGCGGCCCGTCGACCGAGGAGCTGATCTCCCGGGTGGAGCGCGGCATCTACATCGTCGGCGACAAGAGCTGGTCGATCGACATGCAGCGCTATAACTTCCAGTTCACCGGGCAGCGCTTTTACAAAATCGAGAACGGCCGGCTCGCCGGGCAGCTCCGGGACGTGGCCTACCAGGCCAGCACCCTCGACTTCTGGCGCTCCATGGAGGCGGTCGGCGGCCCGCAGACCTACGTGCTCGGCGGGGCCTTCAACTGCGGGAAGGGCCAGCCGGGCCAGGTCGCGCCGGTGAGCCACGGCGCCCCGTCGGCGCTGTTCCGGGGCGTCCGGATCCTCAACACCGTCCAGGAGGCCGGCAAGCGATGAGCACAGGGATCGAGCCCGGAGGGCGGAACATGACGCCGCAGGAGATGGTCGAGCGGGCGCTCGCCCTGAGCGAGGCGGACGATTGCATCGTCATCGTGGACGAGGGCTCGACGGCGAACCTGCGCTTCGCCGGCAACACGCTCACCACGAACGGGGTCGGCCGCTCCTCCCGCACCACGGTGATCTCGATCGTCGGTGACCGGGCCGGCGTGGTCTCCCGCTCCGCGGTACGGCCGGACCAGCTCGCCGACGTGGTGGCGGCGGCGGACCGGGCCGCTCGGGAGGCGCCGCCGTCCGAGGACGCGCGGCCGCTGGTGAGCGGGGCCGTCTCCCCGGACTGGGACCGGCCGGTCGAGCCGACCTCCATCGAGGTCTTCCGCGGCTTCACCGCCGCGCTCGGGCAGACCTTTGGCGCCGCCGAGGCGTCCGGCCGGAGGCTGTACGGCTTCGCCGAGCACACGATCACCACCACGTTCCTCGGCTCGTCGACCGGGCTCCGGCTCCGCCACGACCAGCCGACCGGCCGCCTGGAGCTCAACGCGAAGTCGGCCGACATGTCCCGCTCCGCGTGGGTGGGGGTGGCGACGCGCGACTTCACCGACGTGGACGTGCCGGCGCTGGACGCCACGCTCGCCCAGCGGCTGGAGTGGGCCAAGCGCCGCATCGAGCTCCCGCCCGGCCGCTACGAGACCATCCTGCCGCCCTCCGCGGTCTCCGACCTGATGATCTACATGTACTGGTCGGCGGGCGCGCGGGACGCGGCCGACGGGCGGACGGTCTTCTCCAAGCCGGGCGGCGGCACCCGCGTCGGCGAGCGGCTCTCCCCGCTGCCGGTGCGGATCAACAGCGACCCGGCCCACCCGGGGATCGAGTGCGCCCCGTTCGTGATCGCGCACGCGTCCACCCGCGAGCAGTCGGTCTTCGACAACGGCCTCCCGCTCACCGCGACGGACTGGATCGCGGACGGCACGCTCACCAACCTCCTGCAGACCCGGCACTCCGCCGAGCTGACCGGCCTGGCGGTCACCCCGGGCATCGACAACCTGATCATGGCGGGCCCGGAGGGCGGCCGGTCCCTGGAGGAGATGATCGCCGCCACCGAGCGCGGCCTGCTGCTGACCTGCCTCTGGTACATCCGGGAGGTCGACCCGCAGACCCTGCTGCTCACCGGCCTCACCCGGGACGGCGTGTACCTGGTGGAGGGCGGCGAGGTCGTCGGGGAGGTCAACAACTTCCGGTTCAACGAGTCCCCGGTGGAGCTGCTCGGCCGGCTCACCGAGGTCGGCGCGCACCAGCGGACGCTGCCCCGGGAGTGGAGCGACTACTTCACCCGGGTGGTGATGCCGCCGATCCGGGTGCCCGACTTCAACATGTCCACGGTGAGCCAGGCGAACTGACCGCCGCGTCGGCCGGCCGGGCGAGCCGGCCGTCTCGGCGGTACGCCGATGTGACCCGGCCGGGCCGGCGGTGAGCCCGGGTGAGCCGGCCGCCGCGGCCCGGTCCTCCCATGGGCACCTCCCGCGGGCCCCGTTCGCGGGGAGCGCCGCGGCGGGACGGCTCCGGCGCGGGCTGACCGGGGCCGCGCCTCGGCGCGGGCCGTCGCGGCGCGCGGTCAGTCCGGGTCCTCGAGGCGGAAGCCCACCTTGAGGCCGACCTGGAAGTGGGCCACGTCGCCGTCCGCGATGTCCCCCCGGATCTCGGTGACCTCGAACCAGTCGAGGTGCCGCATGGTCCGGGCCGCCCGGCGGATCGCGTTCCTGATCGCGTGGTCGACGCTCTCACCCGACGTGCCGACGACGTCGATCACCCGGTAGGTGCGATCGCTCATCTCTCCCCCTCTGTCGCCGTGACTACCCCCGTACGGCTTACCCGTCCCCGGCCAAGGGGGTCTAACGTGGAGTTCGTGAAGTCATGGCGCGGATTCCGGCGCAACCGCCAAGTCGTCCACCGGGTTACGGACGCCCCGGTCTCCCTCACCGACGACATCAAACGTCGTGAGCGGGCCTACCTCATCAAGATGGGCATCCGGCTGATCTGTTTCATCCTGGCCGTGGCCCTCCCGGCCCCGTGGCCGATCAAGCTGCTTCTCGTGGCCGCCGCGGTTCTTTTGCCATACGTTGCCGTTATCGGGGCCAATCAACGAGGACGGGACGTCGATCCAGACCTTGATTTGACCTCCCCTGAACGGAAAGAGATAACCGGATCCCGACGCGAAATCGGGTCGTGACGAACTCTTGACGTACGTCAGGGGTTTGCGGTGTACAGTGTTTAGCCAAGCGCTCTGGTCCCCCGTCGGAGCGCTGGTGCCGGCGTTCCGGGCCCCCGTCGGAACGCCGATGATACGGCGCCGGGTGGTTTGCCCCCGTAGCCACCCGGCGCCGTCCTTTTCTGGGAATACCGATAGGCCGGACTCCGCGTACGGAAAGCGGTAAGCCCGGTACCACACCCCGTTCCTCAGCGGCCATCCCCGGCAACGCCGGCCGCGCACACCCTGGCCCGACGCCCTATGCGCGTCCGGATGGGGCACCTCTCACGGCCGGCCGCGTCACCTCATCCCTCGCCCCGACGACGCACGCGTCCGGGCAGGGCATCCGCTCACGGCCGGCCGCGCTCGCCTCGCCTGCCATCCCGGCGCGGCGCGCGACCGAGCCCGCTCACACCCGGCGCACGCCCCGCGGTGGTGCCGCTCCCGGGCGCCCGTATCCCCGGCCCCGGACCACGCCCGCGAGCGGGGCCGTACCGGTCACCACCGGGACGCGGGCTCCGCCCAGCGGCGGGCGCGGGCGAGATCGTCCGGCGTGTCGCAGTCGAACCACGGCGGCCGCTCCCCCTCCGGCACGGCGATCCGGACCGGGTCCGGCCCGAGCGGTCCGAGCAGCCCGCGCAGCGAGGTGCCCCGGTACCGGCCGAGCGCGGCGGCGAGCACCCCGGTGCGCCACGCGCCGATCAGCCACTGCTCACCGCCCGCCTCATCGGTCAGCACGGCACCCGCCCGCGCCCGCCGGGCGCGCTCGAGGAGCAGGGCGACGTGCCCGGCGGTGAGGAACGGCAGGTCGGCGGCGAGCAGCGCCAGCAGCTCGGCCCGCACCTGTGCCAGCCCGGCCCGCAGCGCCGGGATCGGGCCTGACCCCGGCGGATCCTCCCGGGTGAAAACCGCCCGCGCCAGGGGCGTGCCCGCCGCCCGCTCCGGAAGCGGCCGGGGCGGGCCGACGACGATGAGCCGCCCGGCATCGGGCACCGCCGCGGCCACCCGCGCGATCAGCGGCAGCCCGCCGACCGGCGCCCCCGGCTTGTCCGCGCCGCCGAGCCGCGCGGCCCGCCCACCGGCGAGGATCACCGCGTCGTACGGCATCGCCGCCTCAGCCGCCGATCGCCGACATGGAGCGGGGCGGCTGCAGGAAGCCGGGATCGTTGATCCCGTGCCCGGCCTTCTTCCGCCGGACCGCGCCCCGCCACAGCTCGGCCAGCTCGTCGTCGGACGCCCCGGAGCGCATGGCGGTGCGCAGATCGGTCTCCTCGAGCGCGAACAGGCAGTTGCGCACCTGCCCGTCGGCGGTGATCCGCACCCGGTCGCAGGCGCCGCAGAACGGGCGGGTCACCGAGGCGATCACCCCGACGCGGTGCGGGCCGCCGTTCACCAGGTACATCTCGGCGGGCGCGCTCCCCCGGGCCCGCGGGTCGTCCTCGGTGAGGTCGAACTCCTGCTTCAGCAGGCCGAGGATCTCGTCCGCGGTCACCATGTCCTCCCGGCGCCAGCCGTGCTGGGCGTCGAGCGGCATCTGCTCCACGAACCTCAGCTCGTACCCGTGCTCGAGGCAGAACCGCAGCAGCGGGACCGCCTCGTGCTCGTTGACGCCCCGCATGAGCACCGTGTTGACCTTCACCGGGGTGAGCCCGGCCGCCGCCGCGGCGGTGAGCCCGTCGAGCACGTCGTGCAGCCGGTCACGGTGGGCGAGCCGGATGAACAGCTCGCGGTCGAGCGTGTCGAGCGAGACGTTGACCCGGTCGAGCCCGGCGCGGGCGAGCGGCTCGGCGAGCCGGGCGAGCCCGATGCCGTTGGTGGTCAGCGAGATCCGCGGACGGGGGCGGAGCCGCGCGGTGGCGGCGACGATCTCCACGAGATCACGGCGGAGCAGCGGCTCGCCTCCGGTGTAGCGCACCTCGGTGATGCCGAGCCGCTCCACCCCGATGCGGACCAGCCGGATGACCTCCTCAGCGGTGAGGATGCTCGGTTTGGGCAGCCAGTCGAGGCCCTCGGGAGGCATGCAGTAGGCGCACCGCAAATTGCACCGGTCGGTCAGCGACACCCGCAGATCCGTCGCGACCCGGCCGAAGGAGTCGACCAGCACCAGGAGACCTCCATTGCGCGAGAGCCTAAGCCTATGCCGTGTGGCCTTTGTGGCGGCAACCCCTCGCGCGGGCGCCGGGATTCCCGGCCGGGCGGCGCGGGGTCACCCGCGGCGGGCGAGCAGGAACGCGTCCCGGGCCACCCGCGTCCCCTCCGGCTGCTCCACCGGCCGGTCCCGGGTCTCGGCCCGGACGATCTCCAGGCCGCACCCGGCGAGGTCCGCGGCCAGGTCACGCGGGGAGTAGAGGACCGCGGGGTCCTGCGGGCCGCCCACGCCGTTGGCGAGGTTGTCGCTGTCGTGCCCGACGATGAGCAGCAGCCCGCCCGGGGCCACGGCGCCGGCGGCCGCGCGGACGACCGCGCGCCGCTGCTCCGCAGGGGCGTGGAAGTAGGCGATGAGCACGAGATCGTACGCCCCGGGCTCGGGCGTGTAGCGGAGCAGGTCGGCCTCGACGATACGGAGCCGGTCCACGTGCTCGCCGAGCCGCCGTTCGGCGAGCGCCCGGGCCCGGCCGAGGGCGACCTTGGAGAAGTCCACCGCGGTGACCGTCCAGCCGCGCTCGGCGAGCCACAGCGCGTTCCGCCCCTCGCCCGCCGCGAGGTCCAGGCCGCGGCCGGGCGGCAGGTCGGCGGCGACCTCCGCGACCCACCGGTTCGGCTCGGCCGACCACAGCAGCTCCTTCTCGGCGTAACGGCGGTCCCACTCGGCGCTGTCCATGGCGTCCTCCACGATCTCGCCTCGGATCGCTCGTCCTTGATCGGGCCCGCGGCGGACCCGCGCTCACGCTACCGCGGGCCGGCCTCGCCGCACGCCCCGGGCGGCCCGCCCCACGGCCCGGGCGTTTCGGCGCACGGCCCGGGCGGCTCGGCGCGTACGGCCCGCGACGCGGTGGTCACCGCCGGCGCCTCTACCGCGCCATCGGCCACGCGGACCACGCCCCGTCGCTGCGCAGGCGGCTCGCAGGGCACCCGCCGGACCGCGGACCGCGGCGCCCGGCGGCCGATCGAGGCCCGCCGCGGCGGCGCGGCCGGCGCGCCGGGCCCGGACCGGCATACCGCCGCGGCAGGCGGGCAGAAGGAGTTGAGTCACCGGTTCCCGGCCTGCCAGCCAAGGAGGGGACCATGGCGCGGATCGCGGCGGTCCACGGGGCGCTGCCCCCGTACCGGTACGCGCAGGGAGAGATCACCGCGGCGTTCGCGCGGATGTGCCTGCCACCGGACGCCGACCGGGGGTTCCTCGACCGGCTGCACCGGAACGCGCGGGTGGCCCACCGCCACCTGGCGCTCCCGCTCGAGGAGTACGGCGCGCTCGACGGTTTCGGGGCCGCGAACGACCGCTACCTCGCGGCGGCGCTGGATCTCGGGGCCGAGGCGATCTGCGGCGCGCTGAAGGCGGCCGGTCTCGCCCCCGGCGACGTCGACATGATCGCGTGCGTCTCGACCACGGGCGTGGCCACCCCCTCCCTGGATGCGAGGCTCGCCGGCCGGCTCGGCCTCCGCGAGGACGTCACCCGGCTTCCGCTCTTCGGCTTGGGCTGCGCCGGCGGGGCCGCGGGACTCGCCCGGGTCCACGACCACCTGCGGGGCCACCCGGATCACGTGGCCGTGCTGCTCTCGGTCGAGCTGTGCTCCCTCACCCTGCAGCGGGACGACCTCTCCCCGGCGAACCTGGTGGCCGCCGCGCTCTTCGGCGACGGTGCGGCGGCCGTGGTGGCGTGCGGGGACGCCGCGGCCCCGGGGCCGGGGCCGGCCGTGGTGGCGAGCCGCAGCCGCCTCTACCCGTGCTCCGAGGGGGTCATGGGCTGGCGGGTGACCGGCTCGGGCTTCCGTGTGGTGCTCGACGCGGGCATCCCCGACCTGGTGCGGGCCAACCTCGCCGGTGACGTGCGGCGGTTCCTCGGCGAGCACGGGCTGACCATCGGGGACATCACGGCCTGGGTCTGCCACCCGGGCGGCCCGAAGGTGCTCGACGCGGTCGCCGAGGCGCTCGCCCTGCCGGAGGACGCGCTGGACGTGACGTGGCGCACGCTCGCGGAGATCGGCAACGTCTCCTCGGCCTCCGTGCTGTTCGCCCTCCGGGACACCCTGGCCCGGCGGCCGCCCCCGGGCTCGCCTGGGCTGCTGATCGCGATGGGCCCGGGGTTCTGCTCCGAGCTCGTGCTCCTGCGATGGTGACGGGGAAGGTGGCGCGCATGTCGCCCTGGTACGCGCTCCTGGTGGCGGCGGTCGGCGCGGAACGCCTGGCCGAGCTCGCGGTCTCGCGCCGCAACGCCCGCTGGTCCCTCGCCCGCGGCGGGGTGGTCACCGGCCGGGGCCACTATCCGCTGATGGTCGCGCTGCACGCCGGCCTGCTCGCCGGATGCCTGCTCGAGGTACGGCTCGCCCGCCGCCGGTTCCGGCCGGCGCTGGGGTGGCCGATGCTCGGCCTGACGGTGGCGGCGCAGGCCCTGCGCTGGTGGTGCGTCCGCACCCTCGGCCCGCGGTGGAACACCCAGGTCATCGTCGTGCCGGGCATGCCGCTCGTCACCGCTGGGCCGTACCGGGTGATGCGCCACCCCAACTACCTCGCCGTCGCCGTGGAGGGCGCCGCGCTGCCGCTGGTGCACGGCGCGTGGCTGACGGCGGCCGCGTTCACGCTCCTCAACGCCCCGCTGCTCGCGGTGCGGATCCGGTGTGAGAACGCCGCCCTGGCCTGGGCGGCCGGCGGCGCAGGGGCGGCCGCCCGGCCCACCGGGGAACCGGGCGGCCATGGACCGCGGTGATCCGGGCCGTCAGCGGTACACCGGGACGTAGTCCGAGGCGCTGCTGCCCTTGAGGAAGCGGGTGCCGTCGAACTTCACGGTCCAGGTGCCGGAGCGCAGCGCCCGGACCTTGGCGGAGAAGCTGCCGTCGGCGCGGGTCTTGACGGTGTCGACGTGCTTCCAGTGGCGCGAGCCCTTGGCGCGGAAGTAGACGTCGATCTTCTGACCGCCGAGCCGGTACCAGCCGTACCATACGGGGCGGTCGTGGGGGCAGGTACGGCCCAGCACGGCGACGTTGCCGTCGACCCGGTAGTACCAGCCGCCGTAGCAGCGGGCGACCTGCAGCTTGCCGCGCAGCGTGATCGGGCGACCGGCCCGCACGGGCTCGGGCGCGGCGTCGAAGCCGACGATCCGGGTGGGCTTCGGCGCGACCGGCGGCTTGGGCACCACGCGGTCGCGCTTGACGGTCAGGTACCGCACCGCGGTCTGCCGCTTTCCGTCGGCGCCGGTGACCACGACGCTGACGCGCCAGGTCCCGGCGTCCCGCCAGGTGAAGGTCCACGAGGTGGAGAAGGTGACCGGCCCGTGCGAGTGGAACGGGGCCAGCCGCTTCCCGGGCCGCCCGTCTCCGCGGCGGGCGCCCTTGGGGCCGCTGAGCTCGAAGGCCACGCTCTTGGCGCCGAGCGCGGTCACCTTGGCGGTGACCGAGGCCGAGCCGAACCCCTTGACCACGACCGGGTTCGGGGTGACCTCGAAGCTCAGGATCCTCGGAGCGGACGGGTGCCCGTGCCGCGCGGTCTTCGCGGGCGCGGGTTCACCGCCGTCCGCGTAGGCCGGCGCGGTGGCCGCCAGCGCTGTCGCGCCGACGGCGACCGCCACCATCGTGGTAGCGATCCGCTTCACCATTACGACTTTCCTCTCCCCGTAAGGGACGTGGCGTCCCCCTGTTTCGTACGCCACCGGATAGACGACTCGATGACGGGGAAAGTTGCCGTGCGGATCCCGAAAAGCGGTTACAAATTGATAACATTACTTATTTCATAATTGATGAACTTTATGACCTAATATGCACGTTCATCCGCGTTCATAGCTGTTTCGTGCCGCTGACAGATCGGGCATGGTGGTCATCTCCGGGATATTCCACCCGCCATTCCTGGACGCCCTCGCGCGGGACCTTCGCGCTGAACCAGCCGTCCTTCCCGGTCGTGGCGGACCCGGCCGTCCGCCAGGAGCGCGCCCCCTTCGGCCGGTGGCGGATGAGGACCCGCTGCCCGGCGAAGGGCCGGTAGGCCACCCGGCCCGCCGGATCCACCCGCAGCAGCGTTCCGGTGACCCGGACGCGGCCGCCCGCGCGCGCCACCGTGACCCCCGAGAGCTCGGTCGCCCGCCGCAACCGGAACTCGGCCTGGGCGGTGGTCTCGGCGCCGCGGGCGTTCCGCGCGGTGACCGTGACCGTCCACGGGCCGCTCGGATACCGGCGGGACAGCCGCTTCTCCGGCAGGAAGCGCCAGGTCTCCCAACCGGCGTCGGCCGCGGCGGTCCGCAGGCCCCGCGCCCGCCAGGAGGGCACGGCGCCGCTGCGCCACGCGAACAGCGGGGCGATCCGGTCGAAGGCGGTGGTGACCTGCTGGACCGGGACGGGCACCGGCGCGTCGCCGGCCTCCTGGCCGGTGGCCGCCTCATCGGCGTCCGGGGCTCCGGCCGCCGGAGGACGTGCCTGGGCGCCGCCCGGTTCCCCGTCCGGCCGGCCCGGCTCGAGCTCGGCGCTGACCTCGGTCGCGCCCCGCACCACCACGTCGACGACGATCGCGACCGAGTCCTTCGGGCCGACCACCGGGTCGGATGGGCTGATCTCGATCGACTTGATCACCGGACCGCGCGCCGCGGCCGCCGTGCCCTCGGCCAGCGCCGGCGGCACGGCGGCCTGGCCGGCCGCGAGCGGCAGGGCCGCGGCCAGCGTGACGAGCGAAGATCTCCTCATGTCCCCGAGACCGTAGGCGGCGCGGCGGGAGCGCCTCCGCCCTGACACGCCCAGGCCGGGCAAAACGTTCGCAAGCGGCCGATCAGGCGCCGCCGTACAGATCGTCGATCACGTCGGCGTACTTGGCGTGGATCCGGCGGCGCTTGAGCTTCAAGGTCGGGGTGAGCTCCCCGCTGTCCGGCGTCCACTCGTCCGGCAGGAGCCGCCACCGCTTCACCTGCTGGACCCGGGCGAGCCTCCGGTTGGCGGCCTCGACCCCGGCCTCCACCTCCTTGAGCACGTCGGGATGGGTGGCGAGCTCGGCGAGCGAGCCGAAGGAGATGCCGCGCGCCCGCGCCCACTCCGGCGCGACCTCCGGGTCGAGGGTGAGGAGCGCGATCGGGTACGGCCGGCCCTCACCGTAGGCGAGCGCCTGGCCGATCAGCGGGTGCTCCTTGAGGTGGTTCTCGATGTTGGCCGGGGAGATGTTCTCCCCGCCCGAGGTGATGAAGAGCTCCTTCTTCCGGTCGATGATCCGGAGGAACCCGTCCTCGTCCATGGTCCCGACGTCGCCGGTGTGCAGCCAGCCGTCGGCGTCGAGCAGCTCCGCGGTGGCCTCGGGGCGGTTGAGGTAGCCGCGGGTGTTGAGCGGGCTGCGGGTGAGGATCTCCCCGTCCTCGGCGATCCTGACCTCGACGCCCGGCTCGGCCCGGCCGACCGTGCCGAGCTTGTAGGCCGTGGGGGTGTTCGAGGTGATGGCGCCGGTCGTCTCGGTCATGCCGTACACGTCGAGGATCTTGAGCCCGAGGCCGGCGAAGAACCGCTGCACGTCCTGGGGCATGGGCGCGGCCGCGGTGGCGAGCCAGCCGGCCCGGTCGAGCCCGATGAGGCTCCGGATGCCGGAGAGCACCGCGGCGTCGGCCTGCCCGTAGGCGGCGCGCACCTCGGGCGTGACGGTCCGGCCGTACTGGCCGGCCTCGATGAACGCCAGGCCGGCGGCCATCGCCTGGGCCACCTTCTCCCGCTGCTCGGCGGGCTGCAGGGTGAGCAGGGCGCGGAGCTTGGAGGCGATCTTCTCCCAGACCCGGGGGACCCCGAAGAACATCACCGGCCGGACCTCGCCGAGCACCGCGGCGAGCTGGGTCATGTCCGGGCAGAAGTAGATGTGGGTCCGCTTGAACAGCGGCAGGTAGAGGCTGAGCACCCGCTCCGCGATGTGCGCGTAGGTGAGGTAGGAGATCTGGGTGCCGCCGAAGGGCAGCCGCACGATCCGGTCGGTGGTGGCGACCTCGTAGAGGACGTTGGCGTGGGTGAGCGGCACCCCCTTGGGGTGGCCGGTCGTGCCCGAGGTGTAGAGCACGGTGAGCACGTCATCGGGGGTCACCGCCCGCCACCTCGCCTCCACCGCGCCCGGGTCGGCGGCGAGCGCCTCGGCGCCCATGGCGAGGAACTCCCGCCAGCTCAGGAACCGGTCGTCGCCCGAGGGCGCGCCCTCGAGCATGATGATCTTCCGCAGCCTGGGGAGCTCGCCGAGCACGGGCTCCCAGCGGGCGAGGTCGGCGGGGCCGCCCAGGACCGCGACCACCGCGCCGACGTCCTTGGCGACGTAGGCGACCTGCTCGGGGGCGAAGGTGGCGTAGACCGTGCAGGGTAACGCCCGCGCGTGCACGGCCCCGAGGTCGGCGAGCACGTGCTCGGAGCGGTTCGGCATCATCAGCGCGATGGCGTCGCCCGGCTGCACGCCGAGCGCGGCGAACCCGGCCGCGATCTCGAGGACCCGCCGGCGGGCCTGCGCGAAGGTCAGCGTGGCCCATCCGTCCCCGGTCCGGTCGGAGTACGCGGGGTCATCGGGGTGCTCCTCGGCCACCTTCAGCAACTGGTCGCACACGGTCCTGCCGGCGATCTCACGCTCGATCTCCGCACGCTCGTCCAGAACACTGGCCATCGCGCCTCCCACGGTGCTGCTGCCGAAGTGACCTGGATCACACCACAGCATCACCCTCCCGACAAGCCCCAATGACCTTGCTGCGGAGTGATTTTCACTTAACGGGTTGAATCACTCATTTGGATCAGGCAGGGTGAAACGAGACAAAACGGATTAACGGAGAGTAAAGCCCGATGCAAACCGTCTCGCCGGCCCGCGATCGGGGCCCGGCCTTCTCCGGCCATCCACGCGGCCTCGCCACGCTCTGCGGCACCGAGATGTGGGAGCGCTTCAGCTACTACGGCATGCGCTCGATCCTGGTCCTCTTCCTCGTGGCGCCCCCGGTGGCCGGCGGAATGGGGCTCTCCGAGACGACCGCGGTCGGGGTGTACGGCGTCTACATCGCCTCGGTCTACCTGCTCGCGCTCGCCGGCGGCTGGATCGGGGACCGGCTGCTCGGCACCCGGCGGACGGTCCTGCTCGGCGCGTGCGTGATCATGTCCGGCCACCTCGCCATGGCGGTCCCCGTGGCCGGGCCGTTCACCTGGCTGGGGCTCGCCCTCATCGCCGTGGGAAGCGGGCTGCTCAAACCGAACATCGCCGCGCTCGTCGGCCACCTCTACCGGGACGAGGACGAGCCCCGGCGGGAGGCCGGGTACACGCTGTTCTTCCTCGGCATCAACGTCGGCGCCTTCCTCGGCATCATCGTCGTGCCCTGGCTCCAGCGCGGGGACCGGTGGCACCAGGCGTTCGGCGCCGCCGCGGCGGGCATGGCGATCGGGCTCGCCCAGTACGTGCTCGGCGGCCGGCGCCTCGCCGGCGCGGGCGAGCGCCCCGGGCACCGGCTCACCCCTGCGGAGCGGCGCCGCTTCACGGCCGTGGCGCTCACCGGGACGGCCGTCACCGCCGCGGCCCTCGGCCTGTGGGCGCTGAGCGGGACGTTCACCATCGAGCGGTTCACGCTCGCGCTCGCCGTGGTGACCGCGCTCGTGCCGCTCGCCTACTTCGCCTTCCTGCTCTTCGGCTCCCATGAGATCACCCCGCCGGAGCGCACCGGGCTGTACGCGTACCTCTGGCTCTTCCTCGCCGCCGCGGTCTTCTGGATGATCTACGACCAGGCCGGCAGCGCCCTGCTGCTCTTCGCCAAGGAGCACACCCGGCTGCACATCCTCGGGTTCGACGTGCCGCCGAGCTGGGTGGCGAACGTCAACTCGCTCACGATCATCCTGCTCGCGCCGGCGTTCGCGCGGTTCTTCGTCGCCGCGGGGGACCGGATCGGCATCCCGGCGAAGTTCGCGGCCGCGCTCCTGCTCATCGGGCTGAGCTTCGTGGTGATGGCGGTCGCCGCCGGGTTCGCCGCCGGCGGGACGAAGGTCTCGGTCGCCTGGCTGCTCACGGTGTACTTCATCCAGACCATCGGCGAGATCTTCCTCACCCCGGTCGGGCTCTCCGTGACCCGGCGGCTCGCCCCCGCCGCGTTCCAGAACCAGATGATGGGCGTGTGGTACCTGGCGATCGCGCTCGGCGACGCGGCCGGCGGCCAGGTCTACCGGCTCACCACCGTGGTGCCCATGCCCGTCTACTACCTGGTGCTCGCCCTCGCCGCGATCGCGGCCGGCCTGCTCATCGCGCTCGGCTCGGGCCGGCTCCGGGCGCTCATGGGCGACCCGGCCGGAACGGAGCCCGCCCGCGCGGGGTGACCTGCGGCGCCACCGCCAGGGCTCCGGGCTAGCGTGTCCCCATGCGGATCGAGGACTACGCCCTCATCGGGGACATGCAGTCGGCCGCGCTGGTCGGGCGGGACGGCTCGATCGACTGGCTCTGCCTGCCCCGGTTCGACTCCCCTGCGTGCTTCGCCCGGCTGCTCGGCACCGGGGACCACGGCTTCTGGCGGCTCGCCCCGGCCGGGATGGAGTGGGCGTCGCGGCGCTCCTACATCCCGGACACGCTGATCCTCGAGACGGTGTGGGAGACCGCCGGCGGCACGGTCAAGGTGATCGACTTCATGCCGCCCCGGCATGAGAACCCGGACCTGGTGCGGATCGTCGAGGGCGTCTCCGGCACGGTGGAGATGACCACGGAGATCTGCATCCGCTTCGACTACGGCCGGATCGTGCCGTGGGTCCGCCGCCGCGACGGGCTGCTCCACGCCATCGGCGGCCCGGATTCGGTCTGGATCCACTCCCCGGTGCCCCTGGAGGGCGGCGGGTACCGGCACTCCGCCGCGTTCCGGGTCTCCGCCGGAGACCGGCTGCCGTTCATCTTCACCTGGCACCCCTCCTACCAGCCGCCGCCCGAGGCGATCGACCCCATCGCGCAGCTCGCCGCGACCCGGGAGCTGTGGGAGGAGTGGGTCTCCCGGTGCACGTACCACGGCCCGTGGCGGGACGCGGTGGTCCGCTCGCTGATCACGCTGAAGGCGCTGACGTACCGCCCCACCGGCGGGATCGTCGCCGCGCCCACCACCTCCCTGCCCGAGCACCTCGGCGGGGTGCGGAACTGGGACTACCGGTACTGCTGGCTGCGGGACGCCGCGATGACCCTCGAGGCGCTCACCAGCACCGGGTACCTGGAGGAGGCGGCCGCCTGGCGCGACTGGCTGATCCGGGCCGTGGCCGGCCGCCCCGAGGACCACCAGGTCGTGTACGGCGTGGCGGGCGAACGGCGGCTGCCCGAGCTGATCCTCGACTGGCTCCCCGGGTACGAGAACTCCCGCCCGGTGCGGATCGGCAACGGCGCGGCCGGGCAGGTCCAGCTCGACGTCTACGGGCAGATGCTCAACGCGCTCTTCGAGGCGCGCCGGCGCGGCCTCCCCCCGGACGACCACGTCTGGGCGATGATGCGGGCGGTGCTGGGGTTCCTCGAGGTCAACTGGGCGCAGCCCGACGAGGGCCTGTGGGAGGTCCGCGGCCCGCGGCGGCACTTCGTCCACTCGAAGGTCATGGCGTGGGTGGCGTTCGACCGCGCGGTCCGGGCGGTGCGGCTCGGGTGGCGCGAGGGCCCGGCCGACCGCTGGCAGGAACTGCGCGACCGCATCCACGCCGAGGTCTGCGCCAAGGGCTACGACCCGGAGCGGGCCACGTTCACCCAGTCGTACGGCTCCCGCGAGCTCGACGCGGCGCTGCTGCTCATCCCGATCGTGGGGTTCCTCCCGCCCGAGGATCCGCGGGTGGCGTCGACGATCGCCGCGATCGAGCGGGAGCTGATGACCGACGGGCTGGTGCTCCGCTACCCCATCGCCGAGGAGAACCCGATCGACGGCCTGCCCGGGACCGAGGGCGCGTTCCTCGCGTGCAGCTTCTGGCTCGCCCAGGCCCGGGCGATGACCGGCCGGGTGGCCGAGGCGGTGGAGCTGTTCGAGCTGCTGCTCTCGCTCCGCAACGACGTGGGCCTGCTCGCCGAGGAGTACGACCCGCGGCTCGGCCGGCAGCTCGGCAACTTCCCGCAGGCCTTCAGCCACATCCACCTGGTGCGGACCGCCCTCGCCCTCGACCGGGCCGTGCGCGCCGCCGGGGCCGCCGCCCGGACGGCCCGGTGACCGGGACGGGCGGCCCGGCGATGCCCGGACGCGTGCGGGCCTCCGGGAGCGCCGGCCGCGGCGTGCGCCGGACCGGGCCGGCCGTGCCGAGCGGGCGGCGCCGGGCACCCGGCGGGGCCGCGGTGACGGCCACCGCGGAGGGCCGGTTCGCCCGGGCCGCGCGGCCGTGGGCGAGGGGTCACCCGGGTGTGCCGGCCGGCCCGGCCGCGCTGGTGAGCGTCCGCGACGCCGTGTCGAGCACGGCGGGCGCCTCGAGCCAGACCGGGAACTGCGGGGCGCCGTGGCCCACGGGCAGGCCGGCGAGGACCGGCACGCCCAGCGGGGCCAGCCGTTCGGCGAGCACCTCCAGCGCGTCCCCGCAGCCGACCCACGACCCGAGCGCGAACCCCAGCGCGCCGTCGAGGCAGCCCGCCTGCAGCAGCTGGGTGAGCATCCGGTCGATCCGGTACGGCTGCTCGCCCACGTCCTCCAGGAGCACGATCCGCCCGCGGGCGCGCAGCGCGTACGGTGTCCCGCACAGGGCGGCGAGGAGGGTGAGGTTGCCGCCGGTGAGCGGGCCCTCGGCCCGGCCCGGCACGACCACCGTGGTCCCCTCGATCCGCACCGGTTCCCCGGACAGGGCCTGCCGCAACCCGTCGAGGGTGGGCCGGTCCGGGCCGTCGGCGCCCCCGAGCACCCGGGTCGCCGGCATCGGGCCGAAGAGCGTGGCCACCCCGAGCCGGTCGGCGAACGCGCGGTGGAGCGCGGTGATGTCGCTGGAGCCGAGCAGGATCTTCGGGCCGGCCGCCCGCATCGCCGCCCAGTCGAGCAGGCCGAGCAGCCGGGTGGCGCCGTACCCGCCCCGGGCGCAGACCACCGCGGCCACGCCCGGGTCGCACCAGGCGGCGGCCAGGTCGGCGGCCCGGTCGGCGTCGGCCCCGGCGAGGAAACCGTTCCGGTCGAGCACGTGGGCGCCGGTCACCACCTCCAGCCCGAGAGCGGCGAGGACCGCGCGGCCCCGGTCGAGCGCGTCCGGATCGACCGGCCCCGAGGGCGCGACCAGGGCGACCCGGTCCCCCGGGCGGAGCGGGCGCGGGAGCCGTACCGGCGGCGTCACCGGCGCGCCGGAGGCGGCTCCGGCTCGGCTGCGTTCGTGCATCCCCAAAGGGTGTCAGACTTGACCGTACCTATGCGACCTCCGACGCACATTCTCGTGGTCAACGGAGTCAAGGTCCGGCGGCCGGTGTTCGTGATCTCCGCTCCGCACTCCGGCGCGGACCTCGTGGCGCGTGCCATCAAGCGGACTCCGGGTTTCCATATCACCATGGGCCGTGCGGCCGTCACCCGGGTCGTGTACGCGTTCGCGCGGCGGCCGTCGATCGCCGGCAGCGGGGGCGCGCCGGCCGTGCTGCGCGACGCGTTCGCCGAGGCCTGGCAGGTGCGGCCGGGCGCCTGCGCCGAGTGCCCGCCGGCCTGCCGGGAGGCGGGAGGGATCATCGGCTCCGGGCCGTGCGTCAACGCGGCCTCGCTCACCAGGTTCGGGGACGCCACCCCGGACCTGATCTACAGCGCGCAGGTGCTGCTGAAGGCGTTCCCCGACGCCCGGCTCATCCAGGTCATCCGGGACGGCCGGGACGTCGCCGCCGACATGCTCGCCGACCCGGCCTGCCTCGCCTGGTTCAAGCCGCACATGCTGAGCGAGGACGCCGAGTTCCCCAACCCGTTCCTCGGCCTCCGCTCGGCCGAGCACCGGGACCGCTGGGCGAGGATGCCGTCCGCGGGGAAGGCCGCGCTCCGCTGGCGGGGGGCGGTGCGGCTCAGCGCCACCTTGCGCCGGGAGCTGCCCCCGGACCGGCTGCTCACGCTCCGCTACGAGGACATGATCGCCGCACCGGACACGGCCGTCGACGCGATCTCCCGGTTCCTGGAGGCCGAGGTCTCGGCGATCGCCCTCTACGGCGCGCCGGCGCCGCGGCCGGGGAGCTGGCGGTCGCGGCTCTCCGCCGCGGACGCCGGGCTGGTGGAGAAGGTGGCGCGCGAGGAGCTCACCCGGCTGGGCTATCTGTGACCGCGGCCCGGGCCGGGGCGTCGGCGAACTGGGTCCGGTACAGCTCGGCGTAGAGGCCACCGCGGGCGAGCAGCTCCTCGTGCCGGCCCTGTTCGGCGATCCGGCCGCCGTCGATCACCAGGATGGTGTCGGCCTCCCGGATCGTGGAGAGCCGATGGGCGATCACCAGCGAGGTCCGGCCGCGCAGCGCGCTCTTCAGCGCCTTCTGCACCGCGGCCTCGGACTCGGAGTCGAGGTGGGCGGTGGCCTCGTCGAGCACCACGACCCGCGGGGCCTTGAGCAGGAGGCGGGCGAGCGCGATGCGCTGCTTCTCCCCGCCGGAGAGCCGGTAGCCACGGTCCCCCACGACGGTGTCGAGCCCGTCGGGCAGGCTCTCCACCAGGTCGGCGATCTGGGCGGCGCGCAGCGCCTCCCACAGCTCCTCGTCGGTCGCGTCCGGCCGGGCGTACCGGAGGTTGGCGCGGATGGTGTCGTGGAACAGGTGCGGGTCCTGCGGGACCACGCCGACCGTCTCCCGGATGCTCTCCAGGGTGGCGTCCCGGACGTCGAGCCCGTTGAGGCGGACCGCACCGCCGGTGACGTCGAAGAGCCGGGAGACCAGGGCCGTGATGGTGGTCTTGCCCGCCCCCGAGTACCCGACGAGCGCGACCAGCTCGCCGGGGCGGGCGGTGAACGACACGCCCTTGAGCACCTCCTGGGACGGCCGTCCGGCGTCCGGCCGGGCGACCGCCTCCAGGGAGGCGAGCGAGACCTCCTCGGCGCTCGGGTAGCGGAACCGCACGTCCTCGAACTCGATCGTGACCGGCCCCGGGGGGATGGGCCGCGCACCGGGCCGCTCGGCGACCATCGGCTTGAGGTCGAGCACCTCGAACACCCGGTCGAAGCTGACCAGCGCGGTCATCACGTCCACGTGCACGTTGGAGAGACTGGTCAGCGGGCCGTACAGGCGCATGAGCAGCGTGGAGAGGGCGACCAGCGTCCCCAGCTCGAAGGCGCCGCTCACCGCGAGCGCCCCGCCGAAGCCGTAGACGAGGGCCGTCGCGAGCGCGGCGACCAGGCCGAGCGCGATCCGGAACAGCGCGCCGTACATGGCCACGGTCACCCCGACGTCGCGGACCCGGCCGGCCCGCTCGCTGAAGTGGGCCGCCTCCTCCTCGGGCCTGCCGTACAGCTTCGCGAGCATCGCCCCGGCGACGTTGAACCGCTCGGTCATCACCGAGCTCATCTCCGCGTCGAGCTGCATCTGCTCGCGGGTGAGCTGGGACATCCGGCGGCCGATCCACTTCGCCGGCACGATGAAGATCGGCAGCAGCACGAGCGCGACCAGGGTGATCTGCCAGGACAGCACGATCATGGCGCCGAGCACCATGACCAGGCTCACCACGTTGGAGACCACCGAGGAGAGCGTGGTGGTGAGCGCGCGCTGCGCGCCGATCACGTCGGTGTTGAGCCGGGAGACCAGGGCGCCGGTCTGCGCCCGCATGAAGAACGCGACCGGCATCCGCTGCACGTGGTTGAAGACCTCGGTGCGCAGGTTGTAGATCAGGCCCTCGCCGATGCGCGCGGAGAACCACCGCTGCGCCAGGCTGAGCCCGGCGTCGAGCACGGCGAGCGCGGCGATCGCCACGGAGAGCCAGACCACCACGGTGAGCCGCTTGGGGACGATCCCGTCGTCGATGATCGCCTTCATCAGGAGCGGGTTGGCGATCGCGGTCACCGCGCTCACCACGACGAGCAGGAGGAAGGCGGCGATCTGCCAGCGGAACGGCCAGGCGCAGGCGCCGATGCGGCGGATCGTGCCCGGGGCGATCCGCTCCTGCATGACGGAGCGGTCGCGCCGCAGCGACCGCATCACCTCGTAGCCGTAGTGGCCGCCCATCATCGCCATGACCGCACTCCCCCGCTGAGTGCAGCAATCAGAGCACGGCGCTCAATTCCCCGCGCCCACGGATCCCCGCGGCGCCGGGGCGGAGAAGAGCGTCCGCAGCCTGATCATCTGCTCGCTCCGCTCGGCGGCCGCCTGCTCTTCGAGGGTCCGCTGCCGCGCCCCCAGGAGCAGCCGCTTCGTCGCCGCGGCCGCGTGCCGGTCGATGGCGAGCAGCGACGTCACCAGTTCGTTCACCGCGCGATCGAGGTCGCCGGCCGGCACCACCCGCTCGGCCAGCCCGTAGCGCTCCGCCTCAGCCGCGTCCACGGTCCGCGCGGTGAGGCACATCTCGATCGCCCGGGGCAGCCCCACCAGCTCGACCAGCGGCTTGGTCCCGGTCAGATCGGGCACCAGCCCGAGCGCGGGCTCCTTCATGCAGAACTTCGCGTCCTCGGCCACGATGCGCAGGTCGCAGGCGAGCGCGAGCTGGAAGCCCGCGCCGATCGCGTGCCCCTGCACCACCGCGATCGACACGATCTCCGGCCGGCGCAGCCACAGGAACCCTCGCTGGAACTCGGCGATCAGCCGGTCGAGCGCCGCATCGTCCAATGCGGCGATCTCCGAGAACGATCTCTGCCCTGGTGCGCCCGTCAACAGGCTCAGGTCGAGCCCCGCTGAGAAGGACGGCCCCTCGCCTCGGACCACGACGATCCGCACCTGCTCCGGCAGGTGCTCCCCGAACCGGGCCAGCGCCGACCACATCGCGGGCGTCTGGGCGTTCCGCCTCTCGGGCCGGCACAGGGTGACCGTCGCGATCTCGCCGTCCACCTCAAAGCGCACCCCGACCTCGGCCGGGGCACCAGCCGAGATCGTCTCGTCAGCCGGGGAAGCGCTCACCTCAGCGGGTCGCTCCCCACTCCCCCCAATCTGCGCGTCCGCCATCGCCGCTCCTGCATCCGGTCGAAGGCCATCGCCCGCCCGGTCCGGATCCGCTCCGGTGCACCGGCCGTGCCAGGCGATCAACCACGGTCGCGCCCGAGCTTACCGGCCCGTCGGCGGCGGCCCGGACCCGACTCCCCCGTCCGCTGGGAGGGCGGCCGCGGTCGCGCGTCGTGAGGTGTGCGCTGTGCTGCTTCAGCGCTGCTGCTGCTGCTTCGACTTGCCGCGGGTGGCCCCGCCGCGTCCCCGGAGCGTCACGCCGGACTCGCTGAGGATGCGGTGGATGAAGCCGTACGAGCGGCCGGTCGAAGCCGCGAGAGCACGGATGCTCTCGCCCGCCGTATAGCGCTTCTTGAGATCGCTGGCGAGTTTCTCTCGTTCGGCCCCGGTCACCCGGGTGCCCTTCTTGAGGGTCTCGGCCACGAGTACCTCCTGTAGTGCCAGACTTCCGCAGCGTTACTTACGCCATGATCAGTCATTTCCGCTGGATCGGCTACCTCCTCGGCCGGAAAGGATCGTCAGCTGCTCGAAATAAGATCATGCGAGCGCCACCAGATCGGAAAATTCGTCATTCCATACATCTTCGACGCCGTCTGGCAACAAAATCACCCTATCCGGCCTGAGCGCCTCGACGGCACCCTCATCGTGTGTGACTAGGACAATCGCCCCGGTGTATCGCCGGAGCGCAGCCAGGATCCGCTCACGCGAGGCCGGGTCGAGGTTGTTCGTCGGCTCGTCCAGCAGGAGGACGTTGGCGCTGGACAGGACCAGCATGGCGAGCGCCAGCCGGGCCTTCTCCCCGCCGGAGAGCACCCCGGCGGGCTTGTCCACGTCATCCCCGCTGAACAGGAAGGAGCCGAGCACGGTCCGCAGCTCCCCGTCGGCCAGGCCGGGCCCGGCCGCGCGCATGTGCTCCAGCACGGTGCGCTGCGGATCGAGCGTCTCGTGCTCCTGTGCGTAGTAGCCGAGCTTGAGGCCGTGGCCGTGGATCACCTCCCCCGCGTCCGGCCGCTCCAGGCCGGCGAGCAGCCGGAGCAGGGTGGTCTTCCCCGCGCCGTTGAGGCCGAGGACCACGATCCGGGAGCCGCGGTCCACGGCGAGGTCGACGCCGGTGAAGACCTCGAGCGATCCGTACGACTTGGACAGGCCGCGGGCCGCCAGCGGGACCTTGCCACAGGGCGCGGGATCGGGGAGACGCAGCCTGGCGACCCGATCGGGGCGGCGCTCGGGCTCGACGGACGCGAGGAGCCGCCGCGCACGGCGCTCCATGTCGTGCGCGGCCTTCGCCTTTGAGGCCTTCGCCCGCATCCGGTCGGCCTGCGCGAGCAGCGCGGACGCCTGCCGTTCGGCGTTGATCCGCTCACGCCTGCGGCGCCGCTCGTCCGCCTCGCGCTGGGCCAGGTACGCCTTCCACCCCACGTTGTAGACGTCGATCAGACAGCGGTTCGCGTCCAGGTGGAAGATGCGGTTTACCGTTGCTTCAAGAAGTTTAACGTCGTGGCTGATGAGGACCAATCCGCCCTGATAGGAACGTAAAAAATCCCGAAGCCACCAAATTGAGTCTGAATCGAGATGGTTTGTCGGCTCGTCGAGCAGGAGAGTATCGGCTCGACCGAACAGAATTCGGGCGAGTTCCACCCGCCGGCGCTGTCCCCCGGAAAGCGTGCCGAGCGGCTGCCCGAGAACGCGATCGGGCAGCCCCAGGCTCGAGGCGATCGTCGCCGCCTCCGCCTCCGCCGCGTAGCCGCCGAGCGCGTGCAGGCGGTCCTCCAGCCGCGCGTAGGCCCGCAGCGCCCGGTCCCGGACCCGGGCGTCGTCCGCGGCCATGCCCTCCTCGGCCTCGCGCAGCTCGCGCAGCACCCGGTCCAGCCCGCGCGCGGAGAGGATGCGGTCCCGGGCGGTGACCGACAGATCGACGGCGCGCGGGTCCTGCGGCAGGTAGCCGATGCTCCCGGTCACCGTGACCGTTCCGGCGGCCGGGACGCCCTCCCCGGCGAGGACCTTCATGAGCGTGGTCTTCCCGGCGCCGTTCCGGCCGACCAGCCCGATCTTGTCGCCCGGGTTCACCCGGAAGGACGCGCCCTCGACGAGCAGGCGGGAACCCGCGCGCAATTCCACCCCAGTTGCTATGATCATGATGAAAAAGGACTCCCGGGAACAAATAGCACAAGATCGACTAGGGCGGACAATCATCCGGGAGTACGCATAGCGGACATTGTATGACTCCTGTGACTATGGCCGGCGTCATCCGGCGCGACGGCGGGAGACGCCGGCGGCCCGGCCGCGCGGCGTGACCAGGGCCCGCACTCCGTCCGGCGTGGTCCGCACGGTCAGGGATCGATGAGGCGGATCCGGACGCACCGGAACAGGCCGGGCGCCGACTCCAGCACGGACCGCCGGGGATCAGGGACCGCCAGGAACGGCTCGGTCTCCCGGGCGAACACCCCGGCGAGCCGCCGGTCCTCCCGGAGCGCGCCCACCGCGCGCCGGTCCCCGCCGAGGACCACGGCCTCCAGCTCCGCCTCGTACGGCACGAGCACCTGGCAGGCGGCCTCTGCGGCGGCGCGGAGCGCCTCGGCGGCCTGCTTCTCCCTCCGCCGGGCGAACCGCTGCTGCGACCAGCCACCGGCCGCGCTGCGGCCGTGCACGGGGCGCGAGCCGACCTTGGACGCGATCAGCCGCTCCCCGGTGAACACCCCGGCCGCGAAACCGCCGAGCCGGACGAGCAGCACCCCGACGGTCCGCTCCCGGCCCGCATGCGCGATCAGCTCCGCCACCGGGTCGCCGGCCTCGCCGAGCGGCGGGAACGGCACCCGGCACTCGGCCACCGCCCCGTCCTCCGCCTCCAGCCGCACGCTCTCCGGCGTGGCGCTCACCCGGATGGGGCCGTGCCGTTCGGTGAAGCCCTCGACCCAGCGCCGGAGCCGTTCGGGCGCGACCGAGACCCACCTGCCTCCGCCTGCCGCGGGCCGTACCGTCATGGCAGAGCACCATAGTGCCGGTCGCCGGAGACCGGCATCGGAATTTCCGGCGGCGCCCCTGGGAGCGCCGGAGGGCCCGTCACCGGGCCGCCGCGGCGGCCGCGGCCCGCGCCGGGCGCCCGGCCCCGGCACGGCCCTCGTGCGGCACCGGGCGCCGGTGGACGGCCCTCCCGGGCGGCCGGCCCGCACGCGGCCGGCCCGGACCCGCCGCGGATCCGGCTCACAGGCGGCAGGCGTAGATGGCCGTGACGAGGATGGCCCGCGCGCCGATCTCGTACAGCCGGTCCATCACCTGCTGGTGGTCCTTGCGGGGGACCATGGCCCGGACCGCGACCCAGCCCTCGCGGTGCAGCGGGGAGACCGTCGGCCCCTCCATCCCGGGAGTGATCTTGATGGCCGCCTCGACCCGCTCGACCCGGATGTCGTAGTCGATCATGACGTACTCCCGGGCCACCCGGACGCCCTGGAGGCGGCGGATGAGCTGCTCGAACCCGTTGGTCTCCGGGACGCCGGCGCGCTTGATCAGCACCGCCTCGGAGTGGGCGATCGGCTCGCCGAACACCTCGAGGCCGACGTTCCGCAGGGTCGTGCCCGTCTCGACCACGTCGGCGATCGCGTCGGCCACGCCGAGCCGGATCGCGGTCTCCACCGCGCCGTCGAGCTTGATGATCCGGGCGTCGACCCCCTGGTCGGCGAGGTACTTGCCGAGGAGCCCGGCGTACGAGGTGGCGATGCGCCGCCCGGAGAGGTCGGCCACGCTCGTGAACGCGCCCGGGGTGGAGGCGAACCGGAAGGTCGACCGCCCGAACCCCAGCGGCATGACCTCCTCGGCCGACGCACCGGAGTCGATCAGCATGTCGCGCCCGGTGATCCCGGCGTCGAGCGTCCCCTCACCCACGTAGACGGCGATGTCCCGGGGACGGAGGAAGAACAGCTCGCAGGAGTTCTCCCGGTCGACGACGACCAGCTCCTTGCTGTCCTTCCGCTGCCGGTATCCGGCCTCCCGGAGCATGGTCTGCGCCGGCTCGGCGAGCGCGCCCTTGTTGGGAACGGCGAGACGCAGCATGTGGTGGTGCAACCTTCCGAAGTCGATGGGACGGGACGGACGCGAGGAAGCCGCGGCGGACCGCGGCTACAGATGCTTGTAGACGTCCTCCAGCCCCAGTCCGCGGGCGAGCATGAGCACCTGAGCGTGGTAGAGCAGCTGCGAGATCTCCTCGGCCGCCCGGTCGGCCGACTCGTGCTCGGCCGCCATCCAGGCCTCGGCCGCCTCCTCCACGACCTTCTTGCCGATGGCATGGACGCCCGCGTCCAGAAGGGCGACGGTCCCTGACCCCTCCGGGCGGGTGCGTGCCTTCTCCGCCAGCTCGGCGAACAGCTCTTCGAAGGTCTTCATGGTCTCTCTCGGCTCGTCGGGTGGGCACCCTCAGGGTAGCGGTCGGCGCGCCCCATCAAGCGTATCCGGGCCGCGCGGGGCACCGGGCACGGCCGCGCGGACCGGGGCGGCCGCGCCCCGCAGGGCGGGAGGACGGGGCGCGGCCGGACGCCTCGATCAGCCGAGGACCTTGCGGGCGAGCCGCACGTTCTCCAGCTCCTGGTGCACGTCTCCGCCCTCGTGGCCGTTGAACTCCCACACGGAGATGTCCTTCGGGCCCGCGTAGTGGTTGTAGGCGGCGAACACGGTGGACGGCGGGGTGATGCCGTCGCGGAGGGCGACGGAGAAGTGCGCGGGGGTGCGGGCGCGGACCGCGAAGTTCATCCCGTCGACGTAGTCGATCGTGGCGAACACCTCCTCGGCCCGGGTGCGGTGGATCGCGCAGAACCGGCCGAGCTCGCCGTACGGGTCCTCATCGGTGATCTCGACGGCCCGGCGGACGTGGCAGAGGAACGGCACGTTGATGAAGGCGTAGGCGAGATCGGGGACGAGCGCGGACACGGCGAGCGCCATGCCGCCGCCCTGGCTGATGCCGGCCACGATGATCCGCTCGGGGTCGACCGCGGGGTGGGAGCGGGCCGCCTCGACCGCGCGGACCGCGTCCGTGTACAGGCGGCGGTAGTAGTAGTTCTCCGGGTCGAACACGCCCTGGGTGAGCTTGCCCGGCGTCTCCGGGCCGCTCCCGGGTGCGGGATCGGGCGTGTCGCCCACCCGCCAGCCGCCGCCCTGGCCGCGGCTGTCCATGACGAACGTCGCGAAGCCGGCGGCCGGCCAGAGCAGCCACTCGTGCGGCAGGCCGCGCCCCCCGTTGTAGCCGACGTACTGCACCACGCACGGCAGCGGCCCGGAGCGCCCGGCGGGCTTCAGCAACCAGCCCTTGATCGGGTGGCCGCCGAATCCGGCGAAGGTGACGTCGAACACCTCGACCAGCTCGAAATCGCTCTCATAGGGCTCGAAGCGCGCGTTCAGCTCGTGCGCCCGCGCCTCACCGAGCGTGCGCTCCCAGAAGGCGTCGAAGTCCTGGGGCTCATGCCGCTCGGGCAGGTATTCGCGCAGCTGGTCGAGGGGCATGTCGATGAACACGGGCGCCTCCACTAGGTCGATCGGCACGGCCCGGCCGTCCGGCCGGGCGGTCTCCTGAGCCGGTCGCCTCGCACAATAGCCCCTAGATCACCGGTAAACCACGGTATTTCAGGCGGTAAAGCTTGATGTTTCAGGAAATCTCTGTAGGAATCAGAGGAAACCGGGCCATGGCGGCGCGCCGGCGCACGCCGGGCCGCCGTGCCGGGCGACAGCCATGGGCCGCAGCCAGGCGCACAGGGGGTCGCACGGTATCCATGCCCTGGCGTGCCCGCGGTCCGGCGCAGCGCCCCGTCGCGCACAGGGTCGCCCGGCACCCGTGACCAGAGCAGCCGTCCGGCGCGCGCATCGGCGCACGGCGGATCGCCACGCCCGCGGAGGACCCGGCTTGACGCCCGGTACGGCTTCCGCCCATCCGGCAGCACGGGCACACGGTGGAACGCCGTACGAAGCCGCCCTGCCGAGGCTCACGACCTGGTACCTGCCGCGCTCAGATCAGCGCACACCGGATCCCAACGCCCGCGGAGCACCCGGCCCCGACGCCATGGCCTGCGCCCACCAGGCAAGCGCGGCACACGGCGGAACGGGTCGGTCCCCCGCCCCCGGCACCGCTCGAGCGTGCGGCAGCGCCGTACCGGTGGTGTCCGGCCACCGAGCGCCGGGCTCGGCCGGAGCCGGACGACCGGCGATCGCCGCCGGCCGTGCGCTGTCACGGGAGCCTGGCCCGCGCGCGGTCTGCCGCGCGCCTCCCGGCCGCCGGGGACCGCCGCGCCGTGGCCGCGCTCAGACGTTGAAGCCGAGCATGCGGAGCTGCTCGCGGCCCTCTTCAGTGATCTTGTCCGGGCCCCAGGGCGGCAGCCACACCCAGTTGATCGTGACGCTCGACAGCACGTCGGCGAGCGCGGACGCGGCCTGGTCCTCGATCACGTCGGTGAGCGGGCACGCCGCGCTCGTCAGGGTCATGTCGATGGTCGCGGCCGGCAGCTCGCCCTCCCCGGCCGGTTCGAGCTTCACGCCGTAGACCAGCCCGAGGTCGACCACGTTGATCCCGAGCTCGGGGTCGACGACGTCCTTGAGCGCCTCCATGACGTCGTCGACCGTGATCTCCTTATTCGGGCGCGCCCCGGCCGGGGTCTCCGTCGGCTTGCTCACCGCGCCTCCTTCCCGCTCCACAGCCGCGCCGTCGGGGTTCACCCCTGGCTCCTGATCACCGCGTCCTTGTACGCCATCCAGGCGAGCAGGGCGCACTTGACCCGGGCCGGGAACTTGGCGACGCCGGCGAACGCCACCGCGTCCCCCAGCACCGCCTCGTTCGGCTCCACCTGCCCCCGGCCCTGCAAGAGCCGGGTGAACTCATCCACCACGGCGAGCGACTCCTCCACGGTCGACCCGGTGGCGAGCTCGTGCAGCATGGACGCCGCCGCCTGGCTGATCGAGCAGCCCTGGCTCTCGTACGACACGTCGAGCACCTTGCCGCCGTCCCCGAGCTTCACCCGCAGGGTGACCTCGTCCCCGCAGGTGGGGTTGACGTGGTGCACCTCGGCGTCGTAGGGCTCGCGCAGGCCCCGGCCCTGGGGATTCTTGTAGTGCTCCAGGATCAGCTCCTGGTACATGGATTCAACGATCATCGTTCAGCCGAACACCTTCTGCACGTGGTGGAGGCCTCGGACCAGCGCGTCGATCTCGTCCGTCGTGTTGTACAGGTAGAACGACGCCCTCGTGGTCGCGGGAATTCCGAACCGCAGGTGGAGGGGGCGTGCGCAGTGGTGGCCCACCCGTACGGCGATGCCGTGCGCGTCGTCGAGGATCTGCCCCACGTCGTGCGGGTGGATCCCCTCCAGGGTGAAGGAGATCGTACCGCCCCGCGCCTCCGCGGTGCGCGGGCCGATGATCCGCAGGCCGGGGACCTCCTGGAGCGCGTCGAGCGCGTACCGGACCAGCGACGCCTCGTGCGCCTTGATCTGGTCCATGCCGATCGACTCGAGGTAGTCCACGGCCGCGCCGAGGCCGATCGCCTCGACGATCGGCGGGGTCCCGGCCTCGAACTTGTGCGGCACCGGGGCGTAGGTCGAGCGGTCCATCCAGACCGCCTCGATCATCTCCCCGCCCCCGAGGAACGGCGGCATGGCGTCGAGCAGCTCGCGCCGTCCCCAGAGCACGCCGATGCCGGAGGGGCCGACCATCTTGTGCCCGGTGAAGGCCACGAAGTCGACGCCGAGCTCGGCCACGTCGATGGGCTGGTGGGGCACCGACTGCGAGGCGTCGAGCGCCATCAGCGCGCCGACCTCCCGGGCCCGCGCGAGGATGGGCGCCACCGGGTTGACCGTGCCCAGCACGTTCGACTGGTGCACGATCGACACGATCTTCGTGCGCTCGTTCACCAGCTCGCCGAGGCCGCTGAGGTCGAGGCGGCCCTCGTCGGTGACCGGGAACCACCGCAGCGTGGCGCCGGTCCGCTGCGCGAGCAGCTGCCAGGGCACGATGTTGGAGTGGTGCTCCATCTCGGAGATGACGATCTCGTCACCCGGGCCGAGGCGGAACCGCTCGTCGGCGCAGACGGGGTTGCCGAACGAGTACGCGATGAGGTTGAGCGCCTCCGAGGCGTTCTTCGTGAAGATCACCTCGTCGCGCGACGGCGCGCCGATGAACCGGGCGATCTTGTCCCGCGCGTTCTCGTACGCCTCCGTGGACTCGCTGCCCAGCGTGTGCAGCGCGCGGCCGACGTTCCCGTAGTGCCAGGTCAGGTGATCGCGCATCGTCTCGATCACCTGGGTGGGCTTCTGGGAGGAGTTGGCGGAGTCGAGGTAGATCAGCGGCCGTCCGCCGGGCAGCTCGCGGGAGAGGATCGGGAAGTCCTTCCTGATCCTCTCCACATCGAAGCTCGCTGCAGTCGTCATCAGACGGACGCCGCCTTCACGTACGCCTCGTAGCCCTCGGCCTCGAGCTTCTCGGCGAGCTCGGGCCCGCCCTCCTCGACGATCCGGCCGCCGGCGAAGACGTGCACGAAGTCCGGGGCGACGTACCGCAGGATGCGGGTGTAGTGGGTGATGAGCAGCACCCCGGTGTCGCCGCGCGACCGGAACCGGTTGATCCCGCCGGACACCACGCGGAGCGCGTCGATGTCGAGGCCGGAGTCGGTCTCGTCGAGGATGGCGACCTTCGGGTTGATCAGCTCGAGCTGCAGGATCTCGTGGCGCTTCTTCTCCCCGCCGGAGAAGCCCTCGTTGACGTTGCGCTGGGCGAAGGACGGGTCGATGGCGAGCGCCTCCATCTTCGACCGCAGCTCGTTGCGGAAGTCGCGCAGCTTCGGCGCCTCACCGCGGATCGCGGTGATCGCGGAGCGCAGGAAGTTGGAGACGCTGACCCCGGGGACCTCGACGGGGTACTGCATGGCGAGGAACAGGCCCGCCCGGGCGCGCTCGTCCACGGACATCGCGAGCAGGTCCTCGCCGTCGAGCAGGACCTCGCCCTTGGTGACGGTGTACTTGGGGTGACCCGCGAGGGCGTAGGCGAGGGTGGACTTGCCCGAGCCGTTCGGCCCCATGATGGCGTGGGTCTCGCCCCCGCGGACGGTCAGGTCGACCCCGCGGAGAATCTCCTTGTCGCCAACTGCGACGTGCAGATCACGGATCTCAAGGGTGGGCACGTGTATTACTCCTTCGAGAGCGAGACGTACACGTCATCGCCGTCGATCTTCACTCGGTAAACGGGCACCGGCTTGGTGGCCGGCGGTCCGGTGGGCTTGCCGGTCCGCAGGTCGAAGCACGAACCGTGCAGCCAGCACTCCAGCGAGGAGTCGTAGACATCTCCCTCGCTGAGCCGTACCTCGGCGTGCGAGCAGACGTCGTGGAGCGCGAACACCTCGTCGCCGAGGCGCACCAGGGCCACCGGGACGTCCTGCACCTCGACGCCGATCACCCCGCCGTCCGGGATGTCGCCGACCGCGCAGACCTTCTCCCAGTTCTCGGCCGTGTCCGTCATCGCTCCAGCTCCGCTTCCACGGTGGCCAGCACGCGCTCCCGCACCTCCGGCACCTCGATGTTCTCGATCAGCTCGGCGAAGAACCCGTGGACCACGAGGCGGCGCGCCTCCTGGTAGGGGATCCCGCGGGACTGGAGGTAGAAGAGGTGCTCCTCGTCGAGGCGCCCGGAGGCCGACGCGTGGCCGGCTCCCACGACCTCGCCGGTGAGGATCTCCAGGTTCGGCACCGAGTCGGCGCGCGCGCCGTCGGTGAGGATCAGGTTCCGGTTGAGCTCGTAGGTGTCCGTTCCGGTGGCCTCGGTCCGGATGATCACATCGCCCACCCAGACCGCGTGGGCGCCCTCGCCCTGCAGCGCGCCCTTGTACGTCACCCGGCTGCGGCAGTCGGGGACGGAGTGGTCGACGAGCAGGCGGTGCTCCAGGTGCTGGCCGGCGTCCACGTAGTACAGGCCGAGCAGCTCGGCGTCGCCGCCGGGGGCGGTGAACCCGACCGAGGGCGAGAGCCGTACCAGGTCGCCGCCGACGGTCACCACGAACGACCGGAACGTCGCGTCCTTGCCGAGCCTGGCGTGGTGGTGGGCGACGTGCACCGCGGTGTCGTCCCAGTCCTGCAGGCTCACCACCCGCAGGGTGGCGCCCTCGCCGATGTCGAACTCGACGTTGTCGGCGTAGACCCCGCCACCGCGGTGGTCGAGGATCACGGTCGCCTCGGCCATGGGCTCGAGCACGACCACGGTGTGGCCGAAGCCGACGCCGCCGGTCCCGCGCACGTTGATCGTGGTGGGCCGGGAGGCGGCGGCCTCCCGGGGCACCGTGAGCACCGTGGCCGTCTCGAAGGACGCGTACGCCTGCGCGCTCACCCGGTCGGTGGGCGTGTACGCACGGCCGATCCTGGGGTCGTCGCGCTTCACCGTCTCCACCCGCACCTCGGGGGCGGCGTCCACCTCGACGGTCACGCCGCCGGTGAGGGCGGCGCTGCCGTCGTGGAGCCCCTTCAGCCGGGTGAGCGGGGTGAACCGCCACGCCTCCTCCCGGCCGGTCGGGACCGGGAAGTCGGCGACGTCATAGGACGAGAACTCGTGGAGCGTCGAGAGCGGCTTCGTCTCCACCCCCATCAGCCGACGGCTCCTTCCATCTGCAGCTCGATCAGCCGGTTCAGCTCCAGCGCGTACTCCATGGGGAGCTCACGGGCGATCGGCTCGACGAAACCGCGCACGATCATCGCCATGGCCTCGTCCTCGCTCAGGCCGCGGCTCATCAGGTAGAAGAGCTGGTCCTCGGAGACCTTGGAGACCGTGGCCTCGTGGCCCATGGACACGTCGTCCTCGCGGACGTCCACGTACGGGTAGGTGTCCGAGCGGCTGATCTGGTCGACGAGCAGGGCGTCGCACTTGACCGTGGAGGCCGACCCGGCCGCGCCCTCGGCCACCTGCACCAGCCCGCGGTAGGAGGTGCGGCCGCCCCCGCGCGCCACGGACTTGGAGACGATCGTCGAGGAGGTCTTCGGGGCGAGGTGCACCATCTTGGCGCCCGCGTCCTGGTGCTGGCCGGGGCCGGCGAAGGCCACCGACAGGGTCTCGCCCTTGGCGTGCTCGCCCATGAGGTAGACGGCCGGGTACTTCATCGTGACCTTGGACCCGATGTTGCCGTCCACCCACTCCATGGTCGCGCCCTCGTACGCCACGGCGCGCTTGGTGACGAGGTTATAGACGTTGGTCGACCAGTTCTGGATGGTGGTGTACCGGCAGCGGGCGTTCTTCTTGACGATGATCTCGACGACGGCCGCGTGGAGCGAGTCGGTCGAGTAGATCGGCGCGGTGCAGCCCTCGACGTAGTGGACGTAGGAGTTCTCGTCCACGATGATCAGGGTCCGCTCGAACTGGCCCATGTTCTCGGTGTTGATCCGGAAGTAGGCCTGGAGCGGGATCTCCACGTGGACGTTCGGCGGCACGTAGATGAAGGAGCCGCCCGACCACACGGCCGTGTTGAGCGCGGCGAACTTGTTGTCACCGACCGGGATCACCGTGCCGAAGTACTCCTTGAACAGGTCCTCGTGCTCCTTGAGGCCCGTGTCGGTGTCAACGAAGATCACGCCCTTGCGCTCGAGGTCCTCGCGGATCTTGTGGTAGACGACCTCGGACTCGTACTGGGCGGCGACCCCGGCGATCAGCCGCTTCTTCTCCGCCTCGGGGATGCCGAGCTTGTCGTAGGTCCGCTTGATCTCCGGGGGAAGCTCGTCCCAGGACGTGGCCTGCTTCTCCGTCGGGCGGACGTAGTACTTGATGTTGTCGAAGTCGATGTCGGAGAGGTCGGCGCCCCAGGTGGGCAGCGGCTTGCGCTCGAACAGCCGCAGGCCCTTCAGGCGCAGCTCGAGCATCCACTCCGGCTCGTTCTTGATCGCCGAGATATTGCGGACGACCTCCTCCGACAGCCCACGCGGGGCCGTCGCGCCGGCCAGGTCGGTATCGGCCCAGCCGAATCTGTACGTCCCGAGGCCTTCCAGCTCCGGGCGGTCAGTGACAGTCACCTTCCGGACTCCTAGCTCGTCGATGTGCTCGATGGGTGGGTGCGCGCCCGCCGCGCGGCGAGCGCGAGGGAGCTCACGTGCGTGGTGCAGACCCCGTCGCCGTTGGCGATCGTGGCCAGCCGCTGCACCGGCGCGCCGAGCACCTGGGCGAACGCCTCGGTCTCGGCCTCGCAGAGCTGCGGGAACTCCGCCGCCACGTGCGCCACCGGGCAGTGGTGCTGGCACAGCTGCTGGCCCCCGGTGCGCGTCGTGCTCGCCGACGCAACGTACCCTTCGGCCGACAGCGCCTCGGCCAGGACGCGCACCCGCTGCTCGGCCGGCACGCCGCGCATCACCTCCGTGAGCCGCCCGACCAGGCCGCTCACCTGCTCCCTGGCGAACTCCGAGATCGCCTCCTCGCCGAGACGCTTGGCGAGGAAGCGCAGCGCGCTCCCGGCCAGGTCGTCGTAGGCGTGCTCGAAGGCGCTGCGGCCGGCGTCCGTGATGGCGAACAGCTTGGCCGGCCTGCCCCGGCCCCGTCGGCCGCGCTGCCGTGCCGTACACGGCTCGATGAGCCCATCGGCGAGCAGCGCGTCGAGGTGGCGGCGCACCGCGGCCGGCGTCAGCCCGAGGCGCTCCCCGAGCGCGGCCGCGGTCACCGGACCGTGCTCCAGGATCAACCGGGCGACCCGGGCCCTGGTGCCGCGTTCCGCCATGATCTCCCAGTGCACGGGCGACCGCGCGGGCCGTGTCGCCACGGCCTTCTCGGTGTTCGTCCTCCCGGGCACGTATTTCACAACATGAGTGTGCCGTAATTCCTTCCCCCGGCACAAACCCGCTGCACCCGGCCCCACGTGCGGTTATCACTTAGGGTAGCCTTACCTAACCTGATCATCCCGTGGCGCCCCGGGAGGCAACGGACGTCCCGGGAGAGAGACGCGCACCCGGTCCTCGGCGGAGATCACCCGCACCCCGGCCGAGCCCGGACCGGCCGACGCCCCGGTCATCCGGCGCGGCGCGCCCGGATCCCTGCTCGGCGGGCCGCCGTACGGCCCGGGGCAGCCGGCCGCCGGTGTGACCGCCCCCGGGCACTTCCTAGACTCGAAGCCGAGCGATGACCACCCGGCGGGCGCGCCTCCACTGTGCGCCCCGCCCCGGAGGGGAGGCCGGTGCCGTGCATTCCGTCGACAGCGCCCCGGCGGCCGCCGTCGAAATCCGGGACCTCGTCAAGCGGTACGGGCGCAAGACCGCGGTCGACGGCCTGACCCTGACCTGCCGCAGCGGCGAGGTCACCGCGATCCTCGGGCCGAACGGCGCCGGGAAGACCACCACGATCGAGATCTGCGAGGGGTTCCGCCGCCCCGACGGCGGGCTGGTCCGGGTCCTCGGCCGCGACCCGGCCGATCCCTCGCTCAAGGCGCGGGTCGGGGTGATGCTCCAGACCGGCGGCGTTCCCCCGGCCGTGCGGGCCGGTGAGTGGCTGCGCGTGCTCTCCCGGTTCTACGCGCACCCGCTCCCCCCGGACGACCTGCTCGAGCTCCTCGGCCTCCGCGAGCACGCCCGCACGCCGTTCCGCCGGCTCTCCGGCGGGCAGCAGCAGCGCCTCTCCCTCGCCGCCGCGGTGATCGGCCGCCCCGAGCTGGTCTTCCTCGACGAGCCCACGGCCGGGCTCGACCCGCAGGCGCGGCACGCCTGCTGGAACGTGATCACCGGGCTCCGGGACGCCGGGGTCTCGGTGGTGCTCACCACCCACCAGATGGACGAGGCGGAGCGGCTCGCCGACCAGGTGGTGATCATCGATCGCGGCCGGGTGGTGGCCGAGGGCACCCCGGCCGAGCTCACCGGCGCCGAGCGCCAGCTCCGGTTCCGCGCCCGCCCGGGGCTCAACCTCGACGAGCTGCTCACCGCGCTCCCCCCGGGCAGCACGGCCAAGGAGTCCCCGGCCGGCCACTACATCATCGAGGGCCAGGTCGGGCCGCAGCTCCTCGCGACCGTCACCGCCTGGTGCGCGGCCGAGGGGGTCACCACGGAGGACCTGCGCATCGAGCGCCGTACCCTGGAGGACGTCTTTCTCGAGCTCACCGGCAGGGAGCTGCGGTGAGCCGGTCCGGTAACGGGGACGGCAGGATGACGATCGACTTCACCCCCAGGCCGGGAGCCGCCCCGCTCCCCCGCATGGTCGCGGCGCAGGCGGGCGCGGAGATCCGGGCCATGCTGCGCAACGGCGAGCAGCTGCTGCTCCTGTTGATCATCCCGGTGCTGCTGCTCGCCGGGTTCTCGCTCGCCCCTCTCATCGAGGTCGAGGGGAGCAGGATCGGCTTCGTCACCCCCGGCGTGCTCGCGCTCGCCGTGATGTCCACCGCGTTCACCGGCCAGGCCATCGCCACCGGCTACGAGCGGCGGTACGGCGTGCTCAAGCGCCTGGGCGCCACCCCGCTCTCCCGCCCCGGCCTGCTGCTCGCCAAGACCTGCGCCATCGTCGCCGTGGAGCTGCTGCAGATCGCCGTGGTCTGCGCGGTGGCCCTCGGCCTCGGCTGGTCCCCGGCGGGCAACCCGCTCTGGCTGGTCCCGCTGGTCCTGCTCGGCACCGCCGCGTTCAGCGGGCTCGGCCTGCTGATGGCCGGCACGCTCCGGGCCGAGGCGACCCTCGCCGCGGCCAACCTCGTCTACCTGGTGCTGCTCGGGCTCGGCGGCGTGGTGTTCCCGATCAGCCGCTTCCCCGCGGCGATGCAGCCCGTCCTCGAGCTGCTGCCCATCACCGCGCTCACCGGCGGCATGCGCGCGGTGCTCGCCGACGGCGGGGCCGTCCCGGCCGGGCCGCTGCTCGTCCTGCTCGGCTGGGCCGTGGTGAGCCTCGCCGCCGCCGCCCGGACCTTCCGCTGGGAGTGACCGGGCCTCCCCCGGTGGACGCCCGCCCGCCATGGCCCGGGCCCGCCGCACCCGCGCCCGCGCCCATGTGGCACCGTTGACCCGTCGACCCATCGGTCCGATCCCCAGGAGCCAGCCGCGTGGCAGCCGAACCACTACCCCAGCCCGCCCAGCCGTACCCGGCCCGCGCCCGCGGGACCGCCGCGCTCCGCGCGGTGCCCCCGCCGGTCCTGATCCTGCTCGCCGTCTTCTCGGTCCAGCTCGGCGCCGGGATCGCCAAGCACCTGTTCGCCCAGCTGCCGCCGGACGGGGTGGTCTTCCTCCGCGTCGCGACCGGCGCGCTCATCCTCGCCGCGGTGGCCCGGCCGCGGCTGCGCGGGCTCAGCCGGTCGGACCTCGCCGTGGGCGTCGCCTTCGGGCTGAGCCTCGGCCTGATGAACTGGTCGATCTACCAGGCCCTCGCCCGGCTGCCGCTGGGGATCGCGGTCGCCGTGGAGTTCATCGGGCCGCTCGCCCTCGCCGTGGTGGGCTCCCGGCGCCGGCTCGACCTGCTGTGGGTCGTGCTCGCGGGCACCGGGGTGGCCCTGCTCGCCCCCTGGGACCAGGGGGTCACGAGCTGGTCGGGCATCGGGTTCGCCGCGCTCGCCGGCGCGTTCTGGGCCGCGTACATCGTGCTCTCCGCGGCGACCGGCGCCCGGTTCCCCGGCAGCGGCGGCCTCTCCTTCGCCATGATCGTCGCCGCGATCACGCTCATGCCGCTCGGCGTCGCCTCCGGCGGGAGTGACCTGCTCCGGCCCGAGCTGCTCCTCCTCGGCGCCGGGGTGGGCCTGCTCTCCTCCGTCATCCCGTACACCCTGGAGCTGGAGGCGCTGCGCCGCATCTCCAAGCGCGTCTTCGGCATCCTCATGAGCCTCGAGCCCGCGGTCGCCGCGCTCGTCGGCCTGGTGGTCCTCGGCGAGGTGCTCAACGCCCGGGAGTGGGCGGCGATCGGCTGCGTGATCGTCGCCTCGATCGGCGCCACCCGCTCCGAGAAGTGAGGCGGGCATCACGCCGGGCCGCCGGAGGGAGCACCCCTCCCCGCGCCTACGATGAAGCTCGTGAACCGCCTCCCTGACCAGCTCCGCGAACTCCATGACTCATATTGGCGCCCCACCACGGAGAGCCTCCGGCGGTGGGCCCTGGCGGCGATCGCGGTCAACGCGCTGATCACGGTGACCGGCGCCGCCGTCCGGGTCACCGGGTCCGGCCTCGGCTGCCCCACCTGGCCGAAGTGCACCCCGGACAGCTTCATCCCGGCGCCCGAGCACTCGACCGTCCACACCGCGATCGAATTCGGCAACCGGCTGCTCACCTTCGTCCTGCTCGCCATCGCGGTGGGGTGCGTGATCGCCGCGCACCGGCTCGGCCGGGACGGTGCGCCCCGCCCGTCCCTCGTCCGGCTCGCCTGGCTGCAGCCCATCGGCATCGTCGCGCAGGCCGTGTGGGGCGGCATCGTGGTCCTCACCGAGCTCGACCCGTTGACGGTCGGCGTGCACTTCCTCCTCTCCACGGCGATGATCGCCGCGTCGGTCGCGCTGTACGTGCGGTGCGGGGAGAGCGACGGCCGGGTGCGCAGCGTCGTGCACAAGGACATCCGCACCCTCGGCTTCGTGGTGGCCGCCTCGGTGCTCGCCCTGCTCGTCGCCGGGGTGGTGGTCACCGGAACCGGGCCGCACGCCGGCGACGAGATCGCCAGCCGGCTCGACCTCGACCTCGAGGCCGTGGTGCGCCTGCACACCAACTTCGCCTACATCACGGCCGGGCTGACCTTCGCCCTCCTCTTCGCCCTGCACGTCACCGACGCCCCGTCCCGCCCCCGGCGGCTGGCCCTCCTCCTGCTCGGCCTCGAGTTCGCCCAGGGCGCGATCGGTTACGCCCAGTGGTTCAGCGGGGTCCCTGCGGGCCTCGTCATCCTGCACGTGCTCGGCTCGACCCTGATCTGGCTCGCCACGCTCTTCCTCGTGTACGCGCTGCGCTCGCGGGAGGCGGTGGCGGACGCCCCGCCGGTCGACGAGCTCCGGCAGGTCAGCGCCTGAGCCTCCGGCGGTTCAGCGTCCGGGCGTCACCCGGGCCGTCTGAGCGTCATCCGGGCCCATCGCCGTGCGGCGCCGCCGCGCCGGGCCGCGGCCGTGTCCCCTCGGGGCACGTTCCCCGCGGTACGGCCGGCGGCCGCCCTGGCGGTGGGCCCGTTCCGTTCCATCGCCGATCCCCCGGCGCCCGATGACCCGGGCCGCTCACCTGGCGGACGGGACCCGGTCAGCGGCCCGGCGGGGTCCACCCCGGCCCGCCGTACCCGCCCTGCGGCGGGACGCCCGGGGACCCGCCCGGGTTCCGCCACCCGCCGGGGTCGCCGGGCGGGTTGCCCGGCGGCGGGCCGGGCGGGTTCCACTGGGCCGGCGGCTGGTGCGGTGAGCCCGGCTGCGGCCGGTGCGGGTTGGGAGGCTGCCCGGGGCCGTGCCCCGGTGGGGCGCCCGCGGACCACCCGGAGGCGGCACCCGGCGCATGGCCCGGGTACGGCGGCCCGCCCGGCGCAGGCCCCGGCGGGCCGCCCGCGGGCGGGGCGAAGCCGCCCCCGGAGGCACCGGGGTGCGGCGGCCGCCCCGGCGGAGAGCCGGACGGGACGCCGAAGGCCGGGCCGGATCCGCCCCACATGCCGCCGGACCGGCCGGGGGCCGGGAGGGCGGCGCGCGCGTGGGCCATGGCCTCGATCAGGGAGCGCTGCTGGGCATGGAAGGACGCCTCGTCGATCGCGCCCCGGGCCGCGCGGGCGTGGAGCAGCCCCAGCTCCGTGGCGGCGACCTGGAAGTCGCTCATCGCCCGGGCCGCGGTGCGGCCGCCGTGGAGCCGCGCCCACGCGCGGGCGTCCCGCCGGCGCTGCAGGGAGGAGAGCATGGCGATGTCCGCCTGGCCGATCACGCCGATCCGCTCGTAGGGCGGCAGGTAGTACTGGAGCAGGCCGACCATCCGCCGCCGGTCCGCGAAGATCACGATGATCTCGATGACGAGCAGGATCATCAGGAGCACGTAGGCGATCGCCAGCCCGCCGAGGCCGAACGAGGAGGCGAAGCCGTTCCAGACGCCGTGCAGCACCATCGCGCCCGCCCAGCCCGCGGCGATCGCCGCGTACCCGCGGGCCCCGCGGTGCAGCGCGGCGTACGCCACCGACATCCCGATCAGGGAGGTGAAGAGCGGGTGGGCGAGCGGGGAGAGGATGCCGCGCACCGCCACCGTGGCCGCGAGCGCCTCGGGCTGGCCGTGGGTGAGCTGGGCGAGGTAGTAGCCGACGTTCTCCGACATGGCGAAGCCCAGGCCCACCATGCTCGCGTACATGATCCCGTCGGTGGGCCCGTCGAGCTCCTGCCGCCGGAACCGCAGCAGCCCGAGGAGCACCAGCCCCTTGAGGGTCTCCTCGACCGGGGGCGCCCCGAACGTGGCGACCAGGGCGCGGGCGTCCTCGGCGTCGCCGATGTGGCGCGTGACCAGGATCAGGTTGAACGTGTTGAGCAGGCCGGCGAAGAGCACCGCGACGCCGGCGCCCCAGGCGAACGCGAAGATCAGCTGGGCGCGCGGCTCCGGCTCCAGGCGGTCGAGCGCGAGCACGAGGGCCAGCAGCAGCGGGACCGGCGCCACCGCGAGGCCGAGCGCGATCGCGAAGTGCACCGGGTCGCCGTTGAGGATGTCGATGGAGAACGACACCAGGGCGCAGATCCCGGCCGCGATCAGACCGCCGATCACACCGGCCGATGGGCGTTCCTTCAGAATCGAACGAGGATCATGGCTCGCCACTGGGTGAATCTAACCGAATTCCCGGGTCACTATCCCACTCTTGCTTGATAACGATCCGTCACCGGGCCGGCCAGCACGGCGGACCGGGCCGGCGGCCCGTGGTGGCCCGTGGCGGCCGGGACCGCCGGCCGGGGCACGCCCCGCCCGGATCCGCCCACCGCCCCGGGCGCGCGATCAGACGAGGAGCGAGTCGATCGCCACCGCCAGGAAGAGCAGCGCGAGGTAGACGTTGGACCAGTGGAAGAACCGCATCGGGCGGAGTTCGATCCCGGTCTTGCCCGCCTTGAGCTTCGCGTACATCCGGTAGACCTCGGCCAGGCAGACGGCCCCCAGCACGGCCGCGACCACGGGGTAGAACGCGGTCGTGCCGGCGACCGGCCACAGCAGCAGCGAGCACAGCACGGTCGCCCAGGTGTAGGCCGCGATCTCCAGCACCACCCGCCGCTCGCTCGCCACCACGGGCAGCATCGGCACCGAGGCGGTCGCGTAGTCCTCGCGGTACCGCATGGCGAGGGTCCAGGTGTGCGGCGGCGTCCAGAAGAAGACGACGCCGAAGAGGACCAGCGGCTCCCAGGAGAGCGAGCCGGTGATCCCCGCCCAGCCGATCAGCACCGGCATGCAGCCCGCGATCCCGCCCCAGACGATGTTCTGCGGGGTGCGCCGCTTGAGGTACATCGAGTAGACGAAGACGTAGAAGAGGATCGCGCTCAGCGTGAGGGCGGCGGCCAGCGCGTTCACCGTGACGGCGAGCCCGGCGACGGAGACGATCCCCAGCACCACCCCGTAGATCAGCGCGGCGCGGTCGGAGACCTCGTGCTTGGGCAGCGGGCGGCGGCGGGTGCGCCGCATGGCGCTGTCGATGTCCCGGTCGACGTAGCAGTTGAGCACGTTCGCGCTGCCCGCCGACAGGGTGCCGAACACCATGGTGGCGCACGACGTCCACAGGTCCGGCAGCCCGCGCGCCGCGAGGAACATCGTCGGCAGTGTCGTGATCAGCAGGAGCTCGATGATCCGGGGCTTGGTGAGCGCGACGTAGGCCCGCAGGACCTGCGCCACCGAACGGCGACCGGCGCGGTCGGCCGCCGCCCCCGGGGCGATCATCGCCTGCTTGTTCGTCAGCACCGTCACGGCGCTTCCATCGTTCGCGGGGTCAAGGCGTAACCTCTGACTTGGAGCGGATCTCCGGGCAGGGCCGCCTCCAGGGTGGAGGCTTTCGATTGCGGAACCACTCTAGCCGCCGGGAACGCCGGTCCTTGCACCGGGGCCGAGCCGTACCGCGCGCCCGCCGTACGCGAACGGAAACCTGGCTTACTCACCGGTAAGGCTATTGAACCGTTAGGGTCCTTGTGGGCGGGAACATGCACCCTGCGGCGCCAGAGAACAGAGGGGATCGAGCAGTTGAGCAGCTCTAGCCTGGAATGGAGTGACCTCGATCGGCGGGCGGTCGACATCGTGCGGGCCCTCGCCATGGACGCGGTGGAACGGGCGGGCTCGGGGCACCCGGGCACCGCGATGAGCCTGGCTCCCGCCGCATACCTTCTGTTCCAGCGGGTCCTCCGCCACGATCCCTCCGATCCCACCTGGGTGGGAAGGGACCGTTTCGTTCTGTCGTGCGGCCACACCAGCCTCACGCTCTACATCCAGCTCTACCTCTCCGGGTACGGCCTCACCCTCGACGACCTGAAGGCGTTCCGCCAGTGGGGCAGCCGCACCCCGGGCCACCCGGAGTACGGCCACACCGCCGGCGTCGAGACCACCACCGGCCCCCTCGGCCAGGGCATCGGCAACGCGGTCGGCATGGCGATGGCCGCCCGCCGCGAGCGCGGGCTCTTCGACCCGGACGCCGCCCCCGGCGAGTCGCCCTTCGACCACATGATCTGGTGCTTCGCCTCGGAGGGTGACATCGAGGAGGGCATCAGCCATGAGGTGAGCGCGCTCGCCGGCCACCAGAAGCTCGGCAACCTCTGCGTCGTCTTCGACGCCAACCAGATCTCGATCGAGGACGACACCCGGATCGCGCTCTCCGAGGACATCCTCAAGCGGTACGAGGCGTACGGCTGGCATGTGATCAACGTCGAGTGGACGCGGGACGACGGTGAGTACGTCGAGGACGTCCACGCGCTGTACGAGGCGCTGCAGGCGGCCCGCGCGGAGACGGAGCGGCCCACGTTCATCCGGCTCCGCACGATCATCGGGTGGCCTGCCCCGAACAAGAAGAACACCGGGAAGATCCACGGCGCGGCGCTCGGCCCGGAGGAGGTCGCGGCGACCAAGCGGATCCTCGGCCTCGATCCGGAGAAGGAGTTCTACGTCCCCGGCGACGTGCTCGAGCACGCCCGTGACGTGGTGCGCCGCAACCGCCTGCTCCGGGCCGAGTGGGACGAGCGGTTCCAGAAGTGGCGGGCGGCCAACCCCGAGCGCGCCGAGCTGTTCGACCGGATCTCCCGGCGCGAGCTCCCGGAGGGCTGGCACAAGGTTCTGCCCGCCTTCGAGCCCGGGTCGTCGATCGCGACCCGGAAGGCCTCCGGCGAGGTGCTCAACGCGCTCGCCCCGGTCCTGCCCGAGCTGTGGGGCGGCTCGGCCGACCTCGCCGAGTCGAACAACACCACGATGAAGGGCGAGCCGTCCTTCATCCCCGAGGAGCACCAGACCAAGGAGTTCCCCGGCCACAAGTACGGCAGGACGCTCCACTTCGGGGTGCGCGAGCACGGCATGGGCGCGATCCTCAACGGGATCGCGCTGCACAACGGCACCCGGCCGTACGGCGGCACCTTCCTCGTGTTCAGCGACTACATGCGCCCGTCGGTCCGGCTGGCCGCGATGATGAAGCTCCCGGTCATCTACGTGTGGACGCATGACTCGATCGGGCTCGGCGAGGACGGCCCGACCCACCAGCCGGTCGAGCACCTGTGGTCGCTGCGCGCCATCCCCGGGCTCGACGTGGTGCGCCCGGCCGACGCCAACGAGACCGCGGCGGCGTGGCGGGCCATCCTCGAGCACAACGACCGGCCGGCCGCGCTCTGCCTCACCCGGCAGAACGTGCCGGTGTTCGCGGAGACCGCGGACCCGGGTCACGTGGCCCGCGGCGGGTACATCCTCCAGGAGGCGTCGACCGGCCAGCCCGCCGTGCTGATCATCGCCACGGGGAGCGAGGTGCAGCTCGCGGTGGCGGCGCGCGAGACGCTGGAGGCGCAGGGCATCCCGACCCGGGTCGTGTCGATGCCGTGCGTCGAGTGGTTCAAGGCCCAGGACCTGGCCTACCAGCAGACCGTGCTCCCGCCGTCGGTGCGGGCCCGGGTCGCGGTCGAGGCCGGGGTGACTTTCGGCTGGCGTGAGTTCGTGGGCGATGCCGGGGAAGTCCTTGGATTGGACCACTTCGGCGCCTCCGCGCCCTACAAGACGGTGTTCGAGCAGTTCGGCCTCACCCCCGACCGCGTCGTGGCCGCGGCGAAGGCGAGCCTGGCCAGGACCGGCGCCGACAAGGGCGAGACGACCGGCAACTGACCACCCGGAGGCTGAGGACCACCCATGAGCCAAAACCTGAAGCGCCTCGTGAAGGCCGGAGTCTCCATCTGGCTCGACGACATCAGCCGGGAGCGGCTGCGCAGCGGCAACCTCGCCGTCCTGATGCGCGAGCGGCAGGTCACCGGCGTCACCTCAAACCCGACGATCTTCGCCGCGGCGCTGAGCAAGGGCGACGCCTACCGCGACCAGATCCGCGACCTCGCCGTGCGCGGGATCGGCCCGGAGGAGGCCGCCCGGGCGATCACGACGTACGACATCCGCTGGGCGGCCGACGTGCTGCGGCCGGTCTACGACGCCACGCAGGGCATCGACGGCCGGGTCTCGATCGAGGTGGACCCGCGGCTCGCCCGCAACCCGGAGGCGACCATCGCCGAGGCCCGGATGCTCTGGTGGACGATCGACCGCCCCAACCTGCTCATCAAGATCCCGGCGACCCAGGAGGGGCTGAGCGCGATCACCCAGGCCATCTCGGAGGGGATCAGCGTCAACGTCACGCTGATCTTCTCGCTCGAGCGGTACCGCCAGGTCATCGACGCGTGGATGACCGGGCTGGAGCGGGCCGCCGCCGCCGGGTACAACCTCGCCGCCATCGACTCGGTCGCCTCGTTCTTCGTCAGCCGGGTGGACACCGAGATCGACCGCCGCCTCGAGCAGATCGGCACCCCGGAGGCGCTCGAGCTGCGCGGCAAGGCCGCGGTGGCCAACGCGCGTCTCGCGTACCACGCCTTCGAGGAGGCGATGAACTCCCCGCGGTGGCAGGCGCTGCGCGCGGCCGGCGCCCGCCCACAGCGGCCGCTGTGGGCGTCGACCGGGGTGAAGAACCCCGCCTACCCCGACACGCTCTACGTCGAGCAGCTCGTGACGGCGGGGGTGGTGAACACGATGCCGGAGAAGACCCTGGAGGCGGTCGCGAGCCACGGCAAGATCTCGGGTGACACGATCCGCCCCTTCTACCAGCACGCCTGGGACGTGATGGCCTCCCTCAAGGAGGCCGGGATCGACTACGACGACGTCGTCCGGGTGCTGGAGGAGGAGGGCGTCGCGAAGTTCGAGGCGTCGTGGACCGAGCTGCTGGAGACGATCGAAGCCGAGCTCAGGAAGGCGGCCTGAGGGCAGATGACCATTGAGGTGAGCCTGGGCGCCTCGGCCGAGGCGGCCCAGGAGGTGAAGGAGAGACTCGTCGCCGAGGGGGTACCGGCCGCGCTCGCCGCGGGCGACCCGGCGCTGTGGGGGCCCGACGCCGAGGCCGAGGCGTCGATCCGGCTCGGCTGGCTGAACCTCCACGAGACCAGCCGGGAGCTCCTCCCGCGGCTCACCGAGCTCGCGGAGCGGGTCCGGGCCGGCGGGATCGACACGATCGTGCTCGCCGGGATGGGCGGCTCGTCGCTCGCCCCGGAGGTGATCTGCGCCACCGCCGACGTGCCGCTCACCGTGCTCGACACCACCGACCCGCACCAGGTGCGGCGCGCGCTCGGCCCCGGTGACGGCTCGGCCGACGTGCTCCGGCGGACGCTCGTGGTGGTGGCGAGCAAGAGCGGCACCACGATCGAGACCGACAGCCACCGCCGGATCTACGAGAAGGCGTTCGAGAACGCCGGGCTCGACCCGGCCGAGCACATCGTGGTGGTGACCGACCCGGGCTCGCCGCTCCACCGGCTCGCCGAGGAGTCCCGCTACGAGGTCGTGCTCGCCGACCCGAACGTGGGCGGGCGGTACAGCGCGCTGAGCGCGTTCGGCCTGGTGCCGAGCGCGCTCGCCGGCGCGGACGTGGCCCGCCTGCTGGACGAGGCGGCGCAGGTGCGGCCGCTGCTCGCCCAGAACGAGGGCAACCCCGGCCTGGAGCTCGGCGCGCTGCTCGGCGCGGAGGCGCTCCGCGGCCGGGACAAGCTGATCCTGCGCGACGAGCCGTCGGAGATCACCAGCCTGCCCGACTGGATCGAGCAGCTCATCGCCGAGTCGACCGGCAAGGACGGCAAGGGCATCCTGCCCGTGGTGGGCGCCGACGCCGCGGAGGCGTCCGACCAGTACCAGGTGACGATCGGCCCGGAGGCCGGGGCGTTCGTCGACGGGCCGCTCGGCGCCCAGTTCCTCGTGTGGGAGTACGCGACGGCGATCGCCGGGCGGGTGATCGGGATCGACCCGTTCAACCAGCCGAACGTGGCCGAGTCCAAGGAGAACACCGCGCGCCTGCTCAAGGAGGCGGGGGACGGCCCGCTCCCCACCGGCCGGCCGATCCTCGTCGACGGGCCGGTGGAGGTCTACGGCGACGTGCCCGGCCACCCGAAGGACCTGGCCGACGTGCTGACCTGGCTGCTGAAGTCGCTCCCGCCCCAGGGGTACCTCGCGATCATGGCCTACCTCGACCGGGAGGCCGCGTTCGACGCGGCCGCCGTCGGGGAGGCCTCGTTCGAGGAGACCGCGGAGGCCTGGGCGGCGGCCGACATCGCCACGCTCCGCGGGCTGCTCGACCACCGGACCGACCGGCCGGTCACCTTCGGCTGGGGGCCGCGCTTCCTCCACTCCACCGGGCAGTACCACAAGGGCGGGCCGCAGAACGGGGTCTTCCTGCAGATCACCGGGGCGGTCACCGACGACATCGAGGTGCCGGGGAAGCCGTACACCCTGGGCCGGCTGCAGCTCGCCCAGGCGCTGGGCGACCTGCGGGCGCTCACCTCCCGGGGCCGGCCGGCGGTGCGCCTGCACCTGACCGACCGGGTCGCCGGGGTCCGGCACGTGCTGTCCGCCGCCAAGGAACTCTGACCGATCCGGGTGCCCTGCGGTGCCACACGGGATCGCAAAGGAGGATCCATGACGGAGCAGGACCATCCGGAAGGCGGCGACGCCACGACGCCGAAGGCCACCGCCGCACGGCAGACCTACTCCGGCAACCCGCTGCGGGACCCGCGGGACAAGCGGCTGCCGCGCGTCTCCGGTCCCTGTGTGCTCGTGCTGTTCGGGGTGACCGGGGACCTCGCGCGCCGGAAGCTGCTGCCCGCGATCTACGACCTGGGGAACCGGGGGCTGCTGCCCCCGGGCTTCTCCCTGGTCGGGTTCGCCCGGCGGGACTGGGCGCACGAGGACTTCGCGCAGATCGCCCACGACGCGGTGAAGCAGCACGCGCGCACCCCGTTCCGTGAGGAGGTGTGGGCCCAGCTCAGCGAGGGGTTCCGCTTCTGCCCGGGTGAGCTCCACGACGACCACGCCTTCGACCGGCTCACCGCGCTGCTCACCGAGCTCGACCAGACCCGGGGCACGGGCGGCAACTACGCGTTCTACCTCGCGGTGCCGCCGAAGCTGTTCGCCCCGGTGATCCGGCAGCTCAAGCGCACCCGGCTCGCCCACGCGCCGCGCGGCGCGTGGCGGCGGGTCGTGGTCGAGAAGCCCTTCGGGCGCGACCTGAAGACCGCCCGCGAGCTGAACGCGCTGATCAACACGGTCTTCCCCGAGGAGTGCGTGTTCCGGATCGACCACTACCTGGGCAAGGAGACCGTCCAGAACATCCTCGCGCTCCGGTTCGCCAACACGCTCTACGAGCCGATCTGGAACCGCGGCTACGTGGACCACGTCCAGATCACCATGGCCGAGGACATCGGCGTGGGCGGCCGGGCCGGGTACTACGACGGCATCGGCGCCGCCCGGGACGTGCTCCAGAACCACCTGCTCCAGCTCCTGGCGCTGGTCGCCATGGAGGACCCGGGGAACTTCGACGCCGACTCGCTGCGCCGGGAGAAGGAGAAGGTGCTCAGCGCGGTCCAGCTCCCCGCGGACCTGGCCACCGGCACCGCGCGGGGCCAGTACACCCGGGGGTGGCAGGGCGGCGAGCCGGTGGTCGGCTACCTGGAGGAGGACGGCATCCCGCCGGACTCCACCACCGAGACCTACGCGGCCGTCCGGCTGGAGATCGCGAACCGCCGGTGGGCGGGCGTGCCGTTCTACCTGCGGACCGGCAAGCGGCTCACCCGCCGGATGACCGAGGTGGCGATCGTCTTCCAGCGCGCCCCGCACCTGCCGTTCAGCAAGACCGACACCGAGATCCTCGGCCAGAACGCGCTGGTCATCCGGGTGCAGCCGGACGAGGGTATCACGGTGCGGTTCGGCTCCAAGGTGCCGGGGACGGCCATGGAGGTGCGGGACGTCAGCATGGACTTCGCCTACGGCGAGTCCTTCCTGGAGTCCTCGCCGGAGGCGTACGAGCGGCTGCTGCTGGACGTGCTCATCGGGGACCCGCCGCTCTTCCCGCACCAGCGGGAGGTCGAGCTCTCGTGGATGATCCTCGATCCGATCGAGGAGTACTGGGCCACCTGCGGCAGACCTGAGGGGTACCCGGCGGGCACCTGGGGGCCGCCGTCGGCCGACGCGATGCTCGCGAGGGACGGACGCGCCTGGAGGCGGCTGTGACGATCTTCACCCTGTCCGACACGACCGCGTCGAAGATCTCCTCGACCCTCACCATGCTGCGGCACCAGCTCGGCGCGCCCGCGATCGGCATGGTGCTCACCCTGGTGGTCGTGGTCGACGAGGCCGGCCAGTACGACGCGACGCGGGCCGCCACCGAGGCGGCTCGGGAGCATCCCTCGCGGATCCTCGTGCTCATCAATCGCGATCCGGACGAGCCGAACCGGCTCGACGCCGAGGTCCGGGTGGGCGAGAGCGCGCCGGGCGAGGTGGTGCTGCTCCGCCTGTACGGCGAGCTGACCGCGCACGCCGACTCGGTGATCATGCCGTTGCTCCTCACGGACACCCCGGTGGTCGCCTGGTGGCCGGGCCGGTGCCCCACGGTGCCGGTGAAGGATCCGATCGGCCGGCTGGCCGACCGCCGGATCACGGACGCCCGGGCGGCGCCGGACCCGATCGCGGCGATCCGGGGCCGGGCCGCCACCTACGCGCCCGGCGACACCGACCTGGCGTGGACCAGGATCACGGTGTGGCGCAGCCTGCTCGCCGCCTGCTTCGACGAGCCGGTCGGCCGGGTGGAGCGGGGCGTGGTCGAGGGGGCGGCCGGGAACCCGAGCGCGCCGCTGCTCGCCGCGTGGCTGTCGGAGCGGCTGGACGTGCCGGTCGAGGTGGCCGATTCGCCGGGCCCCGGGCTCACCGGAGTGACCCTCGACCTCGTGGGCGGGGAGCGGCTCACGCTGACCCGGACCGACGGCCGCATGGCGACCCTGACCCTGCCCGGCCAGCCCGGCCGGCGGGTCGCCCTCGCCCGGCGGTCCACCACGGACCTGCTCGACGAGGAGCTGCGCCGGCTCGACCCGGACGACATCTACGCTGCCGCGATCCGCAACCTCGCCCGCACGTCCTGACCCCCGGCCCCGCCGCCGGACCGTCCGGCGAGGGCTGACCGTAAGGAGCAGACCGTGAGCGTTCCCACCGTCATCGTGCACCGCGACGCCGAGGTGCTCGCGCAGGCCGTCGCCGCCCGGCTGATCACCCGGCTGGTCGACACGCAGGCCGCCCGGGGCTCGGCCCACCTGGTGCTCACCGGCGGCGGGATCGGCATCGCGACGCTCGCCGCGCTCGCCGCCACGCCCGCCCGGGACGCGATCGACTGGCGGTCGCTCGACATCTGGTGGGGGGACGAGCGGTTCCGGCCGTCCGGCGACCCCGAGCGGAACGAGACCGGGGCGCGGGAGGCGCTCCTCGACCACGTGGACGTCGACCCGGGCCGGGTGCACCCGATGCCGGGCTCCGACTCGGGGCTCACCCCGGAGGAGGCGGCGGAGGCGTACGCGGCCGAGCTGGCCGCGGCGGCCCGGCCCGAGGACCACGGCCCGGTGCCCTCGTTCGACGTGCTGCTGCTCGGGATCGGGCCCGACGCCCACGTCGCCTCGCTCTTCCCCGGCCAGCCCGCCGTGTACGAGGAGGACCGGCCGGTGGTCGCGGTGCACGGGGCGCCGAAGCCGCCCCCGACCCGGCTCTCCCTCACCTTCCCCGCCATCCAGGCGGCCCGGGAGGTGTGGGTGATCGCGGCCGGGGCGGAGAAGGCGCAGGCCGTGTGGCTCGCCCTCTCCGGGGCCGGGCCGTACCAGGTGCCGGCGGCCGCGGCGCGGGGGCGGCAGCGGACGATGTTCCTGCTCGACCGGGCGGCGGCGGCGAAGATCCCGCCGTCCCTCGGTCGCATCGCCTCCCCGTGACCCCGCGGCGCGGGCCGCAGCCCGGGTACGGCTCCGGCCCCGGACCCGAGGAGGAGGGGGACGGTCCGCGGGTCGATCCGGAAGCGGCGGAGCCGGCCGTGGGCTAGGAGGCCATCGCCATCACCCCGACCGGGATCCGCGCCTCGAGCATCCGAGGGTCCTCGGTGGGCATCGGCGTGGCCCCGAGCGAGCCGAGCAACCGGCGCATCCGGACGTTCTCGGCGAGCAGGGTGACCCGTACCTCGGCGAGCCCGAGGTCGCCGGCCTGCCGCAGCAGGATCCGGGCGAGGATGCCGCCGAGCCCTTTGCCCTGCCAGCGGTCCTCGACGAGGAGGGACATCTCCGCGATGCCCGGGGCGGGGGTGAACATCAGGCTCGCCAGGGCCACCACCTGGCCGTCCCGGCCGGCCACGAACGACCTGCCGCGGTCGCGGTCGCAGAGCCGGTCGAACATGTCCGGCGGGAGCTGCGGGAGCGAGGTGAAGTACCTCAGCCGGCGCGTCTCCGGGGAGCAGCGTTCGTGCAGGTCGCGAAGGGACTCCCGGTAGTGCTCGGTGAGCGGCCGGACCACGACCTCGGCGCCGTCGGCGAGCCGCACCGGCTCGCCCACGGTGGCGGGCTCCCGGGGCGGCTGCACCAGGCGGGCGAGGGCCGCCGCGCGGGCGGCCTCGGCGAGCGTGAACGGCAGGCGGGTGCGGCGGATCCGGACCGCCCGGCGGGGCGCCACGGGCACCACGAGCAGCGTGGGGTCGGGCAGCTCTCCGGCCAGGTCGCCGGCGGACGAGCCGTACACCCAGCGGGCGTCGTCCGCGCGCAGCAGCTCGGCGAGCACCTCGGGCAGCCGCCAGGGCGCGGCGGTGAGCCGCGCGGCGAGCAGCAGGGCGCGCGTCGGCTCGTCGGTGAGCTCGCGGGCGGTGGCGGGCACGATCCGCACCCCGCGCCCTCCGGCCGCCTCCAGGGCGGCCCGGATCGCCTCGGGTGACGCGGGGACGTCCGCCAGGAACTCGTCCACCGTGCCGTCAGCGTCGCTCTGCACCGACAGCCCCAGGATGTTGCCGCCCTTCTCCGCGAGTGCCGCGGCGATGGACGCCAGCCGTCCCGGCCGTTCGTCCACCGTCGTTCTGATCCGGTAGAACCCCATCGGCAGCTCCTCCCCTCTCCCTGGTCCCCCCACAGTCTCGCCGGGCGCCGTTACACCACGGCTACACGGAGATGAGCCACCCGTTTCCGTTCCCACAGCGGCCGAAAACAGCCGGGCATCCGCACAAGTACCGGAACTATGCCACGATTTTCGTCGCAGGATAGCGAGATCGTCACTGATATAGCAGGATTGGCGCCATGACTGCTCCGCTGTCGCCGGATTTCGTCAACGGTGAGGTGTCGTTCTGGTACCGCTCGATCGGGGTGCCCGAGCCGGGCGGCCCGCTCGACGGGAACCTGGAGGCCGACGTCGCCATCGTCGGCGCCGGGTACACCGGGCTGTGGACCGCCTACTACCTCAAGAAGGCGCAGCCGTCCCTCCGGATCGCCGTCCTGGAGAAGGAGTTCGCCGGGTTCGGCGCCTCGGGCCGCAACGGCGGCTGGCTGACCGGGGCGCTCGCCGGATCGCCGGAGCGCTACGCGAAGACCCACGGCGCCGACGCCGTCCGGCGGCTCCAGCGGGCGATGTTCGCGGCCATCGACGAGGTGATCAAGGTGGCCGCGGCGGAGGGCATCGACGCCGACATCGTCAAGGGCGGGGAGCTCACGGTCGCGCGCTCCGCCGCCCAGGCGGCCCGGCTGCACGAGTCGCTCGCCGCCCAGCGGCGGTGGGGGTGGACCGAGGAGGACGTCCGCCTGCTCTCCACCGGGGAGCTCGACTCCCGGATCCGGGTCAACGGCGCCGTGGCCGCGACCTGGACCCCGCACTGCGCCCGGATCCAGCCGGCCAAGCTCGTCCGCGGGCTCGCCGAGGCCGTGCGGCGCCTCGGCGTGGAGATCTACGAGCGGACCCCGGTCACCGAGATCGCCCCCGGCCGGGCGGTCACCCCGCGCGGCACGGTGCGGGCCGGCTACGTGCTCCGCTGCACCGAGGGGTTCACCGCCCGCATCCCCGGGTACCGCCGGGCCTGGCTGCCGCTGAACAGCTCCATGATCGTCACCGAGCCGCTGCCGGACGACGTCTGGGCGGAGATCGGCTGGGACGGCCAGGAGCTCCTCGGCGACATGGCCCACTACTACATCTACGCGCAGCGCACCGCCGACGGCCGGATCGCGTTCGGCGGGCGCGGCAAGCCGTACCTCTACGGGTCGCGGATCGATGCCCGGGGCCACACCCCCGCCTGGACCATCGGTGCGCTGTGGGAGCTGCTCACCGCGTTCTTCCCCGCCGTCGCCCGGTTCCGGGTGGACCACGCCTGGTCCGGGGTGCTCGGCGTGCCCCGCGACTGGTGCTCGACCGTCCACGTGGACCGGGCCACCGGGCTCGGCTGGGCCGGCGGCTACACCGGCCACGGGGTGACCACCTCCAACCTGGCCGGCCGTACCCTGTGCGACCTGGTGCTCGGCCGGGAGACCGAGCTCACCGGCCTGCCCTGGGTGGGGCGCCGGGTGCGCGCGTGGGAGCCCGAGCCGCTGCGGTGGCTCGGCGTCCACTCCATGTACCGCCTCTACCGGCTGGCCGACGCCCGGGAGAGCGCGGGGCTGGCCCGCACCTCCGTGCTCGCCAAGATCGCCGACCTCATCACCGGCCACTGAGCCCGCCGCGCAGCCCCGCAGTGCAGACCCGAAGAGAGGAGAGCCGTGTGCACTGAGATCCTGTTCAAGGGCGGCCGCGTCTTCACGCCCGGCGGCTTCGCCGAGGCCGTGCTCGTCCGGGACGGCCGGATCGCCGCGGTCGGCCGCGAGGCCGACCTGGTACGGCTCGCGCCCGGGGCCGAGCCGGTCGACCTCGCCGGCGGGCTGCTCACCCCCGGGTTCGTCGACGCGCACATCCACCCCGTGCAGGCCGGGCTGGAGCGCGCCAAGTGCGACCTGTCCGGGGTGTTCGGCCTCGACGCCTACCTCACGAAGATCGCGGAGTACGCGGCCGCGCACCCGGACCGGGAGTGGATCGACGGCGGCGGGTGGGACATGTCGGCCTTCCCGGGCGGCCTGCCCCACCGCACCCAGCTCGACTTCCTCGACCGGCCGGTGTACCTGGTCCAGCGCGACCACCACGCGGCGTGGGTGAACACCCGGGCGCTGGAGCTCGCCGGGATCACCAAGGACACCCCCGACCCGGCCGACGGCCGGATCGAGCGCGACCCGGACGGCACGCCGAGCGGCGTGCTCCACGAGGGCGCCATGGACCTCGTCGGCCTGCTCACCCCGCGCCCCACCGCCGCCGACCTCGACGCCGCCCTGATGGACGCGCAGTCCCACCTGTTCTCCCTCGGGATCACCGGGTGGCAGGACGCGATCGTCGGCTCGTACGCCGGGTCGGACGACCAGCTCCCGGTCTACCTGTCGGCCGCCGAGTCCGGGCGGCTCAAGGCGCGGGTGGTCGGGGCGCTGTGGTGGGACCGCACCCGGGGCGCCGAGCAGATCCCCGAGCTGGTGGAGCGGCGGGCACGCGCGGACGGGCTCCCCCGGTTCCGGGCCACCGCGGTGAAGATCATGCAGGACGGGATCCCGGAGAACTTCACCGCCGCGGTCATCGAGCCGTACTGCGGCTGCGGCGGCACCGGGCTCTCCTACGTGGACCCGGAGCTGCTGCCCGGGTACGTCAAGGAGCTCGACGCGCTCGGGTTCCAGGTGCACTTCCACGCGATCGGCGAGCGCGCGGTGCGGGAGGCGCTCGACGCCCTCTCCGGCACCGACCCGGCCAACCGGCACCACATCGCGCACGTGCAGATCATCCACCCGGAGGACGTGCCGCGGTTCGCCCGGATCGGGGTGACCGCGAACATCCAGCCGCTCTGGGCCACCCACCACGCCCAGATGGACGAGCTGTGCATCCCCTACCTGGGCCCGGAGCGGGCGCGCTGGCAGTACCCCTTCGCCGACCTGGTACGGCACGGCACCCGGCTCGCCGCCGGGTCCGACTGGCCGGTCTCCTCGGCCGACCCCCTGCAGGGCATGCACGTTGCGGTGAACCGCACCGAGCCGGGCGGCTCGGTCCACGCGTCCTACCCCACCGCCCAGACGCCGTTCCTGCCGGAGCAGCGCATCGACCTCCGGACGATCCTCACCGCGTACACCGCGGGGTCGGCCTGGGTGAACGGGTCGCCCGCCGGGGTGATCGAGCCGGGCCGGCCCGCGGACCTGGTCGTGCTCGACCGGGATCCGTTCGCCCTGGAACCGGGTGAGATCTGGACCACCCGGGTCCGGATGACGTTCCTCGACGGGGAGTGCGTCTACCACGCCTGACCGGCCGGGCGGCGTGCCGGCGGGATCGCCGGAGGCGCGCCGGCCAGAGCGCCGGACGGCGGCCTGGGCCCGCTCGGCGCGCGTGCTCACGGCGGGCCCGGCCAGCCGAGGTCGTCCCGCACACGTGTCACGCGGCGGGGAGGCCCGGGAAACGTGCGGACCGCGGCCGGCACGCCGGCGGCCCCGGCGGCCGGGCCGCGCGGGCAAGCCCCACTGGAAGGGGCCGGCCCCGGCGGCGCGCGCCCGGAAGAGCAGGAAGCCCTCGCCCCGGGCGGGGCGAGGGCTTCACCGTTCCGGCGCCGGGGCGGCGCCGATCGCGGTCAGTACGTGATCTTCGGGCGGTGGGGAGACTTGCGCAGCCGCTCCAGAGCCTCCGCGAGGATCTGCCGGCCGTCCTCCTCGCTGCGACGCTCCTTCACGTACGCGAGGTGCGTCTTGTACGGCTCGTTCTTCGGCGGAGCGGGCGGGTTCGACCGGTCACGCCCGGCCGGAAGCCCGCAGCGTGGGCAGTCCCAGATCTCCGGGATGGGCGCGTCGCTGGCGAAGGCCGGACGGACCTCGTGCTGGTTGGCGCACCAATACGAGACCCGTACACGGGGTGCGGCCTCGCCGCGCTCGGCCTCTCCCATGGGGCCGGCGCCGACTCGGCTGCCACGGATCGCGTTGCCACTACCCACCGGTGAACTCCTTGCGCTCGATCGCCCCGGGGAGGGGGGAGTGAATCTCTGTCCCGCTTGCCGGGCGCGCCGCTACGGCTTGAGCAGCAGGCCCAGCGCGACGATGCACACGAACCAGATCACACCCGTGATGATGGTGAGCCGGTCTAGGTTGCGCTCCACCACCGAGGATCCTCCGAACGAGGAGGAGAAGCCACCGCCGAACAGATCCGACAGGCCGCCCCCCTTGCCCTTGTGCAGCAGGACGAGCAGCACCAACAGGATGCTCGACAGGATGAGGGTGATGGAGATGCCGATAGTCACCGTAGACCTGTTCCTCTATCCGGGCGTGCCACTATCCGTGTGCACGTCGATGGCGTGACGATTCATTGTCTTAATGAGGGTACGACCTGATGACAAGTCGCACCCTCACTTCGGGCCGGTCAGCCGGAGTTCTCACCGAACCGGCAGATCTTGACGAACTCCCCCGCATCGAGGCTCGCCCCGCCGACGAGGGCGCCGTCGATGTCGGGCTCCGCCATGATGCCGGCGATGTTCCCCGACTTCACCGATCCTCCGTACAGGATACGGACGACCTGCGCCACCTCGTCTCCGTAGCTCTCGGCGAGCCGGGACCGGATGGCCCCGCACACCTCCTGAGCGTCCTTCGGCGTGGCGACCTCCCCGGTGCCGATCGCCCAGACCGGCTCGTACGCCACCACGATCGACTTCGCCTGCTCGGCCGGGATCCCGGACAGCGCGCCGTCGAGCTGCTCGAGCGTGTACTCGACGTGGCGGCCCTCCTGGCGGATCGGCAGGCCCTCGCCCACGCACAGGATCGGGGTGAGCCCGTGGCGGAACGCGGCCTTGAGCTTGGCGTTGCAGAGCGCGTCGTCCTCGTGGTGGTACTGCCGGCGCTCGGAGTGACCCACCAGGGTGAAGGTGCACCCGAGCTTGGCGAGCATCGCACCCGAGATCTCCCCGGTGTAGGCGCCCGAGTCGTGCGCCGACAGGTCCTGCGCGCCGTACAGGATGCGGAGCTTGTCCCCCGCGACCAGGGTCTGCACGCTGCGCAGGTCGGTGAACGGCGGGAGCACCGCGACGTCCACCTTGTCGTAGTCCTTGTCGGTCAGCGAGAACGCCAGCTTCTGGACGAGCGCGATGGCCTCGAGATGGTTGAGGTTCATCTTCCAGTTGCCGGCGATCAGCGGCTTGCGGTCGGCCATCTGCTACTCCTCCAGCGCGGCGAGTCCGGGAAGCTTCTTGCACTCGAGGTACTCGAGGCTCGCCCCGCCGCCGGTGGAGATGTGCGAGAAGCCGTCCTCCGGCAGGCCGAGCCGCCGGACCGCGGCCGCCGAGTCACCGCCGCCGACCACGGTGAACGCGTCCGACTTGACCAGCGCCTCGGCGATCGCGCGGGTGCCCCCGGCGAAGGCGTCGAACTCGAACACGCCCATCGGGCCGTTCCAGAACACCGTCTTGGCGTCGGCGAGCTTGGCGGCGAACAGCTCGCGGGTCCGCGGGCCGATGTCGAGGCCCTGCCGGTCCGCCGGGATCGCGGTCGCGTCCACCACCTCGTGGGGCGCGTCCGCCGCGAAGTGGGTGGCGGCCACCACGTCGACCGGGAGCACGATCTCCACCCCGCGCTCGGCCGCCTCGGCGAGGAAGCCCCGCACCTGGTCGAGCTGGTCCTCCTGGAGGAGCGACCCGCCGACCTCGTGGCCCTGGGCCTTGAGGAAGGTGTAGGCCATGCCCCCGCCGATGAGCAGGCGGTCGACCTTGCCGAGCAGGTTGGCGATCACGCCGATCTTGTCGGAGACCTTCGCGCCGCCCAGGACCACCACGTACGGCCGGACCGGGTTCTCGGTGAGCCGCTTGAGCACCTCGACCTCGGCGCGCACGAGGTCGCCGGCCGCGTGCGGCAGCCGCTTGGGCAGGTCGTAGACGCTCGCGTGCTTGCGGTGCACCGCCCCGAAACCGTCCCCGACGTACAGCTCGGCGAACGAGGCGAGCTTGTCGGCGAACTCACCCCGGACCGCGTCGTCCTTGGACTCCTCGCCCGGCTCGAAGCGCAGGTTCTCCAGGAGCGCGACCTGGCCCTCCTTCAGGCCGGCGACCGTGGCCTGCGCGGACTCGCCCACCACGTCGGTCGCGAACGCGACCTCCTGCCCGAGCACCTCGCCGAGGCGCCGGGCCACCGGGGCGAGCGAGTACTTCGGGTTGGGCTGGCCCTTCGGGCGGCCCAGGTGGGCGCCGACGATCACCTTGGCCCCGCGCTCCACCAGCTTCTTGATGGTCGGCGCCGACGCGCGGATCCGGCCGTCGTCGGTGATGGTGTCCCCGTCGAGGGGGACGTTCAGGTCGGAGCGCACGAAGACGCTCCGACCCTTAACGTCGAGCTCGTCGATTCCGATCATCAGAGGGTGGCACCCACGTACTCGATCAGGTCCACGAGGCGGTTGGAGTAGCCCCACTCGTTGTCGTACCAGCCGACCACCTTGACCTGGTTGCCGATGACCTTGGTGAGGCCGGCGTCGAAGATGCAGGAGGCCGGGTCGGTGACGATGTCGGCGGAGACGATCGGGTCCTCGGTGTAGGAGAGGATGCCCTTGAGCTCGCCCTCGGCGGCGGCCTTGATCGCCGCGTTGACCTCCTCGACCGAGGTCTCCTTGCGGACGTCCACGGTCAGGTCGGTGGCCGAGCCGGTCGGCACGGGCACGCGGAGCGCGTAGCCGTCCAGCTTGCCCTTGAGCTCGGGCAGCACCAGGCCGATCGCCTTGGCGGCGCCGGTCGAGGTCGGCACGATGTTCAGCGCGGCGGCGCGGGCGCGCCGGAGGTCACGGTGCGGGCCGTCCTGCAGGTTCTGGTCCTGCGTGTACGCGTGGACCGTGGTCATGAGGCCCTTCTCGATGCCGAAGGCCTCGTGGATGACCTTGGCCATCGGCGCGAGGCAGTTCGTGGTGCAGGACGCGTTCGAGATGATCGTGTGGGCCTTCGGGTCGTACGACTTGTGGTTGACGCCCATCACGATCGTGATGTCCTCGTTCTTCGCCGGCGCGGAGATGATGACCTTCTTCGCGCCGTTCTCGGCGTGCACGCGCGCCTTGTTGGCGTCGGTGAAGAGCCCGGTCGACTCCACGACGACGTCAACCCCGAGGTCGCCCCACGGGAGCTTGGCGGGGTCCCGCTCGGCGAACACCTTGATCGACTTCCCGTCGACGATGATCTCGTCGCCGGAGACCTTCACCTCGTTCGGAAGCCGGCCCAGGATGCTGTCGTACTTCAGCAGGTGGGCGAGGGTGGCGGGGTCGGTGAGGTCGTTGACAGCCACCACCTCGATGTCCTTGCCACTGGCGGCCACGGCGCGCCAGAAGTTGCGGCCGATGCGGCCGAAGCCGTTGACGCCTACGCGGATGGTCACGGGATCCGACTCCTCAACGGTCGTGCGCCGGTTCCCCGGCGCCATGGCTGAATGGAACCTCAGTAGCAGACCCTATCGAAAGCCAAGCGGTCTAGACCATTTGGACCCGGTACTTGTGATCGATTAAGCACGGATGGGGCCCATCGGGGCCTCCCGGGCGCGGTGCGCCCGGGCCCGGGAACACAGTGCTCCAGGCCCGGGAATGCGGTGCTCCGGGCCAGGGAAGACGGTGCTCCGGCCCGAGGGCGGGCGTGACGAACGGCGCCGGGGCGCGGCCGGGCCCGCGCCGCCGCCGTAACGCCCGGTCGCGCGAACCGCGAGGGTCATGCCCCTCGCCACGGAAGCCTGCCCTCGCCACCGCCCAGGAGGCCTCTCGCCACGCGCCGCACGGCCCGATGCGCGGACCCGCGGGACCTTTCGATGCGGCGGCCACGGGGCCTTTCGAGCGCGACCGCGGGACCCCTCGGCGCGCACCGTGAGGGTCTCCCATGCGCCGCGAGAGTCTCCGATGCGCACCGCGAGAGCCCGTCGCCGCTCATGGCCGAGTCCCGCTCCGCCCACCGGAGACCCGCGCAGTCCTCAGAGGCCGCTCCACCCACCGGAGACCCGCGCCGTTCAGCGGAGGCCCGCGCCGTTCAGCGCGCGGGCCCGGTGCTCACTGCGAGAGCAGGTCGGCGGGGATGCTCGCCTCGGTGGTGGCGATGCCGAGGTCCTGCGCCTTCTTGTCCGCCATGGCCAGCAGGCGGCGGATCCGGCCGGCGATCGCGTCCTTGGTGAGCGGCGGGTCGGCGATCTGCCCCAGCTCCTCGAGCGAGGCCTGCTTGTGCTCCACCCGGAGCCGGCCCGCCATCACCAGGTGCTCGGGCGCCTCGTCGCCGAGGATCTCCAGCGCGCGCTGCACCCGCGCGCCCGCGGCGACGGCGGCCCGGGCGGACCGGCGCAGGTTGGCGTCGTCGAAGTTCGCGAGCCGGTTCGCCGTCGCCCGCACCTCGCGCCGCACCCGGCGCTCCTCCCACGCCAGGACGCTGTCGTGCGCCCCCATCCGGGTCAGCAGCGCGCTGATCGCGTCGCCGTCCCGCACCACCACCCGGTCGACGCCGCGCACCTCCCGCGCCTTGGCGTGGATCTTCAGCCGGCGGGCGGAGCCGACCAGGGCGAGGGCCGCCTCAGGGCCCGGGCAGGTCACCTCGAGCGACATCGAGCGGCCCGGCTCGGTGAGCGAGCCGTGCGCGAGGAACGCCCCGCGCCAGGCGGCCTCGGCGTCGCAGGTCGCCCCGGCCACCACCTGCCGGGGCAGTCCCCGCACCGGGCGGCCGTGGTTGTCGATGAGACCGGTCTGCCGGGCGAGGGCCTCCCCGTCCTTGTAGACGCGCACCACGTACCGGGACGTCTTGCGCAGGCCGGACGGCGCGAGCACGAGCACCTCGGCCTTGTGCCCGAACACCTCCGAGATGTCCTTGATCAGCCGCCGCGCCGCGACGTTCGTGTCGAGCTCCGCCTCGATGACGATCCGTCCCCCGACCAGGTGCAGCCCGTTCGCGAACCGCAGCAGCGTCGAGACCTCGGCCTTCCGGCAGCACGGCTTGAGCACCGAGAGCCGGCTCAGCTCGTCCTTCACCATGCCCGTCATGGCCATCTGCGCGTGCCCTCCCCCAGAACGACTTCAGGCGCCAGTCTCTCGCACGTGGCCCCGAGACGATCGCCGGTTCCCATGGAAAATCTCTGCCAGCACCGAGGCAAGACGTGGCCCATCGTGGCGGGGAGACCCGTCCGAAACGGCCACATCCGCCAATACCAGGCGGGCTCCCATGGCCTCCGCCGCCTTCTCCAGGGCCCGCCGGTCCCCCACGACCCTATGGTCGGCGAGCACCGTGTCGAAGGTGAGCGCGGGGGCGTGCTCCCGCAGCACCTCCAGGTGCTTCTCCGGCGAGAACCCGTCGGTCTCCCCGGGCTGGGGCGCCAGGTTGAGGATCACCACGCGTCGGGCGCGGGTCTCGTGCAGCGCCCGGGCCAGCTCCGGCACCTTCAGGTGCGGCAGCACGCTGGTGAACCACGACCCCGGGCCGAACACCACCCAGTCGGCCTCGCGGATCGCCTCGACGGCCTGCGGGCAGGCGGGCGGGTCCGGCGGGAGCAGCGAGATCGACAGCACCCGGCCCGGGGTGGTGGCGCAGGCGACCTGTCCCCGGACGGTCGTGATCCTCCCGTCGACCTCGACCTCCGCCTGGATGTCCAGCGGCACCGAGGCCATGGGCAGCACCCGGCCGTGGGCGCCCAGCAGCCGGCCCACCCACTCCAGCCCGATGACGGGGTCACCGAGCAGCTCCCAGAGCGCGACGATGAGCAGGTTGCCGACCGCGTGCCCGTGCAGCTCCCCCTCACTGCGGAACCGGTGCTGGACGACCCTGCTCCACGTACGGCCCCATTCGTCGTCCCCGCAGAGGGCCGCGAGGGCCATCCGCAGGTCACCGGGCGGCAGCACGCCGAGCTCGCGCCGGAGCCGGCCGCTCGAGCCGCCGTCGTCGGCCACGGTCACCACGGCGGTCAGGTTCGAGGTGACGGTGCGGAGGGCGGTCAGCGACGCGTACAGGCCGTGCCCACCGCCGAGGGCCACCACCCTGGGTCCGCCCGCCGGCCGGCCGGATCCCCCCGGCGGCTCGGCGTGTCTCGGGGGCGGGCCGTCCGGGGCGCCGGAGCGCTCCGGAGCGCCCGCGGTCTCGGGCGTCACTCGCGGCCCACGTCCCGGTGGGTGACCTGGACGTCCATGCCGCGTTCCCGCAATCGCGCCGCGAGCTCCTCGGCGACCGCCACGCTGCGGTGCTTGCCTCCGGTGCACCCCACGGCGAGGGTGGCGTACTCCTTCCCCTCCCGGACGTAGCCGGCTGCCACGACTCCGAAGACCTCCTCGTACCCGTCGAGAAACTCCTTCGCCCCCGGCCGGTTGAGCACGTACTCCCGGACCGGCGCGTCGAGCCCGGTCATCGGCCGCAGCTCGGGCACCCAATGCGGGTTGGGCAGAAACCGACAATCGATCACGATATCGGCATCGACCGGCAGCCCGTACTTGTACCCGAACGAGACGACGGTGACCTTCAGCCCCGGCCGGTCCTCGCCGCCGAAGTACGAGGCGATCTTCTTGCGCAGCTCGTGCACGTTGAGCCGCGAGGTGTCGATGACGAGATCGGCGTTGGCGCGCACCTCCCGGAGGATCCCGCGCTCCCGGTTGATCCCGTCGACGAGCCGGCCGTCCCCCTGCAGGGGGTGCGGGCGCCGTACGCTGTCGAACCGGCGGACCAGCTCCTCGTCGCCCGCCTCGAGGAAGACCACCCGGACGTCCACGCCCCGGCCGTCGAGCTCCTCGATCGCCGCGTTGAGGTCCGTGGTGAACGCGAGGCTGCGCACGTCGACCACGACGGCCACCCGGTCGGTCGCCTTGCCCGCCTCCTCGGCGAGCGAGGAGAGCATGCCGGGCGGCAGGTTGTCGATGACGTACCAGCCCAGGTCCTCGAGCGCCTTGGCCGCGGTGCTGCGCCCGGCCCCCGACATGCCCGTGATCACCACGAACGACGGCTGTCTCGTCGTCATCTCCGCTCACCGCCCCTGCCGATGGATACGCCGTCCCGCGCGGGGAGCACGGCGCGGTGCGCCCGGTCCCCGGCCGCCGCGTGCCTGGCCCGGGGCGCGTTCACGCCTTATCGCCCCGCAACGCGCTGACGATCGCCTCGGCGGTCGCCGGCCCGATGCCGGGAACGGCACGGATCTCCTCCTCGGTCGCGTCGCGCAACCGCTTCAGCGAGCCGAAATGGCGCAGCAGCGCCTGCCGACGCGCCGGTCCCAGGCCCGGGATCCCGTCGAGCGCGCTCTCCTTCAGCGCCTTCGACCGCTTGGACCGATGGTAGGTGATGGCGAAACGGTGCGCCTCGTCGCGGATCCGCTGGAGCAGGTAAAGCCCCTCGCTGCCGCGCGGCAGGATCACCGGGTGGTCCTCGCCCGGCAGCCACACCTCCTCCAGCCGCTTGGCCAGGCCGCAGACCGCCACGTCGTCGATGCCGAGCTCGTCGAGCGCGCGCTGCGCGGCCGCCGCCTGCGCCGGGCCGCCGTCCACCACGACCAGGTTGGGCGGGTAGGCGAACTTGCGCGGCCGGCCGGTGTCCGGGTCGATCGGCGTGCCCGCGCCCGGCCGCTCCTCGTCGCCCTCCGCCCCCTCCAGGGCGGGGGCGAGGTCGCCCGTGGCCACCCGCTCCTCCAGGTAGCGCTTGAACCGGCGGCGCACCACCTCGTGGATCGAGGCCGCGTCACCGTCCGGGTTCCGCACGGCGAACCGCCGGTACTCGCTCTTGCGGGCCAGGCCGTCCTCGAACACCACCATGGAGCCGACCACGTCGGAGCCCTGGGTGTGCGAGACGTCGAAGCACTCGATGCGCAGCGGCGCCTGCTCCAGGCCGAGCGCGTCCGCGATCTCCTGCAGCGCCCGGCTGCGGGTGGTCAGGTCGCTCGCCCGGCGCATCTTGTGCTGGGCGAGGGACTCCTTGGCGTTCCGCTCCACGGTCTCCAGCAGGGCCTTCTTGTCCCCCCGCCGGGGGACCCGCAGCTCGACCCGGCCGCCGCGCCGCTCGCTCAGCACCTCGGCGAGCGCGGCCGAGTCCGGCGGCTCCACGGGGACGAGGATCTCCCGCGGGACCGCGGCGTCGCCGTACATCTGCAGCAGGAACCGCTCGACGAGCTCACCGGTGGACGCGTCGTCGACCTTGTCGACCACCCAGCCGCGCTGGCCGCGGATGCGGCCGCCCCGCACGTAGAACACCTGCACGGCGGCCTCGAGCGCGTCCTCGGCGATGGCGATCACATCGCAGTCGGTAGCCTCGCCGAGCACGACGGCCTGCTTCTCCAGGGCCCGCTGGAGGGCCCGGATGTCGTCCCGGAGCCGCGCGGCCCGCTCGAACTCCTCGGCCTCGGCGGCCTCCCGCATCTCCCGCTCGAGCCGTTTGATGAACCTGCCGGTGTCGCCCGCCATGAAGGAGCAGAAGTCCTCGGCGATCTTCCGGTGCTCCTCCGCGGTGACCCGGCCGACGCAGGGGGCGGAGCACTTGTCGATGTACCCGAGCAGGCAGGGCCGCCCCATCTGGGCGGCGCGCTTGAACACGCCCGCCGAGCAGGTCCGCACCGGGAACACGCGGAGCAGCAGGTCCACGGTCTCCCGGATCGCCCAGGCGTGGGAATACGGGCCGAAGTACCGGGTGCCCTTGCGCTTGGCGCCCCGCAGCACCTGCACCCGGGGGTACTCCTCCCCCATGGTGACCGCGAGGTACGGGTATGACTTGTCGTCCCGGTACTTGACGTTGAACCGCGGATCGTACTCCTTGATCCAGGAGTACTCGAGCTGCAGCGCCTCGACCTCGTTGCTCACCACGGTCCAGTCGACCGAGGCCGCGGTGGTGAGCATGGTCTGGGTCCGCGGGTGCAGACCGGCGAAGTCGGTGAAGTACGAGTTGAGCCGCTGGCGGAGGTTCTTCGCCTTGCCGACGTAGATCACCTGTCCGCCGGCGTCGCGGAAGCGATAGACGCCCGGCGACTCGGGGATGGAACCGGGCGCCGGTCGGTACGTTGCCGGATCCGCCACACCGAAAGCCTACTCGCGCATGTCCCGTCTCCGGCGCGGGCGGAACGGGCCGCCCGCGCCGGAAGCGGCCGGGCGGCTACCCCACGACGACCGTGTCGCCCTGGACCGTGACGTTCCGGGCGGGGAGCGGCGATTTCGCCGGGCCCTCCTTCACCGAGCCGTCGGCGATGTCGAACAGCGTGTTGTGGCAGTGGCAGATGATCGCCCCTTTGTCGACGCTGCCGACGAGGCACCCCTGGTGGGTGCAGACCGCGCTGAAGGCCTTGAACTCGCCCTGGGTGGGCTGGGTGACCACGATCCGCTTGTCCCGGATGACCCGGCCCCCGCCGACCGGGATGTCGGAGGCGTTGACGGTCACGCTCTCCCCGGCATCTCCGCCCGCCGCGCCATCCGAGCCGCCCCCGCCGCAGGCGGCCAGGGCGGCGGCCACCCCGGCCGCTCCGGTACCGAGGATCAGGGCCCGGCGTGTGGTATCGGTCATGCTCAACCTCTCCGGATGGGTGCCGGGGACGGCCCGTTTCGGCCCGTCCCCGCCATGACTTTCACCGTATGTGGTTGGTTACGGCTCTCACGCCGTGGGGGTTCCGTCCGGACCCGAACGAGAGGTGTGATCCTGCGCACACCCGAGACGGCGCCGCTCCCACCCGTGGTGAGATCCCGGCTCCCCGGCCACGATGACGCGCTCGCCCCGGTCACGGCTGCGCGGCGGTGGCGCGCCACGTCCCACGCCCGTGGTCGTACGCCCCTCCCCTGTTCACGGCGGCGCTCCCCCGTTCACGGTGACGCGCCCGCGGACGTCGGCGGTCACAAGCCGCTCCCACCCGTGGTGAGATCCCGGCTCCCGGCCACGATGACGCGCCTCGGCTCGAGATGGCGCACGGATCCCGTGGCCGGCCATCCGGGCCCGGTCCGCGCCCAGCCGGGGTCCGCGCGCACCCGGTCTCCCGGGGTGATGCGTTCCCTCGGCCACGCTGCTGCGCCGGCTCACCGCCCGCGGTGCCGCGCCCGCTCTACCGCGACGATCGGGACATCCCGGAGCGTGCCCGGCCGCCGCTGACCCGCCCTCCGCTCGGCCGCCGCCTCGATGACGACCCGGGCCGGCGCTCCCTCACCCGGGCGTTCACCCGTGCCGTCCGCGGGCGCTCAGCCGCCGAGGATCTTGCGGAGGAAGCGGCCGGTGTGGCTCTCCTCGACCTGGGCGACCTCCTCCGGCGTGCCCGCGGCGACCACCCGGCCGCCCCGGGAACCGCCCTCCGGCCCCATGTCGATGATCCAGTCGGCCGTCTTGATCACGTCGAGGTTGTGCTCGATGACGATCACCGTGTTGCCGGCGTCCACCAGGCGGTGGAGCACGCCGAGCAGCCGGCGGATGTCCTCGAAGTGCAGGCCCGTGGTCGGCTCGTCGAGCACGTAGACCGTACGGCCGGTGGAGCGCCGCTTCAGCTCGGCCGCGAGCTTGACGCGCTGCGCCTCGCCCCCGGAGAGGGTGGTGGCCGGCTGGCCGAGCCGGACGTACCCCAGCCCGACGTCGCAGAGCGTCTGGAGGTGGCTGCGGATCGCCGGGATCGAGTCGAAGAACTCGAGCGCCTCCTCGATCGGCATGTCGAGGACGTCGGCGATCGTCTTGCCCTTGTAGCGGACCTCCAGGGTCTCCCGGTTGTACCGGGCCCCGTGGCAGACCTCGCAGGGCACGTAGACGTCCGGCAGGAAGTTCATTTCGATCTTGATGGTGCCGTCGCCGGCGCAGGCCTCGCAGCGGCCGCCCTTGATGTTGAAGCTGAACCGCCCGGGCTGGTAGCCGCGGACCTTCGCCTCGGTGGTGGCGGCGAAGAGCTTCCGCACGTGGTCGAAGACCCCGGTGTAGGTCGCCGGGTTCGATCTCGGGGTACGGCCGATCGGCGACTGGTCGACGTGCACCACCTTGTCCACCAGCTCGATGCCGGTGATCCGCGAGTGGCGGCCGGGCACGGTGCGCGCGCCGTGCAGCTCCTTGGCGAGCGCGTTGTACAGGATGTCGTTGACGAGCGTGGACTTGCCCGACCCGGACACCCCGGTCACCGCGGTGAACACGCCGAGCGGGAACTCCACGTCGATGCCGGCGAGGTTGTGCTCGCGCGCGCCCTTCACCACGAGCTGCCGCTTCTTGTCCCGCGGCCGCCGCCGCTCCGGTATGTCGATCCTCCGGCGGCCGGACAGGTACGCGCCGGTGATCGACTCCTCGCAGGCGATCAGGTCCTGGACGGTGCCGGAGACCACGATCTGCCCGCCGTGCTCGCCCGCGCCCGGGCCGATGTCCACCACCCAGTCGGCCGCCGCGATCGTGTCCTCGTCGTGCTCGACGACGATCAGCGTGTTGCCCATGTCCCGGAGCTTGAGCAGGGTGTCCAGCAGCCGCTGGTTGTCCCGCTGGTGGAGGCCGATGGACGGCTCGTCGAGCACGTAGAGCACGCCGACGAGCCCGGAGCCGATCTGGGTGGCGAGCCGGATGCGCTGCGCCTCGCCGCCCGCGAGGGTCGCGGCCGGGCGGTCGAGGGTCAGGTAGTCGAGCCCCACGTCGAGGAGGAACCCGAGCCGCGCCTTGATCTCCTTGATCACCCGCTCGGCGATCTGCGCGTCCCGTGGGCTGAGCCGCAGGTCGCTGAGGAAGGCCGCGCACTCCGCGATGGACATCGCCGAGACGTCGGCGATGGACTTGCCGCCGACCGTCACGGCGAGCGAGACCGGCTTGAGCCGCCGGCCCTTGCAGGCGGGGCAGGGCACCTGGCGCATGTACCCCTCGAACCGCTCCCGGCCGACGTCGCTCTCGGCCTCGGCGTGCCGGCGCTGCACCCACGGGATCACGCCCTCGAACGTGGTGTAGTAGGAGCGCTCCCGGCCGTAGCGGTTGCGGTACCGGATGTGGACCTGCTCGTCGTAGCCGTAGAGGATCGCCTTCTGCGCCTTCTTCGGCAGCCGATGCCACGGGGTGTCGAGGTCGAACCCCATCGCGTGGCCGAGCGCCTCGAGCAGGCGGGTGAAGTAGTCGCTGGTGTGCCCGTTCGCCCACGGGCTGACCGCCCCCTCGCCGAGCGTCCGCTCCGGGTCGGGGACGACCAGCTCGGGGTCGACCTCCATCCGGGTGCCGAGGCCGGTGCACTCGGGGCACGCCCCGAAGGGCGAGTTGAACGAGAACGACCGGGGCTCCAGCTCCTCGAACGAGAGGTCGTCGTAGGGGCAGTACAGGTGCTCGGAGTAGAGCCGCTCCCGGTTCGGGTCGTCCTCCGGCAGGTCGACGAAGTCGAGCATGACCGTGCCGCCGGAGAGCCGCAGCGCGGTCTCCACCGAGTCGGTGAGCCGGCGCCGGGCGCTCTCCTTGACCACGAGCCGGTCGACGATCACCTCGATGGTGTGCTTCTCGTACTTCTTCAGCGCCGGCGGCTCCTCCAGCCGGATCACCTGGCCGTCGACCCGGGCCCGGGCGAACCCCTTGGTCTGGAGCTCGCGGAACAGCTCGCCGTACTCTCCCTTGCGGCCGCGGATCACCGGCGCGAGCACCTGGAACCGGGTGCCCTCCGGGAGCTCGAGCACCCGGTCGACGATCTGCTGCGGGGTCTGCTTGGCGATGGGACGGCCGCAGCTCGGGCAGTGCGGCTTGCCGATCCGCGCCCAGAGCAGCCGGAGGTAGTCGTAGACCTCGGTGATCGTCCCGACGGTCGAGCGCGGGTTGCGGCTGGTCGACTTCTGGTCGATGGAGACGGCCGGGGAGAGGCCCTCGATGAAGTCGACGTCGGGCTTGTCGAGCTGCCCAAGGAACTGGCGGGCGTAGGCGGAGAGCGACTCGACGTACCGCCGCTGCCCCTCCGCGAAGATCGTGTCGAAGGCCAGGCTGGACTTGCCCGAGCCGGACAGGCCCGTGAATACGATCAGCGCGTCCCGCGGCAGGTCCAGCGAGACGTCCTTCAGGTTGTGCTCTCGTGCGCCACGCACGATAAGGCGATCAGCCACGGTGGTCCCGAAAGATCGACGAGTCAAACAGGTGTACGAATAGGCTATCCCGAGCCACCGACCTTACCGGGCCGTCGCCCGGAATCCGGCCCGCGTCCGCGTGGGCGGGGCGCATCGTCCGCCCGGGCCGACCAGGGTATGCGCTCCGGCCGGATTCCGCCCGCCGGTCGGGGGAACTCCCCGGTGAGCGGCCACGGGCTCCGGCGCCCCGCGCCCGTGGCGTACGGCCGGCCGCGGTCCAGGCCCGCCGCCGACGGGGTCCACGGCACCCGGGGCCGCCGCCCGCGGATGTCCGCCGGCCGGGCCGCCGCGTCCGGATCCACGGCCGGACGGGCGCCTCCCGGCCGTTTCACCGGTGGGCTCGCCCGTGCGGTGCCCCGGCCCGCGGCCGTACGGGCCCCTCCCCCCGGCGCGGCCGCGGCGGTGGGATTAGCGTGAGCCGTACCGACCGAGAAGGAGGACCATGACGTACACCGGTAACGTCACCAAGGGCGGGCCGCCCGACGTCCGCGAGCTGCCCGGCATCACCATCTGGAAGATGGAGGTCGGGGACTTCGAGAACAACGCCTACCTGATCCGGTGCAACGCGACCGGCGACGGCCTCCTGATCGACGCGGCCGCCGAGCCCGACCGGCTGCTCGAGCTGATCGGGGACCGGCCGCTCCGCGCCATCGTGACCACCCACCGCCACCAGGACCACTGGATGGCGCTGAAGGAGGTCGCCCGGGCCACGGGGGCCGAGGTGATCGCCCACCCGCTCGACGCGCCCGAGCTGCCCGTCCCGGTGACCCGCGAGGTGGTCCACGGGGACGTGATCACCGTGGGGAACGCGTCGTTCGAGGTGATCCACCTGCGCGGCCACACCCCGGGGTCGATCGCGCTGCTCTACGAGGACCGGCACCTGTTCACCGGTGACTCGCTCTTCCCCGGCGGCGTGGGGAACACCTGGGGCGACCGGGAGAAGTTCGAGCAGCTCTTCACCGACGTCGTGGAGCGCGTGTTCGACCGGCTGCCGGACGAGTGCTGGGTCTACCCGGGGCACGGCCGCGACACCACGCTCGGCGCCGAGCGCCCTCACCTGCCGGAGTGGAAGGCCCGCGGCTGGTGAAGATCACCGGCGTCGAGCTGATCCGGATCACCATGCCGCTGGCGGCGCCGTTCGCCACCTCCTACGGCACGATGACCACGCGGGACGCCCTGCTCGTCCGCGTGGTCACGCCGGAGGCGGAGGGCTGGGGGGAGTGCGCCGCCATGGCCCGGCCGGATTACACGCCGGAGTACGTGGCCGGCGCCGCCGACGTGCTGCGCCGCTTCCTGATCCCGGCCCTGCCCCGGGAGGCGGACGCCCACCGGGTCGGCCCGGCGCTGGCGTGGGTCAAGGGGCACCGGATGGCGAAGGCCGCGCTGGAGATGGCGGTGCTCGACGCGCAGCTCCGCGCCTCGGGCGAGTCCTTCGCCCGGTTCCTCGGCGCGGTCCGGGACCGGGTGCCGTGCGGGGTGGCGGTCGGCATCACCGGGTCGCTGCCCGAGCTCGTCGACACCGTCGGCCGGTACGTCGCCGAGGGGTACGCCCGGATCAAGATCAAGATCAAGCCGGGCTGGGACGTGGAACCGGTCCGCGCGCTCCGCGAGCGCTTCGGCGACGGCCTGCTGCTCCAGGTGGACGCGAACGCCGCCTACACGCTCGCCGACGCCGCGCACCTGGCCCGGCTGGACCCGTTCGGCCTGCTCCTCATCGAGCAGCCCCTCGCCGACGACGACCTCGTCCAGCACGCCGAGCTCGCCCGGCGGATCCGGACCCCCATCTGCCTGGACGAGTCGATCCTCTCGGCCGAGCACGCCGCCGCGGCCATCCGGCTCGGCGCCTGCTCCGTGGTGAACGTCAAGCCGGGCCGGGTCGGCGGCTACCTCGAGGCGCGCCGCATCCACGACCTGTGCCGCGCGCACGGCGTGCCGGTCTGGTGCGGGGGCATGCTGGAGACCGGCCTGGGCCGGGCGGCGAACATCGCCCTCGCCGCGCTGCCCGGCTTCACCCTGCCGGGCGACATCTCCGGATCGCGCCGCTACTTCCCGGCCGACATCACCCCGCCGTTCGAGCCCGACGACGGCCACCTCGCGGTGCCGGACGGCCCCGGCCTCGGCGTGGAGCCGCTCCCCGACCGGCTGGCGGAGGTCACCGCGTCGCGCGAGTGGATCCCGCTCCCGGCCTAGCGGGCGCTACCGCTCGGCGGGGTCGGCGTGCGGCCGCGGCTGCTCCGTGGTGAAGACCTTCACGATACGGTCGGCGGCCGCGGCCGGCTCGTCCACGCTCTCCACCACGTCGCCCCACGACCAGCGGTAGAACCAGCCCTCGGGCATGGCCACGCAGTCGACGGTCTCGGTGAAGATCGCCGCGTCCGGGTCGCGGACCTTCAGCGAGGGCGGATCGGGGCGTAGCGAGGCCTCCAAGCCCCGGAGCTCCAGCTCCCGCGCCAGCTTTCCCAGGAAGTACGTTCGGGTGTGCTCACGTGGCATGGCGACCAGGGCTCCCTCGGACTAGGCGGTATCCAGCTGATGGCCGGGCCCGGACAGGGGCCCTGGGGACCGGGCCCCTGTTCCCGAGACGGACGTCAGCCCAGGCTCCCCGAGCGTCGTTCCCTGCGCTGCTGCTGTTTGAACATCAGAACGCGCAACGGAATCGCCGCCACGATGGCGATCTGCATCGTCGCGCCCACCTTGATCAGGTGGTCGCCGCCGGGCAGCCCGGAGGCCCAGATCGTCAGGCAGGCCACGTTGATCATCATCCAGGCGAAGACGACGGCGGCGAGGTTGCCCCGCGGCTTGGGGTACTCGATGCGGCTCACCATCAGCCAGGCCACGCCGAGGATGCCGGCCATGGCGAGCGGGTTCGGCTGGAAGAGCAGCACGATGGAGACGACGGTCATCGCCCCCATGGGGATGGGCAACCCCATGAAGTCGCCGCTCTTCGTCTTCACACAGGCGAACCGGGCGAGCCGTACCACGCCGGCGAGCACCACCGACCCGGCCACGCTGAGCACCAGCCAGAGCGGCAGGCTGGCCGAGAAGCCCGCCCAGAGCACGACCATGAACGCGGGCGCGAACCCGAAGCTGATCACGTCGGCGAGGTTGTCGAGCTCCGCGCCCATGGCCGAGGCCCGGAACTTCCGCGCGACCAGGCCGTCGAACAGGTCGCAGGTCGCGCCGATGAGGAGCAGGACGACCGCCGTGCCGAAGAACCGCGGGTCTGGGGTGAACTCCGCGTTCGCCCGCAGGTCGCTGATCGCCGACCAGGCGAGCACGCACACGGCGAGGAAGCCGCAGAGCGCGTTGCCGAGGGAGAGCGAGTCGGCGGCGGAGAGGCGGAAGGCCTTGCCGACCGGGCCCTGGGACCCGTCGCCGACCTCCCCGACCGGCCAGGTGGTCTCGGCGTGCAGGTCAGGCGTGGTCAAGGCGCGTCACCCCCGCCACCGTCCGCTGACCCACCGTGACCGCCGGGGAGATGCCCTCCGGCAGGTAGACGTCGACCCGGGAGCCGAACCGGATCAACCCGATCCGCTCCCCTTGCGAGACCTTGGCGCCAGGCGTGAGGTACGTCACGATGCGGCGGGCGAGCGCGCCGGCGATCTGCACGACCTCCAGCTCCCCGAGGGCGGTGGCGAACTTCCAGACCACCCGCTCGTTCTTGTCGCTGTCCTTGTCGAAGGCCGGCAGGAAGCCACCGGGGATGTGCTCGATCGAGGTCACGACCCCGTCGGCCGGGGCGCGGTTGACGTGCACGTTCAGCGGGCTCATGAATATCGCCACCCTGGTCCGGCCGTCCGGCCATGGATCGATGCTCTGCACGACGCCGTCGGCCGGGGCCAGCAACCGTCCCTCCCCCAGGGCGCGCTCGGGGTCGCGGAAGAACCAGAGCATGGCGCCGGTGAGGGCGGTGAGCGGTACGGCCGCCAGCGCCCACCTGGACGAGCGACGGGTCAGCAGGGCCGTGGTGACCGCCGCGGCGGCGGTCGGAACCAGCCAAGGGGACACTCCGCGCGCGAGCCGGACACGCGTCAGGGGACCTGCCGCGGCCCCCGCCGTCAGCGTCGCATCGCGGGTAAACGATTCATCGGACACAGGGAACCTTTGTAACCTTCGATGACTACGGACCGGTGTAGGGGCTGACGAGCGATATTACCGATCTCGCAGTCATCCCGAGCATTAACGAGTCAAGGCAACGCGGTTATCGCCACCTTTGTGAACTCTACGAAGTTTTCGACGCGGTGTGCGCCTTTTCGAGATTTCGGGCTTTGATCACACTTGCGACCGTGGTCACCGTCAGCGTGACCGCGATGACGCTGAGGGAGAGCCAGATCGGGACCTCGGGCGCCCAGGAGAAGCCGCTCTCGTGCAGCGCCTCGAGGATGAGCTTCACCCCGATGAAGGCGAGCACCACGGAGAGCCCGTAGCTGAGGTAGACGAGGCGCTGCAGCAGCCCGCCGAGGAGGAAGTAGAGCTGGCACAGCCCCATCAGGGCGAACGCGTTCGCGGAGAAGACGATGAACGGGTCCTTGGTGAGGCCGAAGATCGCCGGGATCGAGTCGAGGGCGAAGAGCAGGTCGGTGGTGCCGATCGCGATCATCACGATGAGCATCGGCGTGACCATCCGCCGGCCGTCGACCCGGACCGTGATGCGGGCGCCGACGTAGTCCTCCGTGGTGGGGAACACGCGGCGGGCCCAGCGGAGCAGGATGTTCTCCTTGAACTCCTCTTCCTCCTCCTTGTTGTGGTCGCGGATGAGGGTGTACGCGGTGTAGAGGAGGAAGGCGCCGAAGACGTAGAACAGCCAGCTGAAGTGCGCCAGGGCCGCGGCGCCGATCGCGATGAAGGCGCCGCGCATGACCAGGGCGAGCACGATGCCGACCAGCAGCACCTTGTGCTGGTAGATCCGCGGCACCCTGAACCGCGACATGATGATGTAGAAGACGAAGAGGTTGTCGACGCTCAGGCTGTACTCGGTGATGTAGCCGGCGAAGAACTCGGCGCCCGGCTCGATCCCGGCCCAGAACGTTAACCAGACGCCGAACAGCACGGCGAGGCTGGCGTAGACGCTGACCCAGAACCCGGCCTGACGGATCGAGAACTCACGTGGGTCGCGCTCGGTGATCCACAGGTCGAAGACGACGACCGCCAGCAGACCCGCGATTACCGCCACCCACATCCACCCGGGCACGCTCACACTCGACCTCCGGCACGCGCGCACAACACAATGCCGGAGGTCTCTCCCGCCCGCGAGCGGCGCGGACCGATGACCCCGGGTGCCCTGGGGGACACCGTGATGACGAGATCACCGCGTGGGGATACTCCCCTCCAACCGCCCCAAGTATACGGGGGTCGATCGGCGCGCCGGTCCCGCCGGCCGGGTTACGCCGGCGGGACCGGGGTCACGGTTCCGTATCCCCGTCCGCTCCCCGGCGGCCCGTGGTAGCGGGTTCCGGGGTGAGCTCACCGGCCGCGCTGCGCCCGGTAGCAGGCCAGCACGGACTCCACCGCCTCGTCCTCGCCGGGCAGGGCCGCGCCCCGGGCGGCCGCGGCCGCGGCGAGCCGGGCGGCGAGCGCGGGGTCGCCCAGCAACCGCCCGATCTCCCGGCGCAGCGCGGCCGGATCGCCCGGAGGCACGAGGATCGCCGCCTCCCCCACCATGTCCGGGATGCCGCCCACCCGGGTCGCGATGATCGGCTTGCCTGCGCGCAGCGCCTCCTGGACGACGAGCGGCTGGCCCTCCCACCGGCTCGGCACGATCACGGCGTGCGCCACCTGGAGCAGGTCGGCCGGGTCCGCCCAGCCGTACAGGACCACGGGCAGCCCGTCCGCCTCGATCCGGGCCCGCAGCGCGTCCCGCAGCGGCCCCTCCCCCGCGATCACGAAGACCGGGTCCTCCGGGTACGGCCCGGCCGCGGCGTCGAGCAGGGTCTCCAGGCCCTTCTGCTGGGCGAGCCGGGCCACGGTGAGCAGCACCGGCCGGGGCGCCGGGCCTCCGGCGGCGGCTCCCCCGGTCTCCGGCCCGGCCGGCTCCGGCGGCGCGGATCGCTCCGGCTCCGCCGCGCTCCCCGGCGCCGCACCGTCCCCGGGTACGGCGCCGCGCGCGCCGAGCAGGTCCGTGATCCGCTGCCGCACCTCCGCCGCGGACCGGGTGGGCTCGCCGAGCGGCGGGGCCGGCACGATCGCCGGGCCGACGCGGCGCGCCCGGCGGGCCCGCATGCGCTCCCCGAGGTCGGGGGAGACGACGAGCACGTGGTCGGCCCGGCGGGCGACGATCCGCTCCAGGAGGCGGTAGATCGCGCCGATCGCGCCCCCGGCGGTGACCGCGTTGTGCAGGGTGACGAGGAGCCGGGGACGGCCCGGCATCCCGGTGAGCGCGAGGGCGGCGAGGGCGCCGGCGCGCAGGCCGTGCGCGTGCACCACGTCGGCGCCGCGGGCGAGCGCCCGGAGCCGCGCCACGGACCGGGCGTCGCTCGCCGGGCGGGGCCGGTCGGCGATGGGCACCTCGGCGAACCGCGCCCCGGCCTCCGTGAAGCCGAACGCCTCCTCGGTGGCGCGCGGCCCGGCCACGGCCACCCGGTGGCCGCGCCGCACCAGGCCGCGCGCGAGCATGCACACGTGCCGGCCGACGCCCCCGGTGCTGCTGCCGAGCACGAGCAGCACCCGGACGGCGGCGCGGCCGTCCCGCGGTCCGGTCATCTCCCGTCTCCGGTGTCCACTGGTTCGCGTTCCGGAAGCCGCCGTCCCCGCCGGGCGGAGGCGAGCACGGCGGCGAGGTCCCGCTGGGCGGCGACCGCTGCGGCGAGGAGTCCGGCGGTGAGGGCCGCGGCCCCGGCCAGGGCGGTCACCGCGACCCCGGCCCACGGGCCCGTCTCCCCGGGCAGCGCCGCCACCCAGGAGCCGGCCAGGAAGCCGCACACCCCGCCGAGCAGCGCAGCGAGCAGGGCCCGGGGGAGGCCGTGGGCCGCCGCGGCGCCCCGGGCGCGCAGCACGGCGATGAGCAGCGCCGCCCCGCCGACGGTCACGCCGACGGTCTGCCCGAGCGCGAGCCCGCCGAGCCTCCACTCGGGCGGGAGGACGGCGGCGAGCACGATCTGGGCGGCGATGACGGTGAACCAGCCGGTCACCGTCCCCCAGGCCGCGGCCCGCCCGGCGCCGATGGCGTACAGCACCCGGCTGAGGTGGGCCATGAGGCCGTAGCCCACGAGCCCGGGGGCGAACAGGGCGACCGCCCGGGCGAACTCGGCCGGGAGCACGTCCGTCTGGGCCTGGGCGAGGAAGACCTGGGCGATCGGGGCCGCGGCGCCGGCGAGCGCGCCGGCGGCGAGCCCGGAGACCAGCACGACCGCGCGGGTGGTCTGCGCCGACAGCGCGGCGAACCCCGCGTGATCGCCCTGCGCGGCCCGGGCGGAGAGCGTGGGGAACGCTCCGGTGGCGATCGGCACGGCGAGCACGGCGTACGGCACCTGGTAGATCGCCAGGGCGTAGCCGTACGCGGCGAGCGCCCCGCCGCCGATCAGCCGGTTGGCGAGCGGGATCACGATCGCGCTCGCGGCCTGCTGGGCGAGGAGCGCGCTGAGCCCGGCCACGGCCAGCCGCCGCACCTGCCCGGCCACGCCGTCCGGGAAGCGCAGGGTGGGCCGCCACCGCAGCCGCAGCCGCGCGGCCGGCCCGATCACGGTGAGGGCGAGGGAGAGCACGCCGAGCGTGGTGCCGATCGAGAGCGCGAGCTCGGCCGGCCGGGGCACCGCGGCCGGGTCCGCGCCACCGCCGCCGAGCGGCAGGTACGACAGGTAGGCGACGATCACCACCAGGCTGGAGACCAGCGGGGCCAGCGCGGGCGCGGCGAACCGGTGGTGGGCCTGGAGCACCCCGTAGAGGACGACGGCGATCCCGTACAGCGGGATCTGCGGGGCGAAGACCACCAGCATCCGGGTGGCGAGGGCGATCACCTCGTCCGGGGCGCACCCCGGGATGTCGCCGCTCACGAGCAGCCACGCCACCGGGCCGGCCACCGCGGTGGTGAGCACGGCGACCGGGATGAGCAGCACCAGCACCCAGGTCAGCAGCGCGGAGGCGATCCGGCTCACCCGGTCCCGCGCCTCCGCGGTGGCGCGCGCCGCGGCCCCGGCGAGCACCGGGACCACCATGCCGGCGAGCGCGCCGCCCACCACGACCTCGAAGACGATGTTCGGCACGAGGTTCGCGGTGTAGTAGGCGGCGGCCACGCAGTTGGTGCCGACCGCGCGGGCGAAGACGAGCTGCTTGACGAACCCGGTGATCCGCGCCAGGACGGTGATCGCCCCGATGAGGACCGCCGCCCCGGCGACGCCGCGGCCGAGCCGCCTAACCATCGGCGCTCATCCGGCTCCGGCCCCGCTCACACCTGCTCCGCGCTCGCCTTCCCGGCCGGCGCCGCCTGCCCCGCCTTGGCGGCCGCCGGTGGTACGGCCTGCGGCTGCGGGGGACGGCGGCCGAGCATGTCGAGCCAGTTGAGCACCGGGTTGGCCGCGATCACCTTGGTGAAGCTGACCTTCTCCGAGGCGGCGGTGAGCGCCGCCACCACGCCGAGCGCGGCGAGCCGGGCCGGCCGGTTCAGCCGGGTCACCGCGGCGAGGCCGAGGAGCGCGCCGAGGGCGTTGGCGCCGCCGTCCCCGAGCATCGCCCGCTCGCCCAGGTCCTCGGGGAGGAGGGCCGCGGCCGCGCCGAGCGGGACCGCGGCGAGCGCCGCCGCGGACCGGCCGCCGCGCGACCCGGCCGAGGCGGCGAGCAGCGGGACCCCGGCGAGCAGGCCCACCTTGATCGCCCGGCCGGGGCGCAGGTCGAACAGGTTGGCGAGGTTGGCGCTGCCCGCGATCAGCGCGCCGTCGGCGAGCACCCCGAGCGCGCCGCCCACCCCCTTGGCGGGGGCGGCGAGGGCGGCCGCGGCGAGCCCGGTCGCCCCGATGCCGGCGATCTTCACCGCACCGCTGGTGATCTCGCCTCGCGCGAGCGCGGCCAGGTGGCCTTTGAAGCCCTTGGAGGAGGTCGTGCCGTACAGGTCGTCGTACGTGCCGAACAGCCCCGCCCCGGCGGCGGTGAGCAGGGCGGCGGCCCGGTGGCGCAGGGACAGCCCGGGGGTGATCACGGCGGCGGCGCCGGCGCCGGTGACGAGGGCGGTCCCTTCGAGCAGCGTGACCTGCTCACCCCGGTGGTTGGTGCGTGACCAGTCCTTCGCACCGCCGATGGGGGGCCGGCGCCGGAACGCGGCGTAGGCCGCGCGAGCGGCGATCGCACCCACGGCCGCACCGATCACGGCGCCCGTCAGGGCGCCGCGCGATGAGCGATTGGCCACTGCTGGCTCTCCTTGGTCTCTCACGCCTGCGGGGTATCGTGCGGCGGCGGATCACCCGCCCGCCGCGCTCGGGCTCGGCTGCTGGTGGGCGAGCTCCGGTTCGAACGCGCTCGCCCCGTCACCGATGCCGTACGAGCCCGAGCCGCCATCGAGCTGCTCCCGAAGAGCGTAGATCACCACGATGCGGCCCGCGGCCGTGTCCACGGTATCGACCGTGGAGACGGCGGACGCCGCCCCGCCGGTGTCGTGGAGCGCGGCGATCACCCCGCCGCCGGCGGAGGCGTCCGTCCCCCCGGCGACCACGGTGCCGAGGCCGGCCGCGTCCAGGCCGGCGGCCACGGCCACGATGGCCGCGTTCTTCCGGGCCGCGTCCTCCCCCTCGTACCGCTGGGCGGGGGCGAGGACGATCGCGAGGGTGGCGCGCTGCCGGGGATCCCCGCCGACGGTGAGGAAGTCGCCCTTCTCGAACGCCTCCAGCACCTGGGCGGCCGCCGGGTTGGGATGCCCGGCCTCCGCCCGGTCGGAGGTGACGATCGCGCTGGCGAGCACGGCCGCCGCCTTCTGGTACGCGGAGGCGTTCGGGGCGAACTCGAGCCCGGCCGGGGCGACCGCGTCGGCGAGCTCGCCCAGCACGTTCACCTGGTCGGCGGCGATGAACTTGTCGGTCAGGCTCACCCGCCCGGTGTACACGGCTCCCGCGTCGGTGACGACCTTCTCCAGCGGCTCCCGCAGGCTGGCGGCGGCGCCCGGGGCCTCGACGAGGACGACCCGCTCCCCGGCGAGCCGGTCGCGCACCAGCTCCGGCGCGTGCGCGGTGATCAGCGCGTCGCTGCCGCCCTGCTGGGCCTGGAGCTGGGAGATCTGCGTCAGATACCGCTCATTGTTCTGCCGCAGGGTCTCGGTGAGCTCCTCGGCCGACTTGAAGAACATGGGCTCGAGCACGGTGCTGCCGAGCACGATGCCGACCGTGAGCGCGAGGAAGATCGCGACGATCGAGACGAGGTGGTACCTGAAATCGATCACGAGAAGAGTCCGACCAACCAGAAGATGAAGCCGTTCCAGGCGACGAGGAAGCCGTTCAGCCAGACCTGGCCGATGGGGGAGACCGAGAGCACCACCCCGATGGTGAGCAGCGTGGTGGCCACGAGCAGCAGCAGGGACGAGGTGGAGATCCGGCTGCGGTAGAGCCGGCTCACCCCCTTGGCGTCCACGAGCTTGCTGCCCACCCGCAGCCGGGTGAGGAACGTGCTCGCCATGCCGGAACGGCCCTTGTCGAGGAACTCGTCGAGCGTCCAGTGGGTGCCGACGGCGACGATCAGCGAGGCGCCCTTGGCGTCGGCCAGGAGCATGGCGACGTCCTCGCTCGTGCCCGTCGCCGGGAAGACCACGGCCTCCAGGCCGAGCCGGCGCACCCGCTCCAGCCCGGGGGCGCGGCCGTCGCGGTAGGCGTGGACCACCAGCTCGGCGCCGCTGAACAGCGCCTTCTCCGACACGGAGTCGAAGTCGCCGACGATCATGTCGGGCACGTACCCGGCCTCGAGCAGGGCGTCGGCACCGCCGTCGACCCCGATCAGGATGGGACGGTACTCCCGGATGTAGGGACGGAGCGTGGCGAGGTCCTCCTTGTAGTGGTAGCCGCGCACCACGATGAGGACGTGCCGGCCCTCCATGACCGTCCGCACGTCGGGGACGCCGATGCCGTCGATGAGGAGGTCGCGCTCCCGCCGGATGTACTCCATGGTGTTGGCGGCGAACGCCTCGATCTGGGCGGACAGGCCGGCCCTCGCCTCGGTCATCGCGGCCTCGACCGACTCGGCCGTCTGCGGCTGGCCCTTGCCGACCAGCTCGTCGCCGAGGTAGATCATCCCGTCCCGGACGCGGATCACGTCACCGTCGGCGACCCGCTCGAACAGCTCCGGGCTCGCGTCGTCGATCAGCGGGATCCCGGCGTCCAGGAGGATCTTGGGTCCCATGTTGGGGTAGCGCCCGCTGATGCTGGGCGCCACATTGATCACCGCGGCCGCGCCGCACGCGACCAGGGCCTCCGCGCTGACGCGGTCGAGGTCGACGTGGTCGATGATCGCGATCTCTCCGGGCTGGAGGCGCTTGGTGAGCCTCTTCGTCCGGCGGTCGACTCTCGCCACCGCGGTGATTCCCGGAAGGTCCTCGACCTTCCTGCGGCGGAGGCCCGGAACGTTCAAGCTCGGGACCTTCATCATGACCAATCCTGCCAGATGACGGGCAGGGCACGGGCCGTGCCTCGGATCGATGACGGAAGGGTCACGGTTCGCCCACGTTCACCGTGGGTCATGCCGCGGTTCCGCCGCTCTCCGCCCACGCGGCCTTCTCGGCGGCCGCGATCTCGAGCAGCTCGGCCGCGTGGGCCCGGCCGAGCTCGGAGTCCTCCAGGCCGGCGAGCATCCGGGACAGCTCCCGGGCCCGCCCCTCCTGGTCGAGCACGACCACGCCGCTGCGGACCACCCGCCCGTCGCCCGACTTCTCCACCACGAGGTGCTGATCGGCGAAGGCCGCCACCTGGGCCAGGTGGGTGACCACGATAACCTGGGCGGTCCGCGCCAGCCGGGCGAGCCGCCTGCCGATCTCCACGGCCGCCTTGCCACCGACCCCGGCGTCGACCTCGTCGAACACGAACGTGGGCACCGGGTCGGCCCCGGCGAAGACCACCTCGATCGCGAGCATGACGCGGCTGAGCTCACCGCCCGAGGCGCCCTTGGCGAGCGGGAGCGGGGGCGCGCCGGGGTGGGCGGCGAGCCGGATCTCCACCTCGTCCACGCCGTGGGGGCCGAACTCCCCGGTCTGGGTGACGGCCACGCTCACCCGGGCGTGCGGCATGGCGAGCGCGGCGAGCTCCTCGGTCACCGCCCGGCCGAACCGCGCGGCGGCCGCGGTGCGGATCGCGGTCAGCTCGGCGGCGAGCTCGGCCAGGCGCGCGGTGAGCTCCTCCTGCTCCCGGCGCAGCTCGTCGATCCGCTCGTCGTCCCCCTCGAGCTCGGCGAGCCGCGCGGCGGCCCGCTCGGCCCACTCGAGCACGGCCGCGGCGTCCGGGCCGTACTTGCGGGTGAGCCCGTTCAGCGCGGCGATCCGCTCCTGCACGGCGGCGAGCCGCAGCGGGTCGGCGTCCACGGACTCCGCGTACGAGGCGAGCTCGGTGGCGAGGTCGGAGATCAGGTATCCGGCCTCGGCGAGCCGGTCGGCGATGGACGCGAGCGCCGGGTCGTAGCCGCGCACCGAGTCCAGCGCGGACCTCGCCTGGCCCAGCAGGGAGACGACGTCGGGGAAGCCGTCGGTGCTCGCCATCGGGTCGCCCAGGAGGGCGGCGTGGGCGGTGGTGGCGGCGGTGCGCAGCGCGTCGGCGTGCGCGAGCCGCTCGGCCTCCTCCTTGAGCTCGGCGTCCTCGCCCGGCTTGGGGCCGACCTTCTCGATCTCCTCCAGGCCGAACCGGAGCATCTCGGCCTCCTGGGCCCGCTCCCGCTGCCTGCCGGTCAGCTCCTCGAGCAGCTCGGTCACCTCGCGGTGCCGCCGGTACGCCTGCCGGTAGGCGCGGAGCGGCCCCTGCAGCTCCTCCCCCGCGTAGCGGTCGAGCGCCTCCCGCTGCCGGGCGGGCTGGAGCAGCCGCTGCTGGTCCATCTGGCCGTGCACGGCGACGAGGTCGTCGGCGAGGTAGGTGAGCGTCCCGACCGGTACGGCCCGGCCGCCGAGCCAGGCGCGGGACCGGCCCTCGGCCGAGACCGTGCGGGTGATGATGAGCGTGCCGTCCTCGACCTGGCCGCCGAGGTCCGCGACCTGCCGGGCCACCGGCCCCTCCGGGTCGACGATGAGGGTGCCCTCGACCGTCGCCCGCTCCGCGCCGGGGCGGACCTTGGCCGGGTCGGCCCGGCCGCCGAAGAGGAGGCCGAGCCCGGTGACCACCATCGTCTTGCCCGCGCCCGTCTCACCCGTGACCACGGTCAGCCCGGGCGACAGCGGCAGCACGGCCTCGTCGATGACGCCGAGCCCCTGGATGCGGACCTCCTCGACCCTGGGTCGCACTGGGTCCCTCCGTTCCACCGACCGAACACCGAGATCCTACGCGTTATTCGTCAAGATTTTCGAGGTCAGCGGGCGGGCCCGAATGCCGCTCAGGGCCGGACCCTGCCGCGCCAGCCCTGGACCGGCAGCCCGAACTTCGCGACCAGGCGGTCGGTGAACGGCGCGCCGGTGGTCTCCGCCCCCAGCAGCCGCGCCAGCCGTACCGGGGTCGGCGACCGGCGGACCTCGACCCGGCCGGCCGGGGGGAGGTCGAACCGGCGGCGGCCGTCGCACCAGAGCACCCCCGCGCTGGTGCCGGGGACGATCTCCACGGCGAGCGTGGAGCGCGGGGAGACCACGATCGGCCGGGCGAAGAGCGCGTGCGCGCTGTTCGGCACGAGCAGCAGGGCCTCCACCTCGGGCCAGACCACGGGGCCTCCGGCGGAGAACGCGTAGGCGGTCGACCCGGTCGGCGTCGCGCAGATCACGCCGTCGCAGCCCCACCGGGAGAGCGGCCGGCCGTCGACCTCCACCACGACCTCGAGCATGCGCTCCGCCTTCTCCACCGAGGCCTCGTTGAGCGCCCAGGTCTCCGCGACGACCGAGCCGTTCTCGCGGACGACGACCTCCACCGTCATCCGCTCCTCCACCTCGTAGCGGCCCTCGAGCACCCGGTCGACGACCGAGGCCAGGTCCTCGACCTCCGCCTCGGCGAGGAAGCCCACGTGGCCGAGGTTCACCCCGAGCAGCGGCACGCCGGCCGGGCGGGCGAGCTCCGCGGCGCGCAGCAGCGTGCCGTCGCCGCCGAGCACCAGGGTGAGCTCGGCCTCCGCGGCCGCGGCCGGGCCCTCGGGCACCACCTCCGCCCCGGCGCAGCCGATCTTGTCGGCCTCGATGTCGAGCACCCGGACGTTCAGGCCCGCGCCGATGAGGCGCTCCGCCACCAGGTGCGCGCTCTCCACGGCCGCGGACCGGCCGGTGTGCGCGATGACCAAGACCGTCCGCTCGGTGTTCACCCCTCGCTCACCGTTCCTCGCGCCGGCCGCCCGGCCCGCAGGGCAGGAGCCAGGCGCCGCGCCGGTCCCGTTCCCCGTCACGCCGCGCGCGCTCACCGGGGTCCCTCGGCCACCGCTCGCTCGATGGCCGCGTCCAGGTCGGGCACCGCCTCATGGCCCGGCCCCTTCCCCAGCCACAGGAGGTATTCCACGTTGCCCGCCGGTCCGGGCAGCGGGCTCGCGGTCACCCCCTTCACGGTGAGGCCGAGCCCCTGCGCCGCGGTGGCCACGTCCCGGACCGCCTCGGCCCGCAGCGCCGGGTCCCGGACCACGCCGCCGGGGCCGACCCGGCCCTTGCCCACCTCGAACTGCGGCTTGACCAGCAGCACGAAGTCGGCGGTGCCGGCCGCGCACCGCACCAGGGCGGGCAGGACCAGCCGGAGCGAGATGAACGACAGGTCGCCCACGATGAGCGTGGGCGGCTCGCCGACCATCTCCGGGGTGAGGTCGCGGACGTTCACCCGCTCCAGCACGGTCACCCGCTCATCGGTCCGCAGCGACCAGGCGAGCTGGCCGTACCCGACGTCGACCGCGATCACGTGGGCCGCGCCGTGCCGGAGCAGCACGTCGGTGAACCCCCCGGTCGAGGCGCCGGCGTCGAGGCAGCGGCGGCCGGCCACCTGGAGCCCGGTGAAGGCCTCGAGCGCGCCGAGGAGCTTGTACGCGCCCCGGGACACGTACTCGGGGCCCTCGGCCGCCTCGGCGACCACGATGGGGGCCCCGGTGTCCACCTGCGTCGCCGGCTTCTCCGCCACGGAGCCGCGCACGTACACCCGGCCGGCCTCGATCAGCCGGGCGGCGTGCTCCCGGGACCGGGCGAGCCCGCGGCGCACCAGCTCCCGGTCGAGCCGAACCCGGGTCACGGCGCGTCCGGCCCGGGCTCGCCGACCGAGGCGAGCACCGCCTCCAGACCGGCGAGCACCTCCTCGAAGATCGCCACATGCCCGGATACGGGCGTGTCGCCCAGCCGCTCCAAGGGCGCGAGCACGGCCGCGATGCCGTCCGCCGGCTCGCCCGTGCGCGGCGCACCGCCGCTGTCCGTCATCGGTCCCTCCGTCACGCCGTCCGGATCTCCGCCGTCCCGGCGGGGCCGCGGCCCCGCGCGCCCCCGATCGCCTCGGCACCACCGGACGGTGGCCCCGTCCGGGGTCCCCCGTCCCGGCCGCCTCCCGCCGGCTCCCGCCCGGCGGACGGCCGCGCCGCGGGCCGGCCCCGGACCGCGCCGCACCGCCGGGAGATCCGGGCGGCCGGGGCGCCGTCCGGCCTGCTCAGGCCGCGGGCGAGGCGGGCCTGTCCTTGATTGCCCAGGGCGTCCATGTGAAAGCTAGTGTCTCAGACAGGGGCATCCCGTGGTTCCGGCGGAAGAGAGGGTGGGCGTGATGGCGACCGTCGAGGAGTGCCGGGCGGCGCTGCAGCGGCTCGTCGAGCAGTTCGAGGAGATCAGCCCGGAGGACCGGGCCAAGCACGTGGTCGACCGGACCGTCGCCTGCCTCATCCCCGATCTCGGGGTCACCTTCTACGGGCGCGTCCACCCCGACGGCCTGGAGCCGTTCGGGGAGGAGCCGCCGCCGGACGGGCGGCCGGTGGACGTCAAGCTCACCCTCACCAGCGAGGACCTGATCTCGATGGTCAACGGCGAGCTCGACATGGCCCGGGCCATCCTCGGCGGCCGGGTCAAGATCGACGCGAGCCTCGGCGACCTGCTCCGGCTGCGCCGGCTCCTCTGACCGGGCCGCGCCGGCTCCCCTGATCCGATCGCCCGCCCCGTTCTCCCCCGGCCCGGCCGGCCCCGCCGGTGGATCCGCCGCCGCGCCGGCGGACGGCGGCCAGGGTGGCCGCCGTCACAGCCCGGTCGCCATGAGCGCCGGTTTCACCGCGTCCTCGTCGGCACGGCCCTCCCCCGCGGCCTCCCACGCGGCCGCGCAGGCGGCGCGCAGCCCGTCGAGCGGGGTCCCGTCGCCGGTCAGCTCGAGCCGCCCGTCCCGCCAGGCCGCGGTCCAGCCGCCGCACCGCCACCCGTCCGCGTCCCGCCGTACCGGCACCGGCGGCTCCAGCAGGCCGCGCAGGTCCGCGGCGATGTGCGTGGGCCGGTGGCGGGGCCCGGCGGTGAGCAGGTCGAGCGGGCCGGTCACCCCGGTCAGCACGAGCAGGCTGTCCACCCCGGCCCGGGTGGCGGCCTCGATGTCGGTGTCGAGCCGGTCCCCGACGATCAGCGGCCGCCGGGCGCCGGTGCGGAGGATCGACTCGCGGTGGAGCGGCGGTTCCGGTTTGCCGGCCATCACCGGTTCGACCCCGGTGGCGGTCGCGATGACCCGGCTCATGGCTCCGTTCCCCGGGTACTCGCCGCGGCCGGTGGGCATCGTCGTGTCCCCGTTGGCCGCCACGAACCAGGCGCCCTGCCGGACCGCGAGCGCACCCTCGCAGAGCAGCCCGTAGGAGATCCCCGGCCACATGCCCTGGACCACGGCGGCCGGGGACTCCAGGGCCGTGGTCACCGGCCGCAGCCCGTGCGCCCGTACGGCCATGCGGAGCCCCATGCCGCCGACCACGAGCACGGCCGAGCCCGGCGGCACCCGCTCGGCCACCAGCCGGGCCGCGGCCTGCGCCGAGGTCACCACGTCGTCAGCGCACGCGGGGATCCCCAGCTCGGTGAGGTGCGCGGCGATCGCGGCCGGAGTCCGGGAGGCGTTGTTCGTCACGAAGGCGAGCCGCAGCCCGCGGCGCCGGGCCTCGGCGAGCGCCTCCGGTGCCCCGGGCACCGCGTGGCCGCCCAGGTAGACGACCCCGTCGAGGTCGAGCAGGAGCGTGTCGTAGGCGTCCAGGAGCGCCGGCGACCGCGTCATGCCCGCCTCGCCCGCAGCATCGCCCGCACCTGCCGGAGCGCCGAGACGTAGTGCTGGAGGTCGGGGCGCATCGCCGCCGCGATGGCGAGCGGCTCGTACGCGCCCTCGATGTCCCCGGTGCGCCACAGGGACATGCCAAGCCCGAAGTACGCGTAGTCCTCGACCGGGTTGGCGTCGACGATGATCCGGAAGCTGTCGGCCGCCTCGGCGTACCGGCGCGAGTTGAACTGCGCCCGCGCCAGCGCCTCACGGATGCTGCGCGAGTTCGGCTCTGCCTGCGCGGCCCGCTCGAGCAGGGCGGCGGCCGCGGCCGGGCTGCCGGATTCGAGCAGCTTCACACCCCGCCTGAACCACTCGTACACGCCTCCTGACGGGGCGCCGGGCTCTTCGCCGGGGGATCCGGGCGCTCCGTTTCGTTCCTGCGTCATGGGGTAAGGCCTCCTGCGCTGCTACGTGGCCGCCAGGCGTCGGTGACCGACGACCGGGTTGCCTCGGACCCGGCCCGCAAACTCCGGGGAGTCTGGACCGTATGGCAACATGCCCGTTATGAACAATTCCGAACGGACGTCTCTTGAACTTCGTCCGTTCCGCGGTGTCAGGTTCGCGGTCGAGGACCTCGCGGCCGTCACCTCCCCGCCATACGATCTCATCGGCCCCGGCGCCCTGCGGGAGTTGCTCAGCCGTCATCCCAACAACGTGGCGCGGCTGATCCTTCCCGGCTCCGGCCACTACGAGGAGGCGGGCGAGACGCTGCGGAGGTGGCTCGCCGACGGGGTGCTTACCGTGGACGATCACCCCGCGCTGTACGTGTACGAGCAGAGCGGGGCCGGCTTCACGCAGCGCGGCCTCATCGGGGCGCTGGGCCTGGGGTCGGGCGCGGTGCTGCCGCACGAGGACGTCATGCCCGGCCCCGTCGCCGACCGGCTCGCGCTCATGCGGGCCACCGAGGCCAACCTGGAGCCGATCTTCCTGATCTACGAGGGCGGGGGAACGGCCTCCCGGCTCGTCGAGGAGGAGGCGGAACGGCGGTCCCCCATCGCCGACGTCACCACCCCGGACGGGGTGCGCCACCGGCTGTGGGCGATGATCGACCCCGCCGCCATCGCCGCCGTCGCCGAGGACCTCAAGGGCCGCCGCGCGCTCATCGCCGACGGCCACCACCGGTACGCCACGTACGAGGCCCTGCGGCGCGAGCGCCCCGGGCCCGGCCCCTGGGACCATGGGCTGGCCTACCTGGTCGACTCGGCGCTCTACCCGCCGCAGATCAGCGCGATCCACCGGGTGATCCCCGGGCTGCCGCTGGAGGACGCGGTCAACCGGGCGAAGGGCGCGTGCCAGGTCCACGAGTTCTCCTCGCTGGAGGCCGGCCTGCAGGCGCTCGAGGCCGCGAAGGAGCCGGCGTTCCTGCTCGCCGGGCAGGGCCCGGCCGCCCACCTGCTCACCGACCCGGACCCGCTGCAGCTCGAGCACGCCATGCCCGCGGAGCGCTCCGCGGAGTGGCGGGCGCTGCCCACCTCGATCCTCACCTGCTTCCTGCTGCCCAAGGTCTGGGGGATCCAGGACGGCGAGGAGACGGTCCAGGTGGTCCACCACGACCCCCTGGCGGCGGTGGAGCTCGCCCGGCGAAAGGACGGCACCGCGGTGCTGCTCAACCCGATCCGGTTCCCGGACGTGCTCGCGATCGCGGCCCAGGGCGAGCGGGTGCCGCGGAAGTCCACCTCGTTCGGGCCGAAGCCGCGCACCGGCCTGGTCATGCGGCTATTCGCCACGGGCTGATCCCCCGCGCGCCCGGCCATCACGTCCCGGGCCGCCCGTGACGCCGGTGGCGCCCGGCCTTTCCATCGCGGTGAAGGAAATCCGGGCTTCCCCATATACCCGGGGGTAACCGTGCGTCATTACTCTGGGGTTCGATGGACGGATCACCGCTCTTGTAAAGAGGAACGGTCGAGTTTCAGGGGTGGACAGTGGAGAACGTGAGGCCGATCGGCGCCGACGTCTACGAGATCGACACCCGGATGGCCGGATGCCCCGGCGTCACCGCCGGCTATCTCATCCTCGCCGATCGTCCGTGTCTGATCGAGACGGGAACCTCGACATCCACCCCGACCGTGCGGAAGGCCCTCTCCGCGCTCGGGATCGGCCCCGACGACCTGGCGACGGTCGTCGTGACGCACATCCACCTCGATCACGCTGGCGGGGTGGGCGACATCGCCGCCGCCTACCCGTCGGCCGAGATCGTCGTGCACGAGCGGGGCGCCCGGCACCTCGCCGACCCCTCCCGCCTGCTGGCGAGCGCGCGGATGGTCTGGGGTGACAAGCTGGACACGCTCTTCGGCACCCTCCGGCCGACGGAGGCGTCCCGCATCCGGGCGCTCGGCGAGACCGGCACCATCGACCTGGGGTTCGGCAGGCACCTGTCGTGCTACTACACCCCCGGCCACGCCAAGCACCACGTCGGGCTGCTCGACTCGCTCACCGGGGACCTGTACGTCGGCGACGCGGCCGGGGTCTACCTCCCGGAGACCGGCGACCTGCGCCCGGCCACCCCGCCGCCGGACTTCGATCTCGACGCCGCCCTCAAGTCGATCGACCTGTTCCGGTCCCTCCAGCCGGAGCGGGTGCTCTTCACCCACTACGGGCCGGTCGAGGACGTGCAGCCGATCCTCGAACGGGCGGCCGAAGAGCTGCGCATCTGGGTGGACCTCACCAAGCAGGCCAAGGCCGAAGGGCTCGACCTCGACCACGCGGTGGCCATGGTCCGCGAGAAGACCAAGCAGCGGTACAAGACCACCGAGGGCGACCCGACCCTGCAAGGGCTGGAGACGCTGACCGGCGCCGAGGCGAACGTCGCCGGGATCATGCACTGGCTGGACCGCACCCAGCAGGGCTGATCCGCGCCGCCGGGCCGATCCCCCGCACCGGGCGGATCTCCCGGCGCCGGGCCGGCCTCGCCTCGGGCCGGCCGCGCATCCGGCCGGCCTCGAATCGGGCCGATCCGCGCCACCGCCGGGCCGTACCGCGCCCAGCCGGCCTGCGGCGGCCGCCGGACCGGGCCGCGTTAGCCGCCGGCGCGCCCAGGGCGCCGCGGTGCGGGACCCCGGACGCACGCCCGGCGGGGCAGGTACGGCACCGCGCCCGTCACCCGGCCGGTCCCGGCACGTCCTCCGTGCCGGCATCGCCCGATTCGCGCAGCCGAAGCGGCGCGGAGCCCGGACACCACGGGCGTCTCCGGGAACGTCTCCCGCGAGAACCGTGCCGTGGCGAGGCCGTGCCGCGGCCGCCCTAGGGCCGATCGGCGGCCGGCCGGGGTTCAGCCCGCCTGCCCGCCGGCCTCTGCCGCGTGGTCGCCGCCGCGCACGGCCGGTACCGGCACGCCTTCGGCGCGGGCATCACCCGCGGCGCCGCCGGCGGTGCCGTCCGCGCCGCAGCCGCCCTCGGCCGTCTCGCCAGGGTCGCCGCAGGCCGTCTCACCACCGTCGCCGGCGGCGGTATCACCGCGGCCGCCGGCCGTCGCACCGCCGTTCGTCTCGCCGCCGGCCGTCGCACCGTCCTCACCGGCGGTGCCGTCCGCACCGGGGCCGGTCGCCTCGTCGCCGTCGCCCCCGGTGGCCTTCTCGCCGCCGTCGCCGGCGTGCGGCGCCCCATCACCGGGCTCCGGCTCCCCGCCGGGCTCCTCCCCCTCCGGGCCCTGCTCGCCGGGCTCGCCCGCGGCGTCCTCCGCGAGATCCTCCTCGATGTCCTCGATCACCAGGCCGGTCAGCTCGGCGTACCGCTCGGCGGCGTCGGTCTCCCCGTGCTCGTCGAACGCCATCGCCCGGGCGAACCACTCGACCGCCGCGGCCTCCTTCCCGGCGTCGGCGAGCGCGTCGGCGTACGCGAAGGCCAGCCGGGCGGACCACGGCCTCGGCTCCGGGTCGCGCAGCTCGGGCACCCGCTGCAGCGTGATCACCGCGGCCTCGTACTGGCCGAGGTCCCGCCGCGCGCCGGACTCCACGATGGCGAGCTCGATCCGGCTCGCCCGGTCGAGCCGTTTGGGGTCGCCGGTGCGGATGACGTCGAGGGCCCGCTCCGGGCGGCCGAGCCCGCGCTCACAGTCGGCGATCATCGGCAGGTAGATGTCCGAGCCGGTGATGCGCCGCGCGGCGCGGAGGTCCGCGAGCGCCTCGGCGTACCGCCCGGCCCGGTAGGCGGCGATCCCGCTCGCCTCGCGGACCACGCCGATCCGCGGGGCCATGCGGCGCGCCGTCTGGGCGTGCTCGTAGGCCCGCTCCGGGTCGTCCTCGCCCAGCGCCCGCCCGGCCGCGACCAGGTGCTTGGCGACCAGTTCGGCGCGCTCGAGCGGCAGGGAGCGCAGCTCCGCCCGCACCTCGCGATCGAGCTGGTCCGCCGACACGCCCGGCGGCAGCGGGGGAAGGTCCGGCTTGCGCCCGCGGCGTTCCTCCCGCCGGGACGGCCCGGCCGCCGCCCGGCCCGCGCCGCCGCGGGGATCCGCCTTGCGCGGCCGGCCGTGGCGGTCGGGGAACTCCCCGCGCCGGCGGTCACCGCCGGCTCCGCGCCCGCCGAAGGCCCGTCCGCCGCGGCCGCCGATCCCCCCGCGCCCGCGGAGGCCACCGTTCCCGCGCGGGCCGCCGCCTCCGGCCCGGTTCCGCCACGGCCCGCGGTCCCTGTCACCGCGGCCGCTACCGCCACGCCCGTTGTCTCTGTTCACTTGGTGCCCTTCGCTGCTCACTGGCCGGTTCCGGCCATGCGTCATGGTCCCCGACCACGGGGACCCTGCGCAGCCGATCGTGGAGCCGCCGGTTCCGGCCGAGCGCCGGAGTACCCGCTGAACGCCGTCGTCGTCTGCCCGGCTCGTGCTCCGCACCGAGCCCTGACGCTTCCGGTTCGACGCGATGAAGGCCACCCGTCCGCGGGTGGCCGACGGTTCAAGGGTAGCGCGCCGCGCGGCCGTGCCCGTCACCCGCGCGTCCGGCCGGGACGCGGGCGCGCCGGCGCCGGCCGGCCGGCCGCACGCGGGACACGAGCCCGGAGCGGCCGGGCCCACGGCGCCGCGCGCGAGCGACGACGCAGGCCCGCCCGGCCGGCCGGGCGGGCACACGGCTCCGGCGGCCCCGCCGGAGGGCTCAGCCGACCTCGACGCCGCCGATCGTCTTCTTGCCCCGGCGGAGCACCAGGAACCGGCCGTGCAGCAGGTCGTCGGCGGTCGGCACGTAGTCCTCGTCCGTGACCTTCACGTTGTTGAGGTACGCGCCGCCCTCCCGGACCGCGCGCCGCGCCGCCGACTTCGACTCGACGATGCCGCTCGCCGCGAGCAGGTCCACGTACGGCGCGCCGAGCGCGGGCACCTTCGCCTTCGGCACCTCGTTGAGCGCGGCCTCGAGGGTCCGCTCGTCGAGCTCCTGGAGGGTGCCGTGCCCGAAGAGCGCCCGCGAGGCGGCGACGACCCGCTCCAGCTCCTCCCGGCCGTGCACCAGCGCGGTGACGTCCTCGGCGAGCGCGCGCTGCGCCTCACGCGCCGCGGGGCGCTCGGCCACGGCCTTCTCCAGCTCCTCGATCTCCTCGCGGGTGCGGAAGGTGAAGACCTTCAGCAGCCGCACCACGTCACGGTCGTCGGCGTTCAGCCAGAACTGGTAGAACGCGTACGGCGAGGTGAGCGCGGGGTCGAGCCAGATCGCCCCGCCGGCGGTCTTGCCGAACTTGGTGCCGTCGGCCTTGGTGATGAGCTTGCCGGTGAGGCCGTGGACGTGGGCGCCCTCCACCCGCCGGATCAGGTCGACCCCGGCCGTGATGTTGCCCCACTGGTCGCTCCCGCCGACCTGGAGCGTGCAGCCGTACCGCCGGTACAGCTCCAGGTAGTCGTTGGCCTGGAGGATCTGGTAGCTGAACTCGGTGTAGCTGAGCCCCTCCCCCTCCAGGCGGGCCGCGACCGACTCCCGGGCGAGCATCCGGTTGACCGGGAAGTGCTTGCCGATGTCCCGGAGGAAGTCGATCACCGACAGCTTCTCGGTCCACTCCAGGTTGCTGACGAGCAGCGCCGAGTTCGGCCCCTCGTCGAACGAGAGGAACTTCTCCACCTGCGCCCGGATCCGGGTCACCCACTCCGCGACCACCTCGACCGGGTTGAGCGCGCGCTCGGTGCTGCGGCCGCTGGGGTCCCCGATGAGGCCGGTGGCCCCGCCGACGAGCCCGATCGGCCGGTGCCCGGCCCGCTGGAACCGGGTCAGGATCAGCAGCGTGGCGAGGTTGCCGACGTGGAGCGAGGGTGCGGTCGGGTCGAAGCCCGCATAGACGGTGATCGGTCCCTCGGCAAGTGCCTTGCGCAGTGCGTCCGCATCGGTGGTCTGCGCGACGATGTCGCGCCAGTGGAGCTCATCGAGGATATCGGTCACGGTCCTGGCTCTCGCTTCGGTCAAGGAAGGTACGGCTTTGTCACGAACGTGCCTGATCAACAGACCCTATCGCGACTCGGCGGGCGCCGATGCCACCCGGCCCTCTGGCTGAATCTTTCACGGCGGGCACCGCTTCTGCCCGCCGTTTGCCCAGCTTACGGCGGGCCAAACCGGGCCCGGGCGTGCCCTCGGGCCGGCCGCGTGGACGGGCCATACCGGGGTGACCTGCCATAGGGCGTATGCGTGGATTATCGAAGCGCCTGACCACGGCGGCCTGCGCCGGCGCGCTCACGCTGACCGGCGCGGCCGCGGTGACGGCGCCCGCGGCCGCCGCGGTGGGCTGCCGGGTGGACTACGCCGTCACCGCGCAGTGGCCGGGCGGGTTCACCGGCGACGTGACCGTGACCAACCTCGGCGATCCGATCAACGGGTGGCGGCTGACCTGGAGCTTCCCCGCGGGCCAGCAGATCACCCAGGCGTGGAACGCGACGGTGACGCAGAACGGGGCGCAGGTGACCGCCGCCGACGCGGGCTACAACGCCGCCATCCCCACCGGTGGGACCGTGTCGTTCGGCTTCAACGCCTCCTGGACCGGGAGCAACCCGGCGCCGTCGTCGTTCGCCCTCAACGGCACCACCTGCACCGGTTCGGCGAGCCCGACCACGAGCCCGACGGCCGGCCCGACCCCGACCGTCACCGCCACGCCCACTCCCCCGCCGGCCGCCGGGGCGCGGCAGATGGAGGACCTCGACCGCGGGCTGATCAGCGTCCGGGCGCCGGGCGGCAACCTGGTCTCCTGGCGGCTGCTCGGCACCGACCCGGCGGACGTGAGCTTCAACCTCTACCGGGGCTCGACCAGGATCGCCACGGTCACCGGCGCCACGAACTACCTCGACGCCGGCGCGCCGGCCGACGCCTCGTACACGGTGCGGCCGGTGGTGGGCGGGGTGGAGCAGGCCGCGTCCCGCCCGTCCATCCGGTTCACCGGCGGGAACTTCCTCGACGTGCCCATCCAGCCGCCGCCGGGCGGCACCACCCCGGACGGGGTCTCCTACACCTACAACGCCAACGACGCCTCGGTCGGCGACCTCGACGGCGACGGCCGGTACGAGTTCGTGCTCAAGTGGGAGCCGTCCAACGCCAAGGACAACGCCCAGTCCGGCTACACCGGCAACGTCTACATCGACGCCTACCGGCTCGACGGCACCCGGATGTGGCGGATCGACCTGGGGCGCAACATCCGGGCCGGGGCGCACTACACCCAGTTCCAGGTGTACGACTACGACGGGGACGGCAAGGCCGAGGTGGCGATGAAGACCGCCGACGGCACGGTCGACGGCACCGGGCGGGTGATCGGCAACGCCTGGGCCGACCACCGGAACTCGTCCGGGTACGTCCTCTCCGGCCCCGAGTACCTGACGATCTTCAACGGGCAGACCGGGGCGGCGATGGCCACGGTCGACTACGACCCGCCGCGCGGCTCGGTCTCCTCCTGGGGCGACTCGTACGGCAACCGCGTCGACCGGTTCCTCGCCGCCACCGCCTACCTGGACGGGCAGCGGCCATCGCTGATCATGAGCCGGGGCTACTACACCCGGACCGTGATCGTCGCGTGGGACTTCCGCAACGGCTCGCTCGTCCGGCGGTGGAAGTTCGACTCGGATGTGGCCGGCGGCCAGTACACCGGCCAGGGCAACCACAACCTGTCCATCGCCGACGTGGACGCCGACGGCAAGGACGAGATCATCTTCGGGGCGATGGCCATCGACGACGACGGCCGCCCGCTGTGGAACACCCGCAACGGGCACGGTGACGCCCTCCACGTGGGCGACCTCGACCCGAGCCGGCCCGGCCTGGAGGTGTTCAAGGTCAGCGAGGACGGGAGCAAGCCGGCCGCCTGGTTCGCCGACGCCCGGACCGGGCAGATCATCTGGAGCAACGCCCCCTGCGGGTGCGACAACGGCCGGGGCGTCTCCGGGGACGTCTGGGCCGGGAGCCCGGGCGCGGAGTCCTGGTCGTCCGCGGTCAGCGGCCTCTACGACACCCGGGGCCAGAACATCGGCCGCAAGCCCGGCTCGGCGAACTTCCTCGTCTGGTGGGACGGCGACCCGGTGCGCGAGCTGCTCGACGGCACCCACATCGACAAGTACGGCCCCGGCGGCGACACCCGGCTGCTGACCGCGTCGGGGGTGCAGTCCACCAACGGGACCAAGGCGACCCCCTCCCTCTCGGCCGACCTGTTCGGCGACTGGCGGGAGGAGGTGGTCTGGCCGACCACCGACAACCGGGCGCTGCGGATCTACGCCACCACGGACGTCACCGACCGGCGGATCCACACCCTGATGCACGACCCGCAGTACCGGGTGGCGATCGCCTGGCAGAACACGGCCTACAACCAGCCGCCGCACCCGAGCTTCTTCATCGGGGACGGCATGGCGACCCCGCCCAGGCCGAACATCTACGTGCGCTGACGGGGCACGTGCGGGCGGTACGGCGACACGGTCGGGTGGCCGTCCACCCAGAACCGCCAGGGGATCTCCCGCCCGGCCGAGACGCCGACGCGCGGCCCGCTCCGGATCAGCTCGGGGGAGACCGGCTCCCCGGTGAAGACCCGGACCGGCCCGGAGCCGCAGCAGTCGAGCCCGTTGTGCTCCCGGGTGAGCGCGAGGGCGACGGCGAGCCGGGCCGGCCCCCGGGCGAGGTCCCGGTCGGGGATGCTCCGCCCGCCGGGCGGGGCGTCCCCCTCCCCGGCTCCCCCGTCACCGGCGCCCCCGTTGACCGCGTTCCCGTTGCCCGCCGCGGCCCGGCGGGCCCGGGCCACCTCCGCGCCGCGGATCACCTCGCCAGCGCGGAGCAGCACCGCCGAGCCGGTGCCCTCCGGCAGGCACACGAGGTTGGCGCAGTGGTGCATGCCGTAGGTGAAGTACACGTACAGGTGGCCCGGCGCGCCGAACATCACCGCGTTCCGCTCGGTGCGCCCGCGGTACACGTGCGAGGCCGGGTCCTGCCCGGGCAGGCCGTACGCCTCGACCTCGGTGAGCCGGACCGCGACCGGCCCGTGCGCGATCACCCGGCCGAGCAGGTCCGGCGCGACCTCCTCGGCCGGCCGGTCGAAGAACTCACGGTCGAGCGGGTCCCCGATCAGCTCTCCGAATTCGCCCATGCCGCCTGCTCGTCGACGATCTCGCGCAGCGCGGCGACCTGCTCCCGCACCCGGTCGGGGGCGGTGCCGCCGTAGGCGCTGCGGGCCGCGAGCGCGCCGCGCACGCTGAGCACGTCCCGGACGCTCGGGGTCCCCTCGGGCAGGCCCGCCGCGTCCGCGGCGAAGTGCGGGGAGACCTTCGCCAGCTCCTCGTCGGTGAGGTCGCCGAAGTCCTTGTCGTTGACCTGGCAGTACACCACCAGGTGCCCGACCGCCTCGTGCGCCTCGCGGAACGGCACCCCGCGGCGCACCAGCAGCTCGGCGAGGTCGGTGGCGAGAGCGAACCCGTCGGGCGCGCTCGCCTCCAGCCGCGCGGTGTTCACCCGCATCGTGGCGACCATGCCGGCCATCGCGGGGAGCACGAGGAGGAGGGTGTCGACCGCGTCGAACACCGGCTCCTTGTCCTCCTGCAGGTCCCGGTTGTAGGTGAGCGGCAGGCCCTTGAGCGTGGTGAGCAGGGACATGAGCGAGCCGATGAGCCGGCCGCTCTTGCCCCGGGCGAGCTCGGCCACGTCGGGGTTCTTCTTCTGCGGCATGATCGAGGAGCCGGTGGCGTAGGCGTCGTCCACCTCGATCCACCGGAACTCCTGCGAGGCCCACAGCACGATCTCCTCGCCGAGCCGGGAGATGTGCACGCCGAGCATGGCCGCGCAGAACAGGAACTCGGCGGCGAAGTCGCGGTCGGCGACCGCGTCCATCGAGTTCGGCGCCGGGGCGTCGAACCCGAGCTCGGCGGCGACCGCGGCGGGATCCAGGGGGAGCGAGGAGCCGGCGAGCGCCCCGGAGCCGAGCGGGCAGACGGCGGCCCGCTTGTCCCAGTCCCGGAACCGGTCCACGTCCCTGGCGAGCGCGTGGACGTGCGCGAGGAGCTGGTGCCCGAAGGAGATCGGCTGCGCGTGCTGCAGGTGGGTCATGCCGGGGGCGGGCGTGTCCGCGTGCTGCTCCGCCTGGTTGATCAGCGCGGTCTCCAGCTCGACCACCCGGGAGACGATGGTGCGCACGTGGTCGCGCAGGTAGAGCCGCAGATCGGTGGCGATCTGGTCGTTCCGGCTGCGCCCGGCGCGGAGCTTGCCGCCGAGCGAGCCGAGCCGCTCCAGCAGGCCGCGCTCGAGCGCGGTGTGCACGTCCTCGTCGGCGACCGTGGGGCGGAACTCCCCGCTCCGGCACGCCCGGTCCAGGTCGTCGAGCGCGCGCAGCATGCGGTCGAGCTCGTCCTGGGTGAGCAGCCCGGCGCGATGGAGCACCCGGGCGTGCGCTCGTGACGCCAGCAGGTCGTAGGGGGCGAGGCGCCAGTCGAACTGCACGCTCACCGACAGGCGCGTGAGCGCGTCCGAGGGGGCGCCCTCGAACCTGCCGCCCCAGAGCCTCAACGGCTTGTTGTCCGCCACGGTCTTTCTCTCCCTCCGATCCGTTCAACCGGGACCTTAGCCGACGTACGCCCCGGCTCCGCGCACGGAACCGGGGCGTACGGCATCGCATGCGCCCGCGGTCACCGGCCTGTTCCGCGCTCCGCCGCGCCGGTGCGCGCGGCGGGGGGCCTCAGGCCATGGCCGCGCCGCGGGCCTGCCGGGTCACGACCGGCGGGCGTCCCGGGCGGCCGCGATCTTGCTGGGCAGCGACCAGAGCTGGACGAAGCCCTTGGCCAGCGACTGGTCGAACGCGTCGCCGCTGTCGTAGGTGGCGAGCGAGTAGTCGTACAGCGAGTCCTCCGAGCGGCGGCCGGTCACCACGGCCCGCCCGCCGTGCAGGACCATCCGGATGTCCCCGGACACGTGCCGCTGGGTCTCGGCGATGAACGCGTCGAGGGCCCGCTTGAGCGGCGAGTACCACAGGCCGTCGTAGACCAGCTCGCCCCACCGCTGGTCGACGGTCCGCTTGAACCGGGCGAGGTCGCGCTCGACGGTGACGTTCTCCAGCTCCATGTGCGCGGTGATCAGCGCGATGGCGGCCGGCGCCTCGTACACCTCGCGCGACTTGATCCCGACGAGCCGGTCCTCGACCATGTCGAGCCGCCCGACGCCCTGCGCGCCCGCGCGCCGGTTGAGCTCGGCGATCAGCTCGTACGGCGACAGCTCCCGGCCGTCGAGCGCCACGGGGACGCCCTCGGAGAAGGTGATGACCACTTCGTCCGGCTCCCGCGGCACGGAGGGGTCGCTGGTGTAGGCGTACAGCTCCTCGGTGGGGGCGTTCCAGATGTCCTCCAGGAAGCCGGTCTCGACCGCGCGGCCCCAGAGGTTCTGGTCGATCGAGTACGGCGACTTCTTGGTGACGTCGATCGGGAGGCCCTTCTCCTCGGCGAAGGCGATGGCCTTGTCCCGGGTCCAGGCGAAGTCGCGGGCCGGGGCGACGACCTTGAGGTCGGGGTTGAGCGCGGCGAGGCCGGCCTCGAACCGCACCTGGTCGTTGCCCTTGCCGGTGCAGCCGTGCGCCACGTGGGTGCCCTTGTACTTCCGCGCGGCCTCGGCGAGGTGCTTGACGATCAGCGGCCGGGACAGGGCGCTGACCAGCGGGTAGCGGTCCATGTAGAGCGCGTTCGCCCGCAGGGCGGGGAAGCAGAAGTCCCGGGCGAACTCCTCCCGGGCGTCCACGACCACCGCCTCGACGGCGCCGCAGTCGAGGGCGCGCTTCCGGATGACCTCCATGTCCTCGCCGCCCTGGCCGACGTCGACGGCGACGGCGATGACCTCGGCCCCCATCTTCTCCGCGAGGTACGGGATGGCCACGGATGTGTCCAGACCGCCCGAGTAGGCGAGTACAACCCTGTCAGCCATTGTTCTCTTCTCCAATCGCACGATTACGTACGGCGTCGCCTGGGCGGCGGTTGGTGAGGTCGAGCAAGGCCTTGGCCAGGGCTTCGCCGCCCTGCGGATCCCTGCTGATGACGAGGATCGTGTCGTCCCCCGCCACGGTGCCGAGGATGGACTCCCAGTCGGCGTGGTCGATGGCGGACGCCAGGAACTGCGCGGCCCCCGGGGGCGTGCGCAGGATGACCAGGTTGGCGGAGGCCTCGGCCGAGACGAGGAGCTCCTCGGCGATCCGCCGGAGGCGCGCGTCCGGGTTCTCCGCCGTGCCGCTCCCCGTGCGGTAGAGCGGGATGCGGCCTCCGCCCTCCCCGGGGAGGGCGTACACCAGCGTGCCGTCGTCGGCCCGCAGCCGCAGCGCGCCCAGCTCGTCGAGGTCCCGGGAGAGCGTCGCCTGGGTGACCTCGACCCCCTGCTCCGCCAGGAGCCTGGCGAGCTCGGCCTGCGACCGGACCTTGTGCCGGGTCAGCAGTTCCACGATACGCGCCTGCCGGGCGGCCTTGGTGAGCGGGATGGTCACGTCTCCCCACCCCCGGTGAGCAGCCAGTGGAGCAGTGCCTTCTGCGCGTGCAGGCGGTTCTCCGCCTCGTCCCACACCACGCTCTGCGGCCCGTCGATCACCTCGGCGGTGATCTCCATGCCGCGGTAGGCGGGCAGGCAGTGCAGGACGATCGCGTCGGGCGCGGCGTGGCGGAGCAGCTCCGCGTTCACCTGGTACGGCCGGAACGCGGCGATCCGCTGCTCCTTGCCCTCCTGGCCCATGGAGACCCAGGTGTCGGTGGCGATCACCCCGGCCCCGGCCGCCGCGGCGACCGGGTCGTCGAGCACCGCGACCGACCCGCCGGTGGCCGCGGCGATCTCCTCGGCCCGGCGGAGAACCGCGGGGTCGGGCCGGTACCCGGCGGGCGCGGCGATCCGGACGTGCATCCCGGCCGTGGCCCCGCCGAGCAGGTAGGAGTGGGCCATGTTGTTGGCGCCGTCCCCGAGGTAGGTCAGGGTCTGCCCGGCGAGCGAGCCCCGGTGCTCCCGGATCGTGAGCAGGTCGGCGAGGACCTGGCAGGGGTGGAACTCGTCGGTGAGCGCGTTGATCACCGGCACGGTCGAGGCGGACGCCATCGCCTCGATCCGCTCCTGCCCCGCCGTGCGCCAGACGATCGCGGCGACCTGCCGGCACAGCACCCGGGCGGTGTCCTCGATCGGCTCGCCCCGGCCGAGCTGGGAGGTGCCCGCGTCGAGGATCAGGGGCGCCCCGCCGAGCTCGGTGATCGCGACGGCGAAGGAGACCCGGGTCCGGGTCGAGTGCTTGTCGAACAGCACGGCCACGGTCTTCGGGCCCTCCAGGGGGCGGTGGGTGAACCCCGCCCCGGCCGCGCGCTCCTTCTTCATCGCCGCGGCGAGGTCGAGCACGCGCGCCTGCTCCTGCGGGGTCAGGTCGTCGTCCCTGAGGAAGTGCCGCACCGGGCTCGCCCCGGTCCTACGCTCCATTGGCCGCCTCCAAGATGCCGGGAAGCGCGTCCAGGAAGGACGCCACCTCATCGCCGGTGATGACGAGCGGGGGCGCGAGCCGGATCGCGTCGGGCTGCACCGCGTTGACCAGGAAGCCCGCGTCCTGGGCCGCCGCCTGCACCCGGTCGGCGCACGGCCGGGCGAGCAGGACGGCCAGCCAGAGCCCTCTGCCCCGCACCCCCTTGAGCAGCGGATGCCGGATGGCCGCGATCCCGTCGGCGAGCCGGGCCCCGAGGGTCTTGGCCCGCTCGAGCAGGCCCTCCCGCTCGATCGTGTCGAGCACGGCGAGCGCGGCCGCGCAGGACACGGGGTTGCCGCCGAAGGTCGAGCCGTGGTCGCCCTTCGCGAAGACCGTCCCGGCCGGGCCGAGCCCGAGGCACGCGCCGATCGGGAGCCCGCCGCCGAGCCCCTTGGCGATGGTCACGATGTCCGGGACGACCCCCTCGGCCTGGTGGGCGAACCAGTGGCCGGTCCGGCCGATCCCCGACTGGATCTCGTCGACCACGAAGAGGGCGCCGGTCTCCGAGCAGATCCGCCGCGCCGCCGCGAAGTAGCCCTCGGGCGGGGGCACCACGCCGGCCTCGCCCTGCGTGGGCTCGAGGAAGACCGCGGCGCACCGGTCGGTCACCGCCTCGCGCAGCGCCGCGGCGTCGCCGTACGGGACGAACCTGACGTCGATGGGGAACGGCCCGAACTGGTCGCGGATCGACGGCTTGCCGGTGAGGGCGAGCGCGCCGAGCGTGCGCCCGTGGAAGCCCATCTCCGCGGCGACGACGTAGTCCCGGCCGTGCGCCTTGCCGTACTTGATGGCGATCTTCAGCGCCGCCTCGTTCGCCTCGGTGCCGGAGTTGGCGAGGAAGACCCGGCCGGGCGCGCCGAGCAGGCCGAGCAGCCGCTCGGCGAGCAGCACCTCGGGCTCGTGCAGGTAGAGGTTGGAGGTGTGGGCGAGCACGGCGACCTGGCGGGAGACCGCCTCGACCAGGGCGGGGTGCCCGTGGCCGAGCGAGCTGACCGCGATGCCGCCGATCAGGTCGAGGTAGCGCCGGCCGTCCACGTCCCAGACGGCGGTCCCCTCGCCCCGGGCGAGCGCCACGGGCGGCACGCCGTAGTTGGGCATGAACGCGGCCTCGTAGCGGGCGCGCAGGTCCTCGGTCCGCGTCGCGCTCATGGCCGCTCCCCCTCCCCGTCCGGGCCGTCATCGGGGACCACCATGGTCCCGATGCCCTCGTCGGTGAAGACCTCCAGCAGCAGCGCGTGCGGCACCCGGCCGTCGAGCACATGCGCCTGGGGCACGCCGCCCTTCACCGCGGTGAGGCAGGCCTCCATCTTCGGCACCATCCCGCTGGTCAGGGACGGCAGCAGCGAGGTCAGCTCGGACGCGGTGATCCGGCTGATCACCTCGTCGCTGTTCGGCCAGTCGGCGTAGAGGCCCTCCACGTCGGTGAGGACGATCAGCTTCGAGGCGTTGAGCGCGACGGCGAGCGCCGCGGCCGCGGTGTCGGCGTTGACGTTGTAGACCTGGGTGGGGTCCTCCTCGGCGCGGGCGATCGACGACACCACCGGGATCCGCCCGTCGTCGAGGAGCGCCCGCACGGCCCCGGTGTCGACCTGGACGATCTCCCCCACCTGGCCGAGGTCGATCTCGGCCCCGTCGACCACCACGCGCTTGCGCCGCGCGGTGAACAGGTGCGCGTCCTCCCCGGACAGGCCGACGGCGAACGGGCCGTGCCGGTTGATCAGCCCGACCACGCCGCGGTTGACCTGGCCGACGAGGACCATCCGCACCACCTCCATCGCCTCGGGCGTGGTCACCCGCAGGCCGGAGACGAAGTGGCTCTCGATCCCGAGCCGGTCGAGGTGCGCCTGGATCTGCGGGCCGCCGCCGTGCACGATCACCGGCTTGAGCCCGGCGTAGCGGAGGAAGACCACGTCGTCGGCGAAGGTGGCGCGCAGCCGGTCGTCGGTCATCGCGTGCCCGCCGTACTTGATGACGACCGTGGCCCCGTGGAAGCGGGCCAGCCAGGGCAGCGCCTCGGTCAGCGTGCGGGCCTTGTCCAATGCCCCGTTCAGCCGTGTGGTCATGTCGAGTACGCCGAGTTCTCGTGGACGTAGGCCGCGGTCAGGTCCGTGGTGTGGACGGTGGCCGTGTGCGGCCCGGCGGACAGGTCGATGGTGATGGTGACGTCCCTGGGGCGCAGGTCCACCTTGGACCGGTCGTCCCCGGGGGCGCCGCCGCGGCAGATCCACACGCCGTTGATGGCCACGTTGATCCGGTCCGGCTCGAAGACCGCGTCGGTGGTGCCGACCGCGGCGACGACCCGGCCCCAATTCGGGTCCTCCCCGTGGATCGCGCACTTGAGCAGGTTCGACCGGGCCACGGCGCGGCCCACGGTCACCGCGTCCTCCTCGGAGGCGGCGCCGATCACCTCGATCGCGATCGCCTTGGTCGCGCCCTCGGCGTCGACGAGGAGCTGCCGGCACAGGTCGGCGCAGACCCCGGTGACCACCTTGCCGAACTCCTCCAGGTCCGGCCGCACCCCGGTCGCCCCGCTCGCCAGGAGGAGCACGGTGTCGTTGGTGGACATGCACCCGTCGGTGTCGAGCCGGTCGAACGTCACCGCGACCGCCCGGCGGAGCACCGCGTCGAGGTCGGCGGGCTCCACCGCGGCGTCGGTGGTGAGCACGCAGAGCATGGTGGCGAGCGACGGGGCGAGCATGCCCGCGCCCTTGGCCATGCCGCCGACCATGTAGCCGCCCTCACCCCGGCGGAAGGAGATCTTGCTGACCGTGTCGGTGGTGCGGATGGCGTCGGCGGCGGCGAGCCCGCCGTCCCGGGAGAGCTGCCCGGCCGCGGTCTCGACCCCGGCGAGCAGGGCGTCCATCGGCAGGCGCTCGCCGATCAGCCCGGTGGAGCAGACCGCCACCTCACCGGCGGGCACCCCGAGGAGCTCGGCGGCCTTCTCCGCGGTGGCCTGCGCGTCCTCGAGGCCGGGGGCGCCGGTGCAGGCGTTGGCGCCGCCCGAGTTGAGCACCACCGCCCTGACCCGGCCGCCGCTCAGCACCTTGGTGGACCAGAGCACCGGGGCGGCCTTCACCCGGTTGCGGGTGAACACGCCCGCGGCAGCGTAGGAGGGGCCGTCGTTGACCACGAGGGCGACGTCGCGCGCACCGCTGTCCTTGATGCCGGCGGCGACCCCGGCCGCGCGGAAGCCCAGCGGCGCGGTGACGCTCATCCGTTCCCCCGATTCCCCGGGCCGGCGGCCCGGATCTCGTCGTGTCCGTGCTGGCTCATGGGGCGACTCCGTTGGTGGGAAGACCGAGTTCCTCCGGGAGGCCGAGGGCGAGGTTGGCGCTCTGGACCGCACCGCCGGCGGTTCCCTTGGTGAGGTTGTCGATGGCGGCGATCGCGACGATCCGCCCGGCCCGCTCGTCGAGCGCCACCTGGACGACGGCCGTGTTGGAGCCGACCGTCATGGCCGTGGCCGGCCAGACGCCCTCGGGCAGCAGACGGAGGAACGGCTCGTCCTTGACCGCGGCCTGGTACGCCTCCCGGAGCGCCGCCGGGGTGGCGCCCGGCGCCGCGGGAGCCGTACAGGTGGCGAGGATGCCCCGGCTCATCGGGGCGAGGGTGGGGGTGAACGAGACCCGGACGGGCGTGCCGGCGACCGCGGAGAGGTTCTGCTCCATCTCCGGGGTGTGCCGGTGGACCCCGCCCACGCCGTAGGCGCTCACCGAGCCCATGACCTCGCTGCCGAGCAGGTGGGGCTTGGGCGCCCGCCCCGCGCCCGAGGTGCCGCTCGCCGCGACCACGACCACGTCGGGCTCGGCGAGGCCGGCGGCGAAGGCCGGGAAGAGCGCCAGGGTCACCGCCGTGGGGTAGCACCCGGGGACCGCGATGCGGCGCGCGGTGCGCAGCACCGCGCGCTGGCCGGGCAGCTCGGGCAGGCCGTAGGGCCAGGTGCCCGGGTGCGGGCCGCCGTAGAAGCGGGTCCAGTCCTCGGCCCGCTTGAGCCGGAAGTCCGCGCCGCAGTCGACGATCAGCGTGTCCTCGCCCAGCTCGGCGGCGATGGCGGCCGACTGCCCGTGCGGGAGGGCGAGGAAGACGATGTCGTGGCCGCGGAGCGTCTCCGGGGTGGTCTCCTCGATCACCCGGTCGGCGAGTGCGGGCAGGTGGGGGTGGTGGTCACCGAGCCGGGTGCCCGCGCTGGACCCGGCGGTAAGCGCCCCGATCTCGATGGCGGGGTGGCCGAGCAGCAGCCGCAGGAGCTCGCCTCCCGCGTACCCGCTCGCCCCGGCGATCGCCGCCCTCATCACTCACCACTCCTACATCTCTATGCAGTCAAGCTCATGAATTTGCAATGCTCAAGAGTATGCAGGACACAGCATGAACATGCAAGAGACGACCGGTCGGCGAAAGGGATCTAGCCGCCAAACCTACTGGTCGGTATCGTGCGGGCAAACCCACGGACCCGGGGAGCGACACGCTCATGACGATCTCGCACGAACAGGTTCAGGCTCAGCTCACCGCATCCGGCCAGCTCTTCGAGATGGAGGAGGTCGAGGCCGGCGGCCACCGCATCCGCGCGTGGAAGCACGCTCCGGCCACGTTCCGCGACATGCTGGAGCTGACCCGCCTCCACGGCGACAAGGACTTCCTCGTCTACGAGGACGAGCGGATCACCTTCGAGGAGCACTACCGCCTCGCCGCGACCCTGGCCCACCGGCTCGTGACCGACTACGGGGTCCGCAAGGGCGACCGGGTGGCCATCGCAATGCGGAACTACCCCGAATGGGTCATCTCGTTCTCCGCCGCGCTCGCGGCCGGGGCGATCGTCGTCCCGCTCAACGCGTGGTGGACCGACCGGGAGCTCGCGTACGGCCTCAGCGACTCGGGGGCCAAGGTCGTGATCGCCGACGGCGAGCGCGCCGAGCGCATGGCGGGCAGCGGCCTCCCCATGATCGTGACCCGGGCGGAGGGCGCGAACTGGTCCGAGGTGCTCGGCGAGGTCCGCGCCGACGTGACCCTGCCGGACGTGGGGCTCCGCCCCGAGGACCCGGCCACGATCTTCTACACCTCCGGCACCACCGGCCTGCCCAAGGGCGCGCTCGGCAGCCACCGCAACCTCTGCCAGGCGCCGATGACCGTGGCCTACGCCCTGCTGCAGGCCGTCGCGCTCGCCGGCGGGGACCCGAACGAGTCGGTCGGCATCCGGCGGATCACCCTGCTCACCGTCCCGCTGTTCCACGTGACCGGGTGCATGGCCGTGCTCATGGGCACCATGCTGAGCGGCGGCGGCCTGGTGCTCATGTACAAGTGGGACCCGCAGCGCGCGCTCGAGCTGATCGAGCGGGAGAAGATCACCGTGCTCAGCGGCGTGCCGACCAACGCCTGGCAGCTGCTCTCCCACCCGCGGCTGCACGAGTACGACATCTCCTCGCTCACCTCGATCTCGTACGGCGGCGCCCCCGCCCCGCCCAAGCTGCTGGAGCGGATCACCGAGCTGCTGCCCAACCGCACCCCGGCGAACGGGTACGGCATGACCGAGACGAGCGCGCTCGCGATCTACAACAGCGGCGACGACTACCGCCGGAAGCCGGACAGCGTGGGCCGCCCGCTGCCCGTGATCGACGTGAAGGTCTGCGACCCGGCCGGCAACGAGCTGCCCCGCGGCGAGGTGGGCGAGCTCCACATCCGCGGCCCCATCGTGATCATGGGCTACTGGAACCGGCCGGACGCCACCGCGGAGACGTTCAGCGGCGGCTGGGTCCGCACCGGCGACCTCGCCCGCATCGACGAGGAGGGGTTCGTCTACATCGTCGACCGGGCCAAGGACATGGTGATCCGGGGCGGCGAGAACGTGTACTGCGCCGAGGTCGAGGCGGCGATCTTCGAGCACCCCGCGGTCGACGACGCCGCCGTGATCGGCATCCCCGACGAGGAGCTCGGCGAGCAGGTCGGCGCGGTGGTCCGGCTCAAGCCGGGCGCGACGGCCACCGCCGAGGAGCTCCAGGAGTTCCTCCGCGGCCGGCTCGCCGCCTTCAAGGTGCCGACCAAGATCTGGTTCCGCGACGCCGAGCTGCCCCGCAACGCGGCCGGCAAGATCCTGAAGACCCGGCTCAAGGAGGAGACCCTGGGCCGGTGACCCGCTCGCGGGCGCCGCCTGAGCGCGGCGCCCGCGGTTCACCCCATTCCGTACGGGCACTCCGTACGGGCAGTCCGCACGGACGCGCCGGCGGCCGGGCCGGCCGTGGATCCGGCCGGCCGCGCCCGAACCTCGGCCCGGTCAGGGAGCGCGCGGACCGGGCCCCGGAGCCGGCCGGTGCGCGGGCCGGCCCGGGGCGCGGGTCAGGCCGCCGGCGCGCCCTCCTCCCGGGGCAGCAGCCGGAGCAGCAGGGCGCGCAGTTCCGCCTCGCCCTCCGCGCCGAGCGCGTCCACCACCATGCCCCGCAGCCGTTCCACCGCCTCCCGCACCCGGGTGAGCCGCTCCCGGCCGAGCTCGGTGAGCTCCAGCGCGTACCGCCGCCGGTCGTCCGCGTCCTGGCCGCGCGCCACGAGCCCGGCCCGGACCAGCTCGTCGACCACCTCGGCCGCGGCCGGTTCCGTGATCGCGAGGTGCCGGGCGAGCCGCTGCTGCGGGCACGGGCCCAGCCGCTCGAGGGCCGAGAGCGGGCCGTAGTGCCGGATCCGCAGGCCCACGTCGGAGAGCATCGCGTCGCCGACCCGCCGCATCCGCAGGTGCGCCTGGGCGACCAGGTACTCGACGCTCCGGATGGCCGGCCGCTCCGGCTCCGGCAGCAGCCGGCTCAGCAGCTCGGCGAGGCGCCGCCGTTCCCCTGGTGTGAGCGCGGCCGTGAGCCGGGCGTCCCGTTCGGCGACCGCCTCGCGCATCCCGGCGAGCGCGGCACGGCCGGCCTCGGTGAGCGACAGCACGTGAGAGCGGCGGTTGGCCGGGTTGCGCATCCGCCGCACCAGGCCGGCCTCCTCCAGCCGGTCGATGAGCCGGACCATGATCGTCCGGTTGATGCCGAGCCGTTCCGCGAGGTCCCGCTGGGAGCGCGCGTCGTGCTCCGCGAGCGCGTCGAGCACGACGAACTCCCGCGCGGGCGGCCCTTCCGGGGCCTTCTCGGCGCTGAACCGCGCGTACACCCGGCGCAGCAGGTAGCCGGGGTACGCGCGCAGCTCCTCGGGCGGGGCCGCGTCGAGCACCTCGGCCGACCGCTCACGGCACCCCTCGTCCTCGTCCTCCCGCCGCCGCACCGGCCCACCTCCGAGCGCTCAGCGTAGCAAGCGGAGATGGTTAGGCGAGTAATCAGTTGGAATGTTGACACTTAAGCAAGTTGACAATAGCCTCGGAGGCCCGCGAAGCAGGACGGAAGCGAGGAACACCATGGGAAACCGGCCCCACCGGCTCGACATGACGATGATGTACGCGGTGCACGACGCGCTCCGGCGGGAGGCGGAGCACATCGCCCGGCTCAGCGCGCGGGCGGGCGACGACCCGTGGCGGGTGCTGCGCACGGCCGCCGGCTGGGAGATGTTCAAGGCGTACCTGCGGGTGCACCACACCACCGAGGACGACGTGCTCTGGCCGGCGATGCACGAGGCCCTCACCGAGCGGCCGGACGGCCTCGCCCTGCTCGAGGTGATGGAGGCCGAGCACGCCGCCATCGACCCCCTGCTCCGGGGCATCGACGCGGCGCTCGCCGACCGCGACCGCGGGCCCGAGCTGCTCGGCGGGCTCACCGACGCGCTCGCCACCCTGCTCCACCGGCACCTCAAGCACGAGGAGGACGAGGCGCTGCCGCTGATCGACGCCACCCTCACCGAGGGGCACTGGCGGCGCTTCGGCGACGAGCACCGGACCCGGATCGGCGCGGACGCCCGCCGCTACCTCCCCTGGGTCCTCGACGGCGCGAGCCCGGAGCGCGTGGCGGCCGTCCTCGGCCGGCTGCCGGAGGAGCTGCGCGCCGCCTACGCGGACGAGTGGCGGCCCGCCTACGCCCGGCTCGACCGCTGGGGCGCCGGGGTCTCCGCCTGAGGCCGCCTCCCCTGACCCGGCCGGGCAGGCGCGCGGGCGGCCGGAACGCTCCGGCCGCGGCCCGGACCGGCCGGCCCGGCCGCACACCGCTCCCGGTGCCCCGCAACGTGGCCCGCCGCGCTCACTGATCGACGACCGCGCGGCTCACCCATTGATCAACTGGCGGGCAGGGCGTATCGTCCGAAGTTGAGTGCAGCTCATGTTACGCGCGTGACATGTCCTCATCTCTCCCCCTGCACCCTCCGTTATCGCGAAGGGACGTTCTCCCATGCACGCGCGTCTTCGACGGCTGGTCACCGCCGTCGCGCTGCTGGGTCTCGCCTGCGCCGGGCTCCCGGCGCAGGCGGCCTCGGCGGCGCCTGCGGCGGTGGAGACCACGGCGGACACCTCGTACTATCCGCCGGACGACTTCTGCCTCGGGGTGTGCTTCGACATCCTGCCCCCGGGCCAGAACGGCAACGCCACCCTGGTCGACATCCTCGGCAACCAGACCCTCGGCACCTACCCGCGGCACAGCAGGGACCAGCTCGACCGGTACGCGAGCCTGATCTCCGGATACACCGGGCTCACCGAGGAGCAGGTCGCCAAGTTCTTCAACGACGCCAGCTTCGGCGTGCCCCCGGGGCAGGTCGAGAGCACCACCCGGCCGCGCTCCGACGTCACGATCGTCCGGGACAAGGAGACCGGGGTGCCGCACATCACCGGGACCACCCGGGAGGGCACCATGTTCGGCGCCGGGTACGCGGGAGCCCAGGACCGCCTCTGGCTCATGGACGTGCTCCGGCACCTCGGCCGGGGTGAGCTCACCTCGTTCGTCGGCGGCGCTCCCGGCAACCGGGCGCTGGAGCAGAGCGTGTGGCGCAACTCCCCCTACACGGAGGAGGACCTCGAGGCGCAGATCGAGCGGCTCAGGAACTCCGGCCCGCGCGGCGCCCAGCTCTACTCCGACGTGCAGAACTACGTCGCCGGGATCAACGCGTACATCGACCACTGCATGGCCCACCGCAACTGCCCCGGCGAGTACGTGCTCACCGGGCACCTGGACGCGATCACCAACAAGGGCGGCCCGAAGAAGTTCAAGCCGGCCGACCTCATCGCGATCGCCGGCGTGATCGGCGGGCTGTTCGGCGGCGGTGGCGGCGCGGAGATGCAGTCCGCCCTCGTCCGGGTGGCCGCCCGCGCCAAGTACGGCACCGCCGAGGGCGACCGGGTGTGGGAGGCCTTCCGCTCGCAGAACGACCCGGAGACCGTGCTCACCCTGCACGACGGGCAGAGCTTCCCGTTCGGCCAGGCCCCGGCCGGGGCCACCGGGGTCGTGCTGCCCGACCCCGGAACGGCGCGGCCGGTCGACGTCACCGAGAACGAGGAGGGCTCGGCCCGGACCATGGAGGCCGCGGGGGCGGACCCGCTCGCCGGCCTCACCGTGGAGCCCAACCGGCCCGGCATGTCGAACGCGGTCGTGGTGTCGGCCGCCAAGTCGGCCACCGGCCACCCGATCGCGGTCTTCGGGCCGCAGACCGGGTACTTCGCGCCGCAGCTCCTCATGCTCCAGGAGCTGTCCGGGCCGGGGATCCGGGCCCGCGGGGCCGCGTTCGCCGGGCTCAGCTTCTACGTGCTGCTCGGCCGCGGCACCGACTACGCGTGGAGCGCCACCTCGGCGACGGTGGACATCACCGACACCTACGCGGTCACCCTCTGTGAGCCGGGCGGCGGCACGCCGACGCTCTCGTCCGACCACTACCTGTACCGCGGCCAGTGCATCCCCATGGAGACGCTGCGGAAGCGGAACTCCTGGAAGCCCAACACGGCCGACCCCACGCCCGCCGGGTCGTACGACCTGGTGATCAAGCGCACCAAGTACGGCCTGGTGACCTGGCGGGGCATGGTCAACGGGGTGCCGACCGCGTTCACCACCCTCCGCTCGACCTACCTCCACGAGGCCGACTCGGCGATCGGCTTCCAGATGTTCAACGACCCCGACGAGATGGGGTCGGCGAGCGGCTTCATGAACGCCGCCTCCAAGATCGGATTCGCGTTCAACTGGTTCTACGTGAACTCCCGCGAGGCGGCGTACTTCACCTCGGCGGACATCCCGGTGCGCTCCCCGGTCTCGGACCCGAACCTGCCGATGGTGGCCGACGAGGCGCACGAGTGGGAGGGGTTCGACCCGGAGACCAACACCGCGACCTACCTCCCGGCGAGCGCCCACCCCCAGGCGGTGGACCAGGACTACTTCGTCAGCTGGAACAACAAGCAGGCGAAGGACTTCAGCGCCGCCGACGGCAACTTCAGCTTCGGCGCCGTCCACCGGGGCGACCTGCTCGACGCCCCGCTCCGGGACGCGCTCGCCCGGGGCCCGGTCGGCACCAGCGACGTGGTGAAGATCATGGCGGAGGCGGCGGTGACCGACCTGCGCGGCTGGAAGGTGCTCCCGCTGCTGCTCCGGGTGATCCAGAGCGCGCCGGTGACCGATCCGTCGCTCGCCTCGGCCGTGAGCAAGCTCTCCGCCTGGGCGCAGTCCGGGGCCAAGCGCGTGGAGACCTCGCCCGGCAGCAAGACCTACGCGCACGCCGACGCGATCCGGATTTTCGACGCCTGGTGGCCGAAGCTGGTGCGCGCCATGTTCCGGCCCGAGCTCGGCGACGAGCTCTACCAGGCGCTGGTCGACGCGCTCCAGATCAACGAGTCGCCCTCCGGCCACCAGCAGGGCGACGTGTCCGCGCTGCCCACGTCGGCCCAGGGCGGGCAGACGCACAAGGGCTCGGCGTTCCAGTTCGGCTGGTGGGGCTACGTGCACAAGGACCTGCGGTCCGTGCTCGGGGACCCGGTGGAGGCGCCGCTGCCGCGCCGGTTCTGCGGGCAGACCGTGGCCGACTGCCGGACCGTGCTGCTGGACAGCCTCGCCCAGGCGGTGGCCGAGCCGGCCTCGGTCACCTACCCGGGCGACGACCGGTGCAAGGCCGGGGACCAGTGGTGCGCCGACGCGCTGCTGCAGGCGCCGCTCGGCGGCATCAAGCACCCGCTGATCTCCTGGCAGAACCGGCCGACCTACCAGCAGGTCGTGTCGTTCCCGGCCCACCGGGGCGACGACATCGGCAACCTCGCCCTCGGCGGCACGGCCACCGCGTCGAGCCGGCAGAGCTCCACGTACGCCCCGGCCAAGGCGATCGACGGCGACCCGACGACCCGGTGGGCGAGCCACTGGACCGACAACCAGTACCTCCAGGTCGACCTCGGCTCGCCACAGGAGATCTCCCGGGTGATCCTGCGCTGGGAGACCGCGTACGGGAAGGCGTACCGGATCGAGACCTCCACCGACGGGTCGAACTGGACCACTGTCTACGCCACCCAGAACGGGGACGGCGGGGTGGACAACGTGACCTTCGCCCCGGTCACCGCGCGCTACGTGCGCATGCAGGGCGTCAAACGCGGCACCGTGTACGGCTACTCGCTCTACGAGCTGGAGGTGTACCGGCACTGAGAGATCGCTGAGCGGCGCCCTCCCGCGGCGCCCGCCCCACGTCGGACGCCACCGCACATGACGAGAGGCGGGTCCCGCCGATCCACGGCGGGACCCGCCTCGTCACGTCGTCAGATCCGGCCCGGCTCCGGGCGCGGGCTCAGGCGCCGCGCAGCCGCGCCCCGGTCCGCTCGGCGGCGAGGGCCACGGCCGCGTCCCGGGCCGCCGTGGTCTCCTCGACCGTGAGCGTCCGGTCGGGCGCCCGGAACCGCAGGGTGTAGGCGAGCGACTTATTGCCCTCCCCCACCTGCGGGCCGGTGTACACGTCGAACAGCCGGACGGACTCGAGCAGCTCGCCGGCGCCCTCACGGAGCGCCGCCTCCACCTCGGCGACCGGCGTGTCCGCCGGGACGACCAGCGCCACGTCCTGGGTGGCCACCGGGTAGGTGGAGATGGCGGGCGCCTGCACCGGCCCGGACGGGCGGAGCAGCGACAGCTCCAGCTCCATGGCGGCGGTCCGCGGCGGCAGGCCGAACGCCTCCACGACCCGCGGGTGCAGCTCGCCGGCGTGGCCGACCACCACCGGCTCGCCGGAGGCCTCCCCGGCGACGCTGAGCTCGGCGCAGCGGCCCGGGTGCCACGGCGCGTGCTCCACGGCGCGCACCCGGAGCTCAACCCCGTACTCGCGGGCGACCACCCGGGCGGCCTGGATGGCGTCGGCCCAGGAGGCGCCGCGGCCCTGGCCCCACCACCCGGAGCGCTCGGCCTCCCCGGCGAGGACCACGGCCACCCGGAGCGGCTGCCGCGGCAGCGCGGCCTCGAGCCGGGCGAGCTCCTCGTCCGTCGGCCGGCGATCGACCGCGAGCACCGGCGCGATCTCGGGAGCGCCCTCCTGCGGCAGGAAGACCCGGCCGATCTCGAAGAGCGCCACGTCGGAGAAGCCGCGGCCCACGTTGCGCGCGAGCGTGCGCAGCAGCCCGGGCAGCAGCGTGGTCCGCATGAACGGCTCGTCCTCGCTGAGCGGGTTGAGCAGCCGGGTCGCCCGGCGCCGCGGATCGTCCGCGGGCAGCATCAGCCCGTCGAAGTCCTTGAGGCCGACGAACGGGTAGGAGAGCACCTCCACGTACCCGGTGTACGCCAGCGCCCGGCCGACCCGGCGGAGCGCCCGCTGCTCCTCGGTGAGGCCCGCCCCGGCCGGCGCGGGCGGCAGGATCGAGGGCAGGTGCTCGTACCCCTCGAGCCGGATGACCTCCTCGGCGAGGTCGTTCGGGTCGGTCAGGTCGGGACGCCATGACGGCGGGGTCACGGTGATCATGTCGTCACCGCGCACCGCGAGCTTGTCCGCGAGATCGCCGGTGGAGACGGTCCCGGTCGCGGCGACGCCGTGCCCGGCCCGCGGCCCGGCGTCCTGGGCGGGCACGCCCTCGGTCACCGTGCAGCCGATCTGCTCCAGCCTGCGGATCACGGTCTCCCGGGGGTACGGCACGCCGGCCACCCGGCCGGGGTAGTCGGCCGGGATGCTGATCGTGACCGGGCTGACCTCGACCTCGGCGTGGGTCACCCCCGGGTCGATGGTGGCCCGGCCCAGCTCGGCGAGGAGCTGCACCGCCCGCCACGAGGCGACCAGCGGCAGCTCCCGGTCGACGCCCCGCTCGAACCGGCGGGAGGCCTCGCTCACCAGGCCGTGCCGGCGCGACATCCGGGCCACCCCGGTGGCGGAGAAGTGCGCCGCCTCGATGACGATGTCCGTGGAGGCGTCGGAGATCTCGGTGTGCAGGCCGCCCATGGTCCCGGCGAGGCCGATCGGGCCCGAGGAGTCCGTGATGAGGATGTCCTCCTCGTGGAGCTCGCGGACCACGTGGTCGAGGGTCTCCAGGGTCTCCCCGGGGCGGGCCCGCCGGACCACGATCTCCCCGTTGAGGCGGGAGCGGTCGAACGCGTGGAGCGGCTGGCCGAGCTCGAGCATGACGTAGTTGGTCACGTCGACGGCGAGCGAGATCGACCGCATGCCCGCGCGGAACAGCCGGATCCGCATCCACGGCGGGGTCTCGGCCGAGGTGTCGAGCCCGGAGACGGAGCGGAGCACGAACCGGTCGCAGGCGGTCGGGTCGGCGATCGACGCGGGCCACGACGAGCCGGAGGTCTCCGGCACCTCGATGGCGGCCGGGTCACGGAACGGCGCGTCGAACGCGATCGCCACCTCGCGCGCCACCCCGCGGATGGAGAGCGCGTACCCGCGGTCGGGGGTGACCTCCAGCTCCAGCACGTCGTCGCGGAGGCCGAGCAGCTCCACGACGTCGGCGCCGATCGGCGAGTCCGGCGGGAGGAGCATGATCCCCGGGGACTTCTCGGCGATGCCCAGCTCGGCCTCGGAGCAGATCATGCCGTCCGAGATCCGCCCGTACACCTTCCGGGAGCTGATCTCGAACCCCCCGGGCAGGATGGCCCCGGGCAGGGCGACCGGGACCACGGCGCCGACGCCGAAGTTGGTGGCGCCGCAGATGATCTCCCGGGGCGCGTCCTCCCCCACCTCGACCCGGCAGTACCGGATGGGCTTCTTGAAGCCGGTGAGCTCCTCGATGCCGACCACGCGCCCGACGACCACGTTCTTGATCTCGTGGCCGTGGGGGATGAGGGCCTCGACCTTGAAGCCTGCGGCGGTGAGCCTGTCGGCGATCTCGCGCGCGGTGACCGCGGGGAGGTCGACGTACTCCCGCAGCCAGGAAAGCGGGACCTTCATCAGACCTCCATTCCGAACGGCAGGGTGAACCGGATGTCGCCCTCGACCATGTCACGCATGTCCTCGGCGTTGTGGCGGAACATGAGGGTGCGCTCGATGCCCATGCCGAAGGCGAAGCCGGAGTAGACGGTGGGGTCCACGCCGCAGGCGATCAGCACCCGCGGGTTGACCATGCCGCAGCCGCCCCACTCGATCCACCCCTCCGACTTGCAGGTCCGGCACGGGGGATTGCCCGGCACGGCGGACGCGCCGCGGCAGACGAAGCAGCGCAGGTCCATCTCCGCGGACGGCTCGGTGAACGGGAAGTAGTTGGGCCGGAACCGGGTGTCGATCCCCGGGCCGAACATGACCTCGGCGAACCGGTCGAGCGTGCCCTTCAGGTGCGCCATGGTCAGGCCCTTGTCGACCGCGAGCCCCTCGACCTGGTGGAAGACCGGGGAGTGGGTCGCGTCCAGCTCGTCGGTCCGGAAGACCTTGCCCGGCGACACCACGTACACGGGCAGCGGGCGGGACAGCAGCGCGCGGATCTGCACCGGCGAGGTCTGGGTGCGCAGCACCTTGCCGGTGTGCGGGCCCTCGACGAAGAACGTGTCGTGCTCGGAGCGGGCCGGGTGGTCGGGGGCGATGTTCAGCGCGTCGAAGTTGAACCACTCGCCTTCGAGCTCCGGCCCCTCGGCCACCTCGTAACCCATCGCGACGAACGCGTCGGCGATGCGCTCCTGTAGCGTGGTGAGCGGGTGCCGTGCGCCGAGCGGCGTCCGGTCCCAGGGCAGGGTGACGTCGACCGCCTCCTCGGCGAGCACCCGGGCGTCGCGCTCGGCCTCGAGCTCGGCCTGCCGCGCGGCGAGCGCCTCATTGATCGCCTTCCGCGCCGCGCCGATGCGCTTGCCCGCCTCCGCCCGTTCCCCGGGCGGGAGCGTGCCGATCCGGCGGTTGGCGAGGGCTATCGGAGAGCGGTCTCCGGCATGCGCGATCCGTACCTGCTTCAGCTCGTCAAGGTCGCGGGCCGCGGCGATGGCGGCGAGCGCTTCGGTCTGCGCCCGCGCCACCTCCTCCGGTGTCAGCGGCGTCACCGCGACCGGGTCATGGGTGTTCGACAAGGGAGAACTCCGTATCCAGGGCTGGCGAGCGCAGTGGCGCTCGGCGGGGTCGAGTCTAATGCGATCAGCCCACCGGCCCGTCCTCCGTGCCCGGTGTCCGTGGCGCGCGCACCGGGTCAGGAGCCGGGATTCCCGGTGGGCAGGATAAATCGGAACTCCGCCCCCCCACCTGGGGCGCGCTGCACACCGATCGTGCCGCCGTGGGCCTCGACGAGGCCCTTGACGATGAAGAGGCCGAGCCCGGTGCCGCCCCGCCGGCGCTTGTTGCCGCGCCAGAACTGCTGGAAGACGCGGTCCGCCAGCTCGGGGGCGATCCCCTCACCCTGGTCACGCACCGACACGGCGACTCCCGATTCGACAGGCTCGACCACTATGGTCACGGTACCGCGTCCGTGACGTACCGCGTTCTCGACCAGGTTGGCGAGAATTTGGTCGATCTTGTCTTGGTCGAGCCAGGTCTCCGGCAGCTCACCGCGGACCTCCAGGCGGTACCGGTCCTCGGGCTCGCCCGCGGCCACCCGGCCGGCGATGATCCGGCGGGCGCGCGCGGGGATGTCGACGATCTGCCGGTGGATCTCCAGCCGGCCGGACTCGATCCGCGAGACGTCGAGCAGCTCCGTGATCAGGCGGGTGACCCGGTCGGCGTCCGCGTTCACCGTCTCCAGCATGACGAGCTTCTGCGCGTCGGTGAACCGGTCCCACTTGGCGAGCAGCGTCGCGGTGAAGCCCTTCACGCTGGTCAGCGGGGACCTGAGCTCATGGGCGACCGTGGAGACCAGGTCCGCGCGGCTGCGCTCGGCCCGGGAGCGCGCCGACGCGTCCCGCAGCGTGATCACCACGCGGATCACCCGGCCGCCGCGCGCCGGCCTGCGGATGAACCGGGCGGCGACGAACAGGTCATGGCGGCCCGGCAGGTGCAGCAGGCGCTCCGGCTGGCGTGAGCGGGTGGGCAGGCCGCCGTGCGGGTCGAGCAGCTTCCACCAGTCGCGCCCATCGGCGTCCCGCAGCGGGAGGACGTCGGTGACGTGCCGCCCGATCGCGGCCGGCCGGGCCACCCCGGTGAGCCGTTCGGCCGCCAGGTTCATCTGGAGCACGACGCCGTCGCCGTCCACCACCACGAGCCCGTCGGGAAGCTCGTCCACGCCGATGAACGCACTCCCGCCGACCCCTGCTCCCGACGTGCCGCCGGGGGTGCCATCACCTCGCACGAGACCGCCTCCTCGACCGTCGGATAAGGGCGACAATAGCGGGTTTCCTGCGATCGTCAGCAGTCTCAGCCCAGCGAGGTGGAGGGATCTTCCACGGGGTGGAGGCTCCGCCGCTGCGCGCGGGCCGAGGCGTACAGGCAGACCGCCGCCGCGGTGGCGAGGTTGAGGCTCTCGGCCCGCCCGTAGATCGGGACCCGCACCACCTCGTCCGCCAGCTCGAGCAGCTCGGGCGGCAGCCCCCACGCCTCGTTGCCGAAGACCCACGCGGTGGGCCGGCTCAGGTCGACCTCGTCGAGCGTCCGGGCGCCCGACGCGTCCGCGGCGAGGATCCGCAGCCCCGCCTCCCGGGCCTGCCGTACCGTCTCGGGGAACCGGGCGTTGATCGAGACGGGGAGGTGGAAGAGGCTGCCGGCGCTGGCCCGGACGCACTTGCCGTTGTACGGGTCGACGGAGGCGTCGGTGAACACCACGGCGTCCGCCCCCGCGGCGTCGGCGGTGCGCAGGACCGTGCCCGCGTTGCCCGGGTCCCGGACGTGGGCGAGGACGGCCACCAGCCGGGCGCCGGGGCGCACCGCCTCCTCCAGCGGGACGTGGACGAACCGGCAGACCGCGACCAGGCCCTGGGGCGTGACGGTCTGGGTCAGCTCGGCCATGACCTCACCGCTCGTGCGGTGCACGGGGACGCCGGCGTCACGCGCCGCCGCCACGATGTCCGGGTGGCGGGCCTCCGCCTCGGTGGTCGCGTACAGCTCGACCGTGACCCCTGGCGTCCGCAGGGCCTCGCGGATGGCCTGCGGCCCCTCGGCGAGGAACGCGCGATCCCGGTCCCGGAAGGCACGCTTGGTGAGCCGGCGGACCGCCTTGACGCGTGGCGACTTGACGTTGGTGATCTCGGCCATGCCTTCCCATCCCGGAACGTGATGAGGGCCCACCGGACGGTGCACGGCGGGCCCTCATCCCTGAAGCGCTACGCGACCGAGGCGGCCGGTGCGTTGACGTCGGACGGCAGCGCCTTCTTGGCGGACTCGACCAGGGTGGCGAACGTCTTCGCGTCGTTCACCGCGAGATCGGCGAGGATCTTGCGGTCCACCTCGATGCCGGCGAGGCGCAGGCCCTGGATGAACCGGTTGTAGGTCATGCCGTTGGCCCGGGCCGCAGCGTTGATGCGCTGGATCCACAGACGCCGGAACGCGCCCTTCCTGTCCTTGCGATCCCGGTACGCGTAGGTCATCGAGTGGAGCACCTGCTCCTTGGCCTTGCGGTACAGGCGCGACCGCTGGCCTCGGTAGCCGCTCGCCTGCTCGAGGATGACCCTGCGCTTCTTCTTGGCGTTGAGCGCCCGCTTGACGCGTGTCATGATGATCTATCCCCTCGATTACTTCGCGAGCAGCTTCCTGACCTTCTTGGTGTCGGCGGCGGACACGACCACCACACCCTGGAGACGGCGCGTACGGGTCGACGGCTTGTACTCGAACAGGTGCTGCCGGTTGGCACGGCGGCGAATGATCTTGCCGGAACCGGTGAGCCGGAACCGCTTCTTCGCACCGCTGTGCGTCTTCATCTTCGGCATCTCAGCCGTCTCTCCCTTTCGTCCGTGCCGGCGGACAGGGGTTTCCCCACGCCGACGTGTCTGACTCCGCGAGACCGTCGTCCCGGTCTCGGCTTACCGATTCGTGTTCCGATCCGTGATCGGTCGGCGGTCCGGAGTGCCGTGCCGGTGCTCAGACGGAACTCACCGCGGCCGTGCGGCGGACTCCGCCGCCTTCTGGCCCGCCCCGCGCTGTGCCCTGGCCGCCAGCTTCTCGGCCCTCGCCTCGGCCTTCTTCTTATGCGGCCCGATCACCATGATCATGTTGCGGCCGTCCTGCTTGGGCTGGGACTCGACGTAGCCCAGCTCGGCGACGTCCTCGGCGAGGCGCTGCAGCAGCCGGTAGCCCAGTTCGGGCCGGGACTGCTCACGCCCGCGGAACATGATCGTGACCTTGACCTTGTCGCCCCCGCGGAGGAAGCGCTCGACGTGACCCTTCTTCGTCTCGTAGTCGTGCGGGTCGATCTTCGGCCGGAGCTTGATCTCCTTGACGACCGTCTGCGCCTGGTTGCGACGGGCCTCCCGCGCCTTCATCGCGGACTCGTACTTCCACTTGCCGTAGTCCATGAGCTTGCAGACGGGCGGGCGCGCCGTCGCGGCCACCTCGACCAGGTCGAGGTCGGCCTCCTGCGCCAGTCTCAGCGCATCGGCGATCGGAACGATCCCGACCTGTTCGCCGTTCGGACCGACCAGGCGAACCTCAGGCACGCGGATCCGTTCGTTGATGCGGGGCTCGGTGCTGATGGGACCTCCAAGTGTCTGTCGTTACCGTCTGTTCCGCCTAGTGCTCGACCGTGTGGGGAAAAACCAAAAACCCCGCACGGTACGCATGCGGGGTCACTGAGCTCTCCTGCCGAAAACTCTGGTGTTCCGTGACCCGTCCACCTTCCGGTGGACCAGGTGGGAGGCGGACCTCCGCTTGCGTATACCGGCTGGCATACCAGACCGATCGAGCACTCACCATACCACAAACCTGAAGGAACGCCCAGGTATTCCCTGGGCCCACCGGACCCGGCGCGGCACGCGACCTCTTCGCCGGGCCCGGTCCCGCTCCCCGGCCGGGCGCTCAGGCCGACCGCCGGGCCAGCTCGGCCTCGCCGGCGGCCCGCATCGCCTCGACCGGCACGTCCGTCCGGCCGGTCATCAGCTCCACCTGCCGGACCGCCTGGTGGAGCAGCATGGCGAAGCCGCCCACCACGGTCCGGCCCGCCTCCTGCACGGCCCGCGCCAGCGGGGTCGGCCAGGGCGCGTAGACCACGTCGAAGAGCGCGCCCTTCTCCGGCATCGCCGCGGCGAGCCGGTCGGCCAGGTGGTCGGCCGCGCCCGGCGGCAGCGTGGAGACCAGCAGATCCCCCACGTCGAACCGGTCGTACCCGCGGACCGTCACCGCGACGCCGAGCCGCTCGGCCGCGCGCAGCGTCTCCGCGGCCCGCGCCGGGCTCCGCACCACCACGGTCACCTCGGAGAGCCCGAGCTCGCGGAGCGCGGCGATCGCCGAGGCCGCCGTGGCCCCGCCGCCGAGGATCGTGGCGCCCGACGGCGTGCCGACCCCGGCCTCGGTGAGCGCCTGGACGATGCCGTAGACGTCGGTGTTGTCCCCGTGGCGCCGGCCGTCCCGGAACACCACGGTGTTCGCGCCGCCCACCGCGGCGGCGAGGTCGGAGACCGTGTCGAGCAGGGGCAGCACCGCGCGCTTGAGCGGCATGGTGAGGGACAGGCCCGCCCACTCCGGGCCCAGCCCGTCGAGGAGGGCGGGGAGGTCCTCCTCGCGGCACTCGATCGCGTCGTACCGCCACCCCTCCAGGCCGAGCACCTGGTACGCGGTGCGGTGCAGCACCGGGGAGAGCGAGTGGGCGATCGGGGAGCCGAGCACCGCCGCCCGGCGGCCGGTCACCCGCGGTTCCGGTTGAACTCCTCGCGAAGCTTCCAAAACTCCGACTCCTTGTCGGTGAACTTGGTGATGCCGCGCTTCGGGTCCACGGTCACGAACCACAGCCAGTTGCCGTCGGCGGGATTGAGCGCGGCCTCGATCGCGTGGTCGCCGGGGTTGCAGATCGGGCCCGGGGGCAGGCCGTACCGCCGGTAGGTGTTGTACGGGCTGTCGCTTTTGAGGTCCTCGTTGGTGGCGGCGATGCCGTACTTGCCGAGCCCGTACATGAGGGTGCTGTCCATCTCCAGCTTCATCGGCGGGTTCCGGCTCAGCCGGTTGTAGATCACCCGGGCGACCTTCGGCATGTCCTCGAGCCGTCCGGACTCGGCCTGGACGATGCTCGCGATGATCATTATCTGCCGGGGCGTGTAGCCGAGCTCCTTGGCCCGCCGCTCGAGATCGAGGCGCTCCGCGGTCTGCACGAACCGCTCGACCATCCGGGAGAGGATCGTCTTGGGGGTGTCCTTGGGGCTGATGTCATAGGTCGCCGGGAAGGCGAAGCCCTCGAGCCGGCCCTTGGCGTACGACGGGAGGCCGATGTCCTCCTTGGCCGCCTTCTGGAACTCCTCGACCGGCCTGCCGGTGGCCGTGGAGAGCTCGGTGAAGATCTTGCTCAGCCGCAGCCCTTCCCGGATGGTGACCCGGTTGACCACCTTGTTGCCCGGGTCGAGCATCGCCTTGAGGGCCGCCTCGGCCGACATGCCCTTGCGCAGCGTGTACACGCCGGGCTGGAGCGAGGAGGTCTTGCCCGCGGCGCCGATCACGTTGAGGAACGTCCGGGCGCTCGCCACGACGCCCTCCTTCTCCAGGAGCTGCGCGACGTCGGTCGCGGTCGCCCCTTCCTTGACCTCGACCTCCACCTCGCCATGCCCCTCGCCGGTGAAGTCCTTGGGGGTCAGCACCTCGCGCGCCACGTTGACGCCGTAGTACACGCCACCGCCGAGGACGCCGACGATGACGAGCATGGCGAAGACGGTCGCGATGTACCCCTTCCGGCGCTGCCGCCTGCGCCGCTTGCGGCTCCGGCGCTGCTGTACCCGGCTCCCGGGGGGACGACGCCGGGACGGGCGTTCGTCCTCCGCATCCCCGAGGAGGAAGTCCAAGTCAACGTCGTTCATAGTGCGCTGGTCCATCTCCCGGTACGGCCGTCCCAGCGCCCGAGCCAGGCCGAGCCGGGCGATCCATACCTAGTTACCTCTGAGATACCGGTTCAGCTCTTCCCGATATTTCCGGAATTCCGTCTCCTTGTCAGTAAATTTGGTGATTTTCCGTTCAGGGTCCGTGGTGACGAACCAGTACCAGTCGCCATCGGCCGGATGGAGCATCGCCTCGAGGGCGCGCTCCCCTGGATTGCAGATCGGCCCGGGCGGCAGACCGGGGTGAAGGTACGTGTTGTACGGCGAAGCGACCTTGGTGTCCTGTTCGGAGACCTTGAGGGTGTGCCGGCCCAGCGCGTAGTTGACCGTGCTGTCCATCTCCAGCTTCGCGCCGCGGCCGAGGCGATTGTAGATGACCCTCGCGATCTTGGGAAAGTCCGGGTCACGGCCACCCTCGGCCTGCACGATGCTCGCCGCGATCACCACCTCGAAGGGAGTGAGGCCGTGCCGTCCGGCCAGCTCCGTGAGCCGGAGCCGCTCCGCCGTCCGCTTGAACTCGGCCACCATCCGCCGGAGCAGCTCCCGGGCCGGCATGGCGGGCTCCAGCTCGTACGTCGCCGGGAAGAGGAACCCCTCCACCGTGCCCTTGGCGTACCCGGGCAGGCCGAGGGCATCCGGCCTGGCCACCGCGTCGGTGAACTCCCGCAGCGGCAGGCCGGTCGCCGACGCCAGCAGCGTGAGCACCTCGGAGAGCCGCTTCCCCTCCGGCACGGTGACCGTGCGCACCACCCGGGATGCCGGGGAGAGCATGAGATCGAGGGCCGACGCGGCCGCCATCTCCCGCCGCATGCGGTACCAGCCGGGCTGCAGGCTGCCTTCCTTCGACCGGGCCACCACCTCGGCCACGAACGCCTCGGTGCTGCCGACCACCCCCGCCTTCGCGAGGATCTCCCCGATCTCCTGCGCGCTCGCGCCCCGGCGGACCTCGACCACGACCGTGCCGTGGCCCGGGCCCCGGTAGTCCCGGACCTCCGGGGCGTCCCGCCGGAGCGCCTGCACGCCGAACACGGCGGCGGCGACGACCGTCACCCCGCCGGCGATCAGAGCCGGCCGCCTCACGCCCCGGTCCCGCCGTTCGGCTCCGCGCGCCCCTCCGGCACGTCGAGGCACTCCCCGGGAGGACGGCCGGTGGCCCGCTCACCGTCGAGCGCGGCCTGGAGCAGCTCGACGGCGGCCGCCTGGTCGATGATGTCGCGCTGCTGCCGCGCCCGGATGCCGCTCGACCGCAGCCGCCGCTGGGCGGTGACCGTGGTGAGCCGCTCGTCGACCAGGCGGACCGGGATCGGGGCGAGGCGGGCGGCGAGCCGGGCGGCGTACTCCCGCGCCGCCTTGGCCGCGTGGCTCTCCCGGCCGGAGAGCGAGGTGGGGAGGCCGACGACCACCTCGATCGCCTCGTGCTCGGCGGCGATCTCGGCGATCCGGTCGAGGTCGTCCCGGCCGCGCCGTACCGTCTCGACCGGTACGGCGAGCACACCGGAGGGGTCGCTGCGGGCCACGCCGATCCGGACGGAGCCCACGTCGACCCCGATCCTCACCCCGCTCCGCATCGCACGGTCCCCGGAGGGCGGGCGGTCAGGACTGCGCGGAGGCGACGGCCGCCTCCACCGCGCGGAGGGCGTCCTCGATCGCCTCGGGGCGGGAACCGCCGCCCTGCGCCACGTCGTCCCTGCCGCCACCACCACCTCCCAGCGCCTTGGCGGCCACGCCGACGAGCTGCCCCGCCTTCACGCCCCGCTCGCGCGCGGCTTCGTTGGCCGCGACGACGACGACCGGACGGTTGGCCGGGACACCGGCGACAACGACCACGGCGGCGCGGTCGGCGGGGAACCGGCCACGTACGTCGAGAGCGAGTTTACGCAGGTCATCGGCGGTGGTGCCATCAGGCGCGCGGTGCGTGACCAGGGAGACGCCGTGCACGTCCCGCGCCCCGGCGGCGAGCTCGCCGGCGACGGCGAGCACCTGGGCCGACCGGAGCCGCTCGAGCTCCTTCTCCGCGGCGCGCAGCCGGCTGACGATGCCCTCGATCCGCTCGGGCAGCTCCTCGCGGCGGGCTTTGAGCTGCTCGCTGAGCTGGGAGACGAGCACGCTCTCCTTGGCGAGGAACCGGAAGGCGTCGAGGCCGACGAGGGCCTCCACCCGGCGGACGCCGGCGCCCACCGAGGACTCGCCGAGGATCTTGATGAGGCCGAGCTGGCCGGAGGTGGCCACGTGGGTGCCACCGCACAGCTCCCGGGAGTAGTCGCCGACCTCGACCACCCGGACCTCGTCGCCGTACTTCTCCCCGAACAGGGCGAGCGCGCCCATGGCGCGGGCCTCCGCCTGGCTGGTGTAGAACGCGCGCACCGGGAGGTCGTTGATGAGGACCGCGTTCACCTCGTCCTCCACGTCGCGCAGCACGCTCGGCGGCACCGCCCCGGCCGAGGTGAAGTCGAAGCGGAACCGGCCGGGCGAGTTCTCCGAGCCGGCCTGGGCCGCGGACTCGCCGAGCGCGTTGCGGAAGCCGCGGTGGACCATGTGGGTCGCGGTGTGGCTGCGGGAGATGGCGCGGCGCCGCTCCACGTCGATCTCGGCGTGCGCCTGGTCGCCGACGAGCACCTCACCGCTGCGCACCTTGCCCCGGTGCACGATCAGCCCGTCGATGGGCGACTGGACGTCGAGCACCTCGATCTCGGCGCCGCTCGTCCGGATCACGCCCTGGTCGGCGAGCTGCCCACCGCCCTCGGCGTAGAACGGGGTGCGGTCGAGCACGATCTCGAGCGAGGTGCCCTCCCCGGCCGCGGGGACGCTCACCCCGTTGACGATCAGGCCCACCACGGTGGCCTCGGCGGTCGTCCGGTCGTACCCGACGAAGTCGATCTTGCCGGCCTTCTCGAGGATGCCGCTGAAGACCGAGATGTCGGCGTGCCCGGTCTTCTTCGCCTTGGCGTCGGCCTTGGCCCGCTCCCGCTGCTCCTGCATGAGCCGGCGGAAGCCCTCCTCGTCGACCTTGAGCCCCTGCTCGGCCGCCATCTCCAGGGTCAGGTCGATCGGGAAGCCGTAGGTGTCGTGGAGCTGGAAGGCCTGCTCACCGCTGAGCACGGTGCCGCCCTTCCGCTTGGTCTCCGCGACCGCCGCGTCGAAGATCGCGGTTCCGGTGCGCAGCGTGCCGAGGAACGACGCCTCCTCGGCCTCGATGACCGTGTGGATCCGCGCCTCCTCGGTCTTGAGCTCGGGGTAGAGCCCGCTCATCGCCTCGATGGTGGTGGCGGTGAGCTCGCGCATGTAGCGCTCCTCCCCCGCGCCGAGCAGGCGGAGGTTGCGGATCGTCCGGCGGAGCATCCGGCGGAGCACGTAGCCGCGGCCCTCGTTCGACGGGAGCACGCCGTCGCCGACGAGCATCACGCCCGCCCGCATGTGGTCGGCCACCACGCGCAGGCAGATGTCCGAGCGCTCGTCCCGGCCGTACCTGGTCTCGGTGAGCTCGGCCGCCCGCTTGATGATCTTGGATGTGGTGTCGATCTCGTAGATGTTGTCGACGCCCTGCAGGATCGCGGCCATGCGCTCCAGGCCCATGCCGGTGTCGATGTTCTTCGCCGGCAGCGGGCCCGCCACGTCGAAGTCCGTCTTGCTGCGGACCGCGCTGAGCTGCTCCTGCATGAAGACGAGGTTCCAGACCTCGAGGTAGCGGTTCTCGTCGGCGATCGGCCCGCCCTCGCGGCCGTACTGCGGCCCGCGGTCGTAGTAGATCTCGGAGCAGGGCCCGCCGGGGCCCGGCACCCCCATGTGCCAGTAGTTGTCGGCCAGGCCGCGGCGCTGGATCCGCTCGGCCGGCACGCCGACCTTCCGCCAGATCTCCTGCGCCTCGTCGTCGTCGAGGTAGACGGTGACCCAGAGCCGGTCCTCAGGGAAGCCGAAGCCGCCCTCGGAGACGGGCCGGGTCAGCAGCTCCCAGGCGAAGGGGATCGCCCCCTCCTTGAAGTAGTCGCCGAAGGAGAAGTTGCCCAGCATCTGGAAGAAGCTGGCGTGCCTGGGCGTCTTGCCGACCTCGTCGATGTCGAGCGTGCGCACGCACTTCTGGAGGCTCGTGGCACGCCTGAACGGCGGCTTCTGCTGGCCGAGGAAGTACGGTTTGAACGGGACCATGCCCGCGTTGACCAGCAGCAGCGTCGGGTCCTCGGCGACCAGGCTGGCCGAGGGCACCACCGTGTGCCCGTTCTCTTCGAAGAAGCGCAGGAAGCGGCGGGCGATCTCTGCCGACTCCATCTCAGCGGCCATCCTTCACGTCGTCGTCTCTGCTGGCACCGGTTGCGTCAACCTTGTCGAGCCCGAACCCGGTTCGCAACTCGCTTTCCCTGATCGCCGAATGGTGGCGCACCTCGTCGGCGAAGTCCCTGAGCCGGTCGGCGAATCGCACCGTGCGGTCCACCGCACGCCTCGCCACATGGTCGGGCCGCAATGATTGAAGCTTACGCATCGACCAGACCGCGAGGCACGCTCCCACGGCCATGTAGAAGAGCCGCCGGATCACCCGCGCCCCCTCCCGATGGCGCGCCGCTCCGGGGCCCGCTCGGCCGACCGAAGTGAGCGGCCGGTACGGCCGGCCACGATCCGGTGGCCGTTCATCCGCAGCGCACCGGCCCGGCGCTCGCGGCGGGCCATGGCGACCCGCAGCCCGTGGCCGAGCGCGGAGATCTTGATCATCGGGCCGGCGAGCAGCGTGGACGCGACTCCGGTGATCTTCACCATGTTGCCGCTCACCTCGCGGACGTTGTCGGTGATCGCCTCCATGTCGGCCAGGCGGCGGTTGGTCTCGGAGACGGCCTTGTTCACGTCGTCGAGCAGCGGTGTCAGGCGCTCGCTCAGCTCGGCCACGGACTTGGTCGTCTCGGTGAGCAGCCTGGACAGCTTGACGAGCGCGACGGCCATGAAGCAGACCAGGATCGCCCAGAAGACGGCGATGAGCAGGCCCGCCAGCTCTCCCGCGGTAAGCATGTGCCGAACTCCCTCGATCACCCGAGCCGGAATGGCAAGACCCTACCGCGAACGGCGCGCGTCATGATTCACCGCGCACGGTCTTGTGGATCGGCCGCGCCGGCCGGGGATTCGGCACCGCCCGGTGGACCGTGTCCCCGCGCCCCGGACCGTGCCCGCGCCGGGGTCGCGCCCGCGCCCCGCGGCCGGGACCGCGGCCGCGCCCGGGCGCCGGTCGGCCGCCGGGCCGGGTCAGCCGCCGCGGAGGAACTCGCGGATCCGCGCCCACCGCTCGGCGAAGGTGGCCTCGGCGCCCCGGGTGGTCGGCTCGTAGTACCGGCGGTCCCGCACCGCGTCGGGGGCGTACTGCTGGCGGACCAGGCCGTGCTCGTGGTCGTGGGGGTACAGGTAGCCGACGCCGTGGCCGAGCTTGCGCGCCCCCGGGTAGTGGGCGTCCCGCAGGTGCGCGGGGACCGGCCCGAGCAGGCCGCGGCGCACGTCCGCGGTGGCCGCGCCGATCGCCTTCACCACCGCGTTCGACTTGGGGGCGAGCGCGCAGTGGATCACCGCCTGGGCGAGGTTGAGCCGCGCCTCCGGCAGCCCGACGAGCTCCACCGCCTGGGCGGCCGCCACCGCCACCTGCAGGCAGGTGGGGTCGGCCATGCCCACGTCCTCGGAGGCGAAGATGACGATGCGGCGGGCGATGAACCGGGGGTCCTCCCCCGCCTCGATCATCCGGGCGAGGTAGTGCAGTGCCGCGTCCACGTCCGAGCCGCGCATGCTCTTGATGAACGCGCTCACCACGTCGTAGTGCTGGTCGCCCTGCCGGTCGTAGCGGACGGCCGCCTTGTCCACGGCGCGCTCCACCACGTCCACGGTGATGTCCTCGGCGAGCAGGGCCGCGGCCTCCAGGTAGGTGAGCGACCGGCGCGCGTCGCCGCCGGCGAGCCGGATGAGCTGCTCGAGCGCCTCGGGCCGGAGCGTGACCCGGCCGGCGAGGCCGCGCTCGTCGGCCACGGCCCGCTCCAGCACCGTCCGGATCTCGTCATCGCTCAGCGGCTCCAGGGTGAGCAGGAGCGACCTGGAGAGCAGCGGGCTGACCACGGAGAAGAACGGGTTCTCCGTGGTGGCCCCGATGAAGGTGACCCAGCGGTTCTCCACCGCAGGCAGCAGCGCGTCCTGCTGCGCCTTGTTGAACCGGTGGACCTCGTCGACGAAGAGGACCGTCTGCCTGCCGGTCATCCCGAGCTCGCGGCGCGCCTGCTCGATCGCGGCGCGCACCTCCTTCACGCCCGCGGAGACCGCGGAGATCTCGACGAACCGGCGGGCGGTGGTGTTGCTCACCACGTAGGCGAGGGTGGTCTTGCCGGTGCCGGGCGGCCCCCACAGGATCAGCGACATCGGGGCGTCGCTCTCGACCAGCCGCCGCAGCGGGGTGTCCGGGCCCAGCAAGTGCCGCTGGCCGACCACCTCGTCGAGGGTGCGCGGCCGCATCCGGACGGCGAGCGGCTCCCGGACCCGGCGGGCCCCCGGTTCGGCCGCCGAATCGAACAAGCTCTCCACAACGCCGACACTACCGTCAGGCGCCCCATACCGACGTCGCACCGCTGTGCCCGGTCCGCACCGCGTAGTAGCCCACGGCGAGCGCGAGCAGTACGGCCACGGCGGAGACGAGCGCGGTGGCCGCCCGCGCCGCCTTGGACGGGCCGGTGGCGCGGCCGGGCCGGGTGAGGAGCACGAGCGCGAGGGCGGCGGCGCCGAGCAGCACGGTGAGCGGGACCAGGACACCGGCGAGGGCCGAGTGCTCCTCCACCGGGGCGGGGTACGGCCCGCCCCCGGTCATCCGGCGGGCGAGCGCCTCGCCGCTGAGCTTGGCCGCCACCGCGGAGACGGGCGCCGCGAACGCGGAGAGCGCCACGGCCCAGCCGATGCGGTCCCGGAGGCGGGGCACGGCGGCGTACGCGATCACGAGCGCCGCCAGCAGCGGGGTGAACACCACGGTCGCATGCACGATCAGTGGGTGGGCGGGGAGGTCCGCGATGCGGTCGAACACGTGCACAGCTCCTCGGGGGTCGGATCGATCCGGGGTCATGACGCCAGGGGTGTGGCGTTCAGCCATGCATACGGTTCCAGCCGGCAGATGGTTCACTGCGGGACGGTTGATCCCAAATTTTCGGTTGATACCCATGGAGCGGGTGTTTTACCCGGAACAGACGGGATCGCGGCTAGAGTGACGGTTCGCAATCGTCAGCGAAGGCACAAGGGAAGGCAAAGCGGTGACGGACAACGATCGGCACAAGCAGCCGGCGGCGACGGCACGCCCGGCGAGGACCACGGCCCGGGCCGGCTGGCGCGGTCGCCTCGGCGCCGGGCTCGGCATCCTCGCGCTCCTCGGTGGCCTCGCCGCCTGCGGCGGGGACGCGTCCGAGCCCACGGCCCAGTCGAGCCGGTCCGCCCCGGCCGCCTCGGCGGGCCCGGTGGCCCCCGAGTCGGCGAGCCCATCGGCCGAGCCCTCCGAGCTGCCGGAGCCGTCGCCGAGCGCACCCCCCTCCGACCTGCGGAAGGTCACCTGCGAGTACCGCAAGGACACCACGGGCGCCCCGGCCAAGTTCGTCGGCTACCCGCCGAAGAAGCTGCCCCCTGATGTGATCAAGGCGAAGACGATGACGATCAAGACCAACCACGGCGACATCGTCATCGACCTCGCCACCGGGCAGGCCCCGTGCACGGTGAACTCGTTCGCGTTCCTCGCCAAGAAGGACTTCTTCGACAACACGGTCTGCCACCGGCTCGCCACCCTGGAGACGAACGGCGTCGGGGTGCTGCAGTGCGGCGACCCGCAGGCCAAGGGCGACGGCCGGAACCCGACCGACGGGCTGGGCGGCCCCGGCTACCTGTTCAACGACGAGAACCTGGGTCCGCAGTACCTGCGCGGCGTGGTGTTCATGGCCCAGGGCCCGGAGGAGGCGAACTCCAACGGCAGCCAGTTCGCCATCTCGTTCACCGACGAGAACGCCCAGCTCCCCCAGGTCTACACGCCCTTCGGCCAGGTGCGGAAGGGCATGGACATCATCGACAAGATCGCTAAGGGCGGGGTGATCCTCTTCCCCGACAACGGCGACATCACCGGTGACAGCGGCGGCTCCAACGCCCCCAAGATCCGCGTGGTGATCAAGGACCTGATCATCTCCTGAGCCGAGCGGAAGCGGCCGCCGCCCGGCTCCGGGCGGCGGCCGCTTCCGTCATGACGTCCTCTCACCCACGGCGTGCCGGACCGGGCCCATGCCGGCACCCGGCGGGAGCGGGCGCCGGCCGGGCGCGTCAGCGGGCGGGCTCCGCCTTGGGCCGGGCGTCCACCCCGGCTTCCTTGCGCTGCTCCGGCGTGATCGGCGTGGGCGCCCCGGTGAGCGGGTCGTACCCGGACGCCGTCTTCGGGAAGGCGATCACGTCGCGGATCGACTCCCCGCCGGCGAGGAGCATGCAGATCCGGTCCCAGCCGAAGGCGATGCCGCCGTGCGGCGGCGGGCCGTACTTGAACGCCTCGAGCAGGAAGCCGAACTTGGTCTCCGCCTCCTCCTTGGAGATGCCGAGCACGTCGAAGACGCGCTGCTGCATCTCGGCGCGGTGGATACGGATCGAGCCGCCGCCGATCTCCATCCCGTTGCAGATCATGTCGTAGGCGCAGGCGAGCGCCTCACCCGGGTGGTCCTGGAAGTTGTCGGCCCACTCCGGCTTCGGCGCGGTGAACGGGTGGTGCACCGAGGTCCAGCCGATCTGCTCGCCGCGGTCGTCGTAGAGCGGCTCGAACATGGGCGCGTCGACCACCCACAGGAACGACCACTTGGACTCGTCGATCAGCCCGCACCGGCGGCCGATCTCCAGCCGGGCGGCGCCGAGCAGCTCCCGGGCCGCGGCCGGCTCGCCCGCGCTGAAGAAGATCGCGTCCCCCACCTGGGCGCCGGTGGCCGCGGTCAGCCCGGACAGCTCCCGCTCGGAGAGGTTCTTCGCCACCGGGCCGGCGAGGCCGTCCTCCTTCACCAGCACGTAGGCCAGGCCCCGGGCGCCCCGCGACCTCGCCCACTCCTGCCAGCCGTCCAGCTCCCGGCGGGTCTGCGACGCGCCGCCCGGCATCACCACGGCGCCCACGTACGGCGCCTGGAACACCCGGAACTCCGTGCCCTTGAAGTACTCGGTGAGGTCGACCAGCTCGACCCCGAACCGCAGGTCGGGCTTGTCCGTGCCGTACCGGGCCATCGCCTCGGCGTAGGTGATCCGCGGCAGCGGGGTGGGGAGCTCGTAGCCGAGGATCTCCTTCCAGATCCGGCCGATCAGCGTCTCGGCGATCGCCATGACGTCGTCCTCGTCCACGAACGACATCTCGGCGTCGATCTGGGTGAACTCCGGCTGCCGGTCGGCCCGCAGGTCCTCGTCGCGGAAGCAGCGGGCGAGCTGGTAGTAGCGCTCCAGGCCGCCCACCATGAGGAGCTGCTTGAACAGCTGCGGCGACTGCGGGAGAGCGTACCAGTTGCCCGGCTGGAGCCGCACCGGGACGAGGAAGTCCCGCGCGCCCTCCGGGGTGGACCTGGTGAGGTTGGGCGTCTCCACGTAGACGAAGCCGTGCTCCCGCATCACCTCGTGGGCCAGGTAGGTGGCCCGGGAGCGGATCTTCAGCGCCTCGGCCACCTGCTGCCGGCGGAGGTCGAGGTAGCGGTACTTCAGCCGCGCCTCCTCCGACACGTTGACGGAGCCCTCGATGGGGAACGGCAGCGGGGCCGATTCGCTCAGCACCTCCACCTCGGAGGCGGCCACCTCGATGTCACCGGTGGGCAAGTCGGGGTTCTCGTTGCCCTCGGGCCGGCGGCGCACCTCGCCCGTGACCTTCACGCAGTACTCGGCGCGCAGGTCGTGGGCGTGCTCCTCCTCCCGGAAGACCACCTGAACCGTGCCCGAGGCGTCGCGCAGGTCGATGAAGACCACGCCGCCGTGGTCGCGGCGGCGCGCCACCCATCCGGCCAGCGTCACCCGCTGGCCCACGTGGTCGATGCGGAGCGTCCCTGCCTCATGGGTACGGATCACGAAAGTCTTCCCTTCAGGACGTCGACGACCTCGGCGAGCGGCACCGCGGTCTGATCTCCTGTGGTCATGTCCTTGATCTGCGCGGCCCCCGCCTCGAGGTCGCGTTCGCCGAGGATCACGGCGTACCTGGCCCCGCTGCGGTCGGCCGCCTTCATCGCGCCCTTCACGCTCCGGCCCCCGAACGCCATGTCGACGGCGAGGCCCGCGCGGCGGAGCCCGGTGACCAGCGGGAAGATGCGCCGCCGCGCCTCGTCGCCCAGGGGCACGGCGAACACGTCCACCCGCGTGGGCCGCTCGCTCAGCAGGCCCTCCGCCTCCATGGCGAGCACGGTGCGGTCCACCCCGAGCGCCCAGCCGACGCCGGGCAGCGGCGGGCCACCGATCATCTCGCTGAGGCCGTCGTAGCGCCCGCCCCCGCCGACCGAGGACTGGGCGCCCAGGCCGTCGTGGACGAACTCGAAGGTCGTGCGGGTGTAGTAGTCCAGGCCGCGGACGAGCTTGGGCTCGTCGATGTAGCTCACCCCGGCCGCGGAGAGCAGCCCGCGGACCTCCTCGTGGAACGCCTTGCACGCGCCGCACAGGTGGTCGATCACCAGCGGGGCGTCGGAGAGCTGGGCGCGGACCTCCTCGCGCTTGTCGTCGAGCACGCGGAGCGGGTTGATCTCGACCCGGTGCCGGGTGGCCTCGTCGAGGTCGAGCCCGCGCAGGAACTCCTGGAGCGCGGCCCGGTACCCGGGGCGGCACTCCCGGCAGCCGAGGGAGTTGAGCAGCAGCCGCACCCGGCGCAGGCCGAGCGAGGCGTAGCCGTCGAGCGCGAGCACGATCAGCTCGGCGTCGAGCGCCGGGTCCTGGGCGCCCAGCGCCTCGGCCCCGACCTGGGAGAAGTGACGGTACCGGCCGGCCTGGGGACGCTCGTAGCGGAAGTAGCTTCCCGAGTACCAGAGCTTGATCGGGAGCGGCCCGCCGTACAGGCCGTGCTCTAGCACGGCCCGCATCACGCTCGCCGTTCCCTCGGGGCGGAGGGTGAGCGACTGCCCGCCCTTGCTCTGGAACGTGTACATCTCCTTGGTGACGATGTCGGTCGACTCGCCGACACCGCGCTGGAAGAGCCGCGTGTCCTCGAAGATCGGCGTCTCGATATAGCTGTAGCCCGCCCGGCGCACCGGCGCGGCGAGCGCGTCGCGGATGGCGAGCACCGACTCGGAGCGCGGCGGCATCCAGTCGAAGGTGCCCTTGGGCGCCTGAAATATCATCACAACCCCCTGGTCGGGCCGTGGGGCGGCACGATCTCCCTGAGGAAGGGGTTGGTCGCCCGCTCACGGCCGATGGTCGTGTGCGGTCCATGGCCGGGCAGGACCACGGTGTCGTCCGGCAGCCTCATCGTCTTGGCGAGGCTGCGCAGCATCGTGGGGTAGTCACCGCCCGGCAGGTCGGTCCTGCCGATGGAGCCGGCGAAGAGCAGGTCGCCCGAGAACAGCAGGAGGGTGCCCCGATCCTGGTCGGGCGTCCGGAATGTCACCGACCCCGGAGTATGGCCGGGGGTATGATCAACCGTTATGTCCAGACCGGCCAGCCGCAGGGTCACGCCGTCGGTGAGCTCCCTGACGTCGTCCGGTTCGGTGAACTGCAGCCCGCCGAACAACTGCCTGGTCGGGGGCGGGAACCCCTTGGCGGGATCCGACAGCAGGTCACGGTCCTCGGGGTGGATCCAGGCGGGCACGTCGCGCGCGCCGCACACCGGCACGACCGACCAGATGTGATCGATGTGGCCATGGGTGAGCAGCACTGCCACGGGCTTGAGACGGTGCTCGCGCAGCAGCTCGTCGAGGCCCTCGACAGCGCCCTGACCTGGATCTATGACAACACACTCCTCGCCAGCGGCGGGAGCGACCACGTAGCAGTTGGCCTGAAACGACCCTGCGGGAAACCCGGCGACGAGCACGGAAACGGCACCTGCGTCTCGTGAGGATGTACCAAGGATTACGCGTGCGAATGTAACCGAAGGGTACCGGTGTGAGCTGCCCGGCTGCGAATCAAACCCCGTCTCCGGATACGATTCGCCCACCTCAATAGTCATTCTTGGCACAGTCGAGCCGGACGCGATACGACGGGTCACGGCCGGGGAGCGATCCGTCCGCGGCGCCCGGGGCGCGGCCCGGGCGTCCGATCATGGAGAATCCGGACGAGTCTGGAGGTCGAAGTCAAAGTGGTCACCGGCAAGGACCGGCGGAGGCAGCTTGCCAGGGAGCACTACCAGCGGCAGCTCAAGGCCCGCGCCGAGCGGCAGCGCAGAGCGCGCCGCAGGGCCATCATCGGCACCACGGCCACGGTCGTGGTGGTGATCGGCGGCGTGGTGGCGGCCACGGCCTTCCTCGGCAAGCCGGACGGTACCTCGGCCGCGCCGACGCCCACCGACCTGTCCGCCCCCGAAACGCCCAAGCCGTACGACCCGGCGACCGGCAAGTGCGGGTACGTGCCGGACACCAGCGGCGCGCCGTCGAAGTTCGTCGGCATGCCGCCCGAGGAGGCGAGCACGGCGCCGGCCACCATGACGATCCGGACGAACCACGGCGTCATCCGGGTGCGGCTCGACGCCGAGAAGGCCCCCTGCACGGTGAACTCGTTCAAGTTCCTCGCCGAGAAGGACTACTTCGACAACACCAAGTGCCACCGGATGGGCACGAGCTTCCCGATCCTCCAGTGCGGCGACCCGCTGGCGAAGGCCGACGGCAAGAACCCGACCGACGGCATGGGCGGCCCCGGCTACCGGATCGTCGACGAGAACCTCAACGGCGCCAAGTACACCCGGGGCGTGGTCGCGATGGCGAACAGCGGCCCCAACACCAACGGCAGCCAGTTCTTCATCGTCTACGGCGACGTCGAGCTTCCCCCGCAGTACACGCCGTTCGGTACCGTTACCAGAGGACTCGACATCCTGGACAAGGTGGCCAAGAAGGGCGTCATTCAAGGGCCGAGTGGTGACGGCACGGGAGCGCCTAAGGAGCCGGTCATCATCAAAGACGTGACAATCACCAGCAAGAGCTGACGTAATACACCAACGGGCACATCGGGCCCTGGAGGCTGATTAAAAGTGCGGGAGGACACGGTGAGCACCGACCCGTGGGGCCGGGTAGACGAGGACGGCACCGTCTACGTGCGAACGGCTGAGGGAGAACGGGCGGTCGGGTCCTGGAAGGCCGGTGAGCCGGAGGAGGCCCTGGCCTACTTCCGCCGCAAGTACGACGAGCTCGCCGGACAGGTCCAGCTCCTTGAGCAGCGGGTGCACGGCACAGACCTGCCTCCCGCACAGGCCGAGGCGAGCATCGCGCGGCTGCGGGAGGCGGTGGCCACGGCCAAGGCGGTCGGCGACCTCGACGCGCTCCAGCACCGCCTCACGGCGCTGAGCGAGGTCGTCGCCAAGCGCCGCGAGGAGCTCAAGGCCGCCCGCGAGCGGGCCCGTGCCCAGGCCCGGGAGACCAAGGAGCGGATCGTCGCCGAGGCCGAGCGGATCGCCGCGGAGGCCACCCACTGGAAGTCGGGCGGCGAGCGCCTCCGCCAGCTCGTCGAGGAGTGGAAGGCCGCCGACCGCGCCGACCGGGCCACCGAGGCCGCGCTCTGGAAGCGCCTCTCCGCGGCGCGCACCGCCTTCGCCAAGCGGCGCAAGGCCTACTTCTCCTCCCTCGACAAGCAGCGGCAGGCGGCGCGCGAGGCCAAGGAGCGCATCGTCCGCGAGGCCGAGGAGCTCTCCACCTCGACCGACTGGAACGGCACGGCCGCGGCCTACCGGGAGCTGATGCGCCAGTGGAAGGCCGCCGGGCGGGCCACCCCCGAGGCCGAGGAGGAGCTGTGGGCGCGGTTCAAGGCCGCCCAGGACCGGTTCTTCCAGGCGCGGCAGGCGGTGTTCGCCGAGCGGGACGCCTCGCTCGCCGCGAACGCGGAGGCCAAGGAGGCGCTGCTCGCCGAGGCCCAGCGGCTCCTCCCGGTCACCGACGCCCGCGCCGCCCGGCGGGCGCTGCGGGGCATCCTCGAGCGCTGGGAGGAGATCGGGCCGGTGCCGCGGGACAAGCGGGACCGGCTGGAGGGCGGTCTCCGCAAGGTCGAGGACGCCATCCGCAAGGCCGAGGAAGAGGAGTGGCGGCGCAACAACCCCGAGGCCCGCGCCCGCGCCCAGAGCACCGTGGAGCAGCTCCGCAAGTCGATCCAGCAGCTCGAGGCGCGGCTCGCCGCGGCCCAGGCCGCCGGCAAGGAGAAGGAGATCAAGGAGACGGAGGAGGCGCTCGCCGCCCGCCGCTCCTGGCTCGAAGAGGCCGAGCGCACGCTGGCCGAGTTCACCTCCTGAGCGCCTCCTGAGCACGGCCGGTCACCGCGGCCGGGCGCCCAGGGCGGCCCGGCCGCGGGCGGGCCCGTGCGCGGCCGCCGGACGCCCTCACCCCGGCCGAGGGCATCCGAGGTGTGACCCGGACGCCGAGGGCACACGCCGCGGCTCACCGTGGGCGCCGTGCCGCGCACACCCCGGCCGGCGGCACGCACGCCGCGAGCCCGCGCTCACGGTGAACGTGCGGTCGCAGACGGGCGCTCACCCCGGACCCGGCGCCGTGGACACCCAGATGGACGCCCGGCGGCGGACACGCCGCCGGGCGCTCGCGCGCGTGCACCGGAGCGCGGACCGGCGCACGATCCGGCGGGCCGTCGGGCGCTCCGCCGGGAGCCGACAGGCGCTCACCGCGCGCCGATCTCCGGACGGGGCGACGGCGCTTGCCACCGTGGCCCGGCGGGTGGCCGGCAGGCGGTACCGCCGCACATCGGCCCCGGCGAAGGGCGACGGCGGACGCCCGCCGTGGAACCGGCGGGCGCTCGGGACGGTCCCTCAGTCGTGGACCCGGTAGACGTCGTACACGCCCGGGACGTTCCGCACCGCCCGGAGCACGTGGCCGAGGTGCTTGGGGTCGCCCATCTCGAAGGTGAACCTGCTCACCGCCACCCGGTCCCGGGACGTGGTCACCGTCGCCGACAGGATGTTCACGTGCTGGTCGGACAGGGTCCGGGTGACGTCGGAGAGCAGCCGCGGCCGGTCGAGCGCCTCCACCTGGATCGCCACCAGGAACACCGTGTCCTCGCCCGGCGCCCACGTGACGTCCACCAGGCGGTCCGGCTGCGAGCTGAGCTGGGCGACGTTGGGGCACTTCGTCCGGTGCACCGAGACGCCCTTCCCCCGGGTGACGAACCCGATGATCTCGTCGCCCGGGACCGGGGTGCAGCACCGCGACAGCCGTACCCACACGTCGGGGTCGCCGGCCACGATCACGCCCGAAGTGGACTTGCCCCGGTCCCGCCCGGTGAGCCGGGTCGGCACCGCGGCCTCGGCGATGTCCTCCTGGGCGCCCTCCACCCCGCCGAGGGACTGGACCAGCTTCTGGACCACGGATTGGGCGGAGATGTGGCCTTCGCCGACCGCGGCGTAGAGGGCGGACACGTCCGGGTAGCGCAGGTCCCGGGCGAGCGCGAGCAGCGCCTCACCGGACATCAGGCGCTGCAGCGGCAGGCCCTGCTTGCGCATGGCCCGGCCGATCGCCTCCTTGCCCGCCTCGATCGCGGTCTCCCGGCGCTCCTTGGAGAACCACTGGCGGATCTTGTTCCGGGCGCGCCCGCTCTTGACGAACTTCAGCCAGTCCCGGGACGGCCCGGCGCTCGGCGACTTGGAGGTGAAGATCTCCACGGTGTCGCCGTTGTTGAGCCGGGACTCCAGCGGCACCAGCCGGCCGTTCACCCGCGCCCCGATGCAGCGGTGCCCCACCTCGGTGTGCACCGCGTAGGCGAAGTCCACCGGGGTCGCGCCCTCGGGCAGGGCGATCACCTGGCCGCGCGGGGTGAAGACGTAGACCTCGGAGACCGACAGGTCGAACCGGAGCGACTCGAGGAACTCGCCCGGGTCGGTGCTCTCCTTCTGCCAGTCGAGGATCTGCCGCAGCCAGGCCATGTCGGCCTGCTTGCCCTTCGTCCCCCCGGAGGCGGTCATCTCCTCCTTGTACTTCCAGTGGGCGGCCACGCCGTACTCCGCGCGCTTGTGCATCGCGTGCGTGCGGATCTGCAGCTCGATCGGCTTGCCCTCCGGGCCGATGACCGTCGTGTGGAGGGACTGGTACATGTTGAACTTGGGCATCGCGATGTAGTCCTTGAACCGCCCCGGCACCGGCTTCCACCGCGCGTGGATCGTGCCGAGCGCCGCGTAGCAGTCCCGGACCGTGTCGACCAGGACGCGGATGCCCACGAGGTCGTAGATGTCGTCGAAGGCCAGGCCCTTGGCGATCATCTTCTGGTAGATCGAGTAGTAGTGCTTGGGCCGGCCCATGACGGTGGCCTTGATCTTGGCCTCGCGCAGGTCGGCGGAGACCTTCTCGATGACCTGCTGCAGGTACAGGTCCCGCCGCGGTGCGCGCTCGAACACCATCCGGGCGATCTCGTCGTACCGCTTCGGGTAGAGCATGGAGAACGCGAGGTCCTCCAGCTCCCACTTGATGGTGTTCATGCCGAGCCGGTGGGCGAGCGGAGCGAAGATCTCGAGGGTCTCCCGTGACTTCTGCTTCCGCTTCTCCTCCGGCATGTAGCGCATGGTGCGCATGTTGTGCAGCCGGTCGGCGAGCTTGATCACCAGCACCCGGATGTCGCGCGACATCGCGACGATCATCTTCCGGACCGTCTCGGCCTGCGCCGCGTCACCGTACTTGACCTTGTCGAGCTTGGTGACGCCGTCGACGAGCCGCGCGATGTTCTCGCCGAAGTCCGCTCTTAACTGCTCGAGGCTGTACTCGGTGTCCTCGACGGTGTCGTGGAGGAGCGCCGCGCACAGGGTCTCATCGTCCGTGCCCAGCTCGGCGAGGATCGTGGCCACGGCGAGCGGGTGCGTGATGTACGGGTCGCCGCTCTTGCGCTTCTGGCCGCGGTGGTAGTAGGCGGCGGTCTCGTAGGCCCGCTCGATCAGCCGCAGATCGGCCTTGGGATGTGTGGCGCGGACTGTCTTGAACAGCGGCTCCAGCACCGGGTTCATGGCACCCCATTGCCCTCCGAATCGGGGGAGTCGCCGCCGTGCCGCCGACGCCGGTCGCTCCTCGGTGCCCGGCGAGGTGTCGCGCGCCGGAACCGGCTGCGCGCCGGCCGGCGTCGGGGACTCGCGCGGGACCGGATCGCCCCCGGCCCGCGCACCCCCGGGTGCGACTACATCACGGGGCACACAGACTCCTCGGGTCGAGTCCTGTTATCTGAGTGTATCCGGGGACCGGACCACGGCTCCCCGGCGCCGCCTCCCCCGGGTCCGGGGCGTCGCCCGGCCGCCCCTCCGTCACATGGTGACCAAGGTACGGACGTCCACGCCGGCCAGCCGGTCACGGCCGGAGAGGTGGGACAGCTCCAGAAGGAACGACACCGAAACGACCTCGGCGCCCGCCTGCCGGACCAGCTCCACGGCCGCGCTGGCCGTACCGCCCGTGGCGAGCACGTCGTCGACGATCAATACCCGCTCGCCCGGGGCGAACGCGTCGGCGTGCACCTCCATGGCCGCGGTTCCGTACTCCAAATCATAGGATCTTTCGATCGTGGTGAAGGGAAGTTTGCCCTTTTTGCGAAGAGGCACGAAACCCGCCCCATAGCGGTACGCCACCGGGGCGGCGAGGATGAACCCCCTCGCCTCGATGCCGGCCACCTTGTCGAAGTCCAGGCCGTCGGCGAGCTCCTCGATGGCGCGGGCGAAGGCCGTGCGGTCCGCGAGCAGCGGGGTGATGTCCTTGAAGACGATGCCCGGCTTGGGGTAGTCGGGAATGTCCCTGATGTAGGTGCTCCAGTCGGTCACGTGCTCACCTTAAACCGCGGTAAATGCATCTCCGGATGGTCGTAAAGCGATCGGGGGAAGCGGCGACTCCGTACGCCCCGGCCACCGGAGGATGCCACACCCCGCCATGCCACCCGGCCACCGGGGTTGCCACACCCGGGCCCGCCGGCTACCTCCGGGCGGCCCGGGCCCTGGCCGCGGACGCCCGGCCGGCCGTCCCTCGCGCCGGGACGCGCCACCGCGGCTCGCGCTCCTTGAGCGTGACCAGGATCGGCGTGGCCACGCACAGGGACGAGTAGGTGCCGACGATCATGCCGGTGAACAGGGCGAGCGCCAGCTCCCTCAGCGTGCCCGCGCCGAGCAGCGTGGTGCCGACGAACAGGACCGCGGCCACGGGCAGGATCGCCACGAACGAGGTGTTCAGCGACCGGACCAGCGTGCGATTGAGCGCCGCGTTCGCCGCCCGCGCGTAGGTCATCCGGGCGGACCGGCCGGGCCCCGCGGTCACTTCCTTGATCATGTCGAAGACGACCACGGCGTCGTACAGCGAGTAGCCGAGGATCGTGAGGAAGCCGAGCACGGTCGCCGGGGTCACCTCGAACCCGGACCAGGCGTACACGCCGGCCGTGATGACCAGGTCGTGGCCGAGCGCGACGACGGCGGCGAGGGCCATCCGCCACTCGAAGGCGACGGAGAGGTAGAGCGTGATCGCCGCCAGGAACACGGCGAGGCCGAGCAGGGCGCGCCGCGACACCTCCCCGCCCCAGGTGGCGCCGATCACCTGCGTGCTCACCCGGTGCTCCGGCACCCCGAACCGCTCGGCCACCGCGCGCCGCACCGCGGCGATCTCCAGGCCGTCCAGGCTCTCGGTGGTGACCCGCCAGCCGGACCCCGCCGTCTGCACGATCACCCGGCCGGGGCCGGCCGCCTGCACGGCCTCGCGCACCTGCGCCACGGTGGCGCCCGGGGTACGGGGGAAGGTGAAGACCGAACCGCCCTCGAACTCGACCCCGAGGTTGAGGCCCCTGCCCACCAGGCCGGCGAGCGAGACGGCCAGCAGCACCGCGGACAGCCCGTACCAGAGCCGCCGCCTGCCGATGAAGTCCACCTCCGTGCCGCCCCGGAGGCGGCGGCCGAGGAATCCCGCCATCAGGCCTCCCCCACCGCCCGGCCGGCGGCGCCCGGCACCGGGCCCAGCCGCCCGGGGTCGAGCCCGGAGAGCCGGTGCCCCCGGGCGAAGAACCCCAGCCGCGCCGCGAGCGAGGTGACCGGCTTGGTGAACAGGACCACGACGATGAGGTCGATGAGCGTGGTGAGGCCCATCGCGAACGCGAACCCGGCGACCCCGCCCACCGCGAGGACGTAGAGCACCACGGCGGCGATGAACATCACGGTGTCCGCGATCAGGATGGTGCGCCGGGCGCGCCGCCAGGCGACCTCCACCGCCGGGCGCAGCGCCCGGCGTCCCCTCCGGAGCTCGTCGCGGATGCGCTCGAAGAAGACGATGAACGAGTCCGCGGTGACGCCGATCGACACCACCAGGCCGATCAGGTGCGGCAGCGAGAGCCGGAACCCGGCGTTGTGGCTGAGCAGCGCCACGGCCAGGTAGGTGATCACCCCGGCCACGCCGAGGCTCGCCACGCCGATCAGCCCGAGGCCCCGGTAGTAGCCGAGCAGGTACGGCACGACCAGGAGCAGGCCGAGCGCGCCCGCGAGGAGCCCGCCGCGGAGCTGGTCCTGGCCGAGGGTGGACGAGACCGAGACCACCGAGGCCGTCCGGAACGTGAGCGGCAGCGCGCCGTACTTGAGCTGCTCGGCCAGCTCGGTCGCGCTCCGCTGGGTGAGGTCGCCGAAGATCCGGGCGGTCCCGCCGGGGATGGCCTCCTTGATCGCCGGTGCGACGATCACCACCCCGTCGAGCACGCTCGCGAGCCGGTTGCGCGGGGCGGGGAGCCCGGAGATCCGCCGGGTGACCTCGGCGAGCTGCGCGGCGCCCCGGGGCTTGAACGAGACCTGCACGGCCCACTCGCCGATGGTCCGGTCCGCGCCCGCCGTGGCCCCGGCGATCTCGGTGCCCTGGACCGCGGCCTTGTCGAGGATGTACCGGAGCGACCCGTCCGCGCTGCAGGCCACGATCTGCCGGTCCGGGTCGTCCTGCGTGCCCTGCCCGCGGTTCCGCGCGGTGCAGTCGAGCGTGCGGAACCGGTCGAGCAGGGCGGGGTCGATGCCGGTGAGGTCCTGACCGGCGAGCGGGTCCGCTCCGGTGGGGGTGGGCGACGGTGACGCCGCCGGGGATCCGCGTCCCGGCTCGGCGCGCTCCCGTGCCCCGGCCGCCTGCGCGGCGGGGGTGGGGGCCGCGGTCGGCAGCGGGCCCTGGCCGGCAGCGGCGGTGGGCGCCGGGGTCGGCAACGGGCCCGGCCCGGGCCGGGCGGGGGCCACCGCCAGCACCGGGCGCATGCGCAGCTCGGCGGTGGTGGAGATGAGCTTGATCGCTTCCGGCCGGCCGGCACCCGGGATCGAGACGACGATGGTGTCGTTCGCCTTGGCGACCTCCGCGTCGGTGATCCCGGTGCCGTTCACCCGGGCGCGGATGATGGCCACGGCCCGGTCGAGGCTCTCCTGCGAGGGCGATCCGCCGTCCGGGGTCACCGGCGAGAGCGTCACGGTGGTGCCGCCGGCGAGGTCGAGGCCGAACGCGGGGACGAACGCCTTCTGGAGCACGGCCGTGACGCCCATGGCGAGCACGAGCACCGCGAGCAGGAGGAGCGCGCGCCGGGGCGCCTTATCGTCCACGGGCGCTGGGGTGCCGCGTCACGCGGGCGCGGACCGGCTCGGAACCGGGCGCGGACCGGCTCAGGACTCGCTCCCCGGCTTGTCCTCCTGGGCGTCTCCCGTGCCGCCGGCCGGGCCCGGCTGGGCCTCGCCCTCCTCCGGCGGGACGATGCGGGCGATGGCCGCCTTGACCCAGCGCGTCTCCACGCCCGGCGCGACCTCGAGGATGACGTCGTCGCCGCGGAGCGCCACGACGGTGGCGAAGAGGCCGGTGCTCGTCATCACCCGCATCCCGGGGGTGAGCGAGTTCTGCATCTGGATGAGCTCCTGCTGGCGCTTGCGCTGCGGCCTGAGCAGCAGGAAGTAGAAGATCAGCAGCAGGAGGATGAGCGGCAGAAAAGTCCCAAGGGGGTTGTTACCCACGGGAGTCACCTTCCGTCAGTCGATGAACCGGTCAGTGCACCGGAGATGCTGCGCGCACACGGCCGTGGCCGAGCCCAGCCCAAGCCGCCGACCAAGCCACGCAGTGTATGCGTCAGCGGGTAACCCGGCAATGAGCACACGATTTCGTCTCTGCGAAAGTTCCCATTCCCGGCATCCGGGCGATATTCCGATGATGCCGGATCTCCCGCGTCACTGATCGTCGAACAGGCCAGGCCCCGCCTCCGCGCCGTACGCGCCGGGCGGCGGGGTGAGGCCGAAGTGCTTCCAGGCGAGGGCGGTCGCCACCCGGCCGCGGGGGGTGCGGGCGAGCAGCCCCTGCCGCACCAGGAACGGCTCGGCCACGACCTCCACGGTCTCGGGCTCCTCCCCCACGGCGACCGCGAGCGTGGACAGCCCGACCGGCCCGCCGCCGAACTTGCGCAGCAGCGCCTCCAGCACCGCCCGGTCGAGCCGGTCCAGGCCCTCGGCGTCCACCTCGTAGAGGTCGAGCGCGGCCGCGGCCACCTCCCGGGTGATCACCCCCTGGGCCCGCACCTCGGCGTAGTCGCGCACCCGCCGCAGCAGCCGGTTGGCGATCCGGGGGGTGCCGCGCGACCGCTTGGCGATCTCGTGGGCGCCGTCCTCGCGCAGGTCGGCGCCGAGCAGCCGCGCCGAGCGGTGGAGCACCTGCTCCAGCTCGGCGACCTCGTAGAAGTCCATGTGCGCGGTGAAGCCGAACCGGTCGCGCAGCGGCGCCGGGAGCAGCCCGGCCCGGGTGGTCGCGCCGACCAGGGTGAACGGCGCGATCTCCAGCGGGATCGACGTCGCCCCCGGCCCCTTGCCGACCACGACGTCGATCCGGAAGTCCTCCATGGCCAGGTAGAGCATCTCCTCGGCCGGCCGGGCCATGCGGTGGATCTCGTCGATGAAGAGGACCTCGCCCTCGGTGAGCGTGGACAGGATCGCCGCGAGGTCGCCGGCCCGCTCCAGGGCCGGGCCCGAGGTCATCCGGATCGGCGCCCCGAGCTCCGCCGCGATGATCAACGCCAGGGTGGTCTTGCCGAGGCCGGGGCCGCCGCTCATCAGCACGTGGTCCGGCGGGCGCCGCCGGCGCCGCGCGCTCTCCAGGACCAGCGAGAGCTGCTCGCGTACCCGCTGCTGCCCGATGAACTCGCTCAGCCGCTTGGGACGCAGCGTCGCCTCGATCACCGGCTCGTCGCCGACCGGCTCGGGCGACACCAGATCCCGCTCAACGCTCACGCGAACTCCCGAAGAACGATCTCAGCGCCGGGTGGCCGGCCAGGGCGGGGTGCGGGCCGCTCATCGGACGCTCAGCACCCGCAGCGCGGACTTCAGCAGGGCGGCGATCTCGGGCTCGCGCCCGGCCGCCTCCGCGGCCTCGGCCTCGTGGGCGATCGCGGCGATCGCCTCATCCGCGTCCCGGGCCGAGTATCCGAGGCCGACCAGGCCGGCGTGCACCTGCTCCCGCCAGGGGGACGGTCCGCCCCGGCCGTCGGGCATCCCGGCGGCGGTGGCCCGCGCCGGGCCGAGCCGGTCCCGCAGCTCCAGCATGATCCGCTGGGCGCTCTTCGGCCCGATGCCCGGGACCATGGTGAGCGCCTTGACGTCCCCGCTCGCCACCGCCGTCCGCAGCGCGTTCGGCGAGTGCACGGCGAGCATGGCGAGCGCGAGGCGCGGCCCGACGCCGTTCACCGTGAGCAGGCTCTCGAAGATCGCGCGCTCGTCGTCGGAGGCGAAGCCGTACAGGGTGAGGGAGTCCTCCCGGACGACGAGCGCCGTGGCGAGCCGGGCGGGCTCGCCGACGCGCAGCCCGGCCAGCGTCGCGGGGGTGCAGTGGACCAGGACGCCGAACCCGCCCACCTCGATGACCGCGGTCTCGGGGCCGATGGCCGCCACCTTCCCCGCCACGGATGCGATCACCGCGCGCTCCCTCCCCCGTCCGGGTCACCCGCCCATGCGGGCGCGGCCGGGCGCCGCGCCCGGGCCAGCGCCTCCGCGAGGCGGTGCTGCGCCCCGCCCCGCCAGACGTGGCAGATGGCGAGCGCGAGCGCGTCCGCGGCGTCGGCCGGCTTGGGCATGGCGTCGAGCCGGAGCAGCCGGGTGACCATCGCGCCCACCTGGCGCTTGCCGGCGTCGCCGTTGCCGGTGATGGCCGCCTTGACCTCGCTGGGCGTGTGCAGCGCGACGGGAAGTCCCCGGCGGGCGGCGCACACGATCGCGATCGCGGCCGCCTGCGCCGTCCCCATCACGGTCCGGACGTTGTGCTGGGCGAAGACCCGCTCCACCGCCACCGTGGACGGCCGCACCTCGTCGAGCCACCGCTCGATCTCCCGCTCGATGGCGAGCAGGCGGGTGCCGATGTCGTCATCGGCCGAGGTGCGCACCACCCCGGCGGCCACCAGCCGGAGCGGCGCCCCGGGCCGGCCTTCCACGGCGCCGAGGCCGCACCGGGTCAGGCCCGGATCCACACCCAGCACCCGCGCCTCGGGTGATCTCACGCACGCCTCCCTGGCTCGCCGCCCGGCGGCATGGCACCGCCGAACACCTGTTCGGCACCGCACTCTACCGCGATCAGGGGCCCGCGGTCGCCCCCCGTGGGCGATCGATCGGCGCGCGGGACGGCGGGACGCGGTCCCGGGAGGAAGGCGGCGCATGCCGGAGGAGGGGCCACCGGCGCCGCCCGGCCGGTGCGGAACCCGCCGGCCGGGCACGGTGACCGGAGCGGGGCCCGCGGCACGGCCGGTCGCACCGATCCCCGGAGGCCGGGCGCGGGGCGCGGCCACGGCCCACGGGCCGGCGCCGCGGGCGAGCGGCACGGGCGCGCACGGACGTCAGACCGCGAGCTTCTCCATGATCTCGTCGCTGACGTCGTAGTTCGCGTAGACGTTCTGGACGTCGTCGCTGTCCTCGAGCGCCTCGATCAGGCGGAACACCTTGCGGGCGCTCTCCTCGTCGAGCGGGACGCTCACCGTCGGCAGGAAGCTCACCTCGGCCGACTCGTACTCGATCCCCGCGTCCTGCAGCGCCTGGCGCACCGCGATGAGGTCGGAGGGCTCGCAGATGACCTCGAAGTTCTCACCGAGGTCGTTGACCTCCTCGGCCCCGGCGTCGACCACGGCCATGAGCACGTCGTCCTCGGTGCGCGACCCCTTGGGAACGATCACCACGCCCTTGCGCTTGAACATGTACGACACCGAGCCGGGGTCGGCGAGGGACCCGCCGTTCCTGGTGAGGGCGACGCGGACCTCGGAGGCGGCGCGGTTGCGGTTGTCGGTGAGGCACTCGATGAGGATCGCGACGCCGCCGGGGCCGTACCCCTCGTACATGATGGTCTGCCAGTCGGCGCCGCCCGCCTCGAGCCCGCCGCCGCGCTTGCGCGCCCGCTCGATGTTCTCGAGCGGCACGGAGTTCTTCCGCGCCTTGAGGATCGCGTCGTACAGCGTCGGGTTGGCGTCCGGATCGGGCCCGCCGAGCCTGGCGGCGACCTCGATGTTCTTGATGAGCTTGGCGAACAGCTTGCCGCGCCGGGAGTCCAGCACGGCCTTCTTGTGCTTCGTCGTCGCCCATTTGGAGTGGCCGGCCATCGCCTAGTGCTCCCTCACCATTTCCACGAAGTACGAGTGGACCCGCGCGTCACCGGTCAGCTCCGGATGGAAGGATGTCGCGAGCAGAGATCCTTGGCGGACCGCGACGATCCTATCCTCAGGTCCGACCCTGCCCAGGACTTCCACGTCAGGGCCGACGGACTCGACCCACGGCGCCCGGATGAAGACGGCCCGGATGGTCCCCCGGCCGGCGAACTCGAGGTCGGTCTCGAAGGAGTCGACCTGGCGGCCGAAGGCGTTGCGCCGGACCAGCATGTCGATGCCGCCGAAGGTCTGCTGGCCTTCGATCCCGCCCTCGATGCGGTCGGCGAGCATGATCATTCCTGCGCAGGAGCCGTACGCGGGCATGCCGTCCTTGATACGCAGCCGCAGCGGTTCGAACAGGTCGAACGCCACCGCCAGCTTCCAGATCGTGGTGGACTCGCCACCGGGGATGACCAGACCGTCGACCGCGTCGAGCTCCGCCTTCCGGCGCACGGGCACGGCGCGGGCCCCCGCGGCCTCCAATGCGCGGATGTGCTCGCGGACGTCGCCCTGCAGGGCGAGCACGCCGATCGTCGGCGCAGCGGTCACGGTGCACCCCTTCTGATGGATCCGTTCTGGCCGCTTAAGAGTACGGCGCATGCGGCGGTTGCCCCAAACCGCCGGGCGTTCAGCCGCGGCCCAGCTTGGCGAGGGCGGGGAGGGCGACGGCGATGGCCTGCCGTTCCTCCGGCGTGAGGGCCTCCAGGCACCGGGCGAGGTAGCCGATCCGGGCCCGGCGCACGGCGATCAGGCGGGCCCGGCCCTCACCGGTGAGCTCGACCGTGCGGACCCGGGCGTCCGCCGGGTCGAAGCCCCGGGCGACCAGGCCCGCCTCCTCGAGCCGGTTGATCTGCACGCTGATCGTGGGGAGCTGCACGCCGTGCTCCTCGGCGAGGTCGGTCATCCGGCGCGGGCCCGCTTCGAGGGAGCCGAGCACGGCGTACTGCTGGGCGGTCACCGGCTGCCCGGCGCTCGCCCGGCGCAGCAGCATGACGAGATGACGCAGCTCGCGCGAGAGGGCGGCGGCGAGCTCCTGGACGTCCCCTGTGCCGGTCACCAGCCCCGCTCGGCAAGGCGATGGGAGGCGGGAATCTCGCTCACGTTGATGCCGACCATGGCCTCGCCGAGGCCGCGCGACACCTTGGCGATCACGTCGGGGTCGTCGTAGTAGGTGACGGCCTTGACGATCGCGGCGGCGCGCTTGGCCGGGTCGCCGGACTTGAAGATGCCGGAGCCGACGAAGACGCCGTCGGCGCCGAGCTGCATCATCATGGCGGCGTCGGCGGGGGTGGCGATGCCGCCCGCGGTGAACAGCACGACGGGCAGCCTGCCGGTCCGGGCCACCTCGGCGACCAGCTCGTACGGCGCCCGCAGCTCCTTGGCGGCGACGTACAGCTCGTCCTCGGGGAGCGCGGAGAGCCGCTTGATCTCGCTGCGGATCTTGCGCATGTGGGTGACGGCGTTGGACACGTCGCCGGTGCCCGCCTCACCCTTGGAGCGGATCATCGCGGCGCCCTCGGCGATCCGGCGCAGCGCCTCCCCGAGGTTGGTCGCCCCGCAGACGAAGGGCACCGTGAACTTCCACTTGTCGATGTGGTTCTCGTAGTCGGCCGGGGTGAGGACCTCGGACTCGTCGATGTAGTCGACGCCGAGCGCCTGGAGGACCTGAGCCTCGACGAAGTGGCCGATCCGGACCTTGGCCATGACCGGGATCGACACCGCGTCCATGATCTTCTCGATCAGCTCGGGGTCGCTCATGCGGGCCACGCCGCCCTGTGCGCGGATGTCGGCCGGAACCCGCTCCAGCGCCATGACGGCGACCGCCCCGGCGTCCTCGGCGATCTTGGCCTGCTCCGGGGTGACGACGTCCATGATGACCCCACCCTTGAGCATCTCGGCCATCCCGCGCTTGACGCGGGGGGTGCCCACGGTGGTGGTCTCGTTGGCTTCAGGGGTGCTGCTGGACACGTTGCTCCCTACGACGGCGGGGCTGTGGACGATTTCGACTCCATGGTAGGCGCTCGCCGGAAGCGCTCCTCACGCGCCACGGTGTCGCGGTGACCGATGTGACTTGTCCACTCCGGAGTGGCGCCGTGCGCGCGGTCAGGCGCCGTGCGCGCGGGTCAGGGGACGACGGGCTTGCGCGAGGCGAGCACGATCCAGACCTGGCCGCGGGCGAACGGCATGGGCGTGCCGTCGGCGAGCGTGTAGACGGTGCCCTCCTCCTTGGAGGCGCGCGACCACCGCACCCGGTAGGCCTTGCCGTCGCGCAGCACGATCCCGGTGCCCTTGCCGACCGTGTGGAGGAGCGGGGTGTAGGCGCCGTTGACGTCGTGGAACTCCGAGCGGGTCGTCTTGACCCACTGGATCACGATGGTGGGCGCGCCCTGCTGGCCGCCCTCCGCGGCCATGTTCTTGGCCCCGTCCTGGGAGATGAGCCAGCGCTTCTGCCGCTCCGACCAGGTGAAGGTGAACCGGGCGGACGGGTAGCGCACGGTCACGGAGCGCCGCTCGGTGCCGCCGGGCGGCGGCTCGTCGGAGAAGACGAAGCCGATGTCCTTGGCCTTGCTCGCCTGGGGCGCCCGCGCGAGCAGCTTCCGCGGGCTGGCGAACAGGTTGTACGGCGCGACCCGGCCGGGCATCCGGCGGTACGCGTCGGGCGCCGCCGAGTCGGAGACGTCGTACAGCGGGGCCCGCTGGACGTACGGGATCATCTTGGTCTGCACGCCGGAGTAGGCGAGCGCGGGCTTGCCGAACATCGGCAGGAGGTACAGGTCGGAGATCCGGGCGCTCCGCACCGGCCCCACCTGGGCGGGGAGCTTCGACGAGAAGATCGCCATGAGCCGGGTCAGCCCGCCCTCGACCTGCTGGACGTAGACGATGTCCGCGCTGCGCAGGCCCATCTGCGGCTTGCCGGCCGGGGTGTTCTCGATCTTGACGGCGAGCACCGGGCGGAGGGTGGAGGCCGGCAGGCCGGTGAACGGGTGCTCGGGAGGCGGCTCGGGGGACGGTGAGGGTGATACCACGGCCTGGCCCGGCTGAGCCTGGGCCTTGGGCCCGTCGCCGGAGCAGGCCGCTCCGGCGAGCACCACCGCCGTCGCCAGCGCGAAACGGATCACTGCCCGCACCGTGAGCTCCTCCCGTGGAAGCAGCGCGGACGGCGTGCGGCGTCCATGTCTCGTTCAGGATCCGCCGGTCCGTCCTCGAGAAACAGCACGAGCTTACCGGCGAATCCCAAAAAACAACCTAAAACGATTTACAAACCGTTGAGATCCCGGTCACCGGGGCGCCCGCTAGGAGCCGCCGCTGAGAGAGCGCGGCGGCTCGTCGTCGATCTCGAAGTACCGCGGCATCTCGGTGCGGCCGGCGAGCCGGAGGGTGCGGGCGAGCCAGCGCTGCCGGGCGGTCCGGGTCACCTCGACCGCGTTGTTGTAGAACCGGCGGGAGTAGACGACCTTGGCGACGGCCGTGTCGAGCTCCTCCAGCAGGGTGCGGCCCGCCGGGTGCTCGGCGAGCTTCTCCTTGAACCGCTCCTGGTCGACGACGGCGCGCAGCGTCTTGGAGAGGTCGCTCTCGGCGTGCTCCCGCTCCTCCGGCCCGGCGATCCGGGCCTCGTGCGCGGCCGCGGCGAGCACGAGCGAGGTGGCCGGGTCGAGGATCCGGGACCCGGCGAGCTCCAGGCAGACCGCGGCCCGGCGGAGCAGCGCGGCGTCGAGGGCCGCGTACGCGCCCTCGAGCCGGATGTGCAGCCGGTCGAGCCGGCCGGCCCGCCAGGAGATGTAGACCGCGGTGAGCACGAGCACGAGCAGCACGAGGACGACGGTCAGCCAGGTGGTCATCACACGTCCTCCACCACGCCGGTGGCCGCTTCGGTGACGGTCTCGTACACCCGGAGCACCTCACGGGCGACGATCGACCAGTCGTACTTGCGGACCGCCAGCCGCGCCTCCTCCGAGAGCTTGGCCCGCAGGTCCGGGTCGTCGAGCAGCCGCGCCGCCTCGGCCGCGAGCGCGGCCGGGTCGCCGGTGGTGAAGAGCGCCCCCGCCTGGCCCTCACCGAGCACGTGCCGGAACGCCGGGATGTCGCTGGCGAGGATCGGGGCCCCGGCGGCCATGGCCTCGGCGAGGACGATCCCGAAGCTCTCCCCGCCCAGGTTGGGGGCGCAGAAGATGTCGACCGAGTGGTACGCGCGGATCTTGTCCTCCTCGCTCACCATGCCGAGCACGCCGACCCGGTCGTGGAACTCCGCGGGCACCCGGTCGAACACCTCGCCGGGGTCGCCGGGGCCGGCGATGAGCAGCCGCAGCGCGGGCCGTTCCGGGGCGAGCAGCGCGAACGCCTCCAGCAGGACGGGCAGCCCCTTGCGCGGCTCGTCCATCCGGCCGAGGAAGCCGATCACGTTGCCGTCCGGCCCCCAGCCGGGCAGCGGCTCGCCTTCGGCGTACCGGCTCACCGTCACCCCGTTGGGGATCAGCACCGCGTCGCCGCCGAAGTGCTCCACCAGCGTCTTGCGCGCCGCGTCGGAGACCGCGATCCGGCCGGTGATCTTCTCGAGGATGCTCTGCAGCACCGGCGCGGCCATGGCCATCGCCCGGGAGCGCTCCAGCGAGGCGTGGAACGTGGCGACGATCGGGCCGCGCGCCGCCCAGCAGGCGAGCATGCTCAGCGACGGCACGGCCGGCTCGTGCACGTGCAGCACGTCGAACCGGCCCTCCCGGATCCACTTGCGCACCCGGTTCGCCGAGAGGAAGCCGAACGCGAGCCGGGCCACCGACCCGTTGTACGGCACGGGCACGGCCCGGCCGGCCGAGGTCACGTACGGCGGCAGCTCGGCGTCGTCGGCCGCGGGGGCGATGACGGAGACGTGGCAGCCGTGGGCGATGAGCGCCTCGGCGAGGTCGCGGATGTGCGCCTGGACCCCGCCGGGGACCTCCCAGGTGTAGGGGCAGACGATGCCGACCCTCACGGCACTCCCCCGCGCGTGGGCTCGAAATCGTCGAGCCACACTCTCTGGAGCATGTGCCAGTCCTCCGGGTGCTCGGCGATGCCCTGCTCGAACGCCTCCGCCATGCGCTGGGTCATGATCGCGATCTTCTCCTTGCGGGTGCCCTCGGCGGGGACGGGGATCTCGTCGTAGACCCGGCCGCCCCACCCGTCGCCCTCGAACCAGAGCACGGCCGGCAGGAGCGCCGCGCCGGTCTGGACGGCGAGCGCCGCGGGGCCGGGGGCCATCCGGGTCTTCGCGCCGAAGAACACCACCTCGACGCCGGAGTCGGTCAGGTCGCGCTCGGCCGGCAGGCAGACCGGGCGTCCCTCGCGCAGCCGCCGGGCGAGGGTGGCGAAGGCCCGGGCGCTCCCCCCGTCCCGGTTGGTGAGCGGCAGCACCTCCATGCCGAGGCTCTCCCGGTAGGCGACGAACCGCTCGAAGAGCGACTCGGGGCGCAGCCGCTCGGCGACCGTGGTGAACGGGTGCCCCATGTGCACCAGCCAGGCGCCGGCCAGGTCGTAGTTGCCGGTGTGGGGCAGGGCCACCACGACCCCCCGGCCGGAGGCGAGCGTCTCGAAGATGGCCTCCACCCCGATGATGCGGGTGCCCGCGCGGATGCGCTCCGGGCTCATCGCGGGGAGGCGGAACATCTCCATCCAGTACCGGAAGTAGGAGCGCATGCCGGCGCGGCTGAGCTCCCGCACCGCGGGGTCGGCGGGGTCCTTGCCGACCACCCGGGCGAGGTTCGCCTCCAGGCGCCGCACCGAGGTGCCGCGCCGGCGCCAGAGCAGGTCGGCGAGGGTGCGGAAGAACCAGGCGGCGAGCCGCTCGGGCACCCGGCGCACCAGCGCCCAGCCCAGGGTGAAGCACGCCGCGATGATCCGGTCGGCGAGCGGGAGGCGTTCGGGCCGGTTGCGCGCGCCGGGCCTGCCGCTCATACGACCACCGCCTGACTCATTCGTCGACCACCGCCTGCCGGTACACGTGGACCATCCGCTGGACGACCGTGATCGCGCTCGCCACGGCGAGCAGCCAGAGCCCGATCGCCAGCACGTACGGCACGCCGAGGCCGGAGAGCCCGGCCGCCACGAGCACGATCACCAGGCGCTCGCCGCGCTCGGCGATGCCGACGTTCGCGGTCATGCCGAGGCCCTCGGCGCGGGCCTTGGCGTAGGACACCAATGCTCCCGCGACGAGGCAGAAGAGCGCGACGATCGCGAGGACGATCTCCGGCTGGTCCTTGAGGAGGAGGTACAGGATCAACCCGGAGAAGATCGCGGCGTCACCGACCCGGTCGAGCGTGGAGTCCAGGAACGCACCCCACTTGCTCTTCCTGCCGATCATCCGGGCGAGCACGCCGTCGAGGAGATCGGCGATCCCGAAGAACGCGATGATCATCGAGCCGAGGAAGAGCCGGCCGCTCGGGTAGCAGGTGAGCGCGGCGGTCACCACGCCGGCCGTGCCGACCGTGGTGATGACGTCCGGTGAAACTCCCATCCGGGCGAGGGTCCGGCCCACGGGGGCCAGGACCCGGGAGACGGCGGGGCGCAAGACGTTCAACATCGCCGTTGATGGTAGGCCATCCGTCCTGACCACATGATGGTCACCACATTGGGCAGATAGGTCTTGTGCGATCCGGCGCGTGGGTAAAGGGTGAAAACACACGCCTGCATCACAGCGGGCGGGAGATCATGCGGCCTCGCCGCCCGCTGGGCCAGCGCGGGCCCAGGCGTGGGACAGCGACGGCTTGAACGGCCGGCGCGGAGCGCGGCCACGTGCCCCTCGCCGGTCGTTCGGAGACCTCGGGAGGCGATGTGGCCGAGAGATCAACCGGGGCGACCCAAGGGGCCGCGGGCAGGGCACCCACGGCCGACCGGCCGGACATGGTGCGCAATGTCGTGCTGGTCGGCCATTCCGGATCCGGCAAGACGACACTGGTCGAGGCGCTGCTCGCCGAGACGGGGGTGATCCAGCGTCCCGGCCGGGTGGAGGACGGCACGACGGTCAGCGACTACGACGAGGTGGAGGTGCGCCAGAAGCGCTCCGTCAATCTCGCCGTCGCTCCCACCGTCTTCAACGGTATAAAGATCAACCTTCTCGACACTCCAGGATACGCGGACTTCATCGGTGACCTGCGCGCCGGGTTGCGGGCGGCCGACGCCGCGCTGTTCGTGATCTCGGCGGCCGACGGGGTGGACGGCCTCACCAAGATGCTCTGGGAGGAGTGCGCGCTCGTCGGCATGCCGCGGGCCGTGGTCATCTCCAAGATCGACCATCAGCGGGCCGACTTCGACGGGACCCTCGCCCAGTGCCGGGACGGGTTCGGGGAGGGCATCGCCCCCGTCTACCTGCCCGTCGACGGAACCGGCCTGCTCAGCCTGGTGTCCCGGCGGTTCATCGACTACTCCGGCGGGACCCGCACCGAGCGGGACCCCGACCCCGGCCAGCTCGACCTGATCGAGCGGTACCGCGGCGACCTGATCGAGCAGATCATCCAGGAGAGCGAGGACGAGTCCCTGATGGACCGCTACCTCGCCGGGGAGGAGATCGACGACGAGTCGCTCATCACCGACCTGGAGAAGGCGGTGGCCAGGGGCAGCTTCTACCCGGTGCTGGCGGCGGCGCCCGGTGTCGGCATGCAGGAGATCCTCGAGCTGATCACCAAGGGGTTCCCCTCGCCGCTCGAGCACCCGCTGCCGGAGATCACCACGATCGACGGCCGGCCGGTGGAGGGGCTCACCGCCGACCCCGAGGGCCCGCTGGTGGCCGAGGTCGTCAAGACCACGAGCGACCCGTACGTGGGACGGATCAGCCTGGTCCGCGTGTTCTCCGGCACGCTCCGGCCGGACATGACCGTGCACGTCTCCGGGCACGGCCTCGCCGACCGCGGGCACGAGGACCACGACGTGGACGAGCGGATCGGCACGCTGAGCTCGCCGCTGGGCAAGACGCAGCGGACGATCGGCAAGTGCGTGGCCGGCGACATCTGCGCGATCGCCAAGCTGTCCCGGGCGGAGACCGGTGACACGCTCTCCGCCAAGGACCGGCCGCTGCTCATGGCCCCGTGGCAGATGCCCGAGCCGCTGCTGCCGGTCGCGATCGAGCCGCGGTCCAAGGCGGACGAGGACAAGCTCGGCCAGGCGCTCTCCCGGCTCGTGGCGGAGGACCCGACGCTGCGGCTGGAGCACAACGCGGAGACCCACCAGCTCGTGCTGTGGTGCATGGGCGAGGCCCACTCCGACGTGCTGCTCGACCGGCTCTCCCGGCGGTACGGCGTGCAGGTCGACCGGACCGAGGTGCGGGTGCCGCTGCGGGAGACGTTCGCCGGCAAGGCCCAGGGCATGGGACGGAACGTCAAGCAGACCGGCGGCCACGGCCAGTACGCGATCTGCCACATCGAGGTCGAGCCGCTGCCGGCCGGGAGCGGGTTCGAGTTCATCGACAAGATCGTCGGCGGGGTGATCCCGCGGCAGTTCATCCCGTCCGTGGAGAAGGGCATCCGGGCGCAGATGGAGCGCGGCGTGCTCGCCGGGTACCCGATGGTCGACATCCAGGTGACCCTCTACGACGGCAAGTCGCACCCGGTCGACTCCTCGGACATGGCGTTCCAGATCGCCGGGCAGCTCGCGCTGAAGGACGCCGCGTCCAAGACCCAGGTGATCCTCCTGGAGCCGGTGGACGAGGTCTCCGTCCTCATCCCGGACGAGTACGTCGGCGCGATCATGTCCGACCTGTCGGCGCGGCGCGGCCGGGTGCTCGGCACCGAGCCGGTCGGGACCGGCCGCACGGTGGTGCGCGCCGAGGTGCCGCAGCTCGAGATCACCAGGTACGCGGTGGACCTGCGCTCGCTGTCGCAGGGCACGGGGACGTTCACCCGGTCCTTCCTGCGGTACGAGCCGCTCCCCGCCCACCTCGCGGCCAAGGTCACCCAGGCCGCCTGACCCGGGGCTCAGCCGCACCGGGCGCCGGCGCCGCCGGTGCCCGGTGCGCCGCGCCGCCGGCCGTACCGGGGCACGCGGCGAACCCGCGCCGGGAGGGTCACGGGATCGTGCCGGGCGGGCCATGCCGCGGCCTGCGCGCGGGCTCCCCTGCCCGCATGGGCCGGACCCCACGCGGTGAACTAGGCGTTCCCGCGCGGCGGAACCGGCCCTGGGCGAGCCCGGCCGGCTGCCCGCGCCGTGCCGTACCCGGCGGGCCGGGCGCGGCATGCCGGGCCGTACGCGGGGACGGCCCGGTTCCGCCCGGGCGGCCGGGTGCACGGCGGCGCGCGGGTGGGCCACAGCACACCGCGGGTACCGCGCGGCACACCCCGGGTAAGGGAAGATCTCCCTCCGCTTGGCCGGGCCATCCGGTTCCGATGCCAGACTGTGTGGCTGATGCCCATCGGAATCGGGGAGGACGCCACGTGTCCGGACGGGGCCAGACCGCTCGGCCGTTACTGATCAGCACCGCCATCGCCGTGCTCGCCACCGGGGCGGCCTACGCCTTCGGCCCGCAGGCGAGCGCGGACCGGTCCGCGGCCTCGGCGCAGCGGCAGGCGGCGGCCGAGGTCACGGTGCCCACCTCGGCCGCGTCGTGCCGGGTGGACGCGCGCTTCCCCAAGCGGGAGATGCGCGGGGTCTGGATCGCGGCGATCCACAACCTCGACTGGCCGTCGCGCGGGGCGCGCACCCCCGAGCGGCAGCGCGCCGAGTACCTGAAGATCCTCGACGCGGCGGTGCGGCACCGGCTCAACGCGGTGTTCGTGCAGGTCCGGCCGGCCTCGGACGCGCTCTACCGGTCGTCGCTGGAGCCGTGGTCACAGTGGCTGACCGGCACGGCGGGCAAGGACCCGGGCTGGGACCCGCTGCCGTTCCTGATCAAGGAGGCGCACAAGCGCGGCCTGGAGTTCCACGCCTGGTTCAACCCGTACCGGGCGGCGCTCACGGACGACGTGACCAAGCTCCCGGCCCGGCATCCCGCGCGGCTTCACCCGGAGTGGACGGTCAAGCACGAGGGCCGCCTCTACTACGACCCGGGCCTGCCGGAGGTGCGGGACTGGGTGACCAAGGTCGTGACCGACGTGGTGCGCCGCTACGACGTGGACGGCGTCCACTTCGACGACTACTTCTACCCGTACCCCGGGAAGGGGACGCCGTTCCGGGACACCGCGACCTACCGGAAGTACGGCCGCGGCAAGCCGCTCGCCGATTGGCGGCGGGAGAACGTCAACAAGCTGATCGCCCAGGTCCACGCGGCGGTGCGCAAGACCAAGCGGCACGTGAAGTTCGGGGTGAGCCCGTTCGGCATCTGGCGGAACAAGAAGCAGGACCCGGCCGGCTCGGCCACCTCGGGCATGTCGGCCTACGACGCGATCTACGCGGACGCGAAGGCGTGGATCAAGGCGGGCACGGTCGACTACGTGATCCCGCAGCTCTACTGGCCGCGCGGGTACGCCGCGGCCCGGTACGAGGTGCTCGCCCCGTGGTGGGCGGACGCGGTGAAGGGCACGGACGTCCACCTCTACATCGGCCAGGCGCTCTACCAGGTGGGCACCAAGGACGTCCCGGGCTGGCGCAAGCCCGGCGAGCTCCCCGCCCACCTCGCCATCAACCGGAAGTACCCGCAGATCCGCGGCGACGTGTACTTCAGCGCGTCCTCGCTGCTCCGCGACCCGCTCTCGGCGATGAGCACGATCACCAAGGAGTACTACCGCAGGCCGGCCCTGCTCCCGGTGCCGGAGCGGATGGCGGGCCGCCCGCCCGCGGCCCCGCAGGGCGTGCGGCGCAGCGGCGGCACGCTGGTGTGGCGGCACACGCCGGGTGCCCGCGCGTACGCCGTCTACCGGGTGAACGGCAAGGCGGACGCGTGCGCGTTCGCCGACGCCCGCAACCTGGTGGCGATCGTCCCGGCGAGCCGGAACCCGCGCCTGGCCGTCAAGGGCGATGGGAAGTACTACGTGAGCGCGCTCGACCGGCTCACCAACGAGAGCCCGGCCGTCCTCGCCCGGTGAGCGGCCGGGCCGGAGGGCTCAGGCGGGCCAGGCGTCGGCGAGCAGGTCCCGGGTGTCGCGCAGGAGCTGCGGGAGGACCTTGGTCCGCCCCACCACCGGCATGAAGTTCGTGTCACCGCCCCACCGGGGCACGACGTGCTGGTGCAGGTGGGCGGCGATGCCGGCGCCCGCGACCGCGCCGAGGTTCATGCCGACGTTGAACCCCTGGGCGCCGCTCGCCTTGCGCAGCGCCTGGATCGCCCGCTTGGTGAACTCGGCGAGCTCGGCGGTCTCCGCCTCGTCGAGGTCGACGTAGTCGGAGACGTGCCGGTAGGGGCAGACCATCAGGTGACCGGAGTTGTAGGGGTAGAGGTTGAGCACGGCGTAGACGGCCGAGCCGCGGGCCACGATCAGCCCCTCCGGGTCGGGCCGCTTGGGGATGTCGCAGAAGGGGCAGCCGTCGTCCGCCCCGGGGCCGCTGGGCTTGTTCTCGCCCTTGATGTAGGCCATGCGGTGCGGGGACCAGAGGCGCTGGAACTGGTCGGGGATTCCGGCGCCGGCCTGCTCGATCGGCTCTGGATTCACGGTCGTGCTCTCCTCCACTCCGTCACTGCCCCGGTTCACCGGTTCCTACCGCACCCGAGCGGGGTTCCTGCCGCCCCCAAGCAGGATATGCCGCACTGATCGCCATCCGTCCGGGTGGTCGCGACAGTGCGGCCCTTGGGCGCGCGGCGGGCGGGGGCCTCGCCCATGCTCCCCGGCGGGGGCGGCCCCACGGCGGACGCCGGCCGCACCGCGTCCTCCCGGCCGCGGACGTGGGCCGGGCCACCGGAGCGCGGACCGGCCCCGGCGGACGGGCGGTTCCGCGGCCGGGGCGCGGACGGCCCGGCGGCACGGGGCGGCCGGCCTCGCGGCCGGGACGCGATCGGGCCGGCGGCCGGAGCGTACGGCTCCCGCCGCGCCGGGCGGGAGCCGTACCGGGGTCAGACCTGGATGCGGCGCTCGACCGCGCTGACGATCTCCTCGATCGCCTGGTCGATCGGCACCCCGTTCTTCTGCTCGCCGTTGCGGTAGCGGAACGACACGGCACCGGCCGCGACGTCCTTGTCCCCGGCGAGCAGCATGTACGGGACCTTGGCCTTCTGCGCGTTGCGGATCTTCTTCTGCATCCGGTCGTCCGAGGCGTCCACCTCGACCCGGATGCCCCGCTCGCGCAGGCGCTTGGCGACGTCCTGCAGGTACGGCACGTGCGCCTCGGTGATCGGGATGCCGACGACCTGGACCGGGGCGAGCCACGGCGGGAAGGCGCCGGCGTAGTGCTCGACCAGCACGCCGAAGAACCGCTCGATCGAGCCGAACAGCGCCCGGTGGATCATGACGGGGCGCTTGCGGGTGCCGTCGGCCGCCTGGTACTCGAGCTCGAACAGCTCGGGCAGGTTGAAGTCGAGCTGGATCGTCGACATCTGCCAGGTGCGGCCGATCGCGTCCCGCGCCTGCACCGAGATCTTGGGGCCGTAGAAGGCGGCGCCGCCCGGGTCGAGGACGAGCTCGAGGTTCTCCGCCTCGGCGACCTCGCGCAGGGTCCGGGTCGCCTCCTCCCACACCTCGTCGGAGCCGACGTACTTCTCCGGGTCCTTGGTGGACAGCTCCAGGTAGAAGTCGTTGAGGCCGAAGTCGCGCAGCAGGTCGAGCACGAACCGGAGCAGCGAGCGCAGCTCGTCGCGCATCTGCTCCTGGGTGCAGTAGATGTGCGCGTCGTCCTGGGTGAGGCCCCGCACCCGGGTCAGGCCGTGCACCACCCCGGACTTCTCGTACCGGTAGACCGTGCCGAACTCGAAGAGCCGCAGGGGCAGCTCCCGGTACGACCGCCCGCGCGCCCGGAAGATCAGGTTGTGCATCGGGCAGTTCATGGGCTTGAGGTAGTACCGGGCGCCCTCGAGCTCCATGGGCGGGAACATGGCGTCGGCGTACCAGTTGAGGTGGCCGGAGATCTGGTAGAGCTTCTCCTTCGTGATGTGCGGGGTGTTCACGAAGGAGTAGCCCGCCTCCTCGTGACGCCGGCGGGAGTAGTCCTCCATGATCCGCCGGATGGTGCCGCCCTTCGGGTGGAACACCGGGAGGCCGGAGCCGAGCTCCTCCGGGAAGGAGAACAGGTCCAGCTCGACGCCGAGCCTGCGGTGGTCGCGCTTCTCCGCCTCCTCCAGGAAGTGCAGGTACTCGTCCTGCTTCTCCTTGGACTCCCAGGCGGTGCCGTAGATCCGCTGGAGCTGCGGGTTCTTCTCGCTGCCGCGCCAGTAGGCGCCGCTCGACCGCATGAGGGCGAACGCCGGGATCGCCTTGGTGCTCGGCAGGTGCGGCCCCCGGCACAGGTCCTTCCAGCAGACCTCGCCGGTCTTCGGGTCGATGTTGTCGTAGATGGTGAGCTGGCCGGCGCCCACCTCGACGTTCGCGCCGTCCTCGGACCCGGCGGCGCCCTTCAGCTCGATCAGCTCCAGCTTGTACGGCTCGCCGGCGAGCTCCTCGCGGGCCTGCTCATCGGTCACCGGGCGCCGCCGGAAAAGCTGCCCCTGCTTGATGATCTCGCGCATCCGCTTCTCGATGCGCTTGAGATCCTCCGGGGTGAACGGCTCCCGCACGTCGAAGTCGTAGTAGAAGCCGTTCTCGATCGGCGGCCCGATGCCGAGCTTCGCCTCAGGGAATAGCTCCTGAACGGCCTGGGCCAGGACGTGAGCGGTGGAGTGACGGAGGATGGCCCGGCCGTCGCCGCTGTCGATGGTGACCGGCTCGATGACGTCGCCGTCGGCCACCTCGGTCGCGAGGTCACGCAGCTCGCCGTTGATCCGGGCGGCGATCACCGTCCTGCCGTCCGCCTCGAGCGCCTGCCCGGCCGTCGTCCCCGCCGCCACCACGCGCTCGGTCCCGGCGATGGTGATGCGGATCTCTTGGGCGGAGGACACGGCTGCTCCTTCGGTCATGGAAACGGAATCGCACGTGAGTGAACGCCCCTCGAGCCGGCAGGGGCCCGATTCGAGGCACACCATCCGATGCTACCGGTGCCGCCGCCCGGCGATTCGCATGATCGCTTGCGTGACGGCGGCCGGTGCCCGGCCTGCCGGCCCCGCGGTACGGCGCGGCCGCCCACGGCGCGGGCCCGGGACGGCGCCCGGTCCCGGGCCCGGCCGGCTCACCAGCGGTGGTGGACCTGCGGCCGGATCAGCTCGTCGTACACGGTGCGGACCGCCGCGTGCACCTCGGGGGACAAGCGCGGGAAACCCGCGGCCGCGGCGTTCGCCCGCGCCTGCTCCGGGTTGCGCGCCCCCGGGATCACCACGCTGACCCCGCTCTGGTCGAGGATCCAGCGCAGCGCGAACTGGGCCATGGTCATGCCCTCGGGCACCAGCGGGCGGAGCCGCTCCACCGCCTGGAGGCCGACGCCGTACTCCACGCCGGAGAACGTCTCCCCCACGTCGAACGCCTCACCGCGGCGGTTGAAGGTGCGGTGGTCGTCCTCGGCGAAGACCGACCGCGGGCCGAACTTGCCGGTGAGCAGCCCGCTGGCGAGCGGGACCCGCGCGATGATGCCGACCCCGGCCTTCTCCGCGGCGGGGAGCACCTCCTCCAGCGGCTTGAGCCGGAACATGTTGAGGATGATCTGCACGGTCGCCACCCCGGGCCGCTCGATCGCCCGGAGCGCCTCGGCGCAGGTCTCCACGCTCACCCCGTACGCCCGGATGGCGCCCTCCGCGACGAGCGTGTCGAGTGCGTCGAAGACCCGGTCGTCGTCGTAGACCGGGGACGGCGGGCAGTGGAGCTGCACCAGGTCGATCGTGTCCACCCCCAGGTTCGCCCGGGAGCGGTCGATCCAGGAGCGGAAGTTCTCCAGGGTGTAGACCTCCGGCGTCTGGGCGACCCGGCGGCCCATCTTCGTCGCCACGGTGAGCCCGGGCCGTTCCTTGAGCACCCGCCCGATCAGGCGCTCGCTGCGGCCGTCGCCGTACACGTCGGCGGTGTCGATGAAGTCGACCCCGGCGTCGATCGCGGCGTGGATCGTGGCGAGCGCGTCGGCCTCGCTCACCTCGCCCCAGTCCCCGCCGATCTGCCAGGCGCCGAGCCCGACCACGCCGACTCGCCTGCCCGTTCTGCCCAAGACGCGCTGTTCCATGAGGCCGATCGTATCGAGTGGGTCATGGGCGATTCTCATGCGCCGCTCCCCCGCCGGTCTCCCGGGCCGGATCGCCGGGAAGGCGGGGCCGGAAACAAGAAGGGGTGAACCGAGCGGTCCACCCCTCCGTTGCGATGCGCCGGCTCCCGATCACTCCTCGGGCTGGGACTCCGACGTCTGCTGATCGGCGTCGGTGAACTGCTGGCCGACCGCCTGCTTGGCGAGGTCCTCACCGGAGAGCTTCGCGTTGACCGGCTGGTTGCCCTGCGAGCCGAACAGGAAGTCCTGCCCGCCGTCCGGGCGGTTCCGCGTGACGACCGGCCCCGTGGCGCCCTGGCCCGCCGGCACGGTGAACCCGGGGACGCCGCGGACGTTGATCGGCTGCTTGCGCACGTTCCGGTCACCGGTGTTCCACACCGGGATGTCGAAGTCCTCCAGGAGCGGGAAGCTCATCTCCGGGAACTCCGGGAAGCTCACGTTGGCGATCTCCGGGGCCTGCCCCGAGCCGGATCCGGGGTTCGGGTTCCCCTCCTGGACGGCGGTGTTCTCCGCCGGACCGGCCTCGGCGCCGGTCTGGGCCTCCTCAGCCGCCGGGCGCTGCGGGCCGCTGGCCTCGGCCAGGTCCTCGAGGTCCATCAGCGGACCGGCCTTCACGGGCTTGCCGAGGATCTCCAGCGTCCGGTTGGCGATGAGGTCCGGGTTGTCCGGGTGCTGCAGGGCGACCGCGGCGATCTGCTTGCCCGGCGTGAGCACCCCGGGCGCGGCGGCCGGCCCGGGATCGGCGGGCGTCCCCGGAGCCGCGGCCAGGGCCGCGGCGATGATTGCGCTGCTCAACGGCATGACATTCCCCCCGAAGGTTGCTGTCGGTTACGGACCCGACGCTATGCGCCACATTCCGGCTGATCACGTATTTCACGTTCTGTGTCGGGTCAAAGATCGGGTGTGCCCTCGTGACCCACCGCCGCCCGCGTGATCGCGGCCCGCGAGATCGCGGTCCTCGTGATCGAGGGCCTCATCACCGCGGGTCTCATCACCACGGCCCGCGGCACCGCGGCACGGCGGGGCGGCGCGCCGCGCGGGCCGGCCCGCGCGACAGGACGCCGGGCCACCGGTCGAACCCAGCCGGGCTCGATGTCGCGAGGCGGCGGGCCGCCGGTCCAGCCCGGCCGGGCTCGGGTGCCGCAGGGCGGCGGGCCACCGGTGCGGGCCCGTTCCGGCACCCCGCCTACTTCGGCAGCAGCACCTTGTCGATCAGGTAGACGGTCGCGTTGCGCGTGCTCAGCTCGCCGCAGATCACCCGCGCGCCGTTCACCTTGGCCCGCTCGGGCGATCCCTTCACGACCAGCGTGTCCCCCTGCAGGTTGGTCAGCTTGCCCCGCAGCCCGGAGCGGGGCGTGCGCCCCTGCACCATGTGGTAGCCGAGCAGGCTGCCGACCGCCCGCTGGTCCTTCATCAGCTTCTTGATCTTCCCGTCCAGGGCCTTGTCGAAGGCCTTGTCGACGGGCGCGAACAGCGTGACGTCCTCGACCGTGTCGATCTTCTCCACCAGGCCGGTCCGCTTGGCCGCCTTGGCCAGCGTGGAGAGCTCGGGGATCTTGGCGAGGGCGGTGCCGACCGGTTCCCGCTCCAGCGAGGCCGGCACCCCGGCGCAGGCGGAGCCGGACCGGGGCGCCGCGGCCGGGGCGGACGGTGCCGCGGTGGCCGTGGCCGTCACCGCGCCGGAGGCGGCCACGCCGGTTTGGGGGTGTTCGGTGCCCGTGCCGCCGCAAGCCGTGGCGAGCCACGCCGCCGCGGCAGCGGGGAGGGCGAGTAGCCGGGTGTTCATGACGTCGTGCTCCCTCGTCGGGTCGCTGCTCGCCGGCGTGGCCGGGATGGTCACCGGAGTGCGCCCGGCCGCCGCGGTGGCGGCACGGCACGGTGGACGATCAGCGACGGGTCACATTTCGTACCTGCGGATGCGGCTTCGCATGGACGGTGCGGCGGGCGCTCCGGTCGCGGGCCGCGCAGGGCCCGCGCGGGCTCGCTCACCGTGGGCGGGCCGGCGCGCCGCGCCGGTGCCGGGCGCCGCGTCCCCGCCCATCGGTGCGGTGCCGTACGGGGTGCCGCACGGCCGCCGCCGTACGGCACCGCCCACCGGGAAGCGGCCGCGCCGCCGGCGGTGGGTCAGCGGTGGAACCGGCTGCCCTTGCGGCCGGCCTTGCCGGAGAACGAAGGCGTTCCCTTCGCAATCTGGATCTGGCGGCCCGTCAACTGCGGAAGGGTGAAGCTCTGCCCGCCGGTGCCGATCTTGTCGAGCGGCGGGTGGATGAAGACGTCGCCGGTCTCCGGGTCGACGATCGTGCCGGGCGGCAGCGACTTCGGCCCGGTCTTGTCGACCGCGGGCAGGGTGACGAACTTCTCGTCGTCCTCGCCCTGGGCGTCGTCGTCCTTGTCCAGCGCGTCGATGTCGGGCACCACGTTCGCGGGAATGAGGGACAGGGGCGATTCGTCGGAGTCCTCGTCCCCGGCCGCCTGCTTCTCCCCCGTCTCACGCGCGACCGCGTCGTTCGCCCTGGGCAGCAGGCCCGCCTCCTGCTGCCACCAGATCGGCGGGCCCCACCAGCCGGGCTGGTAGCCCGGGGCGAATCCGGGCACACCGGTCGTGCTCTGAGCGGGCCGGGACGCGGTGGTGTCCCCCGGAGCCGGATCGGCCGGCGCGGTCACAGGTCCGGCAAGCAGGACAGCGGTGAGCATGGCCGTACTGATCATGAGACTCCCCCGATGTCGTTGACGGTATGTGCAAGACGGTAAGCGCGGTTCGCCGGATGGTCTGAGCTCCGACGATCAATGTCCGGTCAACAATGGGGATGGGCCACTTCACCCGGATAGGTCCACCGGATCCGCGCTCCCCGCACACCCTCGGCAGGCTGCCGTTCCCGCGCGCTCCCCACGCGCCCTCTGATGGGTGGCGTTCCCGCGCGCTCCCCGCGCGCCCACGGCAGGCGACCGTCTCCACGCGCTCCCGCGCCGTCAGTGGGCGGGCATTCCCCACTCGCCCTCAGTGGGCGACCGTCTCCCCGCCCTTCGCCGCGCCCGCGGTGGGCGGGCGTTCCCACGCGCTCCCCGCGCCCATGGCGGACGAGCGTTCCCGTCAGCGAGCAGGCCGGGCGGGATGGCTCCACCGTGCGCCCGGCTCCCCGGCCACCACGTCACCGGGCGCCACTCCTGCGCCGGACCACGGTGACCTCCCCCGCCGGCGGTGCCCACCCGCCACCGCGATCCCGGCGCGCCGCCCCGCACCCCCGGGACACCACCGGAGACGGGCTCGCGCGGCACCGCGGCGGGTGCCCTCGCCCGCCCCGGCGCGCGTACGGCACGCGGATGCCCGATGGGCCGGCCACCGCGGCACCGGCCCATCGGGCATCGAGGGGTGATCAGGCGCTGCGGATCCGGGCGGCGTCGTGCAGGCCGAGGATCTCGATGGCCTGCTCCCGCATCTCCACCTTGCGGATCTTCCCGGTGACCGTCATGGGGAAGGAGTCCACGACGTGCACGTACCGGGGGATCTTGTAGTGGGCGAGGCGGCCCGCGCAGAACTCCCTGAGCCGCTCGGCCGTGAGCGGCTCGGCGCCCGGGCGCATGATGATCCAGGCCATGAGCTCCTCGCCGTACTTCTCATCGGGCACGCCGATCACCTGCACGTCGGCGATGTCCGGGTGCGTGTAGAGGAACTCCTCGATCTCGCGCGGGTAGATGTTCTCGCCGCCCCGGATCACCATGTCCTTGATCCGGCCGACGATGTTGACGTACCCCTCCTCGTCCATGGTCGCCAGGTCGCCGGTGTGCATCCACCGGGCGCGGTCGATCGCCTCGGCCGTGGCCTCGGGCTGCTCCCAGTAGCCGAGCATCACCGAGTAGCCGCGGGTGCACAGCTCACCGACCTGGCCGCGGGGCACGGTCCGGCCCGTCTCCGGGTCGACGATCTTCACCTCGATGTGCGGCATGACGCGGCCGACCGTCTCGGTACGGCGGGCCAGCCCATCGGTCCGCCGGGTCATCGTCGACACCGGCGAGGTCTCGGTCATGCCGTAGCAGATCGCCACCTCGGACATGTGCATGTCGGCGACCACGCGCTTCATCACCTCGACCGGGCAGGGCGATCCGGCCATGATCCCGGTGCGCAGGCTCGACAGGTCGAAGGACGCGAACTCCGGGTGGCCGAGCTCCGCGATGAACATGGTGGGCACGCCGTACAGGGACGTGCACCGCTCCCGCTCGACGGCGCGGAGCGTCGCCTCGGGGTCGAAGCCGGGCGCGGGGAGCACGACGCACGACCCGTGGGAGGCGGCGGCGAGGTTGCCCATGACCATGCCGAAGCAGTGGTAGAGCGGCACCGGCAGGCAGATCCGGTCCTGCTCGGTGTACCCGAGCAGCTCGCCCACGAAGAACCCGTTGTTGAGGATGTTGTGGTGCGAGAGGGTGGCGCCCTTGGGGAAGCCGGTGGTGCCCGACGTGTACTGGATGTTGATCGGGTCGTCGAAGGTCAGGGTGGCCGCCCGCTCCCGCAGCGCGGCCGCATCCAGGCTCCGCCCGTCCTCGATGAGCCGCTCCCAGCTCGGCTCGCCGATGTACACCACGTCGCGGAACCCGATCTGCTCGATCATCGCCCGGTAGTCGCTGGTGCGGTAGGCGACCGCGCTGATCAGCAGCCGCATGCCCGACTGCCGCACCACGTACTCGAGCTCATGGGCGCGGTAGGCGGGGTTGACGTTGACGAGGATCGCGCCGATCTTCGCGGTGGCGTACTGGACGAACACCCACTCCGCGCAGTTGGGCGACCAGATGCCCACCCGGTCGCCCTTCTTGATCCCGCGGGCCAGCAACCCGAGCGCCACCTCGTTCACCGCGGCGTCGAGCTCCGCGTACGTCCAGCGGCGCCCGGTCGCCGCCTCCACCAAGGCCTCGCGGGCGCCGAACCGCGCCACCGTGCGTTCGAAGTTCTCCCCGATCGTCTCACCGAGCAGGGGGACGTCGGAGACACCGGAGGAGTACGACAGCAACTCGGCCATGCCCGCAGTCTCCGGGCGGGTGCCGAGGCCGGCCACCCCCGTTCGGGGGTGGTTAACAGCAGGCAAAATGCGTGCCAATCTGTCCCTATGCCGGACACCCGCCCACCGGTCGCGACCGCGCAGCACGAGCGCGAGGTGGTGCGCGCCGCCCTGCGGAGGGTGCGGCTGGCGACCGGGCTCCCCGTCCTGTTCGGCGGGACGATCGGGCAGCGGGGCGTGCGGCTCACCGAGCTGCTGGGCACCCTCACCCCGCACCTGCACGGCCTGGTCATCCGCCCCGGGGCCGGGCTCGGCGGCCGGGTGATCGTCACCACGCGCCCGGGCAGCGTGGAGGACTACCTCGCCGATCCCCGGATCACCCACGAGTACGACGGGCCGGTGAGCGCCGAAGGGCTGCGGGCGATCGGGGCGGTGCCGGTCGTCGTGGACGGCTCGGTCGCCGCGCTCATGTACGGCGGCACGCGCGAGCCGGTGCCGCTCGGCACCCGGGTGCTGGACGCCATGGCCCAGGCCGCGGCCCGCGCCGGGATCGAGCTCACGGTACGGCGGGAGGTCGAGCGCCGGATGGCCGAGCTCGAGACGGCGGCGGTGATCCGCGCGGCGCGGGAGGCGCCGGCCGCCCCGGAGTGGGAGGAGATCCGGCAGGCCCACGCCGAGCTGCGGTCGATCGCCCGGGAGATCACCGACCCGGCCCTGCGCCGGCGCATCGACGAGGTCTGCGCCCGGCTGACACGCCCGGGCGGCCGGCCCGCCCGCCCGAACCCGCTCTCCCCGCGGGAGCTCGACGTGCTCGCCCTGGTCGCCGTGGGCTGCGGCAACGCCGAGGCGGCGCGCCGGCTCGGCATCGGGCCGGAGACGGTGAAGAGCTACCTCCGCAACGCCATGCGCAAGCTCGGCACGCACAGCAGGATGGAGACCGTGGTCGCCGCCCGGCGCGCCGGCTTCCTCCCGTAGCGCGAACCGGGATGTCCCGCGGCGGGTGCCTCACCGCCGCGGGTGCCGGAGTGGCCCTCCGGCGGCCGGGCCGCAGGCCGGCGGATGCGCACGCCCGGCGGCGGTGGCGGCCGGCGGCGATCGGCATGCGCACGCGCCGCCCACGAGAGTGGGCCGCCCGGCGCCTTGGAACCGCCGCTCCAGCCGGGCGCTTCACAGCGGGGGCAGCGGGGCCGGAGGAGCGGGCCGGGAGGCCCTCACACCCGGGCGATGCCGGAGACGGGCCGAGCGCTCACACCCGGGCGGTGCCGGAGGCCCGGAAGCGCCGGACCAGCTCGACCCGGGAGCCGATGCCGAGCTTGGCGAAGATGTTCCGCACGTGGTAGTCGACCGTGCGCGGGCTGATGAACAGCCGGGCCGCCACCTCGCGGTTGGTCGCCCCCTCCGCGATGAACCGGGCGATCTGGAGCTGCTGCGCGGTGAGGGCGCCGGTCTCCTCGCCCTCCGGATCGGTGACCGTCTCCCCGGCGGCCCGCAGCTCGCCGCGCGCCCGCTCGGCCCACCGGGTGGCACCCAGCCGTTCGAAGATCTCCAGCGCCTCGCGCGTGTACCGCCTGGCCTGGGCCCGCCGGCGCTGCCGGCGCAGGTGGGCGCCGTACAGCAGGGCGGTGCGGGCCCGTTCGAAGTCCCGCGCGCTGACCGCGTGCAGCTCGAGCGCGCGCCGGTAGTGCCCGTCGGCGGCCGCGGGGTCGGCGAGCAGCGCGCGGCACCGCTCCACCAAGGCGAGCGCCCAGGCGGACTGCACGGCCTCCGCCCAGGAGCGGAACATCGCCAGGGCCCGGGCGGCCCGGTCGTGGTCGCCGCTGCGCACCGCCGCCTCCACGTAGTGCGGGGCCGACAGCACGGTGATCACCGGGTGGCCGTGCCCGGGGCCGGCCTCCGCCATCCGGGTGAGCCGGTCGGCCGCCTCGCCGTACCGGCCCAGCGAGAGATCGCTGAACGCGAGGGCCCAGGTCGCGACGGCGGAGACCAGCCCGAGGTCGTGCTCCCTGGCCCGGGCCAGCGCCTCCTGGGCGCGCTCCCGGCAGGTGCGCACGTCGCCTTCGATCGCCGCGTGCAGGGCGAGCAGCGCCCGCAGGTGGCCGGCGCAGTTGAGCTGCCCGGTCTGGGTGGCGAGCCGCAGGCCCTCCAGCGCGTTCGCCCTGGCGATGGCGAGCCGGCCGGTCCACAGCTCGCTGTGCACGAGCAGCTCGATGGCCTGCGGCACCTTGGTGACCGCGCCGCGGGCCCGGGCGATGTCGACGGCGCGCGCGGGGAGGGCGTGGGCGATCGTGTCGTCGCCGACCATCAAGGCGGCGGTCGCCGCCCACCGGAGCAGGTCCGGGTCGTCGATCCGCCCGGCGATCTCCAGGACCGTGCGGAACTGGCGGATCGACGCCGCGATCTCCCCCTCGGCGGCGTGGGCCATGCCGGCGAAGTACGCGCGGATGAGGGCGGCCCGCTCCCCCGGGACCGGGCCGAGCCGCCCGATCCGCGCCGCGGCGGCGGTGAACCGGAGCTGGTCGCCCGCGTAGAAGGCCGCCTCGGCCGCGGCGGTCAGGGCGTGCAGCGCCTCCTCCGGGCCGAGCCGGTCGGCCGCGGACACCAGGGACTGGTAGGCGTCCCGCGCCACCCCGCCGCGCAGGCCGATCATGCCGCGGAGCAGGTCGATCTCGCCGAGCGTGCCGGCCCGGCCGCCCGCCTCCGCGGCGCGCCGGGCCTGGTCGAGGAGGCCGACGGCGGCGTCGGCGTGCCCGCCGAGCCACCGGTCCCAGGCGGCGCGGACGAGGCGGCGCGCCCGCACCCCGTCGTCCGGGGTGAGCTCGGCCGCGCGTTCCATGGCGGCGGCCGCGGCCGTGTACCCGCTGCGGACCCGGGCCCGGCCGGCGCTCCGCTCCAGCTCGTCGGCGAGCCCGGCGTCGGGGTGGAGCGCGGCGGCCGCCCGGTGCCAGGCGCGCCGGTCGTCCCGGGCCGCGACCTCGCCGAGCACCTGGTGGGCCCACCGGCGGCGGGCGAGCCCCGCGCCCTGGTACACGGCGGAGCGGATGAGCGGGTGGCGGAAGCGCACCCGCGTCTCCGACACCCGGATCAGCCCGGCGGCCTCGGCCGCCTCGAGCGCGGACGCGTCGATCCCGGCGTGGGAGGCGGCCCGGAGCAGGGTGACGGCGTCGATCTCGTCGTCGGCCGCGGCGAGGAGCAGCAGCCGCTGAGCGGCCACCGGGAGCGCGGACACCCGCTCGAGGTACGCGCGCTCCAGGGCCGGGCCGACCGGCAGCGGGCGCGGCAGCGGGGCCCGGCCGGCGAGCTGGGCGGCGGAGAGCCGTTCGGCGATCTCCAGCAGGGCGAGCGGGTTCCCGCCGGTGTGGGTGATCAGCCGGTCGAGCACCGGTCCGGCGACCGGGCCGCCGGACCGGGCCCGGATGAGCTGTTCGCAGGCGGCGGGCTCCAGCCCGCCGATGGTCATGACCGGCGCCCAGGAGAACGGCTCGGGCGGCTCCGGCCGGGTGGCGGCGAGCAGGGCGATGCCCTCCGCTTGGAACCGCGCGGCGGCGAACGCGAGCGCGTCGAGCGACGGGGCGTCGAGCCAGTGGGCGTCGTCCACCACGACGAGCACCGGCCTCTTCTCGGCCAGCTCCGACAGGAGGCCGAGCACGGCCACGGAGACGAGGAACCGGTCGGGGGCCGGGCCGTCCTCCTGGCCCAGCGCGGCGCGGATCGCCGTGCGCTGCGGCGCGGGGAGCCCGCCGATGAGCTCGGTGACCGGGCGGAGCAGCCGGTGCAGCCCGGCGTAGGGCAGCCGCGCCTCGGACGGCGTGCCCCGGGCGCACAGCACGGCGAAGCCGTCGGCGTGCGCCGTGACGCTGTTGAGCAGCGCGGTCTTGCCGATTCCCGGCTCGCCGACCAGCACCCGCACACCGCTTTCCGACCGTGCCGCCGCCTCGATCACCGCGGTGAGCTCGGCGCATTCCTGCACACGGCCGTATAACACGGGCATTTCCGCCACATTTCGAAGTTACTTGTCAGTTAAGGCCGAGTGAATAGGCAACCGCCCACTCCCGGCCGCGCCCCGGGCCGGCCGGGAAGTGCGGCAGCCCAATCGGATCCTCCGTATTGCGCCCGATCGCGCGCCGCATGAGAAGACCGGCGATTTCACCGGTGCGCGCGCAATGCGATCGGGCCGACTCTTTCGGCGGCACCGCCAATCCCCCTGCGGGCCGTACGAAGGAGGATCCCCCATGGCACGTGCGTTACGGCGCGTCGCCGCGGCAGTGATACTCGTGGCCGCGGCGATTCTCTCCCCCTTCACCACCCCGGCGAAAGCCGCGACCCCTGACCCCGTGATTTTCGTGCACGGCTGGTCCGGCGCGGACTGGAACTGGGCCGTGATGATCGCCGACTTCCAGCGCAACGGCTGGCCCAGCAACCGGCTTTTCGCCTGGAATTACGACTGGACGCAGTCGAACGCCGTCACGGCGCAGAAGCTCGCCGCCTACGTCGACCAGGTGCGCGCGCAGACCGGTGCCGCCAAGGTGGACATCGTCACGCACTCGATGGGCGGGCTGTCCTCGCGGTACTACCTGAAGTTCCTCGGCGGCACCGCGTACGTCGACGACTGGGTGTCGATCGGCGGCCCGAACCACGGCACCAACGCCTCGTACCTGTGCAACCTGCTGATGGTCTCGTGCGCGGAGATGAACTACAACTCCGCGTTCCTCACCCAGCTCAACGCGGGCGACGAGACCCCCGGGCCGGTCAACTACGGCACGTTCTGGTCGAGCTGCGACGAGATCATCAACCCTGACTCGAGCGTGCTGCTCGACGGCGCGGTCAACACCTACGTCGGCTGCATCGGCCACATCTCGATGCTGGCCTCGCCGTCGGTCGCGCAGAAGGTCCGCAACTTCATCCGCTGACCTTCGGCCGATCCGCCTGTCACCCGGCCGCCTTCCACTACCGTCGCCACACCACCACGCGGCCGTCCGCGCGCCCTCACCGGCCCGCTCGCCGGTGGGGGCGCCGCCGTGCCGTACGGCACCGCCCAGGGCCGGCCCGGCGCGGCGGGCGGGCGCCATGAGCGGGCCGTCCATGCGGCCCCACGGCCAGGCCGGGCGGCGCGGCGAGCGCGCCAGGTGCCCGGGCATCGCCGGGCCGGCGGCGACCCGGCGGACGCTCGTCTCCCGGGCGCATTCCCAGATCCGCCGCGCGGTGCCGTCGCGGCTCCCCGTACGGCGGAGCGGAGGTCAGGCGGCGCGCAGGCCCTTGAGGGCCGGGGCGAGCCGGGCGAGCTCACTGAGCATCGCGTCGGCCGCCTGGTTCATCACGTCGTTGGGCCGCAACCGGCCGTCGTCGCCGAGGTACCGGTTCACGTACGGGATGGTCACCGCCTCGGCCACCGGCATCATCTTCAGCCCGGTGACGACCTGCTTGAGCATCTGCACCGCCCGGGTGCCGGCGGAGACGCCGCCGTAGCTGGCGAACCCGACCGGCTTGTACAGCCACTCCTGGTGCAGGTAGTCGATCGCGTTCTTCAGCACCGCGCTGAAGCCGTGGTTGTACTCGGGTGTGACGAAGACGAACGCGTCGGCCCGCTCGACGGTCGCGCTCCACTCCTTGGTGTGCGGGTGGACGTACTGCCGGAGCCGCGGGTGATTGGGCTCGTCCAGGAACGGCAGGTTCACCTCGGCGAGGTCGATCAGCTCCACCTGGAACGCCCCGTGGGCGACCGCCCGGTCACGCAGCCACCGGGCCACGGGCAGCGCCACCCGGCCGGGCCGCGTGCTTCCGATGATGATCTGCAGCGTTGGTTGCCCCAACGTCTCCCCCCACGAACACAAGCTGTGACTTGCTCAACAAAGCATAGCGACTAAGAATTCCGTAGTAGGAAGCGCGTGGGACCCACGCCCCTGAGCGGATCGGACGGTCGACGGAACATGTGCGAAGCGCGCCGCTGCTCGAAGTTCCACCAGGCGGTCGAGCTCATCGGCGCCCGCTGGTCGGGCGCGATCATCCACGCCATCTTCACCGGGCGGCATCGCTACGCCGAGCTCAAGGCGGCCATCGCCGGGGTGAGCGACACCATGCTCAGCCAGCGGCTGCGCCGGCTCGAGGGCGAGGGGATCATCGAGCGGCGGGTCATCCCCAGCACCCCCGTGCAGGTGGAGTACCACCTCACCGACAAAGGGAAGGAGCTGGAGCCGGTCATCGAGGCCCTGACCGCGTGGGCCGAGAAGTGGATCACCCTGGAGGAGCCCGGCGGCGGGCGGCAGGGCGAGGCCGCCCCGGCGCGGCCCGGCGACGCGGATCCCGGCTCCGCCCGCTGAGGACGGCCCGGCACCACCGCCGCGGCAACGCGCCTCGGCCGCACCGGCGCACTCAGCCGCACCGGCGCGCCTCGGCCGGTCATCCGGCCGGCCGTACGGCACGCCCGGGGGCGGCCGGTCACCCCGGTCCGGCTCAGCGGCCGGACCACTCCCGGAGGATCTCGTCGATATCGCTGGCCGTCTGCCCGATGGGGTTCACCCCGCCGCCGGCGGTGCGGGAGAACCGGGGCGCCACGCCCGCCTGGGTGACCCCGTCCACCGTCACCACCGAGCCCCGGGCGGCGATGTGCGGGTGGCGCGGCACCTCGGCGAGGCTCAGCACCGGGGTGACGCAGGCGTCGCTGTCCGCGAAGAGCTCCGCCCAGTGGTCGCGCGGGTGCTCCCCGAACCGCCGCTCGAAGATCTCGTGGAGCTTGGGCCACTGGGACGGGTCGTTCCGGTCGGGCAGCGTGGCGAGGTCGAGCCCGAGCTTCTCCACCATCTCGGCGTAGAACTGCGGCTCGATGCACCCGACCGCGACGAAGCCGCCGTCGGCGCACCGGTAGGTGCGGTAGTACGGCGCCCCGCCGTCGAGGAGGTTGCTCGCGCGCCGGTCCCGCCAGAGCCCGGCGCTGTACATGCCCCAGGCCATCTGCATGAGCGAGCTGACCCCGTCGACCATGGCGATGTCGACGACCTGGCCCTCGCCGGAGCGCTCCCGCTCCAGCAGCGCGGCGAGGATGCCGACCACCGCGAGCATGGAGCCGCCGCCGAAGTCGGCGACCAGGTTGAGCGGCGGGATCGGCCGCTCGGCCTCACCGATCGCGTGCAGGGCGCCGGTGAGCGAGAGGTAGTTGATGTCGTGCCCGGCCCGCTGGGCGAGCGGACCGGTCTGCCCCCAGCCGGTCACCCGGGCGTAGACGAGGCGCTTGTTCCGGGCGGTGCACTCCTCCGGTCCCAGGCCGAGCCGCTCGGTCACCCCGGGGCGGAACCCCTCGAGCAGGACGTCGGCCCGGGCGATGAGGTCGAGGACCTTGGCCTTCCCCTCCGGCTGCTTGAGGTCGACGACGACCGTGCGCCGGCCCCGGGTGGCCGGGTCGCGCATGGCTCCGGGGATCCCGGCGGCGCCGGGACGCTCCACGCGCACGACGTCCGCCCCCAGGTCCGCGAGGATCATCGCCGCGTGCGGGCCGGGGCCGATGCCCGCGAGCTCCACCACACGCGTTCCGGTCAAGGGTGACGCCACTTGCTCCTCCGTGCCCGTTCCACCCGCCCGCCCGGGCGGCGAGGCTTGATCGATCTCGGATGCTTAGTCACGCTATCAAACGTGATATCCCCTGACCTTTACGGAAATCTCATCAGATTGTGGAAACGCACAATCGAAACCCGGCCGCGGACTCCGGGCCGGGATCGGAAACCGTGACATCCTGAGCGGACCGGCGGTGCGCCCACCGCCACGGCGCGGGCCCGGCGCCCGCCCACCCGAGGCGCCTCGCCGATCGGCCGCGGGAGCCGTACCGCGGCCGGGAAGGCGGGACCGCACAGACCGAGCCATCGAGGAGCACCATGGGCGACCTGGTCCTGATCGACCGGCCCGCACCCGGCGTCGCGGTGGTGACGCTGAACCGGCCGGCGAAGTACAACGCGCTCTCCGCCGCGCTGCTGCAGGAGCTCACCGCGGCCCTGGAGCGGCTCGCCGGCGAGCCGGAGCTGCGCGCGCTGGTCCTCACCGGGGCCGGCCCCGCCTTCTGCGCCGGGCTCGACCTCCGCGAGCTGGAGGCGGGCGTCAAGATCGCCGGCCCGGAGAGCATCCGGCCGCTGCAAAACTTCCCCGTGCCCGTGATCGGCGCGATCAACGGGGTGGCGGTGACCGGAGGCCTCGAGCTCGCCCTCGCCTGCGACTTCCGGGTGGCGAGCGAGCGCGCCCGGTTCGCCGACACCCACGCCCGGGTGGGCATCGTCCCCGCCTGGGGGATGACCGCCCGGCTCAGCCAGGCGGTGGGCCAGGCCTGGGCGCGGCAGATGAGCTTCACCGGGGACTTCGTCGACGCCGCGCTCGCGCTGCGCATCGGCCTGGTCAACGAGGTCGTGCCGCACGACCGGCTGCTCCCCCGGGCCGTGGAGCTCGCGCAGAGCATCGCGACCACGGTGCCGGAGACCCTGCGCCGGATCCGCGAGATCTACGACATCATCCGGGACGGCACGGGCGCGGACGGGATCCGGGCCGAGCTGGAGACCGCCGGGCAGGGCCTCGCGTTCGCCGACCCCGCCGGGCTCGCCGAGCGCCGGCGCGCCCTCATGGACCGCGGCCGGGCGCAGACCCGGTGACACCCCGGGGCTCGCGCCGCTCCCCGGCCGTGCCCGCCTTGACGGAACAAAGTTCTGTATGCCCATGATCTGTGCGAGCCGCCGTACGCGCCCGCTCGCACGCCCCGGCCGGTGCGGCCGAGCGCGCCGGGGGCACCGCACAGCCGTCCGCGGAGGAGAGCCGTGACCCTGACCCCGGAGGAGCAGCAGATCGTCGACCTCGCCCGCGCGTTCGTGGACGAGCAGGTGCGCCCGCGGGTCCGCGAGTTCGAGCCGGACGACGTCTACCCGGCCCCGCTCATCGACCGGATGAAGGAGCTGGGGTTCTTCGGCATGCTCGTCCCGCCCGAGTACGGCGGCGCCGGCGTCAGCATGGCCTGCTTCGCCCGGGTGAGCGAGGAGCTCGCCCGCGGGTGGATGAGCCTCGCGGGCGCGATCGGCGGGCACTCGGTCATCGCCTACCTCGTCCGCGAGTACGGCACGCCGCGGCAGCGGGAGGCGCTGCTCCCCGGCATGGCCGACGGCAGCATCCGGGCCGCGATGGCGCTCACCGAGCCGGACGGCGGCAGCGACCTGCAGGCCATGCGCACCGTCGCCACCCTCACCCCCGACGGGACGGCCTACCGGGTGCGCGGGGTCAAGACGTGGATCTCCAACGCCCGGCACGCGTCGGTCATCGGCCTGCTCTGCAAGACCGACCCCCGGGCCGAACCCCGGCACAAGGGGATCAGCGTGCTGCTCGTCCACCGCGACCACGGGTACACGGTCTCCCGGAAGCTCCCCAAGCTCGGATACCGGGGCGTCGAGGCCTGCGAGGTGGTCTTCGACGACGTCACCGTGCCCGCGGACGCCGTGCTCGGCGGCGAGCCCGGGCGCGGGTGGGCGCAGATGATGCGCGGGCTGGAGGTCGGCCGGGTGCAGGTGGCCGCCCGCGCGGTCGGCGTCGCCCAGGCCGCCTTCGACGACGCGCTCGCCTACGCCCGGCAGCGGGAGACGTTCGGCAAGCCCATCTGGCAGCACCAGTCGGTCGGCAACCTGCTCGCCGACATGGCCACCAAGGTCCACGCCGCCCGGCTGCTCACCCTGGACGCCGCCCACCGCATCGACCAGGGCAAGCGCGCCGACCTGGAGGCGGGCATGGCCAAGCTCTTCGCCTCCGAGGCCGCCATGCAGGTCGCCCTCGACGCGATCCGCGTGCACGGCGGCAACGGCTACTCCCGGGAGTACGACGTGGAGCGGTACTTCCGCGACGCGCCGCTGATGATCGTCGGCGAGGGCACCAACGAGATCCAGCGCCAGGTCATCACCGGGCGGCTCATCGCCCGGGCCACCGGCCGCGAGTAGGCGCGACCCCGGACGCCAGGGTCCCCGGGAAGGCGCAGGCCGACAGCGGGAGGATGCCGTGACACGGGAACCGGAGCAGACCACGCGGACCACCGGGGCCGGGCCGGCCGTACCGGCCGGGACCGCGGCGGCCCCGCTGCGGGGCATGCGGATCGTCGAGCTGTCCGCCTTCGTGGCCGCGCCGCTGTGCGGCCTCACCCTCGCCCAGCTCGGCGCCGACGTCATCCGGGTCGAGCCCATCGGCGGGCAGGTGGACCGCACCCGGTGGCCGCTCGCCCCCTCCGGCACCAGCCTCTACTGGACCGGGCTGAACAAGGGCAAGCGCGCCATCGAGGTGGACCTCCGCTCCGCCGAGGGCCGGGCCCTGGTCACCGACCTCATCACCGGTGGCGGGCCGCGCGGCGGCATCGTGGTGACCAACGCGGAGCTCCCCGGCCTGGCGTACGAGGACCTGCGCGCGCACCGGCCCGACCTCGTCTACGTGCGGCTCACCGGGCGGTGGGACGGGCGGACCGCGGTCGACTACACCGTCAACGCCGAGACCGGCATGCCCGCGATCACCGGGCCGGCCGGGGTGGACGGGCCGGTCAACCACGTGCTCCCCGCCTGGGACGTCGCCGCCGGGCTGTACCTGGCGGTCGGGCTGCTCGCCGCCGAGCGCCACCGGCTGCTCACCGGCGAGGGCCAGCAGGTGACCGTGGCCCTGCACGACGTGGCCCTCGCCACGGTCGCCACCCTCGGGTACCTGGCCGACGCCCAGCTCGGCGGCCGGCCGCGGGCCAAGGACGGCAACCACGTCTACGGCACCTACGGCCGGGACTTCCCCACCGCGGACGGGCACCGCGTCATGCTCGTCGTCCTCACCGCGCGGCACTGGCGGGACCTGCTCGACCTCACCGGCCTCGGCGAGGCGTTCGCCGCGGTCGAGCGGGCCCTCGGCGCGGACTTCACCCGCGAGGGCGACCGGTACGCCCACCGCGCGGTGATCGACGCCCTGCTCGAGCCGTGGTTCGCCGCCCGCCCGCTCGCCGAGATCGAGGCGGAGCTGTCCGCCCGCCGCCTGCTGCACGCGCCGTACCGGACCTTCGAGGAGCTCGCCGCCGACCCCGCCGCGCTGCTCGCCGCCAACCCCGTGCTCGCCCTGCTCGACCAGCCCGGGGTCGGCCCGCACCTGGCCTCCCGCTCCCCGCTGGTGATGAACGGCGAACGCGGGGACGCCCACCCCGCGCCGTCGGTCGGGCAGCACACGGACGAGGTGCTCACCGAGGTGCTCGGCCGCTCCCCCGAGCACGTCGCCGCGCTGCGGGAGAAAGGGGTGGTCGGCCGGAACCGGCCCGCTTCGAAGGAGGACTGACATGGGTCGCCTTGCCCAGACCGATGGCCTCACCGACGTCCAGCGGGAGATCCTCGCCACGGTCCGGACCTTCGTCGACAAGGAGGTCATCCCGGTCGCCACCGAGCTGGAGCACCGGGACGAGTACCCCACGGAGATCGTCGAGCGGCTGAAGGAGATGGGCCTGTTCGGCCTGATGATCCCCCAGGAGTACGGCGGGCTCGGCGAGTCCCTGCTCACCTACGCCCTGGTGGTGGAGGAGCTCTCCCGGGGCTGGATGAGCATCTCCGGGATCATCAACACCCACTTCATCGTCGCCTACCTGATCCGGCGGCACGGCACACCGGAGCAGAAGCAGTACTGCCTGCCGCGGATGGCCGAGGGGCGGATCCGGGGCGCGTTCTCCATGTCCGAGCCGCACTGCGGCTCCGACGTCGCGGCGATCCGCACCACGGCCGTGCGGTCCGGCGACGAGTACGTGATCCACGGCCGGAAGATGTGGCTGACCAACGGCGCGTCGGCCAACCTGATCGCGCTGCTCGCCCGCACCGGCGAGGACGGCGGCAGGCCGCACGCGAACATGACCACGTTCCTGATCGAGAAGGAGCCCGGCTTCGGGGAGACCCGGCCCGGGCTCACCGTCCCCGGGAAGATCCAGAAGATGGGGTACAAGGGCGTCGACACCACCGAGCTCGTGCTCGACGGCGTCCGCGTGCCGGCCGACCGGGTGCTCGGCGGGGAGCCGGGCAAGGGCTTCTACCAGATGATGGACGGGGTCGAGGTCGGCCGGGTCAACGTGGCCGCCCGCGCCTGCGGCATGGCCCTGCGCGCCTTCGAGCTCGCCATCCGGTACGCCCAGCAGCGCGAGACCTTCGGCGAGCCGCTCCACCGGCACCAGGCGATCCGGTTCCGGCTCGCCGAGATGGCGACCAAGGTCGAGGCGGCCCACCAGATGATGGTGATGGCCGCGCGCCGCAAGGACACCGGGGAGCGGGGCGACCTCGAGGCCGGCATGGCCAAGTACCTCGCCGCCGAGTACTGCAAGGAGGTCGTGGAGGACGCCTTCCGGATCCACGGCGGGTACGGGTACTCCACGGAGTTCGAGATCGAGCGCCTCTACCGGGAGGCGCCGATGCTGCTCATCGGCGAGGGCACCTCGGAGATCCAGAAGATGATCATCGGGCGGCGGCTGCTCGGGGAGTACCGGCAGCCCGAGTGACCCGGGCCCCTGCCTACCACGCACTCGTGCCAGGCCGGGCTCGGCACGCTCGCCCGGCGGTACCAGGCACTCTCGCCGGCCGCTAGGCCACCCGGACCTTGACCTCGGAGAGCCCGCTCGCCTGGGCGACGTGCGCCGCCTCGGCCTCCAGGGCGTCCATCGGCGGGCGCTCCGCGTCGGGGAAGAGCGACACCGCGAGGGTGTCCTTGTCGAGCTCCCAGGTCCCGGCGACCCGGCCGCCCACGACGACGATCGGCGAGATCCACCCGGCCGTCCGGCTGACCTTCGCCCGGTGCTCGGCGGGCACCACCCAGGTGTCCTTGGTGCCCGGGCCGAGCACGTACTGGTCGAACGAGCCGAGGAGCCGCACGGAGGCGCTTGGCTCGCACCGGGCGAGCTCGTCGGCGTGCTCGGTGAGGACGTACCCGGTGGCGCCCTCCACATCGACCTCGGTGAGCCGGTCGCCCATGTCGGCGAACCACCGGCGCACCGTGGTCTTCCGGTGGCTGTGGCTCGCCAGCCACCCGTCGAACGTCTCCGGGGTCGCCGGGCCGTACGCGCCCAGGTAGGCGGAGATCACGATCGGGGCGGCCTCCTCCGGGTCGGGCAGGTCCCGCCAGCGCGGGCTGAGGCTCGCCGGCCGGGCGAAGGTGGCCTTGCCGCCCTGCTTCGGTCCGTGGCAGATGATCCCCTGCCAGGCGAGCGGTTTGAACAGCATGCCCCAGCTCGACCGGAGGTGCTCCTCCATGGCGGCGAACCGCCTGTCCTCCGCGAGCCGGCGGACGAGCTCGTCCCGGGTGAGCACGGCGCCGTCGAGCAGCGCGGACACGGCCTCGCCGAGTGCGTCGATCTCCTCCGGGCTCGCCCCGAAGGCGCGCTTCCACGCGGGCTTGACCCAGATGCGGGCCGCGGCGATCAGGGACAGGTAGGCCCCGGCCACCTCGGCGGGCAGCAGGTGCAGGGTGCCCCGCATCGCCCAGGTCTTCACCAGCGTGCCGTCGGCGAGCGCCCGGGTCACCGCATCGGCCTCGGGCGTGCGCTGCCGGAGCCCGACCGCCAGCTCCGCGGCGGAGGCGACCTGGGCCTGGACGCCGCAGAGCCTGCCGACGATCTCCCCGGCGCTCGCCTCACCACGCGGGTCGACGAACTGCCTGCGGAGCCGCCACGCCAGTACCTGTTCCCGCGTGATCTTCACGTTGCTTCCCCTCACCGGCTCGTGGGCGTACGAATCTGTGTTCGATTGTCACGGAGCGGGGCGCGTTCGGGAGGGGAAATCGTCGGATCGATACCGCGTTTTCAGCCGGTCGGGCGCGGGTCACGCTTCCGTGTGGCGCGGGATCCCGTCACCGCGGCCGGCACGCGCCCGCCGGTGGCGCGCCCGCCTTGTGGAGCCGGGCGAGTGCGGGACGAGGGCCCGAACCCGCCCGCCGACGGCTCCACAACACCTTTGTCAACACCTCGCGAAACGTTCCCGGTCCGCCCGCCGTCCGGAGGCCGGGTGCCATAGCATCGTTCCATGCTCCGGCCGATCCGCCATGATCATCGGCGGGGAAGGTCGCCGTGAGAGGATGCCGCCGAGGCGGAAAGCAGGGGCAAAGCGATGCCTGGATTGCGATGTTTGAGCAGGTAGATGACGAATGTCAAGCTGTGCTGCGCGTTACAGGAGAGCCAGTAGGCGGAATCCTTATCCATGGGTCGCGTCGCTCGCCCACCGGTGGTGAGCGAGGCACCACCGAGCGCTGAGAGCCCCTGTGAGGGGACCCGACGACGAAAAGGTTTGGCTGAGGATGAACAGCATCACCGTCTCTGCCGAGCTAGGCCTTCGGCTTGTGGTCCCCGACCGCACCACCATCCCCCTCACCGCCAGCCTCACCTATACGGCTACCGATCCGTACGCCATCCGGATGGCCTTTCACGTGGGGAACGACGAACCGGTCGAGTGGATCTTCGCCCGTGAGCTGCTGACCATCGGGATGGTGCGGCGCGTGGGAGAGGGTGACGTGCAGGTCTGGCCGGCCCGGACCGAGGGCGAGCAGAGCTTGAACATCAGCCTGACTTCGCCGTTCGGGCAGGCACTCTTCGAGGTTCCGCTGGCACCGCTCACCGCGTTCCTGAATCGCACCTACGAGCTCGTTCCGGCCGGTCGCGAGTCGGACTTCATGGATCTCGATCAGGAGCTCAGCAACATGCTCTGGAGTTCGTAGCTCCGCGAGATCCGTCGCCTCCGCCGCTCCTCTTCTCGCCTGCTGTCCGTGGGAGCAGTCTGTCCTCTGCCGCCGGCAGTGCCTCGGCGAGGGTGGCGTCCTGCGGCACGGTGGAGGCCGATCATCCGCTACGCAGGCCCGCAGCACGCTCGACCGCCCGCGGCATGGTCACGCCGATGCGCAATCAGGCGCCGGCATCAGCCGTGCGTACGGCACGCCGCGCGGTCTCCGGCGTCCCCGCTTGCGGTGCACCCGTCTCAGTGAGCATGAGACCGAGTCGGCTCTAGTTGGGCTCGCCTCCGAGGGCCGGGCCGACGTCCGGAGGCGTCCGTGGACGACGCACCCGGGTCACCGCTCGGTCTCGATCGTCGTCAGGGAGACGTACGATCCGCCCTCCGACCGGCGAAGGCGCTGGTCAGCGGAGGTGGTCAAGATCCTGTGAAGAAGTTCCCGCTCTTGATTTCCACCTGAGCCGCAGGGTGCGGTATGGTTTCTGACGTCAGCCCCAACGGGGCAACGGGCGATTAGCTCAGCGGGAGAGCGCTTCGTTCACACCGAAGAGGTCACTGGTTCGATCCCAGTATCGCCCACCAACGAATCCGCAGGTCAAAGCCCGCACGGTCGCCTAACCCCGGGCTTTTCGCATATCCGTGCACTGTTCGTGCAGTGATCCGTCGTTGGATACCGCCGGAGCGCCGTCCTTGACCGGTCCTCTGCCTCCAGCTCTGCTGCGCTCCGCATCCGCTGGGACGACGAGCGTGGCCATCCCGTCTACGGTGACGGTCGGAGCGAGCGCCTGAGCGAGCACGGAGCGTGACCCGAAGCGGGCAGTGGGTGGATGCGCTCGAGGTTGAGCGAAGCGCCGCCGATCGGCACCGCCGCGGCCGATCTCAACCACCTCGGGTAACCGTGATCATCACGATCACCAGCACGATGACGATGAGGACGCCGCCCGCGGTGATTCGTGTGCGGCGCGGCCTACGACGATAGTGGCTCCGTACCCAGGTGACCTTGCCGCTCTTCAAGCGCCTTAGATGACCCCGGACTCGCACCACACGCCAAAGGTAATTGCATTTTCATGGAGCGTTCCATAGCCGACGAAGTAATATCGGCGGAATCCATAAACGGCTGCGGAGTGAATATGACAACATGCGCCACATCCGTTACGCGGGCAACGAAATCACTGCGTTCGCGTCGCGACCGCTCCGCCCTCACACGGGATGAAAGGTGAGACAGGAGTGAAAGCGAATCGCCGTGGCTAGGACCGTCCGACGGGGTGCACGTATGGCGAGCGGTCGTGAGCGGAGTCAGCGGAATGGCGCACTTCCGGGACATCGCCGCCAATGACCTCGTCTCCCCGGGCCTTGCGGGCGCTCTTGGTCGGTCACGGCGGGTACGTCCCATACCCGGGTGGTGGCCGGCGACCAGGGTGCTTGTTACTCCAGAGGCTTACAAGAATACATTTTGGAACGTAGCAAGCACCCTTTTAGGCCATGAATTTGGGCCATGAATTCGGTGTGGCCTGAGCGAACGACCAGAAGGGATGACCAGGAATCCATAGACCGGCCCACTCTGCGACGTTCTGCGCCATGGACGGGCGGAGATCCTTGAACGACCGGGCGCCGACAGGTCCCGTGGTCACGGCCGTCGGCCATGAAGGGCGACCGTTACCAGTCCCATATCAAGCCGGTGCGACCGGCCGCCCGAGGGCCACGACCGGCTGTCCCAGAGCCGACGGCCTCGCCCAGACCGCCCCGTCACGGGTCGGAATCGGCCGCAGAGCGCTCGGCGAAGATCTTCATGGCCTCCTTGGTGACCGGGCCGGGCGCCGACGGGAGCGGCTTGCCGTCCACCATCCGGATCGGCTGGATGTCCCGGGTGGTCGACGTCAGGAAGGCCTCCTCCGCCTCGTACAGCGCGGAGATCGGGACGTCCATCTCCTCGGCCCCGCACCATTCGAGCGTGAGCGCCCGGGTGACGCCGGCGAGGCAGCCGGAGGCGAGCGTCGGGGTGATGAGCCGGCCCTTGTGCACGAGGAAGACGTTGCTCCCCGTGCCCTCGCACAGGTTCCCGGCGAGGTTCGCGAAGATCGCCTCACCGCCGCCGCGTTCCTTGGCGTACGCGAGGGCCTTGGCGTTCTCCCCGTACGAGGTGCTCTTGACCCCGGCGAGGGCGCCGCGCTCGTTGCGCGGCCAGGGCACCACGGTGACGTCCACGGTCGGCGGGAACGGCTTCTGCTCCCCCACGATCACGATCGTGTTCGGCCCGGCCGTGCCGCGGTCCGAGCCGAGCGGCCCCGGCCCGCTCGTGTAGGTGATCCGCACCCGGGCCAGCGGCCACTTGGGCGCGCGCTCCAGACACTGCCGTACCCCATCGGCGATCGCGCCGAGGTCGGGTTCGGGCAGGCCCATCCGCTTGGCGGAGAGGGCGAGCCGGTCGAGGTGCCGGGTGAGCGCGAACGGCTGCCCGTGCACCGCCTTGACCGTTTCGAACACCCCGTCGCCGACCATGAGGCCGTGATCGAACACCGAGACCACCGCGGTGTCCGGGTCGCGGAGCTCCCCGTTGACCCAAATGGGTAACACCATCTGCCTCTCCTCCTATGGCCGCGGCTCGCTCCCCGATGCGAGCGCGGTGAGCCGGGCGGCCTTCAACTCGGTTTCCCGCCACTCCAGCCGAGGATCGGACCCCCAGGTGATCCCGGCCCCCGTACCGAAGCGGATCGTGTCCTGCTCGATCCAGAAGGTGCGGATCCCCACCGCCAGCGCGGCCTCGCGCCGGTCGGCGTCGACCCATCCCACTGCTCCACAGTACGGCCCCCGGGGCTCTGGTTCGAGCTCATCGATGATGCGCATCGCCGAGGACTTCGGCGCACCCGTGACCGAGCCCGGCGGGAAGGTGGCGGCGAACAGCTCCGGCCAGCCGGCCCCGTCGTCCAGCCGGGCCCGCACCGTGGACACGAGGTGGACCAGGCCGGGGTGCTCTTCGACGTCGAAGAGCGACGGCACGGTGACCGACCCGACCGCGGCCACCCGCCCGAGGTCGTTGCGCACCAGGTCGACGATCATCAGGTTCTCGGCGTAGTCCTTCTCGAGCAGGTCGCCGGCGGTGACCCCGGTGCCCTTGATCGGCCTGGACTCGATCACCTCACCCCGCCGGGACAGGTACAGCTCGGGCGAGGCGGAGACCACGGTCAGCCCGGGTACGGCGATCACCGCAGCGTACGGGGCCGGGTTGCCCTCGGCCAGCCGGTTCGCGAGCGCGAGCGGGTCGGCCGGCCCGGGCAGCGGCGCGGACAGGATCCGGCACAGGTTCGCCTGGTAGACCTCGCCCAGCTCGATGTAGTCCTTGATCCGCCGGACCCCTCGCTCGTAGGCGACCTGGTCGAGCGAGCTGCGCCACGCCCCGGGCTCCGGGCCGCGCCAGGGGCCCGCCGGTCCGGGCAGCGGCGCCCGCCGCACCTCCTTGAATCGGGCGCAGGTGACCTTGCCCTCGTAGCTCACCACGACCGCCCACCAGCCGGTGGTGTCCAGCGCGGCCAGATCGGTGGTGACATCGATCAGGCCGGTGGCGAGCCACCCGCCGATGTGGGCGAAGTCGGTGTGCACACCCTCATTGTCGCAACCGGCCGGCACCGAGCGAAACAGCAGGTCAGCGACCGATTCACGGCATTCCGGCCACGAGCGGGGCCGTCCGGGCGCCACCCCACCGCTCGCGCTCTGCAGCCGGCCACGCCCCGGCGCATCCACGGCCCCTGCGGGCCGGGCACCCCGCCTCGGGCGACCCGGGCACCTCGCCCACCCTCCGAACGGCGACGGCGCGTACGGCGTACGACAGCCCGGCGCGAGCCCAGGGCCGCGGCCCACACCGCCACCGCGGCACGGTGACCGGCACTCCCCCGCGTCACCCCGCCGCGGCGCCCGGCGAGGCCGGCGGGGCCGTCAGCCGCCGCGCCTCCTCCCGGAGCGGCGCCAGCAGCGCCATGGCGGCGGGCAGCGGGGCGGTCCGGGGCAGGGCGGCGTAGACCATGCGGCGCGGCGCGAGATCACCGATCGGCCGCAGGACCACGTCGGCCGGCACGGCGGGCGCGGCCATGACCGGGACCAGGGTCACGCCCAGGCCGGCCGCGACGTATCCCAGCTTGCCGATCCAGGCGGTGATGCGGATGTCGACCCGGGGCGTGAAGCCCGCCCGCGCGCAGGCCTGGCCGAGCGGGGTGATGTCGTCGGGCGGCGGGCCGGCGATCCAGCTCTCCTCCCGCAGGTCCCGCAGGTGGACGACGTCGGCACCGGCCAGCCGGTGCCCGGCGGGCAGGGCGATCAGCAGCTCGTCCTCCAGCAGCGGGACGACCTGCACGTCGTCGGCGGGGTGCGGCAGGTGCGGCCCGGCGAAGTAGTCGCTCACCACCGCGATGTCGATCGCGGCGTTCCGCAGCGCGTCGATGAGGTCCGCGCTGAACCCCTCCACCAGGCGCACGGCCACCCCCGGGTGGGTCCTCCGGAACGCCCGCAGCGCGTGCGGCACCAGCACGGCGTTGGCGGTGGCGAACGCCCCCACCCGGAGCCGCCCACCGGTGCCGGCGTGCAGGGCGGCCAGCTCCTCCCCCGCCCGGTCGAGGCGTTCCAGCACCTCACGGGCGTACCGGTGCAGCACCTCGCCGGCGGGCGTGAGCCGTACGCCGCGGGGAAGCCGCTCGAACAGCGGGCCTCCCGCCTCGGCCTCCAGCGCGGCGATGCGGCGGGAGACCGCGGACTGGGTGTAGTTGAGCTCCGCGGCGGCCGCGGTGAACGACCCGGTCCGGGCGGCGACGTCGAACAGCCGCAGCGCTTCCGTGTCGAACATCTTCCCCTGATCTATGACGAAACCGCATGGGTGACATGCAATCTAATCGCTGGTGGCATGGGAAGCGCTCCCCTAGCGTGCGGCATGTGATTGCGTTTCTGGGATTGGGGCGCATGGGCGCCCGGATGGCACAACGGCTCGTGGCCGCGGGGCGCGCGGTCACGGTGTGGAACCGGACCCCGCGCGAGATCCCCGGCGCGGCGACGGCCTCCTCCCCGGCCGAGGCCGTGGCCGGCGCGGACGTCGTGGTGACGATGCTCAGCGACCCGGACGCGGTCCTCGAGGTGGTACGGGCCGCGCTGCCGGGTCTGCGCCCGGGGACGACGCTGATCGAGATGTCCACGATCGGCCCGGACGCGGTCGTGCGGGTGCGCGCCCTGCTGCCCGCGGGCGTGGCGCTCGTGGACGCCCCCGTGCTGGGCAGCGTGCAGCCCGCGGCGGAGGGGACGCTGCAGATCCTCGCCGGCGGATCGCCGGAGGACCTGGACCGGGTCGAGGACGTGCTGGCGGTGTTCGGGCGGGTCCGCCGGGTGGGCGGCCCGGGCGCCGGCGCGGCGATGAAACTCGCCGTAATGAGCGCGCTGGTGCCGGCCCAGGTGATGCTCGCGGAGAACCTCGCCTACGCGGCGGCGCTCGGCGTCGACCGGGCGGCGTACCTCGACGTGCTGGCCACGACCCCGCTCGGCCCGCTGGTGGAGCGGCTGCGGCCGGTCGTCGAGTCGGGCCCGCCGGAGACCCGGTACGCCCTGGGACTCGCCGCCAAGGACCTGCGGCTGGCCACCGAGCACCCGGGACGGATGCAGACCATCGCCGCCGCCGCCCGGGACCGGTTGACGGCGGCGAGCGCGGCGGGCCTCGCCGACCGGGACCTCACCGCGATCATCGGCGCGGTCGGCGGCTCCGGCCCCGGCACGCCGGTGCTGAAGATCAACCCGCCCTCGGTGCCGCCCACGAACGGCCGCTACTGCCACGCGGTGCGGTACGGTGACCTGCTGTTCGTGTCCGGGCAGGTGGCGCTCGACGAGAACGGGGAGGTCGTCGGCCCGGGCGACATGACCCGGCAGTCCGAGTACGTCATGGAGAACCTCGGGCGCATCCTGGCCGATCAGGGCTCCTCATACGACCGGATCCTGCACATCAGGACGTTCCTGACGGACATGGACCGGCTGCCGGAGTACGCGGCCGTGCGGGCCCGCCACATCCCCAAGGACCCGCCGGCGAGCACCACGGTGGAGGTGCCCCGGCTGTTCCGGCCCGGGCTGCTCATCGAGGTCGAGGTGGTGGCGGCGGTCTCCTGATCATCGCTCGACGCGGGTGCCCTGATCACCCGCTCGGCGCCGGTGCCTTGATCATCCCCGAAGTGCCGGTGCCTTGATCAGCCCTGCGGTGGCGGTGGCTTGATCATCCGCGCGGTGGCGCCCCTCAGCCGAGCGGGCCGACCGCGGACTCGGCCGCGGCGACCACGGAGCCGTCCCGGATGAGCTGCACGGCGGCCTCGATCTCCGGGGCGAGGAACCGGTCCTGGCCGGGCCCGCCGACCGACTCCCTGAGCAGGGCGACCACCGCGCCGGTGCCCGGGGCCGGCCGGAGCGGCCGGCGCAGGTCGATCGCCCGGGCCGCGGTGATCAGCTCGATGGCGAGCACCCGGGTGAGGCCGTCGACCGCCCGGCGCAGCTTGCGCGCGGCGGACCAGCCCATGGAGACGTGGTCCTCCTGCATGGCCGAGCTGGGGATCGAGTCGACGCTCGCGGGCGCGGCGAGCCGCTTGAGCTCGCCGACGATGGCGGCCTGCGTGTACTGGGCGATCATGTGCCCGGAGTCCACGCCGGGGTCGTCGGCGAGGAACGGCGGCAGGCCCTGGCTGCGCGCCACGTCGAGCATCCGGTCGGTGCGCCGCTCCGCCATGGAGGCGAGGTCGGCGACCGGGATGGCGAGGAAGTCCAGCACGTACGCCAGGGGCGCGCCGTGGAAGTTGCCGTTGGACTCCACCCGGCCGTCGTCGAGGACGACGGGGTTGTCGATGGCGCTGGCGAGCTCCCGTTCGGCCACCGCGGCCGCGTGGGCGACCGTGTCGCGGGCGGCCCCGGCGACCTGGGGGGCGCAGCGCAGCGAGTAGGCGTCCTGCACCCGGGTGCACGAGCCGTCCCGGTGCGAGGCCATGATCCCGGAGCCGGCGAGCAGGGCGCGCATGTTCGCCGCGGCCACGGCCTGCCCGGGGTGCGGGCGCAGGGCCTGCAGGTCGGCGGCGAAGACCCGGTCGGTGCCGAGCAGGGCCTCCACGCTCATCGCCGCGGTGATGTCGGCGGTCTTGAGCAGCCGGGTGAGGTCGTGGATGGCGAGCACGAGCATGCCGAGCATGCCCTCGGTGCCGTTGATGAGCGCGAGGCCCTCCTTGGCGGCGAGCTCGACCGGCTCGATGCCGCACTCCTTGAGCGCCTCGGCGGCGGGCTTGAGCGTGCCCGCGGCATCCCGGACCACGCCCTCGCCCATGATGGTCAGGGCGACGTGGGCGAGCGGGGCGAGGTCGCCGGAGCAGCCGAGGCTGCCGTACTCGTGGACGACCGGGGTGATGCCGGCGTTGAGCAGCGCCTCCAGCACCTTGGCGGTCCGGGGCCGGATGCCGGTGTGCCCGCTGGCGAGGGTGCGCAGCCGGAGCAGCATCATGGCCCGGGTGACCTCGGTCTCCACCTCGGGGCCGGATCCGGCGGCGTGCGAGCGGATCAGGCTCTGCTGGAGCTTGGCCCGGAGCTCCGGCGGGATGTGCCGGGTGGCGAGGGCGCCGAACCCGGTGGACACGCCGTACGCGGGCACGTCGGCCCGGGCGAGCTCCTCGACCCGGCAGCGGGAGGCGGCCATCCTGGCCATCGCGTCGTCGGTGAGCCGTACGGCCGCGCCGTACCTGGCGACCCGGACGACGTCGTCGAAGCCGAGCCGTTCCGGTCCGACCGCCACGACCTCGCGCATCATCCCACCCTACTCGCCGGCCAGCCACGAACGGGTAACCAGCGTAACTCAGGTTCGCTCATTACAAAGATTGGCGCCCGGCCTCCCCCTGGCCTCAGAGGTCACACGGTTTCTGACCGGATCCGGGATCGTGATTTGGGGAGTCGGCGGGAATTGGATACAGTGCTCTGCGTGAGTCCGGCCAACGGACGCACGCGGAAGTGGCTCAGTTGGTAGAGCATCACCTTGCCAAGGTGAGGGTCGCGGGTTCGAGTCCCGTCTTCCGCTCGAGGCTTCGCCTGGTGGAGTGGCCGAGAGGCGAGGCAGCGGCCTGCAAAGCCGCGTACACGGGTTCAAATCCCGTCTCCACCTCTGCGTCAACGGGCGATTAGCTCAGAGGGAGAGCGCTTCCCTGACACGGAAGAGGCCACTGGTTCAATTCCAGTATCGCCCACCAGCGGCCCCGGGCCTGTGGCCCGGGGTTTTGCGTTTCCCAGCGTTCTCCCCCCGGCACGCCCGGCACCGCCGTACCCGTGGAGAGCCCGATCGCGGCCCTGGCGGAACGCGTCCACCCCGCTCATCCGCGCCCGTACGGAGAAGCCCGGCCGCGTCGCACGGACTCATCCACCCGCTCGCCCGCACCGCCGCACCGGGCGGATCCCGGCCGCGGCTCGCAGAACGCGCCCGCACCCCCGCGCCGCCGTACCGGACAACGCAGCGGCCGGCGAACCGGCGCCCCGGCACTGCGCGGCCCGCCGAACGGCCCATGCCCTGCGGGAACGCGCCGACACCAGGCACAGAAGGACATTCGGTCACCGGGCAGAGCACCGGTTTGGGCCCACACCGCTCCGGCCTTCTGGAATGATCTCGGAAAAACCCCCTGATCACCACGAGACTTGAAACGGACATGAACTCGCTTGACGAGATCTCAGCGTTCGCAGCCCAGAACCCGCTCATAGCGGTCCTCGGCTGTGTGCTCGGTCTGGCCCTGCTGGTACTGCTCTGCCTCATCCTCCGCACGGCGTTCACCGCCAGCGCCCGGGTGATCAGCCGCTGGGCCGAAGGCCGGCCGGCGGAGGACATCCTCACCATCGTCGCGGCGAGCATCGCCACCGCGGTCTCCGCGCAGGGCATGTGGCGCTTCTTCGGCGACGTGCTCGGCTTCGACGGGCCGCTGCGCCTGCTGCTCTTCGCCTTCATCGAGGTCGCCGTGATCACCAGCGCCGTGCGGGCCCGGCGCAACATGCGGGAGAACTACTCGGCCGGCATCGACGGCGTGGCCGTGTGGGTGCTCACCTGCCTCTCCGCGGTCCTGGCGAGCATGGACGCGCGGAGCGCCCCCGAGGTCATCTTCCGGCTCGCCGCCCCGCTGGTGGCCGCGTGGCTCTGGGAGCGCGGCATGGCGATCGAGCGGCGCAAGCTCACCGGGCGCGGCCGGATCAACTGGCGCTTCACCCCGGAGCGGATCCTGGTCCGGATCGGCCTCGCCGAGGCGACCGACCGCACCGCCAGCGAGGTGGACGCGCACCGCAGGCTCACCCGGGTGGCCCTCGCAGCCAAGCGGGCCCGTGCGCTGCGCGAGGCCGGCGCGTCCGAGCGGAAGATGCGCGCCGCGCTCGCCAAGCTCGACCGGGCGATGGACCGGGCCGTGGAGTACGCGGGCCTCGCCGTGGACGAGGAGCGGCAGAAGGCGCTGCTCGCCCAGATCGGCGCGCTCTACAACACGGCCGCGCTCATCGACCTGGACCCTCCGGTGCCGTGGGAGCACAAGGACAACAAGCAGCAGTCCCCCGCCGCCGCGCCCGCCGCGGCGCTGCCCGCCGGCAGCTCCCAGCCTGCGCAGCAGCAGGCCCAGGCCTCCCCGGCTCCGCCGATCGTCGATGAGGACGAGGAAGAGGACGTGCCCGCCGAGGAGCTGCCGGCGTTCGACACGGCTCAGCGCGCCGCGATGATCCGGGCCGCCCGCCGGTACTGGGACGAGCAGATCGAGCGCAAGTACGTGCCCCGGGCGGCGGACATCGCCAAGGAGGTCGGGATCCCGCTCGGCCTCGCCCGGGAGTTCCGCGCGCTGTGGAAGCTGGAGCCCAAGGCGCACGCGCTCCTCGAGGCGGCGTACAAGGAGCACGGCATCCCCGACACCGGGACCTTCCCGGCCATCGAGGTGCCCGAGCCGATCATGAGTGTGAACGGCTCCGCGAAGAGCGCCTGATCACGAGTGCGCTCCAGGGTGCTCTAGGCTTCGCCGGGGCGGGTTTCCCGGCCCGGCGAAGCCGCCCCGCCTCCGGGCGCACGGCCGTGCGGCGGTGTGGCCGGTTTCGTGAAGTGTCACCGAGATCCCTGGGGGCGGTATATGACTAAACCCATGGACAAAGCAGACATCGGCGTCACCGGGCTTGCGACGATGGGTCGCAACCTGGCCAGGAACTTCGCCCATCACGGTTACACCGTCGCGGTGCACAACCGGACCGTGAGCCGCACCAAGGAGTTCATGGCCGAACACGGCGGCGAGGGCGCGTTCCTGCCCGCCGATTCGATCGAAGAGTTCGTCGCCTCCCTGAAGCGGCCGCGCAAGGCGATCATCATGGTCATGGCCGGGAGCGCGACCGACGCGGTGATCGAGCAGCTCGCCGCCCATATGGAGCCCGGCGACATGATCGTGGACGGGGGTAACGCCCACTTCGCGGACACCCGGCGCAGGGAGGCGGCGCTCCGGGAGCGGGGCATCCACTTCGTCGGCACCGGGATCTCCGGGGGCGAGGAGGGCGCGCTGCGCGGCCCGAGCATCATGCCCGGCGGCTCCCCGGAGGCGTACCTCGAGCTCGGCCCGATGCTCGAGGACATCGCGGCGAAGGTGGACGGCACCCCGTGCTGCGTGCACGTCGGGCCGGACGGGGCCGGCCACTTCGTCAAGATGGTGCACAACGGCATCGAGTACGCCGACATGCAGCTCATCGCCGAGGCGTACGACCTGCTCCGGCAGGGGCTCGGCGCGACCCCGGCCGAGCTCGCCGAGATCTTCCGCGAGTGGAACCGGGGCGACCTGGAGTCGTACCTGATCGAGATCACCGCCGAGGTGCTCGGGCACACCGACCCGGCCACCGGCTCCCCGTTCGTGGACATCGTGCTCGACCGCGCCGAGCAGAAGGGCACCGGCCGCTGGACCGTGCAGAGCGCGCTCGACCTGGGGGTGCCGGTCACCGGCATCGCGGAGGCGGTCTTCGCCCGCGCGCTGTCGGCCCACCCGGAGAAGCGGAAGGCCGCGGCAACGCTCGCCGGCCCGCGCGGCGGCAGGGCGGCCGGCGGTGACACGCTCGTGGAGGACGTGCGGAAGGCCCTGTACGCGTCGAAGATCATCGCGTACGCCCAGGGCTTCGATCAGATCGCCGCGGCGAGCCGGGAGTACGGCTGGGACGTGAACCTCGGGTCGCTCGCCACGATCTGGCGCGGCGGGTGCATCATCCGGGCCCGGTTCCTCGACCGCATCCGGGCGGCGTACGACGCGGACCCGAGCCTGCCGACCCTGCTCGTCGACCCGGCCTTCGCCGAGGCCCTCGCCGACGCGCAGGACGCGTGGCGGCGGGTGGTGTCGACCGCGGTGACGATCGGCGTGCCGACCCCGGGCTTCTCCTCCGCGCTCGCCTACTACGACGCGCTCCGGCGCGACCGGCTCCCCGCCGCGCTCATCCAGGGCATGCGGGACTACTTCGGCGCCCACACCTACCGCCGGGTCGACCGGGAGGGCGCCTTCCACACCGACTGGTCCGGCGACCGCGCCGAACGGCCGGCCTGACCCGGTACGGCCCGCGCTCCGGCGGGCCGTACGGGCCGCGGGTGCGGGCCGTACGGGGTGCGATCCCCCTATCCCGGATCCGGACCCGGGCCGCGCGGCCGGACGCGTGGCCCGGGGGATCACGGGGAGCTGCGACGGCCCACCCCGCCGGTGAGGCTCACTCCGCGGCGGCGGGGACCTTCTCCGGCTCCGCTGCTCCGCCGTGGCCGAGGCCGGTGCGCAGCGGGACGTGCTTGACGAAGGCGGAGGCCAGCGGGACCACGACCGCGAACAGCAGCGACCAGGCGAAGACCGAGGCGATCGCGTCCGCGAGGGACTCCACGAAGCCGGCCTTGACCTGGGCGGGGATGCTCCCGGCCGAGGCCGAGCGCATGTGCAGGGTGCTGCTCTGGCCGAGCATCTCCGCGGCCTGGGGCCCGAACCGCTCGGTGAGGTTGGCGGTGAGCCGGCTGTTGAAGATCGCCCCGAAGATCGAGATGCCGAACGAGCCGCCGATCGACCGGAAGAACGTCGCGGTGCTGCTCGCCACGCCCATGTCCTTCGGGTCGACGCTGTTCTGGGCGATCACCACGGTGGTCTGCATGAGGAAGCCGATGCCGGCGCCGAGCACGGCGATGAACACGCCGGTCTGCCACTTGGGCGTGGCGGCGTCCTGCAGCGAGAGCAGCCACAGGCCGGCCATCATCACCAGGCCGCCGATGATCGGGTAGCGGCGGTACCGGCCGGTCTTGGTGACCGCGAGGCCCACGACGACGGACACCACGGTCGAGGAGAGCATCATCGGGAGCAGGAGCAGCCCGGAGTTGGTGGCCGTGGCGCCCTGGACGAGCTGCTGGTAGATCGGCACGAAGGCGATGGCGCCGAACAGCGCGAAGCCGAGGAAGACGCCGACCACCGACATCAGGGTGAAGTTGCGGTCGGCGAACACGTGGAGCGGCAGGATCGGCTCGGCCGCGCGCCGCTCGATCGGGATGAACACCGCGAGCGACACGACCGCGAGCGCGGCGAGGGAGAGGATCTGCCACGAGCCCCACGGGTAGCCGTGCTCCTGGCCGCCCCAGGTGGCGATCAGCACGAGCGCGGTGATGCCGATGGTGATGACGATGGCGCCGGGCCAGTCGATCCGGTGGTCGGTGCGGTGCTTGGGCAGGCGCAGCCGCAGGTAGCACCAGATCAGCGACGCGCCGCCGAGCGGCAGGTTGATGTAGAAGGCCCAGCGCCAGTCGGCGTTGTCGGTGATGAAGCCGCCGACCAGCGGCCCGGCGATCATGCTGAGCGACATGACCCCGGCCATGATGCCCTGGTACTGCCCGCGCTGCCGGGGCGGGACCAGGTCCCCGATGATCGCCACCACGCCGACGAGGAGGCCACCGCCGCCGATACCCTGCACCGCGCGGAAGGCGATGAGCTGGGCCATGCCGCCCTCCGGGCCGCCGAGCAGGTCGGAGCCGGCCATGCCGCAGAGCGCGGACCCGACGATGAAGATCAGGACCGAGGTGAGGAAGACGCCCTTACGGCCGTACAGGTCGCCGAGCTTGCCCCAGATCGGCGTGGAGACCGTGGTGCCGAGGACGTAGGAGGTGGTCACCCAGGTGAAATATTCCAGCCCGCCGAGCTCGCTCACGATCCGCGGCATGGCGGTGCCGACGATCATGTTGTCGAGCATGGCGAGCGTCATCGCCAGCAGCAGGCCGGGCAGGACCTGCACGACCTCTTTGGACCGGCCCGGCACGGTTTGCGTCATGTGAGGTTCTCCTTCGTCTACTTACCTGCCGACCGGCAAGTAACCCGGCACACGGTAGAGTCCCTACCTGCCGGCCGTCAAATCCACGAGGACACCGAGGGATGCGCGCACAGACCGACACCAGGAGCCGAATTCAGGACATCGCCGTCCGGCTCTTCAGCGAGAAGGGGTACGAGGCCACCTCACTGCGGGAGATCGCCGAAGCCCTGGGCATGACCAAGGCCGCGCTCTACTACCACTTCCGCACCAAAGAGGACATCATCAGCAGCCTCGTCCAGGATCGGATCACGTACCTCGACGAGCTGATCGCCTGGGCGCGCCGGCAGCCGCAGACCCCCGAGACCAGGCGGGAGGTCATCCGGCGGTACGCCGAGGGCCTCCGGCAGGGGCGCCACAAGGACGTGATGCGCCTGATGGACTCCAACCAGGCCTCCCTCGCCCGGCACCCGAAGATCGTGGAGGTCCACGGCAAGATCTTCGAGCTCATCGACGTGCTCTGCGGGCCCGACGCGACCCTCGCGGACCGGCTCCGGGGCATGCTGGCGCTCGTCTCGCTGCACACCGTGTGGTTCCTCCCGGACGGCGCCGCGCCGCAGGAGCGCGTCGCGGCCGCGCTCGAGGTCGCCGATGAGCTGATCGAGCGGGCCGCCCTCCCCTCCCCCGGCGACGCCCGCTGAGCGGCGGCGCACCCTCACCGGCGCCCGGCCCGGCGGTTCCGCTTGGCCGGTCCGCCCATGTCCTTCCCGCGTGTCCTCCCCGATCGCGGCCGCCCGCGCGACGGTCGCCGGCCGCGGCGCTCCCGGCCGGACCTGCCGATCCGCTTCGGCTCGGCCACGTACGAGGGGTTCGTGGCCGCACCGGACGCCCGGAACCCGGCGCGGGCGCATCCCCGGAATCGTCGGCCGCCCTCGTTATCGTCGCGCCATGGACCACCCGAGGCCGGTGAGCGGCACGGTGCTCGCGTCCGGCGGAGGCCCGGCGCTCCCGTCCCACGGCGCACCGGCGGGCGCTCGCCCCGGATGGACGCCGGTGGCCGGGCAGGGACGAGAGGGAAGGCTTCGCCGCAGGGAGGGAGCGCTGACATGGCCGAGTCGATGGCGACGTTTCTGATGTTCCAGGACGGCCGCGCCGAGGAGGCGATGCGCTGGTACGTGTCGCTGTTCGGCGGCACCATCGAGCGCATCGACCGCTGGGGCGAGGACGAGCCGGGTGAGACCGGCAGGGTGAAGTACGCGTCGTTCACCCTCGCCGGGCACGCGCTGCGGTGCATGGACAGCCCGCCGGTGCACGCGTTCGGCTTCACGCCCTCGGTCTCGCTCTTCGTCGACTGCGCGGACGAGGCCGAGGTCGACCGGCTGTTCACGGCGCTGTCCGAGGGCGGCCAGGTGCTGATGCCGCTGGGCGAGTACGAGTTCAGCCGCCGCTTCGGCTGGTGCAACGACCGGTACGGGGTGTCGTGGCAGATCGGCCTCGTCTGAGGCCGCCGGGGGCCGGGGACGACGCCGGTCCGGTCTCCGCGTGCCGCCGTCCGGATTTCGGAGATCATGCGTCAGCCCGGGCGCGTCGCCCTTGGCACCCACCGGAACATGCCGGAGGATGCGCCCAAAGCGACCATCCGCGGCGACATGGCAGGTGAGCACATGACCCAGGCCGAGGAACGGAAGCCCGGCGCCGGTGTGCTGTTCGGGCAGGAGCACGTCCGGCGGTACCTGGAGACCGGGGGCGAGGAGGGCCACGACTGGCAGGGCACGACCGTCCTGATCCTCACCACCACCGGGCGCAAGACGGGGCGGAAGCACAGCACCCCGCTGATCTATCAGCCGTACGGCGACGCCTACCTCGTCGTCGCGTCCAAGGGCGGCAGTGACACCCCGCCGGACTGGTACCTGAACCTCGTGGCCAACCCCGAGGTCGAGGTCCAGATCAAACGCGACCGGTTCCGGGCCAGGGCGCGGACCGCAACCCCGGAGGAGAAGCCGGACATGTGGCGGGTGATGACCCGGGCGTGGCCGGCGTACGACGAGTACCAGCGGAAGACGAGCCGGGAGATCCCGGTCGTCGTGCTGGAACGGATCTGAGCCCACGGCCGAGGCACCGCCCCTACCGAGACCACCATGTCATCCACCCCGTGGCGGTGGCGGGGGCGCGCGGTTCACGCCGTCGCCTCAGGGCCGGAGGAAGGGCTGTCCCGGCTCTCCCCCGGAGGCGTGAGCGGGAGCCGGGCGGCGAGCGCGAAGCCGCTGTCGGCGGTCGGCCCGGCCATGAGCCGGCCGCCGAGGATGGCCACCCGCTCCCGCAGGCCGGCGATGCCGTACCCCCCGCTCACCTCCGAGGCCTCCTTGATCGCCCCGCGTGGGGGCCCGGACACCCGGGTGAGCTCCTCCATCGCCGCCTCCGCGTCCGTGCACGCCTCGGCGGTGGAGGTGTTGATCACGCCGACGTAGACGAGTTCGTCCCCTCTGACCTCGACGGCGATCCGGACCTTGGAGCCCGGGGCGTGCTTGCGGACGTTGTTGAGCCCTTCCTGGACGATGCGGTAGCAGGCGTGGGCGACCTTCTGCGGCAGGCGGCCCTGCGGGACGTCGATGTGCGTGGTGACCTCGAGGCCCGTGGCCTTGGCCTCCTCCGCCAGGCGCATGATCCCCTCGAGCCCTCCGGGCGAGGGCACCTCGTCCCGGCGGAGCACGGTGAGCAGCTGGCGCAGCTCGCTCAGCGCCTGGACGCCCTTCTCCTCGATGTTGCCGGCGAGCTCGTAGACCTCGCGGAGGTCCTTGGTCTCGCGGATGATCCCCGCGCTGAGCACCATGACGGTGACCGCGTGCGTCACCGTGTCGTGCAGCTCCCGCGCGATCCAGCGGCGCTCCCGGGACGCGGCGATCTCCTCCCGTTCGAGCGCCGTGGCGCGGGCCTCCTCGATCGCGTGGCGGTAGTGGCGCACCCAGGTGCCGACGAGGGCCGGCAGGTAGACGAGGGTGAAGGCGCGCACGAGGCTGAAGAACGGCAGCCGGTCGGTGTACGGGCACGCGTGGTCGACCACGAGGTACACGGCGGTGAGGCCCAGCGCCACGAAGGTCCACCGGGGCAGCCGGTGCACCGCGGTCATCGAGTAGGCGGCGAGGAGCATCGGTACGACCTGGCCGGTGAGCAGCGCGCACACCGCCGACATGATGATCATCGGCCAGGGCGTGCGACGCCGGAGCAGCATGGCCGCAGCGGTCAGCCCGCCCACCAGGTACTCGGCCCAGGCCAGCTGCGGCCCCCAGACCGAGAAGCTGAGGCCCGTGGCCGTCGCCGGTAGGGTGAACGCCAGGACGGCCACGGCGAGCACCACGTCGACGATGGCGCCGCGGTGCCGCATGACCAGCTCGGCCAGCTTCGTTCTCACACGGTGAGAGTGCCCGTTGACCTGCGGGTTCTCTCCACGGCACGCGCCTTTGGCGCCAACTTTACGGTGGGTCGCCGGGCTTGCGGCGGACCGAACGGTGCCTTGGTTTCGGCAGGATAGGACTCGTGAGCGAGAACCAGAGCCTCATCCAGCGTTTGCCGCGTGACCCGGATCCTGACTCGGTGTTCGACGCGTTCGTGAGATGGAACGCCGACCGGGGCATCACGCTCTACCCGGCGCAGGAGGAGGCGCTGATCGAGGTCGTCTCCGGCCACAACGTGATCGTCGCCACGCCCACCGGCTCCGGGAAGAGCCTGGTGGCCGCCGGAGCCCACTTCGCCGCCCTCGCCCGGGACGAGGTGAGCTTCTACACCGCGCCCATCAAGGCGCTGGTGTCGGAGAAGTTCTTCGACCTGTGCGCGCTCTTCGGCAGCGAGAACGTGGGCATGATGACCGGCGACGCCTCGGTGAACATCGACGCCCCGATCATCTGCTGCACGGCGGAGATTCTCGCGCAGATCGCGCTGCGGGACGGCGCGGACGCCGACGTCGGCACCGTGATCATGGACGAGTTCCACTTCTACTCGGAGCCGGACCGCGGCTGGGCCTGGCAGGTGCCGCTGCTGGAGCTGCCCCAGGCGCAGTTCGTGCTGATGTCGGCGACGCTCGGCGACATGTCCCGGTTCGAGAAGGACCTCACCCGCCGGACCGGCCGCCCCACGACGGTGGTCAAGAGCGCCGAGCGCCCGGTCCCCCTGGTGTACTCGTACCGGAAGACGCCGCTGCACGAGACGATCGAGGAGCTGCTCGCCAACGACCAGGCCCCGATCTACGTGGTGCACTTCACCCAGGCCGCGGCGATGGAGCGCGCCCAGGCCCTCACCAGCATCAACGTGTGCACCAAGGCGGAGAAGGAGGCCATCGCCAAGGAGATCGGCAACTTCCGGTTCACCACCCGCTTCGGCCGCACCCTCTCCAGGCTGGTACGGCACGGCATCGGCGTGCACCACGCGGGCATGCTCCCGAAGTACCGCCGCCTGGTGGAGCGGCTCGCCCAGGCGGGCCTGCTGAAGGTGATCTGCGGCACCGACACCCTGGGCGTCGGCGTCAACATCCCGATCCGCACGGTGCTCTTCACCGCCCTGTCGAAGTTCGACGGCAGCCGGGTGCGCCGGCTGCGGGCCCGGGAGTTCCACCAGATCGCCGGGCGGGCGGGCCGCGCCGGCTTCGACACGGTCGGCTACGTGGTCTGCCAGGCGCCCGAGTACGTCATCGAGAACGAGCGGGCCCTCGCCAAGATCGGCGACGACCCGAAGAAGCGGCGCAACTTCGTGCGGAAGAAGCCGCCCGAGGGGTTCGTCGGGTGGAGCGAGGAGACCTTCCAGAAGCTCCAGGAGTCCGAGCCCGAGCCGCTGGTCTCCCGGTTCAAGGTCACCAACGCCATGCTGCTCGCGGTGATCAACCGGCCGGGCGACTGCTTCCAGGCGATGAAGCGGCTGCTCACCGACAACCACGAGGACCGCAAGGCCCAGCGGCGGCACATCAGCCACGCCATCGCGATCTACCGCTCGCTGCTGGCCGGCGGGATCGTGGAGACCCTGCCCGAGCCGGACGAGTACGGCCGGCGGGCACGGCTCACCGTGGACCTGGGCGAGGATTTCGCCCTCAACCAGGCGCTCGCCACGTTCGCCGTGTCCACGTTCCGGCTGCTCGACCCCGAGTCCCCGACGTACGCGCTGGACATCGTCTCGGTCGTGGAGTCGACGCTCGACGACCCGCGGTCGATCCTCCAGGCCCAGCTCAACAAGGAGCGGGCCGACGCGGTCGCGCGGATGAAGGCCGAAGGGCTCGACTACGAGGAGCGGATGGAGCGCCTCGCGGAGATCACCTACCCCATGCCGCTCGCCGACCTGCTCTTCGGCGCGTACGAGGAGTACCGGCGCGGTCACCCGTGGGTGGCCGACCACGCGGTGAGCCCCAAGTCGATCGTGCGCGACATGTACGAGCGGGCGATGACCTTCACCGAGTACGTCCAGTACTACGAGATCGCCCGCTCGGAGGGGACGCTCCTGCGCTACCTCACCGACGCCTACCGGACCCTCTCCCGGACGGTTCCCACGCAGTACCGCAACGACGAGCTCGTCGACCTGATCGAGTGGCTCGGCGAGATGGTCCGCCAGGTCGACTCGAGCCTCATCGACGAGTGGGAGAAGCTCGCCAACCCCGAGGCCGCGGCCCAGGAGGAGGAGACCGAGGCCCCGGCCCGGCCGGTCACCGGCAACCCGCGGGCCTTCCGGGTCATGGTCCGCAACGCGATGTTCCGCCTGGTCGAGCTCGCCGCGCTCGACAAGGAGGAGGAGCTCACCGAGCTCCACCCCGAGATCGACTGGGGGGCCGCGCTCGACGCGTACTACGACGAGCACGACGAGATCCTCACCGGCCCGGACGCCCGCGGGCCGCACCTCCTCATGATCGAGGAGGGCAAGGACGTGTGGCGGGTGCGCCAGATCATCGACGACCCCGCCGGCGACCACGACTGGGGCATCAGCGCCGAGGTGGACCTCGCCGCCTCGGACGCCGAGGGGCAGGCCGTCATCCGGGTGACCGCGTTCGACCGGCTGTGACGGGGACGGCCGCCCCTCCCCCGGGGTTCCCGGCGTGTTGCACACCACTCACGGGAATTCGCTACCATAATCACGTCGCCGCAAGGCGGACGCGGAAGTGGCTCAGTTGGTAGAGCATCACCTTGCCAAGGTGAGGGTCGCGGGTTCGAGTCCCGTCTTCCGCTCTAAGAGAGGTCTTCACACCCGGGCCTCGCTCGGTGGAGTGGCCGAGAGGCGAGGCAGCGGCCTGCAAAGCCGCGTACACGGGTTCAAATCCCGTCTCCACCTCTATTCCGGTCTGCCGCATTCTCGCGCGGCGCAGGTCGCCCCTTCTCATCGATCTTCCGCAGGCGCACACTGGAATCGAGGCTGAAGCGATTCCGGTGGAGCGGCCATGCCCGGTGACACGTTGCACGGAGTGCCGCTGCTCTCCCGCGGCAGGCACCGCAATCCGGCGAAGGGCGCGTGCTTCATGGAGCTCGCGTCCTACCTCGCGGGGGAACGGTGGAGCGACCATCCCTCATGCACGCATCCGCTGCTCGCCGGGCTCGCCCGCATGGTCAACGACCTCATCTCCGATGAGGCCCGGCCCGGGCTCGCCGTGCTCATCCCGTCGGTGATCGGCCTGGTCGGCGACGACCCCCGGCTCGACGCGCGGATCGCGCTCCGCTGCGCCACGACCGCGCTGCCCGTCGCCGCGCACGAGCGGCAGCTCGCGCTCGCCGTCTCGATCCTGGCGGCCGAGCGGGTGCTGGCGCGGCTCGAAGACCGGCCGTACGGCACGCTCGAGGAGCGGAGCCGGGAGGCCCTGCTCCGGGCGCCGGACGCGTGGCGCTGGGCGCGGGACTTCAGGCTCGGCAGCAAGGTCTCGCCGAAGCGGTTCCGCAAGTACGCGGCGCCGAGCACGGTGCAGCTCGCCGTGGTGTCGGTCGCCGAGGCCTGCATCCCGGACCCGGACGCGCTGCTCAAGGAGATGCTCGCCGGCGCGATCGACGACTGCTGGGCCCTGCTGCGGGCCACCTCGGGCCGGGGACCCGCCACGGTCGACCCTCAGCGCTGGGCCGAGGCCACCCGCCTCACCCGCCGCCCGGCCGCGGCGTCGGCCCGCTGAGCGCGGCGCGCGCCGGCGCAGGGATCGACGGCGCGCGTGCGTGAGACCGGCGCGGGCTCGCGCATCCCGGCACGGCCGGTCGGCACCACGCAACGGCACCGCCGCCGGCGCACCCGGCCGCGTGGCTCCATGAGGGCGCGCGGGACGGGTCAGGGGCCCAGCCGTACGGGGAGCCGGGCCAGGCGCCAGAACATGGGCACCGGCTGGCGGTCGAGCCTCTCGGGCGGGACCGCGAGCCGGAGCCCGGGGAACCGGCGGAGCAGCGTCCCGATCGCCACCTCGGCCTCCTGCCGGGCCAGCGCGGCGCCGAGGCAGTAGTGCGGGCCGTGCCCGAACCCGAGGTGCGTCTCCCGGCGCGGATCCGGCTGGCGGGTGATGTCGAACCGCTCCGGGTCGGCGAAGTGACGCGGGTCGTGGTTGGCCGCGACCAGCACGGCCATCACCGCCTCGCCGCGCCGGATGGTCACCCCGCCGACCTCGATGTCCTCGGTCGCGTACCGGAGCCGGGTGCCGTGGATGGGGCTGCACCGGCGGACGAACTCGTGGACCGCGCCCGGCAGCAGCCCCGGGTCGGCGCGCAGCCTGGCGAGCTGGTCGGGGTGGGCGAGCAGGGCGGCGACGGTGTTGCCGATCAGGTGGGCGGTGGTCTCGTGCCCGGCGAAGACCAGGGTCACCACCATCGTGATCATCTCGGCGTCGGTGAGCCGGTCCCCCTGCTCGTCGTGGGCGCGGATCAGCCCGGTGAGCAGGTCGTCGGCCGGATGCCCGCGCCGGTGCGCGATCAGGTCCGAGATGTGGCCGACCATCTCCCGCACGGGCTCGGCCAGGGCCCCGGGCCGCATCCCGGCCAGGGAGGTGAGCGCCCGCCCCCACGCGCGCCAGCGCGGCCGGTCCGCCTCGGGGATGCCGACGAGCTCGGAGATGACCGTGATCGGCAGCGGGTAGGCGAAGTGCTCCATGAGGTCGGCCACGCCGTGCTCGGCGGTCCCGGGGAGCCGGTCGCACAGCTCCTCGGTGATCTTCTCGACCCGGGGCCGGAGGGCCTGGACGTGCCGCGGGGTGAACGCGCGGGAGACGAGCCGCCGCAGCCGGAGGTGGTCGGCGCCGTCGGCGTCGAGGACGCCCTCGAACAGGTACCGGGCGTACTCGCGCGGGATGCCGCGGGCCTCGAGCATCCGCTCGCGGATCGCGGCCGCGTCCACGCCGGGGACGTTCGCCGGGTCGTTGACGAACCGCTGGTCGCTCAGCACCGCCGCCACGTCCTCGTACCGCGTGGCGAGCCAGATCGGCGCGTCCCGGCCGGCGAGCAGGGCGCGCGTCATCGGGGACTCCTCGCGGATCCGGGAGAACCCGCGGATCGGGTCGGCCAGCAGCCCGGGATCCCGCAGGTCGATGGGGCACGTGGTGCTCGGTCCGCTCATGATCCCCCCTGACCGGCCGTCCCGGTGGGCGGTTCCCCACCCGGGCGGGCGGCGCAGCAAGATGCTTCCCGTTCCGCGCGGGCTGATGCCGGAAATGTCCCCTGGCCCCGCCGGGGCGGCTCCGGGGCCGGGTCCCGCCAGTTGGGCGCCACGCCTCGTCAGGCCCCACGCCTCGTCCGCATGCCACCGGACGGGCCGCAGCAGCGCCGGCCTCGCGCGCCGGCGGTCGGCGGCGTGGCGCGGGCGCGCCCGCCCGCCGCTGGGAGAGCCGCACGTGGGGGTGAGCCGCCGCTCGGCCAAAAGGCGCGCACCAGCCACGGGGAGAGCCTCACCCTGGCCCGTGCGGCACCGGATCGTGAGCGGGTCCGGGAGCGAAGCCCGGCCTGAGCCGGGACGGCCGGGGTGATCCGTACGGCCGTGGGCCGGCCTCGGGCGCCGCCGCTCAGCCGGCCAGCCACACGTACCCGGCGAACCGGCCGGTCACCCGCTCCCGCCGGTACGAGTACAGGTCGGGCGTCTCGATCGTGCAGCGGTCGTCGTGCCGGATGTCGGTCACCCCGGCGGCGCGGAGCTGGGCCTCGATCCCGGCGCGCAGGTCGAGGGAGGGCGTGCCGCGCCGGGTGGTGGCCCACGCCTCCGGGACCCGGGCGGCGACCCGCTCGCGCATCTCGGCGGGGACCTCGTAGCACCGGCCGCAGGCGGCGGGCCCGATCACGGCGACCATCCGCGCCGGGTCGGCGCCCCGGGCCGCCATGGCCTCGATCAGCGCCGGGACGACCCCCGCCTCGGTGCCCGGCCGCCCCGAGTGCGCTCCCCCGGTCAGGCCCGCCACCGGGTCGGCGACGAGCACCGGGGCGCAGTCGGCGACCAGGACCGCGAGCCCGAGGCCCGGCCGGTCGGTGAAGACGGCGTCGAGACCGGGCGGGTCGGCGCCGAACGGCGCGGTGACGTAGGCGACGTCGGCGCCGTGCACCTGGCGCATGTAGACGACCCGGTCCAGGCCGAGCTCGGCCGCGGTCCGCGCCCGGTTCTCCGCGACGGCCGCCGGGTCGTCCCCCACCGCGCCGCCGAGGTTGCGGGTGCCGTACGGCCCGGTGCTCACCCCGCCGTGCCGGTCGGTGAACGCCATCCGCACCGGGCCCACCTCGATCACCTTCACCGCCGCCCCGCCTCCGCCACCTCGGCGTACAGGTCGCGCGTCCGCTCCGCCACCCGCCGCCAGGAGAAGTGCTCGATCGCGCGGCGGCGGCCCGCCTTGCCCATGGCGGCCGCCCGCGCCGGGTCGCGGAGCAGCGCGTTCACCCGGTCGGCGAGGGCCGCGGCGAACGCGCCGGGGTCGGCCGGCTCACCGTCCGGGCCCTGGTCGATCGGCACGAGCAGCCCGGTCACCCCGTCCTCGACCACCTCGGGGATGCCGCCGGTGGCGGTCGCCACGACCGCGGTCTCGCAGGCCATCGCCTCGAGGTTGACGATGCCCATGGGCTCGTACACCGAGGGGCAGACGAAGACCGTGGCGTGGGTGAGGATCTCGATCAGCTCGTCCCGGGGCAGCATCTTCGTGATCCACACGACCCGCTCCCGCCTGGCGGACAGCTCGCGCACCAGGCCGGTGACCTCCTCGGCGATCTCGGGCGTGTCCGGTTCGCCGGCGCAGAGCACGAGCTGGGCGCCCGGCTCCAGCGACCGGGCGGCCCGCAGCAGGTGGGGCAGCCCCTTCTGCCGGGTGACGCGGCCCACGAAGACCGCGTACGGCACGGCCGGGTCGATGCCGTACCGCCGCAGCGCGCCGATCCCGGGCGACGGGGCGTACTCGCCGGTGTCGATCCCGTTGTGGATCACCCGCACCCGGTCGGGCGGTATCTCGGGGTACACCCTGAGCACGTCCCGGCGCATCGCCTCCGAGACCGCGATGATCGCGTCGGCGCCGAGCAGGGCGGTCCGCTCCGCCCACGAGGAGAGGGCGTACCCGCCGCCGAGCTGCTCGGCCTTCCACGGCCGCAGCGGCTCGAGGCTGTGGGTGGTGGCCACGTGCGGCACGCCGTACAGCAGCTTGGCCAGGTGCCCGGCGAAGTTGGCGTACCAGGTGTGGCTGTGCACCAGGTCGGCGTCCGCGCACCCCGCGGCCATCTCCACGTCCACCCCGAGGACCTGGAGCGCGGCGTTCGCCTGCCGCAGCCCGTCCGGCACCCGGTAGGCGCGCACCCCGGGCTCGGCGCGGGGCTCGCCGAAGCAGCGCACGCGCACCTCCACCAGGTCGCGCAGCTCCCGGGCCAGGTAGGCGACGTGGACACCGGCCCCGCCGTACACATCGGGGGGATATTCGCGGGTGAGCAGATCGACGCGCATACCTGGACAGCTTACGGCCCGGGCCCCGTCCCGGGCCGGGGCGGCGATGACGCCCGGGGTGCGGGAGACCGGACCGGCTCCGGTGCCCGGCGCGTCCCGGAGCGGCACCGCGAGCACCCCGGTAGACGGCGCGTTCCGGACCCCAGGCAGCCGACGTGTTCTGGCACTGCACCGCGAGCGCCCCTGGCCCGGCGGGCGGCGGCATCGCGCCGCACGGGCGGGCCGCCGCGGTCGCGCGGCCCCGATGCCGGCGATCGTCTGCGGGGACCCTGGCCCGGCCCGGCGATGTGACATACCGCTTTTTCCGGTCACTGTGCTGCTCGCCGGTGTTCTGGACGTTAGTGTCCTCTTATGAGGGTCCTGGCGATCGTGCTCGCCGGTGGCGCGGGCAAGCGGCTGATGCCGCTGACCGCGGACCGCGCCAAGCCGGCGGTTCCCTTCGGCGGCGTCTACCGCCTGATCGACTTCGTGCTGTCGAACCTGGCGAACGCGCACTTCCTGCGCATCGTCGTGCTGACGCAGTACAAGAACCACAGCCTGGACCGGCACATCTCCCGCACCTGGCGGCTCTCCGCGATGCTCGGCAACTACGTGACGCCGGTCCCGGCGCAGCAGCGGCTGGGCCCGCGCTGGTTCGCCGGCTCGGCCGACGCGATCTTCCAGAACCTCAACCTCATCTACGACGAGCGGCCGGAGCACGTGCTCGTGTTCGGCGCGGACCACATCTACCGGATGGACCCCCGGCAGATGCTCGATCAGCACGTCGCCACCGGCGCCGACGTGACGGTCGCCGCGATCCGGCAGCCGCTGTCGCTCGCCGACCAGTTCGGGGTGATCGAGACCGATCCGACCGGCCGGCGGATCACGTCGTTCCGGGAGAAGCCCACCAACGCCACCGGCCTGCCGGACGCCCCCGACCAGATCTTTGCGTCGATGGGCAACTACATCTTCCGGACCCAGGCCCTGATCGAGGCGCTGCGCGAGGACGCGGTCAACCCGGACAGCCGGCACGACATCGGCGGCGACATCATCCCGATGTTCGTCAAGAGCGGCACCGCGTACGTGTACGACTTCGCCACCAACGTGGTCCCGGGGGCGACCGAGCGGGACCGGGGGTACTGGCGCGACGTCGGGACCCTGGACGCCTACTACGAGGCCAACATGGACCTGGTCTCGGTCCACCCGGTCTTCAACCTGTACAACGACGAGTGGCCGATCTACACCGGCCACGACCCGCTGCCGCCGGCCAAGTTCGTGCACAACGAGGGCGACCGGATCGGGCGGGCGCTCGACTCCCTGGTGTCGCCCGGGGTCATCGTCTCCGGCGGGATGGCGGTGCGCTCCATCCTCTCGCCCCGGGTCGTGCTGCACTCGCAGTCACTGGTCGAGGACTCGGTGCTCATGGACTCGGTGACGGTGGGCCGGGGTGCGATCGTCCGCCGGGCGATCATCGACAAGAACGTGGTCGTCCCCGACGGCGCCCGGATCGGGCTCGACCTGGAGTACGACCGTCAGCGCTTCACCGTCACCGCGAACGGGATCGTGGTGATCGGGAAGAACGAGATCATCGACCGTTGATCCGCCACATCGGTTCGACGATCGTCCACTGCGCCTCCCACATGCGCCGGGCGCGCCGCTGGTTGATCGCGCGAACCGACACGGTCAGGGTGCCGAGCACGGCGGCCGCGAGCACGGGGATCCCGCCGCCCACGGTGACCGCGCGCACCACCGTGGCGTCCCGGTCCTGCGGGCGGGTGGTGGGCGCGCCCCGCTCGTCGACCCAGAGCCGCACCGTGTCGCCCGCCCGCTTGGTGGGCGCGACGGTGAGGGTGTCCTGCCACACCGTCCCGTTGGGGGCCGTCCACCGCGCCTTGGCCTGCCCGACCGGGGCGCCGGCCGGCGAGAACCGGGCCATGGCGACGTCCTCGATCAGGGTGGCGCTCACCTCGTGCCGGGCCCGCTGCTGCTCCGCCTCCACGCGCAGGCCCTTCTCGTACTCCCGGATGCCGAGCATGATCCCGGCCACCATCGCGACGAGCACGCCGATGACCGCGAGCAGCCGGACGGCGGCCTCGAACCGGTCGCACGGGCGGCGGAGCGGGTTCCGGTCGAAGCCCAGCCATCGGGCCAATCGTGCGATGGGACTCTGCGACGGGACCGAACTCTTCGACATCTCACACCTCACAGGGTGATTACCACTGCGAGTCCCGTTTATGCCTATATTGCATCCCAAGAGAATCGTGGGGAACGACCTTCCTGAAATGCCCGGACGCCTTCGGCCAATTCCCCGCTCTCCCGGGCCACGCGCTGCCAGCGGCGAAAGGCCTCCTCGTCCGCCCGGCCGTCGATGATCTCCTTCATCGCGGCGAGCGTCAGCCGGGAGCGGGTGGCGATCGTCGCGGCCATGCCGTACGCCCGGCCGGCGAGCTCCTCCGGCGGGACGACCTCGTCGACGAGGCCGATCCGCAGCGCGTGACCTGCGTCGATGAGCTCGGCCGTGTAGATCAGGTACTTCGCCCGCGCCGGCCCGACGGTCTCCACCAGCCGCCGCGCCGAGCTCATCGGATAGACGATGCCCAGCTTCGCCGGGGTGATACCGAACCGCGCGCGGGACGAGGCGATCCGCAGATCGCACGCGAGCGCGAGCTGGCAGCCGCCGCCGACGCAGTAACCATCGATCACCGCGATAACGGGTTTCGGAAACTCGATCAGCGCGCGTTCGGCCGCGACGGTAAGCGCCGTGTCATCTCCGTTCTCGCCGAGTTTGGCGATTTCTGAAATATCAGCACCGGCGCAGAAAGTCTCCCCCGCTCCGGTGAGGAGCAGCACGCGGACCGCGGGATCGGTGGCGAGGCCGGAGAGGATCCCTGGGAGCTCCTGCCACATCTGCGCCGTCATGGCGTTCCGCTTCTCCGGCCGGTTCAGGGTGAGCGTGGCGATGTGCCCGGCGATCGTCAGGGTGAGGTGTCCGGAACTGGTCACCCCTCGATTCTGCGGATGATCGCCGAGCCGGTCCGCACCGGGGCCGGGCCACGCGCGAAGGCCGTGCGGCCGGCAGCGGGCTCCCGGCCGGGCCACACCCGCAACGGCCGCACGGGCATCCGCGATCTCCCGGAGCATCTCGGCGAGCGGTATTCCGGCCGGGCCACACCGCCGGGCTCTGGATCCCTGCGCGCTCCGCCCGGTGGGCGGCTCCGGGCCGGAGCGCGGCCGTCGCCCATCAGGTCACCCTGAGCCCGGGGGTGACGTCCCGGGCAGCGGTTCGGCGGTCAGCGCAGGCCGAGGTCCCGCAGCAGTTCGCCGGTCCGGCGTGCCTCGTCCACCAGCCACTCGCCGAACTCGTCCCCGGCGAGGTACATGCACGCCCACCCGTTGCGGTCGCACGCCCGCTGCCAGGCGGGCGATCCGGCGATCGCGGCGCACAGGTCGAGCAGCGCCTGGCGCTCCCGGTCGGGCAGGGTCCGCGGGCCGACCAGCCCGGTCCAGTCGGCGTACACCAGCCGGACCCCCGACTCCAGGAGGGTGGGCGCGTCCACCCCGGCCAGGCGCTCCGAGGAGGAGACGGCGAGCGGCCGGAGCCGCCCGGCCCGGATGTACGGGAAGAGGTCGCTCCTGGTGCCGAAGGCGAGCGGCGCCTGCCCGTCGAGCACCGCGGCGATCAGATCGGCGGGGTCGGGGAAGGCCGCGTAGTTGAGCCTGCGCAGGTCGGCCCCGAGGCCCTTGGCGGTCAGCCCGTAGAGCAGGTGCTCGGGCCCGCCGGTGGCGCCCCCGGCCACCCGCGGGCCGGCGGGATTCCGCCGCAGCGCGGCGGCGAACTCGTCGAACGTGCGGAATCCGGAGTCGGGCGAGGTGACCAGGACCTCCCACTCGCCCACCAGGCGCGCGAGCGGTACGGCACGGCCGGCCACCGGGGCGCACTCCCCCAGCGCCGCGGAGGTGAGCAGCCTGGTGTCGGTCACCAGCAGGTCGCCGGCGCGGCCGTCCTCGACGAATCGCGCGAGCCCGCCCATGCCGCCGCCGTCGTCGGCGCCGGAGCCGGCGCCGTCCAGCCGCACGCGCGCGGCCCAGCGGCCCTCGATGAGCGCGGTCAGCTCCCGTGCGACGCGCTCCGCCTTCCGGCCGGCCTCCTCCGGGACCACCAGCAGGAGCTCCTGCCGCCTGGGCGGGTCCGGCACCCCGCACGCGCCCGCGAGGGCGAGCACCCCGAGCGCGAGGACGGTACGGCGTCGCACGTCGGCACCCTCCCCCGAGTAGTCCTCACCCTCAGAATAGGACTAATTACTCGTTGTATCCATATATCGGGCATATGGGATCAAAAGGTGGATGCCGGACGCCGTCCGGGCCGGGGCGTGAAGTACGCCCGGACATGAGAGAAGGCGGTGCGGCCGGGCCGCACCGCCTCTCCCGGGTCCCGTCCCGGCTCAGACCGCGGTCGCGCTCACTCCACGGTGACGCTCTTGGCGAGGTTGCGCGGCTTGTCCACGTCGCGGCCGAGGGCCACGGCGGCGTGGTAGGCGAAGAGCTGCAGCGGGATGGTGAGCAGGATCGGGTCGAGCTCGTTCTCGTTCTTCGGCACCACGATGCAGTCGTCGGCCGCGTCCGTGGCCCGGTGGCCGACCATCACGATGCGCCCGTTGCGCGCCCGGATCTCCTCGAGCGTGGTGAGGTTCTTGTCGAGCAGCTCGTCGTCCGGGACGATCGCGACGGTCGGCAGCTCGGGGCTGATCAGCGCGAGCGGGCCGTGCTTGAGCTCGCTCGCCGGGTAGGCCTCGGCGTGGATGTAGGAGACCTCCTTGAGCTTCTGCGCGCCCTCGCGCGCCACCGGGAAGCCGCGCACCCTGCCGACGAACATCATCCCCGGGGCGTCGGAGTACTTGATCGCGAGCTCCCGGATCTGCTCCTCGAGCGTGAGGATCTCCTTGATCTGCTCGGGGAGCCGGCGCAGCCCGTCGCAGATCCGCTTGCCCTCGGCCGGCGACAGGTCGCGGACCCGGCCGAGGTGGAGGGCGAGGAGCGCGAACACGACCGCGGTCGAGGTGAAGGCCTTGGTCGAGGCGACCGACACCTCGGGGCCGGCGTGGAGGTACACGCCACCGTCGCACTCCCGGGCGATGGCGCTGCCCACCGTGTTCACGATGCCGAGCACCCGGGCGCCCTTGCGCTTGAGCTCCTGGACCGCGGCGAGGGTGTCATAGGTCTCGCCCGACTGGCTGACCGCCACGTAGAGGGTGTCGCCCTCCACGACCGGGTTGCGGTACCGGAACTCCGAGGCCGGCTCCGCGTCCGCGGGGATCCGGGCGAGCTCCTCGATGAGCTGCGCGCCCATCTGCCCGGAGTAGTACGCCGACCCGCACCCGATGATCTTGACGCGGCGGAACGAGCGCAGCTCCCGCGCGTCCATGTTGAGCCCGCCGAGGTGGGCGATGTGGAACCGGTCGTCGATGCGGCCGCGTAGCGCCCGGGCGACCGTGTCCGGCTGCTCGCAGATCTCCTTGAGCAGGTAGTGCTCGTAACCGCCGGTGTCGTAGTGGCCCGCGTCCCAGTCCACGGTGAGCGGCTCCTTGGCCGTCTCCGTGGCGTCGCTGGTGAACGTGCTGAACCCGTCGGCCTTGATCACGGCGAGCTCGCCGTCCTCCAGGTGCACGACCTGCCGCGTGTAGCGGATGAGCGCGGCGACGTCGGAGGCGGCGAACATCTCCTTCTCGCCGATGCCGAGCACGATCGGGCTGCCGTTGCGGGCGACCACGATCTCACCGGGCCGCTCGGCGTCGAGGACGGCGATGCCGTACGTGCCGACCACGCCCTTGAGGGCCCGCCGGACCGCCTCGGCGAGGGTCTCCGTCTCCTTGACCGCCCGGCCGATGAGGTGGGCGAGCACCTCGGTGTCGGTCTCGCTGACGAAGGCCACGCCGTCGGCCTCGAGGCGGCGGCGCAGGTCGTCGGCGTTCTCGATGATGCCGTTGTGCACCACCGCGATCCGCTCCCCGGCGTCCAGGTGCGGGTGTGCGTTCACGTCGCTCGGCGCACCATGGGTCGCCCAGCGGGTGTGCCCGATGCCGGTCGTCCCCTTGAACCGGGCGGGCACGGCCGCCGCCAGGTCGGCCACCCTGCCCTTCACCTTGCGGGTCTTCAGCCGCTTGTTGCTGACCACGGCGAGACCCGCCGAGTCATACCCGCGGTACTCCAGCCGCTGGAGGCCTTCGAGCAGGATGGGTGCCGCGTCCTTCCGCCCGACGTAGGCGACGATTCCGCACATATCACTTCCTTATCCGTAGACGATCCGGCGGAGCTGGCGCAGGGACAGCTCCGGTGCCGCGACCCGCCGAGCGGAGAGCTCGGCGGCGATCATCGGGAAGATCTGGTCGTTGGTGAGCCCTTTGGCCTTGAGCTCGGCGTGGCGCCGCCGCACGAAGGCTTCGGCGGTCTCGCCGAAGTACGCCAGCACGTCGGCCACCACCCGGGCGGCCTCCGCCGGCTTGAGCGACGTGGTCCGGGTGAGATGGCCGATCAGATCCTCGAAGGGGTGCCGCGTCGTGGACACAGCGCAGGACCTTAACGCACGAACGCTACTTTTTAGCAAGTTACTTGCCCGTTTTCGGGCAGACTCACCGTATCACCACGAATTGCCGCGCTTCGTTCGGGGTCCCGATGGCCACTGAAGGGGGTTCGTACCGCCTGGTCCCCGGCGTCCGGCCGGGCCGGGATGGGGCGGCCGAGGACGGGATGTCGCCTCGCTCGGGAGATTGATGGCAGTGAGAGCGCCAGATATCCGCTAAAGTTGAACCGCGAGCGCGACCACATCGCGCCGGATGCGGAAGTGGCTCAGTTGGTAGAGCATCACCTTGCCAAGGTGAGGGTCGCGGGTTCGAGTCCCGTCTTCCGCTCTAAGCCCGGCGTACGCCGGTGCACGGGCGATTAGCTCAGGGGCAGAGCGCTTCCTTGACACGGAAGAGGCCAGTGGTTCAAATCCACTATCGCCCACCACGAGATCACGCCGATGGCTCCGCGAACCGCGGAGCCATCGGCGTTTTCGCGACCGCCTCATGCCCCGGAGAACAGGTCGAGACCTGGCCCTGGGAAGCACGGCGGTCCTCCCGGGGACCGGTCCGGAGCGATGCGCGGCCCTCGATTTCCGAACGGCTGCGGTGGAGAACTCCGGCGTCGGCACGCCCGGCGGCCGTGCCGATCAGCCGGCGGACCGCACCCGGCGGCGGGGCATGCCCGGCCGCGTGGCCCGGAATCGGTGACGCACGCGGGCGTCGGCACCTGAGTCACCGATCCGTGCGCCTCCGCCCGTTACCCGGGCCGCAGCGGGGTGATGCTGAGAGAGCGGACCAACCCGGGGCCCGGGAAGCCGGTGATGGGCATGGGCGATCTCCTCGTCATCCTCCTCGCGGCGCTCTCGCTCGCCCTGCTCGCCTGGTTCTTCTTCGGGCCGCGGCGCGCCGGCCGTGCCGTGCCGCGCGACGGCGGGCAGGAGGCGGAGATCACCGTCAAGGGCGGTTATTCGCCGGACGTGATCCGGGTACGGCAGGGCGTGCCGCTGCGGCTGACCTTCGACCGCCGGGAGTCCGGGGACTGCACCGCACGCGTGGTGTTCCCGGACTTCGGGGTGAACCGGCCGCTGCCCGCCTTCCGGCGGACCACCGTCGAGCTGACCCCGGACCGCGCGGGCGAGTTCCGTTTCGCCTGCGGCATGAACATGGTGCACGGCCGGCTGATCGTGGAACCGGCCGGTGGGCCGGGGCCCGCCGAGGGGAGCCCTACCGCCGGCGGACCGGTGCCGGGCCGTATCGAGCCAGTGAACCTCCGGGCCGAGCACGTGCCGGGCCGCACCGCATCACCGGATCGGACCGGGCCGGGTCCACGCCCGTCCGGGCACGAGGACCCGGGCGACGAGCTCGAGGCGGCGGAGCGGCGGGCGGAGATCCGGGACCTGTCCCGGCGGGTCGCCGTGGGCGCGGTGCTCACCGCCCCGGTGGCCCTGGCGGTCATGGCCCATGAGCTCTTCCACGCGGCCTGGGTGCCGGAGCTCCTGCTCGACCGCCGGGTTCAGCTCGCGCTGATCACGCCGGTCATGTTCGTCACCGGCCTGCCGATCCACCGGACCGGCTGGCTGAGCCTCCGCCACCGGACCGCGGAGATGAACAGCCTGATCACGCTGGGCACCACCGCCGCGTACGGCTACAGCCTGCTCGTGACCGTGCTGCCCGGGCTCTTCCCCGCGGACCTGCGCGACGTCTACTTCGAGGCGGTCGGGGTCATCCTCACCCTGATCCTGCTCGGCCGGCTGCTCGAGGCGCGCGCCAAGGCGGGGACCGGGGAGGCGATCCGCCGGCTCATCGGGCTGCGCGCCGCGACGGCCCGGGTACGGCGGGACGGGGCCGAGGTGGAGATCCCGGTCGAGCAGGTGGTGCCGGGCGACCTCGTCAGCGTCCGGCCGGGCGAGAAGATCCCCGTGGACGGCTCGATCGTGGCGGGCCGGTCGGCGGTGGACGAGTCGATGGTGACCGGCGAGCCGATCCCGGTGGAGAAGGGGCCGGGCGACCCCGTGGTGGGCGCGACCGTCAACCAGACCGGGGCGTTCACCTTCCGCGCCGAGAAGGTGGGGAGCGAGACCGCGCTCGCCCAGATCATCCGGCTGGTGCGGGCCGCGCAGGCCTCCACGGCGCCGATCCAGCGGGTCGCCGACCGGGTCTCGGGCTACTTCGTGCCCGTGGTCATGGGCGTCGCCATCGTGACGTTCGCGGTGTGGTTCACCACCGGCCCGGCCCCGGCGCTCACCCACGCGCTGGTCGCCGCGGTCTCCGTGCTGATCATCGCCTGCCCTTGCGCGCTCGGGCTCGCCGCGCCCTTGTCGGTCATGGTGGCCACCGGCAAGGGGGCGGAGGCCGGCATCCTGATCCGCGACGCGGAGGCGCTCGAGACCGCGCGGCGGCTCGACGCGATCGTCCTCGACAAGACCGGCACCGTCACCCGCGGCCGGCCCGAGCTCACCGACGTGGTCCCGGCCGGCGGCCTGGCCGCCGGTGAGCTGCTCCGCCTCGCGGCCTCGGCCGAACGCTCCTCCGAGCACCCGCTCGGCCGGGCGGTGGTGGCCGGGGCGCTCGGCCGCGGCCTCCGGCTCGCCGAGCCGTCCGGGTTCGGCTCGGTGACGGGTGAGGGGGTGAACGCGGTCGTCGAGGGACGCCGGGTGCACGTGGGCGGCCGCCGCCTGCTCTCCGGGGCCGGGGTGGACCCCTCGCCCTTGACGGGGCTCGCCGACCGGCTCGCCCAGGCCGGGCGTACCCCGATCATGGTGGCGGTGGACGGCGAGCCCGCCGGGGTGGTGGGGGTCGCCGACACCGTCAAGGACGGCTCCCGGGACGCGATCGCCGCCCTCCACGATCTCGGCCTCCGGGTGCTGATGCTCACCGGGGACGACCGGCGCGCCGCGGAGGCGATCGCCCGGCAGGTCGGCATCACCCGGGTGCTGGCCGAGGTGCTGCCCGGCCAGAAGGCGTCCGCGATCGCGCGGCTGCAGCGCGACGGCCTGCGGGTGGGCATGGCCGGCGACGGCATCAACGACGCCCCCGCGCTCGCCCGGGCCGACGTCGGGTTCGGCATCGGCACCGGCACCGACGTCGCGATCGAGGCCTCCGACGTGACGCTCGTCTCCGGGGCGCTCAGCGGGATCGTCACCGCGGTACGGCTGTCGCGGGCGGCCATGCGCAACATCACGCAGAACCTGTTCCTCGCCTTCGGGTACAACGCGGTGGGCATCCCGATCGCCGCCGGCGTGCTCTACCCGGTCCTGGGGATCCGGCTCAGCCCCATGATCGCCGCGGCCGCGATGGCCCTGTCGTCGCTCTCCGTGGTGGGGAACGCCAACCGGCTCCGCCGCTTCACCCCGGCGGCCGTCCCGCCCGCGCCACCGGTCCCGGCGGGCCTGGCGGTCACCGTGGAGACGGTCGCGCCGCCGGACCCGGCGGACCGGGGCACCGCCGAGGCAGCGCCGCGGGCGGACCCGCCCGGCGGGTCGCGGACCGCGCCATCGGTCAGGCGACCACCAGGGCCTGGGGAGCGGCCTCGCTGATCCTCGACCGCAGCCACAGCAGGTGGCGGGCGGACTCCTCACCGCAGTACCGGACGAGGTCGAGCAGCTCGGCGTCGCGCACGCCCTGGGCCGCCTGCCCGACGATCCGCCACGACAGGTCGCAGTCGGCGGCGAGCAGGTACAGGTCGTGCAGGTCGCGCAGCAGCCCCAGAGTGCCGGACCGCTCCGTCGGGTCCGGGGCCGGCCGGTCCAGGGGGTCCGGCGGTGCGCCGGACGCGTACCTGCGGATGAACGGCTCCAGGCGCACCGCGTGGTCCCCGCACTGCGCGGCGAGCCGCTCGCACACCGTGCACAGGTCCACCTCGCGCGGATGCCGCCGCCGGAAGGCGTGGTAGGCGTCGGCGAGCTCCCGCTGGGAGCGCTGCAGCCGCCCCAGGTAGCGGGCCAGGTGCATGGCTCACACCCCCTCGAGTCGCTCGGACGCCTCGGCCACCGGGCCGCCCGCCGCGGCCGGCACCCCGGCCCCGGCGATGGGCACCGGGTCCGGGGAGAGCGCGACCCCGGCGCGCTCGCCGCCGCGAACGCCCTCCCCGGCGACCTTGGTCATCCGTACCGCGATCGCCGTGCTGATCGGCTGCCTGGCGATCGGATCCCAGGCGGGTGCGGTGAGGCTCGCCACGGCCGGGGCGTGCGCGCTCCCGGCGAGCAGCACCACCACGCCGGGGCGCGTCCCGGTCGGGCGCGCCCGCGCGCGGAGCCCGCCGCGCCGGGACTCGATCCAGACCGGGTCGCCCTCCCCCAGCCCGAGGGCCTCCGCGTCCCGGGGGTGCACCTCCGCCCATGGCTCGCCGGGCGTCGCCGGCACGCCGGGACCGCAGACCGTGGTGAGCAGCAGCGGATGGTCGTCCCCGGTCACCTCGGGCGAGGTCTCGTAGTGCGCGGCGTGCAGGAAGGCGCGCCCGTCCGGGTCGATCTCCCGGTACCGCTCCGGGCCGTGCTCGGCGCCGGTGACGAGGTCGAACCCGTACGTCTGGCAGTGGTCGCGGCCGGTCGGGAAACGGCCCCCGGCGTACAGCCGCTCCGTGCCGTGCGGCTCGCCCGGCGTGCACGGGCTCGGGACCGCGCCGCGGCGCAGCCGCTCGTAGCTGAGGCCCGAGTAGTCGCACGGCCGGCCCTTGGAGCACGCCTTCCACGCCTCGAAGGCGGACTCCGGGTCGGACCAGCCGATCAGCGGCGCCCCGTCCCGGGTGCGGAAGCCCATCCGCCGCGCGTAGTCCAGGAAGATGTCGAGGTCGGGACGGGCCTCGCCGGGCGGGTCCACGGCCTTGCCGCAGAGGTGCACCGTCCGGTCGGCACCGGTCACCACCCCGAGCTTCTCCCCCCACCCGGCCGCGGGGAGGACCACGTCGGCGTGGCGGGCGGTCTCGGTGAGGCACAGGTCCTGCACGACCACGAACACGTCGTCCCGGTCGAGGATCTCCCCGAGACCGGGGTGCCACCGGGCCGGGTCCGAGGCCGTGATCCACAGCAGGCCGATCGAGCCCTCCTCCGCGTACCGGAAGAGACGCAGGGTGTGGGTGGGCGGCCCGAGACACGGGATGACCGCAGGGTCCACCCCCCACAGGTCGGCGAGCTCACGGACGTGGCGGGGGTTCGCCCAGTTGCGCAGGCCCGGCAGCCCGCCGGTGGCCCCGGTCTCCAGCGCGTTGCGGGCGGAGAACCCCCCGCCGAGGTGGAGCACCCCCGCCCCGGGGCGGCCGATCATGCCGCGGAGCAGGTGGAGGTTGTGCACCTGGCAGGCGGCGATCGTGGCCTGGTTCGACCGGTGGAAGCCCGGGCCCACCGCGGACAGCAGCCGCTCGGCCCGGCCGATGATCTCCACGGCGCGTTCGATGAGCTCCTCGGGCACGCCGCAGATCTCGGCCACCCGCTTGCCCGGGTACGCGTCCACCACCCGGCGCAGCTCGTCCAGCCCCACGGTGTGCCGCTCGACGTAGGCCGGGTCGTACCGGTGGCGGGCGAGCAGCTCGTGAAGGAGGCCGTTCATCAGGGCGACGTTCGTGCCCGGGCGGATGGCGAGGCGGACGTCGGCCTCGAGCGCGGCCTGGGTCTCCTGCGGGTCGACGACGATCAAGGCGGGCGGGTCGGGCCCGAGCCGCCGGTCGAGGATCCGCTCCCAGAGCACCGGGTGGGTCCCGGCCGGGTCCAGGCCCCAGAGCGCGATCGCGTCGCAGTGGTCCACGTCGGCGTACGAGCCGGGCGGCGCGTCCACGCCGAAGCTCGCCGCGAGCGCGGCCGAGGCCGAGGCGGTCAGCCGGGTGTCGCCGTCCATGTGGGGCGTGCCGATCCCGGCCTTCGCGATCACGGCGAGGGTGTAGTACTCCTCCAGGAACAGCCGGGAGCCGGTGTGAAAGCCGAACCGGCCCCAGCCGCCCGGGCGGCTCAGCAGCTCCCTCGACCGGTCGACGATCCGGGCCATGGCGGCGTCCCAGGTCGTCTCGACCAGCTCCCCGCCCTCCCGGACGAGCGGGCGGGTCAGCCGTCCGGTGTGGCGTCCCGGCTGCGGCCTGCCGTGCCGTTCCCGCGGGTCGAGCCTGCCGTGGTTGACCCGGTCGGCGGCCCGGCCGCGCACCCCCACCACGCGGTTCCCGCACACCGCGATGTCGAGACCGTCGCCCCCCGAGCCCAGCGCCGAGACGGCCGGCACCCAGGCGTCGACGTCGTCCTCGCCGAACCCGTCCTCCAGGTAGGTGTCCACCCGAACCGGCCAGGGGCTTCCTCTGCCGATCTCGGTGGGGAGCACATCGCGCATGCACCCGGGCAGGGCGGCCGCCAGCCGTTCCACCGCGCCCGGGGATCCGTACGGCGTGCGCGCTCCCCAGTCGGCGGTCCGGTCCAGCACCTGACACCTCCGCGGTGACGACGCTTGAACGACGTTCGCCGTACCCCGCAGCCTGTACGGTTTATCCCTGATTCGACCTAATTGAACGGTTTCTTAGCTAATACTTCCCCGGCCTGTGCCCCGGCCTCGGGCACCTCGCACCCGGTCGCGATCCCGGCCGGGAGCAGCCCCGGCCGGGCGCGGCCCCGCATCGCCCGGGCGCCGCACCGTGCCGCCGATGCGCGCCGTCAGCGACAGCCACGGCCCCGCATCGCCCGGGCGCCGCCGCCCGCGTCGTGCGCCGCCGCGGCCGGAGCTCACCACGAGCCGGTGAGGTAGCGCTCGGCGAGCTCGCAGCTCCCCTCGGTGTATCCGGCGCCGAGCTCCCGGGCGATGTCCGCGGCGGAGTGGGTGCCGATCCAGGCGACCAGCAGCAGCCGCCGGAACAGGATGAACGTCCAGACCTCGTCCTCGTCCTCCTTGGGCAGGTCGAGCACCGAGCGGTACCCGCGGAGCCAGGAGTCGACCATGAGGGGCACGTCGGGGTGGTGCTCGATGAAGCTCAGGGCGGCGCCGAGGTCGTAGAGGTACCAGCCGAACCCGCAGTCGTCGAAGTCGATCACGCTGATGCCGGTGGCGTCGTCCACCAGGAGGTTCGCCAGCCGGAGATCGGCGTGGATCAGGCCGTAGCGGTCCGGGCCCGTGCCGTACCGCGCCAGCCGGCGGCGCAGCTCGGCCTCGAGCCGGGAGAGGACGGCGCGCGCCTCGCGGTCCACGCCCACGCCGTCCTGCCACCTGCCCCACCGGGCCTCGGGGCCGAACGCGGCGTCGAGATCCCAGTGGAACCGGGTGAACGACGGCGGCCTCGCCCACTCGCGCGCGTGCCGGTGCATGCGCGCGGTGATCGCGCCGAGCTGCTCGAACCGCTCCACCAGCCGGTCCTCCCGCGGCTCGGTCCCCGGGAGGAACTCGAACATGACGCAGTGGCGCGGCTGCGCGCCCGGATCCGCTACGGTGATCACCCGCGAGCCGTCGCGGGCGGGGATGACCTCCGGGGTCCGGATCCCCGCCTCGGCGCGGAGCGCGTCGAGCCAGGCGAGCTCCGAGGCGATCGCCTCCCGCGAGTGGTAGCCGAGCCGGTGGACCCGCAGGACCGAGCGGCGGCCGGAGTCCTCGACGAGGAAGACCGCGTTCTCCGAGACGCTGAGCAGCGACAGATCGGCCTCCGGGGAGAGGCCGTAGCGCGGCAGGGCCCGCCGGGCGACCCCTGCGACGCGGGCGAGCACGCCGCCTCCCGCGGAGAGGTCGTGCAGCCGCCCCTGCCACGGGCCGGCCGTACCCGGGGCGGCCCATCCGTCCCGGCCGCGCTGATCACGGGCGTGCCCCGGTCCGCGGGCCGGGCCCTCCCCGGCGGAACCGTGCGGCGAGCCCTGCCGATCTAGATCACCCATCGGCAACAAGAATCGCATCGGTTCATCCGATCCACCAATTTCGCCCTAGAATCCGCGAATGTGAGCGAAGGTCCCGAAGACCCTCCGAAGCTGCCTGTCCGGGAACGGCCCACCCGGTACAAGGGAGGCCGGCACCGGCGGCCACTGCCGGCGATCCTGCCCCCGGACGCCCCGGCACTGGTGATCGCGGTGCCCGGCAAGACCGGGGACGGCGGTGAGGGCACGGATCACCGCGTGGCCGAGGAGATCGCCTCGATCATCCGGATCGACAACCCCCAGCTCGACCTTCGTCTCGTCTCCCTCGCCGACGGCGGTGCCGAGCTGGTCAAGCAGTTCGCCGCCATCGCCGCCGAGCGGGCACTCGCCGACGGCAAGCCGGCCGCGGTCGTCGTCCCCCTGGTGACCGCGCCGCACCCCCGGCTGATGCGCGCGATCCGGGACGCCGTCGGCCAGAGCGAGATCCCCGTCAAGATCACCGAGCCGCTGGGCCCGCATCCCCTGCTCGCCGAGGCCCTGCACGTCCGGCTCTCCGAGGCCGGGCTGGCCCGGGCCGACCGGATGCGGCTGTTCAACGTCTCCTCACCGGTCGACGGGATCATCGTCGCCACGGCGGGAGGGGACGAGGCGGCCCGGGGCGCCGACGCGACCGCGGTGCTCCTCGCCGCCCGGCTGACCCTGCCGGTGGTGCCCGCCGCGATCGACGGGGTGCCGACGATCCAGGACGCGGCCGATCGGCTCCGCAAGATCGGCGCCAACCGGCTCGCCGTCGCCCCGTTCATCGTCGGCCCGGAGGCGGACCTGGAGCGCGTCGCCTCGGCCGCCGAGGCGATCGGAGCCGGGTGCGCGGCCCCGCTCGGCGCCCACGAGTCCGTCGCCCGCATGATCTGCGTCCGGTACGGCGCCACGCTCGACGATCTCGCCGAGTACGACGACCTGAGCGAGTGACGGCCCGCGCGCACCGGGGCCGATGACCGGATCCCGGTGCTCAGCCCCGCTGAGCCGGCCGACGGCCCGCGCGCGCCGATGAGCGACCGGGCGATGGGTGGCGACCGCCGCCGTGCGGCGGCACCGGCACCGCATGCCGTACCACGCCGCGGTGCCGGTCCGAGGCCGGATCGGGTCAGATGAGGCCGAGCGCGATCATCGCGTCGGCGACCCGGATGAAGCCGTCGATGTTGGCGCCGGCAACGTAGTCACCCGGCATGCCGTACTCCTCGGCGGTCTGCAGGCAGCGGTCGTGGATGTCCTGCATGATCTCCCGCAGCCTGCGCTCGGAGTACTCGAACGTCCACCGGTCGCGGCTCGCGTTCTGCTGCATCTCCAGGGCGCTGGTGGCCACGCCGCCCGCGTTCGCGGCCTTGCCCGGGCCGAAGGACACGCCGGCCCGCTGGAACACCCGGATGCCCTCCGGGGTGGTCGGCATGTTGGCGCCCTCGCCCACGGCGATGCAGCCGTTGCGCACCATCCGCTCGGCGTCCTTGCCGGTGATCTCGTTCTGCGTGGCCGACGGCATCGCCACCTCGCACGGCACCTCCCAGACCGTACGGCCCGGCACGAAGGTGGCCGCACCGCCCCGGCGCTCCGCGTACTCGTTCAGGCGGCGCCGCTCGACCAGCTTGACCTGCTTGAGCAGCTCGACGTCGATGCCCTTCTCGTCCACCACGTAACCGGTGGAGTCCGAGCACGCCACGACCACGGCGCCGAGCTGCTGGGCCTTCTCGATCGCGTAGATCGCGACGTTCCCGGCGCCGGAGACCACCACGCGCTTGCCCTCGAAGGTGGTCCCGCGCGCCTTCAGCATCTCCTCCACGAAGAAGGCGCAGCCGTACCCGGTGGCCTCGGTACGGACCTGCGCACCGCCGTAGCTGAGCCCCTTGCCGGTGATCACACCGGACTCGTAGCGGTTGGTGATCCGCTTGTACTGGCCGAACAGGTAGCCGATCTCGCGCTGCCCGACGCCGATGTCCCCGGCCGGCACGTCGGTGTACTCGCCCAGGTGGCGGTAGAGCTCGGTCATGAAGCTCTGGCAGAACCGCATGATCTCCCGGTCCGACTTGCCCTTCGGGTCGAAGTCGGAGCCGCCCTTACCGCCGCCGATCGGCATGCCGGTGAGGCTGTTCTTGAAGATCTGCTCGAAGCTGAGGAACTTGATGATGCCGAGGTAGACCGAGGGATGGAAGCGGAGCCCGCCCTTGTACGGCCCGAGGGCGCTGTTGAACTCGACCCGGAAGCCTCGGTTGATGTGGATTTCGCCGTTATCGTCCTCCCACGGGACGCGGAAGATGATCTGGCGCTCCGGCTCACAGATCCGCTCGATGATCTTCTGGTCGGCGTATTCCGGGTGCTTGGCGAGCACGGGTCCGATGCTCTCCAGCACCTCCCGTACCGCCTGGTGGAATTCAACCTCGCCCGGGTTCCGGCGCAGGACGTTGTTGTAGACCGCTTCCAGCCTCTCGTGCAGCATCGACCTTCCCGATTTCTGCAGGTAAGGGGAACTCCGCTCACTTTATGACTGGCCTCTGGGCAGGCGTCACCCTGCCCCGGCCGTTTCTCGGGTGACGCCGGTGGCACCCGTGAGCGGTCCGGTGACCGTATTTCCGCTATTTCGCTCGCCGGTCACGCAGATACCGGACATTTCCGGCGAATCACCTGCGCGCCGACGTCAACACCCGGGCCATCGCCGTTGATGGAGCCGGGCTGCCTGCCACAAGGTCAGGACAACCGTGATGACGTGGACATTCTCCACATTAGGCGGTATTCATCGCGCAGGCGAATGGGACACCCCCGTCACCCCGGCAACCCCGCCGGTCGCCCCCATCCCCGGAAGCACGCAATGCACCTAGGGAGATCCCATCCGGGGTTTCGGGCGACCTGGGCTTCGGAGCGCATCCGGAAACTCGCCGCGCCTCAGGTGAAAATTACACGCTCCGGCGGCGCACCCGCGCCTATGGCTGCGGCGTGCCCTCATCCCGGCCGGGGGATCTCCCCCATGCGCCCGGGTGTTCACCATGTACGGCGAGGCGCGCCGCCGGTACAGGCCGTCACCCACCGGAACGGGGAGCACGCCCGCGACCGCGCGCGGCACCCGCCCACGGCCGGGCCGTCCCCGGGAGGCGGAGTGCGCGCGCGGGACGGCGTGCACCGTGCGGAGCGGGCCGGAGATGGCCGGGTACGCGCGCCGGCGGAGCACGCCTCGCCGCCACCGGCCGTACCGGTGTGGCGGTCGCCGGATGCGGTGTGCGGTGGGGGCCTCCACCCGCGGACCCCCGGCGCCCGGCGCGATTGGCGCCGGGCCTCGAGCACGTGACCGCGCCGCCGGCCCGGCGAACCGGGGAATCGTCACCCTGACCACCTAGGCTGAACCCATGGGACGGGTGAACGAGGACGTGGCGGCGGCGCTCCAGGAGTACGCGGACCTGTTCGCGCTCACCGGTGGCGACCCATTCCGGGTGCGCAGCTACCAGAAGGCCGCCAAGTCCATCGCCGGGTACCCCGAGGACCTGCGGCACACCGACATCCGGAAGATCCCCCACGTGGGGGAGGCGATCGGCAAGAAGGTCGAGGAGTTCCTGCGACGGGGGAGCTTCCGCCAGCTCGACGAGCTGCGCGCCCGCATCCCCGCGGGGGTGCGCGCGCTGACGCGGATCCCCTCGCTCGGGCCGAAGCGCGCCCTCCTCCTCTATAACGAGCTGGGGATCGACTCCCCGGCCGCGCTCGCGGAGGCGATCAAGGCAGGGCGGCTCGCCGGGGTGCGCGGATTCGGCCCCAAGGCCGAGGAGAACCTGCTCCGGGGCATCGAGCAGCTCGAGCTCGCGGGCAAGCGGTTCCACCTCGGCATCGCCATCGACCTGGCGGAACGCATCATGGCCGCCCTGCCCGCGGAGCGGATCGCGTACGCCGGGTCGGTCCGCCGGATGAAGGAGACCGTGGGCGACATCGACATCCTCGCGGTCGGCCCGCCCACGCTGATGGACGCCCTCGCCCGCCTGCCGTACGTGACCGAGGTGATCGCGCGCGGCGACCGGAAGACCTCGGTGCGGACCGACCGCGGGGTGCAGGTGGACCTGCGCCTGGTGCCCGCCGAGTCCTGGGGCGCCGCCCTGGTCTACTTCACCGGCAGCAAGGAGCACAACGTCCACATCAGGGAGCTCGCGGTCAAGAAGGGCTGGAAGCTCTCCGAGTACGGGCTGTTCGACGCCGACGACCGGGTGATCGCCGCGGCGACCGAGGAGGACGTGTACCGCGCCCTCGGCATGGAGTGGGTGCCGCCGCCGCTGCGCGAGGACCGCGGCGAGGTCGAGGCCGCGCTGCGGGGCGAGCTGCCCCGGCTGGTCGAGCTCTCCGACATCAAGGGCGACCTGCACACGCACACCGACCTGACCGACGGCGTGGCCCCGCTGGAGGAGATGGTCGCCGCGGCCGCGCGGCGCGGCTACGCCTACTACGCGGTCACCGACCACGCGCCGAACCTGGTCATGCAGCGGATGACCCTGGAGAAGGCGCTGGACCAGCGCGCCAGGCTCGCCGAGCTGCAGGCCCGCCATCCGGGGATGCGGCTGCTCCACGGCACCGAGCTCAACATCGGGCCGGACGGCTCGGTGGACTGGCCGGCCGAGGTGCTCGCCGGGTTCGACATCCGGGTCGCCTCGGTGCACTCGCACTTCACCCAGCCGCGCGACGAGATGACCCGGCGCCTCATCGCGGTCTGCGAGAACCCGCACGTCGACATCGTCGGCCACCCCACCGCGAGGCGGCTCGGGTCGCGGGCGCCGGTGGACGCCGACTGGGAGGCGGTCTTCCGCGCCGCCGCCCGCACCCACACGATCATGGAGATCGATTCCTACCCGGACCGGGCCGACCTCGACTCCGATCTGGTACGGCTCGCACGCCACCACGGGGTGAAGTTCTCCATCGACAGCGACGCGCACGCCATCCCGCACCTGGACCACCTGCGGTTCGGGGTCGGCATCGCCCAGCGGGCCTGGCTCACCCCCGACGACGTGGTGAACACCTGGCCGCTCGACCGGCTGCTCGCCTACCTGGGCCGCTCGTGAGCCGGCCCCGGCGGCCGTCCCGGTGTACCGGCCAGGGCTCCGGCCGGGTGGGGCGCAGCAGGGGTCGTGCCACCGAGCCGAGACGCCCGATCGGCACGCCCGTGAGCGTCTCGCCCGGCGCGCCCCGTGGGCACGTGACCCTGCTGCCCATGAGCACGTTGGCTTGGCTCGCCGTGAGCACGCGGCCCGGCGCGCCCGAGCGCCGGGGGCATCTTTGGGCCGGCCGGCCGAGCCCGGCCCGGCACGGCAAGGCCACCCGGCGAGCAGGGCTATCCCTGCCACCGGTGGTGGCCGCGCGGCGCGGACGGGCGGTGATCCTTTGGGCACGTCTTACACCGACTTGAGCCGTCCGTTCGGCACCATCGCCGAAGATCCCGTTATGGTCGTGGCCCAAGCGGGGGTCGCGCCGGGAGCGGCCCGGGTGAACCGGGTCGCGTACGGCGAGGTTCCCGGACGGGGGCCGGGCCCACGGCCGCCGTGGGGAGCGAGCAGGGAGGATCGGGCATGCGCCAGCTCACGCCACTCGACGCGCAGTTCCTCAGCCTGGAGTCGGCCACGACCACGGCCCACGTCGGGACGGTATCGATCTTCGACGCCTCGTCCGCGCCGCCGGGCGCGGTGACGCGGAAGAGCCTGGTCGCCCTGCTGCGGGAACGCCTGCCGCTCGCGCCGCCGCTGCGCATGCTCCTCGCCGACGTCCCCCTCTGGCTCGACCGGCCGTACTGGGTGGACGCCGAGGACTTCGATCCCGCCGACCACGTGCACGAGGCCGAGCTGCCGGCGCCGGGGGACGACCACCAGCTCGCGGCCTACGTGGCCGGCGTCCACGCGCGGCGGCTCGACCGGAGCCGCCCGCTGTGGGAGGCCCACCTCATCCACGGCCTCTCCGGCGACCGGGTCGCCCTCTACACCAAGATCCACCATTGCGCGATCGACGGCGTCACCGGGTCGGAGATCCTCGCCGCGGTGCTCGACCCGTCCCCCGACCCCCGGCTGGTGGAGCCTCCGCCGCCGGTGGAGCCGGAGCGCGGGCCCGGGCTGGTGGGCATGCTCGCGGGCGCGGTGGCGAGGTCGGCGCTCCAGCCGGTGGAGACGCTCTGCTCGCTCGGCCGCACCCTCGGCGACCTGGACACGCTCCCGGTGCTCTCCACCCTGCCCGACGCCCGCCGGATCGCCCGGGCGGCGCGGGCGCTGGCCGGGGACACCCGTGCGGTCCCCGAGACGCCTCCCCTGGTGGTGCCGCGGACCCCGTTCAACGGCCGGATCACCGGCGCGCGGGCGGTCTCGTTCGGCTCGGTGCCGATGGGCGAGGTACGGCGGGTGGCCCGGGTGTTCGGGATGAGCCCCAACGACGTGGTGATGACGCTGTGCGCGTCGGTGCTGCGCCGGTGGCTGCTCGCCCACGGCGCGCTACCGGACCGGCCCCTGGTCGCCGCGGTCCCCGTGGCGCTCCGCACCGCCGGCGGCGACCTGGGCAACAGGATCTCGGCGATGGTGATGCCGCTCGCCACCGAGGTGGCCGACCCGGCGGAGCGGCTGGCCGCGGTCCGGTCGGCCATGGCGGCCGCGAAGCGGCGGTTCGTGCTCTCCAAGCGCAGCTGGCTGAACGACGTGTGCGCGATGTTCCCGGCCGCGTTCGCCAAGCTCGCCACGCCGATCGTCTTCCGGATGCTCGGCGTCGCCGGCACCGGGGTGAACGTGATCATCTCGCATGTGCCGGGGCCGCGCCGTCCGCTCTACCTCTGCGGGGCCCGGATGCTCGCCTGCCACCCGCTCTCCGTGGTGACCGACGCAACCGGCGGCCTCAGCATCACCTGCATCTCCTACGACGGCCGGCTGGACTTCGGCTTCGTCGTCTGCCCCGATCTGGTCCCCGACGTGTGGAGCCTCACCGGGCACCTCGGCGACGCGCTGGACGAGCTGCTCCGCCTGGCGGGAGAGACGGATCGGCCCGAGGGGACGGCCCCGGAGGAGGACAAGGTTCCGGCCTGACGCGGACCCGGACCGGCCGGGCGTGGGCGGCTAACCCAGGGCGTGGGCGATCAGCTCGGCCACGGCGTCGGGATCGATGTGGTGGCCGGTGAGCTGGCAGAGGTTCTCCTGGTAGAGGAGTACGGCGGCGAAGGTGGCCGCCGCGGCCTCGAGCCGTGCCGCGTCGCCGCGGCTGCCGGGGAGGGCGAGCTCGAGGGCGAACTTCGCGCGCCGGATGATCTCCGCGTTGAGCGAGCCGAGCCGCTCCCGTACGGAGCGGTGGGTGTCGGCCTCCCGGAACAGGATGCGCCGCATCGCCGGGGAGGCGCGGAGCGGCAGGCGGCGGGCGAGCCGGGAGAGCGTCCCGGCGGGGTCGCCCGGAACGGCCTCGACCTCGTCCTCGGTCACCGCCGTCCGTTCCTGGACGAGCGAGATGAGCACGTCGATCTTGCGCGGGAAGTAGTGGAAGACCAGCCCTTTGGGCACGCCGGCGACCTCGGCGATCCGCGCGGTGGGGGTCGCCTCGTAGCCGTCACCGGCGAAGAGCTGCTCGGCCGCGTCAAGGATCCGGGTCCGGGCGTCGGCTTCCGCCGCTTTCCTCTTTCTTTCGGCCCGGGAACGCGACCACGCCCGCGCGGTCTCGAGAGGGTTTTCCACAGGCCAGACGATAACCAGAGTGGGGGTTCCAACGCCATGCCCAGGGCAGGGCTATGGCCCGGCCGGGGCGGCAGCCCCGGCCGGGCCCGACGGCGCCGGGGAAAAGGGGGGACAGAATCGGCAGGAGGCGCCGACGATCAGTGGGTGGACGCCTTCTCCGCGCCGAGCCCGGTGAGCGCCCGGACCTCGATCTCGGCGAACTTCTGGGCGTTGTACTCCTTGCTGAGCACGGTGCCGAGGTAGCCGCAGAGGAAGCCGATGGGGATCGAGAAGATGCCCGGGTTGGAGATCGGGACCACCGCGAAGTCGACGTTCGGGAACATCGCCGAGGGCGAGCCCGAGACCACCGGCGAGAAGACCACCAGGAGCACGGCGGAGATCAGGCCGCCGTAGATGGCGGAGACCGCGCCCGCGGTGTTGAACCTCTTCCAGAACAGGCTGTAGAGGATCGCCGGCAGGTTGCCCGAGGCGGCGACGGCGAACGCCAGGGCGACGAGGAAGGCCACGTTCAGCGACTGGGCGAAGATGCCGAGCACGATCGAGATGGCACCGACCACGAAGGCGGCGATCCGGGCGGCGTTCACCTCCTCCTTCTCGGTGATGTTCCCGCGCTTGAACACGTGGGCGTACAGGTCGTGCGCGAAGCTCGACGAGGAGGCGAGGGTGAGGCCGGCGACCACGGCGAGGATCGTGGCGAACGCGACCGCCGCGATGACCGCGAGCAGCACGGTGCCGCCCACGTCACCGAAGAAGTCCCGCCCGACCGCCTCGGCGAGCTGCGGCGCGGCCGTGTTGCCCGCCGCGTTCGCCTCGGCGATGGTCTGCGAGCCGACCAGGGCGGCGGCGCCGAAGCCGAGCACCAGGGTGAAGAGGTAGAACACGCCGATGATGCCGATGCCCCACATCACCGACTTACGGGCGTCCTGCGCGGTCGGGACCGTGTAGAAGCGGATCAGGATGTGGGGCAGGCCCGCGGTGCCGAGGACGAGCGCCAGGCCGAGGCTGATCAGGTCGATCTTGCCCCAGATGCCCTGATCGTCGGTGCCGTACTTGAGGCCCGGGTTGAGGAACGCGTCGCCCTTTCCGCTCTGCGCGGCCGCGTCACCGAGCAGCGCGGAGAGGTTGAAGCCGTACTTGGCGAGCACGAGCAGGGTGACGAGCCCGGCACCGGCCATCAGGAAGACCGCCTTGACGATCTGGACCCACGTGGTGCCCTTCATGCCGCCGAACACCACGTAGATGATCATCAGCAGGCCGACACCGACGATGGTCCACATCTTCCCCGCTTCGGAGGAGATGCCGAGCAGCAGGCCGACGAGGGCACCGGCACCGACCATCTGCGCGATCAGGTAGAAGATGCTCACCGTGATGGTGGACACGCCGGCGGCCGTGCGCACCGGGCGCGGGGACATCCGGAACGCCAGGACGTCGGCCATGGTGTACTTGCCGGAGTTGCGCATGAGCTCCGCGACGAGGAGCAGCGCCACCAGCCAGGCCACCAGGAAGCCGATCGAGTAGAGGAACCCGTCGTACCCGGAGAGCGCGATCATGCCGGCGATGCCGAGGAAGGACGCCGCCGACATGTAGTCGCCACCGATCGCGAGACCGTTCTGCAGGCCGCTGAACGAGCGGCCACCGGCGTAGAAGTCCGCGGCACTCTTGGTGTTCCGGCTCGCCCAGAACGTGATCGCCAGCGTGGCCGCCACGAACAGGACGAACAGGATGGTCGATAGGACCTGGTGGCTGCTCACTTGACCGCCCCCTCGAGCTCGGCCTTACGGCGGAGGTCCTCGGCAAGCGGGTCGAGCTTGCTCGAGGCGTGCCTGGAGTACGCCCAGGTGATCAGGAACGTCGATGCGAACTGCAGCAACCCGAAGATCAGGGCGACGTTGATGTTGCCGATCAGCTTCGTGCCCATGAAGTCACGGGCGAAGCCGGAGAGCACCACGTAGAGCAGGTACCAGGCAAGGAAGGCCACGGTCATGGGGAAGGCCCACGACCGGTACCTGCGGCGCAGCTCACCGAACTGCTGGCTGGCCTGTATCCGCTCGTAGACCGAGGAGTCGTGCTGAACGGTCATGCCCTCCTCCAAACGAGTGATCTGGATCACTTCACGCTAGGTTCGGAGGGCCGCTTGTTTCGAGACCTTTACGGTCACGTGTCGCCCAGCCGTCGCAGTACGTCGTTCACCTGGTGGGTGGCTGCGGTGAATGGTCGAATGCGTGCGCCGAACGGCACGGCGGCCATCCCGGCCGGAGCGCCGGCCGCCGCCGCCGGGCTCGACGACCCCCGGGAAGCGGCCGCGGTGAACGGCCGGATGCGTGCGCTCGACGGCACGCCGAGCACCCCATCCGGCCCCTCGCCCGCGCGGCCGACCGCAAGGGCCTCCGGATCCGGCGGTTGCGCTGGCCGGCCGGCATGCTCCCACCGGCACCACGGTCAGCCCGTCCCAGCCCCGCTACCCCGAGGGGTCCCAGGGCAGCCGAGCGGCCGGAGTGAACGATCGCCCTACGGGAACTGCGCAACGGCCTGTCATGCCGATCGCCGGCTCCCGGGGTCCCCTCGAAGGTCCCACCAGGGACACGCGGCCGCGGTGAACGGCCGGATGCGTGCGCTCGACGGCACGCCGAGCACCCCATCCGGCCCCTCGCCCGCGCGGCCGACCGCAAGGGCCTCCGGATCCGGCGGTTGCGCTGGCCGGCCGGCATGCTCCCACCGGCACCACGCTCAACCGGTCCCGGTCCGGCTGCCCCCGAGGGGTCCCGGGGCAGGCGGCCGAGGTGGACTGCTGAATTCCTGCGCCGTACGGCACGGCGGTCATCCCGTCCGGGGGCGCCAGCTCCCGCGGTCGACGTCGAGGGTCTCCGGGGCGTGCAGCCGCACCATGGTCCGGGCCACCCCCGGCGGGATCCGCGAGGGGGTGAGCAGCGAGACCACGATCATCACGAGGAAGGACACGGGCACCGTCCACGCGGCCGGCTCGGCGAGCAGCACGCCGATCCAGCCGTCGTGCGGCCCGCCCACCATGGTCGCGAGCACGGCGGTGGCGGCGAGCCCGCCGCCGACCAGGAGCCCGGCCATCGCGCCGACCGTGGTGAGCCTCCGCCACCAGATGCCGAGCACGAGGAGCGGGCAGAACGAGGAGGCCGCCACGGCGAACGCCAGGCCCACCACGTTGGCGACCGGCAGCGACCGCACGGTGAGCGCCAGCGCGAACGGCACGATGAGCGCCAGCGCGGTCGCCATCCGGAAGGCGCGCACCCCGCCGGCCCCGAGGATGTCCTGCGCGATCACCCCGGCCACGGAGACCGTGAGCCCCGAGGAGGTGGAGAGGAACGCGGCGAACGCGCCCGCGCTCACCAGCGCGGTGAGCAGCTCGCCCAGGGTCCCGCCGATCAGCCTGCTCGGCAGGGAGATCACCACGGTGTCGGTCGCGGGCAGGCCGTACACCCGGCCGAGGAACCCGTAGCACGCGGGCATCAGGTAGAACATGCCGAGCAGGGCGAGGACGACGAGGGTGGTCCGGCGGGCCGCCCGGCCGTCGGGGTTGGTGTAGAACCGGACGAGCACGTGGGGCAGGCCCATCGTGCCGAGGAACGTGGCGAGGATGAGCGAGTACGTCTCGTAGACCGCGTACTCCGAGCGGTGCAAGGGCTGCAGCCACGGGTCGTCCGGCGGGACCGCCGGCATGCCGTCGGAGCGCCACGCCCCGAGCATGAGCACGAGCGGCACCCCGAGCGCGGTGAGCTTGAGCCAGTACTGGAACGCCTGGACGAAGGTGATCGACCGCATCCCGCCGGAGAGCACGTTCACCACGACCACGCAGGCCACGACGAACGCGCCCACCCAGGCCGGCGCCCCGGTCACCGTGCGCAGCACCAGCCCCGCGCTCTGGAGCTGCGGCATCAGGTAGAGCCACCCGATGAGCACCACCAGCACGCTGGAGACCCGCCGGACCGCCATCGACTCCAGGCGGGCCTCGGCGAAGTCGGGCAGCGTGTAGGCCCCCGACCGGCGCAGCGGGGCCGACACGAGCACGAGCAGCACCAGGTACCCGCCGGTCCAGCCGACCGGGAGCCAGAGCAGGTCCGTGCCGTACGTGAGGATGAGCCCGGCCACCCCGAGGAACGAGGCGGCCGAGAGGTACTCCCCGCCGATCGCCGAGGCGTTCCACAGCGGGGAGACCGTGCGCGAGGCGACGTAGAAGTCCGAGGTGGTGCGCGAGATACGGATGCCGAACGCGCCGATCAGGATGGTCGCCACGACCACCAGGACGACGGCGACGAAGCTGCTCATCCGCGTCTCACCCGCGATACCTGCGTTCCGCCCGGGCGGCTCAGCGCCGCTCCACCAGGTCGGCGAAGTCCCGCTCGTTCCGCTCGGCCTGCCGTACGTAGAACCAGCCGACCGCGACGAAGGCAGGGTAGATCAGCACGGCGAGCACCGCCCACGGGAGCGGGATGCCGAGCAGCCGCACCGAGGAGATCTGGGGCACGAGGAGGAAGAGCAGCGGCAGCCCGCCGACCACGAGGCCGAGCAGGCTGCACACGAACAACGCCAGGCGGAGCTGCGTCCTGATCAAGGAGCGCATGTAGATCTCGCCCAGCTTCGTCTGCTCGTCGATCTCGCGGGTGAGCGGGTAGCGCGGCCGGCGCGCCGCCGACGTCCGTGGGCTGGTGACGACCACCCGGCGCGGCTTGGCGTTCACGGCTCAGCTGTCCCGCTTCCCTTTCCGCGCCCGCCGGACCAGGAGGTCGCGCAGCTCGCGGGTGTGACGGCGGCTCACCGGGATCTCCGTGCCGCCCACCCGCACCGTGCACTTGCCGGAGTCGATGTGCATCTCGTCGATGTGCTTCACCGAGACCAGGTGACTGCGGTGCACCCGCATGAACCCGGCGGAGGCCCACCGCTGCTCGAGGGTGGCGAGGGGGATGCGGACGAGATGGCTGCCCGTCGCGGTGTGCAGGCGGGCGTAGTCACCCTGGGCCTCGACGTACCTCACCTCCGAGCTCGCCACGAACTTGGTGACCCCGCCCAGCTCGACCGGGATCGTGTCGACCTGGGGCTCGGGCTCGGCACGGCCTTCGCACACCCGCCGGACCGCCTCGGCGAGGCGCTCCGGCCGGACCGGCTTGAGCAGGTAGTCCTCGGCCTTCAGCTCGAAAGCGTCGACCGCGTGCTCCTCGTAGGCCGTCACGAACACCACCTTCGGCGGCCGGGAGAAGCGGGTGAGCAGCCGGCCGAGCACCACCCCGTCCAGACCGCGCATGCGGATGTCGAGGAAGACCGCGTCGACGGGTCTCTTCTCCGCGATCGCCCGGTCCAGGAGCTTCAACGCGGCCGCTCCGTCACGCGCGGTGAGCACGTCCCCGATTCGGGGGTCCGCCCGGAGCAGGTAGGCGAGATCCTCCAGGGCGGGCTGCTCGTCATCGACCGCGAGGACGCGCAGACCGGTCACCGAAACACCCCTTTCACCGGAAGAATCTTTTTGAGAGTGAAGAACGGGATGCCGGAAAGTCAACGGTTACGCCATCACGACCGGGTTACGGTGCAGAAATAGATCAATCATCCGATGATCGGATAGATCCGCTAAACGGATTTCCTCCGCTATCACCCGAAAAATCAGGATTTGCCCGGAGAGATGGCCTGGAACCCGGCCGTCACGCTCCGTGACGATCAGCTCGCCGAGACCCCCGGGTGGTACTTGGGCACCCGCACGGTGACCTTGGTGCCGGCGTCGGGCCCGGTCTCCACCACGAGGCCGTACTCGTCTCCATAGACCTGCCGGAGCCGTTCGTCCACGTTGGCGAGGCCGATCCCGCTCCCGCTCGAGTTCGAGGGGTGCTCGCCGGCGAGGATCCGGCGCAGCTGCTCGGGGTCCATGCCGACCCCGTCGTCCTCCACGGTGATCCGGCACTCGGACCCGGCGTCCTCGGCGATGATCGTGATCCGGCCGACCCCCGCCTTCGGCTCCAGGCCGTGCCGGAGCGCGTTCTCCACGAGCGGCTGCAGGCACAGGAACGGCACCGCGACCGGGAGCACCTCCGGGGCGATGCGCAGGGTCACCCGGAGCTGGTCGCCGAACCGCGCCCGCTCGATCGTGAGGTACCGGTCGATCGACCGGAGCTCCTCGGCGAGGGTGGTGAAGTCGCCGTGCCGCCGGAACGAGTACCGGGTGAAGTCGGCGAAGTCCAGCAGCAGCTCACGGGCCCGCTCCGGGTCGGTGCGGACGAAGGACGCGATCGTGGTGAGCGAGTTGTAGATGAAGTGCGGGGAGATCTGGGCCCGCAGGGCCCGCACCTCCGCCTCCATCAGCATGGTGCGGGATCGGTCCAGCTCGGCGAGCTCGAGCTGCGCGTCCACCCACCGGGCCACCTCCTCGGTGGCCCGCACCAGGGCGGCCGAGGCGTGGTCGCCGTATGCGGCGAGCGTGCCGACCACCCGGTCCTCGGTGGTGAGGGGGACCACCACGGCGGACCTGATCGGGCACTCCGGCTCGTGGCAGTTGAGGGTGAGCACCTGGGTGCGGCCGTCTTTCAGGGTCCCGGCCGCGTGCTCGAAGGCCTCGCTCGCGTGGTGCTCTCCGGCACCGTCGTAGACGAGGAGCTCCTCGCTGTCGGTGATCGCGATGGCCGGCGAGCCCAGCAGCTTGCGCAGGTGCCGGGAGGCCTTCTCCGCGCCCGCTTTGGTGAGCCCGCTCCGCAGCGCCGGAGCGGCCAGCGACGCGGTGTGCAGGGTCTCGAAGGTCGCCCGCTCGGCCGGGCTTCCGCCGAGATCACGGCGATGGCGGAAGATCCGCCAGAGAACGGCGGGCACCCCGACGAGGGTCGCGGCGATCAATGCGGCGACGAGGCATTCCACGTCGCGGAGCCTACCGGGACATCGCCTCCCGGATACGGGCGGCATACGCCGACATTTCCTCCTCGTCGGCATATTTCGTGCGCGGCCAGAAGAAGCCGCGCAGCCCGTCCTTGCGGTTGCGCGGCACGACGTGGACGTGGAGGTGCGGCACGCTCTGGCTGATCCGGTTGTTCATCGCCACGAACGTGCCGGCCGCGCCGGTGCCCAGCTCGACCGCGCGGGCGACCGACTGCACCCGGATGAAGAAGGGCCCCACCAGATCGGCGGGGAGATCGCCCAGGGTCTCGGCGTGGGCGCGCGGGACCACCAGGACGTGGCCCTTGAAGACCGGCCGCCGGTCGAGGAAGGCCACGGCCACCTCGTCGGCGAGCACCACATGCCCGGGCCGCTCCCCGGTGGCGATCTCACAGAACAGGCACTCCGGCCGGGCGGCCGCCCCGGCCTCCGCCGCCGTCAACGGCCGCGCCGGCGCCCCGTGGCCGGGCGCCTGCCGGCCCCCTGCGGTGCCGCGTGCAGCGTCCCCTGGAGCGCCGCCAGCGCCCCGGCCGCCGCCACCACGGCCCCGGCCCCGATGACCGCGAGCGCCGCGGGCCTCCCGCGCGCTCCCCGCGCGACCGCGGCCGCCGCCTCCCGGACCGGCCGGGCGGCGCCGGCGATCCGCTGCGCCGTACCGCTCCGGGCCTGCCGCAGGCCGCGCCGCACCCGCTCCTTGATGTCCGCCTTGGCGGCGAGCGCCTGGAGCGTCTCGCCGAGCTCTTCGCGGGTCTGCTCGATGTCCCGGCGCAGCTCGGCGACGGCCAGCCGCCGGGGCGGCGGGCCCACGACCGGATCCTCCCTGCTGATCGGCACGGGGGCGTTCCGCGACTCCGGCTCGGTGAGCTCGGTGTCGGGGCCCTCCCGGTGCACCCCGATGGGCGGGTGGACGTGCACGGGCTCGTACTCGGTCATCGCCGCGCCTTCTCCTTCATCAGCTCCACGTCGGTCCGCATGCCCCGGATCGCCTCCTCAGGGGTCGGCGGCACCGCGTGGGTCACCTGCACCTTCCCGAGCATGCCGAGCACGGCGGCCACCACCAGCAGCGCGCCGCCGATGATCAGGGCGCTCGCCCAGGCGGGCAGCACGAGCGCGAGCAGCATGATGAGGCCGGCCACGATCGCGGCCGCGCCGAGCAGGGCCACGAACCCGGCGCCGCCGAGCAGCCCGGCGCCGACCCCGGCCCTCTTGCCCTTCTCGGCGATCTCCAGCCGCGCCAGCCGCAGCTCGTCCCGGATCAGGCGGGAGACGTTCTCGGAGAGCCGCCGGACGAGCATGCCGGTGGACATCTCTTCCGTCTGGTTCGTCGTCATGAGAGCCGCCTCCTCTCGCCAGACCGCCTACCCCGAGCCCGGGCTCCTAACCCCGGCGCGGGCCGGCCGGCCGGGCAGGCCGCGGCCGGAAGGGTCCGGAGCTGAAATTTTCACCGCCCGGCGGCTCCGCTCCGCCGGGCGGATCGCCGTGCCGTACCGGCGCAATCGGGCGGGATCACCAGGCAGGAGCGGGGTGCGCGGCGGACGGCGCCCGCCGGAGCGGGACCGCGCTCGCGGATCATCGTTGACACGCCTCCCCCGCGCACCTTCAATCTCGGGGTGGGAGCGCTCCCAATCCCCCGAGCATCGGCTGTAGAAGCCGCCGGAAACCTTCTCCTCCGATGCCTCTCCCCTTTCCCGTCCCCAAAGTGCCTCTGGAGATCCAGCGGAAATGCGAATGAGAGCTCCTCGAGCACACGCGGTCCCGCGACCGCGGAAACGGCTCGCCCTGGCGGCAGCGGCGACCGTCGGCGCCGGGATGCTGAACGCGATCCACTCCTTCCCCGCGTCCGCCGCCGTGGCCTGCGACGTCACCTACACCACCAACGACTGGTCCACCGGGTCCGGGCAAGGCGGCTTCACGGCCAACATCACCATCAAGAACCTCGGTGACCCGCTGAACGGCTGGACGCTCACCTTCACCTTCCCCGCCGGCCAGCAGATCACCCAGGGGTGGTCGGCCGAGTGGAGCCAGTCCGGCGCCAACGTCACCGCGCGGAACATGCCGTGGAACGGCAACCTCGCCACGGGCGCCACCGCGGACATCGGCTTCAACGGCACCTGGACCGGGAGCAACCCCAAGCCCAGCGACTTCGCGGTCAACGGGGTGCCCTGCACCGGCGCCACCCCGCCGTCGCCGTCGCCGTCGACGGAGCCGCCGCAGTCCCCGTCTCCGTCCCCGTCGGAGAGCCCCACCGTCTCGCCGAGCCCGATCCCGACCACCGACAACGAGTACGTCCAGGCCTTCCTCGACCTGTACGAGAAGATCCACGACCCGGACAACGGGTACTTCTCGCCGGAGGGCGTGCCGTACCACGCGGTGGAGACGCTGCTCGTCGAGGCGCCGGACCACGGGCACGAGACCACCTCGGAGGCGCTGAGCTACTACCTGTGGCTCGAGGCGGTCTACGGCAAGGTCACCGGCGACTGGTCGAAGTTCAACAAGGCCTGGGAGGTGCTGGAGAAGTACGGCATCCCCTCCAACCAGGACCAGCCGACGAACGGCTTTTACGACCCGAACAAGCCGGCCACGTACGCCGCCGAGCACGACGACCCCTCCCAGTACCCGAGCCAGCTCGACAGCGGGGTCAGCGTCGGCGCCGACCCGATCGCCAACGAGCTGCGGAGCACCTACGGCACCGCCGACATCTACGGCATGCACTGGCTGATCGACGTGGACAACGTCTACGGCTTCGGCCGGTGCGGCGACGGCACCACCAAGCCGAACTTCATCAACACCTTCCAGCGCGGGCCGGAGGAGTCGGTCTGGGAGACCGTCCCGCACCCGTCGTGTGAGACCTTCCAGCACGGCGGTCCCAACGGGTTCCTCGACCTGTTCACCAAGGACAGCCAGTACGCCCAGCAGTGGCGGTACACCAACGCGCCGGACGCCGACGCCCGCGCCGTCCAGGTCGCCTACTGGGCGCTGACCTGGGCGAAGGAGCAGGGCCGCGAGTCGCAGATCTCCGCATCCGTGGCCAAGGCCGCGAAGCTGGGCGACTACCTGCGCTACGCGATGTACGACAAGTACTTCAAGCAGCAGGGGTGCACCAGCCCGTCCTGCCCGCCCGGCAGCGGTAAGAACAGCGCGGCCTACCTGCTCTCCTGGTACTACGCCTGGGGCGGCGCGCTCAACAGCTCGGCCGGCTGGGCCTGGCGGATCGGCTCCAGCCACAACCACTCGGGTTACCAGAACCCGATGGCCGCCTGGGCCCTGTCGAACGTCAACGAGCTCAAGCCGAAGAGCCCGACCGCGGCGACCGACTGGTCGACCAGCCTCCGCCGGCAGCTGCAGTTCTACAAGTGGCTGCAGTCGGCCGAAGGGGCGATCGCCGGTGGCGCGACCAACAGCTGGAAGGGCCGGTACGACAACCCGCCGTCGAACCTGCCGAAGTTCTACGGCATGACCTACGACTGGCAGCCGGTCTACCACGACCCGCCGTCCAACCAGTGGTTCGGCTTCCAGGCCTGGACCATGGAGCGGGTCGCCGAGTACTACTACGTGACCGGCGACAGCGACGCCAAGTCGATCCTCGACAAGTGGGTGGCCTGGGCGCTGTCCGAGACCACGATCAACTCCGACGGCACCTTCCAGTTCCCGTCGACGCTGCGGTGGAGCGGCGCGCCGGACGCCGACTTCAACGGCCAGACCCAGATGCCGCCGGACAACCAGAACCTGCACGTCGAGGTCGTCGACTACACCAACGACCTCGGTGTCGCCGGCGCCTACGCCAAGACCCTGATGTTCTACGCGGCCAAGGCCAACCACAGCCAGGCCAAGGCCACGGCCAAGGCGATCCTCGACGGCATCCTCAAGAACCACCAGGACGCCAAGGGCGTCTCGGTCCCCGAGACCCGCGAGGACTACGAGCGCTTCGACGACCCGGTCTACGTCCCGTCCGGGTGGACCGGCCGGATGCCGAACGGCGACGTGATCAACAGTAACTCGACCTTCATCTCCATCCGGTCGTTCTACCGGAACGACCCGGACTGGCCCAAGGTCCAGGCCTACCTGAACGGCGGCTCCGCGCCGACCTTCAGGTACCACCGGTTCTGGGCCCAGGTCGACGTGGCCACCGCCCTGGCTCAGTACGGGGTCCTCTTCCCGCAGGGCTGAGCCGGGCGGCCTAGGCCCCACAGGCCTGGGGCGCGGTCCCGCCCGCCGCGCCCCGGACGACCTGGGTGTGGCGGCCTGCCCGACCCAGGCCGCCACACCCAGCCCCAGCCGGCCCCGCCTCCCGCCTCGTCCACCCGTCCCGCTCCCCGGCGACCGGGCGGGGGCGGGGGACCCGGTGCCCGCCTTCCCCGGAAGCGCCCGGGGAAGGCCGGGCATTCCCTTATGCACCCCTCCGAAAGTTTCGGGAGAGTTCCCGAAACATTTGATGACGAGGGAGGACCCATGTCCGTTCGATCACCTAGACGCCACGCCTGGAAGATCGGACTGGCGCTGCTGATCGGCGTGATCCCGGCGGTCGCCACCGCCACCACCGCCGACGCGGCCGCGCCGCTCCGCCAGCTCGCCGAGGCCAAGGGCATCTACTTCGGCACGGCGGTCGCGGCCAACCGGCTCGGCGAGAGCCAGTACGTCCAGGTCCTCGACCGCGAGTTCAACTCCGTCACCCCTGAGAACGAGATGAAGTGGGACGCCACCGAGCCGTCCCGCAACTCGTTCAACTTCGGCAGCGCGGACCAGATCGTCAACCACGCCCAGGCCAACGGGCAGATCATCCGCGGCCACACCCTCGTCTGGCACAGCCAGCTCCCGTCGTGGGTGAGCAACGGCAACTGGACCGCCAGTGAGCTCACCCAGGTCATGGAGAACCACATCTCCAACGTGGCCGGCCGCTACCGCGGCAAGCTCTACGCCTGGGACGTCGTCAACGAGGCCTTCAACGAGGACGGCACCCGCCGCCAGACCGTCTTCCAGCGGGTGCTCGGCGACGGCTACATCGCCACGGCGTTCCGGGCCGCCCGGGCCGCCGACCCCACGGCCAAGCTGTACTACAACGACTACAACATCGAGGGGATCAACGCGAAGAGCAACGCCGTCTACAACATGGTGCGCCAGTTCAAGCAGCAGGGCGTGCCCATCGACGGCGTGGGCTTCCAGGGCCACTTCATCCTCGGCCAGGTCCCCAATGACCTGCAGCAGAACCTGCAGCGCTTCGCCGACCTCGGCGTGGAGGTCGCGCTGACCGAAGTCGACATCCGGATTCCGCTGCCGGTCACCTCCGCCAAGCTCGCCCAGCAGCGGGCCGACTACGAGAAGGTGGTCCGGGCCTGCCTCGCCGTCTCCAAGTGCGTGGGCGTCACCGTCTGGGGCGTCACGGACAAGTACTCCTGGGTGCCGGACGTCTTCCCGGGCGAGGGCGCGGCGCTGCTGTTCGACGACAACTACAACCCCAAGCCCGCCTACGACGGCGTGGTCACCGCCCTCGGCGGTGACTCGAGCCCGAGCCCGACCCCGACTCTGACGCCCTCGCCGATCCCCGACTCTCCGCCCAGCCCGCCGCCGAGCAGCGGATGCACCGCCACCTACCGGCTCGTCAACGAATGGCCCGGCGGCTTCCAGGCCGAGGTGACGGTCAGCAACAACGGCACGTCACCGATCAACGGGTGGACCGTGTCCTGGTCGTTCCCGAGCGGCCAGACCATCACCCAGCTCTGGAACGGCGAGCACACCCAGTCGGGCGCCAACGTGACCGTGCGGAACGTCTACTACAACGGCAACGTCGCGCCCGGTGCCTCCACCTCGTTCGGGTTCCTCGGCAGCTTCTCCGGCAGCAACGGCGCCCCGTCGTCGGTGAGCTGCACGGCATCCTGAGCGACGCCTAGGTGACGCCGCGGTGCCGCCGCGCACCACGGCGTCCGCACGGCGCGGGCCCGGCAGTGGGCGTTCCCTGGCGCCCGTGCCGGGCCGATCCCCATCCCGCGATTCCCCTGGCCGCCTTCGGAGTCCCCGGCCACCCTGGAACTCCGGAGGCGGCCCTTGCTTTCACCAGGCCTCGGGCGGAACGTTGACGTTCGCCACCGGGTCGTACAGCACCGTGTTGTCGGTCAGCCGTATCACCACGACCCGGCGGGCCAGCCCGATCCGCTCCAGCGCCCGCGCCGCCTCCATCGCGTTCTTCGCGAAGTGGTACCGGTCCCGGCTCTCCGGGAACGGGGCGATCCGCTCGCACAGGACCTCATAGCGGTCGGGCGGCCACGCATGGGTGAACCCGTCGCCGTAGTGGGTCTCGGCAACGGTCGCGGACATATCACACCTCTCTCAACGCGGGAGTCACTCCCGCAGCCTCACGTTGACTTCTTGCTCATCCGGTCGTGCATATGTTCCCATCCCAGAATCTTGATCACGTCGCCGCCCTCCCAGCGGGCGTTCAGCTGTCCACGAAATCCCGCGGCACCATCACCCGGACGCCGTTGGGGATCACCTTGATGCGCAGCGGCGTGCGCAGCGCCACCTCCCCGTCGACGTCCGCCGCCATCGGCGGATCGGTCTCGAGCAGGATCTCCGAGGCGACGAGGAACGGCCCGCCGGCGAGGCTGCGCCACCGGCCGGTGGCCGCCCGCACGAGCGTCTCGGCCACCAGGCGCAGCCGCTTGCCCGAGCCGAGCTGGTAGGCGACGAAGAGCCGGTCGTCGATGCCGGCGTCCCTGGCGATCCGCCAGCCCCCGTGGAAGGCCCCGTTGGCGATGTTGAGCTAGTGGGTGAGCACCTCGTGCCGCTCGCCGTCCACGGTGAGGTAGGCGCGGAAGGGCCGGTGCCCGGGGAGGATGGTGAGCGCGGTCAGCGGGTACGCGGCCCGGCCGAGCAGCCGCTTGAGCCAGGGCCGCACCGTGGCGGCGACCTCGACCGAGACCCCGAAGCTCACCAGGTTGGCGAACGCCCGGTCGCCGCAGAGGCCCAGGTCGATGTCGGCCACCTTGCCCTCGGCGAGCACGCGGACCGCGCCCTCGACCGAGAGCGGCACGCCGAGGCTGCGCGCGAAGTTGTTGGTGGTGCCGAGGGGTAAGACGCCGAGCGCGACGTCCGCCCCGGCGACGTGCTTGACGGAGCTGCTCAGCGTGCCGTCGCCCCCGCCGACGATCAGCAGGTCGGGGGCGGCGGAGAGCGCCCGGTCGAGGGTCTCGGCCAGCAGCGCGGGGTCGCGGACCGGGTGAACGCCGGTGAGCCGGAACCCGTGCGCCTGCAGGGCCTGCAGCACCTCGGGGAGCCGGCGGCCGCGGCGGGATCGGACGTTGACGACGAGCGCGGCTTTCCGGTGCTCGCGGATGGCCGCCGTGTGCTCCGCCTTGCTCCGCATGATCGTCATGCTAAGCGGCCGGGGCCAAGGAGCGCGTGAGACGAAGATCGGCCGGCCGGGCCGCGGCGGCGTGCCGGGGCCCGGCCGGCCAGGGGCGGCCGGACCGCTCCGGCCGCTCCGTTACTTCTTCTTCGCCGGGGTGACCTGGACGACCGCCCCCACGTTCCCGGGCAGCGGGGTGAGCAGCCTGATCACCACGCCGAGCTGCTTGCCCTCATCGCCCGGGTTCCCGGTGCCGAGGACGCTGCCCCCGACGTCGACGCCGTACAGCTCCTTGGCCGGGGTGCCGTCCGGGTGGACGACGCGCGTCGTGTACGGCGCGTCGCCCTTGGACGGGATGACCACGGAGGCGTCGCGGTGCCGGTAGTAGAGCGTGCCGTCCCGCACCTCGACGCCGGGGTACCAGCCCTTGGCGTCGGTGAACGTGGTCACCGCGGGCTGCTTGCCGAACGAGGTGCAGTACTCGGTGAACGGCTCGCCCTCCAGGCACTCCCGGAACGGGTAGGTGCCGAAGAAGTTGAACGCCGCGTTCGACGACTGCGGGCGCGACGGCAGGTTCTTCAGCGTGGTCGGGTCCTGCTGCGCCGCCTCACCGGTGCGGCGGAGCGGCTCGAAGTGCGAGTCCACGATGAGGAGCTGGCCCTTCGGCCCGATGGACGGCGGATCGAACAGGGCGTTCGCCACGTGGTTGGCGCTGCGGGCGGTGTCGCGGTACCAGACCAGCAGGCCCGGCGCGTTGTACTTGATCCGCTCGACCTTCCAGGCGCCGTCCCGGCTGTAGGTCGTGTCATAGGTGTACTGCAGGCCGTTGTCGAAGCCGTCGAAGTTGCGCCACTCGGCGAGGTAGTAGTGGGCGGCCCGGTACTGGCCGGAGTGGATCACGAACCCCGCGCCCGTGGTGTCGGTGAAGGTGCCCGAGGTCGCGGTCCAGCCGTTCGGCCCGCTCTCCACGTCGTCGCTCCAGACGGTGGTGGCGCCGTCGGTGAGCTCGAAGTCGTCGTTGAACCAGCCCTCCTCGAGCGCCGCGGCGTCCGTCGCGTACCTGAGGCGGAGCTGCACGGTCCGCCCGGCGAACGGCGTCAGGTCGACGTGGAGCCGGACCCAGCCGCCGCTGTCCCCGGTGAGGCCGTACTTCTTGCCGCCGTAGTCCCGCAGCCGGCCGTTGGGGTCGGGGTAGTCGTCGCCGGTGGAGGCGAGGGCGCCGTCGTCCCGGTAGATCTTCTGCTCGGCCCAGGTGGCGCCGCCGTCGGTGGAGACCTCGACGAACCCGAAGTCCCAGTCCTGCTCGATCTTCCAGTGGCTCCACCACCGGAACTTCACGTCGGACCCGGCCGGGACCTCGATGGTCCGGGTGAGCCTGGAGTCCGCCCAGTTCTGGTCGTTGCCGGACCACCACAGGTTCGCGCCGCTGTGCGGGGTGGTCATCACCACCTCCTTGTCCGGGAGGTTGATCCGGATCCCGTCCGCGGTGCCCGTGGGCGTGCGCGAGGTCTGGCCGACGCGCACGGTGCGCTTTCCGTTACCCGGCTCGATGACCACGGGGTCGGCCCAGCCGAGCACCCACTTGCCCCACAGGCCCATGTGGGTCGGGATCGCCTGGAAGACCGGCCCGGCGTGGGAGCCGCTCGCCATGAGGTCCCAGAAGTCTACGTCGGACTCGCCCAGCCCTGAGGTGTCGTACAGGTCGGGCAGGCCGAGGTCGTGGCCGTACTCGTGGGCGAAGACGCCGGCCCCGGCGTCCTCCGGCTGGAGGATGTAGTTGTAGACCTTCAGGTTCGTCCCCGGGATCGTGTGGCCGCCGGGGACGGCACTGGAGTGCGCCCAGAGCGCGAACGTCCCCTCGGCGCCGCCGCCCGCGGACTTGTCGACGCCCGCGTGGATCAGCACGAGGTGGTCGATGACGCCGTCCGGCTCGTCGACGTTGCCGTCACCGTCGGCGTCGGCGGGGTCCTCACGGTCGTAGTCGGCCCAGGGGAAGGAGGGGTTCTGGGCGGCGAACGCGTTGACCGCGTCGATCGCGAGCTGCGCGGGGCCGAGCGGGTTGTCCGGGTGGCCCGCCATGTCCTGCGGGTAAGTGCCGCACCGGCCCGCGCCGTACCACGCCTCGGAGTGCGGGACCTTGATCCAGCCGACGACCTGCCCGGTGACGGTGTAGGCGCCCTTGGACAGCTCCTCGTACATGTTCTTCAGCGTGTAGCCGGAGATGTCGATCCCCGGCTTGCCGTCCCGGGGGTCCCGGAGGTCGGTGCGGACCCGCTGGGTGATCCCGGTGGAGCTGTAGAGCAGCGCGTGGTAGTGGGCCGGGCTGAAGTCCGGCACCCACATCGAGTTGTTGTCCTTGCCGCCGCCCGCGACGTGGGCCGGGTTGGGGATCTGGTTGTGCAGCGGGCCGTTGAGCTTGGTGCCCGGCGGCTCGGTCACGCAGTCATCGACGTCGTAGATGGTCTTCGGGTGGGACCAGCCGGAGAAGTCGTCGTTTGCCTGATCGTTGAACTCGACCAGCAGGGTGAGAAGCTTGGCGGTCTTGGTGGTCTTCGCCCGCTTGTAGAGGAAGTCGGACGGGTTCCGCCCGGTGGCGACCGCCTGCCGTTCCCGCTCGGCGAGCGCCTTGGCGGCGAGGGGGTTGCCGCCGGAGAACTTGCGGTCGATCTGCCGGGTCAGCAGGGCGGTCCGCCGCATTCCCGGCGGGGAGACCTTCTCGTCGGTGAGGGAGACGTCGCTCTGCACGCGCGGTGGCGCGTAGTTGATGTAGTGCTCCTGCAGCGACGGCGTGCGGCCGCCGGCGGGGGCGGCCTGCGACGGCTGGACGGCGGCCGTGGGAGCCGCACCGGTCAGGGCGAGCCCGCCCACGGCCAGGGCTAACGCCGGCACGGTCGCGGCGATGCGCCGGAATCTCTTGGTCACCCAGTTCCCTTCCCGTCCGGGGTCCCGGACGCTCGTGGCTCGACGTGGCGCGCCGGATGGCGCGCAATCGCAAGCTATGCCTTTTGGTAAAGGGGTAGTAAAGATGCGGAAGTTAGATATTCATCAAATCGTGATCTTTTCTGATATGGCTGGTGAATATGGGCTAATGAGGCTTGGCTGACATTCCAGACAGAAGGGCTGAGGTCAATGGCCGGAAACGGCCCGCCGGATATGCCGTAAAGTCCAGGTGTGAAGGAACTCGCCGCAGCGCTGCCGCACGGGCGGCTGCTCACCGACCCCGACGTCACCGCCTCCTACGCCAGGGACCGCACGTTCGCCCGCCCGGGGATCCCGCGGGGCGTCGTCCTCGCCGAGTCGGTGGACGACGTGGTCGCCACCCTGCGCTGGGCGAGCGCGCACCGGGTGCCGGTCGTCCCCCGGGGAGCGGGGACCGGCCTCGCCGGCGGCGCCACCGCCGTCGACGGCTGCGTCGTGCTGTCGCTCGCCCGGATGACGCGGATCCGCGAGCTGTCTCCCGAGGACGAGATCGCCGTGGCCGAGGCGGGGGTCATCACCGCCGACCTCGACCGGGCGGCCCGCGAGCACGGGCTGATGTACGCCCCCGACCCCTCGTCCGCCGGCATCTCCACCATCGGCGGCAACCTCGCCACCAACGCGGGCGGGCTCCGCTGCGTCAAGTACGGCGTGACCCGGGACTCCGCCCTCGGGCTGGAGGTGGTGCTCGCCGACGGGCAGGTGCTCACCACCGGGCGCCGCACCGTCAAGGGCGTGACCGGCTACGACCTCACCGGCCTGTTCATCGGCTCGGAGGGCACCCTCGGGGTGATCACCGCGGCGACCCTGCGGCTGCAGCGGCTCCCCGGCCCGCTCTCGACCGTGGCGGCCGAGTTCGCCTCGCTCCGCGACGCGGCCGCCGCGGCCTCGGCGATCATCGCGGCCGGGTGCCGCCCCTCCCTGCTCGAGCTGATGGACCGCACCACCCTGCAGTCGATCGACGAGTGGAAGAACATCGGGCTCGAGCCCGGCACCCAGGCCATGCTCATCGCCCAGGCCGAGGGGCCGCCGGACGAGATGGCCGCGCTCTGCCGGGCCGCCACGTTCGTCGCCACCTCATCGAGCGAGCAGGAGGCGGCCGAGCTCATCGGCATCCGGCGGCTGGCCTACCCGGCGACCGAGCGCCTCGGCCAATGCCTGGTCGAGGACGTGTGCGTGCCCAGGTCCGTGCTGCCCGACATGATCTCCCGGATCGAGGAGGCGGCCGCACGGCACGGCGTGATGATCGCGACGATCGCGCACGCCGGGGACGGCAACCTCCACCCGGTCTTCGTGTTCGAACGCGGCCTCGACGAGCCGCCCCCGGAGGTCTGGGCGGCCGCGGACGAGGTGTTCACGGCCGCGCTCGAGCTCGGCGGGACCCTCACCGGGGAGCACGGGGTGGGCCTGCTGAAGAAGCGCTGGCTGGAGCTGGAGACCGGCCCGGTGGTCACCGAGCTCCACCACGGCATCAAGCGGCTCTTCGACCCGTTGAACATCCTCAACCCCGGCAAGGCCATCTGACCGGGCCCCGGCGACCACCGGCCGCCCGGCCCCATCGAGCCCGCCGCCCGCGGCAGGGCTCGCGTTCGCCGCCCCGCCCCGGGCCGGGTAGGGTCCTGCGCGTCGAGAGGATCGAGGAGTGGTGATGGAGCCGCTGGTCCACCGCACCGAGTCGTCCGGGGTCGCGACGATCACGCTGGACTCGCCGCACAACCGGAACGCGCTCTCATCGAGGCTGCTCGCGGAGCTCGGCGAGGCGATCTCCTGGGCGCTCGCCTCGCCGTCGGCGCGGGTGATCGTGCTGACCGCGACCGGGCACGTGTTCTGCTCGGGTGCCGATCTGAAGGAACAGGGCGGTGGGGCCGCACCGGTCACCGAGGCCCTTCCCGGGATCATGAAGGCGCTCTGGGAGAGCCCCAAGCCCGTCATCTGCCGGCTCAACGGCACCGCCCGGGCCGGCGGCCTCGGCCTGGTCGCGGCCTGCGACTTCGCCATCGCCCCGGAGAGCGCGTCGTTCGCCTTCACCGAGGTGCGGCTGGGCGTGGTGCCGGCGATGATCGCGGTGACCGTGCTGCGCCGGCTCGATCCGCGGGCGGCGGGCGAGTACCTCCTCACCGGCGAGACCTTCTCCGCCCGGCGGGCCGTGGAGATCGGGCTGCTCACCCGGGCCGTGCCGGAGGAGGAGCTCGACGCCGAGGTGGCGCGGTACACCGACATGCTGCTGCGCGGCGCGCCCGAGGCGCTCGCCATCACCAAGCGGCTCGTGCGCGAGGTGCCGCTGATGCCGTTCGACGAGGGCCTGCGCCGGATGGCCGAGCTGTCGGCCGAGCGGTTCGCCTCCGCGGAGGCGCGGGAGGGCATCAGCGCCTTCCGGGAGAAGCGCCCGGCCGCGTGGGTGCCCCGGTGAGACCCGGCGCCGGCGGCCGGCGGACGGGCCCGGGGCGCCGGTTCCGGACGTGACCGCATGCCCGGGGCGGAGCCGTACCGTATTCCCGGGGTGATGATCATGAATTTCCGTGGGTCACGTACGATGACCAGCACGACCGTCGGCGCACTCGCTTGAATCCCGGGTGAGCCCCGTGCGATCCTTGGCGCTTGAGCGAGAGGGGGATTTTTGGTCGATTCCGTGGCCGGCATCAACGAATTCGCCTTCGCTGCCAGCCGACACATCGACCTCTCCGTCCGGGTGCTCGGCAGCCTGCCGCCCCGGGTCCGGGTCCGCAACCGGTTCAGCGAGACCCTCTGCGAAACGGTGACCTGCACCGAGGAGGGCGTCTTCCTCACCTCGTGGGGCTACCGCCTCGGCACGGTGGAGAACGTCGAAGACGCCGCCGCCCGCCTCGCCTACCTGCTCGCCGCGCTCCCCTCCCCGCAGACCTCGGCACAGCCCGGCCGGCACCGGCACGCCTGACGGCACGCGCGGCCGCGCGCCGGTCCGGGGCGCGGTGCCCGCAGGCCGGCGACCGTGGGCGGCCCGGCTCGCCGGCGGACCGCCCGGCGCCCGGATCCGGACCCGGCTCGGCAGACCAGGAGGCACGGGGCCCGAGATGCCCTTCACCAGCCGGGAGCACCGGCGCCCGGCACCGCTCGGCCGGTGCACGACGCCGGCGTGCGCTGCGCCCGGTCAGCCGAGGACCGCCATCGCGGCGTTGTGGCCGGGGATCCCGCTCACACCGCCGCCGCGCTTGGCGCCCGCCCCGCAGAGCAGGATGCGGGGGTGCTCGGTCTCCACACCCCACGGCCCCAGGTCGCCCGGCTCGGCGTACGGCCAGGCCAGGTCCTCGTGGAAGATGTGGCCGCCGGGCAGGCCCACCTCCTGCTCCAGGTCGGCCGGGGTCTTCGCCTCCAGGCACGGCTCGCCGTCCGGGGTGCGCAGCAGGCAGTCCTCGATCGGCTCGGCGAGCACGGAGTTCAGCGAGGCGATCGTCCGGCGCACCGCCTCCTCCTTCGCCTCCGGTCCGGTGAAGAGCCGCGCGGGCATGTGCAGCCCGAACAGGGTCATGGTGTGCGCCCCGGAGGTGCGCAGCGACGGGCCGAGGATCGACGGGTCGCTGATCGAGTGGCAGTAGACCTCGGCCGGGGGCACCTCCGGGATCCGGCCCTCGGACGCCTGGGCGTGGGCCGCGGCGAGCCGGTCACGGCCCTCGTTGATGTGGAAGGTGCCGCTGAACGCCTCGGCGGGGTCGACCGCGGGGTCCTTGAGCCGCGGCAGCCGGGCCAGCACCATGTTGATCTTGATCTGGGACCCCTCCGGCGCCCGCCGCTCCTCGCCGAGCAGCCGGGCGAGCCGGGCGGGCGGCAGGTTGGCCAGGACCTTCTCCGCGGTGACGGTGTGCTCTGCCCCGTCCCGGAAGGTGACCTCCCCGGTGTCCGGGTCGATGGCGACCACCTCGCACCCGGTGCGGATCTCCGCGCCGGCGCGCCGGGCGGCGTCGGCGAGCGCGCCGGTGACCGCGCCCATGCCGCCGACGGGCACCTTCCACAGGCCGGTGCCGTCGCCGATCACGTGGTAGAGGAAGCACCGGTTGGCGCGCAGGTCGGTGGCCGGGTCGGCGAACGTGCCGATCAGCGCGTCGGTGAGCACCACCCCGCGCACGGTGTCGTCGCCGAACCGCTCGGCCACCACCTCGCCGATCGGCCGCTCGAACAGGTCCCGCCAGGCCTCGTCGTCGCCGACCACGGCGCGCAGCCCGGCCCGGTCCCGGAGCGGCTCCAGCAGGGTCGGCGCCACCCGGCGGGCGACCTCCGCGACCATGCCGTAGAACCGCTCCCAGGCCTCGAAGTCCCGATGCCCGCCGGTGACCGCGGCGAACGACGCGGCGGTACGGCCGGCGTCCGAGGTGTCGACGAGCAGGCCGGTGCCGCCCACCGGGGTGTAGGAGGCGAAGCGGCGGTGGCGCAGCTCGATCCCCAGGCCCAGGTCGTCGATGATCTTCCTGGGCAGGAGGCTGACCAGGTACGCGTAGCGGGAGAGCCGGACGTCCACCCCAGGGAAGACCGGGGCGGAGATGGCGAGCCCGCCGACGTGGCCGAGGCGTTCGAGGACGAGCACCCGGCGCCCGGCCTTGGCGAGGTAGGCGGCGGCCACGAGCCCGTTGTGCCCGGCGCCGACGATGACGGCATCGAGGTGCGACTGCTGCATGGGATCACCCGGCGAGACGTGCGAAGAGTCTGGAGAGATCGGGGATGAGACGTGCGGAGAGTCTGGGAGAGATCGGGGAAAGGAACGGCCTGAGATCAGGGGGAAAAAGGCCGGTGACGCAGGGCGCCGGGTCACAGGCCCGTGGGCCAGTGGGGCTCGGGCCGGGAGACCGCCCGCACCTCGGCTGCTGACATGTCCCGCACAATAGCCCGAGGCATCTACATTCCGTCAATATCCCGAATATCGGACAGGAGAGTCATGCGCGTATCCGCTGAGGTCGCCGACGCGCTCGCCGCCGGCCGTCCGGTCGTGGCCCTCGAGTCCACGATCATCTCCCACGGCCTCCCCCGGCCGCGCAACCTCGAGGTGGCCGTGGAGCTCGAGGACATCGTCAGGCAGGCCGGTGCCGTACCGGCGACGATCGCGGTGGTGGACGGCGTCCCCTCGGTGGGGCTCGACCGGGCGCACCTCGAGCGGATCGCCACCGAACCCGGCGTGCGCAAGCTGGGCTTCCGGGACCTCGCCCCGGCCGCGGCGCTCGGCGTGACCGGGGCCACCACGGTCTCCGCCACCGCGATCCTCGCCGCGCGGGCGGGCATCCGGGTGTTCGGCACCGGCGGGCTCGGCGGGGTGCACCGGGAGTGGACCGTGGCGCAGGACGAGTCGGCCGACCTCGACGCGCTCGGCCGGACCAGGATCACGGTGGTCTGCGCCGGGGTGAAGTCGATCCTCGACGTGCCGGCCACCCTGCAGCGCCTGGAGACCCGCCAGGTCACCGTGGTCGGGTACCGCACCGACCACTTCCCCGGCTTCTACCTGCACAGCTCCGGGGAGCCGATCGAGTGGCGCATCGAGACCCCGGAGGACGCGGCGCGGATCATGCGCGCCCAGGACGCCCTGGGCGGCCCGGAGACCGCGCTGGTCGTGGCGAACCCGGTCCCGGTCGAGCAGCAGCTCGACCCCGAGCTGCACGACCGGGTGCTCGCCGAGGCGCTCCGCGCCGCCGCCGAGCAGGGCATCACCGGCCAGGCGGTCACCCCCTTCCTCCTCGACTACCTGGTCAAGGGCACCGATGGCGCGTCGCTGGAGGCGAACCTCGCTGCGGTGCGCGGCAACGTCCGGCTCGCCGCGGAGATCGCGGCGGCCTGGGCCAGGGGCGCGTGATGGCCGGCCTGCTCGTCATCGGCGACGTGGTCACCGACATCGTGGCGATCTGCGCGGAGCCGATCGCCACCGGGACCGACACCCCCGCCGATATCGTGCTCCGGCCCGGCGGCTCGGGCGCGAACACCGCGTGCTGGGCCGCCCACCTCGGCGCGGACGTCCGGATCCTCGCCCGCGCCGGGTACGACACGGCCGACTGGCACATCGCGCAGCTCACCTCGGCCGGGGTCACACCGCACGTCCGGGTGGACCGGGAGCGGCCCACCGCGGTCGTGATCGCGATGGTGGACCCGAGCGGGGAGCGGACCATGCTCACCAACCGGGGCGCCGGCCGCCACCTCGGGGTGGCCGACTGGGCGGCCTCGCTCCTCGACGGGGTGGCGCTGCTGCACGTCTCCGGGTACACGCTCTTCGCCGAGCCCGGGCTGGAGCTCGCCCGGCTCGCCATGCGGCAGGCCGCCGAGCGCGGCGTTCAGATCAGTGTGGATCCGTCGTCCACGCGCTTCCTCGGCGAGTTCGGCGTGGAGCGCTTCCTCGAGGAGACCGCCCCGGCCCGGATCGTCTTCCCCAATCTGGAGGAGGCGCTGCTGCTCACCGGGGCCGCCGATGCCACGGCCGCGGCCGAGGCGCTCAGCGCCCGGTACGGCACGGCGGTGGTGAAGCTCGGAGCCGGCGGGGCGCTGCTGGCCGAGGGCGGCCGGGTGGCCGCGCGGGCGCCCGCGCCCCCGGCCGAGGTGGTGGACTCCACCGGCGCGGGCGACGCGTTCGCGGCCGGATTCCTCGCCGCGCTGCTCGTCGGAGGGTCTCCGGAGACCGCGCTTCAGGCCGGTTGCGCGGCCGGTGCGGCGGCTGTTTCCCAGGTCGGCGGAAGGCCGACAAATAGCGGTTTTACCCTATTGACACCAATTGCTGAATTGGGGCGTAAGCTGCACCATTAGCAACATGCATCACTCGCGGGAGGGTGCGGTCGAACCCATGGACGCCGAGTCGACGATCTGCCTGAGCGACCTCGTACCGGCCCTTCGCTGGAGCCGTCCTCAGCAAGTGGCGGAGGTGTTGGCCGACCCTCGCCTGCCCGGTGGGTGGTGGTCGTCCGTCTCGCTCGAGCGGGCCGTCAAGACGACCGGGGTGGAGTGGCTCTGCGAGCGGCTCGCCCGGCTCGCGCTCGGCCGCCTCGACCACCTCCCGCTCACCGAGCTGCTGCCCGCGCTGCAGGTGCACACCCTCGACCCGGCGCTGCCCGGGTGGCCGGAGCCGGTCCGCTCGCTGGTCAACGGGCTCGGCGGCTGGTACCGGCTGCGCCGCCTCACCCCGTGCGACCTGCAGGTGCCGTCGGCCCCCGTCTCCCCCGAGGCGCTGCTCATCACCGTCTTCCGCGAGATCTTCCACCACATCGCCCCGGCCGCGCCCGCGGAGACGGCACCCGCCGAGGCGCAGCCCGCCGCCGCGGAGCCGGCCGCCGGGCAGCAGGCGCCCGCCACCGGGCCGGTGCCGCCGGACGTCCCCGCGCCGGCCCCGGTCACCGGCGGTCCCGTGCAGGTGGCCGCCGCACCGGCCGTGGCCCCGCCGCAGCCCGTCACCGGGCCGCAGCCGGTTCCGGCCCAGCCCACCGGGCCGCACCCGATCCCCGCGGAGATCACCGGGCCTCAGCCGCTCGCGGCCCCGGTGGCCGCCCCCCAGCCGGCCACCGCCCAGCCGGCCGCCGCCCAGCCGGTGGCCGCCCCGGCCGCCGCGCCGCAGCCGGTTGCGGCGCAGCCCGCCGCACCACAGACCACCGCACCGCAGCCCGCTCCGGCCCAGGCCCCGGGCGCGCCCGCCGAGGCGCAGCCCGCCGCCGCGGAGCCGGCCGCCGGGCAGCAGGCGCCCGCCGCCGGACCGGCCACTCCGCCGCCCGCCCCCGCGGCCGCGGCGCAAGCCCCGGAGGCGGCGCCGTCGGCTCCGGCCGACCACCCCATCGTGGCCCTGGTCGACTCCCTGTTCCGCGACTGGGACCCGCTGTCGAAGGCCGTGGCCGCCAAGCGGCTCTTCGCCGAGGAGCCGGTCAGCCTGCGCGCCCTCGCCCACCAGCTCAACGTCGACCGGTCCATCCTCTCCCAGGCGCAGCGCGCCGCCGAGGAGCGGGTGCTCCAGTGGCTCCGCTCCCCTGACTCGGCGCCGCTCACCGGCCACCTGTTCGGCCTGTCCGAGTGGCTCGGCGCCGCCGCAACCGAGGAGCAGCTCATCGCGGCCGACCCGTCCCACCCGGTCGAGGTGCCCGCCCTGGGCGTGCCGCTCTGGCGGGTGCTCGTCGCGCTCATGCCCGATCGCCGGCTCCAGGACGGCTGGCTGGTCGTCGGCGACGTGGCCACCCTGCGGGAGCGGACCCGCCGGCTCCTCGCCGACCTGCCGGAGGGCGCAGACGTGGTCGAGTCCCTGGGCCAGCTCGGCATCCGGCCGCACTCCGCCCAGGCGTGGCTGGACTCGCTCGGGGACGCCCCGGCGGAGGCGCAGCCCGCCCGGCCGCGCGACGCTGCGGCCGCCCCGCAAACCGAGCCCGCCCCGCTCCCCCGCCGCACTCCTGGGGCGAACAGCCACCATCGCGGGGGTGTCCCCGTGCCGTCGCAGGCGAACAACGGGCCCGATCCGGCCACCGCGCTCGCCACGCTCAACGCGCTCGCGAGCAACGGCGCGGCGCCCCGGCCGCACCTCGTCCCGCCCGAGCCGCGGCAGCAGTCCGCGCCCGCCCCGGCGCAGCGGCAGCGCCGCTGGCAGCGCATCGACGTGACCAGCGAGCACCTGCGGGGCGAGCCCGTGGCCGTGCCCGAGCGGTACGCCGCCGAGCTCGGCATGCGGCCGGGCACCCTGCTCTCGGTCACCGGGCCCGGGGACAACGCGGTCGTCCTGGTATGGCGGGACGACCAGCCGGTCTTCGACTCCCTCCAGCCGGTCCTCATGCGGCTCAACGCCCGGCCGGGCGACTCGCTCTACGTCTCGGTCGACGGCTACCGGCTCGACGCGCAGCTCACCCCCGCGGGCGCGAGCTGAGCCCACCGGCGGGCGGCCCGGCCCCGAGACCGCGGCGGCACCCGGCCCGCCCGGCCCGGCACGGTCGCATGCCCGGTGCCACGGCCTGACACGGTCACAGGAGATGCGGTCTGGCCCGGCACGGTCGCAGAACCGATGGCATGGCCGGGCACGATCGCAAGCCCGGCGGCACGGCCCGGCGCCGTCACGGGCTCCGGCCGCCCGGGACGGGGCGCACAGGGCCGCGCGTTGTGCGGACCGTCGTCGCCACGGCGCGCCGCCCGGGCACGAGGCGCACCCGGGCGGCGGTCACTTGAGCAGCTTGCGGTAGTAGGTGCCCGACACCTCGTACCCGAGCGCGTGGAAGAACTCGGCCGCCCGGCGGGTGGCGATCGACACGTACCCCGCCCCGCGCGACCGCGCCCACGCCTCGAACTCCTCCAGCAGCCGCCGCCCGATGCCGTGCCGGCGGAAGCCGTGCTCGATGATGGCCTCTTCCACGTACGCCACCGGCCCGTTCGCGAAGAGCGTGAGGTGGACGAAGCCGAGCAGGTAGCCACGGATCACGCCGTCCACCGTGGCCACCGTCAGGAACGCGTCCTCGTCCTCCAGCAGCCGCGGCAGCGCGGCGTCGAACGCCTCTCGCTCGGGCCGGAAGGTGATCCCGAACTCCCGGGCGAGCGCGAATATCTCGTTCGCATCCGACTTTTCGGCCCTCCGGAGCCGGAGGTCCCCAGACTTCATGAAGTGGACTCTAGATTCGCTCGCGGCGATACGTCCAATCAGCTCGGCAAGCCGAGCTCACGCGCGATGAGCATCCGCTGGATCTCGCTGGTGCCCTCCCCGATCTCCAGGATCTTCGCGTCCCGGTAGAAGCGGCCGACCGGGTACTCGTTCATGAACCCGTAGCCGCCGAAGATCTGGGTGGCGTCCCGGGCGTTGTCCATGGCCGCGTTCGACGCGACCAGCTTGGCGATCGCCGCCTCCTTCTTGAACGGCTCGCCGGCGAGCATCCGCTCGGCCGCGTGGTAGTAGGCGAGCCGGGCGGTGTGCACCCGGGCCTCCATGTCCGCGATCTTGAACTGGATGGCCTGATGGCGGGCGAGCTCCCGGCCGAAGGCCGTCCGCTCCTTGGCGTACTTGATCGACTCGTCCACGCACCCCTGTGCGAGCCCCACGGAGAGCGCGGCGATCGCGATCCGCCCCTCGTCCAAGGTCTGCAGGAACTGGGCGTAGCCGCGCCCCCGGACGCCGAGGAGGTTCTCCTCCGGCACCCGGCAGTCGGTGAACGACAGCTCACGGGTGTCCGAGGCGGACCACCCGACCTTGGAGTACTTCTTCGACACGGTCAGGCCCGGGGTGCCGGCGGGCACCAGGATCGTGGAGATCTCGGGCCTGCCGTCCTCCCGGCGGCCGGTGACCGCCGCCACCGCGATCACCCCGGTGATGTCGGTCCCCGAGTTCGTGATGAACGCCTTGGTGCCGTTGATCACCCATTCGCCGTTCTCGAGGACGGCCGTGGTCCGCATGGCGCCGGGAACGTCGCTGCCGCCGCCCGGCTCGGTCAGGCCGAACGCGCCGAGGATCTCGCCCCGCGCCATCCCCGGCAGCCAGCGCCGCTTCTGCTCGGGCGTGCCGAACCGGAGGATCGGCATGGCGCCGAGGGAGACCGCCGCCTCGAGGGTGATCGCCACCGACGAGTCGACCCGGGCCAGCTCCTCCAGGGCGAGGCAGAGCGCGAAGTAGTCCCCGCCCATGCCGCCGTACTCCTCCGGGATGGGCAGGCCGAACAGCCCCATCGCGCCCATCTTGGCGACGATCTCGTAGGGGAACTCGCACCGCTCGTAGTACTCCCCGATCACCGGGGCGACCACCTCGCGGGCGAACGCCGCCACGGTGTCGCGGAGCTGGCGGTGTTCCTCGCTGAGCCGCATTTACCTCATCTCCTTCGCGAGAGCCTGAACGACCCGGGACGGGCTCGGGCGGCCGAGCCGCTCCGCGAGCCAGAGGCTGGTGGCGACGAGCGCCTTGAGGTCCACCCCGGTCTCGACGCCCATGCCGTGGAGCATCCACACCAGGTCCTCGGTGGCGAGGTTGCCCGTGGCGCTCTTGGCGTACGGGCAGCCGCCGATGCCGCCGGCCGAGGCGTCCACCACGGTCACCCCGCGGCGGAGCGCGGTGAGCGTGTTGGCGAGCGCCTGCCCGTAGGTGTCGTGGAAGTGCACGGCGAGCCGGTCCATGCCGACCCCGGCCTCGGCGAACGCGTCGAGCAGCCGCTCCACGTGGCCGGGCGTGCCGACCCCGATCGTGTCGCCGAGCGACAGCTCGTAGCAGCCGAGGTCGAGCAGCCGCCGCCCGATCCGCACCACCTGCTCCGGCGGGGTCGGCCCCTCCCACGGGTCGGCGAAGACCATCGACAGGTACGCCCGGACGCGCAGGCCGTGGGCGAGCGCCCGCTCGACGACCGGGGCGAACATGTTGAACTGGGAGTCCAGGGTGCGGTTGAGGTTGCGCCGGGCGAACGACTCCGTGGCGCTGCCGAAGATCGCGATGTCGGTGACCCCGCGGGCGAGCGCCCGGTCCAGGCCGCGCTCGTTCGGCACGAGCACCGGGTAGCGGACCCCGGGCCGGCGGGGCAGGTCCGCGAGGAGCTCGTCGGCGTCCGCGAGCTGGGGCACCCACTTCGGGTGGACGAAGCTGGTGGCCTCGATCGTGGTGAGCCCGGCGTCGGCGAGCCGCCGGATGAACTCCCGCTTCACCTCGACGGGGATGGTCACCGGCTCGTTCTGCAGGCCGTCCCGCGGGCCGACCTCGTAGATCGTCACTCGCATGGCGCCACCCTCGCCAGCACCGCGTCGAGCGCCACGGCCTGCCCGGGGCGCGCCCGGAGCTCGGCCACCACGCCGTCGATCGGCGCGACCAGCGTGTGCTCCATCTTCATCGCCTCCAGCACCAGCAACGGCTGACCGGCGTGCACCCGGTCGCCCTCCGCCGCCTTGACCACGAGCACGGTGCCCGGCATGGGGCTGCGCACCACCCCGTCCCCGCCGTGGCCCGCCGCGTCGCGCTCCGCGCCCGCCGCCACCGGGGTGAACGGCCACGCCCGGCCGCCGGCGCCGAGCCAGAGCCGGTCGCCCTCCCAGGCGACCGCGTAGCGCCGGGTGATGCCGCCGATCGTGACCAGCGCCTCGCCGTCGCCCGGCACGGCCCGCGCCCGCCCGAGTGAACGGCCGTTAACCTCGACCTCGGCTTCCCCGGCCGGGCCCCGCACCCGTACCTGGGCGCCGGCGAACCGGTAGACCGTCCACGCGTGCCCGCCGATCCGCCAGCCGTCGGCGATGTCCCACGGGTCGCCGGTCTCCCGGGTCGCCGCGGCGTGGCGGACGAGCCCGGCCGCGGCGTACGCCTCCTCCGGCACCTCGTCCCCGGTGAGCTCCGCGGCGTGCCGCTCGACCAGCCCGGTGTCGAGCCGGCCCGCGGCGACCTCCGGGTGGGCGATGAGCCGCCGCAGGAAGCCGACGTTGGTGGTGACGCCGAGGATCACGGTCTCCGCGAGGGCGCGGTCGAGCGCGGCGAGCGCCCCGGCCCGGTCCGGGGCCCAGGCGATCACCTTCGCCAGCATCGGGTCGTAGTCGCCGCCGATCACCGCCCCCTCGGCGAGCCCGGAGTCGACCCGCACCCCGGACGGCTCCCGCAGCCGGAGCACCCGGCCGCCGGACGGCAGGAAGCCCCGGGCCGGGTCCTCCGCGTAGATCCGGGCCTCGACCGCGTGGCCGCGGAGCCGTACCTCGTCCTGGCCGAACGGGAGCCGCTCCCCCGCGGCGATCCGGAGCTGCAGCTCCACCAGGTCGAGCCCGGTCACCAGCTCGGTCACCGGATGCTCCACCTGGAGCCGGGTGTTCATCTCCATGAAGGCGAAGTCGAGCGGCCCCTCCCGGCCGGACACGATGAACTCGACCGTCCCGGCCCCGGCGTACCCGACCGCCCGCGCCACCTCCACGGCGGCCGCCCCGATCCGCTCCCGGGCCTCCGCGTCGAGCAGCGGGGACGGCGCCTCCTCGATGATCTTCTGGTGGCGCCGCTGCAGGCTGCACTCGCGCTCGCCGAGGTGCACCACGTTGCCGTGGCGGTCGGCGAGGATCTGCACCTCGATGTGCCTGGGGCTCGGCACGAACCGCTCGACCATGAGCGTGCCGTCCCCGAAGGCGGCGATGGCGGTGCGCCGGGCCGACTCGAGCGCCGCGGGCAGCTCGGCCGCGGAGCGGACCAGCACCATGCCCTTGCCGCCGCCACCGGCCGACGGTTTGACCAGCACGGGGAAGCCGATCCGGTCCGCCACCTCGGCGAGGTCGTCGCCGGGCTCGGCGCCGCCGGGCACCACCGGCACCCCGGCCCGGGCCACGGTCGCCTTCGCGCGGATCTTGTCCCCCATGGCCTCGATCGCCTCCGGCGGCGGGCCGACGAAGACCAGGCCCGCCGCGGCGCAGGCCCGGGCGAACTCCGCGTTCTCGGCGAGGAACCCGTACCCGGGGTGGATCGCCTCCGCCCCGGTGGCGCGGGCGGCCTCGATGATCCCCTCGATGTCCAGGTAGCCGCGCGGCAGCCGTACCGCGGCGTCGGCCTCGCGCACATGGCGGGCGTGCCGGTCGGCGTCGCTGAACACGGCCACCGAGCCCACGCCCATGGCCCGCAGCGTCCGGATGATCCGGACCGCGATCTCTCCCCGGTTGGCGATCAGAACTCTCGCGAACATGGCTCGCTCACATCCGGAAGACGCCGTAGCCGACGGGCCCGAGCGGGGCGTTCGCCGCCGCGCTCAGCGCCAGGCCGAGCACGGTCCTGGTGTCGACCGGGTCGATCACCCCGTCGTCCCAGAGCCGGGCCGTCGAGTAGTACGGGTTGCCCTGCTCCTCGTACTGCGCCCGGATCCGCTCCGCCTCGGCGGCGCGCCGCTCCGGGTCGCCGACCATGGACAGCACGGTGGCCGCCTGCTCCCCGCCCATGACCGAGATCCGGGCGTTCGGCCACATCCACAGGAACCGCGGGGAGTACGCCCGGCCGGCCATGGCGTAGTTCCCGGCGCCGAACGAGCCGCCGATGATCACCGTGAACTTCGGCACCCGGGCGCAGGCCACGGCGGTGACCATCTTCGCGCCGTGCTTGGCGATCCCCCCGTGCTCGTAGGCCTTGCCGACCATGAACCCGCTGATGTTCTGCAGGAACACCAGGGGGATCCCGCGGCGGTCGCACAGCTCGATGAAGTGGGCGCCCTTCAGGGCCGACTCGCTGAACAGGATGCCGTTGTTGGCGAGGATCCCGACCGGGTGCCCGTGGATGTGGGCGTACCCGGTGACGAGGGTGGGGCCGTACTCGGCCTTGAACTCCAGGAAGCGGCTCCCGTCGACGATCCGGGCGATCACCTCGCGCACGTCGTACGGCGTGCGGTTGTCCGGCGGGACGATGCCGTACAGCTCCCGCGGGTCGTAGGCGGGCGGCTCCGGCGGCACGGTCTCCCACGGCCGCGGCGGGGGCGGGCCGAGGGTGGCGACGATGTCCCGCACGATCCGCAGGGCGTGCGCGTCGTCCTCGGCGAGGTGGTCGGTGACCCCGCTGATCCGGGCGTGGACCTCCCCGCCGCCGAGCTCCTCGGCGGTGACGGTCTCCCCGGTCGCCGCCTTCACCAGGGGCGGCCCGCCCAGGAAGATCGTGCCCTGGTTCCGGACGATGACCGCCTCGTCGGCCATCGCGGGGACGTAGGCGCCGCCGGCCGTGCACGACCCGAGCACCGCGGCGATCTGCGGGATGCCGCGGGCCGACATGGTGGCCTGGTTGAAGAAGATCCGGCCGAAGTGGTCCCGGTCCGGGAAGACCTCGTCCTGCATCGGCAGGAAGGCCCCGCCGGAGTCGACCAGGTAGATGCAGGGCAGGTTGTTGTGGAGCGCGACCTCCTGGGCGCGCAGGTGCTTCTTCACGGTCATCGGGAAGTAGGTCCCGCCCTTGACCGTGGCGTCATTGGCGATGACCACGCACTCCCGGCCGGAGACCCGCCCGATGCCGGTGATGATCCCGGCCGCCGGCGCCTCGTCGTCGTAGAGGCCGTTGGCGGCGAGCGGGGAGAGCTCCAGGAAGCGGGAGCCGGGGTCGAGCAGCGTGTCCACCCGGTCCCGGGGCAGAAGTTTGCCGCGATTCACATGGCGCTGGCGCGCCCGCTCCGGACCGCCCTGGGCCGCGGCGGCGAGCCGCTCACGCAGCTCGGCGGCGAGCCGCTCGTTGACCTCGGCATTGCGCTTGAACTGCTCGGTGTGCGGATCACACCGGCTCTGCAGTGCCGGCCAGCCACTCGTGGTCATGCTTGGATGTTAATCACGATTAACTCAGTCCGTCTACCATGGGGACATGTCCGTTGTGAGGCCTCCTACCCGCAACCGGCGCGCCGAGATCCTGCAGGCGGCCGCGGTCCTCTTCGCCGAGCGCGGGTTCCACAAGGTGTCGATCGAGGACATCGGCGCCGCCGTGGGCGTGTCCGGGCCCGCCCTCTACCGGCACTTCAGCGGCAAGGAGGCGCTGCTCGCCGAGATGCTGCTCGACATCAGCGAGCGGCTGCGCGCCCAGGGGGAGCGCCTCGCGGCGAACGCGAACCCGGAGGCCGCGCTGGACGCGCTGCTCGACGGGCACATCGACTTCGCGCTGCGCCACCCGGAGCTCATCCGGGTCCACGAGCGGGAGCTCGACAACGTGCCCGAGCCGTCCCGGCGGGCGATCCGGCGGCTCCAGCGGCTCTACGTCGAGGAGTGGGTGACCGTGCTCGCCGAGCTGTACCCGGGCTGCCCCTCCGCCCGGCTGCGCGCGGCCACCCACGCGGTCTTCGGGCTGCTCAACTCCACGCCCCGCACGCTCGGGGAGCTCGCGCCCGAGGCCATGAAGGAGTTGCTCCACGGGATGGCCAAGGCCGCCTTCGCCTCCTTGGGGGACGCGAAGCCCTGAGGGCCCGCGTCACCCGCCCGCCCCGGATCCGCGCCCTGGGCCGCCGGAGCGGCCCGCAGGCCGCCCTCCCCCGCCCGGCCTGCATAGGCGGCGCGCACGCCGGTGAGCTCGGCGTTCCCCTCGTCCCGGCCATATGGGGCGGGCCCCGTCCCGGCCCGCGTGCGGCCTGGTCCCGGTCCGCCGAGGTCCGCTGCACGGCGCCCGCGCCCGGGCCCGCGGCCGCTAGCCCGCGAGGAGGCGCCGCGCCGCCTGTTCGATGTCGTCCTCGGAGAGCAGCACGGCGTACGCGGCGTCGCCGAGCGGGACGAAGCTGTCGCAGGAGGCGACCCGGGCGATCCGGCCGGAGAACCCGTTGTCGATCAGCGCCGTGATCACGCCCTCGGAGACGCCGCCGGTCCGGCGGGTCTCATCGGCGATCAGCACCCGTCCGGTGAGCTCGGCGGACTCCAGCAGGTCCTCCACGGGCAGCGGGGAGAGCCAGCGCAGGTCGAGCACCCGGCAGCCCACGCCCTCCGCGGCCAGCCGGGCCGCCACGCGCAGGCTCATCCGCACGCCGTTGGCGAAGGTGACGATGGTCAGGTCCCGGCCGTCGCCGTACGTGCGGGCGCGGCCGATCGGCACATGGGTCTCCGCCCAGCGCTCCGGCGGCGCGTACGGGGCGAGCCAGCCGCCGTCGCCCTCCTCGAGCAGGTCACGGGTGTGGTAGAGGGCGATCGGCTCGAGGAACACGCACACCGAGCCGTCGGCGCGGGCCGCGGCGAGGCAGGTGCGGAGCATGGCGGCCGCGTCGTCCGGGCGCGCGGGCGAGGCGATCACCACGCCGGGGATGTCGCGGAGCGCGGCCACCGAGTTGTCGTTGTGGAAGTGCCCGCCGAAGCCCTTCTGGTACGCGTAGCCCGCCACCCGCACCACCATCGGGTTGCGGTACGCGCCGGTGGAGAAGAACCCCAGGGTGGAGGCCTCGCCCCGGATCTGGTCGAGGGCGTTGTGGATGTAGGCGAGGTACTGGATCTCCGGCACCGGGAGCAGCCCGGAGACCCCGGCGCCGAGCGCCAGCCCGAGGATCGCCTGCTCGTCGAGGAGCGTGTCGAAGACCCGCTCGGCCCCGAACTTGCGGAGCAGGCCGCGGGTCACCCCGTACACGCCGCCCTTGCGGGCCACGTCCTCCCCGAACACGAGGATGCCCGGGTCGTGCGCCATGGCGTCGGCGAGGGCCCGGTTCACCGCCTGGGCGAGGGTGAGCCCGCCCTCCCGCTCGGGGAGCGTGCCGAACACCCGCTCCCGCACGTCGTCCGGGGCCGAGCGCGCCGCCACCGCGGCCACCCGGTCGGGGTGGCGGGGGGCGAGCGGCGCCATCACCTCCTCCGCCGTGGTGAGCCGCGGCCGGCGGGCGCACTCCATGGCGAGCGCGAGCACGTGCTCCCGCTCGGCCTCGTAGCGCTTGACCAGCTCGTCGGGCTGGGCGAGCCCGGCCGCCACGAGCAGCCGCGCCGTGCCGACCAGCGGGTCGCGCTCCAGGTCGGCGGCGATCTCCTTGCGGGTCCGGTAGGCGATCTCCACGTCCGAGCCGGCGTGGCCCATCAGGCGGACCGTGCGCAGGTGCAGGAAGGCCGGGGCGCGGGTGGACCGGACGTACTCGGCGGCCCGGCACGCCGCGTCGTAGGCCTCGGCCAGGTCGCAGCCGTCGGCGGCGAAGTACTCGAGCCCGCGGTGCCGGGCCTGCTCCACCCAGCCGGGCGGGGTCTTCACGCTGATCCCGATGCCGTTGTCCTCGCAGACGAACAGCACGGGCAGGCGCAGCCCGCGGAAGCGCGTGTAGGCGGCGGTGTTGAACCCGGTCAGCGCCGAGGCGTGGTTGACCGAGGCGTCGCCGAAGCTGCACACCACGATCGCGTCCTCCGGCCACCGGGTGGACAGGCCGAGCGCCCGCGCCCGCTCGATCGCGAAGGCGACCCCGACGGCCCGCGGCAGGTGGCTGGCGATCGTGGAGGTCTGCGGGATCACTGCGAGGCCGGGGTGGCCGAACACCTTGTGGCGGCCCCCGGCGATCGGCTCCTCCGCCGAGGCGCAGAGCCCGAGGAGCACGTCCCGCAGCCCCTCCTCGGGCGCCCGCCCGGCCTGGGCCGAGCGCGCCAGGTAGAACGCGCCCGACCGGTAGTGGAGCAGGGCCGGGTCGGTCGGGCGGAGCGCCGCGGCGACCGCCGCGTTGCCCTCGTGCCCGGACGATCCGATCGTGTAGAAGCCCTGGCCCTTCTCCCGCAGCACGCGGGCGGCGATGTCGAGCAGCCGGCTGCCGAGCTGGGCCGCGAAGAGCTCCCGGCAGAGCGCGCCGGTCAGCGTCGTGCCCGGCCGTACCGGGCGATCCGGGTCGCCCGGGGCGCCCGGCGCGAGGGAACCGACGACCTCGGCGAAATTCGTTTCAACAGCGTCCCGCACCACAAGGCCGCAGTCTAAGCCCAGCGGCCCGCGCCCCTCGGGGCGCGGGCGGGCGGCAGGGGCGGCCGGTCTCGCCCACCGGGGCGGCCCCATGCCCTCGCGCGCGTCGCGGGCGGGGACCCCGGACCCTGACCGGCGTCCCCGGGGCGTCCGCCGCATCGCGCGCGTCGCGGGCGGGGCCCCGGGGTGCTCCCAGGTGCGAACCCGGTGCCCATGCCCGCGGCGCGCGAGCGGGCGGGTCACTCGGTCTTGCGGAACTGGGCCACCGCGCCGGCGAGCATGGCCAGGCCGATCAGCGCGACCATGGCGACCTCCAGCCCCACGGGGAGCTGCCAGCCGAACCAGGTCACGCCCGGGTTGAGCACCGCGTTCACCTGCGGGGGCACGTCGAGGTGGGCGAACACCGCCTGGCGCATCGGGTCGACCGTGTAGGTCAGCGGGTTGATCGTGGTCAGCCAGTGCAGCCACGACGGCAGGTTCGACAGCGGGAACATCGCGCCGGACAGGAACATCATCGGCATGATCGCCATCTGCATCAGGCCGAAGAAGGACTGCATGTTCCGCATCCGCGCGGCGAAGAGCAGGCCGAACGCCGTGATGGTGAACGCGGCGATGAACATCTCGGCCAGCAGGGTGAGCATGAGCGGCGGCGAGTACGGCACGCCGACGAACCCGGCGAGGGCGAGGATGATCACGCCCTGCGCGCAGGCGACCGCGGCCCCGCCGAGGCACTTGCCGATCACGATCGCCCCGCGGCTCACGGGCGCGACCAGCATCTCCCGGAGGAAGCCGAACTCGCGGTCCCACACGATCGACCCGGCGGAGAACATCGCGGTCATGATGACCGTCATCGAGATCATCCCCGGGAACATGAACGTGCGGAAGTCGACCCCGGGGATCGAGTCGCGCACGAGCGTCCCGAACCCGGTGCCCATGATGAACAGCCACAGCACGGGCTGGACCAGCATCGAGACCATCCGCGGCCGATCGTTGACGAACCGCAGCATCTCACGGTGGAGCACCACCTTGATCGCGCGCAGATCGTGGCGCCCGCCCCGTGGCGCCACGCCCACCCGGGCCACCTCGGCCGTCATCGTCACCTCCGTGCCATCCGCCGCATGAACTCCGCGCGCCCCTCGCCGGCCTCGGCGTCCCGGATCGTCGTGCCGGTGTAGGCCATGAACACGTCGTCGAGCGAGGGCCGCGACACGCTCACCGACCGGATCGCCACGCCGAGCTCGGCGAAGAGGCGGGGCACGAACCGCTCGCCCGCCTCCACGGCGAACGTCACCTGGCCCTCACGGACGGCCGCGTCGATGCCGAAGCGCTCCTTGAGCAGCACAATGGCCTGCTCGTCGTCCTCGGTCCTGAGCTGCACCCGGTCCTTGCCCACGCTCGCCTTGAGCGCCTCCGGAGAGTCGATCACCACGATCCGGCCGTGATCGATGATCGCGATCCGGTCGCAGTACTCGGCCTCCTCCATGTAGTGGGTGGTCATGAAGATCGTGATGTCCTCGGCGTGGCGCAGCTTCTCGATGTAGCCCCAGATGGCGGCGCGGGTCTGCGGGTCGAGACCGACCGTGGGCTCGTCGAGGAAGAGCACCCGGGGCGAGTGCAGCAGGCCGCGGGCGATCTCCAGGCGGCGCTTCATGCCGCCGGAGAACGTCATGACCTTCGCGTCCCTGCGGTCCCACAGCCCCACCATGTCGAGCACCTGCCGCATGCGCTCGCGGAACACCTGCCGCGGCATGCCGTACAGCTCGGCGTGGAAGCGCAGGTTCTGCTCGGCGGTGAGGTACCCGTCGAGCGTGGGGTCCTGGAAGACCAGGCCGATGTTGCGGCGCACCTGGTCCCGCTCGGTCACCACGTCGTAGCCGGCGACCTTGGCCGTGCCCGACGTCGGGGTGACCAGGGTGCAGAGCATGTTGATGGTCGTGCTCTTGCCCGCGCCGTTCGGCCCGAGGAAGCCGAACACCTCCCCGGGCGCCACTTCGAAGTCGATGCCCTTGACGGCCTCGACCTTGTCATATCGCTTCGTCAGGCCGTGTACGGCCACGGCCGGGGTCTGGCTCACCGATCCTCCGCGAGATTCCGGAACATCGCCTGCCGCGTGCTCGTGGGCGGGTCCTCTCCCCGGCGATCCGCCGGTACGTCCGCCGCGCGGAGCACGTGCCATCCGGCTCGCCGGGCCGGCCCCACGGCCCGGCGCGGCCACGCCGTTCCCCGGGCGGGCCGTGCGCCGTACCCGTCCAGGGCTCGGGCCGCGGGAAAGCCGGTCAACGATATATCTAGACAGTCAGGATGCCAAGCAAATTTCCTCACTCTCCACGGCAAGGCCGTACGATTCCGGCCGAGGTGACCTTTCATCGAGCCGAGGTGACCCCCTGAACGAGCTCTGGAACGAGCTGACCGCTCCGCTGCCCGCGCCCCAGCCGTGGCTGGTCGCCCTCACCGGGGTGGCCGCGTTCCTCTTCGTCGCCCACCCGGTCCCGTGGCGGTCGGCCCGGGCGCTCATCACCATCGCCCACGAGGGCGGGCACGCCCTCACCGCCCTGCTGACCCGGCGCACGTTGAAGGGCATCCGCCTCCACTCGGACACCTCGGGGATCACCCTCACCAAGGGCCGCCCCACCGGACCGGGCATGGTGGCGACCGCCGCGGCCGGCTACCTCGCCCCCTCGCTGCTCGGGCTGGGCGCCGCCTGGCTCGTCTCGTCCGGGTACGTCGCCCTGCTGTTATGGGCGATGCTCGCCCTGCTGACCGGCATGCTGCTCATGGTCCGGAACCTGTTCGGCCTGGTGGCGCTCTTCGCGGTGGCGATGGCGGTGTTCGCCCTCTCCTGGTTCGCCGACGCCGGGGTGCAGGTGTTCTTCGCCCACCTGGCGGCCTGGTTCCTGCTCTTCGGCGGGGTGCGGCCGATCATCGAGCTGTGGTCGAAGCGGCGGCGCGGCCGGGCCCCGTACTCCGACGCCGACCAGCTCGCCCGGATCACCCCGCTGCCCGCCGGATTCTGGCTGCTGCTCTTCCTCGCCGTGTCCGTGGCCGCCGTGCTCGGCGGCGGCTACCTCCTCACGAGCCGCTGGCTGCCGCTCCCGGCGTGACCTGAGTCCTCGTACGGCGAGGAGGCGGGCCCGCACGCCGGTTCCCCGAGGCCGACGCGGCCGGGTCGGTGCGCCATGGCTCGCCCGCCCCTGCTCGCCCATCCCGCGTTGCTCAGGACCTGCGCGGCCACCGAATGGCCGATTTTCAGACGCCGGAATCGGCCATTTCCGGAATAGACTTCCGTCACGCTTCGGCAGAGCGAACCATTCGGTGCCCAATACGCCTCAACCCTGCCGGCACGCCACGGCGACGGACGGCGCGCGGTTTGACGCTCCGGCAGAAGTGACGAAAGACGCCTCGCCGTGGCCGGGACACCTGGTTCATGGTCTTCTCAGGTCGGCCGAATCCGTCACAGCGACTGGCCGGAGGCGCGATCAATGAATCATCATGTCTGAGGCCGGTCGTGCCGACGTGAGCGGAGCTTCCCATGACGGACAGGCCTCCTATCACCTCAGGCCCACACCAGGGCTCGGGCAAAGCCACCGACAAGAAGACCATATGGCAATCGGTCATCGGGACGCTCTCTACCGCGGTCGGATTCTGGTCCTTCTTACTACCGGAAGTCGAGCGTTGGATCCACGGCATAATCCTCCTCGCCATCGCATGCGCCGCCATCGCGGTGGTATCCGGGCTGGAATTCGCCGAGGAACTCCGTCGTCACAAGATATTTCTCGCCGGTACCCTCGGATTCGCATTCACGTCCATCGCGCTCGTCTTGATCCTCATATTTCAATTGAGTTCCGCGATCGAGGAGCTGAACAGAGTGAACGGGGGAGGCGGGGCAGGACCGCGCGACCCGCGCCCGACATCCGAGCCCGGCGCAACGCCTTCAGAACCAGACCCGCCCGAGGAACCGGGTTCATCCGCTTCGCCGGTGCCGCGCAAGGCGGCCCCGAACGTGACCTACGTCTGGAACGCCTTCTGCGCCCACCGTTACCTGTCCCGGCCGGCCGACCGGGTCGATCCCAAGGAGGTGGCGGAGACCGATCCGGACGTGGACGACCCGGTCCTCGCTGACGACGTCTGGCTGGACATCTCGGTCCGGCGGGAGTCCGAGGCCGAGCTCGAGCTCACCGGGATCCACGTCGAGGAGGTCGGCCGGAACGCCACGCCGCAGATGGGCGTGCTGGTCCGCCCGGGCTGGGGAGGGTGCGCGCAGGCAATCCCGCAGTGGGCCTGGAAGGTGGCACTGGACGAACACCCGCCGGCGTTCTCACCCGTGGACCTCAACACCCGTCCGGGCGAGCCGGTGACCCGGATCCTGCTCCCCTACACCATCAAAGCTGAGCACGAGACCTTCCGGCTGTACTTCAGCAGCCATGGCTGCGCGTGCCGGTTCCGCGTCGTGCTCACCTGGCGTCACGGTGGGCAGGAGACCGTGCCGACCGCGCTGCCGGAGGACGGGAGGCGGTTCTTCGTCGTCCCGCGCGGGAGTCTCCCCGCGTACCGGGTGGAGCAGCCATCGGACGGGCGCTACTCCATGATTCAGGAGACCTCCACCCCCTCTCCTCCCTCCGGTCCGGCGCGGGATGCCGCTCCCGATCGAGCGAGGTGAACCGCTCATGACCGGCCGGATGTCGCGGGAGGGCCGGCCGCTTGATCCGCCTGCCAGGCTCCCCGGTTGACCGGCGATCCGGCGTCGACGTCCGCCGGCCCGGCCATGCGCCGTACCGGCCCGCGCCCATCCGGCCCCGTACGCCATGGGCCGGCCGGACAGCGAGACCGTCAGATGCCCTCGGCGTCGCGGATCAGCTCGAGGGCGTCCTCGTCGGCGGTGCGCCCGTTCTCCGCGGCGGCCTGGATGACGAGCAGCTCCCCGGTGTGGGTGACGTGCACGCGCATCGCCTCGGCGGCCGCGCCCGGGTCCCGGGCCTCGATCGCGGCGAGGATCGGCTCGTGCTCGGCGGCGATGTCGGCGAGCGAGCGGGACCGGTCCACGGTGGAGGCGCCGAGCATGATCGTGGAGTCCCGGAGCCGGCCGACCGTGTCGACGAGCTTCCGGTTGCCTCCGGCGGCGAGCAGGATCTCGTGGAACGCGCGGTCATGCCGCATGAAGAGCGGCTCGTCGTGCGCCTCGGCCGCGGCGCGCATCGCGGCCAGCTCCTCCTTGAGCCGGATGATCAGCGCTTCGTCGGCGTGCCGGGCGGCCCGCCGGGTCGCGGGCACCTCGAGCAGCAGCCGGAGCTGGAAGATCTCGGCGATCTCCCGGGGGTCGCGGCGGAGCACGCGGAAGCCCTTGCTGCGCTCGAACCGGACCATGCCGGCCTCGGCGAGCCGGAGCATCGCCTCCCGGACCGGGGTCCGGGACACGTTGAGCTGCGCGGCGAGCTGGTACACCGAGTACAGCTCCCCCGCCTTGAGCTCACCGGAGTGAATGGCCTCACGGACCGACTCGAGCACCTGCTCGGTGAGGCTGGACGTACCGTCGACCGCTCGCACCGCCAGACGACCTCTCGGATCTTCGTTTGCCGTTGTGGTGGAGCCTAGCGAGGAAATTCTCCCCGGGATATTGACACGTAGCATGCTACATGCCACATTCCAGTCACCTACCGGTTAGCCCAACCACCAGGGGAGCGGCGATGAAACTGCACGTGCTCGACTGCGGGGCGATGAGCTGTGACCTCACCTGGCTGCTGCTCAAGCCAGGCCGCACCATCCGGCCCCGCTCGGAGCGGGACAAGCCGGTCGAGTGGTACCCCTGCACCACCCACGCCGTCCTCGTAGAGACGAGCGAGGGCACCCTCCTGTGGGACACGAGCTGCCCGCGTGACTGGGAGACCCGGTGGGAGCCGACCGGGCTGCAGGAGTACTTCCCCTACGACCAGGTCACCGAGGAGCAGTACCTCGACGCCCAGCTCGGCCGGCTCGGCTTCGCCCCGGAGAACATCGACTACGTGGTCCTCTCCCACCTGCACTTCGACCACGCCGGCAACGTGCGGCTGTTCGCCAACACCGGGGCCAAGCTGATCTGCCACCAGAAGGAGAAGGAGTTCGCCTTCGGCTTCGAGGGCCCGTTCACCGGGGCGCACCTCAAGGCCGACTACGAGGGCCTCGAGTTCGAGACCGTCTCCGGCGACACCGAGATCCTCCCCGGGGTGACGCTGATCGAGGCGCCCGGCCACACCCCCGGCACCATGGCGATGCGCGTCGACCTCCCCGAGACCGGCACCATGATCTTCACGTCCGACGCCGTCTACATGGGCGACTCGTACGGCCCGCCGGCCGTGCCCGCGGCGATCGTCAACGACCTGAGCGCCTGGTACGCCTCGGTGGAGAAGATCCGCTCGATCGCCGAGCAGAGCAACGCCATGGTCGTCTTCGGGCACGACGCCGAGCAGCTCCGCTCCATGCGCACCGCCCCCCACGGCTACTACAGCTGAGAGGCCGACGTGTACGCGCCCAGCAATCCTGAGTCGATCTTCACCTACGGCGCGCCGGCGCTGAAGTTCGGTCCCGGCGCCTCCGCCGAGATCGGGTTCGATCTCAGCCAGTCCGGCGTACGCCGCGTGCTCGTCATCACCGACCCCGGTGTGGCGGCGACCGGCGCCCCGCAGCGGATCGCCGAGCAGATCGGCAAGTACGGCATCGCCGCGGAGGTCTACGACGGGGTCCACGTCGAGCCCACCGACGAGAGCCTGCTCGCCGCGATCGAGCACGCCCGCGCCACCGGGCCGTGGGACGCCTACGTCGCGGTCGGCGGCGGGTCGAGCATCGACACGGCGAAGGCCGTCAACCTGCTCACCACCAACCCGGGCGAGCTGATGGACTACGTCAACGCCCCGGTGGGCGGGGGCCGCGCCCCGTCCGAGCCGCTCAAGCCGCTGATCGCGGTGCCCACCACCACGGGGACCGGGTCGGAGAGCACCACGATCTGCGTGCTCGACGTGCTCGCCCTGAAGGTGAAGACCGGGATCAGCCATCCGCGGCTCCGCCCGGTGCTCGCCGTGGTCGACCCGGACCTGACCCTCACCCAGCCGGCCGGGGTGACCGCCTCGGCGGGGATGGACATCCTCTGCCACGCGCTGGAGAGCTACACCGCCCGGCCGTACACCTCCTACGAGCACAAGCGGCCCGAGGAGCGCGTGCCGTACTGCGGCGCGAACCCGATCTCCGACATGTGGTCCGAGCAGGCGATGCGCCTCCTCGCCGAGTCGTTCCGCGCCGCGGTGCGCGACGGGAACGACACCGAGGCGCGGGCGAAGATGGCCCTCGCCGCGACCTTCGCCGGGCTCGGGTTCGGCAACGCCGGCGTGCACATCCCGCACGCCAACGCCTACCCGATCGCCGGCCGGGTGAAGGACTTCCACCCCGACGGCTACCCGGACGCCGAGCCGCTGGTGCCGCACGGCATGGCCGTGGCGCTCACCGCGCCCGAGGCGTTCCGGTTCACCTTCGAGGCGAACCCGGAGCGGCACCTGCGCGCCGCTGAGCTGCTCGACCCGGGGGCGGAGCGGCCGGACGACCCGGCGGAGTTCCTGCCCCGGGTGCTGCTCCGGCTCATGCAGGACATCGGCATGCCGAACGGCATCGGCGGTGTCGGCTACGACAGCGGTGACGTCCCCGCCCTGGTCGAGGGGGCGATGAAGCAGCAGCGGCTGCTCGCCACCGCGCCCAAGCCGGTGACCGAGGAGGACCTCGCCGGCATCCTGACCCGCTCCATTACGCTGTGGTGACGCCATGCCGATCTACGACCTGCGCTGCGGTGAGGGACACCGGTTCGAGGTGATCCAGTCCTTCACCGCACCGCTCCCGGACTGCCCCTACTGCGGCGCGGCCACGACCAAGGTCCCCAGCCGGGTCGCGGTGACCGGCCTGGCGAGCGCCCCGCCGCCGCCCGAGCGGATGCCGCAGACCTGGCGCGGCACCTACGGGGCGAACCGGGAGTACGTCGCCGAGCTGCGCAGGACCGCCGACGCCCGGCGCAGGCTCGAGGAGAAGTACCCCGAGCTCGCCGGGGACCGGCGGCCCATCCTCGCGCACGAAGGCCGGTTCGAGCGCGCCCCGCTGCGCGCCGGGGACCCGCTGCCGGGCGCCGCCCCGAGCCATGCCCACGCCCACGGGCACGGGCATGGTCACGGGCACGGCCACGGGCATGGGCATGGCCACGGGCGGGCCACCGGCGAGCGGAGCCGACCCTCGGAGGTCGCGCCCTGAAGCCGTCCCAGCTCGCCGAGGTGCTGCGCAAGGCCGGGGTGCGCGACGTCGACGCGTCGTCACGCCGCCGGGCGGAGTACTCTTCCGACGCCTCCCTCTACCGGGTGCTCCCGTCGGTCGTGGTCTTCCCCCGCGACGCCGATGACGTCGCCGCCGCGCTCTCGGTCTGCCGCGCCGAAGGGGTGCCCATCACCGCGCGCGGTGCCGGCACCTCGATCGCGGGCAACGCCGTCGGCCCCGGGGTGATCCTCGACTTCAGCCGCCACATGCGGCGGGTGAGGTCCCTCGACCCGGAGTCCCGCACCGCCGTGGTCGAGCCCGGGGCCGTACTCGGCACCCTGCAACGCCTGGCCGCGCCGTACGGCCTGCGGTTCGGGCCGGACCCGTCGACGCACAGCCGGTGCACGATCGGCGGCATGATCGGCAACAACGCGTGCGGGTCGCGGGCGCTCGCCTACGGCCGCACCGCCGACAACGTGCTCGCCCTCGACGTGCTGACCGGGGGCGGGGAACGGCTCTCCACCAGGTCGGAGATCTCCCCCACGCTCACCACGCTCCGCCGGGTGGTCCGGGACCACCTCGCGGTGATCCGCACCGAGCTCGGCCGGTTCCCCCGGCAGATCTCCGGCTACTCCCTCGAGCACCTCCTGCCCGAACGCGGGTTCGACGTGGCCAAGGCCATGGTCGGCTCCGAGGGCACCTGGGCGCTGGTGCTCGAGGCCGAGCTCAGGCTGGTGGCCACGCCCGCCCGGACCGTGCTCGTCGTGCTCGGGTACCCGGACATGGCGGCGGCCGCCGACGCGGTGCCCGCGCTCCTGCCGCACCGGCCGGTCGCCCTGGAGGGCTTCGACGCGCGCCTCATCGACCTGGTGCGCGACCGGCGGGGCCCGTCCCGGGTGCCGCCGCTCCCCGGCGGGCGGGGCTGGCTCCTCGTCGAGCTCGGCGGCGAGCACGAGGCCGAGCTGCGCGCCGCGGCCCGCGCGCTCATCGCCGACGCGGGCGCGGCCGACAGCATGGTGATCGAGGACACGGGGCACGCGGCGGCGGTCTGGCGGATCCGGGAGGACGGCGCCGGGCTCGCCGCGCGCACCCCCGCCGGCGCGCCGGCGCACGCCGGGTGGGAGGACGCCGCCGTGCCGCCGGAGCGGCTCGGCGCGTACCTGCGGGACTTCGAGGAGCTGCTCGCCGCGCACGGGCTCACCGGCCTGCCGTACGGCCACTTCGGCGACGGCTGCGTGCACGTGCGGATCGACTTCCCGTTCCACCGCCCCGACGGCGCCGCCGCGTTCCGGGCGTTCCTGCTCGACGCCGCCCGCCTGGTCGCCGGGTACGGCGGCTCGATGTCCGGGGAGCACGGCGACGGCCGGGCCCGCAGCGAGCTGCTGCCGCTCATGTACTCCCCCGCCGCGCTCGCCGCGTTCGCCGCGGTGAAGGACGTCTTCGACCCCGGCGGCGTGCTCAACCCGGGGGTGATCGTCCGGCCGGCCCGGGCCGACGCGGACCTCCGGCTCCAGCCGCCACCCCCGCCGGTGCGCGGCACCGTGTTCCGCTACCCGCACGACCGCGGGGACCTGGCCACCGCGGTGCACCGGTGCACCGGGGTCGGCCGGTGCCGGGCCGAGACGGTGACCGGGGACACGGTGATGTGCCCGTCCTACCAGGCCACCCGGGACGAGAAGGACTCCACCCGGGGCCGGGCCCGGGTGCTGCAGGAGGCGGTGAGCGGCGCCCTCCCCGGCGGGCTGCGCGCGCCCGAGGTCCGCGAGGTGCTCGACCTGTGCCTCGCCTGCAAGGGCTGCCTGTCGGACTGCCCGACCGGGGTGGACATGGCCACCTACAAGGCCGAGGCGCTGCACGCCGCCTACCGGCGCCGGCTGCGCCCCGCCTCGCACTACACCCTGGGGTGGCTGCCGCGCTGGGCCGCGCTCGCCGGCCTCGCCCCCGGGGCGGCCAACGCGCTGCTCCACGCCGGTCCGCTCACCGGGCTGATCAAACGGCTCGGCGGGATCGACCCCCGGCGGGAGCTGCCGTACTTCGCTCCGAAGCGGTTCCGGCGGCACCGGCCGCCGCGATCGGAATCCCGGCCCGGACGTCCCGGCGAAGGCCCGGGGCGGACCGCGCCCGGCCGCACCGCGCTGCTGTGGGTGGACACGTTCACCGACCATTTCGCCCCGGAGATCGCGCTCGCCGCGATCGAGGTGCTGGGCCGGGCCGGCGTGGCCGTGGCCGTGCCCCGGGCCTCGCTCTGCTGCGGCCTCACCTGGATCTCCACCGGGCAGCTCACCACCGCCCGCCGCAGGCTCCGCCGTACCGTCGACGCCCTGGCCCGGCACGCGCGGGCGGGGATGCCGATCATCGCGCTCGAGCCGTCCTGCGCCGCGGTGCTGCGGTCGGACGCGCTCGACCTGCTCGGCCCGGACGACCCGGCCGCGCGGGCCGTCTCCGGGTCGGTGCGCACCCTCGCCGAGTTCCTGAGCGGCCTGCCGGGCTGGACCCCGCCCGACCTGACCGGGGTGGAGATCCTCGCCCAGCCGCACTGCCACCACCACGCCGTGCTGGGCTGGGACACCGACCGGGAGCTGCTCTCGCGCGCGGGCGCCTCGGTCACCTCGGTCGGCGGGTGCTGCGGGCTCGCCGGCAACTTCGGCGCCGAGCGCGGCCACTTCGAGATCTCGGTCGCGGTGGCGGAGACCCGGCTGCTCCCCGCGGTACGGCAGGCCGCGGAGGGCACGATCCTGCTCGCCGACGGGTTCTCCTGCCGCACGCAGCTCGCCCAGCTCGCCGGCGCCCGGGCCTACCACCTCGCCGAGCTGCTCGCCGGGCGGGCCGCCCCCTCAGGCGTGCACCAGCCGTGAGCCCGACCGGCCCTTGACCACCTGGAGCCGCGCCGGGATCCGCAGGCGCAGCTCGGCGACGTGGCTGACGATCCCCACGGCCCGGCCGCCCTCCCGCAGGCCGTCGAGGATGTCGAGCACGTCGTCGAGGGTCTCCTCGTCGAGCGTGCCGAACCCCTCGTCCACGAAGAGCGTGCCGATCTCGGGCCCGCCCGCCTCGGCGGCGACCACGTCGGCGAGGCCGAGCGCCAGGGCGAGCGAGGCGATGAAGCTCTCCCCGCCGGAGAGGGTCGCCGGGTCGCGCGCGGCCCCGGTCCAGCCGTCGAGCACGCGGAGCGCCAGACCCCCGCCGGACCGTCCCCGGTCCCCCGCGACCCGGCCCAGGTCGTGCTCGAGCAGGTAGCGGCCGCCCGACATGCGGTCGAGCCGGTCGTTGGCCGCGTCGACCACCTGGCGGAGCCGCTCGCCGAGCACGTAGGAGGAGAGCCGCATGTGGTAGCGGTTGTCCGGCGAGGTGCCGCCGGTGAGCTCGGCCATCCGCCTGGCGAGGCGGTGCCGTTCCGCGGCGGGCAGGTAGCGCCGGTGGGCGGCCTCCAGCTCGGCGGCGAGGTCGGTGAGCTGGTCGAGCCGGCTCCGCGCCCGGTCCCGGGCGGAGACCCGCTCCGCGTGCTCGCGCTCGGCCCGCTCGTGCTCCTGCTCGAGCGCGGCCAGGTCCGGGGCCGGGCCGGCCGCGGCCGCGGCGAGCTCGGGGTCGGCCAGCTCGGCCTCGATCGCGGCCTGCTCGGCGTCGAACCGCCGCAGGCGTTCGGCCATCTCCTCGCGTTCCGCTTCGGTGCGGATCGCGGCCTTGGCGTCGGCCACCCCGCGGAAGCCCGCCTCGGCTGCCGCCGCCTCCGCCTCGGCGGCCGCGCGCTCCCGCTCCTGCTCGGCGAGGCGCGCCCGCTCCACCGCCTCCGCGGCGTCGCGGAGCAGCGCCGTCTCCGCGGTGATCCGCTCCAGCCGCGCGGCGAGCGAGGGGTCCTCGCCGCGGTGCTCGTCGAGGAGCCCGGTGAGCCGCGCCTCCTCCTCGGTGAGCCGCTCCAGGCGGGTGCGGGTCTCTGCCGTCTCGATCGCCAGCCGCCTGGCCCGCTCCTCCACGGTGGCGAGCTCCTCGGCGAGCCGCCGCCGCTCCTCGGCGAGCGCGGGCTCCTCGGCCGCGAGCGTGTTCGCGGACTCGAGCGCCTTGTCGGCCTCCTCCAGGGCCCGGCGGGCGGCCTCCTCCTCGGCGCCCTCCGGCACCGCGGCGCGCGCCTGCCGGTAGGCCTCTTCCGCGGCGCGCGCGGCGGCGACCGCGTCCGCGGCGGCGGTGAGCAGCCCGAGCTCCCGCTCGAGCCGCTCCCTCCTCGCCCGCACGTCCCGGTCCTCGCCGAGCGCCTCGGCGAGGCGGGCGGCGAGGCGGGCGTGCTCGGCCGCCAGGTCGCGCTCCTGGGCGCGGTGCTCCGCGAGCCGGCGGCCGAGCTCCTCGGCCGTGGCGCGGAGCCGGTCGAGCCGGGCGGCCAGCTCGGTGGCCTCGGCGGCCAGCTCCGGCTCGGCGGCCGCCGCCTCCCGTTCGGCGGCCATCGCCTCCTCGGCGGCGGCGAGCAGCGCGGCCGCCTCGGCGGTGCCGCGTCCCTCCGCGCGCCGGGTCACCTCGTCGAGCCGGGCCCGCATGCTCGCGACCCGCCGCTCGGCCTCCTCTCGGGCCCGCCGGGCCGCCTCGAACTCGTCCTGGGCGCGCTGCTCGTCCTCGGCCGTCGGCGCGGCGTCCGCCGGGGCGGCCGGCGCCGGGTGGTCGGGCGACCCGCACACCGGGCAGGGCTCCCCGGGGGTGAGCTCCCTGGCGAGCTCGCCCGCCATGCCCTCGATCCGGGCCTGCCGGATCTCCTGGAACCGGTCCCGCGCCTCCTGGGCCCGGTCCACGGCCGCCTGGCGGGCCCGCTCCGCCTCGGCGAGCTCGGCGGCCAGCCGGTCCCGGTCCTGCGCGGCGGCGAGCCGTTCGGCGGCCCGCCGGCACTCCGCCTCCAGGCCGGGGAGCCGGGCGGCGGCCGCGCGGGCCCGGGCGAGCCGCTCCTCGGCCCGTTTCAGCTCGTCCGGCAGGCCGGTGAGGTCGGCGCGGACCGCGGCCTCCTCCTCGGCGGCCTCCGCGATCTCCCGGCGGAGCCCGGCCAGCCGTGCGGTGATCTCCGCGAGCCGCGCCTCCTCGGCGGCCCGCTCCTCGAGCTTGACCAGCTCGTCCCGGCGGGCCCGCTCCAGCTCGGCCAGGGACCGCCCGGGGTCCGGCCCCGCAGGCTCGGGCAGCGCGGCGAGCGCGTCCGCCTCGGCACGGCGCGCCTCGGCGAGCGCGGCGGCGAGCTCGTCCCGGCGGCGGACCGCGGCGAGCGCGGCGGCCGCGGCGTCCCGGTTCGCGGCGAGGCCCGGGATCCGGGCCGCGGCGAGCCGGGATTCGGCGAGCCGTTCCTCGGCCCGCGCCAGCTCATCAGGCAGCTCGGCACGGCGCTCGGCGAGCCGGGCCTCCTCGGCGGCGAGCTCGGTGAGGCGCTCGCGCGCCGCGGCGAGGTCGCCGCGCACCGCGGTCAGGCGCGCCTCCTCGGGGAGGAGCTGCTCCAGCCGGGCCGCCTCGGCGCGGCGCTCCCGCTCCAGCCGCTCCAGGTCGGCCGCGCCGGCCGCCGGGCCGATGAGAGGGCCGGCCCGGCCGATCGCGTCGCCGGCGAGCTGCCGCGCCTTCGCCGCCGCCTCCGCCCGCTGCTCGGCCAGCCGGATCAGCGGGCTCACCCGGTCGGCCCGGGCCGCCTCGTCGAGCATCGACTCCAGGTCGGACCGCTCCTCGGCCGCCAGGGCGAGCTCGTCCCGGCGGGCGAGGGCCGCCTCGTACCGGCGCCGCCGCTCGGCCACCTCCCGGCCCGCCTCCAGCGCGGCGCGCGCGGACGCCAGGGCGTCCGCGCTCCGCTGCTCCTCCGCGCCGGTGGCCGCGACCGCCTCGGCCGCCGCGGCGAGCAGCGCGGCCGACCAGCCGAGCGGGTCCCCCGCCGGGTCGGCGGTCTCGGGGAGGGCGGCGAGGAGCTCGGGACCGGCCGCCCCGCGCATCCGGTCGATGACCGACTCGACCTCGCGCCACGCCTCCTGCTGCTCGCGCCCGGTCTCGGTCCGCCTTTCCGCGAGCCACCGCTCCACCTCGGTGTAGATCCGCACCGAGAAGAGCCGCTCGAGCAGCCTCCGCCGTTCCTCGCCGTCGGCGCGGAGGAACCGCGCGAACTCGCCCTGGGGCAGCATCGCGACCTGGCAGAACTGGTCGGCGTTCATGCCGAGCAGCTCACCGATCAGGTGGCCGGCCTCGTCGCTGCGGGTGGTGCGGGCGGTCCACCCCGCCGGGGTGAGCTCCTCGACGCGGGTCTTGGCCTTCTCCTCGACCAGGCCGGTGCCGCGCTGCTTCGGCCGCAGCCAGGCGGGCGACCGGGTGATCCGGAACCGGCGGTCCCGGATCGTGACCTCCAGCTCGACCACCGGTCCCCGGCCGGGCGGCGCGTGGTCGCAGCGGAGGCTCCGCGCCTTGTCCCGCTGCCCGGGCACCCGGCCGTACAGGGCGAAGCAGACCGCGTCGAGCACCGTGGTCTTGCCCGCCCCCGTCGGCCCGTGGATGAGGAACAGGCCCGCCTCGCTGAGCGCGTCGAAGTCGACCTCCTCGGTCCCGGGGAAGGAGCCGAACGCGGTCAACCGGAGCAGGTGCAGCCTCATCGGGCCTCCTCCAGGCGGCACGCCTCCACGGCCTGGGCGGCCAGCCGCGCCTCCGCCTCGTCGGCCGGCTCCCCGCGGACCTCGCGGACGAAGTCGAGCACCACGTCGATCTCGGCCCGCCCGGCGATCCGCGGCCGGTGGGCCTGCGCCCGGCCGCCGCCCTCGGGGTCGAAGTTGAGCACGAGGGTGTGCGGGAAACGGCGGCGGAGCCGCTCCATCGCCTCCTTCGGCCGGACCGGGTCGGTCAGCGTCACCTGAAGCCAGTGGTCCTCGTAGCCGGCGTACCGCGGGTCGGTGAGCAGGTCGTCGAGGCGGCCGCGGAGCACGCCGACCGGCCGGGGCACCGGCGCCGGGACGAACTCCACGCTCCCGGCGCCGAGGTCGACCAGCCAGGACCCCTTCACCTGGCCCGCCTCGGAGAAGGAGTACGCGATCGGGGAACCGCTGTAGCGGACGGTCTCGCTCATCACCTGCCGCCCGTGCAGGTGGCCGAGGGCGACGTAGTCGACCCCGTCGAACACGCTCAGCGGCACGTGGGCGACGCCGCCGACGCTGATGTCCCGCTCGCTGTCGCTCGCCCGCCCACCGGTGACGAAGGCGTGGGCGAGCACGACCTTCCGCTCCGCCGGGTGGGCGCGGATCCGGTCCATCACATAGGAGAGCGCGGCGGTGTGGCTGCGCTCGGCCAGCTCCCACCGGGCCTTCACCAGGTCGGGCTCGAGGTAGGGGATGCCGAAGAAGGCGACCCCGCCGATCATCACGGGCTCCCAGGCCCGGTCCGGGACGGTGCGCAGGTGCACCCGCTCCATCAGGTCGGCCCCGAAGCCCAGCCGCACGGCCGAGTCGTGGTTGCCGCTGATCACCACGGTGTCGACGCCGAGCGCCTTCAGCCGGGCCAGGGCCTCGTCGAACAGCGCCACCGCGTCGACCGGCGGCAGCGCCCGGTCGTAGACATCGCCCGAGACCAGCACGACGTCCACCCGCGCGTCCCGCACGGTCTCCACGAGGTGATCGATGAACGCGGCCTGGGCGCCGAGCAGGCTCTCCCGGTGGAAGGACCTGCCCAAGTGCCAGTCGGAGCTGTGCAAGACCCGCATGTCGCAGGAAGCTAACAGGTCACGGCGACAAGCGCCGCCCAATCCGTCACATATGTGACCTGCGCCCCGCCGGTCCGCGCCGGTCTCGGCACACGCCCGGACGCCCTGATGGACGCCGTGATCTGGCGGCCCGCGCCTAGATCGACTAATGACGTAGCCTGGAGTCGGCATCGAGGTCGGTAGGGAGCCGTATGACCGTCGGCCGCCGTACGCTGGCGTTGCTCACGGGACTGCTGATCGTCGTGCTGGCCGTCATCGGCCATCTGCTCTCACCGCCGGCCTTCGACCCCCCGCTGCTCGCCGCCTCCCCGGAGTTCCGGTCCGTACCGCCGCAGCCCGCCAAGGAGCTGCAGGAGGTGGCGGCCACCGCCCCGATCCGGACGGAGACCGTGCGCGTCCCGGTGCGGAACGAGACGCTGCGGGCCACCATCCGCAGCCCGCTCACCCCGGGGCGGCACCCCGCGATGGTCTTCGTCCAGGGGTCCGGGTCCGGCGAGGCGTCGGAGTTCGAGGAGCAGGCCGAGTGGCTGGCACGGGCCGGGATCGTCACCCTCGCCTACAACAAGCGCACGGTCGGGTACTCCTTCCGGGAGCGGGACTTCTCCCTGCTCGCCGAGGACGCCCGGCGGATGATCCAGGTGCTGCGCCAGCGGCCCGACGTCGACCCGGACCGGGTCGGGCTGTGGGGGGTGAGCGAGGGGAGCTGGGTGGTGCCGATCGCCGCCGCCCAGGACCCGGACATCCGCTTCGTGGTCCTGGTCTCCGCCCCGAACGTCTCCCCGCTCCGGCAGGTCGCCTGGGCGCTCAACGAGCAGCTCCTGCGGCTCCACGCGCCGACCGGGGTGCGCGACCTCCTCACCCGGGCGATGGGCGGCGTCGGCTTCGACTTCCTCCGCCACGACGGCACGCCGTGGCTGCGCCGGGTGAAACAGCCGGTCCTCGCGCTGTACGGCACGGACGACCCGTCCATCCCGTTCGTGGAGAGCACCCAGACACTGGTCAAGGCCCTGAACGAGGGGGGCAACACCGCCTACACGATCCGCTTCCTTGCCAAGGCCGACCACGGGATGCGGGTCCGCGGCGGCCCGTACGCGCCCACGTACCTGCCCACCCTCGCCAACTGGATCAAGGGCCTGCCGGAGACGGCCCGCCCGAAGGTGCCGATCGCCGGGGCCACCCCGGTGCAGCGGTTCGCCGCGGCGGACGTGCCGGCCGCCCCGTGGTACGGCGAGGGCACGGTGCTGTGGCTCACCCTCACCCTGGCCGCGGTCGGGTACGTCGCCGCCCCGGTCACCGAGATGGTGGTGGTGCGGCTGCGGGGCCGGGACCCCCGGCTGCAGGATCAGGCCACCCAGTGGCCGGCGATCCGGCGCCGGCTCCACCAGATGGCGTGGACCGGGCTCGGCGAGCTCGCGGCCGTGGCGGCGTTCATCACGCTGATCGTGCTGTTCTCGGTGAACCAGGCCGGGGCGTGGCCGGCCGTACTGGCGGGCTGGCTGCTCGTCCGGCTGCTCGCCATCGTGCTGCTCGTGCAGGAGGTGATCGCGGTGATCACCGTGATGCGCGGCCTGCGGGACGGCTGGGAGCCCACCCTCTGGCAGCGCATCGCCCTCGCCTGCGTGCTCGGGGGCACGGCGATCCTGCTGCTCATCGGCGCGTACTTCGGCCTGTTCACGTTCCCCTGGTGACCCGCCGGCGGTCCGCGCGCCGCCGGCCACGCCGCCCCTCGGGCGCGGCGGTGTGGGCGCCGGGCCCGCCACCTGGGCGGGCGGCCCTCGTGATCCGCAGGTGCGTCAATCCCCGGTCAAATGGCGGCCAACGACGGCCGGGATCCGGGGCATCTCCCCGCGGTCCGTGCACTGTTGGCGTGTGGGTTCGTCCAGTACGCCGAAGCGGGAGGCCACCACCGGAGCACGGGCGCAGGGGGCGGCCGCCGGATCGCCGCGGCGGGAGGCCGCCGCGCTGCTCGGCTGGGTGGCGCTCTCCGCGGTGCTGCCCGGGGTGGCTCACCTGAAGGCGGGGTGGCGGCGGACCGGGCTGACCCTGCTCTGCTGCCACCTGGCGGCCGTCACCTGCCTCGTCTGGACGGCGGTGGGCGCCGACGTCGGGCTGCTGGGGTGGGCGGTGGTCCGGCTCAGCCAGGTCACCGTGGTGACCGGGGCCGCCGCCGTGGCCTGGTTCTGCCTGGTGATCCACTCGTACGCGGTGCTCGGGCCCGGGCGGCTGCCGCCGGCCGGCCGGGTGGTGACCGCGCTGATCGCCGGAGCGCTCGCGGTGGCGGTCACCGTCCCCTTCACCCTCGCCGCCCGGTACGCGGCGGTGAGCGAGCAGATGCTCGGGGAGGTCTTCACCGGCCGGGCCGATGACCGGCCGGCCCGCGGCGACCCGTGGGCGGGCCGGGACCGGATCAACGTGCTGCTGCTCGGCGGCGACTGGGGCCCGGGGCGCATCGGCATGCGGACCGACAGCATCAACGTGGCGAGCGTGGACGTCCGCACCGGCGACACCGTGCTGATCGGCCTGCCGCGGAACCTCGAGCGGGTGCCGTTCCCGCCGGGGAGCCCGATGGCCGCCCGGTTCCCGTTCGGCTTCGACCTGCCGGAGAGCAGGCCCGGGTGGCGGGAGGACCTGCTGTACTCGGTGTGGCAGTACGCGGACGACCACCCGGAGCTGTTCGGCGGGCGCCAGGGCATGGGGGCCGAGGTGATGAAGGAGACCGTCGGCCACATCCTCGGCCTGCGGATCGACTGGTACGCGCTCGTCAACCTCCGGGGGTTCGCCGAGCTGATCGACCGGCTCGGCGGGCTCGTCCTCACGGTCGACCACGACATCGTGTACGGCCGACACGACGAGGGCGTGCTACCGGCGGGCACCCGGCGCCTCAGCGGCGCGGAGACGCTGTGGTACGCGCGCTCCCGCACCTACAGCGACGACTACCAGCGGATGCGCCGGCAGCGGTGCGTGTTCGGGGCGCTGCTCGCCCAGGCCGACCCGGCGGCCGTGCTCCGCCGGTTCACCGAGATCGCCGAGACCGCGTCGCAGATCGTGCGCACCGACATCCCCCGGCCCATGCTCGAGCACCTCGTGCCGCTGGCGTGGAAGGTCAAGCGCGCCCGGGTGACGATGGTGCAGTTCATCCCGCCGCTGATCAGCCCGGCGAACCCGGACTGGGACCTGATCCGCCGGCTCACCGCCGAGGCCGTGCGCGGCTCCCGCGCGCCCGCCGCGGCCGCGGCACCGTCCCGGAGCGGCGCCGCCCCCGGCCCGCAGGGGGAGGCCGCGGGGCCGCACCCCACCGGGACGCCGCCGGTCGCACCGCTCGCCGAGGGCTGCGGCCGCTAGGCGCGGAAGGACTCGTGGGCGAGCCGCCGGACCCGCTCCTCGTCCACGGTGTGCCCGAGGCCGGGCTGGGTGAGCGGCACGGCGACGACCCCGCCGGTGGCGCCGACGGGCGGGAGCACCACCTGGGCGCTGCGCGGGGGCGCGGCGACGTCGCTCGGCAGGGTGCATCCGGGGAGGCTCGCGACCGCGACGGTGGCCGCCCGGGCGAGCCCGGCGCCGAGCCCTCCGGCGCAGAGGATGTCCCAGCCGGCGGCCACGGCGCGGTCGTGCGCCCGCCGTACCTCGGCGAGCGAGGCGAACCGGGCCGGGCGGAGCATGAGGGCCCGGCCGGCCTTGAGCCGCACCGCCTCGTCGAGCTCCTCCACCGAGCCCACCTCGACCGCCACGGCCGCGGAGACCCGGTCCTGCAGGTCGGCGCTGGTGAGCAGGTCCTTGAACGGCCGCTCGATGGTCGCCACGCCGTAGGCGTCGAGGGCCTCGAGCTGGGTGGTGTCCGTGTAGGAGTGCCGGGCGTCGACGGCGATGGCGAGCCCCGGGTAGGCGGCCCGGACCGCGCGGAGCGGCTCGATGTCCCACCCCGGCTGGATGTCGATGGTCACGTGGGAGTAGCCGGCGCACACGTGCCGGTTCACCCGCGCGATCAGGCTGTCCAGCGAGCGGTCGGAGCCCAGCCGCACGGTCGCGATCAGGGAGGTACGGTTGCCGCCGAGGGCGTGGGCGAGCGGCACGCCGTTCATCCGCCCCCACAGGTCCCAGCAGGCCATGTCACCGGCCGTGCCGCCGGGGATCTCCCCCAGCTCCGAGGGGTGCTCCCAGTCGACGCCGATGAGCTTCGGCAGGGAGCGTTCCAGCGGTTCGCCGGTGACCGGTTCGACGGCCTCGCCCCACCCGACCATGCCGCCGTAATCCGTGAGCTTGACGAGCACGGTCTCCGGGCGCCTGCCGTACGGCAGCGCGATCCGGAAGATCTCCAGTTCACGGATGCGCGGCATGTGAACCCCTTCCGTCACTTCCCATCGTGCCCGCTCAGCGCCGGTCCGCCAAACGCCGGTGGGCGGGGCGCGACCGCGGCCGCCACCCGGCGGCGGCCGGCCCGGACGGGTCGCGGGCCCGCGGTGCGGCGCCCGGGCGGAAAGAGCACGAGAAGGCCGTCCCGCGGCCGGACATCGATGGTAGGGGCATCGGCGGGGTGGCCCGGGCGCGCGTCAGCGGGGCCATCCCCACGTCGGCGCGCCAGATCAGGCACCGCGGCCAGGGATGCGAGCGCGCCGGTGGCCCAGGCCAGGCACACCGGCGGGGACTCCGGCACGCCAGGGACCGGTTGACGGCGTGGCGCGGATTGGCGGGCGGTTCCCGGGGATCCGGTCGTGCCAGGAGGCCGGGGCCGGGCACCCCGGCGGGCGATCCGCCTGTGTCGGCGGGCCGGGTCAGGCGCCCCAAGGGGGCGATCAGAGCGCGCCGGTGGGCCCGGCGGGTCAGCGGGCCGGTCCGGGCGCCCGGTGCGGGCCCGCGGCCAGGACGCCGTCGAGCGGCCGGCGCTCGATCGCCGCCGCCATGAGGTCGGGGAACACGTCCGGGGTGCAGGCGAACGCCGGGACGCCCAGCGCGGCGAGCGCCGCGGCGTTCTCCCGGTCGTACTGGGGCGCCCCCTCGTCGGAGAGGGCGAGCAGCGCGATCACCTGCACCCCCGAGGAGGTGAGGGAGGCCACCTGGCGCAGCATCTCCTCCCGCGGCCCGCCCTCGTACAGGTCGCTGATGAGCACGAGGACGGTGTCGTTCGGGCGGGTGATCAGCCGCCGGCAGTAGGCGAGGGCGCGGCCGATGTCGGTGCCCCCGCCGAGCTGGGTGCCGAACAGCAGGTCCACGGGGTCGTGCAGGTGCTCGGTGAGGTCGGCGACCGAGGTGTCGAACACCACCATCGAGGTCCGCAGCGAGCGGATGGAGGCGAGGACCGCGCCGAACACGCCCGCGTAGACCACCGAGGCCGCCATCGACCCGCTCTGGTCGACGCAGAGCACGATGTCCCGGTGCACGGCCCGCTGCCGGCGCGCGTACCCCACCAGCCGGGACGGGATCACGGTCCGCCGCTCGGGCAGGTAGTGGCGGAGGTTGGCCCGGATGGTCCGGTCCCAGTCGATGTCCGCGGCCCGCCGCGGCCGGTGGGTCCGCGCCGACCGGTCGAGCGCGCCGGTCACCGCGGTCACGGTGCGCCGGGCGAGCCGCTTCTCCAGTTCGGCGACCACCTTGCCGACGACCATCCGGGCCGTCTGCCGGGTCCGCTCCGGCATGACCCGGTTGAGGGAGAGCAGGGTGCCGACGAGGTGGACGTCCGGTTCGGTGGCCGCGAGGGTCTCCGGCTCCAGCAGCAGCCGGGTCAGGCCGAGCCGGTCGATCGCGTCCCGCTGCATGAGCCGCACCACGGTCGAGGGGAAGTACTCCCGGATGTCCCCGAGCCACCGCGCCACCCGCGGGGCCGAGGCGCCCAGGCCGCCGCGCCGCTCGCCGCCGTCGTCGTCCCGGTCGTACAGCACGGCGAGCGCGGCGTCCATCCGGGCGTCGGCGCCGGTCAGCGTCCCCCCGGCGGCGCCGCCGAGCACCAGCCGCCACCGGCGGGCCCGCTCGGCCGCCGCGGCGTCCGTCGCGTCGTTCTCCAGCAACTCCGTCATCACGCCCTCGCCAGGATCTCGAGCACCGTCCGCACCGCCGGGGCCGCCAGCTCGTCGTCGATGGCGGCGTCCTCCGCCGCCCGCCGGAGCCCTCCGGTGAGCACCCGCTCCCCGATCAGCCGCCGCTCGGCCGCGGGGAAGGCCCCGAACGCGCGCCGGAGCACCGGCAGCACGTCCACGAACGCCTCGGGGGTGAGCCCGGTGAGCCAGCCGTCCAGGGCGACCAGCAGGCGGGGATCGTGGACGAGCAGCATGCCGCCGCCGGAGAGCAACCCCTCCAGCCACCCGGCCGACCAGGCCGGCGGGTTGCCCGGGGACATCGCCCGCGCCAGGCGATCGGCGATGTCCTCGCCGAGCATCCCGGCGTCGAAGAGGATCCGGACGACCCGCCCTTCGATCACGCCGGGCAGGCCGCTGCGCCGCGCGAGATCGGCGAGCGCGGCGAGCCACCGGTCGCCGCCGAGCAGCCCGGCGGCGGCGTGGACCCGGTCGATCAGCGCGGCCATCTCCCGGGCCGCGTCGTCGTCGAGGCCGACCACCGCGGGTGCCAGCCCGGCGCAGATCCGGGTGAGCAGGGAGTCGGTAAGGGCCGGCAGCCCTTCGGTGCCGCGCACGTCGCCGTACCGCCGGGCCCGGGCGAGCGCGGGCAGGGCCTCCATGAGGTGCCGCACGTCCGCGTCGCGGGCCGCCCGGTCCCGGATCGCCCCGAGCACGTCCGGCAGCGCGTCCGGCAGGTGGGCGAGCAGGCACCGCTCGGCGAGCTCGGTGAGGTCGGCGAGCCGGGGGGCCGTGGCGAGCTCCCGGGCCCGCGCGGTGGCCGCCTCCTCGACGGTGAGCCCCCACGCCCCGGCCTCGATCAGGGCGAGGTCGAACTCGGGGCGCCACTGCACCGTCCACGGCTCCTTGAACGTCCCCTTGCCGCGCGCGGGCCGGCGGGTGCCCCAGGCCACGCCGAGCAGGCCGAGCCGGTGGAGCAGGCGGCTGCGGGCCAGGTCGGTGGGCTTGCGCAGGTCGAGGTCGAGGTCGCGCGGCTCGGCCGTGGGCGTGAGCCGGAGCCGCCGCTGCTGGGCGCGCAGGTCGCGCTGGAGCGGGACCATGGGCGTGGCGTCGGGCACGCGGCCGAGCCGCTCCCCCACCACCATCCGGCTCTGGATCAGGGCGAGCGGGGCCTCGGCCCCCTCGCACAGCACGGCCCGCACGGCCTCGGTCGCCTCGGCGAGCCCGGGGACCGGCCTGCCCCGGAGCACGGCGAGGGCGTCCGCCAGCCGCGCCGCCTCGATGACGTGGGCGGACGAGACCGGCAGGTCCTCCTCGCGGAGGATCGCGGCGGCCCGGGCGAGCCACCGCTCGACCGGGCGGTCGGGGGCGGTGAACAGGTGGTCGTACCAGCCGGGCGAGGCCACCCCGGCGCGGTAGCCGCCCGCGGTGGCGAGCCGGCCGTACGTCCACGGCACCCAGGTCATCTCGATCTTGATCTTCGGCAGCCCGGTGAGCAGGCGGTCGTCGTCGGCGGCCGGGCGCGGCTCGCGGAGCGCGGGCAGGTGCCACGCCCCGCAGACCACGGCGATCACGCGGAACCCCTCCCGCACGGCCCGCCGGACGGCCGCGCGCATGTGGGCCTCGCGCACCGCCTCGAGGCCCTGCGGCACGTGCCCCTCCCGGATGGCGATCATGGCCTCGGCGACCGCCCGCAGCGTGCCGGCCTCGCCGCGGTGCTCGACCATGTCCTCCCACCAGGCCTCGGGGTCGTCGTGGCCGGCCGCGGCGGCGAGCTCGGCGATCGGGTCGCGGTCCTCCGCACCGGTGTCGCCGAGGGCGAGCAGGTGGGCGGCCGGCAGGTCGCAGAACCGGACCTCGGCGCCGGCGCCGAGCGCGTACCGGATCGCCTGCCACTCGGGGGAGAACGCGGCGAACGGCCAGAACGCGGCCTTGCCCGACCCGTGCGCGAGCAGCGCAACCGGCGGTTCCATGGCGGGGTCGGCGGCGAGCGGCAGCAGCGCGTCGGCCTCGGGCGGGCCTTCGACGAGCACGAGGTCGGGCTCGAGCCGCTCCAGCTCAGCCCGTACGGCCCGGGCCGACCCCGGCCCGTGGTGCCGGATGCCGAGGACCTCGATCACGGGGTCAGCAGACATCGCGGCACGCCCGGTAGAAGTCACGCCAGTCCGCGCGGTCGCGCACCACGGTCTCCAGGTACTCCTGCCAGACCACCCGGTCGGAGACCGGGTCCTGGATCACCGCGCCGACGATGCCGCCGGCGACGTCGGCCGGGCGGAGCACCCCGTCCCCGAAGTGGGCGGCGAGCGCGAGCCCGTTGGTCACCACCGAGATCGCCTCCGCGGTGCTGAGCGTGCCGCTCGGCGATTTGATCTTGGTCCGGCCGTCCGCGGTGACCCCGGAGCGCAGCTCCCGGAAGACCGTCACCACCCGGCGGATCTCCTCCAGGCCGGTGGAGACCTCGGGCAGCTCCAGCGCCCGGCCGAGCTGGGCGACCCGCCGGGCGACGATCTCGACCTCCTCCTCGACGGTCGCCGGGACCGGGAGCACCACGGTGTTGAACCGCCGGCGCAGCGCGCTCGACAGGTCGTTGACCCCGCGGTCGCGATCGTTGGCCGTGGCGATGATGTTGAAGCCCTTGGCGGCCCGCACCTCCTCGCCGAGCTCGGGGATGGGCAGGGTCTTCTCGGAGAGGATGGTGATCAGCGCGTCCTGCACGTCCGAGGGCATGCGGGTGAGCTCCTCCACCCGGGCCAGCCGCCCCTCGGCCATCGCGCGCAGCACCGGGCTGGGCACGAGCGCCTCCCGGGACGGGCCCTCGGCGATGAGCCGGGCGTAGTTCCAGCCGTACCGGATCGCCTCCTCCGTGGTGCCGGCGGTGCCCTGGACGAGCAGGGTGGAGTCGCCGCTGATCGCGGCGGCGAGGTGCTCCGAGAGCCACGTCTTGGCGGTGCCGGGCACCCCGAGCAGGAGCAGCGCCCGGTCGGTGGCGAGCGTCGCCACGGCGACCTCGACGATCCGCCGCGGGCCGATGTACTTGGGGGTGATCCGGTCGCCGTCCCCCAGCAGGTAGGTGGTGACCGCCCAGGGCGACAGCCGCCACCCCGGCGGGCGGGGCCGGTCGTCCGTCTCGGCGAGGTACGCCAGCTCCTCCGCGTACTGCTCCTCCGCGCGGGGGCGCAGCACGGAGGCGGTGGGGATGGTGGTGGTCACGACAGCTCCTTCGCCATCTCGAAGCGGAATCGCAGGGCGTCGGCGAGCTCGGGGATGTCCGTGACGCCCGGGTGCAGTGCGGGGTCGATCCGCTCGCCCGCCAGGTTGATCAGCTCGGTGACGCTCCACGGCCGCCGGTCGGCGTCGCCGCGGATCCGGTCGAGCACGGCCTCGGTGAGGCGGGGCCCCCACGGGCCGGCCACACCGCCGAGCATCATGATCATTTGGCCGTCCACGGGCCGGCCGCGGATCAGCTCGGCCGCCAGGTCGGACCGCTCCTCCGGGGGGAGCACCGCGAGCAGATCGGTGAGGGGGTCGGCCTGGAACAGGGCGCGGGCCCACGCGGCGTCCCGCTGGAGGATCGCCGCCCGGACCCAGCCCATGCGGACCTCGCGCTCCCAGCCGTCGATCCGGGCCCGGACGATCTCCTCCGGGGTCAGGCCGAGGTGGGCGGGCCAGAAGGAGAGCGGGGTGTGCGCGATCACCTGCTGCAGCCACCAGCCCTGCGGGTCCGTGCCGGACGGCGGCCTCCGCCGCACGCCGTCCCGGGCCATGGCGGCGTCGCACTCCGGCGGCGGCTCCGCCCGCAGGCCGGTGCCGTCCCGGGCCAGGCAGCGGGACGCGCGCTCGGCCATGCGCACGCCCAGCCGCGACCCGGGCAGCCGGGCGAGCAGGCCGGCGGCGGCCTGCCGTACCTCGCGGCGCGGATCGTCCAGGGCGGCCTCGAGGAACGGCTCGTCGTCCATGCCGAGGCCGTCGGCGAGCATCGCCACGAACGCCGCCCGGTCCTCGGGCGTCTCCGCGCGCCACCCGCGCTCGAGCAGCTCCCTGGCCTGAACCGGGTGCCGGGCGCGCAGCGCGGCGAAGTACGCCCTGCGCTCGCCCGGCGTGCCCGTCTCCCAGGCGTCCTCGCCGGGCGGCCCGCCCGCCTCGGCGAGCAGGTAGGACCAGGCGGGGTTGAGCTCGGCGAGCCAGCGGCCCCGGGCGCCGGCGACCACCCCCAGGTGCGGGCGGATCGAGCGGTCCTTGACCCCCAGGTCGAGCAGCTCGGGCAGGAGCCGGGCGGGGGCCCGGAGCCGCCGGGCCGCCGCGAGCGCCAGCCACTCGGGCAGGAACCTGGACCGCGGGCCGGCGAGCATGCGGGCGAGCCGGTCGGCCGCGGCCCGGGGCACCGGGGGAAGGGTCTCGGGGGGTGCGGCGGCCGGCGGGCGGGCCTTGCCCGGGCGCCGCCCGGCCCGCGCCCGCACCAGCTCCACGGCCGCCTCCTCGAGCAGCCCGGCCGGGTCCACCGCCCGGCGCTCGGCGCCGACGAGCGCGGTGGCGACCAGCTCCTCCCAGGCGCGCGTCACAGCTGCACCACCATCCCCTCCTCGTCCCAGGCGGTGAGCGGGCGCAGCCCGTCCGGGGTCCACTCGGCGGCGACCGTCACCGGGCGGCCGCCGGAGACGGCGAGCAGCCGCCAGGGCACGCCGGCCGACGGGTGGAGCGGCAGGGCGTTGCCCTCCTCATCCAGCAGGAGGCCGTCGGCCGCCGGGACGACCCCGGCGAGCACCACCGGCCAGGAGTCGGTCCACGGGTCCGCGGCGAGCACCTCCGCGATCAGCCCGGGGAGCCGGGTGAGCCCGATCCCCGGCGGCGGGCCGGCCGCGGCGAGGCCGTACCGCTCGGCCACCAGGGCCCGCAGCGGGGCGGAGCCCGGGTAGAAGGCGAGGTCGGCGTCGATCGTCGTTCCGGTGACCAGCGACCCGTCCGGGGACCGGCCCGCCGGGGCGTGGGAGAGCACGAGCGCGGGGCGGCCGCTCTCCCGGCCCATCAGCCAGACCCGCCGGGTGATCAGGCGGTCCCGCTCCTCGTCCCGGCACCCGATCACGTCCCAGCGGTCCCGCACCGGGGTGGTGGCGAGCACGCTCTCCCGGGGGACCGGGAATCCGATCCGCGCCCGCACCGTCGCCACCAGGTCCGCGGGGAGCCCGGACGAGCGCCGGTACGCGGCGGCGAGCAGGTAGAGCAGCGCGTACTCGCCGAGCAGCCGGTCCGGCCAGTCCGGGTGGCCCAGCGCGCGGGCGAGCAGGCCGGCCCGGTCGGCGAGCCCGGGCGCCTGGGCGTCCACCAGCCGCCGGGCGAGCTCCGTCCACTCGGCCGGCCCGTCCGTGCGCGCCTGGGCGATGCCCTGCGCCACCCGGTCGGTGAGCCACAGCTCCAGCTCGGCGAGGCCGGCGGCCACCCGGCTCTCCCGCCGGGCCGCGGTGCCCGTGCCGGGCCGCCCGGCCGCGGCGGCCTTCGCGGGCCGCTCCGCGGCCCTGGCGCGGCGCCGCTCCAGCCACTCGGCCACCCAGCCGGGCGGCTCCGCGGCCGGCGCCACCTCGCCCGACGACCAGAGGAGCAGCAGGCCGAGGACGTGCTTGCAGGGGATCTTCCGGCTCGGGCAGTCGCACCGGTACGCGGGCGCCGATACGTCCACGCAGGAGCGGTACCGCTTCCCTCCGCTCCCCGCGCACTCCCCCCATACCGCGTCGTGGGCCGCCCCGGTGCCCGACCACTTCGCGGGCGCGCCCACCTTGTCAGCGGCCTTCCGCGACGCGGCGTCCGGTGCGAGCGCGAGGACCTGATCTCGGGTCCACATCACGCGCGGCACGGTAGCCACCGCCGCCGACAAAACCGGCGTACCGCCGTAAGCGAGGCGTGCGCCGCCGGGGAAGGAACCGGTGCGGCGATACCGGGGCCGGCACGGTTTCGCCGGAAATACTGTGTAATCAGAACATCAGACGACAAAGACTTCCGGAGGTCAGGGTGGCCCGGCAAATCGTTTCCGTCATCGGGGGGAAGGAGCTCCCGTCCGGCACGCCGTACGCGTCGATCAACCCGGCGCGGCCCAGCGAGACCGTCGCCACCGTGCTGCTCGCCGGGGCGGACACCTTCGCCGAGGCCTGCCGCACCGCCGCGGCGGCGCAGCGGGAGTGGGCCCAGATACCGGCCCCGGTGCGCGGGCGGGTGATCGCGTCGATCGGGCGCCTGGTCGAGGCGAACGCCGAGGAGCTCGCCCGGCTGGTCACCCGCGAGGTGGGCAAGCCGTACCGCGAGGCGCTCGGCGAGGTACGGGAGATCATCGACACCTGCGACTTCTTCCTCGGTGAGGGCCGCCGGCTCTACGGGCAGACCGTGCCGTCGGAGATGCCGGACAAGCAGCTCTTCACCTTCCGGGTCCCCGTGGGCGTCGCCGCGGTGATCACCGCGGGGAACTTCCCGGTCGCCGTCCCCTCCTGGTACCTCGTGCCGGCGCTGCTCTGCGGCAACGCGGTGGTGTGGAAGCCCGCCGAGTACGCGGCCGCCTCGGCCCACGCGCTCTACCGGATCTTCGCGGCGGCCGGCCTGCCCGACGGCGTGCTCAACGTGGTCTTCGCCGACGGGCCGGAGACCTACGCCGGGCTGGAGCGCGCGCTCGGCGAGGGCACCGTGCACAAGGTCGGCTTCACCGGCTCCACCGCGGTCGGCCGGGCCATCGGCGAGCTGTGCGGGCGGCACCTCCAGTCGCCCTGCCTGGAGCTCGGCGGCAAGAACCCGATGGTGATCATGCCGGACGCCGACCTCGACCTCGCCGTCGAGGGCGCGCTCTTCTCCGGGTTCGGCACGGCCGGCCAGCGGTGCACCTCGCTCGGCACCGCGATCGTGCACGAGGACGTCCACGACGAGTTCCTCGACCGGTTCGTCACCGCGGTGCGCAACGCCAAGATCGGCGACCCGAACGGCGACGTGCTGTACGGCCCGCTGCTCGACCACAAGTTCGCCGAGCGGTTCGAGGAGTACCTCACCTGGATCCAGCCGCACCACACCGTGCTGCCCGGCCCGATCGGCCGGATGGAGGGCGAGGGCCTCTACTACCACCCGGTGATCGTGGACGGGGTCCGCCCCGACGACCGGCTCTTCCTGGAGGAGACCTTCGGCCCGATCGTGGGCGTCACCACCTTCTCGACCCTGGACGAGGCGATCGAGCTCGCCAACAAGCCCGGGTACGGCCTGTCGTCGTCGATCTACACCACCGACCCGAAGGCGGCCTTCCGGTTCCGCGCCGGTGTCTCGGCGGGCATGGTGAGCGTGAACAACTCGACCTCGGGCGCCGAGGCCCACCTGCCGTTCGGCGGGAACGGCAAGTCCGGCAACGGCAGCCGGCAGAGCGGCATGTGGGTGCTCGACCAGTTCACCCGGTGGCAGGCGATGAACTGGGACTACTCCGGCCGGCTGCAGAAGGCCCAGATGGACGTGGCGGAGATCACCCCGGACCTGGGCTTCCGGCTCTGAGCGTCACCCGCGAGGGCCGTGCCGGGGGCGGCGTGCCGCGCGGAACGTCGCCCGCCCGGCGCGGCCCCGCTGCGTTCTCACCGCCTGGCGGCCCGCTCGCCGGCATCGGGCGGCGGACGGCCGGGCGCCGTCCCGCGCGGCATCCGGAACGTGGTTTCGGCGCTGGGCGCCGGCCCTGATCGTGGTGCGCGGCGCGCGCCGGGCGAACCACCGGTGGGCCGGTGGCCCGCGAGCACCGTCACGGAATCCGCCTACTTGCGGATTTCATTCCGCCACCGTGGCACCCGCTCCCATCGGCCGACCGCCATGCGGCGTGGCGATTTCAGACGTGTTTTCGGCGGAATTACGGACGACTGCATTACGAGGCGCGCCGCACCGCTCTGGTCTCCGTCAGCAGGGTCAGCAGCCGATCGCACCCGGTTTTGAAGGTGTACATCGCGTTCAGCAGCAGATTGACCCAGCCGAGCGATCTATGTGTCGCGATTCTGACATTGAAGGACCGTGTCAACGCCCTGTCGACGGCGTTCGACGCTTACTTCAATCCGGCCATGGCCGTCTTCCAGGCGACCAACCAGCTCAAGAGCGCGGTAGCGAATTCCGATACCGTCCTCAAGAACTCGAAGGCCACGACTCAGGATCGTCAGCGTGCCCTTGAAGGCCAGCTATCGGCTTTGGCTCAGTTGGCTTCGGCCGAATTTCGGCAGACGAAGAACGTTAAGGATTCTTCGGCTGCCATGCTCGCCCAGGTCCCGACGCTGCTCAAGCTTGCGGGCAACAGCCGTACGGGTAAGGCTGCGATTGATGGCCTGATCACTTCTATGGGTGGGTCGATCGCGCGCACGAAGAACGCGATCACGGTAACCGACCAGTTCGGGAACAAGATTAAGATCCTGCCGTCCGGCAAGGTCGTTAAGATCAAGGCCGATACGAAATCGGCTGAGACGAACCTGAGTAACACCAAGGGCAAGGTCGATTCCCTCAAGGGCAAGACCATCCGGATTGGTGCCGATACTTCGGCGGCTACCGGTGCTCTCGGCTCGCTTCTGTCCAGGATCAACAGCTCGTCTGCCAGCGTGAAGGTTGGCGTGATGGGCGGTAGCTCGATCCCTGGCATGAAGCGTGCAGGCGGTGGCTTCGTTTCCGGCCCAGGTACGTCAACGTCGGATTCCATCCCCGCTTGGCTGTCTGATGGTGAGTACGTCGTCAACGCTAAGGCCACCTCGCAGCATCGTGAGCTTCTGGAAGCGATCAACGCTCGGAAGTTCAAGAAGGGTGGCTACGTCGGGCCGACCGACCTTAGGGCGAGTGGCGGCAAGGCGGTAATCCGAAACCTGTCCGGTGACCTGACGTCGATCAAGTCCGCGTCCAAGCTGCTGACGAAGGCCGTCATGGATGCCGCTAAGGTGCATCGAATTTCGGCTAAGTCGATGAAGTCGCTCATCAGGCGCATCGACTCGACTACGGACAAGTTGAACGGCCTGTATAAGCAGAGCGATTCTCTGTCCAAGAAGATCGCCGATGCTAAGCAGTTCCAATCGAGCACGCGGGACAACGCCCGACAGTTCGCCGGTATCGCCGGCTTCGATTACGGGGACCGTGGACCGACCGCAGGGAAGGTTCGTACCGGACTCCAGTCGAAGCTACAGGTCATCAAGAATTTCGCCTCCGTCATCAAGGCTCTCGCCAAGCGAGGAATCAGCAAGAGTCTGCTCCGTCAGGTCATCGAAGCTGGTCCCGAGCAAGGCTACGAACTCGGCAGGGCGATTCTGTCGGCCGATTCCGGCACGTTCAAGTCCATCAATGCCGCTCAGGCTGAGATCGATAAGACGACGTCGGCTCTCGGCACCAGTGCTGCGGACCTTCTGTATGACTCTGGGAAGATGGCCGGTAAGGGATTCCTTGCGGGACTTCTGGCCCAGAAGAAGGACATCGACAAGGCGATGGACGACATCGCTAAGTCGCTGGTTACTCGGGTCCGTAAGTCGCTCAAGATCAAGAGTCCGTCTCAGGTGATGTATGAAGCCGGTGACATGACCGGTCAGGGCTTCATCAATGGTGTCTTGTCCTCGCTTGGTGGCGTCGCTGCTGCTGGTAACCAGCTTGCATCTTCGGTGATGGGCGTTCGGCCCAGCGTTTCCGTTCCTGGTGCTACTGCTGCCGCATCGGCCGGTGGTGGAGAGGTTCGCGTGGTGTTCGACACTACGGGCGCTGACGCTGACTTCCTGCGAATGATCCGAAAGATGGTCCGTGTCGAGGGTCGTGGCAATGTCCAAACCGCTTTCGGGAGGTAGTCGTGGCTTTCCCGATCGATCCTCTTGATGTCGCGGTCGAGCTGCTGATAGACGGTGCATGGGTCGATATCACGACGGACGTCCTCGTTCGCGACGGCATCACGATTAATCGCGGTCGTCGTGACGAGGGCGTTCAGACCGACCCGTCGAAGTGTTCGCTGAGCATCAACAACGTCAGCGGGAAGTATTCGCCACGTAACCCGAACTCTCCCTACTTCCAGAAAATCGGCCGGAACACTCAGATTCGTATCAAGGTCGATGGGGTCGTTCGGTTCCATGGAGAGGTCTCCAGTTGGCCGCCGAAGTGGGACGTGTCCGGCAACGATGTGTGGACTCCCATAGAACCGTCCGGCATCCTGCGTCGGCTCGGTCAGGGTGCGACGGTTCTCCGCTCGACCTTGTACCGCGGACTGACCTATCCGGAAGCTACTGATCCTCCCGTCGCCTACTGGCCGTGCGAGGACGCCAAGGGCTCAACGTCGCTTGCGTCCGCTGTCGGCGGTCAACCGATGCGTATCAAGGGTGATCCGACCCTTGCCGAATTTTCGGATTTCATCGCGTCCGGACCTATCCCGCTGCTGAGCGACAGTGAGTGGACCGGAACCGTTCCTACCTACTCGATGACCAGCCAGACGCAGGTTCGGTTCCTGCTTCATGTCCCGAGCACAGGTTCGGCCAACGGGCAGACCATCTGCCGGATTCGTACGACCGGCACGGCGAAGCTCTGGCATCTGAACTACGGATCAGGTGGCGCGCTACAGCTCCAGGCGTTCGCCGGTGACGGTGGCGGTGGGGTCATGGACACGGGCATGGTCACGTTCAACGTTGACGGCAAGCTCTTGCGCGTCTCCATCGAACTGGAGCAGAACGGCGCCAACATCGATTGCGCCGTAGCCACGCTCGAAGCCGGGAAGAACACGGGTCTGGTCTACCTGAGTTCGGTATCCGGCCAGACCGTTGGACAGGTAACGCAGCTCATCATCTCGCCCGAGGGCGGCATCGGTGACGTGGCGATCGGTCACCTGTCGGTACAGAACGCGATCACAGATCTGTTCGACCTGTCGGGACAGCTCACCGGTTGGGTTGGCGAGACGGCCGGACGGCGGATCGAGCGGTTGTGCCGAGAGGAAGGTATTCCCTTCACATCAGCCGGCGACTTGGACGATACCGAGCCGATGGGGCCGCAACGCTCGACGACGCTCCTAGAGCTGCTGTCCGACGCTGCTCTGTCGGATGACGGCATCCTCTATGAGCCTCGCGAGAATTTCGGCCTGGCGTATCGGACCCGATCAGGCATGTATAACCAGGTGGCTACGGCTGCTCTGAACTACGCAGCAGGTCACCTCTCGCCACCGTTGGAACCTGTCGATGACGACCAGGGCGTGATCAATGACGTCACAGCCTCTCGGTACGACGGTTCGAGCGCCCGATACACGAAGGACACAGGCGCTCTGTCGGTCGCTGATCCTCCTGATGGTGTCGGCCGGTATGACGAGTCGATCACTGTGAGCGTCCGCGACGACTCGCGACTTCCCGATCATGCGTCATGGCGTGTCCACGTTGGCACGGTCGATGAGGCTCGCTATCCACAGATCACGGTCAACCTGGCGAACAGCGCCATTGTCGCTGATCCTGATCTCAAGACCGGTCTCGTCTCGATGGACATCGGCGACAGGCTGACGATCGACAACCCTCCCCCGTGGTTGCCACCCGACCAGATCAGTCAGCTCTCACTCGGCTTCACGGAAACTCTGGAGCCGTTCGTCTGGCAGATCGACGTCAACTGTGTGCCTGAGTCTCCCTACCAGGTAGCCGTCTATAGCAGCGACCGGTACGGGACCGAGTACAGCACCTTGTCTTCCAGCATGTCTGTCAACGCTACGTCGATGTCGGTCTCGACCTCGGTCGGGCCGCTGTGGACGACGGCACTCGGTGACTTCCCGCTTGACGTCATGGTCGGCGGTGAGCGCATGCGGGTTACGCGAATCACAGGAACGTCATCCCCGCAGACGTTCACGGTTACCCGTTCCATCAACGGCATCAAGAAATCCCATTCCCCCGGTGAGCCGGTAACTCTGTTCAAGCCTGCGATCAGAGCACTCTAAGAAAACTCAGGACATGGCGCATGAGTGGTCCTACGTAGGGCTGCCTCTTGTTTCAGACACGTTCAGTTTCTCCGTCAGCGACGGTTCGACACGATTCGCTGTCACGGTGAGATTTTCCTCGGCCGAATATGACCCGTCCGCTTGGGCGTCGCTGTGCGCTCAGATCAGGGATGCATTGTCTGACTATGGTCTGGAGATCTCGCCTGTCGTCGGCGAAACGACCCAACCTGTTCAACTGACGGAATTCCCCTATTGATGTAGGAGGTTTCGCGTGACCGTCGTTAAGTCGCTCGACACACCTCCGGCAGTCGGAAACTTTGACGACACGGTTCTAGTTCAGATCTCCTCAGCCTCGTACACCGAGGGCGTTCCGGAGGTTGGTGTTACGTTCGTGGCTCCGACCTCCGGTCGCGTTCTGATCACTATCGGCGGCGGCCTTCGAGACAACGGCGCCAATGCCACGCGGGTATTCATGGCTCCGCAGGTGTTCGAGGACGATTCGGACGGAACCGTTGTCCTGTCTCCAACTGTTGGACAGTACGGAATCGGATCAGCCGGCGAGCAGTCGGAATTCATGTACTACAGCCGAACGTCATTGCTCTCGGACCTGACGCCCGGACGGGTCTACTACGCGAGAGTCATGCATCAGACGTCGAACACTCCAGGTTCACCAACGGCTGACATCGCGTGCCGTGAGATCACTGTGAGCCCGGCATGACAGATATTCTCGTCGGCTCGAAGATTCAGCCGGAAGACTTCCCTGCCGCTGTCCAGTCGTTCAACAACACCACGCTCAACCCGGTCAGCAACACCTCGTATGCGGCTGGTTCACCCGTGGTCGCGGTTACGTTCGTCGCTCCTACGTCGGGCCGTGTGCTCGTCACGGTCGGGCTCGGTGCCCGATCGACCGATGGTGGTAATCGTGTCCACATCTCGCCCGAGGTTTATCTAGGCACCAGTTCTTCCGGCTCTCTTGTCCTGTCGGCCGATGTGACGACACGCGGTGCCGGAACTCCGGCCGAGACGAAGGACTACATGTATCTGTCCAGGACGACGCTGCTCAGCGGCTTGACTCCAGGGAGCACGTACTACGCCAGGACGGTTCACAAGGTTTCCGGCGGTGGTGCGACGAATTACATCGTTGCCCGATCGATCGTTGTGGAGCCGACGTCATGAGCGACTACATCGCGGGTACGCGAATCGAAGCTCTCGACTTCCCTCCTGCCGTTTCTGCGTCGAACAATACCCAGATCGACAACTTCGCCAGTGCGAACTATTCGCCTGGTAATCTGGAAGTGAGCGTTACGTTCATCGCTCCCACATCCGGCCGAGTGTGGGTCATCATCGGCGGCGGCATAGGCAACAGTTCCGGTGCCGACCGCATCTTTTTGTCTCCCGAAATTCGGCTGAACAACTCGGCCGGTTCGGTGATCGTATCCCCATCAGCGCCAGCGCACGGTTTCGGCTCCTTCAAGGGTGCCGCGTCATTCCATTACGGAAGCCGTAGGACGCTGGTTACTGGACTCATTCCAGGTCAGACCTATTTCGCCCGAGTAATGCAAGCCTGCTCGACCAGCGATACCGGCCCTAGCACGGCTGACATCGCATGCAGAGACATCGCGGTAGTCCCGGCCACCTGACACGGAAAAATTCGGCCCACTTCATGTAAGTCCGTTTTTCCCGTAAGGAGATATCTCCGTGACCGGCATCTTCATTGTCGACATCTGCATTGCCGCTACTGCCGTCGCCGGTGGTCTAGCCGTCTTTTGGAAGCTATTCAAGCTGATGAAGCGCCTCGGCGATTTTTTCGATGACTGGCACGGTGAGCCCGAGCGCGACGGAGTTCCGGAACGACCGGGAGTAATGCGTCGGCTGGCAACCATCGAAGAGAAGCAAGTAACGATCGAAGCCGAATTGCACCCAAACCATGGGTCGAGTCTCCGTGATGCCGTCGATAAGGCCGTCTTCACTGTCCAGCGCCTCGAAGAGCGCTTCGACGCTCACCTAAAGAACGAGACTTTCTAGGAGTCGTCCATGGCCGTGAACACAACCTATTTGAATCTGATCGCCGAGACCGGCCGATCCACCCTTACCCATATTGGTTTGGTTAACGGTTCCGGTGTGGAGATCTCCGGGGGCTCATACGCCAGGAAGGCCGTTACGTGGACTGCTGCGAGCAACGGAGTAATCCGGCCGAACGCTGATCTGGTGTTCGACGTTCCCTCGGGTGCGACAGTCGCCGGCTGGCGTGCTTATTCCGGTAGTGCTGGCGGTGCGACGAATTACGGCGGTGCTGATCTCACCTCGCAGAATTTCGCATCGTCCGGCACATACACCTTGCTCGCGGCTAGCACGTCGATCTCTCACAGCTAAATCGGACTGATCGGAGGTCGCTGGTGAAAACGAATCCCAGGGCCGACGCAGTTAGGAACGCCATAGCCCAGCGTTGGGCAGGCAACGGCCGGAAGCTCGAATCCGTCCGCAACGGGCGCAGGCTCGTATTCACATCTCAGCCGGAATTCATCCGGAACGCTACAGGTGACGTCGTCGGCGTTGACGCATGGGTCAGGCTGTACGACGGCGACGGCAAAGAGCTTCCGATCGATCCTCATCGGATCATCGTTAATCCTCCGGTAATTCCGCGCTCTGGAATCAAGGAAACAGTAGATGCCAAGGGTAAGGCGACCAGGGTACTTACGCCTAGCCCTTATGAAGCGTTCATCGAGGCTGTTTGGGATTCCGTCGAGTCTCAGCCGAATCCGTCCGGCTGGAATACGGCGGGCACGGTTACGACCATCTACGCCGATGAGGACGATGGTCGAATCACATGCACGTCATCGAACTATTCGACGGCCAGAGCTGGTAACGGAACGTACAACGTCAACCCGACCGGTAACGTCTCGGCTGTCGGGCAGTCGTTCGCGTCCCCAAACTATAACGTCTTTCAGATGTTTTGGGGATTCGACACCTCATCGATCGGTGCGGACGCCCGTATCACGTCGATCGATTTCGAGTTGAACCATGCGCTCGACAACTCGGCTACAGACTTCGTTCTGGAGATTAGAGAGCGGGATTGGGTTCCTCCGCTCAGCTCATCGCATTTCGTCCCTGGTGCGAGTCTCGCCAATTCCGGGCCGATCGTTGCACAGCGGAACACGAACTCGCTTCCGGCCGTGGGCGAATACTGGCTGCTCGACACCCAACCGGATATGTTCCGGATGGCCAACCTCGGTACCGGCACGGTACGTCTGTTCGGATCGTCGTCTCGTACCCGAGCCGGAAATACTCCATCCGGTCAGGAGTCGGTACAGTTCCGATTCGCCGAGCAGTCGGGAACTACGCAAGACCCGCGGCTGACGATCGTTCACCAGACCGAACGGGCTCAAGCCGTTGAGACGTTCGAGACCAACCCGCTTACGTTCAAGTGGCTTGGTACCTGGGGATGGGCGTCTGACTCGACGCACACCGGTTCGTTCTCGTGGAAATCAGCAGCGATCGGGAACAGCGCTTCCACCGATACCACGCTGATCCTTCCCCCAGACGCTCAGACGCTCCAGTTCTGGTATCGAGTCTCATCTGAGTCCGGTTGGGATCACTTCCGTGTCTATCGAGACGCTGCCAGCGGTACGCCCGTACTCGAAGAGTCGGGCAACCTTTCGTGGCGTCAGTCACCGGTCATCGACGTTTCCAGCGCGACGACGATCATCTTCCGGTACATCAAGGACACCTCGAACGCTTCCGGTTCTGACTGTGTGTGGATAGACGACGTTGTTCTGACCTTCCCGGTTCCGTCGTACTCCGGTGGCTCCAGTACCTCAGTGACGCACTCGGTATCCGGTGCTGGTCGGCCCGGTCCGAAAAACGGCGCCGATTCTGGCATCTCGGTATCGGCTGCTGCTGTAGGCCGACCGGCGACGTCCGGTGGATCTGCCGTCGAGGTCTCGGTCTCCTTCAGCGGCTCGGGAAGTCCCGGATGGTCGGACGGCTCTCCCACATCGATCACGGTCACATCAGCCGGCAACGGCATCCCCGGTCTCTTGGGCGGCTCGGATGTCTCGGTCACTGTCGAGGCTGTAGGCGCTGGTGAGAAGGGCGACATCAGCGGCGGCTCTACGGCCGAGGTTGTGGTTCTCGCATCTGGCGACGGTTTCGCGTCCTTCGCCGAAGGTTCGGCCGTCGAGGTAGCCGTCTCGGTTTCGAGTGCGTGGACCATCGCGATTGCCGAAGGCGCTACCGCTCTGGTCAAGGTCGTTGCGGTAGGCCGCGGAATCAAGCCAACGGTAGACATCACGGTCGATGTCGGCCCGTCGTACGTGGTCGAGCGGTTCGGCGTACTGGAGAGCCGCAACGGTTCTGAGATCGGCGACAACCGGTTGAGTCTCGTCGCTCTAGACAGTGCTGTCCGGGAAACCGTCGAGGTGTTGCTGTCCCGAATTCGTGAGCGCGTAGAAATCGGCGAAACGCGATCGTCGGTCAGCGTATCGGACGCACGCACATCTACGGCCTTTGAGCCGAGCAGAATTTCTAGAGGAGAGTGACCTATGGCTGTCGAGATTTTCAGCACGAGCACTGAGTACATAGCCAATGAGATTACGATCTCCAGAGGCACGGTTGCTGACATCACCGCTGTAGGCGTCTATCACTCCGAAGACCCGAATTCTCGGCCGGATGTTACCGACTTCACCACGGTACAACTGGTAGACGGCACGGTTCCTGATCCGTTGCCTTTGGCTGAGGCTGGAAAGATTGACGTGCTGTCGCTGGTCGGTCCCAGAGATGGGGACGTTGTTCTGACGCCCGGTGACTATCAGCGCTTCGTCCTGGTGCAGACGGCTACGGAAGACATCATCCGGAAAACCGACACAGTCACGATCTTGTGAGGTGAGTATGTCGGCCCGAATTATCGATGGCTGGCTCGCGGTGCCGTACTCCGGTCACGACATGGCGAGCGTGTATCTGAACGTCGGTGGTGAATGGAAGCCTGCGTTTCTCGACTGGCACAACGGTAAGCGCGTAGCGAAGGTTCGATTCCCTGCTACGGCCAGTAGGTCGAGCAGCGTCGTAATCCGGATCAATGATGTTGAGACAACTGTCGGTCGAATTTCCGCATAGGTAGGTACCGATGCCTTATCTGACGAACCTAGCCGACGTGGCACGTCGTACCGGCTATCCGGTTACCGAGGTCGCCGGCTGGAAGTCCCGAGGCCATGGACCGCAGCCATCAGTGCAGGGCATTGTCTGCCATCACACGGCCGGTCGTAATGACATGCATGTGGTCAGGGATGGTCGGCCCGGTTTGACGGGACCGCTGTCTCAGTTCTGGCTACGGCATGACGGTCATATCTTCGTGATCGCCGCTGGTCGATGCTGGCACAATGCGCCTTCGACCTCGAACTATCACCGGAACGATACGTCTCTCGGTATCGAGGCCGAAAATAACGGCTCCGAACCTTGGCCTGCCAAACAGGTTGATGCCTATCAGCGGCTCTGTGCTGAGCTATGCAGGGCATTCAAGCTTCCGGCTTCCCGTGTCAAGGGACACAAGGAAGTCAACACTCAAAAGCCGGACCCGCACTCTATCAACATGGACACGTTCCGGGCTCGGGTCGATCTGCTGCTCAAGGGAGAAGATGACGTGAGCGCTAAGGACATGTGGACGTACGAAATTCCGGTGCCGTACGGCAGCAAGGAAAATCCGGAATGGCAGGCTCGGAATATCCTGACCAATCACGGCGTGTGGCTGCGTAAGATCTCGACTCAGATCGGCGATCTTTCGACGTCTATTAATCGCCTGGTCGATCGGCTGGAAGCCGATAACGCTGAGAAGTGATACACCACCCGTTCCCCAATGGTTCGGGTATGCAAAACCCCCGTCGTTCCTTATTGGAGTGGCGGGGGCTCTTTTTGCGTTGGGCCGAATTTAGCGCCTACGGCTGCTCGTCTCCCGATCCGTCGTCGGTCTGCTCCGTCGATCCCTGGTCGTCGGTCTGCTCGTCGGCGGTACCCACCTCATAGACGATGTAGCCCTGTCCCTTGCAGTGCTTACACTGCTCATCGACCAGCGCTGTGCCGATTCTGCCGTTATGCACTGCCGCCCGAGGAACAGCAGCTCGACCAGAGCCGAAGCAGGTTCGGCAGAGCATCGTTTCTTGCCTGATCGCCACTAGTTACTGTCTCCCGTTCCTCCGCAGCGCTTGCAGTCGACCCAGACCGTTTCCGTCACGATCTGGTCCTTCTTCTGGTCGGCCGTCTGATCTTTGGGGATTACCCGCTGTACCTGCGTCTTGATGCTGCCGCTACCTGAGCACCCGGGGCAGGACTGCCGACCTCCGCTAGCGCCCTTCTTCCAGCCCATCTGATCCTCCCAGTATGCATCTCGGTTGGTGTGTTACCTGACTCGCTGCGCGATTTCGTCTTGGTGGGCGAGAGCCGACGACAGCGCTTCGCCCGTATGGCGTGCGACGGTGGCGACCATTCCGGCCGAAATTTGGGCAAGAGTCGGTGGGACGTATCGCGTTGCCCACCACCTGACCGGGCCGTGAGGTCTGATCGTGATCCTCCATGCGGGATGAGTCACCTCAAGCGCGTAGAGCTGCTGACACTCCCTGATCTGTTCGTCATCGATCACGAAGCGGCTCGCATGATCCTTCGGTGCCTACCCGTGGTGATCAGGCCGACCGTACGTCTCGTGAGCGCGCGCGTCTCGGCATCGCCCATCAGATCCTCAAGCTCTTCGGCCGTAGCGGCTTCGAGGATCAGGCTCTCGTGAGTCTGCATCGACGCGATGGCGTAGAACCGTCTCGACCACGTTCCGTAGAACACGGTCCAGTTCGACCACTGTTCGTCCATCCATCGGGCGTCGGCACGTGCCTGACGGTCCCATAACCGGCGTCGCCACTCGCGGTAGGCGGAACCGATACGGTGCTCTCCCCTGCTCCTACCGAAGATCACCGGTTCACCTGCTCAGAGATCTCTTCCTGCTCCGAGATGACCTTGATGAGGCCGGCCATGTCGTCGGCATCGACCGTCCGGTATGCGCCTGCCTTCTCCGCATCTGTCGAGAACGGGCGCATCCGGGATGCCCAGAGCCGGTTTGCGTCACTGGTGAAAATCCGCCATCCGGGGATCGTGCTGACGCTGCGGTTGGCACTACTCTGTTCCACGGGTCGGACCTCCGATGTCCGATCAAGGGTCTGTCCGGTCGTCGTCAGCGCCGGGCAGACCCGCCTATTACGTGCGGTGAGTCAATAACACCTCTGAGATGCGTCGACAGTAAGGTCCGACCCTCCTATGGTGATCTCTTGGTTAGTCCTTTAGAGTTACCTACAGGCAGCGGGCTGCAGCACATCGAACAGCCGCCCCCGGAGCTCGTGGCCAAGGGCGGGCTCTTCCACGGCGTCCAGCTGTGGGTGAACCTGCCGCGGGCGCGCAAGTGGGTGCCGCCCCGGTACCAGGACATCCGCGGACGCGACCTCACGCTGGTCGCCAGCGACGACGGCTCCTCGCTCATCCGGATCATCGCCGGCTCGCTCGCCGGGCACGAGGGCCCCGGCGTCACCTACACCCCGATCACCTACCTGCACGCCACGGTCGCGCCCGGCGCGCGGCTCGCCCTCCCCTGGCCCGGCGGCTTCAGCGCCATGGTGTACGTGCTCGGCGGCGACGGGCACGTGGGCCCCGGCGGCCGGCCGTTGCACGAGGGCCAGCTCGCCGTGTACGGCATGGCCGGCGACGCGCTCTGCCTGCGGGCGGCCGATCGGCAGCCGCTCGCCGCCCGGGGCGGCTGGGAGGTCCTCGTGCTCGGCGGCCTGCCGATCCGCGAGCCGATCGCCCGGTACGGCCCGTTCGTGATGAACACCCGTGAGGAGATCATCCAGGCGTTCGAGGACTACCAGGCGGGGCGCATGGGGATCATCCCCCCGGAGCGCCTGCCGCACCGCACCGCGGCCGATGATCGGCTGCCGGACGGATGATCTGCTCTCTCTCCCCGGCAGCGGCAACCTCGACGAAGAAGTGGACCACCTGATGCGGATCAACGGGGGCGAACCAGGCAAACATCACCCGTTCGCGGCGACGGTCGAGCGCATCTTCTCCGAGGCGTGGTCGCTGAACTCGCTCACCGGCCGGGACCGCCGCCTGCTGCTCATCGGCGCGCTGGCGGGCCTCGGCGTCGACGACATGCTCACGCGCCACCTCGACGCCGCCCTGCGGACCGGTGATCTCAACCCGGGTGAGCTGAGGGACGCCGTGGCCTTCCTCGTCCCGTACCTCGGCCTGGCCCGTGCGGCGAAGCTCCACGCCCTGGTGGAGGAGCTGATCGACCGGTGCGGGGAGACCTAGGGCCCTGATCGCCCGGAGCCGGGGAGGCCCGGTACCCTGCCGTCATGCCCATCGCTTTGATCACCGGCGCGACCGCCGGAATCGGCGCGGAGTTCGCGCGCCGCGCCGCCGCCGACGGGTTCTCCCTCGTGCTCGTCGCCCGCGACGCCGAACGGCTCGCCTCGACCGCGGAGGCGCTGCGGCGGCGCTACGGCGTGACGGCCGAGACCCTCCCGGCCGACCTCGCCACGGAGGAGGGGATCGCGGCGGTCGAGGAACGGCTGGGCCGCGGGGTGGACCTCCTCGTCAACAACGCCGGGTTCGGGCTCCGCGCCGGATTCCTCGACGCCCCGGTCGCGGACGAGCTGCGGATGCTCCGCGTCCACTGTGAGGCGGTGCTGCGGCTGACCAGGGCGGCCCTGCCGTACATGGTCGGCAAGGGCCGGGGCGCGGTGATCAACGTCTCCTCGGTCGCCGCCTTCTTCCCCCGCGGGACCTACAGCGCGTCCAAGGCGTGGGTAGTGAGCTTCAGCGAGGCGGCCGCCACCGAGGTCGCCGGCTCGGGGGTGCGGGTGATGGCGCTCTGCCCGGGTTTCGTGCGGACCGAGTTCCACCAGCGCGCGGGCATGAACGTCTCCGCGATCCCGTCCTTCCTGTGGCTGAACGCCGAGCGCGTGGTCGACGAGGCGATGCGCGATCTGGCGCTGGGCCGGTGGGTGAGCGTCCCCACCCTGCGGTACAAGGCGATCGTCGCCGTCGGGAGGTTCCTGCCGCGCCGACTGATCTCGCGGGTGTCCGTACGCCTCGGCCGCCGGTGAGGCCGGGCGGGAAGGGCAAGCGGCGGTAGCGATCGGGTAGTGATCGGGGAAACTCTCGCCCGTACCTCGATCAGCGGACCCCGCCCGGGTCAGGGGCTGGGTTAGCTTCTCCCACATGATCAGGGAGAAGCCCGGATGAAGCCCGACGGCCGGATCCGCGTCATGGAGATCATGGCGCGGATGAACGTCTGCGGTGCGGCGACCCAGGTCACCGGGGTGTGCGAACGCCTCAACCCCGAGGAGTTCGACCACCGGCTGTACACCGGCCACGCCGACGGTGGCGAGGGCGACCACCTGCGGCTCCGCGGATCGGCCGTTCAGGTCCACCGGGTGGCCGGGCTCGGCCGGTCGATCCGGCCCCTCGGCGACCACCGGGCGCTCGTCGGGCTCGCCAGGGCCATGCGCGAGTTCCGGCCCCACATCATCCACACCCGCTCCCCCAAGGACGGCGCGCTGGCGCGGCTCGCCGCCCGCCTCTCCGGGGTCTCCGCCGCCCGGATCCACGCCTTCCACGCGCCGTACCCGCACGGTCATCTGCCGTGGGTGAAGCGCCGGCTCCGCCTGCGCGCCGAGCGGTACGCCGCGTCCGGCGCCGACCGGCTGGTGACCGTGGGCGCCACGCTCCGGGACGAGCTGCTCCGCGCCGGGGTCGGCCGCCCCGAGCAGTACGTGGTGATCCCGCCGGGCGTCGAGCTCGGCCCGATGCCGGACCGCCGGGAGGCGCGGCGCTCCCTCAGCCTGCCGGGGGACGCGCCGGTCGTGGCGTACGTCGGCAGGCTCAGCCGGGCGAAGCGGCCGGACCGGTTCGCCGAGGTGGCCCGGCGCGTGCTGGACCGGGTGCCGGGCTGCCGGTTCCTGATCTGCGGGGGCGGGGAGCTGAGGGCCGAGTTCGAGCGGGCGATCCGCCCGATGTGGGACTCCTTCCGGCTGCTCGGCTGGCGCCGGGACGTGGAGACCGTGTACGCGGCGGCCGACGTGGTGCTGCTCACCTCCGACTGCGAGAGCTCGCCGCTCGCCCTGATCGAGGCGGGCATGGCCGGGGTCCCGGTGGTCTCCACCGCGGTCGGCGGGGTGGCCGAGGTGGTGCAGGACCGGCGTACCGGGCTGCTCGGCGGCCCCGACGCCGCGGAGCTGGCCGGGCACACGGTCCGCCTGCTCACCGACCCGGGCCTCGCCCGGCGGATGGGCGAGGCGGCGCGCCAGTGGACCACCCGCGCGTTCGCCGTCGACCGGCTGGTCGCCGACACCGAGGCCCTCTACCGCTCGCTCAGCGGCGCCGTCCGTCCCCGGCGGGGGGTGGGCATCCGATGACCGTGATCGTGGCGGCCGCGGCCGGGCTGCTGCTCGCCGCCGCGGCCCGGCGCCCGCCCCGGCACCTGGGGGCGTCCCTGTCCGGGCTCGCGCTCGTCCCCGCCGCGGTGGCCCCGGCGGCCGTGCTCGGCGATCCCGACCACCGCGCGGTCGGCGTCCTGCTCGCGGCGACGGCGGTGGCGGTGCTCGGCCTGATCGACGATCTCGCCCTGATCCCCGCGCCGGCCCGGCTGATCGTGGAGTCGGTGGCGGCCGGCGGGGTCGTGCTCTGCGGTGTTCAGGTCACGTTCACCGGCGGGCCGGCCGACGGCCCGATCACGGTGATGTGGCTGGTGGCGGTGGCCAACGCCTTCGGGCTGCTCGACCGGGAGCGCGGGGTCGCCCCGGCGGTGACCGCGGTGGGCGCGGGCTGCCTCGCCGGGGTCGCGCTGGTGCGCGCGGAGCCCGCGCAGGCGGTGCTGCTCGCCGCGCTCGCGGGCGCCGCGCTCGCGTTCCTGCGCCCGGGCCGGATGGGCCGGTCGGGCGCGCGGTTCGCCGGGTTCGCCATGGCCTGCGGCGCCATCGTGCCGACCGCCGGGCGGAGCGCCGATGTGATCGCCGCCGGGATGCTCCTCCCCGCCGCCGTGGCCCTGGTGAGCGTGGCCGGGCGCGCCGCGCACCGGCTCCGCCGTGCCGGCCTGGTCCCCGGGGCGGTGACCGCGGTGCACGCCGGGGCCGCGGCGGTGGCCGGTGCGGCCGGGCTGGCGGTCGCCGCCGAGGTGGTGCCCGCGTGGCCGGTGGCGGCCGCCGCGGCCGCGGCCTCCGCAGTGCTCAGCGGCGTGCTGCGCGGGCCGCTGCGCCCACGGCCGGCCCGGGTGCCGGTCCCCGCCGTGGTGCGGGCCACGGCCCGGCGGGCCTGAGCCTCAGGGGCGGCGGCCGGCGGGCGGCCCGCCGGCCGTGCCGCGGCCCCTGGCTCAGCGGCCGATGTTCGCGGGGTGCCCGATCGCCAGGCCGGTGGCCGGGTCGAAGAAGTGCAGCCGGTGCGTGTCCACGACGAGCTCGGCCTCCTCGCCGGGGCGCACGTGGCTGCGGGCGTTCACCCGGGCGGTCCACAGCGACTTGTCCCCGGTGAGCGGGAGCGTGCCGTCGTCGTCGGACCGGTCGCGGGCGGCCTGGGTGGCCTCGTGCTCGACCGGCGGCGCGTCGATGGTGAAGAGCACGTTGATCTCGGAGCCGAGCTCCTCGGTGACGTCCGCCTTCACCTTCATGTGCGCCCAGCCGGCGCCGTGGCCGTTGACCGAGTGCGCCTCCTCGAAGTCCGACGGGCGGACACCGAGGATGATCTTCCGGCCGATGTACCCGTCGAGGCCGGGCTTGGCCTGGAAGGTGGAGTCGGGGACGGGGAGGCGGTAGCCGGCGAAGACGACCGCGGAACCCTGGCCGTCGCGGATGAGCTCGGCGTGGGTGAAGTTCATCGCCGGGGAGCCCATGAAGCCGGCGACGAACAGGTTCACCGGGTTGTCGAACAGGTTCTGCGGGGTGTCGACCTGCTGGAGCACGCCGTCGCGGAGCACGCAGACCCGGTCGCCGAGGGTCATCGCCTCGACCTGGTCGTGGGTGACGTAGACCGTGGTGACGCGGAGCCGGTCGTGGAGCTGCTTGAGCGAGGCCCGCATCGAGACCCGCAGCTTGGCGTCGAGGTTGGACAGCGGCTCGTCCATGAGGAACGCCTGCGGCTCGCGGACGATCGCCCGGCCCATGGCGACGCGCTGGCGCTGACCACCGGACAGGGCGGCCGGCTTCCGCTTGAGGTACGGCTCCAGGCCGAGCATCTTCGCCGCTTCCTGCACCCGCTTCTGGATCTCGGCCTTGGGCATCTTGCGGAGCTTCAGGCCGAAGGCGAGGTTCTCCTCGACCGTCATGTGCGGGTAGAGCGCGTAGTTCTGGAAGACCATCGCGATGTCGCGGTCCTTCGGCGGCAGGTGGTTGACCACCCGGTCGCCGATGAGGATCTCGCCGTTGCTGATCTCCTCCAGCCCGGCGATCATCCGCAGCGCGGTCGACTTACCGCATCCCGAGGGCCCGACCAGGACCATGAACTCGCCGTCCTTGATCTCGAGGTTCAGGCCGCTCACGGCCTTGACCCCGCCGGCGTAGATCTTGTCGACGTTCCTCAGAACGATGGAAGCCATGTCTGTCCTTGTCTACGGGACTTCTGGATACGTTTTCACAAAATTCACGTCCTGTCCTCATATGTCAAGCTCATCCAAATAGAATCCCTGGAATTATGGTGGAATCGTTTCCAGGAGCCCGGTCGCGGCGTACGACGATCAAGGACGTGGCGGAGGCCGCGGGCGTCGGGGTGGCGACGGTCTCCCGGGTGTTCTCGGGCGGGCCGGTCAGCGACGAGACCCGCGAGAAGGTGCTCGCCGCGGCCGCGCGGCTCGACTACCGCCCGAGCGCGCTCGGCCGCAACCTGCGGCAACGGCGGAGGGGCGGGATCGGGCTCCTCGTCCCGGACATCACCGACGGCTTCTACGCCGGGCTCGCCGACGGCGTGCTCGCCTGCGCCCGCTCGTACGGCGAGCCGGTCACCGTCGGGGTCACCGGGGACGACCCCGAGCAGGAGGCCGAGATGATCGGCACGATGATCGAGCAGAGCATGGACCGCATCGTCGCGGTGCCCACGGGCGACGCGGAGATGTGGGCCCCCGCGCTCCGCGCCGGGCTGGAGGTGATCTTCGCTGAGCGCCGGGTGCGGCCGGACGTGCCCGGGGTGCTCACCGACGACGCCTCCGGGGTCCGCACCGCGCTGGAGTACCTCACCGGCCTCGGCCACCGGCGGATCGCCTTCCTCGCGCAGCGGGGGCAGTCCCGCCGGGTGGCCGCCTTCACCGACGCGCTCACCGCGCTCGGCATCCAGGCCGACCCCGAGCTCATCGTGCACGCCCGCGCCTCCCGGGACTCGGCCTACGCGGTCGCGGCCGGCCTGCTGCAGAGCCGTACCGACCTCACGGCGATCATCGCCGGGAGCAACCTGCTCGGCGAGGCGGTCGTGCTCGCCGCGCGGGAGCTCGCGGTCCGGATCCCGAGAGACCTGTCGCTGATCATGTTCGACGACGTGCCCTGGGCCGAGCTGTGCTCGCCGCCGCTCACCGTGATCGCCCGGCCCGCCCAGGACGTCGGGTACCGGGCGGCCGAGCTCGCGCTCCGGCAGGGCCGCCGGCCCAAGACGGTCACGCTCCCGGCCGGGCTGATCGTGCGGGCGAGCTGCGGACCGCGGCGCGCGGCCGGGTACTGGCGCTGACCCCGCGGCGCCGCGGGTCACCCCAGCCCCAGGCGGCCACCACGCGGGATCAGGACGCGGGCAAAGAATCGGCGGGCCCATGTCGCCGATGGCCCGAGTGCGGCGGTCCGTCGTATTTCAATCCGGTCCATGAGGACTCGTCGCGGTGCCCGCCGGAGCAAGGGTCCGGCGAAGGGCGAGCGGACGGCCGCGCTCACCGGGCGCGGACCGATGGCGGGCGCGGGCATGCCCGCCTTCCGCACGCGACCCGGCGACAAGGACCGACTTGGACGGTAACCGACGTAGCAACGGCAACCGGAACGTGCTTCGCGGCACGGCAACGATGATCGCTTCCACGGTGCTCGGCGGGTGGTGCGCCCTCCCCGCGTGGGCGGGCGAGCCCGACCCCAAGCCGGCCCACGTGCGGGTGTGGCGGACCCGGGCCACGGCCGGCCCGGAGCAGAAGGCCCCGCTGAAGACCCGCTTGAAGGCGTACGCCTTCCGCCTGCTCACCCGGTACGCCTGGCGTGGCGGGGAGCAGTTCCGCTGCCTGGACAGCCTGTGGACCCGGGAGAGCAACTGGAACCACCGGGCCAAGAACCCCACCTCGGGCGCGTACGGGATCCCCCAGGCGCTGCCCGCCGGGAAGATGCGGAGCGCCGGCCCGGACTGGCGGTCGAACCCGCGGACGCAGATCCGCTGGGGGCTGCGCTACATCAAGGAGCGGTACGGCACGCCGTGCGCGGCGTGGGACCACTTCCGCGCGCACAACTGGTACTGAGCGCGCACCCCGCGTACTGAGCACGCGCCCCGGACCGGGGTGGCGGGCCCGCCCGATGGTGACGAGAACGCGTCCGGCCGGACCGGTCATGAGCCGGGCCACTCGTCAGGCGCCGATGCGGGGAAGGCGGCCGCGGCAGCCGGTGGCCGTGTCCGGCCGGGCGATCGCCCGCGCGGTGCCCCCTCGCAGCGGCATCGCTCGGGCGCTCCGGGCGCGGTCCCGGATCAGGGCACCGCGCCGAGCACGCACAGCAGCGCGCCCGCGGCCGCGGCGAGCGTGCCGAGCCAGGCGAGCCGGGCGTCGGCCGTCGCGTCGCCCCGTGCGCCGGCGCGTCCCGCCCGCAAGGTCCGCCGGTACCGCACCCCGGTCCGGGTGAGCAGGACCGCGCCGGCGAGCAGGGTGAGCGTGAAGCACGCCGGCGCCGGTGGCGGGGCGCCGTGGCGGAGCGCCGTGTCCAGGCCGGCGATGCCGCCGCCCACGAGGATCACGGCCGTGCGGATCCAGGCGAGCACGGTCCGCTCGCCGTGCAGGCCGGGCCGCTCGGCCTCCCGGCCCGGCCGCCGCCCGGGCGTCACCGGAAGGACAGGAGACCGACGAGGGCGAGCAGGGCCACCGCGGCCACGCCGTACCCGAGCACCGGGGCGATCACGGGCGGCGGGAGCGGGCCGTCCTGCCGGAGCGCCGCCTCGATGCGCCGCCACCGGGGGTAGGCGGTGGCCGCGGCGAGCGCGCCGAGCAGCACCAGGGTGACGGCGAGCGGCGTCCGGATCCACGGCAGGCCGCCGTCGCCCGGCACGAACGCGATCGCCACGCCCGCGGCGGTGAGCGCGAGCGAGGTGCTCAGCCAGGTGAGGAACGTGCGCTCGTTGGCGAGCGTGAACCGGGGGTCGGGCTCCTTCCCTTCCATGGAGACAAAGGTAGGCCGCGGCCGGAGGTGCCCCGGACCGCGCCGGGGCGCCGGCGGAGGCGGGCCGTCGCGGGTCCCGCCGTGGGCCGGCCCGCGGATTCCCCGGCCGGCAGGCCGCGCGCGCCTTCGGGCCGGCGGCCCGCCTCGGCGAGCCGGAGGAGGCTACAGGCAGGCCTCGCGGATCTTGTTGAGGTACTCGGCGGTGTCCTTCGCGACCTGCGCCGCCGCCTTGGCCGCCTGCTGGACGTCGCTGACCTGGATCCGCTCCAGGCGGTCGGTGAGCCCTTGCAGCGCCTCTCTGAGGGTGGTGTCCGCCGCCTTGTCGGCGAGATCCCGGAGCTTGGTGATCCCGGCGGAGATCTCCTCACGCATCGCGTCCGGATCGTTGACCACCCGGCGGACCCGGTCGAGGGTCTCACTGATCGCCTTGGGGGCCTCGATGCAGGTGCGGGCCTTGTCCATGGTCTCCGCCGTCTCCGCGCAACCTGTGGCGGACAGCAGGGCGAAAGCCGTTAACGCCGTGGTCACAGCAAGGGTTCTCACGGCCGCCACCCTACCCGGCCGCGATCAGGGGCGCGCAGGGCGCGCGATCACCAGTCCCGCCGGGTCTCCCACTCGTCGGTGTCGTGGTGCTGCCGGGAGCGGGGGCGCTCCCCGCCTCCGTACCGCTGGTCCCGGTGCCCCCGCATGGGCCCGAGGCCGAGCGGGTCGTTGGGGTCGACCACGGGGTCGTGGGCCAGCTGGTCGGGCATCGGCTCATGCCGCTGATCGCGCACGTGGCCCTGGGGCCGGGACCGCTGGGCGTGCCCCGACGACGAGGCGACCAGACGGTCCTGCGGCGGGTTGCCGCGGGCGACGAGCACGTCGTTCGGCCCGAGCGCCGCCGTGGGGTACTGCTCCTGGGCGGCGGGCTGGTACGGCTCCGCCTGGTAGCCGCCGGCCTGCGGGTACTGCTCCCGCGGCTGGTAGCCACCGTCCTGGTAGGACCGTTCCGACGCAGACGGCCGCGCGTACTGCCCGGTGCCGGGGTAGTCGTGGTACTCCTGCTGATCGTCCCGGGCGTAGGCCTCCTCCTGGCGCGGGAGTGGGCCGGTGTTCTCCTCCTGGGCCAGCCGGCTCTCCGCCTCCGCGAGCCCTTCGTCGAGGGCGTCGATGAGGCGCCCCACGTCGCTGAGGGGCATGCGGAAGCTCGCCGTGCACATGTCGCCTCGCCACAGGCTCAGCACGAGCGTGCCGTGGTGCCAGGTGATCCGGAGCACGCGGTCCTGGCCGCGTGCGTCGAAGAACACCTCGCCGAACGATGGCAGCGGGACAACTTGCGACATGGCAGACAACATAGTGCCCTCACCCGCCGTGACCCGTCCACTTGACCACGGAGACCGGGCCGGCGGGGCGCGACGGGCCTCAGTGTGCCATGACGCCCGCCGGACGGTGGGCGGAATCGCGGCGGGCCCGCGCGGATGGCCGCGGACGTCGGTGCGGCAGGGTACGGTTCTTCCGTGCCCACGGACCATGCCGAGCCGCCGCCGGTCGAAGAACTCCTCGCCATCGCCGTGCGCGGCCTCCGCGGGGTGGAGCGCCCCGGTCAGGTCAAGATGGCCCAGGCCGTCTGGCAGGCGATGAGCGATGCGGAGCACCTCGCCGTGCAGGCGGGCACCGGCACCGGCAAGTCGCTCGCCTACCTGGTCCCCGCGATCCGGTACGCGGCGGAGACCGGGAGGCCCGTCGTGGTCTCCACGGCGACCATCGCGCTCCAGCGGCAGCTCGTCGAGCGGGACCTGCCGCGGCTCATCGACGCGCTCGCCCCGCACCTGCCGCACCGGCCGGAGTTCGCCATCCTCAAGGGCCGGCGCAACTACCTGTGCCGCCACAAGATGAGCACCGGCCTCGCCGACGACGAGGAGCAGCGGCTCTTCGACGTGGCGGAGGTGAGCGCGACCGGCCGGATGGTCCAGCGGATCCAGGAGTGGGCGAACGAGACCGAGACCGGCGACCGCGACGAGCTGGTCCCCGGCGTGAGCGATCTGGCCTGGCGGCAGTTCTCGGTCAGCGGCCGGGAGTGCCTCGGCGCCCAGCGCTGCCCGAACGGCGCCGAGTGCTTCGCCGAGCTCGCCAAGGAGCGCGCGAGCCACGCCGACATCGTGGTGACCAACCACGCGCTGCTCGCCATCGACGCCATGGAGGACCTGCCGCTGCTCCCGGAGCACGACGTGGTGGTGGTCGACGAGGCGCACGAGCTGACCGACCGGGTCACCTCGGTCGTCACCGGCGAGCTGTCCGAGAGCACCGTCGCCCTCGCCGCGCGCCGGGCCGAGCGGCTCGTCGGCCCGGACGTCGCCGAGCGGCTCAAGGAGGCGGGCGAGAGCCTGGCCGCCCTGCTCGCCGCGGCCCCGCCCGGCCGGATCGACCGGCTGCCCGAGTCGCTCGCGCTCACCCTCGCCCTGGTGCGGGACGCCGCCTCCGCCTGCGTGACCGCCCTCGGGCCGCGGAACGCGGACGACCCGGAGAACGCGGCGGCGCGCCGGGCCGCGTTCACCGCGCTCGACGAGATCCACGATACGGCCCAGCGGATGCTCGACGCCTTCGGCGACCCGGAGCAGGGCGGCCTGCCCGAGGCGCAGCGCAGCGAGGTCGTCTGGCTCGACCCGCCGGGCCTGCATGGGCGGCGGACTCCCCCGGCGCTGCGGGTGGCGCCGCTGTCGGTCGGCGGGATGCTGCGCGAGCGGCTGTTCGGGCGCCGCACCGTGATCCTCACCAGCGCCACGCTCGTGCTCGGCGGGTCGTTCGACGGGCTCGCCCGCCAGTGGGGCCTCCGGGAGGGCGAGTGGACCGGGCTCGACGTGGGCTCGCCGTTCGACCACGCCCGCCAGGGCATCCTCTACGTGGCCAAGCACCTCCCCCAGCCCGGCCGGGACGGGCTGCCCGAGGCGTACCTCACCGAGATCGCCGAGCTGATCGAGGCGGCCGGCGGGCGCACGCTCGGCCTGTTCTCCTCGATGCGGGCCGCCAGGGCGGCGGCCGAGGCGCTCCGGGAGCGGCTCGACGTGCCGGTGCTCTGCCAGGGGGACGACACCACCGGGCAGCTCGTCAAGCGGTTCGCCGCCGACCCGGCCACGTGCCTGTTCGGCACGCTCTCCCTCTGGCAGGGGGTGGACGTGCCGGGGCCGTCGCTGTCGCTCGTCATCATCGACCGGATCCCGTTCCCGCGCCCGGACGACCCGCTCGCCTCCGCCCGCCAGCGCCACGTGGCCGCGACCGGCGGGAACGGGTTCATGGCCGTGGCGGCCACCCACGCGGCGCTGCTCCTCGCCCAGGGGGCGGGACGGCTGCTGCGCTCGCCGGACGACCGGGGGGTGGTCGCCGTGCTCGACCCCCGCCTCGCCACGGCCCGGTACTCGGGGTTCCTGCTCGGCTCCCTGCCGCCGTTCTGGCGGACCACGGATCCCCGGGTGGTGCGGGACGCCCTGCGGCGGCTCAACGCCCAGGCCTGACCGCCGCGCCCGCGGCGCCCCGCCCGCCGGTTCGTCCCCGCCCGGGGCGATGCTCGCGGCCGCCCTGGCCCCTTGCTCCGGCTGCGCTCGGCCCGGCGGCTGATCGCCCAGGGCCTGCCCCTCGGCGAGGTGGCCGCCCAGGCCTGCTTCGCCGACCAGACCGCGGGCGGTGCCTCGTGGCCGCCGGCCGGCTCACCGCCCGCGCCCGCCCGAGGCGGTACGGCAGGCCTGGGGCGGCGGCCCCGCGGCGCGGCGGCCGGATCGGCCTTGCCGTACCGGGCCGCCCCCGTCGGGCCCGGCCCCGATCCGGCCCGGGTCGTTGACCGGGCGGTCAGTCAACCACGGCGCCGAGATCGGGAACTGGGCGGGGTCGCATCATCGGGAGTCAGACCCTGACGGGCCGCGCCCGGGCTCCCACCCCGGCCGGGCGGGCGCTCCGAGCCGCGTGGCCTGGGACGGGGACCTTGCCCAGTGGATCCGCGGACCCGGCGTCCGGCCCTGCGGGCCGAGCCGGGCGGCTCGGGCTCTGTGGGCTCGGGCGGCACCCCTCCCCCGGGGTGATGCCGCGGATCCGGTGCCGGATTCCCGCCGGGCGGTCAGCCGAGCGGCGCGAGCTCCGGGCGCTTGGGCGGGACCCCGTCGCCCGAGGACACCCCGCGGATCCGGCGCCCGATCCAGGGGGCGACGTGGTTCTTCAGCCAGAGGGTGTCCTCACGCCGCTTCGTCCACGGGTCGACCGCCTCGAGCGGCGGCCACTTCTTGCGCCAGTCGTCCTTCGACGGCACGCCGAGCACGTCGAGCACCTTGGCGGCGACCAGCCGGTGGCCCTCCGCGTTGAGGTGGAGCCGGTCCTCGCTCCACGCCCGCGGATCGCGCAGCGACTGCATGGGCCACAGGTCGACCAGGTGGCAGCCGTACATGTCGGCGATCGCCCGGGTGTGCATGAAGAACACGGCGAACTTGCCGCGCCCCATGCGCATGAGGGGGGTGTCCCGGGGGTCGGTGCCGGTGAACATGATCACCTCGGCGCCGGTCTTCCGCAGGTCGCGGACCGCCGTGGCGAGCTTCTTGGCGACCCGGTCGGGGTCGCTGCCCGGGCGGAGCAGATCGTTGCCGCCGGCGCAGAAGCTGATCAGGTCGGGCTTCATCTCGATCGCCCGGGGCACCTGATCGGCGATGATCTGGTCGATCAGCTTGCCGCGGACCGCGAGGTTCGCGTAGCGGAACCCCGGCTCGAGCTCGGCGAGCCGCTCCGCTACCCGGTCGGCCCACCCGCGGTACCGGGTGATGCCGTTGGGGTCCTGGGCCGCGCCCTCCGGTAACGGATCGTTGAGACCTTCGGTGAAACTGTCGCCGAGCGCCACGAACGATCTGTACGCCATGATCCCTGCCTTGGTATCGCCTTTACTGGTTACTCACCAGTATCAGCGATCGCCTGCAGGGCGAGAACGTACGACCTGAAGCCGAAACCGGCGATCGTGCCGGTCGCCACCCCGGCGACGACCGAGGTGTGGCGGAACTCCTCCCGCGCGTGCGGGTTGGATATGTGCACCTCGATCAGCGGCGCGGTGCGCTGGGCGATCGCGTCGCGCAGCGCGTACGAGTAGTGGGTGAAGGCCCCCGGGTTCAGCACGACCGGGGTGCGGGTGTCGGCGGCCTCGTGGATCCACTGGATCAGCTCGGCCTCGTCGTCGGTCTGCCGCACGTCCACGGAGAGGCCGAGCGCGCGCCCGGTCTCCCGGCAGAGCCGCTCCAGGTCGTCGAAGGTGAGCGTGCCGTACACGTCCGGCTCCCGGCTCCCCAGCCGGCCGAGGTTGGGGCCGTTGAGCACGAGGACAGGCCTCATCTGGCTACCTCCCGGTAGGCCGCCTCGAGCAGCTCCTCAGGGGGGTTCTCGAGGCGGGACGCCTTCGCGATGCCGTCGAGCACGACGAACCGCAGGGTCGCTCCGCGTGCCTTCTTGTCGACCCGCATGTGCTCCCGGACCGCCGGCCACGCGTCGCGCCGGTAGGTGGTGGGCAGGCCCACCGACTCGAGGATCGACCGGGTCCGGTCGACCAGGTCCCGGCCGGCGCGGCCGTCGAGCCGGGCGAGCTCCGCGGCGTAGACGAGGCCGATCGCCACGGCCTCGCCGTGCCGGATCCGGTAGTCCTCCGCCCGCTCGATGGCGTGGCCGAGCGTGTGCCCGTAGTTGAGGATCTCCCGCAGCCCGCTCTCCCGCAGGTCGGCGCCGACCACCTCGGCCTTGACCCGGATCTTCCGCTCGATCAGCTCCCGGGTGTGCGCGCCGTGCGGGGTCACCGCGCCCGCGGGGTCGCTCTCGATGAGCCGGAGGATCTCCGGGTCGGCGATGAACCCGCCCTTGATGATCTCGGCGAGCCCGGCGACGTAGTCCTCGCGGGGCACGGTCTCCAGCGCGGCCAGGTCGCACAGCACGCCGACCGGCGGGTGGAAGGCCCCTACGAGGTTCTTGCCCTCGGGCGTGTTGATCCCGGTCTTGCCGCCCACGGCCGCGTCGACCATGGCGAGCAGCGTGGTCGGCACGAGCGCCACCCGCACCCCGCGCAGCCAGGTCGCCGCCACGAACCCGGCCAGGTCGGTGGTCGCCCCGCCGCCCACGCCGACGATCGCGTCGGACCGGGTCACCCCGTGGCGGCCGAGTTCGGACCACAGCCCGGCCGCGACCTCGATGGTCTTGGCCTGCTCCCCGTCGGGCACCGGGAGCGGCACCACGTGGTACCCGGCCTCCTCCAGCGCGGCGCAGGCCGGGCGGGCGAGCCCGGGCAGCCCGGCCGGGTGGATGACGGCGACGGTGCGCACCCCGGGGCCGAGCATGCCGGGCAGCTCCCCGGCGATCCCGGTCCCCACCACCACGTCGTACGGGCGTTCGCCCTTGACGGTGATGCGTGTCACGCTCATAGCGCCGCCGCGATCTCGGAGGCCACGTCCTCGGGGTCGCGGCCGTCGGTCTTCACGGTGATGTCGGCGAGCCGCTCGTAGATCGGCCGGCGCTCCTCCATGAGCTTGCGGAGCTGGCTGCGCGGGTTGAGCACGAGCAGCGGCCGCGCCGTGGCGAGCCCCACCCGCTTCACCGCCTGGTCGAGCCCGACCTCCAGGTAGACCACGCGGTGGTCCTCGAGCAGCCGCTGGGTGGGCTCGTGGAGGATCGCGCCGCCGCCGAGCGAGAGCACCCCGTCGTGGGTGGCCAGCGCCTGCCGTACGGCCTCCGCCTCGAGCTCGCGGAACCTGGCCTCGCCGTCCTCGATGAAGATGTCGCTCACCGGTTTGCCGGCCACGGCCTCAACGTCCGCGTCGGTGTCACGGAAGGGCACGCCGAGCCGGTCGGCGAGGATCCGGCCGACCGTGGTCTTGCCGGCGCCGGGCGGGCCGATGAGGACTACGACAGATCCCATGATCGCAAACCTTATTACTTGATCACCAAGGAGGAGAGGTAGCCGGCCACGTTGCGCTTGACCTCTTCGACGGAGTCCCCGCCGAACTTCTCCACGGCCGCGTCGGCGAGCACGAGCGCCATCATCGCCTCGCCCACGACCGCGGCCGCGGGGACCGCGCAGACGTCGGACCGCTCGTGGTGCGCCTTGGCCGGCTCGCCGGTGAGCACATCGACCGTGGAGAGCGCCCGCGGCACCGTGGAGATCGGCTTCATCGCCGCGCTCACCCGGATCGGCTCGCCGTTGGACATGCCGCCCTCGATGCCGCCGGCCCGGTTGGTGATGCGGCGCACGCCCTCCGGCGTCTTCTCGATCTCGTCGTGGGCGCGCGAGCCCGGGCGGCGGGCCGTCTCGAACCCGTCCCCGATCGCCACGCCCTTGATCGCCTGGATGCTCATGAACGCGGCGGCGAGCCGGGCGTCGAGCCGGCGGTCCCAGTGCGCGTAGCTGCCGAGCCCCGGCGGCACGCCGTACGCGATCACCTCGATCACGCCGCCGAGCGTGTCACCGTTCTTGTGCGCCTTGTCGATCTCGGCGACCATCGCCGCGCTCGCCTCCCGGTCGAAGCACCGCACCGGGTCGGCGTCGATCGCCGCGAGGTCGTCCGGGCCGGGCAGCACATCGCGCGGGGCGCTCGCCTCGCCGATCGCGACGACGTGGCTCACGATCTCGATCCCGAGGGCCTGCCGGAGGAAGTTCCGCGCCACCTGCCCGAGGGCCACCCGTGCCGCGGTCTCCCGGGCGCTCGCCCGGTCGATCACCGGGCGGGCGTCGGTGAAGCCGTACTTCTGCATCCCGGCGAGGTCGGCGTGGCCCGGCCGGGGGCGGGACCGCGGGGCGTTGCGCGCCAGGCCCTCCAGGCGCGCCGGATCCACCGGGTCGGCCGCCATCACGGCCTCCCACTTCGGCCACTCGGTGTTGCCGATGCGGATCGCGACGGGCGAGCCCATCGTGCGGCCGTGCCGTACGCCGCCGGAGATGGTCACCACGTCCTGCTCGAACTTCATCCGCGCGCCCCGGCCATAGCCGAGCCTGCGGCGGCGGAGCGCCTCGGCGAGCTCGGCGGTCGTGATCTCGACACCGGCGGGAATGCCTTCCAGGATCGCCATGAGTTCGGGGCCGTGGGACTCCCCGGCGGTCAACCAGCGCACCATGCAGATAAGTCTTCCATGCACGCGCCGGTGCGCCGTCCGGCGGCGCGCCCGGCCGGCCGCGGAGGCCGTTGGCGGCCAGGCGCGCGGACGGCGCCGTGTCACCCCCGGAGAGCACGGACGGCATGGCATGCCGGGCGAGCCCGGTGGGGAGCACAGCGGCCCCGGGTGCGGCCATGCCCCTGCCGCCCAGCGAGCCCGGCCCCTTCCTGGGAGAACGGGTGGCTTGGCCCGGCGATGTGGGCGCGGCCCGGTCGCGGACGCCGTGGTGGAGGTCGCGGTCGCGGGCGTCGCGGGCGGCGCCCGGGCCTGCGGGCGCACCGGCCTGTTCATCGGCGAGTGGGCCCCGACACTCGTCGCCACTCGTCGCCGCCCCGGAGCTGCGGGCGCACCACGGCGCATCCCTGCCCCACGGGGCTCGCGCTCACCCGGGGGAGCCGGCGGCGAGCGCGGCGAGCGCCCCGGTGATCAGGAACGGCCCGAACGGGAACACGGTGTCCCGGCTCCCCCGCCCGCGCGCCAGCAGGGCGATGGCGTAGAGGGCGGCGAGGAGCACCCCGGCCAGCACGGCGGTGGCCGCGGCCGCCGGGCCACCGGACCCGGTCACCAGCCCGATCAGCCCGGAGAGCTTGACGTCGCCGAGGCCGAGATCGGCCGGGCGGATGAGCCAGAGCACCCCGAAGACCACGATGAGCACGGCCGCGGCGAGCGCGGCGCCCGGGAGCCGGCCGGACGGGGCGAGCAGGGCGATCAGCACCGGGTAGGACGGGAGGGTGATCGCGTCGGGCAGCCGCCGGGTCCGCCAGTCGATCGCGGCGAGGGCGGCGCCGGCCCACACCGCGTACCCCCAGGCGGCGAGCTGCCAGCCGGGCTCCACCCGCCAGGCCGCCAGCGCGGCCGCGGCCGCGGTCGCGATCTCCAGCAGGTACGGCGGGCGGGGGACGGGCCGGGCGCGCACCGCCGCGGCGAAGGCGTCCCGCGCCTCCCGCCGGGGATCGCCCGGGTCCGCGGTGAAGCGGGCGGCGAGCGCCCGGGCGTACGCACCGGCGATCAGCCCGGCGGCCGCCGCACCGGCGACGAGGAGTGCGGTCACGGGCCGGAATCTAGCCGCGGCCGCGCCTGGACCGCCCGGGGATCAGCCTCGACCACCACCGGCGGGGCCGGTCGTCCGGGCCGGGATCCTCGGCGATCCGGGCGACGGTCACCCCCGCGCCGGCGAGCTCCTCCGGTGAGGCCGAGCCGCGGGCGGCGTCCTCAAGCCGGGCGAGCGCGCCGAGCGCCTCCCCCTCGATCACGAAGGGCACCGGCCCGGCGACGTCGATGACGACCGCCGCCGCCCGCTCCAGGCGGGCGGCCTGGCAGACCTGCGCGACCGTGGCCTGGATCGGCCGGGCGTCGGGGCGCCACCGCGCCAGCGGCTCGGCGCCGGTGAAGGCGGGCACCGCCTGCCTGCCGTCCTTGCCGACCAGCTTGGGGAGCGCGACGTCGCTCCCCTTGCGCCGCCCCGCTCCGTGGCCATGCCCGTGACCGTGCCCGTGGCCGTGGCCGTGCCCGTGCCCCGCGGGACCGCCGCCATGGCCGTGCCCTGGCTCGTGTTCGTGGCCGTCACCACGCTCGTGGCCATCGCCATGCCCGTGGCCGTGTCCGTGGGCGTGCCCGTCTCCGCTGCCGTGGCCCTGAGCGTGCCCGTCGCCATGGCCGTTCTCGAGGTCGCGCCCATGCCCGTGACCGTGCCCGTGGCCATGGCCGTGACCATGACCGTGGTCGCTCCCCTGCTCGTGACCGTGCTCGTGGCCGTGGTCATGTCCCTCGTCGTGGCCGTGCGCCTCGGCCGCGTCCGCGGGCAGGGGGACCACCGGGATGAACAGCCTCGTGCCGGTGAGCGCGGACAGCACCTCGGCGGCGGTGGCCTTCCCGGCCTGGTAGGCGGAGAGCGCCGAGGCGACCGCCGGGTCCACGGAGCCGTCGTCGTCCGGGCGCAGGGGCTGCGAAATCGCTGGCACGTCTCCCGAGACTAGCCGCTCCCCCGCCCGCCCCCGTGCGCGGCCATCGGGCGGCGGCGCTCCGGAACCCCGCGGAACGTGCGAAGGCCGCCGGGCATGGCGCCCGGCGGCCTTCAGGTGACATCTCCGCGCCGGAGATCCCCGCGTCAGCCGTGGTCGACGATGGCGATCACCGGGCCGCCTCCGGCCGGGCCCTGGTGCACCGCCGCGACCGAGACGAACACGGCCGGGTCACCGGTCACGCTCGCCGCCACACCGCCGACGGCGGCCTTGATCTGGCGGTGCCAGTGCACGTCCGAGTCGTCGAGCATGATGTTGCGGCGGCCGCGCACCCGGCCCGTCGGGTCGGCCTCGCACTTGAGGAAGACGTTGACCAGCCGGCCCTTGAGGTCGCTCGGGTGCGGGCGCTCGGGGAGGTCGAGGCCGGCGTTCCGGATCGCCTCCCAGATGCCGTCGGTGTCGAGGGCGTCCTTCATCACGGAGTGCCCGATGCGGTACCGGCCGCCGATGCCGCGCACGTTGCCCATCACGACGATCTGCGCGCGGTCGAGCTCGACACCGCTGGAGCAGGACGCGACCGAGGAGTACAGCGACAGATCCCGGTGGATCTGGTCCTCGCGCGGCATCTCGATCTCGCCGAGCGCCACGGCGATGCCGAGCGCGGTCGTGGAGTTCGAGATGTCCATCGACTTGAGGGTGTCCTCGGTGACCACCGTGTGCCCGCGCCGCTTCGCGTCGTTGATCGTCTCAAGGGTGAGCAGCGGGGTCTTGGTCTGCACGTAGTGCACATCGGCCGGGTCCTCGATGCCGGCGATCTTCATCGCCTCGCGGACGCCGTTGGCCACCTTCTCGATCATGGCGGGCCGGCCGATGTCCTCGGGCAGGATGGGCTCGCTCATCGCCACGCCCACGCTCAGCCGCGGCTCGTCGGTCTTCGGGGCCTTGGCCGGGTCGACGGTGGCGAAGATCGTCGCGTGCGGGCTGAGCACGCCGTCGGTACCGCCGGACCAGACCAGCGGCACCTGGGCCACCTCCTCCGGCGTCCGGGTGCCCTTCTGCACGAGCACGTCGCGGAAGGCGCGGTCGGCCAGGATCCGGGTGTAGTCGTTGACGCCGCCGTTGCCCTCGGTCTTGCCGATCACCGCGAGCACGCGGTCGGCCTCGATGATCCCTTCGTCGATGAGCTTGGCGAGCCCCGAGGCGTCGGTGACGCTCTCGATGGGAACCTTCCGTACCTCGATCGGGTCCGGCATCTAGCTCTCCACCCCTCTGAAAACCCGAGTCCCTACTTTTCCTGACAGCGCGTCGCCGATCTGCTCGAGCGAGGTGATCACGGCTCGCTCCCCGCCGCCCTCCACGAAGCGGAGCGCGGCCTCGACCTTCGGGCCCATGCTCCCGCTCGCGAAGTGCCCCGCAGCCTGCAGCTCACGGAGCTCCGCCGTGGACACCTCCTCGATCGGGCGACTGTCCGGCGTGCCGAACCCCACGATCGCGTTCGGCACATCGGTCGCGATCACCAGTTCGGTCGCCCCCACCGCCGTGGCGAGCACGGCGGCGGCGAGGTCCTTGTCGATGACGGCCTCGACCCCGGTCAGGGTGCCGTCGGCCGTGCGGATGACGGGCACTCCCCCGCCGCCGGCGGCGACGACGGTGTACCCGGCCTCGATCAGCGCGACCGCCGCAGCGGCGTCGAGGACCTCGACCGGCTCCGGCGAGGCGACGACCCGCCGCCAGCCGCGGTCGAACCGCCGCCAGGTCTCCCCCTGCTCTTGGAACCGCCGGGCCTCCGCCTCGCCGAAGTACCGCCCGATGGGCTTGACCGGGTCGCCGAACGCCGGGTCGTCCGCGTCCACCAGGGTTCTCGTCACGAGGGCGGCCACCCGCGCCGGATCCGGCGCGAGCGCCTGCTCCAAGGCGCTCACAATGACCGCGCCGATCGTGCCCTGGGTCTGCGCGACGCACCAATCGAGTGGGACGGGCGGCACCACCTGGGCGGCCAGCTGGTTCTTCAGCAGCAGATTGCCGACCTGTGGACCGTTGCCGTGAGTGAGCACGACCTGGTATCCGGATTTGATCAGGCGAGCGACGTGGACCATTGCCGCGCCGATCGCCCGTCGCTGGTCGGCCGGGGCCGCGCTCCCGTCGGGAGCGGTCATGGCGTTGCCGCCCAGCGCAATCAGTACGCGTCCACCCACACGGGGAACCTATCCAGGCACCGGACCCCGCATCATGGGCGACTATCGCCCACTCCGGCGCGATTCATCGGCAAGGTTCCCCAAAAACGTGACGGGGTGCCCTGACTGGGCACCCCGTTCGTCCGTGAAATGGGCCGCGCCGGTCAAACCCCGGTGGGGACGGCCTCGGCCTCCAGGGTGGTGGCGACCGCGTTGATCACCGCCGCGATCTTGAGGGTCTCCTGGACCTGCTCCCGGGAGAGCCCGGCCTGGCGCACGACGCGCTCGTGCGACTCCAGGCAGGCGCCGCACCCGTTGATCGCGCTCACCGCGAGGCACCAGAGCTCGAAGTCGACCTTCTCGACACCCGGGTTGCCGATGACGGTCATCCGCAGCTTGGCGGGCATCGTGGTGTAGGCCTCGTCACCGATGAGGTGAGTCGACCGGTAGTAGACGTTGTTCATCGCCATGATGCTCGCCGCCGCCTTGGCCGCGGTGAACGCCTCGGCGGAGAGGTAGTCGGCCGCCTCACCGGACACCTCGGCGATCACCTTCGGCGACTTCGTGGCGATGGCCGTGGCGAGCAGCGTGCCCCAGAGCTGCTGCTCGGTGAGCTGCGAGGTGGTGACGAGCGACCCGAGGTTGAGCTTGATGTCCTTGGCGTAAGCGGGAAGTGCGTCCTTCAGGTTGTCGATCGACATCACACACCGGCCAGCAGCTTCTTGGCGTCCAGGGTCTCCTCGCCCTTGTTCCAGTTGCACGGGCAGAGCTCGTCCGACTGGAGCGCGTCGAGGACCCGCAGGACCTCCTTGACGTTCCGGCCCACCGAGCCGGCGGTGACCATGACGAACTGGATCTCGTTGTTCGGGTCGACGATGAAGGTGGCCCGCTCGGCGACACCCTCCTTGTTCAGGATGCCCAGGGCGCCGGTGAGCTCGCGGTTGGTGTCGGCGAGCATGGGGAAGGGCAGGTCGCGCAGGTCGGGGTGGTGCTTCCGCCAGGCGTAGTGGACGTACTCGGAGTCGACCGAGCACCCGAGCACCTGGCAGTCACGGTCGGCGAACTCCTGGTTCAGCCGGCCGAACTCGGCGATCTCGGTGGGACAGATGAAGGTGAAGTCCTTCGGCCAGAAGAAGACCACGCGCCACTTGCCCTCGTAGGTCTTGTGGTTGATGGTCTGGAACGCGTTGTCCGGGTCGAGCGAGACGCATGCGGTCAGCTCGTACTCAGGGAAACGATCACCGATGGTCAGCACGGCGCAACACCTTCCTTGCAGTGGTCTTCGGTCTCGTTCCCAGCGTGCCCGACTAGCATTGATATGAGAAATCGAGTAGTCGAACCAATCTGAAAGGTGATTGCTATCAGTGAGCCGCTGCCGACGATAGCCCAGCTCCGCGCCTTCCTCGCGGTCGCCGATCACCTGCACTTCCGGGACGCGGCGGCCGCGCTCCGGATGAGCCAGCCCGCGCTGTCCAGCGCGATCGCCGCGCTGGAGCGGACCCTGCAGACGCAGCTGCTGGAGCGGACCACCCGCAAGGTGATGCTCACGCCGGCGGGCGAGCGCGTGAGCGTGCACGCCGCGCGCATCCTCGCCGACCTGGAGAACCTGGTCGCCGACGTGGCGCGGTCGCGGGAGCCGTTCACGGGGCCGGCCCACCTGGGCGTCATCCCGACGGTCGCCCCGTACCTGCTCCCGACGCTGCTCCCGATGTTCGCGGAGCGTTTTCCGGGTTTGAGGTTAATTGTCCAGGAAGCGAAGACCGAGACCCTCCTCGAGGAGGTCCGGGAGGGCGGGCTGGACCTCGCCCTGGTCGCCCTCCCCACCGAGGTGCGCGGGCTCGTGGAGGAGCCGCTCTACGACGAGGACTTCCTCCTCGCCCTGCCGTGCGACCACCCGCTCGCCCAGGGCACCGAGCCGCTCGGCCGGGACGTCCTCAAAGGGCTCGACATCGTGCTCCTCAACCAGGGCCACTGCCTGCGGGAGCAGGCGATCGACGTGTGCCGCGAGGTGGGCGCGCGGGCGACCATGACCACGTACGCCACGAGCCTGCAGACCCTGATCCAGCTCGTCGCGGGCGGGCTCGGGGTGACGCTCGTGCCCCGGCTCGCGGTCGCGGACACGGCGAACCGGCCGGACCGGCTCGCCCTGCGCCACTTCGCCGAGCCGCCCGGCCGCCGGATCGGCCTGGTCTACCGCGCCACCTCGGCGCGGTCGGGCGAGTACGCCCAGGTCGCCGCCGCCATCCGCGGCGCCATCGAGGCCAAAGGGCTCCCGGTGCGGGTGGTCAGGCCAGCCGCTGAAGACGGCGCACCGCCTCGTCGATGACCTCGTCCTTCTTGCAGAAGGCGAACCGCAGGTAGTGCCGCCCCCGGGACGGGTCGTCGTAGAAGACCTGGGTGGGGATGGCCACCACCCCGGCGAGCTCCGGGAGCCGCAGGGCGAGCTCGTGCCCGTCGGCGAAGCCGAGCGGGCGGATGTCCGTCTGGATGAAGTACGTGCCGGCCGGGGTGAACACCTCGAAGCCCACCGACTTCAGCCCGGCCATCAGCCGGTCCCGCTTCGCCTCCAGCGCGGCGCGCTGGGCGGCCACCCAGTCCATCTCCTCGCGCAGCGCGTACGCCACGGCGAGCTGCCACGGCGCGCTCGCGGTGAAGGTGAGGAACTGCTTGACGGTCTGCACCGCGCCGACCAGCGGGGCCGGGGCGCACACCCAGCCGGTCTTCCACCCGGTCACGCTGAAGGTCTTCCCCGCCGAGGAGATCATGACGGTGCGCTCGCGCATGCCGGGGAGCGTGGCGAGGGGGACGTGCTCCACCCCGTCGAAGGTCAGGTGCTCGTACACCTCGTCGGTGATCGCGATCAGGTCCCGGTCGCGGCAGATCCGGGCGATCGTCTCCAGCTCCTCCCGGGTGAACACGGTCCCGGTCGGGTTGTGCGGCGAGTTCACCAGGATCGCCCGGGTCCTCGGACCGGCCGCCGCCGCCAGCTCGTCCGGGTCGAACGTGAACCGGCCCGCGTCCGGGCGGAGGGTCACCGGCCGGCGCACCGCCCCGGCGAGGGCGATCGCCGCCGCGTACGAGTCGTAGTACGGCTCGAACACGATGACCTCGTCGCCCGGCTCGCAGAGGGCGAGGATCGCGGCGGTGATCGCCTCGGTGGCCCCGACCGTCACGAGGACCTCGGTCTCCGGGTCGTACTCCAGCCCGTACCAGCGCGCGCGGTGCTCGGCCACCGCCCGGCGCAGCTCGGGCAGGCCGGGCCCCGGTGGGTACTGGTTCCAGCCGCCCCGGACGGCCTCGACGGCCCGCTCCAGCATCCGCTCCGGCCCGTCGGTGTCCGGGAAGCCCTGCCCCAGGTTGATCGAGCCGGTCTCCACGGCCAGCCTCGTCATCTCCGCGAAGACCGTCGTGCCGAATTCGCGCATGCGGGTCACCAGCGGCTCGTTCACCGGGCCAGGGTAACCCGGCGGCGGGCGTCCGCGCCCCGGCGGGCCACCGCCCCGGACGGCCCGGTGGGCGGGCCGGCCGGGCGACCGGCGCCGCGCGGGCGCGCCCGGGGCCGGGTGCGCCGACGGGCGCGGCCGGGACGCCGGGCGCCCCGCGGCCGCCCATGGCCTGACGCGGCGCGCGGCGCCCGCCGGCGGTCTCCCGGCGCCTACCCCGGCCGATCGGCACCCGGCAGACTGGTGGTCATGACACGCGTAGCCCTCTGCCAGATCCCCGTCGGCCACGACCCCGCGGAGAACCTCAAGACCGCCCTGGACGCCCTCGCCCAGGCGCGCGGCGCCCGGCTCGCCGTCTTCCCCGAGGCGGCGCTCGCCCGCTTCGGCAAACGGGTGGTCGAGGCCGCCCAGCCGCTCGACGGCCCCTACGTCACCGGGATCGCCGAGGCCGCGCGGGAGCACGGGATCGCGGTGATCACGGGCGTGTTCGAGCCGGCCGGGGACGGCCGGGTGTACAACACCACGGTCGCCATCGACGAGCAGGGGCGGATCGCCGGCACCTATCGGAAGATCCACCTGTTCGACTCGTTCGGCGCGCGCGAGTCCCAGTTCGTCGCGCCCGGGGACACGCCGGTCGTCGTGGAGCTCGCCGGGCTGCGGATCGGGCTGATCACCTGCTACGACGTGCGCTTCCCCGAGCTCGCCAGGGCGCTGATCGACCAGGGCGCCGAGGTGTTCGCGGTGCCCGCCGCCTGGGGGTCGGGCCTGCTGAAGGAGGACCACTGGGCCACCCTGGTGCGGGCCCGGGCGATCGAGAACACCACCTGGACGATCGCGGTCGGCCAGGCGCCCCACCCGTCGATCAGCGACGGCTTCGGCATCGGCCGCAGCATGCTCGTCGACCCGATGGGCGTGGTCCGGCTCGACCTCGGCCCGTGGCCGGCCGTGCGGATCGGCGAGATCGACCCCGAGACCACCGAGCGCGCCCGGCGGACGCTGCCCTGCCTGGAACACCGGCGGCTGGGGGCCGGCCGATCGTAAACTTGCCCCCGTGATCGAGCGGAGTTCGACCGGGGACCGCCGTCCTCCGGGCGGCCCCGCGGGCCGGTGAGGGAGGCGGCATGGGCGAGGAGGCGCGGCCGGCCCTGATGCTCAAGGTGATCCCGCCCAAGCTGCTCGTGCCGTACCTCTCCGGACGGCGGACGTTCATCTCGGGCTACGTGTACCGGGCGCAGGACTGCGACCACCTGGCCACCCCGGCCGACTACGTGGCCGCCCTGGACCTGGGCTTCACCGGGTCCGAGCTCACCCCCGAGGTCCCCGAGCTGTACATCCTGCGCTGGCGGGCGCACGACATCGACACCTACACCGTCCCGTACGGCCCGCTGATGGGCGGCGACTGGCACGACCGGCCGCCGTTCACCGGGACCGGGTTCACCTCCTCCCGGGAGCACGTGATCCCGCAGTTCCACACCATGCCGATGCCGATCCCCGCGGGCGCCGAGATCGTCCACCTCACCGCGGCCGGGGCGCGGCCGTTCGCCGTGTTCGACGGGCTCACCTGGCGGCCGGCCGGATGAGCACGCCACCCGTGGGGCTCGGCCTCATCGCCGGGTACCGGGGGCGGACCTATGTCGCCGCCATCGGGCCGGGCGACGGGGAGGTCACCCTGTTCAGCGAGACCCCGCAGCCGGGTTTCGACCGGGAGGGCGACGGCTACTGGCGGCTGCGCGTGCCCCGGGCCGAGCTGGAACGGCTCACCCTGCTGCGCACGGTCGGGGTGTTCGGCGGGGAGCCGTGCCTGGTGCTCGCCGAGGAGGAGGACGACGAGGGCGGCCTGCACATCGCGTACGCGGGCCACGACGGCCGGCGGGCCGAGGAGCTGGGGTACTGGCTCGTCGACCACGGCGCCTACGAGGTCGTCGTGCCCCCGGAGGAGGTGCACGCCATCCGGGTCGAGCAGGTGCCGGTGCCGCTCGGCGGCGATCAGGAGCCGAGCGACCGGTAGCGGGCGATCCGGGCGGCGCGCCGTTCCGCGGCGGGCGTGTCGAGCAGGCCGATGATCTCGTACTCGAGCACGCGCGCCACCCTGCGGCAGAACGCCTCGGGCTCCTCGGCGGCGTCCGGGCGCTCCGGGATGATCCGGTCGACGATGCCGTCCCGTTTGAGGTCGACCGCCCGCACCCCCTGCGCCTCGGCGATCTCGGGGGCCCGGTCCACGGTCCGGTAGAGGATCGCGGACGCCCCCTCCGGCGGGAGCGGGGAGAGCCAGGCGTGCTGGGCGCACACCACCCGGTCGGCCGGGAGCAGGGCGAGCGCCGCGCCGCCCGCGCCCTCGCCGAGCATGAGGCAGACGGTCGGCGTGTCGAGCATCACCAGGTCGGCCAGGCAGCGGGCGATCTCACCGGCGAGGCCGCCCTCCTCGGCGGCCCGGGAGAGCGCGGCGCCCGCCGTGTCGATCACGGTGACCAGGGGCAGGCCGAGCTCGGCGGCGAGCCGCATGCCGCGGCGGGCCACCCGCAGCCCGGCCGGGCCGATGCCCATGCCGGTGCGCCGGCTCCTGCGGTCCTGGCCGAGGACGACGGCGGGGGCCTCACCGAACCGGGCGAGCGCGAGCAGCAGCCCGGGGTCGTTCTCCCCGGCGCCGGTGCCGTTGAGCGGGGTGACGTCGCGGGCGGCGAGCTTGAGCAGCTCGCGCACGCCGGGCCGGTGCTCGTTGCGCGACCGGGTGATCGCCTCCCAGGCCGGCACGGCCACCTCCGCCTCCTCGGGCTCGGGGCCGCGCTCGAGCCCGGTGCGCGGCGCGCAGAGCACCTCCAGCGCCCGGATGGCGACCTCGCGCGCGTCCTCGGCCGACACCACGGCGTCGAGCAGCCCGTGGGTGAAGAGGTTCTCGGCCACCTGGACGCCCTCGGGGAACGGGAACCCGTACAGCGCCTGGAACACCCGCGGGCCGAGGAAGCCGATCAGCGCCCCGGGCTCGGCCGCGGTCACGTGGCCGAGCGAGCCCCAGGACGCGAACACGCCCCCGGTGGTGGGGTGCCGCAGGTAGACGAGGTACGGCAGGCCGGCCTCGCGGTGGGCGGCGACCGCGGCGGTGATCTTCACCATCTGGGCGAAGGCGAGCGCGCCCTCCTGCATCCGGGTGCCGCCGCTCGCGGTGGAGGCGATCAGCGGGAGCCGCTCCGCGGTGGCGCGCTCGATCGCCGCGACGAGCCGCTCGGCCGCGGCCACGCCGATCGAGCCGGCGAGGAAGGAGAACTCGCAGGCGACGATCGCGACCCGGCGCCCGCCGAGGGTGCCCTCGCCGGTGATCACCGCCTCGTCGTAGCCGCTCTTGGCCCGGGCCTCGGCGAGGTCCTGGGCGTACTCGGACCCGGGGGCGGCCCGGTCCACCACCGGCGCGTCCCAGGAGCGCCACGAGCCGGGGTCGAGCACCCGGGTGATGAGCGTGCGCGCGTCGGGCCTGGCGATCCGCCGCTGCGTGGTCCCGGTCATCCGGATCCGCCCCCCTGCTCCCGCTCGCGGAGCCACGCGAGCACCGCCTCGTTGTCCTGGCCGAGCGCGGGCGGCGCCAGGTGCCGCACGGGCTCCTCCTCGACCCCGCCGGGCGCCTCGAACCGCAGCGGCGAACCGGGGAGCTCGATCTCGCCGAGCACCGGGTGGTCGACCTTCACCAGGAGCCGCTGGGACCGGACCTGGTCCCAGGCGTAGACCTCGTCGATCGACCGGATGGCCCCGGCGGGCACGCCCAGCTCGCCGAGCCGGGCGAGCCAGTGGGCGCGGTCGTGCGCGGCGAGCGCCTTCTCGATGTCGGCGATCAGCTCGTCCCGGTGGATGAGCCGGTCCCGGTTGGTGGCGTACTTGGGCTGGTCGGGGTCGATGCCGAGCAGCTCGGCGACCTTCCGCCACTGCCCGTCGTTGGCGACCGCGAGCTGGATCATGCCGTCGGCGCACCGGAAGGCGCCGTACGGGGCGATCGAGGAGTGGTGGTTGCCGTTGGCCTTCGGCACGGTGCGGCCCACGGTCCAGGCCGTGCCGTGGTAGGAGTGGATGCCCACCACCGAGGCGAGCAGGGAGGTGCGGACGACCTTGCCGCGCCCGGTCCGCTCGCGCTCGAAGAGCGCGGCCAGCACGCCGAAGGCGCCGTGGATGCCGGCGAGCAGGTCGGCGATGGAGGCCCCGACCCGGTACGGCTCGTCGGGGGACGGCCCGGTGAGGGACATCAGGCCGGCCTCGCCCTGGGCGATCTGGTCGTAGCCGGGCCGGCCGCCCTCCGGGCCGTCGTGGCCGAACCCGGTGATCGACAGGATGACCAGGCGCGGGTTGAGCTCGTGCAGCCGGGCGACCGGGAAGCCGAGCCGGTCGAGCACCCCGGTGCGGAAGTTCTCGATGAGCACGTCGCTCTGCCGCACCAGCCGCTCGAGGAGCTCCTTGCCCTCGGCGGACTTCAGGTCCACGGTGATCGACCGCTTGTTGCGGTTGGCCGCGAGGAAGTAGGTGGAGATGTCGCCGTCCGGGCCGACGAACGGCGGGCCCCACCCGCGGGACTCGTCGCCGCCGGACGGGTGCTCCACCTTGATCACGTACGCGCCGAGGTCGCCGAGCATCTGGGCCGCGTGGGGCCCGGCCAGCGCCCTCGACAGGTCGAGAACGACGATGTCGTGCAGGGGTCCAGGCAAGATCGGCCTCCACAAGGGATTCCAGGGGGAGGGTGTCGGTCGCTCCCCGGTTCGGCGGGGCGGACCCGGCCCGACCGGCACCCGGGGATCCCCCTGGATCCGCCCGGGTGGCCGGTCAGTGCCGGGACCCGCCCCTGCGCCAACGGTCGAGGAAGTGGCGTACCCGGTCCCGGGTCCGCCGGTCGGTGGCCATGTGCTTCGCCCGCTCGACGGCGTCGCGGCCCGGCCGGCTCCGCATGTACTCCTTGACCCGCTCGATCATCGATGGCATCGGTGATTCCTCCTCGTTTGCACCCGTCTGACGGTTATGCCGGTCAGACGGGTACCCCGGCAGATCCGGTCGAATCACCCGGGCGCCATCGGGCGCGGAGCCGGCCCGGCCGCGTCACAGCACGTCGACGTCCGCGTACCGCTTGCCGCCGGAGAGCTTGGGGTAGCCCGGTCCCCGGTCGAAGAAGGCCTCCTGCGGCTGGGCGCGCATCTCCGCCCGGAGCCGCTCGGTCGCCTCCTCGTCGACCACGATGTGGTCCCGGTCCCCGGAGAGCACCACGCCGTAGTCCCGCCGCGCCCCCTCGAAGGAGACCTTGCCGTCGCGGACGTCGGCGACCACCTTCTCCACCGGGCGGTTGTACGGGTGGCCCCAGCCGCCGCCACCGGTGGTGCGGATCCGGATGATCTCCCCGGCGCGGACCGGGTAGTCGTCGACCAGGCCGTCGAGCTCCACGTCGCCCACCGTGACCCGGAACGGGGCGCCGGCCTTGCCGCCGTTCACCCCCCAGCAGGAGAGGATCGACCGGTCGGCGATCGACATGAACGACGCGTCGCGGAGCATGCGGATGTGCTTGTCGTAACCGAGGCCGCCGCGGAACTCCCCCGGCCCGCCGCTGTCCACGGCGAGCCCGAGCCGCTCCACCCGCAGCGGCCAGCGCGACTCGGCGAACTCCACCGGGATGTTCCGCGAGTCCGGCACGACGTGGATGGTGTCCTCGCCGTCCGCGTACCAGCGGCCGCCCGAGCCGCCGCCGAGCACCTCGCGCATCAGGTACGGGCCGTCGTCGGACTCGCCGTACACGCCGGTGTACCGGATGGTCTCCTGGTCGGCCGGCATCCGCCCCCCGGTCGCCTTGGCGAGCACCCCGGCGAGCACCCCCAGCAGCCGCAGGATCACGAACGTCCGGGCGTTGGTGGGCGCCGGGAAGATCGGCGTGAGCAGGGTGCCCTTCTCCGGGAAGACCATCTTGATCAGCGGGACGACGCCCTCGTTCACGTCGAGCTCGGCCATCCGCTCGGGCGTGTCGGCGAGATTGCGGAGGATCGGGGCGAGCCACTTCTTCAGGAACACCCCGTCCGCGTAGTCGCCCGCGTGGTTGATCGGCCCCTTCGCCTGGGGCGAGGTGCCGGTGAAGTCGATGGTGAGCGGCGGGTCGGCCGAGTGGTCGACGGTGAGCGTGATCCGCTGGGTGTGCAGCTTCGGCTCGTCCACGCCGTCGTGCTCGGCGTAGTCCTCCCAGACGTAGACCCCCTCGGGGATCTTCGACAGCAGCTCCCGGCGGAAGGTCTCCGTCGTGTTGTCGATGATCGCGTCGAAGCAGGCCTCCACCGCCTCCCGGCCGTACCGGTCGAACAGCTCGGCGAGCCGGCGCGCCCCCATCAGGCAGGCGGAGCACTCGGCGTCGAGGTCGCCGGCGAGCGCGTCGGGCGTCCGGGAGTTGCGGGTCATGATGGTGAGCGCGGCCCGGTTGGGCACCCCCTGGTCCCACAGCTTGATCGGGGGCACCATCAGGCCCTCTTCGAAGACGCTGCGCGCCCGCGACGGCATCGAGCCGGGTACGGCGCCGCCGATGTCGTCGTGGTGGCCGAACGCCTGGACGAAGGCGACGACCTCCCCCTTGTGGAACACCGGCACGGTGACGCACAGGTCCGGCAGGTGGCCGATGCCGCCCTCGGACAGGTACACGTCGTTGTGGAAGTAGACGTCACCCGGGCGCATGGTCTCGATCGGGAAGTCCCGCACGATCGGCTGGACCAGCGCCGAGTAGGACCGGCCGGTGAGCTTGCGCAGCTTCACGTCGTGGATGCCGGCCCGGAAGTCGTGCGCGTCGCGGATCATCGGCGAGCGCGCGGTCCGCGCGATCGCGGTCTCGACCTCCTTCTCGACCGAGGCGAGCGTGCCCTGCACGATCTCCACGAGGACCGGGTCGGCGCCGTTCTTCGCGCTCATCGCTCGCTCACCACCACAAGGTTGCCGTAGTCGTCCATGGTCGCGGTGAAGCCCGGGTGCACGGGCAGGGTCGATCCGTACTCCTCGATGACCGCCGGGCCGCGCACCACGGCGCCGGCCCCGAGGTCGCCGCGGCGGTAGATCACCGTGCGGCTCCACTGGTCGAAGTAGACCTGGCGGGTCGCCACCGGGCTCGGCTCCTCGGCCTGCCGCGGCCGCCGCGGGATGGTCGGGCGCTTGATCGGGCCGATCCCGGACACCCGGAAGTTGACGAACTCGACCGCGTGGCGCGGGTCGTTCCGGTACGCGTACCCGTAGAGCCGCTCGTGCTCGGTGTGGAACCGGTCGACGACCGCGGCGAGCCAGGCGGCGTCGATCGGGCCGTCGGGCGCCGGCACCCGCACCTCGTACGCCTGGCCGTAGTAGCGCAGGTCCGCGCTGCGGGCGTAGACGTGCTCGGTGAAGCCTTCGCGGTCGAGCGCGTCGGCCGCCTGGGCCTCCAGCTCCGCGTAGAGCTCCGCCACCTTCTCCGGCGCGGGGTTGCGCGAGACGTAGGTGCGGACGTAGTCGTTCCGGACGTCCACGCTGAGCAGGCCGAACGCCGACAGGTTGCCCGGGTCCGGCGGGACGATCACCGCGGGGAGGCCGAGGATGTCGATCAGGCGGCAGGCGAGCAGCGGGCCGGAGCCGCCGAAGGCCACCATCGGGAACTCGCGGATGTCGAGCCCGCGCTCCACGGTGATCTGGCGGATCGCGTTCGCCTGGTTGAACGCGCTGATCTCCAGGATGCCGGTGGCGCACCGCTCCGGGGTGAGGCCGAGCCTGCCCGCGAGCTCCTCCAGGCCCTTCCGGGCCGCGGCCACGTCGAGGGCGATCTCCCCGCCGAGCAGGTGCGGCGGCACACGGCCGAGGAAGACGTGGGCGTCCGTCACCGTGACCTCGGTGCCGCCCTTGGCGTAGCAGAGCGGCCCCGGGTCCGCCCCGGCGGAGCGCGGGCCGACCTTGAGCGTGCCCTCGGGCGAGACCCACGCGATCGAGCCGCCGCCCGCCCCGACGGTCACGATGTCGATCATCGGGATCTTGCAGGGGTAGGGGCCGATGCTCCCCTCGGTGGTGAGGCTAGGCTCACCGTTGATCACCACGGCGACGTCGGTGGAGGTGCCGCCGCCGTCCAGGGTGATCACGCTCGGGTGGCCGGCGTTCGCCGCGATCAGCGCGGCCCCGAGGGCGCCGGCGGCCGGGCCGGAGAGCACCGTGGCGATCGGCTGGTGCACCACCTCGGCGGCCGAGAGGATGCCGCCGTTGCTCTTCATGACCGAGAACCCGCGGCCGAGCCGCTCGGTGAGGTTGCCGATGTACTGCCGGATCACCGGCTTGACCGCGGCGTCCACCAGGGTGGTGACCGACCGCTCGTACTCGCGGTACTCCCGCAGCACGTCGCTGGAGATCGAGACCACGGCCTCGGGGTGCTCGCGCGCCAGCACCTCGCGCATGCGCCGCTCGTGCTCCGGGTTGGCGTACGAGTGGAGGAAGCAGACGCCGATCGCGGTGATCCCGCGCTCCTTGAACCACCGCGCCACCCGGACGGCCTCCTCCTCGTCGAACGGCCGGACCTCCCGGCCGAGGTGGTCGAGCCGCCCTCCGACGGTCTTCACCCGGTGCACCGGGACGATCCGCGGCGGCTTCACCCAGAAGTAGGAGTTGCCGTACCCATCCGGCACGCTCTGCCGGGCGATCTCCAAGATGAACTCGAAGCCCTCGGTCGTGATGAACCCGAGGTGGGACATGCCCTCGGGACGCTCTTGGAGGAGCAGGTTGGTGGCGACCGTCGTGCCGTGGACGATCGCCGCCACCGCGCCGATGTCGCAGGAGCCGCCATAGGCCTCGAGGACCTTGTGGACGGCTGCCATGAATCCCTCGGCTGGATCGGCAGGAGTAGAGGGGGTCTTGGTGGTGATGATCTGGCCGGTCTCGTCATCCACCAGAACGACGTCGGTGAATGTGCCCCCGGTGTCGACCCCGATGCGGACGCTAGGCATATTCCGTGTTTACCGATCGGCTCCGACCCGCCGAACCGGCGCACTCTGCCGAATAAAAAGCGCCCCCTCGTCAGACCCTGCCACAGAAGATCTCCGCGCGTCCGGCTCCCGTCCGGGAATCGCGCCGGGAAACGCGCGCGGAAAACCGCGGAGAAGACTTTTCCGGGAAAACACGAACGGGCGACCCGCACGGGTCGCCCATGCCCATCGCCTGCGCCGGGCGGGCGGGCCCGCCGGTACCGCGGCGGAGCGAGCCCGGCCCACCCCGGCCCGGGGCCGCCCCACCGGGCCCCGTCCCCGCCCGGCGCAGGCGTCAGCGGCGCCGCGAGCGGCCGAGGAGCCAGCCGACGACGGCGCTGCCGAGCGCCACGGCCGCCCCGAGGCCGAACGCGGTGACCAGTGACCAGGACGGAGCCCCGGCCGGGCGGGCCGGCCCACCGGCCTCCCGGGTGAACACCTTGGCGGTCTCCCGCGGTGCGGCCGCGGGCTCGGCGGCGGCCGCCTCCGGAGCGGCCTGCTCCGGAACCGCCTGCTCGGGGGCCTGCTGCCCGGCCGCGGCGGCCGCGCCCGACAGCAGGTGCCGCTCGACGGCGGTGAAGAACTCGTTCGCCATCCGCTTCGCCACCGAGCTGAGCATCCGCTGGCCGACCCCGCCGATCATGCCGCCGACGACGGCATCGGCGTCGTAGTCGACCCGGGTGCCGCCCTCGACCTCGCTGAGCCGGACCTGCACGGTCGCCTCGACCGTGCCCGGGGCACCCTGCCCCTGCGCCTTGAGCACGAACCGCTCCGGCTCCTGGGGGTCGACGAGCGCCACCTGGCCCTGGTACACCCCCTTGATCGAGGCGACGCCGGCGGTCAGCGTCATCGAATAGACATCCGTGCCGACCTCCTGCAGGCGCTCGCACCCGGGGATGGTCCGTACCAGAACCTCGGGGTCGTGGAAAGCCTCCCATAGGCGTTTGCGCTCCACCCCGAGCGTTGCACTGCCAACGACCTTCATGGGCACCTCCGATGCCGAGCACCCTAAGGATTCACTTCACCCGGGGAGAACGGCAAGATCTGCCCCCTGTCGGGCTTTCCCTCATGAAGAATTCACAGGATTTCGCGGGCCGCGCGATGGTGAAAAACGCGGCGGCCGGGCCGAGCGCCGCGGTCCCGCTTCAAAAGGGAGCGCGTGCTCCCGTTCGGGCCCGCCGGCACCGGCCCGGCCGCTCCCCCGGCCGGGATCCGCGGTCAGCCGACCGAGGCGTGCTCCCGCGCCTTGCGCAGCTCGTACAGCTCGGACGGGGAGATCGGCATCCGGTCGATGGGGAAGCCCTCCGCGTCCTCGATGGCCGAGGCGATGACCGCCGAGACCGGGATCACGCCCGCCTCGCCCGCGCCCTTGATGCCGAGCGGGTTGAGCGGCGAGGGCGTCTCCAGGTGGTCGGTCTCGATCCGCGGCACCTCGGTGGCGTACGGGATGAGGAAGTCCATGAACGAGGCGTTGAGCAGCTGCCCGTGCTCGTCGTAGACGAGCCGCTCGTAGAGCGCGCCGCCGACGCCCTGGGCGACTCCCCCGTGGACCTGCCCCTCCACGATCATCGGGTTGATGAGCCGGCCGCAGTCGTGCACCACCGCGTACTTGAGGATCTTGATCTCGGCCGTCTCGGGGTCGGTCTCCACGATCGCCGCGTGCATGCCGCTGGCGAACGTCGACCGGACGGGCGAGTAGTAGTCCTTGCCCTCCAGCCCCGGCTCCTCGCCCTCCTCCACCGGGGGCCGGTCCATGGACGTCGCCCCGGCGAACTGGGTGGCGCGCTTGGCCTCCTCGTCGAACGCGTACCGCAGCGGGTTGGCGAGCACGGCGACGGTCGCCAGCGGGATCGACACCGACGGCGCGCCGACCACGTGCACCACCCCGTCGGTGATGGTGAGGTCGCGCGGGTCGGCCTCCAGCGCCTCGGCCGCGATCTTCAGCGCCTTCTCCCGCACCTTCCGGCAGGCGAGCGCGATCGCGTTCCCGCTCATCACGGCCGCCCGGGAGGCGAAGGTGCCCACCGCGTACCCGAACCGGCGGGTGTCCCCGGTGACCACGGTCACCTTCTCGATCGGCACGCCGAGCTCGGTCGCGGCGATCTGCGCGAAGACCGTCTCGTGCCCCTGCCCCTGCGAGGTGAGGCCGGTCGAGACGTGGACCCGCCCGTCGGTGGTGATCTGGACGTGCCCGCCCTCGTACGGGCCGACGCCGGTGCCCTCGACGTAGCAGCCGATGCCGATGCCGAGCCGCCGCCCCTCCGCGGCCGCCTTGGCCTTCAGCTCCGGGAACGAGTCCCAGCCGATCAGCTTCTTGAGCATCCGCAGGGCCTCGGGGTAGTTGCCGCTGTCGTAGATGAGCGGCCGCCCGTCCTGGAAGATCAGGCCCTGGTCGTACGGGAACTCATCGGGCTGGATGAAGTTCACGGCCCGCACCTCGGTCCGGTCCTTGCCGAGGTACGCCGCGATCTTGTCCATGGTGCGCTCCATGCAGAACACGCCCTGCGGGCGGCCGGCGCCCCGGTACGGCGTGACCTGCACGGTGTTGGTGTAGAGCGAGGAGAACTCGACCCGGTAGGCGCCGATCTTGTACGGCCCGAGCAGCTGGGTCGAGGTGATGATCGGCACGATGATCCCGTACGGCGTGTACGCGCCGTGGTCGTGGAGGATGTTCACGTCCAGGCCGAGGATGCGGCCGTCGTCGTCGAACCCCACCCGGACGTACTGCACCTGGGCCCGCTCGTGGGCCGAGGAGATGAAGTGCTCCCGGCGGTCCTCGGTCCACTTGATCTCCCGGTTGAGCTGCCGGGCGGCCCACGGGATGAGGATCTCCTCCGGCCACGGGTGCATGATCTTGACGCCGAAGCCGCCGCCCACGTCCGGGGCGATCACCTCGACCTTCGGCAGCGGGAGCCCGAGCTTGGCCGCGATCGCCATCCGGACGCTGGTCGAGGTCTGCGTGGACGAGTAGACCCGCAGCGACTCGTCGTCCGGGTCCCACCGGGCGTACACGCCCCTGCCCTCCATCGGCATGGAGGCGCTGCGCTCGATGTCGAGCCGGAACGCGAGGGTGTGCGGCGCGTCCTCGATCATCTCCCGCGCCGAGCGGCCGTCGGCGGAGCGCACCTCCTGCACCAGGTGCGCGCCCACGTTGCCGGGCACGTCCGGGTGGACCAGGTGCTCCCCGCGGGCCGCCTCCTCCACCCCGATGACCGGCTTGAGCGGCTCGTACTCGACCTTGATCAGGTCGCAGGCGTCCTCGGCGACGTACCGGTCGCGGGCGACGACCATGACCACCGGCTCGCCCACGTGCCGGACCACGTCCTTGGCGAGCGCGTACGCGGTCCTGCCGTGGGTGAGCGCGGGGTGCGGGATCAGCAGCGGCAGCGGCTCGGCGATCGCACCGGGCAGGTCCTCCCACGTGTAGATGGCGACCAGCCCGTCCACGTCGAGCGCGGCCGACACGTCGATGTCGACGATCCGGGCGTGGGCGTGGGGCGACCGGACGAACGCGGCCGCGAGCGCGTCCCGGCCCAGATCGTCGAGGTACCGCCCGTTGCCGGTGACCAAGCGGGGGTCCTCACGCCGCTGCACCGGCTCCCCGAACAGCTGCGTCGTCACTGGGCCTCCTCCGCCTGGATCTCGGCGGCCCGGCGGACCGCCTTGATGATGTTCTGGTAACCGGTGCACCGGCACAGGTTGCCGGCGATGCCCTCCACGATCTCGTCGTCGGTGGGGGACGGGTTCTCCCGGAGGAACGCCGTGATGGTGGTGAGGAAGCCGGGGGTGCAGAACCCGCACTGCAGCGCGTGGCACTCGATGAAGGCGCGCTGCACCGGCGAGAGCTCGCCGTCCTTGGCGAGGCCCTCGACCGTGGTGATCTCGTGCCCGTCCGCGGTGACCGCCAGGGTCAGGCACGAGCGCACCGGCTCCCCGTCGAGGAGCACCGTGCACGCGCCGCACACCCCGTGCTCACAGCCGACGTGCGTGCCGGTGAGGCCGAGGTCGTGCCGCAGGCAGTCGGAGAGCAGCCGGCGCACCGGTACCGTCGCCTCCCGCACCACCCCATTCACCGTGAGGGTGATGGTCCGGGTGCACTCCGTGTCGATCTCCTCTGTCCGCTCGCTCATTCCTCACTCTCCCCCGCGGCGTCGGCGGCGCTCCCCAGTGCCCGTACCGCGAGCACCCCGGTCAGATGCCGCCGGTATTCGGCGGTCGCGTGGATGTCCGCCTCCGGGTCGATCCGCTCGCGCACCGCGTCCGCGACCGCGTCCCAGTCCACGGAGGACGCCGGGCGGGCTCCGCAGACCGCGGTGACGTCGATGACCACGGGGACCGGGCCGACGCTCACGCACGCGACGCGGGCCGACCTGATCCGCAGGTCCTCGTCGAGGGTGACGGCCGCGGCCACGCCCGCCATCGCGTAGTCGCCGTGGCGCCGGGAGACCTCGCAGAACGCGGTGCCCGAGCGCTCCGGCAGCGCCGGGAAGAACGCCGACACGGCGAGCTCGCCCGGCTGCAGCGCCGTCTCCAGGGGGCCGACGAAGAACTCCGCGGCGGGGACGTCCCGCTCCCCGCGGCTGCTGGCGAGCCGTACGGAGCCGCCGAGCAGGGCGAGGACGGCGGGCATCTCCGCGGAGGGGTCGGCGTGGACGATGCTGCCGACCACGGTCCCCCGGTTGCGGATCACCGGGTGGGCGACGTGGTGGAGCGCCTGGGCGAGGAGCGGCTGGACCGCCCTCGCCTCGGCCGAGCGCTCCACCGCCCGGTGCCGGGCGAGCGCGCCCACCCGCACCCCGCCGGGCTCGGCGGTGATCGTGTTCAGCTCGGTGATCCGGTTGATGTCGACCAGATGGGCAGGGGCGGCCAGCCGCATGTTGAGCAGCGGGATCAGGCTCTGGCCGCCCGCCAGGACCTTGCCGTCCGGGCCGAGCCGGGCGAGGAGGTCGACCGCCTCGCCCAGCTCGGCCGGATCGTGGTAGCGAAAGGCTGGTGGTTTCACCGGTTTCCTGTGATTCAGACTGATGCGTCTCGTTCGGCTGGGGCCTTCTCACTCACCGCCGCCTGCGTGCCCGGCCGGTTCGCGATCCAGCGGAGCACGTGATACCCGCCGAGGACCACGATCGTGCCGAGCGCGATGCCGGCGAGCGAGAAGTCGTCGGTGATCTGGTGGGTGACCGGGCCGATGGCGAGGATGATCCCGGCGCCGACCGGGACCATGTTCACCGGGTCGGAGAAGTCCACCCGGTTCTCGATCCAGATCTTCGCGCCGAGCAGGCCGATCATGCCGTACAGGATCACGGTCACGCCGCCGAGGACGCCGTCCGGCGTGGCCGACACCAGGGCGCCGAACTTCGGGCAGAGGCCGAAGAGGATGGCGATGATCGCGGCGATGTAGTAGGCCGCGGTCGAGTACACCCGGGTGGCGGCCATGACGCCGATGTTCTCGGCGTAGGTGGTGGTCGGAGAGCCACCGACCGAGGTGGCCACGACGGTGGCGACACCGTCGGCCATGACCGCCCGGCCCATGTACGGGTCGACGTCCGTGCCGGTCATCTCGCCGACCGCCTTGACGTGCCCCACGTTCTCCGCGATCAGGGCGATCACGGCGGGGAGCACCAGGACGATCGCCGAGAACTCGAAGGCGGGACCGTGGAACTGCGGCAGGCCGATCCAGTCGGCCGCGGCCACGTTCTCCAGGTTGACCCGGTAGTGCGGGGCGACCTCGCCGGTGGCCGTGGGCGAGGTGATCTGGCCGACGGTCACGTCGAGGACCCAGGAGAGCACGTACCCGAAGATCAGGCCGAGCAGGATCCCGATCCGGCCGAGGAAGCCCTTGAACAGGACGATGAAGAGCCCCGTCACCACCATCGTGATCAGCGCGACCCACTGGTCCTTGGGCCAGTAGACCTGGGCGACCACGTAGGCGAGGCCGAAGCCGATGAGCATGACCACGGCACCGGTCACCACCGGCGGGAAGATCCGGTTGATGATCCGGACGCCGAGGAAGTGGATGGCCACGCCCACGGCGGCGAGGACCAGACCGACGACGAGGATCGCGCCGGTCACCGTGGCGTCATCGCCCTGCGCCGCCCGGATGGCGGCCACGCCGCCGACGAACGACGCGGACGTACCGAGATAGCTCGGGATCTTCCCCTGGACGATGAGCAGGAACAAGATCGTGGCGACGCCGGACATCATGACCGCGATGTTCGGGTCGAGCCCCATGACGACGGGGAACACGAACGTGGCGCCGAACATCGCGACCACGTGCTGAAAACCGAACCCGATCATCCGCGGCCAGCTCAGCCGCTCGTCGGGCTTGACCACCTCACCGGGCGCCAGCGTCTTGCCGTCGCCGTGCACCTTCCATCTGAGGGCCATGCGAGCTCCTTCAGCTACAGGCCGAGGGCCGGTGGACACCCCGCACTCGTCCCTCCGTGGCACTTGCTGCCGTTGTGTGGACTGTTTGCGGCACTGTAGGACCGGCGTCGGCGCTAGACATGGGCAGGATTTGCCAAACCGTATCGGCTAGTCGCGTCAGATGCCCCGCATGCGCAACACGTGCAGGGCGAGGGTGAGATTGAGCCTTAAGTGCGGGTCCTGGGTGAAGCAGCCGAGCATGCGCTCGAGCTTGCTGATCCGGTACCGCAGCGTGTTGTAGTGGAAGTGCAGCCGCCGCGCGGTCTCGGCCACGTTGAGGTTGGTCTCCAGCAGCACCTGGAGGGTCCGCCGCAGGTCGGCGTTGTCCGGGTCGTCGTCCCCGGCGAGCGGGCCGAGCGTCTCCTTGACGAACGCGTGCAGCTCGCCGGTGTCCTTCACCAGCGAGAGCAGCCGGTAGACGCCGAGCTCGTCGAAGTGCGCGATCGCGCCGGCCCCGTGGAGCTGGCGGCCCACCCGGGCGGCCTTCAGCGCCTGGCCGTACGCCCCGGGGAGCGCGCCGGCGTCCTGGGCCACCCGGCTGATGCCGGTGGAGAACGTGCCGTCGGGTACGGCGGAGCGGGCGTCGCGGGCGAGCCGTACCGGGTCCACGGAGGAGCCGACCACGGCGACGACCTCGTGGGAGAACCCGGCGACCGCGCCGCACGGGTCGTGCTTGCGCACCGCGGCCTGCCAGGCGGAGACCATCCGGTCCTGGATCGGCCGCTCCACCGCGTCCGGGTCGATCTCCGCCACGAGCACGCACATCGGGCGCTCCAGGTCCCAGCCGAACGCCCGGGCGCGGTCGGTGACCCGGGCGCCGCCCCGGCCGGCGAGCACGTCCCGCAGGAAGTCGGCGCGGTACTTGCTCTCGACCGCGGTGATGGCCTCCTGCTTGGTGATGACCAGCGCGGCCACGGTCGCGGCCCGCTCCAGGATCTGGATCTCGCCCGCGCCGAGCGGCTCGTGCGGGCTGTACGCGGCGATCCGGCCGTAGTGGTGGCCGCCCGCCACCACGGGCACGGCCGTGTAGTGGTGGTCGGCCTCGAACACCGGGGTGATCGACGTGGCGGTCACGTCGGCCGCGGCCGCGTGGATCTCGCGTAACCGCGCCACCTGGGCGGGGTCGCCGGCGGTGGCGAGGATCCGGCCCGAGCGGTCGACGGCCGCGACCGCCACCTGCAGCAGGCCCGCGACCTCGGCGGTCACCTCGCGCAGCCCGCCGCCGGCGAGCACGATCTGGACCAGCGCCCGGTGGGCCTCCTCGGTCCGGGCGAGCATGGCCGCCTGGCGGTTGAGGATGTCGGTGAGGACCTGGTTGAGGATGTCGTCGAAGCCGACGTCGTTGGGGAGCAGGATCAGGGGGAAGGCGAGCCGGTCGGCCTGCTCGACCATCACCTCGGGCAGCTCGTCCAGGTAACGGCCGAGCTTGATCGCCAGCGCGGACAGCCCGCGCTCGTCCAGGTCGGCCACGAGCCGGTCGAGCGACTGGGGCGTGTTGCGCAGCGGATACCCGGTGGTGAGCAGCAGCTCGTTGGGCTTCACCCAGGCGAGGATGTCCGGGACCTCCATGACGTTGAGCCGCTGGACGATGCGGCCCAGCCCGTCCTTTCCGGCGATGAGCTGTGCGTCGGCCAGGGTGGAGACCTCGAGCACTTCGCCGACCGAGATGCCGTGCAGGATCTTTCCGGTACTCGCCAATCGCAGCGCCGGGGGCGCCGGCTCGTTCGTCATCGCGCAACTCCGGGGGGTGCCGGGCCTTCCTTGTGGCGCCGATTGTGCACGAGGTCACCTCCTGTCAGGAAGAGCCAAGCATCCGGCCGACTGTTGGCAGCTTTCTCCGTACGGTGCCGGGGCGGCGGACTCTACCGTCGGAATCGCTTGTCGTCAGGAGGTCCTGTGAGCGTTGGCACGCGCCTGGAGCGGCGAACGACGGGGAAGTGGGGCCGTACCCGCCGGCAGACCGTCTTCGCCGGCGGCGCGGCCAGCGTCGCCCTGCGCCCGGCGGTGCAGGCGCCACGGCGCCCGGCCCGCGTGCTCGCCGTGTTCCCCGCCGCCGCCTACCTGGAGGTGCGGAGCGGGGCCGAGCCGCGGGTGATCGCACTCGTGACCCCGGACGCCGTCCGGCCGCCCAACGCGATCGTGGTCGGCTTCGCCGGGCAGGCCGGGCCGGCCGACCTCGCGGCCGTGCTCTCCTGCGATGACGAGGCCTGGGTCGGAGAGGGGATGGCCGGCGCCGGGCGGCTCTGCGTCACGGTCCACCGCTGGTGGGACCCGGCGCCCCCGCTCGGCGCGGCCGATCCGGAGTCGCTGCGGCGAGGCCTCGCCGCGCTCGACGAGATCATCGCCACCGCGCCGCGGCGGCCGGGGCTCGACCTCGGCGGCGACGCCGCCCGGCTCGCGGCGGGCTGCCGCACCGGCTCGCTCGCCGACGCGGTCACCGCGGCGGAACGGCTCATCGGGCTCGGCCCGGGCCTGACCCCGAGCGGTGACGACATGCTGTGCGGCCTGCTCGTCGCGATGCGCCGGCTCGGTCACGCGGCCGGGGCGCCGCGGGCGGTCTGGTTCGCCGACTGGCTCGCCGCGACGGTGACGTACCACGCCCGCACCAGCACGACGCCGATCTCCGCCACCCTCCTCCACTGCGCCGCCCGCGGGGAGGCGTCCCGGGAGGTGCTCGCAGTGCTCCACGGCCTCACCGGCCGCCGGCCGCTCGCCCCCGCGGTCCACCGCCTGCTGGAGGTCGGCCACACCTCGGGCGCCGACCTGCTGTGGGGCATCCACGCCGGCCTGTCCGCCGTCCTTGTCCATTGGGAGCGTCCTTGAACGATCTGGTCGAAGTACGCGCAGGCGTCTACCACGACTCGGTGACCCTCATGCGGGTGAGCCAGGCGCTCTCCGCGCGGCCCGGGGTGGAGGTCGCCGTCGTCGCGATGGCCACCGAGCTCAACGTCGCACTCGCCCGCGATCTCGGCTTCACCGTGCCGCCCGCCACCCCGGGCGACCTGCTGATCGCGATCCGCGCCGCCTCGGAGGACGAGCTCTCCGCGGCGGTCGCCGAACTGGACCGGAGGCTCGCCGAGCGGACGGCCGGCGGCGGCGCCGGCCGGCAGGACGAGGCCCACCCGCGCACGACCCGGTCGGCCGCGCGGTCGTGGGACGCGACCATGGTCCTGGTGAGCGTTCCGGGCGAGCACGCGTTCGCCGAGGCGCTCGACGCCATCGAGGCCGGGCTCTCCGTCATGATCTTCAGCGACAACGTCCCGGTGGAGCAGGAGATCCTGCTCAAGGACCGGGCGCGGGAGCGCGGCGTGCTGGTCATGGGCCCGGACTGCGGCACCGCGGTGGTCGCCGGGGCCGGCCTCGGCTTCGCCAACGTCCTCCGGCCCGGGCCGGTCGGGGTGGTGGCCGCCTCCGGCACCGGCGCCCAGCAGGTGACGAGCCTGCTCGACCACGCGGGCGTGGGCGTCAGCCACGTGCTCGGCGTGGGCGGCCGGGACCTGTCGGCGGAGGTCGGCGGGCGCTCGGCGGTGCAGGCGCTGCGCGCGCTCGACGAGGACCCGGCGACCGAGCTGATCGTGCTGATCTCCAAGCCGCCCGCGCCCGAGGCGGCGGCCGCGGTCCGCGAGCTCGGGCTCACCAAGCCCGTGGTCTACGCGCTGCTCGGGCCCGGCCAGGAGGACCTCACCACGGCGACGGAGAAGGTGCTCGGCGCCCTCGGCCGGCCGGTGCCGGAGTGGCCGTCGTGGCCGGCCCCGGGTGAGCCCGCGCGGCCGGCGCCGCAGAGCCTGCGCGGCCTGTACTCGGGCGGCACGCTCTGCACCGAGGCCGAGCTGATCGTGGGCACGGGCGAGTTCACCGACTTCGGCGACGACGCGTACACGCGGGGACGCGCCCACCCGATGATCGACCCCACGCTCCGCCTCGAGGCGCTCGCCGAGGTCGACTCCGGCGTGGTGCTCCTCGACGTGGTGCTCGGCCACGGGGCCGACCCCGACCCGGCCGCGAAGCTGGCCCCGGCCATCGAGGCGGCCCGGGCTCGGGGGGTGAACGTGGTGGTCGCGCTCATCGGCACCGAGGGCGACCCGCAGGGCCTGCGCACTCAGGCCGCCCGGTTGAACGAAGCGGGAGCGGCCGTGTTCACCTCGAACGCGGCCGCCGCCCGGCACGCGAGGTGGATGATCGGAGCCGCATGACCCTCTCGATGCTGAACCAAGAGCCGCGTGTGATCACGGTGGGGGCCGCCCTCCTCGACGAGGCCCTCGACCGGCAGGCCGTGCCCCGGCGGCCGGTGGACTGGCGGCCGCCGCTCCCCGGCACCTCGGAGGCACTCGCCAAGGTGCTCGCCGACCCGCGCCGCGAGGAGGCCAACCGGACCGCGGTGGGGCGGATGCTCTCCGCGCGCCCCCAGCTCGTCGGCGTCCGGCCGGCCCGGGAGGTGCTCGGCCTGGAGCCGGGGACGTTCTTCCACGCCGGCCCGCCGATCACCTGGGAGCGGGCCTCGGGGCCGATGCGCGGCGCCCTGATCGGGGCGATGCTGTTCGAAGGGCTCGCCGCCACCCCGGAGGAGGCGGAGGCGGCCCTGGCCTCGGGCAAGGGGATCACCCTCGACTCCTGCCACCACCACCGCGCCGTGGGCCCGATGGCGGGGGTGGTGAGCCCGTCGATGTGGATGTTCGAGGTCGTCGACGCCGAGCACGGCGGCACCGCGTACTGCTCGCTCAACGAGGGCCTGGGCAAGGTGCTCCGCTACGGCGCCTACGGGCCGGAGGTGATCGAGCGCCTGCGGTGGATGGGCGAGGTGCTCGGCCCGGTGCTCCAGGCGGCGCTGCAGAAGACGGGCCCGATCGACCTCAAGACGCTGATCGCCCAGGCGCTGCAGATGGGCGACGAGCTCCACAACCGCAACCGCGCCGCCACCTCGCTGCTGCTGCGCGAGCTCGCCCCGGCGATCGTGGACGCGGCCCCGGAGCGCGCCGCCGAGGTGCTGCGCTTCATCAATGGGAATGATCATTTCTTCCTGAACCCCGGAATGGCCGCGGCGAAAGTCAGCGCGGACGCGGCGCGCAACGTTCCCGGATCGAGCCTTGTCGTGGCGATGGCCAGAAACGGAACCGATTTCGGAATTCAGGTTTCCGGGCTCGGCGACCGCTGGTTCACCGGGCCGGCCGGGATTCCGGACGGGCTCTACCTCGGCGCGTACGGCCCGGACGACGCCAATCCGGACATCGGCGACTCGGCGATCACGGAAACCGTGGGCCTCGGCGGGTTCGCGATGGCCGCCGCCCCCGCGATCGTGCGGTTCGTCGGCGGGGAGGTGAAGGACGCGTTCGCCGCCACCACCTCGATGTACGAGATCACCCTGGCCGAGCACCCGGCCTACCAGATCCCCGGCTTCGGATTCCGCGGCACTCCGGTGGGGATCGACGTCGCGCTCGTCGCGCGGACCGGGCTGCTCCCCGTGATCAACACGGGAATCGCCGGACGGGTCGCGGGAACGGGGCAGGTGGGCGCCGGATTGGTGCGGCCGCCGGTTGAACCGTTCGTCGCCGCCCTTCATGCCCTGACTGAGGTGTGAATTCCCTTTGACCGCGTTTTCACTCTAGTATCGGTGGCCGACCTCAGTTACCGGTGATCTCGCACGATCCGGTTGGGGGATCATGCGAATCGAGCGCGGATTGGGGACCTTTCCATGACGACCGATCGCTTGCTCGGTATGGTCCCCCCCATGCCGGAAGGCCAGCGATCTTCAGGGGACGCCCCGATGAAGGGGCAGGGTCGGCTCATCGGCAGGCGGTACCGGCTGCTCTCGCCGGTCGGCCGCGGCGGCATGGGGATGGTGTGGCACGCCCACGACGAGCTGCTCGATCGTGATGTCGCGGTCAAGGAGCTGATCCTGCCGTTCGGCCTCGACCACGCGGGCACGCAGGCGGCCTACCGCCGGGTGCTCCGCGAGGCGAAGTCGGCGGCGCGGCTCAGCCACCCCGGCATCATCACCGTCCACGACGTGGTCGAAGAGGACGGGCGGCCGTGGATCGTCATGGAGCTCGTCCGCGCCTGGTCGCTGGAGCAGGCGGTACGGCACAGCGGTCCCCTGCCGGTGGTGCAGGCCGCCGAGATCGGCATCCGCGTGCTCGACGCCCTGCGCCACGCGCACGCCGCCGGGATCCTCCACCGCGACGTGAAACCGGGGAACGTGCTGCTGACCAACGATCGGGTCGTGCTCACCGACTTCGGGATCGCCGCGGTCGAGGGCGAGGTCACGATCACCCAGACCGGGATCCTGATGGGCTCCCCGGCGTACATCCCGCCGGAGCGGCTGCAGGGCCGCCCGATCACCCCGGCCGCCGACCTGTGGTCCTTCGGGGCCACGCTCTACACCGCGGTGGAGGGCCGCCCGCCGTACGAGGGGCCGGACGCGGTCGCGGTGCTCGGCGCCGTGCTCACACAGGACCCGGCCCCTCCGCAGCGGGCCGGGGCCCTGCTCCCGGTGATCCAGGGCCTGCTCCGCAAGAACCCGGCCGACCGGCTCCCGGCCGCGCAGGTCCACGAGATGCTCGAGCAGATCCTGCGCAGCCACGGGGCCGGCGCGCCGTACTCTGCGGCGACTCCGCTGTCGGCGCCCACCCCGCAGGACGCGCTCCCCGCCGGGCTGCTGCCGCCCCTGGACTTCCCGTCCGGGCCGAACCCGATGCGCATCATCGAGACCCCGTCCGGGCCGGTCCGGGTGCCGGTCCCCCCGGAGGAGCTCTCCTCCTCGGGACCGCACGCGATGCCGCAGGCCGCCGCGCCGGAGGCTCCGCCGGCCGCCCGGCCCTCCCTGGCCGACGCCTGGCCGCGGCAGGACACGGGGCCGGTCTCCCGGGCGGCCGCCGAGCGGGGCGGCGGCGAGGGCCGGACGGACGGTGAGCACCGGGACGGCCCGGCCGCGCGGGCGCGTGACCGCCGGGACGCCTCACGGGACCGGGACCATCGGGACGCCTCACGGGACCGGGACCGGCGGGACGCCTCACGGGATCGGGACCGCCACGACGGCACCTCGTCCGGGCGCGACGTCCGCTCGGTGCTCCTCACCGTGGTGACCGCGGCGGCCGTGCTCGGGCTGCTCGTGACCCTCCTCCTCGTGCTGCTGCCCGGCGGCGACCCGGCCGAGGAGGACCGGGAGCCGGCGGCCGTCGCGCAGCCGACGGCGGCGGCCACGCCGGAGGCGCGCGAGAGCGTGCGGATCCCCGACCCGCCCAAGGGGTACCGCACGCACACCGAGGGCGGCATATCCGTGGCGGTGCCGAAGAACTGGACGGTCTCCGAATCGGAGGGGGCGCTCACCTTCACCGGCCCCCGGCAGAGCGGCCAGAAGATCACGATCGAGGAGATCACCGACGGCAGCCTCGCCGCGCTCCAGGCCACCGAGCAGCAGCTCGACGTCGGCAAGCACCCGGACTACACGCAGATCCGCCTGGACTCGGTCAACTACCGGTGGCCGGCGGCCGACTGGGAGTACACCTACACCGACGACAAGCAGGTGACCATCCACGTGGTCGTCCGGTACGTCCAGGCCGGCGGGAAGGCGTACGCGATCACCTTCAGCTCGCCCGACTACGACTGGAACGAGTCGGCGGCGCGGGTGCGGCAGGTGCTCTGGAACACCTTCACCCCGGTCTGATCGCCTCACCCCGGTTCGGTGCCGGCCGCTCCCGCACACCGGCGGGGCGTCCGTTCCCATCCCGGCGGCCCGCCGGTCGGCCTGCACCCCGCTCCGATCCCGGCGTCCGCACCGGTCTCGTCCGCCCGGCCGCACACCGGTCCGATCCCAGCCCGGCACGGGTCCCATACGCCCGGGCGCACACCGCTCCGAACCCCTGCGCGCGCTTCGTGGCACGGCCGGACCGGCCCCGCGGGCTCACTTGGCGTCGGCGTAGCAGCGCACCGCGACCGCCTTCATCGGGAACCGCACCGGCGTCCGGCCGAAGAGCAGCCGGGTGGCCTCGCCGGCCGCCCGCTCGACCGCGGCCCGCACCCGCTCGGCCTGGTGCAGCGGGCAGTGCACCATCACCTCGTCGTGCTGGAAGAACACCAGCCGCGCCGGGTCCGGCAGGAGGCCGCGCAGCACCGCGAGGAGGGTGAGCGCCCACTCGGCGGCGGTCGCCTGCACCACGAAGTTGCGGGTGAACCTGCCCCGCTCCCGGGCCACCCGCCCGCCGTCCGGGCCCGCGGTGAGCTCGCGCCAGCGCTGCGACGGCGGGGGGCACGTGCGGCCGAGCCACGACCGGACGACCCGTCCCTCCTCCCCGGCGCGCGCCGCCTCCTCCACGAAGGCGTACGCCCGGGGGAACCGCTGCCGCATGACCGCGAGCAGCCGGGGGGCGTCCCCGCTCGTTCCGCCGTACATCGCGGAGAGCATGGCGATCTTGGCGGACTCCCGTGACCCGCCGAACGCCTCGGCCAGGGCCGAGTACAGGTCGGCCTCGCCGGCCGCGCGGGCGAGCGCGGCGTCCCCGGACATCGCGGCGAGCACGCGCGGTTCGAGCTGGGCCGCGTCCGCGACCACGAGCGTCCAGCCCTGGTCGGCCACGACCGCCCGGCGCATCACCTGGGGGATCTGCAGCGCTCCCCCGCCGCTCGTCGCCCACCGGCCGCTCACCACACCGCCGACCACGTACTCGGGGTGGAACCGGCCGCCGCGCACCCACTGGGCGGCCCACGCCCAGCCGTAGAAGCTGTGCAGCCGGGAGAGCTCCTTGTACTCGAGCAGCGGCTTCACCGCCGGGTGGTCGACCCGCTCGAGCACGTGGGAGCGGGTGGAGGGCAGGTCGATCCCGGCGGCCTTGAACGCCTTCAGGAGCTGCTGCGGGGAGTCGGGGTTGACCGGGTGGCCGAAGGCCGCGGAGATCTCGTCGGCGAGGGTCTGGAGCCGCGCCGGGCGCATGCCGGGCGCGGGGCGCGGGCCGAGGAGCTCGGTGAGGAGCGCGTCGTGCACGTCCTCCCGCCACGGCATGCCGTGGTGGCGCATCTCCGCCGCGATCAGCGCCCCGGCCGACTCGGCGGCGACGAGAAGCCGGAACCGCCCGGGGTGAGGGGTGCGCGCGATCCGGCGCCACTGGTCCTCGAACACCTCGGCGACGAGGTCGGCCTCGGCCACGCCGATCGGGTCCGGCGGCCGGGGGGTGAAGAGGGCCTGCTGCTCCCCCTCGGCGGGCTCGCCGGGCTCGTCGGCGTCCTCGGGCACCGGGAGCCCGCGCAGCCGGGCGTACGCGGCGCGCGCGCTCCTGGGCTGCCCGTACCGCCCCTCGGCCGCGAGCAGCAGCCCTTCGGTGAGGGCGATGTCGTGGCAGCGCGTCACCCGCACCCCGGCCGCGAGCAGCCGCGGGTAGACGCGCCGCGTGTCCGCCCAGACCCACCGGGGACGGCCCGCCGCCTCGAGCCGGCGCACGGCGGCGGCGAGGTCGGGAACCCGGGTCGCCGCCTGCCCGGCGGGGCGGATCGTCCCGCCCCCGTCCGGTTCGGGGGCCACCACCACGTGCACGCCTCCAGCGTGCCAGGCGGCACCGACGATCCGGCTCCCAGCCGTTCGACGGGCCCCGCGCCCGGGACGTGCCGCCGCCCGTGCCCGGCACGCACCGCACCGCCGCCCCGCGGCCGGGCGCGGCACCGCGCTCGCGGGGCCGTACGGCCGCCGGCCTGCCGGGCCGGCGCCCAGGGCATGCCGTGCGCGGGCCGTCAGGGGATCAGCACGCCGGGGTTGAGGATGCCCGCCGGGTCGATCCGCTCCTTGATCGCGCGGAGGATCTCGGCGCCGAGCTCCCCGATCTCCGCGGCGTACGCGGGCAGGTGGTCGCGGCCGACCCCGTGGTGGTGGGAGATCGTGCCCCCGGCCTCGATGATCGCCTCGTTGGCCGCCCGTTTCGCGGCCGCCCACTGGCCGACCGGGTCGGCGGTCTGCGCGGTCGCCACGGTGAAGTACAGCGAGGCGCCGGTGGCGTACACGTGGGAGATGTGGCACATGACGAGCGGCTTGCCGAGCGCGGCGGTGAGCGCGCTCCGCACGGCCTCGTACAGGCGGGGGATGCCCGACCAGAAGCAGGCGGTCTCCAGGGTCTCCACGGTGGCGCCCGCGGCGAGCAGGGCGTCCCGCAGGTACGGGGCGGCGAACCGCTCCTCGGCCCACCGCTCCCCCGGCTCGGTGCCGAGATACTCGCCGCCCATCCGGGTGAGCGCCTCCGCGGTCCGCTTCCGGAGGTCCGCCACGTCGTCCTGGCCGCCCTCGTACCCGACGATGGCGAGGCAGCCGGACATGGCGGGCGCCGCGCCGATCTCGGTGGGCCGGGCGAGGCCGATCAGGGTCTCCGTCTCGTCCGACAGCCGGAGGATGGCCGGGAGCCGGCCGTCCTGGGCGAGCCGGCGGAGCGCGGCCGTGCCCGCGGTGAACGACTCGAACCGCCACCCCTCCTGGATCCGCGCCGTGGGGACCGGGCGGACCCGGAGCCGGAGCGAGGTGATCACGCCGAAGGCGCCCTCCGACCCGAGGATCACCTGGCGCAGGTCCGGGCCGGCGGCCGACCTCGGGGCCCGGCCCAGCCGCAGGGTGCCGCGGGGTGTGGCGACGGTGAGGCCGACCACCATGTCGTCGAACCGCCCGTACCCGGCGGAGGCCTGCCCGCTCGACCGGGTGGCGGCGAACCCGCCGAGCGTCGCGTACTCGTAGGACTGCGGGAAGTGGCCGAGGGTGAGCCCGTACCCGGCGAGGAGGTCCTCCGCCTGCGGGGCGCGCAGCCCCGGCTCGAGCTCGGCGACCATCGACACCGGGTCCACCTCGACGAGGCGGTTGAGCCGGGAGAGGTCGAGCGCCACCACCCCGGCGTACCCCTCGCGCACGGGGGCGAGCCCGCCGACCACCGAGGTGCCGCCGCCGAACGGCACCACGGCCACCCGGTGCTCCGAGCAGAGCCGCAGGATCTCCACCACCTCGTCGTGCGACCCCGGGTACACGACCGCGTCGGGCGCGTCCGACCCGTCCCCGGCCCGCATGCGCAGCAGGTCGGGGGTGGACTTGCCGCGGGTGTGGCGGATCCTGGTCTCGTCGTCGGCGCGGACGTGCGCGTCGCCGGCGATGGCGGCGAGCCCGTCGCGCACCCGTTCCGGGAGCGCGGGGTCCGGCAGGCGCACCTCGCCGAGGCCGGCGGCCGGCCGCGCCGGCTCCCGCACGCCGAGCACCTCGCCGAGGAGCCGGCGCACCTCGTCCGGCAGCTCCACGGCCTTGTCAGGATCTCCCCATCCGGACCAGTTCATCGGTTCCGCGGGGATCATCGGGGTTTTCACGATTCCGAACGCCTCCCAGTGGGGTACCCCAGAGTAATGCGTGATCGTGGAGAAGAACATGGATACCCGCCTCAACGCGGCCCGGCGGGAGCGTGAGCTCGCCGAGGCACGCCGGACCGTCGCCGACCTGCTGGTGATCGGGCTCGGGGCGACCGGCGCCGGGGCGGCCCTCGACGCGGCCTCCCGCGGCCTGTCGGTCGTCGCGATCGACGCGCACGACATCGCGTTCGGCACCTCGCGGTGGAGCTCGAAGCTGATCCACGGCGGGCTGCGCTACCTGGCCCGCGGTCAGGTCGGCGTCGCCTGGGAGAGCGCGGTGGAGCGCGGGCGCCTGCTCCGCCGCATCGCGCCGCACCTGGTCGCCGCCCACCCGTACCTGCTGCCGCTCACCCCCGCGGTGAGCCGGGCGCAGGAGGCCGCGGTGCTCGCCGGGTACCGGCTGGGCGACGCGCTCCGCGCCGCGGCCGGGACGCCGCGGCGGCTGCTCCCCGGCCCGAGCCGGGTGCCGCCCGGGCGGGCGCTCGCCCTCGCCCCGGCGTTACGGGGGGACGGGCTGCGCGGCGCCCTGGTCTCCTGGGACGGCCGGGTGGTGGACGACGCCCGGCTGGTCCTCGCCATCGCCCGGACGGCGGCCGGGCACGGGGCGCGGGTGCTCACCCGGTGCCGAGCCCTGGCGGTCTCCGGGGACGGCGCCCAGGTGCGGGACGAGCTCACCGGCGAGGAGTTCACCCTGCGCGCCCGGGCGGTGATCAACGCCACCGGGGTGTGGGCCGGCACGCTCGTGCCGTCGGTGCGGCTGCGGCCGTCGCGGGGCACCCACATCGTGCTCCGCCCCGGCGCCCTCGGCGGCCAGGCGGTGGGGCTCCACGTGCCCATCCCGGGCGAGCTGAACCGGTTCGTGGTGGTGCTGCCCCAGGCCGACGGGCGGACCTACGCCGGCCTCACCGATGAGCCGGTCGACGGGCCGATCCCGGACGTGCCCGAGGCGACCGAGGGCGACGTGGCCTTCCTCCTCGACGTGCTCAACTCCGTGCTCGCCGAGCCGATCGGCCGGGAGGAGGTGGCGGGGGCGTTCGCCGGGCTGCGCCCGCTGCTCGACGGGGCCGGCCGGACCGCCGACCTGTCCCGGCGGCACGCGGTGCTCCGCTCGCGGGACGGGGTCGTCACGGTCGTGGGGGGAAAGCTCACCACGTACCGGCGGATGGCCGAGGAGGCCGTGGACGCGGCCTGCCCGCACGCGGGGCCGAGCCGTACGGCACGGCTGCCGCTGGTGGGCGCCGGGCCGGTCGGCCCCGGCCTGCCCCGGCGGTTGGTGCGGCGCTACGGCGCGGAGGCGGCGGCCGTGCACGCGCTCATGCGCGATCACCCGGAGCTCGCCGAGCCGGTCGCGCTCGGCATCACCCGGGCCGAGCTGGTGTGGGCCGTGCGCAGCGAGGGGGCGCTCGACGTGGCCGACCTGCTCGACCGGCGGACCCGGATCGGCCTGGTCCCCGAGGACCGCGCGGCCGCCCTGCCCGCCGCCGAGGCCGCGCTCGCCGCGGCCGGCTGACCGGTGCCCGGCCGGTACGGCCGGCCCCTCCGCGGCCGGCCGAGCCGCTCGCCGGGACCGGAGGCCGCCGGGGCCTTCCGCGCCCGGGTGCGGTCCGCTCGCCGTCGCCCGCCCGGCGCCGGGAAGGCGAGCCCGGTCTGCGGCGTGCTCCGCCCGGGAACCCCTGACGGGGATTTCACCCTCCCCTGAGACCGTGGCAGAGAAGTAAGGTTAGACTAACCTAAGCACGTGAGAGGAAGGCGGGACGGAAGTGGCGAACGGATGCGACCATCCCGCCGCCTGCCACACGGGGGAGGCGCCGGTTCTGGCGAGCGCCACGGTCGGCGCGCGGCACTGGTTGCTCATCGAACACCCTGGGCCGTGGGCGGCGTCCCTGGATCGGTGCCGGCTTCCCGGCGCGATGCGCACCCTGCTGGACCGCGCGGCCGCCCTCGGGATACGGGGGCAGCTCATCCGCCGGCCCGGGTCCCGCAAGGCCGCCCCGGGGCCGATCCACGTCTTCGTCGCCTCCTCCCGGTCGGAGGAGCCGTGGGTGGCCGAGGGGTTCTTTGAAAATCCAAACGATCTTGACTTGGACGCGCTCGGGCACGGAGTGGTTCCGGAGTCCTGCATACTGGTGGACAAGCCGGTCTTCCTGGTGTGCACCCACGGCAAGCGCAACGCGTGCTGCGCGCGCCTGGGGCTCCCGCTCGCCCGGCACCTCGCGGCGAGCCTGCCCGGCGAAGTATGGGAAACCACACACGTTGGCGGTGATCGATACGCCGCCAATCTCGTATGCTTGCCACACGGCCTCTACTACGGCAGCATGTCTCAGGCTGCTGCAATCGCGGCCGCACACGCGTACCGGCGCGGCGAGGTCGTCCTCGACCGTTTCCGGGGACGCGCGGGTATCCCTGAGCCACTGCAGGCCGCCGAGCACTTCACCCGGGTCCACACGGGTGAGCTCTCGGTGGACGGGGTGGCCGTGGAATCCTCTTGGGCGGAAGGCGACGCCACGGTCTGTGTCGTGCGATGCACGTCACAGCGTGGCCTGTCGCGGTTCCGGGTCGTGGTCGAGCCCACGGTGTTCTCCGCACCGTGCGGTGAGACCTGCGCCGAGGCGATTTCGACCTACAGGTTGGCCGGGCTGAGCCCGCTCATGCCCGTGTCGACCTGACCGCGCCCGCTGGGAACACCACGGCCGATCCCCGCGTTGGTACCAGGGACACCACAAGCGTCCAACTCGGCACGAACACTGAAACGATTCGCACCAAAGGTGGTTTCTCATGTCTCAGGTACGTCGGCAGCTCGCCCGCCCGCGCCCCAGCTGGGGCTGGCAGGATCATGCCGCGTGCCGGGGAGAGGACCTTGTGCTCTTCTTCGGGCCTGACGGTGAGCGTCAGCCCGAGCGCGAAATCCGGGAGCGTAAGGCCAAGGCCATCTGCGCTCAGTGCCCGGTTCGCATTGAATGCCTCGACTACGCCCTATCCCGGCCGGAGAAGTACGGCACGTGGGGCGGGATGAACGAGGACGAGCGGGCCTCCGAGCGCCGTCGTCGTATGCGCCGGGCGGCAAGCGCCGGCATCAGCGCGGTCGCCTGAGCCGTCTACCCCCCTCCCCGAAACGCGTCCGCTGGCCGTGCGGTGTTCCGCCTGCCCGCACCGCGGAACACCCCGGCCGGCTCTCTCCCTGCCAGTCACGCATGCCAGGACCAATGGGTGGGTCGATCGACCTTTTCATACCACCGATCAGCGGTCCGTAAACCTGGCGGCGTGGCCGGAGCCACACAGCACAAAGGCACGGAACCGAAAGCGTGCGACCGGTCGCCCCGGCGGTCACCGTCACCGGCCGGGGCGGCCTCCCCCGCCCGTCCGCGGCCGCCATCGCCGCCGCGGACCGTCCGCTCCGGGCCCGCCCGGCCCCGCGGACGCCGTCCGCATGGCGCACCGGGCCGCGGCTCGGGGCCGGAGCCGCACCCCGCGCGGCACCGCGTGGGACCGCGTCCCGCCACCCGCCGGGCCCGTACCCGCGGGCGGCGCCGGACGGCCGGCCCGGGCCGCGCAGGCGGCCGGCGGAACGACCCGGACATGCGACGCCCCGCCGCGCGACGTGCGCGGCGGGGCGTTCGTGCTCTGTCACGCTCGTGAGCCGTCACCCGCCGGCCGGGAGGCACGCCCCCGGCCGGGCCGGTGTCACAGGGAGATGCCGGGCGCGGGGAACTTGGCGGTGAGCTCGGTCACCTCGCCGCGGACCCGGGCGATCACGTCCTCGGCGTCGCCCTTCGCCACCGCGGTGATGACCTCGTCGATCCACGCGCCGATCTGGCGCATCTCCGGCTCGCGCATCCCCCGGGAGGTGACCGCCGGGGTGCCGATCCGGATCCCGGACGGGTCGAACGGCTTGCGCGGGTCGAACGGCACGGTGTTGTAGTTCGTCTCCAGACCGGCCCGGTCCAGCGCCTGGGCCGCGGGCTTGCCGCCGATGCCCTTGTTGGTGAGGTCGATCAGGATCAGGTGGTTGTCCGTGCCGCCGGACACCAGGTCGTAACCCCGGCTGAGCAGCTCATCGGCGAGCGCCTTGGCGTTCTTCACGATCTGCTCGGCGTACGCCTTGAACTCCGGCTGGGCCGCCTCGTGCAGGGCCACGGCGATCGCGGCCGTGGTGTGGTTGTGCGGGCCGCCCTGGAGGCCGGGGAAGACCGCCTTGTTGATCGCCACGGCGTGCTCGTCGGAGTTCGTCATGAGCATCGCACCCCGCGGGCCCCGCAGCGTCTTGTGGGTGGTGGTGGAGATGACGTCGGCGTGGCCGACCGGGGACGGATGGACCCCGGCGGCGACGAGGCCGGCGATGTGCGCGATGTCGGCCGCGAGCACCGCGCCGACCTCCCGGGCGATCTCGGCGAAGGCCGGGAAGTCGATGATGCGCGGGATGGCCGTGCCGCCGCAGAAGATCAGCTTCGGCCGGTGCTCGAGCGCGAGCTCCCGCACCTGGTCCATGTCGATCCGGCCGGTGTCCTTGCGCACGCCGTACCGGACCGCGTTGAACCACTTGCCGGTGGCCGAGACCGACCAGCCGTGCGTGAGGTGGCCGCCGAACGGCAGGCCCATGCCGAGGACGGTGTCCCCGGGGTTGAGGAACGCCAGGTAGATCGCGAGGTTCGCCGGCGACCCCGAGTACGGCTGGACGTTGGCGTGGGCCACGTTGAAGAGCCGCTTGGCCCGCTCGATGGCCAGGGTCTCGATCTGGTCGATGACCTGCTGGCCCTCGTAGTACCGCTTGCCGGGATAGCCCTCGGAGTACTTGTTGGTCAGCACGCTCCCCGTGGCCTCGAGCACCGCACGGGAGACGTAGTTCTCCGAGGCGATGAGCTTGACCGTGTCGGCCTGCCGGCGCTCCTCGGCCTGGATGAGCGCGGCGATCTCGGGGTCGACTGCCTTCAGCGTTTCGTCTGCCACGGCGCCTTTCCTCTCCTATGTGCCGCGGCGACCCAGGCGCACGGCCTCCGCGGATTCGCTCCCCGGTGGTGCCCCACCTTTTGACGTGCCGGCGGCACGTCAAGCGCCAGTCGCGTGCCCCATCACTCTATCGGAGGCGCGCTCATCGACCGGCCGCCCGCTCTGGGCGGCCCGCCCCGCTTTGCCACCGCCGCGCGCGCCCCGGCATGCTGAAAGCACGGCGAAACGCATGCGCACGCCGCGGGCGGTCCGGGCGCGGCGCGCCGCCCCGGACGGCGGCGCGATCGGCGGCGGGGGCGCCGGTGCCGGGCCGTACGCGCCCGCGATGGCGGGCACGTATCCGGCGGAGGCCGCGGGCCCGGAGCGCATGGCCGCGTCCTCGCCCGGTGCGCGGACCTCCCCGGCGCGGTCCGTCGGGAGGAGGCGATGGGTCATGATCTGTGACGCGTGCAAGGAGCGCCGGCACCAGGACTGCCGGGGCGGCACCTGGTGCGACTGCCAGCACCGCCGGCTCGACGACCGGAGGCCCGAGCCCGCGGAGAACTGGCGGCACCAGGGCTGATCCGGGCCACCGGGGCGCGAGCCGCCGGGATCGAGCTGTCCGCATAATGGACCCAAACTTGGACAACGGTAATGATCACGGTATCGTCGTGACCATGCCAGCGGACCCGTTGCTCGTCGTGCGACGCCACGTCGATCTTCTGCGTGTCCGTAGCGCCATCTGTACTCACGCCGGCTGACGGCCGCTCCGTACTCGTGTGACCCAGCGTCCGGCCGGCGTTTTCGTATGCCCCCGCACCGGCGGTGGGCCGGCCGTGCCGCGCGTTGCCCGAATCCCAGCCTGATCTCTCCCGGGCCCGACGCCGTGCCCGGGCTAAGTCCCGATGACCCGATCCTCGGAGAAGGACGCGCCATGAGCACCCCGGCTGCCCGCCCGGCGACCCGCCGCCACCACAAACGACCGCGCGGCGAAGGCCAGTGGGCTCTCGGCTACCGCGAGCCGCTGAACAAGAACGAGGAGCTGAAGAAGAACGACGACGGGCTCAACGTCCGTCAGCGGATCATCGACATCTACGCCAAACGGGGCTTCGACTCGATCGACCCGGCCGACCTGCGCGGGCGGTTCCGGTGGTACGGGCTGTACACGCAGCGCAAGCCGGGGATCGACGGCGGCAAGACCGCCGTGCTCGAGCCGGAGGAGCTCGACGACCGGTACTTCATGCTCCGGGTGCGGATCGACGGGGGCCGGCTCAACGTGGCCCAGCTCCGCACCATCGCCGACGTGTCGGCCGAGTACGCCCGGGGCACGGCCGACGTCACCGACCGGCAGAACATCCAGCTCCACTGGGTGGAGATCGAGTCGGTCCCGGAGATCTGGAACCGGCTGGAGGCGGTCGGCCTCACCACCACCGAGGCCTGCGGCGACACCCCGCGGGTGATCATCGGCTGCCCGCTCGCCGGGATCGACGCCGATGAGGTGATCGACGCCACCCCGCAGATCCGCGCGATCGCCGACCGCTACATCGGGGACCCGGCCTTCTCGAACCTGCCCCGCAAGTTCAAGACCGCGGTGAGCGGCTGCGCCGCCCAGTGCACGGTGCACGAGATCAACGACGTGGCGTTCGTCGGCGTGGTGAACGAGCGGGGCGAGCGCGGCTTCGACCTGTGGGTGGGCGGCGGCCTGTCCACCAACCCGATGTTCGCCAAGCGCCTCGGCGCGTTCGTCCGGCCCGAGCAGGTGCACGAGGTCTGGGCCGGGGTCTGCGGCATCTTCCGCGACTACGGCTACCGCAGGCTCCGCAACCGGGCGCGGCTGAAGTTCCTGGTCAGCGACTGGGGCGTGGAGCGGTTCCGGCAGGTGCTCGAGACCGAGTACCTCGGGTACGCCCTGCCCGACGGCCCGGAGCCGGCGGCGCCCCGCGGCGGCAACCGGGACCACGTCGGCGTCCACCGGCAGAAGGACGGGAACTTCTACGTCGGCTTCGCCCCCAAGGTCGGCCGGCTCAGCGGCGAGCTGCTCCACCGGATCGCCGACATCGCCGAACGGCACGGCTCCGACCGGATCCGGACGACCGTCGAGCAGAAGATGGTCATCCTCGACGTGGCGCCGGAGAAGGTGGACTCGATCGTCGCGGAGCTGGAGGCCGCCGACCTGCAGGTGAACCCGTCCCCCTTCCGCCGGGGCACCATGGCCTGCACCGGCATCGAGTACTGCAAGCTCGCGATCGTGGAGACCAAGGCCCGGGCGGCCCGGCTCATCGACGAGCTGGAGCGGCGGCTGCCCGGCTTCTCCGAGCCGCTCACCATCAACGTCAACGGCTGCCCGAACTCCTGCGCCCGCATCCAGGTCGCGGACATCGGCCTGAAGGGCCAGCTCGTCCTGGACGAGAACGGCGAGCAGGTCGAGGGGTTCCAGATCCACCTGGGCGGCTCGCTCGGCCTCGAGAAGAGCTTCGGGCGGAAGGTGCGCGGCCTGAAGACCACCGCGGACGGGCTGCCCGACTACGTCGAGCGGGTGGTGCGCAACTACCTCAAGCACCGGAACGAGGGCGAGACCTTCGCCCAGTGGGTGCGGCGCGCCGACGAGGCCGACCTGTCGTGAACGCCGGCGTGCCGTACGGCGGGCGGGCCTCGCGCACCGCGCCGCCGGGCGGCACCCGGCGCGGGAAACGGAGCGAGAGCGGATGAGCGAACGGGCCGCCCCCTACCACTGCCCCTACTGCGGCGAGGAGGACCTCGAGCCGTACGTGACCGAAGAGGAGAGCCATGGCTGGTACTGCCGGTCGTGCGCCCGGGCGTTCCGGGTGCGCTTCCTCGGCGTGGGCGTCCGGTCGCGCGACCACAGCGGGTGAGGAGTGAGGATGACGCTGACCCAGACCACGGCGGGCCCGGGCCGCAAGGGGACGCTCGACCTGCGGCAGGTCGCCGAGTCGGCCGCCGAGTTCCTGGAGGAGGCGCCGGCCACCGAGATCATCCGGTGGGCGGCCGCGACCTTCGGGGATCGCCTCTGCCTCACCTCCTCGATGAGCGACGCGCTCCTCATCGACCTGGTGAGCCGGGTCAAGCCCGGCATCGACGTGCTGTTCGTCGACACCGGCTACCACTTCGCCGAGACCATCGGCACCCGGGACGCGGTGCAGGCCGTCTACCCGGTCAACGTGGTGACCGTGACCCCCTCCCGCACGGTCGAGGAGCAGGACCGCGACCTGGGGCCGCGGCTGTACGGGCGCGACCCCGACCTGTGCTGCCACCTGAGGAAGGTCGTGCCGCTCAACCGGGCGCTGGAGCCGTACCTCGCCTGGATCTCGGGGATCCGGCGGGACGAGTCGCCGACCAGGGCGAACGTCAAGGTGGTGGAGTGGGACGCCAAGCGCGGCATGGTGAAGATCAACCCGATCGCGCGGTGGACCCAGCGGGACGTCGACGAGTACATCGCCGAGCGCGGGGTGCTGATCAACCCGCTCCACTACGACGGCTACCTCTCGATCGGGTGCGCGCCGTGCACCCGGCGGGTGGCGCCGGGTGAGGACCCGCGGAGCGGCCGGTGGGCCGGCTTCGGCAAGGTCGAGTGCGGCATCCACCTGTGAGCCCGCCGATGGCCGCGCAGCCCAGTCCCGGACCGCCGCTGATCGCGGTGGCGCACGGCTCCCGCGATCCGCGCGCGGCCGCCACGGTGGAGGAGCTGCTCGCCGGGGTGCGGCGGGCCCGCCCCGGGCTCGACGCGCGGGCGGCCTATCTCGACCACGCCGCCCCCAGCCCGGCGTCGGCGCTCGCCGGGCTGGACGAGGCCGTGGTGCTGCCGCTGCTGCTCACCGCCGCCTACCACAGCAAGGTGGACCTCCCCGCCGCGCTCCGGGCCGCGTCGGCCCGCCGTCCCGGGCTGCGCGTGCGCCTCGGCGCGCCCCTCGGCCCGCACCCGCTGCTCATCGCCGCCCTGGAGCGGCGGCTCGCCGAGGCCGGGGTGGACATCGGGGATCCCGGGACCGCGGTCGTCCTGGTCTCGGCCGGGTCGAGCGACCGGCGGGCGAACGCGGTGATCGCCCAGGTGGCGGAGGCGTGGGCCCGGCTGCGCCCGTGGTGGTCGGTGACCCCCGCGTACGCCTCGGCCGCCGCGCCGACGCCGGAGGAGGAGGTCCGGCGGCTGCTCGGCGCGGGCGCGCCCCGGGTGGCGGTGGCCCCTTACCTGCTCGCCCCGGGCCACTTCTCCGACAAGGTGCGGCAGGCCGCGCTGGCGGCGGGCGCGCACCGCGTCGCGGGCGTGCTCGGCGCGGCGCCCGAGCTGGTCACGATCGTCCTGCAGCGGTACGGCGAGGCGCTCGAGGCCGCGCCCGCCGCGGTCGGCGGCGAGGCACCGGCCGCGGTCACCGCCTAGCCGCGCGCCGGTGGCTCACTTGCGCGCCGCGCGGGAACCGCCCGGCCGGCCTCCCTGGCGGCCGTACGCCGGTGGATCATTCGTGCCCGTACGGCCGGCCGTACGGCGGCGCGGGCGGGGCGTCCGGCCGGCCGGTGCCGCCCATGCCGCCGGGGATCGCCCGGTAGGGGTCCGCGCCGGGCCCGCCGAGGACCTCCTGGCGGCGCGTCTGCCACCACTCGGTCCAGGCCCGCCAGGCGCGCTCCAGCCGTCCCACCCGGGACTCGCCGAGGACCTTCACGTCGCCCATCACCACGTTGGCGTGGATCCGGACGACCGGGGCGCTCTGGCCGAACGGCGGCTGCACCACGTCGACCTTCTTGTCCCCCATGATCGTCAGTCCGGAGAGCTCGACGACGACGCCGTCCGGGACGATCACCTTCATGCTGCCCATCACGCAGGTCGCGGCGATGTCCACCCCGCGGGTGCGCACCGCGGCCTGCCGGAGGTCGAGCTTGACGTCGCCCATCAGGGCGAACACGCTCAGCTCGCGGTCGATCCGCCAGGTGCCGGAGCGCTCGGTGCTGCTCATGATGGCCACGATCGACTCGCGGCCCCCACCGGCCGGGGCCAGGGGGCTCACCGGGCGGGCCGCCGGCGCGCCGCCGGGGAGATCGGCGGTGAGCTGGTCGAGCTCGGCCCGGGCCCGGGCGAGGTAGGCCGCCTCGGTGCGCTCGGTCAGCTCGGCCAAGGTGAGCCGGCCTTCGACGGAGGCCTCGCGGAGCCGCTCGACCACGGCCTCGCGCTCGGCGTCGGATACCCGAATCTGTCCCGGATCGTTCACGCCTTCACCGTAACCCGCGGGAGCGACCGCGTCGCATCCTCCCTGGGAACGACCCGTGCCCGCGCGTCCTCCCCGAGGAGGAGACGGGCCGCTCGATCGGCTCCGGGCCGTGGAGCGGATCAGGCTGGAGGACCGCCCGGCGCTCGCGGGGCCGGCGCTTCCCGGAGGACGCCCGGGTCCCCGGGGGCCGCGCCACCATGCGGCAGCGCGGGCGGCGGGCCGGTGATGTACCGCTGGAGGGCCGGACCGGCCCAGGCGACCAGCTCGTCGACGGTGAGCGCGGCCATCGGCTCGACCCGGAGCACGTACCGCAGGTAGGCGATGCCGACGAGGTGGGAGGTGACCAGCGCGGCCCGGGTCTCGCCGTGGTCGAGGGACGCCGCCTCGATCATCGGCCGCAGGATCTCCTCGGCCAGGAAGGACCGCACCAGGTCCGCGGCCGACGGGGAGGTGAAGGCGGCGCCGACGACGGCCCGCAGCCTGGCCCCGTCCTCCGGGTGCTCCCACAGCTCCAGGTAGCGGCGCAGCACCCGCTCGCCGAGCGTCGCCGGGTCGCCGGGGACCGCGTCGACGAGCCGCCGCGCCGGCATGCCGCCGGCGCGCATGGCCGCCTGGAAGAGGCGTTCCTTCCCTCCGAAGAAGTGCACGACCAGCGCGGGGTCGACACCGGCGGCGCGGGCCACGCCGCGGATGGTGGTCGCGGTGTAGCCCTTCTCGGTGAAGGCGGCGATGGCGGCCCGCAGGATCGCCTCCCGCGTCGGCGGGTTCCCGGGCCGGCGACCGCCGGGGCGTCTGCTCTCCATGTCCAGGTCAGCCTAGCCGATTTCTCAACGCCGTTGAATTCAACTATGTTGAAATCAACACTGTTGAGATCCCTGGAGGCTTCATGAAGAGGCTGATCGGAGCCGTCGTGGCGGTGACCCTGCTCGGCGCGCTCTTCGTGACGTCGTTCCTGGGCGCCTTCCGCCAGCCCGAGCCGCACGACGTGCCGATCGCGGTCGTCGGCCCGGACCAGGTGGTCGCCCGGCTCGAGCAGCAGGTCGCGGCCCAGGCCCCCGGCGCGTTCGACCTGATCGGCTACCCCGACGCGGCCGCGGCCCGGCAGGCCCTGCTCGACCGCGAGGTGGACGCGGTGCTCGCCCCGCAGGAGCGGACGCTGACCGTGGCGAGCGCGGCCGGCCGTACCGGCGCGGCCATCATCACCGCCGCCTTCCAGGCCGCGATCCCGGGCCTGACCGTGCAGGACGCGGTGCCGCTGCCGCCCGGCGACCCCGGTGGCGTGGCCGGCATGTTCTACCTGATGGGCCTCCTCATCCCCGGCATCGTCCTCGCCGTGCTCGTCACGAGGTCCGGCGCGCGCCCGGCCGCGCGGCTGGGCGCGCTGCTGGGCGGCGCGCTCGTGATCGGCACGGCGAACGCCCTGCTCGCCGACGTGGTCTTCGGCGCCCTGCCCGACCGGCTCGCCGCGCTGGCCGCGCTCTCGGCGGGCATCGTGGCCGCCCTCGGCCTGGTCGTCGCCGGCCTGGCGCGCACCGTCGGCCTGCCCGGGGTGCCGGTCGCCACGCTGCTGTTCTTCCCGATCGGGCTGCCGGCGAGCGGCGGCCTCATCGGCCCCCGGTTCATCCCGGAGTGGTACGCGGCGGTCGGCCAGGTGCTGCCGCTCGGCCCCGCCGCCGAGGCGCTGCGCAACACCGTGTTCTTCGACGGCGCCGCGCTCGCCCGGCCGCTCGCGGTGCTCGGCGGCTGGGCCCTGCTCGGGCTGGTGCTCCACCTGATCCCGGTACGGCGCCGGCTCGCGCGGCCGGTGCCCGCCCCCGCGGCCGCCTGAGCGCTCCCCCGGGCTCCGGTACGGCCCGCGGCGGTCCGCCCGGCCGTGCCGGACCGGTTCCCGGCCGCCGTGGCCATGCCCACCGGCCCGGGGCGCTCCTCTCCGCCGCGGCGAAGAACCACCCGATACGCCGGGATCACCGGAACCGCCCTATGTGAGCATGGAAGCGTGGCCCGCACCCCACACGCTCAGGAGGAACCGTGACCCACGAAGTGTTCAACCAGGTGCCCCCGCTGGTCGGCCACGACGTGGCCGCCGACGCCGCGCTGCTCGAAGGCCTCGCCCGGGAGGGCGCGGGCTGGGCCGCCGAGGAGATCCACCGGCTCGGCGTGCTCGCCGGCACCGCGGAGGCGCAGGAGTGGGGACGGCTCGCCAACGAGTACCCGCCGGTGCTGCGGACGCACGACCGGTACGGCCACCGGATCGACGAGGTCGAGTTCCACCCCGCGTGGCATCAGCTCATGACGGTGGCGGTGGAGAACGGCCTGCACGCCGCGCCGTGGGCCTCGGACCGGCCGGGCGCGCACGTGGCCCGGGCGGCGAAGTTCTTCATCTGGTCGCAGGTGGAGGCGGGTCACGGGTGCCCGATCTCGATGACCTACTCCGCGGTGGCCGCGCTCCGGCACTCCCCCGAGCTGCGGGCGGAGTGGGAGCCGCGGCTCACCTCGTGCGCCTACGACTTCGGGCTGCGGCCGCCCGCCGAGAAGCGCGGGATCCTCGCCGGCATGGCGATGACCGAGAAGCAGGGCGGCTCGGACGTGCGCTCCAACACCACCAAGGCCGAGCCGCTCGGCGACGGCACCTACGCGCTCACCGGGCACAAGTGGTTCAACTCCGCCCCGATGTGCGACATCTTCTTCGTGCTCGCGCAGGCGCCGGGCGGCCTGTCCTGCTTCCTCCTCCCCCGCGTCCTGCCGGACGGCACCCGCAACGCGATGCGGCTGATCCGGCTCAAGGACAAGCTCGGCAACCGGTCGAACGCCTCGGCCGAGGTCGAGTACGAGGGCGCGATCGCCTACCTCGTCGGCGAGGAGGGCCGGGGCGTCCGCACCATCATCGAGATGGTCAACATGACCCGGCTCGACTGCGTGATCGGCTCGGCCGCCGGCATGCGGTTCGGCCTCACCCAGGCCCTGCACCACGCCAAGCACCGCCGCGTGTTCGGCAAGCTCCTCATCGACCAGCCGCTGATGCGGGCCGTCCTCGCCGACCTCGCCCTCGAGTCCGAGGCGGCGACCACGCTCATGCTGCGGCTCGCCGGCGCGACCGACCGGGCGATCCGCGGTGACGAGGCCGAGGCACTGTTCCGCCGGGCCGCGCTCGCCGCGGCCAAGTACTGGGTGACCAAGCGGGGGCCGGTCCACGCGGCCGAGGCGCTGGAGTGCCTGGGCGGCAACGGCTACGTCGAGGACTCCCAGATGCCGCGGCTGCTGCGGGAGTCCCCGGTGAACAGCGTCTGGGAGGGGTCGGGCAACGTCGCCGCCCTCGACGTGCTGCGGGTGCTCGCCCGGCAGCCGGAGGCGGTGGAGGCCTTCTTCGCCGAGGTCGCCCTCGCCGGCGACGCCCGGATCACCAAGGCGGCCGACCGGCTGCGCGCGCTGCTCGCCTCGGCGACCGAGGCGGACGCCCGGCGGATCGCCGAGGAGATGACCCTGCTCCTCCAGGCCTCGCTGCTGGTACGGCACGCGCCGGCCGCCGTGGCGGACGCGTTCTGCGCCACCCGGCTCTCCGGGGAGTGGGGCCGCGCCTTCGGCACGCTGCCGAGCGGCCTCGACCTGGAGGCCATCCTCGAGCGGGCGTCCTGACCGCGCGAGCGCCCGGCGGGCGCCGCTCCCCCACCGGCCGGGCCGTACCGAGGCGGCGCGGCCGGGCGAGGGCCGGCGCGGCCGCGCGGAGGCGGGGTCACCGGGCACGTTCCGCCGGAGGCGGTGCGGATCGCCTGCGGCGGGCGGCGCGCCCGCCCGAACCGCGCGCCGTCGCGATCGCCGGAGCGGTGCCGCGCGCTAGGGTTATCGTTCGCCTGCATCATAGGAAGGGATCGCACGCAAATGGCCACAACCCGTACCGCCACGACTCAGTGGAAGGGCGCGCTGCTCGACGGCTCCGGCACGGTGTCGCTCACGTCGTCCGGCGTCGGCACGTTCGACGTGTCGTGGCCGTCCCGGGCCGAGCAGCCGGGCGGCAAGACCAGCCCGGAGGAGCTGATCGCCGCCGCCCACTCCTCGTGCTTCTCCATGGCCCTCGCCCACGGCCTCGCCCAGGCGGGCACCCCGCCGCGGTCGCTCGAGACCACGGCCGAGGTGACCTTCCAGCCCGGTGAGGGGATCACCGGCATCGTGCTCCGCGTCCGGGGCGAGGTGCCCGGGATCTCGGCCGAGGAGTTCGCCCAGGCAGCCGAGAAGGCCAAGGCCGGCTGCCCGGTGAGCAAGGCCCTCTCCGGCACCACGATCACGCTCGAGGCCGAGCTCGCCGGCTGAGCCGTCCCGGAGAGGACCCGGTCACGGCGCCATGGCGCCGAGGGGTGGGCGCACGCCGCGGTGCGCCCACGCCCGTGACGGGGAAGACTGTTCGCACATGCACGAGGTCTGGCCTGGAGAGCCGTATCCACTCGGCGCCACCTGGGACGGTGTGGGCACCAACTTCTCGGTGTTCTCGGAGGTCGCCGAGCGGGTCGAGCTGTGCCTGTTCGCCGACGACGGGACCGAGACCCGCGTCGACCTGCCCGAGACCGACGGGTTCGTCTGGCACGGCTACCTGCCGGGGATCATGCCGGGCCAGCGGTACGGCTACCGCGTGCACGGCCCCTACCGCCCCGAGGAGGGCCACCGGTGCAACCCGGCCAAGCTGCTCCTCGACCCGTACGCCAAGGCGGTCGAGGGCTCGGTGCGGTGGCATGAGGCGGTGTTCTCGTACCACTTCGCCGACGGCCGGCTGAACACCGAGGACTCGGCCCCGTACATGCCGAAGAACGTGGTGATCAACCCGTTCTTCGACTGGGGCGGCGACCGCCGGCCCCGCACGCCGTACCACCAGACGGTGATCTACGAGGCGCACGTGCGCGGGCTCACCATGCGCCACCCGCACGTGCCCGAGCGGCTCCGCGGCACCTACGCCGGCCTGGCCCACCCGGCGGTGATCGAGCACCTGCTCTCCATCGGCGTGACCGCGGTCGAGCTCATGCCGGTCCACCAGTTCGTGCCGGAGCACGCCCTGGTCTCCCGCGGGCTCACCAACTACTGGGGCTACAACACCATCGCCTACCTCGCCCCGCACAACGCGTACTCCAGCTCCGGGCAGCGGGGGGAGCAGGTCCTGGAGTTCAAGGCGATGGTCCGGGCGCTGCACGAGGCCGGGATCGAGGTCATCCTCGACGTGGTGTACAACCACACGGCCGAGGGCGACCACCGCGGGCCCACGCTCGGCTTCCGCGGCATCGACAACGCCGCCTACTACCGGCTGCAGGAGGACGACCGGCGGTTCTACGTCGACTACACCGGGTGCGGCAACTCGCTCAACGTGCGCCACCCGCACGCGCTCCAGCTCATCATGGACTCGCTCCGCTACTGGGTGCTGGAGATGCACGTCGACGGCTTCCGGTTCGACCTCGCCGCCGCCCTCGCCCGGGAGCTGCACGACGTGGACCGGCTCTCGGCGTTCTTCGACATCATCCAGCAGGACCCGGTGATCTCCCAGGTGAAGCTGATCGCCGAGCCGTGGGACGTGGGGCCGGGCGGCTACCAGGTGGGGAACTTCCCCCCGTTATGGACGGAGTGGAACGGCAAGTACCGGGACACCGTCCGGGACTTCTGGCGGGGCACCGCCGGGGCCCTCCCGGACTTCGCGTCCCGGCTCGCCGGGTCGAGCGACCTGTACGCCCACAACGGGCGGCGGCCGGTCGCCTCGATCAACTTCGTCACCTGCCACGACGGGTTCACCCTCACCGACCTGGTCTCCTACGACCGCAAGCACAACGAGGCGAACGGCGAGGACAACCGGGACGGCACCGACGACAACCGTTCGTGGAACTGCGGGGCCGAGGGCCCGGTCGACGACCCGGAGATCAACCGGCTGCGCCGGAGGCAGCGGCGCAACTTCCTCGCCACCCTGTTCGTCTCCCAGGGCGTCCCCATGGTGCTCGCCGGCGACGAGATCGGCCGCACCCAGCACGGCAACAACAACGCCTACTGCCAGGACAACGAGCTGTCGTGGGTGGACTGGTCGCTGGTGGAGCGGGAGCGCGACCTGCTCGAGTTCGTGCGCTCGCTCGCCGCGCTCCGCCGCCGTCACCCGGTCTTCCGGCGGCGCCGGTTCTTCCGCGGCACGGGCGACGGCACCCGCGACGTCGTCTGGCTCACCCCGGCGGGGGCCGAGATGCGCGAGGCGGACTGGCACAACGGCGCAAGGTCGCTGGCGGTGTTCCTCAACGGCGACGCGATCAGCGAGCCGGGGCCGCGCGGCGAGCGGATCCGGGACGACTCCTTCCTGCTGCTGTTCAACGCGCACCACGAGCCGGTCACCTTCACCCTCCCCGGCTCCGAGTACGGCCCGGGCTGGGAGGCGGTGATCGACACGGCGGAGGAGACCGGGCGCGGCAGCGGCGAGGTACGGCCGGCCGGGGCGCTGGTGTGCGTCACCGGCCACTCGCTGCAGATCCTCCGCGGCACCGCGCGGCCCGCGGGCTGACCGCCCTCGGCGGAGCACCGGCGTCCCGGCCCTGGGCGCGCGGCCGGTGATGGCCTCGGCACGCGCAAGCCGCGGGACCGGCCTGCGGGCGGGCATGCGGCGCCCGACCGGCGGGAGGCACCGGGACGAACCCGGCAGGGCTCCGGCGTCCGCCCGGCGGGACATCCGGCACCGCATCCGGAGCCCGTTCGGGGGCATCCCAGGCGACCCGGCGGGCGTCCGGCGGTGACCCTGCGTCCGGCGCCCGCCCCGGCGGACGTCCGGAAATGACCTGATAAAGACGCCACTTACCATCGGTTGGGTGACATCAGCACCAGCCTCTGCAGAGACCGAACGGCCCGCCCGGTCCCGCGCCGCGGTCGTGCGGGACTCGCTCGCGGTCGGCATCACCGTCGGGCTCTCCGGATTCGCCTTCGGCGTCACCTCGGTCGGCTCCGGGTTGGACGTCGCCCAGACCTGTGCCCTCTCCCTCCTGGTCTTCACCGGTGCCTCGCAGTTCGCCCTGGTCGGCTCGCTCGGGGCCGGCGGCGGCGTGATCGCCGCCGTGGCGGGCGCGCTCCTGCTCGGGGTGCGCAACGCCTTCTACGGGCTGCGCCTGTCGCACCTGCTCGCCCTGCCCCGGGCGGTCCGCCCGCTCGCCGCCCAGTGGGTGATCGACGAGACCTCCGCCGTCGCCTTCGCCCAGCCGGACCGGCGCAGCGCCCGGCTCGGGTTCCTGGTCACCGGCGCGACCCTGTTCGTGGTGTGGAACCTCACCACGTTCGCGGGCGCCCTCGGCGCCGCGGCGCTGGGCGACCCGGCCGCCTGGGGCCTCGACGCGGCCGGCCCGGCCGTGTTCCTCGCCCTGCTCGTGGCGATGGTGCGCGGCGCCCCGCGGGCGTCCGGCGCGCGCCTGCGCCCGGAGCCGCTGGTCGCCGGCCTCGCCGCCGTGCTCGCCCTCGCCTGCGCGCCGTTCCTGCCGCCCGGGGCACCGGTCCTGGTCGCGGTGCTCGCCGCCCCGATCGTGCTCGCCCTGGTCCGGCCCCGAGCGAAGGGAGGGGCGGCGTGACGGTCTGGATCGCGATCGGTCTCACCGCGCTCGGCTGCTACGCGGCCAAGCTGCTCGGGCTCTCCGTGCCGGCGGCCGTGCTGGAGCGCCCCCTGGTCCGCCGCCTCGCCACCCTGCTGCCGATCGCCGCGCTCGCCGCGCTGGTCGCCCTGCAGACGTTCACCACCGGCACCCGGCTCGTCCTCGACGCCCGCGCGGCCGGGCTCGCGGCCGCCGCGGTGGCGCTGCTGCTCCGCGCGCCGTTCCTCCTCGTGGTCGCCGTCGCCGTGGCGGTGACCGCCGCGGTGCGCGCGTTCCTGGGCGGCTGACGCACCTGGCGCGCCCGGGCCGGGCCGCGAGGCCCGTCCTGTACCGCCGCCACGCGGCGCGCTACCGGGCGAGGATGTCGTCGAGGTCGTAGGCGACCGGCCGCTCGAGCTGGGCGTACGTGCAGGAGGCGGGGTCGCGGTCGGGCCGCCAGCGGCGGAACCGGGCGGTGTGCCGGAACCGGTCGCCCTCCATGTGGTCGTAGGCGACCTCGGCCACCAGCTCGGGCCGGAGCGGGATGAACGACATGTCCTTCTTCCCCGTCCACCGGGAGACGCCGCCCGGGACGCGCTGCCCGGTCGCCCCCGCCTCCCCCGCCCACGGGTGGCCGCTCAGCTCCGTCCGGTACGGCGCGAGCCGGGCCACGAGCTCCTCCCGCTGCCGCATCGGGAAGGCGGAGGCCACCCCGACGTGGTGGAGGCGGCCGTCGCCGCCGTACAGGCCGAGCAGGAGGGAGCCGACGACCGGGCCCGAGGCGTGCTCCCGGTAGCCGGCGACCACGCAGTCGGCCGTCCGCTCGTGCTTCACCTTGAGCATCACCCGCTTGCCCGGCAGGTACGGCAGGCCCCCGGGCTTGACCACGAGGCCGTCGAGCCCGGCGCCCTCGAACAGGTCGAACCACTCGGCGGCGACCCGCTCGTCCCGGGTCACCGGGGTGAGCAGCACCGAGGCGCCGGCCCGGGCGGCGGCCTGCTCCAGGCGGGCGCGCCGGGCCGAGAACGGCGCGCCCATCAGGTTCTCGTCGCCGATCGCGAGCAGGTCGAAGGCGATGAACGAGGCGGGCGTGCGCTCGGCGAGGAGCGCCACCCGGGAGGCGGCGGGGTGGATGCGCTGCTGGAGCGCGTCGAAGTCGAGCACCGGACCGGAACGCACCACGATCTCCCCGTCCACCACGCAGCGCGGGGGCAGCTCGGCCCGGACCGCGGCCACCACCTCCGGGAAGTAGCGGGTGAACGGCCGCTCGTTCCGGCTGCCCAGGTGGACCTCGTCGCCGTCCCGGAACACGATGCACCGGAACCCGTCCCACTTCGGCTCGTAGCAGAGCGTGCCGTCCTGGGCGGGCGGCCGGGCGACCGCCTTGGCGAGCATGGGCGCGATCGGCGGCTGGACCGGAAGCCTCATCGGGCCTCCCTCCGATATCGGCAGAACAGGAAGCCGTCCTCCTCCAGCACGTGGACGAGGGCGAGCGGCGTCACCGTGGCGGCGCCGTTGAGGATGCGCGCCGCGTCCCCGCCGGTGAGCATCGGGCTGATCGTGAGCGCGAGCTCGTCGATCAGGCCGGCGGCGGCGAGCTCGGCGTTGAGCACCGGGCCGCCCTCGCACAGGATGCGGGTCAGCCCGCGCTCGCGCAGCAGCCGTACCGCGGCCGCGACGTCGACCATCTCCTCCCCGGCGATAAGCACGTCGGCGCGCTCGGCCGCGGCCGCGCGGCGGTCCGCGGGCGCCGCCGCGGAGGTGATCACGATGGTGCGGGCGCCCGGCGCGCACTCGGTGAAGAGCGGCCCGCCGAAGTCCAGGTCGAGGGTCCGGCTCACCACCGCGATCGGCGGAGCCGGGGGCCGGCCGGCGCGCAGCCCGGCCCAGGACTCGCGCGGGCGGGCCGGGCCGTACCCCTCGGTGCGGACCGTGCCGGCGCCCACGAGGATCACGTCGGCGAGGCCACGCAGCACCCCGAAGATCCGCCGGTCTCCGCCGCCGGACAACCCGCCGGAGCGGCCCGCCAGCCAGGCCGCGCCGTCGGCACTCGCCACCATGTTGACCCTCAGGCAGCCGCCGGCCGGGTAGGCGTACGCGGCGGCGATATCCGGCTCGTCCTCGATGATCGGGTGAATAGAACGCACGACACCACGGTGGCACACCGCCCGCCGGGGGTGCTCCGGCGGCCGGCGGCACCGCTCCCCCTCCCGCGGCGTCGGCGCGGTGCTCCCACGGCGGGCCACCCACCGGGAGCCGGGCGGGCCGCGGCCGCCGGGCGCGGGCACCGGGCGCCGGGCCGGGGCTAGCCATGGTCCCGCGCCCGGGAGGGCTGGACCCGCTTGGGCTCTCCCGGCATCTTCGGGTGGGTCGGCGGGTACGGCAGGTCGCCCCGGCCGTCGGCGGCGAACCACTCCAGCAGCACCCCGATGTCGAACTCCTCGTCGTCGATCGCCCGGTGGACGTCGCCCCGCTCGGCGAACCGCCGCGGCATGGTGCGGATGTCGAAGTCGCGGGGGTCGCAGGAGGCGAGCTCGTCCCAGGTCACCGGGGCGGAGACGAGCGCGTCGGGCCTGGCCCGCACCGAGTAGGCGGAGGCGATCGTGCGGTCGCGGGCGTTCTGGTTGAAGTCCAGGAAGATCTTCGCCCCGCGCTCCTCCTTCCACCACGCCGTGGTGACCAGCTCGGGCATCCGCCGCTCCACCTCCCGGGCGAACGCGATCGCCGCGTGCCGGACCTCGGTGAACGTCCACCGGGGGCGGATCCGCACGCTGATGTGGAGGCCCCGGCCGCCCGAGGTCTTCGGGTACCCGGTCATCCCCAGCTCGGCGAGCAGGTCGCGGACGGCGAAGGCGGCCGTCCGCGCGTCCTCGAACGTGGTGCCCGGCTGCGGGTCCACGTCGATGCGGAGCTCGTCGGGGTGGTCGAGGTCGGTCTTCCGCACCGGCCACGGGTGGAAGTCGATCGTGCCGAGGTTGACGCACCACGCGATGGCCGCGATCTCGGTCGGGCAGAGCGCGGCCGCGGTGCGGCCGCTGGGGAACCGGACGGTGACCGTCTCGATCCACTCCGGGTGCCGCGGGAGCCGCTTCTGGTAGATCGCCTCCGAACTCACCCCGTCCGGGTGCCGTTTGAGGTAGGTCGGCCGGTCCCGCATGGCCCGCAGCACGCCGTCGCCGACGCTGAGGTAGTACTCGACCAGGTCGCGCTTGGTCGCCCCCACCCCCGGGAAGTAGATCTTGTCCGGGTTGGTGAGCCTGATCACGCGGGCCCCGGCTTCGAGCTCGATGTACGGGGAGGCCATGCCCGCATCCCTACCCAGGAAAAGGGGTCCGTCCCGGGCGGCCTCCGGCGGCCGGACCGGGCGCTCCCACGGGCCCGCCCACCTCCCTGGACGGCGGGCCGGTGGCCGGCGCAGCTCGGGAACCGCTGCGCGCGGCGGGACGGACCCCGGGGGCTCGGCGGGGCGGCGTCCGCGCACCGTCCGGCGGTGTCCAGCACGGGTCGGGTGCAGCCCGCGGGCGGCGGGACGGCTCCACACCCCGGGAGATCAGCCCCCTCACCGGTGAAGACGCCGGCCGCGCCCGGAAAGGATGCCCGGCTGCGCAAGGTTGGGGAAGATCTCCCTGGCGTTCACGGTTGCCCCTCACATGACCCCGTGACGGGAGGACGGTGAGCATGGAGAAGATCGTCAGAAGCGAGGAGGAGTGGCGGGCCCTGCTCTCCCCGGAGGAGTACCGGGTGCTCCGGGAAGGCGGGACCGAGCCGCCGTTCTCCGGGGAGTACGTGTCGACCACCACGCCCGGGGTCTACGCCTGCCGGGCCTGCGGCGCGGAGCTGTTCCGCTCGGAGGCGAAGTTCGAGTCGCACTGCGGCTGGCCGTCGTTCTTCGAACCGGCCCGCTCCGACGCCGTGACGCTGCACGAGGACCGGTCGTTCGGCATGAACCGGGTGGAGGTGCGCTGCGCCCGGTGCGGCTCACACCTGGGGCACGTCTTCCACGGCGAGGGCTACCCGACGCCCACCGACGACCGGTACTGCATCAACTCGATCTGCCTGGTGCTGCGGCCCGCCGAGTGACCGGGTGAGGGGGTCGACGCCCACGTCAGCCCAGGTTGGTTCGCCGGCCTACCGAGTGACCGGGTGGCGGGGCCGAGGGCTCCGGCGCGCGGCCGGTCACCTCGGCTTGGGGTGGGTGACCCGGCAGTCGTCGTCCTCCGGGCCGAGCACGTTGGCGAGGACCGGGTTGCCGTTGCCGCCGTACTTCGCCTGGACGAAGACGACCGGGTTGGTCTCGCCCAGCTCGGCGAGGTACTCCAGGCCCCGCTCGCAGAGCTTGAGCGCGGTCTTGGAGTTGTCCGCGCTCTCCGGGAGGTCGGTGTAGATGCGCAGGTAGCGCCCGACGGTCCGGATGTCGGTGATCCGCTCGGTCGCCTCGTCCTGCCAGCGGGTGGTGAAGTAGGCGACGGCCCGCTCGTCGGTGTACTCGGAGGGCCCGGACGCCTTGATCGCGGCCTTCTCGCGGCTCTTCCGGTCCGTCTTCCCGGCCGCCGGCTTCTTGTGCTTGTTCTCCTGCTTCGCGGTCTCCGTGCCGCCCGGATCCTTCGCCGCCGCCCCGGCCGGGGCCGGGCCCGTACCCGTCCCGGCCTTGACCGGGCTCCCGGCGGCGGCCGCGGTCAGCTCACCGAGCAAGACCTGTGGGGTGACCACCGGGGCCGGCCGACCCGTGGCCTGCCCGGCCGCTTCACCGAACGGGCCGGCGTATGCGATCACCCCGGCGGTGAGCGCGCCGGCGCCCAAGGACGCCGTGATGATGCGCGCGCGGATCCGCCGCCTTCTGCGGCGCTCCCTCAGTCGTTCCAGACGGCTCGACACCCTGCCTCACAACCCGATAGACGCCATATCACAGTATGGCAAAGGTTGTATAAAGCCAGGGCGCCGGGGTCAGACCAGGGAAGCGACCAGGTCGCGCACCGGCTTGCGGACGCCGGTGTAGAACGGCACCTCGACCCGCACGTGCAGCCGCGCCTTGGAACCGCGGAGGTGCCGGATGAGGTCGACGATGCGGTGCAGCTCGTCCGCCTCGAAGGCGAGGATCCACTCGTAGTCGTTGAGGCCGAACGAGGCGACCGTGTTCGCCCGCACGTCGGGGAAGCCGCGCGCCATCGCGCCGTGCTCGGCGAGCATCTCCCGGCGCTCGGCCTCGGGCAGCACGTACCACTCGTACGACCGCACGAACGGGTAGACGCAGAGGTAGCCCCTCGGCTGCTCCTCCGCGAGGAACGCGGGGATGTGGGACCGGTTGAACTCGGCCGGCCGGTGCAGCCCGGTCACCGACCAGACCGGCTCGCTCGCCCGGCCGAGCGCGGTGCGGCGGAACCGGGTGTAGACCTCCTGTACGTCCTCCGGCGTGGGGGCGTGCCACCAGAACATGTAGTCGGCGTCGGCGCGCAACCCGGCGACGTCGTAGCAGCCCCGGGTCACGACCCCCTTCTGGGACGCCTGCGCGAGGAGCTCCTCGACCTCGTCGGCGATGCCGCCCCGGTCCTCCGGAAGCCGCTCCCGCAGCCGGAACACCGACCACATGGTGTAGCGGATCACCTTGTTGAGTTCCTCGGCCGACGGCCGGGATTCGGGGCGTGTCTGGGTTTCGGTCATGCCCCCATTCTGCCCGCGGAGGGGTCCGGTCCCGCAGGCGCCCCGGCCGTGCCCAGCCGCGCCAGGACCTGCGAAACCGCGGTGCGGGCGGAGGCGATGCAGGCCGGGATCCCCACCCCGTCGTAGGCGGCGCCGCAGAGCGCCAGCCCCGGCTGGGCGGCCACGGCGGCGCGGGCGCGGGCGATCCGGTCGAGGTGGCCGACCTCGTACTGCGGGAGGGCCCCGCCCCACCGGGTGACCCGCACGTCGATCGGCCGGTCCCCCACCCCGAGGGTCTCGGTGAGCTCCTCCTGGGCGAGCGCGGCCAGCTCGGCGTCGTCCCGCTGGAGCAGCATCTCCTCCCCCAGCCGCCCGATCGAGCACCGGACGAAGACGAGGTCGCGGTCGGCCTCGGCGAGGTGCGGCCACTTGACCGAGCTGAACGTCACCGCCTTCACCGGCCGGCGCTCCACGGGCGGGATCAGGTAGCCGCTGCCCACGGTGGTGCGGGGGAAGACCGCCTTCGGGTAGGCGAGGGTGACGATCGCCACGCTCGCGTAGCCGATGCCGCTCAGCTCGGCCGCGGCCCCCGGCACCTCCCGGCGCAGCAGGCGGGCCGCGACCCGGGCGGGCACGGCGAGGACCACCCCGTCGGCCTCGATCGCCTCCTCGGTGCCGCCGGTGCCGGTGACGACCCGCCAGCCGCCGGGGGTGCGGACCAGGTCGCGCACGGTGACCCCGGTGCGGACGTCGGCCCCGGAGGCCTTCGCCACCGCCTCGGGCAGGGAGCCGAGGCCGCGGCGGAGGGTGACGAAGACCGGGCCGGCCGGCTTGGGCCGCTTGCCCGTCTCCCAGAGCGCCCTGATCAGGGACCGCCCGGTCCGGGCGATCCCGGAGATCGACGGCAGGGTGGCCCGGAGGGAGAGGCGGTCGGCGTGGCCGGCGTACACCCCGCCGAGCATCGGCTCGACCAGCCGGTCGACCACCTCCTGGCCCAGCCGCGCCCGGATGTAGGCGGCGACCGGCACGTCCACCGTCGCCGGCGTGGGCGGGAGCACCAGGTCGAGGCCGGCGCGGGCGAGGCCGGCCGGGGAGAGAATGCCGGAGCGGGCGAGCGCGGGCAGGTCGGTGGGGATGCCCATGACGCTCCCCTTGGGCAGCGGGCGGAGGGATCCCCGGGACAGGATGGCCGAGCCGCTCGTGCCGCAGTCGACGAGCTCGTCGCCGAGCCCGGCGAGGCGCACCAGCTCCTTGGCCTCGGGGCGGGCCGCGAGCAGCGCCTCGGCCCCGGCGTCGATCTCCACGCCGGCGAGCGGGGTCGAGTACAGCTTGCCCCCGATCCGGGGCGCCGCCTCGAGCACGGTGACCCGGAGGTTCCGCTCCGCCCGGCTCAGGTACAGGGCGGCGGCGAGGCCGGCGATCCCGGCGCCGACGACGACCACGTGCTGACCAGAGATCCCATCCATACCGCAGAACGCTACCGGCCCACCCCCTCGGTCCCCGCGCCGCCACCGGCACCGGGTTCCACAGCGGATGTGACCGGATCGTGATCATTTCCGTAAAACCGTACGGCCCTGGCGCACGTGTGCAGGGACATGACACGACTTCGGTACGGCATCGCGGCGCTGGCCGCGATCATCATCGCCGCCACCGGCTGCACGGACCCGGACGGGACGCAGGCGGAGCGCGCGGCCGTAGCGCCCGAGCCCGAGGTGGTGGCCATGGACGGCGCCGCGGGCGAGCGCGCGCGCGACGGCTCCGCCGCCCGGGCGCACCCCACCCTGGTCGCGATCCCCCCGGCGGAGCAGGTGCTGGTGTATCAGGCCCGGCTGACCGTGCGGGTGGGGAACGTCGACACCGCGGCGGAGCGGGCGAAGGACATCGTGACCGGGGCCGGCGGCTACGTCGCCCAGGAGGAGCGCGACACCGCGGACCGGAGCGACCGGGCGGTGCTCACGCTCAAGGTCCCGCCCCAGCGGTACCCGGAGGTGCTCTCCCGGCTCGGCGGGCTCGGCCGGCGGGAGTCGCTCCACCAGAGCACCGAGGACGTGACCGAGGAGGTGGCGGACGTCGACAGCCGGGTGAAGTCGGCGCGGTCCGCCATCGACCGGCTCCGGACCCTGCTGACCCGGGCGAACAAGATCGGTGAGGTGCTCGAGATCGAACGGGAGATCTCCAACCGGCAGGCCGAGCTGGAGTCCCTGCTGGCGCGGCAGAAGGCGCTCGCCGCCCGGACGAGCATGGCGACCATCACGCTCACCCTGCTCGGGGAGGGCAAGGGGGACGACCCGGGCGCGGGCGAGCGGCCCCCGGGCTTCCTCGCCGGGCTGCAGAACGGTTGGCGCGCGCTCGTCTTCGCCGCCCAGGTCGCGCTCACCGCGCTGGGGGCGGTGCTGCCCTGGGCGGTCGTGGCGGCCGTGGCGTGGCTCGCCGTACGGCCCCTGCTGCGCCGGGCCCGGCGCGGTACGGCACCGCCGGCGGAGAAGGGCCCGGAACGGGCGGCGGAGCGCGGTGAGTCGGCTCCGGCGCAGGACGACGCGGCGCCGGCCGCCGGGGGTGGCGCGGCCCGGCCGGTGCGAGGGGACGCGGCTGCGCGGAGCGGCACGGAGCCACGGGCACGGGAAGGCACGGCACCGCCGGCCGGGGAAGGCGACGGCGACGCGGCGCCCGGCGGCCGGGATGAGGCGGCGCAGGGCGCCCGGGAGGCGGAGCCGCCCGAGCGGTCGTGACCTGAGCCCGCCGACGTGTCCTGAGTGGCCGGCGTGACCTGAGCCGCCGGCGAGGCCGTACCGCGGCCTGCGGGACCGTACGCGGCCGGCGACATGGCAGGCCCACGGCACCACAGGACGGCAACACCACTGGCCGGCGGCACCCGCGGGTCGGGCCGCGCCGCTGCCGGGCGGCACGCGGGCCGATGGCGCCGCGCGTGGCCGCTCCGCGGGCGGCCGGCGGCTCGGTCCGGCGGCGTCCCGGGCCGGGCCGGGGACCGACCGCACCCGGGAAAGCGGCGGCCCTCGGGCCGCTCAGGAGGCGGTGGTCTCGTGCACGAAGTCGGCGAGCCGCTTGAGCTGGTCGGGGTCGGTGGCGGGGAGCACCCCGTGGCCGAGGTTGAACACGTGCCCCTCGGCCACCCGGCCCCGGCGCAGCACGTCGGCGGCGCGCTCGGCGACGGCCTCCCAGGGGGCGAGCAGGACGGCCGGGTCGAGGTTGCCCTGGAGCGCCTTGCCCGCGCCCACCCGGAGCGCCGCGTCGTCGAGCGGCACGCGCCAGTCGACGCCGACGACGTCGGCGCCCGCCTCCCCCATCAGGCCGAGCAGCTCACCGGTGTCGACGCCGAAGTGGATCCGGGGCACGCCGAGGTCGGCGAGCCCGTCGAAGATCCGCTTCGTGTAGGGCAGCACGTACTTCTGGTAGTCCTGCGGGGCGACGGCGCCGACCCAGGAGTCGAAGAGCTGGACCGCGGAGGCGCCGGCCGTGACCTGCAGGCGGAGGAAGGCGAGGGTGATGCCGGCGAGCCGGTCCATCAGCTCGTGCCAGAGCTCGGGCGCGCCGTACATCATCGCCTTGGTGCGGTCGTGGTTCTTGGACGGCCCGCCCTCGATCAGGTAGGAGGCGAGCGTGAAGGGTCCGCCGGCGAAGCCGATGAGCGGGGTCCGGTCGAGCTCCTTGACGAGGAGGCTCACGGCCTCGGTGACGTAGGGCACGTCGTCCGGCTCGAGCGGCCGCAGCGCGGCGATCCCCGCCCGGTCCCGGATCGGCGAGCTCACCACGGGCCCGATGGCCGGCTGGATGTCGAGGTCCACCCCGATGGCCTTGAGCGGGACCATGATGTCGCTGAAGAAGATCGCGGCGTCCACCGCGTACCTGCGCAAGGGCTGCAGGGTGATCTCGACCACGAGGTCGGGGGTGGCGCAGGCGCGGAGCATGCCGACCCCCTCGCGCACCCTCCGGTACTCGGGCAGCGACCGGCCGGCCTGGCGCATGAACCAGACCGGGGTGTACGGCACGGGCTGGCGCCGGCAGGCCCGGATGAAGACGGAGTCGGCGGGAAGCGGATTCACCCTCCCAGGGTGCCACGTTCCCCTACCGGTGCGCGCACCGGCCGGACACCTGGAGTCCCCGAATCGCCGCGGATCGGGGTGGTGATCGGTAAGGTAAGGACCACGCGTCGTGTGAGTCGTCTCACAGGCCGGCGATCCGCCGGCTCGTCTCGCGGCACCGAGTGCGATACCACTTTCGCAACACACCGGGCATGTTGCGGAGAAATGTCGGCGGGACATGACAACGTCGGAGAGTCCCGGACGACCGACATGACCGCGGATCCGACGAGAGGGCACGGAACGATGACGCCGATGTCGAGGAATCCAGCAGACCGCACGCGATGTTGTGCCCGTTGGGACGCCAGGCCCTCGTCCGGTGAGGTCCCTCGTCCCGTCACCGCCCTGCGAACCGAGACGGCCACGGTTTGACGACGATCGATGCCCCCAACAGTCACCCCCGTGCTTCGTGCTCTGCGGAATCCGGCCTACCCTTCGGTCATGACCGTCGGTGAACCGTCGGCGCCTCCCGCCGCCTTCCTGCGCGCGCTGGAGACCTTGCGCCCTACCGAGGTGCGGCCGGAGATCGTGCTGGAGGACATCCCCGCCCCGCGGCGGCTCGCCCCGTACTCCGGGGCAGTGGGCGCAACAGTGTACCGTGGCGATGAGGAGCTCGCCGTCGGCCGCCTGATCATGCTGTTCGACCCGGACGGTCAGCGCGGCTGGGAGGGACCGTTCCGCCTGGTCGCCTACGTCCGGGCCGGAATGGAGCCGGAGATCACCTCGGATCCGCTGCTCGGCCCGGTGGCCTGGAGCTGGCTGACCGAGGCCCTCGACGCGCACGGCGCGGCCTACGCCGCGGCCGGGGGGACGGTCACCCGGGCGGTCTCCGAGGGCTTCGGCAACAAGGAGGACGATCCGGTCACCACCGAGCTGGAACTGCGCGCCTCATGGTCCCCGCTCGAGGAGGACCTGTCCTCCCACGCCGCGGCCTGGTGCGACCTGATGTGCATGGCGGCCGGCATCCCGCCGGTGCCCGCGGACGTCGCCACCCTGCCCCTCCACCCCACCCGACGAGAGAGCCCGAAGGCCCGTTAGGCAGTGACCCAGCCCCACGTCGAACCGCTGCTGGAACCGCGCGACGGCATCCCGCCGGTCGTCGAGACCTGGCCGGAGCTGTCCGCGGCGGTGGACGCGTTCGCCCGGGGAACCGGCCCGGTCGCGATGGACGCCGAGCGGGCGTCCGGCTACCGGTACAGCGGCCGCGCCTACCTGGTCCAGCTCCGCCGGGAGGGCGCGGGCACGGCGCTGATCGACCCGGTCGCCTGCCCCGACCTCGGTGAGCTCGACCGGGTCCTCGCCGATGCGGAGATCGTGCTCCACGCGGCGACGCAGGACCTGCCGTGCCTCGCCGAGCTCGGCTTCCGGCCGCGCCGGCTGTTCGACACCGAGCTCGCCGCCCGGCTGCTGGGGTACGAGCGGGTCGGGCTCGCCACCATGGTGGAGGTCGTCCTCGGCCTGCGGCTGGATAAGGGCCACTCCGCCGCGGACTGGTCGCGGCGCCCGCTCCCCGAGGACTGGCTGCGCTACGCGGCGCTCGACGTCGAGGTGCTGGTCGAGCTGCGCGACGCCCTGTACGAGCAGCTCGTCGAAAGCGGGAAGCTGGAGTGGGCGCTGGAGGAGTTCGCCGCGATCCTCTCCGCCCCGGCCAGCCCGCCGAAGAGCGACCCGTGGCGGCGCACCTCCGGCATCCACCGGGTGCGGAGCCTGCGCGGGCTCGCGATCGTGCGGGAGCTGTGGACGCTGCGCGACGAGATCGCCCGGGAGGCTGACCTCGCCCCCGGCCGGGTGCTGCCGGACTCCGCCATCGTGCAGGCCGCCCTGGAGCAGCCCCGCACCACCAAGGCGCTCACCGAGATCACGGCGTTCACCGGCCGCAGCGCCCGGCGCCACCTCCGCGAATGGCTCGACGCGGTGAACCGGGGCCGGACCATGCCGGAGAGCGCGCTCCCCCAGCCCGCCCCGCCGGGCAACGGCCCGCCGCCGACGAACCGCTGGGCCGACCGCGATCCCGCGGCCGCCAAGCGCCTCGCGGCCGCCCGGACCGTGCTGGCCGGCCTCTCCGAGGAGCACCGGGTCCCGGTGGAGAACCTGCTGCCGCCCGACGCGGTGCGGAAGCTCACCTGGTCCCCGCCCGCGGAGATCACCACGGAGACGGTCGCCGACCGGCTGCGGGAGCTGGGAGCGCGGCGGTGGCAGGTCGCGCTGACCGCCGGGCCGCTCGCCGCCGAGCTCGCCCGCCTGGCCGGCTAGCCCACCGGCCTGTGACCGACCGTGGCCGGCCCGATCGACCCACCGAGACGCCGGAGACCGTGGCCGGCCCTCGCCGGCGTTCCGCCGGCCCACCGGGCGCGATGACCGGTCGAAGGACCACGGAGAGGCCGCCCGGCCGTGGCCGGCCCCGCCGGCGCGCCGCGCCGTGCCGTACCGGCCTCCGGCCGACGCCGCGCCGTGCCGTGCCGTACCGGCCTCCGGCCGACGCCGCGCAGAGCGCCCATGGGGAAGGGAACCGCCGGCCGCGGTGGGCGGGCATAGCCGCCCGCACCGGGCCGGACGCCCCGGCATGCCGGCCGCCGAACCGGGCATCACCTCCCCCGTGACACCACCGCCCGGCGGGGCGGCCGCCGCTGCCGCGACGCGCGAGACGCACGGGGGAAGAAGCCGCGGGTGCGGCGCCCGGCCGCCCTTGCCCGCAGCCGGTTACTCATCAGTAGCATTGGCTGGGGAAGCTACCGATCAGTAGGAGCGAATCCGTGCCTGCATCACGCGAAGTCGTCTTCATCGACGGCGTCCGGACGCCCTTCGGCAAGGGCGGCCCCAAGGGCATGTACGCCGAGACCCGGGCGGACGACCTGGTCGTCCGCGTCATCCGCGAGCTCCTGCGGCGTAACCCGAACCTGCCGCCCGAGCGCGTCGACGAGGTCGCCATCGCCGCCACCACCCAGATCGGCGACCAGGGCCTCACCATCGGCCGGTCCGCAGCCGTGCTCGCCGGGCTGCCCAAGTCCGTTCCCGGCTTCGCCATCGACCGCATGTGCGCGGGCGCGATGACCGCGGTCACCACGGTGGCGAGCGGGATCGCGTTCGGCGCCTACGACGTGGCGATCGCCGGCGGCGTCGAGCACATGGGCCGCCACCCCATGGGCGAGGGGGTCGACCCGAACCCGCGGTTCCTCGCCGAGCGGCTCGTCGACGGCTCGGCCCTGATCATGGGGATGACCGCGGAGAACCTCCACGACCGCTACCCGTCGATCACCAAGGAGCGCGCCGACGCGTTCGCCGTCGCCTCCCAGGAGAAGGCCGCCAAGGCCTACGCCGACGGCAAGATCCAGCGCGACCTGGTGCCGGTGGCGGTCTGGAAGTCGGGCGAGGGCTGGGGCCTGGCCACGGCCGACGAGCAGCCGCGCCCCGGCACCACGCTCGAGGCGCTGCGGAACCTGAAGACCCCGTTCCGGCCGCACGGCCGGGTCACCGCCGGGAACGCCTCGGGCATCAACGACGGCGCCACCGGGTGCATCCTCGCCGCCAAGGAGGTGGCCGAGGAGCTCGGGCTCACCCCGCGGATGCGGCTCGTCTCCTACGCCTTCGCCGGCGTGGACCCGGAGGTCATGGGCATCGGCCCGATCCCGGCGACCGAGAAGGCCCTCCGCCTCGCCGGGCTGACCATGGACGACATCGGCCTCATCGAGATCAACGAGGCCTTCGCCGTCCAGGTGCTCGCCTTCCTCGAGCACTTCGGCATCCCCGACGACGACCCGCGCGTCAACCCGTACGGCGGCGCGATCGCGTACGGCCACCCGCTCGCCTCGTCCGGTGTGCGGCTCATGATCCACCTCTCTCGCGCGTTCGCCGAGCGCCCCGACGTCAGGTACGGCATCACCACGATGTGCGTGGGCTTGGGCATGGGCGGCACGGTCATCTGGGAGAACCTGGCATGAGCAGCATCGAGCAGTACACGTCCCTCCTCGCGGGCAAGAACACCGACGAGGTCGTCACCAAGGCCCTGGTGCGCGACGTCGAGCTGCCGTACGGCGCGGGCACGATGGCCCTGATCACGCTGGACAACGGCTTCGACCACACCAAGCCCAACACCTTCGGCGCCCAGGGCCTGATCGAGCTGAACGCCACCCTCGACGCCGTCGCGGCCCGGACGGACATCGTCGCCGTCGGCCTGGTCGGCAAGCCGTTCATCTTCGCGGTCGGCGCCGACCTGAAGGGCGCGGCCAAGATCGCCACCCGTGAGGAGGCCAAGGCGATCGCCTCCCTGGGCCACCACGTGTTCCGCCGGTTCGGCGAGCTGCACGTGCCGTCGTTCGCATTCATCAACGGCGCGGCCATGGGCGGCGGCCTGGAGATCGCGCTGCACTGCACGTACCGCACGGTCTCCTCCGGGGTGACCGCGATCGCCCTGCCCGAGTGCTTCCTCGGCCTCGTGCCCGGGTGGGGCGGCACCCAGCTCCTGCCCCGCCTGATCGGCCCGGAGAAGGCGATCAAGCTCATCATCGAGAACCCGCTCGCCCAGAACCGCATGATCAAGGGGCGCGACGCCTACGAGCTCGGCATCGCGGACGCGATCTTCGAGCCGGCCGACTTCCTCGAGGAGTCGCTCCGCTGGGCGGCGAAGGTGCTCCGGGGCGAGGTCACCGTGGAGCGGCTCTCGCACACCGAGTCCGACTGGACCCCGGTGATCGAGCAGGCCCGCGCCCAGGTCGACCTCAAGGTGCGCGGCGCCTCCCCCGCCCCGTACCGGGCGCTCGAGCTCATCGCGCTCGCCCGGACCGCCACCCGGGACGAGGGCTTCGCCGCCGAGGACGAGGCGCTCGCCGACCTGCTCATGGGCGACGAGCTGCGGGCCGGGCTGTACGCGTTCGATCTCACCCAGCGCCGGGCCAAGCGGCCCAGCGGCGCGCCGGACGCCTCGCTCGCCCGCAACGTCACCAAGGTCGGCATCGTCGGCGCCGGTCTCATGGCGTCGCAGCTCGCCCTGCTCTTCGCCCGCCGGCTCGAGGTCCCCGTCGTGCTCACCGACCTCGACCAGGAGCGCCTGGACAAGGGCGTGGGCTACGTGCACGCCGAGGTGGACAAGCTCCTCGCCAAGGGCCGGATCAACGGCGACCAGGCGAACCGGCTGAAGGCGCTGGTCACCGGCTCCCTCGACAAGAAGGCGTTCGCCGACGCGGACTTCGTGATCGAGGCCGTGTTCGAGGACCTCGCGGTGAAGCGGAAGGTCTTCGCCGAGGTCGAGGAGCTGGTCTCGGAGACCTGCGTGCTCGCCACCAACACCTCCTCGCTCTCGGTCACCGAGATGGCCGCCGGCCTGAAGCACCCCGAGCGGGTGGTCGGGTTCCACTTCTTCAACCCGGTCGCCGTCCTCCCCCTGCTCGAGGTGGTGCGCGGCGAGGCCACCGACGACGCCACGCTCGCCACCGCCTTCGCGGTCGGCGCGAAGCTGAAGAAGTCCTGCGTGCTGGTGAAGGACGCGCCGGCCTTCGTGGTCAACCGGCTGCTCACCCGGTTCATGGGCGAGGTGATCGCGGCGGTCGACGAGGGCACCCCGATCGAGGTCGCCGACCACGCGCTCGACGGGCTCGGCCTGCCGATGACCCCGTTCGCGCTGCTCCAGCTCGTGGGGCCCGCGGTCGCGCTCCACGTGGCCGAGACGCTGCACGCCGCGTTCCCGGACCGGTTCAAGCTCTCGGAGAACCTCGCCAAGCTGGTCGAGGCGGGCAAGCCCGGGGTGTACGGGCCGGACTTCCAGATCGACCCCGAGGCGCGGGCCATCTTCTCCGGCGGCGACCGCCCGTCCACGGCCGAGGAGGTGCGGCTGCGCGCGCTCCGCGCGCTCGCCGAGGAGATCCGCATCATGCTCGAGGAGGGCGTGGTCTCCGCGCCGCAGGACATCGACCTGTGCATGATCCTCGGCGCCGGCTGGCCGTTCCACACCGGGGGCATCACCCCCTACCTGGACCGCACCGGCATCTCCGAGGAGGTCAACGGCCGGCGCTTCCTCGAGCCCGGCGTGGCCTCCGTACCGGCGGCCTGAGCCCGGTCTCCGTACCGAAGCCGCCCCGGCCGGACCGGCCGGGGCGGCCGTCCCATGCCCGCATGGCGCGGCGCGAACGGCGTCCCACGGCATCCCCTTCGCGATGGGGACCGGCCGCCGTACGCGCCCGCCGGGAACGCCCGGCCACGGCGCCCCTGCCGCGGCCGTGGCCGTCGCCCGGGCGGTACGGGCGCCACGGGTTCACGCCTTCAGGATCCGCTCCCGCTCGGCCGCGGCCACGCGGCTGCGGCGGCGGCCGTACAGGAAGTAGACGACGGTGCCGATCGCCATCCACGCGAAGAACCGGATCCAGGTCTCCACCGGCAGGTTGAGCATCAGGTAGAGGGAGGCGAGCGCGGAGACGGCGGGCACCACGGGCACCCACGGGGTGCGGAACGAGCGCGGCAGGTCGGGCCGGGTCCGCCGGAGCACCACCACGGCGACGGCGACGATCACGAACGCGAAGAGCGTGCCGATGTTGACGAGCTCGGCGATCACGCCGAGCGGGAGCAGCGCGGTGAGCACGGCCGTGGCGGCCCCGATCACGATCGTGATCCGGTACGGGGTGCGGAACCGGGGGTGGACCCGGGCGAGCGGCCGGGGCAGGAGGTCGTCCCGGCACATGGCGAACAGCACCCGGCTCTGCCCCAGCATGAGGATCATGACCACGGTGGTGAGCCCGGCGAGGCCGCCGATACTGATCAGCGTCGCCAGCCAGGGCTGCCCGACCGCGCGGAAGGCGTCGGCGAGCGGGGCCGAGATGCTGAGCGTGGAGTAGTGCTGCATGCCGACGACCACGAGCGAGACCGCGACGTAGAGCAGCGTGCAGATCGCGAGCGAGGCGATGATCCCGATCGGCAGGTCGCGCTGCGGGTTCCGCGTCTCCTCGGCCGCGGTCGCCACCACGTCGAACCCGATGTAGGCGAAGAAGACCAGCGCGGCCGCGGTGAAGATGCCGAACACCCCGAACGCGACCGGCGTCACCCCGAAGAGCACCTGGATGAGCGGGGCGGCGAGCCCGTCCTCGGCCTCCATCGCCCGGGACGGCGGGATGAACGGCCGGTAGTTGGCGGCCTTGACGAAGAAGAGCCCGGCCACGATCACGAGCAGGACCACCGCGATCTTGATCGCGACCATCACGGCGTTGAACCGGGCCGACAGCTTGATGCCCGCGACGAGCACGGCGGTCAGCAGGAGCACGATGAGCGCGGCGGGCACGTTCACCACCGCGTCGTCGCCCGCGATGGCCTCGGGCAGGAAGACGCCGAAGTTCTTCAGCAGCGAGGTGAAGTACCCCGACCAGCCGGAGGCCACGACCGCGGCGCCGAGGGCCAGCTCCAGCATCAGGTCCCAGCCGATGATCCAGGCGGGGAACTCCCCCACCGTGGCGTAGGCGTAGGTGTAGGCGGAGCCGGCCACCGGCACCGTGGACGCGAACTCCGCATAGCACATGGCCGCGAGCCCGCACACCACCCCGGCGATGACGAACGAGAGCGCCACGGCAGGCCCGGCCGTGTTCCTGGCCGCCACTCCGGTGAGCACGAAGATGCCCGTCCCGATGATGACGCCGATCCCGAACACGGTGAGGTCGAGGGCGGAGAGCGTGCGCCTGAGCCGGTGCTCCCCGCCTTCGGCGTCTTGAATGGATTGTTCTACCGGTTTCGTGCGGAAAATGGTCATCAGCAAGCCCCCCGATCATGCCGATGACCAGCACACTTCCCAGGAACGGTCCTGGTTACTCCCCGGAGGTCAATCGGTCGCCGGGATCTCCCGGGTCGGGTGCTCCTGCAGGCCGGAGGAGCGCTGCGCCACCACCTCGGTGATCTTGCGGGCGAGGTCCTGGCCGGTCAGGCCGGCGTCGGCGAGGATCTTGGCCCGCTTGGCGTGGTCGAGGAAGCGCTGCGGCACGCCGAAGGTGCGCACCGGCACGTCGAGGTCGGAGTCCCGGAGCAGCCGCGCGACGGCGTCCCCGACCCCGCCGACCCGGCCGTTGTCCTCGACCACCGCGACCAGCCGGTGCCGCGCGGCCGCGGCGACCAGCTCCTCGTCCAGCGGCTTGACCCAGCGCGGGTCCACCACGGTGGCGGAGATGCCCTGGGCGTCGAGCAGGGCGGCCGCGTCGAGGCAGGCCTCGGCCATCGGGCCGACCCCCACCAGGAGCACGTCGCAGCCGCGGCGCAGCACGTCCATGGTGCCGAGCTTGCCGACCGCCTCGATGTCCCGGGGCACGGCGCCCTTGGGGAACCGGACGACCGTGGGGCCGTCCTCGATCGCCACCGCCTCGGCGAGCAGCTCCCGCAGCCGGGCCGCGTCCCGGGGCGCGGCGATGGACAGCCCGGGGATCACCTGGAGGATCGACAGGTCCCACATGCCGTTGTGGCTGGGGCCGTCGTCGCCGGTGACACCGGCGCGGTCGAGCACGACCGTCACGGGCAGCCGGTGGAGGGCCACGTCCATGAGGAGCTGGTCGAAGGCCCGGTTGAGGAAGGTCGAGTACACGGCGACGACCGGGTGGAGGCCGCCGAGCGCGAGGCCGGCCGCGCTGGTGAGCGCGTGCTGCTCGGCGATCCCCACGTCGTAGATGCGGTCCGGGTACGCCTTGGCGAAGCCGGCGAGGCCGGTGGGGTGGAGCATGGCCGCGGTGATCGCCACGATGTCCTGCCGCTCGGCGCCGAGCCGCACCATCTCCTCGGCGAACACGTTCGTCCAGCTCTGCGGCTTGGGCAGCTCCTCCCCGGTCACCGGGTCGAACGGGCCGGGGCCGTGGAAGCAGTCCTCGTCGTCGTTCTCCGCCGGGGTGTAGCCGTACCCCTTGCGGGTGATCACGTGCACGATCACCGGCCCGCGGAAGGCCTTGGCCCGGCGCAGCGCGGACTCGACCGCGCCCTCGTCGTGGCCGTTGATCGGCCCGACGTACTTGATCCCGAGGTCCTCGAAGAGCGCCTGCGGGGTGAGGATGTCCTTCAGGCCCCGCTTGATGCCGTGCAGGGTGTCGTAGATCGGCGAGCCGACCACGGGCACCTTGCCAAGGCTGGTCTTGATGAACTCGAGCGCGTGCTCGTAGCTCCGGCTCATCCGGAGCGAGGAGAGGTGCGTGGCGAGGCCGCCGAAGGTGGGCGAGTAGGACCGGCCGTTGTCGTTCACCACGATGACCAGCGGGAGGTGCTTCCGCGCGGCGATGTTGTTCAGGGCCTCCCAGGCCATGCCGCCGGTGAGCGCGCCGTCCCCGATCACCGCGACCACGGTGCGGTCGGTCTCACCGCGCAGGTGGAACGCCTTGGCCAGGCCGTCGGCGTACGACAGGGCGGTGGAGGCGTGCGAGTTCTCGATGAAGTCGTGCTCCGACTCCGCCTGGCTGGGGTAGCCGGACAGACCGCCCTCCTGCCGGAGCGTGCCGAACCGGTCGGCACGCCCGGTGAGCATCTTGTGGACGTACGCCTGGTGCCCGGTGTCGAAGAGGATGGGGTCACGCGGGGAATCGAAGACCCGGTGCAGCGCGATGGTCAGCTCGACGACACCGAGGTTCGGGCCGAGATGTCCCCCGGTCCGCGCCACGGACTCGACCAGCAGCTCGCGGATCTCGGCGGCGAGCCTCGGCAGGTCGGCGGCGTCCAGGCGCTTGACATCGAGCGGGCCTTTGATCGTCTCCAGAATCCCCACCACTCATCCTCTCCCGCTCGCCCTTGAACGGATCGAGTTTAGTTCGCTGAACAACCGTTTCTCTAAGGTGTACTGGGTGTACCAGCGGAGCGGTATACCCGTACTTGGATCACTTTAGCCAGACCTTTGCGCACGGATGGCGGTGCGGGCGGAACGTCCGGAACCACTTAGTGATCGCCCGTACCGGGCATAGCGGGCGGCCCGTTACGGCACGGCGGACCGGCGGCGAAGCCCGCGGTGCGCCCCGGCGCGGGCCTGGCCGGCGGGGCCGGTGACCGGGCTCCGCGGAGCCCGGCACAGAGCGGATGTCCGGGCGCCGGCGGCGGCCGGGACCGGGCCGTCGTCAGCGCGGCAGGGCCCGGCACAGTGCGGCGTCAGGGCGCCGGCGGTGGCCCGGGCGGACCGTCGTCAGCGCGCCGGGGCCCGGCGCATTCGGGGCGCCGGCGGCGCCCTGCAGCGGAACCGGGCCGGGGTGGCCCGCGGCGGCGATGCCAGGCCGGGACCGGCGCGGGCGGCGAGGCGGATGAGCGGGCCGCGGCGGCGTCACATGGCCGCGCGCGAGAGCGCCTCCAGCGGGTCGGCGAGGACGTCGGCGAAGGCGAGCTCGGCCGCGCCCATGAGCGTGGCGTCGTCGCCGAGCGCCGCGGTGCGCAGCCGCAGCCCCTCCCGGGTGGCGCGGAGGGCCGTGGTGTTGAGCGTGCTGCGCACCTGCGCGGCCGCGCCGAGGTAGATGTCCCGCAGCATGCCGCCGAAGATGACCATCTCGGGGTTGAGGACGTTGACCAGGTTGGCGACGCCGAGGCCGAGCCAGTGCCCGACCCGCCGCAGGGCCTCCTTGGCCGCGGCGTCGCCCAGCTCTGCGGCGGTGACGATCGCCCGGATCCCGTCCCGGCCGGCCGCCCCGCCCTGCCGGCCGGCGTACTCCAGCAGCGCCCGCTCCCCCACCTCGGCCTCGAAGCAGCCGCGCGAGCCGCAGCCGCAGGGCCGGCCGCCCGGGTTGAGCACCATGTGGCCGACCTCACCGCCGTACCCGTCGGCGCCGCTGAGGAGCTGGCCGTTCACCACGATTCCCCCGCCGATGCCGACGTCGCCGTGGAGGTAGACGAGGTCCCGGCAGCCGACCCCCGCCCCCCGCGCGTGCTCGGCGAGCGCGCCGAGGTTCGCGTCGTTGCCGACCACGACCGGCAGCCCGAGGGAGAGCCGCTTCGACAGCTCCTCGCCGAGGGGCACCTCCTCGGCGCCCACGTTGGGCCCGATCCGGACGACGCCGTCGGACTTGCGCACCGCCCCGCAGAACGCGACCGCCGCGCCGACGCAGACCGCGTCGGCGCGGACCCCGCGGAGCATCTGCCGGGCGAATCCGGCGAGCGTGGTGACCACCTGGCCCAGGTCGAAGGGGCCGCGCCGCCGCTCGGCCTCCCGCCGGTCGAGGATCACTCCCCCGAGCCCGATCCGCGCGGCGGCGAGGCGGTCCACGCCCACGTCGAAGGCGAGCACGTAGACCCGGTGCGTCTCCGGCAGGACCACGAGCGACGGCCGCCCGGCCTTCCCGGTGTCCCGGGGCAGCTCCTCACGGACCAGGCCGGCGGCGGTGAGGTCGGCCGTGAGCGCCATGATGGTGCTCCGGTTCAGCCCCATCAGGTGGGTCAGCTCCGCCCTGGACATCGGCCCGCCGAGGTGCACGTGGCGGAGCAGGGTGCCCAGGTTGTGCCTGCGGATCTCCTCCTGTGAGGGGCCTGCGCGCAGCATCAGGCGGCCTCGGGCCTCCTCTCGGATCTGCCTACGGTTCGACGACGATCAAAGAAGATATCGGGACGGCCGTCCGGTCATCGTCGTCGCCCGGTCGCCGCGGCGCGCTTGCGGGACAGCGCGTCCACGCTCGCGGCGAGCAGCAGCACCGAGCCCGTCACGATGAACTTCACGCCGGCGCTGTAGCCCATGAGGCCCATGCCGTTGTCGATCACCGCCACGACCGCGCCGCCGAGCACCGCGTCGAGCACCCGGCCCTTGCCGCCGAAGAGGCTGGTGCCGCCGATCACGGCCGCGCCCACCGCGAAGAGCAGCACGTTGCTGCCGCCCGTGTTGGGGTCGACGGAGTTCGCCCGGGACGCGGCGATGATGCCGCCGATCGACGCCATGAAGGAGCAGATGACGAACGCGGAGATCCGGATGCGGTCGACGTTGATCCCGGCCCGCCGGGCGGCCTCCGCGTTGCCGCCGACCGCGTACAGGTGCCGGCCGTACGCGGTCCTGCGGAGCACGAAGGTCCAGAACACCAGCAGGAGCACGATGAGCGGGACCACGATCGGCACGCCCTTGAGCGACACGAGCAGGGCGTTGCGGCTCCGCTCGAGGTTGAGCACGTAGACCGCGGCGCCCACGATCACGGCGAGGACGGCGATCCGGAAGTAGATCACGCCCATCGGGTCGGCGACCAGGCCGCGCGCGGCGCGGCGGCGCGCCTGCACGATCTGGACGACCGCGTACGCGCCGACGCCCACGGCCGCCCCGATCCAGCCCAGCAGCGGGGGCAGGTTGCTGTTCGCGATCGCGAGGATCGTCTCGTCGCGGATGGAGATGTTCGTCCCCTCCTTGACGAGCAGCAGCAGCACGCCCTGGAAGGCGAGGAACGCGGCGAGCGTGACCACGAACGAGGGGATGCCGACCTTGGCGACGAGTGTGCCGAGCACCAGCCCGATCAGCGCGCCGGTGAGCATCGCGGCGAGCACGGCCAGGTACCACGGCCAGCCGTGGAAGGTGAGCAGCACGGCGAGCACGGCGGCGCACACGCCGCTCGTCCAGCCGGCCGACAGGTCGATCTCGCCGATGAGCAGGACGAAGACCAGGCCCATCGCGATCACGGTGACCGCCGCGCCCTGGGTGAAGAGGTTGGCGAAGTTCCCCGCCGAGAGGAACGCCGGGCGCACGATCGAGAAAATGACGCAGAGCACCACGAGGCCGAGCACGGCGGGGAGGGCACCGAGCTCACCGCCCCGGACCCGCTCGACGTAGTCGCGGAAGTGGACGCGCACGGCCGCCTGCGGGGCCTGCTGCTTCTCTGGGAGCGTTTGCGTCGCCATCATGCCGCTCCATTGCCGTTCTTGAGCCCGAGCTCGCCACTACGTCCGGAGGTGATGAGCTCGACGACCTGCGAGTGGGTCACCTCGCTGGTTTTGACCTGGGCGGCCATCCTGCCGAGGTAGAGCGCCGCGATCCGGTCGGACACGGCGAACACGTCGTTCATGTTGTGCGAGATCAGGATGACGGCGAGCCCTTGGTCGGCGAGACGGCGGACCAGCTCGAGCACCTGGGCGGTCTGCGCGACGCCGAGGGCGGCCGTCGGCTCGTCCAGGATGACGACCTTGCTGTTCCACAGCACGGCCTTGGCGATCGCCACGGTCTGCCGCTGCCCGCCCGAGAGGCTGGACACGGGCTGGCGGAGCGACTTGACCGTCCGCACCGAGAGCGAGGCCAGCGTCTCGGCGGCGAGCTCCTCCATGGCGGCCTCGTCGAGGACCACCCCGCGCTTGCGCTCGCGGCCGAGGAACATGTTCTGGACGATGTCGAGGTTGTCGCAGAGCGCGAGATCCTGGTAGACGATCTCGATGCCCAGCTCGGCAGCGGCCCGCGGATTGGTCACGTTGACCTTGCGGCCCTCGAAGTAGTACTCACCCGAGTCGATCGGGTAGATGCCGCCGATGCACTTGACCAAGGTGGACTTGCCGGCACCGTTGTCGCCGACGAGCGCCGTCACCTCCCCCGGGTAGGCGTAGAAGGCGACGTCGTGGAGGACCTGCACGGGGCCGAAGCTCTTGTTGATGCCGCGCAGCTCGAGGATCGGTCCCTGGGACACCCTGGGCTACTCCATGTGGTCGTCACGGTTGATCACTGGGGCGGCGGCCGCGGGGCGCGGCGAGCGCCGCGCCCCGCGGCACGCCCGGGCCGCATCGCCCTGCTCGCCCGGAGCGGGATCGATCAGCTGATGCCGGCCTCAGCGCACTTCTCGGCGAACTCGCCGGTGCAGAGCTCTTCCTTGGTCACGAAGCCGTCGGCCACCACGTCCTTGACGTTGTCGAAGAAGATGGCCTGCGGCTCGAGCAGCACGGCGGGCACCTCCCGGCCGGTCTCCGGGTCCTTCACCGAACCGGAGACCTGCGGCTTCTCACCCTTGACGAGGGCGATGGCGAGCCCGGCCGCGGCGTCCGCCTCCTTCTTGATCGCCTTGTAGACGGTCATGCACTGGTCGCCGGCGAGGATGTTCTGCAGGCCCTGCACGGTGGCGTCCTGGCCGGTGACCGGGATCTTGCCGTTGAGCTTCTGCTTCTTCAGGATCGAGATCACCGCGTTGCCGAGCCCGTCGTTGGCGGCGAGCACGCCGGCGATGTCGGGCTGCTGGGTGAGCATCTGCTCGAAGATCGTGCCGGCCTGGGTGTTGTCCCAGTCGGGGACCCACTGGTCCGGGCCCTTGACGTACTCGCCGGAGTCGTACTTCGGCTGGAGCACGCCGTCGTAGCCCTGCTTGAAGAGGGTGGCGTTGTTGTCGGTCGGCGAGCCGTTCAGCTCGGCGATGACCGGCTTCTCCACCTTCTTCTCGGTGAGGCACTTGACCAGGCCCTCACCCTGGAGCTGACCGACCTTGACGTTGTCGAAGGAGACGTAGTAGGAGGCGCTGCCGCCGAGGGTGAGCCGGTCGTAGTCGATCGTGGCGACGCCCTGGGACTTCGCCTTCTCCAGCACCGCCTTGCCCGTGCCGCTGTCGAGGTTGACGATCATCAGCACGGTGGCGCCGTTGGTGATCATCTGGTCGGCGATGGTCTGGAACTGGGTCTTGTCACCCTGGGCGTTCTGGATGTCGTACTCGACGCCGGCCGCCTCGAAGGCCTCCTGGAGGTACTTCCGGTCGGCGGTCTCCCAACGCGCCGATGACTTGCTGTCGGGAAGGATCACGCCGATCTTGCCGGGCTTGGCGGTCGATGCGCCGTCGCCCTGGGCCGCCGTGTCTCCGCTCTGGCCCCCGCAGGCGGTGAGTCCGAGAGAGAGCGCCGCAGCCGCGGCACCGATACCGAGGATCCCCTTGCGCATTGGCGTGGGTCCTTTCTGCTGGCTGGGGTCTATAGTCGGCCGCCTGGCCAAGCTCCTGGCCACCCGGCGCGGATCGTCCGTTGTACCGGCGTTCACCGCGCAGGGGAATGTTGTTTGCAACAACGTATGAGAGCGACAGCCGCAGATAAAGACACAGAAACGTAACATTTGTTGTCAGCGGCAACAATCGCGCAACGGGATAACGGACGTCCCCTACCCGCGGCGGGGCGCCGGGGCGCGACGCACGCGCGGCGCCGGCCCGTCTCGCGGCTTGAGCCCGCCGCGAGGCCGAGCCGTACCCGAGGTCCGGACCCGTCGTACGCGGCGCGATGGTGGGGCCCTCATACCGGGCGCGATGCGCCGTGCCGGGCCGTCACACCAGGCTCTGGACGAGCAGCGCGCAGGCCGCGAGGGTCGCCACGGAGAGCACGGCGATCCGCACCCGCCGCCCCTGGAGCCGGCGGCGGAGCGGCCGCGAGGCGAGGAACCCGAGGAAGACGAAGGGGACGAGCGCCAGCCCGGTGCCGAGCACGTCGGGCGGCAGCTTGCCGACCACGGCCAGGATGACGAGCGACTGCAGGGTGCTCAGCAGGAAGAACATGGCGAGCGTCGCCCGGATCTGCGCGCCCTGGGCGTTCTGGTAGACGAGCGCGATGGGCGGGCCGCCGATCCCGGTCGCGGTCCCGGTGACGCCGGAGAGGAAACCGGCCGCGGTGAGGGTGCCGCCGGTGCGCGGCACCGCGACCGACCGGGCGGTGAGCACGACCGCGACCATCACCATCACGGCGACGAGCAGGCCGAGCGTGCGGGTGCTCACGTACACCACCACGAGTCCGCCGAGCAGGCTGCCCGGCAGCCGGCCGATCAAGGCGTACCCGACCCCGCGCCAGTCGACCCGCCGCCACTCGGCGGCGAGCGTGAGCACGGGGAGGCTGGCGTTGACCACCTGGACGGCGCCCGGGACCGTGCCCGGCAGCAGCATCGCGATGATCGGCGAGCACACGATGCCGAGCCCGAACCCCACGCCGCCCTGCACCACCGCGCCGGCGAACACCGCGAGCCCGCACAGCAGGAGCGGCACGATGTCCTGGCCCACGGCGAGCAGGCTAATAGGGCGCCGGAAACGCGGTTACGGCGGGGTCCGGAACGCGGTGGCACGGTGGCACGCCCGGTGGAAGGGCGGAGGCTCGGCCTGGACCGCTCCCCGCAGGGCCGGCACTCCCCCGCGGCAGCCGGCCGTACCGGCCGCCCGGGCGACCCCGCTCGTATCCGGACCGTACGGCCCGGCCGTACCCGGACGGCCCGGGCCGGCCGGACGGGTGCCGGCCGGCCCGGGGCACGTCCACGGCGCGAACCCGCTCAGCTCTTGCTCTTGGCGAGCAGGTTGCGCAGCACGTACTGCATGATGCCGCCGTGGCGGTAGTACTCCGCCTCGCCGGGCGTGTCGATCCGCACGATGGCCTGGAACTCCTTGTCCCCGGCCCGGACCGTGACCGTGCGCGGCGTGGTCCCGGAGTTGAGCTGCTCGATGCCGATGATGTCGAAGGTCTCCTCACCGGTCAGGCCGAGCGACTCCACGGAGTCGCCCTCCTGGAACAGCAGCGGGAGCACGCCCATGCCGATCAGGTTCGAGCGGTGGATCCGCTCGAACGACTCGGCGATCACCGCGCGGACGCCGAGCAGGGCCGTGCCCTTCGCCGCCCAGTCCCGGGACGAGCCGGAGCCGTACTCCTTGCCGGCGAGCACGATGAGCGGGACGCCGGCCGCCTTGTAGTTCATCGCGGCCTCGTAGATGGTCGTCTGCTCGCCGCCCCGGGTGAAGTCGCGGGTGTAGCCGCCCTCCACCCCGTCGAGGAGCCGGTTGCGCAGCCGGATGTTGGCGAAGGTGCCGCGGATCATCACCTCGTGGTTGCCCCGGCGGGAGCCGTACGAGTTGAAGTCCTTGACCGCGACCCCGTGCTCCTGCAGGTAGCGGCCGGCCGGCGAGTCGGGCTTGATCGCACCGGCCGGGGAGATGTGGTCCGTGGTGACCGAGTCGCCGAGCAGCGCGAGCACGCGGGCGCCCCGGATGTCCGACACCGGCTCCGGCTCCGCGGGCATGCCGTCGAAGTACGGCGCCTTGCGCACGTACGTGGAGTCCGGGTCCCAGGAGAAGGTGTCACCGGTCGGGACCGGCAGGGACTGCCAGCGCTCGTCGCCCTTGAAGACGTCCGCGTAGTCCCGGACGAACAGGTCCTGGGAGATCGACTCGGAGACCACGGCGGAGATCTGCTCCGGCGTGGGCCAGATGTCCCGGAGGTACACCGGCTTGCCGTCGCTCCCGGTGCCGATCGGCTCGTTCTCGAAGTCGATGTCCATCGTCCCGGCGAGCGCGTACGCCACCACCAGCGGCGGCGAGGCCAGGTAGTTCATCTTCACGTCCGGGTTGATCCGGCCCTCGAAGTTGCGGTTGCCGGAGAGCACGGCCGTGACCGCGAGGTCGGCGGACTGGATCGCCGCGGAGATCTCCGGGTCGAGCGGCCCGGAGTTGCCGATGCAGGTGGTGCACCCGTAGCCGACCAGGTTGAAGCCGAGCTTGTCGAGGTACGGCTGGAGGCCGGACCGCTCGAAGTACCCGGTGACCACCTGCGAGCCCGGCGCCAGGGAGGTCTTCACCCACGGCTTGCGGGTGAGGCCCTTGTCGACCGCGTTCTTGGCGAGCAGGGCCGCCCCGAGCATGACGTACGGGTTGGAGGTGTTGGTACACGAGGTGATCGCGGCGATCACCACGGCGCCGTGGTCGAGCTCGAAGGTCGTGCCGTCGGAGAGGGTGACCTTGGTCGGCCGGTGCGGGCGGCCGCCGTCGAGCTTGGCCGGGTGCGGCCGGTCACCGCTGCCGCCGTGCGAGATGGCCGGGGAGTCGGAGGCCGGGAACGACTCGGCGGACGCCTCGTCGGTGGGCCCCTGGACGCTGTCGCCCGGCACGTAGTCCCGGACGGCCGCCCGCCAGGCGGACTTGGCGTCGGAGAGCGGGATGCGGTCCTGCGGCCGCTTCGGGCCGGCGATGGACGGGACCACGGTGCCGAGGTCGAGCTCGAGGTACTCGGAGAAGACCGGCTCGGGGGCGGACGGGTCGAGCCACAGGCCCTGCTCCTTGGCGTACGCCTCGATCAGGGCGATCTGCTCGGCCGACCGGCCGGTGAGCCGGAGGTAGTCGATGGTCTGCTGGTCGATCGGGAAGATCGCGCAGGTCGAGCCGAACTCGGGGCTCATGTTGCCGATCGTGGCCCGGTTCGGCACCGGGATGCTGGCGACGCCCTCGCCGTAGAACTCGACGAACTTCCCGACCACCCCGTGCTTGCGGAGGATCTCGGTGATCGTGAGCACCAGGTCGGTGGCGGTGGCGCCGGCGGGGAGCTTGCCGGTGAGCTTGAAGCCGACCACCCGCGGGATCAGCATCGAGATCGGCTGGCCGAGCATGGCGGCCTCGGCCTCGATGCCGCCCACGCCCCAGCCGAGGACGCCGATGCCGTTCTCCATGGTGGTGTGGGAGTCGGTGCCGACGCAGGTGTCGGGGTAGGCCTTGCCGTCGCGGGTCATCACGACCCGGGCCAGGTGCTCGATGTTCACCTGGTGGACGATGCCGGTGCCCGGCGGGACGACCTTGAACTGGTCGAACGCGGTCTGGCCCCAGCGCAGGAACTGGTACCGCTCGCGGTTGCGCTCGTACTCCCGCTCGACGTTGCGCTGGAAGGCGTCGGACCGGCCGAAGAAGTCGACGATCACCGAGTGGTCGATCACGAGCTCGGCCGGGGCGAGCGGGTTGATCTTCGCGGGGTCACCGCCGAGGTCCCGCATGGCCTCGCGCATGGTCGCGAGGTCCACGATGCAGGGCACACCGGTGAAGTCCTGCATGATCACCCGGGCCGGGGTGAACTGGATCTCCACGCTCGGCTCGGCCTGCGGGTCCCAGTTCGCCAGGGCGCGGATGTGGTCGGCCGTGACGTTGGCGCCGTCCTCGGTGCGGAGCAGGTTCTCCAGCAGGATCTTCAGGCTGTACGGGAGGCGCGCCGACCCCTCGACGGCGTCCAGCCGATAGATCTCATATGTCGCGTCACCGACGCGTAGCGTGTCACGGCTGCCGAAGCTGTTCGCGGACACCATTCGCCTCCCCAGTATCCGGCTTCACCATTTGATTCGCGTATGCATCCTGCCGCACGCGCGGAACGCCCCGGCCGGTAGGGGCGCTCCATCGGTGCGGCCGGCAATATATCTCGATATCAAGATATCTACCAAGATATCTCGACATCAAGCTATCAACGGCGGCACCTTGCCCGCCGTCCGGCCCGGCGGCAAAGACGAGCGAACTTCCGGTATGCGCAAGCTCAGACGGGCATCAGGCGCACGTACGCCAGCACCAGCACGGTGATCGCGAGCGCCGGCCCGAGGAACCGCCTCTCGAAGGTCTTCCCCGTTTTGAACCCGATATCGAACGGCAGCAGCCACCGCCCGCGGATGGGCCACAGCACCGGGCACCCGCGCTCGGTCAGGCAGTCGCCGAGCACGTGGGCCAGGCATCCGATGCCCACGGCGAGCCCGAGCCACGCGTAGCCGACCCCCAGCCCGGTGAACGCGACGAAGATCCCGGCGGTGAGCACCGCGTTCATCACCGCCGACGTGATCGTCTTGCGGGGCACCCCAATCCCGACCGCCCGTAACGCCAGGCCGATCATCAGGATGACCAGCACGTCGCGCCCGATCGGCTGGTGGGCGGCGAGCAGGTACGCGCCCACGCCGCAGAGCACGGAGAAGAAGAGCGAGTGGGTCATGTTCCGGTGGCCCCCGCTGACCGCGTTCAGCCCCTTGCTCAGCGCCCAGGTCACCGGGCCGAAGGTCTGCGCGATCGTGCTGTTGGGGTGGTCGAGGTCGGGGAGCATCGCCGCCCCGGCGCAGACCACCGCCCCGGCGATCAGCTCGGGCGGTGAGGTGATCGAGCCGGTGACCGCGGCGAGCTCCGGCCGGCCGAGGGTCTCGGGCAGCGCGGCGAGGGCGGGCGCGGCGGCGAGCCAGACCGCCGCCCCGCTGAGGGCGTGCGAGTGGCCCATCATCTCAAGATCACGCCTTGAGACTGTACGGCAAAGCCGCCGGGGCCGCATCTTCCCCACGGTGACAGGGCCGCGTCTCCCCCCCCCCGCAGGACGTGGTCGCGTTCGCCCGGGGAGGCCGCTTCCCGCCCGAGGACGAGGCGTCCGGCTTCCCAGCGGAGAACGGGCGCCCGGCGAAGGGCGGCCACGCCACGCGCGGAGCCCCCGCCCCGGCGCGGCGCGCGAGAGCACCCGCCGCGCCCTGCCCGGAGGACGGGCCGGCGTCCGGCTTGCGGAAGCCGCGCCCGCCGGTCGAGGCCGGGAGAGAACGAAAGACGGGCCGGTCCCGAGAGCACCCCCCAGCCCTCTCAAAGGGACCGGCCCCGTCTCGCATGATCAACGAACGGCGCGCCGGCGGTGTTCCCGGATCAGCACATCAAGATCACGTGACCTCCGTCACATGCGGCCCGGCTCGCATTGCTCCTGGTGAGGGCGGGCGGCAGGGGCCGACGGCACCTCCCGCCGCGTCCGCTCGATCGTGCCGGCCGGGCCGGACCGGCGCCGGACGCGACGCGGGCCCCTTCGCAGGGCGGCACGACGCGGGCCCCACCCCAGGGCGGTGCCGGCCATGCCGCCTCAGCCGCCGTCCCGGCGCGGCCACACCGGAGGAGTCACCCGGCACCGGAAATGACTGCCCACGCGAAGGTATCGCGATATATCTTTGAGGTATCTCGTACAGCTCGCCGACAGTACGTGGGCTCGTGCTGCACGGCGAACGGACACGCACGGTGGAACGGATCGCAAGGGGCAACTGGCATGTGGTGGTACGAGCTGTTCCAGGGACACGGTGAGCGGCGGCACCGGAGCGCGCCCCGCCGGCACGGTCACGGGCATGGGCACGGCTGGGGCGGGCCGTTCTCCCCGTTCTGGGGCGGGTTCAAGTTCGGCACGTGGGGGTTCACCGGAGGCCGGAAGGCCAAGCGCGGGGACGTCCGCGCGGCGATCCTCGCGCTCCTCGCCGAGGAGCCCCGCAACGGCTACCAGATCATCCAGGAGATCACCGAACGCAGCCAGGGCGGCTGGCAGCCCAGCCCCGGCGCGGTCTACCCGGCGCTCCAGCAGCTCGCGGACGAAGGGCTGGTGATCGCGGAGGAGTCGGAGGGCAAGAAGACCTTCCGGCTCACCGAGGCCGGCCGCGCCTACGTCGCGGAGCACCGCGACGAGCTGCGGGCTCCCTGGGAGGACATGCGGCCGGACATCGGCGAGGACGTGGCCGAGCTGTTCAACCTCGCCCGCCAGGCCGCCACGGCCCTGGTGCAGATCGTCAACGGCGGCAGCCCGGGGCAGCTCGCCCGGGCCAAGCAGGTGCTCACCGAGACCCGCCGCAAGCTCTACCAGATCCTCGCCGAGGGAGACGACGAGGAGTGATCCGATGGTGAACCCGGACGAGACGCGGATCGGCGACCGGGAACGGGACGCGGTGGCCGAGCTGCTCCAGGAGGCGTACGCGGAGGGCCGCATCGGCCGGGACGAGCTCGACGAGCGGCTGACCGCGGCGCTCTCCGCCCGCACCGCCGGAGAGCTGCGCGCGATCACGGCCGACCTGACCGGTCCGTCCGGCCCCGGTCACCCCCACCACCCGCACGGGCCGCGCCACCGGCCAACCCTGCACTGCCGCCCTGTACGGCACGCCCACGCCCACCCCGGCTTCGCATGGCCCGGGCCGTACGGCGGGCTCGCCTGGCGGCCGCACCCGGCGGTCATGGGGTGGCGGAGGGCGGCGCCCGGGATCAGGAGGCCGACCGGGATCGTCCCCCTGGTGCTGGTGATCGCGGCCATGGCGTTCTTCTTGCCGTGGCTGCTCTGGGTCGGGTTCCGCCTGCTCCTGATCGCCTGCCTGGCCGGGACTGCGGTCGCGGTCATCCACCACGCGACCGGCCACCGCCACCGGCGCCGGTGACCGGCGACGCGCCATTCCGCACCCGCCGGACCGGGCCGTGCGCCCGGTCCGGCGCTCCCGTACCTGAACGCGGAGGCCGCCGGTGGAAGCGGAGGCCTCCGCGGTGCGAAGCCCGGGATCGGCGGGTCCGGCGGCGCCCGGGCCGGTGCCGATCGGCATCGGCGGCACCGCGCCGGCGGGCCATCGCCCCGGCCTCACCCGCCCGCGCCGTCCCTCGGTGGGCGGGGAGCAGGCCGCCGGGCGCCCGGCCCCTTCCCTGGGCCCGCAGACGTGTTCCGTGGGCCCGCGGACGTACGGTCCCGGGCCGTCACGCGTGGAGTCCGGGCGATCAGACGTGCGGCAGCACCTCGGCCGCCAGGAGCTCCAGGTGCTCCAGGTCGGTGAGGTCGAGCACCTGCAGGTAGATCCGCTCCGCGCCGAGCTCGGCGAAGCGGCCGATCTTGTCCACGATCTCCTGGGGCGTACCGGCGAGCCCGTTCACCCGGAGCTCGTCCACCTCGCGGCCGATCGCCGCGGCCCGGCGGGCGATCTCCGCCTCGTCCCGCCCGGCGCAGACGACCTGCGCCGCGGAGAGCCGGATCGACTCGCGCCCGGCCTCCTCGCACGCCTCCCGCACCCGATCGAAGATCACCTTGGTCTCGTCCGGCGTCCGGAACGGCGCGTTGAACTCGTCGGCGAACCGCGCCGCGAGCCGGGGCCCCCGCCGCGTGCCCCAACCGCCGAGGATGACCGGCGGCCGCGGGCGCTGCACCGGCTTCGGCAGGGCCGGGGAGTCCACCAGCCGGTAGTACTTCCCCTCATACGAGAACGTCCCGGTCGCCGTCCACAGCCCGGTGATGATCTCGAGCTGCTCCTCCAGCCGCTCGAACCGCTCCTTCATCGGCGGGAACGGGATGCCGTACGCGAGGTGCTCCTCTTCGTACCACGCGGCCCCGAGGCCGAACTCGACCCGCCCGCCGCTCATCTGGTCGACCTGGGCGACCGAGACCGCGAGCGGGCCCGGGAAGCGGAACGTGCTCGCGGTGACCAGGACTCCGAGCCGGATCCGCGACGTCTCCCGGGCGAGCCCGGCGAGCGTCACCCACGCGTCCGTGGAGCCAGGCCCAGGGTCACCCGGGCCGATCCGGACGTAGTGGTCTGAGCGGAAGAACCCGTCGAAGCCCAGCCGCTCCGCGGCCTGGGCGACCCGGAGCAGGTCGTCGTACGTGGCCCCCTGCTGCGGCTCGGTAAAGATTCTTAACTTCACATGCTCATTATCCCGATCGGCGATGAATCCGTTGGTACAGTGCAGTTCGCCGGTACGTAAAGTGATCACGGCACCACCCGGGGTGATGAGCGGTGGAGGCGGCACGGCCGACGGAGGAGACGGGCAACCCGCCCCGCGCCCTGGTGCGCCTCGGCGCTGTGGCGCTCGCCGTGGGGACCGGGGTGGCGCTCTGGCTGCTGCCCGGACCGGTCCAGCCGGAGGGCGAGGCGAAGCAGCAGCCACGTGCCCCGTCGGCCACGCCGAGCGCCGCCCGGCAGCGGCCCGCGTCCGGGCCGGCCATGCCCCGCTACCGGGCCTTCCTCCGCGTGTCCGACGGCCCGGTGCCCGACCCGTCCGGCACGGCGCGGACGGCCGGCGTCCGCTGGTTCGTGCTCGGGCACCTCATCGCGGGGCCGGACGGGTGCACGGCGCGCTGGGCCGGGGTGCCGTCCGCGCGCGCCGGCGCGGTGACCGGCAGGGTCGCCGGGATCGCCGCGCGGCTCCGGGCGGACGGCCGGCACGCCTGGCCGGTGTTCGGCGGGCCGGGCGGGCCGGAGCTCTCGGCCGCCTGCCCGGACCAGGAGCGCCTCACCGCCGCCTACCGGCAGGTGATCGACGCGCTCCGTCCCACCGGCATCGACTTCGAGATCAACGACCCCTCCGATCCGGCCGCCTCCCGGCGGAGATCGGCCGCGATCGCGCTGCTCCAGCGGGAGGCGCGCGACCGGGGCCGCCCGCTGCGGGTGACCTTCACCCTTCCCGCCACCGAGCGCGGCCTGGCCCAGACCGACCTGGCCATGCTCCGCACCGCCCGGGCGTCGGGGGTGACGATCGACGGCGTCGACCTGCTCGTGCCCCTGCGGCCCGGCGGCCTCACCCGGCTGCTGACGGCCGCCCGGTCGGCCCACCGGCAGCTCGCCGCGGTCCTCGGCGTCACGGGCCGGGCGCTATGGCGCCGGATGGGCCTCACCCCGGTCCTCGACTCCCCCGCGGACCTCGGCCCGCTGCAGGCGCGGCGGCTCGCGGTCTTCCGTGCCCGGACCGGCCTCGGCTGGCTCTCCACCGGTGGGGCACGGCCGGGCGATGAGACGGTCCGGGTGCTCGCCGGGCCCGGACCGGCCCGGGATGACCAGGGCGAATCCGTTGCTACCGTGGGAGGCACGACCCGAGTTCCTTAGCCCCGCGGGCAGAGCGGGGTACCACCAGAGGGAGGGATGGCCTATGCCATCCGCTCGAGAGCTCAAGGACCTCCTGTTCCTCGCCATCAACGACCACGACCTGTACCGGGTGCTCGACTGCTACGCGCCCGACGCGGTGTACGTGAGCCCGGTGGGCGTGATGGAAGGGCACCAGCAGATCTCCTGGCACTTCGAGCACCTCTTCAAGAGCTTCCCGGACCTGTGCTACACGGCGTGGTACAAGGCGCCGTGCGACGATCCGGCGGTCACGGAGTACACCATGACCGGCACGCACATGGGCCCGCTCCTCCTGCCGAACGGTGAGGTGGTGGAGGCGACCGGGCGGCGCATCACGGTCCGCGGGTCGTGCGCGTGCGCCATCGAGCACGGGAAGATCATCACCGATCGGGACTACTTCGACCAGCTCGAGCTCTACTGCCAGCTCGGCTTCGCGCTGACCACCGCGCCGCGTCCCTGACCCGCGGCGCCCGCCCGCGCCCCTGCCGCGCGGGAGCTGCCCGAGGCCCTGCCGGGTGGGACCTGCCCGCGCCCTTGGCGCGTGAGGTCCGCCCACCCCTCTGACGCGCGGGGCGCGGCGTCCGTCGGCTCAGCACCAGTGATCACCAGGCCCCACGCCCCTGACGCGCGGGGCCCTGCGCTCACCGTCTGACCAGCAGCGCCACGCACTCCACGTGGTGGGTCATCGGGTACTGGTCGAACGCGCGCAGCTCCGCCAGCTCGTACCCGTGCGGGGTGAGCCAGGCGATGTCCCGGGACATGGTCGCCGGGTCGCAGGAGACGTACACGAACCGGGACGGCCCGAGCCCGGCGATCCGCTCCACCACCTCGCGTCCCAGCCCGGTCCGCGGCGGGTCGGCGACCACCAGGTCGGCGCGCGCCGCCGCGCCGAGCGCCTCCTCCACCCTGCCCCGTTCGATCCTCGTGTTCGGCAGGTCGCGGAGGTTCCACCGGGCGTCCCGCACGGCCTGCGGGTCCGACTCGACCCCGAGGACGCTCCCCTCCGGGCCCACGGCCTCGCCGAGCCCGGCGGCGAACAACCCGGCCCCGCAGTACAGGTCGAGCGCCCGCTCCCCCGGGGCGGGCCGCCCCAGCTCGAGCACCGTCCGGAGCAGGGTCTCCGGGGCGCCGGGGTGGATCTGCCAGAACCCGCTGCCGGTCACCCGGAACTCCCGGTGGCCGGCGCGCTCGGTCAGCGAAGGGCTCCCCTTGAGCACCCGGACGCCCCGCCTGCCCTGGTCGAGGAGCACGGCCGCGTCCACCTCCGGGACGGTCACCCGCCGCCGTGGGCGGATGATCACGGCGCGGTCGCCGCCGGAGGAGGCGGCCACCTCCACCGTTTCGGCCCCGGGCCAGCGCCTGGCCTCGGCGCCGACCTCCTCGACGCCGGGGTGGGCGATCGGGCAGGAGCCGACGTGCTCGATCTCGTGCGACCGGTGGCGGCGCAGCCCGAGCCGGCCGTCGGGTCCGGCCGCGAACCGGACGCGGGTCCGCCAGCCGAGGCCGCCGCTCGCGCCCGGCACCTCCTCGACCTCGACCGCGCGGTCGATCCCCGCGAGCCGCCGGAGCTGCTCGGCCACGACCTCGGCCTTGAGCCGGCGCTGGGCCGCGAGCGAGGCGTGCTGCCAGTCGCAGCCGCCGCAGCGGCCCGGGCCGCTGAACGGGCAGGGCGGGGTGACCCGGTCGGGTGAGGGGTCCAGGATCTCGACGGCGTCCGCGCGGAGGAACCGCGCGGTCTCCTCGGTCACCTCGGCGAGCACCCGCTCCCCCGGCAGGGCGTGCCGGACGAACACCACGCGGCCCTCATGCCGCGCGACGCACCAGCCGCCGTTGGCGACCTTCTCCACCTTGAGCTCAATCGGCACGGCGGCCTCCTTCCCATCCGGCACTGTGCACCGGCCCGTCCTCGATCACGCCTCGTCGTGCCGGTCCGCCTCCGGCTCCCGGCCGCGCCACCGGCGGCGGACCACCCAGTGGGCCAGCTCGTCCCGCCGGCCCACGAGCCGGTTGGAGGAGGTGAGCTGCCAGGGCACGCTCGTCACCATGACGCCGGGCTTGAACAGCAGCCGCCCCTTGAGCCGGAGCGCGCTCTGGTTGTGCAGCAGGTGCTCCCACCACCGGCCGACCACGTACTCGGGGATGAAGACGGTCACCACGTCCCGGGGCGACCGCCGGCGCAGTGACTTCACGTAGTCGAGCACCGGACCGGTGATCTCACGATACGGCGAATCGAGGATCTTCAGCGGCACGGGGATGCCGCGGGCGTCCCACTCCTCCTGCAGCCGGGCGGCCTCCTCCGGGTCCACGGCCACGGTGACCGCCTCCAGGCTGGACGGCCGCGTGGCCCGGGCGTAGGCGAGCGCGCGCAGGGTCGGCTTGTGGAGCTGGGAGACGAGCACGATCGCGTGGTTGCGCGCGGGGAGCATCTGCTCCTCCGGCGCGCCCTCCGCGGCGAGCGCCAGCTCCTCGGCCACCTGGTCGTAGTGGCGCCGGATGCCCTTCATGAGCAGGAAGATCAGCGGGACCGCGATGCAGACGATGTAGGCGCCGTGGACGAACTTCGAGGCGAGCACGATGGCGAGGACGATCCCGGTCAGCACCGCGCCGAACGCGCTGAGCGCCCGCGAGCGCATGAGGCGGCGGCGCGCCCGGGGGTCGGTCTCCGTGGCGAGGAGCCGGTTCCAGTGGCGGACCATGCCGGTCTGGCTGAGGGTGAACGCCACGAACACGCCGACGATGTAGAGGTTGATCAGCCTGCTCACGTCGGCGTCGAACATCCAGATCAGCGTGATCGCCCCCACGGCGAGCAGGACGATGCCGTTGCTGAAGGCGAGGCGATCCCCCCGGGTGTGGAGCTGCCGCGGCATGTAGCGGCTCTGCGCGAGGACCGACGCGAGCACGGGGAAGCCGTTGAACGCGGTGTTGGCGGCGAGGAACAGGATGAGCGCGGTGACCGCGGAGATGACGATGAAGGGCAGCGAGGCGCCGGAGAACACCGCCGCCGCGACCTGGGCGATGATCGGCTGCTGGTAGTAGTCGGGACCGGCCGGCGCACCGTCGATGAGGACGTTGCTCGCGACGTGGGACGGCTCGGCGAGCTTCACCCCGGAGCGCAGGGCGAGGAAGATGATCCCGCTGAACATGGCGATGGAGAGCAGGCCCATCAGCAGCAGGGTGATCGCGGCGTTCCTGCTCTTCGGCTTCCGGAAGGCGGGAACCCCGTTGCTGATCGCCTCGACGCCGGTCAGCGCCGCGCACCCGGACGAGAACGCGCGGAGGATCACGAGCGCGGCCGCCGGCCCGGCCAGGTCGGCGTGCTCGGCGACGATCTCGTACCCGGCGGTCGGCGCCCGCAGCTCGTCACCGAACCCGAACAGCCGGACCAGGCCCCACGCGACCATGCCGAGGACCGCCGCCATGAAGGCGTACGTGGGGATGGCGAAGGCGATCCCGGACTCCCGGAGCCCGCGCAGGTTGATGATCGTCAGGAACGCGACGATCGCGATCGCCACCGCCGGCCGGTGCGCGGCGACGAAGGGGAACATCGCGGCCACGTAGTCGACGCCGTTGGAGACCGAGACGGCGACCGTGAGCACGTAGTCGACGATCAGCGCGCTCGCGACGATCAGCCCGGGGTTGGTGCCGAGGTTCGTGGTCACCACCTCGTAGTCGCCCCCGCCGCTCGGGTAGGCGTGCACGTTCTGCCGGTAGGAGGCGACCACCGTGGCCATGACGAGGACGACCGCGGCCGCCACCCACGGGCCGTAGGTGTAGAAGCCGATACCGCCGATGGACAGGACGATCAATATCTCCTGGGGCGCGTACGACACCGAGGAGAGGGCGTCGCTGGCGAATATCGGCAGCGCCACCCGTTTGGGGAGCAGCTGATGGTGGAGCTGGGTGCTGCGCAGCGCCCGGCCCACCAACAGCCGCTTGACAAGGTGGGTAATCTTCCACACGCCAGACGAGCCTAGTGCCCGCGTGCCACATGGCCGTGAGGAGCGACCACCTGACACGGAGTCCGGGAGACCGGGACATACTGGGCGGTGAGAAGACCGCGCCAACCGACCGGCGGGGGACGATGCACGTAGTGATCATGGGGTGCGGGCGGGTCGGCGCGACCCTCGCCCACATCCTGGAGGACAACGGACATTCGGTCGCCATCATCGACCGGGACCCGCAGGCCTTTCGCCGGCTCCGCCCCGGCTTCCAGGGACGCCGGGTCACCGGCATCGGGTTCGACCGGGACGTGCTCATCGAGGCGGGCATCCAGTCGGCCGCCGCCTTCGTCGCCGTCAGCAGCGGCGACAACTCCAACATCATCTCCGCGCGGGTGGCGCGGGAGATGTTCGGCGTCGACAACGTGGTCGCCCGCATCTACGACCCCCGCCGGGCCGAGGTGTACCAGCGGCTGGGGATCCCGACCGTCGCCACCGTGCGGTGGACCGCCGATCAGATCCTGCGGCGGCTCATGCCGGACGGCGCCGAGCCGCTGTGGCGTGACCCGACCGGCACGGTGGTCCTGGCCGAGGTGAGCTTCCACCCCGGCTGGGTCGGCGTGCGCGTGAAGGACGTCGAGGCGGCCACCGGGGCGCGGGTCGCCTTCCTCAACCGGATCGGCGAGGCGATCGTCCCCAAGCCCGGCACCCTGCTGCAGGACGGCGACGTGCTCCACGTGGTCGCGGCGGAGCGCGAGATGGAGCACATCAGCAAGGTGCTGTCCGGCCCACCGTCAGAAGAGGAGTAGTCATGCGCGTCGCGATCGCCGGTGCCGGCGCGGTCGGCCGGTCCATCGCGGCCGAGCTGCTGGAGAACGGCCACGAGGTCCTGCTGATCGACAACGACCCCAAGGCCATCAAGATCGACAGCGTCCCGCAGGCCGAATGGCTCCTCGCCGATGCGTGCGAGATCTCCTCGCTCGACGAGGCGGGCCTGAACACCTGCCACGTCGTCGTCGCCGCCACCGGTGACGACAAGGTCAACCTGGTGGTCTCGCTGCTCGCCAAGACCGAGTACGGCGTGCCGCGGGTGGTGGCCCGGATCAACCACCCGAAGAACGAGTGGCTGTTCAACGAGTCGTGGGGCGTCGACGTCGCGGTCTCCACCCCGCGCCTGCTCTCCGCGCTGGTCGAGGAGGCGGTGAGCGTGGGCGACCTGGTCCGCCTGATGACCTTCCGGCAGGGCCAGGCCAACCTGGTGGAGCTCACCCTCGCCGACAACGCCCCGGTGGTCGGCAAGCCGGCCGGCTCGGTGCCCTGGCCGGAGGACGCCGCGCTCGTCGCGATCCTGCGCGACGGGCGGGTCATGGTGCCCACCACGGACACGCCGCTGGAGGCCGGGGACGAGCTGCTGTTCGTGGCGAACCAGGACGTGGAGGAGCGTCTCGCGCGCCTGCTCTCCGGCCGCTGACCGGCCCGGGCGGGACGTCCCCCAGCCGTGGTACGGTACCGCGGCCGTGGCGATCCGTGCCCGTGGTGGACCACGCGGCGGCACGGCCGGGCGCCCGGTAACGGGCCGCCGGACCGGCACGCCCCGGACCGGCCTGCCGGCCTTGAGGTACGAGCCCCGATCACGCCGCCGGCCTGGCACGCCGGGTCGAGGCCGCCGGCTCCGGCAGATCTCGTTCGGGGACCCGAAGGCGCCCTCGAAACGGTGGGCCGGACCGGGCGACCGAGCCCGCACCAGGCCGCCGGCTCTGGCAAGCCCGGCCATCGAGTGATCAGACCCGGACACCGGACCAGACCGCCGGCTCCGGCAGACCTCGATCGGGACCCGAAGACGAGGCCGGGTCGGTGGGCGGCCTGGGCGACCGTGCCCGAACCGGGCCACCGGGCCTGGCGAGCCCGGTTGTCGAGCGATCGGACCCGCCACGCCGGATCAGGCCGCAGGACGTGGCGACCCGGATCAGACCGCAGGGCGTGGCGGCCCGGATGAGGCCGCCGGGTCTCCCGGGTCAGGTCGCCGGTCCGACCCCGGAGCTGAGCGGGGTGCGGCCGCGGGCGAGCAGCCAGGCCATCCCGGCGAAGGCCGCGACCTGGAGCGGCCACCCCATCACGACCTTCGCCAGGCCGAGCGCGGCCACCAGGTCCGCCCAGTACAGCGGGAGCTGCACCACGACCCGCAGCAGGCACGGGAGGATCAGCAGCCAGGTGAGCCGGTTGCACAGCCGCACCATCCCCGGATCCGACCGCCACCCGACCGGGTCCCCGGTCACCGAGCCGATCAGGAAGCCCATGATCGGCCACCGGACGGCGACCGAGAGCAGCATCCCGCCCGCGTAGGCGGCGTTGTACAGGATCCCGGGCAGGAAGACGTCCTTGGCCTCCCCGGTGCGGGAGGCGAACAGGGCGCCGATCCCGATCCCGACGAGGCTGTTGAGCACGTACTGGGGGGTGCTGCGCGTCACCAGCCGCACCAGGAGCAGGGCGACCGTGCTGCCGATGCTCACCATCAGCGACAGCTTGAGGTCGTGCGTGGTGAGCCACATCAGGGTGAAGACGATCGTCGGCGCCGCCGCCTCGATGATCCCGCGCTTGCCCCCCAGCGCCTTGGCGAGGTGGGCGCGCACGGCCGCCTCGGCGGTCTCGTACGCCGCGGCCGAGCCGGTCGTGTCGGCTGCGCTCATCCGGCCTCCCGTGTGTCAGTCGTCATCTTCCCCGGCGGGCCGAAGCTCATAGCGGGGATTGAACATGACCTTCCGGTCGCCCTGCACGCTCACCAGGCCTTCGGCCTGCAGCGCCCGTCCCGGCTCGATACCGACGATCTTGCGGCGGCCGAGCCACACGAGGTCGATCACCCCGGAGCCGTCGTAGAGCTCGGCCTCGAGGGCCGGCGCCCCGCCGCGCGGCCGCAGCGTCACGGTGCGCAGGACGCCGACCACCCGGGTGCGCTGCCGGTCGCCGCATGCGGCGATCAGGGTGGCGCCGAGCCGTCCGGTCTCCTCCTGTAGCTCGGCCGCGTCCTGCTCCTCCTCGGTGGCGAGCAACCGGTGGAGCAGGGCGCGCAGCCCACCGCGTCTGACAGGCCCCCGCGTGGTCATGGGTCCGCTCACCTGGTCTCCTGGACACCGATGTTCAGCCGAAGCATACGTGAGGGATCGACGGGGCTCCCCGGTCAGCGGGTCTCGGCGATCTCCGGACCGCGCTCGAACGGCCGGAGCTCGTCCTCCTGCCGCCCGCTCTGGTCGATGAGCTGGCGCGCCTGGTCGGGCAGCCGGAGCAGGATCGGCTCCTTGGGCGGCATCGGCTCGTCGCCCCGGACGACCACGGTGTCGCGCACCACGCTCTCCAGGACCTCGGCCGCCTCCGGATCGACCGCCGCGCGGCCGGTGATGATCGCGCGCAGCATCCACCGCGGGCCGTCGATCCCGGCGTAGCGGACCCGCTGCGGCTCGCCCTCCTGCTGGGGCATGTAGGCGACCAGCTCGACGCCGAACGGCCCCTCCTGCTCCTCGGTCTTCCCGCCGGCCTTCTCGACCTCTTGGGCGATCTCGGCGCGCACCTCGTCCCAGATCCCGCTCCGCTTCGGCGCGGCCATCGCCTGGAGGTGGAGCATGCTGTCCTTGACCAGGACGAGCGCGCCGTCGATCTGATCGCCCGTCACGCTCACCCGGATCTCGAAGCCGGGCCGTACGGGGACGCGCAGGCCGCCCAGGTCGATCCGGTCCGCCTGGGGGTACGGGTCATCGGCGTCCCAGGGTCCGGAGGTCCGGGCCGGAGGGGCCGGTTCCTCCTCGGTGACGACCGGGGTCGCCTCGGCCTCCTCCTGCTTCGCGCGTCGTCGGCGTCGGAACAGCATCCGTTCACACTCCTCCATGTCGTCGGGCGCCCGGCCGGTGGGTCCGGCTCAGGCCCCGGTGGACCCGAAACCGTTCGCACCGCGGCTCGAACCGGGCAACCGCTCTACCTCGTAGAATGCCGCCTTCTCCACCCTCTGGATGACGAGCTGCGCGATGCGGTCGCCCCGCTTGAGCCGGACCGTCTCCCGGGGGTCCGTGTTGATCAGGGTCACCTTGATCTCACCGCGGTAGCCGGCGTCGATCGTGCCGGGCGCGTTCACCAATGTGACACCGTGCTTCGCCGCGAGCCCGGACCGGGGGTGCACGAAGGCGGCGTAGCCGTCGGGGAGCGCGATCGCGATCCCCGTGCCGACCACCGCCCGCTCCCCCGGCTTCAGCTCGACGTCCTCGGTGGCGTACAGGTCGGCCCCGGCGTCCCCCGGGTGGGCGTAGGACGGGAGAGGGAGGCCGGGATCGAGCCGGCGGATCAGTACCTCGACGCTCATCGCTCCGCCTCGACCGCCGAAAGATTGCGTTCACTCACAAGGCACGACCCTACCCCTTGCGCTGGGGAGAGACGGCCTCACCGGACTCCGGTTCGCGGTTCGCCGCGCCCTGATCGCCCCCGGGTTCGCGCGGTGGCGCGGGCTCCGCGGGGGCCCCGGGCTCCGGAGACGGCGTGGCGGGCGCGGCGGGGGTGGGCGCCGTGCCCGCGGACGGACCCGCGGGCGAGCCGGCCGGGGCCGCGGCCGGCACGCCCGGCGGGGGCGCGGGCCGCTCCGCGCGGAACAGCTCGGGCAGGGCCCGGTAGAGGACGGCGGTGAGCGGCACCGCCACCGCGGCGCCGGGGATCCCGGCGATCACACCGCCGACCGCGAGCACGAGGATCACCGCCAGCGGGTGGAAGTCGATGGCCCGGCCGACGATCTGCGGCTGGAACAGGTGGTTCTCGAGCTGCTGCTCGACCACGAGGATCGCGAGGAAGACCAGCGCGGAGATCCAGCCCTGCGCCCCGAGCGTGACGAGGGTGGCGAGCCCGCCGGTGACCACGATGCCGATGATCGGGATGAAGCTGCCCAGGAAGATCAGCACGGCGAGCGGCACCCACAGGGGCACGCCCATGACCGCGAGCACGGTCCCCATGACGATGCCGTGGATGGCCGCGATCGCCACCGTGCCCTGGACGTAGTGGCAGATGGTCACCCAGGCGGCGCGCCCGGCCCGGTCGACCCGGGGCGCCGCGTCGCCGAACGCCTTGAGGAACCAGGCCCAGATCTTGTCGCCGTCCTTCAGCAGGAAGAACGTCACGAACACCACCAGGACGAAGGAGGCGAGCGCCTCGAGCACCGCGGTCGCCCCGGTGAGCACGGTGTTGACGATCTCGTTGCGCTGCTCGGTGAGCTGCTTGCCGATCTCGTCGACGATGTGGGTGATCTGGGCCTGCTTCAGCTGGAGCGGTCCGTTGAGCAGCCAGTGCTGGGCCTCGGCGGCGGTGCGCTGGAGCTGCTCGACCAGCCGGGGGAACTCCTCGTTGGCGCGGTTGCCGATGAGGAAGCCGACCCCGACGATCACCGCCAGGCCGAGCAGCATGGTGATCCACGTCGCGTAGATGGGCCGAAGACCGGCATCGCGCAGCCGCTTGGTCAGCGGGTAGAGGAGCGCGGTGAGCAGGAAGGCGATGGCCACCGGCAGGACCACGATGCTGATCCGCCCGATGATCCAGGCGATCAGGTAGACCATCCCGCAGAGCAGCAGCAGCCGCCAGCTCCATGCGGCCATGGTGACCAGGACCGATGGAACGCCCTCTGGTTGATGCCTGTTCTTCGAGATCACGCTGTCCAGACTGGCACGGTAGCGGGCGTCGCGCGCACTCCTTTTACCCGGCACCCCGGTGCGCCATCGCAAGGCTGTCCGGCCTTTGCGATGCGCGCACCGGAGCTTTGTCCCGGTCCGGCCTAACGGGCCCGGTTCAGCCGGCGAGCGTGGTGACCACGGTGAGCGGGGAGTTCGCGTGCTCGAGCACGAACTCCTCGACGTTGCCCGCGGCGCACAGGTCGTCCTGGGCCTGGCGGATCAGGTCCGCGGTCTCGCCCGTCACGACGAGCCGGGAGACCTCGGCGCGCATGGAGACCTTCGCCTCGGACTTGGTGCGGCGCACGTGGCGGAGCACCTCGGCCACGGCGTCCAGCACCGCGGGGTCGCCGTCGCCGGCCTCGAGCTCCTCGGGGGTCGGCCACGCCGCCCGGTGCACCGATCCCTCCCGCCACCACGACCAGACCTCCTCGGTCACGAACGGCAGGAACGGCGCGAACAGGCGGAGCATCACGTCCAGCGCGCGGCGGAGCGCGGCCACGGCCGAGGGGTCGCCGGCGTAGGCGCGGGCCTTGACCAGCTCCACGTAGTCGTCGCAGAACGACCAGAAGAACCGCTCGGTCCGCTCCAGGGCCCGGGTGTAGTCGTAGCCCTCGAAGGCCTCGGTGGCGTCCTTGACCACCGCGGCGAGCCCGGCGAGCATCGACCGGTCGATCGGCTCGGTGACCTTGAGGTCGCCCTTGGCCGGGAAGCCGAGCACGAACTTCGAGACGTTAAGGATCTTGATCGCCAGCCTGCGTCCGATCTTGATCTGGCCGATGTCGAAGGCGGTGTCGGTGCCGGGACGGCCGCTCGCCGCCCAGTAGCGCACCGCGTCCGAGCCGTACTGCTCGAGCAGGGCCATGGGGGTGACCACGTTGCCCTTGGACTTCGACATCTTCTTCCGGTCCGGATCGAGGATCCAGCCGGAGATGGCCGCGTGCTTCCACGGCAGGGTGCCGTGCTCCAGGTGGGAACGGAGCACCGTGGAGAACAGCCAGGTGCGGATGATCTCGTGCGCCTGGGGCCGCAGGTCCATGGGGAAGACCCGCTTGAACAGGTCGTCGTCCCGCTCCCAGCCGCCGGCGATCTGCGGGGTGAGCGACGAGGTCGCCCAGGTGTCCATGACGTCCGGATCGCCGATGAAGCCGTTCGGCTTGCCGCGCTGGTCCTCGGTGTAGCCGGGCGGCACGTCGGTGGACGGGTCGACCGGCAGCGCCGACTCCGGCGGCGTGATCGGCTTGTCGTAGATCGGGTCGCCCTTGTCGTCCAGCGGGTACCACACCGGGATCGGCACGCCGAAGAACCGCTGGCGCGAGATCAGCCAGTCGCCGGAGAGGCCCTCGACCCAGTTCTCGTACCGGACCCGCATGTGCGGCGGGTGCCATTCGAGCTCGCGGCCCAGCTCGAGCAGGCGCCGGCGCAGCTCGGGGTCGCGGCCGCCGTTGCGGATGTACCACTGCCGGGTGGTGACGATCTCCAGGGGCCGGTCGCCCTTCTCGTAGAACTTCACCGGGCGCCGGACCGGCCGCGGCTCGCCGTCCATGAGCCCGGCCTCGCGCAGCATCTCGACGATCCGCTCGCGCGCCGCCGTCACGGTCTTGCCCGCCAGCTCCCGGTACGGCTCGGCCGGCACGCCGTCCGGCGGCTCGGGCAGCAGGCGGCCGTCCCAGCCGATCACCGGACGGGTGGGCAGGTCGAGCTCGCGCCACCAGGTGACGTCGGTGACGTCACCGAAGGTGCAGACCATGACGATGCCGGTGCCCTTGTCGGGCTCGGCGAGGTGGTGGGCGAGGATCGGCACCTCGACCCCGAAGATCGGGGTACGGGCGGTCTTGCCGAACAGCGGCTGGTAACGCTCGTCGTCGGGGTGGGCCACCAGCGCCACGCAGGCGGGCAGCAGCTCCGGCCTGGTCGTATCGATCCACACCCGGTCACCCTCGCCCGTGCCGGATGGCAGCTCGAATGCGATGCGGTGGAACGCGCCCGGCCACTCCCGGTCCTCGAGCTCCGCCTGGGCGACCGCGGTGCGGAACGTCACGTCCCACAGCGTGGGCGCCTCGGCGAGGTAGGCCTCGCCCCGGGCGAGGTTGCGCAGGAAGGCGCGCTGCGAGGCCGCGCGGGCGTTGTCGCCGATCGTGGCGTAGGTGAGCGACCAGTCCACCGACAGCCCGAGGCGGCGCCACAGCTCCTCGAAGGCCTTCTCGTCCTCGGCGGTGAGCTGCTCGCACAGCTCGATGAAGTTCCGGCGCGAGATCGGCACCTGCTCCCCCGAGCCGCCGCCCCCGCGCCTCGGCGGCTTGAAGTCGGGGTCGTACGGCAGCGAGGGGTCGCACCGCACGCCGAAGTAGTTCTGTACCCGGCGCTCCGTGGGCAGGCCGTTATCGTCCCAGCCCATCGGGTAGAAGACCTCGCGCCCGCGCATCCGCTGATAGCGGGCGATCGTGTCCGTGTGCGTATAGGAGAAGACGTGCCCGACGTGGAGGGAGCCGGACACCGTGGGCGGCGGGGTGTCGATCGAGTAGATCTCGTCCCGGTTACGGGTTCGGTCGAAACGGTACGTTCCGTCGGCCTCCCAGCGGGCTACCCATACCGCCTCCAAGCCATCGAGAGTGGGCTTCTCAGGCATGGTCGCGGCGCGTCGCTGTTCGGTCATGCCTCCACATGGTATGGGGTACGCGACCTAGCCGTTGCGGCACACTAGGGTCGTCACCGAGGAGGCATCATGGCGAACGTTGCACGGGCTCGGTCGGGCGCACCGGGCTCCCGGAAGACCGAGGCGCCGGCGAAGGGCGCGGCCAAGCCGGACGTGCAGTGGCGGGTGATCGGCGGGCTCGTCGGCCTGGTGGTGGGATTCGCCTCGCGCAAGGTGCTCGCGTTCGCGTGGGAGCGGGTCACCGGGAAGAAGCCCCCGGCGAGCGCTGACTCCCCGGAGATCGGGCTTGGCGAGGCGATCGCCTACGCGGTGGTGATGGGCCTGGGGATGGAGGTCGCGCGGATCATCGCCACCCGTGCCGCGGCGAAGAAGTGGCAGTCGTGGCGCGAGGCGGCGGCGAGCAAGTCCTCCTCCTAACGCTCCTCCAGCGCGCTGAGGAAGTCGTTCGCCCACTTGTCCACGTTGTGGGTGGCCACGCGGCGCCGGAGCGAGCGCATCCGGCGGGCGAGCTCGTGCGGGGTGGCGCGCATCGCGGCGAGCATGGCCCGCTTCATGCCCTCGATGTCGTACGGGTTGACGAGGAAGGCCTGCCTGAGCTCGTCCGCCGCCCCGGCGAACTCGCTCAGCACCAGCGCGCCGCGCAGGTCGAAGCGGCAGGAGACGTACTCCTTCGCCACCAGGTTCATGCCGTCGCGCAGCGGGGTGACCACCAGGACGTCGGCCGCGCAGTAGAGGGCGGCCAGCTCCTCCCGGTCGTACGACTGGTGGAGGTAGGAGATCGGCTGGCGGCCGAGCATGCCGTGCTCGCCGTTGATCCGGCCCACCCGGAGCTCGATCTCGTTGCGCAGGCGCGCGTACGCGGGGACGCCCTCGCGCGTCGGGGTGGCCACCTGGACGAACACCGCCTCGTCCGGGGTGATGACGCCCTCGTCGAGCAGCTCGCCGAACGCCTTGAGCCGCTGGCCGATCCCCTTGGTGTAGTCGAGCCGGTCGACGCCGAGCAGGACGTGCTCCGGGTCGCCCAGCTCGGCGCGGATCTCCTTCGCCCGGTCCTGGACCCGGGGATCGCGCGCGAGCTGATCGAACTCCGCGAAGTCCACCGAGATCGGGAAGGCGTCGACCCGCACGGTGCGGCCGTCGACGTAGATCTCGTTGCGGTGGGTGTGCAGCCCGAGGAGGCGCCGGCAGAGCCGGAGGAAGTTGGAGGCCCCGCCCGGCCGCTGGAAGCCGACGAGGTCGGCGCCGAGCAGCCCTTCGACGATCTCGCTCCGCCACGGGAGCTGGCAGAAGAGCTCGATCGGCGGGAACGGGATGTGCAGGAAGAAGCCGATCTTCAGGTCCGGCCGCAACCGGCGCAGGATCATGGGCACCAGCTGCAGGTGGTAGTCCTGGATCCAGACGACGGCGCCCGGATCGGCCACGTCCGCCGCGGCCCGTGCGAACCGCTCGTTCACCGCGCGGTAGGCGTCCCAGAACACGCGTGAGTACACGGGCGGCGCGACGACGTCGTGGTAGAGGGGCCAGAGCGTGGCGTTCGAGAAGCCCTCGTAGTAGAGCTCCACCTCCCGGGCCGAGAGGGGCACCGGGATCAGGTGCATCCCGTCGTGGTCGAACGGCTTGAGTTCCTCCCCCGCCGCGCCCGTCCACCCGAGCCACGCGCCGTCGCGGCGTTGCATGACCGGGGCGATCGCCGTGACCAGGCCGCCGGGGCTGCGGCGCCACTCCCGGTCGCCCACCCGGTCGACCGGCAGCCGGTTAGCGACGACGAGAAACGAGCTGGTGCTGCGCATCAAGCCCCCTTCAGGGTCAACCTGGGCGCCAGTCGAAAATGCCACCAACTACGCCGTAACCAGCAATAAAATGCAAAGTTCGGCGTAGGACGATCATCTCATGCGCTTCACCGTGCGTCACCAGTGGGGCGGCGTGAAAACCGCGTAACACCGGATCTGTTGGAATTAATCCGCCCGAAACAGGTCTTTCCGGCAAGACTGCCGGCTACTCTCCGTATCCACCCGGGGTTCGGGCCGGGCGGCGGGAGCGGGGCACGGTACCCCGCGGCCGGCGATCGGCTGACCCTGAAGGAGGTTCTTCCCCGCCCCGCGGGCGGGCTTCATGAGGTGCCCGGCGGCCTGCTCATCGGTCGGCGGCCGCGGCGGGCGGCTGATCCGCGGCCGCGCTCCGATCCCCGGCCGCGATGGACCGCCGAGCTGCGGCGATCCCATCACTGTGTCGCTGATCCGGCGTGTCATGTCGCTGGTCCGCGGCCGCGGCGGATCGCCGCGCTGCGGCCGCGGCCTGCTCCGCGGCGTCGGCGGACGGCCGGGCCTCCGCCGGTGAGGACACGGCCCGCAGGAGCCTGAGCCGGCGCCCGGAGCCGCGCGGCATCGCCGGTGCCGCGGCGGGCGCGGTCATGGACCGGCTCGCGATCGCGCGCAGATCGGCCCGTACGGCCGCGGCGAGCTGCTTGGTCGCCGCCCGGTTGAGGGTGCCGCCGGCGACCGCGCCGGTGAGGAAGGGACCTAAGGTGGTCAGGTGCCTGCCCAGCAGCCTGGTCAGGCGGCGGCGCAGGGCGTCCCTCGCCGCCCCGTTGAGCGCGGCCGAGGTCCATCCCGGGTTGAGCGGGTCGACGCCGCGCCGTTTGGCCCAGGCCAGGGCGTAGGCGGCCGCCCGCCGGCCGCCGTTGCCGGGGACGGGCTGCCCGTACACCTCGTGGAGCTCGGCGATGAGCTTCACCTCGATGGCGGCGACCACGAGGGTCTCGGCCACGAGCTGGGCAGGGGCGGACAGCAGCAGGGGAGGCGCGGCCAGCTCCACGGCGGCGAGGGCTCCTCCGACCGCGCCCACCACCGCGGTGGCGTTCGCCGCGGTGCGGACGAGACTGTCGGCGAGCCGCTCGCCCGTCAGCCCACCGTGGTGCAGGATGAGCGTCTCGCGGTCCCGAACCGGGAGGCGCCGGGCGACCTCCAGGAAGAGGTCGGTCAGCCAGCGTCCGCGCTCCCGGAGCGAGCGCAGGTGCCGCGCGTTCTCGGCCAGGGCGTCGCTGAGGCGGCCGAGCAGCCGACGCCGCTCGGCCCCGTCCGTCTCCTCATGAGAAACGAGCCGGCCGATCAAATCCGCGATCGCGCCGTGCGATCGATCCGCCTCTGCAGCCAACGGCCCTCCGCAGCGTGCTCAGGCGGCGCACTCGCGGCAGATCTGCTGACCGTTCACGTCCGAGGCGAGCTGGCTCCGGTGGTGCACGAGGAAGCAGCGCGAGCAGGTGAACTCGTCCGCCTGCCGCGGGATCACCCGGAGCGACAGCTCCTCGTTCGACAGGTCGGCACCGGGCAGCTCAAGGGACTCCGCCAGCTCGCTCTCGTCGAGGTCGATGCTGGCCGAGGCCTTATCCCCGCGCCGTGCCTGCAGCTCCTGCAGGCTGTCCTCGCCCAGGTCGTCGTCGGCCTTGCGCGGGCTGTCGTAGTCGGTAGCCATTGATAACTCCATCCCCCTCATCTATCGGTCTGCGCGTGTACCGCGCGTAGATAACGCACGAGAGGCCCTTGTTGTGCCCGCAGGGACCCTGAGTCGACGGATTGGGTACCCGCGTGGACTAACGAAGAACCACTCGGAACACGGTGGGTATTCCGCATGGGGCAGGAGTCACCCGAATATGGCGTTAACCGTACCCTCGACGGGATGACCCCACCGCGTTCGACGGCACATCAAACCACATACGTGCCGCCGACGCCGTATCAGCGCACCGATGACACGGGCGCCGCCGCGGCGGCGCCGCTCATGGGGATGCGGACCGTGACCACCAGACCGCCTCCCTCGCGGGGGACCGCGGTCACCGTCCCGCCGTGCGCCCGGACGATCGCCCGCACGATCGACAGGCCGAGACCTGCGCCTTTGGCCGACTCCTGCCGGTCGGCGTTGAGCCTCCGGAACGGCTCGAAGAGGCTCTCCACCTCGTAGACGGGCACGTGCGGGCCCGTGTTCGCCACCTGGACCACGGCGTGGCCGCTGACGGCCCCGGTGCGGAGCCACACCTTCCCCGATCGGCCGATGTTGTGCTTGATGCCGTTCTCCACCAGGTTGGCGACGCAGCGCTCCAGGAGCACCGGGTCGCCGGTGACCCCGGCGGAGTGCAGGTCGTGCTCGATGGTGATCCCGGCCTCGTCGGCGAACGGGGTGAGCTGCTCGACCGCGGTCCGCGCCACGTCCCGGATGTCCACGGGCTTGCGCACCGACAGCTCCCGTTCGCTACGGGCGAGCAGCAGCAGCCCTTCGATCAGCCGCTCGTTCCGCGCCGTGGTGCCGAGCAGGGTACGGCCGAGCACCTTGAGGTCCTCGGAGGCGTCCGGGTCGGCGAGCGCCACCTCCAGGACGGTGCGCGTGATGGCGAGCGGGGTGCGCAGCTCGTGCGAGGCGTTGTCCACGAACCGGCGCTGCGCGTCGAACGCGGCGTTGAGCCGGGTCAGCATCGCGTCGAACGTGTCGGCGAGCTCCTTCAGCTCGTCGTCGGGCCCCTGCAGGTCGATCCGCTCGTGGGCGAGCGAGGTCTCCGAGAGCCGGCGGGCGGTCGCGGTCATCTTCTTGATCGGCGCGAGCGCCCGGTCGGCCACGACGTACCCGAGCATGAGCGCGATGATCCCCACGCCGAACAGAGCCATGATCGACCGGCCGAGCACCTCGCGCCGGGCGGAGGCGATCGCCAGCTCGCGCTGCGAGGCCCACCAGACCTCGAAGGCGGCCGTGATGTCGGACGGGAATCCCCGGAGCTGCAGGGGCGGCCAGGCCGCGTCGATCGCCAGGCCCACCAGCGTGTACATGGCCAGCAGCAGCATCGCCCCGGCGGCGAAGAACAGCGCGCCGTACGTGAGGGTGAGCCGCCAGCGGATGCTGATCCGGCGCCGGAGCGCCTTGATCTCGCCGAGGAGGCCGCGCGGCGGCTGAGCCGCGGCGGGCGGTGGCGGGCCGTCCCAGGCGGGCGGGCCGGTGGGCGGGGGCGGGACCTGGACGCGGTAGGGGCCGGTGCCCAGCGGGGAGGACATCCGCTCCCCCCGGCCCGGCGCCTGCCCGGCCGCATCGCCGGGACTCGGCGTGGTCGCCTCGTCCCCGGACCGTCCGGAATCCGGCTCGCGCGGTTCGGTCACGAGGCCACCTCCAAGCGTGAAAAGCGTGAAACGTTCATAGGGTGAGGTCCCGCCGGCCGGTGGCGGGGTGGTCGCTCAGCCCCGGGATCGCCGGGTCCGCCGCCGGGAGTCGGCACCGTTTCCCTGTGTTCCTGGTCACTCGTTCCTGATGACGCACCGGGTTCCCGGGTCCGCCCGCCGGGCGGGGTTCCCGGGCCCGTGGGTCAGAGGCGATACCCGACCCCCGGCACGGTCTCGATGATCGGCGGATCGCCGAGCTTCTTGCGCAGGGTCATCATGGTGACCCGCACCACGTTGGTGAACGGGTCGATGTGCTCGTCCCACGCCTTGTCCAGCAGGTCCTCCTGGCTCACGACCGCGCCGTCGGCCCGCATGAGCTCCTCCAGCACCGCGAACTCCTTGCGGGTGAGGGAGATCGGCCGGCCGTCCCGGGTGACGGTGCGCTTGGCCGGGTCGAGCCGGATCCCGGCGCGCTCGAGCACCGGAGGGAGCGGCGGCGCCGAGCGGCGGGCGAGCGCGCGCACCCGGGCGACGAGCTCGGCGAAGGCGAACGGCTTGGGCAGGTAGTCGTCGGCGCCGAGCTGAAGCCCCTCCACCCGGTCGTCCACGTCGCCGGCCGCGGTCAGCATGAGGATCCGGGACGGGCAGCGCTCGTTGGCGAGCTTCTTCGCCACCTCGTCGCCGTGGACCTTGGGCAGGTCCCGGTCGAGCACGATCACGTCGTAGTCGATGTAGGCGAGCTTCTCCAGGGCCTCGGCGCCGTCGTAGGCGACGTCGACGGCCATCGCCTCCCGGCGGAGCCCGGTGGCGATCGCGTCGGCGAGCACCCGCTCGTCCTCCACCACAAGCACGCGCATGCAGGTCCTCCTCGGGCAACGACGCCTTCATTCTCACCGCACCCCGGGTAAGGCCTGGGTAAACGCGGCCCTCCGGGCTCGCTTGCTCTATGTGATGTAGAGCACCGAACTTTTCGGTTTAAGGGCCGATTGTTGGTGGTACGTCTGACCAACGCCCCATACGACGCGCCGGGGAAGGTCATGGCCTCCCCAGGCAGCCAGCGGGGCGAGACCCAGGGCACGCCGCCCGCATGAGCAAGCCAGGGCACGCCGCCCTCATCGAGAAAGAAGGTGAGATGGGCGAGTTCACGGCCACGATCGCCAACCGGTTGGCTCAGGCCTACCAAGAACTTCGGGAGGCCACGTCGAACGGCGACGAGTTCCTGGCCGAGACCCTCACCGGTGAGATCGAAGACCTGCGGCGCATCGCCGAAGAGCACGGCATCGACGTCGATTCGCTCGCAGGTGAGCCGGTCGATCGGTGATCCACGGTGAGGGCCGGCGGGGGCCCTCACCCCACCGTTCAGCCGCGCTCGGGGTCGAGCGGCGCCAAGAGCGCGTGCAGCTCGGCGAAGAGCCCGGGTTCCGCGCACAGGACCATCGCCGGACCTGGCGGCCTGCCGTGCATCCCTCCGACGCGCGCACCCGCCTCGGAAGCGATCAGCGCGGCCGCGGCGAAGTCCCAGTAGTTCGTGCCGCGCTCGTAGTAGGCGTCCACCCGCCCGGCCGCGACCGAGCAGAGGTCGATCGCGCACGAGCCGCCCCGCCGGATGTCCCGGACGTGCGGGAGCACCTTGGCGAGCACCTCCGCCTGCACCCGCCGCCGCTCGGCCGCGTACCCGAAACCCGTCGCCACGAGCGCCTGGCCGAGCGGGACACCGGTGCTGCAGTGCAGCCGCTCGTCCCCCAGCCACGCCCCGCCGCCCAGGGTGGCGGTGAACATCTCGCCGCGCGGGACGTTGTGCACCGCCCCGGCGACGACGGTCCCGTCCACCTCCACGGCGATGCTCACCGCCCAGTCCGGCAGGCCGTACAGGAAGTTCACCGTGCCGTCGATGGGGTCGACCACCCAGCGGACCCCGCCCTCGCCCGGCGTGTCGCCGCCCTCCTCGCCGAGGATCGAGTCGTACGGCCGGGCCTCCCGGATCCGGGTCCGGATCAGCTTCTCGGCCGCCTGGTCGAGCTCGGTCACCACGTCGGTCGGGCTGCTCTTGGTCGCCAGGACCTTGGGACGGGCGGGGCGCTCGGCGAGCAGCATCTCGCCGGCCTCGGCCGCGATCGAGACCGCCAGGCGCAGCAGCTCCCCGGCGCCGGGGGGTCCGTTCTTCCCCGCCGCGCTCTCCGCCTCGCCGGGCATGTCGTGCTCGCGCTCACTCATACCGCGTCGCTCCTCATGGTCGGCTTCTGTGGGCTTCGGCTCGCCGGGTTCCGGGCCTCACGGAAGGCCACGAGAGCATCCTTTCAGACCGGTACGGGTGCTCCGTTCCCCTGCCCGGCCGGGCGGCGCGCGCTCCCGGGACGGGTCCGGGGGGACGACGGCGCGAGGCGTCCGCCGGGGGCGCCGGCACCGTCGTCCACAGGCGCCGGTGGCGCCGCCGGGACCGGCGCCGCCCGCGCATAGGGTGACAGCATGGGGAGCAACCGTTGGTACGACGCACTGCTCGTCGTCTCATTCGGTGGGCCGGAGAAACCCGAGGACGTGATGCCGTTCCTCGAGAACGTGGCCCGGGGGCGCAACATCCCGCGCGAGCGGCTGCTGGAGGTCGAGGCGCACTACCAGCGCTTCGGCGGGAGGAGCCCGATCAACCAGCAGTGCCGTGACCTCATCGCCGCGCTCGACGTCGACGTTCCGGTGTACTGGGGGAACCGGAACTGGCACCCCTTCCTCACCGACACCGTCCGGCGGATGAAGGAGGACGGGGTCCGCAAGGCGGCGGCGTTCGTCACCTCCGCGTACGGCTCGTACTCGAGCTGCCGGCAGTACCTCGACGACATCGCCCGCGCGCGGGCCGCGGTCCCCGGGGCGCCGGAGATCGTCAAGCTGCCGCACTACCATGACCACCCCGGCTTCATCGCCGCGATGGTCGACAACACCCGGAAGGCCATCGCCCGGCTGCCCGAGTCCGAGCGGGAGAGCGCGCGGCTGGTGTTCACCGCGCACAGCATCCCCATCTCGATGGCGCGGTCGTCCGGCCCGTCGGGCGGCCTGTACGAGAGGCAGCACCAGCGGACCGCCTCCCTCGTGGCCGAGGCGCTCGGCGGCGCGCGCGAGTGGGACCTGGTCTGGCAGAGCCGGAGCGGCCCGCCGCACATCCCCTGGCTCGAGCCCGACGTCTGCGACCACCTGGAGGCGCTGCACGCCAAGGGGGTGCGCGCGGTGGTCGTGGTCCCGATCGGGTTCGTGTCCGACCACATGGAGGTCATCTACGACCTCGACGTGGAGGCGAAGGACACGGCGGAGCGGCTCGGCATGGCGTTCGCCCGCGCGGCCACCCCGGGCACGCATCCGCGGTTCGTCGCCATGGTCAAGGAGCTGCTCGCCGAGCCGGAGCCGGCGCCGTGCCCGGCCACCTGCTGCCCGGCGCCGCGGCGCGGCTGAGCCATCGCCCGCACCGCCGGGCCGGTGCCGGGGTCCGGCCCGGCCGCTCAGGGGCAGGCCACGGCGTACCGCTCGGAGGAGGGCCACGCAGTGGCGATCCGGGAGGGCCTCGGCGTACCGCTCGCACGTAGGCCAAGGCGTTCCGTTCATGGGCGAACCGCGGCACACGCTCACGGCTCCGGCCCATGGGCAAACCGCGGCACACGCTCACAGGAAGGCACGCGCAGGCCGGCGAACCGCGCACGGCCGGTCACGGGTAGGCCTCGGCGTACGCGGCGGCGAGCGCGAGGACCTTGTCCACGTAGGCCCATGAGTGGTTGTAGGCCCAGATCGCCTTCCTGAGCCGCTCCCCGCCCTGCGCGGCGCCGTGCGCGCACAGGTACTTGGCCGCGGCCGGCACCGCGTCGTACGGGCTCCAGATGTCCGCCCGCCCGTCCCCGTCCCCGTCGACCCCGTACGCCCGCCAGGTGGAGGGCAGGAACTGCATGGGGCCGAGCGCGCCGGCCGAGGACGGGCCGTTGTTGCGCCCGTGGCCGCTCTCCACCTGGCCGATTGCGGCGAGCACGGTCCACGAGAGCCCGGGGCAGAGCGCGGCCGACCTGCGGTAGAGCTCCAGATAGCTGCCCGGGCGGCCGACGAGCGCCGTGCTCCCGGACCGCCGGTCGCGCTCCGGCCGCACCGTGACCACCTGGGCGCCCTGGCCGAGCGCCCGGGCCACGGCGCGCCGGTCGGCGGCTCGCAGCTCACCGTGGACGAGGACCACCACGTCCCGGGCGAGGCCGAGCCGGCGGCCGAGCTCCTCGCTGATCAGGCCGTCGATGCCGGGGAGGCCGAGCGGGGCCGAGGCGGCGAGCCGGAGCCGCGGCCCCCGGTCGAGCTGGTAGTGCGCGCCGAGGACGAGCCCCAGCCGCTCCACCGCGGCGCCGTCGGCGACGAGCTCGCCCCGCGCGATGGCCCGCCACACCTCCGGGTGCCCGGCGACCGCCTCCCCGGTCCACGGCCGGAACGCCTCGGGGTCGACGGCGAGGAGCCGCAGCGCGACGCCGGAGACGTGGACGGTGCCGCCACCGGTGACCGCGACCTTCCGGACGTTCTCGATCCCCGCGATCCGGCGCAGCACGCGGGCGGGCACCCGGGCCGGGGAGATCGCGAGCAGCGCGGGCGGGGTGACCCGGACGGGGGTGGCGGCGACCGGTGCGCCCTCCGGCAGCTCCGGGACGAGCCGGGTCGCCGGGGTGAGACGCTCCCGCTCCGGGCGGCGCTCCGGCTCCGCGCGCAGGTACGCGGTGCCGAGCGCGATCACCAGGGTGATGAGGACCGCCAGGGTCCCGCAGGCCAGGCGGAGCGCCACGGCGTGGGAACAAGCAGGCCGCACAAGCCCTTAAGGTAGATCGGTCCGCTCTCTCCCGAAAAAACCGGTTGCCCCGGGTCCGGATCGTGCAGCAGGGTCGGACCGGTCAACGGGGGCGGCATGCCGCCGGTCGGGTTTCATGATCATCGCTGTCATCGGCAGGCACGCGCGTACGAGGTACGGAAGGGATCACGAATGGTCGTCGGGCCATACCGAGGCTTGTTCGGCATGCCCGGGGTCAAGGGCTTCGTCATCGCCGGGTTCATCGGCCGGTTACCGATGGCGATGCTCGGCATCGGCACCGTCCTGCTGGTCTCCGCCGTCACCGGGTCGTACGCCACCGCCGGCGGGGTGTCGGCCATGGGCTCGCTCATGTTCGCGGCGGCGGCGCCGGTGACCGGGCGGCTCACCGACCGGTTCGGGCAGTCCCGGGTGCTGGTGCCGCTCGCCCTGCTCCACGGGGTCGCGCTCAGCTCCTTGCTGCTCTCCGCGCACCTGCGGGCCCCCGACGCGGCGCTCTACCTCGCGGGCATGGCGACCGGGGCCACGGCCCCCGCGCTCGGCCCGATGGTCCGGGCGCGCTGGTCCCACGTGCTCAAGGACAAGGACCCGGGGAAGCTGCACACCGCGTTCTCGTTCGAGTCGGTGGTCGACGAGACGATCTTCATCAGCGGTCCCGCGCTGGTCTCCGCGCTCGCCGCGACGATGAACGTCTACGCCGGGCTGATCGCCGCGATCGCCTTCACCCTGGCCGGCGCGCTGACCCTGGCCTCGTTCCGCGGCACCGAGCCGCCCGTGGTGCGGGAGACCGGCAAGCGGCACGGCACGCCGATCGCGATCCCCGGCGTCGCCCTGCTCACCGTGGTCTTCCTCGGCGTGGGCTCGGTGTTCGGCTCGATCGACCTCATCACCGTGGGGTTCGCCGAGGAGCAGGGGCACCGGGGCGCGGCCGGGTTCATGCTCGCCCTCATCGCGAGCGGCAGCGCGATCTCCGGGCTCTGGTACGGCTCCCGCGCCTGGCGGATCCCGCTGCACACGCGGTTCGTCCGCACGCTCACCCTGTTCGCGCTGGGCCTCATCCCGGTGACGCTGATGGAGCAGGTGCGGCCGATGCTCGTCGCCCTCTTCGTGGCCGGGCTCTCCATCTCCCCCACCCTGATCACCGGGTTCTCGCTCGTCCAGCGGCTGGTCCCGGCCGGGCAGCTCACCGAGGGCATGGCGTGGCTGTCCACCGCCATCGGGTTCGGCGTGGCGCTCGGCTCCTGGGCGGGCGGCTGGCTCACCGACGCCTACGGCGCGCACAACGCCTACGCCTTCTCCTTCGGCTGCGCGCTGCTCGCCGCGGTCGTCGGCATGGCCGGTTCCGCGCTCGTCCGGGTGGACGAAACAGGCGAACTCCCCCATGGGCAATCCGGCGGATCATGAGTAGGGTTCATATTCGCTCGGGGGATGTCACGGCCGGACCGGGAGACGAGCATGGGCACCTTCATCAACTGGGCGCGGAACCAGTCCATCACCCCCGCTGAGATCCGGACCCCCACCTCCGCCGCCGAGGTGGCGCAAGCCGTACGGGACGCCGCGAAGACCGGCCGGAGGGTCCGCATGGTGGGCAGCGGGCACTCCTTCACCGACGCGGCGCTCACCGACGGCATCATGCTCCGGCCCACCGCGCTCACCGGCGTCCTCGCCGAGGGCGACGGCTGGGTGAAGGTGGCGGCCGGCACGCCCATCCACGTGATCAACCGGGAGCTCGACCGGCGCGGCCGCGCCATCGCCAACCTCGGCGACATCACCGCCCAGACCATCTCCGGGGCGCTGCTCACCGGGACCCACGGCACCGGCCGGACCGAGGGCGGGTTCGCCGAGCAGGTCATCGAGCTGGAGATGGTGCTCGCCGACGGCACGATCACGACCGTGCGCGAGGGCGACCTGTTCGACGCGGCCCGGGTCTCCATCGGCGCGCTCGGCATCGTCACCGCGGTGACGATCCGCACGGTGCCCGCCTTCCTGCTCCGCTGCCACCGCGCGCCGATGCGGCTCAGCACGGTGCTGGAGCACCTGGACGAGCTCACCGCGGGCAACGACCACCTCGACTTCTACTGGCTGCCGCACACCGACACCTGCCTGGTCAAGCGGTACAACCGCGACCCCGGCCCGGCCCGCCCGCCGTCCGCGTTCCACCGGTGGTTCGAGAACGAGTTCCTGGAGAACACGCTCTTCGGCGCCGCCTGCGCGCTCGGCGCGCGCATCCCCCGCGCCATCCCCACGATCAACGGGATCTCGGGCCGGCTGCTCGGCACCTCCGAGTACGTGGACGCGTCCTACAAGGTCTTCGCCACGGTGCGCCGGGTGCGCTTCCTGGAGATGGAGTACGGCATCCCCCGCGAGCACCTCGGCACGGCCCTGCGCGAGCTGCGCGACCTCATCGACCGGTCCGGGTGGCGGATCAGCTTCCCCATCGAGATCCGGGTCACCCCGCCCTCCACCGCCTGGCTCTCCGCCGCGTACGGCAGGCCCACCGCGTACATCGCCTGCCACGTCTACCAGCCCACGCCGAACCCTGAGTACTTCGCCGCCGCCGAGGAGATCATGACGCGCTACCAGGGCCGCCCGCACTGGGGGAAGCTCCACACGCGGGACGCCGCCTACCTCGCCTCGGTCTACCCGAGGTTCGGCGACTTCCGCGCGCTGCGCGACCGGCTCGACCCGGAGCGGCGGTTCACCAACGCCTACCTGGACCGGGTTCTCGGTACCGCGTGACCACCCGAACCACGAACGCGTAAAGTCGGTCCTCACGGTCCGGGCTCCTCCGCGTGTCGCCTTGCCCTCGGGGACCATCGGGCTGGCACAGTGCCGTGGACGGGCCTGCCCATGCCCGGCGCGCCACCCCGAAACCGAGGGAGCAAGCAACAATGGAACCCTCCCGCAGGCACGGCCGTACAGCCTGCACCGCGGTGACCAGGGCGGCCAGGCCGCGAGCGCCGCACGGGGAGGCATCGTCCCCGGCGCCGCCCGGCCGGCGCTGCCGCGTGCCCCGCCCTCGCTCTCGCCCCGGCCGGTCCGGCTCCGGCGCGTGGGGCCACCCGGGAACGCACCCGTTCGCGAGCCCACGGCTCGCCCGGCACCGATGGGATATGGCATGGTGAACGGGACAGATGTCACCGGGCTCACACCACCTGCCGCACCCCCGCGCGAGGCGAAGTTCGGACATGCCGGGTACGGTGCTGGAAGGGAACCGGCTCACGCGAGAGACTCGAGGGCCCGGGGGAAGACGCGGCACGACGACGAAGGGACTCGCATGCAGGAGCTCCGACTCGTCGCGGTAAGTGAGGACGGGACGTACCTCGTCCTTGCGACGCCCGGCCGGGGCACGCGTTTCACACTTCCCGTCGACGACCGGCTCCGCGCCGCGGTCCGCGGCAACTTCTCCCGTCTCGGCCAGTACGAGATCGAAGTGGAGAGTCCGTTGCGCCCGAAGGAGATCCAGGCTCGTATCCGCGCCGGGGAGACCGCCGAGGAGATCGCGGCCACCGCCGGCATCCCGGTGGAGCGCGTGCGGTGGTTCGAGGGGCCGGTCCTCCAGGAGCGCGAGTACATGGCCCAGCAGGCGCAGCGGGTTCCCATCCGCATGCCGGGCGACAACGCGCCGGGGCCGCTGCTCGGCGATCTGGTGCGGGAGCGGCTCGCCCGGCGCGGCGTGCCCGTCGACGAGATCGACTGGGACTCCTGCAAGCGGGACGACAACCTGTGGCGGGTGCGGCTCGGGTTCGTCTGGAACGGGCACACCCGGCACGCCGAGTGGCTCTTCGACCCGCGCCGCCGGCACATCGTGCCGAACGACGAGGAGGCGCGGCGCCTGTCGTCGCCCGAGTACGAGGACCCCGAGCCGGAGGAGGAGACCGCCACCATCCGGCCGTTCCTGCCGCGGATCACCCCCAAGCTCTCCCCGGTTCCGCCGCTCCCCGACGAGCGGGACCCGGCCCGGCGGCCGGTACGGCCCGAGCCCGTCGAGGAGCAGGCCCGGCCGCAGCCGATCCGCCCGGAGCTGCCCGCCTGGCCCAACGGTGGCGGGGACCCCTATCGCGGCCAGCCCGGCCCGGTGCCGTTCCGCCTGCCCGACCCGCTGGTGCAGCGCGACGGCCACGGCCTGCCCGGCCCGGTGCAGGACGAGCCTCCGGTGAGCCCGGCCGCCGTGACGGCGGGCCCGCCGCAGACGGGAGCCGCGTCGTCGCCGGCGGCTCCGGCCGACGGTGAGCCCGCCGGTGGGAGCGAGGCCGCCGCGCAGCCGCCCGCCGTGCCCGCGCCACGGCCGGGAGGAGACCAGCCGGCCCCCGGCGCCGCGGCGACGGCCGACGGCAAGGACGCGGCCGACTCCCCTGCCCCGCCCGCGCCGTCGATCCCCGCGAACTTCGTCCCGCCGGCGAGCGCCGTCCCCGCGAACGGCGGCACCGGCGCCGCGGGCGACGCCAAGGAGGCCAAGCCCGAGACGCCCGCCCCACCGGTGCCCAAGCCGCGCCCGCGCAAGTCCCGGGCCCGCCGGACCCCGGTGCCGAGCTGGGACGAGATCATGTTCGGCACCCGGAGGCAGGACTGACCGCCGTGCGGCGGTGACGCGCCCGGCGGCCGGACCGTCTGCGTCGCGCCGCGGCGTCGCGCGGACGGCTGCGCATCCTCATGGGCCGCGCGTCCCCGACGGCCGCCGCGCCCCTCGGACGCCGCGCACTGGACGCGCGGTGCCGTACCGTGCCCGCCGCTCCGGCCGGGTCCTCCGCCACGCGTGAGGCGGCGGGTGCGGGCGCCCTGCCACGCGGCGGGGCCGGCGCCGGCTCGCGTGGGCACCGGACGGCTCGCCGCGGCATGCCCCCGGACCGCGGCACGCTCTCGGTGATCCCGGCGGCACGGACACGCGCGGCCGCGCCGGCACTCCGATGATCGCGGAAGTGTGACGAGAAACGCATCTCGCTCGGCCGTGTCCTGCCGGGCGATCGACCAGGTCAGCGGGCATGCGGGCCGGTCGTCAGGACACTGTTTTTTCGCGATACGGTCAAGACACCATCACATCGCGCGTAGCATCAACGGGCATGGGGTCGCCGAGAAGACCAGCAGTCGCACGGGCCGCGGCGATGGCGGCGGTGGCGGCCGTGACGCTGTTCGCCTCCGGCTGTGGCTTCCTGGGAACCGCCTCCCCCAGGAACCTCGACGTGATCAGTGTGTCGAGCCCTCGGTTCCGGGACGGCGGTCCGCTGCCCCGGGAGTATTCGTGCAAGGGAAACCTCGGCAACCCTCCGCTCCGCTGGTCCGGTACGGTGGGCGCTAAGTCGGTCGCCCTCGTGGTCGACGACAGCAATCCCCGGACCGGCGCGGAGGTGCATTGGGTGGTGTTCAACATCGACCCGAACACCACCGAGATCGGGGAGGACGACGTACCGAGGGGCGCCCTCCAGGGCAAGACGACGAGCGGGAAGGTGGGGTACGCGCCCCCGTGCGATCCCGAGGGCACCTACCGTTTCACGGTCTACGCTCTCGACGCCAAGCTCGACCTTTCGCAAGGTGCCGAACTGCCGGACACGTTACGGGAGATCGCCGCCCACACGATCGCTCGCGGACGTCTGACGGCCGCCACCATTGAGTGACCCATCGACCACCGGAGGTAGCCGTGTCGGTTCCAGATAGGCGCGAGGTGTGACAACGGACGTCGTGGTTCAGCAGAATCAGCTTCAATCGCTACGTGCGGGTGATGAGGGGCAGGTCACGCCGCCGACCCCGCGATCTCACCGGCGCCGCTGGAACCCCATGGCAATGAGGGTGATGCTATGACTGCGGTCATTGTGGGCCTTGCCGCCATCGTGCTCCTGGTACTGACGATCGTGGCGCTGGGCATGCGGTCGATGAGCCGCAGGGAGAGCGCGCTCACGCCGGAGCGGATAAAGGCGATGGCCGAGAACAAAGGCCCCAAACCACGGCGCCCGGAGGCGTTCTTCGAGAGCTTCCCCGAGGATTTCGACTCACTCGACGACGAGGGCGACCGGCAGAAGCAGTCCAAGTCCAAACAGTCCTCGTCCTCCCGTAAGGGGGCCAAGTCCTCCGGCCGCCAGGGGCGCGGCGCGCAGCGCGCGGGCAAGCCGGCGTCGCGCGGCCGCCGAGGCGTCGACGAATGGGGCGAGCCGGACGACTACGACGACGAGTACTGGACCCGCATGCGGGCCGATGAGGGCCTCGACGACGGCATCGCCGCCAAGTCCCACGGGCTGCGCGATGAGCCGCAGCGCGAGCGGACGCCGGGTTCCGCCGACCCCAACGCGGCCACGGTGGTCACCCCGTTACCGCAGCGTCCGGTCAAGGCCAAGGACCAGGGTGAACCGGTACGGTCCGCCGCCAGCATCGCGGAACAGAAGACGATGACGTTCTCCGCCCCGCCTCCGGAGTCGTTCGCCGGGGCGGGCACCGCCACGGATGAGCCCGCGGGCGCCTACCCGTCGTCCGCCGAGCCGAGCCGCACCCCCTCGTCGTTCGCCACCGAACCGCCGGCGGCCGCGTCCTCGTCCGGCACCGGCACCACCACCGGCCCGATCGGGGCCGGCTCGACCGGCCCGTTCGGAGCCGTGACCGGCGGCCCCCTGCAGCAGCCCGCCACCGGCCCGGCCTCGGGCTCGTTCGAGACCCGCGACCCGCTCTCCGGCACCGGCCCGCAGCCGGCGGACGGCGCACCGTCCTCCGCCCGGACTGCGCGGCGCCGTTCCCGGAGGTCCGCGGCGCGGCCCACCGGAGGCTCCCCGCTCGAGACCGGCCGCACCGGCGGCTCCTTCGACACCGCCCGGGGCACCGGCCCGTTCGAGACGATCTCCCCCACCACCCCGGCGGCCTCCACCCCGGCCGGATCGCACGCCTCGGGCACCTCCAGTGGAGCGTTCGACGCCGTCCGCGGCACCGGCCCGTTCGAGACGATCTCCCCCACCACCCCGGCGGCCTCCACCCCGGCCGGATCGCACGCCTCGGGCACCTCCAGTGGAGCGTTCGACGCCGTCCGCGGCACCGGGGCGTTCGAGTCGGTCTCGCGCACCCCGGGCGACCCGTTCACCACCGGGGACGGCTCCGCCGAGCCCACGGGCGCGCCCACCTCCCGGCCGGCCGGCGGCTCCTTCGACACCTGGCCGGCGTACGGCACCTCCACCGCGGGCACCGGGCCCATGCCGGCCTACGGCGCGAGCCCCGGCACCACCGGGCCGGACGTGCCGCCGGCGGGCGCGGCGGCCGGTGAGAGCCGCGCACCGGCCGAACCGACGTGGAGCGGCGACATCCTCGACGATCCCGAGCCCGCCACCGGCCCCTGGCCGCGGCCCGACACCTACCAGACCCCGGCGTACGGCTACTCCGCGGGGAGCACCGGCGACTCCTCCTACGGTTCGCCGGCCACGGGCTCGTCGTACGAGCCGCCGTCCGGCACCACGTACGAGGTGAGCACCGGCTGGGCGACGATCGACGACGCCGACACCATCGACCGCCCGAGCACCGCCACCGGCCCCTCCCCCGCGGTCGGCCCGTACCAGGCGAGCTACGAGATCCCGTCGGGCCCCCCGCAGGCGGCTCAGCCGGGCTACGGCGCTTCCGAAGGGCAGCAGTACGGCACGGGCCCGCAGCCGGCGTGGCCGGCGCAGAACACGAGCGGTAGCTGGCCCTCCTACCAGGAGGTGAGCGGCGAGACCCCCGGCCCCACCGCCCGCCAGGGCGGCCACCGCAAGCCGGACCCTGACTACCCCGACTACTACCGCTGATCGGCCGGCGGCCTGGGCGCGCGCGTTCCCACTCGTGTGCGCCCGGCCGCGCGGGCGGAGCGCCGCGTGCGGACCGGCCGGTCAACGTACCGCCGCCCGGCGCGCCCCGGGGCGTGCGCCTCCGGGCAGTGGCCGCGCGCACCTCCGGGTGAGGGCGTGCAGCGGGCGCGGGGCGGGCCGCCGGCGGGGAACCGGGATTCGCGGTGCGCGAACTCCCTACGCCCCCGGTGAAACCGCGGCGCCAGGCCCGCAAGCGGCCCGCAGAATCCCCCGCATGAGACTTCTCATCATCGGCGGCGGGATCTTCCTGGGCCGCGCGATCGTGGCGGAGGCGCTGGCGCGCGGGCACCGGGTCACCACGTTCAACCGTGGCCGGACCGGGGTGGACCTGCCGGGCACGACCATCATCCGGGGCGACCGCGAGGTCCCCGCCGACCTGGACCGGCTCGCCGCGGCCGGGCCATGGGACGCGGTGATCGACGTCTGCGGGTACACCCCCAGGATCGTCCTCGAGTCCGTGCGGCGGCTCTCCGGCCGCGCCGGGCACTACACGTTCATCTCCAGCGTCTCCGCCTACCGCGACTGGCCGATGACCCCCGGGATCGACGAGAGCTCTCCCCGGTTCGACTGCCCGCCGGACGCCGGCGAGGAGTACGGCGAGTACGGCGTGCTCAAGGCGGGGTGCGAACGCGCCGTGGAGGAGCACTTCCGCGGCGCCACCCTGGTGATCCGGCCCGGGCTGATCGTGGGGCCGAACGACAACATCGGCCGGCTGCCGTGGTGGCTCACCCGGATCGCCCGGGGTGGCCGGGTGCTCGCACCGGGCGACCCGGACCGGCCGCTGCAGCTCATCGACGCCCGGGACATCGCGGCCTTCACCGTGGACCAGGTGGAACGCGGCACGGCCGGGCGGTTCCTCACCGGCGGCGTCCCGGGGAACACGACCTTCGGCGGCCTGCTCGCCGACTGCCTCGAGATCACCGGGTCCGGCGCCGAGCCGGTGTGGGTGGACGACGGCTTCCTCCTCGATCACGACGTGCGGCCGTGGACCGAGCTGCCGCTGTGGCTCCCCGAGGCGCAAGGCCCGGGCGTGTGGACGCACTCCTCGGCCAAGGCGCTCGCCGCCGGGCTGACCTGCCGCCCGGTCCGGGAGAGCGTCCGGGACACCTGGGCGTGGCTGAAGGACATCCCCGAGGAACGGCGTGGTTTCGGCCCGCCCTGGCTGCGCCACGGCATCGACCCGGACAAGGAGGCCCGCATCCTCGCCGCGTGGGACGCCCGATCCTGAGCGGGCGCACCGCCGTACTCCCCAGGCGGGGCATGCCCGGGCGTGACGCGGGCGGTTAGCCTAAGGCGTCATGGTGGAGCCGGGCGGACGCATTGATGATCGGCAGGCCCATGGTGATCCCGGCGACGCGGAGGCACGGCGGGTGACCGCGTTCTGGCGGGATCTGGGCCTGCCCGGGCTGATCGACGTGCACACCCACTTCATGCCCGAGCGGGTGCTCACCAAGGTGTGGGCGTACTTCGACGGCGCGGACCGGGTGCTCGGCCGTCCCTGGCCGATCCGCTACCGGGTGGCGGAGGAGGAGCGGGTGGCCCGCCTGCGGGCCTTCGGGGTGCGGGCGTTCACCTCGATGCTCTACCCGCACAAGCCCGGCATGGCCGAGTGGCTCAACTCCTGGTCGGCCGGGTTCGCGGCCCGGACGCCCGGGTGCCTGCACACGGCGACGTTCTTCCCCGAACCCGGTGTCCTGGAGTACGTCACCCGGGCGGTCGACTCGGGCGCCCGGGTGTTCAAGGCGCACCTCCAGGTGGGCGCGTACGACCCGAACGACCCCCTGCTCGACGAGGTGTGGGGCCTGCTCGAGGACCGCGGCGTCCCGGTGGTGACGCACTGCGGGTCGGGCCCGATCCCCGGTGCGCACACCGGTCCGGGCCCGATCGCCGCCCTGCTCCGGCGGCATCCCCGGCTGCGGTTGATCATCGCCCACATGGGCGCCCCGGAGTACGCCGAGTTCCTCGAGCTGGCCGCCCGGTACCCGCACGTCTACCTGGACACGACCATGGTGTTCACCCGGTTCATGGAGGAGCTGGCGCCGTTCCCCCGGCGGGAGCTCCCCCGGCTGCGGGACCTGCGGCACCGCATCCTGCTCGGCACGGACTTCCCCAACATCCCCTACGGGTACGCGGAGGCGCTGGAGGCGCTCGCCGGGCTCGGCCTCGGCGGCGACTGGCTGCGGGACGTCTGCCACGGCAACGCCGCCGGCCTGTTCGGGATCGCGTGAGCCGTGGCCCGCTGAGGCTCTCGCGCGAGATCCGTGCGGCCGTACGGCTGACGCATGCGGGCCGCACGGCAGGCACGCGGGCGTACCTGACCGCCGGCATGGGACCAGGCCGTACGGTGCACACCTGGGCGGCCCTGCGGCTCAGCCGTACGGCCGGCATATGGGCGCACACGAGCCTTGCGCTGCGCATCGACGGGCCGTGCGGCCGGACACATGGCGGGCCGCACGGCCGGCGCGGGTGCGGGCCGTACGGCTAGCGCTTCCGGACCAGCAGCGGCTGGGAGACCTCGCCGAGGAAGCCGTCCGGGTCGCAGAGCGTGCCGTGCGCCACCCCGAGGCCGTCGCCGGACAGGTGGGTGTGGCAGGCCAGGTGCACCCACTCCCCGGCCGGGGTGCGCATCAGGGTGGTGGTCATCCCGGGCGGGATGGAGTACCACTCGTCGATCGGCAGGACCGCCGAGAGCCCGTTGGCCGAGTCCGCGACGATCAGCATCCGGGCGAGGCCGGTGAGCCTCTCCCCGGCGATCAGGGGGATGCGGACCCGCGTCCACACCTCGGCCGGGCCGAGCGCGCCGAAGCCGCCCTTGGTGAACCGCCACTCGATCGCCTCACCGTAGCCCCAGCCGGCCAGGCCGGGGAAGCTGTGAAAGTCATCGCTGGGGGTGTCCGGCAGCGCCGGCGGGTGGATCTCCTCACCATCGGCCGGCGGTGTCGGGCCGGTCGCGATGTGCCAGGCGCGTGCGCTGACCACGGTCCGGCCGTCGGCGACGATCCGCGCCTCGGACAGGGAGATCAACCGGCCCGGCCGGACCGGGGACACCTCGACGCGCATCTCCCGTCTGGGGATGGGGCCGAGGAAGTCCACCGCGATCCGGGCGAGGCGCAGGCCGGGTCCGGCCGCCTCATCGATCAGGTGGGCCATGAGCGCCGTGGGCGGCCCGCCGTGCTGGTTGTCGGTGTCCCACGGGCTCTCCGTGGCCCGGGTCGGCTCGTACCGGCCATCCCCGAGCGGCAGGTAATAGGCTTCGGGCAGATCGCTCATAGAACAATATTCGGGTACGGCGCGGAGTCGTGCGCCCCATACCCCGTCGCTCTCTCGCGGCCCGGCCCTGGGCGCGGCCGGGCGGGTGGTGGGCGTTCCCAGGCCGCATGTCCGGCTCACGGCGACAGGCCGGGCGAAGGCGAGGTGTCCCGCCGGCGCCGTCCGGAGCCGCTCACGGCGACGGCCCGGCCCCAGTGGCCGCCCCCTGCCCGTTCCGGGAGCCTCCGGTCAGACCGCTCGGCGCACGCGGCGGCGTCGCACTCCACGCTCGAGGTGCCCTGGACGCGCCCGGAGACGGAGCGAGCCGGGCATCGGGCCCGGCTCTGACACGACGAAAGGCAGACGAGTCGGCCTATAGGCCGGGTTCTGTGGTCAGCTCGCGCTGACCGGCGGCCATCCATCTCGGACCGCCGTTGCCGACGGCCTCTAGCGGTCTACCCGCGCGGCTCGGGCGGGCCACCCTCAAGCGCCGCGCGCGGGACGCTCCGAAGAGCGTCCCTTCTTGACCTTGCTCCGGGTGGGGTTTACCTAGCCGCTCACGTCACCGTGAGCGCTGGTGGTCTCTTACACCACCCTTTCACCCTTACCCCGCTCCTTGCGGAGCGAGGCGGTCTGCTTTCTGTGGCACTTTCCCGCGGGTCACCCCGGGTCGGCGTTACCGACCACCCTGCCCTGTGGAGCCCGGACCTTCCTCGGCAGGGCTTGCGCCCTGACGCGGCCGCCCGGCCGGCTCGTCTGCCGTACAGATAAGCGTATCGGCCCGCCGGGGCATTCCGCCCGGTTCGCCGCGTCCGCGGACGCCGGCCGTACGGCTACCGCAGGTGACCGGTGTCGTTCAGCAGCCGCACCACCGCGGGCCCGTCCGCGTAGTGGTCGATGACCGACAGGCAGGCGAGGTCGAGGTGCATCCGGTGGATGGCGTCGAACGGCGCGTTGAGCGCGGCGCTCACCAGCAGCTTGATCGGCGTCACGTGGGATACCACCGCCACCCGCCGTCCCGGGTGCGCCTCGATGATCCGCCGCCGCGCCCGCTCGACCCGCCGGGCGGTCGCCGCGAAGCTCTCCCCGCCCGGCGGGGCCGCCTCCGGGTCCCGGAGCCAGGCGGTGAGCAGGTCGGGCCAGCCCTGCCGTACCTCGGCGAAGGTGAGCCCTTCCCAGGCGCCGAAGTCGGTCTCCCGCAGGTCCTCCTCGACCTCGACGGTCAGGCCGGTCCGCGCCGCGATCGCCTCCGCGGTCTGCCGCGCCCGCTTGAGCGGGGAGCTGACGATCGCGTCGACCTGCTCGCCCGCCAGCCGCCGGGCGAGCGCCTCCGCCTGTGCCACGCCGTTCGGGGTGAGCGCGGGGTCCCCCACCCCGGAGAACCGCTTCTCCACCGAGAACGGCGTCTCCCCGTGCCGGATCAGCAGGAGCGAGGTCGCCGTGCGGACGGGGCGCGGCGCCCGGTCGCCGGCCGCCGCCCGCGGGCCGGTCTCCCAGGCGGGGGCGGCGCCGGTGTCCCGCGGCTCCGCGGTGGCGCCGGGCGCGGGGGGAGCCTCGGACGCCGGGGGAGCGCCGGGCGCGGGCGGAGCTTCGGGCCCCGTGGGAACGCCGGCCGCGGACGGAGGTTCAGGCCCCGCGGGAGCGCGAGGGGCCTGCGGAGCTTCGGGCCCCGGGGGAGCGCCGGGCGCGGCCGCCTCGGCCCGGGGGCCGCCGGAGGGCGCCCACCGCTCGCCCCGTTCGGCCGCGTCCACCGCCTCGTTGGCCAGCCGGTCCGCGTGGCCGTTCTGCTCGCGCGGAACCCAGGTCCAGGTGACCCGGAAGCGCCGGGCCAGGCCGACCGCCTCCGCGGCGAGCGGCCGCAACCCCTCGTGCTTGACCTTCCACCGGCCGGACATCTGCTCGATGACCAGCCGGGAGTCCATGCGCACCTCGACCGGCTCGCCCTCGGCGCCCAGCCCGAGCAGCGCGCGCAGCCCGGCGATGAGGCCCCGGTACTCGGCCACGTTGTTCGTCGCGACCCCGATCGCCTCGGCGGTCTCGGCGAGGACGCGCCCCTCCGCGTCCTTGACCACGGCCCCGTACCCGGCGGGCCCGGGGTTCCCGCGCGCCGCGCCGTCCGCCTCGACGACGAACCTCGCCCCCGCCACGGCGCTCACAGACCCGACTCGGGGGTGCGGATCAGGATCCGGCGGCACTCCTCGCACCGCACGACCTCGTCGGGAGCGGCCGCCCGGATGGCGTTGAGATCGGCGATCGACAGGGCGGTCTGGCAGCCGAGGCAGCGCCCCGCCTTGAGCATCGCCGCGCCGACCCCGGTCTGCTCGCGCAGCTTGTCGTAGAGGGCGAGCAGCTCGGCGCCGATGCCCGCCACGATCGGGTCGCGCCGGGCCCGCAGCGCCTCGGCCTCCCCGTCGATCTCCGCGAAGGCGGCGTCCCTGCGCTCCTCCGCGCTGCGCAGCGCGGCGGTCACCTTCTCGCGCTCCGACTTGAGGGTGGCCGCCCGGTTCTCGGCCGCCTCACGGCGCTCCATGATCTCCAGCACGACCTCCTCCAGGTCGCTCTGGCGCCGCTGGAGCGAGGCGATCTCCGACTGCAGGCTGGACAGGTCCTTGGGCGAGGTCACCTGACCCGAGTCGAGCCGCCGCTGGTCGCGGTCGATCCGCATCCGGACGGCCTCGACGTCCGATTCGGCCTTGGCCTGGTCCCTGGCGAGGTCACCCGCCTCGGTCTCGGCCTCGATGATCTCCGTGGCGAGCCGGGCGAGCCGCTTGGAGAGCTCGTCGACCTCGGCCAGCTCGGGCAGGGTCCGGCGGCGGTGCGCCAGCCGGTCGAGCTTCGCGTCGAGTTCCGCCAGATCGAGCAGACGCTTCTGTTCCTCGGGTGCGGCCTTCATCCCAGTTCCTCATCCTCGGGGTACACGTCGGTGGTGGTCGCCGTCCACGCGTCTGTGACGGCCTCCGAGACGCGCGCCTCAACAGTAATCCCCTTGGCCGCGAGCGCCGATGTCAGCCGGTCGGCGGCGACGGGCAGCCACGGCCACTCCGTCGCCCAGTGGGCCGCGTCGATCAGCGCGGGGCCGCCGGCCTCCATGTGCTCGCTCGCCGGATGGTGGCGCAGGTCGGCGGTGAGGTAGACGTCGACCCCGGCCGCCCGGGCCGTGGCGAGGAGGGAGTCCCCCGCGCCTCCGCACACCGCCACGGTCCGCACCTCGCGGTCCGGGTCGCCGGCGACCCGCAGCGGCGCGGCCGTACGGGGCAGGCCGGCGGCGGCCCGCGCGGCGAACCGGCGCAGGGTCATCGGTTCCGGGAGCGTGCCGATGCGCCCGAGCCCGCGAGCCGGGTCGTCGGCGGCGGGCTGCAGCGGGCGCAGCGGACCGGTCAGCCCCACGGCGCGGGCGAGCGCGTCCGACACACCGTGGGCGGCGACGTCGGCGTTGGTGTGCGCGGTGTAGAGCGCGATGCCGTTCCCGATCAGGCGGTGCACGACCCGCCCCTTGGGGGTGCTCGCCGCGACGGTGGTCGTCCCCCGCAGGTAGAGCGGGTGGTGGGCGACGATCAGGTCGGCTCCCCACTCGACCGCCTCGTCCGCCACCACGGCGACCGGGTCGACCGCGAACAGGATCCTCCGCACCGTCTGGTCCGGATCCCCGCAGACCAGGCCGACGGCGTCCCAGTCCTCGGCCCAGGCGGGGTCGTACATCGCCTCGATCTCGGCGATGACCTCAGCGAGAGTAGGCGAGATCGATTCCACTCGCGCACCTTACCGCTCCCGGCCGGGAATGTGCTCACTCGGCGCGCTCTCACCGCGCTCGCACCCCGCCCGCGGTGTGGCACGACGGGGCGCCCGGGCGGGTACGGCCCGGCCGGGGAGCGGGCGCGGCCCCGGAGCCGGTGCTCGCGGCCGGCCTGCGACGGGCGCCGTCCGCTCGCCGGTGCCGCGCGGGAATCGCGCGGGATCCGGCGCCCGCGCGGCGCGCGTCCGGCCCACCGCGAACCGGTCGCCCGGCCCTCCGCGCACCGGTCGCCCCGCCCACCGTGGACCGGTCACGGCCCGTTCCGGGCGGGCGGGATGCCCCCGGCCGGCGCGATCGGCCCGTGGCGGGCTCCCGGCCGGGCCCCGCGTTTGGCCGCTCCGGGAACCAACATTGCCCGCATTTGACGACCTAGTTCCTGTCCCGCGCTGTTCCGTGACTTAGAGTACATAGTTGACTACTAAGGGAGACCAGGTGAACGTATGGCAACGCTGGTCGGTCAAGACCCGCTTGACGATCATCGCCACCGGGGTGATGGCGGTGGTGGCCATAGGCGCGCCCGCGTTCGTCCTCGCCACCCTCCGCACCACCACGCTGGCGCACAAGACCAAGGCGACGATGGCGACCGCGGCGTGGACGGGGTTCCACCACGAGCAAGGGGTCCAGCCGCCGCCCACCCTCCCCGCCGAGCTCGTCGCGGGCTTCCAGGTCGTCGACGCGTCCGGGCGGGTGATCTCGGCCAGCCCCGAGCTCGCCGGGCGGCCGAGGATGGCCGACCTCAGGCCATCCGGTAGGAGGCCGGTGAGCAAGAGCACCTGCAGCTCCCCGGCCTTTCCCGGCGCCTGCGTGCTGATCGCCGCCTACCACGTCGACGCCGGGGGAAGCCCCCTGACCGTCTACGCGGCCGACTACGAGGTGCCGTGGTACGTGAGCTGGGATCTCGTGTTCACGCTCACCGCGCTCTCGGTCGCCGTGCTCGTCATCACCGCCTACGGCGCCCACGCGACCGTGGCCCGGGTGCTCGCCCCGGTCAACGCGATCACCGGCAGGCTGGCCGCGATCACCGCCTCCGACCTCAGCCTCCGTGTACCGCTGCCCCGGCATCACGACGAGATCCGGCGGCTCGCCGAGACGGTCAACCGGACGCTCGACCGGGTGGAGAACGCGGTGGAGCGCCAGCGCCGCTTCGCCCGCGAGGCCTCCCACGACCTGCGCACCCCGCTCACCGCGATGCGCGCGGACATCGAGGAGGCGCTCCTCCACCCCGAGGACGCCGACTGGCCCCGGGTCGCGCAGGCCCAGCTCGACAACATCGACCGCTTGCAGGCGATCATCACCGACCTCCTCGAGCTCGCCCGGCTCGACTCGGGGGTGAGCCTGAAGCTGGAGCGCACCGACCTGGCCGAGCTGGTGACCTACGAGCTGGATCACCGCCACTGGCGGAAGGTGGCGGCCGTGCGGGAGCTGACCCCGGGCGTGGTCGTCGTCATCGACCGCATCAAGATCGCACGGTTGCTCGCCAACCTGCTGGACAACTCCGAGCGGTTCGCGGAGTCGATGCTGAAGGTCATCGTCGGCCGGGTGGGCGACAAGGCGGTGCTCGAGGTGCTCGACGACGGCCCCGGGGTGCCCCCGGAGCTGCGGGAGGCGGTCTTCCAGCGGTTCATGCGGATCAGCACCGGGCGTCAGCCGTACGCCGAGGGGACCGGCCTCGGCCTCGCGATCGCCCGGGAGATCGCCGAGGTGCACGGCGGCACGCTCACCATCGAGGACTCCGAGGTGGGCGCCCGGTTCGTGCTGCGGCTCCCGCTCGCGCCCGAGCAGTGATGAGGCTGCGCCACGGGCGCGGTCTCAGCGCGCCTGCCTCACCCAGTCGCTCAGCCGCGTCGCGGCCGCCCAGTGCTGGGTGAAGAGGTCGGTGAACTCCTTGGCCACCCGGGCGTCTCGGATGCTCACCCCTCGGACCACCTGATCCGTGGCGCCGGAGAAGGCCAGGAAGACGATCCGCTGGTCGATGACGGCCATGTTGAGCAGGTCGGCCTTGATGGCCCATTCGACGATGCGGGCCTCGTAGTTCGCGATCTTCCGGGTATCCGCGTGGTGCCGGCGCGCCTATTCCCGCATCTCCGGCGAGTGCACGCAGATGAGCCGGCGCACGCTGCGGGAGGGATCGTTCTTGGCCCACTGCAGTACGGAGGAGAAGTAGCGCTTCGCCGCTTTCTGTACGAATTTCGTGGGCGGGACCTTGCGCACATACCAGGCGTCAATCTGGCGCCGTGCCTCGCTGTTCACCACCTCGGTCAGCGCGCCATAGAACTCGGCGCTGCTCTCATAGCACCGGAAGTCCACGCACTCGTGGTTGAGCAGGCGCTCCTTCAGCTCGGCGAGCTCCATCCGGGCCTGGCGCAGCTCCTCCGGGGTCTCCCGGAGCGGGAGCAGGATGCGGAGGACGGCGTAGAGCGCCAGGAACGTGATCGGCTGATACACGGCGGGCGGCCACTCGAAGATGGCGCCCACCACGCTGACACCGGCGAGTACCAGGCACGTGGCGAGGATCAGCCGCTCTTCGACACGGTCGAGGGATCGGGGGACCAGACTCCTGGACCGGCCGCCGGAGGGGACTTCGATCATCGCGACCGTCCTTCACATATTTCGCAGAGATCAGCCCCGAATGATTTCATCCCAGCAGACGACGATTTCCCCGAAGAAGTTTCCAGCGCCCGGAGTTCGAGCCGGAAGGATTGAATTCCTTACCCCTAAGTTGTGATCATGGCGGCGGCACGGAAAACACTACATGCCGTAGAGCGAATTCGGCTCTCCGGACCGTCCGCCGGCGCGCCGTTCCCGATATTCCGGCCGGTACCGGCGCATGCCCGCAATGGGGCTGAGCCAAGCCGCATTCCCGATTTCCGCACGATCACCTAAACGGCAGGACAGAGCCACATGATCCATGCGGCCGCGGACCTTCCCGACTTATTGGATGCGACGTACAATTTGCTGGTCCTCGGCAGGGAAGGGAGGTCCGCGTGCCCGCCACCCACGAGAGGTCCACCGACCGGAGCACCTACGAGACCGTCATCGAGCGCCTCTCCAAGGCATCGGTCGACAAGCACTGGGAGCCCTACGTCGACATCCCGTGGGACGATCCCGAGTTCCTCGTCCACCAGACCGACCCCCGCTGGGAGCTCTCCCCCGACGACCCGCTCGGCGGGCATCCGTGGTACCGGAGCCTGCCGCCCGAGACCCGGGCCCGGATCGGGCTGTGGCGGGTGGCGACCGCCATGAAGATCGGCCTGCAGTTCGAGAACCTGCTCAAGCGCGGGCTGCTCAACTACGCCTACTGGCTGCCGAACGGCTCGGTCGAGTTCCGGTACGCGTACCACGAGATGATCGAAGAGGGACATCACGGGATGATGTTCCAGGAGTTCGTCAACCGCACGAAGTTCCCGATCCGTGGTATGCCGCGCCCGCTGAGCCTGATCGCCCAGACGGTGCCGTGGATCCCGCTCATCTCCACGGAGCTGTTCTTCGTCTTCGTCCTCGGCGGCGAGGACCCGATCGACCACGTGCAGCGCACCATGCTGAAGAAAGGACGGGTGCGGCACCCGCTGCTCGAGGCCATCATGCGGATCCACATCGCCGAGGAGTCGCGGCACATCTCCTTCGCCCGGCACTACCTGCGCTGGCGGGTCCCGCGGATGGCGGCCTTCCCGCGGTTCCTGCTCAGCCTGCTCACCCCGGTGATCCTCGGCATCATGGCGCGGATCATGCTCTCCCCGCCGGGGCCGATGATCCGGGCGTTCCGCATCCCCGAGCAGGTCGTCCGCGAGGTCTACCTGGAGAACCCGGCGACGAAGGCCGAGATGCGCGCCTCGATCGCGCGGACCCGGCGGCTCTGCGGTGAGCTCGGCCTGATCAACCCGCTCAGCCGCCGCATCTGGCGGGCGATGGGCATCTGGGACGAGCCGGACCGCGCCACGTCGCCGGCCGCGGCGGGGAGCGCGGCATGACCCGGACCGCCATCGTCACGGGAGGCGCCTCCGGCATCGGCCGGGCGATCGCGGCCGAGCTGGTGCGCCGTGGCGTCCAGGTCACGATCGCCGACATCGCCAACGCCGAGCGCACCGCCAAGGAGCTCGGCTGCGGCCACGCCGTGGTCGACGTCACCGACGCCGCGGCCGTGCGCGACCTGGCCGAGGAGGTCAAGGCGCGCCACGGCCGGCTGGACTTCATGTTCAACAACGCCGGCATCGGGATCGGCGGGGCCTCCGAGGAGCTCACGCTCGACCACTGGAACCGGGCGATCGACGTCAACCTCAAGGGCGTGGTGCACGGCGTGACGGCCGCCTACCCGATCATGATCGAGCAGGGGTTCGGGCACATCGTGAACACCGGCTCGCTCGCCGGGCTGACCCCGGCCCCGCTGATGCTACCGTACACGGCCACCAAGCACGCGGTCGTCGGGCTGTCGATCGCGCTGCGCGCCGAGGCCGCCGCGCACGGGGTGCGGGTGAGCGTGGTCTGCCCGGGCTTCGTCGACACCCCGCTGCTCGACAACACCAACCCCGGGCTGCCGCAGACCGAGGTCGCCCGGCGGGCCCGGTCGACGGCGATCAAGGCGCAGGGGCGGCTCTACCCGGCGGAGGCGGTCGCGCGGGACGTGCTCCGCGGGGTGGCCCGGAACCAGGCGCTGATCGTGACACCGGCGTCGGCGCGCGCGGTCTGGCGCGTGGTACGGCTCTCGCCGTCGCTCGCCATCCGGGTGGCCGGGGCCGCGTTCCGCCGGTTCGTCAGCTGAGCGGGAGGTACTCGAACCAGGGGAACTCCGCCACGTTGTCGCTCGGCCGGCCGTTCGAGCTCGCGTACAGGCCGATGTAGGTCCCGGTGAAGCTCTCGGCGGCGGACAGCCCGAACAGCCGGCCATCGAACGGGCCGCCGAGGTCGCGCCACTCCCCCGGCTCGACCGCGTACCGGGCCTGGTAGGCCTGCCCGTGCGCCTCCACGCCCAGGTGGACCCGGCCGGGCGGCAGCTCGGCGTGGGCGAGCCGCGTGGTCTCGCCCGCCTCCCGGCGGATCAGCTCCAGCCCGTGCTCGGTCCGGACGAGCAGCACGTGGTTGTCGTCGCTGCGCACCAGGACCAGCCCGGCGCACTCACCGGGCCCGGGCTGGAAGTCGAGCGCGGTGTGCACCGCGAAGTCCATGTGCTGCTGCCGCCGGGCGATGAGGCTCGGGTTGACCGGCTCGCCGAGCCGCTCCGGCCGCAGGCGGAGGCGGAGCCGGCCATCCCCGGCGCTCCAGTACCGCTCCCGCGGGGTGCGGAGGTGGTTCCACACCGGCGAGAGCCGTACCGAGTCGAAGTGGTCGCACGCCGGGGAGGCCGGCCATGGGTGGGCGGGAACCACCGGCGCGGAGGTGACCGGCTCGACCGGGCTCGCGACCGGCCAGCCGTCCTCCCACCGCACCGACGTGAGGAAGGTCTCCCTTCCGAGGTTCTCGCCGCCTCCGTAGCGGCGGACGGCGAGAAGCACCATCCACCAGTCACCCGCGTGGTCCTGCACCAGGTCGGCGTGGCCGGTGCAGCTGATCGGATGATCGAGGCCGAGGTGCCGGTGGGTCAGGATGGGGTTGCGCGGATCGGGGGTGTACGGCCCGGTCACGTGGTCGGCGCGCGCGACCATGACCGAGTGCTCGGTGGAGGTGCCGCCCTCGGCGGTGACCAGGTAGTACCGGCCGTCGATCTTGTAGATGTGCGGCGCCTCGCACCAGACCGACCCGCGCTGCACCGCCTCCCAGATGACCAGCTCCTCGCCGTAGAGCTGGAAGGTGTCCAGGTCGAGGCGGCGCAGCCAGATCTCGGTCTCGCCCCGGTAGCTCTGCCGCTCCTTCTCCCGCGTGCCGCACACCCAGGCGGTGCCGTCGTCGTCGAAGAACAGTGACGGGTCGATCCCGCGGGCGTCGGGGAGCCAGTGGGGGTCGCTCCACGGCCCGGCCGGGTCGGTGGCGGTCACGAGGAAGTTGCCGGAGGGGCCGGATCCGCCGACCAGCGTGGTGATCATGTAGAACACCCCGTCGTGGTAGCGGATCGTCGGCGCGAAGATCCCGCCGGAGGACCGGACGCCGTCGAGGTTGAGCTGGGAGGGGCGGTCGAGCACGTGGCCGATCTGCCGCCAGTTCACCAGGTCCCGGCTGTGGAAGATCGGCACCCCGGGGAACCACTCGAAGGTCGAGGTGACGAGGTAGTAGTCCTCGCCCACCCGGCAGATCGAGGGATCCGGGTACATCCCCGGGAGGATCGGATTCCTGACGAGCCGTCCGCCTTCCTTACCCATGCCGTGCCCCGTTCGTCTCAGCCGTCGACGCCGTCCGGTCCCTGCCGCGGGATCACCGCCGGAGGTTCTCGGCGAGGAGTTCGATGAGCGGTTCGCGGCGGACGCAGTTGGCGAAGGCGAAGGAGTCCGCCAGCGCGATCAGCTCGTCGTCGTCGAGGCCCCGGAACAGCTCGGCGTACTCGGGCAGCAGCGCCTGCGCGAACAGGATGTGCCGCAGCAGGTCGTCGACCTGGTAGCGCTGCCCCCACGGGTACGGGTCCCAGGACGGGAACTCGGACTCGATCAGCCGGTAGAGCGGGGCGAGCACATCGGCCATCTCCTCCATGGTCGAGCCCCACCGGTCGGCGCCGAGCCGGGCCTTCTTCTCGATGAACGGGCCGAACCGCTCCATGTACGGCCCGCGCGCGTAGACCAGGCCCTGGAGCCCCACGTCCTTGTAGGTCCACAGGGACCAGCCGGCGTTGTAGGCGTCGTAGATCTCGAGCTGGTCGCGGAGGACCTGGTACCGCTGCTCGTCGACGGCCGGGTCGCCGGTGTAGACCGGGCCGAACTCCCCGACCCAGATCGGCGTGCCGGTCTCCCGCTGGAACTGCGTCCGCTTGAGGAAGGTCTGCTCCAGGGTGTTGCGGTCGCACCACTCGCCCCGCGTGTACCCCGGGTACGGGCCGCCGTGGGCGAGCCCGGCGAGGGCGTAGTCGTGGCAGACGAACACCGTGTTCTCGTAGACCTCCCGGAAGATCGAGAAGTCCGTGGAGTAGGTGTTCCCGTCGAGGAAGAGGACGTGGTCGGGGTCGACCGCGCGCACCGCCTTGACCAGCCGGTCGTAGAACGGCCCGATCACCCGGCCGGTGGGGTCACCCGGCTCGTTCACCGGGTTGTACCCGGCCACCCACCGGTTGTCCTTGTACCGGTCGGCGATGGCCTCCCAGAGGTTGATCACCCGGTCCTGGAAGTGCCGGTGCTGCCAGAAGAACGCGACGTGGGTGGGGTTGTCGGAGTGCCAGTGCTGGTTCTGCGCACCGGGGAGCGCGTGGAGGTCGATCACGCTGTAGATCCCCCGCTCCCCGAGGATGCGGATCACCCGGTCGAGGTGGCGGAAGCCGTCCTCGATGATCTCCATCGGCCGGTCGTCCGACTCCAGGTGGCGGTAGTTCACCGGGATCCGGACGCAGTTGATGCCGAGGTCACGCAGGAAGTCCGCATCCGCCTCGGTGAAGAACGAGGTGAGCAGGCGCTCGAAGAAGAGCGTGTACCGGTGGTCACCGAGCACCTCCCGGACCGCCGCGCGCATGGAGGACTCGTTCGCCGGGTAGCCGGTGATGAAGTTCTCCATGTTGAGCCAGCCGCCGAGCCCGACCCCGCGCAGCCGTACCGGCGTTCCCTCCTCGTCCACCAGGTGGGACCCGGACACACGCAGCGTCATCACGTCTCCTTACTTCCACCGAAACCGCAGCAACGAGGCGGATACGAGGCTCCCGACCCCTCGCCCGGCCTGAAAGTTTCGGCAATAGCCCGAATATTTCGCAGCCGCGAGAATACGGATTACAGAGAGGAGCGTCAAGGCCGCCACGAACATGATCACGATCAGGTGCGCTCCGTGAGCGAAAACCGAAGGTTATGGATCGGGCTGATGACGTGGAGCCCGAAACTTTCGGATAGGCTCTAGACATGCCAGCAAAGAGGCGGGTGACGATAGCCCAAATAGCCCAAGAGGCCCGGGTCTCCGTCCCGACGGTGTCCAAGGTGATCAACGGCCGTCCCGAGGTCGCCCCGGAGACGCGCCAGCGTGTGGAGCGGCTGCTCCAGAAGCACGGGTATCAGCGGCGGACCGGGCTGGGAGACCGGCCGGTCGGGCTCCTCGACCTGGTCTTCGCCGAGATCGAGAGCCCGTGGGCGATGGAACTGGTGCGCGGCGTCGAGACCGTCGCGCGTGAGGCCGGGGCGAGCGTGGTGATCTCGGTCCTGCACACCCATGCGGGTCCGGGCCGGGACTGGCTGGAGCGGATCGCCGCCCGCCGCACCGACGGGGTGATCATCGTCGGCTCCCGGCTCTCCACCCGGCAGCGCGGCCAGCTCATCGCCCGATCCATCCCGTTCGTCGTGGTCGACCCCGAGGGCGAACCGGCCCCCGCGGTCGCCTCGGTCGGCGCGACCAACTGGCACGGCGGCCTCGAGGCCACCCGGCACCTTCTCGAGCTCGGCCACCGCCGGATCGGCGTGATCGGCGGGCCGCCGGACATGCTGTGCAGCCGGGCGAGGATCGACGGGTACCGTGCCGCGCTGGAGACCGCCGGCATCCCGGTCGACCCCGAGCTGATCCGGTACGGCGACTTCCTGGTGAACTCCGGCCACGACCAGGGGCACGAGCTGCTCTCCCTGCCCGAGCCTCCGACGGCCATCTTCGCCGGATGCGACATGCAGGCGTTCGGCGTGTTCGAGGCCGCCCGCCAGCGGGGACTCCGGGTTCCGGAGGACCTCAGCGTGATCGGCTTCGACGACCTGCCGCTGTCGCAGTGGGCATGGCCCCCGCTCACCACGATCCGGCAGCCGCTCCAGGAGATGGCGGCGCTCGCCGCCCGGATGGTGCTCGCCATGGGGCGCGGCGAGGAGGTCGAGGCGCGCCGGATCGAGCTCGCCACCGAGCTGGTGGTGCGCGAGAGCACGGCACCGCCCCGCACCGGAGACCAGTGAGCCCGTCACCGGTGACGGGTGAGCGCCTCACCGGAGACCGGTGAGCGCCACACCGGATACCGGGAGCGCACCACCGGAGACCGGTTACCGGAGCGCTTCCGCACCGGCCACGGCACGTCCGCCTCGCACCGGCGGTACGTCAGCATCGCCACGGCACGGCACGTGGGCCCCGCGTGACGGCGGCGCATGGCCCGCACCGGCTGCGGCCGAGCCCGCGCGCCGGTCGCGGCTCGGGCTTCCACCGTCCGCGATCCGGCCCCGCGCCGGCACGTGATCCACGCACGCGAGGTGATCCAGGCGCGCCGGCACGTGATCCACGCACGCCCACGGTCGATCCAGGCACTCGCCGGCGGGTGATCCGGCCTCGCGGCGGCACGCGGCCCGGCCTCGCGCCGCCGGGTGATCCCGCCTCCGCGCCCGGGCGCGTGCCCCAACCCCGTACCGGGGCAGATGATCTCGAATGGGTTGCCGTGGGACAAGCCATCCCGGAATCGCGCTAATGTTGCCTGCGATAAACGGCTGGGTTCGCGGGGACGGGATCGGCGGTTGCGTAGTTGGCGTAAGGCGGCCGTCACGGCCATCGCCGCGGCCCTGGCCACGCTCACGACCTTGGTCGCCCCTCCCCGGGCGGCGCAGGCCACCGGGGGGACCGGCATCGAGGAGCGGCCCTGCCCGGTCCCGGTGCCGGCCGGGACCACGTGCGGGTACCTGCTCGCCCCCGAGCGCCGCGACGTCCCGAACAGCAAGACGATCAAGGTCGCCTTCGCGGTGCACCGCTCGGCCGCGCCGGATCGCAAGCCCGAGCCGGTGGTGTACGCGAGCGGCGGGCCGGGGTCGTCGTCGCTCGAGGTCATCGGGCTGCTGGCGCGGACGCTGCCCGACCGGGACGTGATCGTCGTCGAGCAGCGCGGCGGGCGCCACTCCGAGCCACGGCTGAGCTGCCCGGAGATCGCCCAGGCCCTGGTGGGGACGCTCACCACCGCCGGGCCGGCTCGGTCCGAGGCGTGGCCCGTGGTCAAGCAGGCGCTCGCCTGCCAGGAGCGCCTCGAACGGCAGCACGTGGACCTGCGCGGGTACCGGACCGCCGAGATCGCCGCCGACCTGGTGCAGCTGCGCGGGGAGCTCGGCTACCGGCGGTGGAACCTGTTCGGAGTGGGCTACGCGACCCGCCCGGTGCTGCGGGCCGCCGCGGCCGACCCGGACGGCACCCGCGCGGTCGTGCTCGACTCGTTCCTCCCCGCCGGCGCGCGGTGGTACGACCAGGCCTCCCCCGCGCTCACCACCGCGTTCACCGCGCTCGGGGTGGGCGGCCGGTTCGCCGCCCTGGTCGACCGGCTCAACGCCGAACCGGCCTCCTTCCGCACCCGTGACCCGCTCACCCGCAAGCGGATCACGGTCACGCTCACCGGCGACGACGTGGCGACGCTGCTCCAGTCGGCGCTGCACGACGCCGAGCTCATCCCGATCGTCCCCGCGCTCGTCGACGGCCTCGCCGCCGGCCGGACCGGGCTGCTCCGCCTGCTGTTCGACAAGGCAGGCCCCGGGCTGGTGTCCCGGGAGTGGGGCCTGTACTACGCCGTGCAGTGCCAGGACGAGGTGCCCTTCAACACCTTCCCCGCGGACACCGGGCCGCGCCCGTTCACCGGGGCGATCGACGCGGCCGTGTGCGAGGCGTGGAAGCTGCCCCGGGCGCGGGACGCGGAGCGGGCCACCGCGGTCCCGGCGGCGGGCTCCGCCGGCGGGAGCACGGCGGCCCCGCCCGTACTCGTGCTGGGCGGCCGGTACGACCCGGCGACCCCGCCGCAGGCCGCGCGGCAAGCGGCCGCGTCGCTGCCGGGCGCGCGGTTCGCCGAGTTCGCCGGGGTCGGGCACGGGGTGTTCCTCGGCAGCGACTGCGGACGCCGCACGGTCGAAGCCTTCCTCGGCGACCCGGGCTCCACCGCGGCGCCGTGCGACCCGGCCCGGGCGTCCCGTCCGCTCATCCTTCCCGGGGAGGTGCTGGTGACCGCCGCGGCCTACACCGTCGTCACCTCGCCGGTGGCGCTCATCCCGCTCGGCGTGTTCGCGGTCGTGTCGGCCGTGCAGCTCATCGCCGCGCTCGTGGCGCTGCTCCGGCGGCGCCGCGCCGGGCTGAGCGCGCTCGCGGGCCTGGCCGGGGTGCTGTTCTCCGCCCTGACCGCGCTGTCGGTGGCGACCGTGGCCGACCCGGCCGCGCTCTCGGTCGGCGTCCCGCCCGAGCTCGTCTGGTACGGCCTGCTCGCGGTCGCGGCCACCGTGCTCTCCCTCATCGAGGCGTTCCGGCTGAACGCGCGGGCGATCCAGATCGTCCCGGTCCTCAGCGGCCTGGCGCTGCTCGCCTGGCTGTACGGCTGGCTGCTCGGCTGAGCGCGCGGACGGACCGGCTCACAGGGACGATCAGTAGCATGCACCGCATGACATTCGCGCGCGGACGGCGCGCCCTGGCGGCGGCGATCACCCTGGCGGTCCTGGTGGCCGGTGCGCTGCTGTGGGCGCTGTGGCCCTCCCCGCGGGCCGTCGCCGGGACGGACGTCACCATCACCGTGATGGACGGCCCCGCCGGCGATCAGCGGGTGCGGCTCGATGCGACCTTCTTCCCGCCCGCCTCGGGCGGCCCCGCCCCCGCGGTGCTCCTCGCCCACGGGTTCGGCGGCAGCAAGGAGAGCGTGCGCCCGACCGCCGAGCGGCTCGCCGCCCGCGGCTACGCGGTGCTCACCTGGTCCGCCCGCGGATTCGGCCGCTCCACCGGGGAGATCGCGCTCAACTCCCCGGACTACGAGGTCAAGGACGTCCGCCAGCTCATCGACTGGCTGGCGAAGCGGCCCGAGGTCCGGCTCGACGCCCCCGGCGACCCGCGGGTCGGCATCGCCGGCGCCTCCTACGGCGGGGCCATCGCGCTGATGACCGCCGCCTACGACGCCCGGGTCGACGCGATCGCGCCCCAGTCCACCTGGCACGACCTCGCCGACGCGCTCTTCCCCGACGCGGGCGGCCGGGGCCCGCTGAACGGCGTGTTCAAGAAGATGTGGGCCGGGATCTTCTTCGGCGGCGCCGGCGCCGGGGCGGCCGGCGGCGACGGGGACGGCGCGGCGCCCGGCCGCCGGGAGGACGCGCCCGTCGGGCAGACCGGCCTCTCCGGCGGCCTGCCCGAACTCCTCGGCGCCCTCCCCGAGGACGTGGCCGAGCGGCTGGTGCGGTGCGGGCGGTTCCGCCCGGAGATCTGCGAGATGTACCACACGGTGGCGTCGACCGGCCGGGCCACGAAGGAGGCGGTCGAGCTGCTCCGCCGCTCCAGCCCGGTCTCCGTGCCCGGGCGGATCCGGATCCCCACCCTGATCATCCACGGGCAGCGCGACAGCCTCTTCCCGCTCTCCCACGCGGACGCCAACGCCCTGGCGATCGCGGCGACCGGCGCGCCGGTCGAGGTGGTCTGGATCGACGGCGGCCACGACGGCGGGGACGCCGAGACCGACTACGTCTTCGACCGTACGGCCGGCTGGTTCGACCGGTGGCTGCGCGGCGGCACCGGGGACGGGACGGGCGCGGCGTTCACCGTGACCCGGGACGGCGGGCGCGACCCGGGGACCCGGCAGCGGGTGCTGGTGCACGCGTCCGCGGACCGCTACCCGGGCCTGTCCGGCAGCGGACGGACCACCGTGGCGCTCTCCGGCCCGCCGCAGCCGGTGGCGAACCCGCCCGGCGGGTCACCGGCCGGGATCTCCTCGCTCCCCGGGCTCGGCGGCCTGCTCACCGGCGGCTCTACCGCCTCCGGCTTCGCCCTGGACATGCCCGGGCAGGCCGCGGTCTTCCAGTCCGAGCCGCTGGCCCGGGCCGTCCGGGTCACCGGCAGCCCGTCGGTGACGCTCCGGGTGCACGGCACGGGCGAGGCCACGCTCTTCGTCAAGCTCTACGAGTCGGCCGGTTCGGCCTCGGTGCTCCCCGCCGGGCTCGCCGCCCCGCTCCGGGTGGCCGCGACCGAGGCGGGGACGCCGGTCACCGTGACCCTCCCGGCGATCGATCACCTGTTCGAGGCCGGGTCGCGGCTGCGGCTGGTGGTCTCCACCACCGACATGGCGTACGCCACGCCCGCGGCCCCGGCGGTGCACCGGATCGCGCTCGGCTCCCCCGAGGTCACCCTCCCGGTCCACGCGGCGCTCACCACCCCGGCCGGCGGCCCGGACTGGTGGCTGTGGGCGCTGCCGGTGGCCGCGGTGGTCATCGCCGCCGCGCTCCTGCTCACCGGCCGCCGCGGCACGGCCGCGCCGCAGGGCGGCGACACCGATCCGGAGCTCGCCGACGTCCCGCTGGTGATCCGGGGACTGGGCAAGCGGTACCGCAACGGCGAGCAGGCCGTGGCCGACCTGTCGTTCCGGGTGGAGCGGGGCCAGGTGCTCGGCCTGCTCGGCCCCAACGGCGCGGGGAAGACCACCACGCTGCGCATGCTCATGGGGCTCATCCACCCCGACGAAGGCGAGATCCGGATCTTCGGCACCCGGGTGACCCCCGGCGCGCCGGTGCTCTCCCGGCTGGGGTCGTTCGTGGAGGGCCCGGGCTTCCTCCCGCACCTGTCCGGCCGGGACAACCTGGAGCTGTACTGGCGGGCCACCGGCCGGCCGCCCGGGGACGCCCACCTGGAGGAGGCGCTCGAGATCGCCGGGCTCGGCGACGCGCTCGACCGCCCGGTCCGCACCTACTCGCAGGGCATGCGGCAGCGGCTCGCGATCGCGCAGGCCATGCTCGGGCTGCCGGACCTGCTCGTGCTCGACGAGCCCACCAACGGGCTCGACCCGCCGCAGATCGCCGAGATGCGCAAGGTGCTCAAGGCCTACGCCGAGCGGGGCCGTACGGTGATCATCTCCAGCCATCTGCTGGCCGAGGTCGAGCAGACCTGCAGCCACGTGGTGGTGATGCACCGCGGCCGGCTCGTCTCGGCCGGGCCGGTGCGCGAGCTGCTCAAGCGGGGCGGCCCCGCCGGCGCGGCCGGCGCCGGGCCACGGCTGGAGGACGTCTTCCTCGAACTGATCGGAGAGCGGTGATGGGCATGACCGAGGGCGCCCCCGGTTACGCGCCGGGCCGGACGCTGCCGCTTCGGGTGGAGTTCGTGCGCCAGCTCCGGCGCCGCCGCACCTACGTGATGTTCGGGGTCCTGCTGGCGTTGCCGTGGGTGCTGCTGCTCGCCTTCCAGCTCGGGGCCGGCCCGCGGAGCAGGAGCGGGCTGCGGCTCAGCGACCTCGCCACCGAGGGCGGGCTCAACTTCGCCACCTTCAGCCTGTCGGTGTCCTCGAACTTCCTGCTCGTGGTCGCGGTCGCGCTGTTCTGCGGGGACACGGTGGCGAGCGAGGCGAACTGGTCGTCGCTGCGGTACCTGCTCGCCGCCCCCGTGCCCCGCGACCGGCTGCTGCGGCAGAAGCTCGTGGTGGCGCTCGCCTACTCGGCGGCGGCCGTGACCGCGCTCCCGCTCATGGCCTTGATCGCCGGCACGCTCGCGTTCGGCTGGCACGACATCCGCGTGCCCGGGACCGGCGAGGTCGTGCCGGCGGGCGAGGCGCTTCCTTCGTTCGGCCTGGCCGTCGCCTACGTGCTGGTGAGCCAGCTCGTGGTGGCCTCGCTCGCCTTCCTGCTCTCGGTCGGCACGGACTCACCGCTCGGCGCGGTGGGCGGCGCGGTCGGCCTGGTGATCGTCAGCATGATCCTCCAGGCGGTGGACGCCCTCGGCCCGATCCGTCAGTTCCTGCCCACGTTCTGGAGCACGGCCTGGCTGGACGTCCTCGCCCCGCGGCCGGAGTACGACGGCATGGTCAAGGGCACGGTGATCTCCTTGTCGTATTCGGTGATCCTGATCGCCCTCGCCTTCCGCGTCTTCCGCCGGAAGGACGTGCTGTCGTAGCCGGGTGTCCCGCGAGCCTAGGCCGGCTTATACGTATTCATCCCAGTGCGGCGGCCGCTCCTCGAGGTAGCGGGAGACGTCGGAGTCGGAACGCCATTCCCCCCAGCCGAGGTCGGTGTCGTCGCTCGTCTGGTCGGGCAGCACCGGCAAACCGTCTTCGCAGAGGTCTACCGGACGCTCGTCATCCGGATGCTGCACACTCACGCGTCCAATGCTAACCGTAACGATGGCGTGCGGAAGTCCGGACGGTAGGGGGGAACGCGCCTTTCCGCAGTCAGCAAATAAAAGCCGCCAATCTTTTCAGTTACCAGAAAATGGTACTATCCGCATATCACGCACCATTTAGTACGTATCGGAACGATGCCGAAACACGCCGATCGGCCGTACGGCGCAGCGCGCGACACACCGCGCGACCGGCGCACGGCGGGGTGACCGGCGTTCCGCCCCACCGGATCGGCGACCGGCGCCGCACCGGGCGCACGGGCGCCGATCAGGCTTCCAGCAGATCGATGATCTCCGGATCGCCGAACATCCGTGCCGTCTCGATCGCCGAGGGGCGGCCCGCGTACGGGTCGGCGCCCGCCTCCAGGAGCGCCTTCACCACCTCGCGCTCCTTCTTGAACACCGCCCCGGCGAGCGGGGTCTGTCCCCGGTCGTTGGCGAGGTCGGGGTCGGCACCCCGCGCGAGCAGGGCGCGCACCGTGTCCGCATGCCCGTGGTAGGCGGCGAGCATGAGCAGTGAGTCACCGTTCTGGTTCCGCAGGTTGACCGGTACCCCGGCGTCCACGTAGGCGCTGAGCGCCTCGGTGTTGCCGGTCCGGGCGAGCCGGAACAGCCGGGTGGCGAACTCTTCCAGGTCCGGATCCATCTCCACATCTCCACGGTAGGGTCGCAACCGCGAGGGCTCGGCTACGGTCCGGCGCACCATAGGGTCAAGAAGTAAACCGCCCTTGAGAAAGGTTGGGAGACGTGTTCGACCCCACGGATCTCTACCGGCTCGACAGGGACATTCCCGAACTGACCGATCCGGTGCTCCTCTACCACTTCGACGGTTTCGTGGACGCCGGCGGCGCCGGTCGGCTCGCCCTCGGCCACCTCCTGGCGACGCTGGAGCACCGGGTGATCGCCACCTTTGACGTGGACCGGCTCATCGACTACCGGTCCCGCCGGCCGTTGATGATCTTTGACACCGACCGGTGGGTCGACTACGACACCCCCGAGCTCGCCATCCACCTCACCCAGGACCTGACCGGCACCCCGTTTCTGATCATGACCGGGCCGGAGCCCGACCGGGAGTGGGAGCTGTTCACCGAGGCGCTCGGCATGATCGTCACCCAGCTCAAGGTGGCGAAGCTGGTGACCGTGCACGGCATCCCGATGGGCGTGCCGCACACCCGGCCGCTCGGCTACACCGCCCATCAGAGCCGGCCCGGCCTGGTCGCCGCGCAGCCGAGCCCGTTCGGCAAGGTCCGGGTGCCCGCGGGGCTGGCCGCGCTCATCGAGTTCCGGCTCGGCGCCAAGGGCCACGACACGTTCGGCTTCGCGATCCACGTCCCGCACTACCTGGCCCAGGCCGAGTACCCGGCGGCCGCGGTGACCGCGCTGGAGGCGATCACCCGGAACACCGGCCTGGTCTTCCCCATGGACGGGCTCCGTGAGGCGGCGGCGAAGACCACCGCCGAGATCGAAGAGCAGATCAGCGCCTCGGTCGAGCTGTCCACCGCGATCCGCGGCCTGGAGCAGCAGTTCGACGCCTTCCACGCCGGCGCCGCCCGGCAGGACCAGCAGCCGGAGAACATCCACGTGCCGACCGGCGACGAGCTCGCCGCCCAGTTCGAGGCGTTCCTCGCCGAGCAGGAGGACCGGGACCGGTGACCGGCCGGGTACGGCCCGGCCCGCCGCGGCCGTCAGCCGCGCAGGCGGGCCCGGAGCATCTCGGTGTCGGTGTCCGTCCAGCCGTGCGCCTTGAGCCATCCGAGCGGACCGCCGAACCGCTCGTCGAGCGTGGCGAAGAACCGCGCCATGTACTCGGCGCGGGGCAGGTGGCTGCTGGCGGGCTTGCCGTCCAGGTCGGCCCGGTAGGTCTCGCTCGCGCGTAGCCGGGCCAGGATGCGCTCCAGCCGCTCGCCGGTCGCCACGTAGTCGGCGATGATCGCCTCGCGGGTGGCCCCGGCGACCGCGAGCGCCATCGCCACGACCACCCCGGTCCGGTCCTTCCCCGCCGCGCAGTGGACCACGGCGAGCCCGTCGTCCACGGCGAGCGTGCGCAGGGCCGCCACGATCGAATCCGGGCGATCGCGCAGGTAGCCGTAGTAGTAGCCGGTCACCCTCAGCTCGGCGATGTCCTCCTCCGAGCGCTCCCGCTGCCAGGGAAGCACGCGGTCGTCGATCGTGCGGGCCTCCACGTCGGTGAAGTCCCCCACCTCGGTGAGCAGGCTCAGGTGGTGGATGCCGATCCCGGGCACGCGGGTGAGCGGGCCGGGCCCCTCCAGCCGCACCTCGACCTCGGACCGCAGGTCGACGACCCGCCGCAGGTTCAAGGCGTTGACCAGCAGGTCGACGTCCCGTTCGGTCAGCCCTTGCAGGTTGTCGGCGCGGAGGATCCGTCCGAAGCGGGTGGTGCCCCCGTCCTCCGTGGGGAGCCCGCCCAGGTCCCGGACGTTGACCGCGCCCTCCAGGGGAATCCAGCGATCATCCATCAGTGCGAGCGTACCCTCCCGGCCCTGCCGTGGAGCGGAGCCGAGGTTAACGGCGGGTTGACGGAATCACTCTGCTCCCACGAGCACCATCCGTTACGCAAACCGCCGTAATGTATGGGCTCAACGGAGGCTCGTCCCGAGCCACGGTGCCCTTTGCTTCCTCGCACCCCCCACCGTTCCCTTGTGCGAACGAGGAGGATGACTCGCATGCCACGGCCGGTCCTCCGGTGGACCACGGCCGCCATCGCCCTGGCCACGGCCGCACTGGCGGTCCCCCCGGCGGAGGCGCAGGCGGCGCGGGAGAGCGCGTCCGCCGCACGGTACGCCACCCCCCTGCCGGCCGCCACCGAGATCGCCCCGCATGCGGCGCGCGGCGCCGCGGACCGGAAGACGGAGCGACGGCACCTCGTCGGCGCCTGGTCGGCCGCGACCAGCCGGGTGCCCGCCGTGGTGGGCGGCCAGACGATCCGGATGGTCGTGCGGATCAGCATCGGCGGCACCGAGGCTCGCATCCGGCTGTCCAACGTGTTCGGCACCCGGCCGGTCACGTTCGGGCGCGTCCGCCTCGGCATCCAGCGGGCCGGGGCGCGGATCAAGCCCGGCACGAACCGGTCGGTGACCTTCGGCGGCCGCAAGTCCGTGACCGTGGCCCCCGGCCGCGCGGTCTGGAGCGATCCGATCCGCGGGCGGTTCCCCCGCGGGTCGGACCTCGTGATCAGCATCTACGTCCCGCACACGGTGCGGGACGTCACCGGGCATGAGCGCGCCTACGCGACCACCTACCTGTCCCGGCCCGGCGACCACACCCGGGCGGAGAGCGCCACGGCGTTCACCTACACCAGCGTCCAGTGGTACTTCCTCGACCGGGTCGCGGTGACCGCGCCGGCCACGACCCGGGCGGTGGTGGCGTTCGGCGACTCGCTCACCGACGGCACCGGCCAGGAGATCGACGCCAACCGACGCTGGACCGACTACCTCAGCCACCGGCTCGCCCGGGTGTCCGCCCGGCGGCGGCTGAGCGTGCTCAACGCCGGCATCGCCGGGAACCGGCTGCTCGAGCCGAACGTCGGCCCGAGCGGCCTGAGCAGGTTCCGGCGGGACGCGCTCCTCCAGCCCGGGGTGCGCACGGTCGTCGTCTTCATCGGCATCAACGACATCTCCCGGGGCTCGGTCACGTCCGCGCAGCAGCTGATCGACGGCTACCAGCGCCTGATCAAGGCGGCGCGGGCCAAGCGCGTCCGGGTGCTCGGCGCGACCCTCACGCCGTTCGGCGGGTACGCCACCTGGACGCCGGAGCGCGAGGAGATCAGGCAGCAGGTCAACGAGTGGATCCGCACGAGCCGCGCGTTCGACGGGGTGGTCGACTTCGACCGGGCCGTGCGCGACCCCGACGCGCCCGATCGGCTCCACCCCGCCTACGACGCCGGCGACCACCTGCACATGAGCGACGCCGGGCGCAAGCGCCTCGCCTACGCGCTCAACCTCCGGCTGCTGTGACCCCGGCGCGGCCTGGCCACGGTCGCCCGGGCCGGCCTGGGTAAGCCCGGCGCGGTCCGGCCACGCCCGGATGGTTCAGGTTGATCACGCAAGAGACCCGGGCCTGACCTCGCCCATCGGACCAGCCAGACCCGGCACGGGTACGCCCCTCCGGGACCGGGCTGGGGCTGGGTCGCACCCGCCGGCCCGGCGCCGGGCCGGCGTCCTCGGTCAGGCGAGCTCCGGGACCCGGCGCGCCAGCTCGAGCAGGGAGTCGGCGACCAGGTCGGCCGCGGCGGCCTCCGGCCGCGCCGCGTGGAGGTGGCCCCACGGCCCGCGGCGGAGCAGGGCGGCGCGCAGCCCGCACTCCTTCGCGGGCAGCACGTCCCGGTCGAGCCGGTCGCCCACGTAGAGGATCTCCGCGCGATCGCAGCCCGCGGCCGCGGCGACCTTCGCGAAGAACTCCGGGTCCGGCTTCTCCACCCCCCACCCCTCCGAGGTGTGGATCGAGTCCACCGGGAGGTCCATCGCGGCGAGAGCGTCGTAGGCCTGGGCGGGCTGATTGCCCGCGATGATCAGCCGGTGGCCGGCGGCGCGGAGCGCGGCGAGGCCGGGCCGTACGTCGGGGTAGAGATCCGCGGCGTCGAAGTTCTCCCGCAGGCCGCCCGGGTCGTCCCGCCGCCACGCCTCGAGCTCCGCCTCGAGATCGAAACCCGGCCGGATCAGCTCGAACGCCGCCTCGTACCCCTTGTCCGCGGCGGCCATCGCGCCGAGCACCCCCATGAGGGTGAACCGGGTGACGCCGAGCCGGTCGGCCCAGCGCGACCAGATGCGGGTCTCGTCGATCAGCGTCTCCCCCACATCGAAGACGACCGCCCGGATCACGCCGCTGTCTCTCCCTTCGTCGATGGTCGCCTGCGATCGCCGGCCGGGCACGCCGGGGGCGCGGAGCCACGGCCGCCGGGCCACGGCCGCCCCGGCCGTCACGGCACGGCGATCCGCTCCATGGCCTTGCGGATGCGCTTCTCGGACACGGGGATCGGGGTGCCGAGCTGCTGGGCGAACAGGCTCACCCGCAGCTCCTCGATCATCCACCGGATCTCCCGTACGGCGGGCGCGTCCCGGTGCTGCGGCTCCAGCCGGTCGAGCAGCTCGTCATAGGCGTCCTCGACCTCCTGCACCTGGCGCATCCGCTCGCCGTCCCGGAAGGGGTCCTCGCCGAGCTTGCCGAGCCGGCGGGTGACCGCCCGCAGGTAGCGGGCCAGGTGCGGCAGCCGGTCATACCCGGTGTCGGTCACGAAGCCCGGGTAGACGAGCCGCTCGAGCTGCCCCTTGACGTCGGCGACCACGTCGGCCGGGCCGCCCCGCTCGATCGCGGCGAGCGCGGTGCAGGCCTCGTGCCAGGCCGCGAGCGCCCGCTCGACCCGCGCGACCACCTCCTCCGCGGTCTCGTAGAGCGAGGCGCGCACGTGATCGTGGAGCCGGCGAAAGCCCTCCTCGTCCCACGCCGGTCCCCCGGCCTGGGCCATGAGCGCGTCGACCGCGCAGGCGACGCAGTCGTCGAACAGCGCCACCGCGCTCCCGTGCGGGCTCCGGCTGAGCGTGAGCTTCTGCTCGGTGGTGAGCCCGCGGAGGATCGACTTCGCCGGGTTGACCGTGGTGAGCATGAGCAGGCGCCGCGTCCCGGCCCACATCGCCTTGCGCTGCTCGTCCTCGGTCTCGAACATCCGGACCGCGACGCTGTCGGTCTCGTCGACGAGCGCCGGGTAGGCCCGCATGCGCCCGTGCTGGAAGACCTTCGGCAGCGTGCCGATGGTCCAGCTCCGCAGCCCGGTCCGCTCGAGATCCTCGGCCGCCTTGGAGAGCGTGTCCCGGAGCCGGGGGGCGAGGATGCGCTTGAGCTCGGTGAGGTCCTTGCTCTCGGCGAGCGTGCGCTTGCGCTCGTCGACCACCCGGAAGGTGATCCGCAGGTGGTCGGGGATCCGCTCGAGGTTCCAGGCGTCGCGGGGCACCCGCACCCCGGTCAGCTCGTACAGCTCCCGCTCGAGCGCGTCCAGCAGCGGCTCGCTCCCGGGCCGCACCCGGCTCAGCACCTTCTTGGCGTAGTCGGGGGCCGGCACGAAGTTGCGCCGCAGGTCCTTCGGCAGGGACCTGATCAGCTCGGTGATGAGCTCCTCACGCAGCCCCGGGACCTGCCACTCGAACCCGGTCGGGTCGACCTGGTTGAGCACGGAGAGCGGGATGTGCACGGTCACCCCGTCCGCGCCCCGGTCGCGGTCGTGGCCGCCGCCTCGCCGGACCGCCTCGGCGAGCCCGGCGCCCGGGTCGAACCGGTAGGTGAGCCGCATCCGGTGCCCGTTGTGCCGCCACGTGTCCGGGTAGTCCTCCTCCCGCACCCCGGCGCCCTCGTTGATCAGCATCTCCGGGGTGAAGGTGAGCAGGTCGGGGTTCTCCTTCGACGCCTTCTTCCACCAGGCGTCGAAGTGCCGGCCGGAGACCACCTCGGCGGGGATCCGCCGGTCGTAGAAGTCGAACAGCGTCTCGTCGTCGACGAGGATGTCCCGGCGCCGGGCCTTCTCCTCGAGCCGCTCGACCTCCTGCAGCAGCCGCCGGTTGGCGTGGAAGAACTTGTGGTGGGTCCGCCAGTCGCCCTCGACCAGCGCGTGGCGGATGAAGAGCTCCCGGCTCAGCTCCGGGTCGATCCGCCCGTAATTGACCTTGCGCTCGGTCACGATCGGCACGCCGTACAGGGTGACCTTCTCGAAGGCGATGACGGCGGCCTGCTCCGGGTCCCAGTGCGGCTCGCTGTAGCTCCGCTTGACCAGGTGCTGGGCGAGCGGCTCGACCCACTCCGGTTTGATCTTCGCGTTGATCCGGCCCCAGAGCCGGGAGGTCTCCACGAGCTCGGCCGACATCACCCAGGTGGGCTGCGCCTTGGCGAGCGCGGAGCCGGGGAAGATCGCGAAGCGGGCGCCGCGGGCGCCGAGGTACTCGGTGATCGGCCGGCGTCCGTCCTGGCGGCGCTTGGTGTCGAGGTCCTTCAGGCCGATGTGCGAGAGCAGCCCGGCGAGGAGCGACTGGTGGATCCGGTCGGGGTCGGCGTCGGCGCTGTTCAGCACGATGCCGAGCGAGGTGGCCACCTCGGTGAGCTGGCTGACGATGTCCTGCCACTCCCGGACCCGCAGGTAGTTGAGGTACTCGGCCTTGCACATCCGCCGGAAGGCGCTCGAGGAGAGCTCCCGCTGCCGCTCCTGCAGGTACCGCCAGAGGTTGAGGAAGGTGAGGAAGTCCGACTCCTTGTCGGCGAAGCGGCGGTGCTTCTCGTCCGCCGCCTGCTGGTTGTCGGCGGGCCGCTCGCGGGGGTCCTGGATGGAGAGGGCGGCGGCGATGATGATGACCTCGCGCGCGCAGCCGTTCCGGCCGGCCTCGAGCACCATGCGGCCCAGCCGGGGGTCCACCGGGAGCTGGGCGAGCTTCCGCCCGATCGGGGTGAGCCGCACCTCGCGCTGCTGCGCCCCGGGCACCTGCTCGATGGCGCCGAGCTCGTGGAGGAGCGCGTAGGCGTCCCTGATCTGCCGGGGGTCCGGCGGGTCGACGAACGGGAACTCGGCGACGTCGCCGAGCTTGAGCGCGGCCATCTGCAGGATGACGCTGGCGAGGTTGGTGCGGAGGATCTCCGGGTCGGTGAACCGCGGCCGGGAGTTGAAGTCCTCCTCGCTGTAGAGCCGGATGCAGATGCCGTCGGAGGTCCGGCCGCACCGGCCCTTGCGCTGGTCGGCGGAGGCCTGCGAGATCGGCTCGATGGGCAGCCGCTGCACCTTGAGCCGGTTGCTGTACCGGGAGATCCGCGCCGTGCCCGGGTCGATGACGTACCGGATGCCGGGCACGGTGAGCGACGTCTCGGCGACGTTGGTGGCGAGCACGATGCGCCGCCCCCGGTGCGGCTGGAACACCCGCTGCTGCTCGGCGGTGGAGAGCCGCGCGTACAGCGGGAGGACCTCCTCCGGCCGCCCCTTGAGCGCGTCGGCGGTGTCGCGGATCTCCCGCTCGCCGCTGAGGAAGACGAGGATGTCGCCCGGTCCGGCCGCGCAGAGCTCGTCGACCGCGTTGACGATGGCCTGGGTCTGGTCCTCGTCCTCGCCGATCGGCCGGTACCGCACCTCGACCGGGTAGGTCCGCCCGGAGACCTCGATGATCGGCGCCGGCTCCCCGTCGGGGCCGCGGAAGTGCCGGGCGAAGCTCTCCGGGTCGATGGTGGCCGAGGTGATGATCACCTTGAGGTCCGGCCGCCGGGGGAGGATCCGCTTGAGGTAGCCGAGGATGAAGTCGATGTTGAGGCTGCGCTCGTGCGCCTCGTCGATGATGATCGTGTCGTACTGCAGGAGCAGCGGGTCCGACTGCAGCTCGGCGAGCAGGATGCCGTCGGTCATCAGCTTGATGAGCGTCCCGTCGCTCGAGCGGTCGGTGAACCGCACCTTGTAACCGACCGCGTCGCCGAGCGGGACCCCGAGCTCCTCGGCGATGCGCGCGGCCACGGAGCGCGCGGCGATGCGCCGGGGCTGGGTGTGCCCGATCGCGCCGTGCACCCCGCGGCCGAGCTCGAGGCAGATCTTGGGGAGCTGCGTGGTCTTTCCGGAGCCGGTCTCCCCCGCCACGATCACGACCTGGTGGTCGCGCACGGCCGCGAGCAGGTCGTCCTTGCGCTGGACGACGGGCAGCTCCGGGGGGTAGACGATCGGCGGCACCGCGGCCCGCCGGGCCTCGACCCGGCGCTGCGCCGCCTCGAGCTCCGCGGCTATCTCACCGATCACCGCGCGGCGGGCCCCGCCATCGCGGATCTTGCGGACGCCGTTGAGTCGGCGGCGCAACCGGTGCCGGTCGCGCGGCATGAGATCCTGCAGACGGCTGTGGAGATCGGCGAGCGTGTCCATCGCACGCTCAAGGATAGGCAACCGCGCGGACACCGGGGCCGGGCGCCGATCCGCGCGGCGCCCGGGCATCGCGCGCCCCGGTCACCGCCCGGGGCGCCGTGGCGGCTGGTACTTGTAGCCGACGTTCCGCACCGTGACGATCCGGTTGGCGTGCCTGCCGAGCTTGCGGCGGAGCCGCAGCACGTGGACGTCCACCGTGCGCACGCCCTGGTCGGTGTAGCGGTCCCACACCGCCGCCAGGAGCTGCCGGCGGTTGTACACCCTTCCCGGGGAGGAGCGGAGGTAGTCGAGGAGCTCGAACTCGCGGTAGGTGAGGCTGATCTCCTCGCCGTCCACCCGGACCACGCGGGAGGCCCGGTCCACCACCAGGTCGTCCCCCTCCCTCTCCGGCGGCCGGCCCGCCGCTCCCCCGGCCGGGGCGGCCGGTACGGCCCGGCCGTCGGCGGGGACCATGTGCCCGACTATGACGAGCGCCTGATCGGATCCGGGGATCGGAACCACGCTGAGCACGGCACCCTGGTCGCCGGACGGCACCGGGTGCGGGTCATGCCCGTTCCGCAGGCCATCGATGAGCTGAGACATTCGCGATCTCCTCCTGCCTGGTCGTCATCCGGATCGGTGGCTCCGGAACGCGACAGGCGGCGCCGCAGACGCGGAGCAGATCGATGTGCCTGCGCTCAGTCAGCCCTCGCCGTGGACCCATACGAGCATGATGCCGCGGGTAAAGCCTTCTTTCAAGATAGGAAAAGTCGATTTAATCCGGCGGGCTTGATCCCTCCTCCGGGCGCGCTGAGAGACTGAGGAGCGTCGACCGGAGGTGATCATGATCCTGGTCTGCGGAGAGGCCCTCATCGACCTGGTGCCCGCCGGCGCGGACGGCCTGTGGCGGGCGGTCCCGGGCGGCGGACCGGCGAACACCGCCGTGGCCATCGCCCGCCTGGGCACGCCGGTGCAGCTGCTCTGCCGGATCTCCCGCGACGGGTTCGGGCGGCGGATCCGCGCGCACCTCGCGGAGTGCGGCGTGGGTCTGGAGCTCGCCGTGGAGGCGGCCGAGCCGACCACGCTCGCCGTGGTCGACCTGGACGACCGGGGCTCGGCCGCGTTCGGCTTCTACGTGAACGGCACCGCGGACTGGCGGTGGAGCGCCGCGGAGCTGCCCTCCTCGCTCCCTCCCGGCACCCGCGCGGTGCACATCGGCTCCCTCGCCGCCGTGGTGCCGCCCGGCGCGGACGTGCTCCGCGACTGGGCGGCCGGCCTGGCCCGGCGCGACCCGGAGCTCACCGTGGTGTACGACGTGAACGTCCGGCCGGCGCTCCTCCCCGACCGGGAGGAGTACCGGGCCCGGGTCGAGCCCTGGCTCCGCATCGCACGGGTGGTCAAGGCGAGCGACGAGGACCTGGCCTGGCTCTACCCCGGCCGGGAGCCCGCCGACGTGGCCCGGGAGTGGCTCGGGGCCCACGGGCTCGAGCTCGTGCTGCTCACCCTGGGCGCGCGCGGCGCGGCCGCGTTCGCCGCCGGCGGCACCGTCGCGCGGGCCGACGGCGTCCCGGTGCGGGTCGCCGACACGGTCGGGGCCGGCGACACGTTCACCGGCGCCTTCCTCCACGCCACCCTGTCCCGGGGGATGGACCTCGCCGCCGCCCTCCGGTACGCCGTCACGGCCGCCGCCCTGACCTGCACCCGCGAGGGCGCCGTACCGCCGTCCCGCGCCGAGGTCGACGCGCTCGCCCTCGGCCCCGCCCCGCGGGTGTCCTGATCCCCGGCCCTGCCTTGCGTGTTCCCTTGTCCGGATTACGGGGTTTCTGTCCGGGTAGCGACGAAGACAAGGCGAACACCACAAGGGGGGACCAAGTGATCAGAACACTCCACAAGATGGGTGTGCGCTCCTCGCACATGTACGGGGCAGGCATCGCGTCGATCGGCCTGACCGTCGTCTCGTGGTTCCTCTCCAACCGGTACGAGCACGCAGGCATCGACCGGGCCGACCGCTGGGGCCTGTTCATCGGCGAGTGGGCCCCGACGCTCTTCGCGATGGGGATCGCTCTCCGCATGGAGGAGATGCAGGCGGAGAAGGAGCGCGAGACCCCCGAGTGGCGGGAACAGCCGACCGAGATGCGCCGTCCGACCCGCGCCGGGGTGTAGCGGGTACGCGAAGCATCGGCACAGGCCGGTCGGGGACCGGGCCGGGAGGCAGGGGGGCAACCCGGCGGCGACCTCGCCGGCCTGACGCATGCGAACGGGCGGGCCGGCGCCCCGTCCCGGCGGGCGCCGCGCCGATTGGCCGGCCGTACCCATCCCAGATGAGCCGAGCCGGGCTTACCCGGTGGGCCGCCCCGGCCGAACCGGGTGCCCCGGTCCGGCGGCCACGCCCCGGGCGCCCGGACGACCCGGGCCGGCCGTACCCGGCGCGGCGGGCGTCACCCGCCCTTCGGCCGGACGATGGCGATCGGGCAGCGGGCCCGGTGCAGCACTCCGTGGCTGACCGAGCCGAGGAGTGCCTTGCCGATGCCGCCGTGTCTCCGGGAGCCGACCACGAGCAGGTCCGCCGAGCCGGACAGGTCGGCGAGCACCGGGACCGGGTGACCGCACACGGCCGTGTCGATGAGCTCCACGTCGGGGTTCCGGTCCCGCCACGGCGCGAGCCGCTCCCGGAACTCCCGCACCTCCTCGTCGAAGGCGTCGCGGTCCACGGGCGTGCCGGCGAGCGCCAGCGGGTTGTGCAGATGCCGGTGCCAGGCGTGCAGCGCGCGCAGCCGGGCCCCGCGGAGCCGGGCCTCCTCGATGGCGAACTCGAGGGCGGGGTCCGTGTGCGCCTCACCGTCCACCCCGACCACGACCTCGTCGTACGTCTTCTCCTGGAGCCAGCGCACCACGACGACCGGCACCGGGGAGTGCGAGGCGAGCCCCATGCCGACCGACCCGAGCACGAGCCCGGCGAAGCCGCCCATGCCCCGGCTGCCGACCGCCACGACGTCCGCCCGCTCCGCCTCGGTGAGCAGCCGCTCGATCACCGCACCGGTCACCACTTCCGTGGTCACCTCGAGGTCGGGGGCCCGCTCCTTCGCCCGTTCCGCGGCCCGGGCGACCACCCCCTCGCAGTACTCGGTGAGCGACTGGTGATAGCCGGCCACGCCATGGAAGGGGAACTCGTTGGCCCACGGTTCGCGCACGTGCACGATCCGCAGGCGGGCACCGCGTCGCCGGGCGTCGTCCGCCGCCCACTCCACCGCCGCGAGCGCCGACTTCGACCCGTCGACCCCCACGACCACCACGCCGGTCTTTCCGGACATCGCAACTCCCTCTCCCGGTTATCTCCACAGTGCCCCCTATTTCTCCATCCCACGCCGGTCACCCGGTCATCAGAACCGGCCGAAGGTCATCCACGCCCGGGACCTCCGCCACTGGGACAGATCAGTGGCCTGGTGGTGGGATGGAACCGAAAAGACCGGAAACACCTATTGGGGAGCAAGAGCCCACGGGGGGACAAACGGAGGTGGTTCGGATGAGCCTCATGCGGAGCGAGCCCTGGAGCATGCTGCCCGATCTGTTCGACTGGCTCGACGAGCCGCTCGCGGGCTTCCGGCCGATGATGTCGATGTTCGGGCGGCAGATCCGCTTCGAGGACTTCATCGAGGACGACCGGTACGTGCTCCGGGCCGAGCTGCCCGGCATCGACCCGGACAAGGACGTCGAGATCACCCTGTCGAACGGGATCCTGACCGTCCACGCCGAGCGGCGCCACGAGGAGCGGGAGGCGCAGCGCTCGGAGTTCCGGTACGGCTCGTTCACCCGGTCGATCGCGCTCCCCGCGGGCGCCGACGAGAACGACGTCAAGGCCACCTACGACCGGGGCATCCTCGAGATCAGCGTGGGCCTGCGCAAGAAGGAGAAGGAGCGGGGCAAGCGCATCCCCATCGAGCGAGCGTCCTGAGGCGCGGCCGTTCCCACGGATCGCCCCCGATGCGTGCCGGGCGCCGGCGGCGCCCGGCACGTTCCATGTCCGGCGCCGGCCGCCCGCCCCGTGCTTCAGGACCGCGGTGCGGGATGGTACGGGCGCACGGCAAGGCCCACGGACGGGGCCGGACACCCGCGAGCACGCCGTCAGGCACACGCAAGGCTCAGAGCGCCCAGGCCCACGGTGCACGACCGCATCCGCCACACCGGCCATGCGGGCGCAGGACCCAAGGCAGCACGGTGCGGCCCGGCGGCGCGCCCCGGAGGCCGGGGGACGCACCGGAGGCGCGCCGCCTCAGCCGGACGACGGCCGGGGCCGTACCACCGCGACCGGGCAGTAGGCGTGGTGCAGCACGGCGCGGCTGACCGAGCCGAGCACCAGCGACCCGAGCGCGCCCCGGCCGTGCGAGCCCACCACCAGCAGTGCGGCGCCCGCCGCCGCGGCGGTGAGCGCGTCGACCGGGTGCGCGAGCACCGCCTCCTCGGTGACCTCCACGTCCGGGTACCGGTTCCGCCACGGCTCCAGGGCGCTGGAGAGGATCCGGTGCTCGGCCTCCCGCGCCTCCTCGGGGTCGTAGCCGATCTCGGGCACGAGCGGCAGGATCGGCAGCCGCCACGCGTACACGGCACGGATCCGGGCACCGCGCAGCCGGGCCTCGCCGAACGCGTACGCCATGGCCGGCTCGCACTCGGGTGAGCCGTCGACCCCCAGCACGATCTCCTCGCGCTCGGCGGCCTTCTCCCAACCGGGCCGGACCACGACCACCGGCCCGGGCGCGTGGCCCGCCACGTGGGAGGCGACCGAGCCGAGCACGGCGCCGGCGAACCCGCCCACCCCGGTGCCGCCGACCACGACCGCGCTCGCCTCATCCGCCTTCTCCCGCAGGATCCGCGCGGGCACGCCTTCGGCGATCTCCAGGCTGACCTCCACGTCCGGCCGCCGCTTGCGCGCGATCGCCTCGGCCTCCGCGAGGGCCCGCTCCGCCTGCTGGGTGAGCGGGTCGCCCGCTCCGGTGGGGAACTTCACCGCGCTGTACGCCCAGCGGTCGATCACGCTGACGAAGCGGACCGGGCAGCCGCGGCGGGCCGCGTCGTCGACCGCCCACGCCGCGGCCGCGTTGGCCGCCGGTGAACCGTCCGTGCCGACGATGATCAAATCCGGCATCACGCTCCCCTTTCTCGCACCCGGGGCACCTCCATCTGATCGCCGGCCGGCGGTGCCGTCCAGGTCCGAAGGTCCCGGCTCCCGTTTACCGAAAGGTCGCCATCGGATGCGGGCGGCTCACCAACAATCGGCAGATTTTGGGCAAAGGTCGACGTGAACGCGGCCCGGCGGGGGATGGACGGCGACCTGGGGGTGTTCGCGATGGAGACCAAGCGCTGGAACGTCGAGCTCGTCCTCACCGAGGACGACAACGACGACATCACCACGGCGACCGCCGTGCTCTACACGGACGGAGGCGAGCGGCGGCACGAGTGCGTGGGCCGGGCCAGGCGGAACCCGGCCGACCCGGCCGTTCCGGAGATCGGTGACGAGCTCGCCGCCGGCCGGGCACTGGCCGACCTCAGCTCCCGGCTGCTCAGCGAGGGCGCCGCGGACGTGGCCCGGATGGCGCAGCAGGCCCACCAGGCCTGACCCACCGGCGGCAGGCCGCGCGGCACGCCGCCCGGGCGCGGCTCAGTCCTCCCGGACCACCTCGTCCGGGCGCTTGTCCGCCCGGAGCCCGCGCCAGGAGGGGTGCCGCAGCCTGCCCTCACCGGTCCACTCCGTGTACCGGACCTCGCCGACCAGCACCGGCTCGACCCAGCGGGCGTCGCGCACCTCCTCCCGCGGCGGTTCCTCGGCGAAGGGGTGGCCGCGCCGCTCGAGCGGCGCCAGCCGCTGCGCCAGGTCGCGCAGCGCGGCCTCGGTGAACCCCGTGCCGACGTGGCCCGCGTACCGCAGGCCGTCGGCCGTCTGGACCCCGACGAGCAGCGAGCCGATCGTCCCGCTCCGCCGGCCGCCGCCCGGCTTCCACCCGCACACGACCACGTCCTGGGTGCGGAAGTTCTTCACCTTCACCCAGTCGGGCGAGCGCCGGCCCGGCCGGTACGGCGAGGCGAGCCGCTTGGCCACCACCCCCTCCAGGCCGAGCCGGCGGGACTCCGCGACCGCGCGCGGGCCCGCGCCGTGGTAGCACGGGGGCACGTCCCAGCGCTCCCCGCCCCGCACGATCTCCTCCAGCAGCGCCCGGCGCTCCGCGTACGGCAGGCCGATCACCGGCGTGGCGTCGATGTGGAGCAGGTCGAAGAGCAGGTACGTCACGGGTGAGGTGACCGAGAGCCGGGCGACCCGCAGCGGGTCCCGCTGGTGGATCCTCGGCTGCAGCGCCTCGAACGACGGCCTCCCTTGCCGGTCGAAGGCGACGATCTCCCCGTCGAGCACCAGGTCGTGCCCGCCCACCGCGCCGGCGAGGCCGTGCGTCTCCGGGTAGGCGGCGGTGATGTCGAGCCCGTTGCGCGAGACCAGCCGAAGCCGGCCGTCCTCGATGTAGGCGAGCGCGCGGACGCCGTCCCACTTCATCTCGTGGGCGTACGCCTCGTCCGGCTCCGGCAGCGCACCCGGCCGCGCGAGCATGGGCGCGTAGGCGGGCAACCGGCCCATGCGCGGACCCGGCCGGGCTCAGTCGAGCAGGTCGGAGACCGGCTCGACCGGAAGCCCGGCGGCCTGCATCTCCTCGGCGAGCCAGCAGAGCGCGCTCAGCCCGTCCGGAACCGGGCCGGCCGAGCCCGGTGGCGCGCCCGCCGCCGCGCCGCGGGGCGCGGGCCCGCTACTGGATTCCGGCCCACCGGCCTGGGCCGCCGCACCGTTGACCGCCCCGGCCCCGGCGTGGCCGTACCGCCCCGGCGGCTGCGCCGCGGGGCCGGCGGCCGGGGCCGCCCCCGGCGTGCCCTGGCCCGCGGCGGGCGGGAGCAGGCCCGCGGTGACCATCTCCGTGGTGAGCTGCTCGAGCAGGGTCGTGACCTCGCCCGGGTCCGGTGCGATGAGCGCGAGCGCGGGGGCGAGCGCGCGGAGCGCGTCCGGCAGCCCCGCGCCGGTGCGCCGGGCGTCGCCGAGGTCGATGGGCGTGCAGCTCGCCTTGATGATCTGGAAGAGGCGGTCGACCCGGCGGGCGTCCCGGGCGGCGAACGCGCCGTGGAAGTCGGGGTGGTGGGCGAGCACGAGCGCGGCGAGGCCCGCGACGTGCGGGGCGGCGGCCGAGGCGCCGTCCATCACCGCGTACCCGTCCGGCGGCACGCTGGAGAGGATCGCCACCCCGGGCGCGCACACGTCCACCTCCGGGCCGTGGCAGGCGAACTTCGGCGAGAAGTACCCGTCGGCCGTCCGCGGCTCCCGCAGCTCGGCCGCGTGCGCCGTACCGGGCGGGAACTCGCCGGTCTTGCCGATCGCGGTGACCGTGAGCACGGTGGGCAGGACGCCGGGGAACCAGACCGGGCCGCCGTCGCTGCCCGCCGCCACCACGCAGGCCACGCCCGCGTTGCGCGCCTGGTCGATCTTCGCCGCCACGAGCTGGGACGGGTGGCGGCAGGCGAGGCCCAGGCTGACCACGTCGATCCCCTCACCGATGGCGTGGTCGAGGGCCTCGATCAGGTCGCTGAACCTGCCGCCGGGGAAGATCTTGCACACGTGGACCTCGGCCTCGACGGCGAACCCCACGATGCCCCGGCCGTCGTCGGCGCCGGCGATGATCCCGGCGCAGTGGGAGCCGTGGCCCGCGCCGTCCGCCGTCCAGCCGTCCGGCCGGTCGCCGGTGAGGTCGAGCCCGGCGCGCACCCGGCCGGCCAGGTCGGGGTGGCCGGTGTCCGCCCCCGAGTCGATGATCGCGATCTTCACCCCGGCCCCGCGGAGCGTGGGCGGCAGCCGGTCGAGGTTCATCGCCCGCTGGCCCCAGCCGAAGACCTGGGTGCCGGGGAAGCCGGGGATGGCGTCGGCCAGCGGGGTCAGCTCGACCAGGTTGTCCCGGTCGGTGGCGAGGGACGGCCGGTCGAGGTACGCGCTCCAGTGGCCGGCGCGGGGCTTCACCACCACCCCGGTGACGGATTCCGGTGTCTCCCCGGTCATCGTCACCGTGGCCCGCCCGTCCGGCCCGGTGACCGCCTGGGCGGTCCAGGCGGCGCCGATCACGTAGACGACCGCCCCGGGCACGGGCCTGCCGCCGGCGCCCTTGACGAGGAAGGTGACGGTGAGCTCCGGGCCGGGCGGCAGGACCGCGGCGGAGGCGCGCCGCCGGCGGGGCGCCGCCTCGGCCAAGGCGAGCAGCCGGTCGCGCTCGATGTGGAGCTGGGGATGGCGCAGCCGCAGGGTGAGCGCGTGCTCGGGGGTCATGTCGGCGACCACGATCGGCGGGAACGGCGCCCCGCCCGTGCAGAGCGTCCCCGCCCCGCCCGTGTCGCGCAGCCGGCGGCGCACCCGCACCTGCGGATCGTCCTCGAGCAGCCGCAGCAGGCCGGCGGCGTCCATGGCCGGGGCGGTCACCCCGCGCATGGCGAGGGACTGCTGCGGCAGCGCCGCCACCATGTACCGCCGGGGCCGGGGCTCCACCGGGCGCGGCGACTGCCGGGCCGCCTGCCTGGTCCGGCCCGCGGCGGCCGGGCGCGGCTCCTCTTTTCCGTCCTTGGGCTTGTCGTTGCTGGTCACCACGTTCGACTCTCCCCAGCTCAGGCTGTGTCGGTGGGCGGGCCGGGCGGATGGATCGGCCGGGCGAGCCCGGGGCATCCGGCGCGGGTGGATCCCCCGGGGCTCGTGCGCGCCGCGCGATGCGGTGCGAGGCAGTGCGGGCGGCCGGGTACGGCGCGGGCCCGGACCGGCCGAGCACCGGTCCGGGCCGTCAGGATCGCGTCACCGAAGTGGAGCGGTCTGGCCGGCATTGATGGCACCGAGCACCGACTGGATGTGGGCGAGGCACGCCTCGTACTGCCCGTTCCGGTACAGCCGCACGCCCTGCACCAGCGACGGGATGACCCCCGCGACCTGCGGCCACTGCGGGAGCGACGCCCGCAGCCAGCCGTACAGGTGCCGGAGCGCCTCGGCGCACCGTACCTGCGGCGGAAGGAGCGGCCCCTGCTGTGCCGCGGCCGGCATCCCCATCCCGGCCGGGACCGCGCCCAGGGCAGGGGCGATCGCGAGGTTCACCGCCGGCGCCATGCCGGGTCCCCCCGAGGCCGGTCCCGGCAGGCCAGGTCCTCCACTCAGTGAGTTCACCACGCGCCCCCTGTCAGACCGCCGCCCCCGCGGCCGCCGGGACATGCGCGGCCTGGGGCTGGGCCATCGGGTACGCCTGGGCGGCCTGCGGCTGCGCGGCGTACGCGGCGGCGGCCCCCGGAGCGGCCGGCTGGGCCACGGCCTGCTGCGCCGCCTGCAGGGCGGCGAGCGCGGCCTGCTGCGGCTGAGCCGCGTAACCGGCGGCCGGCGCCATCTGCTGCGCGGCCATCGCCTGCGGCACGGCCTGGAGGGCGGGCTGGTACGCCAGAGCCGCCTGCGGCTGCGCGGCGTACGCGGCGGCGGCCCCCGGAGCGGCCGGCTGGGCCACGGCCTGCTGCGCCGCCTGCAGGGCGGCGAGCGCGGCCTGCTGCGGCTGAGCCGCGTAACCGGCGGCCGGCGCCATCTGCTGCGCGGCCATCGCCTGCGGCACGGCCTGCGGGATCTGCGCAGCGGCCGGGACCGGCGCGGGGGTCACCGCGTACGGCTGGCCCTGCGGGAGGGCGGCGGCGTACTGCTGAGCCTGCGGGACGGCGGCGGCGATCGGCTGGGCCTGCGGGACGGCGGCGGCGATCGGCTGGGCGCCGTTGGCCGGCCCGTTGATCGCCGGGGCCTGCTGGGACAGCACCGCGTCGAGGACCTGCCGCGCGGCCGCGGCGCCGTAGCGCAGCCCCTGGCGGGCGAGCTTGTCCCAGAAGGTCACCGGGCTCACCAGGTGCTCCTGCGGGAGGATCTGGTCCTCTGGCGAGGTCACCGGGCCGTACGGGCTCATCTGCGGCAGCCCCAGCGGCTGAGCGATCTGCCGGCCGATGGGCTGCGGGGAGAGGTACTGAAGCGGATTGCTCAGAGCAGTAGCCGGATACGAGGCTTCCATAGCTGTGAACGTCATGGTCACTCCTTCGAGCCAGCCGTCTGGCTCATCGCCCACAGTGATTACACAGCGTTATCTGTCCAAAACGCAACGTGATAGGCGTAATGGTGTGCTAAGCCCTGGTCTGTTCCTGGAAGGGGCGATCAGCTGGGGCTCGGCGGACGCGCGGGCCGGCCGGACGGCTGCGCGAGCGGGAGGAGGACCGGGATGAACGACCTGCCGATCTGCGTCACCTGCGGCGTTCAGTACGCCGCGCCGCGTGACGACTGCCCCATCTGCGAGGACGAACGCCAGTACGTCGGATGGGGCGGACAGCGGTGGACCACCCTCCGGGAGCTGCGCCGGGCCGGCCACCGGGCGAGGATCGAGGAGGAGGGGCCGGACGTGATCGGGATCGGCGCCGAGCCGCCCACCGCGATCGGCCAGCGGGCGCTGCTGATCGGGTCACGTGGTGGCGGCCGACGGGGCCGAGGCCGTCCGCCGCTCGGCCGAGCGCTACCTCTCCTTCGCCCTCGACGACGCCGGGCCGGAGCGGGCGGCCGATGACGCCTGATCGCCCGGAGGCGGAGATCGAAGCGATGTCCGCCCTGTTCGCCCGGCACCTGCCCGGGCTCGCGGCCCGCTCGGTGACCCGGCTGGGCGAGGGCATGGACCACGTCGCCTACGAGGCCGACGGCGGGCTGATCCTCCGGATGAGCAAGGAGCCGGACCCGGCCCGCCGCGCCGACCGGATCCGGCGCGAGGCGGCCCTGCTCGCGCTGGTGGCCGAGATCTCCCCGCTGCCCGTCCCGCGGGTCATCCTGAGCGACCCCGACGCCGGAGTGCTCGGGTACGTCAAGCTGCCCCGCCGCCCGCTGGCCGAGCGACCGGTGGCCGAGCCGGGGCGGCTCGCGCCGGCCCTCGGCGAGTTCCTCACCCGGCTGCACCTGGCGCCGCCGGAGCGGTTCAGCGCGCTGGCCGCGCCGGACACCCAGCCGCTCACCGCGTGGCTCGCCGAGGCCGAACGGCACCACCGCGCGGTCGCCGCGCACCTGCCGGCCGCCGCCCGCCGCCGGATCGAGGCCTTCCTCGGCGGCGCACCGCCCGCGGAGCCGCGCGCCCTCGCGTTCTGCCACAACGACCTCGGCGCCGAGCACGTGCTGGCGGAGGGCGGGACGGTCACCGGGGTGATCGACTGGAGCGACGCGGAGATCGCCGACCCCGCCTACGACCTCGGGCTCCTCTATCGGGATCTCGGCCCCGAGGTCACCGCGTCGATCCTCGCCCACTACGCGGCCCCGTGGGACGACGCGGCCGGCCGGCGGGCCGTGTTCTACGCCCGGTGCGCCCTGCTCGAGGACCTCGCCTACGGCCTGCGCACCGGACCGCGCCGGTACGCCGAGGCCGCCCTGGCGCACCTCGACCGGACCTTCTCCGCGTGGGGATGAGCGCCGCGCTCTGGCGGCGACGACGTCGGAGCCGAGCACGTGCCGGTGGAGGGCGGAGACGGTCACCGGGCGGGGTGAGCGGTATCCGGCCCGCTCCCCCGGGCGGCCGGCCCGGCGGCTCGGGGACCGGCCGGTCACGGGGCGGCCCGGTTCCGCCGCTCGGGGATCCGGCCCGCCCTTCGGGTGCCTCCGCTCGCGGGTGCGGCGTGGCCTCGCGGGGGAACGGCGCCGACCCGGTGCGGCCGGCGCGACGGCTCGGGGTGGGCGGCTCGGGGAGGGGTGACGCGGGGAGCGGTGTCGGGGGTGACGGGGAGCGGTGACGCTCCTCGTGACGCGGGCGGGCCGTCAGGCCGTGCAGGTGGAGCAGACGGGGCAGGCGACGGTGACCACGGCACGGGCCGCGTCGTCGACGTGCGCCACCTCTCCGGAGCCGAGGCAGTACCGGCAGGACAGCGCCGCCGCGATGACCGGGTCACGCCAGACGCGGTGCTCCCACACGGGCGGCGGCACGACCGGGGGCGGTGGCGGCTCCGCGGGCTCGTGCGCTCCGCCGACCCACCCCCGACCATGACAGAAAGGGCAGGCGAGGAAGAGCGGCCCGATTCGTTGACCCTTGGCTCCCTGACATTCCGGACAGGTGATCGGGTCGGTCATCGCCGGCCCGTTCCGTTACATCGCTTGCACGCCACCCAGCGCCGCTCCCTGTTCCGCTGGCCGTTCAGCTCCATCCACTCGCCCCCCGCACCCAGGCAGATGTCACACACCGGCTTCTCTTTGTAGTCCTTGGTCATGCCACGACATTACGCCGGATGGCATATCCGTCACAGCGTTTTCTGGCATCACTTTTCACTCGGTCATTTTCGATCTTCATAGGACCGGAAATAGCCTCCGATATTGGAAGAATACGCCACAGAAGCGAACAATCACCCTTTACCGAAGAATTGACAACAGGGATTCCGAACAAACTTCCGTAACCGCCCACGACGAGAACACCACTCGGCTCCGGAGGCCGCCCACAGGCCGGCCGCTCGGCCGTTCCGCGGACGGGACGCGCCGCCGTGCCGCCCGCCGAGCCGTACCGCACGGGATCGGCGCGCCACGGCGGGCGCGGCGTCACGCCCGGAACCCACCGGGCGGCCCGGCCCGGTGCCCCGGCACGGCACCGCGAACCGCACAGAGAGCACGGCCGGGGATGACACCGGAAACGCTAGGCGTATCCGGCACGATGTGGCAGTATCGCCCAGGTGACCACGGCATTCGAGCAACGCCTGCGCGATCTGGCACGGCTCCGCCGCGTTCGCGACCGGATCGACCGGGACTACGCCAAACCGCTGGACGTCGAGGCGCTGGCCCGCGAGGCAGGCATGTCTGCCGGGCACCTGAGCCGCCAGTTCAAGCTCGCCTACGGCGAGCCGCCGTACAGCTACCTGATGACCCGGCGCATCGAGCGCGCCATGGCCCTGCTGCGCCGGGGCGATCTCAGCGTCACCGAGGTCTGCTTCGCGGTTGGTTTCTCCTCGCTCGGCACCTTTAGCACCAGGTTTACCGAGCTGGTCGGCATACCGCCGAGCGTCTACCGGCGCCAGGCGGCGGCCGCGGCCGAGGAGGGGATCCCGCCGTGTGTGGCGAAACAGGTGACCAAACCGGTCAGGAATCGAGAAGCGCGGCTCCCCGCCCCGCACCTAGCCTGACCGGCATGGACATCACCATTCACCACACGTTCCTGCCGCACGACGACCCGGACACCGCCCTGAGCTTCTACCGCGACACCCTCGGTTTCGAGGTCCGCAACGACGTCGGCCACGGCGGGATGCGCTGGATCACGGTCGGCCCGCCGAACCAGCCGGGCACGTCCATCGTCCTGTACCCGCCGGCCGCCACACCCGGCCTCACCGACGACGAGCGCCGCATGATCGCCGAGATGATGGCCAAGGGCACCTTCGGCATCGTCGTCCTGGCCACCAAGGACGTCGACGCCGTCTTCGACCGGCTGCAGGCCCGCGGCGCCGAGGTCGTCCAGGAGCCCGTCGACCAGCCGTACGGGGTCCGCGACTGCGCGTTCCGCGACCCCGCGGGCAACCTGATCCGCATCCAGCAGGCGAGCTGACGCCGCCGTCGCGCCCCGCGCCCGGCCCGCCCGGGCGCGGGGCCGGTGGCGGACGGCGCCGCCGGCGGTCACCGGCGACCGTCCCAGGACCGCTTCCCGATTCCGTTCCCGAATTCGAGATACCGTTCCCGACTTCGATATGACTGCCGAACCCCGCTCCCGCGCGCAGCGCCGCCGCGACACCGAGCACCGCCTCAACCACGACGTCGACGTCTGGGTGGCCACCGCCTCACCGGACGGCCTGCCGTACCTGGTGCCGCTCTCCTTCGACTGGGACGGCGAGACCCTGCTGCTCGCCACCCCGGCCCACAGCCCGACCGGCCGGAACCTGGCCGCCACCCGGACCGTCCGGCTGGGGCTGGGCCACACCCGCGACGTGACCGTGATCGACGGCGACGTCGAGGTGCTCGAGATGGACGCGCTGCCCAAGGAGCGCGGCGACCGGTTCGCCGCGCGCACCGGCTTCGACCCGCGCGCGCTGGCCACGCCGTACCGCTGGTTCCGCGTCACGCCGCGCCGGATCCAGGCCTGGCGCGAGGAGAACGAGCTGACCGGCCGGGAGCTGATGCGCGACGGCCGCTGGCTGGCCTGAACCGGGCCGCCGCGCGGCCGGGTCCGGGGACGCCGGGATCCGGCCGCGCCCGGCTCCGCCAGGAGCGTAATTCCGCAGGTCATCGCGGGTGATGCCACCAGAATGCACCGGACGGTGCGGACCGCGCCGCCCGGACGAACCGGCAGATGGGAGAGACACGAGCATGGCCACGAGCGGCACGTCGCCGGTGCACGTCGCCGACAGCCACGACGTGATCCGCGTGCACGGCGCACGCGAGAACAACCTGAAGAACATCAGCATCGAGATCCCCAAGCGCCGGCTGACCGTGTTCACCGGCGTCTCCGGCTCGGGCAAGAGCTCCCTGGTCTTCGACACGATCGCCGCGGAGTCACAGCGGCTGATCAACGAGACCTACAGCGCCTTCGTGCAGGGCTTCATGCCGACGGTGCACCGGCCCGACGTCGACGTGCTCGACGGCCTGACCACCGCGATCATCGTCGACCAGCGGCGGATCGGCGCGGACCCCCGCTCCACCGTCGGCACCGTCACCGACGCCAACGCGCTGCTGCGCATCCTCTTCAGCCGGCTCGGGCGGCCGCACATCGGCCCGCCCAGCGCGTTCTCCTTCAACGTCCCGTCCGTACGGGCCAGCGGTGTGATCACGGTCGAGCGCGGCTCGGGCGAGACCACCAAGCAGACCTTCTCCCGCGCCGGCGGCATGTGCCCGCGCTGCGAAGGCCGGGGCTCGGTCACCGACTTCGACCTCTCCCAGCTCTACGACGAGAACAAGTCGATCAACGAAGGGGCCCTCACCATCCCCGGCTACAGCGCGGACGGATGGTACGGCCGGATCTTCCGCGGGTGCGGCTTCTTCGACCCGGACAAGCCGATCCGCGAGTTCACCGAGCGGGAGCTCCACGACCTGCTCTACAAGGAGCCGACCAAGATCAAGGTCGATGGCGTCAACCTGACCTACGAGGGCCTGATCCCGAGGATCAAGAAGTCGTTCTTGTCCAAGGACGTCGACGCGCTCCAGCCGCACGTCCGCGCGTTCGTGGAGCGGGCGGTGACGTTCACCGTCTGCCCCGGCTGCGACGGCACCCGGCTCAACGAGGCGGCGCGCTCCTCCAAGATCAAGGGGATCAGCATCGCCGACGCCTGCGCGATGCAGATCAGCGACCTCGCCGAATGGGTGCGCGGGCTCGACGAGCCGTCCGTCCGGCCGCTGCTCGCCGCGCTGCAGCAGACCCTCGACTCGTTCGTGGAGATCGGGCTGGGCTACCTCTCCCTCGACCGGCCGTCCGGCACGCTGTCGGGCGGTGAGGCGCAGCGGGTCAAGATGATCCGCCACCTCGGCTCCCCGCTCACCGACGTCACCTACGTGTTCGACGAGCCCACCACCGGCCTCCACCCGCACGACGTCAAGCGGATGAACGACCTGCTGCTGCGGCTGCGGGACAAGGGCAACACCGTGCTCGTCGTCGAGCACGAGCCGGAGACGATCGCCATCGCCGACCACGTCGTCGACCTCGGGCCCGGGGCCGGCACCGAGGGCGGCACCGTCTGCTACCAGGGCCCCGTCGACGGGCTGCTCGCCAGCGGCACCATCACCGGCCGCCACCTCGGCTACCGGGCCTCGCTGAAGCAGGAGGTGCGCAAGCCCACCGGGGCGCTGGAGATCCGCGGCGCCACCACGCACAACCTCCGCAACGTCGACGTCGACATCCCGCTCGGGGTGCTCGTCGCGGTCACCGGGGTCGCCGGCTCCGGCAAGAGCTCGCTGATCCACGGCTCGCTCGCCGGCCGGGACGGGGTCGTGGCGATCGACCAGACCCCGATCCGCGGCTCGCGGCGCAGCAACCCCGCGACCTACACCGGGCTGCTCGACCCGATCCGCAAGGCGTTCGCCAAGGCCAACGGCGTCAAGCCCGCGCTGTTCAGCGCCAACTCCGAGGGCGCCTGCCCGAGCTGCAACGGCGCCGGCGTCGTCTACGTCGACCTGGCGATCATGGCGAGCGTCGCCACCACCTGCGAGGACTGCGAGGGCAAGGGCTTCCAGCCCCAGGTGCTCGACTACAAGCTCGGCGGCAGGAACATCAGCGAGGTGCTCGCCATGCCCGTGGCCGAGGCATTGGAGTTCTTCGGCTCCGGGGAGGCGCGCATCCCGGCGGCCCACAAGATCCTCACCCGGCTGGCCGACGTCGGGCTCGGGTACCTCAGCCTCGGCCAGCCGCTCACCACGCTCTCCGGCGGTGAGCAGCAGCGGCTCAAGCTCGCCGCCCACATGGCCGAGCAGGGCGGCGTCTACATCCTCGACGAGCCCACCGCCGGCCTCCACACCGCCGATGTGGAGCAGCTCCTCGGCCTGCTCGACCGGCTGGTCGACTCGGGCAAGTCGGTGATCGTCATCGAGCACAACCTGGCGGTCATGGCGCACGCCGACTGGATCATCGACCTCGGGCCCGGCGCCGGCCGGGACGGCGGCCGGGTGGTGTTCGAAGGCACCCCCGCCGACCTGGTGGCCGCCCGCTCCACCCTCACCGGGCAGCACCTGGCCGAGTACGTCGGCGCGTGACCGGTCGAGCCCCGGGCGTGTGACCGGGCCGGGCCGCGCCCCGGCCAGGCCCACGGCGCCCAGGCGCTCCTCTCCCCGCGGCCGGCTCCCCGGAGCCGGCCCGGGTCACCTTGCCGAGTGCCCGCCGGCCCGATGATCGGCGCTCCGCTCCGGCGCCGCGCCGTGGGCGGGACGGCGCGGCGGTCACCCGGTCTCCCGGCGGGCCGGCCATCCCGATGATCACGGGCCGGCTCCGGGGGCTGCGCGGGCCCGGTCCCGCTTCCGGCCGATCCCGGTGGCCCACCGTCCCTGGCGGCGTGCCGAGGTTCCACCGCATGGCGGCAGTTGATCGCGTCGCGCCGCTGACCGGCGGCCGCGTGCGACCGGGATACCACGCCGGACACCTGCACTGACGTGCCCACTGCGCGTGCCGCTGAGCCGGCCCCGGCCCCTGTGAAGTCCCTCACGAAACCCCGCCCGCACCGGTGGCGGCCCGGCTGGATTTTTTACACTCACAACCGTGAAAAATAGCCGGACGCCCGGTACGCCACCGCAGGCGGGCCACGGGCCGCGCCCCGCCCCGTACGGCCCGCCCATGTCCGCGGCCCAGGCCCTGGTGCTCGACACCCTGCGCCGGCAGGGCCGGCCGAGCACCCTGGCCGAGCTCACCGCGGCGACCGGGCTGCACGCGAACACCCTCCGGGAGCACATCGAGGCCCTGATCGAACTCGGCCTGGCCGAGCGGCACCGGGCCGAGCCGCGCGGCCGGGGCCGGCCGGCCTGGCTCTACCGGGCCGCGGACACCCCCGGCGAGCCGGAGTCCGCGTACGCGGGCCTCGTGGCCGCGCTGGTCCGGGTGATCCAGCAGACCAGCGCCTCCCCCCGGGAGGACGCCGTCACCGCCGGCATCGCGTGGGGCCGCGAGCTGGCCGGGCGCGGGCGGGGAGCCGCCGGCGCCCGGACGGACCGGGACCGGGCGGCCGCTCCCCGTCGGCTGGTCGAGCTGCTCCGCCGGCTCGGCTTCGAGCCGGACGCCGACCTGGCGCAGGGCGTGGTGCGGCTCACCCGCTGCCCGCTGCTGGAGACCGCCCGGCGCCACCCGGACGTCGTCTGCGGGGTCCACCTCGGCGTGCTCCGCGGCGCGCTGGAGGAGTACGGCGGCGACCCGGCGCACACCGAGCTCGTGCCGTTCTCCGAACCCGGAGCCTGCCGTGTCCTGCTCGATCGGGAGGGGCGATGACGACCCCGCCACGGCCCCAGACCTCGGCGCCGCCGGGCACCGGGCAGGCCGCCGCCCGCCGTGCGCGCCCCAGGGTGACGGCGCTCCTCGCCCTGCCCGGGGCGCTCGCGCTGCTCGCCGGCCTCGACGCCGCGCTGCTCCTGCTCGAGCTGCCCGCGCCGGTCACCTGGGCGCGCCTCCGTGACGTGCACGGCCCGCTGCTCGTCCTCGGCTTCGTGGGCACCCTCATCGCACTGGAGCGGGCCGTGGCGTTGCGGGCCCCGGCGGGCTTCGCCGCGCCCGCCCTCCTCGGCGCGGGCGCCGTGCTCCTGCTCACCCCGCTGCCCGAGCGGGTGGGCGGCACGGCGCTGCTCCTCGGCGCGATCGCCCTCATCGGCTGCTATGTCCCGCTCTGGCGCCGGCAGCGCGGCGACGCCGTGCTCGTGCAGCTCCTCGGCGCCGTGCTCGCCGCCGGCGCGGTGACCCTCTGGCTGGGCGGGGTGCCGGTGCCCCGGCTCATCCCCTGGCTCGCCGGGTTCGTCGTCCTCACCGTCGCGGCCGAACGGGTGGAGCTCGCCCGGATCGCCCTACCGGCGGGCGCGGAACGCGGGCTCCTGTGGGCCTCCGGCGCGGTCGCGGCCGCGATCACGGCCGCGCTGCTCTGGCCCGCCGCCGGATACCCCGTGCTCGGGCTCGCCCTCCTCGGGCTCACCTGCTGGCTCGCGGCCCACGACGTGGCCCGGCGGACCGTCCGCGGCACCGGGCTCGAGCGGTTCACCGCGGGCTGCGTCCTGGCGGCGTACGCCTGGCTCGGCATCGGCGCGGCCTGCTGGCTCGTGGGCGGGCCGGTCGACGACGGGGCGCGGTACGACGCGGTGGTTCACGCCCTCTTCCTCGGCTTCACCCTCTCGATGATCATGGCGCACGCACCCATCATCCTTCCGGCGGTCCTCCGGCTGCCCTTGCCGTACCATCCGGTCCTCGCGGCGCCCGCCGGGCTGCTGCACCTCTCCCTCGTCCTCCGCCTGTGGGCCGGCGACGCCCTGGACGCGCCGGCGGCGTGGCGGATCGGGGGCGTGCTGAACATCGCCGCGGTGCTCCTGTTCGCCGCGTGCCTGGCCTGGTCGGCCCTGACCCCGGCCCGGCCGTCCCGTACGGAGGCCCGGCCATGACCCGCGAACCGAGACGGCGCCGGGGCTTCTCACCGCTGCGCGACCTGCCCGTGATGGGCTGGCTCACCGCGCTGATCGTGGTCGTCATCGCGCACCCGTTCCTGCCGGCGCCCAAGTGGCTGATGCTCCACCTGCTCCTCCTCGGCGCGCTCAGCCACTCGATCCTCGTCTGGAGCCGGCACTTCGCCGACGCGCTCCTGCGCACCCCGGAGCGCGACCCGACCGCCCAGCGGATCCGGCTCGGCCTGCACAACGGCGGCGCGCTCCTGGTCATCGCCGGGGTCGCCACCGACCTGCTGCCGCTCACCGCCGTGGGCGCCGCCTCCGTCGCCGCCGCGGCGCTCTGGCACGGCGCCGCGCTCGTGGCGAGGCTGCGCACCGCCCTGCCCTCGCGCTTCAGCATCACGGTGCGGTTCTACGTGGCGGCCTCCTGCTTCCTCCCGATCGGCGCGCTGCTCGGCACGCTGCTCGCCCGCGGGTTCACCGAGGTCTGGCACGAGCGGCTGAAGCTCGCCCACGCGATCGTGAACCTCCTCGGCTGGGCCGGGCTCACCGTGGTGGGCACCCTGCTCACCCTGTGGCCGGCCATGCTCCGGACCCGGATGGCCGAGGGCGCGGAACGCGCCACCCGCCGGGCGCTCCCGCTGCTCACCGCCGGAATCGTCACCGCGGCGGGCGGCGCGATCGCCGGCGCCCGGCCGCTCGTCGCCCTGGGACTGGCCGGCTACCTCGCCGGCCTAGGGGTGACCGCCGTGCCCATGGCCCGGGCGGCCAAGGGGAAGCCGCCCGCGTCGTACGCCACCTGGTCGGTCCTCGCCGCCGTGGCGTGGCTCGCCGGGTCGCTCGCCGTACTGGTGGCCGTGGTGGCGGTCACGCCCACGTGGCCGGCCATCGGCGACCGGTTCAGCGGGATCACCCCGGCCCTTGCCGCCGGGTTCGGCGCCCAGGTGCTGCTCGGCGCCCTGTCGTACCTGGTGCCGGTCGCCCTCGGGCGCGGTGCCGGGCCCGTGCGGGTGGCGGCGGACACGCTCGACCGGGCGGCCGCCTTCCGGGTCGTCATCGTCAACGCCGGCCTGCTGGTGTCGGTGCTGCCCGTGCCCGTGCTCGTGCGGGTGCTCTGCTCGTTCCTCGTCTTCGGCGGGCTGGGGGCGTTCCTCCCGCTGCTGATCATCGCGATCCGCCGGTCGCGGGCGGCGCGCCGCGCGGCCGGTGCGCCGGCGTCCGGTGACGGTGCGGCCGCCGCGCAGGGGGCGGCGGGCTCCCCCGGGGACCGCCTGCGGCGCCCGGCGGCCGGGCTCGCCGTGGCCGGGCTCGCGGTCGTGGTCCTGGCGGTCGCCTCCGGGGTCGCGCTCGACCCCGGCGCGGTGAGCAAGGCCCGCGCCGCCGCGGAGGCGTCCGCCGAGGTGCGCGCCACCGGCCGGACGGTGACCGCCCGGGTGGAGGCGCGGGACATGCGCTTCTCCCCCGCGACCATCGAGGTCTCCCCCGGCGACCGGCTGGTGATCACGCTGGTGAACACCGACGACGAGGACGTCCACGACCTGGTCCTCGACACCGGGCAGGAGACCGGCCGGCTGGCGCCCGGCGAGTCGGCCCGGATCGACGTCGGGGTCGTCGGCCGGGACATCGAGGGCTGGTGCTCCGTGCTCGGGCACCGGCAGATGGGCATGGTGCTGCACATCCGGGCCACCGGGGCCGGCTCCGCCCCGGCCGGCGGCCACCAGCACGGCCACGGCACCGCGGGCCCCTCGGGTGCCTCCGGCGACCACACCGCGGGCGCTTCCGGCCATGGCTCTTCGGGTGCTTCGGGCGGGGGCGCGCCGGGCGGCTCCGGCGACGGCGCGCCGCGCGAGGACGCGGCCGCCCGGCTCGACTTCACCGCTCGGCCCGGGCCCGGCTTCACGCCGTACGACCCGGTGCTCCGGCCGGCGAGCGAGCAGCGGCTGCACCGGTACACCTTCCGGGTCCAGGAGGTGGAGCGCGAGGTGGCGCCCGGGGTGACCCAGCGGCTGTGGACCTTCAACGGGCAGATGCCCGGGCCGGTGCTCCACGGCAAGGTGGGCGACACCTTCGAGATCACCCTCGTCAACGACGGCACCATCGGGCACTCGATCGACTTCCACGCGGGCTCGCTCGCACCCGACAAGCCCATGCGGACGATCCCGCCGGGCGAGTCGCTCGTCTACCGGTTCACCGCGACCAAGGCCGGGGTGTGGATGTACCACTGCTCGACCATGCCGATGTCCGCCCACATCGCCAACGGCCTCTTCGGCGCGGTCATCATCGAGCCGGAGGACCTGCCGGCGGCCGACCGCAGCTACGTGCTCGTCCAATCCGAGCTCTACCTCGGCCCGCCCGGCGGCGAGGCGGACATGGACAAGATCCGGGCCGAGCGCCCCGACGCGGTGGTCTTCAACGGCTACGTCAACCAGTACGACCACCGGCCCCTGGCGGCCCGGGCCGGGGAACGGGTCCGGGTGTGGCTCCTCGCCGCCGGGCCGAACCGGGGCACCTCGTTCCACGTGGTCGGCGGGCAGTTCGACACCGTGTACGCCGAGGGCGCCTACCTGCTCCGCCCGCCGGGCGACGGCGGGAGCCAGAGCCTCGCCCTCGCCCCCGCCCAGGGCGGGTTCGTCGAGCTGGTCTTCCCCGAGCCGGGCCACTACCCGTTCGTCTCCCACGCGATGGTCGACGCCGAGCGCGGGGCCCACGGGATCTTCAAGGTGACGGAATGACCAGGGGTTGATGAGCGGGCCGGCGCCCGCCCGGCCGGTGGCCGCCGCGCGGTCACCGGCCGGTTCCGCGCCGTACGGACGACGTCCCGACTTGGCCTTGCCGTACCGGATGGCCCGAGTTGCGCATGGTTTGCCGCAGCACAGGGGTTGCTGTTCTCGAGGTGCTGCAATTCGCCTTCGGTGAGATCCTGGCGCCATGAGCACCGGTCACGGGCACGCTCACGGTCACGGCCATCGGCACGCTCACGGTCACGGCCATGGGCACGGCCACGGCCGGGTGGCCTGGTGGCGGGCGGTGCCGGCGTGGGTGAGGCATGTCCTGACCCCGCACGGCCACGACACCGCCGGCGTCGTCGACGGGGCGCTCGAGGCGAACCGGCGGGGCATGCGCGCGTTACTGATCTCCTTCGGCGCGTTGCTGGTCACCGCCCTGCTCCAGGCGGGCCTGGTCGCCGTGACGGCATCGGTGGCGCTGCTCGGCGACACCCTGCACAACGTCGCCGACGCCCTCACCGCCGTCCCGCTCGCGATCGCGTTCCTCCTGGGCCGCCGCGCGGTGACCAAGCGGTTCACCTACGGGCTCGGCCGGGCCGAGGACCTCGCCGGATTGGTGATCGTGCTGGTCATCGCCGCCTCGGCCGCCCTGACGGCGTGGGAGGCGGCCGAGCGGCTGGCCCGGCCGCGCGAGGTCACCGGCCTCGGCTGGCTGGCGCTGGCCGGGCTCATCGGGTTCGCGGGCAACGAGCTCGTGGCCCGGTACCGGATCAAGGTCGGGCGGGAGATCGGCTCGGCCGCCCTGGTCGCCGACGGCCTGCACGCCCGCACCGACGGGTTCACCAGCCTCGCCGTGCTCCTCTCGGCCGCGGGCGTCGCGGCCGGATGGGCATGGGCCGACCCGGTGATCGGCCTGCTGATCACCGTGGCCATCGTGGGGGTGCTCTGGGAAGCCGCCCGGGAGGTGTTCGGCCGGCTCCTCGACGCGGTGGACCCGGAGCTGGTGGACCTGGCCGAGCGGACCGCCGCCGGCACCCCGGGCGTCACCGAGGTCCAGCGGGTACGGCTCCGCTGGGTCGGCCACGCGCTCCACGCCGAGGTCGAGGTGGCGGTCAGCCCCGACCTCAGCGTGGTCGAGGCCCACGAGATCGCCCACGAGGCCGAGCACCGGCTGCTGCACGCGATGCCGCGGCTGGCCAGGGCGACCATCCACACCAACCCCGGCGGGCGGCCGGGCGAGCTCGCGCACGCGCGGCTGGCGCACCACCACGGCTGATCCGGGGCCGGGGTTTCGCGGGCGGTTCCGCCACCGGCACGCAGTACCGGGTTCGCTCACCGATGACAGTCGCGCGTGCCGGCGAATCCGGGCGTGACCGTGGTGCGCAGCCCCGGGCGAACGCCCGTTTGCGGTCGCCGGACTCCGGGGTGCCGATCGAGGACGTCTCCGCCTCGTCGGCCATCGCAGCACGTCGCCGTCACCGAGCCGATCTACCGCGGGCAGATCCGCCCGGTGCTCATGCGGGCGGAGGCGATGGACGGCCTGTTCGCGGCGCGGCTACAGCGGAGCGTGACCGCGGACATCTTCCGTCGGCCCGCCACCAAGAGCAGTGAGCCGATGACGAAAGGTCGAGCACGGCTTCGCGTGCGAGCGCTCCCGTGATCTTCCCCGCGCGCCGGTGGTCCTGCCGACACAGCCGGCTTGCCCCATAGAGCCATCTGCTGGGCGCTGCACGGATTGGTGGTGAGCGGAGATCAGAGGCGTTTCCTCCACCCATGAGCACGATCCGGACGCTGTCATCGCACCTGGGTCTATGACCCGAACCCCGAAGACCTCGCCATTGGACCATATCCACACCGAGGAATGGCCTGCCGAGTTCACCACGGAACTCCTGCAGCTCCTCCATGTCCTCACCTTGTGCGTAGAGCTGGAACCCGAACAGGCCGCCTTGCTGGAGCGAATCCGCAACGGCCCGCTCATCACCGTTGCCGATCTGGAGCAAGCCGACGTCCTTCCAGTTCCCGCAAGCGCCCGCAATGCTCCCCGGGCGCGTTCGCCTGACGCTCCGACCCTGCTGTGATCAGAGCTGGGCTGCGGAGACATGGCCCTCAGCGGGAAATCAAGGAGGTGGACTTCCCCCGCCCACGGGGATGATCCCCAAGCCACGGGCAGCGGCGGAAGCTGCTGGAAGTGCTCCCCGCGCACGCGGGGACAATCCCCGCCGGCACGCTAGGTGGGTCGCCTGTATCTGTCTTCCCGTCTGCCGTTGATCCGCCCTCAGGGGCAGTAGGCCGGCGCCGAAGGGTTAAGCCCGGCTGTGCCGGCGGGGCGACCGGCGCACGTGGAAGGTCACCGGGGACAGGTACACGCAAAGCCGGGGTCCCGTAGCAGCAGGTCTACTAGCTCCTCCGAAGTTGGACGGCACGCGAGACGATCGGGCTTTGCAGTAGCATCATTGAGCATCAGATAAATACACTAACTACCGAAGGGCACTTTTTATCCTAAATGTACTGTATGCCCAAATTGGCGAAAGTGGTCGAGACTCGCACCTGCGCGATCTAAACGCGCAGGTCGCGGAGGGTGCTCCCCGCGCACGCGGGGATGATCCCGCAACCTATCCCGCACGAATTCGACACGAGCTGTGCTCCCCGCGCACGCGGGGATGATCCGGCGGCCAATTGTTTTCCCACCCGGGGAGAGAAGTGCTCCCCGCGCACGCGGGGATGATCCCGGCCCGAACGTTACCACAGCAGCATTACTAGCGTGCTCCCCGCGCACGCGGGGATGATCCGTATCCGCATCTTATTCGCGCCCCCAGGGTGACGTGCTCCCCGCGCACGCGGGGATGATCCCCAGTCGACGTTCTCCAGCCAGAACAAAATGCGGTGCTCCCCGCGCACGCGGGGATGATCCCGCCTCCAGGATGATGGGCAAGGCCGTGACGATGTGCTCCCCGCGCACGCGGGGATGATCCCGGCGCGCAGAAATGACCGCGAGTCGAGCAGGGGTGCTCCCCGCGCACGCGGGGATGATCCCGGGGGCAGGGCGTCCAAGCGGCGCGCGGGAATGTGCTCCCCGCGCACGCGGGGATGATCCCCCGCTCGGCCGGGGGATGGAGCGCCCGGCCGTGTGCTCCCCGCGCACGCGGGGATGATCCCTGCTGGCCCGCCCTGGGGCAGGGAGGCGCGGAGTGCTCCCCGCGCACGCGGGGATGATCCCCAATTCTGAGCTGGCTAGTGTTCTCAACCAGCGTGCTCCCCGCGCACGCGGGGATGATCCCGCGCGCCGGGTCTGCGGGCTGGTGCGCCTCTTGTGCTCCCCGCGCACGCGGGGATGATCCCCCGACCCCCGCGACTTCCGGTGGTGGGTCTCGGTGCTCCCCGCGCACGCGGGGATGATCCCCGCCCGTATGACCCTGAGGCCTACCCTGCATGGTGCTCCCCGCGCACGCGGGGATGATCCCGACCCGGCAGGATGGAAGGCGACACGCAAGCTGTGCTCCCCGCGCACGCGGGGATGATCCCGCCGCCTTCCTCCGCGGTATGTATGACATGCTGTGCTCCCCGCGCACGCGGGGATGATCCCCATATGGCTACCCTCTAGACTCTGGTTTAGGCGTGCTCCCCGCGCACGCGGGGATGATCCCGCGATCGACACCGCGTCCGGGGCCGGGGCGGGGTGCTCCCCGCGCACGCGGGGATGATCCCGCGCTCGGAAAGTCCAAGGTTGATGGCCTGCTGTGCTCCCCGCGCACGCGGGGATGATCCCCGGACTCTGACGGTCAGCCGGTTATCTGGCTGGTGCTCCCCGCGCACGCGGGGATGATCCTCGCCACCCCTTGTGCTTGATCTCCGGGCGGTTGTGCTCCCCGCGCACGCGGGGATGATCCCTTCAGCGGCTCACAAACGGCCGACTCGGCAACGTGCTCCCCGCGCACGCGGGGATGATCCCCGCCACTCAATCGGCCGCATGTCAGCGTCCGTGTGCTCCCCGCGCACGCGGGGATGATCCCGTGTGGCATGCGGTGGACCCCCCGAACCCGGAGTGCTCCCCGCGCACGCGGGGATGATCCCCGTCCGTACTAGGACTTTACCCGGGTTGGGGCGTGCTCCCCGCGCACGCGGGAATGATCCCCAGTCAAAGCATCAATGATCCGGCATATCGCCGTGCTCCCCGCGCACGCGGGGATGATCCCGCGCCCATGTAGTAGGTGGCGGCGCTGACATAGTGCTCCCCGCGCACGCGGGGATGATCCCGCTACCTTCCTCCGCGGTATGTATGACATGCTGTGCTCCCCGCGCACGCGGGGATGATCCCGGCGAGTGCACCGACTTCCTGTACGTCCACGCGTGCTCCCCGCGCACGCGGGGATGATCCCCACGTCACGCTGCTAACCACCGACGGCACGTGGTGCTCCCCGCGCACGCGGGGATGATCCCTTCAGCGGCTCACAAACGGCCGACTCGGCAACGTGCTCCCCGCGCACGCGGGGATGATCCCTCGAGTGCCCCGGAAGGGCCGCGGTCGAAAACGTGCTCCCCGCGCACGCGGGGATGATCCCTGCCCGCGGTTCTGGGCGTACTTGTCGCCGAGGTGCTCCCCGCGCACGCGGGGATGATCCTGGCGTGGTATTGGGTGAAAGCGCCGCACGTGCGTGCTCCCCGCGCACGCGGGGATGATCCCCACACCCCGCCGGCCCCGATGGCTGTGGTGGCGTGCTCCCCGCGCACGCGGGGATGATCCCTGCACCGTCGCCATCGACAACAACGGCAAGGTGTGCTCCCCGCGCACGCGGGGATGATCCCGCGGATTGTCGATCTTCCTGCCGTCCGACAGCGTGCTCCCCGCGCACGCGGGGATGATCCCGCGGCGCCGACAGCCGCGCCCGCGGCCGCCCAGTGCTCCCCGCGCACGCGGGGATGATCCCCAAGCCGAGGATCAGCGAAGTCTTGCCGTACCGTGCTCCCCGCGCACGCGGGGATGATCCACGGCACCTGAGGGGGCGGTGCCACCGCGCCGGCGTGCTCCCCGCGCACGCGGGGATGATCCCGTGGTGGATTTCCTGGGCGGGACGGTCATCCCGTGCTCCCCGCGCACGCGGGGATGATCCCCGGTCACCCGGGCAGCTCGTCGCATAAAAGTCGTGCTCCCCGCGCACGCGGGGATGATCCCCTGCTCGTCCACGGGCATCCCAGCGTCATCAAGTGCTCCCCGCGCACGCGGGGATGATCCCCGGTCGGGGATGCCGTGCCGCGCGGCCCGCCGGTGCTCCCCGCGCACGCGGGGATGATCCCGTCGAGGCCGTAGTCTGCGACTCGCTCGGCCTGTGCTCCCCGCGCACGCGGGGATGATCCCCCGCCAGCACACCAGGTAGGGCACGGCCCGTGGCTGACTTCCCGTCTGCCGCCGACCCGCCCCAGGGGCAGCGGGCCGGCGACGAAGGGTCGAGCCCGGCTTCGCGTGTCCCTGTCCCCGGTGACCTTCCACGTGCGCCGGTCGCCCTGCCTGCGCAGCCGGGCTTGACCCGCAGGAGCCGGTCTGCCGGGCTTTGCCCGGGTCGATGGCAGGCGGGAAGATCAAGGCCTCTCCACCGCTCATCTCTATGGGCGCCGTCTGCACCGCTTCTTCATGATCTTGTGGGCTTCCCGGAGCCGGAGGCCCCGGGGTTCGGGGCGGAGCCCCAATGCCCACGTCGGCGATGCTGCGTCCTTGACGAGGCGCGCGCCCGCCGAGGCGGGACCGGCCCGGAAGAGGCCGCACGCCCGCCGTAGGCGGGCGCGCGGCCCAAGGATGGCTCAGCTCGGCGCGCGCAAGTTGGCCGACCGTGGCTCTGAGGGGCGCACCGAACCCGTGCTGGGCTCCTCCTCATGCTCCCGGATGCCGCGGGCTCTTGTTCCCGCCGCGCAAGCGGCGGCTTGCAGACGTAGAGAAAGTCGTAACAGCTCAGATCAGACGGCGCCCCGTCGTGCCGGCGAACGCCGGGGCGCCGTCGCGTAAGGGCCGAGGATGCGCACCGCGAAGGCCTCCGTGACCATCTGGAGCACCTCTTCCGGCGCCGCCCACTGCAAGCCCTCCACCTCGTGTCGGCCTCCGGGGTGCCGATCGAGCACATCTCCCGCCTGGCCGGCCACCGCAGCACGGTGGTCGCCATGACGGTCTATCGCACGCAGATCCGCCCGGTGCTCATGCGCGGCGCGGACGTGACGGACACCCTCTTCGCGGCCGGTGACAACGGAAAGCGGCTGCGGATGTCGCGCAGCGGCTTCTTCCAAGATCGATACGAGGGCGTTGTCGCAGGTGGGCGGTACTGGGTTCGAACCAGTGACCCCTCGCTTGTAAGGCGAGTGCTCTACCCCTGAGCTAACCGCCCCGGTCCGGTGCACACGGCCGGAGTACACCATACGACACCAGCGCGTGGTTGAGCACATCGGACGACCGATCAGTCCACGATCGGCCTCCTGCCGTTCCCGTCCCGGGGCCCGAGAACCCGGAGATCACCCGGCACGGCCGGCCGGGCCGTGCCGGTCGCCGCCGCGCCGATGCCGGCGACTACCCCCGCACCCGGCCGAGCACCCGGTTGAGCGCGGCCTCGACCTCGGCCGCGAGGCCCGGCACCGAGGAGGAGGACGCCTGGGCGCGGGACCGGGCGGGCCGTACCGCGCCGCAGGAGCGGCACTCGACCTCCCCGAGCCGGCAGATCATCGCCGTGGAGCCGCACGTCGCGCACGTGTCGAGGTCGAGATCGTGCGCGCGCTGGCAGTCAGGGCAGATGAGGACCTGAACGTCGTGACGGACCCCGCGTTTCCAAGGGCTGGCGCCGCGGACCGGATCGGTCTGCCGGGCCCCGCACCGGAAACAGGGCATCTCCCCTCCAAGGCCGGATCTGGATCGGTACAGAGGATCGATGGCGGAATTCCCGCCCGGGGCGGCCTCAGGCCGGTCAGATCTCCGCGAGCGCCTTCAGGTAGGCGGCGATGTCCCGTGGTTCGCCCGGCGGGTTGACGACCTTCCACCGGACCACGCCCTCGGCGTCGATGATGAAGGTGCCGCGCTGGGCGACCCCTCGGCCCTCGTCGAAGACGCCGTACGCCCGGGCGACGGCGCCGTGCGGCCAGAAGTCGGAGAGCAGCGGGAAGGTGAACCCCTCCTGCTCGGCCCAGGCCCGGTGGCTGAACATGGAGTCGACCGAGACGGTGAGCACCCGGGCGTCGTCCGGGAGCGCGCCGACGAGCCCGTCCCGGATCGCGGTGAGCTCGCCGTGGCAGACCGGGGTGAACGCCAGCGGGTAGAAGACGAGCACGACCTTCTTCCCCCGCAGGCCGGAGAGCTTGACGGGCGTGCCGTGCTGATCCTTCAGCTCGAAGTCCGGTGCGACCTGACCGACCTCAACCGCCATGCAGCAGTCCTCCCGGGAAGTGGTACGCCCATCAATCCTGCCGTACGGCTCAGCCCGCTGGCTCGTCGCCCTCCGGTTAGGCGAGGCCGGGGCTGAGCCGGGTCACGGCCGGGGAATGGACCGGGTCAGCGACGTGCCCGGGGGGCGACGAGCCTTATGCCGGTCCAGTCACGGGCGGCGCTGATGCTGCTGGTCTGGGACAGGCCCGCGGTCGCCGCTTCTTCGCCGATCGTGCTCGGCTCGACGTGGCCAGGGCGGCCCGCCTTGGGGGTGAGCACCCAGATCTGGCCTCCGTCGGCGAGGGCGGTCATGGCGTCGCTGAGCGCGTCGAACAGGTCTCCGTCCCCGTCGCGCCACCACAGCAGCACCGCGTCGACGACGTCGTCGTACTCTTCGTCCACCAGCTCGTTTCCGGTCAGCTCCTCGATGGACGCGCGAAGTTCCTCGTCGCAGTCCTCGTCCCAGCCGACCTCCTGAACCACCTGACCGGCCTTGAAGCCAAGGCGTTCGGCCAGGCCGCGAGTGCCCTGCGCCTGGCCCGCGGTCGCGCTCACTTTCATCCCTCCTGCTCGGGTGACCCCGCGATATCACTGCGGTATGCCGGCTCGTGGAGAGCCGTGCTCGGCACAGTCCACACGCTGTGACCCACCGTCGTCAATGGTCATCGCGCGGGCTGTCCGCACCGTTATCTATCAATCCGACAAAAACGACAAACGTACCCGCCTGTTCGGGTTATCGACGTTGAGATCAACCAGCACCACCGACTGCCATGTCCCCAGGGCCATCCGGCCGCCCAGCACCGGGATGGTGGCGTACGGCGGGATGAAGGCGGGCATGACGTGCGTCCGCCCATGCCCACGGGACCCGTGGGCGTGCCGCCAGCGATCGTCCGCGGGCAGCAGCTCGGCGAGGGTGGCGAGCAGGTCGGTGTCGCTCCCGGAGCCGAGCTCCATCAGGGCCACGCCCGCGGTCGCGTGGGGCACGAAGACGTGCAGCAGCCCATCGCCGCCGCACTCCCTGGCGAAATCCGCGCACTGCCGCGTGATGTCGTGCACCCGTTCCCGGGTGCCGGTGTACACGTCGATCTCTATCGACCTCACAGCGGGATATTACGATCCCTGCCTGGCCGATCCGCTCCGAGCTGGGATAACGATCGCATCAGGGCCGGGGAACACCAGCGCCTCGTGCCCGTCCTCATAGCGGACCAGGTACGGCGGCCTGCCGTCGCTCCCCCGGACCTCGATGATCTCGCCCTCTTTGCCGTGCTCTCCGACCACGGAGCCGTGCACCACCAGGCGGTCGCCGACCTGTGCCTGCATGTCGCATCCACCTCCACTCTCCGGAGCCTGGTACGGCTATCGCCACCTGGAAACAGGAGAAACCTCAGCTCGCGCAGAGATAGAGGAACGCCATACCGAAAAGTTACGCCGCCGAGAACCGGCCGGAAAGGCATGTCACGGCGCACGTGTTCCCGCCCGCCGGCCGGGCCGGCCGCCGTGCCGTACGGCCCGCCGGTGACGGGCGGAACGGGCGCGGAGCATGACGCCGCCGGGGCGGCGCGAGCCGGGCGGGCGATGAAAAGATCATGACGGTCCGGCCGGTCCGGGCGCGCCACCAGACTGGGATGAATCTCACCGGATCGGATGAATCTACCGGCCGATGACCCGGGCTTGCGACGCTCTATTCTTGCCCTAAACAGACGTCCTATGATTGGAGGTCTAGGCCACAACCGAACCCCGGCGACGGATGTCACACCGCCTGTTACCAGGCAGTAGTGATGCACTTTCCGCCGGGAGGAGCAAGGATGGAAGACGACTGATAAGCGATCCGGCAGAACGGACCGCGGCACGAACAGGACCATATCCGACCCAGTCCACTCTCGGAAGGCGAGACCCAGTGGCTTCCGGACGCCAGCGTTTCTCGATCATCAGCGACGGCCTACCCAGCCAGTTGCCTGATGTCGATCCGAGCGAGACCCAGGAATGGCTCGAGTCGCTCGACACCGTCATCAAGACCGAAGGCAAGACCCGCGCCCGGTACTTGATGCTCCGGTTGCTCGAGCGCGCCCGTGAGAGCCAGGTCGGCGTGCCCGGCCTGCGCAGCACGGACTACATCAACACGATCCCCCCGGAGCGCGAACCCTGGTTCCCGGGTGATGAGTACATCGAACGGCGCATCCGGGCCTACATCAGGTGGAATGCCGCGGTGATGGTGACCCGGGCGAACTACCGGACCAACGTCGGCGGTCACATCGCCACCTACGCCTCGGCCGCGTCACTCTACGAGGTCGGCTTCAACCACTTCTTCCGTGGCAAGGACCACGGGGAGTCGGGCGACCAGGTGTTCATCCAGGGTCACGCCGCACCCGGCATCTACGCCCGCGCCTTCCTCGAGGGACGCCTCACCGAAGCCCAGCTCGACGCGTTCCGCCAGGAGCTGTCCCAGGGGGTCCGCGGCCTGCCGTCCTACCCCCACCCCCGCCTGATGCCGGACTTCTGGGAGTTCCCCACGGTATCGATGGGCCTGGGGGCGATCGCGGCCATCTACCAGGCGCGGTTCAACCGCTACCTGCTCAACCGCAAGATCAAGGACACCAGCCGCAGCCACGTGTGGTGCTTCCTCGGCGACGGCGAGATGGACGAGCCGGAGGCGATCGGCGCGATCGGCCTCGCCGCCCGCGAGGAGCTCGACAACCTCACCTTCGTCATCAACTGCAACCTGCAGCGGCTCGACGGCCCGGTCCGCGGCAACGGGAAGATCATCCAGGAACTGGAGGCCTTCTTCCGCGGCGCCGGCTGGAACGTGATCAAGGTCATCTGGGGCCGTGAGTGGGACCCGTTGCTCGCGGCCGACGTCGACGGCGTGCTGGTCAACCAGCTCAACATCACGCCCGACGGCCAGTTCCAGACCTACGCGGTCGAGTCCGGTGCGTACATCCGGGAGCACTTCTTCGGCGCCGACCCGCGGCTGCGGAAGATGGTGGAGCACCTGTCGGACGACGAGCTCCGCAAGCTCTCCCGGGGCGGCCACGACTACCGCAAGGTGTACGCGGCGTTCAAGGCGGCCCGGGAGCACGTCGGCCAGCCGACGGTCATCCTCGCCCAGACCATCAAGGGGTGGACGCTCGGCAAGGACTTCGAGGCCCGGAACGCCACCCACCAGATGAAGAAGCTCACCAAGGAGGAGCTCAAGGAGTTCCGGGACCGGCTCTACCTCCCGATCCCGGACAAGGCCCTCGAAGAGGACCTGCCGCCGTACTACCACCCGGGCGAGGACAGCGAAGAGATCCAGTACATGAAGGAGCGCCGGGCGGCGCTCGGCGGCTACCTGCCCAAGCGGGTGGTCCGCGCCAAGCCGCTCAAGCTCCCCGGCGACCCGGTCTACTCCCAGCTCCGCAAGGGCTCGGGCAAGCAGAACGTCGCCACCACGATGGCGTTCGTGCGGCTGCTCAAGGACCTCTGCAAGGACAAGGAGATCGGCTACCGGTTCGTGCCGATCATCCCGGACGAGGCGCGGACCTTCGGCGTCGACTCCATGTTCCCGACGCAGAAGATCTACTCGCCGCACGGGCAGACCTACGAGCCGGTCGACCGGAACCTGCTGCTCTCCTACCGGGAGTCGACCGAGGGCCAGATCCTGCACGAGGGGATCACCGAGGCCGGGTCGATGGCGTCGGTCATCGCCGCCGGCACCTCGTACGCCACCCACGGCGAGCACATGATCCCCGTGTACATCTTCTACTCGATGTTCGGGTTCCAGCGGACCGGCGACCAGATGTGGCAGCTCGCGGACCAGATGGGCCGCGGCTTCCTCATCGGCGCCACCGCCGGCCGCACCACGCTCAACGGTGAGGGCCTGCAGCACCAGGACGGGCACTCGCTGCTGCTCGCCTCCGCCAACCCGGCCTGCGTCGCCTACGACCCCGCCTGGGCGTACGAGATCGCGCACATCGTGCGGGACGGCCTGCGGCGCATGTACGGGGAGAACCCGGAGGACGTCTTCTACTACATGACCACGTACAACGAGCCCTACCCGCAGCCGCCCGAGCCGGAGAACGTGGACGTCGAGGGCATCCTCAAGGGCCTCTACCTGTACGCGCCGGGCAGCGGGACCGGGCCGAAGGCGAACATCCTCGCCTCCGGCGTGGCCATGCAGTGGGCGCTCGAGGCGCAGCGGCTGCTCGCCCAGGACTGGGGGGTCTCCGCGTCGGTGTGGTCCGCCACCTCCTGGTCCGAGCTGCGCCGCGACGCGCTCGCCGCCGAGGAGCACAACCTGCTCAACCCCGACGCCGAGCCGCGCGTGCCGTACGTGACGGCCAAGCTGAGCGGCTCGTCCGGGCCGTTCCTCGGGGTGAGCGACTACATGCGGGCCGTACCCGACCAGATCGCCCGGTGGGTACCCGGTGACTGGACCTCGCTCGGGACCGACGGATTCGGGCTGTCGGACACCCGGTCCGCGCTGCGGCGGCACTTCCACGTGGACGCGGCGTCGATCACCCTGGCCGTGCTCACCCAGCTCGTCAAGCGGGGCGAGCTCAAGCCGGAGGTGCTCCGCGAGGCGGTGGTCCGCTACCACCTCAAGGACGGGGTGACCGAGATGGCCGCCCAGTCCACGCCGGAGACGAACGACACCCAGTCGATGGGCGTCTGATTCCCGCTCGACCAGGACGGCGGTGCAGCGCGGCCGCGCCGCCGTCCGGTTTTTTCGCCCGGCCACGCGCTTTGGCTGCGCCGGGCAAGAGGCCAAGGCTCCATCATGGGCAAAGGCCCAAGGCTCCCTACCGGTCGGCAGGCCAAGGCTCCCCGCCGCTCAACAGGCCGAGGCTTGCCGGCGACCATCCGGCCAGGGTTCCCGGCGGTCGGCCGGCCATGGTCTCAAGCGGTCAGCGGGCCAGGGTCCCGGGCGGTCAGCCGGCCGGCGAGCCGGCGGCGCCCGGCCGCCCGCCGGTGTCCGGCTCCGCGACGGCCAACGGCCAGGTCTCTCCCGGGTCGGGATAGCGCTCGTCCGTGACCACCGCCGACCCGATCCGCTCCAGGCGGAAGACCCGCACCTCACCGGCGAGCCGGCACCAGGCGACGAGGTACCACAGGCCGCCCCGGCCGCCGAGGACGACGCTCGGCTCGACGTCCCGGGTGGTCCGCTCCCCCTTGGGGTCGCGGTACTCGATGCGCAGCACCCGCCGCTCCAGCAGCGCCCGGTCGATCGCGCGCTTGATCGGTTCCTGGCCGGTGATGGTGTAGCCGCCGGTGCACCGGCCGACCGGCACGCCCTCCGCCCTGAGCCGCGCGAGGTCCCGGTTGATCGTGCTGGTGCTGACCCGGAGGCGTGACGCCAGCTCGCGCACGGTCAGGCAGCCGTTGAGGCGGAGCTCCTGGACGATGGCGTCACGGCGGCGTCTCACGGATCAAACGTACGTCCGAATGGCACGGAGATGATCTCCACCGTGCCGCCATAACTCCCTCACCATGCGGGGCGTTCCCGCTCTGCCGGACACGCGCGGCACGGCTCGGCACGCCGGAGGCGTCACCGGTCCGCGATCGCCGGTGTCCGGCCACGCCGCTACCCGGCGGCATACCGCCCACACGGCCTGAGGTCCGGCCACAGACGCACCAGAAGCAATCACCGGCACTCCGGTCACATGCGTATGAGAGATAACAGATCTGATATTTCGGGAACTGACCCGCCTTCGACCTCGTCGATCAACGTGCCCAGATTCCCCGAGGTCCGATGGCAGGACGCGAATGGCCACTCCTGGATATCAACCCCAATACCCCCCACCAGGGCATGATCCACGTTCAGGCGTGGGCGTGCCCCGGAAGCCCAAGCCGATGTCCTCGAAGAAGGTGCAGCTCGGCCTGGTGGCCGCGCTCTCCGCAGCGGTCCTCGGCTACTGCACCGTGCAGGAACGGCGCGAGGTGACCGCTTACTGCGTGGACCCGCAGTCCAGGCAGCCGGACGGCTCCTACCTGATCGTCGACGAGGAGCACTGCCACAGGGGCCATAGCTCGTCGCGCACGAAGGTCGGCTTCGTCTGGTACTACGGCGGGGACGTGCGGAACGGCCGGGTCTCGCACGGGTCCACGGTCCGCCCACGGGACGTGCGGATCGTCTCCCAGAAGGGCCATGTGATCCAGCGCGGCGGGTTCGGCTTCCGCTCCCGGTCCGGAGGCTGACCGCGATGCGCCGGATGCGATCGGACCCCCGTGACGGCTGGGAGCGGATCATCGAGTCACAGGGGCTCGCCTTCCACCGGTCGGCCCACCCCGAGGGCCTCGCCCGGCCGTACTGGGATGAGAGCGTCCACTACGTGTTCACCATGGACGAGGTCCTGGAGCTGGAGGCGCAGGTGGAGGAGCTCCACCGCATGTGCCTCGCCGCCGCCGACCACATCGTCGCCACCGGCCGGTTCTCCGACCTCGGCATCCCGCCACACTGCCACGCGGCCGTCGCCGAGTCCTGGCGCCGCCGCGATCCCCACCTGTACGGCCGGTTCGACCTCCACTACGACGGGACCGGGCCGGTCAAGCTCCTCGAGTACAACGCCGACACCCCGACCAGCCTGGTGGAGAGCTCGATCGTGCAGTGGTACTGGCTGCGCGACGTCTACCCCGAAGACGACCAGTGGAACTCCATCCACGAGCGGCTGGTCGACCGCTGGGCGTCGCTTCCCCTGCCCGAGGGTCCGGTGCACTTCGCGTGGACGAGCGCCGACCTGACCGGCGAGGAGGTGATGACCATCGGCTACCTGCAGGAGACCGCCGAGCAGGCCGGGCTCGCCACGGTCCGGATCGCGATGGAGGACATCGGCTGGGATCCGCTCGGCCACCGGTTCGTCGACCTGGACGAGCGGGTCATCCGGTCGATCTGCAAGCTCTACCCCTGGGAGTGGATCGTCAGCGAGCCGTTCGGGCCCCACGCCATCGCCCAGCAGCGCTCGATGACCTGGATCGAGCCGCTGTGGAAGATGCTGCTGTCGAACAAGGCGCTGCTCGCGATCCTCTGGGAGCTGTACCCCGGCCACCCCAACCTGCTCCCCGCCTACCTCGACGGGCCCCGGGAGCTCGCATCGACCACCGGGTACGTGCGCAAGCCGCTGCTCGGCCGCGAGGGCGCCTCGATCCGCGTCCACGCGCCCGGGGTGGAGCTGGAGACCTCGGGCGACTACGGCGCCGAGGGTTACGTCTACCAGCAGTTCCTGCCCCTGCCCGACTTCGACGGATGGCGGCCCGTGCTCGGCGCCTGGGTGGTGCACGACGAATCCGCCGGGCTCGGCATCCGCGAGACCTCCGGGCTGATCACCGACGACACCTCTTCTTTCGTTCCCCACCGTATTCACGGCTGAAAGCGACGGCTCTCCATGAACCTTGTCAGCACCGCAGCGACCTCCTTCCCCGGCGTGCTCGGCCAGGGCGCCCTGGCGATCCTGGCGTACACGATCGTGGGGGTGATCACCTTCACCATCGGCTTCTACGTCATCGACCTGGCCACCCCGGGCCGGCTCAGCCACCTCATCCGCACCGGGCGGAACCCCAACGCGATCCTGATCACCACGGCCGGCATCGCCGGGGTGGGGCTCATCGTCGCGGCCTCCATCTGGGGCTCCGGCGGGGTGCTCACCGAAGGCCTGCTCGCCACGCTGGTCTTCGGCACCGTCGGCATCGCCGCCCAGGCGATCGGCATGGTGGCGTTCGACCGGATCGTGGGCATCTCGGTGCGGAGGCTGGTGCAGGAGGAGACCACCCTGCACCCCGCGGCGATCCTGCTCGCCGCGACCCACTTCCTCATCGGGCTGATCGCGGCGGTGGCCGTGCTCTGACCGGTTCGCCCGGCGGGCCCGGCGCCCGCCGGGCGGGACCCCGGACGGGCGGGCGGCCCGCCATCGCCTCGGTGCACCGCTCGACGTCGCCCGCGGGACCCCGGACGGGCGGGCGGACCGGGCGAGGCCGCCCACCCGCGCGGATCCCGCCTAGAGCAGACGGTAGAGCACGCTGTCCCCCAGGTCCCGCCGCTCCACCGGCAGCCCGCGGACCGGCCGCTCGGCCGCCGGCTCGAACACCGTCCCCTGGGCCCGCCGCCGGTCGATGATCACCTCACGGACGCCCATCCGGCGCAGGTAGTCGATGGACAGTGAGCTCGGGAACGACTCGGTGATCCGCACGACCTCGGAGATCATGCCCGGGGTGAACGAGGCGTACCCGTTGACCTGCGGGCGGAAGCCGTCCGTCGACCAGATCAGCGACAGGCTGTCCTGCTTGTACGCGGGCAGGATGAGCACCGGCCCCTTGGCGTGGGCGAGCGCGGCGGGCGGCGGCGGGACCTCCGGGTGCGGCACCGTGGACAGGCCCTCGGCGCAGACCAGCAGCGGCACGGCGAGCAGGAACGGCCGGAGCCGGCGGTGCCGGGCCAGGCGGGTGATCGCCCCGGCGGCGAGCAGCCCCAGCACCAGGACGGCGTACATGATGAGCCGGCCCGGGGTGCGCAGCGCCTCCACCCCGGGGAGCAGCTCCCGGGCCGGGAGCCAGGTCATCTTGCCCTCGGCGAAGGTCGTGCCGAGGGCGGCCACCACGCTCGCCACCACCGCCACCGCGAGCCAGATCCGGGTCGCCCGGCTCCAGATGGTGACCACCAGGCCGAGCAGGCCGGCGAGCACCACGATCAGGCCGGGCAGCAGGGTGGCCTCGATGGGCCACTCGATGCCGGCGCGCGCCCCGGCGGTGAGCCGCCCCCACACCAGCGAGTGCTCGGGCGCCGCCCACAGGCCGCGCCACGGCGGCGAGAAGTACTCGAGGACCTGCGCGGTCCGGGTCGCGGCGACCTCGGGGTGGTCCTTGGCCACCCGCATGAACACGCTCGCCAGCGACAGGGTCACCCCGGCGAAGAGCGCGCCCCCGGCCAGGTCGGCGAGGACGATCCGCCGCGGGATGCGCGGCCGCTGCACGATCAGCCAGGCGATCACGGCGGCCACCCCGAGCACCATCAGCACGTAGACGAAGGGCAGCCCGATCGCGAACCCCAGGCTGACCTGCCAGGCGGCGAGCGCCCACCCGGCGAACGCCGCCCACGGCCGGCCCCGTGCCGGGTCCCACGGCCCCCTGCCGATCCCGTGGCCGCGCAGCAGCAGCGCGATGGAGAGCGGGATCGCGCCGCTCATCAGGATGTTGAGGTGGATCGCGTGGGAGATCCGCCACGGCGTGTAGGCGAAGGCCGCGCCGGCCACCGCCGCGCCGATCCGGCCGCACCCGAGCTGCCGGGCGAGCAGGTAGGCGCCGGCGAAGTTGAACGCGGCCGCCAGCACGTAGGCGACGTTGTACCGGAACAGGGTGTCGGCCATGCCGGAGACGCCGATGCCGAGCGGGGCGAGGCCGAGCAGCGTGTCGCTGAACACTCCGGTGCGCGGCAGCGGCCAGTAGATGTTCGCGTCGAACAGGCCGCCCGGCCGGTGGAGCACGGCGTGGCCGTACCAGCCGATCTCCCAGGCGGAGAAGAGCGGGTCGGTGAGGTCGCCCGGGATGGTCCGCCACGGATCGGCCAGGGTGGGCCAGGTCATCACCACGGCGAGGGCCAGCGACCCGAGGGTGAGGAGGACCAGCTCCCGGGTGCGTGGGCTCCAGCGCCGCCGCCGGGCGGGCGCCTCGGTGCGTTCCGCGGTCAGCAGGGTCACGGTTCCTCCCGCCTCGCCCGGCAGAACAGGGAGACCCCGGGGAGCGAGCCCACGGGCAGGTGGCTCTCCAGCCGGAGGACCATGCCGAGCAGGCGGTCCACCGGCCCGGGCAGCTCCCGCAGGTCGCACCCGGAGGACCGGCGGCGCCGCAGCCTGACCACCGGGCGGAGCAGCACGTTCCAGCTCCAGATCCGCTCGATGGCGAGCCCGCCGCCCGTCACCGCCGCGGCGAGGCTCTCCCGGGTGTACCGCCGGACGTGGCCGAGCACCTCGTCATGCCGGGACCACAGCCGCATGTCGCACGGCACGGCGATGAGCGCGGTGCCGCCGGGGCGCAGGACGCGGGCCATCTCCCGGACGGCGAGCACGTCCTCCTCGATGTGCTCGAGCACGTCGAGGGCGAGCACGAGGTCGAAGGCCTCCGCCGGCAGCGGCAGGTCGCGCGCGTCCGCGCAGAGCGCCTCCAGCCCGCGCTCCCGGGCGATCTCGGTGGCCACCGGGGAGATGTCCACGGCGGTCGGCTGCCAGCCGTGCCGGGCGAGCAGGGCGCAGTTGCCGCCTCCGGCGGCGCCGATCTCGAGCACCCGGCCAGGCTTGCCGAGCCGGCGCACCTCCCGCAGGAGCAGCGCCCGGCGTTCCCGATGCCAGAAGTGGCGTTCCTCGAGCCGTACGTGATTCCGGATCTCGGTGGCGTCCATTTACCTCCTCCGCCGGCCCTCCCATCCGATAGCGGACAGACCGAGATTTCCCACTCCGGCCCGGAGTTCAGACCGCCCGAAACGACAAGGTCGGACAAAGAAAAATAGAGCCGGAACTGGTCCGGCGACCACGGAGAATTTCGCCCGGATCGTATTTCCAAAACCGAATAAATCCGGATGTTTGTCCCTGCTCAGGACAGCCGAGCCCGCCCACCGAGCCCGCCCCATCCCGCCACATCCGCGGCCGATGTCGTAAATCTCCGGCAGAGAGTTCCACCAGCGGCGATGCCGGACCCGGTGCGGCCTGCCGTACTCAGGTCAATATCAGCAGCGGAGCGCGTAAACGCGGAGCGCGCCTCATCTGCGCGAGATCACCTCGGTTGTCTAATTGACCCTGGTAATTGCTGATCTCATAGGGGGTTTCGGTGGAGGCGATCGCTTACGGGGGCCCGATCACCTCACCGCCGCGGACGGTCCGGCTGGTCGATTTCGTCATCCCGGTGCTGAATGAGGAGAACAGCCTTGAAAGGTGCGTGACAACGCTCAGCGCGTTTCTGTCCGCCTCATTCCCGTATCCCTGGCGCATCACGGTCGTGGACAACGGGAGCACGGACCGCACCTGGGAGATCGCGCAGAAGCTCGCCGAGAGCGCCGACACCGTCCACGCCATCCGGCTCGACCGCCCCGGCAAGGGCGCCGCGGTGCGGACCGCCTGGCTGTCCAGCCCGGCCGACATCCTCGCCTACATGGACGTGGACCTGTCCACCGGGCTGTCCGCGATCCTCCCGCTCGTCGCGAGCCTGGCGAGCGGGCACAGCGACATCTCGGTCGGGACCCGCCTCTCCAGCGGCTCGCGGATCCGGCGGAGCGTCAAACGCGAGGTGATCTCGCGCGCCTGGCACTGGTTCCTGCGGCGCACCGTGGGGCTCAACAGCACCGACACCACCTGCGGCTTCAAGGCGGTCTGGGCGGAGTCGGTGCGGCCGCTGCTGGAGAAGGTGAACGACGACGGCTGGTTCTTCGACACCGAGCTCATCCTCCTCGCCGAGTACCACGGGCTGCGGGTCACCGAGGTCCCGGTCGACTGGGTGGAGGACGCCGACAGCCGGGTGCGGATCGGCCGGACCGCCCTCGCCGACCTGCTCGGGCTCGCACGGGTGATCCGGGTGGTCTCCGCGGGCGAGCCGATCGTCCGGCGGATCGACCTGCGCTGGTACGCGCTGATCGGGGCGATCTCCACGGTCGCGCACCTCGGGCTCTATCTCTGGCTGCGCACCATGTGGCCGGTCGCGCTCGCCAACCTGGGCGCGCTCGCCATCGTCGGGATGTGCAACACCGAGGCCCACCGGCGCTGGACGTTCAACCAGCACCCGCACGTCCGGCTCCACCTGCGTGCCCTGCTCGTCACCGCCATCGGGTACACGACCAGCACGCTCGCGCTGGTCGCCACCGCCCCGTTCGGCCTCGACCCCGTGGCGCTGATCGCCGCCTCGGCTCTCACCATGGTGCTTCGGCTGGCGCTGCTCAACCGCTGGGTCTTCACCGGCGCGCCGCGGGAGGGCGGGCATGGCCACCGCCATGACCTGGCACGCTAGAGGCGTGCGCGAGCAGGACGGTGAAGACGGCGCCCGGGTACGGCCCAGCGACGAGGCCGCGCGCGAGGCGGAGCAGCGCCAGCGCGCCCTCGACAAGATCCGCGCGGCCACGGCGCGGCGGCTCGACCGTGCCATGGGCAGCCTGGGGACGGCGGCCATGGCGCGGATGGAGGAGCAGCTCCCCTGGTTCCGCGCCCTCTCCGCGGAGGACCGGTCGTGGATCGGCCTGGTCGCCCAGGCGGGCATCGCCGCGTTCGTCGAGTGGTTCGGGCACGCGGGCGAGGGCCGGCCCACCCCGAGCATCGAGTTCTTCGCCACCGCGCCGCGAGAGCTGAAGCGGAGCGTGTCGCTGCAGCAGACCGTCGACCTGATCCGCATCGTGGTCGAGGTGGTGGAGGCGAGGGTCGACGAGCTCGCCGCCCCGGGCGGGGCGGAGATGCTGCGCAACGCGATGCTCCGCTACACCCGTGACGTCGCCTTCACCGCCGCCCAGGTGTACGCCAGGGAGGCGGAGGCCCGCGGGTCCTGGGACGCCCGGCTCGAGGCCCTCATCGTGGACGCGCTCGTCCGCGGCCAGGTCGACGACGGCCTGCACTCCTGGGCGGCGGCGCTCGGCTGGACCTCGACACCGGTCGTGGTCTTCGCCGGCCACCCGCCGGACGAGGACCCGCAGAGCGTGATCGACGGGCTGCGGGAGAAGGGCCGCCGCGTCAACCTGGAGCTGCTCGCCGGGATCCAGGGAGACCGGCTGATCGTGATCGTCGGCGGGGCGAAGAGCGTGAAGGACGCGGCCCGGATCGTGGTGCCGCGGTTCGGGCCCGGGCCGATCGTGATCGGCCCCGAGGTCCCCGACCTGCACGCGGCGGCGAAGTCGGCCCGCGCCGCCATCGCGGGCTTGCGCGCGGCCGCGGCCTGGCCGGACGCGCCCCGGCCGGTGCACGCCGACGAGCTGCTCGCCGAGCGGGCGCTCGACGGGGATGAGGACGCCCGCAGGCAGCTCGTGGAGACGGTCTACGCGCCGCTCGCCGGCACCCCGCTCCTGGAGACCCTCGCCACCTACCTCGAGCAGGGGGCGTCGCTCGAGGCCACGGCCCGCCTGCTGTTCGTGCACCCGAACACGGTGCGGTACCGGCTGCGCAAGATCACCGAGCTCACGGGGTATCAACCGACCGACGGGCGTTCGGCCTTCACGCTCCAGGTGGGGCTGATCCTCGGCCGGCTCGCCACGGCCCACGGCGGCCGCGCGTGAGCGGGGGCGGCATGACCCCGCGCCGGGCCGCCCGGCGGCCGGAACGACCCCGCGACGGCCGGGCATGGCCCCCACCGCGGCCCACGTGGCCCACGGCGGCCGGGAACGACCCGGTGCGGCGGCCCGCGGCGGCCGGGAACGACCCGGTGCGGCGGCCCGCGGCGGCGGGGAACGGCCCAGCGCGGCAGGCCCGCGGCGGCCGGGCGCGCCCTCGCCGCCGTCTCCCCGCCGGAGGGCGTGAGCTGTAGGTGTCCCACAAAGCGCGCCCGGCAAACTTCGTTCGGATCTCCATCAGTATGGTGAAGTCCTACAGGGCAGGGTGAACTACGTGCTCGTCATCGTCGCTCCGGGCCAAGGTGCCCAGACCCCAGGCTTTCTGAGTTCGTGGCTCGAAATCCCCGAATTCCGCGACCGGATCTCCGCGTGGTCGCAGATCGTGGAGCTCGACCTCATCGAGTACGGGACGAAGGCGGACGCCGAGCGGATCCGTGACACGGCCGTGGCCCAGCCCCTCCTGGTGGCCGCGGCGCTGGCGTCCTTTGAGCTGCTGAACGTGCGCCCCGACATCGTCGCCGGGCACAGCGTCGGCGAGCTGGCCGCCGCCGCGATCGCCGGGGTGATCACCCCGGAGGAGGCGCTCGCCCTGGTCCGGGAGCGCGGCCGGGCGATGGCCGAGGCCGCGGCGGTCACGAAGACCGGCATGGTGGCGGTGCTCGGCGGCGACGAGGCCGAGGTCCTCGCCGCGATCGAGAAGCACGGGCTCACCCCGGCCAACATCAACGGGGCGGGGCAGATCGTCGCCGGCGGCACGGTGGAGCAGCTCGAGGCGCTCAAGGCGGAACCCCCGAAGCGGGCCCGGCTCATCCCCCTGTCGGTGGCCGGCGCCTTCCACACGGTCCACATGGCCCCCGCGGTGGAGCGCCTCGCCAAGGCCGTGGCCGATCTCTCGCCGTCCGACCCGCCGGTCACCCTGCTCTCCAACCGGGACGGCGCCGCCGTCTCCAGCGGCAAGGAGTTCCTCGACCGGCTGGTCTCTCAGGTGGCCGACCCGGTGCGCTGGGACAAGTGCATGGCGACGATGGCCGAACGCGGGGTGACCACGATGATCGAACTGCTCCCCGGCGGCACGCTCACCGGGCTGGCCCGGCGCGGCCTGCCCGGGGTGCGCACCGTCGCCATCAAGACGCCCGCCGACCTCGAGGCCGCCCGCGAGGTGCTCGCATGAGGATCAGCGAGGGCGCCCCGGGCGCGAAGGTGCTCGCCTTCGGCGGCTACCAGCCCAGCACGGTGGTCACCAACCACGACCTCGCCCAGCGGCTGGACACGAGCGACGAGTGGATCAGGACCCGGGTCGGCATCCAGGAGCGCCGCGTCGCCGCCCCGGAGGAGACGGTGGCCGACATGGCCGTGCAGGCGGGCGGCAAGGCGATCGCGGCGAGCGGCATCTCCGCCTCGGAGATCGACCTGGTGATCGTCGCCACCTGCACGCAGGAGACCCAGATCCCCAACGCCGCCGCCCGGGTGGCCCACCGGCTCGGCATCGAGGCGCCCGGCGCCTTCGATATCAACGGCGCGTGCGCCGGGTTCTGCTATGGGCTCGCCATGGCGAACGACGCGGTGCGCGGCGGCTCGGCCCGGCACGTCCTCGTGATCGGGGCGGAGAAGCTCACCCAGTGGGTCGACCAGGAGGACCGCAGCACCGCGGTCATCTTCGCCGACGGGGCCGGGGCCGCCGTGGTCGGCCCGTCGGACACCCCCGGCATCGGCCCGGTCGTGTGGGGCAGCGCGGGCGACAAGGCCGACGTGATCTACATCAAGGACCGGCGGTCCTTCATCTTCCAGGAGGGCCAGACCGTGTTCCGCTGGGCCACCACCGCGCTCCACCCGGTGGCCCGCAAAGCCTGCGAGCGCGCCGGTGTGGACCCCGCCGACCTGGACGTCTTCGTCCCCCACCAGGCGAACCTGCGCATCATAGAAGCGATCGCCAAGCGGCTGGGAGCGGACAAGGCCGTGATCGCCCGGGACATCGTGCTCGCGGGCAACACCTCGGCGGCGTCCATCCCGCTCGCGCTCTCGCGCATGATCGAGCGAGGCGAGGTGCCGTCCGGAGGCCGTGCCCTGCTGCTCGGCTTCGGCGCCGGCCTCACCTACGCCTCGCAGGTGATCGAACTCCCCTGAGATAGACGTGTACGGCCTGCCGTACGTGATCGAGAACAACCACGATCCAGCGATACGAGGAGTGGTCGCGACATGGCACTGACCGAGCAGGACATCCTCGCCGGCCTCGGCAAGATCATCAACGAGATCACCGGCATCCCGGCGTCCGACGTGACCCCGGAGAAGAGCTTCGTGGACGACCTCGACATCGACTCGCTCTCCATGGTCGAGATCGCGGTCGCCGCGCAGGACGAGTTCGGCGTCGAGATCCCCGACGACCAGCTCAAGAACCTCAAGACCGTTCAGGACGTCCTCAACTACATCCAGAACAACGGGGCCGCTGCCTGATCAGCGAAGGCGCGGCATCCAGCGCGTCTCCATCAATCCCTGCTGACCAAAGAGGAGTGCGGACAAGTGAGTAAGGACCGGGTACGTGTCGTCGTCACCGGGCTCGGCGCGACGACGCCCCTCGGTGGGGACGTCGCATCGACCTGGTCGGCGCTCCTCGAAGGGCGGTCGGGCATCCGCACGCTCACCGAGGACTGGGTCGACTCCGTGCCGGTGAAGTTCGCCGGGGTGTGCGCCGTCGACCCCGGCGAGGTGCTCCCGCGTCCGGAGGCCAGGCGGCTCGATCGCACCGAGCAGCTCGCCCTGATCGCGGCGCGCGAGGCCTGGCGGGACGCGGGCTCGCCCGAGGTGGACCCGGATCGGCTGGGCGTCGTCGTGGGGAGCGGCATCGGCGGTATCACGACGATCCTCTCCGCCTACGACACTTTCAAGGAGAAGGGCTGGACCCGGCTGTCGCCGTTCACCGTGCCCATGCTGATGCCCAACGGCTCCGCCGGGTGGATCAGCATCGAGCTCAACGCCCGGGCGGGTGCGCACGCGGTCGCGAGCGCCTGCGCCACCGGCGGCGAGGCGGTGGCCTACGCGATCGACATGATCCGTTCGGGCCGCGCCGACGTCGTGGTGGCCGGGGGCACCGAGGCGGCCATCCACCCGCTCAACATCGCGTCGTTCGCCGCTGCCCGGGCGATGTCCACCCGCAACGACGAGCCCCAGCGGGCCTCCCGGCCCTTCGACCGGGACCGCGACGGGTTCGTGCTTGGCGAGGGCGCGGGCATCCTCGTGCTCGAGTCCGAGGAGCACGCCCGGGCGCGGGGGGCGCGGATCTACGCGGTGGCGGCCGGGGTCGGGTACTCCGCCGACGCCCACCACATCACCCAGCCGGAGCAGAGCGCAGCCGGCATCATGAGCGCGATGCGCCGCGCCCTCGAGGACGCCTCCCTGACCGGCGCCGACGTCCACCACGTCAACGCGCACGCCACCTCCACGCCCGCGGGTGACGTGCTGGAGGCCATCGCGATCAACAAGGTCATCGGGTCGCACCCGCTGGTGACCGCGACCAAGTCGATGACCGGCCACCTGCTCGGCGGCGCCGGCGGCATCGAGTCGGTCTTCACGGTCCGGGCGCTGAGCGACCGCATCGTCCCGCCGACCATCAACATCGACAACCTCGACGACGGCATCGAGGTGGACGTGGTCCGCGGCGGGCCGCGGAAGCTGCCCGACGGGCCGATCGCGGCGCTCAACAACTCGTTCGGGTTCGGCGGGCACAACGTCGCCGTGGCCTTCACCACCGCCTGACAAGGAGCCTGCTATGACCGTGCTGGACAACGCAGTGGTGACCTCGGCCCCCGCAGCGGACGCCGCAGACCCCCGCGACCCGCTCGTCCGCCTCGGCAGGCTCCTCGACGAGGGGTCGGTCCGCCCGATCACCCCGGAGGACAAGAGCGGCGTCCGGGCGGTGACCGGCCGCATCGACGGCGTGCCCGTCGTGGCCTTCTGCAGCGACGCCCGGGTCCAGGGCGGTGCCATGGGCTCGGAGGGGTGCGAGCACATCGTCCACGCCTACGACGTGGCCGTCCGGGAGCGGGTGCCGATCATCGGCGTCTGGCACTCCGGCGGCGCCCGTCTCGCCGAGGGCGTGGAGTCGCTGCACGCGGTCGGCCGGGTGTTCAACGCGATGACCAAGGCGTCCGGCGTGGTCCCGCAGATCTCCGTGGTGGTCGGGCCGGCCGCGGGCGGCGCCGCGTACGGGCCGGCCCTCACCGACATCGTGATCCTCGCCGGGGAGACCGGCCGGATCTTCGTCACCGGCCCGGACGTGGTCCGCAGCGTCACCGGCCAGGACGTCGACATGGCCTCGCTCGGCGGCGCCGAGCCGCACAGCAAGCGCAGCGGGGTCGTCCACGTGGTCACCAAGGACGAGCCCGAGGCCCTGCTGAGGGCCCGGCAGGTGGCCGTGCTCCTCGGCCACCAGGGCCGGGTGCGCGGCGAGGTGGAGGACGTCGACTTCAACGGCATGCTCCCGGAGAGCCCGCGCCGCGCCTACGACGTCCACCCGCTGGTGAACGCTCTGCTCGACGACCCCGGGGTGGAGCTCCACCCCAAGTGGGCGCCGAACATCGTCACCACCCTGGGCCGCCTCGGCGGCCGTACGGTCGGGGTGATCGCGAACAACCCGCTCCGGCTCGGCGGGTGCCTCGACGCCACCTCGGCCGAGAAGGCCGCCCGGTTCGTCCGGATGTGCGATGCGTTCGGCGTGCCGCTGGTGGTGATGGTGGACGTCCCCGGCTACCTGCCCGGGGTGAACCAGGAGCACGACGGCGTGGTGCGGCGGGGCGCCAAGCTGCTCCACGCGTTCGCCGAGGCCTCCGTGCCCCGGGTCACCCTGGTGACCCGGAAGGCGTACGGCGGGGCGTACATCGCGATGAACTCCCGCGCCCTGGGGGCGACCAAGGTGTTCGCGTGGCCGACCGCCGAGATGGCGGTGATGGGCGCGATCGCCGCGGTCCGCATCCTCAAGCGCCGGGAGCTCGCCGCCGCCCCCGAGGAGGAGCGCGCCGCGCTGGAGGCGAAGTTCGCCGAGGAGCACCAGCGGATCGCGGGCGGCCTGGACCGGGCGGTCGCCCTTGGGGTGGTGGACGAGGTCATCGACCCGGCGAAGACCCGGAGCTCGATCGCCAAGGCCATCGCGCAGGCCACCCCCGCCCGCGGCTCCCACGGCAACATCCCGCTGTGACCGATCCGGGCGGTGCCGCGCCGCCCGGCGATCCCCTGGCGTGACCGGATGAGCGCCGGCCCCCGTACCCGGGGACCGGCGCTCACCGCCGACCACCACCCACGGTGACGAATCGTAATCGCAGCGTGACCATCGAGCGTGCATAACGTCCGTGACACTCCCGGCGCCGGGGCGTACGGCGTGGTGACCGGACCGCCCGGGCGGCCGCTACGGGTGGCGGGGGATCAGGATCACTGCAGTTCGAGGTAGGACTTGCCGCGGATGTACCAGTCGAACTCCGCGGAGTTCTTGCCGCTCGCCGACGGCACGCCGGCCCGCAGGTTCACCGCCGTGTTGACCAGGCCCCAGTTGAGGCCGCAGCCGGACGCCCCGGGCACGGAGAAGGTGTCGTCCTTCGCCGTCGCCTTGAAGACGGGCACACCGTCGATGGAGGTGAGCTCGAGCGAGGTGATCTGCGGGTTGAGCCTGATCGGGTTGGAGTTGCTCCCGATGTAGCACTTCGGCCCGAGCAGCGCGTGGATCAGGCGCAGCTTGATGCCGACGTTGGTGGGGAAGATCGGGCCGGCGTCCACGTGACCGGTGCCCTGGGTCTCCACGTAGACGTCGGTCAGCTTCGGCACCTCGAACGGCTTGCCGATGAGGCCACCGGGCACCTTCATCCGCTGGCTGCGGAGGCCGCCGAACACGGCGGCGGTGCTGCCGTCGTTGAGCTGCCCCTGCGCGACCGTGATGCGGAGCGGCGGCGTGATCTGCTGCTCGATCTTGCCGAGCTTGATCTTGCCCGCCACGGTCACGATGGACAGACAGCTCCACGTGTCGACCTTGGCGTTGGCGGGGATCTTCGGGCAGTCGGCCCAGTCGGCGTCGCTGGGGCGGTACTGGTACGAGGCGGCATGTGCGGGGGCGGCCAGCCCGCTTAAGAGCAGGGCTCCGGCCGCGATGCCGACCCCGAGACGCCGCGCCAAAGCGCTCATGGACTCCTCCTCAGGTCCGTCCCGGAGGACTCGGACATAGGGGAAACAGGATCCCGGTATATCCCTGAGGCACGCGTGTCTCAAGAGATCCCGGGAAAGTGTTACCGATAGTTACACTTTCGCCGGGTGATCGGGATCCGTAAAGGGGTCATCCGGCCGCGTGCAGCCAGCGAACCGGAGCCCCCTCCCCCGCGTACCGGAAGGACTCGAGCTCCTCGTCCCACGGCTTGCCGAGCAGACGGTCGAGCTCCTCCTCCAGGACGACCCGCCCCTGAGCCGCCAGCATCATCGCGGTGCGCAGCCGGTTCTCCGGCACGAGGATGTCCCCGTTCGCGCCGATCACCGCGGTGAACGGGCCCAGGCTGGGGGTGTAGGCGTGGCGCGATCCGTCGACCCCCGGAGAGGCGTCCTCGGTGATCTCGAAACGGATCCGCTGCCAGCCCATGAGCGACGAAGCGATCGCCGCGGCGGTGCCCGGACGCCCCACCCACTCCGCCTGGGCACGAAGCGTCCCCGGTGCGGCGGGCTGTGGGGTCCACGTCAGGTTGACGGGCACGCCGAGAACGCCTGCGACGGCCCACTCAATGTGCGGGCACAGCGCAGGCTGAGCCGAGTGGACGTACAGAACGCCACGAGCAGCAGCCACCGGACCTCCCGAATCGCATGAGGTTCGCCTTCCCCAACGGCCTCACGCGGGGATGATCACGGTTAACGCCTGCCCAAGAGACTACCGCCAGGCCCGGCTCGGCACCAAGGGCGGCCCACACCGATTACCCTTCAGATACATAATGAAGCGGAAAAGATACGTTCCGTAATCGACCAAGGAGGTCCGGATGCGCTGGCTGCGGGTGGAGCCGCTCCCCGGCCGGCCCGCCCTGATCCGCCCCGGAGAGCTGCTCACCTCGTCCCCCGCCGCGGTCACGCGCTGGACCCTCGCCACCGCGCCCGCCGGCTCGCTCCTCCACCTGGTACGGCTCTCGCCCGGGACCGACGTGCTCGAGCTGACCGACGCGCTCCGGGCGCGCGGGCACCTCGCCTCCCCCAACCACGTCTTCCTCGGGCAGCCGAACTACTTCGGCGGGCCCAGCGGCGCGCCCGCCCCGGCCGAGGCCGTGCCGTACCGGCCGGAGGAGCCCTGGGACGTGACCGTCGGCCTGCTCGACACCGGGCTCGCCCCGCACCCCTGGCTCGCCCCCTGGTACCGGGACGAGATCGCCGAGGTCGCCGACGCGGACGGGGACGGCCGGCTCGACGCGCAGGCCGGGCACGGCACGTTCATCGCCGGGCTGATCCTCCGCGCGGCGCCCGGGGCACGGCTCCGCGCGGCGCGGCTGCTCGACAGCCACGGCGTGACCGACCAGGCCGCGCTGCTGCGGGCCCTGCACCGGCTCGCCGGCGAGCGGATCGACCTGCTCAACCTGTCGTTCGGGTGCCACACCTTCGACGACCGCGCCCCCGCCGGCCTCGCCGAGGCGCTCGCCGCATTCCCCGCGGTCATCGCCTGCGCGGGCAACACCGGCTCCTCGCGCCCGTTCTGGCCCGCCGCCCTGCCCACGGTGATCGCCGTGGGCGCGCTCGACGGCGGCGCCCGCGCCGCCTTCTCCGCGCACGGCCCGTGGGTGGACGCCTGGGCGCAGGGCGTGGGGCTGACCAGCAGCTTCCTGGAGTTCGGCCGCTTCCGCGGCTACGCCACCTGGAGCGGCACCTCGTTCGCCGCCGCCCTGGCCACCGGCGCGGCGGCCCGGCACTGCCGGACCCTGCCGCCGAAGGAGGCCGTCCGGCGGCTGCTCGCCGAGGGACGGCGCATCCCGGACCCGTGGGCGAGGGCGCGGTGACCGGGGCCCCGCACCCCGTTCCCGCGCGGCACGAGGCCCCGGAGCCCGACCGCGCCGCCTGGGACGACCTGGTCGCCCGGTACGGCGGCCGCATGTGGGCGGTGGCCCGGGCGCACGGCCTGAGCGAGGCGGACGCGGCCGACGCGGTCCAGGGGGCCTGGCTGCGGCTGGTCGAGAGCCTCGACCGGATCCGCGACCCGGACCGGATCGGCGCGTGGCTCATCACCACCACCCGGCACGAGGCCGCCCGGCTGCGCCGCCGGCCGCGGAGCGAACCCGTGCCCGGCCCCGACCTGCCCGCGATCGCCGTCCCCGACCCGGCGGCCGCCGTGGTCGACGCGGACTACGGGCGGCACCTGTGGCGGCGGCTCGACGAGCTCGGCGAGCCGTGCCGGTCCCTGCTCCGCATGTTCGTGCTCCACCCCCAGGCGCGCTACGCGCAGATCGCCATGTGGCTCAACCTGCCGGTCGGCAGCATCGGCCCCACCCGGGCCCGCTGCATGGCCCGGCTCCGTGCGCTGGCCGAGGAGGCCGGATGACCGACGAGTACCTGATCGCCGCCATGCGGCTGGGCGCCGGGGTGGACCCGGTGCCCGGCCACGTCTCCGCCGCGGCGCGCGCCGCCTTCGCACTGCGCCTGCCCGGTGGCGTCCCCGCCGACCCGGTGCCCCTCGGCGCCCCGCCGGGCGCCCGTACCGCGGACGCCGGCGGTCCCGGGACCGGGAGCGCGCCGGGCGATCCGGCGGCAACCGGCCGGGTGTACCGGTGCTCGGCCGGCGGGCTCACCATCGACCTCGAGGTGTCCGTGGCCGACGGCCGGCTCGAGGTGGCCGGGCAGGTCTCCCCCCGCCCCGGGCCGGGCACCCTGATCGAGGTGCGCACCCCACAGGGCGGCACGGTCCGCGCCCCCACGGCCAGCGGCCAGTTCGCGGTGGCCGGGCTGCCGCCCGGATGGGTGAGCGTGGTCTGCCACCGCCCCGGACGGCCCCCGGTGTTCACCCGATGGCTGCGCGTCCGGGCATGAGCGCCCCGCCGCCGGCGGCGTCCCACGCCGCCCGGCTGGTCGCCCGCGCCGAGGCGGCCGTGCGGCTCTCCGGCCGCGACCCGGGGCGGGCGCTCGCCGAGGCGGCGGCCGTCCTCGCGGAGGGCCGCGCCACCGGCGGCGCCGGCGCCGGGCCCGCGGGTGAGGCGATCTCGGTCGCGCTGCGCGCCAGCGCGCTCGCCGCCCGGGAGCTGGGCGACCTCCACCTCGCCGCGCGGCGGCTCCACCAGGCCGTGGCCGCGGCCCGGCGGCACCCGCGGCGGGCTGCCCAGGCGCTGATGTCCCTGGTCACGGTGCGGGCGCAGCTCGGCGACCCGCAGGGCGCGCTGCGCCTGGCCGACCGGGCCGAACGCGACCTGGCCGCGGACGACCGCGCCCGGCTCGACGTGCAGCGCTCGGTCGCGCTGATCCTGCTCGGCCGCCACCGCGACGCGGTGCGGCACTGCGACCGGGCGGTCCCCGCGCTCCGCGGCGATCCCCGGTTCCTCGCCGGCGCCCTGCTCAACCGCGGCCTCGCCCGCGCGTATTTGGAGGAGTACGGCGCGGCCGAGCGGGACCTGTCGGCGTGCGCGGCGATCGCCCGGGCCGCGGGGATGGAGCACGTCGCCGTGCTCGCCGAGAGCAACCTCCCGTTCCTGGCGGCCCGGCGCGGGGACATCCCGGCCGCGTTCGAGAGCTACGCCGCGGTCGAGGGCTCCCTCCGCGGATACCCCGAGCGCCTCGCCACCACCCGGACCGACTTCGCCGAGGCGCTGATCGCCGCCCGGCTGCCCGGGGAGGCGCACGCCCTGCTCGACCGGGCCCTGGCCGACCTGGCCGCCTCCGGCTCGCACGCCTCGATCCCGTACGCCCGCCTGCTGCTCGCCCAGGCCGAGCTGCTCCTGGGAGACGCGCGGCGCGCCCAGGCCACGGCCGGGATCGCCCGGTCGGAGCTGGAGCGGCAGGGGCGGACGGCGTGGACCCCGCTGGCGACCGAGGTGATCCTCCGCGCCCGGATGGCCATGGGGCCACCGGACACCGGGCTGCTCGCCGCGCTGCTCTCCTGCGCGGCCGATCTCGCCGCGCACGGCTGGCCGGCCGCGTCCTGCGCGCTGCGGCTCCGCGCCGCCGAGGCGGCGGTGCGGCTCGGCCGTCCCGCGACCGCCGGCGCCCAGCTCGACCTGGTGATCGCCCGGAGCGCCCGGCCCGAGATCCGGCAGCACGCCCTGGCCATGCGCCGCAGGCTCGCCGGGGACCTCCCCGGCGCGCTGGAGGCGGCGCGGGCCGGGCTGGAGGCCCGCCCGCCCCGGCCGGTCCCGGCCGCGCTCCGGGTCCACGCCGCGCGCCCGGCCGACGACCTGGCCGCGTTCGGGCTCGCCACCGCGCTGGAGACCGGGGAGCCGTGGACGGTCCTCACCTGGGCGGAGCGCCGCCGCGCCGCGGTGCGCGGCACGCCCGCTCCCCCGGCGTTCGGCCCCGGGCACCTCGCCGGCGTGCGGGGGACGCTGATCGAGCTGGTCCGCGACGAGGACGAGCTGTTCGCCGTGGTGGTCACCGCCCGCGAGTGCCTGCTGCGCTCCCTCGGCCCGTACGCCGAGGCCGCGGAGGCGGCGGCGCGCATCCGGTACGGCCTGCGCCGCCGGAACCTGCGGGACTGCGGCGAGCCGGCCGGGGACGGGCTCGCCGGGGAGCTCGCGGCCTTCGACGGGCGGGTCTTCGGCGCGCTCGGGGCGCCCGTCCCGCCGGTGGTGATCGTCCCGACCGGGGCGCTCTGCACGCTGCCCTGGCCGCTCCTGCCCTCCCTCGCGGGCCGCCCGGTGACGGTGGCGGCCGAGGGGACGTCGTGGCTCACCGGTGCGCCCGGCCCCGGGCCGCTGCCGGGCGGCCCGATGGTCGTCGCCGTCGCGGGCCCCGGGCTGCGGCACGCGGCGGCCGAGGCGGACGCGGTGGTCCGGGCGCACCGGGCGGCGAAGCGGGTCGGCGCGGTCAAGCGGGAGCTGCTCGGCGCGCTCGGGTACGCCGACGTGCTCCACGTGGCCGCGCACGGGGCGGGTTCCCCGGCCCGCCCGATGCACGCCGAGATCCTGCTCGAGGACGGGCCGCTCATGAGCTACGAGCTGCGGGAGGCGGAGCGCATGCCCCGGCTGGTGGTGCTCTCGGCGTGCGAGACCGGGATGGCGCACGCCCCGGTGGACGGCGCCGCCCCCGGCCTCGCCGGGGCGTTCCTCGACCAGGGGGCCGGATGCGTGGTCGCCGGGGTGGTCCCGGTCCGGGACGGCGAGGCGTTCGCGCTCATGACCGTGTTCCACGCCGAGCTCGCCGAGGGCCGTACCCCGGCCGAGGCGCTCGCGGTCGCGGCGGAGCGGACCGGTGTTCCGGGGTTCGTGTGCTTCGGCGCGGGTCACCGGCGGCTGTTCCCGCCGGCGTGAACCCCGCGCACGCCCTCACCCGCGGAGGCCGTCGCCGCCACGGGCGCCGGCGGGCGCTCGCCGAGTGATTCGCCGGATCGGTGCACGTTCGCCTTCGGCACCGCCCCTCACGGGTCACGCTCGCCTTCGACGCCGCCGGGTGCGTGCCCGTGACGCTCGCCCTCGCCCGCCGGGTCACGCTCGCCTTGGCACCGCCCCTTACCGGGTGAGAACAGCGGTGGGGAGGGGATGCCGATGCGTCAGCGGGTCTCCATCGCCAGCCGTACGCCCAGTCCGATCAGCACCATCCCGGAGATCCGCTCCATGCGGCGCCGTACGGCGGGGCGTTCGAAGATCGAACGCACCTGGTCGATCAGCCAGACGAACACCAGGTACCACAGGGTGTCCACCACGACCCAGATCAGCGCGAGCATGGTCAGCGTCAGCGGCGCGTCGGCCCCGGCGGGGACGAACTGCGGCAGGAACGAGACCGCGAACACGGCCGCCTTGGGGTTGGCGAGGATGGTGCCCAGGCCCAGCAGGTACGAGCGCCGCCACCCTGTCCGCGGCCTGCTCCCCCCGATGCGCGGTGGCATCGCCCCGCCGGGCCTGCCACAGCGACTGCACCCCGATCACCACGAGCGCCACCGCGCCCACGGCGCGCATCACGTCGTAGGCCACCTGGGAGGCGAGGACCAGCGCGGACAGGCCGAAGGCCGCGGCCACGGCCCACAGCAGCACCCCGGTCTCATTGCCGAGCGTCGTCGCGACGCCGTGTGCTCTGCCGCCGCGCAGGGTCTGCCGCAGGATGACCACGGAGCTCACCCCGGGGATCATCGCCAGCAGCAGGCACGATCCGATGAAGAGAAGCAGATTCATCGGGTCATCGTCGCCGACGCTCACCCGCCGCGGCAACCGAATATCCCGGCGTCGCGATCAGCCGCGGGGCGCGGCCCCTTCGGAGGGCGATCACCAGGGCGGTATCCGAGGGGGCGATCAGCCGCGGGGCGAGGGTCCCTTCGCGACCGGCCGCGAAGGATCGGCCACCCAGTTCGACCAGGAGCCGACGTACAGCGCGGCGCGGACGCCGGCGAGCTCGAGGGCGAGGACCTGGTGGGCGGCGGTGACCCCGGAGCCACAGTAGACGCCGACCTCGGCCCCCTCCCCCACGCCGAGCCCGGCGAACCGCTCCCGGAGGGACTCCGGGCCGCGGAACCGGCCGGTGGCGTCCACGTTCTCGGTCGTGGGGGCGCTCACCGCGCCGGGGATGTGCCCGGCCACCGGGTCGATCGGCTCCACCTCACCGCGGTAGCGCTCGGCCGCCCGGGCGTCGAGCAGCACCCCGCGCGCCGCGATCTCGGCCGCGCCGTCCGCGTCGAGCAGCGGCATGCCGCCCGGCACGGCGGTGAAGTCCCCCGGCTCGGCCCGGCGCTCCTCGGCGGTGACCGGGAGGCCCGCGTCGGTCCAGGCGCGGAGCCCGCCGTCGAGCACCCGCACGTCGGGGTGGCCGAAGTAGCGGAGCGTCCACCAGGCCCGCGCCGCCGCGGTCGAGTCGGCCTCGTCGTACACGACCACCGGGCGGGAGCCGGAGACGCCGAGCCGGCGCATGGCGGCCTGGAACGCCGCGGGCTCGGGCAGCGGGTGCCGCCCGGCCGGTCCGGGCGGGCCGGCGAGGTCGGCGTCGAGGTCGCAGAAGACCGCGCCCGGGATGTGCGCCTGGCGGTAGGCCTCGATGCCGGGCGGCCCGCCGAGCCGCCAGCGCACGTCGAGGATGGTCACGTCGTCCAGGGCGGCCAGCTCCTGCGGCGTGATCAGCGGGGTCATGGATGCACCTCCAGAGCCTGCCGGGTGTCAGCGGCGGATCTCGATCAGCGGGACGTTCTGCTCGGCCGGGGTGAGGGACCCGTGGACGCCGATGAGCCGGGACTCCAGCGGCTCCCGCTCGGAGGCGATCACCACGGTGTCGCCGTAGGAGACGGCGAGCACGTCGCCGATCCGGCCGAGCCACTCCCGCTTGACCACCTTGCCGAACCAGCCGGCCTCCACCGCCTCCTCCCGGGTCACCACCCAGGCGCGGCCGTGCAGCGCGGCCCGCCACGCGGCGAGCACGTCGGCGGTGGCCCCGGGGACGGTGTAGACGTGGCGGGCGCGGCCGTCCCCGCCGAGCAGGCGCACGCCCTCCTGGAGGTCGGCGCGCGCGTCGAAGTCGATCCGCTCCCCCGCGTTGACCATGCCGTGGTCGGCGGTGACGTAGAGGACGGAGCCGGGCGGCAGCCCGTCCGCGATCCGCTCCGCCATCCGGTCGACGATCGCGACCTGCTCCAGCCACTCCGGGGTGCCCCACCCCTTGAGGTGGCCGAACAGGTCGACCTCGCCGTAGTAGACGATGACGAACCTGCTCTCCTGCAGGGCCCGCCGGGCTCCCTCGACCCGGTCGTCCACGGTATCGGCGCCCCAGTGGCGGGTCCCCCGGTACACCGCCCGGGTGAGCCCGGTGTCGCGGAAGTACGGCGGCGCCACGTAGACCGGCTCGATGCCGTGGGCGGCCAGGCGCTGGTAGGCGGTCTCGGCCGGCTGCCAGGCGTCCGGGTCGATGGGCGGCCCGCCGGGCGCGGTCCACCGCAGGCAGTGGAGGAGCCGCCCCTCCCCGGGCACGGCCATCTGCACGCCCACGATGCCGTGCTCACCGGGGACGGCACCGGTGCCGAGGGTGGCCAGGCTGGTCGGGGTCGAGGAGGGAAAGCCGGCGGTGAGCGTCCGCCGCGGGTGGGCCGTGAGGAACGGGGCGCAGCCGGGGTGGGCGTCGAGCAGGTCCGCGCCCATGCCGTCGACGAGGAGGAGGCAGACCCTGCCGGCCGGTTCCAGCCCGAGCGGGTTCGGCACCGGCAGGCCGAGGCAGGCGAGCAGGGACCGCGAGAGGTCGGCGAGCGACGCCTCGCCGTACGCGGGCGCGAACGGCACGGCGCGCTCGCCCACCGGCGCTCCGGTGCCCGACGGGGGGCGGTGCTGGGCGTCGGTCACATGGCCTCCGGGTTCGTGGCGGGTCGGCGCACGGCTGCGCGGCGGTCAGCGCACGGCGCAGCCGGTCGCCTCGGAGAGGGCCTTGGCGAACGCGAGCACGTTGGCGACCGCCTCGGGGCCGTCGGCGGCCTCGCTGACCCGCAGGGACAGGTCGTCCGCCGTGATCGCCCCGGTGTACCCGTGGTCGGCCTCGCAGTTCTCGTCCCCGCACGAGGCGGGCTCGAGGTCGATGTGGGAGATCGCACCCCACCCGATGGTCAGCGTGACCTCGCTCGGGCGGACCACGCCCGGCACGTACGACGCCGGGTCGGGCACGACCCGCGTGACCGCGACCGACTGGATCTTGCTGAGCTGCACCGCCTCCGTGGTGGTGGTCGCGTACGGGGTGGGGATGCCCTCCGCGGGCGGCTGCTCGTCGGTGTGGCACACGATCAGCCGGGTCGGGGAGAGCGCGAGCACGGTGACGTGCCGGCGCACCTCCATCCCCGGATCGAAGGTGGCCTCGTGGTGCACGACGTAGGCGAGGACCTCTTCACCGGCCAGCGCGGAGTCCACGGCGTCGGCGACCAGGTCGGGGTAGTAGCCGCAGCGCTCGATGGCCTCGCGCATGCCCGCGGCGGAAACTGGGGTTTCCCTCATGGGTCCATCCTGCCCTCTGCGGGACGTGGGTTTCACATCCGAACGGACTCGGGCTCGTCCCCGGCGACGGGCCAGCGGAGCCGGCGCGGGCCGACGTCCGGGCGCGGCCCGGTGACCGGGCGCACCACGGCGCGCGCGCCCAGCACCACGGCCCCGGTCTTCCCGACCAGCACGGGGTCGAGGTCGAGCCGGGCGACCTCGGGGAGCTGGTCGGCGAGGAGCCCGACCCGGATGAGGAGGTCCTCCAGGGCGTCGACCGCCACCGGCTGGGAGCCGTACTCGCCGAAGAGCAGCGGCGCGGCCCGCACGGACCGGACCAGGCTCGCCGCGTCCTCGGCGGTGAGCGGCGCGAGCCGGTAGGCCTGGTCGTGGAGGAGCCGGGCGACCACCTCGCCGAGCCCGAACGACACGACCGCGCCGAAGTGCCGGTCCTGCACCACGCCGATGATCGTGGGCACCGCGGGCTGCGGCACCATGCGCTGCACGCCGAGCCGCGCGCCGGGCCCGAGCTGCTCGGCCAGGTCGATGAACGCCTGCCGGATGGCGACGGGTTCGGTGAGCCCCATCCGGACGGTGCCGGCGCGGAGCGCGCCGGCGGGGTCGATCGCCTTCACCACCACGGGGTGGCCGATCCGCCGGGCGGCGGCCACCGCCTCGTCGGCCGTGGCCACCGGGTACACCGGCCACACGTCGATGCCGTAGCACGCCAGCAGCGCCCCGGCGTCGATCACGTGCTCGCGCTCGCCGTCCCGGCTCAGCACCTCGGTGACGAGCGTCCGGGCGCGCCGCACGTCGATGCCCGCCACGGACGGGACCGCGCCGACCGGCTCCTCCCGCCACCGCGCGTACGCGACCACGTGGGCGAGCGCCCGGACCGCCTCCTCCGGCGCCGGGTAGGAGGGGATGGAGCCCGGCCCGGGCGTGCCGTCCTCGTTGGGGACCCGGAGCTCGGGCGGCAGGCCCATCTGGCCTTCGAAGGTGGCGAGGACCGGTTTGCCGGAGTCACGGGAGACGCGGAGCACCTCGGCGGCGACCGCGGCCGCGTCCCCGGGGATCGGCGGCATGTAGATGACGACCGCGGCGTCCACCTCCGGCAGGACGCGCGCGAGCGCCTTGCCGAACTCGGCCGCGCCCGCCCGGGCCCCCAGGTTGACCGGCTCGATCGGCTCGAGCCCGTGGTCGACGCACGCGTCCACCGCGATCAGCGCGAGCGCGTCCGAGTTGCTCACCAGGCCGATCCGCCGGCCCTTCGGCAGCGGCTGGTAGGCGACGAGCTGGGCGACGTCGAAGAGCTGGGTGAGGTCGTCGACCCGGATCACGCCCGTCTGCTCGAACAGCGAGCGCAGCGCGTCGTCGGGGAGGCCGAGCACCGGGGCGGCGTGCCCGGGCGGCACCCCCGGGCTCTTCACCATCACGATCGGCTTCTTCTTGGAGATCCGGCGGGCGAGCCGGGCGAACTTCCGCGGGTTGCCGAGCGACTCCAGGTAGAGGAGGATCACGTCGGTCGCCGGGTCCTCCTCCCAGTACTGCAGGCAGTCGTTGCCGGAGACGTCGGCCCGGTTCCCCGCCGAGACGAAGGTGGAGATGCCCATCCCCCGTTGCGCCACCCGCTGGAGCAGGGCGGTGCCGAGCGCGCCCGACTGGCAGAAGAACCCGACCCTCCCGCGGCTCGGCAGGGTCGCGGCCAGGGTGGCGTTGAGCCGGACGGCCGGGTCGGTGTTGGCGATGCCGAGGCAGTTGGGGCCCACCACGCGCATGCCGTACGCCCGGGCGATGCGGACCAGCTCCTGCTGCCGGGCGCGGCCCTCGGGCCCGGTCTCGCCGAACCCGGAGGAGACCACGATGAGGCCCTTGACGCCCTTCTCCGCGCACTCCCGGACCAGGTCGAGCACGCCCTCGGCCGGGACGGCGAGCACCGCGAGGTCGACCTCGCCGTCGATCGCCGAGACGCTCTTGTACGCGCGGACCCCGGCCACCGCCCGCACCTCCCGGTGGACCGGGTAGACCGGCCCGGTGAAGTCGGCGGCGAGCAGGTTGCGCAGCACGGTCTGCCCCACCCCGCCGGGCTCCCGGCTCGCGCCGATCACCGCCACCGAGCTCGGGGTGAGCAGCCGGGCGATGGACCGCGCCTCCGCGTAGTGCTCGCGGGCGAGCCGCACCTCCACGGAGCTGGTGGTCGTGGACAGGTCCAGGGTCATGCGGACCACGCCGTCCTCGAACCGGCTCTGCACCGTGTAGCCGGCCTCGCGAAGCACCGCGATCATCCGGTGGTTGCCCGGGAGCACGTCCGCGATGAAGGTCCGGATCCCCCGCTCGCGCGCGGCGGCGCGCAGGTGCTCCAGGAGCACCGAGGCGAGCCCTCTGCCCTGGTGGGCGTCCTCGACGAGGAAGGCCACCTCGGCCTGGTCCCGCGGCTCGAGCCGGTCGTACCGGACGACGGCCACCATGTCATCGCCGATCGTCGCGATCAGGGCGACCCGGTCGTCGTAGTCGACGTTGGTGAACCAGACGATCTCCTTCTCGGTGAGCCGGGGACGCGGTGCGAAGTACCGGAAGTAGATCGACTCGGGGGAGAGCCGGCTGTAGAAGGCGCGCAGGAGGTCGGCGTCGTCCGGCCGGATCGGGCGCACGTGCGCCGTCCCGCCGTCGGCGAGAACGACGTCCGCCTCCCAGTGGGAGGGGTATGGGGATCGCACAGCTCAAGGCTAATCCGCGGTAACCGGGAGCCCCAGAGGCGCAAGGCCCGTCCTCGACGGTCCTCCGGCCTTCCCGGCCCGGGGCCGCCGTCCCTGCGCGGGCGCCGCGCCGCGGCGGGGTGGGCGCACGGGGCAGCGCGGCGAACCGTTCCTCACCCGGCCCGGCCACCGGGGTCACCGGGCCGGCCGCCGCCGGAGCGGCGAGGGCCGGCCGGCGGCGGCTCCCCCGGGAGCCCACCGGGACGGCTGATCGATTTTGGCTACGCTTGCGCATCGAGCAGGGGCCCGTCCCCCTCTGCACCCCACGGCAACGCCAGTAACTGTTAGGTTCTTGGTCAACGGCTCATCGCACGGAGAGGATGCGCGCTTCTCCGGGATGGCGCCGGGCCCGTCTCCGCAAACCAGTCGGCAAGGTGGTGACGTCATGACGCGGGTCGTCGTGGTGGGTGATCTCATGACCGACGCGATCGCGCGCGCCCGGTATCCGTTGGCGAGATCAAGCGACACCCCGGCAACCGTGACCATGCACGGTGGTGGCTCCGGAGCCAACATCGCGTCCTGGCTGGCAGTGGAGCGCACCGAGGTGGCCTTCATCGGCCGTCGCGGCGCCGACATCACCGGCCGCAACCGCGACATGGAACTCATGGGCTACGGCGTCGACGCCCGGCTGGTGATGGACCCGGAGCGACCTACCGGCACCTGCGTCGTCATGGTCACCCACAAGGGCCAGCGGACCATGCTCTCCGACCCGGGGGCCAACGCCGCCCTCTCGCCGGAGGACCTGCCGCGCGACCTCTTCACCGCCGACGCCCACCTGCACATGTCGGGCTACACCCTGCTCAACGAGGGGTCGCGGGAGGCCGGGCTGGCCGCGCTCGACCTGGCCCGCCGCGTCGGCATGTCGATCTCGGTGGACTGCGCGTCGGCCGCCCCGCTGGAGCGGACCGGTGCCGAGCCGTTCCTGGAGTGGACGCACGGGGCGAAGCTGCTCTTCGCCAACGTCGACCAGGCCCGGGTGCTCACCGGCCGGGAGGAGCCGTTCGCGGCCGCCAAGGTGCTCACCGCCTGGTTCCCCCAGGTCGTGATCAAGCTCGGCGAGGAGGGCTCGCTCTGGTATGCCAACGGCCGGGCCGAGCCGGTCCGGGTGCCGGCCGAGCCCGTGGAGCAGGTGGTGGACGGCACCGGCGCGGGCGACGCCTTCATCGCGGGCTTCCTCCCGCCGTGGCTCGAGGGCAAGCCTCCGGCCGAGGCGCTCGCGGCCGGCAACGCGCTTGCCGCCAAGTGCCTCTCCATCCTCGGCGCCCGTCCCCGCCTCTGACCGGCGTACGGCTCGCCGTACGGGCTCGATCCGCCGGATCCACCGCGCACGGCCCTTACCCGCGGCACGGCCCTTACCTGCGCGGCCCCGGCCTGCGGCACGGGGCCGACCTGCGCCGACCTGTGGCACGGGCGTGATCCGCGGCCCGGCGCGCGCTGAACCGCTCCAAACCGGGGGCCGGTCGCCCGCCGCCCCGGCCGGGATCGGAGGATCTGCACCATGGACGTGACGACCTGGTACCTGGAGCAGACCAGCCGCGCCGACCTCCGCCCGGCGCGCCCGCCCCGCGAGCCGGTGCAGATCGTGCGGGCGGAGATCCCGAGCCCCGAGTTCAGCCGGTTCCTCTACACGGCCGTCGGCGGTGACTGGCACTGGACGCAGCGGCTCTCCTGGACGTGGCGGGAGTGGCGGGACTGGCTCAGCCGGCCCGGCGTGGAGACGTGGGTGGCGTGGCTGCGCGGCACGCCCGCCGGGTACGCGGAGCTCGACGCGCAGGAGAACGGCACGGTGGAGATCTCCGGTTTCGGGCTGCTCCGCCACGCCATCGGCCGGGGCATCGGCGGCCACCTGCTCTCCGAGGTGACGGCCCGCGCCTGGGACCTGGCCGACCGCTGGCCCGGCCGGGAGCCGACCCGGCGGGTCTGGGTGCACACCTGCTCCCTCGACGCGCCGGCCGCCCTGCCCAACTACCTGGCGCGCGGGTTCCGGGTCTTCGACGAACGGCTCAACGTGCCCGGTGACGCGTACCGGGGACCGACCCCGGGGCCGTGGCCCGGGGCGGGGCCGCGGGACTGAGACCCCGGCGGGGCCGGCCGTCCACCGGGGCGGCCGATGGCCCGCGTCCGGTCGCGGCCACCTCCGGTCATCGGCACAATGTTCGATATGCCGCGACGCACCACAGCCCCCGACCAGGACTTCCAGGAGCGGATCGTCGACATCGACGTCGCCGCCGAGATGCGGACGAGCTTCCTGGAGTACGCCTACTCGGTCATCTACCAGCGCGCGCTCCCCGACGCCCGGGACGGGCTGAAGCCGGTGCAGCGCCGGATCCTCTACTCGATGAGCGAGATGGGCCTGCGGCCCGACCGGGGGCATGTGAAGTCCTCCCGCGTCGTCGGCGAGGTCATGGGCAAGCTGCACCCGCACGGGGACGCCGCGATCTACGACGCGCTCGTCCGCATGGCCCAGCCGTTCTCGATGCGGCTGCCGCTGGTCGACGGCCACGGGAACTTCGGGTCGCCGGACGACGCCCCCGCGGCGATGCGGTACACCGAGGCCCGCCTCGCCCCGGCGGCGATGCTGATGGTGCAGTCGATCGACGAGGAGACCGTCGACTTCCGGCCCAACTACGACGGCCAGGAGACCGAGCCGGCGGTCCTCCCCGCGGCCTTCCCCAACCTCCTGGTCAACGGTGCGTCCGGCATCGCGGTCGGCATGGCGACCAACATCCCGCCGCACAACCTCGCCGAGGTGATCGGGGCCGCCCGCCACCTGCTGAAGAAGCCGGACGCCACCCTCGACGAGCTCATGCAGTTCGTCCCCGGCCCCGACCTGCCCACCGGCGGGCTGATCATCGGCCTGGACGCCATCCGGGAGGCGTACGAGACCGGGCGGGGCACGTTCCGGATGCGCGCGCGGGCGACCATCGAGAACGTGACCGCGCGGCGCAAGGCGATCGTGGTGACCGAGCTGCCGTTCAACGTCGGTCCCGAGCGCGTGGTCGCGAAGATCAAGGAGCTGGTCCAGGCGAAGAAGCTCGTCGGCATCGCCGACCTGAAGGACCTCACCGACCGGCACAAGGGCCTGCGCCTCGTCATCGAGGTCAAGACCGGGTTCAACCCCGAGGCGGTGCTGGAAGAGCTCTATCGGCTCACGCCGATGGAGGAGACGTTCGGCATCAACAGCGTCGCGCTCGTCGACGGGCAGCCGCGCACGCTCGGCCTGCGCGACCTGCTCGCCGTGTACGTGAACCACCGGCTCGAGGTGGTGCGCCGGCGGTCGGCGTACCGGCTGCGCAAGCGCGAGGAGCGCCTCCACCTGGTCGAGGGCCTCATCACCGCGCTGCTCAACATCGACGAGGTCATCCAGGTGATCCGCGCCTCGGACGACCCGGCGCACGCGCGGAGCAGGCTCATGGAGACGTTCGGGCTGTCGGAGGCCCAGGCCGGGTACATCCTCGACACCCCGCTGCGCCGGCTCACCCGCTACGACAAGCTGGAGCTCGAGCGGGAGAAGGAGGAGCTGCAGGCCGAGATCGCCGAGCTCAACGCGATCCTTGGCTCGGAGGACCGGCTGCGCCGGGTGGTGTCGAAGGAGCTCGCCGAGGTCGCCAAGAAGTACGGCACGCCGCGCCGGACCCAGCTGCTCGACTCGGCCGAGGCCGCGCTGAAGACGGCGATCCCGCTCGAGGTGGCCGACGACCCCTGCCTGGTGCTGCTCTCCTCGACCGGCCTGATCGCCCGGACCGCGGACGCGTCCCCGCTCCCCGGCGACGGGCCGCGCGCGCCGCACGACGTGCTGGTCTCGGCGGTGCGCATGACGGTCCGGGGCGAGGTCGGTGTGATCACCTCCAAGGGGCGGATGATCCGGGTGTCCGTGGTCGAGCTGCCCACGCTGCCCGCGTCCGGTGATCCGCCGTCGCTCGCCGGGGCGCAGCCGGTGACCGAGTACGTGACCCTGGAGCCGGACGAGCACGTCGTCGGGCTCGGCTCGCTGGACGAGGCGGGGCACGGGATCGCGCTCGGCACCGCGCAGGGCGTGGTCAAGCGGGTCGCCCCCGACTATCCGGTCAACCGGGACGACTTCGAGATCATCAGCCTGCGCGAGGGCGACCGCGTGGTCGGCGCGGTCGAGCTGGAGTCCCCCGATCACGACCTGGTCTTCATCACCTCCGACGCCCAGCTGCTCCGCTTCCCCGCCGCCACGGTCCGGCCGCAGGGCCGCCCGGCCGGTGGTGTGGCCGGGATCCGGCTCGCCGAGGGCGCCCGGGTGATCTGGTTCGGCGCGGTCGACCCGGCGCGGGAGTCGCGCGTCGTCACGGTCGCCGGCTCGTCGACCGCCCTTCCCGGGACCCAGACGGGCACGGTGAAGGTCTCCGACTACGCCGTGTTCCCGCCGAAGGGCCGGGCGACCGGCGGGGTCCGCGCGCAGCGCTTCCTCAAGGGCGAGGACGTGCTCCTGCTCGCCTGGGCCGGGCCCGCACCGGCCAAGGCGATCTCGCCGTCCGGGCAACCGGTCGAGCTCCCCGCCGAGCTCGGCCGGCGCGACGGCTCGGGGACCCGCCTCATGCACCGGATCGCCGCGATCGGCGGCGCCATCGGAGCGGCCCCGCCCGCTCGCCCGGCCGAGGACCGGGCGGAGGAGGCGGCGCCGGCCCCCGATGCCGGCACCGCCGAGTAGCCCACCCGCGCCGGCCCGGCTCAGGTGCAGAGGCAGAACGGGTGGCCGGCCGGGTCGAGGAAGACCCGGTAGCCCTTCCCCGGCTGGTGCTCGTGCTTGACCGCGCCCAGCGCCACGGCCTCGGCCTCGGCCTGGTCGAGGTCGTCGACGGCCAGGTCGAGGTGGCACTGCTGCGGGCGCTCCGGGTCCGGCCAGGCCGGGGGCCGGTAGTCCGCGACGCGCTGGAAGCCGAGGATGAGGCCGCCGTCCGAGATCGTCACCCAGTCGTCGCTCTCATGGGTGACCTCCCACCCGAGCAGCGCTGAGTAGAAGCCCGCCAGCGCCTTAGGGTCCGGGCAGTCGAGCACCATCGCCTCTATCCGGGCGATTCCCGCCATGCGCGCCTCCTTTGCCGCCGTTCATGCAACACCAGTGAACAACTTACACTGGTGTCGCACGATCGGCCATCCCGGTGATCCGGCCGCCCGGCCGGAGCGCGCGGGCGCGAGCGGGCGGGCTCCGCGGGCCGCCCGGAGCACGGCGTACGGAGCGCGGGGGATGAGCGGATCGAGCCGGCCCGCACGGGAATCCGGCCCGGTTGCGGGAGCGGGTGGACCGAGGCGGCCCTGGGAGCGGCCGGCGCTCGCCCGCCGCCGCGCCCGGCGCGGGCCTATTTAATAGGAGTGAAGGCAAGCGAAAAGGAGACCGGGAAACCACGGGAGACCCGAATATGGCCGTCAACTCTTTCATGGTCCCGCTCGGCACCCAGGCGCCGGATTTCGACCTGCCGTCCATCGACGGCGGCCGGGTCAAGCGCTCCGATTTCGCGGGACGGCCGCTTCTGGTGATCTTCTTGTCCAACCACTGCCCGTACGTCCGCCGGATCGAGGAGGGCATCGGCCGGTTCGCCGCCGACTACCGGGACCGGATCGCCATCGTCGGGATCATGAGCAACGACGTCGTCAACTACCCCGACGACGACGTTGCCCACCTGCGGGAGCAGGCCAAGCGCGCCGGCTTCGGCTTCCCGTACCTGGTGGACGAGACCCAGGAGGTGGCGCGGGCCTACCGCGCGGCCTGCACGCCCGACTTCTTCCTCTTCGACGCCGACCACAGGCTCGTCTACCGGGGGCAGTTCGACGACGCGCGCCCGGGCAACGACGTCCCGGTCACCGGCGCGTCGCTGCGGGCCGCGGCCGACGCCGTGCTCGAGGGGCGCACCCTCCCCGAATCCGAGCAGCGGCCGAGCCTCGGCTGCGGCATCAAGTGGAAGCCGGGAAACGAGCCGTCCTGACGTTAAACCTGAAATAAGAAATTCTTATGGCTGTTCACCGATCTGGAGCCCTATGCGATCATCCAGGACGTGAACAGCGTATTCGCCGACATTTTCTCCGCCAACGAAAAATTTAATCACGAATTCAACCATCAAGGATTGATCGGCCGCGCTCGCCGCGGGCTCGCCGTGGTGACCTGCATGGACGCCCGGATCGATCCGCTGGAGGCGCTCGGGTTGCGCATCGGTGACGCCGTCATCCTCCGCAACCCGGGCGCCCGGGTCACCGACGACGTGCTGCGAGCGCTGATCCTCGCCGTGTACGTGCTCGGCGTCGAGCGGATCCTCGTGATGCCGCACACCGACTGCAAGATGACCAAGATGACCGACGCCGAGCTCCACGACCTCATCGCCACCCGGTACGGCGTGGACACCCGGGACGTCGCCTTCGGCACCATCCCCGATCAGATGGCGACCCTTCAGGCGGATCTGACCAGGATCAGGACCAGCCGGCACCTGCCCGGCCGGCTCGCGGTGTGCGGCGCGCTGTACGACGTCGGCACGGGCAGGCTCGCGCCGATCGAGGCTTGATGGCCGGCTTCTTGCCGGCCGGCTTCCGGCTCTCCCGGCCCGCACCGAGCCGGGCCCCGTGCCGGTCCGGGGTTCACGCCCGACCGAAATCCACATCCGGCCAGGATCCGCCGGCGGGGACGCGGTGACCGGAACCACCCTTGGGGGCTGCTACGTTCACGTGATCGGATGACTACGTTTTACCGGAAAAATCAAAAGACCGACCCCCCAAGGAGTGGTTGATGCACTTTCGTCTGCGCGGCCCCGCCGACGGTGGATTCCTCTCATCCCGCGGCGCCGGAATCCTGGCCGTGCTCGCCGCCCTCGTCGTCGGCGTGCCGACGGTGTTCGGCGTGATCAGCGGGTTCGAGCGCACCAGCGGCGGTGAGGTCGCGGTCGTGCGTAACGGCGGGCCGTTCGACGACAACAAGATCCGCCAGATCATCCCGCCCGGCTCCAGCATCACCTGGACCGGCATGTGGTCGCAGGTCCACCGCTACCCGGCCCAGCAGCGCTTCTACACGATCACCTCGGACCAGGACGCCGGCGAGCGCGCCGGGGTGGACGTCGTCACCGTGCCGAGCGGTGACGGCGTGAACATGGGGATCGAGGGCACGGTCTACTTCTCCCTCAACCTCGACCCGGCGACCCTCAAGGCGTTCGACGACAAGTTCGGCACCCGGAAGTTCCGGAGCGGCGGCTCGGCCTACTACCCGTGGGAGGGCGACGAGGGGTGGTCCGCCTTCCTCGACCAGATCATCCGGCCGGTGATCGAGAACAACCTGCGCGCGCAGATCGGCAACTTCCGCTGCGCCGAGCTCATCTCGTCGTGCTCGCTGGTGCAGAACACCTCCTCCGGCCGGCAGCCCTCGCTCCAGCAGTTCGACAACAACGCGAACATCGCCAAGATCCAGGACGCGGTGAACAAGAGCCTCGCGCAGGATCTCAAGAACATGCTCGGGGCCGAGTTCCTCACCGACATCCACTTCAACCTCTCCCGGGTCACCCTGCCCAAGGTGGTCCAGGAGGCCGTGGACCAGGCGCAGGCCCAGTTCGCGAAGGTGAGCGAGGCGCAGGCGAAGGTCGCGCAGGCGCGCGCCGAGGCCGAGGCGAACAAGGCCCGGCAGGAGGGCTACAACCGGTGCCCGACCTGTGCTGAGATCGAGAAGCTGAAGGCCCTTCCGCAGGGCATCACCGTGTACGCGCCGGGCAACGCCGGGGGGATCGCGCTGCCCACCCGCTGATCAGGCGGGCCGCGCACCCATCCGACCGAAGGAGCTGAGATGCGAGTGCTCGCCCTCCTGGCGGCCGTCGTCCTGCTCGCGCTTCTCGTGTACCTCCTGCTGCTCCTGGTGCGCCCGCCGCGGCGCGCCGGGGCGCCGGCCAGGCCCCGCTGGGAGGTCGACACGGTCATGGAGAACGGCTGGACGCTCGTCATCGTCCGGAAGGTCACCACGGGCCCGGACGGACCCGTGGAGCTCACCCGGCAGACGGTGGCGGCGATCCCGGACGACGACCCGAACTGGTCCGAGCGCTACAAGGCGGCCTTGGCCGAGGCCCGTGATCGGGCCAGCACCCTGGAACTGGAGTCCTAGCGTCGCGCCCGTCCGGCTCCCCGCCCGGGGAGCGGGCGGGTGACGCGCGGGCGCCTCGCGCTCTTCCCTGTTCCAGGCCCCTGGGTGCGGACGCGCGCCCGGGCACGGTGGCGGGCCGACGCCCTGCCGGGTCCGCTCCACGTCCGGACGCGCGCACTCCCGGGCACGATGGCGGGCCCACGCCCTGCCGGAGCCGCTCCACGTCCGGACGCGCGCACTCCCGGCACGATGGCGGGCCGACGCCCTGCCGGGTCCACTTCACGTCCGGACGCGCGCACTCCCGGGCACGATGGCGGACCGGCACCCGCGCCGGGCCCGCTCCCCGCACCCGGATCGGACCGTTCCCCCCCGCCAAGAGCCCGAACCGCCCTGCTGTTCCGGCACCGGCCCCGAGCCGCGCCTCGATCCGCCCGCCGCTCGGGAGCCGCTCTTCGATCCGCCCGCCTGCCCGGCGCCGTCGTTGCGATCCGCATCTCCACCCGAGCGGCTTCGAGATCCGGTATGGCCGGAGCCGCGCTGGGATCCGCCGGACGGAGCCGGGGTCCGCCTGTGATCGGGCGTGGCGTCATCCGGCCGGGTATGGCGTAGGCCGTCCGGTTGCACCCTGCTCTCTCCCGGTCACGATCCGTCTTTACCCGGAGTCCCCGCGGCTATATGCTGAATTTCCCGTAGGAATTATCAACTTGATCCGAGAGGACACGCATGAGCGTCACCGACGAGCTCCTCGCCAACGCGGAACGGTACGCGGCCGCCTTCGACAAGGGCGACCTGCCGCTGCCCCCGGCCAAGGGCGTGGCCGTGGTGGCCTGCATGGACGCCCGGCTCAACCCGTACGGGATCCTCGGCCTGGCCGAAGGCGACGCCCACGTCATCCGCAACGCGGGCGGGGTGGTCACCGCGGACGTGCGGCGGAGCCTCGCGATCAGCCAGCGGCTGCTCGGCACGCGCGAGATCATCCTGATCCACCACACCGACTGCGGCATGGTGACGTTCACCGACGACGACTTCAAGCGCCGGATCCAGGACGAGGTGGGGATCAAGCCGGACTGGGCCGCCGAGACCTTCACCGACCTCGACGAGGACGTGATCCAGTCGATCAACCGGATCAAGGCGGACCCGTTCATCCCGCACAAGGACGCGATCCGCGGCTTCGTGTACGACGTCGCCACCGGGAAGCTGCGCGAGGTCAAGGCCTGAGCGGCGCGCCCGCACCGGCCGGCGGGCGGGGCGAGACGACGGCGCCCACCCGGCCCGCGTGATCGCCCCGGCCCCCCTCCCTCACCGGCCACCCGGGAACCTCCCCCGCCGGCCACCCGGGGAATACAGTGCCGGCGCCGGCGCCTGCCGCATGGAATCGCGGGCCCGCCGGGAGCCGGCATGCCTCAAGGGTGAGCGGTGCGCCCGAGCGTGAGCGGCACGCCCCGGGGTGAGCGACATGCCCCGGGGTGAGGGGCGCGGCGCTCGCGTCGGCGCGGTCCCGGCTCGGCCTCGCCGGGCCCGGCGATCTCCGGCAGGTGACGCGGCAGGAAGGGCCGCTCTGGTCAGGCGTCGATGTTCTCGCGGTCGATGGCGGCCGCGTTCTGGACGATGAACTCCCGGCGCGGCCCGACCTCGCTGCCCATGAGGAGGTTGAAGATGCGCTCCGCCTCCTCGGCGTCCTCGATCCTGACGCGGCGGAGGACGCGGTGGCGCGGGTCCATGGTCGTCTCGGCGAGCTGGTCGGCGTCCATCTCACCGAGGCCCTTGTACCGCTGCACCGGCTCCTTCCAGCGCTTGCCCCGCCGCTCCAGGTCGGCGAGCACCCGGTGCAGCTCCGCGTCGGAGTAGGTGTAGAGGTACTTGTCCTGCCCCTTTCCCGGATTGAGGATCTCGATCCGGTGCAGCGGCGGCACCGCGGCGAACACCCGGCCGGCCTCGATCATCGGCCGCATGTAGCGGTGGAACAGGGTGAGCAGCAGGCAGCGGATGTGCGCGCCGTCGACGTCGGCGTCGGCCATCAGGATGATCTTGCCGTAGCGCGCCGCCGACAGGTCGAAGGTCCGGCCGGAGCCCGCCCCCACCACCTGGATGATCGCGGCGCACTCGGCGTTCTTCAGCATGTCGGAGACCGAGGCCTTCTGGACGTTGAGGATCTTGCCGCGGATCGGCAGCAGGGCCTGGAACTCCGAGTCCCGGGCGAGCTTCGCCGTACCGAGGGCCGAGTCCCCCTCGACGATGAACAGCTCGCTGCGCTCGACGTCGTCGCTGCGGCAGTCCACCAGCTTGGCGGGGAGCGCCGAGTTCTCCAGTGCGGACTTGCGCCGCTGGTTGTCCCGTTGCTCCCGGGCGGCGATGCGGGCCTTCGCCGCCGCCACGATCTTCTCCAGCACGGCGCGGAGCTGCTGCTTCTGGCCGCGCTTGGGGGTGGCGAAGAGGGCCTTGAGCTCGCGGGAGACCACGTGCGCGACGATCCGGCTCGCCGCGGCGGTGCCGAGGATCTCCTTGGTCTGCCCTTCGAACTGCGGCTCGGGCATCCGGACCGCGACCACGGCGGTGAGGCCCTCGAGCACGTCCTCCTTGATCACCGGCTCGTCGCCGTTCCGGAGCAGCCGGGTCTCCCGGAGCTGCTCGTTGACGGTGCGGACCAGCGCCCGCTCGAACCCGGCCACGTGCGTGCCGCCCTTGGGCGTGGCGATCACGTTGACGAAGGAGCGGACGACCGTGTCGTAGCCCTTGCCCCAGCGGAGGGCGACGTCGACCTCGAGCTCCCGCTCGACCTCGGTGAGCACCATGTGGCCCTGCTCGTCGAGCACCGGGACCGTCTCGTGGAAGTGCCCGGTGCCCTGCAGCCGGAGCACGTCGCACACGGGCTCGTCCGGGGCGAGGAACTCGGTGAACTCGGCGATGCCGCCCTGGAAGGCGAAGGTCTCCTCGACCACCTCCTCGCCGCGGCCGTCCCGCAGCATGAGGGTGAGCCCGGGCACGAGGAACGCCGTCTGGCGGAGCCGTACCCGGACCTCGTCGAGCGAGATCTCCGCGTCGGGCAGGAAGATCTTGCGGTCGGGCCACCAGCGGACCCGGGTGCCGGTCACGCCCGGCTCGGTCGGGCCGCCGTCGCGCAGCCCGGACTTCTTGCGGAACTTCGCGTTCGGGCCCTCGCCGTCGAAGATCCCGGGGACCCCGCGGCGGAAGCTGATCTGGTGAACCCGGCCGTCGCGGTCCACCTCCACGTCGAGCCTGGAGGAGAGCGCGTTCACCACCGAGGCGCCGACCCCGTGCAGGCCGCCGGTGGCGCCGTACGAGCCGCCGCCGAACTTGCCGCCGGCGTGGAGCCTCGTGTAGACGAGCTCGACCCCGGGCAGGCCGGTCCTGGGCTCGATGTCCACCGGGATCCCGCGGCCGTTGTCCCGGACCTCGATGGAGCCGTCGGGGTACAGCTCGACCTCGATGCGCGTGCAGTAGCCGCTGAGGGCCTCGTCGACGGCGTTGTCGACGATCTCCCACAGGCAGTGCATGAGACCGCGGCTGTCCGTGGAGCCGATGTACATCCCCGGCCGCTTGCGGACGGCCTCCAGGCCGTCGAGCACCGAGAGATGACGGGCCGTGTACCCCGCCTCCGCGCGAACCGCCGTCACCCCGAGCTCCTCCAGATCAAATCGAACACGCGTACGCAGCTTAGCGTCACTGAAGTGGACACAGGTACCAGCGGCGAGAGCACCCTGGAACCCCCGGTCAGGGCTGTGATCCACATCACCTTCGCGGTCATTCCGCTCTGGGCGTACTCAGAGCATGGTTGGGAAGGTCTCCATGCGGTTAGATGTTGTCCCGAGTGACTACCGCCAACGTCCCCACTCCGGTGGGGCCATCCGAAAGGCGATAAGTGACTGGAACTCTTACCCCCACCAAGCCGCTGACAGCTCTCGACCGGTGTGACCGGTGCGGCGCTCAGGCCTACCTCCGCGCCATTCTGCCCTCGGGTGGCGAGCTGTTGTTCTGCGCCCACCACGGGCGGCAGCACGCGGCCGCGCTGCGGGCGAGAGGCGCGGAGATCCGGGACGAGTCGGCTCGGCTCATCGAGTCGCCGTCCGTGAGCCGCGGGCGCTGACGCGAGCGCTCCCGGCCAGGTCGCGCACGGTCGGTTACCGCCGCCCCCTGGCGGTGGCTTCGGCCTCGGGCTTGACCCGGTAGTGATAGCGGCCGACCACGGTGAAGCCCTCGCGCTCGTAAAGCGCACGGGCCGCCCGGTTGGCCTCGGTCACCGCCAGGTACCCATAGACGGCCCCCTGCGTCCGGCCCCACGCGAGCAGCGTGCGGAGCACCGACGTGCCGAGGCCACGCCGTCGGGCATGCGGCGCGACGGCCATGCAATAGATCCCGAGCCACTTGTCCTGCGGCACCGCCCTCCCGACGGCGCCCTCGGGCAGGTGGAGGTAACCGGCGCGCACACCGGTCAGGATGCGCTCGGCCCACGCCCGCGGCGGTATCCGGTCGTGGGCGCGATGCCCTATGCCCTCCGTCTGCCACCAGGTGCGCAGCCAGTCTTCGGACGGATCCGGCTCTACCCCGGCCGGCTCGGCAGCGGAGCGGACATCGGCGAGCCGGATCGCCATGATCAGCGTGGGGCCGGTCCGGCGATAGCCCCGGCGGGAGAGCTCGGCGTCGAGCCCTTCGGTCGCACCCGCGCCGATGGAGAACACACAGGGCAGCCCGACCCCGGCGTAGAACCGCTCCGCCTCGGCTATGGCGCGGTCCATATCCGGGACGTCGCCCAGCGGCAGGACGGAGTTGGCCCGTTTCGTCACCCCGCCCGCATACCGCAGCACCCAGCCGCCTGTCACCACGCGCCCGGGCGCAGGCCACGCCTCGTCCACTAGCCGATCGAATAACGATCTTTCGAAGTCCACCGGGCGCAGCCTACCGCAAAGATCACAATGGCCGGGCACCGCGGCTGAGCCGCCGGCCTTCCTGCTCAGGCCACGCGCCTGCGACCGCCCGTTTCGTCTCCGCCCGGCGCTCCGCCCGGCCACCGGTACCCCCCGTGGCAGAGGGGCACCACGGAGAAGAACGGCGCGACACGGCCGACCGGTGCGCCCAGAGCAACGCTGAGCGACCCAGGCCTCTGCACCGCCCCGCTCGCTACCGGGCATGCCTCATGACAGGGTCACCAGGGCCGGGCGGCGTGACCAGCCGACCCGCCTGCGTGGGCCGTGCGCACGAGGCCACGGCTCCATCCGGCGCTCCACCGGAATGCCCTGACACGGGCGATCGTCGGCCAGGCCGCGACCTGACCAGCCGCCCACCCGGAGCCGTGCACCGACGATCACTTGTTCGGGCTCCCGCCCGGTCACCTTGGCAGGCCTCGTGAACACACGCTCTGACCAGCCGGCCGGGCACGCGCCGAGCATCGCAGACCCTCCGGCACCGCCCGGCCTCCGGCACACCCCATGACAGGGGCACGAGGTCCAAGAACCGCGAGCTGGCCGACCGGCCCACCCGGGGCCGCGCTGAGCGACCAACGCCTCTGCCCCGCCCGGCAACCGGCATGCCTGGTGACCAGGGTGACGAGAGCAGAGCACAGCGAGCCGCCGGCGTTCCCGCGCAACCTGCCACGGGCCACCGGCGGTCATCATCCACCCGGTCGCCTGTCATCGTGCCGCGACGGCGCTGAGAGCCGCGCGGCACGCGCCGGCGGCGCTCCGCATGCGGAAAGCCCGTGTGCCGGCACTGTCCGTGCCGGCTGCGTGCCGTACCGGCGCCGCGCATCGCCCGCACCACCCGCGTGCCACCATCATCCGCATGCCGGCACCACGCGCGTGCGGGCATGACGCCGCGTGCCGCCGCCTGACGCATACGGGTCAGGCCGCCCGCCTTCCCGTACGCTCCGGGGCGGCGGCGGACACCCGCCGGCGCGTCACGACGACGCCCACCATCCGGCCTCGGCCACGGTCCGCGAGCGTGCCGGGCACGGCCGCCTGGGTGCCACGGCCCCGAAAGCACGGGCCCGCGGCACCGCACCTGACGCCAGGCGAGCCGTGCCCGTCGCCAGGAACGGACCGACCGGGATCGCCCCGGCCCGGGGAACGCCTCTGCGGCGTCGCCCCGGCGTACCGGAACGGCGATCCCGGTCAGTCGAGGTAGTCGCGGAGCACCTGGGACCGGGAGGGGTGCCGCAGCTTCGACATGGTCTTGGACTCGATCTGCCGGATCCGCTCCCGCGTCACGCCGTAGACCTTGCCGATCTCGTCGAGGGTCTTCGGCTGCCCGTCGGTGAGGCCGAACCGCATCGAAACGACGCCCGCCTCCCGCTCCGACAGGGTGTCGAGGACCGAGTGGAGCTGCTCCTGCAGGAGCGTGAAGCTGACGGCGTCGGCGGGGACGACGGCCTCGGAGTCCTCGATCAGGTCGCCGAACTCGCTGTCGCCCTCCTCGCCCAGCGGCGTGTGCAGGGAGATGGGCTCGCGGCCGTACTTCTGGACCTCGATGACCTTCTCGGGGGTCATGTCGAGCTCGCGGGCGAGCTCCTCCGGGGTGGGCTCGCGGCCGAGGTCCTGGAGCATCTGCCGCTGCACGCGGGCGAGCTTGTTGATCACCTCGACCATGTGCACCGGGATCCGGATGGTGCGCGCCTGGTCCGCCATGGCCCGGGTGATCGCCTGCCGGATCCACCACGTCGCGTACGTCGAGAACTTGTAGCCCTTGGTGTAGTCGAACTTCTCGACCGCGCGGATCAGGCCGAGGTTCCCCTCCTGGATGAGGTCGAGGAAGAGCATGCCCCGGCCCGTGTACCGCTTGGCGAGCGACACCACGAGCCGCAGGTTCGCCTCGAGCAGGTGGTTCTTCGCCCGCTTGCCGTCCTCGGCGATCCACTCCAGCTCGGCCTTGACGTCGGGCGGCAGCTTGTCGCCCTCCTTGGCGAGCTGTTCCTCGGCGAACAGACCGGCCTCGATCCGCTTGGCGAGCTCGACCTCCTGCTCGGCGTTGAGCAGGGGCACCTTGCCGATCTGCTTGAGGTAGTCCTTGACCGGGTCGGCTGTCGCGCCCGCCGCCGCCACCTGGGCGGAAGGCGCGTCGTCGTCGTCATCGGAGAGGATCAGCACATCGTCGTCGCCCTGATCCAGCTCGTCGGCCTTCGGCTCGTCGCCATCGAGCTCGTCGTCCTCGGTGTCCACGTCGACCTCGAGGTCGCTGTCGAGATCGACATCGACGTCGAGGTCGAAGTCGTCGATGTCGACATCGGCATCGAGATCGAGATCGTCGTCGATGTCGACCAGGTCGACGGGCTTGGCCGCCTTGGTCTCGGCCTTCGCCTTGGAGGCCCTGGACGTGGTCGCCGTGGTGCCCTCGGCCTTGCTCTTCGCCGCGGCCGGCTTCTCGGCCGCCGCCTTCGTCGACTTGGACCTCGACTTCGTCGTCGTCGACTTGGCCGTCGTGGACTTGGCCGAAGCCGACTTCGCCGAGGTGGACTTGCTCGACGTCGACTTGCTCGAGGACTTCTTCGACGTCGACTTGGTCGAGGTGGAGTCGGTCACCACGGCAGTGACCGTCTCAGGCTGTGGATCCTTGGCCGCGGCGGACTTCGTGGTCTTCTTCGCGGACGAGGTCGAACGGCGCTTGCGCTTCGGCGCCGCCGCATCCGCGGCCGTCACCACGACGGTCACACCCTCCTTGCTGAGGCTGCGCAGGACTCCAGCGGCACGCGACATCGGGATGTCCGCCTCCTCGAAGGCCTTACGGACATCCTCGGACTCGAGGAATCCCTGCGCGCGCCCACGCTCGAGAAGCTGCTGGATCACAGGATCGTTCAGCTCAGACGGCTTCGAGCGAGTCGAACTTGCAGGCGACACGAACACCTCTCGAACGAACGCATAGCGAGAATGGACCCGGGTGGTTCATTTATGCCGGCGGTGGGGTCGCACGGACCGTGACATGCCATTGTGGCATGCCACCGCACGTGAAGCGGCCCCATCCTGCCGTTGTTCCTCCACACTAGGACGCCCGCAACACCAGTGCGTACGGAAGATGGTCACTGATATCCGAAAGCAACCGTTATGACGGTTTCATTCAGTCACTCTTTGTGTCCGGGGGTACGTGCACCGCGAGCACGGTGACGTCGTCGTCCTGTTCGTACCCGGCGAGCATGCGGTCCACCAGGTAGTCCAGGAGCGCCTCCGGATCGGTCAGGATCTTCGGCGGCGCCTCCGCGACGATCGACGTGAGCTCCTTCAGCCCGGTGTCGAGCCCGCGCCGGCGGTTCTCGACCAGGCCGTCCGTGTAGAGCACGGCCGTGTACCCGGGCGGCACGCAGATCTTCGAGTGCTTCCGGCTGGTCGCCCAGCCGAGCGGCGTGCCGGGCTGCGCCTCGTGCAGGATCGCGGTCCCCTGCGGGGAGACCAGCAGCGGCGGCGGGTGCCCGGCGAGGCCGAGCATCCCCTCGCCCGTGCCCGGCTCCACCACCATGTACGCCAGGGTCGTGACCTGCTCCTCCTCCTCGGTCGCCTCGAACACCCGGTCCAGGCCGGTGAGCACGGCGTCCGGGATCGGATGGTTGGTGAACGCCAGCGCCCGCACGGCGTTCCGGATCCGGCCCATGCCGGCGGCCGCCTTCACGCCCTTGCCCATCACGTCGCCGACCACCGCGGCCACCTGGCCGTTCGGCAGCACGAACGCGTCGTACCAGTCGCCGCCGACCTGGGAGTGCCGGGAGCCGGAGCGGAACCGATAGGCCAGGACCAGGCCGCGCACCTCGGGGAGGCTGTCCGGGAGCAGGCTGCGCTGGAGCGTCTCCGCCGTCCGGTGCTCCCGCTCGAAGAGCGTGGCCCGCTCGACCGCGAGGGCGCACTGACCCGCGAGGGCCTCGAGGAAGACCCCCTCCTCCTGCGAGATCTTCTGCTCCTTGCGGAACGCGAACCGCAGCGCCCCGAGGGCACGGCCGGCCGCGAGCAGGGGGAGCCCCACCCAGGAGCGCTCCTCGGTGCTCTCGAGGAACTCGGCGATCCGCCTCTCGTCAGCGCCCGCGTCGAGGAGCTGGTTGCGGAGGACCTCCCGCGACTCGGCGAAGATCGGGCGGCGGCTGTTCACCGCCATCGTCATGATGTTCGTGTCGGTGAGGGGGATCTCCTCGCCGGGCGCGTCGGGCACGTCACCGCCGCCGCGGACCTCGAGGATCGCCCGCTCCTGGTCGAGGAGGGCGACGGCGGAGTGGTCCGCGGCGAGAGCCGTGCGGCCGACATCGATGATCACCTGGACCACCTGGTCCACGGTGAGCGCCTCGGCGAGCATCGCCGTGGCGCCCTGGAGCCGGGCGGTGCGCAGCGCCGCCGCGCCGAGCTGGTCGGTGAGGCGGCCGCGCATCTCCTCGGCCTCCCGCTGCGGGGTGACGTCCTGGTTCGCGCCCACCCACTCGATCACGCGGCCGTGGCGCATGATCGGCACGGCGCGCACCTCGAAGTGCCGGTAGCCGCTCGCCCGGGTGCGCACGCGAAAGCTCCACTCGAACATGGTCCGCCCGCGCAGGGCCTCCCGCCAGGCCTCCTCGGCGGCGGGGCGGTCGTCCGGGTGGACGGCGTCGAGCCAGCCCTTCTCGAAGTACTCCTCGAGCCCTTGGCCGGTGATCGCCCGCCACTGCGGGGCGTCCTCGGTGATGGCGCCGGTGGGCGTGGTGATCCACACGACCTGCTGCTGGGACTCGACCAGCGTGCGGTACCGCTCCTCGCTGCGCTGCAGCTCCTCCTCGACCCGCTGCTGCTCGGTCATGTCGACCCCGAACAGCGCGGCGCCGATGAACTCGCCGGCCTCGCCGCGGAGGGGGAAGAACGACACCGCCCAGTGGCGGGTTTCGCCGTTCTCGGCCCGGGTCATGATCCGCTGATCGGTGACCGGGAGCTTGCCCTCCCTGACCCGCTCGAGCGCCGACTCGATGAGGTTGGCGAGGTCGGCGGGGAACGCGTCCCCCGCGAGCAGCTCGGACGGGAGCCGGCCCACGTGCCGGTCGACCGGCAGGCCGGTGAGCTCGGTGAAGGTCGAGTTGACCCGGAGGAACCGCCCGCCCGGGTCGAAGAACGCGAAGGCGAAGGGCGCCTCCGCCATCATGCCGTTGAAGATCTCAGAATCTGAGATGTCCAAATCGGACTCCCGGGGCCGGGGCACGGAGGTTTCGGCGCTCATGGTCGGCACCTCCGTCGCGTGCCAGGCTCTCCCACGGGGCACATCTCCATAGCTTCTGATCGGTAGCAGATCCGCCCTCCATCATGGGCGACCGGCATGCGCGGACGGAAGCCCCGCCCATCATTCGGTCAACGCATCTTGTCAGAAGACCGTGGTGTCACGCGCGAAGATCCGGCCCACCCGCTGGTCGCCCGGAGTGACGGATCCGCTAGGTGGAACCTTCCGAACGCAGTCCTGCGGCACCCATGACGCTGCCCACCGACCGGTACACCCCCTCCTCGCCGTACGCGCCGGCCGCCTCGTGCCGCTCTCTCGGCGGACCCGGGAGATCCACCCTCGCCTCTGCCCGCTGCGGGCACCGAGCGTCAGGCAGCGCACAAGATCGACGCCCGCAGGGACATCTTTCCATACCGTAGTCCGGTTCGACCATGGTAATGGGCGATCATCACGGGCCGCGAACACGGATGGATCTTGAACCGGAGGCCCGCCCCGGCCGGTCCGCACCGGCGATCACAGGGGCACCGGCGATCACATCCCGCCGCCGGGTCCGTAGGCTCGTCCTCAGTGGGCGTCCCAGATAACGGGGTAGTCACCGCACCGCGTTGCTGACGCCGTTGCCCCGGCAAATGCGAGAAGCTGACATTCGTGAGCGAGCGGAGCGAGTTCTCGTGAGTCGCCGACATCGACGGGTTGCCCGGCCGCCGGACGACGTCTTCGCCGAGATGCTGGTGGCGGCCCGGGAGCTGCTCGCCGTCCGCACGCCGCTGGACGCGGAGCTCATGGTCTCCGACATGCTCGGGGCCTGGTGGGGCAGACGGCTGCGCGGCGGTGACGTGGAGCAGATCCTCGGCGAGGGTCTGGTCGACTACGCGGCGAAGGCCGGTACCCCGGCGGCGCTCACCCTGCTCATCTCGATCGCCTACCTCGGCACGCCGCGGCAGGCCGCCAAGGCGGAGGGCGCCGCGCTCGCCCTGATGCGGTCGGGCGTGGCGCGGCCGCGCTGGGCGGACCGGGTCGGCGCGGTCACCCCCGTCGGCTGCTACGTCTCCCGGGACATCTACGGCGACCAGGACACGGTCGTGTGCACCTTCGCCTACGACGGCGAGGACCCGCACGCGCTGGTCATGGTCGTCGACTACAACATGGGCGGCATGGCCCGGGACGCCTGGGTCTCCTCCCAGGTGGACAAGCTGCTCGAGCAGGCCCGGACGGAGGCGGCCGGCGACCCGATGCTCCGCTTCGAGGAGATCGAGCCGCAGCAGGCGCGCGCCCTGCTCGAGTTCGCCATGAAGACCACCAAGCAGGCGCACTCCCGGCGGAACGCGCCCCGGCTGGTGAGCGACAGCTACAGCGCGTGCCACGCGTTCGCCCGCGCCCGGATCAAGGCGCTGCCGCCCGGCCGGATGCGCCCGGCGCCGCTCCACGCCGAGGCGCCCTACAGCCGGGACCGGCGGGCGACGCTCGCCGCCGAGTTCCTCGCCTCCGAGGCCGCGGAGACCCTCTCCGACCCGTCGGCGGCCTCCCGGTGCGCCGACTACATCATCGACTACGGGTGCGATCAGGACTTCGGCCGCCCGCTCCGGGTGAGCCCGGCCAAGTGCGAGACGTTCCTGCTGCACTGGCTGCCGCGGAAGGTGCTCCTCACCCCGGAGGAGCAGGACGCGATGCCGCTGGTGCTCTCGGCGTGGGTGCGGTTCGCCGCGCCGCGGCTCGGGCTGCCCGAGCAGGCGGTGCGGGCCACGCTCGACGCGATCTGGGACGCGACGGCCCGGTTCGCCGAGGCCTACCGGGATCCGACCACGTTCGGCCTGGACCGCGCGCTCGTGCACCGGCTCCTGCCCGACAAGGACCTGTCCGCCCTGCCCCGGCGCGCGTTCGCCTTCCCGCTGCTGCAGGGGATGCACGGCTCGATCAACCTCGACGTGCTCGACCCGGCCGACCCGTCCGACCGGCGGGTCCTGCTGAAGCTCGACCACGCCGGGGAGCTGAACCGGCCCGACCTCGAGGAGCACCTCGCCTGGCACGAGGAGATCGCCACCCGCCTGTGGAACGGCGACCCGCCGCAGCTGTGGGAGGCGGCCCAGCGGCTGATGGATCTCGGCTACGAGCGGCACGAGATCCTGCACATCCTCATCGAGATCGCCGAGCGGATCGGGGATCACCCGGAGGAGCTCGCCTCGGCCCTCGAGGACATCGCCGACATCCCGGACGAGGCGGCCTGGTGACCCCGCGCCGCACGGCGCTCCTCCGGGGTGCACCATGATGGGTGGGAGTTGTCGGAGGAACCGGTGGTCATCGACCTGAACGCGGACCTCGGCGAAGGGTTCGGCATCTGGCGGATCGGCGACGACGAGGCGCTGCTCGACGTGGTGAGCAGCGCCAACGTGGCCTGCGGCTTCCACGCCGGCGACCCGCTCATCATCCGCCGCACCTGCGCGGCCGCGGTGGACCGCGGCGTGGTGATCGGGGCGCAGGTCTCCTACCGGGACCTGTCCGGCTTCGGCCGCCGCGAGATCGAGATGGATCCGGACGAGCTCCACGCGGACGTGCTGTACCAGCTCGCCGCCGTGGACGGCATCGCCCGCTCGCTGGGCGGCCGGGTGGCGTACGTGAAGCCGCACGGCGCCCTCTACAACCGGGCGTGCCGGGACGTCGCGCACGCGGAGGCGGTGGTGGCGGCGGTCGCGGACTACGCGGCCGGGCTCCCCCACCACCCGAGGCCGCTGCCCATCCTGACCCTCCCCACCTCGGTCGTGCACCGGGTGGCGGAGCGGTACCGCGTCCCCACGGTCAGCGAGTGCTTCGCCGACCGCGCCTACACGCCCGAGGGCACCCTGGTCCCCCGCCGGATGCCGGGGGCCGTGCTGCACGACCCGGAGGTGGTCGCCGAGCGCGCCGTCCGCATGGCCCGGGACGGCGTGGTCACGGCCATCGACGGCACGGAGCTGCGGATCGAGGCGCGCTCGGTCTGCGTCCACGGTGACACCCCCGACGCGGTACGGCTGGCGCAGACCGTCCGGAAGGCCCTGGACTCGGCCGGCGTCACCGTGGCGCCGTTCGCCTGATCCGGGCTCACGACACGTACCCGATGTCCTCGTACCGCAGGTCGTAGAAGCCGTTGGCGCCCACGTTGGCGAGCGTGGACCGGACCGCGACGTTCTGCGGGACCTGGTAGAGGGGCAGCACGTTGACCTTCTCCCAGATCAGGGCGTCGGCGGCGTGGATCAGCTCGATGACCTCCTTCTGGTCGAGCGTGCTCCCCGCGTCGTACATCGCCTGGTCGATCTCGCTGCTCCCGCTGCGCCCCAGGTTGGAGTACCACTTCACCTCGTCGCCCCGGCCGGGCTCCCCGTTGGCGTAGATGTCGTAGGCGCTGGAGATCGGGAACGGCGAGCTCGGGTAGGAGAAGGCGGTGATGTCGAACTTGCCGGGCAGCAGGTGCTTGGTGAAGAAGTCCTGGAAGCGGACCCGCGCCACGTCCACCTGCACGCCGATCTTCTGGAGCATGAGGCGCACCACCTGGGCCTGGGTCTCGGTCACCCGCACCCCGGCGGGGACCACGAACCGCAGCCGGAGCGGCTTGCCGTTCTTCGACCTCACCTTCCCGGACAGCTTCCAGCCGGCCTCGTCGAGCAGCCGGGCGGCGCGCTTGGGGTCGTAGGCGCCGTGGGCGCCGGCGTTGCTCCGGTACCCGTACTGGCTGTTCATGAGGAAGTGGTGGTCGAGGGTGACGATCGGCCAGCCGAGCCCCTTGAGGTCGATCTCCATGATCGCCTTGCGGTCGATGGCGAGCGCGATCGCCTGCCGCACGCGGAGGTCGGAGAGCACCTCGCTCTCCCCGTTGAAGGTGAGCTGGCGGTACTCGGGGCCCGCGGCCTGCCGGACCACCGCGTCCCAGACCTCCCGCACCGCGGCGTAGTTCTCCGGGGACGGGCCGATGTCGAACACGTCGATCTCGCCCTTGGTGAAGGCCCGCAGCATGGTGGTCGGCTGGACGTGCCGGAACTCGATCCGGTCGAGCTTCGCCGGGTTGCCCCACCACTGCGGCGACCGGGCGAGCGTGATCGTCTTGCCCTTGGCGTCGAACTTCTCCACCTGGAACGGCCCGGCGGTGACCGGGATCCGGTTGATCCAGCCGGAGTTGAACTCGTCCGGCGACGCGTTGGTCGAGCGCGGGTAGAGCGGGGTGAAGAGCGACTGCCACTCGTTGAACGGCTCGGCGAGGGTGACGACCACCTCGCGGTCGCTCGACCCGCGCGCCACGCTCTTGATGTTCTCGTACGCGATGGACGAGTCGGCCCGGTAGCTGCCGTCCCGGCCGCTCATGGCCTTCCACTGGGCGGCGAAGTCCTCCCAGGTGATCGGCTTGCCGTCGGACCACCGGGCCTTCGGGTTGATGGTGTAGGTGATCACCTGGTTCGGCGAGGTCGCCGTGATCCGCGCGTTGGTGACGTAGTCGGTGTCGAGGGAGAGGCGTCCCCGCTCGTCGGACCGGAAGACCCGCGGCAGCAGCGCGGAGATGACGACCTTGACGTTCGCCAGGGAGCCGTCGGCGTGGTTGTAGTTCCACTGCGTGGGGAAGTCGCTCAGCCCCCAGCGCAGCGTGCCGCCGTTCTTCACCTTGTCCCGGGCGACCTGGTTGATGTCGAGAGCTTTGACGGGAGAGGGCAGCGGCGTGCCGTCACGTCCGCCCGAGGGCGGCGCGGCGCCGCATGCGCCGACGGCCCACAGAAAGACCAGTACGGTCAGGGCGACCGGCCATCGTGCTCTCACGTGACTTCTCCGATCACTCTGGCTACTCTGCGCATAAGAGTAGTAGCAGAGTGTGACCGTCTTCGGCGATCAGGACACGCCACCACGAAGAAGGAAGGTCAGGGCCGGGCTACGACAATTCGTCGATCGCGGCCCGCACGTCCTCGCTGGTGATCGTGGTCAGCTCGGCGTCGTCGGCGGTCCCCTTCGCCGCGAGCCGCACGTCGCGCCGCATGGCGGCGCGTTCGTAGATCGAGCGGACGAACCGGCCGTTGCCCAGGCCGTCGATCAGCCCTTCGCGGCAGACCCAGCCGAAGAGGTCGGCGAGGTCGCGGGCGGCCGCCTCGTCGAACCGGTCGCCGTTGGCCGCGGCGATCGCCTCGGCGATCGCCGACAGCTCGGCCGGGGTGTACGAGGGGAACACGATGCGCTGGTCGAACCGGGAGGCGAGCCCGGGGTTGGAGGCGAGGAAGGCGTCCATCTCCCGCTCGTAGCCGGCGAGGATGATCACCAGGCGGTCCCGGTCGTCCTCGGCCCGCTTCAGCAGGGTCTGCACCGCCTCCGTGCCGAAGGCGTCGCCGCCCGAGTACCCCGGGTTGACCAGGCTGTAGGCCTCGTCGATGAAGAGGACGCCGCCCAGGGCCCGGTCGATGAGCTCGTTGGTCTTGATCGCGGTGGCGCCGAGGTGCTGGCCGACGAGGTCGGCGCGGGTGGCCTCGACCACGTCGGGCCGGGCGAGCATGCCGAGGGCGGCGAAGATCCGGCCGAGGATCCGGGCCACGGTGGTCTTGCCGGTGCCCGGCGGCCCGACGAACACGAAGTGCCGCATCTGCGGCTGCACGGGCAGCCCGCGCTCCTCGCGCATGCGCGCAACCTTGAGCTGAGCGGCGATCGACCGCACCTGGCGCTTGACCGGCTCGAGCCCGACCATCCGGTCGAGGTCGGCGAGGGCCTCCTCCAGGGTGGGGGTCGCCTGGTACCCCCGGTACCGGGCGGTGATCTCGTCGAAGGCCTTGCGGACGTCCTCGGCGGTGATGGTCACCAGGTCGTCGCCGCTCGGCGCCCGGCCGGCCCCGACGATCCGCACGTCCCGGGCCTGGGCCGCGGACTCGGCGAGGCTCCGCGCGAACCGGGCGTTGCCGAGCTCGTCGATGAGCCCCCTGCGGTGCACGTCCTCGTACAGGCCGCGCAGCACCGGGGCCACGCCGGGGGCGAGCCGGTCGCCGCGCTTGGCGAGGATGGACTCGGTGATCCGGAGCAGCTCCTCGGGGGTGTAGCTGGGGAAGCGGATCCGGGTGGCGAACCGGCTGGACAGCCCGGGGTTGGACGAGAGGAACTCGTCCATCTCGCGCTCGTAGCCCGCGAGGATGATCACCAGGCGGTCGCGGTCGTCCTCGGCCCGCTTCAGCAGGGTCTGCACCGCCTCGGCGCCGAACCGGTCCGGCTGGCCGTCCCCGGAGTTGATCAGGCTGTAGGCCTCGTCGATGAAGAGGACGCCGCCCAGGGCCCGGTCGATGAGCTCGTTGGTCTTGATCGCGGTCGCCCCGAGGTACTCCCCCACCAGGTCGGCCCGCTGCGCCTCCACCACGTACGGGGTCTCCAGCAGCCCGAAGGCGTAGCAGATCGTGGCCAGGGTGCGGGCGACGGTGGTCTTGCCGGTGCCCGGGGGCCCGACGAAGACGAAGTGCCGCAGCGGCTGCTCCGCCGTGTAGCCGGCCTCCCGGCGCAGCCGCGCCGCCTCGATCGACGCGGCGATCGCCCGGACCTGCTCCTTCACCGGCTCCAGGCCGATCATCGCCTCGAGCTCGCCGAGCGCCTCCTCGACGCTGATCCGCGGGGGCGGCTCGGCGGCGGGCGGCGCGGCCCGGGTGCCGCCCGCCCGCGCCCGCTCCGGCAGCACCGCGGTGGTCTCCTGCGGCGGCGCGCCGCTCCCCCGCCGGGCCTGGATCATCCGGTAGCCGAGCACCGCCGCGGCCGTGCCGTACGACCCGGCGATGACGGCGGTGGTGGAGAACGCGGAGAGCCCGATCGCGACGGCCCCGGCGGGGACGAGGGCGAAGACGGTGGTGAGCCACGGCGGGAGCGGGCGGATCAGGTGCGCGGCGCAGGCGACCACGAGCCCGAGGAACATCAGCAGCCCGGGCACGGGCGACTGCGTGCCGAACACGTACCGGAACACCGGGAGCAGCAGCCCCCAGCCGACGAGCACGAGCACGGTAGCGGCGGCCCGGGGGAAGCGCAGGGTGAGCGCGGTGTAGCCGAGCACCACGACGGTGGCGAAGAACGTGGTGACGAGCGGCCAGCCGAGCGCGGCGGCCAGGCCCATGACCGCGACGAGCAGGATGGCGAAGAGCGCGCGCCGCGCGAACGGCGAGAGCCGGAGATAGCCGTACCGGACCTGCTCGAACAGCTCGCGGGCCACGGCAGTGTTTAACCGGCCCGCGGCCCGTGCCTTGTCCGAGTCCCCCATGGTCGCCTCCCCGCCTCGCCCCGGTTATACCGCACCCGGGGCCGCGATGGGGGCGGTGGCACGCCGCGGGCTCGCCCGAGTGGCGCACCGAGAGACCGAATATTCTGGGGCAATTGGGGCCTATGTCATAAGGTGCGACGCATGTGCCACGCCGAGGAGCACTGAACGGCCGATGACCGCCACCGACGTCGGGGCCGGGCCGGCCGCTGCTCGCCACCCCGCGGGCGCCGTGGACGGGCGCCGCAGGTGGTCGATCCTCGCCCTGCTCTGCTGCAGCCTGCTGCTCATCGCGGTCGACGCGACCGTGCTGCACATCGCCGTGCCGGCGCTCACGGCGGCCCTGAAGCCGTCCGCGGTCGAGCTCCTCTGGATCATCGACGTCTACTCGCTCGTCGTCGCGCCCCTGCTCATCACCTTCGGCACGCTCGGCGACCGGTTCGGGCGGCGGCGCCTCCTGCTCAGCGGCTACGCGGTGTTCGGGCTCGCCTCCCTGGCCGCGGCGTTCGCCCCCAGCCCGCCCGCGCTCATCGCCGCCCGGGCGGCGCTCGGCGTCGGCGGCGCCATGATCATGCCGGCCACCCTGTCGATCATCCGGCAGGTCTTCACCGACCGGCGGGAGCGGGCGCTCGCCCTCGGCGTGTGGAGCGCGGTGGCCGCGGCCGGCGCGGCCATGGGACCGCTGATCGGCGGCGTGCTCGTCGAGCACCTGTGGTGGGGCGCGGTCTTCCTCATCAACGTGCCGCTGCTGCTCGCCGCCCTCCCGGTCGCGGCATGGCTCCTCCCCGCGTCGCCCCGGCGGCCGGAGGCGCCGTGGGACTGGCCCAGCGCGGCGCTCTCCATCGTGGGGATCCTCGCCATCGCGTTCGGGGTCAAGGAGGGCGGCGACGGGCCCGCCGCCGGACGCTGGATCGCCGGGGCGATGCTCCTCGCCGGCGTCGCGCTCCTCGCCTGGTTCGTCCGGCGGCAGCGCCGGCTCACCGCGCCCCTGCTCGACATCGGGCTGTTCACCCGGCGGGCCTTCGCCACCGGGGTGGCGTGCGTGCTGCTCGCGGTCTTCTCCCTCGTCGGGCTCGAGCTGCTGCTCGCCCAGTACCTGCAGCTCGTGCTCGGCCTCACCCCGGTCGGGGCGGCCCTCCGCATGCTCCCGCTGATGCTCGCCGCCGTCACCGGCGGGATCCTCGCCGCGTTCGTGCTGCGGTGGCTCGGCCTGCGGGCCACCATCGCCGGCGGGCTCGCCCTCACCGCGGTCTCCCTGGTCCCGACGCTCTTCTGGGGGACGGAGCCGCACGAGACCATGCTCGCCGTCTGCCTCATGGGCATCGGGTTCGGGGTGGAGGTCGCGCTGCTCGCCGCCTCGGACACGATCATGGCGTCGGCCCCGGAGGAGCGGGCCGGCGGCGCGGCGGCGATCGAGGAGACCGCCTACGAGCTCGGCGCCGGGCTCGGGATCGCGGTGCTCGGCACGATCACCACCATCGGCTACGCCTCGGCGCTCCGGCCGGTCGCCGGCGTGCCGGCCGGGCTCATGGCCCGGGCCCGGGAGTCGCTCGCCGCGGCCGCGGACGTGGCCGCCGGGGTGGGCGGGCCGGCGGGGGCGGCGCTCCTCGGCGCGGCCAAGCGGGCCTTCGTCTCCGCGCTCCACCACACGGTCACCGTGAGCGTCGCGCTGCTCGCCGGGACCGCGCTCATGGTCGCTCTGCTGCTCCCCCGCTCGGCTCAGGAGCCGGCGGGCGAGGGCGCCCCGGAGGGCCAGGAGTGATCTCACCCCCGGACGGCCGGGAACGGCCGAGCCCGCGCGGGCTCGCCGCACCCGAGCGGTTCGCCCGGGCCCCGATCGGCTCGCCGGGCCGTACGGCGCGGCCGCACCCGCCCGGGCGCGCGGCGGGCCCGGCGGGTCAGCCGGTGCTCTCGCGGACGGTGAGCCGGGGTTCGAGGAGCGTCGACCGCGGCACGGGCTCGCCCTCGAGCTTCGCCATGAGCAGCCGCACCGCCTGGCGCCCGATGTCCTCGGCCGGGATCGGGACCGAGGTCACCGCGGGGCTCGTCCGCTCGGCGATGTCGTCGGGGCAGATCGCCACGACCGAGACGTCGTCCGGCACCCGCCTGCCGAGGAGGCGCAGCGCGGCGAGCACGTGACCCAGGGCCGCCTCATTGTGCACCACGAGGCCCGACAGATCGGGATGCGCGGCGAACAGGCCCTTGACCGTCTCGTAGACCTCGTCGAAGGACTCCTCGCAGGGCAGGGCGTCCGCCTCCAGGCCGAGCCGCCGCACCGCCTCGGTGAACCCGGCGAGGGTGCGCTCGGCGAAGCCGGTGCCGCGCCGGTAGACCACCCGCGGGGCGCCCAGCAGCGCGATCCGCCGGTGGCCGAGCTCGGCGAGGTGCTCGGCGCAGAGCGCGCCCGCGCGGGCGAAGTCGAGGTCCACGCAGGTCAGGCCCTCGGTGTCCGCGGGGAAGCCGATCAGCACGCTCGGCTGGGGCAGCTCGCGCAGCAGCGGCACGCGCGGATCGTGGATCTCCACGTCCATGAGCAGCAGGCCGTCGACCATGGCGCTCGCCGCCACCCGGCGCAGTCCCTCCGGCCCCTCGTCGGCGGTCATGAGCAGCACGTCGTGGTCGTACTGCCGGGCCGTGGTGACCACCGAGGTCGCGAACTGCATGAGGACCGTCAGGTTCATGCCGGCCCGCAGCGGCAGCACCAGGCCGATCACGTTCGTCCGTTTGCTGGCGAGCGCGCGGGCGCCCGCGTTCGGGTGGTAGCCGAGCGCCCGGACGCTCTCCAGGACGCGCTGCCGCGTGCTCGCCGAGATCGCCCGCTTGCCGCTCAGCACATAGGAGACCGTGCTGACCGCGACTCCGGCGTGCTTGGCGACGTCGGCGATGGTGACCGTCTTCACCGGAGGAACTCCAGCGTACGCACCAGGACCCCCTCGTTCTCGAACACCACGTAGAGATCGTGCACCCCGGCGGTCTCCGCCAGCTCCATGCCGACCTGCACGTAATCGTGCCTGCTCGCCGTGGGGGGCACGGTCGCCGTGCCGAGCACCCGCCCGGCGAGCGGGTCGCCGAGCCGGAGCGTGAGCGTCCCGCCCTCGGCGCTCGCCACGGTGAGCAGGCAGCGGGCCGGCCCCGCACCCGGCGGCCCGAAATCGGCGTCACGGAACGCGATCCACGCTCCCGGGCAGGTGGCGCGGACCGCGTCCCCGGCGTCGACGGCGGCGTCGCACAGTACTACTCCGTCGTACTCGTCGTGGGCGGCCGCGTCCAGTGGGCGGCCGAGGTCCCGCGGCGGGATGCGCTCGCCCTTGACCGTGAAGGCGGCGGTGAGCCGGATGTCGCGCGAGGACCGGCCGACCATCACCCGGTGCGGGGCCTCCTCCACCACGAACCTGCCCCTGGTCACGTCCCAGAACGCCAGCTCGGCGATGGGCACGTCCACCGAGACCGTACGGCTCTCGCCGGGCGCGAGCCGTACCTTGCGGAACCCGCAGAGCCGGCGCAGGGGCTGCTTGACCCGGGAGCGCCGCTGGTGGGTGTAGAACTGCACGACCTCCTCGCCCACCCGCGGCCCGGTGTTCCGCACGGTCACGGCGATGGTCAGCGTGTCCCGTGGGGTGAGCTCGGTGGCGGAGAGGGTCAGCCCGGAGTAGGCGAAGCCGGTGTAGCTGAGGCCGTGGCCGAACGGGTAGAGCGGCTCGCCCCGGTAATAGAGGTATGTGGCGTCGTTGGCGATGATGTCGTAGTCGAGCAGGTCGGGGAGTTCCGCGGCCGACCGGTACCAGGTCTGGGTGAGCCGGCCGCCGGGGTCCGCGTCGCCGAACAGCACGTCGGCCAGGGCGTTGCCGTACTCCTGCCCGCCGTGGGCGGACCAGAGGATCGCGGGGAGGTGCGCGTCCGCCCAGGTGATCGCGAAGGGGTACCCGCTGCAGATGACGAGGACGGTCGCCGGGTTGGCCGCGTGGACCGCGCGCACCAGCTCCTCCTGCCGCCGGGGCAGCCACAGGTCGGCCCGGTCCTCGGTCTCCCTGCCGTTCACCAGCGGATGGTCGCCGACCACGACGATGGCGACGTCCGCGCGGGCCGCGGCCTCGGCCGCGCGGGCGGCGCCGCTGTCGATCAGCTCCAGGGTGAGCACGGCGGCGGCCTCCGGGTCCGCGGTGATCCTCGCCACGCCGTCCGCGACGGTGACGTAGCCGCCGGTGGCGATGTGGCGGAGGGCCACGCCGCCCGGCCGCTCCTCCAGGCGGAACGTCTCCCGCACCTCCCAGCCGGACACGCCCGGCTTGTCGTTGACGAGGACCCCGTCGTCCCCCACCGAGACGTGCCGCCCGTTGGCGACCGCGCGGAGCGCGTGGGCGCCGCCTCCCCAGTCGAACAGGTCGAAGCCGGACCGCTCCGGCCCCACCCGCAGCGGTCCCCCGCTCTCCCCCGGCGCCGCCACCAGGTAGCCGTCCGCGGTGCGGAGCGCGATCCGGTCGACGCCCTCGCAGTAGAGGGTCGGGCACCGCCCGGAGAGCGCCGTGCGCGCGGTGACCCGGTACGGCAGGGTGCCGCTGTACCAGTCCTCGAACAGGGCGTCGGCGAGCGGGCCGATGACCGCGAGCGTCTTCGGGGAGCGGAGCGGCAGGATGCCGTCGTTCTTCAGCAGCGTGATCGACTGCCGGGCCGCCTCCCGGGCGAGCCGGCGGTGCTCCGGGCAGTTCACCACCTCGTGGGTGATGTGGTCGTACGGCGTGGCCGGGTCGAACTCCCCCAGCCTGACCCGGATCGACAGCACGTGCCGGACGGCCCGGTCGATGTCCTCCTCGGTGAGCAGCCCGCGGTCGAGCGCCGTCCTGATGTGGCCGAGCGTGGCCGCTGGGCGGTCGTCGTCCTGGGTGAAGCTGTCCAGCCCGGCCTTGATCGCATGGGCGTACGCCTGCGGCAGGTCGTCGTGGTAGCCCTGCGGGTCGACGAGGTTCCCCGGCGCGTGCGCGTCGCTCACCACGAGCAGGTCGTCGCCGGTCCAGCTCCGCGCGGTGGCGATCAGCGGCGACAGGTGGGCCGGCCGGCCGTTCACCAGGTTGTAGGAGGGCATGAGCGCCACCGCCGCTCCCGCCTCGATCGCGGGCCGGAACGCCTTCAGCTCGTACTCGTGGAGCACCCGGGGCGGCAGGTTGCTCGAGGTGACGAACCGGTCGGTCTCGTTGTTGTAGCCGAGGAAGTGCTTGAGGGTGGGGGCGGTCCGCAGCACCTCGTGGTCGCCGCGCAGCCCTTGGGCGTAGGCGGTGGCCATCACGCCGGTGAGCCACGGGTCCTCCGAGTACCCCTCCTCGTTGCGGCCCCAGCGCGGGTCCCGGAGCGGGTTGACCACCGGCGCCCACACGTTGCGCCCGACCGCCTGCGGGTCCTTGTGGTGGAAGGCCATGACCTCCTCCCCGGTGGCGGCGCCGACCCGCCGGACCAGCTCGGGGTTCCACGTGCTCGCCAGCCCGATGGCCTGGGGGAAGACCGTGGCCGGGCCGTGCCAGGCGAGGCCGTGCAGCGCCTCGGTCCCGGTGCGGAAGGGCCGGAGCCCGAGCCGCGCCACCGGGGCCTGGTACTGGTGGAGCAGCCCGATCTTCTCCTCCAGGGTGAGCCGGCCGAGCAGGTCATCGACCCGTTCGGCGACGGGCAGCGCGGGGTTCCGGAATGCCGGGCCGGAAGCCGGTTCGTTCATCTGGAGACCCACCCCCTCTGTCGAAGCGCTTCGACAACCGCGGGGGACGCTCCCCTGGGCTGAGCGACTGCCTGCGGTCGGGGAAGCGCTCCGTCGAAGCGCTTCGAAAGTGACCCAGAGCTTTCGGGCGTTTTGCGTCGGGATTACACGAAGCGTGCCTGCTCCTTGGCGCGCGGTCAAGCCTTCTCCGCCCGCCGGCACCGGTGAATCAGGCCACTCTCGCCTCCAGGGACGGTGGGCGGGGCTCTCCGGGGCGAGGAGCGCCCCGCCGTCCTCCGTCGGCTTCGCCGTCGCCGGCTCACCGGTGACGGCCCGGTGCACGAGGTGCTCACCGAGCCGCGCCGGGCCGTCCGCCGCCTCCGGCCGCGCGAGGCCGCGCCGGCGCGCCAGGACCGGCTCGCCTACCCGCCCGGCCGCCGGGTGGGCCGGGGTGGGGCGCGCCTGCCCGGAGAGCTCCCGGCCGCCCGCGGACCCCGCGGCCGGCGGCGGGGCACGGCGATCGCCCGGCCGGGTCAGCCGCCGGCCGGCACCGGTAACCTCCCGGAGTCGACCGAGTCGACGACGCGGGCGGCGCCACCGAGGGCGGCCGCGCCGTGCCCGAGCGTCGAGACCTCCAGCCGGCAGCCGCCGGGGGCCGGCGCCCTCCGCCGCACCTCCTCCTCGGCCACCGGGACCAGCCACGGCGCGAGCGGGACGTAGTAACCCCCGAGGATCACCACCTCGGGGTCGAGCAGGCTCGCGATGATCGCCACCCCCTTGCCGAGGGCGCGCCCGACCTCCTCCAGCAGCGCGAGGACCTCGGGGTCCCCGTCCCTCGCCCGCCGGGCGACCTCCTCGATCTCCGGCTCGAACTCGGCGGGCGGGGCGCCGGGCGCGATGCGGGAGAGGATCGCGCCGATCCCGGCCATCGCCTCCAGGCATCCGCGGCGCCCGCAGTGGCACGGCGGCCCGGCCGCGTCGATCTCGATGTGGCCGATCTCCCCGCTGTGCCCCCGGGCACCGCGCCGCAGCCGGCCGTCCATGATCACACCGGCGCCCACCCCGGCCTCGCCGGTGAGGAAGACGAGGTCGCCGACGTTCCCGTACGGGCCGAACCGGCGCTCGGCGAGGGCGGCGAGGTTGGCGTCGTTGTCGGCCAGCACGGGGAACCCGGGATCGCGCAGGGCCTTGGTGAGGTCGGCGCACAGGTTCACGTCGCGCCACCCCAGGGACGGGGCGGCCCGGACCGAGCCGTCGGCGTCGACCAGGCCGGGGACGGCCACGGCGAGGCCGAGCACCTGCCGGCCCTCCTTGGCCATCCGGTTGACCGCGCGGCGGGCGACGCCGGCCACCGCCGCGACGGCCTGGCTCTCGCTCGACGTCCCGCCGGGGAAGGCCCGGCGCCAGTCGAGCAGCCGCTCCCCCTTGAGGTCGACCGCGACCGCGGTGATGCGGTCGGCGTTCACCTCGATGCCGATCGCCGCGTACGGCGAGCCGTCCAGCACGAGCATGGTCGCCGGCCGGCCCACCCGGTTCTCGGTCTGGCCGACCTCGCGCAGCAGCCGCCGGTCGATGAGGTCGGCGACCAGGCTGGAGACGGTCGCCTTGTTCAGGCCGGTCGAGGCGGCGATGTCGGCGCGCGAGCAGGGGGCGTTCTCCCGCACGAACCGCAGCACCACGGCGAGGTTGGCGGCCCGGACGTCGCTGAAGCCGGCCGGCTGAGGCCCGTTAGGCGAAGTGATCAAGGCATCCCCGCTCCTGTTCCGGCCTCATCATGCCGTACCCGGGGACGCCATGGCACGCCTTGGCCCCCGCCCGGCGGGCGCCGCCCCGGCACGCACGGCCGAACCCCCGCGAGATTTGTTTGACGTCTAGACTAACTAAAATCTCCGAGGCACGCAATCGGCGCCGAGGCCTCCCCGCCCCGGCGCCGATGCGCCGTACGGCCCGGCCCACCCGCCGGGCCACACGCCACGGCTAGCGGACGCCCGCGGTGACCTCCTTGTCGGCGATCATCTTCGCGCCGGACTCGCGGGCGCAGTGCGCGCAGCAGTACCAGCGCCCGTTGAACTCCACCCCGTGACCGACGATGCGGCAGCCGCAGCGCTCGCAGATCGGGGCCAGCCGTGTGATCGCGCACTCGAAGCAGTCGAACACGTGCACCCCGCCCTGGGCATGCACCTCGAAGGTCATGTCGTAGTCGTTGCCGCAGACCTCGCACCTGGCCATGGCGTTCCCCCCGTCTCCAGCTCGTGCGGCACCCGGTGCCGGATTCCATGCCGGGATCTGGTCGCAAGGGGCATACCCGTACACACCGGGAGAACACCACGCCTCGCCGCGCGGTCAGAGGGCCTTGAGCAGCTCCTTCGCCACCGCCTTGGCCCCGGACTCCGCCTCCTTCGGATCCATCAGCTCGGACTCCTTGGAGTTGATCGGCTGCCCCTCCGGCCGGTCCGATCCGGCGAGGATCACCCACACCACGAACCTGCCGCTCCGCACGTACACGTTGTAGCTGTTCGAGTACGCGGTGGCGGTCTGCTGGCGGACGTGCTGGCCGAACCCGTCGTCGCCCATCTCCAGCTTCTCGAGCCTGCTCCAGCGGATGCCGCCGATCGCGCTGCCGGCGGTCACCTTCGCGCCGGCCCGCTTGTCGACCAGGTGGAAGTGGGCGGCCTTCGGGTCGGGGAAGGCCCAGATGTCGAGCCGGAGGTTGCGCCAGCGGACCTTGCCCTCATCGGCGGGGAGCTTGTCGTTCCACCACTGGCACCCGGTGACCGTCGCCTTGCCCTCCTGCCAGCGGACCGCCACGCCCTCGGTGCCCGGGACCAGCTTGGCGGCGAGGCTCTGGAGCCGGGTGCACTCCTCGGGCATCGGGATCTTCGACGGCGAGGGCGACGGGCTCGGGCTGGGCTTGGGCCGCGGCCGGTACGGCAAGGGCTGCCCGTCGCGCCAGGCCTTGACGGCCTTCGCCGCCTGGGCGAGCAGGTTCTTCACCTCCCGGAGCGCGTTCTCCTCGGTGACGGCCTGGGTGGTCTCCCCGCTGAGCAGGTCGGCTTCCTTGTCCTGCTGGGACGCCTCGTACTTCACCTGGATGATGACGTCGCCGACCCGGCTGACCCCGGCCCCGAAGGCGTACCGGGTCTGGTCGCCCTCGCGGGCCCACTGGTACTGCGCGGCCGCCTCGTCACCGATGCCCGGGTACTCCTGGGGCTTGGAGTAGTAGTGCCGCTGGGAGGAGATGCCCGCCTGGTACCTGTACTGCCGCAGCTCGCCAGTGAAGAAGTTGCGGGCGAACCGCTCGGCCGTGGTGTTGCCGACCGCCTCGTACTTGGTGATGCCGAGCTCGATGCGGCGCTTGCGCCGCTTCTCCCCGAAGGAGATGTTGTTGTTGACCCAGTTGCAGGAGTACCGCACGTAGCTGACCAGCGGGTCGTCGCGCTGGTCGCTGGTGGACGAGTCGATCTCCGCGTTCGGCACCAGCCGCTCGGTCTCGTCCGGGTCGAGCATGGCGCACGGGTCCAGCGCCGGCACCGCCGAGGACGTGGCCACCGGTGAGGTCGACGGGGCCGCCGTGGGCGGCGGGGCGGCCGTGCCCTCGTCCCCACGGCCCCGCAGGAAGAGGAAGGTCCCGGCGGCGACCGCGGCCACGGCGGTGACCGTCACGACCGGGAGCACCCAGCCGCGGCGCGCGGGCCTGGACGGCTGGGTCGGGTACTGCCACACCGGCGGGGGCGGCGGGGTGGGTCCGCCTCCCGGCGCGGCCGGTGTCCCGGCCGGCGTCCCCGGCCACTGCCCCATCGGCGGGGCGGCCCAGCCACCGCTCTGCGGCGGCGGTGGCGGCGCCTGGCCCCCGGGCGGGGCTGGGAACCCACCCCCGGGCGGTGAGGGCGCCTGGCCTTCGGGCGGCGGGGGCGCCTGGTGCGGCGGCAGGCCGCCGGGCGCGGGCGGCACCTGTCCCGGTCCGGGCGGCGCCTGGCCGCCCGGCGGCTGGGGGATCCGGTCCGCGGGCGGCGCCTGCCCTCCGGGTGGCGGGGGCGCCTGACCCGCGGGCGGCACGCCGCCGGGCGGAGGCGGTGCTTGACCGCCGGGCGGGACCTGACCGCCGGGTTGCGCGACGGCGGGGCCGTACGGCGGAGGGGGCGCCTGGCCGGAGCTCGGGCCGGGCGCCGGCGGCCCGCCGGGACCCGCCTGGTCCGGCCGGTTCGCTGCGTCGTCACCGTTGGTCATGTGGTCTCCTCGGGGGGTTCAGCCGAGCCCGGCGCGGATGAGTTCGGCCGCGCGGATCGCGACGCTCCGATCGCCGGGCGTGATCGCCCGGTCGCCGTCCCGGCCGTACGCGACGTGCACGATCAGGTTGCTGGTGCGAAAGACCACCGTGGTCCCGGTGGCGGTGCGGCTCGCGGGGTCCGGGGCGTCGCAGACGAACGCCTCGTCCGCGAGGCCCGGCCGGTCGCTGCAGGAGCCGGCGGGGTGCGCCGCCCGCTGCGCCGCGAGCTCGGCGGCCGCGGCCCGGACGCTCGCCGATGGGATCCGGTACCGCACGATCAAGGTCCGGTTCTCGCCGCTGACCCGCTCGATCCACCGGCATCCGGCGGTCTCCTTGTCGGAATCGGCCCTCGTCCCCAGCAGCTCCTGGATCTGTAGACGCGTGAGGCTCCGGCAGGGTTCGGGGATGGCGGTGAACCGCCCGGCGGCGTCGGCGGGAGGATCCGACGAGGTCAGCCGCCACGCGCCCAGCCCGGCGGCCACCCCGGTGGCGAGCACGAGCGCCCCGCCCAGGAGCAGGCGGCCCAGCCGGGCCCGCGGCCGCTCCCCCGGCTCCTCCGGCCCGGCGGCGAGCTCCTCCAGGACCCGCCGTACCACCTGCGGGGCGGGCCGGCGGGCCGGATCCTTGTCGAGCATGGCGAGCAGGAGCTGCGCGAACCGGGGCGAGGCGCGCACCATGGGCCGCGGGTCGTGGAGCAGCACCGCGGCGGCGATCGCGGCCGCGATGCTCCGGTGGAAGGGCGGCTCCCCCTCGACCGCCGTGTACAGGGTCGCCGCGAGCGACCACAGGTCGGAGGCCGGCCCCTCGGGCTCGCCGCGGAGCCGTTCCGGGGCCATGTACCCGGGCGACCCGGCCAGGTCCGCCCAGCCCTCGCGGTGCCGCCCCGCCGGGACCGCGATGCCGAAGTCGGTGAGCAGGGCGCGGCCGTCGGGCCCGATGAGCACGTTCGCCGGTTTGACGTCCCGGTGGAGGATGCCCCGGGCGTGGGCGGCCTGCAGCGCGTCGAGGACGGACAGGCCGATCTCGGCGACCCTCCGCTCGGGCAGCGGCCCGTCCTCGCGGATCACCTTGTCGAGCGACCGGCCCGGCACCAGGTCCATCACGATCCACGGCTCGTCCCCGTGCATGACGACGTCGTGGACCATGACGATCGAGGGGTGGCTGAGCCGTCCCGCGGCCCGGGCCTCGTGGATCGCGCGGGCGTGGTACTCGGCGCGCTCGGTGTGGCTGAGCCCGGACGGGGCGCGGACCTGCTTGACCGCGACATCGCGGTGGAGCAGCTCGTCGACGGCCCGCCACACGGTGCCGCCCCCGCCCTCACCCAGCCGTTCGGTGATGCGGTACCTGCCGGCGAGCCTCACGGCCGGGCCATCCCTCGCAGCCGGTCGGCCACGGCCTGCGCGGCCGAGATCGCCTGGGAGCGCACGTCGTCGAGGGAGGCGGCGTCGAGGTCGGCGTACTGGAGCCGGACGACGAGATCGCCGAGCCGGAAGATCACCTCGGTGGCCTGGGGCCGCCCGTCCGGGGTCATGATGTCGCTGCTGAACGCCTCATCGGCCAGGTCCGCCACGTCGCGGGCGTCGGTACGGACGACCTCGACGTTCCGGTTGACCCCGATCTCGTACCAGATCCAGTGACCCTCGCGCGGGCCGGCGCCGTACTGCCGGCGGAGCCCGCTCATCAGGGAGCGGGCCGACTCGGGGGTGAGCGACCACGGGTCGGGGGTGTCGGAGTCGGTCTCCGCGGTCAGGTCGATCCCGGCCCCGGTCACCGTCCACGCGCACCCGGTGTCGCGCCGTTGCCCCTGCGGCGGGCTCGGCACCCCCAGGTACCGGGCGACCTCGGCGCCGGCGAGGGTGCCGCAGAGGTCGACCTGGGCGGTGAAGGTCGGGGAGATCGGGCGAGGCCGGGCGGCCGGCTCCGGGTCCGGCCGGTTCAGCAGCAGGGCCGCGCCGGCGACGGCCCCGGCCGCCGCGACGGCCGCCACCGGGATGAGCCACCGCGGCCACCGCCGGCCGGTCTGGGCGGGCCCGTGGCCGGGCCGGATGTCGGGCGTCTCCCCGCGCGCGATGCGCCGCAGCAGCTCGAGCGCGGTCGCCGCGTCGGGGCGGTGCTGCGGGTCCGGGCTCATCAGCCACGCGAGCAGCGGGGCCAGCGGGCCGGCGAGCAGGGGCGGCCGCGCGGAACCGGCGAGCGTCGCCCGGATCGCCTCGGCGGGTGAGCGGCAGTGCTGGTACGGCGCCACGCCCTCGACCGCGGTGTAGAGGGTGGCGCCCAGGGACCATAGGTCGGCGGCCGGCCCGCCGGGCCGGCCGGCCAGGCGCTCGGGGGCGATGAACCCGGGCGAGCCGATGAGCGCCCCGGCCTCGGTCAGCACCGGCCCGTCGGCCGGGCGGGCGATGCCGAAGTCGGTGAGCACGACGCGGCCGTCGGTGGTGAGGAAGACGTTGCCGGGCTTGACGTCCCGGTGCTCCACGCCGATGGCGTGCGCGGCGGATAACGCCTCGAGCACCCGGGCGCCGATGCCGGCCACCACGTGGGGCGGCATCGGGCCGTTGGCCGCGATCTCCCGGGCGAGGTCCCGGCCGTGGAGGAGCTCCATGACGAGCCACGGCCGGCCGCCCTCGATCAGCACGTCGTGCAGGGCCACGATGCCGGGGTGCCGGAGGCGGGCGGTCACCTCCGCCTCCCGCATGACCCTGGCCATCAGCTCGGCGCGTTCCGCCTCGGAGAGGCCGTCGGTGAGGCGCAGCTCCTTGACCGCGACCTCGCGGTCGAGCACCGTGTCCCTGGCCAGCCACACCGTGCCCATACCGCCGGTGCCGAGCGGGCGCAGCAGCTGATACCGCGAGGCCAGCGTCTGGCTCACCGATTCGGCCATATCGGGGAGAATAGCGAAACAGCCCTGGATCACCCGCGTTCGCGCACGTCCCCGCACGTGGTGCGCGCGCCCCGGAGATCGCGCTTCTCCTCCCCTGCGGCGGCGCCGGACGGCTTGTCTTCTCTTCGATGGCCCCGGCGGACGCCGGGCGCGTTCCCCGCGGCCGCACCGGGGACCGCTCCTCCCGGCCGGTGCCGGACCTCCGGACGGGCCCGCGTGGTGGGCGGCCCGGCCGGCGGTCCGGCGTGGCCGTACGGACGCGCGGCGTCCGGTCACCCCGAGGTGAGGCTCAGGTCCTTGATCCGCACGTCGCCCTGGAACACCAGGTAGAGGTCCTTGACCCCGGACGCCCCGGTGACCCGGGCGGCCGCCGTCTCGTACCGGTAGACGTCGCCGGTGGCGGCGACGGGCACGGTGGCGATCAGCTTGCCCTTGGGCGAGCCGAGGCGGAGCTCGATGGAGCCGCCGGAGGTGGAGGCGACCCCGGCGGTCACCCGGGACGGCCGCCGCTTGAGGTCGACGTCCTTGAAGACGATCCAGTCACCGGTGGAGCCCGCCACGGCGTCCCCGCGCGCCTTGGTCTCGTCCACCAGCTCGACGCCCGAATAGCCGTCGAAGTCGATCGCCCGGGTGGGGACGCTCAGGTCCCGGTCGGGGATCCGCTCACCCTTGACGTGGATCGTGGCCCGCTGCCGGATGTCGGCCGAGGACGCCCCGACCATGACGTCGTGGGCGGAGGTCTCGACCGTCCACTTGTTCCGGGTCACGTCCCACAGCGCCAGGTCGGCCTTGCGGATGGTGAAGGTCACGGTCTTGCTCTGGCCCGGGGCGAGCGTGATCCGCTGGAAGGCGCGGAGCTGCTTGACCGGCTGCTTCACCCGCGAGGTCCGCTGGTGGGTGTAGACCTGGACGACCTCGTCGCCCGCCCGGTGGCCGGTGTTGGTCACCCGTACCGAGACCTCGTAGGCGTCGCCCTTCTCGGCCACCCGCAGGCCCTGGTAGCGGAAGGTCGTGTACGACAGGCCGTGCCCGAAGGGGTAGAGCGGGGTGCCCTTGAAGTACAGGTAGGTCCGGTCCCGCTGCACGATGTCGTAGTCGAGGATGTCCGGCAGGTCGTCCGCCGAGCGGTACCAGGTCTGGGTGAGCCGCCCGGCCGGGTTGACGTCGCCGTAGAGCACGTCGGCGAGCGCGTTCCCGGTCTCCGCCCCGGCGTGGGTGGTCCACAGGATGGCCGGCACGTGCTCGTCGATCCAGTTGATCGTCGTCGGGTAGCTGTTCTCCAGCACGACGACGGTGCGGGGGTTGGCATTGAACACCGCCTTGACCAGCGCCTCCTGGCCCTCGGCCAGGTTCATGTCGGTGCGGTCGTGGTCCTCGCGGCCGTTGATGAACGGCATGCTGCCGACGACGACCACCGCCACATCGGCCTCCTTCGCCTTGGCGACCGCGTCGTCGATGCCGCTGCGGACCACCTCCTTGGCGAACCGCGTGGCGTCGCCGGCCGTGGTGAGGGTGAGCGTGCCGTCGGGGGCGGCCTTGACGTAGGTGTTCGGGCCGAACCAGTCGTAGGCGGTCTCGTACCCGGCGTACCTGATCAGGTAGGAGCCGTCGTCCTGCTCCTCCAGCTTGAACTGCTCCTGCACGAACCAGCCGCTCGGCTGGTCGGCGTTGTTGACCAGCGTCGACCAGTTGGCCCGGCTGACGTACTTGCCGTTGGCGACGCTGCGCAGCGTCACGATGCCCTGGCCCCAGTCGAACACGTCGAACTGCTCGGTCTCGCCGATCGTGGTGGCGTTCAGCCTGAGGTCGGCGCCCTCGGGGCCGCTCCCCGCGGTGATGTACCTGCCGGTGGCGAGGTCCTTGAACGCGACCCGGTCGACGCCCTCCGAGGAGGTCACCGAGGCCGCCCGCTCCCGGATGCCGTCGAGCGGGGTGACCTGGTACGTCGGCCTGCCCGAGTACCAGTCGGTGTAGAGCACGTCGGCGAGCGGCCCGACCACCGCGACCTTCTTCCCGGGGTCGAGCGGCAGGGTGCCGCGCTCGTTCTTCAGCAGCACCATGGCCTTGGCCGCGGTCTCGCGGGCGAGCCTCCGGTGGGCCGGGCTGTCGATCACATCCGGGGTGATCTTCGCGTACGGCCCGCCGTCCGGGTCGAACTCGCCCAGCCGGAAGCGGATGCCGAGGATGTGCCGGACGGCGGTGTCGATGTCCTGTTCGGTGAGCAGGCCCTGCGACAGCGCCGTCTTGATCGCGGTGATCGTGGGGGCGCTGTTCGTCTCGTCCGTGGTGAAGCTGTCGATCCCCGCCTTGAGCGCGGCGGCGTCGGCCTCGGCCAGGGTGGCGAAGTAGGCCTGCGAGCCGACGAGGTTGTTGGGCGCCCCGGCGTCGGTGACGTTGAGCAGGTCCCGGTCGGTCCAGGTCCGGACGGTGTCGTTGAGGTCGGGGTTGACCGTGGCCGGCCGGCCGTTCACCAGGTTGTACGCGGTCATGACACCGGTGGCCGCGCCGGCCGTGATCGCCGCCCGGAACGGCGCCTCGTAGTACTCGTGCTTGACCCGGGGCGGCAGGTTCGACGAGGTGGTGTCGCGGCGGATCTCGTTGTTGTTGGCGAGGTAGTGCTTGAGCGTGGGGGCCGCCCTGAGGTGGTCGGGGTCGTCCCCCTGGATGCCCGAGCCGTACGCGATGGCGATCGCGCCGGTGAGCAGGGGGTCCTCGGAGTACCCCTCCTCGTTGCGCCCCCAGCGCGGGTCGCGCAGCAGGTTGACGACCGGGGCCCACAGGTTGAGCCCCCAGACCACCGGGTTCTGCGCGTGGAATCCGCGCGCCTCCTCGCCGACGGCGGTGCCGACCCGCTTGATCAGCTCCGGGTCCCAGGTGCTCGCCAGGCCGACCGCCTGGGGGAACACGGTGCCGTTCGCCGTGACGACGGCGCCGTTGTCGGTGACGTCGGTGGACCAGGCGACCCCGTGCAGTGCCTCGGTGCCGGTCTTGAAGCTCTTGATGCCGAGGCGCTCGATCGGCGGCTGGTACTGGTGGAGGAGGGAGATCTTCTCGTCGAGCGTCAGCCTGCCGAGCAGGTCGTCGATCCGCTGGGCGAGCGGGAGCGTGGGGTCGCGGAAGGGAAGGTCGGCGTCGGCTCGCGCGGGGGCGGCCGTCAGGGCGAGGACGAGCGTGAGCGCGGGGAGCGCGCGGAGGGGCCTACGTAACGGCATCGCGCGGAGGGGCCTAGGTAACGGCATTGCGCCTCCAGGTCAGGCGTGAGGGACGCGTGCGGGCTCACTTGATCGCACCGACCGTGATGCCGCGGGTCAGCGTGCGCTGGAAGATCAGGAAGAAGACGACGGCCGGGAGGATGCCGAGCAGCGCGGAGGCGCTGGACATGGTGGCGTCCATCATCTTCTCCCCTTGCAGGACGCCGAGCACGACCGGCACGGTCTGGTTCTCGTTGGAGATCAGAAAGATCAGCGGCAGGAAGAACTCGTTCCAGGTCCAGATGAAGAAGAAGATGAGCAGCACGGTGAGGGTGGGCCGGCTGATCGGCACGACGATCCGCCACAGCGCCCGCCACCTCCCCGCGCCGTCGAGCGCCGCGGCCTCGAGGATCTCCCGGGGGAACTGCCCGAGCACCGCGGAGAGCAGGTAGGTCCCGAAGGCCGACTGGATGACCGTGAAGATCAGGATGACGGCGAGCCTGGTGTCGTAGAGCCCCACCTCCTTCGCCAGGTAGTAGAGCGGGTAGACCAGGGCCTCCTGGGGCAGCGTGTTGGCCAGGAGGAAGGCGACCAGGATCCACAGCCTCCCCCGCACCCGGCCGATCCCCAGGGCGTACGCGCTGAGCACGGAGAGCACCACGGCCGCGACCGCGACCGTCCCGCTGATCAGGAAGCTGTTCCAGAGCTTCTGGCCGAAGTCGACCCGGTTCCAGAACTCGATGATCCCGTCGAGGTAGATGCCTTTCGGCAGGCTCAGCGGCCCGCCGGAGGAGTACTCGGCCGGCGACTTCACCGCGTTGAGCGCGACGATGCCGAACGGGAAGAGCATCACGATCGCGAGCACGATGAGCGCGGCCAGCACCGCCCAGCGGCCGGGGGCGCGGACGGCGGGGGTCATGAGTCACGCTCCTGGAGGCGGAGGAAGAGGAAGGTCACCACGGCGATGATCAGCGCGAGCACCGTGGCGATCGCCGAGCCGTACCCGACGTTCGCCTTCTGGAAGAAGTTCAGGTACGAGAAGTACGAGGGCACCATGGTCGCGTCGCCCGGGCCTCCCCTGGTCAGCACGAAGATCGGCGCGAAGACCTTGAGCGCGGCGATCGTGCAGGTCAGCAGGACCACGTAGATCTCCGGGCGGATCTGGGGGATCGTGATGTGCCAGAACCGGCGCCACCAGGAGGCCCCGTCGATCTGGGCGGCCTCGTACAGCGCCGGGTCGGTCCGCTGGAGCCCGGACATGAAGATCACGACCGGATAGCCGAGCTGGAACCAGACCATGACGGCCATGACCGTGGCGAGCGCGAAGTCCGGGTCGCCCAGCCAGTTGACCTTCAGCCCGAAGATCTGGTTCACCGCGCCGTAGGAGGGGTGGAGCATCCATCCCCAGACCACCCCGGCCACGGCGATCGGCAGCACCTGCGGCAGGTAGTAGGCGGCGCGGAGCGCCGCGGCCGTCCGCGGCCCGAACCGCTTGGCGATGTAGTCGAACAGCGCCGCCGCGAGCACGAGGCCGAAGATCGTCGGCAGGATCGCCATCGCGACGATCAGCGCGATGTTGTGCCCGAACGACGCCCAGAACCGCTCGTCCCGGACGAGCTTCGCGTAGTTGTCGAGCCCGATCCACCGTGGCGTGCCGACCCCGGACCAGCGGGTGAAGCTGATCGCGATGTTCATGAGGAACGGCACGAGGATGACCCCGGTGAACAGCACCAGGCTGGGGAGCAGGTAGAGCCAGTAGCCGCCCCTCGGGCGTGGTCTCCGGGCCGTGGATGGCGCCATGAGCGAACCTTCCGGAAGGTCGCGGCCCGGCGGCGGGGCGGTGCGGCCGCCCGCGCCGCCGGCGATACCGCGGCTACTCGCCGATCTCGGCGAGGTTGTCCTGGTACGGTCGGGCGATCTCGTCGAGGACCTGCTGTGGCGTCTTGGTGCCGTTGATGAGCTCCTGGACTCCCGCGACGAGCACGTCGTAGTAGCCGGGGGCCGGCCAGTCGGGGTAGAACGCGAGGCCGTCCCGCGACGAGAGCGTCATGAAGTTCTCGACCAGCTCCTTGCTCTTCGGGTCGGTGATGGCGTCGGGGTCCGCCGCCACGGGCAGGCCGCCCGAGTTGCCGAGCAGGTTCTGGATGTCCTTCTGCATGGTGATGTCGATGAAGTCATAGGCGAGGTCCTTGTTCTTCGCCCGCTCCGGCACGACCCAGAGGTTGCCGCTCGACCCGGGGGCCAGCTGGCTGCCCGGCCACAGGAACGTGCCCCACTCGAAGTCCTTGATCTCGGACTGGAAGCGGCCGTACCACCAGCTCCCCGAGATCATGATCGGGTGCTTGCCGGACATGAAGGCGACCCCCATGTCCTCGGCCTTCATCCCGGCCGAGTCCTTGGAGATGTAGCCCTTCTTCACCCAGTCCGCGAAGGTCTGCGCCGCGTACGTGAACTCGGGGCCGTGGAAGTCGACCTCGCCCTGGTAGAGCTGGTAGGCGTTCACCCAGGACCGGTCGGCCTTGTTGAGCGCGAGCAGGTAGAAGATCTGCTGAGCGGGGTACTCCGCACCGGCGGTCGCGATCGGGGTGATCCCCGCCTTGACGAACTTGTCCAGCGCCGCGGTGAACTCGTCGAAGGTCGTGGGCACCTCGATCTGGTGCTTCGCGAACATGTCCTTGTTGTAGTAGACCATCACGAACTCGGCGTAGTTCGGCACGCCGAACCACCTGCCGGAGCCCATGACCCCCCGCTCGTCGTACCGCGCGGTGGCCTGCAGGGAGGGGCTGAGGAGCTTGTCCCATCCGCGCTTGGCGACCTCCTCGGACAGGTCGGTGAGCAGGCCCTGCTTGGACAGCAGCCCGGCGGTCGCGTTGCCCTTGTTGTACTCCATGACGTCGGGCGCCTGATCCGAGTTGAGGACCATGCTCGCCGTCTTCTGGATCTGTTCGAAGCCCTTCTCCTCGAACTTCACCGTGACGCCGGGATGGGTCGCCTCGAACTTCTTGATCGCCTCGGCCCACGCCTTGCCCATCGCGCTGTTGGGGCTCTCGTAGTGCCACACCGTCAGGGTCCTGCCCGACGGCGATTCGGAGCCGGACGATCCGCCGCACGCGGTGAGCGCCAGTGCGGCCGCGGCCAGCGCGGCCACCGCCGCGGTCCTGCCCATCTTGACCATGGTCCTTCTCCCGGGGGTTCGGGTGCTAGTTGATGACGACCGGGGCACCGGGGCCCGCGAACTCGACACCGGCGATCCGCTTGGGGCCGTCGGTGCGGACGATCAGCCGGTCGCCGTCCCGGACGGCCGTCACTGTGGTGTCCCCGTCGAGATCTCTGATCGTGGTACGGCTCTCGCGCTCGGGCAGGCCGAAGACGACGATCGTGATCGGCGGGTCGTCGGCGACCGTGTCCCGGGGTTCGGTGACCGGGATCAGCGCGCCGTGCCGTACGAACAGGGGGCACCGGTCGAGCGGCGGCGAGACCGTGATGTAGCGGCCGCCCGTGATCGGCTCGGCCGTCCAGTAGTCCACCCACACCCCCGCAGGCAGGTAGACCTTCCTGGTGCCGTCGGCCGAGATCATCGGGGCGACGAGCAGGTCGGTCCCGAGCAGGTACTCCAGGTCCGCCCGCCAGGCGACCGGATCGTCCGGGAAGTCGACGCAGAGCGCGCGCATCATCGGGGTTCCCGTCTCGGCCGCGGTCACGGCCGCCGAGTAGATGTACGGCATCAGCCGGTAGCGCAGCCGGATCGCCTCGATCGCGGCGCGTTCCGCCTCCGGCGGGAACTCCCACGGCTCGCGGCTGGTGGTGCCGTGGAACCGGACGAGCGGGGAGAGCGCGCCGAACTGCGCCCACCTGACGTAGAGGTCGGGGGTGGGCGTGCCGGTGAACCCGCCCACGTCGTGGCTCCAGAAGGGGATGCCGGAGAGCCCGTGCGACAGGCCGCCCCGGATGGTGCTGCCCATCGCCGGGTAGACGGCGTCGACGTCGCCGCTCCACTGAGCGGGGTGCCGCTGCCCGCCCAGGTACGACGAGCGCGCCCACACCATGCCGTGCCCGGCGAGCTCCCGGGTCACCTCGGCGACCACGTCGTTGAAGAGGAGCGTGTAGACGTTGTGCAGGTCGGTGCCGGTCATGCCGTTGTGGGCGACGGCGTCGGCCGGGACGCCCTCGGCGAAGTCGGTCTTGAACACGGACACGCCCTCGCGCAGCCGCTCGCGGAGCAGCCCTTTGAACCACTCCACGGCCGCGGGGTTGGTGAAGTCGATGATGCCGCAGGGCGGGTGGGAGCCGTGCCAGCAGTCGGCGACGTAGACCTCGCCGTCCGGTCTTCTCAGGAAGTAGCCCTTCGCCGCGGCCTCCTGGAACAGGGGACTGAGGTGGGAGATGTACGGGTTCATCCAGAGGCAGACCCGGAAGCCCTGCTCCTTGAGCCTAGCGAGCATGCCCACCGGGTCGGGGAAACGCTCCGGATCCCACCGCAGGTCGGACCAGTGGCCCTCGGTCTGCCAGTAGGTGTCCAGGTGGAGGACGTCGCAGGGGATGCCCTTCTCCCTGATCTTCCTCGCCCGCTCGAGCACCCGCTCCTGGCTGTCGGGGAGGAACCCGGAGGAGATCCACGTGCCGAACGCCCACTTCGGGGGGAGCACCGGCTTGCCGGTCAGCTCGCCGAACCTGCGGAGCACGTCGGCGGGCGCCGGACCGGCGATCACGTAGTAGTCGATGAGGTCGTCCGGCACGATGATCTGCACGGCGCTGTGCGTGGACTGGCAGACATCGAACTCGACCGGCAGGCCGCTGTCGACGAGGATCCCGTAGCCCCGGCTCGACAGATAGAACGGCACGTTCTTGTACGCGCGCTGCGACTCCGCGCCGAACGCGTCGAAGTTCCACATCAGCGGGCGCTGGCCGCGCTTGTCGAGCGGGGTGAACGACTCCCCGAACCCGCAGAACGCCTCGTCCGCCGGGGCGACGAACGTCTCATGGTAGGCGACGGGCACCCCGTCGACGAGGGAGCGGCCGAACGGCAGGGTGCGCAGCCGGCCGCTGATGTCCTTGCGGCCCGGATCCTGCTCCACCAGCGTCCGCCCGGCGGGGTCGGTGAAGCGGACATTCCACGGGTTGAGCCGGACCTCGGCGCGCAGTGAGCCGGCGTCGAGCACCACCCGCTCGGCGTCGGCCGTCACCACCGCCGCACCGTACCCGCCGGGGGTGACCATCGTGATCGCCCGCGCGGACCGGGTCCGGGCGTCCGGGTCCTCGGCGAGCCGCACCCGGATCACGCCCTCCCCGGCGACGCTGAGCCGGACGACGAGCGTCTCCCCGGCCGAGGTGCCGCCCTTCAGCGTCACGCCCGACCCGTCGGAGGTGATCACCTCCGCGCGGGTCAGCGCCGACAGCCCTTCCTCGCCGTGCTCGCGGACGGGCAGCTCGGGAGGGTCCGCGACGAAGTACTCACGCGCGATCAGCGGGGGACGGTACGGCATGCACGCGCTCCATGTCAGCCAGCGACCGGGACGGAATTAGTTTGCCGACCATCCCAACAAAGGTCAATGGGTCCGTGGCCCGGATCACGGATCGCCGGGAGTGAGCCTTGTTCCATTAATTCCTATTTGTACGTCTTTAAGGTACTATGACCGAATATTCCAACCAGGAAGGTTTAAGGGGCATGGAGCGGTTCGTCCACGTGATCCCGCTTGACGATGTCATAGCGCACGAGGAAACACCGCGGTGCGTGTGCGGTCCGGGCTGCGAGGCCGTGACCGCCGTGGACCTCGGCGAGCCGGCCGCGGCCGCCGACCGGATCGCCCTGGGCTGGCCGGCCCCCGCCGTCGGCCTCATCTACCACCACTACGCGCTCCAGCCGTGCCACCGCTGGGAGGCGGTCCCCGAGCCGTGACCCGGTACCGTACCGGCCCTGTCCGGCGCGCGCCCGGCCGTCCGGCACGATCGCACAGCACCGCGCCACGGCCCGGACGAACCGCACCGTCCCGGGGAGGGCACGGCGACCTCGCGGAGCGCCCGCCGGCGGCGCGCGCGGCATCGCGGCGGTGATGTCACAGGCGGAGGGCGTGCCCGGTCCTCGGTATGTGACCGGTCACGGCGTCCGCTCCGACGCCCTCGTGGCGGAGTTCCACGCGCTGCGCCCCGCCTGCACGGCGTCGCCGATGAGCTGGTCGGCCGCCTCGACGAGGCCGAGGACGCGGTACCGGACGCTTGGGTGCGGCTGCGGCGCACGGCGCCCGGCGCGATCCGTGACGTCGCCGGATGGCCGGCGGTCACCGTCTCCCGGCGGCGGACGGCCGATCAGCAGAGCCCGGCCACGATCTCGGCGGCGGGGGCGGCGGTGATGCGCCGGAACCCGGTACCGGCCCAGATGTTCGTGCCGTGCGGATCCCCCGCACGCGCCGCCGCGGCCCGCAGCGGAGCCGTCAGATGGTGCACCTGCGGGTAGCCCAGCGGGGCCTCGGCGTCGTGCTCGTCGATGAACCGGTTGCGCAGGCCGCGCGCGTACCGGCCCGAGAACGCCTTGGTCACGACGGTCTCGGTGAACCGCGGATCGGTGAGCGCGGAGCGCTGCACCGCCGAGGTGCCGGCCTCGCCGGCGAGCAGGAACGCGGTGCCGCACTGGGCGGCGACCGCCCCGGCGGCGAGCACCCGCGCCACGCCGTCGGCGTCGACCAGCCCGCCCGCGGCGGCCACCGGCACGTCGACCGCGGCCCGCACCGCGGCCAGCAACCGGTCCAGCGGCTCGGGGTTCGGGGTGGCCAGCGGGTCGAAGGTGGCCCGGTGCCCGCCCGCGCCGGGCCCCTGCACCACCAGCGCGTCCACCCCGGCCGCCACCGCGCGGCGCGCCTCCTCGGCGGAGGTGACCGAGCCGACCGTGGTGATGCCGGCGGCGCGCAGCCGGGCGCACTCGGCCGCCGAGGCCACCCCGAAGGTGAACGACACCACCTCCGGGCGCAGCTCGGCGACCACGTCGAGCTTGGCCGCCCAGGCGTCGTCGTCGAACCGGGGCTCACCGGGCTCGGCGCCGTACCGGCGCGCCTCCCCGGCGAGCGCGGCGGCGTAGCGCGCGAGCTCGGCGCCGGTGACCGTGCTCGGCTGCGGCACGAAGAGGTTCACCCCCAGCGGCCCGGTGGTGAGCTTCCGGGCGGCGCTGATCCGCTCGGCCAGCGCCTCGGCGGAGAGGTAACCGGCCGCCAGGAACCCCAGCCCGCCGGCGTTCGACACGGCGGCGGCGAGCTCGGGGGTGGACGGGCCGCCGGCCATCGGGGCGGCCACCACCGGCCGGTCCAGGTCACGGAAGTCGAAGCGAGCCATCAGCGCACCGCCTCCCTCATCAGGCCTCTGCCCCACCAGTGCCGTGCCAGACGGTACTCCTGCCCGGCCGCGTGCCATGGGGCGGGGTCACCCCTGGGACCCCTCCAGTGCGTCTGGTCACTCCCCGCGTGCCGTACGGGCGGGCCGCCCGTGGGACCACCTCTGGTACCCGCAGTCACTCCCGCGTGCCGTCCGGGCGGGTCACCGGGCGGCCGGGCGGGGTCCCCCGCCGGCCCGGCCGCGCCGCGGAAGAGGCGTCGCGGACGGCCGCGCCCGGAGGTTCATCGCGGCCTCGGGTCGTCGCCGCCGGCCCGACCGGCCCTGGCCGGCTCCCCGCGGCCGGTGCGCTCGCCCGCCGGGATCCGACGCCGGCCTGCTCCCGTGGCTGCGGCCGGTCGTGAAGTGCTTCCTCGGGCTCGGCCCGCTCTCCCGCCGTGGCGAGCGAGAAGGTCGTGGGGGCGGCGCGCCGCCACGGACGCGGCGGTGCCGTACCGGGCATGGGGCGCGGGTCGCGGTGGCGGCGGCCGCCGGGCATGCCGGGGCGCCGAAACACCTTGATCAACTCGGGCGGGTCCAGGATAAGATCACAAAGCGGTATCGCGGACCCCGGTCAAAGTTCCTGACCGGTGCCTTAGTACGCTTAACACCCGTTTTACGACACCACCATCAGTATCACTTCGTAACAGACGACGCGACATGACGATCGGGGGACCAAGAATGCGCAGGGTGGTGCCGTCGCACGCCAAGGTGAGGGACATCACGACCGCTGCCCGCCGTAGGCCGCGGCGCGACGAGGGCGAGAACGTCATCGATCTGCGCGCCTACGCGGGCCGGAACGTCATCCGCTTCCCCCGTACCCCGGGCCGCCCGACCCCGGCCGCCTGAGACCGGGGCGCCTGAGAACGGGTCGTCTTAGACCGGGGCGCCTGAGAGCGCGCGTGATCACCGGCCGGCGCTGCGGCGCCGGCCCGGCGGCCGGACCCCTCGGCGATGACGCCCGGCCACGTCCCCGCGGGGCCCCGCCCGGCCGCATCCCTCTCTCGCCAACCGCAGCCGTGCGGACGGTTCGATGGTGCAGGATGGACCCATGACCCCATCCCCTCCCGTGGTCCGGCCGGATCGGGAGCTCGTCGAAGAGATCCTCAACGAGCTGGAGCTCGGCTACACCGTGGACTCGGAAGGGGATCTGGCGATCGCCACGCCGCAGCTCACGGTGTACTTCCTCTTCGGCCAGGAGGGCGCGCTGTTCACGGTGCGCACCTTTTATGAAAGGAAGTTCTCGGTCGCGGACAAGCCGAAACTGCTCACCGCGCTCAACGAGTGGAACGTGGACACCGTCTGGCCGAAGGTCTACGCCTACACCCAGGACAACGGGGTGGTCCGGGTGATCGGCGACTCCCAGCTCTACTGCGGCGCCGGGGTGACCAGGGAGCACCTCACCACGGTGATCGCCCACTGGACGCGATCCGCGATCCGGTTCCACCGCTGGCTCACCGACCGCCTCGCGTACGAGATCGGCTGAGCCACCGGCGGCGCACCCGGGCGCCCATCGGGCGGACGGACGGCCCACCGGGCATACCGGGCGCTCGCCGGGCACACCAGGCGCTCAGCGGGCATACCGGGCGCGCCCACCGGGCATGCCGGGGCGGCCGGTCACCGGCATATCCGATAGGGTGGGGATCTCCCTCCCTGAACCGACATCGATGCCAGAAGGACACATCATCCACCGGCTCGCCGCCGAGTACGCCCGGTCCTTCGTCGGCGTCCCGGTCGCGGTGAGCAGCCCGCAGGGCAAGTTCTCCGACAGTGCCGCGCTGCTGGACGGGCAGCGGATGCACGGCACCGACGCCCACGGCAAGCACCTGTTCCTCGGTTTCGGCCCGCTCGGCTGGGTGCGGATCCACCTCGGCCTCTACGGCAAGGTCACCTTCGGCGACGACCCGGCCCCGGCGCCGGTCGGCGCGGTACGGCTCCGCCTGGCCGGCGGCGGCCGCTGGGCCGACCTGCGCGGCCCGGCCGCGTGCGAGCTGATCACCGATGAGGAGAAGCGGGCGGTGCACGCCCGCCTCGGCCCCGACCCGCTGCGGGACGGCGACGACCCGGAGCGCGCCTGGGCCCGGATCTCCCGGTCCCGGGCGCCGATCGCCGCGCTCCTCCTGGACCAGCGGGTGATCGCCGGGGTGGGCAACGTCTACCGGGCCGAGGTGCTCTTCCGGCACGGCATCGACCCGTACCGGCCGGGGTGCGAGCTCACCCGGGCCGAGTGGGAGGCCCTCTGGTCCGACCTGGCCGGGCTGATGCGCCAGGGGGTGGCGAACGGCCGGATCGACACGGTCCGGCCCGAGCACACGCCCGAGGCGATGGGCCGGCCGCCCCGGGTCGACGACCACGGGGGCGAGGTCTACGTCTACCGCCGGGCCGGATCCCCCTGCCACGTCTGCGGCGCCGAGATCCGCACCGCGGAGCTGGAGTCGCGCAACCTCTACTGGTGCCCGGCCTGCCAGCGGCGCTGACCCGGGTCGCGGCGCCCGGCGGCGGCATTCCCCGGCGGCGCCCCGGCGGCGGTCACCACCCGGCGGCGCTCTCCTGCAGGTGGGCGCGCACGGCCTCCACGGCCGGGTGCGGGACCGCGGAGGAGCGCCAGGCCAGGTAGAAGGTGTTGATCGGCGGGTCCTCGGGCTCGTGGAGGATGACGAGCCGCCCGGCGTCGAGCAGATCGCCGATCAGGTAGCGGGGCAGCACGGTGTAGCCGGCGCCCGCGGCGCAGGCGGCGGCGACCGCGCGCAGGTCCGCGACGGCCACCGCGGGCGGCGCGTGCGGCGCGGGGCGGCCGAAGACGTGCCGCCAGTAGCGGCGCAGGATCGGGAGCTCCTCGCTATAGGCGGCCACCGGGAGGTTGGCCAGCACGGCCGCCGGGTCGGCGGCGAGCCGGTCGCGGTCGAGGCCGGCGGCGAGCTCCGGGGAGGCGACGAGGACGAACTCCTCATCGGCGATCGGCACCCCGGTGATGGCCCGGCCCCGTGGGCGGATCGTGGAGACGACCAGGTCCAGGCCGCCGCCCGCCAGCTCGGCCAGCAGGTCGTCGGCGAGGCCGGTGGTGACCCGTACCCGCAGCCCGCGCGGATAGAGCCCGGCGAGCGACGGCAGCACCCGGACGGCGGTGAGCTCGGGCGGGCCGCCGAGCAGCACCGTGCGGGTGAACGGGGACTCGTCCGTGGTCACGGCCTCGTTGAGCGCCGCGGTCAGCGCGTCGAGGTGCGGGCCGATGCGGAGGGCGAGCTCGTCTCCGGCGGCGGTGGGCGTCAGGCCCCGGCCGGCCCGGTGGAAGAGGGTGACGCCGAGCCGCCGCTCCAGCCGCCGGATCTGGGAGGTCACCCCGGGCTGCGACAGGCCCAGCTCGGCCGCCGCCTTCGTCATGGAGCCCGCGCGGTGCGCGGCGAGGAACGTGCGCAGCAGCGTCAGGTCGATGTCGTCGGCGCGGAGGGCCGGCGGGGGCGGGTGATGGGGGTCCGGCATGCCGCTCGACCTATCACGATCGTGATGAGCGGTGCAAGTGATGGTTGTTGGACTGTGATATCGGCGGTGGGTCATCCTCACCCACGGGCCGGATCCCGTTCGTCCCGGTCCGCCGGAGTGAAGGGAGAGAGTGATGTCCAGCGTCGCCTCGCGTGACCGCGTGCTGATCGTGCTCACCAGCCATGGGAAGCTCGGTGACACCGGGCGCAGCACCGGCTTCTACCTGCCGGAGGTCGCCCATCCGTGGCACGTGTTCACCCAGGCCGGCCTCACGGTCGATCTGGTGTCGGTGCAGGGCGGCGAGCCGCCGATGGACGGCCATGACCCGGCCGACCCGGTGCAGCAGAAGTTCCTCGAGGACCCGGAGATGTCGGCCAAGCTCAAGAGCACCCCGAAGCCGGGCGAGGTGGACCCGTCGCGGTACGGCATCGTGTTCTATGCGGGCGGGCACGGCGTGATGTGGGACTTCCCGGGGAACGCCGGGCTCGCCGCGATCGGCCGCCAGGTGTACGAGCAGGGCGGCGTGGTCGCCGCGGTCTGCCACGGCCCGGCCGGCCTGGTCGACCTCACGCTCAGCGACGGCAGCCACCTCGTCGCGGGCAAGCGGGTGGCCGCGTTCACCAACGACGAGGAGGCGGCGGTCGGCCTCACCGAGGTGGTGCCGTTCCTGCTCGCCGACCGGCTCGTGGAGCGCGGCGCGATCCACGTCCCCGCGCCGAACTTCCAGGCGAACGTCATCGTCGACGGCCGCCTGGTCACCGGCCAGAACCCGGCCTCCGCGACCGGCGTGGCCGAGGCCGCGGTCTCGGTCTTGCGGGAGCAGGAGGCGTAGCCCGCCCGCCGGGGAAGGCGCCCGGGCCGTCCGGGCGCGGCCGGGACGGCCACGCGCACCGCTTTCGGTCGCGCACCGCTGAGGTGTCGCGCACCGCTCCCGGGGGTGCGGCCCCGCGGGCCTGCCGTGACCGCCACCGGCGGCCCGCCCAGGTTCACCTCGGATCGCACCCGCTGACGTCATGCCCGCCCGAGCCGTTCCGGGCGGGCATTTCGTCGTTGTCGGGATCGCGGGTCGCGGAGGGACGGCCGACACGGCCCGGTGCTCACCGCCGGCCGCCGCGGGCGCGGGCGGGAGCCGGCCGTGCGCCGGCTCCCGCCCGTGGGTCAGCTGCAGCCGCTCGTGCTGCCGCAGCTCTCGCAGACGTAGCAGCTCCCCGCCGGGCGCATCTTCATCCCGCAGGTCAGGCAGAGCGGGGCGTCGGCGGTCCGGCCCTGCCGGCTCTCGAGCGAGGCGCCGCTCGCCGTGCCCTGCGCCGGCTGGGCGGGCACGTCCTTGCGCACCTCGATCGGGGCGGACTGGGCGAGGGCGGCCGTGTCCACCTCGTGCAGCGCGGCCGGGTCCTCGCCCCGCTGCTGCGCGGCCCGCTCGGCGGCCGAGAAGATGCCGAGCGCGGCCCGCTGCTCGTACGGCAGGTAGTCGAGCGCGAGCCTCCGGAAGATGTAGTCCATGACCGACTGGGCCATCCGGATGTCCGGGTCGTCGGTCATCCCGGCCGGCTCGAACCGCATGTTCACGAACTTCTGCACGTACGTCTCGAGCGGCACGCCGTACTGCAGGCCGATCGAGATGGCGATGGAGAAGGCGTCCATGACGCCGGCGAGGGTCGAGCCCTGCTTGGACATCTTGAGGAACACCTCGCCCAGCCCGTCGTCCGGGTAGGTCGAGGCGGTCATGTAGCCCTTGGCGCCGCCCACGGTGAACCGCGTGGTGGTGCTCGGCCGCTGGTTCGGCAGCCGGCGGCGCTGCGGCCGCGGGACCTCGACGATCTGCACCTCGGGCTTGCTCTCCGGCTGCTTCTTCGCCGCCGAGAGCGGCTGCCCGACCTTGCAGTTGTCCCGGTACACAGCGAGCGCCTTCAGCCCGAGCTTCCAGCCCGCCATGTACACCTGCTCGATGTCCTCGACCGTGGCCGACTCGGGCAGGTTCACCGTCTTGGAGATCGCGCCGGAGAGGAACGGCTGGACCGCCGCCATCATCCGGACGTGCCCCATCGGGGCGATCGCCCGCTCGCCCATGGCGCAGTCGAACACCGCGTAGTGCTCGGGCTTGAGGCCGGGGGCGTCCACCACGTGCCCGTGCTCGCTGATGTACTCGACGATCGCCTCGATCTGCTCGTCCTGGTAGCCGAGCTTGCGGAGCGCCCGCGGCACCGTCTGGTTGACGATCTTCATCGAGCCGCCGCCGACGAGCTTCTTGATCTTGACGAGGGCGAGGTCGGGCTCGATGCCGGTGGTGTCGCAGTCCATCATCAGGCCGATGGTGCCGGTGGGCGCGAGCAGGCTGACCTGGGCGTTGCGGTAGCCGTGCTTCTCCCCCAGCTTGACGCACCTGTCCCACTGCCGGGTGGCCTCGGCGTGGATGGCGGAGTCCATCGCCTCATAGGTGCGGAGCTGGGTGTTGGCCGCCACGTGCTTGCGGATGACCCGCTTGTGCGGCTCGGCGTTCCGCTGATAGCCCTGGTACGGCCCGACCACCTCGGCGAGCTCGGCCGAACGCCGGTAGGCGACGGCGGTCATCAGCGAGGTGATCGCGGCGGCGAGGGCCCGCCCGCCGTCGGAGTCGTACGCGTGGCCGGTCGCCATGAGGAGCGCCCCGAGGTTGGCGTACCCGATGCCGAGCTGCCGGAAGGCCCGGGTGGTCTCCGCGATCTTCTGCGTCGGGAAGTCCGCGAAGGTGATCGAGATGTCCATCGCGGTGATGATCAGCTCGACCATCTTCGTGAAGGACTCGACGTCGAAGGTGTCGTCGTCGCGGAGGAACTTCATCAGGTTGATCGAGGCGAGGTTGCACGAGGAGTTGTCCAGGTGGACGTACTCCGAGCACGGGTTGCTCGCCGTGATCCGGCCGCTCTCCGGGCAGGTGTGCCAGTCGTTGATCGTGTCGTCGTACTGGATCCCCGGGTCGCCGCACTCCCACGCGGCCTGGGCCATCTTGCGGAAGAGCTCCCGGGCGTCGACCTCCTCGATGACCTCGCCGGTGAGCCGGGCGCGCAGCCCGAACTTGCCGCCGTTCTCGACCGCGCGCATGAACTCGTCGGAGACGCGGACCGAGTTGTTGGCGTTCTGGTACTGCACGGAGACGATGTCGCGGCCGCCGAGGTCCATGTCGAAGCCGGCGTCCCGGAGCACGCGGATCTTCTGCTCCTCGCGCGCCTTCGACTCGATGAACTCGACGATGTCCGGGTGGTCGACGTCGAGGACGACCATCTTCGCCGCCCTTCGGGTCGCGCCGCCCGACTTGATCGTGCCGGCCGACGCGTCGGCGCCCCGCATGAAGGAGACCGGGCCGCTCGCGGTGCCACCGCTCGACAGCAGCTCCTTGGACGAGCGGATGCGGGAGAGGTTGACCCCGGCACCGGAGCCGCCCTTGAAGATCAGCCCCTCCTCCTTGTACCACTCGAGGATCGACTCCATGGTGTCGTCGACCGAGAGGATGAAGCAGGCGCTCACCTGCTGGGGCGAGGCGGTGCCGACGTTGAACCAGACCGGCGAGTTGAAGCTGAAGATCTGGTGGATCAGCGCGTACTTGAGCTCATGGTCGAAGATCTCGGCGTCCTCTTCGGTGGCGAAGTAGCCGTGCTCGAGGCCGGTCTTGGTGTAGACGCCGACCACCCGGTCGACGACCTGCTTGAGGCTCCACTCGCGCTGCGGGGTGCCCAGGGCGCCGCGGAAGTACTTGGTGGTCACGATGTTGGTCGCGTTCATCGACCAGAAGGAGGGGAACTCGACGCCGCGCTGCTCGAAGTTGACGGAGCCGTCGCGCCAGTTCGTCATCACGACATCGCGGCGCTCCCACTCGACCTCGTCGTAGGGATGGACCCCGGGGGTGGTGAAGATCCGCTTGATCTTCAAGCCTTTCCGCGAACGCTTGCCCCCCTGTCCACCGGCACCACCGGTGGTGCCGTTCGCGATCTCCGTCATGCTCTTCCCCCTTCTAGGGCCCGGTGAAGCCCTTCGTCGTCTCGGACCATCTGCTTGCCCCGCCACGTCAGGCCCGGCGGGCTATCCTTCCTCCGCCCGTGCCCGCTCCTCCCGCAGCCGCTTGATCTCGGCCTCGAAGTCCTCGAGGGTCTCGAACCCGCGGTAGACGGAGGCGAACCGGAGGTAGGCGACCTCGTCCAGCTCGCGGAGTGGGCCGAGGATGGCCAGCCCCACGTCGTGCGATGCGATCTCCGCCACGCCCTTGGCCCGGATGCTCTCCTCCACCTTCTGCCCGAGCATGGCCAGAGCATCCTCGCTCACCGGCCTGCCCTGGCAGGCCCGCCGTACGCCGGCGATGACCTTCTCCCGGGAGAAGGGCTCGGTCACCCCGCTCCGCTTGCACACCATGAGGAGCACGGTCTCCTGGGTGGTGAACCTGCGGTTGCACTCGGGGCAGCTGCGCCTGCGGCGGATGGCGGCGCCGTCCTCGGTCGTTCGGCTGTCGATGACCCGGGTGTCCGGATGACGACAGAACGGACAGTGCATGCCACCGCCTCCCGGAACGCACTCCGTGAACACAAATTGTTGGGCTTGGACGACGATGCGCCTACTAGATGTTGTGGCCCCACAAACCTAAGAGCATCGCTTCTTGAACGCAAGTCCGCTCGTTCGGCCGGGCGAATCCGCACGTCAGCGGGGCTGGGACGGCGTGCCGGGGCCCCGGCCGGCGCCCCTGGGCTCCCGGCCACTGATCCGGGCGTGATTCCGCATCGGTCACGAACCCGGCGAATCGAACACCGTATCGATCACCTTCCCGTACGATGAGATCGATCGGACGGCGGGCCGGGCGCCGGCACTCGAACAGCTGTTTGATGATGATCTTGATTCGCGATACGGTCGCTCTGAGCGGCCTGCGGGAGACGGACTGGGAGAGGTGGCATGGTGAGTGACCGACGTGAGCGGACGGAGGACGTCAGCGACCTCGCCGTCCGCAAACGCGACGCGCTCGGTCTCACCCCGAGGCAGCGGAAGATCCTCGAGGTGATCCGCGACTCGGTCCAGCGGCGCGGATACCCGCCGTCGATGCGGGAGATCGGCGAAGCCGTCCAGCTCACCAGCACGTCCAGCGTGTCCCACCAGCTCAGCGCGCTCCAGCGCAAGGGCTACCTCCGCCGTGACCCCCACCGGCCGCGCGCTCTCGAGGTCCGCCTCCCCGGCGAGCCCGCGTTCTGGGTCGACCCCGACGCCTCCCAGGGCGAGGAGGGCACGGTCTCCCGCCCCCAGACGGCGTACGTCCCGGTGGTCGGCCGCATCGCCGCGGGCGGCCCGATCCTCGCCGAGCAGAGCATCGAGGACGTGTTCCCCCTGCCCCGGCAGCTCGTCGGCGAGGGGACGCTCTTCCTGCTCCGGGTGACCGGTGACTCGATGATCGAGGCGGCGATCGCCGACGGCGACTGGGTCGTGGTACGGCAGCAGCCGGTCGCGGAGAACGGCGACATCGTCGCCGCCATGATCGACGGCGAGGCCACGGTCAAGCGGTTCAAGCGCAAGGACGGGCGCGTCTGGCTCGTGCCGCACAACCCGAACTACGAGCCGATCCCCGGCGACGAGGCCACCATCCTCGGGAAGGTCGTGGCCGTCCTCCGCAAGCTCTGACCCTGCCGTCGGCCTCCCCCGGGCGCGGCCGCCGATCTTCCTGACGTTGCCCGGCCCGGGGGCATGGGCGATCACGCCCTGCGGAGGCCCGCCGGACCGTGGTGGAGGCCGGGCGGCTCTGCCGCCCTCGGCCACGCCGCTGCTGCGGGTCGCCTTCCCCGGCCGGAGGGTCTGGCCGTCGATGCGGACCGCCGGGCGCGGCGGCGCGCCACTGCCCCGCGTATCGGCTCATCGCTTCCCTGCGTACCGACGCGCCACTGCCCCGCCTATCGGCTAAACCGCTTCCCCGCCTACCGGCTCACCACTTCCCGCGTACAGGCTCACCGCTTCCCCGCGTGCCGGCGCGCCACAGTTCTCCGCGTCCCGGCGCGCCACCGCGCGCGGCCCGCCCCGGTCCGGCGGGCCGGGCGCAGCGCACCGGAAAGACAGGCCCGAGGAGAGACGCGCCGGGGAACAGCACACCCCGGCAGACCTCGCCCGAAGACACACGGCGGGGAGACCCCGCCCGGGAGACGCCCAGCCCTGAAGACATACGGTCGGGGGATACACGACCGGGGAGACACGCCGCAAAGCGGGATGATCCAGCCGCTTACCATGAACCGGTGGAAATCAACCTTGATGCGCTCACCCTCGAGGACGTCCGGAACCGGGACGGCTTCAAGTGGTCCACCGTCGGCCCGGATGTGATCCCCGCGTTCATCGCCGACATGGACTTCCCGGTCGCCGACGCGATCCGGGAGGCCGTCGCCCGGCGGGCCGCCACGGATCTCGGCTACCCGCCCTGGGTGGACGACCCGAGCGCCGGGCCGCTCGCCGAGGCGTTCGCCGAGCGCATGGAGACCAAGTACGGCTGGCGCCCCGACCCCGGGCACGTCCGGGCGTTCACCGACGTCGACCACGCCGTCCAGGTGCTGCTCCACATCGCCACCCGCCCGGGCGACGCGGTCGCGCTGCACGTCCCGGCGTACCACCCGTTCCTGCACATGATCACCTCTATGGAGCGGCGGCTGGTGCCCATCCCGATCGGGGACGACGGGCGGTTCGAGCCGCCGGACGAGCCCGCCTCGGTCCTGCTCCTGGTCAACCCGCAGAACCCGTCCGGCCGCGTGTTCACCCGGGCCGAGCTGGAGGCGCTCGCCGCGTACGCCGAACGCCACGACGTCCTGGTGATCTCGGACGAGATCCACTCGGACCTCGTGTACGCGCCGGCGCGCCACATCCCGTTCGCCACGCTCCTCCCCGAGCGCACGATCACGCTCACCTCGGCGTCGAAGGCGTTCAACATGGGCGGGATCCGCTGCGCCGTGGCCCACGTCGGGGCGCGGTGGGTCCGGGAGGCGCTCGCCCGCGAGCCGGTGCACCTGTACGGCGCCGTGGGCGCGCTCGCCGTGGAGGCGACCGTCGCGGCCTGGCGGCACGGCGAGGCCTGGCTGTCGGAGGTGCTGCGCATCCTGGACCGCAACCGCAGGCTGATCGCGGACTTGCTGCCCGAGTGGGCCGGCTACCGGATGCCCGAGGGAACCTACCTCGCCTGGCTCGATCTGAAGATCGACGACGCGGCGGGCTTCCTGGAGCGCACCGCCCGGGTGCGGCTCAGCCCGGGGCCGGACTTCGGCGGCCGCCCGGGCCAGGCGCGGCTCAACTTCGCCACCTCGCGGCCGATCCTGACCGAGATGCTCACCAGGATCTCGGAGGCCCTCCGCCACGCGGCCTAGCCGGCCGCCGCCGGCGGTGCCGGCCACTTTCCGGGTTCCGGTGAGCTCACACCCGGTGCTATCGCGTGCGCCGCTCATGCCATCGCCTGGCGGGTGAGCCGCCGTCCCGCCGCCGGCCACCGCGGCACGGGGTACCGATGCTCACCCGCCCGGCCATTGCGCATGCTCGCCCCGGCTCGCGGTTGCTCACCAAGGACATACCTGAGGCCACCGGCGGTGGCGAGGGACAGGGTTCCGGTCACGGCCTTCGCCCGTATGCCGCGCTGAGGCCTGCGCGAAGATCGGCTCCACGGCCTGGCAGGGGGGCACCAGTCCGCAGCACACGGCCTGAAGAGGGGCGCGGACGACGCCACCGGCCCATGGCGCACACGCAAGACCGCCGGAGTGCATGTGCACCCGGCGGTCACGCGTCACCCGCTGCGGCGCCCGCGCCGTGTCCGCGGCGCGGGCGCGTCAGCGTCACGGGACGATGTTGATCAGCTTCGGCGCCCGGATGATGACCTTGCGGGGCGCGCCGCTGAGGTACCGCTGCACCTTCTCCGAGGCGAGGGCGAGCCGCTCCAGCTCGGCCTCGGAGATGTCCGGCGGCACGGTGAGCCGGTCGCGGAGCTTGCCGCCGACCTGGACGACGCAGGTGACCGACTCCTGGACGAGGAGCTGCGGGTCGGCCTCCGGCCAGCCCGCCTTCGCGACGGACGGCTTGTGGCCGAGCCGCTCCCAGCCCTCCTCCGCGGTGTACGGCGCGACCAGCGAGAGCATGATGGCCAGGGTCTCGGCGGCCTCGCGCACCGCCGGGTCGGCCGCCCCGGGGCCGGAGTCGATCGCCCGGCGGATCGCGGTGGTCAGCTCCATCATCCGGGCGACGGCCACGTTGAACCGGTACGCCTCGACGAGCTTGGTCACCTCGTCGATCACCCGGTGGGTGACCTTGCGCAGCGCGACGTCGCCCTTGCTGAAGTCGACGCCCGGCGCGGAGGCGGCGCCCGCCTCGGTCATCACCCGGAGCGCCCGGGCGAGGAACTTCTGGGACGCGGCCGGGGAGACGTCGGCCCAGTCGATGTCGTCCTCGGGCGGGCCGGCGAACACCATGGTGAGCCGGACGGCGTCCACGCCGTACTTCTCGATCTGCTCACCGAGGTCCACGCCGTTGCCCAGGGACTTGGACATCGCCTTGCCCTGGTTGATCACCTGGCCCTGGTTGAGCAGCCGCTGGAACGGCTCGGTGAAGTCGACCAGGCCCATGTCGTAGAGGACCTTGGTGAAGAAGCGGGAGTACAGCAGGTGGAGCACCGCGTGCTCGACCCCGCCGACGTACTGGTCGACCGGGCACCAGGTGCGGACCTTCTCGACGTTGAACGGCCCGTCCTCGTAATCGGGGTCGCAGTACCGCAGGAAGTACCAGGAGGAGTCGACGAAGGTGTCCATCGTGTCGGTGTCCCGCTTGGCCGGGCCACCGCACTTGGGGCAGTCGACGTTGACCCACTCCTCGGCGCTCGCCAGGGGCGAGACGCCCTTCGGGGCGAGGGCCTCCCCGCGCAGGTCGGGCAGGGTGACCGGAAGCTGGTCGTCGGGGACCGGGACCTCACCGCAGGACGGGCAGTGGATGATCGGGATCGGCGTGCCCCAGTACCGCTGCCGCGACACCAGCCAGTCGCGGAGCCGGTAGTTGACCGCCGCCTTGCCGGTGCCGTTCTCGGTGAGGATCTCGATCATCTTCTGGATCGCCTCGGCCTTGGAGAGGCCGTTCAGCGGCCCGGAGTTGATCAGCTTGCCCTCACCGGGGGTGGCGATGCCGGTCTCGGCCGGGTCGGGCTCGCCGGTGTCCACCACGACCCGCACCGGCAGGCCGAACTTCAGGGCGAAGTCGAGGTCGCGCTGGTCGTGCGCGGGCACGGCCATGATCGCGCCGTGGCCGTAGTCGGAGAGCACATAGTCGGCGGCCCACACCGGCAGGCGCTCCCCGTTCACCGGGTTGATCGCGTACACGCCGAGGAAGACGCCGGTCTTCTCCTTCTCGGTGGACAGGCGCTCGATGTCGGAGAGCTTGGCGACCTCGGCCTTGTACCGGGCGAGCGCCTCCCGCCGATCCGGCGCCACGATCTCGTCGGCGAGCGGCGAGTCGGGCGCCACCACGAAGAACGTGGCGCCGTACAGCGTGTCGGGCCGGGTGGTGAAGACGGTGACCGGCTCCTCGCGGCCCTCGATCTTGAACTGGACGTCAGCGCCGGTGGAGCGGCCGATCCAGTTGCGCTGCATGGTGAGCACGCGCTCCGGCCACTTGCCCTCGAGCTGCTTCATGTCGTCGAGCAGCCGGTCCGCGTACTCGGTGATCTTGAAGTACCACTGGGTCAGCTTGCGCCGCACCACCTCGGACTGGCAGCGCTCACACCGGCCGTTGATGACCTGCTCGTTCGCGAGCACGGTCTGGTCCTTGGGGCACCAGTTGACCAGGCCGTCCTTGCGGTAGGCGAGCCCGCGCTCGTAGAAGCGGAGGAAGAGCCACTGGTTCCACCGGTAGTACTCGGGGTCGCTGGTGTGCAGCCGGCGGGACCAGTCGAAGGAGGTGGCGTACTGCTTGAACGACCTCGCCTGGGTGTCGATGTTGGCGTAGGTCCACTCGGCCGGGTGGGCGTTGCGCTTGATCGCGGCGTTCTCGGCCGGGAGACCGAAGGAGTCCCACCCGATCGGGTGCAGGACGTTGTAGCCCTTCTGGAACCAGTACCGCGCCACGACGTCACCGATGGCGAAGGCCTCGCCGTGGCCCATGTGAAGGTCGCCGGAAGGGTACGGGAACATGTCGAGCATGTACCGCCGCGGCCGCGGGTCCGCGGGGTCCTCGACAGCGGCGAAGGTGTTCAGCTCCTCCCATCGCGGCAGCCACTTGGCCTGCAGCGCCTGGGGGTCATACACCTGGTCGTCCACTTCCACTCCTAGCGCGGCGAACTGGTTCACACGTCTGGCACGCTTCACGACGTTCGCGCGCGAACGCCCTCGTGCCGAGCAAGGGCCGCCCGCGTCATTTCGCGTTCTCGTCTGCCGACCTTGAGAAAGCCGTTCCGACAAGCAGGGCAGCGGTTCGCAAAGTCAAGCGTAGCGCAGCCAGGGGTCTGGCCAGCAGCGGGTTGATCACCTCGACACCGCAAAGTCAACATGCGATACCCGATGGTGACAGATCCGTTGTGACGTCTTTGACAGGTGGGTTTAGGGTTCATCAGCGTGGCTGACAGCTCCTCAGACCTGCCGATGCAGGATCCGCCCACCGACCCCACGGGTTCGCTGTTCCGCCAGCCGTTCCCCGGAGGTCCCGCGGCGGATCCCGGGCCGTACGGCCCTGCGCCGCGCGGCCCGGTCGACGACGGCCCCGCCCACGGGATGAGCGGGAGAGACGATCCGCCCCCGCGCACGCCGCCGGAGCACCGCCCGCCCGCGCCCCCGCCGCAGGAGCGGTCCGAGCCGGTACGGCCGGCGGAGCCCGCGCGCCCCTGGCCGCCGGTGGGCGCCACCGGACCGGCGGAGGACGCTCCCCGCCGCCCGTACCAACCTCCGCCCCCGGAGGACGATCCGTACAAACCGTTCGTGACGGCCGGTCAGATCAGCGGGCCGCGGACCCCGCCCGCGCACCGGCAGCAGGAGCTGTGGAAGGCCGTCTTCGGCGAGGGCCAGACCGCGGGCTCGTTCGTCGAGGACGATGAGGAGGAGAAGCGGCCGATCTGGCTCTACGCGCTGGTGGGCTCGGTGATCGTGGCGCTCACCGCCGCGCTGCTGTGGGCGTTCCTCGCCGGGCCGCTGAGCGCGGGGGCCGACGCCGACGACGCCAAGTCCGCGCCGTCGCCGAGCCCGTCGGCCACGGCGGCGAAGAGCCAGGCGGCGCTGCCGCCCCTGCCCACCTATAAGGGGACGCCGTCTCCGGTGCTCGGCGTGGTCGCCGACCGCGCCGCGGGCATCACCCTCCCCCGGCTCGGCGGCCCCTGGCGGCTGGACCAGGACCCTCAGGCGAAGCACGGCTTCGCCACGCGGCAGTACGCCCCGGCCGGGACGGCGGGCGGGGCGGAGGCCTTGCTGCTGTCCGGCAGGCTGCCCGAGTCGCTCGCCTCCCGCTACACCGCGCCGGACCGGCTCGACCCCGTGGTGAGCGCGGTGGCCTACCAGGTGCGCAAGTCCCAGTTCCCCGAGGTCACCAAGGCGGCCAAGGTGGCCCGGCAGCGGCTGTCGCGCCACGGCCTCACCGGCCTGATCGCCGCCTACCGGATGACCTCCCCCGGGGAGACGGTCACGCTGGTGGTCGCGGTGGTGAACACCGGAACCGACCTGCCGAGCGTCGTCGCCATGGCGGTGCCCGCGTCCGCCAAGGAGCTGCTGCCCGACATCAACACGGTGTTCCGGTCGATCCGCCCGATCCGGTCGTCGTCCTGAGCGCACGCGTCGCGGTGCCGCCCGCCGCCCGGCACACGGGCCCGCCGGGAGGCCCGCGCGGCCGGCGACGCGCTCCCTTACGCGCTGTCGGCGCGCAGGCCGTCCGCCGTACGGGATCGCCCCGGCATGCCGCTCCCCGCACGCCCGGCCGCTCAAGCCGCCGCATCGGGGCGCATCGTGGCTCGCATCGGGGCGCATCGTGGCCGCCCTCCGGGAACCGCAGCCCCGGCCGGCCGCGTGACCGCCGCGGGGGCGGCGGCCACGCACCCCGCGGACGGCGTCAGAAGGTGCAGGTCATGTGCTTGATGCCGTTGATGAAGCTGGAGAAGAGCCGCTCGGGGGTGCCCGCCTCGATCTGCGGCACCCGGTGAAGCAGCTCCCGGAAGATCACCGAGATCTCCCGGCGGGCGAGGTGGGCGCCGAGGCAGAAGTGCGGCCCGGGGCCGCCGAAGGCGACGTGCGGGTTGGGGGTGCGGCCGATGTCGAACCGCTGGGGGTCGGGGAAGACGCGCTCGTCCCGGTTGGCCGACCAGTAGAAGAGGAGGACCTTCTCCCCCTTGCGGTAGAGGTTGCCGTTCATCACGTGGTCCTGGGTGACCTTCCGGCGCATCCAGTTCACCGGTGAGGCGAGCCGCACGATCTCCTCGACCGCGGTGGGGGTGTAGCCCTCGATGTCCTGCAGCCAGCGGTGCTTCTGGTCGGGGTGCACGGTGAGCAGGTACAGGCCGTGCGAGATGGCCTGCCGGGTGGTCTCGTTGCCCGCGACCACGAGGAGGATGAAGAAGGATCCGATCTCCTGCGGGGTGAGGCGCTCGCCGTCGATGTTCGCGTTGATGAGCGCGGACGTGATGTCGTTGGTGGGGTTCTTCTCCCGGTAGGCGGCGAGGTCCTGGAGGAGCTGGTTGAGCTCCATCCCGGCGGTGAGCAGCGCGGTGCCGATGGACTCCGCGTCGCTCACGTACTCGCGGTCGGATGAGCCGAGGATGATGTTCGACCGCTCGAAGACGAAGTGGTAGTCCCGCTCCGGGATCCCCATCATGTCGCAGATGATCTTCAGGGGGAGCTTGGCCGCCACCTCGGTGACGAAGTCGCAGCCGGGGCCGATGCGGAGCAGATCGTCGACGATCTTCCGGGCGGCCGCCTCGACGTCGCCCTCGAGCTTCTTGACCATGCGCGGGGTGAAGGCCCGGGAGACGATCCGCCGCAGCCGCGCGTGCCGCGGATCGTCCATGTTGATCATGGAGCCGAAGTACTCGGCGAACTCGGTGGGCATGTCGGGGATGCTCACCGCGCCGCCCTGGCCCGAGCAGAAGATCTGCGGGTTGCGGCTCGCCTCGACGACGTCCGCGTGCCGTACGAGCGCGTGGTAGCCGGGGCCGGCCTCGACGGGAAGGGGGGTCTCGGGCTCCTCGAAGAACGCCGGCTTGTCCAGCTCGCGGAGCAGCCGGAACGCGTGCTCGCGCTCCTCGATGGGACGGGCCCAGAAGTCCCAGTCGGACAGGTTGATGTCCGCGGCCGACGTGATGGGCAGGCGCTCGGCCGGCTGGGTCGTCATTCCGTCTCCTCCCGCCTCGAAAATTGAAACCGAATTCGATTCTGTACCCGTCGCGGTGCAGGTATCAGCCTGATTACACGCTCTCCGGACCGATTGCACCAGAGCCCTCGCTTATTACGCTGAGATACCTACCGGTTGGTATGAACTCACCCCCCGAGGAGCGCACATGCTCAACCTGGCCGTCGTGCTGGAGGACAGCGCCCGGGTATACCCCGACCGCACGGCACTGGTCTACGGAGACCTCCGCGTGCCGTACTCGCTGGTCAACACCCTGGCGAACCAGGTCGCCAACCTTCTCGTCTCGCGGGGCATCCGCAAGGGCGACAAGGTCGCCCTGCTCTGCCCCAACCTGCCGTATTTCCCATTCGTCTACTTCGGCATCCTGAAGGCCGGCGCGACGGCGGTGCCGCTCAACGTGCTGCTCCAATCCCGTGAGATCACCTACCACCTCACCGACTCCGATGCGAAGGCCCTCTTCTGCTTCGAGGGCACGCCCGAGCTCCCCATCGGCGAGCGGGGCCGCGCCGGCTTCGAGGCCGCCGAGGTGACCGAGCACTTCATCGTGCTGCCCGCCACGCCGTTCGCCAAGGAGTCCCAGTACGGCGAGACCCTGTGGGCGGCCATCGAGGGCATGTCTGGCGAGTTCTCCACCGTGACGACGGCCGCCGACGACACCGCGGTGATCCTCTACACCAGCGGCACCACGGGGCAGCCGAAGGGCGCCGAGCTCACCCACCAGAACATGCTCATGAACGCCATGGTGAGCGACGAGATGTTCCCGCGGGGTGAGGACGACGTCTACCTGACCGTGCTGCCGCTGTTCCACTCCTTCGGCCAGACCGTGATGATGAACGCCGGTTTCCGGCGCCACGCCACCCTGGTGCTGATGCCGCGGTTCGAGCCGGTCGAGGCGCTCAAGCTCATGGAGCAGGAGAAGGTCACCCTGTTCGCCGGGGTGCCGACCATGTACTGGGCGATGCTCACCGCGGTCCACACCGGGCAGGCCTCGGTCCCGAGCGCGCTCCGCACCGTGGTCTCCGGCGGCGCCTCGCTCCCGGTCGAGGTGCTCAAGGACTTCAAGGAGACGTTCGGCCTCCAGATCCTCGAGGGCTACGGGCTCTCCGAGACCTCCCCGGTGGCCTCGTTCAACCAGCTCGGCCGCCCGGCCAAGCCGGGGTCGATCGGCACCCCGATCTGGGGCGTGGAGATGAAGCTCGTCGACGCCGACTGGAACGAGGTCGACGACGTCGGCGAGATCGCCATCCGCGGGCACAACGTGATGAAGGGCTACTACAAGCGGCCCGAGGCGACCGCCGAGGTGATGAAGGACGGCTGGTTCCGCACCGGTGACATCGCCCGGCGCGACGAGGACGGCTACTACTACATCATCGACCGGGCCAAGGACATGATCATCCGCGGCGGGTTCAACGTCTACCCGCGGGAGGTCGAAGAGGTCCTCATGACCCACCCCGCGGTCTCGCTCGCCGCGGTCGTCGGGGTGCCGCACGAGTCGCACGGCGAGGAGATCAAGGCGTTCATCATCCGCAAGCCGGGCGCCGAGGTCACCGAGGAGGAGCTGATCGCCTGGGCCAAGGAGAACATGGCGGCCTACAAGTACCCGCGGATCATCGAGTTCCGTGACTCCCTCCCGATGACCGCCACGGGGAAGATCCTCAAGCGCGAGCTGCGCTGAGCACGGGCCGCGCGGCACCGGCGCCGGGGCGCCGCGCGGGCGCGGGGATCGGCCCCGTCACCGGCATGCCGTGGCGCCGCTCGTCCCGGGCGGCGTCACGGCCAGCCCACGGCGGGACGCAGCGGCATGTGGGCCTCGGCCCGGTCGTCGAGGCGCACCGCGAGGACCTGGTGGAGCTGGACCTTGTCGCGCTCGAAGCCGACGATGCTCCCGGTCATGTACAGCCGCCACACCCGCGCGGTGCCCTCGCCGACCTCCTCGACCGCCTCGTCCCAGTGCCGGTCGAGGTTCGCGACCCAGTGCCGCAGCGTCAGCGCGTAGTGCTCCCGCAGGTTCTCCTGATGGCGGATCTCGAAGCCGATGTCCTCCATCTGGCGGATGAGGTGGCCGACCGAGACCAGCTCGCCGTCCGGGAACACGTAGCGGTTGATGAAGCCGCGCTTGTTCATGCTCTTCTCGACGCCGGTCGGGCGGGTGATGCAGTGGTTGAGCAGCCGCCCGCCCGGCTTCAGCTTCCGGTAGAGGAAGCCGAAGTAGAACGGCAGGTTCTTCTTGCCGATGTGCTCGGTGAGGCCGATCGAGCTGATCCGGTCGAACCCGGTCTCGGGCACGTCCCGGTAGTCCATGTGGCGGACCTCGGCGAGGCCGGACAGCCCGGCCTCGGCGATCGCCTTCTGCGCCCACTCGGCCTGCTGCCGGGAGAGGGTCACCCCGAGCGCCTTCACCCCGTACTCCCGGGCCGCGTGCATCACCATGCCGCCCCAGCCGCAGCCCACGTCGAGCAGGCGCATCCCCGGCTTCAGGTCGAGCTTCTTCGCGACCAGGTCGAACTTGGTGTACTGCGCCTCCTCCAGGCTCGCGTCCGGCCGGGGGAAGACCGCGCAGGTGTACGCCATGGAGGGGCCGAGCACCCACTCGTAGAACCGGTTGGACACGTCGTAGTGGTGGTGGATCGCCTCGGCGTCCCGCCGCTTTGCGTGGCGCAGCCCCAGCCGGGCGAGCCTGCTCCGCCGTACCTCCTGCGGGGGCGGCTCCACCCGCATGAGCAGCGGCTTGATCCCCACGGACCGGAGCGCGCCGAGCTTCTTGCTCAGCGGCAGGTCGTTGAGGGTGAGCGACCACATCCGGTCGAGCAGGGTGTACAGGTCCCCGTGCACGTCGATGTGGCCGGAGACGTACCCGCGGGCCAGCCCGAGCTCCCCCGGGGCCTGGGCGAGGTAGGCGAGGGCGGCCGGCGACTTGACCTCGATGGTGACGTCCGCGTCCGGCGGGCCGGCCTCGCTCCCGTCGTAGGCGACGAACCGCACCCCCGTGTCGGTGCCGACGATCTGCTCGAACAGCGCCGCAAGCCTCACCGGGCACCCTCCCCTGCTACCTCGCGCGGACACACTTCTCGTAGAGGTCGAGCAGCCGCCCTTCCGGGTCGTACGCCCGCTTCACCGGCCAGTAGGCGTCCCCGTTGTAGAGCCGCCAGAACTCCTCCCGGTCGTAGTACGAGGTGGAGTAGAGCGACTTGTGCCCGTCGAGCCGGTGGACGGTCTCCTCGATCAGCCGGTTGTAGTACCCGTCCTGCCGGCCGGGCGGCAGCGGGACCATCCCCCAGAACCCGAAGTTCACGTAAAGACGGCCCGGGGCCAGCGGGTAGAGCGGCCAGTGCCGGGTGGTCTTGAGCGGGCACATCCAGACCGGGGTCATGCCGACCTGCCGGTGGAAGAACTCGAGGAACTCGGCCCCCCGCTCGACCGGCACCTCGATGTCCTGGATCACCGTCTCCCGCGGCGGCCGGCCCAGCCACCGGTCCGCCCGCGCGGTGATGCCGAGCCGCCGGTCGATGCCGACCAGCCGGCGGTAGACGTCCGAGCGGAGCCAGCGGCGCGGGACGAGGGCCCGGACCAGCGGGTGCTGCACGCCGAACGCCCGCGAGCACCAGAACCAGTCGGTGTCCCACCGCCACAGGTATCCGTGGACGGTGAGCCAGTCCCGGGTCCGGCTGCGGATGGACCGGTAGTAGATCCGCATGCCGGTGTAGTCGGAGGTGTAGGGCGCCCGGTCGGCGAACGTGCCGACGGTGAGGTACATCTCGTCCGGCCCGAAGAACGTGCCGTCGACGAAGTCGGCCGGCCCGTCGTCGTGCTCGCCGCGCTCGCAGATCTCCTGCAGGGCGAGCATGCACTTGTCCGCGTCGGTGAACCGGATGTGGGTGAGCCGGACGTACGGCTTGACCGGGGCGAGCCCGATCCGCAGCCGCAGCGCGTAGCCGAGCGTGCCGTACGAGTTGGGGAAGGCACGGAACAGGTCGGCGTGCTCGTTGTCGGGCCGCGCCACGACCACCCGGCCGTCCCCGGTGAGGATCTCCATCTCCTCGACCGACTCGTGCGGCAGGCCGTCCTTGAAGCTCGTCGACTCGATGCCGAGCCCGGTGACCGCGCCGCCGAGCGTGATGGTCTTGAGCTGCGGCACCACGTACGGCATGAGCCCGTACGGCAGGGTGGCCGCGACCAGGCGCTCATAGGTGGTCATCCCCTGCACCTCGGCGGTGCGGGTCTCCGGGTCCACCTCGAGCACCCGGTCGAGATCGCGGACGGGGAGCCCGGCCGCGGCCGTGGGCGCACGGAACCGGAACAGGTTCGTGGTGCGCTTGGCCAGCCGGGGCGGCGTGCCCTTGGGGATGGCCGCGTAGGACCGGATCAGCCGCTCGACGGCGTCGCGATGGGCGGTCAGACTGGCCGTGCGCTCCGGCATCACCACCCCCTGGGTCGGAGAGATCGCCTCCTAGGCACGCTATCCCGCGATCACGTCCGATACCAGAGCCGACACGTTACGTGAGCGAAAACTCTCCGGAAGGTCCGCCGCCATCGCGTCCCCTGACCGGGCCGGGGGCGCGCCGCCGGCCCGGATCCGCCCGGTCCGCCGGGGCCCTGGCACCGGGCGGTGGCGCCGGGCGGTGGGGCCGTCCGCTCCGCCGGGCCGGGCGCTACCCGCGGCGGCGGACCACGGGGTCCACGCCGTTGACCACGTTCCGCACCGGGCGTCCCTCGACCGCGGCCGTGAGGTTGTCGAGCACGCACTGGATCAGGCGGGTGGTGGCCTGCGGGGTGACCGCGGCCGCGTGCGGGGACAGGAGCACCTTGTCGCAGGAGCGGAGGGGGTGGTCGGCGGGGAGGGGCTCGGTGTCGAACACGTCGAGCGCCGCCCCGGCGAGGTGGCCGGACTCCAGCGCGGCGAGCAGCGCGGCGGTGTCGACGATCTCGCCCCGCGCCGCGTTGACCAGGATCGACCCTGCCGGCATGCGGGAGAGCCGCTCCTCGCCGATCAGCCCGCGGGTCTCCCGGGTGAGCGGCAGCACGAGGACGAGCACCTCGCTGGTGGAGATCAGCGAGTCGAGGTCGCGGTAGGCCGCGCCGTACGTCTCGGCCTTGGGGGTGCGGGACCAGTAGGCGACCTCGCAGCCGAGGGCGCCGAACATCCGGGCACAGGCCGCGCCGATCGGGCCGAAGCCCACGATGCCGGCCCGGGAGCCGGCCAGCTCGCGCCGCTGGAGGGTGAACTGCGGCCAGCCGCCCGACCGCATCTCCCGGTCGCCGTCGTGCAGGTGCCGCAGGAGGGCGAGCGTGGCGCCGAGGCACCACTCGGCGACCGCGACGGCGTTCACCCCGGCCGTGTTCGCGAGGGGCACCCCGGCGGCGGTGAGCGCGTCGATGTCGTGCCCGTCCACCCCCACGGAGGGCTGCTGGACGAAGGCGAGCCGCGGCGCGAGGCGCACCGCCTCGGCGTCCAAGGCGAGGGATCCGCTGAAGTCGCCGACCACGATCTCCGCCTCGGGGATCGCCTTCAGCATCGCGTCCCGGTCGTGGGCGTCGGGGATGATCACGTCCAGCCGGCCGGCGAGCTCGCCGAGCATGGAGCGCACGGCCTCTTCGGGCATGGGCAGCAGGGAGAGCGTCTTCCACTTCACGCCCAAGAGTCTCCCATCGCATGTGAAACGAGTTCTAGCCCGCGGCGCGCGGACCGGTCCCCAGGAGCGCCGGGACGTGCGGCGGTCGTGGCGGGCGTTCTCAGCCCTGCCCGAACGGGGGCAAGATGGCGATGTAGAGGTCGACCCCGTCCGGATGATGGATCTCCAGATCGGTGGTGAAGGCGCGGGCCGGGGGCGCGCCGGACGCGACGTGCGCGCACACCTGCTCCCAGGCCTCGACCAGCGCGGCCGGCCTGGGTCCCCGCGCGCGGAACAGCATGGCGGGCACCCCCGGGACGCGAACCGCGACCATGCCCTCGGGGAGCCCGGTGGCCGCGTGCACCGCCACCCCCACGACCTGGGTGAAGGCCCCGTCTTCCCCGCGCTCGAAGTCGGTGAGCACCGCGTACAGGTTCTCGTCGACCCGGCCGGGAACGTGGGCGAACGCCCCCGGGGCGGCGGCGCGCACCCACAGGCCGGGAAGCTGCGCGCGGGCCGGATCCGCCTCGGCCGCTCTGGTCGTCCGTACGGCGTGGCCGACGACGATCAGCTCCGGACGGTCAACGACGTGCACAGGATCCCCTCCCACCGGTGCACGATATCCGGCGCCGCCTCCCGGGGTCGGGCGATCCGGATCACAGGCGACCGGCGGCCCGCTCACGGCCGTCGCGGAGCTCCGGCGCCTTGCGCGGCCCGCACCGTTCGACCGGCGGCCCGCTCACGGCACTCGCCCCGCGGCGGCCGCGGCCCGCGGCCCCTCACCTTTCGCTCGCTCATCACATAGGGTGGACTCACGTGCGATTCCTCAACGACGTTAAGCCGCCTTTCGACCTGACCTACAACGACGTGTTCATGGTGCCGTCCCGGTCGGCGGTCGGGTCGCGGCTGGACGTGGACCTGACCACCAGCGATGGCTCCGGCACCACGATCCCGATCGTGGTCGCCAACATGACCGCGGTGGCGGGGCGCCGCATGGCGGAGACCGTGGCCAGACGGGGCGGCCTGGTGGTCATCCCGCAGGACATACCGATCGACGTGGTCGCCGAGGTGATCCGGTGGGTGAAGAGCCGCCACCTCGTCTACGACACGCCGATCACCCTCACCCCGCACGACACGGTCGGTGAGGCGCTGAGCCTGCTGCCCAAGCGGGCGCACGGCGCGGTCATCGTGGTGGACTGGGAGAACCGCCCGATCGGCGTGGTCACCGAGGCCGACTGCCAGGGCGTGGACATGTTCACCCAGCTCGGCCAGGTGATGACGGCCTCGCCGCAGACCCTGCCCGACGGGATCGACCCGCAGTCGGCCTTCGAGGCGCTGCACGAGGGCAACCACCGGCTCGCGCCGGTCGTCGACCGGGAGGGCCGGCTCGTCGGCGTGCTCACCCGCACCGGCGCGCTCCGGTCCACCCTCTACCGGCCGAACGTCGACGCCAAGAACCGGCTGCGCATCGCGGCCGCCGTCGGCGTGAACGGCGACGTGGCGGCCAAGGCCAAGGAGCTGCTCGACGCCGAGGTGGACGTGCTGGTCGTGGACACCGCGCACGGCCACCAGGAGAAGATGATCTCGGCCTTGCGGGCGGTGCGGAGGCTGGGGCCCACCGTGCCGATCGTCGCGGGGAACGTGGTCACCGCCGAGGGCGTGCGCGACCTGGTCGAGGCCGGGGCCGACATCGTGAAGGTCGGCGTCGGCCCGGGCGCCATGTGCACCACCCGGATGATGACCGGGGTGGGCCGGCCGCAGTTCTCCGCGGTGCTGGAGTGCGCCGCCGAGGCGCGCCGCCTGGGCCGCCACGTGTGGGCGGACGGTGGCATCCGCCACCCGCGCGACGTGGCGCTCGCGCTCGCCGCCGGCGCCTCGAACGTGATGATCGGCTCCTGGTTCGCCGGCACCTACGAGTCGCCGGGCGACACGAAGATCGCCCCGGACGGGCGGAAGTACAAGGAGAACTTCGGCATGGCCTCCGCCCGGGCGGTACGGCTGCGCACCGCGGACGACACCCCGTTCGAGCGGGCGCGCAAGTCGCTCTTCGAGGAGGGGATCTCCACCGCGCGCATGTACCTGGACCCGCAGCGGCCCAGCGTGGAGGACCTGATCGACTCCATCGTCGCCGGCCTGCGCTCCGCCTGCACCTACGCGGGCGCCGCCAACCTGGAGGAGTTCCACGAGCGGGCCATCGTCGGCGTGCAGAGCCCGTCGGGCTACACCGAGGGCATGCCCCTCCACCAGTCCTGGTGAGCGCGTGCCCGGGTGAACCTCTGGGGTGATCCCGGGAGCCTGCCCGGTGGCGGGCGCCTGCCCGGGTGAGCCCCGGTCCCGTGAGATCGCGCGCCTCGGTAGGCCTCGGTAGGACCGTGTCCCGATGCGAACCGGGCGCACCGGGGCCGGTGTAGTACACCCGGGCGGGCGGGAGCCGCCGGGGCACGGTGGAACCGCCGGGGCACGGACGGGCATCGCCGGCCTCGGATGGGACCGGCCGGGCGTCGCACGGCCGGTCCGCGCGCCGTGGGCGGCTCAGGTGCCCCGTGAGCGGCGCGCCGGGTCGCCGTGGCCGGCCCACGGGGGCGGCGCGGTGCGCCGGAGGCGCCGCCGCGGGCCGCCGGTGCGCCGCGTCCTCCGCGGCCCGGCGGCATGAGCTGGGCGGCGGCCCGATCGTGGGGCAGGATGACGGTGTGCTGCTCATCGAACTGGCCCGGACGTCGGCGGCGGTCGCCGCGGACTCATCTCGCAAGGCCAAGATCGGGCACCTCGCCGAGCTGTTGCGCCGGGCCGGCCCCGATGAGGCGGAGATCGCGATCGCCTACCTCTCCGGTGAGCTGCCGCAGCGGCAGATCGGCGTCGGCTGGCGCAGCCTGCTGGACCTGCCCGGCCCGCGGCAGATCGCCACGGCGACCGTCACGCAGGTCGACGCGATGCTCGAGCGGATCAAGGCCCAGTCCGGCCCCGGATCGCAGGCCGCTCGGCGGGAGCTGCTCGGCGAGCTGTTCGCCTCGCTGACCGAGCAGGAGCAGTCGTTCCTGCGGCGGCTGCTCGCCGGTGAGCTGCGCCAGGGCGCGCTCGAGGGCGTGATGATCGAGGCGATCGCCGCCGCGGCCGAGGTCCCGGCCCAGGAGGTCCGCCGGGCCCTCACCCTGCGCGGCTCGCTCCCCGCGGTGGGGGCGGCGGCGCTGCGGGGCGGGGTCGCCGCCCTGCGGGAGTTCCGGCTGGAGGTCGGCCGGCCGGTCGCGCCGATGCTCGCCCAGAGCGCGCCGAGCGTCACCGCGGCCTTGGAAAAGATCGGCGGCCCCGCCGCGATCGAGTGGAAGTTCGACGGCGTCCGGGTGCAGGCGCACCGGAAGGGCGGCTGGGTCGGGGTGTTCACCCGCACCCTCGACGACATCACCGCCCAGGTGCCCGAGCTGGTGGAGGCCGTGCTCGCCCTCCCCGACGACGACCTGGTGCTCGACGGCGAGGTGATCGCGCTCCGGCCCGACGGGCGGCCCGAGCCGTTCCAGGTCACCTCCGGCCGGGTGGCGAGCCGCACCGATGTGGCCGCGCTCCGCAAGAGCGTGCCGCTCAGCGTCTTCTTCTTCGACGCCCTGCGCGTCGGCGGGGCCGATCTGCTCGACCTGCCCGGCTCGGAGCGGCACGCCGCGCTCGAGGCGGCCGTCCCGGCCGAGCTGATCGCCCCCAGGATCGTGACCGGGGACCCGGACGAGGGCGAGCGGTTCTTCTCCGACGCCATCCAGCGCGGCCACGAGGGCGTGGTGGTGAAGTCCCCGCAGACGCCGTACACCGCGGGCCGGCGCGGGGCGGGGTGGATCAAGGTCAAGCCGCGGCACACCCTCGATCTCGTGGTGCTGGCCGCCGAATGGGGCAGCGGGCGGCGCACCGGGTGGCTCTCCAACCTGCACCTCGGCGCATACGACCCGGAGACCGGCGGCTTCGTGATGCTCGGCAAGACCTTCAAGGGCCTCACCGACGAGCTGCTGGCCTGGCAGACCGAGCGGCTGCTGCGGCTCGCCGTGGGCCCCACCGACGGCTGGGTGGTCACGGTGAAGCCCGAGCTGGTCGTGGAGATCGCCTTCGACGGGGTGCAGCGCTCGCCCCGGTACCCCGGCGGGATGGCGCTCCGGTTCGCCCGGGTGCTGCGCTACCGGCCGGACAAACGGCCCGAGCAGGCCGACACCGTGGCCGCGGTTCGCGCGCTGCTCCCCCGCTGACGCCGGCCGGCCCGCCGGAGCGGGTCAGCGCACGAGCCGGACGGTGAGCGGGTACCGGAACTCCCGGCCGAGCAGCGCGGCGCACCCGCCGACCACGGGAAGCACGATCGCGAGGACCCACACGACCGGCAGGAGCAGGATCCCGACGATGGTGATCGGCAGCAGCAGGGTCGCGCCGAGGACGGTGAGGTGGAAGTTGAGCGCCTCGATCGCGTGCCCTCTGATGTAGGGCGCGTGGCGGCCGGCCGACATGAGCATGATCAGCGGGCCGATCATGAACAGCCCGCAGAGGGTGAGCAGGTGGGCCGCTGCCGCGCCGACCCGGTCCCCGCTGTCGACGGGCGCGTCCACCTTCCACGTCGGCGTCCACCGCGGCCGGGCCGGGCCGCGCAGATCGGCGACCGCGTGGTGGAGGTCGGCGGCGGTCCTGGCGCTCATCGCGAGCTGGAGCCGCTCGTCCATCTCTGCCTTGTCGAGCCTGCCGTCGGCGAAGGCCGTCTTGATCTCCTCGACCGCCCGCTCCCGGTCGCCGTCGGACACGCGGAGGCCGGGATGCGCCACGGGTGGGCGCGCCGGTCGTGTCGTCGTCACCGACATGCGAAGCCGTCCCTTCCGTCGCTGGACCTGGCACCTCGTGAACCATCCTCGGCACCGGGCGCGCGATCGGCATCAGGGACATCCCCGAGTTCGGCCCTGACGGGTCACTGAGATCGATCCGCGTGTCTTATGCGCACGCGACAAACGCGGCGTTATACACGATTCATGAAGTGGTTTGATCCTTATGGTCTCCGGCGGCTTCGAGGGAGACGGATGGCGAAGCTGGACCGGGAGGCGACCACGGCGGACATCGAGGCGCTCATCGAGTTCGCCAAGACCCGGCGGGGCGTGGAGTTCTACGTGGAGCCGGAGACCTTCGCCACCACGATGACGGCCGTCGCCGTGGCGCACGACGGCGAGTGGATGCGCCGGCGGGTCGGCTCCCCCGCCGTGATCCACCGGGTGGCGCGGAAGCTCGGCCTGCCCGTCTACGACGTTCAGCTCACCGGCTACCCCGCCCGGATGCGGGCGTACAACGAACGCCGCCGCAAGGAAGAGGACGGCGGCCCTTCCGAGGCACCTGACGCGGACGCGCCCGAGTTTTCCTGACGCAGTCACCGGGCCGCTCCGGGCTGCGCCCGGGCGAGCAACCGGTGCAGCGGCAGGAGCCAGCTCGCCCTCGGCGGCCCCATCTCCCGGTCGAGATCCCCGGGGGTGGGCATACGGCCGCGGAACGCCGCGGGCGGGACGAGACCGGTGACCGCCTGGCGGAGCAGGATCGCCATCGAGTACCCCGGGTCCGCCGCGAGCGCCCGCTCCACGGCGACCCCGGCGAGCACACCGTCGCCCCGCCACCAGGAGGCGGCGGCGAGCAGCGAGGCGGCCGGCGCGGCGAAGCCCGGCTCCAGCCGCCTGGTGACGTCCCGCCAGAGCGTGACGTGGGCGTCGCTGTCGTCGATCAAGGCCCACGCCTCATCCCGGATCCGGATGACCGCGAGGTCGAGCCCGAGCCGGGCCACCTCGTGGTCGGTGAGGCGGCCGCCCGAGCCGTACCGGCGGACGGCGTCGCGCACCCGTGCCAGCCCGTCGGCCACGAACGCCGCGGCGAACCCGTCGTCGCGGAGCGCGGTCTCGGTCAGCCTCGCCCGGAGCTCCCGCACCACCCGCCCGGTGATCCGCCGCATGGCCGCGCCACCGCTGGGCTCGAGCGAGCGCAGCAGGCTCTGCCGGTCGGGCAGGGCGACCAGGCCGTGGAGGACGGCCTCGGCGGCGACCCGGCTGGAGAACGGGTCGTACGGGATGCCCTCGGCCGGATGGCAGCCGAGGCCGGGGCACGAGTAGGTCCAGTAGCGCCCGCCCTCGGCGCGCAGGGCCTCGGCCACGCGGATCCCCGCCCGGGCGAGCAGCCCGGTGACCGTGCCCACCGCCGGGGTGACGAGCCGCTCCGGGCCGTACCCGGCGAGGATCACGGCGGTCACCCCCTCGCGCCGGAGCACCGGGACGATCCGGCCGATCCGGTCCGGGGCGAGCGGCAGATCCCACCGGGCGCTGAGCCGTAACTCCTCCCCGGCGGAGCCGATGACCACCATGCTGTCGGCGGGGTGGAAGCCGATGAGGTACGGCACCGCGGCGAGGAGGTCGGCCGGGCCGGTGAGGAGCAGCGTCGGTTTCATGCCCTCAGAGGGTGCCCCGGCGCGCCGCCCCGGATGCCGCCCCGGGCCGATCCTGTGGATGACGCGGGCCGTACCGGGCGCACGGCCCCGGTACGGCGCCGGATGCGGTCGTCGCTGTGGAAGCCGCGCTCGCCTGGGGCGGTTCGGGTGCGTGTCACTCCATGACGTGGCCTCAAGTGGAGGCCGCGCTCACCCGGCGGCGGCCTGCGCCGTGCTCACCCGCTCAGGGCGCGCCCAGGGCGTCCGCCACTGCGGCCGCCACCCTCCGGCCCGGCCCGGGCAGCGGCCGAGCTGTTCTCACGCGGCGATCGCGCCGGCGGACCGGGGTTCCCGCGCCAGGTGGAGCCGGACGAGCATGGTGGCGCCGGCCACGATCGCCGGCATGAGGATGACGTTCACCAGCGGCAGCATGGAGGCGAGGAAGACCGGGACCCCGAACCCCAGCGCGGCCGGCATCCTGCCGCGGAGCAGGGCGAACCGCTCCTTGCGCAGGATCCCCCGGCGTTCCATGCTCACCGTGGTCAGCTCCGCGGTGAGGAAGAACCCCTCGACCAGCGCGGCGATCACCGGGATCACCGTCTGCCCGATCACCGGGACGAACCCGAGCAGGAAGAGCGGCACGGTGAACATCAGCATGTAGCCGAGGATCACCGCGCTGTCCCGGATCGAGCGGAAGAACGTCCGCCAGAAGGGCTGGTCGGCGGTCTCGGGCAGCCCGCCGAGGTCCTCCTCGACCTTCTCCGACAGCTTCTCGTAGAACGGCTCGCCGATGGCGAGCGTCACCGCCGTGTAGGTGAACACGGAGAGCCCGACGCCCCCGGCGACGAGCAGGAAGGCGAGGATGCGCCGGAACGCGTCCCGCCAGCCCCAGTCGTCGGCGAACGGCGTCAGCCAGGCGGCGACGTCGACCGCGTTGAACAGGAGCCATACGATCGCCGCGGCGTGGAGCAGGAGCGAGATCAGCGCGGGGAGCAGCCCGAACAGCCACCACCTGCGGTGGGCCATCACCCACGCCAGACCCCGGAACAGGCAGCCGCAGCCCGCGACGAGATCACGCAGTGCGCTCCTCACCCTGATCATCATGCCGGGCAGACTAGCGCCAAAGCCGCGTGACGGGCACCCCGATCTCGGCGAGCAGGCGGCGCAGCAGGGGCAGCGAGACGCCGATCACGTTGCCGTGGTCGCCGTCGATGCCGTCCACGAACCAGCCGCCGAGGCCGTCGAGGGTGAAGGCCCCGGCGACCCGCAGCGGCTCCCCGCTCGCCACGTAGGCGGCGATCTCCTCGTCGTCCGGGGTGCCGAACCGCACGAGGGTGGCGGCGACGTCGGAGGCGCGGCGGCCGGCCGCGACGTCGATGACGCAGTGCCCGGTGAGCAGCCGCCCGGTCCTCCCCCGCATCATCCGCCACCGGGCGATCGCCTCCTCCGGTGACGCGGGCTTGCCGTACGCGACGCCGTCGAGCTCGAGCACGGAGTCGCAGCCGAGGACGATGCCGTGGCTGAGCGTGGCGGCGACGGCGGCGGCCTTCGCCTCGGCGAGGGCGAGGCAGAGCCGTTCCGGGGTCTCGGCGGTGATCGCCGTCTCGTCGACGCCGCTGACGATGACCTTGGGGTCGAGCCCGGCCCCGCGCAACACGTTGAGGCGGGCGGGCGAGGCGGAGGCGAGCACGAATTCGGTCACGATCGGACAGCCTAGTTTGCTCCTAGTATGGGTCCCCGTTGATCAGGCGCCAGAACCGATATTCCTGGCTTAAGGGGCTTTCGTGGCGAAAACTACGTTACGCGCGCGCTTGCGATATTGGTTCGACAACACCATGGCCAAGGGCACGGTCGCCCTGATCGGCTGGCTCGGCCTGGTCTCGTTCGCGCTGATCCTGGTGATCAGCGCGCTCGCCATGTGGATCACCCCGGGTGAGGCGGGGACCGACGGATGGCCCGGCGCGCTCTGGCTGATCCTCATGCGCACGCTGAGCCCTGGCAAGATCGCCAGCGACACCGGAACCGCTCCCTATCTCGCGCTGATGCTCGCCGCCTCCCTCGGCGGCATCTTCATCGTGAGCACCCTGGTCGGCGTGCTCTCCTCGGGCTTCCGCAGCAAGATCGAGGAGCTGCGCAAGGGCCGCTCCCGGGTCATCGAGCGCGGCCACATCGTGATCCTTGGCTGGTCCGAGCAGGTCTTCACGATCGTCTCCGAGCTGGTCAAGGCGCACGCGAGCCAGCGGCACTCGGCCATCGCGATCCTCGCCGACAAGGACAAGGTCAGCATGGAGGACGCGATCCGGGACCGGGTCGGCGACACCGGCCGGACGCGCGTGGTGTGCCGCACCGGCAAGCCCACCGAGCCGAGCGACCTCGACCTGCTCAGCCTGGAGACCGCGCGGTGCGTGGTCGTGCTCTCCCCGCAGCGGGACGACCCCGACGCGCACGTGATCAAGACGCTGCTCGCCCTGACCAAGCGGGCCGGCCACCATCCCCCGGTGGTCGCGGCGATCGCCTCGTCCCGCAACATGGCCGCCGCCCGGCTCGCCGGCGGCCCCGCCGTCCACCTGGTCGACAGCGAGGACCTCATCTCCCGGCTGATCGTGCAGTCGACCCGCCAGTCCGGGATGTCGGTGATCTGCATGGACCTGCTCGACTTCGACGGCGGCGAGATCTACCTGCGCCGGGAGCCCGCGCTCGCCGGCCGCACGTACGGCGAGGCGCTCCACGCGTACCGCACCGCCAGCGTCATCGGCCTGCGCCGGCCGGACGGGGTCGTCCTCAACCCGCCCATGGACACGGTGATCGACCCCGCCGACGAGATCGCCATGATCGCCGAGGACGACTCGCTCATCCGGCTGGCCGACGGCGCCCCGGAGACGGACGACCGGCACATCGTCTCCGCGGACACCACCGTCGCCGGCCCGGAGCGGACCCTCATGCTCGGGTGGAACGAGCGGGCTCCGAAGATCATCCGCCATCTCGACGCCTACGTCCCGCCGGGCTCGGTGCTCGACGTCGCGAGCGACCATCCCATGGCGGGCGGTGATCTGGCGGGCCTGGCCAACCTCAAGGTGAACGTCAAGGAGTGCGACACCACCGACCGCTTCGCGCTGGAGTCGCTCTCCGTCGGCCTCTACCAGCACGTGATCGTGCTCTCCGACGACCGGTACGACCCGCACCACGCGGACACGCGGACGCTCATGACGCTGCTGCAGCTCCGGGACATGCAGCGGACCCTCGGCGACCGCTACTCGATCGTGAGCGAGATGCACGACGAGAACAACCGGGAGCTCGCCGAGGTCACCGAGGCCGACGACATCGTGATCAGCAACACGGTGATCGGGCTGCTGCTCGCCCAGCTCGCCGAGAACCCGTACCTGTCCCAGGTGTTCGGCCACCTCTTCGACCCCGAGGGATCGGAGATCTACGCGCGGCCGGTCGAGGAGTACGTCACCCCCGGGGTGCCGGTCACCTTCCCCACGCTGATCGAGTCGGCGCGCCGGCGCGGCCAGACCGCGATCGGGTTCCGGCTCTCCGAGCAGGCCACGGTGCCGCCCCACTTCGGCGTGGTGCTCAACCCCGACCGGTCCCGTGCGGTGACCTTCCGCAAGGGCGACCACGTGATCGTCCTGGCCGAGGGCTGAGCACCACGCCGAGGGGGGCCTCAGAGCACCTTGAGCGACGACATCACCTTGTTGATGTCACGCCAGTGCCTCTTCTGGGCATCCGGAATGGTGATGAACACCAGAGCGGGCTTCTTCTGCGGCACGTCGATGAGCGCGACGGCCGCCATCGAGCTCCGCTTCTTGTCCTTGATGGTGTAGCCGACCCGGTAGCCGAGCAGCCAGCCCTTCCGCTTGCCGACCTTGATGGACTGCGACGCCGTCCATGTGATCGTTCCACCGGACGGGTGATGGTTGAGCGTCCACCGGGCGGCCAGCAGGGCGGTGTCGCGCAGGCTGTCCTGCACGGGGATGGGAACCGGGCAGGAGACGAGCATGCCGCGGAACTCCAGCCCCTTCACCTTGGGCAGCACCTGCCGGGAGGCGAAGGGATTGGCCGTGGCCCGCCGCCATACCTTGCCGAGCCGCGGAAGGGCCACGCCGGACCGGCGATCCTTGATCAGGCCGCGGGTCGGGGCGGCCCGCCCCGACAGCGTCTTCAGCTTCCGCTGCTTCTCCGGGAGCGCGGGCACCCGTGGGTCGGCGAGCGCCACGGTGAGCGGGTCGCCCTTGGCAGACGGGCTCGCCGCGGGGCTCGGCGCCGCGCTCCCGGACGCCGACGCCGTGGCAGCCGGGACGGCGTTCGACGCCGTCGCCGGGACCGCGGTGGCCGGTACGGAGACGGCGGGAAGGGAGGGCCGGGCCGCGACGGTCGTCGGTGTGGGGTCGTCCTTTCGGGTCAGCAGCACCACCGCGGTGACCGACCCGGCCACCGCGACCGCGGCGACACCGGCCAGCGCCCGGTAAACCACCCGCATCGGCAGGTCACCCAGGCTTCTGCTCGGCGGGTTGGGCGGAACCTGCGCCTCCGGCACCGTGATCTTCGGGAGGGGCGTGGTCTCCGCCTCGGCCGCTACATACGAAGGGACGGCTTTCGTCCCAAATTCCCCAGATGACACGTGTGGGAGCGTACGGCATCTCCCACGGCTTGGGGGTGGAGATCGCTGTCACACTTCAAGAACACCCAGCCCGCAGCCCGCTCCCCCGCGACCGCCGGCCGCACCGGGCCCGGCGCGGTGCCCGGCAAGATCCCGGCCATGCCGTACGGCACGGCGCCCGGGCGGGGCTGCGGTGCGGCATGGCCACGGCACCCAGGCGGGGCTCCGGTGCGGCACGGCCAGGGCACCCAGGCGGTGCTCCGGTGCGGCACGGCCAGGGCACGGCACACGGGCGTAGCTCCCGGTGCGGCACGGCGCACGGCTCCACGGGCACCCCGCCTGCCACATACCGGCACCGCACCCGCCCACCACCGAGGACCACCCCACCGCCCCTGGGACGGTCACGGGTCGGCTCAGGAGCCGCCGGGACGCCGGGCCAGGCCGACGACCGGCAGCCCGCCGGGCACGCCGCCCTCGATCAGCCGCCACACCGCGTCCGTGTCCAGATGCGCCTCGATCAGGTCGGCGAGCGCGTCGAGCCGGGCCTCCCGGCGCTCGGCGAAGGAGACCGTGCCCGGGGTCCAGTCCCGCCCGGCGCACCGGGCCACCTCGGCGAGGAAGGCGCGCCGGAACGCATCGCCCTCGAAGATCCCGTGCCAGGTGGTGCCCCACACCGACCCGGCCCGGCAGCCGTCGAGGAACGGCTCCCCGCCCTCGGCCGTGACCCGGCCGTGGTGGATCCGGTAACCGGCCACCGGGTGGCCCCGCCAGGTACCTTGCACCAAGTCGAGCACCTTCTCCGGTGTGAACACGGTGCGCACGGGCAGGAGGCCGAGCCCGGGGACCCGGCCCGCGCGGCTCTCCACCCCGTCGTCGATGACGGCGCCGAGCATCTGCAGCCCGCCGCAGATCCCGAGCACGGGCCGTCCGTCCGCCGCCCGCCGGCGCAAGGCGTCGCCGATCCCGCGCTCGCGCAGCCATGCCAGGTCGGCGACGGTCGTCCGGGTGCCGGGCACGATGACCAGGTCCGCCTCCGCCACCTCGGCCGGGGTGGCGACCAGGCGCACGCTCACCCCCGGCTCCGCCGCCAACGGGTCCACGTCGGTGACGTTCGACATGCGCGGGAGCCGTACCACCGCGACCCGCAGGACGTCCCGGCCGGCGGGTGGGGTGAGCAGGTCGGGGCGTTCGCCGAGATCGAGGGAGTCCTCGGCGTCGAGCCACAGCCCGGACCGCCAGGGCAGCACGCCGAGGCAGGGCCGCCCGGTGGCGGCCCGGAGCCACTCGAGCCCCGGTTCGAGCAGCGCCGCGTCCCCGCGGAACTTGTTGATGACGAAGCCGGCGATGTGCCGCTGGTCGGCGGGGTCGAGCACGGCGAGCGTGCCGGCGAGGTGGGCGAAGACCCCGCCCCGGTCGATGTCCCCGACCACGAGCACGGGCAGGTCCGCAGCGCGGGCGAGCCCCATGTTGGCGATGTCGCGCGGCCGCAGGTTCACCTCGGCCGGGCTGCCCGCGCCTTCGCAGACCACCACGTCGAACCGGCGGCGCAGCCCGGCGAGGGCGTCCAGGGCGACCTCGAGGAGGGGTGGCGTGCGCGTCCAATAGGAACGCGCATCCACCATGTCGTACGGCCGGCCGAGCACGACCACGTGGGAGTGCCGCTCCCCCGCGGGTTTGATCAGCACCGGGTTCATCGCGGCCTCCGGCTCGACGCGGGCGGCCGCCGCCTGCATCGCCTGGGCGCGGCCGATCTCACCGCCGTCGGCGGTGACCATGGAGTTCAGCGCCATGTTCTGCGCCTTGAACGGGGCGACCCGCACCCCACGGCGGGCCAGCCACCGGCACAGGCCGGCCACGACGACGCTCTTCCCGGCGCCGGAGGTGGTCCCGGCGACGAGGAGCGCCCCCTTCCACGCCCGGGGTGTCGCCTTCGTCCTGTTCATCGCGGGCAACCGTAGCAGAAACCGGACGGCCGCGAGGCGGCGGGGCCTGAGCGGGCGGCACGGCGGTGGCGGGCCGGTCCGACGGCCCGGAACGCCGGCCTAGGGTGCGACGGGACCGCGCGGCATCCGCCGGGGCTCACGGAGAGCCGATGCCCACGGAAAAAGGCCGGTCCCGGCGCGTCCGTCGTCCGGACGGGCCGGGACCGGCCTCGCTGGTGGAGCTATGGGGATTTGAACCCCAGACCCCCTCCATGCCATGGAGGTGCGCTACCGGACTGCGCTATAGCCCCGTGCCGCGATCTCGGCTGCCCCGTCAGTGTAGCGGACGTTCGGAGTTCCGCGTAATCGGACGGGCGTCAGCGCTCCCCCAGTGACGCAACGAAGCGCGACATCCCGGCGATCCAGCGGTCGGTGTCGTCGTACTTCCGGCGGACGTACTCGGCCACCTCGGGGTGCGGAAGGATGAGGAACCGCTCCTCGGCGAGGGCGTCGACGACCTGGGCGGCGACGTCGTCCGGGTCGAGCAGGGGCGCCGCCTTCGCCACCCCGCGGGCGGTGAGGTGGTCCTCCGCGAGCCCGCGCTCCATCATCGGCGTGCGCACGCCCTGCGGGCAGAGCACGCTCACCCGGATGCCCTTCGCCCGGTAGTGGATGGCGAGCCATTCGGCGAAGGAGATCGCGGCCGCCTTGCTCACCGCGTACGGCGCGTCGCCCGGGCAGCTGACCAGCCCGGCCGCGGAGCAGGTGTTGAGCAGGTAGCCGCCGCCGCGCTCCACCATGCGGGGGACGACGGCCCGGGCCGCGTAGACGTGCGCGAGCGTGTTCACCGCGAGCGCCCGCGACCAGTCCGCGTCGGACGCGTCCAGGCCGTGCCCGGTGATGATCCCGGCGTTGGAGCAGAAGAGGCCGATGGGGCCGAACTCCCGCTCCGCCACGTCGGCCAGGGCGCGGACCTCCGCCTCGACCGTGACATCGGCCCGCACGGCCAGCGCCCGGTCGCCGATCTCACGGGCCACCGCGGCCGCGCCCGCCTCGTCGACGTCGGCCACCACCACCCCGGCCGCGCCCTCGGCGGCGAAGCGCCGGGCCAAGGCCCGCCCGATGCCGCTCGCCGCGCCCGTCACGACGACGACCTCGCCCGTGACCCGCATGCGCCACCTCTCAGACCGACCAGTCGGTATGACACGCTACGCCGCAGGGCCTGATGCCGTCAACGGCTCCATCGGGTCCGCGGCCGGCCTGGCTCGGGCGGGACGGCGTGCCCGGGCTGCCGCCGAAGCCGGGGCCCGCCTGGTCCGCCGATGGGCTCAGGACCGTCCCAGCGCGCGATGGGCCGCGAGGTGGAGACTTCGGCAACCGGCCAACGCACTGACCGTCCTCGCGCGCGGTGGGCCGCGTGGCGCGCATCCGGCGATGGGCCGCGGATGGCGGGCCCACGCGGCGAGCGGCCGCCGCACGGCCGCGCCCGGGCCCCTGCAAAAGTTCTCGGCGCCGCGTCCGGTGGGGACGCCGCCCGCCCCTCGGGCAGCCCGATCGGGAGCGTCTCAGGACGCCCAGCGGCCGTACACCCGCTGCGGCGGTGCACCGCGCCCGCTCGGCCGTACGGCGTTGCGGGGCCGGGGTCGCGGAACCGATCCTGGGCCGAGATACACTGAGGCCACCCCTGCCGATCAGGGGTGGCCTCCGCCGGTGGAGCTATGGGGACTCGAACCCCAGACCCCCTCCATGCCATGGAGGTGCGCTACCAGCTGCGCTATAGCCCCGGAAGTCGCGTTCAGTTTACTGGAAACCCGGCGTAGCCGGTAATCGGCGCCGCCGCCCGGGCACGGCCACCGGCCGTCAGCCGGAGGACCGCTTCTTGAACAGCCAGTACAGGCCGATCACCGGCAGCACGAGGGGCACGAAGCCATAGCCGCTGCCGTACCCGGACCAGACCGTCGCGCGCGGGAACGCCTCGGGCTGGGTGAGGCTCAGCGTGCCGATGATCAGCACCCCGGCCAGCTCGATCAGGCATGCGGCGAGCGCGACCTTCCGCGCGCCGGTCGCGAGCGCGACGGTGAGCACGATGTAGACCACCGCGGCGAAGGCCGAGAGCAGGTACGCGACCGGCGCCTCGGCGAAGCGGGTGGCGATCTGCACGGCGGCACGGGCGGAGGCGGCGAGGGCGAACACCGCGTAGACCGCGACGAGCACCCGCCCGGGCCCCGAGCGCACGGCGTGTTCCACCTGACTCATCCGGCATCCCAGATCTGCAGCAGTCTTCCGAGCATGACCGCGACGGTGAACGCGCCGACCGCGATGACCCCCGGGCCCCAGCGAGTGCGCTCCGCCCGCCCCCACCACACGGCGGCCGGCGGGATCACCAGGACGGCGAACAGGTAACCGAGGAAGGTCGCCTTCTCGGTCACCCGCCCGAGGCCGGACAGGGCCATGGCCGCCTGCACGAGGAGCGAGAGCTCCAGCAGCACGAGAGCCGCCATGAGCACGACACCCATGGGACGGTTCCTGATGGCGGTGATCAACGCGATCAGGGCGACCAGCAACGAGGCGCCGATGAGAGCGCCCGAAAACGCACCGTTCATGATGCGCCATCCGTCGGGGACATGACCTGTAGCGTACCGGCCGGGCGCGGCGCCCCGTGATCGAGGGGAAGGCCGGACAGGACCGGCCGGGTGATGCGGCACCCGGCGGCCGGCGGCCCCGAGGGGCTCGGCACACACGCCGAGGGCCGGTGCTTTCCCGGCTCTGTGTCCTCACCGGCGGGGCCGGCGACGCCTCGCGAGCCATCCCGAGAGCCGGCGTCCCGTCCGGGCGGAAGAGCGCGCCGTCCTCGCCGGTGCTCGTTGAGCCGTCCCGCGGGTCGATGCTCCGGTTCAGCGGGCGATTACGGCACCCGGCCCGGCAAGGCAGGCACCACCTCGCGAGCCATCCCGAGAGCCGGCGTCCCGTCCGGGCGGAAGAGCGCGCCGTCCTCGCCGGTGCTCGTTGAGCCGTCCGGCGGGCCGATGTCCCGGCCCGGAGGAAAGGCACGGCGCACGGCCGGGCAAGGCCGGCGGCGCCTGATGAGCCACCCTGCCGGCCGGTGTCCCGGCCCATGCGGGCGAGCGCGGTGGCCGGTCCGCCAGAGCAGGCGGCACCGCGTGAACCGCCCCGGCGAGAGCAAGGCCTGGGCCTGGCGGCCGGTCCGGCAGCGCCGGCAGGACGGGGCGGGCGGCGCCGCGAACCGCCTCCGCGGCCCGGTCAGCCGTTCGGGGTGTCGTCGCTGCTGACCGGTTCGGGCAGGGTGCCCGCGTTGTGCTCCAGGAGGCGCCAGCCCTTGGCGTCCTCCTCGAGGACCGACCAGGAGCAGTTCCCCAGGCCGCCGAGCACCGACCAGAGCTCCTGGGGCAGGCCGAGCAGCCGCGCGATGCCGAGCCGGATCGCCGCACCGTGCGAGACCACGACGAGCAGGCCGCCGTCGTCGAGCTTCGCCCGCCACCGCAGGATCGCCCCGGCGACCCGTTCGGCCACGTCGGCCGGGTCCTCTCCCCCGGGGGCCTCCCACTTCTCGTACTCGACCGGCCAGCCGGCCTTGATCTCCTCGCGGGTCAGCCCTTCCCACGCGCCGCCGCCGCGCTCGCGCAGGTCCTTGTCCACGAAGATCTCGAGGTTGGTGAGCCGGGCGAGCGGCACGGCTGTGTCGTACGCGCGGCGCAGATCCGATGAAACGATCATCGTCGGCCGCAGTGCGGCGAGCAGGGACGCGGCGCGCTCGGCCTGGGCGACGCCGACCTCGTTGAGGGCGATGTCCGAGTGCCCTTGGAAGCGATGCTCGACGTTCCACACCGTCTGCCCGTGCCGGAGGCAGACCACCCGGCGGCTCATGCCGCCTCCTCACGGACCCGGCTCACGCCTCGGCTCCATGCGCGCGCTGGGCGGCCGCCAGGGCGACGCTCTCCGGCAGCTGGATGGGCGGGCAGTCCTTCCACAGGCGCTCCAGGGCGTAGAAGCGGCGGTCCTGCTCGTGCTGGACGTGCACGACGATGTCGAGGTAGTCGAGCAGCACCCAGCGGCCCTCGCGCTCGCCCTCCCGCCGGACCGGCTTGGCGTCGGCCTGCACCCGCAGGCGCTCCTCGATCTCGTCCACCACGGCGCGGACCTGGCGGTCGTTCGAGGCCGAGCAGAGCAGGAACGCGTCGGTGATGACGAGCCGGTCGCTCACGTCGTACGCGATGATGTCGTCGGCCAGCTTCTCCGCGGCCGCCTCGGCGGCGATGCGGATGAGCTGGAGCGATCTCTCAGATGCGGTCACGATACGGTTCTGTCCTCCATTGACGGCTCTATCAGAGTGCCCGGTCGGTGCCCACCGGACAACCGTCTTTCCCGGACTTGACCCTATCGGGGGTTATGGGAGCTCCAGTTCGGCCGCGCTCGCCGCGCCGCCCGGGAACGCGCCGCGCCCGCTCGGCCGGCCGTACGCGCCCCGCGGAGCCCACCGGAACGCGCATCAGGGGTCCCGGTAGAGGCCGCGCTTGTTGATGTACTGCACGATGCCGTCGGGCACGAGGTACCAGATCGGCTCCCCGGCCGCGACCCGCTTGCGGCACTCCGACGAGGAGATGGCGAGCGCGGGGACCTCGATCAGGGTGACCTTGTCTCTGGGCAGCCCCGGGTTGCGGAGCGTGTGCCCCGGGCGGGTGCACCCGACGAAGTGCGCCAGCTCCAGCAGCTCCTCGGTGTTGCGCCAGCTCAGGATCTGCGCGAGCGCGTCGGCCCCGGTGATGAAGTACAGCTCCACGTCCGGCCCGTAGATGGCCGAGATGTCGCGCAGCGTGTCGATCGTGTAGGTCGGCCCCGGCCGGTCGATGTCCACCCGGCTCACCGAGAACCGGGGGTTCGAGGCCGTCGCGATCACCGTCATGAGGTAGCGGTCCTCGCGGGACGACACGGTCCGGTCGGCCTTCTGCCACGGTTGCCCGGTCGGGACGAACACCACCTCGTCGAGATTGAAATGGTGCGCCACCTCGCTCGCCGCCACCAGGTGACCATGGTGGATCGGGTCAAAGGTGCCGCCCATGATGCCCAATCGACGGGTAATGCCCCCATTCTTCATGCGACGGACCATAACGTGTCCACTCAAATCACCCGAAAACCGCCCCATCTTGATCACTAGAGCGCCGCGCGCCTCCGGGCGATGGGACATAGCATGCGGGCATGACCACTCCCGACCGCAAGCGCGTACAGCTCCCCGATATCAGCCCGCGGGCCTACGAGCACCCGGCCGACCGCTCCGCACTGGTGGCGATGCGCTCGCTCAGCGGGTTCGACTCGGTGCTCAAGCGGATGTCCGGGCTGTTCAGTGAGCGCCGCCTGCGCCTCATGTTCCTGGCATCCGCCGTCCGCTGCACCGATACCCAGTTCCGCGCGCTCCACGACATCGGCCGGGATTGCGCCTACATCCTCGACCTGCCCAAGGTCCCGGAGATCTACGTCCAGCAGGACCCCGTGGCCCGCGCGCAGGCGATCGGCTTCGACGAGCCGTTCATCGTCGTCTCGACCGGGATGCTCGACCTGATGGACCAGGAGGAGCTGCGGTTCGTGGTCGGGCACGAGACCTCGCACATCCTCTCCGGGCACGCGGTCTACGGCACCATGCTCGCCCTGCTCACCCGGATGGCCGCCCGCGTCGCCTGGATCCCGCTCGGCTACATCGGCCTGCGGGCGATCGTCGCGGCGCTCGAGGAGTGGCAGCGCAAGGCCGAGATGTCGGCCGACCGGGGCGGCCTGCTCGCCGGGCAGGACCCCGACGCCGCGCTGCGCGCCCTGATGAAGATCGCGGGCGGGTCGCGCCTCCACGAGATGAACATCGAGGCCTTCCTCGACCAGGCCCGGGAGTACGACACCGCCGGCGACGTGCGCGACGGCCTGCTGAAGGTGCTCAACCTGCTCGGGACCACCCACCCGTTCGCGGTCACCCGGGTGGCGGAGCTCGACCGGTGGCGGCGCAGCGGGCAGTACGCCGCGATCCTCTCCGGCGACTACCCGCGGCGGCGGGACGACGGGCACGTCAGCGTCACCGAGGAGATCAAGGCGGCGGCCGAGTCCTACCGCCGGGCGTGGACGGAGTCGCAGGACCCCTTCGTCGGCCTGCTCCGGGACGTCGCCGAGGGCGCGGTCCACGCGGGCGAGCGCATCTTCAACCGGTTCGCCCGCCGGAGCGGCTGAACACCGGGGAGAGCCCGATGCCCGGCCGCCCCGGCGGCCGGGCCCTAGACGACCAGCGACACCGCCTGCACGGCCAGCGAGCAGAGCGCGACGAAGCCGCCGAGCAGCGCGAGCGTCCGCAGGTCGGTACGGCGCAGCGCGGGGAGCGAGGCGCCGGCCCGCTCCACCTCCCGCCCGATGATCAAGGCGCTCACCGCGCCGAACGCGAACCCGGCGATCGTGACCGGCATCACCTGGGTCCACCACTCGGGCGGGAGCTGCCCGGTCCCGGTCACCGCCCACAGCGTCGCGAACCCGGCGATCGCGGCCGGCAGCCCCGGCCAGCAGACCACCGTGACCAGGGACCCGGCCAGAAGCAGCGGGAACGTCAGCGCGCGGAGCACCAGGCGGGTCCGCGGCGAGGAGCGCTTGCGCACCAGCCAGTGCCCCACCCACAGGGCCCGCACCACGGCCGAGGACGCCGCCGTGATCGCGAACGTGGCGAGCGGGTAGATCACGGAGACCACCACGCCGGGCACCGCGAGCAGCGCGAGCACGGCGAGGGCGGCGTGGCCGCCCGGGCGGCGCAGCCGCTTGGTGGGCTCCACCGGCTCCGCCGCCGTCGCCTCCTGCGCCACCGCCTCGGCCGGGCTCTCGCCCGCCCTGGCCCGGCGATCGGCAGGATCCCGCGGCCTGGCGAGCGCCACCGCGCCCCCTTCGGCCCGGAGCGCGCGCTCCTCGGCCGCCTGGCCCGCCCCCTCCGGCTGCCGCTCCCGCGCCGCCGGTACGGCCGGCCGTACCGGAACGCGCACCGGCCGGTGCGGCCGGGCGGGCCGGACCGCCGCGGGGCCGATACGGCGCTGAGGATCGCCGACCGCCCTGGCGAGCCGGGCGAGCCGGTCGGCGAGCACGGCCGCGGTCGGGCGGCGGGCCGGGTCACGGTGCAGCGCCGCGCGGATGAGCGGCAGCAGCGCCGGCGGGACCCCGGCGAGGTCCGCCTTGCCGTTGAGGATCGCGTACATCTGGGCCTCCGCCGAGCCCTCCCCGAACGTGGGGCGCCCGGTCGCGGCGAACGCCACGGTGGCGGCCCAGGCGTGCACGTCGGCCGGCTGCCCGGCCGGCTGGTTCGCGAACAGCTCGGGCGCGCTGTAGCCGGGGGTGCCGAGGAAGGTCCCGGTCTCGGTGACCCGGGTCGCGTCGACCACCTGGGCGATACCGAAGTCGATCAGCACCGGCCCCCGCTCGGCGAGCAGCACGTTCGCCGGCTTGACGTCCCGGTGCACGATGCCGGCCGCGTGGATGACCGCGAGCGCGGCGGCGAGCCGCTGGGCGAGCCGGATGAGCTCCGGTTCCGGGAGCGGGCCGCCCCGCCGCACCGCCTCGAGGAGGGTCTCCCCCTCGATGTACTCCATCACCAGGTACGGCCGGTCGCCCGAGAGGTGGGCGTCGAGCACCTTGGCGACGTGTAAGCTGTTCACCCTCCGCAGCGCGCGCACCTCGCGCTCCAGCCGTAACCGCGCCGCCGGATCGTCGACCGGGTCCCGGAGCAGCTTGAGGGCGACGCGTTCGCCACGGCGGCTCGCGGCGAGGTAGACCTCGCCCATCCCACCCCGGCCCAGGCGCTCGAGGAGCACATACGGACCGACCCGTCCCAGACGTCCAGCCATAGGTGCGCTAACCCTAGTGGGCGTTGCGGGCGAATCGGCGGAGGCGCGCCGGACGGCCGGCGGGGAATTCCCGGCCGCGCCCGCCACCGCGCGGTTCCGCCGGCCGCCGATCCGGCCTCGGCGGCGCGCCGGGTCGCCGTGGCTCAGCCCCGGACCTGCCCCTCACCCGTGTAGATCCACTTGGTGGAGGTGAGCTCGGGCAGGCCCATCGGGCCGCGGGCGTGCAGCTTCTGCGTGGAGATGCCGATCTCGGCGCCGAACCCGAACTCGCCGCCGTCGGTGAACCGGGTGGACGCGTTCACCGCGATGGCCGCCGAGTCGACCAGGGCCGCGAACCGGCGGGCCGCCTCCAGGGAACGGGTCACGATGGCGTCCGTGTGCCGCGAGCCGTACTTGCGGATGTGCGCGATCGCGTCGTCGAGCGAGTCGACCACCGCGGCCGCGATGTCGAGCGACAGGTACTCGGCGTAGAAGTCATCCTCGGTGGCGGGCACCACATCGGCGCTGTAGGCGCGCACCCGCTCGTCCCCGTGGACGGTCACCCCGGCGTCCTTGAGCGCGGCCAGCGCCCTGGGGAGGAACTCGGGGGCGACGGCCGCGTGCACGAGCAGGGTCTCGGCCGCGTTGCACACCGACGGGCGCTGGGTCTTGGCGTTGATCAGGATCCGCAGCGCCATGTCGAGGTCGGCGTCGGCGTCCACGTAGACGTGGCAGTTGCCCACGCCGGTCTCGATCACGGGGACGGTGGACTCCTCCACCACGCTGTTGATCAGCGACGCGCCGCCGCGGGGGATCAGCACGTCGACGTACTCGCGGGCCCGCATGAGCCACCGCGCCGACTCCCGGGTCTGCCCCGGGACGAGCTGCACGGCCCGCTCCGGCACCTCGGATCCGGCGAGCGCCCGCTGCATGATCCGCACCAGCGCGGAGTTCGAGGCGTACGCGCTCGACGAGCCGCGGAGCAGCACGGCGTTGCCGCTCTTGAGGCAGAGGGCGGCCGCGTCCACGGTCACGTTGGGCCGCCCCTCATAGATGATCCCGATGACGCCGAGCGGCACCCGGACCTGGCGGAGCTCCAGCCCGTTCGGGAGGGTCGTGCCGCGCACCACCTCGCCCACCGGGTCGGGCAGATCGGCGATCTGGCGGACGGCGGCGGCGATGGCCTCGATCCGGCCGGCGTCGAGCCGGAGGCGGTCGATCATCGCCGCGGAGGTCCCGCTCTCCTCCGCCCGGGCCACGTCCTCGGCGTTCGCCTCGGTGATCTCGTCGGTGGCCGCGACCAGCGCGTCGGCGATCCTCCGCAGCGCCGCGTCCTTCGGGGCGCGGGGCAGCGGCGCCAGCTCCGCGGCGGCCTCCCGCGCCGCCTGCGCGACCTTCACCAAGTCCTCTGCCTCAGACATGCCTCGCGCTCCCGTCACTCGTCGTGTGGATCCAGTATGACGATGTCGTCCCGGTGGATCAGCTCACGCTGGTACTCGGGGCCGAGCGCGCGCGCCAGCTCCCGCGTGGACCGGCCGAGCAACTCGGGGATCTCGGCCGCATCGTAGTTCACCAGCCCTCGCGCCACCCGGGTACCGGACAGATCGCACAGATCGACCGGATCACCGGCGGCGAAGTCGCCCTCGACCTTGACCACGCCGGCGGGCAGCAGGGACTTGCGGCGCAGGACCACGGCGGCCACCGCGCCGTCGTCGAGGTAGAGCCGGCCGCGGCCGGTGGTGGCGTGGGCGAGCCAGAGCAGCCGGGTGCCCGGGCGCCGGCCGCTCGGGTGGAAGAACGTTCCGACCTCGGCGCCGGCGAGGGCCTGGGCCGCGTACGCGGCCGCGGTGAGCACCACGGGCACCCCCGCACCGGTGGCAATCCGCGCCGCCTGCACCTTCGTGATCATCCCGCCGGTGCCGACGCGGCCGGAGGTGCCGAGCTCCACGCCCTTCAGGTCCTCCGGCCCCCGGACCTCGGTGATCCGGCGGGCGCCGGGACGCCGGGGATCGCCGTCGTAGAGGGCGTCGACGTCGGAGAGCAGCACCATCCCGTCGGCGTGGACGAGGTGGGCCACGAGCGCGGCGAGCCGGTCGTTGTCCCCGAACCGGATCTCGTCGGTGGCGACCGTGTCGTTCTCGTTCACGATCGGGACGATGCCGAGCTCGAGCAGCTTGGTGAGGGTCCGCTGGGCGTTGCGGTGGTGGGACCTGCGCATCATGTCGAAGGCGGTGAGCAGCACCTGCCCCACGCGCAGGCCGTACCGGGCGAACGACGAGGTGTACCGGGCGACGAGCAGCCCCTGCCCGACCGAGGCGGCCGCCTGCTGGAGCGCGAGGTCCTTCGGCCGGTCCTTCAGCCCCAGCGGGCCGAGGCCGGCCGCGATGGCGCCGGACGAGACGAGCACGATCTGGGTGCCGTCCAGCCTGCGGCGGGCGAGCACGTCGACGAGCGCGTCGATCCGGTCGACATCGATGGTGCCCTGGTCGGTCGTGAGCGAGGACGACCCGACCTTGACGACGAGCCGTTGGGCCGTGCCGATCCGACTCCTGTCCGCCATCACGCCCCCGTTAGCTGATCCTGCTGTCCGTACCCCGGGGTCCCAGGACACGCGGCGGCCCGCTCTCCGACGGATGCCAGTCGAACACGTAGCCGCCCTCCAGCGGGCCGATGATCACTTCGGCGCCGGGGCGCGCCCCGGCCTTCTCCAGCGCCTCGTCGACGCCGAGCCGCTCCAGGCGGTCGGCGAGGTAGCCGACGGCCTCGTCGTTGCCGAAGTCGGTCTGCCGGATCCACCGCTCCGGCTTCTCCCCGGTCACCTGGAACACGTTGTCGCCGATCTGCCGCACGGTGAAGCCGGGATCGCCGAGCGGCCTGGGGCGGATGATCTGCCGCGTCGGCTCCTCGGGCGGCCGGCTCGCCCGCGCCTGCTCGACCATCTCGGCCATCGCGAACGCCAGCGGCCTGAGCCCCTCCCGGCTGACCGCGGAGACCGCGAAGACCCGCAAGCCCCGCTCCTCGAACATGGGCCGGACGAACTCGGCGAGCTCCCGCGCCTCGGGCACGTCGACCTTGTTGAGCACGACCATGCGCGGCCGGTCCTGCAGCCTGCCGTACGCGGCGAGCTCGGCCTCGATCACCTCGAAGTCGCTCACCGGGTCGCGGTCCGGCTCCATCGTGGCGCAGTCGAGCACGTGCACGATCGTGGAGCAGCGCTCGATGTGGCGGAGGAAGTCGTGGCCCAGGCCCTTGCCCTGGGAGGCTCCGGGGATCAGCCCGGGCACGTCGGCGACGGTGAACACCGACTCACCGGCGGTCACCACGCCGAGGTTGGGGACGAGCGTGGTGAACGGGTAGTCCGCGATCTTCGGCCGGGCGGCGGAGAGCGAGGCGATGAGGGAGGACTTGCCGGCGTTGGGGAACCCCACCAGCGCCACGTCGGCGACGGTCTTCAGCTCCAGGAGGAGCTCGGCCTCCTCGCCGGGCTCGCCGAGCAGCGCGAACCCGGGCGCCTTGCGCTTCGGGCCGGCCAGGGCGGCGTTGCCGAGCCCGCCGGCGCCGCCCCGGGCGGCCACGTACCGGGTGCCGATGCCGACGAGGTCGACCAGGACCTCGCCGGTCTTGGCGTCCTTGACCACGGTGCCGTTCGGGACCGGGAGGACGAGGTCCTCACCGCGCGCCCCGTCCTTGTGCGATCCCATGCCCGGCCGGCCGTTGCCGGCCCGCCTGTGCGGGCGGCGGTGGTAGTCGAGCAGAGTGGACGTGCTCGCGTCCACCTCGAAGATCACGTCACCGCCGCGGCCGCCGTTGCCGCCGTCGGGCCCGCCGAACGGCCGGTACTTCTCCCGGTGGATGGAGGCGCAGCCGTTGCCGCCGTCACCCGCCTTGACGTACACCACGACGCGGTCCACGAACTCGGCCATCAGCTGCTTTCCCTCCAGCGAAAAACGATGAGGCGGATCGAAAGGCCGATCCGCCTCATCGGTACGCGTCAGCTTCCGGGCGGATCACTCCGCGACCGGGATGATGCTCACGGCACGACGGCCGCGCTTGCGGCCGAACTGCACGTGACCGGCTACCAGCGCGAACAGCGTGTCGTCGCCGCCGCGCCCGACGTTGTCACCCGGGTGGAAGTGCGTGCCACGCTGGCGCACGAGGATCTCACCGGCGTTCACGAACTGACCACCGAAGCGCTTCACACCGAGGCGCTTGGAGATCGAATCGCGGCCGTTCCGGGTGGACGATGCGCCCTTCTTGTGTGCCATGACTCACTCCCTATCGGGGGTAATCGGGGGTCTCGTCCCCCGGGGATACCTACTGTCCGGGGTTGATGGCCGTGACCTTCAGCCTGGTGTAGCGCTGGCGGTGGCCCTGCCGCTTCTTGTACCCGGTCTTGCTCTTGTACTTGAGAATGCGGATCTTGGGACCCTTGACCTCGCCGAGGATCTCGGCCGTCACCTGGTACTTGCTCAGCGTGGCGGCGTCGGTGGTGACATCGCCGTCGTTGACGACGAGCACCGCCGGCAGCGACACCGTGGAGCCCACCTCGCCGGCGATCCTGTCTACCTCGAGGACGTCCCCGACGGAGACCTTCTCCTGCCTGCCGCCGCAACGAACGATCGCGTACACCGCGAAACCCTTCTCCTGGCTAAGTGCTGAGATGCCGCGCCCCGCATCCAGCTGTCGGTAACACGACCGGCGATCCGGGCAGGCGCGCGAAACCAAGCGCGCCACTCAGGCGCGCCGGTTGCCTAGGGTACCGGATGACCGGCTCCTAGGTCGAACCGGGCGGAGCGCCGGGGTGGTTTCCTTACTCCGCCGCCTTTCCGCGGGAGCGCCGCCCCTCACGGGCGCGCCCGGCCGCGGCACCGTCATCGACGGGGATGGAATCGGTGACGGTCTCCCGCACGGTGCTGGTGGCCGCGACCACCGACGTGCTCTTGTTCTCGGCGGCGGCGAGCTTCTCGGCCACGGCCTTCTCGATCGCCATCTTGCCCTGCGTGCCGCGCGGCTCCGGCTTCTCGACCGGCTCGGACGAGATGATGATGCCCCGGCCGTTGCAGCACTCGCAGGGCGTCGAGAACGCCTCGAGCAGGCCCTGCCCGACCCGCTTCCGGGTCATCTGGACCAGGCCGAGCGAGGTGACCTCCGCGACCTGGTGCTTGGTCCGGTCACGGGACAGGCACTCGAGCAGCCGCCGGAGCACCAGCTCGCGGTTGCTCTCGAGCACCATGTCGATGAAGTCGATGACGATGATGCCGCCGATGTCCCGGAGCCGGAGCTGGCGGACGATCTCCTCCGCCGCCTCCAGGTTGTTCCGGGTGACGGTCTCCTCGAGGTTGCCGCCCTGGCCGGTGAACTTGCCGGTGTTGACGTCGATGACCGTCATCGCCTCGGTCTGGTCGATCACCAGCGAACCACCGGAGGGCAGCCAGACCTTCCGCTCCAGCGCCTTGGCGATCTGCTCGTCGATCCGGTAGGCGGTGAAGACGTCGGTCTCCTCGTCCCACTTCTTCAGCCGATCGAGCAGGTGCGGCGCGACGTAGCGGACGTACTCCTCGACCGTGTTCCACGCCTCGTCGCCCTGGACGATCAGCGTGCTGAAGTCCTCGTTGAAGATGTCGCGGACCACCCGGATCATCAGGTCGGGCTCGCCGAGCAGCAGCTCCGGCGGGCTGGCCGTCTTCGCCTTGCGCTGGATGCTCTCCCATTGCGCGGCGAGCCGGGCCACGTCGCGGCTGAGCTCCTCCTCGGTGGCGCCCTCGGCCGCGGTACGGACGATCACCCCGGCGTTCTCCGGCATCACCTTGCGGAGGATCTGCTTGAGCCTGGCCCGCTCCTTGTCCGGGAGCTTCCGGGAGATCCCGGTCATCGAGCCGTCCGGCACGTAGACGAGGTACCGGCCGGGCAGGGTGATCTGCGACGTGAGCCTGGCCCCCTTGTGGCCGATGGGGTCCTTGGTGACCTGGACCAGCACCGACTGGCCGGACTTCAGCGCCGCCTCGATCCGCTTGGGCTGGCCCTCCAGGCCCGCGGAGTCGAAGTTCACCTCGCCGGCGTACAGCACCGCGTTGCGCCCCTTGCCGATGTCGACGAAGGCCGCCTCCATCGAGGGGAGCACGTTCTGCACCTTGCCCAGGTACACGTTGCCGACGTATGACCGGTTCGACTCACGGTCCACGTAGTGCTCGACGAGCACGCCGTCCTCGAGCACCGCGACCTGGGTCCGGCCGGCATTGCGGCGGATGATCATGATGCGCTCGACGGACTCCCGCCGGGCGAGGAACTCCGACTCGGTGAGGATCAGCGGGCGCCGGCGGCCGAGCTCCCGGCCCTCCCGGCGGCGCTGCTTCTTCGCCTCGAGCCGGGTGGACCCGCGGACGCCCTGCACCTCGTCGAGCAGGCTCGAGCTCGGCTTGGCCGTACGGGGCGCCCGGATGCGGATCACCGTGTTCGGCGGATCGTCGGGCGTCGGCTCGATCTCCTCGGTGGACCGGCGGCGGCGGCGACGGCGGCGGCGCGACGTCCCGGTGGCCTGCTCCGCTTGCGCGGCCTGCTGCTCGGTGGCGGTCTCAGAGGTGGTCTCGGCCGGCTGCTCCTCGGCCTCGGCCTGCTCAGTGGAGGTCTGCTCAACGGAGGTCTGCTCGGCGGCGGGCTCCTCCTCCGCCGGCCGCTCCTCCTCGGCGGCCGCCCCGGAGCGTCCGGCGGCCTCGGCCGATGTCTTCTCCGGCTCGGGCTCCGGCTCCTGGGCCTCGGTCTCGGCCGCCTCCTTGGCCCGGGACCGGCCCCGGCCGCCACGGCGGCGGCGCCGGCGGCGCGGCGTGGCGGTCTCCTCGCCTGCCTCCTCCGCGCGCTCGGCCTCGGCGTGGTCCTCGGCCTCCTCCGGCTCGTCCGACGCGGCCCGGCGCGAGAGCGGTATGGCGGCCGCCGGGTCGGGCGGCTGGAAGATCGGCTGGAACAGCGACGCCGGTGACTGGAACGTCACCTTGGGGACCGCCGGGCGCTCCGCGGAGTTGTTGAAGCCGAACGGATCGGTCACCACGTCGGGCCGGACCACACCGGTGGACCGCTCCGCGGCCGGCTCGCCCTCCCGGGCCTCGGTGGCCGCGGCCCCGGGCTCGGCAGGCTCCTCACCGTGGGCGTCCTCCGCCGGGCCGATCCGCAGGGCGGTCGCGACCTCCTCCACGGCGGCGGTCATCACGCTCGGCACGGCCTGGCCGGACCGGGTTCTCCTTCTGATCCGGCGCCGCCTGGTCGGCGAGGCCCCCGATTCGGTCCGCTCACCCGCGAGGGCCGGCTGCGCGGACTCCGCGCGGTCGTCCTCCGGCTCCGCGGTCCCGGCCTCCGGCTCGGCCGATGCCGCCCGGGCCGCCTCATCGGCCACGGGCTCGGGTCTTGCGCTCTGCTCCGCCGCCCCGCCGGCGGTCTTCTCCGCCGGCTCGGTGGCGGGCCGCTCGGCGGCCGGTGCGCTCTCCTCGTCCTCGACCGCTCCAGCGCTGCGCCGGGCGCCCTTGATCGGGCGCGCGACCGGCTCACTCACCTTGTGGTCCGCCCCGGCGGGCACCGTGGTCACCTGTACCGGCGGCGGCACGTCCTCGGGCTCGGGCGGCGGCCCGGCCGGTCGGCTCGCGGCCCGCCGGCGCGGCCTCGCCGCACGCGCCTCCGGCTCGGACGGAGCCTCGCTCGCCCCCGAGCCGTTGTCACGGTCTTCTGTTGTGGCGTCTGTTATCGCGTCACGATCAGAGCTCACAGCCCTGTCGAAGGGCTCGTTTTCGAGCATGCGGGCGTTCTCCCGTCAGCCTCCGGGCGCATCCGGGCGCCGCACGGAGGCTCTCGTCTCTCGAATCCGCCGGGCTCCCCAGCGGGGCCGCGGCGGCAAGTCTTCCCGTACGGTCGTGTCCGGTGGATCGGGGCACTGAGCACGGCGCCTCGAGACAAATCCACCCAACACTCCTTAATCAGATCCGGCACGATCGCTCGCGAACGGGTCGGCGGGCTCACCGGTCACCTCGTCGAGCGGCCCCTGCGCCAGCCTGGTCACCTCCGGGGGCGACGGCGGCTCGAAGCCGGCCACCAGACGCAGCCCAGTGAGCACATCGTCGGGCCGGACGGCGGGTGTGTCGTGCCGAACAACCATACGAAGTATGACACAGACAGGAACAGTCTCCTGGCCTGCTGTATTTCCCGGGTTGCCAAGGGTGAGCGACAGAACGGCCTGACGGGCGTCGAAGCGGCGCATCCCCTTTTTCGTCATGCGCTCGACCTCGACCCGGTCGGCGGTGAGGAACTCCTTCACCGCCCGCTCGGCCGCGGCCGGATCGGCGTCCGGAAGCCGGACCTCCCACACCGAGGCCTCCAGCCGATCGGCGAGGTTGCCGCCCCGCGCCTCGACGACCTCGATCACGTCGATCCCCGCGGGCAGGGAGGCATCGAGATCGTCACGGACCCGCCGTGGGTCGCACGGCTCGCTGACCGCGATCTCGAGGTACTCCGCCTCACTCGCCACCGCGGTGGGGGCTGCGCTGGCGTACGAGATCCTCGGGTGCGGGGTGAACCCACCGCTGTACGCCACCGGGATCCCGGCCCGCCGTACGGCTCTCTCCATGGCACGCGAGATGTCCCGGTGGCTCGCGAAGCGCATGCGGCCCCGCTTCGCGTACCGCACCCTCAAGCGCTGCACCACCGGCTCGGCCGGCCCATCGGGAACTGGTCTCAGGGTCTCGCCGTCCTTCCGGTCCGTCGGCTGTCTTTCACGTCGCCGCCGTCGCGCCGATCAGCGCACGATCAGCGGCAGCAGTTTCTTCCCGGTCGGGCCGATCTGGATCTCCGTCCCCATGGTGGGGCAGACACCGCAGTCGTAGCACGGCGTCCAGCGGCAGTCCTCGACCTCGCGCTCGTTGAGCGCGTCCTGCCAGTCCTGCCAGAGCCACTCACGATCCAGACCGGCGTCGAGGTGGTCCCAGGGGAGCACCTCGTGCTGGTCGCGCTCGCGCGTCGTGTACCACGCGACGTCGACCGGCTCGTCCGCGAGCGCCCGCTCCGCGGCCTTCATCCACCGCTCGAAGGAGAAGTGCTCGCTCCACCCGTCAAAGCGGCCGCCGTCCTCCCACACCGCGCGGATGACCTTGCCGACCCGGCGGTCACCGCGGGAGAGCAGGCCTTCGATGATCGAGGGCTTGCCGTCGTGGTAGCGGTAGCCGATCGCCCGGCCGTACTCCTTGTCGGCGCGGAGCGCGTCGCGGAGGGCGCGCAGGCGGCGATCCACGGTCTCGTGGTCGCACTGCGCGGCCCACTGGAAGGGAGTGTGCGGCTTGGGCACGAACCCGCCGATCGACACCGTGCAGCGGATGTCCTTGGACCCGGTGACCTCCCGGCCCGCCTTGATCACCTTCCGGGCGAGGTCGGCGATGGCGAGCACGTCCTCGTCCGTCTCGGTGGGCAGCCCGCACATGAAGTAGAGCTTCACGTGCCGCCACCCCTGGGCGTACGCCGTGGTGACCGTGCGGATCAGGTCCTCCTCGGTGACCATCTTGTTGATCACCTTGCGCATCCGCTCGGTCCCGCCCTCCGGGGCGAAGGTGAGCCCGGAACGGCGCCCGTTCCGCGAGAGCTCGTTGGCCAGGTCGATGTTGAACGCGTCCACGCGGGTGGACGGGAGCGACAGGCCGACGTGCGTGCCCTCGTACCGGTCGGCGAGGCCCTTGGTGATGTCCCGGATCTCCGAGTGGTCCGCGCTCGAGAGCGAGAGCAGGCCCACCTCGCTGAAACCGGACTCCTCAAGGCCGACCCGGACCATCTCGCCGATCGTGGTGATCGACCGCTCCCGCACCGGCCGGGTGATCATGCCGGCCTGGCAGAAGCGGCATCCCCGGGTGCACCCGCGGAAGATCTCCACGCTGTAGCGCTCGTGCACTGTCTCGGCCAGCGGGACGAGCGGCTTCTTCGGGTAGGGCCACTCGTCGAGGTTCATGACCGTGTGCTTGTACACGCGCGACGGCACGCCGGGGCGGTTCGGGACGACCCGCTTGATCCGGCCGTCCGGGTGGTACTCGACGTCGTAGAACTTGGGGACGTACACCCCGCCGGTGGAGGCGAGCCGCATCAGCAGCTCGTCGCGGCCGCCTGGCGAGCCCTCGCTCTTCCACTCGCGCACGATCTCGGTGATCGCGATGACGATCTGCTCGCCGTCGCCGAGCACTGCGGCGTCGATGAAGTCGGCGATGGGCTCGGGGTTGAACGCGGCGTGGCCCCCGGCCAGCACGATCGGGTCCTCGTCGGTCCGCTCCACCGCGTTGAGCGGGATCCCCGCCAGGTCGAGCGCGGTGAGCAGGTTCGTGAAGCAGAGCTCGGAGGCGAACGACACGCCGAGGATGTCGAAGGCGCGGACCGGCCGGTGCGCGTCGACCGTGAACTGCGGGAGGCCCTCGGCCCGCATGAGCGCCTCAAGGTCGGGCCAGACGGCGTAGGTCCGCTCGGCCAGCGTCCCGGGCAGCTCGTTCAGGATCTCGTAAAGAATCTGAATACCCTGGTTGGGCAGGCCGACCTCGTACGCGTCCGGGTACATGAGCACCCACCGCACGGTCGCCTCGTCCCAGTCCTTGACGGTCGAGTTCAGCTCGCCACCGACGTACTGAATGGGCTTCTGCACCTTGGGCAGGAGCCGTTCCAGGCGGTTGTAGAGCGACTCGACTGACATGACTTCAGGGTATCGGCTCTCCGCCGGAGAACATGCCGTCCAGGCCGCACACCTGACCGGATCGCCCGCATTTGCCCTGCCTGCGGCATGGAAAATTCCGCGCGGCCAGGTCGCGAGCGCGCCGACGTGTTCCCGCATGCCGGCCGCGAGCGTGCCGCGGTATTCCGCGCAGCCCGGCGGCGCGCCGCTGGATTCCGCCGAGGCCGGCCGCCAGCGCCCCGCCCTCGTAGGCTCCGCAAGCCGGCCGCGAGCACCTCACCGCCGCATCCCACCACAGGCCGACAGCGGACGGCCGCGCCTCCGGGTGGCGCGCGGCACGCCGTACCCGGACGCGCCGGTCCGCCGCCGGATCCGGCGCGGCGCCCGCTTCGGGACCGCGGGCTACAGCGGGCGGCGCACGTGGATGGCCTGCAGCAGGCCCACCGCGATCATGTTCGCGAAGGTGGCCGTGCCACCGTACGAGACGAACGGCAGCGGTACCCCGGTGATCGGCATGATCCCGATGGTCATGCCGATGTTCACCAGGGACTGGAACGCCAGCCAGGCGACCAGGCCGCCGGCGACGAGCGCGGCGAACCGGTCGTTGCACTCCCGGGCGATCCGCACGCCGCGGAGCAGCACCACGCCGAGCAGGAGCACCAGGGTGACCGAGCCGACGAAGCCGAGCTCCTCTCCGGCCACCGTGAAGATGAAGTCGGTGTGCTGCTCGGGCACGAACCGGCCGGTCGTCTGCCCGCCGTGGAACAGCCCCTTGCCGAACAGCTCCCCGGACCCCACCGCGAGCAGCGCCTGCGTGCTGTTGTAGCCGATGCCGCGCGGGTCGGTGGAGGGGTCCATCAGCGCGGTGAACCGCGCCATCTGGTACGGCTTGAGCAGGTTGAGGTGCCAGACCGCCACCGCGGTGAGCACGCCCGCGGCCAGCCCGGCGAAGATGAACCGTTTGCGCAGACCGGAGAACACGATCATCGCGCCCATGGTCGCGGTCAGCATGATCGTGGTACCGAGGTCGGGCTGGCACATGACGAGGAACGCCGTGACGCCCCAGACCGCGATGCAGTACGCGACGTTGACGTAGCGCGGGCGGTCCTTGGTCCCCTCGGCCGTGGGGGTGAGCAGGCTCGCCGCCATCACCACGAGCGCCGGCTTCGCCAGCTCGGCGGGCTGTACGGCGAAGCCCCCGCCGAGCTGGATCCACGACCGGGTGTTGTTGATCGTCGCCCCGAGCGGGGTGAGGACCAGCACCAGACCGGCGAGGGCGACGCCGTAGATCAGCGGCGCCCACCGGCGCAGCCAGCGGTAGTCGACCACCGACACCACGCTGTAGAGGGCGAGGCCGGCGCACACGTTGATCACGTGCTTCTTGGCGAGCGCGGTCGGCTCGGCCGAGTCCCAGGTCCGGGTGGACGACCAGACCAGGAGCGTGCCGAGCACGCTCAGCGCGAGGACCGCGCCGAAGAGCACTCCGTCCATCCGCCGGAGCGGCGAGCTCCGGCCCACGGCCCGCCGGACGAACGACGAGCGCGCCCGCAGGGTCTCAGCCATGGCACCTCACTGAACGGCCGCCCCGTCCTTGATCACCGGAAGCCGGGCCGGGGGCTGCCCGCCCGGCAGCGCCGGCTTGCGCGGCTTGCCGTTCTCGTCCTTGCCGATGCCGTAGATGCCCTCCCAGATCCGCCGCGCCGCGGGGGCCGCGGTCGACGCGCCCCAGCCGCCCTGGGAGACCACGACCACGGTCACCAGGCGCGGGTCCTCGGCCGGTGCGAACGAGGCGAACCACGACGTGTCCGCCTTGCCCCAGACCTCGGCCGTGCCGGTCTTCCCGCCGACGTTCACCTGGTCGAACGGGAAGCCGCGGAACGCGCCGGCGGCCGTTCCGTCGGAGGCGACCTCGCTCAGGGCCTTGCGGATGTAGTTGCGCACCTCGTCGCTGATCGGCAGCTTGCCCTCGACGGGAACCGGGATCTCCCGGACGAGCGTGCCGTCCGGCCGGAAGAGCGCCCAGCCGACGCGCGGGCTGCGCAGCTTCCCGTCGCCGACCAGCGCGGCGTACGCCCGGGCGAGCTGGAGCGGGGTGACGAGCACGTCACCCTGCCCGATGGAGAAGTTCACCGCCTCGTAGGCGTGGAAGATGTGGCCCTCGACGCAGTTCTCGTGGGCGAGGCGCTTGGCGAAGGCGGCACGGGCCTTGTCCTTCATCTCCGGGTAGCCGGTCTTCGCCCGCCGGCACATCTCGTCCCGGGTCGACCGCCACAGGTCGAGCTTCCACTTCCGGTCCGGGATCAGGCCCGCGGCCTCGCCGGGCAGGTCGATGCCGGTGCGGCGGCCGAACCCGAAGGCGCGCGCCATGTTCGCCATGGTCTCCTTGGCGCCGGGCTTGGCCGTGTTGCCGCCGTCCTTGCGCCACATCTCGTGGCCCGCCCGGTAGAACACGGTGTCGCACGACTTGACCAGGGCGGTGTGCAGGGTGATGGACCCGAGGCTCATCCCGCCCGCGTTGCTGTACGCGCGGCCCTCCGCGGTGTACGAGCTCGGGCACGGGTAGGTGCCGTGCAGCGGGTACCCGTCGGCCACCATCGCCGCGACCGAGCTGATCTTGAAGGTGGAGCCGGGGGCGTACTCACCGCGGATCGCCCGGGAGATGAGCGGCTTGCCCGACTTCTCGGACAGCAGCCGCTGGTACTCCTTCTCGGAGATGCCACCGGTCCACACCGCGGGGTCGTAGGTGGGCCGGCTCGCCATGGCGATCACCCGGCCGGTCTTCACGTCGAGCACCACGGCCGCGGCCCCGTCGGCCTGCGGCGCGTCCCGCATCGCCTGGTCGAGCGACTTCTCCACGATGGACTGGACCCGCGCGTCGATGCTGGTGACCAGGATGTCGCCGGGCACGGGCGCGACCCGCTCCTGCTCCGCGATGACCTTGCCCATCCGGTCCACCTGGACCCGGCGCAGGCCGGGCTTGCCGCGCAGCTCCGCGTCGTAGGTGGCCTCGAGGCCGTCACGGCCGGTGAGGTCCACGCCGGAGAAGCTCGCCTTGAGGCCTTCGCGCTGCTCGAGCTCCTTCTGGGTGACGGGCTGCAGGTAGCCGAGGAGCTGGGCGGCGTCTTTGCCGTTCGGGTAGTCGCGGACCGCCTGGATCTCCGCGGTCACCCCGGGGAACTCCTCCTGGCGCTCCAGGATCTGCATCGCCTGGCGCGGGTTCACCCGGTCGGTGATCGGGATCGGGGTGTACGGCGACCCCGGCCAGCAGGGCTTGGACACGCCGGGACCGCACGCCCGGATGCGCTCCTTGATCCGCTCGTACGGCATGCCGATGACGGACGAGAGCTTCCGGAGCACCGCCTCCCCGCCGTCCGGCATGCGCTCCAGCCGGGACCGGTCGACCGAGACCACCAGGGTGGTGCGGTTGCGGACCAGCGGGCGGCCGGACGAGTCGAGGATGGCCCCGCGGAGGGCGGGCGTCCGCACCTCACGGGTCCGGACCTCGGCCGCCAGCGTCACGTACCGTGGCCCCTGCACCACCTGGACCTGCCAGAGCCGGACCACCAGCACCACGAGCATGGCGATGATCAGCACCTGCAGGCCGAAGAGCCGTCCCCGCAACCGTGTCATGCGGTCCCCCGTCTCCAGTTCGTGACCAACCGGGTGCCGCCGCTCCGCCTCCGGCCCTGGTGGAGGCCGCCCACCGCCCACAGCACGGCGGGGAGCACGATGAGATCGCACAGGGCCTCCCGTGGCCATGCGGTGCGGAGCGTCTCCCACGTCGCCCCGGGGGTGCCGAGGAGCGCGCCCACCCCGAGGACCAGGGCGGGCGCGGCCACGGTGCACAGCGCCACCGTGACGAGCGGGAGCTGCCCGCCCACCCGGCCGGCCACGTAGCCCAGCGCGCACAGCACCAGGGCGTACTGGCCGAGCGTGTGGTCGGAGGGCGGGAGCAGGTCGTAGGCGAGCCCGCCGAAGAAGCCGATCACCGCGCCGGCCACCGGATCGCGGAACACGGCGAGGGAGAGGACGACGAGGATCACCAGGTCGGGCGCGAACCTGCCGAACAGCGGGTTCACCACGCTCACCTGGAGCACCAGCGCGGCGAAGAGGAGCAGCGCAGCGGTCAGGTTCCTCATGGATCAGGCCCTCCCGTCCTCACGCCGGTCGCCGGACGGTGCGCCGCGGCGCGCCGCCGGCCGGGCGTCCTCGTCCGCCGATTCCTCGTCGCCGAGCGGCCCGAGGTCCCCGGCCTCGCCGTCGCGGCCGCGCCGGTCGGCCAGGGCGTCGTCCGCGGACGCGGCGGCCTCCCGCCGCCGTTCCCGCTCCCGGGCCTCCGCGCGCCGGTCCGCGGCGTCGTCCCGCCGGGGCTCCGGCGGGAGCACGGCGTCGCGCGGATCGCGCTTGGGTCCCTCGACCACCACCCCCACCACGTCGAGGGTGGAGAAGTCGGTGAACGGCCGGACGTAGGCGGTCCTGACGAGATCCCCCGGTGTGTTCTCCACCCGCTCGATCACACCGATCGGCACGCCGGCGACGTACGGCCGGCTGCGCAGCGACCCCATGGACACGAGCCGGCGGCCGGCGCTGAGCGACACGGTCGAGTCGAGGGCGCGGAACTTCACGAAGTTGTCGCCGCCCCCGGCCTCGCCGAGGCCGCTCACCACCCCGATCTCGTTGCCGCCCTCCAGCCGGGCCCCCACGGAGACGGACGGGTCGGTGAGCAGCGCGACCGTGGACATGTCCGCACCGGCGCGGACCACGCGGCCGACCAGACCGTGCTCGGAGAGCACCGTCATGTCGGCGCGCACCCCGTCCTTCGTCCCCGCGTCGATCTCGACGGTCTCCGCGAATCCGGGGATGGACCGCCGGGCGATCACCACGGCGGGGACGACGCGGTAGCGGCCGAGACCGGCGAGCCCGAGCATCCGGTCGAGCTTCGCGGCTCGGCTGCCGTCCAGGCGCTGCGCCGCCAGTTCACTCCTGAGCCGGGCGTTCTCCTTGCGCAGATCGGCGATGGCCTGCCGCGCTCCCGGTGCGTCGCGGACCATGCCGACGAACTCGGTGATCGGCCTGGCGACCGCCGCGCCGGCCCGCTCGAACGGCCCGAAGAGCGCGGCCACCGTCTCACGTACGGGACCGAGGACGTGCCCCTGCCCGGCCCGTCGGTCGACCGTGATCAGGACCAGCGCGGCGACGATGAGCAGGCCGAGCGCCAGACGGGCACGTCGGGTCTCTCTCATGACCGCTCCTTACTCATTGGGCTCGGTGTGCGGGCCCGCTCGCCATGGCGGCGCGGAGCGGGCCCGGCCCTGGTCGCTGTCTGTCGATGCCGGCGCCCGCCGATACCGGCGTCGGCGAACCCCCGAAACGGGCGAGCCCGGCCGGCCCGCGCACCGGTGCCGGCGAACGGCCGCGGCCCGGCGCGCCGGCGGGCACGGGCGCCCTCGCGCGTGCCCGGCCGGGTTAAGTGGCGGGCTCCTGGATGAGCACCTGCCGGAGCGCTTCGAAGTCCTCGACGCACCGCCCCGAGCCCAGGGCCACCGAATCGAGCGCGTTGTCGGCGAGGTGCACCGGCATCCCGGTCTCCTCGCGCAGCCGGTCGACCATGCCGTGCAGCAGGGCGCCCCCGCCGGTGAGCGCGATCCCGCGGTCCATGAGGTCGCCCGAGAGCTCGGGCGGGCACTTGTCCAGCGTGGTCTTGACCGTGTCGATGATCAGGTTGATCGGCTCGGCCAGGGCGCGGCTGATCTCCTCGGCGGAGACGACGACCGTCTTCGGCAGCCCGGTGACCAGGTCCCGGCCGCGGATCTCGGCGTGCATCTCCCTGCCGTTCGGGTGCGCCGACCCGATGGCGATCTTGATCTCCTCCGCCGTGCGGTCTCCCAGCATGAGGGAGTACTCCTTCTTGGCGAAGGCGATGACCGCCTGATCCAGCTCATCGCCGGCGACCCGGATCGACTGGCTGGTCACGATGCCGCCCATGGAGATGATGGCGACCTCGGTGGTGCCGCCGCCGATGTCGACCACCATGTTCCCGGTCGGCTCGTGGACGGGCAGCCCCGCCCCGATCGCGGCCGCCATCGGCTCCTCGATGATGTAGACCCGCCGGGCGCCGGCCTGATAGCCCGCCTCCTTCACCGCGCGCTGCTCGACCGCGGTGATCCCGCTGGGCACGGCGATGACGATCCTGGGGCGGAGCAGGCGCTGACGCCGATGCACCTTTTGGATGAAGTACCTGAGCATCCGTTCGGTGACATCGAAGTCAGCGATGACTCCGTCCTTCAGCGGCCGGACGACCTCGATGTTGGTGGGCGTCCGGCCGATCATCCGTTTCGCCTCTATCCCAACCGCGACGATCTTGCCGGTCTGGACGTTGATCGCGACGACGGAGGGCTCGTTCAGGACGATTCCGCGTCCTCGCGCGTAGACGAGTGTGTTCGCCGTGCCGAGGTCAACCGCCAGGTCACGGCCCAGGAGTGAAAGCTTGCTGCCCATGCGGAAGGAAGCCTTCCTTGCAGGTGGTTAGCCGGGATAACGCATCGCACTCGAATCGTAACCTCGCGTAATCATGACTTGGCACATCGCTCTCTCAGGCCCTGGGAAAATCGCCGGGACCCGGTCCAGGGATCAGTCACCTGTCCGGAAAACTACGAAAGGCCCCGGTTTGAACCGGGGCCTTCGCCATGGCAAGGGCTAGAAACGGTCAGGAAAGAAGATCTTGATTTCCCGGGCCGCGGACTCCGGCGAGTCCGAGCCGTGGACCACGTTCTCGCCGATGCTGAGGGCGAAGTCGCCGCGGATGGTGCCCGGAGCCGCCTTCACCGGGTCGGTGGCGCCGGCCAGGGCGCGGAAGGCCTCGATCGCCCGCGGTCCCTCGACGACGAGCGCCACGAGCGGACCGGAGGTGATGAACTCCACGAGCTCGTTGAAGAACGGGCGCTCGGCGTGCTCGGCGTAGTGCGCCTTGGCCGTCTCGGCATCGAGCGTGCGCAGGTCCATCGCCACGATCTTCAGGCCCTTGCGTTCGATGCGGCTGATGACCTCTCCGATGAGACCGCGACGGACCCCGTCCGGCTTGATCAGGACAAGCGTACGCTCGGACACGGCTCTCTCCTTGTTCTCGAACTGCAAAGTCACGATCGCCCCAGCCGCGTCGCGCCCGGCGCCGAACGCGAGCGGACCGCGGGAGCGAGCGGGCTCCGGGAGCCCCAACGCACCGCAGCTTACCGGTCCGAGATCGGCCCTCCGGCCAGACCGCCGCCTTCCTCCGGGGAGCGGGTGGGCGCCGGGATGACCACCTCGCCGTCTCCCCGCGCCGGTTCCGGCCCGGCGGCGGCCGCAGTGGCGGCGCCGCTCCGGCGCGCGAGGAGCGCGGTGAGCACGATGATCGCGACCACCACGAAGCCGGTGGCGAGCGCCCACAGGTGCAGCGCCTCGACGAACCGGTTCACCACCATGAGCTTGGTGGGCACCGCCTCCCCGAGGCCCATGAGCTGGTAGACCTGGGCGGCCGTGCCGAGCAGGAAGCCCGCGAGCACCCCGCCGAGGCAGAGCGCCAGGGCCGCCAGGGCCGAGCCGGGCCGCGCGAGCCGGAACGCGCCGAGCAGCGTCACCGCCGCCCCGGCGGCGAGGAGCGCGAACGGCAGGGTGAGCGGCGCGCCGGACGGCGAGGGCACGATGATCCGGATCGCGGCGAGGCCGGCGACCACCGCCACCAGGCCGAGGGCCGGTGCCTTATCCGCCAGGCTCTCGGGCGCGAGGGCGGTGCCGATGGCCGCGCCGAGCGCCACCACCGCGGCCACCGCGAACGGGATCCACAGCTCCTTCAGCCCCGGGCCGCCGACCCCGCGCAGCTCGATGATGGTGACCTGCGCGGTCGCCGGGAGGATGACCAGCCCGGTCCCGAGGGCGGCGAACGCGGGCGTGCGCCCGCCCCGCGGCTCGGGCGGGAGCAGGGCGCCGAAGGCGAGCAGCACGATCACCGCGGCCACGGCGCCGGCGATCACCAGGTACCAGGGCCAGCCGAAGCTCATGCCGACGCTCAGCGCGGCGACCACGACCCCGAGCAGGCACACCACCACCAGCCGCCGCCGCGCCGCGGCCGGATCCTCGCCGGCCGAGCCGCTGTCCGCGGCGGCGCCGTCCTCGTCGTCCCGGCGGGCGTCACCGGCGATGAGCCAGAGCACGAGGTAGGCGGCGGCGAGCACCAGCGCCACCCCGGTGAGCAGCGGGTACGGCTGGAGCGTGATCCGCCAGGAGTCGGCGCCGTCGAGCGGCCACAGCGCGAGCGCCTGAGCGGTGACCATGCTGGCCGCGAGCGCCGCTCCCCAGATCGCGAGCAGGATCCGCCACCGCGGGCGCTCGTAGACCGCGGCGAGGGTGGCGGTGACCAGCACCCCCGCCCCCACCCCGTGGAGGGCCCGGAGCACGCCCACGGTCGCCACGGAGTTCGCGTAGCCGCCGGCGACGTCGGCGAGCGCGAGGACGATGAGCCCGGCCACGGCCATCGGCGCCGCGCGGAACCGGCGTACCGCGAGCATGGCGAGCGGCACGGTCAGCAGCATCGCCGGGAGCGCCAGGCCGTGCATCCGCATCATGTCGATGTGCGAGATGCCGGGCGGAAGTAAGGTCGCCACCAGCGAGATCGTGTTCGGGATCGCCACGACCGCGAGCGGGAGCGCGGCCGCGATGAGCAACCCGATGACGATGTCGAGCAGCAACGGTACGCGTGCGGCACGGACCGCCGTTGCGGTCCGCGACTGCGGAACGGGAGGGACGGCCATGCCTGCCGACTCTAGCGCTTTGTCGCCGTCTCGACACGGTGAGCGACAAATATGGCAGCAATCCACAGGCCGGCGAAGATCGCGCCGAGGACGAACATGACCGGGACGACGAACCCCAGCAGGAACGCGAGCACCTGAACGACGCTCCCGGCGACGTACGCCCAGGGATACCTGAGGAGCCCGGCCACGATCGCGCACCCGAGCGCGAGCCCGATCCCGACCGTCACCGCGAGCGCCGGCTCCACCTTGTTGATCATGATGGCGACCGGGGTGGAGAGGGCGACGACGATCGCCTCCATGCCGAGCACGCTCGCCCCGAGCCGGCGCATGCCCGGGGTCACGGTGAACCGCGTCCTCTTGCCGGTCATCGGCCCGCCTTCAGCAGGATGCCGGCCTCACCGACGGTCACCACGGAACCGGTGACCACCACGCCGGAGTCGAGGGGGTCCCCCTCGTCGGCGAGCGCGACGGCGAGGTCGATCGCCTCGTCGAGCCGGGCCGCCCGGCGGACGCGATCCTCCCCGAAGACCTGCTCCGCCCGCTCGGCGAGTTCCTCCACGCTCATCGAGCGCGGGGACGAGTTCCGGGTGACCACCAGCACCTCCACGACCGGTTCCATGAGGTCGAGGACCGCGTCGACGTCCTTGTCCCGCATCATCGCGAGCACGGCGATGATCCGGGAGAAGCCGAACGACTCGGTCAGCCCTTCCAGCATGGCCGTCATGCCGTGCGGGTTGTGCGCCGCGTCCAGGATCACGGTGGGGCTGCGGCGCGCCACCTCCAGCCGGCCGGGGCTCTGCACCTCGGCGAAGGCCTGCTGGACCACCTCGCCGCCGAGCGGCTCGTCCCCGCCGGTGAGCGCCTCGACCGCGGCGAGCGCCGTGGCCGCGTTCCCCGCCTGGTGCGCGCCGTACAGCGCGAGGAAGACGTCCTCGTAGACGCCCTTCAGCCCTTGGAGCTGGAGGAGCTGGCCGCCCATCGCGAGGTCGCGGCGGCGGACCCCGAACTCCATCTCCTCGCGCGCGACCGTGGCGCGGACCTCGGCCACGCGCCGCATGAGCACCTCGGCCGCGGGGAGCTGCTGCTTGGCGAGGATGGCCGTCGCGCCCGGCTTGATGATCCCGGCCTTCTCCTCGGCGATCGAGGCGAGGTCGGGTCCGAGGTAGTCGGTGTGGTCGAGCGCGATCGGGGTGATCACCGCGACCGCCGCGTCGGCCACGTTGGTCGCGTCCCAGGCGCCGCCCATGCCCGCTTCGATCACCGCCACGTCGACGGGGGCGTCGGCGAAGGCGGCGTACGCCATCGCGGTGAGCACCTCGAAGAAGCTGAGCTTGCCCACCTTGGCGTCGACCATCTCGATGTAGGGCTCGATGTCGCGGTACACCTCGACGAACCGCTGCGGGCTGAGGGGTTCGCCGTCGACCGCGATGCGTTCGCGCATGGTGATGAGGTGCGGGCTGGTATACCGGCCGACGCGAAGGTTGCGCGCGCGCAACAGCGACTCGATCAGGCGGGCGGTACTCGTCTTGCCGTTGGTCCCCGCGATGTGAATCACCGGGTAGGCCTTGTGCGGATCGCCTAGGAGGTCCATCAACGCCGCGATCCGCTCCAGAGTGGGATCGAACGCCCACTCCACCCCGCGGGCCATGATCGCTTGCTCAACGGCACGGTATTCCACGCCATCAGCGTACGGGCTCGCGGGGAGCGCCATGACCAGGGCCGCGTCCGGGAACCCCGGTGCGCCCTTGGGATTCCCAGGGCGTGCCGACGTCGCCGCGCCTCCCGGAGCCGGGTTCGGGCCGGTACGGCCGCCCGCCGGGCGATCCGGCCCGGCTCCGCTGATGGGCGTGTCCGTGCCGCATGAACGGCACGTTCGGGCCGTGGGAAGGGCACGTCTGGGACGCCCGCGAGACGAGCCCGGCTCAGGCGTCCGGCGATGAAGGCGTGGCTACGGCCTCTTGCTCGCGATCGGAGCGCTTCATCAGAACATTTCCAGATCAGAGCGCTTCCGGCCGGGAGGTGAGCACGTCAGGTCACGGACCGACGTCAGATCACCGGCCGTGAGAACACGGTTCCCCGCCCGAATACGGAACAGAGCCGTCCCAGCCGCGCCGACGATGAAGGCCCAGCGGTGAAGGCATGGTTCCGGCCTCGCCCGTGAACAGAGCGGTTCCGAAGCAGAGCGCTTCCGGCCGGGAGGTGAGCACGTCAGATGACGGACCGACGTCAGGTCACCGGCCGTGAGAACACGGTTCCCCGCCCGAATACGGAACAGAGCCGTCCCAGCCGCGCCGACGATGAAGGCCCAGCGGTAAGGGCATGGTTCCGGCCTCGCCCGTGAACAGAGCGGTTCCGAAGCAGAGCACTACCGGCCAGGATGTGAACACGTCAGGTCAGAGACTGAAGTTAAGGTCACGTTTCGTGAGAACGGTCTCCCAGCCGAATCCGGAAAGGAGCGATCCCGTACCGCGCCGGCGATGAAGCGGCGGCGGAGGCGGATGGGCGGATTCGGGAAATGCGACGCCGTGCCCGTTCCCTCAAAACCCGACAGTGTGCCCGACCAGACCACAAACCCCGAAACCGGCTTCCCCACCAGCGGCGGCCGCATAACGACCGCCACAGAAAATGGTCATCACCAGCCCAGGCTCGTGTGCCCGGCCGACTAACCAGCGCTCCACATTCACCCACAAACTCAGCCCCAACTCCAGCCGCCCACCGGTAACAGTGAGCCGGCCCTTTTATCACACAGGGGCTTAAGGGGTGCACCTTAGAAAGGAGGTGATCCAGCCGCACCTTCCGGTACGGCTACCTTGTTACGACTTCGTCCCAATCACCGACCCCACCTTCGACGGCTCCCTCCCCAAGGGGTTGGG